>BNJT01002717.1_pt1:432500-2156830 | contig 2156830 bp, 2245 predicted proteins | sample 8540491 | NCBI WGS metagenome assembly BNJT01 (sample SAMD00202455, study PRJDB9452) | human saliva metagenome | host: Homo sapiens | reverse complement strand
AGAAAATTAGGTAATAAAATGATAAAAATTTGAAGATGTTTTTCAATATTCTAGTTCTAAAAAAGACTGCATTATCAAATATAAATTTAGAAATAAAAAGAAGGGCGCTGGCTTAGTGTTTTTAGGAAAAAACGGAAGCGGGAAGTCAACGCTTATGAAGTTGATTTATGGGCAGAATTTAGCAACTTCAGGGAAAGTAACTTTTAATAATAAAGAATACAATAAAGAACTTTATGATGATATAAAAAAATAAAAATAGCTATTGTTTTTTTCAAAAATCCTGACAATCAATTCGTAGGATCTACTGTAGAAGAAGATATAGCATTTGGACTTGAGAATAGAAATGTTCCTCAAGAAAAGATGGATGAGATAATAGATAGAGTATTAGAAATTGTTGATATGACGGACTATAGAAAATATGAGCCTTCATCATTATCAGGTGGGCAAAAACAAAGGGTGGCAATAGCATCTTCGCTAGCTTTAAATCCTGAGATTTTAATATTGGATGAGGCTACGAGTATGCTTGATCCTAAAGCTAAAAAGTCTATTTTAGAGTATATAAAAAAAATAAATAAAGAAAAAGGAATAACTATAATCTCTATCACTCACGATGCAGAAGAGAGTGTTTATTCAGATGATATTGTCATATTGGAAAGCGGAGAAATAGTCTATCAAGGGAATTATACAACGTTATATGCTGATACTGAAATTTTAGAAAAATATAGCTTAGAGGTTCCTTTTGTAGAAAGAATAAAAAAAGACTTAAACAATTACCTTAATCAAGAAATATTTGAAATAGAAGAAGACGAGGGGAGTGTAGTAAGAAAAATATGCAAATTAGTTTAAAAAGTGTAAGCTATACTTATAATTATAAGACCCCATATGCTAGAGAAGTCTTAAAAGAAATAAACTTGAAGATAGATGAAGGTAGTTATACGGTAATAGTAGGTAAGACAGGTAGCGGAAAGTCTACCCTTATAGAGCATATTAATGGCTTATTATTACCCACAAAAGGAGAAGTAGCAGTAGATAATATATTGATTACTAATCCACAGAGTAAAAAAGAAAGAAGAGAATTGGCTAAAAAACTGAAAATATTAAGACAAGATGTTGCAGTGTTATTCCAGTTTTCTGAACAGCAGTTATTTGAAACAAGCGTTCTAAAAGATATTATCTTTGCGCCCTTAAATTATGGAGTCGCAGAAGAGAAAGCTATCTTAAAAGCAAAAGAATTAATAAAATTAGTAGGACTTGACGAAAGTTACTTAGATAAATCTCCTTTTGAATTGTCAGGAGGAGAGATGAGGAAAGTTGCCTTATGTGGTGTACTTGCCTTAGAACCTAAAGTACTAATATTAGATGAACCTACAGTAGCTCTAGATTATCAGAGTCGTGAGGAAATTATGGCTATGGTGAAAAGACTTAGAGAAGAGTTTGATATGACGATAGTACTTGTAACTCACAATATGGATTATGTATTGGAATATGCGGATAAAGTTTTCGTCTTGAAAAATGGAGAAATTAGTTTTGAAGGAAAGGTAGAAGACCTTTTCTTGAATGAACAAGTACTCAAGGAGAATTCATTAGAATTACCAGAAGTATTGAAGTTTTACAAAAAATTAGAAGCAAATAATATAGTATTGGATGTATTTCCTAGGAAATATGAAGAATTAATTAATGCTTTAAAAAATAAGATAGGAAGTAGTAGAAATGAATAATTCGCTAATAAGCAAGTATATTCCATTAAATACTATTATTCATAATCTTGATCCGCGAGTTAAAATATTTTTTGTAATTTGGTACTTAGTAGATGTCTTTATTGCATATAATGTGTTAGAATTTTTTATCTTATTTTTAATGTTGGTGGCAATAGTTATACTATCTAAAACGAGTCCTGCATTTTTAATTAATAGCGTAAAAGCTATTAGTATACTAATTTTATTTACTTCATTGATTCACCTTGTTTTTAATAAAAAAGGTACCGTGTTGTATGAAGTATTAGGTTGGAAGATTTATAGCAGTGCACTTTTAGGAGTTGCATTGATTACAGTCAGGTTTATTTTAGTTGTTGCGATAATGGTTGTCTTTATGGCTACTACCTCACCAACAGAAATAACAAGCGCTATAGAAAAGAGTCTTGGATTTTTACAGAAGGTAGGGGTGCCAATCTCGACTTTTGCGTTAGTATTATCTATATCGCTTAGATTTATTCCGACTATATTAGAAGAAACTAATAGAATAATAAATGCACAGGTTTCACGTGGTTCAGATTTTAATGAAGGAACCCTAGCACAGAAAGTAAGGAAGTTTATTCCTATACTGATACCATTATTTATAGCTACTTTGAAAAGGGCTGATGAGCTTGCTACTGCAATGGAAGTAAGAGGCTATTCTACTACCGGTGTAAGAAGTAAGTATAAAGTACTAAAATATAATAAACTAGATTATTTAAGTTATATATTAATAATAGTTATTACAATATTTATAATGTTAGTGTAGTATGAAATTTTAGAAAGGAGATAGGATGGAAACTGAAATAATTAATATTTCGAAAAGTAAAAGTAAAGAAGAAATATACAGTAAGTTAATTGAGTATTACAAAAAAGGAAAGCTTGTAGCTATTCCAACAGAAACTGTTTATGGCTTAAGTGCTAACGCTATGGATGATGAAGCGGTGAGTAAGATATATGAGGCAAAAGGTCGTCCGAGTGATAATCCATTAATTGTTCATTTTTATGAAATGAGTCAGCTAGATAATATCGTTGATTATAGTGATGAAAATGTTAAGAAACTGATAGATAAGTTCTGGCCAGGTCCTATGACTTTAATTTTAAATGTTAAAGAAAATAACGGTATTTCTAAAAAGGTTACTGCGGGCTTAAATACGTTAGCTGTCAGAATGCCGTCTAATGTTACTGCTCGAGAATTATTAAAAGAAACTAAAGTTCTATTAGCAGCACCAAGTGCTAATACAAGTGGAAAGCCATCTCCGACAAAATTTGAACATGTGTATCATGATTTGAATGGGAAAATAGATGTAATAATCGAAGATGAACAATCGGATATCGGTTTAGAAAGTACGGTTATTGATTGTACAAGATATCCACTTGTTATTGCGCGCCCTGGGGATATTACTAAAGAAGACATTGAGTCTGTATTGGGAGAAGCTAGTGTGAAGTATAATGAAGAAGTACTTACACAGAATGCCGCACCTATATCGCCGGGAATGAAATATAGACATTATTCTCCTGAAGCGGAATTAGTATTGTTTAATGATTCGTTTGAAAATTTAATAAATATTTTAAAAGATAAAAATCAAAAAACAGGTTTTATTACATACAAAGAAATGAAATCTAGAGTTAATGATTTAAATGTTTCTATAAAATATTTAGCAGATAATGAGAAAAAGTGTTGAACAATCTAATAAAAAAATTTATATAATATTCTAAGGGAGTTTGATGAAGAAAAGGTAGAGGAGATTTTTATACTACCAATCGAAGAAACGAAAGAGAATAAAGCTTTGTTGAATAGACTTAATAAAGCTATAAGTAAAAAATAAAATAGGAGATTTGTAATGAAAAAGTTATATGTAGTTATACCTTGTTACAATGAAGAAGAGGTATTAAACGAGACTGCAAAAAGATTAGAAGTTAAAATGAATTCTATGATAGAAGAAGATTTAATTTCAAAAGATAGTCGTGTTGTCTTAGTGAACGATGGTTCAAAAGACAGAACATGGGAAATGATAGAAGAACTTCATGAAAAAAATCCATTATTCAGTGGTATTAACTTAAGTAGAAATAGAGGGCACCAAAATGCGCTTTTAGCAGGACTTATGACTGTTAAAGATCACTGTGATGTAAGTATCTCAATGGATGCTGATTTACAAGATGATATTAACGCTATGGATGAAATGATGAAGAAGTATCTAGCTGGTGCTGATGTAGTTTATGGTGTTCGTTCTGCAAGAACTACGGATACATTCTTTAAACGTTTTACGGCTGAAGGTTTTTACAAAGTGATGGAAAAACTGGGAGCAAATACAGTGTTTAACCATGCTGACTATCGTTTAATGAGTAAACGTGCGTTGGAAGGATTAGCTCAATTCAAAGAAGTAAACTTATTCTTACGTGGTATTGTTCCTATGATAGGATATCCAAGTGACATCGTTACATATGAACGTGCAGAAAGATTCGCTGGAGAAAGTAAGTATCCACTGTCTAAGATGTTGGCATTCGCTTTTGAAGGAATTACTTCTTTATCTGTAAAGTTAATTAGATTTATTACTATAGGTGGAGTATTAATGATATTTATTGCTGCGATAGTATTTTTCTACACATTGTATAGTTATTTTGCAGGTTTTGCAAGACCAGGATGGTCAAGTTTAATGATATCAATGTGGTTTATCGGTGGAATGATTATGATTTCACTAGGTATTGTGGGTGAATACGTAGGTAAAATCTACTTAGAAACAAAAGGACGCCCAAGATTTATTGTTGAAAAATTCTTAAACGAAGAGAAAAATGAAGAGGAATAATTGACAATGAACAAGGAAATATTAAATAAATTTTCTAACTTTTTAGTAAAAGTTATAGCTGTAATTTTTATGGTGCTTATGGGGATAAACTCTTTATTAGTATTAACAAACAGCGATATTTCCGAAAGATTATCAAGAAACTTTATATTATGAAAATGTCAGTGCTATACTAAATATTATGTTCCTTATAATATTTAGTATAGTTATCTTAATATTAGCAAGATATTTGAAGAAGATAATAAGTGTTCAAAGATTAGTATTGATAGTTATGATCTATGCGTTTATTATTAGTATCTTGTTTGCAATATTGAGAAGAGACTATGTTCAGTTTGATCCATTTAACGTAATAGATCAAGCTAATAATTTCATAAGAGAAAATTATAGTGGTCTTGATAAAGGAAATAACTATTTATACATATATTCACATCAAATTACAACAGTATTCTTATTCCAAATTATACTGACATTATTTGGTAGGGCAACATTTATTTTATATATAATGCAAAGTTTTTCAATCAGTTATATTATCTTTATGTTATATAAAATATCTAATATAATGTTTAATGATGAAGATACAAATTATCTAGTTGTAATTCTTAGTGGTCTATGTTTTCCGTTAATATTTTATGTTGCGTTTGTTTACGGATTGTTACCGGGTATGTTTTTAACACTACTGGCTTATTATTATTTTATAAAGTATACTAAACATAAGCAGTGGTACATGTTGGTAATAAGTGCTATAAGTATTAATGTTGCTATACTATTTATAGGTAATAACTTAATACATATGTTAGCTATATTCTCGGCGGCAGTTATTTATCTTATTAGAGTAAGGGATAAAAAAGCCATTGCGTTTATGGTCAGCTGTCTGTTTTTAATGAGTGCCTCTAAGAGTTTAATCTACAACTATTATGAAGTGAAAAGTCAAAAGACCATTGCTGACGGTGTCCCAAAAATTACATGGATAGCGATGGGAATGCAAGAAGGAGATCGTGAAGCTGGTTGGTGGAATAGATTTAACTACGATATTATGCCAGAAGAAGACTATGATGCGAAGCGTATAACTGAGATTTCAAAAGATTCTATAAAGCAAAGATTAGATGTATTTAGGAAAAACCCTAGATATGCTGTAGATTTTTATCAAAGAAAGTATGAAAATCAGTTTATAGAACCGACATTCCAAAGTTTATTGGTAACTGCACCACAAAGGAATTTTGATAATGAAACTAAGTTAGAAAAAGTAAAGGACTTTTTTATAAAACAAATTTACTTTGATGGAACTCATTACGTACTTACTTTTATTATGAAGGTATTTCAAGTATTTGTTTATGTATTTTCTGTAGTATTTGCAGTAAATGTTTATAAGAAGAAAAAAGAAATATTAATGATAATTCCTGTAGCCTTTATTGGTGGAACGTTATTCCATATGATATGGGAAGCGAAAAGTAGATATGTATTTCCGTACTTTATATTTTTAATTCCACTTGCTGCATATGGATTAATAATTGTAAGAAATAGAATAACTGAATATAGAAAAAAATAAAGAGGAAAAAAATGAAAAAGGTAATATATAAAAGCTTTTATCATAATGTTATTAGGATTAACAGTATCTGCTCCAGCGATAAAAGCTAACGATGTTTATGTACCCTTTGGAGAAAAGAAATTTGCAGAAATTGAAAATAGTGAAAAAATAGATTTCGATGATCTTAATCTTAAAGCAGCCTTAATAGAATACTATAAGTTTCATATTAATAAAGACTTTAAAGGTGAGAAAATAACTGTAGGTATGATGGAGCAATTTACAAGTCTGTCATTACCTTGGAAAAACATTTTTTCTTTAAAAGGGTTAGAGCATGCTGTTAATCTAAGAAATTTAAACTTATCTAATAACTTTATTGAGGATATTACACCATTAGAAAAAGTTAGTAGAGTTGGAAGATTTGAATCTTACTAATAATAAAATAAAAGATCCAAAGAGTATAGCTAAATTAACAAAGTTAAGACAACTAGTTCTTAGAAAAAAATTTAATGAATAATTTAGATTTTTCTAAATAATCTAAAAAGTAGAATCATTAGATATTTCGATGAACAGTGTTTTTAAAAAGATTATATTCCGAATAATTTAAAAACTAGAAAAATCTAAGAAGTCTAAATATTTCAGGTATAGGTTTAGATAATATATCATTTTTAAAAAATGCAGGAAAACTTGAGAGTCTAGTCGCAGAAGAAAATGCTATTAAAGATTTAACACCATTAGCTGAGTTGAAATCTCTTAGAGTACTTTATTTGGATAGGAATAGTATAAGTGATATTTCAGCGTTAAGAGATTTGGTTAGCTTGGAGGAATTACTATTATATAAAAAACAATATCGAGAATGTAGATGCGTTAAAAGGTAAAAAAATATCTATATCGACTAATGTTAAATGATAATCTAGGTTTAAAAAATATTGATGCATTAAAAGATGTGCCGAATATTTCTAGCATAGATATATCTAATACTTTGGTAACTGATATTTCAGCATTAAAGGATGCTAAGTATCTATATTATATCGCTTTGAAAGATACTAAAATCAGTGACGGTGATATAACTTCATTCGAGAAAAGTAATCTAGAGGTTAAAAAGTCTAATAACATAGATAAAAAGCTAGAAATAGTAAAAACAGAAGCTGCGAAATATTTTAGTATTAAAAATTATATTTTTATGGTGTTAATACTAATTTTCACTTTTAGTGGCATTAGAAGCTACTGGAGAAAAAATAAATAAAATGTAAAAGATAGATGAGTTTCCCCTTGAAATTCATCTATCTTTGTGCTAGAATTACATTAATGAAATAAATCAATATATACTTAGGACACGATATATATTTAACTTATTTAAGAGAGGGTATGGTGCTGAAAATACCTATAAGCAATATATGTTACTACCTAGCTAATAGTATTAACATAGTTAGTGAGCTTTATTCACAAAAGAGGAAGTAAATTTACTTCGAATTTGGGTGGTACCACGAAAAGATTCGTCCCTTCTTTAGTTTCGGCTAGAGAAGGGATTTTTTAATTTTTGAGTAAGTTAGACTAAGTATATAAAAAAGAAGGAGACCTTAATATGGCTAAATTAGTTTTTCCAGATGGAAATGTAAGAGAATATGATAATAAAACACCATTAGAAATCGCTGAGAGTATTAGTGTAAGTCTTAAGAAAAAAGTGATTTCTGCAAAATTAGATGAGGACTATATCGAAGTTAACAAACCAATAACAAAAGATGGTCACTTAAAACTTATCGTTGCAGATGATGAAGATAAAGATAGTTTATATGTATTACGTCACACTTGTGCACACGTATTAGCGCAAGCATTAAGAAGATTATATGGTAAAGATGTACACTTCGGTGTTGGTCCAGCTATCGATGGTGGGTTCTACTATGATTTTGACGCTGAATACAAAGTGTCAGAAGAAGACTTTAAAGCAATTGAAAAAGAAGTTAAGAAAATTATTAGCGAAAATCATGCAATTGAAGGTCGCGAAGTAAGTAAAGAAGAAGCTTTAGAAATCTTTAAAGAAGATCCATATAAAGTAGAATTAATTAATGATCTTCCAGCTGATGAAGTTATTACAGTTTACACACAAGGAGACTTCACTGATCTTTGTCGTGGTGGACACCTAAGTGCAACTTCAAAAATTAAAGAATTTAAATTATTATCTGTAGCTGGTGCATACTGGAGAGGTAATAGTGATAATAAAATGTTACAACGTATCTACGGAACAGCTTATTTCACTAAAGAACATTTAGAACAACACTTAGTACGTCTACAAGAAGCACGTGAACGTGACCACAGAAAATTAGGTAAAGAATTAGGAATCTTCACAACAAGTCAAAAAGTTGGAGCAGGATTACCATTGTGGTTACCAAACGGAGCTACAATCCGTCGTACTATTGAAAGATATATTGTTGATAAAGAAGTAGAATTAGGATATGACCACGTGTATACTCCAATTATGGGATCTAAAGATTTATATATTACAAGTGGACACTGGGAACACTACCAAGAAGACATGTTCCCACCAATGGAGATGGATCACGAAACAATGGTACTTCGTCCAATGAACTGTCCTCACCACATGATGGTTTATAAAAATGAACGTCACTCATACCGTGAACTTCCAATCCGTATCGCAGAGCTTGGAATGATGCACCGTTATGAAGCAAGTGGAGCAGTAAGTGGATTACAACGTGTTCGTGGTATGACTCTAAACGATGCTCACATTTTCGTACGTCCAGATCAACTTAAAGATGAATTTAAACTTACTGTAGGACTTATTGAAGAAGCATATAAAGATTTAGGTATTAAAAACTTCAGCTACCGTCTATCATACAGAGATCCAGAAAACACTGAGAAATACTTCGATGATGATGCAATGTGGAATAACGCTCAACAAATGTTAAAAGAAACTGCTGATGAGTTAGGATTAGACTATGTTGAAGCTGAAGGAGAAGCAGCATTCTACGGACCGAAACTTGACGTACAAGTAGAAACGGCAATCGGAAAACAAGAAACATTATCTACAATTCAATTAGACTTCTTACTACCAGAGAGATTCGAATTAGAATATATTGGTGAAGATGGAAAAGCTCACCGTCCAGTGGTTATCCACCGTGGTATCGTATCAACAATGGAAAGAATGGTTGCCTTCTTATTAGAAGAGTACAAAGGAGATTTACCAACATGGTTATCACCAAACCAAGTACGTATTATCCCAGTAAACAATGATTACCACTATGATTATTCTAAAGAAATCATGCAAGAACTTAAAAAAGCTGGTGTTAAAGTAGCTATCGATGATAGAGATGAAAAACTAGGATATAAAATCCGTGAAGCTGCAAGCAAAAAAATTCCATATACTTTAGTAATTGGAGATAAAGAAGTAGAAAACAGAAATGTCAACGTTAGAACATTTGGTTCACACGATCAAAAAGAAGAAAGCTTTGCTGAATTCAAAGAAAATATCTTAAGAGAAATCAACGAAAGATTAATCGAGAAAAATGCATAGTAAAATAAATAGGGAGTGACTCAAAAATCGTGATTTCGGAGAAACAAGATTTTGTCGAGTCATCCCCGCACAGTTTATTAGATATCTAAAAAGCTTTTATAAAGAGATTTTAGATATCAATAAACCACTGCGTCTATGTTTTTTCGTATGAACTTTATAAAATTTTAGAATTTTTGGGTAAGCTCATAATCATAATAAGGAGATATATAATGTTAACTCAATTAACAAAAAATGTAAAAAAAGGTCAAGTTAGAGTAAAAATTAAAACTACTCACGGAGATATGACTTTCAAACTATTTGAAAAAGATATTCCAAAAGCAGTAGAGAACTTTTTAACTCATGCAAAAAATGGATACTATAAAGGCATTATTTTCCACCGTGTAATTAAAGACTTTATGATTCAAGGTGGAGACCCAACGGGTACAGGTATGGGAGGAGAGTCAATCTGGGGACGTAGTTTCGAAGATGAATTCTCAATGGATTACTTCCACTTCTACGGTGCATTAAGTATGGCGAATGCTGGACCAAACACAAATGGAAGTCAATTCTTTATTGTTCAAAATTCTCATGTAGATGCTAGAACTTTACAAGCGCTTGAACAAGGTGGTTGGCCACAAGAAGCTGTTGAGGGATATGCTAAACTAGGGGGAACTCCTCACTTGGATCACCGTCACACAGTATTTGGACACCTAATCGCTGGTGCAAAAACTTTAGAGAAAATTGCAGCTGTAAAAACTGGTGCTCAAGATAAACCAGTTGAAGAAGTTGTGATTCTTGATATAGAAGTTAAATAAATATAAGAAAGCAAGATTAATGAGATTAATCTTGCTTTTCTATATACTCATGAAGAAATAATAATTATATAATTTTTAGAATTTAGAATTTAGAGTTTATGATAATTTAGGGAACAGAAGAAAAAGTATTTTTTTAGAATAAAATATTATTAGTTAATTTAAAAATTTACTTAAAAAAATTAATTAAAAATAGAAAAAAATGCTTTTAAAAATGACTATTCATGTGATATAATTATGAAAGTTTGAATATAAAAAAAGGAGAAGAAGAATGGCAGAAAAAACAAGAGTAAAACCAATTCTAGATGTTCATGAAAAGCCTAACTTAGCTCTATGGGTAACGTTAAGCTTACAACACTTATTCGCAATGTTTGGGGCGACGGTGTTAGTACCGATTTTAACAGGATTACCAGCAAGTACTGCTTTAACGACATCAGGTATTGGAACACTTACGTATTTATTAATAACTAGAGGTAAAATTCCTGCGTATTTAGGATCTTCATTTGCCTTCATTAATCCGATTATTGTGCTTTCAACTACTCACAGCGTTGAAACAGCAATGCTTGGTGCATTTTTAGCCAGCTTAGTTTATGGTGTTGTAGCAATGTTAATTTACAAATTTGGTGTAAATTGGCTACTTAAACTTTTACCACCAGTTGTAGTTGGACCTATTATCATTGTTATTGGACTTGGAATTGCTCCTACAGCAATCAGTATGGCGATGTATAAAACAGTAGATGGGGCTAAAGTTTATGACTTAAAATACTTCTTAGTAGCTCTTATCACATTAGCAGCAACAATCTTCTGTTGTGTAGCTTTAAGAGGATTTGCGAAACAAATTCCAGTATTATTAGGAATTGTGTTTGGATATATTGTTGCAGTGATTGCAGGATTAGTTGATTTCCAACCAGTTATTGACGCTCCTTGGTTTAGTTTACCGAAGTTCACAATTCCATTTGTAACATATACACCACATTGGAATGTTGCAGCATTAGCAATGGTACCTATTGCTATAGTAACTATTAATGAACATATCGGTCACCAAATGGTATTATCTGAAGTAGTAGGAAGAAACTTCTTAAAAGATCCAGGATTACACCGTTCAATCTTAGCTGATGGAACAGCGATGATGTTTGCATCACTTTTAGGTGGACCACCAAGTACAACATACGGTGAAAACATTGGGGTGCTTGCTATTACACGTATCTTCTCTGTATTCGTATTAGGAGGAGCAGCTGTATTCGCACTTATCTTAAGTTTTGTAGGTAAGTTCTCAGCTCTAATCTCTACGATTCCATCACCAGTTATGGGTGGTGTATCGATTTTACTATTCGGTATAATCGCTTCAAGTGGACTAAGAATGTTAGTAGATGAAAAAGTAGACCTAAGTATCAATAGAAACTTAGTAATTTCATCAGTAATCATTGTTTTAGGTGTTGGTGGAGCAATGCTAAAATTCGAAAGCATTAACTTCGAACTTCCAGCAATGGCTCTTGCAGCTATCAGTGGTGTGTTATTAAATGCATTCTTACCAAAAGAAGATAAAAAATAGAAATTAATTAAATAGTCAGTAACTTGTATTAATAAGTTACTGACTATTTTTTGTATAAAACAATATTTTAAATTAACATGTAGATTATATTTATAATAGTAAAGTATATTTCTAAGTAGAAATTATGATATTTTAATCTCTTATTTCTAGCAATTTTTGAAAAAAACTAGGTAAATTCCTAATATTTTTTTATTAAATAACCAAAAATAGAAAAAAATACTAAAAAAATTAATAAAGAAGTAATAATTATAATAGTTTTTAATACTGTATTTTTATACTTAATACTCCTGCCAATAAAGCTCCTAGCGGGCTAAATGCTATAGATAAACCAATCATAGTGGACATAGCGACATCTAATTTATCTTTACTTATGATGCATTGAATCATTGTTTGAGAATATGTGTTTAAAATCCCAATCAATATCCAGCCAAAAAGAAATAATGAAAAATTGATAATTTTGTTTGTAATAGAATTATTGTTAAGTATGCTAAGTGCTCCCCAAGAAAGACAGATGCCTAGTGTAAATGTAGTGTATAAAACGCTCAATCTTATATTTTTTAATATTTGGCTGTTAGAAAGAAAGGCTCCTATTAGGATACCAAGACCAGATGCACTAAGTAAAATTCCATAAAAATAACTAGTTTCTGAATACTCGGGAAGTAGTGTTAGTAACGAACTGGTAGAAAAATTAATTATTATAATTCCAATTAATAATGGTTTTAATAATGGTGTATTCCAAATTTTTATACCGCTACTTAATTTTGTAAAGTAATTTTCTTGAATCGAATTAGTGTTTTTAGATAAATCATTTGATAGGAATATGAATATAGCACTATTGATAAAAAATGTAATGCTATTTATAATGAACGCATATATTGTCCCAAAAACTGTTATAATAAATCCGCCTATTGAATTAAAGAATGCATCACTACCTTGATAAGCTATAGAAAATAATGAATTTGCTTTAACTAAATCTTCTTGTTTAACTATTTTTGGAAGTAAGGCGAGTTGAATAGGATAAACAACTTGATTAATAAAACTGATACAAACGATAAAAAAATTATTAGCATAGTAATCTGCAACTTATTTACGTAGATTAGATAAGTAATAGCGAGTAATATTATAGCTTGAAATAACTGTGAAATAATTAAAAATCTCTTCACATTAAATTTACTGATTAGCGGCGAGATAAATATTTGCAATATAGCGGTAAATGAAATTAGAAATAAAGTAATACCACTATAAAAGGTAGATTTAGTAAGTGTGTATATTAATGTAAGAGTAGCGATTGAATATATGCTATCGCCAAAGTTGGTGATTAATCGACCGAATAGTAAAATTGAAAAGTTTTTATTTTTAAACATAACGTCCACATCCTTTGTAAAAATTTTAAACGATAAAAAAATATTTGACGGTTATTGTATTATTTTACAGCTCTTAATGAGCTGTTGAAATAATACTAATACTAACACTATTTTTATTTTCTGAGGAGAATTTCTTTTCTAATTTTTTAACTTCATTCCAGAAATTTTCCATGTCTTCTTTATTTATATTAAAGTTAACTGAAGTATTGTTAAATAAGTCATTAAAGATACTAGGTGAAGGTACAAATGCCTGTGCAGTCGGTAGATAGTATTTTTGGATTATACCATTTATTGTATCTGTATCAACTACTTCGATAAAAATTATTTTCTTCTAGAATATTAAGATGATAGTGTATTTTAGTTCTATTAATTTTTAATAGTTTAGCAAGCTGTCTTGAATTCTTTTTTTCTGTACCGAGTGTCGTAAGGATACTTATTCTTAAAGGATCAGAAATGACCTTTAGTTTCTCGATATCGGTAATATATTGTATATCTTTGATAATAATCATCCCTTTCTTACTAATATTATATAACTAACTCTATCGACTGTCAATTAATTTTGAACGTTATAATTATATTTTTTATAACTTTGTTAATTTTACTGAGGTTTAATTGAACAATAGTTTGACTACCTCTTTTATATCTGATATAATTTACTAGGTATAATATTAGTAAACATACTAAAATTACAAAGAAGAAATAAAAATTTAAGGAGAATGAAATTGAAAAAACTATCAGCAATTTTATTAGGTTTGCTAGGTGTAGTAACGTTATCGGGATGTTCAGCGGATGACAGATCTGGAACGTTTTATGAAACATTCGTAAAACCGATGGATATATTCTTAGCAAAAATTCATGAGTATACTGGAAGTTGGGGTTGGTCAATTGTAATTATAACACTAATTATCAGATTATTAGTACTTCCATTCATGCTACACAACTATAAAGTACAAAATAAAGCAAGAAAAGGTCAAGAATTAGCGCGCCCTGAACTAGAAGTAGTTCAAAAGAAACAACAAGCTGCCAAAGAAAAAGAAGCTAGAGCTATTTCTAATGAAGAAAAAATGCAAGCTCGTAGTGAACTTATGGAACTACAGAGAGAACAAATGGCTATCATGAAAAAATATGATGCTATGCCTATAAGTTTAGGTGGATGTCTACCAATTCTTATACCTTGGCCGTTCTTAATGGCGATATTCTATACATTATCAAATCCATTATATTCAGCAGGGATTGTTGATTCAACATTCCTAGGAGTGTTTAGTCTTGGTACACGTTCATATACATTGCCAATAATCGCATTTATAGTGTATGCTATTCAAACAAAATTAAGTATAAAAATGATGCCACAACCCACACAACCAGGTCAAGAACAAATGCAAAATCAAATGCAAATGATGCAATGGTTATCACCGATAATGATTGCAGGTTTCTCATTCATCGTAGCTGGGGCGGTAGCCGTGTATTATATCGTTGGGGGATTATTCATGATATTCCAAACATACTTAGGACATGCACTATATCCACCATATAAACCGGAAAAACACAAAAAGAAACAAGCTTTTGATCCATGAAAAAAGTTACATTAGTTTCTAACAAGAAAAAAACGTAAATAATAGATTAGATCAGTGAATTCAGTATTAAAGTTCGCTGATCTACTTTTTAAAAAAAGTAAGAAAAAGTTATCAATATAGTTGACGTTATGGTATATATGTGTTAGAATTGTATTGTTGTGTAGCTCCTAAATAGCTACTACAACCGCACGTATAAGGTAAACAAGTGAGAAATCCACCTTATATGGCGAGTCTTAGTAAAAAAATATTTAAGGAGGTGCAGATATGTACGCAGTAATTAAAACAGGTGGAAAACAACTACGTGTTGAAGAAGGACAAACAATCTTAGTTGAGAAGTTAGCAGCTGAAGTAGATTCTACAGTTACTTTTGACGAAGTGGTATTAGTAGGTGGAGAAACTACAAAAGTTGGTGCTCCTTTAGTAGCTGGTGCGACAGTAACAGCTAAAGTAGTTGCTCAAGGTAAAGGTAAAAAAATCACAGTATTTAAATACAAACCTAAAAAGAACAATCACCGTAAATTAGGTCATCGTCAACCTTTCACTAAATTAGTAGTTGAAAAAATTAACGCTTAATCATGATTAAGGTGGAAATCGTAAAAGAAGTTGAAGTTATTAAACAAGTAACAGTTGATGGACATGCTGATTATGCTGAACATGGTTCAGATATAGTTTGTGCAGGTGTTTCTGCTGTCGTATTCGGTTTAATAAATGCAGTAGATGCTCTAGATGAAGATGTACAGTTCGATATTTCAGCTAACGAAGATGTAACTGGGCATTTAACATATAGATCGTTAAAATCTACAGATAAAGAGCAACTTCTACTAAATGCAATGTTAGTTGCATTAAAAACAATTGAAGAAAATTATTCAGATTATATAACTATTGAAGTAAGAGAGGTGAAATAGACATGATGTTACAATTAAATTTACAATTCTTCGCATCTAAAAAAGGGGTAGGTTCTACTAAAAACGGACGTGACTCTGAATCAAAACGTTTAGGTGCTAAAAGAGCTGATGGTCAGTACGTAACTGCAGGTTCTATCTTATACAGACAACGTGGAACAAAAATTTGGCCAGGAACTAACGTAGGAAAAGGTGGAGATGACACACTATTCTCACTAGTTGACGGAGTTGTACGTTTCGAAAGATACGGACGTAGCCGTAAAAAAGTTTCTGTTTATCCACAAGCTTAATAAGCATAATAAAAAAGAGGTATTTACTTTATGTAGATGCCTTTTTTTATTTTGTTAAAAATATTAGTGTTTTATAGTTAAAGTATAAAGTAATTAAAGTAAATATTTGTAATAATATTTTAATATTTCTTGTTTCAGATTTTGGTTGTACTTTTAAAATTTATATGGTAAAATTTACTTGTGTGTTATATGATACACGCAACATATACTAGGAGGACAAAAAAAGTGTCAGCACTTTGGCAAGAAATTTTATTTTTCTTTTTTTAGGAGGTCTTGGATTATTCCTATTCAGTATTAAATACATGGGAGACGGACTTCAATTAATAGCCGGGGAGAAAATGCGATATGTTTTAGATAAATATACATCTAAACCGCTTATGGCAGTTTTAGCCGGGATAATAGTTACGATACTTATTCAGTCGAGTACAGGAACGATCGTAATTACTATAAGTTTGGTAGGAGCAGGATTATTAAAAACTAGACAAGCAATAGCTATAGTGATGGGTTCAAATATTGGGACTACGTTAACTTCATTTATTATTGGTTTTAATATTTCTAAATATGCACTTCCTTTGATATTCTTAGGAGCAGCGTTTTTATTCTTTACTCGTGCTAAAATAGTAAATAATATCGGACGTGTAATATTTGGTTTCGGTGGGATTTTCTACGCTTTAAAAATGATGTCTACAGCTATGGGACCGATGAGAGATATGTCGTGGTTCCAGAACGTATTAGCGCATATTAATGATAGTGCGGTAGTAGGGGTAGGAGTAGGTACATTTTTAACAGTACTTATTCAATCTTCAGCAGCAACTATAGCCATTTTACAAAACTTGTATGCAGATGGTGCTTTAAGTTTACAAGGGGCATTACCAGTATTATTTGGAGATAATATCGGAACAGCGATTACAACAGCTGCATTAGCTATGGTAGGTAGTAATATTGCAGCAAAACGTGTAGCAGCATCTCACGTATTATTTAATGTTATTGGTACTGTTATCTGTTTAATAGCGTTAGTACCTTATGGTGCTTTTATTCAATTTCTAGAAACAACGCTAGGTTTAGAACCGAAATGACTATTGCATCAGCTCACGGTACGTTTAATATTTTAAATACGTTTATTCAATTCCCGTTTATTAGTTTACTTGTAGTTCTTGTAACTAAACTTATTCCTGGAGAAGATGAGCAAATTAAATATAGTGCACAATATCTTGATAAATCACTTATTGCAAGTGCACCTGCAGTTGCACTAGGTCAAGTTCAAAAAGAATTTGTAGAGATGCTAATTTTATCTAAGAAAAGTTTACGCAACTCTGTAGAGTACTTTATGAATCGTGATGAACAATTACGAGAAAAAGGGGAAACTTACGAAGATGCAATAAATAATTTTGATGAACAAATGACAGATTACTTAACTCTGTTATTCAGAGAAAAATTAAGTCCTAAAGAAGGGTTAATAGCTTCAACATTACTAGATGGTACTCGTGATGTTGAAAGAATTGGGGATCACGCAAGAGATATAGTATTATCAGTAGACTATCAAATTAGAAAAAAACTTAAGTTTTCAGATACAGCAAGAGCAGAAGTTCAAGAAATGTATGATCTTTGTAATGATGTAATTTTTAAAAAACTATAAAAATCATTGGAAGAAAAATAACATAGCTTTGGCGGGAGCAGCATTAGCGGCTTGTGAAAATATTTACGCACTTGAAAAAAATGCACGTAAACAACATATTCAACGTATGAAAGACGGAATTTGTGAAATTCCAGCAGGAGTAGTTTACATGGATTTAATTCAACACTTTACACGTATAGCGGAGCATGTTAGAAATATTTTAGAAAAAGAAATTCAAGGTAATATTTAGTTATGTCAAATAAACAAAAAATATATGTTATATTATTTGTTATAATGTTATTAATATTTTTAGTTTTGTATAAACTATATCAATTACAATTAGTTTAGAAATTAATAAACGAAAATATAGAGGAATCAAAGTTATTTCTACTATGTTTTCGTTTTTTTTCTTTGTAAATACTAGCATTCGTGATATAATAAGGTAGTCGATTTATATAAAGTTTTAGAAAATATTGAAAGGAAATAAACATGTTTCAAGATAAAAAAGTTTATACAACACAATGGGCTGGAAAAACATTAACAGTTGAACTAGGTGAAATGGCTCGCCAAGCTAACGCAGCAGTAGTAGTAAAATACGGAGATACTGTTGTATTAACAACAGCTGTTGCTTCTAAAGAAGCAAAAGATGTTGATTTCTTCCCGTTAACAGTTAACTATGAAGAAAAAATGTATGCAGTAGGAAAAATTCCAGGAGGATTTTTACGTAGAGAAGGTCGTCCAGGAACAGAAGCGACTCTTGCTGCACGTTTAATCGATAGACCGATTAGACCATTATTTGAAGATGGATTTAGAAATGAAGTACAAGTTATTTCAACTGTATTATCAGTAGAGTATGATTGTGATCCAGTAATGGCAGCAATGCTAGGAAGTTCACTTTCACTATCAGTATCAAATATTCCATTTAAAGGACCTATCGCTGGAGTAACAGTTGGATATGTAGATGGAGAATATGTAATTAACCCAACAGTTGAACAAATGGAACGTTCTACAGTTGATTTAAAAGTAGCTGGAACAAGTGATGCTATTAACATGGTAGAAGCAGGTGCAAAAGAAGTATCTGAGGAAATTATGTTAAATGCCATAATGTTTGGACATGAAGAAATCAAACGTTTAATCGAGTTCCAACAACAAATCGTTAACGAAATCGGACAAGAGAAAATGGCAGTTGAGTTAAAAGTTATTGATGAGACTATTTACAATGAAGTACTATCAATGGCATTAGCTCAAATGAAAGAAGTAATTGCTATTAAAGATAAACAAGCGCGTGACGAAGCTATTTCTGCTGTTAAAGAAAAAGTTCTTGAAGTATTCGAAGAACGTGCAACCGCCGAAGATGAGTTAGATATCGTTAAAGAAGCAAAATTATCATTAGATAAAATCGTAAAAGATGAGGTTCGTCGTGAAATCACTGAAGATAAAGTTAGACCTGATGGACGTGCATTAACAGAAATTAGACCTTTAGCATCTAGAGTGGATGTATTACCAAGAACACATGGTTCGGCATTATTTACTCGTGGACAAACTCAATCTTTAGGTGTTGTAACATTAGGTAACTTATCAGATGAACAAATCATTGATGATTTAACTCAAGAAGAAATAAGAGATTTATGTTACACTATAATTTCCCAGCATTCTCAGTTGGTGAAGTAGGATTCAGTCGTGCTCCAGGACGTCGTGAAATTGGTCATGGTGCTTTGGGAGAACGTGCATTAGCTCAAGTTATCCCTTCTAAAGAAGATTTCCCATATACGATTCGTATCGTATCAGAAATCTTAGAATCTAACGGTTCAAGTTCTCAAGCTACAATCTGCTCTGGATCTATGGCTCTTATGGCAGCTGGGGTTCCGATTAAAGCTCAGGTAGCTGGTATTGCAATGGGATTAGTTAAGAAAGATGAACATTACACTATTTTAACTGATATTCAAGGTATGGAAGACCACCTTGGAGATATGGACTTTAAAGTAGCTGGTACTGCTGACGGGATTACTGCGCTTCAAATGGACATCAAAATTGATGGTTTAAGTGAGCAAATCTTAAAAGAATCACTAGAACAAGCGCGTGTAGGTAGATTGCAAATTCTAGATCACATGAACAGCATTATCGCTGAACCTCGCCAAGAAGTTTCTACATTTGCACCGAAAATTAAAATTATTAAAATTAAACCTGAAAAAATTAAAGATGTTATTGGTTCAGGTGGTAAAGTTATCAATGAAATCATTGAAAAAACTGGTGTTAAAATTGATATCGAACAAAATGGTGATGTATTTATTTCTTCACCTGAAATTGAAGGAATTAATAAAGCAATTGAAATTATCGAAAATATTACTCGTGAAGCAGAAGTTGGTGAAATCTATCTAGCTGAAGTTAAACGTATTGAAAAATTCGGTGCTTTCGTTGAATTATTCCCAGGGGTTGATGCTCTAGTTCACATTTCTAAATTAGCTGAAGAAAGAGTAAATAAAGTTGAAGATGTTGTAAAAAGTTGGAGATACTCTGAAAGTTAAAGTAATTAAAAATTGATGAGAAAAGGCCGAGTAGACGCAGCAGCTCATTTCTAGGAGAAATTTATGGAGTTATTTGAAAAAGAAAGACGTGGAATATATGTCTATTTTTAAAAAGTTTTAAAGACTTAAATAAATTAGAAAAAAATATGGGAACTTTATTTCTTATTCTAAAAGAGGAAGATATGCTTGCATATATGTTGATGAAAAACAGATTAGCTAGCATAGTAGAAGAACTTAAGAAAAAAGAAATTTGTAAAAAAAGTAGAATTATCAGGAATGTCTGACTTGCATTTAAGTTTTGAGCATTTAGATAAAGATTTACAAACAAAAATAAAAAAATATTAAAAATAAGGGGAAGTGTAAGCCATATTCTCCCTTATTTTAAAGATATCATTAATAAATACAGTATATTAGATATTTATTGCGAGGAAACATGAGAGTTATAGCAGGAAAAATACAAATCTATAAAAATTAAATGCTGTTGAGGGAATGAATACAAGACCAACAACAGATAAAATTAAAGAAAATTTATTCAATATGATAGATTGCTATGATTGTAAAGTATTAGACCTTTTTGGTGGGACTGGTGGCTTAGGTATAGAAGCGTTAAGTCGTGGTGCTAAGCATTCAACTTTTATTGATGGAAGTAATAATGCAATAAAAGTTATTAAAAGTAATATTGAAAAATGTAGAATAGATGCTACAGATTATTCTTTATATAGAAATGATTTCAAACGAGCATTGAAAAATTTTCGGAAAAAAAGAAGAAAAAAATTTGATATTATTTTTTTCTAGATCCACCATATGATAAAGGATTAATAGATGAAGCATTACAATGTATTTTTAGATAATAAACTATGTAATGATGATGCGTTAGTTATTTGTGAAAAGAGTAATACAGAAGAAATCACTATTACTGATGAAAAACTTGAAGTTATAAAAGAAAAACAGTATGGAATAACAGATATAGTAATCTTTGAATATATGGAGAAATAAAAATGAAACGAAAAATAGCGATTGTACCAGGTAGTTTTTGATCCTATTACTTATGGACATATAGATATTATAAAACGTAGTTCAGAGTTATTTGATGAGATTATAGTAGCTATCTTGGTAAATCCTGACAAGAAATATTTATTTTCACTTGATGAAAGAGTGGAGATGATTGAAGAAACAATAAAAGATATTCCAAATGTTAGAGTGGATGCATTCTCAGGCTTATTAGTAAATTATGCAAAGAAGGTTGGTTCAAGTGTCATAGTTAGAGGTCTAAGAGCCGTATCCGACTTTGAATATGAGATGCAATTAACATTTATGAACAAAGCCTTGGATGAAGGAATTGAGACATTTTATATGATGGCTAATAAACAATATTCATTTATTAGTTCTAGTATTGTTAAAGGTGTTTCAGGTTTCGGAGCAGATTTATCTAAGTTTGTTCCTAAAAATGTAGAAGAGCGTTTGGAAATAAAGATGAAAGAGAGAGGATAAAGGTGAAAAAAATCCTATTTACTGGAGGTGGCTCGGCAGGTCATGTATCTGTAAATGTGGCTTTAATTCCAGAATTTAAAAAAAATGGGTATGAAATCTCTTATATCGGTAGTAAAACTGGTATAGAAAATGAGATGATAGGAAAGATTCCAGAAGTAAAATATCATAAAATAAGTTCAGGAAAATTAAGAAGATATTTTTCTTGGGAGAATTTTATAGATCCATTTAAAGTAATGAAAGGAATAGTAGATTCTTTATTAATATTGAAAAAAGAGAAACCAAATTTTGTTTTTTCAAAAGGTGGATTTGTTAGTGTACCGGTTTGTGTGGCAGCTAAGCTACTAAGGATTCCAGTAGTCTTACATGAATCAGATCTTACACCAGGACTTGCTAATAAAATTAATATTAAGTTCTGCAATCATATCTTTACAACTTTTGAAGATACGCAGAGGTTTTTACCGAAAAATAAGGCTAGTTTAATTGGTGCTATTGTAAGAGATGATATTTATACAGGAGATAGACAAAAAGCTTATGAATTAACAGGGTTTAATGAAGATAGACCTGTGTTATTAGTAATGGGTGGATCTTTAGGATCAAAAATTTTAAACGATTATATTTGGGATAATATTGATCAACTTACTGAAAAATATCAAATCGTTCACTTAGTTGGAAAAGGGTTATTAAATAACAATATAGATAAAGAAGGGTATAAACAATTTGAATTTCTTTCAAAAGAATTGTTTGATGTACTAAAAATTACCGATTTTGTTATTTCAAGAGCAGGTGCAAATTCTATATATGAATTTTTAGCATTAGAATTACCTCCGATTCTTGTTCCACTTGGAACTAATCAAAGCAGAGGAGATCAAATTGAAAATGCTAGATTCTTCGAAAAAAATGGATTTGCAAAAGTGGTTGTAGAAGAGGACTTCGCAACACTTCCTATTTCGCAAATTGACGAATTTTATAATAATTTAGAAGATTATAAACATTCTATGCAAGTTTATAAAAATGAGAAACGTGTAATAAACGACGTAAATGATTTTTATAACAAGATTTTGGATAAAGTAGGAGGTGAAAAATAGGATGAAGAAATTAAGTGTACTTATGTATGTGAAGATATTAGTTTTCATAGCGTTAGCAGTTGTAGCAATAAAATTTCCAAATAATGATTTTGATAGAGTAATTGCTGATTTACTTGAAATAAAAGCTTTGGCGCAAATAGCTAAAAATAATATCACTTGTTTTTTTAATGATAAGTTATTATTATTAATAATGATTTTATTAACAGGATTTTTAGTTTGGATAAAAGAGCTTAAGAAAGCTGTATTTATATTCTTTAGTGCAGGTTTCGGAGGATTCTTCTTAGCAGCATTCAAATATAGTATTCAAAGGGTTAGACCATTACCAGAACTTCATGATGGTTTTAGTTTCCCTAGTGGTCACTCTACTTTTGTAGCATTATTTTTCTTAGCATTACTTTTTGTAATTAATAAAAAAGAAATACTAACCGTAATTGCTACTTTTGCAATAATTGCAGTGCCAATTTCAAGAATGATTCTAGGTGCACACTTTATTAGTGATGTAACAGCGGGATTATTACTTGGAAGTATCATAGTTGATTTTATGAAAGTTTATTATGAAAATATATATAATATATTAATGAGGGTATTAGGAAAGACAAATGAATAAATTTAAAAATAAAGAGGGGATAGTTGCACTTTGCTTAGCAATTGTACATTTTGCTCTATGGTATTACTTTGCGTACATCAAATTTGATGTAAATAATGTAAAATTATATAAGTATGTGTTAGGACTTCCCGAATGGTTTTTCTATAGTTCTATAGTAGTTAGTGTTCTGATAATTATTTTAGTTGTTATTTTAACAAATCTTTTACTAAATGATGAGATAAAAGAGGAGGAAAATAATGACAAGTAATTTAGATTATAGAATATTAATTCTCTTTGTAACTATATTTTTAGGAATAATACTATTACCATTATTTATGAATCGTATTAGTAAAACAGAACAACATGGTGGTTTCTTTGAAAAATATTATTTAGCAGATAGAAAGGTAAGTGGTATTGTCTTAGCGATAACATTAATGTCTACTTATGGATCTGCTTCTACGTTTTTAGGAGGACCTGGTGTTGCTTATAAACTTGGTTATGGTTGGGTATTACTTGCTGTAATTCAAGTGGTAACAGGTTATTTCGTACTATTAGTTTTAGCTAAAAAGTTTAAAACAGCCGCACAAAAAATAAATGCAATAACTATAAGTGATTATTTAAAAAATAGATATGAATCTAAAGTAGTAGCTTTCATATCAACACTTGCTATGATTGTATTTTTAATTGCTGCGATGAGCGCCCAATGGGTAGGTGGAGCTAAGTTATTAGCAGCCTTCATGGGAATTGAGTATAAGACTGGTATTGTTCTTATCTCGGTAATTATTATATTCTGTGTAGTATTTGGTGGACTAAAAAATATACTAATAACAGATATGATTCAGGGATTAATAATGATTTTTTCTACGATAATTTTACTAATTGCAGTAATTAATTATGGTGGAGGTATTGATCAAATTACAGCCAACTTATTCAACATAAATGAAAAAATACTAACTCCGTTTGGGGCAAATGGTAGTTTAACACCAAGCTATGTTAGTTCATTTTGGGTATTAGTCGGAGTAGGGGTTATTGGTATTCCACAAATTGCCATTAACTCGATGTTATATAAAAATAAACGTAGCTTAAAACAGTCTATAATTGTTGGATCAATTGTTATCTTTATAGTAATGTTTGGAGTTCATTTAATAGGAGTTATGGCAAGGGGAGTATTCCCAGATATTAAGGATTATGATTCAGTTATTCCGATAATAACGTTAAAAGTACTTCCTTGGTATTTAGCAGCGCTAGTTCTTGCAGCACCAATGGCAGCAATCATAACTACAGTAAATGCTCAATTCTTATTAATTTCATCTGCATTAATAAAGGATTTACTATTTAATAATAAATCCATTAAAGAAAAAATTACAGGTAAGAAAGTTCCTATCTTTGTATATGGTGTTAATATTCTTGTGATTCTATTGATAATGTTACTAAGTATGAGACCACCTAGTTTAATAGTAAATGTTAATCTATTTGCATTTGGAGGATTAGAAGCGACTTTTCTATGGCCAATTTTATTAGGATTGTATTGGAAAAAGGCTGAAAAATATGGAGCACTTAGTTCTATAGTTTTAGGATTAGTAAGTTATATACTTATAAAAAAACTGTATATGTGATTAAATTTATAGAACCAGTAGTGATTTCATTATCAATATCTTTAGTAGCTTTTTGTAATAGTTTCATTATTAATGAGTAAAAAAACAATTGAAAAAATAGTTATATTGTAATAAAATAAAAAATAAAGAGTAAGGAGGAATAAAAATGTCAAAAAAAGTTATAGTTAAACATACAGATGCTGAGAAATTCACTGTTAGTAATATGTTAACTGTGGGGAAAGAATATGAAGTAGTGAATGAAACAGAAGAATACATATTTGTAGTAGATAACAGTGGAAAAGTTGGCGGATACTACCACGATTATTTTGAAGAAGTAAAGTAATTCAAGGGGCAAAATAATGAAAAAAAATACTATAAAGAATACAGTGCTAGTTGTATTATTTATAATACTAGCGCCGCTTATTTTAGTAGGAGTTACTGCATTAGGAAATTCTCTTGGAGGAAAATCAAAAGATAAGGTAGTTCAAACAACAGAACAAACTGCAAAGGTTCCAGAAGAGACAAAAGCAGAAACTAATAAAGATATACCAAAAGCTAATGATTCAAAAGTAACTGAAGAAAATACTAATAAAAAAGAAACGTCAGCTAGTGAATCAAAAAATAGTGAATCAACAGGAGTAGTTAGTGCAACCCCTGTTGCAGGTCAAGATTATATTATAAAATCTGGAGATACTTTATTTACTATTGCTTCAAAAGCTTATGGAGAAGTTAATTCTCAAAGTGGTGTAGACAAAATTAAAGAGGCAAATAATATTAGTAACAATAATATTGCAGCTGGACAAAAAATTCAAATACCGAAAATATAAAAAGAAATCATCTCATTTTTTAGAGATGATTTCTTTTTATATTATTTAATTCTACGTTTTGTAAAGATTGAGTAAATAATACTTATTACTAAGCCAACAAGTACTATTGAGATCGCTACATAAAATGCCTCTGTAAAATCACCGTTATTTTTAGCGGCTATTCCAGCAGCGTATTTAGGTGCAAAAAATGCAGCGGTAGAAAATCCTATAAAGACAATTCCATAGTTAACTCCCTGATTAATAGGTCCAAATGTTTTCATAACTAATGGAGCGAAAACTCCCATAATTCCACCAAAACATAGACCAAGGAGAACAAGACCGACTGTCAGACCAACGGTAGTTCTAATGTTAACTAGAGTTAATAATGAAATAGCAATTACCGAATATATTGCAATAAGAGTCTTCTCATGTCCTATTTTATCTGAAACAACGCCCCATACAACACGTCCGAAGGTATTTGAAAGAGCGTAAATACTAACAAAAGTTGCAGCAACTGAAGCAGTTAGTCCGAACATAGTTTGGCTTATTACTGATGCGTTTGATGCTACCATAAGTCCAGAGAATGCTCCAATAGCAAACATTGAAATAATAAAGTAAAATGATAAACTCATTAACATTTGCTTCCAATTTTTATTAGCAGCCTCTTGTTTAATTTCTGCAATAGGTTGTATCCAACCTTCAGGTTGATAATTTGCAGGAGCAACTTTTATGAAGAATAGAGCTATTATAATAATTACTAAGTATGCACTACCTAAGTAGATAAATGCATTATGAACCCCAAAATTAGCTATAAGATTATGAGCTATTGGAGCAGCGATAACACTAGCACCACCCATTGCTCCCGTTATTAAACCAGCAGCTAATCCCCTTTTATCTGGAAAGAATCTAAGCGCATTACTTATAATTCCAGAGTAAGCAAATGCTTGTCCAACTCCAGATAATACACCATAACTAAAATATAACATTCCTTTCGTAGTTGCAAATCCAGTAAGTATGAATCCAACAGCAAATAAGATTCCCCCTAAAATAATAGAGATATTCGCTTTTCCTTTATCAGTAATAAATCCTCCAAGAATAGTGGGGATAGGAGCAATAGCTGCGTTAATAGTAAATGCTAGCATTACATCGGGCATACTCCATCCTTTCGATACACTTAGAGGCTTTGCAAAAACACTAAAAGAATATAGTGAACCTGCACATAGTAAAATTGCCATTGAGGCGATTAAGACAGTCCATCTTGTATTTTTATTCATTTAATCATCCTTTCGAAATAATTTATTTATGTAAAGTAATATAGTTAACATTAAAAAAATTCGGCTAATCAATAGATTAGTCGAATTTTTATGAATATATAATAAAGATTTCAATAAAATTAGCTATTATTTAAATCATTATTTAGCAATTCTAATTTTTCTATTAAAATATCAATTTGCTCATCTGAGAGACTTAAGCTTAGTCTAATATAATTTTCACCACCGTGACCGAATACATGTCCAGGCATAGTAACAATTCTATATTTTTTTAATAATAATTCAAAGAAACTTTGACTATTATATCCATTTTTAACTTCTAACCAGATGAAAATTCCACCTTCAGGTTTAAAATAGGAATATCCTAGTTCATCAAGTTTTGCAGTAATTTTATCTATTCTTTTTGTATAAGTTTCTTTTATATGTCCTGTTAAAAGGTTATGATTTTTTAATGCAGTTACTACTGTATCTTGAATTGCCCCGTAAATATTAGCATGGAATATTGTATTATATTCTTTTAGACCACGAATTATTTCTTTATTACCTACTGCAAAACCGATTCTTAGACCTGAAATTGAAAAATTCTTAGAAAACGAGAAAAATTCAACTCCTACTTCTTTAGCTCCAGTAGTTTGCATAAATGCAGGAGAGTAGCCATCTTTATAGTAAAAGTCTGAATATGCATGATCTTGAAGTACCACTATATTATGTTCTCTCGCCCAACTTATAGTTTCCTCATAAAATTCTTTTGTAGCAACAGCTCCAATAGGATTTGAAGGATAGTTTAGAAATATAAGTTTAGCGTCTTTAACTGATTTTTCAGGAATGTCAGAGTAATCGACTAAATAATTATTTTCTTGTTTTAATTCTATCTCTTCATATTTTGCTTGAGCTAAAGCAATTCCTTGAATGTAGTCAGGATAACTTGGTACTGGTAATAATACAGTATCATTTGGATTAAGAAGTACCGAAGGAATACTAGATAGTCCAGATTTAGTCCCAAATACTAAAGCAATTTCTTCTTTAGGATCTGCGTCTATATTATAGTTTTCTTTAAGCCAATGTGAAATTTCATTAAGTAATGTTGCTTTTCCATCAAATGCTCCATATCTCATGTTTTCAGGGTTTCTTATAGCTATTTCTAATTCTTTAAGTAAAAGTTCAGGGGTATCAGAGTCTGGAACTCCGATACCCGCATTTAATAATGGATTACCACTTGAACTTTCCTCAGAGATTAATTTGAAAATAGGATAGAATACATTTTCAGGAATATTTTTAATTGTATTTGATAATTCAATTTTCATAATTAATCACTTCCTTGTTAATTATTTTCCAGGTTTATCAAAACCTTTGAAATCTTTGTTAATGATTTCATCAAATTCTTTAGATTGAACGATTTCTACTAAATCTTTAGCAAATTGTTTATCTTTGTTTGCTGTAGTTACAACAACATTGTTACGGTTGTTTTCGTTCATTTTTTCTAAGATTAGTGCTTTTGTTAAATCAAATTTAGCAGCAAGTGCGAAGTTACCAGGGACTGCAGCAAGAGTAGTACTGCTTAATGATCTAGCAAGTTGACCAGCTTCTAATTCTGTAAATTTAAGTTTTTTAGGATTTTCTACTACATCATTTTTAGTGATTTTTAGTACATCAGTATTAGGTTTAATTTTGATTAAATCAGCAGCAGCTAATAATGCATAAGCACGAGCAGCGTTTGAAGGGTCGTTTGGAAGAGTTACTTCAGCACCTTCTGGTAAATCTTTAAGATCTTTAACTTTATCAGAATATAATCCCATTGGTGCAGTTGGAACAGGAGCAAGAGCTGTTAAGTCCATTCCATTTTGTTCAGCAAATTTTTTCATGTAAATTTTGTGTTGGAATAAGTTTGCATCTAATTCACCACTGTTTAACGCTTTGTTAGGTTGGATGTAATCTGAGAATTCAGTAACTTTAACTGTATATCCTTTTTTTTCAAGAAGTGGTTTAAGTGCTTTGTTAACCATGTCAGCATAAGGACCAGATGTTGCACCAATTTTTACTTCTTTTTTCTCTCCACCGTTATTATTGTTTGAGTTTGTAGCTCCACAAGCAGCTAATGTAATAGCTAAAAACGCTGTAAAAACAACTGTTAATATTTTTTTTAGTTTATTCATAAATATAAATCTCCTTTAAATTAATTTTTTTTGAATTTTTTTGAAATTGAATTTCCTATATATTGTGTAATTTGGACTAAGATAATTAATAGAATTACTGTAATCCACATTGTAAAGTTATCAAAACGATAATAACCATATCTGATGGCAAGGTCTCCGATTCCACCACCACCAACAACACCAGCCATTGCAGAAAAAGCAATTAAGTTGATTAATGTCAGTGTAATTGATTGAATAATTCCGAACATAGCCTCAGGTATTAATACTTCTTTAACTATTAATTTTAGAGAAGCACCAGAAGCAACTGCTGACTCGATAACTCCGTAGTCTATTTCATTTAGAGAAGTATCAACTAGTCTCGTAAATAGAGGAATAGCTGCAACTGTAAGTGGCACTATTGCTCCAGTAGGTCCAGTTGATTTTCCTAATAAAAATAGAGTAAATGGTATTAAGAATACCAAAAGAATAATAAATGGAATAGAACGAATTGTATTAACTAGAAAATCTACCGTTTTATAAATAATAACATTTTTAAATAGCAGTCTATTGCTAGTTAAAAATAAAACTACTCCTAAAAATAATCCAACTATTACTGTAATTATAATTGAAACACTTATCATATATAACGAATCGGCAAATGATTTAATTAATTCTGGTTGTAAATTTTTCCATTGTTCTATTAAACTTAGATTATTTTCCATATACATTCACCTCCACATCATTAACTTGATCAATTAAGTGCTTTACAAATTTCTCTGTATTATCAGACTCTCCAACTACTGAAAAAGTTAAACTTCCTAACTGTTTATTTTGAATGTATTCAATTCGACCAGCAAGTATGTTAGTAGTAACATTATATTTATTTGCTAAAGTCTGAATTAAAGGTTCTTTAGTAGCTTCACCTTTAAAAATAACCCTTATGACAGTTTCATTTTTATAATGTTCAGCAAGATGTTCTTCAAAATCTTCGTCATTGTGTAAATTAGCTATAAATTCTTGCATTAATTTCGTTTTAGGATTTGAGAAAATCTCATAAACAGAATTTAATTCAATAATTTCACCATTCTCCATTACGGCTACATTATCACAGATCTGTTTAATAACTTCCATTTCATGAGTAACAAGAATAATTGTAATTCCCAACTTACGATTAATTTCCTTCAATAAAGACAAAATTTGCTTAGTTGTAACAGGATCTAATGCACTCGTTGCTTCATCACAAAGTAATAATTTGGGATTATTCGCAAGAGCTTTAGCAATACCAACACGTTGTTTTTGACCACCTGAAAGTTGACTTGGATAAACATTTTTTTTATCAGAAAGTCCTACAAGTTCTAACAATTCATCAATTCTTTTCGGAATATCTTTTGAATCTACATCACCAGCTTTTAAATTGAATGCAATATTTTCACCTACAGTCTTTGAACTTAGTAGATTGAACTGTTGGAAAATCATTCCGATTTTTTGCCTGTAAGAGCGTAAATCCTTTCTATTAAGTTTGTTAACAACTTGATTATCAACGATTACTTCTCCTTCAGAAGGAGTTTCTAGTAAGTTAAGGCATCGTAGTAAGGTACTTTTTCCAGCACCAGAGTAGCCGATAATTCCAAATATTTCACCAGCTTTTACATGCAGGTTGGTTGGTTTTAACGCTTGAATTTCTTTACCTTTTTGATAGAAGGTTTTACTAACGTTATTAAGATTAATCATATATTTCTCCTTTCTTTATAATAAAAAGACGCACTCTAGCTTTCGCTAAAGGACGTCTTAACGTGTTACCACCTTTATTTATACAATAATCACTTATTGTACCTTAGTAAGTTACAAACATAACTTTTGCTATAACGGGCAATACCGTAGTAAAAACTATATGCTCAAAGTCCATTTCTCTTACTCCTAACTATTCTCTTTCACCAACCGAGAACTCTCTAAAAGTAGATAGTAAGATTCTACTCATCAACGCATTAATTGTTAATGACTATATTCTAGCATAAATTTTCTGACAATGCAATATAAAAATTCAAAACTTCATATAAAAAAAGTTAATTTTCGGGATAATGAGCATCTTTAATTAAGAAGATTGTGATTTTGTTATAATAGTTAAAATGCTTAATATGGTTAGTTACCTTATAAAATTATTAATATATTGGAATACAAAAATTTATTAAAAAGTTTGTTGCATTAAGCCTTTTATGATATAATGAAGTGTGTTACATAGGAGGAATTATGTTTAAATTTTTTAGAAAAAATGAATCAGTGGAAAAAAATGACAAACAAGAGTTGAAAAAAATTCCGACACACGTTGCTATTATAATGGATGGTAATGGACGTTGGGCTAAAAAAAGAAATATGCCTAGAATTAAAGGACACTATGAAGGGATGCAAACTGTAAAAAAAATAACAAAATATGCATCAAAACTAGGTATAGAATATCTAACATTATATGCTTTTTCTACAGAAAATTGGGCGAGACCTAAAGAAGAAGTTAGTTATTTAATGGATCTTCCTGAAAAGATGTTCAGTAGTTTTATGCCAGAACTTATGGAAAATAATGTAAAAGTTGAAGTAATTGGTGTTGTAGAAAAATTGCCAGAAAACACAAGAAAAGCAGTAAATGATGCAATAGAGCAGACAAAAAATAATACTGGATTAAAATTAATTTTTGCATTGAATTATGGGTCTAAAGATGAGATGTTAAGAGCTATTAAGCAAATTGCTAAAGATGTTCAAGATAATAAATATAGTGCAGATGAAATTTCTGAAGAGCATGTAAGTGAAAATCTATTTACGGCTAATACTCCAGACCCAGATTTACTAATTAGAACTTCGGGAGAACAAAGAATTTCAAACTTTTTACTTTGGCAAATTGCTTATAGTGAATTTTTATTCACTAAAGTTGCTTGGCCAGACTTTACAGAAGAAGAGTTTTATCGAGCTTTATTAGAATATCAAAGTAGAGATAGAAGGTTTGGAGGGTTAAATGAAGACTAGGGTAATAACTGCCATAGTGGCATTAATTGTTTTCCTACCATTACTATTTTTAGGTGGAGATTATTTCAAATTTACAACATTCGCACTTGGTGTGATGGCTATGTATGAAATAGTAAGAATGACTTTTAAAGAAACAAATATAGTAGTTTTAGGGTTATCTTCTTTAGCAGGTGCATTGTTATTTTTACATGAAGAGATTTCACAGTTACAAGTATATGGTTTACTATTTTTAATTTTAGTTGGTATGTTAGCGACTGTAGTTGCAACAGGTCATAAAATTAAATTAGTTGAAATTGGTTCGATTATATTTGTAACTGCATATATTTTTATAGGATTTTATTGTTTATTTATGTTAAGAAACTTGAGTTTATCGCATGTAGCTTACTTATTACTTACAATTTGGTTTACTGATAGTTTTGCATATTTTGGTGGAATGAAGTTTGGTAAGAATAAACTTTCACCAAAAATAAGTCCTAACAAATCAATTGAAGGTTCTGTAATAGGTAGTCTATCATCAATAGTAATAGCATTACTGTTTTTCTTTACAACTGATGTATTTTCAAGCTTAGCTGTTGCGATTGTTGTAACCTTAGTAGTAAGTGTCATCGGTCAATTTGGTGATTTAATTGAATCAGCGTATAAGAGAGAATATCAAGTAAAAGATAGTAGTAATTTATTACCAGGGCATGGTGGTATTTTTGACAGATTTGATTCTGTTATTCTATCAGCACCATGTTTAATAATATTACTAAGTTTATTTTAAAATATAGAGAGGGGTATTAGATGCAAGGTATTATAGCATTTATATTAATATTTTTTGTAGTAGTAACTGTTCACGAATTTGGTCATTTTATAGTTGCGAAAAGAGCAGGAATATTGTGCCAAGAATTTGCAATAGGAATGGGACCTAAAATATTTCATAAAAAAATTGGAGAGACTAACTTTACAATAAGACTTCTTCCAGTTGGTGGATATGTAAAAATGCCAGACAATGTTTTCGATTTTAATAATGATGTGTCGGTATATGATCTAAAAAAAGGAATGAAAGTCAGTTTAAAATTAGATGAAAATGATAAGGTCGAAAAAATAGTTTTAGATAAAAGCAATGATATGGATTTACTTCCATTAGAATTAAATGAATTTGATTTAACTGAAAAATTATTTGTAGAAGGTTTTGTTGGGGATAAAATTGAACGCTATGAAGTAAGAAAAGATGCATGTGTTGCATTTGGTGGAATGGAAGAGCAAATTGCTCCAGTAGAAAGAATGTTTTCTTCACACTCATGGGGGAAAAAATTCTGGACATTATTTGCAGGACCATTAATGAACTTTATATTAGCACTAGCAATTTTCTTAGGTATTTCAATTTATAGTGGAGTTCCATCAAATACTACTCGCTTAGGTGAATTAGCATCTAATTACCCAGCTTACTCTTCTGGATTAAAACAAGGAGATGTAGTTGAGCAGGTGAATGGTAAGAGTGTTACTACATGGAAAGAAATGACTAATGAGATAGTAAATTCTAATGGAGCTGAGCTTACTTTAAAAGTTTCTCGTGACGGTTCACAACAAGAAATTAAAGTTACACCAAAAGAAGAAATAACTGTGAAAAAAGGTAAAGAAGTTAAAACATATAAACTTGGAATAGACCCAGCTTATGAGAAAGACTTAGCGGGTTCTATTAAGAGTGGTTTTGAACAAACTCTATATTACGGAACAGCGATTTTCATGGGAATTATTAATCTGTTTGCTTCATTATTTAGTGGTGGATTTAGTCTAAACCAACTTGGTGGTCCTGTAGCGATTTATGAAATGTCTTCTGCAGCTGCACAGAGTGGTTTAATTACAACATTAAAATGGACAGGAATTTTAAGTGTTAACTTAGGTCTTATGAACTTAATTCCTATTCCAGTTCTTGATGGTGGTCGTATCATATTTGTAATTTATGAAGCAATTTTCAAAAAGTCAATTAATAAAAAAGCTCAATATTACTTGACTGTAGCATTCGGATTATTAATGGTTGCGTTAATGTTAGCAGTGACATGGAATGATATCCAAAGATTATTTGGAAAATAGATAATAATTATAACGAGAAGTTGATTTTACTTCTCGTTATTTTTTATTGGCTTTAAAATATTGTACGTTATTATAATTTTTTTATTAGTAGTAATTAGCTCTAGGAAGATTTAATATTTGCTACTAATTTAATTGTTTTTTTAATATATAATATAATAGAGAGAATATATAGGAAAAAGGTGATAATATGGTTAAATTTTTACATACTGCTGATTGGCATATTGGAAGAAAATTACAAGGAAAAGATTTATTAGAAGATCAGCAAGGTGTGTTAGATAATCTAATAACTGAAATGAAGAAAATAAATCCTGATTTTTTAATTATTGCAGGAGATTTATATGATAGAAGTGTTCCTAGTAAAGAAGCGACTACACTCCTACAAGAACTTTTAGTTAAAATTAATATAGAGTGTAATGTGCCAATTTTTGCCATTAGCGGAAATCATGACAGCAGGGAAAGACTAGCGATTGGGGATGCTTGGTTTAGCAAACATAAATTTTATCTTCACACAAGATTAGAGCAGGTTTTTGATAGAATTTCTTATGAAGATGCTGATATATATTTATTACCATATTTTGAACCTTTTGAAGCGAGAGAATATTTTGAAGATGCTACATTAACAACGCATAATGCAGCAACTAAAAGAGTAATCGATGAAATTTATAAAAATTTAGATACTAATAAGACTAATATTTTAGTAGCTCATACTTTTGTTTCTGGTGGATTAGAGACCGATTCTGAAAGAGAAATATCTGTAGGTACTGTTGAAAATGTGGCTGTGGAAATCTTTGATAAGTTTGATTATGTTGCTCTAGGTCATCTTCATAATCCGAATGCAATAAAAGAGGAACGTTTGAAATATAGTGGAAGTCCAATGGCGTACTCATTTTCTGAAGCTTCCCAAACTAAAGGAATGAGGCTTGTAGAGGTAACAAAAGAAAGTTACAGTGAAGAGTTTATTCCATTAAAACAAAAAAGAAAGCTACATAATATTAGTGCATCTTATGAAGAAGTTTTAACGAAAGAATTTCAACAAAATTATGATTGTAAAAATGATTATTTTAGTATGGAGCTCAGCAATCTAGAGGGAATAACAGATCCGTTACCTAGAATTAAAGAATATTATCCTAATACTCTGATACTAAAGCAAAAAAGAAATACTAGTATCGATAATGAAGTAAAATTAGATAGAGAGATGCTAACTAAGAGTCCATTACAGTTAATAGAGGGATTCTATAATGAACAAACTGGTAGTGAATTAACTGAAGGTCAAAAACAAGTACTGGTAAACATTATAGATAAGGTGAATCAAGATGAAACCAATTAGATTAGAATTAAAAGAATTTGGTCCATATAAGAACGAAATAATAGAATGGGATAAAATAATAAATGAACCGATATTTCTAATTACAGGAAAAACTGGTTCAGGGAAATCAACACTATTTGATGCTATTACTTATGCATTATACAATAAGACAACTGGAGGAAAAGACATAGCCTCACTAAGAACGAAGACAGCCTTGGATAAGGACAAAACACAGGTTAACTTTGATTTTGAATTAAGTGGAAAAAAATATAGAATTGAGAGAACTCTGGCGTATTTGAAGGCTGGTAATAAAAACTTAACTTCGGGGAAAGTTGCTTTAATGCAATATGATGATGAAAAATTAGAAGTAATCGCTACAAAAGAACAAGAGGTAAAAGAAAAGGTAGAAGAATTGATAGGTTTAGATGATAAGCAATTTTGTCAAATAATTATCTTACCTCAAGGAAAATTTAAAGAGTTCTTATTATCGAAATCGAGTGAGAAAAAAGAAACTTTAAGATCGTTATTTAATACTTATTTCTATCAAAAATTCGTGGATCAATTACAAGAACAAGCCAAAAAATTGGATAGTTCACATAAGCAAAAAGAAAAAGAGTTGATTACTAGATTTGAACAGTTTGATATTGAGGAAGAATTTACAAAGTTTGAATATTTAAAAAGACGAAAATTTTTGAAGAAATACTAAGTATTATTCAATCGCAAGAAGAAACAATAAAAAAATGAGAAAAAAAGAATTATTAAAATTAGAACGTAGTTTTTTTCTAAAGCAAAAGAGAAATTTATAGAATTAAGTAAGCTCAATGATAAATTCATTCAACTTAAAAAAATAACAAGTTAGAACTAGAAGAATTAAGTAAAAAAAGAAGATTATTATAGTAGACTTAAATTAGAAGTAGAGAAGTTAGCAGAGTTACAAAAAGAGTAAAGATAAGATTATAGAGTACGCTTCTTTATTAACTAAGAAAAATGCAGTTGAAGAAACTTGAAGAAGCTTTTATTAAATGAGGTAGATAAATACAAATTAGATTTAGATACTAATAAGAAATTAGCATTAGAATTAAATGCACAAAAAAACTGATATAGAAGAACTTAGAAAGGAAACTATTGATTATAAGTTTTTCTATAATAATTTTGATGAAATAGCTTCTGCTAAAACTAATATTGAAATATATAGCAAAAAAATTAAAAAGAGCTTATTTTGAAAAAAAGAGACCTTTAGTGAGTTAGAATCTAATATAAAAAGATGAAAAAGAAGGTCATTTAGAACTTAACGAGGAAAAAAATATACTAGAGAGTAGTATTGGTAAGTTAAAATTAGAAATTTTTAAAGAAAGAGCAAGAAGTTGAAAAAGTTCGAAGAATACAACAATAGGTTATCGGAATTAAACGAAAAAAATCAAAGACTGATTCGGATAAAAAAACAATTAAAAGACTTGAGAATAGATAAGGAAAAAAACTGGAGAAAGAGTTCTTATTATTAAATAAGAATAAAGAACAAGAAATTTTAAATGATTTTCTATTGAAATTGCATGAGGGGGATGATTGTCCTTTATGTAAACAAAAAAATTGAACACTTACCAGAAATCCCTAACTTAGTTGTGAGTGATGATAATATAGAAAAATCACTTCAAAAATGTTAGTAAAGATATAATTCAACTAGAAACTCTTATTGAAAAAAATGAAGAAGATATAGAACAATTAAGTAAGTTTTTAAAAAAATCAAGAAGAGAGTATAAACTTTAAATCTAAGGAAGAACTTTTGCCAATTAGAAGGTGAATTAAAGGTTGAGAATTCTAATTTAACTGAGATTAGTAAAAAAATCAAAGTATCAGAGGATAAAATTAAGGGACTTGCTCAAGAAATAGAAGAACTTTCAGAGTTATTTAAAAAAATGAAGATGATATTAAACAAAAACATCTAGAAGCAAAAAATAAAATCGAACAATTTGAAAAAAATGTAAAAGTAGAGTTAGATGAGTTTGCAGGGTATTATGAGAAAAATACAATCTCAGGTTGAAGAGTTCGATAATACCTACAACGTTCTACAAAAATAATAGTAATGAACTATTGGTGAGAAAAACAAAACTAGAAACAGAACAGAAAAATAATAAGACGAATTTACTAGAAGTTAGTAAAAGAATAGAAAAATATTGTTGATAGTTTCACTAATTCTAAGCTTAATAAGTATTACGTAACCTTAGAAATGGCAGAAGAAGATATCGAGAAATTGAATGATTTAGAAGACTATGAATCTCAGATTAATAAATTTGAAGATACTAAGAAAAATTATAGTAAACTCAATAGAAAAAAACTTGAAGAAGAGCTAAAAGAGTTAAATCAACCAGATTTAGAAGAAGAGCAACAGAAACTACAAAATATTGAATCTCAAGTTAATGATTTTATAGAAAAAGTTGCAATTCTTAATACAAGATTAGAAAATAATAAGAAATTATATAAGAAAATTCATAGTGAGTATATTGAACTTCTAGAATCATCTAAAGAGATAAGAGAAATCATAGCATTTAGTGATGTTGTCAGCGGAAAAACTGAAAATAGAAAATCATTAGAAACGTACGTTCAAGGATATTATCTAGACTTGATTCTAGTTGCGGGAACTAAAAGATTATTACAGATGACAAATGACAGATATAGATTCATTAGACGTGATGAAAAATCAAAAGGTGGAGGACTTCAAGGATTAGAGATAGAAATACATGATATTTATCTAAATAGTACTCGTATTATTAGCTCTCTTTCTGGAGGAGAATTATTCTTAGCTTCTTTAGCTCTCGCTTTAGGGTTAGCCGAAGTTATTCAAAATGAGAGCGGGGGAATATCACTTGAAACTATCTTTATCGATGAAGGATTTGGATCATTAGATGCTGAAACACTTGATATTGCGCTAACAACGCTAATAGATTTACAATCATACGGAAGAAATATCGGTATTATTTCACATGTCAGTGAGCTAAAAGAAAGAATTAGACCGAAGGTAGAAGTCTATTCTAAAGATAATTATGCGAAGATTAAAATGACTGGAATATAAGGTGATATAAAAAGAAAGGAGAAAACATGAACTTAGAATTATTAATCGGTCCAAGTGGTGTAGGGAAAACGAACTACATATTAAATGATATTGAATTAAATAGAGATAACCATAAAATAATTGTATTAACTCCAGAACAGAACAGTTTTAATTTTGAAAAAAATGTTATGTGATAAATTCGGTGGTACTTTTAATATTGATGTTATGAATTTCTCAAGTCTAACTAGAAGACTATCAAAAACAATTGGGAATGGATAATCTTAGTAGATTAGGAGATAATATTAAGCCATTTTTACTTTTTATAAAGCTGCCAAGAACTTAGAAAGTAGTGGAAATTTTTTTAGTTAAAAGAATTATACAAGATGTTAATTTTTATAGAAGTTGTAGAAGAAATTATAAATGAATTAAAAAGAGTATAAGGTAAGCATTAATTTATTAGAGGAGTATTTAGAGAAAAAAATACTAATCTTGAAAGTAGTCATAGAGAAAAAAATTAGAAGCTATTTTTAGAAATATATGTCGAATATTCGAGATTATTAAAGGAGCAGGGAATTTTTTTGATAAAGTAGATTATATAACTGAATTATTATTGTATCTAGAATATATAGATTTAAGTGAGTATATTTTTTTATGTAGATGCTTATTACAACTTCACAGCGCAGGAATATTATTATATTGAAAAACTTGCTCAAAAATCTAAAAAAAGTTAATAATTAGTGTTATAAGTGATGCAAATAGATATTTTTAATTTTTGATTTATCGCAATTACTCCAAGGTTACGAACTAGAAAAGATGAAATATAATGATTTTTTTATCTATCTGATTTATATAGTGAAGAGAAATATAAGCTTGATATTTTTAGAAAATCTCATGAGATTGTTGCTAGTATGAATGAAATAGTGAAAAGTAATAAAGATGTGAATTTTTTTCTGTAGTAGCCTTTGTAAAAAAAGGAAGAGATAAATACTCTGAAATTTGATATTAAAGACAATATCGTAGAAAAAAATATGAAATCTTAGAAACTCATAGAGGTCGCTTTAATGGGATTTCTAATGATGTTCTTGCTGATAAATATTATAAAAACTTCACAGCGCAGTATGAGATTGATGATAGTATTGAGATTATATGTGCAAAAAATAAGGAGTTAGAGGTTAAACAAATTGCTCGTGAGATTGTGAAACTAAATCATAATAATATTAACCAAAATGAGATAGCAATTCTTTATCGTGATAATACATACGAAAAATTATTTAAATATTTTTTTAAAGATTATAATTTGGACGTTCATTTAGATAAAAAAATATTGAAACTAGCAATCACCGTTTAGTTAAGTTTATACAAGAAACATTATATTTTTGATGAAGGTAGTTTTAAAAACTAGATTATTAAATTTACTGAAAACTAGGTTAACGAATTTTGAGAATATTTATCGTCAAAAAGCTATTGCACATGTTTTACTAGGAGATTCAAATATTGATGAAAAACAACTAGAAAACGATATTGCAGAGTTAGATGAAAACATAATAAAAAGACAAGTTCTTAGCAAGCAATCTAGTAAATAATATAGGCGGAAAAATATAAATACAGTGATTTATTAGAAAAAAAGTTAGGATAATTTCAATAGATGATCTTGAAAAATATATTAAATGAAAAAAATTGGTAAATACGCATGGTGATATTTTTAAAAAGATTACTTTATTGAAGAGACGATAAAATATAAGACTGAACAACTTGAAATTTGTAGACAAGTTTTATTAGAACTTATTAATAAGGTTTCAGAAGTTTCAGCTAAGAACAATCTTCAGGCTAAGAGATATATAAAAAAATTAGTGGATGTTTTTTTGACCATTGTAAGATTAAAATGTATCTTGATAAAGAAGATGGTGAGTATGACAATATCGAAGAGTTAAAAAAATTGATAGTATAGATAGGCAAGTTTACAAAAAAATTCTTGAATATATTAATGATATAAATGAGAATTTTGGTAGTGAAAAAGTTTGAATATAAAAAGTTTGTATCTCTATTTAATACTGGATTAACATCTATTAAGTATCGTTCAATACCAGAAATAAATAATTCTATTATTATGTCTACTATGGATTTAGCAAAAGTAGAAAATAAAAAAGTCGTCTTTGTTTTAGGATTCAATAAGGATGTGTTGCCAGTATCTAAGAGTTCGGGATTAATAGATGATAAAGATAAAGAAAGATTAATTAATGATGCTATCTTTTTATCACCGACAAAAGAAGCGGCGCTTATAGATGAAGAGTTTGTAGCTTATATTGCTATGACAAGAGCTCAAGAAAAAACATATATAAGTTACAGCTTACTTGATAAAAGTTTTAAAGAAATTTTTGCATCTCCATACTTGAATACAGTGAAATCTCTATTCCCAGAATTAGAAGAAAAAGCAAACTTCAAAAAAATTTTAGAGTTTTCTATTGCTGATTATAATTACTATTTAGAAAAATATTTCAGAGATAGTTTCATCTAAGGAATTTAATTATTTATTCGCAAAAAAATTTATCGTAGATTTATGGAAGTGAAAGATAGTAAGACAAGCGAAGTTGAGGTTTTTAGTTGAACTTATGATTAAGTTTTTTTAGAACAGTATCAACTTACATCAGTAAATGAAAAATTATGAAAGTTATGAAGTTCTTGATGAATTAAATGATAGGGTATTTTTTTCTCTAATGATACTAGTATTAAAAAAATTATTTATCTAAAAATAATTAGAGATTATAAGTTTGAGCTTAATCGTGGATATATTGATGAATTTTTTTAGAAGTTAAGAAAGATAGTTTTTTTCGAAGTTTAGTATTTCAAAAAAATTTCTGATTTTTGAAAGAAATCCATATCAATTCTTTGTTAAACGAGTACTTGGTATTGCTGAAGAAAGGGATATCGATATTGATAATCTTGTTACTGGAAAATTCTTCCATGCAGTAATGTCAGAAAAAAGAATTACTAATTTTATCGCTGAATGTGGAAGTAAATTTGATATAGATGTGCTAAAAAGATGAAGATATTATAAAGAGATTTAATATTAAAGAAATCTTGAATGATATTATTTATTCAAGTGATAATAAAGATATATTAGAAGCCTTGCAGTTGATAGAATTATTAAACACTCATAAGTATATTTTTAATAATATGATTCTAAGGCTTGAACTAGCCGTAGCAATAGAAATAAAATATTTTGCTTTAACGAGATTTATGCCAACGTTCTTAGAAAGACAATTTAGTCTGGAAATTGTAGACAATGTTATTACATGTGAAAATGAAGAGACTGGTGAGATTAATAAGAAAGAACTGAAACAGAAATATAATATACCACCAATTAAATTTACAGGGGTAATTGATAGGGTTGATGTAAATGGAAAAAATATTTCAATAATAGATTATAAGAGTAGTCAAAGCGATTTTTCTTTAGACAGTTTAGAATTAGGATTTATTTCTCAAATTTTGACTTATGCATTGGCATGTGAAATGATGTTTGGTAAAAATTCAGAAGATATCTTAGGAATATTTTATAGAGAAATAGCAAAATTAGGAAAAGATTTAAAGACATACAGATTAAGAGGGTTAGCTAATAGTGATCTAATATTAGATGATGAATTTTATGAAAAAGCACCGGATATTATGTATGTTAGAACAACGAAAGCTAAAAAGATTCACGGAGCGGATAGTCATAAGGCGTTCACGAGTCCTGAACTTGAAAAATTAGTTAATAAGAATCTAGATAACATAATGAAACTATTAGAGAAAATCATTGCATTTGATTTTTCTTTGGATGATTATGAAATTGATAATCAGTATTGCACAGAAAAACAAACTTTATTTAATTTTGCAAGTAATAGTGATACTCGTTTGAACTACAGGGAAATCGTTGAACTTAAGCCGAAAGAATTAAAAGAAAAGATACTTAATGACTTAAGATAATCCCGGTTTAGAAAAATTTTTATGAAAAATTGATTTGTTGTTTTTGAAAAATAAAAAGCAACAAATCAATTTTTTTATAATTTTTTCTATTTTTTTAATCACATTTGACAAGTTTTATATTATAATAGTATAAGGAATATAATGTCAGCTTTTAAATCAAGTTATTTGTATTGATTAACTTGAGTTGAAATATGCTAACGAATAGATATAGAGGCAAGGATAAAAATAAATATGAAATTAACTTTTTGAAAAAAACTAGAACAGTATAAAAAAATAGTTCTAAAGAAGTATATATTAATAATATATATCAGAATGAAAAATTTAACGTATAAAAAAATTTAATAGAGTATTCAGATAGACTTGCGTTTTATCTTGAAGAAAAATTAGGAGAAAATAAAAATCCTATAGTAGTGTACGGACATAAACATCCATTTATGTTAGTATACTTCTTAGCATGTGTAAAATCAGGAAGAGCATTCTGTCCAGTAGATATAAACACACCAAAAGAAAGAGTAGAAGAAATAGTAGAAACAACAGATTCTAAAATAGTACTAGTCACAGAAGAAATAGAGCTAACTAGAGAGGTGCTAGATGTTAAGTCTGCTAAAGAGATAATATTGAGTACTCAAAATGCTATTTCAAAAGAAAGCTGTGTGAAAGACGAAGATATATTCTATATAATTTTCACATCAGGAAGTACAGGAAAACCAAAAGGAGTATGTATCACATACAACAACCTAAATAACTTCTTGCACTGGTACACAGGATACTATGATGAGAAAGAAGAACTAGTATTTTTAGGACATCCACCATTCTCATTTGATTTATCGGTAATGTCATTATGGCCAAGTATTTATCTAGGAGCTTCATTAGTGCAGATAGATAAAAAGCACCAAGAAAACTTCAAAGTAATGTTTGAAGAGTTAAATAAATCAAATGCAACAATATGGATTTCAACACCATCATTTATAGAAATGTGTTTTATAGATAAAAACTTCAATCAAAGTCTAATGCCGAAGGTAAAACAATTCGTCTTTTGCGGAGAAAAACTATTCAGCACAACGGTAGAAAAAATCCACCAAAACTTTGAAGATGCACAGGTAATAAATACCTATGGACCAACAGAATCAACAGTAATGGTCACATGGGTAGAAATAACAAAAGAAGTAAATAAAAAATACTATGAGAACCTACCAGTAGGAGAAATAAAATGGGGTACAAAAGTACACCTAGCAAATCCAGATGAAGAAAACAAAGGTGAAATAGTAATCACAGGAAACACAGTCGCAAAAGGATACTTCAAAAATGATGCTATAACAAATGAAAAATTTGGTCTAGGAGAAGTAGATGGAAAAGAAGAAAGAAGTTACCTGACAGGAGACTTAGGGTACTTTAAAGATGATATGCTGTTTTGTGAAGGACGCATAGACTTCCAAGTAAAACTACATGGACACAGAATAGAACTTGAAGACATAGATAATAATCTACTTAAAAATAAAAAAATACGTCAAGCAGTGACAGTGCCGAGCTATGAAGACGGAAAAGTAAAAGCTCTGACATCATTTGTAGTATACAACGAAGAAATAGAAAAACGTTTTGAAGTAACAAAAGAAATAAAACAAGAACTAAAAAAATTAGTACCAGAATACATGATACCTAAAAAAATAGTATTCCTAGAAGAAATGCCACTAAACAATAACGGTAAAATAGATAAGAAAAAGTTAAAGGAGTTAGTATAAAATGAGCTACTTTGACGGAAATGAATTTTTCTTTTTCTTAGCTATAGCTCTGGTGATAGGTTTTATAATAAATTACCTAGGTAAAAGAATTGAATATTATATATTGGCTCTGTCGTTAATATTCGCTGGTTTTATATATGGTAAAAAAATACAACGATGTTATCTTATCTATTAGGGTTTTATTATCTATGAGTATGTATTAGTAGAAATAGCACAAAAAACAGAAAATAAAAAATATCTAAAAATATTAGTAGTATTATCAATATTACCACTAATAATAAACAAAGTATTCGCAATAACACATTTGCATCTGTTAGCCTTTATTGGAATATCATATATGTCATTTAAAACGATACAAATTATGATAGAAATATCAGATGGACTAATAAAAGATAAGATCAATTTAGTAGATTATGTACAATTCTTACTATTTTTCCCAACCGTAAGCGCTGGTCCGATAGATAGAAGTAGACGTTTTATGAGTGAAATTAAAGAAAGAATGTCGAGGACAGAGTACTTAGAATTAGCTGGAGATGGAATATATAGACTAATTTTGGGATTATTATATAAGGTAGTATTCTCAACATTAAGTTATCACTATTTAGTAGGCCTAGGGACTCATACATCTTTTATGCACTCTGTGAAATATATGTACTTATACACAATGTATTTATTTTTTGATTTTGCAGGATACAGTTTAATGGCGGTAGGAAGTAGTAATATTTTAGGAATAAGAACACCGATGAACTTCGATAAACCATTCCTAAGTATTGATATAAAAGACTTCTGGAATAGATGGCATATTACATTATCAATGTGGTTAAGAGACTTCGTATTCTCAAGAGTCTTTATGGAAGCTACAAAGAAAAAACGCTTCAAAAAACGACTAACAACAGCGATGTATTCCTACATGGTAAATATGGTACTTATGGGATTTTGGCACGGTTTAACGATAAGCTATATAGTATATGGATTTTACCATGGTTTATTAATGGCAGGATTTGAATACTATCAGAAGAAAAGTAAATTTTATAAAAAGAATAAAAATGAAACATGGTACAAAGTACTTAGTTGGTTCATAACGATCAACTTAGTGATAATAGGTCTATATATTTTCTCAGGAGAACCTTATAAACTATTAAGCCATGTACTTAAAAAATAATATCGAGTTAGGAGAAAAAGCATGATAAAAGAGCAAGTATTAGAAATGTTAGAAGAAATCTGTGAAGACGAAGTAGTAAGAGAAGATTTAGATATAAACATGAAAGAAGAAGGGTTAATGGATTCTTTAGCTTTTGTAGAAATGTTAGTGAAAATCGAAGAAATCTTCGGACTAAGCATAGCTCCAACAGAAGTAACATATGAAGAAATCGATACGCCAAATAAAGTAATTTCATATATAGAAAATAGGAAATAAAATCATGATAAGACTAAAAGCATTTTTAATATCAATAGTATTGGTATTAATTACACTTGTAATTTTAGACATGACCCTTCTAAAGAAGATTGAAACTTATTATAAAGTCAATGATAATAGCGTTAGATACAGTACCTCTTTTGAAAAGTACAAAAGTAGAGATATAATATTAGAAAACATGACTCCTAAAACACTTTTACTTTTAGGTTCGTCTGAATTAACTACAACAATAAATGAAAACTATCATCCTAAGAAAATATTTAATTATAATGATTTTAATATTATGCAGGTAGGAGTTGGAAACTCTCAAAATATTATACACGCAGCAACAATAGGTTCTATCGGAAATGATGTGATGAATAATCAAATCGTAATGATTCAATCTATTCAGTGGTTTGATAATAAAAAAATGGTATTTTTAAAAGATGCATTTCTATCTAGAATTTCTAGTGAGCATGTTTACAATACTATGAGAAATGAGAAAAATAAGCTATCAAACAAAAGAAAAGTTTATAAATAGAGTTATAGAACTTTCAGCTTCTAACAAAGAATTAAATAAAAAAATATAAGAGTTATAAACGTTATTTTTTTGAAGGATAAGGGAAATGGAGTTACTGAAGAATTTTTTTGAAATTAGATAATTATTTTTATGTTTTAAAAAAATAAATTAAACTTTTATAAAAAAATAAAGGTAAAGAGAATTATCCGGTTAGTGGTGAAAATACTCCAAATTATAATTGGGGAGAATTAGAAAAACAGGTAACCGAAGAAGCTAAAGAAAGAACTAATAATAACGATTACCAGATTGATAATTCGTACTATGATAAATATATAAGAGCTAAGTATGATCAGTTAAAAAAATATTTCTAAGAACACAAAAATATGATGATTCTAAAGAATATGAGGATTTAGATATATTATTATCAATTGTAAAAGATTTGAATTTGAATATTAAATTCGCTATTCTTCCTGCTCATGGGAAGTGGAGTGACTATACTGGAATTGGTAGCGAAAAAAGACAAGTTGCTTACAATAAATTAAAAGAAATTGCTAAAAAGAATAATATAGAAGTAATGGATTATTCAAGTAAAGAATATGAAGACTATTATATGTACGATGCAATGCATGTAGGTTGGAGAGGATGGATTGATTTTGAAAGAGATCTTTACAAACTTAAAAAGTAAATTAAGCTATAAACAAAGACTAATACTATGGATATTATTCTTTTATATAGTAATAATGGGAATAATAATATACTGCTTTTTAACGGATTTTTCAAATGTCCAAGAATATGTATATAGTGAGTTTTAAAATAGAAGAGGGGCTGTCCTAAAAGTCCTAAATTTAAAAAGTGTGTATGATAACTCATAGACGCAGGGGGTTATTGATATCTAAATTCATTTTATAAAAGCTTTTTAGATATCTAATAAACTTTGCGGGGGTGACTCGACAGAATCTTGTTTCAAAAGGAATCATGATATTGTTGAGACGCCCCCTTTTTTATTGGCTCTTTGTCAAGTTGCATATAAAAATTGAAATCCGGAGCTGGAATTTTTTCCATGCCCCAGCTTTAGTATACAACCAATATTTCCCAGTTACTACTACTTGTCTTAGCATTAAAGTTGTTATGAAGCCCTTGAGCAGTTTTTTTACGTATCTGCTCGGCAGTTAGTCCGTGCAATTTTTTATTGACATTTATAATTATTTTGATTCTTTATGAATGAACTATTTTCTTATAAAAAACGATTGATTTTTTTTTTTTTTTGATATAATAATGGCTAGAAAAAGTATAAAAGATAATTATTTTTATATAATTAAATAAAAAATTATAATTTAATTATAAAAGAGATAATTTATGGAGGTATATATAATGAACAAAAATACAAAAAGAGTTTTATCGGCAATAACGATTGCAAGTTTAGCAGTAGTACCTGATGGGGTAGCTCCAACAGTAGCTCCGTCAACGCTTAATTTAAATGGTGGGGTGGTTCACGCTGCTGAAGAAAACATAGTAAGTGTTGCCTACCATTTCGAAGGAGACGATAACACAACTGTAACTAGAGTTAAGGTAAATATTGCAGAAAATCCTAATGCTACTGTTGGAGACTACTATCCATTATCTAAGAATGGTGGTAATTTAAAATTTATTACCAAAGGCAAAGGAATGATGTGGGTATATAAAGTAGATCCTGATCATAACTATAGAGTTGACCATAGAGGTGATTTACTTTCTAAATATGCACATCTGCATCTGTTAGGCGAATATACCCAACCAAACAACGCTAGTACAGAAGTGAAACCAAACAATGATGGTAATGCAAACGCTGGTGCTAACAACAACGCTGGTACAGAAGTGAAACCAAACAATGATGGTAACGCAAACGCTGGTGCTAACAATAATGAAAAACCTCACAAAGTAACGATCAACTACGATCTTTACGACGATCCAATGCTTCCTTTCAGTAGCAGTAGTAGTAGCAAAGTATTTGACGTTACTCCTAACCAACCATTGTCAGATCATATCCCAAAAACATTGCCTGGCGGATATGTATTCGCTGGTGGAAGCGCAAATAGTGGAGGCAGTGAAGGTTCATCCCTAGAATATAACGATCCTTTTGGTAACTGGACTAATTTCCATGTCACATACGTCCTAAAACCAAAAAAATCTAGAACTAACCTTAGCAACGCTGGTACTAACAATAATGAAAAACCTCATAAAGTAACGATCTACTACTATCCTTACGAGAATTATCCAGGGAAGCTGACCGAAAAAGTAGTTTATGTTACTCCTAACCAACCATTGTCAGATCATTTCCCAGAAACATTGCCTGGTGGATATGTATTTGCTACTGCAAGAGCAATTGCTGGAGGTAGTGAAGGTGGTGTACTCCTAAGCTCACGTAACGATCTTTTTGGTAACGAGACTACTTTCTATGCCAGATACTTACCTGAAAGCATGATGTCTAGAACTAACCCTAGCAACGCTGGTACTAACAACAATGCTGGCACAGAAGTGAAACCAAACAATGGTAACACAAACGCTGGTACTAACAACAATGCTGGCACAGAAGTGAAACCAAACAATGGTAACACAAACGCTGGTACTAACAACAATGCTGGCACAGAAGTGAAACCAAACAATGGTAACACAAACGCTGGTACTAACAACAACGCTGGTACAGAAGTGAAACCAAACAATGGTAACACAAACGCTGGTACTAACAACAATGCTGGTACAGAAGTGAAACCTGGAAATAATGATAACACAGGAAATAATAAACCTGAAAACAAACCTGCTCCAGAAAATAAACCTAATAATAATTCAAATGCAGAAAACACTAACACAAACAACAACGTAACTCCATCTGAAGATATAATAAACAATATATTCTCAAATGATGCTTCAGGGGTTAAAGTTACTTTAACTGATAAAACAACTGCAGTAAAACTTTCTGCAACTCCTGTAGAAGATAAAGCCTTAGCAAGTTCAGTTCTAGAAAAATTAAACTTACCTGCAGACAATCAAATCAGAATATTAGATTTAAAACTTCTAGACAAAGACAATCATGTAGTTAATTCAAATGCAAAACGTACAGTTGCCATTGTCTTAAAAGAAGATGAAAAAGATGTCGCTATCTATCACATAAAAGATAACGGGGAGTTAAAATTAATAGACTCTACTACAAAAGATGGTGTTGTAACATTTGAAATAGATCACTTCAGTAAATTCGCAATAGTATCTAATAAATCTAAACAAACTTCATCAAATATCAACAATTCAAAATCAGGAAAACATTTAGCTAAAACTGGTCTATCAAATAATAATTTAGCTTCATTAGCTGCTATGGGACTAGTATTAAGCGGTGCACTAATATTAGGAAGAAGAAAAAAATAGAAAAATAATATTATTTCTAAACAATATTTATTAAATTAATTCTAAGAGAGGCAATTTTGAAAACACACTTCTAAATTGGGTTCTTTGTCAAATTCGGTTGATTTTGAAAATTAGGAGGAAGCTATGCTATATTAAGTAGTATAGCTTTTTTCCTATTTTTTCGTTTTATTTATTATTTAAATATAAACATTACACTAGTATGAAAAATAATATAAAAAAATATTAATTTTCAGAAAAAAATCATGGAAAAATTACACTCAATTAATTGATTTTATAAGAGAAATAAGGTAGAATTATAGCTATAACAATAATTTAAAAAGGAAAAATATTAATGAATAGAGATGCGTATTTTTATTTAGAAATGAAGGAGCATGAGTTGAAAGTTCCATATACGGGAAAAAATCGTCGTATTAGGGTTCTTTTACCAAAAGGTTATGCTCAAGATGAACATAGACACTATCCTGTAGTGTATATGAATGATGGACAAAATGTATTTTATAGTGGAGAGTCTTTTAGTGGGCATTCATGGAAGGTGATACCAGCAATAAAAAGAAATCCTGATATGCCAAAAATGATAATAGTTGGAATTGATAATGATAATGAGGGAAGAATGAATGAATATGCTCCTTGGAAGTTTTCAAGTTTACCAATATTAACTTTTGGTTTGACGTTAGGAGGATTAGGTTCTGAGTACGCTGATTTCTTTGTAAATGTAGTTAAACCATTTATAGATAGTACATATCGTACAAAACCACAACGAGAATATACAGCGATGATTGGTAGTTCTTTAGGTGCTAATATATCACAATATATTGGTTTAGAACATAAAGATGTCGTAGGGTGTCTTGGAGTATTTTCATCTGCAAATTGGTTGAATAAACCAGAATTTGATAGATTTATTTCGAAACATAAGGTTTCAGATCAAAGAGTATATATCGAAGTTGGAACGAACGAAGGAGATGACACAGATAAGCAATTAGCAAATGGTAACCTAAAACAATTATATATTGATGCAAGTTTAGATTATTATCGTCAGCTAATTGATGCTGGTTTATCTACAAGTGAGTTGAAATTAAATGTTGTAGCTAATGGAGAACACAGTGAGGAGTGTTGGGCTAAATATTTACCAGAGTGTTTAAGATTTATAAGTGAAAACTGGTAATTTAATTTTTTTAGAAATGGAGGTTTTAGGATTGAATATAGAGAATTTGAGTCATTATAGTGGAAATTTAGGAAGAGAAATGGTTCTTAATAGATATGGTCATGCGGGATTACCGATTGTTGTGTTTCCATCATCAGGTGGAACACATAATGAGTATTATGATTTTGGAATGATTCATGCTTGTGAAAGTTTTATAAATGAAGGAAAAGTGCAATTTTTCACGTTATCAAGTGTAGATAGTGAATCGTGGTTATGCGATTGGAAAAATGGTCATGATAGAGCATTAGCTCATACACAGTATGAAAAGTATGTTATTGAAGAAGCTATTCCATTTATTAAACATAAAACAGGTTGGTTTGGACAAATGATGGCTACTGGTTGTAGTATGGGAGGATATCACTCGTTTAATATTTTCCTACAACATCCGGATGTATTTGGTAAAGTAATTTCACTTAGTGGAGTTTATGATGCTAGATTTTTCGTAGGTGAATATGGAAATGATGAGTTAATATATAGAAATTCACCTAGTGATAATATTTGGAATCAAAATGATGGGTGGTTTATTGACCACTATAGAAACGCTGATATTATTGTATGCACAGGACTAGGTCCATGGGAACAAGATGGACTTCCATCATTTTACAGTTTGAAAAGAGCGTTTGAAGAAAAGAATATTCCAGCATGGTTTGATGTATGGGGTGAAGATGTTGCCCATGACTGGCCTTGGTGGAGAATACAAATGCCATACTTTTTAGATAAATTAAATTTATAATAAAGTTAAGAGGAGACAAAGATTTATGAATTACATAGTTATATCACCATATTACCCACACAATTTTCAAAAATTTTCTATTGAGTTAAAAAATCAAGGGATTAATGTATTAGGAATTGGAGAAGAACCATATGAACAGTTAGACCAAAGACTTAAAGAAGCATTAACTGAGTATTTTAGAGTTAATAGTCTTGATGATGTTGATGAAGTGAAACGTGCTGTTGCATTCTTATATCACAAACATGGTCACATCGATAGAATAGAATCACAAAATGAGCACTGGATGGAATTAGATGCAGCTTTACGCACACAGTTTAATGTGTTTGGATTAAAAGAGCACGATCTTAAAAAGACAAAACATAAATCAGAGATGAAAAAATACTTTGAAAAAGCAGGAGTACCTGTAGTACCAGGTTTCTTAGTGAAAAAAGAAGGTGACATCGAAAAAGGTGTGAAAAAATTAAAATTACCATTAATAGCTAAGCCAGATAATGGAGTAGGAGCATCAGCAACTTATAAACTTAAAGATAAGAAAGATGTAGAAAATTTCAAAAAAGAATGGGATGGAAATACTCATTATTTCTTAGAGCCTTTTGTAGATAACTCTGATATCGTAACTTTTGATGGATTAGTAGATGCTAAAGGGAATATTGTTTTTTACACTAGTATCGTCTATTATCACACTCCATTAGATTTATTAAATAATAATACTCTTGATTGGGTTTATTATATAGATAAGGATTTAGATCCAAAACTAGTAGAATATGGTAAATGCAGTAAAAGCATTTGGTATGAAAGAAAGATTCTTCCATATTGAATTTTTCAAAACTAAAGATGATTATATAGCAATTGAGTATAATAACCGTCCAGCGGGAGCTTTTGCAGTAGACGTGTACAATTTTGCTCATTCAACAGATTATTTTAGAGTTTATGCTGAAGTTGTTAATGGAACATTCAATGGATTAAATGTTGATGAAAAATATGGATTAGCTTCAACACGTCGTGATTATAAAGATTATGTATATTCAGATGAAGATATTAGAAATAAATATCAAGATAAATTAAAAGCTGTTTTAAGAATGCCTGAAGCTTTTGCTGAATTACAAGGTAATACAATGTATGTTCTTGTTGCTGATACTCTTGAAGAAATGAAAGAGATGGAAAGATTTGTAGGGAAGTTAAAATAAATTTATAGTGAAGTGGGACTGTCCCAAAAGTCCTAAATTTTAACAAAGTGTATATGAGAACTCATAGACGCAGTGGTCTATTGATATCTAAATTCGTTTTATAAAAGATTTTTAGATATCTAATGAACTTTGCGGGAGTGACTTAAAAATTGCGATTTTTGAGTCACTCCCGTATTTCTTTTATTTTTCCCCAGAGAATAGTGTGTGATAATCTGTTTAAGTTAGTTTGATAACGTGTACATTTCTTGAATTACTAAAAGAAGTGTGTTAAGATTTAAATGAAAATTATAAAAGGAGAATGGCATGAAAATATCTAGAGAACATTTAGAATTATTAGCAGGAAACTTTCAGAGTATAGATGAAACAACTAAGGAAATAATTAATTTAGAGGCTATATTAACGCTTCCTAAGGGGACAGAACATTTTTTAAGTGATATTCATGGAGAATATGAAGCATTTGATCATATTTTAAGAAATGGTTCGGGTATTATTAAAGAAAAACTTAAAGAAGTGTTTGGTAATAGACTTCCTAGAAAAGATTTAAATCTTTTTAGCTACTATTATTTATTATCCAGAAGAAAAAAATTAAATCTTATAAGAAAAGAATATGATGTATGTGATTATAAAGAATTTCAAAAAAATTATCCTTTTACGTTTATTAGAGGTAACGCAAGTAGCAGCAAGAAAGTATACGAGATCAAAAGTTAGAAAAATTTTACCAAAAGATTTTAAGTATATTATTGATGAATTACTTTATAAAATGCAAAGTAGTGATAAGAATGACTACTACGATAAAATCCTTGAGAATATCATTGAATTAGGAGCTGGTGATAAGTTTATTATTGAATTATCATTAAGTATCCACAAGTTAACAATCGATCACTTGCATATTGTTGGTGATATTTATGATAGAGGACCTTTTCCTGATAAAATAATGGATAGACTATTAGATTATCATTCTGTAGATATTCAATGGGGAAATCATGATATGTTATGGATAGGTGCTTATCTTGGAGATAGAATATCATTAGCAAATGTAATCAGAATATGTGCAAGATATGATAATTTAGATATTATAGAAGATAGATATGGAATTCCTATTAGAAATTTATTAAACTTTAGTGAAAAGTATTATAAAGATGATGACTGTAAAGAGTTTTTACCGAAACTTTCTAAAGATGATGAGCTGAAATATAGTGAGCATGAAATTATGCAAATAGCTAGAATGCATAAGGCTATGGCAATAATTCAATTCAAATTAGAAAAAAACAGATTATTGATAAACATCCTGAGTTTGATTTGGAATCAAGAGCGTTATTAGATAAAAATTGACTTTGAAAAAAAGAAACTGTAAAAAAATTTATGGTAAAGAATATCCATTAACGTCATGTAATTTCCCAACAGTTGATAAAGAAAATCCATATTTATTAACGGATGAAGAAGAAAAGATTATTAATAGATTAAAAGAATCATTTATAGCAAGTGAAAAATTAAAAAAACATGTTGAATTATTTATTAATAAAGGTGGCATGTATTGTTGCTATAATGGGAATCTACTTCTTCATGGTTGTATGCCAGTCGATGAGGATGGAAACTTCCAGGAATTTTCTTATGGAGGAAAGAAATATGCAGGTAAGAAGCTACTAGACTTTTTCGATAAAAAAATTCGTAGCATATTCTATTGTGGTTGTAGAGAAGATAATGGATTATTCTTTTACTTATGGCAAGGCAGATATTCTCCATTATTTGGTAAATGTGATATGACAACATTTGAGAGATACTTTATAGAGGATAAATCTACTCATGAAGAAGTAAAAAATGCGTATTATGAACTAAGAGACAATGAAGAATTTTGTATTAAGTTATTAAATGAGTTTGGCTTAACTAGTGAGGGACATATTATAAATGGGCATACTCCTGTTAAGGAAACAAAAGGGGAAAATCCGATTAAAGCTAATGGTAGAACGATTGTTATTGATGGTGGAATGTCTAGAGCTTATCATAAGACAACAGGACATGGTGGTTATACTTTAACTTACAATTCTTATGGGTTACAGATAATGAGTCATGATATTTTCCAAAGTAAAGAAGAAGCAATTAAAAATGAGACAGATATTATTTCAACTAAGAGAGTTGTAGATAAATTATGTCGAAAAAAAGTAGCTGACACAGATAGCGGTGCAAGAATACAAAAACAAATTGAATTATTAAAAATTTTATTAGAAGAATATCGCCAAGGGGCAATTTGTGAAAGATATTAGTTAATATAAATTGATATTCTGAGTTTCTTTGTATTTAAGGGGGAGAGATATGATGAAGATTTTATTAAGTATACTAGAGATTTTAATGCTACTAGGAATAATAACAAACTATAAACTATTGAAAAAAAGAAAAAGAAGAAAAAGAGAAGAATAATTAATTAGTCGATAATTTATTAAATTGATAGATGTAAAAAAGAAGGAGCTTGAAATCTCCTTCTTTTTTTATGAAAAAAATGATGTAAAAGAATATTATTTTTGTAAAAAGTAGAATGCAGTACAATAGATATAATATTCAAATAAATTTTAGAAAAATTAAAATTTTTATTGACAACCATAAAAAAGTATAATATACTAATAATCAGTTAATTGAATATGTACCTCACAAAGTAAGTGAGGTAGAGGTTGCGATTTTTATCAGTAAGGTAATTGAAAGTGTAGGACTTGATGATATTACTTGAAAGGAAACGTCGCCGAAACAATATTAATCCTATGTTAATATTGTTGGGGCTATACTGAACTAAGTATAGAACTGTCATAGTCGTGAGGCTATGTTGCGCTACTAATATCTTGTTTTGGAGAGATAATGTGAAGTATAACTCCGTACAAATATGGTAGAAGGTTATGCTTTTTTATTTTTATCAAGGAGGTTTTTATTATGACAAACAACAGCAATAACAACAATGCAACAGAAGTGAAAAGAAATTTACGATCACGTCATATTAGTATGATTGCTATCGGAGGATGTATTGGTAGTGGATTATTCATGACAAGTGGTCAAGCAATTCAAAGTGCGGGACCTGGGGGAGCTATTGTAGCTTACTTATGTATCGGACTTATGGTATATTTTTTAATGACATCATTAGGGGAAATGGCAACATATCTTCCTACATCAGGGTCATTTAGTACATATGCTACACGTTATGTAGATCCTTCATTAGGATTTGCTTTAGGATGGAACTATTGGTTTAACTGGGTAATTACAGTAGCGGCTGACGTAGAGTTATCTGCATTAGCTATTAGTTATTGGGAGCCTATGCGAGTACTTCCTCACTGGGCTTGGAGCTTATTATTCCTAGTTATTATTATCGCTTTAAACTCACTAAGTGTTAAAGTTTATGGTGAAAGTGAATATTGGTTTGCACTTATTAAAGTAGTAGTAGTAATCATCTTCCTAGTAGTAGGATGCTTAACTATCTTTGGTATTTTAGGTGGAGAATACATCGGATTCAAAAACTTAACAATAGGTGATGCGCCATTTGTTGGAGAAGATTCTTCATTATCAGGACAAATCCTTGCAACTCTTGGAGTATTCTTAATCGCTGGATATTCATTCCAAGGTACTGAGTTAATTGGTATTACTGCTGGTGAAAGTGAAAACCCAGAGAAAAGTATTCCAAAAGCTGTAAAACAAGTATTCTGGAGAATTTTAATTTTCTACGTGCTAGCTATCTTAGTAATCGGATTATTAATTCCTTATACTTCACCAGATTTATTAGGAGCTGCAAGTGCTGAAGAAATTGCTAAATCACCATTTACAATCGTCTTCAAAAATGCAGGATTTGCTTTAGCAGCAAGTGTAATGAACGCAGTAATCTTAACATCAATCCTATCAGCTGGTAACTCTGGTATGTATGCATCAACAAGAATGCTTTATGCTATGAGTAAAGAAAAATTAGCTTATCCAATATTTGGACGTGTAACAAAATACGGAACACCAGTTATCTCATTAATCGCAACTGCTGTAGTAGTATTCTTAATCTTCTTAATCCAACTTACAAATGCTAATGCTTATACTTATATCGTAGCAGCGAGTGGATTAACAGGATTTATCGCATGGTTAGGTATTGCATTAAGTCACTATAGATTCAGAAGAGCATTTATTGCTCAAGGTAGAGATTTAAATGACCTTAAATATAGAGCAAAATGGTTCCCAGTAGGTCCAATTATCGCTTTAGTATTATGTATCATCGTTATTATCGGTCAAGACACAGAGCTTATTACTAAAGGAGTGGTTAACTGGAGTGGAATGTTAACAACATACATGGGAGTTCCAATCTTCTTATTCTTCTATCTATACCACAAAATTAGATATAAAACAAAAATGATACCTTTAGATAAAGTTGATTTATCTCAAGATGTAGATGTAAAATAATAAAAAATTTAATCCTAGTTCGAATTCGAACTAGGATTTTTTGGGAGTGACTAAAAAATCGTGATTTCGGAGAAACAAGATTTTTTAGAGTCCCCCCTGCACAGTTTATTGATATCTAAAAGCTTTAATAAAGCGAATTTAGATATCAATAAACCACTGCGTCTATGAGTTATCATATTGAGAATGATAAAATAAGAATGTACAGTTTTGATAAAATAAAAATGTACAAATAGGTTATAATAGTGCATATAAAAAAAGAAAGAGAAATATATGTACTTGAACCTAAAAAAATAAACAAAAAAATATAAAAAAATAACTCAACTATCAGATTTAGAAAAATCTAAGAAAACAAATGGAGGTGTTTAATTTGAAACCTAACTTTAGTGAATTAGCTAGAGTTTTAAAGAAAGATAGACGTACAATAAAAAAAGACATTATTACCAAGGAAAAAAACAAAACAAACAAGAAATAAAACCATCAAAAAAATCGATGAATACACTGACTTATTAGATAAATTATTAGGAGAAGAGTCTATACAAATATTCAAATCCAAAAAGAATACTTTTGGCAATATTTGGTAGACCAAACAGAATTAAATATCAGCTATTCCGCATTTAGAGCCTATTTATTAAAGAATTCAAAAATACAATGAGTACTTTAAAAACAAATCACATAAGAATTCTAAAGCTATACTCAGAGTAGAAACTCCCCCCGGAGAACAAGCTCAAATAGATTGGAAAGAAGATGTGAAATTCATAACTAAATATGGAGAAAAATTATCTTTAAATGTATTTTGTATGGTTTTATCATACTCAAGATATAAAATATTTCGTGTAACACTTTCAAGAAGTCAAGATGTCTTAATTTCATGTATAACTGAATGCTTAGAACATATTGAAGGAGTTCCAAAAGTAATTGTATGTGATAATATGAAAACTACAATGGATAAAGCGCAAACTGTTAAAACATCTGGAGTAATTAATATAAAGTTTCAAGAATATACAAAGGAGATGGGATTTGAATTGAAACCATGTGTAGCGTACAGACCACAAACAAAAGGTAAAAGTAGAAAAATATAGTAAAAATTACTAGATGAAATATACGCTTATAATGGTAAGTTAGATTATACAGAATTAGTAGAATTGGTGAATAAAATAATGATGAGATGGAACCTACAAGTGCATCAAACAACAAGAGAGATTCCAATAATCAGTTTACAAAAAGAAAAAAAGATTCCTTACTACCATTACCACATGAGAAAATAAGGAATCGCTATAAAATAACAACCCTACAAGTAAAAAGTAAATAAACAAGCAAAGATTTCTTACAAGTCCAATCAATATTCAGTACCAATTGAATATATAGGTAAGAAACTAAATCTACAAGTAGAAGATAATTATTTATACCTATATGATAACATGAAATTGGTGGTAAGTCATTTAATAAGTGAGAAAAAAATTAAATTATAAAGAAGCTCATGATGAGCAATTTGTTAAACACACTTGGAATGATATAGATGAAAAAAAGATTAAAAAGAACAAACTAAAAAGAAATCTAGCGATAATAGGAGAACGGTTCAATGATAACAAATAGATCTAATTATACTAGATTAAAAAGAGAATTTAGAATATCTTAATTTAAAAGCAATTCAACCACAGACTAGATGAGATAATAGAACTAACTCAAAATAGAACAATGTCGGTAATAGATATTCTATTAAAACTAACAGATTATGAAGTAGATGTGAAAAAACAAAATGTAAAAGAATCTATGATTAAAGTAGCTAATTTTCCTTATAATAGATCATTAGATGATTTTTGATTTTTTTCATTCAATTCTGATATAAATGAATTAGAAATAAGGAATTTAGCTAGTTTAAATTTTATAGAAAACAATAAAAATTTAATATTTGTAGGTAATAGTGGTGTTGGAAAGACTCATTTAGCAACAGCGATTGGAAGATTGGCGGCTAGTTCTAGATATTCAACATACTTTATAAAATGTCATGATTTAATAGCGAATTTAAAAGCCACTCTAGCCGAAAATAGGCTAGAACAGCGATTAAAACACTATTCAAAGTATAGATTACTGATAATAGATGAAATTGGTTATTTACCTTTAGAAAAAGGTGATGAGCGGTTATTATTCCAACTAATAGACCGACGTTATGAAAAGAAGAGCATAATAGCCACATCTAATATTCCTTTTTCTGAATGGGATACATTATTTAGTGATGACAAAGTTGCTTCAGCTATACTTGACAGACTACTTCATCATGCCCATGTAGTACCTATTATAGGTAATTCTTATCGTCTAAAAAATCATGTTAGTTTTGAATGATTGTACATTTTTATTTTGTCACTTTTGTACATTTTTATATTGACATTTACATCTAAATTTAATAAAGCGAATTTAGATATCAATAAACCACTGCGTCTATGAGTCATCATATGAACTTTGTTACATTTTAGGACTTTTGGGTCAGCACTTTTTTGATGAACCTATAAATAAAGATGTAGAAGTAGTTTGAATTTTAAATTTATAGGTAGTGAAGATTTGATATAAATACTTAAAATTTGAAATATTATAGTTGAATTATAGGAAATTTTCTCGATTTTATGGTAAAAATGAAGGGTAGATTAAATTACGAAAGAGGAGGAATTTCTGTGAATCTTGAATACCCATATAGTTATCAAAATGTAGAAGATATGGCGAGTAAGTATTTATCAGATGAGCAAATTGAAATTATAAGAAAAGCTTATGAATTTGCAAAAATTGCTCACGAAGGACAATTTAGAAAATCAGGGGAACCATATATATTACACCCAGTTCAAGTTGCAGGAATTTTAACTGAGCTTAAATTAGATTATGCAACGATTTGTGCTGGTTTCTTGCACGATGTTGTAGAAGATACTAAGTATACGTTTGATGATATTAAAGAAACATTTGGAGAAGATATAGCGGTAATAGTCGATGGAGTTACAAAATTAGATAAAGTAAAATTCCGTTCTAAAAAGCAATCACAAGCAGAAAATCATAGAAAACTTTTTGTATCGATAGCGAAAGATTTACGAGTTATTTTTGTTAAACTAGCAGACAGACTTCATAATATGAGAACTATGAAGTATATGCGTGAGGAAAAACAACGAGAAATTTCTAGTGAAACACTTGAAATTTATGCACCATTAGCTCATAGATTGGGGATAAGTTCAGTAAAATGGGAACTAGAAGATACCTCACTTAGATACTTACATCCATCTCAATATTTTTCAATAGTAGGGATGATGAAACAAAAGAGAAGTGCAAGGGAAGAGAGTATAAAAGATGCTTGTTCTAGTATAACATCAATTTTAGCTGACAATAATATAAAAGCACAGGTAACAGGTAGACCAAAACATATTTATAGTATTTATAAAAAGATGGTTAAACAAAATAAGACTTTTGACCAAATATATGATCTTCTTGCGGTGCGTGTTTTAGTAGATAGTGTAGCAGATTGTTATGCTACTTTAGGTCTTGTAAATAATCTTTGGGTACCTATTCCAGGAAGAATCAAAGACTATATTGCAATGCCGAAACCTAATATGTATCAATCATTACATACAACGGTAATTGCACCGGATGGACAAACTTTAGAAGTTCAAATTAGAACTTATGAAATGCATGAAATTGCAGAAAAAGGGATTGCAGCACACTGGGCTTATAAAGAAGGTAAGAAAGTAAATAAAAATAATAACTTCTACGAAAAATTAAATTGGTTCCAAAAAATTGCAGAAAATGATGAAACAGAAGCAACTGCTGAAAGCTTCATGGAATCACTGAAAGTAGATTTATTAAGTGATAAAATCTATGTATTTACACCGAATAGTGATATTATAGAATTGCCAAAAGGTTCATGTATTGTTGATTTTGCATACGCGATTCACTCAGAAGTTGGTAATAAGATGGTAGGAGCTACTGTAAATGATAAAATCGAACCATTCGATTATGTATTATCAACTGGTGAAATTTGTGATATTCGTACTAGTAAAAATTCTACTGGACCTAATCGCGCGTGGTTAGAGATAGCTACATCATCTCAGACTAAGTCGAAAATTAAAGCATTCTTCAAAAAAGCAGCTCGTGACGAAAACTTAGTTAAAGGTGAAATCCTATTAAAAGATGAGATTAAAGCTAATAACTTTGATATTGATGAAGTTCTTACAGAAGAAAATATTGCTATTGCCTTAAATAAATATAAATTTGCTAATCTTGAAGAAATGTATGTTGCCATAGGATATGGTGGAATTACAGCAAATAAAGTCTTTGCAAGATTAACAGAAAAAATTAGAAAAGAAAAGATGACTCAAGCGAAAATTGAGAAACTTTTCAATGCAGAAGAAAATAAAAAAATAGTAACTGAAACAGGGGTTTATGTTAAAGGAGTAGATAATATTCTTGTAAGACTATCTAAATGTTGTCAACCGATTCCTGGAGATGATATTGTAGGTTTTATAACAAAAGGTCGTGGTGTTACAGTTCATAGAAATAATTGTCCTAACTTAAGTGAAGAAGATAATGCAAGATTATTGGATGTTGAATGGGTTGAAAGCCTAAATGCTCGTCGCTACAGCGTTACACTACAAATTCACGCATTTGATAGAGAATTATTATTGCAGAACGTTCTATTGACATTAAGTGAAAGTAGAGTTGAGATTAAAAAACTTAACTCTGAATCTAAAGCTGATAAGACATGTGTTATCACGATTGGAATATACGTGAAAAATGTTAGTGAATGTGATTATATGATTAAAAAATTACGACAAATTCAAGACGTATACAGCGTAGAAAGAATAGTAAAATAGGTGGATATATGAAAATTATATTACAAAAAGTAAAAAAAGCTAGCGTAAGTGTTGATAATAAAATCGTAGGAAGTATAGATAAAGGATACTGTCTTTTAGTAGGAGTGCATAAAGAATCTACAGAAGAAGATGCTAAATACTTAGCTAAAAAAGTTGCGCAAGCTCGTTTATTCGAAGATGAAAATGATAAGATTAACTTGAGTCTAAAAGATGTTGGAGGAAGCATCTTATCAGTCTCACAATTTACGTTGTATGCTGATACGAAAAAAGGAAATAGACCTAGTTTTACAAATGCGGCAGGGGCTGAAAAAGCCAATGCATTGTATGAACAATTTAATAAATATTTAAGAGAAGAAGGAGTAACAGTAGAAACTGGAATATTTCAGACTATGATGGAAGTAAACATAGTTAATGATGGTCCTGTAACTATTGTTTACGAAAAACTATCAACAGGAAATTAATATGAGAATAAAAAGAAGAAATAAAAACGGAGTATTATTTCTAATATCTGTATTGCTATTAGTGTTAGTTATAGGAGGCGTAGTAACATATATAGGTGAAAAAATGAATTTATCACCAAATTCTGAGAATAATATTACTATTGCAAAAGAAATAGAAATTAGAACAGGACCAGATGATTCTTATCCAACATTAAAAAAAGTGACAGCTGGCGATAACGTAGAGATGTTGAGTAAATCAGAAATGTGGTATGAAGTAAAAACCAAGGATAGTTTTGTTGGATGGATACCAGGCTGGAGTATTTTGGGAAGTGGTCAGAAAAGTCCTGAAGATCAAAATAAAGAAAGTTGGCTTCATATTCAGTATTATTGAATCCAATTATTTCACAAGGAGATAAGGTCGATTATAAAGGTATATCTTCAAAATCATATAATTTGAGAATAGCTAAACAGCTAAAAGAGATATTAGAAAAAGATGGTATAAAAGTATTATTAAGTAGGGAAGATGACGAAACTTATCCTACAAAAGAAGAAATAAAAAAAATTGCTGCTGAAAATTCAGTAGAAATGTTGGTAGATATTGATACTAACAATGATAGTAATAAGGAGGTTTTTGGGGTTAAAGTCTATTATGGAACTCAGGAATCTTCTATTGTAGCAAGAAGTATAGAAAAAAATCTTTCTGAACACTATATTTCGAAGATATCATCATCTGAGAGACAGGCAAATTTCCCTCAATTAAGTGATAAACTACCCCAGGTAAAATTGATTTCGGCTAATATAGGAAATAAAATTGATGCTGACTTACTGAATAATGAGATAGCCAATAAACAATTCATAGAATCTTTGAAAGATGGTGTTGAAGGGTATTTATACTATTTAATCAATATTGATAATTATAATGCAAAACGAAAAGAGCAGTTACTTAATTTACCACAAAAAGGACTTTCTGTACCTATGTATTATATGAAACAAGATGCATATAAAAATATAGCGTATGGTCTTGATGGTAAGAAAACGATTGAAGATAATGGTGATGCTATTGTTTCGCTAGCGATGATTGCAAAATATATCGGTAAAGATGAAGCAACTGTGGAAGAACTTGCTTCTTGGGCAGGTAATAAATACTATATCAGAAATCAAGGGACTCAACCTACGATTATTACAGCTTTCGCTGAAAAATATAATCTAAAAGTTGAACGTATTGAAACTGATAAATTATTAGAAAACTTAGAAAATGCGTTAAAAGACAATAAACCTATACTTGTTAGATTAAAATCAGGTGTATTTGGTAACAGAGTAACATATAAAGTGATTCGAGGTTATGAAGACGATAAATTCTATATAAATGATCCGAATGATGATGATGTTAAACTTACAAGTTATAATGGTTTCACAGAAAATGATATTAAAAAAATAACCTAGCTCAAGCATGGGTATTTAGTAAATAGAAAAAAAGATTAATCTAGAAAAAAATTCTAGGTTAATCTTTTTTTTTAGAATTATCAAATTATCTATTGACTTAAAAGATTAAAATGCAATATAATAGTTAACGTAGTTAACTAATTAGTTAATGTTGTGAACTAATTCGTAAAATTAAAGGAGGTAGAAAATGAGCGTAGAGGAAATTTCATATCATAAAGCAATGGATATGATGGAAGAATTTAGGTTGATAATGAAAAAATTTCATAAGAAAAGTGATGCACCGTATAGAAAACCTGAATTTCAAGCAATGTTATTTTTGTCTTGTAAAGAAAAAATTACGATGCAGGAATTAGGTGAAGAACTACATGTGACAAAACCTAGAGTTACAGCACTTGTAAGTGAATTGCTAGAAAAAGATTTTGTTATTCAAAGTACGGATGAAAAAGATAAAAGGAAAAAATATCTTAGTTTATCTGAAAAAGGAGTCGAATGTATAGAATCACATAGAAAAGCTTATGAAGAATGGTTCCAATCTATCTGGAATAAATTTGATGTAAGGGAAAAAGAAGCGTTTGATATATTATTATCTCGAGTAAATGAGATTTTTAGAGAAGAATTATCTGATAAGGAGGAAAATAATGAAAATAATTAAATATTTAAAAGGTTTCTTGGTGCCGATGATATTTTTAGTTGTGATATTAGGCGTTCGTGTTGTAGCAGAGCTAGCACTTCCGACATATACAAGTAATATTGTCGATAAAGGTATTCAACAAAGCGGTATCCAAGATGCTGTACCAGAAAAAATAAGTGAAAAATCATTTAGAGAATTGCAATTATTTATGACTGATGATGAAATTAAAAAAGTTACAGCTAAATATACGAAAGATGGGGATGTCTATAAACTAGATAATATTAATGATCAAGAACGTAGTGAACTAAATAATATTTTTAAAAATGCTATGACAGTTGTATCTGGTGCAAAATCTGAAAACTTAGATTTAGATAAGGTTGCAGAAGGTGTCAAACTAGGACTAGTCAAGAAAGATAGTTTAATTGAACAAAAGAATAAATCAATTAGTGATTTAGGAAGTTCAGCTGATATGATTACAAAACAGGCCGGTATTCGTTATGTAAAAGAAGAGTATAGAAATAATGTAGGAATTGATACTAATGAGATTAGAAAAAATTACCTTAAAGAAGTAGGAATCATGATGATAATTGTGACATTTATTTCTGGAATTGGAAGTATTATTTCGAATTTTATAGCGAGTAGAATTTCTTCAAAAATAGCGTATAACTTGCGAGAAAAACTTTATAACAAGGTATTATCATTTTCTAAACAAGATATCGATAAATTTTCAACTGCTTCATTAATTACAAGAAGTACAAATGATATTCAACAAATCCAAAATGCTTTAAATATGATGTTATTTATCGCAATATATGCGCCGATGATGGCAGTTTACGGGGTTTATAAAGTTACTCAAACTGATACTGGAATGACTTGGATAATTGCATTAGGTGTAGGTGTCTTAGGTTTAACATTAGGAATAATTTCATTTTTAGTAATGCCGAAATTTAAAATTATGCAAAAGCTAATTGATAGGGTAAACTTGGTAACTCGTGAAGCATTAACTGGTATTTCTGTAATTCGTGTTTTTGGTCGAGAAAAATATGAAGAAGAAAGATTCGATAAAGAAAATACAGTTTTAAAAAATGAACAACTTTTCATCAATAGAACTTTATCAGCGCTTATGCCAATGATTATGCTAATTATGAACGGTATTGCATTATTAATAATATGGGTTGGTGGAAAAAATATAGATGCTGGTAGTATTCAAGTTGGTGATATGATGGCGTTTATAACTTATACAATGCAAATAGTAATGTCATTTTTATTCTTCACATTCTTAATGATGCAATTACCTCGTGCGGAAGTTGCAGCTGGTCGTATTAATGAAGTACTGGAAACAGAGGTTACTGTTGTGGATAGCGAGAATATTGATGATAGTAAACTTCAAGATGTAGTTGGCACACTTAAATTTGATAATGTTAGCTTTACATTTGATGGAGCTGATAGTCCAGTGCTTAGTAACATTAGTTTTGAAGCGGAAGCTGGAAAAACTACTGCAATTATAGGAAGTACAGGTAGTGGTAAGTCTACGTTGCTTCACTTAATTCCGAGATACTTCGATGCTAGTGAAGGTGAAATCTCAATTGATGGAGTTAATATTCGAGATATAAGTTTAAGTAAACTTAGAGATATTTTAGGATTTGTTCCTCAAAAAGGAGTATTATTCAGTGGTAATATCGAATCAAATATTAAATTCGCTGATGAAAATATTACTGATGAACAGATGAAAAAAGCTGCTGAAATTGCTCAAGCAATAGAATTTATTAATGAAAAAGAAGATAAATTTAATAGTGAGATTTCACAAGGCGGATCTAATGTTTCAGGAGGACAAAAACAACGTCTTTCAATTGCTCGTGCCTTAGCAAAAAATCCTAAGATACTTCTTTTTGACGATAGTTTTTCGGCATTAGATTACAAAACAGATGTAAAATTAAGAAAAACTTTAAGAGAAAAAATGGCGGGAGTGACTACTATTATAGTTGCTCAGCGTATAGCAACAATTTTAAATGCAGATAAAATTATCGTAATGAATGAAGGTAAGATAGTGGGCGTTGGAAAGCACCAAGAGCTGCTTGAAACTTGTCCAACATATTTAGAAATTGCAGAAAGTCAACTTAGTGAAGAAGAATTACAAAAAGGAGGTAAACATCATGGCTAAAGATCAAAAAATAGAAAAAGCTAATAATTTTTCTGGAACATTAAAAAGAATTATCAAATTGATGTTTACACAGTATAAAGTTTCGAGTATTTTGATAGTATTCTTTGCATTAGCAAGTACAGTATTTGGTATTGTAGGACCTAAAATTATGGGACAGGCAACTACAGAATTATTCGAAGGGTTAGTTGCTAAAATTAGTAATGAAGGTAGTATAAATTTTGAAAAAATAGCAGGAATTTTACTTACTGTATTAGGTTTATACATACTGTCATCATTGTTTATGTTTATTCAAGGATGGCTGATGAGTAATGTTTCTCAAAAAATGACATACGATATTCGTAAAGATATAAGTAAAAAAATAAATACTTTACCTGTTGGCTATTTTGAACAACGTACAGTAGGTGAAACTTTATCTCGTGTTACTAATGATGTAGATACATTAGGTCAATCACTAAATCAAAGTTTTACTCAGATAATTTCAAATACAGCAATGGTATTAGGGGTATTGGTAATGATGTTTACGATAAGTCCTTTAATGACTCTAATTGCGTTAGCTTTAATTCCTGTTTCGGGAATACTATTAGGAGCTATAACAAAATGGAGTCAAAAATATTTCAAAAGTCAACAAGATATGCTTTCTGATGTAAATGGACAGGTTGAAGAGAGTTTCTCAGGTCAAAATATTATTGCAGCATTTAACTATAAAGAAAAAAGTGTTAAAGAATTCAATGATAAAAATAAACAATTATATACATCATCATGGAAAGCAAACTTCTTCTCAGGGTTAATGTTCCCTGTGATTAACTTTGTTGGTAACCTTGGTTATGTAGGTATTGTTTTCTCAGGTGGATTATTAGTTTCTAAAGGAACTATTGGTGTAGGGGATATTCAAGCTTTTATTCAATATATAAGAAACTTTACACAACCAATAGGTCAAATAGCTCAGTCTATGTCAGAAATTCAAAAAATGGCAGCTGCAGGTGAAAGAGTATTTGAGTTCTTAGATGCTAAAGATGAAGAAAATGCAGAAGTTCTTGAAACAGTTACTAATAAAGAAGGTAATGTAGTATTCGATAAAGTAAAATTTGGATATGTAGAAGATCAAATAATTATTAAAAACTTTACTAGTGATGTTAAAAAAGGAGAGATGGTTGCTATCGTTGGGCCTACAGGTGCAGGTAAAACAACGATGATTAAACTTCTTATGAGATTCTATGATATTAACGGCGGAAATATTTATATTGATGGAAAAGACATTTCTAAATTAGATAGATCTGAATTGCGTTCTTACTTCACAATGGTACTACAAGACACTTGGTTATTTAAAGGAACGATAATGGAGAATCTTCGTTATGGTCGATTAGATGCTACAGATGAAGAAGTAATAGAAGCGGCTAAAGCAGCTCACATTCATCACTTTATTAAAACTTTACCGGGTGGCTACAATATGGAATTAAATGAAGATGCTTCAAATATTTCACAAGGTCAAAAGCAACTTTTAACTATAGCTCGTGCAATTCTTGCTGATAAACCTATATTAATTCTTGACGAGGCAACTTCGAGTGTAGATACACGTACAGAAGTATTAATCCAAAAAAAGCTATGAATAAACTTATGGAAGGTCGTACTACATTTGTTATTGCTCACCGTCTGTCAACAATTAGAAATGCAGATAAAAATATTAGTATTAAAAAGATGGAGATATTATTGAACAAGGTAACCATGATGAATTATTAGAACAAAAAAAGGTTTCTATTCAGAATTATATCAAAGTCAATTTGCAGAATAAAAAAATTAAATTAGTTAGGAGTGACTCGACAAATCGTGATTTCGGAGAAACAAGATTTTGTCGAATCACTCCTTTTTAATATTATTTCTTTGACAATGTAAAGTTAATAAAGTATAATTATCTCATATTCGAGATAATTATACTACGGATATGTGTAAATAAGATAGGAGAATCCTTATGAATAATGAGTTTAAAGTAGTTATAGGAATTATGAGAGCAAGTAATTTATTAGTAGGTGATTTAAAGAAAACTTTAAAGAATTATCCAATAAATGCGACTGAATTTTCTGTTATGGAATTTTTATATAGTAAAGGTGAGAAGAGTATTCAAGAAATTCGTGATAGAATATTACTTGCTAGTGGAAGTGCTACATACATAGTCGATAACCTTGAAAAAAAGGATATGTTAATAGAAAGATTAGCAAAAAGGATAAAAGAGTAACTTACATTAAGTTAACTAAAAATAGGAGAAAAATTTAATGGATGATATTTTTCCCTATTCATAAAATAAATACAAAAAAGATTTTCGATGATTTAACTGAAGAAGAATTAGATGCATTGAAAGAAATACTAAAGAAAATTAATTAAAAATTGTTTTCTTTTATTATAAAATAATATCTTGAAATTGAGATAATTTAGGAGGATAAAAATGATAGAGTTAGGAATTAGTACATTTGGTGAAACAACTGAAATAGAAGGAACTGGTATAACACCAACGCATGATGAGCGTATTAGAGATATGATAGAAGAGATGAAACTTGCAGATGAAGTTGGTTTAGATCTTTACGCAATCGGTGAGCATCATAGAGAAGATTTTGCTGTTTCAGCACCTGAGATATTGTTAGCAGCAGGAGCAGCTGTTACGAAGAATATAAGATTAAGTTCTGCGGTAACAGTACTTTCATCATCGGACCCTGTAAGAGTTTATCAACAGTATGCAACTATCGATGCTATTTCTAATGGTAGAGCAGAAGTCATGGTAGGTCGAGGTTCTTTTACAGAATCATTCCCATTATTCGGTTATGACTTAGCAGACTATGAGGAATTGTTTGATGAAAAATTAGAGATGTTGGAGAAAATAAAGGCTAATGAAAAGTTAACATGGAAAGGAAAACATACACAAAAGGTAGAAAATAAGGGAGTATATCCAAGGAGTGTTCAAAAAGATTTTCCAATCTGGGTAGCGACTGGTGGAAACATAGAGTCTACAATAAAAATAGCTCAGAAAGGTTTGCCTATAGCGTATGCTATAATTGGTGGAGAGTATAGAAGATTTAAAGGATTAGTAGATTACTATAAAGCTATTGGGCGTAATACAGGATATAGTGATGATCGTTTAAAAGTTGCCTCACATTCATGGGGATTCATAGCTGAAACTGATGAAGAAGCTATTAAAAAATATTTCCATCCAACAAAACAAGTAGTGGATGCAATTTCGAAAGATAGACCATTTTGGAGACCACTTACTTTGAACAATATTTAAATAGTGTAGGTCCAGACGGATCTATGTTAGTAGGAAGTCCTGAGACTGTAGCGAATAAACTTATTGATATGATAGAAACATTAGAATTGGATAGATTTATGTTGCATCTTCCACTTGGTTCTATGCCACATGAAGACATAATGAAAGCTATAAGGTTATTTGGCGAAGAAGTAGCTCCACGAGTTCGAGAATATTTTAAAGATAAAAATAGAATATAAATTTATACATAAAATAAATCTATTTTTTCTAAAAAATTAAACTCTATGTTATAATTAGTAGATAATAAACATATGGAGTGTATAGATGATTTTAAATAAGTATAAATATTTATTATTTGATTTAGATGATACCTTATTGGATTTTGGTAAGGCACAGGTATTAGCTTTTAAAAAATTATTAGAAGATGAGAATATTGAATATAATGATGAGCTATTTGAAAAATATGAAATGATAAATAAATCTTTATGGAGAAGTTTTGAACGTGGAGAAATTTCGAATAAAGAAGTTACGAGAGAAAGATTTATAAGATTTTTTTCATTGTTTGGTAGAGAAGTCGATGGTAGTGAAGTAGATAATAGATATAGAGGTTATCTTGCTGAAGGGAATCAACTTTTTGATGGAATTATAGAGATGTTAGAAAAAAATTAAGTTCAACTCATAAACTATACATTGCATCTAATGGTATTGGAATCACTCAACATACAAGACTAAAAAATAACAATCTTAATAGATATTTTGAGAAGATTTTTATTTCCGAAGAAATTGGCAGTAAGAAACCAGATAGAGAATTCTTTGATATTATCTTTAAAAAAATAGGTGTAAAAAAATAAGGATGAAGTTTTGATGATAGGTGATACTCTAACATCCGATATACTAGGAGCTAATAATGTAGGAATAGATAGTTGCTTAGTAGATATTCATAAAATTTCTAATTCAGAGATAGTGCCTACGTATAAAATTGAGAAGACAATAGATTTATTAGAAATATAAAAAATGTCTAGGTTGATATATTAAGTAGTTATTTGAATCTATAAAAAGAGTGTTTTAGTAGGAATAAATTATAAAATAAAACGAGGGCGACTTTATAAGAGTGACAAAAAAGTCCTAAAATTTAGCAAAGTTCATATGAGAACACATAGACGCAGTGGTTTATTGATATCTAAATTCGCTTTGCAAAAGCTCTTTAGATATCTAATAAACTGTGCGGGGGTGACTCGACAAAATCGTGTTTTTCTTAAGAAATCACGATTTTTGAGTCACTCCCATTTTCTTTTATAAACTATGATCGTTATATTTAATATTTTCTAATGCGATGAAGCAATGTTCGATATCGTATTCTTCTTTAAGTAATATTTTAACATTTTCTACAATTGTATAATCATTACTTGTCTTGTATTCGTTTAGTAAAATATGCATTGCAGCGTTGATTTCATTTGTATCAGTGTGCCAAATATGAAATTCGTGAATATCAGCAATTCCTTCCACTTCTTTAATTTTATTGTAAATTTCTTCTGTATCTAGAGTAGTAGCTTCCATTAAAATAACAAATGATGATTTAGTAATTTTATAACCACCTTTGAAAAGAATTATACTGATGATAATACTCATAATAACATCGATGATTTGATAGTTTGTAAAGTAAATAATAGTTGATGAAATTATAATTCCGATAGAACTGATTAAATCACCAAGGAAATGCCATAGTGCACTTTGAATATTTAAATTATCTTCTTCTTTTAGACTTTTTGTTAAAATTATAGTAACAACAATATTAAAAAAATTAATCCGATAGTTGAAATTATAAGCATTGATTTGAAATCAATATCTTTAGGATTGAAGAATCTCATAAATCCTTCAAATATTAAATAAATAGAAATACCAACTAGCATTAAACCATTGATAAAGGCTGCTAGTACTTCTAATCTGACAAAACCAAAAGTATATTTTTTATTTGGTTTTTTTGAACTGAATAGTAATGCAATTAAACTAAATCCTAATGCAATAACATCAGAGAACATGTGGAAAGAATCTCCTAAAAAGTGCTAATGAGTTAGAAAGAAGTCCTCCAATGTATTCTAATAATGCAAAGCTTGTTGTTAAAAATTAATGTTATGTAAAAGTATTTTTTTGAATATGCTTGAATTTTATAGTGTTTTTTATGATGAAAATTTGTTTGTATCATTTATTTCTCCTTTTTTTATAGAATAGTGTTATTATAAACTATGTTTAGTAATATTACAAAAATACAGCATTGATAACAATTATTAGTACTTTTATCATTAAGCTCTATTGATTTTTTAATATTAGTTTGCTAAAATTAAGAAGAATTTAGAAGAAAAAAGGTGGAAAAAATTATGCGTATTTTATGTATTGGGGATAGTAATACTTGGGGATATGTCCCTGGTGAAGATGGGGTAAGAACTCAAAAAAGATGGACTAATTTACTAGCGGAGCTTCGTCCTAATGACACTATAATAGAAGAAGGTCTTTGCGGGAGAACAGTAATTGCAAAAGACACAATTGTACCCGTTAGATGTGGAATTGATACATTACCAATTTTAATGTTAAGTCACGTACCTGTCGATTTAGTAATCATAATGTTAGGTACAAATGATTTGAAAAAACAATTTAATCCGAGTGCCAAACTTATTGCTAAAGGTATAGAAGAATACATTAAATATATTAGAAATCCACATTTAATAGCTGGATATAAGATTCCAAAAATTCTTGTTGTATCACCAGTTCCATTACGTGATGAAATAGTGGATAGACATAGTTTATTTGGTGAATTCGATGAAAATAGTTTAAAACAATCAAAATTCTTAGCGCAAACATTTAAAGAAGTTAGTGATAAGTATGAAGTTGACTTTTTAAATGCTGGGCGTGTAGCAGAAACTTCATTAGTGGATTGCATTCACCTAGATGATAAAAATCATGAAAAATTAGCGAAATATATTGCTAGTAAAGTGGCTGAAGTGTTAGATTACGAAGAAGCAAGATAAATAAAAAGGTAGTAAACTTTCTAACTTAGAGAGTTTACTACCTTTTTATTATTTTATAATGTTTAAAAGATTGATAACTTACAGCATAACATATAATACACAGTGGAATATATTTCCAGTCGTATTCTAAAATGAAAAAAATAAATTGATAAATATTAATTCTAATATTGAAAAAAATACACCCCAATTATATAGGTATTACCTGATTGTTTTGTTAAAGATCTATTGATTGTTTTAAAGATTTTTTTGATAGATAGTTAATAAAAGAATAAATACTATACTAATTAACAAAATTATCTTTGTAGTAATATTTATTTTTAAATCACTTAACCACAAACTAATAGCTATGGTGTTAGTAATTATAAATAAATGACCAGTTAAGTGATAAAAAAATTTATATCTCTTACATGAACACTTCTAGAGATGAAGCTTGGGAATAGTTGACTTATAGCGAAGCTAAGTAGTATAAACCAATAACCATAGTCTATAAAAATTAAACCTAACAATAAAGATAGTGAACGTGCAGTGTGAATATAACAAAATGGCTCAGTAAGTTTTTTTATCATTAAGTTATTATTATCGGTCAGGATATATTCTGTTATATGCTGAATGCTTAAGATCACTGCTAGAAGTACCAGTGTTGCAACTATATTTTTTTAATATTTGAAATATCTCTTACAAGCAAATTAAAAAAATAGTAAGTATTTGTAATGTAAGAAAGAAATAATTAAGAAAAACTATCTTTACCATATCGATTCAGATGAACAACTTGCAACAGCCAACTATTAAAGAAAATAATAAAAAGTAGTATAAAGTGAAAAAAGTCGTATATTGATTTATCTGAAAATGTATAATCTATTAAGAATTTACTTATTAATAAAGATAATAAAATTGTATAAAAAAAGAGGTCAGAATGGTCTCTTTTTTTAAAAATAAAATTCAACATAAAAATTTTCTCCTTACTACTATAATAATTTTAATTTGATAAAAAAATATTGAAGTTATCCGTAGCATAGAGCTAGGGGGATAACTCCAACCTTCTAAACAAAAATTGAAAGAAGTTATAAGTATATTTTATCAAAAAAATTATTTTTAATATCAATTAAGTGAAGGTAGACATTATAACTTGACTTAGGGTGACTTGAAAAATTGTGATTTTAGAGAAATCAATTTTGTTGAGTAATTCCAACAAGGGTTATTAAATATAAAAAAACTTTTTATAAGGTGAATTCATATGTCGATAAACAGTTATATCTATAAGTTCTCATATAAATTTTAAAAAAATCTAGAACTTTTTGGTTAGTCTTTTTATATTAGAGTTTAAAAAAATAATAAAAATTCTTCTTAAAGATTTAACAAAAATAATTGAAAAATATGTTATAATAGGGTGTATCTGAATAAAATTACTAGATTATACTAGAAAGGAATTTAACATGACAGAAGAAATTAAAGTAGATGTACAAGATTTAAATGATCAAATGCTTGTTCGTCGTGAAAAAATGGAAGCTATGAGAGAAAGTGGTTTAGATCCATTTGGAACTAAATTCGAAAGAACTCATCTTTCAAATGAAATCGTAGCAGAATATGATAAATATAGTAAAGAAGAACTAGAAGAAAAAAATATCTCTGTAACAATTGCAGGGCGCATTATGACAAAACGTGGTAAAGGAAAAGCAGGATTTGCTCACGTTCAAGACCTAGGTGGTCAAGTTCAAATTTACGTTCGTCAAGATAGAGTAGGAGATTCTTATGAATACTTCAAGACTCTTGACCTTGGAGATATCGTAGGAGTAACAGGAGTATTATTCAAAACTAACGTAGGTGAATTATCTGTTAAAGCTGATGAATTTGAAATTTTAACAAAAGCACTACGTCCGCTACCTGATAAATTCCACGGACTTAAAGACGTTGAAGAGCGTTACAGAAGAAGATACGTAGACTTAATTATGAATGAAGAAAGTAAAGAAACATTTATTTTACGTTCAAAAATTATTCAAATTATGCGTAGTTACTTAAATGAACGTGGATACCTAGAAGTTGAAACTCCAATGATGCACTCTGTTGCAGGTGGAGCTGCAGCACGTCCATTCGTAACTCACCACAATGCACTAGATATGCAATTATTTATGCGTATTGCACTTGAATTACCATTAAAACGTTTAATCGTTGGTGGTTTAGAAAAAGTATATGAAATTGGTCGTGCATTCCGTAACGAAGGTGTTTCAACACGACACAACCCTGAATTCACAATGATCGAGTTATATGAAGCATATGTTGATTATAATGACATTATGGATTTAACTGAGTCTATGATTGCATACATCTGTAACGAAATTCATGGCACTACAAAAATTATGTACGGTGAAGATGAAATTGATTTAACACCAAAATGGCGTCGTGTTCACATGGTAGATGCTATTAAAGAAGTAACTGGTGTTGACTTCTGGCCAGAAATGACAGATGAACAAGCTCATACATTAGCTAAAGAGCACAATGTTCCTGTTAGAAAAGATATGAAAGTTGGACACATTATTAATGAATTCTTCGAAACATTTGTAGAAGAAACATTAGTTCAACCAACATTTGTTTATGGTCACCCTGTAGAAGTATCTCCATTAGCTAAAACTAATGCTGAAGATACAAGATTCACAGATCGTTTCGAATTATTTATCGTTAGACGTGAACATGCGAATGCATTCAGTGAGTTAAACGATCCAATCGATCAAAAAGAAAGATTCTTATCTCAAATGGATGAAAAAGATGCTGGTAACGAAGAAGTTTATGAAATGGACGAAGACTTCGTAGAAGCATTAGAATACGGTATGCCTCCGACAGGTGGATTAGGAATTGGAATTGATAGATTAGTTATGTTATTAACTAACTCAGCTTCAATCCGTGACGTATTACTTTTCCCATACATGAAACATAAGTAAGAAAACGTTGGTGTATCAAGGTTTGTAGAGTGTGGGTTGAAAAACATCCGCAAAACATCCGCTTATTGAAAATAAGAAAAAAGGGCAAATGTTTATAAAAAATTAAATCTCCCTGAGATTTAGAAAGCTTTAATAGAAGATTAAAGGGAGCTTAGTCTCCCTTTTTGTATATAATAAGGTATATAAGGAGTATCCAATGGCAAGCTTTTTTGAAAGATTAAAAGAAAAATTTTCTGCTAAGGAAGAATTAAATGAAGAACTGATATCACTTGATGAATATGAAGAATTGGTAGAGAGTCAGTTTATAACTGAAAAATTTAAAAAAGGTCTTAAGAAATCACGTGATAATTTCTCTAATGCACTTAATAATTTAATTAGCTCATATAGGGAAATTAACGAGGAGTTTTTCGAGGATTTAGAAGAACTGTTAATTCAATCGGATGTTAGTTATAACACTGTACTAGAATTAGTTGATTACTTAAAAGTTGAATCACAAAGACAAAATTTAAAAGAACCAAGTGAACTACAAAGTATGATTATTGAAAAACTTGTAGATGTCTACATGGAAGGTACTGTAAAATCTGAATTAAACTATGCGCCAGAAAAAGAGCTTTCAGTGTTCTTATTTGTGGGAGTTAATGGGGTAGGTAAGACTACTTCTATTGGTAAACTAGCTCATAATCTTAAAAAAGAAGGAAAAAAAGTTCTTATAGCCGCTGGAGATACATTCAGAGCAGGTGCAATTGATCAGCTTGATGTATGGGCCAAACGTAGTGGTGCTGATATTGTGAAATCATATGAAGGAGCTGATTCAGCAGCAATAATTTTTGATGCGATTCAATCTGCCAAAGCAAAGGGTTATGATGTACTACTATGTGATACAGCAGGTCGTCTACAAAACAAAGACCACTTAATGAAAGAACTTGAAAAAATTGTTCGAGTAATTAAGAAGGAAGTTCCAGAAGGTCCTCATGAAGTGTTATTAACAATTGATGCAACAACAGGTCAAAACGGTATCTTACAAGCTAAAACATTTAAGGAAGTTAGTGATGTTACGGGTGTTATCCTTACTAAACTTGATGGAACTGCTAAAGGTGGTATTGTTATAGCTATTAAGAAAGAATTAGGAATTCCAGTTAAACTTGTTGGTTTAGGTGAAAATATTGATGATTTAGAAGTGTTTGATCCTGAACAATATATCTATGGATTGTTCTATCAAGAAAATACTGAGAAAAACGAAGAAAATATTGAAGAATAAAAAAATAATTTTTGAAAAATATCCATTTTAATTAGTTTTATAACCGTGTAAATGGATATTTTTTTTATTATATATCAAATCAAATAGTTATAGTAAATTGATAAAAAAATATTTTTAATATTGAAATTCAAATAATTTTTTTCAAAAATTAATTGAAAAAAATATATAATAAAAAGTATATAATAGATATATTAAGAAGGTAATCATATACGGAGGATTAAAATGGGATTTTTATCTAAATTATTCGGAAAACAAGAAGAACAAGTACAAGAGTTAGTATTAAGCTCATACATGAAAGGTAAAGTAGTAGAAATTACAGAAGTACCTGATCCAGTATTTGCTCAAAAAATGATGGGAGATGGATTTGCAATTATTCCTGAAGAAGGGAAATTAGTATCTCCAGTTGCAGGAGAAATTATCCAAGTATTTCCAACAAAACACGCGTTTGGTATTAAATCAGGTGAAGTAGAACTTCTTATCCACGTTGGATTAGAAACAGTTGCGATGAAAGGTGAAGGTTTCGATGTAGCTGTATCTGCGGGAGATAGAGTTGAAGTAGGTCAAACTTTATTAACTTATGATTTAGAATTAGTTAAGGAAAAAGCTAAGGATATTATTACTCCTTGTGTAGTAACTAATATGGATGCAGTAGCTAGCATCGATGTATTAAAATTAAATGAATCTGTTGATTTCTCACAAGAAGTAGCAAAATTAAAACTTAAATAGACCTAGGTCTATTTAAGTTTTAATCTTAGTGGCAAAAATTTATGAATGACAAAAAAATTTTTGGAAGATTATTTATCTATATATAACTAAATATAATTATAATATATTATATTATAGACCAGAAAAAGAAAGACGTCTGGCTTATAAATGAAGATAATGAGTTAATAAGATTTATATATGGAGAAAAATTTTTAAATCAACAGAAATAGATAGTATAGTTTCTAATGTTATTAGAAATGAAGTTAGACTAAAAAAATGTTTAAACTGAGTAGTTTAAAAAAATGAAGATTCTTTATGTTTCCCCGAATTTTGATGAAGTTTTAGATGATTATAAGAAATATAGAATTTCAAATAGCCTAATTATTGAACGTATACTTTATAATGAGAAAAAAATAGCAAGCTTTTTCCTAAAAAGAAAAAGATGCTAGATTTATAGAAGATACACCAGACACTTTTAAGATATAAAAAAATAGAGTTGTGGAACTTTATAAACGTCAGACATTAGATAGAAATGTATTTAATGTAAAAATATAATATCCTATCAGGAATTTATTTATTATTATTTTTTTAATGAATTTTATAGTAATTACCTTATCAAGTAACAATTATTCGTTATTTGATTATATAGATTATAGTTATCAAAAAAATAATAAGTGGACAATTTTATAGAATGTTCACGAGTGTTTTTTTATTACTGATAATTCTATGAAGTTATTGATAATATTGGCATCTATTTTTTTGCGAGTTCTATACTTTTCAATAAAAACGCTGAATATTTTAAAAAGTATAGGAATATTATTCGTAGTATCATTTATTTTTTTAATTTGTTATTGATAGTTGGTTATTCGGGTATACTTGATATCGCATTAGTTTCAAATATAGCACTATTAGGTTCAATTTTCATGGAACAACTTAGTAAGAAAAATGATAATTTGAAGTTTATGTATTCTGGAGTGATATCAATAGTCTATTTGACGATAGTCTCTTTATTGTTTGAGACTTCAATAGTGCTTTATATTTTTTCTTTTATTTTAGGACTCTTTTTAGAGCTATTTTTGATGAAGAAAAGAAACATAGTTGTTGTTCTTGTTACAATGTTTATTTTTAGTTCTTTAGGAGAAGTGTTATTACTAGCTGGTGCTAATACTAAGGGACTAGTGAATAGATATAGAGTAAGTAGAGTAGACAATAGATTGGTTAAAATATATACAGATGATGATATATTTAATTTAGAAAAAGAGTTAACCTCAAAAAACAAATCTGTTCTCACATATTACGAGTTAGGTATGGTAAAAATGACTAGTGCAACTAAACAAGATGCGAAGAAGGTTTTCTTAGAAGGGATAAATTTTGACGATTCATTTGCACCAATTTACTATAATTTGGCAATTATTGAACGTCAAGAGGGTAATTATGATAAGGCTAAGGAATATGCTCAAAGGGCTTATGAGTTAGATAATAGAGAAAAAAATAAAAATCTAGTAGATGAGTTGAATAAATTTTAAGGTGATGTAAATGATAAATTTTTACGATTTGCAACAATTTTTAAAATCTTTTGGTATAATAATATACATGAGAGATAGAAAACATACATTAAGTATGGTAGAATATGAAGTAAGAGAGCTAAGACGCTTAGAATTAATTTCAAAAGAAGAATTTATAAGAGCAATAGCAATTATACGACATGAAGTTAATTACGAATTATCAAAAGGATAGGTGAAAATGATGGAAAATAACCTTATTTTTATTAAGGTACGAAAAAGAATAGAAGAAGATGTTATGAAGATAGAAGAGATGATTAATGCTTGTGTATCTGTAAAAGGTCAGAGAAAATGTCCACTGTATCAAGATGTTATAGATACTCAAATTTATGGTCTTTCTAAAGAAATAAATATAGCGGTAGAAATTGGGTGTATTTCTGAAGAAGCTGGTCGTATTATTTTAGCTGATTTAGAAGATAAAGCTAGTGAAATGTATGCTAGTGTAATCGCAGAAAGTAAAGCAAATTAATATGAACTTTTTAAAGAAAATACATAGATCTATTAAACATGAAAAAAGACATGTAAGATTAGATTGGATGGTTGCATTAACATTATTAGTTTTATTAGTATTGAGCTGTATGATGGTTTATAGTGCGAGTATGATAGGAAATAAATACGGAACATTTACATCGGGTGTACCAGTTAGTGAAACTTATTTTCTACAAAGACAGGCTATGTGGGTAGTGATTGCTTATTTTGCATTTTTATTTTTTTCAGTAGCTATACCGTTTGAAGTTTTTAAGGATAAGAGGGTATTGAAAAATGGGTTTATTGTGATGGTAATTTTGCTGTTTATACCTCTACTTATGCCAGCTATTAATGGAGCGAGATCATGGATAAGAATAGGAGGTTTGAGTTTCCAACCATCAACATTATCACAGTTATTTATCATTATGTACATGGCATATATATTAGAAACTAGAAAAGAAAAATTACGTCAGATTTGTACTAGCTCGGAGTTACTAAAAATATTTAGTATTCCTCTTGCTCTTGTAACGTTAATTGCAGCGCAAAATGATACAGGAATGATGCTTATTACATTATCTGTAATGGGGATAATGACTTTTTGTTCGAATATGCATTCGCAAAATGTGAAAAAAATTATTTCACTTGCTTTAATCGCTGGAGCCGCAGTACTTATGTTGTTTATGCTAAAAAGTACGCTTTTTGGCGGTGGAACGTCTTACAGAACAAATCGTCTTAAAGTGTTTTTAAATCCTTTTTCAGAGGATTTGGCAGCAGCTGCGGATCAGGTTATAAACTCCTATGTTGCCTTTGGTAATGGTGGATTATTCGGAAGAGGCTTGGGTAATTCTATTCAGAAACTAGGATATTTACCTGAAGCACATACTGATTTCATCTTAGCGATTATTGCTGAGGAGTTAGGCTTCGTTGGAGTACTATTTGTAGTATGTTTATTACTTATAATAATAGGAAAAGTTATTTTTTCTGGTACGAAATCGAGAAACACTTTTTCAGCTATGTACTCTATAGGATTTGCTAGTTTACTAATAGTTCAAGGGGTAGTTAATATTGGTGGTGTAACTGCATCTATTCCAATGACGGGAGTTCCGTTACCATTTATTAGTAATGGTGGTAGTTCTATTTTAATATTAAGTATAGGATTAGGGATAGCTACTAATATTTTAGCGCATGTTAAGTATTTGAGAAGTAATAAGAAATAAGAATAAATTCGAATTGATATTTATAATATTGATTCGAATTTTTTTATAATTTTTATTTTTGGAATTATAAGAAATTGAAAAAAATTATAATTTCTAATGGTGAGACTTGCTAACTTAAGACAATCAAGCTATAATAGTAAAGGTAACTTTTTAAAGGAGATTTTAAATGAAATTAGAACAATTTGATTTTTTTATTTACCTGAGGAACTTATAGCACAGACACCTCTTTTAAAAAGAGATACGAGTAAGTTGCTTTGTGTAGATAGAAAAAATAATTCACATGAACATAAAGTTTTTTCGGATATTATAGATTATTTTAATCCTGGAGATACTTTAGTATTAAATAATACTCGTGTAATGCCAGCGCGATTATATGGTGCTAAAAAGGATACGGGTGCTGCAATAGAAGTGCTTTTATTAAAAAATCTTGGTCATAATGATTGGGAGTGTCTTGTAAAGCCTGCTAAAAGAATAAAAGAGGGAAGCATTGTTTCCTTCGGTGATGGCATAATGGAGGCGGTTTGTACAAAAGTTCTTGATGATGGATTTAGACATTTCCAATTCAAATATGAAGGAATTTTCCAAGAAAGATTAGATGAACTTGGAACTATGCCATTGCCACCATATATTAAAGAGAGATTAACAGATAAAGAAAGATATCAGACCGTTTATTCAAAAGAAGTAGGAAGTTCAGCTGCACCAACTGCGGGATTACACTTTACTAATGAATTACTAGATAAAATAAGAGAAAAAGGTGTAAATATAGCTTATTTAACTCTTCATGTTGGATTAGGTACTTTTAGACCTGTAGCTGTAGAAAATATTGAAGAACATGATATGCATTCAGAGTACTATACATTAGATGAAGATACAGCAAAAATAATTAATAAAACAAAAGAAAATGGTGGAAGAGTATTTTCTGTAGGCACTACATCAACAAGAACATTAGAAACAATTGCACGAGATAATAATGGGAAGATTGTTGCGGCTTCAGGATGGACAAATATCTTTATCTATCCAGGATTTGAATTTAAATGTGTTGATGGACTGATTACAAACTTCCACTTACCGAAATCATCATTAATAATGCTTGTAAGTGCATTTTATGATAGAGAAAAAGTTATTAAATTATACAACATAGCAGTTGAGAATAAATACCGTTTCTTCAGTTTTGGAGATGCGATGATAATAATCTAGTTTAAGAAAGGAAATATTTATATGCGAGATGTAAAAGAAAATGCAGTATGGTATGAACATATAAAAACTTGTAAACAATCGGGAGCGCGATTAGGGATAGTGCATACACCTCATGGTAGCTTTGAAACACCTGTATTTATGCCAGTTGGTACTCAAGCTACTGTAAAAGCAATGTCACCAGAAGAAGTAAAAGGAATGGGTGCTGATATTATCTTATCTAACACTTATCATCTTTGGTTACGTCCTGGAGAAGAAATTGTTGAAAAAGCAGGGGGACTTCATAAGTTTATGAATTGGGATGGAAGTATTCTAACAGACTCAGGAGGTTTCCAAGTATTTTCTCTAAGTGAAATGAGAAAAATAGAAGAAGAAGGAGTTCATTTTAAAAATCATTTGTCTGGAGAAAAATTATTCTTATCACCAGAAAAAGCTATGCACATTCAAAATGCATTAGGTTCTGATATAATGATGGCTTTTGATGAATGTCCTGATTACAACCATGATTATAAATATATTCGTCAATCAGTAGAAAGAACAAGTCGTTGGGCTGAAAGATGTCTACAAGCGCATAAAAATCCAAAAACACAAAGTATTTTTGGTATTGTTCAAGGAGCTGGATTTAATGATTTACGTGAACAAAGTGCGAAAGATTTAGTAAGTATGGACTTTCCCGGATATGCTATTGGTGGCTTATCTGTAGGAGAACCAAAACACGAAATGTATAGAGTTTTAGAACATGTAACACCACTTCTACCAGCAAATAAAGCTAGATATTTAATGGGTGTGGGATCTCCTGATGCTTTATTTGAAGGGGTACTAAGAGGAGTAGATATGTTTGATTGTGTATTACCAACACGTATCGCACGTAATGGAACTTGTATGACTTCTGAAGGGCGTGTTGTAGTTAAAAACGCTAAATATGCAGAAGATTTTACACCACTTGATCCAGAGTGTTCTTGTTACTGCTGTAAAAATTATACAAGAGCTTACCTTCGTCATTTATTTAAAGCTGATGAAATCTTTGGAGCAAGATTAGCTACAACTCATAATATTCATTTCTTAATTAATATGATGAAAGATATTCGTCAGGCCATAAGAGAAGATAGATTATTAGACTTTAAAGAAGAATTCTTCGAAAAATATGGATTAAACCAAGAAAATCCTAAAAATTTCTAAGAATTTAGTAAAAAAATAATATAAAAGGTTTATTTTTTTTACTGAGGATATAGTAGAATAAATATATATTATTAAATAAACGGAGGTAAAAACATGCAATATTCATATATTAATATTATTATGATTGTAGTTCTTTTTGCTTTCATGTACTTCATGATAATTAGACCGCAATCTAAAAGAAATAAAGAATTAAAACTTCTTCAAGATTCACTAAAAGAAGGAGATAGAATTGTAACTTTCGCAGGAATTTACGGAGATATCGTAGAAGTAGGGACAGTAACAGTAAAAATAAGAATTGCACCAAAAGTTGAAATCGAAGTAGACCGTAACGCTATTCGTAACTTAGTTGCAAAATAATAAATTGTAAGGGGCTAATCTAAAAGTCCTGAATTTTAAAAATTATATGAGAACTCATAGACGTAGTGGTCTATTGATATCTAAATTTGCTGTATAAGAGTTTTTTAGATATCCAATAAACTTAGTGGGGGTGACTCGATAAAATCGATTTTTATAAAATCACGATTTTTGAGTCATTCCCTAATTTTTTTTGTAAAGAAAAGAGTTAAGTTAAGTATATAGTATAAAAAAATATTTTTGATAAATTATTATATAAAGAAAGAATTATAACCTTGTAGATATGTAAAAAAATCAGATAAATAGCAACAAAAATGAGTAAATAGTTTAAGAAGATACATAGAAAAAAATAAGAAAAATTAAATTTATTGTACATTTGAAAAATATAAATATATATTAAAAAAATAAAATTGTTATTATTTGAATTTTCGTGTATACTAATTAGAGTATAGAATAAATAGTTAACAAAAAAATATTGTTAATAAATTTTTATATGATATTTTTTTAAGGTTTATAAGTATGGAGGAAATATGCTTAAACACAAATTAGATAATAAAATAGTTAAATATGGAATTAAAAAATTAAGCTTCGGTATCGCTTCGGTTGCTATTGGAGCATTTATATTTTTAGGAAGTGAAGCAAGTGCTCATGACACTAGCAACACAAACGTAACAAGTACAAATATAGAAAATAGAGTAACAACTTCTAATATACAGAATAATAACGATTTAAATAATAGAGAGAATAGAGTAGTTGTTGCAGTTGAAAATAATTTAAATCAAAATATAGCGGCTATAAATTCATCTACTAGATCAACAAGAAGTGGAACAGCATCTACAGTAGAAAACAATACTGTTAATCAAGCTAATTCTAGTGGTAACCAATCTTCAAATAATAATTTAAATGTTTTGGATAGAAGAACAGATGATAGCCAAAATATTGCAACATTATTAACAAATATAATTAATAAGAATACAGAAAGTAATACTGCATCTAGTATTTCATCTCAAGAAGTGGAAGCTCCTGTAGAAAAGGGTACAAAAATTATTTCTCGTTTAACCGCTAAATATGCACAAGATATAGCCAAGGGTTATATTGGATTAGAAGGTGGTAAATACGATAGTTTAATCTATAAAAAAGCTGTACTTAATCCTGATGGAGATGATGATGGTGATGGTATAGCTAATAAAGATGAATTGTATATTTACAAAAAAGATGGAAGAACATATTTAGGTTATGATATTCATCCAAGACTTGCTGATACAGATGGTGATGGTCTTAATGATAAAGAAGATAGAGACAAATTAATTTGGAATATTTCAGCAAGAGATATGGCTATGTTTATGAATTTAGCATATGAATCAGATGAGAATGTGAAAAATATTTTATCTAATAAATTGCCAGTTGTTTTAGAAAAAGATAAAATTAAAAGACTTACTCATAGTGAATTATCTCCGTATTGGACTGTGAAGCAAACATTTCATCAAAATAATGGGTTAGATGCGGTATTGTTTGAAACAAAAAATAATTTCCCATTTTTAAAAGGTGAGAAAATTCAGGTACTTGCATTTGCTGGAACTAATATGGGACAAGGTGGAGACTTGAAAGCCGACATAGCATTAGCTTTCGGAAATGAATCAAATCAAAGTGAGGCTGCTAAGGAATTAATAAATAGCTTTAGAAATAATAAAGAATTTACAAATCTATATATTACAGGTCATTCTTTAGGTGGATATTTAGCTTTAAGAGCTAGTGTGTTAGCTGAGAAAAATAAATATAATTACTATAGAGAAACATATACTTTCAACGCTCCTAGAATAAAAACTGGTGGTTGGTTCTGGGGAGTTCCTGAGGAAGAAGAAAATATTTCTAATGATATGATGCAAATCGGAAAAATTAAAAATTATTTTACTGATAACGATAATATCATACCTGGTAACTTAAGACCAAAATTCGTTAAAAATGTAGGAAGTAGCCAAGGAAAGCATTCTTCAACATCGTATTTTGAAAGTAGAATGAATAGTAATAAAGATTTTAATTTTGGTACGAGACAAAATATCGATGGAAAAGTTGTAAAATTAAATAATATTAATAATTTGAAAATTGTAAAGCCTGAGAAGGGAACATTAAGTAAGACGTTCTTACCGAAGCTAGTAGATAAAAATCCAGTTTCTGTAATTATTGGAGACATATTAAAAGATAATGATATTATAAATAAAGTAAATAAAAGTATATTACCTGTAAATACTAAGTTGACTGTTATTAAAAAAGACGGATTAACTTCTTTAGGTACAAAACATGCAAAAGTAAAAATACTATATCTTGATGATAACACTAGTAATGAAATTGACGTGCCAATCCTAGTAAATGAGGCTAATAAACAAGAATTAAATTCTGTAGTAAATGCTGCGCATAAACTAATAGATACTATTGTTGATTTATCAGATAAAACAGCGAATTCTGCAAGTAATTATTCTCTTGCTAAAACAAATTTATCTACTAAATTAAGTGAAGCTTCATTAGCTCTTGCTAATACTTTATCTACACAACTAGTAATAAATAATATGACTAGAGAATTAGCAAGACTGGGAATGGAGGTAATTAATAAACGTACAGCACTAGAATTAAATGAAGCAGGTAAATATTCACCAAGACTAATTGATGATAATAAAATTCTATTACGTCAAGGTAGCAATATAAATCTTGATAGTGTTGTTAAGAAAATTGCAAAAGATGGTATTCCGAAAAATATTAATTATGAAATTGCAAATAGTTCAAATTTGAATGAAATAGGGGATATTAATGTTACTATTAAAGCAAAGTATAGTGATAATTCTTTTGATTTAATAAATATTCCTATTCTCATTTATACAGATTCTAAAGGTGAGCCAATAAGAGAAGAAGTCTTACCAGAATTAGTGGTGAGTGAGAAAGGTGAGCCGTTAAGAGAAGAAGTCTTACCAGAATTAGTGGTAAGCGAGAAAGGTGAGTCAACAAAAGAAGAAGCTTTACCAGAATTAGTGGTAAGCGAGAAAGGTGAGCCAATAAGAGAAGAAGTCTTACCAGAATTAGTGGTAAGTGAGAAAGGTGAGCCGTTAAAAGAAGAAGTCTTACCAGAATTAGTGGTAAGCGAGAAAGGCGAATCACTAAAAGAAGAAGATTTACCAGAATTAGTGGTAAGTGAGAAAGGTGAGCCATTAAGAGGAGAAGTATTACCGGAATTAGTGATAAGTGAAAAAGGTGAGTCATTAAGAGAAGAAGTTTTACCAGAATTAGCGGTAAGTGAGAAAGGTGAACCGTTAAGAGAAGAAGTCTTACCAGAATTAGTAGTAAGTGAGAAAGGTGAACCGTTAAGAGAAGAAGTCTTACCAGAATTAGTGGTAATTGAGAAAGGTGAGTCATTAAAAGCAGAAGTCTTACCAGAATTAGTGGTAATTGAGAAAGGCGAGCCAATAAGAGAAGAAGATTTACCAGAATTAGTGGTAATTGAGAAAGGTGAGCCATTAAGAGAAGAAATCTTAGCAGAATTAGCGGTAAGCGAGAAAGGTGAGCCGTTAAGAGAAGAAATCTTACCAGAATTAGTGGTAGGTGAGAAAGGTGAGCCGTTAAGAGAAGAAGTCTTACCAGAATTAGTGGTAGGTGAGAAAGGTGAACCGTTAAGAGAAGAAGTCTTACCAGAATTAGTAGTAATTGAGAAAGGTGAACCGTTAAGAGAAGAAGTCTTACCAGAATTAGTGGTAGGTGAGAAAGGTGAACCGTTAAGAGAAGAAGTCTTACCAGAATTAGTGGTAATTGAGAAAGGTGAGTCATTAAAAGCAGAAGTTTTACCAGAATTAGTGGTAAGCGAGAAAGGTGAAGCGTTAATTCAAGAAACTGCTCCAGTAGGAAAAGTAGAAAAGATTAATGATGGTAACTCAGGTGTTGAAGTAGAATTATTTAATAATAAAATTAATAATATTTCATTAAATGTAAAAGCCGTTAAGGATGCTCAACAATTGAGTAATATAAGTAAAGAATTATCTGTAGATAAGGATAAAGTGAGAATCCTAGATTTGAAACTATCTAAGGATAATAACGTAATACATTTGAACAATGAAAGAATAGTTAGAATAGCTTTACTGGAAAATGAAAGTAGTGAGCTTGAAATATATCATGTGGATAAAACTGGTAAGTTAACATTGATTCCTTCAGAAGTTAATAATGGAATAGTTCAGTTTAATATTAATCATTTTAGTTTATTTGCAATCGTTGATTTTAGCAAAAAAGAGACTGAAAATAAAATAAGAGATAAAAATCATACAGAATCTTCTTCGAAAAAAGAGTATGTTTATGAAAAAATAGAAGATGCTTCAAATACTGTTAGTTATGGCATAAATGAACACAAACTAACTGAAAGTTATGAACAAGCTGAATTCGGTACAAACAGTAAAAATACACCTAAGATAGTTTCTTTAAATAACAACTACGAGAAGAAAGAATCTCTTCCAAAAACTGGTGAAAACTCTTCTGAAAAAGGAATAGCTATAGCTGGAATTGGATTAATGATAGGGCTATTAGGTATTAGAAAAAAATATAGAAGTTATTAATAAAAAAATGGGAAGCTCAATTGATTCCGTAGAAGTCGAAAGAGTTTCCCATTTTTTATTATTTACTAAAAACGTTTTTCCACTCAGAACGTTTTTCTAAGAATTTTTTAGCTTCCATTTGAGCGCCTTCTAAAGAGTGAGATGCTGCCCATCCGCATTGTACTTCGTTACAAGCTGGTACTTCAGTAGCAATAAGAACATCTTCTAAAGTTTTTGCTAAAGCTTCTTCAACTTCTTCGTAACTGTCATTGTTAATTACTGATAAGTAGAAACCTGTTTGGCATCCCATTGGACCAAAATCTAGTACATTATCAAGATGATTTCTGATAAGTTCAGCGATTAAATGCTCTAAAGAGTGTAGATTAGGCATTTCTAAGTGTTCTTTATTTGGTTGGCAAAATCTAATATCATATTTATATATTTTATCGCCATTATCCCCAGAATATACACCAACTAATCTAATATATGGTGCAACAACTTTAGTGTGATCCAGGTTGAAACTTTCAACATTCATTTTCTTTTCTGTCATCGATATATCTCCATTTCTGTAATTTAATTAGCAGATATAATTATACTATATTTTCGGAAAATATAAAATCAATAAGAATAAAAGGGAGTGACTCAAAAATCGTGATTTCAAAGAAATCGATTTTGTCGAGTCACCCCCGCACAGGTTATTAGATATCTAAAAAGCTTTTAAAAAGCGAATTTAGATATCAATAAACCACTGCGTCTATGAGTTCTCATATCCACTTTGTTAAATTAAGTCAACACCTTTTAGAATTATTTTTCTAATGGAATAAGTTTATTCATTATTATTGCTACAATTGCACCAACAGCGATAGGAGAACCTATTAAGTATTGAAGTAATTGTGGAGCGCTAGCTTTTAATTCTGTCGGAATGAATAATAATCCAATTGTAAACATTAAAGGTACTCCGATAATGTATAATTCTCTTTCAGAGAAGTCAAGATTTTTAACAACTCTAAATCCGTTTAGTAGGATTATGATACATACCACTGAGAATACCCCACCTATTACTGCAGAAGGAATTGAGTTAATAATGGCAGAAAGTTTACCTAAGAATGATAATCCGATAAACCAGAATGAAGCCATAACAAACACTTTCCTACTAGCTACCCCAGTAATAGAAATAATCCCAGCATTTGTAGAGTAACCAGTAACAGGAGTTGCTCCGACTAGAGCGGCTGCTAAACATCCGATTCCTTCACCGATAACACCTTTGTTAACTTGAGTATCGCTTAAAGGCTCGTCAATAACTGAACTTACTGCGTACCAAGTTCCTGTAGTTTCGGCTAAAAGTACCATGTAAATAATAATCATTGTTATAATAGCAGAGATTTCAAAATTTATACTATAATCTAAGAATAAAAGTTTTGGCATTGAGAAAAAGCTAGCATCTTTAATTCCTTGAGTATTAAAACCACCCATTAAGTATGCAGAAAATGTTCCAATAGCTAAGGCGATAATTACTGAAGAAATTTGGAAAATTCTTTTGAATTTGTTAACGTAATTTCCTAATGTAGAAAATAGAATTAAAGAAGCGGCTGTAATAAATGCTAATAATACATTTTGTTTCATAGTTAACCCATTACCTTCAATGTAAATATTACTAACAAATGCTGAAGGAAGCAAAGTTAATCCTACGATCATAATTATTGTTCCACTAACGATAGAAGGTATGTAGTTTTTTACTATATATTTATAAATACCAGAATATCCAAGTAAGATTACTAATATTGCACCAACTATACTTGCTCCAAGAACAGTACCAAGATTTAGTTCCCATATATATACCGATTATAGCACCAAGTGGTATGAATGATGGACCTTGACAAACAGGTAATCTTAGGTAGAATAATACCTGAATTAATGAAGCAATCCCAGCTCCTAAGAAAGTAGACTGAATTAAACCAGTTGCATCACCAGGTGATAATGCAATAGCGGTTGCTAAGATAAAAGGTGGTACGTAGACATCCATTGCAAGGACGTGTTGTAAACCTAAGATTAGGGATTGTGAAAATGGAATATTTTCTTCAACACCTATAGTTAAATGTTTATTTTGTTTCGTCATAAAAAACGTAATCTCCTTTTTTATTTTTGTGTTATTAATCTTTTTTTAGAATTTGTTTACCTTGAACCCAAACTTCACGAATATTTTCCGAAGTAGAAAGGTATAATATTTTTTGAAGAAGGTGGTTGTCGTCTTCATTATCTAAATAGTTTGGAAGTTTATTTGTCGGTGTATCGATATCGATGACTTGGAAATCGCAAATATAACCTTCTTTAAAAAGTCCAAGCGGTAATTTCAAAGCTTCACCACCACCAGTGGTTGCAAGATAAAATGCTTCAAATACACTCACTTTTGAATCATGATTGCCACGGCAATTAGCTTCTAGTCTATTGTCAACTCCGTCATTTAACATCCTACTAGCCATGACCGTGTGTTTTATATTATCATATAGGCTAGGAGAGAAACCTCCTGAGATATCGGTACCTAAACAAATATTTAAACCTTGTTTTTTTAGTTTATTAACAGGTAAAACTGCATTAGCAAAATATGAGTTAGAAATAGGGCAGTGGCAAACTGAAGATTTATTCTTTTTGAAAATCTCAGCATTTTCAGAATTTATAAAATTGCCATGAGCCATTATTGATTTATCAGTTAATAGACCAAATTGATCCAAAACTTCAGTATCTCTTTTTCCAAATCGTTCAAGAACGAAATTATGCTCCCAATCACTTTCGCTACAATGACTTTGAATATAACAGTTATATTTCTTTGCTAATTTTCCTAACTCTAAAAGTGCATTATCAGTGCAACTTGGAACGAAACGTGGAGTAATAACCGGATATACACCTTGAGGAACATCTTTTGAAAGTTTCTGCACATCATTAATAAACTTCTCAGTATTTTCAATAGCTTCTTTTGTACTATTATCTCGGTAAAAATCAGGATTCATAGTTTTATCATCCATTACAACTTTACCGACAAAACCTCTTTGCCCCAAATTAGCACAAATTTTCGCTAATTCGAGTGTAGCCTCATTATGGATAGTTCCAAAGTACATTGCAGATGTAGTACCATTAGCTAATAATGTTTTTACTAGGTCACTATAGACTTCTCGAGCGTAGTTGATATCTGCGTATTTTGATTCTAAAGGGAAGGTGAAATTATTTAGCCAGTGGCTTAATTCGTCATCCAAGGCAAGTCCAGCTTGTGGCCATTGTGGAGCATGGATGTGCAAATCTATAAAGCCAGGTAAAAGCACTTTATCTTTAAAATCAATAAAGTTACTTCCTTGTGAGTAATGATTTAATATTTGTTGATAATTTTCATCTTCTTTTTTAATAATTTCAGAAATAATTCCATTACCAGAAACTAAAAGTACAGCATGTTCTAGAAATTCAATTTCGCCATATGTTGGGCTATGAAAAAAAGATGCCTTAATAATTTTTTTGTTTTCATGTTTTCATTTCTCCTGAAGAATTTTTTTATAAATATAACATGAAAAAAACGAACGTTGTCAACATAAAAAAATATAAAACCTAAAAACATTCTTTTAAAAAACGAACATTTAAAAATATTTCATAAAGTATAAAGTTCGTAAAAAAACGGAAGAGACTCGAAAATCGTGATTTCGTAGAAATCGATTTTTTCGAGTCAGTCCCGTTTGAAATATTATTTTTATCTAAATTCTTTTCTTTCTTTTGTTACTAGAGTTGTTACTCTTTCTTGAGCTTTTTCTAGATAGTTTTCACCTTGTTTTAGTAAATCGCAAATGATATTTGTAATTTCTACAAAGTCTTCTTCTACATAACCTTTAGAAGTCATAGCAGCTGCTCCTAAACGCAATCCACTAGTTTTCATTGGCGGTAATGTATCGAACGGAATACCATTTTTATTACATGTGATTTTAGCTTTACTTAATAGGCTACTAGCATCATGTCCAGTAACATTGTAAGTAGAATATGTATCGATTAGACATAGGTGGTTATCACTACCATTTGATACTACAGGAATATTGTTAGCTTTGAATGCTTCTACCATTGCTTTCATATTTTTTACAACTTGTTGTTGGTATACTTTAAACTCAGGTTTAAGTGCTTCAGCAAAACAAATTGCTTTTGCGGCAACAACGTGTTCTAATGGGCCACCTTGTGCACCAGGGAAAATCATTTTATTAATTTAATTGCAATTTCCTCATTATTAGTAAGGATAATACCACCACGTGGACCTCTTAAAGTTTTATGTGTAGTAGATGTAACTACATCAGCATAAGGTACTGGGTTTGGATGTAAGCCGGCAGCTACTAAACCAGCGATATGAGCCATATCAACCATTAAATAAGCACCAACTTCATCAGCAATTTCTCTAAATTTAGCAAAATCAATTACACGAGAGTATGCACTTGATCCGGCAATAATCATTTTAGGTTTGTGCTCTTTAGCAATACGAAGGACTTCATCGTAATCAATAAGATGAGTGTCTTTTGTCACTCCATAAGAAACAGCATTAAATAGTTTCCCTGAAAAGTTAACTTTACTACCGTGAGTTAGGTGTCCACCAGCATCCATACTCATCCCTAAAACAGTATCACCAGGTGTTAATAAAGATAAGTAAACTGCGATGTTTGCACTTGATCCTGAGTGTGCTTGCACGTTTGCAAATTTTGCATCATAAAGTTCTTTTAATCTATCTATTGCAAGAGATTCTATTTCGTCAATTACTTCACATCCATCATAGTATCTTTTTCCCGGATAGCCTTCAGCGTATTTATTTGTTAAAATACTTCCTGTTGCTTTTAGAATATCTTTAGAAACAAAGTTTTCACTTGCAATAAGTTCAATGTTAGTATCTTGTCTATATTGTTCTTTTTCAATAAGTTCAAAAATTTTATCCATAATGGTACTCCTTTAATTTTGTATAAGTTAAGAATAAAAAAATTATAATTTAAAAAGCAAAAATTTAAGAAAAATATAAGTATATTAAAAAAACTATGGCAACTTAAAAAAATACTGTGGATTTTAAAAAAGTTAAACTTTTATGAAATTTCATTTATCCTTATATCTTATAATAATAGCATAGTATGATAAATAAATAAACTAAAAAAATAAAAAAATAGTCGAAATAGTTAAAAAAATGTCGTCAAGTATACATAAAAATACGAATATTATAATCGTTTACTATAAATATTCTAGAAAGAGTGTTTTATTATAAATGTTATTTTTTTAGAGATAAAAATATATTAATATAGTAAAGAAAAAAATGAATTTTAGGAATACATATATTAACAAATAGTAAAAAAATTAATGGATTTTTAATTGGTCTATACTTGATATTAGTAGAAATTATTCAATATTTATGCTATAATAATTTACGGAATACATCTGTATTACTATCGAACCAATTTTTAAGGAGAAAATTTTATATGCTTGTAGATAAACCATTAAAGCTGTTTTCATTGAATGCTAATATTCCATTAGCACAACAAGTAGCGAAGTCACTAGGAGTAGAGTTAAGTAAATGTAGTGTGAAAAAATTTAGTGACGGAGAGGTTTCAATTAATATAGAGGAAAGTGTACGTGGTAGCGAAGTATTCGTACTACAATCAACTAGTGGCCCTGTAAATGACAACTTAATGACTTTATTAATTATGATAGATGCACTAAAACGTGCTTCAGTGGACACTATTAACGTTGTAATTCCATATTATGGATATGCACGTCAAGATAGAAAAGCAAGAAGTCGTGAACCAATTACTGCTAAACTAGTAGCTAACTTATTAGAAGTTGCAGGAGCAAATCGTATAATCGCATTAGATCTTCACGCTCTTCAAATTCAAGGATTTTTTGATATTCCAGTTGACCACCTTATGTGTGTACCAATTATTGCAAAATATTTCAAAGAAAAACTTCCAGATATGGAAGAAGTGGTTGTTGTTTCACCAGACCACGGTGGCGTAACACGTGCTAGAAAATTAGCAGATGCATTAAATACACCAATCGCAATTATCGATAAGAGAAGACCAAAACCAAATGTTGCTGAAGTTATGAATATTGTAGGTAACATTGAAGGAAAAACATGTATCCTTATAGATGATATTATTGATACAGCAGGAACTATTACTTTAGGAGCTCAAGCACTTAAAGATAGAGGAGCGAAAGAAGTTTATGCAAGTTGCTCACATGCTGTATTAAGTGGACAAGCATTAGATAGAATTGAAAATTCTCCAATTAAAGAATTAGTATATGCTAACACAATAAATATACCAGAAGAGAAAAAATTAGATAAAATGGTGCCGTTATGTGTAGGGGATTTAATAGCTAAAGCTATTTATAAAATCCATAATAACGAACCTGTAAGTGTTCTTTTTGAATAATAATTAATTAAATTACAGTTAAAGAAGGCAGCGGTGTCCGTTGCCTTCTTTAAGTCATATATTCGATAGTAAATAAAATAATGAGAGGATAATCTATGAAATTAATAGTAGGATTAGGAAACCCAGGTAAACAATATGAAAATACAAGACATAATATAGGATTTATGATTCTTGATGAACTTGTAAAATCATGGAATGTAAGTTTTGATAAAACAAAATTTAATGCAGAATATGCTGTGACTTATCATAATGGAATTAAATATTTGTTGATTAAACCTACAACGTATATGAATCTTTCAGGTGAAGCAGTAGGGAAGTTTTATGATTATTTTGAGCTTGATATAGAAGATATCTTAGTAATTTATGATGATTTAGATACAAAAACTGCTAACTTTAAACTTAAAGCAAAAGGGAGTAGCGGGGGACATAATGGAATTAAGAGCATCATAAGTCATTTAGGAACTGAGAAGTTCAATAGACTTAAAATTGGAATCGATAGACCAACGCCTCCTATGAAAGTAGTTGACTATGTACTAGGTAGATTTTCAAAAGACGAAATGAATGAAATTGAAAAGATTTATTCTAAAAGTATAAATTGTATTGAAGACTTTTCAAAAATGAGTTTTGTGGATTTAATGAATAAATATAATTAAAGCAACCGCAGCACAAGAGGATAAAACTTCCTCTCTGCTGCTATTTGATGTAGAAAGGAGCGTATATGATAAAAGATCATCTTTTGGAAATTGTAGATTTACAATTTGAGAAAAAGTATAAAAACATAGGGATTTATGGACAAAATTTAACAACACGTGCTTTAGAAATATATAATGAATATAAACAAAGTAATAAAAACAGTTGTAGTTTTATCTCAGAGTAAAGCAGAAGCTGAAGAGTTATTTACAATATTAAATGATTTCGAAGAAGAAACATACATTTATCCAGAAATTGACATATTAAAACGTCATACTTCTAAGAGTAATGATTTAGTTCAAAATTCGATAAAAGTTCTTGAAAATTTGGTGAATAATATACACAGTATAATTATTATCCCTATAGAAGCTATTTATAGAACTGTGAAGAATCCTAATAACTTTAAGAATAATAGCTTTAAAATTAGTGATGATACCATAATCAGCTTTGATGACTTGCAAAGAAAATTAGTAAATATGGGGTATCGTAGAGTTGAGAGTGTTGATGTAGTTGGAGAATTTTCAAAAAGAGGTAGTATAGTCGATATTTTCAGCCCGTTAAATGAGAAACCTATAAGGTTAGATTTCTTCGATGATGAGCTTGATAGTATGAGAACCTTTGATGAAGTTACGCAAAGATCCCTTGATAGAATTGATAGTGCAGTTATTTATCCAACAAGTGATTTTTTTCTTACCTCTGAAGAAAAAGACATAGTTGTTGAAAAAATACTCTCTAAGTTGGACGATAAAAAGATACAAGAAGATGAAAATTATCAAGAAATTAGTACATATCTTAAGGAAAAAATAGAGATTTATAGAGCGACTGGGGATTTTAGTGATTTAGAAAGTTTCTCAAATTTAATATATGAAAATTCGTTTAGTATTGTAGATTATTTAACAGAGGATACTATTGTTTTTTATGACAACTATCATAAAATCTTAGAAAAGATAGAGGGTCTAAGAGAGTACTTTTTAACGAGCTTGCAGGAGATGAATAGAAGCTATATTTATCAAGATGTAATAGATAATATAGCATTTGAAAAAGATTCAAAAATTTAGATACTAGCAAATACTATTTATCTACTTTGAAATTAAATGATAAAATTATTGAGAAAAAAACTATAACTTAGATATAATTGATTTAGCATATTATTCAAGTGAAGAGTATTTAGCTAAGGAAGTTAGAGAAAAAACTAACAGATAATTATAAGGTAATAATTTCATTAAACACTCAAAAAGCAAAGAGATTATATTGAAAAAAAGTCCTGTTTGACAATTATTTTTTTATGATGATATTTATTACGGTATTAAAGAAGGGAAAAATTTTTTTATTGATGTAAATAAATATCACCTTAAGGGGTTAGAGGATAGAAAGAATAAAATATTTTTATTAACATCACGTGAACTCTTTACAGAAGAAGAGAGAAAAAAACGTCGCGTAAAAATTCAAATATACTAACTCAGAAAAAAATACGAAATTATCAAGAGTTAAATATTGGTGATTATATTGTTCATGTTAGCCATGGGATTGGACTTTATGAGGGTATAGAAAATGTCGAAGTAGGAGGAGTATATAAAGACTTCTTAAAGATTGTCTATGATGGTGGAGATATTATTTATGTAGATATAAATAATATGAATTATATTCAAAAATATACAGCTTCTACAGACAACAGAAAACCTGCACTGAATAAACTGGGTACTAAAAATTGGCAAAAGACTAAGAGTAGAGTTCGTAAAGAAATTGAAGATATTTCTGAGGACTTGATTAAACTGTATATCAAACGTGAGTTGAGTTCGGGATATGCATATAGTTTTGACGGTAGTATGCAGGCTGAATTTGAAGCTGATTTCGCATTTACTCCAACTGAAGATCAGGTAAAAGCTACTGAAGAGATTAAAAGAGATATGGAAAAAGAACGTCCAATGGATAGACTCCTTTGCGGAGATGTTGGATTTGGTAAAACGGAAGTAGCGATGAGGGTTGCGTTTAAAGCTGTTACCGATAATAAGCAAGTGGCTGTTTTAGTACCAACAACACTACTTGCTGAACAACACTATGATAACTTTGTAAGTAGATTTGCGAATTTTCCTATTAATATAGAAGTTGTTAGTAGGTTTAAATCTGCAAAAGATATTACAGAAATTTGTAAAAAACTTGAAGAAGGTAAGATTGATATCATCGTAGGAACGCATAAACTATTAAACGATAAGTTTAAATATAGAGATTTAGGTTTATTAATAATAGATGAAGAACAACGTTTCGGAGTTAAACATAAAGAAAAAATTAAACATCTAAAAAATACAGTAGACGTACTTACTCTTAGTGCTACACCTATACCAAGAACACTGCATATGAGTTTGATTGGAATTAGGGATTTATCTGTAATAGAGACACCACCAAGAGAACGACAACCTATCCAGACATTCGTAACAGCTCAGAATAAAATGGTTATCAAAGAAGCGGTTATGAATGAGGTGAACCGTGGAGGTCAGGTATTTTATGTTTATAATAGAGTAGAAACAATTGATGAAAAATACTTAGAGTTAAAACGATTATTGCCTGATATTAATATAGCGTATGCACATGGTCGTATGAGTCAAAGAGAACTTGAGAATATTATGTCAGATGTTATCGATAGAAAATATGACATGTTAATATCAACGACTATTATAGAAACGGGTATTGATATTTCAAATGTAAATACTTTGATTGTCGAAGATGCTGATCGTTTTGGATTAAGTCAATTGTATCAACTTCGTGGACGAGTTGGACGAAGTAGTAGAGAAGCTTATGCTTACTTAATGTACGAACCGTTTAAATCATTAACAGAAAACTCGGAGAAAAGATTATCAGCGATTAAGAACTTTACTTCTCTAGGAAGTGGATTCAAGATTGCCATGCAGGACTTATCTATTCGTGGAGCAGGTGATGTTCTAGGAGGTAGACAACATGGATTTATCGATTCGGTAGGTTATACGTTATATTCTCAAATGTTAGAACAAGAAATTCAGGCTAAAAAAGGAATTTTAGAACCTCTATTAGAGAAAGATAGAACACAAGATGTGAGTTATTATGAAAATATAATCAAAGAAGCTGCTCCGAAAATTAAAAAAGATATTTTTGAAGTTGAAACAGATGATCTAGAGATTAAACTTAATGTAGATGCCTTTATTCCAAAAGAGTATATCTCTAGTGATGCAGATAAAATAGATTTCTATAAGAGATTGAATAACGTCGTAAGTGATGAAGAAATAGAAAGTATTGTGGAAGATTTAATAGATAGATTCTCTGATTTTGGAGAAGAAGTAAATAATCTAATAGATATTTGTTATTTAAAAGTTATGGCGAAAAAAATACTATGGTCACTAGTATAAAAGAATTAGCGAATAAAGTTGTTATAACATTCGATAAAGAAATTATGAATAATCTAAAAGGAAAAGAATTATTTACAGATTTAACTCCTCATAAAGATACTCGTATTATTGCCAAGGATGGATTTTTCCTTGAGATTGATAAAAAAAGAAAGATATAGCATACGACGAATTAGAGAAATGTTAGCTATTGTGAATAATAATTTGGAGGAAAATCATGAATAAAAATAGATGTCCATGGGCAAAAGTTCCCTTAGATATTGAATATCATGATAATGAATGGGGCAGAGAAACTCATGATGAACAGATGCTATTCGAATATTTAGTATTAGAGGGTATGCAAGCAGGATTAAGTTGGTCGTTAATATTAAAAAAACGTGAGAATTTTAAACGTGCTTTTGATAATTTTGATTATAATATTTGTGCAAATTATACTGATGAATATTTAGAATCATTAAGGGAAGATGAGAGTATTATAAGAAATAAGTTGAAGATCTATTCAGTTAGAAAAAAATGCTCTTGCATTTATTAAAGTACAAAAAAAGAATTTGAGAGTTTTGATAAATATATCTGGGGTTTTACAGAATATAAAAAAATCAATAATAAGTTAGAAAGCTACAAGGATGCACCGAGTGAATCAGAGTTATCGATAAAAATAAGTAAAGATATGAAAAAAAGAGGATTTAGTTTTGTAGGAAGCACAATCATCTATAGTTATCTACAGGCTATCGGTATAATAAACGACCATGAAAAAAGTTGTTTTTGTTATGAAGCATGCTGTTAGTGAAAAAATAAGATTATTAATATCAAAAGTATATTTACTCAGTTCAGCGATGAAATCCGAAAAGAGCTTTACTTTAAATAAAATAACGTCTATAATAGATTAGGATATTTAATTACAAGATTGGATTTTATAAATGGATAAGAGAATTGTTAAAATTGAAGAAATAAAAGACAATGAGGTCTTTGTTAACACATTTTTAGAAGAAATAAAAAAAATACAAGAAATTCCAAAAATGCCGAAGTGTGAGTTTTTGCACATTGGAGTAACGAGTACAACACAGGTATTAGGAGAAAAAATTGTAGATATGCTTGTTGTTGTTGAGAATTTACACGAGATAACAACATTTGATGAGAAAAGGTTAAACAATATAGGTTATCATAGAATAGCTCATAATGGAATAAAAGGTGTAATTAAGTACGCTAGAATAATTGATTATTTAACTATGAGCTATGATGTAGTATTAAATGTAGTCCAACGAGATACAGAAATACACAAAGATTTTATAAAAAGTTAGAGAAGTTTTTTTAATAATGAAGATTTAAAAAAATGACTATAATTCATTTAAAAAGAAAAAAATAAAGACCTTTCATTTAAAGATTATTCAGCACAAAAAAATAATATTTATAAATGAAATGTTAAAAAAAGGATTGAAAATAATGATTAAGACAAAAAAAATTGAGGAGATTCTTCAAAGTAGTGAAGTACTGTATAATGAACCTCTAAGAAATTATAGTTTCACAAAAACTGGTGGAAATGCTGAGGTTTTAGTGAAAATTAATAACGAAAAAGATTTGCAAAACGTAATAGCATATAGCAACGAAAATAATATTGAATTGACTATACTTGGTAATGGTTCGAATGTATTAATTTCTGATAATGGGATTAAAGGGATTGTTGCTCTTACTAGTGACATGAATAAGATTGAATTATTAGATGGTGATATTATTTCTTGTTATGCTGGATTAACATTAAAAGAGCTTACTGACTTTTGTATAGAAAATAGCTTAACAAATCTTGAATTTTCATGTGGTATTCCAGGAAGTGTAGGTGGAGCAATATTCATGAATGCTGGAGCATACGGTGGTGAGATGAAAGAAGTTGTTCAAAAAGTTGAGGTTTTCACTAAAAATGGTGAAAAGAAAATATATACAAATGAACAAATGGAATTTTCTTACAGACATTCTGTAATTCAAGAAACTAAGGAAATTATTTCTAAAGTTTATTTCCAAATGAAAAAAGGAAATAAAGAAGAAATTGTCTCTAAAGTAGAAGAATTAAATAAAATGCGTTCAGATAAACAACCTTTAGAATATCCTTCATGTGGATCTGTATTTAAAAGACCGGAAGGATACTTCGCAGGGAAATTAATCCAAGATGCAGGATTACAAGGCTTAACTGTAGGAGGAGCGCAAGTGTCTAAAAAACATGCAGGATTTATGGTGAATATAAATTCAGCAACTTGTGAAGATTATAAAAATTTAATTAAAGAAGTTCAGAAAAAAGTTTTTGAAGATTCAGGTGTTGAACTTGAATGTGAAGTAAAAATACTAGGTGAGTAAAAAACACACTTTAGGAAAGATAAGAGAACTTTATTGTATATTTTGATTTTTTAGTAGGGAATAGATGTAAAAAGTTTATCCAGGTTATTTTTACAGACTTTTTTTCGATGCCACTATTTTCACCCTGATGAAATGCTATAACTATGCATTTCATCAGGGCTTTATCGTGTTTGAGACTATCAAAATCCGTATGTTATGAGGAATATATTCCCTTTAATATAGATGTGTATGATATATTATTAGTACACTTTATGGGTAGATTATATATAGTATATAAAAACTCTCTTACTTTTGCTGATGAGAAAGTCTTTTATATTATTGCTTTCGGTAATCTTTCCAATCTATCTAGAAAATCATCAGGTAGATTAGCTAATTTTTTTACTTCTTCACCTATTTTAGAATTAAATAGCGCCGACAATTCCTTTATAAAAATTGTTTCTAAAATTATGTAATCAGTCAATGCTCCAATAGAAATAAGAACACTGTATAAGTCATTTTTTCCAAAAGTACCAAACTCATTTATAGAAAGAACACTATTCGGAATAATGTTATTGAATACTTCAATATTTACACTATTTGTTATTGAAACATTTATACTTCTATAACCATGAGCAACGTTATTCCTGTAGTCTCTGAGTATTTTTAAAGAATCTAAAAAATATTGTTTTTCAATACTATCAGTATCTCTTGTATTTTTGGTTATCGGAAATTGTCTATATATTTCTTTTTTATCTTCAGATTTAAGTATAGAATACCATCTAATAGCCCTTGTGAAGCTAATGTTTTGAATAAGTATCCAAGGTGGAATATGATTTTTTTGCTGGAGTGTTATTATTTATATCTCCATCTCTATAATATTTTTGTAGGAGTATACATAGTTTCATCTTTATCTAAATTCAATTCATTTAATACCGCAGCTCTAAGTTTCCTTTTATTTCCAGAGGAAATGTAATTTTGAGAAGATAGATAATTTCTTTCAAAAACGCCATATTTTTTTAGCAATCAAATAAGATATCTTTGTTTTTTTAGTGATGTCTCTATTGCTAAAATATATTTAAATAAAATAGATTGTAATGTAATATCAAAAAAATATGTAAATCATAGAGGAATTCAATTGTAATTCCATCTTTAAAAGTTTCTTCATTTGAATCGTTAATAAGCAGACTTTCTTTGTATCCGTTAATTAATTTATAATAGGATACTGTATTTAACACATGTTTGGCAAAGGGGATATCTTTTATAATTATATTCCTCTTTACCAGAATTTTTATTTGTTCGTCAAAATCTTTAAATGGTTTATCTGGTGAGCTATTGTTCATTTACTGTCCTTTCTGACAAATACGAAAAAACTCAGCCATATAATGACCGAGTTTAACATTTCGAGCAGCCGAATACTCTACCGCCTAAGTTCTTATAGTCATTATATAACACTATTAATTTCTTGTCAATATTTTCACATTGTCACCAATGCGTATTATATCTGAGTGATTTTTTTTATACGGTTCTATTTCATTTTTATCAACATTTAAAGATTTTTGTGTTTCATATGAGATAAACGATTTTGAAATAGAAGCAACTGATTTTTCGAATGTAGTCATATTCTCTTTAGGATATTCACATTTAGATAAATTCGCATAAACAGTTGTGACCACTAGTTTAGCTTTAATATAATCTAAAGTACCGATCATGACACCATCTACATTACTTACTTCTTCTCCGACTTCGTAAATAATAACTTCATCATCTAGTTTCACCCCATCATTATAACCGAGATTTATTACTAATTCTTTATTACTTAGAATTCTTACAACTTCACCTATTATATCTTCTTTAAGGTTTAGACTTTTTAATATCATTATTTCACCTCTATATATTATTTCTAAACTTTACTTTTCAATTCAACAATTTTACCTAATATTACTCTAGAAGGTGCTATAACTTTACCTCCTATTAAGGTTATAGTAACACGCTTCAAACAAGAGTTCAAGATAAAAGTTCAAAAAAATTTAAATTCTCATTTCAGTAAATGGAAAAAAAGTTAGTATATTAGAATTAAATTTAAGAGCTTGAACTAATGAAAAATTAGAAAGTAGATAAAACGAAATTTAACTATGATAAATTACAGAGAAGAATAGTAGAAGTATAGTAAATAGAATGTTTTTGTTAAAGATATAAAAGCACGTAGAATGTAGTATTTTTTTTAAAAAAATTAAAGAATGTAAAGTATAGGGAAGATACTGAAATAAAAATCAGTTTTGTAATTTTTTTAAAAAAATCTCAGAAAGTTAATTACATGTATATTTTTTTAATGAATAAATTCAAATATTTGAATAAAAATGAAAATTTAATAAAAAAAGTTTTTAGAAGATTCAGGTGTTGAACTTGAATGTGAAGTTAAAAATACTAGGTGAGTAAAAAAGGAGTGACTCAAAAATCGTGATTTCGGAGAAATCGATTTTGTCGAGTCACCCTCGCGCAGTTTATTAGATATCTAAAAAGCTTTTATAAAGCGAATTTAGATATCAATAAACCACTGCGTCTATGAGTTCACATGTGAACTTTGTTAAATTTTAGGGCTGGATTAGCCCTATTTTTATTTCATATTATCTATAAATTTTTTATATTGTGCTAGATTTTGTTCATTTTTATTATTTGTTTTTGGTGTGTAGAATGTTCTTCCTACTAAGTTATCAGGAAGATATTGCTGCTTAATATATCCTGCCGGATGGCTGTGTGGATATTGATATCCAACTCCTCGATTTAGTTTATCAGCGCCGTAATAATGTGCATCTCTCAAGTGATCAGGAATAATAAATTTTGGATTTGTTTTAGTTTCGTGCAGTGCATTGTCAATCGCCATATAAGCACTATTAGATTTTAAGGAAAGTGCTAGTTGAATAACAGCGTTGGCCAATGGTATTCTTGCTTCAGGTAGTCCAAGCATCTTCGCACTTTCAATAGCAGCATGAACAAAAGGTCCAATATTCGGATTAGCTAGACCAATATCTTCATAAGCTATAACACTCATTCTTCTATAGATAGTATCTAAATCCCCACTATCAATTAATAATGCTAAGTAATATAGTGATGCATCAACATCACTTCCACGAATAGATTTTTGAAAAGCACTAATGATGTCATAAAAAGCATCGCCATCTTTATCATAGGCTTTGAATTTTCCTAGGGATAAGTTTAATAGCTTCTCTTTTGTAATAATTTCACCTTCATTTGATAAATTATATAAAATTTCAAAAGTATTTAGTGAGAATCGTAAATCTCCAGAAGAGTTAAGAGCGATTGTTTTAAATACATCATCCTCGATTGATAATTCTGTAGGGAATATTTCTTTATTATTTGCTATTTTTTTTAGATATTCATAAATATCATCGTTTGAAACTTGTTGTAATTCAAAAATAATTAAACGTGATCTAATTGCAGGATTAACAGTATGATATGGGTTGTTTGTTGTGCATCCAATCACATAAATATTATCAAATTCGATTTCTGGAAGAAGTATGTCTTGCATAGGTTTAGTCAATCTATGAAATTCATCAAGTAGTAAAATAACTTTTTTAAATCTTTTCGATTCTTCTATTACAGCAGTTAAGTCCTTTTTTGTACAATTTACAGCATTTAATATTTTAAATTTATAGTCTAATTCGTTAGCAAGAGCATTTGCTATAGATGTTTTCCCAGTTCCAGGAGGTCCATATAATATAAAAGAAAACATTTTTTTGCTTTCTACTATCTTAGTGAGAACTTTTCCATTTCCGATTAAATGATGCTGTCCGATTATGTCGTTTATTTTAGTAGGGCGTAATTTATTGATAAGTGTCTCCATGGTACCTCCTTTAATTTTTATAATTATACAATTTATTATATCATAAGAATGATTAATGTTGGTAAGAGTTGAATTTAAATCGTAAATTATATTAGAGATAATAAAATTTTACATATTTTTAAAAATTTATGATAAAATATAATAATCACAATTAGGGGATGTTTAGGATTCGACAGGGATGCTAGTCTTCTTGGTGGCATGTAGGAGGGTTGTCTCCTTTAACAACACATCAGTTAAATATAACTGGCGAAAAAACAAATTACGCTTTAGCAGCTTAATAAGCTAAAGGCTGATTACTTTGTTTGACTGTGACAAAGCTAATCGGTTCATTCTCAACAGTCTACGATTTTTTTCTTCCGTTTGTAGAAAAAAATAAGAGATTAATCAAACTCGTTTTTCATTGCCTGTTTATCGGCTTAAGTGGAGAATTAAATTTAATAGGTAAACTAAACATGTAGAAGCTAAGGGGAGGCATTTTTGGACGCGGGTTCAAATCCCGCCATCTCCATTTAGAATATAAAGAAAGCAAGCCGTTTTGGTATTGCTTTCTTTCTTTTTTTTAATAGGAAAAGTAAAGTACACAAATGTTTAAATATAATAATATACTTTACAATTTTTGTATGCTATAATATACCTATAATCAAAAGGAAGTAAAAAGAATGCTAATTAAATTTTCTGATAAATTTTATTATACAAAACAACGATATATGTATTTAGAACCAACTCTTGGTTATTTAAAAGGAGAGTATTTTTCGGTAATGTTAGATTCGGGGAATGGTCCTGTTCAAGTAGAGAGTTTTCTTAATGAATTAAAAGAAAATGATTTACCGATGCCAAGTTATGTAATATTAACTCATCACCATTGGGATCATAGCTTTGGATCTGCCTATCTAGATATTCCAGTAATTGCTACAGATAGAGCTAGAGATTCTTTAATTGAGTTATCGCAACTTAAATGGGATGATGAGAGTCTGTATCAAAGGGTTAAAGATGGAACTGAAATAAAATATAGCGCGGATGTTATAAAAAAAGTTTATGAAGAGCATGAAATAAAAATTAGAATTCCAGACATGCCCAAAATGGCTGATTTTAATTTGAATCTTGGTGGTGTTAAAATTAATTGTATATATAATGATAACTCACATTCTAATGATGCATTTTTAATTTATATTCCAGAGGAGAAAGTATTATTTTTAGGAGATAGTCACGCTAAAAATTATTATACTAAACCGATGGCATATAATAAGCAGAAACTCCGTGATTATATAGATAGAATAACAATACTTGATTTTGAATATGCTGTTCCTGGTCATGGTAACATATTTACAAGACAGGAATTGTTAGATTATCTTGAAAAAGAATATACAAAAATGAGGTGATTACATATGAATTTAATGATGTCTCTCGATTGGATTCTTTTAATTACTATGTCATTAACTTTCTGTCAACAACTGTTTTCAAGAAAATTTAATTTATTTGGAATATTGTCAATAGTCAGTTTAGCGACATATATTGCCTTACATTCTTATTCGACAGGACTTAGTATTTTTGTTCTATTGCTGTTCATTGGTGGGCTTGGTTTAATAGGACTTGAAATGTTTGTCCCAGGAGGAATAGTGGGCACTGTAGGTATCATTACCGTAGTATATGCAATAATTTATGTGAATAAATCAACATATTATATTGCATTTATCTTAATAATTTCTCTAATACTTGCAGTTATATTGTATTATGTAAATAGAAGTGTTTTCCATAAAAAGTTAGTGTTTCTAGATAGACTTGTATTAACTGATGCTATCTCAACAGAAGGCGGCTATGTAGCAAGTGAAAGTAGAACAGAACTTGTAGGAAAAAAACTTCAAGCATATACAGATTTACGTCCAGCAGGTGTTGCCGTATTTGGCGATGAAAAATTGGATGTAGTAACTGATGGAGATTTTATAGAAAAAGGTAATAATATCGAAATTATACGTGTTGAAGGAATGCGTATAGTAGTTAAAAAAATATAAATATTTTAAGGAGGTAGTATTATGCCAGAATTAATTTTCTCAGGTATTATCGTGATAGTAGTACTTATTGTACTATCGATATTCTTTACTTTCTTTCCACTTGGTCTTTGGATTAGTGCGATTGCCGCAGGTGTCAAGGTAAGTATCTTCACACTTGTTGGTATGAGATTAAGACGTGTTATACCAAGTAGAGTAATTAATCCAATGATTAAAGCACATAAAGCAGGATTGGCAGTTACTATTAATCAATTGGAAAGTCACTATTTAGCAGGAGGGAATGTGGATAGAGTAATTAATGCTCTGATCGCAGCTCACAGAGCTAACATAGTAAGTTTAACATTTGAACGTTGTGCTGCTATTGACTTAGCGGGACGTGATGTACTTCAAGCAGTTCAAATGAGTGTTAACCCGAAAGTTATCGAAACTCCATATATAGCAGGGGTTGCGATTAATGGTATTGAGGTTAAAGCGAAAGCGAGAATCACAGTTCGCGCAAATATTGAGCGACTTGTAGGGGGAGCTGGAGAGGAGACTGTTATTGCCCGTGTAGGTGAAGGTATCGTTTCTACAATTGGTTCTTCTGAATCACATACAGTAGTTTTAGAGAATCCGGATAGAATTTCTAAAACAATTTTGGATAAAGGATTAGATGCAGGTACTGCATTTGAGATCTTATCGATCGATATTCTGGATGTTGACATCGGTCAAAATATCGGTGCTAATTTACAAACTGAACAAGCTATTGCTGATAAGAATATAGCACAAGCGAAAGCTGAACAACGTCGAGCAATGGCAGTTGCAGCTGAGCAAGAAATGAAAGCAAGAATCCAAGAGATGCGAGCAAAAGTAGTAGAAGCAGAAGCAGAACTACCACTTGCTATGGCTAAAGCTTTCCAACAAGGTAATCTAGGTATTATGGATTATATGAATTATAAAAATTTAGAAGCTGATACAGGTATGAGAGATTCAATTAAACGTATGTCACAACCTGAAACAGGAGCAGGTAAATAATTAGATAAAAAGGAGGATGTGAAATGTCATTTTTAATTTTCGCAGCACCAATAACATTTATCATAATTTTTGCTATTTTCGTAATTGTTTTTGCTTCTGACAGTAAAAGATACAGAAAAAATTTAGATAATTCAAAACAAATGGAATTAGACAATGCTCGAGCACAGGCTTTAAAGGCTGTTGAAGAGATGAAAGAATTAAAGAAGCAAACGGTAAAGACTCTAATGCTCTTAGAAACAGACAAAGTTCATTAAGTAATCAGCAAGTATATGAAGAAGATATATATGAACAACAAGTTGATAGTACATCTATAAATAAATATCAACAATATTATAATGAAAAATTATAATAGAGGTAAAAAAATAAATTTTTCAATGCAGAGAAATTTTTGATCGACCTAATGATGTTCAAAATAATTCTAAAAAATTAGAGTTTACACAAGAAAATATAGTTCGTGGATTGATTGCTAACGAGTATCTTAATAGGAATTCTAGGAGGGAAGATGAGTAGTTTATACATCCCGTTAATCTTTCTATTAGTTTCATTTATTATTGATAAAGTAAGAGAAAAATAATAAAAACAAAAAAAGGAGCCTATTAAGAAAGTTAAGAAGATTAAGACGAAGGTAAAAAAATATTGCGTCTAAAGCTCAACAGCAAAAAAAGAAAATCCCGTAACAAATCAGCAAACTCTAACTCGTAAATTTTTTTGAGAAAAAAACAAAGAGTTATAGTAGATAGAGAAAAAGAAATATTTTCAAATTCTTTAACTTTTTAATAAAGAAAAAAAGTTGTTAATGATATAATTTTTTTCAGAGATTCTGTCTAAAACCAAAGAGTAAAAGATAATAAATAGGAGGTATAAAATGAAAAAAATCATTTAACTATATTAGTTATTGTGTCTATTCATTTATGCCTCTTTATTTTTGTTTTGCTTATTTATACCTTTGTAAAAACAAGATTTAGACGATATATTATTGACTACAATATTAATAATAATTTCTATTTTTTTCTTTAATTATTCAAAATAGTAGTAAACCTACAAATATATTCGTTTGTAGCAAGAAAGAACTCTCTAAACAAAAAAAGGAATAGATTACTATTATTTAGTTTTGATGATAATTATTACATTTTTTTAATTATAAATCAAAAAAAGTTCAATTTATTTTTTTAAAAATAGCCATACTTGTATTTATCTTTTATTTATTATTTTTGTATGTTATTTAAGTACAAAAAAATTATACATTAATATTATTAGGCTACAAAATGTACTTGATTCGTGATAAAAATAGTATATAGTAAAAAAAGATCGAAAAAATTATATAAAAATATTGAAAGATAAGAAAAGTTTGCAGATACTAGAAATCTCTAATAACATATATATAGAAAATGAGAAGTATAGAATGACAAATTTTTACTGCAATGATTTTTTTAGAAAAAAATTAACTAATAATGTAAAGTTTATTTTTTTCTATTTTAATTATATCAATAAGTAAGGAGATTAGCTATGAGAGTTGTTGATATCATAGATAAAAAGAAAAAAAATAATGAGCTAACGAAAGCCGAAATAGAGTTTTTACTGGAAGGATATCTTTCAGGTAAAGTTCCAGATTATCAGATGAGTTCATTTTTAATGTCGGTATATTTTAATAATATGACTAAAGATGAGCTTACAAATTTCACATTAACAATGAGAGATTCAGGGGATACTATTTTCTTTGATAATTTAGATCATTATTTAGTAGATAAGCACTCTACTGGTGGTGTTGGAGATAAAGTAACAGTTGTTTTAGGTCCAATTTTATCAGCTGTAGGAATGGCTACAACTAAACTTTCAGGAAAAGGTCTAGGTCATACGGGAGGGACAATAGATAAATTTGAATCTATTAGAAACTTTAAATTTAGTACAACGAAAGAAGAACTAGTAGAAGTTGCAAGTAAAACTGGAGTTGGATTAATGGGGTATAGTGATAATATTGTTCCATTAGATAAAAAAATCTATGCCTTACGTGATGTTACTGCAACAGTTGATAGCATTCCATTAATCGCTAGTAGTATTATGAGTAAAAAATTAGCTATTCAATCAGATTTAATTATTCTTGACGTTAAAGTTGGAGATGGTGCTTTCATGAAGACTATTGAAGATGCAAGAGAATTGTCACGTCGAATGGTAGAAATCGGTAATAGCGTCGGTAGAAAAACAATAGCTGTTTTGACTAATATGGAAGAACCTTTAGGATATAATATCGGTAATGCTAATGAAATAATTGAAGGTATCGAGGCTTTAAAAGGAAATTGGTCAAGTGATCTTAAGGAAGTTGTATATGAAATTGTTTATCTAGCGTTAAAACATAAAGGTGAAGTAGAGACATTCGAAGAAGCTAGTGAAAAAATAGATGAAGTTATTAATAATGGTTGTGCTTTAGAATTATTAAAACAGTTTATAGAACTGAGTGGTGGAGACGGTGAAGTCGTAAATAATTATGAGTTATTACCAACACCAAAATCAGTATTAGAAGTATTTGCGCAAGAGGATGGATATGTTACTAAGATTAAAGCTGAAGAAGTAGGTAAAGCAGCTATGGTAATAGGAGCAGGTCGTGCAACAAAAGAAGATGAAGTAGATCATGCTGTAGGAATAGAGCTTAAGAAAAAAGTAGGAGATAAGGTAGAAAAAGGAGATCTTATCGCTGAAATTTATTACAATGATGATAAGAATGTAGAATCTAGTAAAAATATGTTATTAGATGCTTATGTTATTGGAAATGAAAAAATAGAAAATATTAAAAATATATTAGAAATAATAGAATAGAGGTAAAAAATGGGATTAAATAAATATATTGATCATACAATCTTAAAAGCTACGGCAAGTAGTGCTGATGTTCAAAAACTTTGCGCGGAAGCAATTGAACACAAATTTTATAGTGTTTGTGTTAATGGATGTTATGTCGCAGATGCCAAACATCTCTTACAAGGAACAGATGTGAAGGTTGCAGCTGTTGTAGGATTTCCATTAGGTGCAATGACTACTGCTGCGAAAGTATTCGAAGCGAAAGAGGCGGTAGAAAATGGAGCAAGCGAAATAGATATGGTTATCAATATTGCTAAATTAAAAGATGGAGAGTTTGAATTTGTTGAAAATGAAATTCGCCAAATAAAAGAGGCTATAGGAGACAATGTATTAAAAGTAATTATCGAAACGTGCTATTTAACTGATGAAGAAAAAGTTAAGGCATGCGAGTTATCGTTAGCAGCTAAAGCTGATTTTGTAAAAACTTCAACTGGTTTTGGGATTGGTGGAGCAACATATGAAGATGTAAAATTAATGAAGTTTGTAGTTGGGGACAATGCAAAAGTTAAAGCAAGTGGTGGAGTTAGAGATAAAGAAACTGCGCAAAAATATGTTGATCTTGGTGCAGAAAGATTAGGAACAAGTTCAGGAATTGACATTGTAAAATAATATAATTTAGTAAAGGGCTAAATGTTGAAATATTATATTAATTATTATAATTAAAAAATTCCTGGAGATAAGATAAAGAGTATTAATTTAAACTGTTAATAAAAATAAAAAAACTCAGATTAACATAAAAAAATAATTTTAATCAGTATTAGATAATAAATCCTAAAAAGGTTATTGTATATCTAAAAAAATATTATAAGGAGCGATATATCAACGATGATTTTGTTAATCATCTTATTGGTATAACGTTCCTTTTTATTTGGAATTAATTATTTAGTATATGTATATCTTTGTGTTTTCTAAAAAGTAATCGTATGGTATTTATGTATTAATAGGGAAAAATAGAGCATCATTTTTTTACCATCTGTAAATAAAAAAAGTTATTAGTTGTAGTCTTATTTTAGGGTGTTTATTAAATTGTAATAGAAATATTATTTTTGATAGAATAAAATTGTAATAATATGTATTTAGGAGCAAATGTTTTATGCGAGCACAAAATAAAAATAATAAAATTTTAAAGTTTTCAATTAGAAAATTATCATTTGGTGCAGCACCTGTTGTCATTGGAGCTCTTTTCTTCGGTAGTTATGCTCCAACTGATGTTCATGCGAGTGATAATGGTATAAATGTTAATTACACATATCTAACTGAAAACGAACTTACAGAATCGGAAAAAAGTTTAATTAAAAATACTGTACCAAAAGATGTGAAAAACGACGAAACATATTATATGGTTTATAAAAAAGTAGATCAACTTTCTAATGATGCTATACCCGAGGTGAAATCATTACCTAATACTGGAGAAAGTTCATTCCCATTAGCTGGATTAGGTCTAGGAACAGCAGTTCTAGTGGTATTTCTAATATCAAAAAAACATAGAAATAAAGTACTTAGTGTTGTTTTGATTGGTAGTTTAGGACAGAGTGCTATAGTACCTTATCATTCTTTTGCTTTAGAAAACAAAGACTTAGTTCAATATAATACAAAAGTGACAATAACTAATTCTACTGAACTTGCTAAAGGTGTAATTCAAATAGCAGGGTATAGATATATAGGATTTTTCACGCAAAATGATTTAGAAGAACACTCTCGAGTTACAGAAAAGATTCTTCCAAGTGAAATGAAAGAATCGTCAAATAAGCAGGATAAATTACTAACAAAAGCAGAAAAAGTTGAGGAAATTGAGGTACCTAAAATTGAATCTAGCAAACAAGGTACAGAACTTTCAAAACCAAAGATTGAATATAAAACAACACCTGAAGAAGGTGTACGTAACTTATCTATAAATAAACCAGAACTAAGATCAACTAAGGAAGTTATCCCTTTTGAAACTACTATAAAACTTGACAATACATTGCCAAAAAGGGAGACTAAAGTTCTTAAAGATGGTGTTAACGGAGAAAAAGTGGTGTTTAGTGAAGTAACGACGGTTGATGGTAAAGAGACTAGTAGAATCATTAAAACTTCTATTACCAAGAATGCTGTCAATAAAGTTATTGCTGTCGGTACTTTAGAAGTAGCAAAAGGTGAATCGTTAGTACAGCCAGAGAATCCAGAAGGAGTGGTAAGTGAGAAAGGTGAATCGTTAGTACAACCAGAGAATCCAGAAGGGGTAGTAAGTGAGAAAGGCGAATCGTTAGTACAACCAGAGAATCCAGAAGGGGTAGTAAGTGAGAAAGGCGAATCGCTAGTGCAGCCGGAGAATCCGAAAGGGGTAGTAAGTGAGAAAGGTGAAGCACTAGTACAACCAGAGAATCCAAAAGGGGTAGTAAGCGAGAAAGGCGAATCGTTAGTACAACCGGAGAATCCAGAAGGGGTAGTAAGTGAGAAAGGCGAATCGTTAGTACAACCAGAGAATCCAGAAGGAGTGGTGAGTGAGAAAGGCGAATCGTTAGTACAGCCAGAGAATCCAGAAGGAGTGGTGAGTGAGAAAGGCGAATCATTGGTACAGCCAGAGAATCCAGAAGGAGTGGTAAGTGAGAAAGGCGAATCGTTGGTACAGCCAGAGAATCCAGTAAAAGATATTCCAAAAGAGAAAAAACCACCTGTATTAACATTAGCTAAGATTGAAGAACATACTCTTGATCGTTCTGCTGATTTGACATATACTTTAGAAAATGAGGATTCAGTTGATATTAAATCTATTATGGCGGAAGTCCGTGATGGTGAAAATGTAGTTAAACGACTAAATTTAACTACATCTAAATTAAAAGATATTGCTGATAATCTTAAATTGTATAAAGACTATGTTGTTAGAACAACTATGATTTATAATCGAGGAAAAGCAGATGAGACTTCAGTATTAGAAGAGAGACCACTAAGGCTTGATCTAAAAAAAGTTGAAGTTAAAAATATCAAAGAAACAAGTTTGATACATGTTAACGAACAAGGTGAGGAATCTGATAGTAGTTTATTAAACGCTATTCCAGAAAATATAAAAGAATATTATTTGAAAGTGATTTCTCGTGATAATAAAACAACCAAGCTTGCTATTGATAAAATAGAAGAAGTAAAAGTTGGAGAAGATTGGTTTTATAAAGTTAGTGCAAAAGCTCAAGATTTAGTACAAAGAACGAGTGAAAATAAAATAGAAGATACTTATTCTTATTATATTGCGAAACCAAAACCACATATTGGTGATGTGTACTATGACTTTAAAGATTTAATAGAAGCTATACAAAAAACTCCTGCGGGAACATTCAAACTTGGGGCTGATTTAAGCGCGGTTAGTATAAAACCACTTGGAAAATCTTATGTTACTCAGAAATTTACAGGAACATTAACAAGTGTTGATGATAAACATTATTCTATTCACAATTTAGTACATCCGTTATTTAGTAAATTAGAAAATGCAATTATTAAAAATATAAACTTAGAGAATGTAAATATTAATCTACCAGGGGAAAATAACGTTGCTACACTTGCTCAGACAGTAAAAGGGGGTACTATTGAAAATGTTAAAGTAACGGGTAGTGTCACTGGAGCAAATGAAGTAGCTGGAATTGTTAATAAGCTAGATGAAGGGAAAATAACTAATATTGCATACATTGGTAAAGTACATGCTACTGGTAATAAAGGTTGGAACCTTGCTGGAATAGCAGGCGATGTTTGGCGTGGTAATATTGAAAAAGCCTATGTTGATGCTGAAATTACGGGTGATAGATCACGAACAGGAGGAATAGCAGGAAACATAAGCCATGGTTTAAATTCTGATGGTATAGGTAGATGGGGATATATAAGAAATTCTGTAGCAAAAGGTATTATTGATGTTCCAAATAGTGGAGAAAATGGAGGTCTTATAGGTAAAAACTGGCCTTGGGGTGTTATTGAAAATACTGTTACAATGATGGATGTTAAGAAAGGTGACGTGTTCTTTGGATCAAATGACATGGACAATGAATATGTTACTGATTGGGTTGTTAATAAGAATTTCACTGTAACAGGTATTAGTAAAGGTGGAAAAACTCATAGAAATTCTCATAGAATCAAAGATATTACTAAAGATGAAGCAGATGCGAAAATTCAAGCTATGATGATCACTGCTGATAAATTAATTAGTACACAACCAATTGTAGATAAGCTTAACAACAAAGTTTCTTATGAAAATGAATATAAAAATATTCAAGATTACCAAGCTAAGCGTGATCAGGCATATCGTAATATTGAAAAACTACAACCATTCTATAATAAAGATTGGATAGTAAATCAAGGTAATAAATTAGATGAAAATTCTAATCTTGTAACTAAGAGAGTTTTATCGGTAACAGTTATGAAGGATACAGAATTTGTAACAGATTCAGAAAATGCTAATAAAATCATGATTCACTATGCTGATGGAACAAAAGAATTGTTTAATATTTCTGCAAAAGATTCTCAAGTAGCTCAAGTGAAAGAATATAGTATAGAAAACTTAGGAGATATAGTATATACGCCGAATATAGTTATTAAAAATAGAGATACTTTAGAAGCTAAAGTTAAAGAATTATTGCTATCTGTTGAGTTACAGTCTCAAGCTGTTCGTAATATACTTGAAAAGAGAGATACTAGAAATGATCCTACAGCCAATAGTGAAGCACGTCAAAATGGATATATTCGGGATTTATTCTTAGAAGAAAGCTTCAAGGAAGTTAGGGATAATATTGATAAGTTTGTTAAAAAACTTGTAGAAAATGAAGAACATCAATTAAATGATGACGAATCTGCAAAACGAGCATTAATTAAAAAAGTAGAATTAAATAAAACTAATATTATGCTTGGATTAACATATCTAAATAGATATTACGGAATTAAATATAATGGTATGAATATAAAAGATATGATGACTTTCAAACCTGATTTCTATGGGAAAAATGTTGATGTACTTGACAGACTTATCAAAATTGGTTCTAAGGAAAGTTATATAAAAGGTGATCGTACACATGACGCCTATCGTGAGGTTATAGCTGGTGGTACTGGAAAAGGTAATTTACATGAATTTTTAAATTATAATATGAAATTATTCACAGCGGATACAGATTTAAATGATTGGTTTAAACATGCAACGGAAAATAATGTTTATATATCTGAACCTACTACCACAACTCAAGACTTTGTAAATAAAAAACATAGAGTTTATGATGGATTAAATAATGGTATACACGGGCGTATGATTTTACCATTATTGAATTTGAAAAATGCTCACATATTCTTAATTTCAACATACAATACTTTAGCGTACAGTTCTTTTGAAAAATATGGAAAATATACTGAAGAAGAACGAAATCAATTTAAAGCAAAAATTGATGAAGTTGCAAATGCGCAACAACGATACTTAGACTTCTGGTCTCGTTTAGCATTGTCATCAGTTCGAAATAGATTATTGAAGAGTGACAATATGGTACCAACTGCAGTTTGGGATAACCAAAATTATAATGGTGGTTCTAATCGTTATGGATTTGCGAATAATGGTAGAGATGTAGTGGCTCCTGTACGTGAGTTGTATGGACCAACATGGCGTTATCACAATACAAATGGAAACATGGGTGCTATGGCTAGAATCTATGGATCTCCAAACAATGACGATGCAGTGTTCTTTATGGTGACAGATATGATTAGTCAATTCGGTATTTCGGCATTTACTCATGAAACAACCCATGTAAATGACCGCTTGGTATATTATGGAGGAAATTGGCATCGTGAAGGTACGGACCTTGAGGCGTATGCACAAGGTATGCTACAAACACCTGATAGTTCTACAACAAATGGAGAATACGGAGCTCTAGGGTTAAATATGGCATATGTTCGACCAAACAATGGAGATCAATGGTATAATTATGATCCTAATAAATTAAAAAACAGACAAGAAATAGATGACTACATGAAACGTTACAATGAAGCTATGATGATGCTAGATCAATTAGAAGCTGATGCAGTCATTAGTAAACGACTAACTGATAATAGTAAATGGTTTAGAAAAATAGATAAAGAATATCGTTATAAAGATGAATATAATAAATTGACAGAACCAAATCAATGGGATAAAGTACGAGATTTGAGAGATGAAGAAAAAACTAAACAATTAACTTCTATTAATGATTTGGTAGACAATAACTTTGCGACTAAGCATGGTGTTGGAAATGGGCGTTATCGACCTGAAGACTTGATGCCAAATTCTGCTTATGTAAATGTAAATATGATGGCAGGTATCTATGGAGGTAATTCAAGCGATGGAGCACCTGGTTCATTATCATTTAAACATAATGCATTCCGTATGTGGGGGTACTATGGTTATGAAGATGGATTTACTAGTTATGTTTCAAATAAATACAAAGATGCAGCTAATAAAGAAAAATTACCAACATTAAGTGATAAGTACATTATTAAAAAAGTTTCTAAAGGAACATTTGAAACCCTTGAAGCATGGAAAAAACATTGGTATGGAGAAGTCTTAGCGAAAGCAAAACATGGCTTTGCTGAGATAGATATTGATAATGTTCATATAATATCTTACGAACAACTTCAACAAATGTTTAATGAAGCTGTTCAAAAAGATTTAGACCAAATGACTAAGACTGGTAAAGAATATTATGGAAATACAGTTTCACTTAAAACTAAGGTGTTTAAACAACTTCTTAAAGTCACAGATGGATTTACGGAAAATATTTTTAAATAAGAAAATGAGCTTATTCATAGATTAATTTAATCTTATAAGAACTCTATTGAAAGGAATTCGAATTCATAAGAGAACATATAGAGGTTAGGGATATTTATATCTTAATTCGTTTTATAAAAAGTTCTTTAGATATCTAATAAATTATTTTCGAGAAGTGACTCTACAAAAATCGATTTTGTAGAGTCATTTCTTTTTATTGTTTTATTATTAATTTTTTTAATAAAAGTTAAAGAGAACGAGTAATAGATGAATTTTAAAAAGTAAATTTTTAGTAAGTAATTAAAGAGAAAGTTACCTTGAAAAACTAATAATAAGTAGGTGAACGGTGTTTTTTTATAGATAATTCTACCTATTTATAGTATAATAAAAGATGGTTTATTATGGCGTGTAGCAAGAATTATTGTTATAGATATGCTCACGCAGGAGATTGTGGACTATATAGAAAGAGTCTATAGAATAATAATATAAAAAATTATAGAGGAGATTTTTAATGTTACCAAAGTCATTTGAACAATATAAATTTAATGAATTTGTAAATAAGGCAGTAATAGATTTAGGATTTGATAATCCAACAAAGATTCAAGAGAGAGTATTCTCACCGGTATTAAAAGGGAAAAATATTGTAGCGAAATCACAAACAGGAAGTGGGAAAAGTCATTCTTTCTTGCTACCAATTTTTAGTAAATTAGATGTAACTAAGAAAAAAACACAAAGTATAATTTTAGCACCAACAAGGGAACTATCTAGACAATTATATGATATGGCGGTACATATCGCTAGCTTCAGCGAAGAAGATATTAAAATTACATTATGTATAGGTGGGCAAGATTTAAATAGAGATATTGAAAGAGTATCTAATGCTCCACATATTATTATTGGTACACCAACACGTGTATTAGAGTTGGATAGAGCAAGTGCCTTAGCTATTAAAGAAGTTGAGAGTCTTGTTATTGATGAATGTGATATGATGATTGATTTAGGATTCATGGAAGATGTTGATAAAATTTCTAAAAGAGCAGCGGAAAACTGCCAATTTTTAGTATTCTCTGCAACTATACCAACACAAATGAATCACTTCTTAAAAAAATATCTGAAAAATGCTCAGTATATCGAAGTTGATAATGCAAAATTCGGTAAAATTGAATATATTTTAATTCCAGAGAAAAGTTCATCTCGATTAGAGAAATTACACGAAATTACTACAGTTATTAATCCTTATTTAGCACTTATCTTCGCTAATAAGAAAACTGAAGTAGAGGAAGTAAGTAGTTACCTTATTTCTAAAGGATTAAATGTAGGTGTGCTTCACGGAGATTTAACACCACGTGAACGTAAACAAATGCAAAGAAGAATTAACAATTTAGACTTCACTTATGTTGTAGCTAGTGATTTAATGAGTCGCGGAATTGACATTGAAGGAGTGAGTCATGTAATTAACTTCAATATTCCGAATGATTTAGATTTCTTTATTCATAGAGCGGGTAGAACTGGTCGTGCTGGATTAAGTGGAGACTGTATTACGATTTATAACAATAAAGATGAAGAAAAACTACAAGATTTAGAGAAACGTGGTATTGAATTTAATCATCAAGATATTAGAAATGGTGAGTTTGTTGAAGCTAAAGACAGAAATAAACGTCAAAGTAGGAAGAAAGTCGTAGCTGATCATAATTTAACAGAAAAATTAAAATCAAAAGTTAAAGTATCTAAGAAAGTTAAACCAGGATATAAGAAAAAATATAAATATAAAATGGATAAACTTAAACAAAAAGAAAGAAGAAAATTTGCTAAACGTACTAATAGAGCAAATAGAGGTAAATAATGAAGAACTTAAAAATAGGCTCACATGTATCAATGTCAGGAAAAGAGATGATGCTTGGTTCTGTAAAAGAAGCGGCTAGCTATGATAGTGATACTTTTATGATTTATACTGGAGCTCCTCAAAATACAAAAAGAAAACCTATTGAGGAATTACGTATAGAAGAAGCTCATGAATTAATGAAAGAAAAAAATATAAGTGATATTGTAGTACATGCACCTTATATTATTAACTTAGCAAATACTATAAAACCAGAAATCTATCAACTTGCTGTTGACTTCTTAAGATTAGAGATAGAAAGAACAGAGAAAATTGGTGCTAAGAATATTGTTCTTCATCCAGGTTCACATGTTAAAGCAGGGGCTGATGTGGGTATAGCAAGTATTATTAAAGGATTAAACGAAGTTTTAACAAAGGATATGAAACCTAATATTGCTCTTGAAGTTATGGCAGGAAAAGGTAGTGAATGTGGTAGAACATTTGATGAAATTGCTCAAATTATTGATGGAGTTACTCTAAATGAAAAACTGACAGTAACTTTTGATACTTGTCATGTATTTGAAGGCGGATATGATATCGTTAATGATTTAGATGGAGTACTTACAGAATTTGATAAAATAGTAGGTCTTGATAGAATTCAAGTTTTACATATTAATGATAGTAAAAATACATTAGGTGCACATAAAGATCGCCATGAAAATATTGGATATGGTGGAATTGGATTTGATGCAATAAATAGAATTATACACCTAGAGGAATTTTCTAATATTCCTAAAATTTTAGAGACGCCTTGGTATGGAGAGAAGAAAGATATTGCACCTTATAAAGATGAAATAGCAATGTTAAGAAATAAGGCATTTGTGGACTTTAAAAAATAGAAAGTACAGGAGGTTACTTATGATTACATCAGAAGAAAAAGTTGATAAAATAATGAGACTTTTAAAAGAAAAAGGATATAAATATACAGATAAACGAAAGCTATGGTAGAACTATTAGTGAAAGAAGATAGATATATCAATGCAAAGTATGTATCTGAAACAGTTGGTAAGATGTATCCTGGACTTAGTTTTGATACAATATATAGAAATCTAAGTACATATGAAGAATTAGGAATATTAGAAACAACAGAAATTAAAGGTGAAAAATATTTTAAAATAGGTTGTTTAGAGCCTGATCATCACCATCATCACCATATATGTTTAGGATGTGGCAAGGCAAAAATAATTCATGTCCATGTATGTGATAATTTAGAAATAGAAGAATTGAAAGGTTATCAAATTGATGGTCATAAATTTGAAGTTTATGGTTTGTGTCCTGATTGTTTGAAAAAAGAGGATAAGAAATAATGTTTGAAGGTATTTTACCAATTTACAAGGAACGTGGAATTACAAGTCACGATGTTGTTTTTAAAGCAAGGAAAATTCTTCAAATGAAAAAAATTGGGCATTCGGGTACATTAGATCCTGAAGTGGATGGAGTATTATTACTATTACTTGGTGGAGCTACAAAAGTAAGTGATTATGCTATGGATTTAGGGAAAAGCTATAGAGCAGAAGTTTGCCTAGGACTTAAGACTACTACTGAAGATTTTACTGGTGAAGTAATAGAAGAATGTAAAGTAAGTGATATTAACGTTAATGAGATAAAGGAGATTTTATCTTCTATGATTGGAGAAATAGAACAAACCCCACCTATTTATTCTGCAATTAAAGTTAATGGTAAGAAACTTTATGAGTACGCTAGAAGAGGTCAATTTGATGTAGAAATTCCAACAAGAAAAGTTAACATATACGATATTACTTTTATAGAAAATAGTGAATATTATAAAGATGATAGATTTTATTTTTCAATTGATATAAGTTGTGGTAAAGGAACATACGTTCGAACTATAGCCACAAGTATCGGTGAAAAGTTAAATGTCCCTAGTACTATGAGTAAATTAACAAGGACTAGAAGCGGTGAAATAACTTTAGAAAATTGTTTAAAACTATCTGAAGTTGAACAAAAAGTTCAAGAAGGAAGTTTGGAACAAAGTCTTTTAAGAAAAGAATATGCTCTTGAGGAGTTTCAATTTGTTGAAATACCAAAATTTAGAGCGAAACAAGTAATGAATGGTTTGAGGTTTAGAAAAAATCAATTTCCAGATTACAATTTTACAGATGGAATAGTTTTTACATATGAGAATGAGGCAATTGCAATTTATCATCTAAAAGATAATGAAGATGAATTATTATCAGTAAAAACGACATTTCCAAAAATAATAGAGTAGGTAGATGAAGATGGAAATATTTAATATTTCAGATATAAGTGAGATTAAGGAAGAAAATAAAAAGAGAGTTGTAGCATTAGGTTTTTTTGATGGTATTCACAAAGCTCATCAAAAAATAATAGGGAGTGCTGTAGAGGCTACAGGAAAGGGATTTATATCTGCAGTAATTACATTAGATAAGAGTCCAAAAGAATATTTTGGAAAAACGAGTGAGGAATCTCTTACACCAACCAATAAAAAAAATGAACTTTTAACAAGTCTTGGTGTAGATGAGGTGTATTATTTAGAATTCAATGAAAAATTACAAAATTTATCAGCTGAAGAATTTATAAATAATATCTTGAAAAAATTAAATGTAGACAAGGTTTTTTGTGGATTTGATTATAGATTTGGTTACAAAGGATTAGGAACACCAGATTTGATAAAAGATAGTGGTATAGAAGTAATAGTTCAAGAAAAACAAAAAATAGATGAGGAGAAAGTATCTACGACTGTATTAAAAGAATTCGTCAGAAAAGGTGAATTTTTCAAAATATAAAGAATATACAGGAAGATTTTATTCTATTTCTGGTTTAGTAGTGAAAGGTAGGCAACTAGGAAGAACGATTAATTTTCCAACGGCAAATCTTGAATTGGATGATAAATATCTTTTACCTGAGACGAATGGTGTCTATATAACTAAGATTAAAGTTAATAATAAGATTTATAAATCTGTTACAAATATTGGGTATAATCCAACGGTTTCAGATGAAAAAAATAAAAAATTTATAGAAACACATATTTTAGATTTTGACGAAGATATATATGGAGAAAAAATCGAAATTTACTTCTATGAATTTTTAAGAAAAGAACAAAAATTTGAAAGTTTTGATCACTTAAAAGAGCAACTTAAGCTAGATAAAAAGACTTGTGAAAAAAAAGATTACTAAAATATTGATTGTTGTATTGATTTTAAATGTTATCTCTTGAATTATATTAAAAAATGTTGTACAATAACTAATGTTCCTTATTCGTGGTATAGAAACTCTCCAGGTTCTACACTAGGATTAAGGTCGCAAAATAAAATTATATGGAGGAAATTGCAATGGCAGCAATTAGTCAAGAAAGAAAACAAGAAATTATCGCTCAATACCGTACTCACGAATCAGATACTGGTTCTCCAGAAGTACAAATCGCAGTATTAACTGCAGAAATCGATGCTTTAACTGAGCACTTAAACACTCACAAAAAAGATCACGCAGGTCGTCGTGGATTACTTAAAAAAGTTTTCCGTCGTCGTCACTTACTAGACTACTTAATTAAAAAAGATATCCAAAGATACCGTGAATTAATTAAAGCTCTAGGATTAAGAAGATAATTTTAACAAACCTTATAGGAAAGCCGTTTGAGACACTTCGGCTTTCCTTTTTTTTATGAATGTAACGAAAAAACTACGGGATTTAAATATTTAGAACCTATTTGCGATAAGCAAATTTTTGTAATAACTACGTTGATGAAATATAGGAATACCCAAAGTGAGTTATAGTAAGAAATTAAAGTGGAAATTAACTTTGGAAAAAAAGGAAAATAACAATAAAAATATTCTCAAAGTAACTTCCGTCCTGAAAATATTTATAATTTTATAAAAAAGTATTGACATAATATAAAATAATTGATATACTATTAAAGTACTTCAGAGAGAAGTTCTTATTAAATATGTCTCAGTAGCTCAGCAGGATAGAGCAACGGCCTTCTAAGCCGTCGGTCAGGGGTTCGAATCCCTTCTGGGACGTCATCAAGAGTAGACTTTAGTCTACTCTTTTTTTGATAAAATAAAAAAGCGCCTAAACAACGCTCATTTTCACCTGTAGGACTTTCTTTATTTCAGGTATTTTTTCTTTTAATGTCTTTTCTATTGCATATTTTAATGTAATATGGGATAGTTCGCAGTGAGCACAATCACCAAGGAATCTAACTTTTAATATTCCATCCTTATAATTTATAAATTCAATGTTCCCGCCATCCATAATAAGTTTGGGGCGTATTTTTTCTAATTCAAATTTAATTTTATCTACAGTTTCATAATATTCTTTATTCAAAATACAACCACCTTTCTATATGATATTATACTGTTCGCTATAAAAAAAGTCAACAACTGTAGAATACCTCATAAATTGTAAATGAATATATGTTGATAAATCTGTATTAAAGTTTAAGATTAATATTAAGTAAGTTATAAATGATGGTTAAAAAAATATAGTAGGGGATTTGGAGATTTTATATACTAAAAAGGATAGTGGAGAGTATTTTTTTAAATTTATATTTTATCGACTACAAATGTAATTTACAATCGGTATTGTTTGGTAGATTAAAAAGTTTATAGTACGCCTATTTTAATATATTAATTAAGTAAAAATCTTATATAGTTTATATTTACCAAAAAAATTCATAAAAATTTTTCACAAATAATTTTATAAAAAAAGTAAGCAAGATACTATTATTTTATAAAAAAACGGTTATAATAATAAATAGAAAAATAAAAAAATAAAGAGGGAAACATTTTATGGCTAATACAGATAACCAATTAATTCTAATAACAGATGTGGCAGTTGGTAAATTCCAAGAAATGTTATTTGATGCCGATAAAAGAGATAGTTATTTAAAAATTTCTATAGCGTTAGAAGGTACTCAAATGCACTATGCTATTGATATCAAGGATGAATTAGAAACAGGAGATAAAGTGCTTAACTTTGGAGAGTTAAAAGTTCTTGTTAATGAAGAAGATGAACTTCTTTTAAAAGGTCTTGAAATTGATTATGTTCAAGATGAATTTGGAAGTGAATTTACTTTACACAATCCGAATATGATAGATATTTATGATGATGAAGATGGTGGCTGCTGTGGAAATGGCTGCTGCTGCGGATAAAAATACAAAATAACAGATAAAAGGAGAAATTAATACTATGAAAAACGTAGTAATTTTAGGTGCTGGATATGCAGGACTAACAACTTTAAAAGGATTAAAAAAAGCTGCTAAAGCTGGAGAGGTAAAAGTTACTTTAGTAAACAAAAACTCTTATCACTATGATACAGTAAACTTACACGAAGTATCAGCAGGTAACATTGCATCAAGAGATATTTGTATTGATATTAAAGATTTAGTATCTCCAGGTGTTGAATTTATTCAAGACGAAGTAATTAAAATTGATACAGAGAAAAAATTAGTATTAACTAAAAAGCACGAACTTGATTATGATGTATTAGTAGTTGGATTAGGTTTCCAACCTGAAACCTTCGGAATTGAAGGTATGGCTGAAAATGCAATGCCAATCGCTGATATTAATGCTGCCGAAAAAATCTCTGAAACATTAGAAGGTAACTTTAGAAAATATGCTACAAGTGATCAAAAAGATGTTAAAGATATTTCTGTAATCGTAGGTGGTACTGGTCTTGCTGGTATGGAATTTTTAGGGGAATTAGTTCACCGTAAAAAAGAATTATGTTCTAAATATGGAATTGATGAAAAATTAGTTAAAATCTACGGATTAGATGCAGCACCAACATTATTACCAATGTTCACTAAAGAGTATAGTGACTATGCAAGAAAATACTTAGAAGATAATGGTATTGAAATTATCTTAGGAGCTGGAATTAAAGGGGCTACAAAAGATAGTTTTACTATTGAAGTTGACGGGGAAAGAAAAGAATTATTCGCATCTACATTAGTATGGACTGCTGGTGTTCGTGGAAACAAACTTATGGACGAAGCATTCCCAGAACTATCAAACGTGGACGTCTTGTAACTACTCAACAATTAACAGTACCAGGACTTGATGATGTTTATATCGTGGGAGATTGTGCTGCGTTCATCGAAACAGGACAAGAAAGACCATATCCAACAACTGCTCAAATCGCTAACCAAATGGGAGCATACGTGGGAGCTAGAATTAGTGGGAAACAAGTTGGGGACTTCAAATACATCAACCGTGGTGTTGTATGTTCATTAGGTCACAAAGATGGTATTGCTGATGTAATGGGTGGTAAAAAAGCAAAAGGTTTTGCAGCAGCGAAACTTAAAAAAATTATTGAAGCTAAAGCAATCTATGAATTAACTGATTTTGTAACTGCACTTAAAAATCAACGTATTCTTTAGTTATGCTATTAATAAAGAAAAATTAAAAAAAGAAGACTCAACAAATTTGAGTCTTCTTTATTTTTGAAAACGCATTTTAAAAAAATAATGTTAAATATAAAGTAATAAATTTGTTATTTGTTGAGTTTTTCAGCTATGTTAGTTTGAAAAAAATCGTAAATATGGTAAGATATAATGTAGAGAAAAATTTAACCAAATAAAGTTATGGGGAAAAAAATTATGATTTATAAAAATAGCAAATACAGAGGAAGAATACGATCAAATATTCAAGTTGAATTATGAAACATTTGTAGAAGAAATTCCTCAACATGAAAAAAATGAAACTAAAAAAAGTTAAAAAGATAAATTTCATGATAAAAAAATATTTATATAATAGCAAAAAAAGAAACACGATGTAATTGGGATGATTTCATTATCTGATCAAAGACCATTTTCGTTGAGATCTAAAATTGAATGATATCGATAAATACTATAAAGGTGATTATAAAAAACCAGTAGAAATTAGATTACTTTCAATTAAAGAACAATACAGAAAAACAAAAGTTTTTACAGAACTGCTTCAAAGAACATTTAACTATATAATTCAAAATGCTTATGATATCGTATTTATTTCAGGTACAACAAGGCAAGAAAAACTATATAATCATTTAGGTTTTATTAAATTCCATGAAAATGTAGGGACAAAAGAAGCGGAATACATGCCGATGTATCTTAAATTAGATTCAGGGAATAAAGTTTTAGAAAGAATGTCACAAGCACAAAGAGTAAATTTCTTACCTGGACCGGTGGACTTATCAGAAGATGTTATTGCAAAATTGTCTAAACAACTATATTCTCATAGAAGTAGTGAATTTGTTACTTTAACTAAAGATACATTAGCTAAGATAGAAAATATTTTAGATGTGAAACAAGCAACAATATTGCATGGTTCAGCAACATTAGCGAATGAGGCTATTATGGCTCAATTAAAGGGTAGAAATCTGATTAATGGTTTAGTACTTACAAATGGTGAGTTTGGTAGTAGGCTGGTTCGTGAAACGAAGAGACATGGTCTTAATATTGAAGCTTATTCTGTAGGATTCGGAGAGAGTTTTGATTTAGACATTTTATCTGATAAACTTAAATCTGGAAACTATAATTTTGTTTATGTAGTTCATAACGAGACTAGTGTTGGAATACTAAATGATTTAGATGAGATTACTAGAATTGTTAAAGGAAATAACTTAGTATTAGCAGTGGACGCTGTATCAGCAGTAGGTGCTATTAAGTATAGCTATAAGGATGTTGATTATGTGGCTTGTTCATCAGGGAAAGCATTTTGTTCAGTTGCCGGTCTTGCAATAGTCGGTTCTAATTGTGAGTTAGTTCCTTTAGAAAACACACCATTATATCTAGATTTACATTATGCTAACAAACTTACATCGATACCTTTTACTCAACCGTCTATTTTAATGGAAGCTTTAAACACAGCATTAGATGCGTTTAAGACTGATGAAAGATACGAAAAGGTTAAAGAAAAATATTCATATATGAAGGAAGGCTTAAAACAATTAAATCTTCCAATTATGAAATTTAAAGATAAAGAAGTTTCTCCAGTGATAATTACTGTAGAACTTCCAAAAAGTATATGTTCACTTAATGTAGGTTCTTCACTTGCAATAAATAATATTTTTATTCATTACAAGAGTTCATATCTACAAGAAAGAAACATTATACAGTTTTCATTTATAAATATAAATACAACAAAAAATGAAATAGATTACACATTAAATATATTAAAACAAATGATAGGAGATTATTAATGGCAGTATTTAAAGTATTTTACCAAGAAAATTTGAAAGAAATTCCAGTAAGGGAGAACACTCAAGTGTTATATGTTGAAGCTGATGGAGTACCAGCAGTAAGAAAGTATTTAGATGATAGAAATTACAACGTGGAGCTTGTTCAAGAATTAAGTGAAGCATACTTAGAATTCGAGAAACAATCTGAAGACTTCAAAGTGGAGAAAGTTAATGGATAAGATCATTAAAAAAAAATGAGGTAGGTGTAGCTGCCATTGGTGGTCTAGGGGAAATTGGAAAAAACACCTATGCAGTCCAATATCGAGATGAGATAGTTATTATCGATGCTGGAGTTAAGTTTCCTGGAGATAATATTCTAGGAATTGACTATGTAATTCCAGATTATTCATATATTGAGAAAAATGTGGATAAGATTAAAGCGCTAATAATAACTCACGGTCACGAAGACCACATCGGTGGATTACCATTTTTACTTAGAAAGGTGAATTTACCGATCTACGGCGGACCTTTAGCTATAGGCCTAATAAGATCAAAATTAGAGGAGCATAATTTATTAGCGAGAGCTGAGTTGAATGTAATTGATGAGGATACAGTATTAAGTTATAAATATCTAAAAGTTTCATTCCATAATACAACTCACTCAATTCCTGACTCATTCGGAGTAATAGTAAATACTCCTCAGGGGAATATTGTTCATACTGGGGATTTCAAATTTGACTTTACACCAGTTGGGCAAGGCTCTAACCTGCACAAAATGGCAGCAATTGGAGAAAAAGGAGTATTATGTTTGCTTTCTGATTCAACAAACTCAGAAAGAACAGAATTTACTCAGAGTGAAAAAGAAGTAGGTAAAACTATTTCTAATATTCTTCGTAAAGAGAAACATAGAGTTATATTTGCAACATTCGCATCAAACGTATACCGTGTAAAACAGGTTGTAGAAGCATGTATCGAACATGGAAGAAAGATTGTTGTATTCGGACGTTCTATGGAAAAAGCTATTAAAATTGGTACAGAATTAGGGTATATTAAAGCACCTAAGGAAACATTTGTTAACAGTAAGTACTTAAATCAAGTAGATCCTAATAAATTACTTATTTTATGTACTGGTACTCAAGGAGAAGAATTAGCAGCGTTAAGTAGAATAGCAAATGGAACACATAAGAAAATTACAATAATGCCAACGGATACGGTAATATTTGCTAGTTCGGCAATTCCAGGGAACACTCTTTCTATTAATAAAAACATAGATTTATTATCAAAACTTGGAGCAAATGTTATCACTTCTAGTGTTAACAATGTTCATACATCTGGGCATGGTTCGAAAGAAGAACAAAAACTAATGTTTAGACTTATTAAACCTAAATATTTTATGCCAATTCATGGTGAGTATAGAATGCAGGTTATACATGCTCAAACAGCAGCAGAATGTGATATTCCTCTAGAAAACTCATTCATCATGGAAAATGGTGAGGTATTAGCATTGACTAGCGATAGTGCAAGAATTGCTGGTAAGTTTGATGCATCAGATGTCTATGTAGATGGACTTGGAATTGGAGATATCGGAAGTGTTGTAATTAAAGATAGAAAAGAACTTTCAGAAGAAGGTGTTATCGTAGTTTCTATTGCAATTGATTTTGAAAATAAAAAATTAATGAATAATCCGGATGTAATTAGCCGTGGATTTGTAAACGTTAATGAATCAGCTGAGCTATTCGGTCAATCTAAAGTTGTTGTTAAAGATGCTGTATTAGCTGCATTAAAAAATGAAGAATGTAGTGTTTATCATATAAGACAACAAATATTAGATGTTTTAGGGCAATTTTTAGAAAGTGAAATAGGAAGAAAACCTGTTATATTACCTACAATATTGGAGGTGTAAATATGAAATACAGAAGTGTATTTGATATTATAGGACCTGTAATGGTAGGTCCATCAAGTTCACACACAGCAGGAGCAGTTCGTATAGGACTTTTTACAAGATATATTTTTGGTGAACAGCCAGAAAATGTGAAAATAACATTGTATGGTTCATTTAAAGAAACTTATAAAGGGCATGGAACTGACATAGCATTAATAGGTGGATTATTAGGATATAATACATCTGATAAACGCATAAGAACGAGTATGGAAGATGCAAAATTAGCAGGAATGGAATTTGAATTTATAGAAAGTGGTATTGAGCATATACATCCCAATACTGCGAAAATAGAAGTTGAAGCAGGCAGACATAGTCTGGATCTTATTGGGAAATCAATAGGCGGTGGAAAAATGGTAATCTTTGAACTTCTAGGGTTTGATGTGAATTTATCAGGGGATTTCCCTTGTTATTTCATATTTTATAAATTCAATGACAATAATAAAAAAGATCTTTCAGTAAAAATTGAAGAAATCTTCGGCGATTTAAAAGTAAGTGAGATGTATTCTAGCTCTATTTTAGAGGGAATAAACTTATCAGTAGTAGAATCACAAAAAGAATTAACTGAAGATAAGATTAAGAAATTGACAGAACTAGATTATATTAATGAAGTAAAATTTGCAGATAGATTGTAGAGGAAACCAGATGTTTACTAGTTTAGAAGAGATTGTCAGAAAATCAAAATTAGAAAATAAACCAGTTTCTGAATTAATGATAGAACAAGAAATTGAATTAAATGGTGTTACACGTTCTGCAGTTGAAAAATTGATGAAAAGAAATCTTAATGTAATGATGCAAGCTGTTGAAGAAGGCTTGGCAGGTGTGAGTTCAAAAACAGGACTTACTGGAGGAGATGCCAAGAAGCTTCAAGAATATATAAATAGTGGTAAGTCAATTACAGGTAGTGATTTTTTAAACGGAGTTGCAGCAGCAATTGCAACTAATGAGGTGAATGCCTCGTTAGGTTTAATTTGTGCAACTCCTACTGCGGGTTCGGCTGGAGTTCTTCCAGGTTGTATTCACACACTTAAACAAAAATTCGATATTGATGAAGAAACGCAATTAAAAATGTTATTTACAGCCGGGGCTTTCGGTTTTGTAGTAGCGAATAATGCTTCTTGTTCTGGTGCAGAAGGTGGTTGTCAGGCAGAAATAGGTTCTGCAAGTGCAATGGCTGCGGCAGCTATTGTTGAAGCAATGGGCGGAGATGCTGAAATGAGTGCTCATGCATTTGCCATAGCATTAAAAAACATGCTCGGTCTTGTATGTGATCCTGTAGCGGGATTAGTGGAAGTACCCTGCGTGAAAAGAAATGCAGCTGGAGCTTCAACAGCACTTATGGCTGCTGACTTAGCATTGGCAGGTATAAAGAGTAGAATCCCTGCTGATGAAGTACTAGAAGCGATGTATAAAATAGGATTAGAAATGTCTACGACATTAAAAGAGACTGCTAGAGGTGGTCTTGCAATCACAAAAACTGGAGAAAAATATAGGAGTTTATTATTCGGTAATGATTAATATTTTAGAAAAATCAGTAGGAACTATAAAAGGTGTTGGAAAGAAATATTTACAGACTTTAAATGAGCTAGAAATTTATACTATTCGTGATGTTCTGTATAATATTCCTTATAGAGTATCTAGTTCTACTGATTTTTCTTCTTCTGTAAAAGATAATGAAAAAGTAATAACGACTGGAAAAGTAGAAACTAGGGTAAGTACTCAGTTTTATGGGAATCGAAGAAGTAGGTCGTTTTTTACTTTATTAACAGCTTCTGGCAGTATTAAAATTGTCTTTTTTAATCAGCATTATTTGAAAAAAAATCTTGTTGAAGGTAAAGATGTAGTTGTAAAAGGAACGTATAATGCTGCAAATAATACAATAACAGCATCGAGCGTAAGTTTTAATATTGTTGATGAAAAGCCTAAAGGTGATAGTATAGAAGTTTTTTATCACTTAAAACAAGGTATTACACAGAAGAAATTTACAAAACTTGTCGAAGAATCGTTTAATATGATAGATGGTGAAAATGTTATCTTAGACTTAGTTCCTGAAAATTTTAAAGGAATATGGAAATTAGATAAGATTTTATATACATTACACTATCCAAAAAATTCTGAGGAATTTGATAAAGCAAAGAAGATGTTTGCTTTTCATGAGTTGTTTAATTACCAGTTAAAACTGCAGCTTCAAAATATCAACAGTAGGATAGAAGATATTAGATATTGTGTTGGAGTAAACAGCAAAGATATCGATGATTTTAAGAATAGTTTACCTTTTACGCTAACAGGAGCTCAAAGTCGTGTTATTGATGAAATAATAGAAGATTTAAATAATCCTTATAAGATGGATAGATTATTGCAGGGGGATGTTGGTAGTGGTAAAACTGCTGTAGCAGCAGCAACGTTATATGCAACGATAAAAGCAGGTTATCAGACAGCGATTATGGCGCCGACTGAGATATTAGCAAATCAGCATTTTGAAACATTTTTTGAGTTTTTTAAAGATTTGAATATTTCTGTAGCGTTGCTAACGAGCAGTACTCCAAAAAAAGAAAAAAATACTATTTTAAGTCTACTTGAGGTTGGTGAGATAGAATTATTAATTGGAACACATTCTTTAATTCAAGAAGATGTAAAATTCAATAATTTAAAATATGTAATTACAGATGAACAACATCGTTTCGGTGTTAAACAACGTCAATTATTAAGCAACAAAGGGGAAGCTGTTAACTCACTAATGATGACTGCAACTCCAATACCGAGAAGTTTGGCAATTACTTTGATTACTGATATTAAAGTATCTACAATAGATGAACTACCGGCTGGTAGAAAGAAAGTTCAGACATATAAAGCTACGTATAAGAGTTTTTATAAGGTACTAGATAATATCCGTATGGAGCTCGATAATGGAAGACAAGGTTATGTAGTTTGTCCATTGATTGAAGAATCTGAGAAAATGGATCTTCAAAATGTAGAGGAAACATATGAAAATATTAAAAATTATCTGCCAGATGATTATAAAATTGCAATTCTACATGGTAAAATGAATAATAAGGAAAAAGATGCAATTGTAGAGAGGTTTCTAAATAAAGAAATACATATACTTATTTCTACTACGGTAATTGAAGTTGGAGTAAATGTTCCAAATGCTACATTTATGATTATTGTAGATGCTCACCGTTTTGGGCTCGCGACACTACACCAGTTAAGAGGTCGCGTAGGAAGAAGTAAGTTTCAGTCTTATTGTATATTAGTAACTGACTCGAAAAGTGAACGTATAGATATAATGTGTTTAGAAAATGATGGTTTCAAAATTGCAGAATTTGATTTAAAACAACGTGGACCAGGTGACTTTTTTGGTACAAAGCAAAGTGGTGTACCAAGTTTTAAAGTTGCTGATTTAATTAACGATGTTGATTTAATGTACCTAGCGAAAAAATTAGCGGTGAAAATAATAGAAGTAACTGATAATAAAGAAAGACTGTTGCAGTATGTTGGATTAGAAGAAACGATAATATAGGAGGATACAATGAATAAAAAGTTAAAAAATACTCTTTTAAATATTCTTATCGTAGTACTGTTATGTACATCGGTGGTGTTAATATTTAAAAATCAAATTAGAGAATATTTAACAGGAAATGCCAATGATAAGATTATTACAGCTTATAAAAATAATAAAGGTGAAGTAGACATCCCTTGGTGGCAAAAAATGTTTACGGATAATGAGTCGAAAATTAAACTAACTGACTCGATGTTAGGAATTTTAAAAATTGATAGTGTAGAAATAGAAGAACCAATATTCCAAGATGTTACAGAAATTAACCTAATTAACGGAGTAGCAACATCGCAAGAACCATCACATTTAGATGCACAAAATGTTGTTATCGCAGGTCACAGTGTGCAAGGTGTTGGTATAAGATTTAATAACTTAAACAAAATAAAAACAGGTGCTAAAATTCAAATTATTTCAAAAGATAAATTACGCACATATGAAGTAAATAAACTTTACGATGTAGTACCAACACAAGTTGAGATATTAGAACAACATGAAAATGAACCGAAAATATTAAAATTATTCACTTGCGATAACTTTAATCCACAAACAGGTGAATGGGAAAGTCGTTTTGTAGTAGAGGCTAAATTAATAGGAGAAGAAAGTGCATAATATTATGAAAATAGGTATTGATATACTAGGTGTAGATGAACCTGGTAGAATTATAAATTTTGTTAATAATTATAAAGATGAAGAAGTAGAACTTTATGTTTATGGGCTTGAAGAAAACTTAAACAAAATAACTAAAACAGAAAATATTGTTAAGAATGTTTGTACTGAAGAGGTGTTGATGTCTGATGATGCAGCACGTGTTCATAGAAAGAAAAAAGATGCTTCAATGATAAGAATGTTGGCTGATTTAAATAATGATGTCATCGATGTAGCAATTTCTGGTGGAAGTACTGGTGCTTTTATGGCAAGTTCATTATTTATGTTAGGTCGTATTGAAGGTATTTCTAAACCAGGATTAGCTTCACTATTACCAACAAGATCTGAACATAAGTTCTTATTTACAGATCTAGGCGCAAATGTGGAAGCAAAACCAGATGATTTAGTAAACTATGCTAAACTTGGTCAATTATATATGAAGTATATCTATAATATTGAAACACCTTCAGTAGCATTACTAAATGTTGGTGTAGAAGAATCAAAAGGTAATAAAGTATATAAAGAGGCTCATAAGTTACTTAAAGAAGAAATTATCAACTTTAAAGGAAATATAGAAGCAAGAGAAATTCTTGAACATAAATATGATATAGTTATTGCTGATGGGTTTGCTGGAAATATTTTATTGAAATCTATAGAAGGTGTGGCGAGTTCTTTAGGAAAAATGATTAAGGGAATTTTCTTAGAAAACCTTATAACAAAAATTTCTGCTTTACTAGTAAAAAAAGGAATCTCAGCATTTAAGAAAAAATTTGACTATAGCGAATATGGTGGAGCATTCTTATTAGGAATAAAAAAACCAAGTATAAAAATTCACGGTTCAGCTGATGAAAATGCACTATATTATGCAGTTCAACAAGCAAAACAAATACACAAAACAAAACTTTATGGTATAATGATAGAAACGATGGAAAAAGGAGAAACAAATTAATGGCAATTTTCGAAGAAGTAAAAGAAATTATTACTAAGTATATTAAAATAGATGCGGATAAGATTACTTTAGAATCAAGATTAAATGAAGATCTTGATGCAGATTCAATTGATGTTGCTGATGTAGTAATGGATATTGAAGAAAAAAATACGGATTTGAATTTTTCTGATGAAGATGCAGAAAACATCGTTCAAATCAAAGATTTAGTAAAAGTTATTGAAGAAAGAAAAATAAAAAAATTAATAAGTTGCTAGAGTTTTTATTACAGATAGTAAAGCTCTAGTTTTATTTTTGATTTTTTTATAAATAAGAATTTTTTTAACTAGCTATAAGTTAAGTATGATAAGATAATTTTCAACATTATTTATATCATATATAATTTACCTATTTAGCTTTTAACTAGTTATAAAATATGATATAATTTATTAGTAAATAAATAAATAAAAAAGGAGAATAGTTTATATATGGAAATGTTATTTAAACTATTAACTGAACATGTATATGTAATATTGTTCATTTCGCTTATATTGGAATTTGCAGCCTTACCTCTTCCAGGTGAAACAATGATGGTCGTAGCCGGTGTTATGGCTTATAATAATCATGGTAGTTATATAGGGATGATTATTGCGAGTGCCTTAGGAACGGTAATAGGAATGCAATTTTCTTACGAAATAGGTAGAAGATTAGGAACAAAAGCAGTTGATAAGTATGGTATGTATATAGGTCTTACTCCGTATAGGATGACAAAGGCTGCTGAATTTTTTAACAAATTTGGAAATATTGTAATAGTTATAGCATATTTCTTACCAGGTGTAAGACATATACTTGGATATTTTTCTGGGATTTCACGTATAGATGCCAAAAAGTTCCATATATATTCAACAATTGGTGGAGTATTCTGGGTAGTTGTGTTTATAACGCTAGGTTATGTATTGGGACCAAGTGCGCCTCACGCGTTTAAATTACTACATAAGTATGGAACAATGTTGTTTATTTTAGCAATAGCTGCATTATTTATCTACTTAATTTATAAAAACTTGGGTGCAAAAGAATTTGTTGTATATTTTAAGAAAAGAATGAAATATATAGTAGTTCTTTTATTGATAGAAGCAGCTGTATTACTGAAATTTGTGGTATTAGATGAAAGAACAAATCCGAAATTTAAATCAGATATTATTTTTTATTGCTTAGGATTTTTAGCATTTGTGGCATTCTTATTATATCTAAGGGTATTGTTAAAACATGATACGACTGAAAAATTACTTGTAGTAGTCGATTATCAAAAGGACTTTGTAGATGGTGCTTTAGGATTTGAAACAGCAGAACAACTTGATCAAGTAATAGCTAACAAAATTGAAGAGTATTTAAAAGCTGATCAAGATGTAATCTTCACAAAAGATACTCACTATACTAATTATCTGACAACTCGAGAAGGTAAACATTTACCAATTGAACACTGTATAATTGACAGTGATGGACATAATCTATACGGAAAAGTAGCTGGATATGAAAAACAAGCTAAGAAAGTCTTTAATAAAACTTCTTTCGGAAGCATAGACCTAGCGAAATTCATCTCACGCAGTGACTATAAAGAAGTTGAATTTTGTGGTTTAGTATCGAATATTTGTGTCTTAAGTAATATCATTATGACACAAACTTATAATGAAAAAGTAGAAATAATAGTGGATTTAAATGCTACTAAAGGATTAAGTGAAGAAGTAAATTCAACATTTAAAACATATTTACAAAATTTAACAGTAAATGTAAAAGAATAAAATGAAATATGAATCATTTTCCGAACATTAAGAAGATGATTCATATTTTTTTATGTTTTCATTGGAAAATTAGTGAAGTTTATGGTAAACTAATTAATAAAATTAGGAAAGAAGGGATTATTATGAATTATTTATTAGTATCACCAAATTTTCCAACTTCGCAGGAAAATTTTGCTAAGAAGTTGGTAGAAAAAGGAGTTAGAGTATTAGGGATAGGTAGTGAAAATTATGATAATCTTACTGATGGGTTGAAGAATTCTCTAACCGAATATTACAAAGTAAATGATTTAGAAAATTATGAAGAGGTGTTAAGAGGTGTAGCATTCTTAATATATAAACACGGTGTTATAGATAGGATTGAGTCTAATAATGAGCATTGGTTAAAGTTAGATTCACTAATACGAGAACAATTTAATATCCCAGGAGTAAAACCTAAAAATTTAGATTTTACAAAGTATAAATCGAAAATGAAAGAAAGATTTATTAAAGCTAAAGTACCAGTTGCTAAGGGGCGAGCTGTAAAAAACATTAAAGAACTTGAAAAAGCGATAAAAGATATTAAATTACCAGTAATTGCTAAACCTGATAATGGAGTAGGAGCTAATAATACGTTTAAATTAATCTCAAAAGAAGATGTTGAAAATTTTAAAAATCAATGGAATCAAGACGTTGTGTACTTCATTGAAAGTTATGTAGATAACGGTATTCTTTGCACCTATGATGGGCTAATCGATTCTAAAGGTGAAGTTGTTTTTGAAACAAGCTTTTATTATACGAAACCTACTTTAGATTTATTAAACGATAGTTTGGATTATGGCAATATAATTTCTAGAGAAATTGATCCTAAACTAAAAGAATATGGTAGAAATATTGTTAAAGAATTTGGAATGAAGGAAAGGTTCTTTCATATTGAATTTTTCAAATTACCTAATAATGATTATATTGCGCTAGAATATAATAACCGAATAGCTGGAGGGTATACTGTAGATTTATATAATCATACTTATGAATGTGATTTATTTGAGATGTATGCTGATATTGTAGTTGGTAATACACCGAAAAAAGTGAAAAATAACTTTAATGGTATTGCTTTATCAAGACGTGATAAATATGCATATAAATATTCTAATGAAGATATTTATGATAGATATTCTAAAGAACTTCGTTTAATCGAAAGAGTACCAGGAGTATTTGCAACAGCTATGGGTGAATGGATGTATATCTTAGTAGACAAAAATATTAAAAATATTAGCGAAATGATGAATTATATTCATGAAAAAGGGGAATAGGAGGATTGTTTGTGAAAAATAAGATTATTCAAGGTATTTTACAATTAATTGGAATTATGGCAGTCGGTGCTGTAGTAGGGTATTCTATAGGTAAGATAGCAGGAGATTCACTTTCGAAAGTGGATACGCCAAATATAATATTGTTATTAATAGCAGGAGTAGTAGTATTCATCTTACAAGTCATAATTCATGAAGCGGGGCATTTAGTTTTTGGATTACTATCAGGATACAAATTTATAAGCTTTAGAGTGTTTGATTTCAAAATTATAAAAGATGAAAATGGAAAACTTAAAATTAGATATGAAAGATTAGCTGGAACAGGTGGTCAGTGTCTGATGAGAGCTCCTAAATATGTTGAAGGGAAGTTTAAGTATAAATTATACTTATTAGGTGGAGTAACGTTTAATCTACTGTTTTCTATTGTATTTTGGTTAATCTTACCAAATTATTATACATTATTATTTGCTTTAATAGGATTTGCATTAGCTTTTCTAAACTTGATTCCGATGGGATTCAACGATGGTATGACTTTTTATCACGCTAGTAAAGATGAAACGACTAGATTTGTTCTATACTTACAATTAGAATACGTATATTATCAAAGTATTGGTAAGAATTTATTAATAGAAAAAAACCTGAAGTAGTAGAGAAAAATAAATTCATTAGAAATAACTAATACTAATTATTTAACTGATTCATTAGAATTTATAAAAATTAGATGGATTAGAATATTTCTTTTGAATTTGATTCATTATACAATGAAGCGAGAAAAACTATATGTCAAAAAGAGACGATTTATTACCAGTTTATAAAGTTGAACTTATGGCATTGTTAGTAAAATTAATAAGTTTAGTGAATCCAGAAGATGAACTATTAGAAGAACTCATGAACGATAAGAGTTTAAAAGTTCGACTTAAACAAAAAAATCCGCAAACGAAGAATATTTTAGCAACATACGAATATGGTGTGAAGTTAAATGATGAGAACGCTTTGTCTTTAATAGAAGAAGCAAGAAAAATTAAAAAAATAAAGCACCAAATTTATACGTTCAAAAATCTAGAAATGAAATATTGTGATTATTTAGAAGAAAAAAATTTTTAAGATAGTTAATAGAACAATAGCTAAGTCAGTACTGTTCACCTAAATTATAAATTGTAGGGATCAATTACTGATATAGCTATTGTTTTTATTTTTTTATTGTTACTAATTTACATAATATTATTTTTTTATAAATAGCTTTTTGTATAGTTACTTAAAAATAGACTTAAAAATTTATTTCTAAGACTTGACAAAAAGTTGAGTAAAAAGCTTAAAAATTAATATTAGATTGTTTTTATAAAAATAATTTTTTTGACTGAAGTATTCAAATTATTTTTTTCATTTTTTTAAAAAATAAATTTTAATTATATTAATGATTAGGAGGGCAAAAGATGTATAGTAAGAATAATAAGAAAATGATTATTCAGAAAGAACAAGAGAAAATAAATTACTATGGTATTAAGAAGTTTAATGCTGGTACAGCGTCGGTATTAATCGCTGCTGGATTCGCATTTTTAGGTGGAGGAAGTGCATTAGCAAGTAATGACGCTCCTGCATCTTTAACTAATTCAGAGGCTGTTAATAATAATGTAACAGTAAATAAAGAAGAAGCTTCTACTACGACAACAGCAAAAGCTAATAAAACTAATTTAAGCGCGGCTATAGCACGTGTTCAAGAGGCAATTGCTAATGCTGGTGTAACAGAAAAAACAGCATCAGCAATAGAAAATGCTAAAGCTGAATTAGTAACGGCACAAGCACTAGAAGCAAGTGAAGTAGCGACTCAAGCTGAAGTTAATAAAGTAACAGTTGAGCTTAAAAATAAAGCGTTCGTGTTAGAAAGCATGAAAAAAGCAACTGCTAAAGAAGTTGATAAACCTACAGAAGAGAAAGTAAACAAAAACCAAGATCCAAGAAATGGAAAAGCTATTCCTGGAAAAGGTGAGAGCGGGTTTAGAGCTGTAGATACTACTGTAGATACTACAGCTGCAAATGCTGCGTCAGAAGCAGAAAAATATAAAGGTATTCGTGATGCTGCTATTCCAGAGTTGCAAGCAAATATTGATAAAATTCAAGCTGAAATAGCAAAAGAAGAAGCTAAGCCTACGAATAAAAAAGATCAATTTAAAATTGGTGTTTTAAAAGGTATTAAACAAAAAGCAGAAAATGTTATTACAACTGCAAATGCAGCAGATACAAGTTCAGCTCAAATTATGAGCCAACAAGCAGAAGCTGTTAAATCTGAGCGTGATTTATTAGCGTTATACTTAGCAGGTAAAGCAGATTTGGGTGCACCTGTCAGTGAAAACCATGCAGCTTACGGGAATAACCCAACTAATGGAGTCTTTGAGAGTCTGAAAGAAGGTTTTGGGGATAAAGTAACCTTTACGGATGCTGATAAGAAATCTAAGACAATTGTTAAACAACAAGCGGGTCCAGGAGAAATCAATGCTCGTACACCTGGTATCGGTAATGCTACTTACAACTGGCAAGAAAGAAAAATTACAAAAGCAGAAGCAGAAGCTGGTTTGTTAAATGGTTGGAAAATAGAAAAAGGCGAGAAAGTAAATGCCGTTAAACCACTTGAAGTAACAGATATTACAGATAAAGATGGGGCACCAAGTACTAGGGTAGTACCTAAATCAAAAATATATACAAACGATGAAGAATTAATACAATATCAAAGAGAGGGTGCTCAATTATCGTATAATGCTGGTAGTGGTATCATTCCAACGATAACTCCTACTATTAACGCAATGAGAACCAATGCTTTTGGTGAAGTGAAAAATCGTGATTATTATCTTGAGTTAGGAAGCAAAGGGACGACAATATCTAAAGAATTTGATGTGAATGGAAATTCTAGACTTAATGTTAATTTGATTCATAGTGGAGCATATGGTCATGCATCAACACCTAGTACGGGTGAAAAAGTTAAACTGAAAATTGTAGATGCGTTTACTGGTGCAGAGATTAAACCAGTAGATGGTAAAAGTGGTCCTCTATCTACGGAACAAGGTCCTGGGGGAGGAAACGGATGGACCTATATGGCTCGTCTATATGATATTCCTGCGACTACTACAAAAATTAAAGTTTTAATTGAAGCGGGAGATCAAGGAACAGGATTGACTACTAATCCTTTCAATAGAAAAGGAGCTGAAATTAAAGATGGATACCTTGTAGGAGGTATCGGTATTGCTACAGCTCCAGCAGCTGAAATTGTAACAGATGTTTCTTCAGGACGAAATAAAAATGAGTATGGCTATACACCAGACACAATTTATGATAAGAATCAAAAAGGTAGTTTTAACTTTACTCTGAAAGATACGGCTGGAATGAATATTGATTACTACGCAGCTTCAAATGTTCAAGTAACGATAAAAGTACCAAAAGGTGTAGTTTTAGAAGATCGTGTAATAAACGCTAATGGAGGTAGTGCATTCCTTGGAGGTGTTTATGCTAATTCCATTAGATGGACCCCAAATGATTCTAATGATAATTCTAAAGGTGGTACATTAACATATAACGTGCCAGCGGATAAACGTATGGCTGCAGCAGAAAAACTACTCGTTCATCAAGTATTGTATTTACTACTGCGAATAACTTTATTGGACCAGCTGACTTCAAAGTTACAGCAACAAGTGGATTTGGAGATACTGACGCGGAAGGAAATAAATTATATTCATATACAACTAATGGTTTGAAACCAGCCTATGAAAATCAGTTCCATCGAGGAGGATTGGCAAATTCTGATAATCCAGATTTTGAATATGGAAAAGTAATCTATATTAATAGCTTACAAGCAACAGGTGTTGTGACTGTTCCAATTAATACTAACAATGATCAGTTAAAAGAAGTTGCTTATGCAAAAGCACAAGAAGAAGTTAATTCAGCTAATTTCCAACAATTGCTTAGAGATATGAATGCAACGGCTGCAATGGGTCAAATTACGAATGTTACCCTTAATTCTAAAGATAAAGTTGAAATTACAAAAATAGCCGCTGATGGACGTGGTGTTGTAAAAGTTCCTGTTACTTATACTGCTGATGGAAGAACATACGATACAACAGTAGATATCGAAGTAAATGTTGTAAAATCAACTACAGATAAGTTAGTAGTATTTGAAGGTGATAAGATTGCAAATGATCAAGTTAAATCTTCAGTAACTCCTGCTACAATCGATACTAAAGCTGGAGTTGTAAATAATCCTAATGAAGCAGATGTTTTTAGTACGACTGGAAAAGCTGGAGAAGCAGGATTAAAAATTCCAACAACGGTTACTCATGATTCAAATGGTACAAATATTAATGAAACAGTAGAAGTTCCGGTTACAGTATTGCCAAAAACCAAATGGTGAAGTACAAGTTCATAAAGGAGCTTCAGTAGATAAAGTTAAAGAAGTAGCTAAAAGCAAAAAGTAACGGCATTAGTAGCGGCGACAGATTTCACAGGAAAAATTACCAACAGGAGCGACAGTAACAGTTGGGGATATAACAGAAGCCGTAGCAGAAACTCTAACAAATGAAAAAAGGTACAAATAAAGGTGTTGTAAATGTTCCAGCAACTTATAGAGTAGGTGGAAAAAAACATACGATACGACAATTCCAGTAACGATTAACGTATTAGGTTCAGAACCAAAAACGGTATATACATTAGAAGGAACAAAACCAGATGTTGAGAAAGTTAAGGCTGCCGTAACACCAGGAACTGGAGGTACAGTTAATACTCCGAAAGAAACAGATTTACCTGCTACAACAGTAAAAGCAGGAACACCTGATGTAACTGTACCGACAACAGTAACATATCCAACAGGAGATGAAACTGTAAATGTACCAGTTGAAGTATTACCAAAAAGCAACACCAGAAAAAAAGTAACGACACTAAAAAGATACAACTGGTGAGAACCTAACAACAGCTGTAAAAAGAAAAAAAGCACAAGCTGCACTAGGTAAATTAACATTACCATCAGGAGTAACAGCAGAATTAGATCCAAATCAAACATATGCTGTTCCAACAACAGATTCAAATGGTGATAAAACAGCTGTACCAGTAAAAGTACAATACAAAGATAACACAGGTACAGTAGTAGCAGAAGATACGATTAATGTACCAGTAACAGTCGTAAGCTCAACACCAAGCAAAATCGTAGTATTCGAAGGTGATGAAGTAACAGCTGATGCGGCTAAAGGTGCTGTAACACCAGGAACAGATGGAACAAAAGGTGAACCAACAACATTACCAGAAACAGCAGGTAAAGCAGGAGCAACTGATATTACTGTTGATGTTCCTGTAACATACGACAATGGTAAGTTAACTGAAACAGTAAAAGTGCCAGTAACAGTATTACCAAAACCAGAAGCTGATGAAATTCTAGTTCCTAAAAATGGTGACAAAGAGAAAGCTAAAGAAAAAGTACTTGCTCAAGCGAAAAAAGCAATCGAAGACGTAACATTTAAAGGAAAATTACCTCAAGGTGCAACAGTTACTGTTGATGAGACAGCTACAGTAACAGTTCCTGACTTAACAGATGATACTGAAGTGGATGTAACTGTTAAGTACACAGTTCCTGGACAAGATAAACCATTAACTACAACAGTTAAAGTACCAGTAACAGTGGTTGAAGGTGTTCCACAAATTGTACCTGTGAAAGAAAATAATGATGTTTTACCAGACCCAGAGAAGAGCATCGATAAAACAGATTATCCAGAAGGTTCTACATTTAGATATAAGACTCCAGATGGACAAACATCTCCAATCGATGTAACAACAACTGGAGACAAGAATGTAGTTGTTGAAGTACTTGATCCACAAGGAAATACAATTGTTGAAGTTCCAGCAACTGTACGTGTTGTAGGTAGCACACCACAATTTGTAGTAGCAGATCCAGCTAAGAAACAACCAGAAGCGAAAGATAGTGTTACACCAGGAGAATATCCAGACGGTACAACGTTTGAGTACAAGACACCAGTAGATACAACAACTGCAGGTGAAAAAGATGTAACAGTTGTAGCTAAGCTAAATGGTCAACCAATTGCAGAAGTTCCTGCAAAAGTAGTAGTTGTAGATCCTAAGACACAATACGTAGTAGCAGATCCAAGCAAACCACAACCAGATGCCTCTAAGAGCATTGATCCAGAACAATACCCAGAAGGAACAACATTTGAGTACAAAACTCCAGTAGATACAACTACACCAGGAGAAAGATGTAGTTGTTATTGCGAAAGATGGAGAAGATAAACTTGTAGAAGTACCAACGAAAGTGAGGGTTGTACAAGGTTACCCACAAATTGTTCCAGTAGATGAAGGTAAGAAACAACCATCTCCTGAAGATAGTATTGATCCGAATGATTACCCAGAAGATGCAACATTCGAGTATAAAGAAGAAGTAGATACATCTACACCAGGTGATAAGAAAGTTACCGTTGTTGTGAAACAAGGTGATAAGGTATTAGTTGAAGTACCATCTACAGTACGAGTAGTAGAAAGTTATCCTAAATATGTACCAGTAGATCCAGCTAAGAAACAGCCAGATCCAAAAGAAAACATTAATCCTAATGATTTCCCAACTGGAACAACATTTGAATATAAAGATAACACACCAGTAGATACTGCAACACCAGGAGAAAAAGATGTGACGGTTGTTGCGAAGTTAAACGGAGAACCAATTACAGAAATTCCAGCGAAAATTATTGTTGTAGAACCTAAGACACAGTATGTTCCAGTGAATGCTGAAAATGATAAGAAACCAAAACCACAAGATAGCATCACCCCAGATGATTATCCAGAAGGATCAACATTTGAATACAAAACTCCAGAAGGACAAACAACTCCATATGATGGAACAACACCGGGTGAAAAAGATGTTACTGTAGTCGTAAAAGATTCAGATGGTGATCCAATTGTAGAAGTTCCAGCGAAAATCAAAGTCGTTCAAGGTAAAGAGCAATTAACTCCAGTGAATGCCGAAGATAAGGAAAAACCAAAAGCTGAAGATAGCATCACACCAAGTGACTATCCAGAAGGATCAACATTCGAATACAAAGTTCCAGAAGGACAAACAACTCCATATGATGGATCAACTCCAGGCGATAAACCAGTTACAGTAGTTGTAAAAGATAAAGATGGAAAAGTGTTAGTAGAAGTACCAGCAACGATTAAAGTTGTGGAATCAAAACCAACACCGATTGAAACACCAGTAACAAACACTCCTTTAACTCAAGATGATTATACAAAAGGAATTAAAATTCCAGAAGGAGCAACAGTAAAAGTAGGAGATTTACCAGATTTAACAACACCAGGTGAAAAAACTCCTGTAAAAGTAACGATTACATTACCAAATGGTAAATCTTATACTGTAGATGTTCCGGTAACAGTGACACCAATTAAGGAAATCGAAACCCCAGTTACAACAGGTAAATTGACTCCAGAAGATATCTTAAAACAAATTAAAGTACCAGAAGGAGCAACCACTAAGGTAGAAAATATTCCAGACTTAACAACACCAGGTAAGAAAGATCCAGTTAAAGTAACTGTGACATTACCAAATGGAAAAGTAGTTACAGTGGACGTTCCTGTAAACGTAACGCCAGTTAAGGAAATCGAGACTCCAGTTACAACAGAGAAATTAACTCCAGAGGATATCTTGAAGCAAATTAAAGTACCAGAAGGAGCAACTACTAATGTAGGAGACTTACCAGACTTAACAACACCAGGTAAGAAAGATCCAGTTAAAGTAACTGTGACATTACCAAATGGAAAAGTAGTTACAGTGGAAGTACCAGTAAATGTAACACCAGTTAAGGAAATTGAAACACCAGTAACGACAACGCCATTAACACCAGAGGATTATACTAAAGGAATCAAGATTCCAGAAGGTGGTAAAGTTACTAAGGTTGAAAATATTCCAGACTTAACAACGCCAGGTAAGAAAGATCCAGTGAAAGTAACTGTGGAATTACCAAATGGAAAAGTAGTAACAGTAGATGTTCCTGTAAATGTAACGCCTGTTAAAGAAATCGAAACACCAGTAACGACAACGCCATTAACACCAGAGGATTACACTAAAGGAATCAAGATTCCAGAAGGTGGAAAAGTAACGAATGTTGAAAATATTCCAGACTTAACAACACCAGGTAAGAAAGATCCAGTTAAGGTAACGATTGAATTGCCAAATGGAAAAGTGATTACAGTTGATATTCCAGTAACTGTAACACCAGTTAAGGAAATTGAAACACCAGTAACAACAACACCGTTAACTCCAGAGGATTACACAAAAGGAATTAAGATTCCAGAAGGTGGTAAGGTTACTAATGTTGAAAATCTTCCAGACTTAACAACACCAGGTAAGAAAGATCCAGTGAAAGTAACAATTACATTACCAAATGGAAAAGTAGTTACAGTAGAAGTACCAGTGAATGTAACACCAATTACACCAATTGAAACACCAGTAACGAAAGATAAATTGACTCCAGAAGATATCTTGAAACAAATCAAAGTACCAGAAGGGGCAACTGTTCAGGTAGGGGATCTTCCAGACTTAACAACACCAGGTAAGAAAGATCCAGTGAAAGTAACAATTACATTACCAAATGGAAAAGTAGTTGTAGTAGAAATCCCAGTAACTGTAACACCTATAGAAGATATTGTTAAAAAACAAGGAGACCCAATTACTACTGAGGATGTTGAAAAACACATTCCAAAAGGAGCGAAAGTTATCTCTATTGGTGACAAACCTACAACAGATGTTCCAGGTGAAAGACCAAGTATCCCAGTTGTTATTGAATTACCAAATGGAATTAGAATAACTATGAATATACCGGTAATTGTAACACCGAAAGTAACACCTGTAGTAGTTTCAGTAGGAACACCAGTTACACCAGAAGATGTTCAGAAACATATTGAATTACCAAAAGGATGGAAAGTAACAAAAGTAGGAGAAATTCCAACAACTACAACTCCAGGAACAAAACCAGTCGTTAAAGTGGAAATCGAATTACCAGATGGACGTAAGATTACTGTCGAGGTACCAGTTATCGTAACGCCAACTGTAAGACAAATAGTAGTACCACAAGGAACCCCAATCACACCAGACGATGTGAAAGGACATATCGATCTTCCAAAAGAACCAGGATGGGAAATTGTAGAAGTAGGAGAAATTCCAACAACAATTCCAGCTGGAGTGAAACCAAGCGTTAAGGTTAAAATTAAGGTGCCTACTGGTGAAATCGTAGAAGTAGATGTACCGGTAATTGTAACACCGAAAGTAACACCGATAGTGGTACCTGAAGGAACACCTGTTACTAAAGAAGATGTTATGAAACGTGTAGATTTACCAGAAGGATGGAAAATTACAAAAGTAGGAGAAATTCCAACAACAGTTACTCCAGGTATAAAACCGGTTGTTAAAGTGGAAATTGAATTACCAGATGGACGTAAGATTACAGTAGATGTACCGGTAATCGTAACACCAACTGTAAGACAAATAGTAGTACCGCAAGGAACACCAATTAGACCAGATGATGTTATAAACCACATTGATTTACCAAAAGAACCAGGATGGGAAATTGTAGAAGTAGGAGAAATTCCGACAACAATTCCAGCAGGAGTAAAACCAAGTGTTAAAGTTAAGGTTAAAGTACCAAGTGGTGAAATTATTGAAGTAGATGTACCGGTATTAGTTACTCCTAAAGCTAGACCGATAGTAGTTGAAGCAGGAACACCTGTAACAAAAGAGGATGTTATTAAACAAATCGATTTACCAGAAGGATGGGAAATTGTAGAAGTAGGAGAAATTCCAGCAACTATAACACCAGGACAAAAACCAAGTGTTAAAGTTAAAGTAAAATTACCAAATGGGGAAATAATTGAAATTGAAGTACCAGTAACGGTAACACCAAAAGGAACTCCAGTTCCACGACAAGAAATTCCAACACCTACAAACGCAACAAATCCAACGAGTAAGGAAGCTCATAATGTACCTGTAGCAAAAGATGGTGCAAAAGTATTACCTAACACAGGTATTAACGATAGTAGCTCACCTCTAGCAGGATTAGGACTTGCAATTCTAGGATTAGCAACTGTAGTAAGAAGACGTAAAGAGAAATAATTTCTTCTAAAATAAAAGAGAAGCATTAAATTTTGCTTCTCTTTTTTTAATTATTAATATTTTATTAGTTGGATTTAGTATACAACCTATTTATTTAGGTTTCTTCGATATTAATGCCGAAAAATCTAAGTCATCGTATTTACTTTTATTAAGACCAGTTAATGACTCAAAATCAGTATCTGGAAATAAGGGATCGAAATCATCGACTTCAATGTTTGATGTGGTAGTCTTTAAAACAGTATCAGAAGATTTAGAAATCAAATTATCTATTTTAATATCATTATTGGCGTATTTTTTTCAATATTAAATTCCTTAGTTTGAATAGGATTATTAATAGATTGTGGAGTTATATCATCACTATTATCATAATTATATTCAATAGAAACTTCTCCAAAAATTTTCGTTAGTTGATTCTCGAGGGTTATAAAATAATACACCGTATTCCTCTAAGAGTTCCTCTTTTGAATAATTTTTTTTAAAGGATCTTCTATAGGAGATATTGTACTTTCATATATTTTTTTGACAACATTTTTCATCTGTTTGAATTTTATTGTCTTCAATCTTCCAAGTCGAAATAAGTCTATATATTATATCTAATTGTTCATCTGAGAGTAGATGAAGTTTTGATTTAATTTCATTTAGTTTTTCCATAACTTTATACTGCTTCTTTGTTTTCTTTTAAATATTCTATATAGTCATTTCCCCAAATTTCTAATTCATTAAGTACTGATTGAAATTTTTTACCAATATCTGTTAAGCTGTACTCAACTTTTGGTGGAATTTGAGCATAAACTTTTCGATTTATTAATCCATCTTGTTCTAATTGTTTTAATTGTTTTGTTAACGTTGCTTGGGTAATTGTCCCTAGTGATCTTTGTAATTCATTAAATCTAACACTTTTATCTTCAAGTAGGTGAAGAATTAGTATTGTCCATTTACCAGACAATATTTTTTGTGTTGTGAAAAAAGGGCATTTTCCAAAAGGTTCTTGATGTTCCATAAAAATTTCTCCTTTAAATTCTATTGATATTATACAATTCTATCTAAAAAGATACTTACTATTGTAAAAAAACGTACTTGTTATTTTTTTGGTAAATATTATAATAATATATATAACAATTATAAAACAAATAATAAAGTTTAGCAATAGCTAAAAAATGGAGGACATAATAATGACAGAAGCAAAAAATTTATATCAAAATAGAAGAAGTGTATATGCATTAGGTAAAAACTTACCAATTTCAGAACAAGAGGCATTAGAAATTATTGATAATGCGGTTAAGCATTCACCAAGTGCATTTAATTCACAAACTGCACACGCTGTAGTATTATTAGGTGAAAATCACCAAAAACTTTGGGATATTACTTTTGGAGAATTAGAAAAGTTCTTACCAAATGAAGAAGCTAAAGCAGCTACGAAAGGTAAAATTGATAGTTTTGCTGCAGCATATGGAACAATTTTATTCTTCGAAGATCATGATGTAGTAAAAGGACTTCAAGAACAATTCCCAGCATATGCTGACAACTTCCCAATTTGGTCAGAACAATCAACTGGAATTGCATCATTTGCAGTTTGGAATGCATTAGCAGAAGCTGGAGTTGGAGCTAACATTCAACATTATAATCCAGTAATTGATGAAAAAGTTGCTGCAGAATGGGATATTCCAGCTAACTTAGTACTACGTGCTCAAATGCCATTTGGTGAAAAATTACAAGAAGCTGCACCAATTGAAAGAACTTCAAGAGTAAGAGTAGTAAAATAAGATTTAATTTAACGACGAATTAAATGAGTAATAATAACGCTGAGATAGAAATATCTTGGCGTTATTTTATGCTATCAGTAGGAGTTAGTTTAAGTGAACGATTTAGTTAGGGAAAGATTCTTGATTTTATGATAAATGATTATTTCTATAAATATTATTTATACCTTTAGTTGTTGGAATATACTGGTAAATATGATATTATAGTAGTTGGTATATAAATAAAGATTTAGAAGGTTTAATAATGTTAAAAAAATAGTAATAAAAAGATTTAGAAGATACTAAACGATTAGCAAAAAAATAGTTAGTGAAAGTATTGATAGTAGATTAGTACTTTTGTTAAATGGAGATTTAGCAGCAGGAAAAACAACTTTTACTAAATATTTAGCAGAATATTTAGGAGTTAAGAGTGTGGTTAACTCACCAACTTTTTAATATTATGAAGGAATATAAATACCCTAATGGGAAATTATATCATATAGATGCTTATCGTTTAGAAGATAGCGATGAGGATTTAGGATTTGAAGACATTTTCTTTGAAGATAATGTTAGTGTTATTGAATGGGGAGAGTTTATAGAAGACTTTCTACCGAAAGAAAGATTAATTTTTAATATTCGATTAGTAGAGAATCATAGAGAAGTTGAAATTATCTCTAATGGTGAATATGAAAAAATAGAAGAAAGGATTCGTGAAAATTGGTAAGTTTAATTGTAGAAGCTTCGAATGGTGTATGTTCAATTGCATGTTTCGAGGATGAAAATATTCTAGCTGAAAGAAACTTTGTATGTAGTAATAATTTGTCTGCAGTTATTTTAGAAGAAATAGACAACTGTTTGAAAGAAGCAAATAAGAAAAAAACAGATTTAACTGAAATTATATCAAGTGAAGGGCCTGGTTCATATACAGCAATTCGTGTGGTCGCAGCAGTATGTAAAACACTAGCTTATACACTAAAGATTAAACTGAAAAAAGTTTCTTCTTTAAAATTACAGGCGTTATTGGAATTTGATAGTAATAAGCTACTTGTTCCATTTATTGATGCACGCCGTGGTAATGTTTTTGGTGCAGTATATGAAAATATTGGTGGCAACTTAATAGAAACATTAGAAGAAGGGTATTACTCACTTGAAGAAATCAATAATTTCCTTGTTTCTCAAAACAAAGAATATGTATACATCAGTAAAGATATAGAAAAATTAAATGAACTTCTTCTTGATGGATTAAAAAATGATGAAATGGTTCGAGCAGCTAATGTTGTAAAAATATACGATTCATTAGAAGAAGTGGATTGTTATAATATGAAACCACAGTATTTAAGAAAAACTGAAGCAGAAAGAGAGCTTGAAAATGATAAAAGTAGATAGAGTTGATGTAAGTAATCTAGATATGTTATCAAAGATAGATATTGATAACTTTGAAGATGCGTGGACAAAAGAGATGTTTAAATCTGAGTTAGAACATGCTAATGCAGAATATTACGGATTATTTAACGATAATGAAATTATTGGTTTTTGTGGTGGTTGGTTAGTTGCTGATGAATATCAGGTTAATAAGATAGTTGTTGATAAACCGCACCAAAATAAAAAACTAGGTCAAATTTTCTTCACTTATGTTATGCAACTTTTAAAATTAAAAGGTGTAAAAAAAGCGATTGTAGAAGTGCGTGTAAGTAATATGCCTGCAATAACTGTATATGAAAAAGCAGGATTTAGTACTATTGATATAAGAAAGAATTATTACAAAAATAATGGCGAAAATGCTTATGTAATGATAAGGGATTTTAGCAATGAAAGAATTTAAGAATTTAGATAATGTAACTATATTAGCTATAGAGACAAGTTGTGATGAAACTAGTGTAGCTGTAGTTAAAAATGGTAAAGAAGTACTATCGAATATAGTAAGTAGTCAGATTGAAACACACAAGCAATTTGGAGGGGTAGTACCTGAAATTGCGAGTAGACAACATATAGAAGTAGTAATGCAAATTGTTGAAGAAGCTCTAGAAGAAGCAAAAACAACATTAAATGAAATAGATGCAATTTGTGTGACACAAGGACCTGGATTAATAGGTTCATTATTAGTAGGTGTTAATGTGGCGAAAACATTAAGTTACGCTTTAGATAAACCACTAATTGCAGCACATCACATTGCAGGGCATATCTACGCTAGTAATATTGATAATGATATAGTATACCCATCACTAGCACTTGTAGTTAGTGGAGGACACACTGAACTTGTATATTTAAAAGATGAACTTGATTTTGAAATAATCGGTTCTACTCATGATGATGCTGTAGGTGAAGCGTACGATAAGGTAGCAAGACAGTTAAATCTTGAGTACCCAGGAGGTCCTAAAGTAGACAAACTAGCCAAGTTGGGTGAAGATAAGTATAAATTCCCTCGTGCAATGATTGATAGTGACGATTATAATTTTAGTTTTTCAGGTATGAAGTCAGCAGTGATTAACTTTGTACATAATGCAAAACAACGCGGTGAAGAGATCGTACCTGAAGATTTAGCTTGCAGTTTCCAAACGGCGGTAGTAGAAGTTTTAATCGCAAAAACTAAGAAAGCTATTGCGAATCTAGGTGTTAAACAGTTGATTTTAGCAGGTGGAGTTGCGGGTAATAGTGAGCTTCGTAAGCAAATATTAGAATTAGAACAACAATTAGGAGTAGAAGTTCTAATTCCAAAAATGAGTTATTGTAGTGATAACGCCGCAATGATGGGAGCTGTAGGATACTATTATTATAAAAATAATATATTTGCTAATCCATTAACGCTAAATGCTAAGTCAACATTAGATTTAGAAGAAGTTAGAGGATAGGGATTAGAAGGGGGCTAACTCGACAAAATTAATTTTCAAAATCATGATTTCTGAGTTACTCCCTTTTTATAAATCGTTTGATGTAATTATGAAAAAAACAACTTGATGAATTATTAGATACTAATTTACAACAAATAAATCATATTTCGGAAAAATATGCATTTTAAAGGATTTTCTAAAAGATTAGGAGAAAGAGTATTCGTTAAAAATTTTTTTAAGGATCCATTAAAAATATAGATTAGAGTATAGAGTTTTAAGAAATAAAGGTAATTGTTTATTAATTTTTTTCCTGAGTATTCTACACTTGTATTGAAATATGAAGACTATACTCCTCTAAATAAAGAAAAATGTAAATGCTGAAGATATAATAAAAAAATAGCAGAGTTAATATCTGATTTTCATAGAGAAAAATTGGCTTGAAATAGAAAAACGAAAAAGAAATTTCATTGGAAAAAGTTTTAGAAAAAAATGTATATAGATTAGCTGATAGAAAAGAATATACTGAAATAAGTGAGCTTCATTCTAAGTTTCTAAAGAATATTAGTAAATTAGATGAAGAGTATGAAAAAAACACTAGTTTTAATTCATGGAGATTTTGGTTTTAGAAACATTATGAGAAAAAGCTGATGATGTAGTATTAATAGATTTTGAAAGAGTAAAAATATGCTAGTTATTATTTAGATTTTTATTAAGTATTTTTTTATCAAGATTTAGATAATGATAAATTTAAAAAAAGAGCTATTTTTAAAAACATTATTATGAACATTCGAGTGAGGAAGTTCTTTCTGAGGAATTAGAGTACTGCATGATTTTTTTATCTCAGCATTAGGTATTTTTAAACTATACCAAACGTGTTGAAGATAAAAAAATTTGAGAAGTTAGGATTAAAAAAATGTTAGAAGATGTTGAAAAATTATTTTTTTAAATAACTATTAAGAAATAGGAGAGTTGAAGAGTGAATAATATTAGTGAAAAAAAGCTAGAAGAAAGTCGTAGACAAGCATTACTTTTAGTCGATAAGTTGAAAGAAAATGCTAATGATTTAAAAAGTATGAGAGAACTGTCAAAAATAGTTTCTAAGGATTCAGAAATGAATGATGATTTTTTTGGGCAGAAATTTGTAATATAGATTTTACAAAAATTGAATTTTTTTCCCTGTAAGGTCGCTGTTAGCAGGTATATTGAAAAATAAACAAGATAATTCAAATATTTCAAATATATATAATTATTTGGTAGTAGTAAATACAGAATATCTTGATAAATATGAACAGAGCGCTTCTAAAAATACACCCGCATGGTTAGTGATATATTTTGCAGGATTCTTGGGAGCTGGATTATTTGTAATCGTTAATTTTATAATGTTAATGTTAGCACGAGGGAATTATCAAGAAGTTCTTTTTAATTTAATAGCAGGAACATTTTTAAATGCCCTTATTCTAGAAATAATTGATAGACAGTACATATGGGAATGGGAAGTACCATATTTTGAAAATAGTAAATTCCTAGCGTATGTTTGGACGTATATTCCGATAATAATAATGTACGTATATATGAATATTTCTACATTTATTAAACAGGGATTTGACTATAGTATTAGTAATGAAATTAAACTTACTATAGGTAGTTATATTTTAATTTTAATTATTGTTAATGGTTTATTCAAATTAAAAAATTCTGTGGAATTTATGTATAAAGTATATACAATAATTTTTAAAATAATAGCTTTCATGAGTTTTATTTGCATCATTCCAGCTTACTTTTTCGAGAAACTACCAATTGATTGGATGTATATCCTGGTAACTGTTGTGATTGTAAGCAGTGTTAGAGTGTTAAAGAAAGTTAGTGCTGGAAGATCTGTAAAACTTCTATTTTATCCAATGACGTTTTGTTATTTAGTATACACACAACCAAGAGTGATTAATACTCCTATTTTAGAGGAACAAAATATTTTTTTATATGTTTCAGGAGTATTGGCAATATTAATAATAGCTATAATTAAACTAGGAGAAAAAAACTAAATAAAAATTAATATTAGTCCCTTTCTGTAAAGAATAAGAAAGGGATTAATAATTTTATATCCAATATATTTATATATCATAAAGTGGTATTGATTTTTATTTGACCATTATTTATGTTAAAATATAATATGATTAATATTAGGAGGCGATGATATGGCGAATATTTATTTAGATTACGCAGCAACATCAAGAAAACATTTTGATATCATAGAAAAGAATATGAATATACTAAAAGAAGTTTATGCTAATCCAAGTAGTGGCCATACCCTAGGAAAGAAGAATAATAGGCTAGTTCGAGAAGGACGCGAGAAAATAGCTAAAACTTTAAATGCTAATAGTAATGAAATAATTTTTAATTCAGGTGGTACTGAAAGTAATAATACAGTTTTTAATCATGTATTAAAAAGATTTGAAACTGGAGAAATAATAATTTCATCTATAGAACATCCATCTGTTAAAGCTAGTGCTAAGAGACTTGAAAGATTTGGATTTAAGATTCATGAATTATCAGTAGATAAAAGTGGAGCTATATCACTAGAGGAATTAAAAGATAAGATTAATTCTAAGACGGTATTAATTTCAATTATGTTAGCAAATAATGAAACAGGGGTACTAAATCCTCTGAAAGAGGTTTCAGAACTTATTGCTGATAAAAATATACTATTGCATAGTGATATTGTTCAAGCATTAGGTAAAGTTGAAATTGATGTGAAAGAATTAGGATTAGATTTTGCTTCAGCATCAGCTCATAAAATTGGTTCGCTTAATAATTTTGGATTTTTATACGCAAAAGATGGAGATGTTGAACCACTACTTTTAGGTGGAGGTCAGGAAAATGGTCTTCGTTCTGGGACGACTGATTTATTAGGGATACTAGTTCTTAATGACTGTTTGTCAGAGACATTAAATTCAATTCCAGCTCTTAGAGAATTGAAAAATTACTTTATTTCTGAACTTGAGAAAAATGGAGTTGAATTTGAAGTGAACGGATCTATAGAGAATTCATTGCCGAATATATTGAATATTTATTTTAAAAATATTGAAGCACAACGACTTATTACGTATCTAGATGCTCGTGACATTTATATTTCTGGTGGATCAGCTTGTAGTTCAGGAAATATTAAAGGAAGTCGTATAATTACAGAAATGTACAATATAGAACGTGCGGCACATTCAGTGAGAATGAGTGTTGGCTTTGATACAAGCAAAGAATTAATTGATGAAGTTGTAGAAAAGATTGTAACTCTAGAGAAAAGAATAAAAGAAAGGAACTAATAATGAATAGCAACAAAAAAGTAGTAGTTGGAATGAGTGGTGGAGTTGATTCATCTGTAACAGCATATCTTCTAAAACAACAAGGATACGATGTTATAGGTGTTTTCATGAAAAACTGGGAAGAAAAAGATGACAGAGGCGTTTGTCTTGCAGAAAAAGATTATGAAGATGTAATTAAGGTATGTGAACAATTAGATATTCCGTATTACTCTATAAACTTTGAAAAAGAATACTGGGATAAAGTATTCACTTACTTCTTAGATGAATATAAAAAAGGTCGTACACCTAACCCAGATATTATGTGTAATAAAGAAATTAAATTTAAAGTTTTCTTAGAATATGCGGAAGATTTAGGTGCAGACTACGTGGCGACAGGGCACTATGCGCGAGTTAAAGATGTTGATGGAGAACGTTTAATGTTACGTGGTGTTGATAATAATAAAGATCAAACTTACTTTTTATCTCAATTAAAACAACATCAAATTAAAAATATTTTATTCCCTGTAGGAGAACTTGAGAAAAAAGATGTACGTAAGATTGCGGAAGAAGCGGGTCTTGCTACAGCGAAGAAAAAAGACTCAACTGGTATTTGTTTCATAGGAGAGAAGAATTTTAGAGAATTCTTATCTCAATACTTACCAGCTCAAGGTGGTAAGATGGTGGACTTAGATGGTAATGTCCGTGGAGAACACATTGGTTTAATGCATTATACAATTGGTCAACGTCATGGACTAGGTATTGGTGGAACTAAAGATACTGAAGGTGAAGCATGGTTTGCATGTGGTAAGGACCTTGAAAATAATATACTTTATGTTTGCCAAGGATTCCACAACGAAAAACTTTATTCAGATAGTTTACTAGCTAGCTCATTATCATTCACAACGAAAAATCCACAACCTAATAAATTCACATGTACTGCAAAATTCAGATATCGTCAACAAGATACTGAAGTAGAAGTAGAAGTATTAGAAGATAACAAAGTAAAAGTTGTCTATAAAGAACCGGTACGTGCTGTTACTCCAGGTCAAGCGGTCGTTTTCTATGATGGAGATATTTGTCTAGGTGGAGCAATTATAGACGAAGTATATAAAGATGGAGAAAAACTTCAACTGTAATATAAAATAAAATCCTAAAGGTTAGAGGAAAACTCTAATTTTTAGGATTTTTAGTTCTTTTATTCTTAGTAATGAGGCTATAGTATATATTGAGCTAGTAATGTATCAAATCTACGAATATCGATATCTTTTTTTAGATTAATTTTTATTTTGCCAACTTTAGTCCAAAGCTCTACTTCAGCATTTAAGTCAAAGATTTTTCCTGCATTTTCAGTTGACCACATTAATATCGAAGAGTACGGCAGTGAATAGATTTCTACTTTTTTCCCTGTAATTCCTTGTGTATCTTTTACTATAAGTCTTTTGTCTGTAAATACGGCAACATCTCTTATCGTTGCGAAAGCTGCAACGGGCTGTTCATCGTTTATCAATAAGTTTGCAATATCTTGCGGAATAGCAACTTCTCTAAAAAATGTCCAGTTTAATGAATTCATTTCGTTAGCCATAATGATTCTCCTTTTTTAAAAAAATTATTTATTCAATAGAATTTTGTGATTTTTTATCAGTATAACATAAAATACATCAAATATAAATAATGTACTCTGAATTAGGTTTTCAGTACTAATATTACAAATTTAGTGATATAATATTAGTGGTAGGGGGGAGAAATATGAATATTAAGAAGGAAGATGTCGTATTATTTTTTAGACAAAATGTTAAGTCTATTATTTTGGCATTTGTGTGTAGTCTTGTTTTAATAATTGGTGGATTGTTTTATTTTAATCAAAGTAAGACAGAAGATTACAGTGATGTTAGTTTTTCTAATACCAGTAGTGAGTCGATAAATAAGGGTGAAAAGACTGAAGAAAAACACGATGAAAAGATTTTTGTTGATGTGAAAGGTGCAGTAAAACATCCTGGGGTATTTGAAACGACAAAAGATAAAAGGGTAAAAGATTTAATAGAAGAAGCCGGCGGACTTTTAGATGATGCTGACACTTCTACTTTAAATTTGAGTCAAAAAGTAAAAGATCAGATGGTTATTTATATCCTTAAACATGGTGAAAAACCTAAACAAATGACTGAGAATGCTACAACTAGCTCATCTAGTGGTGAAATAATAAATATTAATACTGCCAATAAAGAGCAGCTTATGAAAATTTCAGGAGTAGGAAAAACTAAGGCGGAGGCAATAATAGCACATAGAGAAAAAAATGGGGATTTTAAAACGAAAGAAGATATTACAAAAGTACGAGGTATAGGAAAATCTACTTTTGAGAAAATTAAAGATAAAATAGAGGTATAGTTATGCAGAGAATTAGTTGGGATGAGTACTTTATGGCTCAAAGTCATCTACTTTCACTTAGATCTACTTGTAGTAGATTATCTGTTGGAGCGACGATAGTTAAAGACAAACGAATAGTTTCAGGTGGTTATAATGGCTCAATTAAAGGTGATGAACATTGTATAGATGTTGGTTGTAAAGTAGTAGAAGGGCATTGTGTAAGAACTATTCATGCTGAAATAAATGCAATTTTACAATGTTCTAAGTTTGGTGTTGGAACTGAAGGTGCAACAATTTATGTTACACATTTTCCGTGTTTGAATTGTACAAAATCTATAATTCAAGCAGGGATAAAAGAAATTTGCTATGCAAATGATTATAGAAATAATGAATATGCTCGAGAGTTATTAGAAAAATCAGGTGTAATCGTAAGAAAAATAGATTACGATGTAAACAATGTGGTTGAAAGGTTATTAAATATTAAGTAATGTTTTACTTACAACTTTCTTTACTAGCATTAGGGGCGATATTATTAAACTTTAATATAATAATATCTATGCTATGTATTGTTATTTTTCTACTGATAACTTGGAAAAAAATAAAAATCTTAATGCTAGGAAAAACTATTATTTGTGTAATAGTCTTCTTAGTATTTTTTTTATTCGGGGAGCATATGAACAAAAAGAATAACATTACTCATTTAGATAATGTTGAAAAATAAAAAAATTTAGAACTAGTAGTTTCTGATAGATTTGATGTTAATGGAGCCTATGTATCTTCTATTGGTTATCTTTCGGATGAGAAGGTATTAGTAAGTTATATTGTAAAAAAAGTGAAGATGAAAAAGAAATTTTTCAAAGAAAAAAATTTTTGGGGTGGAAAAACTATTAGTAAATGCTAATATAGAAGATATTTCAGAAAAAGACTAATTTTTTTATTCATTTGATTATAAAAAAAGTATAATGAGAATAGGGGAATCTTTAAAAGGTTAACTATTAATGAAGTTCATGAGGTTAAAAAAATATAGATTCTGTGTATTTTAAAAATTTTAACACTTAGAAATAAATTAAGTTTGAAAAATTAATAGAGATCTTATCTTTGATAAAAAGTGGTTATTTTTCAAGCTTTTAATTTTTCGGAGATAAAGGATATTTATTAAAAAGATGACATAAATTCTTTTTAAAAAAATTTAGGAACAAGTCATTTATTAGCAATCTCAGGGTTACACATAGGTGTACTTATTTCTCTAATTTACTTTTATCTTATTAAAAATTTAGAGTAAGTGTTGATTATATAGAGAAATTCATCTTGATTATAGTTCCATTGTATATGTTGCTTAGCGGAGCTAGCGCATCTGTTCTTAGGGCAGGTTTTATGATTATATTATATATCCTGTTAAGAAGGAGAAATATAGATAAACTAGGAAGTTTACTTTTTACTTTTTTTAATTTTATTAATGTATAATCCACTTTATGTTTTTTTAATATTGGTTTTCAATTATCGTTTTTAATTACATTTTGTTTATTGATGTCTGGAACTTATATAAAAAATTCTAGAAACAAAGTTCATGGTGCGTTTAGAATTAGTGTTATTTCTACACTAGGTAGTATTCCTATTTTATTGTATAATTTTTTTATACTATTGTTTATATTTCTGTATTTAGTAATATTATCTTAGTACCAATTTTTTTAGTGTTGTGATTTTTTTCCTTTAGTAATTTTCAGCTATCTTGTATTCTTAATAAATGTCCAGGTGTTTAATACTATTTGTAGACCAATATTAAATATTATTTTCAATATATTCGATAAAAATTCAGGATCTGTTTCTAATAGCTCAACCTATTCGCATAGGTAAGTTAAATACATTTTTTTATAATTGCTATATTCATTGTTATTTTAACTATATTGATAAACTTGAATAAATTTAAATATATGAATGCTATTTATGGGGTTCTGGGGATAATCCTAATTTGTTTAGGAGCTACATATATGCCTAAAGAATATATCGAAGATATAAATATAGGAAAACAGAGTGTTTTATATATTAGAGAAAAATAAGAATAATCTATTGATAAATACATCCAATAATATTCAAAAATTTTTTTATACAGATTACAGAAAAAAAGACAAGGATTATGATATAATAAATCAGTACGATTTGCTTTTTGGATTATGAAGGAAAAAAATAAATTTGAGTATTTGCTTTTTGACTTCTGAGAAAAAAAGAATAAAAAGTGGTTACTCTATAGATCTTCTAGCAAGAGATGTAGTAGGAAAAGTTATTGTAATAGATAGTTTAGAAAAATAAATTATCAGAAGTAAAAAAATATGGCACAGTATAAAAAAATAGATTATATTGTCCTTAAAGAGAATACAGAGATGAAATTTGGAAAGAGTTCTATTTATTATTATAATAAAAAAAGTAAAAAAATAACAAATAAGAATTCTGAATTTGAAGTTGAGGTAGATAATTAATGAAAAAAATGTCTATGTAATATATGGTGAAAAATTTTGAAGCCATTAATGATTATGAAAAAAATATAGCAAAAAAAGTATTTGAAAGAACTTGATGAGTTTAACTATAAAAAAATAAATATGCATGAAAAATACATTGGAGTCTTTAGTGTATGAATGTAGAAGTAGTGGTTTATTTGGGAATGAAAAAAAGTAGTAGTTGCAGAAAAATTGTAATTTTCTACTTGCTAAACCTAAGAAGATTAAAGTAGAACACAATGTGGATACATTAATAAGTTATTTGGATAATATTAGTGAAGAAGTCGTATTGATTTTTAAAGATTTCTGAAAAAGATTGATAGTAGAAAAACTTATAAAAGAAAAATTAAAGAAGTGGGAGAAGTTAAGGAGTTTTTCTAATTTTTAATGAAAAAGGAAATATCTAGCTATATAGTGAAAACTGTTGCTGATGCTAATTTGAAAATTTCAATAGATGATGCAGAATTTCTTGTGAATTATACACGATTAGATTTTGCTAATATAAAAAAAGAATTAGAAAAACTACTTCTTTATTGTGACGAGAAGAAGGTAATTACTAAAGAAGATATCGAATTACTAGCGACAAGAAGTTTAGAATACGATGTGTTCAGTTTAACTAACGAGTTATTTGGGAAAAATTATTCGAAATTAAGGGTAGTCTACAATTCTTTAGTGTTAAAAAAAGAAGAACCTATTTTCTTGTTATCGCTTATTAGCGGACAGTTAAGAATGTATTATAAAGTAAAGGTTCTGCTAAATGAACACTATTCACAAAAAGATATAGCTAGAGAATTAGGAGTTCATCCATATAGAGTACAACTAGCGGCACAAGGGATTAGAAATTATAGTGTGGACAAAATTATGAAGACACTAATTTTAGCTGCTGATTATGATAAGTTATTGAAATCTTCATATATGGATAAATATTTGATATTAGATCTTTTTATTAATAAACTAATTGAGGAGCTAAAATAAAATACTGTGTTTATGTGATTTTTGCTCATTATTATAAAAAGAAGAAAAAAATTATTAAGTATAAGAATTAGTGGATGAAGAGTGTTTAATATGACCAGGTATTTCTATTTGCTATAAATAGTGTGTTTTTATCTAGCTGGTGAATTTATCAATAATGTTAATACTGGTTTTCCCTTTTATTCAAGGATGATTGTATGTGCTAATAATTTTCTGGAAAAAAATGTTGATGGTGTTATGCTTTTTAAAAAGAAATATTAATAAAAAAATGATTGTTTGAAGAAAAATTCAAACAATCATTTTTTTCGTTAATTCAATGAATTTTAGTGCATTCTCTTGAAATAGTTCTTAAAAAAACAAAAAAATTCAGACAAATCTGTTTATTATATGTAAATATAATGTTATAATAGTTACGTTGAAAAGAAATTAATAAAATGAGGTATTGTTTAATGAAGAAAATTGAAACTAAATTAGCTCAATTAGGAAATAGAAAAGACAAAGTAACTGGTGCGATTGTAACACCGATTTATTTATCTACAGCATATGCTCATCCTGGACTAGGGGAGAGTACAGGTTATGATTACACAAGAACAAAAAATCCTACTCGTACAATTTTAGAAGAAGGATTATGTGAACTTGAAGAAGGATGTCGTGCGATAGCAACGAGTTCAGGTATGAGTGCAATTCAATTAGTTTTTGAATTATTTGAATTAAATAGTGAATTTCTTGTTTCTAGAGATTTATACGGTGGAAGTTTTAGATATTTTGATGAACTTGAACGCAAAGGTGCACAGAAGTTTATCTATTTTACGGATGAAGAAGATCTTGAAGTGAAAATTACAGACAACACTAAAGCTGTATTCATAGAAACTCCAACTAATCCATTAATGCAAGAAGTTGATATTGAAAAAGTTGCGAAAATCGCTAAAGAAAAAAATGCGTTATTAATAGTAGATAATACTTTATTAACACCATTAAGACAGAAACCATTAACTATTGGTGCTGATATTGTTATCCATTCGGCTACAAAATATTTAACAGGACACAACGATATTTTAGCTGGAGCTGTAATTACAAATAATGAAGAAATTGGAGAAAGATTAGCATGGATTTCTAATACAACAGGAGCTGTATTATCAGCGTTTGATAGTTGGTTATTCATTAGAAGTTTAAAAACTTTACCATTAAGATTTAATCAACAAGAAAAAAACACAATGAAATTAGCAGAAGAGTTGGAAAAAAATCCAAATGTTAAAGAAGTTCTATATCCGAAAAGGGGAGCTATGTTAAGTTTTAAACTTCACGATGCTTCTAAGATTGATAAGTTTTTACGTTCGTTAAAAGTTGCAATATTTGCAGAAAGTTTAGGAGGAGTAGAAACATTAGTTACTTACCCTACAACTCAAACGCACTTTGACATTCCAGAAGAGTTACGTCTTTCTTATGGTCTTACACCAGATTTATTAAGAATTTCTGTGGGGATTGAAGATATTGAAGATTTATTAGAAGATTTTACACAAGCTTTAGAGGTATAGAGGACAAGTATAATGAGTAGAGTAGAAGAATTTGTAAATAAATATTATATAGAAAGAAGAAATACAAATAGTTTAAAATGGGATGCTTTAGAGGAGAGATTTGGAGATAAAGATCTACTTGCTATGTGGGTAGCGGATATGGAATTTAAAACACCAGATAGTATAAGAGAAGAATTAATTGAACGTGTAAACCATGGGGTTTTCGGTTATACTAAGTTGCCTGAAAGTTATTATGATCAATACAAAAAATGGCACAAACAAAAATATGATATCAATGTAGAAAAACAATGGATAAGATTTGCTCCTGGTATTGTTCAAGCAATTTTATGGGTGATTCATGCATACACGAAAAAAGACGATTCAGTTATAATTATGCCACCTGTATATTATCCTTTTGCTAATTCTATTAGGAATAGTGGTAGAAAACTAGTTGAATCGCCGTTAATCGAGGAAAACGGTAAGTTTAAAATAGATTTCGCTACATTTGAGAAAGAAATTCGTGATAACAATGTAAAATTATATATTCATTGTTCACCGCATAATCCAGTAGGTAGAGTATGGACGTTAGAAGAACAAAAACGAGTGTTTGAAATTTGTGAAATATGATGTTCTAGTATTATCTGACGAGATTCACCAAGATTTTACATATAATAATCATAAGCAAATTTCTGTATTAGCACTAGAAGATGGAAAATATAATCATCGTCTTATTGTTGCTAACTCAGGTTCGAAAACATTTAACCTTGCATCATTAGTTCATGCAACTATATTAATTCCTGATGAAAAAGTAAGAATAGTTTTTGATAAGTACAAAAAAGAGAACTTAGAAGCGGAACCAAGTCTATTAGGACAAATTGCTTTAGAAGCTGGTTATAGAGAAGGTCAGGAATGGCTTGAAGGATTGAAGGAAACAGTATTATATAATTATAATTTACTTCATGATACCCTTGCAGAAAAAGTTCCAGAGATTAAGGTATATCCGCTAGAAGGTACATATTTAGTTTTAGTGAATTTAGAAAAAGTACTAGATGGAAAAACAACAAAACAATTCATACAAGATGAATGTGGCCTAGCAATTGATTTTGGTCATTGGTTTGGTAAAGGTTATAACAAGTATATTAGAATAAATCTAGCGACTAGCCCAGAAAATGTGAAAGAGGCTATTAATAGAATAATTAAAAATTGTAACTAGTAGAATTAAAAAAGAAGGAAGAGCTTAGAGAGGATTTCTAGGTTCTTCATTTTATTAGTAATAAAAAAACTACCCAGAAGCCTGAGTAGTTAATATAATTATTTAGCTAGGTTTGATTTATATCTAGCAGCTGCGTTTTTGTGGATTAAGTTAGTTTTAGCAGCTTTATCGATTTTTTTGTAAGCAAGGTTTACTAACTCTGCAGCGTTAGCAGCACCTTCAGATTTAGCTACTTTAGCTTTTTTAATAGCTGTACGCATTTCAGATTTTTTAGCTGTGTTAGCAGCATTAGTTTTAGCATCTTTTCTTACGCTTAATACTGATGATTTAATGTTTGGCATTCGATTCACCTCCTGGTCCTTATTTTTTTATTACTAAGAAATATTAATTAATATTCTTAATTACAATGAATTAAGTGTTGTTAGATACAACTACCTCATTTTTATCATATTAAAAATTGTAAATGCAAGGTATTTTTTTAGAATTTTTTTGGGAATACTTTTATTTTTTTATATTTTTTTAGATTTTTTTGTTGACTAATAGCTATAATATGTGTTAGTATATATGACGTTGATATTTAATTTTACATAGGTAAGGTTATTTGTCTTCTGACTTTATTATAATAAAAGATGTTTGAGAGATCCATCTATAAAAAAAACCTGAAGTACTGGTTTCTCAAATCAGTACTTCTTTCTTTTCTCTTGAACAAGATAAGGAGATATAAATGAGAAATAATACAGTTAAAGTATTAACTATTCAAGCATTAATAGCAGCTATCTATGTTGTTTTAACAGTTGCTATCGCGCCATTTTCATACGGTGCTATTCAATTACGTATAAGTGAGTCTTTATCACAATTAGTGGTATTTAGTAAAAAATATTGGTTCCCTATAACTTTAGGTGTTGCAATAGCAAATATTTTTAGTCCACTTGGTATAGTAGATGTGTTCTTTGGAACATTAGGAACAGGTTTAGCGTTAGCTATCAGTGTTTTTGTATTCAAATTTGTAAAAAATAGAATCGCCAGACATATCCTTAATATTGTTATCTACTTAGTGGTTTGTATGCCAATTATTGCATATGAAATTGCTATCTTTAGTGGTGAAAACTCTGCAAGAGTACCATTCGAATTTGAAGCATTTACAGCAATTTATGGATCGCTTTTATTATCACAAGTTGTTGTAATGGTAATCGGTATTGTTATTACAGAAGCCTTAAATAAAGCTATTGATCTTAAAAAAGTATTTGAATAATATTCATAAAAAATCGTTAAGAAATTTCCTTAGCGATTTTATTTTAGTATTGACCCTTACGTTACGTGATAGTATATAATAGGTATATCACTGGTGAAATATACCAGGAATTTAGGAGGGAAGATGAGGATAAATGAAGTAGCAAAGCTTACAGGAGTAAGTGCAAGAACACTGCAATATTATGATGAAATAGGATTATTAATTCCAGAAAAGTTAAATAATGGGTATAGAGATTATTCAGATGAGAATTTAGATAAACTTCAAAAAGATTCTATTTTATAGATTTCTAAAGTTTAAGTTAAAATGATATAAAAAGAATTACTTGATGGAGATATTGATAGTTTAAAAAAATACTTGAACAGCAACGTGAATTAATTTTAAAAAGAAAAAGAGAAGTTTGAAATAATTCTTCATAATATAGAAAAAACAATAAAAACATATAAAGGAGAACACAAAATGACTATGGAAGAAAAATTTAATGGATTTAAAAAAGAGGATTTGAATAAGTATGAGAATCAAGCGATAGAGAAATATGGTCAAGAAACTATAGAGGAATCTAAAAAAAGACAGAGTGGTAAAGAAGATATTGTTGCTGAGAAATTTAATAGTGTTTTTCGTTCGATGGCTGAATATAAAAATGATGGATATAGTATAGAAGAAAAAAAGAAGTTCAATCTAAAAATAGAAGATTTATATAACTATATGAACGAATATGCATTTGATTGTAGTGTAGAAGTATTTTCATATATAGGGAAAGGATATTCACAAAATCCAGAATTTAAAAGTAATATAGATAAATTTGGTGAAGGCGTAGCTGAGTATACATCTAAAGCTATAGAAGTATATTGTAATAGTAGATTAAATAGGTAATTTATAGAAGGAATATCTAGTTTAGAATTCTTTTTAAAATATTTTTTAAAAAACTATTGACAAATGAAATTATATATATTAGAATAATTAAGTCAGTTGAAAATGTACCGTAGACAGTAGGGGGAGAAATCCTTAATTAGCCTACCGAGGACAAAATTCGAAAAGAAACTTATGTGCCTTTTTGTATGTTCTCGCATGCAAGAAGGTTTTTTTAATGGTACTGAAATTGATAAATCTACTTAGGAGGAAGTTCAATGTCAAAAGCTATTGAGAGAAAACAAGAGTTAGTAAATCAAATCGCAGAAGAAATTAAAGCAAGTTCTTCAGTTGTTATTGCTGACTACCGTGGATTAAACGTTGCGGAAGTAACAGAATTACGTAACAACATGCGTAACGAAGGTTTAACTTTTAAAGTTTATAAACTCATTAGTTCGTCGTGCGATGGAGCAAGCAGGAATTGAAGGATTAGACGAAGTTCTAACTGGACCAAATGCTTTTGCTTTCTCAACAGACGATGCTGTAGCTCCTGCTAGAGTTTTTAAACGATTTCGCTAAAGAACACGAAAAATTTAGAACTAAAAAGCTGGTGTTATAGAAGGAAAAGTTGCGATCAAGCTGAAATTAAAGCTATCGCTACATTACCAAGTCGCGAAGGATTACTTTCAATGTTACTATCTGTATTAACAGCGCCAATGCGCAATACTGCTTTAGCTGTTAAAGCTGTTGCAGACCAAAAAAAGCTGAACAAGAAGCTTAATAAATAAAAAAATATTAAAAAAACATATAATTTAAAAAAATCGGAGGAAATTTATAATGACTAAAGAACAAATTTTTAGACGCTATCAAAAGAAATGTCAGTTTTAGAATTAAACGACTTAGTAAAAAGCAATTGAAGAAGAATTCGGAGTAACTGCTGCTGCACCTGTAGCTGTAGTTGGTGGAGCTGCTGCTGGAGCTGCTGAAGAAAAAAACTGAATTTGACGTAGTTTTAGCTAACGCTGGAGACTCAAAAAAATTAAAGTAATCAAAGTTGTTCGTGAAATCACTGGAGACGGACTAAAAGAAGCTAAAGAAAAAAAGTTGATGGTGCGCCAGCAACACTTAAAGAAGGAGTTTCTAAAGAAGAAGCTGAAGAAATCAAAGCTAAATTAGAAGAAGTTGGAGCAACTGTAGAAGTTAAATAATTTCTATTCTAAGTAGATAAAAAGATAGATGTAAATAAACAATAATATTCTATTTGAGAATATTTGATACGATGATAATAACAAAAAAATAGTATATCTCAAGTGCCTAGCTATGGGATATACTATTTTCTTTCATTTTAAGAGGTGTCTTTATTATGGAACATTATTATACAAATAATCCGACGACGGAAAGTCGTGAAAAAATTATTAACTCAACAATAGCAAATGAGAATTTGAAATTTTATACAGATAATGGAGTATTTTTCTAAAGAAAGTGTAGATTTTGGAACTAAAACAATGTTAGAAAGTTTCACTACAAATAAAGAAAATGCTGAGGTAGCGGATATTGGATGCGGCTATGGGGTTATCTCTATATTCCTAGCAAAAAAATACCCGACATTTAAGTTTACTATGGTAGATGTAAACAATAGAGTATTAGAATTATCTAAAAAAAATATTGAACTTAATAAAATAGAAAATGAAGTAGAAGTACTAGAAAGTAGTTCCTTCGACAATGTTGAAGGGAACTTTTGATATAGTTTTAACAAACCCGCCTATAAGAGCAGGGAAAAAAATTGTACACAAAATAATGACAGATAGTTATGAGCATCTAAATGTTCAAGGTGAGCTTTGGGTGGTTATACAAAAAAAACAAGGAATGGCTAGTTGTAAAAAATTATTAGAAGATACTTTTTCAATGGTAGAAGTAGTTACGAAAAATAAGGGTTACTATATCCTGAAAGCCGTAAAATAATTGACAACTTGCTATGACTATGATAAAATGATATATTGCAAGTAATTCTATTTTCTTTTAGATAGAATTGCCAAAATTACATAAGTAAGTAAGAGAAAATGTATATATTTTCTTTTTAGTTTTTAAGAGAAAAGCTGAGAGGTGACACAGTTGCAAAAAGTTAAATTTGGTAAGCACAGACAAAGACGTAGCTATGCTAGAATATCAGAGGTAATTGATTTACCGGACTTAATTGAAATTCAAACATTATCTTATGATAAATTTTTAGAAACTGGTCTAAAAGATGTTTTTAAAGATGTATCACCAATAGAAGGTAATAATGATAAATTAAGTTTAGAATTTATTGACTATAAATTAGGAACTCCTAAATATGATGTTGATGAATCTAAAGAACGTGACGCTACATATTCAGCACCTTTAAGAGTGCGCGTACGTTTAATTAATAAAGAACGTGACGAAATTAAAGAACAAGAAGTATTTATGGGTGAATTACCGTTGATGACTGAAACTGGAACGTTTATCATTAATGGTGCAGAACGTGTAATTGTATCTCAATTAGTACGTTCGCCTTCTGTATATTTTACGGAAGATGACAAACTTAAAGTAAAAAATATTCCAAATGCCTATAAAACAACTGTTATTCCTAACAGAGGAGCTTGGTTGGAATTTGAAAAAGATATTAAAGGATTAGTTTACGCTCGTATTGACAGAACTAGAAAAATTCCTTTAACAACGCTTATTAGAGCGTTAGGTTTTGAATCTGACGAATCAATTATTAAATTATTCGGAGAAGATACAGAGCTATTAAACACATTAGAAAAAGATGAAAACCTAGACACAGGAACTGCGTTAAAAGTAATTTATGATAAATTACGTCCTGGAGAACCAGCTAACGTAGAAACTGCAAAAGCAACTTTACACGGTAGATTCTTCGATCCAAGAAGATATGACCTTGCTAAAGTAGGACGTTATAAATTAAATAACAAACTTCACGTTGGTGAACGTCTAGAAAATCAAATTCTAGTTGAACCAATCGTTGATACAGAAACAGGAGAAATTTTAGTAGAAAAAGGTACTAAATTAACACGTGAAATCATTGATGGAATTTATGAAGAATTAGGAACTACAGCTAACGTAGTTGAATTCGATATGAATGAAAGTCTTGATGGAAGTGATAGCCTAAATTACAACTATTCAAGATTGTAAACCAAGTTAAAGTAGGTAACGACTTCGATATCGATGAATTAACTGATGATCAAATATTACACGTAATTGGTAATGGAGCACCTAATAAAGATGTTCTAACATTAACAATTGCTGATATCGTAGCAAGTATCAACTACTACCTATTATTAATTAGAACTCGTAGAAATAGCGATGGATTTGAATTTGAATTAATCGGACGTGTAGATGATATTGACCACCTTGGTAATCGTCGTCTACGTTGTATCGGTGAATTATTACAAAACCAAATTCGTGTAGGTATTTCTCGTATGGAACGTGTTGTGCGTGAACGTATGAGTATTCAAGATACAAATGAAATTACTCCACAACAATTAATTAACGTAAGACCAGTTACAGCAATTATCAAAGAATTCTTTGGAAGTTCTCAACTTTCACAATTCATGGACCAAGTAAACCCATTAAGTGAGCTTACTCACAAACGTCGTTTATCTGCACTTGGACCTGGTGGTTTAACAAGAGAACGTGCTGGGATGGAAGTACGTGACGTTCACTACTCACACTATGGTCGTATGTGTCCGATTGAAACACCAGAGGGACCAAACATCGGTCTTATCAACTCACTTTCATCATTTGCTCGTATAAATGAATTTGGATTCATTATGACTCCATATAGAAAAGTTGAATTTGATGGAGAAGGTCGTCCATACGTGACTGAAAACGTACAATATTTAACAGCTGATCAAGAAGATAAATACGTAGTGGCACAATCAACTGCTAATGTTGATGAAAAAGGTTACTTCGTAGATGAAGAAGTAGTATGTCGTTTCAGAGGAGATAACACAGTTAAACCTCGTGAAATGATGAACTTCATGGATGTATCGCCTAAACAGGTAGTATCTGCTGCCACTGCATGTATTCCGTTCTTAGAGAATGACGACTCTAACCGTGCCCTAATGGGAGCGAACATGCAACGTCAAGCAGTACCATTAATGATTACTGAAGCACCATTCGTTGGTACAGGTATGGAGCACCTAGCAGCACGTGACTCAGGAGCTGCGGTTATCGCTAAATACCCAGGTATCGTTGAATACGTAGATGGAGCAAAAATTAAAGTACGCCGTATTGAAACTCTAGAAGGTAAAGAAATTAAAGGTGACTTAGACACTTACGTAATTCATAAATTCGTACGTTCTAACCACTCTACAGCTTACAACCAAAAACCAATCGTTAAAGTTGGTGATAGAGTAGAACCTAAAGATATCCTTGCAGATGGACCATCTATGGATAAAGGAGAATTAGCTTTAGGTAAAAACCTTGTAGTAGCATTCGTAAACTGGGATGGTTATAACTATGAGGATGCTGTTATTATGAGTGAACGTCTTGTAAAAGATGATGTTTATACTTCTATTCACGTAGAAGAATATGAAACAGATGCTCGTGATACTAAACTTGGGCCAGAAGAAATTACTCGTGAAATTCCTAACGTAGGTGAAAATGCACTTAGAAACTTAGATGCACGAGGAATTATCAGAATTGGTGCTGAAGTTAAAGACGGAGATATCTTAGTAGGTAAAGTTACACCGAAAGGATTAACTGAACAAACTCCAGAAGAAAAATTATTATATGCTATCTTTGGAGCTAAATCTAAAGAAGTACGTGATACTTCATTACGTGTACCTCACGGTGCTGATGGAGTAGTTGCTGATGTTAAAATCTTTAAACGTGAAGATGGTGCTGAATTACCTAACGGTGTTAATGAACTTGTACGTGTATTTATCGTTCAAAAACGTAAAATCCGTGTAGGGGATAAAATGGCCGGTCGTCACGGTAACAAAGGGGTTATCTCAAATATCTTACCAGAAGAAGATATGCCTTACCTACCAGATGGTACACCAGTTGACGTAATGTTAAACCCACTTGGGGTTCCATCTCGTATGAATATTGGACAAGTATTAGAGCTACACTTAGGTATGGCTGCTAAACAATTAGGAATCCACGTGGCTACACCAGTATTTGATGGTGCTAGTGATGAAGATGTATGGTCTACAGTTGCTGAGGCTGGTATGGCTAAAGATGCTAAGACAGTTCTTTACGATGGACGTACAGGTGAACCATTTGATAGCCGTGTATCTGTAGGGGTAATGTACATGATTAAACTTGCACACATGGTTGATGATAAACTTCACGCTCGTTCAATTGGACCATACTCATTAGTAACTCAACAACCACTTGGAGGTAAAGCTCAATTTGGTGGACAAAGATTTGGTGAGATGGAGGTATGGGCACTTGAAGCTTATGGTGCTGCATACACTCTTCAAGAAATCTTAACGTATAAATCAGATGATACTAATGGTCGTGTTAAAAACATATGAAGCTATTGTTAAAGGTGAAAAACATTCCACGTCCAGGAGTTCCTGAATCATTCCGAGTACTTATGAAAGAACTTCAAGCACTAGGTATGGACTTCAGAGTAATGGACAATGAGGATAACGAAGTAGACATGGGTGATATCGATTTAGGAGATACAATTGATTTCCATGATGCACATAACCATAATCACAACGAAGAAGAAGCTACTGAAACTGAAAAAGCTTCAAAAGAAAATACTGAAAATGGATATCAAAGTTTAGCTAACTTAATTCTATCTGATTCTGAAGAAGAAGTTGAAGAAGAATCAAGTGAAGAAACTTCAGGATATCAAGCATTAGCTAGTCTTTTAATGTCAGATACTGATGAGTATGAAGACGTAGAAGATGATACAGATGAAGAATAATATAAATTTTACAATTAATCACAAAGAACTATTCAAGGCTTTTATACAAAAAAATAAAGGAGGTATGCTCCTTGATAGACGTAAATAATTTTTGCATATATGAAAATTAGTTTAGCTTCTCCTGAAAAAAATCAGAAGTTGGTCTTATGGAGAGGTTAAAAAACCTGAAACAATTAACTATAGAACTTTAAAACCAGAAAATGACGGACTATTCTGTGAAAGAATCTTTGGTCCGACAAAAGACTGGGAATGTGCTTGTGGAAAGTACAAACGAGTTAGATATAAAAACATTAAATGTGATAAATGTGGAGTTGACGTAACTTTAGCTAAAGTTCGTCGTGAAAGAATGGGGCACTTAGAACTAGCTGCCCCAGTCAGCCACATTTGGTATTTCAAAGGTATTCCAAGTAGAATGGGTCTTCTACTTGACCTTAGTCCAAGACAATTAGAAGAGGTAATTTACTTTGCTTCTTACATTGTTATCGATCCAGGTGAAACTGACTTCATGAAGAAACAAATTGTTTCTGAGCGTGAAGTACGTGAAGCACGTAGCACATTTGGAGCAAACTCTTTCGTGGCTAAAATGGGAGCTGAAGCAATTCGCGACCTATTAGCTGAGTTGGATATCGAAAAAGAACTTAAAGACCTTAAAAATGAACTTAAAGAACTAAGTGAAAGTAACTATAAATCTGGTCAAAAAGTTGTAAAAATTATCAAACGTGTTGAAGTATTCGAAGCGTTTAAACATTCAGGAAATAAACCAGAATGGATGATTATGACTGTACTACCAGTTATCCCACCTGAATTAAGACCTATGGTTCAATTAGATGGTGGACGTTTTGCAACAAGTGACTTAAACGATTTATACAGACGTGTAATTAACCGTAATAACCGTCTTAAAAAACTTATCGAACTTAAAGCACCAGGGCTAATTGTACAAAACGAAAAACGTATGTTACAAGAAGCAGTTGATGCATTAATCGATAACGGACGTCGTGGTCGTCCTGTAACAGGTCCTGGTAACAGAACATTAAAATCATTATCTAATATGTTAAAAGGTAAACACGGTCGTTTCCGTCAAAACTTATTAGGTAAACGTGTTGACTACTCTGGACGTTCAGTAATCGTAGTTGGTCCAAACCTAAAAATGTACCAATGTGGATTACCTAAAGAAATGGCACTTGAATTATTCAAACCATTCGTAATGCGTGAATTAGTTAAACGTGAGTTAGCTAATAACATTAAAAATGCTAAAAATCAAATTGAAAGAATGGAAGATCATGTATGGGATATCTTAGAAGATATTATTCGTGAGCACCCAGTATTACTTAACCGTGCCCCGACTCTTCACCGACTAGGTATCCAAGCATTCGAACCAATCTTAGTGGAAGGGCGTGCAATTCGTCTTCACCCTCTTGTTACAACAGCGTTTAACGCTGACTTCGATGGTGACCAAATGGCTGTTCACGTACCTTTATCAAAAGAAGCACAAGCAGAAGCACGTATGCTTATGTTAGCAGCTCAGAACATCCTTAACCCTAAAGATGGTAAGCCAGTTGTTACTCCATCTCAGGATATGGTATTAGGTAACTACTACCTAACACTTGAAAGACCAGGAGCAGTAGGGGAAGGTATGATTTTCAAAGATGCCGATGAAGCAAGAATAGCATACCAAAATGGATATATTCACCTTCACACACGTATTGGTATCGCGGCTAAAGCTTTTGAAAATCCAACATTCACAGAAGAACAAAATAAAAAATTACTTGTTACTACAATTGGTAAAGTAATCTTTAACGATATATTACCAGAAGGATTCCCATATCTAAATGAACCTACTAAGGACAATTTAGAGACAGCGACTCCTGACAAATATTTTGTATCAACATCTGATTTATCAGAAGGTGGATTAAAAGCTTATATAGCTGAAAAAGAAGCTGTGACACCATTCAAAAAAGGATTCTTATCAAAAATCATCTCTGAAATCTTTAACAGATTCCACATTACTGAAACATCTATGATGCTAGACAGAATGAAAGATTTAGGATTCAAATACTCTTCAAGAGCTGGTATTACAGTAGGGGTAAGTGACGTATTTGTCCTACCTAACAAATATGAAATTTTAGCAGACTCACAAGCCAATGTTGATAAAATTACAACATTATACAGACGTGGTCTATTAACTGAAGAAGAAAGATATCAAAACGTTATTGCTCAATGGGCAAAAGCAAAAGATATCATCCAAGATCAACTTATGGACTCTCTTCCAGCTACCAACCCAATCTACATGATGAGTGACTCTGGAGCACGTGGTAACGCGTCAAACTTTACTCAGTTAGCAGGAATGCGTGGTCTGATGGCGTCTCCATCAGGACGTATCATGGAAATGCCTGTACGTTCATCATTTAAAGAAGGATTAACAGTATTAGAGTTCTTCATCTCTTCTCACGGTGCTCGTAAAGGTCTTGCCGATACTGCGCTTAAGACAGCCGACTCAGGATACTTAACTCGTCGTCTTGTAGACGTTGCACAAGATGTTATCGTTCGTGAGAACGACTGCGGTACATCTCGTGGATTAAGAGTAGCCGCACTGAAATGGAACAGATGAAATTGAAAGTCTACAAGAACGTCTTGAAGGTAGATACAGTAAAGAAACTGTTGTTCACCCAGAGACAGGAAAAGTTATTGTTGAAGATGGTCAATTAATCACTCTAGATACAGCTAAAGAAATTGAAGCAGCTGGTATCGAAAGTGTTGTGATCAGATCAGCATTTACATGTAACTCTCGTCACGGAGTTTGTGAGAAATGTTATGGTAAAAACTTAGCTACAGGTGAAAAAGTAGAAGTTGGGGAAGCAGTTGGTACAATTGCCGCTCAATCTATCGGAGAACCTGGTACACAGCTTACAATGCGTACGTTCCACACAGGTGGGGTTGCCGGTGCCGATATCACTCAAGGTTTACCTCGTATTCAAGAGTTATTTGAAGCGCGTAATCCGAAAGGTAAGGCATTAATCTCAGAAGTAGATGGAACAGTTACAAAAGTTGAAATCGATAATAATCACGTACGTAGAATTTACGTATTAAGTGAAATCGGTGAAGAAAGAGAATATCAAGACTATGGTGCAAGCCGTATGTTAGTTAAAGAAGACGACAAAGTTAAACGTGGTCAAGCTTTAACAGAAGGTTCTATTGAACCAAAAGAATTACTATCAATTGCTGGATTAGAAGCTGTACAAAGTTACTTATTAACTGAGGTACAAAAAAAGTTTACCGTATGCAAGGGGTAGAAATCAGTGATAAACACGTTGAGGTTATGGTACGTCAAATGTTAAGAAAAAGTACGTGTAATCAATGCTGGTGACACTGACTTACTTCCAGGTTCATTAGTTGATATTCATAAGTTCACAGATGAAAACAAAAAAATCCTTGCGGTACGTGGGAATATGGCTACAGCTAAGCCAGTAATTCTAGGTATCACTAAAGCTTCATTAGAAACTGAAAGTTTCCTATCTGCAGCTTCATTCCAAGAAACAACACGTGTTCTTACAGACGCAGCTGTTAAAGGAAAAGTTGACAGACTTATGGGACTTAAAGAGAACGTTATTATTGGTAAGCTAATTCCAGCAGGAACAGGAATGCAAAGATATAATGATGTTGATATTAAAGTAGAAAATGAACTTGAAAAAGAAATGGATAATGAATTAAGTAGACCAATTGAAGAAGAATTACATGAAGAATTAAGTTCTATTTAATCTGAAACATAGAAAAGTCAATAGGAATATAAAAAAATATTATATTCCTATTGACAAATCCATAAAAAAAGTATGTAAAATAGATAATGTTGAATACAAAAGTAGAAGCACCCGTTTCTCACCTGCCAATATTGATTGTTCAGGTTTATGTAGATGAAATGTAGAATTTTATGCTGGGTGTTTTGCACTCAGTTTTTTTTAATGCTTTTAGTATTTAATGAAATTTATAAATAGGAGGTGCTGATCATTAGTAAAGATACTGCACAAGTAAATGAAGGTATTAAAGCGAAAGAGTTTCTTTTAATTAGTCAAAATGGAGAACAATTAGGAGTTAAAACTAAGGCAGAAGCAATGCAAATTGCAGAGCGTATGAACTTAGATGTTGTTCTAGTAGCTCCAAATGCTAAAACACCAGTTGCTAAAATTATGAACTATGGTAAGTTCAAATTTGAACAACAAAAGAAAGAAAAAGAAGCACGTAAGAAACAAAAAATCGTAACAACAAAAGAGATAAGATTATCTCCAACAATAGAAAAACACGATTTTGAAACTAAGTTGAAAAATGCACGTAAATTCTTAGCAAAAGAAGACAAAGTTAAAGTTTCTATTCGTTTTAAAGGGAGAGCAATCACCCACAAAGAAATTGGACAGAAAGTTTTAGAAAACTTTTCTAACGAAGCTAGCGATATAGCTACTGTCGAACAAAAACCTAAAATGGAAGGTCGCAGTATGTTCTTAGTTCTAGCACCAAAAAAAGAGAAATAAAGGTTTAATATAGGAGGAATTTGATAATGCCAAAAATGAAATCTCACCGTGGTTTAGCAAAACGTGTGAAAAAAACAGCTAGCGGTAAATTAAAACGTAGCCGTGCTTATACTTCTCACTGGTTTTCAAGAAAAACTACTAAACAAAAACGTCACTTACGTAAAGCTTCATTAGTATCTCGTGGTGATTACAAACGTATTAGAACTTTATTAGTTAAATAATATTAAAGAAGATTAATTATAGCGTAAATACTTATTTAAGTTATACATAAGGAGGAATTAGATATGCCACGTGTTAAAGGTGGAACTGTGACTCGTCGTCGCCGTAAAAAAGTTTTAAAACTAGCTAAAGGATATTTTGGTTCAAAACATACATTATTCAAAGTTGCTAAGCAACAAGTAATGAAATCAGGAATGTATGCTTTCAGAGACCGTCGTCAAACAAACGTAATTTCAGAAGATTATGGATCGTTCGTATTAATGCAGCTGCAAGATTAAATGGATTATCTTACAGCCGTCTAATGAACGGACTTAAAGTTGCTGGAATCGATATTAACAGAAAAATGTTATCAGAAATCGCTATCCACGACGCAGCTGGATTCACAAGCATTTGTGAACAAGCTAAAGCAGCTTTAGCTAAATAATTAGAAATAGTTAAAAAGTTACTTGCATAATTTTGCAGGTAACTTTTTTGTTTTTATATAAATATAAATGGGGCAGACCCAAAAACTCTAAATTTTAACAAGGTTTATATGAAAATTCCTAGACGCAGTGATTTATTGATATCTAAATTCACTTTATAAAAGCTTTTTATATATCTAATAAACTGTGAGGGAGTGACTCTACAAAATCTTGTTTCTTCGAAATCACAATTTTTGAGTCACTCCCATTCTTTTTTATAATAAAACATACCTTAGAGAGTTATAATAGGCTCTTTAAGGTGTTTTATTCATTAATATACTATCTTTCTAGGATTATTTAATCTATGGAGCTTAGTTTGAGCAATTTCATTGTATACTTCTTCACTTCTTTTTTTCATATAATAAAAATAGCCCATGTATACCATAATAAATCACAAAACTGTAAGAATACATCTAGTTTTTCGTAATTACACTCTTTATTGTTAAAAATACGCTTTTAAGAAGGTAATCGTTTCCTCGTAGTTTAAATCATTTTCTGATATAAAAACTTGCTATATCGAAGTAATAATCGTTATATCCTGCGTATTCAAAAATCTATTAAATATAATTTATCTTTTGAAAAATAAGAAATTACCTTCAACTAAGTCATTGTGGCATAATCTGTCAGGTGCATAGAACTTTCTAAAGTCATCTATAATGTACAAGTATTGCTTAAAAATATTCTTTTTTTTCTTCAATTTGGTTATAATAATTATAAAATTGTTTAACAGGATCAAATATATACTCAGCTTGAAATTTTTTTGAATGAAAGTTATTAAGAAGTTTTCCTATTCTTATGATACTTGATAATTTTTCTTTTGCGAAATAAATGTTTTTTTGGATTAGGTTGAAATTCTGTAATTAAATTATTATTATTGAAGAATATTGGTTTAAGAAAGTAATCTTCATTAGCTAGAAGACTAATAGCTTCTTTTTTTCGTTATTTTTTTATTTACAATATTTGTAGAATCCTTAGAAGTTCTGTAGAAATATTTGTTTTTTTATCCGTTATAATAATATAATTCTTATTAGTGATTCCATAACTTGTTTCTTCTATAGTAAGAATTTTTTTCATTTAAGATTTTTTTCTAATTTATTTAAATTGTACATATCAATACCCTCCTTAGTTTCAGAAATATAAAAATCCTTTTTCACTATAATTATATAATAAACTAACTAAAGTTGAAAGGAAAAACGATTGCATTGTAAGGAGTGATTCGATAAAATTGTGATTTTAGAGAAACAAGATTTTTGTCGAGTCACTTCTGCATAGTTTATTAGACATCTAAAAAGTTTTTTTATAATGCGAATTTAGATATCGATAAACCAATGCATTTATGAGTTTTCAAATGAACTTTATTAAATTTTTAGGACTTTTGGGTCAGTTTCATTTAATATTAAAAATACTATTTTTTTATAATATCGAAAAGGATAGATTAAATACATTTTAGGGATTTGAGGGGTGTTTTTTTATGTGAACTTAAATGTGTGATAATCTTTTTAAATAGCTGGTATATATAGATATTTTTTTAATTTAAATAGTGTAAGTAAATGGTGTATTGTTGAAAAAAATCAAGAAATTTGATATAATTGTAATGTATAAAAATATATTTATATACATAAAGTTTCATTTTTAAATATCATAGGAGGTGTAAAATGAAAGAAGTTTTTTTATTAGCAGTGAGTATATTACATTAGCTCAATTTTTAAAATTAGAAGGATTTATAGGTTCAGGAGGAGAAGCTAAATACTTTTTACAAGATGTAGAAGTCGAGCTTAATGGAGAGTTAGAAAACAGACGAGGGAAAAAATTATATTCAAATGATATAATAAAATTAGAAGGAAATGAATTCATAATTATTAATGAGAATTAAGAGTTTAAAATTACTGTATTTTCGAAATTATTTATCTATGAATATAGAAACTCATCCCTCGCTTAATGTTTTAGTAGGAAACAACGCGAATGGAAAAACTAATATTATAGAGTCTATTTTTTGTTTAGCACTTGGAAAAAGCTACAGAACAAAAAGTGATAGTGAATGTATAATGTTTGGAGAAACCGCCACGGCGATGTCGTGTGTAGTTAGTAAAAATAATAAGAATCTTGATATTATGTTAGGTATTAACAATAAAGGTAAAAGTGCTAAGATTGCAGGTGTTAAGAAAACTAAGTTAACTGATTTTGTTGGAGAGCTTAATGTTGTTTTATTTTCTCCAGAGGACTTACAAATAGTTAAAGGCTCTCCAGCTCTGCGCCGTGAGTTTATAAATAGAGAATTTTATCAATTTTCACGTATTTATCATAAATATAACCTAATGTATCAACATCTTTTGAAACAACGTAATTCGTATTTAAAAGATATGAGAAAAAATCCAAAAGATGAAATGGCTTTAACATACTTAGAAACTCTTACCTCACAACTTGCTAAAGTAGCATTGTATATTACAAAAGAAAGAGTATCGTTTGTTCAAGATATTTCGAAGTTAACATATAAAAATATGTTAAATATTTCAAATGGACAAGAAACTTTAAAAATAAGATATAAAAGTTCTGTTCTAGAGGCATTGAATATTAAAGATACAGAGGATGAGGCTTTTTACTGAAGAAAAACTTGACGAATATCATTATGAGAAAATCTTTTGATGATATTATGCGTGGAAGTACAAAAATTGGGCCACAGCATGATGATTTAGAATTTTATATAAATGACCTTGATGCTAAAATGTATGCATCCCAAGGGCAACAAAGAAGTATAGTATTGTCACTTAAACTCGCTGAAATTAATTATTTAAAAAGATAAGACAGGGACTTATCCTGTCCTACTTTTGGATGATGTACTTAGTGAGTTAGATAAAAATAGACAACTTAAATTATTAGATGCAATTAATGAAAATGTACAAACATTCATTACGACACCTTCAATATCAGATATTAAAGAAGATTTATTGAAAAAAGCTAAAGTTTTCAAAATAGAAAGTGGAAATATTAGTGAAATAATCTAGAAAAATTTATTTATTAAATTTACTAAAATGAAAGGAAAAAAATCATGGTAGAAAAATAAAAAAACACAAGAATATAATGCCGATCAGATTCAGGTCCTTGAAGGATTAGAAGCTGTTAGGGTAAGACCAGGTATGTATATCGGTTCTACATCTAGTAAAGGGCTACATCACCTAGTATGGGAGATTGTAGATAACTCAATAGATGAAGCCTTAGCTGGATACTGTAATACAATAACAGTAGCAATTGAAAAAGGAAATTGGATAAGAGTAGAGGATAATGGGCGAGGTATTCCAGTAGATATTCAAGAACAAACAGGAAAGCCAGCACTTGAAGTTATCCTTACAGTTTTACACGCAGGTGGTAAATTTGGAGGCGGCGGATATAAAGTATCTGGTGGTCTTCACGGAGTTGGAGCCAGTGTAGTTAATGCTTTATCAACTAACTTAGAAGCAGCTGTTCATCGTGATGGTAAAATACATAGTATGAAATTTGAACGTGGTGATGTTGTTCAAGGGATTACTGTAGTAGGAGATACTGATAGAACGGGAACAACTATTCGTTTTAAAGCTGATCCAGAAATCTTCCAAGAAACAACAGTATATGAATACGATATTTTAAGAACACGTATTAGAGAACTTGCTTTCTTAAACAAAGGAATAACAATTATTCTTAAAGATGAAAGAGAAGGTCAAGAAAAAGAAGAAACTTTCTGTTATGAGGGTGGATTATTAGAATATGTAGAAATGTTAAACGAGAATAAAGATGCTTTACATGAAGCTATTTATGTTCACGGTGAGATGGATGGTAAAGAAGTGGAAATTTCAATGCAATATAACACAGGATATTCAAATAATGTCTTAAGTTATGCTAATAACATTAACACTCATGAGGGTGGTACTCACGAAAGTGGATTTAAAACTGCACTTACAAGAATAATTAATGCTTATGGTAAAGAATAAACTTATTAAAGATAAAGAATCTTTGACAGGGGATGATGTTCGTGAGGGGCTTGTTGCGATTATCTCTATTAAACATCCAAATCCACAGTTCGAAGGACAAACCAAAACTAAACTAGGTAACTCAGAAATGAGTACTATTACTAACAAACTATTTTCTGAAGAATTAGATAGATTCTTATTAGAAAATCCAAAAACAGCGAAAATAATCGTTGAAAAAGGACTTCAAGCATCACGTGCAAGAATCGCAGCGAAGAAAGCTCGTGAATCTACACGTCGTAAAAATGCATTAGAATTTACTAACCTACCAGGGAAACTTGCAGACTGTTCAAGCAAAGATGCAGCTGAGTGTGAATTATTCCTAGTCGAAGGGGACTCTGCGGGAGGAAGTGCAAAACTTGGACGTAATAGTAAATTCCAAGCAATTTTACCTCTTAAAGGTAAAATTCTTAACGTAGAGAAAGTAAGAATTGATAAAGTACTAGCTAACGATGAAGTTCGTTCGTTAATTACAGCTATTGGTATGGGTATTGGTGAAACATTAAACATAGATAAACTTCGTTATCACAAAATCGTTATTATGACCGATGCGGATGTTGACGGAAGTCACATTAGAACATTGTTATTAACATTCTTCTTCAGATATATGAGAGAATTAATCGATGCAGGATATGTGTATATCGCAAGACCACCTCTATATGGGCTAAAAGTAGGTAAGAAAGAATTCTACTGTCATACAGAAGAAGAACTGAAACAAAATATTGAAGAACATGCTGGAGATAAAAAGTATACTGTTCAACGATATAAAGGTCTTGGAGAGATGAACGCAGAAGAACTATGGGATACAACAATGGATCCAGACCATCGTTTAATGTACCAAGTAAGTGTTGATGATGCTCAAAGAGCAGACGCTGCATTTGATACATTAATGGGTGAAAAAGTAGAGCCAAGACGTAAATTTATCGAAGATAATGCGCTAAATGTTATAAACTTAGACATTTAGAAAGAAAGGATAGAACATGGAAGATAATAAAAATAATATTACCTTAAGAAACATAACGACTGAAATTGAAAATTCATTTTTAGATTATTCAATGAGTGTTATTGTATCACGTGCATTACCAGATGTACGTGACGGGTTAAAACCAGTTCATAGAAGAATACTTTATGCTTTTAATGATTTAGGGTTAACATATGATAAACCTTACAAAAAAAGTGCCTTCGTTGTAGGGGAAGTTATGGCGAAGTATCACCCACATGGTGACTCTGCAACTTATGGAACAATTGTACGTTTAGCACAAGATTTCAACAGTAGATATCCCTTGGTAGACGGTCAAGGAAACTTCGGTTCTATTGATGGAGATGGTGCTGCTGCGATGCGTTATACTGAAGCTAGAATGAGTAAAATAGCTTCAGAGTTACTACGTGATATTAACAAAGATACTGTTGATATGCAAGATAACTATGATGGTACAAAACAAGAACCAAAAGTATTACCGGCAAGAATTCCAAACTTATTAGTTAATGGAAGTAGTGGTATTGCCGTAGGTATGGCGACTAATATTCCACCACATAACTTAGGAGAAGTTATAGATGGAGTAATAGCATTAGCTGATAATTCAGAGATTACTATTGCTGAGCTAATGTCTAAAATTAAAGGACCTGACTTCCCAACAGGATCATTCCTACTAGGACGTAGTGGGATAGTTAAAGCATATACAACAGGACGTGGTTCTGTGATTATGCGTGGTAAAACTGAAATTGAGCAAATGAAAAATGGTAAGGAAAGAATCGTTATTACAGAAATTCCTTATCAAGTAAACAAAGCAAAATTAGTTGAAAAAATTGCTGAATTAGCTCGTGATAAGAAAATTGAAGGTGTTACAGACCTTCGTGATGAAAGTAACTTAAAAGGTATAAGAATTGTAATTGAATTACGTCGAGATGTTAATAGTAACGTAATTTTAAACAATCTATACAAATTAACACCATTACAAAGTTCATTTGGTGTTAACATGATTGCTCTTGTAAATGGAGTACCCAAGTTATTAAATCTTAAAGAAGTACTTTACCACTACTTAGAGCATCAAAAAGAAGTAGTAGTAAGAAGAACTAAGTTCGACCTGAAAAAGCACAAGCTCGTGCCCACATATTAGAAGGTTTAAGAATTGCTTTAGATAATATCGATAGAATTATTAGCTTAATTCGTGGTTCTCAAACTGCTGAAGAAGCGAAAGTTGGATTAATTGATCAATTTGGATTAACAGAAATTCAAGCTCAAGCGATCTTAGATATGCGCTTACAACGACTTACAGGTTTAGAACGTGATAAGATTGAAGAAGAATATAGTAAGCTTATGGAACTTATTGCTGACTTAGAAGATATACTAGCAAAACCTGAGAGAGTAATTCAAATCGTTAAAGATGAGTTATTAGAAGTTAAGGAAAAATTTGGAGACAAACGTCGTAGCGTAATTATCGAAGGGCAAGTAGATCAAATTGAAAATGAAGATTTAATTGAACAAGAACAAATTATAATTACTCTATCTCACAACCAATACATCAAACGTCTTGCTGCAAGTACTTATAAATCACAAGGGCGTGGTGGACGTGGAGTAAACGGAATGACTACAAATGATGAGGATAATGTAGCTTACATGCTAAGCTGTTCAACTCACGATCATATCTTATTCTTTACAGATAAGGGTAAAGTTTATACTCTTAAAGGTTATGAAATTAACCAAATGAGCCGTCAATCTAAAGGTATACCGATTATTAACTTATTAGAAATTGAAAAAGAAGAAAAAGTAAACTCTATTATTGCAATCTCTGATTTACAAGAAGAAGATACAAACTTAATCTTCTCAACTAAGTACGGTATCATTAAGAAATCTAAATTAGGAGATTACGCAAGTATTCTTAAGAAAGGTAAGATTGCTCTTAAACTTGATGACGACGATTCATTAATCGATGTTCAAAGAATTACAGATGATCAAGATATTATGATAGTTACAGCGAATGGACAAGCAATTAGAATTAATGCTGAAAAAGTTCGTACAATGGGACGTGTAAGTCGAGGTGTTAAAGGTATCACACTTTCTCCAGATGACTATGTAGTAGGTATGGAAGTAGTTGATGAATCTAAGAAATTTTAACAGTAACAGAAAATGGTATTGGTAAGATTTCTAAATCTACGGAATTTAATGTAATTAACCGTGGAGGAAAAGGTGTTAAAGTAGCAAAAGTTACGAAGAAAACAGGTAAGATTGTAGCGGTTAAATCAATTGCAGGAAATGAAGATTTAATGATAATGACTGATCAAGGAATTATTATTAGAATAGATGTTTCTACAATTAGTACATTAGGAAGAACAGCGACTGGAGTTAAAGTAATTAACCTTGTTGACGATCAAAAAGTAGCGACTGTAACTTTAGCAGCGAAAGAAGAAGTCTACGAAGAAGAATAAAATATATAAATAGAGGTAAATTGTATAAATAGTGAAAAAGGTTATTTATACAGTTTCCTCTTTTTTTGAAAATTATAAAGTAATTTATCATATTTTCAAAGTATAGTGATGTGAAAATTATAATAAACTAAAAGGTTTAATAATAATAAAAATAATTTAACTACTATATGGCAGTGAAATATGAACAATGAATCGATATTCAAAAAAAGTTAGTAAAAAATTAAGAATATAAAAAAACTCTCAAAAATTCATTGTTTTATTGAGGAAAAAAAGTTTTTATAATGGAATATATAGTTAAAACTGATAAATATACTTTATTAGTAAAAAAATCTTATCAAGGAGTAACTAAATGCAAAAACACAAGATTAGAAAGCAATGTAAATGAGAATATTATACAAGAAGAGATTCAAATTCTTACAGAAATGTTGTTAAAGGCAACAAAAAAATGATTTCTGAAGAAACATTTGAAAAAAATTGTAGAATTAAAAAGCATTAGCTGATAAAAAAATTACGACAAATTAAATCTTATTATAAAAGATTTAACGCAAGAAGAAATGGAAATTGTTGCAAAATTTCTTTTCAATTTTACCATTATTAATTAATATAGCAGAAGATGTTGACTTGGCTTATGAAGTTAACTATAAAAAAATAATATAGGTGAATCATATGTAGGGAAATTGTCTGAGTCTATTAAAAATATTAAAGATAAAAATATCTTAGAAAATATCAATGTAGTACCGGTACTTACAGCTCACCCAACACAAGTTCAGCGTAAAACAGTTCTTGATTTAACAGAAAAACTTCATAGTTTATTAAGAAAGCATCGTGATGTGAAAAATGGTTTAATAAATGAAAGAAAATGGAAAAATGCAATCCAAAAACATATTGAAATATTAACACAAAGTGATATTATTCGAGAAAAGAAATTAAAAGTAGCTAACGAAATCACAAACGTATTAGAGTATTATAACTTATCATTTATTAAAGCAATTGCAAAATTGATGACAGAGTATAAATTATTATTAGAAGAAAATAATATAGAATTAAAAAATGAAACTCCTATAACAATGGGAATGTGGATTGGTGGAGACCGTGATGGTAACCCGTTTGTTACAGCTGAAACATTGAATCTCTCAGCTACGAAACAATGTGAGCTTATTACAGCTTATTATATTGAAAAACTAAATAGTTTATATAGAACATTCTCAATGTCATCTCATGTTACTAAAGGAAGTAAAGAACTAGAAGAATTAGCAAATCGTTCAAGTGATACTTCTGAGTATAGAGAAAAAGAATTATACAGAAGAGCGATATCACATATTAAAGAGAAACTTGAAAATACTAGAGAGTATTTATTACAAGATAAAGAAATTGGAGATAAATATCTTACAGCAGATGAGTTTATCGCAGATCTAACAATAATTGAAAAGTCATTATTAGAGAATAAAGGCGAACTCTTAGTAACTGGTGAGTTTGAAGAATTATTTAATGTGGTTAAAATCTTTGGATTCTATTTAGCAAGTATTGACATGCGTCAAGATTCAAGTGTCTATGAAGCATCAGTGGCTGAATTATTAAGTAGTGCAAATATTGAAAAAGATTACAGCTCATTAAGTGAAGAAGAAAAATGTGAACTACTGTTAAAACAATTAAAAGAAGATCCACGTCCACTAAGTATAAATGATGAAAATAAACAATCTGAAGAATTAAAAAAAGAATTAGCAATCTTTAGAACTGCTAGAAAATTAAAAGATAAACTTGGTGATAATGTTATTAAACAAAATATTATTTCACACACAACAAGTGTCTCTGACTTATTAGAACTTGCAATAATGCTTAAAGAAGTTGGTTTAGTAGGAAGTGATTTTGCTAGATTACAACTTGTACCATTATTCGAAACAATCGAAGACTTAGAGAATTCATATGAAGTAATGGACAAATACTTAAGTCTAGATATTGTAAAAAAATGGGTAAGTGATAATAGAAGTTATCAAGAGATTATGTTAGGATATTCAGATAGTAACAAAGATGGGGGATATCTATCATCTGGCTGGTCACTATACAAAGCACAACAAGAACTATCATCATTAGGAGAAAAACATAATATTAAAGTTACTTTCTTCCACGGTCGTGGTGGTACTGTTGGTCGTGGTGGTGGACCAAGTTATGATGCGATTATTTCGCAACCTTTAGGAAGTGTCCAAGATAGAATTCGTCTTACAGAACAAGGTGAAATTATCGCAGCAAAATATGGAAATAGTGACGCGGCATACTATAACTTAGAAGCACTATTTTCAGCTGTAATTCAAAGAATGAATGCTGATAAAGTGAATACTGATATTAGATATATACCAGAAATTCAAGGTATAATGGATGAAATAGTGGAAGATAGTTACAATAAATATCGAGAATTAGTATTTGAAAATCCTAACTTCTACAATTATTTCTTTGAAGCTACACCAATTAAAGAAATTTCAAGCTTAAATATTGGTTCACGTCCAGCATCACGTAAAAAAATTACTGATATTGGAGGCTTAAGAGCAATTCCATGGGTATTTTCATGGTCACAAAGTAGAATTATGCTTCCTGGTTGGTATGGAGTAGGAACAGCATTTTCAAACTTTATAAATAAAGATAAAGAAAATATTGAAAAACTTCGTAAAATGTATAAAGGCTGGCCATTCTTTACCTCTTTACTTTCAAATGTAGACATGGTTATGTCAAAATCTGACATGGATATAGCTAAAGAGTATGCTAATCTATGTAAAGAAGAAGAAACTAAAAAGGTATATGAAGAAATTTTAAGAGAATGGAATTTAACAAAACAAGTAGTTTTAGAAATTTCAGAACATAAAGAGTTCCTAGAAGATAATACTTATTTAACTCGAAGTTTAGAAAATAGGTTACAGTACTTTAATACATTAAACTTAATTCAATTAGAGTTAATTAAACGCTCAAGAGAAGGTAAATTACCTGAATCACAAATTAATACAATTCACATAACAATTAACGGAGTAGCTACAGGACTTAGAAACTCAGGGTAATGAAAAAGAGAGGATTGCCCAAAAAATCCTAGATTTTAAAGAAGTTTACAAGAAAACTCATAGACGCAGTGGTTTATTGATATCTAAATTAGCTTAATGAAAGCTTTTTAGATATCTAATAAACTGAGCGGGGGTGACTCGACAAAATCGATTTCTACGAAATCACGATTTTTGAGTCACTCCCGTTTTAAATTATTTAATTTTTATAGCGACATAACTCTTAGGTGGAATAACTGTTCCGAAAGGTGTTGAATAAACTTCATTATTTCCAAATAGTTTTTCACCAGAGTAATTCTCAATAAAATTAGCTTTAGAATCAAGATTTATAATACAAAGAATATTATTTCGTCTATATGCAACACACTTGTTGTTTGAATAGATAAACTCAAAGTTTGTAATAAAACTAGCTTTATTTTCATTTCTAAAGTTTGATAGTTCAATATAGTGATTTAATAAATCTTCATCCTTATTATTATGTGCAAATCCTAAACGATTATAAGGATCTCTAAAGCCGTACATTCCAATTTCATCACCATAATAAATACAAGGAACACCAGGTAGAGTAAATTGAATAAAACTAGCGTACTTAAGGAGTTCTTTTGCTTTAGCATATTGTTCATTAGACAATGTATATGTTGGTCTTTCATGAACTGGAACATCTTCAGGATTATCAAATGCTAGCATAGTTAATACTCGTTCTGTATCATGACTTCCTAATAAGTTCATTACAGCATCAAGAGCTGGGCGCGGATAATTTTCTACTAGTTTTAAGATTTCAAGAGTAAAATCCTCTGCATTTTTATTTTTCACGAAATTAATAATTGCGTTCTTCCAAGGATAGTTCATAACACTATCAAGTTGGTCACCTAAGAAATAACGTCGACGAGTATTGTATGAAATTTTATTAGTTGCATCTTCCCAAACTTCACCGATAATTAGAGCATCTTTGTCATAGTATTTAGCACTTTCACGAATTCTATCTAAAAATTCATCAGGAAACTCATCCGCAACATCAAGTCTCCATCCAGCAATTCCAAGTTTTTGCCAAAAGTTAACAACACCACTATCTTTATTATTAATAAAATCGCTGTACTCTTTATTTTCTTTGATTACCGTTGGTAAATTATCAAATCCCCACCATGAATGGTATTCGTTAGGGAAATTTATGAAATTAAACCAAGAATAATATGGTGAATTTTGCGAATTATAAGCTCCGATGCTGTCATAATTATTATATCTATTGAAATAAATACTATCTGAACCAGTGTGACTAAATACACCATCTAGTATGATTTTAATATTATTATCTTTAAAGTCTTTACAAAATTTTTCAAATTGTTCATTAGTTCCAAAATATGGATCAACGTTAAAATAATCTGAAGTTGAATAACGATGGTTTTCCGGACTTTCAACGATTGGGTTAAGATAGATACTCTCGATATTTAATTTTTTGAAATATTCTTTTTCTTCTTCGATACCTAGCAGATTCCCCATTAGAAAATCTTTAGCTCCATAATTTTCATGAGTAATAGATGAATGAGGAATACTATTCCAATTTTCATGTCTAATTCTCACATTTTCATTCTTAGCGATTTTTGCTGTAAATTTCTCGCTGCGTTTAAATCTATCTGGGAAAATTTGATACATAATTGAACCTTTATACCAATCTGGCGTAGTGAAGTTTTTATCGTAAACTGTCAATTGCCAATCAGGTAATTCATCCTTGTTATTAACTAATTTAGCATTAAGTCTATCGTTTTTTAAATAAACATAGAAACTGTCAAAGTGAACTTCAAAATGATAAAAATAAAGACCAGTGGCAAGAGCTTCAAAAGAAACAACATATTTTGTATAGTCAGAATCGAGTTTCTCTTTAAACTCTAAACTTTTTAGAAATAACTTCTCCTGTAAATTCATTTTTTTAATAATTATTTTTAAGTCATTAAAATAAAAAAATCATTTTTAATAAGAACTTCAAAGTTAAAATCATCATTATTTTTTTTATAGCCCCTTGGGGATACTTATTTTTTTATTGGATTAAATTTAATCATATTTTCATCTCCGGAATACAAAGTTTTTCATTTTTTTAATCTGTTTTTACAAAAAAACAATCAATTTTATTTTTAATATAAAAGCTTTTTAAATGTAAATATTATTAGTATAAAAAAACAGAAATTAATTAATATAAAAAGCAATGTAAGGGGTATAATTATTTACTGTAAAACACTAAAGAAAAACATTTACATCAAGGGCTCTTTGTGTTATACTATAGGTATAAAAATTAAAGGAATAAATAGTAATAAAATAGAATATTTTTCTCGTTATTTCTTTATTGAAAAAAATTTTTTTACGCAACTGAGTAAACGCTTACTTTTTGCGGAAAAAGGGGGTTGTTTAGTGAGTAATAGTATGGCAGAATATTTATTCCATGAAGGAACTAATTACCATAGCCATAAATTTTTAGGTTCGTTTTTAGATGGAGATAAGTGTATATTTAGAGTATGGGCTCCGAATGCTAAAAAAGTCTTTGTAACAGGAGAGTTTTGTTCTTGGTATCCGAAAGCTCATGAAATGAAATCAATTAATGATAAAGGTATATTTGAAGTTGAGCTTAGTGGTATTAAACAATATGATGCATATAAATACGTAATAGTAACTAAAAGTGGTCGCGAATTATGGAAAGCAGATCCATATGCTAATCATGCTGAGACTAGACCATTAACAGCTTCAAAAGTTTATTCTTTACCAAATTACGATTGGAAAGATGGTAAATGGATGGAAAATAGAGTAGTTCCTCATCACCGACCAATGAACATATATGAAGTTCATTTAGGTTCATGGAAACATCATGAAGATGGTAAAGAGATGAGCTATAGAGATCTTGCTAATACATTAGTAAAGTATGTTAAAGATATGAACTACACTCATATTGAATTGTTACCAGTAACAGAATATCCGTACGATAAATCATGGGGATATCAAGCAACGGGGTATTTTTCACCAACATCTAGATATGGAACACCTGAAGATTTTATGTATTTTGTTGATTGTTGTCACCAAAATAATATTGGAGTAATTTTAGACTGGGTACCTGGACATTTCACAAAAGATGCACATGGATTATATGAATTTGATGGGACACATTGTTATGAATATTCAGATTCTAGAAAAATGGAACATGAAGGATGGGGGACTAGAGTCTTTGATTATGGTAGAAATGAAGTAAGGTCATTTTTAACATCAAGTGCTATTTCTTGGATAGAAGATTATCATATTGACGGTATTAGAGTTGATGCAGTAAGTTCTATGATATTCTTAAATTATTGTCGTGATGAGGAGAAATCTGCAAGAAATATCTATGGTGGCTTTGAGAATCTTGAAGCAATTGACTTTATAAAAAATCTTAATCTATATATAAAAGAAAACTATCCTGGTGTTTCTATGATAGCTGAAGAATCGACAAGTTATCCAAAAGTAACAGCTGATGTTGAACATGGTGGTTTAGGATTTGACTTTAAGTGGAATATGGGATGGATGAATGACAGTCTTGATTATTTAGAAACAGATCCTTTCTTCAGAAAAGGAGTACATAACAAATTTACTTTCTCAATGCATTATGCATTTTCAGAAAATTTCATCTTACCAATTTCACATGATGAAGTGGTGCATGGAAAAAAATCGCTATTAGATAAAGTCCTGTTCCTTATGAAGATAAGTTTGGTAATTTTAAGTCATTCTTAGGATATATGTATGCACATCCTGGAAAAAAACTAACATTTATGGGAATTGATATTGCTCAATTTATTGAATGGGATGAAGAAAGAGAATTAGATTGGTTATTAATGCTTTACCCTAAACATGTATCCACACATAGATATGTTAAAGAGCTTAACAAATACTATAAATCTACACCTGCATTATGGGAAAATGATAGTGACTGGAATGGATTTAAATGGCATGTTGTAGATGATAATAACAACAATGTTTTTGCTTTTTCTCGTAAAGATAGATCTGGAAAAGAAGTTTTAGTAGTAAGTAATTTTTCTAATCAAGTGCTGAAAAATTATGAAATAGGAGTAAATACTTGGGGAAGCTATAAAATAGTATTGAACTCAGATGCAAAAAAATATGATGGATTAGCAATTTTAAATAGAAATTTAAAAACTATAAATAAAGAGAAAAATGAATTTAGATATACTTTGAGTATAAACATACCACCTTATACAACGATGTATATAGAAAAGAAATAATAAGTTTTAGAAGAAGGGGGTCAAATTTATGGCACGAAAAAAAGAAGTAGTAGCTATGCTACTAGCAGGAGGACAAGGGACGAGGCTTCAAGTATTAACTAAAGATATGGCTAAACCAGCCGTACCTTTTGGTGGAAAATATAGAATTATCGATTTCCATTATCAAACTGTGCAAACTCTGGAATTTCAACAGTGGGAGTATTAACACAGTTTATGCCACTTGAACTTAACTCATACATGGGGAATGGTCAACCATGGGATTTAGATAGAATGGATGGAGGATTATCAATTCTACCACCATATACTGCTGGGAAAACGGGAGAATGGTACAAGGGAACAGCCAATGCTATTTATCAAAATATTAAATACATAGAGCAATACAATCCAGAATACGTACTTATCTTATCTGGAGATCATATTTATAAAATGAATTACAAGGAAATGTTAGATTTTCATAAACAAAAAGGCGCTGACTTAACAATAGCACATATTAATGTTCCTCTTGAAGAAGCGAGTCGTTTTGGTATTTTAAATACAAATACAGATTTAAAAGTTACAGAGTTTCTAGAAAAACCAGAAAATCCAATATCTACAAAAGCATCAATGGGTATTTATATCTTTAGTTGGAAAGAACTTAGAGAGTACCTGACTCGTGATGAGGAAAATCCTGATAGTGAAAAAGACTTCGGTAAAAATATTATCCCAATGATGTTAAATGAAGATAAAAACATCTACGCTTATCCATTTTATGGATATTGGAAAGATGTAGGTACAATAGAAAGCTTATGGGAAGCTAATATGGACCTTATTAAAAATAAAGAGAACTTTAACATTGATGATAGATTATGGAGAATTTACTATCGTCATGAAGGAGCAATGCCACAATACTTAGGACACAGTGCAAATGTAAAAAATTCTATGATTTCTGATGGTACTGCAGTTTATGGTATGGTTTCTGAATCTATTATTTCTTCAGGTGTTAGAATTGAAGAAGGTGCAGAAGTTGTAGGAAGTATAATAATGAAAGATGTTCTAATAGAAAAAGGTGCTAAAGTTTATAATTCAATTATTGCTGAAGGTTCGGTAGTTAAAGAAAATGTTGAAGTTGGTCACAGAGAAATAGTTTTAGGAAAAGAACAAATAACAGTAATCGGTAGGGATGAAGTTGTAAATAACAATAGGAAAGTAGAGGGGAAATAATATGGTAAATGCTTTTTGTGTATTATTCGCAGATAACTATCGTAATGATGATTTGCAAGGATTAGTAAGGAATAGAACACTAGCATCTTTGGCAGTTGCATCAAGATATAGAATGGTTGATTTTATGCTTTCTTCATTAGTGAAAGCAGAAGTCTCAAACATTGCTGTAGTAACAAATTATCACTATAAATCATTGATGGATCACCTGAGTTGGGGGAAAGACTGGGATCTAAATAGAAAAAATAGTGGACTTAAGTTTATTACACCGATGTCTAATCACCAATCAAATCGTGTAGCTCAAAATAAAATTGAAGCACTAGGAGATGCTACTAAATATGCAGATACATTATTGGAAGAGTATTGTATTTTAGCGGATGGAAATATTGTAGGGAATATTGATTTTAAAGAGATGGTTAATTACCATAAAACTACAAATGCAGATATAACGTTAGCATACACTTATAGAAAACCTCAACAACGTGAATCACAAATCATCTTTGATGATAAAAAAAGGGTTTATGATAGCTTATATCATTATGATGGATATGATGAAGTATGTCCAACACAAGTTAAAATATATGTAATGTCTAAACAAATGTTTAAAGACCTAGTTAAAAAAGGGACAACGCTAGGATGGCAAGATATATTATTGGACTTTATAACTAAAAATTTTCATCGTCTAAATGTTTATGGTTATGAAATCAAGAACTACAATAGAACCATTAACAGTGTTCAAGAATATTATAATTTTAATCGTGACTTGTTAAATCCAGATAAGTTAAATGAATTGTTCTTATCAGGGACTGATATCCTAACAAGAGTAGCAGATAGTGTGCCAACTACATATGGAGACGGAGCAATTGTTAAGAATTCTATACTAGGTGATGGTTGTGAAATTAACGGAATTGTGGAAAATAGTATTCTGTTTAGAGATGTTGTAGTTGAAGAAGGAGCAGTAATTAAAAATTCAATAGTACTGCCAAATTGTGTGATTAAAAAATCAGCATACTTAGATTGTGTAATTTTAGATAAATATGCAGTAGTTTTAGAAAAAGTTGAGTTAAAAGGAACAGAAAACTGCCAAGTTATCGTAGAAAAAGGTAAAGTAGTAGAATAATAGTAAAAGGGTTAGAAAAAATGTGGGAGAGATTTGTAAAACTTTCGATTTTCAAGAGAAAAAAGAGTATAATATACAGATAGACTACATCTAAAACTAACCCTTTTAGTATGAATGAAAATAACGAATAAGGAGAACTATAATGAAAATATTATTCGTGGCAGCTGAAGCAGCACCATTTGTCAAAGTTGGAGGTCTAGGGGACGTGATAGGATCACTACCGAAAGCACTTCAAGATGAAAATGTAGAAGCAAGGGTAGTACTACCATTGTATTCTTCAATAGACAGAGATAAGTACGATTTAAAATACAGACAACATATTTTTATTAATTTAGGATGGAGAACAGTTTACTGTGGAATCTTTGAGACTGTAGTAAACGGAGTAACTTATTATTTCATTGATAATGAACAATATTTCAATAGAGATAGTGTATACGGTCAAGAAGATGACGGGGAGCGTTTCGCATTCTTCTCAAAAGCAGCATTAGAAATATTACCGCATATTGACTATAAACCTGATGTATTAAACGCTAATGATTGGCATGCAGCATTATCTATAATTTATCTAGATGATTTTAAATCACGTGGACTAGACTTTTACAAAAACATTAGAAGTGTAATATCTATTCATAATATTGAATTTCAAGGTAAATTTAATCCTTATGAAATGGGTAACTTATTTGGGCTAGATAATAAGTACTTTGACGCACTGATTTACAAAGGTGATTTAAATTTATTAAAAGGAGCTATCCAATTAGCAGATAGAATTAATACAGTAAGTGAAACATATGCTCATGAAATATTAGATCCGTATTTTTCATATGGTCTAGATGATATTCTAAGAATTGAGCAGGGAAAACTTCATGGTATTATTAATGGATTAGATATTGATAAATTTAATTCGAAAACTGATAAACAAATTTTTAAGAATTTTGATATTAAAACATTAAAAAATAAAGTGCAAAATAAGTTGAAATTCCAAGAAGAATTAGCTTTAGAAGTGAATGAAAATATCCCAATGATTGGTATGGTAACAAGATTAACTCATCAAAAAGGTATAGATTTAGTTCTTCATGTAGCAGATGAGATTTTAAAAACCGGAGCACAATTGGTAATTTTAGGAACAGGTGATAGACATTATGAAGATGCACTGCGTTCATTAGAATATCGTCGTCACGATAAAGTAAGAAGCTTAATAATGTTCTCTTCAGAAGTGTCTTCGAAAGTATATAGTTCTTGTGATATGTTCTTAATGCCTTCTAAAACTGAACCATGCGGTTTATCTCAATTAATTTCAATGAGATATGCTACAGTGCCGATCGTTCACAGAGTAGGTGGCTTAAGAGATACGGTAGAACCATTTGATGGTAAAACAGGGACAGGATTTACATTTGAAAGCTTCGATGCATATGATATGTTAGATGCTGTTTACAGAGCGACATACTGCTATTACCAAGAACGTCATATTTGGAATAAAATTATGGAAAATGCAATTAAACAAGATGTAAGTTGGAAAAAATCAGCTTTACAATATATAGATATGTATAATGAAATAGTCTAATAAACTAGATTATAGGAGAGAAAAATGAAAAATCAAGAATTTGAACAAAGAGTAGAGAAGTATTTAAAAAGGCAATTTGGGATTACTATAACTGCAGCAAGTAAACGTCAAGTTTATGAAGCATTAATGAGTACGGTAAGAGAAAAATTATCTGAGAAAAAATTTGCTTACGAACAAGAACTAAAGAAAACTAAGCAAAAACGTGCATATTACATGTCAATGGAGTTTCTTGTAGGTAGAACTTTAAGAAATAACTTATTTAATCTAGGAATTGAAAAGGAAACTAAAGAATATCTAGAAAAAAATAATTTTAGTCTAGATGAAATCTATGATATTGAGCCAGATCCAGGTTTAGGAAATGGTGGTCTTGGAAGACTTGCTTCATGTTATTTAGATGCCTTAACTAGTAGTGATTATCCAGTAACTGGATTCTCAATTTTATATGAATATGGAATATTTAAACAGGTTATTAATAATGGCTGGCAACAAGAATTTCCAGATTATTGGTTAGACTTAGGAAAATACGGTCTTGTTTATAGAAATGATGAAGAAATTGAAGTTAAATTCTACGGTCGAGTTGAAGAAAAAATGACTGATAAAGGATTTAAAGTTGAGCATGTAGACTATACTTCAATTCAGGCAGAACCATATGATTTATTAATCTCTGGATATAAAACAAAAACAGTAAATACTTTACGTTTATGGGAAGCTAAAGCTAAAACTGGATTTAATATGAAATTATTTGAACGTGGGGAATATTCAAAATCTTCTGAAGCAGAGGCAATTGCTTCTTCAATTTCTAAATTATTATATCCAGCAGATAGCACAAATGAAGGTAAAGAATTACGTATAAAACAACAATACTTCTTTATTAGTGCATCTTTACAACAACTAGTAAAAAATCACTATAATGAATTTGGAACATTAGAAAATTTAAGTGAGTATGTAGCGTTACACATTAACGACACGCATCCTGCTATGGGAGTTCCAGAGTTAATGAGATTATTACTTGATGAATACGGATATTCTTGGGACAAAGCTTGGGAAATTACAAATAAGACATTTGCCTACACAAACCATACAATTATGGCAGAAGCTTTGGAAAAATGGTCTGTAGATTTATTCAAGCCGTTATTACCACGTATTTATTCAATTATTGAAGAAATTAACAAACGATTCTGTCAGTGGGTAATCGATCAAGGTAAACATTATACATTAGCAGAAACAGCAATTATATATGATAATCAAATCAGAATGGCCAACTTATCTATTGTAGGAAGTCATAACGTTAATGGTGTGTCAAAATTACATAGTGATATTCTTGTAGATTCTACGTTTAGTGCATTTAACGAATTATATCCAACAAAATTCGGTAATGTTACGAATGGTATAGCTCATCGTAGATGGTTAGGTCAAGCAAACCCTGAGTTAGCAGCTTATCTAAAAGATTTAATAGGTGATGATTTTGTTAAAGATTTATCTAAAATCAGTAAATTAAATGATTACAAAAATGATAAGAAAGTTGTTGCTAAACTTCAAGAAATTAAAAAAGTTAAAAAAGAACAACTTGCTACATACATTCAAAATACTACAGGTATAACTGTAAATCCAGACTCTATTTTTGATGTTCAAGTTAAGAGACTTCACGAATATAAACGCCAATTACTTAATGCATTACACATTGTATACTTATATAGAGAAATTAAATACAATGGATTACGTCCAGTACCAAGAACATTTATCTTCGCAGCAAAGGCTTCGTCAGGATATCAAATGGCAAAAAATATCATCAAATTTATCCACTCAATCTCTCAAATGATTGAATGTGATGAATTAGTTCGTGACTACATCAAAGTTGTATTCTTACCAGATTATAAAGTTACTCTTGCAGAAAAAATTATTCCAGCTGCTGATATCAGTGAACAAATTTCACAAGCAGGTAAGGAAGCAAGTGGTACAGGTAATATGAAATTAATGCTGAACGGTGCGTTAACATTAGGAACACTTGATGGAGCAAATGTTGAAATTCATGAAGCGGTAGGAGATGAAAATATCTTTATTTTCGGTTTAGAAACACCAGAAGTAGATGCACTAAATGCACAGGGATATAAACCATGGGAATACTACAATAATTCAGTGAAGATTAAAGAAACATTAGATTTCATCAGAACTATGACTGTAGGTGGAATGAACTTCAATTTTATTGTTGATTATCTACTAACTCAAGATAATTACATGTGTCTAGCGGACTTTGAAAGTTATGTTTCAGCTCAAGAAAAAGTAGCAGAAACTTATCAAGATAAAGAAAAATGGGGACAAATGAGTTTAGTTAATACGGCTAACGCTGGAATCTTCTCTGCAGATAGATCAGTAGAAGAATACGCCAAAGACATTTGGAACATAAAAAAAGTAAAATAATTTTAAAGAAAATGGGTGCCGCCCAAAAAGTTCTAAAATTAACAAAGTTCATATAAAAGCTCATAGACACAGTGGTTTATTGAGATTTAAAACAACGTCACTCAAAATTTTTGAATGACGTTGTTTTAATCTATCAATATGAATTTTATATCGAGGTTGATTACATTTTTTAAAGTGTTGTATATAAATGACTTTTGAAGTGCTTTATTACAAAATTCAATAAGCTGTTCTTCTTCTGTATCAGCATATAGATAATATGTAATTGAACAATTTTTCAATTTTCGGTTCTTCATCATATCCTTTAACATTTAAAAAGAGTTAGAGGATTTTTTTAATACTAGATGAATTTTTTTCCTTCAAGTTCTTCAATTTCTATATCAGAATGTTTACTTTCTTTTTATTATGGTATGAGCTATTCCTCCTAATATTGAAGCAGAAAAATAGTTAATACTACTTTTATAATCAGCATTCATATCAAAGTTAATATCACTAGACACAAGAATATTATTAGTATTAGTATATAATTTGAAATCTTGTTTAGATAATATCCCCCTAAAACTAAGGTCATAATTATTTGATTCGTATAAATTAGTCATACAAATTCCTCAATGTATTTTTAGCTTCGTTAAGTCGTTCTAATTTTTTTTCGATTATATCCATAGTGCTTACAGGTCTGTTTGCAAAAGTAGCAAAACCGCAGTCAGGATTTAACCATATTCTTTCTTTAGGAATGTAATGCAGAACTTCTTCTACACGACTTAGAATAGATTCTAACGACTCAATATCATCTGTTCTTGGATTCATGACACCAAGTCCGAGTATACAATTTTCTCTAATTAAATCACTACTAAATAATGATGATATTTCTCCGGCACGTGGTGTTGAAAATTCCAATGTTAATATATTAGGTAATGTTTCTTCAAAAAGTGGTAAGAGAGGAGTATATGGACCAGTAAGGAGAATACTTTCATCTCGACTCCAATTTCCACGACAAACATGAAGAGATACTAATATTTCTTTCTCTTTAGCATAAGATACCACTGATTTTATTAATTTCGTGGCAAAGTCTAATTCTTCAGTAGGATCTTTTTTTTTCAGATAAGGCTGCACACATAAAAGATCTTGTCTTACCTTCAGAAAATACCACTTCGGTTAATACAGGCTCATCAAATTGAATAACATCTACACCTATTTTTGCTAATGAATCAATCTCTTCTTTTAATACTTTAATTATGTCTTCACCTAGAGAATCTTTGCTATCGTAATATTGTTTTGATAGGGCAGGTAACCACATAGATCTAGTTATTAAGTAGGGACCAGGAAGGGTAGCTTTAATTTTCTTAGTAGTTAGTTTTTTTAACTCAGCCATTTCATCAGTAACTAGAGGTTTATTATATTTTACTTTTCCAGTACAAATTGCATTTTTAATGCTAATGGCAGGAACATCTAAGATTTCTAGTATCTGTTCAAAACCTTGTTTATCCTCTATATAATCAAACATATCAGCCATACTCATCATTGTAACACCGTCTAAACGTTCAGCAATAAATGAGACATAATTATCTCTATTTAGTTCACCACTTGTAATAATATCTATATTGTTATGTACTTGAAGATCGACAACAAGTTTTGTCTCTTCATCCAAAATTGTTTGATACGTATCTATATCAAGATTGCCCTTATTTAATTTTCGCTTTGCAGTAAGAAGTTTCTTACTTCGAGGCATACTGCCAAGAAGAGAAACTAAGAAAGATGAATTATTCATAATTATTCACCATGAAACTCTTTAAAAAAATCTAGATATTCATTGGCTTCAGTAAGTTGCTTAAATCCAGAAGTACGACCTGAGATCCATTCTTTTTAAGCCTTCCATATCCATCATTTCTTTATGATCTGGATTGTTGTAATCCATTTTATGTAATACTTCTATAAATTTTTTTCAAAACGAGCTACATCTAATTCTGGATGTCCTGAGAAGATACAGTGATCAAAGAAATCAGTTTTTCGATAAGATTTTCACCTGGTTTTTCATCTAGAGTTCCATCTGCAATCCAAGCATTATAGTTTAAATCTAACATCCACGTAGCAGCTACTTCATCATTTTTTTAAAGCAATTGCTGAATCAAGTTCTCCGCCAACATGGTCACCATGAAGCCCGACACCAATATCAAAAACGTTTTTCAGTATAATCTTTTCCAAATTCTAAACCAAGTTTGTGAAGGTGGTTAATAGGAATTAATCTAGCTTGTGGTGAATCAATTGCACCAAATCCAATTGTTTTGTTTCTTAAGTCTTGAATAGAGTTAATGTTACTATTAGTTTTTACTACTAAATATGAACTACGATCGCGGTCTGTATCACGCATAGAACCGTTTAGTGCAGTACCTTTAGTACGTAGGTGAGTATCTAACCATGCTAAAGGAGAATTCCAAGCTACATCAATTTCTTTAGCTAATAAACCGTCAACTTGACCTTTGTAATCTTTGTAATAAACTGGTTCGATAGGGAAGTTTTCATCTTCAAAAAATTTTGCAATAATTCCCCAGATTACAGTAACCTTGGGATCATAAATAACAGCTCCAACTTTTAATTTTGTCATAATAATTTACCTCATTTCATTTGTATTTTTTATAAATAAAGGGGTTTATCTAAAAGTCCTAGAATTTAACAAAGTTCATAAGAGAACTTATGAATGCAGTGTTTTATTGATATATAAATTCACTTTATAAAAGTTTTATAGTTATCTAATAAACTGTGATGGGGTGACTCGAAAAAATCTTATTTTTTCAGAAATCATGATTTTTGAGTCACTCCCTAGTTGAGTATTTTTTAGAAAATATCTATGGTAATTGTTGACCAGTAATAGCTTTACCTAACCAAATAGTAAGGACATCAACACTTGGTGCCATAATATGACTTGCGAATGCGTCTCTTAGATAGCGTTCCATATTTCCAACACGATTATATGCTTTACCACCACCAACACGCATACCAAGACGGGCTAATTCAATAGCAGCTTCACTAGCAAAGATTCTAGCTGATAAGATTTTAGCTAGCATATCAGCATCTTTATTTAAAAAGCTACGTGCAGCTTCGTTAGTTCCAAGAACTGCTGCATTAGTTTGGTTATAGATTTTAGCAAGATGAATTTGTACTGTTTCAATTTCGCTTAGAGATTTTCCATCAGGATATTTCCTATTAGTTGTGTGTGCGACAGCTTCTTCTAGTATTGCTTCGCAAAGACCACTGTAGACAGCAGCAAGACCAGTGATAAAGTATGTAGCAACAATAGTGAATACTTGGTCAACTCCTGATCCAGCTTCTCCGATACGAAGTTCTTTATCTAATTCAACATCATTAATTTCCATTTGACAGGATACATTTCCGCGCATTCCTAATCCGTGCCATGTAGATGGTTTAAAATCAAGACCTTTACTATCAAGTGGGAATACCCAGTTGTCGATACCACCTTCAACATCTGATGGTGTTAGAACTAGATAGTAAGATGCAAATTCAGCAGAAGTTACCATGCTTTTTAGTCCATTGAAAATCACAGAGTTGTCTTTGAATTGAGTTTTAACGTCTGAGATATAGAAGTGAGTACCTGTACCTAATTCACTATATGCTAGTGCCATGAATTTTTCATTTTCAACAATGTCTCTACAGATTTTTGATTTTAGATTATCGTTGGCATAAGAGAGAACACAGTTTAGTGCAACATTATGCATCATATAACATAGACCTACTGTAGCACTTGATTTAGCGAAAGCGCGACATGCATCAGCATGTTCTTGCATATCTTTTCCAAGTCCACCAAGTTCTGTAGGAATCATAAGTTTGAAATATCCAGCTTTTCCTAATTCTTTAAATACTTCTTCAGGAAATCTTTCTTTTTCATCTATTTCTTTTGCAATAGGATCTATGTATTTTTTTGCAAATTCTCTAGCTTCGTTATAAAATGTTGTCATAATAATGCCTCCTAACATTAATATAATAGTGTTTTTCTAAGGAAATTATATCACAAAAGTAAATCAATGTAAATGCTTTTAATTTTTTTAGTGGAGAATTTCTACTATCAAATAATTTTTTTGATAAATATAATAAATTTTATGCTAATAAAAAAATAGCGTGGTGTAATGATTTTAATAAATATATTATGTTTAAAAAAATATAAAAAAATAATTTCTGTAATTGATATACGATATCAATTACAAGGTGTATCACATTTTTTTAAAAAAATAAAAAGTGAAAAAAATTATCAAAAAAAGTCTGAAAATTTATTTACAAATTCCATTAAATCTTGTATAATTTATATTTATATAATAAATTAATGAAAGGATGAAAAATATGGTAGATTCAAAGATGGAAAGAAAACTACAAGCTCGTCATATTAGTATGATAGCTATAGGTGGATGCATAGGTACAGGATTATTTATGGCAAGTGGAGCGGTAGTTAGTAAAGCAGGTTCTTATGGAGCAGTTCTTACTTATGCATTAATCGGAGTTATTATTTACTTTTTAATGGCTTCTATAGGAGAACTAGCAACATTTTATCCAGTTTCAGGTTCATTTGGAGCATATGCAACTAGATTTATAGATCCAGGTGTTGGATTTGGAGTAGGTTGGTTGTTTTGGATACTATGGATTTTAGTAGCAAGTGTAGATATAATAACATTATCGAAAATATTACATTATTGGGAATTCTTCAGACAATTTTCAACATTTTCGATTTGTATTGTATTTCTAGTATTATTGTATTTATTAAACTTAGTTAGTGTTAAAGTATTTGGTGAAGTAGAATATTGGATAACAATTATAAAAGTAATGACAGTTGTTGCGTTTTTAATTGTAGGAGTAGCAATTGTTTTTGGAGCTACTGGGAATAATGATGCTGGTATTCATACTTTTATCCAAAATGGAGAAAAAACAAGTAGTGCTGGTGTGTTAGGATTATTTGGTGTTCTTTCTACTGCAGCATTCTCATTTGGTGGTACGGAAGTAGTAGCTGTTACAGCAGGTGAGTCTCCAAATCCTAAGGAAACAATGCCTAAGGCAGTTAAACAAGTATTCTGGAGAATTTTAATATTTTATATAGCTACAATGTTAATTATATCTTCAATAGTTTCGGCGAATGACCCAAGACTATTAGATACTAATAATGTAACAGCATCACCGTTTACAATCGTATTCCAAAACATTGGTTTAGAAATTGCTGCCGTTATTATGAATGCTGTAATTTTAACTTCTGTATTATCAGCAGCTAACTCAGGTATGTATGTTTCTAGTAGACAGCTATTTTCATTAAGTTCACACAATTATGGGCCTAAAGTATTTAAAAAATTAAATACTAATTCAATACCGGTATTTGCTCTAACTTTTTCAGCAGTATTTATGGTATTATGTTTCATTTTCGAAAGATTAAACCCAAGTGGTTACTATATGTTACTATCTATGGTAGGAATTATAGTAATGATAATTTGGATGGTATCTTTAATATCTCAAATTCGCTTAAGAAAAGCAATTGTGAAACAAGGGAAAAAAGCTGAAGATGTTCTTCCTTACACATCGAAAACAGGTATTGTAGGATCATATATCGCACTTATTTCTTTTGCAACAATAATATTACTACAATTAGTAGCTGATTATGCAACAGGTGGATTTGTTAAAATGTCATATAACTTAGTTTGTCCGGCTATAGGTGTAGTAATGTATATTGTATTTAAAATAGTAACAAAGAAAAAATTTGTTAAACTAGAAGAAATGGATATACATCCATATAAAGGATAATTAGTATTTGAAAAAGATGGGGCTGATCCAAAAGTCCTAAATTTTAACAAAGTGTATATGATAATTCATAGACGTAGTAGTTTATTGATATCTAAATTCGCTTTATAAAAGCTTTTTAAACATCTAATAAACTGTGCGGGGGTGACTCGACAAAATCGATTTCTACGAAATCACGATTTTTGAGTCACTCCCTTTTTTTGTACTAAAACTGTAATGAAGCTCATATGTATATTTATAATATTTAATAGTTTTTTTAAACTATGGTAAATGCTTGCAGTTTATGATAAAATTGTATTTAAGTAATTTAATGGAGATGATAATTTGAATATTGGAATTACGGGAAGTATAGCATGTGGAAAAAGTACTGTATCAGATTATTTGATAGCTAAGGGATATACTATTATCGATGCTGATAAACTTGGACACGTTGTACTTACTAGCAATGATGTAAAAAGAAAACTAGCTGAAAAATTCGGTGATGATATTCTAGAAAATAATGAGATAAGTCGAGAAAAATTAGGTAAGTTAGTTTTTGGTAATGATGATAATTTAAAAATCTTAAATAGTATTATTCATCCTAAAATTAAAGAATTAATTCTAAAATTACAAGAAGAACATAAAGATGAAGAATTGGTCTTTTTAGATATAGCATTATTATATGAAGCAAATTTTGTAGACTTGGTAGAAAAAGTAGCAGTTGTATATGTATATGAAGATGTACAGTTAGAAAGACTAATGATGAGAAACTCTTTTTCAAAAGAAGAGGCTCTTAAACGTATAGAAAGTCAAATGAGTCCACAGGAAAAAGCATCATTAGGTGATTTTGTCATAAATAATAGTTATAGAAAAGAAGACACATTTCAACAAATTGATGAAATATTAGAAAAGTTAAAAAGAGGAGATAAGCACAATGACTAATGTATTAGAAATTAGTAATCTTGGTGGTGGATATAATCGAAGAAAGATTATAGATAACATCAATATACAAATACCTAAAGGTAGTATAACAGCGCTAATTGGTCTTAATGGAGCTGGTAAAAGCACTACAATTAAACATATATTGGGATTACTTAGACCTATGGAAGGTGAGATAAAAGTTAATGGCATTACAATTACTCGTGATAATGAAAAATATAGAAAGAGTATAAGTTATATTCCAGAATCGCCTGTTTTATACGAAGAATTAACACTAGAAGAACATATAAATCTAACAGCAATGGCTTATGGATTAAATATGGAAGATACGTGGGAAAGAGCGGATAAATTACTAGAACTGTTTAAACTAAGTGATAAGAAGAAATTTTTCCCAGTGCACTTTTCAAAAGGTATGAAACAAAAAGTAATGATTATCTGTGCCTTTTTAGTAGAACCGAGTTTATATATAATTGATGAGCCATTTTTAGGACTTGATCCGATTGCAATTAATGACTTAATTAATTTAATGTGTGAAAGAAGAGATAATGGAGCTAGTTTATTAATGTCTACACATATACTAGCTACAGCAGAGAAGTATTGCGATAATTTTGTTATTATTCACGAAGGAAAAATTCTAGCGAATGGTAATCTAGAACAACTAAGGGCTGAATTTAATATGGCAGGTGCGTCTTTAGATGAAATATATCTATCATTAACGGTGAGAGATAGTAATGAGTAATATTGAGAATATCTTTGCGGATAGACGAAAGAAAGAGCAGGAGCTAAAACTAACCTATAGTAAGTATATTTTTAATTCGCACCTAATTATGTTTCTTATTATTGTGTTGGGAGCAGCATTGATTAATTATTCTAAATGGATAACTGTAGCGAGCCAATTTGAATTATACTCAGTATTTATTGCTGCATCATTAGCGTTTAGTTACTATTTGATAAGTACAAAGATTAAAACGTATATAAAAGAAGCAGATGCCGTGTTTTTACTACCATTAGAGAAGTATTATAAAAATGTTGGTAGAAAAACCATTATAAATGTATCGATAACACACATTATAGCGTTTGTCATATTTATTTTGCGGTTAAGCCTATTACTAGTATTATAGGTAATGTTGATAAATTATCTATATGTTTATTGCTTATGGTAATTGTAATAAATAACTTATTAAAAATATGTTCAAGTTATTCACTATAAAGAAATTATTTGGATTAAAAATTTTTACAATTTATTGTGGTTTTTATACAGATAATTGCAGTATTCTTAATTAATACTTATGTTCTTATAGCTGATTTAGCTGGTATAATTGGTTTAGCATTCTGCGCATACTATATTATTAAGAATTCTGCGGGCTCAAAGAATTTAGAGGATCAAGAAAAGTTTGTTGTAAAATGGAATGAAGCGGCTGAATATGACAAACATCGTATGGAAAGTTACTTCAAATTTGTAAATATGTTTGTGGATGTACCGTTAAGCGGTGTAAAAGTTGCTAGAAGAAAATATTTTGATGCATTATTACCTAAATTAACTAAAGACAATTTCACTAAAGAAAATAGCTTTAAATATTATTATTATAGAGTCTTTTTAAGACAGGAAAATACGGTATTTCTAGCTTTAAGACTTATGTTATTAGCTGGATTAATAATTTTTAGTTTTAAAAATCCATACGTAAGTGCAGTAGCTATTATATCTTATAGTTACCTAACAATTATTCAACTTGTCCCTTTATATAAACAGATGAGTAATAATATTTGGCATAGTATATTACCAGTTGATGAAAGTATTAAAAATAGGTAGTTTCAAAAAAATTATTAATGGTTGTTATGTTAACTACTACTATTATACTTGCAATTTTCGCTATCTTATTTAGTAATTTTGAAGGTATGACGATAGTGATAATTATTGCATCAGTAGTACTAGCCAATATTATAGCTAAAATTTTTATTGAAAAAGTAAAATAGAAGGTATTATCATGAAAAACATAGCGATAATAGGAGGAGATTTATCAGGAGTAAGTTGTGCTTATTTTCTAGATAAATTCTCAGGAGTAAACTCAAGAAAATTTAATATTGATCTAATTGAAAGGGATTTAGAATTTGCGAATGATAGATTTGGAAAGTTTCAATATGGTCAAGAAATTTATGATAACGGCTGGCATAATTCAATTAGTGAACAAGGTGTGCTATTTTATTTAATGATAGAGTTAGGGCTTCACAGATATTTAATTAAAAGTGGTGTAACTAAAAAAGTATTTTTTACAAAAGAAGGGATTAAATATCTACCGGAAAAAGATGCTTTATGGGGTGCCATTAGACAAAAAAAGAATTATTATTGTCAGATTTATTCACTTTTTAAAGAAAAAAATTTTCAATAATATACAATATGTATAATACTTTAGAGGATGAAGATATAAAAGAATTGACGGTTGAGGAGTTCTTTAAAGCTGTAATCAACGAAAAAATTTATGATAAGCTTATTGAACCTTTATTAACTAGTTATTATGCATGTGATATTTCCAATCAAAGCATGGTTAGCTTGATGCCTGAACTTTCATTTTTAACGATTCAAAAAGAAGATATTAATAAAATATTAGAAGAAATGTATGATAAAAATGTTATAGATAATATTACAGTTGGTTCAGAATATAGATTAAAATTCACGTTAAAATCATTTATAGAAACACTAGAGGCAAATTTTTCAGATAAAGTATTTTTAGAATTGAATCGCAAGGTTGAAAAAATAGAAAAAAAAGGTGATAAGTATTTAGTTCATTCAAATGGTAGTATATATTATTATGATTATGTAATAATAACATTAAACCAGAAAAAAATTTTTTTACCGTGGTTTAATGGAGATGAAAAAAATTACTGAATTTTATTCAGATATGAATTATGTTTCTAATATAGTTGTCACTCTTGTTTATAAGCGAGATGAATTACATATTAATCGTGAAATTGGAGAAATAATTTTTTTCCGAAAGATGATAGTGAATATGTGACAAAGTTAGAATATGTAAGTAATAAATGGATAGATATTAAAAATGAGTGGTATACAAATAGTTAGAGCTTATATAAATAGAGAAGAAGCGGTTAGTAAGTTAATGGATAAAAAGTGATTCTAAAAATAATAGAAATAATTGAAAAAAAGAATTAATTAAAGTTCATGGTGTAGTTGGTAAAGTTAGTAAGTACTACGTTAGTAAGGTTAAAGATAACTACAGATTTTGTTGTAAAAAAATTACAATAAAAAAACATAAATAAATTTAACGAATATATGAAAAAAAGAATACCCAAATGTATTTATTATAGGGAAATCCAAAAAAAGGTACAACTCTTGAAAAATACAGTATTGGAAGCTAAAGAAGTAGCTAAACAAATTTTAGAAAATATAAGATAAGAAAGGACGTACACAGTACGAGGTGAAAAAAATGAAATTTTTTACAAATAAACAAACAGGTGTAAAAGTAACACCAATATTTGAAGAAGAAGTATACGATAGTAAGTTATTAGAATATACAAAAGAAAAAGAATTATTTTTCAGGAAAAACTTAAAGAAGTATATGCTAATCTTCCTTTTGATGGAGAAAAAGAAATACTTTTAGGATTCGGAAAAAAAGAGGAGTTAGTAGAAGATAAAGTACGAGAAGTATTCTTTAAGTTGGTGAAAGCACTAGAAAAAAATAAAGAATTAGAAGTATATGTAACTTTACCTAAGGTAGATAATGTTTCAACAGAAAAATTTGTAAATGCGGCAGTAGAAGGTGCATTACATGCAACTTATAAATTTGATAAGTATAAATCAGATAGAAAAGAATTCCCAGAAATTACAATTAACTTATCAACAGAAGAGAAGTTAGATAATTTAGAAGAAGTAGTGAATGAAGCTTGTGATATTATGAGTGGAGTATTCTTCTCACGTGATCTAGTAAATGAAAGGGCAGAGTACTTATATCCAGAAACTCTTGCTAATATTGCTAGTAAGGAATTATCAGCATTAGGTGTTGAAGTAGAAGTATATGATGAAAAACAATGTGAAGAGCTAGGATTAAAAGGTTTATTAGCTGTAGGGCGCGGTTCAGATAGAAAACCAAGATTTATCGTTATGAAATACTTAAATAATCCAGAGGAAAGCGAAGTAGTTGGATTAGTAGGTAAAGGTGTAACTTATGATTCAGGTGGTTACTCAATTAAACCAACAGCTAATAGCATGGACATAATGCACTGTGATATGGGTGGTGCAGGAACTGTAATTGGAACAATGAAACTAGTTGCGACTAGAAAACTAAAAACTAATGTAATTGCAGTTGTTGGGGCATGTGAAAATATGATTGCTGGCGGGTCTTACAAACCAGGTGATGTAATTTCAACACTTTCAGGAAAAACTGTAGAAGTATTAAATACAGATGCAGAAGGGCGTATTACTTTAGCTGATTCTGTATATTATGCAACTGAAAAATTAAAAGTTAGCAAAGTAATAGACTTAGCTACATTAACAGGAGCATGCTTAGTAGCATTAGGTGAATTCTACACAGGTGCAGTAACAAATAACCAAGAATTCTATAATGAACTAAGCAAAGCTGCGAAAGAAGCGGGAGAAAGAGTATGGCAAATGCCGGCTGATGACAGTTTTAGAGAATTAAATAAATCTACTATTGCAGATGTAAAAAATACAGGTGGAAGACTTGGTGGAACTATTACTGCTGGATTGTTTATCGAAAACTTCGTAGCAAATGATGTTCCATGGGTACACTTAGATATAGCTGGAACTGCATACCTATCAAAAGCTGAAAAATACCTTCCAAAAGGTGCTACAGGAGTACATGTTAAAACATTGTATAATCTATTAAATAAATAATTTTTAGAAATAGGTATAGAACTCAATGAAGAGATAAACATTGAGTTCTTTTCTTTATTCTATTATGTATGAAAATGTAATGAGTTGAAAAAAAGTAAAAAAAATAATAATTTTTTACTTGACAAGAAAATACTTAAGGTGTAAAATAATTAACAATAAAACTAAAACCTTAGAAAAGAATAGTAATTTGGTAAAAAATTTTTAGCGAGCTAACGTTGGTGTGAGGTTAGTAATTTTTCTAGATGAACGCACTTTTTAGGCAATTATTAGATAATTGGTAACTCTGCCTTAAAGAGATTGAGTGGGTATACTAAATACCAAGAAAAGTGGCAACGCGGAATTAATTTCGTCTTTTTATAGTTTCTTAGGAAATTATAAAAAGACTTTTTTATTTATCTCGTGAAGTTACACAGACCATGGACTGTATTTCTATTATTAAGTATACCAAAAAGAGTGGCACCGCGAAAATTCGTCTCTTTGTAGCTAGTATACTAGTTACAAAGAGATTTTTTATTTATAATTAGTTCTTTTCTAAAAAATATAATATAATAAAGAAAAAAGGAGACAAAACAATGAAAAAATTATTATTGTTCATTACATCAATTATTACAGTCGTAACATTAACAGCATGCTCAAGTAGCAGTACAAAAAATAAAATACAAGAAGTTAAAGATAAAAACAAGATTGTATTAGGAGTTTCACCAGACTACCCACCATATGAGTTTCTAACTACAGAAAATGGTAACAAAAAAGTTGTAGGTGCAGATATCTATTTAGCAGAGCAAGTTGCTAAAAAGCTAGGAGTACAAGTTGAAATTCAAGAAATGGCATTCGATTCTTTAATCGCAGCTCTAAATGCGAATAAAGTTGATATGGTAATTTCAGGTGTTAATCCAACTGAGGAAAGAAAAAAAGCTGTTGATTTCTCTGATGTTTATTACACAAGTAAAGGTATTTTCGTAGTAAATAAAGATAGCGAAGAAATTAAATCAGTAGCTGACCTTAAAAACAAAAAAATCGGTGTTCAAAAAGGTTCAACTTATGAAACTTATGCTAAAGAACAACTGAAAATGGATGAGAAAAATATCCAAGCTTTAACTGACGTACCAAGTTTACTTCAAGATTTAAAAAATAAAAAAATTGATGTAGTATTAATTCCAGATGATGTAGCAAAAATTGCAATGAATAAATATACAGATATCAAAATTAGTACATTTACTGCTGATAATGATCCAGAAGCAACAGGTATGGCAATAGCATTCAAAAAAGGAAAAAATGATAGTAACAAAGAATTATTAGAACAAGTTAACGCAGTAATTAAAGAAATTCAAGAACAAAAAGCATTTGAAAAAGAACTTGATAAATACGCAAAAATTGCTGCACAAAGCGAATAAAAGAGAGGTATAAAATAGAATGTTTGATTTTCTTCCAAATTATTACACAACGTATTTAGAAGCTACGGTAACAACTTTAAAAGTTTCACTTATAGCTTTACTAGTAGGATTAATACTTGGTATTGTAATATGTTTAGCAAAAATTAGTACATTTAAAGTACTTAATATAATAGCAGCAATTTATGTAGAAGTAATTAGAAATACACCAATTTTAGTGCAAATTATGATTATCTACTTTGCATTACCAGAAATTGGGATTTCATTTACACCATTTATGTCAGCGATAATTGCTCTTTCAATTAACTCAGGGGCATATGTTAGTGAAATATTCCGTTCTGGAATACTTGCAATTGATAAAGGTCAAATGGAAGCAGGTCGTTCATTAGGACTTAGTTATTTCCAAACTATGAAATTAATTATTTTACCACAGGCTTTAAAAAATAGTTTACCAGCCTTGGGTAATGAGTTTATTTCATTAGTAAAAGAATCTTCAATAGTTTACTTTGTTGGGGTAGCGGATATCATGTTTACAGCAAACACTGTAAAAAATGCTACTTACCAAACATTTGGACCGTACTTAGTAGCAGCTGCAATATACTTTATTATTACATCAATATTATCATTATTAGTAAAACGTTTAGAGAAAAAATTAACGAAGTAGGTGAAAAAAATTGTTATTACAAATAAAAAGATTTACATAAGAAATTCGGAAAAATTAGAAGTTTTAAAAGGTGTAAATATCAACGTTGAAAAAGGGGAGAAAATCGTAATTCTAGGTTCAAGTGGAAGTGGGAAAAGTACAGCATTACGTTGTGTGAACTTATTAGAAACTCCTACAAGTGGACAAATTTTATACAATGGTGAAGATATTACTAAACAAAATATTAATAAATATAGAAAAAAAGTAGGAATGGTATTCCAAAACTTTAACCTATTCCCAAATATGAGTGTACTAGAAAATATTACACTTGCTCCAAAAACTTTCGGAGATGATACTACTGAAAATATAGAGAAAAAAGCAGTAGAACTATTAAAAAGAGTTGGACTTGAAGATAAAAAAGACGTTTATCCAAACAGCCTTTCAGGTGGACAAAAGCAACGTGTTGCGATAGCGCGTGCTTTAGCAAACTCACCAGAAGTATTACTATTCGATGAACCAACAAGTGCTCTTGATCCAGAAATGGTAAAAGAAGTACTAGATGTTATTAAAGAATTATCTGAAGAAGGATTAACTATGTTAATAGTTACTCACGAGATGAACTTTGCTAAAGAAGTTGCGGATAAAGTAATATTTATGGATGGAGGAGTCGTATTAGAAGAAGGAACTCCATCAGAAATCTTCGATAATCCAAAAGAAGAAAGAACAAAAGAATTCTTCTCAAAAATATTATAATAAAGACCATATCACTAAGAAATATAGAATGTTTCTTAGTGATCTTCTTTCTATAATATAGAATTCATATAATGTAGAATTACATTGGGAACGTTTTATTCTATGTTGACTATATGATATAATGTAGGTAGAAATCAAAGTAGTAAGTGGGTTATTTTTATAAGGAGGATAAATTATGAATATATTAGAAAGTTTTGCTAGTTGGAGTTTAATTCCTATATTTCTTATTATTTTTAATGTAAAAGTCGCAGGAGATAGACATTTTAAAATCTGTTCAGTATCGTTGATATTTGTGATTTTTTTAAGATTCTTCTTTTTTTGATTATTATGACTTTCCAATCACAAAAAAATGGTTTATTTGTTCTTAATGCTATATGCTTTACAGATGCTTTTTGAATGGGATAAATTATTAAAATTAATGGGAGTTATTCCAGAGGATAAAGAATAAGGGAGTGACTCAAAAATCATGATTGATATGTACCCCTTTTACTGGACAAACCAGTGAAAGGAGTATTTTTTATGCGTTATAGTTTTGAATTTAAAGTAAAATGTGTTGAGATGTATGAAAGAGGGGAATATCCAGAGACACCTAATGGAATAACCACTAGGAAATTTAAAAGATACTATTAGGAAATGGAAAAGAATGGTCGATTCATTAGGAGTAGACGCCTTACGACCTAAATCAAAAAATAAAAAGTTGAATCCAGAAGAAAAACTAGTATTAGTTTCCAAAATTTTAGCTGGTTATTCATATAATTCCGTTGCACTAGAGAATAGAATTAACTATAGAATATTATATAATTGGGTTCAAAAATATAAGGAAAAAGGTTATAATGGACTTGTAGATGAGAAGAAAGGCAGACCAAGAAAGGTACCTATCATGAAAGAAAATAGAAGTCCTAAACCATTAAAAGAGTCAGAAAGAGAAGAATTAATTAGATTACGTGAAGAAAATCAATTTATTAAAACGGAAATCGAAAATATTAAGGCGGAAAAAGAAATAATAAAAAAATTAATAGCCTTGAGGCGAGAAAAATGGGCTGCGCAACTCAAGGCGAAAAAGCAGCAATCATCAAAGAACTTAGAAAAAAAGGATATCAATTAAAATATCTTTTACAAGAAATAGGAATGGCTAAATCAACATATTATTATTTAATAAATAAGGGAGATGTAGATGCTGTAGCTATTCGTAATGAACCAGTGTTAGAAGAAATTAAAATTATTTTTACCGAAAATAAAGGACTATATGGTGTCCGTAGAGTTCACAATGAACTAATTAATAGAGGTTTTAAAGTAAATCATAAACGCGTACAAAGTCTTATGCATAAAGAAGGATTGAAAGGGAAACAACCTAAAGAAAGATATCATTCATATAAAGGAACAATAGGAAAAGTTGCTAATAATATAATAAATCGAGATTTTAGTACAACCGCCCCATTACAGAAATGGACTACAGATGTATCACAATTTAATTTTTCATGGGGAAAGTGCTATTTTTCAGCGATTCTAGATATGCATACAAATGAAATAATATCATATGATTTATCGTTACATCCAAATTTAAATCAGATAAAAAAAGGATGTTAGAAAAAAAGCATTTAATAAATTTCCAAAAACTGAAGGATTAATTATGCATTCAGATCAAGGATGGCAATATCAACATTCACACTATAGAAGTGAGTTGAAAAAACATGGAATTATTCAATCCATGTCTAGAAAGGGAAATTGTTATGATAATAGTATCATGGAATCATTTTTTGGAAGAATGAAGACGGAGATATATTATGGTTATGAAAAGAATTATATGTCATTTGAAGGATTTAGTAAAGCTGTAGATAAATATATAGATTATTACAATAACAAGAGAATTCAATCAAAAACAAAATGGATGTCACCTGTACAATACAGGATAACATCCACATGTCTAAACTAAATATATATGTGTCCAGAATTTTGGGTACACATCATTTCAAAGAAATCGATTTTGTCGAGTCACCCCCGCACAGTTTATTAGATATCTAAAAAGCTTTTATAAAGCGAATTTAGATATCAATAAACCACTGCGTCTATGAGTTCTCATATACACTTTGTTAAATTTTAGGACTTTTGGTTCAACCTCATTATATTAAAACTAAACTTTAGGTAGTATAGTATTTAAAGAATTTTTTTATTTAAATGCGTATTTTTAATGAAAAAAATAAAAACTTTTTAAAAATTCGGATTTTGAAAAAAATCAATTATGTAAACTTTATCAATATATATATAAATAACCTTTAAATCCGTTAGTTATCGATTGATAGTCTCATGATTTCCATTAAAAATATGAACTTTCAAAAGAAAAAAACTCTTGACTTTTTATAATATAAACGTATATTATTATTAATGTGCTTAGGCATTAATAAAAACTAAGGAGAATTTTCTATATATGTTAGAACGTCTTTTTAAATTAAGAGAAAATAATACAGATGCTAGAACTGAAGTAGTTTCTGGTTTAATCACTTTTTTCTCAATGAGTTATATTTTAGTAGTAAATCCAGCTGTACTATCAGCAGCAGGTATTCCATTAGATAGAGTATTTACAGCAACAATAATCGCTGTTTTAGTTGGTACTTTAATTATGGCGTTAGCAGCGAATTATCCGATAGTAGTTGCTCCAGGTATGGGGATAAACTCATATTTCGCTACATTAGCTGCTACATCAGGTTATAACTATAAAACTTTACTTGCAACGTGTTTTTTAGGTGCTGTTATTTTCGTAATATTATCAGCAACAAAATTCCGCGAAAGTTTAATCGATTCAATTCCTAATAATTTAAAATATGGGATTTCAGCAGCAATTGGTTTATTTATAGCGTTTTTAGGACTTAAAAACTCTTCTCTTATTGTAGCTAATCCTCATACAATTCTTTCACTAGGCGATTTAAAAAATCCTGTAGCCTATATGACAATTTTAGGTATCTTTATAATTCTTGTTCTATTAGCTTTAGAAGTTAAAGGAGCTATTTTTATTGGAATGGCAGTAGTTGCTATTATTTCATACTTTACAGGAATGTTAAAAGTAGAAAAAGTCTTTGGTATTCCTCATATGGATTTAAGCTTACTTTATAATCCAGTTAGTGAGAGTATCAATGCCTTACAATTAGGATTATATGGAATAGTCTTTACATTCCTAATGGTTACATTATTTGATACTACAGGTACAATGGTAGCAGTAACTACTCAAGCAGGGTTAGTAAAAAATGGAAAAATGGAAAAAGCAAAAGAAGCTTTATTAGCTGACTCATTTGCATCATTAGCAGGATCATTATTTGGAACAACTCCAACTTCAGCTTATATCGAATCATCAGCTGGGGTAGCAAATGGAGGACGTACAGGTTTAACAGCCTTAACAACAAGTTTCTTAGTGGTAATATCAATCTTTTTATTCCCATTAGCAAGTAGCTTAGCATCAGTTCCAGCAATTACTTCACCAGCATTAATCATCATTGGATCATTTATGATGGAAAGTATTGCAAAAATAGATTGGTCTGATATTACAGAAGCATTCCCAGCGTTTGTAACAATAGTCGGTATTCCTCTAACAGGTTCAATTAACGATGGAATTGCATTCGGATTTATCTTCTATGTAGTATTAAAACTATCAAAAAGACAATGGAAAGATATTCATCCACTAATGTATGTATTTGCGATATTATTCGTAATACAATTACTTTGGTTACATGTATAATAGCGAACAATAAATTTAATATTAATAAATATATACCCTTTTTTTACTGTTTTTTTCAGTAAAAAAAGGGTATTATTATCTACTATAGTTATAAATTTATAATAAAATGTTTTGATATGTAAAAATAGAGAAAAAGCATCAATTTTTCCTAGATTGGGGATATATATAATTTTAGGATTACAACAACAATGGCCCCTGTTTTCTATTTTCTTTATATTATTATCTGATAATTTAGAATAATATAAAATAATTGTTAATTATTTTTGAAAAAGTGTTTGCCTTTTTTTGAGAGATATAGTATTATAGTTATATTATATAAATTAAGAAAGGAAAATATTTAATATGAAAAAAGGTTTATTAACCGGATTGTTATTATTTGGTATCTTTTTTGGTGCTGGAAACTTAATATTTCCACCAGCACTAGGAGTAAGTGCAGGAGGAAACTTTTGGCCAGCAATTTTAGGGTTTGTAGTTTCAGGAGTAGGTATAGCAATCGTTACACTTATAGTTGGAGCACTTAATCCGAATGGTTATGGAGCAGAGATGGACGAAAAAATTTCACCATTATTCTCAACTACATATTTAGTTCTACTTTACTTATCAATTGGACCATTATTTGCGATTCCAAGAACAGCTGCAACAGCATTTGATATTGGAGTAGCGCCAGTTGTAGCAGGAAGCAGTTTACCATGGTTATTAATTTTTACAGTTATTTATTTTGTATGTGCGTTTTTATTAGCGGTAAATCCAACTAAAATTTTAAACAGTGTAGGTAAAATTTAACGCCTATATTTGCTCTATTAATTGTAGTTTTAGTAATTCTTGGTGTATCTAAATTTAATTCAACAGGAGAAGCAGCTAAAACATATGCAACTAGTGGATTAGCATTCGGTACTGGATTTATCGAAGGTTATAACACTCTTGACGCTCTTGCTTCAGTAGCATTCTGTATCATTGCGATGAGTGCATTAAAACAATTAGGATTTAAAGATAAAAAAGAATTTTTATCTAGTGTTTGGATTGCAGGTATCGCAACAGGAATCGGATTCAGTATTCTATATGTTGGATTAGGACTATTAGGTAACAAATTTGCAGTTCCTGCAGAAGTATTATCTAATGCTAAAGTTAATAAAGGAGCATACGTATTATCTGAATCAGCTCGTTTAGTATTCGGAAACTTCGGAAGTGTATTCTTAGGAATCATGGTAATTCTTACATGTTTTACAACGACAGTAGGATTAATCGTTGCGACTTCGGAATTCTTTAACAAAAAATTCCCACAACTATCATACAAAACGTATGCTACATTATTCACAGTTGTAGGTTTTGCTATTGCAAACGTAGGATTACAAAGTGTTATTCAATTCTCAGTACCAATGCTATTATTCTTATACCCAATTACAATTGCATTAGTACTAATTGTTATTGTTAACAAATATGTTGCTTTATCAAAATTAGGAATGCAATTAACTATGGCTGTAGTAACTCTAATCTCTATTCTTTCTGTAGTAGGAAGCACATTTAAAGTAGCGTCTTTAAGTGGTTTAATCGCAAAACTTCCTCTAGCAGCACAAAGCTTAGAATGGTTAGTACCTGCATTAGTTTGTTTAGTAATTGCAGCGGTATTACCAAATAGACAAAAAGGTAAAGTTTACGACTTTAGTGAACTATAATTTTATGAATATTAAAAGCATTAGCTCAAGATCAAGAGCTAATGCTTTATTTTTATATAAGTTTGTTTACTTCTTCTAGTAAGAACATCTTCACATTTAATGATGAAGTGAATTTTTCAAGATTAACTATTTTATCTTTATCAGTAGTATTCGATACTTTATAAGCACGAATAAGTTGATTTTTAGGTGTATTTTCTGCTGAGATAAACTCCACTATATCAGATTTATATCCAAACGCTTCTAGCACTTCACTACGCACAGAATCGGTAAGAAGAGTAGAGAATTTTTCTTTAACAATTCCATGTTTTAACATGAATGGAAGGAAATCAGAGTTAAGTTGTCCGTTAACTTCTTTTTGACAACATGGTACAGCGAAGAATACTTTTGCCTTCCAGCCAAGAGCCTTAAGTATGGCTATATCTGTTGCCGTATTACACGCATGTAGGCTGATAACCATATCTATCTCATCTTTGTTTTCATAATCAATGACATCACCGTAAATGAAACTTAGATTAGAGAAATTAAGTTTTTAGCGATATTATTACAGTTTTCAATAACTTCCTTTTTCAAATCAATTCCAATAATTTTAACATTCATTTTAAGAACTTCTGTTAGGTAATAATAAGTAGAGAATGTTAAATAACTCTTACCACTACCGAAATCTAGAATCGTAATTTGTTTATTAGAGTCTAATTGAGTTGTAGCTTGTTTTATAAATTCAAGGTATTTGTTTATTTGTTTAAATTTATTGTACTTACTTTTAACGACTTTACTGTCTTTATTTTGTATTCCTAGTTCTACTAAGAATGGATATTTTTTTGTTTTTTTCATCTAGGAAGTATTCTTTTTTTCTTATTGTGATCGAATGAAATAACCTTCGATATTGTTTTTCTATTTACACTTATTTTTGAATTTTTTTGATACTTTAATATTTATATTTTCATCAATAGTAACAACATTTATATCTTTTTGCTAATTCGAAAAAGATCGACAATTGCTTTTTCGATACTTTTTAGAATCAGCGATAACTAGATTTGTGTGTTTTATTATTCTTTTATAACGATATTCTAACTGTAGATTAATATTATTCTTTATATTAACTAATTTTTCCGATAACTTTATCAAGTTCTAATTCTTTATTACGAATATTTGAAAAAAGTAATCTTATTAATATTATTATTAGCTATATGACTTAATACTTCGGAAATAATTTCGTGTTCCATTGTTGCTCCTTAAAGTTTCTCTTAATAATGATTTCTTATATATATTACACTAGATTTTTATTAATTATCAACATAACTGAAATATAATGTCAAACGTCGACAGAAATTCGTTAAAGAAGAACTAAAAAAGATTATTAATATTATTAGTGGAAATAAAATAATTACCGTTGTTAGTTGAGTATTACTAGTATGCGTGGTATAATTTAGTAGTTAGAAAATAAGAAAAAAGGTAGATAGTATGAATATTTTAGATATTATTGATAATATAAAAATAAAAACTACTTATGGAAAATTACCTAATAGTGTAAATAGCATTTCCCAAGACTCACGAAAAATAGGAAAAGGGGATGTCTTTGTCGCTATTAAAGGTTATACTGTAGATGGTCACGACTTTATAGAGAAAGTTATTGAACAAGGGGCGGCGTTAGTAATAGCGAGCCGTTATGAAAATTATAATGTAGAAAAATGTGCAGTTCTTGTTGTAAAAGAACATGAAATAGAAAAAATTGCCAGTATGCTAGCTAAAAGAATAAACGAAGGAGAAAATGTTCATACAGTTGCGGTAACTGGAACGAATGGTAAAACAAGTATCTCAACATTGGTACATAATATGTTGAGAACTTTAGGAGAAAGCAGTGCCTATATAGGAACGAATGGTTTCGGGAAAAATGATGAAGAACCTGTTTACTTTGGTAACACTACTCCTGACGTAGTAACTTTACATAATCAAATAGGTGAACTACGTCGAGATAATATAAAAAACTTAGCTTTCGAAGCATCTTCACACGCTATGGCTCTAGGTCGTATTTATAATGTAGATGTAGATGTTGCGATATTCACAAACTTAACACATGAACATTTAGATTTTCATGGAGACATGCAGACATATGCCTATGATAAAAGCTTATTATTCTCAACATTAGGAAATAACTTATCAGAGGCAAAATATGGCGTTTTAAATAAAGATGATAGTTATTATAAAATTATATCGAAATGTCTGTATCAACAAGAAATAAATTACTCGATAGCAGATGAAACAGCAGATTTTTATGCTTATAATATAAAACAATATAAAGAGGATAAAATTTATAAAACGAGTTTTACACTGAGCTCTCCTGAAGGAACATTTGAATGTACTACTAATTATATCGGAGACTTTATGGTAAGTAATGTCCTTGCTGCTCTTATTGCTGTGTGGCTAAAAGGTTATAGTGTTGAACAGCTAGTTGGTATTTTACCTAAGCTTGGAGCGCTATATGGTCGAATGGAAATCTTAGGAGATGATTTACCGATTGATATTATAAGCGATTTTGCACATACTCCAGATGGCTATGAGAAGCTACTAGAAGCAACTCGTGAAATAAGAAAAGGTAAACGTACACTTCTTGTTACTGGAATGGGTGGTGGACGTGATATTTCTAAAGGACCATTAATTGGTGAAATTATCTCAGAAGCTGATTATGTTGTTATTACAACTGATAGCCCTCGTGATGAAGATGTAGAAGTTCTTATGGGGTCTATTGAGAAAGGTATGACGCATAAAAGTTATGAAAAGGTTTGGTTTAGAACAGATGCGGTTAAACGTATAATTGAACTTTCTGAACCTGGAGATGTAGTAATCTTAGCATCAAAAGGACGTGAAGATTATGAAATTCTTCAAGGTGGTAAAAAAGTTTGGCATTCAGACCCAATCGTTGCAGTAGAAGAAGCGAAAAAGAAATTTAACATTAAATAGAAAAAATGAAAGGAAAATAACGTGGTAGAAAAAATTAGAGAACAAGTAGAAAAAAGAAGAACATTTGCGATTATCTCTCACCCCGATGCAGGTAAAACAACATTGACGGAGAAATTACTATTATTCGGTGGAGCAATTCGTGAAGCAGGAACAGTAAAAGGTAAAAAAACAGGAAAATATGCAAAAAGTGACTGGATGGATATTGAGAAACAACGTGGTATTTCTGTAACATCTTCAGTAATGCAACTTGACTATGATAACAAAATTATTAATATCTTAGATACTCCAGGGCACGAAGATTTCTCAGAAGATACATATCGTACACTAATGGCTGTTGACAGTGCAGTGATGGTAATCGATGGAGCGAAAGGGATTGAGGCGCAGACATTAAAACTTTTCAAAGTTTGTCGTATGCGTGGAATTCCAATCTTCACGTTCATCAACAAAGTTGACCGTGAAATTAAAGATCCACTAGAATTATTAGCTGAAATTGAAGAAAAATTAGAAATTGAAACATATCCCATGAATCTACCAGTAGGTATGGGACAAAACTTCTTCGGTATTATGGATAGAAAAAATCATTTTATAGAACCGTTTAAAGAAGATAGTGATTTTGTAGAATTAGATGAAAAGTACAATATCGTAGATGATAATCCACTTGCTCAAGATACTATGTATCAAAAATGCGTAGAAGATATGATTCTTATTACTGAAGCAGGGGTTGATTATGACTATGATAAACAACTAAAAGGTGAGCAAACTCCAGTATTCTTCGGATCAGCATTATCATCATTTGGAGTAGAAAGTTTCTTAAACTATTACGTGGATAATGCACCAACACCAAAAGGTCGTCGTGGAGTAAATGGAGAAGATATTCAACCAACAGGTGAAGACTTCTCAGGATTTATCTTCAAATCCAAGCCAATATGGATCCTAAGCACCGTGATAGAATTGCATTCTTACGTGTATGTTCAGGTGAATTTAACCGTGGTATGGATGTAAACTTAACAAGAACTGGAAAAAAATTAAAGATTTCACGTTCAACGAACTTTATGGCAGATGATAAAGCTACTGTAGATGTAGCATATGCAGGTGATATTATCGGTCTTTACGATAGTGGAAACTATCAAATCGGTGATACACTTTATCAAAATAAAAAAGTTGAATTTGAAGCACTACCTTCATTCACTCCTGAAATATTTGTAAAAGTTTCAGCGAAAAACGTACTGAAACAAAAACACTTCCATAAAGGTGTTGAGCAACTTGTTCAAGAAGGAGCTATTCAATATTATAAAACATTGCATACGAACCAAATTATCTTAGGAGCAGTAGGTCAGCTACAATTTGAAGTATTTGAGCATCGTATGAAAAATGAATATAATACAGAAGTAGTAATGGAACGTATCGGACAAAAAACTACGCGTTGGATTGAAAATGAAGATTCAATCAATGAAAATATGTCAAGTTCAAGAAGTATCTTAGTTAAAGATTTATATGATAACTATGTATTCTTATTCGAAAATGACTTCGCGATGAACTGGTTCAGCGACAAATATCCAGATGTGAAACTGTTTAGTAAACTGTAGAAAAGAATAAAAAGACTCAAAAATAATATTTGTAAAAATAGTTTTTGAATCTTTTTTAGTTAGTTGTATTTTTGAATTTTTTCAATTATATTTAGGTATAAAAAAATATAAGTATTCTATAGATAAGGTTCTTCGTGACATTACAAATTTAATATAGTATAATAAGAATATAAATGACAGTATGAGGAGAAGAGGAAGAATGGATAGGCTAAAACAATTAACACAATATATGATTTTTTCTTATGAGAATTTTTCCAATTCTCGATTTGATAATCAAGAATTAAAACTACAAAAATTGATGTATTTTGCCCAAAGGGAAAGTTTTGCTTTAACAGGAGAGCCTTTATTTGATAATGAATTTGAAGGTTGGATTCATGGACCTGTTTTACCTGAATTAAGATTTTATTTTGATGAGAATTATAGACCAGCAAAAAACAGTGATTTTATTCTGAATGAGCGAGATAAATTTATAATTAATAGCACGATAGCTAAATACGGGCAGTATGATGCATGGTATTTAAGAAACTTATCTCATGATGAAATTTCATGGAAAAATAGTAGAATAGGTTTAAGTGATATCGAACCTGGACAAAAAATCATCTCGAAAGACGATATTCGTTTAGATGCAGAAAAAGTTAGAATATATGATTATCAATATGATTCATATTTTGATGAATTCGAAGAGTTTGATGAAGAGGTTATGACTCATGAGTAATCAACAATTTGAAGGGTGTATAAAGAAATCCAGATTACCATATTATGATATTGTTACCGATGGTATAAAATATAAAGCAAGACCTGTACTTTTGATTAAAGCAGAAACAAGAAGGGGCATGTGATTTTACAGTATTACCATTGTCGTCTATTAGTGTAAAAATGAATATTAACAGTGAATATGATATTCCAATAGAGAAGAATGTATATCCATTACTCAATTTAACACGAGATACATCCTATATTCGTACACATAAATTAATGACTTTGCATACATCACAATTGTCAAATCAAACGATAGCAAATCTTAAGGAATTATACCCAGATTTATGGAGTAACATAATTATAAAAATTCAAGAATATCTAAGTGGTTTAAAAATAAGCATATTAGATTTTAAAAAAACCTATGATTGTTTAAATATTAAATAATAAAGAAGGTATCTCACTACCTATGTACCAAAGGTGAAAGTTCAAAGATGGAAGAGAGTTTTCAACCTCTCTTTTTGTCATCATTATTCAGTGAAAAAAATTATTTGTGATTGAATTTCAAAAAGAATATATAGTAATTCTAAATTGTATTAAATTTCACATGTAAAAAAATTTGAAAAAAATCCTTATAGGTATATAATTAAGTGTTGGCAAAATTTTTATTATAAAGAGGATAGCATGAGAAATTTAATAAAGAAAATGCTGGATCTTTACAAAGAACCTAGATACAAAAAGTATAGTTAATTACATATTCTTTTGGAGTTTGTACGACGCTAGTAAATGTTGTTACATATTTTATTTTGTATTACTATGGGATGGAAGTTAGACCAGCGAATTTAATATCTATAACATTATCGATTTTTATTTGCATATTTTGTTAATGCTAAGTACGTATTTAATTCGAAGGCTGTAGGATTTAAGAAAGTATTTTATGAACTTATTAAATTCTTTACAGCTAGATTATCTACGCTTGTTATAGAAGTATTTGGAGTAGAATTATTCATTTACTTAGGAATGAATGCCTATTTAAGTAAATTTATTATTCAATTTGTAGTACTTGTTGCTAATTATGTTATTAGTAAATTTTTTTAGTTTTTCACAAAGGAGAAAAAAATAACTAATGAAATGGTTTATTACAGATATGGATGGAACTTTTTTAAATGATAAAAAAGAAGTTGCACCAAATGCGAAAGATGTAATAGTAAAACTGCAAGATAAAGGAAGTAAATTCATAATTGCCACGGGAAGACCTGATATTGCGGTTAAGCATTATTATTACAACTTAGGGATGAACGATGTAGTTATTTCTAATAATGGAAGTTTAATTAGAAATCTATCAACAGGTGAAATAGTTTATCAAAAGAGTTTTAAAATAGAAGAAATTGAAAAAAATTTTACAGCATGTTTAAAGAACTAAATGATGATGAGATAGAATTTCACGTGTATACATTAAATTATATTTATTGTAACCACTTATCATTTAGTATGGCTCGAATGAAGAAACTTGAAGCGGATATGCCAGAGGAACTGAAAACGCCAATGTATATCCATGATGACATTATAGGTGAAATCAAGAAGAATAAAGAAGATTGTCAAAAAATTATGATGATTGCTAAAGATCATGATAAAGTAGTAAGTTTCTTTAACAAGGTGAGTGAAGTTCTAGAAGTAGATGGAACATTCTCGGCGACTGATTTCTTCGACATTATGCCCAAAGGATGTAATAAAGGAACAGCAATTGAAAAACTAGCTGAATATTATAATTCTCCAATCGAAGACTGTGTAGTATTTGGAGATAATTTTAACGACAAAGAAATGTTCGATGTAGCGGGCTGGAGTGTTTGTCCAAATAATGCTAAAGAAGAAATTCAAGAAATGTGTGATGAAGTTATCGGAAATAATAATGATTTTTCTGTCATTAAATATGTGGAAGATTATTACGAAAAAATTAAATAAATACTTGATAACTTAGCGAAAATTTGATAAATTAGAAGGTAGCGTATTAATTACCTATATAGCGATTTACATATAAATAATTTTATATTTGATTACTATAAATTGTACAATGAAAAATAAAATAAAGGAGAACTTTCATGAGAGGAAGAAGAAATGAGAAGAAAAAGTTCAGTAGAATTATTGCTTTCTTATCATTAGTTGTTATTATTCTTACATCAATAGGATTAACGTCAAAATCTAATGCTGAAAAAGTAAATCTTGGACTGGATCTTCAAGGAGGATTTGAGGTACTATACCAAGTAGAACCTCTTAAAGAAGGTCAAACTATAGATGAAGCAGCTGTTAAGGCAACTGCCGACACTATTAGTAGACGTATTAACATACTTGGGGTAAGTGAACCGGTTATTACTGTTGAATCAGGGAATAGAATTCGTGTTGAACTTGCAGGGGTAAAAGATCAAGAAACAGCTCGTAAAGTCTTATCAACTCAGGCGAACTTAACTATTCGTGATATTGAAGATAAGGTATTGTTAGACGGTTCTGATTTAGAAGAAAATGGAGCGTCTCAAGGATTCGATCAAAATAACAAACCTGATGTTAACTTAAAATTAAAAGACGCTGATAAATTTGGTAATATTACTTCAGAAATCAGTAAACGTCCTCAAGGTCAAAACTTAATGGTTATTTGGATGGACTTCAATGAAGGAGATTCATTTAAGGCTGAAGCGGCTAAAGAGAAACCTAAATATGTTTCTGCACCACAAGTTGCTCAAACTATTAACTCTAAAGATGTTCAAATCACAGGGAACTTCACTGTAAAAGAAGCCAAAGAGATGGCAGCTTTATTAAATTCAGGAGCTTTACCTGTTAAGTTAACAGAAATTTACTCTAATTCAGTAGGGGCTCAATTCGGTGCCGATGCATTACATCAAACAGTATATGCAGGGGCTGTAGCTTTAGCTATTATATGCTTATTCATGTTAGTTATTTATCGTGTACCTGGATTTGTAGCGAGTGTAATGATGGTTGCTTACGTATATATTACGGTAGTATTCTTCAATATGATTTCAGGGGTGTTAACACTTCCTGGTATTGCTGCCTAATTCTTGGGGTAGGTATGGCAGTCGATGCTAATATCATTATGTATGAAAGAATTAAAGAAGAAGTACGAGCAGGATATCCACTAAAAAAAGCATACTTAGATGGTGCTAAACAGTCATTATGGACAATCTTCGACTCCCAATTCACAACAGTTATCGCTGCAGTAGTACTATTCATCTTTGGTACAAGTAGTGTTAAAGGATTCGCTACAATGTTACTATTATCAATTCTTGTCAGCTTTATAACTGCTGTATTTGGTACTAGATTATTACTAAGTCTACTAGTAAACTCTAACATTTTTAATAACCACCCAGGATATTTCGGTGTAAATAAGAAGAGTATTCATGAAACTAAGTTTGGTATTAACTCACTTAACTTAAGTACAAAATTTGAATGGTTAAGTTTTACTAAACACATGAAAAAATTCTTTGCATTAAGTATTGCAATTATGATAGCGGGGTCTATTTCTTTAGGAATGTACAAATTGAACCTAGGAATTGATTTTTCTAGTGGTACACGTATTGATGTAGCTGCAAATACTGAATTATCAGTAGATAAAGTTCAAGAAGATTTAAACAATCTGAAAGTAAAAGACGAAAAAATAGTTTTATCACCAGATAAAAAACAAGCAACAATTCACTCTAAAGAGAGTTTTGGGCAAGAAAAATCAATAGAAATAAAAGAATACTTTGCTAAAAAATATGAAAAAGATGCGAACTTAAGTGTTGTATCTCCAGTAATTGGTAAAGAATTAGCTAAAAATGCATTATTTGCATTAATGTATGCTTCTATAGGTATTATTATCTATGTAGCATTTAGATTCGAATGGCGTATGGGACTTACGAGTGTTATCGCATTACTGCATGACGTATGTATCATCATTTTCATCGCGAGCTTATTACGATTAGAAATAGATATTACATTTATCGCAGCGGTACTAACAATTGTAGGTTACTCGATTAACGATACAATCGTTACATTCGACCGAATTCGTGAACATATGCGTCATGAAAGTATTAACATCCAAAGAACAAATCTATAAACTAGTAGACGTATCATTACGACAAACATTAACGCGTTCTATTAATACGGTATTAACAGTTATTATTACTGTAGTAGTTATGTTATTGTTAGGAAGTAGTTCAATCTATTCATTTAACGTAGCATTACTTATCGGATTAATCTTTGGTTTATATTCATCACTATTTGTCGCAGCACAATTATGGGCGGTATTAAAAGTACGTGAATTAAACAAAAAAGGAAAAATCGAAGTAAGTGTAAGACAATCTCCAAGAGAGAGAAAAGAAAACGATAAAGTTCTAGTATAGAATTAGAAAGACTCAAAATTAAGGAAACTTAGTTTTGAGTCTTATATTTAATGGTTTTATCTAGTTTATGAAAGTAAGGAAAAATAAATAAATCCTATTATCAGGTAGCTTATCAAAATACAATAAGGTTGATTAGGCGTGTAGTTATCGTCTTGTACGTGTTAATAATTGACAAGAGAACTCTTTTTTGTGGATAATTATTTTAATTTATAATTAAGCAAAAGGTACACTAAATTATAGTTGATTTATTAATGGAATAAAAAAATTATTGAAATAAGGCAGGCTGTTGACAAATAGGTCAACAGCCTGTTTTTTTAACTGAAATAAAAATCCTTAAAATGGTATAATATAAGTATACAAAGGAGGTTTTAGTATGTTTAATAAAGTAGAAAATATCAAAGATGAAATAATACTAATGACATTATCAGAAATAGTACCTAAAGATCGTTTTTTTAAGAAAAGTAGATAAAGCTATTGATTTTAAATTTATTTATGATTTGACAGAAGAATACTATAGCCACACATCAGGTAGAAATTGTTTAGACCCTGTAGTATTATTCAAATTAGTGTTTTTAAAAAGATTTCTATGGAATAAAAATCAATGAGAGAAACAATAAAAAAGAATAGAAACAGATGCTGCATTTAGATGGTTTTTAGGGATACCATTTTTCTAAACCAGTTCCACACTACTCTACATTTTCACAAAAACTATATTCGACGATTCCAAGGAACTGATGTATTCGAACAAATATTTATAAATATAGTGAACCAAGCAATTGATAAAAAAATTAGTTGGAGGCACTGAGTTTTTTTACTGATTCAACACATATAAAAGCTAACGCAAATAAAAAAAGAAATTCAAAGTTGAAGTAACTACAAAAAAATAAAAAAAGAAAAAATTAGATTTAGAAAAAAAGAAATAAACGAAGAGAGAAAAAAATAGGAAAAAAAGCCTTTTTGAATATAAAGAAAAAAAGAAGAACTAAAAAAAGACAACGAGTTAACACAACTCGATCCGGATAGCGGTTATTATCACAGAGATCATAAAGAAGAAGGTTTTATGTATTTAGACCATAGAACAGTAGATGGGAAAAAAATAATATAATCATGGATTGTCACATAACTCCAGGAAACGTTCATGATAGTGGTCCATATATAGATAGATTAAATCAGATAGAAAAAAATTTCGGATTAACACCAGGAAAAGTTGCGTTAGATAGCGGATATTATTCTCTAGACATACTAAAACAGTTAGATAAAAAAATATATTTTTCAGTAATAGGATATAGAAGATTCTCAAAAATCAAAAAGATAAAAAAATATTTCAAATATTTACCAGAAAAAAAGATATATGTGGATAAACGAACAGGAGAAATATTTAGATACAGAAATATAGATAGAACTGGATATAAACAATATAAAAAGTGATGATAAAAAAACGAGAAGAAAATAGTAAGACGCCATATAAATGCGGATTATTATGATGAAGCTAGATTAAGACGTATATCAAAAGAAGGAAAACTATTGTATAAGAGAAGAAAAGAAACAATAGAACGTAGCTTTGCAGATTCAAAACAAAATCATGGATACAGATATGCACAATATAGAGGTAAAGCCAAAGTACAGTCGTACGCTTGGTTGTCTTGTTGCGTTCAAAATATGAAAACAATAGCACTAAGAGAGGTATAATCATCTCTTAATACTACTGATGCTTTAGTCATAAGGCTTATTTTTTTTGAAAAACGACCAAAACATCAATATGTTCATTGATATTTTGGTCGTTTTGTCAACAATCTGAATTATTGAAATAAGTAGTAGGAGATAACGTTTTGTATAGTAATTTAAGTTTTATTAGAAAAAGGAATAACTATACATAAAATCAATCAAGAAAATATAAAACAATTTACTTTTAAAATTTAGATATTTGTGATAGAATGTTTAAGTAAATTTTATGTTGATTTATTATAATAATAACTAAAAGAAAATTTAGAATAAGGAGATGTTATTTCATGGTAGGAAAAAATAACCTAAAAAAACGCCACGAACTTCGTGGAGAAAAAGTTGAAACCTACTCCATAAAAAAATTCAAAGTTGGAGCAGCGAGTGTTCTAATCGGAGTAGGTATATTCTTCGGAGCTGGGACAGTAGAAGCTAGTGATAGCGTTGTTCAATCAGGAGAGGCTACTAATACCCCGGATGAAGGAGCGAATACTGCTAATATCGTTTCAGAGAATTCTGTAAAACCAGCAGCTAATAAAATTGTGAATACTCATGAAAGAGTAGCAGAAGCTGTTGTAGGAAAGTTAGCAGCTCAATCAGGTGAAAATAGTCAAGCGGAAAGTACAACAAAAGAAGTTGACAAGTCGCTTCTTAATAAAAAAATTGAAGAGCTAAAATCTCAACTAGAAAGAATTAAAAACAATACAAAACAACAATCAGTGATAGATGAAGCTGTTAAAAAATTAGAATCAGCTGAAGCTTTAATCAAAAATAATTCTACACAGGTAGAAGTAGATAAAAAAGTAAAAGAGATTAGTTCTTTTATGACTATCTTAAAATCGATTAAAGTTGAAGAAACTCTTAAAGAAAACAAAAATCAAGATAGCCGTAATGGTAAAAAGATGGAAGAAGGAACTGGTTTCCGTACTGGAGGAGTGACAGATCAAGCTTTAACAGGATCGATTCATTTTGATACATCGAAAGGACCAACAGAAAAACGAATTCCAGTAGCAAATAATGGAGATGGTGAGCGTGTCATTAATATGGCGATTACTTATTCAGCTTCTTCAGATGAGACAGTTACAGATGGTAAAATACGTGTAACTATTCCAAAGGCTTTTCTTCATTCTACTAAAAAACCAGAATTTACAAATTCATCTTTTGTTAAAAGTACAGATGACCGTTCTACAGCTACTGATTATGTTTATGATTTAAATTTAAATCCAATGGCTGGTGGATCTGTTGCGGAAAGTTTATTAAAACTTTATGTAGGAACATCTATAAAGAATGCACCATCAGAAGGTGATTCACTACCAGTGAAGACAGAGTTTATAAGTGGTGAAAATGTCTTATCTACAAAAACAGCAACAGCTACTTTTAATTATTTATCAGAAATTATTTATCGAGAAAATGATAGAAGAGAAAAATTGGTGAAAAATTATTTATCACAGGACCAACGTGAATACAAACTCGGTTCTGTTGTTAATGGTAAATTAACTCCTGTAAAAACTCCTTTTAGAATTCCATTAATTATGACAAATGAACCATTCTTCAATAGTGGAGAAGCTGATGGGTGGAATCAAAATGGTAATGGTCGATTAACAAGTTATGATTATACAATTAGTGGAATTCCAGAGTTTTTAGAATTAGACCCTAATGCTCCTAATAATTCAAAATGGACACTAGAAAATGGAGTAGCTACCTTACATCCAGATCAAACTCGTGGAATTAATCAAATTTTAGTCTATGCCGGACCTGTATTAAGATTAAAAGAGGGTGCCTTAAGTACACCAGAGGAAATTGCAAAGGTTATTGAGTCTAATGGAACAAAAGGCTATAATGCTAAAATTGTTTATAAAGCTGTAGGACATAGACCAGATGGTTCATCATTCACACAAACTCTAGAAGATCCTGATGGTTTTAGAATCTATGCGGGTGATGGTGCTCCTTCGATTGGTAATATGGATGATTACATTAACACACAATCGAATCAAAGACTATTTTCAAATGCTAGTAATGTAGATACATTTGGCGCAACGTATACAGTTCCATATCATAAATTAAAAGCGGATGGTGGAACATTACCGAGTCAATATTTAAGTTATCTTATCCCGAAAGATCAAGAAGGAAATTATTTTACTAGATTTAAAATGTATCAAGTTGCAACGAATGAATTAGAAAATGGAAATGCCGGAGTAAAAGGATACCATGCAGGATATAAAGATTTACGTGGGCAATTTAAAGAAAACTTTAAGTTATATGGAGTCAATGAGAATAACCAGGCGGAATTAATTAAAGAATATATGAATATTGATGAATTATTTAGTGAAATTACTATTAATCCAGATAAAAGATATAATCATTTAATTTTAAAAACTCCTGGAATTGTTGATGAACTACAAGATAGAGAGCAAGCTTCTAAAACAATTATAGGATTAACAACAAATTTAGATGTAACAGTAGGTACTTGGAAAGAAAAAGCAAAAGATCCAAATATTCAGCGTTATGAAGATAAAATTTCTCAAGTATTAGCTGCTGAAAATACATTAGAAAGTGCTGTTGCAACACAACGCCCTAATACGGGAGCAAGTAATCCAGCAGTACACACAAAAGAAGCGACAACATTACGTTTATCAATGGATCAAATTGGTAAACGGGACTTGTCAAAAGATAATTTAACACGAGGACAAAATATTCCAATTACAGTAAGTTATGAAGCACCAGATTATTTTTTTACTTAGCAGAATCTGATAAAAAAATGGTATAAAAAAACATATGACTTACAAAAAAATTAGATCCAAATATTAATAAAAACAAGTGTAATGTTACTAGCGGATCCAAAGTTACCATTGAAAGACTTTTAGATTGACAGCGGACAATCGTTTATTATCAAGTACATCAATTTATTATGGTGGAGTAAATAGTGAAGATGGTAATTGGGCTTATAATCGAATAAAAGAAAATTATGATACTGTAAATCCAACGCGTATTATTGAAAATTATAAAGGAACTGGTAAACGTGCCTATATTTTTGAGTCAAAAGATTTAGGGTTATCTAGCTTTGATTTAAATCGTGATGGATGGATTAAAGGTGGAACTTATAAACCAGCAGCTTTAACTTTTGAAGTAGAAAATAATGGTCAAATTCAAAGTGGAACATATAATATAGAATCTTATCTTGTGTGGAATAGTGATGCTGAAACTTTATTTGGTAATGATCGTTCTTTAAATGCAGATTATGTAGAAGGCCATGAACAAGGTCGAACAATTGCAAAAGCAAATATTAATGTTACGCTGAATAATGTAATTGAGTATTCAACATCATTAACAATATCTAAACCAGGAACTACTGGTACACGAGGGATTATTGATGTGAAGAATGGACAAAAAGTAACTCTAACGCCTCAAATTGAGAACTTAACAGATACACCTCAAAAAATCAAAGAAGCAGTTGTTTTAATTCCTAAGAGTGAAGCAGTAACGTATTTAGAAGGACCTATTGCTGAGAATTCAGATGAGTATGATATAGAATATACGACATCAACTGCAGCTGATAAAACTACAGGAACTTACGTAACTGCTGATCAAATCAGAAATTGGAAAGATGTTACTGCCGTTAAATATAAATTTAAAAAAGATTATACGGTAACAAAACAACATGGCTTTACACATAACTTTAATCTTCGAGTTGATGCTGATAATCCAAACTTTGTTCAAAGTACATCGCAAATTTTCTTGAAGAATAATCAAAATGTATGGTTAGAATCGAATATTGTCGGATTAAGAACAGAAGATGTACGAGGAAGATTAGAAGTTCGTTATATCAACAATAGAAAAGATGATATTCTTCCAAAAATTTCTAAAAGAGATTTTGCAGGAGAACCATATACTACGACAAAAGAAGATCTCATAAATTATGGTAATATTCCGTATTTATTCAAAGAGATTCAAGCTGATTCAGTTCCAGAAACAGGAACTTATGAAAGACAAGTAACGAAAAAAGTTACTTATGTCTATGAGGAAGCAACATTTAAAGAAGAAAGCAAAACGATTACTCGTACAATTAACTATCTTGAAAAGAATAATGAGAGTAATGTAGTTGCTAATCCTGTTGTACAAAATATTACAGTTACGAGAAAGTTTACACAGGTAAAGAAACAGGCCGAGTTGTAGAAGGTCCATGGGAATATAGAACTGATGCTTATCAACCAAATTGGCCAAGAACAAATTCACCTAGAGTACCTAATTTTGAAGCTCCAGATAGAGAATTTATCGATAGAGTCTTAGTTTCTCAGGAACTGATTAATAACGGTAATGTAGTTGAAAATGTATATTATGAAAAAATTATTCCAGTTGGTGGAGATGTAGTTGCAAAATATGTTATCGAAGGAACAACAACTGAATTAAAACCATCAACAGATGTTGCTAAGGGATTAAAAGTTGGAAAAGAATATACTTCAACAGCGCCAGCAGCAGGTGAAGAATTAACAGCTACTGATGGAAAAGTTTATGTATATAAAGGTCATAAAACTACATCAGCTGCAGAAACGGGTACAGTTACAGCAGATAAACAAGAAGTAGTTTATGAGTACGCACCAAAAATAGGTGGAGATGTAGAAGTTAAGTACGTCATCGCAGGAACAGAAGAAAACCTAAAAGATCCAGTAACATTAGTAACAGGTAGACAAGTAGGAAGTGACTACACTGCGACAAAAGATGCAACTATTACAAAAGAAGATGGAAGAGTTTATAAACTTGTTGCAGCAAATAATGGACTAAAAACAGGTTCAGCTGGTGAAACTGGTAAAGTAACTACAGAAAAACAAACAGTTACTTATGAGTATGAGTTACAAAAAGGAAACGTAACAGTAACTTACAAAGATACTGAAGGTAACACAATTGAAGGCTACGAAACACCAAAAGATGCAGAAAAAGATGCACCAACAGGAAAAGACTTCAATACAGCAACAGATACATTGAAACCAGCTAAGATTACAACAGCAAGTGGCAAAGTATACAACTTAGTACCAGAAAGTACAGAAGGAAACGAAACTGGCAAAGTAACAGAAGGTACACAAAACGTAACATATGTATACAAACTAGCTAAAGGTGACGTAACAGTAACTTACAAAGATACAGAAGGTAACACAATTGAAGGCTACGAAACACCAAAAGATGCAGAAAAAGATGCACCAACAGGAAAAGACTTCAATACAGCAACAGACGCGTTGAAACCAGCTAAGATTACAACAGCAAGTGGCAAAGTATACAACTTAGTACCAGAAAGTACAGAAGGAAACGAAACTGGTAAAGTAACAGAAACACCACAAAATGTGACTTATGTATACAAACTAGCTAAAGGTGATGTAACAGTAACTTATAAAGATACTGAAAATAATACAATTGAAGGCTACGAAACACCAAAAGATGCAGAAAAAGATGCACCAACAGGAAAAGACTTCAATACAGCAACAGACGCGTTGAAACCAGCTAAGATTACAACAGCAAGTGGCAAAGTATACAACTTAGTACCAGAAAGTACAGAAGGAAACGAAACAGGCAAAGTAACAGAAACACCACAAAATGTGACTTATGTATACAAACTAGCTAAAGGTAATGTAACAGTAACTTACAAAGATACAGAAGGTAATACAATTGAAGGCTACGAAACACCAAAAGATGCAGAAAAAGATGCACCAACAGGAAAAGACTTCAATACAGCAACAGACGCGTTGAAACCAGCTAAGATTACAACAGCAAGTGGCAAAGTATACAACTTAGTACCAGAAAGTACAGAAGGAAACGAAACAGGCAAAGTAACAGAAACACCACAAAATGTGACTTATGTATATAAACTAGCTAAAGGTAATGTAACAGTAACTTACAAAGATACTGAAGGTAACACAATTGAAGGCTACGAAACACCAAAAGATGCAGAAAAAGATGCACCAACAGGAAAAGACTTCAATACAGCAACAGACGCGTTGAAACCAGCTAAGATTACAACAGCAAGTGGCAAAGTATACAACTTAGTACCTGAAAGTACAGAAGGAAACGAAACAGGCAAAGTAACAGAAACACCACAAAATGTGACTTATGTATATAAACTAGCTAAAGGTAATGTAACAGTAACTTACAAAGATACTGAAGGTAATACAATTGAAGGCTACGAAACACCAAAAGATGCAGAAAAAGATGCACCAACAGGAAAAGACTTCAATACAGCAACAGACGCGTTGAAACCAGCTAAGATTACAACAGCAAGTGGCAAAGTATACAACTTAGTACCAGAAAGTACAGAAGGAAACGAAACAGGCAAAGTAACAGAAACACCACAAAATGTGACTTATGTATATAAACTAGCTAAAGGTAATGTAACAGTAACTTACAAAGATACTGAAGGTAACACAATTGAAGGCTACGAAACACCAAAAGATGCAGAAAAAGATGCACCAACAGGAAAAGACTTCAATACAGCAACAGACGCGTTGAAACCAGCTAAGATTACAACAGCAAGTGGCAAAGTATACAACTTAGTACCAGAAAGTACAGAAGGAAACGAAACAGGGAAAGTAACAGAAACACCACAAAATGTGACTTATGTATACAAACTAGCTAAAGGTAATGTAACAGTAACTTACAAAGATACTGAAAATAATACAATTGAAGGCTACGAAACACCTAAGGACGCAGAAAAAGATGCACCAACAGGAAAAGACTTCAATACAGCAACAGACGCGTTGAAACCAGCTAAGATTACAACAGCAAGTGGCAAAGTATACAACTTAGTACCAGAAAGTACAGAAGGAAACGAAACAGGCAAAGTAACAGAAACACCACAAAATGTGACTTATGTATATAAACTAGCTAAAGGTAATGTAACAGTAACTTACAAAGATACTGAAGGTAACACAATTGAAGGCTACGAAACACCAAAAGATGCAGAAAAAGATGCACCAACAGGAAAAGACTTCAATACAGCAACAGACGCGTTGAAACCAGCTAAGATTACAACAGCAAGTGGCAAAGTATACAACTTAGTACCTGAAAGTACAGAAGGAAACGAAACAGGCAAAGTAACAGAAACACCACAAAATGTGACTTATGTATATAAACTAGCTAAAGGTAATGTAACAGTAACTTACAAAGATACTGAAGGTAATACAATTGAAGGCTACGAGAACACCAAAAAGATGCAGAAAAAGATGCACCAACAGGAAAAGACTTCAATACAGCAACAGACGCGTTGAAACCAGCTAAGATTACAACAGCAAGTGGCAAAGTATACAACTTAGTACCAGAAAGTACAGAAGGAAACAGAAACAGGCAAAGTAACAGAAACACCACAAAATGTGACTTATGTATATAAACTAGCTAAAGGGTAATGTAACAGTAACTTACAAAGATACTGAAGGTAACACAATTGAAGGCTACGAGAACACCAAAAAGATGCAGAAAAAGATGCACCAACAGGAAAGAGACTTCAATACAGCAACAGACGCGTTGAAACCAGCTAAGATTACAACAGCAAGTGGCAAAGTATACAACTTAGTACCAGAAAGTACAGAAGGAAACGAAACAGGGAAAGTAACAGAAACACCACAAAATGTGACTTATGTATACAAACTAGCTAAAGGTAATGTAACAGTAACTTACAAAGATACTGAAAATAATACAATTGAAGGCTACGAAACACCTAAGGACGCAGAAAAAGATGCACCAACAGGAAAAGACTTCAATACAGCAACAGACGCGTTGAAACCAGCTAAGATTACAACAGCAAGTGGTAAAGTATATAACTTAGTACCAGAAAGTACAGAAGGAAACGAAACTGGCAAAGTAACAGAAACACCACAAAATGTGACTTATGTATACAAACTAGCTAAAGGTAATGTAACAGTAACTTACAAAGATACTGAAAATAATACAATTGAAGGCTACGAAACACCTAAGGACGCAGAAAAAGATGCACCAACAGGAAAAGACTTCAATACAGCAACAGACGCGTTGAAACCAGCTAAGATTACAACAGCAAGTGGTAAAGTATATAACTTAGTACCAGAAAGTACAGAAGGAAACGAAACTGGCAAAGTAACAGAAACACCACAAAATGTGACTTATGTATACAAACTAGCTAAAGGTGACGTAACAGTAACTTACAAAGATACAGAAGGTAACACAATTGAAGGCTACGAAACACCAAAAGATGCAGAAAAAGATGCACCAACAGGAAAAGACTTCAATACAGCAACAGAAGCGTTGAAACCAGCTAAGATTACAACAGCAAGTGGCAAAGTATATAACTTAGTACCTGAAAGTACAGAAGGAAACGAAACTGGCAAAGTAACAGAAACACCACAAAATGTGACTTATGTATACAAACTAGCTAAAGGTGACGTAACAGTAACTTACAAAGATACAGAAGGTAACACAATTGAAGGCTACGAAACACCAAAAGATGCAGAAAAAGATGCACCAACAGGAAAAGACTTCAATACAGCAACAGACGCGTTGAAACCAGCTAAGATTACAACAACAAGTGGTAAAGTATATAACTTAGTACCAGAAAGTACAGAAGGAAACGAAACTGGCAAAGTAACAGAAACACCACAAAATGTGACTTATGTATACAAACTAGCTAAAGGTGATGTAACAGTAACTTACAAAGATACTGAAGGTAACACAATTGAAGGCTACGAAACACCAAAAGATGCAGAAAAAGATGCACCAACAGGAAAAGACTTCAATACAGCAACAGAAGCGTTGAAACCAGCTAAGATTACAACAGCAAGTGGCAAAGTATACAACTTAGTACCAGAAAGTACAGAAGGAAACGAAACTGGCAAAGTAACAGAAACACCACAAAATGTGACTTATGTATATAAACTAGCTAAAGGTGATGTAACAGTAACTTATAAAGATACTGACGGTAATAAGATTGAAGGATATGAAACACCTAAGGACGCAGAAAAAGATGCACCAACAGGAAAAGACTTCAATACAGCAACAGATGCGTTGAAACCAGCTAAGATTACAACAGCAAGTGGTAAAGTATATAACTTAGTACCAGAAAGTACAGAAGGAAACGAAACTGGCAAAGTAACAGAAACACCACAAAATGTGACTTATGTATACAAACTAGCTAAAGGTGACGTAACAGTAACTTACAAAGATACAGAAGGTAACACAATTGAAGGCTACGAAACACCAAAAGATGCAGAAAAAGATGCACCAACAGGAAAAGACTTCAATACAGCAACAGAAGCGTTGAAACCAGCTAAGATTACAACAGCAAGTGGCAAAGTATATAACTTAGTACCTGAAAGTACAGAAGGAAACGAAACTGGCAAAGTAACAGAAACACCACAAAATGTGACTTATGTATACAAACTAGCTAAAGGTGACGTAACAGTAACTTACAAAGATACAGAAGGTAACACAATTGAAGGCTACGAAACACCAAAAGATGCAGAAAAAGATGCACCAACAGGAAAAGACTTCAATACAGCAACAGACGCGTTGAAACCAGCTAAGATTACAACAACAAGTGGTAAAGTATATAACTTAGTACCAGAAAGTACAGAAGGAAACGAAACTGGCAAAGTAACAGAAACACCACAAAATGTGACTTATGTATACAAACTAGCTAAAGGTGATGTAACAGTAACTTACAAAGATACTGAAGGTAACACAATTGAAGGCTACGAAACACCAAAAGATGCAGAAAAAGATGCACCAACAGGAAAAGACTTCAATACAGCAACAGATACATTGAAACCAGCTAAGATTACAACACCAGATGGAAAAGTATACAACCTAGTACCAGCACGTACAGAAGGAACAGAAAGTGGAAAAGTAACAGAAACACCACAAAACGTAACTTATGTATATGAATTAGCAAAAGGTGATGTAACAGTAACTTACAAAGATACTGAAGGTAACAAGATTCCAGGATATGAAACACCTAAGACAGTGGAAACACAATCACCAACAGGAAAAGAGTACACTACTGTAACAGACGCGTTGAAACCAAGTAAGATTACAACACCAGATGGAAAAGTATACAACTTAGTACCAGCACGTACAGAAGGAAACGAAAATGGTAAAGTAACAGAAGAACCACAAAACGTAACTTATGTATATGAATTAGCTAAAGGTAATGTAACAGTAACTTACAAAGATACTGAAGGTAACACAATTGAAGGCTACGAAACACCAAAAGATGCAGAAAAAGATGCACCAACAGGAAAAGACTTCAATACAGCAACAGAAGCGTTGAAACCAAGTAAGATTACAACGCCAAGTGGAAAAGTATACAACCTAGTACCAGCACGTACAGAAGGAACAGAAAGTGGAAAAGTAACAGAAACACCACAAAACGTAACTTATGTATATGAATTAGCAAAAGGTGATGTAACAGTAACTTACAAAGATACTGAAGGTAATAAGATTCCAGGTTATGAAACACCTAAGACTGTGGAAACACAATCACCAACAGGAAAAGAGTACACTACTGTAACAGAAGCGTTGAAACCAACTAAGATTACAACACCAGATGGAAAAGTATATAACTTAGTCCCAACACGTACAGAAGGAAACGAAAATGGTAAAGTAACAGAAAATCCGCAAAACGTAACTTATGTATATGAGTTAGCTAAAGGTAATGTAACTGTTAAGTACGAAAACGAAGCTGGTGAAACAATCAAACCTGATAACAACTTGAAATCTCAAGTTCCAACAGGTGATGATTACAACACTACAACTGTAAAAGACTTAACAATTACGAAAGATGGAAAACTTTATAAACTTGTAGAGAAAAATGGTGGAGTAAAAGAAGGATCTTCAGTAGAAAACGGAAAAGTAACTGAAACTCCAGCTGTCGTAACGTATGTTTACTCTGAAGTTAAAGGTGAAATTATTCAAAAATTTGTTAATGAATCTGGAAAAGAAATCAAAGATCCAACAAATACTAGTAAGAAATCACTAAACGAAAAAGTAAACTTAGTACATCCAAATCGTATTACAGATAAAGATGGTAAAGTTTATGAATTTGTAAAAGTAGATAAAATTCCAACAAACTTCACTGAACAACCTCAAACAGCTACTTACACTTATAGAGTGGTTAAAGGTCAAGGAGTAACAGTATCTTATGAAACAACTACTGGAGTTACATTAAAAGAAACTCAAACCATTCAACCAAAAGATACGCAACTTGGAACAGAATACGATACAACAACATCAAACTTTAAACCTGAACGTATCGAAAAAAAGATGGTAAAGTATATATTCTTAAAGAACAAACTAAACCAGGATACTGCTGAGGAAAAAAGGTAAAAGTAAGTGAACAACCACAAAAATGTTACTTACGTTTATGAAGAAGTAAAAGAACCAGCAACAAAACAAAAATATGGTAATGTAATTGTTACTTATGTTGATAAAGCTGGTCGTCCATTATCAGGAACAACTGAAAATGGCGTTAAAGTTGATAAATCAGTAATTGATACGCCAGCATCATTAGTGAAAACACCATATGATACAACAGATAATAAACCACAAACTATTACAACAGCTGAAGGTAAAGTCTACAAATTATTAAAAGTAACTCAACATTCAGATGCTGAAAATTCAGATGTAAAAGGTAGAACATCAGTCATTACTTATGTATATGAATTACAAAATACTACAGAAGAATTACCAAAAGCTCATATTGGATTTGTAGTAGTTAACTATGTTGATGTGGATGGATATCCAATTTCAGGGAAATCTACAGAAGGTAAAGAAATTCCTACAACAGTGATGGATGTTAATGGAGATTTAGTTGGAACTAAGTACGATACAACTGATCACAAACCAACAACAATCACAACTTCAAATGGAGATGTTTACGAATTCGTGAAGAAATCTGAAACATCAGCTCCTGAATCAGGAGAATTAAAAGAAGGTGTTGCAACAGTTGAGTATGTTTACCGTAAAGTTGTTACAACATATGTAGATGAAACAGGCAAAGAAATCAACCCTTCAGAAAAAGGAACGAAGGATAAGAAAGACATTCCAGAGTACATTTACAAAGAAACGAAGAAAGACGAAAAAGGAAATACAATTCACGTATACCGTCAAGTCGTAACAAGTTATGTAGATGAAGAAGGCAAAGAAATCAACCCTTCAGAAAAAGGAACGAAGGATAAGAAAGATATTCCAGAGTACATTTACAAAGAAACTAAGAAAGACGAAAAAGGAAATACAACGCACGTATACCGTCAAGTCGTAACAAGTTATGTAGATGAAGAAGGAAAAGAAATCAATCCTTCAGACAAAGGAACGAAAGATAAGAAAGATATTCCAGAGTACATCTTCAAGGAAACTAAGAAAGACGAAAAAGGAAATACAACGCACGTATACCGTCAAGTCGTAACAAGTTATGTAGATGAAGAAGGAAAAAGAAATCAACCCTTCAGACAAAGGAACGAAAGATAAGAAAGATATTCCAGAGTACATCTTCAAGGAAACTAAGAAAGACGAAAAAGGAAATACAACGCACGTATACCGTCAAGTCGTAACAAGTTATGTAGATGAAGAAGGAAAAGAAATCAACCCTTCAGACAAAGGAACGAAAGATAAGAAAGATATTCCAGAGTACATCTTCAAGGAAACTAAGAAAGACGAAAAAGGAAATACAACGCACGTATACCGTCAAGTCGTAACAAGTTATGTAGATGAAGAAGGAAAAGAAATCAACCCTTCAGACAAAGGAACGAAAGATAAGAAAGATATTCCAGAGTACATCTTCAAGGAAACTAAGAAAGACGAAAAAGGTAATACAATCCACGTATATCGTAAAAATACAAAACCAGCTGAACCAAATAAACCAGCTGAACCAAATAAACCAGTTGAACCAAATAAACCAGCTAAACCAAATAAACCAGTTGAACCAACAAAACGTTTAGCTAACACAGGTACAACTGAGACTAATACTGGATTAGCAGGATTAGGATTAGGAATTCTAGGCGGATTACTTGCAGCAGCAAGACGTCGTAAAAACGACAATAACTAATTTAAAGTTTATAATAAATCTTTAAGTATAGTAAAAAGCCCTCGATATTTTTCGAGGGCTTTTTTGGGTACGACGGGCATGTCGTACATCTGGGGTGAAAGTCCCAAAGGGCACTTGCTATCGGTGAACCTGTTAGCGACTCCCAAGCCTGACTATCGTGAGGTAGCGGGGAGAGGAAGGGATAGCGAAATCGTGGCTCTACGAATAGAAACGCGATAATAAGGCGTATTGGGTGGATAAGGTGGCCCAAAGCACTAAAGTCCAAGAAGATAGACGTAGCCCAAGTACGTAAATTGCGAGAGTAAACGAGGAAAGATGTACGACTTATCTCGTGAGGTCTTGTCGAGGGAAACCTAGTAACAACGAACGACAAGAAGTCAGCCGATTCCATAGTAGCGAGGAAACTTCTGTAATGGAAGTGGAGCGAAGGGATGAACAAACCAAACGAAGTAGACCAACTTTGATTGTAACTGTAAAGCCAGGTCTGATAGAGCTGAAAGTTAAGACGTATATACTAATAGAAAGCTCACAAGTATAAGACGACTTACAGGAGAGCGAAACGAGAAAGGAATACAAACACATGTCAAAAATTACTAGATAGAATACTTGGAGAAAGCAACATGATAATTGCATTACACCAAGTAAAAACTAAAGAAAGGTTCAGGCGGAGTTGACGGAATAGAAATAGAAGACATTGAGGAATACATCCAAAAACAATTGGAAGAGAATCAAGAGTCAAATAAAAGAAAGAAAAATACAAACCGCAACCCGTACTACGAGTAGAAATACCAAAATCAAACGGAGGAACAAGAAACCTAGGAATACCAACGGTAATGGACAGAATAATCCAGCAAGCAATAGCACAAGTGTTAACACCAATATGTGAACAGCACTTTTCAGAATACAGCTACGGATTTCGACCAAATCGTTCATGTGAAACAGCAGTAGTCAAACTATTAGAATACCTAAATGACGGCTACGACTGGATAGTAGATATAGACTTAGAGAGATTTTTTTGATACAGTACCACAGGACAAACTAATGACCTTGGTAAACCAAATAATACATGATGGAGATACAGAATCACTGATAAGAAAATACCTACAAGCAGGAGTAATGATTAATGGAGGAAAACACAAAACATTAGTAGGAACACCACAAGGAGGGAACTTATCACCACTACTATCAAATATTATGCTCAACCAACTGGATAAAGAATTAGAAAAGAGAGGACTACACTTTGTAAGATACGCAGATGACTGCATAATAACAGTAAAAAGCGAATCAGCAGCGAAAAGAGTAATGTACTCAGTAAGTCGTTTTATAGAGAAACACTTAGGACTAAAAGTCAACATGAATAAAACGAAAATAGTAAGACCAAGCAAACTAAAATACCTAGGGTTTGGATTTTGGAAAACAAAAGGAGAATGGAAAAGTAGGCCACACGAAGAAAGTGTTCAGAAATTCAAAAGAAAACTGAAACAACTAACATCACGAAAATGGAGTATCTCACTAGTAGATAGAATAATAAAAATTAAATCAAGTGATAAGAGGATGGATAAATTACTTTTCATTAGGATTTATGAAAACTGCGATGACGAAAGTAGATGAACACCTACGAACAAGAATTCGAGTAATAATTTGGAAACAATGGAAGAAGAAATCAAGACGACTTTGGGGATTATTAAAATTAGGAGTCCCTAAATGGATAGCAGATAAAGTATCGGGATGGGGTGACCACTACCAATTTATAGCACTTAAATCGGTACTAAAGCAAGCAGTATCAAAACCAGTCCTTGCCCTGCAAGGACTGGTCAGTTGTCTTGATTACTACTTAGAAAAGCATGAATTGAAGATTGGTTTGAACCGCCGTATGCCGAACGGCACGTACGGTGGTGTGAGAGGGGCTAGAAATTAGCCCCTACTCGATGGTTGTATACTAAGTTGGCTCTTTGTCAAGTTCGGTGGAGAAAAGGAGTATTTAACTTAAATGGGAAGTCTACAAATTATATTATAAAAGTTAAATATATAGTACATTTATGTTTTATATGGTAAACTAAAATAAATAAATTTGAGAGGTGTAATATGCTAAAAAATATATTAGAAAATGTCTTATCTTCAGGAAGTAATGAATCAGATGATAAAATAAAAGAATTAATTAATAATATTATCGGTGGAAATCAAGCGCCATCATTCGTTACTGATATTCTCTAAATAAGGCATTAGAACAATTAAATCAAGGTGCAGGTTCAGCACTTGTAGCAGCGATGATTAATAAGGTATTAGAATCATATTTTAAGGAAAATTCCTTAAGTAATGACATGAGTGAGTTGTTTAATATTACCAGTAATAGTGGAAGTGGTCTTAGTGATATTGCTGGAAATATTATTAATACATTAATTAAAAAATAGTTAAAGAAAAAAGAAGCCGTGTTAATGGCTTCTTTTCGTATGTTATTAGCATAACCTATGCTAGCAAGTCTCACCACCTCAAGATGAACCAGCTCCCGCTGTACAACCATAACAGTGCATACCAGTAACAATTCTACGAACACCTGTATGATTATCTACAAGTTGACTCACATGGTTAACTTCACCAAAGATTTTAAGTTTTTCAATGTAGTTAAAATCACAATCATATAAAGATCCATCAGGGCCAACAGAAATCATGTTTCTACACATAAGCCCTGGTAATGTTGCGGGATTATAAGCTTTATAAAGTTTGTTCATATATCCTTCATATAAATCTTCTCTATGTAAGAAGTCAGAGAATCTTCCTATAGGATTGTTTGTAATTGCGAATAGGTTATTAAAGACAATTTCAAAATTGTCATATAGTTTTTTCTTATATGTTTTTTCTAGAGCTTCTTGTTTAGGAGGTAAAAACGCTCCATTTGGATTATAGACTAGGTTTAAGATAAGGTCTTCTTCTTTACCATAACCTAGTTCATTTAGTCTTCTTAGTACTTCTATTGACTTAGGAAAAACACCTTTTCCACGTTGCTTAGCTACGACTTTTTCGTTGTAGTAGGGTAGAGAGGCCACAACTTGAACTTTTAATTCACGATATAATTCTGGTATATCTCTATAAGCTGGGACATCAAGGATGATTAGATTTGTCCTTACAATTATGATCTTTGCATACTGAGAGATTTCTTTTAAAAACCATCTAAAGTTCGGATTCATCTCAGGTGCACCGCCTGTAATATCCATTGTTTTATATTTACCAACCTTAAATGCTTCAATTATCTGTTCAAAAGTTTCTCGAACCATATTATTTTTTCTTGTAGGTCCACCATCAACGTGACAGTGACTGCATGTAATATTGCACAAGCTACCTACGTTAATTTGCATAACTTCGGGAAATTCTTCAGTTAATAAATATTGTTTTTCCTCAACTTGGTCAAAAAATTTAGGAATATTTAATTCTGTCATAATAATACTAGTTTGTTAATTTATCAGATAGTTCTTTACTTTGAAGACCGTGTACAAGGGTAATTCCAGCTTTCATTGCTGCCGCAACGTGGATAGCTTCTGCGATTTGATCTTGATCGCAGCCTTCTTCTAAACAAGTACTAGTATAAGCATCAATACAATAAGGACAAGCTTCAGCATGGGCTACAGCAAGTGCAATAAGTGCCTTCTCACGAGTTGTTAGTTCACCTTCAGCCATGACATTACCGTAGTAATTCATAAAGTTTTTCCAATAATCAGGTGCATCTTCACCAAATTTTCCTTCACCAAATTCTATTAAATGTTTCTTTTTAAAATAATCTGCCATATTTATTCTCTCCTTTAAAATTTGTATATAATTTTATTATATGTTAGTTTGCATAAATAATCAATGAAATTGCCCGATTTATGGGAGTGACTCAAAAATCGTGATTTCGGAGAAATCGATTTTGTCGAGTCACCCCCGCACAGTTTATTAGATATCTAAAAAGCTTTTATAAAGCGAATTTAGATATCAATAAACCACTGCGTCTATGAGTTTTCATGTAAACTATTTTAAAATTTAGTACTTTTGGGTTAGCCTCTCAACTAAAAAATAATTCTAAAAATCCTTAACTTTATTATCTTACATCTTTATACATTTTTTCTATTTCTTCCACCGGAACCCCACGTCGATACATTTTTTGGTATTGTTGCATCTGCCACATTGTTTTTACAGTATGATTTTTATATCTTCTCGTAGATGTTGTGATAGGGGAGTCAATTACTGTAATTTTATAACTAAGTGCACTTAAATCTTCAGAGAGTTTATAATCTTCCATTAAAGGCATATCTTTATATCCTCCAACTTCTTCAAATACTTTCTTTGACAGAAATATCGCTTGATCTCCAAGGCAAGGTTAGTAATACTTGCACGCATATTAGAAACGAGAGAATTTACCCACATAGGAAAGCTACTTGGGTAGAATCTAATCTTTAGACAACCGACTTCAGTAGGACAGGAAAGCACTTTTTCTATAACATCTTTTTGAAGAACACTATCACAATGAACAAACCATAGAATATCGCCTTTAGCAATTTTTGCACCATAGTTCATCTGATTTGCTCGACCTTTTTTATCTGATAAATGATATGAATAACCGAAATAAGAAAGTTCATCTAGAATTTCTTTTGTTTTATCTGTAGAACCTCCATCAACAAAAAGAACCTCGTGTTCTTTTATATTATGCAAACAATATAGATTATAAACAAAATCACGTATTGTTTTTTCTTCGTTATAAATTGGCACAATAATAGTAATCATAAATACACTCCTAAAATATTAGTTAATATAATTATAACATGTATAATAGTAATTCAAAATTATATTTGCCTTTAGATTCAGTATTTTTTTTAGTATTTTTAATAAAAAAATATAAAGAATTACAAAAAAACATATTGACAAAGTAACTGTATCTATCGTATAATCACAGTAGATACAAAAAAACGTTTTTTTAATATCTAATTGAATTATACAAATTAATTTAAAAAAGAATTAATAAGGAGGAGTATGATGGATATAAAAAAATTTCTAATATGTCATCTGTTCCGATTTATCAACAGGTGGCTACACAAATAAAGAGTAGTATTCTTAATGGTAGTTTAAAATGCAATGATCAATTACCCTCTATTAGAAGCTTAGCTAAAGAGCTAGAAGTAGGTATAATAACAGTAAAAAAATCATATGAAGTATTATTGCAAGAAGAACTTATATATTCTAAAGGAGCTGTGGGATATTTTGTAAATGATATAGATTTAGCTACTGTATTATATATAAAAAAAGAAGAGTATTTAGTTGAACTAAAGGTAATAATTGATAATGCTATTAATGATGGACTTAATATAGAAGATATTAAGGATATAGTTGATAAAGTATTGGAGGAAAAAATTTATGATAAAAGTGAATAATTTACAGATTAATAAAAAGTCATTTCAACTAGGTCCTATAGATTTGGAGTTAGAAGACGGATATGTCTATGCAATAACAGGTAATAGTGGGAGTGGTAAAACACTATTTCTTCAAACACTATTAGGTGCAATGCCATCAGAAACCAATGCAATTATCTATAATAGTTTGAACTTTCAACAAAATGCAGTAGAAATTAAGAAACTATATTCATATGTTGCCGATAAACCATTGTTTTCAGACACTTTACAGGTAAATGAAGTTTTATATAAAAATATCTAAATTAGATGAAAGATTTAATATAGAGAAATGTTTTGAATTTTTTTAAATAAACATAAGATTGTTCTTCATAGTAAAATTTATGAATTGTCTCAAGGGGAGAAAAAAATATTGTTATTTTTCAATAGGATATTTTACTATGTCTAGAATATTAGTACTAGATAATCCATTTTTCTGGAGTAGGACTAATAGCTAAAAAAAGAAATATTAAATCTTCTAAGAGATTATATGGATGAAAAATAAAATGATTATTCTTGTAACTGAAGACCCTTTAGTGATAAAGAGTTTAGCAGATTATATAATTGTTTTAGAAAATGGAAGAATTAATACTAAAGAAGATATAGTAGAGCTACAAGAAAGATTTAACACTACAGATATAGAAAAATATTTTACTTTCTATTATGAAGGGAGAGAACTCAAATGTATAAAACAAAAAAATACGATACAAACTTTGGCGCAATTTGGAATTTAATTTCAAATAGAAATTATACGAAACCTTTATTATATAAGAGTTTATATTTACTATATTATTTTATTACTATCACTGTAGTGCTTGAGTTATTATTTCATAAAAACTTATATGATTTTTAGCTGTTATTAGTTCAATAATTATTGTGATAAATGGAAGAAAAATATGATGATCCTGAACATCAATTTATTGAATATCTACCGATTTCATTAAAAGATAAAGTAAGATATATTTACTATACAACTTATATAACTTTATTCTTTGGGGGAATAATATCTCTTGTATTAGATTATATTTATCGTAAAAGTTAATCCTATTGAATACCTATATGCAATAATAGTAGTTATAGCACTATCAAATTTTTGCTGTAATCCAAATGATTAAGACAAAAAAATAACACTAATATACTTCTTTATATATGATATTATTATTTATCAATTTATAGTAGGAATCTTTCGATTTTTCTTTAGTGCCTTTTTAGTGGATATATAGGGCCAAAAATATGATAATACGCAATTTAGTTTAATAAAAATTAGCACTATTAATAGTAATCACATTGTTATATTACTTTGTTAGCGTAAATATTTTATTAGCACATAATAGAGAAAAATAAACGAGTAGATAAAAAAAGTATAAAGGAAAAACTTGCTTTTAATTCTGTTCCTTTTTAATAAGTACAAGTGTCTTAAAAAAATTTATACATTTGAAGCTAATATGTTCTTTGAAGGAATTAAAGAAGGAACTAAAGATGCAACTAGAGTAGAATTAATAAATAATTATAATACCTTTAAGTAAAATCTAGTAAGCATAAAACGAAAAATAAAAAGAATATAAGAAAGCTAGTGACTTAGTACAGAAAATAGTGTTAGTCATAGCTTTTTTATTTATGTTATAGTGAGGTAGGGAAAGAACAAAAAAAGAAGACTTGGCTAACCAAATCTTCTTTGTATTAATAATTCTTATTTGAATTCTGCAGTGTTAACGCGAACTCCAGGACCCATAGTTGTAGTTACAGCTACAGATTTGAAGTAAGTTCCTTTAGCAGCAGCTGGTTTAGCTTTAGCTAAAGCGTCTTGAACAGCGTTGAAGTTTTCAACTAAGTCTTCAGTTGAGAATGAAACTTTACCGATTGGAGTGTGAACAACACCAGCTTTTTCAGCACGGTATTCAACTTTACCAGCTTTGATTTCATTAACTGCTTTAGTAACGTCCATAGTTACAGTACCAGTTTTAGGGTTTGGCATTAATCCTTTAGGTCCTAATACACGACCGATTTTACCAACTTCTCCCATCATGTCTGGAGTAGCTACGATTACGTCAAAATCAAACCAACCTTGTTGGATTTTAGTGATGTATTCACCTTGTCCTACGTAGTCAGCTCCTGCTGCTTCAGCTTCTGCTGCTTTATCACCTTTAGCAAAAACTAAAACTTTAGCAGTTTTACCAGTTCCTTTAGGAAGAACTACTGCTCCACGAACTTGTTGGTCGTTTTTACGAGTGTCAACTCCTAAACGGAATGCAACTTCTACAGTTGCGTCAAAATTAACTGTGCTTGTTTTTTTAGCTAACTCGATTGCTTCTACTACAGAGTATAGACTAGAAGAATCTACTAATTTAGCTGCTTCAAGATATTTTTTACCTTTTTTTGCCATTATAATTATCCTCCTATTCTCCTATTAAGATACCCATACTTCTTGCAGTACCTTCGATCATACGCATTGCTGCTTCTACAGAAGCTGCGTTTAAATCTTCCATTTTTAGCTCAGCGATTTCTTTAACTTGTGCTTTTGAAACTGTAGCAACTTTGTCACGGTTAGGAACAGAAGATGCTTTTTCAATTTTAGCAGCTTTTTTAAGTAATACTGGAGCAGGTGGTGTTTTAGTAATGAAAGTAAATGAACGGTCTTCATATACTGAGATTACTACTGGAATGATTAATCCTGCTTGGTCTTGTGTACGAGCATTGAATTCTTTACAGAATCCCATGATGTTTACACCAGCTTGACCTAATGCTGGACCAACTGGTGGAGCTGGGTTAGCTTTACCTGCTGGTACTTGTAATTTAACAACTTTTATAACTTTTTTAGCCACGATAAAACCTCCTATATATTTTTCGTGATGTGGTCATTTGAACGTCTTTAGATTTTTCGTTCTCCCACTCAATCAAGTTTTGTATTTTTACATACTTGAATATAATATCACACTGGGTAAGTAATTGCAAGTATTTTATTAAGTTTTTTTAAAAAAACTTATCTTTAGTAAAAATAATTCTACTTTATATTGAGTAGATATTAAAAATAATACAACTAAGTCTCTTAAAAATTCAAACGATAAATGTGAAGTATTTAATAATGATATGTAGTAAAAATTAAAAAGAAAAAAATATAAATATAAAATACATAGAAGAAAAAGTTATTGTAAACTATGATTTTCCCTTGTTGAACTATTGACTTTTTTTACTGTAGGTGGTGTAGAATTGTAGTTATGGTATGTAACAAATTGTTGATATTTAAATATTAATAAAAATAGTGATATCATAATAAATTTTTTTCAAAAATAGAAAGAGGTTGCAAGATGATTTATGGAATAATCAGTGTTGCAGCTTTACTTGTTGGACTTTTTAGTTGGATATATTATTTCAAAAAAATTCTATTCAAAAGAAATTAGAATTATCTAAACAAGATGCTGAACATATTATAGGTGAGGCAAGAAAAGAAGCTAGATATATAGTTGAAAAAGAAACAACTATAGCTAAAAAAGAAGCTGAAGAGATAATTAACATTGCAAATAAAGAAGCAGAATTTAAAAAACTAGATATTCAAAGACAAGAAGATAGAATCGTTCAAAAAGAATCTTCATTAGAACGCCAAACAGAGCTTTTAAATAAAAAAGATGAATTGTTAAGTTCTAGAGAGATGAAATTGGAAGAAAAATCTCAATTACTTGAAGAAAAAAGTACTGAGGTTAATCAACTTAAGATTCAACAAGAGACAGAGTTGCAAAGAATTGCAAACTTAACAGAAGAACAAGCTCGTGAAGAGATTATGGCCGCAGTTGAGACTGATATGGCTAAAGATATGGCAATATATATAAGAAATAAAGAACTAGAGGCGAAAAGCGTTGCTGATAAACGTGCAAAAGAACTTATTGTTCAATCGTTACAACGTTTTGCTACTGATGTAGTAAGTGAAACTACTGTTTCAGTAGTAGACCTTCCAAGTGATGATATGAAAGGTCGTATTATTGGTCGTGAAGGAAGAAACATTCGTACTTTAGAAACATTAACAGGGGTAGATTTAATTATTGATGATACTCCGGAAGCAGTTATCCTTTCTGGATATGATCCAATTCGTCGTGAGATTGCAAAAACTGCAATTAAGTCACTTATTGATGATGGACGTATTCACCCTTCAAAAATTGAGGAAGCTGTTGATAAAGCACGTAAGAATATTGATCAAGTTATTCGTGATGCAGGGGAACAAGCTACATTTGACCTTGGGATCCATAATATGCATCCTGACTTAGTAAAAATCGTTGGTAAGTTAAAATATAGAACAAGTTATGGCCAAAATGGGCTACAACACTCTATGGAAGTAGCGTATATCGCAGGACTTATTGCGGCTGAGTTAGATTTAGATGTTGCGACAGCACGTCGTGCAGGGTTGCTTCATGATATTGGGAAAGCACTTGATCATGAAATTGAAGGTTCACATGTTGAAATTGGTGTAGCATTAGCTCTTAAATATAAAGAGAATGCGATTGTAGTAAATGCAATTGCATCACATCACGGTGATACTGAACCAACACATCCGATTTCTGTCATTGTTGCCACAGCGGATGCACTTTCTGCATCACGCCCAGGGGCTCGAAGAGAGTCATTAGAAAACTATATTAAACGTCTACAAAAACTTGAAGAAATTGCAAATGAACACAAAGGTGTAGAGAAAACATTTGCTATTCAAGCAGGTCGTGAGATTCGTGTAATCGTAAATCCAGAAGAGGTAGATGATACAAAAACTTACAAAATTGCCAAAGAAGTTAAAAATAAAATCGAAGAAACGATGCAATACCCAGGAAACATTAAAGTTAATGTTATTCGTGAGGTTAGAGCAGTTAAGGTTGCAAGATAGTAAATTAAGCGATTGGAAATTATCCAATCGCTTTTTTATATGGAATTATAAAGTCGAGAGTTTGTGTTTGCCATTAATTAATATTATGATTGTAATTATATTAATAGATTAGTTTGTAATATTAATGGTAAATTTATAGATGTAGAATAATTGTGATTTTCTAAATGGAATATTATAAATAGAAACATAGTTGATTACTAATAATTTTTGAGTTTAATTAGCTTGTAAATTAAACGATATAATTATTTTCTAGTAAAAGTTTTTTTGGGTTAAAGAGCAGTTTTTGTAATTTTATGTATCGTCTTCAGTGATAAGAAAAAAATTTAAATATTAAAAAAATATAAGAAATAAAGAAAAACGTTTTATATAGAGCAGTTTTATTAATTTGTTGATAAATAAATGATAATATATTTGATGATTTTATAAAAAAATTCGAATATAGCACTTTATTAAATTATATGTATTTTAATAAAAATCTGTATTAAAAACAGTGTTGAAAAAAATATCCTTGTTATTGTATAATTTTTTTATTGTAGATATAGAACAGTTATTATCTATGTAATTATTATAAATTTTTAAGGAGAGTGTTATTATGACAAACACTGTAGAATCTAAAGCATTTTTAGAGCCTCAAGAAGTTTATGAACTTACTATTAAAAAAGGTACTGCTAAAGCAACTGCAGGTCTTAAATATATGTTAAGTTTAGGTTTCTTAGGTGGGGCATTTATCGGGGTAGGATTTTTAGCTTTACTTCGTGTATCAGGATCAATTCCTAAAGAATTTGGAGGAATTGGTGCATTACTTGGAGCATCTGTTTTCCCAATCGGACTTATTTGTATTTTAGTTGGTGGCGGAGAGTTAGTTACAGGTAATATGATGGCTGTAACTGTTGCGTGGTTTAATAAGAAAATTAGTTTTAAACTGTTGGCTAAAAACATGGTAGTTATTACATTTGCTAACCTTGTTGGTTCTCTAGTTATTGCTTATTTCTTAGGGCATTTGACTGGTTTAACTGGTGGAGCAATTGCTGCTAAAACTATTTCAGCTGGTGAATCAAAAGTATACTTAACATTCTGGCAAGTATTCTTCTCAGCTGTAGGTTGTAACTGGCTAGTAGGTATGGCAGTATGGTTAAACTTCGCTGCTAAAGATGTAGGTAGTAAAATGTTTGGTGTATGGTTCCCAATTATGACTTTCGTTGCTATTGGATTCCAACACTTGGTTGCGAACATGTTCGCAATCCCAGCTGCAATGTTTGAAGGTGCAAATATCTCAGTTTTACAATTCGTTCAAAACATGGGAACAGTATTTTTAGGTAACTTTGTAGGAGCTGTTACTTTAGTTTCTGCTCTATACACATTTGCTTATAAAAAATAATAATAACAGAGAAAATTTAAAATCCTTTAAATAACAAAAAATGAAGTAGGAGATAATTCCATACTTCATTTTTTTGTTAACTTACAAGGTGATATTTGTTAGATTCAGTTTTATATAACAGATTTAAAATAATAGTATATAAATCTTATGAAAAGATAATATAAAAAAGATTCCAAATTACTAAACTTGGAATCTTTAATTTATATTAGTCTTCTACTTTTACAACCCAACCGAATTTATCTTCCACTTTACCTAATTGGATACCAGTAAGTAGATTGTAGATTTTTTGAGTCCATTCTCCAGGTTTGTTATCAGTTATAAGTTCTAATTTTTTAGTACCATCGAATAATTCTCCAACTGGAGCGATTACCGCTGCAGTACCACATAGGAATACTTCTTCAAGTTTTCCATTATCGTAAGCTTCATAAACTTCTTCAAGTGATAGCTTTCTTTCTTCTGCTTTTTCACCAAGAGATTTAAGTAACTCTAATACTGAAGCACGAGTAATACCTGGAAGGATAGAACCATTTAACTCTGGTGTAACAAATGTTCCGTCAATTTTGAAGAAGATATTCATAGCTCCACCTTCTTCGATGTATTTTTGTTCAACTCCATCAAGCCATAGAGATTGAGAGTACCCTAATTCTTGAGCTTTCTTTTGCCCTTTAAGAGATCCGGCATAGTTACCTGCTGTTTTAGCAAATCCAAATCCACCACGAACGGCACGTACATATTCGTGTTCTACGAAGATTTTGTTTGGTTGTAATCCTGCTTTAAAGTAGCTTCCTGATGGTGATAAGATAATAACGAATTTAACTTCGTTATTTGGGTGCACCCCTAGAGCTTCTTCTGCACCATATAGGAACGGTCTAACGTATAAAGAAGTACCTTCTGATTTTGGAATCCATTCTTTATCGATAGAGATTAATTTTTTAAGAGCAGCTAATGCAAATTCTTCATCTAGCTCAGGTAAAGCGATACGGTCTGAAGATTTGTTTAAACGTTTGAAGTTTTGTTCTGGACGGAATAAAACTGCTTCACCATTAGCATTATATGCTTTCATCCCTTCGAAAACACTTTGTCCGTAGTGTAATACGTTTAGAGCAGGTGATACTGGGATTGGACCATAAGGAACGATTCTTGGATCATACCAACCTTTATCAGATGACCAGTCCATAACGAACATATGGTCTGTAAAAACTGTACCAAATCCTAGTTTATCATCGGGTGTTTTTTCTTTTGGAGTAGATGTAAGTTCTACTCGGATATCATTTACTGTTAATTTTGTCATAGTTATATTTCTCCTTATCTTTTAAAACAATTAATTTTTTAATGTGTTAGAGATATTATAATACTAATCAAATTATTTTTTTCAATACTTTTCTTTAAATTTTTCTGAAATTTTATAAAAAAATATCCGATATTTCCTCTTGAAAAGTGATTGAAAATAATTTAAAATGTTATATAGTCATTGTTGATAAATTTATCTAATATTTTGGATACTAATTTAATTTTTGTTGAAAATATGTTACAATATTAGAAATGTTACATTAACAATGTACCCATTATGAAAGAAGGTAAATATATATGGATATTAAAAAATCATTAGAAAACAAATTTAACACATCTTTAGCGAATTTAACAGGATCTCCAATTAGAAAATTTGATGCATTTGCTTCAACGATTGAAGGGATTATTAAGTTAACATTAGGAGAACCAGATTTCGATACTGCCGAAGAGGTTAAAGAAGCTGCGAAAGTTGCTTTAGATAATAATAGAACGCACTATTCAGTAAACAATGGTATTGAGCCATTAAGAGCGGCGTGGGCTAAAAATTTAGAAAAAAGATATAATTTAAAATATAGTTCTGGTGAGGTTATTGTAACAATAGGTGCTTCTGCTGCAATAGAGCATACTATTTCAGCTGTTACGAACCAAGGGGATACTATTTTAGTAGTGACACCATATTTCTCAGCTTATGAGGGTGTTGGTATTCTAAATAAATGTAATATTAAATTTATTGATACAGCAGATAATGGTTTTAAAGTTCGTCCAAGCGACTTAGAAAAAGCGTTAGAGGAAAATAAAGATGCAAAAGCAATTTTAATTAACTATCCGAATAATCCAAGTGGTGTTTCTTATACTAGAGAAGAAGTTAAGGAAATTGCTGATGTATTAGGTAAATATGATATTTTTGTACTTAGTGATGAAATTTATGGAGATATTACATATAACTATAAACACACATCACTAGCTGAATTTATCCCAGAACAAACAGTTCTAATCAGTGGTTTATCAAAATCTCATGCTATGACAGGATGGCGTGTAGGATTTATCGCAGCTCCCGAAGCAATGATTAGAAAAATTGGTGTGTTCCACCTATTTACAGTATCTGGAGCCCCAACATTTATTCAAGATGCTGCAGTAGTGGCTTTAGCAGATGAAAATGTTGATAAATATAATAATCATATGATTGAAACTTATAGAGAAAGAAAAGATTATATGGTTCCAAGACTTCGTGAATTAGGTTTTGAAATTCCAGAAATTGATGGAGCATTTTATATTTTTGCTAAGATTCCAGCGGAATACCGTGAACTAGGTGCGATGGAGTTTTGTAAATTATTAGCGAAAGAGGCTCGTGTTGGGGTTATTCCTGGGACAGCATTTGGGAAAGCGTACAATGACTTCTTTAGAATTAGTTATGCAACAAGCATGGAAAATATAAAAGAAGCTGTTGAAAGAATTTCTCAATTTATGAATAAGTAATTAAAATAATAGAAGAAAGGTTATTCAAATGAAAGGTAAATTCATAACAGTAGAAGGTTCAGATGGTTCAGGTAAAACGAGCTTTATCAACTTTGCTACAGAGTATTTGAAAGAAAAGGGATATAAAGTAATAACAACTCGTGAGCCTGGTGGAACAGAGTTTAGTGAAAAAGTAAGAGAGCTACTTTTTGATAGTTCAAATGATATTGATGCTAAAACTGAAAGTTTACTGTTTTGTGCTAGCCGACGTGACCATATCGTAAAAAAAATATTACCTCATGTAAATGAAGGATATATTGTAATTTGTGATCGTTTTGTGGATAGCTCAGTTGCTTACCAATCTTATGGACGTGGACTGTCTAAACAAGATATTTTAGATATCAATGCATATGCAACAGATAATCTTGAACCGGATTTAACACTATATTTTTGTGTAGATGTTGAAGTTGGATTAGCGCGTACAAAAAACAGAGATGACAATAACCGAATGGATCAAGAAAGTCTAGATTTTTACAAAAATGTAAAACGTGGTTATGATGATCTTTCAAAAGAAAATACCGAACGTATTAAGGTAATTGATGCGAGTGATACATATGAGAATGTGCAAAAACAAGCACTTTCTATATTGGAAGGATTTTTAAACAATGAACTTTAGTAAAGATACAATTGTAATAAAATCTTTAACAAATACATTAAAAACAAATAAACTATCCCATGCCTATTTAGTAGTAGGCGAGGATAGTTTATATTGTGATGAGTTTATTTTGAGTTTTGTTAAAAGCAATTTTTTTGTTTAGAAAAATAAAGATAAAGAATTTTTATAGTTGTGAAAAATTGTAAAAAAACTGCAATAGTATAAATCATGGAAATTATGTTGATTTTTATAAATTATCAAGTGAAACTTCGATAAAGAAAGATGAAATACAAACATTAAAATCTGATTTGAGCGTTAAATCATTTTATGGTAAGAAGATATACTGGATAAAAGATATTGAAAAAATGACTGAGCAAGCAGCAAACAGTTTACTTAAATTTTTAGAAGAACCAGAAGATGATATTATAGCTATTCTTAGTTGTAAAAATATTAGCGCTGTATTACCGACGATTATTTCACGTTGTCAACAGATTAAATTAATTGGACAAAGTGAAAATATTGAGATTGAGCAGAATGAAGAGTTAATAAATATTGTTAGAGAATATGTAAAAAGATATATGAGAAAACCTCATCTTGCTAATATTTATCTATTAGAAAAATTAAAAACTAAAGATGAAGTAGTAGAGTTTTTCAAATATTTAAATATGGAAGGTTCTAAGTGCTATAGCGAAGAAACTGTAAGTGATGTTGTTAATCTTAGTAAGGTACAGGAAAAAATACTTCAAGCACTAGCAGACTTGAATGGGAATGTTAATGCAACATTGGTACTGGAAAAATTTGTCTTTATGGTTTTATTGGATAATAATAATTTAGAATTTTTAATAAGAGGTTAGTATGGAAGATAATTTGAGAGTTGATATAGTTTCTAAAAATTTTAAAATATTACAAAAAGTGGATCATTATAGTATGTCAACGGACTCTTTTTTACTGCCGTATTTTGCCAATGTGCCGAGAAGTTTTAAAAAAAATATAATAGAACTTTGTAGCGGTAATGGTGGTATCTCGATAATTCTAAGAGAAAAATCTGCTGCTAAGATAGAAATGTTAGAAATCCAAGAAGATTTAGTTGAACTAAGTAAAAAAAGTTTGGAGCTCAATGGAATTACTAATATAGGAGTACGAAGCGGTGATATAAAGAACGTAAAAGAATACTATAGACCATCAATGTTTGATTATGTTATATGCAATCCACCTTATTTTCCAGTAGAGAATATGCCGAATCAAAGAGAAAAGCATAATCATAATATATCAAGACATGAATTATTGTGTAATCTTAGCGATGTAGTTCAAGCGATAAGATATTTGGTTAAACAAAATGGGAAATTTGCATTAGTTCATAGAACATATAGAATCGGAGATGTTATTTCAGAATGTGAAAAATGTGGTTTAGCTATTAAACGAATCAGATTTGTATATAGTAAGTTTTCAAGTGAAAATAGTAAATAGTACTTGTTGAGGGTAGTATTTCAAAGGTTAGTGATATTAAAGTTGAACAGCCGTTTTATATTTATAATGAAGACGGTAGCTATACAGATGAAATGAAGAAAGTGTATGGTATTTATGAGTAGTTTTATGTATGTAGTTGAGTGTTTTGATAAAACTTGGTATACTGGATATACAACAGATATTGTTAAAAGAATAAAAACTCATAATGCCAAAAAAGGTGCGAAATACACGAGGGTGAGAGTACCTGTAAAACTTATATATTTTGAAGAGTTTGAATCAAAAAGTGAAGCTACGAGTGCAGAAAGTCTATTCAAAAAACGTACTCGTAGAAGCAAAGAAGAATATATTTTATTAAATATGAATGCAGAGAAAAGGCAAAAAATAAAAGATTTTAATAAAAAAATAAAGGAAAAATAACTATGTTATATTTAGTAGGAACACCGATAGGTAATTTGGAAGATATTACATTAAGAGCACTAAGAGTGCTAAAAGAAGCGGATATAATAGCCTGTGAAGATACGAGAAATACTCAGAAGTTATTGAATCATTATGAAGTGAAGGGTAAAAAACTACTTAGTTATCATGAGCATAATGAAGATAAAATGAGTGATAAAATAATAGAATACTTAGAAGAAGGATTAGATATAGCATTGGTAACTGATGCAGGAATGCCATGTATTTCAGATCCGGGGTATGTACTTGTAGAGAAGGTAAAGCGTGCAGGACTAGATGTTGTTGCTTTACCAGGCGCTAATGCTGGGCTTACAGCATTGGTAGCTAGTGGGATAGAATCTTATAATTATACTTTTTATGGATTTTTACCGAGAAAAAGTAAAGAACTTAAGCAAAAGTTAGAAATTATTTTAAGCTCAAAGACAACGGGTATTTTGTATGAAAGTCCACATAGGGTAAAAAATTTAGTAGAAGAGATTGCTAAGATTGCATCAACAAGAAAAATTGCAGTAGCTAGAGAACTTACGAAGATGTTTGAACAAATAGAAACATACGAAGCAAGTGTGATATTAGAAATGTTAGGTGGAGAGATTAAGGAAAAGGGGGAATTTGTTGTTATTATTTCTCCATCAAAAGATGAAGAACATACAGACCTTAATCTTGATGATATTGTAGAAATAATATACGAAAAAGTTCAAAGTGGTGAAAAAAAATCAGAAGCTATTAAAAATACGGCTAAAGAATACGGCATAAATAAAAAAAGAGGTTTATAGTTTATATCATGAAAAAAATATGATTAGTTTCATAACTGTAAATATATTAATAGTGGTGTTTCTAATTGCTGCGATCCATATTAAAAATATTTTTTTCCTGCCTTTAACATTTTTTGTATTCCTAAATATATATATGATTTATAGAAGAAGTTCAGAATTGGATAAAAATGAACAGAAGAAAAAGATTATGTTGCATAATGTAAAGAACTCTTTGGGAGTGATACTCGGTTATACAGAAGCGCATAATGATGAATTAATTACAAAAGAAGAGCTAGATGAAAGAATTAATGAGGAAATTCAAGAGATAGTTTCAATGATAAAAGACGAGATTTATAAATAGATCTCGTCTTTTTGTATTGCTTGGTAAAAATGTGAGAGAATCGGCAAAATAGATTTCCCGGAAACTATGATTTTTGAGGAATTTCTACCAGTATATTATTCAATGCAGTTATTAATAATTTTTTGATTTTCTCTGATTTTTTTTCTTCGTTTTTTCCAAGTATTAGCAGAGAAGAATACTATTAGTGGCATTAATTCTAAACGTCCTAGTAACATTGATACAGATAAAACCATTTTAGTAAAGTATGGTATTTCTGAGAAGTTACTCATCGGACCATAGTGATTAAATGCTGGTCCAGCATTACTGATTGATGTCACTGTTAAAGAAATAGCATCTTCAAAGTCGTTAATTTGGAATGTTATTAAGAACAAAATAATAACATAGACAAATCCGAATAATAGAAGATAGTTAGATAGTGGTGTAGTATCTTTGACTACTTTGCCATCTATTTTGAACATTGTTATTTTTCGTGGATTTAGTGCTTTACTTATACTTTGTTTAGCATTTTTAACGAAGAAAATTAGACGTGGAATCTTAATTCCTCCTGCAGTACCACCAGTACAACCACCGACTATCATAAGAATAAGTATAATCATTTTAGAAAATACAGGCCAAATATTAAAATCGTTGTAGGTGAATCCTGTAGTCGAAACAACTGAAGAAACGGTGAAGAACACATCGAGTAAACTATGATTAGGTGTATCATACGAACGATAAATATCTAAAAACATTATTATAGATAGAATAGATATCATTCCGAAAAACCAACGTAATTCTTCACTTTTTAGTACTTTAAAGTATCTTTTAAAGACTATAAAATATATTAAACTAAGATTCATAGAAAAAATCAGCATGAAAATAGCTATAACTACAGTAATGTATGTACTATTATAATATGCTATTCCGGCATTCTTTACAGCGAATCCTCCAGTTCCAGCTGTAGAAAAGGCCAGGTTTATACTATCGAAAGTTCCGATTCCACCTAGTAATAATAAAAAGAATAAAATTACTGTAAGAGCAATATATATCCCGTATAGGTAGATTGCAGTCTGCTTCATTGAAGATACTACTTTACCGAAGTATGGACCAGGAACTTCAGCTTTTGCTATATGAATAGTGTGAGGTGAACGTGGGAGAATTGCTAATGCAAACACGATAACTCCCATACCTCCGATGAAATGTGTAAAACTACGCCAAAATAACAAACTCTTTTCTATTGATTCTACATCTTGTAATATAGTTGATCCTGTCGTAGTGAATCCACTAACTGTCTCAAAGAAACTATCTATATAATGTGGAATTTCTCCAGATAAATAAAATGGAAGAGCTCCAAGTAAAGAAAAGATAATCCATGTTAGCGTCACAATTACATATCCTTCTCTTTTATAAAAATCATGCTCAGTAACATCTTTTGTAAAAAAATGTATAATTAGTGATAAAATAAAACAAATCATAATGGTACTGAAAAATGAATTAGTAATTTTAATGGGTTCATGATAAATCACTGATACTATTGTTGGTAAAATTAATAAAGCAGCTAAGAGCATTATCATCTTACCAACAACGTGAAAGACCATTTTAAAATTCATAGATTACCTCCTTGCAAGAATATCATCGATATGTTCAAGTTTATGTTCATAACTTACCACAACGACATTATCATTTACTTTTATCTCATCCTCACCATTTGGGAAAATTTGTTTATTATTTCGTATTATAAAAGCGATAAGCATATTGTCGTTAATATCAAGGTCTTTAAGTTTAGTCCCTATAACTTTAGCATTTTCACTTGTAATTTTAAATTCTATAACTTCAGCTTTATTATTAGCTATACGATAATAATTTTCTATATCTGAAGCTCGACTACCTTGTAACGATTTAGTGTATTTCTTGATTATATTACTCACAATTTCTTTAGGTGTAATATATGAATATTGTCCGATATCTTCAGCGATTTGTTTAAGTGAAGCACGATTCACTTTAGCAACAGTTTTCTTAATACCTAGTTTATGAGCATATAGATTAATTATAATATTTCCTCATCAAGCCCTGTAAGAGAAATACAACTATCAAATGTTTGAATGCCTTCTTCGATTAATGTATCTCGATCACTACCGTCAGCCCAAATAACATCGATTTCAGGGAATATTTCACTTAGGGATATTGCCTTCTCTTTATCTATTTCAATTACTTTAGTGTAGAAAGATGCTTTTTGTAAAAATTCTACAAGATAATAAGCAACTTTTCCTGCACCGATGATTAAAGATGAAGTTACTTTTTTCTCAAGATTTTCTTTATTTCCTAAAAGTTTATAGAATTTTTTTAAATTTTTATTAGAAGCGGTAATATGAACTTTATCGCCAACTTCAAAGATATAATTTCCTCGAGGGACAAAAACTTCTCCTTGTCTTTCAACAAGGCAAACTAATGAAGGAAAATCAATAATTTTTTTACTTTCAATAAGAGATACCCCTTTAAGTACACTGTTCTCATTAATTATTACTTCTAAGATATTAAATTTATTAGCAGAAAAACTTTCTACTTTTATAGCTGTAGGGTATTTCAGCATATAGAAAATTTGTTTTGCTGCTTCGTATTCTGGATTTACCATTAGGTCTATTCCTAGAGATTGTTTTATAAACTCTTTTGTTTTAGAATATTCTGGATTACGTATTCTTGCGATTGTATATTTAGAGCCTATTTGTTTTGCGGCGATACATGAAATCATATTTATTTCATCGCTTGTAGTTACTGATATAAACATATCGGCATTAGCTGCATCAGCTTCTAATAATATGTCAGAATTAGCACCATTACCGACTAATCCGTTAATATCATATGTTTCAACGAGCTTTTCAACACGACGCTCATTTGTGTCAATAATTGTTACTTCATCAAATGTGTTAGAAAAATCAGCGCAAAGAAGTTCACCGACTTTACCACCACCGACTATAATTACTTTCACTTTAATACTCCTTTTTGAAATGATATTCCTATTATAACCTAAAATATGATAAAATGCTATAAGCTTGTAGCTATGTCTTGATTTAGTAATAATATAAAAAGTTATCTGTTGGTTGTTTTACACAACTAGATATTATGATTTTATAAAATTAATTATGAGAAGAAATAGTTAAAAAAATAACTTTAAAAAGATAATTTAAATTTATGATAAAAACTATACTTTATAAAAACTATTAATTTATAAAAAAATGAATTAGTGAAAGTATAAAAATAATAGTTTAGTCTTTATTATATTTATTGTACTTCTATAAATATTTAAGCAAAGTATATTAAAAAAATTTAGTTTATGATATAATTAATGTTGGGAAATAATCTTTTCATTAAATTTTAATGGTTAGCAAAAAAGGAGGAGTACAAGGTGGCGAAAATATCTAAACAGGATATTGACTATATTTTTGATAATATTGATATAGTTAGTCTCGTTAGTGAATACGTAAAATTAGAAAAACGTGGACAAAATTACTTAGGATTATGTCCATTTCATAATGAGAAGACGCCATCTTTTACGGTCTCACCTGAGAAAAAAATAGCCCATTGTTTTGGATGTGGTAAAGGTGGAAATATATTTCAATTTGTATCGCTAATAGAAAATATTACATATAATCAAGCAATCGTAAAGCTAGGGACAAGGTTAGGACTGGATATAGAGTCAAATAATAATAAAGAAGAGAGTTACGATTTAAATAATGAACTTGATATAATGTACTATGGACATAGGCTTTTAGCAGATTATTTTAATTATATCCTTTTCAATACAAAAGAAGCAGAAGATGCGCTTAATTATTTATTAGATAGGGGACTGAGTGTAGATGTTATTAAGCATTTCAATATTGGATATGCTCCTCGTGAAAACAATATTGCTTTAAACTTTTTTAATTCGAACAAAATCAATTTAGATTTAATGGTTGAAGCGGGACTATTAGGAAAAAATGATAATGAAGATTACTATGATGTCTTTAAAGATAGAATAATGTTTCCTATAAAAAATAATCAGAATCAAGTTGTAGCATTTTCAGGAAGAACTATGTCTACGGATAAGAGTGTTCCGAAATACTACAATACGCACGAAACGAAAATTTTTGAAAAAAGAAAAGTTTTATATAATTTTTCAGACGCACGCTCATTTATAGCTAAAGAAAATGAAGTGATATTATGTGAAGGGTATATGGATGTTATTAAAGCACATCAAAATGGCATAAAAAATGCTGTAGCATTAATGGGAACAAACATAGATAATAATAAATTAAAAGAAGTTTTATCACTTGTAAAAAAAATAACGCTTAGTTTAGATAATGATGAAGCGGGGGCTAAAGCACAAATAGAAATTGGAAATAGAATAATTCAGACAACGGATAATATTTATAAGTTAAAATTTTCTGGTGCGAAGGATTTAGATGAATTTTTTTAACTGAAAAAAATGCTAAAAAAATCCTGATTTTGATGTTGAAAAATTATTTAAGAAATAATAAAGAACACTTTATTAACTATAAAAATTGAATATTGTAAAAATAATTCAAAAACTAATATTGAACAACGTATTAAATATAAAAATGAACTGCTTGTTAATATTGCTTATGTAGAAGATGAATCACTAAAATACATGTTACTTACTAATTTGGCAGAGGAGTTCGGAATCGAGCGACAAGTTCTTCTTAAAGAATTAGGTAAAGTGAATGTGAAAAGAAAGAGAGCAGCAGAAGAATGGACAGCGCCAGCCAATCCAGAGCTGTTGTTTAGAACGACTAATTATGATAGAAAGATGTGTAGATTATTTAAATACTTTTTTGTCAATAGGGCGTTATTTGTTGAAAAATATAACGATTTAGAGAAGTGTCAATTTCCTCAAGAAGCTTTTGTGAATCTAATGGATTATTTGGTAATTTATTATAATAATAATTTGGAATTCCATATTCATAAATTTATACACAGTATAGAGGATGAAGAAGTAGTAAGGCTTGCAACATATATAGATGAAACAGATTTTCTAATTGAGGAAAACCCAATGTCAGATGTTGTTGGTGATTATATACGATATTTCTCAAATAAACAAGTGACATTAAAAGAAATTAAAGATAGGCTTAGAATTGCTATTCAAGAAATGGATATTGAAGCTCAAAAAGAATTGTTATTACAAGTTAAAAATTATAAGAAGTAGAAGGAGAAGAACATGGTTAAAAAAGCAAAAGATTTTGAAACGATTAAAAACGAATTGTTAGAAAAAGGTAAAAAACAAGGTGAGTTAACTCAAGAAGAAATAGTTGAATCATTGTCGAAATTAGATATTTCTTCAGAAGCGATGGATGATTTCTATGAAGAGTTAAATAATGAAGATATTATCTTGATTAATGCCAATCACGTAGAAGAAGAGGAAGAAGAGCTTGATCTTGAAGATTTATCAGTTCCAGCAGGAATCAGAACTAATGACCCTGTAAGAATGTACTTAAAAGAAATCGGGAAAGTTCCTCTATTATCAAAAGAAAAAGAATTAGAACTTTCTAAAATTATCGAAACAGGAACGGAAGAAGAAAAAGAACAAGCTAAAAAAGACTTAGCTGAAGCCAATTTACGTCTTGTAGTAAGTATTGCAAAACGTTATGTAGGACGTGGAATGTTATTCTTAGACTTAATCCAAGAAGGTAACATGGGATTAATCAAAGCGGTAGAAAAATTTGACTACTCAAAAGGATTCAAATTCTCTACATATGCAACTTGGTGGATTCGTCAAGCGATTACTCGTGCTATAGCAGACCAAGCAAGAACTATTCGTATCCCAGTTCACATGGTTGAAACTATTAACCGTCTAATTCGCATTCAAAGACAATTACTTCAAGATTTAGGTCGCGAACCAAAACCAGAAGAAATTGCTAAGAAAATGAATATGACTCCAGAAAAAGTACGTGAGATTTTAAAAATAGCTCAAGAGCCAGTTTCATTAGAAACACCAATAGGTGAAGAGGATGATTCACATTTAGGAGATTTTATCGAAGATAAAGAAGCACAATCTCCAGTAGAGCACGCTGCAAATGAACTACTAAAAGAACAACTAGAAGAGATACTAGAAACACTTACTGATCGTGAAGAAAATGTTCTAAAATTACGTTTTGGTCTAAAAGATGGTAAGACTCATACTTTAGAAGAAGTAGGTAGTGCGTTTGGGGTAACTCGTGAGCGTATTCGTCAAATCGAAGCAAAAGCTATAAGAAAATTAAAACACCCATCGAAGTTGAATAAACTGAAAGGGTTTATGGAGTAGGTCTTATAAACGATGATATAATAAGGTTTATGGTGAACATATTTTAAAAAATGGGCGAAAAAAGAGGTTGACCCAGGAACCTTAAATTTTAACAAAGTGTATATGAAAACTTATAGACGCAGTGGTTTATTGATATCTAAATTCGCTTTATAAAAGTTTTTTAGATATCAAATAAACTTTGCGGGGGAGTGACTTGATAAAATCTTGTTTCTTAAGAAATTACGATTTTTGAGTCACTCCCTTTTTAGTAGTGGATGAATATATTACCGTGTTCATTTGCTGGTTTAAATAGTGTTATGATAAAGGTGAAGAAAGCTATGATTGATGGAATGAAAGTTCAGCAAAATAGCAGACATAGTATTCCTTTGAAGTTTTTACCTACATAAAAGTATTGAATACCGATATGATCTAAAAAGAAAGTGATAATAAGAAAAACTACTTTATTAACATATCTTCCAGGAATATAACCGCGGTTCATGTTTGGGTCATAATAATATTTAGTTATGAAAATCCTCCATTTAGGAATTATTTATGGATAATACTAATACAAAAATATAATAGTATTCAATAGATAGTTAGGAAAAAAATTAAAGTTATGTTGATTATACAATATAAAAGAAAGGGAGTGACTCGACAAAAATCATGATTTCATAGAAATTGATTTTTGTCGAGTCACTCCCTAGTACTTATCTTTTTGTTTTAAGGTTTTCTTTCCAATCTTGAAGACCATTTTTTAGCATATAAACGTTTGTATAACCATTCTTTTTAAGGGTTAAAGCAGCACGTGGAGCTAAAGTTCCATTTTTATCGCAAAGATAAATAGGTTGATCTTTTCTTAATGATGTATATAAGAAATTGAATTGAGAAGAAGGCATGTTACGAGCACCATTAATGTGAGCGTATTTAAAATCTTCTTTTTCTCTAACGTCGATTAATTGAACTTTTCTAAGATTTTTTCTAAATTCTTCATAAGGAAGTTTTGTAACAGCACCTTTTAATCTAAAGTAATTAAATAGTCCAACTGCTCCTAAAACAACCACTAAAACTATTGTTGATAGTAAAAAAATGATGACATAATAAACTCCTTTTTAATGTAATATCTGTATGTGAATTATATCATAATTTGAAAAATTTGTTCAACTTTGATTATAATTATTATGAATGATAAAAAAATATAAAAACAAATAATTGGAGATAAAATGATAACATCAGTTGGAAATAAAAAAATAAAAAGATATTCAAAAAAACTAAAAAGAGAATAAAAAAATATAAAAAAACTCGGTAAGTATTTAGTTGAAGGTAAACATCTAGTTGAAGAAGCATTAGAAACTAATGTGGTGGAAGAAATTATCGTTTCAGAGAGTTTTGAAGATTATAATATAGTAGATACTTTTGATGGTGATTTAACAAAAGTTGCTGATAGCATTATGAAAAGTATATCTGACACAATAACTACACAAGGTATTATAGCTGTTTGTAGTATTAATAAAAAAGAATTAGATATTAATAAATACAGTAAGGTTCTTATTTTGGATAAGATTCAAGATCCAGGGAACTTAGGAACAATTATAAGAACGGCAGATGCGTTTGATTTTGATTGTATTATTCTTGGTAAAGGAACTACAAGTTTATATGGACAAAAGGTTATTCGAAGTACACAGGGGAGTAATTTCCACATAGATTGTTTTGATAATGTAGATTTATCTAAATTAATAGATGAAATGACTGATTTTAATATTTTCGCTACTAGTTTGAAAGCGGATAAATATATAGAGCAATTAGATAATATTACAGGAAAGGTTGCAGTTGTCTTTGGTAACGAAGGTGCAGGAGTAAGTGAAGAAATTTTATTAAAAGTAAATAATTTACTTAAAATTTCAATGCCAGGACGCGCGGAGAGTTTAAATGTTTCTATAGCAGCGGGTATTGTAATGCACTATATTTCTACTAATTTAAAAATAATAAATTTACTATTTTTTTTATAAGTGTGGTATTATGGTAAATGTGAAAATAAAGAGAGAGGTGAAATCTAATGTTAAAAATTATAGCAGTAGATAAAAAAGGAGATATACTTACTGATGTTAGTTTAGAAAGACTTAAAGAGCAAGACATAGCGTGGTATTGGGTTGATTTTGATACTCCTACACGTAGTGAAATTAACTTACTAACAACTTTCTTCAAGTTCCACGAACTTTTAATTGAAGACTGTTTAACGCTTTTACAAAGGCCAAAAATTGAAATTACTAGACAACAAATTTTCTTAGTATCTCATGTATTAAAAAATATAGATGATGACTATGAAACTCTAAATATGTTTGTTGGGAAAAATTATATTGTAACGTTCCATCTCTCACACATACGTTACGTAAATAAAATCGTTCCAAAAATATTACAACGTGGTGCAGAATATTCACCTTTACATGTTATGCACATGCTTGTATCAGAAATAGTAGAAGGATATATTCCTATTATTTCAAAAATTGAAAATCGTCTTGATGAAATTGAGGAAACTGATTCATATACCTCTGGAAGTAAAATAATGGATGAGGTATTTGATCTACGAAGTGATCTGTTGAAACTTCGTCGTGGATTACTACCAATGCGTGAGCTTATTCATAGATTCTTAGTTTCACGTCGTGTAGAGATGACAGATAATGATAGAAAATATTTCCACGATATTTATGATGACCTTGTTCAACAAACTGAGATAATCGAAGCAAACCGTGAGTTAGCTAGTGATATCCGTGAAAACTTTATGACATATAACTCACTTAAATCTAACAATATCATGATGACACTTACCGTTATTTCTACTATTTTCTTACCATTAACCTTCATAGTAGGATGGTATGGTATGAATTTCAAATATATGCCAGAATTAGAATGGCAATATGGTTACTTCTTAGTTGTAGCTATAATGTTTGGTATCGCGTTTGGTATGTTATGGTTCTTCAAGAAAAAAGGATGGCTTGATATGTTTAAATAACATTATCAAGTAGATTGAAACAATGAATATTTTTTTAAATTAATGATTTTATTTTTTATGATATTACTTGCGAATTTTTCGATGATACGAATAGATTTTGGAAAATTCTTCAAGAAAAATAGTACAAGAGAAATCAAGGTTTTTGTGATATTAATTTCTTTTGCACTAGGATATCTAGGATATATGACAATTATTACAATTTATGAATTATCGTTGAATTTTATTAAATAATTCAACAGAAAGGAATTTGTATGGATAAAGAATTAGAAAAAAATAAAAAAGAATCAAGATTAGAAAAATCCCGTGAAGATAAACTACTAGCTTTTATTGGAGGTAAGTTTATAATCTACATACTATTAATAGTTATTTTGCTGGGGATAGCTATCTACCTTTATACTGAAATTTCGTATATCTTTACACCAATAAGTACGATAGTTTCAAGTATAATTACCCCGATAATAGTCGCGTATGTATTTTACTACATGTTGAATCCATTGGTAAACTTTTTTGAGAAGAAAATGTCGAGGTTTATAGGTAGCTTGCTTGCGATATTCGTCGGAATAATTACTATCCTAATTGTAATTATCGGAGTAGTTCCTATTATTGTAGAACAAACACAGAACTTAATTACTTCATTGCCAAGATATATTGAAATAGTTAAAGGTTACTTAGAAACATATTCTGATAATGCTTATGTACAGGTGGTTGTGGAATATGTAAACAATAATCTTAATGTTTCTAAGATAAGTGAAAGATTAGTAAGTATAGCCACATCTGTTGCCCAAGGAGTAGTATCCTCTATTTCTTCTACTGCTTCAGTTTTAGTTACTATGCCTTTTGTGTTATTCTTCTTATTAAAAGATGCATCTCACTTTAACAAGTTTGTAATTAGTTTATTGCCGAAAAAATTTGAACAACCAGTAGCGGAAACAATTGATGAGATTGATGAAAAAGTAGGATCATATATCCAAGGACAAATGTTAGTTTCTCTATGCATAGGAGGTATGTTATTTATCGGTTATAATATTATTGGATTACATTATGCATTTTCTTTAGCAACTATAGCTGCATTTTTAAGTATTGTACCGTACCTTGGACCTGCTATTGCAATAACTCCAGCTATGCTAGTTGCAGCTTCAACAAGTTGGGTAATGGTAGTGAAAATGCTTGTAGTATGGGGTATTGTACAGTTCTTAGAAGGTAATATCATTTCTCCTAATATTATGGGAAGAAGTATGAATATGCATCCACTTACTGTAATCTTTGTAATTCTTATTGGAGTTAATATTTCGGGAGTAGTTGGTGCTATTTTAGGAATACCAGTATACTCAATTTTGAAAGTGTTAGTTGGTAAATTATTACTTTCAATTAAAGATAGATATAACAAATTCTATGGTTAATAAATAAGAAAGTTCTGACTCAAAAGTTCCAAGTTTTCTAAAAATTTTTTAGAAAACCCATGGACACAGTGGTTTATTGAAATCTAAATTTACTTTACGAAAGCTTTTTAGATATCTGAAAAACTTTGGGTGACTCGATAAAAATCAATTTCTTAGAAATCATGATTTTCGAGTCACTCCTTTTCTATTTATTTTGTATAAAAATCTTATGATAGCAAATTTAATTAAATTTTGTAAGTGTTTTTTTAAGTTTATTACTTTATAAATTATGGCTTCCATGCTATAATAATATAGTTAAATAAAAGTAAGTTGAGGTTTGAGAATATGAGTATGATGAAAAAATTCAATAATCTTTTCGTAGGTGAAGAAGATTTTGAGGATGAAGTAGTAGAGAAAGAACAAGTGAGAAAAGAACAACCGAAGCCAAGACCGGTTAAAAAGGAGACTCCTGTGGTAAGTAAACAAAATATACAAAGTCAACCAACGGGAAGAACTAATAATGTGATACTAACAGAACCATTAGTATTTGCAGATAGTAAAGATATTGTAGATGATATTAAACGTAATAAAGTGGTGATTATCAATTTAAGTAAATTAGATATTGAAACATCTGATAGACTATTAGATTTCATATCTGGAGGAATCTACGCTTTAGGTGCTCGATTGAAAACTATTGGTGAAGATATATATCTTTGTGTACCAAGTGGTGTTGAAGTTTCAGGAGACTTTTACGAAGGAGAGTATTAATTTTGCTTAATATAACAGAATATTTTTGGGTATATAAATTCGTGAAATATTTATTTAATTTTTTTACGAATATAGTTTATTAGCGTATATTTTAACTTCTTGGGTACCGCAGATTAAAAATAATATAATTGTAGAATTTTTAGAAGCAATTTGTGAACCGTATCTAAAAGTCTTTAGAAAGATAATTCCACCGTTGGGGATGTTGGATATTTCTCCGGTTGCTGCTCTTGTTGTTTTGAGTGTTATAGAAAATTTAATAATAACATTATTGTTTAAATCATAGTAATATCATGAATAAATTAAATTTTTTACAACAAGCATCAACTGAGCAAAGAGAAGTAGCTGAAAAATTACTGCAAAGCATTAGTTTTGTAGAAAATCGCAACACTGTTACAAAGTTCTTAACGAATTTTGAGCAAGTAGTTTTAGGACAAATAGTAGCCTATAACTATAGTGATTTTAAGGTGGATTTTTTCGGTGGTTTTAATGATTCCGAGAGAAAAAAAGCTAAGATTATTGCTAATGAATACTACGATGTGGACTATGACATTGTTTGTTTAAAGGCGAAATTTAATAATAAATTTAATAAAGTAGAGCATAGAAATATTTTAGGCGCAATTCATAATCTTGGAATTAATTTTAATAGATTCGGGGATATTATTGTCTTAGAAGATATGGTTTATATTTTTGTTGATGAAGAAATTGCTGATTTTGTGGTTATGGAATTTACGAAAGCAGGAAGAGTAAATTTAAAGTTTGATAGAGTCGATTTGACTAGTGTGCAAATCGAAAAAAAATATGAAGATTTTGAGATAGTAAGTTCATCTTTTAGATTAGATTCCATTGTAGCTAAAATTACTAATAAATCACGTAGTAAAGTTAAAGAATTTCTAGAGCAAGATTTTATAAAAACTAAATCATGTTGTTTTTAAAAATGGAGAGAAAACTTGCAATACAGATGATATTATTTCAATTAGAAAAATACGGAAGATTTGTAGTGAAAAAGCTTTTAAACAAAAATAAAAAAAGTTTAAAAATATAGAATAACAATTTCAAAAATTAGTATAAAGATAGGGATGATTCAAAAGTTCTAAACTTTTAAAGGTTTATATAAAACTCATAGACATAGAGGTTTATTGATATCTAATAAACTTTGCAGGGGTGACTCGAAATCTTGTTTCTTAAGAAATCACGATTTCGAGTCGCTCCCATTTTTTTATTACTAATTTATGAGCGTTTTCATTTTACTTAAGGAAATAATGTGATATACTTTGAGGTATAAAACAAAATATATACAACTATGAGGTAAGTAAAATGAAAAAAATATTATTAACTATTTTTTCTTTTTTATTGGTATTTTCTTTAATTGGATGTTCTCAAAAAAGTACAACCAAAGAAGAAAAAGTTTTAAAACTTGGAGTAGTTCCAAGTAGTAATAGTGAAAAGCTAGTAGATGATCTGACGCCATTTGCTAAAGCACTGGGAGAGAAACTAGGAATGAAGGTAGAAGTCTTTACTGCGAGTAGCTATATAGGGGTTATAGAAGGAATAGGTAGTGGAAGTGTAGACTTTGGTTTAGTCCCTCCTTTTTCAGCAGTCCTTTCTAATAAGCAAAGTAATACAAAAAATCTTCTTGTGGGAAGAAGTACTAGTGGTAAACCAGGTTACTTTGCAGAAGTTTTTGTTAGAAAAGATTCTAATATAAAAAGTATAGCTGATTTAAAAGGTAAGAAAATAGCCTTTGTCGATCCATCTTCAGCCTCTGGTTATATTTATGCAGGAGCAATGATGAAGGAAGCTGGTATTGATCTAGAAAAAGATATTCAGTACCAATTTAGTGGTGGTCACGACAAAAGTTTACAATTACTACTAAATAAAGATGTTGATGCTGTTGCAAGTTATGAAAATGTGATTAGAAAATACACTAAAGAATTTCCAACTTTAAAAGAGGATATTCACCCAATTGCTAAAAGTGAATTAATCCCAGGGGTAACTGTAGTTGCGTCAAATAATCTTGATGAGGAAACTCAGAAAAAAATTAAGCAAGCATTATTAGACATTCAAAACGACAAAGAAACTATACAAATTTTAACGAATTTATTTAGTATTACAGGTTTTGAAGAACCAAATAATGATGCATATAAAGCTATTGAAAAAATCTCTGAAAAAAATGAATATAGACTTAAATAAAGTTAAATAATAATGTTAAATAAAAAATAAGTTAAATTATTTTTGATAAAAATAATACTTTTTATGAAGCTCTTAAACTTTGATATATCAATATTTAAGAGCCTTTTAAAAATAAAGATTAAAAAATAGAAAAAAAGTTATACAAAAGTATTGACATTATGTTAATACTTTTGTATAATAAATATTGTTCATTAGGAACACAAATATTTATCCACAGTAGCTCAGTTGGTAGTAGCATCTGACTGTTAATCAGAGGGTCGCAGGTTCGAGTCCTGCCTGTGGAGTTGGAGTAGTACTCAAGAGGCTGAAGAGGCGCCCCTGCTAAGGGTGTAGGTCGGGAAACCGGCGCGAGGGTTCAAATCCCTCCTGCTCCGTTTTTTTTATTGGCCCGTTGGTCAAGTGGTTAAGACACCGCCCTTTCACGGCGGTAACACGGGTTCGAATCCCGTACGGGTCACCATTTGAATTAATACATTGAGAATAAGAGTTAGGTCCCGTGGTGTAGCGGTTATCACGCCTGCCTGTCACGCAGGAGATCGCGGGTTCGATTCCCGTCGGGACCGCCATTATTGCCTTGATAGCTCAGTTGGTAGAGCAATGGATTGAAGCTCCATGTGTCGGCAGTTCGACTCTGTCTCAAGGCATTTTTTATTTTATCTTAATATTTTGGCGGCTGTGGCGAAGTGGTTAACGCATCGGATTGTGGTTCCGACATTCGGGGGTTCGATTCCCCTCAGCCGCCCCATTTTTAGAATTTGAGAAAAGAAGTAGTGTAAGTAGACATTGCTTCTTTTTTATTTTTTTGAATTTGATTACTTTTGTAAGCAAAAAATTAGCAAATTTATTCAAAGAATAGTAAAATAATATTTATAAAAATATTAGGAGATAAAAAAACATGGAAAAAAACATTTGAAGAATATTTAGAAAATTTTTAAAGTAATAGATTCAAAAACTGCTTTTGAGAAAATTGAATCAAAAGAAAAATTTGTACTATTTATTGGGAGATCATCATGCCCATTTTGCAGAAAATTTATGCCGAAATTAAGTGAAGTGGTAGTTTCTAATAAAGTAGAAGCGTTCTTTATCGACTCTCAAGATTTTTCTGATGCTTCAGGAATTGAATCACTACGTGAAAAATACTCAGTAAAAAAACTGTTCCAGGTTTATTAGTAGCAGAAGCTGGAGAAGTTAAAGTAGTATGTGATTCTAGTTTATCTGTTGAAGAAATTACTACATTTATTAAATAATTTTTATACTCGTCTATTTTACGTAGGCGAGTTTTTATTTTATCTTAGAGAGAAAATATCAAGTTAAATGTTAATACTATTAAATATTAAATAAAATGTAATATTAAAAATACTGAAAAAAACTATTTTAAGTGATATAATAGTAATTATAAAAATTTTTACTAACTACACAGATTAGTCTATTTTTATAATTCACTATAAAAATTAATGGGGTGATGGAGTGAAAAGAGAAAAGTTAGAGGTTAAGAATTTAATTTTTTTAATTATGGTGTAAAAAAATATATTAAATGATATATCGTTTGAAGTTCCTAAAGGGGATTTTGTTGCTATTGTTGGGAAGAGTGGAGCGGGGAAATCAACCTTATTACGTTGTTTGAACTTATTGAATAGACCTAGCTCTGGTGAAATCAACATAGCAGGTGAGAATATAATTAATTCCAATAAGTCAAAGTTAAAACATATTAGAAGAAATATAGCCTTTATATTTCAAGATTACAATGTATTAGATAACTTATATACGGTAGAAAATGTTCTAACGCCTTATTTAGTGAAAAAATCAATTGTTGGGCTTTTTTTAGGATATAGTAAAGAAGAGTATAATGAAGGTGTGAATTTTTTAAAGCAAGTAGGATTAGAAGAAGAGGCTTTTAAAAAATCTAAGTATCTATCAGGTGGTCAAAAACAAAGGGTGGCAATCGCAAAAGCGTTGGCACAAAATCCAAAAATTTTATTAGCTGATGAACCTGTAAGTAGCTTAGACGAAAAGAATACGACACTTATAATGGATACTTTCAAAAAGTTAAATGAGGAAAATGGAATTACAGTTTTAATAAACTTGCATGATGTTAATCTTGCTAGAAAGTATAGCACTAAGATTCTAGGATTGAAGAATGGAAAAGTTTTATTTTATAAAGATTCTGAGAAGGTGACTAAAGATGAATTTGAAGAACTTTATAATTAAGAAAGCAATAACAAGGCTAGTATCAGTCGTATTTATTATTTCGATTATATTTATTGCATATAGTCAATATGATACAAAAACTTTTTCGCTAGGTTTTAAAAGGATACAGAATCTTCTTGGACGTATGTATCCTGTAGATTTTTTTCTATTTTACCTGAATTGAAACAGCCAATAGTAGAAACTATTAATATTGCATTATTTTCATCGATATTAGCTTTATGTACGACTTTGTTATTATTACCAATACTAACTAACGTATTATTTAAATTAAAGATAATTCCCAAAATATTTAGTGCAATATTCTCTGTTTTCAGGACTATGCCATTTTTAATAATCGCAGCTATATTAGTAAGTTTATTCAGTACAGGTGTATTTAGTGGTTTTGTGAGTATTTATTTAATAAATATTCTAACATCAGCTAAGTTATTGAAAGAATATGCTGAGGAAGTTGAAATTAAACAATTAGAAGCTATGGAGTCGCTAGGAGCTTCAAAATTTGTTATTTATAAAAATGCAATTTTATCTAATTTAAAGCCTCAAGTTATTTCGGTATACTTTTTAACTTTAGAATCAAGTATCCGTGGAGCAAGTGTTTTAGGATTAGTTGGAGCTGGTGGAATAGGCCAAAGACTATGGCAAGAGCTAAATCACTTAAGGTATGATAGAGTTTCTATAATAATTATTACTCTTGTTGTTTTAATTTTTGTAATTGATTTAGTGAGTTATTATTTTAGGAATTTACAGAATACCTCTCAGTTAACTTTTGAGAAATTTATTTTTAGAAGGAATTTAGTAAAAGTTGCAGTTCCACTTGTTTTAATAGGAAGTCTGATTTACGTTACTAATTTTATACATATAACACAAGAAAGATTTTTTATTGGATTAAAACAATTAAAGGTTCTTGGTAATGGTATAATTCATCCAGATTTAGCGTATGTGCCGAAGATGCTTAGTGAACTGTTTGTGAGCATAGAAATTGCTTTTAGTGCAACAATCTTCGCTGCTGTAACGGCTATCTTTACATCGTATTTATCATCGGTGAATCTTTTTGGGAAGTATAAAGCATTATCGATGAAGGTCTTAATAAATGTATTAAGAACATTTCCACCAATAATAGTGGCATTAATATTCTTTAGAGGATTTGGACCTGGTGCAATTAGTAGTTTCTTTGCATTATATATTTATACAGTTGGTGTTATGACGAAGATGTATAATGAGGTCTTAGAAGGTATTAATAACAATGTATTACTAATGACAAAAAGTCTAGGGCTTGGAAGTTTTATTAGTTATGTTAAAATAATATTTAATGGATACTTCCCTGAATTTGTTACTATAGTGTTATATAGATTTGAATCAAATATCAAAAATTCAACTATTTTAGGCATGGTTGGTGCAGGTGGTATTGGACATTTGCTTGTAAATAATATAGAATATAGAAATTGGAATAGAATTTCAACATTATTAATTGGTTTATCGTTATCGATAATTATTATAGAAAATATCTCATACTTTATTAGAATGAGAGTAAAAAAATAATTAAAGAAAAATATTAAAAACAAGGAGAAATAGATGCGTCTAAAAGTAGGAAAAATTGTTAATACTCATTCTTTAAAAGGAGAGGTGAAAGTAATTTCATCAACTGACTTTGAAGAACAACGTTTTAAAAAGGGTAGTGAATTATTAATAACTAGAGGAAATCAAGTTGTTAAAGAAGTTGTTGTAGAAAGCTACAGAACACATAAGAATAATCTTCTAGTGAAATTTGTAGGTATTGATACAATTGAAGAGGCAGAAAAATTTAAAAATCTACAAATCAAAATCGATTCTGATAATATTGGAGAACTTGAAGAAAATGAGTTTTATTTCCATGAAATAATCGGATGCGAGGTATTTGATGAAAATAACAAATCACTAGGTGAGATAGTTGAGATTCTTACGCCTGGTGCAAATGATGTATGGGTAATAAAAGCAGAAAATGGCAAAGAAATTTTAATACCTTACATTGAAGATGTGGTTAAGGGAATTGATGTTACCAATAAAAGAATTGATATCGAAGTTATGGAAGGGTTAATTGATTAATGAAGATTGATATATTAACGTTGTTCCCAGATATGTTTGATTCATTAAATCATTCGATCTTAGGAAAAGCAAAAGATAATAAGTTATTGGATATAAATATAGTTGATTATCGTAAATTTTCTGGTAATAAACATAACCAAGTTGATGACTATCCATTCGGTGGAGGTCAGGGAATGGTATTAAAACCAGAACCGATATTTAACGCTGTTGAGAGTTTAGACAAAACGGATAAAACACGAATAATTTTACTTTGTCCACAGGGAGAAAGATTTAGTCAGAAAAAAGCGGAAGAACTTTCTGAAGAAGAGCATTTGATTTTCATCTGTGGTCACTACGAAGGATATGATGAAAGAATTAGAGAATATCTAGTAACGGATGAACTTTCTATTGGTGATTTTATTTTAACTGGTGGAGAATTTGCAGCGATGACAATGGTTGATAGTATAGCGAGACTTGTTCCTGATGTTCTTGGAAAAGAAGAATCTCATAAGGATGATTCATTTTCAACAGGACTATTAGAATATCCGCAATATACACGTCCGAAAGATTATAAAGGAATGCTAGTTCCAGATGTATTAACAAGTGGTCATCATAAAAATATAGAGACTTATAGAAAAAAAGAAAGTCTTCGAAGAACGTTGACTAGACGACCAGATTTACTGGAAAACTATGAATTAAGTAAAGAAGAAGAAAAATTACTTGATGAAATAAAAAAAGAATTAAAAAATTAACGTAAAATAAATGACATAACTGTATTTTTGATGTATAATATTAATATAGTATGTATTGTAAGCACAGGAGGATTAGAAGTAATGACAACTTCATTTGAGGAATTATTAAATAGCTCAGAAATGCTGAAAAAAGGAGACAAAGTAACTGGTACAGTATCAAAAATCGATAACGATAAAGTATATGTAGATGTGGCAAGAGCTCAATATGACTGCGTAATTTTACGTAATCAAATTACTAGAAAACCATTTGAAAACATTGAAGACGTATTATCAGTTGGTGATGAAGTAGAAGCTCAAGTAACAGGAATTAGAGCTGATCGTGAAAAAAGATCAGAAGATGTACCTGGTGTAATCTACTTATCACATAAAATTTTAGAAAATGCTGAATATAAAAAATTAGTAGAATTATCTTGGAATGGTTTAATCGAAAAATTCGAAAATGGTGAATTAATTCAAGCTACAGTTTCTGGACAAACTAAGGTGGATTATTAGCTGACGTAGAAGGATTACGTGCATTTATCCCAGGTTCATACATTGACACTAAATTCAGAAAAGACTTATCTAAATTTGTAGGAAATGAATACACATTCAAAATCGAAGAAGTAGATAAATCTAAAAACAAAATTATCTTAAACAGACGTGTAATCTTAGAAGAAGAAAAAGCTAAAAAACTAGCTGAAGTATATGGAAACATTAATGAAGGTGATGTAATTGAAGGTAAAGTTAGTCGTATTACTGACTTTGGAGCATTCGTTAACATCGGTGAAGTTGATGGATTATTACACATCTCAGAAATCTCTCATGCTCGCGTAGAGAAAGTTGCTGATGTATTATCAGTTGGAGACACTGTTAAAGTTGCAGTTATCGCTGTAGATAAAGAAAATGAAAAAGTTTCACTTTCAGCTAAAACTTTATTACCAACACAATGGGAAGTAGCTCGTGCTACAATTAAAGCTGGAGATGTATTAGAAGGTGTTGTTCGTAACACAACTGCATTTGGAGCATTTGTTGAAGTATTACCAGATGTTGAAGGATTAGTTCACATTTCTCAAATTTCTCACGAAAGAGTTACAAACGTAGAAGACGTTCTTAAAAAAGGTGATAAAGTAAATGTAAAAGTTTTAGAATTTGATTTCGAAAATGAAAGATTATCTTTATCAATCAAAGATTTATTAGAAAAACCAGTTAAAGAAGAAGTTAAGGAAGAAGCTGAATATGATACTTCTTACTTAAAAGATGAAGATACTTCATTTAATCTAGGGGACAAATTTAAAGATATCGAACTTTAATTTGAAAAAATAAAGAAATAAAGGCAGTAGATAGCTTGTCTATTGCTTTTATTTTTTAGGTGAAAATAGATGATGAGAATTAGTTAAAGGCTGTAATCAAATATTTAATTTTTGTTATTTAGTTAAAAAATATTTAAAGATATGGAGGTAAAAACATGGCAAAACCAACAGTTGCGATAATAGGTAGACCAAACGTCGGGAAATCCACAATTTTCAATAAAATTATTGGTGATAGATTATCTATTGTGGAAGACGTAGCAGGTGTTACTCGTGATAGAATTTACTCAAAAGCAGAATGGTTAAACTATTCATTCTTTATGATAGATACTGGGGGAATTGAGTTAGAAGATACTCCTTTCCAAAAACAAATTAGGGCACAAGCTGAACTAGCAATCGACGAAGCAGATGTTATTATTTTCTTAACAAATGGTCGTGATGGTGTAACTAGTGATGACGAAGAAGTTGCTAGACTACTTTATAAGACAGATAAACCAGTTGTACTTGCAGTAAATAAAATTGATAATTTTGATATGAATCATATGATTTATGATTTCTATTCATTAGGATTTGGTGATCCATTTCCAATTTCAGGATCTCATGGATTAGGTATCGGAGATTTACTAGATGAAGTTTGTAAAAACTTTAAAGTTTTAGATGAAGAGGAAGAAGATGACAAAATTAGATTCTCACTTATCGGTCGACCTAATGTCGGTAAATCTAGTTTAATTAATACGATCTTAGGTGAAGAACGTGTTATTGCATCTGATATCGCTGGTACAACACGTGATGCAATTGATACTGATTTCAAACATAATGGAGATGAGTATGTAGTAATAGATACTGCAGGAATTAGAAAACGTGGTAAAGTATATGAGAGTTGTGAGAAGTATTCAGTACTTCGTTCTCTGAAAGCTATAGAACGTTCAGATGTCGTATTAGTCGTTCTTAATGCTGAGGAAGGTATTATTGAACAAGATAAGAAAGTAGCAGGATATGCACACGAATCTGGAAAAGGTGTAATTATCGTTGTTAACAAATGGGATGCAATCGCTAAAGATGATAAGACTATGAAAGAATTCGATGAAAAAATTCGTGATAGTTTTGCTTACTTAGACTATGCTAAAATAATTTATGTTTCAGCGAAAACTAAACAACGTGTATTTAACATTTTCCCATTAATTAAAGAATCATTTGAAAATAGACAACGTCGTATTCAAAGCTCAACTCTTAATGAAATTGTTGTTGATGCAGTTGCTATGAATCCAACACCTCAAGATAAAGGTAAGAGACTTAATATTTTCTATGCGTCACAAGTTGCTATTAATCCACCAACATTCGTGTTCTTTGTGAATTATCCAGAACTTATGCACTTCTCTTATGAGAGATTTTTAGAAAATAGAATCCGTGATTCATTCAATTTTGAAGGAACACCTATTAAGCTATTAGCACGTCAAAGAAACTAATAATAAGATGTAGATATTATACGATCTAGAAGTAAATTAGCTTTTGGATCGTATTTTTTCGTTGAAAATTAAAGTGTAAAATAGCTAATATACTGAAAAATAGAGAAAATCTAATGTAAATTAATAAAAATAAATAATATAAATTATCAATAGTAAAATTTAGTCAAAATACTAGCAAATAACTTTAGAACATGGTATAATTCTTCTTATATACTTTACTAATTAGGAGGTAATCTATATGCCATTAGGATATTATGGAATGTCAGGAAGTTATATACTTTACTTTTTACTAATTATGTTGATTCCTTTATGGGCTCAATTTAAAGTAAAAAGAACATATGAAAGATATAAAAAAGTAAGAACAAAATCAGGTTTAACTGGAAAAGAAGTTGCAGAAATTATAATGCAAGCAAATGGAATAACAGGTGTTAAAGTAGTAAGAGGTGAGGTTGAATTATCAGATCACTATGATCCAACTAATAACATAGTTGTACTTTCACCTATAGTTCATGATCAACCAACAGTTGCTTCAGTAGCGATTGCGGCACACGAAATTGGTCATGTTATTCAAGATAAAGTAGCGGATTATAAACCAATGAGATGGAGACACTCTTTAGTACCATTAGCTAATTTGGAGGAAACTTATCAACAATTTTAATTATGGTAGGATTCTTATTAACAGGGTTAATCGGAAAATTTGGTTATACTGTTGCTTGGGTTGGAGTAGGATTTATGCTATTTGCAGTACTATTCCAAGTAGTAACATTACCAGTTGAGTTTGATGCTTCAAAACGTGCTTTAGAACAAGTGGTTGATTTAAATATCGTAGACGATCAAGAGCATAGACACTGTCGTAAAGTTCTTGTGGCAGCTGCTTTAACTTATGTAGCGGCAGCAGTTGTAGCATTAATGGAAATGCTGAGATTCGTCTTCATATTACTAAATAGTAATAATAGAGACTAATAAATTTTAAGATTGTCAATGAAAATTGGCAATCTTTTTGTTAAAGGCTTTAGCCAGTTGAGGAGGCGAAGTCTCCGAAACAAAAAAAATACCCGCTATGCGGGTGTGAGACAAAAGTTAAACAATTGAAAAATCATCCTTTCTTGATAAAATAAGAGTAGTTCAAGCTCTAAAATAAAGAAAGGATGATTTTTATAATGGCAAATAAACATAATAGTTTATCGCATACAAAGTGGCTGTGTAAATACCATATGGTATTTACACCTAAGTATAGACGAAAAATAGAATTTAATCAATATAAACGAGATATAGTAAGTATAATAAAGAGGTTATGCAAGTATAAAGGTGTAGAAATAATAGAGGGGCATATAATGCCAGACCATATACATTTGCTACTATCAATACCACCAAAATACAGTGTTTCAAGTTTCATGGGATATTTGAAAGGGAAAAGTTCACTGATGATATTCGATATGTATTCAAACTTGAAATATAAGTATGGAAATAGAAAGTTTTGGGCAGAAGGATATTATGTAAATACTGTAGGATTAAATGAAAGTACAATAAGAAAATATATCAGAGAACAAGAATCGCATGATATTGCAATAGATAAATTGACAACAAAAGAATATACAAATCCATTTGGAAATAAGAAAAAATAAATAACCCCGTTTAATGGGTAGCGGGCGTCAATATACAATAGGGCTTGAACGAATGTGAAAGCCAGCGCCTTGAGGTGCGTGTTAGTAACAAAGGGTTATACCCGAAGAGAAAACCACCCCTTTTCAGGGGTGGTCATTATTTAAATTGGTGCAATATTTTACAAAATATGCATTAAACGATTAATTTAATTATAGAGAAGAGTGTTTTAACAGAGTACTAAACTTATGTAAATAATAAAGCTGAATAACAAGCTAATATTTCTTTCATAATATCTATATTAGTGATATAATATTGTAAGACTATATAATGAAGAGGTAAAAAATGATTTACGGAATCGGTTGTGATATCGTCGATATTCATCGCTTTGAAAAATATGTCGATGATAAAAAACGACTTGAAAAATTATATACAGAAAATGAATTAAATGAATTTTATAAAATAACAAATCATAGAAGAAAAATGGAGTTTTTGGCTGGACGTTTCGCTGTAAAGGAGGCTACTTCAAAAGCTTTAGGAGTTGGGATTTCCAAAGATTTTTCTTTTCATGATGTAGAAGTAAAAAAAGATGATAGAGGGAAACCTTATATTGAATACAAAGACTTTATAACACATTTAACGCTAAGCCATACTGATTCAACGGTTGTGGCATTTGTTATTTTAGAAAAAGGGGATAAGATTAATGATTAATGATAGACCAACACAATTAAGAGTAGACTTAGATGCAGTGTTAAATAACTACAATAAGTTAACATCTCTTAATAATAAAAAAATCGGCATAGCAATAGTAAAAGCTGATTCATATGGACTAGGTGCAAGAGTAATAGCTAATCATCTTTATAAAAATGGTGTTAGATATTTTGCTACTGCAACATTAGAGGAAGCATTAGAATTGAAAGATGTTATTTATGACAGTATGGTTCTTGTTTTAGGTGTCACAAATCCCCAAAATATAAAATACGCTGTAGAAAATAATGTATCATTAACGTGTCCATCTAAAGCATGGTTAGAAGAATGTTTATCTGAAATGAAAGATGTTGAAGGAAAATTAAAAATTCATGTTAAGATTGATACGGGAATGGGAAGAATTGGTATTTCTGATAAAGAAGAATTAGTTAAAATCGATAATCTACTTTCATCTGAGAAAATAGATTTTGAAGGTATCTTCTCGCATTATTCTAATGCTGATGCTAGTGATGATAATTATGATGATTATCAAACTAAAAAATTTGATGATAGCATAAAACTATTTAAGAATAAACCAAAATACATTCATATTGGGAATTCAGCTAGTACGGTAAAATATAGTGATAGAAAAGACCAGTATAACATGACTAGGCTAGGGATTTCGCTTTATGGATGTTATCCTAGTGAAAATATCGAAAAATTAGACAAGATAAAACTAGATCCAGTAGTTTCATTAGTAAGTAAGATAACTCATGTTAAGAAATTTTTAAAAGGTGAAAAACTAGGATATGGTGTTAGTTATGAAGCAAAACAGGATGAATATATCGCAACAGTTCCTATCGGTTATGCGGATGGTATTTTAAGGCGAGCTCAAGGATTCAAGATTAAAGTTGGGACAGAAGACTGTGAGATAGTAGGACGTGTTTGTATGGACCAACTTATGGTACGTTGTAGTGAAAATATAAAAGTAGGAGACGATGTTCTATTTTTTGGTGAGAATAATGGACAAAATATATTAGTAGATGATTTTGCTACATATCAAGATACAATAAGTTATGAAATATTCTGTTGTATAAATAAACGTGTTCCAAGAGTTTATTATAAAAAATAAAATGGAGTTATAGTATGTACGAGAAAATTACAAAAAGCTTAGCAACTAAGTTAAAAATACAAGATAAGTATGTAGTCAATGTATTAAACTTATTAGAAGAAGGTAATACAATTGCTTTTATCGCAAGGTATAGAAAAAGAATTAACAAATTCTCTAGATGAAGTTGCTATTAAACAAATTCAAGATGAGTTTAATTATTTAAAAATCACTTGAAGAAAGAAAAAGAAGAGGTAATTAGATTAATTTCAGAAAAAAAGGTCTACTTACTGATGAACTAAAAAAAGATATTTTAGCTCAAGAAAAAAATTACAAAGGGTAGAAGATTTATATCGTCCTTTTAAAGAGAAAAAACGTACTAAGGCCACGATAGCTAAAGAAAAAGGATTAGAGAAACTAGCTAATTATATTCTGAAACTTCCAAAATCTTTAGAAGATTTGAATAAAGAAGCTGCTAAGTATATAAATGTTGAAAAAGAAGTTAATACAGCTGAAGAAGCAATTAACTATGCATTAGATATTATTGCAGAAAATATTTCTGATAGTGCAAAATATCGTGAATATGTACTTGAAAACACTAGAAAATTCGGTCAAATTACTTCAGTACTAAAAAAAGACGGAGAAGAAAAAGACGAGAATGCTACTTATAAAAATTATTATGAGTTTGGAGAACAAATTTCAAAAATTGCTTCACATAGAATTTTAGCTTTAAAACCGAGCAGAAAAAAAGAAGGAATAATTCGTGTTAGTATAGAAAATGATAAAGATAGATTACACAATTTTATATTACGTGGATTAACAAAAAATCGTCAAACTGTGATTAGTGATTTATTATTAGAATGTATAGCTGATAGTATGAAGAGATTAATCTTTCCATCTATAGAAAGAGAAATACGAAGCGATTTAACGAAAAAAGCGGAGGAAGACTCAGTAGTTATTTTCTCAGAAAACTTAAAGCAACTTCTAATGCAAAGTCCATTAAAAAATAAAAAAGTACTAGGAATTGACCCGGCATTTAGAACAGGTTGTAAAATGGCGATTGTTGATGAATATGGTAATTTTATCGATAAGATGGTAATCTATCCGCATAAACCAGCCTCAGCAGATAAGCAAGAAAAATCTAAAAAAGACTTAATTAAATTTATTAATAAGCACAATATTAATTTAATAGCTATCGGTAATGGTACTGCATCTCGTGAAACTGAGAAATTTGTAGTAGATAATTTAAAAGAAGCGGGATTAAAAATAGACTATGTTATCGTGAATGAAGCGGGAGCAAGTGTGTACTCAGCTAGTGAAGTAGCACGTGAAGAATTCCCAGACTTTAATGTAGAAGAAAGGAGTGCTGTGTCTATCGCACGTCGTATTCAAGATCCATTAAGTGAACTTGTAAAAATTGATCCTAAATCAATCGGTGTAGGACAATACCAACACGATATTACTCCTAAGTTTTTAGAAAAAGAGCTTACTTTCGTAGTAGAGACTGCGGTTAACAAAGTAGGGGTAAATGTTAATACGGCATCTGTCTCACTATTATCATATGTCTCAGGTGTTAATAAACAAATCGCTAAAAATATTGTAGCGTATCGTCAAGAAAATGGAAAAATAGAAACAATTAAAGAAATAGCTAAAGTACCAAGACTTGGTAAAAAGACATTTGAACAATGTGTAGGATTTTTTAGAATACCAGATAGTAAAAATATTTTTGATGCTACAGGTATTCACCCAGAAAGTTATAAAGCAGCAGAGAATTTATTAAAAGAGTTAAAACTATCAACTAAAGAAGTAGGAACAGAAGAGTTTGCTACTACAATAGAGGGTGTAGATAAAAAAGCTTTAGCAGAAAAAATTGGTGTCGGTCTTGAAACGTTAGAAGATATAATTAAAGATTTAAAACAACCTCTGCGTGATGAACGTGAATCATTCGCTAAGCCGTTGTTAAAGTCTGATATTCTAACTATAGATGATCTTCAGATTGGAGTTAAGCTAGCAGGAACTGTTAGAAACATTACGCAGTTTGGAGCATTTATAGATATTGGTTTAAAACAAGATGCTATGGTACACATCTCAAAAATTAGTAAAAGTTATATAAAAAATCCACTTGATGTCCTTAGTGTCGGTCAAATTGTAGATGTTTATGTTATAGATGTAGACAAACAAAGAGGTCGTGTTGCACTAGCAATGTTTAAAGATTAAAGGAGGTAAAAATGAATAATAACAAATCAAAGTACCTTCCAAGTATAGATAGTTTAAGAGCACTAGCAGTATTAGCTGTTATTATCTATCATGTTGATGTAAATTACCTACCAGGTGGATTTTTAGGAGTTGATTTATTCTTTGTTTTATCAGGATATTTAATTAGCTCATTAATTATTAAAGAATATAAAAAGATTGGAAGTGTTAATTTATATAATTTCTATATAAGAAGGGCTAGACGCTTGTTACCAGCTGTTTACTTTATGATAACAGTAGGATTAGTAGTAATGGTGCTTTTCAATGAAGTACTGCTTCGTAAGAGTCACCTTGATGCTATATTTGGTTATTTATATTCTAGTAACTGGTGGTATATATTCCATAAACTAGATTATTTTGATAGTTTTGGAGCACAAAGTCCATTTAAACATCTTTGGTCCCTAGCGATAGAAGAGCAATTTTATATGATTTTTCCTTTGCTATTCTTATTAGTTAATAGAAAGAAAAAATCAAAAGATGGAACTTATAAATTAAATAAGAACTTTTTATATGTTGTTCTAGGATTAATATTAGTATCATTAATAGCGCATATACTTTTATTTGATATAAACAATATCAGTAGAATATATTTCGGTACTGATACTCGAGCGTTTTCTCTACTTGTAGGAGTAGTAGGAGCAATCTTATATCCTATGGAGAGATTGCATGCTAAGGTAACTCTACAACAGAATATGATATACAGTGTGGTTTCACTAGTGTCTATCGCTACTTTAATAACAGTAATGATTTATACATCCGAGTATAATACGTGGTTATATAGAGGTGGTTTCCTATTAGTAGCAGTTTTAGGTTTAATAGTTATAATAAGTAGTGGGAAACAACATACACTAATGTCAAGATTATTATCATTTAAACCAGTAGTGTTTATCGGTAAGATATCATATAGTCTATACTTGTGGCATTTCCCAGTATTAGTATTAACAACACCGGTATCAGAAATAGGTAATCCTAATATTTACTTTGTAATATTAAGAGTTATTTTAACATTTGTTGTAGCAATAGTTAGTTATGTATTTGTAGAAACTCCAATAAGAAAATTAGGATTTAAAAAATATGTAAGTGTGATTTTCAAAAAAATGATAAAATGTTCGAGAAAATCACGTAGAGTTTTTGCTAGTATTGCTACAGTATTATCAGTATTATTTGTTATGGGGATTATTGGAAAAGGTGTTCCGTTTATTTCTACAGCTTTTGTAAAAGAGATGGAAGCAAATAAAGAAACTCAGTTTGTAAATAATGGGAATAATAAAGAGAATAAAGAACAGCAAAATAATGATTCAAATAAAGAAAACAAAGATAACAATGAAAATAAAGATGAAAAAAATAATGCAGAAAAAAAATATAATTCTGTTGTAGTTATCGGAGATTCATTGACAGTTGATATTGGAGAAAAATTCCAAGAATTATATCCGGGAGCAGTTATCGATGGAAAAATTGGTCGTCAATTATACGTTGCTGTAGAAGAAGCAAAAAGTTATTCTAAGTACAATAACGAAAATTCTGCGATAATCTTCCAATTAGGAACGAATGGACCATTTACTGAAAGTCAAATTGAAGAGTTAGTAAAAGTGTTTGATAAAGCCGATATTTACTTTGTAAACATTAAAGTGCCAAGAGCTTGGGAAAAAACTGTAAATGCAGCATTGAAACAAGCACAAGAGAAACATACTAACATTAATATAATAGATTGGTATTCAGTAGCAAACAGTAGTAAAAATTTATTTGAACCAGACAGAGTTCATTTAAATCAAAATGGTATTGTTGAGATGACAACGTTAATTAAGAAAAATCTAAAACGACCAGTGGAAATTAAAGGAAATTAGTAAGAGTCCAATAAAGGATGAAACTTATAAAAGGGAGCGACTCAAAATCGCGATTTTTGAGTCACTCCTTTTTAGTTTTAAGAGGTAGGAGAATTTCTTCTAATATGGTTAAAGGACGATTTTATGTAAATACGAAGATAGTATTTCAGATATTAAGCTTATAATTATTACTTTATAAATTTAGATAGCTTTTCTAATTGAAATATTTAACTTTCGTTGAAATATTAATATAGTTTGTGATATAATATTTTATGTTATAATTTATTGAATAATAAAAAAGGAGATTACTATGACAAAAGTAAGAGTAAGATATGCACCATCTCCAACAGGAAATTTACATATCGGAAATGCAAGAACTGCATTATTTAATTACCTTTTTGCTAAACACAACGGTGGAGATTTCGTATTAAGAATTGAAGATACGGACTTCAAACGTAACAAAGAAGAAGGTGAACGTAGCCAACTTAAATATATGAATTGGTTAGGTTTAGATTATGATGAAGGTATTGGAAAAGAAAAGGAATTTGGTCCATACCGTCAATCTGAGAGAATTGATATTTATCAAAAATATGCTGATCAACTTATCGCAGAAGATAAAGCTTATAAATGCTACATGACAGCTGAAGAATTAGAAGCTGAAAGAGAAGAGCAAATCGCTAATGGATTACCACCGCGTTATAGTGGAAAACACGCTAACTTAACAAAAGAAGAGCAAGAAGCTTTTGAAAAAGAAGGTAGAAAACCTGCTATCCGTATCCGTGTTCCTCAAGACAGAACATATAAATTTGATGATATGGTTAAAGGTGAATTATCATTCGAAGGGCATGACTTTGGAGATTTCGTAATCATTAAAAATGATGGAGTAGCAACATACAACTTCGCTGTTGTTATCGATGACTATTTAATGAAAATTTCTCACGTATTACGTGGAGATGACCACGTTTCTAATACACCAAAACAACTTGTTGTGTACGAAGCATTAGGATTTGAACCACCAAGATTTGGTCATATGACGCTTATCGTTAATGAAAACAAGAAAAAATTATCTAAACGTGATGAAAGTATCATCCAATTCATCGAACAATATGATGAATTAGGATACCTTCCAGAAGCATTATTTAATTTCATCGCTTTATTAGGATGGTCTCCAGAAGGTGAACAAGAAATCTTCACTAAAGAAGAATTCGTGAAAATCTTTGATGAAAAACGTCTGAGTAAATCACCAGCATTCTTCGATAATAATAAACTTACATGGATTAACAACCAGTACATCAAAGCTCAACCTTTAGAAAGAATCGTAGACTTATCATTACCGTTCTTCATTAAAGAAGGTGTAGCAACAGCTGAAGAAGTAGAAGCTAATAAAGCATGGTTTGAAAAATTAATTTCATTATACCAGCCACAAATGAGTTACGGAGCTGAAATTGTTGAGTTAACAAAACAATTCTTCGTTGAAGATGTTAAATTTGATGAAGAAGAATTAGAAATTCTAAAACAAGAAACAACAGCAACAGTATTCGAAGATTTCTTAACAAAAGTTGAAGAAGTTGAGGAATTCACAGCTGATAACATTAAAGCTTTAATTAAAGCGATTCAAAAAGATACAGGAGTAAAAGGTAAAAACTTATTTATGCCAATCCGTATCGCATCAACAGGATCAATGCACGGTCCAGAATTAAACACAAGCTTAGAATTACTAGGTAAAGACCGTGTAGCTGCTAGAGTAAAAGCTGCATTAGAAATAATAAAAATAATATAAATTAAGAAAAAAATAACGAAAGATTAAGGGCGAAATAAGATAGAACTACTAAATTTTTGAGTAGCCCTTAATTTTAATTTTTCGAGTTAAAAAAAGATAGATAAATATATATAAAAGTAAAGAAAATATCTTGACATTTATCTTCAAATAAGGTATTATTACTTATGATATTGTTTATATATCTTCACGAGTAAGCCCCGGAAAAACTTAGTCGTTATGACAGATTTAAAACAACATCTAGGAGGAAAAAAGACATGCGTCAAACATATATGGCAAAGCCATCAACTGTAGAAAAAAAATGGTATGTAATCGATGCTGAAGGTCAAACTTTAGGTCGCTTATCATCAGAGGTAGCTTCAATTTTAAGAGGGAAACACAAACCTACTTATACACCACACATCGATACTGGGGATAATGTTATCATTATCAACGCTGAGAAAAATTGTGTTAACTGGTAAAAAAATTAACTGATAAAAATTTACCGTCGTCACACAATGCACCCAGGTGGGTTAAAAGAAAGAACTGCTGGATTAATGGTAGAAAAATATCCAGAAGAACTTTTAGAACTATCTATCAAAGGTATGTTACCAAAAAATACTTTAGGTAGAGCTCAAGGAATGAAACTTCACGTTTACCGTGGAGCTGAACACCCACACGCAGCACAAAAAAACCAGAAAAAAATACGAATTACGTGGATAATATAGGAGGAAATAATTAAATGGCACAAGTAGAATATCGCGGTACAGGACGCCGTAAAAGCTCAGTAGCACGTGTAAGATTAGTACCTGGAACAGGGAAAGTTGTTATTAACAACAGAGAAATGCGTGAATACTTACCATTAGAATCATTAGTATTAGACTTAATGCAACCTTTAGAAGTTACATCTACTACAGGTAACTATGACGTTTTAGTTAACGTTAACGGTGGAGGATACACAGGACAAGCTCAAGCAATCCGTCACGGAATTGCACGTGCTTTACTAGAAGTAAACCCAGAATACCGTAAAGACTTAAAACCAGCAGGATTACTAACTCGTGACCCTCGTATGAAAGAACGTAAAAAATACGGTCTTCGTGGTGCGAGACGTGCTCCTCAATTTTCAAAACGTTAATATTGGTCTTATACCAAATTACGTCAAGACATCAGAGAACTTTCTCTGGTGTCTTTTTTGTATAAATAATTAGTTGAAATATTAATCTTTTAGTGTTGAAGTTGGCTGAAAAGAAATAAAAAAATAATTGATTGTAAGATAAAAATACTTAAAAAAATTATTATATTTATAATAATTTTCAAGTATTTTAAATTTATATGTTATGCGTAAATTTCTGAATCTTTAAGAGTAAATATTACTTCTGTTCCAGCAGGATAATTATCTAAAGATAATAATAGTATTTTTTTCTTCAATTTTTTTGGGTTTAATTTCTGCACTAACTTGAGCTATTTCATTTAACTCATCGTATAGATTTTTAAACAATTTTGCATCCTTTACTTTAATTTTTGGATTAATTTGGTAAATAGGTGTTTCACCAAACCATGTATCTTCATTTTGGAAATCAATCTCAGATTTTTCATTAACTTTTAGTTTAATAGAAATATCATAGTCAAAAGTATATCTATCAAAAAGTTTAGCAAGACTGCTGATGTAGCTGTGAGAACCTTTATTAGAACGGTTAATAAACTTTAGTTTAGCGCTGTAATCTATAGCATTAAGATCAAAAATTTCTGCCATTTTGAAAACATCAAATTCATCGTAAACATCCGAAGTTACAAAATTGACTTTAACATCATATCCTACACGCTGGAATTCTTGGTATTTTTCTAGAAGTTGTTCTACAGTTGCGTCTTCAATATTTTCTTTTATATTTGTGATTGATTCTTTTCCATCTTCGATTACTTCTTGCTTAGGATATTTAACTGTCAATATATAATTCATTTAAAATTATTCCTCCTTTAAATTTAGCACAATTATTATTATACATATCTTTCTAATCATTTACAATACTATAGTATAACTTTAAAGAAATTAAAATTTACTAGTGGATAATATATGCTAAAAAGTTATAATTTTCAGAAACATCTGAAAATAGAGAAAGCTTAATCTTGACATTTCTAAATAAAATTTATATAATAAGTATCATAAATTTAAAAAGGAGGTCATTGCATATGAAAATAATTGCGATTTCAACAAGAAGTGTCGATTATAAATCAGATGCTGGTATAGCTAAAAGACGTTTATACATTAATGGTTATTTTTCAGAAATAGCAGAAAAAGCTGGATTTATTTTATTCCCAGTTTGTTCTGATAACGGATTAGAGGAAATTGCAACCATGTGTAGTGGCCTGATAATTGCTGGACGAGATAGAGATATTAACCCTAAGTATTATGGAGAGAAGCCATTAGAAGGATTAGAGTATCCAGATGACCCGTATGAAGATGAGCTAGATTTTAAACTTATTGAACTTTTTGAAAAGATTAATAAGCCTATTTTAGGGATTTGTAGTGGATTACAAAGTTTAAATATCTATCATGGAGGTACATTAAAACAACATATAGATGAACATTCAAGTAAAGAACAATTAGTTCGTCATACTATTGATATAGAAGAAAATTCATTTGTTCACAGCTTATATGGAAATAAAGCTGAAGTGAACTCAATTCATCATCAGGCAATTAAAGATGTTGCTGAAGGATTCAAAGTTACTGCTGTAGCAAATGACGGAACTATTGAAGCGATTGAGAAAGAAAATCTTATTGGATTACAATGGCATCCTGAAGTCGATTATGAAGTAGATACGTTTAAAAAATTTCTTGATCTATGTGTGTAAATAACAAATCTTAGATTTTAAAATAAAGAAACAAAAAAATAATAATATACTATCAAAATAGTTGACTATTATCTAAAATGATGGTAAACTATTCTTTGTGTAAAATAATAGCAGTGGATTAATTGTTATTGCCTCTATGTTATACATTTTTTAATGTGGCAACTCGTAGCCTATGCTGCTAGGCGAAGTTCCAGTTTTATAACATATACAACAACGATAATCGTGCTTTTTGTTTTCACAACAATAAAAACAAAAAGATAAAAGGAGGAGCACATAATGGCTCGTTTTACAGGTTCAACTTGGAAAAAATCTCGTCGTTTAGGAATTTCCCTAAGCGGTACTGGTAAGGAGTTAGCTAAACGTCCTTACGCACCAGGACAACACGGTCCTAACTTAAGAAAAAAACTATCTGAGTACGGTTTACAATTACAAGAAAAACAAAAACTTCGTTACCTACACGGTATGAACGAAAAACAATTCCGTAAATTATTCGATAAAGCTGGTAAATTACAAGGTCTTCACGGTGAAAACTTCATGGCATTACTTGCTACACGTTTAGATTCTGTAGTATACAGCTTAGGTTTAGCTAGAACTAACCGTCAAGCTAGACAATTAGTAAACCACGGACACGTTCTTGTAGATGGTAAAAAAGTAGACATCGCTTCTTACGCTGTTAAACCAGGTCAAGTAGTTTCAGTAAGAGAAAAATCTAGAAACCTTGAAATCATTAAAGAAGCTGTTGAAATCACTAACTTCGTACCTGAGTACTTAACTTTTGATGCTGATAAATTAGAAGGATCATTAGTAAGACTTCCAGAAAGAAGTGAATTGCACCCAGAAATCAACGAACAACTTATCGTTGAGTACTACAGCCGTTAATAAGACAAAGCCCTTTAAACTAACGTTTAAGGGGCTTGTTTTTTATTTATGCGCAAAAGTTATCATCTAAAGTTCTAAAAATGATTTTCTATATATCTGATTTATTATACAACTAATTGTTATCAATATACTATACTTATGAAAAAAATAATATGTAAAATGGGAGTATGCAAAAAAAAATGATTTTGTGGAAAATGATTTTCTCTAGTTCCCCTAATAAAGTAAATTTATATATTAATAAACCACATTGTCCGTAAAATCTTACGTAAATTATTTTAAAATTTAGTATTTTTTAATCCGACCCTATTTTTATTATATATTAAATTATATGTTTAGTTATAATAATATATTATTTTATTAAGATAATTTATAGTGTTATCTTTTCTTTACTTACATAAGTAAATCCTATAGTAGTAATATGTATATAATTATGGTATAATTAATGAAAAATATTAATAGGGGATAATATTTATTTTAATATAGGAGGATATTATGAACATTTTTAGAAAAAAATCAATTGATTCAATTTTAGCTGAATCGAAAAATAAGACGTTAAATCCGACGATGAAGACAATGGATTTAGTTCTATTTGGAATCGGAGCAATTATAGGTTCGGGAATTTTAGTATTGACTGGTAAGGCTTCTGCAGAAGCAGGACCGGCAGTTGTATTTTCTTTCCTAATTGCAGGTTTAGCGTGTTGTTTAGCAGCGCTTTGTTATGCGGAATTAGCTTCAACTATCCCATCAAGTGGTAGTACGTATACTTATTTATATGTAGCAATTGGTGAAATTGTAGCTTATACAATAGGATGGGTTTTAATCGGTGGGTATGTTCTTACTGCCGCAACTGTAGCAAATGGTTGGTCAAGCTACTTCTCGCGTCTATTAGCAGGTTTAGGTATAGAAATTCCAAAAGAATTTTACACATTACCTGCAGTAGGTGGATATGGTAACATTCCAGCTATAATCATTGTATTATTAATTACTTTCATCTTATCAAAAGGTACTTCAAGTAGTAAACTTGTAAATAACCTTATGGTAGCTGCAAAAGTAGGTATTGTAGTTTTATTCATTGTTGTTGGAGTATTTTATGTAGAACCAACTAACTGGACAAATAACTTCGCACCTTCAGGATTCTCAGGAGTAATGTTAGCGGCGACTACTGTATTCTTTGCATACTTAGGATTTGATGCGATTTCTACTTCAGCAGAGGAAACAATTAATCCAGAAAAAGCTCTACCAAAAGCTATTATTATTACAATGTTAGTTTGTACAACATTTTATATTCTAGTGTGTTTAGTACTTACTGGAGTTGTTCAATATAATAGACTTGGTACAGGAGATGCCTTAGCATTTGTACTAGAAGAAGTTGGTCAAAATAAAGTTGCAGGTATCGTTTCTCTAGGAGCTGTGGTTGGACTTATGGCGGGTATTTTATCATTTATGTATGCAGGTATCCGTATTACTTATACGATAGCTCGTGATGGGTTATTACCAAAAGGATTAACAAAAGTTAATTCAAATAAAGTTCCAAGTACAGTAACATGGGGATTAGGAATTTTAACAGCTTTATTAGCAGGATTCTTACCATTAGGAAAACTAGCTGATCTTGCTAATGTGGCATCAATTATCGCATTTGCTTTAGTAAGTTATACAACTATTGTTTTCTACAAAAAATTCCCAGATTTAAAACGTGGATTTAGAGTACCAGGTATGCCAATCTTACCAATTATCTCAATTATCCTATTTGGAGCATTATTATATAGTGTTACATTAACAACATGGATTATCTTTATTATTTGGGTTATAGTAGGTATGATTGTATACTTTACATTCTCATATAAGAATAGTAAATTAAAAATAAAAAAATAGATTTTTTTCTAGAAGCAAAAAAAGAGTCATGAGTAAAAAAATTCATGACTCTTTTATTTAAGTTTAAATAGAAGTGCATATTTTTAAAAAAATTTTTAATTTTAGCTTTAGATTTTAGCTTTAAATATAAAAATGAATTTTTAGAATTAAGAAATACTATTTGATAGTGCATGGTAAAAATATGGTGTAAATTTATTCTCTATAATTGCTTAACAGGTTAAAAATTGCAAAAAAACAAACGTTAGAAAAAAACAAAAAAATTAATAAGTTTTTTTAATGATTAGTAGTTATAACACATCCAGAAATATTGTGTTATTTATAATATACAATTTTCATGTTTTAGAAATGTAGTGTATGAAAAAAACGTTGAATAAATTAATTTTTTTATAATTTTTTTAATTCTCTAGAAAATTATAAATTTGAAGCAAATAAATTTATATAATTTAATATGAAAGTAAATAAAAAAATAGTTATAGTACAATTTTTAAAAACAGTTAATTCATAGAAAATGGAACACCTGTTTTTCAAATTTCTTTTCTCAAAAATAATTGATACTTATTTTTCATAATAATTAGTATTAAATTTTTTTTATAAAAAAACCAATTTAACAATATTTATAAGAATAAATTAATTAAAAAAATGTAGAAAAATATTTTTCATTAAAAACTTTCATTAGAAAAAAACGCTTTCATAATTAAAAAAACTTTGTGTTATTATATAAGTACAGAAAAAAATTAGGAGGTAAGGGAAATGATTATTGGAGTACCAAAAGAAATTAAAAATAATGAAAGTAGGGTATCTGCTATACCAGGTGTAGTACATGAATTAGTATTGGATGGACACACTGTATATGTAGAAAAAGGAGCAGGTTTAGCTTCAGGTATTTCAGATACTGAGTATGAAAAGGCAGGAGCTGTTCTTTTAGAAAAAGCTGAAGATGTATGGAATAAATCGGAACTAATCTACAAAGTAAAAGAACCAATCCCATCTGAGTATAAATATTTTAGAAAAGGATTAATTATTTATACTTATCTACACTTAGCTGCAGACCCTGAATTAACAAAAGAAATGGTAGATAAAGGAACTATTGGTATAGCTTTTGAAACGGTAAAAGTAGGAAGAGGTTTACCATTATTAAGACCTATGAGTGAAGTTGCTGGAAGAATGGCTATACAAGAAGGGGTAAGATTCTTGTCGAAAGTACAAGGTGGTAAAGGTATCTTACTACAAGGGGTTCCAGGAGTTCAACCAGGACATGTTGTAATTATAGGAGCAGGTGTAGCGGGTACTGCTGCGGCAACGGCTGCTGTAGGGCTTGGAGCACGTGTAACAATGATTGATGTAAACTTAGATGCTTTAACAGAATTATCACACGTTTTCGGTGGCAAAATTGAAACTCTTTATTCTAATAAATTTAATATTGCTAATGCTATTAAAACAGCTGATTTAGTAGTAAGTACAGTATTAATCCCAGGAGCAAAAGCACCTAAATTAGTAACTAAAGAAATGGTTAAAGATATGCCAGATGGTGGTGTAATCGTTGACGTAGCGATTGACCAAGGTGGTACAACAGAATACACTGAAGGACGTCCAACAAGTCATGATAACCCAGTATTTGTAGAAGAAGGAGTATTGCACTACTCAGTAGCTAATATTCCAGGTGCAGTAGCACAAACATCAACTTATGCACTTTGTAATGCAACTGCTAAGTATGTCAAAGTTATTGCTAAATTTGGGGTGAAAGAAGCGGTAGCTAAATTCCCAGAATTAGTTCCTGGCGTGAATGTTGCTAATGGGAAAGTTACATTTAAAGCAGTAGCTGATGATTTAGGATATGAATATACTCCAGTAGATGCTGCTTTGTAATATGATAATGAAATTAAAAAATATAAAATAGTTGAAAATTTGTATTAAGCAAGTGCTCTATCTGTTATAGAGCACTTGCTTAATATTTTCCAGGTTTACCGAAAATAAATTATACTATCCTAAATATAAAAATAGTAAAATATTTATTGGAATATTAAGGTTTGTCTTATGTGTATTTAAGTAACGATAGTAAAAGGTTTACAAATATGCTATAATTTAATTAAAGAATATTAGTAGGGAGAATATTTAATAAATAATAGGAGGATTTATTATGAGTATTTTAAGAAAAAAATCAGTTGAATCTATTTTAGCAGAAGCTAGAAGTAAAACTTTAGCTCCCACGATGAAAACGATGGATTTGATTCTATTCGGAATCGGGGCGATTATAGGATCAGGGATTCTAGTATTGACTGGTAAAGCATCAGCAGAAGCAGGACCAGCGGTAATCTTCTCATTCTTAATCGCAGGGGTAGCGTGTTGTTTAGCGGCACTTTGTTACGCAGAGTTAGCTTCAACAATTCCATCAAGTGGTAGTACATATACATACCTTTATGTATCAATTGGTGAAATCGTAGCCTATATTATAGGTTGGGTATTAATAGGAGGATATGTTCTTTCTGCAGCCACTGTATCAAATGGTTGGTCTAGTTATTTCTCTCGTCTACTGGCAGGTTTAGGTATTGAACTCCCTAAAGTATATTACACTTTACCGTCAGATGGAGGATATGGTAATATCCCAGCTATCGTAATTGTATTATTAATTACTTTCTTATTATCAAGAGGTACATCAAGTAGTAAACTTGTAAATAACCTTATGGTAGCTGCAAAAGTTGGTATCGTAATCTTATTCATTGTAGTTGGATCATTCTATGTTGAACCAACTCACTGGACAAATGATTTTGCACCTACAGGTTTCTCAGGGGTAATGTTAGCAGCCACTACAGTATTCTTTGCTTATCTTGGATTTGATGCGATTTCTACTTCAGCAGAAGAAACAATCAATCCAGAAAAAGCTCTACCAAAAGCTATCATTGTCACTATGATCGTATGTACTGCATTCTATATCTTAGTATGTTTAGTGTTAACGGGGGTTGTTGAATACAACCGTCTTGGAGCTGGGGATGCATTAGTATTCGTACTTGAAGAAGTTGGTCAAAACAAAGTTGCTGGTATTGTTTCTCTAGGGGCAGTAATCGGACTTATGGCTGGTATCTTATCATTTATGTATGCAGGTATTCGTATCGCTTATACAATTGCACGTGATGGATTATTACCAAAAGTATTCACTAAAGTTAATGACAACAAAGTACCAAGTACAGTAACATGGTCTTTAGGATGTTTAACTGCAGTACTAGCTGGGTTCTTACCATTAGGAAAATTAGCAGAACTTGCTAACGTAGCTTCTATTATTGCATTCGCATTAGTAAGTTACACTACTATCGTATTCTACAAAAAATTCCCACATGTTAAACGTGGATTTAGAGTACCAGGTATGCCAGTAGTACCAATTATCTCAATTGTATTATTCGCAGCTTTACTATACAGTGTTACATTAACATCATGGATTATCTTCTTTGTATGGGTAATCGTAGGATTAATCGTATACTTCACATATTCATATAAACATAGTAAAATTGAATAGAATATAAAAGTAAAAATCGAGGCTGACCCAAAAGTCCTAAATTTAAAAAAAGTGTATATGATAACTCATAGACGCAGTGGTTTATTGATATCTAAATTCGCTTTATAAAAGCTTTTTAGATATCTAATAAACTGTGCGGGGGTGACTCAACAAAATCTTGTTTTTCCGAAATCATGATTTTTGAGTCACTCCCGATTTTTTATGGCTTAAAGTATATGATTAATATTAATAAATTTTTTACAAATTAGGTATTTGACCATAGATTTCGTTTATTGCTTTTTGCTTTGTTTTGAGCTTTTTTAAATTTATCTAAATATCTTGTATCTGGTGGCTTCACATATTTTATTTCAGCCAAACCAGAAAGTAATAACTGCTCCTGAATACTTTTTCCATCTGCATAAACATAGCATAAAGCTCTATGATATTTATCTTCTTTCTCATAAATATCAAACTCTATTTCGATATTATTAGCATTAGATAATAGTTTACCATTTAATTCACTAGCTTCTGGTCCATATTTCTGAACCTCAACACCAGGTTTTACAGTTTCTGGTGTATCAATTAATAAATATCTTACTTTCAATTCTTTGTTGTTGAAGTTAACTATAATAGTATCACCATCAACTTTTTTAATTAGTTTTACTTTATATCTAGTTTTATCCCCTTTAATAAGAATTCCATTTATGGTTGATTCTTTATAGTTTTCTCCCGAATGACTAAATATTAAAGCGATAATCAAAAATAAAGTTATGAAAAAAAGTAAAGAATACAATAAAAAAATCTTTTTTTGCTCATAATGATTCCCCTTAATATTAATTTTAACATTTTTTTGAAGATTAGGATAAAGTTATATAATTATAAAAATTAATAAAGACTAAACAAATTAATAAGAAATATAAAAAAATATTTTACATTACTTTAAAAAAATTTACAGTATTTATGGTAAAAATAGAAGATGTAAGTGCTTTATAAAAAAAGTAAAATATAACATAAAAATATAAAGTATTAAATTAATTATAAAAAAATGGAGGGAATATATGAGTAATAAGACTTGGTATTTAGGTTTAGATATCGGTTCTGCGAGTGTAGGGTGGGCAGTGACTGATACTGAATATAAAATAATTAGAAAAAATAAAAAAAGATTATGGGGAGTTAGATTATTCGAAGAGGCTACAACGGCGGAAGATCGTCGAGGATATCGTTCTAGTAGAAGGAGGCTTGCTAGAAGGAAATGGAGATTAAATCTTCTTGAGGAGTTATTCGCTACTGAAGTAGAAAAAGTAGATGAGAATTTCTTTCTAAGATTAAAAGAAAGTCAATATCATTATGAAGATAAGACACATAAGGTTCCTTATGCGATTTTTAATGATAAAGGCTATACAGATAAAGACTATTATAGTGACTATCCAACGATTTATCATTTAAGAGCAAAATTAATGTCTGAAGAAAAGCCCGATATAAGAAAGGTATTTTTAGCGATACATCATATTCTAAAGAACAGAGGTCACTTTTTACTACAAGGTCAAAGTTTTAAAGAAGGTAATTTAAATAATTTAATTAAAGAATTATTAGAACTTGATATACTTCATGTAGGTTTTGATGTAACAGAAGAAGCTGTTGGTAAAATTGCAGATATTTCATTAGAGAAAAAAATTTTTAACAGACAAGGTAAATGCTCTGAAAAAAACTTTATCCAAAAAGAAAAAAACAATTATTAGAAGTGTTTAGATTAATTTTTTTGGTGGAAAAAAACTTCATTAGATAAATTATTCGCAATAGACGAATATAAGGAATTAGATGCAGCTATAAAAATCTGTGTCTTTTAAAGAAAAAAATTTATGAAGAAGTTCGTCATGATTATGAACAAGTATTATCAAACTATATAGAACTTCTTGATTTAGCTAAGTTAGTTTACGATAGTATTATTTTGTCAGATATAAAAAAAGAAGGAAAAAAACACTATCAGAATCAAAAAGTAGAACTTTACGAAAAAAACATAGAGGTGATCTATTAAAAATTAAAAAAATCTTGTAAAAAAATAATTCTAAATTAACAGAAGATAAAAAAAGTGGAATTGTATGCTTCAATATTTAAAGAAGATAAAGATAAAGGGACTAACTACGTAAATTATATTCATAAGAGTGAAGAAGGTAAAGGATGTAATTATGAAGACTTCAAGAAATTTCTAGTTAAAGAATTAGCACAACTAGAAGAAAGTTCAGTTAAAGCTGAAATAATTAAAGATTTAGAATTAGAACAGTTTTTACCACTTCAAAGAACAAAAGATAATTCAGTAGTACCTTATCAAATTCATAAAGAAGAATTGGTAAAAATATTAGATAATGCAATCAAATATCACAGCTTTCTAGATAAAAAAGACGAAAGTGGTTATAGTGTAAGAGAGAAAGTCATTCAATTATTAGAATTCAGAATACCTTACTACGTTGGTCCTCTTAACTCTAGTAAAAAAGCTAAAGAAGGTGGCTTTGCGTGGTCTGTAAGAAATAAAGGATATAAAAAAACACCTGTAACACCTTGGAACTATAGTAAAGTCATAGATGAAAGTGCAAGTGCAGAAAAATTCATCACAAACTTAACAAACAAATGTACATATCTTAAAGGTGAAGATGTATTACCGAAGAACTCATTACTTTACTCAGAATTTGCACTATTAAACGAACTGAATGCACTTAAATACGATGGTAATAGAATTACTCTTGAGGCTAGAAATACAATTATAGAGAAACTTTTTAAAGAACAAGGGAAAAAAGTAACGAAAACTAGTATAAAAAATCTTCTTAAAGCTGAAGGATATATAGACGGTAAAGGTGAAATCTCAGGTATTGATATTACCGTGAAAAATGATCTTAAGTCATACAGAGACTTCAAAAAAATTCTAGGAGATAAGTTCAATTCTGAACATATAGAAAATATAATTCTTTGGATTACATTATATGGGGAATCTAGAAAATTAATAAAAGCTAAAATTGAATCTGTTTATGGAGATATTTATTCTAAAGATGAAATTACTAAAATGTCTAGATTAGTTTATAAGGATTGGGGAAGATTCTCAAGAAAACTGTTGACAGAATTAGTTAGTAAAAAATTGTACAATGAAGAAACTGGAGAATGTCTAAATATTATTGGAGCAATGCGCCAGAATAATATTTTATTTATGGAATTATTGGCTGATAGATTCGATTATTCAGAGCAAATATCAAAATTCAATAAAGAACTTCAAGAAGATGTAACAGAGATTACGCCGGAAATTCTAGATGATTTATATGTATCGCCAGCTGTAAAACGTTCAATCTGGCAAACTGTTAGAATAGTAGAAGAACTTAAGAAAATTATAGGTTGTGCACCAGCGAAAATCTTTATAGAGACAACAAGATCTAACCAAGGGAAGAAAGAACCAACAGATTCTCGCAAAAAACAATTAGAACTTGCTTATAAAGCTGTTAAGAAAGATGTAAAAGAGCTAGAAAAAGAAATTGGCGCAATTAATTTTGATGTATTGAATGATAGACTAAGCTCTGTAGAACCGTCTAAACTAAAAGCGAAAAAACTATACCTATATTATACTCAGTTAGGAAGATGTATGTATAGTGGAGAATCGATTATAATTGGTGAACTATTTGATAATAATAAATATGATATAGATCACATCTATCCACAGGCAAAGATAAAAGACGATAGTTTCACGAATACAGTATTGGTAAAAAGGGGTCGTAATGCTAAGAAAGAAGATAGATACCCTTTAAGTTCAGATATTCAAACACCTAGCAATAGAAAATTTTGGAAATTCTTAAAAGAAAAAAAATTAATTACTGATGAAAAATATAATAGATTATCTAGAACAGAAGAGTTTTCTGATGAAGAACTAAGTGGTTTCATAGCACGTCAATTAATAGAAACATCGCAATCAATAAAAGCAGTAGCAAAAATATTAGAGGAGCTAAATCCTAAAACGTCAATATGTTACTCTAAAGCGGAAAATGTATCTAGTTTTAGACAAAACTTCGGAAAAATTAAAGAAGGTAATAGGAAATCAAAAAACGGTGAACAGTTAGTAAAAGTACGAGAAATCAACGATTATCACCATGCAAAAGATGCTTATTTAAACGTAGTGGTAGGAAATGTCTATGATACGAAGTTTACGCGTAATGTATTTAATTTTATTAAAGATAAAAAAGATGGCAGAAAATACTCATTAAATAATGTATTCTATGAAAATGTTTCAGATTCAAAAACAGTAGCTTGGGAAATGGATAAAACAATTCATCAAGTAAAAAAAGTTATGAATAATAATAGTATCTTAGTAACAAGAAGGACGTCTGAACAAAAAGGTGGATTATTTAAAGCGACAGTATACAAAGCTAAGGTAGCAGCTAAGGCGAAAGAAGGAGTATATTATCCATTAAAAACTTCAGATAAAGTTATCAAAGATGTTACAAAATATGGAGGATATACAAGTATAGGAATAGCATATTATTCAATTTTTGAATATGTTTTAGTGAATAAAAAAGGTGAGGAAAAGATAACAAGAATTATTCCGATACCAATATATGTTTCTCAAAACATTAGAGATAATAGTACACTTATTGAGTTTGGAAGAAGCCAGGTTAATATAAAAGCTGGAGAAGAGATAAGAGATTTTAAACTAAAATATGCTAAACTTTGTATAGGTAGTGAAATAAGAATGAATAATTATCCTTATTACATTGGTGGTAAGAGTAAAGATACATTCTATTATGATAGTGCAGTTCAAGTAATAATAGATAGTCAGAGTGAACAATATCTAAAAAAATATTATCTAAATATCAAAATTGGAAAAAAAGAAAAATAAAGATGGTGAACTTTGGAAAAAAATATAACTAAAGAAAAATAATCAAGAACTATATAATAAACTAGTTGAAAAAAATGAATTCAGAAATATTTACTAAGAAAAAAATCGAATAAATATAATGAATTAAATAGTGAAGAGATTCGAAATAATTTTAATAGTATTTCTATAGAGGAACAGGTCAAAGTGTTATTAGAGATTTTGAATTTACTTACAAATAAAAAATCAACATTTGATCTAAAAAATATTAAATTAGGAGCTGCCAGAGGGCAACAGTTATTTGATTTAACAAAACTAAATCAATTTTCTATTATGGAGCAATCCGTAACAGGTTTATATGAAAAAGAAATAACAATAATAGGGGATAAAGGGAATGACATGGAGAACAATAATAGTTAGGGATAGGGCGAAGCTAGATTATAGCTTGAATTTTCTAACAGTCAGAAAAGAAGCGGAGACTAGGAAAGTTAGTCTTAGCGAAATATATATGATTATTATCGAAAGCACAGCGGTATCTATTACCGCCGTGCTTTTAAATGAACTCATGAAAAATAAAATTAAAGTAATATTTTGTGATGAAAAAAGAAATCCTAATTCGGAATTAATTCCCTACTATGGAAGTCACGATACAAGTTTAAAATATAAGAATCAGTTAGAGTGGTCTACTGAAAGTAAAGAAAGAATATGGACAAGAGTAGTGTATGAAAAAATACAAAATCAAATGTTACTATTAAAAAAACTTGATAAAGAAGAGTATGAATTACTAAAACAGTATCTTAATGAACTAGAGTGGAATGATAGTAGTAATAGAGAAGGACACGCAGCTAAGGTGTACTTTAATGCTATATTTGGTATGGATTTCAGTAGAAATAAAGAGTGCTTTATAAATGCTGCACTAGATTATGGCTATTCAATTATATTATCTGCATTTAATAGGGAAATTGTGTCGTGTGGATATTTTACTCAGTTAGGATTATGTCACAGAAATCCATATAATAAATTTAATCTAGCCAGTGATTTTATGGAACCTTTCAGAATATTAGTGGATGAAGTAGTATATGCTTTAGAAGCTGATGAATTTACTAAAGAACATAAAAATATACTTGTTAATATTCTAAATAATACAGTTGAAATTGATGATAAAGAACAAACTGTAGCTAATGCGATTAAAATATATGTTCGTAGTTTGTTCACAGCATTAAAAGAAAATGATTTAGAATATATAAAGATGTATAAGTATGAGTTATAGATTTATGAGAGTGTTAGTAATGTTCGATCTCCCAACAGAAACATCTCTTCAAAGAAAAAATTATAGAAAATTTAGGAAAACATTGATAAAAAATGGATTTATCATGATGCAAGAATCTGTTTATGTAAAATTAGCGATGAATCAAGGTAGTGCAGATTTAATTGTGAAAAATATTCGGAAAATGTGTCCGGATGAGGGGATAGTTCAAGTATTACAAATCACAGAGAAACAGTTTTCTAAGATGGAGTTTTTAGTAGGAGAGAGTCAGACTGAGTATGTAGATAATAATGAAAGGTTATTAGAACTATGAAGATTATTAATAAAAACTGGCAGAGAAAAAATAGAAATAGAAGACAATGTAATTTATACATTAGTTTTCGAGAATAAAAAAAGTATTATAGAGAAAAATATAATTGAATTAATTAATCAACATAAAGGATGTGAAGGGAGTTATATTTTTCAAATAATAATAAAGAAATAGAATTTGAAAAAGTATAGTTATATAATTACAGATATATTTAATATTGATATAAATAGTAAAAAAAGCAATGACAAAAAAATATACTTTATTACTTAAAGAAGTGATAGAAGATATTACAAATTATAATGAATTATCAACAAATATTAGAGCATATTTTGAAAAAAATTAATATTTAATAGTTCTTTAGAAATTGAACAAAGTGAAGAGTTAGATATGTTATCTTTATTAAAAATTAGGGAATTTTTAAAAATACATGTTGAAAAATGATGATATTTTTAGAAAAAAATTTATAAAGTTTTTTTAAAAAGTATTAACAGAATTATATGGTTGTAAAATTGTTTTTTTATAATAGGACTTCATAGCGTTTTTCACGTTAGATGAAATAAAGGAAATTTATAAAGAACTATGTTTAAATAAAATAAATATAATAAATATAGAGTACAAACAATTTAAAAATCTATCGAATGAAAATTATAAAGAAATTGTTTATATATTTGATGTAGATAATTGTGAAATATAGTATTGCAATTTTACGAAAATACTTGTATAATATAGGTAGATTCAAAATTTACAAATCGAGTTCAAATAAAGATTTTATCTAAATTGCCTTTGGGCCTGGATCGGTGTCGGTCCATTTTTTTATACCCAAATTCAAAATTTCTTCTCCAAATCTCAATTTGAGGTTTGAGAGATATGTAAATTTTGAATTCTACAAACTATTTTGTTCGCTTGGATACTTAACAACCCGTTTGAGAGATATGTAAATTTTGAATTCTACAAACGTTTTATTATTCTCCAGCAGGTAGAAGCATGTTTGAGAGATATGTAAATTTTGAATTCTACAAACTGATAGATAAGCGCCTTTTGACGGATACTGGTTTGAGAGATATGTAAATTTTGAATTCTACAAACACGTACTGAAATTAATAGAATAGTTGATAAGTTTGAGAGATATGTAAATTTTGAATTCTACAAACTACTGTTGTTCCATCTGGGTATGTCTGTTGTTTGAGAGATATGTAAATTTTTGAATTCTACAAACACGCTGCAACAAGTGCAGTGACTTCATCAAGTTTGAGAGATATGTAAATTTTGAATTCTACAAACTAATCAAGGTGAATTCTTTTGCTCTACGTATGTTTGAGAGATATGTAAATTTTGAATTCTACAAACTGTTTCTTCTGTAATATATCTTTTCCCCCGTTTGAGAGATATGTAAATTTTTGAATTCTACAAACGAAAAACTATTAGAAAGATTGCAAACACTTGGTTTGAGAGATATGTAAATTTTTGAATTCTACAAACGAAAAAAATATTTTTCGTTCAAAATTAAAAAGTTTGAGAGATATGTAAATTTTGAATTCTACAAACTTATCCTTATTTAGCGAAGTGGGGCGTTACGTTTGAGAGATATGTAAATTTTTGAATTCTACAAACTACACTTATTATTATACATAGTCCTATGTAGTTTGAGAGATATGTAAATTTTTGAATTCTACAAACTGATGAATGGAGTTATAAGCTTTGCAAATAGGTTTGAGAGATATGTAAATTTTTGAATTCTACAAACAATTAGAAGCGAATGTTTATTTTATTAAAGGGTTTGAGAGATATGTAAATTTTTGAATTCTACAAACCTTTATGCTTCTTAATCACAGTATATCTATGTTTGAGAGATATGTAAATTTTTGAATTCTACAAACGGTAAAAACATACGAATACGGTTTTTTTCGTGTTTGAGAGATATGTAAATTTTGAATTCTACAAACAGCAGGATAATATTGTGCATTATGACCTATGTTTGAGAGATATGTAAATTTTGAATTCTACAAACAAAAATATTTAGATGAAATATCGAAAGCAGTGTTTGAGAGATATGTAAATTTTGAATTCTACAAACGAAGACGTTAATTTGTTGAAAGAAACTACTGTTTGAGAGATATGTAAATTTTGAATTCTACAAACCAGATTTAAGAGACGATAATCTAAGAAGTGGTTTGAGAGATATGTAAATTTTTGAATTCTACAAACCCATTATTCAACTTATCTGAAGTGATTTCGTTTGAGAGATATGTAAATTTTGAATTCTACAAACTGGAATAAGTAAGGAACAGTTGAAAAGAAGTTTGAGAGATATGTAAATTTTGAATTCTACAAACTCCAGTTCTGTGCCTTTCTTCACTAGTTCGTTTGAGAGATATGTAAATTTTGAATTCTACAAACAAATTCCAAGAAGTAAAAAAATTATAAGAGATGTTTGAGAGATATGTAAATTTTGAATTCTACAAACAGCTTCAATCTCATTCACATCTTCATCACTGTTTGAGAGATATGTAAATTTTGAATTCTACAAACAGTGAGACACTAAAAAAATACCTATGATGGTTTGAGAGATATGTAAATTTTTGAATTCTACAAACAAGACGAAGTATTGAGAGTTGGGTTAATGAGTTTGAGAGATATGTAAATTTTTGAATTCTACAAACAAGAATTTGAAGATTCTTGCATAGATACATGTTTGAGAGATATGTAAATTTTTGAATTCTACAAAAATTATAGAAAGCGGAGTACAACCTAAACGTGCGTTTGAGAGCTATGTAAATATTTATTTCTTTTTACTTTTTTTAATTATTTCATTAAAAAAAGGGGAAATGTTTGAGAGATATGTAAATTTTTGAATATATTATAAGACTATTGATGGAATAATGCAATGTATTATTTGATTCATAGTCTTATTTTTTTATTACGAAATTCAGATAAAAATCAAGTAAAGTTTTTAAAAAGCGTTTGTGTCAACTTAAGTGGACATAAACGCTTTTTTTTATTTAATTATCTCTTCAATAATAGTCTCTAGTTTCATAGAACGGCTTGCTTTGAATAAGATTACTTCGTTTTTATGTTTGTTATTTTTTAGATATTTACTAACTTCTGCCGTAGTTGGGAAGTGTAGTGTTTTTATTTTGTCATTTTTAATTTGTCTAGTAATGTTTTCTGCTAGCTCACCAACGCTAATCACTAAGTCAATATCGTTTGTGTTTTCAGAAATATATTCTCCAACTTCACCGTGATAGTTAACTTCGTTAGGTCCTAGTTCGAACATACTTCCTAATACAAGTGTTTTATAATCGAAGTCGTCGTAACTACTTACTACATCAACACCGGCCTTCATAGAAGTAGGGCTAGCGTTATATGCATCGTTGATTATTAGTGAATCATCTTTGTATGGGATGCTTTGTAGGCGCATGCCTGTTATTTCCACAGTGTTTTCAATAGCTTTGTGGATTTCTTCGTTAGTTAATCCGATTTTACTTGCGATTGCTGTTGCGAACATAATGTTATATAGATTATGTTTTCCTTTTAGTTTTGTGAAGTATTGTTCGTCACTTATATTAAGTTTAAAATCAATTTTATCACGTGTAATTGTGTAGCTCTCTAGAATAATATCGTTATAGCTGTTCTCACCACATGATGTTGTGTTAATCTCTGAAGAATCTACTAATGTTTTTAGGAGAATTTCATCCCCGTTATAGACAAAGTATCCGTCTTTCTTCATACCATTAGTAATTTCAAATTTAGCTTTAGCAATCCCTTCACGTGATTTGAAAAATTCAATGTGACTTTCACCGATATTAGTAATTACTGTATAATCAGGTTCAACTAATTTAGATAAGAAGTCAAGTTGTCCAAAACCATCAGCACCCATTTCAAGAACTAGTATTTCACTATCTTCAGGCGCAGCAAGAATAGTTAATGGGACTCCAAGTTCGTTATTAAAGTTTCCCTGTGTTTTATGGACTTTGAACTTTGTCGATAAGATACTGCTAATAATATCTTTTGTAGTAGTTTTACCGTTACTACCTGTGATTGTGATAATTTTGGCATTTAAACTTTCTAGATAGTGTTTCGCTAAATTTTGAATTGTTTCATAACTATCATTAACGTAGATGATATTATTATCAGAAATAAAGTCATCTTTTAAGATAAACTTGCTGCAGCACCTTTTTCAAAGGCACTCTCAATATAATCATGTCCATCTACATTTTCACCTAGGAAGGGAATAAATAAGTCACCTTGTTTAACTTTTCTACTATCAATAGCGATACCAGTAATTTCTAAATTACTAGTAATGTTAGCTTTCTTGGCATTTAATATTTTTTCTAAATCTTTAACTAAATACTTCATAATTAATCCTATTCTTCAGTTAATAAGTTTTTGCGATCTTCGTAACGCTCTACAGCTAGTTTGAATAGTTCTTCGATAATTTCAGAGTAACTCACGTTCATGTTTGCCCATAGAGAAGGGAACATTGAGAATGGAGTGAATCCAGGCATTGTGTTTACTTCGTTGATGAAGATTTCTCCTTCTTTAGTGTAGAAGAAATCGGCGCGTACTAATCCAGAACCGCTGATTGCGCGGAATGCAGTTGCTGCCATTTCTCTAAATTTAGGATATAGAGTAGTATCGATTGGAGCTGGAATATCCATACGTGATTGTCCGTCTGTGTATTTAGTTTCATAATCATAGAAATCTGTAGTTGAGATATTCACGATTTCCCCCGGATCTGTAGTTTTTACTTCGTTGTAACCAAGAACGGCAACTTCGATTTCTTTAGCACCTACAGCTCCTTGCTCAACGACGATTTTTTTGTCGAATTTAAGAGCTTCTTCGATACCTTTTACTAATTCAGCTTCATCGTTACAGCGACTAATACCAACTGAAGAACCTAAGTTAGCAGGTTTTACGAATAGAGGATATTTAAGATTTTCATTAATCTCAGTGATAAGAGCTTCTTTTTTGTTTTTCCAAGTGTATTCGATAAAATGAATGTATGGAAGTTGTGGAAGGTCATAAGCAGCAAATAATTGCTTCATAACTACTTTGTCCATACCAGCTGCACTTGAAAGTACGTTGTTACCAACATAAGCGATGTCCATGATTTCTAGTAATCCTTGGATTGTTCCATCTTCACCGTTTGGTCCATGAAGAACAGGGAAGACGATATCGAATTTACGTCCACCTTCAAATAATAATCCACTAATATCATTATCAAAGTTAGAAAAAACTAAATTGTGTTGATCAGTTACTTCTGATGTAATTTTTTCACCACGTGCCCAGTTACCTTCTAATGAGATAAAGATAGGGAATACATTGTATTTTTCTTTGTCTATTGCGTTAATAATTGATTTCGCTGTTAAAAGTGATACTGAGTGTTCAGCACTTTTACCACCGTATACAATTCCGATATTTTTGTTTTGTCATGTTTAAATCTCCTAAGAAATAAAAATTTATATCAATCTATTTTTTTTAGCATAATTTTATATATGTTGAATTGATACAAGTTATAATTAGTTTTGATTTTTCTTAATCAAAAACTAGTATATCTTATTATATCATAAAAAAATTGAAAGTAGAGTAATTTTTGTAAGTTATATACAATAAAAAAATTTAATTTAGTTAATTTGCAAAAGCAAATTCTAGGTCAAAAGAAAAACACTGAAATTTTTAAGTTGAAACTAATTTTTTTCTCCGAAACTTAAGTTGAGAATCTTTCAAAATTTTATTTTAATAATATGACTTTAGCTACTTGATTAGAACGATCAAAAATACTTTAGTTGTATAGTTTTATATTTGTGATTAAATTTTATAGTTGGTGTTCTATATCTTATATTTTTCTTTTAGTTCTGCGATAGTATCACGAAGTTTTGCCGCTTGTTCGAATTCGAATTTTTCTGCAGCAGCAAACATTTGTTGTTCTAATTCTGCTATGTGTTCTTCAATATTATCATCATTGATATTTGCAGTTTCTTCAAGTTCAAGAATCTCTTCATCGCTGACGACTTCTTTCTTAGCGCTGATAGAATCACGAATATCTTTAATAATAGTTTGTGGGGTAATATCATGTTCTTCGTTATATGCCATTTGAATTTCACGACGACGATTTGTCTCATCAATTGCTTTTCTCATACTTCGAGTAATATTATCTGCATACATTATTACACGACCATTCGCATTACGCGCAGCACGTCCAATGGTTTGAAGCAATGCCTTATCTCCACGTAAAAATCCTTCTTTATCAGCATCCAAAATAGCCACAAGCGATACTTCAGGAATATCTAGACCTTCACGTAGTAAGTTGATTCCAATAAGAATATCGAATTTACCAAGTCGAAGATTTCTAATTATTTCTGTACGTTCTAATGTTTTAATATCAGAGTGTAGATATTCTACTTTTAAACCATTTTCTTTCAGATAAGCTGTCAGAGATTCCGCCATTTTCTTTGTTAAGGTAGTGATAAGTACACGTTCTCCTTTAGCGATAATCTTCTCAGCTTCTTTAGTAATATCAAACACTTGGTCACTAACAGGGCGAATATCGATAATTGGATCTAGTAGACCTGTAGGACGAATGATTTGTTCAGTAATTTTTGTACTATTATCTAATTCAAAATCACCAGGTGTTGCTGAAACGAAAATAGCTTGATTAAGTTTTTTCTCAAATTCTTCGAAGTTTAAAGGACGATTATCTAACGCTGTTGGTAATCTGAATCCATAATCAACAAGCACTTGTTTACGAGCTCTGTCTCCATTAAACATACCACGAACCTGAGGAAGGGTAACGTGAGATTCATCGACTACTAGTAACCAATCATCTGGGAAGTAATCTAGTAGTGTATATGGAGTACTGCCAGGCTCACGAAGTGTGAGATGAAGAGAGTAGTTCTCTATCCCTGAACAGAATCCCATTTCTTCCATCATTTCAAGGTCATAATTAGTACGTTGTTCAAGACGCTGTGCTTCTAGAAGTTTATTTTCCATATTTAGAACTTTTAATCTTTCTTCTAGTTCAGCTCGTATTCTCTTAATAGCTTCTTTAGTTTTTTCATCACCAGCAACGAAGTGACTGGCAGGGTATATTGCGATATGTTCAAGCTCACTCAGTACTTCACCAGTTAAAGGGTTAATCTCACGAATACGATCGATTTCATCGCCGAACATCTCTATACGAACAGAATTTTCACTACGAGATGCTGGGAAGATTTCAATTACATCACCGCGAACCCTAAAATTACCGCGAGTAAATTCAATATCATTTCGCATATATTGAATACTGATTAGTTTTTCCATTATTTTATTACGATTAATTTCATCACCAACACGTAATGATAATACTAGCGATGAATATTCTTCTGGTGAACCAAGACCATATATACAGCTGACACTCGACACGATAATTACATCATCACGATCAAATAATGAAGATGTTGCACTGTGTCGTAGTTTATCAATCTCATCATTCACAGATGAATCTTTTTCTATATATGTATCTGTAGATGGAACGTATGCCTCTGGTTGGAAGTAATCATAGTATGAAACGAAATACTCAACGCGGTTATTCGGGAAAAATTCTTTAAGTTCATTGTACAATTGTCCAGCTAATGTCTTATTATGAGCTAGAACCAGGGTAGGTTTTCCTACATTTCACTATGTTAGCTATTGTAAATGTCTTACCTGTACCAGTAGCACCAAGTAATGTTTGATATTTTTCACCACTATTTAAACCTTTCGTAAGTTCGGCAATCGCATTAATCTGATCCCCTTTAGGGTCGTACTTACTCTGAAGGTCAAAATCAACATGTAATCTATTAATTTCCAAAAAATTCACTCCTTAAATAGGTTATTCTGTAAGTTAGTAGTATAGATAAAATAACTCACACAAAAGGTTAATTAATTCTTTCAATAAATATTATAATATAGAAAGAAAAAAATAGGGAAAGTGAAAGAAATTATTTAATTTTTTTATTAATTTGTATATATCAAGTTGAAAAATATTTATAAAAACATCATATTTTTGTACATTTCTACTATATTTTATTTTGTTTTTTTCGAGTGTATATGTTAAGATAGTATAGTATGAAAAAAGGAGGAAGTAATGGATACACAAAAAATTATATATACTTCACCGAAAAGTGAGAGAATTGATAAATTTTTACAACAAGAATTAACAGATGTTTCTAGAACAAATATTCAGAACTTAATATCTGAAGGTTATATTAAAGTAGATGGGAATAGTATTAAAACTAATTATAAATTAAAAGAAGGTAATGTTATTACTATTGATTACAAAGAACCTGAAGAGTTAGACGTTGTAAAACAAGATATACCAGTGGATATTGTTTATGAAGATAATGATTTAATCATTGTAAATAAAGCTAAAGGGATGGTTGTTCATCCATCAGTAGGACATAAGGATGGAACATTGGTTAATGCCTTATTATTCCACAGTGAACTTTCAAGTATTAATGGTACTATCAGACCTGGTATTGTTCACAGAATAGATAAAGATACGTCAGGATTATTAATCGTTGCGAAAAATGATAAAGCACACGTTAAATTATCAGAAATGATCGCGAATAAAGATGTTAAGAGAAAATATTACGCTCTAGTACACGGAAGTATAAAGCACGACTATGGGACTATCGATGCGCCAATCGCTCGTAATCCAAAAGAACGTAAAGAAATGGCTATTATCGATGAGGGTAAACCATCTATTACACACTTTAAGGTTATAGATAGATTTGAGAAATATACACTTATCGAATGTGAATTAGAAACTGGACGTACTCACCAAATTAGGGTACACATGAAATATATTAACCACCCATTAGTAGGAGATCCAGTATATGGACCAAGAAAAACATTAAATACAAATGGACAGGCACTTCATTCGAAAAGTATCGAATTTAATCACCCAATTACTGGTGAACACCTTTACTTTGAGACAGAAATTCCAGAGTATATGGTTGAAACAATGTCTAAATTAGATAAATAGAATATTTTATAACATATCACTTCAAATATTGGTAATTGATGCCAACTTTGAGGTGATTTTCTTATAAAAAGATAATACTGTGCTAGTATAGATGTATAATGTAAAAAAATATTTATTCAAAATTAAAAAAAGTAAAAAAATTTTTAAAATAAAAAGAATTAAATTAGAGAATTGAATTTTAAAATGACCATTAAATTAGACATGTATACGTTATCAATGAAACCTTGTAATGGCAAAGAATAGAGGAATTAATATATAAGAATTTTGCTAATAACATACATAATTGAAAATTATTAAATAAAATAGTTTATTTTTTCTAAAAAGTGTAGTATTATAATATATATATTAGTAGTTATTTAAGGAGGACAAATAACATGGTATTAGTACCAGCAAAAGACATGCTTGTAAAAGCAAGAAAAGAAGGATATGCAGTAGGGCATTTCAACATCAATAACTTAGAATGGACAAAAGCTATCTTAGCAGCTTGTGAAGAAGCGAAAAGTCCAGTAATCTTAGGTGTAAGTGAAGGAGCAGCTAAATACATGACTGGTTTCAGAACTGTTGCAGCTATGGTTGAAGCTATGGTTGAAGAAATGAACATCACAGTTCCTGTTGCATTACACTTAGACCACGGTTCATACGAAGGAACTCAAAAAGCTATTGCAGCTGGATTTAGTTCAGTTATGTTCGACGGATCTCACTATCCATTCGAAGAAAACATTGCTAAATCTAAAGAAATGATTGCTTTAGCTCACTCTAAAGGATTATCAATCGAGTGTGAAGTTGGTTCAATCGGTGGAGAAGAAGATGGAGTTATCGGTACTGGTGAATTAGCTGATCCAAACGAATGTAAAACAATGGCTGACTTAGGAATTGACTTCCTAGCTGCTGGTATTGGTAACATTCACGGTAAATACCCTGAAAACTGGGCTGGATTAAGCTTCGAAACATTAGAAAAAATCGCTGAAATCACTGATGGTATTCCATTAGTATTACACGGTGGTTCAGGTATTCCAACTGACCAAATCCAAAAAGCTATTTCTCTAGGAGTATCTAAAGTTAACGTTAATACTGAATGTCAATTAGCATTTGCTGAAGCTACACGTAAATACGTTGAAGAAGGTGGAGACCTTAAACCTAAAGGATTCGACCCTCGTAAATTATTAAACCCTGGATTTGAAGCTATTAAAGCTATGGTTCACGAAAAAATCGATATCTTCGGTTCAAGAAACAAAGCATAATAACTACGCAATTTTATAGAAAGGGCTGAACCAAAAGTCCTGAACTAAAAAAAGTGTATATGATAACTCATAGACGCAGTGGTTTATTGATATCTAAATTCGCTTTATGAAAGCTTTTTAGATATCTAATAAACTGTGCGGGGGTGACTCGACAAAATCGATTTCTACAAAATCACGATTTTTGAGTCACTCCCTTTTGTTTATATACAATTTAGATAAAGGAGTATTTCTATGCAACAAACAATAGATTATTTAAAAAAACTTACTAGCATTTCTTCACCAACAGGGTATACGAGAGAAGTCGCAGATTACATAGTAGAGGAAATAGAGAGACTAGGTTATACAGCGATTCGCACTAACAAAGGTGGGGTAAATGTAATCGTTAAAGGTAAGGACGATAATAAACACCGTGTCGTAACAGCTCACGTAGATACATTAGGAGCGATGGTGCGTGGGATAAAAGCAGACGGTCGCTTAAAAATGGCTAAAATCGGTGGTTATCCGTGGAATATGATAGAAGGCGAAAACTGCCTTGTTCATGTAGCCAGCACAGGAAAAACTGTTAGTGGAACTATCTTAATTCATCAAACTAGTACGCATGTATATAAAGATGCAGGAACAGCAGAACGTACAGAAGATAATATGGAAGTAAGGCTAGATGCTAAAGTAAGAAATGAGCAGGAAACACGTGATTTAGGTATTGATGTTGGAGATTTTATAAGTTTTGATCCTCGTACGATAATTACAGAAACAGGATTTATAAAAAGTCGTTTCTTAGATGATAAAGTCAGTGCTGCGATTTTATTAGACTTACTAAGAAAATATAAGGAAGGAAATATTGAGTTACCTTACACAACACACTTTATGTTCAGTGTTTTTGAGGAAGTAGGGCATGGAGCTAACTCTAATATTCCAAAAGAAGCTGTAGAATACCTTGCGGTTGATATGGGAGCTATGGGAGATGACCAGCAAACAGATGAATATACAGTATCAATATGTGTAAAAGATGCTAGTGGTCCGTATAATTATCAATTCCGCAATCATCTTGTTCAGCTAGCAAAAGAAAATGATATCCAATATAAATTAGATATTTATCCATATTATGGAAGTGATGCTTCAGCTGCGATGAGAGCAGGAGCAGAGGTGAAACACGCACTTCTAGGAGCAGGGATAGAATCAAGTCATTCATACGAAAGAACACATATTGACTCGGTAGAGCAAACTCACAAGATGGTAGATGTATATTTACGAAGTGAATTAATAAAATAAGTGTGAATTAAGTTGAGAAAAAATAATGGTAATTTTTTAATAAGAATTTTAGATATATAATAAACTTTGCAGGGGGATGATCAAATCGATTTTTTAGAAAATGAGATTTTTGAGTAATTCCCCTGTTTAAAGTTTTTTTGTGTTAATTAATATTCGCATAAATTATTTATATATGATATACTTTAGGTAACAGCGCAAGGGAGGCGTATAAAAATGGGAGAAAGACATAAAAATATAAAACCTATTTATGACTTAGTTGTTAAAAAAGTATTTCGTAATGAAACTGTAGCACTGCAATTTGTAAAAGATATTTTCGAATTACCTGCAAAAAGTGCGAAGCTTATAGAAGGAAATCAAATATTCACGGCAAATAGCAATGTAGATACTGATTTCAATATAGCAGTAGATATTCTTGTTGAACTAGATAATCATGCACAGGTAATTATCGAAGTTCAGCTTGCTAAACAAGTATTTTTCATTAATCGAATTTGGGCATATTTATGTAAGCAGGTTAATGATAATCTTGAGAGGTTAAAACAAAAAGAAGAAGAGAAGTTGGCAATTTATAAAAAATTACCACCTGTTTATGTGGCAGCCATAGTTGATCAAAACTATTTTGACGGCTACGAAGCTATAAGTACTTTTTTAATTAAAGAAGAGACTAGAAACACAGAATTGAAAATGTACGTAGAAAAATAATACGAAAGACATTCCGTTATTAAAAATAGTATTTTTAGAACTTAAAAAATACAAAGAGAATTTAAACAATGATTATAAGAAAATTAGATGGCTAGAATTTTTTGGAAACAAACTGTACACAAGCAAACCTGATGATGTACTTATCCAAGCCGATAATTTACTAAATCTTAGAAACTGGAGTAAGGAGGAAAAACGTATGTATGATGAAGTAACAAGACAACAAGATCATTACTGGGCATCATTAGCTTATGCACAGGAAGAAGGTATGAGACTCGGAATTGAACAAGGGATTGAACGAGGGAAAGAGCAAGAACGAAATACGCTGATTTCTCTGATAAAAGATGGTTATATTTCTGCGGAAGTAGCTGCTGAAAAGCTAAATATTAGTATTGAAGAATTGGATGAATATTTATAAAAATTTCCAGTTTTAGTTCCTTATTTCATTATTCAAGCTGATAATTTACTAAATCTTAGAAACTGGAGTAAGGAGGAAAAACGTATGTATGATGAAGTAACAAGACAACAAGATCATTACTGGGCATCATTAGCTTATGCACAGGAAGAAGGTAGAGAAGAAGGAAGGGCAGAAGGCAGAGAAGAAGCTGTTATTACTCTAATGAAAAATGGTTATATTTCTGCGGAGGTAGCTGCAGAACAATTAAAAGTTAACATCGAGGACTTAGACAAATATTTATAATAACTTCTAGTTTTAATTTCTTATTTTCTTGTTCAAGTAGATAATTTATTAAATCTTAGAAACTGGAATAAGGAGGAAAAACGTATGTATGATAAAGCAACAAGACAACAATAGTATAATGGGGCTTCATATACTAATTTATTAGTAGTTTTATACGATAAGATAGTGTAGGATAGTGAATTAATAAAAATAAGTATGAAGAATAATACGTAGTTTAATGTAATATTTAGTTTAGTTAAATGAAAGTTCAAGTTTTTTTACGTAAGTTGTAACTAAAGGTTTATCTTTAAAAATAAATACTATATAAAAAAATATAAAACGGTTAATTAATAGCACTTTTCTATTACATTTTAACGAAAAATAATAAAAAAACTTAAGAAAAAAACTTGACTTTTAACATAAAAAATCAATATAATAACTATATACGATAATCTGTCGTATAAAAATCAAAAAATTATTATTTAAAAGGAGACTTAATACTATGAAGAAAAAAGTATTATTATCAGTATTTGCTGCATCTCTATTCGCAGCAGCACCAGCAGCATTAGCTCAAGAAGTATCAGCACCAAACGGAGTTGCAGCATCAGATAACGCTGTTACAGGAACTTCAAAAGATGATTCACACGACTTAGCTTTTGATCAATTAACTCCAGCTCCATTCAACAAAGCTCAAGAAGATTCTTCAAAAGCTAAAACTGGAAAAGCTAACAACGCTAATGTAGATAAAGATGGTGTTTTACGTGAAAAAGGACCTAAAGCTCCTAAAGCACCAGCTAAAGGACAAAAAGCTTTACCAAAAACTTCAGCAGTTAAATAATACTGATACAAGTAAATGAAAAAGGATGTTTGTAAATTCAAACTCCTTTTTTATTTTATATTTCATTTTATGTATTTATTATATACATAAAGACCTCAAGATTTCAGATTCACATCCGAGTTTTGAGGTCTTTTTTCTGTTATCTAGTTGTTTTTATTCTTGTTGCAACTACTGTTCCAACAGCGGCGATAATTGCTGATGCGTAGAATACGTATGAAGTGCTAATATCCCAAAGAGCCCCCATAATATACAGTCCAATTGCCATACTAAGTTGGAAACAGATCGCTGTATATAGATTTTGCATATCGATAATTTCTTTATTGTTGTAATCTTTATTCAGAATAAGAATAAAGGCGATATGAGCAACTGCGAATGTAATCGCATGGAATGTTTGCATAATCGTGAAAATATAAATGTTGTGGAACACAGCTAAAGCTCCCCAACGAATGATAGCACAAACACCGGCGAATACCATTAGATTTTTTGGCTTGATTCTTTTAACCAATCTTTTCGAGAAGATAAAGAATATTATTTCCGCAATAACCGATACGTTAAGAATCACACCAGAAAGCCATTTAGCAGATATATTCATACTTTCTAAATATAGTGCATTGTAGTTATTATATGCAGTATGTGAAAGTTGGTATAGAAACACAGTGATAATAAGTAAAATTGCATTTCTATCTTTCAATACCCAACCATATAAGCTTTTTTTTTCTTTTTTTGTTTTCGATTCTTCAAAACTTAGATTTTTAACTAGTTTTGGTTGTGGTAAGAACATAAATGCTAAATATAATGCTACTAAGAATATTAGGATATAATACAAAGCTCCATTACCAACGTAACCTAAAATTCCCCCGATTATTATACCGATCACCGTAAATCCTAATGAACCGTATGTTCTTGCTTTTCCGTAATCTATATTTTCTTCACGTAAAAATAAAGACGCTAGTCCTTCGACTAGGGGACTTACCATGAAGTAGATCATACCGAATAAAAATGTAATTATTCCAAGTATAATTTTTTCATTTGTAAAGCCGTAACTAACAGCAAGAATTAATCCAATTCCTACAGATAGTTTTAAAGTGATATCAATATTATATTTTTTTATTAGATATGGACTTAAAAATATTCCACTAATAACCCTTGCGATAAATAGCATTGAAAATATCGAACTCGCCTCTAAAACACTCAAGTTTTTCACAGATGTTAAATAAACCATCCAGAATGGTAAAAAAGTCCCAGTAACTAGAAATTGTAAAAAGTAGTTTGTAGATAACCAAGTTTTTGATGACATATTTACCTCCTATGAGAAATATACCTGAACTAGCACTACTAAGCTATTCATAAGAATATGTGAAACTATAGGCGTAAGTATACTTCTAGTATTTACATATAGAAAACTAAACACAAAAGACATCCCGATATAAACTACCATAATAGCGGAGATACCATCATGAGGTAGAGCGAAGATAATACCTGTTATTAATGCTGGGATAGTAAATCTTATCCATTCTTTACTGCCAATCATAGCATCATAGAAGTAACCGAAAACAGCTTTTCTAAAAAACAACTCTTCCATAATTGGTCCAAGAACCGCAACATAGAGAATAAAATATGGTTTCATTTTTATAATATCTACGACATTATTTGTGTTTCTACTTTTAGTTTCAAAACTAAAAAAGTTTGATAGGTATACTAACAAACCATTTATAAAACCTTGTAATAACATCATTGAAATAAATCCAATAATTCCAATCGCGATTAATGTAATAGGATTATATATGCTTTTTTGTCTATCTATATCATTTGTATTTTTTCTAGCTAAGATACTAAGTATTACTGTAGCAGTTATTGACAGAAATAGAACAATGATAACACGTTTATCTATAGTTATATTTCGAGGGAGTTGTAGCGGAAGTATAAATACTGCAAGTATATATATTAATCCACTAATAAGTAAGTGGCTAACATTGCCACGAGTGAATGAAAAATCTCATAAACCCTCCTTATATTATTTTTGTTAGTATCTATTATATCACCTATAATTTACACATACAACTGTTATTGTTTAATATCCCATATAAATATTAAGCAAATTTAGTATGATAAACTACTTATATAATAGAATTTTAAAGGGAATTTCAGAAATTTTCTGTTAATTTCTCTTGAAACTTTTTAATATTAATGTTAGAATAAAATATAAATAAGCGAGCTGATGATGGTGAAAGTTCAGCAACTATATTGGCATTAAATACAAATTAATATTGATAAAGTTGAGTTTTTACTAATCAGGGTGGAACCGCGGAAATTATTTCGTCCCTAGATGTGCTATGGCATGTCTAGGGCTTTTTATATTTTAAAACTAGGAGGAAAAAAATAATGGAGAAAATTTTATCTCTTGCAAAAAATAGAGGATTCGTATTTCAAGGATCTGAAATCTATGGTGGATTAGCTAATACTTGGGATTACGGTCCATTAGGAATTGAATTAAAAAATAACGTAAAAAAAGCATGGTGGAAAAAATTCATTCAAGAATCACCGTATAACGTAGGATTAGATGCTGCTATCTTCATGAACCCACGTACATGGGAAGCATCAGGACACGTAGGTAACTTCAGTGACCCTATGATGGATTGTAAAGTTTGTAAATCACGTCTTCGTGCTGACAAACTTATCGAAGAATACTACTTCAATGAAAAAAATGAAGATATAGTAGTTGATGGTCTTCCATTCGAAGAATTAGAAGCTATTATCGATCGTGAAAACATTAAATGTCCAGAATGTGGGAGTCATGACTACACTAACATTCGTCAATTTAACCTTATGTTCAAAACTAACCAAGGTGTAGTAGAAAACTCTACGAGCCAAATTTACCTACGTCCAGAAACTGCGCAAGGTATCTTCGTTAACTTCAAAAACGTTCAACGTAGTATGCGTAAAAAATTACCATTCGGTATTGGACAAATTGGTAAATCATTCCGTAACGAAATCACACCGGGGAACTTCATCTTCCGTACTCGTGAATTCGAACAAATGGAATTAGAATTCTTCTGTGAACCAGGAACAGAATTAGATTGGCACACTACATGGAAAAATAACTGTGAAAAATTCTTATTAGACTTAGGAATGACTAAAGAAAATATCCGTCTACGTGATCACGATCAAGAAGAATTATCACACTACTCTAATGCAACTACTGATATCGAATTTAAATTCCCATTTGGTTGGGGAGAACTTTGGGGTATTGCTTCAAGAACTGACTACGACTTAAAACAACATATGGAACACTCAGGTCAAGATTTAACTTATCAAGATCTAACTACAAATGAAATTCATCCCATACTGTATCGAACCATCTGTAGGGGTTGACCGTGTTCTTCTAGCATTCTTATGTGATGCATACAACGAAGAAGAAGTTGGGGAAAATGATACTCGTACAGTTCTTAAATTCCACCCAGCATTAGCTCCATACAAAGCAGCTATCTTACCACTTTCTAAAAAATTAAGTGATAAAGCTGTTGAAGTATATCAACAATTAGCTGTGGACTTTATGGTTGATTTCGATGAAACTGGATCAATCGGTAAGAGATATAGAAGACAAGATGAAATTGGTACTCCATTCTGTATCACTTATGATTTTGAATCAGAAAACGATGGAATGGTAACAGTTCGTGATAGAGATACTATGGAACAAACTCGTATTCCAATTGCGGAATTAAAACAATATATCGAAGAAAAAATTAAATTCTAATTAATGAACACTCAGAACGTTAGTTCTGGGTGTTTATTTATTAGAATTTAAAGGAAGTATGTGGGTAAAAATTTTTGTCGTTTAATTATGTAAATATCTAAATTAAAAGATAAATAATAAAAAAAGTTCCTGTTTTATTAAAAAAATTTTTGTAAAATAATCTTTAAATATCCGATTTTTTTATAAAGATAGCACTTGATAAATTATTTAAGTAGTAGTATAATTTTAAGTGTAGACGTACGATGAGGTTTCAATGCATGAAATTTTAATTAAAAAACGTACATTCAAATAAGAAAAGGAGCTTAAAGTATGAAAATTGCGGTGATTATGGGTTCGAAATCGGATTATACAACGATGGAAGAAACTTGTAAGTTGTTAGAAGAATTCGAAATTTCTTTTGATAAAAAAGTAGTAAGTGCACATAGGACACCAGATTTATTAGTTGAATTTTCAAAGAATGCAAGAAGTAATGGCTATTCTTTAATTATAGCTGCAGCTGGAGGAGCAGCACATCTTCCAGGTATGGTTGCTTCTATGACGACATTACCAGTCATTGGTGTTCCGATTAAATCAAGTGTTCTTAGTGGAGTCGATTCATTGTATTCGATAGTTCAGATGCCTGCTGGTGTTCCGGTCTTAACTATGGCAATAGGTGTAGCTGGAGCGAAAAATGCTGCTATTAGTGCCTTATCAATACTAGGAATCACTAATGAAAAGTATGCTGATAAATACGAACAATTCAAGAAAGAACAGGAAAGAATAGTATTGGAAGAGATGAAACTATGATTAAGACAATTTTACCAGGAAAAACTATAGGAATAATCGGTGGTGGTCAATTAGGAAGAATGCTCGCTATGAGTGCTAAGGAGATGGGCTATAAAATTGCTGTTCTAGATCCTAGTGACGGCTGTTGTGCTAGGATATTTAGCGATGTATTTATTCAAGCGGAGTTCGATGATTTCGCAAGTGTTGAAAAGTTATGTTCGGTTAGTGATGTCATCACTTTTGAATTTGAGAATATCGATGCCGCTTCTTTAGAAAAACTAGAGAAAAAGTATAATATTGTCCAAAGTGCAGAAGTGCTAAGAACTACTCAGCACAGATATTATGAAAAAGAATTTGCTAGAAAACTAGATATTCCAACTGTAGATTATATATATGTAGAAGAAGATACAAATGTAGAAATAACAAAGCCATATTTAATGAAAACTGTGCGTTTTGGTTATGATGGAAAAGGTCAGAAAAAAATAAGCTCTAGTGAAGAAGTAGAACCACATACTTTATTAGAAGAGTTCGTTAAACTTGATAAAGAAATATCGGTAGTTGCGGTTAAAGATAAAGATGAGGTAAATATCGTTACAGTAGTAGAAAATGAACATAGAAATAATATTTTGTATCGTTCTAAAGTTCCTACTACAGCAACTAGTGAACAAGAGGCACTTGCGATAGAGTATACGAAAAGAATTCTTAGTAGTTTTGACTATTATGGAGTACTTACTGTTGAGTTCTTTATAAGTGAAGGTAAGGTCATTTTCAATGAAATAGCACCACGAGTTCACAATTCAGGTCATATAACGATGCAGAGTGCTACTAAGAGTCAATTTAGAGCTCATATTGAGGCAATATGTGGCTTGAAAGTCGGTAAGATAGAGAATAAAGAAACAACACTTTATAATATACTTGGACAAAATTTAGAGTATTTTATAGATATGTATAAAAACAAAGGTGGGTACATACACTTATATGAAAAAGAACCACGACAAGATAGAAAAATAGGACATATTAATTTTTACGGTGATGTAATTTTAGGAGGAAAACATGACTAATAAACGAATTTTTGTAAAAAAACGCAATGGATATAATAAGGAAGAATTACAGCTAAGAGATAACCTGAACTTAGAGTTTAATCTAGGACTTGACTCTGTAGAGTTATATGTAATTTATGATGTCTTTAATATTGATGAAGAAACTTATGAACTAGCTAAAACTTCTGTGTTTTCTGAGATTGTTGTTGATGAAGTATTTGAAGATGTTGAGCTTAATGATGGGAAGTACTTTGCTTATGAAGTCTTACCTGCCCAATATGATCAAAGAGCTGATAGTGCAAAAGAAAGCATAAGATTGCTTAACTCAAAAAGTAAAGCAACTGTACGAAGTGGTAAGCTAGTTCTTTTTAATAAACAGTTAACAGATGAACAACTAGAACTTGTAGAAAGTTACCTAGTAAATCCTATAGAAGCTCGTAAAAAAGATTTATCAATTCTTGACTTTACATTAGATTCTACTCCAAAACCATTAAAAGATTTAGCTGGATTTTTAGAGTTTGACAAAGATGCGTTACTTGGACTTAAAAAAGAATTTTCTCTAGCAATGAATATTGAAGACTTAGTGTTTATTCAAGATTACTTCAAAAAAGAAGGTCGCGTACCAACTGAAACTGAAATCTATGTACTTGACTGTTACTGGAGTGATCACTGCCGACACACTACATTTGAAACTGTGTTAGATGAAGTTAAAATTGAGTCAGAACTTTTCCAAAAAGAGATGCAAGATGCATTTAATTATTACTTAAGCGTCCGTGATGAACTTGACCGTAATGATAAACCTATCACGCTTATGGATATGGCGAGTATTATAGGTAAATACCATGTAAAAGTATTAAAAGATGAAAATATTGAAGTAAGTGAAGAAATTAATGCGTGTTCATTCTTCACTACTATAGAAAATAATGGTGAAAAAGAACGTTGGTTAATCCAATTCAAAAATGAAACTCATAACCACCCAAGTGAAATCGAACCATTCGGGGGAGCAAGTACTTGTATAGGGGGAGCTATTAGAGACCCACTATCAGGACGTAGTTACGTATATCAAGCTATGCGTATTTCAGGAAGTGGTAATGTATTACAAAAACGTGAGGATACTTTAAAACACAAACTTCCTCAAGTAGATATAGCTAAAGGAACTGCACATGGTAACTCATCATACGGTAACCAAATTGGACTTGCGACTACTTTTGTTCGTGAATTATATGATGATAGTTATGTAGCTAAACATATGGAAGTTGGTGCTGTAGTCGGAGCTGTTAAGGACGGAGATTATAAACGTGAAACGCTTGTCGATGGTGATATCGTGGTAATGATAGGTGGTAGAACTGGTCGTGACGGTATTCAGGGTGCGAGTGGTTCAAGTGTAGAACACACTAATGATTCATTAAATACTATGTCTAGCCAAGTTCAAAAAGGTAATGCTCCAGAAGAACGTAAATTACAACGTTTATTTAGAAAACCAGAAGTTACAAGACTTGTTAAAAAATGTAATGACTTTGGTGCTGGTGGTGTTTGTGTAGCTATCGGTGAACTTTCTGATGGTATTGAAATTCATTTAGAAAAAGTTCTTACTAAATATCAAGGGTTAAATTCGACAGAATTAGCAACTAGTGAATCTCAAGAACGTATGGCGGTAGCGATAGATAAAAAAGATTATGAGACATTTGTTAGAGAATGTGAGAAAGAAAATATTGAATACGCTCATGTTGCTACGATAACTAATAGACGTAGATTAGAAATGTATTACAACGATGAGAAAGTTGTTGATATGAGTGCTGATTTCTTAGAAACAAGTGGTGTTCGTCAAAAATCGACAGTAACGATGAAAGATAATACTGCAGCTAATCCATTCTTAAATAAAGAAGTAACTCGTGAAAATATTCTTGGAGAATTAGGAGAGTTAAATGTAACTTGTCAAAAAGGTCTTGCTCAAAAATTTGACTCATCAATTGGTGTAACTACAGTACTTATGCCTTTTGCAGGTAAACATAAACTTACACCTGTTCAAGCGAGTGTTCAAGCTTTACCGACATTACATACAACAAGTGATACTGCTACAATCTTAACTTATGGATTTATTCCAAAAATTTCTTACTACTCACCATTCCTATCGTCTATTTATGCGGTGTTAGAATCAGTAGCAAAAGTATACGCGGTAGGTGGAAATAAAGATAGCTTATACTTCTCATTCCAAGAATACTTCGAAAAATTAGGAACTGATAGTACTAAATGGGGTAAAGTTACTCAAAGTTTATTAGGAAGTATTTATGCTCAAAGAAATTGGTAGACCAAGTATCGGTGGTAAGGATAGTATGTCAGGTACTTTCAATGATTTAAATGTAGTTGAGACATTAATTTCATTTGCTTGTACACCTGTAAAAATAGCTGACGTAATAACTCCTGAATTGAAAAAAGTTGGCAATAGTTTATACTATGTTCCTGTAGAAAAAGATGAAAAAGGATACCCAGATATTAAGAAAACTCTAGAAAATTACGAACTTGTTCATAAATATATTAAAGAAGGTAAGATAATATCTGCATATGTCCAAGAAGAGGGAAGTATTGCTGCTTCATTAGTGAAAATGTCACTTGGTAATGATCTTGGTTTTGAAGTTGAAAAAGAAAACATTCTTAACTTTGATCCAGCGTCTCTTGTAGTAGAAGCAACGGTAGAACTACCGTTTGAAAAAAATTAGGAAAAAGTTAGTGAAAGAATTATAATTAATAACGAAGTGTTTATGCATAAAGATATTTACGAAGCATACACAAAAAAACACTAAATAAAGTTTATCCATTATATCAAAATGAAGATAAAGGTAATGTTGAAAATCTTCATACAGAATATAAAGAGAAAAAATACTATCCAGAATATGTAGAAGATGTAAAAGTAGTTATTCCAGTATTCCCTGGTACAAACTGTGAATATGATAGTGAAAAAGCCTTCTTAGAAGCTGGAGCTACACCTATTACAGTAGTTATTAGAAATACTCGTGAAGATGATATTGAACAATCGATAGAAGAATTCACAAAAGCTATTGAACAGTCTCATATCATTATGTTCCCTGGAGGATTCTCAAGTGGGGATGAACCAGATGGAAGTGCTAAATATATTGTAAACTTCTTAAAAAATGAAAAAGTTAAAGATGTAATTCATAAACACCTTGCTCAGAAAAAATTAATCTTAGGTGTGTGTAACGGATTCCAAGCATTGCTTAAATCAGGATTACTACCTTATGGAGAGGTTAGAGAGTTGGCAGAAGATGACTTAACACTTTATAGAAATGATAGTTATGAACATATTTCAACTACAGCCTTTACGCGTGTAGCTAATACAAACTCACCTTGGTTACAAGATTTTAATATTGGTGATCAACATGAAGTAGTGTTCAGTCATGGTGAAGGTAAAGTAGTAGGACTTAATATTAACAAATTTAAACATCTTGTCGCTTTCCAATATAGTGATTTCGATGGTAATGCTACATTAAATGGTCGTTTCAATCCTAACGGATCAGTTCTAGCTACTGAAGGATTAGTTAGTGAAGATGGACTTATCCTAGGGAAAATGGGACACAGCGAAAGATACGGAGCTACATTATATAAAACAAATACAATAAAAGTAAAACAAGATATATTCAAAAATGGAGTGAATTACTTCAAAGGGGGAAAAAAATAATGAAACTTTTATACGAAGGAAAAGCTAAACAACTGTTCGAATGTGAAAACAACGATGAAATATATGTGCATTATAAAAATAGTGCTACTGCCTTCAACGGTGTAAAAAAAGAAGAGTTTGAAGGAAAAGGAGTATTCAATAATACAATTACTTCATTAATCTTTGAATACTTAGAAAAACAAGGTGTAAAAACACACTTTATTAGAAAAGTTAATGAAACAGATCAAATTTGTAAGCACGTAACGATAGTACCTTTAGAAGTAATTGTTCGTAATATAGTAGCGGGGTCTATGGCGAAAAAATACGGACTTGAAGAAGGAAAAAAATTAAAAAAACCTGTCTTTGAACTTAGTTATAAAAATGATGAATTAAATGACCCGCTAATTAATAATGATCATGCGGTGGCATTAGAAATCGTTACAGAAGAAGAGTTAGAAAATATCAGAAATCAAGCTTTAAAAATCAACGAACTATTACAAAAATTGTACTTAGATGCAAACTTAGTACTTGTCGATTTCAAAATTGAATTCGGAAAAACTAAAGAGGGTGAAATTATCTTAGCTGATGAGATTTCTCCAGATACATGCCGTCTTTGGGATAAAGATACAAATGAAAAATTAGATAAAGATAGATTTAGAAGAGATTTAGGTTCTGTAATGGAAGCTTATGAAGAAGTTTTAAGGAGATTAAAAAATGCGTAGTCTTAATGAAGAATGTGGAGTATTTGGTATTTGGGGACATCCGGAAGCTAGTAATGTGACATACTTTGGTTTACATAGTTTGCAACATAGAGGTCAAGAAGGAGCTGGAATAGTTTCTAAAGAAGGTACTAAACTAAGAGGACATCGTGATCTTGGTTTGGTTTCTGAGGTGTTTCGTGATAAAGAAAAATTAGAAAGACTAGTTGGAGAAAGTGCTATTGGTCATGTTAGATATGCGACTAGTGGAAGCAATAGTATTCAAAATATTCAACCATTTTTATTTCATTTCTACGATATAAGTGTTGGTATTTGCCACAATGGTAACTTGATTAATGCTAAAACTCTAAGAAGAGAATTAGAACAACAAGGTGCAATATTCCATTCTTCTTCTGATACGGAAGTACTTATTCACCTTATTAGAAGAAGTAAAAAAGAAACTTTTAAAGAACAGCTTAAAGAAAGTCTAAATATTATTAAAGGTGGATTTACATATCTAGTCTTAACTGAAAATACTCTTTACGGAGCAGTAGATCCAAATAGCTTTAGACCTTTAGCTATAGGTAAGATGAAAAATGGTGCATATGTGACTGCTAGTGAAACATGTGCATTGGATATCGTAGGTGCTGAGTTTGTTTGTAATGTAGGTGCCGGTGAGTTAGTATCTATTAATGATGAAGGTATTAGAATAGAGAAATATACTGAAGATACACAAGTAGCAATCGCTGCGATGGAATATGTTTACTTTGCTAGACCTGACTCTAACATTGCTGGAATTAATGTTCATAGTGCTAGAAAAAGAACAGGTCGTGCTCTTGCTAAAGAACAACCTACACCAGATGCAGATATGGTAATTGGTGTACCTAACTCATCTTTATCAGCTGCTAGTGGTTATGCAGAAGAAAGTGGACTTCCATATGAAATGGGATTAATTAAAAATCAATATGTTGCTCGTACATTTATTCAACCTACACAGGAACTTCGTGAACAAGGTGTAAGAATGAAGCTTTCACCAGTAAGAGGTGTTGTTCAAGGTAAGAGCATCGTTCTAGTTGATGATTCTATCGTTCGAGGTACTACATGTAAAAGAATAGTGAAGATGTTAAAAGAAGCGGGGGCTAGAGAAGTGCACGTAAGAATAGCTTGTCCACCACTTATGTTCCCGAGTTTTTATGGAATAGATATATCTACTACAGAAGAACTTATTTCGGCAAATAAAACAAATGAAGAAATATGTGAAATTATCGGAGCGGATTCACTAGGATTCTTAAGTGAACAAGGATTAATAGATTCTATTGGTTTAAACTATGATGCACCTTATTCGGGCTTATGTATGGAGTGCTATAATGGAGATTACTCAGCAGGACTATATGATTATGAAGAAAGCTACGTTAATTCAATGACAGATATTCAAAAACAATTTCTAAAAGAGAGAGGTAGAATGTAATGAGTAAAAAGTATGAAGAAAGTGGTGTAAGTCTACAAGCAGGTTATGAGAGTGTAGAACGTATTAAAAAACATGTAGCTCGTACTAAAAATCTTGGTATGATGTCAGCTATTGGTGGTTTTGGGGGAGCGTTCGACCTTAGTAGTTATAACTTTAAAAATCCTGTATTAGTTAGTGGTACTGACGGTGTAGGTACAAAATTAAAACTTGCATTTGAATTAGATATTCATAATACTATCGGTATCGATGTAGTAGCGATGTGTGCTAATGATATACTTGCTCAAGGTGCGATTCCATTATTTTTCCTAGATTATCTAGCAGTAGGTAAAAACTACCCTGAACAAGTAGAAGCAATAGTTGAAGGTGTTGCTGAAGGTTGTATTCAAGCAGGATGTGCTATAGTAGGTGGTGAGACTGCTGAGATGGCAGGATTTTATGAAGACGGAGAATACGATATCGCAGGATTCTGTGTAGGAGCTCAGGAGAAGGAGTTATTACTAAGTACAGAAAACACAAAATCAGGTCAAATAGTAATTGGACTTCCATCAAGTGGAGTGCATTCTAATGGCTTCTCATTAGTAAGAAAAATTTTAAAAGATAATAACATTGGTTTAAACGAAGAATTTAACGGAACTACAGTAGGAAAAACTTTATTAACACCTACTAAAATCTATGTAAAAGAAGTACTTAAAGTATTGGAAGAGGTTAAAGTAGCAGGAATAGCACATATTACCGGAGGAGGTTTCCATGAGAATTTACCTCGTGCTCTAAAAGATGGACTAGGTATGAAGATTGATAAAAGCTCATATGAAGTACCTGAGATATTTAAGTACCTACAAGAAAAAGGTAAAATCGATGAAGAAGAAATGTATCATATCTTTAATATGGGTGTAGGTATGGCATTAATAGTAAACAAGGAAGACGTAGATAAAACTTTATCATTAATTGATAATGCATTTGTCCTTGGAGAAATAACAGAGGAAAGTGGAATAAAAATAGTATGAAGAAAGTAGCAATATTTGCATCAGGAACAGGAAGTAATTTCGAAAAAATTGCTGATGATGAAAGATTAAAAGACAAAATTTCAATTGAGCTATTAGTGTGTGATAAAAAAGATGCGGCGGTAATAAGAAAAGCACATGATAGAAATATTAAAGTATTTATATTCTCTGCGAAAGATTTTGAGTCAAAAGAAGCATATGAAAGTGTAATATTTGAGAAAGTTAAAGATTTAGACTATATATTTTTAGCAGGATATATGAGAATTATTTCACCGTATTTCTTAGAAAAATATAAAAAGACAATACTTAATTTACATCCATCATTATTACCTAAATTTAAAGGTAAAGATGCTATCGAACAAGCGTTCAATGCAGGAGAGAAAGAAATAGGAATTAGTATTCATTATGTAAATGAAGAACTTGATGGTGGAGAAGTAATCGCTCAAAGATCATTTGAAGTTTCAGATGAAGATACTTTAGAAACTGTTACTGAAAAAGTACATAAACTAGAACATAAATTATATCCAGAAGTAATATTAAAGTTAGTTGAGGAGGCACTATGACTAAAAGAGCATTAATAAGTGTAAGTGATAAAACAAATATTGTAGAATTTGCAAAAGGTTTAGAAAAACATGGTTTTGAAGTTATTAGTACAGGTGGGACTTATACTCATTTAAAAAATAATGGAGTAAGTTGTATCAGTATTGAGGATGTTACGCATTTCCCGGAAATCTTAGAAGGACGTGTAAAAACTTTGCATCCTAAAATTCATGGAGGTCTATTATCAAAACGTGGTAATGAACTTCATAATAAACACGTAGCTGAAAATAATATCGAGTATATCGATTTAGTTTGTGTAAACTTATATCCTTTTGAAGCTACTGTAAAAAAAGAAGGGGTTAGTGAAGAGGAAATTATCGAAAATATTGATATCGGTGGTCCTAGCATGCTTAGAAGTGCTGCTAAAAACTTCAACGATGTAGCAGTAGTTACTGATATCAATGACTATGAAAAAGTTCTAGAAGAGCTTGAGCAAGGTGGCATAACGTATGAAACACGTCGTGCTTTAGCTATAAAAGTATTCAATACTACTGCAAGTTACGATGCTGCTATCGCCAATTACTTTAATAAAAAAGATAAACTTGTACCTGAAAGATTAACATTATCTTATAAACTTCAAGATAGTCTTCGTTACGGGGAAAACCCTCATCAAAAAGCTTACCACTACGTACAAGATAATAATGAAAGCTATGCTTTGCAAAATGCTGTTCAACTGCACGGTAAGGAAATGTCATACAATAATATCCAAGATGCTTCTGCGGCACTGGATATTCTTTCAGAGTTTGATGAAACTACATGTGTTGCTGTTAAACATATGAATCCATGTGGAGTAGCGACAGGAAATTCTGTATTTGAAGCATATAGTAGAGCTTATGAAGCGGATCCTGTGTCTATCTTTGGAGGGATTGTTGCAGTAAATGGAAAAGTAGATAAAGAAACTGCTGAAAAAATGCACAGTATCTTTTTAGAAATTATACTAGCAACAGATTATGATGATGAAGCATTAGAGATACTGACTAAGAAAAAAAATCTACGTATTTACAAATTATCAGAAAAAAATAATAGTCATGAACAACAAATTAAAAGTGTTCGTGGTGGAATCTTAGTACAAGATTTTAACGACAAACTTGCTGATGAATACGAAAGTGTAACTGAAAAGAAAGTAGATGAAAGTCAACAAAGAGATATTGAGTTTGGCTTAAAAGTAGTAAAACACGTTAAATCAAATGCAATAGTTGTAGTAAAAGATGGGCAAACTTTAGGAATTGGTGCTGGTCAGATGAATAGAGTAGGTTCATGTAAAATAGCTTTAGAACAAGCAGGGGAAAAAGCAAGAGGTGCAGTGCTAGCTTCTGATGCATTCTTCCCGATGAGAGATAGTGCTGATATTGCGGCTGATTACGGTATTGCTGCGATAGTGCAACCAGGTGGATCTATACGAGATCAAGAAAGCATAGATGCATGTAATGAGAAAGGTGTGGCGATGGTCTTCAGTAAAATACGCCACTTTAAACACTAATATGGCTAAAGTATTAGTAGTAGGAAGCGGTGGTAGAGAGCACGCTATCGCTTATAAATTCCATAAAGAAGGTCACGAAGTACATATGGCAGGAATCAATCCTGCAGTTGAAGAATTTGGAGTATGTGTAGCATTAACAGAAGACCAAATACCAAGCTACGCAAAAACAAATGGTATCGATCTTGTTTTCGTCGGACCTGAAGTGCCATTAGTTAATGGTTTAGTAGATGAACTACAAAAAGAAGGTGTTCGCGCCTTTGGACCATCTAAACTTGCAGCACAATTGGAAGGGAGTAAAGTATTCTCAAAAATGATGATGAGAAAATACAATATCCCTACAGCAAAATATGAAAGTTTCAACGATTATGAACTGGCAAAAGAGTACTTAAGCAAGCAAAAAGCACCGATTGTCCTTAAAGCAGATGGTTTAGCTGCGGGGAAAGGTGTAATTATAGCGAATACTTTAGAAGAAGCACAAGCTGAACTTAAAGAAATAATGTGTAATGCTAAATTCAATAAGGCAGGTTCTAGTGTCGTTATCGAAGAATTTCTTCAAGGTGAAGAATTTTCGTTAATGTGTTTTGTCTCTGATAGAAAAGTTTATCCAATGGAAATTGCACAAGATCACAAACGTGCATTTGATAATGATGAAGGTTTAAATACTGGAGGTATGGGAGCATATCTACCACTTAAGAAAATCACTCAAGATGACATTGATGAAGGTGTTAGAAATGTAGTTCAACCTATGGTTGATGCAATGAGTGATGAAGGAATGCCATTTTACGGAATATTATATGCTGGTCTAATGAAATGTCATGACGGAGTAAACTATTGAATTTAACGTTCGTTTTGGGGATCCAGAGAGTGAAATATTACTTTTATCATTAGAAAGTAGTTTATACGAAATAGCAAATAATATTATCGATGGCAAAGAAGTAAAATTATCATGGAGCAAAGATGCCTTTATCGGTGTCGTAATGGCAGCGAAAGGATATCCGGAGCACAGTGAAAAAGGTGCTGTAATACATGGCTTAGATAAAGTGTCTACACCAGTATTCCATATGGGAACTAAGCGTGTAGGTGATGATATAGTAATTAATGGTGGTCGTGTATTATTAGTCTGTGCACAAGGAAAGAGCTTGCAAGAAGCATATGAAAAAGTGTATAATGAGATAGTAAAAATAGAATGTGAAGAACTATTTTACAGAAAAGATATCGGTCACTTGTCTTTATAGTATTTTGATATAGATCGATTGAAAAAATAGAACATCAGGAGATTATTGCAATGATTGAAAGATATAGTAGAGAAGAAATGCGAAATATCTTTAGCGATGAAAATCGTTTTAAAGCATATTTAGAAGTAGAACTTTATGCGACAGAAGCTTGGAGTACATTAGGAGTTGTACCAAAAGAAGATGTTGAAAAATTATTCGCTAATGCAAAATTTGACCTACCAGGAATTTTAGAATTAGAAAAAGAAACAAAACATGACATCGTAGCATTTACTCGTAATGTTTCTAGTTATCTAGGTGATGAGAAAAAATGGGTGCACTATGGATTAACATCTACTGATGTTGTTGATACTGCTTATGGATATTTATATAAACAAGCTAACGATATCCTTTACAGAGATTTATTAAATTTCCAAGAAGTATTAAAAGAAAAAGCATTACAATATAAATTCACACCTTGTATCGGACGTACTCACGGAGTGCACGCTGATATTAGTAGCTTTGGATTAAAATTTGCTCTTTATTATGATGAGTTTAATCGTCATATCAAACGTTTTAACGAAGTTAGAAAAATTATTGAAGTAGGTAAAATCTCTGGAGCTGTAGGTACATTCTCAAATACCCCACCAGAAGTTCAAGACTATGTTTGTGCAAAATTAGGAATTGAATCAAGTAATATTTCTACACAAACTTTACAACGTGATAGACACGCTGATTACTATGCAACTTTAGCATTAATCGCAAGTTCAATCGAAAAAATTGGGGTAGAAATTCGTCACCTACAACGTACAGAAGTGCGAGAAGCAGAAGAATTCTTCTCGAAAAATCAAAAAGGTTCAAGTGCAATGCCTCATAAACGTAATCCAATCTCAAGTGAAAACATGGCAGGATGTGCTAGAATAATGCGTGGATATATGTTTGCTGCCTATGAAAATATTCCACTATGGCATGAACGTGATATTTCTCACTCAAGTGCGGAAAGAATCTTAAGTAATGATGCAACAACATTATTAGACTACATGTTAAATAGATTTACTAATGTTGTGAAAAATCTAACAGTATTTACAGATAACATGATTAAAAATATTTATGCTACTAATGGTGTAATCTTTGCCCAAAGAACTATGAGTAATCTTATTGAAATACTCATTCTCACGTGAAGAGGCGTACGATTTAGTACAACCATTAGCGATGAAATCATGGTTTGAAGGTATTCCATTTAGACAACTACTTGAAGAAAATGAAACTATTAAAAACACAGTGTCTAAAGAAGTATTAGATAGTTGTTTCGATCTAAATGTACACCTTGTAAATATAGACAAAATATACAAACGTATTCCAAGATTGGAAGATTAAAATAAAAAATATAAAGCGCAAAGAAAAGAGGTAGATTAAATGAAGTCAGACTTTCAAATTTCAAATGAATGTGAAAAGAAACATATTGCTGAAGTAGCAGGTAAATTAGGGATAAAAGAAGAAGATTTAATATTATACGGAAATCATAAAGCAAAAATCCAAACAAAAAATATTAAAAAAGATATTAATGAAGATGCTAAGCTAGTATTAGTTACATCTATTAACCCAACATCAAGTGGAGAAGGGAAAAGTACTGTAACTATTGGTTTATCTGATGGATTAAATAGAATCGGGAAAAAATCTTGTGTAGCACTACGTGAACCATCTTTAGGACCTGTATTAGGAAGAAAAGGTGGAGCAGCTGGTGGAGGATATGCGCAAGTTGTACCGATGGAAGACATCAACCTTCACTTTACTGGAGATATGCACGCTATTACTACAGCTCACAATGCAATCGCAGTATTAGTAAATAACCATGTATTCCAAGGAAACGAATTAGAAATAGATAAAATCGTCTTTAACCGTGTTATGGATATGAATGCTCGTGATTTACGCCATGTTAAAGTTAATGCTGGAACTGACCTAGAGCGTCTTGACGGATTTGATATTACTGTAGCTAGTGAAGTAATGGCTATTCTATGTCTATCAGAAGGAATTTCTGATCTTAAAGAAAAATTAAGCAATATCCTTGTAGCTTATAATAAAAAAGGTGAACCTGTTTACCTAAAAGATTTGAAAATTGAAGGTGTTATAACTTCATTATTAAAAGATGCTATTAAACCGAATATTGTTCAAACACTTGAGAACAACCCAGCGATTATTCACGGTGGACCATTCGCTAACATTGCACACGGATGTAACTCAATCTTAGCTACAAAAACAGCTTTAAAATTCGCTGATTACGTAATTACAGAAGCAGGATTTGGAGCAGACTTAGGAGCTGAGAAATTCTTAAACATTAAATGTCGTAAAGCAGGACTTAAACCAAAAGCTGCTGTAGTAGTAGCTACTGTTAAAGCATTAAAACTACACGGTGACATTGAAGAAAAAGATCTAAAAGAAGAAAACTTAGAAGCATTAGCTAAAGGTGTTCAAAACTTAGAAAAACACATTGAAAACTTACGTAAATTCAATTTACCGATAGTAGTTGCCCTAAATGTTTTTGTTACTGATACAGAAAAAGAATTAGCATTCTTAGAAAACTGGGCAAAAGAACAAGGTGTAGAATTCTCTCGTACAGAAGTATGGGAAAAAGGTGGACTTGGTGGAGTAGACCTAGCAGAAAAAGTGGTAAAAGCTGTTGAAGAAAATGATAAAGAACTACAATTATTATACAAAGATGAATCTTCAATTACTGAAAAAATCGAAACAGTATGTCGTGAGATTTATGGAGCTGATGGAGTTAACTTCTCTGATGAGGTTAAAGCTGAAATCGAAAGAATCGAAAGACTTGGATTCAAACATCTTCCAGTATGTATGGCGAAAACTCCAGCTTCGTTAACAGATAATGCGAAAATTAAAGGACGTCCTACAGGATTTAGCATTACTATCAATGATGTTAAACTACGCAGTGGTGCTGGATTCGTAGTAGCTTATGCGAATAAAGTACTAACAATGCCAGGACTTCCAAAAGTACCAAGTGCATTAAATATCGATATCGATGAAGAAACAGAAACAATAGTTGGAATCTTCTAATATAAAATATACGACAGATTAAAATAAAGAGTTAGATAATAGTTCGAGGTAAGGAAAATCCCTGCCTCGACCTTTTTTTTAGTGTACAATCGATATCAAATAAATTTTGTGGGGGCTCAACAAAAGCTTGTTTGAATTACCCCGTTTTTTCTTGTTTTTAATGTATTTTTTGTGAAAATTCAAGCTAGATTTAGTTCTTGTATGCATGAGTAACTAATGTAAATGTAAAAAATAAAAAATAAGTGTGGACTTATTTACTATTTAGGTTATAATATACTTGAGAAAATATATTTATAAGATGAAATTAAGCCACTCATGTTTGTATTAGTGAGTATTTCATAAGATTGTCGGTGGATAAAAGATAGGAGGAAAATAAATGATAAGAAAAGAAAGAACTTATGGCTTTTTCAGAAAGACTAAGAAATATGGATTAGTAGGTTGCATAAGTTTTTGCGGAATATTAGCATATGGTGCAATGGATAATAGTCAAATAATAAGTAAAGAAGCTCATGCCGCAGTTGTAAAAGGTGGGGCTGATATTGTGGATACAGATGTTCATAATAAAGAAACTAGCGGTGTTGCTATGACGTATACTAGTTTTGACAGTAATGGATCAAAACAGGTTGCTTCAGGTAGTGGAGTATTTGTCGCACCGAATGTTATGGTGACAGTTGCTCACAATTATTTAGATAAAGACAAAGCTTCTGGTTCAGGTTATGTTCGTGGAGGTAATAGTGCTCAAAGCTATGTTGTTATGAACTCTGATACGGAAAAACGTAACAATACACCAGCGAATGGAACTAGCGATATCATACCAAAAGGAAATATTTATTACTATAATCAAAAAGAATTTGCTAAATCTTATGAAAATGATTTAGCAGCTGTAGTTACAGAACGTCCTGTAGAGGTGATGACAAACGGTGAAGATAAACCACGTGAAATTGGTGTCGCTAGTCAAGGTGATAATATTACTTTAGTAGGTTATCCAAATGATTTCTCTTCGAAAAGATTGTCAGAAGCAACGAAAGCAAGATTAAAAGATGGTAAAATGTATAAAATCTCTGGTACATTATCAAGTCTAAATACAACTACTGGTGACGGTACTTATAATACGAGTGCTTTAGGTGGATTCTCAGGAGGTCCAATTTTTAATGATAAAGGTGAAGTAGTAGGTATTCATCAGCATGGTACAAATACGGATGCAGGAACTGATGCTGAGCAGCATGGTGGAGGTTTATTTTTCACCGATAAACATAGATCTTGGATAAATAAAATGATAGAAGAACATGGTATCAAAGGTTGGTTTGTTAGTGGTAATGATAAATATTATTATGATGACAACCATAGGGCGTTAGTAAGTACAGAGCGTGAAATAGATGGCGCTAGATATTCATTTGATAGCAATGGTCGTGGAAGATTACTATCAGGTACAGAAAAAGGTAAAGTAGTACTTAGAATTAAGAATGAAGCTGGAGAAAAGTTAGTAGAAAGAGTCGTCGCGCAAGGTGACGTAGGTTCTGCGGTTAATTACGACTTTAAACAAGATAAGGAAAATAAAGAGCTATTTGGTAAAAATCCTAACGCTACAATTGTATCTATTGATGGAGAGGCGATTAATAAGAAGTTTAATGAAAATTGGTCTAAAGATTTTGTAAGTAAACTATCATTAGGAAATACATATATTGATGCTGTTATTAAAGGAGACAACTTCGTTAGAACACAACCTGGGCAAGTCGATACATCTGGTAATGTTACACTTCCTAAACCAAGCGATGAGGTGAAGAAGGCACCGAATGGACTTCGTAATTTTGATGCAACAGCGATTATAGTAACTCCTGATGGTACAGGTTCTGGTACACTAATTGAAAAAGATTTATTACTTACAGTCGCTCATAATTTCTTGAAGTTTGAGAATGGTAAGGTGACAGAAAAAGCCACTGGTAATAATGATAAGAAATATTACGCAGTACTTCCAAACGGTAAAAAGGTATTCTTTACAGACTCTGATATTCATTATTGGAAAAAAAGATGATTCAGTTGTTGGATTTACGCATGATCTTGCTTTAGTTAAGTTTAAAGAGGTTGTGGATAATGTTAGGCCTGCTGCTGTAAAAAAAGATGTTTCTGTTGTAAATAGTGGTGATAAAGTGTCAGTTTATGGTTTTCCTGATGGTAAATTAAAGCCAGTTATCGACACTAAGGTTACCGATGTAGTAGACCGTGGTGCTGGTTTGACTGGAATTGGATATACGGGTACTAAACCAGGAGCATCAGGTGGTGGACTTTATAATGATAAGGGTGAAATTATCGGAGTACATCAAAATGGAGTTGTTGGGGAAAGAAGTGGTGGATTAGTCTTTTCTAAAGAACAACTCGATTGGGTAAAATCTTATATTGATGGTAATCCGAAAGAACCCGTATATAGAAAGGAAGAAAATATAGACTACAGCGATGTTGCTGAGTTTGAGTTAAAGGATTTAAAAGATGATTCTAAATTAAAACAATGGTTTAGCGATAGAGTAAAAAAAATAGGAACTGAAGATAAAATAAGATTATCTGTTGATGGAAATATATTATTTGAGAAAAAAATAGATACCGCTACTAAAGAAGATTTTGAGATAAAAAAACAGGATTATATAAAAATTGAATCAATAGTTGAAAAAAAGAAGAAAAAAATTCCTTTCAGTACAAAAAATATGTAGCAGATGAAGAACTAAAAAAGGGGAAAGATCTGTAATTAAAAAAGGTATTGACGGAGTAATTAAAACGACTTATATCAAGGATGAAGATGGGAATTTAATATTAGATAAAGAAACTAAAGAACCAGCTGTTGATGAGGTAGTTAAAGTAGGGGTTAAGTCTACAGAAAATACAAAGGAAATTTTGTCAAATACAGTATATGTAGCAGATAAAGAAAAAGCGAGAGGACTATCTAACGAGCGTATATACGGGTCTAATGGTTATGAAAAAGAAGTTATAAAATATACACTTAATGAAAAAGATGGAACAATAAGTGAAACTGTAGAGAAAACAGAAAAGAAAGCAACTGATACAATAATAAAAGTTGCGGCGAAGGATAAGGTAGAAGTTACAGAAACACCAAGTCCGGTAAGATACGAAAAAGATAGTACGAGAGAAAAAGGACAAAAAAATATTACTATTCCTGGACAAAAAGGAACAAGAAAAGTAACGATAACGTACGAAGTAAATCCAAAAACAGGAGAAGTAACAGAACGAGTAGGAAATCCAGAAGTAACGGACGCAACAGAGACAGTAGTGAAAGTTCCCGCGAAGGATAAAGTAGAAGTTACAGAATTACTAAGTCCGGTAAGATACGAAAAAGATAGTATAAGAGAAAAAGGACAAAAAAATATTACTATTCCTGGACAAAAAGGAACAAGAAAAGTAACGACAACGTACGAAGTAAATCCAAAAACAGGAGAAGTAACAGAACGAGTAGGAAATCCAGAAGTAACAGACGCAACAGAGACAGTAGTGAAAGTTGCCGCGAAGGATAAGGTAGAAGTAGTTCAAAGAGAAAATGGGAAAAAGGTAAAAGTAACAACTATATATACCGTTGATGCAAAAATAGGAAATATAACACAAACAGAAAGAGAAGAAGAAATCTCTAGTGAGGTTATAACATCAAAATCAGATGAAAAAGTCCCAACTGTAGAAGAATTGAAACCATTCGAAGGTGGAGTGAATCCTTCAGAATCAGTAGTGACAGAAGAATTGAAACCGTTCGAAGGTGGAGTAATTTCAGAAGTAGCATCGGTCAAAGAAGAATTACCTGAACTTAAAGTAGCATTTTTAAGAGATGAAGAAGGCAATGTCTTAGATGTTTTAGCAATTTCTGAAAAACCAAAAGAACTAAAAGGCTATAAATACACAGGAAAAGAAGAAGTAGATAGCGAAGGAAATAAAATCTACATTTATAAAAAAGCCGGATTAAATGCTATTCAAACTGTAGAGCAAGATGCTATTGTTGTTAATCAATCGCAAGTATTAAAAGAAAATATTGAAAGTAAAACTGAGATTACTACTGATAAGAACGATAAAAAAACAGTAGATAAAATACTGCCTAATACAGGAAAGACACCTATAGAACATGGAGTATTAGGTGGAATGTTACTTGCTGCAACAATGATGTTAGCCAAACGAAAAGTAAAAAAATAATATAATAAAATAAAGAGGAGACTTAGATCCAACAAAATTGGATATGATAGGCTCCTCTTTATTATAAGTTTTTGTTGTTTGTTAAATTCGGAGGGCTGTGAATAAAGGTTTGTAAATCGAGATATCTGCTTAAATTAATAGAAAAACTTAACTTGAAATTTTTAATAAATAGATTATTACTAATTGTTTTTAATGAAAGCGTATAAAAGTGAACAAACTGAGAAAACAGATTATATTGTCCGATAATTTTGAGTTTTTTATAAAAAATGGTTGTAAACGTCTGTATTTATGATATAATTATTAATGGAAAAAATATTTGCTTTCAGGAGGCACAACTTATGTCAATAATCGTAGTAGTAGGTTCACAATGGGGAGATGAAGGTAAAGGTAAAATTACCGATTTTTTAGCAGAACGTGCTGATGTAATTGCTCGTTATCAAGGGGGTAACAACGCAGGACATACTATTAAGTTTGATGGAAAAACTTACAAACTTCAATTAATCCCATCTGGAATTTTTAATGAAGAAAAACTTTCAATTATTGGTAATGGTCTTGTTGTAGATCCTAAATGGATTTGCAGTGAAATCGATAGATTAAAAGAAAGTGGAGTTACTTGCAATGGATTAAGAATCTCTAACAGAGCACACGTAGTATTACCATATCACTTAAAACTTGATGAGGTTGAAGAAGCTCGTCGTGGTGAAAATAAAATTGGTACTACGAAAAAAGGTATTGGACCATGTTATGTAGATAAATATAAACGTTGTGGTATCCGTATCGCTGATTTATTAGATGCTGATCTATTCAAGAAAAAATTAGAACAAAATCTGAAAGAAAAAAATGAACTATTCGAAAAAATCTATGAAACAGAAGGATTTACAGTAGAAGAAATCTTCAATGAGTACTTTGAATATGGAAAAAAATTAGCTCAATATGTTACAGACACTTCTAAAGTATTAGAAGATGCACAAAATGAAAATAAAAATATCTTATTCGAAGGTGCACAAGGTGTAATGCTTGATATTGATCACGGTACATACCCGTATGTTACTTCATCTAATCCATCTGCAGGTGGAATCACAGTAGGTAATGGATTCGTACCAACAAACGGTCTTAAAGTATTAGGAATTTCAAAAGCTTATACTTCACGTGTAGGTGATGGACCATTCCCAACTGAATTATTCGATGAAATCGGAGATACAATTCGTGAAATTGGTCATGAATATGGAACTGTAACAAAACGTCCACGTCGTATTGGATGGTTTGATACTGTAGTAATGCGTCACTCAGCTCGTGTATCTGGAATGACTAATCTGTCAGTAAACTGTCTAGATGTTCTTACAGGACTTAAAGAAATTAAAATCTGTACAGCATATGATTATAAAGGTGAAATCTTAACAGAATACCCAGCTAATGAAAACATCATTAAAGATTGTAAGCCAATTTATGAAACATTACCAGGATTTGATGAAGATATTACAGGCGTAACATCACTTGATGAGCTTCCTGATAACGCAAGAAAATATCTAGAAAAAATTGAAGAATTAGTAGGTGTTAAAATCTCTGTATTCTCTACTGGACCAGATAGAACACAAACTCACTTACTAGAAGATTTATGGAATTAATTATAATATAAAAAAATATAGATGAACTTCGAGGTGTAGAGAATTATGCCTCGAAGTTTATTTTATTAAAGTTAGTCTATAAAACTATCAAATTTCTTATGACGAATATGTCACATGGAGTAGTTGTTTTTATAGATATAAAGAGAATATTTTTAGAATGTGACGTATTTGTCACGTAATTAAAATGAGTGTTAATTTAATGGTAAAAATAAATGAGAAGAAACTATTTTAATAATCTTTAATGTATTTATTTATAGAAGAAAAATAGTTATAAATTATTCTTAATATTAAAGTTTAGGAGATAAGAAATGAACGAGAAAAATCAGCATGGAAGTATTTTTAAGAAACTAAGAGAAGAAAGAGGATATAAATTAAAAGATGTCGCAGGGGATGTGATTTCTACAAGAACATTAATGCGTTTTGAAGCTGATGAAACAAGTATTTCTCTTGCTATATTTGAAAAAGTTGTTAGAAAAATTGTGGATTATTGTATTTAGATTATTTAGCATATTACTATGAGAATAGTACAAAGGAAATTAAAAAGAGAGAATATGTTAATAAATATATTAATCTAGTACAATCAGGATCTATTTCAGAAGTAGTGAATGAGTGTAAGAAAGAACTTAAGAAAACAGATATTTATTACTCTAAGAGATTACAAATTTTTATATTATATGGATATTATGGGTTGGAAAAGAACAGAGTGTTTTATTTAATGAAAATAAAAAGAATTATTAGTGAAAAGTTAGAGTTGACGAATAAATTAGGATGGGATGAAATATATGCATTGAGTATATTAATAACAAATGGAAAAAAAGATGAATATTCAGTTGAGTATATCGATAGGATAATAGAAGATTGTTTAAAAAATATCTCGAGTGAAAATAATTTTATTAGATTTATGGGTATAGCATATTGTACATTATTACATACAGCGCTAGCATTCCTATCTAGGAATGGTTACTTCGAGTTAGCTGAAAAGAGATGTAAAGAAACACTTCAATTATACAGTCAAAACTTATTTCTAATAAGTATAGAAAGCATGTATAACGAAGCACTTGGAATATTGGCCAAGGTATATTTACGTCAAAATAAAAAAGAAGGTGTTGAACTTGCGAGTAAAGCTATGAAATATCATAGTATACTTGCGGAAATAACGGGTATAAGTTATTATAAGCATGTTAGTGATCTCGTTTATAAATCATTTTGTGAAGTAAATAAAACAGGTATTGATATTGAATTTTAATAATTTATGAAATTGTTAAAGAAATGGAGCTGACCCAAAAGTCCTAAATTTAAAAAAAGTGTATATGCGAACTCATAGGCGTAGTGATTTATTGATATCTAAATTCGCTTTGTAAAAGCTATATTATAATAAACCACTGAGAAAAGTGACTCAAAAATCTCGCTTATTCGAAATCGTGATTCTTGAATCACTCCCAGTTTAATTAATATGTAGTATATTTAAAGAGGAGATAAACAGTGCAAGAATTTGATATTCATAGTTATATTTCCATTTTTTTGAATTATATATTAAAGTTTTGTGACATATATGTCACTTATTGTTCATCCTGAATATCAAAAATTACTGAAAAAGAAGAGAAAAATGACAATTTCTTCGCAAAAATATGTAAACATAAAAAAATGTTATGATAAAATATAGGTATAAATAAACTAAGGAGGGATGTTTTAGTTTTTCGAAGTATAGCATTATTAGCAGGATTTGGAACTTTGATGAATTATTTAATAAATTGAAATAAAAAAGTTTTTTTAGTGTATTGGTGTATTGACTGTTTAAGTGATATTGAATTAAACAGATGTTTTTTTAAAGACTATAGAGTATTTCAATAAAGTAATATATAAAAGAGAGAAATCTTAAAAAGTAATAGTTATGCTCTATCAAGAAAAAGGATATATTTTATAAACATATTTTTTTGATGATTGAAAAAAATAGTAATTCACGTTTCGCATAATATATAGATATAAACAATTTTTTTAAAAAAATAATATGTTTTTGTAAAATGGAAGTTTAGAAGTTTATAAAAAAAGTACTTATAAGAAGGTCAAAACAACACAACAAAAAAAGAAGTTTATGAATTGAGAGAGGGCTGATTCAAAAAGTCCTAAAAATTTTTAAAAAAAGTGTATATGATAACTCATAGGCGCAGTGATTTATTGATATCTAAATTAGCTTTATAAAAGATTTTTAGATATCTAATAAACTTTACGGGGAGTGACTCGACAAGATCTTATTTCTTCGGAATCAGGGATTTTTTTGAGTCACTCCCTTTTTATGAGGAATAATAAAAAAATATAATTATTCAAATATCCTTTAAAAATACTTTTTTTGGATTAGATTTCCAATGAAGTTGTAAATGTTTGTATTTTTGATTAACGGAAAAAAATCATAGGTTATCAAGTGTAATTTGTTAATATTTGATATAATTTATAAAAGCAATGGTGAGATTAACGTTTTTACTCGTATGTTTTCTCTGAAAACCGAACGTTCAGTGTTTTAGTAAAAATAGTGTCACCTATGTCACTTCTTCCTAAATATAACTATTAAAAATATCGAAAAGTGACAATTATATCACAATTTGTTATTTTTATGTAAAATTGATGATATAATGATAATTGTCTATAAGAGTCCGTACTTATTATTCGCTACAAAAACAATTGAAATATCATGTTAGCACTTTTTGGTTGTTTTTTTCGTTAACATGGATATTCTAGGGAAAATGTGGCTATAATCAATGTTTTATAGAGAAGAAGAAAAAAAGTTTATAAAAAAAGTAATTTTGTTGACTCGTATTTTTAAATTTGTTTGAAAAAAAGTGTTTAAATAGATTTAAATTAACAAAATTGGAGAAAAAAATGTATTATGTACCTAAATACAATTAAGAAAAATAAATGATGAAAAAAATATTAATTTTGAAGTTTATAAACTAAATTATTATTCGGCGAAATATATAGGCATATAAAAAAGATCTATAATAGATTACGGTTGAAGCATCATGGGAGTGACTCGACAAAATCGTGATTTCGTAGAAACAAGATTTTGTTGAGTTCCCCCCACACAGCTTATTAGATATCTAATAAGCTTTTATAAAACGAATTTAGATATCAATAAACCACTGCATCTATGAGTTATCATATACACTTTTTTAAATTTAGACCTTTTGGCTCAACCCCAAGTCGACATAATATCATGAAAAAATAAAATGTATTTCAACATTAGTTGCATGATTTATGTTATAATTATAACAAGACTAATTTAGGAGGCGGATACTTAAATGGACGATAAGAATATACATGGAAAAATCTTTAAAAAAATTAGAGAAGAGCGTAGAATCAAATTGAAAGATGCGGCTGGAAATGCTATATCAGCAAGAACTCTTATTAGATTTGAAGCTGATGAGACTAGCGTATCGTTAGAGGTTTTTGAACAATTATTGAGAAATATTGGTATATGTTATCAAGATTATTTTTCTGAGTATTTACCTCTTATTGAAGTAGATCAATCAGGATTTTTAAAAGAGGCTAATGCGTTGGAAAATGCGGGGAATTATTCAACTGTCAAAACTCTGGCTATTAAAATTCTGGAAGGCGATAATATTTCTATGACAACGCGCTTATATATTGAACAATATTTAGGACTCTTCCAAGAAAAAATGATTCCTAAAATTATAACAGAAAATAGAAAAATTGTTTTAGACTATCTTCAAAACTTAGAAAAACATACAAAAAATGAACTAATGACATTGGCTTTAATGTTGAGAGTTTTGGGAGAAGATCAGATTTCTATTGAATTTATTCGAAGAATCATTGATGAGAATTTAAAGCCTGTTGATGTCGGTGATATGTTTTCTGTTGATAAAGGGGAAAGGGCATTGCTTACTTTGCATAGTGCTATAGCGTTATTGTCTAGAAGGGGTTATGTAGAAGAAGCAGAGGGTAAATGTCTTAAAGCAATAGAATTGTTAAAGAGTAATTACTATAAGTTGACACACTTTAATTTTCATGCTAATGCCTTCTTCTTTATATTAGCTCAAATGCAATTGAAACTAAACAAACCTGAAGGGGTAGAATTAGCCAATAAGTGTATTCGCATTATTGATGCTCAAATTGAGTTGTATAATATGCAATCAGATATACATATTAGAGATAGCTTAGTTCGAAGTTTTTATGAACGTAATAAAACAGGAATTGATTTTTGAGTTTTAGTAACCAATTTTCAATATAAAATATAGTTATAAAATAATAAAGTTCAAAAACATGAGGGAAAAACCACTGATGTTTTGAACTTTTTTTTGTTTATAAGATTAGAAATATTTTTTTTAAATTTATTTAAAATATATAAGTTATATTTTAAGTAAAAACGTTATCATATAATTATAACATGATAATAGTTATTAGTACTATTTACATAAAAAAATTAAATAAAAGAGGTGCAAAAGAATGTCGATTCTAAAAAAAGGCGTGGTTATATATAACCAGAAAAAAAGTTTTAAATCATTAGTTATTTTTTTAATATTAGCTACTATGTCATCATTAATTTTAAGTACTATATCAATTAAAAAAATCAACTGATGCTTTATCAAAAGAAACTTTTCAAAATATAACGAGTAGTTTTTCTATGGAAATAAATAGAAAGACTAATCAAGGGACTGCTAGAGGAGCTGGTAACTTAATTGGAGAGGATATTGAGAAGATTAAGAATCTTCCGGGCGTGAAGAAATATATTAAAAGAATGAATGTAAGTGCGGATCTAGTTGACTTAGAGCCTTTAAAACTTGCGAATCATCAACAAGAAGAGAAAAACAACAAACAAAGACAACTTTTCTCTAAAACTGTTATCGTTACTGGAACAAATGATTCATCATTAGATGATAGATTTTCTGCGGAAACATTAAAATTAATAGAGGGACGACATCTAACTGATAATGATAAAAATTCTGTTTTAATTCACGAAGGTTTCGCTAAGAAGAATAAAGTTAAAGTTGGAGATAAGATTAAATTAAAAGGTAATCCAAATGACGCAGATAATGAGAAAAAGTCAGATAAAGAGGTTGAAGTTACTATAGTCGGTATTTTTGGAGGTCAGAACAAAGGTGCTACGTCTAGTCATATGGAACTCTATGATAATATTTTTATAACTGATACTCAAACAACAAAAACTTTATACAACTATGAAGACGGTAAAGAGATTTATCAAGATGCAACATTCCTAGTCGATGGAAAAGATAAAGTTGATAGTATTATAGATGATGCTAAGAAACTCCCTATTAATTGGAAACAATATATGTTAGTTAAGAGTAATCAAAACTTCCCCGCTCTTCAACAATCATTAGATACAATTTATAGTCTAACTAATGGTGTATTCATAAGTACAATAGTTTTTAGTATAGTAATTTTGTCTCTAATATTATTCTTATGGATAAACAGTAGAAGAAAGAAATCGGTGTAAGTTTAGCGATTGGTATGACTAAAGCGAGTATCATAAGCCAATTTATTCTTGAGGTTTTATTAATTAGTATACCAAGCTTTATAGCTTCATATTTCGTAGGAAGTGCAATTAGCCAAAATATAGGAAATCAGATACTACAACAATCTATTAAATCTGTAAGTAAAACTATTTCAAATCAAGCTAATGGAGTTAATCTAGGGGTTAATGCTGAAGTAGAGGGTGCAAATAAAATTATTACCGCCTTAGATGTAAGTGTTAGTATGGATAATATGCTAATGGTGGTGCTTGTTGGTATTGCAATAATTGTCATTGCTGTAGGAATTGCATCTAGCAGATTGGCGTATAGAAAACCTAAAGATTTATTATCTGATATTAATTAATGTAAGGAGAAACCGATGAGTATTTTTAATAGGGCATATCTTTATATTATTAGAAAAAAAGTTAGAAGTAGTATTTTGTTTTTAATAGTGACACTAATATCATTTTTCTTATTAAGTGGTAGTGTTTTGAATACTACAGTAAATAATATTTCTAAAAAAATTTATATAAAGATGTTAATTTTTGGATTTAATATTGAAAGTGCAGATAAATCTAATAAAGAAATAGAAAAGGATACTTTGAAAAAAATTGAAGAATTAAAAAGGAGTAACTACGAAAAAAATTATATTTTTCTCAAAGCCAGTTACTGTTGAAGGGAAAAAAGATAGTTCAGGAGAATCAAAAATATTACTTTAAATGATGAAATTAAAAAAACAACAGCAATTTAGTAATGTTGAATGGTATTACCGCTTCTAAAAAGTAACATTGATTTTAAGAGTGAAGTTTTAAAAATTGGAAAAGGGAAGACATCTTGAAGAAAATGATAAGAATAAAATCATGATTCATGAAAAATTTGCCGAATTAAATAATGTTAATTTGGGTGATAAGATTAAATTATCACAAGAAGGTAAGATATTAGAATTAGAAATTGTAGGAATCTATTCTGGTGAAAAGACTAACACCTTTAATGGCTTAAGCTCAGATTTTATTGAAAATACAGTTTATACCGATTATAACTCAAGTCAAGAATTATCAAATTTAATAGCTAATAATAAAGTAACTTCAGTAGAGTATGGAGTTGAAGATCCAACTAAGTTAGACGAGGTAATTAAAGCTGTTGAGAATTTAGGGTTAAATAACTTAATGGTCTCTAAATCGAATAAAAATTATGAGCTTATTACATCATCTGTAGAGAGTATAACGAAAATAACTAATATGATAAGAATAGGTAGTGTTGTAGTTGGAGTAGTTATACTATCATTAATATTAATGTTTTGGGTGCGTGAAAGAACATATGAAATTGGAATTTTACTGTCTTTAGGAACTAGTAAAGTAAATCTGGTGTTACAATTTATAGTTGAGGTATTATTGGTAACTATATTTGGTTTAATAACTGCACTTGGTATAGAGATGGCGACTATCAAGTATTTAGCTAACAATGTGGGAAGTATTTTTTCTGAGAAACTACCAAAATCAATAGCTGATGAATTAATGAAGATGTCTGTTAATGGAATAGATATTGTTAATCTAGTTATAGTAATGATAGCTATAGTGATTATTTCAGTAGTTGTAGCATTATTGCCAATATTAAAGATGAAACCGAAGAAAATTTTAACAAATATTAATTAGTGAGGAATAAGAAATGTCAATTTTTAAATTAAAAAAATGTAAGTTACTTATATGACAACAGTAAATCAAAAGTTTTAAGTGGAATTACTTATAATTTTGAGGTAGGGAAGTTTTATGCGATAATAGGTAAATCAGGAGCAGGGAAATCAACTTTACTATCGTTATTAGCTGGATTAGATAGTCCTTCAAGTGGAGAGATATTATTTAATAATACTAATATTGAAAAAGATAGGATATAGTGAACATAGACGTAAAGATATTTCTTTAGTGTTCCAAAATTATAACTTAATCGATTATCTAACACCGCTAGAAAATTTAAAACTTGTTTCAAAAAATGCAAGTAAAGATATTCTATTAAAACTTGGATTAGAAGAAGAACATGTTAATCGAAATGTTATGAAGCTTTCTGGAGGGCAACAACAACGTGTAGCTATAGCAAGAGCGTTAGTATCTGAAGCACCTATAATTCTAGCTGATGAACCAACAGGGAACTTAGACGAAAGTACTGCAGAAGAGATAATCGAAATCTTGAAGAAGGTAGCTGTAGAAAATAATAAATGTGTTATCGTAGTTACTCACAGTAATCAATTAGCCAGTGCTGCTGATGTAGTATTAGAGTTGAAAGATAAAAAGTTAAAAGTTAAATAAGTAAAAAGCGAGATTGGCTTTAGAAATTGATTGTTTTAAATCAAAATTCTTAAGCTGATCTCGCTTATTTTATTAATAAATTATAAGTGTTTTTTTAAACAAAATAGTTTATCAAGTTCATTTAATGCTTCTTCAAAGCTATAAACAAGAGTTCCGTGTTTTAAAATTCCACCTAGAACATAGTGATTCATCGCATAACTTGGAATATCGTATTTATTTGCAGATTTTAATCGAATATCTGAATTTATAGCGATAATCTTTTTCTTAAGTGCAATTGCAATCCCTAACTCGACCATTACACCACTATCTTCGTTTGTAACATCAGCTAAGAAGATATCGCAATTTTCTACAGCGTGAGTGTCTCCATTAAAAATATCTTCGGGTGTTGGTAGAGTTTGTTTATCTTCGTTAAAAGGTTGTTCTATCGGATTAAAGACAGATAATCTTTCTCCAAATTTTTCTTTTAATAATTTACCTTCTTTTAAACGTTGAGCTATTTCAGCTTCGTTAAATAATGCTCCAGCTAAATAAAGTTTCATAGAATAGTCCTCCTTCGTCTCTAATAAAATTATAATATATAAGTAGATAGTTTTACAACTAAAGTATAAAGAAATTGATAGTGATTATATGTCTTACTAGTTATTTTAGCCGAATTCTATTATAATAATTAATGAAGTAAAGAATATATATGTGAGGAATTTATTGATGAAAAGTGTAGTACTTTGTGAAAAGCCTTCGGTTGCTCGTGATATTGCGAGGAATCTTGGTGCGAAAAATAATAAAAATGGTTGTCTTGAAGGGGATAAGTATGTAGTTACTTGGGCGCTTGGGCATTTAATCACCCTTCAAACTCCCGATAAATATAAGGAATTTAATAATGTAAACTTAGAGAATTTACCGATGATTCCAAAGTTTATGAAAACAGAAATAATTAAGAAAACTTTTAAACAGTATAAAGTAGTAGAAAATGCTTTGAATAGGAAAGATGTTAATGAAGTTATCATTGCGACTGATGCAGGTCGTGAAGGAGAATTAGTTGCTCGTTATATTATTGATAAGGCGAAATGCAATAAAAATGTAAAAAGACTATGGATTTCTTCTGTAACAGATAAAGCGATTAAAGATGGATTTAGAAATCTAAAAGACGGGAAAGAATACCTAGGATTATATCATTCAGGTATAGCTCGTGCTAATGCGGACTGGCTAGTCGGAATAAATGCTTCAAGGGCATTAACATTAAAGTATAACGCATCACTTAACTGTGGTCGTGTTCAGACACCAACATTGCAGATGGTTTTTGAGAGAGAAGAGAAGATTAAACAGTTTAAACCAAAAGACTATTATACTTTTGAAGCTCAGATCGATGGAGTAAAGTTTAGTTGTGGTAATAGTGAGTTTAATCTGGAAAAAGCAGAACAATTTATTAAAAAGAATATCAATAAAGAAATTAAATTCAATGAGGTTCAGAAAAAAGCTAAAACTTCATCAGCCAAACCTTTATACAATCTAACTGATATTCAACAAACTGCTAGTGCGTTATTTGGTATGTCACCGAAACAAACGTTAAATATTGTTCAAAGTTTGTATGAGAGACATAAGGTATTAACATATCCAAGAACGGACAGTAGATATTTAACTAGTGATATGAAAAATACTCTAAAAGATCGTATTCAAGCTATCGGTGGAGATTTTAAAGAAACTACTGCAAAATTACTTAAAGTAAAAGATTATAATACTAAGAAATTATTAACAATGCAAAAGTTAGCGATCACCACGCTATTATTCCAACAGAGCAAAGACCTAATTACATGTCGATGTCAGATATGGAGACTAAAATATATAATTTAGTAGCGAAGAGATTTTTAGAGAATTTATTACCAGAGTATAAATACGAAGAGACTATGTATTCGTTTAATATTGAAAATAAAGTATTTTCTGTCAAAGGATTAAAAGTGATTCAAGAAGGCTATAAAGAATTAAGTCGAGAAGAATTACAAGATAAAACTATAAATCTTCAAAATTGTAATCATAAATTAGAAGCATTAGTCTATAATAAAAAACAAACAACTCCACCAAGTTACTATACCGAAGGTACTCTAATTTATGCTATGGAGAATCCATTTGAGTTTGTTGAGGATGAGAATGAAAGAAAGATTCTTAAGGAGACTAATGGGATAGGTACTGTAGCCACACGTGCAGATATATTAGAGAAATTATTTACAAATGATTACTTAGTTTTAGATAGTGGACGAATCAAAACTACTAATAAAGCGAAGCAACTTCTAAATTTAGTACCTAAAAATCTTAAGAGCCCGTCTTTAACAGCTGTTTGGGAGAAACAACTTGATAATATAGCAAGAAATAAATTATCTAAAGATAAGTTCTTGAATGATGTAAAACAATATACTAAATCATGTATTGCAGAAATTAAAGATAGTGAAGATAGATTTAAGCATGATAATATCAGTGGTAAGAAATGTGAAGAGTGCGGTAGTTTTATGCTTGAAGTAGATAAAAAAGGTACAAAGATGCTAAAATGTTCTAGTCCGACTTGCCGTAATCGTAGGGTTATTAGTAGACTAACAAATCTTCGTTGTAATAATTGCCATAAGAAGATGACATTATTCGGTAATGGTGAAAATGCTACTTATCGTTGTCAATGTGGTAATTCATTAAAACAAAAAGAAGTTGATAAACGAATTAAATCTAGCAAAAAGGACAAAGCAAGTCGTGTAGATATGAAAAAATACATGAAACAAGAAAAATTAGAAAACAATGCTCTTGCAGGATTAGCTGGATTGAAATTGAAATAATAAGTATTTAAAAAATATGAATTAATTTTTTGTTTAATATAACTCAGAAATTTGATTATTTATATTATTTATAAGTGTTTGATTATCTTTTTTCACCATAAATCTAGTGTTTAAATCGAGACTATGCTATAATAAATAATGAAAAAATTTGTCTGAGAGGTAAATGATGAAATATGTATCAGTGGCTGTAGATGGGCCAGCAGGATCAGGAAAAAGTACAATAACAAAAATGGTGGCAAAGTCATTAGGGTTCAACTATGTTGATACTGGAGCCATGTACAGAGCATTAACTTATAATTTCTTATCTAATGGGTTAGATGAATTAGAGGAAGAAAAAATTAGAGGATTATTAGGTAAAACTGAATTCAAAGTTGAGTATGTCGATGGAGTTCAATATGTTTATGTTAATGATGAGGAAGTAAGTGATAAAATTCGTACAGCAGAAGTATCGAAATTTACTTCGTTATTCGCTAAATCTCCAGCGGTGAGAGATTTTTTAATCGATACTCAAAGAAATCTAGCAAATACTAATAATATTATTATGGATGGTAGAGATATTGCTTCTGTAGTGCTTCCAAATGCTGATGTTAAAATTTTCTTAACTGCGTCAGTTGAAGAAAGAGCTAGAAGAAGAGTATTAGATTTCGAACGTCAAGGTATTAAAAATGTAGACTTTGAAAAAGTAAAAGAAGATATTAAAGCGCGTGATTGGCAAGATGAAAATAGAGATATTGCACCACTTGTTAAAGTGGATTCTGCAACGTTATTAGATACAACAAGCATGACTATTGATGAGGTTGTTGAAAAAATGACTGAATTAGTAAAAAGTGCAGAAAAATAGAATTTAGTAGGAGAGTACTATGTATAATTTTATCAGAAGTTTATTGGCTCTGTATTATAAAATTTTTTATAAAGTCACTATTATAAATAAAGAAAAAATCGAGAATGCTAAAGGTGTTGTAATTTCAGGTAATCATTTGAGTAATCATGATCCTTTATTATTCCCTGCATTTTTTGATAAGAAAATTCGTTTCATAGCAAAGGAAGAATTGTTTAAAATTATTTTTGTAAAACAAGCTTTAGAAGCTACAGGAGCAATTCCAATTAAGCGAGGGACGTTTGATAGAGCTGCGATTAATAATAGTATTAAATTGCTTAGAGAAGGGGAAGTTGTTGGGATTTTTCCTGAAGGAACGCGTTCACATTCAAAAGAATTAAATTTAGGTGAGTCTCACAATGGGGCATCATTTATAGCAACGAGAGCAAAAACTAAAATTATCCCATTTACAATTATACCTAATAAAAATTTCAGAATTTTTTCTAGTATTAAGATTGTTGTTGGTGATGAGATTGATGCAGCGGCATTAAAAGAAGAAGGTAAGAGTCATGATGAGATTACTGCGATTTTAATGGAGAAAATTTCCGAGTTAATTGCAAAGGAGAAATAAAGTGTACGAAAAAACAATAAAATTTAAATTAGAAAAAAATTCTTCAATCAAGCAGGTTTTTTTAGATAATAAATATGTTTATGATTGGATGAATTTGGCTAAAAAAATATTATTTAAATAGCTTAGGAATAGATATTGATTCATTGATGAATTATAATTTGTACTATGCTGATATTGATGTTAGGTATTCAATTAGGTCGAATATTAGATATAATAGTCAAGATATATTTATAAAGATGTGGATAGAAAAACACAGTGGTATTAAAACTATATTTTCTTATGAATTTTATGTGGATGGTGAGGTAGTAATTCTTGCTACAAGTTCACATAATATTCTTGGTACTGATAGTGATCGTGCTATTAGAATAGACCGTAATTTACCAAAGTGGGACCAAATTCTTAAAGATGTTGTAGGTAATGAATACACAGAATAGGACTACTTGAAAGCAATGAGCAACTAGTAACTATGAAAAATGATAGTTATTAGTTGTTCTTTTTTGATAATTAATTAACTAGGTAGTGCTATAAGGTATTAATTTAAAAGTTACGATCGAGTGAATTAGTTTTTATTAACAATAGCCACTTTAATTGATAAAATATCTATTTTTGTTATATACTTTAAGGTGGTTTAAAAATGTAATAATTTTTAAAAATTAGAAATATATATAATAAAAAAAGAAAGGTAGATAGTATGATATATTTAGATAATTGTGCTACAACTAAACCGTATAAAGAAGTGCTTGATACATTTGTTGAAGTTAACAATTCTTATTTTGGTAACGCTGCTAGTATCAATAAATTTGGAAAAACAACTAATAAACTTCTTTCAGCTGCCAGAGGACAAGTAGCATCTATCTTACAAGTAGCAGAAGATAGTATATTTTTTACATCTTGTGCTACTGAAAGTAACAACATAGCTTTACTTGGAAGTGTTGAACATAAAAAAGATTTTGGTAATAGAATTATTGTTTCAAAAATTGAACATCCGTCAGTTTTAGAATCTTTTAGAGAATTAGAAAGAAGAGGGTTCATATTAGACTATTTAAATGTTGATGAAGATGGAGTAGTCGATTTAAATCATCTAAAAATACTACTAACAAAAGAGACGATTTTATTAAGTGTAATGCAGGTTAATAATGTTTTTGGAGTAATTCAACCAATAGAAGAAATTTCAGGAATATTAAAAGATTATCCGAAGGTTCACTTCCATGTTGATGGAGTACAGGGGGTATTAAAAGATAAACTTGATTTATCAAAAGTTGATAGCTATGCTATTTCAGCACATAAATTTCATGGTATAAAAGGTATTGGTGTACTGTATTTAAAATCTAGAAGAACAGTTCACAATATAACTTTTGGTGGAGGTCAAGAGGACGGTTTACGTAGTGGAACGGTAAATGTTGCAGCTGCGGCAAGTCTTGCGAAAGCTCTGAGATTATCACAAGAAAAAGTAGAAGCTGTAAAAATAAAACATAGAGAATTTAAGGCTATGATTGTTAATGAATTTTCAAAATACAAGCACATGGTGATTAATTCACCTTTAAATGAAAAGTATATTGATTCAATTATAAATATAAGCTTACCTAAAATAAAAGGAGAAGCAATAGTTAATGCCCTTAATGAAAGGGGGATAATGGTTTCAACGACAAGTGCTTGCTCATCAAAAACCTTCCATCTAAATGAGGCTCTTTTCGCAAGAGGTTTATCGAGAGAGAATATAGAGGGAAGCATTCGTGTAAGTTTTTCGAATGAGACTACTAAACAAGAAGTTGAAACATTTATTGAAGTATTCATTGATGAATACAATAAAAAATTTAAAGAGGTAATTGAAAGTGGAATTTAGTCATATTATAGTAAGATATGGAGAACTTACATTAAAATCTGGTAACAGAAATGAGTTTTTAAAAAAATTAACAAAAAACATACGTTACAATCTTCAAGGATTAACAGGTTTTCATGTCCAAACAAAAAGAGATAGAATGTATATTCATCTAGATCATAATGAAGATGTTCAAGAAATCATGGAGAGATTAAAAAAAGTCCCAGGTATTCATAATTTCTCCCCAGTATTAAGAGCAGGATTAGATGTTGAAGAAGCTAAAAAAAGTTATTGATAGACTTTTAGAAACTAAATTAGATAAAGAATATAAATTTAAAAATCCAAACTAAACGCCCTAATAAAAACTTCCCACACAATACAAATGAATTAAATAACGTTTTCGGAAGTCATGTTTTGATTAATTATAAAAATTTAAAAGTGAATGTTAAACAACCTGATTTTATAATTAATGTTGAAGTACGAAGTGAAGGGATTTTTATCTTTACTGATTTTATTAAAGGTGTAGGAGGATTCCCGGTAAATACTTCTTCTAAAGCATTGTTATTATTATCAGGAGGTATCGATTCTCCAGTTGCTGCTCATACACTACAAGTAAAAGGTGTAGAAGTTGAGATGATTCATTTCCAATCACCACCATTTACTTCAGCTGAGGCTTTACAAAAGATTTTTGATTTAACAATTAAATTAAGTCAAGTTGTAGGTAAAATTAAACTTCATGTTGTAAACTTTACAAAGTTACAAACAGAAATTGTAAAACGTGTACCTTCAAACTACACAATGACTTCAACTAGAAGATTTATGCTACGTATCGCTGAAGAAGTGGCGAAAAAAGAAGGCTGTTTAGCTATTGCTACAGGTGAATCTCTTGGTCAAGTAGCATCGCAAACGCTTGAGTCAATGAATTGTATTAATGAGGTAACTAATTTACCAGTTTTACGTCCATTATTAACTATGGATAAAGTTGACATAATTAAAATAGCACAAGAAATAGACACTTTAGAAATTTCTAATTTACCGTTTGAAGATTGTTGTACAATCTTCACACCTAAAGCACCGAAAACTAAGCCAAGATTAGAAAAAATAACAGCTTATGAAGCTCGTGATGACTATTCTGATCTAATTGCTGAGACACTAGCTAGTGTGGAAACATATTTATTCGATAAGAATGGTAGAGTAGTTACTCAAGATATGAGAGAACAAGAAGTTAAAAAAGAAGAAAAAGATGATTTTTCTGGATTACTATAAAGATAGAAAGAGAGACGATTAATGGAAAAAAAAGTAATAGTAATAGGTGCTGGTTTAGCAGGAAGTGAAGCTGCTTGGCAACTGGCAAAACGTGGTGTCAAAGTAGACCTTTATGAGATGAGACCTAAAAAAATGACACCTGCGCACAAGACTCAAAATTTTGGAGAATTAGTATGTTCTAACTCATTAAGAGCTAATAATGTAACAAATGCTGTTGGTCTTTTAAAAGAAGAAATGAGAATGTTAGATTCTATTATAATTAAATGTGCAGATGCGACTCAAGTACCAGCAGGTGGAGCATTAGCTGTAGATAGAGACAAATTCTCAGAGATGATTACTGAAACTATTAAAAATCATCCAAATATTAATGTTATAGGAGAAGAGTTACCAACAATACCTAAAGGTGATATTCCTGTAATTGTTGCAACAGGTCCTCTTACATCTGATGCATTAAGTCAAGATATTAGAAATTATACAAAACAAGATGGATTATATTTCTATGATGCAGCAGCCCCAATTATTGAAAAAGATTCAATTGATATGAATAAGGTTTATCTGAAATCAAGATATGATAAAGGTGAAGCTGCGTACTTAAATTGTCCGATGACAAAAGAAGAATTCTTTAATTTTTATAATGAATTGATAAATGCGGAAGCAGCCCCATTAAAAGAATTTGAAAAAGAAATTTATTTTGAAGGTTGTATGCCTTTTGAAGAAATGGCTAAACGTGGAGAAAAAACTTTATTATTTGGACCTATGAAACCAGTTGGACTAGAAGATCCAAAAACTGATAAACGTCCATATGCTGTTGTACAATTACGTCAAGATAATAGCGAAGGTACTTTATATAATATTGTAGGATTCCAAACACACCTTAAATGGGGAGAACAAAAGAGAATTATTAACATGATTCCAGGATTAGAGAATGCTAATATTGTACGTTATGGAGTTATGCATAGAAATACATACTTAAATTCTCCACAATTATTAGAAAAAACTTATAGACTAAAAGAAGAGAAAAACATCTATTTTGCTGGTCAAATGACAGGGGTAGAAGGATATGTTGAAAGTGCAGCTTCAGGAATTGTAGCAGCATTAAATGCTCTATACAATACAGAAGATAAGGAAGTAGTATTCCCAACAGAAACTATGATAGGTGCAATGGCAAATTATATCGTAGATAATACAAGTAAAAATTTCCAACCTATGAATGCAAATTTTGGAATTATTAAACCACTTCCAGAAAGAATTAAAGATAAAAAGGAAAAAAATACGAAAGATATGCTAAAAGATCACTTGAAATGTTAGAAAAATTTCAAAATTGATTAAATTAATTTTTTTAAAAAAAGTCTTACAATTTATTAAAAATTAATGGTATAATAAGCTAGGAAGTATTTTGTAAGGAGAAAATTAATGGCAAGTTTATTACAAAAAACAAGAAAAATAAGTACAATTTTACAAGAAGGACGCCATGAAAATGTAGATTTTGAAGCTATGGCTATGCGTCTTAGTCCAATTCTAGATTCAGTCGTATATATTCTTGATACTGAAGGTAATATTCTTGGATATGATTCTATAGTTGATTATTCTAATGAACGAATGGAACAAATTATTCAAGCAAGAAAAGTGCCTAAAGCATACTTAGATGCAACTTTAAAAGTTTATGCCACAAAAGTTAATATTCCATTTCAAGATCCATTGTCAATTTTTCCAGAAGAAGAACAAGAGCGTTTTGAAGGAAATAGCTATACTGTAATCTTACCTATTAGAGGTGGAGGAGAGCGTCTTGGAACATTAGTTATCGGTAGAATGGATAGTGACTTTAAAGATGACGATTTGGTATTGGCTGAATATGCATCTACAGTAGTTGGAATTGAAATTTTGCATGAAAAACAAGATAAAGAGAAAAATTTAGCCCGAGATAAAGATATGGTCAATATGGCATTAAATTCATTATCATTCTCAGAAAAAGAAGCAATTGAACATATCTTTAGAGAATTAGATGGAACTGAGGGATTACTTATTGCAAGTAAAATCGCAGATAGAGTAGGGATTACTCGCTCTGTAATCGTAAATGCATTAAGAAAATTAGAAAGTGCGGGAATTATTGAATCTAAGTCGTTAGGAATGAAAGGGACTTATATCAAAGTTCTAAAAGAGTATTTCTTAGAATTAATGTTTTCTAATGAATTTTAAAAAGTAAAATTGTAAAAAAAAAGGGCTGACCCAAAAGTCCTAAAATTTAACGAAGTTCATATATGAACTCATAGACGCAGTGGTTTATTGATATCTAAATTCGCTTTATAAAAGCTTTTTAGATATCTAATAAACTGTGCGGGAGTGACTCAAAAATCTTGTTTCTTAAGAAATCACGATTTTTGAGTCACTCCCTTTTTGCTATTTATAATAGTTTTAATGTTTCTTATGAAAGTTTACTTAAGAATTTTTCATTGTTGATGATAACTCTAGTGTGAGTAGCATCCCCAATTTTTTTATCTGCCTCAAAAGTTTCCAAAGAAAAAACTATAATTTTTTCTTTGATAATTTCTGTTATCTGACCTTGAACGGTGATTTCTTTACCGACAAGAGTAGGAGCTAGGTGATTTATATTGATGTTACTACCAACGCTTCCCAAGTCATCTGTTAGAAAGGTATTTAAGTAATTTTTAGCGGCGTTTTCCATAAATGCAACAAGACTTGGTGTTGCAAGTATATCTAAATCACCACTACCCATATTTTTGGCAGTATTGTTTTCTAATACTGTATAATTTTGTTTGAACTCTTTATTAATTTCAATATTCATAATATTATCCCTCTGTTTATTCGTAAAATGTTACTTCATAATCGATAAATATATTATCTTTATAGTTGAATTTAGCTGAGAAGAATGGTTTATCTTTGACTAACCAATCAAGAAAGATGTAATCTCCTTCCCATGTTTTTATATTGTGTATTTCTGATTTTTTCACCCATATTAGATCGCCTTCGTTGCAATCTTCAGTCAAACTTCCTTTATAATTTGTCGCAGTATATACGTAAGTGTACCAGTCTTTTTCACCATCGAAATTAGGGAACGTTATAATCCCTCTAAGTTTCGGTTTTATTATGTCAAGATTTGTTTCTTCTTTAACTTCTCTAATGACACAGTCTTCTGGACTTTCACCTGGTTCGAATTTTCCGCCAACGCTAATTGTTAAACCTTCATGTATGTCATTTTCTTTTTTATTTCTTTTTAACATTAAAAAACTTTCACCATCATCAACGTAGCACATAGTTGCAAGAACATTGTTCATATAATTATCTCCTATATTTAAAGAAAAAGTAGGAAGGAGGAAACACTCCTCAATACCTACTTACAAAATTTTTATGTATTTACTAAAAAATTATTTTTCTTCGCGTTTTTTATCTAAACCTACTACGTCTAATAGCGCAACAAAAATTGTAAATAATACAGCAAGTATTGCACAGTCACGAAGTGTATTAATCTCACCATTAGTTCCCAAAAATAGATGAAACGATAAATACTATAACAGCTGAAAAATATAAACGACCAAATAAGTGAAATAATATATTTCATTGTCACCACTCCTTAAATTTTTATCTACAATATCTATTATACAACTATTCTTATAAACTAGCAAGATTTTTTTATTGATATTTTATGTATTTATATATCTTTTAAAATTATAGAGAAAAAGGTGTAGAATTATAGTAATGATATGTGAGATGGACTTTTATAGGGAATTCTATGAAAAACGATATTAAGATTTTATAAATTGTAGATATAAATAAAAAAATTATGTTATAATATATACAACGTGGAGGTTACTGATGTACCAAAAAAAGTATACATAGATGATAATATTGAAAATTTAATAACTGATGAAATTAGGAGAATATTTAATGATTATGCTATACCTTTTAGTTTTATAAAAGATTCAAAAATTGTGGATAGAAATGCATTGTATTTAACTAATGATAAAGAAAAACTTAGTGATAAGTTAATAAATGTATTTTTATTGAGTGAAGAATATGATTTTTTAGATGTGAAAAATGCAATTTTTATTAAAAATATAGAAGATATAGTAAATGTTAGAAAAAACGATGTTTGGAAAAAATGGGCACAGGAATTACAGTTTTTAGCGCAGTGCAGTTTGGCGTATAGTAAGGATAGATTTGATAGAGAGCGCTCTGAAAGAATTAGAGAAATTGCATGTGAGATGTTGGCGTTCAAATATGAGCTACCTATTGACAAGATAAAAATAGATTTTGCTGGTGAAATAGGATATCAAACACCAAAAGTTGAAACTAGAGCGGCGGTAATTAAGGATAATAAGATACTGTTGGTTAGGGAACAATTTGATGGGAAATGGGCGTTACCAGGTGGGTATCAAGATGTGAATATGAGTATTAGAGAAAATGTTATAAAAGAAGCAAGCGAGGAAGCAGGTGCTGTGGTTAAACCGCAAAAAGTAGTAGCAGTTCTTGATTATAATAGACATCATCACGTTAATTTTCCATTTGGTATGGTGAAAATATTTGTCTTATGTGAATATATTTCTCATAATTTTCATGAGAATACGGAAACTTTAGGTGCCGAGTTCTATTCGTTAGATGAATTACCGGAATTATCATTAACTAGAACTACGAAAAAACAATTGGAGATGTGTTTTGAATGTTATAAAAATCCAGAAAAATGGGATACTATATTTGATTAATATATTTTAGGAGATGGTTTTAAAAATATGAATTTACGAGAGACTTTAATAAATAAAAATCTTCCCGTGCACGAGCAACTCATGTTTTGTTTGTTGTTAACTGCAGTTGGAGGTTTTTTCGATGCTTATACATTTGTTAACTGTGATGGTATTTTTGCTAATGCACAGACAGGAAATTTAATTTTTGTAGGTATAGACTTAATTGAAGGAAACTTTCGAGAGGTTTTACATTATTCAATACCGATATTGTCTTTTATAGTAGGAGTATTGGTAAGTAAACATATCGAAACGAAGTATAAAGAATTATCTATATTTAAACACATATATATGTTATTGCTTACACAAATATTTGCTTTGTTGGTTATATTATTTAAACATCAATATTTAGGTGTAGATATTAGACCTATTGTAATATCATTTATCTGTGCAATTCAGTTTGATGGTTTTAGAAAAGTAAATAATTTAGTTTTTGCAAGTGTATTTTGCACAGGTAATCTGCGCTCTATGAGCGAGCATTTATATAAGTATGTTGTTTTGAAGAAAAAAGAAAGTAAAACTCCTCTTGCGATTTATTCTACGGTTATCTCGGTGTTCTTATCGGGGGTAGTTTTAGGGGCTGCAATGTCAAAGATTTTCTTGCATAAAGCGATTTTTGTACCACTGATTATTATATGCATTAACTTATTTTTGGTTACTACTATTTATCATAAGTTTGGGCGAAAAAAAATATAAAATAATAAAATTTCAAGGCGATTTTAGATATTAGTTATTAACTTTTATAAACGTCTTGAAATTTTTTTATATTTAAATAAAAAAATTGTTATAAATGCATTTACATAAAGTTTTATAGATGTTATAATCAATATAGAAATAAAAAATTAGGGTAATTTTAATACTAAGGGGGTATTTTTTTATGAGTGAAACAGTATTAAAAAAATTCAATGAATATTTGTTAAATAGAAAAGAGTTTTCTACTAACACTATTAATTCGTACGATAGGGATTTGAAAAAAATCTTTTTATATTTAGCGGAAAAAGGGTATTCTACTGAAGATTATTCTTGGTTAAATGAAGAATTTGTATCTAGATACATTGATTATCTTAAAGATAAGGATTATTCTTCTGCAACTTTATCAAGAACTATTTCGACTGTTCACATCTTTGTGGAGTATTTATGGATTGAAAAGATTATTCCAAATAGAGTAAATATAGAAGTTCATATCGACAAAGAAGATCATCATGATTTAGTGATTTTCACAAGACAAGAAATTGCTAAAATTCTTGATGTGAAAACGAACAATTTAATGGGGTATAGAGATAAAGCTATTTTTGAATTATCTTATTCTATTGGAATTAAACCAACAGAGTGTATTAATCTAGAACTTAAAGATGTTAATACTACTATCGGATATTTAAAATATAGAAAAAAAGATGGCTATAGAACAATTGCGCTTAATAAAGAATCAGTAGAAGCTATTGAAAATTATATAGTAGAGTTGAAAAAAGAATATCCAAAAATCAAAGATGATAGTAAATTGTTCTTGAATCATGACGGTGAAGGTATTAGTCGTCAAGGTTTTTTTGGAAAAATATTTAAAAAAACGTCAACAAGATTTAGGATTAACAAAAGAACTAAATACTATGAATTTTAGAAATTCTCTTGCTATTCATCTGCTTGAAGACAAGGTGCCTGCAGAAGAAGTTCAAGAGTTATTAGGTTTAAAAAAATATTCATAGTTTAAAACTATATTTCTCTAGTTTAGAGAGAAATAAATCGAAAAAGAATGATGACGAATCATCCAAGAAAAAAACGATTAATTAAAGGATAAAAATAAATGTATAATGTTAACTTAGAGGTTTTTTTCAAGGTCCACTTGATTTACTTTTTGCATTTAATTGAAAAGATGGAAATAGATATTTATAATATACCTATAGCTCGTCTAACAGAGAGTTATTTGGAATATATAAATAATAGTGAAGAATTTTCATTAGAAAATGCAGAGGAATATATTGTAATGGCAGCAACACTATTACACATAAAGAGTAAAAATTTACTTCCTAAGTTTGAAGATGAAACTACAGAAGACGAAGAAGATTTGGTTCAGCAGCTTCTTGATTATAAAAATTATAAGGAACTTAGTGAAAAACTTGATAATCTTCAAAAAATTAGAGCACAGTTTTTAGAAAAAGAAAGTGTAAATATTGAAGTAGAGGGTAGTATAGAAACACTAAGAATGCCTTCTTCGAAGTTGTTACGAGCTATGGAGAATATTCTTAGGTCTCTTGAAGATAAAGAAAATGATGTGTCATTGGTAAGTTATCGTAGAGAAGTTTCATTTGAACAGGTGAAAGAAGAACTAGTTAATAAGTTTAAAAACAGAAGAAATATGTCATTTTTCGAGTTGATTAAGTCATATTCGCAAAAGAATGAAGTTGTTTTGGTTTTTATGGGGATATTAGCGATGATTAAAGATCAGGAATTGCTATGTGTTGACAAAGATAGTGAAATCATTCTAGAATATAAATCGAAGGAAAATTAATATGCTATTAGATGAAATAAAAAAAATAATTGAGGCTTTACTTTTTATGAAAGGTGAAGAAGGGCTTAATATTGAATATTTCTCTACTTTTATGGAAGTTGAGTCTCATGAAGCTGAAAATATGCTAAATGTATTTTGTGAGGAGTATAATAATGCTAATAATTCACTAATAATTAAGAAATTTGGTACAACTTACAAAATGTTATTAAGAGATGAGATGGCTGAGGTAATAAAAAAAGCTGTAATATCTAAAAATCTTGTTAAGTTATCCAAAGCTTCTTTGGAGACTTTAGCAATTATCGCATATAATCAACCGATAACAAAAGTTCAAATCGATAAAATAAGGGGTGTAAGTAGTGATTCTATATTATACTCTCTTGTTAGTAAGGAACTTATAGTATCTAATAAGACATTAGATACTATTGGTAAGCCAAAGCTATATGAAACAACTGATATATTTTTAGATGTTTTTGGATTAGAAAGTTTGGAACAATTACCTAAATCGGAAATTGTTACTAGTGAAGAAATAAATAAATTTTTACAAAATTAGGAGGACGAGATGGCAGAAAGACTGCAAAAATTAATAGCTGCATCAGGGTATACATCACGAAGAAAGGCTGAACAACTTATTCTTGATGGGAAAGTGAGTGTTAATGGTGAGGTTGTAAAAGAATTAGGAGCTAAAGCGGAACCGAGTGACATTATTATCGTAGAAGGAGTACGATTATTAAAAGAAAATAAGAGATATTATCTGTTCTATAAACCAGAAAAAGTAATTACGTCTATGTCTGATGAAAAAGATCGTACATGTGTAAAAGACTTTTTTGAAAATGTTAATGAACGTGTAGTACCTGTAGGAAGATTAGACTATGATACTTCGGGAGCACTTATTATGTCAAATGATGGTGAGTTTATTAATTTAGTAACACACCCTAAGCATAAAATTAAAAAGACATATGTTGCAAAAATTAATGGTAAATTAGAAGATAATCACCTGAGAATACTTCGTAATGGGGTTAGAATCGATAATTATAAAACTGCTAAGGCAGAAGTAAATATTGTTAAAAATAAAAATAAGAGTGGAAATACTTTAGTAAGATTAACAATTCATGAAGGAAAAAATCGTCAAGTAAGACGAATGTTTGAAGCGTTAGGGTACGAGGTGATTAAATTAAAACGTGAATCTATAGAAGATTTAACTCTTGAAGGTCTTAAAAAAGGTGAGTATAGACCTCTTACAATTCATGAAGTAAAAAGACTTATTAATAAGGCTAAAAATGGAGAGAAGTAAATAATTAGGAAGTGACGTATAGTGGCAGAGAGAGTATTAATAATAGATGACGAGGAAAGAATTAGAAAATTATTGACTATGTATCTTGAAAAAGAAGGATATATTGTTGATGAAGCTAGTAATGGTCATGATGGTTTAGAAAGATTAAAATATATGGATTATTCATGTGTACTTCTAGATGTTCAACTACCGATGCTGAATGGAAAATCGATTTTATCGGAACTTAGAAAGACTAAGGCGACACCGGTAATAATCATGTCGGCTCAAGCTGATGAACAAAGTAGAGTTGAAGGGTTTGAATTAGGTGCAGATGACTATGTTGTTAAACCTTTTAGTCCAAGAGAGCTTATGTTAAGGATAAATGCAATTCTTCAACGAACAAAGAGAAGTGTCTTTTATACTCCAGAACTTTATGCAAAAGATGTACTTGTTTTTCCTGGATTAATCATTGATGTTAATTCACATAAAGTTATTGTCGATGACAGTGAAGTATTGTTAACTCCTAAAGAGTTCGATTTGCTACTATTTTTAGCTAAATCACCGGATAAGGCATTTAAACGTAATGAAATACTTCGTGCTGTTTGGGATTATGATTTTTATTCAGATCTCAGAACTGTTGACACTCATATTAAGCGTGTTAGAAAGAAATTTGATAAAATATCTCCAAAGGTCGCTCAGATGATTGTAACTGTTTGGGGAATAGGATATAAATTTGATACATCACAAAATAGTCTATAAAAGGAGAATATATGCTAGCATTTTATAGAAATTTAGCAAAATTAACTAGAACTGCGAGTAAATTAGCAGGGAAAAAGGGAACGGATTTACCTGGTAAGGTATTAAGAAAAGTAAATGATAATGTTCTTACTAAATTAGCTAGTGATTTTGATGAAATTGTTTTTGTAACAGGGACTAATGGAAAAACGACAACATCAAATCTTATAGGTCATACCTTAAGGTCTGCTGGTGAAAACTTTATTAATAATTTTGAAGGAGCAAATATGTTAGATGGTATTATCTCAACGTTTGCTATTCAGGGGAGAAACAATACTAAATTAGCTATTATTGAAATTGATGAAGGTTCTATTAAACGTGTTATGAAATATATTACACCGACGAAATTTGTTATTAATAACTTCTTTAGAGATCAAATTGATAGATTTGGTGAGATAGACACATTAATTGCGACGATTGGAGAACAGCTTGAAGGTAAGAAAATTCAGTTAATCTTAAATAGTGATGATCCATTTGTTACAAGACTTTCTAAGTATGGTGAAGATAATATATATTTTGGAATTGCAAAAGATGCATATCAGTTTTCTGATTTTGGGATTTCTGAGTCTAAATTCTGTCCAAATTGTGGTATGGAATTGATTTATGATCATGTTCACTATAGTCAACTTGGGTTTTATCATTGTTCTAAATGTGATTTTAAACATCAAAGCGTTAAGTATGAAGTAACAAGAGCAACTGTTGAGCCTTTTATTAATATGTGTATTAATAATGGAGAAGCAATTGAGACGAAACTTGCTGGAGATTACAATATTTATAATTTACTTGCAGCTTATTCTTTACTTAAAGAATTAGGGTTATCTGAAGAAAAGATAAAAAATGGACTTGGAACATATACTCCTACTAATGGTCGTATGCAGAGTATTAGTTTTGCAAATGGATCTACAGTATTATTAAATTTAGCAAAAAATCCGGCGGGGCTAAATGCATCATTAGCTATTGCTAATTCCATTAAGGAAGAAATAAACTACTTATTGGTCCTTAATGATAACGGTGCTGATGGATTTGATATATCATGGATATGGGATACAGATTTCAATATACTAGCAGGACAAAATATTAATAATATAGTTTGTTCTGGAAAGCGGGCAAAGGAATTAGCTCTAAGATTAAAATATAGTGAAGTAGAAGCTAATATTGTTGTTTATGAAGACATATCAGAAGCTGTAGTTAAGTTGAAAGAATATACTGAAAAATATGCGATTGCTATTCCTAATTATACAGCATTGGTAGAAACTCAAAGAGAATTGGAGAAATAATTCTATGGATTTAAAATTATATCATTTTATGCCAGATAAATTAAATTTATATGGAGATATAGGTAATGTTATCGCATTAAAGAAACGTTGTGAATGGCGTGGAATTAACCTTGAGATTGAAAATATTACATCTACTGATGGTGTTAAACTAACAGATTGTGATATGTTTTTTATCGGTGGTGGCTCTGATAGAGAGCAATGTATTGCAACTGAACAGTTTAGTAAGATTAAGAATGAATTCAAAGCTGCAATAGAAGATGGAATTCCAGCTCTTACTATTTGTGGTGGTTATCAATTTCTTGGTGAGTATTATAAAACTGTAGATGGTGATAAGTTACCAGGATTAAATATACTAGATTTCTATACAGAGTCGAAAAAAGATGCCCCGCGTCTTATAGGTAATATACTAGTTGAATCTGAAAAATTTGGTAATATTGTAGGGTTTGAGAATCATGGTGGAAGAACATACCACAATTATGAAACATTAGGAAATGTAGTGGTAGGGTATGGAAATAATGATGAAGATAAAAAAGAAGGAATTCTATACAATAATCTGATTGGAACTTATCTTCATGGTCCAATTTTACCTAAGAATCCTAATGTAACAGATTATCTAATCAAAGCAGCATTAGATAATAAATATGGAACTTATGACTTTATTGAATTAAATAATGATATAGAGTTGAATGCTAATAAACACATGGTCGAACTGTTGAAAAAATCTGTAAAATAAATAAAAACTAGGTGAATCTGTATTTAATTCACCTAGTTTTATTTATTAAAATTGTTGTATACATTCTTTAAACTTAGTGATAAGTTCAGGAATTAATTCTTTATCTAAGCATGAAAAATGCTATTCTTATATGTTCATCGTCCATTGAATACACTCCATATTTGTATTCATTTAAAAATTTTAATCTAAACTCGTGGGCATTAATTGTTCTTGGTAGTTTCATAGTGAAGAAATAGCCAGAGTTGAAAGGTAAAACTGTAACTAAAGTATCTATTTGTTCCTTAGTAATAGCTGATTTTAGTTCATTATATCTTTCTTGGATAATACTATCATTTTTTTCTTTTTCTTTAATTGATTCTGTGCTATCTAGTAATCTTATTGCAATTTGTTGTGATAAGTTTGATGGCGATGATGTCGTACTTCTTAAATATCCTTGTGTTTTTTCTTGAAGTTTTAGACGTAATGAGTCATCCTTTGTGTAATATGTGATAAAACCTACACGAAGTCCCCAACTGTAGAACTCTTTAGTAATTCCATCTAATTTAACTATTAAGCAGTTTGAATTTTCTGCGAGTTTATATATTGCGCTAAGAGTAGGCGTTTTGTGATTATCTTCGAAAAATAATCCGAAGTAAGCATCATCAGAAACGATGATAAGTTGTTTATTTGGATGCTCTTTAGCGAAAATGTTAATTACTTCAACTAATTGAGTTAATTCCTCATCTGACGGTGTATAGCCTGTTGGGTTATTAGGGAAGTTTAATATTAATGAAATTTTATCTTTTTTAATTGCATATAGTGCTGTTTTAAAGTTTTCAACACTAAAATTATTATTTTCATCAAATTGGTTGTATTTATAGATGTTGTTTCCTAATTTTATTGTGTATATTTGTGCGTAGTTTTGCCAAAATAGATTCGGTAAAAGTAAAGCATCGCCAGCTTCACTAAATAAGTTTGCCGCAATATCAATACCTTGTGTAATACCTGTAGTTACCATTGGTAAAGATAAATATTCATCATTGATTTTTGGGTTATCTTTTAAGATTTTTTCTTTCCATAGTTCTCTCATCTTAGGTAATCCTGGTGTAGGAGAATATGGTAAATATTCTGAATTATTTATTTCTGTTATGACTTTGTTTATTGATGGTAGTGCCATTGCTTTTTTGTTTGTTGTAGCAATACCGATAGTAGCATTTATTGCTCCTACAACTGCGGCTGTTTCTTTCGATTGAATTAGTACGTCTTGAGGTAAAATAATATTTTCACCTAATTTTGAAAAAAATGACATAGTATTCCTCCTGTTTAGTATATAAATTAATTATACCACTAATAACTGATTACTAAAAAGATTTTTAACAAGAGTATTTTTTTATAATCGTAGCTAAAATTTGTCATTTGTGGTAGGATAGTAATATCTGATTAAAGTAGGAGAATTTGAATGAAAAAGTGTAGATTTATTAAAAAAATAAAGGTGTAATGAGTTTTACTCCGATATTCTTACTAATTATTGCATATTCATTTTTACAAGGAGTACTATTTGAATATGTCTTTAAAAAAATATAGTTGGTTATAATATTATATCTGTTTTATGTTCGTATATATTTTCAGCTGTTATTTTATTATTTTTTTTATTAAGTATTTTTGAAAAAAACAACGATTGATTATTTTGGTTTTAATAAAGAAAAATAATTTAGTAGCTGTTAAAGCTGGATTAGGATTAGCTATATTTAGTGTTGTAGGAGTAGTAGCTATTTTTATTAATGTCGAATAGCATATCTCTAGCACTATCTAAGGATTTAAATATTGGCATAATAATTATTCTTATTATATTAGTTTTAATGCAAGGCTTTCTAGAAGAGATTGTTTTTAGAGGTTATTTGATGACTAGATTAGCAGCAAAAAAAGGGAAATGGATAGCCATTATATTGAGTTCGTTATTTTACCTAGTTTTCCGTATGTCTAATCCTACTACTACAAAACTAGATTTAATAAACATATTTTTAATATCAATTGTAATGTCATTATTATATTGGTATTTTGATAATGTTTTAATTATTGCAATTTTTCATGCTTTTTGGAATTGTATTTTAGGTGTGATATTTGGGTTTAATATAAGTGGGATTAGGGTATCCGATTCAATATTCATTGTTGAGGCAATTAGTGATAAACAAATACTAATCGGGGGAAGTTATGGAATAGAGGGTAGTATTATTGCTACAGTTTTTCTTTTGCTATTTTAGGACTTTTTGGTGTATATGGGTTTATATAAAAAAATGTTTAGAAAGATTGCAAAGAAATAATTAGAAATTGACTAAGATATAAAAATTTTAAGATTATTATTTTATATCTTATTTTTTTTATTGTTTTTAATGCTAAAAAAAGTAACAAAAACAATCAGTTCAAATGTTCTTATATTAATTATTTTTTTAGTACTATTTGCTAGTAAATATAGATAGAATATGTTATAATAATGTGTATCTTTTTGGGCTTTATATCGATTTGATAATAAAAAGATAATAAGATATAAGAAAAGTTCAATAATGTGAGGTGTAATTATGGTTAAAAATAAAGATGAAGTAAGATGTTCATTTTGTGGAAAAAATACTAACGAAGTTTTTAAAATGATTGCTGGGAATGACGTATTTATATGTGATGAGTGCGTTGATTTATGCTCAGATATAATCGAAGAAGAAATTGACTATAGAAATGCGAAAAATAAACCAGTATTTAAGTTATTAGAACCTCAAAAAATCATGGAACATTTGAATGAATATGTAATTAGCCAAGATAAAGCTAAGAAATCAGTAGCTGTAGCTGTTTACAATCATTATAAGAGAATTATAGCAAAAGAAAATCATGATATAGAATTACAAAAGAGTAATATTGCTTTAATAGGTAGTACAGGATCTGGGAAAACATTAATAGCACAAACATTAGCGAAGATGCTTGATGTACCTTTTGCAATTTCTGATGCAACTACATTAACAGAAGCTGGATATGTGGGTGAAGATGTTGAGAATATACTTCTTCGACTTATTCAAAGTGCAAATTATGATATAGAAAGAGCAGAAAAAGGTATTATCTATATCGATGAAATTGATAAAATTGCTAAAAAAGGTGAGAATGTTTCAATTACACGTGATGTTTCTGGAGAAGGGGTTCAACAAGCTCTTCTTAAAATTTTAGAAGGAACTGTTGCTAGTGTTCCACCACAAGGCGGAAGAAAACACCCTGGTGAAGAAATGATAAAAATCAATACTAAGAATATACTCTTCATAATTGGGGGTGCATTCTCAGGTATAGAAGAAATTATCAAGCGTCGACTAGGAGAGAAGGTTATTGGTTTCTCTAAGAGTGAGGAATTAAATGATAGTGAGGATATCATTTCTAAAGTTAAACATGAAGATTTAGTTAAATTCGGTATGATTCCAGAATTTATAGGTCGTATTCCTGTTGTTTGTTATCTTGAAGAATTAGATGAGAAAGATTTAGTTAGGGTATTAACTGAGCCTAAAAATTCAGTAGTTAAACAATATGAATATCTATTTGAACTTGATGGAGTAAAACTAATTTTTGAAAAAGATGCTCTTGAAGAAATTTCTAAAGAATCTATTAAGAGAAAAACAGGAGCTCGAGGCTTACGTTCTATTATCGAAGAGTTACTTTTAGATGTAATGTTTGAAATTCCAAGTAAAAAAGATATTAAAACTTGCACGGTAACACGTGATAATGTAATTAATAAAACAAAACCAATTTTAAAATAAATAGGTTAGAGAGGAGTTCGTTTTGACAAAAATATTATTTATTAGAGAATAGAGATTTATTCTTTCCGTCTAATACTTATACAATAGATGTAACGGACAAAAAAATTTTTTTAAAAAAACGATAAAAAAACTGTAAAAAAAGATAAAAATTCCAGTTTTTGTAACGTATAAGAGAAAAACCAATTGATAGTTATGATGATTCATTTTTCTGAAGAGGATGTATTTGATAGTAATGGATTCAATGTTTTCTTTGGTACATATGGTCAACTTACAATTGATAAAAAAAGAATAAAAAAAGTATGAATACCACTGCTACGGTATAGCTGAGGTTAAAAAGTGGCGTTTATAATAATAATATTGTAGAAAATTTAGATATTAATATAAGAGAAATTGTAGATAATGGATTTGATAAAGAAGGATTATTAAATAGCATTAGAACTAATTTCCTTAATTACTTAAAAAAAGAGAAAAACTTTGATATTGATTACTATAAAAACTGATGATTTAGAGAAGTTTATAAATAAAAATATTAAATTTTTCCCAATCGATAAGATGCTAAAACAAAGAGTGTTGTTTTTACTAGATTTAGAGAAAAAAGCAATTTTCTTAAATAGAAGTTTAGAAGCGTTTTTAGTTGGTAATAGTTATAAACGTGAAATAGATGAAAAAGTTCGTACGAATATCGATAATCAACAGAAAGAGTATTTTTTAAGAGAACAGATGAAAGTTGTGCAAGATGAATTGAAACAAATTGCACCTGAAGATGATGATATTGAAAAAATTCGTCAAGCGATTAATGCAATTGAGTTATCTGAAGAAGACAAGGCAGTATTATTAAAGGAAGTAGACCGTTTAGAGAAAACACCGGTAATGAGTCCAGAACATTCTATAATTAGAACTTACCTAGATACTGTAGTGGCTTTACCGTGGAACACATTAACTGATGATGAAATTGATATACAAAATGCCGAAAAAATTCTAAATGAAGATCATTATGGTCTAGAGAAAATTAAAGAAAGAATTTTAGAGTTTCTAGCTGTTAAGAAGTTACGTGATGATATGAAGTCACCAATATTATGTTTATCTGGACCTCCAGGGGTAGGTAAGAGCTCATTAGCTAAGTCTATTGCCGCTTCTATGGGAAGAAGTTTTGTACGTATTTCTTTAGGAGGTGTCCATGATGAAGCTGAAATTCGTGGACATAGGCGAACATATTTAGGTGCTTTACCTGGTAAAATTATTCAGTCACTGAAAAAAATTAAAACTAAGAATCCTGTTATTTTATTAGATGAAATTGATAAAATGGCTTCTGATATAAAAGGTGACCCAGCAGCTGCAATGCTTGAGGTGATTGATCCAGCTCAAAATAATGAGTTTGTTGATCATTATTTAGATATTCCATTTGACTTATCAAAAGTACTGTTTATAGCTACAGCTAATAATTTAAGTTTGATACCAGCTCCACTAAGAGATAGAATGGAAGTTATTGAACTTGAGTCATATACGATTAAAGAAAAGGAAAATATTGCTACTAAGTATTTAATTCCACGTCAAATTAAAGAAAATGGACTTAAAAAAGGTCAAATTACTTTTAGTAAACAAGCTATTAATAAAATAATTAATGGATACACTTATGAGGCTGGTGTTAGGAACTTAGAGCGTGTCTTTGGCTCTGTTTGTAGAAAAGCTGCGTTAAAAGTTCTTAAGGGAGAAGAAAAAATCAAGGTTGGAGTTAATAATCTTGAGGAATTTGCGGGTCCAGAGAAGTATAGTGCTAAAGATAAAAATGTAAAACCTGAGATTGGATTAGTTAATGGTTTAGCATATACTGTTGTAGGTGGGGATACACTTGAGATAGAAACGGGAATTTCTAAAGGTAATGGGAAAATCATTCTAACTGGTAAGCTAGGGGATGTTATGAAAGAATCAGCACAAATGGCTATTTCATTCTTACGCTCTAATGCAGAAAAATTAGAAATTGAAGATGTTAATTTCTCAGAAATTGATATACATCTACATGTTCCAGAAGGGGCAGTTCCTAAAGATGGTCCATCAGCAGGTATTACAATAACTACTTCAGTTTATTCAGCTTTAATTAAAAAGCCAGTTGATAATAATATTGCAATGACTGGAGAAATGACCCTACATGGTAAAGTGTTGCCAATAGGTGGAGTTAAAGAAAAAATCTTAAGTTCAGAAAAAATGAATATTAATACTATAATTATTCCAACTAAGAATAAGAAAGATTTAATTGATATACCTGATGAAGTTCTTGAAAAATTAACTATTCACACAGTAGACAATATTCAAGAAGTGTTTAAAATAGTATTTGGAGAATAAAAATGAAAAAGTTAAATACACATAATGTAGATTTACTTATAAGTGCCGTATCAAAAAAACAATATCCAGAACATGACAAACCAGAAGTTGCAATGTGTGGTCGTTCAAACGTTGGGAAATCATCTTTTATTAATACAATTTTAGAGAGAAAAAACTATGCTCGCGTTTCTTCTAAACCAGGGAAGACTCGTACATTAAATTTTTTCGATGTAGATAATCAAGTAGTTTTAGTTGATGTACCGGGATATGGATATGCAAAGTTATCAAAACCTGAAAAAGAAAAACTATATGATATGATAGTTGAGTATTTTACTAATAGTGAAAACCTTGGATTTGTATTACACTTGATTGATAGTAGACACAAACCTTCTCAAGATGATATTGAGATGAATGAATTTTTAAACTACTATGAGATTCCATTCGTTATAGTTATGACAAAAATTGATAAAATATCAAAAAATGAATTGGCTAAAAATACGGGGATTATAAAAAGAGAATTAGACTTAACGAATAATATGGCGATTATTCCGTTTTCTTCGGTTACTAAAATAGGTAAAGATCAAGTACTTAGTGAAATTGCTAAAGTATTAGAAGATTAAAAATTGAAATAGAGATAAGAGGTGACTTAAAATTCGTGATTTCGGGGAAATCAATTTTGTCGAGTCACTTCTTATTTTTGATTATACTTATGGTATAAGTGATTTTTTTATAAATATTTTATCTTTACATGGCAAAACAAACCTGGTATAATAGGGTTTAGGCGAGTCAACAAAAAAAGTTGACATTTTTTTCACCGAAAAGTATTGACATACTTTTAGTTTAATGTTAGAATAATATCTAGCTTAGAAAAACTTAGCGTTATAGATTCAACTTTTTCATTAAAAACACTTCATAAACACACACACATAAAAATTAATAAAAAAAGTTGAAACATAAGGAGTACAAACATGGCAGTAAAAATCCGTTTAAAAAGATTAGGTGCTAAAAAATCACCTTTCTACCGTATCGTTGTTGCTGATTCAAGATTTCCACGTGATGGACGTTCTATCGAAACTATCGGTACTTACAATGCTGTTAAAGAACCAGCAGAAGTTAAAAATCGATGAAGAGTTAGCATTAAAAATGGTTAGGTAATGGAGCTCAACCTTCTGACACAGTTAGAAGTTTATTATCAAAAAGAAGGAATTATGAAAAAAATTCCACGAATCAAAAATTAAATAAATAAGAAATTTAGCCCCTTAGTAAAAATAAGGGGTTTTTTTGTTTTGTTTTAAATTGTGTTATAATATAATATAAAAATTCTAAACACAACACAACTATATGGCTGTAGAGTGGAGTAAAAAAATATAAAAAAAGGAGGATAATATATGGAATATTTAATTGAAATATTACCAAGTCTGATGAATGGTGCATTAATAACTTTAGAAGTATTCTTCTTAGTATTAATTTTATCTATTCCATTAGGTATTTTTGTTGCATTCATAATGCGTTTTAATATAAAGATACTAAATTATTTTATTAATATTTATATTTGGATTATGCGTGGAACACCGTTATTATTACAGTTAATTTTTATCTATTATGTACTGCCTTCAGTAGGAATACGTTTTGATAGATTACCTGCAGCTATAATTGCATTCACCTTAAATTATGCAGCGTACTTTGCTGAAATATTCCGTGGAGGTATTGAATCTATACCAAAAGGACAATATGAAGCGGCAAAGGTATTGAAATTTACTCAGTTTCAAACAATTAGATATGTAATATTACCGCAAGTAGTTAAAATAGTTCTACCTAGTGTATTTAATGAGATAATGAGTCTTGTTAAAGATACATCTTTAGTTTATGCATTAGGAATCAGTGACCTAATATTAGCAAGTAGAACAGCAGCCAATAGAGATGCTAGTTTATTACCAATGTTTGTTGCAGGAGCTATTTATCTGATTTTAATAGGGGTAGTAACAATTGTATCTAAACAAGTTGAAAAACGTTATAATTACGACAGGAGGTAATGTATGTTAGAATTAAAAAATATTAGTAAAAAAATTCAAAGATAGACAAATACTTTCAGATTTTAATTTAACTGTAGAAGAGAATAAAATTTTAGCGATAGTTGGTCCTTCTGGTGGTGGGAAAACAACCCTATTAAGAATGTTAGCCGGTCTTGAAAAAATTGATTCAGGTGAAATTATTTATAATGGTGAATCTCTTCCAATTGATGAATTGGAAAAAAGAAATCTTTTAGGTTTTGTATTCCAAGATTTTCAGCTTTTCCCTCATCTTACTGTCCTAGAAAATCTAGTTTTATCTCCAATTAAAACTATGAATATGGCAAAAAACGATGCTGAGAAAAAGGCGATTGAATTGTTAGAAAAACTTGGTTTAGAAAAACAGATTAATAATTATCCGACTTCATTATCAGGAGGTCAAAAACAAAGGGTTGCTTTAGCTCGCGCTATGATGATAGAACCAAAAATTATAGGTTATGACGAACCAACGAGTGCATTGGATCCTGAACTAAGATTAGAAGTTGAAAGATTAATACTTAAGAATAGAGAACTAGGTATTACACAAATTGTTGTAACTCATGATTTACAGTTTGCTGAAAATATTGCCGATAGTATTCTAAAAGTAGAACCGAAATAAGAGGTGATTAAATGAGAAAATTAAAATTCTTTCTAACACTTATTATTACTATTTTAATAATTACGGGTTGTGCTTCCGGAGGAAAAGATAAACCAAAAAAAGATAATTGGAATGATTTTCAAAAAGATAAGAAGATTGTTATTGGTTTCGATAATACATTTGTACCGATGGGCTTCCAAGATAAAAGTGGAAAAAATGTTGGCTTTGATATAGATTTAGCGAATTCTGTCTTTGAAAAATATGGAATTAAGGTAGAGTGGCAAGCTATAAACTGGGATTTAAAAGAAACAGAATTAAAGAATGGTAATATTGATTTAATTTGGAATGGATATTCGAAAACTGCAGAAAGAGAAGCTGTTGTGCAATTTACTAAGCAGTATATGATAAATGAACAGGTCGTAGTTGTAAAGAAATCTAAAGGTATTAAAAATGTAACAGACTTAAAAGATAAGGTTCTAGGTGCTCAAAATGGTTCATCTGGATATGATACTTTTAATGAAAATCCAGATGTTCTTAAAAATATTGTAAAGAATAATGATGCTACTCAGTACGAAAGTTTCAATGAAGCTTTAATTGACTTAGAAAATGATAGAATAGATGCATTGTTAATCGATAGAGTGTATGCAAACTATTATTTAAAACAACAAAACAAATTAGAAGATTTTGATATTTTAAATGCTGGATTCGATAGTGAGGCTTTTACAGTCGGAGCAAGAAAAGCAGATGTAACACTTGTTAATAAAATTAATGAAGCATTTTATGAGATGTATAAAGAGGGAGCATTCCAAAAAATTTCTGAGAAATGGTTCGGAGAAGATGTTGCAACTGAAGAAGTAAAAAGTAAATAAATTATTTGGAGGCAAGCTATTGAAAAGAATTTAAATAGTAAGCCTCCTTTTAGTGTAAATATGTAAAAAAGAAAATTAGGTATAAAATTTAAAAGGTAGAAGAAGTAATAGCTGTCAACAAAAAAAGTTTACAAATATTAGTAAAAGTACTTGATTTTTTTTAGAATATTATTTATAATAAGTAGGTATGTGATTAACTCACTGAAAAATAACTCTGTTCGTATTAAAAGCGTTCAGGGCAGAAGGAGACGATAATAATGAGAGAAGGAATTCACCCAGATTACCGTAAAGTTGTATTCATGGATACTACTAGTGGTTTCAAATTTTTAAGTGGTTCAACTAAACCATCTAAAGAAACTATCGAGTGGGAAGATGGAAATACATACCCATTATTAAAAGTTGAGATCTCTTCAGATACACACCCATTCTACACAGGGCGTCAAAGATTCGCTCAAGCAGATGGTCGTATCGAACGTTTCAACAAAAAATACGGTATCAAGTAAGAAAAATAAAACAGACATTTCTTTATTGGATTGTCTGTTTTTATTCTATTAGTAATTGTATAATATAAGCCCGAGGGGATATGTAATGATAGAAAATAGAAAATTCGGATGGATAGAATGTATTTGTGGTAGTATGTTTTCTGGGAAGTCAGAAGAGTTACTTAGACGTATAAAACGTGGAGTAATTGCTAAACAAAATGTGCTTCTATTTAAACCGTCTATAGATAATAGATACGAAGAGAATAAAGTCTCTACTCATAATGGAAATAGTTATGAATCTGTAAATATTGATAAAGCAGAGCAGATTTATGACTATATAAATGATAAAAAATATGATATCATAGGAATTGACGAAGTACAGTTCTTTGACGATAAAATTGTTGAAGTTATAAATAAGCTTGCTGATGATGGAGTTCGTGTTATTGTTGCAGGTTTAGATATGGATTTCAAAGCAGAGCCATTTCATCCAATGCCTGAGATTATGGCTATTAGTGAGATGGTAACTAAACTTCATGCTGTGTGCAATAAATGTGGAAAAGAAGCGAGTAGAAGTCAAAGGTTGATAAATGGTGAACCTGCTAAGTATGATGATCCAATCGTAGTTATTGGAGCTAGTGAATCATATGAAGCCAGATGTCGTCATTGTCATGAAATTAAAAGATAAATTAGGAGGAACAAATGGAAATTTTTGGACAACTTGAGATAGTTGAAGAGCGTTATGAAAAGTTAAACGAATTACTTAGTGATCCAGATGTTGTTAGTGATACAAAGAAACTTATGGAATATTCAAAAGAACAACGCTCTATAGAAAAAACAGTAGCTGTATTTAGAGAATATAAAGATATAGTTCAACAAATTAAAGATACAAAAGAACTTCTTGAAATTGAAGAAGATAAAGAAATGAAAGAAATGATGCAAGAGGAGATTAAAGAATTAGAACCAACTCTTGCACCTATGGAAGAAGAATTGAAAATTCTATTATTACCAAAAGATCCTAACGATGGCAAAAACGTTGTTGTTGAGGTTCGTGGAGCAGCTGGTGGTGATGAAGCACAATTATTCGCAGGTGATCTATTACGTATGTACACTAGATTTGCTGAATCTCAAGGATGGAAAGTTGATGTATTAGAACGTTCTGAAACTGGAATCGGTGGTATTAAAGAAGCAATCTTCATTATTTCTGGTGAAGATGTTTACTCTAAGATGAAATTCGAAAGTGGAGCGCACCGTGTACAACGTGTTCCTACAACAGAATCAAGTGGACGTATCCATACTTCAACAGCAACAGTAGTAGTATTACCAGAAGCTGAAGAGATTGAAATTGATATTAATGAAATGATATCCGTGTTGATACATTCGCATCAAGTGGTGCTGGGGGTCAATCGGTTAATACAACTATGTCAGCTGTACGTTTAACTCACATTCCTACAGGAGTTGTAGTGTCTATGCAGGATGAGCGTTCTCAGATTAAGAATAAAGAGAAAGCTATGAAAGTACTACGTGCTCGTGTATATGATAAATATCAACAAGAAGAACAAGCCAAGTTTGATGCTGAACGTAAATCTAAAGTTGGTACTGGGGATCGTTCTGAACGTATTAGAACATATAACTATCCTCAAAACCGTGTTACTGACCATAGAATTGGTTTAACTATTCAAAAATTAGACCAAATTATGGAAGGGAAACTTGATGAAGTTCTAGAAGCACTTCGTATTGCTGAGCAAGCTGAGAAAATGGCAGAACTTAATAAAGGTGAAGAACTATAATGAACAGAAGGCAAGCTATAACAAAGGCTTGTCTTCTTTTAAGAAGACAAGGAAAAGAAGAATCATTAGCAAGATTTTTACTAATGTACATGTTAGACGAAAGTTCACAGTTATTCTCGAATAGTCTTTCAGAGCAAATGTCTAAAGAAAATGAAGAAAAATATTTCTCTTTGATTGAGAAACACATTAAAGAAGATGTGCCATTAAGTCACTTAGTAGGTTTTGAATATTTTTATGATAGAAAATTTAAAGTTACGAAAGATGTCTTATCACCGAGGATGGAGACTGAGGAGCTTATATATAAAGTAATTGAATATGTAAAAAAGACTAATAAATAATTTGAAAATTCTAGACCTTTGCACGGGAAGTGGTATTATTGCTATTACATTAAAAAAAGAATTAGATGAAATCTTGATTGATGTCGTAGCTAGTGATATCAGTGAAGAAGCTATAGAAGTTTCAAAAGAAAATGCACAATATCATAATGCTGATGTTAGATTTATACAATCGGATATTTTTAATAATATTGATGATAAATTTGATATTATTGTTTCTAATCCTCCTTATATAGACCGTAAGGATGAGGTTACAATGCAGGATAATGTACTGAAATATGATCCGCATCTTGCTTTATTTGCTGAAGAAGAAGGTATGTTCTTCTATCGAAAAATTATCGAACAAGCCAAAGACTATCTAAAAGAAAATGGTGTAATGTTCTTCGAAATTGGTTATGATCAAAGAGATAAGATAATAAATCTATCTGAGAAAAATGATTATTTAGCACAAGTTTATAAAGATATTAATAATAGAGATAGAATGGCATTTTTAGTTCGTAAATAAAAAAAGCGAGAGTTACTTAGAAAAGTATCTAAGTTATCAAACTCTCGTTTTTTTGTCATAAATAATCTGTTTAAAATCAAAAAATTAAAGTTCCCTATATACACCAACGCATTCTCCAATTATTTCTACGTTACGCGTAACAATAGGCTCATAATCAGGATTGCAAGGATAAAGAATTACATTGTCATTTTTAACGAATATTTTCTTTAAAGAAGCTTCATTCCATTCAGTTAAACGAACAGCAGCAATTTTTCCGTTTCTAACTGAACTTTGTTGGCGGATAAATACTAAATCGCCATCAAAAATACCAGCTTCAATCATACTATCTCCCTTTACTCTTAGTGCAAAATCAGCTCTCATTCCTTGATCTATGAAAATATGCTCATCATATTCCTCTTCAATATAAACACCATCACCGGCACAGATAGTTCCAAGAATAGGTAACTTTGAAACATCATCGGAAAAATCTTCTGTGTTAAATAACTTTTCTTTAGGAGTTTCGATAGCCATTGTATCACTGTCGCCGACAAGCCAATCTGGATTAACCGATAAATATTCAGCTAAAACAATAAGCTTATCTCTTTTTGGAGTATATTTACCTTTAGACCAATCGCTAATTGATGATGGAGTAATATTAGTAGAACGAGCAAGTTCAGCTTGCTTTATATTCTTTTCTTTTAAACATTGTTTAAATCTGATACTAAATGTTGTAGTCATAATATTTTTTCCAATCTTTTTTTATCTATATATAAATTATAAAGTAAACCGTATATAAAAATCAAGTAACTTTATAAAAAAATTAAGAAATATGAATTTTTTTACTTGATTTTCGGTTTTCCGTATGTTATTATATAAGTACGATAAGAAATTAAGTTTTACGTATAAAAAAAGAAAGAAGGTAATTTTATGTTTATATATTGGATAATTATACTAGTTTTATTGGCAAAAAGTATTTACATTTTTTTGAAACTAATAAATTAAAAAAATTGTAAAAAGAGGAAAGTTGAACCGTAAAGTGTATTAATATAAACATTTTCTGTTCTAAAGGTTATTATGATAAAAAAATATTGTTTACTACTTTAAGATTAGGTGTACTGTAATTAGAGCCTAATCTTATTTTTTTATACTAATATATATCAGTAAATACTACAACATAAATGTGGCTGACCCAAAAAGTCCTAAAAATCTAACAAAGTTCATATGATAACTCATAGACGCAGTGGTTTATTGATATCTAAATTCGCTTTATAAAAGCTTTTTAGATATCTAATAAACTTTTAGGAGTGACTCGACAAAAATCTTGTTTCTTCGAAATCACGATTTTGTCGAGTCACTCCCGTTTTCAATTGTGTTTTTTTCACATAAAAAAACTATGTACTAATACTAGAAAAATATTGTATAATAAAAAAATATAATAACAAAACTAGGAGGATTTCTTAAATGAAATTAGTATTAACTAGACATGGTGAAAGCCAATGGAACCTTGAAAACAGATTTACTGGATGGGTTGATGTAGATATCACTGATAAAGGTAGACAAGAAGCTATTAAAGGTGGACAAACTCTTAAAGAATTAGGTCTTACTTTTGATGTAGCTTACACTTCATACCAAAAACGTGCTATCAAAACTCTAAACTTATTCTTAGAAGAATTAGATTTATTATGGATTCCAGTACACAAAAGCTGGAGATTAAACGAAAGACACTATGGAGCTCTACAAGGTCTTAACAAAGCTGAAACAGCTGAAAAATATGGTGACGAACAAGTTCACATCTGGAGAAGAAGTTTTGACGTAGCACCTCCTGCGTTAGATAAATCTAGCGACATGTACCCAGGAAACATCGATAGATATAAAGAAATTCCAGAAGGAGAAATCCCAACAGGAGAAAGCTTAAAACTTACTATTGATCGTGTATTACCATACTGGGAAAGTGATATTTCTAAACAAATTAAAGCTGGTAAAAACGTACTTATCTCTGCTCACGGTAACAGTTTAAGAGCGTTAATCAAATACTTATTAAACATCTCAGACGAACAAATCTTAGATCTTAACTTACCAACTGGTACTCCATTAGTATTTGAAATCGACGAAAACTTAAACATTATCTCAGCACCAGAATTATTCTAATAAGTAATGAAAAAGCTGATAATATTACTGACAACCTTGCTAATTTTGCAAGGTTGTAGTTCTAAAGGAGATATTTCTACTGAACAATTGCAAAATCTTACTAATTCTGTTTCAATAAGCCAGCTAGAAAAAACAGAATTTAATAAAAAAGATAATAAATTAGTTATTTCAACTAATGATGAAGTAATAAGTAAAGAAGGTTTTGATGCACTGTTAAAAATCATTGAAATTAAATGGTTTTAATGGGAAAGCAATTAATATCGAGGGTATTAATTCAAACGAATTTAATAATAAAGACTTCAATATTGTAATTGTTACTAAAAAAACAATAATAGTGTAACATTTAGTGTTAAAGATAGTACTAATAAGAGTTTTTGAAATTTCTAATAAAAAAATATTCAAAAGATTTTATGAAAAAAATAAACTTGCTGCATTTTCTAAAGAGTTAATTAGTTTCGATGAATTAGCCGGAACTATTCAAACTGATCTTGATAAAGGGCGTTCTTTAGGAGATAAAGTTGATAAGTTCAAAGAAGTGACAGAGAAGATAAATTCTTCAATGTTAACTATCAAATCGTTATCTAATGAGAATATTGAATATGCAAAATTAGATGATGTTAAGCAAAAACTTACACGTTTAGAAGTTTTAACTAAAAATGTAGTGAGAGCTGTAAATTCTTCAGTAGAAAGCAAGAAAGGTACTGCGATAGATGCTGCTTTCTTAAATATTAATGATATAGATAAGATTGCACGTGATCTTGCAGCAATGTAAATACAATAAACAAAACCTGGAAGTGGATGTTACTCTATTTCCAGGTTTCGTTATTATGATTAAAGGAAGTCGGTTGGTTTTATATTATCCATACCAATCATTGGATCGATAGTATTAATATTTTGAAAATCTAAGATATATTCTTTAATTTCTTCTTCTAATTCAATATCTTGTATTTCCGCTTCTCTATCTGTAGTGAAGAACCACTCTAGTGAAGTTTGTCTAGTTACGACATTTGTTGGTTCAATAGATTTATAAAATACCTTTGAATCACCGCATAATATTAATTTTTTCTTGGCTCGCGTTATTGCTGTATATGTTAGATTTTTGTTTAACATAAAATTATAATTATCAATAAATGGTATTATAACATTTTCAAATTCAGAACCTTGTGCTTTGTGAATTGAACAAGCATAAGAAAGGGTAATTTGATTCAACTCTGTCTTTTCATAGGTTACAAAATTTCCATCATAATCTATTACTATTTTTTTACTTTATTTCCTTCTTTATAAATTTCTTCTATATATCCTATATCTCCATTGAATATATTATCTTCAGGTCTATTTACTAACTGCATAACACGATCATTAACTTTATAAATTAATTCTCCATATTCTATTTTCTCTCATTATCATTAAATCTCGATTGAATAGCCATATTGATTTCGTTAATTCCACTTGTTCCTTTTGTATATAGGAGCTAAAAATCTGAATATTTTTCTTTATTTGTATTTTTTTATTAAATTATCATAAACTGCTGAAATTACGTTTATCATTTCAGATTTGTTTGCAAAGATGAACTCTTTATCATCGAAGTTTTCCAATATATCGAATGGTATATTATTTTTTTATTGAATGTGAAATATTAATAATACTTGAGTGTTCGCTTTGTCTAAAAATTTTATTTAATTTAACAGTAGAAATTGCTTTTGAATTAATTAGGTCATTAAGCACATTACCTGGAGCAATGGAAGGGAGTTGATCATTGTCTCCGACTAGAATAATTTTAGCATCTTTATTAATGATTTTTAGTAAGTTGTACATTAAGAATACGTCAATCATACTAGACTCATCGATTATGACAAGTTCTGATTTTATATGTTTTTCGCTAACGAATTCTTCCATGTTTTCATCTTCTGTACTCCAACCTATGGCTTTGTGAATTGTTGAAGCATAAAAGCCGGTACTTTCTGCCATTCTTTTTGCTGCTTTACCAGTGGGTGCACATAAAGTAAGAATACTTCTAGTTTCATCAAGTAAGTCATGCATACTGTAGTTTTTTATTTTTTGGAAGATTTTTATTACTGCGAGTATGATGGTAGTTTTACCTGTTCCTGGTCCTCCGGTAAGAATAGAAAAGTTATTGAGAATACAGTTTTTGATTGCTGCAATTTGTACTATATCGTAAGAGATTTCTAATTCTTCTTCAACTTCTTCGATGTATTTATCAAGTAAGCTATCGCTGATTTCAAAATTATCTTCGAGTTCTAATCTTCTGCTGATGTCACTATAAATAGAGTACTCAGAATAGTAAATCTCAGGTAAAAACACCCTGTCTTCAATTTCAACTAATTTTCCAGTATCTAAAGCAAAAGTGTAAGAGTTTAAGATATCCTCTTTAGACACTGCTATGTTTCGCGATGCATATAATGTATTAAATGTATTGTATAGTAGGTTGTTTTTTGATATGTAAGTATTACCTGTTGAAAAGCAATACGAGTTGATAGTAAAAATAAATCCATATAAAATTCTATTTTGATCATTTGCAGGAATTTCATTAGTCTCAGCTATTTTATCTACAGTTTTAAAGTTAATTCCTTTTATATCTTTTATTAGAGCGTAGGGGTTTTCTGTGATTGTGCGTAAGGTATTATGTTTATAAAAATTATATATTTTAAGAATTAAATTGTTGCTTAAATTATATTCATTTAGTTTTAATATGATATCTTGGGTTTGTTTATTTGCAACAATAGTAGCATATATTGTATCTTTTCGTTGCTCTGGAATACCTTTTATGTTAAATAGGGAATCTTTATCTTCATAAATTTTATCTAATGCATCAACTCCAAGTGTATCAACTATTAATTCGGCTGTTTTTCTACCGACACCTTGGAAAATTGAACTGGATAGGTAAGATACAATGGCTTCTTTATCTTTTTCAATAACTGGTTCTACTACAATAGCAGATAATTGTGTACCGTACTTTCTATGTTGCACTATTTCACCTTTAAACGAGTATAAATCATCTTCTACAAATTCAAAGTCGTTAAATGTTCCAACAACACTTAAATAGTCTCCCTCAATGAAGTCATATTGATCATTTAAAAATATTGATAAGATATAATAATTATTCTCTTTGTTATGGAAAATAATCTTATTTAAATAACCTTCTACTATCTGCATAATAAACTCCTACTAATTTCTTTATAAGAACAATAATAATATAATATAAAAAAATGTCTAGTAGTGCTGAAGCAAAAAGTCCTAAATTTTAAAAAAAGTTTATATGAAAAAAACTCATAGATTTCATAGGTTTAGTCGTTTATTGATATCTAAATTTACTTTATAAAAAGCTTTTTAGATATCTAATAAACTTCGCAAGGTGACCTGACAAAAATCTTGCTTCTTAAAAAAATCACAATTTTTTTGAGTTACTCACTTCGAAAAAAACTCCATTTTCAAGTTATTTCCTTCGATAATCTTTTATTGCTATTAAAAAAATATTATTTAAACTTATACTTTTATAGATTTAGCAAAAAAATATTAAAGAAAAATAAATATGTTATTTTTAGTTACAAACTATGTTTCGCTATGGCAATATTTTTTTATAAAGTGTTATAATAAAATGATAATAATATAAGGAGGTTAGATTTGTGATCACTGTTAAAAAAACGTATATAATCATTTAAATGAATTGGCAGATGTTAAATTAGCAGAAAAATGGGATAATGTAGGTTTAATGTTAGGTAGTTACAATAATAATGTTAATAAAGTTTTGGTATGTTTAGATGTCACAACTAAAGTAGTTAGAGAAGCTATTGACAATAATGTTGATTTAATAGTCTCTCATCATCCTTTAATATTTAAACCATTGAAATCATTGGATTTTACAGATGATTTCAAATCTAATATTATTCGGGATTTAATAAAGAATGATATTTCTGTTATTTCATTTCATACTAATTTAGATTCTGCAAAGTTAGGATTAAATGATTATCTAGCTAAGTTATTAGATTTAAATGATATTAAAGTATTGTTTGAACATAGTTTAGATAAGGAAGCGGGATTAGGAAGAATTGGAAAATTACCTACACCACTAGCCATGGAAGAGTTTATTAAATACATTAAAGAAAGATTTTCACTTGATAATGTTTCTGCAGTTATTGGCTCTGAAAAGGAAGTTAGTACTGTTGCATTATTAGGAGGGAGTGGGGCTGATTTTCTATATTCACTACCTGAGGTTGATATATATTTGACTGGAGATATAGGATATCATGCGGCACTTGATGCTATTGAAATGAAAAAAAAATATTATTGATATCGGTCACTTTACAGAAAGTCTAGTTAAAGGTTTATTACTAGATTATATTTCTAAAATTGGAGTTGAGGTTATTAAATCAACTGTCGAGAAATCACCATTTAAAATATTATAAAGGAGGAGTACTAATATGGCAAAAGCTACACCAACCATGGAAGATTATATTGAAGTAATATATTCTTTAGTTAAAAACAAAGGTTATGCGAGAAGTGCTGACATAGCTGAGAAATTGGAAGTTTATCCATCTACTGTTACTAAGATGCTGAAAAAATTGGATGTTGAAGGGTATATTGTATATGAAAAATATAGAGGTATTGCCCTTACTGAGCAAGGTGAGAAGATGGGAGAATATGCACTAACAAGACATGAATTGTTAGAAGATTTTCTTAGATTAATCGGAGTAGATGAAGATAAAGTTTACGAAGAAGTAGAAGGTATTGAGCATCATTTTGGCAAAAGTTCTTTAGAAAAAATTAAGGAACTAATGAGATACTTGAGAGAACATAATTATAGAGCGTAATGGAGAATTAGAGTGGCAGATAAAGAGTATTTAAAATTGTGTAATCATATTTTACAAAATGGAATTGAGAAAGATGATAGAACGGGTGTTGGAACTAAAAGTATTTGGTTACCAAATGAAGTTTGATTTGTCTGAAGGATTTCCGTTATTAACTACAAAAAAAGTTAATTTTAACTTAGTATGGTCAGAACTACTTTGGTTTATAAAAGGTGATACAAATATTAAGTTTTTATTAGAGAACAAAAATAATATTTGGAATGAATGGGCTTTTAAGAAATGGGTTGAAAGCGATGAATATACTGGACCTGATATGACTAATTTTGGGCATAGAACATTAATAGATGAGGAGTTTTCTAAACAGTATAAAGAACAAATGACTATCTTTAAAGAAAGAATTCTTTCAGATGAAGAGTTCGCTAATAAGTTTGGTGATTTGGGTAACGTATATGGAAAACAGTGGAGAAATTTTAATGGTGTTGATCAATTGAAAAATGTAGTAGAGCAAATTAAAACTAATCCATCTTCTCGTCGATTAATAGTTTCTTCTTGGAATCCAGCGGAAGTAGACACTATGGCACTTCCACCTTGCCATTCATTATTCCAATTTTATGTGAATGATGGAAAGTTAAGTTGCCAACTTTATCAAAGAAGCGGAGATGTATTTTTAGGAGTACCTTTTAATATTGCCTCTTATTCACTGCTTACTATTTTGATAGCTAAGGAATGTGGACTTGAAGTAGGGGAATTTGTTCATACGCTAGGAGATGCACATATTTATAAAAACCATTTTGAACAAGTCACAGTGCAAATGTCTAGAAATCCTTATCCGTTACCTAAAGTGAAAATTAATGATTTTGAAAGTATCTTTGATCTTAAGATTGGGGATGTTGAAGTTGTTAATTATGAAAGTCATCCATTTATAAAAGCACCAATCGCAGTTTAGGAGGGGTAATATGTTATCACTAATAGTTGCATATGATAAAAATAAATCAATAGGTCAAGAAAACACGATACCATGGCGTATAAAAAGTGATATGCTGAGAGTTAAAGAGTTAACTACAAATCAAACGATTATTATGGGTCGAAGAACACTGGACAGTATTGGTAGAGCTTTACCTAATAGAATTAACAGAGTTCTTACTCGTGATGAAAATTCTTTAAATCATTATTCAAATATAGAAGTGTATACTGATGATTCAATTTTAGAAAATATTGAAACAGAAAAGGCATATATATTTGGTGGTGGAACAGTATATAATAAGTATTTAGATAAATGTGATGAAATGTTTATTACCGAAGTGGATACAGTTGTTGAGGCTGATACGAAGTTTCCAGAATTTGATGAAAATGATTGGGATTTAATTAGTAGGGAAGAATTCTCAAAAGATGAAAAATAATGAATTTAATTTTGTATTTATGCATTATAAGAGAAAGAGGAAAGAATAAATGTTAGAGAAAGTAAAAGTAATTATTGATTCATCAAGTGATTTAACTTTTGATGAAATTGAAAAATATAATGTGGATGTTATTCCTCTTACAATTAATATTGATGGTACAGAGTATGATTATCGTACAATTAGTAATGATGAATATATTGAAAGAATGAGGACAGCATCAACTTATTCAACTAGTCAGCCAGCGATAGGCAAATTTATTGAAGCGTTTGAAAAGTGGACTAAAGAGGGATATAAAGTTATAGTTTTATCTCTTTCTTCGGCTTTAAGCGGGACATATAATACCGCGGTTACGGCTAGTTTAGAATTTGAAGGAATTTATGTAGTTGATACAAAAACAACTACTCGTGGGATGGTTTTCTTGCTTAAAGAATGTTTAAGTCAACTTGAACAACAGATAGAAATAGAAACGATTGTAGAAAATCTTAGAGAAAAAGCCAAGAATATTTTAACGTATGTTACAATCGATAAACTTGACAATTTGGTAAAAGGTGGTAGACTAAGTAAGTCGCAAGCTTTAATCGGAGGGTTACTAAACATTAAAGTTTTAACTCAGTTAAAAGAAACTGAGTTGGTTGCTTTAGATAAAGTTCGCGGTAAGAAAAAGTTAGTTCATACCTTAATTAATCATATTGAAGAAGCAAAACAAGGTAAATCAATTAAAAATATAAGTTTACCAAATTCATTAGCGGATGAATATGTTACACTGATAAAATCAGAACTAGAGGAAGTATTTGGTTATATTGTTGATGAAAAAGAGATTTTCACGACAACACCAATTATTTCAACGCACACAGGAGAAAATGCAGTAGGTATCTTAGTAGAGTTAGAATAATCGGAGGTAATGATTATGACAAATTTCGATGAAACAAGATTATTTGATAGCAATTTTTATGATAAAAATGATATTCACAACATTTTAAGAAATGTTGTAGAAACAATTAAACAGCGTGGTTATGATCCTATAAATCAATTAATGGGCTATATTAAAACAGCTGATCCAGTGTATATTCCTAGGGATAATCATGCTAGAGAGCAAATTAGGTTAATAGAAATTGATGATATACTAGAGTACTTATTATACTTTTTTATACAGGAGTCGTAAATGTTAGATAAGAGAATTATGGGTCTAGATTATGGATCAAAGACTATTGGAGTTGCCGTAAGTGATTTGTTAGGTTTTACTGCTCAAGGTATTGAAACTATAAATATTAATGAGCAAGTAAAAGATTTTAAAATTAAGAGAATTAAAGAGTTAGTTCTGGAGCATAATGTCGGAACTATAGTTGTGGGACTTCCTAAAAACATGGATAATTCTGTAGGATTTAGAGGGGAAGCAACACTGTATTTTGTAGAAGTATTGAAAAAGAAAGTTAAGAATGTCGAAATAATTCTACAAGATGAGCGCTTAACAACGATGGGCGCTGAAAGAGTACTTCTTGAAGCTAATGTTTCAAGAAAAAAAAGAAAAAATGTTATTGATAAAATGGCTGCAGTATTAATACTTCAGACATATTTAGATAAATTAAATTAATATAAATCTTAGGAGGAAAATAAAATGCAAGAAAAAGATTTAAAAAACATTAGTATTGATAATACAGAAGAGGTGTACACACTTAGTACATTAGAAGGTGAAGAAAAAGAATATCGTAAGATTTTAGAGTTTACTAATCCAACAAACGGTAACTTATACTATATCTTTGCTGAAGAAGAAACAATAGATGAAGAAGAAATTAGCATCTTCCCAATGGTATGTGTTGAAGATGGTGAGGATAGCGTGAGATTTGAGCCAGTTGAAACAGATGAAGAATACGATATAATTTCTGAAGTATTAGATACTTTTTACTACGATGAAAGTGAGTAAAAGATGAAAGAAGATAAAATAAGAAGAAGTAGAGAATTAAGGCAAAAAAATAAGAAAAAAAAATCATTTATTCCTACAATTTTGACTATTATAGTTGTTCTTGGAATTACTGCCTTATCAGTTTTCTATTATATGATAACACCGGTAGATAAAAGCAATAATAAAGATATTTCTGTTGAAATTAAAGAAAAATTATGGAAGTGCTAAGATTGCTCAAGAACTTAAATCTAAAGGCTTAATCAAAAATGAAGAAGTTTTTTTAAAAATCTATTCTAGATTATCGCCTAATACATCATTTTATGTTGGTAAGTTCAAGTTAAAACAAAGTATGAGTCTACCTCAAATTATCCAGGAACTCGGTTCAAAAAATAAGGCTAATTCTGGTAATACGTTTGCTTTAATTGAGGGTGACAGTATTTTTGAAGATTTCTAAGAATTTGGAAAAAAACTAAGTTAAACAAAGATGAATTTTTAGAAAAAAAGTAAATGATGCTGAATTTATCAAAAAGTTAGAAAAAAACAATTTCCAGAATTAATTACAAAGGAAATTTATGGAAAAGATATTAAATATGCATTAGAAGGATATCTGTATCCAGCAATATATGACATAAGTGATAATGAAACCGTTGAAAGCTTAATTACGAAAATGGTTAAATTAACTAATGAGAAAGTTTTACCGTTATATAAAAACAATAGTAAGTCTTGGAAAATCAACGGACAACAAGTTAATATCTCTATTCATGATTATATTACTATGGCAAGTATTCTTGAAAAAGAATCAACTAAATCTGATGAAAATAAACTTATAGCGAGTGTATTTTTAAATAGATTAGCCCAAGGAATGAAATTACAGACAGATCCATCTGCAAACTATGCAGCTGATAAATTGACAGGAGCACCTACACAGACAGAATTAACGTTAAATTCTCCTTATAATACTTACGTGATTGTAGGACTGCCACCTGGACCAATTTCATCTGTTGGAAGTGCTTCATACGAGGCATTAAATAATGCAGAAAATACAGATTATCTATATTTCTTACATGCAACAAAAGATGGAAAGGCGTATTTCTCTAAAACATATGCTGAACATGAAGCATTAGCTAAGGAACATATTGAAGGTTATATTCCAGCTGGAAACTAATTAAATATAAATAGACGACTTAAAAATTGATTATTAAAAAAATTGATTTTCAAGTCGTTTCTTTTTATTGGAATTAGTACTATTGAATAAATATCAATAATGAGGTAAAAATTAATTGTAAGATTAAAAAAATTAGGAGTTTTTTTATGCAACAGTATTTTTTTAAAATGAAGAATTTAATATTGAATCAACATATGAGCTGTCAAAAAGATGACAGTAATCATATTGTGAGAATCATGAGAAAAAAAATAGATGATAAGGTGTATGTTGTATTTAATAATGAAGTTAAATATATTTGTACGATTGTTGATAATAATGTAGATAAAGTTCTAGTTACACCATATGAAGAAGTATTAGGGACTAATGAACTTTCAACGAAAAATAACAGTAGCTATACCACCTTTGAAAAAAATGATAAAATAGAATATCTAATGCAAAAGTTAACTGAATTAGGTGTGAGTAATATTGTCCTATTTAATTCTGAGAGAAACATTGCTAAGATAAAAAAAGATAAAGTGGATTCTAAGATTAATAGATGGAATAAAATTGTTAAAGAAGCTGCAGAACAATCTAAGAGAAATATAATTCCTGATATTACATATGTAGATAGTTTAAAAGATTTAATAACTTTTTCTGAAAAGTTCAATCATAAAGTAGTAGCATATGAAAAAGAATCAGTTAATGAAGAAAAATATCAACTTGAAAAAAATTTATTACATTCTGATTTAAGTAATAAAGAGGTAATCGCAGTATTTGGAAGCGAAGGTGGACTTTCTGAAAAAGAAGTCGATTTTTTAACTGAAAATGAATTTGATATGATAGGATTAGGTAAGAGAATACTAAGAGCAGAAACTGCACCACTATATTTTGTTAGTTGTGTTGCATATTTTAGTGAATTTAATTAGAGGAGTTAAAAAATGAGTGTTGAATTAAACTTAACAGCAAAAGAAATTTATGAAAAAGAGTTTAAAAAAAGCAGAGTTAAAGGATATAGCGAAGAAGATGTTAATGATTATTTAGATTTAATAATTGAAGACTATATGAAACTAGACAAACTTATAACGAGACTAAAAGAATTAGAAATTGAAAACCAAAATCTAAAAATTAAAATTGAAGCTATAAAAAATACAAGTCGCGAAGATAAACCTGTTCAAGTAACAAACTTAGATATACTAAAACGATTATCTAAACTAGAAACTGCAGTTTTTGGACCGAATAATGCTGATCATGACCTATATTAGTTAGTTTATCTATTAAGATTAAAAGGAGAATTTCATGAATATTTTATTAATAGTTTCCGGAGGAATTGCAGCTTACAAATCAATAGATTTATGTAGTTCTCTTGTGAAGCAAGGTAATAATGTTAAAGTAATACTGACAAAGAATGCCGAAAATTTTGTAACGCAGTTACCTTTCCAAACGTTGACAAAAAATAGAGTGTATACTAGTACTTTTGAAGAAATAGATGAGAATGAAATACAACATATAGATTTAACGAAGTGGGCTGATAAGATAATTGTAGCACCAGCTACAGCTAATCTAATTTCAAAATTTGCAAATGGGATTGCAGATAATTTAGCTTCCTCGTTAATGTTAGCGGTGCGAGATGTTTCTAGGATATATATAGTTCCTGCGATGAATACGTTTATGTATAGAAATCCAATTATTAAAGAAAATATGAATAAACTGATAAAACTTGGATTTAATTTTGTAGAGCCTGATAGTGGACTTTTGGCATGTGGTGATGTAGGAGAAGGTAAATTTCCATCAATAGAGAAAATCGAAAATGCACTATTCCAAGAAATTGAACAAGATTTAAAAAATAAAAAAGTATTGGTAACTGCGGGTCCTACGAAAGAATTTATCGATCCATTTAGATGTCTTACGAATCCTTCTACTGGTAAAATGGGAATAGCTATTGCTAATGAATGTGCTAAAAGAGGAGCTGAGGTGATTCTTGTATCTAGTATAGATGGTGATAGTATCAGCGATAAAGTCAAGAAAATTAAAGTTATTAGCACAAATGATATGTTTGAAGCAGTAAAAAACAATTTTAAGGATTGTGATTTTATTATTAAAGCAGCAGCTGTTTCAGATTATACACCTGTACAAGTCTTTGATAAAAAAGTAAAAAAACAAGATGGAAATTTATCAATTGAATTTAAGAGAACACAAGATATTCTAAAAATATGTTGGAGATAATAAGACTGATAATCAAAAAGTTATAGGTTTTGCTGCAGAAACAAATAATTTAATAGAGTATGCAAAAGAAAAAATAACTAAGAAAAATCTTGATTATATTGTTGCTAATGATATATCAAAAAAAGATATTGGCTTTGGTAGTGATGATAACGAAGTGTATATTATCGATAAGCATAATAATATTAAAAAAATTGATAAAAAGTAGTAAAAAAATAATATAGCAAAAAGCCATAATTGATGAGATATCGAAATAGAAGCAGATTGATGAATAGGAGGTGGGATTATGTATGCTGAGGTAATAATTGATGTTAATAATCATAATGTTAACCAGAGTTTCTATTATCTTGTGCCTGATGAGTTGAAAACCAGAAGCTTAGTGGGATATAGAGTCGAAGTTCCATTTGGAACAAGAGTAGTTCAAGGTTATATAGTAAATATTAGAAAAGATAATATTGAAGATCAATCTTCAAAGAGTTTTAAGTATATAAAAAAGATAAAAGATGATTTTCCTATATTAACTAAAGAAATGATTTTGTTATCAAAGGTGATGGCAGATGAATTGTTTTGTACAAGAATACAAGCTATTGAAACAATAGTTCCTACAAGTTTAAAAAACAAATATGTAGAATATTATGAGTTAATAGATGCTAATACTACGTTACTTCTAGATTATGCTAAACACTTTAATAATTATAAGCTTATTGAAAAAGAAAAAAATTTGAGAAATTATTTACAGTTGAACAAATCGGCTACCTAATCTCACTTAAAGCTATTAAACTTGTAAGTAAAAATTAAAGAAAAAAATAATAACGAAACTGAAGAATTTTTTTGTATTAGATAACTATAGAGATTCTAAATTAACAAAAAAACAAAAAAGAATTAGTTGATTATTTAATTTCACATGAAAGGATTAAAAAAATCAAAGGTTAAGGAAGAGTTAAAAAAATAGGGACTTCTGTCACGAAAAAAATTACTTGAAAAAAGAATGTAATTAGAGTTATTGAAGAAGATGTTAAACATGATATAAATACATCTATACTAGAAAATAATACGAAGCTAAGTGAACATCAACAAAAAATTTACGACAGGATTAGCGAGAATTTTGATAGTGAAAAGTTCAATGAGTATCTTTTACATGGTGTAACAGGTGCGGGAAAAACAGAGATCTATATAAAACTTGTTGAAGCGGTGCTTAAAGAAGGGAAAGACGCTATCATTTTAGTTCCCGAGATTATATTAACACCACAAATTGAAAAGAAATTTAGGAAGGTATTTAGTGATAATATCGCAGTTATACACTCTAGATTAAATTCAAAAGAAAAGTATAATGAGTGGAAAAAAATCAGAGATGGAAAAGTTAAGATATGCTTAGGTACTAGATCAGCGGTTTTCGCACCTTTTAATAATCTAGGTATTATAATTATAGATGAAGAGCACGAAAACAGCTATAAACAAACAGACTCACCTAGATATGACGCTAAGGATATAGCGAAAAAACGTGGAATTTATAATAAGTGCACAGTAATATATGCTAGTGCAACGCCCTCTGTAGATTTATATTATAATTTTGAAAAAAATAATCCTAATAATTTGTTAAAGCTTACGCATAGGTTTAACAATAAATTACCAAAGATAAATATAGTTCACATTGAAGAAAAAGAAGACGTGATTGCTAGTGAATTACTTGTTAAGATCAAAGAAAAAATAGAGAAGAAGGAACAAGTACTCTTATTAATGAATAAACGTGGATATACTAACTTTATTCGTTGCTTTTCATGTGGGCATTTATATAAATGTGAAAATTGTGATATAAGTTTAAACTATCATAAACATGATAATTCATTGCATTGTCATTTTTGTGGATATCAAAAGAAAATTTCTAATATACCTAAATGTTGTGAACACCCTGAATTAGTTTCGGGAAATTATGGTATACAACGAGTTGAAGAATACTTATATCAAAACATACCAGATGTTAGAATAACAAGGATGGACTCTGATACCACTAGTAGAAAAGGAGCGTATGAAAAACTGCTTACTGATTTTAAAAATCACAAATCTGATATACTTTTAGGTACTCAGATGATATCAAAAGGACTAGATTTTCCCAATATTACTTTAGTTGGTGTATTATCAATAGACAGTATGATTGCGCTACCTAGCTTTAAAGCCAATGAAAAACTATTCCAATTACTAGTCCAAACAGCTGGTAGGGCTGGACGTAGTGAGAAAGAGGGGGAAGTTGTCTTTCAAACAAATATAGCTAGTAATATATTAGATTATGCGATAGTACATAGTTATGAAAAATTTTATAAGTATGAACTAAATAGACGTAAATTAATAGATTATCCACCGTTTTGTAAAATCTCTTTTATAACTATAAAAGGATATGATGAACAAAAGACAGAACGTGTAGCTAAGATGATATTTGATTTTATTAGTAAAAAACAAAATGATTTATCTGTCTTGGGACCTAATAAGAGTTTATTTTTATAAAATAAATAATGAATATAAATTCAATATAGCAATAAGATATCAAGATGAGAATTATAAGAAACTTTATCCGATATTAAAAATATATAAATGATTACTTTTGCCGAAAGCTTTTTCTAAAGAAAAAAATTACAATTACTATAGATAATTCAGCACTAGATTATATGTAAATAATTCAAAAAAATTATATTATAAGTATTGCATATTAATTTTCAATAGTACATAAATCAACCCAAAGAAATGTAAATTTGGGTTGATTATATTTTTTTATAAATAGCTGTAAAAAAATTTGAAAAAAACGCGATTTTATCGTATAATATAGAGATGTAGATTTATATTTAATGACTGGAGGAAGATTGTGGAAATAGAACAGGTTATTAAAATTTCACAACTCTATGATTTTTTTACTCTGAATTACTAAGGGATAAACAAAAAAACAGTATTTAGATGATTACTATTTCAACGATTTATCACTGACAGAGATTTCTGAAAAATTATAATATATCAAAACAAGCCGTGTCTAATAATATTAAGAGAACAATATTAGAATTAGAACAGTTTGAAGAGAAGTTAAATTTAATAAAATTAAACAATCAGAGATTGTTTTTACTAAACGAGATAAAGAAATCAACTACGGATACAGAAGTACTAACGTATGTTGAAGAATTGATAAAATTAGAAAATTAGGAGAGCTTGTATGGCATTTGAAAACTTATCAGAAAGATTACAAAATACAATAGCTAAGCTTACTGGAAAAGGTAAAGTTTCAGAAGCGGATGTAAAAGAAATGATGCGAGAAGTTAGGTTAGCTTTACTAGAAGCTGACGTTAACTTTAAAGTTGTAAAAGAATTTGTAAAAAAAATCAGTGAAAGAGCTGTTGGGACAGAGGTTATGAAATCTCTTACTCCAGCTCAACAAGTTGTAAAAATAGTAAACGAAGAATTAGTTGAACTATTAGGTGGCTCTAATGTTGAATTAAACCAAGGTGGTAAAATTACTACTGTTATGATGGTTGGTCTTCAAGGTGCAGGTAAAACAACTACCGCTGGTAAATTAGCGCTTAAAGTTAAAAAGTCTATGAAGAAAAAGCCGCTTCTTATCGCAGCTGACGTATATAGACCTGCTGCAGTTCAACAATTAAAAACATTAGGTAAGCAACTTGATATCGAAGTATTCTATGTAGATAAAGATCCAGTAGATATTGTTAAGGATGGATTAGCTTTTGCTAAGGAAAATTACTTCAACTATGTAATTATCGATACAGCAGGGCGTTTACACATCGATGAACTATTAATGGATGAATTAAAAAATATTAAAGCTGCTACGACACCAGACGAAATCTTACTTGTTGTCGATTCTATGATAGGGCAAGAAGCAGTTAATATTGCAACATCATTTGACGAGCAACTTGACATTACCGGTTTAGTGCTAACTAAATTAGATGGTGATACTCGTGGTGGTGCTGCACTATCTATTAAGTCTATTACAGGAAAACCAATTAAGTTAGTCGGTATGGGTGAAAAAATGAATGACCTTGAGTTATTCCACCCAGAACGTATGGCATCTCGTATTTTAGGTATGGGTGACGTACTTACATTAATTGAAAAAGCACAAGCTTCTATCGATGAAGATGAAGCTAAAAAAATGCAGGAAAAAATTCTAAATCAAAGTTTTACTTTTGAAGATTTCTTAACTCAATTAGAACAAGTTAAAAAACTAGGAAGCCTTAAAGACATACTTGGAATGATTCCTGGAATGGGTAAACTGAAAAATATGAATTTAGATGCTGTTGATGAAAAACAATTTGTTTATATCGAGGCTATTATTAAGTCAATGACAATTGAAGAAAGACAAAATCCTGATATTATAAATGTACCACGTAGAAAACGTATTGCCCAAGGTAGTGGTCGTCCTCTTAATGAGGTTCATAAACTTATCAAACAGTTCGAAGAAATGAGAAAAATGATGAAACAATTCGGTGGACTTATGAATGATAAATCTAAAAGAAAGGGTCTTGGAAGAATGTTTGGTGGCAAACTTCCATTCTAGTTAATTATGAATAATATAGTTTTATTCCAACCAGAGATTCCTGCTAATACAGGAAACATTGCACGCACTTGTGTTGGAACTAATACAAGATTACATTTAATTAGACCGCTAGGATTCTCTATTGATGATAAACATGTAAAGAGAGCTGGTTTAGATTATTGGGAACATCTAGATTTAGTTGTTTGGGATAGTTTTGATGAATTTTTAGAAGCTACTAATGACAAACACTATTATCTTATAACTAAATTTGGAACAAAAAATTATTGTGATTTTGATTTTTCAAATGAGAATAATGAAGATATCTATTTTATTTTTGGTAGAGAGACAAAAGGATTACCAAAAGAATTTAGAGAGAAATATAGCGAACAGGCATTACGTATTCCAATGAGTGAAAATGTTCGTTCTCTAAACTTGTCTAATACAGCTGCATTAATAATTTACGAAGCTTTGAGACAACAAAATTTTAATAAATTAAAATAGTATGTGAGGGGAGAATTTAGATTTTTTGTCTTGAATTAACCCCTCTAAATAAGAATATATAAGGAGAAAACCATGACATTTGTTGATATTATAGATGATAATAATTTAGTAGAAGCTAGTACCAAAGATATGTTACTAAAACTATTAGAATGTGCTGCAGAGTATGAAAATGTTGATACTGAGATTACTGAAATGTCGCTATCATTTGTTAGTAAAGAAGAAATACAAGAAATTAACCGAGATTATAGAGGGAAAGATGTTCCTACTGATGTTATTTCTTTTGCTCTAAATGATGAAGTAGAAGATGAAATTGATATTATTGGTCTTGAAGATGAGATTAATTCTATTGGTGATGTAATTATCTGTGTTGATATTGCTCATGAACAAGCAAAAGAATATGAACATAGCTTTGATAGAGAAATAGGTTTTCTTGCAGTACATGGATTTTTACACTTATTAGGCTATGATCACATGACTGAAGAAGATGAAAAAGAAATGTTTGGTAAACAAGATAAGATTCTTGAGAAGTTTGGTTTAAGGAGATAAACATGTTTGAAGAACAAATTAAAACGGGATTTGTCACAATTATAGGTAGACCTAATGCTGGTAAATCTACGTTATTAAATAATATATTACAACAAAAAATAGCAATAATGTCGGATAAACCACAAACGACACGTAACATTATAAATGGTGTTTATACTGATACTGACTCACAAATCGTCTTTATTGATACTCCTGGTATTCACAAACCAAAACATAGACTTGGTGATTATATGATGAAACTTGCTAGTAGTGCAATTCAAGAATCTGAGATAGTTTACCTAATTATAAATGCCAGTGAGAAGTTTGGTCCTGGAGATCAACATTTAATAAACATAGTTAAGGAATTAAAAGTTCCAACGTTTTTACTAATTAATAAAATCGATTTAATTTCACCTGAACAATTGATTCAGATAATTGAATTCTATAAAGATTTATATGATTTTGTCGAGATAGTTCCTATCTCAGCATTAAAGTCAATAAATGTTGATAATTTATTAAACACAACAAAAAAATACTTACAACCAAGTTTTAAAATGTATCCTGATGATGTAATTACTGACTCTCCGGAGTATTTTGTAATATCAGAATTCATCAGAGAAAAAGTATTACAGTTAACGGAACAAGAAATACCACATTCAATAGCTGTTGTTATTGATAGAATAGAAAAACAGCCAGGTAAAAAGAAAAATATTATTGCTACAATAGTTGTTGAAAGAAATCACAAAAAGGTATGATTATCGGAAAACAAGGTAAAATGATTAAAGAAATTGGTTCTAGGGCAAGAAAAGATATAGAGGTTCTTCTAGGAGAGAAAGTATTCTTAGAGCTTTGGGTTAAAGTAATCGATAACTGGAGATCAAAACCAAACCAAATTCGTGACCTTGGCTATAGGGATGATATCTTTGACTAATAGAAATTTTATTACAGGAATAATAATAAAAAAAATAAGATATAGAGATTACCATGAAATATTACATGTTTTAACGGAACAAGGTAATATAGAAAGTTTTTTCTATGAAAATGTCCATAAAAGTAAGAAAAAAATTAAAGTGAGTACCCCATATGAGGTATCTATTAATTTTTTTCCTACTAGTGGTATGAACAAAATTACAAACCTTGAAATTGAAAAATACGTATACAAATATTGTATATGACATATTAAAAAAATAGTTATGTTGCCAATATGTTGGAATATGTTAATTTAATAACTGATAATACATTTAATATGTATAAGTTATTAAAAAGTATGTTTAAAAAAATATAGAAAATGATGTTTCTGAAAAAAACTTGTTTTAATATATTTTTTTGTGTCAAATTTTAAAAAGGTCAGGGTTTTTATGTTTAAATATCAAAAAAACAGATCAAACTTATGTAGGATATAGCTTTTTAAAAAATAGCTTTGTTGATAAGTTTAATATAGATCATAGTGTATATGGTCTTAGTGATTCGCTAGTGAAACTTACATACTATATGACTGTTAAAAGTATTGACTTTTTGGAAAGTTTAGAAATAGATAATAAAGATTTAATTCGGCTATTTTCGTTTTTAAATGCGTTATTTAAAGAATTTGTAGGAATAGAGACTAAATCTTATACTAAAATATTAGAACTCGAGGAAATGTTAGGTTCTAATTAAGAAAGAGGCTATATATGAATAATGCAATAGGAGTATTTGATAGTGGAGTAGGTGGACTAACAGTTGCTCGCGAAATTATGAGACAGTTACCAAACGAAACTATCTATTATTTCGGCGATGTTAAAAATTGCCCTTATGGTGATAAAACAAAGGAAGAAATAATAAAAAATACGGATAGAGCAGTAAAATTCTTAATAGATAAGGGAGTAAAGCTAGTTGTTTTAGCATGTAATACTGCAACAGCTGCGGCACTAGACTATCTGCAAAGTAAATATGAAGTACCTATTATAGGAGTTGTTCAACCAGGAGCAAGACGAGCTATCCAAGCAACAGAGAATAATAAAGTACTAGTATTAGGAACAAAGTTCACAGTGAATTCAAAAGTATATGATATAGAGATTGAAAATATCAATTCTGATATTATAGTTTTTGATAAAGCTTGCCCAGCTTTTGTACCTTTTATAGAATCAGAAGGAAATCTTGATAAAGAAGCTACAAAAAATTTAATATCTGATACATTAGGTAATACTAACACGCTAGGCGTTGATACCGTAGTTCTTGGTTGTACGCATTATCCAATATTGAAGAAAGATATAGAAGATTATTATGGTAACAATATTAAAGTTATTTCTTCAGGAAGAGAGGCAGCACGTGAAGTAAGTACTGTTTTAGGATATGCAAAATTACATCAGAAAAAGTTAAATAAAAAGAACACAGATTCTTTATCTCACAAGAGAGTGATAATTTTAATAGTATTGCTTCAAAGTGGTTAAAGAAAGATATTAATGCAGAAGTAGTTGAAATATAGGAGTGATAAAATGAAAGAATTGATTTTAGCATCGAATAATGCACATAAAGTTGAAGAAATTAAAAGTATATTGAGTGATTATAATATTCTAACATTAAAAGATATTAATTTTACTGATGAGATTATTGAAGATGGATTAACATTTGAAGAAAATGCTTTGATAAAGGCAAGAACAATCTCAAAATACTCAGGAAAAGCTGCAATAGCTGATGATAGTGGACTTAGTGTTGAACTATTAGATGGCCGTCCTGGAGTTTATTCTGCAAGATATTCAAAAGAACAAATTGATTCAAAGAATATAGAGAAAATTTTATCTGAGTTAGATGGTAAGAAATCAAATGCTAAGTTTGTATCAGTTATAGCATTAGTTAAACCTGATGGTACAGAATTTACTTTTAGAGGAGAATGCCATGGTGAAATTATCTCCGAACAAAGAGGTAACAATGGCTTTGGCTATGATCCTATATTTTATGTTCCAAGTTTAAATAAAACATTTGCAGAATTAAGTTCTGAAGAAAAAAATAGTATCAGTCATCGAAAAGAATCGTTGGAGAAATTTTCTAATTTTTTGAAAGAAGAAAATAATGAAAACTAAAATAATACGAGAAGATTGTATTGCCTGTGGAAATTGCAATGCGATATGCCCTGATGTCTATGATTATGACGAAGATGGAATAGCGTATTGCATTATCGATGATAATAAGATGACTGAAGAAGTTGCTGAAAAGTATCGTAGTTTAGTCTTAGAAGCAAAAGAAAATTGTCCAACTGAGGCAGTTTTTGTAGAAGAAGACTAGAAAGGAGAGAAGATTGAGCAATAAAAAAACAAAAAGTACAAAAAAAACAAGTAAAACTAGTAAAAACAAGAAATCCACTAAGGTTAGTGGTAAAAAGACAAGTGTAAAGAAAGCCCCAAAGAAAAATGTTATTCCCGTTTTATCTAAAGAAGCTTATCGCGGATTATATTTTGTAATTTCTGTTCTTATAGTAATTTTAGCTGTTTTACAAATGGGATTTATTGGTAGATTTTTTTGATGCACTTTTTAAATATTTATTTGGAAGTTTTAGTTATCTTATCTATATAATAATAGTTGCAACGCCAATATATTATATTATGAATAAAAAAAGCTAAAAAAACTCCAGCAATTATAGTAATATTATTAATTTTAGTAGATTTTCTATTTCAGTTAATTTACATTGGCAACGGTGATAATAATTTGTTAAGTTTTTAATGATATTTACAATAATAGAGTTAGTTCATATGGTGGAGGATTATTGTCTTATTACCCTGTTAAATTTTTTTAATATATTTATTATCCTATTATGGTTCATTATTGGTAATAATATCAGCTATAATAACAGTTATATTTTTATATTTTAATATTAATCATAGGGAGTTAGTCTTAAGTATTAAACATCATATAGTTAATGCATTTGATAAAAATGAGTATATAGAAGATACTTTAGATGATTATCAAGAAGAGGATGATATTATCTATGACGAATATAATTCGTCTAATGTTAATAGAGAAAACTCTAATGAACAGAGATATAATAAAATTAAAGATAAAGATTTAGTTGTTGATATAAGAGAATTCAAAGAAGATGAAGAATTTTATGATGAGGAAATTGTACAACGTCCTTCTAGAAAACAACCTAAATTAAATAAAGAACATATTGCTGTTGAAGAAGAAATGGTTAATGAAATAGTTTCGGAAGAGTCGTATGATAATTATCAACTGCCACCAGTTACACTACTTAATAACCCAGTTAAGAAGCAAACTATTACTAAAGGTGATGTCGTAGAAAAATCAAAAATTCTTCAAAGTACATTTAATAACTTTGGTATTGAGGTTAAGATTGTTAAAGCGATAGTAGGACCATCGATTACACAGTTCCAAATCTTACCAACCCCAGGAACTAAAGTTAGTAAGATAGTAAATCTGAGCAATGATATAGCGCTAAATCTTGCGGCTAAAGATGTACGTATAGAAGCCCCGATTCCTGGTAAATCGTTGATTGGTATAGAAATACCTAATACGGTAAATGAGTTAGTAACAATGAAGGAAGTATTTGTTAATGACGAAAATAATTCACCACTATCTGTTGCTTTAGGTAAAGATGTATCAGGTGAATCTATTTTCACAAGAATTGATAAAACTCCACACTTATTAATAGCAGGTTCTACAGGTAGTGGTAAATCTGTTTGTGTAAATACTATAATTACAAGTATATTATTAAAGAATAAACCTGATAAAGTTAAATTGATAATGATAGATCCTAAGATGGTTGAATTATCAATTTATGATGGCATTCCACACTTACTTACTTCTGTTGTTACAGATCCAGTAAAAGCGGCAGATGTTCTTCATAAAGTAGTTCTTGAGATGGAAAACAGATATAGAGAATTTGCAAGAGCTAGAGTAAGAAATATGGAAGGATATAATCGAATAGCAGCTAAAGACCCAGATTATAAAGAATTACCATATATAGTTGTTATAATAGATGAATTGGCAGATTTAATGATGGTTTCTTCTAAGGAAGTAGAGGAATCAATAGCTCGTATAGCTCAAAAAGCTAGGGCTGCAGGTATACATATGATAATCGCAACTCAAAGACCTTCTGTTGATGTTATAACAGGTGTTATTAAAACTAATATACCATCTAGAATTGCCTTTGCTGTAAGTTCTAGCATTGATTCAAGAACTATTCTTGATAAGTCGGGTGCAGAAACATTACTTGGTAAAGGTGATATGCTGTACTTATCAGCTGAATCAAGTAAGCCAGTACGTGTACAAGGAGCTTTCTTATCTGATGAAGAAGTAGAGAAAGTTGTTGACTTTGTAAAAAGTCAGTCTGAAGCACAATATGATCCAAATATGACGCCAAGTGAAGTAAGTTCACAAAATGGAGGCTCATCTGATGAAGATGTAGATCCATTATACAAAGAGGTACTATTATTTATAGCTAAAACACAAAAAGCTTCAGCTTCATTATTGCAAAGAAGGTTTAAAATAGGTTATAATAGAGCAGCAAGAATAATAGATATGCTAGAAGAAGACGGATACATTGGACCTGTAGATGGAAGTAAACCTAGAAAAGTATTTCTAGAAAAAGAATATGCAGAGGATTATGAATAACGTTAGTCTTTTGCGTCGGATTTACATAATATAATTTATGTAAACTTAAAAATAAAATAGAGGTGAATTAAAGTGAAAAAAAATAAAAAATTATTAGTTGGATTACTAACAATAGTGATTTTAGCTGTTATTGGGCTATCTGCTTATGCTTATCAAAAGCAGCAAACACTGAATAGTAATAAACCAAAAAGTTGAAAAAGAAAAAAAGATGATTCTAAATTTGAAAAAAATTGATAAAAGATACAGTTTCTAAATTTGATAAAGAGAATGATTTAAATAAAAAAATTGAAATTTTCAAATCTTTGGTTGATAAAAAAAGATGAAATTTCAAAAGAGAAAAAAAGATAAATTAAATTCTGATTATAATGATGCAATTAAAAAAATATGCGAGAAAAAAACTATCAAATAGCATTAAAGAAAAAATTAAAAACGCAACTTCAAGTGATGATGATAAGAAAAATAACGAAAAAGTAGAAGCAGCTAAAAAAGAATTAAATGATCTACAAGCCTTATTAGATAAAGAAAAATCAGTTTTATTTGAAAAAGAAGAAGACTACAATTCTATCACTCAGAGTATTAAAGATACTTTAACTGCCCTTGATACTTCTAAAACTCCAGAATCAACTCAAACTCAACAATCTAGAGAAGCACATTCTACTCCTGAAGTAGCGGAAGCTCCAGTTAGTCAATCAAATACTGGTTCGCCATCTAGATCATATAATTCTAATACTAGCAGTTACAGCTCTGATTCAAGTACTACATATAGACCAACAACTCGACCAAATAACAATAATACTACTAGTGAGCCCGCAGGTCGCAGTACTGGATCAACACCAACTGCAACACCTCCAGCAGCGTCAGAAACTCCAAGCACACAACCTACACCAACACCAGGTAGTGCTGATTCGAATGCAAATGCAAATTCATAACTAAAAAATGCAGGATAATTAGATTTATCCTGTATTTTTTATTGTAGCAAGGTATAGAATATGTTATAATTATTAATGAATTAAAAAAAATTTTTAATAGTAATATAGAAGGGCAAGTAAAAATAATGAACCTACCGAATAAAATTACATTATTTAGAACAATATTAATACCTGTATTTATAGTATTTTTACTAATTGATATGGGAGGAAGTATTTCTATTCTAGGCGGAAGAAATATATCCTTAAATATCTTTATTGCAGCATTAATATTTATATTTGCATCATTTACTGATTTTATTGATGGTTATTTAGCAAGAAAATATAATTTAGTTACAAATATGGGGAAATTTTTGGATCCATTAGCCGATAAACTTCTCGTAGGAAGTGCTTTCATTGTAATGGTGGAATTAGGACTAATGCACAGCTGGATGGTAGTCGTGGTAATTGCAAGAGAATTTGCTGTAACTGGTTTAAGACTTTTAGCTGTTGAAAAAGGTGAAGTTATACCTGCTGGTATTTTAGGTAAGCTAAAGACTATTAGTCAGTTAGTCGCTATAATTCTTATATTATTAGGTAATCCTATTTTTAATACTATAGGATTTAAACTAGACTATATTCTATTATGGATATCAGTAATTTTAACGATACTATCTGGAATCGAGTATTTCAAAAAAACTCATTACATGTATTCAAATAATGTTAGTGATAGGTTCATCCTATCCTAGCATTTTTTTATTTTTTTGAGAGGTGTTTTATAAATGAATAAAGTATTAAAAGATGAGGATTTTTAAGAGAAAGTTCCCCATAAAACTTGTTAAACATAATAATGAGTGGAAAAGTTGGTATAAAGATGAAAAAACAAATTTATTATCTAAACTAAAAAAATATGAAGTAAGTATTTATCACATTGGAAGTACAGCGATTCCAAATATCTATTCTAAGGATATAATAGATGTAATTTTAGAAATCTATAATAGTGATGATTTTGATAGTATAATTGATATTCTGAATGTAGAATGGGAACTACGTTGGATAGAAGATATTAAAGCTTTTCTAGTTAAAGGTTATGGAAATAATGGTTTCCAAGATAAAGTCTTTCATCTTCACGTAAGAAGAAAAGGTGATATCGAAGAAGTAAATTTTAGAGATATATTAAGAGAAAATCCCAGAATAGCAAGACAATATGAAAGTTTAAAATTAAAACTAGAAATGAAATATAAATATGATAGAGAAGGATATACAGCTGGTAAAAACGAAATTTATAAAAGACACTATAAAAAGATATAGTTTACATAAATAATATTATGTAAACTATATCTTTGTTTTATCTTTTTATTAAAGTATCTAAATAATCCTTGAATTGAAACTATTGACCAAACGCCTTCAAGTAAAACAAATTCCCATTGTTTTCCAATAAATGCATCTATTTCTAAAATTAGAGCGCCAATAGCATTTAGTATAATAGATAGTTAAGTGAAGTTGTTTTAAATTTTCCTAAATGGAAGATATAATTCAACACTAATCATCAAGTTTATCAATATTTTGCTTAATAATCTTTTTGGATTCATTAATGTATAACATTGATGTATCACTATTAGAATGGCCCATTTGTGTCATAATTATTGGTATGTTCCCATTTGTTTTAAGAGCCAGTTTTGTACCGTAACTGTGTCTTAATTTATGAGGAGACATTGGAACATTAAAAGCATCAGTATACTTCATTACTAATTTCTGAATAGCTCTTATTGATAGTCCAGTTTTATTTTTACTAATAAATACATAATCTTCTCTATTAAGTCTAAAAGATAGGGAAGTAATGTATTTGTTTAGTCTATCTAAAGCTGATTTGGTAATTATTACTGTGTCTACCTTATTACCTTTTCTAATAACATTGATTTCACTATTTAAAAAATCTATGTCTTTGACTTTTAAATTAGCAAGTTCATTGACACGAATACCACTCTTTAAAAATAGTGTTAGTATAGCTAGGTCTCTTGCTTTGTCTCTTAAGAAAAATGATTTACCGTGATTAGATAAGGTTTTTTCGTATTCGAACTCAACATATTGTAAAAATTCTTCATCTTGAGAATCTAAAAATATCTTTTCTGATATTTTCTTTGATCTTGAAGATAATGTTTCTTTAACTCGATTAATAGGTATTTTAAGCATAACATTTCTTTCGAAATAAGCTTTACCTTGCTCAGTTTCACTTGTTACAGTAAGAAACTTGTAGAGTGATCTCATAGCAGCTTTATAGTTATTAATAGTAGTTTGACTACGGTATTTACCATTAACTTGTTCGCGAGATAGACTCTTGAAATAACTTTCCATTTCTTTTTTTGAAATATTCTCTAAAGTAGAAAGGCTGACATCTTTAATAAGTTCAGCATCAGATATAGTTTCTCTTATTGTCCAATTTAAAAAGTTCTTATATGTTTCAAGATACCTGTGCAAAGTTAATGGTGACAAATTATCATAATATGTATCTATAAAATCTTCTATGTAATCAGGAAACTCTGGAAGTATTTTATTTATTTTTTGTTTATAATAATCACGTTGATTCATTGGTATTACTAACATTCTCCTATACTTAATTAATTATACATATAATATGTATTATACGAACAATTATATTATATCATATTTAGCTGATTCTTTCAATATATGTTTGTCCCCTAATATTTTGATCTGTTATTTTTTTATCATATACTATTAGTTTTTTTAAGTTTGTTTTGTATTAAAATATGATTAGTATAGTTTATTTATTATTATATAAACTAATTACTGTGATTTTTTTGTTTTCTGTCCTTTTATAAAAATAATATCACCTATTTAAACGCCGTATAAGCGTCCTAGAATTTAATTATTCCAAAAAGCATTAAAAACGCTCAGAATTGATTTAAACGCCTAATTTAGTATTTTTTGTAATTTTTATAGTGTTTATTATTAAATTAATGTAAAAAGCTATCTAAGTTTCCTTAGATAGCTTAAAGTTTATCGCTTAATTATACACGCTCAACTTTTCCAGATTTTAAAGCTCTAGCAGAAACCCAAACTTTTTTAGGTTGTCCGTCTACTAAAATTGTTACTTTTTGTAGATTAGCTTTGAATTTTCTTTTATTTGCGTTCATTGCGTGTGAACGAGTATTTCCTGAACGAGCTTTACGTCCAGTTACGTAACAAACTTTTGCCATGAATTAATCCTCCTTTTGGAAATAGTTTATTCATAACATTTACTACATACACAACTAATAATATAACATACCTTAACATAAATATCAAGTAAAAACTTTAATTTATAATAATTTTCTTTATGCAAACGATGTTATAAACAATATTATAATAAATGCTATGACAGAAGATACTGTTGTTCCTAGTGTCCAGGTCTTAAATGTAGTTTTAAAGTCTAAATTTAGATATTGTTTAAATAACCAAAATCCAGGATCATTCACATGTGAACAGAACATACTTCCTGCTGTGATGCTTAACATTATAAACACTGGTGAGTAACTTACAGTACTAACTAGTGGCTCGACAATAGCAAGTGTTGTTATTGCAGCTATTGTAGCACTACCTAATGATATTCTTAGTATAGAAGCTACTAAGAAGCTAATAACGATTGGTGATAGATTAAGACCATTAGTCAGTCTAATAATTTCATCAGTAACTTTAGAATCAACTAATACTTGTTTTAAACCACCTGCAGCACCATTAATTAGTAACACCACTGCAATTGTTTTAAGAGATTGGCTTAGTAATGGAACAATACTTCTTATTCTTAAACCTTTTGTTATCATTAATTCAACAATAGCTATTAATAAACTTATTATTAATGCAGTAACCGGATTACTTATAATTGTTAAGAAAGCTTTTATTGTTTCTGATAAATTAGGTATAGCTAAAGCTATTGTAGGAATTGTAATTAAAAGTACTGGTAATAACATTAATAAGATAGCAAATGTAGTACTCATAGTTTGATTCTCAATCTTTAGTACACTTATATTCTTTTCTTCAGTATCTGTATTAACTCTTGTTTTTACTAAATTAGAATTAGTTAATAATAAACCACCAATAAAAGCTGTAGGAATAGCAACTATTAACCCATAGTAAAACACTTCAGCCATATTTAAATTAAATGTTTTAGTGATAATACTTGGACTAGGATGTGGTGGGAATAAAGCGTGAATAGTTAAAACACCTATACTTGCGGGAAGTGCTAAATATATCTTATCTAGCTTTAACTCCTTTGCTACTGCAAGAATAATTGGAATTACTAAAATAAAAGCTACATCAAAGAATAAAGAAAAACTTATACACATTCCAGCTATAAGTAAGCCTAATTGGATTCTCTTAACTCCAAATACACTAATCATTTTCTTTGCAGTAATCTCTACTGCACCTAATTCTTCCAATATTTTACCAAACATTGCTCCTAGACCTAATATTAATGATAAATGTCCTAGAAGAGATCCAGTCCCCTTCTCTATAGAATCTATCAATGTATTAGGGGGAAGCCCTAAAAACAATCCTAGAATAATAGCTACTATTAATATTGATAAAAATGGCTCAAAATGTAATTTTGTTATTAAAAATATAAGAGCGCTAATACCAATAAACACTAACAACAATTTATAGGAATAATTTCCTAAAAAAAATGCTAATGAAGAGTAGACTATTAATCCTAAGATAATAAATATCTTATCTAATTTCATTATATTCTCCTTAATTTTTTTCATTAGGTAATTATAACATTATTAATATAGATAAGTAAAAGGTAAACGTTTTTAAGATTTATTATTTTTAGGAGATCAGCTATTTTTTCAAATGTTCTAGAATTTCGTATAGTAACAGACTTATAGAAACTTTCTTTTATTAAATACTTATGATAGGAAGTTTTTAAGTAACTTGTTTCGTTGTATTTACCCCAGAATACGGCATTTTTTCCGAAATGAACTGCTTCATCTTGTAGAGGCATTTGTTCTATACGAGCTCTCATAAGTGAATAGTCTATTTCGTTTGTATAGAATAATACATCTTTTCTATATAAATCGTTAAACCACCAGCTCGGTAAGTTTTCAAGTTCATCAAGATACTCACTCTGACTAAGTATTACTTTATTAATTTTAAATGAATAACTATTCAATATCTTTGATATGTTTTGATTTACAGTATCGATGCTATCAGTGGTATCAAATATTATATTTCCGCTATTTATATACGAAATAACATTAGTATACCCTAAATGTGAAATCATCTCTTTTAACTCAGCCATTGAAACTTTATTCTTTCCACCGACATTAATACCGCGAAGCAAAAGTACGTATTTCATTAGTTTCTCCTTTTATAAAAAACTCTCTATCATCGAAATAATAGAGAGTTTTATCATTATTCTTAAATTATGCTCTTGATACGTAAGAACCTTCAGCAGTATTGATAACTAATACATCTCCTTCTTTAACGAAAAGAGGTACTTGTAAAGTATATCCAGTTTCAACTGTAGCAGCTTTAGTAGCTCCTTGTGCAGTATCACCTTTAACACCAGGTTCTGTTTCAGTTACAGTAAGTTCTACTGTTGTTGGTAAGTCAATTCCTAAGATTTCATCACCAAACATTAAGATTGAAACTTCCATGTTTTCTTTTAAGAAGTTTAATTCATATTTTAATTGTGCTTCAGGTACTTCAATTTGCTCGTAAGTAGCGTTATCCATAAATACATATGCTTCACCAGTTGAGTAAAGGTATGACATTTTTTGGTTGTTAATTTGAGCTTTTGCAACTTTTTCACCAGCTCTGAAAGTTTTATCGTTAACAGCACCAGTACGCATATTTCTTAATTTAGAACGTACAAATGCAGCTCCTTTACCAGGTTTAACGTGTTGGAATTCCATTACTTTCCAAATGTTTCCATCAACTTCGATAGTAACTCCAGTTTTAAAATCATTAACTGATATCATTATTGTATTTCTCCTTTAAATTGTATTAATATTATTATAAATAAATTCTTTTTTTAAAAATCAAGGTATAAACTAATAATTTTTAGTGTAATTTATACAAAGAAAAATCAATAAACATTTTTTTAGTTTACATAATTATGTTTATGTAAACTAAAAATTATTTACTTTTCTTTTACAGCCTCTACCATGTAGATTCTATTACCTTTTTTAATAAACTTATCTTCATACTCAGTATGAACGTTCTCTTCTTCATAGACACTATTAGTTAAATCTAGAGAAAGTCTATTAAAAGTAAATCCGTATTTAGCATAACTCATTAAACTGTATTCGAATAAACCTTGGTTATCAGTTTTTTGAACTATTGTTTTATTTCCATTTAAGATAGTTTCATAACGTGCTAAAAACGTATGGAATGTTAAGCGTCTTTTCTCATGTCTTGTTTTAGGCCATGGATCAGAGAAGTTTAGATATAATTGATCAACTTCACCTTCAGCAAAATATTCTAGTAGATCTTCAGCATTTCCTGAAATAAGCTTTAAGTTTTCTCTATGAGTTTCTTCAACTTTATCTAATAGAAATGTTAAAACAGTTGGTTGGGCCTCCATAGCTATAAAGTTAATTTCTGGGTGTTTTTCTGCAAGTGTATGAATAAACTTACCTTTTCCACTTCCTATTTCTAAGTGTATTGGATTATCATTTCCAAAAATTTCTTTCCATTTCCCCTTGTTATCCTTAGGTTGCAAAAATACAACTGGACTATTCTCTAGACGCTCTCTAGCATCTGCTCTATTTCGAACTCTCATTCATGCACCTTTCTATTTTAATTCTATTGTTTTATTAAATAATTGTTTATTTTCTAATACTTTTTCTTTTGAACCTAGTACGCATGTATATGCTTTAGATTTCATATTTTCAAATTCTGTTGCTAATTTTCTCAAATCTTCTACTGTTGTATTTTTTATCTCATTTACAAGTTTATCATAAACTTCAAATGGAGAATTAGTGATGTATTTGTTTAATGAATATGCAGCTTGAGCACTTGGTGACATTAGCACATCTAGTGAATTTAGTGTACCTATAATATATTTATTGAGATCTTTTTCATCTGCATCAATATTAGCTACGTAGTTATTAATATTGTAATATATCTCTAGAGTTTCTGTTAAGTTTGGATCACGATAAGACCATAAATTAAAATCACCAAAAGCATTAAATATCACTCCAGAACCATAGGCTCCATTTTTAACACGGACATTATTCCATAAATAATCTAAGCTTAAGATATGTCTTAGTACTAAGTGCGTACCAGTATAATCATTTATATTATAACCCGCTCCAACGTATTGAACTAGTGAATCAAAGTAAAAACCTTCAGAATACCCTTCTTCTTCTAATTCAATTTCAAAACCTCTTTGCTTATCTAATTCAGTAGGGGATTTAGTTAAATACGAAGATATATTTTCTTTGAAGTTAGTATATTCTTCTTTATTACCGACAAAGTTAACCAATAATCTAGATTGATTAAAGATCAGATTTGCAACACTGTATAACTGCTCTTTAATTTTCTCACTATTTTGTTCATAGTTGTTTACTAATTCACTTATAAATAAATAGAAATCATATTCTCCGTGATATGAAGCAAGTTTACTTTGAGGATTATAGAAACCACTAATACGACGCGCTACAAAAGCATGGCCAGAATTTTTAAATCTACTTTCAAGCATTAACTTAATTTCTAAGAGAACATTGTATAGTGCTTCTTTATCTTCAAAATCTACATTAAGTGTAGTTTCGTCTAAAATCTTAGATAAGTCTCCAACTTTTTCTACTAAATTCTTGGCACTAACTATGAATTTCACTTCACATTCTTCACTCTTATGTTTTCTGAAAACATCCACATAAGAACTAATACCACCAAGATTTGCACCTATTTCTTTGATAATTTCAGCTTCAGTTTTATTTTTTGTATTAAAGTTAAATAATAAATAAGATAAAACTGACGCATATTGTAGCTGCTCAACTTCAAAATCACTTATGTCAAATAGCAATTTAGAATATGAAATACCATTAGTCACAGTATCATAGTGTGAAAACCTAATACCTTTGTATTCTTCAAAGAAAGTTTCTTCAAATGGATTTTTCAGTTCTACTTCTTTAGAATTGACACTTTTTAATTTTTTTCTAAATCTTCTTTCTTATCAGCGCTATTTTGCCATTCCTGTAAAGACCTAGTATTTTTAACAATATCTTCTAATTCAGTTTCTGATAAAGTAGCTTTATATTCAACTAAATCTTTTTCTTTATTTTCTTTTTCTTGTGTCGGAATTAAGTGTAATATAGCTTGTTTATTATTTTCAATTAGAAACTGTCTAGCAAGAGTTTCGTATTGTTTATTAACGCAATTTTCTTGCAAATGAGAAATTACGTTGTCTAAATCAAATGCATCTAGTATATTGTCTTCGCTATATAACCATGTTCTTAATAATCTAATCGCATAAGACACACCCTTAGGTGATGAAGTTTTATTAATCTCTTCCTTGATAGAAAAGTTTTTCTTGTTAATTGAAGCTTGAACCTGCTCATAATCAAATCCTTTATTAATAATACCTTTTAATAAAGAGTTATATTCTGCATCAAGACTTTCTAATTTATCATCACTTACGTATTTAAAGATAACTGAGTAAACAGTTTCTTTACGATCTTTTTGAACATAACTATATACATCTTCACAAATATCGTTATCAATGAAGTATTTTCTAAATTCTGTATTACTACTTCCAAGAAGAATATCATCTATTATATCGATATTCTCGATTTTACTAAATTCATTACTATCACCAAGAATATAGTTATAAGCTACATAAGCTTTATCTTTTACATCTTCATTGAAATATGTACGCTTAACAATATTCGCAGTAAAGTTTTCTTGGCGTGACAAGCTATAATCGCTATAGTCTTTATACTCGTAGTTATTTAGATAACTATCAATATGATTTAGATACTGTTCAACATTTAAATCACCATATAAAAAGATATAGCTGTTACTTGGGTGATAGTTATAATTATAAGTTTCTAAAAATTCTTCTTGTGTAATCGAAGGGATAGATTCTGGCTTTCCTCCAGAAGAATACTTATAAGAAGTATCACTAAATAAGTGTTCCGTTACATATTGATCTAGTACTTCATCTACTGATGAATACGCACCTTTCATTTCATTGTAAACTACACCTTTATATATTAGTTCATCTTCTTTATCCTCAAGATGATAGTGCCATCCCTCTTGGGCAAGTATATTGGGATTATTTTTTAGATTTGGATTAAATACTGCATCTAAGTATATATCCATCAATATTTCTAAGTCTTTTTCATTTTTAGATGATACTGGATACATAGTTTTGTCAGGAAATGTCATTGCATTTAAAAATGTATTAAAAGAACCTTTAAGTAGTTCTACAAAAGGTTCTTTTACTGGATATTTCGCTGAACCACATAAAACAGAATGCTCTAAAATATGAAAAATACCATTATCATTATAAGGGATAGTTTTAAAACTAATGCTAAAACTTTTATTTATATCATCATTTTCAAAAAAAACTAATCTAGCACGAGTTTTCTTATGCTCATAAAGATAAGCATTTGTATTTATATTTTTTAGATATTTCTTTTCTATAAGTTCAAATGTCATATTATTTAATTATTATAGTAGATTACATTTTTAGTAATGTAAGAACGTCATAACCTTGTAGTTTGTCCATACCGTTTAGACCATCTAATTCGATTAAGAACGCAATACCTACTACGATTCCTCCTAATTCTTCTACTAATTTAATAGTTGCTTCAATTGTTCCACCTGTAGCTAATAAGTCATCAGTGATTAGAACACGTTGACCAGGTTTAATTGCATCTTTGTGCATTGTTAAAGTGTTACTTCCATATTCTAAATCATATTCATATGAAATAACTTCACGTGGTAATTTATTAGGTTTTCTTACAGGAACAAACCCTATACCTAATGAGTAAGATACAGGACATCCAATAATGAAACCACGAGCTTCTGGTCCAACTACTACATCAACTTTTTTTTCTTTTGCATAGTTTACAATTTGATCTGTAGCGTACTTATACGCTTCTCCGTCTGCCATTAAAGTAGTAATATCTTTAAAGCTAATTCCTTCTTTTGGCCAATTTGGTACGATTGAAATGTATTTTTCTAAATTCATTTATATTTATTTTCTCCTAAATGTTTTCTTAACTCAATTATTATACTATAAAATAAGAAAATAAGCAATTTATAATACCGTTATTATAAGCTAGAAAGCGATAATCCTAAATACTATCTTTATAATTTATTAGTGTGATAAAATAGAATATATAATATTTAACTTGGAGGTTAGATTATGAAATTTACATTTTCAGATTCAGCAATTGAATATATTTTTAAAAAAATTAATAAGTTTGATGAAAATACATATGATATTATAATTGACTACGCAGATGGAAATAGCCCTTATAGTGAAAAATACAAGTAGTTGTCACTGTCAAGTATACGATAAATATAGAGTATTAATAGTGAGTAAAAAAATGATGTAAATATTAAGTGGAGCAAATATGATAAACAAGTCGAATCAAATCTTGGCTCTGTATTCTTCCCTTCTTATTACGAAATGATGTTTGATAAAAAAATAATGTATTTGACTATAGGAATTTTACTCTTAATTTAAAAAAAGTGAAGCGGGAATAATTTCTAATCAAGTTCAGCTAATTGTTAAATTATAATTTAAGTTAATTTTTAATAAACTTTGCTAATATATATTCTATTATTAACAATGAAAGGAGAATAATTTGAAATCTTTTCTTAACAGCAGAAAATTAACCTATATACTGTTTTTTGTGTATTTATTCATACTTTCATGGGTAATCGTGGCCAAAATGGATTGGAATTTATTAAAAAGTAGTAATCTTTCTTGGATAAACAATCCACGGGTACTACTTCATCCAGGAATAACATGGAAAACAGTCAACTTAATACCATATAGTTATTTTTGATATTGTTGAAGTACTATTAAATATACTTTTTTTCATACCATTTAGTTTTTACATAAAGATGTTATACCCTAAGTCTTCTGGTTTTAGAGCTATAATACTTGGTTTTATACTAAGTTGCATATATGAAGTCACACAGTATGTACTGACTATTGGTTTTCCAGATGTAACAGATTTAATTGATAACACTCTAGGAGCGATTATTGGAGTAATTATTATCAATATTATTTCAGTTATCTTTAGAGAAAAAGTTAAGAATATACATGAATGTTATATTAATACTTTTTTTTCTGGATATATTATTCATGACATTTTATATCTTTTTAATTTAATAAAAAGGAGTGACTCGACAAAAATTGTGATTTCGGAGAATCAAGATTTTTGTCGAGTCACTTTCCGCAATAGTTTATTAGACATCTAAAAAGCTTTTCTAAAGCGATTTTAGATATCAATAAACCACTGCGTCTATGAGTTCTCATATGAACTTTGTTAAATTTTAGGACTTTTGGGGCAGCCCCTTATCTTTTTCTTCTAAATCCTAATACAGATAAAATTACACCTAGTAAACCTAATAATGCAACACCTGCACTATTTTCAGTTAAACCAGTTTTAGGAAGTATATTGTTGAATCTTTGTTCTACTTCACTTTGTGAAGGATTATTCTTAGCTTCTTTGGCTCTTGAAACAATAGTATATGTACTAAAGTGATCTGTATAGAATGTAAGTTTTCCATCACGGTAAGTACTTTGAACTTTTTGTAACTTATCACCATTTACATAGTATACTTCTAATGTTTCATTATCATTAGCTATTACTGCTACAGTAACCGCTCTAGTTTCACCGTTATTATTAATTACATTTCCTTTATCATCTGTAAAGAATAAATCAAGAGTTTTTACTACTTTTAGTTTTTCATCAAGATTTTTAACTAATTCTTTAACTTTTTCAACTTTTTGTTCATCAGAATTTTGAGCTACAAAGTTTATACCAGTAACATCTTTTTCTTTAAATTGAACTTTAACTTCTTCATTACCAGGTAATTTAGCAATAAGAGTATCAGTTACATTCTTCTTATCTTCTACTGAAGGTGTGCTTGGTTGTTCAGGCGTTACCTGTGGTTTGTCCTCAACTTTAGGCTGTTCAGGAGTCACTTGTGGTTTGTCCTCAACTTTAGGTTGTTCAGAAGGCTTTTCATCTTTTTTATCTTCTACCTTAGGTTCTTCTTTCTTAACATCAGCATCAACCGTTGTTACAAGTTCAACTAATTTGTCATCAATATTTGTAGCATTTTTCTCGAATAAAGTTTTAGTAACTCTATATTTATCTCCAGCTTTCATATCATTATCAGTAATTTCTAATTTTCTATCATCTTCATTAGAAACACTTGTTGAACTAAGTTCTTTAACTTCATTACCTCGGATACGTTCTACCTTAGTAACAATATACCAGTTACGACCATAGTCATCACTCTTAAGTAGTTCTGCCATAGGTTTAGTTTGTTTACTTAGGAATTCTTTATATTTATCTAAACCTTGTAAGATACCTTCCCCACCGTAGAACTCAGAACGACCTCTATACCAGTGTAGAAGATTTAGAATTGTTAACTTCTCATCTTTTGGTTGAATAGTGATTTTATTATCTTTTGCAACAACATTCAATTCGATAGCTTGTTTTTGAGGATAGTAACCTTGTGTTACTTCAGGAGAAATTCCTAATAGTTTTGTGTCAGAATCATTATAAGGTAATGTTGCTGGTAAATTGTTATTAGCAATATCAAGAATATGTAGACTACCATTTGCTTTAATTAATTCTAATGGTATATTACTAATTTGGTTATTTACTAGTCTTACAGTCGCTTTATTTTTAGCTAGAGTTTTCCATAATTCATCAGATAAGCTAGAGATACGGTTGTTATTTAGAGCTAGAGTATTTAATTTCGTGAAATTAACTCCATTCTCTGGTAGTGATGTTAATTTGTTATTAGCTACATATAACTGTGTTAAAGAAGTTAAATTAGCAACACTAGCAGGAAGTTTAGTTAGTTCATTATCTGTGAATGATAAGAATGTTAAAGCTGAATTATTTTTAAATAAATCATCAGGTAGAGAAACTATTTTATTATTAGACAAACTAACTGTTTTTAGCTTCTTATTGTTAGCAAATACATTTGATGGCAACGTAGATAGCCATGATTGACTGAATTCAACAGATTCTAATTCTGGGTTATTTGCAAACAAGTTTTCTGGGATATTACCTAAGTTGTTTGAAGATAAGTTCAGAGTTTTTAATTTTTTGTTATTAGCAAATAGATTTTCAGGTAGTTTAGTAACACCATTTCCTCCTAAGTTAATACTCTCAATATTAACTGCATTTTTAAATAAGTCTTCTGGCAATTCACCAAAGTTATTACTATCTGAAGAGAATGATTTAACTCCAGGCCCCATGTGTTTTAATAAATCTAAATTATAAATTGCACCTTTATCAACTTTGCCATCAATTTCTAATGAACCAATATTGATATCACCTGTAAAGTTTTTTAATTCATCTTCTGTTACTTTACCGTCTTTGTTAGTATCTACCCCATTAGCAATTAATTTTTTCTGAAGTAGATCATCACTTTTTTTACGTTCTTCATTATTTTTCTCAACTAACTCAAATCCATTCCATCCTTTTTTAATTTCAGGTTTGAATTTTAGTTTTACAGTTGTATATTTATCGAAATTTCCTTTATCACTCTCAAGAGAGCCCATATAAGAAACAATAACACCACCTAAATGTATTTGGTCTAAATCTTCTACAGGAAGAGTAAATAACGCTCTGTCGTATTGACCTGCAGAGTTCTTCTCACCAAAGTTTTCTTTCACACCTGATGCCCATTTACCCTTGTTTTGAATTGCAAAATCATATAAACCATGAGCAAATAATGTATTTAACATTGTAATACTCATTTTTCCATCTTTAACTACTAATTTTACATTTTTATCAAAGAATCCTTCTAACATAGAAGTTCCTTGTCTTCCATCAGCATATAAAGCGTTAAAACCTAAAGTATATTCACCATCTTCTAACTTGTCTGTAAGTGAATAAGTTTTTTCTCCTTGTTTTTCTGTAGTTTTATTATCTGCTGGTTTTTCTTCGACTACTTTATTACCAGTAGTAAATACTTTACTTTCACTATCATCGTTCGCTTTAAATATGATTGAATTTTCTCCATCAAAGTTCCAAGCTTTAAATGCTTTAAGGCTTTCACCGCCGTCATCGAATGTAACGATTTGACCTTTCCAGTTTTTGCTAAACAGCGATTTGTTGAAAGTTTTTCCATTGATAATAACTTCTTTAGTGTTTTTTAGAATATCTTCTGCTTTAAACCCATCAGTTAGTGTAATGTTTAATTCATCAGCATAGCTATTTTTCTCTACTTTAGAAACTAAATCTTTTTGGGCATATGAAACACTAGTTGCAGGTGTATCTTGTTTTGGTTCTGTAGGTTTTGTATCTTCTTTTTTATCAGTTGCTGTTGGATACGAGATTATAGTTCCATCAACAAGTTTAACTTCTAGTTTATTGTCTGAGTCTTTTAATGCTTTTACTAAATCCTCATTAAAGATTCTAATACCAAGATATTTAGATGTTTCTACTTTATCTTTAAATACATCTTTATTTACAGTTGTACCATTTAAAGTAACACTTGCTATTTCATCAACAAAATTATCATAAACAGATGTGTCAGATAATTCTAATGTTAAATGTTTTTCGTTTTTCCAATTTGCACCTTTATCTAATTTAGAAATTGTATATTTAGCATTTGTAGCTGGTTTATTAGAATCAGCTGACGGAATTGAGGCATCATTACTTGGTTCTACATATCCAGTATCCTCGTAAGTTGTCTTAGAGCCATCTTCAAATGTAAATTCAATTTTATGTTTATCTTGTTTTTTATAATGATCTGTTATAGCCTTATCTATTGCAGTTACTTGACCATCATATAGTTTATAAAATTTACTATTTGTGTTTTGTTTATCAAAACCAAAGTCTTTGCCATCTACTGTAAGTTTAGAAACTTTTGACCAATAATTTTTATAAATATCAGTTCCTTCTAAGAAGAATATTAGCGAATCATTATCTAATTGTGGTTCTGTTATTTTTAAACCTTCATTAATTAATTTTGGTTTAGAAGTTGGATCTACATACCCTTCGTCTTCATATGCAGCTTTCGAACCATCTTTAAATATAAATTCAATTTTGTGTTTCTTTTGTTTATTATAATGAGCTTCTATATCTTTACTACTAATATATACAGTATTACCATATAATGTATAATTTTTAGAAGCAGATGATTCACTATCAAAACCGAAATCTTTCCCATCGATTAATAGTTTATCAACATTTTTCCAGTATTTGTTAAATATATCATTAGATGAATCTTTACCTTCGACAGTAAATTCTAATGAACCACTTCCTCCTATTTCAGCTTCGTAGATTTTAAAACCTTCACTTTGTTCACCTTGAGCATAAGCGATATTTAACTTTGTATTTAATATAGGATTAGATATTCCCGTAGTAGTTATTGTTAAACAGATAGGAACTGCTAATCCAGCTATGAATTTGCTATTGTATTTTTTTGTCATAGAATGCCTCCAATAAATTTTTATACTGATAATCAGTATCGTTTAATTATAAACATATTATACTACAACAGTAAATAAGATACAAGTAAAAAAAGTCAAAAAAATAAAAAAATTAGTGAATAAATACAAGAATTCAATTTAAAAAAACCATTGAATTCATAGGTTTATCCACTAAAATAATTCGTACATAAATTTGTCACAATAAAAAAATAATTAATATAACTGTTTAAAAATCTTTTTTTGTTATTAAGTTAAAATGTATTTCAATATCCTCAGGTTCTGTTGCATAACCTCTTAAATCATAAAATTCGCCTTCTTTTTCTAATACTGCTGTTGGATAAGTTTCAATTCCTAAGTTCAGTGTTTTTATAAAGTCCGAGTGAATAGGATTAGGATTTTTTTAAAAAGCAATAGTTAATTTTAAGGCAAAAATCAGAACTATCAATTTCATATTTATCAGATAATTCTACATATGTTTTCACTTCACTAAGACTTTTTTTCCTTCGATAAAAAAATTTACATTGAATATCATAAGCAAAATTTAATAATTTTGAATTTGGTATAAATTCTTTTACAACATCCATGGCTATTGCCGGATGAACAGAGTTTAGTATCATTTCACCTTCTTCAAGCACTTTTATTATATTCTTCTCCAAACTCTACATCATACATTTCAGAAATCTTTTTATTTCCTTCTTGGAAATATCCATATTCTTTAATTTTTTTTGCTATTATCTCCAAAGAATAATCCACCCGAAATTATTTCAATTTCTACATCTGAATGATTTTCATAAAACTTAGTGAATATTTTTATCAAATCCATAGCACCAACCACAGTATGCATCCCAAAAAGTATAAAAATTTTCATTTTGTTCTCCTTTTTTTATAGTTACTTTTTTTACTGAATAATTTATCAATATTTACTATACTCTTTTTAAAAAGTAAGTTTTTCCATTTCAAATATACTTTCCATCTTTACAAAAACTTGGAGATTTTTTTCAAATCAACAGTTTTATAATTTGGATTTAGTATTATTGTATTATTTACAAAAGTTATTAATTCTAACTCTTTAAAAAAATTTGAATCATAATTTTTTTAAACTATCTACATTTGTTTTTAAGACTGATAATAGTTTATCTAATTGTTGAGCTACGTTTATTTGCTTATTGTTTGTCGAAAGTATTAAATTAAATAACTTAATAAGTCTATCTTTATCAATAAGATACAAGTCAGAAAGTATTTCTTTTTCTTCACATATTAAAAAAATACTTTTTTTCAGATTTAAATTCGCAATTCTTTCTAAATAATCTTTAGAATTAGGTATATCAAGCAAATAAATGTATTCAAAAATCAGTATCTAGTTTATCTATATCTTTGTACAAATAAAAAAATTACTAGCTTTATCATCCTTATATTTTTGACAATTTTTAAACTAGTATTGTCAATTTTTTTGAAATATCATAGTTCATAAATCTCAAATCTTCAAATAAAAAAATTCCTTAATATTTATATCAATAATATGAGCCTGTAGTTTTGATCGTCCATTAAAGTTATTTTTATCCAAAGTACATAACAAATCAACAATGTCATTCTTTTCAACTTTATCAAACGCTGCTACATCTTTAAAGCTAATACATTCTAAATTTCCAACCTCATCTGCAATAGTAAGTCTTAAATATTGTTTTTCAGAACCAAAGTATGCTTTATTAAGAACCATTGCATTTTCTATTAATATACTAGGCTTTTCGAAATCCATACCATAAGGTTTTAATACGTCTAAGGAATTTAAAAACTGATAACTAATATCTTCAAGTGAAGTTACTATATCAATATTCTTACTTGATTTTAATTCGTTATGTTTTTTAAATTCTTCAAATTCATTATCTAAAAAGTCTTCAATTTCTTTATAGTTACTCTCATCAAATGAAAATCCAGCAGCTAGTGTATGACCTCCAAATGCAAGGAATAAATCAGAGATTTTATTCATAGCTGTGTAAATATTAAAATCAAAAATACTTCGTGCCGATCCTTTAAGGACGCCATCCTTCTCATTCATAATAAATACAGGTTTCTGATATCTTTCGACAATATTAGATGCTACTATACCTAAAACTCCTTCGTGGTATTCACCTGATACCATAATTACATTCTTTTCTTTTTTATCAGAATTTTCTATTTTATTTATAACATCTTTTACAATATCTTCAGTAACTTGTTTTCGTTCAATATTGTATTGCTCAATTTGTTCAGCTAATGCTTTTGCTGTTACAGGATCTTCTGCCATTAGAAAAGTTAATCCTAATTTTGCACTATCCATTCTACCTATAGAATTCAACTTAGGAGCTATATAAAAACCAACTGTTTGTTCATCAATTTTTGTATCAATACTAGATAATTCAAGTAGCATCTTAAGACCTATTCTAGGATCTTCATTTATTAATTCTAGTCCCTGTTTTACAAATATTCTATTTTCATCCGTAATAGATACCATATCTGCAATTGTACCAATTGCAACTAGATCTAATAAGAAATCTGGAAATATTTCCAATAATGCGTGGGCTAGTTTAAACGCAACTCCTACTCCAGCTAATTTCTTGAAAGGATAATTACCATCTGGATGCTCAGGATGAATTATAGCATAAGCATTAGGCATAGTATCTTGAATTTTATGGTGATCAGTAACAATCACATCACAGCCCAATTCATTTGCTAAATCAACCTCTTCTACTCCTGCAATTCCATTGTCAACTGTAATAATTAAAGAAATTCCTGAATTAATTATTTTAGTAAAAGCTTCTTTATTTGGTCCATATCCCTCTTCAAAACGATTTGGAATGTATGACGATACATTTGCTCCCATCGATATTAATGTTTCGACTAATAGGACTGTTGATGTAATTCCATCTGCGTCATAATCGCCATAAACAAGTATTTTCTCCTCATTTTCAATCGCCTCATTAATCCTATCTACAGCTTTTTGCATGTCATGCATTAAAAATGGATCATAACCTTCTTCATATTCATCAGAAAAGTATTTTTTGACAATGGTCATGTCTGTAATACTACGCGCATTTAATATTTTAGCTATATTTTTAGAAATACTATATGACTCTAATTCTTTTATAAAATTTTCATCATAACTAGGATAAATCCAATTATATTTTATCCCCATTTTTTCACCCCTTTTCGTTCAGTGAGTTTACTTTTATTCTTTGTTATCTTCTAATTTTTCTTTAGTAAATAATAATTTTTCTGTTCTTTCATATTTTTTAGCTAAACTTTTATATTTTTGATACCAATAAAAACTAGCTGCGATTATCCCCATAAAGAAACATACGAAGAATAGTATTGTTAAAGGTAATTTAACAGTAAAGAATATAAATGAAACTGGTACTGAATTGTAGTTCATGATGAAAAATGTAATGATTGATACGAACACAATTACTATACCAAAAACTTTATACGGTAATTTATTATCCATTATTCCACCTCTCTTACTATGTTAGCAAATTGTTCTTCGTTAATTACTTCAATACCTAGTTGTTCAGCTTTTGCGAGTTTCGAACCTGCTTTCTCTCCAGCAATAACTAAATCAGTTTTTGAAGTGACACTTCCAGTAACTTTTGCTCCATTTTTTTCTAAAAATTCTTTCGCTTCATTTCTTGTTAATTCAACAAGCTTACCAGTTAACACGACTGTTTTTCCTGAAAAAATATTATCAGAGTTGACTGCAGTAACTTCATATTGAGGATTCATTCCAACGCTAATCAAATCATTTATAAATTGGATGTTATTGTCATCTGATAAATAATCTAAAATAGATTCTGCTGTAATTTGTCCTACATCATCAAGATTAATAAGCTCTTCTAATGTTGCATTCATAAAATTAGAAAGGTTCAAATATTTTTCTGCAAGTATCTTTCCTGCTTTTTTCCCAACATTTAGTATTCCAAGTGCAAAGATTACTTTATCAAGTGAGCTTTCTTTTGATTTCTCAATGGCGTTTAATAAATTGTCTACAGACTTTTCTCCCATACGCTCCAATGAAATTAATCTAGCTCTATCCAAGGAGAATAAATCGATGGTATGCGCGATGATACCTTTATCATATAAAGTCGCTACCACTTTATCACCAAGTCCTTCGATATTTAGCGCTTCTCTTGAGGCAAAATGGATTATCCTTCTAATATTTTGCTCAGGGCAATCTGGATTTTTACATCTTGTAAAAGGATCATTTTCTTTCACGTAAGTTTCCTGATGGCAAGATGGACAAGTAGATGGCATTTGATATTTTGTAGTGCCTTCAGTTCGCAATTCTTTAACTACACGAACTACCTTAGGAATAATCTCCCCTGCTTTTTTTACTACTACCATATCGCCAATATGAATATCAAGTTCATCAATAATATCTTTATTATGTAAAGATGCTTTAGATACTGTAGAACCAGAAATTACGATTGGGTCTAAAATTGCAACAGGTGTAATTATCCCTGTTCTACCTACACTAAGTTCTACATTAAGTAGTTTTGTTGCAAGTTCTTCTTCTGGAAATTTGTATGCTGTAGCCCATCGAGGGCTCTTTTGTGTATATCCTACTTCTTCTTGAACCCTATAAGAATTAACTTTAATTACAATTCCATCGATATCATACGGTAAATTTTGTTTATTTTCTGTCCAGTAATTAATATACTCAATTACTTCATCAATATTTTTACAAAGTTTAAAATTAGGATTTACAGGAAGTTCATATTCCCTTGCCGTATTTAATGCATTTTCTTGTGAAACAATACTACTATCCCCTACTATTGAATAAATAAATGCTGATAATCTTCTTTTAGCTGTTATTTTTGAATCCAATTGCCTTAAAGATCCTGCTGCGGCATTACGAGGGTTGGCAAATAATACTTCATTATTTGCTTCTCGTTCTTTATTAAGAATATTAAAAGATTTCTTTGGAAGATAAACCTCTCCCCTAACCTCAAATGATCTATTATCTTTTAAAACTTTCGGAATAGAGAAAATAGTTTTTATATTTTCAGTTACATCTTCACCAATAGTTCCATCCCCACGAGTAGCAGCACTAACTAATTTACCATTTTCATAATTAATTGAGATTGCAAGACCATCTATTTTTAATTCACATATATACTCAACACTTTCATTAGGAACTAATTTTGACACTCTAGCATCAAATTCTTTTAAATCCTCTGTAGAAAAATGTATTTGATAAACTTAACATTGGTACTTTATGAGTAATTTTTTCAAACTCATCAAGTACTCTGTCACCTACTCTTTGTGTAGGGGAATTTTCTAAAATTAATTCAGGATATTTTTCTTCTAGTTTTTCTAATTGTTTATATAAAGTATCATATTCAGTGTCAGAGACCTGTGGGTTATCTTCAACATAATAGTCATATGAATATTTGTTTAATAAAGAAACTAGCTTAAAAATTTCTTCTTGAATTTGTTTCATAATTTATTAATCCTTTCTAGTCAGATTAGCATACTCAATTAATAAAGTTTTTACACCAACCTCACTAAATTCAACTTTTACACTGTCACTAGTTATATCTAGGACTTTACCTTCTCCGAATTTTTTATGAAGTACAATGTCGTCTACACCATAATTTGTACTAACTGAAGTCTTAGGTTTCTCTGAAATCTTAATTTTTGGACTAAGCCTGCTAATAAACTTGTTAGCTTGATCCATATTTGAATCAGTACTTTCAAAACTTCCTCCAAACGACGATTCAAAATGCATTAGTTTGTTAGGGACTTCATCTAAGAACCTAGAACGTTTATTCATCTTGATAGAACCAAATTGCATTCGTCTGTTTGCGTATGACATGAATAATCTTTCTTTTGCACGTGTAATAGCAACATACGCTAAACGACGCTCTTCTTCCATCTTGTTTTTCTCATCAGCACTACTCTCAGCATCTCTAATAGATGGGAATAAGTTCTCCTCTAATCCCATTATAAAGACTACTTTGTATTCTAATCCTTTAGAAGCGTGGACTGTAGATAAAACTACCGCATCTTCTTGATTTTCATCATCTGCATCTGAAGTTAAGGACATTTCCGAGATAAAATCAATAAGACTATCATTCATGCTTGAGAATTGTTTAGCAGAAGAAACCAACTCAGAAATATTTTCAATTCTACTTTCTGCATAAGGATCATTAGATTCTTTCAACATACTTTCATAACCTGAATCTTTATAAATCCCTATAATTAATTCATCTATTGAATATTTTTCTACTTCTGAATATTTCTCAATCAGATTTGTTAGTAACTGGATGTTTGTTACTATTTTTTTAGACACTCCTACTGCTTCAATATTTTTTAAAGCTTCAAATAAGGAAATACCGTATTGTTCAGCATATTTATCAATTTTATCCATTGAGCTAGCACCAATGCCTCTTTTAGGAACATTGATGATTCTTCTTAAGCTAAACTCATCAGCTCTATTTACAATTACATTTAAGTATGAAAGTAAATCACGGACTTCTTGACGTTGTAAGAATTTAAGTGAACCTATTAATTTATAAGGAATACCAAAAGATAAGCAAGAATTTTCCATTTGACGAGAAAGATAGTTTGCTCGATATAAAATTGCGATATCTTTATAAGATATACCTTCTTTTTTCAATTCAACTATTTTTCTTGCTATATCATCTGTTTCATCTTTGTCATTAGATGCTGCATAAACAGAAATTTTCCCTCCGCCTTTATTTTCAGACCATAGAGCTTTTTCTTTCCTATCGGTATTATTTTTAATAACTGCATTTGCTGCATCAAGAATTGTAGAATTAGAACGGTAGTTTTGATCAAGGAACACTAATTCAACATTGGTAAAATCTTTTTCAAAGTTTATTATATTATCACTACATGCACCACGCCAGCTATAAATACTTTGATCATCATCACCAACCACACACACATTTTTATGTACTTCTGATAACATTTTAATTAATCTATATTGAATAACATTTGTATCTTGGTACTCATCAACATGAATATATTGAAATTGATTTTGATAAATCGCTAAAACTTCAGGAAATTTTTTAAATAATACGATTGTTTTAAGCATTAAATCATCAAAGTCTAAAACACTATTTTTCTTTAAATAGCTTTGGTAATGTGCATAAATTTCTGCTACATTTTTCATAAATCCAAAACGAGATTGTTCTCTCATTTTTTTTACTGAAACTAAACTATTCTTAGCATTTGAAATTATTTTTTTAATACGTTAGCAGGTTGATATGCATCTTCTGATAAATCTAGAGATTTAACAATATTCTTTATAATACTTTTTTGTTCACTTGTATCAAGTATCGTGAAGTTTTTATTATAGCCTAATAGTTCAATGTGTTGACGTAATATTCTTACACACATAGAGTGGAATGTGTTTATCCAAATATATTTTGAAGTTTCACCAACTAGAGCATATATTCTTTCTTTCATTTCCTTAGCAGCTTTATTCGTAAATGTAATAGCCAAGATATTATTTTCTAATATATTTTTTTCGGAAATTAAATAAGCTATTCTATTTGTTAAAACACGAGTTTTACCACTACCTGCTCCAGCTATAACCATTACAGCACCTTCTGTTTTTAATATAGCTTTTAGCTGATTATCGTTCATATTTTGTACTAAATTCACTATTATTTCTCCTATTTTTTCTCACTTAATATTTTATCACATTTTCAAAATAAAAGGGAGTGACTCAAAAATCGTAATTTCAGAGAAATCGATTTTGTCGAGTCACCCCCGCAAAGTTCATTTGATATCCAAAAAACTTTTATAAAGCAAGTTTAGATATCAATAAACTCCTGCGTCTATGAGTTCTCATATAAACTTTTTTAAAATTTATGACTTTTGGGGCCTCCCCTTTTATTTACTATGTATCTAGATTATAAGAATATTGCTATAGCTGAAATAAATCCACTAGCTAATATAATGAAAATCATTAACCATAATACAATTTTAAATAATTTTTTATTCATATATTCCTATTCAACCTCACCTAAAGTTTCTATCCCTAAATCAAGTTCATCAATACTATCATTTGATTCTTCTTCATCTACTGAGTTATTCTTTTTCCCAGTTTTACTCATAATTTCATCCCTTACTAGGCCGTAAATTTCATTATATAGTTCTTCATTTTCTTCGAATACTTTTTTAACATTTTCACGCCCTTGACCTAATCGTTCACCATTATATGAGAACCATGAGCCAGATTTATTAATAATATCTAAGTCAACTGCAAAATCAAGAGTTTCTCCAATTTTTGAGATTCCTTCCCCGAACATAATATCCACTTCAGCAACTTTGAATGGTGGAGCAACTTTATTTTTAACAATCTTAATTTTAGTTCTGTTACCTAAAATTTCACTATCAGCGCCTTTAATAGCCTCTCCTTTTCGTACATCTATACGTACTGTAGAATAGAATTTTAATGCACGTCCACCTGTTGTTACTTCAGGGCTTCCAAACATTACTCCTACTTTTTCACGAAGTTGGTTAATAAATAAAGCGATAGTATTAGCTTTATTTATTTGACCAGTTAATTTACGAAGTGCTTGCGACATAAGACGAGCTTGTAATCCAATATGATTTGCTCCCATTACACCATCAATCTCTGCTTTTGGTACCAATGCAGCTACTGAGTCAATTACAATTATATCAATCGCACCAGATAAGATAAGTTTTTCAGCGATATCAAGTGCTTGTTCACCACTGTCAGGTTGCGATAAGAAGAATTTACCAGGAGTAAAATCAACACCCAATGCTTTTGCATATTCAATATCTAGGGCATTCTCAGCATCTATAAATGCAGCGATTCCACCAGTTTTTTGAACTTCTGCAATTGCGTGAAGTGCGATTGTAGTTTTCCCTGATGATTCAGGACCATAAACTTCAACAATACGTCCTTTAGGATATCCGCCTATACCTAAAGCCGAATCAATTGCTAATGATCCAGACGATACTGCTTCCACTTTAATTGGATTTTCTGATGAAATATCCATAATTGCACCCTTACCGTATTCTTTTTCGATAACTTTTATAGCTTCATTAATTGCGGCTTGACGTGCTTTTAAATCATCTTTTTCAATATGTGTAACTTGTTTATCTTTTGCTTTCTTTGCCATTGTTTTTCCTTTCTGCTTAGTCTCCAATAACCGTAGTTAATGTACCAATTCCTTCAACAGTAATTTTAATTTCATCACCAGGTTGTAAGAATTTTGGTGGTTTTTGAGCAGAACCAACCCCTGCTGGTGTACCTGTAGCAACGATATCCCCAGCTTCTAAAGGAACGATTTTACTAACTTCTGCAAGGATATCATCGATTCTAAATAGCATTTCAGACGTCATTGCATTTTGTTTAATTTCACCATTAACTTTTGTTACAATATTCATAGACTCAGGAGAACCAACTTCATCTTTAGTTACAAGATACGGTCCAACTGGTGCTGATTTTTCTAGTGATTTTCCTAAGAAATTGTCCATGTTTATATTGTAAGTCAGTAGCAGTTATATCATTCATTATTGTATATCCAAAGATATAATCTAAGACTAGAGGTCTTAATATATTTTTACCTGGTTTTGCTATTACTACAGCTAGTTCTCCTCCGAAATCTAAGCTATCTGTAATATTTCTATGAGATGGCACTACTTCATTATTTCCAGCTAAAGCTGTTGTAGCTTTCGTAAAGATAAGAACATCTTTAGGAGTTTTTGCCAACTCGTCACCAAGCTCATTAACATGCGCTTCATAGTTGTGCCCAACACAAAGAATATTTTTTGGTGTTCTTGTAATAGGTGAACGCCAAATTATTTTACTAAATGGTACTTTATAGCTGTCTGCATTACTACTTTCCTCAACTAATTTTAGTACTTTTCTAACTTTTTCTATAAAAGATACACCATATACTTCAATTGCTTCTCTTAAAGTTTGTGGTATAGTTTCACTATTATCGAAATCTTCTAGTACTTTAATTAAGTCCCATGCACTTTCTTCGCGTTTTACTTTTACTCCATATAATTCTTTATCGTTATAACTGAATGATAAAAATTTCATAGTTGCCTCCTCGACTTTTATAATTTCTTTAAGTTATTATATCATACTTTTAGCAATATTACTACATATTTATTCAAAAAAATTAAGTTATCCGTATATTTTATTTTTTTAAAAAAATATGGATAACTTAATAATTTATAATTTTTTTCTTTTAGGTTGTTTATAACGTCTTTCGGAATACCAAGTTTCAACAACTTATCTTCCGATGCAGTTTTTATCTCCTCAAGCGAAGAAAATGATTTTAGTAATAGATTTTTCCTTACCTTACCAATTCCTTTAATGTCATCAAGACTAGATTTATACATATTTTTTTTATTTTTTTGTTGCCCGATGATATGTAATAGCGAATCTATGAACCTCATCTTGTATTTGTTTTTAAGAATAAATATTCTGCCGAAGTTTTTGGAAATTCTATAATTTCATAATCATCAGTAATAATATATTCTGTAATGTGCTTTTCATTTTTTGCTAATCCTATGATTTTTAATTTGAGATAAACCTAAAGTTTTATGAACTACATCAATAGCAACATTAAGATGATTCTTTCCACCATCGACTATTAATAATTCCGTATTTGTTTTCTTATCTTTATAATTTCTATAAAGAACTTCCTTCATAGTTTGCACATCATTAATTCCCATCGATTCATCAATTTTGAATTTTCTATAGTTGTAAGTATTCTTTTTACCATTAGTAAAATTTACTTTTACAGATACTGCATCGACACCCATTATATTAGAATTATCAAAAGCATCTATACTATTTATAGACTGCACACCTAATTTTTCAGCAATATTATTAAGTGTAACCTGTAGTTTTCGCTCTTTAAGTTCTTCGATGGCTAAATTATTGTTTAAGTAATACATTGCATTTTCTTTTACAGTATCTAAAATTTTTCTATGATTTCCTCTTTTTGGAATTATAATCTTACAATCCACTACATCAGAAAGTAAATTCTCATCAACGTCGTCAATGTATATTTCTTTTGGAAGTTTATTTAATGCATAATATTGCAATAAATATGAATATAAAATTTCCTCCGGGCTGTCATACAAATTAAAATATTCAACCTTACGTTCAATTATATTACCTAATCTTGATAAAAATATTTGAATACAAATATATTCGTCGTTAAATGAAAATCCTATATAATCTCTGTCTATATTAGTACTATCCGCAACAACTTGATTTTGGACAGAAACCTCTATTGACTTAATATAACTATGGATCTGACCTGCAGCTTCGAATTCCAAATTTTTAATATGTTCTTGCATCTTTGTTCTCAAATCTGATAATATCTCTTTAGTATTACCGGTTAAGAAAGATTTAATTTTAGAAATTTGCATCTTATAGTCATCCGTAGTAATTTTCTTAGCGCACGGGCCTATACACTCTCCAATTTGATAATACATACATGGTCTTTTTTCGACTGGATTACATTTCCTTAATGGATATATTTTATCTAATATCTTCTTAACCTCTGTAGCAGATTTTATATCGACATAAGGCCCAAAATAAATATTTTTTTATTATTTCTTTTTATACTTTCTAGTCATTAATAATCTAGGATGTTCTTCTTTAGTTATCATTAAATACGGATAACTTTTATCATCTTTTAATCGAATATTAAAGTAAGGTCTATATTTTTTTTAATTAGGTTATTTTCTAATAATAACGCCTCTTTTTTTCTGAATTAACAATTATATATTCAAGGTCTTCTATCTTAGATACTAACGTCTGAGTTTTTTTTATTATGCGTCCCTGTAAAAATAACTTTTTAACTCTATTTTTTTAAATTTTTTTAGCCTTACCTACGTAGATAATTTCTCCGATGTTATCTTTATATAGATAACATCCTGGATTATCCGGGAGTAATTCTAGCTTTTTTTGTAATGTTAAATTCATATTAATCACCATAAAAATAAATTTATAATTTTTGTAAAAAGCACAGTTGAAATAAATGGTTATTTACATATTCGAATAAACACTTTTATGTTTCGAATTTAGTGTAAAACCAATAAATATCTCTTCTGTGCTTTTATTGAAAATAATTAGCTATTGTTAGTTCTATTATTACTATTATTACTAGAACTATTTCTTATTGAGTTATTTCTTGAGCTTCTATTATCGTTTGATCTTGAATCAGTACTTGAATCATCACGAGATGAAGTACGTTCTTTTCCCTTAGAAATAATTATTTCTAAAGTTTCATCGCTCGGTACTATATTAGAACCGGTTCTAATACTTTGCGAAATAACAGTTCCAGCATCTTTATCTGAGTACTCCTCTTTATAAGTAACATGCTTAAATCCGTAAGATTCTACAGTACTTTCTACAGTTGCACTATCTTCGCCTACTAAATTAGGCATAGTCACTTTCTTTTTACCAGTAGAAACTTGAATAATTAACTCTTTATCTTTCGGAACTATTTCTGAACCCGCTCTTATATTTTGAGAAACAACTTTTCCGGTATCATAATTATTACTTTCCACTTTTTCTACTGTAATATTTTTAAATCCTAATTTTGAAGCATTTTTCTTAACAGTTTCTTCATCCATACCTACAAAATTCGGCATATCTACTGTTTTCTTCCCTGAAGAAACACGTAAATCAACTTTTGAACCTTTTTTAACTTTTTTACCTGCTTTAGGATCACTATCAATAACAGTTTTTTCTTTTACATCATCACTTGCTACTTCAGTTACATCTCCAACTTCTAAACCAGCTTTAACAATTAGAACTTTAGCTTCTTCTACTGTTTTATTTCGGACATCTGGTGCAGATACACTATTAGAACCTACAACATAATTATAGACGAAAAATGTACCAACAACGATAGTAACCATGGCTAAAATTGCAAGGAAAATATGTTTAGCCTTAGATGTCTCTTCTTTTTCATCTCTATTTTTTACACTATTATAATTATTTTTTGGGAGTTTTTTAGATTGATAACGCTGATTATTATTTCTATTGTCTTCTTCATAGTAATAATCATCTTCATCATACGTATTTTCCTCAGGATAATCATATTGAGCATCATTATATTTTCTATCAATGTACTGAGTTTGATTATAATTTTGAACAGGTTGAGTAGGGATCTTAAATCCAGTATATTTATTTTCATACAAACGCTCTGGATTAAGAACTGTACTTAAATCATCAAATAATTCTTTAGAACTAATATATCTTTCATTAGGATTTTTCATCGTCGCCTGTAAAACGATATTTTTCACACTTTGAGGAACATTTTCTCTATACTTATCTATATCAGGCAGTTCCTCTTGCAGATGTTTTAAAGCAATCGCTACAGCTGACTCTCCTTTAAAAGGAATTTGACCTGTAATCATTTCAAAAATCAAAATTCCTAATGAATAAATATCACTTTGAGCTGTTGCAACATTCCCACGCGCTTGCTCTGGTGATAAATAGTAAACAGTTCCCAACATCTGATTTGTTTGTGTAAGAGTAGTATCACCATAGGCTCTTGCTATACCAAAATCAGTTATCTTACATGTTAGATTTTCATTCATTAAAATATTTTGAGGTTTAATATCTCTATGAATTATCCCATTTTGATGTGCATGACTAAGACCTGCTGCAATTTGTTTAGCAATATGAACTATTGTTTCAATTGGAATACGAGGATTTTTAATCATATAATCCTTTAATGTCATACCTTCTACATATTCTAAAATAAGATAATAAAATTCACCTTCGTTTTCTACATCATAAATAGAAACAATATTAGGGTGAGACAAGCTAGTTACCGCTTTGGCTTCCCTATTAAATCTTTTTACCGCATCTTCATCATTCGCATCAATTTTAAATGTTTTAATCGCTACCTGTCTATCTAAAATAGTATCATAACCTAGCCAAACTGTAGCCATACCTCCAGTTCCTAGATGATCCAAAATTTTATATCTATTACATATAATTTTATTTATCATGGTTGTCACCCCTTAGATTTTTAATTATTGCTACTGATATATTGTCTACTCCCCCGCGTTTAACACACTTATCGATTAAATCATCAACAGCAAATGTTAATTCATTATTTCTAACGATATTTTGAATTTCTTCGTTTTCTACCATATTCGTTAAACCATCAGAGCATAATAAGAAATAATCATAGTTACTCAAATCATCTATAAAAGTATGAAGATCTATATTTTCCTTAGTTGCTATTGCTTGTGTCAGTACGTGACGCTCCGGATGATTTTTAGCTTCTTCTTCAGTAATAGCACCAGCACTAATTAAAGCACCAACAAAAGAATCTTCTACAGTTAATACATTCATCTCATTATCCCTAGTAAGACCATATGCGCTACTATCACCAATGTTATAAACTACAACTTGATTATCAAAAATTCCAACAGTAACAATCGTAGTTCCCATTTTCTTATTTTTTCTTTGTGATTTTTCGAACAATTCTTTATTCAACTGCTCAATTTTCTCATATAACCAATTTTTCATATTGTTAAAATTAGCAAACGTTAAATCATGCCATTCTTTTTCTAAAGTTGCCACAATATAGTTGCTAGAATACGCTGCATTACTATGGCTTCCTACTCCATCACAGACAACTGCAATTACTGCTCCTTGTTTGTTCTTTGATACACTAATTGCATCTTCATTTTTTTCTTTTCTACCTTTATTACTATTATACGAATATACTAGTGGCATCTGGAATTCCTCCTTTTACCTCATCCTTACGTTCTTTAGCACGAAGTTGTCCACAAGCAGCATCAATATCATCACCTTGTGTTCTTCTTATTGTTACATTAACCTTATTTTTCTTAAGAACTTTTTCAAAAGCGAAAATATCACTCTTACTAGTTCTAACATAGTTACGTTCAGGCACATAGTTAATCGGAATTAAGTTGACGTGGCAGTTTAAACCTTTTATAATTTCCGATAATTTCTCTGCGTGTTCTTTTTGATCATTTACTTTCCCCATTAAACCATATTCGAATGTAATACGACGATTAGTAGTTTCTTGGTAATATTTTAAAGCCTCCATAAGCTTATCAATATTATATGCTCTGTTTACAGGCATGATTTTACTACGTAATTCGTTAGTTGGGGCGTGTAATGATACCGCAAAATTAATTTGAACTTTTTCATTCGCAAAATCATAAATTTTCGGCACAATACCAGAAGTTGAAACAGTAATATGTCGAGCTCCAATATTAAAGCTCTCATCACTATTTACTATTCTAATAAAGTCCATCATTTCATCGTAATTTTCGAATGGTTCACCGATACCCATAATTACAATACTAGAAATACGCTCACCTTTTTTATCTAACTCTTGTTGAACTTTTAATACTTGAGATACGATTTCTCCCGCTTCTAAATTACGTTTTAAACCACCAAGTGTAGAAGCACAGAACGTACATCCAATTCGACAACCTACCTGTGTTGTTACACATAGTGAGTTACCGTATTTATTTTTCATAAGTACACTCTCAATAGTATACTTATCTTGTAGCTCAAATAGGAATTTCATTGTTCCATCAGCCGATTCTTGCTTAATAATTGTTTTAAGAGTTGTTATCTCGAATTCTTCAGCAAGTTTTTCTTGTAGAGACTTGGGTACATTTTTCATTTCTGAAAAATCTGTAATTCTCTTTTTGTATAACCAATCAAATATCTGTTTTGCTCTGAATTTTTTTTCACCGATACTTACAATATATTCTTCTAATTGATCAAGTCTTAAAGAATATATAGACATTTTCTCGAAATCTTTTAACCATCTAGACTTTTTATAGCCTTTAAAATCTGAAATTAACATTTTACCTCCATTTTTTTAAGTTTTGCGATAAAGAAGCCATCGCAACTATACTCATCAGGTAGTATTTCTAATACACCATTTTCTCTCGTTTTTTTACAATACTATTATTTAAAGAAATACTCTCTAAACTAAAAATCTTTATTCTCATTTAAAAAAACTTCTCTATATTTTCTATATTTTTCTCTTATCTATCGTACAAGTTGAATACATAAGAATTCCATCTTGTTTTACATATTTTTTGCTATTCTCTAAAATATCGTATTGAAGTTTGGCAATATCTTCAACATATGAATTTGTGATTTTATACTTAATCTCAGGTTTATTTTTTATAACCCCTATACCTGAACACGGAACATCACAAATAACAATGTCAAACTTGTCGTTAAATGAAGTATTCTTCAAAGTAGCATCTTGTTCTTTAACCTCAATATTAGCAATTCTAAGTTTCTCTTTGTTGTCTTCAATTAATTTAAGCTTATGTATATATTTATCACATGAAATTAAACTAGAATTAAAATACTTACTTGCTATATGTAAACTTTTCCCACCAGGAGCAGCACAAGTATCTAATATTTTATATTCTTTATCTAATGGTAAGCCAATTGACGATGCAACCAGAGCACTAGCCTCATCTTGAATAATATAATATCCTTTTGTGAATAAACTACTATCCAAATTTAATTTGTTTAGTACTAGACTATCTTCACAAATCTCACTTTCACTAACAGCATCACCTAGTTTATCAAGCAACTCTTCTTTAGTGGTTTTTAAAGGATTATATCTAATACTATTTTTGCTCTTTTCATTAAAAGACACAACTATTTTTTGAGCCTTTTCAACTCCGTATTGTTCTTTAAGTATATTGTACAATTCACTTGGACAGCTATTTTCTATACAGAACTGCTCTGTTTTATTTTTATACTTAAGTCCTAGGTCACTTGCATTTCGCTCAATATTTCTAAGAATACCATTAACAAATTTCCCTGTTATATTCCCTGCTATTTTCTTGCTTAATTTAACAGCTTCATCAATAACTGCAAAATTTGGTGTCTTATTCATGTAAAGTAATTGATAAATACTCATTAATAAAATAACTTTAACCTTAGGTTTTACTCTACCTTTAGAATAGGATTTAAGAATATGTTCGAGATACAGTTTATTTTTTATAGTTCCATATACTACTTCACTAATAAACCTCTTATCTTGCCCTTCTACCTTATACTGATTAAAATATTTATTTAATGTGATATTACTATAGCCATCTTCTTGAAAAATAGTGTACAGAACTTCATAAGCAATGTGCCTAGCATTAATGCTACTCATTTTCTTCACCTAATACTGTTCCTACATAATCCTTCTTATTCGATAAGAAATTAACTACAGGCATTCGTTTTTTACCAGAAACTTGAAGTTCATTTACTTTTAACACAGTCCCTTTACCACATAGAATATAGATATTTTTCTTATCTTGTTTAATAATAGTTCCTACTTTGTCGAACTTAGCTTCAACGTCTAATTCAACTTCTTCGCTAGACCAAATTTTCAGTACAGTACCTTCTAAATATGTAAAAGCACCTGGAGTTGGATCTAATGCACGAACTTTGTTAAATACATCTCTAGCTGAAGTGCTCCAATCAATCTTCTCATCTTCTCTTAAGATATTGCGAGCAAATGTCGCTTCTTCGTCATTTTGTTTCTCCGGATTAATATCGTCACTAAAAATTTTGGGTAAAGTTTCATTTAATAAATCACGCCCAGCGACTGAAAGTTTATCATGTAGAGTTTCATAGTTATCGCTATCCAGAATATCAACCTCTACTTTTGAAATCATATCTCCAGCATCCAGTTTTTTAACCATGTACATAATTGTTATACCCGTTTTTCCGTGATCTTCTAGTATTGAATACTGAATAGGAGCTCCACCACGTAATTTCGGTAATAAAGACCCATGAACATTAATACATTTATGTTTTGGAATCTCTAATATTTTTTCAGGTACAAGCTGTCCATATGCTGCCGTAACAATAATATCCGGATTCAACTCTTTTAATATACTATAAGTATCTTCGTCTGTTGATATTTTTTCAGGCTGTAGTACCTTAATATTATTTTCTAAAGCTACGACTTTCACCGGAGGCGGCGTTAGCACTTTCTTTCTTCCGACTTTTTTATCAGGCTGAGTAATTACTAAATCAACACCATAATTTTCAATTAACATTTCTAAACAGGAACAGCAAACTTTGGGGTTCCCATAAATACTATTTTTTTATCGTTCATTTATTTCTCCTATAAAAGAATTTAATCTAATTAATTATACCATATTTTCGTATATTCTTCTATTGTTGGACAGTATTTCATCCTTTAATTAATAATGATTATTATCAGATTCTAGGTTTAATAGAAATCTCTTATTTTCAAGACCGGCAGCATAACCTGTTAAACTTCCGTCTACCCCTATTACTCTATGACATGGAATAAAAATTAACAATGGATTATGTCCAACTGCTCCTCCAACAGCCTGCGCTGACATAGTTTTTAAACCTTTAGTTTTAGCAATTAATTCTGCTATATGTCTATATGTAACTATCTCCCCGTAAGGAATTTCTTTAAGTACTCCCCATACTGTATTTCTAAATTCAGTTCCATTAAAATTCAAGGGGAGTTCATCTATACTTGGATTTTCACAATTAAAATATTTTTCTAACCAGGCTTTAGATTTTACAAATATAGCTAGTTCTTCATTTAAAAGATAGTTATCAATATTATTAGGAAAATACTTCTGCCCTTCTAGATAACAACCACTAAGACTTTTACCGTCTGAAATTAAATATAAAAGCCCTATTTTGCTTTCATAAGTACAATAATACATTTAAAACTCCTTTATATTTACACTAATATAATCTTATTATAACAAAAAAATGGAAGTGACTCAAAAAAATCGTGATTTCTTAAGAAACAAGATTTTGGCGAGTCACCCACACAGTTTATTAAATATCTAAAAAAACTTCTATAAAGCGAATTTAGATATCAATAAACCACTGCGTCTATGAGTTCTTATATATATATACCTTGTTAAATTTTAGGACTTTTTGAATCTTCCCCATTAGATATTCATATCTTCTTTACTAGCATAATTTAAAAATGAGAGCATGACCTAAAAAGTCCGCTCTCTATTATTATTTCTCTTCTTCTTTATAGATCTTAAATAGTAAAAATACTACCCCTACACAAATAAAACAATCCGCTAAATTAAATATAGGAAAATCATATCCGAAAATTCTAAAATCAAGAAAATCAACTACCTCATGTCTAGTTAATCTGTCAATAAAATTACCAATTGCTCCACCATATATTAAGGCAAAAGTCCCTTTATCAAAACTAGATAAAGTATTTTTTTGCTTAAATAGATAGTATGTTAAAATAGCAATAAAGATAACCGTAACAACTAAGAAAAATAAACGACTGTCTTGTAAAATCCCCCATGCAGCTCCTCTATTCCTATGAGATGAGATACTGAAGAAATTTGCTATAACTTCCTTACTTTCTCCTAATGAGAAATGATTAACTATAAAATTTTTACTAAGTTGATCTAGTAATATTAAAAAACAAGCTAATATAAATATAATTAACATATTCTTTCTCCTCTTATTTCAATACTAATAATTTTTCTAATTCTGGGTCAATAGTTCGCTCACCTCTTGCCGGAAGTTTATAACGACCTAGATGAATTAGTTGATGATGTATTTTCCCCCAACTTTCCATAGGGAAAATAGACATTAATGCTTTTTCTACCTGAAGCGGACTATCCGTTAATTCAGCTAATCCAAACATTTTCGCTACACGTTCAACATGTGTATCAACAGCAATAGCAGGGATATTAAATCCAACTGAAAGAACAACATTAGCAGTTTTTCTTCCTACACCAGGTAGCTTTTCTAACTCTTCTCTAGTCTGTGGAATTTTATAATCATAAACATCCCTTAGCATATTAGCCATTCCAACTATATTTTTCGATTTTGCTTTATATAGCCCTAGTGTTCGGATATACTTTTCTATATCTTCTACCCTAGCATCAGCATAATCGTCAATTGTCTTATAATGTTCAAATAATCCCACTGTTGCTCTATTTACGTATTCATCTTTACACTGTGCTGATAAGAGAACAGCAATAACCAACTCCAAATTATTAGAAAAATCAAGTTCACACTCTACATTAGGAAATACTTTATCTAAGTACTCCATAACTTTTTTTGCTTTATTCTTTTTTTGTCTATTTGTTAAACCAGTCATAACCTAAACTACTTCCACTTTCTGATTGCAAATCATTATTTACTTTATTGTTTAATATACCATTAACATAACTAATATTTTTAGATAAAGTTAAAGCCTCATCTATCTGTACTTTTGTATATTGTTTTTCGAACCAAGAAGTCACTATATCAATCTCTTTAGAAGTTAATATTCTTCCAGTAACTCGCTCTACTAATTTTAGCAATTCACGCAATGTATAAAACTCTTCTTTATTATTAAAGACAACAAATGCAATCTTACTTTCAGGTGATATAACTATGCTTCCTTTATTAATTAAATTATCAAGCATAGAAAAAATCTCATTTTCAGATTTATTCAGCTCACTCTTAAATAAATCTATTGAAAAAGGTATTTTCCCTTGATTTGTCAAATAACTTATCTGAAGAAGAAACATAGCTTCCTCTCCAGATAAGTTATGAGAAGTATAATTCATTAAAAAATCAGCATCAACTAAAAGACCTTTTATATTGATATTGATCATTTTAAAACTCCTATGGTGTTAATCTATTTAATAAACGTGGGAATGGAGCAGTTTCACGAACATGTCCGTTACCAGTAATCCAAGCAACAGTTCGCTCTAAACCTAATCCAAATCCAGCATGTTCTACAGAACCATATTTACGTAAATCTAAATACCAACCATAAGCATCAAGATTTAAATCATGTTTCTTAATATTTTCTAACAATTTATCGTAGTCATCAATACGTTGAGAACCACCGATAATTTCACCATATCCTTCTGGAGCAATTAAATCAGCACAAAGTACTACACCTGGTTCATTTGGATCTTCAATCATGTAGAAAGGTTTAATATCTAATGGCCAGTGCGTAATAAATACTGGTTTATTATAGCTGTTTGCGATAAATGTTTCGTGGGGCGATCCGAAGTCATCACCATATTCAATATCATCAAATCCATTATCTTTTAGTAATTGGATAGCATCTTTATATTTAATACGAGGGAATTCTCCTCTCGCTTTTTCTAAAGCTTCTAGATCACGACCAAGAACTTTAAGTTGTTCCTGACATTTTTCTAATACATCAGTTAATAGATGGTTAACAAATGCTTCTTGCAGTGCTAAACTTTCATCATGATTACAGAATGCCATCTCAGCTTCAATCATCCAGAACTCAATTAAGTGACGACGAGTTTTAGATTTTTCAGCTCTAAAAGTAGGTCCAAATGAAAATACTTTTCCAAATGCCATTGCAGTAGCTTCTAGATAAAGTTGCCCAGATTGAGAAAGATATGCTTCCTCATCAAAATATTTAGTATTAAATAATTCTGTAGTTCCCTCTGGTGCAGATGAAGTTAAGATTGGTGGATCTGTTTTTAAGAACCCTTCTTTTTCAAAGAAATCATATGTAGACTTGATAATTTGATTTCTAATAGTTAAAATAGCATGTTGTTTTTTAGAACGAATCCAGATATGACGATTATCCGCTAAGAATTCTACTCCGTGTTCTTTTGGCGTAATTGGATAATCGATTGCTTCAGAGATTACTTCAAAGTCTTCAATTTCTAATTCAATACCAGAAAGTTCTCTTTCATTCTCTTTAATTAATCCAGTTACTTTTAATGAAGTTTCTTGTGATAAGTGGCGTAATTGTTGATATTTTTCTTCTCCTAAAGCTTCTTTTAAAGCGATAGCTTGAATAAAGCCAGCTCCATATCTAAGTTGGAAAAATGCAATTTTACCACTACTTCTCTTGTTCGCAATCCATGCACCAAGAGTTACTTTTTGACCTAGTTGTTCTTTTAAATTATTAATGTTCAACTTGAAGTCCCTCCTAATTTTTATTGATATAGTTTTTCAAAAATTTAAAAATATTCATAGTTATAAAAAAACTATTTATATTATATCATAAATTTACTATTTTTTTAATTATGAGATTTAATTTTTTTATAAACTAATATTTTAAAGTTTTCCAAAAAAATATCCCACTTTGATTTCTTACTAGAACTTACTTTGAAAAATTTATTCTAATGTCCTAGCCCTCGGAAAAACAACAATACAATCAAATAAATCTTTCAAATAATACCTATATTCTAAAAATATCTTTTGTAGCATAACATCTACATGCTAAGCGATTATTCTTGGCAACCTCGCTATATAAGTCGTTAAAAATTATCTTTAATAGAAAAAAATTAAAGAATTTTATATAACTTTTTTTCTCACGTTTACTAAAGTGTAAATCTTTAGATTTATTACTTTCATAAACATATAAGACTGAACCAGTATTTTTTTAGCGTTAAGCCACTCCTCATCACCATTACAATATATATATCTTGCTTTTTGATTTCAAATTCAAATATTTATGTTTTTTTGAATGTATAACATTAATTAATGCTTTAACTTTCTTATCATCTACTACTGTAAGTTTTAAACTATTATCTTGATCAAAAATAACAAACTTATATGTATTTTTTTAGAATTTGTTAATACATTTCGCAATTTTTTTTCATAAATTTATAAGAAATTGGTAATTTATCTTTATATTGTTTTTATATCTATTAAAATGCCATCAACATCCTGCAATATAAAAGCTCAAACTGTCATTATAAAAAAACAGACTTTCCGAAACATACATTTCATGTAAAAAAATTTCACTAGACCATTAATATTATTTCTTAAACCTTTTATGTCTTTATTCTTCAAATCTTTAGAAATAGCAACATTAAGCTCTGTAATAATATTTTTTTATAAAAAAATAATCTTTAGTATTTATAGAATCTAACTCGCGCCCTAGAATTTTTCTTATGTTCAAAAAAATAAATGTATGATTTTTTTAAACATATCACTTTCTATTAAATATTCTATAGACTCATAGTTTGTAACAATATTCTTGCAACTCTGAGCAGCTTTTGTTCTTTTCATCAAAAATAATATGATTTCGAGCTAATAGAAACACCTTTTTTTAATTCCGTCAATATACATTTTTTTCTAAATAAAAGTAAATTCAACTCCGAGAAATCCCCAGTTCTAGTTTCTAAAAATCCAGACGTATAATTTAATCAGCAATTTATCTAAATTTAAATCCTCTTTTTTTAGGGAAAAAGTGAAAAAGGCATTTAAAGGTATATACGAAGTTTTTTTCTTTAAAAATAACAAAAATCTGATACTTTAAATTTTCTAATATACTCTTCCGCATCAATTGATGAAAATAAAATATATTTTTCCCTATGATTAATAGATTTTGTCAGATAAAAAACTTTCCTAAAATTAATGCCTTGAAAGCTTATAAACTCATCAGACATATGTTCTCTACCAATAACATTTTTTCTACAAAATTTAGCAAATCTATACATACTAATATCTATTTTCTCTAGAAGGATTTCAATTTGTTTATAATTATTCTCGTTTATGCTAGCTATTTTAATCGCAATCTCTTTTAGAAGCTTAACCGTTACACTTACATCTACTGCAGCATTATGATATTTATCACCCGAATAAAGGGTGAGAGAATTTGATAAATCAGATAGCTTATAACTTACCTGTGACGGCATAAAAAGCCTAGATAATTCAACAGTATCTAAAGACAACTTAGCCTTATAACAAATACCTACATCATGAAACCTTTTCTTTAATATAACGTAGTCTGATGGTAAGCCATGACACACAAGAATATCATCTTTTATAAACTCATATAATTCTTGAGCTACTTCCTCAAAATACTCTTTATCTTTTAACATATCATTACTTATTCCGGTTAATTCAGTTACAAAAGCAGAAACTTGTTTTTTAGGTTGAATATAATAATTTATTGACGATATCTCATTAAAATTTTCATCAAGCTTTGTCGCCGCAAATTGAATAATTTCCTTATCATCAGTTAATTCTATATCAACTACACAAAATAATTTATTCATAAATTCTCTCACCCCACTTTCTTATTATCTATTTATTATCTCTTATTTTTTTGATAAAAAAATCTAGTATATCTTTACGATTATTGTCTAATCTATTTAGTAATATTTCATGTTCTAATTCAGAAACTACAGATTTTATCCATGGTCCCGGTTTTTTTCTCCAATAGTGCTTATAATTTCTTGAGATGTAATATCAACCTCATCAAATGAATTAATAATTAATTTGCAGTTCTCAATAGTATTCCTATTATTATAAGAAAAAAATATTCAGCAACAAAGACAACATCTTCAAAAATTATACTTATATAATATTAATTCTAACGGAACATTATTTATAAAAATCTTCTTTAATTTTATCATACTCTTTTTATTAATTTAATTTCTTTATTCGATAATTTTAAAGTTTTTTTAATGTATCTAAGAAAATATCATTAATCATAGCCAAAATATATAAACTTTGGCAAAATGAATATTTTGAAAAATCTTGGATAATCTCGATTTCTTCCAGAAAAGGAATATAATTATTAAGCTTACTATCCAATAACAATTCCAAACTTCTCAAATTTCCCTTGCCACCAAGAAGTTTCTTAAATTCATTTACTATACGTTCAATAGAAACAAACTTTATAAGCTCAGCATTTTTTTTAATAGCTTCTAAAGTATCATATTCAATCTCAAAACCTAATTTCGATGAAAAACGAAAGGCCCTCAACATCCTCAAAGCATCTTCATAAAATCTCTCATTTGGATTATTTACCGTACGAATAATTCCACTAGATAAATCCTTTTCACCATTATGATAGTCAAATAATACCCCATTAGAATCTAACGCCATAGCATTAATTGTAAAATCACGTCTATCAAGATCTTCTCTTAGATTATTAACGAATTCAACCTTCTCCGGTGCGCGATGATTTGTATACTCATCCTCTGTCCTAAAAGTAGTTACTTCATAACCTTCACCATTTACTAAAATAGTAACTGTTCCATGTTGTATACCCGTATCAATACTTTTTCGAAATATTTTTTTTACTTCTTCTGGGAGAGCATTTGTCGTTATATCAATATCAGAAAACTCTTCACCAAGTAAATAATCCCTAACACAGCCTCCTACAAAATACGCTCCATAGCCATTTTTGTTAAATATCTTTAAAATATCAATAGCATCTTTAAATTTATTCCTGAAGTTATCTATAACCATATTGTCCTTTCAAATTAATAAAAAGACTGGAGAGAACCCCCAGCCCTTGTAATCTTATATATTATTTAGATAAGTTATAAGTATCTCTAGCAATCATAACTTCTTCATCAGTTGGAATTACGAAAGCTTTAACTTTAGAATCTGCTGTTGAGATTTCTGCAACTTTTCCACGTACATTGTTTTTCTCTTTATCGATTTGTACACCTAGGAAAGTTAATCCTTCTAATACTTCTTCACGAACCCAAGTAGCATTTTCACCAACACCAGCTGTGAATACGATAGCATCTACTCCGTTCATAGCTGCAGCATATGCTCCAACGTACTCTTTAATTCTGTTGATGTATACATCAATCGCTTCAGCTGCGTGAGGATTTGTATCTCTTGCATCCTCAACATCACGTAAGTCAGAAGATAGTGCAGATACACCTTTTAATCCTGATTCAAAGTTGAAAATACGAACGATTTCTTCAAGAGATAATCCAGTTTTTTGAGCAATGTAAGGGATAGTAGCTGGATCGATATCTCCAGTTCTTGTACCCATTACTAAACCTGATAATGGAGTGAATCCCATTGAAGTATCGAATGATTTACCATTTTTGATAGCACAAATTGAAGCACCATTACCAATGTGACAAGAAATAGTTTTTAATTCTTTAGGGTCTTTTCCTAAAAATCTCAGCAACTTTTTTTCTCCAATGTATCTGTGACTAGTTCCAGTGAGCACCATATTTACGAACTCCATATTTTTTTCATAGAATTCTCTTGGTACTGCATACATGTATGTAGACTTAGGCATACTTTGGTGGAATGCTGTGTCAAATGTTAATACGTTAGGTACTCCTGGTAATTCTTTTTGGAATGAACGAACACCTTTAATATTCGCTGGGTTGTGTAAAGGTGCTAAGTCTTCGATTGAATCAACTTTAGCTAATTCTTCATCATTTACTAAAACAGAAGCATCGTAGAATTCTCCACCGTGAACAACACGGTGTCCAACACCTTCGATTTCTTTTTACGTCTTTAACTATACCTAATTTAGTTAATTTTTCAAGTAACATTTCAATTGCTACATCGTGGTTTGGAATATCTAATGTTTCTTTATTTTTTTCTCCGTTGAACTCGATAGTGAATACACTATTTTCAATACCGATTCTTTCAACTAATCCTTTTGTAATAACTTTTTCTTCAGGCATTTCAAACAATTGAAATTTTAAAGATGAACTCCCTGAGTTAATAGCTAAAATCTTTGTCATAAGTATAAATCTCCTCTTAATCTATTTGCATTATATATAATATTATCTCATTAATTATAATTAATTACAAGAGGTATTTAAAAAAATTTTTATAAAAATTTACAAAAAAACTAATAACTAGAATACGTTATCTATATTTCAGTTATCAGTTTTTTTAGTTTTTAATATTTTTTTTATCTAATACAAAAAAATATTTCGGTTTAAGTAATACTTCTATGATGTATAAATGTTACTTTCTACAGACCAACTACCATTTTCATGATGCTCTAATTGACCACGTGCGTTTACTCTATATTTTCCAACAATGTTTCCGTTGCGTTTTAAATTTACATACGCTAAATGATCACTACCTAGCCATATATCATAGTAAAAATCAGAACTTGAAGAATTTTTTGAATACTTTTTAATGTACATAGCTCTTGCCCAATCACCTACCTGAGTATCCGTAAGTTCTTTAGTATTAACTGAGCTATCTTCTCTTAAAACAATAGTACTAAATCTAGATGTACTGTCTTTAGAACTATCTTTTGTTTTTTCATTTAAACCTCTAACCGTATACGAGCGTTTAAACTCACCTTTTAATTCTAATTTTTTTGCTTCAGCAGAAGTTTTACTCAAACTAATAGTAACTTCTACTTTTTCACCATTTTTTAAATTATTAGACTTACTATATGTAATTGTTGGTTCTTGTAGAAATTTAGTAACTGTAGCATCCTCAGTATCTACCGACGGTATTTTCTTAATATCTGCAGATGCTGTACCATCTCCATCTTTTCCATAAGGTTTGAAGTCTATTTCATATTGACTCAAATCTACTACAGATTTTTTATCTAGTACATACTTATTATATCCAAAGTATGCAGTAATCGCTATTAAACCCATTACTAAAAAGCTAATTAAAAAAATAAGACCAGTTTTCTTTTTAGGTTTATCATATTCTCCATAATCAAAATTCGGAGGAAAGTTTTCTTGATTATACTGACTATTATCATTATATCCATTATAAATATTATTTTTAATATTATTATAATTTGTATTCTCCGTTTGATAACTGTCGTAATAATTATTCGAATTTTGTGGATACTGGTTAGCATAATCTGCATTATCATATTGACCAGTATAATTCATATCTTGATATTGCTGATTTTTGATAGTTGTTGTTTCCATATTCATAATTTTTTTGTTATTATATCTTTGATTATTATTTTTTTCCCCATAAACTATCTCCTATTTTACTTTTTTTCTTACAATTAACTATTAAGAAAAAAATTTTTTTAATTCATAATAATATTAACATAAGTTCTCCTATTTTTTTCTATAATAAATAGCAATTATATTAGTATTAAATTAATATAAAAAAAGGGTGTATAATATTATTTAAAAACAAACTATTCAGCATCTCTAAATACATTATACACCCTATTTTTAAATATTTAATTATCTCACTTTAAACTGCCCTATTTTATTCATTAAACAATCTTTCTAATTCTCTAGTAGAAGATTTTATCTCATAACCACTTTCACTAATTTTTTTATAAATATATTCATTATCCAATACACGCGAATTTCTGACAGAAAGAATCTTATCTGCCCAAAGCGTCCATTCATCTTTTAATGATAAACTATTATCATAATTTTCTAAGATTCTAGCATCTGGTAAGTGACTCGCTGTTACAACTGGCAAGCCATTTGCCTGCGCTTCTACCAATACGATTGGTAATCCTTCGAAATTAGACGGGAAGAAAAACACATCTAATAAATTTAGCATTTCTCCAACGTTACTTTTTAAACCAGTGAAAATCACCTTATCTTCAACGCCATATTTTTTAGCAAGATTTGTTAAAAATGTAGTATCGCCACGTCCAATGAACACTAATCTTGAATTCGGTTCTTTCTTCACTAATTCAGAAAATACTTTAACACAAAAACTTTGATTTTTCGCTTTTTCATATAAACGTGATACTTGTCCAACCACAAGGCAATCTTCTGGAATATTATATTCTTTTCTAAGTTTCTCACGTACTTTTTCGTTATATAAGAATTGTTCTACCTCTATCGCATTATTAATAACTAGTGCCTTTTCTCTTTCCTTGCCATGATAGAAATGATTAGCCGCTTCTATACCACACGCCCAAAAATCCGTTGCATATTTCCCAACAAAAAGCCTATTAACAGGATGAATAAAACGATAAAATTTATCAGCAGTTGCACAGTGACCATGGACAATTCTTTTTTTGATACCATATTTTTTAGCAAGCTTTAAAAATTCAAGATGCGTTAATCCATTTTGATTTGACCATAGTATATCATATCTATGGGCATTATTTCTAAAGAACTTATCCCACTCTTTCAATGCTAGTTTTATATTTGGTCTTAACTTAGGAATTCTATGAACAACTATAGTGTTTTGACATAATTTCTTGAAATGTTCACTAAATTCAACATCTTCTGGACCTTGAAGTAAAAATTCAAATTCAAACTCATCAGTATTTATATTATTGTAAAAATCTACAACAATTTTTTCTAATCCCCCAATATCGGGAACTAACCCACAAACTAATACTCTTTTCATTTATTTTCTCCTTAAATTTATATACTTTAACACTTTTTGAATCATTACTATGATTTGTCGACCACCTTCATGATTTCTATATAGAAAAAAATATACACGCTTAACACTGTTATATACAAAATAATCTTGTTGACTAAACTCCACATAAAATCCATTTTGGAAAAAATGAATAATTCCATCAAGCTAATACATAAAATACTCGATCCTGCCACTATAAAATGTTGTAACATCATTTTAAAATGCTCTTTCGAAGAAGTTCTCAAAACATACTTAAATACACTATACGGTTCAAACCAAGAACAAGTTAGTATTGTTGAACCGATTGTTCCTAATAATATACCTGCTACCCCTAAATCTAATACGATTAAAAAATATAAAGAAAGGAAAATATTTAGCAAAATTTCTGTAATAACTTTTTTATTTTGCTCATAACTCAATCCGTAGACTGAAATTAGTATTAAACTCGGTTTTCTATAGATTGTAAGGAAAAAATTAATGACAATCAAAATTTCAATCAATAGATTAAAAGAATTACTATTCCCTAACCAAATCAACATAAACGGATGAATGAACAACAAATATCCAATACTTCCAAAATAAGTCATACTAAAAAGTAATAAACTGGAATTTTTTAAGAAATCTAAGTGTATCCGAGACAGTCGTATTTTCAGAATGAACTAAATTTCCTATTGAAGCAACAACAGAATTAATGACTGTACTTAAAATCATCCCAACGAATCCTAAAACATATGTATAATTTCCATAGATTCCTATAGCTGCTAAGCTTATAAATTTAGCCATTAAAATACTATCGGTTTGAAAAACAACCTTTTCTCCAATACTACCAAGCATATTTCCTTTAATATTGCGAATAAATTTATCTTTTTCTTCTTGATTAATAGGCGTAATTTCTTCATTATACAAATAATTGTATAAACGATCCACAATACGAGAAAGGAGCACATTGTTAATAATATTTAATACACTTTCTATTAATAAATAGAAAATAAAATTCTGGGTAAAGACGATGACTGCAATTTGTAAAAATACTCGAAGCGTGTTTAGTCCAAAATTTAATAAATTGACGATATAGTTTCTCTGATCAACATATAGTAATGTTCGTTTGTATGAGAAAAAATAACCAGAACTAGCATTAAACACAAAAATAAAGTAAATCCAATACAATTCACTATTAATCGTATAATCCTTAATCATATAAGGAAAAAATAAGGATGATATCGCTCCTAATATTAGAATAACTACTCCAATAATACTATATAATTTTTTGTATAGTATCATAAGTGCATTAATTTTCCCATGATCATTTCTTGCTAATGGGGCATATAGAGCGTAACTCATTGCTTCTGCAATCCCTAGTTCAGCTAAAGATAAAATGGATATTATACTAGCTAAATAACTACTTAGCCCTAAATAAGTTATACCAAGATAACTTACAAAAACTGTCCGATTAATAAAGCCGAGAATCACAGAAAATGGTTGTATGGCAAGAGCTATACTTGTATTCAACGTGGCAAATTCTGTTCTACTTTTTTTCATACATCCTCCTATTTATATAATTCTCCATGGAAGAGTTTATAAAGATAACTTCCTGGAATTAACGTATCTTTATTAATTTTATAAGTTGTTTTCATAATCGGAGTCATTTCCAACACTTCTGCCCATTCGTTTTTATCAAAAAGTTTATCAGCATGTTCTCTTAAAAACCACATTCTCTCAGCTGTTTCTAAAACAGGTAATTTATCCACTAATGTTCTGAATCCAGGATTTGAATTATATTCTGACAAAATGAAGTAATCCATCATTAGATAATGAATGAATATTGGATATTTACGAACATAGTAAACATATAAATCTCGAATATGTTTAAAATGAGGTCCTCCTTTTTGTCCTGCGAGGAAAAAACCTGACCATTTATAATCACAAATTGTTTTTTCCATTTTATTAGTATCTAAAGGTGGATGATTCAAACTAAAAAACTCTCCTTCAAATATTTCTGCTGTGGCGTATGGAGACACAAATAATGTTGCATCCATCCATATTCCCCCATATTGATATAACAAACTAAAACGAACAATATCGGAATAATGAGCAGCTGACAATTCTTTTTTCTTATATTTTTCTGTAATATCTTTTGGAATATTTACAAAACTCTCAAGATTTTTGTCCGTTAACAAATGAAATTCACAACTATTTCTTTTGGCAAAATCTTTTATTGTTTTCACTGAGGCTTTTACCGTCTCAGGCATCTGAGCTTCTTCCTGTTGCCACATTGTCCAAATAATTTTTGGAAATTCTGTTGTAATTTCTTTACTTTCATCTCTCGATTTATCGATTTGAGCTTCTTTTCGTAATTTTAGGACAAAGTCTAAAAGAACCTTTTTACTAAAGTCATAGTATTTTGAATCAGATTGTTGTGTAAAATAATAAGCAAATGTTAATTTAGGACCAAAATATCTTAAAATCTCATTGTACCTAGTAATTTTTTCTTGTACTGATTGCAGTTTCATGATTTTACAATTTCCTCTCATATTTTTTGCAGCTAATTTTCTCCGTTTTACACTAAACTACCTAAGTCTATTTTTTATATACTCTCATTATTTATTCAATTCTCCATGGAAGAGTTTATAAAGATAACTTCCTGGGATTAATGTATCCTTATTAATTTTATAAGTGGTTTTCATAATTGGAGTTGTTTTCAACACTTCTTCCCATTCGTTTTCATCAAAAAGTTTATCGGAATATTCTCTCAAGAATAATACTCTCTCTGCTGGAGCCAAAATCGGTAATCCATCCACTAACCTTTTAAATTCAGGATTTGACTCATATTCAGATAGAATAAAATAATCCATCATTAGGTAATGAATAAACATTGGAGATGTACGAACAAAATAGATAAATATATCACGAATATGTCTAAAATATGATCTTCCTTTTTTTCCTGCTAAACAGTAACCTGACCATTTAAAATCACTAATAGTTCGTTCCATTTTCTCCGGATGTGCTGGAGGATGATTCAAGCTAAAAAACTCCCCTTCAAACATTTCTAATGTTGCATAAGGCGATACAAATAATGTCGCATCCATCCATATTCCACCGTATTCATACAATAAACTTGCACGAACAATATCCGCAAAAGCTGCTGAAGATAATTGCTTGTTCTTATTTTTTTCAATAATATCTTTAGGTAGTGTAATATAATTAAGTAAGTTCTCGTCTGTTAGAAAATGGAATTCACAGCTACTTCTCTCAGCAAACTCCTTTATTGTTTTTACAGAAGCTTTTACCGTCTCGGGCATTTGTGCTTCTCCTTGTTGCCATAATACCCATACTATTTTTGGAAATTCATTATTTTTTTCCACAATATCATTATCAACATTATCTATCTTAGCTTCTTCTCTCAATCTTCTTACAAAAGTCATGATAAGTTTTCTTCTATAATCAAAATATTTACTTTCCGACTGATTACCAAGATAATATGCCCAGGTCGCTTTAACTCCATAATATTTTAAAAATTGACGATACCGAAAAATTTTTTCTTGTACTGCTTGTAATTTCACGATTTTATAATTCCCTTTCACATTTTTCTAAGGCTGTTTTTAGATAATGTCCTTGTCTAATTTTTTTTCCAATTCTCTTACTGTTTTTTATTAGTTCTTGATACTCACCTTCAGAAATCGATTTTAAAGTTTCTGCAATTTCAAATAAAGAATTTACAAGTATTCCACAATTGTTCTTTCTTACAAAATCAGCAAGAGCCGATTGTTTCCATACAATAATTGGAAATCCAGATGCTAAATATAAAGACGCCTTATGAGGATTATTAATTTTCAAGTACTCCCCATACATTCCACTACAAGTGTGTGCACTGTCTCCATCCCATACTAAACCAAACCCGCCTTGCAGATGATTAGGCAGTTCATCTGGAGTAAATGCTCCTTTATAGTGAACATTATTCGGAAGATTTTCAGCCTCAAAGTTGATTCCATAAATTTTAAATTCAGGTTTTTCAGGTAGCTCGCGAGCATACCTTGTTTTACGAATATCAAAATTACCAGCTAGTAAGATTTTATCTTTATCATAGTTTTTATCTTCATTAAAATTAGGAATTAAATAGTCAAATATCTCTAATGGAACAATTTTCTCTTTACTAATCCCCATTTTCACTAGTTCAGACTTCATTTTATCATTATGTGCTATGATACCATCTACTCTTTCTAAAAACTGTTTTTATTTTTGTAAGAAATAGATGATAGAATATTTAAAATCAGAAAATGATTTAATTTTTTTATTTCTCAGTGATTCAATATCATGAATAAGTAAATATGCCTTAAAATTTCTTTTCTTTAAAAACCTCATACGTATTTGTTTCTTTAGTGACTGCCACAACAACGGAAATTGAAAAATAATAATATCATTTTGATTTAAATTATTGTTCTTTTGACTTCCTTTCAAAAAATACTCTAGGTACCCACTGTCCAACATAATTTTTTCAGCATCCATTCGCGCTTTGGGTCCTGCGTGATTTGCCTTTGCATATGTTTCTTTTAAAAAATACTTCATTTCAAATTATCCCTTTCGAAATTTTTTAACTACATATTCCTGCCAGCGCCATTGCAATCCTGTAAGAATACGTGAAATAATAACGATATGTTTAGGAAAAAGCAAATAAGCACGAATTGAAAATGATTTTTTTGAACTTTTCGCATATCTATTTAAATAATTACGATATTTCTCTTCATAATCATTACCTTCAAAAATATGATAATCTATTACGTGCATCAATACTAGATTAAACAATCGACGATAAATATAACTTAGTGCTTCCTTATCATCATCGTAATATTTTTCAACCTTATCACAAATCGTAAACAAATCTAAATTTTTGAGATTGAATTTTCGATTCATAGTACTTCCTGGACGCACACGATAATAGTATCCCGTATAATTAATTTTCACCATATTTCTTATCTGTTTTAGTATTCCAATTCCACTATAAACATCCTCATAAATTAAGCCTTCAAGAAATGGAAAATTTATAATCACTTCTCTTCTAAACAGTTTAGCAACTGGATTTAAACGTACAATATTATCACTACAAAGAGAAACCAACGCTTCTTTAGCATCTCCTCTAAAGACTATTCCTATATTTTCTTTTGTTTTTGGTTTTAATTCTTGTTCATTATTAGTATACCAACATTCCACGATATCAATATTTTCTGAGGTCATCTGTTTAATCAGTTGTTCAAGCATATCTTCTTTAATTACATCGTCACTATCGACAAAAGTAATAAATTCGCCTGTAGATTCCTGCATTCCTCGGTTTCTGGCAACACTCTGCCCTTGATTCATTTGATTAATTAAACGGAAACGGATGTCTCTTTGACAATATTTTTCACAGATTTCTTTAGAACCATCAGTTGAGCCGTCATTGACTAATATTACTTCAAGGTCTTTGTATGTCTGAGATTGAATACTATCTAAACATTCATCTAAATATTCTTCAACATTATAAACTGGTACTATAATACTAATCATCTCTTACCTCTTTTTACTTTTTACATAATTTGCAACTGATAAATATCTCGCATATAAAGGGAAAGTTACTCTTGTGAAATATTTAGGACACCATAAATACCATCTTAATAATCTACACCTCCTAAGGACTTCAGATGATTGTTTCGCAATGTTCGCATATTTTTCGATATAATTCTGGTATATCCTATGATATTCATGTGTCGATCGTATTTCATAATAAAAAACATGTTGACTTATTATTAAAAAAATCAGTTTACTAATTTCAGCAAACATTTTATCATTTTTAAATTCTTCATATAGTGAATCACATATTTTAAAAACGTCAAGATTTTTCTTACTAAATTCCTTTCGCATAATACTACTTGAACGGAGTCTATAATAATAACCAATAGTATCAATCACAATCATTTTACGAATATATTTTAAGTTAACTATACCAGTGTAGGTATCCTCATAAAGTAACCCTTTCAAAACGGAACCGCCTCTACAATTCTTCGTCTGTATAATTTAGCCCATGCAAGGGAATTAACTCTCCCATAATTGATGCAGCTGAATATTGCTTCATAGGAATCACCTTGAAATACAACGTTAGGGCTTTTTTGAAGTTGCAAATCCTCTTTTTGATGGGAATAACTACAACCTACAATATCGATATCTTCTGCCATAAAAGATAACAAAATTTCTAAAATATCAACTTTAACAACATCATCGCTATCTACAAAGAATATATACTCTCCTTTAGATGCTCTAACTCCTACATTGCGAGCTTCGCTCAATCCTTGATTTTCTTGATTAATTAACTTGAAGCGACTATCTTTTTCGCAATATCGTTCACATATTTCTCTTGATCCATCTGTTGAGCCATCATTAACCAATATTACTTCTATATTTGTATATGTTTGCCTTTTAATGCTATCTAAACATTCATCTAAATATTCTTCAACATTATAAACTGGAATAATAATACTAATTATATTATCATCTTTCAATCTCTTACTCTCTCTTTCTAAACAATTCTATTATACCATTCAGATTTCTCCATGTCCTATTGACAATTGGAAATGTATATCGAAGATATAAACTAGGAGCTAGTTGATACATTCTAACCATTTTACTACTTCTTGCAACCTCTGGAGATTTTTTAACAATTGCTACATATTGTCTCAACTTTTCTTCATACAACGGTTGATATGGGGTATCTCTTCTTATAAAATCTTTATGATGCGTTGTTATAATCTGGACTAAAAACTTTCCAATATAGGGCAATAATTTCTCATCCGAAACAAACAATTCAACTAATTTATCAGAACTAGTAAAAATATCTAGATTTTTCTTAGAAAATTCTCTATGCATAGTGCTTCCTGAATATTCTCGATAATAGTAGCCCACATAATCAATTTTTACCATTTTACGAATAAACTTCAATATTCCCACTCCATGATAAACATCTTCATAGATAATACCAGTTATAAACGGAAAATCTTCCAACAATTTTCTTCTATACAATTTACATACTGGAGAATAGGTTAGTCCATAGTTACAACATTCTATCACAGCTTCTTCTGAGTTTCCTTCAAATACAATTTGAGGATTTTCTAGTTCTTTTAATTTATCAAAAACACTTCTAGTAACCCTGTACTCACATTCAATCAAATCAATTTCTTCTGTCATGTAAGCATACAAATTCTCCAGATATTTTTCAGAAACAACATCATCACTATCTACAAACGTAATAAATTCACCTGTAGAAGCAACAACTCCATTGTTACGTGCAACACTTTGCCCTTGATTTTCTTGATTAATTAAATGAAAACGAGAATCTTGTTGACAATATCTTTCACAAATTTCTTGTGAATTATCAGTAGAACCATCGTTAACTAGAATAACTTCTATATTACTATATGTTTGATTTTTGATACTCTCTAAACATTCTTCTAGATAATTTTCTACATTATAAACTGGAACTATTATACTAATCATTTTTATTGTGAAATCTCCTTTTAAATTTATTGTATTATCCTACTTATTTAAATAATCAATTTTTTTCTTAAATGTAATTTATCATTTAGATTATTAATTATTTTTTTTACAGTAATCCATCTCTTTTGTAAACTTTTATAAAGAGGATAAGTGAAAGTTGTATAATATTTTGGAGCAAGTAAGTACAGTCTCAATAGACGATATTTTTGGACAACCTCCTTGGATTGTTTTGCTATAAAAGCAGCGTTTCGAATAAAAATCTTCATATAAATCAACATAGATACTCTTCTTATTTATTCCATCCTTTAAATAGTGTCCATGACCAATACAAAACATAAAATATCCAATATACGGAATCATATCTTCATCATCTTTAAAGGAATCTATTAACTGATTTCCTACTTTAAAAATATCTAAATCTTTTTCATTAAAAGGTTTCGTCATAATACTATTTGGACGAACTCGATAATAATAACCAATATAATCAACAACTACTATTTTTCGCATATGTTTTTAAATAATTTATTCCTGTAAAGACATCTTCATAAACATATCCTTCTAAAAATGGTATCTTTTCAACAATTTCTCTTCTGTATAATTTTGTAAAAGCACAATACTTCACTTCTTCTTTAAACTCAATACAATTAAGAATTGCTTCTTTAGCGTTTCCTTCGAATAAAATAGTAGAAGTATTATTATGATAGAACTCTTCTTTATTTATTGTTAATCTACATTCTACTATATCCACGTCCATTTTCATGCAAGGAAGTAATACTTCTAACACTTTTGTATTGATAACATCATCGCTATCCACAAACATAATATATTTCCCAACAGATTCTTTAACACCACGATTTCTAGTGGCACTCAAACCTTGGTTTTCTTGATTGATTAACTTGAAACGACTATCTTCCTGGCAAAATCGTTCGCAAATCTCTTTTGAGCTGTCCGTTGAACCATCATTGACTAAAATGACTTCAATATCAGTATATGTTTGATGCCTTATACTTTCTAGACATTCTTCTAAATATTCTTCAACATTATAAACTGGAACTATTACACTAATCATAAAATAATTTCCTTCTTATTTATCTTTATTCATCTACCTTTGCTTCTTTAATGCCGTTTTTCCATTTCCAAATTGCATAATAGATTGGGAATACAATTGAATTATAATATTTGGGGCAAACATCATAGAGACGAATCATACGTGTTTTTTTTGCTAACTCTGGATTTTTCTTTGTTAAGGTTACATATTCTTCTAACTTTTGATTGTAGACTTTTGCATATGGATTACCTTTTCGCATATAGTCTTGATAATGCATCGTTGCTACATGCACTAAGAAGCTTGCAATATAAGGAATAAGTTCTTCTCTATCAGAATACAACTCTATTAATTTATCGCTGACAATAAATACATCAAGATTTTTTTCAGTAAAAGTTCGATGCATAGTACTCGACTGATGTTGACGATAATAATAGCCTACATAATCAATCTTAATAATTTTTCGAATATATTTAAGCATTCCAATCCCGCTGTAAATATCTTCAAAAATTAATCCTTCTAAATAAGGAACTGCTTCAACGATTGATCTTCTATAAAGTTTGGTTACTGGATTCACACTTAGAACATGGTTTGGAAAAATTTTTACAGCTTCTTGAGAATTTCCCTCAAAGAGAATCATTGTTTCTTTAGAAGTTTCAATAAAGAAGTCTTTTTTAGATACGGTAAAGTTACTTTCAACAATATCTATATCCTCAGTCATGTATTGCATTAACTTTTCTAAATAATTTATCTTAATAATATCGTCACTATCGACAAATGCTATAAACTCTCCAGTAGAAGCTTCTACACCAACATTTCTTGCGCTACTTTGTCCTTGATTTTTTTGATTTATTAATTTAAAACGCTTATCCTGCTCACAATATTTTTCGCAAATAACTTCAGAGTTATCTGTTGATCCATCATTTACTAATATAACTTCAATATCAGTATAGATTTGATTTTGTATACTGTCTAAACACTCTTCTAAGTATTTTTCCACATTATAAACAGGAACTATTACACTAATCATAATTTTCCCCTTTAATTTTTATCTATTTCTGTAATCCATTCTTATAAATTGTCTTTAATAGCTGGATATTCTCTTTTATATTGAATTTCACCAATTTATGATTTAATAATCTCCCACTATTAATAACAGGTGCATTTTCTATATAAGTTTTCCACTTATTTTTATCTAATGGCATAGAAGTACACAAAGTATCAACAATTTGCGTAGTGGAATCAATTGTTTCATTCATAATGATATTTAATCCTGAACATTGAGCTTCTACCAATACCATTGGAAATCCTTCATATAAAGAAGGAAATGCAAAGATATCAAAAGCTGAGTAAAACTTATAGACATCTCTTCTATTACCAGTAAATATTATGTTGTTCATTCCTCTACTCATTTCTTCAAGAAGCAAATAATCATGACCTTCTCCAACAAATATGAATATAGTATCTGGCAATTCTTTAGCAATCTCAATTAAAAATTTTTGATTTTTAAATGCATTTAAAATTCCTACCATCCCTACTACTTTTTTATTTTCAGAAATACGAAACTCTTTTCGAATCTCTTCTCTATAGATTGAAGAAAAATTTAAATTTATCAATCATAATGGCATTAGGGACTATTTTAAATGACTTATTTCCATAAATTTTAATTCCAGCCAACTGTCCACACGAAATTCTATCAGTAGTGTCCCTTAAAGCTAAAAATACCAATAATCGATTACGCATACTTTTTAACCAAGTATCTGAAAATTGACTACTGTGATTGTGATAAATTCTTACTCGTGTGCCATTCTTTTTAGCATAATAATTATGGAAAAAACCAGTAATCGGATTATGGATATGAACAATATCGATTTTATTATTTTTGTAATATTGCCTACACATTTTTACATAATCAAGTATTCTAGAAATTTTTAACTCTGGAAATACTACTCGTTCAATTTTATTTTCATCTAAATATTCATTAAATGGAAAATGTGCATCTCCATTTGATTCAGCAACAACATGTTCAAATTCGTTGTCGCTTGTTTCAATATGATTTTTTATAAAACTTTGAACTCCACTACTAGAACCATCTACGGCTCCAAGCACGTGAATTACACGATATTTCATTTTATCACCTCTTATACCTGTTCTCTCATCCCTCTCTTATAAATCCATTTTCTAACATGATTTGGTAAAATTCGAATTACATTTCGAAGGAAAATATTTCGAAGAAATTCTAAGAAGTTAATATCGCCCCTACGATAGAAATCTAATTGAAGAATAAAATCTGTTTTCACATACAATAATCCACCTCTTCGTAAATAGGTAGAATCATTTGTTTGCATTACTACCAACGGTTCTTGAATATTAAAAAAATCTTTTGTTGGATTATCGTGTAATAGCCTCATCACTAAATCATAATCTTCTAAATAGCGGAACTCTCGATAATTACCAGCTTTTAATATATACTCTTTTTTCATCATACTAGACGGATTATTAAAAGGATTTCTCATTTTAGAATACTTACGAATTTCGGAAGTGGTTTCTGGAACTTTCTTTAACGCTGTAAATTCTATATTTTTTTCTAATATATTTGAGCCTACCATAATAAGATTAGGATTATTTTCAAATGCTTTTAATTGCTTTTAATTGCTTTTCAAATCTTGTTTCTAAACAATAATCATCACTATCGACTCTAGCAACCAATTCTGTTTGACACTTATTAATACCAAAGCGTGACGTAGGACCCGATCCTAAATTTTCAGGTAATTGATAAACTACTAAAATAGGAACTTCTTTCTTAAGTAGGTCAATTTCTTCGTCTAAAGCTGCTGTTAATTCTCCATCACAAACCAAAATAATTTCCTTAGGTTTTACAGTTTGCTGATAACAACTAAGTATGCTTCTTCTTAAATTTTCAGGAATTTCTTTTTTATAAACGGTTATTAAAACTGAAAACTCCATACTCTTCCTCCTAAATCTTATTACCAATTAACCAATCAAAAATAACTGATCGGTACGGTACAACATTATACCACTCTGGTTTTAAATAAATTATCACTAAGAAAAATAATCCATATATTATTATCATTACATAAAATAATATCCACTGCATTCTTTTGTTACTAACTTTAGAAATAAGCATAGGTACGTATAAAGCCATAAACGGTGCAAAATAATAGCCGAATCTTTCTAATAGACTAGTCTGCAATGTAGAAATAGTGAATATTAGATAGAAGAAAAAAATAAAGTTTTTTTATACTCTTCTGTATCCGTTAATTTATGTTTTCTTAATATCAGTTCCCCTATAACATATAAAAAAATACAAACAATCGTAAGTCCTATTGGTCCAAACTTATAGCTATCTAAGAACCAACTAGTTTCTAAATAACCTGAATACTGAGGAAACACCTTAAGGTATACTTCTGACAAAGTTTTTAGAAACGGGAAAGCGATTATAAATATGATTAGTATATATTTATTAGATGCTGAATTTAGTCGTATTTTCTTTAATATTAAAAAAACAAAAATACAAATAATTCCCGTAGTATGGAATAATGGCGCCATTAAAATAAAGAGTATTCCTCTTATATACTTTGCTTTGACAAGAAAATGAAATCCTAATAGACCTATAGCTATAGATAATCCTTGTCTAATATTAGAAAAATGAATATAACAACATTCCTAACGAACTAAAAATATATCATTAAACTCAGAAAAAAATATTCTCAGAGTAATTCCAAAAAAAGTAAAAACCAAATAAATAATGTTATTGCAGCAAAAAGAAAACAGCAACATAATATAATGTTCTGAAAAAAAGAACTTAATAAATTATTCAAAAAGAATATATCCTATCTCAAAGCGCGAGTTAAACATATTCGAAAAATTCTGGTATTTTTTTAATATTTTCTCTTCAAATAAATACACATATGTACCTAAATCTCCCCTACAGAAGATTTTCTAAATCCAGCAACTATTAGGAATAAAAATGAAAGTAGGAATTGCTAGTTTTTTTAATTTGATCTCTTTTTTTCTTCAAAATGGTGATATATTAAAGATAATATCGCAAGATATAAAAAAATAAAAAAATATACGCTAACATTCCTACTCCTTTCTAATCTATTTCATCTGTAATTTTATTATTTATAATTATAGTAGTAATAGTTATTTTCGTGTGATTCTAGTTTATTTACAACAATACCTAAAAGATTAGCTCCTACATTATCCAACCTTTTTTTAGCTTCAATGATTTGCTGACGTTTACAAATTTTCATATCTACCACTAATAATGTAGCATCAGCCGCTTGAGATAAAATCTGCGCATCAGTCGCTGCTAACAAAGGTGGTGTATCTATAATGATATAATCGTAATTATCTCCACATGTAGTTAATATTTCTTCCATTGTTTTACTTCCTAACATTTCTGCTGGGTTCGGTGGAACAGGTCCAGAAGTTAACACATCCAACTCTAAATCATCAATTTTCACATGATTAATAGCTTCTTCTGAAATTTCTCCTAGTAATAAACTACTTAAACCATTATTATTTCTTTTATCTATTAATTTATGTTGAGTTGGTTTTCTTAAATCAGCATCTATTAAAATAACCTTTTTCCCTTGTTGTGCTAATACCGCTGATAGGTTTAGACTAATCCCACTTTTACCTTCATTAGGATTCGCACTTGTAACAACTATCTTTTTTATATCTTTTCCAAAATTAGAAAATTGTATATTACTTCGTAATGTTCTAAATGATTCAGAAGCAACAGATTTACTATTATGAATAACTTCTATATACATATTTTCACCTTCTTTCTTTTTCTTTTACAACAGGTATCATACCTAATACAGAAACTCCTGTTAATTCTTCTAAATCATCAAGAGAATCGATTGAATCGCTCATAATAAAGCGAACAAATAAAATATTAAATCCTATAAAGGCAAAGACAACAAAAGAAATTAACATATTTTTCCATAAAACTGGATAAACCGGATAAGGACTTCCTTGTATATCTGTAAGTACTGACAAATCATCTCTGCCTATTTTTTCAACAGCAAACGTTTTATAATTAGCAATATATTCTTCAATATAACGTTCAGCTAATTCTCTATCAGTTGCACGTACCGTAAATGTCATCAATTGTGATCCAGAGTCATTTGTAAGATTAATATCCTTAATTTTAATGATTTCTTCTTCTGTTAAATCTAACGATTTATTAGTCATATTCCTAACATTAGGTAACTTTGATATTTCAAGATATGTTTTTGCTTGCCTTTGAAGTAAATCAATTGACATTAATGCGCGCGAATCATCAGTTATAACACTAGAACTTTTCATGATCATTGTAGATGATACACTGTAAACAGGCGTTATAACAAATACTGTATATGCACTAACTGCTGCCACTCCACTAAATACGAATATTAATAAAATCAATAGTTTCTTTTTGATAAAATTGAATATCCTAGTAATATTATTATTTAATAAATGCATTTTTTTCTCCTCAAGTTTTCTTATGTTCTTTTTATCTTGCACCATGACTTGTAAAAATAACTATAATCGTTTTTATTAAAATCAACAAGTCCAATTTAAATCCTCTATTTTTGATATAATACTTGTCAAATTCTAATTTTTCTTCTGGAGTTAATGAATATCCTCCATTAACCTGAGCCCATCCTGTAATACCAGGTTTTACCAAAAGACGATCATTAAAATCTGGTATATATTTAATAAATTCTTTTATCAATTCTGGCCTTTCTGGCCTAGGACCAATAATCGACATATCTCCTTTTAGTATGTTAAACAGTTGCGGTAACTCATCAATTCGTGTTTTTCTAATAATTCGTCCTACTTTTGTAATTCTTTCGTCATTTTCGCTAGCCCATTTTGGTCCATCTTTTTCTGCATCAATATACATTGATCTGAGTTTATATATTTTAAAAACTTTACCATTTAAACCAACTCGATTTTGAGTATATATTGGACTCACGTGTAATTCTACATAAATAGCAATACATGCAAGAACACAAATTGGAACAGCAAATATTAACAATATAAAACTAAACATAAACTCTATAAATCTTCTAATATAGTCATAATATTTCACTTTTGCGTTCTTCTGTAAAAAGCAAACTAAGTTGTGTATTCTCAATACAATAATAAAAACAAATACTTATTATTTAAAAATTTAGGATAAAAATAAAGTTTAATTATACCTATATAATAATCAGTTCTTTTTTTAAAAAATATTTTATTAGTATAAAATACATATTTTTATATGCTTTTAATACTCTCCTTCCACTGCACTTTGACAGTAAGCGTATATATTTATTTAAAATTAGCTGTTTAATCTAACTATACTATTTTTTTATAATTTTTTTCTTGTATTAAATATTTCTTTAATGTATTAGTTATAGTTGCTATTATTGTGAAATAGATTTTTTTAAAAATTTATTTACACTATTTATATAAATTTTTAAACAAAAACAGCATGTTATTTATTTTTAATTTCCTTGATTACATTATATCATATTAGAAAAACACTAATACAACAAATAATTATCTAAATTTGTTTATAATTCTTCGTATTATTATTATTATTATTATTATTATTATTATTATTATTATTATTTTTTATTAAAAATAATTTTACCTATACATATGTATTTCAATCACAATTTATCATATAAAAAAATATTAAATTTGTTCTAAATATAATTTTTTTACTATTATTTATTAATTTTTTTCAAATAATTATCTAATTAATTTTTTTATAATTACACTATTTATATTCTTAAGTTTATTTTTATTCCTAAGTAAAAAGCTCTGTAAATCTTAATTTAGATTTACAGAGCCAATTTATAAAAATTATTATCCTATAGATCCTTCCATTTCAAATGAAATTAATCTGTTTAATTCAACAGCATATTCCATTGGAAGTTCTTTTGTAAATGGTTCGATGAATCCCATAACTATCATTTCAGTAGCTTGTCCTTCATCAAGACCTCTACTCATTAAGTAGAATAGTTGTTCTTCTGAAACTTTAGATACTTTTGCTTCGTGCTCTAAAGATACGTTAGAGTTTTTAACGATGTTGTAAGGAATAGTATCTGAAGTTGAGTATTCATCTAAGATTAAAGTATCACATTCAATATTTGAACGAGACCCTTCAGAGTTTTTACCGAAGTGAATCCATCCGCGGTAGTTAACTTTTCCACCACGACGAGACATTGATTTAGAAACGACAGTAGACGATGTTCTAGGCGCTAAGTGAATCATCTTAGATCCGGCATCAAGTACTTGTCCTTCACTAGCCATAGCAATAGATAATGTACTTCCACTTGCTCCTTCACCTACTAAAATGCATGCTGGGTATTTCATAGTTAATTTAGAACCTAGGTTTCCGTCTACCCATTCCATAGTACCGTTTTTCTCAACGATAGCACGCTTAGTAACAAGGTTATAAACGTTTGTTGACCAGTTTTGAATAGTTGTATATCTGAATCGAGCATTTTCTTTAATAAAGATTTCTACAACAGCAGCATGTAGTGAACTTGCTGAGTAAGTTGGAGCTGTACATCCTTCTACATAGTGTAGAGAAGAGTTTTTCTCAATAATAATTAATGTACGCTCAAATTGCCCCATTTTTTCACTGTTAATTCTAAAGTATGCTTGAAGCGGTGCTTCTACTGATACATTCTCCGGACAGTAGATAAATGATCCACCTGACCATACTGCAGAGTTTAATGCAGCAAACTTGTTGTCATTGAAATCAACAGCTTTTGAAAAATATTCTTTGAAGATTTCTTCATGATTTTTTAATGCTGTATCAGTATCTTCGAAGATGATTCCTTTTTCTTCGAATTGTTTATGCATATTGTGATAAACTACCTCAGACTCGTATTGTGCAGATACACCTGCAAGGTATTTTTGTTCCGCTTCTGGAATGCCAAGTTTTTCAAAAGTATTTTTAATTTCTTGTGGTACTTCATCCCATGAACGTTCAGTTTTTTCTGATGGTTTTACATAATATGTTAAGTCCTCAAAATCAATTTCAGATAAATCTCCGCCCCATGTAGGCATTGGCATTCTATAGAACTCTTTTAATGCATTTAGACGGTATTCTAACATCCACTTAGGTTCTTCTTTTCTTTCAGAAATTGTTTTAACGATTTCTTTTGTTAATCCTTTATCAGTCTTGAATATAGATACATCTTTATCTGAAAATCCATACTGATAATCGGTAAACATTTCTTCATTTTTATTCAATGCAATCACTCCTTCTTCTATTTATTTTCTTCTAAAATTTTTTCTGTAATTTTCCAAGCTAACGTAGCACATTTAACCCTAGCTGGAAGTTGAGAAATATTTTGTAATGAAATACTATCTTCTAAGTTTTCTTCATTAAATTCATTTCCCATAATCATATTTAAAAAAGTCTTTAATCTTGGCATTAGCTTTTTTTCTACTGATAAACCTTTTTAATTCTTCTGTTAACATCGATGCAGATGCTAGTGAAATAGAACAACCAGTTCCTACGAATTTTATATCTTCAATAATATCATCTACTAATTTCATACTAACAGTTATTTTATCACCACATGAAGGATTTAGCATTTCCAGTTTATAGCTATTTTCAATTGCTCCATTATTTCTTGGATGTTTACTATGGTCTAAGATAACTTGTTTATATAAACTTTTTAAATCACTAAAACTCATTTTCAAAAAACTCCTTCGTTTCTTTTAAAGTTTGAATAAAGAAATCTATCTCTTCTTTCGTATTATATAAATATAGACTTGCTCTAGCTACTGAATATGTATCTAACTTTCCTAATAATAGTTGTGTACACTGATGCCCCGCTCTTATACAGATACCTTTAGCATCTAAAAAACTTGTTAAATCGTGAGGATGAACACCTATCAAGTTAAAAGTTACTAGCGAAACTCTCTCTTCTATATTCTTTGTTCCATAAACCTCTATATTATCTATCTTAGAAAGCTCAGAATACATATATTCAGTAAGTTCTTTAGTGTACTTTTCAATGTTTTCTAATCCGATACTATTTAAATACTTAATAGTTGCTCCTAATCCTGCAGCTTGTGCAAGTAGTGGCGTTCCTGCTTCAAATTTATCAGGAAGAATTGCCCATGTTGCTGAATTATCCTCAACAATACCGATCATTCCACCACCAAATTCAACTGGATCAAATTTTTCTAGTAGCTGTTTCTTTCCATAGAGAACTCCAATACCAGTAGGTCCACACATTTTATGCGCACTAAAAGCTAAAAAGTCACAGTTCATTTTTTGAACATCAATCTTTACATGAGGAACAGATTGCGCTGCATCTACCACAAAATAAATATCTTTATCTTTTAATAATTCCCCAATTTCATAAACTGGATTTATATTACCTAGTACGTTAGAAGCATGACACATTGATACAATTTTAGTTTTATCTGTAATAAATTCTTTTAATTGTTTAATACTAATTCTTCCTTCATCATCTAGTTCTAAATATTTAAGAACTAGATTTTTTCGTTTAGCTAGTTGCTGCCAAGGAATAATATTAGCATGATGTTCCATGTAGGTAAGAATAATTTCATCTCCTTCACTTACATCTTGCTCTAAAATTCTTGCTGCGAAATTTAAACTTTCCGTAGTTCCACTAGTATAGATTACTTCTTCATAACTACTTGCATTTATAAACTCTCTAACTAACTCTTTAGACTCTTCGTATATTTTCTCTGATTCATTACCTAGGGTATAAACAGATCTGTGAATATTTGAATTATAATTTTTTTATAATAATCTGTAATAGCATCTATCACTTGATTAGGTTTTTGAGTAGTAGCTCCGTTATCAAAAAATATCAAATCATTTCCTGATATCTTTCTATTTAATATAGGAAAATCTTCTCTATATTTACTAAAATCTATCATTATTATTCACTCTCGTTATTGTTAATTTTTTCATCAATAAGAATTGTTACAAGTTCTTTAATTTTGTCTACTGTCAATTCAGAGATAACTGGTGATAGGAATCCATGAACTAATAATCTACTTGATTCTTTTCTAGTTAATCCTCTACTTTGTAAGTAGTATAGTTGCTCTTCATCAATACGACCTAGAGACGCTCCGTGACCTGCCATAACATCATTTTCATCGATTAAAAGCATTGGGTTAGCATCTGCTTTTGCTTCTGAAGAAAGTGTCAGCATTCTTGAACTTTGGTAAGCATTAGAACCTGTTGCACCTTTAACGATAAATCCTACACCATTAAATACAATATGTGATCTATCTAGTAATACACCATGTTGAAGGATATCGCCTTTACTACTTAATCCTTGGTTAACTACTTCACTATTGAAGTAAGTTTTTTGTTCTTTAACTCCTAGAGTTACAATCTTAAGGTTTGCTTCAGAACCATCTCCTAGAATATTCGTTGTATTATCGTGATATACATCTGCCTCATCCATTGCAGCTACATTCCAGTTAATCAATGAATCTCTATACGTTAAACCACGACGTAGTATAGTTCCACGTTTTTCACCTGGTTGGTTCGTAATTGAACTATAGTTAATTTGAGCCCCTTCATGTGCAACCACTTCAGATACTAAACTGAATGGTGCCTTATCCTCTTTTTGATTATTTACGTAGTTTTCAATAAAGTTGAATTTAGCATTATTTCCAACCTGAATAGTTACATGGTTGAATAAACTTTGTTCTTTATCAGAAATTACGATATATTGAAGCGGTTCTTCAATTACAGCATTATCCTTAACATCAATAAATAATCCAGCATTTAATAGTGTATAGTGAACAGCTGTTACTTTACTTTCAGCATAATCAACTACACTCATAAAACTATCTTTAATATAATCATCATTCATTGCAGTGAAAATATCTTTAATAGCAACTTTATCAGCATATTTTTCTGGAATATTAATATGTACAATAGTATTGTTCTTTTGAACTACAGCAAAATCATCACTATTAATACCATATTCAGCTATCTCTACATTTCCTTCATTTTCTAATCTTAGAGTTGAAAAATCAACATTAAATAAGTTCCATCTTTCTAACTCCATAGACTCTAATTTTGGAAAAGGTAACGTATAACTCTTATATAAAGCTAATTTTCTAGTATTTAAAAACCATGTAGGTTCATTTGTATTAGAAAAGATGCTTTGTAAAGTTTTAATACTTAGTTTTAATTTATTATTCTCCATATTAAACCTCTTCTTTTAACCAGTCATAACCTTCTTTCTAAACGAAGTGCTAGCTCAGGTCCACCTGATTTTACGATTTTCCCATCCATAAGTACGTGTACAAAATCTGGCTCAATATAATCTAATAATCTTTGGTAGTGAGTGATAATTAAGCAACCGAAGTTTTCACCACGCATTTTATTAACACCTTTTGATACGATTTTTAATGCATCGATATCTAATCCAGAGTCGATTTCATCTAGAATAGCAAATTTAGGTTCTAACATCATCATTTGTAATATTTCGTTACGTTTCTTTTCTCCTCCAGAGAAACCATCATTTACATAACGTTGAGACATTTTTAGATCCATTTCTAAAAATTCCATAGTCTTGTCTAATTTTTTAATATATTGCATTAAAGGAATACTATCTTCACGTTGTGCATTAATTGCAGATTTAATAAATTCTGAAGTTGGTACTCCTGGTACTTCAGATGGATATTGCATTGCTAGGAATAGACCAGCACGAGCTCTTTCGTCTACTTCCATTTCTAATACTTCTTCACCATCTAATAAAATACTTCCACCATCTACTTCATATTTTGGGTGACCCATAATTGCTGATGCTAAAGTAGATTTACCTGCACCATTTGGTCCCATTACGGCATGTATCTCACCAGATTTAATTTCTAAATTTAGTCCTTTTAATATTTGTTTTTCATTAATTGATACTTCTAAATTTTTTATATCAAGAACTGACATTTTATTTCCTCCATCTTTTATATTTATTGCGATTAAATCATATAAAACATTAATTATCGCAAATTACATAAGTATTATTATAAAGGTTTTCAAATGTTTTATCAAATTATTGGTTCGAACGTTCTTTAGTTATACACTCCTGTTTATAAAAAAATAAATCCTCAAATTTCATTTGAAATTCAAGGATTTATCTATATAATTTATTTTGAAAATTCCCACATTGCTACTATTTCAGTTTTTAATTCGTCATAAGACCATTTTTTTAGTGTTCTTGTATAGCTATTTGGATCATTAATTATAAATTTCCCTTCGTTATCTACTCCTGTTATCAAAACAATATGTCCAACAGTTGTAAACTTACCTGGATGAACAGAAGCGATAATAGGATTACCTTTATTCAATGCAGATTTCATAGCTTCTTCATTAAGTGATACACCAGTTGATTTAACTCCGTATTCTTTAGCGATATAATCGAAGAAACTCCATTTTGTACCTGCATCTGTAAAGTATCCGCTAGCATCTTCTTTTTCAGCAATATTTTTGGTGTAATTGATTTATCATCTAATATTCCACTTAGAGCCATCGCTACACAAGTTGGTCCACAACCACCTATAGCGACGTTTGTCCCACCTAATTTATCATAACCCCAACGTTTATCCCATTGAATATAGTAAGGAAACTTCCTATTAATTTCAATAGTTTCTCCTTGTTCGAATGGTGCTGCTTGTTGTCCTGCTAAATAGCCCAAGATATACTGTGTTGCATCCTTATTATTAACTAATAACTTCTGCTCTGCTTCTGGTAGATTCTCTTTTTGTAAATAGATTAATTGACCTATTAAACTTCCATTAGCATTTTGAAGCAAGTTATTTTCTATTCCTCTTGTTGTCGTTATAAATGGAGAAGGTTGTGTTACTCCACGAATTCCATCACGTGCTTTAACTACATTTTCTGTTTTTAACACATTAGTACTCTTATTTTCATCTTTTATAAATTTATTAAACCAAGTAATCTTATTACTTTGAATAACGTAAAATACAACTGTACATAGAATAATGAATACAATTGTCATTATTCCCATTCTTTTTCTTTTCATTATTTTTCTCCTTTATTTACTTTTTAATACTAGAATAATCCCTACAAAAATAACTATAATATATCCTAACAAACTTTGCAAGTCTGGTAACTCACTAAAAAATATAAATCCTAAAATTCCCGAAAACAGCACTTGTGAATAATCAAAGACGGATATATTTTTCGCTGCTGCATACCTATAAGCGAATGTTACTCCATACTGTCCTATTGTAGCCGAAGCTCCAGCTAATATCAGCATAGATAATTGGTAAATTGTCATTGTACGATAATCAAAAATTAAATAAGGTAATAGTAGTATTGTTGATAATGATGAGAAAAAGAAAATTATAAACTCTCCAGAGACATTATGCGTACCTAAATACCTTACACAGGTATAAGCAATACCCGAACAAAAGGCACCGAGCAATGCAGCGAGCGCCCCTGTACTAATTAACCCATCCCCTGTTGGTTTTATAATAAATCCGACTCCAATAAATGCAATAATAATCGCTAAAAGTTGAAACATTGTTATTCTTTCTTTAAAGAAAAAATAAGATAATATAATTATAACAAACGGTGAAAGTTTTTGTATAATAGTCGAATCAGCAAGACTAATATGTGAAATTGCATAAAAGTTAAATACTAAACCTATCGTACCAAAAATACTCCTTGAGATTAAAAACACTCCAAGAAACTTTATTACTAGGTATTTTTTTATATTTTTTTCCAATGTTTTATTAACGGAATTGACGAAATTCCAACGGCTATAATATTCCTAAAAAAACCTTTCTGCATTGATGGTAAATCTCCAGATAATTTAATGAATAACGCCATCAATGAAAAACCAAATCCTGACATTATTATACAAAAATATTCCCATCAGTATATTATTCTTTTTTTAACCATTATTAAACTCCAATATATTAAATATTTGAACAATTGTATTTTTCAATATTTTGTTTTTGAAATGTGTTTATCCATTGCTATATTCAATGGCGTAAATTTCCTTTGAATTGAAAACGATGCATCAATTAATTTTTTATCATCTTCATTTAATTCAGATAAGTCTTCATCTAAAATACTTCCTGCTAGAAAAATAACTTTTTTATTAAATCGTTTTGCTATTCTTGCAATTTCTATAGGAGCTTTTCCCATATAACTCTGTTTATCTAATTTACCTTCTCCAGTAATAATAATATCCATATCTCGAATAATTTTATCTAACTCTAGATAATTAATCATAAACTCTGAGCCTGACTGTATAGTAGCATTGCAAAAAGACATAAAGGCGTAACCTAAGCCACCAGCTGCACCGCTACCGTCTGTAAATGTGTTATTTTTTCCGGTAACTAAATTAACTTTATTCGAAAAATTTTCAATATATTTATCAACTTCTGCGAATTTATTCTCATCCAAACCTTTTTGTTTCGAAAATATATACGTCGCTCCATTTTTTCCTATCAACGGATTGCTAACATCACTTATAATACTAAACCTTGCTTTGGTTAATTTAGAATTAATATTTTTATTATCAATAACATCTATTTTACCTAAGTCATTAATGCCACGTCTACACAATTGTCCTTGTTCATCTACAAATTTAATACCTAATTCACTTAACATTCCTATTCCACAGTCATTTGTAGCACTTCCACCAAGACCTATAATAAAATGTTCTATCCCTTTTTCTAGAAGAAATACAATTAACTGTCCTAAACCAGTTGTTGTAGTTTTAAATGGGTCTTTTTGCTCATCTTTTAATTGTTTATCCCAATTACTTCTGCTACCTCAATAACCGCTTCTTTTCTCTCCTTATTAAAAAGATAATTTACATCACATTCTTGTAATGCTGCATTAACCGTTCTAAATTTCTTATTCGTAAATCCTTTAAATAGTGTCAAAAATCCATCTCCTCCATCAGCAACTACTTGAGTATATGTAATAATATTCTTATAGTTATTATTAAGTTTATTGGAAATAATTTTTCCTATTTCTGCCGATGATAATGATCCCTTAAACTCATTAACTGCCACTAATACTTTCATTAATTTTCAACTCCACTTACATTAAATCTATAATCTTTTTAGTTAATTTTACCATTAAACCAACTTTAATAAAAAGTTTAAAAATCTGAAAAATAAAGTATAAAAAAACATTTTCATTGATAAAATTTACACAAATACTTTAAATTTATTATTTTTTTAGTATAATAATTATGTAAAGTATTTTTACTTTATGTTTAGGGTAAAAAATAGGTCTCAATTTTTTGATTATATCAAAAAAATACAGTATTAATTTGTCAACTGTAGAAGCAAACTACTTTTAGTTTTACAATTAAAAAGTAATCCTCGTGTTTGTGCCAGTAATCTACAGCCAACATTTTAAAATATATTAGTTTATGAGTAACCTAATCCCTAAAGTTAAACTAATATTCATACTGTAAAAAACCACGAAGTTTACCCCTAAACTTTCGTGGTTTTTGCCTTAAGGGGATCACCCAAAAGTCCTAAAATTTAACAAAGTTCATATTAGAATTCCTAGATGCAGTAGTTTATTAATATCTAAATTCACTTTTAAAAAGCTTTTTAGATATCTAATAAACTGTGCGGAGGTGACTTGCCAAAATCTTGATTCTTAAGAAATCGCAATTTTTGAGTTACTCCCATTCAAAGCATAGCACAAAAGCCAGTCTTAAATTTTTATTTTTATGAGTAAAATCACCATAGATTGGAAGTATCCATCTACAGTGATTTTGTTTTAATCTGTCGTAAACTATTTTTCTCTTTTTAATAAATAATTCGCAAAATCTTCTAGTAAATTATTATTAAGGCGTTTTGCTACATTAATGGCGTTAAGTGTATGTTTTTTGAGTAATTCTTCACATTCCTCAATGCCATAGAAACTAAGATAAGTAATCATATCTTCATCACTTGGTAATTTCCCGATTTTTTCAAAGTCACCATAGTAATCAAGAATATCATCTTTAATTTGATAAGCAATACCTAATTGTTGTCCAAATTCTTTAACATCGTTGTATTCATCAAGTTTATTCGCTACTAAACATGCAAAATCCATAGGTAACTCAATTAAACGCCCTGTTTTTAAACTATGCATCCTTCTTAAATAGTCTGCATCTACATCATAATTTTTTTGCTTCACATCATATACTTGTCCAGCAATCATCCCCATCGCACCTGAGTAGTTAGCAAATTGTTTAATTAATCTTACCTTTAAGCTAGGTTCAACATCGCATTCACTCAGCACTTCAAATGCTAAAGTTAACATCGCATCACCCGTTAGTACTGCAATATCTTGACCAAATACCTTATGATTCGTTAGTTTGCCCCAGCGATAATCATCGTTATCCATTTCAGGTAGATCATCGTGAACTAATGAATAAGTATGTACTAATTCTATAGCTAATGCAATATCAAAATATTTGCTGTAATCCACACCGTAATACTTAAGCAAATATAAAAATGATAGTGGTCTAATCTTTTTCCCATCGTTAACTAAAGAATATCGAATAGATTCTTTTAATAAATCAGGCATATCCAATTTTTCAAGGTATTCTTTAGCATAAGTATTTAATTTGGTTTTATTTTCTTCTATGAAACTTTTAAAATTATTCATTTTCTTTGAAATCCTTAGTTAATTTAACTACTTCTTTTTCCGCTTTATCTATTAGCTTATTACAATGTTTTATTAAATCTATTCCATTTTTGTAGCGTTCTAATGAATCTTCTAATGATAATTGCCCTGACTCTAATTCAGCAACAATTTTTTCTAAATTCATTAAACTTGTTTCGAAATTTTCTTTAATCATTACTTAACTCCTTTACCGGATATATTGTTCACTTTACATTCTAGACTACCATCGATTAACTGAACTGATATCTCATCTCCTACCTTAACTTCTTTAACAGATGTTAGCTTTTTATCATCAAGAAATGATACCGAATATCCTTTCTTCATAATATTTAGCGGAGAGTTTGCTTCCAAACGATTAAGCTCTTGAGTAAAACTTTCTTTAAATCTTGCCAATAAATCAAAATTAATAAACTTTTCCGAAGAATTTATTAGTTGTTGTTTTCTATCTTTTAACAACAACTGTATAGATTTATTAAGATCTTTTTCAAACATTTCAACAGTCTTTTTATACTCAATATAAACTCTAGAATAATTTTTGAAATATGGATTATTTTCGCTATTATTTATTCTATTCTTATATGTTTGAATAATATAGCTAATAGTATTATTTAATTTATCAAGATTAAATTCTATTCTATTTTTTATATCTTCTATATTCGGCGTCACTAATTCTGCTGCCGCAGTTGGTGTTGAAGCCCGCTTGTCAGATACGAAATCCGCTAGTGTCGTATCGGTTTCATGTCCAATTCCAGTAACAATAGGAGTCTTACAATTAAATATAGCTCTAATAACTTCTTCAGTATTAAAACTCCATAAATCTTCTATTGAACCCCCACCACGACCTAAAATTATTACATCATTGGTTCCATCATCAGCTAGTTTAATATTTTTAACAATATCTTGGACTGAATTTTCTCCTTGAACCAAAGTTGAGTAAATATTAATTTTTGCGATAGGAAAACGCCTTTGAATAGTTCTTGTAATATCCTGAACTGCTGCTCCTGTTTTAGCAGTAACTACTGCAATATTTTGGCAAAAACTTGGTATTTGTTTTTTGTATTGTGGCAAGAAAAGTCCTTCTTTTTCAAGCTTTTCTTTTAACTCTAAAAATTTCTGATAAAGCTCTCCTATTCTATCTTTTTTCATATCTGAAACTAGTAGATTATGTTCTCCTCGAGGAAAATAATAATTAATCTTCGATTTAATTAGAACTGTATCTCCATCTTTAAAGTCTTTTGTTTTTGCTCCGAACCATACTGCATTTATTCTTGTATTCTCATCTTTTTATAGAAAAAAATATATTATTGTTATTATGAAGTTTAAAAATTAGATATCTCACCTTTAATATATATTTCTCCTAAGTATGGATCTAATAAAAAAATTTTTCTCTCAATATATTTATTTAATGCTGTAACGGTTAGATATGTTCTTTCTCCCATCTAACTTTACCTCTTATTTTGTTGAGTTTTCTACGATTCCTTTTAATACTCCATTTATAAATTTATAACTTTCATCTTTTTTTCACTATATTTTTTTTGAAAGTTCAACAGCTTCGTTAATTGAAACTTTATACGGAATATCGCTATATAGTATTTCATATGCAGAAATACGTAAAATCTGTCTATCCATTTTTTTGAAAGACGTTCTAATTTCCAATCTTTTTAAATTTTTTTGAAATTATTTCGTCAATCTCATCTTTTTTTCTCTAATATTTCTGTTAATGTTTTATTAACATAAATACTAGTAGAAATTTCCTCTTGTTCTAAATCTAATAGTTCAATAAAAATCTAATTCAGTATTTTCTACTTGGAATAAAAATTTTTAAAAAAACCGCTTCTCTAAGTTCGTGTCTGCTCTTCATTTATATCTCCTATTTTAAAAAAATCAATTCCTATAATATTAACATTTACAGTTTTAGTGCTTATTTCTGTCATATTAAAAAAATAGAATTTCTAACATTTTTCTTGAATTTTTTTCTAGCTGTTTTAGTTACTGAATAACCAGCTTTTTAAGTTACAGTATACATCAATGATTAGTTCCGTACCTGCAAATTCTAATTCAACTCCACGTGAATAAACTTTTTTTCCTAATAATTTTGCTACACCCTCTACTTCAGTAGTTGCAATATTAGCTATTACTGCTAAAGCACTTGGGTTAATTTCTACTTTTCCTAATTTTTTAGTTTCCATTTGAATTTCCTCCAAAATTATATTTAATATTAGCAATACATCTAATATTAAATTATTATTTGTCCATAATAATCTTACTAATTATACCATATTTTCAAAAAAAAAGGGAGAGATTACCTTAAAATAGTTGTTGTCGAAAATACTATTTTATGTAGGTAATCCCTTCCTTATGATTTATGTATCAGTAATTAAATATTAGCTAATAATTCTTCGAATGCTTTATCGATGTTATCTCTATTCTTAGCTCCTGCTTGTGCCATATCTGGACGTCCACCACCACGTCCTTCGCATACTGTTGCTAGTACATTTACTAGTTTTCCAGCATTGTATTTATCAGTGATAGCTTTATCTACAGCTACTACGAAGTTTACTTTATCTTCATTTACTGAAGCAAAGGCAATAACATAGTTTTCTAATTTAGACTTAGCGTTATCAACAAGTTGTTTTAAGTGATTCATATTTTCAGATTCAACAACACTTGTTAATACGTTAACTCCATTAACTTCTTTAATGTTATTTACTAAGTTATTTAATTCAGCATTAGCAATTTTTTGTTGTAAACTTTCTTTTTCTTTAGATAGTTTCTTAATATCAGCTTGTAATGCAGAAACTTTTTCTACTACATTTGAAGCATTAGCTTTTGTTAATTTTTCAACAGAGCGTAGAGTTTCTTCTTGCTCTCTTAGGTATTCATACGCGGCTTTTCCTGTTAGGGCTTCAATTCTACGAACCCCTGCAGCAACACCTGACTCAGAAACAATCTTGAAGATACCTACTTCAGCACTGTTAGCATTGTGAGTTCCTCCACATAGTTCGATAGAGTAGTCTCCGATAGAAACAACCCGTACAATATCTCCGTATTTTTCACCGAATAATGCTTGAGCACCTAGTTTTCTAGCTTCTGCGATTGGCATCTCTTCTGTTTTTATTTCTAACGCATTCCAAATTTGTTTGTTTACTTCTTGCTCAACTTTTTCAATTTCTTCTTTTGTAAGTGGAGCGAAGTGAGTAATATCGAATCGTAATTTTTCATCAGTTACTAAAGATCCAGCTTGTTTAATGTGAGATCCAACTTCATGACGAAGTGCTTCATTTAATAAGTGAGTTGCAGTATGGTTTTTCTCGACATTTAATCTATAAGTTCTATCAACTTCTAGTTTGTATTCTTTTCCAACTACTAATTCACCATCTACTACTTTAACAAAGTGAATGTGACGTTTGTCTGGAAGTTTCTTAACATCAACTACTTCAGCTTTGAATCCTTCTGCTGTTACTAACCCTTTATCAGCAACTTGACCTCCACTTTCAGCGTAGAATGGTGTTTTATCAAATACTACTTTTACAATCTCATTTCCTTTATAGTTTTCTAACAGATTGTCTTCTTTATCAACTATTGCTAGTACTTTACCTTCATCTGAAAGATTAGTGTATCCTGTAAATTCGCTATCTCCAGCTATTCTGTTGTATAAATCAGATTGTACTTGCATTGAAGAGTCGTCTTGACGTGAAGAACGAGCACGCTCTTTTTGTTTTTCCATTTCTTCATTGAAACCATCGATATCTACAGTTAATCCTAATTCTTCAGCATATTCTTCTGTTAACTCAATTGGGAAACCAAATGTATCATAAAGTTTGAAGGCATCTTTACCTGAGATTACTTTTGTAGTATTTTTAACTTCTTTAGCAATATTATTTAAGATTGTTTCACCTTCGTGAAGTGTTTCATGGAATCTATCTTCTTCTTTCAAGATAACGTCTTTTACAAAGCTTGCACTTTCTTTTACATTTGGATAGTAATCTACCATTATCTCTGCAACTACATCAGTTAGTTTATACATAAATGAGTTATTTAATCCTAAACTTTAGCAAATCTTACAGCACGACGTAATAATCTTCTTAAGATATATCCACGCCCTTCATTCGATGGTAAAGCACCATCTGCTATTGCAAATACTACAGTTCTAATATGGTCAGCTATAACTTTAAATGCAACATCTTGCTCAGTGCTTACACCATATTTAGCACCTGAAAGTGTCTCAATCTCTCTAATAATTGGAATGAATAAGTCTGTGTCAAAGTTTGTTGGTACATCTTGTAATACTGATACTATTCTTTCTAATCCCATACCAGTATCTATGTTTTTCGCTGGAAGTTCTGAGTAAGTCCCATCTGCATTGTGATTGTATTGACTAAATACAACATTCCAAACTTCAAGGTATCTATCGTTTTCCCCACCAGGATACATTTCTTCTTTAGGTGACCATGTATCAGCTTCTTCTCCACGATCGTAGAAAATCTCAGTATTTGGTCCTGATGGCCCTTCACCGATATCCCAGAAGTTACCTTCAATACGAATAATTCTTTCTTCTGGTAGACCAATTACATTTTTCCATAAATCATATGCTTCAGTATCTTCTGGGTGAATAGTTACCGATAGCTTCTCTTTTTCAAGCCCTAACCATTTTTCTGAAGTTAAAAACTCCCAAGCCCATGGTACTGCTTCATTTTTAAAATAGTCTCCAATTGAAAAGTTACCTAACATCTCAAAGAATGTATGGTGACGAGCTGTTTTCCCAACATTTTCAATATCATTAGTTCTTATTGATTTTTGTGAGTTAGTAATTCTTGGATTTTCTGGGATTTCTCTTCCATCGAAATATTTTTTCAATGTTGCTACTCCTGAGTTAATCCAAAGTAAAGATGGATCGTCAATTGGCACTAAAGATGCACTTGGTTCGATCTTGTGTCCTTTTTCTACGAAGAAATCTAAATACATTCTTCTAATTTGTGTTGATGTTAGTTGTTTCATTATTATTTCTCCTTTCAAGCTAACAAAAAATAAAATAAAAATCCCTTGTGTAAACTAAATTACACAAGGGACGATTATAATCGTGTTACCACCCTAATTTAAGTACTATGTACTCCTCATTAGTTTTTATAACGGCTTAAATGCCGATGAAGCGCTAATTAGGTAGCATAAAAGTTATATTATGAATCCTTTTCACCACTAGATTCTCTCTGTTGAATAATACGCTTAACTTTTTAATTCCTATACTTCATTGTATATGTATGTTATTATAACTAGTTAAGTTACATTTGTCAATAGTTTTTTTACTTAGAATTTCTCATTTCAAACATAGCTTTTTTTGCCAAAGCTTCATATTTTTGTTTAAGCGTATCAAAACCATATTCAAAAATTTAATGTATCTAAACTATTAATCTCTTTTTTTATCTGTATCTTTTTTTCTGTTTAAAGTTTAATGTTGCATTAATTTTTATTATCTTTTATTGATAATACTTTAACTTCTAAAATTTCATCTTGTTTAATATAACTGCTTATATCGAAAATAAAACAATTAGTAATTTCAGAAATATGAATTAACCCTACCATTTTATCTCGTGTTTCAATAAAGGCACCGTATGGTTTTACCGCTGTTACTTTAACCTTTATAATATCACCTGGACGAATTTCTCTATAGCTCATTTTTAATTTTCTCTACAACTGCTTCAACTGTAAATCCGTATTCTTCGATTACTTTATTAGCAGGTGCAGATGCTCCAAATTTATCAATTCCGATAGCTAATCCATCTAAACCAACATATTTGTACCAAAGAGCACTATTACCCATTTCTAATGATACACGACGGCGGATATTTAATGGTAGTAATTCCTCTTTGTATTCTTTAGATTGTTCTTCAAATAACTCTACTGATGGCATACTTACTACACGTACTTTAGAACCGTCTTTTTCTAGTTCACGCGCTACATCAATTGCTAATGCTACTTCTGAACCTGTTGCGATTAAAATAGTATCGAAGTCTGTCGCTGTTTCATAAACTACATAAGCACCTTTAGCAACTTTTTCGAATGAAGAATTTTCTAAAATTGGTAAGTTTTGGCGAGTTAGAACGATTGAAGTTGGTCTATCGTTAGTTTTTTGTGATAAGTACCAAGCAGCTTGTGTTTCAGTCGCATCAGCTGGTCTGAATACATAAGTATTTGGTATTGTTCTTAATGATGCTAAGTGTTCGATTGGTTCGTGAGTTGGACCATCTTCACCTACTGCAATACTATCATGAGTGAATACATATGTTACTGGTAGATTTTGTAATGCTGATAATCTTAACGCACCTTTTAGATAGTCTGAGAATACGAAGAAAGTACCACCGAATACACGTACACCACCGTGTAACATCAATCCGTTTAATACAGTAGCCATTGCAAATTCACGAACACCAAATTGAACATTACGTTCTGTTCTGTGCGCGTCATCTTGTAAGTTATCACCTTTAATAAATGTCATATTAGAGTGTGAAAGGTCAGCTGAACCTCCAAAGAATGTTGGTAATACTGCTGCAACACTGTTAAGTGCATCTTGTGATGAATTACGAGTTGCTTGAGCTTCTCCTACATTTTTAAAACTAAAGCTTTCTTTTGATAAATGTTTAATATCTTCACGTGTAAGAGCTTCTTCTAACTCTTTTGCTGATTCAGGGAATTTAACTTTATAATCCGCATATAATTTTTCCCATTTAGCATATTCATTTTCTCCACGATCTGCAACATTTGCTTTGAAATCAGCATATACATCTGCAGGAATGTCGAATGGTTCATTTTCCCAACCGATTTCTTTTCTGAATAATGCCGTTTCTTCATCACCTAATGGAGCTCCATGAACACCATTTGTTCCTTGTCTATTAGGAGAACCAGCTCCGATAATAGTTTTAACTTCGATTAATGTTGGTTTATCAGATTTTTTAGCTTGTTCAATTGCAGCATTAACCGCTTCAACATTTGCACCATCTTCAACTAGAATTGTATTCCAGCCATAGGCTTCATATCTGGCACGAACATTTTCTGAGAATGCATCTTTAGTTTCACCATCTAAACAAATATCATTTGAATCATATAATACTACAAGTTTATTTAATTTTTGCACCGCAGCAAAGCTTGATGCTTCAGAAGCGACACCTTCCATGATATCTCCATCACCACAAATTACATAAGTATAGTGGTCGAATAAGTCATATCCTTCTTTATTATATTTAGCAGCTAAGTATCTTTCTGCTAAAGCCATACCAACTGCTGTAGAGATACCTTGACCAAGAGGCCCTGTTGTAGCATCGATACCTTTAGTGTGACCAAACTCAGGATGACCTGGTGTTTTAGATCCCCATTGACGGAAGTTTTTAACTTCTTCTAAAGATACATCTTCAAATCCTGATAAGTGTAATAGAGAGTATAATAACATTGATCCGTGTCCTGCTGATAATACGAATCTATCTCTGTTTATCCAATCTGTTTTCTTAGGATTTACTCTTAAATGTTTAGTAAATAAAGAATAAGCCATAGGTGCAGCACCCATTACTACTCCAGGGTGTCCTGATTTTGCTTTATTAATCGCATCAACACCTAAAACTTTTATCGCGTTAACTGATTTTTGTGACATAAATGTCCTCCTAAATTATAATTCTATTCTACCAGATATAGCTCTTGATAAGGTAACCTCATCCACATATTCGATATCACTTCCGAAAGAAATACCTTGAGCTATTCTAGTAACTCTTATATCTGTATTTTTTAAATATCTCGAAATAAAACTCGCTGTTCCTTCACCTTCAGGAGATGAATTTGTGGCAAGTATTATCTCTTTTACTGTTTCATCTTGTGCTCGTTCAAAAAGGGATTTTATGTTAATATCTAACGGACCGATTCCATCCATTGGAGAAATCAATCCATCAAGCACATGATACACTCCCCTATATTGTTGCATATTTCCATTGCAACTAAGTCATTGTCATTAGCTACTACACAAATAGTCGATTTATCACGTCCATTATCTGAACAAATATCACATATATGCTCTTCACTAAGTCTTCCACACACTTCGCAATTAGTAAGTTTTTCTTTAAGATTTACTAAACTGTCTGCAAAGTTTTTAATATCATTATCATGCATTTTTAAAGTGTGAAATGCCAATCTTACAGCTGTCTTCTTCCCTATTCCTGGTAATAAAGAATAACTTTCTATTAAATCTAAAATTGGTTTTGGATATTGCATCTTATAGACCTGGGATACTTAATCCGTTTGTAAATTTACCTAATGTTTCTTCTTTTAGTTTAGTTGATTTTTCTAAAGCATCGTTAACTGCAGTTAACACTAAATCTTGAAGCATTTCAATATCTTCTGGATCAACTACTTCTTCTTTAATTTTAATATCTAAAATTTTACCATCACCATTAGCAATAGCTGTAACCATACCACCTGATACAGTACCTTCAACTGTTTGATCTTTTAATCCTTCTTGAGCTTCTAGCATGTCTTTTTGCATTTTTTGCATCTTTCTCATCATCTGTTGCATATTTCCCATTCCGCGCATAATATTTCCTCCTAATGTCTAATTATATTATAATTCTATTTAAAATTTTTACAACTTGTCAATAATTTGCAATTTATTTCAAATTATTTCAATTTCTTTCGATATTTTTTTCAAATGTTATTTCTAATCATTTGTTTCTACAATTATGTCTCCAAATAGTTCATCTATTTTCGTAAGATTCGGTTCTTCAACTTCAAAATTTTCTTCGGCAATTTCCTGCACTGGATTTTTCAATTCATCTTCCAAGACTTCATATTGATGATCTTGTAAAGTATATAAGGTATAATCAACACCTATAAATCTCTTAAATAGACTCTCTAAATATTTTTTTTATATTTAGAATTTGGTGCCATTTTTACCATATTATCTACTTCATTAAATACTAGTAAACCTCCTTCTTTTGAAGAAGCTATTAATTTACAAGATTTAAATAATTCGTGCATCGTCGCTACTTCTGAATTATTGGTATTTAAACTCTCATTGATTATTCTAATAAAAAAACGTTTGATGCATATTCTGTAAGATTAGGACTTGATTCCTTCATAAGATTAAGTATTTTATCTTTATCTTTAATTATTACTTCTTTAATTTCTTCTTTCGGAGTACTATCCCAACCTAATTGTGCTTGCTGTTTCTCATCAACGTTATTATTTATTTTTACTTTGTATATTAAGTTGAATATTACTATTCTGTGAAATTTCATTTATATTATTTATTTCTGTTCTTAGTTGGAACAATTTATCTTCTAACATTTTAACTCTATTTTTCTAAGTCAATAGTTCTTGTATTTGATACCGAACTATCTACACTAGTACTTATGTTAGTTTCAATAGTATTAGCTTCTTTAGAACAAATTTTCACAATACAAATTTGCATATAACTCATATATTCCGTAGAGAATCTAATAAATTGTTCTGTTTGTGATAAATAATCTATTATTTTATAGAAGTAGTCAAAGCTAACATTCTCTATCTCTGATGCTATTTTTTTCGACATTATATACAGTATGATTAGTATTTTTTTAAATTTTTTTATACTATAATGTCTCTAGTAACATTTATTAAATCATTCAGCAACAATTTTGTATCTTTTGCTTGAGCTACAAATTCATTATATTTTAATAAAGATTTTGCCACATCACGTTTTAATAAATCTCTATAAAATTCTAGTATATCATCTTCACTTATTGATGAAGTAACTTCTAGTATATGATTTAACGTTATCTCTTCAGAATAATTAGATACTTGATCTAGTATGCTAATAGCATCTCTCAAACCACCTTTAGCAAGCGTAGCAATTTTTTCAATCGCCGCTTCTTCTATAACTAAACTTTCTTCTTTTGCAATATATTTTAACCTGTCTATCAGTTGTTCTTGAGATAAATTTTTAAATTCAAATCTTTGGCATCTTGATAAAATAGTTGCAGGTATTTTATGAATTTCTGTAGTGGCAAGTATAAATATTACATGTGCCGGTGGTTCTTCTAACGTTTTTAATAATGCATTAAACGCAGCAGTAGTCAGCATATGTACTTCATCTATGATATATACTTTATATTTTCCCTCTGTAGGTAAAAATTTAATAGCTTCTTTAATATCACGAACTTCATCAACACCATTGTTACTAGCAGCATCTATCTCTATAATATCAACATTTTCTTTTTGATATACTTCATTATTATTTACTTCGTTAGCGAATATTTTGGCTATTGAAGTCTTACCAGTTCCCCTTGATCCATAAAATAAATAGGCGTGACTAATTTGATCTTTATCAATCGCATTTTTCAAGACAGAAACTATATGATTTTGACCAACTATATCATTAAATGTCTGCGGTCGATATTTCCTATATAATGCTTGAAACATACAAACCTCCTAAATTATTTTAACCTATTTATTATATCATAATTTCAGCATTACTTATAGTAAAAACAATGGAATTTCCTACATTAATCTGATACTATGTTACTCACTCTTTCTACAAAAAGGAGTGTTTCCCAAAATCATGATTTCAGAGAAATCTATTTTGTCGAGTCCTCCTCGTAAGGTATCAAAAAAACTTTTATAATGTGAATGGGAGTGACTCAAAAATCGTGATTTCTTAAGAAACAAGATTTTGTCGAGTCACCCTCGCACAGTTTATTAGATATCTAAAAAGCTTTTATAAAGCAAATTTAGATATCAATAAACCACTGCGTCTATGAGTTATCATATGCACTTTGTTAACATTTAGAACTTTTGGGTCAGCCACAACCTATGAATTCTCATATATACTTTTTAAAAATTTATGATTTTTTCGTCACTGCCTTTTATAAACTACTTAGTAATAATTAAATACACTCCTACAACAAAACAAATTATACTTACTATCTGTAATATTCTCCCAGTATTTTTGCTGTCCTTAGCATATTTTTCAATATTTTCTGGTAATTTCGCTTCTTCATAACTTATGCTGATACCAGTAATTAAATGAGCATTATCCCCTCTTAGAATATACTTGGCTATAATAAATAATACACCTGCGATATAAAAACATTATAACAGCTATTGCATAATCTATATAATCACTAGGTAAAAAGAATAGACGATAAAATTAAGATTTCACATGGCAACATCAGCAGAATCGCTGTACTTGTTTTCATAGTAACGTCCCCTTTTTATACTTCACTTAAATATACTATATTTCAATTTTATTATACAATAACAAAACAACGATGGTTAAAACTTAACAAAAAAATAACTCTCCTTACTGTAATTTTTTTATACAGTAAAGAGAGTCATAAGTAATACGATAATCTCGTTTTATTTTCTATTGTTAATTTTGAATTTCAAGAATAGATCGTTGTAAAATTGAATCATTTTAGGATCTAAGTCTTCATACACTTCAGCTCTATTTCCAAAACTTTCTAAATCTGGATAAAATTGTTCATCACTTGTTGTTTCTTCTGATAACAATTCTTTAGCTTTAGCATTAGGAGTTGCATAGCCGATAAATTCAGAGTTTTTCGCTGCATTTTCTGGTTTTAACATAAAGTTAATAAATTTATATGCTGCTTCTTCATTTTTAGAAGTTTTTGGAATTACTATATTATCAAACCATAGGTTAGTTCCTTCTTTAGGTAATGCATAAACCATATTTTCATTTTCTTCCATAATTGATTTTGCATCACCTGAGAATACTACTGATACCCACGCTTCATTGTTAATCATAAGCATTTTCTTCTCATCAGAGTTAATTGCTTTAATATTTGGGTGAAGTAACTCTAATTTTCTTTCTGCTAGGTTTAGGTTTACCTCATTTGTATCATTTACAGAGTTTCCTTCTGATTGAAGAGCAATTCCCATCATTTCACGTGCACCGTCAATTAGTAATATATTATTTTCTAAACGTGCATCCCATAGATCATTCCATTTTTCAAATTTAAGATCTTCCGGTACTTTAGTTTTATCATAAAGTATTCCTAAAGTTCCCCAGAAATAAGGAATTGAATATTCATTATTTGGATCGAAACTTTTATTTCTGAATTGTTCATCAATATTGTCAAATCCTTCAATTTTATTGTGATCTAGTTTTTTTAGTAAATTTAACTTTTTCATCTTCTTAATCATATAGTCAGATGGAATTACTATATCATATGGTGTAGAGCCTGCTTGAATTTTTGTTAACATAGCTTCGTTAGAGTCGAACGTTTCATATACTACTGAAATCCCAGTTTCTTCTTCAAACTTTTTAATTAAATCTGGATCGATATATTCTCCCCAGTTGAAAAATTGTTAAAGTTTGTTTATCTCCACTATTTGAACTATTTATATAATTACGACTATATAATAATCCTAAACAGATAACTAATATTGAAATTGCTGAAATAAGTAATTTTTTCATATTATCTTACCTCCTTTTTTAATTTACTAGTATTGATTACATAATAAATTAATACCGCTACAACAACAAAGATAGTTAAAACTGTAGATAAAGCATTAATCTGTAAGTTAATTCCTTGTCGTGCCATAGAATAAATTTCTACAGAAAGTGTTTGGAATCCATTACCTGTAACAAAGAACGTTACAGCGAAATCATCTAATGAATAAGTTAATCCCATAAAGAATCCTGCCCAAATCCCTGGTGTAATATAAGGAATTACAATCTTACTCAATACTTGTGGGAAAGTTGCTCCAAGGTCTATTGCTGCATCAACCATACTTCTTGGCATCTCATATAGTTTAGGCAATACCATTAATACAACTATCGGAATACTAAATGCAATATGAGATAATAATACAGACCAGAATCCTTGAATAGTCTCTAATCCTGTGTACTTAGAAATAAATGTAAACATTAATAAGAATGAACATCCGATAATAACGTCAGGACTTACAATTAGAATATTATTCCCTACTAAGAAAGAATTCTTTTGTTTATTAGATTTTAAAGAATATATTCCTAATGCTCCTAGTGTTCCAAAGATAGCAGAGAATAATCCGCAAAGCAGTGCAACTACTATCGTGTTAATTACAATAACCATCATACGCGTATTTTCAAATAAATCTACATAATGTTTCCAAGAAAAACCTTCGAAATCAATCATTGTCTTACCTGAGTTAAACGAGTAGTATGCTAGGTAAATTAGAGGTATATATAATATTGCAAAGATAACCCCTAAATATATTTTTGAAGTTAATTTCATTATTTTCTACCTCCAAAATTAGTTTTGTCTTTAGTATTTGTAAGAACCATTATGATCCCCATTACTACTATTAAGAATACCGCGATTGTTGAACCTACTCCCCAATTTTGAGTAACTAAGAAATGCTCTTCAATAGCTGTACCTAAGTTGATAATTTTATTCCCAGCAACAAGTCGTGTAATCATGAATAATGATAGAGCTGGGATAAATGTTACCTGAATACCAGTTTTAACACCATTAATACTTAATGGTAAAATAATTTTTAAGAACGTAGTTTTAAAATCTGCACCTAAATCATATGATGCTTCTATTAAGTTTATTCATACCAGATACCGAGTTATAAATAGGTAATAACATAAATGGTAAGAATATGTAACTTGATACAAAAAAATAAAAACTAAATGAATTAAATAGTAAACTTTGAGAACCTATACCAATATACTCTAAGAAACTATTAATTGTTCCATATTCACCAAATAACCCTAAAAACGCATAAGTTTTTAATAAGATGTTAATCCATGTTGGTAAGATAATTAATAGAAGTAACAGTTCTTTATACTTACTTTTATTTATAGCAAATGCTAATGGATAGCTAATTACCAAACATATAAGTGTAATTAGAAATGCATACCAGAAACTATATAATGTCATTAATACATATGTGCTACTAAAGAATATCTTATAGTTTTCAAATGTGAAGTTTCCATCGATATCTCTAAAAGAATAATATACTATTAGTAATATTGGAAATACTACGAAAAGTAACATCCACATTACATATGGGATCATAAAAAATGAGCGTGTTTTTTTATTGAACATTTTTTATTCCTCCTCTTCATATGATTCAAGACGAGCATCAAATTCTTCTTCAGTTTCTCCAGGCACCATGATATGTATTGCTTCAGGATCAAAGTTTAAACTTACAGCTGCTCCTGGTTTTGCTTGTTTCGTTGAGTGAACAATCCATTCATTATATTGATCATCTAAACAACAGATTTCATAGTGAACTCCTCTAAATAACTGAGTATCTACTACTACACTGATTTTACCTTTATCTGCACTTGTAATCTCTAAGTCCTCTGGACGAATAACTACTTCTACACGTTTATTTTTATCTAAACCAGCATCAACACATTCATATTGCTTACCATATATCTCTACTAAGTAATCATCTAACATAACAGCATTAACAATATTAGATTCACCAATGAAATCAGCAACAAAACGGTTTACCGGCTCATCATAAATATCAGTTGGTGTACCACTTTGTTCAATTTTCCCATGATTCATTACGAAGATATAGTCACTCATCGCTAGTGCTTCCTCTTGGTCGTGAGTTACATAGATAAACGTAATCCCTGTTTGTTGTTGAAGTTCTCGAAGTTCATATTGCATCTCTTGACGAAGTTTTAAGTCAAGTGCTGATAGTGATTCATCTAACAGGATAATTTCAGGTTCATTAACAATTGCACGAGCTATAGCAACACGTTGTTTTTGACCACCACTCATCTCGCTTATATCACGATTTTCAAAACCAGCTAAGTTAACTTGCTTAAGAGCTTTTTTTACTTTCTTATTAATTACCTCTTTCTTTTCATTTTTAATTTTTAAACCAAAAGCAACATTTTCAAATACATTCATGTGCGGGAACAATGCATAGTCCTGGAACACAGTATTTACATGTCTCTTATTCGCAGGTAGATCATTAACTACTTTATCATCAAGTAGTACGTTACCTGATGTTGGACTTAAAAATCCACCAATTAATTTTAAAATTGTACTTTTACCACATCCACTTGGTCCTAGTAATGTATAGAATTTTCCTTTTTCTATTTCTAAATCAATATTTTTTAATACATGTGTATTACCAAAAGACATTGATACATTTTTAAATTCAACAATATTTGCCATTATTTTCTCCTTATAAATACGAATTAGTCGCTACAATTAACACTTCACATTCTTCATCGAATGGATTAGATATTCTATGTTCTGACGTAGCTAAAAAATAAAAACTTTCATGAGTCGAAGCAATAAACTCCTCGTCACCTAATCTCAATTTACATTTCCCCTTCAGTACATAACATAATGTTTCTGATTCAGAAGGAGCAAATGTTTTATAATTACTATTTTTATCAAGTTTCAATATAAGTGATTCCATCTCTTTCTCATTTGATTCTGGAACCAACCATGTAAGTTTATATCCTTCATCAGTTTCTTCATAACTAGTTTGATCTTCTAAAGAATAATATACTTTCTGACTAGTACTCTCCTTATCAAAGAAATCTTTAGGAGCACATCCAAGAACTTGAAGTATATTAAAAAATGTTTCCATTGATGGTGACGCTAAATCACGCTCAACTTGAGATATATACCCTTTACTAAGGTCTGTACGTTCCCCTAACTCTTCTTGGGTGAGGTTTTTCTGAATTCGTAGTCTCTTTAATCTTTCACCTATAGAATACATAACTTCTCCTTTCTATAGTTAATAAGTTATTTTGTTTAGCAATATATAACTTTTAGTTAATTTTGTTTATTACTATCTAACAAAACGTCATTATTGTTTACCATTAGTAAACTTATCGTTATTTAAGTTTACTAATGGTAAACTCTATGTTTAGTATATTTAAAACACAAGTTATATAATACTATATTTTTTTAAATTAAAAATCAAGTTAAAATTATCTTATTTTTTTCAACTTTTTAATTATAATAAATTTTTATCAGCAAAAGCCTATTATTCTTTATTATCTTAACGTTTTAGTATATAATGGTACTATTAATATAAGAAAGAAATCAAGGTACCATAATGAAATTTAAAATACTACAAACTTTCCCATCAGTTGAGGTTTATTTAAATCAATTTCTAAAAGTGTCAAAAAAGAATATACATACAATTAGAATGCAAAGTCATCATGATAAACAAACAATTAAAGTTAATGGAAAAGAAGCGGATTTAACATCAAGTTTATCTACAAATGACTCACTAGAAATAAATATAAATTTAACAACATCTAAGTACTTATCAAATACAGCCACTACAATAAACAAAGAATACGAGGATGATTATATTCTTGTTGTATCAAAACCATTCGGTATTAAAACTCATCCAAATGATATAGAAGTTGAAAATGATACGTTAGTTAACTATTTAATAGCGGATTATAACTATCTAGAACCTATTCACAGACTTGATATAGATACTTGCGGTTTAGTGATTCTAGCAAAAACTCCTTTAATCAAAGCTAAGCTAGATCAAATGCTTGAACAAAGAGCAATTAAACGCTATTATACTGCATTAATAAAAAATAATGTTAAACCACAAACTATTAATACTAATATAGGAAGAGACAGTAAAGAAAAAAACAAAATGGCAGTAACAAGAAGCGGGAAGAATGCTATCACTAATATACTTGAATGCAGTAAATTAGATCAAAATAGATTTGCAGTTCTTGTCTCACTTGAAACAGGTAGAACTCATCAAATAAGAGTCCATTTAGCTTCTATAGGAGTCCCAATAATCGGAGATAAATTATATTCGAAAGATAGCTATAAATACACTAAAATGTATCTAGGTGCTTTAAAAGTAGTTTTTCCACACCCTGTTACAGGAAACACTTTAGAAATTCAATCATCAATAGAGACAGAGTTTATACAATAACAAAAGAAAAACAGATGCGTATCATTACACATCTGTTTTCTTCTTATTATTTTTTCATTTGTTTTTGAGCTTGTTTTTGCGCTTTTTGCATGTTGCTCATAACTTGATTGATTTTTTTACGAGATGGTTTTTGTCCCATTTGACTCATCATACTCATAACCATATCTTCGTTAATTTGAGGATTTTTTTCCATGTAGTTCATGAAATTACGTCTTGCTAGATAGAAACCTCCAACAACACCGACAAGTAAACAAATTGCTCCAACTAAAATTGTAACTGCAGTTGCACTCATTGTTAATTTCCTTTCTTCTTAGGAGTTATATCTTCTCCGTTTTCATTAATTACTTTTGTATTATCTAATATGTTTCTCATATTAGCTTTAAAATTTTGTAAATATAATTGTCTATATTTTGCTAATTCTTCTGATTCCTCAGCAGTTAATTCACGCTCTTTTTTCGTAGCATTAAGTGAATTAATTTTAGCAATAACTTCTGTCATTTCCATATTATTATACACTCATTAACTCATCTTGTTTTTCTTTAGTAACTTTATCGATTTCAGCAACGAATTTATCAGTTACTTTTTGAATATCATCAGAATATCCTTTTAAATCATCCTCAGTAATTTGAGAAGCTTTTTCTAATTTTTTCATTGCATCCATTGCATCACGACGAACATTACGTACAGCAACTTTAGCACCTTCAGATTCTTTACCTACTAATTTAGCAAGTTCTTTACGACGTTCCTCAGTTAAAGCTGGGAATACGATACGAATAACTGATCCATCATTTGAAGGATTTAATCCTAAGTCAGATGCTTGAATAGCTTTTTCAATATCTCCTAATAAAGTTTTTTCATATGGAGAAATAACAAGCATTTTTGGTTCTGGTACAGATACCCCTGCTACTTGGTTTATTGGAGTTGCAACTCCGTAGTAATCCACTGTTAATCTATCTAAAACAGCTGCACTTGCTTTACCAGCTCTAATTGACGCTAATTCACGTCGCAAGCTAGCTATAGCTTTTTCCATTTTTTCGTTTAAATTATTCATTATTTGTTCAGGCATAATTGTAAACTCCTAATATATATTTTATTCAATAATTGTTCCTAGATTAGAATCAGAAACAACTTTAACAATATTTTCTGCATCATCTATTGAAAAGACAATAATTGGCAGGTGATTATCCATACAGAATGTAATTGCTGTAGAATCCATTATTGTTAACCCTTTGTTCATAATATCCATGTATGATAACTTATCATATTTAGTTGCTGTGCTGTCAAGTTTTGGATCAGCAGAGTAAACACCATCAACTCCATTTTTACCCATTAAAATAGCTTCCGCACCGATTTCTTTAGCACGTAATGCTGCTGTTGTGTCTGTCGAGAAATATGGATTCCCAATTCCAGCTGCAAATATAGCAACACGACCTTTTTCTAAGTGTCTAATTGCACGTCTTCTAATATACGGTTCAGCCATTGCTTTCATTTCAACTGATGTTAATACGCGAGTATCCACACCTTTTTGTTCTAATGAATCTTGTAATGCTAATGAGTTCATAACTGTAGCTAACATTCCCATTGAGTCAGCCGTAGCACGTTCCATCCCTAGCTCTTCACCAGTTTTTCCACGCCAGATGTTTCCTCCACCAACAACGATAGCAACTTCTACCCCTTGTTTTACTACCTCTACAATTTGAGAAGTTATTTTTGTAACAACTTCAGAATCAATTCCGAATCCTTTTCCACCTGCTAGTGCTTCACCACTTAGCTTATATAAAACTCTTTTATATTTAGTAGCCATTTCTATCCTCCTAATAAATTACAGACATTATTGTTTCTACTATACCAATTTTTTAAAAAAGCACACACAAGAAGTGTGTGCTTAACCTCTTTTAATAGTATATATTAAATAGAGAATTATTATTTGCTAGCGTTAACTTGGCTCATTACTTCTTCAGCAAAGTTATCTTCTTTTTTCTCGATACCTTCACCAACTTCGTAACGTACGAATTTAGCAAGTTTTCCACCTTTTGATGCTACGAATTTTTCAACAGTGAAACTATCATCTTTAACGAATTTTTGTTTAACAACTGTGATTTCTTCTAGGAATTTGTTAATTCTACCAACGATCATTTTTTCAACGATGTTAGCAGGTTTTCCTTCGTTTAATGCTTGCTCAGTTAATACTTTTTTCTCGTGCTCAAGTACATCAGCTGGTACTTCGCTTTCGTCTAAGTATTTAGGAGCTAAAGCAGCGATGTGCATTGCAACATCTTTAGCTGCTTCTTCATCAGTACTTCCTTCAACAAGAGTAAGAACACCAATTCTTCCTCCCATGTGAGAGTATGCACCAAATGCATCAGCATCAGATTTAGTTACAACTTCAAATCTTCTTAATGAAAGTTTCACCGATTGTAGCGATACCTTCGTTAATTACTGCTTCAACAGTTCCACCTTGAGCTTCTACTTGAAGAGCTTCTTCTAAAGTTGCTGGTTCAGCTGCTAAGATAGCTTCTGCAACATTTTTTACTAAAGCAACGAATTTTTCGTTTTTAGCAACGAAGTCAGTTTCTGAGTTGATTTCTAAGATAACAGCTTTGTTACCTTTAACCTCGATGTAAGAAAGACCTTCTGCAGCGATTCTGTCAGCTTTTTTAGCTGCTTTAGCGATACCATTTTCTCTTAGGTAATCGATTGCCGCATCGATATTTCCATCTGTTTGAGTTAGTGCTTTTTTACAGTCCATCATACCAGCACCAGTACGTTCTCTTAATTCTTTTACCAAACTAGCTGTAATTTGTGCCATTTTGATTTGCCTCCGTTATTTTATTATTAATTTTTTTAATTTATTTTTTAATCTAAAATTATTCTTCAGTTGCTTCTACTTCTTCAGAAACTTCTTCAGTTTCTTCGATGTTACCTTCGTTGTAAGCTACAAAAGCGTCTGCCATTTTAGCTGTTAATAATTTAACCGCACGGATAGCATCGTCGTTTGCAGGGATTACGTAATCAACATCATCTGGATCACAGTTTGTATCTACGATACCTACTACAGGGATTCCTAATTTTTTAGCTTCAGCAATTGCGTTGTGCTCTTTCTTAGGATCTACTACGAAGATTGCATCTGGCATACCTTTCATTTCACGAATTCCACCTAAGAATTTAACTAATTTGTCATATTCTTTTCTTAATTCGATAACTTCTTTTTTAGGTAGTACTTCGAATACTCCATCAGCTTCCATTTTTTCAATTTCAGCGATTCTGTCAATACGTCCTTTAATTGTTTGTAGTTAGTTAAAGTTCCACCTAACCAACGGTGATTGATGTAGTATTGACCACTTCTTTCAGCTTCTTCTTTAATAGCATCTTGTGCTTGTTTTTTAGTACCTACGAATAACATTTTTCCGCCTTGATCAGCAACTGATTTTACGAATTCGTATGCTTCATCAACTTTCTTAACTGTTTTTTGTAAGTCGATAATGTAGATACCGTTTCTTTCTGTGAAGATGTATTTATCCATTTTAGGGTTCCATCTTCTTGTTTGGTGACCGAAGTGTACACCAGCTTCTAATAATTGTTTCATTGAAATAACTGCCATAGTTATTTTCCTCCTTGGTTTTTTCCTCCGACATTCTCTAAGCCTACTGCAAACATAAATGCACCGAGCAGCTACTCAAATGTCGTGTGTTATATTTTTGTTGAATTTCACTCAACTTTATTAATTATATAGTATTAACAGGTAAAAATCAAGTATTTTAATAAATTTTGCTTATAATTCTTCTTAAAACTTACTTTGGGAATTTACCTAATTCTTCTTAATTTTTTCCAGGATAAATTCCACTTTGTCTTCTTAATTGCTACTTACTTCAGAAGTTAACCTAATTCTCCTTAATTTTGTGACTAATTTCTATATTCATCAAATTTCAAATATACTATACATTTTTTTATTTATTTTACTTCATGGAATATTTTTTTCTTGGGAGTGACTCAAAAAAATCGTGATTTCTTAAGAAACAAGATTTTGTTGAGTCACCCCCGCAAAGTTTATGAGTTATCATATACACTTTTTTTTAAAAATTTAGGACTTTTGGATTAGCCCCTATTTTTTAAATAATCTATAAGTTAATCAGAATTATTTCGTTTAAGAGGTTGATTTTTTCACGAAGTAGTATTATAATTTATTAGAACGTAATAATTACGAATAACGGAGGAGTATTAAAATGAATAAATTTTTAAAAATAATTTCAATTGTTGCTGCATTCGCACTACTTTTAGTTGGATGTTCAAGCAAAACTAATTCTGGAGCTTCAAACTCTGGAAACAAAACTAAAATTGTTACTTCAGTAAACTTTTATGCAGAAGTTGCTAAGAGTATCGCAGGAGATAAAGCAGAAGTTTCTTCTATTATAACTTCTACTTCTGTAGATCCACACGATTTTGAACCAACTGCTCAAGATGCCAAAACAGTCGCTGATGCTAATATCGCTATTTTAAATGGTGGTGGCTATGATTCATGGTTTGAAAAACTTACCGCTAACAGTAAAGACATCAAAAAAATTGATGGTGCTAAACTACTAGGACTTAAAGATGGAGAAAATGAACATATCTGGTACAATCCTGAAGTAATGAGCAAAGTAGCAGACGAACTTACTAAAGTTTTATCAGAAAAAGATTCATCTAATAAGGCACTATACGAAAAAAATAGAGATAATTACAAAAAAGAACTTTCTAAAATTACCGATAAAATTAATGCATTAAAAGAAAAAGCAAATGGAAAATCAGTATTAACAACAGAGCCTGTTTTCGAATATGCTGTAGACGCTTTAGGATTTAAAACAACTGACCAAGTTAAAAAATTAGCACAAGCTACTGAGGAAGGTAACGACCCTGCTCCACAAGATTTAAAAACAATCCAAGAGCAAATAAAATCTAAACAAATATCATTAATCGTTAATAATGTTCAAACTACTAATAAAACTATAGAAGGATTAATTCATCTTGCTGAACAAAATAAAGTACCTGTACTTAATGTAACAGAAACACAACCAGATGGAAAAACTTATATAGAATGGATGTTAGACCAATACAATAAACTAGAAGAAATTCTTAACGGTGGTTCTGGTGAAAAAGCTTATCACGTAGAAGGAGCTTCTGAAGGTCACTCTCACGACCACGGTCACGAAGGTCATTCTCATGAAGGCCACTCACATGATGATCATGATCACGAAAAAGAACATAAACATTAATACGAAGATTAAAAATTAGTCTTCACATATTATAAATATGTAGTATAATATAAAGAAGAGATTCTAAATCGTATCTCTTCTTTTTTTATATTAAAAAAATAAAAATTTAAAATTTACTTAGGAGATTTTATGGCTGAACTTAAAATAAAAAATCTCACTTATTCAATAGGAGATAAAACAATACTGGATAATATTTCATTTTCTGTATCTTCAGGGAATGTTGTTGCTGTTGTTGGAAAAAATGGTGTTGGTAAAACAACATTATTAAACAATATATTAGAAAAATTAAATAAAACTAGCCAGATTACACTTGTTGGAGAAAATCCAACTCTTGGATATGTACCCCAGTTCAGACAGATAGATGAAGAACTTCCCTTATCTGCCTCTGACTTTGTATCACTTCCTATTCAAAAAGGATTTCTTCCATGGCTAAGCAAAAAAGAAAAAGCAAGTATTAAAGAAGCACTAGAATTAACAAATTCAATAAAACTTCAAAATAAATCTATAGGCACTCTCTCAGGTGGTGAAAAACAACGTGTATTTTTAGCACAAGCATTAGTAAATAAACCAAACCTACTACTTCTTGATGAGTTTACATCAAATTTAGATAAGACTAGTGAAATTGAATGTATGACTCTGGTTAAAGAAATTACAAAGAAAGAAAATATCATTACTCTTTGTATAACGCATGAACTATCACTTATCGATGAAAAATACGTTGATAAAATACTCTATCTCGAGGAAGGTTGCTTCAAATTTATTAGTATAGAAGATTACAATATAGAAAAAAATAATCTAAAGCTATGCAAACATTATGTAGGAGATAACAATTATGCTTAATTATGATTTTATGCAGAATGCCTTTATAGCTGGAACTATTGTAGCTGTAATGGCAGGCTATATCGGTGTGTTTGTAATGGCTAGAAACATGTCATTTATCTCACACACACTTTCACATGTTGGGTTCGCTGGTGCAGCCTTTGCTGTTTTCTTAGGTATTAACCCAATTTACGGACTATTAATATTCACTATTACTATGTCTTATCTAGTAGGTCATCTAAGTGTAAAAGCATTTAGACGTGAAGCTACAGTAAGCGTAATGTTAGGAATATTCTTAGGTTTAGGATTATTATTCCTATCACTAACACCTAAAAGTACAAGTTATGTTAACAACATTCTGTTCGGTAGTGTTGTTTCAATTACTAGAGATGATGTAAAATTGATATTTACACTAGCACTTGCTGTAATACTATTACTTTCTATCTTTTATAGAAAAATCAAATTTGATTCTTTCGATGCAATTGGCGCACGCGCCTTGGGATTAAATGGAAAATTTATTTCTATCTTTTTCCTAGTTTTATTATCAGTTGCAACTAGTATTACAGTACCTGTAGTAGGAGCATTATTAATGTTCGTCCTACTGACAGTTCCAGCTAGTGCAGCAAGATATCTTACTAATAAAGTAGGTCTAATGATTGCTATATCGATATTATTCGCTCTAATTGGTACATGGGCAGGGATTACTCTTTCATATTACACTTCCCTACCTACTACTTTCTTTATAGCAACTATAGAAGCAGTATTCTACTTTTCTAGTTTAGGTTACTATAACCTCAAAAGAAAATAAAGATATAAAAAAACACTGTTACTATCACATTTTATAGTCACAGTGGTTTTTAATTATCCCTTTTTAAAAATTTTTATCAAAAAAATACTTTTGTTCCTAAAACGGTAATAGCCTCCAAAATTTGAACAAATTTTGGAGGGCTATTAATTATCTAGGTTTTACTGAATTTCTAATTCTTTCGTATGCACCTGGCTCAACTTTATCTAGAGAATTTCTAATAATTTCTAGAGTTTTGTTGTAACGATACTCTCTATAATATTGTTCAGCAACTGTTAATTGTTGATGGAATTCAACATTGTCTTTTCTGTATCTGTTCGCATAACGAATAAGTTTTTCTATTAATTCAATATCAGTAAGAATGTTATTTACTTCAGAAGAATAAATATCTAATGATTCCTCTGCTTCAGCAACTGCACGTTTTAGTAAATCGATATTGATAGGTTCTTTTTTAAGTTCCTCAATTGCATATCTATAACTATCAGTTACATCTTTATATAAAAACAATAAATCTATCACTGAATCCTGGAACACGTGAATTATCTAATTTACGTTTAATAACTTCTTTTTCTTGATTAATGAAGATAAGTTTTTCACGAGCGTGACCTTCTTCTTCACGAAGACTTGTTAAGTATCTAGAATAATTTGTTTGATCTTCTTCAATTTTTTCTAATCCTTGACCTAACATTTCTACTTTTTCTTTTAAATCTTTATAATTTAATTTTGGTTGATTATTAATATAAACATCAATGTCATGCTTAACATCAAGTAAATCACTTAACTGATCATAATAATTAGAGACCATTTCTTCATCTTTTTGATAGATTTGGTATCTATTTTTGATTTCTTGAATGTTATTGTATAGAGCTTCATTTAACTTATCTTGTAATTCAAGCTTATTAGTAATCTCTCTATAGTTTTCCTCAATATATTTTTTATAATCAAGTTCTTTTTTTAGATCATTCGAAACTTCATCAATAACATCATAAATTCCATCAAGAATGTTTTCTATTAGATCAATATCTCCAGATTTAACCTTCTCACGAGCGTCACTTAACTGCCAAACAACACTTTCAATTTTACTTGAAATTTCTAAGTGAGTAAGTTTAAATCCTTTCTTCTCCATTTCCTCAACTTTAAGTCTTAATGACTGAATTTGAGCAGGACAAGTTTTTTCAATTTCTTTTAACAAGTCAGGTAATACTTCCATTCTCTCTTTAAGACTATCAATTAATCCTTTAACTACATTAATTTTATCTTGTGCTTCGATGTACTTACCAGTTGATGTTAAAAGTTTAAAATCATCAAGCTGTGGAGCTACTTCTTTAATGTTTTGTTCAAACTGTTCTGCAGCTGCACCATATTGATGACGTTTAGCTAATAGTTCTCTATTAAGCTCTTTGTACTCGACTACGATTTCTTCATATAGTTCTCTATTTCTAGGTTCAACTTCTGTTAATTCTTTAATTTCGTTTCTAATTCCAGCAATCCTATCCTTAATATTAGCAATTAATTCACCACTGTTCATTATTACTTCATCAGCACGTTTGAAATTAAATTTATCAATATAAGTTTCTGCACTATAAAGATCTCTGTCAAGTTCTTCAATATCGATACTTTGAATTTCGTACCATTCGCTTTCCCATTGGGCATAAAGTTTTTCAGCTTTACCAGCAATTTCCAGCGCCTTTACTTTTTTCAAATCATCAGATAATGTTTCTCTCTCTAGCTCATCTTTCATAACTAAAAGAGGGTATAAATCTTGTTTTTTCCTATTTCTGAAGACGAATAGTGCTACTACTCCTCCAAGAACAAGGATACACACAAATAAAAATATATATGTCATATATCTTCCCCTGAAATTTTTATATTTAATTTTTTTACGTTTATTAATACAATAACCTAACAAAAATTATACCATTTTTTTATCGTGAAAAAAACAAAGTGTTTCAATCATTTTTTTAAAAATTTTTTTCAATTTTTTTATCCAGCAAATAACTAAATATTTTTTTATTAATTATATAATATAGGTCATTATCAAATTTTTATTATATATAAATTTAATATTGAATTTTCTAAAATATATTCTTTTTATATCTATGACTCTTATCACTTTATTTTTTATTACTATTATGCGAAAATATAATAAAGTCTTTTTAAAGAGGTATTTTAATGAACATAGTAGAAAATAAAGAATTATTTATTAATCAAGCAACTGCTCTAGTATTAGGAGAAGATAATTTAGTTACTAATTTATCAAACCTTTCAGCCTTATACAAAGAGTACTTGCCAAATACAAACTGGGTTGGTTTCTATTTATTAGATGAAGAAAACAACAACTTGGTTTTAGGACCATTTCAAGGAAAAGTGGCTTGCACTCGTATACCATTTAACAAAGGTGTATGCGGTCACTGCTATACGACTCGTGAAACTATTTATGTTGAAGATGTACATAAGTTTCCAGGTCACATTGCATGTGATAGTGCCACTAATAGTGAGCTAGTAGTCCCAATTATCCAAAATGATAAAGTCGTAGCCTTACTTGATATAGATTCTATTGAATTCAATAGATTCTCTCAAGAAGAAGTTACAGCATTTAGCGATGTTACAAAACAAGTTTTCGAAAAAGTAATTTTTTAATAACAATGCCAAAAGGAGATATACCAGTAAAGTATACCTCCTTTTTTATTAATCTATAATCCCTTTGAATCTTAGATAGTTTTCATAATCCATCTCTTTGTTGATTGCACCTTCTGGTGTTAATTCAACTACTCTATTCGCTATTGTTTGAATAAACTCATAGTCATGAGATGTGAAGAATACAGAACCTTTGAAAGCAATAATACCTTCATTGACCGCTGTAATTGATTCTAAGTCAAGGTGGTTTGTAGGCTCATCTAAAAGAATAACGTTAGCTTTAGATAACATCATCTTAGATAACATACAACGCATTTTTTCTCCCCCTGATAATACGTGGGCACGTTTAAGTGCTTCTTCACCAGAGAATAACATTCTTCCTAAGAATGAACGTAAGTATGCTTCACTTTCCTCTTCAGGAGAAGCATATTGGCGAAGCCATTCTACTAATGAAAGTTTTAACCCTTCAAAGTATTCAGAGTTATCTTTTGGCATATAACTTCTAGAAGTTGTAATACCCCATTTAACTGTTCCACTATCCGGTTCCATTTCACCAGCAAGAATTTTCAATAATGTAGTTTTAGATACTTCATCTCCTAATAAGATAACTTTATCATTAGGGTTCACAGTGAAGCTTACATTACTTAGAACTTCTTTACCTTCTACAGTTTTACTTACACCTTCAACGATAAGTAAGTCATTTCCGATTTCACGATCTGGTGTGAAGCGAACGTATGGATAACGTCGGCTACTTGGTTTAATATCGTCAAGGGTTATCTTATCAAGCATTTTCTTTCTACTTGTTGCTTGTTTTGATTTAGAAGCATTTGCTGAGAAACGTGCGATGAATTCTTGTAACTCTTTAATTTTCTCTTCTTTTTTCTTGTTGTTATCTTCTGCCATTCTTCTAGCAAGTTGACTAGATTGATACCAGAAGTCATAGTTACCAACGTAAAGTTGGATTTTCCCAAAGTCTAAGTCACAAATGTGAGTACAGATGTTATTTAAGAAGTGACGGTCGTGGCTGACTACGATAACTGTATTCTCAAAGTTAATTAAGAACTCTTCTAACCACTTGATTGCACTAATATCAAGACCGTTGGTAGGCTCGTCTAAAAGAAGTACATCTGGATTACCAAATAATGCTTGAGCTAAAAGAACTTTAACCTTAATAGCATTATCAAGTTCTCCCATAAGCATATCGTGAAATTCGACTGCAATTCCTAAACCTTCAAGAAGCTGAGCCGCATCACTTTCTGCAGTCCAACCATCCATCTCTGCAAACTCACCTTCAAGTTCAGCAGCGATAATTCCATCCTCTTCAGTAAATGGATCTTTCATATAAATTTCATTTTTATGGTTCATAACATCCCAAAGACGTTCATGCCCCATCATTACAACATCGATAACTCTATTTTCTTCATACGCGAAGTGATTTTGACGAAGTACAGCTAGACGTTCACCTTTTCCTAAAGAAACGTGTCCTTGTTGTGAATCAATTTCACCAGATAATAATTTTAAAAATGTTGTTTTACCTGCTCCATTAGCTCCGATTAAACCGTAGCAGTTACCATTTGTAAATTTTATATTTACATCTTCAAATAGCTTTCTATCTGCAAAACGTAAACCTAAATTCGTTACTTGTAACATTATATTCTCCTTTAATTCTTTAATTCTATAAAACTCTGTATATTACTTTATACTTAAAGCTTTAAACTTAAACAATTAGAAAATATAGTTAATTATTGGGGATGATTCAAATGTTTTCATTTTATAGAAATTAATTTTGTCGAATCAGCCCATTAAATTCATTTTAAAATGCAATTAACCATATTGAGGCGACTTAATCAAAATGATATTAATAAATCACATTAATTAAGTCGCTCTTTTATTCTAATTATTCTTCGTTATTTTCCTTTTTACTAACACTAGCGATTAAGCTTTCAATGTGTAAAGCATATTCGGCTGTTGTGTCATATTGGAAAATAAGTTCTGGAAATTTTCTAATTTTAATTTTCTTAGCAACTTCACTTTTTACGAAACCTTTAATTTTCTTAAATGCTTCTTTTGTTTTTTCTTTTTCACGTTCTCCACCTAAAACAGTGTAGAAAACTTTTGCTTGAGAATAATCTCCTGTCAAAGCAACTTCTGTTACAGTAACAAATCCTAAATCATGATTCTTAACTTTTGTAGCTAATACATATGTAATTTCTTTTTTAATTTGCTCTGCAAGTCTGTTAACTCTAAGTTCTGACATAAAGTTTGCCTCCTATTTTTTTACTTCTTCCATGATGTATACTTCGAAGACATCTCCTTCTTTAATATCATTGAAGTTCTCAACAGTCATACCACATTCATAACCGCTTTGTACTTCTTTAACATCATCTTTAAATCTTCTTAATGTATCAATTTCACCTTCGTAAATTACTACACTATCACGAATTACACGTACTTTACCGTCACGTGATACTTTACCTTCAGTTACATAAGCACCAGCAATTGTACCAATTTTAGATACTTTATACACTTGACGTACTTCTGCAAGACCGATAACTTTTTCTACGAATTCTGGATCTAATAATCCTGTCATTGCAGCTTCAATTTCTTCGATAACTTTATAAATAATGCTGTGTAGACGGATATCTACTTGCTCAGTTTGAGCCATTTGTTTAGCATTGTTATCAGGACGTACGTTAAATCCGATTACTACAGCGTTAGATGCTACTGCTAATGTAATATCAGATTCGTTAATCGCACCAACACCAGTATGGATAATACGTACGTTAACACCTTCAACATCGATTTTAGCTAATGACATAGCTAAAGCTTCAACAGAACCTTGAACGTCTGCTTTAATAATAATGTTAAGGTCTTTCATCTCACCTTGTTTCATTTGTTCAAATAATGTATCTAATGAAACAGCCGAACTTGCTTGACGAGTAGTTTCAATATATTGTTGTTGACGTTTTTCACCGATTTGACGAGCTGTTTTCTCATCACCGAATACTACGAAACGATCTCCAGCGTTAGGAACATCTTGTAAACCTGTAATCTCAACTGGTGTAGATGGTTTAGCAGTTTGAATATTTTTACTACGGTCGTTAATCATAGCACGAACACGACCAAATGTATTACCTACTACAAGTGGATCACCAACGTTTAAGCTACCATTTTGTACTAATAATGTAGCTACAGCTCCACGTCCTTTATCAAGTTTAGCTTCGATAACTGTACCTAAAGCAAGACGATTTGGATTAGCTTTAGTTCTTGCATTTCAGTTACTAATAAGATGTTTTCTAATAACTCATCAATACCTTCACCTTTAAGAGCTGAGATTGGTACGAAGATTGTATCTCCACCCCACTCTTCTGAGATTAGTCCGTATTCTACTAACTCATTCATAACTCTATCTGGGTTAGCTTGTGGTTTATCCATTTTGTTAACCGCAACGATAATTGGCACCTCAGCTGCTTTAGCGTGGTTAATAGCTTCGATTGTTTGAGGCATTACACCATCATCAGCTGCAACTACTAAGATAGTTACGTCTGTAATTTTCGCTCCACGTGCACGCATTGTAGTAAAGGCTGCGTGTCCTGGTGTATCTAAGAATGTAATCTTCTTATCTTTTGCACGTACTTGGTAAGCACCAATATGTTGTGTAATCCCACCTGCTTCTCCAGCAGTTACTCTTGAATTTCTAATTGTATCTAGTAATGTAGTTTTACCATGGTCAACGTGTCCCATGATAGTTACGATTGGTGCACGCTCTTTAAGATCTTTTTCAGCATCTTCAACTTCGAAGTAAAGATCTAAGTCTTCTTTATTAATTTCAACTTCTTCTTGGATTTCTTTACCGTAATCCATAGCGATTAACTCGATTTGCTCTAAAGTAAGAGATTGGTTAATATTCGCCATAATTTTAAGTTCCATAAATAATTTTTTAATAAGCTCAGTCGAACCTACATTTAGAACCTCTGAAAGTTCTCCAACAGTCATTCCATCTTTAACTAAAATAGTATCTTCTGAAATTGTTTCTTCTGATGGAGCTTCAATAATTGCTGGCTGTTGTTTTTGAGATTTTTTAACTTTCTCTTTTTTTACTTTTTTCTTTTTATTCTTTTTACCTTCATTACTTGAAGATTGTTCATTTTGGGTAGCTTGCTCTTGTTTTTTGAAGATGCTATCTAGCTTAGCTAACCCCTCTTCTGTTAACATTGACATGTGATTAGATACTTCAATATTAGCATCTTTTAAAACTGTAATAAGGTCTTTTGATTGTTTTCCGACTTCTTTAGCATACTCATAAATTCTGACTTTTTTCATTACTGTTTTCCTCCTTCTTCTAATAATTGTTTGAATTTTTTTATAAATCCATCATCAGTTATTCCTACAGCAACACGATTATCTCTTCCAATCGCAATACTAATATTTTCAATCGTAGAAAAATTCGATACATTTTACATTGTAAAAATTAGCCTTGTCTGTTAATTTCTTTTTCGTATTGATACCGCAATCTTCTGCAATAACTAACAATTTGATTTTATTATTTTTTAAATTTTTTGTGATTAAATCTTCACCTGTAATAAGTTTACCTGCTCTTTGCATTAAAACCTAATAAATTATATGCTTTTTATCATTATTTTTTTGTGGAATTGACTTTCTATAGATTAATCTAATTACCTCATTATAGATAGGCTCCATAACTTCTGGTGATGCAGAAAAAAACTTCTCTAATTGTTTCTTTTCTTGTGCAGCTTTAATAACTTCTAAATCAGCTACTACATAAGCTCCACGTCCTGCTTTTTTCCCAGTAGGATCTACAGAAATTTCTCCTTCTTTGTTCTTAACGATTCTTAATAAATCTTTTTTAGCGAACATTTCGTTTGTTAATATACATTTTCTTGTTGGTATTTTTCTTTTTTTCACAAACAACACCTCACTATTCTGCAGCTTTTATGTCGATTTTCCAACCTGTTAATTTAGCAGCTAGACGAACGTTTTGTCCTTTTTTACCAATTGCTAGAGAAAGTTGGTCATCTTTAACTTTAACATTTGCAATTTTTTCTTCTTCATCAATATTGATTTCTTCTACTTTAGCAGGAGCTAATGCATTTGTAATAAATTTAACTGGATCAGCATCCCAAGTAATGATATCAATTTTCTCACCATTTAACTCTTCAACGATACGGTTAACACGTTCACCCTTGTTACCAACACATGCTCCTACAGGATCAATGTTTTTATCTTCTGCGAATACTGCTAACTTAGTTCTTTCACCTGCTTCACGTGATACGCTCTTAATTTCTACTGTTCCACTGTAAATTTCTGGCACTTCAATTTCGAATAATCTTCTGATAAATTCAGGATGCGATCTTGAAGCAAGTACGTGTGGTTTACTTCCACGAGTTGGATTATCAACTTTCGCGATATATACTTTAATTGGAGTTTGTGGAACATAAGTTTCACCTTTAACTCTTTCATTTTCTCCTAATATAGCTTCAATTTTGCCAAGTTTTACATAAACATATCTTGTATCTATTCTATCAATAGTTCCTGATAAAATTTCACCTTCATGTTCAATATATTCTTTATAAAGAATTTCCTTTTCAGCTTCACGAAGTCTTTGTAATAATGCTTGTTTTGCTGCTTGAGCCCCAACACGCCCAAAATCACTTGGTAAATCAACTACTTCGTAAATATCTCCAACCTCATATGCAGGATTAATTTTTAATGCCTCTTCAAGTGCAAATTCAATTCTATCATCGTAAACTTCTTCAACAACATCTTTTCTAATGATAAATTTGTAATCACCAGTTGTTCTATTAAAATCTACTCTTACATTTTTTGCAGCGTTAAAATTCTTTTTATAAGCTGATAGTAAAGCTAGTTCAATAGCTTCCACTAGAATATCTTCTGCAATCCCTTTTTCTTGTTCAATTAATTTTATAGCTTTAAGCAAATCCTTGCTCATCTTTCTTTCTCCTTTAATAATTAAAATTTAACAGCTAATCTAATTTTAGCGATTTTACTATAGTTAATTGTTGATTTTTTAACTCTCGCTTTATCTTTGTATTCTACAGTAATTTCTTCACCTTCGACAGCTATGATATCACCATAAAATTCTTTTTGATTATCAATTTTTTCATATGTTTTAATATAAACATGTTTCCCAACAGAATTAGTAACTTCCTCTAGATTTCTTAAGTCTCTTTCGATCCCAGGAGAAGATACTTCTAGATAGTATTTATCACTAATAAAATCTTCTTTATCTAATTCTTCTGCTAACTTTTCACTTAATAATACACAATCATCAAGTGTAAGACCACCATCTTTATCGAAGTAAATACGTAAGAAATACTCAGTTCCTTCTTTTACGTATTCTACATCATAAAGAGAAAATTCCGTATTTTCTGTTTGTTTTGTTGCTATAGCTTTTACTTTTTCTACAATACTCATACAGTACACCTCTTTCTTAAGTTTTTATTGCAATATAAAAGAGCGGAGAACCTTTCAAAATTCACCACCCTTTCGGTAATTTATTTCAATGTAAATACATTATATCATAAGATTATAAATAAATCAAATGATAACTACATGTTTGTACGAATTACTTCAATTTTGTATCCATCTGGATCTTTTATGAAGTAGTAACCTGGCGGGAATCCTGGTAAACCTTTAAGATCTGTTACATCATATCCTGCCGCCTTGTGTTTTTCATGTAGTGCTTCTAAATCTTCTACAGAAATAGCTATGTGTCCATATCCATCTCCAAGTTCATATGCACCATGATCATAGTTATAAGTTAATTCTAACTCATAGTTTGAACCTGGTAAAGTTAAGTATACTAATGTAAACTTGTACTCAGGAAAATCTCTTTCACGACTTACTACAAAGTCGAATGCTTCAGTATAAAATTTAACTGATTTTTTTAAGTCTGCTACACGGTAGCATGTATGCGCCATTGTTGCACCATAATTTCCACCTCTTAAAATTTATTTATTATAAAATTGTCCATCCAATTGCAACTGCACCTAATCCGAGGTGTGTAGAGATAACTGGACTTATTCCATCAATATCTACAGTTACATTCGAATAATTTTCTTCAATATATTTTTTTATTTCTTGAGCTTTATCAAATGCATCAACATGCAGAACACACACAGTAATGTGCTCTCCTTCATGTTGTTTATAATATTCATCAAACAATTCATACATTCTTGATACAACTTTTTTATATGTACGAATTTTTTGGAAAGGTACTATCACCTTATCATCAAAGTGTAGTAATGGCTTAACTTGAAGTAAGCTCCCCACTACAGCTTGCGCACCACTCAAACGTCCACTACGTTGTAAGTGAGATAAGTCATCAGCCATGAAATATGCATCTGATACTTTTTTCATCTCATTTAATGCTGAGATAATTTCTTCAGAAGTTTTTCCTTCTTTAATTAACTTAGCTGCTTTTATAGCATAATACCCCTCAGGTCTACAAGAGACTTCAGAGTCAAATGGATGTACATTAATCCCATCAACCATAAGACCAGCTACAGAGTAAGATGAATACGTACCACTTATTCCACTTGAAAGTGCAATGGCAATTACATCGGTATATCCCTCTTCTTTTAATTTTTCTAAGCAAGATACAACCTCACCTATAGCAGGTTGAGACGTTGTAGGGAAGGAATTGTTTGGATTTCGTAGGTATTCATGGTATTTATCAAGTGGCATATCAATAACTTCTTTATATGAATTATTATCAATAATTAGATTTAAATATACAGTACGAATATCTAGTTCTTTCTTTAAATCTTCTGACAAATATGCAGTTGAATCCATAATTATTGCAATCTTTTCCATATTCTATCCGACTATCATAAAGATAGCTTTTCCTTTCTTAGAATTTTTCGATATTATAAAGTTCAAGTTCTACTTTAGTTTCTCTACCCATAAGCTCGATCATAACATCAGCTTTGTAGTTATGTAAGTCTAAGTTTACAACTTTTCCTTCCATATCAACGAATGGACCAGAGATAACACGAACATAATCTCCAACTTCAATATCAATATCTACAACATTTGATAGACCCATTTGTTGTAAAATAAAGTTAATCTCTTCTGGTAATAATGGACTAGGTTTAGAACCACCACCGTGTGATCCTACAAATCCAGTTACACCAGGTGTATTTCTAACTACAAACCATGAATCATCTGTCATTACTAACTCAACAAGCACATATCCAGGGAATGTTTTTCTATTTACTTCTTTTTTCTTTCCTGTTGGAGTTAAAATTGTCTCTTTTTCTTCCGGAACAACGATTCTGAAAATTTTGTCTTCCATCCCTAGAGACTCAACTCTTTTTTCAATATTATCTTTTACTTTATTTTCATAACCAGAATATGTATGTATTACATACCACTCTTTACTTACTGTATCGCTCATAATAACCTCTCTTATCTACTGAAGTGTCTAATTCCAGCAGTTATTCCTAAATCTACTACGTAGCTAAATAACATTAATATTCCAACTACAACAATAACAATTAGTGTTTTTCTAACAAGTTCACTAAAAGTTGGCCAACTTACTTTACGCATTTCTGTGGCTACATTTTTCAAGAATCTAATCATTTATTAACAATCCTCCACATAAATTTCTTTACTCTCTGCATTTTATAAATTATAACATAGTATAATTTATAAGTCTATATCTTTAAATATATTACATTATTGTACAATACATTATTGTATCATTAAATCAAAAACATTTCAATTAAATAAAGTCTCAAAGAACATCTAGGTTTTCTTGAAATTATTTTTCTAGTAAATCATAAGTAGCCGTTAATGTATTTCTCATTAACATTGTGATTGTTAATGGCCCTACTCCTCCAGGTACAGGAGAAATATAAGCAACTTTCTCCATAAACTTATCTAGATTTACATCTCCAACTAACTTACCATCTTTGTAGTTATTACCTACATCGATAATTGTACAAGTTGGTTTTACTTTTTCTTTCCCACTTAAGAAATGTGCAACTCCTACACAGCTTACAATAATATCAGCTTGCTCTATTAACACTTCTAAATCTTTAGTTCTAGAATGAGCAGTAATTACAGTCGCATTATTTTGAAGTAATAAAGTCGAAATAGGTTTACCTACAATATTACTTCTACCAATTACTAGAGCAAGTTTACCAGAAATTTCCTCACCAGTTGATTTAATCATTTCTAAAATCCCTAATGGCGTACACGGAATTAGTTTAGCTTCTCCAATCACCAACTTTCCTACATTGATAGGATGAAATCCATCTACATCTTTTGATGGACTCACAGCATTCAATACTTTTTCCGCATCTATTTGTGTAGGTAATGGTAATTGTACTAAAATTCCCTGAACCTTATCATCACTATTTAATTTTTCAATTTCATTTAATAAATCATCAGTAGAGATTTCTTCTGGTAACTCAATTTTTATAGAATTTATATTATTCTCTATACAAGCTTTATGTTTAGAATTAACATAACTTCTTGATGCTTTATTATCTCCTACTAAAACAACTGCAAGTGTAGGCTCAACACCTTTTTCTCTTAATACTGCTGCTTCATTTTTAATTTCTTCTCGCAACTTCTTTGCAAGCTCAGTTCCACTAATGATTTTCGTCATTCTTTGTTCCCCTTTTAAATTTCAATTTCAATTTCGATTGATTTTCTGTCCCATTTATTAATCTTGATATATTCTTTGTGTACATAAATAACAAATACACACATAATTATCATTATCCACTTATCTATTCCTGTTTCAAAAATACTTAGGTATCCGATAGCAGTTATACTCATTAAAATACTTCCCAAAGAAACATATCCTGTTAAGAATAAATTTGCAAAGAATATTACCAATAATAATAAACTCAACATTGGATATAAGAAGATAAATACTCCTGATCCCGTTGCTACAGCTTTTCCTCCTTTGAAGTTTGCAAAGATAGGAAAAACATGCCCTATCATCGCAAAAGCTCCGAATATTGATAAAAAGTCCACTCTTCCTAGCATAAGCGTTGGCAAAAATGTTGCTACAATTCCTTTTGATACATCACATACAAAAACAGTTATACCAGCTTTTTTCCCAAGGCATCTGAATGTATTTGTTGTACCTAAATTCCCACTTCCTAGTGACCTAATATCAGTATCATAAAATACTTTTCCTACTATTAATGCAAAAGGAATAGATCCTATTACATATGCCAAAATGCAAAATAAAATAATTTGTGTAATCATAGACTACCTACCTAATAATAGCTCCGTACTCTGTAAGTGCAGAAAGTACTTTATCATGTACCGCTGTTACTTCTTCATCTGTTAAAGTTTTTTGTTTATCACTATATGTAATAGTTAAAGCTAGTGATTTCTTACCAACTAATAACTCAGCTCCAGCATATAAGTCAAATAATTCCACTTTAGTAATTAATTTACTATTTACTGATTCAATTACATTATAGATATTTTGATATTCATCTTTAACATCAACTAACATAGCGATATCTCTTGTAATTTCAGGATATTTAGTTACCTCTTCATACTTAGGTTTAACTTTACTTTCTGAAATAACTTCATCTAAATTAATTTCAAATACATATGTAGTATTTAATCCTAGTTTATCTGCAACCTGAGGGTGAACTTCTCCAATAAATCCGATACGTTTTTCACCTAAATATACCTCAGCAAAACGTCCTGGGTGCATACCTTCAAGAGTAGATTTTCTATAAGTAACTTTTTCATCTAAACCTAAACGATCAAAAACAACTTCTAAGTATCCTTTAGTCGCAAAGAAGTCTAATGAGCTACTTTCTTTAAGCCATTTAGTCGCTCTTTCTTCTCCAGTTAGCGCTGCACTTAAGTATAGTGTTTCTTTAGGTTGGATATTATCATCTCCACTACCGAAGAATACACGTCCAATTTCAAGAAGTTTTAGGTCTTTTTGTTTTCTAGCTACGTTGTATTGAACAGTGTTTAATAATCCTGGAACTAAACTTTGACGTAATGTCGAGTGAGTTTCAGTCATAGGCATTAATAATCTAACTTTGTGGTAATCTTCTAAAGTATACTCCGTAGCTTCTTCTTCAGATACTAATGAATAGTTAATAGTATCATTAAATCCTAAGCTAGCATACACTGCACGCAAATCACGAACCATTCTTTGTGAATAAGTTAAACCACCTTTAGTAGTTTTAGAGAATTTGGGTAATGTTGAGGCTAGGTTATCGTATCCATAAATTCTAATAACTTCTTCAACTAAGTCTTGTTTAATTGCAATATCAGGTCTTCTAGTAGGTACTTTAACTACTAAGTTTTCTCCTGTTACTTCTACTCTAAAACTTAATCCTTCTAAGATAGCTACGATTTCTTCAGTAGATAATGTAATTCCAAGGTAGTTGTTAATATATGAAGTAGTAATTTCTACAACTTTCTCTTCTTCTTTATTAACTACTCCAACAGAACTTTCAACTACAGCATTTGGACATAATTCTAAGATTAATTCTACTGCACGAGCAAGGGCTGCTTTTTGCATATTAGGATCAATACCTTTTTCAAATCTTGCCGAAGAATCACTTCTTAATCCATGAGCAGCTGAAGTACGACGAACTGATGTCGGATTAAAATATGCAGATTCTAAAATAAGATTTTTAGTTTCTTCACTTACCTCTGTGTTTTTACCACCCATTACTCCTCCAAGAGCAATAGCACGCGTTCCATCGGTAATTACTAAGTCAGTTGTTTGTAATTTTCTCTCTTCTCCATCAAGAGTTTCTAGAATTTCACCTTCTTTAGCATCACGAACTACGATTTTATCTCCAACTAGATCTTATCAAATGCATGCATTGGTTGACCAAATTCTAATAGTACATAGTTTGTAATATCTACAATGTTGTTAATAGGGCGAATTCCAGAGTTCATAAGTCTTGTTTGTAACCATAGTGGTGAAGATTTCACTTCTACATTTTTCACAACTTGACCTACATAGTTTCTACAAGAATCACTTTCGATAGCAACTTGCAATGAAGTCACTTCGTAATTTTCTTCTTTTTCTACATCTTTAAAGTCAACTTTGTTATTGTATAAAGCTCCTAATTCATAAGTAAGACCGCGCATACTTAATGCGTCCGCTCTGTTAGGTGTGATTGATAAGTCTAAGATATAATCATTTAAACCAAGTACTTCAACAACATCAGAACCTAACTCTTGCTCAGTCTCAAACACATAGATACCTTCTTGATAATTTTTAGGCACTACACTTTTACTTAATCCTAATTCAGCTAATGAACAAATCATACCTTGTGATTCTACACCACGAAGTTTAGCTTTTTTAATTTTAATTCCTGGTAATTTTGCTCCTACTTTAGCAACAATTACATACTGTCCAGCATCAACATTTGGTGCGCCACAAACAATTTGTAGATTTTCTTCTTCACCAACGTTTACTTGACATACATTTAATTTTTCAGCATCAGGGTGTTTCTCTTTAGATACAACATATCCGATTACTACACCAGAAATTTCTTCTGCTAAATATTCAACACCCTCAACTTCAATACCACCACGTGTGATTTTTTCAGCTAATGCATTTGCATTATCTTCAACATTCGTATATTGTTTTAACCAATTATAACTTACTAACATTACTACCTCCTATTAATCGTTTCTATCACTATTGAATTGTTGTAAGAATCTTACATCATTTGTGTAGAAACTTCTAATATCGCTAATTCCATATTTTAACATTGCTACACGTTCTGGTCCCATACCAAACGCGAATCCAGAGTATACTTCTGGATCAAAACCAGCCATTCTAAGAACATTAGGGTGAACCATACCAGCTCCTAAAATTTCAAGCCATTTAATGTTTTCTTCATCATCTTCATTACCCCAAGATACATCAACCTCTACTGAAGGTTCAGTGAATGGGAAGAAGCTTGGGCGCAGACGGATTTTTTTATTTTCTCCGAAGACAGCTTTAATAAAGTGCTCTAAAGTACCTTTTAAATCACTAAATGTGATATTTTTATCTACTACTAACCCCTCAATTTGAGTAAATTGGTGTGAGTGAGTAGCATCGTCATTATCACGACGAAATACTTTACCAGGGCAAATAATCTTGATAGGACCTTCTCCATTAGCTTTTAACATTTCACGTGCTTGAACAGGTGATGTTTGTGTTCTCATTAATAATTCATTTGTAATATAGAATGAATCTTGCATATCACGAGCTGGGTGATCTTTAGGTAAGTTTAACATCTCAAAGTTAAACTTATCAGTTTCTACCTCAGGTCCTTCAGCAACTGAATATCCCATAGAAATAAAGATTTCTTCAATCTCTTCAATAATTTTATTTAATGGATTAATTCCACCTAATTCAACTTTTTTACTAGGTAGAGTAACATCAATATCCTCACTAGCTAATTTCAACTCTAATGCTGCCTTAGCTAATTCAGCTTTTCTCTCTTCTAAACTATCATTAATGAAAGTTTTAACCTCGTTAACAAGTTTTCCAAAAGTAGGTCTTTCTTCTGGCGATAAATCACGTGCACCTTTCATAACTTCTGTTAGTGCACCTTTTTTCCCTAAATTTAACTCTTAGGTCATAAAGTTCTTTTTCATCTTTAATTGTTTTAACTAATTCTAAATATTCTTTTCTTATATTCTCTAAAGTCATAAGTTCCTCCTTAAAATTTTAATATAAAGACATTGCTATAAGTTCTATTATTTATCCAAAATAAAAAGCCCCTCGAGACTAAGTCTCAAGGGACGAATATATCGTGGTACCACCCGTATTTTAAAGCATTATCGCTTCCTTAACATAGTTGATAACGGGTACCACCCGATTGTACTCATAGTCTACTTATACAATTACTCATAAGCTGAAAATATATTCTCAGTTTATACAACTCTTTCAGTCACGGAGTTGCTCCCTGTTAAAAACATCCAATATACCGTCTTAATCATCGTTTTTTGAAAAATTTATACTTAAAATGATAATACAAATACTCCTGAATGTCAACCAATAAGGTTGTTCTAATAACAAATCCTTCCTAGTTTTTGTATAAATAACTCTTCAAATTTATAATTATATTATATAGATAAACTTTGCTTAGTGTAAAAAAGACTTTCGATTTCCATCGAAAGTCTTTTAATAATTATTTAGTATATTCTGCAACTAATGCTAGTACTTCTTCAGTTGTTGAACACATAATAGCTTTATCAACTAACTCTTTCATCTTATCTAATGATAAGTTTTTGATTTGGCTACGTGCTTGAAGAATTGAAGTAGCTGACATAGAGAACTCATCTAATCCCATACCTAATAATAATGGAATAGCTAAGCTGTCTCCTGCCATTTCTCCACACATTCCAGTCCATTTACCTTCTTTGTGAGATGCTTCAATAACATTTTTCACAAGACGTAAAATTGCTGGGTTATATGGTTGGTATAAGTATGAAACTTTTTCACTCATACGGTCTGCAGCCATAGTATATTGAACTAAGTCGTTAGTACCAATTGAGAAGAAGTCAACTTCTTTAGCGAAGATATCAGCAATAACAGCAGTTGATGGAATCTCAACCATGATACCTAATTCTATATCGTTACTTACTGCAACACCTTCAGCTACTAATTTTTCTTTTTCTTCTAAGAATAAAGCTTTAGCATCTCTGAATTCTTGAACTGTAGCGATCATTGGGAACATTACACAAAGTTTACCGTAAACAGATGCACGTAATAATGCTCTAAGTTGAGTTCTGAATAACTCTTTTTCTTCTAGGCAAAGACGAATTGCTCTAAACCCTAAGAATGGATTCATTTCTTTTGGTAAATCTAGGTATGGTAATTCTTTATCTCCACCGATATCTAAAGTACGAACTACAACAGGTCTGTCACCCATTCCTTCTAATACTGCTTTATAAGCTTCGAATTGTTCATCTTCAGTTGGTAATTGATCACGTCCCATGTATAAGAATTCTGTGCGATATAATCCTACAGCTTCTCCACCATTGTTGTTAACACCTTCTAAATCAGCAGGTGTCCCAATATTAGCTGCTAAAATCACTTCATGACCATCTTTTGTTACAGATTTTTCTGTTTTTAATTTAGCCCATTCAGCTTTTTGTTCTTCAAATTTAGCATGTTTTTCTTTTAATTCAGCTGTAGTAGCTTCATCTGGATTTACATATACAACACCATTTAATCCGTCAAGAATAAGCACATCTCCATTCTTAACTTCATCAGTGATTGTACTAGTTCCTACTACTGCAGGAATTTCTAATGATCTAGCCATAATAGCTGAGTGAGATGTACGCCCACCAATATTTGTAGCAAAACCTTTAACAAATTGTTTGTTAAGTTGAGCTGTATCAGATGGAGTTAAGTCCTCTGCGATAACAATAACTTCTTCATCGATTAAACTTGGATTTGGTAAATCTACGCCTAGTAAGTGAGCTAAAATACGTTTAGATACGTCACGGATATCAGCTGCACGTTCTTTCATGTAGTCATTATCCATAGATTCAAACATTGAAACAAACATATCTGAAGTTTCTTTTAGTGCATATTCAGCGTTAATTTCTTTTGATTGAATGTCAGTTTTAACAGTTCCCATAAATTCTGGGTCTTCTAAAATTAATAAATGAGCTTCGAAAATTGCTGCTTTATCAGCTCCTAAATTTTCATGAGCTTTATCTTTAATAATTGTTAATTCTTTTTTAGAAATTTCAATCGCATCTTCAAAACGTTTAACCTCAGCAACTACATCTTGAACTTTAACCTCACTAACTGTAAGGTTTGGCTCAACTAAAATGTATGCTTTAGCAAAAGATATCCCTTGAGAGGCTGCAATACCTTTTAGTTGTAACATTTTATGCTAATCCTTCTTTCTTCATTGTTTCTTCAAGTGCTGCTAATGCTTCTGCTTCGTCAGCTCCGTCAGCGTAAATTACGATATCAGCGTCTTTTCCAACTCCAAGACTCATAACACCCATAATTGATTTTAAGTTGACTTTACGTCCGTTGAATTCTAATTCAATGTTTGATTGGAATTTTGATGCAGCTTGTACTAATAAAGTAGCTGGTCTAGCGTGGATTCCTGTTTCATCAATAACTTTAAATTCTTTTTGTAACATAGTCATGTCTCCTTTTATTTAAAAAAATATTTACATTCAAATAATAACACATGAAAGCAATATTTACAAGTATTTTATACTAATTTCACATTTGCATTCTACCTTATTTATCAACAAAGAAAACCATTTCTTGATTAGTAACAACCTTTTACTACTCCCTTATTGAAAAAAATAATGAAAACTGTTTTTTTCAACATTAATTACAAAGAAAGTATTATTAAAGCAAAAAAGTATCATTCCCAAATATAGTAACGATACTTTTTTTATTATTAATCTTTTTATTAAAATTTAAAAATTATTATATTTTTTTATTGTTATATTGTTAACCTAAATATAATATTAAACTAGTTCTCCACCTAGTTTAATAATAGATTTAAACCTCTCATAATCTTCATGGTTTCTATTAAAATCACGAGCATTTTGATTAACCGTCTTAAAATCTATCCCTTGATCTTTAGCAGCAAATACACATCCACAGTAACATTGTCGATATATATTATAATCATTACACATTTCTACAGATCTTCTGTAACCATTATTCTTTTTAAAATCTGAAGGCAGATAATATATTGAAACTTGTTCTTGAAGAACATATCCAGCTTCATTTATTACAGTAGCATTTTTCTTAGGACTCAGAGTTAAAGCAGAAGCAAAATAATCATAGCCTAATTCTTCAGCTTTTTGAGCAGAAGAGTCTAAACGCATCTCATAACAGATATGACATCTTTCTCCACCTTCTCTATCCTCTTCATGACCTTTTACAGCACTGATAAATTTACTAGGTGCATACTCATCAGCTAAAAATTTAATCTTTTTGTCATTTCTTTTATTGAACTCTTCGACAAAATCTTTTTGCACCAACATACGTTTAATATATTCTTCTTTTGGATGTATATTAGAGTTAGAGAAAAATATTGTAATATCACTAATCTCAGATAAATATTCTAATACATATGTACTACAAGGAGCACAACAAGAGTGTATAAGAATTTTAGGACGAAAATTAGTCTTCTCCCATTCTTTTATAAGTTCTTTTAGTACGTTATCATAATTAATCTTTTTGATTTTTTTATGTCTAGTATTTATAAATTGTTTACTATCAATCATACAAATTCAATCCTTCTAAAATTTCTAATATTTCACTTCACAAGTTTAATATACTTTTCTTATTTTTACAATTAATATAATTTCTAATTAAAACATATTATCAATAACATTTTTAAAACCTTATAAAATAAATTCCGAAAAAAGGGGTGAATCCCAAAAGCCCTAAAATTCAACAAAGTTCATATGAGAATTCATAGATGCCGTGGTTTATCGATATCTAAATTAGCTTTATGAAAGTTTTTTAGATATCTAATAAACTTTGTGGGGGTAACTCGACAAAATTGATTTCTCCAAAATCATGATCTTGTCGAGTCACTCCCAACTTAACGAAACTCATTATTAATTATTTATTCTACTTTATACTCTATTCCTAAATGTTGATATGCTTTAGGTGTGGCACGACGTCCTCTAGGCGTACGTTCTATAAATCCTTCTTTTACAAGATATGGCTCATAAACATCTTCTATAGTAATACTTTCTTCACCTATAGTCACAGCAATTGTTTCAAGACCAACAGGACGGCCATCATAACGCTTAATCAAACATTCTAATACTTTATAGTCAATATTATCAAGACCTTTCGCATCTACTTGCAGTAAATCTAACGATTCAACAGCTAATCTCTTAGCTATAACTCCATCATTTTTTACTTGGGCAAAGTCTCTTACACGTTTAAGAAGCCTATTCGCTATTCGAGGTGTTCCACGAGATCTCATCGCAATTTCATACGAACTCTCCTCATCTATATCACATTCAAAAATATCAGATGTTCTTTCTATAATATTTTGCAGTTCAGAAATAGTATAAAATTCCAGACGACAATGCACACCAAATCTGTCTCGAAGTGGCGCAGTTAAAGCTCCTGCTCTTGTCGTTGCACCAACCAATGTAAATGGTGGTAGTTCAATTCTAATACTGCGTGATTCTTCACCTTTTCCTATTACAATATCAAGATAAAAATCTTCCATCGCAGAATATAATATTTCTTCAATAGATCTACTTATTCTGTGAATTTCATCGATAAAAAGAACATCACCTGGTTCAAGACTAGTCAATATAGCAGCTAAATCTCCAGATTTCTCTATTGCAGGTCCTGAAGTATATTTAATCCCCACTTCCATCTCATTAGCAATAATTGTCGCAAGTGTAGTCTTACCTAATCCAGGAGGTCCGTATAATAAGCAATGATCTAGAACTTCACCACGAAGTTTTGCAGCTTCTATAAATATTTTCAAATTACTTTTTATCTGTTCTTGTCCTATATACTGGCTAAGAAACTTCGGTCTTAAAGACTGTTCCTCACGCTCTTCACCAAAATTTTGGCTTGCAGATACCATTCTATCTTCCATAATTTCCTCCTTTCATCAATTATGCATTCATTAATAATTTTAATCCCTGTTTTACATATTCATCAACACCAGCGAAGTCGAATGCTGATAATTTTTTCTCAATTTTTGCAAGTTCTTTTTTACTATATCCTAGAGCTTCCAATGCTAACATTGCATCACTTAGATAATTATTTACAGCAGTTGGAGCACTACTAATATTAGTCATACTGAAATCAACTTTACCTTGTAAATCAAGAATAATTTGTTGAGCAGATTTTTTCCCAATTCCCGGAAACTTCGTTAAATATGTTACATCTTGATTCTCGATAGCTCCAATAATTTCTTCACTAGTTCCTCCAGCTAATATAGCTAAAGCACTCTTAGGTCCTACACCTTTTACCTTTAATAATAGTAAAAATACTTTTTTCTGATCTTTATTAGAAAATCCATAAAGAATATTAGAATCTTCTCTTACTTGTTGACTTATAAAAACTATTTTTTCTTCATTTAATTGATATTCATACGGATTAGCAACAACTATCTCATAACCTATTCCATTATTATCTACAACGATATTTGCCGGATTTACTTCCGAAATTTTTCCTTTAATATATGCGTACATTACATTCACACTCCTGATTGATTATTTAATTATAAAATTAAACGTAAAAAATCTCAAGTGTTTTATATAATTAAAATAATTTCTAAAATTACAGACAAAAAAAAACTTGGCACATTATGCACCAAGTTCATATTTCTATTTTACTTTATCTAAATCAACATTCATAACTTTTGCAGTTGCTTCTACTTTTTTATATGCATCTTGATCCACATCAGTAAATCCAGTGATACTAAACATCTTTGTGAATAATTCTTTCATTTTTGGATCTTTCTCTATGTCACGAAGAGCTTTTTCTAGTTTTTCTTGTAACTCTTTATCCATTTTGCTAGAAGTTGTAACCATAACACCAGGAATCATATCACTAGTTGCTAGTTTTTGAATATCCGTTTTTGCTTGTGGAAAGTCTTTAGCATACCTATCTTCCACTCCATCAAATGTTGCGATAACATCAACATCTTTGTTAAGAAGTAGTTGTAAACTCTTATCATGTCCACCACTAAATTGATAACTAATATCTTTATCTAAGTTAAGACCAGCTTCAACTAACATAGCACCTGGATAAATATACCCTGATGAAGATGAAGGATCTACGAATGCTACTTTTTTACCTTTAACATCTTGAAGTGATTTAATACCAGAATCTTTTCTTACATATAATTCAGCAGTGTATCCAGGTTTTCCTGTTTTACCTTTTGATGTTAGTATAGGTTTTGCACTACTTTGTTTCTGAGCTAGTAGTGATGAAAATGGAGGAATGATACCAAAATCAACACTTCCACTACCTAAACCTTCAACTACACCAATATAGTTACTAGCTGTGAAAGCTTCTACTTTTACTCCTAATCTTTCAGAAAGATAATCAGAGATTGGTTTAAGATCTTCAACAAGTTTCTCACTATTTTTCAGAGGAACAAATCCCATTTTAATAACTTTTTCTTCTTTTTTCGTTTCAGTCTTTGCAGTACATCCAACTATAGAGAAGACAAAAATAAAACTAAATAACGCCAATAATATTTTTTTCATATTATTTCCTCCTCGATATTTTAAAAAAATAAATTTGATATAATTTTATCACAAAAAAACAATATATCTAGCTTTTTAAAAGGAAATAATAACAATTTTAATAAGAATTTTACAGGGGCTGATACAAAAGTCCTAAAATGTAACAAAGTTCAGATGAGAACTCATAGACGCAGTGGTTTATTGATATCTAAATTCGCTTTATAAAAGCTCTTTAGATACCTAATAAACTGTGCGGGGGTGACTCGACAAAATCGATTTCTATGAAATCACAATTTTTGAGTCACTCTCTCGGTAATTATCAATAAATTCCCGAATATTTTCATAATACAAGAATCATAGATAATATAAACCGTAATTTAGGCATAAAAAAAACACCTTATAAAAAGATGAGTAAAAATTGGAGGCGGCTACCGGATTTGAACCGGTGATCAAGGTTTTGCAGACCCGTGCCTTACCACTTGGCTAAGCCGCCTAAAGATATTAAATTTTAATGGGGCGGCTGAGGGGAATCGAACCCCCGAATGTCGGAACCACAATCCGATGCGTTAACCACTTCGCCACAGCCGCCATATCAAGAACAATATTTATTATACATTTTTCATCAAATTATGTCAAGAACTTTTTTAATAATTTTCAAATTTTCAACTACATATTCAGTATTAATACTCATACCTAATTCCTTACAATCATTACTAATTTCAATATTTCAACAACTCTCTATACTTAGCCCTTTCATAATGCAAATTAATAATTCTCCTTAACCTTAAGGTTAAAGAGAATTATTAAACTACCTATTATTTAGTATTTTTTCTTCTTCTCAGTACGTATACTAAACAAATTAATGTAAGTCCTACAAAGGTTGTAGGTAAAGCTAATGTTCCTGTTTTAGCTAATAGAGAATTTGATTTGCCTACAGTTCCAAGATTTGCTTGAGAATTGTTTGCTACCATTCCTTGATCTTTAGCTATATCTGCTAATCCTACACTTGATTTATCTTTATCTTTCTTAAATACATCACCAAGTAAAGTTGACAATCTAGATTTTTCTTTACTTACTTTTTCTGATGCTTTTTTAAGAGTTTCTAATGCACTGTTTACTTCATCTTGTTTTGCATTTGCATTAGATAATACTAAAATAGCTGCTTTAAGAGCTGCTTTATATTCTTTCTTAGCTGCTTCTTCTACTTCTTTAAAGCTATCTTGTGATGTAAGGTCTCCATTTTTCTCAACCTCAGCCGCAAGTTCTTTTTTATCTACACTTTGTACTTCTGCTTTTGGTTGCTCACCTTTATTTTCTTTAGGTGTCTCTGCTTTTGGTTGTTCTACTTTACCTGTAAATTCTTTAGGAGCCTCTACTTTTTCTGGCTCTACTATTGCTCCGGCTTGCACTCCTGTATATTCTTTTGGTGCTTCTGCTTTCTCTGGTTCTACCACTGCTCCAGCTTGCACTCCTGTGTATTCTTTAGGTGCTTCTGCCTTCTCTGGTTCACCTTTTGCCTCTTTTGGTTTAACACCATCAAGTTTAGAAATGACTGTATTTAACTCTTCAACAGCTTTATTCACTTCTTCTTGTGTCGCATGCTCGTCTTCTAAAAGTTGTTTAGCTTTATTAATAGCTTTGTTATACGCTTCTTTTGCATCTAATGACGCATATTCATACTTATCACTATCAGTTGTAACTTTGAAATTATCAGAAGCTAGTTTCAGTTGGCTCTTATCTACTTTAACCTCTTCTTTAGGTGCATTTTTCTCTACAAGTGCCACAAAATTACTAAATCCATCTACTGTGAAGACAAATTTACCATCAACTACTTCACCATTAACTGGCTCAATTGTCCCATCTTTTTTCTCATGACCAAATTTCGCTGGCATTTTATCTAATGATAAAGTAACTTTTCTAGTTCCATCAACTTCTACTACCTTATTATTTCTATCCTCTAAATGGATATCATAAAATACTACATCAAACTTAGTTAAATCAATCTTACTGTCTGCTAACTGTTTTAGTATTTTTTCTTGGCTAGCTTTTTCAACATCTCCAACTACAAGTTTATAATCATTATAAAGTTTAGCTTCTCCAAACTCAACAGTCGCTGGAGTAGATGAACCTTCAGCAGTTGTAACGCTAGCTACTTTCTGAGCTACACTCAATTGTAATTCTTTTGTGTTACGACCGTTTCCTACTACAAGTTCAAAATTATTTTCAGAAGATCTATATCCTTCAGGTAATACTACTTCAACAGTATATTTACCATTGTTTAATCGTTTTTGGAATTCTTTTTCACTATATAAACTTCTTGATAATTCTGTTTTTTCACCTTGTTCATTTGTAACAAATACTTTTGCTCCAGCAGGTATCACTTTATCAAATTTAATTATTGTCGTATTTCTCTTTTGTTCTTCAAATGTAAATTCTACTGTTTTAGTTGAATCATCTTTAGTAATTTCAAAAGCAACTTCTTTAGGACTAGTTAATTTAAGAGCTTCATCAGTTAAAACTACTTGTACAGTATATTTACCATACGGTAGAGCTGTTAGGTTCTTACCATTTTTCGTGAAGTCTTCTCCTACTAATTCCCCTTTTTCATTCTTAATAGCATATCTCACGTTAGTAGAATAATCACCTGTTCCATCTTTAGCTGTAGTTTTAACTTCTACAGTACCTTTTTCAGTATTCTGAACTTTTGAAATTCCAACACTATCTTTGTTCCCTGCAAAGTCACTCACTTCATAAGTAAATTTATCTAGAGATACTTTTTCTGGAAGAGTAAATGTACCATCTATATTTGGTTCTACTTCCACTTCTTTTTCAACAGTTTTACCGTCTTTACCTTTTTTAGTCACTTTATAGCTTAATTTCTTATAAAGTAATCCACTTCCATTTTCTTTTACAGCATATGGTTTAAATGTTCTAGTTTTTTCATCATAAACTCCACCTGTACCAACAATTTGTGGTGCACCTCTATCAAGCGTAACGTTAAACGCTGTTTCTTGCATCTTCGCACCTGTTGCAACAGGACTATAACTAACTACATATTGATATTCTCCATCTGGTAGTGGATTTCCGTTTTTATCTTGTCCCTTCCAGTTTGTTTCAGTAACTAACACAGCTTTTTTATTTGTAGCTTTATTGTGGAAGAAGTTCTTTTTACCAGAAACATTACCATTTTCATATAATGGATTTTTACGTTCAACATCATCTTTAGCATAAACTGATAATTTAAGATTCTCATAGTTTCTTAAGAAAGTTGCTTTAAATCCAATCTCATCGTGTTGTCTATCTCCATTTGGAGAAAATGCTAATTTACCAAAATAATTAGACTTAGTCTTAGGATCAGTATACTCTCCTAAAACTTTAATGTTCTTTTCTTCACCATTTACATCAACAGTAACTAATGAAGTAAAGTTATTTTTATCATCACGTTCTGTTGTATTAGGTTTATAGTAATAGAATGGTTTTTCATTCCCTTTAAATTCATATATTGGTTTTTCTACTACAGGTAGATTTTGGAACTCACCTTTAAAACCAACATATGGAATTCCAGCAACAGCTGTATTCGTATCTTTAGGATCAAAGAATCTTACAAATCCTTCAAGATAATAACCATTTGGCATTTGTCCTTCTAATTCATTTCTAAATTGCGTAGCATCAACTGTGATAGTAACTGTTTTTCTCCTTTTGCAGGAACTACTACAGTCTCTCCACCATTACTTTCTGATAATTGTCTAGGTTTTAGTGTAATTTGTCCATTTTCTACACCATCAGTATTTAAATAAGACTTGTAAACAAGTTCCTTAGGTTGATCAGATAAGTTATGTAGTACTACATTAAATTTAAATGTATCTTGGACATTACCTAAAGAGATACTTCCATAATCATTATCTCCAGTTACATATAAATCACCAAAAGCCGCTTTAGATACATCAATAACTCCAGCTCCTTGTTGTCTAGGTGACGCAAATGCTTTTGTTTCATTATTATAGTTTGGAATTGCAGTACTCATTAATAGGTGTTTTATTAATTTCTGTAATTCTTCACCTTGTAGGTCTGGATATCTTTCTTGGAATACTTGTTTCATTAAAGATACAGCTCCAGCTACATGTGGTGATGCCATACTTGTTCCACTATCTAATCCATACGTTCCATTATTAAATGAAGAATAAACATCACCACCTGGTGCTGTAACATCAGGCTTAAACAATCCATCTCCTGTTACTCCCCAACTTGTAAAATCAGCAAGTTGGTTTGCTTGTGGATGAGGTCTCTTACTGAAATGTCCCGTAAATTTTAATTTATAATAATCTGGATAAGTTGCTAGTAAATTACCGAATTTGTATCCAACAAACACTACAGGAAAATCATTGTCATTATTATTTAATGCAACATTAAGTAACTCTTCCCCACCTTCTTTAGTGTTGTATAAAACAGCCCCAGCAGCTCCTGCTTTTTTAGCAGCCGCTACTTTATCTGCAAAGGTATTTCCACCTCCACGCATCATTACTGCAATTTTACCTTTTACATCTTGATTTTTAAAATCATTTTCTAGACCATAACCAGCATTAAAGTATGAGTACTCAGTTTTCGGATTAAATCTTTTAGTAAATGGTCTAATTGTAGCTTCACCATTATCCCACTCTTCATTTCCTTCTAATCCAACAACAGTCATTACTTCAGTATTCATAACACTGTTGTTTATAGCTGCTACAGCTATAGAATCAGGTGTTACAGATGGTGTTCCAATTAACCCATAGTCTGGATTTGATGCACTTGGTTTACTTTGACCATTTCCAAATACATTATCATTACCCGCTGCGACTACAACATTAACCCCAGCTTTTTAGCAAGTGCAATTGCATCAATAGTACCTTGACCAACTTCTGTTACTGCACCTGCAGTAGCACCTAAACTCATATTAATAGAATCAGCCCCTAATTTAACAGCATCTTCTATAGCTTTAACATATAAAAACGTACTAGTCTTCGCTCCACCTTGTTTATCTGAGAATACTCTCATGAAAATTAATTGCGACTCTGGAGCAACTCCTGCTACATATTCATTGTTTGGTGCTTTTTTCGTTGGATTACCTACTGAAGTACCTACAACGTGCATACCGTGAGATTTATCTTTTTTCTCTTTTAAGTTATTATCCCAATCGTAGTAGTTAAAAGCATAAATTAATTTATCACTATACCATTTACCATAGTCAATTCCAGCTTTTTCTCTTACAGATTCTAGTTCAGCTTTATTTTTATATTTAGCTTTACTAGCATCAGTTAGATGTAATATATCATGATTAGGATCTAAACCTGAATCAATAACAGCCACTACTCTACCTTGACCTTTATATCCTTTATCCCATAAACTTTGTACACCAATAATTCTATTACTATCGATAACTGTATTTTTCAAAACAGCATCACTATCTTCATTTTTAGTTGTAGTTTCTGGGACCTCGTAATCAACACTTATTTCAACACTGTTTACAAAATCCATCGCCTGAATTTTTTTAGCATCAGCATACGAAGTTTCTAAAGAAAATCCATTTAAAAGTGTATCATATTCAAATAATACTTTATAATCGACACCTTTATCTTTAATTTCTTTTAAAGCTCTTTCACGTGGTTCTTTAGTACTTTTTTCACGCTCTTTTCGTCCTTCTTCTGTTTTTAATGAATTAGGATCTACTTTGTCCTCTTTTAAAGATACAATAATTTTAACTTTGTCTTCATCTTTAAAAGTATGTGCAGATGCATTAGATAAGGCATCAACCTTACCATTTTCTTCAGCATATACCCATTTTTTCTCCAAATTATTAAAATTCATTACATGCAGATTAGTCAGTAGTAATGTAGCTGTTACAAAAGAAACAGCAGCTTTTTTTCTAAATTGCATTATCCTTCTCCTTTTTTAAGTTTATTTTAATCACATTTCTCTATTTAATCATATGTAATCAGAAAAATCAAGAGATTTTTCAATAAACTTTATGTAAATAAAAGAAACTTAGTGTTATCTCTAAGTTTCTTTTATTTTGTTATTCATGTATTTCTAACGGTAAACCATCAGGATCAAAGAAAAATGCCATCTTTCTTTTATCGAAATCATCATAACGAAGTTCTTCATGAAAAATACCAAGCATATCAAATTTCTTTAACATTTCTTCTACATTATCTACTCTAAAAGCTAGGTGTCGTAATCCTGTGTATTCTGGATTTGGTATTTTAGGTCTCATAGGGGCATCTTCTTTAATAAATATTTCCAAAACTAAATCACCATTCTGAACGTTAATAATGATATCATTCTTTTCTAGTCTATTATGTTCACTTATAACCTTGAACCCTAATTTATCTACATAAAATTCCTTAGTTTTTCTGTAGTTTGTTCCTATTATTGCTATATGATGTACGTTACTAAACATTCTATTCCTCATTTAATCTTTTTACTATTTGCACAGCTTGAGTTAACTCTTTAGGATTTACTTCTTCATAGTCACCTTTGTCTGTATATCTGTATGTTACATTCATACCAGTCGTTGTTTGATCAACACCATACTTTTTAAACGTTCCATGAACTTGAGTAACTCCAGTCTTTTTAATAATACTTTCTATATTTTCTGTAGAAATACCCGCGCCAGCTAAAATTTCAATTCTATCACCGAATTTTTCTTGCAATAACTTTAATAACTCAGTACCTTTATCTACATTAGCTCCTAGACCACTTGTCAAAACTCTAGTACATCCTAATGCTATTAAGCGTTGAATATTGTATTCAGTTTCATCAGAACAATCAAATGCTCTATGAAAAACACTTTCCGCTTCAAAACTTTTGCATAGGTCTATCATTTTCTCAGTCTCTTCCCAGTCTATTTTTCTATCCTCAGTAAGAAATCCAAATACTATACCCTTAGCTCCATGTTTTAGCAGTTCTCTTGCTTCTCTAAACATTTGTTCTTTTTCTATTTCTGAATAGCAAAAACCTCCTCCCCTAGGTCTAACCATCGCCATTATAGGTATTTTCACTCCATTTTCTATAGCTATATCTAAAACCGTTGTTGTCGGTGTTAACCCACCTAGATAACTAGCACTAATCAATTCTATTCTATCCGCGCCCTCATTTTGTGCTACTATACAATCCTGTACACTATTAGCACATACTTCAATTTTAATCATATCAAATTCTCCTTTTACTCTTATAGTTTTATTATATCATAGATCCAGCTCATAATATCCGCCTACATTAATACTGTATATAATAGTATCCTGATAAATATAAATAAGGACATGCGAAATATATTCACATCTCCTTACTTATATATTTACACAAAAATATAATTTATCTTACTGTTCACCAAATATTGATGTTCTAAAATCATTAGTTTGATCTAAATATGCTTTAAAGATAGCTTGTTTAAGTTTATGAACTCTACTTCTTTCTGGATAGTAATACAAAAGAATATCCTCTGCATCTTCTTTAACTGCAGCTGTTATCATCTCTTGAAGTTTAGCTATACTAGTTATTGTCACCTTATCTTTTCTATACCAAGCTCCATTTGGGTTAATGAAGCTAACACTCATTAATTTATTAAATTTAGCTTTTCGTTCATCATACATTGCTTTTTAAATTCAAACCAAGATGAGTAACGATTATCAAATACTTTCTTAAGCACTAACTTATCAGTTACATTACCGATTTTTTTACCATATGATGTAATAACGTCACCATTTGCTTTTGCTTCTTCTGCAAATTGATTAGAAATATATGGTACCATTCCATCTTTAAATCCTTTTGCAGCTAACAATTCAAACGCCATACGACGTCCCATTAAATCACCCGGTGTTCCTTCATTATTACTTAAAGCTGAATATATTGGTGAAAATAGTTTAATTGTATAATATCCATTTCGTTTAAAGGTATCATCATTTCCATTTTCATATCCTCTTCTTGTAATAACATCATTTTCTATTAAACTATTAAATGTAGTTAATTTTCTAAGTTCACTATCATTTAAGTAACGAATAACATTAGTTGCATATACTTTACTTCCGTCTGGATCTGTTTCAAATTTATTTTCTATTCTTCTCAATAACTCGTTTTTCTTAGAAATATCTAAGTTAACAACAGCATTACCTTCTAGATATTCTAGCATATAAATCACATCAAACAGATTATGCATATATTTTTGTAAGTCTTCTGCATTTTTAAATCGTTCTGTAGGATCTTTCACCTGAAGTCTAGTTGCATTTTCTGATTCTTTATATTTCAATATAGAGTTAATTGTAATAGTTGGATCATTTGGATGGTCAGGAGCTTGTAATAATCCTTTAGCATAAAACTCTGGTCCAAGTCCATTTCGTCTTCCATATCCTCCAAGATAAATTTCTCTATCTGAGTTATGTGTCATTTCATGTGTATAGGTTACCGCACCATCTTTATCAAGCATACGATACGCCATATAATAGAATGCATCCCCTGTAGCGTATGCTCCATTAGCATTATGAACAACATTATTTCCTGCTGGACCGAAGAAATGTTTATTGCTGGATGATTAGTTTCAAAGGTTGCTTGGTATGTATCTTTTTCTCCTTTATCATCTGTACCAAATCTAAACGCATCATAGACTAGAACACTTCTATATAATTTTTCTTTATTTTTATCATCTAATATTTTATACCAATAATCATAGTGATCTCTAAATCTAACAGCCGCTTCTTTTGCTTTTTTCTCAACATAGTCATTTAAATTAGTTCCTGCTGGATGTTCTTTACTTCTATATCTATCATAAGCACCAAATCCTATTGTCGAAATATTCGCTATAATAAACACCGATTTTTCAGGTAATGTTAATAGCGGCAATACCATACTTGGGTATTTCCATGATGGACTAGTTAATCTATCATATACCCCTATAGATTGCGGAGTACCTGCTTTTGATTGTTTTTTGCTAACTTCTGGAATAGAAGATTTTTCTTCTACAATATAGGCTTTAGTTTGGTCTTTGAACCACTCGTTATTTGTTTTTTCTGGCACGAAAGCTTTTCTATATTTTTCTAATGCATCAAATAAATTATTAGTTTTATAATTTTTCGCTAATAATACGTTATAAGTTATAACATTATTTTTCGCTAGTAAATTATTATATCCAGATTTACCTAATTCGATAACATTATCTAACGCCGAACTATTTGATTTACCGAAGAAATCCAAATGATACATAACTAAATCTTTTGCTTTTGTTTCACCATATTTAAAATTGTACCAACGCTCTAAGTATGTTAATCCTAGAAGTAAAGCTTCTTTATTATTTTTTATTTTCTCAATTATATAATTATCTATTACCTTATTGTTATTTTCCACTATTGCAGCATCTGCAGTAAGTAGTTTCGTTAAACTATCTCTCAAATTATCTTTTGTAGTATTGAATTGTTCTTCTAAATATAGTTCTGTTAAACTAACATCATTTGAAACATCTAATACTTTTCTAATTGCTTCTGATTTATATTCTACACTATTTAATGCTGGTAATACTTTCTCTAAAATATTATTATAATTGCGAAGTAATGTATTCGGTGTATAAATTAAATTCGTACCGTCTATTCTATACTCAGCTACATTTGAAAAAAATCACTTTGATAATTTACATTAAGTTTCTCTGATGTATTGTCCGCATAATATAGTAATAGTTTATTTATACTTGATTTATATTCGTTAATATCACTAATTACTTCATTATCTTTCATTGGAACTACTGACAATAGTTCTTTATTATAAAGATTACTATTTGCTTCTACCAAATTCCCGTACTTAACTATTGTTTCTCTATTATAGAATGGTAATAGTTTTTCTATATTTTTATATACTTTTTCTTTAGATGAAACCGCATTTTCAAGATTTCTATAGTCAGTTACATATCTAGAAGAGAAATTAAAATCTTCTGTTTTAATAGTATTTTTAGATACAAAAGAAGCTTTTTTCTCTCTAATCTGTGCATCTTCTAATACTTCTCCTCTTTGAACATCAGAATCCTTAGTTAAGATTTCATCATCTTCTGCTACTACGTTCACAACCTTATTATTTTTGTTGCTATATACATGATTTGCTTGCATGTTAGTGAAATCTTTTCCAGTTATAGCATTACCATTTGTAACATTAACGTCGCTTAGTACATTAGAAAGTCGACCAGATTTTTCTAATCCTCCAGCTGGATCCCAAAGATTACCAACTACTCCACCAACGTTTGCAAAACGTTGAACATTATTAAGATTTCCTTCAGCGTAGCTATTACTAATTAGCGCCCTATCCTCTACTGCACCAACTATTCCACCAATAGATTGATCCCCTTTAGTTGCGTTTGATGCTAAATCAATTGATGCGAACGACTTATCTATTAATCCCCTCGAACCAGAAAGTTTACCTACTAACCCTCCGATTTGATAACTAGCAACTGTTTTATATGTATTAGTTATTCTACCAGTATAGCTGCTATTAGAAATAGTAGAATTATTAACTTGTGATACTAATCCTCCGATTTCATGTTCCCCAGCTATCGCTCCATCAGCATAAACATTTTCAATACGAGTATTGTTATTTGCTTCCTTCGCTATTGTCGCAGCATTGTATTTTGCTGAAATATTGACATCTTTTAGTGAAAGATTTTGTACTGTAGCATTACTTAAAGTATTAAATAATGGCTTTTTCAGGTTGTATATAGCATAATACTTATTATTATTTTGACCTATTAATTTTCCATGGAATTCATTTTTCACATAACTTTCTTGACCATCTGGAAGCTCAACTTCACGAGCATCCATAGTTGCACCTAAACGGAATGTACCATTAGGATTGCTATTCATTGCATCTACTAAATTTTTAAATGATGTATATATCCCAGTTTCACTTTGCTGAGTTTTAGGTAAATAATATGTATAATTATCTTGTACTTTATTATTTTCATGTTGTATCAGATTATTTACACTTGCTACTATTTTATAAACAGCTCTATTATCTTTATTATCATTAGTAATGGTTTTAACTGGAAGCATCACGTCTTTAAAGTTCTCTGATTTTACTTTCATAAAGTAATTTTGTGGGTCATTTGGCACAGAATCTAATGAAGTTACATGACGATACTTACCACCTTCTTTTGAATATAGTTCTACAGAAGATATATTTCTAAGTTCTAATTTCTTATTAACGTCTTCTTCTTTAACATCGTCTTTTTTCTCATCTTTATGACGTTCTAGTGCATCATATGTCGGAGTAATTTCATTACCTACGATAATACTCTTAATCCAAGCTAATTGTGTAGGAGATAAAATCAATCCACCTGAACGGTTCTCAGCCCCATTTTGGTGAAGTCCAATCACTTCTCCTTTAGAGTTGAAAATTCCTCCACCACTCATACCAGGATTTCCACCTTGATATTGGACACCGTAGGTATTATTCGCATATTTTTGTTCCATTTCTACCGTAGTATCTTTTAAGTGAGTATACTCTCCTTTAGGATAACCATAAACATTTAACTTATCATTAACATTTACTTTCGAGTAATTTTCTACTAAGTTCGCATGTTGCCTTCTTGTAGATTGAGGTAAGGTAATAACAGCTAAATCATAGATAAATCCTTTTGGATAATCTTTTTGATTATAAAAATGAATATCATTAGCAGTAAATGTTCCTTTTTGTCCATCAGGAGTCACCCACTCATATTCGTTTTTAGATTTATCACCTCTAAATACACCCGTAGTATTATCAGTAGAATTATTAATGAAATTATGAGCGACTGTTAAAAGTACATTTGGTGCAATAAAAGTGGCTGAACCAGTTCCAGTTACCTTCGACGACTCTGTAATAAAGGTCATATTAATTAATGCACTAGATTTTTTCTGAATACTCATTTCTTCAGGTATATTAGTATTTTCATTATTTGGTTTAGTTTCTTCTGTACTTGGCTGTTCAATACTTCCAGCATACTCTCTAGGAGGCTCCACTTTCTCCGGTTCGACTAACGCTCCAGCCTGCACCCCTGTATATTCTCTTGGTTGTTCTACTTTCTCCGGCTCTACTAGCCCTCCGGCTTGTACCCCTGTATATTCTCTTGGTGATTCTACTTTCTCTGGCTCTACTATTGCTCCTGCTTGTACTCCCGTGTACTCCTTCGGCGCTTCTGCTTTCTCAGGTTCCACTGTCGCTCCAGCTTGCACTCCTGTATATTCTCTTGGGGCTTCCACTTTCTCTGGCTCTACTAATGCTCCGGCCTGTACTCCAGTATATTCTCTCGGAGCTTCCACTTTCTCCGGCTCTGCTATTGCTCCAGCTTGCACTCCTGTATATTCTCTTGGGGCTTCCACTTTCTCTGGCTCTACTAATGCTCCGGCCTGTACTCCAGTATATTCTCTCGGAGCTTCCACTTTCTCCGGCTCAACTATTGCTCCAGCTTGCACTCCCGTGTATTCTTTCGGTGGTTCTACCTTTTCTGGTTCTACCAATGCTCCTGAAGTAACACCTCCATATTGGGGTTCAACTTTTTCTGGTTCTACTAGTGCTCCAGCTTGTACCCCTGTGTACTCTTTCGGTGGCTCTAGCTTCTCTGGTTCGACTAATGCTCCGGCTTGTACTCCTGTATATTCTCTTGAAGCTTCCGCTTTTGCTGGCTCGACTATCGCTCCAGCCTGTACTCCTTTGTACTCTTTCGCCACTTCTGCTTTTTCTGGTTCTACTAACGCTCCAGCTTGTACTCCTGTATACTCTTTCGGTGGCTCTAGCTTCTCTGGTTCAACTAATGCTCCGGCTTGTACTCCTGTATACTCCTGCTTAACTTCTATTGCAGGTTTTACAAGTTTTTCACCCTTATTAACAACATTACTCACTGCTTTTTTGGTTCCTTTTTCAACTACTTCTGAAACTGGATGTTCTGTTTTCGTAGAAATTAACTCTCTTGATATTTCTTTCCCTTCTACAGTAAATACTCTAACAACATCTATCTTTTTCCCTAGCCTACCGTGTTGTTTGATTCTTGTTGTTCCTTCTGGCAACTGATTATTATTTTCTATAATTTGATTATACTGTATTGAAGTCTCTATTGTTTTATCTGAATACAATAATTCAGGTTTAGTTAGCTTTCCAGCTAACACCTCATCTTGAGGATTTACAGTATTAACGCCTAAAACCTTTTTATCCTCTTTTTTATTAGTATTTTCTATTACTTTTTTATCTTCTTTTTTATCTGTATTATTTAGTGTTGTTTTAGTTTCCTGTTTTTTATCAGTTACATTTACATCTGTAATTTCTTTTAATTGTGGTTGTTTTTTATTATGTTGTTGTAAAGTTATATTTCCTTTAACTTCTTCATTTTCTTTTTCAGTTTCATTTTTAATAAATCCAACAAAACTATATCCAGGAATTGCAGAAATCTCAGGTAATTTATCCCCAACTTTTAAGTTATAATCCATGTTGTAGACTGATAACTGTAAGTCTTCCATGGCTCTAACAGGTAATTCTAGAGTTGTTGCTCCCATACTCGTAACCAATAATATTGATAATATTTTACGTGATTTATTTTTACCTTTTGCTACAACAACTACTAGTAATCCTAGCATACCTCCTAGAAGCATGCTTCCTACTCCATAATTTAAACCAGTATTAGGAAGTTTGTTTAGTTGTGTTGTTTTATTTGACTTAAATACTAAGTAATATGTTTCTTCTGTACTACTCACCACATTAGGTACTTCTTTTTTTATTAATTCTTTTTCTTTATCTGTTAAATTATTTTCACCTACATACTTGTAGTGAACTACTGCATTATCAGCAGCCATTATTATATTACTGTTGCCATTCACAGTAGATAGCATGAAAAATGAACCTATTGTCATCGAACAAACACCAATAGTTAATTTTCTCAATGAAAATTTATTGTGTTTTTCCCCTAAAAATTTTCTCACCTTTTTTCGCCTTCTTTCATAAAAAAATACTTTCATAATCTTTTTTTCTTTTTCAATATTGATATTCAATACATTAATTGTAAGCTTTTTCTTCTATAAATGCAAGAAATTCAGATATAATACTATATAGCTAAGTTTAGTAAATTATCTAACATTGTTTATTCAGCATTTTAAACAAATCAAAGTATTTAACACCTTAAATTTATGTTAACTAATATCGTGTATACATCCATTTTTTCCATAAAAAAGGAAGTGACTCAAACATCGTTATTTCAGAGAAATCGATTTATTTGAGTCACCTCCATTGTTAATTATTTTTATTTATTTAACATACCTGCTTGAAGTTGGTACATTTTATAATAATTTCCTTTTAATGCTATTAATTCATCATGTGTTCCAGATTCAATAATTTCACCTTTATCTAATACGTAAATACAGTTAGAATCTTGAATCGTAGATAATCTATGAGCAATTGCTATTGTTGTTCTACCTTTTCTCATTTTTTCAAGAGAATGTTGAATCAATTCTTCTGTTTCTGAGTCGATATTTGCTGTCGCTTCATCAAGAATAAGTATCTTCGGCTTACTTGCTATAGTTCTAGCAAATGTTAGAAGTTGTCTCTCTCCCAGATGAGAACGTTGAACCCCTTTCAGTAACTATGCTATCATACTTATCTTCTAATTTATCAATAAAATTATGTGCATCAACAAACTTCGCTGCTTCAATAACATCTTCTCTTGTTAGACTTTCATTATACATCTTAATATTAGACTCTACTGTCCCGTGATATAAGAATGGATCTTGAAGAACTAGTCCTACACTGTTTCTTAATTCTTTAGAACTATAGTCTTTAATATTAACACCATCAATTAGAATTTCTCCTCTATCATAATCATAAAATCTTAAGAATAGATTCATAATAGAAGATTTACCAGATCCAGTAGCTCCCACAAACGCTATACTCTCTCCATTTTTAACACTAAATGAAATATTTTTAAGAACATCACGTTTACCATCGTAAGAAAAGCTAACATTTTTGAACTCAATATCACCACGTGAAATTTTATGGTCACTATCTTTTTGCTCTGGCTCATATTCTTTATTGTCTATTAGTGTGAAAACACGTCCTGCAGAAATTATAGAAGTTTGAAGTATTGAGAAGTTTTGCATAAGTTCAATTAGTGGATTGAATAGCTGATTTGTATATTGAATAAACGCATAGATTATTCCGGCTGTAAAACCAGCACTTTCAAAACTTAACCCAAAATACATTACTATAACACCATATGCTAATACTTTAAATAAAGCCATAGCTGGTCTTAATAATAAACTATCAACCTTTAATGATTTGGTATAATAACGAAGGTGTTCATTATTAACTTCTCCAAATTCATCAATTAATCGTTGCTCCTGATTAAATGCTTGGATAATCTTCATACCCTCTATAGATTCCGATAATTTAGTATTCATTTCACTAATTTTTGCACGAGAAATTTCTACTAATCTACTAGAAAGCTTCTGGTATAGTATACTGAACCAACCATTACAGGGATAAATAGTATCATGTAGATTGTTAATTGCCAACTTAAAGCAATCATCGCAGAAAGTGTTACTACAAACATAAGTATCATATTTAAGAAACTTGAGAAAATTGTCCCAAACATATCCGCAACAGCCTGTGTATCATTAGTTAATCTAGATACTACAGAACCTACAGGAGTCTTATCAAAGTAAGACATACCTAATTTTTGCAAGTTAGCAAAACTATCATTTCGTAGATCTCTAACTATACTGTGAGCCACTTTTTCGAAGTAATACTCTCCTAAAAATGTAAACACAACTCTTAGGATAAACAATCCAAAATAAATTATTAGTATATATAATCCAGCTTTGGCAATATTTTTTGTAATAAAATTATCAATATAATATTGAGCTAAAAGAGGAATTGCTGTTGCGACTATCGAAGTCATTAATATAAATAATAGTGCCAATATCGATAATCCTTTATAGCGCAACATATAGCGCATTAATCTAAAAAACGTCTTACTTTTCGACATCTTCACTTCCTCCTTTCAAGCTTTCTTCCATTTGTTGACTCTCATAGGTCTCTTTATACCAACCATTATTGGCAATAAGTTCGTCATGAGTTCCTTTTTCAATAATCGTGTTATCACCTAAAACAATTATTAAATCAGCTTCCACTACTGCAGAAAGTCTATGGGCAGTAATGATATTAGTTTGACCACTACGTTGTTCTTTTAAGTTCTCTAAAATAACATGTTCAGTCTTAGCATCGACCGCAGATAATGAATCATCAAGGATTAAAATTTCAGGATTAATAATCAAAGCACGACTCATCGCTAACCGTTGTTTTTGACCACCTGAAAGACTAACACCTTTCTCACCAACGATCGTATCAAACTTCTCAGGCATAGCCATAATATCATCATACAGACCACAAATTTTTGTAATTTCTTCTACTTGTTTATCATCAATTAAAGGATTTGCAAAACGAATATTTTCTTTAATCGACATAGCAAATAGTACTTGATCTTGTGGTACATATCCGATAAGTTTTCTAAGGTCATTAATGCTATATTCAGCAATGTCTCTGTTGTTAAGCATAATATTACCAGATTTAATATTAAATTCTCTTAATAATAGCCTTAATAATGTAGTTTTACCAGCTCCAGTAACCCCTACAATACCCAGCGTTTGACCTTTTTCAATAGCGAACTTAATATCTCTTAGGACGCTCTTACCTTCTTCAAATTCGAAGTTGTTGATATTATATTCAAGTTTACCATTTTCAGCTTTGATATTGCTATCTAAGTTGGTATTTACCTCATTAACTTCAGCTAATAGACTCTCAATACGTTTATAAGATACTTCACCACGTTGTGATATATTATACAACCAACCAATTGCTTGAAGCGGCCATACCAACATATCAAGATAAGTCACGAAAGTAACTAACTCCCCAACCGATAAATCGCCATTAGAAATAAAAATACCCCCGAAGACAAGAGTAAGTGTGTAAGATAATCCAACGAAGATAAGAACCATTGGATCAAATAATGAGTTATACTTAGCAGCGATAACATTCTTACCGAATACTTTGTTATTAACTTCTCTAAAACTCTTAATCTCATCATTACCATAACCGAATGATTTAGTAACCTTTATCCCAGAAGCACTTTCTTGAACCTTATTATTCAAATCAGAAAACGACTCTTGTGCCGCCTCAAAAACTCTCGTAGTTTTTTTATCACCAATATAATTAGTAGCATATGCTAAAAAAATGGTAAAGGAATAATAGCTATTAAAGTCAACTTGAAGTCAATTAAAAATACCATCGTAAATAATGTCACTAAGGCTGTAATACTTGCATCAACCGCTGACATTACTCCTCCACCAGCAACCATTGCTACTGAGTTTATATCATTCGTTGCATGCGCCATTAAGTCACCCGTACGATATTTTTGGAAAAATGACGGAGACATCTTAGTAAAGTGTTCAAATAATCTTGACCTTAAAATTCTTCCTAAGTTGTATGCCGCCCCAAAAATATAAACACGCCAAACATAACGAAGTGCGTACATCGCAAGGGCAGCTAATACAAGATAACCAACATTTAAGAATAACTCTCCATTAGTTAAATTTCCAGCCTCAATTTTATCAATAACAGTCCCAATAACTTTCGGTGGAATTAAGTTGAAAATACTTACTAAGATAAGGGAAATTATCCCAATAATGTAACGCCTTTTTTCTAGCTTCATAAACCAAGCTAATTTTCTAAATAAATACATCTACACATCACCTAACCTTTCTCCTAATTTTGAAAATACTTCTCCAATTTTACCATTAATTACTAGGTCAGCCATATTATCCTGAGGAGTAGACGTCTTATTAATAACAACTAAATACTTCCCCCTAAAATAATGTAAGAGATTTGCTGCTGGATAAACACTTAATGAAGTACCACCGATAATCAGTACATCAGCTTTTTCAATAAAGTTAATCGCAGCATTAAATACCGTCATATCTAATTCTTCCTCATATAAAGTAACATACGGTTTAATAACCCCACCACATTCATCACAGCTCGGTATTTCTTCATTTTTAGCCAAAAACTCTTCTAAGTTGTAAAAACTTTTACACTTAGTACAATAGTTAGCATCTACACTACCATGAAGTTTTAAAACATTTTTACTACCCGCTTGTTCATGAAGAGTATCAATATTTTGAGTAATTACTGCCTTAAGTTTGCCTTGTTTTTCCAAGTTAGCTAAATAAAAATGAGCTCTATTCGATTTAGCATCAGGATAAACTAAATGTTTTTTGTAAAAATCAAAGAAATCTACAGGATATTTCACAAACATAGTTCTGGAAACGAGTTGTTCGGGCGTAAAGTGGCGATTTAATTTAACATTAAACACACCATTCGCACTTCTAAAATCTGGAATATCAGATTCAGTAGAAACACCTGCTCCACCAAAAAAGACAATATTATCATTTAATTCTATTATTTCTTTTAGTTTATCTATATTATTCATAATACTTGCCTCCTTATAAAATATTATAAAGCTATGAAAAGAAGGAAACCTATTTTCAAGTCTCCTTCTTTAATATTAACTATTAGTTAGTTTCTCTTTCTTTTTGAGCTTTTAACTCTTTAATACGTTGTTTACGTTCTTCAATACGAGCTTTTTTCTCTTCACGAGATGCACTCTTAATTGGACCACGAGCAATATGCTCCTTGCTATCGTTAGTAACTAAGTTTGTTGGTTCTTGTTTCATCTCGATTTCTTCATGACGTTCAACTCTGATGCGCATTAAGTTAGTAACAACTTCTACTTGAATATCATCAATCATATCCTCGAACATTTGATAACCTTCAGTTTTGTACTCACGAAGTGGATCGATTTGTCCATAAGAACGAAGGAAAATCCCTTTTCTAAGTTGATCCATTTGGTCAATGTGATCAGTCCATCTGTCATCAATAGCGTTAAGAAGAATGTATCTCTCGAATGAGTTCATAGTTTCATCACCAAGTAACTGACGTTTTTCAGCTAACTCTAGGTTAATTCTGTGTAAAAATAAGCTCTCGAATTTCATCATCGCTCATTACATCAGAATACTCACTATCAGTAATAGGTTTTTAGACCCTAAGAATTTCTCATTTAGTGATTTGATAATTTCTTCTGTTTCTTCTTTTTCACTATGAGCTTCCATATTTTCTATAATATAAGCCATAGTTTTATCTACTGCGTCCCCAATCATATCTTGAATAATATCAGTAACAACTTCGTTCTCTAATACTTCATTTCTTTCAGCATACATGATTTCACGTTGTTTACGTAATACATCATCATATTGAAGTACTTGTTTACGTGAATCATAGTTATTACCTTCTACACGTTTTTTTGTGCACTTTCAACAGATCTACTTACCATTCTACTTTCAAGTGGCGTATCATCATCTTTCCCCATGATTTTTTTGTAATCTGTCAGCTCCGAAACGAACCATAAGCTCATCTTCTAGCGATAGATAGAATCTACTGTAACCTGGATCCCCTTGACGTCCTGAACGACCACGTAGCTGATTATCGATACGACGTGATTCATGACGCTCTGTACCAATAACGGCAAGACCACCTAACTCACGAACACCTTCTCCAAGTTTAATATCCGTACCACGACCTGCCATGTTCGTCGCGATAGTTACCGAACCACGTTGTCCGGCTTGTTTAATAATTTCAGCTTCACTCTCATTTTTGTTTAGCGTTAAGTACTTTATGAGGAACACCATATCTGTATAATAATTTAGATACTAATTCACTCGTTTCAATTGAAACTGTACCTAAAAAGAACTGGTTGTCCGTTGTCATAACGTTCTTTTACCTCTTGTGCTACTGCATTGAACTTAGCTTCCATATTTGAGTAAATATAGTCTGGCGCATCAATCCTTTGGATTGGTCTGTTCGTAGGAATTGTTGTAACAAACATATTATAAATATTTCTAAATTCCTCTTCTTCTGTTTTACCAGTCCCCGTCATACCACTAAGTTTTTTATACATTCTGAAGAAGTTTTGGAACGTAATAGTCGCCATTGTTTTACTTTCTTTCTGAATTGGCACACCTTCTTTAGCTTCAATAGCTTGGTGTAAACCTTCAGAGAAACGACGACCTGGCATTGTACGACCAGTAAATTGGTCAACGATTAAGATTTCTCCATCTTCAGCAACCACGTAGTCAACATCTAGCGACATTGTATAGTTAGCTTTTAATGCCTGGTTAATATGGTGCGTTAAATCAACATTTTTTAACTCATAAAGATTGTTTAGTCCAAAATAACTTTCTGCTTTATCAATACCATTTTCAGAAAGTTGAATAGATTTAGTTTTAATATCTAAAGTATAGTCTCCATCACTTCCATCTTCTTCCTCTGCTTTCTTCAGAGTTTTAACGAAGGCATTTGCAACTTGATATAGAGATGTTGATTCTTGACCTTCACCAGAGATAATAAGTGGTGTACGTGCTTCATCGATAAGAACTGAGTCAACCTCATCGATTACAGCATAGTTTAATGGACGTTGAACACGTGCTTCAACTGTTTTAACCATGTTATCTCTTAAATAGTCAAATCCTAACTCATTGTTTGTTGAATATGTGATATCAGCATTGTATGCAGCTCTTTTTTCTTCAGAGCTTAGAGAGTTTAAGTTAAGACCTACAGAAAGTCCCATGTAGTTATAGAAAACTCCCATTTCTTGAGCATCACGTTGTGACAAGTATTCGTTAACTGTAACAACGTGTACACCTTCACCTGCTAATGCGTTTAGATATACTGGCATTGTCGCAGTAAGAGTTTTACCTTCCCCTGTTCTCATCTCCGCGATATCACCACGGTGAAGTGCAATACCACCCATGATTTGAACTTTATATGGTTTCATTCCTAGAGAACGTAATGCCCCTTCACGAGCTGCAGCGAACGCATCTACTAAAATTTTATCTAATATATCCGGTGTATCTTTACCTTTTTCTTTTTGTTCTTGGATATAAGCTTTAAATTCTTCTGTTTTATTTACTAATTCTTCATCGCTAAGATTTGAATATTCTTCATCTTTAGCTAATACTTTGTCAGCTAATTTCGATAAGCTTTTTTTACTTCTCTTTTATTAGCATCAAATATTTTTTTCCTAAAAATAGCCATTAACATTTTCCTTCCGACATATTTTTTTCTATTAAATGATTTTTATAATCATCTTATAATTCATCATTTAATTATAACATTCATTTTCTATTAAAAGCAACCACATTACAACGATTTTAAGTTGATATTAAGTAGGTTTCATATCTGACTAAGAAAGCTAAATGAATTTATATTTTTTTTGATTTTTAAATAAGCAAAAAAATTCTAGTAAAAGCTCCCTCTTAAAAATCCTACTAGAATATTTTTTTATTTATATTTTTTTAATAAACTCTCCACTTCTCTCACATACAATTCTCTAACATTTTGAGGTGTTAATATTTCAATATCACTACCTAAAGAGAAAATCCAACCTAAGAAATGACTACTACACATCACTTCAACAGAAGTTTGATATACATTATCTTTTTTATGAATAATAATATCTTTACCGAATCTATCAACGACTGCTCCTATTAAGGAATCCTTAAATTCTAAAGTTACTTTTTCTAAGTTTCCTCCATACATACCGAAGATTTTCTTCGAATAACTCGATATATCTTCTTTTTGGAACTGAGCGTGCCCTACTCTATCAGTATCAGCGATAACAACACTGCGCATTTTATCAACACGATAATTTTTTATTAAATCTGTCTTAGCATCATAGGCAACCATATAATAATTCTCATCATTCCAAACTAGAGCGAATGGACTTACATTATAAACTTCACCATTTTTTCTATCAATCATCTGTTTCTTATAATTCCATTGCCAATAATTAAAATTAATTTGCTTATTTTCTGCAATTGCATTATGAATAGCATCGACATTATAATAAATATTTTCATTTATATATTTATTTTCTTCGAAAGAATATACCTGCCTTTGAATTTTCTGCGCCTGTTTTTTACTCGCTAATTTCTTCAGTTTTAAAATTAAATCACGAGATTTTTTCGCAGTCAAAAACTTACTCGCCTGAATAACATCAATCAGCATCTTAACCTCTGCGAGTTCAAATTCTCTCTCTACTAATGCATAGGTATTTTCACGCCCATTTTTTTCCACCACAATATTAAATCCGTAATCTTGTAGTAATTCTATATCCTTATATAACGTTTTCCTCTCAACAACTATTTCATTCTTTAAGATTAAGTTTGTTAGCTCTTTTACGCTTAAATAAGTATTTTCATCGCTATAGTCTCTCAATATTTCTAATAAGTACAATAGCTTTAATTTTTGATATCTTCCTTTTTCCATTAGAATTGCTCCTTATATACACTTATGTATATAATAACTATTTACGAATTTTTCTATTACTTTTATGTATTTTTACATCTTTGTTAACAACTTCTGCGATTACAGAACCACCAGTAACAAAACATACTCTTACAAAGAATTTATCTCCGACTTTATCATAAATTCTTCCTGCACTTTTTGTACCTTTTGCCACAGTATGACTTGAATTAGCTACGTATCCAACCTTACCAAAAGTTTTCATCATAACTTTTATAGCTTCTTCGTCATAATCGTTATCAAACTCTTTTTCACAGTTAATAACATCTCCTACTTTAAACACTTTATTTCCAAAAATAATATTCCATTCCTGTAATTGTAATATAGTCTTTTTTTCCATTTTAAATCACCTCTTCGTTTTGTGATTTAATTATAACAAGACATCTGTCCATTTTTTTGGACTTATAATATTTTTTTATAAAAAAACATAAAAAAATAAGAGCCTAAAAAAATATTTTTTTCTTAAAAAAACTTTATTTTTTTATAGCTCTTATTTTTTTATTTAGCAGAGTCACTCAAATATAAATCTCATAGTTTTCATAAATTTATATTAAATTTATATTTTAAACTTAACAATATCTCCTAAAAAAATTACTAATAAATAAAAACATAATGATATATATTATTTATCCTTGTTTACGTTTCACAGCAAAACTAATTCCTAGACCCGCCATAATTACACCTATCAATAATAATGAAGATGTTGTTTCTCCAGTTCTTGGTAGAACACTCTTTGTTCCTTTCTTCCCTAAATCACCTTCTGATTTATTTATTGATTTGTTAATTTTATCTTCTTTTAATTTTGTATCAAGCTTATTTTTATCTTCTAATGATTTACTTGGTTTGTTACCTTCTTCTATTGGTTTTATTATTCCTGATGGTACGTTACCTTCTTCTTTTGGCTTTATTGTTCCTGATGGTACGTTACCTTCTTCTTTTGGCTTTATTGTTCCTGATGGTACGTTACCTTCTTCTTTTGACTTTATTGTTCCTGATGGTACGTTACCTTCTTCTTTTGACTTTATTGTTCCTGATGGTACGTTACCTTCTTCTTTTGACTTTATTGTTCCTGATGGTACGTTACCTTCTTCTTTTGACTTTATTGTTCCTGATGGTGCGTTACCTTCTTCTTTTGGCTTTATTGTTCCTGATGGTACGTTACCTTCTTCTTTTGGCTTTATTGTTCCTGATGGTGCGTTACCTTCTTCTTTTGGCTTTATTGTTCCTGATGGTACGTTACTTTCTTCTTTTGGCTTTATTGTTCCTGATGGTGCGTTACCTTCTTCTTTTGGCTTTATTGTTCCTGATGGTACGTTACCTTCTTCTTTTGGCTTTATTGTTCCTGATAGATTATTTCCAGTAATTGTGGTATCAGCTACAGCTATTAATTTATTAGCTAATGCTTCGGCTTCCGATTTTGAAAATGTTTCAGAATTATACGATAAAACCGTTATAAGAACATACCCCTTTTCAATATTTGGAAAATCTAATGGAACAATTGAAGTTCGATAAGCCTGATCAGTTAAAAGTGATTCCAACGTATTATCTACGAAGTCCTTAGCATCTTCAAAAGTTTTAAATGGATTTGTAACAATTTCTAATTTCCCTCTAGTATCATTACCTGATTCTTGAGTTATTGAAGATGCAAAAGCATCAACTGAAGTTAGAACTGAAGTAGCTCCAATAGCTGTACATACCGCAGTAGAGAGTGCTAAAAGTTTAATTGATTTAGTTTTTTTTGATTTCATTTGAAATTTCCTCCTAGTATTTTTGAAATAGTGTTTTTGTCCAAAAAAGCAGACTTTTTTGGACAAATTTGATAAAATAACAACTAAGAAATATTCAATGAAGTAATATACGTTTAGACAGACATTGAATGTAACAAATTATATATCCAATGTCTGTCTAAAAAAGTCTACATTTACTTACGATTTTTCCACTCTTTTTAACCAATTATGAAATGTACTTTTTGAAACTCCGAACAACTTTGCTCCTTCTCTTATAGTTAACATGTTATGATTATAACATTCTACAGCAACTAAAAATTCATCTGGTACTTTTAGTCGAGGACGCCCGAATCTTTTTCCTCGCTTTTTAGCCTCATGTATCCCTTCCATCTGGCGTTGTTTGATTTGTTCTCGTTCCATCTGCGATACGTATGAAAGAACTTGTAAAACTAAATCCGAAATAAGTTTTCCTGTTATAGTATCAATATTATTTCTAGTATTCAACAAAGGGAAATCTAAAACAACAAGATGAACCTTCTTAACTTTTGTAAGTAATTTCCACTGTTCTAAAATATCATCGTAATTTCGACCTAATCTATCAATAGATTTAATTACCAAGTCATCATCTTCTTGCAAAATTGTTAATAAACGTTGATATTCAATTCGATTAAAATTTTTCCCTGAAGCTCTGTCTATAAAAATTTGTTCTTTTGAAATATTTTCTAATGATAATGCAGTCAGTTGTCTATCTATATTTTGTTCTTTTTGTCGATACTCGTATATAACCATAACGCATAAATAATCCCACCTATCTTTTTTTATTTTCATTTTTACAACTTACCTATAAAAAAATAAAACTATTTCTTAGTCTAAACATTAACTGACAATTATATTTCTTAAAAACTTTATCTTTGATATCGAAAAGAAAAGGGAGTGACTCAAAAATCATGATTTCGTAAAAATCGATTTTGTCGAGTCACCCCCTTTGTAAAATTATTCTATTATTTATTTAAGATGCTAGCACAACGTGGGCATAAACCTTCTTCGTTTACTTCATCAACGATGTTCCAACAACGTTCACAACGGTGTCCTTCAGCTTTAGTTACTTTAACAGTAGCAAGATCATAAGCTACACCATCATTTTCTTTAACTTCTACTTTACTTACGATGAAGAATTGGTTTAAGTTAGCAACAGAGTTTAATAACTCAACTACTTCTGCATCATTGCTGTATACTTCAACAGCCGCTTCTAGAGATTTACCGATAACTTTTTCATTACGGCTTTCTTCTAATGCTTTATTCACATCATCACGAACTTCTAGAAGTTTATCCCATTTAGCTTCTAAAGCAGCGTCTTCGATTAAGTTCTTAGCTGGGAAGTCAGTTAAGTGAACAGATTCAGCATCTTCATATGGCATATTGTCATATACCTCTTCAGTTGTGAATGAAAGAATTGGAGCAAATAATCTTACAGATTTACTTAATACTGTGTAAAGAACTGTTAACATACTTTGACGTTTGTGAGAATCTTCACCTTCGATATAAAGGATATCTTTACCGTAGTCTAGGTAGAATGAAGATAATTCAACGTTAAAGAAGTTAATTAATTCAGTAGTAATACTGTTGAATTGATAGTTTTCATAGTAATCTAATACTTTCGCAACAACTTTTTCAAACTTAAGAACCATATATTTATCTAATTCTTCAAGGTCTTCATATGCAAGAAGATCTGTTTTGTTGTTGAAGCTTCCATTGTATAAGTTTCCTAGTAAGAAACGGAAAGTATTTCTAATTTTTCTGTATGTTTCAGAAACTTGTTTTAAGATATCTTTAGAGATACGAACGTCTTGAGTATAGTCTACACTTGCAGACCATAAACGAATAATCTCAGCACCTAATTCTTTACCTACATCATTTGGAGAGATAACGTTACCTAATGATTTACTCATCTTATTACCATTACCGTCCATAACGAATCCAGCAGATACTAACTCTTTATATGGAGCTACTCCAGATACCGCTACAGAAGTGATTAATGAAGAGTTGAACCATCCACGGTATTGGTCACTTCCTTCTAGGTATAAGTCAGCAGGATATGTTAACTCTTTACGAATTGCACAACATCCTTGGTGAGATGTTCCAGAATCGAACCATACGTCCATGATGTCCATTTCTTTAGTGAATTCACCATTTGGACTTCCTGGGTGAGTGTATCCTTCTGGTAATAATTCTTTAGCTTCTTTGTAGAACCAAACTGTTGATCCTTCTTCTTCGAAGATTTTCGCTACGTGTTCGATTAAGTCGATATCAAGGATAGCTTCACCATTTTCTGCATAGAATACAGGAATTGGCACACCCCATACACGTTGACGACTGATTACCCAGTCACCACGGTCACGAATCATGTTATATAATCTTGGTTTCCCCCATTCACTGTAGAATTTAGTGTTATCTACAGCTTCTAATAATTCCGTACGGAATGCATCTACAGAACAGAACCATTGAGGTGTAGCTCTGAAGATAATTGGTTTTTTACTTCTCCAGTCATGTGGATATGAGTGAGTAATATCTTCTTGTTTTAATAATGCTCCAGTTTCAGCTAAATGAGCGATAATATCTTTGTTCGCATCAAATACGAATTTACCAGCGAATTGTCCAGCTTCTTCTGTAAGAACACCTTGATTATCAACTGGTGATAATACTCCAAGTTTGTATTGTAATTGACCAACAAGATAGTCATCAACCCCGTGTCCAGGAGCTGTATGAACTAGCCCAGTCCCTGAATCAAGAGTAACATAATCTGCTAAGATTAATGTAGATGTTCTATCTAAGAATGGGTGCTGACATAGTAAGTACTCTAAATCTTTACCTACTAATACTTCACCAGTTTCATAGTTTTCCCAACCAAATTTTTCAGTTAAGAATGCAACTCTTTCTTTAGCTACTAAGTAACTTTCTCCATTGTACTTAACTACTTGGTATTCAAAATCAGGGTGAACAGCGATACCTAAGTTCGCAGGTAATGTCCAAGGAGTAGTTGTCCAGATAACAAACTTAGTTCCTTTTTCAACTGCACCATTTTCACTAACTAAGTCAAACGCAACATAGATAGATGGTGAAGTGTGGTCATGGTACTCGATTTCAGCTTCAGCTAATGCAGATTCTGAAGATGGTGACCAGTATATAGGTTTTAATCCTTTATAGATATATCCTTTGTCTACCATTTTACCGAATACGCGGATTTGTTCAGCTTCAAATTTTGGATCAAGTGTAACATATGGATTTTCCCAGTCACCAAGAACCCCAAGTTTTTTGAAGTCAGCACGTTGTTTATCAACTTGTTTTAATGCATAGTCTTTACATTTATTTCTGAATTTATTAGCTGGCATAGATTTTCTATCAACACCATTGTTTACTAACACTTGCTCGATTGGAAGACCGTGAGTATCCCAACCAGGAACAAAAGGTGAAACAAAACCGTTCATGTTTTTATATTTAACGATAAAGTCTTTTAAAATTTTGTTTAATGCGTGCCCAATGTGGATGTTACCATTCGCATATGGAGGTCCATCGTGAAGTACGTATGATGGTTTCCCAGCATTTTTTTCTAAAATTTTGTTATATAAATCCATTTCTTCCCAACGTTTTAGGAATTCAGGTTCTTTATTTGGAAGATTTCCACGCATTGGAAACTTTGTATTTGGCATTAATAATGTATCTTTTAATTCTACCATTTTTTCTCCTTTCAAAATAAAAAGCTCTTAGTAAAAGTTATAGAGGGCGAAATGTATCCACGGTACCACCTCTTTTAACTCCTACTAAGAGCGCTTGTTTGTTCTATTAAAATAATTACACAATAAAGTGATAACTTCCATGCTTCTATAAAACTTTCCACCAACCAGTTTCTCTCTAAAAACTCCACATAGATGTCTTGTCTTTATTTACGATATGTTTATTATATTACATTAAGAATAATCTTTCAAGCATTTTATGTGAATTTAACATAAAATTTTCTGAAAAATATTTCTCTAATAATTTACTTTATGATTTTTTTAAAGCTTATATAATCTTTTAGTGTCTATTTTTCAACAACTATTTTATAAGTGGTATTTATGAAGTAGCTGCGTTTGTTTTTTTCAAATAATTTTTTTAATAAAAAAAATAAAAAAAGAATAGCACTCGCTCTCCAATGGGAATGCGATTACTATTCCTATTGGACATTATTATATCATGTTTTTTTAAAAATAACAAATTTGAAGATAGCATTACTAAAAAAATAAAAAAAGAGATATTGATCGATCCTCCAAAAAATTGGGGGGAGGATATCCAATATCTCTTTGCTATCTATATTATACTCCTGGATTTTAAAAAAGTCAATGTTACTTTTAGTTAAGTTATAGTATCTGCATAGACTTATATTAATATTTCAATAGTTTATAATCTTATCATCATGCTATATCACCCATCTAAAGTCTTAAATTATTTTTTATCCTCTTCTTAAATTTTTTAATGCATCAGCAGTATATTGAAGTACTTGTTGTTGAGTTAATGAAGCAGTCACGTTAATATTACCACCTGATAGATCCACACTATCGACATTAACTGGTAGACCTAAAGCCTTTATTGAAACCAAATTTCCATTCACTCCAACACCTGTTCCTGTCAACGCTTCTTTCAAATATTTTTCCAAAGCAAAATCAGGAATAGGTACTTTACCAATTTTTGCATCTTCTAAAATTAACTCTACACCATTATTCGCGCCGACGACTCTTATATTTGTAGTAATAATAGTATCCCACAGTCCTAGTTTCACAGGCAATTTCGCTTCAATATGATTTCCAACTAATTTATAACTTCCGTTTAATAATTCTGAATCTTTTTCAACTGCATTTTTAAAGATTGAAAGAAATGTTTTATTATCTAATTTTAAAGATGTTGACAACTTTGAATTTGCAAAACCTACATTAGAAATCAAATCACTATTTAAATCCTGTACTGTTGTAGCTGCTTGAACATTTGCTAGTTTTTCTGAATTTTTTATACTTTCGCTAGGTGTTAATGCATAAGTTAACCCACCACCAAAAAGTGCTAATACTATTAATAACGATAGTAAACTTCTTAGTATTCTCATTTTAGACCTCCTATTTTTATAGTTTCTCATATATTATTATACTACTATACTATCAAAAGTTAAAACAAAGTTAAACCTCCTATAGTAAATTACTCTTAAACTCTGTATTTTTTCATATACAAACAATATATTTTACGTTATAATAATTAGTAACCTTTTTAAGTTACGAATACATAAAGGAGATTTTGTTTATGAAAGAAAATATTACTATTAAATTTCACTATGAACGTCCTTAATGGTATCGCATTAGGAACTGTTCTATGTTTAGTACCAGGTGCCTTACTTGGTGAACTGCTTAAATATATAGGAAAGCTATATCCTTCACTTGCGTTTTTATCATTATCAATAACTATTTCCAATGCCATGATAGGATTAGCTTCAGGAATAATAATCGGATTATTCTTCAAATTTACACCTGTACAGAGTGTTTCAATCGGATTAGCTACATTATTTGCTGGTGGTTCAATTATTCCAACACCAGATAAAACAGGACTGATGCTAAAAGGTTCTGGGGACATTGTTACGATGATTTTCACAGCTGCACTAGCTACAGCTTTCATACTGCTGATCGGAGATAAAGCAAAAAACTATGCTGTAATTATTCTACCACCACTTACATTAGTAATTATCGGAGGTATTGGTAGATATACACTTCCATTTTTCTCAGGTGCAACAAAATTACTAGGAGATGGAATTAAGCATTTACTTACTTTACAACCGATTATCCTTACTATTCTAATCGCTATGATTTTCGCTTGTCTTGTAGTATCTCCTATTACATCAGTAGGAGTTGCTCTAGCGATTAACATAGAAGGTATTGCCTCAGGTGCTGCAAACCTTGGAATTTGCGCATGTGGATTTACTCTTGCAATCGCAGGTTGGGCAGTTAACTCTAAAGGAGTTTGCTTCGCACACTTTATCGGATCACCAAAGATTTCTATGGCAAATATTTTCGCCAAGCCGAAATCATGCTGCCGGTTCTTTGTAGTGCAGCTGTCTCAGGTGTATTCGCCGCTATTTTAAATATCCAAGGAACTCCAATGAGTGCGGGATTTGGATTTAGTGGTTTAGTAGGACCATTAGCACACCTTGCGACTACAGATGGTAGTACATTAGAAATATTAAAAGCAGCTATCGTCTTCGTAGTAATTCCAGTAGTTTCTGGTTTCTTCTTCGTCAAATTATTTACAAAGATTGTACCGATTATTAAACCAGAAGATTACAAACTTAACTTATAAAATAATATACACAGATGTGACTCTACAAAAATGATTTCTTGAAATCACGATGTTAGAGTCACTCTTTTTTTATTTCATGTAATTCATTAAAGCCTTGCATAAATTAGTCTCATAAATTATAATTATAAAGTATTAATTTTAAGATATAAAAATATTATCGATAAAAATAAAAGGAGTAGCTATGCTAGATCTTATTCGAAATAGAAAATTCAATGTTTATAAAACTTTAAATATTGTAAATCCCTTAATCCCTATTACTACTGATGAAATGTTCTTACGCACAGTATCTAATAGTGATGATTGTATATTACATTTATATACATTACCAAACTCTGCAATAATCGGTGCACCAGATACACGCGTACCATACTTTGAACAGGCATTATTTGCATTTTATAGAAATAATATAATTCCAGCAGTAAGAAATATCGGAGGGCTTGGTATTATTTCAGACAAAGGAATTCTAAACTTATCAATCGTTATGAATAAACCTAAAGAAAACTTTTCTATTAATGAAGGTTATGAGCTTATGACATCATTTATAAAAGCAATTTTCCCTGAAGGAGCCGATAAAATCGAAGCGGTAGAAATTGCAAATTCGTACTGCCCTGGGGATTATGACCTTAGTATTGATGGGAAAAAATTTGCTGGAATTGCTCAAAGAAAAATTAAAGAAGCGGTAGTAGTTTCAATCTACATAAGTATTTTCGGTGATCAACAAAAGCGTGCAAACATCATGAAAGATTTCTATGAGATTGGAATTGATGATCAAGAAGTAAGATACAAATATCCAAAAGTTGATCCAGAATGTATGGAAACTCTAGAAAATCTACTAAATAAAAAATTCACACTTGAAGATGTTTTTGAGAGAGTAGAAAAAGTACTTTATGGTTTAGACTGTGACCTAGAAAAAGGAGAATACACAGAAGCAATGGTAGAAGAATACAACGAAATCTTCGAACAAGCAAAAGAAAGAAACGAAAGTTACTTAGAAGGAAAATAAAATAAAGAAGTGGAATATACTCACAACATAATTTCTATAGATTATATTGGGGGATTCCACTTTTTTATTATTCCTTAATTTAAAGAAATTTATCCTTATTTTTTAAACTCTCTATCATAAACACTCCTACATCAATAATATGAAGTTTAGTAATTTTTTCAAGTTCTTTTTTGATATAAGGAAAATGAGTACATCCAAGAACAACAGCTTCTACATTAGTTAATTCAAAATAATTAAACAATGTCTTGAAGTTGAAATCTTCCACTATCTGTTCAGGTTTATTACCCTCTTCAATCGCCTTAACAAGCTCCAACATCGATAGTCCTAATACACGTAGACGCGGATTTGATACATAAAGATTGTTCTCAACACCTGTAAGACCATGAGAGTTCGCCGCCATAACAGCTAGATACTTATACTCAAGCCCCAGATTTCTATACATCTGCATAGGAGTAATAATAGAAATATTCATTTTTTCTGCCAATCTATCGAAATCGACAACAGAACTAAGTGAGTTACAATAAACAAAAATCGCATCGCAATCTTTCTCCTTTAGTTCTTCAATAATTTTTACAATAATATTTTCACGTTCTTCATCTTCTAGAGCTTGGAACGTAGTTTGCTCTACTGGATTATTAGAAATTGGCACTAAAACTACATCATCATAGCCATATGAATTTAATAGCTCCGCACCTAATTTCGAATCAATTGGTGTTCCAGCCATAACCGCTATTTTCATTAAAATTCCTCCTACAACTTATCCATTTTTTTACAAAATCACACTTAATTATAAACTTCTCTTCGATGTTTAAAATTAATAGCGATTATAATAAGTCTATCATCTTCTATTCTTGTTATTAACCGATAATCCCCAATTCTATATCTCCAATAACCTTTTTTATTGCCTACTAGAGCTTTTCCCTTACCGCGTGGATTATCCGTATTACTCAAATTTTTTTCAATCCAATTAAATAAAATCTTTAAAGTTTGTTTATCTAATTTCTTTAAATCTTTTTTTATCGCTTCATCAAAAACAATTTTGTACATTATAAATCAAACTCTTTCTTTAAATCATCAAACTCTATTAGAGTTACTTCACCTTTCTCCTCACGACTTTCGAAATCTTTTATAAGTTGAAGATCATACTCATCCTCAATCTTCTCAAGTGCAAGTTGCTTAATAGTAGTAGATAGTTTACCACCGTATAAGCCAGAAATAGAATTAAAAATCTGTTCTTCCTCTTTATTTAGTCTTAATGTTAAAGTAGTCATTCTTTCCACCCTCTTAATGTGTTACTTTTGTAATACAATTATACACCTAAAACTTACAGTAATCAACAATAATCACTTATAACTTAATACAAAAAAAGACCCCAGGATTTCTCCTGAGGTCTATAGTTATTTAAGTGTGACTTAATACTTACGATTTCTAATAAATCGAATTCATCAAATCATTCTCTGTATGGGGCAAATTGAATATATTATTTAATATCAATTTTCAATTCATCATTTACATAGTCTAGGTGAATTTCCATTCCATCTTCGATACCATGACGGATTAACTCAACTGAAAGTTTGTTTTCGATTTGACTTTGGATGAATCGTTTAAGTGGACGAGCACCAAATTTCATATCGAATCCAGCAGTTGCTACCCAAGCAGAAACTTTTTCATCATATGTTAATTCAATATTTCTACTTGCAACACGTCTTACTAATTCATCAAGAAGTTTATTAGCAATTCCTTTAATATTATCTTCAGTTAATGGTTTAAAGATAATTATATCATCCATACGGTTTAGAATTTCTGGTTTGAAGTATCCGTAAAGTTGGTTAGTAACATTTTTACGAGTTTCTTCAGAAATCACACCATCTTTAACTTCTTCTAATAGTTCTAATGAACCGATGTTAGAAGTCATGATAATTATTGTATTTTTGAAATCTACTACTACACCTTTAGAGTCAGTAAGTGTACCTTCATCAAGAAGTTGAAGTAAGATATTGAACACATCTGGGTGAGCTTTTTCGATTTCGTCCATTAAGATAATGCTGTAAGGATTACGTCTTACACTTTCAGTAAGTTGTCCACCTTCTTCATATCCGATGTATCCTGGAGGGGCTCCGATTAAACGGCTAACTGAGTGTTTTTCCATATATTCACTCATGTCGATACGTACAATATTACGTTCATCATCGAATAAGTTAAGAGCTAATGCTTTAGCAAGCTCAGTTTTACCTACCCCAGTAGGACCTAAGAATAGGAAGCTACCGATTGGTCTATTAGGATCTGCGATACCAGCACGAGAACGTAAGATTGCATTTGTTACACTCTCTACAGCTTCATCTTGACCTATTACTTTTTCATGAATAGTATCAGCTAGATGTAATAATTTTTCTTTTTCAGTTTCTACTAGACGAGTTACTGGAATACCAGTCATTTGACTAACGATAAATCCAATCTCATCTTCTGTAACCTCTTGTTTTAGAAGTTTGTACTCTTCGTGTTTAGATTTTTCTTCTAATTCTTCTAACTCTTGAGTTAATCTTGGTAAAGTAGAATATTGTAACTCAGAAGCTTTTTCTAAGTTATAGCTGTTTTGAGCTTGTTCTAATTCAACTTTAACTCTATCGATTTTTTCACGAAGATTTTTAACAGCTGATAATTTTTCTTTTTCACTATCAACTTGTAATTGAAGTTTATTTTGTTCTTCTTTTAGGTTAGCCAACTCTTCTTTTAAGTTTTCTAAACGTCTTTTAGACACATCATCATCTTCACTACTTAGTGCTTTTTCTTCTATCTCAAGTTGCATAACTTTACGATTGATTGTATCTAATTCAGCAGGGTTAGAAGAGTTCTCAGTTTTAATAGTAGCACAAGCTTGGTCGATTAAATCGATAGCTTTGTCCGGTAAGAATCTATCAGTAATATATCTGTTAGATAATTCTGCAGCTTCTACAATCGCACGATCAGAGATTTTCACACCGTGGTAAACTTCGAATCTTTCTTTAAGACCACGTAAAATTGAGATTGTATCTTCTACAGTAGGCTCATTAACAAGAACTTTTTGGAAACGACGTTCTAATGCAGAGTCTTTTTCGATATATTGGCGATATTCATTAAGAGTTGTAGCACCGATACAGTGTAGTTCACCACGAGCAAGCATTGGTTTTAAGATATTACCAGCATCCATCGCTCCATCAGTTTTACCAGCACCAACAAGCATATGAATTTCATCGATGAATAGAATTATTTTTCCATCTTGTTCTTTAACTTCTTTTAATACAGCTTTTAGTCGTTCTTCGAACTCACCACGATATTTAGCTCCTGCGACTAAACTAGTAAGGTCAAGTTCGAATACAGTTTTGTCTTTAAGACTTTCAGGTACATCACCGCGTACAATACGTTGAGCCAGTGCTTCAACAATCGCAGTTTTACCTACCCCAGGTTCCCCTATCAACACTGGATTATTTTTTGTTTTTCTTGATAAAATTCTAATTACATTTCTTATTTCTTCATCACGTCCTATCACAGGATCAATTTTACCACTACGTGCAGCTTCTACAAGATCACGACCATATTTCTCTAAAACTTCGTAGTTGTTTTCTGGATTCTCGTTCATAACTTTTTTACCTCCTCTAATATTATCGATAACAGCTACTAAATCTTTTAACGTAGTTACCTTATCGATATATTTTTTTACTATACTATTTTTCAAATAACTCGCAAGAATAATATGTTCACACGAAATAAATTTATCTTCATATTTATCTTTATATTTATTAGCTTCTATTAATAAAGCATTCAAATCATTGCTTAGATAACTAGCGTAATTGATATTATCTCCTTCTACACTATTTACCTTCGCAATCTCGTTATCTAACTCATGAGTTAAATTCGCCTTATCAACATTTACTCTTCCTAATATATCACTATATAAATTACTACCAGTAAGAGCTGCTTTTAAGAACATCTCACTCGTAATACTTTGACTTTTTTTCTCAGTTGCAAATTCGGAAGATTTCGCTAAGATTTCTTTCACACTATTAGTAAAACTATTAATATCCATTGTAAATCTCCTTTGATTAAATTATTAGATCAAAAGGTCCTTTTGGTTGCTGACCAGTATCTCTAATAATAGAAACATGAGATACAGTCCACAAAAGATATAACTAAATACTTAATAAACTAAAAGGGTTTATGTAGTATATTTAAGTTTTATCTTTTTGACCTTCTTTGACCTTAAATAAATTATAACACGTTTGACCTTTTTTGACAATAGTTTTTTTAAAAAAAATTAAAAAAAGAAAAAAAGCTCACAAACCTTATGTTGGCGGGCTTTATACTATATATTATACTTAATATTATCTTAGAGATATAAAAAAATATACTCTACTGGTAACTTTCTCAGAGAGATTACATTCTGCTCTGCAAGATACATATGAGAATTCATAGGTGTTTTTTTTTTATTTTATAATTATATAAAAAGTACTACTCTTAAAAAATTAGATTTTCATTCTAACTTACTAAGAGCAGTACGTCGTTTTAATTCATTAAATTATATTTAATTCTTTCTTCAATGCTTGTTGTAAAACTTGACTAAAATTAACTTCATTATTGATAGCTAACTCATTTAGCCAATTTGGAATAGTTAAAGTTTTCTTAACTGCTTTGTTATCTTCTTTTTTTCTAGCAAAAACAGTATCCACAGTTACATACTGTAAGAAATCTTCCTCTCCGTCTGCTAAATGTTGTAACTCATTAAATGATCTAGGTTTACTAATCTCAAACCCATAATCTTCAGCATTCAGTAACCATACCTCTAATGCATCTTTTGCCATTTCAATAGCCTCGGGGATACTCTCTCCAAACGTAATAACCCCCTCTAAATCAGGTACAGTTACATTATAAACGCCGTCTTCTTTTTTAAACAACGCAATAAATGTGTAATTACCTCTTGTCATAATTTTTTACAGAATGCCTACGACATCAACAAGAAGGGTTTATTTTAACCCTGCTTGTTTTAAAATCGCATTCGCAGTTCCTACAGGATAATCTGTTCCGTTTGGTTTAGGTACTATAACTTGTCTTGTTCCGTTAGTCCAAGCTTCATGACTACCTTTACCACGATTTTTCAACTGATAGAAACCGTTATTTTTTAAGAGACGTATTAATTCTCTTTTAGACATTCCAACCTCCTTGTAATAAAAATCCTTCCATGCTTACATTATAACACGTATTTTTACACGTGTCTATGTTTTTTAGAAATATATTATTAACTTTAGCATTTTTTACTTGAAAAATCATAATTAACAAATAATGAAGAGGCTTTATTTACTCGTAACTCCTTCAACTACATCAACTTAAGAGTATATTCCTACTTACAAAAAACACCACATATATATTCTTAAAATATATATGTGGTAATTACTTTATTTATTATTCCTTCTCACTTACAAAACCATTTTTTTCTAATAGTTCTTTAGTTACTTTTTCTATTCCTGAAGGATGTGCATAAAAATCAGCGAATTTCTTAGTCCATGTTTTTGTCTCACGTCCTTCAGCGAAGTCTACCATAGTTTGACGGTATTCTTTTAATACTTCTACGTTTGATTTAGGGAATTCATTGTATCCTACATTAGCCGCGTCTGGTAATCTAGGTTTAACTTTTTCCGTAGATAACTCTTCATCTTTAACACCAATACTTAGTCCACATAAGAACAAAGCAGTCTTAGGAATATTCAGTAATTCAGAAATCTTGTCGCCAAAACCTCTTACTCCACCACAATAAACAATTCCGTATCCTAAAGACTCAGCAGCTAAAGCAGCATTTTGCATTGCAATACCAACATCTAAAGTACCGATAATTAATGGTTCATATTGATTAGAAATATCAAACTCTCCACCCTCAATATCAAACGCTAGTTTGATATTAGTATAATCTAAACAATATAGTAAGAATGCAGTAGAATTCTCAATATGAGCCGCATTACCAGGTGATATATCACGGATTAAATCAGCAATTTGTTGTTTAGTCTCACCTGTTGTTACGATAATACTATAGTGTTGACCATTCATCCAGCTAGATCCTTGTTTAGAACTAGCGATGATTTGCTCAAGATGTTCCTCAGGTAGTTCTTTTCCTTTTACAAAACTACGAGTCGTACGATGATCTAGCATCGTTTTAATTACTTCATTCATATGTTACCTCCGAAAATTTCTAGTAATAGTAACTTAATTATAACGTGAAATAGAATAAAATGAAAGAAAATAGTCTTTATTAAAATCTATCTACTCATTTACAATCTATTCCTTCTTTTTTATTTTAAAATTAATTAATAGTTTTAATTAACTATTTTCAATACACCATATAAATGCTTTAGCTACACGAATGTCTGAATCGCTAAAATGACCACCTTTATTCCATTCTAATATTGTATTTATATTACCATTTTTTAATAGTTCTTCCTGTTTTCTAATATTATCACCAACAGCAGACATTACTTTATTTTTCGTCTTCTCTTCAGTATCACCTAAACTTAGGTAAATAGTGTTACTTAATGGCGTATTATTATCCATAAATTCTTCCCATCCATTAAACCAAACAGAAGGAGAAGCCGCAGCAATACCTGAAAATGTATTTGACTTAAACGCACTCCAGAGACTGAATAAACCTGCCAAAGAATAACCACCTAGAATAAATTTAATTTCATCACCTAAATTATATTTTTCTTTAACCGTTGGTATTAATCTACTTTCAATAAATTCTAAAGTATCTTTAGCACCTGAACCGAAAGTTTTATTTCCAAATGCTGGAGGTGCTTCCCAAGGAGAAAGTTCATTATTCCAATCCTCTATTTTAAAAGCAATAAGTGAGAATTGTTTATCTGTATATTTTTGAATTTCTGCTACTTCATTATCCAATACTTCTATATCATGTTCATCAACAGGTTGTATTAATAAATATTGTGTATTCTCTGAAATATATCCAATACATTCTTTATTATCGATGACAAATTTCTTGTTTCTTAATTCCATTAATTTCTCCTATGATATTTATTATTTTTTTTGTTCTCATAAATTATCACCCAATAAAAATTATTTATTATATGCTTAAGCCATATTTTTCCAAAAATAATTTCTTTAACAATTCCTTTATTATGTTAATTAATTTAATCTGTTATGTTATATTATAACATAAATAACAAGGGAATGTATTTATTGTAAAAGAACAAGAAAAATATACCCTCATTACTTGAATCACTTCAAATAAAGAGAGTATATTATATTCTATTTTACAGCAAATTCCTGACTACCTAGTTCAGCTCCACCTACACCTTTGTAAGCAGTTAGTTTTACTGGTGTAGTTAAGTCTGTAAGTTCATAAGCTATAGCTCCAGAAACTGTTCCATCTTTTTTTATAGTCGCTGATTGATCACGTACTAATGTTCTATCTGGGTGCATAGCAACTTGAAGTTTATTAACTTTGTTCTTATCATTATCCTGAATCACTCCTTCAGAAAATGCTGCAAACCATGCACTCATTGGATTAATTATATCTTTCCCACTTTTGTTAGTAGTATCATACCAAAAGGCTATGACTGGGTTCTTGCCATATTCATTACCTTCTGCTCCTACTGGAATTACTTTATATTTAGTAATTTTTAAATCAATATCTTCCATTGATACTTTACCATCTTTAAATGTATACTGACCATCTCTGCTAGAAGAATTCACTTTATCTTTATCAGTTTCGTTCTTAACAGGATTTTCTTTCTTTTCTTCCTTCATTGTTGAACATCCACTTATTAATAAGCTAGATGCCACTAGTGCTGTTAATAATTTTTTTGATTTCATAGTATTATACTCCTTTACTCTTCGAAAATATCATTAATTTTTTTATACTTTCTTTTTACCTTCTAATTCTTCTATACGAAAAATAAAAAAATCTTCATAACTTTTTAAGTTTACTTTTTATTCTGTTCATAAAATTCTAATACAGATTTTTAAATCAACTTTATAAATATCAATAAATTCCATTGGCATTATTTTTTTATTCGCTTATCTTTATCTATATCTAAATCCGTAGACCATATAGAATATTCTTCGACAGTTTTAAAAACATTTATTAAATAAGTATCGCTTTCTTCTTACAACCTTATTTACTTCAAGAAATATAGGTAATTTACTATTATTATAATAACTAATAACTATTATTTTATCCCCACTTACTATTTCCACACCATTTTCAAGGGAAATTCTTCTTAATTCAATATTTTTGTACAACTTCCATGTTTTTCTGTTATCTTTACGATAATAACGTACAGTAAAAAATGAAGCAACTAGTATTCCTAGAAATGATATTACATTTCCTACCCAATCAGCTAAAAGATCCTGCCTCTAAATTCATCATTTTCACACCTCCCAAAAAACCAATATTTTATACTATATATTATCATATAAATAAATTATAGATTGTTTTTTTATATCTAAATTATATAATGCAACTTTAAAAATAAGAACATCTATTACTTCAAGGTATTAACATAATTCTCAAATAGTAACTCCTCGATAACCCCTTGTACTTTAGATTTAATAGTACGTGCATTTTCACCTTGTGTATTAACAAGCATACTTACTTTCGAATAAATCAATTCTTCATCCAATAAATCTCCTAATTCTTTTTTACGAGATGAAATTTCTTTTTTTCACAATAGCGTAAATAGTGCTACTTTCAAAAATCTTCAAATTTTATAAACTTATCTATTCTATAAAAAATTGGAAGCCCTAAATGTTTTTTCATATCTTCTAATGAATTATAGTTTGCTGTTAATATAATAAGTGTTCCTGACATGTTAACATCATAGTTTGCATCTTTAAATATTTCATTATCAAATAAAGTATAAAAAGCTGAATAAAAACTAGATTCACATTTATCAAATTCATCTAGAAAAATTAGATTAGATTCTCTTTCCAATAAATCATAACCTAGACTTCTTCGATTCAATTCTGCCCCGAACAAATAATCAAAACTTTGAATATTCTTAAACATTGATAAGTGTTTTTCAAAAAAATGTATTATCAAAAAAATTCCTTAGCAATTTCTCTTACTAATTCTGTCTTTCCTATGCTACTTTTCCCGTAGAACATAACTACATAAGGCTTTTTTGTATTTATTTTTGTAAGGTACCATAAACTTTTACTAATTTCATTAACTGCCTTATTTTTGCCCAATTATTCTTTGTAAAAATAGAATCTATTTTCACATTAAAATTATTTTTTTATCTTTTTACTATTGAATATACTTCATTTTTTTGACGATAAGTTCTATTAAATCTCTTTTTATGTAATTTTTTTAAATATTCATATAGATATCTTGGTGGATTATGAATATAAATTTCTGAGTTTTCATAAGTGAATTCTTCAATAATTGTCCCCAATCGCTCAATAGCTGCTCCTACCAACGATTGATAGTTATCGTTACTCAAAATTAATACTTCTTCTTTACGGTCAAATTCTAATTCATTTTTTTTGGCTACATCTTGATACATAATAAGTTGTCTAAAAGAATAACCACTGTTTTCTACAGATAAGTCATCTAATTTCTTATCAAAATATGATTTAGAGCCAATAAATATAAAATATTTTCTCTTATGATTTTCATTCATCTATTTACTCACCATCTTTCACCTTAATACCAGCATATACTACATCATATAATTTTTATCATATCTTCCGGATAATCTTTTTCATTTTTTTAAACTTATTATTATCTTTTCTTTTTATCATAAGTTGAAGGATATACTTCTCCTAATTTTTTTAGGTTGTGAAGTAGTCGATATGAGTGTTTCCATTTTATTAATTTCTCCAAAGAAATTAAAAATGTTCTTTAGAAAATTCACCTACAAAAAAATACAATACATTGTCATCTCGGATCTCAAAAATATCATATCTTTTATAATTACTCACAAAAGCTGTATTATTAAACCTTACATACTCTGTTTCTGAAATTTTATATGTATCATACCCCTCATATTCATCCATTACGGATTTAAATTCTTTAATATCAACTCCATCTATTTCACCTTTAAACATTCTAAGATATCCACCTGCAACTCTAAAAAATGTTGAAGAATTTTCAATATCAGCTAATATTTTCTTATCATATTTTTTTAATCTTGATTTCAGATTTTCAAATTCAGAAATTTCTGTTGATGTTATAGTAATCTTTTTATCCAGTTTAGCAATATAACTAGCTTTCAACTTCCCGCTAAAAAGGAAGCGAATTCTATCGAAGAATGGGACACTTAAATCGACTTTAGTACCTAGTTCAAGTTCCCCCTCTTTATTTAATGAAGTTTTCTTATCTGTTATATAAGTCTTACTTCCACTATTTTCTTGTTGAAGTATATTCTGTATAGTTTCTTTATCAAAATATATAATTTTATTAATTATTCTTTGGGTCATTTATACTCCTTTTTTTTTAATAATTCTGGCTTTTAACTTTTTATATTCTACATCGTACAACTTAACATTAACCTTTTAATCCTAAAATCTACCTTGTTATCAAATTAAGTAATGATTCATAGTTATCTACTACATCATATACTACTTCATTATTACTTATTGCTTTAAAGTGTTTTTTAGCACAATGTATTTTTGATTGTTCAATAGTACGTAATTCTAATGAATCCATGCTTCCTTTTGTTTCAGCTATAAAGTAAACATGTTTAACAGAACCTTCATGGAAAGCTATAGCCCAGTCTGGATTATATTTCCCAACTGGTGTTGAAATATAAAAACTATTTGGAAGTTTAACATAAACAGCAACACTATTATTTATATCTAAATCACTAGCAAATCTTTTCTCATTTGTTGAATCATAAACAATATGATCATATAAATGTTTTTTAGCTTTCATTGCATTCACATCTAGTTTTCCTTTGATTGTGGCATCTGTAAAAATGTTCATATCATATTTTTCTTCCATAACGTTATAAGTAATATGCTCAATAACAGCAGTTGCCTTCTCTGAATTAATTATCGAAATAGCTTTAAGTATAAATTCTTCTGGATTAAACTTGAATTGTTCAAAAACATATGGTTTTATACCCTGTAAAATACGAACAACTGCTTTTCTAGTTAAATCGGTACCCCCTACAATTTTTCCTATTAAATCATATTTTACATTAGAGCCTACGATCGAATGATCTGTGTAATTACTTGCTTCTTCTTTAACAAATGATTTACCAGCTAACAATTCTTCTTTAGACTTAATCTTATTCATTACTCCACTTTCAACTTTAAATTGTAGTTTAGTAACTGCTAAATTTTGGTCTAAAGCATTAACAGCTTTTTCTATAAGTTCTTCTGTATCAAAATCAACTACATAAATAGATTTAGAATTAATTTTTTTCCATAATTCTTTAAATTCTTTCATAGCTAACTTATTCTCATCCAATTTAAGTTCGATATTATTTTGTCTAGCGTCTTCAATAGTAAATAATTTGCTATCATAAACTGAATCTAGAATAGAAACAATTTCATTTACATAAGGCATTAACTCATCTTCAAATTCAATTGTACCATTTTTCTTATCTTCGTAGTATTTATCCGTTAATGTATGTTTCTTATCAATATATTTATTAGAAATTAATTCAAACTGAATAGCATCAGCTAATTCACTATCTACTTGAATCTCTTCTCCATTAATACCTTTTAACACACGTCCAATAAATAGTTCCTCTGTGATTTTAACAGGACGGTCTGCTACTGCTTCTGCAAATTCGCTTTGTAATCCTTTAGCAAAACTATCATAACTTTCACTAGCAATTATAGTTAGCACATTAACATTATGTACTTCGTTCCCTAAAGCATTAGCATCCATTCTGTCACCACGATCATTTACACATAATCTTAGACCACGTCCTACCTCTTGACGTTTTCTTACATCACTCGTACTTTGTTTTAATGTACAAATTTGGAACACGTTAGGATTATCCCATCCTTCTCTAAGTGCTGAGTGTGAAAAGATAAAACGAACTGGTGATTTTTTTGGATCACGATTTAATAATAATTCTTTATTTTTCATTATTAAATCATATGTATCTATATCATTTTCACCACTTGCACTCGTTTCATTTCTTTTTAATTTAGAATCTACTAACTTACCTTTTTTGTCTATTGAGAAATAACCAGCATGCGTTGAACTCTTATCTATCTCATTTAAATAGTTTTGATACTCTGTTTCACCAAATTTAATTTTCAAGTTTGACACTATATCATTATATTCTTCTTCGAACATCTGAGCATATATACCGTTATACTCACTTCCAGCTTCATCATAGGATTTATATTTTGCGACTTCATCAATAAAGAATAATGATAGAACTTTTATACCTTTATTAAATAACTCACGTTCTCTTTCAATATGAGATAGAATAGTTTCTCTTATTTGAATTCTACGAAGCACATCTTCATTTACATTACCTATAACGTCACCAGCATAGATTTTTTTACCGTTTATAAATTCTATTGAATTGTCTCTTCCATCTATTTTGGTAATAGTAAATCCATTTTTGTATTCTTCTAATTCACCTGAATTATCATATAAATTAAATCCTTCATTTACTATTCTTGTAATTTTCTTAATACCTTTTGATGTTTTATAATCAAATTGAATAGTCGCTGTAGGTGCTGCTTTCGAAAGGTTAATTCCTTCTAAATACACATATCCCTCTGTTGAACTACTTCCTGTTTCAGTTATTCCTTTAACCGATATTCTTTTAACAAGTTTTTTGTTATATGCTTCTAATGCATCTAATCTATATACCATATTATAAATACTGTCTTTTTTATGAGTTGCAGAATATCGTAAAGTCATTAAAGCATTAAACTGCTCTAAATTTTCTTTTGTCTTCTTACCTTCAACTGATTGAGGCTCATCTATTATTACTATTGGATTAGTTTTAGCGATAACATCAATAGGTCTTCTTGAACGAAATTCATCCAATTTCATATAAATACGTCTTGCATTTTTACCCGTAGCATTAAAGGCTTGTGAATTAATAATCATTACATTAATAGAATTATCTGAAGCGAACTGTTCTATTTGATTTAATCTACTAGAGTTGTATACGAAATATCTTATTTTCTTACCGTATTCCTCTGCAAAATGCTCTTGTGTTATTTCAAAACTCTTATGAACACCTTCACGAATAGCAATAGATGGAACTACAACAATAAACTTACTCCAACCATATTTTTTATTTAATTCATACATAGTTTTTATATAAGTATATGTCTTACCTACACCTGTCTCCATTTCAACAGTTAGGTTGTAACGTCCCTCTAGCTTTTCAGATAGTTTTATATTATTTTCCTTCTGTATCGTAGTAACATTTTCTAGAATTTTAGAATCAGTTAACTCTGGAATTATCGGTTCATTTCTCCAACCAGTAAAATCATCTAATAAGGTTTGTCTACCATCTCCACTATCAATCATATAGGTAGAAGTTAAAAAAGGTTGACCACTAAAAACATCTACAACTGCACGTGCAGCATCTTTTTGAAATTTTTGATGTTTAAATTGTAATTTCATTTTTTCTCCTTCCTAAATAACTTTTATTTTTGTGTCTGGTGATAACAGTTTAAAGATCTCACTAGTATTTATTTTCTCTGCACTATTTTCGAAACTACTATCTCTAAATACAGCTCGTAGTGGAGTTAGCTTAGCAATTTCTTTCATTACATTTTCAGAAATATTTTCCTCAAAACACGCAATTAGATCCCCGTCATTATAGTCGTGTACCACACAACCATCTATTTCAAAAGATTTATACGATAAAGATAAAGGCAATCCCCATTCTAATAGACATCCAAATAATAAATCTAAGTCTGTTCTATCTTCTTTGATATTTGATTCCAGTGAACTTAGAAAATCTTGACTAATTTCATTAGGTGAGTAATATACATCTTTCATATTAGAACTATCAACTTTCAACACTCTGAATCCGGTATCTAAATTTGAAGTTAATAATGGATTTTCACTTTTTATCTTGTCTCCAGCTCGACGAATTCTTTCTTTACCTATTTCACATATATTTTTATATCCTGATTTAAACGCCACTGACTTTTCATCTGTATCCTCAGGTAATTGGACCATTATGAATTTTCTACTTCCGCCATCTTCTGCATTTAATGCCATGGTTGCATGTGCTGTAGTACCCGAACCCGAAAAGAAATCTAGAACTATATCGTCTTTTCCTATCCCAATTTTCAATAAATTACTTAATAACAATACAGATTTCGAAAAATCAAATAATCTCTCACCAAAAATTTTTCCTAACTCTAAACTTGCTCTCTGATTAGTACCAAATTCTATCCCCCAAAAATCATTAGGAATTTGCCCTTTTGATTCATTTAAATATATTTTACTATATGGTTGTTCATCTCCACCACTTGTCCAATAAATCATTCCTTCTTCATCAAGTTTTTTAAAATCATTTTCAGTTTTCATCCAAGGTCCACTAAGTATATTACCCGTTTTAGTGATGATATCGTAATAATGTCTCCCTCTAGTTTTATCTAATAAAATTCCTCTCCTAAATAATCCTTTTTCATCCGAATATCTATATTCTTTTTTTGCTTTCTCAGATAACTCTAGTCTACCTAATTGTATATTTTTATATACTTTAGCGTAACAAAGAATATATTCTTTTACAGTTGCAATATTTCCAATATTCGGTTGATTATCTGTTCTTCTCCATACAATTTGGGAAATAAAATTCTCTGAGCCAAATACTTCATTACAAATTTTCTTTAAATTTTCAACTTCATTATCATCGATACTAATAAATATTACTCCATCTTCTTTAAGTAGATTTTTTGCTACTAAAAGTCGTGAATATATCATCGAACACCAATCTGAGTGAAAACGACCGTTTGAATCAGTATTTTTAAACATTCGATTCCCTTCTTCGTCGTACTCTCCGCTTTCTTCTGCATATTCTTCATTACTAACTTTAAAATCATCGTTGTATATGAAGTCGTTACCTGTATTGTAAGGTGGATCTATGTATATCATTTTTACTTTTCCTAAGTAACTTTCTTGAAGAAGTTTTAATACTTCAAGATTATCTCCTTCAATATATAAATTCTCAGTATTTTCCCAATCTACACTTTCTTCAGGTGCAGGACGTAGTGTTTTTCTTATAGGTTTGTTAGCTTCAACTATAGATTCTTTTTTCCCTACCCATGTAAATTCATATGCTTCTTCACCATCTACTATATCTTCTGATAATATTTGTTTTAACATTTTAAAATTTACTGATTTTTTTAATTGTCCATTCTCATCTCTTGATTCCGTGATACAGTTTGGAAATAAAGTTTCTATTTTTTTCTACATTTTGAGAAGTTAAGTTTAACGACTCCATTCTCATTTTTTTCCATCATTTTTACCTCTTAAAAAAATTTATTTTTAACAAACTACTTATTTTTTTCTTTAACTCTTTTAATTCAGAATTTAATTCTACCTGTCTATTAAATTGTTTTTTTCATTTTTTTACTTTTTTTAGATAGGTTATTAACTTGTTTTTTTGTATCTTTTCAAATTCTATACTGTTTAATACTCTCTTTTTAATGTAGCACCTGAGAATTTATCTAATTCATTATTAGAAATAGAATTCAATAGATTTTTCATACATATCGTCTAAGCTAATACCAGATAACTTTAATAAGTCTTCATCTTCACTTACCCAATCTGATTGAAATATTTTTGTGTAAAGTTATGGTTTCTGTTTTTCCTGCTAATTTCTTTTGTAGCTTAATGAATATTTCCTCTTATTATTATATTCAAATACAAAAAGAATATGATATGGTATATTTTTCATCTATAGTGTATAATACTGAATCATCAATTTCATAATCATAGAGCTCTACTCTAAAGACTTCTATTTCCTCTACAAAAACAACCTTTTGCAATATTCATAGTTGTATAATCTATTTTATTTTCCCATGTTATTGACTTAATTTGCTTTTACAAAAATAATTTTTTTAGTTTTTACTCGGAAGGGATTTTTTTAGTATAAAGGTCTTTATAAAACTTCTGTTTAGGTATGAATCTATTAAATTCTGTACTTTTTAGGTAATCCTAACATCTCTTCACCTCTTTACTTTATTACAAGAAAACAAATTAATTCAAAGTCATTTAATCCTGAAATTTTTAGATTTTAATTCTATAGTTTCTATAAATTCATATAAACAATATTTCTCTATGATTTTTTTACAGTAATTATAGATATGATTGTTACATTTAATATTTACACTACTCGTTCCCACTAATTTAGATAAGTTTTTCCCTATATAATTTTTCATTATTTCTCAGTTATCTTTTTTTTTATTTCAAGTGGGAATGGAATACCATTATGCATAATAATTTGTCTATAAAATAAATCTATTGCAGTCGCCCTTGTTAAACCTAATTTCTTAAGGATAGCTTCCGCTTCTACTTTGACATTTTCCTGAATTCTTACATTAACTGTCGCTGTCTTTATATTTGTTATAATCAACACCTCCGTGCGTCTCTTTTTATTATACACTTATGTATCTCTATTAGCAATACAAATGAGGTACAAAACTCAATAATTCTAAAGTTTAATATATTATTATTTTTTTGAAGAAATATTAGTCTAGTACATATCCACTTTTGTACTTATAATAGCTCTCTTCATCACCTATAAATATTTTGGATATTTTTTCAATTACTTTTTCTTTTTAATCAACTTTCACCTCCTAATTCTTTTAATTCGTCTTCATCTAATAATTTAGGGATTTCTCTAAATTTTATTCTATTATTTAAATTCAAGTTTTTTAATGTATACTTTCTCTCATCATTCTCTTTTTCGTATCGTCCAAATATTCTCGATATTCCTTCTCTTAATTTTATAATTTCATTTTCTTTTGTAGTTCCCTCAAATACTGTATAGCAAAATTCAAATATCAAGTTTTCATTTTCTTTATATTCGTCAAAAATTAATTGGAAATAACCATAATCAGCATCAGATAAAGAATGCCCATAGAATACTACTCTATTTACACTTTTATCTAAAATAACCTTAATTGGAGTAGATTTATTTTCTTCAATAGTATTCATCTCCATTATTCTAGACCCTTTTGTAAACCTATAACCCTCACTATTAGCATCAATCATATTATCATCAATTCCAAAAATAATACTTTTCTTCTTTAAAGTACCATGAATATTTTTGACCAGATTTACATGCAAATGATTATCTCTAAAATTTAATTTTTCTCCCCATGGTTCAGTATAATTAAATGATAGTATATTACAATTAATATTTTCACTTGATAATTTATCATCCTTCAACAAATAATTAGACAAAAATCTTTGAATTATCTTCATAGCAATTATTCGTATTCACTTCATTATCTAAATACATAATAAAAATCATGTTCCACTTCTTTCAATTGTTCTAATAATATCTCTGCTATACAGTTTAATAATTCATTTATTGCTTCAATGTCGAATATATCAATATTTAATATCTCATTTTTGATATTCGGAACCATATAACATATCTTCTATTTCTTCAGTGAGACTTTTTCTTTATATCTTCTAAAACTAGTAAAAATATTATTATTTACTATGTTACCCGTTCGATCATTTTTTTAATTTTAAAAATACAAATTAGAAGACAATACGTTATAGATATTTTCAAATTCAGTATAATCTTTCCCATTACAAGTTAGTCTAAGATTTCTATTGCGACCTAATTGTTTAATTAATAATCCCAATGCAAGTTTAGAAAAATATATTTAAACCATCCCTGTTTTCTGTTATTTCTTGAGAAATTTGATTTTCTATAAAAATTCCAGTCTTTTTTTATTTAGTAATTTCTTATAAAAAAATATTTTTATACCAAATATTAAAGTCCTCAACATTTTTTTATTTCTAGCGTACCTTTGACTAATCAAGTTAATATTAAATGACCACGAACAATGTTTTATATAATTTAAGTATTCATCAAATATTACATTTTTCTTGTTTTTTTATTACCTTCATTTTTTTCTTTAGTATGTAACTAAAAAAATTCATAATATGAACTTTTTTTAAATCACATTGACGATCAAATCCATTTCCTAGGACTAGTAAGATATCTGGTGTGATTGCATTTTCTAAATTTTTCCATTCTATCCCTCCAAAAAAATATTACTTAAAAATTTCACAAGTAAATTTATCTTGAACTTTTTATTGTTTTCGTATTAATCTCTACTAAAAAAATTATAATTCAATTAATACCTTTTTATGATACTACTGATAATTTTTATAAAAAAAGTTTAGTATAACTACCAAACTTTTTTTATATTAATTATTATTCCTAATACATATTGCAGACATAAACTCTAAATATAATTTATTTTTATTTTTTTCTTCACTTATTTCGAATACTTTTTTTCAGAAATAATCGAAACTATATTATTTTTTTAAAGTCTTTATTTTAGATTCATCTTCTATGCCCGTCTTTTTCGATAAAATTACTTTCTATACTTTTCATATAAACTACCCAGTTGTCTTGGTAGTTTTCTTATTGAATCAAAAATTTTCTTTATAACAATGGATTATTATTGGCATATTCTTTTTATGGAATTATCAGCTATTTTTTTCCATAAATATCCATCTGTAGCTCCAACAGAGGTACCAAATATTATTATCAAATCAGCCCAATCAATAAGATTAAAATTTTTTTAAAAATGTCTATTATCTCTAGCCCCTGATCATGTATCGTTTCTTTAATTAAATACTTTTTTTGTTTGACTTCTTATATTCTTTACTCAACTGAGTTTCATCACTTACTCCTAAAAATTAAAGAAAAATTCAAGTGTTCCATGAGCGTGTTCAACATTTTTTTATAAAACATCCATAATTGTGGCTTCTAAAAGATTTATACTCTTTTATTTTTTTCTTTCTCTATCAACCGATCTAGTATATTTGTATAATTTAACGTCAATATATTTATATAATCTGTTGCTATTGAAAAAAACTCTGAATAAATTGTAAAAACTCTTTCTTTTGAGCCATCCGGAATTTGACTATATATTTCTTTCAAATTTTTTTGAATATCAATTGTTTTCCCCGTTAAATCGAATTTATTTTGTACTATACTAAGATAATTATTTAAATCTTCATTGAGATCATCTAAAGCATTCATAAATTCCTCTTCATTCACTTCAGGATTCTTAGTCAATTCACCTAAAGCTAATTCTAAATCAGACCAATTCTCCCAATTTGTATTCTCATCCATTAGGATATTATCATATATAATATTAAAAATAATTTTTCAGTATTCTTCCTTTCTGTATATATTGGTATTTGATACTCATAAAAAAATCAGAATATTTCGTTTTTTTAATCCGTATTGAATATCTAATCCATTACCTACGATATAGAGTATGTTCATAAAATCACCTACTTTTTCTTGTTTTTATTGTACTAATATTATATCAGATACATTCTGTAGAATCAATATTCCCCGGAAATTATTAAGTGTTTTATTTGTTTATTTAGTTTTAAAAATCAAGAAATTTTATACTGGCATCATTGACTCTTACTTAATATTTTTTTTCAGTCAAATAAAAAAACATCTTTTCTTTGACTGAAAAAAATGTTTTTAATAAATAAATTAACATAAGTCATCAAATTCTGAGATTAAGAAAATAATTATTTCTACTATAATTCTAAAATAGCTACTACCTCTTCTCCGTCTTTTTCATCAGTTTCTACAAAACCAACTGACTTATATAGTTGCCGTGCTACATCATTATCACTTTCATATGATAACCAACAATATTTTGCTGTTCCACAAGGAAAGGTATTAATAAATTCTAAAGCTAATTCCATTGCTTTTTTACCAAATCCCTTACCTTGGAATTTTTTATCTATCATAATACGCCATATATTGTAATTCCCTTTAGTTATTCTAGGGGCACCCTCATCATCTGAATTCACATCAAAACCTATCATTAAAAAACCAATAGGGGTATCGTCATTATAAATACCAAATGTGAATACATGATTATTCTCAGTAATTGCTATATATGCTTCTATGATACTACTATTATTTGTAGCTACAAAACTTTTCTGATTATCAAAAACCTCTAATTTCAGAATCTCCGCTACATTATTTCTATTAATCTTTTTCAATTTAAGCATAATTTATTCCCCATTGATTTTTTTGATTTTTTTATTTTTTTATGATTATAAAATAATTTCGTAATGTTTACATACTATTTCTCAGTATCCCTACCAAACTTCCTACTTAATAAACTTCGTTATTTTCCCTTCTTTTTTGTATGTTTCTACTGCTTTTGCTACTCTCTCAAAGTCACGTTTTAAGCTATATGAATAGATATCTCTAAATAATCTATATCCTAGTTTTTCATTTACTTCGAATGCTAGTGTGTATAGTTCATATTTTTCCATCGAATCGAAGTTTTCGTGTGTTTTTACTACATCTACTAATATATCGTCGCAATGCTCGACTAATGCTTTTTCTAGCCTATCATTTAAGAATTTTGATTTATCTAGAGTATATTTATACATTTCTCTTGATGTAGTTGAGAAGTCTGCTACTAAACTTTCTTTATCTAGTTTATCATACAGTTCATATCCTAACTGTTCATTTACATCTTTTGCGATTTCTACTAATCTTTCATCTGATACTGGGTCTAAACTAAATGCTGCGTTACTAACTTCCGATAATGCGTTGTAGTTTTCTTCAATCGCTTTTTGTAATAATTCTAATTCCATAAAGATCCTCTCAATCCTAATTTTCTTACATTCTATTATAACATATTTACTAGTAATTCTTATATCTCTTTATAACTTTTCTTTATTCATAGATATATCCTTGAATTTAACTTTTTCGTATAAAGTTCTCTTGAAAAATTAACTATTCTACGTTAAAATTAATGTATTAAATAAGGAGAGTTTTAAAAATGAGTGAATCGAAAATTGTTTTAACTATTGATGATGAATTAAAAATGAAGCTGAGGATTTATTCTACAGCCTTGGATTAAATTTAGAAACTGCTATTAGCATGTTCCTTACAAAAGCTGTTAATGAAGGTGGAATACCTTTCGAAGTAAAACAAACAAAATACGTTGAAAGTCCTGATTTTATCTCTAGTCACTTCACTATTAAATCAGCTGTATATGAGATTAATGAATACATTAAAGATAGATTTAACGAAGAACCTTCATTCTATTTAGCATGTGAAAATAGAGGTCTTACAGATGATGAAACTAGTAAATTATTCATTCTATTTTCTAATAATACTGAAGAGATTAATCAAGAAGAGTTCACAGAAAAAAATATTGATAACCTAGTAGAATTATCAACAATCGCCTTCCTAGCATTAAGACGACTATCAGGTGAACAACTACGTGATATCGTGAATGCATATATCACAAACTACTATTTAATTAGATAGTAATAAGTGACTAGTAAATTTTTTTAAAAGGATATCCAAAATAAAAAAACTCAAAAATTCCACAACTGAATTTTTTTGAGTTTTATTTTTATTTACACTTTAATTCAAAAAAATTTTAGATATTATTCTTCCTCAATTAACCAATCGACAATATATTTAATTTCTATACCATCAATATGGTCTGTTCCTTCATATCGACCTGTAATTACTATTTTTTTATAATTATCTTTTTATCATTAATAAATTATCAGTTTCATGTGAATTATTTGGAATTTGATATGCTACTTGATAGTATTCAATTACCCCATCTCTTTTAGCGATAAAGTCTATTTCTTTATCATCTAATCTAACTATATCAACTTTATATCCTCGTCTCAGAAGTTCTAAATATACGATATTTTCTAATCGATTTCCTAAATTACCATCTTTATGACTAACAGCATGGTTTCTAAGTCCATTATCAGCTATGAAATATTTAGAGTTTTGTTTTAAATACCCTTTACCTCTAATATCATACGGCTTAGCTTCATAAAATAGATAGGCATCTTGTAATAATTCTAGATATCTATTTACTGTATGATTAGATATTGATAATTTTTCTTGTTTTAGCATATTTGATATTTTTGTAGGATTTATTAATTGACCTACATTATCAGCTAAAAATGCAACCACTCTCTTTAAAACTAACGTGTCTTTCATAGATCCTCTTATTACTATATCGTTTAATAATATCGAATCATAAATTCCTGATAAAATAGTTGTCTTTATGGCTTCAGGTGACAATACAACTCCTGGGAATCCTCCATATTTTTCATAATCTTTATACGCAGAATCTACAATTCTAGAATTAATGTCAATGTTATTAACTTCTAAATACTCTCTAAATGAAAATGGATATATTTCTATTTCTACATATCTTCCACTAAGTAAGGTAGCTAATTCACCCGATAACAGTTTTGCATTTGATCCAGTTATTACTATATCTATATCAAAACTAACTCTTAAACCATTAATTACTTTTTGCCAACCATCAACAAATTGAACTTCATCTATTAATAAATATACTTTTTTTCCGTTATTTGGTAACAACTCTTTTAGAATCTCTGAGAATTCTTCAGAACTTTTTTTATATGTTGATACTCAAATGCTTCTAGATTTATATAAATTACATTTTCTTTATTTATTCCTTGTTCGTATAAATAATTACTATATTGTTTTAATAAAACCGATTTCCCTGAACGCCTAACTCCAGTGATAACTTTTATAAAATCTGTATCTTTGAACGAAATTAGTTTACTTAAATAATTATCTCTTATATACATTTTTTTCTCCTTTCGTTAAATTGATTATCATATTACCATTATCATACCATATTTCTTCATTAATTAGAAGTAGACTTCCAACTTTCGGCATTTTCACCTTTAATTGGAAGTTCACTTCCTACTTTTATCTTTTTTACCTATAATTGGAAGTAAACTTCCAACTTCCTTTTTCTTTCTTCCTTTTCTTCAGATTTTTATTTTTACAATCACTTTATTTTCTGATAAACTATAATTGTAAATAAATAAAACACTTACATTTATGTAAATAAGAGGAGATCAAAATGGGAAAATTTAATAAAAAAGTTGTTTCAGTAGCTTCAATTGCCGCAACATTACCTGCATTAGTAGGTAGCTATGCAGGGTATCAGAAATTACGTTATAATCGTAGTGCTAAAGCTGGTTTAATCGAGTTATATCTTGGTAATAAATATAAGAAACTAAGAAATATAGATGAAACTAAAAGACTAGAAAAACAAAAAGAAGATAATAACGAAGAAACTGTAAATGTATATGAATTCGATACTAAGTCTAAATTCTATACTAGAATTGTTTCTGATAGACAGGTATGGCATTTAAACAGTTTTAATAATTCTAATTCTACTATTTTCTATATTCATGGTGGTTCTTACATTCATGAATTTGTAGATATTCAATGGGAGATGGCTGATAAAATTGCTCAAGAAGCTGATGCTGAGGTTATTATTCCTGATTACGGACTAGCTCCATTCTATACTTATAAAGACAGCTATGAACTACTAACAAATTATATACAGACTATGTTGCTGAGCATCCAGATAAAGATATCTATATTATGGGAGATAGTGCTGGTGGTGGCTTAGCTCTAGGATTAGTTCAAGACTTTGTTCAAAATAATATTACTCTGCCTAAAGGTCTTATTTTACTAAGTCCATGGGTTGATCTAACTATGTCAAATTCTGATATTAAAAAATATATCAAAAAAGATCCTTTATTACATGTGGATACTTTGCTAGCTGATGCTAAATCTTGGGCTGGTGATGCAGACTTATCAGATTGTAAAGTTTCTCCATTATATGGTGATATGAGAGGTTTACCTCAGGTACTTCTATTCTCTGGTACACGTGAACTTCTATATCCTGATGCAGGACTTCTAGCAAATAAACTAAAAGAAGCAAGTGTAGAAATCACTTTTGTTATTGGGGAAAATTTAAACCATGTATACCCTGCCTTCCCAATACCAGAAGCAACGAAGGCTATTTCTAAAATTGTTGAGTTTGTGAAGAGTAAATAGTAAAAATTAAATACAAAAAAGATGTACTCAAAATTATGATTAAATAATCTATTTTTGGGTGCATCTTTATTTATTATTAATATTTACTACGCAAGTATGAAAGTCCACTTTTATTCCTTATTATCCACTTTTTTAACCATGAAAGTCCAGATATACTCACCATTGTCCACTATTTCCATCTGTGAATATCCAGTCTTACTCACCAATGTCCACTTTTTTCATCTACGAATGTCCAGTCTTATTCCCCAATGTCCACTTTTTTCATCTACGAATGTCCAGTCTTATTCCTCAATGTCCACTTTTTAATGACGAATGTCCAGTTTTATTCCTCAATGTCCACTTTTTAATGACGAATGTCCAGTTTCATAAATTAATATAAAAAAACTCAAAACAAAGATTTCCCCTTGTTTCAAGTTCGTATATTTTTATCATTTTGTGAGTTCTATAAATTTAGCTCTATTCTAAATTTATATTTTCCTTTTCCATACCCCTCTACTTTTTCAATAAGTTCGTGTACTAGCATCTCTTTTTATTATTTCTGATGCTCTTGATGTTTTTTTAGTTTTGTAACTTCCATCACTTCTTTTCTTCCAAATACAGAATCAAAAATTAAATTTATCGTAAAGGTTCTTAATATATTCCTTATTCTTATCAGAGAAGTTTTTCTAGTTTATCGTTATAATTATATGCTGAAATCTCTCTATCTTCTTTTATCCAATTGATATGTAATTCTCTATTTTTTAATGGTGTACTTTCATCTAGTAGTAAATTTCTTAAAAAAATAACTCTACAAATTCAAATGTTGAATAGATTTCTTTCTTTTAAATTTCTGTAGTTTGCTCTAACTAATGAATTTCTAAAATACCAAGAGTTAGCAGCGAATATATCATTTGTTACATCAAAACCTAATGTTCTTAGATATTTGATAAAAAATACAGCTGTTGTTCTTGTATTCCCTTCTTCAAAAACATGGATTTGCCATAGTCTTGAGATGAATTCTGATAAGTGTTTTATTATTTCATTCGTTGATAAACCATTATACTGGAATTTTTTCTCTTGCTCAAGGTCATACTCTAGAGTTCTAACTAATTCACTTGCACTTCCGTATATTACTGTTTCTCCGTCTAAGACCCATTCTTTTTTTGTAATATTATAAGTTCTGATTATCCCTGCGTGTTTATATATTCCTTCAAATAACTTCCTATGAATAGCTAAATATTCCGTTGGGGAAAAAGTAAAAGCTTCTTCCGATAAAATTCTTGCTATTCGAACAGATACTTTATCAGCTTCTTCTACGCGACTTTCTTTATTTAGTTCTGGATTTTCTTCATAATATGAATGAAGCAGTATATCGGCTTCTTCTAGTGTTATTTCACCTTCTATGTTTCGCAATGCTGTATTAATTAAATATTGAGATGGAGTTAAACCATCAACTTCCTGCAAACCTATTGCTGTCTGCCATGCATAACCTTTTTCTCTCTTAGAAGGTTCTGATTGTATTAAATATTCTTTAAACGGATCTTCAGTCATTTCATTTTCCTCCCATAAGTTATTTTTCAATAATTACACGTTAACAGATTTGATTTTAACATTATATAGTAAATGTATATTGTTTAACTCAAAAAATTATATTTCTTGTTTTATTTCCGTATTATTTATTATATATAACAATTATGTTCTTTGCAATACATAAGAAACTTTTCTACGTTTTAAACACTAAAAAACTCAAAACAAAGATTACTCCTTGCTTCGAGTTCATTTATTATTTTTGTTATTATCGTTTTGCGATTTCTTCTAATAACATTTTGTTAATCATTTGTGGGTTGGCTTGTCCTTTTGAGGCTTTCATGATTTGACCTACTAAGAAACCAATCGCACGGTCACGACCGTTTTTGTAGTCTTCGATAGATTTTGGATTGTTATCTAATGCTTCGTTAACCCAAGCTAATAATTGTCCACTATCTGATACTTGTACAAGACCTTTTTCTTTAACGATTTGTGCCGCATCTCCACCGTGTTCAATAAGTTCTGCGAATACTTTTTTAGCGATTTTACTTGAGATTGTTCCGTCAGTGATTAATTTAATCATTCCTGCTAAACCTTCTGCAGTTAATGCCGTATCTTTAAGTTCTTGTTGAAGTTTGTTTAAGTATGCATTCACATCTACCATTAAGTAGTTAGAAGCTAATTTTGGATCTGCTCCTAAAGCTACAGTTTCTTCGAACATGTCTGACATTTCTTTAGTTAATGTAAGAACGTGAGCATCGTATGCTGGTAATCCAAGTTCTTCTTGGTATCTTCTTTGACGAGCATCTGGAAGTTCTGGAATAGTTTTTCTTACTTCTTCCATCCATTCATCAGAGATGATCATAGGTACGATATCTGGCTCTGGGAAGTAACGGTAATCGTCTGAACCTTCTTTAACACGCATAAGTTTAGTTGTTCCTGTTGTTTCATCGAAACGACGTGTTTCTTGGTTGATTACTCCACCTGAAAGGATAACTTGTTCTTGTCGTTTTTCTTCGTACTCTAATCCTTTTTAACGAAAGTGAATGAGTTTAAGTTTTTAAGCTCAGTTTTTGTACCGAATTCATCTTGACCGTAAGGACGGATTGAGATGTTCGCGTCACAACGCATTGATCCTTCTTCCATCTTAACGTCAGATACTTCGATATATTGAATGATTGAACGTAATTTTTCTAAGTAAGCATATGCTTCTTCTGGAGTTCTGATATCTGGCTCAGATACGATCTCGATAAGTGGTGTCCCTTGACGGTTAAGGTCAACTAGTGAATAACCATTTTTGTGAGTTAATTTACCAGCATCTTCTTCAAGGTGAGCACGTGTAATACCGATACGTTTAGTTTCTCCGTTTACTTCGATATCAATCCATCCGTTTTCCCCGATTGGTTGGTCAAATTGTGAGATTTGGTATGCTTTCGGGTTATCTGGATAGAAGTAGTTTTTTCTATCGAATTTTGACTCACGAGCTACTGTCATGTTAAGCGCCATTGCTGCTTTCATTCCCCATTCTACCGCTCTTTTGTTTACTACTGGAAGTACCCCTGGGTATCCTAAGTCGATAACGTTTGTGTTAGTGTTTGGTTCTGCACCAAAGTGAGCTGGAGATGGTGAGAATATTTTTGAATCTGTTTTTAATTCTACATGGACTTCTAGTCCAATTACTGTTTCAAAATGCATCTTGTTTCTCCTATTATAATTCTATTTTTTTATCATGTAAATTGTAGTGTTGTTCGAAGTTGTACGCTACATCGTATAGTGTAGATTCTGCGAATGGTTTTGCAATAATTTGCATACCGATTGGACGGTTACCTTTGAATCCACATGGAATACTGATACCTGGTAATCCAGCCATGTTTACTGGGATTGTTAAGATATCATTAGCGTAGATTTTAATTGGATCTCCTACTTCTTCTCCAATGTTGAATGCTACTGTTGGAGCAGTCGGTCCAATGATTACATCGTATTCTTCGAATACTCTATCAAAGTCTTGTTTAATTAATGTACGAACTTGTTGTGCTTTTTGTAGTAAGCATCGTAGTATCCTGAAGATAGAACGTATGTTCCTAACATGATACGACGTTTAACCTCAGCTCCAAATCCTTCTCCACGTGTTTTTTTGTAGATTTCTTCAAGGTTTGTTGCGTTTGGACTTCTAAATCCGTAACGAATACCATCGAAACGAGAAAGGTTTGAACTTGCTTCAGCAGAAGCGATGATGTAGTAAGTTGAAATAGCGTAGTCTGTGTTTGGAAGACTTACTTCTTCTACGATAGCTCCTTGGCTTTCTAAGTATTTAACACCTTCAAGTACGGCTTGTTTAACTTCTTCATCAATTCCAGCACCGAAGTATTCTTTAGGAAGAGCGATTTTCTTACCTTTGATGTCTCCAGTAATGATTTTGCTGAATTCTGGTACTTCTACAGGTGCACTGGTCATGTCGTTAGCATCTAATCCTGAGATGATTTCTAATACACGAGCGTTATCTTTAACTGTACGAGTCATTGGTCCAATTTGGTCTAATGATGAAGCGAATGCTACTAATCCAAAACGAGATACACGTCCGTATGTTGGTTTTAATCCAACGATACCACAGTATGAAGCTGGTTGACGTACTGAACCACCAGTGTCACTTCCTAGAGTGAAGCTAACTTGTCCTGCTGCTACCGCTGTAGCTGATCCACCACTTGAACCTCCTGGTACTGCATCTAAGTCGTGAGGGTTACGAGTAAGTTTGTAGTAAGATGTTTCTGTAGAACCACCCATTGCGAACTCGTCCATGTTTAATTTCCCTAAAAGGATTGGGTTTTCTTTGTTAAGTTTGTTCATTACTGTTGCATCGTAAATTGGATTGAATCCTTCCAAGATTTTTGATGCACAAGTTGTTTGAATGTCTTTTGTAACAATGTTATCTTTGATTCCCATTGGGATACCGAATAATTTACCTTCAACGCGTCCTTCTTCTTGAGCACGGTCTAAAGCTTCAGCTTGTTTTAATGCTACTTCTTCAGTTACTGTAATGAATGAACCTACTTTTTCATCAGTAGCTTTAATTCTGTCTAGTGATTCTTTTACTAAATCACTTGGTTTAATTTCTTTATTTTTAAGTTTAAGTTCTAAACTTTCAATTGATTCATGTAATAAACTCATTAAATTATCTCCTTATTTTATTCAATAATAGTAGGTACTTTGAATTGTCCTGCTTCAGTTTCTTTAGAGTTTTTAAGAACTTCTTCTCTATCCATTCCTTCATGAGCTACGTCTTCTCTAAATACATTAACTAAGTCTAGAACGTGATAAGTTGGTTTTACATTTTCTGTTGGTGCGCTGTTGATTGTATTAAATAAATCTACAACTTTTTCTAATTTTTCGATGTACCCATCTACTTCACTTTCTTGGATTTCTAATCTAGAAAGATGAGCGATGTGAGCTACTTGTTCTTTCGTAATTGTTGTCATAAGTGCCTCCATATTTTTATCAATTTTAACTTCTAATATTAGCAAACCTCGTATAATTTGAAATAAAAAAACGCCCCATATAGTTATTTAACTACATGGGACGATTACTAGTTTCGTGGTGCCACCCGAATTCATATCAGTTTCCTGATACCTTTCAATTCATATTCGGTTTTATAAAGAGTGTTGCTTATTTCAATCATTATTATTTAATCTTTCAGCCTCGGGATTAAACTCTCTTCTAAAAAAACATGAAATAAAAGTCTCTTTACTAATATTTTTTATTATGGTTTACTTAGTCTATATTATACTAAACGCCCGTTATTGTCAAGGATTTTGTAAAAAATGTTAGAACGAGTGAAAAATCATTAATTTTTATAATTGAATTTTCTAATTGCTCTAGGCTGAATATATATTTATTTTTTTATATTAGTTAGGGATAACTCGACAAATCGACTTTCGAATCACTCTCTCTTTAAAATGCTACTTTGTTCTTCTAGGTTTTAAGGCTGATAAATGGTATGTCTTAAGTATAATTACTTTCTAACAAGCTACTTTTAATTAGTTTGGCTTCTTATTCTCCTAAAAATTCTATTAACTCTTTTGAAAATTCATCTGCGTATTGGAATAATGATCCATGTGCTGCATTTGGATAAATTATTAATTTGCTATTTTCTATTTTTTGATGCATGTTATATGAGTTAACTGTAGGAACCATTAAGTCTTTATCGCCATTTACTATTAGTGTAGATTGCGTAATAAATTTTAAATCATCATATCCTACAGTACTCCAACGTTTGATTGCTTTTAATTGTCTTAAAAAGCTAGGAACTTTCATATCGTCATCTGCATTTTCTTTACTACGACTTGCTAATCTATCTAGTACTTTATTCGCTTCAATTTTTCCTTTTTCATCGTGGTTATAGAAGATAAATCTCTTAGGATCTATCCTATTTAATCCAGCTTTTAGCATGAATTTAAAAGTTGTACTAGTTACAGTTCCGATTCCTTCTCCATCTCTTGGTCCTGTTCCTACTAATATTAATTTTTCTACTAAGTCATTATTTAATCTTGTTACTTCTTGAGCGATTATTCCACCCATTGATAATCCTAGTAAGTTAATTTTACTGTAACCTAATTCTTTAATAATATCTATTGCTTGTTGTGCCATCCCTGGAATTGTTGTAGCTACTTTTCCTTCACTTCCTCCAACTCCTGGTAGATCTAATAAGATAATATGATGTTTTTCTGCTACTAGGTCGATAAATCTCGGATCCCAATTATCCATTGTTGCCGCTAAGTGTACTAACATCACTAATGGTCTTTCTGTTTCATCTTTATTAATTTCCCTATATGCTATTTTTAATCCATTAACATTAATGTATTCATTTCTTTTATTTATATATGACATAATTGTCTCCTGACTTTATTGTATGTTGATATTTTGAGATAATATGAGCAACTTGAAAAATTGATTACTAAGAAACCATAATTTTCTAGTCGCTCCTTTCTCTTGTTATTTCTATATTTTTATATTATTTAAAACTTAAAACTGTTTTACCTCTTGAACGTCCATTTGCTACTTTATCTAAAGCTTTATTTACATCATTAAAGTCAAATACAGTATCTACAGATGGTTTTATTTCTAATTTTGTGAAAATGTCAGCTACTTCTTGAAGTTGTTTACCATTTGATTCTACAAAAATGAAGTCATATGATACTCCATATTTATTTGCCATTTTATCAAATTTTCTTCCAGCTAAGCCAAGAATAAATTGTTTCCACCAAGCTAAGTTCATACGTTTAGCGAAACTTCCATTTGGCATAGCTCTTAGCAACACTAATTTACCACCTGACTTCATAATAGTCATTTGTTTTTCTGTTTCTGCTCCTCCAAGAGTATCCAATACGTAATCTATGTCTTTTAGTACAGTTGTATAATCTGTTGTTTTATAGTCGATGAATTGATCTACACCTAATTTTTCAACACGTTCTTTATTTTCTAAACTACCATTAGTGATTACTGTCAGACCTTTTGCTTTAGCGATTGGAATAGCCATACCTCCTACTCCACCTGTTCCACCTGAGATGAAGATTATTTTTCCTGATTCTGCCCCCATAAGTTCTAAAGCTTGCATAATTGTTAATGCTGTTAATGGAACAGCTGCAGCTTCTTCATCAGTTAGATAATCTGGTACTTTAGCAATTGTATCTTGGTTAATAGCTACATATTCAGCAAAAGCTCCGATTTTATCTAATGGTAATCTAGAGAATACTCTATCTCCAATTTCAAAATTGGCTACGTTTCTTCCTTTTTGTTCAATAATACCTACTACTTCATTACCAGCAATTTGTGGAAGTGTATAAGGTACGATAATCTTCACTTCACCTCGTGAAATCATATTATCTAGTGGGTTTACTCCAGCTGCTATAACTTTTACCAACACTTCATTTTCATTTATTGTAGGTACTGCTACTTCTCTAATTTCAAGTTCTATATTATTTTTATTATATTTTGTGTGTACTGCTGCTTTCATTGTTTATTTTTCTCCTATTATGTATAATTCTTTAATTAATTTTTCTAATGTTTTACTTTCAAGTTTTTTATAAAAAGCTTCTTGTGCTTCATTAAATACTGGCTGTAATAAATTTTCGATATTTAAACCAACTGGGCATTCTTTATTAGCACCTTCATGGATATTTACTAAGTATTTATCAGGATAAATGATTTGATAAATTTCTGATAATGTAATGTCTTTAGGCTCTTTTGCCAATGTTATTCCAGTTTTTCCTTGTTGACTTTCTATTAGTCCACCTTTTTTTAACACTGCCAGAATCTTTCTAATGTGACTGCTGTTCGTGTTAACACTTTTGGCTAGTAGCTCCGAAGAAACTACTTTATCTGTTTCTGAAATATATATTAGTATGTGTAATGCTACTGAAAATTTTGTATCCATGTTTTACTCCTTTGACTGTCTTTTTCTAAAATTATTCTAATACAACTTTTTCGACTTGTTCTCGTATCTGATACAAGTATAAGTTTAACATCGTATTTTTTATATGTCAACTACTTTTTTTAAAAATATTTATAAAAATGACTTTACGCCTCTACTATAGAGATAAACTACTACGTCTTACCGTGCATGTTTTCTAATTTTATATCTCGCTACAATTTTTTTAGAATATTTTTAATTGATAAATATTTCTTCACGTATTCTATACTTGAAATATTAATAACTACCCCACCTTTTTTTAGTTGCTTAAATATAGAAAATAGTATAATATGTGTAGGTATGTAGATTACTAGAATACTCTAGTTAATATGTAAAAATAAAATATTTGTGAGGTATAAAATGGAAAATTGGGTTGAAATTACAATTCATACTACTAATGAAGCTAGTGAAATAGTTGAGTCTATTCTTCTTGATTATGGTTCAACTGGGGTTGCTATCGAAGATCCTACTACTCTTGAGGAGAACTTACACGATGATTTCGGTACCATCGTTGAGCTTAGTCCTTCTGATTATCCAGAAGTCGGAGTTATCGTTAAAGGATACATCAATGAACTTAATTTTGATGAAGAAACTTTCAAACGTTTTGAAGCTGAGCTTCTTGCTTTAGGTGAAAATATCAATATTGGGGATTTCTTCAAGATTGAAACTACTATTATTCAAGATAGCGATTGGGAAAATTCTTGGAAAGATTATTTCGATATTCTTAATATCGGTGAAAAATTCGTTATTGTACCTACATGGCGTGAATATGAAAATACTGAAGATAAATATATTATAAACATCGATCCTGGTATGGCTTTTGGTACTGGTGGTCACGAGACTACTTCATTATGTATTAAAAACCTTGAGAAATATGTTCAAAAAACTGATAATGTTATCGATGTTGGTTGTGGAAGTGGTATTTTAAGTATCGCGGCTAGTTATTTAACTGATGGTAATATTAAAGCTATTGACTTAGATAAGCTTGCTGTTGATGTTTCTTTTGAGAACTTCGCTTTAAATAATCTTGAGAAAAGAATCGAAGTTGATCAAGCCAGTCTTCTTACAAAAGAAACTAAAAAATACAACATTATCGTAGCGAACATTCTTGCTCACATCATCGAACTTATGATTGATGATGCGTATAACTTATTAGAAGATGGTGGTTACTACATCACTTCTGGTATTATCGAAGAGAAGAAAGACGAGCTTCTTGAAAAAATGTTAGAACGTGGTTTCAAACTTGTTGAAGAAACTTCTGATAACGGATGGTATTCGTTCGTAGTAACTAAATAATACATTTAAAGTTCTTGACTACCTATAATATTTTATAAAGAATCAAGAACTTTATCTATATATATATACTAAATTCGGGGTATGGATTATTTCCATGCCCCGAATTTGAATTTTTATATTATGTTAGTGATGATACGATAAAAAAATTTTTTTATAATAATTTTTTTCTAATTTACTTTCTGATTCAACTGTAAATACTGATACAGGTCTTCCTGATGTATAGTATTCCGCATCTTCACTTAAGACATTAATGTTCACTAAGTGATTTAAGTATTTTCTAATTGTAATTCTAGAAATATCTAATATATCAGCTATTTGTTGTGTTGTGAATCCTGTATTTTGTTGTTGAATAGCCTCTATAACCTTTTTCAACGTTATTCTTGATAATCCTTTAGGTAAACTATCTTCCTCTTCCTCTACTCTGCCTGAGTTTAAGTAATCATCGATTAAATCTTGATTAATTTTTTCTTTTGATAGTAAATTAACATAATCTTGAACTTTATCAATGGCTTGTGAAAATCTTTCATAGGTAAAAGGTTTTACTAAATAGTCCACCACTCCATTTGATAATGCAGCTTCTACTGTTTGTACATCATTTGCTGCTGTTATCATAATGATTGGGTACCCTTTTAATTCTGGTAAGAATTCAACACCTTGACCATCAGTTAGATAATTATCTAAAACTATTAAGTCAACGTTATTTTTTTTTAGATAATCTTTCGCAGCCTCTAATGAGGTAACATGATTAAGGTTATTAGTTAGTTCTTTCTTTTTAAAGTATTCTTTATGTATCATCGCTACCATTGGATCATCTTCTATTATTAGTACTCTCAATTATTGTTCCTCCTCGATTGGTATCTCTATTGTAAATTGGGTTTTGCCAACTTCACTTTCCACATCTATTAAACCGTTGTATTTTTTCACTATTGTATCAACGGCATTTAGTCCATAACCTCTATTTTCTCCTTTTGTTGAATATCCTCTTTCAAATATACTCTCTAATATTTCCTTATTAATTTCACATCCATTGTCATATACTTTACATAGTAATATATTTTCTTCTATATTTAGATATAAATAAACAACAATTTCCATCCTCTTTGTTTCCTATAGATTCCATCGAATTATCTATAAGAACACCTAGGATAATTAAAAGTTCATTGAAGATTTCATCTAAACCTTCCTTATTCAGAATCTTCGAGTCTGGATCGATTAATAACGATATATTTTTTTGTTTAGCTTCTCTGACTTTTGCAAGTAAGAATCCCGCTATTGCCGGCACCTTAATATTCTCAGAAATATATCCTATTTTTTCATGATAATCATCTTTCAAGTATGTGATAAATTTCTCAATTTCATCATACGACTTCATTTCTATTAACCCATGTAGAACATGAAGTTTATTCATGAAATGATGACTTTGTTCACGTAGACTATCATTATACTTCTCGGTACCACTTAATTCTGTAATTAATTTTTTCATTTCACTTTGGTCACGTAGTGTGACTACAGCTCCATATAATTTACCATCTTGATATATCGCATTCCTATTGATTAATACTTCAATATGGTTTAATACAATTGATTCATCTCTACTCGTCTTATTATCTTCTAATACTCGCTTAAAGAAAATTTCATACATTTCATCAGAAATTTGTTCACCTTTTTTAATCTTAGTGTACCCTGCTTTATCTAAAATTTGATTTGCACTATTGTTTTTTACAATAATTTTTTTATCTACATTTATTCCTACAATACCCTCAGAAACATGGTCTGAGATTAAGTTTTTTTCAATATAATTGTATGCAATCTCTTCTGGTTCATAGTTCAATAGAATACGCTTTAATCGACGATTATACATTACCGCTATTGTGATAGCAAATGTCATTGCTATCAATAAGACAAACAATATTTTTTCTTGCGAATGTTCTAATTGTTTTTTTACAGTTTCTTTAGTATATCCTACACATACGACTCCTATATTTTCACCGTATTCATCTTTAATCGCTGTAAAAAATCTTAGTCCTTCTCCTAATTGACCACTTTGCTTACTATAATGATCTCCTATTGTGAATGTTGAACTTACATCTTCAATATTAGAAAACTTTTCACCAATAAACTCATCATGTGGATGAGTATATCTAGTAAAGGTATCATCGACTATAACAACAAAGTCCGTACCAGATTCTTCCATTACTCTATTAGCAAATTCTTGTATTCCTTTTGTTCTCCTATGATTCTTTATATCATCTTTAACACTTGTATCATTGGCTATAAGCTTAGCGGTTGAATATATTTTTTGACGAATAATTTCGTCCTCACGTTTTTTTATATATTCTCTTACAAAAAAGGAAGTAACTAATAAAGAAATAACAACTAGACTTGTCATTATTAACATCAACCTAGTTAATGTTCGTTGTTTTTTTCTCAATCTTTTATCACTCCCCAATAAAAAAAACTTTCTCTTAACATTGTTATTATAAAGCAAAACTATTTGTATTTCAAGTAATATCCACTTTTTGTAAACTGATAATTTACTTTAAAAATATCAGTATTATACAAATATTTTTTTATAATGTAAATTTACATATGAGATTTACAATTTTATTTTCTATGTAACAACTAAAAAAATTAAAATTTCGTACAAATTGATTTTTCTCTAATCACTATCATATAGTTTATAAGATATATATAAAGCTTTTTATATAGCAAATCTAAATATCTATAAACTGCTACACTATAAGTTCTCATATAAACTTTTTTTAAAAATTTAAGTCTTTTTGACTAACTTTGTATTACATTTATAAATTTTTTTGTATAAAAAAAGTATTATTTTTATCAAATAAAAAAATTTTTAATTTAATTTATTTTATTTTTTTACTTGAATATTTACGTAGACTATGCTAGTATTTTAGTAATGCAATATTGCAGTTATTAGTATATTTTATAATTTAGGAGGTTCTCAATGGAAAGGGATGCAAAAAAATTATTTTGGTACACCCTAGCCTTTATGGCATTTTCAACGGTTTGGGCGTTCGGAAATGTTGTTAATGGATACTCTGAGTTTGGCGGATTAAAATCAATTGTATCTTGGATTTTAATTTTCGTAATTTACTTTATTCCGTATTCATTAATCGTTGGTGAGCTAGGATCTACTTTTAAAGATGCCGGTGGTGGTGTTAGTTCTTGGATAAGTTCTACACACGGAAAACTACTTGCTTATTATACCGGATGGACAATGTGGGTAGTTCATATGCCTTATATTTCTCAAAAACCATCGCGTATTATTGCAGCATTTAGTTGGGCTGTATATCGTGATAATCGTATTAGTAAAATGGATATCACTTATTTACAAATCGCCTCATTAGTTATCTTCTTAATAGCTTTATTCTTAGCTACTCGTGGAGTTAACTTAATTAAGAGAATGGCGATGTTAGCCGGTTCTTCAATGTTTATTATGTCATTATTATTTGTTGTTATGGCTATTACTGCACCATCTATTACCGGTGCAAAAACATTCAATATCGACTGGTCATTAGATACATTTATGCCAACATTCGATGTTAAATATATTACATCTATCGCGATTTTAGTATTTGCAGTAGGTGGTTGTGAAAAAATTTCACCTTATGTTAACAAAATGAAAGATCCTTCGAGAGACTTTCCTCGTGGAATGATTGCTCTTGTTATTATGGTTTGTACAACAGCTATTCTTGGAACTTTTGCCCTTGCATTAATGTTTGATACAAACAATATTCCTAAAGACTTACTTACAAACGGAACTTACTACGCTTTCCAAACTTTAGGTAACTACTATGGTGTAGGTAATCTATTCTTAGTTATCTATGCAATTGTCGATTTAATCGGACAAATTTCAGTTGTTATTATTTCTATCGATGCGCCACTACGTATGTTATTAAGTAGTGCGGATGAAAAATATATTCCTAAAAATTATTAGTTAAGAACGAAAATGATGTATACGTAAATGGATTAAAACTTGTTGGTGTTATCGTATCTATCTTACTAATTATTCCTATGTTTGGAATTAAAGAAGTTAACGATTTATTCAGATGGTTAGTTAAACTTAATGCTGTTACTATGCCATTACGTTATCTATGGGTATTTGCAGCTTATATCTTCTTGAAAAAATCAGCTGAAAAATTCCAATCTGAATATAAATTTGTTAAAAATAAATTTGTAGGTATGGGGCTTGGGGCTTGGTGTTTCTTCTTGACTGCCTTTGCATGTATTTCTGGTATGTATACACCAGAAAGTACTTTCCAAACAGTTATGAACATAGTAACACCTATAATCCTTCTTTCATTAGGATTAATCATGCCTTACTTAGCAAAAAAACACAATAAATAATATAGTTTAAAAACTTATCATAACGATAAAGAAGACCACTTAGTTAATACAACTTAGTGGTCTTCTTGTTTTTCATAATTTAACAAATCACCTATATCTGTAAACTTTTTTTAATAATTTATCATATGAAAAAAAGAAATTTATCCCATCTTTATCATAATATTCTTATTTATTAAATAATGAAGGGAGTAACTCAACAAAATCGTGATTTCAAAGAAAAAAGATTTTGTTGAGTCACCCCCAGCACAGTTTATTAGATATCTAAAAAGCTTTTATAAAGCGTATTTAGATATCAATAAACAACTATATCTAAAGTTTTCATATGAATCCTGTTAAATTTTAGGACTTTTGGATCAGCCCCTTCATTTATGTTATTCTAATCCTTCTACATAGCTATATGCACTTTGTGCTGCTATAGCTCCATCAGATGCTGCTGTGATTACTTGACGGATTTCTTTTTCACGTACATCTCCAGCTGCAAAAATACCAGGTACTGATGTTTCTAATTTTTCATTAGTTGGAATGTAGCCAGCTTCATTAGTAATTCCTAAATCTCTAAAATCTTGAGTTTGTGGTAACATACCAACATAAATGAATACTCCATCAGCTTTAATTAAACTTTCTTCACCAGTTTTAACATTTCTGATTTCGATTGAAGAAACTTTTCTTTCACCTTTAATTTCGTATGCAACACTATCCCAAACGAATTCGATATTTTCTTTAGCAAATGCTCTATCTTGTAGAATTTTTTGGGCACGTAGTTCATCACGTCTATGAACGATGGTTACTTTAGCAGCTAGGTTAGATAAATATAAAGCTTCTTCTACAGCTGAATCTCCTCCACCGATAACTACTACTTCTTTATTTCTAAAGAATGCACCATCACAAACTGCACAGTAGCTTACACCTTTCCCTGAAAACTGTTCTTCCCCCGGAACATCAAGATTTTTGTGTTCTGAACCTGTTGCAATTAAAATTGATTTAGCTACGTATTCTTTTTCACCTGCAACTACATATTTTAGTCCGTCTTTTTCACCAACTTCTGTTATGTTTCCAAAACTAAATTCTGTACCGAATTTTTTAGAGTGTTCAAACATTTTTTCTGATAGTTCAGGTCCTGTAATCATTTCATATCCAGTATAATTCTCAATTTCTTCTGTTGATAACATTTGACCTCCTGGATATTTTCTTTCTAGCATCAATACTGACATATTTGCGCGTGATGCATAGATTGAAGCCGTCATACCTGCTGGACCTGCTCCTACGATAATTAGGTCATAAATTTTTTCTGTCATATTTTCCACCTTCTCTTTTATGATTCTCTATACAAAATCTTCTTATCTTTATATTTTGTATTAAGCACTATTAAGTATATCAGACTTCCTACTACAAATACTAGTGAAAGGACTTGAGAAACTCTCAAACTTCCTAGATATAGTGAATCTGTTCTCATTCCTTCAACGATAAATCTCTCTACTCCATATAAGATTAAGTATGCAGCGAAGACTTCACTTTGTGCTAGTTTATTTCTAATTAATAGAAGTATTACAAGTGCGATAAAGCACCATAAACTTTCATATAGGAATGTCGGTTGACGATAAGCGCCGTCAATATACATATTTTCTATAATAAAGTTTGGAATAAATCTATCTTGCAGATATTGTTGACTGACTGCTTCACCATAAGCCTCATGGTTGAAAAAGTTCCCCCAACGTCCTAACATCTGTCCTACTAATAAACTTGGTGCTATTATATCTAAAAGTTTAATAATTTTTATCCCTCTTGTTCTTGCAAAGAAGTATAACACTACAAATCCACCAATTAAACCACCGTATATCGCTATTCCACCATCCCAAATGGCTATCATACTAGCAAAGTCGCCTTTGTAAAATTCCCATCTAAATATTACGTAATATGCACGCGCAAATATAAATGCTATAGGTAAAGCTATTAGTAATAAATCAAGCATAGTATCTTTTTTTAAACCACGTTTTGTAGCTTCCATATCCGCAAGGTAATATGCAAAAAATACTGTCGTTGCAATAATAATTCCATACCAATAAACTGGTTTTGTAAATAAGTGAAAAGCTATCGGATCTAAGTAACCTAATGTCATATTATTCCACCCCATTATTCATATTTTTTCTTTTTATTTCTTCTGCTAATCGTGATGTAAAATCTTTAGCTGTGTTGATTCCCATTTGATTTAATCTGTAATTCATAGCCGCAGATTCTATAATGATTGCTACATTTCGTCCTGGTCGGACAGGTATTGTTTTCTTCTCAATTTTTGAATTTAAAATTTCTCTGCTTTCGTCTCCTAAACCGATTCGATCGTATAGTTTTTGTTCATTCCATGTTTCCAGATGAATGTTAAGCTGTAATCTTTTATCACTACGTACTGCCCCAGTACCAAATAAAGTCATTACATTGATAATACCTAGTCCACGAATTTCTAATAAATGCTTAATTAAAGTAGATTCGCAACTTCCGATCAAGAATCCTTTTTCTATCTCTCTTATATCAACCCTATCATCAGCTACTAGACGGTGACCACGTTTGATTAATTCTAACGCTATTTCACTCTTACCAATTCCACTCTCTCCTGTTAATAAAACTCCAATACCATAAACCTCAACAAATACTCCATGAACTGATGTTGTAGGTGCAAATACTCTTCGAAGGTGATTGGAAATATTCCCCATCAATTTCGTAGTATCTTGTCTACATCTTAATACTGGTGTATCGTACTTATTTGCAGCTTCTATTAGTTCCTCCGGAACTTCTAATTCTCTAGATATGATAATACATGGAGTTACTCGCGTACATAACATACGCATTCTTGATTTTTTCTCAACATCCGGAATTAATTTAAAGAATGATAATTCGCTTGTCCCAAGAATTTGAATTCTTTTTGGTGAATAGTGAGAAATACCCTGCAAGTTGCAATGCTGGACGAGATAACTCGTCTGTTGTAATTTCTCTATCTAATCCTTTTTCACCACTTATTACTTCTAAATTCAATTTTTCAGCAAGCTCTCTTGTTGTAATTTTTGGCATAATTTTTTTCCTTTTTTATTTCTTTTTAAATGTTTTTATTATTATCGTTCTTTGTTCAGTTTTAAATATAAAATTAAAAATTTTAATTGCTATTACTAAACCTATTGCTGTCCAAAACGATACTATCTCAAAATGTGGTGCCAATATATAAGAAACTGAATAAACTAATATAGTCCTTACTAATAATGAAAATAGTCCTAAACTAAATATTGTTATTATTACAGTAACTAGCAATAATGGTCTAACTAATGTGAATAATATTGTAATCAGCAAGGCTCCAAGGAAACCATATATTGGATGATCAATTTTTAATCTTCCTTGTGTTAAACCTGCAAATGCTATTACAACTAATGTGTTTATAATAACCTTCTTCAAAAAGGGTAAATATATTGTTTTAAATGTATCCATATATTTCCTTTCCATTGCTATTTTATATAAAGTAGAAAGGGAGTGACTCAAAAATCGTGATTTCGGAGAAATCGATTTTGTCGAGTCACCCCCGCAAAGCTTATTAGATATCTACTAAGCTTTCATAAAGCGATTTTAGATATCAATAAACCACTACGACTATGCATTCTCATATAAACTTTTAAAAATTTAGGACTTTAGGACAAGCCCCTTTCATAAAGCTTATTTTTTAATGATTATTTTGAAAACTCCTCTGTAATTTGAGGAACTACTTGTTTTTTACGAGACACAACACCTTCAAGTGTCATAAAGTCATTTTCTAAAATTTTACCGAATGCTTGTGCAACTTTGTCTTGTTTTTCACCTAATACTAGCACTTCTGAATCTGAAGTTAAGATATTAGTGATTACAAATACATATGCTGATAATCCTTTTGAAGATAATTCTGCATTGATTGCCGCTTCTAATTCTTCTTTTCTGTCAGCTACTTCGTTAGCATCAACTGTGTTAATTTGCGCAACTACAAGTTTATCTGCTCCTAAAACGAATTCTTTAGCATCTAAAGAAATTAAAGTTTCCGCTGTTTTATCAGTTGTTGATGCTCCAGCTTTTAACATAGCAAGACCATATTCTTCTGCATTAACTTCAGCAATTTTAGCTAATTCTTCAGCTGCTACTTTGTCTTGTAAAGTACATGTTGGAGATTTAAATAATAATGAATCAGAAATAATTGCTGATAACATTAATCCTGCCATTTGCTTGTCGATATGAACACTTTGTTCTTCATAGATTTTTTTAAGGATTGTAGCTGTACATCCTAATGGCTCAGCACGGTAATATAATGGTCCTGCTGTTTCAAAGTTTGCGATACGGTGGTGATCGATTACTTCACGAATAACAGCTTTTTCAATCCCACTAGCTGATTGTTGGAATTCATTGTGGTCAACTAAGATAACGTGTTGTCCTTCTTCTACTTCCTCTACTAAACGTGGCAAACGTACATTAAAGTACTCAAGAGCATATTTAGTTTCATCATTGATTTCACCAAGTCTTACAGCTTCTGTATCCATCCCTTGTAATCTTTTTAAGTTGTTATATACGATACTTGAACAAATTGTATCAGTATCTGGATTTTTGTGTCCGAAAATTAAAATGTTTGTCATTTTCTAACTCCTTGTTTTTATTTATACTTATTTATATTTTACCTTTTTTTAGTAATTATTTCAAACTTATTTTGAAAATTACAAGCTTTTTTTTGCTAAACTCAAATCTACATGACAATAGCCTGTAGGGTTCTTCTCAAGGTATTTGATGATATTCTTCTGCATCAATGTAGTTGTTTACCGCTTCTACTTCTACAGCAATTTTCTTAGTATAATTTTTTTGTAGTTCTTCGATAAATTTGACTACTTCTTCTTTCGTTTCTTCGTCTACATAGTAGATTCCTGTTCTATATTGACGACCTCTATCTCCACCTTGTTTATTAATACTTACTGGATCAATAATTCTGAAATAGTGACGTAATACATCATTTAATGGTAGTACTGAATTATCATATTTTAAGTAAATAACCTCAGCATGGTCTGTTGTTTTAATTTGTTGATAAGTAGTTTCTGCTGTTTGTCCATTGCTGTAACCAACTTTTGTAGTAATTACTCCATCAAGTTGTGAGAAATAACCTTCTACACCCCAGAAACATCCCCCTGCTAGATAAATTTCTTTTTCCATAGCTTAATCCTCTCAATCTTTAATCAATTATCTTAATTAAGTAACTACAATTATACTATAAAACTCTTTCTTTTTATATAATTATGCCTGAATTTCAATTAGACTGTAATAATATCAAACTAGCTTAATATAAATTTCTACAGAAAAAAACAAGTACATTTTTTTGTACTTGCTTTTAAATATATTCTACTTAATATTGTGAAGATTTTATAAGCTAAATTCAACATCAATATTATCTTCTATTCTGTCGTATGAGTTTCTTCAAATACTCTATGTTCTACTTTATAATTATGGAAAATTGCATTAATTTCCGCTCCGATGATTAAAATATATCCTGTAATATATAACCAAAGTACAAATGCCATAAATGCTCCGATTGTTCCATACGTTTTAATATAACTTGAAAAATGATCAATATAGTATCCAAACAGTTTACTTACTATTATCCAAGAAATTGTTGCAAATACAGCTCCTGGTATAATGCTTATTGCTTTAAGTTTCAAATTTGGTCCCATAGTATATAAGAACACAAAAATTAAAAATATAAAGAGTACTGGTAGACTAGAATTTAATACTGACCATAAATTATAATATCCTTCATCAAGATTAAATTTATGGAAAAGTATATAGGTAAGCTGTTTTCCGAATACGATTAAAACTAATGCAACAAACATTCCAATTAAAAATAATGCTGTTAATATTACACTAATTAGTTTTGTAACTATCCATATTCTTCCATCACGAACTCTAAAGGCGTTGTTAAAAGCTATGATTATTCCATAGATACCACTAGAAGCTGACCAAAGTGTGAATACGATCCCCACTGTAATAATCGTGTTATTTTTATTATTTAATACCTCTGAAATCATATCAAAAAGATAATCTCCTAAGTCACCTGGCGCATAGCTTTGAATCTTCTCTAATAAAAATTGTTGATCAATTTTAAAATATGGAGTTAATGCCAATGCAACAATTAGCATAGGAAATAAAGATAAAATAAAATAATAACTTAAATTTGCTGAAAGTAATGATATTTCATCATACATAACTCGATAAAACATTTCTTTAGAAAAATTTTTTTTAATAGTTAGCTTTCCTTTAGGATTATCGTCATAAAATGAATAATTTTTTTTCTGGTATAAACATAATTATAAAAATAAATTTCGCTACTGTTTTAGCAGCTTTATAATACATCGGTAATGATGATACAGATAATAAATTTAAACTTCCGATAGGAAACTTATTTTTTTCCGATACAACATACCCTTTTTCTTCTAAATACTTTTTAGCTTCCTCTACTTTTGCACGTTCTTCTGAACTTAGATTTTCTTTTTTGTGAAGTACTGCAACTGCTAATGCCCCTGCACCCACAAGTCCTAATAATAATTTTTTACCCATTTATATCTCCTTTTAAATGTAATTTCAACTTTTGACAATATAGTAATATTTTAAACCATTTACTTAAACAAAGCAACAGTTAATATATTTTCAATTATTATAGTATATCTTTAAATTTTTTTTATAATTATAAAAACTTAATGATTATCCTAGCTCTTCCCTTAATACTCTTAAAATGACTCATTTTTTGGAAGTGACTCATAAATCATGATTTCTTAAGAAACAAGATTTTGACAAGTCACCCCCGCACTGTTTATTAGGTATCTAAAAAGCTTTTATAAAGCGAATTTAGATATCAATAAACCACTGCGTCTATGAGTTAGCATATACACTTTTTTTAAATTTAGGACTTTTGGGTCAGCACCAACTATATAAAAACTCATCCTAATCATATTATTATAAATTAGGATGAGCCTTCTTACTATTATTTAGACTTATTATTTTCTTTTAGCTGTTCTGTGATTTTCTTATCATAATAATCGTTCAAATTTTTCATGGTATACATTTTATTAATATAAATCCCCACTATACTGAATAGAACTGTAATTACCAGTAGCGTTACAAGTAAAGAAGCTATAATAGCATTTGCTCTTTTTATGATTTTTTTATTTTTTTATCATAATATTAACTTCCCTCCTCGTTATGAGTAATCGGCTTAATTTTTTTTCTATTTCTGCTTTATCTTTTCCTTGCTTTTCTTTTTTTCTTCTTTTGCCTTATCATCTTTATCTTTTTTTCTCTTTCTCTTCTTGAGCTTTTTTTCTTTATCTGTTTTTTTCGTTTTTTTACTCTCAAGTACATGTCACGTTTATGATTATTTTTTTATCAACGATAGAAATGTGTATTATATCATTTTCTTCAGATAAATTATATTCTTTTAAATTTTTTTAACAAAAAGAATAAATCCAGCAAAGTTATGTGAATTTTTATATTTATCAATGTAAATGCGGTTGTCTATGAAATTAATTCTTACATCTTCTGAATCATCTTTGCTTTCCATTAAAATATAATGTTTTTCCTGAGTGACTTTGGCACTCTTATTATAAGTTTCTAATATTTTTTTCTATGAGCTAATGCATATTCATAATTCGAATAGTCTAAGAATCTTTTTTTGATGTATTTATCGTAGTCTGAAGTATTAACATAAGTAGTAGAGTTAATATAACCAAAAGAAACAAAGATACTGTTAATTCTAATAATGTAAATCCTTGCTTATTTTTACCTATAATCGACTTTTTCACCTGTTTGTTCATCCTCGATTTTTGCTGAACTTCCACTTACACTTATGTAATAATTATCTCTTCTTGTAGTAAAACTACTCTCTTTATAGTGACTACAAATTTCTTCATACAATATTTCTTTCATCTCTAGCTCTTTTTCAATTTTATACAAATTTGAATACTGCTTCACCATATTTGGAATTAAAAATACAAATAGTAACGAGCAAATAAATAGTGAACCTATTAATTCTATAAATGTAAAACCTTTCTTATTGTATTTCATCAAGTGTCACATATCCAGTATCAAGGTGAACAATTATCTTATATGCACTATTATCAAACTTCACATTAACTGTATTCGCCTTAGATGTTAGATATCCTCTCCAATATTCAAATTTTACTGATGCTGCTCCTAACTCTGCCTTACCATTTTTACGTATTTTCTTCCAATGTTTCTGCCCATCATATAAAACTGCATATTCATTATCACTCGAAAAAAAGCAAATATAAGATCTATCCTTACCTAAACTTTTTGTTTGAACATTATAAATTTCAGAAACTAATTCATTTACCGCTAATCTTTCTTGATATTTATCGTAAGAGTTTATAGAAATTCTTGATAAAATTATTACTATAATACTCACTATCATCAAAACAGCTATCATCTCTACCAAAGAAAAACCGTGCCTATTTTTGAAGAGTCGCTTTTCCATTTGCTATTACTATTTTTTTTCCATTTGGTGCCGTACTAGCTTTGTCTGCAGGTCCATCTAAATAATGTTTTTCAACTAGCTTTTCAAATGTAACTTCTTTATCTTTTTCATTAATTTCATATGCTGTTACTTGAGCCTGAACTGTTTTTTCATAAGCTTCTGAGCTTTTATCTTTTGCAGTGTCTATATTCTTAGTAATATTAGGCACTATAAGGATTAATAGTATTGCTATTATAAATAGCACGATAAGCATTTCTATCAGCGTAAATGCTTTTTTACTTTTTAATTTTTTTATTATTTTTTTCATAAGTTCCTCCTTATCTTAGCGAGCTAGCCATGTTAAAAAAATTGGAAGTAATATAACCATATACAATCCAACTATTACTACGGCTAAAATACCGAATAAAACGGGTTGTAATTTTTTTAAGTTTCTATCTAATGATGTTAGAAAAGTATCTAGCATCAGTTCACTAAATAATTTTAATTCTTTGTCAATCAAACCATTATTTTTTTCCCTGTGGCTTACAAATTTTTTTGAATTGAGTTATCAAAAATATTTAATTTTTCCCTATAGCTTCTTCGAAACTTATACCTTTATCTAATTCATGTAATACATCTTTAGAAAATTTCGTTAAGTAATAATCATAGTTTTCTTCAACCATAACTTCTAAAGCTGTTTTCAAAGAAAAATCCGCTCATTAGAAACAAGCTTAACTCCATAGAAAAATCTATAAGAAAAAAATATAATTTAGAATAGTTCCTAACTTTAGGAATATATATAAGTGATTTTAAAAAAATAGATTTGGTTTATATTTAATTGTATAAAAAAATGTAACTTATCCCTAAAAGGGTAAGTAAAAAAATATTATAGAAATGAATTTTTGGAATATAGTATAGTGATTTGATTAATATAATAGTTTGGAGATCCATCTTAATATTAGATGAAGTATAGATGTTCTCAAATTGTGGAATTACTAGCGCATTAAACACCATGATGAGACATATTAGTGTAAGTGTTAAAAAAATAGTGGATATCTTAAAGTTTTTAATTACCTTTTTCTTGTTGTATTTTTTTGTATTGTTAGATATGTTTCTACTTCTTGTAGCATATCTTCTATTCTGCCATAATCTTCTGCAAATTTTATTTTACTAATAATTAATTGTGAATATCCAAGATATTCCAATATATCGGATAATTTTTTTTCCGTTAGAGAGTTTTTTTCTTTTATCTTTATAATTTCTTTATCAGCAACCTCATATTGTATTAGCAAAAAAACTCTAAAGAATCTTCTAACATATATCCATGATTAATCAGTTCATACAGCCGTTTAATAAAATATATCTTGTTCTCTTTATCTAGGGCTTTTTTAATATCCCCATTTTTCTTTTTCATCAGTCGTGATTAATCCTTTCTCACATGCTAATTTAAATTTTCTCTCTAAAGAGTTTTCATGTATTTTATTATTATCAATGTATTCATGGATGTCTTCTTTTTTCAATATTTCAGTTACTAATCCTCTTGTTCCATTTGTTAAAGTCACCAGTCTTTGCGAAACAATGCAAATCACGGTTTGTTTGATATCTTCTAATGATAAGTTTAAATCTCTTAGTCGATTTATTACTCCAATAGAATTTTCAGCATGAATTGTACTCAACACTAAATGTCCAGAAAATGATGATGTGATTACTTGACTTGCAGTTTTATAATCACGAATTTCTCCAATTACCATCGCATCTGGATCACAACGTAATATAGATTTTAGTGCATTATCATAATTAATTCCAGCTTTTTCATTTACTTGCATTTGAATCAAACTAGAAATCTTTTTCTCTACTGGATCTTCTACTGTTATTACCTGCTTATCTCTACTTGCTAAGTCACTTGCCAATTTATACATAGATGTTGATTTGCCACTTCCAGTAGGTCCAGAAAATAATATTAGACCATACGCTCTTTGGGAAAGTTCATTTATATACTTGCTATCTTCATCAAATATACTATAATCTACATCTTCTAATTCGTTTATAAAAATTCTGACTACACAACCTTCATTTAATTCATTTAAAGGTAACGTAGAAACACGTAGATAGTAATCTTTTTCGTTGTACTTATATACGAAACGCCCACTTTGTGGCTCTTTATTTCTCGAAATATCAATATTTGAGTTATATTTTAATAGCGAAATTATCGCTTCTATCTCCCTATTTGAAAATTGTTCATATTTACTCAGATGTCCTCCTACTCTGAGTTTAATAAAGGAATCTCCCGATGTATGTGGATATATATGAATATCACTGGCTCTTTTTTCTATTGAATCGTTAAGAATCTGGTTCATTAAATTTTTTACATCAATAGCTATCACCCCATTTCCTCAAGAAAAGGAAAATATAGGCTAAGTATTCCTACCTAGCCTATATTTAAAACTATTAATTTAATATACTACATTATAACTCTATAGCCTAAGTATTTGAGTATGTTATAGATTTATATTTCTAGAAAAAGAATATCCCCTAAATCTTCTCAAAACTTCTTCTACTAATTTACAATCCTCACTGTCTAATGATTTAATCATATCAATTACTTCAAAGTGAGTATCTGCCAACTCTTCTGGTTCCCCTTTTTCAGTTTTATAACCAACCAGTTCATCAATAGAAACGTTATATAGTTTTGCTATAGATACTAGTGTTGCAACGTTAGGTTCGTTTCTTCCGTATTCCCAGTTCGCATATACACCATGAGATGATAACTCTAGTTTATCTGCTACAGTTGACATAGAGTAATTGTTCATTTTTCGAAGTTTTTTTAAGTTTTGTGCCAGTAATGTTCCTTTATTCTTCAAAGTAATCCTCCTTTCTCATCTATAACCATTATACCTTGTTTTTTATAAAAAATCAAATTAAATTATAAATTTTTGAACCTTTTTTTTATGCTAATATGAAATATTATTTTTCAAATTATGTGTAATTTTTTTACAGAAAAAAACTGCCAAGAACTTTGATATGTCAACCATGGATAAAAATAAAAACAACGCTTAAATTAGCGTTGTTTTCATTCATTAAATAGGTTTTTCAACAGTTAATATTTTTATATTTTTCAATAAATTTGTATAAACATAATTTGCTGCTATAAGACCAGCAACCGAAGGACAGAATGCATTAGATGCTGGTGGAATTTTCGCTTTTCGTATAGATGAGTCTTGTTTACCAATTTTTTCTAAATATTCTTTATTCGCAATTGTCGGACTTTCCGTAGAAAATACTACAGGAACTTTTCCTCGAACTTTTTCTTTTTTAAATTTAGTTCTTATTACTTTTGCTAATGGGCAAACTGTAGTTTTACTAATATCAGCAATTTGGAATTTTGTTGGATCTAGTTTATTTGCAGAACCCATTACACTAATTACTGGTATATTATTTGCTAAACAATGTTTTATTAAATGTATTTTAAAAGTTACCGTATCACATGCATCTATTACAAAATCTAATGGTTTCTCATAAAATACAGGATATGTTTCTTCTGTATAGAAGTCTTGAATAGTAATAACTTCACATTTAGGATTAATATCTAAAATTCTCTTTTTCATTTCTTCTACTTTACTACATCCTACTGTTTTTGTGGTAGCATGAATCTGTCTATTTACATTCGTTATATCTATATTGTCTTTATCCATAAGCACTAACGAACCGACTCCAGAACGTGCCAATGATTCTGCAGCAAAAGATCCTACTCCTCCTACTCCAAGAATTCCTACTCTTTTATTTTTTAAAATTTCTAAACCTTCAGTTCCTATAACTAATTCATTTCTTGAAAATTGATGTAACATTTCTTTCTCCATTTTTAAATTATATGATTTTTAATAAAAAAAGACTGGGCACACTTTTAAACCAGTCTAAAAAACACCAAAACGCCGTAGATTCTTACCTTGATTGGTCCTGATATAATCAGGTGGGTACGATAGCCTTATCTTCTAAAGTCTTCTCAAGGGAAGCATTTTATACTAATAAGCGATTCTCGTTCCCGTTCAAAAAGTGTTAGGCCCGAATGTATGGTAAGTCTTACAAGCGCTTTAGTTGTATATTTATATTTTTACCACACTTACTTTTATTAAAACAACCTCAAAAATTTGTATAATCAACTTGTAGAATTTAATTAATTTCTCCAAATTCTATCTACAAAAAGGTTTTCATAAAGTAAAAATATTTTTTTAAAGATATTTTTTTAATAACCGATTCTTCTGTACTTATTTTTTTATTAAATTTTTTTACTATTTTAAAAGTTTTTTTCAGAAACTTCCCTGTATAACTTTCATTATTTTTCAATTAATTGCTCTGGAGTACATTCTGCAAGAATTGTTCCTCCTCCTACTCCACCTTCTGGACCAAGGTCTATTAGATGATCACAACATTTTATAACATCTAGATTGTGTTCAATCACTACTACAGTATTTCCACCATCAACTAACTTATCTATAATTTTAATCAATCTACTAATATCATCAATATGTAAGCCCGTTGTTGGCTCATCTAAAATATAAAGTGTTTTCCCTGTAGATTTTTTATAAAGTTCACTCGCTAGTTTAACTCTTTGAGCTTCTCCTCCCGAAAGTGTTGTTGCACTTTGACCTAGTCTTATATAATCAAGTCCTACATGTACTAATGTCTCAAGTTTATTTTTTATCTTAGGAATATTCTCGAAAAATTCGTACGCTTCTTTAATAGTCATGTCTAAGACATCACTGATACTCTTACCTTTATACTTAATTTCTAATGTTTCTCTGTTGTATCGCTTACCTTTACATACTTCACATGGAACATAAACATCAGGTAAAAAGTGCATTTCAATTTTTAGAATTCCATCACCACTACATGCTTCACAACGACCACCTTTTACGTTAAAGCTAAATCGTCCTTTTTGTATCCACGTAATTTAGCTTCATTAGTACTTGCATATAAGTCTCGTATGTCGTCAAATACACCTGTATAGGTTGCTGGATTACTTCGTGGTGTTCTTCCAATTGGGCTTTGATCTATATCAATAATCTTATCTATATTTCCTTCAATTCCCTCTACCGATTTCACTACAGTTGTATCGATTTCCTCTTTATTAAGTACGTTTTTGACTGAATTAAACAAGATTTCATTGACTAGCGTTGACTTACCACTACCCGAAACTCCTGTTACCCCTATAAATTTCCCGAGTGGGAATTTCACACTAACGTCCTTTAGATTATTTTTTCTCGCTTTTTTAATAACGATATTTTCACCGTTACCTACTCTTCTTTCTGAAGGTACAGCTATTTTTTTGCGACCAGATAGATAAGCACCTGTTATAGAATTCTCATTCGCCATTATTTCATCAGGTGTTCCAACAGCAACTACTTGTCCTCCATGTTCACCTGCTTTAGGTCCTATATCAACAATATAGTCACAAGCTAACATCGTATCCTCATCGTGCTCTACTACTAATACGGTATTTCCTAAATCTCTCATAGAAAGCATAGTATTAATAAGTTTTTCATTATCTCTTTGGTGTAGACCTATTGAAGGTTCATCAAGAATATAAGTAACCCCCATAAGTTTCGAACCAATTTGCGTTGCTAGACGTATACGCTGAGCTTCTCCTCCTGATAGTGTTCCAGACGATCTATCAAGTGTTAGATAATCTAAACCAACATCATTTAAAAACTGTAATCTAGATTTAATTTCTTTAAGTACTAATCTAGCTATTGCATAATCTTTTTCACTTAGCTTTATATTTTGGAAAAATTCGTAACTATCTTTGATAGACATCTCACAAACTTCTGCAATATTTTTTTCTGCGATATACACTGATAAGATTTCTGGTTTCAAACGTTGACCTTTACAACTACGACATGAATCTTCTTTAATATACTTAGCCATAGCTTCTCTTGTTGCTCTAGTCATTCCTGATTTATAACGTCTAAGGATATTATTTGCTACTCCTTCAAAATATACTATACGTGAGCGCATTACACCTTCATCATTAATATATTTGTGAGTAATTTCTTCTTGATTATTTCCATATAAATAATTTGTTGTTGTTCATTGTTTAAGTCTTTGAATGGAGTATCCATATCAATTCCGAAGTGTTCACATGCACATCTAATTAAACTTGGATAATATGTCGAAGTCGCATTATTATAAACTAATATTGCACCTTCATTTATCGTTAAGTCTTTTTGAATAATTTTGTTAACATCTACCGTTTCGTGCATCCCTAAACCATCACACTCAGGACAAGCACCTTGTGGATTGTTAAACGAGAAGATACGAGGCTCTAAATCACCTAAAGTGAAATCACAATGTTTACAACTATATTTTGTTGAAAATAGCTGTGTAGTTTCTTCTTTAACATCATCTATTTCTACTAAGTCATTATTAGAAAGATTTAATGAAGTTTCTAATGAATCTGCTAAACGTGTTTCAATTCCTTCTTTAATAACTATCCTATCAATAATTACACTAATAGAATGTTTTTTATTTTTATCCAATTCTGGAATATCTCCAACTTCGTATAATTCACCATCAATTTTAAAACGAATATATCCATCTTTTATTAGTTTATCTATTAATTTTTTGTGCGTACCTTTTTTATCTTTAACTACAGGTGCAACTATTTGGATTCTACTACGTTCTGGCATTAACATAATAGCATCTACGATTTGACTTATTGAACTACTCTCAATCTTTTCATGATGATTAGGACAGTAGATTTCTCCAATTCTTGCATAAAGTAGACGCAAGTAATCATAAATTTCTGTTACTGTTGCTACTGTTGATCTAGGGTTTTTTGATGTTGTTTTTTGATTTATTGATATTGCTGGTGATAATCCTTCGATAAGATCAACGTCAGGCTTTTCAAGATTCCCTAAGAATTGTCTTGCATATGCACTTAGACTTTCCACATAACGACGTTGTCCTTCAGCATAGATAGTATCAAATGCCAACGAACTTTTACCACTACCACTTAATCCAGTAATAACAACAAACTGATCACGTGGAATTTCTAAGTTTATATTTTTAAGATTATTTTCCCTTGCTCCTTGTATTACAATTTTATTTTTCTTTTGCATAAATTACCTCAAATGATTCTATACAATCAAATTTTCATTTTTTCTAAGCAAAGACTATTCTAAAAATATCAAATTTCTCTAATATTTCATTTTCTTCTTGTCTTCACTCAACTCTCTTATTATAACATAAATACAAATGAATATTAAAAAAAGAAAGTTCTGAAATATAATTTCAAAACTTTCAAAAGTATAATAAATGATACGACAATCGATGGAAAAAAAGATTAGCAAATTTATCCTGTATAAAAATTGAGTATCCTATAATATATCAGAGATTAAATAATATCTTCTAAATTTTTTTATAATTGTTTTCAAATTATTTTCTACATCATTTATATTACTACCTATACTACTTAATAATTCATTCATATTCTCTTCAAAATCCTTAGGGAGAATTTTAGCATGTTCTTTAGCATAGTCTATCATTCTCTTTTCTCCTGGATGAGTAAGTTCATTTACTGCAAATATAATATCAAAATATGATTCTATAAAAGCCGAAATACGGTGATTTACACTTACAAGATCCCCTCGATTAAGTGCCTTTAAAATCTGCTTATCATAAGATGGTAAATTTCCAGTTAATAAACGAAAATTTTTCAAAATAATATTTTCTTTTAACTCTTTTGAGAATGGTACTGAAAATCTTTCTTTTATTCTATAAAATTCTTTATGTGGATCATATAGAACTTTACTATTTATCAAATTATGCAAAAAGCATGTTGTATATCCGTTATTCGCTTGATGTTTTTCAACAACATTTTCTATAATATTCTCAAAAATCATTTATATTTCTATAAATAATATCTAAATCTATTCCATTAGATAAAAGTACAATTATCTTCTACTTCCCAAAAATTGATTTTCTAACTCAATATAAGAACAATATTTACCTAAAATTAATTTTTCTTACATCTTTATTAGGTATATTTCCACAATAAATATATAGGTCATAATCAGAACTTCTGTCATAGTTATTACCACTTCTAGATCCACCTAATACTATCGCCGTTATTTCTGGTAATTTAGTAAATTCAAACCAAAGACTATTAAATACTTCCATTTCATTATCCTTCCTACGTCGATATAATTACTATTACATATTATTCTAACATACATCCTTATTTGTTTATATACATATTTTAAACTTTTACTAAATATTAAGAAAAAATGGAGTGACTCAAAAATCGTGATTTCTGAGAAATCAGTTTTGTCGAGTCACCCTCACAAAGATTCTGGGTCTATAATAAATACGGCTGATATTTATTATCAACCGTATTTATTATAGATCCAGAAAAAACAGTAAACCTTTTTTGATTTACTGTTCTTGTATTAGTTATGTTTAATTGTTACTTCAATAAGCTGGTGTTTATTCCTATTTCTTACATAATTCGACTAAATGTTCAACAACATTTAATTTCCTCATTGTCATGGTTATTGAAAGCTGTTTTTCAAGATAATTAGTATTCAATCTTTTGGGACTTGCATCTCTTGGAAGATATATATATAAACATTCAGAACCAATAATAAACTTTTCATCTCCAAAGTCTTTATTTTTCCAGTTTTTTTAGTTCATCTTCTCCCATACTATCGTTAGTGAATACTAAATGTATTCTTGAAAAATCATAATTTTCATTAAACGGATTTTCCTCAATAGCTATCTGTAATTGATTTTTTTCTTTTATAATGACACTTAAATCTGCTCCTATTTCTTTAGCTATTGTGTCATGAATTAACTTTGCTGTTTCCCCTTTTGACAACTCTGTTTCCAAAATAACATTACCACTTTGAATATAAGTCTTTACTTTTTTTAGTCCTACTTTTTCAAGTATCTCTACCAAAAATGACATTTTAGGTATTCTATTTTTTCCTGTCGGTGTTACTCCTCTCAACCCCTATGGTTAAGGGGAACATATCCAACATTGGCTCTCGTTTGTGGGAAGATATCAACGGTTTTGTCTGTTCGTGAGAACATATCAACTCAAATCATTTCATGGTTAATCCCTTATCAATGGCTTCCTGAATAATCTTATGACAACATACCCCCCAAAGGATTGTTTTCCTTACAAAGCGAATTTTTCATTGCTCCAGTTATGGCATTTGCTTCTTTAACGGTTTTCGCACCATGCTTTACAACTGCTTCAATTACCTGATCTTCTGTGACTTTGCTGCAATAACAAGCATACTTAGGATCTGCATCTTTCTTAAACCAGATAGGAACCCTAACTTGGTCTTTTAAGAATTTTATTTCTTTATCTAAGTTATAGTAAATAACGTCGTAGTCCTCATTCATGCATATCTTATATTGATCTCCATCAACGGCATTACGATAATCATCTGTCACCAAGTGTTCAACGGTTATCCTACTAACTGTTACTCCTTCATTATTACAGACAGGGCAACTCTCCTTTGTTCTATTTAAATTTTGTGTGATACATTCACAGCAACATTCATCAATAACTTTCAATTACATAACCTCCATATCTTTAAAACCATTTAATTCAAGATAAATCCCAACCAGTTTTCATTTATAGTTTTTAAATTAAAAAATACCCCTTGATTGTATCGTCAATTATCGGTATCATTCAAGGGGTAAATAGGAAAAATAGTTTATAGATTCTTTACATTCAAAGCTCTAAAAGCATTTAATACTGCGATGATAGTTACACCTACATCTGCAAATATAGCTGCCCACATAGTAGTTATTCCAAAAGCACTCAAAATAAGAACAATTATTTATTCCAATTGCAAATACTATGTTTTGATGTGCAATTTTTAGTGTCTTTTTAGAAATCTTCATTGTAGTAGCAATTTTCGATGGCTCATCAGTCATAATTACAACATCAGCAGCTTCAATGGCCGCATCAGAACCTAAACCACCCATTGCTATTCCAATGTCTGCACGAGCTAATACAGGTGCATCATTGATTCCGTCACCAACAAAGGCAAGTTTACCTTTTTTTAGATTTTTTTGCGAAAAATAATTCTTCTAGTTTTTTTCAACTTTGTCTGCTGGCAACAGTTCTGCATAAACCTTATCAAGCCCAAGCTCTTTAGCAACTTTTTGAACCAATACTTTTTATTATCACCTGTCAACATAACTGTTTGTTTAATATTAGCTGCCTTAAGTTCCTTGATTGCTTGTGCTGAATCTTCCTTTTACCTCATCGGCAATTACAATGTAACCTATATATTTGTTATTAACAGCAACATGTACAATAGTACCGATTAGCTCTCCCTTGAAATAAGGGATATCCATCATTTTCATAAGTTTGATATTTCCTACCATAACCTTTTTGCCATCTACTGTTGCAATAACACCATGACCTGATATCTCTTCTACATCTGAAATACGTCCATTGTCTATTTCTTTGCTATATGCACGTTTCAGTGAAAGTGAAATCGGATGATTGGAATAGCTTTCCGCATGTGCAGTTAATTCTAGTAGCTCTTCTTTGGAAACTCCTTCTGGATGAATTTCCTGTACATTAAATACACCTTTCGTTAGTGTTCCAGTTTTATCAAAAACAACAATTTCAGTTTCTGCTAATGCTTCTAAATAATTACTACCCTTGACTAAAACACCTTTTTTTGAGGCTCCACCTATTCCACCGAAGAAACTCAAAGGAATTGAAATAACTAAAGCACACGGACAGGATACCACAAGGAATGCTAGTGCTCTATATATCCAATCACTAAAAGTCGCCCCGTCTATAACAAGAGGTGGTATAATAGCTAGAAAAACTGCAATTATAACCACAACCGGTGTATAATATCTCGCAAACTTCGTAATAAATTGTTCTGAATTGGATTTTTACTACTTGCATTTTCAACTAAATCAAGAATTTTACTTACAGTAGATTCTCCAAATTCCTTGGTAACCTCTGCTGTAATAACCCCATTAATGTTGATGCACCCACTTAGGATATCACTTCCAACTTCTACTTCACGAGGAACAGATTCGCCTGTTAGTGCCGATGTATCAATCATTGAACTTCCCTCAATTACCTTGCCATCAAGAGGAATTTTTTCTCCTGCTTTAATTACAATAATATCTCCAATTTGTACTTCATCTGGGTCAACTTTGACAAGTTCATCACCTTTTTTAACATTTGCATAATCTGGTCGAATATCCATAAGGCTTGCAATTGACTTTCTCGACTTGCCAACTGCATAGCTTTGAAACAGTTCTCCAACTTGATAAAACAGCATAACTGCAACACCTTCAGGATACTCACCAATAAAAAAATGCACCAATTGTTGCAATACTCATTAAAAAAATTTTCATCGAAAAACTTGACCTTTAAAAAAATATTTTTTTACAGCTCTTTTTACAACATCTCCACCTACAATAATGTAACTTATTATAAAGAGAGCAATCTGTAACCATTCGTTATTTAAACTAAGCAATACTGCTGTAGCTAACACGGCTGCACCAATAATTATTCGCCATAGTCGTTTTGTCATACTAAATAGCCTCCTTTAAGCCTTTTTCATAGTTGTATCGGGTTCGATTTTTTTAACTATTTTTTTTCGGCCTCTGCTATTATTTTTTTGGCATTTTTTTCATCCTCACCATCAATAACGAGTTTTGTGGTCATAAAGTTAACAGTAGCTTCTTTCACTCCATCAAGCTCATTAATAGCCTTTTCCATTTTTGCCGCGCAATTTGCACAATCTAAATCTTCAAGTATAAATTTCTTTTTCATTATTAAATCCTCCTAAATATTATTTGTAATTTTATTTTGAATACTACAAGTCTTTTTCAAATTTTCTTGAAGCATTGCTCATTTGAAATGAAGACTTAAATATATGCCCAAATATCTTCAAAAAATATTCTATTCTACCGCATTACTACTTCTCGTTGATATGAATTAGACCTTGGTCAAATATTTCTCTTACATGATCATCAACTAATGAATAATATACTACTTTGCCTTCTTTTCTGTTTTTCACTAAATTAGCTTGTTTTAAGACTCTCAGCTGATGGGAAATTGCTGATTGTGTCATGTTAAGTAATACAGCGATATCACAAACACACATTTCAGCTTCATGTAAAGCCCATAATATCCTGATTCGTGTTGAATCTCCAAATACTTTAAATAATTCTGCTAGATCATAAAGGCTTTCTTCTTGAGGCATTTTATCTCTAACTTGATTTACAATATCCTCATGAATTACATTGCAGTCACATCTTTCAATTGAATTAAATTTTTTAGTCATATTATCACCTCTTTTTAAATCATTTTATCTGATTACTTGAACAAGCATTCATGCGTTGTATATTTATTATATTATTATTTTTCTCTTGTGTCAATAGTTATATGAGCATTTATTCAAGTGTTTTTATATTATTTAAAATATCTCAAAAACATCTACTACGACATTAGTACAGTCCTTTCTCGGTATCCTGTTCCATACATATCCTTTAAACAATTCCTTAAAATAAAGACTTCTCCTTCGTACAAGTTTTCGGTTTCTTTAATAGCTTCATCTAACAGCTTATTACATCACTCATGTGGTCAACTCCTTATCAATAACCTTATAAACAACATTTTTGATAATATCACATGTATAAATCATGTAAAAGTCAATGCAAAAACCGCCAATCAAGAGAACCTAACTCTTAATTGACGGTTTATATTAGTATTAAATCATACTTCCATTTCAATTCCAGATTTAAAGCATATTACAAAGTGGTCATCATAAACACTAACATTCTGGATAATCTTCCTTACTAGGGTATCATCATAACGTGTAACCATTACTGGAACATAAGCTATAAATTTCGTCTTTAAAATGTCCGTTATTTGCAGTTAATATGTTGGGTACATTTTCTAGCACAAAATACTTCGGTCTAACAACACTAACTACCTCAAAAAAATATTTAAATAAATAATTACGTGGATCATCCATTATTTTTCTTTTCCCTTTCTGAGAAAATCCTTGACAAGGTGGTCCCCCAACAATTACGTCTATATTTTTATACTCATTAAAAACATCATCAATATCTAATTTTGAAATATCTTCATTAATCATTTTCACTTTAGGATGATTTTTTTTATAAGAATTAGCTATAGAATAGTCAACTTCATTTGCTAAAACAATTTCAAATCCTGAGTCAAAAAATCCTTTATATAGTCCACCAACTCCAGAAAACAAATCAATAACTTGTCTTTTCATCTTCTACCCTCATATTCGCTAATTTAGCATATTTTTCTTCTAATTCAACACCAATAAAATTTCTATTTAATCTATAGCTTGCAATTGCAGAAGAACCGCTTCCTAGAAATGGATCTACTACTAAATCGCCCTCATTTGAAAGCAATCTTATAAAAATGTTCGAATAATATAATTGGCTTTTGTGTTGGATGTTTACCTAATTTCTTTTCCCTAGCAGTCGTGACAGATGTTTCAATATAGTCTAGAACCAATTTACCTTTATTATTGAATGTTCCTGTTTTTGTTTTATAAGTAAAATATATCCAGCACTCATTTGAATTAACAAAATGTAAATTCATATTTCTAGGCATTGGATTTGTTTTGTGCCAAATTCCAGTGGTTTTATAATAAAAACCAAATTTATTTGCTATTTCAACAAGAGTTTCAACCCTTAATATTGACATAAAAACTATCATGGAAGCACCATTCTTAAGTATCCTACTTGATTCTTTAAAAACAATCTCATATGGTCTTTCCAATCATTAAAATCTAAATCATCCCAACCAGCAGCACCAAAAAAATTAGAACGCATTTTTTGTAGATTTGTATCTCTCCCGTTCATGAAATTCGCAATATTATATGGAGGATCTGTAATAATTAAATCAACCGTAGATGAGTCTAACTTCCTCAATTCTTCTATGCATTCTCCATTTATTATTTCAATCATTTTTAATACACTCCATAATTTCTGATATGTCGCAATCCAATGCATCACAAATTCTGAGCAAAATATCGGTAGTTACATTCTCACCATTCTTTAATTTATAAAATGTACTCCTACTTACATTTGCTTTTTCCATAAGCTCATTATGTTGCATATCTAAATCAATAAGAAGAAGTATTTATACAACAAATATAATAGAAAATTATAATAAACATCTAAAAAAAGGAATAAAGAAAAAAGAGCAATTCCCCAATGAACAATCCCTAAACAGATATGTTTGTGTATCCGCGTGTGAATATAACGTAAAATATGCAGGTATATCGCACTACGGCTTTAGTATAGCGAAAGAAGAATTAGAGAATATGATAGAAGAAATATATATAAACTAGCTTTTATTCCCTTCTAGAGTTTAGATTTTTTTCTATGATTTTTGTCAAGAACAAGGGCAAGCCTTCTTTGAATTCTTGACAAAAATCTCTCGAAAAATCTTATTAAACTCTAAGGAATAAAAGCCATAAAACTAATAAAATTTAAATAGTTAACTTTATTTAAAACCTCAGATTATGTTTACACAAAAATCTTGACACTGCCTTATCCTTCCTACGTCGATATAATTACTATTACATATTATTCTAACATACATCCTTATTTGTTTATATACATATTTTTAAACTTTTTACTAAATATTAAGAAAAATGGAGTGACTCAAAAAAATCGTGATTTCTGAGAAATCAGTTTTGTCGAGTCACCCTCACTAAAGATTCTGGATCATAATAAATACGGCTGATATTTATTATCAACCGTATTTATTATAGACCCAGAAAAAAACAGTAAACCTTTTTTTTGATTTACTGTTCTTGTATTAGTTATGTTTAATTGTTACTTCAATAAGCTGGTGTTTATTCCTATTTCTTACATAATTCGACTAAATGTTCAACAACATTTAATTTCCTCATTGTCATGGTTATTGAAAGCTGTTTTTTTCAAGATAATTAGTATTCAATCTTTTTGGGACTTGCATCTCTTGGAAGATACATATATAAACATTCAGAACCAATAATAAACTTTTTCATCTCCAAAGTCTTTGTTTTCCAGTTTTTTTAGTTCATCTTCTCCCATACTATCGTTAGTGAATACTAAATGTATTCTTGAAAAAAATCATAATTTTTCATTAAACGGATTTTTCCTCAATAGCTATCTGTAATTGATTTTTTTCTTTTTATAATGACACTTAAATCTGCTCCTATTTCTTTAGCTATTGTGTCATGAATTAACTTTGCTGTTTCCCCTTTTGACAACTCTGTTTCCAAAAATAACATTACCACTTTGAATATAAGTCTTTACTTTTTTTAGTCCTACTTTTTTTCAAGTATCTCTACCAAAAAAATGACATTTTAGGTATTCTATTTTTTTCCTGTCGGTGTTACTCCTCTCAATAGTGCAATTACTTCCATATTCTAAACCTCCAAATACTTTTATACTTTTTATACAAGTTATATTATAGATTTTTTTCAATCAAAAATTTATAGGTCTAACTCGTTTCTCTTTACCTGTGTTAGTCATTTTTTTCTTGTTCCTGTAACTGCTCTATATTTGTAAAGTTTTGCAAATACTGTTACGCTATATTATCCATATCATACAATTTCTTATACTTATCATTTGTTGCATAAAGTTCACTATGAGTCCCATCCATCTCTATTTCTCCATCTTTAATGAATATTATTCTATCCATATATTCGATAGAGTTTAAATGATGGGTAATCCATACAATTGTTTTATCTTTACTAGATTCAAAAATTGTAGTTAACAGTTCATGTTCTGTCTTTGGATCTAATCCTACAGTCGGTTCATCTAATAGTAATAATTCATTATTTTGAATTATACTTCTAGCGAATGCTATACGTTGACGCTCTCCTCCAGAGAACCTACTTCCTGTTTCAAATACATTTGTATCTATTCCATCAGGAAGGCTTTGTAGTAGTTTAGACAATTGAGATTTTTCCAAACTCTCGTTAATTTTATCTTCAATTTCATCTTCTTCTATTCCCGAATCTAAAAGTGAAAGTTTAAGATTTTCTCTAATCGTCATATCGAATAGATATGGTTTTTGGTTTAAAAGTGAAATCTCTGTACCTAACATTGTTTCTGTTGGTTTTTTATCAAGAACAATAATCTCACCTTGATAATCTGTATAAGTACCTGTTAATAACTTCACCAATGTAGATTTCCCTACACCACTTCTTCCTAATATTGCTACTTTCTCACCTTTTTTAATAGAAAGTGATAAGTTATTTAAAATAGTTTTACCTTTTTCATATTCAAAAGTTAAGTTTTTGACATCAATAATATTACCATCAGAATTTTTTGCATTAACTACTTCGACTTTTTCATCATCTTCTTGAGCATAAAATTCTTTACTCTATTTATTGAAACTTCATAACCTGGAATGTGAGCTACTGCTTCACTCGTCATTACAGCCACACTAAGAACCGATAACACCATCATACAGAATGATGCAATATAGACATTTTCAATTACATTGTTAACTGTCATATTCCAACAACTATATATCATTAAGAAAGCTGTGGCACCTGCAAGTAGGTTAACAAAGTTTTCTCTTAAGTGAACGAATGTTTTAATTTTTCTTTCACGTTTTAAAAGTTTTTGTTCTTTAACTTGGTAGTCATCCATGAATTCATTTACTTTATTAGAAGAAATCCAATCGCTTAATCCGAAAATAGCACTAGTAAAATCGCGATATAAGTTATACTTAGCTTCCTTCATAATTTGGAAGTTCTTTCTAGTAATTGTAAGTGAAGCGAATGGTACTACAAAAATTATAAAAATTCCAAATAGTGTTGCTAATAGAGCATAATTCATATCATACCCAAACATTACTGTAATGAAAATTACATATAATACTAATGAAATAATACTTGGGAATATTGTTTTTAGATAGATATTTTGCATATTTTCAATATCTTCAGAAATAATACCTAGTAAATCTCCAGATTTATATTCTTTTTTCAATTTCAATGCTTTAGGTTCTAATATTTTATATACTCTACTACGCATTTTTTCTATTATTCCTAAAACTAAATTGTGACTCACTAGCCTTTGAATATAAGCAAATGTAGATTGTGCTAATGAAAATGTTCTTGTTAATACTGTAGGTACCTGTAGCATTAGGATATTTCCTATTTGTAATGATGCTTTACTTATTAAGTAACCCGATACGTACATTAACGCCGCTCCACTAATAACAGACATTAATCCTAAAAAGACTACTCCGCTCATTACACCTTTATTCTTTTTAAGTTCTTTTCTTATTATTGAATTATTGTTCACTATAACTACCTCCTACTAGATTAGCTTTCAATTCTTCGAAACGTGGTGAATTTTTAAATTCAGCAACTTTCTCAAAATCACTAACCTTTCCTTGTTCTAGATTTAACACATAATCTACATTATTCAACCAGTGTAGTCTATGTGTAGCTATAATTACAGTTCTACCCTTAAATAATTCTAGTAGTTTTTCTTTAATCTCAAACTCTGTTTCTATATCTAGATGACTTGTAGGTTCATCTAAAATAATTACTTCTCTATTACTAATTAATGCTCTAGCGATAGCAATACGTTGCGCTTGACCACCACTTAATTCTTGACCACCTTCTCCAATATTAGTGTCGTAGCCTTGTGGTAATGTAGTGATGAATTTATCTAAACCTACTAACTCACTAATTTCTTTTAAATGATCTTCACTTATATTCTCATTAGAATAGAATAATATATTGTTTCGAATTGTATCTGGAAAAATATAAGGGAATTGTGATATATATGAGATATTATTTGACCAGTGAACATTTTTTAGATTTGTAACTTCATCATTAATTAATATCTCACCTTCACTCTGTTCATTAAAACCAGATAATAACGAGATTAATGAAGTTTTTCCACTTCCGCTTTGTCCTACAAGACAAATCTTTTCACCTTTGTTTATCGATAAAGTGATATTATCAAGAATTTTTTTGTCATCTTTTATTAATCCTACATTTTGTAGTTTTATACTTTCTACACTTTCGATAGAAGATTTCTGAGATTTATTTTTCTCGTTATCCACTATCATTCGATTAATATCTTCATAAGCCATTTGACCATCAAGCGTAGCATGATAGTCTGTCGCAGCTTGTTTCATTGGTAGGAAAAATTCTGGTGCTATTAATAACACAGTTAGCGATGGTAATAATACTGTATCTCCATCTAATAATAGAATCCCTAATCTAACAGCTAAAAGTGCAATTGCGATTGTTGTTAAGAAATCAAGTGCAAAGCTGTTTAAAAAAGCTACACTAAGTGTCTTCATAGTACTTTGACGATACTCTTTATTTTTCTTTTCCATAATAGGTAAGTAGTTTTTACTTACTCCTAAGAATTTTAAAGTTTCTACTCCTCGAATTGTATCGATAAAGTTATTAGATAATGCTCTATATTTTTTATACTGTCTATTCGCCATATCTCTAGCGTTAATTCCTAATAGTATCATAAAAATAACGATAACAGGAATTACAGATATTATCATTAAGGCTGATACATAATCTGTATAGAATATAAAAATCACTACTAAGGTTGGGATAATAGCTCCACGGATTTGTTTTGATACATTTAGTTCAAAATACTGTTTTACTTTTCCTATTCCATCAATCGCTAATGTCACTAGTTTTCCTGATCCTTCTCTTGAGGTAAAATCAGGTCCTAAGTCAAAGTAACTCTGAAGTAATTTTCTTCTAAGTTCTGTTTCAAACTTAATTGCATGATTTTCAGTAAAATATTGTTGTAAGTGTAAGAACACTATTCTAAAAATAAAACCTATTAAAAAAAGAACACTATCTCTTACTACATTATCAAAATTTTTATCAAAAAGTCCAACTATGGCTTTTGCTAAAAAAGCAGCTTGTATAATTATACAAGCTGCTTCGAATATTGATAATATTAACAGTGTCAATGTAAGACTTTTTTTAACAGGAAGTTTTAATTTTGCTTCCTTTTTTTTCATTGACTAATACTCCAATTCATCTTCTTTAGTTAGTCGTTTTCTAAAAATAGAATATGACCAAACTTGGTATCCTAAAACGAATGGCAATAGGAATAATGCAACTATTGTCATAAGTCTTAGAGTGTATACTCCACTCGCAGCATCATAAATAAATAGTGATTGACTAACATCATTACTGTTTATTATAGCACGTGGGAACATACCTGCGAAGACACTTAGAGTTAGGAACGCTAAAGTTCCTGATGTACTTAAGAACGCACCTAAGTCACGACCTTTGAAGTTTAAAACAAATGATAACACGAATAATGCTACCGCTACTAATGCTAATACTAAACCAACATAGTAGTTTGTTGTAAAGATATCTGTTTTAAATAATGCCCAAATAGCAAATACTAATGTTACTACTGCAGCAAATGGGAATAATAATGCAGATGTTGCACGAGCTGCATTTCTTAATTCTCCTGTAGTTTTAAGAGCTAAGAATTGAGCTCCGTGAACTAACATTAGAAGTAACATCATTATTCCTCCAAGAATAGTAAATGGAGATAATAATCCTAAAAAACCATCAACTAAGTTTTTCTTAGCATCAAGGTTTGCTCCTGTCATGAAGTTAGCTACTGCAACTCCCCATAATACTGGAGGAAGTAAGCTACCTACAAACATTGCTATATCGAATGATTTAATCCAAGCTCTATTATCACCTAATTTACCTCTAAATTCAAATGATACGCCTCGTAAGATTAACGCTACTAACATTAATACAAATGCGATATAGTAACCACTGAATAATTTACCATACCAGATAGGGAAAGCTGCGAACATCGCTCCACCACCTGTTAATAGCCAAACTTCATTTGCATCCCAGAAAGGACCAATTGTATTGAAGTAAACACGTTTATCTTCATCAGTTTTACCTAGTACTTGAGCTAGAACCCCAACTCCGAAGTCATATCCTTCTAATACGAAGAATCCTGTAAATAGTATTGTAATAAGTAAGAACCAAATATTTGGTAAAGCTACTGACCAATCCATACTATGCTACCTCCTTCACAGTTGTTTCTTTTTTATTCAATGTGTATCTAAACGCGATAAATTGTGCAATACCTAAAATTGTATATAATACACAGAATACTAATAGTGAGAATAATACTGATGCTCCTGAATTTGGAGAAACTCCTGATTCAGTAGCCATTACTCCAAAGATTAAGAATGGTTGACGACCCATTTCAGCCATTATCCAACCACAAGCAGTAGCAACTTCAGCTACTAGTAAAGTCCATGGCATAAGTTGTAAGAACCAACGTTTTTTAGTTTCAGTTCTCTTGAATGCATATATTGTTCCAAGTAATGACATTAATATTAAGATACCTACAGCACCAGACATTACTCTGAATGAGTAATAAATTGTTGGAACGTGTGGTGTGTAATCAATGTGTTTTCCAACTACTGGATAATATTTTTCATCCATTTCTTTTTGAAGAGATTTCATACCTTTAAGGCTTCCTTCAAATTTATCATATGCTAAGAAGCTTAACATACCTGGAACTTCAAGGTAATGTTCTGCTTTTTGTTGTTTTTGATCGATTGTTGCTAACACTGAGAAAGGTGCTGAATTTCCAGTATCCTCGTAAAGAGCTTCAGCTGCTGCAACTTTCATAGGATATTCTCTTACTAAATATTGCATTTGAGAGTGTCCTGTTACAAATAATCCTAATGAACCAATTAAAGCAGCTACGATAGAAACTTTAAATGCTTTTCTGAAGATTTCAACTTCATGATTACGAAGCATTTTCCAAGATGCAATACCTGCAATTGTGAATGCCCCTACTGTTAACGCCATCGTTACTACGTGAGGAAATTGGTTCCATAAGTATGGGTTTTTAACGATTGCAAAGAAGTCAATCATTTCTGCTTTCTTACCAATTACGCTATTCTCAACATATTTAACACCTACTGGGTGTTGCATGAATGAGTTAGCTGATAAAATCCAGAACGCTGACATAAGTGTTCCTATACTTACTAACCAAATACACATTACGTGTAATTTCTTATTAATTTTCTCCCAAGAGAAAAATCCAAATACCGATAAATGTAGACTCAAGATAGAATGCAAGCAATGCTTCTACCGCAAGTGATGGTCCAAAAACATCCCCTACAAATGAAGAATATTCAGACCAGTTCATACCAAATTGGAACTCTTGAAGAATACCTGTAACAACCCCAACAGCAAAGTTAATTAGGAATAAGTGCCCAAAGAACTTCGTAATTCTTTTGTAATGCTCATCGCCAGTTTTAACATAAATACTTTCAAAAATTGCGATTAAGAACACCATACCTATAGTAATAGGTACAAAGAAGAAGTGGAACACTGTTGTTGCTGCGAATTGTATCCTAGCAAGAATAAGCGGATCCAACATAGATATACCTCCTTATATGTGTTATTTATATTTAATTGTAAATATTATATTATTATTGTATAACATAGTTTTTATTATGGCAAAACAAAAATGATAAAAAGTAGTACTTTTCCTACATTTTACCATTTTTCGTTCACAATTTGTTCACAATTAGCGATGAATTGTATATTATCACCTGGTCGAACATTCTATTTTTTAATTTTTTTTATATTTTAGCTATGCGTTACTCCCAAGAATAAACTCACAATTAGTATCACTAGTACCAAAATACAAATTCTTACAAATTTGTAGTCTTTTTTTCTTCAATATAGACATACAGCAAACCTAATATACGTAGTACAGGTGTTAGTATTAAAAGAAATATACCAAACATTAAGTACGAATAATAATTAAATAATACTAAACCTCTTAGCATCTCACTAAACGTATATCTTTCTATTGTTAATACTCCATCTGCTCCTTGTATAAAACTAAGTATTATTCCTGTTATAATAAAGAATGAACTTATAAAAACTCCTATTTTTATAATATTTGCAATTACTATATTTATATCTCTTTTTTCATTCATATTAAAGCACCCCCAGACCTTTCAGTAACATATTTATGATAGTAAATAGTAAGATTGGAAGGAAAATATAACGAATATACTTTGCATCTAATCTTTGCATTACTTTTGCACCAGTTCTTGATCCAATCAACGTACCAATCGCTATTGGTGCTGCTACTGCTGGATTAATAGTACCATTAAAGAAATATATTAACGCACTTGCTGTTGCAGTAACTCCCATCATGAAGTTACTTGTTGCAGTGCTTACTTTTATCGGAAGTTTCATATAAGTATCTAAGGCAACTACTTTAAATGCTCCACTACCAATTCCAAGTAATCCACTGGCAAATCCAGCTCCAAACATTACTAATGATCCTTGTGGAACATTCGTAACATTGTAGTCTATTGTTTTATTTATTGCTTTATCATAGTATGATGAATTAAGTTTATATTTTTCTGCATATTTATCATTTTCTACTTTTTCTTCTTCTTTTTTCACCTTAGTTATTAAACCTGTTTTTTTCAACATACCATAAAAAGAATTCAATAGTATTAAAGAGAAGAAAATATATAATAATCTAGATGAAAATACTCCAGCCATAAGAGCACCTACTACTCCTCCTGCTGTAGTAAATACTTCTAAAAGCATACCTACTCTCATGTTACTAACATGATCTTTTACAAATGCTATCGCTGAACCACTACTTGTTGCGATAACCGCAACAATACTCGCTCCAATAGCATATTTAATATCAAATCCAAATAAAATTGTTAATGCAGGTGTGATAATAATTCCACCACCTAACCCTACTAAAGAGCCTAAGAAACCTGCAAAAACTGCTATCAACATAAATTGTAATATTTCTACCATTGTTTCTCCTTTTAATCTTTAGAGTACACTACTAGTACATTATTACTAACTTCTAATTTAATTTCCTCATTATTTTTAAATTCGTTACTTGTAGCATTAGGGCGATTTAATGTTAGAAATAAATTTTCGACTTCATATTTAGAATTTTTTATTGTCATTAAAGTATCTTCATAAATAGGTACTATTGAGAAATACTTATATCCTTCTATTCTTTCAAAAAAATATTTAATCCTTTTTTAGCTATTGTAATAATATTATTATCATCTATTATTCTAATTTTAATGTGATGATATTTCTTATTATTAAGTAAAAGTATGTTACCAAAGAAGTGATCAAGTCTTCTTCCTGTAGCACCGTAAATATCTATTACCTCAACCTCTTTAAACAATTCTAAAATATGCTCTAACGCAAATTCTGCATCAGTTAAATCTTCACTACTTTTCACTTTAAAGTACTTAGATTTTTCTTCAACATCTCTTTTTTGTTCTAAAGTAATCGAATCAAAATCCCCACAACTTAATATTGGATTAACTCCATTGTTAAGCAAGTACAACGCGCCTTTATCTACTCCACACCATAAGTTAGACGAAAGGATTTCCTTTGGAAATACTCCCCCTAACATTATGTTTATTTTTTTCATATTCATTATTTTAACAACTCACCTAATGTATTTTCTTTATTGCTTGCTCCGAATAAGAATGAACCACAAACTAATAAGTCTGCACCTTTATCTCGACAAGCTTTTGATGTTTCTGTATTTATTCCACCATCTACTTCTATTAAAAAGTTATAATTTTTTTCTTCTCTAAGTTTTGCTAGTTCTTCAATTTTTTCTAACATCTCAGGAATGAATTTTTGTCCACCGAATCCTGGATTTACAGTCATAATTAAAACATAATCCAATTTTGGCAATAGGTATTTAATACTCTCTATTGGTGTTTGAGGGTTTAGTACAATACCAGCTTTTTTACCCTTGTTTTTAATTACTTGAATAACTCTATCTGCATGATTAGTAGCTTCGATATGGAAAGATACCATATCACAACCTACGTTACAAATTGTTCAACGTAATTTTCTGGATTTGCAATCATAAGATGACAATCAAAAACTTTATCTGTTTTAGGGCGGATTGATTCAATTATTGGGAATCCAAATGAAATATTTGGAACAAAGTTTCCATCCATTACATCGATGTGAAACATATCAATACCAATATTTTCTAATTCTTTAATATCTCTTTCTAAGTTAGCAAAGTCTGCTGATAAAATTGAAGGTAATATTTTCTTCATCTTATCTCTCCTTTATATATTTTCTCTTTTGATTTTGTTTTTCCGTAAATAACACTTTGTAGTCTTCATAACGACTTTCTAATATTTCTTTACTTTCTACCGCTTCTTTGACTCCACATTGAACCTCTTCCATGTGATTACACGGTTTGAACTTACAATCATAATCGTTGAACTCTCTAAATAGATATTGCAAATCTTCTTTTTCAATAAATGTAATATCAAGTGAAGAGAATCCTGGAGTATCTGCAATATAGAAATCATCGATTTGATAAAATTCCGTATGTCTCGTAGTATGACGTCCACGGCCTAGATGTTTAGAAATTTCTCCAGTTTCAATATCTAAATGTTCTGCAAGCTTATTAATAAACGTCGACTTTCCTGCTCCAGATTGTCCTGAAATAGCTACATACTTCTTCGAAATGACTTCTTTTAATTTTTCAATATCCTCATCTGAGTTTGTAAATACTTGATATCCTATTTCATAGTAATAGTTCATTATTTCTTTCATTTTATTAAGCTCTTCGTCACTTAATAAATCAAGTTTTGTAAAGACAATAATGATATCTACATTACTATTTTCATTTAAACAAATCGTCTTATTCAGTAACTTACTAGAAAACTCAGGATCTTTTACAGATACTACAATTATACTGTAATCTATATTTGCTACCTTAGGTCGTAGTAACTCATTTTTTCTTTCTAATATTTCTACAACATACCCTGTATTATTATCACTTAATTGAATTTTTACATCATCTCCAACTAACGGCGTGATGTTTTCATTTCTGAAGTTTCCTCTTGCTCGGCAAGTAATCAACTCTCCAGAACAGTCTACATAATAAAATCCACTAAGTGCTTTTAAAATTTTTCCTTCTTTAGTCATGGTCCTCCTTTACCTTTACGGTATTTTTACTAACTACTTATTTAGTTTTTCTTTTATCTCTTCTTTAGTTTTTTCCGCTAATCTTAACATTTCAATAGAGTGTTCTTCTGAAAGTTTTGTCATAGTATCACCTGATACCATTCTTGCTACCTCTGCAATCTTTTGTTCTTCAGTCAACTCTCTAATAACAGTTAATGTTCTCTTATCAATGATTTCTTTACTAATTAATAAGTTAGTATCTGCCAAGGCTGTTGTTTGAGGTAAGTGCGAAATACATAATACTTGTGATCCTACTCCTAGTTGATACATTTTTTCAGCCATTCGTTGCGATACTCTTCCACTTACTCCAGTATCGATTTCATCAAATAATTGAAGTAGCTTCTATACTTCTTGAGAAGATTATTTTTAGTGCTAACATCACCCTAGAAAGTTCTCCACCTGAGGCTACTTTAGATAATGATTTTAAAGGTTCTCCTAAGTTTGCGCTAATCAGAATCTTAACATCATCTTTTCCTGTTGATGAGAATTCTTTTTCTTTAAAGTCAACTTTGATTGTACTTTTTTCCATATATAAAAATTTCAACTCATCTTGGATAAGTTTTTCTAATTTTAAAGCTGTATCTTTTCTTAAAGAACTTAACTCTTCAGCTAAAACTGTTACTTCTTCTTCAATCTTCTTACTTTCTTCTAGATAATTTTCAAAGTTTTCTTCATAATTTTCTAACTCATCTAATTCTTCTTTTATAGTTTCTGTGAAAAACTATTAACTCATTTAATGGTTTTTGAATATTTTTTTTCTCTAAAGTTTTTTTATCTTATCTAATCTATAGATTAATCTATCTAATTTTTTTTCTTCATCATATTCGATAACATCAGTATAACTAGATACTTCATATTTCAAATCGTCTAAGATATAGTATAAATTTGTAATTTCTTCATACTTTTCTTCAAAGTTTGAATTATATCTAGTTAGCTCTCCTAAATTAGATCTAATTTCTGCTAGTTTAGAAATAACACCATATTCTCCATCGATTCCTTCAGTAATACTATGAGCAAGGTTATTTACCTTCTCAAAGTTTTTCCAGATAGTCAATATCTTTTTCAAGTTCTAAGTCTTCATCTTTTTTTAGTTTCATCTGACTTAATTCTTTATATTGGAATTTCAAGAAATCTACTTTTTTTGAAGAACATCACTCTCTTGTTGTTTTTAAGTTATCAATTTTTTTCTTTTTATTATCTGATATTCTTTATACTTTTCTTTGTATTTTATATACACAGGTTGTATTTTTTCTTTATTGAATGAATCAACTAAATTAAGATGATTTTTCTCTACTAATAGAACTTGATTATCATGTTGTTCATGGATATCTAATAAATGAGCAGCTACTTTTTTTAATGTCGATAGGTTAACTATAGTTCCATTTATTCTACAGACACTCTTTCCACTACTATAAATGTCACGACGAACTACTATTACCTCATCTTCTAGATCTAAGTCTAATTCATTAAAAATTTCCTTAACTTCCTTATTCTTAGGAAAATCAAATACTCCTTCTACGCTAGCCTTTTCTTCACCATAACGTATATAAGAAGTTGAAGTTCTTTGACCTGATAATTGTGAAATTGCTGCTAGAATCATCGATTTTCCTGCACCAGTTTCTCCACTTAAGACAGTTAAACCATTTTTTAGTTCTATAGTAGCTTTTTCAATTATTCCAAATTGCTTAATATTTAACTGAATTAACATTGGCTCCTCCTCTATTTAAAGTGATTATGAGCATTGTTTACGATATGCTCGATATTTATATTTTTATTTTCTACTTCTTTATTTGCATTGTATTTTAATGTCATTAGGAATTCGATATTCCCTTCTCCTCCTGTTATTGGAGAATATGATAGATTCGTCATACTAAAACCAACACTATTTGCTAAAAGCAATACCTTTTCTACTACTTCAAGTTGAACTTTTTTATCTCGAACTATTCCGCCTTTTCCTACCTTATCTTTTCCAGCTTCGAACTGTGGTTTTACAAGAGCACAAACTTCTCCACCATCTTTTATAATTTCTGCAAGATTTGGTAGTATTAATGATAATGAAATAAATGAAACGTCGATTGATGCTATATCTATATCATAGACATCAAAATCTTCTTTTACTGAATGTCTGAAGTTAGTTTGTTCCATTACTTTTACACGTTCATCATTACGTAATTTCCAAACAAGTTGATTTGTTCCAACATCTAATGCATAGACAAACTTCGCACCGTTTTGTAAAGCGCAGTCCGTAAATCCACCAGTTGAAGAGCCAATATCAATCATTACCTTATCTTTAACATCAAAATTTAGTTCATTAATTGCTTTTTCTAATTTAAGTCCCCCGCGACTTACGTAAGGCATCTGTTTACCTTTAATTCTAAGTTCAGCAGTTGACTCAACCTTTTCTCCTGCTTTGTCGATTCTAATATTATCATTATAAACAATACCAGCCATTATCGCTCGTTTTGCTTTTTCACGTGATTCAAATAATCCTTGACTTACACAAAGGACATCAGCTCTTTCTTTTGCCATAATTACCTCTTTTTTGTTTACTAAGTGCGCTGTTAAAAATTTTCTTCAAAATATATACAGTCTTTTATTAATTTTACCATATTAATAACATTTTAGCTATGAGAATAGCAATGTTTATGTATTATTTCCAAGAGAATTCCAAAAAACTACAAAACAATGTTACGCGATTTAATTTAAATAAATATTTATCACAGATAGGATAAAAGGGGCTGACCCAAAAAGTCCTAAAATTTAACAAAGTTCATATGAGAACTCATAGACGCAGTGATTTATTGATATCTAATAAACTGTGCGGGGGTGACTCAACAAAATCGGTTTCTACGAAATCACGATTTTTGAGTCACTCCCACAAGCGAAGTATCAAGTATGTTAGATGCATATAAATAAGAAACGTCTTACTAAAAGTAAGATTTCAGGATAAAGTAGAAATATCTGAAGATTTAAAACAGTTTCTCTTCCAGTTTCAAAAGAAAAAGTAGAAAATAATCTAGTGTTATTATTATATTAAATACAAAGAGAAATACTCAAAAGTAACAAATAGTCTATTAGACGTTAGAAATTGTCTATTTACATATTATCTATTCCAAAAATTAATAAGAAGGAGTATTTATACAACAAATATAATAGAAAATTATAATAAACATTTAAAAAAAGGGATAAAGAAAAAAAGAACAATTCCCTAATGAACAATCCCTAAACAGATATGTTTGTGTATCAGCGTGTGAATATAACGTAAAATATGCAGGTATATCGCACTACGGATTTAGTATGGAGAAAGAAGAATTAGAGAATATGATAGAAGAAATATATATACTAGCTTTTTATTCCCTTCTAGAGTTTAGATTTTTTTCTATGATTTTGTCAAGAATAAAAAAATGATAAAAATAAGAATGTACAGTTTTGACAAAAATCTCTTGAAAAAAATCTTATTAAACTCTAAGGAATAAAAAGTCATAAGAACTAATAAAATTATAAATAGTTAACTTTATTTAAAACATCAGGATTATGTTTACACAAAAATCTTGACACTGCCAATAATATCAAACTTAAAGAAAATAAGAAAAAATCTAAGCAACAAAATGCTACCTAGATTTCTAATACGATTTTCTCCCATACCCTGAACTTGACAAAGAGCCAAAAAAATCGAGTAACTTACTCGATTTTTTTGATTTAATTAGATTTCTCTTCTTGTTCTTCTTCTTGGACGTGGGTACATTTCTTGTTCTACTTCGTTTTTACCATATCCACTTGTGAATGAGCTAGCTTCTGGTTGAGCTGGACGTTGTGCTAAGATATCTCTTTCTACGCTTACTCCGTCTTCTTCAAATCCAGTAGCGATTACAGTAACGATGATTTCATCAGTTTTTTCTAACTCTTCGTTAAATACTGTACCGAAGATCATGTTTACTTCATCATCACTAGCTTCTTGTACGATACTTGCAGCTGCTTGAGCCTCAAATAAACTTAATGATGGTCCACCAGTGATATTTAATAACACACCTTTAGCTCCAACGATAGAAGTTTCTAGTAATGGAGATGAAATAGCTTTTTTAGCTGCTTCAATAGCTCTGTTTTCACCTGAAGCTACACCGATACCCATTAATGCTGAACCTTGGTCAGCCATAATAGCTTTAACGTCTGCGAAGTCAAGGTTAACTGTACCAGATACGTTAATTAAGTCAGAAATACCTTGTACCCCTTGACGTAATACGTTATCTGCTTCAACGAATGCTTGCATCATTGGAGTAGATTTATCAACGATGTCTAATAATCTATCGTTAGGAATAACAATAAGTGTATCTACTGCACCTTTAAGTGAGTTAATTCCTGCTGTAGATTGTACTTGACGTTTTTTACCTTCAAAGTTAAAAGGACGTGTAACAACACCAACTGTTAATGCTCCTAATTCTTTAGCGATACCTGCTACGATTGGAGCAGCACCAGTACCAGTTCCTCCACCCATACCAGATGTGACGAATACCATATCAGCTCCTGCTAATGCTTCTTCAATTTTATCTTTAGTTTCTTCTGCCGCTTTACGTCCTACTTCTGGATTAGCTCCAGCACCAAGACCTTTAGTTAATTTTTCACCAATTTGAATTCTTACATCTGCTTTAGAGCGTTTTAACGCTTGAGCATCTGTATTTACTGCGATAAATTCAACATTTTGAATTCCACTTTCTACCATTCGGTCAACGGCGTTACCACCACCGCCACCAACACCTACTACTTTAATTACTGCTGATTGATCAAATTCTTCAAACATTCTTTATTTCCTCCTGATTGTTATTCAAAAAACGAATTATACATTTTAGTTATTTTATCAAAGAAGTTTTTTTCTTCTTTTTCTTTATCTTTTTTCTCTTCTTCGTAGTATTCTTCCTCTAACTCTTCTGTATGAGGCTCAACTACTACTGCTGAATCAACTTTTGAACTATTTACTGATATTTCTTGAACTGCAGAAACATTTTCAAATGTTGAGTTTGTATTTTTTACCGTTGGTACTTCATCAGTTACTTGATATCCAAATAATGATTCGATTTTATAACTGCTAGTTAATGTTCCAACAACAACTGAAAGTTCTGGTGAATTAGCTCCTATGATTTTTGGAGAGCCTATTCTTACATTCATTTTTCTTAGCATATCTTTTGCCAACTCTAATACACCTGGCATTAATGTTGTTCCACCGGTAAGTACTACATTACCTTTCACTCTATTTATTCCAGCTTTTCTAAGAACATCAAATGAGCGCAAGATTATCTCTTCAACTATTTCTTCAATATAATCTGCTAGTTCTTTTTGAGTATATGGTTCTTCCTCCGGCTCTAGATTATCTAACTCAATGATTACTTGTGGTGATGCTAAATCATAAAATGCATGTCCTTGCGTTACTTTTATCTCTTCAGCTCGCTTCAAAGGAACATTTAATACATCAGATATTGTACGTGTAATATCCTCTCCAGCAAGTTCTATAGATTGAGATAGTTGAAGTATTCCATCCTCAAAATAACTCACTGTAGTAAGACCAGCACCTATATCAATTATTACTGAACCATAATCTTTTTCTTCATCATTTAGTAATAACTCACCTAACGCATGTGAAGTGCAAAAGGTTTCATTACAATCTAAACGTAAGTTTTCAATACTTTTATATATTGTATGCAGGTGCGTTTTAGAGGTTAATACTCTATTCCCTGTTACTTCAAAAGCATTATGAACAGTCATTCCTTTTGGTTTTCTTATATTTTCAATATCATCAAGACGATAGTAGTCCGGAATTACTTGAACTACTTCTCTTTCACGTGGTAATGGTAGAATTTTTGCCTCTTCAATTACTTCTTCGATATCCCTACCATCAATATCGTGTTTTGTATCAAATTTAATTTCCGCTACACTTTTTTTTATATGAGTGTGTATACTTGGAACTGCTACATATAATGATCTTATGTCTTTATTAGCTTCACTTTTGGCAATGTCTATTGCTTTTTGAATATCTCTAGATGCAGATTCTACATCAATAATGTTACCACGCTTAATAGATGTAGTTTTTACAATTCCAACTCCGAGTATATTCAATTTTTCATATACTACATCTGCTATTATCACTTTTATACTAGATGACCCCAGATCTATTGAAGTATACAATTGTGAACTCAAGTCAAACACTCCTTCCTTTTTAAAAACTTTGTTATTATAATAAAATTGTAAATACACACATATTTTATTTACACATACTAAATTATAACATAAAAATTAAATATGAAAAACTCCAAAAAAATTAAATTTTATTAAAAATATTTTTCAATTTGTAATATTAATAATAAGATTTTATAATTTATATAATTTTTTTGAATAAAAAAAGTATCCAAAAATACGAAATTTTGGATACTTTTTTTACTATTCATTTTTATTATTGTTTATAGATTGTTGTGTAGGATTCTTATTTTTTTACTAGAAACATGCGGTTGAGAATTTGTAGTAGAATTTTTCAGTTTTATTATCTTTTTTTCAACTTTCTCTATGACTTCTTTTTTTCTTCTTTACTATTTTTTTAGCTGTTGATTCGTCTTTTTAATCCTTGTCTAGCCAAGAGTTGTTTTTATGCTATCGTTTCTTTTTTTCTCAGTTTTAGAAGTTTCTAGATATGCACCATTTATTAGATTTAAAGTTGTATTATTTTTTTATCCTCAATATATTTAGATATTTGATCATAATGATTTAATTTATCAGCAAAACTTGTTCTCAAAGCTTTTTACTTTTTGACCATCTTTCATATAAATTATTACACTATCACCTTCACTATCAATTATTTCAGATACTTGAGCTCTTACTTCTTCTTTTAAATTATTTAAGTTTTTGTAGATTTCATCAAAGCTTTATTAGTGTCATCGTGGAAGTTTTCTAAAATTGGTAAATTATAATTATTTCGAACATTTCCATTGTAACTTTTACCGTTCTCCATAATTATTTCAAAACTACCATCTTGTTTTTTTTATTTGTGCGATAAACTTATATTCTTCTACCTTCACCTCAATTGTTGAAGGTAATTTCGACAGTACTGAAACTGATTTAAATATTTCAAATTTTGATTGAATATTATTTCTAATTTCATCATCTTTTATAGTCCAAGTTCTAAGATCATTATTAATGTTTCCTGCTTCGAGTATTTCTTCTTTACTAATTTGGTTATTACCTTCAACTTCGATTGTTCTTAATTTCAAATAATTACTAAATAGTAATGAAAAATACTGCTATCACAATTAAAAATAAAGTTACTATGAACACTAATTCTCTTCTTTTTTTTCTTTTTATTTTTTCTAATGAACTTCTTCTTTTTTCATTATGCATTTTTTCAAGTAACTTTTTATTCTTCTTGTTCATAGTTTTTTAATCCTCTTGACTAATCTTCTCAAACGTCGCTATAAATTCATCCCCACGATCTTCGAAACATCTATATTGATCCCACGATGCACATGCTGGAGATAGTAGAACTATATCTCCACATTCAGCAAGTTCATTTGCTAAAATTGTTGCATCATCTACTTTTATTGCCTTATGACACTCTACTCTATTAGCAGATGCCAGATCAAATAGTATCTCTTTACTTTCACCTACAACAACCATTGCTTTAATTCTCGGGAAGAATGGAACTAATTCCATAAAATCAATTCCCCTATTTTTCCCACCACAAATTAATATTATACTTTTCTCAAATCCGGAAAGTGCTGTAGTTGTAGCAACTGGATTGGTAGCTTTAGAATCATTATAGAACTTCACTCCATTATGTTCTCCTACATACTGTAATCTATGTTTTACTCCACTAAAACTATAAAGTACTTCACGAATTGTCATAACATCTGCACCTTTTAGATAAGAAATTAAAGCTGCATTTATAGCATTTTCTACATTATGCATGCCTGGAAGTGACATTTTTTTAATATCGAACAATTCTACGTCTTTATACACTACCATATTATCTTTTACAAATATATCTGCTTCCTGATTTTCTTTAGTATCATAAAAAATTACTTCGGAATTAATTTTACTCAATTCATATTTTTCTTTTTCTTTGATGTTCAGAATTAAAATATCATCTTTGGTTTGATTTTTGTAGATATTTCTTTTAGCATTTCTATAGTTTTCTACGCTACCATGATAATCTAAATGTCCTACACCTAAGTTTGTAATGGCTGCTACCGATGGTTTGAAATATTCTGTCCCCTGTAGTTGAAATGATGAAACTTCTGTAACTATTAGCGAATTTGGATGATTATAGGCTACTTCTATTGACGGATAACCAATATTCCCAGCTAAAAAGACATCTTTATTAGCTGCTTTTAGGATATCGAATGTCATCTGAGTTGTTGTAGTTTTTCCATTAGTCCCTGTTATTGCTATCATATCAATATTAAATAATGTATTAGCTAATTCTATCTCAGTAATAATATCAATATTTTTTTCTCAATCGCTTTTTTTGTAAAAAAATTCAATTTCATATTTAATTCCTGGATTTTTTTACAATTAAATCTATATTATCTAATAGTTCTAAGGGATGACCACCATCAACTATTTTTACACCTAAGTTTTTTAATTCAATAGCTTTTTCATCTGTACTTAAATCATCAAAAGCATTCAAAACAACATCATAACCTAGTTTTTTTAGAATTTTTGCTGTCGAGTAACCGCTTCTTGCAAATCCTAATACTAATATTTTTTTATCTTCTAAATTTATCATTTTACATTACTCCTACAAAATACCCTATAGCTGAAGAAACAACAGCTATAATAACAAAAATATATACAGTCTTCACTTCACCATAGCCTGATAGTTCAAAATGATGATGCAATGGAGACATTTTAAAAATTCTTTTACCAGTTTTCTTGAAGTACGCTACTTGAATAATCACTGACAGTGTTTCTAATATATATACTAAACCAATAAATAAAAATGCTACTTCTTTATGTAAGATTACTGAAATTGCTGCTAAGATTCCACCTAGAGCCAATGATCCTGTATCACCCATAAATATTTTTGCTGGATTTCTATTAAATAATAAAAATCCTATAAGTGAACCAACTATTGTTAAACAAAATACTAATACAGGGAAATTATTTTCCTTATATGCTAATAAAGCAAGTGTACTAGTTGTAATGATTGTTACACTAGTTGCCAATCCATCTAATCCATCTGTCAGATTTACTGCATTAGAAAAACCAGTTTGCCAAAATACTAAGAAAAATTATATATAAATATGAAATATTCAAATTATAATCAAATACTGGAATATGTATATAGTTAATATCTTTGTAGATAAAAGTTACTAGCATATAAAATATTACAGAAAATAGTATTTGCAACATTAATTTTTTTCTTGGTGCTAGTCCATCATTTATTTTCTTGACAACTATCAGCATATCATCTATATATCCTATTATTGAAAAAGAAATAGTTGTATAGATAAATAGTATATAGTATTGTATATTCGCACTATCTAAGAACATTGCAACAACTAGTGAAACAACTATCGCTATGATGAAAGATATACCACCCATAGTTGGTGTTCCTTTTTTATGCATATGACTTTGAGGTCCTTCTTCTCTAATTGCTTGACCAAACTTTAGTACATGTAAATATTTTATTAATCTAGGTAGCATTAGTACTGTCAGAAAATATGCTACCAGTAATAACGATATAGCAAATACTGTATCTGAATTACTCATTTCGTTCTCCTAACTAAATTTTATTTTTATCTTTTCCCCTTTTTTCACAAATCTCTGTGCCGGAATAGATTGTTGTTTAGCAAATCCATTCCCTTCGGTTTCAATATCTAATCCAGATAATTTAGCGTAGTTAAGTACGTCTACTTTCGACCATCCTGTAAAGTTTGGTGTAATAATATTTTCATCAGAGACTAATAAAAATACTCTCTCTCCTTGTTTTATTACATTCCCAGCTGAAGGATATTGGCCAATTACATTAGTTCCACTTCCAATTGTTATTATATTTTTAGTTTTTTGTTGTAAATTAACAATTGTAGACTCTACATTTTCCCCTACAAGATTCTCCATTTGATAACTTTGAATAGTATTATCATCATTTGACTTTTTAACATTTAAGTAATTAAGTGTATTTTCCATTATAGGTTTAAAGATTTCTGAAGCACCATTTGCATTACTTGCACCTAATTCTTTCGAAGGTAATTTAATACCAACATATAGAATAACTTGTGGATCTTCACTAGGTGCATAGCCTATAAATGAGTGCATTACTTTATATGGGCTATTATAGTATGTACCTGTTTTCGGATCTACAACCTGTGCTGTTCCTGTTTTTCCTGACGTACTATAGTTGTCTACAGCATATTTTTTACCACCTTGGGCCCAAGTTCCGTTTACAACTCCATATAATTCTTCTTTCATTATATCTACCGTATGTTTAGAAATAGGAGTTCCTACTACCGTTCTTTGCCCAATATTGACATCTTTATCAATTGTTTTATCATGAATTCTTTGTAAAAAGTATGGTGCTAACATCTGTCCATCATTTAAAATTGCTGTTTCTGCTTGAACCATTTGCATCGCAGTTACCGTACTACCTTGTCCAAATACTGTTGTTGAAGCTGAAACTTTATTATTAAATACTAAAACACCAGTTGCTTCATTACCATATAATGAATTTGTACTTTTTCCAAATCCAAAGTTTTCTAAGCCTGTTTAATTTCTCAGTTCCCAATTCATTTAATAATGTTAACATTAAAGTATTTGAAGATTGTTGGAAACCATGACGTTGAGTAATTGTTCCCCAACCAATCTTATTCCAGTCAAAAATTGTAGCGTCTTCCACTCGATATGAACCAGATCTATAGTAACTATCTGGTTTATATATATTATTTTCTACCATTATCGACATTGTAAATGTTTTAAATGTCGAACCTGGTTCATAAGCTGAGTTATAGAAAATATTTGACCATGCACTTGCCAGATTTTCTTGAGTATTTGGATTAAATGCAGGTGTTTGTCCCAATCCTAATATCTCACCAGTTTTAGGACTAACAGCTATTGCAAATGCACTTTCTGGTTCATATTTATCATGAATATCTTTCAGTGTATTATCTATAAAACCTTGAATATTCTTATCAATTGTTAAATATATATCTGCTCCGTCAACAGGTTTAATCTCAACTTTAGGAATATTAGAAACGACTTTCCCCCCATGCATCTTTAGCATATGTAATATGCCCTTCTTTTCCTCTTAGATAATAATCAAAAGTCTTTTCGACACCTAAACGACCAGTAATCAAATCACTATCTGGTGAATTTTGAGCAAACCCTAAAAAGTTTCCAAGCATACTTCCGTTTGGATAATATCTCTTTGTTGTCGCTATAAATTCGATACCTGGCAATTTCAACTCTTCGATTTTCTTTTTGTCTTCTACACTTATATCTTTACCAGCAGTTCCAAATTCTACTTGATATACTCCTTGTTTACTAAGTATATCTTTTATCTTGTTTATCTAATTTTATAAATTTAGATAGTTCTTCTGCTGTTTTGTTAATATCTACAACATGTCGTGGATTTGTTTCATCCTCTGTAGCTTTATCTGAAACTACCGCTACTAGCTTGTAAGATTCAATATTGTCAGCTAGTATATTCCCATTTCTATCATAGATTTTACCTCGATTTGGTTGTAAACTACTATCTATCTTATACTTTCTATCTGCTAATTCTGAAAGATTATGTCCCCTTACAGTTCCAATTAGCATCATTTGTCCTATATTTAATATTAATATCCATACAAAGAAAAAAACAAAAAAATTAGAAAAAAATACAATTTTTTTGTTCTTTCTCGAGAGATATAATCTTTTCTTTCTAAACTTTTTTTCTATCTTCTAAAAAAACTTTAAAGTTAATATTTTCTTAAAAAAAGTTTTATCAATTATCTCACTACCTTTATACTATCTTTTTTTGAGTTTTCATTCCTACCGTCTCAGCAATCTTTTTAACTCTTTCGTAAGATGATAGATTATTTATCATAACTTTTTGTTCATTGTTATTTTTTTGTTTTTCTGATATTACAATATCATTTTTTTGTTGAGCACTTCGTAATGAATAAATCTCTCCTTTATAGTTTAACATAACTACGTTAGCAAGTAAAATAACTCCTACAAAAACTCCATAAGCAGTTTTTTCTAGTAAATTAAATTTTACTTTTTCTTGTACTTTTCTTACTCCATATTCTCGACTATATACCTTTAGTGTAGCCATTTCCTTTCCTCCCCTCTACTTTGTCTGAACTTCAGCAACTCTTAATTTCGCGCTTCTAGATCTATTATTTTCTTCTAATTCAATATCACTAGGATATATAGGCTTTCTTGTAATTACTTTTAATTTAGATAAACTTTCCTCTGGCATGATTGGAAGATTTTTAGGAATGTCCTTAGCCTTAGCATAAGAATTAAATATTTGCTTACATATTCTATCTTCTAATGAATGGAATGTAATTACTGATATTCTTCCACCAACGCTAACGATATCAATAGCTTGTTCTAATGAATCTTCAAATACTGATAATTCATTATTTACAGCAATACGAATTGCTTGGAATACTCTTTTGGCTGGATGTCCACCAGTTCTTCTTTTAGCAGCAGGGATAGATTCTTTTATAATTTCTACTAATTCAAAAGTAGTTTCTATAGGTTTTTGCTCACGTTTTTTTTCAATATTTCTCGCAATTTGTTTAGAGAAATTTTCTTCTCCATAGCGATAAAATATTTTTACTAAATCATGATAACTATATTCATTAACGACTTCATATGCACTAATTTTTGCATCAGTATCCATACGCATGTCCAATCTTGTATCATAGTTATAACTAAAACCTCTTTCAGGTGTATCTAATTGCGGTGAAGAAACACCTAAATCATAAAGGACTCCGTCTACTTCATGTACACCATGCTCTGCTAATTTTTCTTTTAAATTAACAAAATTAGATTTAATAAAGACAACTTTATCACTGTATTCAGCTAATTTTTCTTTGGCATTTTCTAATGCAACATTGTCTTGATCAAACGCATATAGTTTACCATTTTTTAAACGTTTTAAAATTTCCAAACTATGCCCTGCTCCACCAAGAGTACAGTCTACATATATACCATCTTCTTTTATATCTAAGCCTTCTACAGCTTCATTTAATAATACACTATAATGTTTAAACATTTCCATCCATCCTAAAAATCAAAATCTTCTAATTCTTCTGCTATTTCTTCTACGCTAGCTTCACTTTCAACAAGTAAATCTTCCCAGCGATTTATCCCAAATCTCAATCCTATTTGATAAACCATTTACAACGCATTCTTTATCCAAAAATGCATGTTCAATAAGAGCATTAGGAATATTAATTCTCCCTTGTTTATCTATCTCAACTTCTGTGGCTCCAGAAAAGAAGAAACGTTGGAAAGTACGAGCATTTTTCTTAGTGATAGGTAGTGATTTAATCTTACTTTCCACCTTTTGCCACTCTTGTAGTGAATAGCCAAATAAACAAGAGTCTAGACCTCTTGTAATAATAAATTTTTCACCTAGTTCATCTCTGAACTTTATCGGAATACTAAGCCTTCCTTTGGCATCCATTTTATTATTGTATTGACCAATAAACACTACTTCTCACCACCTTACTTCTATAATTTACCACATTTCCCCACTTTTTTCCACTAATTTCTAAAAAAAAATAAACTTTTTTGAATCTTTTACCATAAAAAAAGGGAGTGACTCGAAAATCGCGATAAACGGATTTTGTCGAATCACTCCCGCAAAGTTTATTAGATGTCAAAAATACTTTTATAAAGTAAATTTGGATATCAATAAACCACTACGTCTATGAGTTATCATATAAACTTTATTAAATTTTAGGACCTTTTTGTCAGCCACTTTTAATTATAATATTCTCTTTCATTATCACCATCTAAAAAATGGGAAGCACTTAAAGAATGTATTCTCTCTACTATTCTTAAAGCCTTTGTTTTATCCACTGTTGTTCTTCCATTAGATAGCAATTCTGCTAAATCATCTATACTTAAATTAGATGAAAAAAATGTTGGTAATTTTTCTGCTTCTCTATGATTAATAATTGGACCAAGTACCTCATCACGTATAAATTCTGTAATATTTTCAGCACCGATGTCATCAATTATAAGGATTTCTTCATCTCTTATAAGATCAATATACAAATCATAACTATTATTGCTAATTTTAGATTTTATTTTTCTAATAAATTCTGGATAATATAATATTGCTGGTTCTTTGCCATTTTGTTTAAAATAATTATAGATACATCCCATTAAATATGTCTTCCCTGTACCGGTAGGACCATACACGTAGCCCCCTCTTGTACTCTGCATATTAAGGATACTCTTACATGTATTAATGATTTCTATTGCCAATTTAGCTTTTTTTCACTATTTTTTGATAAATTATCAAAAGTATATGATAATACTCTCTTTGGAATAAATTCTGTCTTAATTTTATTCGATGTTTTTTGGCTTTCTACTTTTTGTTTATATTCTTCAGTCTCTTGATAAACAATATTTACTTCTCTATTATTGCAAACTAACTTAGGGCTATGCTCAATATTTAACAACGAATCTTTTGAAATATAATATTGATAAAAATTTTTTTCAAGATTGTTTTTCTACGTCAATTTTAGTAAAATTATTATCACGAATAAATCTAATTATCTCTACATCATTTAAAAACTTTTTTTCAGATATAAACTTCTTAAATGAATTTTTCAGTATTACTCGATACTATGCTTGATAATTTTTTTCATTACTCATCCCCCTTATTATATAATACTTTCATCATATCTTTAAAAAGTATCTTCATCTTCTTTTTGTTACAATTCTATCTTCTGTTTTCTTCACATTACTGTAATTATTTTTTTCTATTTTGTAAGTATTCAGGAAAAGGTGCATGATTAGTTTTTTTATTATTTGAATAATTTTTTTGCTGTTTTTTTACTAGTACTAACAGTTTTTTTGTTTATAATTTCTAGTATTTCTCACAAAATCAATCGCATCTTTTTGCTCCAAACAACTTTTTGAGAGCTCCATGTACTCGCAATCTTGTCTATATAATTAATATGTGGAATAGAATTATTACCACTTTGCCTAATAGAATACTCTAATAGAATATTAAGTACACCTGTTGGAAAAATTATATTTTTTTTGTAATTCTTCAATATTTTTTTTGCGTCAATTGTAGAAATAACTATACCTACTTGTTTATTTAAGAACTCAATGAAACTTGTATTATCAACTTCTTTAGAAAAAATATCATCTTCAGATAACTGCACAGCTTCACTATTCATTAACTGTTTATTTACCATACGTTCTAAAGTAGGTACTTCTTGTTTTCTTATATTAACATTAAGTTGAATAATATAATCACTCAGCAAACTAAGATTTATATCACTTGCTCCATTAGTAATCTCAACAGATTTTTTTCAATTGCGTTAGCCATGTCTTCTGGCGTCATTTTTATAAATATGTGCTAATCCTAAAAATTTTATTTTTTTAATGTCAGGATTAGATATAGCTTCTGTTAAATAACTATTAGCCAAATAAAAAAATTTAATTTATCAAAAATCAAAGAAATATTCATCAAAAATTTGGACCATTAAAAATCTTTTTTTAGACAAATAATCAAAACTAAAAATCATTAAGATTTTTCTAAATGATACACATCTGAAAAACTTAGCTGAGATATCCTCAAAACTTTTTAAAAACTTACTTTATCAACAGAATAATAACTATACAATTCATTATAATTATTAGTTCCAATTGTATTTTTCTAATAATTTAGATAAAATTGGAGTACTAAAAAAATTCAGTAAAAAGTTAATGCTTCTTTAATTTTATACACAAATTGCCCTACGCCTTCATTATCTATATAAAAATGACTGGATTAATCCTAAAGCCTCAAGTTTCTTTCTAGCAACTAAAAAAACTTATTATTTGATAATCCTAGATTATCTAAAAATATCATAATGTAAATAATTTTTTTGATAAATTTTTATCACTAAAAATTTTTAGATCCTAAGAAAGTATATAAACTAATCGCATCATTTCCAATTAGTGGGAGATACAATAAATTCAATTCTTTTGTACGGTTAGAGATATCAAAAATCATTATATACACAATAAAAAAATCCTTCTCAGAAAAAAAGTACTATTCATGTTTATCATCCATAACTTCTATGATTATTTGCGTATATTCTAAAGCATAGATAAAAATTCTGATTATAATCATACTTAATCTTATCATCATTGCGTAGAGGTGCAAAGAACGATTTTTACTAAAATAGGATATATATTATCTAAAAAGTAACTTAGCATTATCATTTTTCATAAAGTGCTCTTAAAAAAATTAAATACTTTATATACACATTTTAGAAATTCATCCTTTGTAGGCGTAGTAATATTAGTATGACTTTCTATTATAGTAGAAAAAAACTAAGAATATTTTTTTCTCATTTTTTTGCAACAAATGTTCTTAAATCATCTATAAGTTTATACATATAATTAAAGAATGTCTCATGATTTTCTAAGTAGTCATTGTTTTATAATTTTAGACTCATTTTTTTAATAACAATTTATTAATATTATAATCAGTCACAAATAAATAAATCTTATACAAATCTGAAAAATTCAACATCACTTAATTTTTGTATAATCTTGAACTATACTATTCAGACTCTTACCTTCTTTATAAATATTATAAATAGTGTTTAGCCAAATAAACTCATCAAGATTTTCTTTTTTTCAATAAGTGTAATTAGGTAATTATTAAAATTATACTGTTCTTCGTGTTCAAAAAAATTATAGAAATTCTACTTTCAATTCTTGTAAGAATTGAGTTGAATTCTCTTTCAGCTTTTTTTATCAAAAATTTTCTTCATCAAAAGAAGGCTTTTAATGAAGCTTTGATACGTTTAAATTCGTCAAAACTATTATCTAAATTATCGATTCTTTCTTGGTAAACTTCATTATAACCAGGTTTTTTTGTGCATGATAGTAGGTCTCTATAGCTTTATTAAATTCTAAAAACTTTTCCTAAAAATTTTTAATATATGCAACTTTTTATATTCTTATTATCAGATATATTATTTATCAATTTTAGTGCATTTAAAATGTCTTTCTTATTTTCGCTAGTTAACACTAAAGTTTTCTCATCTTCTAAATAAAACATTCCCAAACCTCCAAAAATATATTACTATAATTATGATACTCTATTTTATTAATAAAATCAAAGTATATGTAAGTTATTATATAAAAAAAGAACCTTCCAAAGGAAGGCTCTCACTGTTGCCTGGCAACGTTCTAGTCTCACAGGGCGTAAGCCCAACTACATTCGACGCTAAAGAGCTTAACTTCTGTGTTCGGTATGGGTACAGGTGTGTCCTCTTCGCTATCGCCACCAGACGAAAACTTCATATACATATTATATCATCTTTTTTCTTTTTGTCAACAGTTACTTCTAAAGAACTTTCACTTGATTAAGTCCTCGACCTATTAGTATTAGTCAGCTGAACACGTTACCGTGCTTACACTCCTAACCTATTCTCCTTGTCGTCTTCAAGGGGTCTTAATATCCGTGGGAAATCTCATCTCGAGGGGGGCTTCATGCTTAGATGCTTTCAGCTCTTATCCCTTCCGTATTTAGCTACCCAGCTATGCCACTGGCGTGACAACTGGTACACCATTGATACGTCCATCCCGGTCCTCTCGTACTAAGGACAGCTCCTCTCAAATTTCCTACGCCCACGACGGATAGGGACCGAACTGTCTCACGACGTTCTGAACCCAGCTCGCGTACCGCTTTAATGGGCGAACAGCCCAACCCTTGGGACCGACTACAGCCCCAGGATGCGATGAGCCGACATCGAGGTGCCAAACCTCCCCGTCGATGTGGACTCTTGGGGGAGATAAGCCTGTTATCCCCAGGGTAGCTTTTATCCGTTGAGCGATGGCCCTTCCATACGGAACCACCGGATCACTAAGTCCTGCTTTCGCACCTGCTCGACTTGTAAGTCTCACAGTCAAGCTCCCTTGTGCCTTTACACTCTGCAAATGATTTCCAACCATTCTGAGGGAACCTTTGAACGCCTCCGTTACTCTTTGGGAGGCGACCGCCCCAGTCAAACTGCCCACCTGACACTGTCTCCCGGTCTTCTACGCCGAGGGTTAGAATTTCAATACAGCAAGGGTAGTATCCCAACAGCGCCTCCTCATACACTGGCGTGCATGATTCTTCGGCTCCTACCTATCCTGTACATACTGCATCAAAATTCAATATCAAGCTACAGTAAAGCTCCATGGGGTCTTTCCGTCCTGTCGCGGGTAACCTGCATCTTCACAGGTACTATGATTTCACCGAGTCCATCGTTGAGACAGTGCCCAAATCGTTACGCCTTTCGTGCGGGTCGGAACTTACCCGACAAGGAATTTCGCTACCTTAGGACCGTTATAGTTACGGCCGCCGTTTACTGGGGCTTCAATTCATACCTTCGCTTTCGCTAAGCACTCCTCTTAACCTTCCAGCACCGGGCAGGCGTCAGCCCCTATACTTCACCTTACGGTTTTGCAGAGACCTGTGTTTTTGTTAAACAGTCGCTTGGGCCTATTCACTGCGGCCTACTCTCGTAGGCACCCCTTCTCCCGAAGTTACGGGGTCATTTTGCCGAGTTCCTTAACGATGGTTCTCTCGCTCACCTTAGAATTCTCTTCCCAACTACCTGTGTCGGTTTGCGGTACGGGCACCTCTTATCTCGATAGCGGCTTTTCTTGAGAGTTTGGCTTCATTGACTTCGCTACTTTATTTCGCTCCCCATCACACTTCAGTCTTATCAAGCAGCGGATTTGCCTACTACTCAACCTTTGTGCTTAGACGTCCTATTCCATCAGGACGATCAATTAGCCTCCTCTGTCCCCACTTCTCTCAATCGATATTCGGTGGTACAGGAATTTCTACCTGTTGTCCATCGGCTTCACCATTCGGCTTCACCTTAGGTCCCGACTTACCCAGAGCGGACGAGCCTTCCTCTGGAAACCTTAGTCTTTCGGTGGATAGGATTCTCACCTATCTTTCGCTACTCACACCGGCATTCTCACTTCTAACCTCTCCACCTCGCCTTACAGCTCGGCTTCTACGATGTTAGAACGCTCTCCTACCATATAACATTAGTTATATCCGCAGCTTCGGTTGTATGTTTAGCCCCGGTACATTTTCGGCGCGATGTCACTCGACCAGTGAGCTATTACGCACTCTTTAAATGGTGGCTGCTTCTAAGCCAACATCCTGGTTGTCTGTGCATCATCACATCCTTTTCCACTTAACATACAATTTGGGACCTTAGCTGGCGGTCTGGGCTGTTTCCCTTTCGACTACGAACCTTATCACCCGCAGTCTGACTCCCGTTGATATTTATCTGGCATTCGGAGTTTGTCTGAATTCGGTAACCCGGGATGGGCCCCTAGTCCAAACAGTGCTCTACCTCCAGTAAACTCACAACGAGGCTAGCCCTAAAGCTATTTCGGAGAGAACCAGCTATTTCCAAGTTCGATTGGAATTTCTCCGCTACCCACAGCTCATCCAAACACTTTTCAACGTGTCCTGGTTCGGTCCTCCATTCAGTGTTACCTAAACTTCAACCTGGCCATGGGTAGATCACTTGGTTTCGGGTCTACTCCATCATACTATTTCGCCCTATTAAGACTCGCTTTCGCTTCGGCTCCATGTCTTCCACTTAACCTCGCATGATAAAGTAACTCGCCGGTTCATTCTACAAAAGGCACGCCATCACCCCCTAAAGGGCTCTGACTACTTGTAAGCACACGGTTTCAGGTTCTCTTTCACTCCCCTCCCGGGGTTCTTTTCACCTTTCCCTCACGGTACTGGTTCACTATCGGTCACTAGGTAGTATTTAGCCTTACCAGATGGTCCTGGTAGATTCCGACGGAATTCCTCGTGTTCCGCCGTACTCAGGTGCTCTCTCGCGCCAACTTAGCATTTCGTATACAGGACTTTTACCTTCTACGGTCTAACTTTCCAGCTAGTTCTACTATACTTCGTCATACACTTTGTTGAGAGTCCTACAACCCCAATATGCAAGCACATTGGTTTGGGCTCCTTCCTTTTCGCTCGCCGCTACTAAGGAAATCGATTTTTCTTTCTCTTCCTACAGGTACTTAGATGTTTCAGTTCCCTGCGTTACCTCGCTTTCGCGTACCGCCCTTTTAAAAGCGGTGGGTTCCCCCATTCGGATATCTACGGATCTTTGCTTACTTACAGCTCCCCGTAGCGTTTCGTCGTTTGTCACGTCCTTCTTCGGCTCCTAGTGCCAAGGCATCCTCCGTGCGCCCTTTACTACTTAATCGTGTGTAGCTTTTACGCTTCGTTCTTTTCCTTGAACTCTTTGTGAATAAGTTTTTACAACTTACTTACTTTTTTCTCGGTTTTTGTAAATCTGTTTCTTTTACTTTATAGAAATTATTTTTGATCTAATATATATATTCAGTTTTCATTGTGCTTGAGTATTACTTGAACACTCAAAACTAAACGAATTATCAACGTATTCCTTATCCTTAGAAAGGAGGTGATCCAGCCGCACCTTCCGATACGGCTACCTTGTTACGACTTCACCCCAATCATCTGTCCCACCGTGACCGGCTCCCTCCTTAAAGGTTAGGCCACCGTCTTCGGGTGTTACAAACTCTCGTGGTGTGACGGGCGGTGTGTACAAGACCCGGGAACGTATTCACCGCGACATTCTGATTCGCGATTACTAGCGATTCCAGCTTCATGTAGTCGAGTTGCAGACTACAATCCGAACTGAGAATAGTTTTGTGAGGTTTTGCTTACTCTCGCGAGCTCGCTTCTCTTTGTTCCTATCCATTGTAGCACGTGTGTAGCCCAAGTCATAAGGGGCATGATGATTTGACGTCATCCCCACCTTCCTCCAGTTTATCACTGGCAGTCTATCTAGAGTCCCCATCTTACTGCTGGCAACTAGATATAAGGGTTGCGCTCGTTGCGGGACTTAACCCAACATCTCACGACACGAGCTGACGACAACCATGCACCACCTGTATCTGTGTCTAACCAAAGGTCAGAACAACACAATCTCTTGTGTCCTCACAGTATGTCAAGACTTGGTAAGGTTCTTCGCGTTGCTTCGAATTAAACCACATGCTCCACCGCTTGTGCGGGTCCCCGTCAATTCCTTTGAGTTTCAACCTTGCGGTCGTACTCCCCAGGCGGAGTGCTTAATGCGTTAGCTGCAGCACTGATCTCTTATGAGACCAACACTTAGCACTCATCGTTTACGGCGTGGACTACCAGGGGTATCTAATCCTGTTTGCTCCCCACGCTTTCGCGCCTCAGTGTCAGTTACAGGCCAAAAAAAGCCGCCTTCGCCACTGGTGTTCCTCCTAATCTCTACGCATTTCACCGCTACACTAGGAATTCCACTTTTCTCTCCTGCACTCAAGTTTAACAGTTTCCAATGACCCTCCACGGTTGAGCCGTGGGCTTTCACATCAGACTTATTAAACCACCTGCGCGCGCTTTACGCCCAATAATTCCGGACAACGCTTGCCACCTACGTATTACCGCGGCTGCTGGCACGTAGTTAGCCGTGGCTTTCTGGTTAGGTACCGTCTCTACTGTGTATAGTTACTACACAATCATTCTTCCCTAACAACAGAGCTTTACGAACCGAAATCCTTCTTCACTCACGCGGCGTTGCTCCGTCAGGCTTTCGCCCATTGCGGAAGATTCCCTACTGCTGCCTCCCGTAGGAGTCTGGGCCGTGTCTCAGTCCCAGTGTGGCCGATCGCCCTCTCAGGTCGGCTATGCATCGTCGCCTTGGTAGGCCTTTACCCCACCAACTAGCTAATGCACCGCAAAAGCCATCTCATAGTGTTAGCAAAACCAACTTTTTAAACATCAACCATGCAGTTAATGCTGTTATCCGGTATTAGCTATCGTTTCCAATAGTTGTCCCAGTCTATGAGGCAGGGTTCTTTACGTGTTACTCACCCGTTCGCCGCTAAGTTTTTTTCTAGTGCAAGCACCAGAAAAAAACTTCGCTCGACTTTTGCATGTATTAGGCACGCCGCCAGCGTTCGTCCTGAGCCAGGGATCGAAACTCTCCAAATAAATTTGTTAGCTTGATTAGCTCATTAAAAAAAGTTTTTATAGTTTCTTTTTTTAAAACTGTCCTTTTTTTGGAATTAACGTTGACTTAATTCGTTTAGTTTTCAATGTTCAAATCGTTGTGATTAACAACTTTTTATATTTTAACATTTTTTTAATTTTTCTTTGTCAAGCTTTTTTTAAAAAAACTTTTTTTAAAAAAATGTTTTTTTGTCTTCTTCAGAAGACTTTTATTATTCTATCATTTCTTCAAATGTTTGTCAAGAAGTTTTTTTATATTTTTCCAAAAAAACTTTTTGAAACGTTTACTTCGTTGAAATAATTGAGTTTGTCTTTCTTCAAGACTTTTTATAAGTTTATCATTTCTTTTATATTTTGTCAAGAACTTTTTTTATAATTTCTTAACATTTAATATTTCGAAATGTTTGATTGTTCGTCTTCTTCTTGAGAAGACTTTTACTATTCTATCATCAACTTTATTTCTTGTCAATAATATTTTTCATACTTTTTTTCATTTTTTTATTTCATTTTTTTCTTTTTTTACTATTTACAATCAAATTCTATTGAGATATTATATAAGTATAATAGTATAAGGAGGAACTTTTATGATTATTTTTAAAGAACCTGTCGATGTTTCATTTCAACAAATAGAAGACTATAAAAATGAGTTTATTTTAAACAACGAAACAATTCACGGTGCAGCTAATATGACTACTTTATCTATCCCTGAATGGGTACAATTTACAGAAAATACTAAGTATAAGGAATCAGTAACCCCTGGTTTTGTCACTGCTCATACATTTTTCGCTTTAGATAACGACAAAATTGTCGGTATTATTAACGCAAGACACGAACTTAATGACTACTTATTAAACTTCGGTGGTCATATAGGCTATAGTGTTAGAAAATCAGAACATAGAAAAGGATATGCAAAGAAAATGTTAAACTACACTTCTGAATTTTTATTTTCACTTGGTTTAGAGAAGATACTAATCACCTGTGATAAAAATAATATTGCTTCAAAACGCACTATTGAATCATGTGGTGGTATTTTAGAAAACGAGGTAATAGAAGAATCTAGAACTACATTAAGATATTGGATATATAAAAAATAAGGTTAGGTTGGAATTTAATCCAACTTAACCTTTTATTTCATCTCAACCACAGTAGCTCCCATTCCACCTTCGTTTTGCCCACCGGTTCTATAGCTAGCTACATATCTATTATTTTTAAGGTATTCTCCGATATTTTTTCGTAGTATACCAGAACCTAAACCATGAATAATAGTAAATGTATCATAACCTTGAAGTATTACTTTATCCATGTAATTTTCAATCTCTCTTATTGCTTCTTCTGTATTTAATCCTATTACATTGATATCAATACCTACTTTTTTACTACTTACATTACTTGTACTTACATATCGTTTAGCTACTTCTGGTTCACTATCGATTTTTCTAACTTCTTTTTTCTTGATATTTAGTTTCATAGCACCCATTTTAATTTGTAGGGTATTTCCTGAAATTTCTAATACAGTCGCTCTTTGATTATAACTTAATACCAGCACATCATCACCAACCTGTATCTCACTATTATTAAACTTAGGTTCACTTTCTAGTTTTCTTTGTAGTTTTATATTATTCTTGCTCTTATCCATAGAATGAAGTAACTCATTAAGTTCATGTTGTTTTTAAAGAAGTATTATCTTTAAATTCTTTATAAATTTCAAGCATCTCTTCTTTTTTTCTCTTCTATTTCCTTATTCAACTCTATACTTAAATCATTATACAGACTTTCTTTATATTCTTCATATTTCTGTAAATTAGATTCAAGAGTCTCTTTAACTACATCAATTTCATCCAAACTTTTATTTATATATTCTAATTTATAATCATATTCTCTAATACTCTCCGATAGTTTATCTATAAAGAGATTATTCTCTTTTGTATTAACTTCTAATAACGAACTTGCTTCATCAATAATAGCTTGCTCTAAACCTAATTTTGCTGAAATGTTAATTGCATTAGATTTTCCCGGTAAGCCTATAATAAATCTATAAGTTGGTTTTAATTTCTCAAAATCAAATTCCATAGATGAGTTTTTATAATACTCTGATTCGAAACAATAGTTTTTAATTTCTGGGTAGTGCGTTGTACATAACATCGTTGCATTTAGATTCTTGAATTTCTCTAATAATGCAATTGACAGTACAGCACCTTCACTTGGATCAGTTCCTGAACATAATTCATCTAATAGAATAATACTCTTATCATTTGTTTTATTTAATATATCAATTATATTAGTCATATGTGAAGAAAAAGTAGATAAGTTATTCTCGATTGATTGTTCATCGCCCACGTCTACAAATACATCTTCAAAAAATCCAACCGTTGATTCCTCTAATGCTGGAATATAAAATCCTAAATGTGATAGATAGACACATAATCCAACTGTTTTTAAAATTACAGTCTTACCTCCAGTATTAGGACCAGTTATTATTAGTGAATTTCCTTTATTGTCTAGAATAACATCATTTTTCACAACTACATCTTTATCAATTAATGGATTATATGCTTTCTTTAGATTAAGTTCTTGTGAATTTACTATGTTTTGTTTATTAAAAGCCATTTCTAGCACAAAAGTTCATTTTTTTGAAAAAAATAAACTCTATTTGTGAGAAGTTCCAAAGTGAATTTATAAGTTCATCAGCTTTTTCTTTAATAACTTCTGAAGCTTCTTTTAAAATTCTAAGTATTTCTTCTCTTTCTTTACGTCTTAGTATTCCGATTTCATTATTAATCTCTACATTTTCTTTTGGTTCAACATAAAAAGTATTACCCGAAGCACTCTCGTCATGAATAATTCCACCAAAAATCATTTTTTTGTATTCTGGTTTTTACTAAAATAACATCACGGTCATTTCTCTTTGTAACAATTGCTTCAGTTAATTTTTTTAACATTAGATCTAAGTATATTTTTTTAAAAATTTGATCACTTTTTATTTTTTTCAACTTAGAAATATTTACTTTGATATTTTTTTCAGTTCTAACGAAGCGTCTGGTCTTATATAACCGTCCTCATCTATTATTCTATCTAGATATCTTTCAAGATCACTAAAATCATCTAGCTTAACAACATACTTTGTTAAACTAGGATAGTTAGAATGTTCTTGTAATTTAACATTCTCAAATCTTCTTGAAAATCTATCATAAGTTATAATATTTCTTAATATATGGAAGAGTTCCTTTTCTGAAAGGACACTATCAATTTTAGCTTTCTTAACACTAGCATTATAATCAAATATTTTTTTAATTTGAATTCATTTGGATATTTTCTTAGTAAGTCATATCCTTCTTCGTTTTCTTTATGAACTTCTACTAACTTCTCATAATTTGTTATATATTCTAAATTTTTTTATTTTTTTCATAAGATAACTCTGAAAAAAACAATATTTCTCTATATCTTTTAAAACTAAGTCTAAATTAAGTTTCTTTTTGAGTAATTTTTATTCAATCTAATCTCACTCCTTCTATCTATATTTACATGCATTATCTTTTTTTATAACACAAACTATTATACACTAAATACAAGCATTAAACAATTTCTTTCGATTAAAATCATAATTTGGTTTAGGTTTACAAAAAAATCGAAGTACTTTACGTACTCCGATTCTTTCAATTATTTATTAAAGAATAAACTAATAAACTGTTTAGATAACACCGGTGTGTTTTGTATTATATAGTCTGGTAACACTGAATCTTTGAATATCGCTATCTTCCAGTCCGGTGTAGGCAATACTGTTACTAGATATAATACTACGAAAACTATTAAATAGATTTCCACAAATCCTAAAATAGCGCCTAAATATCTATCCGTTATTTTTATTAACGGTAATTTTCTAACAACTCCTAATGTTTGGGCTAGTATTTGTATTATTAATCGAATTACAATAAACAATACAATAAATGATACTATTCGGTAATATGCAGTTGGAATATTTAATCCTTTATATATTCCTTCTAAACCATCTGTAACATCAGTTGGAATTGGTATCATACTTGTAAATAAATATGCTAATCTTGAACTGAATAACATTGATATTACATAACCTATTATAATTGTTCCTAGATAAAAAATTTGCATGATTAACCCACGTTTGTATCCTAAGTACGCACCTGCAGCTAGTAATAATGCAATAATTATATCAACCATGTTTTCTCCTTTCCAATCATAATCTATTTTTCTTTAATGTCTTATGATTAGTATATTGATATTTTACTCTATCAACTTTAAAGTAGCATTAATCTATTTTAGACTAATGCTACTTTTTTAATTTAACATTTAATTATTATTCTACTCCAATAATATATGGATATACTGGTTGTCCTGATTCAATAAGTTCTACTTCTACATCAGAATATTTTTCTTCGATTAGTTGCTCTAAGAAATCAGTGTATTCTTCAGTACTTTCTTCACCAAGGTAAAGCGTAACAATTTCAGAATCTTCATCAAGTGATTTTTCTAATAATTCTTCTAGTACTGTATTAAGTGATAAATTAGAAACTACAATCTTACCATTTCTAATTCCCATGAATTCATCTTTCTTGATTTCAACGCCTTCAATATTAGTATCACGAACAGCATGAGTAACTTCTAAAGTACTTACTGTAGATAAGACTTCTTGCATATTTGCAAAGTTTTCTTCTGCAGTTGCTTGTGGATTATATACCATTACTGCAGCTAGTCCTTGCGGTGCTGTTTTACTTTCAACAACAAAAACATTTTCTTCTGCTAACTCAGCAGCTTGTTTTGCTGCAAGTTGAATGTTCTTATTATTAGGGAAAATAAAGATATTTTTAGCATTAACTTCTTTTATAGCTTTCATAATATCTTCAGTTGATGGATTCATAGTTTGCCCACCTTCAACGATATAATCAACTCCCATTGAAGTTAAAACTTTACTTAATCCAGCTCCCATAGAAATAGAAATCATCGCTTGTTCTTTAAGTTCTTTCGGAGCAGTTACTTGTTTAGCTTCTTGTTTTCTAAGAACTTCACGGTGTTGTTCCCTCATATTATCAGATTTAATTTTGATAAGTTCTCCATATTGTTGCCCATAGTTGAACACATCTCCTGGAGTTTCTGTGTGAACGTGAATTTTTACATACTCACTATCAGAGATAACCAATAATGAATCCCCAAATTTACTCATATCTTCACGGAATTTATCTTCATTAAATTCTTTTTTCTCTTTATTAAGACGCACTGTAAATTCTGTACAGAATCCGTACACTATATCTTCTGGGCTCATGAAATCCATATCATGATCATCTTCGAATTGCATGTCAACAACATTAGTTTCTACCGCTTCTAGACCCTCGATTTTTTCACCTTTTAGTGCAGCAACAAATCCTTGATATACACAAACAAGACCTTGACCACCTGAGTCTACTACACCGACTTCTTTTAGTATTGGTAATAATTCAGGTGTTCTTTTTAGTGACGCTTGCGCTTCAAAATAAATAGCTTCCATAACTTCAACTACTGATGAAGTATTTTCCGCTGCTTTAAGTCCAGCTTCTGCTGCTTCACGTGCAACTGTTAGGATTGTTCCTTCTACTGGTTTAATTATCGCTTTATATGCAATACTTACACCGTTTTGAATAGCTTCAGCAAATTCTTTTGCATTAACTTCCTTTTTATCAGCTATGTGTTGAGACATCCCTCTAAATAGTTGAGAAAGGATAACACCAGAGTTTCCACGTGCCCCCATTAATAAACCTTTAGAAAAAGATTTACCTAATTCACCGATATTTTCAACAACATTTGCAGCTGTTTCTTTTGCACCTGATGACATCGAAAGATTCATATTTGTTCCTGTATCACCATCTGGTACAGGGAAAACGTTCAATGCGTTTATTTTTTCTGCATTTTTAGCTAAATTTTTCGATCCTAAGTCGATCATTTCAGCTAAAACAAGTCCGTTAATTTTCTCCACTATCTTTCCTCCTATTTATTTACCTTGATGCCTTGAATGTAAATGTTAATTTCATCTACTTTAACACCTAGTGTTTTTTCTATTTGATATTTAACTGAAGATTGAACATTGTTAGCTATTTCTGAAATTTTTGTTCCATACATAACAATGATATATAAATCAATAACAAGTTTATCTTCGTCTTTTTTTACTTTAATTCCTTTTGCGTAATTTTCTTTACGTAAATTTCTGTAATTCCATCTTTAACTTGATTTTTACTAGCCATTCCTATAATTCCGTAGCAACTTACCGCTGCTCCACCTGCTACTGATGCAATAACATCATCACTTATAGAAACATGACCAAATTCATTATTAATTTCTAATGACATATCTTTTCCTCCTATTCAATAATAGACAAATTGAACATACGAACTATTATACCTTTTTTAACAGAAAAATACAAGTAAAACATTGATATTTCTCTACTCAGAGCCTTTTAGCATCCCTTTTATAATACTATTATTTATTATTATTGATGAACTCCTTAGAGTGAATCATTAATGTAATAACATCACAGACCGGAGTTGGAATATTATGAATTTTTCCTAATCTTGATACTTCTCCATTTAGATAATCAATCTCAGTAAGGCGACCATTTTTCATATCTTGATAAAGTGAAGGATAGTGTGCTCCTCCAGTTTCTAATGAGAATAGATTTTCTATATTTTTTTCAATAACCTCTTGTTTTACATCAATACCTTCTGCTCTTCCTACAGCTGTTACCTCATTCAAAACTGCTCTTGTCAATTCTAAATTTTTATCATAATTACCATACTGATTAATATTACAATCAATTAAAGTACAATATGAATTTAGGACACAATTTAATCCAGCTTTATGCCAGATTGATTGATAAGTGTCAGCTGAATACTTAATATTTAGTCCAGCATCGTTAAATCTTTCTACTAAAGCCAATGTTTTTTCTATGTTAATCTCTTTAACCTGTTTTAATTCTGTTTTTCCTATTCCATGAGCTTCCAATATTCCTGGTCCACCAAGACCACTAGTCCATACCGTAACACCTATTAAAATATTTTCTTCTTTTACATAATCTTTTAATGTTTCCACATGTCCAAGACCATTTAATATACAAATAATTTTAGTATCCTCATGAAAAAGATGCTTCACACTTTCTAACATTGAACTTAATTGCATTGATTTAGTCGCTACAAATATAACATCATACTTTCCAGAAATCTGCTCTGGTTTATATATAGGAATATAGTAGTTGCCTAAATCAACCTCATCAATAATTACCTTTAATCCTTTATTTCTTATATTTTCAACATGTTCTTCCCAAGTATCGACAAAAGTCACATCCTCATTATTTTTAAATAACATATATCCAAATCTTGAACCTAATGCTCCTGCTCCTGCAAATAATATTTTCATAATCATTCTCCTTAATTTTTTATCTACTTTAATTTTATAATTACATAATTACTTTGTCAACGACATCATAGTTATACGAGATAAAAAAAGATATCCGAAAGCCATTCGAATATCTTCTTCATAATTATAAGTTTTCTGGTTTATATGCTTCAGGTTTATATAGTTTTAAAACATCTGAATACAGTCTATCAGCTAAAAATGCAACTACAAACGGAATTACAAAGAATGCTAATAGAATTGGAAGTAAGTTTCCACCATTCATTGCATATGATTTTGTAGGTCCGATTAATCCGATAATTCCAAATCCTGCACTTTCATGAGTTCCAAGAATTTTTAGGAAGTATCCAGATAAACCTGTAACTGCTGCTGTTGTTAAAATAGTCAGGAATAATTGTGGTTTACGTGCACAGTTAGGCATCATAAGTTTAATTGCTCCTAATAATATCGCAACACTAGCCCCTTTACTATTCGCTCTAAATGTACCGATTGCTAATACTGCAGCAGCTGACACTAATCCTAAAGTAGCAGCCCCTGCTCCTACGTAGTTCTCATTAGTAAATAAAATTAATCCCATAGCTACAGTTGAAACTGGTGTAACAATTAAGAATGAAAACGCCATTGTTATTAAAATACACATTAATACTGGTTGTAATGTAGTGAATTCAAATAATAATGTTGCTAAAGTTTAGTTAAACTCTTTGTATAAGGTAATGTTACTAATCCTAACGCTGCTACTAATCCTCCTGTTATCGGTAAGAAAATAATTGTAACAGCTCCAAATTTATCTTTAACAAGATTTATTACTAATGCTCCAATAGCAGTAATTAACATTACATTGAATAAATCTCCCATTGGAACCCCAGTCCACGCTTTTGTTTGGGCATTAAATGTTAATGAACCACTTGCAGCTAAAACTGTTGCTCCTAATACTGCTGACTCTAAAGGTTTAAATTTTAAACTTTGCCCAACAATAACACCGACTAAAACTGGAATAGAAAATTGTAATAAATACATCGCTTGTGACAGTGTCGTGAATACATTCGGTGCAAATAAAGTTCCTAAGTATTTAAATAATGCACTTAAAACAGCGTTTGGAATTAATCCAGCAACCACTCCTAAGGCAGTTCCGTTTAAAATAATATTAAGAAAATCCTTTACTCTTTTTGACATATATATCCTCCTTTTTCTTGTTTCTTTTTAATATAATAAATATAATAATATAAAATCAAATAAAAGTAAAGAATTTTTTGAAAATTTCTTCTTTTTTTCTTTTTTTGTTCCCTTAAAGTATATACAAGAGGGAGTGACTCAAAAATCGTGATTTCGTAGAAATCGATTTTTCAGAGTCACCCCCGTACAGTTTATTAGATATCTAAAAAGCTTTTATAAAGCGAATTTAGATATCAATAAACCACTGCGTCTATGAATTTTCATATACACTTTGTTAAAATTTAGGTCTTTTAGGTCAGCCCCTTTAATATATTCTATAGTAATGGTTTTTTATTCGGTGTACCAGCTTTCCTTGGATATTTATTAGGTGTTTCTTTGGCTTTACGAATTTCTAGTATATGCCTTTCTTCACCTTCAATATCAAATTCAAGATCTTGCTCTAATTTTCCACCTAAAAGTTTTATTGCATTTATTGCTTCTTTAGTCTCTTCTTCAGCTTTTTGAGCTTTTAGACTTAAAAAGTAACCATCTTTCTTAACTAATGGTAAACATAGTTCAGCTAATACATTTAATCTTGCTACCGCTCTAGCAGTTACTATTTCAAAACTTTCTCTGTATTCTTTATTTTGACCAAATTCTTCCGCTCTTGTATGAACAAAATTACAATCAGTAAGCCCAAGTTCATCCTTAACTAGATTTAAAAACTTAATACGTTTATTTAAAGAATCAACAATAGTAACTTTTAAATTTGGGTATAATATTTTCAATGGGATAGACGGAAATCCCGCACCGCTTCCCACATCACAAATACTTTCAATATTTGAATAATCTTTATAGAATGCTAATGAAATTGAGTCAAAGAAATGTTTTGTATAGAACTCATCTTCTTCAGTAATAGCTGTAAGATTGATTTTTTGGTTCCATTCTACAACTAAATCATAGTATTTACTATATTGCTCTTTCTGAAGTTCTGATAATTCTATACCTACCTTTTCTTTCACAGCATTATAGAACTGCTCTTTATTCATTATTCATACCTCTTCTTTGTTCTAAGTATACTAATAGAATAGAAATATCCGCTGGATTAACTCCTGATATACGAGATGCTTGTCCAATCGTTAATGGTAAAACTTTTTTTAGTTTTTCCCTTGCTTCTAAAGCTAAACTTGGTACATCATCATAATTTAAATCTGTAGGTATTTTCATCTCATTCATTTTTTTAAGTTTTTCAACTTGTTGAATAGATTTTTTAATATACCCTTCATATTTAACCTCAATTTCAACTTGTTCTACTACATCTTTAGGTAATACTGTTTCGTCATTTGCTAAATAAAGTACATTTGCATGAGATAATTCTGGACGTCTTAGCATATCAATGGCTAAAATTCCATCACGAATTTCTGCACTATTTAACTCTGCTAATTTTTCTAAAGTCGCAGCTGTTGGAGTTATTCTAAAAGTCTTAAGCCTCTCTATTTCATCAGCTACCATACTACGTTTTACGCAGAATTTATTGTATCTATCTTCAGTTACTAAGCCATAGTTATAAGCTTTTTCCGTTAAACGCATATCTGCATTATCATGACGTAGAAGTAATCTATGTTCCGCTCTTGAAGTTAGAAGTCTATATGGTTCGTTTGTTCCTTTTGTTACTAAGTCGTCAATAAGGACTCCAATATATGCCTCATCTCTACCAAGTATCATAGGTTCTTCTCCTAGAATTTTACATGCAGCATTTATTCCTGCCATAATCCCTTGACCTGCAGCCTCTTCATAACCACTTGTACCATTAATCTGACCAGCTGTAAATAATCCTTCGATTAATTTTGTTTCTAATGTTGGCCAAAGTGTTGTTGGATTTACAGCATCATATTCAATTGCATAACCATTACGCATAATAACCGCATTTTCTAGTCCTGCAATACTTCGAACCATATCTCTTTGTACATCATCGGGTAATGACGTTGATAAACCTTGTACATAGATTTCTTTCGTATTTCTTCCCTCTGGTTCTAAGAATAGTTGGTGTCTTTCCTTATCATTAAAACGAACATATTTATCTTCAATACTTGGACAATATCTTGGTCCTGTTCCTTTAATAACTCCAGAGTACATTGCAGAACGCCCTAAGTTTTTATCAATAATTTCATGTGTACTTGTATTAGTATAAGTTAACCAACAAGGAATCTGATCTTTCACAAATTCTGTAGTTTCATAACTGAATGCATGCTCCTCATCATCCCCTGGCTGGATTGCTGTTTTTGAAAAATCTACACTATCAGCATTAACCCTTGGTGGTGTTCCAGTTTTAAATCTAACTAAATCAAAACCTAATTCTTCTAATTGTTTCGCAAGATCTATAGATGGCATCTGATGGTTAGGTCCTGAAGAATATTTAATATCTCCAATTACAATTTCACCACGCAAGTAAGTACCCGTTGTGATAATTATTGTCTTAGCTTTATATGCTGTACCTAGCATAGTTCTTAGACCAATCACTTTATTGTCTTCAATAATAAGTTCACGTACCATCGCTTGCTCAATATCTAAGTTTGGAGTATCTTCTAAGATTCTCTTCATCTCTAGTTGATATTCTACCTTATCAGATTGCATTCTTAATGCACGAACTGCTGGACCTTTTGCAGTATTTAACATTTTACTTTGAATATTAGTTTTATCTGCTACACGTCCCATTAGACCACCCAGTGCATCTACTTCACGTACAACAATACCTTTTGCCGGTCCTCCTACACTTGGGTTACATGGCATAAAACCAATAGTATCTAGGTTAATTGTAACCATTAAAGTTTTAACACCTTTTCTACTAGCGGCGTGTGCAGCCTCAATTCCAGCATGTCCTCCTCCAATTACAATAACATCATATTCTTTTAAAAATTCAGTCATAGTACCTCCATATATTTTAACGTAATTGCAAAATAATGCTTTGACCAAAATTTTGATATATTACTAAATTTTTACCTTTATTATATTATCATATTGCGAACAAAAAAACTAATAATATACATATGATAGTTTTGTTATTTCATATTTTAAATAAACTATCTACATTTTCATCCTATAATTAGATAGTATTTATATTCTTACTATTTAACTATAATATTTGAATACAAAAAAATCGTAGCACTTTCATACTACGATTAATATTTCTATTCTGTAACTTTGTTAAACTCATTAAATTTATCTTTACTAAATAATCCTAAATGTTTATCTACCATTATAGAGTTTGTGATACCGCCGCTAACATTTAAGCAAGTACGTCCCATATCTAAAATTGGATCTACTGCTAAGATTGGGTTAATTTGATTAAATAATGCACCAAAACCTACTCCATTTACAGAAACTGAAGCGGCAGTAATTGCTGTTCCAGGAACTCCTGCAATACCTACTGAACCTAATGTTACAACAATCACAGTCATAATAAACAATGTCGCATCAATTGCGATTCCATTTGCATTAGCTAAGAAAACTACTAACATCGTTGGATAAATCCCCGCACATCCTTGCATTCCCGCTGTAGAAGAGAACGAAGCAACAAAGTTTGCTGTTGATTGGTTTACTCCCATTTCTTTAGTCAATGTACTAATTGTCAGAGGTAAAGTACCTGCACTTGAACGTGACGTAAATGCTAAAACTAAAGGTTTACTTGCTTTTTGAAGTATGTAACTGGTGAAACTCCATGTAAAACTAAGAATAATCCTTGAATAATGAATTGAATTACTACAGCTACATATAGTAAAGCGATAAATAGTAATACATCTTTAATTGATTTTAATCCTCTTTGCGCGATTGTATTAGCTAATAATGGAATTACTGCATAAGGTAGTAATCTAATTACTAGGACTGTCATACGAGAAACTATAGCATGTAGGTTGGCGATATAATCAATAAAAGTCTTAACTTTGTTTTCATCTTTATTTTGAATATATCTTGCTGCTAAACCTATAAACATTGCAAAGATAACTATTCCAATAACATTAAAATCAACCATTGCTTTGATTGGATTCGAAGGAATTAATTCGCGAATAATTGTTACAACATTCTTCACTTCTTTAATTTTACTTTCTCCGTTTCCTAATACAATAGAACTACTTCCAAGCTTAAATACTGAAGATACTACAAATCCAACGATTGAACTAATCGCTACCATCCCTAATGTAATAATCAGTGTTAAACGTGTTAGTTTTTTAACATCAGTATTTGCATTAATATTAACAATAACATTAATTATTGACACAAGTACTAATGGAATTATCAACATCTTAATTAAATCGATGAAACCATTACCGAATAGTGAATACCAAGTAGTAATCTCAGCAACATATTTAATTTTCATTGGTTCATCACTGAATCCTGAATATGCTTGAATAGCAATTCCTAAAAGTAAACCAATTGCTGTTGATAATAAAGTACGTTTTGAAGAACTAACTCTTTTTTGTGCTAGGTAATACATAAAGTAAAATAATCCAAAAAGCACTAATAAAAATAATAAAGTCTCTTTTGTAGAAATCATAATAAATTTCTCAAAAAATGTAAATTTGTTTTCCATTTTCTATCCTCCAAATGAGTATACTACTCATCTTCTATTTATATTTTGTAAAATTTTAATATTAAATTTCACTCATACTACAGATAGAATGGAAAAAGAATTGAACCTTTTTTTCCATACTGTACCTCCAAAATGAAAAATTATAATAAAAATTAAACTACAATTTTTCATAAATTTTTCAATAGTTTTTGCTCAAAAATAAATATTATAAAAATGTTTTTTTGTTTACTTAACTTTTTCTTATACGTTATAATAAGGAATAGTTATCATTTATATATACATAGAACGGAGGGATTTTTTTGAATATTAAATTAGTTTATGCGAGTTTAACAGGTAATACTGAAATGTTATCTGATTTAATGATTGAAAAATTCGAAGAAGAAAAAGGATTAGAAATAGAAAAATTATTTATCGAAGATATGGAAGATTTTGATTTTCTTGATGATGCGGATGCATTTATCGTAGCTACATACACATATGGTGAAGGAGAGCTACCGGAGGAAATGGAAGAATTTTTCGAAGCGATTGCTGACAAGAACTATGAAGGAAAAATCTATGGAGTTATCGGTACTGGTGACACAATTTATGATGAATATTGCGCTTGTGTAGATCAATTCGACGAGCAAATTGCTAAAACTGGTGCAACTAACCCTACAGAAAAACCTTAAAATTGAAATTGAAGCAGATACAGACGAAGACTTTGAAAAATATAGATAAATTTATCGAAGCATTCTCATCGGCTTTATAATAAAGAAAATGGGAGTGACTCGACAAAAATCATGATTTCGTAGAAATCGATTTTTGTCGAGTCACTCCTCAAAAGTTCATTAGATATCTAAAAAAAGCTTTTTATAAAAGCAAATTTAGATATCAATAAACCACTGCGCCTATGAGTTCTCATAAGAACTTTGTTAAATTTTAGGTCTTTTGGATCAGCCCCATTTTTTATCCTTTAAAGAAGACATTTACCCTTTCAAATTCATCTTCCCAATTATTCCAATCTAGTCTTATTTTAGCATTTTCTTCTAAAAATATCCTCAACTAAGTTTTCTATTGTAATATCCTCTAAAGAAGACTTTATAGCTTTATTGACTGTATTTACTTTTTTTAGATATTTGCCATAACGTTTGTCTACTGCTAGAGCTCCCTCGAAAATTTTTGAAACATAATCTGTTTTTAGTGCAAAAATTTCTACTTCATCATTAAGCGCTACATATATATCGTATAAAGTAACTTTCTTATTAGATTTATACTTATATCCCCCACCAATACCTGTATTAGCTTTTACTAAATCATTGACAACCAATTTTCTCATAATTTTTTTCAGATATGTTGGAGAAATATTTAAACGCTGGCTAATTTCCTTAGAATTCAAGAAAACATGCCTATCTTGAAGGTATAACATAACCATTATACAGATTGCCTGTTCCGTACTTTTTGTTAAATGCATAAACTCAACCTCTTTTCTTTTTATATATAACTCTACTTACATCCTCATTTTATGATATATTTTTATAATTGTCAAATGTTATCTTATTTTTTCTCCCCAGTATTGATAATAGGTACATTCAATGGAACCGTTAAATAGCTTTCTTCGTTTTGTCGCCTTTTTCCCGTATAAATGTTCAAACATTTTATGAGAAGTTAATAAGTAAAGTGACCAATGTTTTTTACTTTTAAGCTCAGTTCCTAAAAATTTATACATAGCTTCTACTTCTTTTTTCTCACCTAAACGTTCTCCGTACGGTGGATTCGCAATTACGCAACCAGTTTCCTTTTTCGCTACGAAATCAAAAACTGACATCTGTTTAAACTTAATAACTCCTGCTAATCCGATTTCTTCAGCATTATTTTCAGCAGTTGCTATCATCTTAGGATCAATATCAGAACCATATAATTCTAATTCTTTATCATAATCAATAAGATCTTCAGCCTTATTTCTTTCTTCATCTACAAGACTTTTCGGCATCCACGGCCATTTTTCAAAGTCAAAGTTTCTATTAATTCCAGGTGCCATATTCTGTGCCGCCATAGCTGCTTCAATTAATAATGTTCCCGATCCACAGAATAAATCGTATAATGGTGTTTCACCTTTCCAGTTTGTAAGTTTAACCATTGCTGCTGCTAATGTTTCTTTTAATGGTGCTGTCCCTTGTTTAGCACGGTATCCACGCTTATGCAGTCCATCTCCAGAAGTATCTAATAGAATAGTTGCAATATCATTTAACATAATAATTTCTAATCTATATCTAGCTCCTGTCTCTGTTAACCAACCTGTTATCCCATAACTTTTCTTCATTTTCTCAACAATTGCTTTTTTAACAATTGACTGACAGTCAGAAACACTGAATAATGTAGATTTATGACTTCGTCCATCTACAGGGAATTTGGCATCTACTGGAAGATATTTATCCCATTCTATTTCTTTAGTTTTTTCAAAAAGTTCTTCAAAAGTATACGCAGGAAATTGTGCAACTACGATTTTAACCCTATCTGCACATCTTAACCATAGATTCGAACGTACTATTGCTCTCTTATCTCCTGAATAATATACTCTCCCATTTTCTACTTTTGTTTCATAACCTAACTCTTGTACTTCTTTAGCCACTATCGCTTCAATTCCCATAGGGGTTGTTGCTACTAAATTAAAATTCATTTCTTCCTCCTTAAAAAAAGGGGCTCCTAAGAGCCCCTAGAACTAGTTGTTTTCTTATCATAAGCCATATTCTGTATCTATCTTACTCAAACGAGACTAGTCTACTCTCGTAAATAGCTGTGATCATCTGTCTAAATATATACATATTTCCTATTCCTACATTCATTTCTGCGGAATAAGTGCTTCTACCAAAATTTGAATTGCTCACTCAAGGGGTTTACCGCGTTCCACTTCTTATATTTCTATAAGAACTCCGTCACTGTGGCACTTTCAAGATATATAACCATATAGAAAACTACTTAGGTCATATTTTCTGCCGTCACCATAAGGTGCCTAAACTTATTTTTTCGTTTAGCGTTGAACACTACAAGCATCTCAGCCTGTGTGAGTATGGACTTTCCTCAGCATCTCTGCCGCGATCACTCAAAGAAAAACACTTATATTACTTTACACTAAAAATACTATTTTGTAAACAATAATTTAAACTATTTTTCTAATACGGAAATTTTACCTTCAGCAATCTCCTCTAATGCTTTACCAACTTCTTTATGAGAAGTGTATTTGTCTAGTTTACTTGTTTCTGGATTTGCAAATAATTCTCTTGCTCTTTTACTAGCTAATGATACTAGCATATATTTTGAATTTACTTTTGATTTTAATACATCTAATTTTGGATATAACATTTTTTTCTCCTACATTTCTTCTAATTCTAATAATGCTCTTCTATATTTCATCTCTATACGTTCACGTTTCAAGTGTTCACTCAGTATAATAGCCCTAATTCTTTCTACAGCTTTATCCACTTCGTCATTTTCAACAACATAATCATATAAGTGCATCATATTAATTTCTTTTTTAGCTTTTGCTATACGTGATTCTATTACTTCATCACTCTCAGTTCCACGACCTTTTAATCTTTCTTTAAGGTCACCAATACTAGGTGGTGCTAAAAATATAAATAAAGCATCCGGAATTTTACTTTTTACTTGTCCTGCACCTTGTACTTCAATTTCTAAAAATATATCTTGCCCTTTATCCATCGTCTCCCTTACATATTTAACGGGAGTTCCGTAATAATTATCGACATACTGAGCATATTCTAATAACTCACCTTGTTGAATTAAAGATTCAAATTCTTCTTTTGTCTTAAAGAAATAATCAACCCCGTCTACTTCACCAGGTCTCATACCTCTTGACGTCATTGAAATTGAATATTCGAAGTCAACATCATTACTCTCAAAAATTCTTTTTCTAACAGTACCTTTACCTACTCCTGAAGGTCCTGAAAGAACTATTAATAATCCTTTCTCCATTTTTCGTATCCTTCTGTTATGTTTTATTATCTTTTTATGATACCATAAATCGGAAAAAATTTAAACTATAAACATGTATATTTAAGTTGTAAATTAATTTGATAATATTTTCTTAAAATTCTCAATTTTTATTTTTAAAATACAATTCTAATAATCGCTAATGAAATTATTCCTACTACAACTATCACCAAGAGACTTTTTGAAATGATTGCACTTAGTACAGTAGGTAATGAAGCAAGTAGGTTTTCATAATTTATTTGAGGAAACTCCCCAATCTTTTGAATAAATAGACTATTGAACCATAAAGCCGACATTATTACAATCGGTACAAAACTTAGATACTCTATAACCGGTTTAGGCAAATCGAATTTCTTCAATAATACGAAAGGAAGTACCCTAGATAACCAAGTAACAATTGAACATCCTAATATTGTTAAAATTATATAGTTAGTAGATAACATGTTTCAACACCACTCCTATCCCACATCCTATTAAAGTAACCACTATAATTAATAAATTACTTGGAATAAAAATCATTCCAAAATATACTAAGAAGAATACAACAACAATTACTAGAAATTGTACTTTTTTCTTAATAGTAATATCTGAAATAACTTGTAAATATAACAATCCTATAAACATCGCTACTAGAGCAAAATCTAAACCTAGTACCTTAGGATCCTTAACTATTCCACCTAGTAATGCACCTAGTATCGATGACAAAACCCATGTAATATAAGATACTAGGTTTGCAGTATTAAACCATTCACAAGTCAGCCTTCCATTAGTATAATTTTGTTTGTTCATTCCTAAAGCGAAACTCTCATCAGTTAAAAAAGTACCAATTATAATATTTTTAAATACACTGTATCGCTTGAAAAATGGAGCTGTTGCCATGCTCATCAATATCATTCTTGAGTTGATTAAAAATGTTGCTAAGACAATTGAGAGTATAGGAAAACTACTAGAAAGCATGCTTACAGTTATGAATTGAGCACCACCTGCATATATAAATAACGACATCGCTCCAACAAAGAAAGGATTAAGCCCAACCGAACTTGCAATAATTCCAAAGGCTAATCCTATGCCTATATATCCAAAAACTGTCGGTAATGTGTCTTTTACACCAGCCTTTACATCTAATTTATCATTCATATGTTCACCTTCCTTGACTAGTTAATTGTTTTATTTCATTAAAAGCTCTCCTATAAGATTTTTATCAATTTTTTGCTTAACAGTTTTTTGTCCGGTATAAGTTACCAAGCCCGGTTTAGCACCAGATATTTTTTTTATATTTTTAATTAACGTTCTATCAACATTAACATACTCTTCATTTTTAAACTTCGAATAATAAGCAGCTAACATTGATGCAACTTCTATTGTTTCTTCACTAGGATTATTATCAAAGATTACCACATGACTACCAGGAATGTCTTTCGCATGAAACCATAGATAGTCTCGTCTTGCTAATTTATTAGTAATCGCATCATTTTGAAGATTATTTTTTCCAACATATATAGCTACACCATTATGATTAACAATAAAATAATTACTCTTATTCTTTTTTTTATTAACTCTAATCTTTTCTTTTAATATTCCATTAGCAATCAATTCTTCTTTGATTTCCACTATGTCCGTTTTATCTGCATTTTCGATTTGGAATTTAATAGTCTCAAAATATCCTAAATCCTGTTTTGCAATCTGTATTTGTTCGAGTAGATTCTCAATCGTCCTTTTATTCTTTTTATATAAATTAAAGTATTTCTCTGAATTTTTCTCAATAGTTAGATTTGGATCCAACTCAATCTCAATATCCGATAAATCTTCACTATAAAAAAATTTTTGTAACGTCACAGTTTCAGGAATTTCTTTTTTTAAATAAATAAATATTTGAAATTAGAAGTTGCCCTTTTAATTTATAATCGTCTCTACTATTAGCTTGTTCAAGTTCTTCTTCTAGTATACTTATTTTTTTAGTTAATCTATTTATTTTAGAATTAACAAAATTAAAAAAAGCTTTCTGTCAGTATTTTTTTATTAATAGACTCTCTTGCTATATCCATATAGTAGTAATCTAATAATTGTGACAATGATTCAAAAATCTCTACTATACTCTTTAACTTCAAAGAAATAAAAAAATCCTTCTTATTATTCTCTTCAAGTAAAACGGGTTTAAAGTAATTATTGAATTTTTTTACAAAAAAACTAATAAATGAATTTTTTTAAATCTTCTTCCGAATTTTTTTCAAAAATAATTATTCAGTAATGCAGAAACACCATAGAAACTTTTCATTAAGAATTTCTTATCATCTATAGAAAACTCAATATCACTATAGCGACTAAAGTCAAAGGGATTAATTTTTTTCAGCTGTCGGAGGAAGCGTATATTTCATATTAGATATAGTCGATCTCTTATATTCAAGGCTGTAACTATTTTTTTTAAAGACTCTAAGATAATATTATCTTCATTAGTTAATATTATATTTGAGTGTTTACCCATTAATTCTGAGATTAGATAATAATACTTTTCATAACCTAAATCATCAAAGTTTTTTTTAATTTTTAAAAAAATTACTATTCGATCATTATTAACTTGATTAATCTCTAGTATTATTCCACCTGTTAAATACTTTCTAAGTACTGAACAAAAAAATTCGAAGGTGTTGAAGGATTTTCAAAACTATTATTTGTTAACTGTATTCTAGATGCACTTGAATTTGCAGATAAAAAAACAATTTTAAATTCTTTCCTTTTCTAACAGAAAATACAAATTCATCTGTCGATAAATTATTTATTTTATTTATACGACCATTTAATATATTTTTCTTCTAATTCTTTCACCATTTTTTTCTTATGAAAAAAACCATCAAATGCCATTTTTATCCTCCTCGTGTTTTTAATATATAATTTTTAAATTATATCATAGATATCAATTTGTGTATACGAAAATAAGAAACATACAAATACTAAAAAAGGAGTGACTCGACAAAATCGTGATTTCTTAAGAAACAAGATTTTATCGAGTCACCCCCACACAGTTTATTAGATATCTAAAAGGTTTTATAAAACGAATTTAGATATCAATAAAAACACTGAGTCTATGAGTTATAATATACACTTTTTTAAAATTTAGGACTTTTGAATCAGCCCCCCATAAAATATTATTTAGTTTCAAATCTTTTTGAAACTAATACTCCCCACACTAATAATCCAAGTAATACTACCCAGAAAATAACAGTCCAAAGTGTGGAATGTGGAAAATCATGAGGGATAAGTGCTAATTTCTCATGAGCAGCTGCAATTACAAACAGTTTAATACCTACCCAACCAACAATAAGAAATGCAGCGATTTCTAAACCCGGTTTAGTTTCTAATACTCTTATAAATATATTTGCTGCATAACGCATGATAACTACACCAACAAAACCTCCAATTACCATTACAGTAAATTGACCAAGGTTAATTCCTCCAATAGATGTTTCAGAAATATGAGGCAATGTTATCGCGATAGCTACAGCAGCTAAAATTGAATCAATCGCAAAAGCTATATCAGTAAGCTCGACTTTTATTACAGTTGCCCAAAAACCACTTTGTTTTTTAGGTTCAGCGATTTCTTCAGTTTCATCACCTTGTTTTCGCTTATCGAAAAATTCTTTAATATGCGCACCTGCCATATATATCAAGTATAAACCACCTAAAACTTGAATTTCCCAATACTGTGCTAAAATTGTAATTAAGAAAATCGCTATTATTCTAAATATCAGCGCTCCTACAAGACCGTACATCAATGCATGCTTTTGTTCTTTAGGCGGCAAATGTCTAACCATAACAGCTAGAACAATAGCATTATCAGCTGATAATAAGCCTTCTAATAACACTAAACTTAACAATACTATTACATATTGAATTAATATCTGTGAATCCATTATTATCTCCTTCTATCCTATTATTTTTTTCATCAATCTAACAATAACTATAACAATCACCAATCCTATCATGTTTAACACTAGCGGTAAAAAACTACCTAGGTTAAATGTAATATTTTGATTTAATAGATTAAATGATTTCGTAAAGATAATTAATACACTATTATCTACTCTAACCGCCGGAACAGATAAGCGTGCTTTAATCATATTCGCTATCACTTCGCCTCCTATAAAATATAAAAGTGAAAATGAAATCGCTAGATTTGTATTATTAAATAATGTTAAAGCTAATAAGAAAATAAGATTAGCAAACACGAATAATAAAACTAACATTGTAGCATATGCTCCTGAGGTACTAACATTCATCATTACTGCTTTTAGTTCTTCAAATATACTTCTCTTACGTAAGAAAATTATTCCTACAAAACATGCAATTACTATAACATAGTAAACTAAAAAAATAAATTAAATTTGCTAAAATAGATAAGATATCTCTTGTTATTTTCTTTTTTTCTTATTTCCAAAAAGAACATTGACTTTTTGAAATATAATCTTCTCTATATGAATATATGTAATTTAATCCCATTATAAAAAAATTACAATTATCATATTCACTTTAAGAATTATCGAAAAATATAATATCTAATATTGACTTATCATAAAAACGTAGACAATGTATCTAGTTTATATACAAATGCAAAGTTAATTAATGCTAAAATAATTAAAAATAAATAATTGAATTTTCGTCTAAATAACTTGCCAAATTCTACCGCAAATAGCATTATAGATCAGCCTCTCCCTCATATAATTTTATTTTTTCGCCTAGATTACGGATTTGAAATACTTCTATGTTATTTTTTAACAATACATAAACTACCTCTTCAAGCACTTCTTCCCTTACAACTATCTCATTGGTATGATAAATAGTAAATTGATGTCCTTGTAAAATTTCATCAAGATTATCTTGACTAGAAACATTAATAGCAGTAAGTTGTTTTAGTATCAATAAATCTTCTAAACTTCCAAAGTATGATTTAATTCCATCAGTAATAACTAAAACTTTGTCAGCAATACTATTGTAGCTATTAAGCATTGTATCTAAGATAATAACATTAGCATTATTTGATCTATCAAGAATTAATTCACTAATTACTTCTTTATCTTCAATAGATAAGTTTTTCCTCGGTATTATCAACAATCAATACATTTTCGATCTACTAAAATTGAAAAACAGAATATGAAATTTTGTTACTTCATTTGATTCTAAATCTTTATATTTTCTACTAAAATCTAATCTTAAAAATTCTAAATCCCCTACTAACTCTTCTTCAGAAGCTTTTACATTAAATAGAGATAATGCCTTTTTCAAATTTTTTTAATAATGATAAGTCATTATAAAAAAACCAAAAATCTTTAGTAAATAAAAAGTCTCTGTTTATTTATACTCTCTCTATCAAAAAAAGAATTTCACCTTTAAATTTAGTTCTTTGTCTGAATGAATCTTTTAATAATTCTAAACTTGCAGAACTATTATTAACAATAGTTAATATTTCTCCTGTTTCAACTTTAAAAATCAAGTTCTAATATTGTATCTTTTTTTTATTTTTTTCTATATTCTTTAAATTCTATAACCATTATTGCTCCTATAAAAAAATAACATTCGTATAGTGATCTGTTATTATGTTCATTTTATTTCTTTAAAAATTCAATTACATCTTACTATAATACCATTGCTTTAACTTATTGTCAAAAACAATATTCAAAAAAATAAAAGATGATAGAAGTTCTTTCTTCTACCATCTTACATATTATTATTTATTTTCTTTTACAAAAAATGATAATACAACTCCAAGTACAAATCCGATTAACGCATAGTTTAACCATGCAAAATCTGCTGGGACTGGAAGGAAGTTTACTTTAGCTAGTAAATTATCAACCGCAGGAACTGCAAGTTTAAATGTTGAAGCTACAGTAGAATATAAACTAAATAATCCTGTAAATACAACTGTACAAACATAAACAACTTTTTTCCCACCAAAGAAATTATTTAAAAATCCTAATAAGATTAATACCATAGTTAATGGATATAGTAAAACAAGTACTGGAACAGCTCCTTGGATGATTGCTGCTAATCCGTAGTTACCTACTGCAAAAGAGAATAATGTTAATGCGATAGCATAAGTCTTATAACTAACTTTATCGTAAAGTCTTACGAAGAATGAAGCACAAGCTGTTACTAATCCTACACTTGTAGTTAAACAAGCTAAGAATACTATAACGAATAGTAATAATTTACCAATATTACCAAAGTAATATGTTGTAGCTCCAGTTAATACTCCAGCACCAGTTTTGTAATCCTAAAACAGAAACCGATGTAGCTCCAATATTAGAGATAAATACATATACCAAAGCTAATAATACAGCTGCGATAATTGCAGATTTAGCTGTATTATTAAATACTTCTTGTTTTGTTTTTGCTCCATAAAGTTTAACAGAGTTAATAACAATAATTCCAAACACTAATGATGCTAAAGCATCCATTGTATTATACCCTTCCATAAGACCATTCGTAAATGCTAAAGAAGTAGTTTGATATGCTTTTGTAGGCTCTTGTGCAGCACCCATAGGTCTAACTAACGATGCAATGATTAAAACAACCATTGATAATAATAAAACTGGAGTAATTACAGTCCCAATTCTATCTACTAACTTATTTGGGCTTATCGCTAACCATAATGTTAACCCCATAAAGAATGCTAAGAAAATTGCTTGAGCAATCGTAGTATTTTCTGGAGCTACAAAGCTTGATAATCCTAATTCATACGTTGTTGTCCCTGTTCTAGGTATTGCAAAGAAAGGTCCAATAGTTAAGTATAATAAAGTTGTAAAAGTTACACCGAATACTTTCCCTGCTCTACTTGATAAATCTAATAGGTCTTCAGCTCCTGAATACCCCATTACAATAACTCCTAATAGTGGTAACCCCACTCCCATAATAATAAAGCCAATCATCGCTGTAGGTAAGTTTGTTCCAGCGTTTTGTCCTAAGAATGCTGGGAAAATTAAATTACCAGCACCAAAAAATAATGCAAATAACATAAGTCCAATTGAAACATATGGATTTTTCTTCAAAAATTTTAACATGTCATCTCCTCCAAATTATTTTATTTTTTTAAGTATGTTATATACAATAATATATTTACTGTGTTTTGTCAATAGATTTTTTTAAAAAATATTTCTTTTTTTGTTGGATAAAAAGTTTTAATTTTTTTCTGACAATTTAAGATATAACATAGAAAGTGTTGCGTTTACAATTGAAATTTATCAATAATGTGATCGTTTACACGAAATTATTATAATAATTAAAAATAAGATTTTTTTGTAAAAAAACAAAAAAAGATTTAATAATTGAAATCAACTATCAAATCTTTTTTTATAATTATTCTATTTTTTTTAACTCTTCTTTATAGTCACAGCGTGCACATTGAACACCTTTTTTTCCTTCATACAAAATATTCTCACATTTCGGACAATTTCTATTTATAGGTTTATCCCAAGAAACAAAATCACATTCTGGAAATCCTTCACAACCATAGAATAATTTTCCTTTTTTAGATTTTTTCTCTAAAATTTCATATTTCTTACATTTTGGACAGACTACCCCTACCTTCTTTTGAATAGTATTTGTATATCTACAGTCAGGGAAGTTAGAACAAGCAATAAACTTACCAAATTTACCTAATTTAAATACAAGCGGTGAAGAACACTCTGGACAACTTTCTCCAGTAAATTCTTGTTTAATTTCTACTTTTTCCATTTCAGTTTCTGCTTTTTTGACGTCTTTTCTAAAATTTCTATAGAAATTACATATAGTTTTTTCCCAACCTACTTTACCTTCTGCTATATCATCTAATTGACTCTCAAGATTAGCTGTAAACTTAGTATTTATAATATCAGGGAAATATTGTTCTGTTATTTTACTAACTAACGTTCCTAATTCTGTTGGTGTAAATACTTTATTTTGCAACTTAGCATAATATCTCTTTTGCAAAGTATCAACAATTGTAGCATAAGTTGAAGGACGTCCTACTCCCAGTTCTTCAAGTTCAGCTATTAATTTTGCTTCTGAATATCTTGCTGGTGGTTGAGTAAAATGTTGTTCTTCTTTTATTTCTTTGACTTTAGCATCTTCCCCAACCTCAAATTCTGGGGCAAGTTTTACTTTCTCTTTTTCCTTCAATACCGCTAAAAAACCATTAAACAGTAACTTAGAATGTGAACCTCTATAAACAACTTTATTATTTTCAAACGTTGTTGTACTTGTTTCATAAACTGCAGCACTCATACGACTAGCTAAGAAGCGTTCCCATATAAGTTTATATAACTTATATTGGTCATTTGATAAGTATTCTTTAATACTATCTGGCGTGAAATTAACATTTGTAGGTCTAATTCCTTCATGGGCATCTTGAACATTCTTGCTTGATTTTCTAGCTTTAACTGCTGATGCTAGATATTCTTTACCAAAATTGTTTAGTATATAATCACTAGCCATTTTAACAGCTTCATCAGAAACCCTCGTAGAGTCCGTTCTCATATATGTAATTAAACCGGTAACTCCACCTAATTTTTTAAGGTTAATACCTTCATACAATTCTTGAGCAACACTCATAGTCTTACGTGTTTTAAAGTTAATCTTTCTTGAAGCATCTTGTTGCATTGTAGAAGTAATATACACATTCGGTGCATTACGATTTTTATTAGTTTTCGTTACATCGATAACTTTAAATGTCTCACCTTTTATCGCTTTTCTTATTTTATCTACATCTTTTTTACTTTCAAGTTTAAGTTTCTCACCTTTATAAGAATAGAAGTTAGCTGTTAAGACTTTTCTATTTTTTATAAAATCAATTGGCATAGACCAATATTCTTGTGGAACGAATTTTTGAATTTCTTCTTCTCTATCAACAATTAACTTTAGAGCTGCATTTTGCACTCTCCCTGCAGATAGCTTTGGTTTTACTTTTTTCCAAAGTACAGGAGAAATGTTATATCCAACTAAACGATCTAATATTCTTCTAGCTTGCTGTGACTGAACTAAATCAGTATTTATCTTACGTGGATGCTTTATCGCATCTTTTACCGCGTCTTTTGTTATTTCATTAAAAACAATTCTGTTATCAGAATTATTATCTAATCCTAAATATGTGCAATATGCCAAGCTATTGCCTCTCCTTCTCTATCGGGGTCGGATGCTAGGAATACTTTCTTTCCTTTGGCTTCTTTTTTTAAAGACTTAATTACATCGCCCTTCCCTCTTATAGAAATGTAATCAACATCTACATTTCCATTATCTAGTACTTCCACTCCCATTCTACTTTTTGGAAGATCTCTTACATGACCTTTTGAAGATATTACTCTATATTTTTTCCCTAGATATTTTTCAATAGTTTTTGCCTTAGAAGGAGATTCGACTATTACTAAATTTTCTGCCATTTTCTTCTCTCCATAATTTTATAATAAGTAGTATCTTAAAACATTTTTATTAACTTGTCAACTTTTTCCATTAAAAATTAATCAATTTTAGTCAATATTAATGGTTCAGCATTCTCTCTAACAACAATCGTATGTTCATATTGAGCAATATATGAACCATCATTCGCTACTAATTCCCATTCGTCTCTATCTGAATTTCCTACAGTTTTAGCTTTTGTTGAAACGAATGGCTCAACAGCTAAACACATACCATCTTTTAAGATTAGATTATCCCATGGATCAAAATAATTGAACACATGTTGTGGTTCTTGGTGTAATGAAGTCCCAATCCCATGACCTGTTAAGTTTTCAATTACTTCTAGTTTATGTTCTTTTATTTTCTTATGTACATGTTTACCTATTTGGTTAATTTTTCTTCCAGCTACAGCATGCTTGATTCCTTCATAGAATGCTTCTTTAGCGACTTCACATACTTTTTCTTTCATTGGATCATCTACCTTACCAACAACGAAAGAAATACCTGTATCAGCATAATAGCCATCTTTACATCCAGATACATCTATATTAAGAAGATCACCATCTTTTAATATTTTTGTACTAGATGGAATCCCATGGGCTGCTTGATAGTTTAATGAAATACATGTGTAGCCTGGAAAATCGTACTCAGTAATTGGCGCAGATTTCGCTCCATATTTTTCAAATAATTCTTTAGCGATATTATCTAATTCTTTTGTTGAAACACCTGGTACTGCTTTTTTAACCATTTCATCGCGAATAGTAGCACAGATGAAACCTATTTCTTTCATTTTTTGTAATTGTTCTTCTGTTTTAATAATCATGCTTTCTCCTTTTATTTAACTAGTTCGAATAAATTTTTAATAGAATAAGTCGGTTTATGCTCTTTAGTTTCTAAATCTTCTACACTTGTGACACCTGTTTGAACATGAATTGTATCTATTCCACCGTTAATACCAGACATAATATCTGTATCGTAGTTATCTCCAACCATTACAATTTCATCTTTACTGTAGTTAAATAGATTCATTGCAGATTCCATAATAATTTTACTAGGTTTACCTATAAATGTAGCTGGTGTAGAAGTTGCATATTCTAAATACTTAACTTGTCCACCATTACTTGGCACAAAGCCATTAGCTGTTGGTAATAACGTGTCTGGATTAGTTCCAATAAGTTCTGCTCCATTTAATACTGCTCTTGCTGCAGTAGAAAGTTTATCGTATGTAAGTTTTCTATCAAGACCTACTACAACTGCGTCAACACCTTCTTCATTTTCTTTTTTATTAAATGAACTTAAAGTGTTTTTCAGTCCACTTTCACCTATTACATATAAATTTTTATATCCTTTACCTTCAAGATAAATTTTAGTGGCATCACTTGATGTAAATACGTGCTCTTCTGATGTATCTATATCAAAATTCTCTAAGTGTTCAGCAACCTCTTTAGGTTGTCTAGTTGAATTATTTGTTAAAAATAAATAATCTATATTATTTGCATTTAGATAATCAACAAACTCCTTTGCATATTCTATCTTTTTATCACCATTATAAATAGTGCCATCTAGGTCTATTAGATATAATTTATATTGTTTTATACTCATTCTATCTCTCCATTAATTTCATTTCTCATAATATATTCAAATATTAGTTTCTTCTATAAAGAATAAATTACGCAACTATTTCTATTTTACACCGATTATAAAAAAAATAAAAGCATTAATTAGGATTTTCCTACTTAATGCTTATATAAAATCGTTAAAAATACTATTTAAAAAGACTAGCCACGAGTTCATTTCTGATAATTGTTTCTTCTCATGATACCAAACTATCATTATGACAGACTGTAGAGTTATATACCATTTTAGTCTATTTCTATATTTTATTGTCGGTTTTTGTCCATAAATTTTTAACCATTCGTTCCATTCATTTTGTGGAATATATCGATATAATACAAATGAAATATCAATAGCAGGGTCACAAAGTATAGAGTGCTCCCAATCTACTAAAAACAACTTGCCTTGATCTGAAAGCAACCAGTTATCTTTATGTAAATCTGTATGACATGGTGTATATTCTACATCATCATCAGGTAAACATTTTTCTAAGTAATTAAGTGCATCGACTATATTACTGTTTTTTCGAAGTTCATCAGCTATAATCGATTTTAAATTATAAAGAGAACTAGCTGCTGTTTCTTCACTATATCCTTGAGCTTTCATAATTTTTTTTAATTTAGATGAACCATGTACTTTTTTTAAAATCTCAGGTATACGTTTATCTGTCATATCTTCCGTATTTAACGTCCTACCATGTTCAAAGTCTTGCGCGATTAATACATCTCCATTACTAATACGCTTAGTCCATCTTAATCTAGGTACTATACCTTCGGCTGAAAGAGTTGCTATCATCGGAGTAGTATTTTTTTTAATGAAGTAACGTTGATTATCTCTTGAACAAAAATAATCTTCTTGATATGCTTCATCTAAAGTCCAGCCCATCTGATAATATTCTTTAGACATATTCTATACTGCTCCTTTCTCCAATCTCTTTTTAAAAAAATTATAATGCACTATATTTTTACATTCTTTAACCATTTTTTTCAAGATGCTATTTTTTTTAACTAAAATTAAAAAAATCTCAAAGATATTATAATTTATATATACAAAAATTAGAATTAATATCTTTGAGATTGCTTATTATCTTATTTTTTTTACAAAATAAACATTATATCAAATAAATATTTTTTTATAAAAATTTATTGTTCACAACAAAGTTTATAAATTCCCTCTGCGTAAATAGCTGTAGCTAATAATAAATCTTCTATTTCCAAATATTCATTAGCTTGATGCATTGTATCTTCTTTACCAGGGAAAAGTAATCCAAATGCAACACCTTTTTTAAGACAACGTGCATATGTTCCTCCACCTAATACAAACGCATCATTTTTAGTATCCCCTGTATGTTTTCTATAAACATCCATTAATGTAGTTACTAATTCATCATCTTTTGGTACATAGTGTGCTTCTTTAGTACTTGTAACTTCAATATCAATATTGTCTACCTTAACTTCATACAATCTAGCCACTAAATCGAATTTTTTAGGATGGCGACAATCTGTTGATACAATACCTATTTTTTTCTCTAAATCATAATCTAGAACACCGTAATTATATGTAGCTTCTCCCATTTCATTGTCTTTATAATCAATCCCTAATTTTTCACCAAACGGATCATTAGCAAGTTTTGCTACTATATAATCTACGAAGTTTTTACCATTATTATCTAATCCTAATGTACTTAAAAATTCTGCTAATTTTGTTGCACCATTTATTCCATATTGCGGTGTTGAACCATGTGCAGCTTTCCCTTTAAGTGTAAGTTTAATTATATTTTCTACACTAACTTTTCCTTCAAGTTTCTCTTGAGCTAGGAACTTTTCAAATTTTTCTTTAATATCTGTTACTTCACCAACTAATTCAGCCTCTGCACTTGCAATAACCATATTAAGAACTTGTCCACCATTAAACTTAACAAGTTTATAATTATACGCTCCATCTTCTTCCACAAATTTTAATTTGTGATTAAAAGTTGCTCTAGCTTTTTCGGCATATACTAACGGGAACATTGCGTCTGGAGTGAAACCTGATGCTGGTTGTTCTTCATGTTTAAAATATGATTCAACACATCTAAAACCAGTCTCTTCATCACTTCCTATAATAAGCCTAATACGCTTATTCCATTTCACACCAAGTTTATCTAAAAGTTTAACAGCATAATAAGCTGCCATTGTAGGCCCTTTATCATCTAATGATCCACGTGCAAATATCTTACCATCTCTCACTTCTGGTTTGAATGGATGGCTAATCCAGTCTGCTTCAACTACTGGTACTACATCAACGTGTCCAAGGATACCAAATATCTCTTCTCCTTCTCCGACTTCTATGTGACCAGCTTTATTTTCTACTAATTTAGTTTTGTATCCATCACGTTCACCAAAAGATAATATTAAATCTAATGCTTCTCTTGGTCCACTACCAAACGGTGTTTCCTCTGTTATATCAGTTCCTAAAATAGAACGTACACTTAATAACTCAAATAAATCTTTAAGCAGGTCCTCCTTATGATTTAGAACCTCTTGTTTAAAATCGATATTCATTTTATATCCCTCCGTTATTTATTTAATTTATCTAGTTCTTCATTTGTTAAGTGTCTATATTCACCTAATTCTAAATTTTCATCTAGTATTAATTCCCCTATAGATATTCTTTTTAAATATGTTACTGTCGTCTCTAGTGATTTCATCATCCTTTTTACTTGATGAAATTTCCCCTCTGTTATGTATATATTTGCTCTACTTTTATCCTCGCTACTTTCTAATATTTCTAAACGCGCGGGTTTACATTTATATCCATCTTCTAGCATAACACCAGCTTCAACAATTGATAGATACTCTTCTTTAAGTTCTCCACTTACCTCGACATAATATTTTTTTACTACGTCTTTCTTAGAAGAAATCAATCTATGAGCTAACTCCCCATCATTTGTCAGTAACATAAGCCCTTCAGTATCCTTATCAAGTCTACCTACTGGAAATACCTTATAAATGCGATCTTCTTCTTTTAAAATATCCACAACTGTTTTCTCAATCGCATCTTCTGTTGCAGATACAGTATCCTTAGGTTTATTCATCATAATATAAACATATTTTTGATAAACTAACCTATTTCCATTCACCATCACCTGATCATTTATTTCATCAACCTTATAATCAGGACTCTTTATTAAAATATCATTAATTAATATTCCCTTTTTAATAATTTTTTTCGCTTCTGCTCTACTTAGTGTTGTAGTTGAGCTAATAAATTTGTCTAGCCTCACTATACTCTTCTCCTTAGATTTCTTAATGATGAAAGTGTAATCTTTTTACCGAATAAGTATTCATCAAACTTCATCATAGTTATACTGATGAAATAAGTAATACCACCAAAAAAATTGCACATATCATAATTAAAATCATACTTGAAATTTTTGACTCAATAACAAAATTAGTCAGTATCGATTCATAAATAGCAGCAACTGTAATAAACATAGTAAAACAACTGCATAAAATCATAAATAATCTCGAAATGAACTCAAAAATTCTAAGTCTCACTTCAATATTAATAATTACTAAATTAATTATTATCATTACTAAAAAAGTTGCTATTGAAGATAAAATCACACCATTTGTCTCAAATTTAATTACAAACGGAGTAATAGTTAAATATTTAACTACTAGACCGACTATAATAGCTACGAAATTTAAAAGTTGTCTATTTACAGCCTGCATAATTATACTAGTTAAACTATATATTGAATATAATACCGCTAATGGTAGATAAACCCTTAATAAAGTAGCATTTTCCAAACTTCTACTATAAAAAGCCGAGTAAATAGGATCAGCAAGAACAAACATTCCTACAAGCGCCGGTAATACAATCAGCATTAAAGATAAAATCACTTTATTAATTTGACCACTAACACTTACACGCTCTCCTTGTGCAAATAATCTAGTTATCGAAGGTAGAAATGTACTAGAAAATGCCGGAGCAATAGCTACAGCAATCATTACTACTTTATTAACAAGTTGTAACGCTGAAAATTTTCCATCTACTATATCAGCCTTACCTATTCGTGTCATTCCGTGAATAAAATTATGCTGATCTATTATATTCAATATCGGAAACAATCCTACTATAAAAATAAATGGAATAGAGACAGAAAAGAATTCTTTTATCAAACTACTTGTTGAAATATCCAACTGAACTTCATCTTCTTCTTTGTTAAAATCTAGATTCTTTCTATATCTAGAATAAAAAAAGAAGAGTGTAATTAAAGAAAAAACAGCACCAACTGCCGCTGCAAATGTGGCACTAACATTTCCTTCAACTACTCCATAACCTAAAACTTTCATAATAAAATAAGTAGCACCTAGCATAAATGCAATACGAGCTACTTGCTCAATAAATTGGCTCAACGCTGAAGGTAACATTATTTCATGTCCTTGGAATAAGCCTCTAATACCTGCTGATACTAAAACCAACGGTACACCAAAACTTAAACTTTTAAGAACTAACGCTCCTTCTTGTGGAGTAAATTTTTGTTGATTACTTATAAGAATTTGATCCGATATAAATCCTGAACCAAAAAATAAGATACAAAATCCAACTATTCCCATAACCACTAGTAGCCAAGACCCTAGCCTATAAATTCTGCGGCTGACACTATAAGCTCCGACTGCATTATATTTGGCAACCAATTTTGCTATAGCAAGAGGTGTCCCCGCACTAGATATTTCTAGTATAGTAGCATAATAACTATATCCATAGTTAAACAAAGCCATTTGTTCCTCTCCACCTATTATTTGATAAAAAGGAATAAGATATATTGCCCCTAAAATTTTTGTTAAAATTAAACTTAAACTAAGTATCGCGGTCCCTTTAAACAAGGAATCTTTTTTCAAAATTTTCACATCCAAACTTAATATTTATATTGTAATATTTATTATAAGTATAAATATTGATAGCAATAAACTAACGCAGTAACTAAACTATACGCAGCTACCAATTTCAATACTTTATCCATGCGTCTTCTTTTTTTATTTTATTATTCGCAACTAAAACTATGTACGAACCTAATAACAATACAAATGTTAAAAATAAAAAAACTATAACAGATAAAAAAATATCGCCATACTATCATCCTTTCTTTTTTTAATATAACTTTATTTTATCATGATTTCAAAAAAATTTTTAAACATACTTTCTCAGATAATTACAAAAAAATTAATATGTCTGGATATTAGATTTACATAATATCGAATTTGTTAGATTTTATAACATACACTTTATTTTCTTACTTTTTTTTGTTATCATACTATATAGATATAAAATATTTTTATTTCACATAATCTAATTAGAGAGGTACTAGTATGGGATTCAAAGAACTACAAAAAAATCTTCCAGTTTTTTCTATAAGTGTAGTAACAAAAATTACACAACTCACTGCAAGACAGATAAGATACTATGAAGAAAAAAAACTCTTTACTCCAAAACGTACTGAAGGTAATACCAGGCTTTTTTCTTTTAATGATATCGATAAACTGTTAACAATAAAAGATCTACTTACAAAAGGTTTCAGTTTAAAAGCTATCGATGAAATTATTAACCAAAAAGAAGTATCTGCTGAAACAACACAAATTAGACAGATTATCCATAATGATATTTTTGCAGGACCAAACGGATTACCAAGAGAACGCTCTATAGGACGCGGTGATTTATCTAGATTTTATAACAATAAAAAAAATAAATTTTAATGTTAGATTTTTTTACATAAATAAGGAGACGCCATGGCTAAAACTATTACTAGAGAAGAGATTATCAAAACAATCAAAGAAGAAAACGTTAAATATATTCGATTACAATTTACTGATATTACAGGAACTATTAAAAATGTAGAAGTGCCAGTAAGTCAAATCGATAAGGTATTAGATAACAACATGATGTTTGACGGATCATCAATTGAAGGTTTCGTAAGAATTGAAGAAAGCGACATGTACCTTTATCCAGATTTAAACACTTTCTTAGTGTTCTCATGGGATAGTGAATACGGTAAAGTAGCTCGTTTCATCTGTGACGTATATACTGCTGATAGAAAACCATTCGCTGGAGATCCTCGTGGTAATTTAAAACGTACACTTGAAAGAATGAATAAACTAGGATTCGATACATTAAATCTAGGACCAGAACCAGAATTTTTCTTATTCAGACTTAAAGAAAATGGTGAACCAAGTTTAGAACTAAATGACAATGGTGGATATTTTGACCTTGCTCCAGTAGACCTTGGGGAAAATGTACGCCGTGATATAGTTCTTGAATTAGAACGCCTTGGCTTTGATATTGAAGCAAGTCACCACGAAGTAGCACCTGGACAACACGAAATTGATTTCAAATATGATGATGTTGTTACAGCATGTGATAATATTCAAACATTTAAACTAATTGTTAAAACTATCGCTCGTAAACACGGTCTTCATGCAACATTTATGCCAAAACCAATATTTGGTATCAACGGTTCTGGAATGCACTGTAACGTATCTCTATTCAGTAAAGGTGAAAACAGTTTCTACGATGAGAATAGCGATAATGGTCTAAGCGAAGTTGCATCACAATTCATAGCAGGTATTTTAAAACACGCTCGTAGTTTTACAGCTATTTGTAATCCTACTGTAAACTCATACAAACGCTTAGTCCCTGGATATGAAGCACCATGTTATGTAGCATGGTCTACGTCTAATCGTTCTCCTTTAGTACGTATCCCTGCAGCACGTGGTAAATCTACTCGTGTTGAAGTTAGATCTGTTGACCCAGCTGCAAACCCATATTTAGCAATGTCTACAATCTTAGCAGCTGGTTTAGATGGAATCGAAAATAAACTTACTCCTGCAGCCGAAGTTAGAAGTAATATTTATGTAATGACTCGAGAAGAGAGAGTTGCTAATGGTATAGATGAATTACCATCTACACTATATACAGCGCTTAAAGAATTATCAACTTCTCCAATTATGAAAGACGCTTTAGGAGATCATATTTTCTATAACTTTATAGAAGCTAAGTCTATCGAATGGGATTCATTTAGAACTCAAGTTACCGACTGGGAAATTGATCAATATTTAAACATTACTAATTAAATAAAAAGAAGGAATAGCTTAATCACAAGCTATTCCTTCTTTTTATTTTTACTAAAAAAAGCTACAGGATATTAATTCCGTAGCTTTTTTTCTATTAGAATTTAGATAGTAATTCTACTAATGCTTCTTTTTGGTTGGTATCCAGTTTTCTCTTCTAATACTTCACCATTTTTCATAATTAATAGTGTAGGAATTGACATAATTCCAAATTCACCAGCAGCTTCTTGATTTTCATCTACATTAATTTTGTAGAATTCTATGTTAGTTAATTCATTAGAAACTTCCTCTAATACTGGCGCTAACATTTTACATGGACCACACCATGGTGCCCAAAAAGTCAAATACTTTTTACACTATCAGTTTTTGATAATTCAAAAAATTCTTTATCTGTAATTTCTCTCATTGTTTCAATCTCCTTTAAAACTTATAAATTTATTTTATAATATCATTGCCAATTATTCAAATTATTTGTTTTAACTATTAGTTTTACATCATTGGCATTTGTGGTTGCATTGGTTCATCCTTTGAAACATCTGCTACCACAGCTTCTGTTGATAAGAATAAACTTGATACACTCGCCGCATTTTGTAATGCAGAACGAGTTACTTTCGTTGGATCTACTATACCAGCTTTAATCATATCAACCCATTCTTCAGTAGCAGCATTGAATCCATACCCTACTTCTACTTCTTTAAGCTTAGCTACAATAACACTACTTTCTAATCCAGCATTTTCTGCAATTTGACGAACTGGGGCTTCTAAAGCTTTTTTGATAATATTAATTCCAGTTTGTTCATCACCTGTTGCTTCTAATTTTTCAACCTCAGAAATTACCTGAACAAGAGCAGTTCCCCCTCCAGGAACAATACCTTCTTCTACTGCAGCTCTCGTAGAATTTAGAGCATCTTCAATTCGAAGTTTTCTTTCTTTTAATTCAGTTTCTGTTGCTGCACCTACTTTAATTACAGCTACTCCTCCTGATAATTTCGCTAATCTTTCTTGTAACTTTTCACGATCAAATTCAGAACTTGACTCTGCATAAAGTGCTTTAATCTGTTGTGTTCTGCTTTCAATCTTTTCTTTATCACCTTTACCACCAACAATAACAGTGTTGTCTTTAGTAACATTAACTTTAGCAGCTTTTCCAAGCATTGTTATGTTAGCATCTTTTAATTCCAAACCTAAATCATCGGTAATTAATGTTCCGCCAGTTAATATAGCAATATCTTCTAAAATAGCTTTTCTTCTTTCTCCAAATCCTGGAGCTTTTACTGCAACAACATTAAATGTACCACGAAGTTTATTGACAACAAGTGTAGCTACTGCCTCTTGTTCAACATCGTCTGCAATAATTAATAAAGGTTTAGCTGCAGCAACTACTTCTTCTAATACCGGTAAAATCTCTTGAACTGCACTAATTTTTTTATCAGTAACAAGAACATATGGATTATCTAAGTCAGCAACCATTTTTTCTGTATCACTTACCATATACGGTGATAGATATCCTCTATCAAACTGCATCCCTTCTACGACTTCTAAAGTAGTATCTAATGCTTGAGATTCTTCAATGGTAATAACACCATCATTACCTACTTTATCCATAGCTTCTGAAATGAATTTTCCAATTTCTTCATCAGCAGCTGAAATAGCTCCTACTTGTGCTATTTTATCTTTAGAATCTACTGTTACACTAACCTCACGAAGACGTTCTACTGCTACTTTTACCGCTCTTTCCATACCTTTTCTTATACCGATAGGATTAGCTCCGCTTGTAACATTTTTAATCCTTCCGTTATCATAGCTTGAGCTAGAATAGTTGCAGTAGTTGTACCATCTCCTGCTATTTCATTTGTTTTATTAGCAACTTCAGCCACTAATTTTGCCCCCATATTTTCATAAGGGTCCTCTAATTCTATTTCCTTGGCAATAGATACACCATCATTTGTTATTAATGGTGATCCAAATTTTCTATCCAATACAACATTTCTTCCTTTTGGTCCTAATGTAATTTTGACAGCATTTGCCAATTTATCCACACCAACTTTCATCGATTGGCGAGCATCTTCTGAAAATTTTAATTCTTTAACCATGTTTCCTCCTAATTTTCATTTCACTTTTCAAAAAAGTAACAGTATTAATCTTCAATAACAGCTAGAACTTCTTCTTCATTTACTAAATAGTACTCTTCATTTTTAAAATTAACCTTTTTATAGTTATCTGAAAATACTACTTTACTTCCAGCAGTTAGTTCTCCATCATTATCTTTTGATAATAAACAACTTTCTCCTAAAGCAACTACAATCGCAATATTTGAAGTTTCTTCTTTTGAAGCTAAAAACTATTCCACTAGTTGTTGCTTTTTTTCTTCCTCTACTTTTTTTAATAATACATTATCAAATAATGGTTTAATCATATTAATAACCTCTTATAAAAAAATTTTTATTTGTATTTTATATTTCTACTGAAATCTATAATAAAAACAAAAAGTCAAAAAAAGTCAAATCATAAAAATTTATATAGTTTAAATATACTCATTATCCTCTATCATTTTAAAAATAAATATTTAACAAAAATTTTTTTATAATCAGAAACATATTTTAAAAATAGAATAAAAACGATAACAACACTATTTTTAATCATTTTTTTCAATGCTTATTATTTTTTTATATTATAGCATTATATGTTATAATGCTGTTTGTATAATATTATAATTCTAATTATACGGGAAAAATTTAAATATTAAAAAATATTAGTCAGGAGGAAAATATATGAAATATGTAGTTGTTGGAACATCTCACTTCGGTTACGAAGCTGTTCAAACTATTTTAAAAAACGAACCTAACGCTGAAATTCACTTATACGAAAGAGGCGCTGGGGCATCATTTATGGGTTGAGGTAGCCAATCTTATTTAGATGGGACATCTAAAGCGTTATCTGAACTACACTTTGCAACAGAGGAGTCTTACCGTTCACAAGGTATTAACATCCACTGTAACAGCGACGTTGTAGGATTAAACTCAAAAGAAAAATATGTTGTTGTTAAAACACCAGCTGGTGAAGAAAAACAATCTTACGATAAATTATTATTAAGTCCTGGTGGAGTTGCAGTTAAACCTCCATTTGAAGGAATTGAATTAGAAAATATCCACACTTTCCGTGGGCCAGAAGACACTCAAGCTGTATACGATTGTATGCAAAACAGTAAAAAAGCTGTTGTAGTTGGTGGTGGGTACATCGGTCTTGAAGTTGCAGAATCTTATGCAAAACATGGTATTGATGTAACAATCGTTGACTTTGCACCTAGAATCTTAAATACATACTTAGACCAAGAACTTACTGATATTCTTACTGAAGAAGGTGCTAAACACAACCTTAAAGTTCGTGGTGGAGAAAAAGTTCTTTCATTCAAAGGTGAAAATGGAAAAGTTACTGCTGTAGTAACAGATAAAGGTGAATACGAAGCAGATACAGTTATCGTTTCTGTTGGTGTTCGTCCAGATGCATCTTGGTTAAATGAAGAATTAGAAATGACAGAACGTGGTTTTGTTGTTACTAACGAATACTTAGAAACATCTGCTAAAGATGTATACGCTGGAGGAGACTCTACTCTTCTTCCATACGCTCCAACTCGCGGAGAATTACCAATAGCTCTTGCTACTCTAGCTCGCCGTCAAGGTGTAGTTGCTGCATTAAACGCTATGGGTACTAAAACTAAAATGCCTGCAGTAAACGGTACTTCAGCATTATCATTCTTTGATTACAAATTCGTAAGTACTGGATTATCTCAAAACGGTGTTTGCCTATACGATGGTAAAGTAGCCTCTAAATATGTAGAAGAAAGAATTTACCCAGACTTCATGAGAAAAGAAAATAATCTAGTTCACATGAAAATTTACTTCGATGAAGATACGCACAGAGTTCTAGGAGCTCAATTCATGTCTAAACATGACGTGTCTAGTGCTATCGCAGCTTTATCTATAGCTATCGCATCAGAGTGGACATTAGAACAATTAGCACTTGCTGATATATTCTTCCAACCAGAATTTGACCGTCCATGGCACTTCATTAACGTACTTGCTATGGCAGCCCTAGACTACAAACTAGGTGGAGCAGACAAATTACTATTCTAGTAACTGAAAAAGTTCGCAGAAAATTTCTGCGAACTTTTTAATTTTGATTTTAAAATAAATCTTTTGAATTATAAACTATATATCCTTCATAATAATAACTTGCATCAAGCCCCTTCATATAAATCTCCCTATCATCAATTTCACTTATAAGGGCATCTCTTAGTACATGTTTAATTTCTATATCTCTTATTGGACTACGCTGCATTGCTAATAAATAATCCTCTTTATCTATTTTATTCCAATCAACAACTTTTTGAATTTGATTCTTTAGTATATGGTCTAACCATAAACGTGTAGCTCGACCATTTCCCTCACAAAATGGATGGGCAATATTCATCTCAACATATTTTTCTACTATCTCTTCAAATGTTCTTTGTGACATTTCATCTATATGCTTTAATGCAGAATCTAAAAACATAACTGGTGGGAGTGACTCAAAAATCGTGATTTCGGAGAAATCGATTTTGTCGAGTCACCCCTGCACAGTTTATTAGATATCTAAAAAGCTTTTATAAAGCTAATTTAGATATCAATAAACCACTGCGTCTATGAGTTCTCATATATACTTTGTTAAATTTTAGGACTTTGGGTGCATCTCCTATATTTACATTTCTTACTTTTCCAGCAAAATCATAGATTTCTTCAAATAAAAATTGATGAATGAATGCTAATGTAGAAAACTTTCCTACTTCTTTATTTTTTAATAACTCATCTGTAAATAATTTAATCGCTTTTTTCTTACTAAGGCGCTCCTCTTCCCGTGCTAAAACTGAGATTTCTGTTATACCAAGCTTATTTTCAAGTACCACAGTTCTCCTTTCTATAATAGATTATAATCTTATCATAATCTATTATATATAACATTATCCTCCTTTACAACACTTAAAACATATTTTCAAGAAAAAACCTACACAAGCTATTATGGTAGCCTATGTAGTTTTATAATTTTATTCCGAAATTACTTGATCTAAATTTGATACTATTCTCGCTCTTCCTTGAACTTTAAAGTTTACGATATTATCAAAAATATTTAGAATTATAACTTCTCCCTTATTTAGTATTTCTAGAGCTTCTTCATTATTCGTCTTTTTCGTAATTACTTTTACATTATCAACTTCAGCTCTAATAATAATATAGCTACTTTCTTTCATAATCTACTCCTGTTAATAATACTATAACTTAATTTTATATTGAATGTCTTTAACTAATTCTGTATCTTCTAAGAAAATACCAGTTTTCTTACTTGTCACTGTTTTAGAACCAATTTTTTTAATTCCACGCATAGCCATACACATATGTTCAGCTTCTATAATTACATAGACACCTTTTGGTTGTAATTGTTCTTCAATCGCTTTTACTAACATAAGCGTCATATCTTCTTGGATTTGAAGTCTACGACTAGCACTTTCTACAAGGCGCGCTAATTTACTAAGTCCTGTAATTTTCTTATTATTTGGTACATAAGCTATGTGACATACTCCATAGAACGGTAACATGTGGTGTTCACATAATGAATAGAACTGAATATCTTTTACTAAAATAGGCTCGTCATTATCTGATTCAAAAAATGTATTAATTTCCTCTTTCGGGTCTACATTTGTTTTAGATAATAACTCTTCATACATTTTTACACATCTTTTTGGTGTATCTAGTAACCCAGTTCTTGAAGTATCTTCTCCAATATTTTCTAATAGCGTTTTTATAAGTTCTTGTGATTGTTCTTTATTTTTCAAAACTATCCTCCATTTTTTATAAAAAAAGAGCTACTAAGTAGTAACTCCTCTTTTTTGAATTAAATTGTTATTATTTAACTGCGTCTTTAAGAGCTTTACCAGCTTTGAAAGCAGGAACTTTGCTTGCAGCGATTTCAATAACTTCGTTAGTTTGAGGGTTGCGTCCTTTACGAGCAGCTCTTTCTCTAACTTCAAAGTTACCAAATCCGATAATTTGGATTTTTTCACCTTTAGCTAAAGTTTCTTCAACTGTTTCTACGAATGCTTCGATAGCAGCAGTTGCTTGTTTTTTTTGTAGTCCTGATTTCTCAGCAACTTTTGAAATTAATTCTGATTTGTTCATTAATTCTTTACCTCCATTATTGAGTAACGGTTCTCCCGTTTCACTTATTAAATATTACCATATAAATCGCTAATAATCAAGGTTTTATTACTAAATTTTAGCGTTTTTTTAACATTTTTTTCTGTATTTTTTTATTATTTATTTTGATTTTTTTCCAGTTTATTTAATGATACGTAAACTTATTTTATTCAAATTTGTTTAATTCTTCTGCTGCCATTTTATTCATTAGATTATTAACACAGTCTTTAATACTTAGCCCTTCATACAATACTTTATAGATATTTTCTGTGATTGGCATATAAACATCAAATTTTTTAGATAAGTAATAACAAACTTTTGTTGTTCTAACTCCTTCTGCTACCATATCTAATTTTTCTATAGCTTCTTCTAACGTATATCCTTGTCCTATTAAATAACCACAATTATAGTTTCTTGAGTGTTTAGAGGTACACGTTACTACTAAATCACCTATTCCTCCAAGCCCTAAGAAAGTCATTTCATCTGCACCTAGTTTCTTACCTAATCTTGTTATTTCTATTAATCCGCGAGTTAATAATGCTGCTTTTGCATTATCTCCATAAGACATACCATCAATCATTCCACATCCAAGAGCTATTATATTTTTAAGCGCCCCACCTACTTCGACCCCTATTATATCTTTATTTACATAAATTCTAAAGTATTTATTATGGAAAATATCCTGAGCTACTTTATTTAGTTCTTCATTTTTAGACGCAATAGCAACGACTGTAGGATTTCTTAATATTAATTCTTCAGCATGAGATGGACCACTAAGTACTCCAACCCCTTTTAATTTATCACTATCAATCTCATCTGCTATTACCTCAGACATCCTCTTATTTGTTTCCATCTCTAAACCTTTAGATACATGGATAATAAACTTAGGACTCTCTAAATAATTATTAATATCCCTTGCTACTTCTCTCATAACTTTAGTAGGAACTGCTATAACTATTACATCTGCAAATTCGACAGCTGCTTTTAAATTACTCGTTGCCACAACTCCTTCTGGTAAAACAGCATTTTTTAAATACCTACTATTTGTATGATTTTCATTTATTTCGTCTCTTGTTTTTTCACTTCGCGAATATAAGCGTAATTCATGACCATTATCTACCACTGCCTGAGATAAGGCAGTTCCCCAACTTCCCGAACCTATAACAGATATTTTCATCATCCTGTCCTCACTATAAATTATTCTTAACTCAATTATATCAAATTTTCTAAAAATATACATTAATTTTACTTATAAGTATCATAGGTTATTACCTAAAAAATTTTTTAGAAATACATTATGATTTCTACTTTACTATTTTTTTCTTAAAAACTATGATATAATTTAACTATAATAACAAAGGAGGTAATTTTATGAATTGGTTCGAAATTACTCTAATCGATGGAAATCGAGGATTAATTAACTTAAACAATATTGTCGATATTTGGAAAGGCCTAAATGATGAATATGCAACTATTTCTCAAGTAAATGGTGAAGAAATTGAAGTACCAGCTTCTGAATACGATAGATTAAAACGTGCATTAGATATGAAAGGATACGTATTAGGAGGATTCTAATATGACTAGATTTTTAAAAATATTTTCCACATTACTTACAATTACAACACTTGGTATAGGTCTGTATTTTTACTTTTTTAGTAATTCATCAAATAACAATGACAATGAAGTAGACGATAAAACTAATATTGAAAGCACTGTGAAGAGTGAAGCAAGCTTTCAAGAAAATGTTGAAGGAACTGTCGTAGCTAAACGAAGTACTGAAAATAACTAATTTTTTGGAGGAATAATAATATGAAAAAGAATACTTTTAAAAAAATAACAAGCTTATTTCTTACTTCGACACTTATTCTTTCAACATTAAGTGGATCAAGTATAAATATAGTAGAAGCAAAAGGATCATCATCAAGACCAAGTTCATCAAGAACTAGTTCTAGACCTAGTTCTTCTAAACCATCTAGTAGCAAACCTAGCTCTAAACCTACTAGCTCAACTTCTAGTAGTAAACCTATTACTGGTACTTCAAAGCATTTTTCCAAAAATTCTGTAGGTTCTTATAACAAAGATTATAATAGTTATACTAACCCAGAATATAAAAAACAGTATACAGATTATATAAGAAACAATTATAGAAGTAGCGGTTTCTTTTCAGGTAGTACACTAACTAATGCACTTTTATGGTACACTCTATTTAACTCTGCAACTTCACACAATCATGTTCAAGCTAGTGATAAGCAAAAAGAATTAGTGGAAAACGTAAAAGATTCAAAAGTCCCTGTATATATGCTTGAAATTAAAACAAAAAATGGTGAAACAAAACACGTTACAGTAACAAAAGAGCAATACGAAAAAGTTAAAGAAGGAGATAATATCTCTTTAATAGATGGTAATTTAGAAGTTAAAAATCAATAGTAAATAGATTTTATCCAGGAGTAAGATTCTCTTGGATTTTTTTGGTTTAAACTACATGAAAAAACTTTCGAAATAGTTTCCTACTTCGAAAGTTTCTTTAGATTTTATTCTTCTGAATATTTTGCTTTACGAGCTGCTTTTTCACGAGCTGCTTTATCTAATTCTTTTTTACGTAGACGAATTGACTCTGGAGTTACCTCTAGATATTCATCATCACTTAAGTACTCAAGACTTTCTTCTAAAGTCATAATACGAGCTTTTTTAAGTGTTACTGTTTGGTCTTTTGTAGAAGAACGTACGTTTGTTTGAGCTTTAGCTTTTGTGATGTTAACTGTTAAGTCATTTTCACGGCTGTTTTCTCCAACAATCATACCACCATATACATCAGTACCTGGTTCAATAAATACTGTACCACGATCTTCTAAACTTGAGATAGAGTACGCTGTAGCTTGACCGTTTTCTAACGCTACTAATACACCGTTACGACGTCCACCAACACGTCCTTTTTGCATTGGTTGATAAGAATCGAATGTGTGGTTAATAATACCATATCCTTTAGTCATAGACATGAATTCTGTAGAGTACCCGATAAGTCCACGAGCTGGAACATTAAGATAAGACGTGTTTGTCCATTTCCATCAGCTTGCATATCTACCATATCACCTTTACGTTGACCTAATGATTCAATAACAGCACCAACACTTTCATCTGGTACATCAACTTGAACACGTTCAACTGGTTCGCAATCAACACCATCAATATTACGAATAATTACTTCAGGTTTAGAAACTTGAAGCTCAAACCCTTCACGACGTAAGTTTTCGATAAGAATTGATAAATGAAGTTCTCCACGACCACTAACAACCCAAGAATCACTTGTATTAGGTTCAACACGTAAAGAAACGTCAGTTTCTAATTGTTGCATTAATCTATCTTCTAATTTACGAGCAGTAACAAATTTACCTTCTTTACCTGCAAATGGTGAGTTATTAACCAAGAAAGTCATTTGAAGCGTCGGCTCATCAATATGAAGTACTGGTAGTGCTTCTTGATGATCTGTTGGACAAACTGTTTCCCCAACGTTAATATCATCCATACCACTTACTGCAACGATATCCCCAGCATAAGCTTCTTGAATTTCTTCACGTTTTAATCCAAAGTAACCAAAAATCTTAGTTACACGGAAGTTTTTCACTGTTCCGTCAAGTTTCATAAGAGATACCGATTCTCCTACTTTCATACTTCCACGGAATACACGTCCGATACCAATACGTCCTACATAGTCATTATAGTCTAATAATGCTACTTGGAATTGAAGTGGTTCATCTCTATTATCTTTTGGTGCTGGAACGTAATCAATTACTGTTTCATATAAACATTGCATGTTTTCTTCTTGCGCACTTGGATCACTTTCTAAAGAAGCTGTTCCATTAATAGCTGATGCATAAACAACTGGGAATTCAAGTTGCTCATCATTTGCACCTAATTCGATAAATAAATCAATAACTTCATCTACTACTTCCTCTGGACGAGCTGAAGGTTTATCGATTTTGTTTACAACAACGATTGGTTTTAAGTTTTGTTCTAAAGCTTTTTTAAGAACGAAACGTGTTTGAGGCATTGTTCCTTCATAAGCATCTACTACTAAAAGAACACCATCTACCATTTTCATGATACGCTCTACTTCTCCACCGAAGTCTGCGTGTCCTGGTGTATCAAGAATGTTGATTCTTTTACCTTTATAATCAATAGCTGTATTTTTCGCTAGGATTGTAATCCCACGTTCTCTTTCTAAATCGTTAGAGTCCATAGCTCTTTCTTCTACGTGCTCGTTTGAGCGGAAAATTCCTGATTGTTTTAATAGCTCGTCAACTAATGTAGTTTTACCGTGGTCAACGTGAGCTATAATAGCAATATTTCTAACATCATCTCTTAATTGTACTGACATTTTTTTCTCCTTGTTCTTACTTTATAAAATATATAGAATGTTTAATTCATATAATATTTAATCTAACTTATCAATAATACCACTATTTTTCATTATTGTAAACAAATATACTAACGAAAAGGTCTTATTTTTAAATATTTTTTCATCCTTACTTTGCATAAAGAAAAGAAGACCGAGTATAACTCGATCTTCTTTGAAATTTTTTCTATTATGGGTGTACAGGAATCATCCATCCAAGTACTCCAGTAGATTGAAGTGCAATGATAGCACACACAATAATTAATAGGATGAAACTGTGTTTAACTGTGAATTTCAATAAATCTGGTTCTTTCCTACTAGTCCTACCGCTGCTGCTGCAACTGCGATAGATTGTGGAGAAATCATTTTACCTACTACTCCTCCAGATGCGTTAGCTGCTACTGCTAATAATGGATCCATTCCAACTTTACTTGCTGTAACTTGTTGTAATTTAGCAAATAATAAGTTAGCTGATGTATCAGAACCAGTAATGAATACCCCAATCCATCCAAGAGCTGGTGACAAGACTTTAAATGCTCCACCAGTTGCCGCTAATGCATATCCTAGAGTATTTGACATACCAGATGCATTCATGATATATGCAAATCCTACAACGAATGAGATTGTTAATAATGCAATTTTAACTTCTTTAAATGTTTGAACAAATGTTGCTCCTGCATCTTTCCAACTAATTTTAATAATAAATTTAGAGATTAATGCGGCCACTAAAATTGCTGTACCAATTGAACCTACTAAATCAAGTTTGAATACTGCTGCAATTTCTTTACCAGATACTGAACTTATAATATTATTGTGAATAACTGGTACCTTCGGATTTAAAGCGATTGTTTTGAAGAACGCTTTAGAAGATTTCATTGTCCAAATGAAGATAACAAGTGTTAATACAACGAATGGTGACCATGCTACTAATACTTCTTTTAAACTGTGTTTTGGATGTACTGCATTTTCATCAACTTCTTTTTCATCAGAAAATCTCCAAGTAGTTTTTGGTTTCCAGAATTGAAGTAAAATAACCATTGATACTAATGATACTAATGATGAAAGAATGTCAGGCAATTGTTCTCCCATATAGTTAGAACTTACGAATTGTGCAAGTGCAAATGACCCACCTGATACTAGTAACGCAGGCCATACTTCTAATGTTTTCTTGAATCCAGCCATGATTAATACTAAGTAGAATGGAATAAAGATAGACACTAGAGGTAATTGACGTCCGATCATTGCTGCGATTTCTGCTGCTGCAATAGGAGATCCATTAGCATAAGTTGCTAATCCGTCCATTGCAGTAACTGGCGCTCTACTGCCCCGAATGCTACTGGCGCAGTATTAGCAATTAAACAAACACCTGCTGCATATAGTGGTCTAAATCCTAAACCTACTAATAATGAAGCCGTGATAGCTACTGGGGCACCAAATCCTGCCGCTCCCTCTAAGAAAGCTCCGAATGAGAATGCAATAATTAATGCTTGGATACGACGGTCATCAGTTAATGATGTGATACTATCTCTGATGATGTCGAAATGACCAGTTTTAACAGTCATTTTATATAAGAACACTGAAGTTAAAATTATCCAACCAATAGGCATTACTCCATAAACCATACCATGTAAAGTTGAGAATGCTGCGAATTGGAATGGCATTTTAAAGAATAAAATTGCAATTACAATTGCTACTAATAAAGTTAATAAACCTGTTAACCAACCTTTAACTTTTAATCCTGCAAGTGCTACTAAGTAAAACACAATAGGAATTAATGCAACAAGTGCAGAAATATATAAATTATCAGCCACAGGCTGTAATAACTGAGTGAATTTTTCCATGAAAACACTTCTCCTTTGTATAAATATATTTTTGTTTGATTTGTGAAAATCTATTACAATAAATAATAAAGTTATATATCAACTAAAAAAATCAAATATTGTAATTATTCTACTTCACTTTATTTTTTTGTTGTAATAATATTTTTTTAAAAGCTAACAGATGTATAACAGTTTTTTTATCTGTTCTATTTTCTACTAATTATACATTATAAGTTCTCAATATTTGATAGTATTTATTTAATGATTTTCTTTATTACATTAAATATTGTAGCACGCTTTCATTCAAATGTAAAGCGTTTTTTTAGTTATTTTTACAACATTCTTAAAAAAATCCTTTTTATATCAATGGAAAAAAACAATATATTTTTTTTGAAAAAAATTTTTCCTCACTTTTTTTATAACAGTTAACTAGAATGTTATTTAAGATATAGTTATTAAAAAAATTCTCTCTTAAAGCTGTTCTTTTTTTATACACTTTATATAAAAAAAGTATATCGTATTTAATATTGATACGATATACTTTTTAAATTACAGATATAATAATATGCAGTTTTTTAATATCTTTGCTTATCTTTCAATACTCGATTAATCTCTTTATTCGCTTCTTTTTGCTTTAATACATGACGTTTATCATAGTTTTTCTTACCTTTAGCAACACCTATTAATAGCTTCGCATAGCCATTCTTGATATAAAGTTTTAATGGGACTATACTCATCCCTATTTCGTTTTGTACATTAGTTAATGAAGCAATTTGTTTTTTCTTTAATAATAATTTTCTTACTCTTAATGGTTCATGATTAAATCTATTCCCCTCTTCAAAATGAGAAATATGCATATTGTACACAAACATTTCTCCTCGCCTTGTTTGACAGTATGAATCTTTTAAATTGATTCTCCCTCTTCTAATAGATTTAATTTCTGTACCAGTTAAAACTAATCCTGCTTCATAAGTTTCTTCTATAAAATAATCATGATTAGCTTTTTTATTTTGGGCAATAACTTTTATTTCTTTATCCATAATCTAATCCTCTATTTTTTACTAATTAATGATTTGTGCTTTAATATTTTAAAATCTATCTCTTGATTTTCTAAATCGACATTGGCTACTTTTACAATTACTTCGTCTCCAAGTCTATAAACTTTTTTCTTTCTACGACCAACTAATATCATATTCTTTTGATCATATGTGTAATAATCATCATTCATCGCTTTAATATGAACCAAGCCCTCAATATTACTTCGTTCAAGAGTAATAAATACACCAAAGTTCGTAACACTTGAGACAATACCTCTAAATGTTTGTTCTTGATATTTTAACATATACTCACATTTTTTCATTTTATCAACTTCACGTTCGCAATCAACCGCTCGTTTTTCATACTCTGAAGAACTCTCAGCTAAATCAGGTAATCTAGTAATGAAATTTTCTATAGTTTGATCAGATACATCACCATTAAATAAGTATGTTCTAATCATTCTATGTACCAATAAATCCGGATAACGTCTGATTGGTGATGTAAAGTGCGTATAATACTTCGTAGCAAGTGCAAAATGACCTATATTATTTATTGAATATCTAGCTTGATTCATAGTTCTAAGAAGAATTGTTGAAAGCATAGTTTCTACAACTTCTCCTTTAAATTTTCTAAGCATATTTGCTAACATATAAGGTTCAATCTCTTCAATTTTACCTTTTGTTCTATAGCCAAGACTTGCAGCTATATCAAAGAACTGTCTTAATTTTTTCATTTTAGGCTCTTCGTGAATACGGTAAATAAATGGAACTTGCATCCAGTAGAAATGCTCTCCAATTACTTCATTAGCACTTAACATAAAATCCTCAATTAGTCTTTCTGATATACCCCTTTCGCGAAGAACAATATCTAAAACTTCTCCATTTTCATCAACAACTACTTTTGATTCAGATTTATCAAAATCAATAGCACCTCTTGTTTCTCTATTAGCACGAATTTTTGTAGATAACTCTAGCGCTGTTTTCAGCATAGGTACGTAGTCTTTATATTCTTCTATCATTTCTTTGTTTTCTGCATAGACTTCATTAACTTTTTTATAAGTCAATCGTCCTTTAGATTTTATTATGGCTGGATATATATCGTAACTTTCTGGATATCCTTTAGTATTAAAATCAATATCACAACAAATTGTATAACGTAACACATGAGGATTTAACGAACATATGTTATTAGATAATTTTCTAGGTAACATAGGAACTACTCTATCTGCTAAATAAACACTGCACCCTCTATTCGCTGCCTCTTTATCTAATGGACTATCTTCAGTTACATACCTACTAACATCAGCTATAAATACTTTTAATCTATAACCTTTTTTAGTTTTAACTACTGAAATAGCATCATCTAAATCTTTAGCATCATCTCCATCAATAGTTACCACCATTTCATTAGTACAGTCTCTATATTTATCTTCAAGTTTAATTTCATCACTTATTTTTTCAGTTTGTTCAAGCACATCTTGAGGGAATTCACTTGGAATATTGTGTTTATAGATTACTGAAAGAATATCAACACCAGGGTCATCCTTATGACCAATTGATTTTATAATAATCCCTTTATGATCTTCAAAACTTACTTTTGAATAGTCTGTAATTTCTACTAATACCTTACTACCATCAACTAAATTAAAGTTTTTAGCATTTGTTATTTTTATATATTTTGCAATATTTTTATCATCACTTTTAACAAAAGAGAAAAACTTTGCATTGGTTAGCGTTCCAACTGTATACTTAGTATTTCTTTCTAATACTTTTTGGACTATTCCTTCAAGATTACGATCAGCCTTATATACACTATCTACTTTCACTAATACGACATCACCTGTCATAGCACTTTGTGTGAAACCTTTAGGAATGTATACCTCTATTCCTAAATCTGCAGAATATACAAAAGCAAATCCTTTTTGATGTAATCTAATAACCCCTTCAATTTCTAGCGGTTCTTTCACATAAAGAAACTTCTCGTTAGGTAGTTGAGTAACGACTAATTTTCTCTCTAGCTTACCAACATTTTTTACTAATTCAACAAACTCTTTCGCTGATTCAATGTCTAACTTTTCTTTTAAATCTTCTATACTTAATACTTTTTCTTCTCTAAATATTTTTTCAATTCTTTCTAACATATAATCCTCCTTAATTTAGATTATACAACACATAATTATTTCTATAAAAATAAACCTAAAATGAATTTACATTTTAGGTTTTTATGTCTAGTTTATAATTTTAACCAAGTAAGACACACTAGTGATATAAAAAATATTAGTCCTAGTACTACTGTAATTCTTTGTAAAACTAATTCAGCACCTCTTACTTTTTGTTTTCCAAACAGTTCTTCTGCTCCACCAGTTAATCCAGATAATCCTCCAGATTTACTTTCTTGTAATAAAACTACTACAATTAACAGAATACTGCTCACTATTGCCATTGTCATTAAAAAAGTGTGCATACTCTCCTCCTAAAATAATCATTCGTTAATACAATACACTTTATATTAACACATTTTTTCAAAAAAAGCAAATTTATTAAACAATCTTAGTGAAGATAATTCTACCCGAAGATGTTTGTAAGACACTTTGAACCTCAACTTCTACAGTTTTTCCTACAGAACGTTTACCATTTTCAACGACAATCATTGTTCCGTCTTCTGTATAAGCAACACCTTGATTATTTTCCTTACCTTCTCTTAATACTTGTACTTTAAGTCTTTCACCTGTTGTTAACATCGGCTTAACAGCATTGCTTAAATCATTCACATTAAGTACTTTAATAGCTTGCAAAGTCGCAAGTTTGTTAAGATTATAATCGGTTGTTATAATAGCACATTTATATTTCAGAGCATAGTCTATTAATAAGTTATCTACACCTTTGTGCTCGTTATATTTAAACTTATTATCAATTTCAAGATCAATCTCTTTCATTTTTTGAAGATGCTCAACACAATCTAAGCCTAGACGACCTTTTGCTCGTTTTAATGGATCTTCAGAATCAGAAATCAGCTGTAATTCTTTTAAAACAAACTCTGGTACAATAATTTTACCTTCTAAAAATCCAGTTTTAGCAACATCTTGAATACGTGAATCAATTAATGCACTCGTATCAACGACCTTCGCTAAAACTTTCTTTGTAGTAACTTTTTGCTCTTTTTCTTTAGGTTTATTACCAAATTTAAACGCCGTAAAGATATTTAGAAATTCTCCTTCACGTCTATATCCTAATACCAATCCTAAATATCCAAAAACGATGTATATTACAGCTGAAATAATTCTTCCCATTATTCCTGCACCTGCTATTACATCAACCCCTGATGATAGTAAACTAGCTAAAAGCAGACCAAGAATTAGTCCAATTGTAGTAAATACAATTTTTTGTATTGGTGTATTTGTAAGACGATCTTCAATTCTTTTTAACATTGCTACAAATCTATCTGAGAATAATAAAGACATTAATACGAAAACTACTGTAGTTCCAACTGTAACAATAAGTCTTAACATCGTCTCACTCAATGATGCAAAAATATTATAATATATCAATGCACTAGTTGAAAGTGTTCCTACTGTTATCCCTAGAAAAAAGGAAATAATAATTAAAACTTTTTTTCAACATAAAAAAATCACTCCTTTAATTATTTAATTTAAAAATATAAAATTATTAATAACACTTTAATAATAATACATTCATATATCAAGAGATATAAAACATCTCTTCTATATATTCTACTATATTCTACTTAAAATTAACATAACAAAAATTCAAAAAAATTAAATTTTTTTAAAATATTATTATAAATTTTAATACTAAGAGATGAATAGAGAAAAATCATATTAATCATCGCCTATCCATCTCTAATTTTTATTAAAATACATTACCAAATGCTATATCTAAGCACTCTCGTATATCTTTTACCGGTATTATTTCAATTCCTTCTGGGAAATCAGAATTTTTCATATTTCCAACTGGAACTATTACGCGTTTAAATCCATGTTTTTTTGCCTCATTAATCCTTTGTTCGATTCTGCTAACTCTTCTAACTTCACCAGTTAATCCAACCTCACCAATGAAACAATCATTCATATCGACTGCTATGTCTTTAAAGCTTGAAGCCACCGCCATAATAACACCTAAGTCTACTGCAGGATCATCAATCTTAACCCCTCCAGAGACTTTAACGTAAACATCCTGTTGTTGGAGTAAATAACCAGCCTTCTTCTCTAAGACAGCCATTAATAATATTAACTTATTATATTCTAATCCAGTCGAAATTCTTCGCGGATTATTAAAAGCTGTTGGTGTTGTTAATGATTGTATTTCTACAAGAAGTGGTCTACTACCTTCCATAGTACTTATTATAGTTGCTCCAGCAAGGTTTTTACTACGTTCTTCTAAGAACATCTGCGAAGGATTAGCTAAATCTTCTAGCCCACTATGTTTCATCTCGAAAATCCCAATTTCATTCGTAGAACCAAAACGATTTTTCACCGCTCTAAGAATTCTATAACTATGTTGGCCTTCACCTTCAAAATATAACACAGTATCAACCATATGTTCCAACATTCGAGGTCCTGCTATAGTTCCTTCCTTAGTAACATGCCCTACAATAAAAATAGCTATATTTAAACTTTTAGCAATCTTCATAAGTTGCTGTGTACATTCTCTAACTTGGGTAATACTTCCAGGTGAATTTTCCATATTTGGATTATATATTGTCTGAATTGAGTCGATAACTAAAAACTGTGGTTTTATTTTTTTTACTACCTGATAAATTAAATTTAAATCAGTTTGTGCATACACAAAAAGTTCGTCAGTATCATTTCTCAATCTATCAGCTCTTATTTTTACCTGTCTAACAGATTCTTCACCGGTTACATATAGGACATCATGTTCTTTTGCCAGATATGCTGATATTTGAAGAAGTAGTGTCGATTTACCAATTCCGGGATCTCCTCCTAGAAGAACTAACGAACCACCTACGACTCCACCTCCTAAAACTCTGTTAAGCTCTTCACTATCGGTTAGAGTTCGAGGTACATCCTGAGTAGAAACTGATTTTAATTTTCCAGCTTCTACACGTTCTGTATCGTTTGTTTTCACTTCAAATTCTGTATGCTTCGTAGCTTTTTTTGCTTCAACTACTTCCTCCATAGATGCCCACTTTTTACAGTTTGGACATCTCCCCATATATTTCAAACTCTGATAACCACAGGCATTACATTCATACTTAACATTTACCTTTGCCATAGCTACCTCTTAGTTTTCTTTACAACAAACTCATCATTTTTATAGTCAATATTAATAGTTCCAGATAACTCAGGATTTCTTAATAATTCTTCACTTAATAAATCTTCAATATTCTTTTGAATACTACGTTTTAATGGACGTGCACCGTACTCTTTTATACTACCATCTTCAACGATTTTAGCCATAGCTTTTTTCGTAAGTTTAATAGTAATGTTTCTATCTTCTAATCTCTTAGATAAACCATCTATTAACAACTCAGAGATTTTTTCTAATTCTTCTTTTTCAAGAGTCTTGAAGACAATAATATCATCTATTCTATTTAAGAACTCAGGACGATATTGTTTTTTCAATGCTTCCATCATAGTATTTTGAACATTTTTGTAATCATTTTTTATTGATTCACTTCCACCAAATCCTACAAATTTTTGATCATTTAGTTCACTTACCCCAACATTTGAAGTCATGATGATAATAGTATTTTTGAAATCTACCACACGCCCTGAAGCATCTGTTAAACGTCCATCATCTAGAACTTGTAATAGTATATTAAAGATTGATGGATGAGCTTTTTCAATTTCATCAAATAGTACTACAGAATACGGTTTTTGACGAACTTGTTCAGATAATTGTCCCGCTTCATCATGCCCAACATAACCTGGAGGCGCACCAACTAATCTACTAATTGAATGTGGCTCCATATACTCACTCATATCTATACGAATCATATTATCTTCCGAGCTAAATAGTGCTTCTGATAAACTTTTCGCAAGTTCTGTCTTACCTACCCCTGTAGGTCCTAAGAAGATAAAACTTCCAATTGGTCTATTCGGGGCTTTAAATCCGCTTCTTGCTCTTCTAACTGCCTTAGCTAAACTTACTACAGCTTCATTTTGACCGATAACTCGTTTGTGTAATATCTCTTCTAATTTCAGAAGTCGCTCACTTTCTGTTTCCGTTAATTTAGTTACTGGAACTCCAGTCCAAGCAGCAAGAACTTCAGCTACATGTTCAGAAGTAATCTTAATTTTATCTTTCGATAAGCTGTCTTGCCAAGAAATTTTAAATTCTTCAATTTTATTAATTACTTTATTAGCTTCATCACGTTTTTTAGCTGCTATTTCAAACTCTTGATTAATTACCGCTCTGTCTTTTTCTTTATTTAAACGGTTTAATTCTTCTTCGTATTCTTTTAATTTTTCCGGTGATTTATAAAATCTTAATTTAACTTTAGAACAAGCTTCATCAATAAGGTCGATCGCCTTATCAGGTAAACATCTATCCGTAATATATGCTGTACTTAGTTTTACAGCTGACTCAATAGCTTCATCTAAAATTTCTACATCGTGGTGTTCTTCATATTTATGACGTAGTCCATCAAGAATCTTAATAGAATCTCCAGTACTTGGTTCTTCAACTTTAATTGGTTGGAATCGGCGCTCTAAAGCAGCATCTTTTTCAAAATATTTTCTATATTCTTCTGTTGTTGTAGCCCCAATACACTGAATCAAACCACGTGATAAGGCTGGTTTTAGAATATTCGATGCATCTGCACTTCCTTCTGTTCCACCTGCACCGATAATTGTATGAATTTCATCTATAAATAATATTATATCACCTGCATCTTCAATTTCAGCGATAATATTTTTTAATCTTTCTTCAAATTCACCACGATACTTAGTTCCGGCAACTAATGTTCCCATATCTAATACCATTACTCTCTTACCTAATAAGTTACTAGGTACATTTTGAGAAACTATTCTCTCTGCTAAACCTTCTACAATTGCCGTTTTCCCAACCCCAGGTTCTCCAATTAGCACCGGATTATTCTTAGTACGCCTATTTAATATTTCAATCATACGTGTGATTTCTTTATCACGAGCTATAACTGGATCTAATTTATTATTAAATGCATCTTTAGTAAGATCTTTTGCTAATGAATTCAATGTCGTAGTTTTAGCTGAACTATCTTCAGCTGCTTCTATTTTTTTGAAACCTTCATATAATTTAGAAATCAGACTTTGACTTTTTTTCATTAAATCAGTTAATTCATCAAATATTTGATCAACATTTGCACCTAATTTATCAGTTAATAAACGAACAGCTGTTCCAGTTTCTTCTTCTAGCAAAGATAATAATAAATGCTCACTAGTAACAACAAAGCTAGACGTGCTATCAGCAACCCTTTGACTATTTTCTATTGTTCTAACCGCACCATTAGTATAATCTATCTTCATTAAAACATTACGATAAAAATCAGTACCTTCTAATTCCGTTTCATAAAATTCTACTACGCTTTTTCTAAAATCATCATAATATACACCATTTTTATTTAGTACTTTACATGCCAATGTATTATTCATACTTAACATAGCTAATAATAGATGTTCTGTTCCTACAGCCTTAACACCAAAATCATTTGCTTCTTCCTTCGCTGTAGTTAGCACCATAAGCGCCGTCTCATTAAATCTTATGTACATAACCTTATCCTCTCTTATTATATTTTATATTTGTTAAAAATCTTACAGTTAAATCCTTCAAATTCGATTTTGTTTGATGAATCATTTCTTCAACACTATCCTCATCAATATGATTTAAAAATTGATTATGAACAGATGTAATGACTTCAACACTATCTATAAAATGATTGTAGTCAAATTTATCTATGTAATTCTTTTCAAGTAAAATTTTAGCCAATCTTATAGCTTCTTCTACTTCAATTGTTTCATTATCTACTGTCTCTATTAAATAATCTATGTAATCTTTATTTGTATGGAGAGTTATTTTTGTTATTCTAATAAATCCTCCACCACCTCGTTTACTTTCAATAATAAAGCCATGTTCCGGTGTGAATCTTGTTTTTATAACATAATTCAATTGAGATGGTACACAGTCAAATTTTTGTGCGACATTACTTCTTTTTATAATTATATGATCTTCTGTAGCTTCATTAAATAAGCTCTTAATATATTGTTCAAGTATATCTGTCATATTATTATTCATAATAAGGGCACCTCCTTTATTGACTAAAATTGACCTTTACTAAATTATACTACATATGAAATATTTTGTATATAAAAAACATTGATTTTTCGGCATATACAGATAAAAAAAGAACGATTATAATATCATGGGAGTGACTCAAAAAAATCACGATTTCTAAAGAACCAAGATTTTATCGAGTTCCCCACACACAGTTTATTAAATATCTAAAAAGCTTTTATAAAGCGAATTTAGTTATCAATAAATCACTACGTCTGTGACTTCTCATATGAACTTCGTTAAATTTTAGGGCTTTTGAGGAAACTCTTATATTATTAGGTCGTCATATGCGATTCTATTTTTTTAATTAAAAAAATACTCTAATAGAAACTAAACCAAAATTAAAAAAGAACCAAGAAAAGATTAAAAAAATTCTTTTTCTTAGTTCTTTTATGATTTTTTTAACAAGACTATAAAAAAATGTATAATATTTCTCAATAAAATTGGCTATTTTTCCTAATTTACCAGTTTTTTCTTTTTTTCTCTATTATTCGGAATCAGTCTCATCATTTTCTTTTAATTACTTTTTAATTCTGATTTCCTATTAAAGATTAAATTCATTACTATTGCCACAACTGTTCCTAAAACAATTCCACTATCAGTGAACATACGAACAAAACTTGGTAATTGTCCAAAAGCCGTTGGTACTGTAGTAACACCAAGTCCTAATCCTACAGAACAAGCAATAATCATAAAATTTTCTTGTTTAGCAAAATCAGTATTTCCTAACATTTTAACACCGTACGCAAGTACCATACCGAACATACTTATCATGGCTCCACCTAATACCGGTTGAGGTACAATTGTTGCTAAAGCTCCTATTTTAGGTATCGAACTGAATACCAATAATAATAGAAGCATAACATACATAACTTTTTTACTTTTCACTCCAGAAATTTGTACAAGTCCTACGTTTTGAGAATATGTTGTATACGGAAAAGCATTAACTAAAGATCCTATCATAACAGCTAAACCTTCTGCTAAATAACCTCTTCTTAAGTCAGGTTCTTTTACTTCTTGATTACAAATATTTCCTAGGGCATAATACACTCCTGTTGATTCTATCATACTTACAATACCAACGATTGTAAATGTTAAAATCGCACTAACATTAAATTCAAAATCAGTAAATTTAAACGGGGTTGGATGTTGGAACCATCCTGCTTGAGAAACTTCAGAAAAACTTACCATTCCCATAAAACTAACAATAACAGTACCTGATACTAAACCTAATAATATTGCTAGTACGTGTTGTAAACTTAAAATAAAAGTTTTCAAGATTCTTTTTTCCTTAGTTATATATTATTTTTAACAAATATAACTATATAAATACAAAAAATCACCTATAATTACTTATAGGCGATTTAAAATTCTACTACAAATAGTTACTTTAAAAATTAATTCAAAGTAATAACATTATAACAAGAATGCCCATAGTCATCAAATTTGCGGTCTGATGGTAGAAACTCGCAAAGCCATATTCTTGCCTTTATATGTGCCATATTTTTGTATGTAAAATATATAATAACAATTTTCAAGTGTTATCTATAATTTATTTTATATTTTTTTATTGTTTTTCTAAAAGTAACCTCTACGTTGATTTCATATTAGAACTTCCTTTGGGGAGTTTACCTATTTGTATAATTTAGTAGAAAATTTAAAAATATAATTAAGTTCTACACTGAATCTATAACTTCATACTATTCGATAACTTTTAACTTACCTTTAAAATCTTCTATACTTGAGTATCCTTTTTCTTTCATTACTTCTTGAAGTTCTTTAGTTAGTCTAGCAAAAACTAAAACTCCTTCTTTATGAAGAGTTGTTCCTACTTGCACTAAATCAGCGCCACATAGAATATGTTCAAATACATCTTTACCATTTATAACTCCACCTGTTCCAATAATTTTTATACTAGGATTCAAGCGTTCTCTAAATGCTCTCACATTGGCTAATGCTGTAGGTTTAATATATTCTCCACCTAGTCCACCAAATCCACCTTTTGGCTTAATAACTACTTGTTCTTTCTCTAAATCAATATATAAACCGTTTCCTACACTGTTTACACTATTTACATATGTTAATGGATATTTATTTAATATTTTAGCCATTTCGTCAAAATGAGCAATATCGAAATACGGAGGTAGTTTTACCCCAATAGATTTTGTAAAGAATGTGAATACCTCAGCTAATAATTTATCTGTAAGTTCAAAATCATAAGCAATCTGAGGTTTTCCTGGCACATTTGGACATGATAGGTTAAACTCAGTAACTCCCTCATATTCACTTTCTTGAATTTTCTTTAATAGAGCAATATTTTCATCATAACTCATACCAGTTACCGATAAAAACTGTAATTTTGCACCTGCTCTTTGACGTTCAATAACATAATCTAAATAATAATCTAAACCATTATTTGGCAACCCCATTGAATTTATACTTCCTAAAGCAGTATCATAATATCTAGGTTCAGGATTACCCTCTCTATAATCACGAGTGGCAGTCTTAGTAACAAATGCCCCCGCTTCACTAGCCGCTAATTCACCTAATTCCTTAATCGTCATACAGTGAACCCCTGATGCATTCATTAATGGATTAGATAATTCTACATCTAAAAAATTTGTTTTTAACATTTTTCATACCTCCTATGTATACTAATTAACAGTTTATCATAAAATAGTCTTAATAACCATTGATAAAACTAGTTTTAGTATGTATTTTAATAAAAAAGGAGAAGGGGCTGACCCAAAAGTCCTAAAATTTAACAAAGTTTATATAAGAGTTCATAGACGCAGTGGTTTATTGATATCTAAATTCGCTTTATAAAAGCTTTTTAGATATCTAATAAACTGTGCGGGGGTGACTCAACAAAATCGATTTCTTCGAAATCGCGATTTTTGAGTCACTCCCAATTCTCCTTATTTAAAAGTTAGTAATTTTCCTATCTAAAATAAACAATTCTTAATTATGCTTCTAGATACTTAATAATATCCAAATACAAATTATCCATTTTAGGCAATATATCTTTTATTCTATCTGAATGCTCTTCTTTTAACCAAGAAGTAGGCTTTTCATATAATAATTCAGTTTTATCTTCTCTCTTAATCAGAAGCAATTTCAACGGTAGATTAAAACTTAGATATAAGTCATCTTGCATTAGTAATGTTCCTACTTTTGGGTTACCAAATACTACATATTGAATATCAACTAATTCTAAATCAACATTTTTTTGGCATATTCACCTTGATTTATATTTAAAAAAATTGATGAATGTTATTTTTTTCTAAATATTCATCTACTTTTTGATTTTACATTGACAAATTCGTCGTTAATTAGATACTTTTCCATAATTTACCTCTTTTTCACTATTATTAAGTTTATTTGATACCATAATACACTAATTATCTACTTTTGTCATCAATTTAAGTTTCAAGAATTTTATGAGTTCTAATAAATTATATTTCTATATTCACCCATGGTCTATCCATTAATTTCATCAATAACTTCTTTTAACAATTCATATGAGTAATGTTGAGCATGTTCATCATAAATATATGAATTTATCATTAATTCATCAAACTCTACCCTACGTTTTAAATCTAAAATCTGATTTTTAACAGTTTCCTTATTACCAATAAATGAGATTTTCGTCATCTGATCAACCACAGATTTCTCATGATCAACTATCTCATCATGTTCAAATGCAATTGGTCCAAAATGTGGAACTTTTGTTGTAGCGATATAATTTTTCCATACAGCTTCTTCCGATTGTACTGGTGGAACCATGCCCTGATGATTACTCGTAATAATATTTAAAAATGATTGAATCTGAGTTGTTGATAATCTTTTTGCTTCTTCATCAGTATCTGCAACAACTGCATTAGCACCTAAAATTACATACGGCTCTCTTAAAACTTCTGATGGTTTAAAGTAATGTCTATAAATTGCTACTGCATTTTCCATCATAGCTGGAGCAAAATGCGATGCAAATGAATAAGGTAATCCTAGCTCAGCAGCTACATATGCACTATCAGTACTTGAACCTAGTATATATAGTGGAACATCAAGACCAGCAGCTGGATATGCATGAACAGGTCTTGTGTCTTTAAAATACCCAGATAGTTCTACAACTTCTTTTTTAAAATCCACCTCTTTATTAGTATTTCTTCTGATAGCACGTGCAGTGTTATAATCAGTACCCGGTGCACGCCCTAAACCTAAATCAACTCTACCTGGATAAAGAGTCTCCAAAGTTCCATATTGCTCTGCAACTATATATGGACTATGATTAGGTAACATTACTCCTCCTGATCCTACTCTAATAGTACTAGTATTGTCTAAAGTACGTTGTATTAATAATTGTGTTGCACTGCTTGCTACACTTTTGGTATTATGATGTTCTGCAATCCAATACCTTTCATATCCTAGTTCATCAGCCTTTTTAGCTAATTTAACCATTGCATCAATGGCATCTTTAAAATTCTGCCCTTGTCTTAATGGAGCTAAATTTAAAATTGAAATTTTCATTGTTATCTCCTTACTTATTTTCTATCAATATTTTAATATAAATATATAGCTAGATAAAAATATTCTTCTGAGCTAAATTCTCGATACACTCATCATAGTATGCCTTATCGTGTTCTTTATAAATTAACTTATTAATTTTACACTCTTTTAGATCGTTGTGAGGTGCACAAATTTTTCCTCTATAATTTTTATCAAGCCATTCTTCACTAATATTATAGCCTCTATTCTTCATTTCCTGCATGATTAATTCATGATACTTGAAAAGTAAAAATGGTTTATGTTTAAATACATAATCTACTGTTGCATGTTTCTTACCCCAACCATTTCCTCTTAATGCACAACACTCTCTATGTTGTCCTAATAGTTGTTGCCTTGGTAATTTTGATATTAAGTCTTCATGCCAAAGTCTCATCTTCTCCTCCATTGATAAAACTAGATTCTTCCAAATAATTATTTGGGTATTTTTTTAATAACACTCGTACTTCATTTATCAAATCTTCTTTTTTTATATTCATTATTATGATAATCTCCAATCATTTCAAAAAAATTATCTTTTTCTTCCTTTGTTACAAATTTTTTAAAGTATCCCCAGACGTGATGAAGAGCATTTGTTACTTGTCCTTTATCTTCAGGTAAACATACAGCTTGTTTAATAAGTTCACTCACTTTACTTAGCGATACTTCTTCTTGCTTTTAAATATGTTCTAATTTCTAAATATATTTTACTTGAATGACTTAAAAACAAGATATTTATTTTTTTGCCCATAACTTTTTGACATTGAACTCTTTCTTCTTTATTATCCATTTTATCCTTTCAAATCTTTATAATTGTAATTATTGCTATTGTATAATATTTTTTTAAGATTTTTTTACCATAAACAGTACTTATAAAAAAATGAGTACTTAAAAAAATTGTGAGTTCGAAAAAAATCAATTTAACAAGTCACTCCCTTAAAAGCTTATTAGCTATCTAAAAAGTTTTTTTTAGAAAAATTTGGATAGCTATAAACCACTGTGTCTATGAGTTATAATACAAATTTTTTTGAAAAATTTATAACATTTTTTTATCTTGAAATTTATTTATACTTTTATTCTAACATTTATACTTACCTCTATTAAAGAATTTTATTTATTATTAAAAAAATCGAAGTTAATTTCTTAACTTCGATTTTTTTACTATTACTCAATATCCCTAGAGTAATTAAGTTTGATATAATAATAGTTATACATTTGATGCATTAATACTATTATTTTTCCCCTATACTACCTTTTAAACATATTATACACCTCTTACAGGTTTTCTGCAAGAGTTTATTAAAAATAGTACGTATTTACTAATAAAATTAAAAAATAATAATTTACACTAAAAGTACAATTTTACTACATACACTGTACTAAAACTATCAAATATCTCTAATTTAATATAAACATTATGTAAATATCTATATTAAGTATATAAAAAAAGCAAGGTGAAATTCACCTTGCTTTATGTGTTTCAATTCAATTATTATTTAACGATAGATGTAACAACACCTGAACCTACAGTACGTCCACCTTCACGAATTGAGAAACGAGTTCCTTCTTCGATCGCGATTGGAGAAATAAGTTCTACGTTAATTGATACGTTATCCCCAGGCATTACCATTTCAGTACCTTCTGGTAAAGTAACTACACCAGTTACGTCAGTAGTACGGAAGTAGAATTGAGGACGGTAGTTTGTGAAGAATGGAGTGTGACGTCCACCTTCTTCTTTAGATAATACGTACACATCAGCTACGAATTGAGTGTGTGGAGTGATTGTTTTAGGAGCTGCTAAAACTTGTCCACGTTCGATATCTTCACGAGCAACACCACGTAATAATGCACCGATGTTATCTCCTGCTTCAGCGTAATCTAATAATTTACGGAACATTTCAACACCTGTTACAGTAGTTGAAGCTGGTTCTTCAGTTAATCCAACGATTTCTACTACGTCTCCAACTTTAACTTGTCCACGTTCAACACGTCCAGTAGCAACTGTACCACGACCTGTGATTGAGAATACGTCCTCAACTGGCATCATGAATGGTTTAGCGTTATCACGTTCTGGAGTTGGGATGTACTCGTCAACTGTTTCCATTAATTCGATGATAGCTTTTTCTGCATCAGCGTCTCCTTCAAGAGCTTTAAGAGCTGAACCTTTGATTACTGGTAGATCGTCTCCATCAAATCCGTATTCAGATAATAGTTCACGTACTTCCATTTCAACTAGTTCTAATAACTCTTCGTCATCAACCATATCACATTTGTTTAAGAATACAACGATTTTTGGTACTCCAACGTTACGAGATAATAGGATGTGCTCACGAGTTTGAGCCATTGGTCCATCTGTAGCAGCGATTACTAAGATAGCTCCGTCCATTTGAGCAGCACCAGTGATCATGTTTTTAACATAGTCAGCGTGACCTGGGCAGTCTACGTGTGCGTAGTGACGGTTTGGAGTTTCGTACTCGATGTGAGAAGTGTTAATTGTGATACCACGTTCTCTTTCTTCTGGTGCGTTATCGATTGAAGCGTAGTCTTTAGCTTCTCCACCATAAGTTTTTGCTAATACAGTAGCGATAGCTGCTGTTAAAGTAGTTTTACCGTGGTCAACGTGACCAATTGTTCCAATGTTAGCATGTGTTTTACTACGGTCAAATTTTTCTTTTGCCATTTTAAAAATGTCTCCTTCAAGTTAATAAAATTTTATTTTTTAATAATTAGTCACATAGCATTTCTATGATAACTATATTTTATAATGTTACAACAAAAATTGCAACTATAAAGAATAATTTTTATTATCCTTTATTTTTTTTGATAATTTCTTCAGAAATTGATTTAGGTACTTCTTCGTAGTGATCAAATACCATTGAGTAAGTACCACGTCCTTGAGTTGCAGAACGTAGAGAAGTTGCATATCCGAACATTTCAGATAATGGTACTGAAGCACTTACTACTTGAGCGTTACCACGAGCTTCCATACCTTCAACACGTCCACGACGTGAAGTGATATCTCCCATGATGTCTCCTAAGTATTCTTCAGGCATAACAACTTCAACTTTCATGATTGGTTCTAAAATTACTGGGTTACATTTTTTAGCAGCTTCTTTAAGAGCTAATGATGCAGCAACTTTGAACGCCATTTCAGATGAGTCAACATCGTGGTATGATCCATCGAATAATTTAGCTTTAACGTCGATTAATTCGTATCCAGCTAATACCCCGTTTGCCATAGAGTCTTTTAATCCTGCTTCTACTGCTGGGATGTATTCACGAGGAACTACCCCACCAACGATAGCATTTTCGAATTCAAATCCTGCACCTGGCTCATTTGGAGTGAACTCAATCCATACGTCCCCGTATTGTCCACGTCCACCAGATTGACGAGTGAATTTACCTTGTACTTGTGCAGCTTGTTTGAATGTTTCACGGTAAGATACCATTGGAGCACCTACAGTACATTCAACTTTGAATTCACGACGCATACGGTCAACGATGATGTCTAAGTGAAGCTCACCCATACCTGCGATGATAACTTGTCCAGTTTCTTCGTCAGTTCCAGCACGGAATGTTGGGTCTTCTTCTTGTAATTTTTGTAAAGCTGTAGACATTTTATCTTGGTCAGCTTTTGATTTTGGTTCAACTGAAAGTTGGATAACTGGTTCTGGGAATTCCATTGATTCAAGAATAACTTCGTTTTTCTCGTCACAAAGTGTGTCCCCAGTAGTAGTATCTTTAAGACCAACAGCTGCAGCGATATCACCAGCATAAACTTCAGCGATTTCGTTACGAGTGTTAGCGTGCATTTGTAGGATACGCCCTACACGTTCACGTTTACCTTTAGTTGAGTTTTTAACGTATGAACCAGATGATAAAATACCTGAGTACACACGGAAGAAAGTAAGTTTCCCTACGAATGGATCAGTCATAACTTTGAAAGCTAGGGCTGAGAATGGCTCTTCATCTGAAGAGTGTCTTTCTGTTTCTTCATCAGTGTTTGGATCAATACCTTTAATTGCTGGTACATCTAATGGAGATGGTAAGTAGTCAACTACTGCATCTAGCATTGGTTGTACACCTTTATATTTGAATGCAGATCCACATACTACAGGGAAGAATTCTACTGATAAAGTAGCTTTACGGATTGCAGCTTTAAGCTCGTCAATTGTAATTTCTTCTCCACCTAAGTATTTTTCCATGAAGTTTTCATCGAATTCTGCAACAGCTTCGATAAGTTTTTCACGGTATTCTTCAGCTTGATTTTGATAGTCAGCTGGGATTTCTTTTACAACAAGATTTTCCCCAACGCTTCCTTCGTTGTAGATAGCTTTCATTTCAACTAGGTCAATTACACCTTCGAATAAATCTTCAGCTCCGATTGGAAGTTGAATTGGGTGTGCGTTAGCTTGTAATCTGTCGTGGATTGTTCCTACAGAATATAGGAAGTCTGCTCCTGTTTATCCATTTTGTTAACGAATACGATACGAGGAACTCCATAAGTTGTAGCTTGACGCCAAACTGTTTCTGTTTGTGGTTCAACACCAGATTGCGCATCTAGTACTGCTACTGATCCATCAAGTACACGAAGTGAACGTTCAACTTCAACTGTGAAGTCTACGTGTCCCGGTGTATCAATGATGTTGATACGGTGTTTTTTCCACTCAGCAGTTGTTGCAGCAGATGTGATTGTAATACCACGTTCTTGTTCTTGTTCCATCCAGTCCATTTGTGAGTTACCATCGTGAGTATCTCCGATTTTGTGGATTTTCCCAGTGTAGAACAAAATACGCTCTGTTGCAGTAGTTTTACCTGCGTCGATGTGAGCCATGATACCGATGTTACGAGTATCTTTTAAAGAAAATGCTCTAGTCATGAGTCAATTTTCTCCTTTCATAATTTTTTAAATGATTTTAGTAATTTGTCTTTTATAGTGAAAAACTCAAGCTATAAAATAGCTTGATATTCACCCTATAATTACCAACGATAGTGAGCAAATGCTTTGTTAGCTTCAGCCATTTTGTGAGTATCTTCACGTTTCTTAACAGCTGAACCAGTGTTATTTGCTGCGTCTAAAAATTTCATTAGCTAAACGTTGTTCCATAGTTTTTTTCTCCTCTTAAACGAGAATAGTTAACTAACCAACGTAGACCTAATGTAGTTCTTCTTTCAGCACGTACTTCTACTGGTACTTGGTAGTTAGAACCACCAACACGACGAGCACGAACTTCAAGAACAGGCATAATGTTGTTTAATGCTTCTTCGAAAAACTTCCATAGCATCACGTCCTGATTTTTTTCTTTAATTAAATCAAACGCAGAATATAAAAATTCTTTTGTGCTGTACCGCGTTTCCCATCTAGCATTAATTTGTTAATCAATTTTGTAACTAATTTTTGAGTTATAAATTGGATCTGGCAAAACGTCACGTTTTTGCAACTGGACCTTTACGTGGCATAGTGTCTGCCTCCTTTCACGAATTCTTTTTATCAAATTTTATCTTTTATTATTTTTTCTCTTTTGGTCTTTTAGCACCGTATAGTGAACGTCCTTGTTTACGGTCGTTAACTCCTGCAGTATCTAAAGCTCCACGGATGATGTGGTAACGTACCCCTGGTAAGTCTTTTACACGTCCTCCACGAATAAGTACAACACTGTGTTCTTGTAGGTTGTGTCCGATACCTGGGATATATGCTGTTACTTCGATTTGGTTTGATAAACGAACACGTGCATATTTACGTAAAGCTGAGTTAGGTTTTTTAGGTGTCATAGTCCCAACACGAGTACAAACTCCACGTTTTTGTGGTGAAGAAATGTTAGTTTCTTTCTTTCTTTGAGAGTTGTAACCTTTGTTAAGTGCTGGTGAATCTGATTTCGATACTTTTGATTTACGAGGTTTACGAACTAATTGGTTAATAGTTGGCATTTTCCTGATTTCCTCCTTCCCTGTTTATTTGTGAATCACCTATCCAGGTGTATCACATTTTTAAATTTTTTATAAGCCTTAGTGGCTTTACACAGAGTGCCGTAACACTCACGTACTAAATAATACCACTTTTATTTTTTCTTGTCAACACTTTTTTAAAATTTTTTTATATCTTTTTTACTTGTCATTATCACATTCTATTTTCACACTTAACCAGGTGTATCATTTTTAACTTATAAACAAACACTTCCAGGTGTATCATATATAGAGTTTTAGCTCACTTTTCCAGGTATTCCACATACGAACTATAAAATTATATTTATATATATATTTCTTTTATCATAATTTATAGAAATAATTTATCCATCCCTCTTGTTGAATAAATCGATTTCAAGTATAATATAGCTATAGATACCATTGGAGGGATACTTATGATAAACATTAAAAATCTTACCGTAAAATTTGATACAAAGTGTGCTGTTGATGATTTAAGTTTTACAATCAATGATGGAGAAATATTCGGACTTATCGGACATAACGGAGCTGGTAAGTCTACTACAATCAAATCTCTAGTTAGTATATTAGAACCTACTTCAGGAGAGATTTACTTCAATGACCTACTTTTAAAAAATAATAGATTAGAATGTAAAAAACAAATTGGCTATGTTCCCGATACTCCTGATATGTTTCTTACATTATCAGCCTTTGAATATTGGTCTTTAGTCGCTAGCATATATGAAATCGATAATAAAACAAGAGATGATATTCTTAATAGGTACTGCAAATTATTTAATATGGTAGGAGTTGAACATCAAGAAATTAGTTCTTTTTCTCACGGTATGCGACAAAAAGTATTCGTAATTGGTGCCCTATTATCAGAACCTAAATTCTGGATTATGGATGAACCGATGACTGGATTAGATCCACAAGCTGCATTTGACTTGAAATTTGATGAAAGAACATGCCTCTAAAGGAAATAGTGTCCTATTCTCTACTCATGTCTTAGAGGTCGCTGAACATCTATGCGATAGAATAGGCATCCTCAGCAAAGGAAAACTAGTTTTTATCGGTACACTTAACGAGCTTAAAGAACAATTTGAGGGAGATAATTTAGAAGAAATTTATCTTAATATAGTAAAAAATTCAAATTCAAATATTTTAGGTGGTGATTAAATATGAGATTCAATGTAATTAAAGAATTATTCTTAACGAATCTTCTTTATAGTTTTTCACCTCAAAGAATAAAAATACAGAAAAAAATTCAGTGGAAAGAGCGATATAAGACATAATCTTTTTTTAGAAATGTTTTTAATGCTTAATTTTTTTCAATTTCTTACATATTTTATTTTTTTATTTTTCAATATTTTTCTCGTGGTTTTTAACTTTTTCTGGACCGGGATATCGAAATATACTTTTCTTTATTTTATTATTAGTGTTTATTCAGATTTTTAAATAATTTTATCAATATGTTTTACGAAAGTGATGATACATTGGCGATTATTCACTTACCTGTTACAGGATCTGAAATATTTTTTTAGTAAATTGTTCACTCTACTTTCACAAGTTATCAGTAATTTTACTCCTTTAATAGTTATAAACTTAATTATTGGATTAAATGCAGAGTTTTTCAATTCAAAAATTTTTTTCTTCGTATTAGTATATAGTTTTGCATTTATGATTACTTTAATATGTTCTATTATGACACTACTTTCATTTATTACTTATATCCCAAATTTCAAGAAGAATAAAGGGAAAGTTAATGTAGCTACAATATTAATTGTGTTGATATTCTTCACAGGATACATATTTAATTTTGCTCATACTTTTTAAAAAGTTTTGATTCTGATTATTCAGGAGATTTATTTTTAAATATACTCGTATTAGATATTTCTAAGACTTATACTTACTTAATAGTAGCTATTATCTTAGCACTTATTTCTTTTCTTTACTACATATATATTTGTAATAAGAAAATATATGAAAGACTTATATAGAATATCTGGTAATACATACACATCTAGTTCTAAAGCTGTAAAAAAATCAAAGAAAAATACTAATAGTACATCAACTACACTATTTTCTAAACTAATTAAGAGAAATGTAAAACTATTGTTAAACAGTACAATTTCGTCAACTGTATTTACTAATCTTATAGTTACACTTGGTATATTTGTAATCCCAATTATAGAAATTAGAAAGCACGGAGGTATTACACTACCACCTATATTCTACCCAGTAGCTATGACTATAGGATTCACGTTAGCATTGTACATTAATTCTAATCCAATGAATTTTACAAGTATAGCAATATCACTAGAAAAACAAGATTACTATTTTTTAAAATCTCTTCCTTTTGATTTCAAAAAATACCTAAAAATCAAATTAGCAATCGCCACTTGTTTACAACTTGGTTTTGGATTACTTGCTCTGATTGTGATGTTAGTTATAACTAAGACACCAATCTTATTAGCAATTGTAACAATAATATCTTATATTATTTCAAGTATTGTCTTTTCATTCTATAGTTATACAAGCGACTATAAAAAATTGTATCTAAACTGGAACACTATCACAGATTTAGCTAATCGTAGTTCGATAAATCAAGTCCTATTAACTATTTTAGCTTTCGGAGCTATTTTATTATTAGTACTACTTAATGTCGTGACATTCTTCTTAATTGCTATGCTGCCATCATCAGCAAATATAGTAGGAATAATATATTCTCTAATACTAATTGTACTGTTGATCCTTGCAACAAGAAAATTAAGAAAAAATGTATTCGATAAAATATATTCGTAAATAGTATATAACGAGAGAGACTCAAAAAATTGATTTTTAAGTCTCTCTCTTTTTTATCTTATTCTATTCCCCTATAATAATCACTATCTATTTCTCTATAAGGAGCTATATCTTGAACATATTCTAATACTCCTTGAAATTCACCGTTCTCGTCATAAACCCCAGCATAAGTGACATGAACAAATTTTCCTCTTGATTCTGATTTAAACCACATTTCATACTTATCTTTTTTTCTATCTCGCAAGTTTTTCATTATAGTTTTAACTTTTTCTAGATACTTAGGTGGATGACATAGTTCTACATTTCTACCTACTTGACCTGGCGTACGTTTGAAAATCATCTCTTCTTCTGAACAATGATCATTGTAATATTGAAAAACTTCATCTTTATTCACAAAAGTAATTTCCATAGGCAAATGATTTAAAATTAAATCAATTTGATTTAATGATAGATACCCATTTCCAATTTTTTGAGGTGTATCTCTATTTAAAGTTTCTTCTTTAACTTCTTTTGGTTTATAGGTAATAGTAAACTCTCCTTCAGGAGTTTTAATTACTTTCGTTAATTCCCCTTCGCTTACTTCTATTACTTCACTGTCTTCACTAGTAATTTTAGTTTTAAAATCTTCTCTGTGAGGTATCCACTCTTCTTGAGGTCGAATTATTGCATAACCATAAGCATCACTATCTTTAGCAATACTCAACCAATCGTCTTGAGTAAATGTTTCTAGTAATATCATCAGAAGAATCGATTCTTCTTTAAAGATCATTTCTTCAAATTCTTTAACAAAAACTTCAAATTTTTCTTTAACGACAGCTATCTCTGCATTAGGTAGTTTTTCCGCTTCTTCTTTAGCAAGTTTAAACAAATCTCTTATTTCATCATCAACACCCCACATAACCTTAGGTGGTGCATCATGTCCATATCTCTCCATTATAGGAAACATAAGTTCTTCTTTGCGTTTATAATGAATATCAAATTGCCCTAACAATTGCAACTGACGAAGCAATCCTTTTAAAACTGCTTCTTTAGTTTCACCTTCATCTAATTTAGCATAATTTTCTAGAATTCGTCGAACTCTTATTATTGCGGCTCTTAAAGCTAAATTCTCTTGTTTAAACACTTGAACTGGATGTCCTGGATGCTCACTATCTTCAACTTCTACAGTTTTTATCGCACCTTTAAACAAATTAGCATGTACATTACATAACTTCATAACATCTTCAAAAGTTACGCCAGAATCTGAATTCATAAGCTCATGCTCCATTAAAGATATCTCAATAGCAGATACTCCAGAAAAATGCTCATTGAATTCATCTTGAACAGATTCTGCAGATTCACCTTTATGAAGTCGTAATAGTATGTCGCGTAAAACTTCAATTCTCTTTGTAGCCATTAGTCTAATCCTACTACTTCATACCCGTTAGCTTCTAATGTAGCAATTATTGTTTCAAGTTTAATTCCTGCCAATTTTGAACCCATTCTAAGTGAAGTCTTTCTCCCTACAGTATTTCTCATAATCGGATTAGCCAAAGGCTTAAACCCTAAATCTACTAAAATATCCAATACTTCTGGGTGTTTATCAACAACTTGTGCAACTGGTATACTTACATCTATAATATTATCCATTTCTCATTACCTCACTACCTTATATTATTAATACAATTATACCACAAGCCATTGATAATCGCTATCAAATTGAAAACTATAATATAAAAAGATGTATCTTAAAACTTTCCTCTAAGCTACATCTTTAATATTACTTTATATACTTTATTTCTTTTAATTTAACTTAGAGTTCCACTTAAAAACTAGACACTACACTAAAAAATATAATATAATAAACATAACAAGAAAGAGTTTTAACCAGAATGAGACTGAACAAAAAATCCTAAAATTTAACAAAGCTCATACTCATAGACGCAGTGGTTTATTGATATCTAAATTCTCTTTATAAAAGCTTTATATATATCTAATGAACTGTGCGGAGGTGACTCCACAAAATCTCGTTTCTCCGAAATCACGATTTTTGAGTCACTCCAATGCTATTCCATATCAAAGTGTATCAAGAAAATATGGAAACTGTCTTAAAATTATGAATAAAAACAGCTTGAAAATATTAACAAAAAATGCTAGAATGTAAATAAGGTATAGCACTAGAATGTACTGCGGACTTCTAGTAGCGTAAGCACGGTTTACATTTATTTGTAAGCCGTGTTTTATTTTATATGAAAGTGGTGAGAAATATGGGAAAACCTTTTAGAACAATAGATCAACAAATTGACTTATTAGAAAAAAAGAAATTTAAAAATTTAAAAAAATAAAGAAAAAAAGCAAGAGAAATATTATTAAAAAAATAATTATTATAACCTTATTAATAATTACAGTAAATTTATGATAAATAGTTTTAATACCTATGAAGATAATACTTATTTTGAAAAATATCCTTATGGTACAAAAATCTAGATAGAGAATTAAAAGAAAATATTATTTGAATATCTTACTGAAATAGAAAGTATATTTAAGGCTATGTTAATTTATGAATATTGTAATAAGTATCAAGAAGAATATGCATTTTTTTAAATGTAAGGAACTATGATAAGAAAAAAACTTATCTTCTGCATTTAATGTAATTAGTACATACACAAATATAATTAATTTTTTTATAGTAATGATAAAAAAAGCTAATGCTATCAAACATTATATAAATAACCACAATGATGTTCCTTTATGGGTATTATCTAGCTTTTTTTAACTTTAGGGACAAAGTATATTTTTTTATAATACATTAACTCCAACATTGAAATATACAATAGTGAGAAATCATATAAATAAAAAAACTTATCTTCTAAGGATAAAATTATTAGATTAGATGTAGCTGTATTTTTCATCTATACTTGAAAAACATTAGACAAATTAGAAATGTAGTAGCTCATAACAATAGATTAATTAATTTCAAATGTAAAAAAATAACATAAAAATATATTAATGAATTACATAATCAAGACAAAAGAGAATCTAGACAAACAGTATATAGTACAATTTTAACTTTTTAAATGTTTTTTTTAACATTATCGAATACACTAACTTAAAAAGATCGATTAGTTTTTACTAATAGAAAAAAATTTTTATAACAGTATGGATAATAAAAAAATCATGCTACTAAGGTATTAGATTCGTTAGGTTTCCCCAGTGAATTGTATTTAAAAATAGAAAAAAACACTAAGAAGATAATTAGAAGTACTTAAAATTATATAAAAATAGTTGTTGTACTAAAAAAATATAGTAGCATTAGATTACACAAACATTACTATATCAATGTTTCATATTCTCACTTGAAATCACAAGTTATTTAAATCTCTTTAAAAAAATTCTAATTCTTGATGGAAATAAATTATATTAACCTTCTTATATTTCTAAATCAATCGTACTTGACAAAGAGCTAATATAAAAAGATGTATCTTAAAACTTTCATCTAAGCTACATCTTTAATATTACTTTATTTCCTTGAAACTAATCTCAATCCGATAAAGAACTTTTATTATAAATTATTTCTCCACTCAAGAAGTTTTTCTACATCTTCTTGTTTGATATAATCACTCGCTACAGCTTCTTCGATTAAATAGTTATAGTTAGTTAATGTGTGGTACTCTACTTTATCTACTGCAAAAGCATCTTGCGCTTTCTTAAGCTCATAACTGAATATTGCCACAACTCCTAAGACCACTGCACCAACTTCCTCTAATGCTTTAGCAACTTTTAATGAAGATAATCCAGTTGAAATTAAGTCTTCAATAATAACAACTTTTTGCCCTTCTAATAATCTTCCTTCGATTTGATTTGTTTTTCCATGTTTTTTAGCTGAACCTCTCACATAAATCATAGGTAAATCCAGTACTTCACTTACCCATGCAGCGTGTGGAATACCCGCTGTTGCAGTTCCAGCTACTACTTCTACTTCTGGGAATTTAGCTTTAATTACTTCGCTCATACCAGATGCTATTTCACGACGAATCGCAGGGTACGACATTGTAATTCTGTTGTCGCAGTAAATTGGTGATTTAATTCCAGATGTCCAAGTGAAATAATCATTTGGTCTTAATGCCACTGCTTCAATATCTAATAAGTGTTTTGCTATTTTTCTTTCTAATGCCATGTTCTTCTCCTTTATGTTAGCTGTATATCTAATATTATTTTACGAATTGACTTTTAATTAATTTATAAACTTCAAGTGGATTTTGCGATTTAGTTATAGAACGCCCAACCACGATATGTGTACTTCCTTCTTCGTTAGCAACAGTTGGAGTCGCTACACGTTTTTGATCTCCTACTTCATCTGTTTCTAATCTTATTCCTGGAGTTACTTTTAAGAAATCATCTCCACAGTTTTCTCTAATTAATCTTGCTTCCCAAACTGATGAAACTACTCCATCAAGTCCTGCTTTTTTAGCTAGTTTAGCATAATTAATTACACTCTCTTCTAGAGATACAGATATTAACTGCTCTTCTTTCATCGCTTCTTCTGATGTCGAAGTTAATTGTGTTATCGCTATTACATTAGTATCTACACTACCACCTTCAACCATTCCTCTTTTTGCTGCTTTTAGCATTTCATAACCTCCTGCAGCATGTACAGTAAGAATATCAACTTTGAATTTTGCTAATCCTTTTGTCGCACCATAAACTGTATTAGGAATATCATGTAGTTTAAGATCTAAGAATATCTTATGTCCTAATTCTTTAATTTTTTCAATAACAACAGGTCCATTTTGTAGGTATAATTCCATCCCTACTTTTACAAATAATTTTTCTTCACCAAATTTTTCTAAAAAACTTAATGTATCATCCAAAGTTGGAAAGTCTAACGCTATTATTACATCTTTATTCATAATATTTCTCCTTTTTATTTATATGCACGACCACGAAGTCCTAGTATATGTTCTACTCCTAGTTCATCAAGTGCCGCTTCTAATTTATCAATAATTTTTGGACAGGCATATGGATCTGCAAAATTCGCTGTACCTACCGCTACCGCACTTGCTCCAGCTGAGATAAAGTCAATCACATCCCACTCATCCATAATCCCTCCCATACCTATAATAGGAATGTTAACAGCTTGGCTCACTTGATAAACCATTCTTATAGCTACAGGTTTCACCGCAGGTCCAGAAAGTCCTCCAGTTACATTCGCTATAATTGGTTTTCCAGTCTTTTTATCTAGCCTTACACCTACTAAAGTATTTATCATTGTAATACCATCAGCTCCACCTTCTTCTACAGCTTTTGCCATAGCTACAATATCGGTAACGTTAGGTGAAAGTTTCACATAAACAGGTACGCTAGATACTTCTTTAACTTTCCTAGTTAAGTTTTTTGCTGTTTCAGGATCTGTTCCGAACTGAATTCCTCCATGCTTAACATTAGGACAAGATATATTTAACTCTAATGCATGAACATTTGGTGCTTTACTTATATGCTCTGCTACATAGACATAATCATCTATTTCACTTCCTGCCACATTAGCAATAATAGGAACATCATACTTTTCTAATTCTTTAAGTTTTGTTTCCATTATTTCATGAACTCCTGGATTCTGAAGACCTATTGCATTTAACATTCCACTAGAAGTTTCAGCAACACGTGGTGTAGGATTTCCAAAACGCGGCTCTTTAGTAGCTGCCTTAATCATAATCGCACCAAGCTTACTTAGATCATAAAAATTAGCATATTCTAAACCAAATGCAAAGCACCCTGATGCAGGCATTACAGGATTTCAAATCTAATCCTGGTAATTTTACTCGTAATCTTTCGCTCATAAATTCCTCCTATAATGCTATTTCTTTCGAATCGTATACAGGTCCATCGTAACATACACGTGAGATCGAACCATCGATTTTTTCACAAACACATGCATAACATGCACCTACTCCACAAGCCATTCTTTCTTCTAAAGAAATATAGCCCATCTTTTCTTCATCCATCTTAGTTAATGCTTTTAACATAGCAAATGGACCACAACTATAATACTTATCATAGTCAACTTCATAATTTTTTATAACATCAGTAACAAAACCTTTTTCTCCATAACTTCCATCAGCTGTAGCAACATAAGTTGTACCAAGCTCTGCAAATTTTTCTTCATAAAACACATCTTTCACATTATTAAAACCTAAAATATGTACAGTGTTTACCCCTTGTTTTCTAAATTGCTTTGCTAATTCATATAATGGTGGAACTCCAATTCCTCCACCTACTAGCAATGCAGTTTGCCCTTCTTCTAGCGTATAAACATCATATCCTTTTCCTAATGGTCCTAATACATCTACTAAATTACCTGCTTCTAATTCTGAGATCTTTTTAGTACCTGCTCCATCTGCTCTGTAGACCATCACAAATGTATTTTTTTCTTTATTAATTTCACAAATTGAAATTGGTCTTCTTAATAAAAACTCATAGCTGTTACTTACTTTAATATTTACGAATTGTCCTGGTGTATTCATTTCTTTAACTACATCTCCTTGTAGTTCGATTCTAAATATTTTATCTGCTACTTGTTCATTACTGATTACTGTTGCTAAATAAGTATCCATCCAAATGCTCCTTCTGTAAGAAGAAGGGAAAAAATTTCCCCTTCTTCATCATTTTTTATTTTATAGTGGTAATATATCAAATGAGATTGATTCTAGTACTTTTAGTAGCGCATCTGCTGTATCTAATGATGTTAAACATACAACCTCTTGCTCACTCGCTACACGGCGAATCTTGAATCCGTCTTTTGTTACATCTTTATCTTTTGAAGTAGTATTCACTACTACATCCACATCTCCATTATATATAGCATCAAGTACACTGTAATCACTTTGGTTAATTTTTCCTACTGGAGTAACTCTTAATCCGTGTTCATCTAGGTACTTAGCTGTTCCTTCTGTAGCTAATAGGTTGTATCCTAAGTCGAAGAATCGTTTTGCTATATTTAATGCTTCTTCTTTATCATCATCACTAATTGTGAATAAGATATTTCCTTGATCACTTACCTTGATTCCTGCTGCAAGAAGTCCTTTATAAAGTGATTTTTCTAGAGTTCTATCACTTCCCATTACTTCTCCAGTTGATTTCATCTCAGGTCCAAGAGTAGTATCAACATCTTTTAGTTTTTGGAAACTAAATACCGGTACTTTAGTGTAAACATTCTGTGCTTCTGGTAATAATCCTGTTTCATATCCTTTAGATTTTAGAGTTTCTCCAATGATAGCTCCTGCAGCAAGTTTCGCCATTGGAACTCCTGTGATTTTACTTAAGAATGGTACAGTTCTTGAGCTTCGTGGGTTAACTTCTAGTACGAATACTTCACCTTTACTTATTACATATTGAATATTTAATAATCCTACGATATTTAATCCTTTTGCTAATTTAATTGTATATTCTATTAACTTAGCTTTTTCATCTTCTGTCAGTGTTTGAGGTGGATATACTGCTATTGAGTCTCCTGAGTGAACCCCTGCTCTTTCGATGTGTTCCATAATACCTGGAATAATTACTGTTTCTCCATCACTAATAGCATCTACTTCTATCTCACGACCTACTAAATATCTGTCAGTTAATACTGGGTGTTCTGGTGTAAGTTTTACAGCTGTCTTCATATAACGACGTAATTCAGCTTCTTCATAAACTATTTCCATAGCTCGTCCACCTAGTACGTATGATGGTCTTACTAATACAGGGTATCCAATTTCTTCTGCATTTTTAACTGCTGTTTCTACATCAAATGCAGTTTTTCCAAGTGGTTGTGGAATGTCTAGTTTATGTAATAATTCTTCAAATTTATCTCTATCTTCTGCATTGTCGATTTCTTCTAAAGCTGTACCTAGAATTTTCACGCCATGTTTTTCTAATTTAGCTGCTAGGTTAATCGCTGTTTGTCCACCGAATTGCACTACAACTCCCAGTGGATTTTCGTGATTAATTATCGCCATCACATCTTCTTCAGTTAATGGCTCGAAGTACAGTTTATCAGAGATTGTAAAGTCTGTAGAAACTGTTTCTGGGTTATTATTAACAATGATTGCCTCATAACCTGCATCTTTAATCGCCATTACTGCATGAACCGTAGCGTAGTCGAATTCTACACCTTGTCCGATTCTAATAGGACCAGATCCTAGTACAACAATCTTTTTCTTATCGCTAACGATTGATTCTTCTTCTTGTTCATAACTTGAATAGAAATATGGAGTTTCTGAAACAAACTCAGCTGCACATGTATCAACCATTTTGAATACTGGTGTTATTTTATTTTCTTGACGAAGGTTGTAGATATCATCTTCTGTCACTCCCCATCTGTGGGCAATTACCTTATCAGAGAATCCGTATTTTTTAGCATATTCTAGTAAGTCTATATTTCCTACATTGTCTTTTAATTCATGCTCAATATCGATGATATTTTGCATTTTCTCTAAGAAGAACATGTCAATTTTTGTAATTTCATGAATATCTTTTGTGCTTTGTCCACGTCTTAAAGCTTCTCCGATAAAGAATAATCTTTCATCTCCGGCTTGTTTAATCTTATCAATAATTTCTTCTAATGTGAAATCATCTCCATTAGGTAGTCCAAGGTGGTGCACACCATATTCTAATGAACGGATAGCTTTTAGTAAACTTTCTTCATAAGTTCTACCCATCGCCATTACTTCACCAGTAGCTTTCATTTGTGTTCCTAATTTTCTATCCGCATTTTCAAATTTATCAAATGGGAAACGTGGAATTTTACTTACTACATAGTCAAGTGTTGGTTCGAAACAAGCATATGAGTTTTGTGTAACTGGGTTTATTATTTCATCAAGAGTTAATCCTACAGCAATTTTCGCTGCGATTTTCGCAATCGGATAACCAGTTGCTTTTGATGCTAAAGCTGATGAACGTGATACCCTTGGGTTAACTTCGATAATATAGTATTTGAAAGAATTTGGATCAAGTGCAAGTTGTACGTTACATCCACCTTCGATTTTTAAAGCTCTAATAATTTTTAATGATACATTACGTAGCATGTGGTACTCTCTGTCTGTTAATGTTTGAGAAGGTGCTACTACTACTGAGTCTCCCGTGTGAATCCCAACAGGGTCAATGTTTTCCATGTTACATACAACAATCGCTGTATCATTAGAGTCACGCATTACTTCATATTCAATTTCTTTAAATCCTGCGATAGATTTTTCTAATAAACATTGAGTAACTGGTGAATAGTGTAATCCACTACTTACGATTTCTTCTAAATCTTTCTCATCGTAACAGATACCACCACCTGTTCCTCCCATAGTGAAGGCAGGACGAACGATTACTGGATAACCTATTTCAGCAACGAAATCCCTAGCTTCGTCTAAATTTGTAATAATTGCTGATTCTGGAACTGGTTCATTTAGTTCATTCATTAGGTTACGGAATAATTCTCTATCCTCTGCTTGTTCGATTGAACTTAATTTCGTTCCTAGTAATTCAACTCCGTATTTATCTAAGATCCCACTTTTGTGAAGTTCAACCGCAAGGTTTAACCCCACTTGTCCTCCTAATGTTGGAAGTAATGCATCAGGTCTTTCTTTTCTGATAATTTTACTTACAAACTCAAGAGTTAAAGGTTCCATATAAACTTTATCTGCAATTTCTTTATCTGTCATTATTGTCGCTGGGTTAGAGTTAACTAAGATAACTTCATACCCTTCTTCTCTTAAAGACAGACACGCTTGAGTCCCAGCATAGTCAAACTCTGCTGCTTGTCCTATTGTAATTGGTCCAGATCCTATTACTAGTATTGTTTTTATATCATTACGTTTTGGCATTTTTATTCTCCTTAATTTTGCATCGATACTCTATAATTTCTCAGGTTACTTCCTATTTATTTTCTTTAAATTCTCTCATATTATCTATAAACTGATCGAATAAGTAGTTAGGATCGTGTGGTCCTGGTGATGCTTCTGGGTGATATTGTACTGAAAATACTGGGTATTTTTTATGACGTACTCCTTCACATGTTTTATCATTTACAGACAGGTGTGTAAGCTCTAAATCTGTATCTTTTAATGATTCGATATCTACACTGAAACCATGGTTTTGTGAAGTAATATCAACTTTTCCAGTTATTAAGTTTTTAACTGGGTGGTTAGCTCCACGGTGACCAAATTTAAGTTTGTATGTTTTCGCTCCTGATGCTAATGCAATAAGTTGGTGTCCCATACAAATTCCAAAAACTGGAATTTTCGGCATAACTTCTTTAAGCATCTCGATTGTTTCTGGTACATCTTCTGGATCTCCAGGTCCATTACTTAACATAATTCCATCTGGATTAAGTCTGAAAATTTCCGCAGCAGTTACATTGTGAGGTACAACAACGATATCACAATTACGTTCATTAAGTTCTCTTAGTATTCCTGATTTCATACCGAAGTCTACTAGTACTACTCTATATCCATTTCCTGAAGATAAGAAAGCTTTTTGCGTTGAAACTTGTTCAATTTGGTTCGTTGGTAAGTCGGTTTTTCTAAGATTTTCTAATTGTTCTTCTGGATCCATACAAAGGTCAGTAATTATTCCTTTGATTGTACCGTGTTCTCTTATTTTTCTTGTTAAACTACGTGTATCGATTCCAGAAATCCCTGGAATATTAAGTTCTTTTAGCACTTCATCTAAACTGTACTCTGTTCTAAAGTTAGAAGGTTTTTTACAAACTTCTCTAACGATAAGTCCTTTAATACTAGGATTAATTGTCTCGAAGTCATCTCTATTGATTCCATAATTTCCAATTAATGGATAAGTGAATGTTACTATTTGTCCATTGTATGATGGGTCAGAAAGTGTTTCTTGATAACCCGTCATACCTGTGTTAAATACTACCTCTCCTGCTAGTGCTTTGTTAGCACCAAATCCATATCCTTTGTATACTGTTCCATCTTCTAAAATTAGTTGTCTATCGTAACTGTACATCTTTGTTCTCTCTTTCTAAGTTTTTTATTTTTTAAACTTCAAATACATCGCTATCTTTGTATGCAACTTGACCTTCACATAATGTTAGTACTGGGATTCCATAAATTTCTTCTCCTACATACGGTGTATTTCTACCTTTAGATAAGAATTTTTCTGGATCAATTTTCAGTGATTTCTCTAAGTCAATTACTACTAAATCTGCAAATCCACCTTCTTCTAATCGTCCATATGGTAAGTCGAAAGTATCTGCGACTTTTTCTGTCATTAGCTTAACTAGTAAGTCTAGTGAGAATACTCCAGTTTTTACAAACTTCGTGTAAAGTTGACTGAATGCTGTTTCACTTCCTACAATTCCAAATGCAGCTTTTCTCATTGATAAGTCTTTCTCATGAGTAGCATGTGGTGCGTGGTCTGTTGCTATTACGTCGATTGTTCCATCTAATAAACCAGCGATTAGAGCATTTCTATCTTCACGTGCTCTTAGCGGTGGATTCATCTTCCACATTCCGTTATCTTCAGGAATATCCATTTCATCACTAATAAGATGGTGAGGACATACTTCACAAGTTACTTTGATTCCTGCTGCCTTCGCTTCTCTTACAACCCTAACTGATTCTTTAGTAGATACGTGACAAACGTGGTAGTGACATTCTGCTGCTTCAGCTAAAAGAACATCACGTGCAATCTGAACACTTTCACAAACTGAAGGAATTCCCGGTAAGTCTAATTCGCGACTTCTACGACCACAGTGCATACATCCTCCGCGAATTAATGAGTTATCTTCACAGTGAGCCACGATTGCTTTATTTAATTTAGCAGCAACCATCATTGATTCATACATCATGTTAGCATCCTGTACCCCTCTACCGTCATCACTGAAGGCGAAGACATGCTCAGCTAATTCTTCGAAATCAGCGTATTCTTTTCCCTCTTCACCTTTTGTTATAGCTCCAAATGGTATAGCTCTAATTACTGAATCACGTTCAATAATATCTAGTTGTAATTTTAGGTTCTCATAGTTATCTGGTACTGGATTTAAATTTGGCATTGGCATTGCTGTAGTAAATCCACCACGAGCTGCTGCTCTTGAAGCATGATAAATGTTTTCTTTGTATTCAAATCCTGGTTCTCTCCAGTGTACGTGAACATCTATAAATCCTGGTGAAATAAATTTCCCTTCTAAGTCTAGTACCTTAGCTCCACTTTCCTCGATGTTCTCAGAGATTTTTACGATTTTTTTATCTTCAACTAAAATATCTCTTTCCACCAATACACCATTTTCTAAAATTTTACCGTTTTTTAAAAGTAACATATGCTTCTCCTCTTTATAAGTTATTATCTTTAATTATTTTCTATCATTGCCTGTCTCATGAACATTCCATTTTTCATCTGTTCAAAGATTACTGATTTAGGTGCTTCCACTAGTTCCGAAGCTATTTCCATATCTCTATTAACAGGTGCTGGATGCATCACTATTGCAGATTCTTTTAATCTTTCATAGCGCTCTTTAGTTAATCCAAAGTTATTATGGTATTCATCTTTACTTAGTCCCATCTTAGAGTCATGTCTTTCATGTTGAACTCTTAGCAACATACAAACATCAACTTCTCCAACTACTTTATCAAAGTCTACTACTTCTCCAAGTGTCTCGTCTTTGAAAATATCAGGACAAACAAATCTTACTCTTGCTCCTAATCTCGTAAGCATGTTGTAATTACTTCTTGCTACTCGAGAATTTTTAATATCCCCTGCGATAATTACATTAAGATTTTCGAACGTTCCAAACTTCTCATACATTGTCATTAAATCAAGCAAACATTGACTTGGGTGTTCGCCACTACCATCTCCTCCACTTAAAATCGGAATATTTAAATTAGTCAGTTCGTTATAGTAAGCGTCTTGACCATGTCTAATAACCAACATGTTACAACCTAACATTTCTAACGTTTTACAAGTATCGTATAAAGTTTCACCTTTATTTACTGACGAAGTTGAAACCTCGAAGTTTATAACATTTAATCTGTGTTTGTGTTCAGCCACCTCAAAACTATGTTTTGTTCTAGTTGAGTTTTCAAAAAATAGGTTCGCTACATATAGATCTTCTCTTGGTTCTACCTGCTTACCATTTTTCAACTCTAAAGCTCTTTCTATCAGCTGATAAACTTCTTCATTTGTTAAGTCTGACATTTTTACTATATTTTTCATAGTATTTCCTCCATTTTGTATAAAAAATACCTTGTATCCATTTAGCTACAAGGTATGACTGTTCATCAACTATTAAATTCAAGTTATTATCTGGGCATAGTTATACCTAAATATAGCTATACTCAAATAAAGTATAAACTTTAAATTCAATCCCTTGTTAGCCTCTCTGGACTACCTTAAAAAGATTTTATATTTAAATTAATAATATTTCTTCAACATCATCTACTTCATTTAAATGAACTTGTACATTTTCTTTTCTTGAAGTAGGAATATTTTTTCCAATATGATCTGCTCTAATTGGCAGTTCTCTATGTCCTCTATCTACAAGAATTGCAAGTCGAATTGCTTTTGGACGACTTACATCCATAATAGCATCAATCGCTGCTCTTACCGTTCTTCCTGTATAAAGAACATCATCTACAATAATGACAACTTTGTTTGTCAAATCAAGTTTAAAACGTGGAACTTTTATTTCAGGTTCTTCACTTATTTTTTCTAAATCATCTCGATAAAATTTTATATCAAGTGTTTCTACTGGAATATTAGTATTTTCAATTTCTTTGATTTTTTGTTTCAATCTTTTGGCGATATGAATCCCTCTAGTTTGAATACCTACTAAAACTATATTATCTAATTTGTTTTGTTCGATAATTTCATTCGCAATTCTAGTAATCATTCTAGAAATCATTGTTTCGTCGAAAAGAATTCGTTTTTCATACTTCACCTCAAAAAAATAGCCTACTCTATTGAGCAGGACAGCATAAATAAACTTGGTTTTCCAATTAATAAATCTTTGCTGACCTCTCTGGATCACATTAAAGATGTGTTATTCAAATTATCAATATTATATACCATAATAAGAGATTTGTCAAATGTATGATAGATTATTAGAGCTGTGTGAATGATGTGTTAATTCCCAAAGTAAATTCCAGTTCAAATAAAAACTGGAATTTAACCTAAAACTATTTTTTAAACTGGAACTTAAGTTGAGACTAAATAATCATGAAAAAGTATTTATCTAACTTTATTACGTTATTTTAAATTCTCTTTATATTGTGTTTAAAGAAATCCTTGATTCTATCTTTATACTTCATAAAATTAGTTTTATACTGAGAGATGTTGTGATAGCTTGGATAATGTGGCATCACCACTTTCCCACATTATCCAAGCCACGCCATCAGAGGCTCAATGTCAAACTAATTTTTAATAAAAATCATTGCTTTTCTACATTATTTATGCTAGAATGGAAATATAAAAGAGAGAGCCGTTTTAAAGACGGTAGCTCCAGTTAATTGATTATAAAAATAACCATCTAACCTGCTAAAGTTAGGTACTGCACCCAAAAAATTGGACAAAATATTCAGTTATTTTTGTTTAGTATTTTAAACTTTAAAGTCAGTAAATTTTATTACTTTTAGCGACTTTCATTCCTTACAGTTATTTTAGATTTTTCGAACTATTTAGTCAAGGATTTTTAAAAGGCGTAGCCCTTGTCCTTGACTAAATAGGAGAGAAATCTAAACTGTAAAAAGGGAATGAAAGTCTCTTTTTATTTATATTTGTTTCTATTAATTTTTTTCTATAGTTTACGGGACTTAATCCACCTAAGTTCAACTTTATTCTTTCCTCATTATAATACTTTATATAATCTATAATGGCTTCTTTTTAATTTATATTTATTCTTAAAAAGTATCTTCGAATCCGTAATACATCTCAGATTTTTAAAAACTCCAAAGAAGGATTCCATAAATGCATTATCTGCCGATGTTCCTTTTTCTAGACATTGATTGTGTAATTCCTTTTTACTTTAAGGAATTGTCTATATTCAATATGTTGATATTGCCAACCTTGATCACTATGTAGTATCATGCCATCATACCTATTATCTTGAAGTTGCGATAACATTTCATACTGTTGTTTCATGTTAGGTGAGAATGAAATATTATAAGCTATTATCTCCGCATTATATCCATCAATTATAGATGCTAAATAAACTCTATCCTCTCCAATCTTGAATTGAGTTACATCTGTATAACATTTTTTTAATGGTTCTGAGGCGAAGAAATCTCTAGCTATTATATTATCTGCGATTTTTCCAATTTCTCCTTTATATGAGTTGTATTTTCTAGTAGGTCTTACGAATGATAATACACCTAGTTTTTCTCGTTAATCTTAAAAACTTTTTTTATGATTTACTATAAATCCCATATTTTTAAGTTCTAATGTTATTCTTCTATAACCGTATCTATATTTGTTCTTTTCCTGAATTAATAGAATAGCTTCTTCTATATTTTTATTCTTTTTGTCTTTATCTTCTTTATTTTTTGTATAATAATATGATGAACGAGATAAGCCTAAAAATCTTTAATAGTATGTTTAATCTATGTGTTCCCTTTAATTCTTCTACTATTTTTGTTTTCTCTTCGTTTGAGATTGTTTTAACCTTATCTCCCTCAACTTTTTTAAGACTGCATTTTCCGCACGTAGGTACTCAAGTTCCTTCTCTAATTGTTCTACTTTTGATAATTCATTTTTTTCAATCTTTTTATTATTATTTTTCATTTTACTAGTTCTTCCTCTCGGTTTCTCTAGTATATTATACCCGTTTTCTTTAAATTTTGAAATCCAATTACTAAGTAAAGCAGGATTTGGTAATGCGTACTTTAATGAAGTAGATTTTATAGAATGTCCTAATATTAAAACTTCATTGATTATATCTAATTTCAATTCTGGTGGATAGAAATTATTTTTCCCCTTAATCAGCACTGTTTCACCATGTAAATCAGCCAATTTGACCATGTACTTCACATTACTAGGATCAATTTCAAACTTTTTAGATAGTTCCTTGTATGAGTATCCTTCTTTCTTAAGTCTATACATCTCTATCCTATTTTCATCTGTTAATTTCATAATAAATAGCCCCCAAAATTTGTCCAAATTTTGGGGGCTATTACCGTTAAAGATGGTTATTTTTTATTGTCTTTTTTTAATGCTACAATACATGCACTAACTACTGAAACAATCAACAGATTTATTCCAATAATCGTCTGTACAATTTCGTAAGCTGACAACTTGCTACTCCTTTCTTCCAGATTTTAGTGTATGCGAGCATAGCACCATCTCCTTTCATATTGAAGTAGCCACCATCTTTATCGAAAACTAATGTTCTCTAACTTCTCTCTCCAATTTCGATTATATCAAATTAAACTTTGATAATCAACTATCTGTGGATACGCTTTACAGCTAGTATTTTAAATGTTAATTCCCAAAATAAATTCCAGTTTAAATAAAAAAACTGGAATTTAACCTGAAACTATTTTTTTAACTGAAACTTAAGTTGAGAATTCAATGGTATCATTCCCAGTATCCTAAAAAGAGCTAGATAATAAAATACTAATAGATTTCTTTATTATTTACTACAATTTTTCTAAAAGTTCTTTGATTTCAAATGTTAATGATAATTCTTAACTTAAAATTGACCAATAACAACAGCAGTAGCTCTATCTAATGTAATTGAATCCACTGCATCTAATAATTCATTATAATAAAAACCATCCTCTAAACATGTTTTATCTGATAATGCGAAAACTTCAATTGTGTATCTATGATCCTTATCAGGTGGTGTTGGTCCAACAAAAATTGAATCAATTTCAGTAAAATCCATCCCCAATAGTGGACTAGAAAAACTATTTTTCCCCTGTTTAATAGAATTTTTATAGTCTAAACTATAGTTTTCAGGAATAACAACCTCATTATCCACTACCTCTATATCAGTGACAAGCCAATGAATCCATGGGAACGAACAAACTGGAATAGCATCATAGTCTATTAATGTAATAGCTACATACTTTGTTCCTTCTGGCAACTCTGTTATCTCAAACGGAAATGAACGTACTGGATTATTCTTAATAACATCACCAGGTTCTGCTTCTTTCCCAAATCGTTTAGGTAAAATATTTTCATTAAAAGGTAAGTTAATCTTCATTTTCAATCTCCTTTACAGATAAAATTAAATAATATATGAATTATATTATACAGATTGTTGACAAAACGACCAAAATATCAATGAACATATTGATGTTTTGGTCGTTTTTCAAAAAAAATAAGCCTTATGACTAAAGCATCAGTAGTATTAAGAGATGATTATACCTCTCTTAGTGCTATTGTTTTCATATTTTGAACGCAACAAGACAACCAAGCGTACGACTGTACTTTGGCTTTACCTCTATATTGTGCATATCTGTATCCATGATTTTGTTTTGAATCTGCAAAGCTACGTTCTATTGTTTCTTTTCTTCTCTTATACAATAGTTTTCCTTCTTTTGATATACGTCTTAATCTAGCTTCATCATAATAATCCGCATTTATATGGCGTCTTACTATTTTCTTCTCGTTTTTTTATCATCACTTTTTATATTGTTTATATCCAGTTCTATCTATATTTCTGTATCTAAATATTTCTCCTGTTCGTTTATCCACATATATATCTTTTTTTCTGGTAAATATTTGAAATATTTTTTTATCTTTTGATTTTGAGAATCTTCTATATCCTATTACTGAAAAATATATTTTTTTATCTAACTGTTTTAGTATGTCTAGAGAATAATATCCGCTATCTAACGCAACTTTTTCCTGGTGTTAATCCGAAATTTTTTTCTATCTGATTTAATCTATCTATATATGGACCACTATCATGAACGTTTCCTGGAGTTATGTGACAATCCATGATTATATTATTTTTTTCCCATCTACTGTTCTATGGTCTAAATACATAAAACCTTCTTCTTTATGATCTCTGTGATAATAACCGCTATCCGGATCAGTTGTGTTAACTCGTTGTCTTTTTAGTTCTTCTTTTTTTCTTTATATTCAAAAAGGCTTTTTCCTATTTTTTTCTCTCTTCGTTTATTTCTTTTTTTCTAAATCTAATTTTTCTTTTTTTATTTTTTTGTAGTTACTTCAACTTTGAATTTCTTTTTTTATTTGCGTTAGCTTTTATATGTGTTGAATCAGTAAAAAAACTCAGTGCCTCCAACTAATTTTTTTATCAATTGCTTGGTTCACTATATTTATAAATATTTGTTCGAATACATCAGTTCCTTGGAATCGTCGAATATAGTTTTTGTGAAAATGTAGAGTAGTGTGGAACTGGTTTTAGAAAAATGGTATCCCTAAAAACCATCTAAATGCAGCATCTGTTTCTATTCTTTTTTTATTGTTTCTCTCATTGATTTTTATTCCATAGAAATCTTTTTAAAAAAACACTAATTTGAATAATACTACAGGGTCTAAACAATTTCTACCTGATGTGTGGCTATAGTATTCTTCTGTCAAATCATAAATAAATTTAAAAATCAATAGCTTTATCTACTTTTCTTAAAAAAATGATCTTTTAGGTACTATTTCTGATAATGTCATTAGTATTATTTCATCTTTGATATTTTCTACTTTATTAAACATACTAAAACCTCCTTTGTATACTTATATTATACCATTTTAAGGATTTTTATTTCAGTTAAAAAAACAGGCTGTTGACCTATTTGTCAACAGCCTGAATAATATATGAATTATATTATAAATTCAATAAACATGTCAAGGGTGAAGGAAATTCGCCAAAAAGCTAGACAAACTTATTAATTCCTCAAATAATAGAGTGATTCTAAAAAAGCTTTTATAAAGTTGTACTTACATATCGATAAACCACTGCGTCTATGAATTCTCATAAAAATTTTGAATCAAACACTTTGTTTTTCGCCTAAATATACCATAATTTTAGGTGATTGTTAAGAATTTAGGCGATTATTTATTTCCTTCCTTCTGTGCATTATAAAAGAAAAAACGTACAAATACAAAGAGTTCCATATTCTAAATTTTTCATTTACTCTTCTTCATCCTTTTCTTTCCATCTCGCACTAGCTACCGCAGCCGAGACAAAACCAAATATTAAGAAAGCTACTATAATAATTTTCATCATAATTTTTCTCCTATAACGTTCTGCTAACTTCTAATTTATTCGAATTTCAGTACTTCTTTATTCGTAATATTTATAACCTTCGTTGCAACATTATCGATAAATTCCATATCGTGACTCACCATAATTAGTATACCAGGATATTTCTTTAATATCTTCTCTACCGCTTCTATCGCAACTACATCTAAAAAGTTAGTAATCTCATCTAATAACAGTACATCTGTTTTTCTAAAAAGTAAACTTACGAAATAAAGTTTAACTTTCTCCCCTTTGCTTAAGACCTCTATCTTTTTATTGATATCATCACCTCTAAAATTTAGTAAAGCTAGTATATTCCTAAGTTCAATATCATCTAGTGTAGTAGATTCTTTCACAAATTCAAACAATGTTTTTTCTTCTTTAAAAATATCAAAGTTATTTTGTTCAAAATATGCTACTTGCAAAGAACAAGGAATAGACTTTTTCACATATTTTAGAAAAGTAGTTTTCCCTGAACCGTTTTTTCCTTTAATTAAGATCTTATCACCACTAGAAAAAGTAAAACCAGGTGATGACCAGAGAAACTTCCCATCTATCTCACAACTTTTCGCATCAATACAAAAACTCTTGTTATGAGTTTCTTTAAATATTTCTAAAAATTCAATATCATACTTATCTTTTAACGGCTTAGGTTTAATATTAGCCTGCAACTTATCTTCTTGTCTTGATATTTTTTTCTGTAATCTCTTTTGATTTTTTGAAATTTTATTTTTTACACTTATAATTCTATAATCTGATCCACTCATGTTCTTTGGCTTTCCAGATTTTTTCCCCTGTTCCTCTTTCATCTCTTGGATGCTTTTCTTTATCTTCTTGGTTTCTTTATTGTACTTTTGCAGTTCAGCTTCATACTCAATAGTTTCAATTTCTTCTTGTAGCTTGTACTCGTGATAATTCCCATTAAATTCTCTCACAGTATTATTTTCAATTATCCATAATTTAGTACAAACATTATTTAAGAAATTTCTATCGTGACTAGCAATACAAAAAGTCGCTGGAGTTCTTTTTATAAGATTAGCTATTTTATTAGCATTATTATAATCTAAGTATGTTGATGGTTCGTCTAGTAAATATAGTTCAACATTTGATAATAAACTACCTCTAATCTTGTTCACAACAACTTCTCCCCCACTCTTTTTTTAAGAAGAAAAATTCTCTCCAAATTCTAAAAAAACTCTGATGAAATGTTATTTTTCATCTTTGAGAAAAGTCATCTATATATTTTAACAGAGTTGTCTTCCCTGAACCATTTTTTTCCTATTAAACCAATAATATCACCAGTATTTATACTCAATTTTTCAATTTTAAACAATATCTTCCCTTGTTTTTTTCAAACTCTATGTTTTTTTAATTTTTAATATTTGCATACATTAACTCCTTTTTTTAATAAAATCTCTCTATTAATCTAATGTATCCATGCTCCCACCCCCGAATTGAGTTTTTACTAGTGTCTAATTTACTCATATTATATCAAAAAAATAAAAAAATAATTGAAAACATTTTTCTTTAATAATTCTCTATTTATTAAAAATATTTGTGCTATAATTGTATTTATAATTAATAAAAAGTAATCTGGAGGTTTTTTTATGATTGAAAAAAATTATACAAGATGAACTTGAAAAAAATTTTATCCAGAAATGATTGAACTTCGTCGCTATATGCATATGCATCCCGAAGTTTCATTTAACGAAAAAAATACAGCGAGATTCATTAAAGAATATTTAGAAAAAATTGGTATTACTGATATTAAAACAAACGTCGGCTTAAATGGTGTAGTTGCAAGAATAAAAGGACAAGATTCTTCAAAGACAATCGCTTTTCGAGCAGACTTTGATGCTCTACCTATAAATGATACAAAAGATACTCCTTATAAATCTACAATTCCTAATGCAATGCATGCTTGTGGGCATGATGGACATACAACAGCATTACTTGCAACGTGTAAAGTTCTAATGGATCATCAAAAAGAACTACCACGCGATGTTGTCGCAGTTTTCCAATACGGAGAAGAACAAGCTCCAGGTGGAGCAAAACCTATGATAGATGCTGGTTGCTTACAGGGGATTGATGCAATATTCGGTGCCCATCTTTGGACACCACTTCCACTTGGAACTTTAGGATATAGTTATAGTGAACTGTGTGCGGCTGCCGATAGATTCGAAGTGAAAATCAACAGCAAGGAAAATGCAAATATTATTGCTGCAGAATTTGTTAGTATGACTCAACAAATAGTTTCACGATTTGCTAAACCAAGAGAAACACTAGTTATCACTTTGGGAAAACTTGAAAGTTCTGTTAAAGAAGCAAGTATTACTGGAACTATTAGACATTTCAATAAAGAACTTCATAAAATGGTACTAGCTAAGCTTCAAACCTTATGTAAAGCTCTAGAAAATGAATATTCTGACACTAATATAGAATTTATCTACTACGGAGGTTATCCACCACTTATAAATCACAAAAAAGGAACAGTAGAAATACAAAAAGCAACCTCTAAGATTCTTCCAGATATTAAACAGTTGGAAATTGAACCGTTAATGATTGGCGAAGATTTTGCATATTATGTTGAAGAAGTTCCTGGAGCATTCTTCTTAATTGGTGCAGGAAATTCTACCTTCGCTAAGTATCCACACCACCACCCAAATTTCGATTTTGAAGAAGAAGTAATGAAACAAACAGCTTCAATATTCTTAACACTAGCATTTGATTCCGCTAATGTAATAAATAATCTTAAGGGGGAACAATAGATATGCATACATATTTAGTTAATATTTTTGGTAAAGGTGGACACGGAGCTGAACCTCATGAAGCCATCGATACAACAGTTATCGCTGGGGAATTTGTAAGAAAAACTACAAAATATAAAAATATAGAAATAATATCTGTAAAAAGTGGAGATGCTTTTAATGTAATCTCTGGTAAGGCAGAAATTAATATAAAAAAACAGATAATTTAGAACAGTTAAAAAAACAATACTATCTTCACTGCTTATATATTACGGTGAGAAGACTAGATTTGAAATAATAGAAAAATATAAAAAAAGACTGAGTGTAACTTGATATCATAATTCCTTAAAAAAATCTTCGAGTTACCTCAGCCTTTATTTTTTTAATAATTTATTTCTGTAATATTTCCTTAACCCTTTTTTTGCAGTTCTGGCACTACTTCTTCAATAAACCATGGATTTTTTTGTTGTGCCAACGGAAATTTAATGGCGAAGGATGAACAATTGGAAAAATAACGTGGTAAGTACTGTTTATAATTATATACAGTTTCCGTTAGATTCTGTTTTTTATCATTTCCCAAGTAATAATCTTGTGCATATTTCCCCACAAGAATAATAAGTTCGAGATTAGGCATAAGTTCTAAAACTTTTGAATGCCATTTTTGGGCAAAGTTTTTTCGAGGTGGTAAATCCCCACTCTTACCTTTACCTGGATAATAGAAATCCATTGGAACTACGCCTATTAAACCAGATTTATAAAATATTTCATCATCTATTCCCATCCACTCGCGAAGTTTAACCCCACTTTTATCATTGAAGAAGATTTTACTTTCCTGAGCTTTAATACCAGGAGCTTGACCTACGATTAATATTCTAGCTGTGTTTGGGGCTGAAAATAATGGTTCAATTCCTACATCCGTGTATTTTTTATTATCACTATCTGCCATTATTTCTTGTTTCAATTGTTCAAAACTATCCATATTTTTCCTCTAAAATTTATTTTCTAATCAATTCAACTACCGCTTCAACAGCCGCTGTTCCTGGGAACATGTCTACTGGTTGAATACGTCTAATTTTATATTTTCTTGTTAAAACTTTCAAGTCACGTGCTAATGTAGATGGATTACAGCTCACATAGACAATTTTCTTAGCTTCAACTGCTAATAAATTTTTAGCTAGCGGTCCAAGACCTACACGAGGTGGGTCTACTATTGCAACATCAAAGTTGATTCCTTTTTTCTTCCAACGTGGAACTATTTATTAGCATCTCCTGCAACATAAGTACAGTTTGTTAAGTTGTTTAATTTAACATTGTCATTAGCATCTTCAATCGCAGCTGGAATAATATCTACACCATATACTTCTTTACAGTTACGGCTAACATATTGTCCAATTGTTCCAACTCCACAAAATGCATCTAAAACAACATCTGTTTCTTTTAGTGCGGCGAATTCTACTACTTTATCATAAAGTTTTTTAGTTGCTGGTGGATTTAATTGGAAGAATGATTTAGCTGAAAGTTCATACTTAATATCTCCTATTTTTTCAACGATATAATCTGAACCATACAATGTAACACTTTCTGTTCCCATTACTAGGTGATCTTTGTCATTAGTGATATTTAGTATTATGCTTTTAACGATTCTTTCGCGCTTAAGTTCATTAACGACTTTATCCATGTTTTTAATCTTATCAGTATTTGCTACGAATGTTACTTGAACATCTCCATTATAGAATGAAGTTCTTGTAGCAATATATTTCACACCGTAATTCTTTTTTTATTTGTAGAAATTTCTACTTTATATTTTTCCAAGTAATTTCTTAGCTAAGTTTGTTATTTTATTACCATTCTCATGTAATGCTAAGTCTTCATTAATTTCTACTAAATCGTTAGAACCTTCTTTATATAACCCTGCAATAACTCGTCCATTTCTAACAGCTAGTGGAAATTGGTTTTTATTACGATACCCTTCAGTTACAGGACTAGCTAACGTTTTTAGTACTAATTTATCAGGTTTTGGTAATCTGTAATATTTATCGAAAGCATCTAATAAAATTGTACGTTTGTATTCTAATTGTTTTTCATAACTAACATGAGCTAAACCGTATGCTCCACTTTCTGCATATTCGCGTTTAATTTCTACTCTATACGGGCTTGGCTCTTTTACTTTAACAAGTTTCCCAATAATGTATTTTGGTGTCTCCTCAACTATTTCACAAACAATAACTTCATCAGGTAAAGCACCTTTTACAAAAGTAATTTTCTTTTTATAATATCCTATACCCTCACCATTAATACCAATTTTTTTTATTGTAAGTAAGACGTTTAATCTTTTTCCGTTTTTATTTTTCATCGTATCCTCATTCATAAAGATAAGCTGAGTAAAAAGCAAAACACTCCCACTTCAGCTTATCCAATTCTACTATTATTTTATAGTTTTAATTTCGTTATCTAATTCTTCTACTAATGCAATTAATCTGTCAATTTGAATTAAATCAACTTTTTCAGGTTCAATATTTTCTAACTCGCTTGCAAAATCTTCAAATTTTGTTTTTAATTCTTCTAAAATATTATTAGGCATAACATTCTCCTTTTTTGTTCTCTATTCCATTATAATATAAATTCATAAAAAAATTCAACTCATAACACTAAAAATAAATAAAAATATTTTTTTGTTGATATTTTTCCTTTTTTTCCAAAAGGTAACTTCCACTTTGACTTCCTACTAGAACTTACTTTGAAAAAAATTATTTTATCACTTAAAAATCCACTTTAAAGATTTCCCTCTCAATTATTTTTATATTCAAAAATCACTCTGTCTTTTTTTATTTTAGTGTTAAATTTATTTTAATAATTTGCAAGGGATTAAAGTTTATGTAAATATTATTAATAGACATTTCAGGTATTTTAAGGTACTATTAAGTTAGGAGTGATATATTATGAATTATATAAATTTACAATTATTAAATATTAATATTTCTAGTATTTTTTTACTATATAACTTCTATTTTTTTAATGATATAAATTTTTGATATAGTTTTTGACAATATTTTTTTAGTAATTAATACTTTATTGGCATTTTCAATCGTCTTTTTAGAGTATCAAACTACTACATCATCTTGGGCATGGATTTTGGTGCTATTTTTTTAATACCATATCTAGGATTTATTCTATATTTAATATTCGGAAGACCAATATATAGAGAAAAAAATATTTCCTTTTTCAGATGATGAAAAAAATTAGATATCAACAAAAACTTATTAAAGAGAACTGTGCCTTATGAAATTACAATAAATGAACAAGTAATTCATAAGCACAAAAAAATCTAATAGAACTAAATTTTTGAAACTGATAAATCATTTTTTTATCCAAAAAAACAATAAAATTCAAATTATTACAGATGGAAAAAGAAAAATTTAGATTACTATTTGAAGATATAAAAAAACGCTAAGAGCTACATTCATATCCAATATTATATATTAAAAAAAGATGGTATCGGAAAACAACTCTTCTGCCTTCTTGAACAAAAACTTCTGGAAGGTGTTGATGTATACATTCTTTACGATGATATTGGATCAAGAAAATTAAGTATTTCTTCTTTGAGACAACTCACAAAAAACAATGCTAAAATAAAAAAATTCTTCAAATCAAAATTGCCACTTATTAACTTTCGTATGAACTATAGAAACCATAGAAAAATTGTTATTATAGACGGTAATATCGGGTATACAGGTGGCTTTAATGTTGGAGACGAATACTTAGGATTAGATAAAAAATTCGGATATTGGCGTGATACTCACCTCCGCATTGAAGGTGAAGCAGTAGGTGCTTTAGAATATCGTTTCATAGATGATTGGAATTCTCAAACAACTAAAAAAACAGAACAACTAAAACTAACCTCAGAACATGTTTCTACACCAGTTAATAATTACTTACCGATTCAACTAGTTTCAAGTGGACCAGATAATAAACTTCAAAAAAATAAAAATATAGCTATTTATACATGATATCTAGGGCTAAGAAATATATATACATTCAATCACCCTACTTCATCCCCGATGAAAGTGTTATGGATGCATTAAAAATGGCAATATTATCTGGAATTGATGTGAGAATTATGGTACCTAACAAACCAGATCATATATTCGTATATTGGGCTACATACTCATTTATTGGTGAGCTTGCAGAATTAGGGGCACAAACATATATCTACGAAAATGGATTCATTCATACTAAGATGATTATTATAGACGATGAAGTTTCAAGTTTAGGTAGTGCTAACTTTGATTACAGAAGTTTCAAATTAAACTTCGAGCTAAATGCATTTATGTATGATAACAAAACTACAAAAAGAATTCAGAGATATTTTCCTAAAAGATATTGAAAAATCTACCCTAGTTTCTTTTTCTAAATATCAAAAGAGAAGTTTACTTATAAAAATCAAAGAAGCGTTCGCAAGATTGATATCACCGATTCTTTAGTTGTTTTATATTAAAAAAATATGATATATTAATACATATGTACACATAGGAGGACAAAAATTTAATGAAAAAAAGTTTAAAAAAAGCTATTTTACCTATAGCACTTAGTATCTCTGTTATAGGATTAGCAGGATGCTCTGCTGGAGGGACTAAATATATCTCTAGTAAAGCAGGGGACGTTACAGAAAAAGATATCGTAGAAAGCATTGGAGCTAGCCAACTTTCTAAAAACAGCTACAAGTATGATGATCCAAAAAAAGTACTTTTAGATAAATATAAAAAAATAAAATTGATCAAAAAAATCAATCGATGAGCAACTTCAAAAAAAGCTCAAGAACAATACGGTGGTAAAGATAAATTCGAACAACTTTTAAAACAACAAGGATTCACACTTGATAAATATAAAGATGGATTAAAAGTTAAAGCTGCGCAAACATTATTAATTAATGATTACGCTGGAACAAACGACGATAAACTTAAAGAAAGCTATGAAAAAAACAAACACCAATATCACCTAGCACACATTCTTATAAGTGTTAAAAGTGAATCAAACCCTAATGGATTAAGTGATGAAGATGCTAAGAAAAAAGCAGAGGACGTTCTTAAAAAACTTAAAGACGGTGGAGATTTCGCAACTCTAGCAAAAGAAAACTCAAATGATACTGCAAATGCTTCAAACGGTGGAGATTTAGGTTGGTCTTCTAAAGAGGATAATTCATTCGTTAAAGAATTTAAAGATGCAGCTTATGCATTAAGCAAAGATAAAACTTCTGACGTTGTAAAAACTTCATTTGGATACCACATCATCAAAGTATTAGATGAAAAAGACTCATCATTCGATGAATTAAAACCAGCATTAGCTGAAAAAGCTGCTGAAGAAGCTGTTAAGAAAGATAGTACAATCGTAAGTAAAGCTCTTAAAAAATTATTTGAAGAGTATAATGTAAAATCAAGCAACAGTGATGTTGAAGCATATATTAAATCTATGCTAGAAGGTACAGCTGCTGCCCAATAATAATATTAATACACAAAGATGACTATAAGAACTCATACTTATAGTCATCTTTTTCTATAAAAACAATGAGTAATTCAAAAGTCATTTCTAAATAATATGACTTTAAATTACTCATTTTAATTTATTTAACTTATATCATCTCTTGCACCTAAGATATCGATAGCATTTTTTTTATTCTATCTTTTGTAGGGTGGATTAATATCATTTAATTCGTATTCAATTCCTAACTCTTTATATTTAAATTTCGCCATATCATGATATGGTAATACTTCTACACGCTCTACACCATTTAAAGTATCTATATATTCACGAAGTTTTTTTAAATAATAATCATCGTCTGTCCACTTCGGAACAAGTACGTGTCTTATCCACATTTTCGCACCATTATCACTTAAGAAATTAGTAAATTTAATAATATTTTTTTATTTGTACGTTTAGTTAAACGTATATGTTGTTCATCATCAATATGCTTAATATCAACTAAGAACAAATCAGTAAGAGAAATTAATTCTAATACTTTTTCATTCATAGTAGGTGTATTTACATAAAACCCACCACACGTATCAACACAAGTATTGATTCCTAATTCCTTTAGTTTTCTAAAAAAAGCTTTAAGATGAAATCAATTTGCAGTAGCGATTCTCCACCACTTACTGTAACTCCCCCACCATCACTTGCTTCAAAAAATTCACGATACTTCACTATTTCTCTCGTTAATTGATCTACTGTCATAACTTTAGCATCAGGATTATGCATTTTCCATGTATCTGGATTATGGCAATATTTGCATCTTAGCATGCAACCTTGAAAGAATACCACATATCTAATCCCTGGTCCATCGACATTACCAAAAGATTCAACTGAATGTACATTAGCTGTCAATTCTTTTTTCTCTTCTATAGCTATTCCTTCTACTTTTTCCATTTCCATATGCAATTTCCTCCTTTTGCTATTCTATAGTTTTTTTATATCGTATTCTGAAAATATAATCATTTTAATCTAAAAAAAGTGGAGGCCTTTCGCCTCCACCTTCTTTTAATTATTTACTTAATTACATGAATTGGTGCATTGTACGGCTTAATACGTCACGTTGTTGTTCCGGAGTTAAGCTGATTAAACGTACAGCATACCCTGATACACGAATTGTGAAGTTTGGATAATCTTCTGGAGACTCAATAACTTTAAGTAATGTTTCTTTATTAAATACGTTAGTATTTAAGTGGTAACCACCTTTTTTAAAGTATCCGTCCATCATTGCTGTTAAGTTTTTAATTTGATCTTGTTTAGTTTTACCTAATGAGCTTGGTGTGAATGCAGCAGTTAAACTGATTCCATCACGGCTGTATTCATATGGTAATTTAGCAACAGAGCTTAAGCAAGCTAGAGCTCCGCTTTGGTCACGTCCGTTCATTGGGTTCGCACCTGGAGAGAATGGTTCTCCTGCACGACGTCCATCTGGAGTGTTACCAGTTTTCTTACCGTATACTACGTTTGATGTAATAGTTAAGATAGAAGTTGTAGTTTCATCTGCACGGTAAGTTGGGTGTTTTTTAAGTTTAGTCATGAATGTTTTTAGTAATTCAACAGCGATTTCGTCTGCACGGTCATCGTTGTTACCGAATGTTGGGAATTCACCTTCAACTTTGTAGTCTACAGCCAATCCAGTTTCATCTTCGATTGGAGTTACTTTAGCATATTTAATAGCTGATAAACTATCCACTGCTACTGAGAATCCAGCGATACCAGTTGCCATGAATCTTCTAACTTTAGTATCGTGTAATGCCATTTCTAAGCTTTCGTAAGAATATTTATCGTGCATGTAGTGGATTACATTTAATGTATTGATGTATAGTTTACATAACCATTCCATGAATACATCGAATTTAGCCCAAACTTCATCGTAGTTTAATACACCACGTAAAGGTTCTGTTTTAGGTCCAACTTGGATTCCTAATTTTTCATCACGTCCACCGTTGATTGTGTATAGTAAAGCTTTAGCTAAGTTAGCACGAGCTCCGAAGAATTGCATATCTTTACCAGTAGTCATACCACTTACACAACAAGCGATAGATTTATCACAAGTTCCTAAGAAGTCTGCTAATAATTCATCACTTTCATATTGAATAGCACTGTGGTTGATTGAAGATTCAGAACAGTACTCTTTGAATCCTGTAGGTAATTTAGTTGACCAAAGGATAGTTAAGTTTGGCTCTGGAGAGTTACCCATGTTATCTAATGTGTGGATGAAACGGAAGTCTGTTTTAGTTACTAATGATCTTTCAGCATCTAACATTTCCCCAACGATTAATGTAGCCCAAATTGGGTCTCCTGAGAATAATTGGTTGTAGTCTGGAGTACGAGCGAATTTAACGCAACGTAATTTTAATACTAAGTGGTCAATTAATTCTTGAGCTTGAGACTCGTTAATTGTTCCATCTTGTAAATCTCTTTCAATATAAATATCTAAGAAAGTAGCAATGTTACCGATAGACATCGCAGCACCATTTTGTTGTTTGATAGCTGCTAGATATCCGAAGTATAACCATTGAACTGCTTCTTTAGCATTTGTAGCTGGTTCAGAAATATCAAATCCGTAGATTTTAGCCATTTCTTTTAATTCACCTAAAGCACGAATTTGTTCATTAACTTCTTCACGGTCACGGATTACGTGTTCAGTCATTACACCATCAGCACCGATTTTAGCTAAATCATCTTTTTTCCAAGCGATAAGTTGATCTACCCCGTATAAAGCAACACGACGATAGTCCCCGATAATACGTCCACGTCCGTATGCATCCGGAAGTCCAGTGATAACACCAGATTTTCTTACTAAACGCATTTCTGGAGTATAAGCATCGAATACACCTTGGTTGTGAGTTTTACGATAGTCAGTGAAGATTTTAATAACTTCTTCATCTACTTCATAACCATATGCTTTACAGCTGTTAACAGCCATGTTAATACCACCGAAAGTCATTAAAGCACGTTTAAGTGGTTTCTGTTTGTAATCCAACAATTTGTTCTAAATCTTTTTCGATGTATCCTGGTCCATGTGAAAGGATAGTTGAAGGAATACTAGTATCCATGTCTAATGTTCCACCAGCTAAACGTTCTTGACGCATTAAATCATTGAATTTTTCTACTAATTTTGTAGTAGCTTCTGTTGGCCCAGCTAGGAAAGAAGAATCTCCTCTATACTCTGTGTAGTTAGATTTAATGAAATCTACTAAATCCACTTCTGTTTGCCATTTACCACCAACGAATGCTTTTTTTTCTGCAACTGTTGTCATATTATAAGTCACTCCTTAATTTTTTATTTTATATGTTATATAAATTTATTAATTATTTGTTACACTCATAGTTTACAAAGAACTCATAATTAAAACAATAATTTTTTTACACTTGATTTGTGTATATTTTGTGAACAACAGTACTAGTACAGTAGTTTTTCATTTTTTTGATAATTTATTTTAATTTTTTTCATGAAAAACTTAAATATTTAAAAATGAAAAAAATTTACAGCAACAGTTATGAAAAACGTGATATTTTTAAGAAGTTCTATTTTTAAGAATATTTATTATCCATTATATAACTGTTATTTAACTGAGTAAAAAATATGTATCTGTTATCATTATGAATATATCAAAATATAGTATTATTTTACGATAAAAAAATAGGTAATCGATATCTTCTATCAATTACCTTTTTAAAAAATACTATTTGAATATACTTAACAAGTCTGCATATCCTTCTTTTTCTAAATCTTCTTTCTTAATAAATCTTATTGACGCACTATTAATGCAGTATCTAAGTCCTCCCAACTCAGTAGGACCATCAGGAAATACATGCCCTAAGTGTGCATCACCAACTCTACTCCTTACTTCTATACGCTCAACATAATGAGAATTATCTTTATAATACTTAGTTACCTCTTTTTCTATTGGTTTAGAAAAACTAGGCCATCCACAACTAGATTTAAACTTATCTTTTGAAGAAAATAGTGGCTCACCTGTTGTAATATCAACATAAACTCCTTCTTCAAAACTATCCCAATATTGACCTGTAAACGGAGTCTCCGTTGCACTTTCCATAGTAACTGCATATTCTAAATCAGATAATTCTTTTTTTAATTCATCTTTTGATTTTCTTTCAAATTCCTCTGGATTAATTTTAATTTCTTCACTCATTTTATTTCTCTCCTTTATAACTAATATATTCTTTTTAATTTTCTATAATATGTTTTCCGTCTTTTACCCCTAAATTATAAACGTGGTTTAGTTTTTTTCAATATCTTTCTCAAGTCTTTTTAACTGTAATATCTTCACTAGGTCTTATGACAAATACTTTCCCTTGTTTTTTTCCAACTCAAGAATTCTTTCAACCGTTTCATTATAATCTTTATATCTATTCTCTAATTTTTTTCAACTAATTGCGGATATTTTTTTATAGAACATTTTTAAATTGTATACTTGGTGATTTTTTCTTTCTATATGTGATAGGCCTTGTTAATATAACAATAATTTTATCGAAATTTTTCTTTTCAAAAAAATCTATGGGTATACTATTTGCTATCCCTCCATCAAGATACTTTTTTCCATCTACTTCTATTATTTCTGAAATAAATGGCAATGCAGAAGTTGCCCTTAAAGTCTCCATTTGTAGATACGGATCATGAATTTTTATAAACTCCGCTTTCCCATTTTCAACATTAGTCACTGTCGCATAAAAACTAGTCTTAGACTCTTTAAATGTTTTATTATCAAATACATCTAATTGAAAAGGAAGTCTATAATATGTAAAATCTTTATTAATCAAGTTTCCAGTTTTATCCAACTTTTTAAACTCATGTATCTTTTATCATTTATATAATTAACATTGTAACGAAGTGCTCTTTTAGGTTGCTTAGAGACATAATGCACTCCAAATAGTGTTCCTGCAGAAACTCCTACGATATCTGTAACCTCTATATTATTTTCCAAGAAGACATCAAGGACACCAGCTGTAAATAATCCTCTCATTGCTCCACCTTCTAATACTAAACCTACTTTCATTCAATCACACTCCTTTTAAATTGATACTATTATATCATCTTTTTATTCATTAGTTTAAATAAATTTACTTGCGAATCAAGTTATGTTAATATGAAAAAACAACATAAATTCAAATGAGGTACTTATGAACATATTAATAATCGGTGGCAATGGCTTTATAGGTCAAGCATTAATTAAAGAATTTAAGAAATACAAAGTAGAAGTTAGCTATTTATCTAGAACCCAAAAATCACTCTATTTCTAAAGATAAAGCAACATGGATACAGGGAGATATTTTTCGACCTTGACAATATAATAATTAAAAAAATACTACGATATAGTCATTCATCTAATTGGAACGATTAAAAAAATAAAAAAATCTATATTCAAAAACTTAATACAGAAAGTGTGGTACAGACAATTAAATTATGTCAAAAAAACACAATATCAATAAACTTGTCTACTTTTCTGCAAACGGTGGCTTCAAGCAATATTTAGAAAGTAAGATTGCTGGAGAAAGATTAGTAAAAAATTCAAAACTAGATTATCTAATAGTTCGTCTAGGTCTTATGTACGGTAAAGACAGACTTACCTCTTATTTCAATATATTACCGATTAAATTCTTTTCAAAATTAGGCATAACCTTTTTCAAAAATGTTTATCCTCTTCCAGTTGAAAAAGTAGCAGCGTCAGTAGTAGAAGCTATTCTCGACAATACTGATTCAACTATTATTGAAATAAATGATATGAAATAACAATATACTCCGACTTAAAGGGAGTGACTCAAAAATCGTGATTTCTAGAAACAAGATTTTATCGAGTCACCCCCGCAAAGTTTATTAGATATCTAAAAAGCTTTTATAAAGCGTATTTAGATATCAATAAACCACTGCGTCTATGAGTTTTCATATACACTTTGTTAAAATTTAGGACTTTTGGATCAGCCCCTTAAGTCTATTTTTTATGACATTTGTCATATTACTTTATGACATTACCTACTAAAAGACACTCTCCTACTTTGATATAATTTAATTATCAAAGGAGAGGTGATCTAAATGTCATTAAATAATATTATAAAAGTAAAAAATATAACAAAAACAATTAAAGGGAAAAACATCTTAAATGATATTTCTTTTGAAGTGAATTCTGGTGAATGTATTGCTTTAATCGGACCAAATGGAGCTGGTAAGACTACTCTAATGAACTGTCTATTAGGAAATAAATTTATCAATTCAGGTTCGATAAAAAAATTAATTCTCTAAATCCAGGCAACCAAAAAAACTAAAAGAATTTCTTAACATACTTTCTCAGGAAAAATGTTGTTCCTGAAAAAAACTAAAAAGTAAAAAGAACTACTCGATTTTTATACAGAAATTATATGAAAAATCCATTAACAAATGAAGAAATTGATGAACTACTAAGATTTGATGATTCTCAAAAAAATAATTTCGCTTCTAAATTATCAGGTGGTCAAAAAAAGATTATTATCTTTTATTATTATATTAATAGGACGACCAAAAATTAATTTTCTTAGATGAACCAACAGCTGGAATGGATACATCAACACGTATCAGATTTTTGGGAAATTGTGAATAACTTGAAAAAAATAAAGGTCTAACTATTATTTATTCTTCACATTATATCGAAGAAGTAGAACATACCGCAGATAGAATCTTAGTTCTAAATAAAGGAAAAACTAGTTCGTGATACTACTCCACATGCTATGCGTGCTGAAGAAATTGAAAAAAATACTTCACACTTCCTATAAAAATATCTAGATTTATTAAGAGATAATGATATTATAAATAATTTAGAAATAAAAAAACAGATAATATTAATTTCTTAACAAAGAAACCAGATGAAATATGGAACATATTACAGCAAGCTGGTTGCACATTTAAAGAAATTGAAATTCAAAATAGAACTTTATTAGATAGTATTTTTTTATAACTACAAAAAGATAACGGAGGAGATAAATAATGAAAAAAATCTTGCTAACTTATTAAACATAGAATTTATATTCATAAAAAAAGAAACTTAACTAATTTTATTATGGGATTAGGTTTTTCCAGTTATTTTTCTTTATACTATTTTTCTGGAATGCAACAATTCGACGATCCTGAAACAAAGGTACGTGTAGTAAAAAGATATGCTTATTTCAATGACTGCATTTAGTAGTATAAGCTTCGCTTTATTTTCTCTTCCTATTTCAATAAAAGAAGATGAGAAAAATAACTATCTACACATATTAAATAATTCTCCAATAAAAATATCTGAATATTACCTTGCTCGTTTTATTCGTCTAATAATTACATTTATTATATCAATAGTTGTTGTATTTGCTGTTGGTCATATCTTTAGAGATGTTAATATGACAGCTCGCGAATGGATTATGTCAGCTGTGCTAATGCTTATTGGAAGTATTACATTTTTAGGTATGGGATTACTACTAAGTCTTATTAAATCAGAAGAAAAACTTACTCTTCTAGCAAACATATTATATCTAGGACTTGCTATGTTAGGTGGACTTTGGTGGCCTGTTTATCTTTTCCCAGAATGGTTGCAAAATATATCTAAACTGACACCAACTTATTATCTATTGGATTTCGTTAATAAATATATTAAAGAAGATATTTTCTCTTATAAAGCTTTGGCTATACTTCTAGCATATTCAGTTGTATGTATAATTGCTACATTGGTAATAAAAAACAGAAGAGAATCAAAATAATAATATAAGAGTGTGGATATATTATTCACACTCTTATATTATTGTGGTATTATTAAAGAATAAGGAGGCTGAAATGTATAAAAAAATTACTAAATTTATTAAAGGGAAATTATGGATTTTATTTATCATTGGTATTCTTCATATTTCCACTTGTATATATTATTGAAGGTAGTTATCCAAAAATATGTATTATTCTTGACTATTTTAGCAATTATATCATACATAGGAATGTTATATACAAAAAAATAAAGTTCTTATTTTTTTATAGAATGGTTTATTCTAACTGGATATATCAGTTATACAACTATTGTTTTCAATCCAATGAACATTCTATTTAGTTATTATCTAAGTAATCTACTCGTTTGGCATTTTTCAAGATAAATATTTTTACTTATAGGACAATTAGTTTTTTTCATAACAATAAATTGTCTAACATTGTATATAATTGCTAATCCAAAAAAATAAATATTGGAGATAGAATCATTCTATTTATTTTTTTGTTCTATGTGTATAATAACTTATTTTTTTCCAAAAAAATATAGTTACGAAAGAAATAAATTAAAAAAATGAACGTTTAAAAACATAATGAACATATTAATCTACTTCTTGCTGAGAATGAAAGAAATAGAATCGGACGCGACCTACATGATAGTATTGGTCACACTTTTGTAATGCTAAAAATTAAAAAGCAGAACTAGCTGAAAAAAATATTTAGAAAAAAATAATATTGAAGCAGCCAGAAATGAACTTAAAGAAATCAGTGAAATCAGTAGTTCTTCTATGACAGAAACGCGATCTATAATTAATAAGCTTTAAATATAGAAGTATTAATGAAGAATTAAAAAGTTATTTCAGATATTATGTCGATGGCTGATATTTCATTAGATATCGTTAATAATATGACTGCACTACCATCTCAGCTAGTAGAATGGACTATTACAATGGTACTAAAAGAATTAACGAATAATGTCATTAAACATAGTAATGCTAATAAATGCAATATTGAAATAAATGAATCTAGTAACAACTACACTGTTATTATCTCTGATAACGGTAATGGCTTTGAAAAATATTAACGGAACGGAACTTTCATCTATAAGAGAAAGAATTAAACTAGTTAATGGAGTAATAAATATAATATCAAAAAAATCTCCCACAACTATCGAAGTAACAATCAATAAATAATAACAGGAGGACAATATGAAATTACTTATCGCTGAAGATCAAAGTATGCTACGTGATGCTATGGCAACATTATTATCAATGGAAGATAGCGTTGAGAGTGTACTTCAAGCTAAAGACGGAAAAGAAGCAATAAATTTAATTTCTACTAATGATATAGATGTAGCTATACTCGATGTAGAGATGCCTGAAGCAACAGGATTAGACGTACTAGAATATATTCGTAGTAATAACATACATTGTAAAGTTGTTATTGTGACAACTTTTTAAACGTATGGGATATTTTTGAACGTGCCATAAAAAAATAACGTAGATGCCTACGTCTTAAAAAGATCGCTCAATAGATGAACTTATGAAAACAATTAACAACGTCTTAGCAGGCAACAAAGAATACTCACCTGAACTAATGGAAAATATCTTCAATAGTCACAATCCATTAACAAATCAAGAAAAAAATTATTCTTTTTAAAAAAATTAAAGAAGGATTACCAAATAAAGAAATTGCTAATGAACTATTTTTTTATCCGAAGGAACTATTAGGAATTATATTTCTAACATCCTAACAAAAATTAAACTGTAAAAAAATAGAACAGAAGCTGTAAAAAAATCTACCGAGGAAGGATGGCTTTTAGATGACAAGAAAAACTCGCTATAAGATTATCATTACTTTCGTCAATTATATACATAGCACTAACAATACTATACTTTACAAGTATAATATCAAAAAAATTAATCATTCTGACAGTCCTAGCGCAGGCGCTGGTTTAGGAATGCTACTTGCATTTCTAATACCACACTACTTTATGCTCTTAATAGCTATTATTTTTTTAATATTGTTATCTCATTAATAAAATTCACGAAAAAAATTATTTAATAATTATAAATATTATATTATATATCATCTCTGGTGCGTTAGGGATTTATATTGGATTTTTTTCTTTATTATTTCTATTATTTTTCCAAAATAATATTCTTGATAATTGCATATAATAAATAAAAACAGGAACAACTCTAAATCATAATTTTTTTACAAATTGATTTTTTTAGTTGTTCCTGTTATTTTATTTGACTAAAGAATAGCTCATATCTATTAATTCTTTTATTGTCTCCAATTTGATATTTTTATCTAACACTATACTAATCCAATGCTTTTTTTATTCATATGATATGCTGGGAAAAATATTTTTTTATTATCAATAATTTCTAATATTTTTATCCGTTGGATATTTTTACATTTAAAAATTTTTCACTTTAGTTGTAATATCTGTATTTTTTTTATTCAATTTATTATATTCTACATCCAGAAACAAGGCATACCATTTATTTTTTTCATTTACAAATGCCAATATATCGGGATGTTTTTTAAAAGGATTAACATGATTTTCACCGTATTTATTATTACAATAGTCGATGATTTCTGAACTTATTTTTCCTGATTCATCAGCTAACCCTAATATAGAACTTAGTAGTTTCTCTACATGTTCTCTAATATTTTTTTAACCGTTTCACCTACAGCACTATCTACACTAAATAATGAATAAATCTCATCAAATTCTAAATCATAGACTTCTATCATAAGTTGACTATTAACAAATACGATTTCTATTAAGAAGCTACTGTCTAAAATTTCTTTTCGATATATTAGTTTTTCCGCTTTTTCCTTAAATCCAAACCCGTTTAACTGTTCCTTAGAAAAGTTATATTCCTCTACATCTATAATCTTCATATTTATTATTTGAATCTAGCTCTATCATGACTTTGATTCCACTTATCTACTTCTGGTCCTTTTGGTACAATAGTTTTACCTGCTGATACATAATATCCGACCTTAATTGCTTCAAAATCTGTTGTAGAGCCGAATCCTGGTGTTTGATATAAATCTTTTTAAATAGTTGAAAATGTTAGGATATTCCTCAATTCTCTTTTTTTATTCGCAGAATATAATCCATAATAAACGACATCAAAACGAATCATAGTAGTATAGAAACGAATATCTGTTTCTGTTATTATATCACCATGGAAGTATCTTTGATTTGATAAACGTTTCTCAAATACATCCATCATATCGAAGAATCTATCGAATGCCTCATCATATTTTTCTTGGCTTTCAGCAAATCCCATTCCATATACACCATCATTAATAGCTACAGCTAATTTTTCATTCCACTCATCAATTTGATCAGCAAGATGTTCAGGATATAAATCTATTCCGTCTTTCTTATGTAGTTTACTAAATACTGTCGCGAATTCATGAAGTAACTCAGCTGATTCTTTTCTAACTACTTTTCCTGTAGTTACATCAACAAGCACTGGTACTGAATATGGTCCTTCATAATCTGAATCACTATTTAAGTACACATCTTTAATTTTTGATTGTTTTAAAACTGGATCTAGACCATCTTTATCTAAGCTAAATTGCCATCCTTCTTCTCCACGACGATAATCCAATGTTCCTAAACTAATCGCATCATCTAACCCTAGTATCTCTCTTGCTATAACTGCTCTATGGGCATACGGACATACCGCAGTCCAAAATAGTCTATATCTTCCTTCCTCTATAGGTTGTTCCTCTGTTCCAAATGGTTTACTAAAAAAATTTTTTTCATGTGATTTTCTCCTTTTTTTAATTTTTCTATAAATTTTTTTCGCTTTTTTTCATAAATATACATAACATTTAAAGTATGTTCTTTTTTTGATTATTCATAAATTTAAAAATCTTTATTATTTATAACTTCAATGAATTTTTTTTAAACTCAGCAAACATTCTGTGTGAATGAATATTTTTTTATTTTCATTTATAAAGTTATCTTTTTGTTTGAATACTGTAATTAGGAACTTCATTTGTAGGGACCAATAACTTTAATTATACCTTGATCTCCTTGAATATTTACATAACTATTATTAAACGTATCTTTAGCTGCTATACATACTACTTTAAAGTTATCATATTCTAATAGAAGAATACCAGAAGTATCCACATCATTTACTATATTAGGTGAATAATGTACATTACTAGGTTTGCCAAACAACCCAACAACAAAATGAATATTATAAATATTTAAATCACCAAGTACTCCTCCACCTTTACTCTTATCAAAAAAACTGGAGCTATTACTCCATTTTTTTAAATGCTTCGTATCTTGAAGAAAGTTGAGAAAAAAATTACACTCAACAAGTCGTATTTCTCCTATATTATCAATATTGTCTTTTATATCAAGATAATTTTTTTGATATTGATTTGTTATTGCTTCTATTAAAATTAATCCTCTAGCTTCAACAATTTCAAACAATTCTACAGCTTCATCATACTTTTAACGTAAAAGGTTTTTCGCAAATAACATTTTTTTACCAGCTTCTAGAGCCTTCTTAGCAACTGTATAATGTAAATTATTTGGAACTGCAACATAAATCGTATCAATTTCCTTATTTTCTAAACAAAGTTCAATATCAATATATATGCTCTTAATATTATATTTTTGACTGTAATTCTTTTTAAATTTTCAATATTCCTAGCTGTTATAGCTTCTAATTTTATTTCTGGAAGTTCATGAGCAAAAGATAAGAAATCCTTCACTATCATACCAGAACCAATAATTCCTAATTTCATGTTTTCCTCCAAACTACTATGTATCCTTTAATTATATCTTTATAAACTTACACTAGCAACTTTTCTGCATAAAAAAACTCTTCCTTAAAAACTTTCACATAACAAGAAGATTCTTATTCTTTAGCTTTGTATTCATATTCCGAATTATTATAATAGTATCGTGTATTTGATTTTTTACCGATCCCTAATCTTTCTCCAACTCATTACCTCTCTCATAATAACTCCTCAATATCCACATGAAAATAATAGAAATTATTTTTATTTTCTTTCATATCTTTTCATTTTTTTTGTTGACTTATATGTACTTTATATGATATATATATATATATATATCACAATGGAAAGGATTACACTATGGCTAAAAAAATACTTGTTACGGGTGGAGCTGGATTTATCGGGTCTCACACTTGTATAGAATTATTAAACAATGGAAATGAGGTAGTTGTCGTTGATAACTTATACAACGCAAATAAAAAGAGTTTAGAAGTAGTTGAACGAGTTACTGGTAAAAAGGTAACATTTTATGAAGTTGATGTTCGTGATGAAGATAAATTAAATGAAGTTTTTGAAAAAGAAGGAAATATTTATGGAGTTATTCACTACGCTGGATTAAAAGCAGTTGGTGAATCTTGTGAAATCCCATTAGCATATTATGATAATAATATAGCTGGAACAATTACTTTGTTCCGTGTTATGGAAAAACACAACTGTAAAAATATAATTTTCAGTTCATCGGCTACAGTTTATGGAGATCCTCATACATTACCGATTAAAGAAGATTTCCCATTATCTGTAACTAACCCATACGGACGTACTAAATTAATAACTGAAGATATTTTAAAAGATGTTTATAAAGCAGACAACGAATGGAATATAGTATTACTTCGTTACTTCAATCCAATCGGAGCACATGAGTGTGGAGATATCGGTGAAGATCCAAAAGGAGTACCAAACAATCTAATTCCTTACATTATGCAAGTAGCTGTAGGAAAACTAGAAAAAGTTCAAGTTTTTGGTAATGATTTTGATACGCATGACGGTACTGGAGTACGTGACTACATCCACGTAGTAGATTTAGCTCGCGGTCACGTATCTGCTCTTAAAAAATTAGAAAAAGGTAGTGGATTAACTATTTATAACTTAGGAACAGGAATTGGTTATTCTGTATTAGATATTATTAAGAGTGCATCAGCTGCTGTTGGGCGTGATTTACCTTATGTTATAACTCCACGTCGTGCAGGAGATATTGCAGCATGTTATGCCGATGCTACAAAAGCAAAAGAAGAACTTGGATGGGAAGCTCAATACGATATAAAACGTATGTGTGAAGATTCTTGGAGATGGCAAAGTAAACATCCAAACGGGTTCGCTGAGTAGTATACTTAAACAAGAAAATAAAAGTCTATGCGACTGCTCTAAAAATCCTAAGTCAGTATAAAAGCTTATAAGCGCAAAGGGAATAACTCAACAAAAATCAATTTCTTCGAAATCACGTTTTTTGAGTCACTCCCTTTTTTATATAATAATACTTATTGAATTAATCACTCCTCTTATTTCTATAATAAGGCTCTTTATCAAATGCGGGGCATGGAAAAAAGGCTGTATCAAATTTGGCGGACTCATAAACATACACAACAAATTAATCAAGCCTTGGAGGATAAAAGAAAGAAAAAGGATAAATAGTATAGTGTTAAGTATGAAGTTAGAGGAGAGTGCTAGTGTACATTTAGTGTAATTTATGATACAATAATTTCACTATAAAAAGAAGGAGAAAGTTATGCCAGTAAACGAATATGGTCAGATGATTGGTGAGTCAATGGAAGGTTATACACCAGGTGAATTACCTGCTATTAATCTCTTAGAAGGGCGTTATGCTCGGATAGAGTCTCTTTCGGTGGAAAAGCATGCGGAGGATTTATTAGCTGTTTATGGTCCAGATACCCCTCAGGAGATGTGGACCTTTTTTGGCTCTTTGTCAAGTGCGGGGCATGAAAAAAAAATAGGAAATAAGATCTAGGCAGCATTTTGCTGCTTAGATTTTTTCTTACTTTCACTAAGTTTAACATTATTTTTATATTCAGTAATAAATAATCTAGACATAATTAAAATACGTAGTCTGAAGTTACTAAAGCTAGAGTATCCATAAGATACTCTCTTTAGTAGTTTTATTTTATTATTAAATCCTTCTAATGGACCATTAGAATACTTATATTTAACAGCATTAAGCATTTACTCTTTCTTAGTTAATTATTTTTCTACACTTTAATTATATTAAATATTTGTCTTTTTGTGTATAAAAATTGAAATCTGGGGCTAGAATTTTTCCATGCCCCGGATTTAGTATACAACCAAAAAAAGGAATCATGAGCTTTAAGCTCATGACCCTTCTCATCAGTCCTGAATTTTGGAGACTCTAAAAAACCTAATGAATGGAGTCCTTAGGTCTTTACTCTATGCAACATACTAACTAATTGCTTTATATACATATTTTTACACTGTTTTCTTTTGATTTTACAAATTATTTTTTTAATATAGAATCAAATAAATAAAAGCTTGTAAAATTATTAGTAAATCTACTAATTTTTAGTCATAAAAAGTACAACCATTACTAGAAATACTTTCTTGTCTTGCTAAATAAGTTAATGCAGGTGCTAATTGAAATAAAACTGCTTTTATAATATTCATTTTCTTTTTTTCAATTAACAAAATAGCTTTCTTATACAATTCTCTCTTTTTATTCCAACCTCTTTATCTAATATCAAATTATATAAATCTATTAAAAATTTCTTCTTCTGTAGGAGAATAATCAAACATATAAAATTCCTAATAATTACCAATTAATAGTTGGTTCCAATGGTGAACCACCACCATCATTCGCAATAGTAGTATACTGATAAAAAAAGTAGTAACTTCTGTTCTTCCTTTTTGCATCAGCTATATTAAAAATTTAAAAATATACTATCTGATAATAAAAACAAAAAAATAATTTCTTTTTCATAATAATAGAACCTTCTTTCTGTTATTTTTTTAGAAATTTTAACATTTTTTTCGATATTAGAAATGAATTGTTAGTTTTATTATATAGTAAAAAAATAAAAAAATACAAATCTTTTTATTTAATTTTTTTAAAAATATTTGTTAAAAACATCACTCTTTACACTCTGTCAAAAATACTTTCTATTTCTTTTTAATTCTTTTTATAAACTTACTATCTTTATGCCCTATATATACAATCTTTCTTCTACTCTTGTCATTTGCTACATAAAGCAATCGTCTTTCTTCTTCTACTACATTTGTTTCTAACAATACATTTTTTTATCTAACTTTTCATAGTTTGCTTTTATATAAATAAGGATAATTCTCATCTATATTCATTATAAATACATTTTTTTAAATTCAAGTCCCTTATATAATTAATTTAACTTTGAATTTATCTCCCTATCAAATTTGATAGATTGTTTTATTTTTTTATATTTAGTTATCTTCATACTGGCAAGGGGCTGACTCGACAAAAATCGATTTCTCCGAAATCACGATTTTTTTGAGTCACTCCCTTACTTTTTGTATAACAAAATGTACAAATATTTCTTTTTGTAACTACTTTCTTAATTAATAAAAAAATAATTAGTATGGATTTTTTTCTCATCCACACTAATTATTATACACCCTATTATTTTATGCTTTTTTTCTAGATTTAATTGCCCCTACTATTATCGGAATTAAGCTGATTAAAACAATAGCAATTACAACTACTGAAAAGTTTTTCTTAACATATGAAATGTTTCCAAAGAAGTACCCTACTGATATAAATAATGTACACCAACAAAGACCTCCAAAGAAATCTATCACTCTAAACTTAGAGTATTTCATCTTACCAGCCCCTACGATAAATGGAACTATTGTACGAATAATCGGGAAAAATCTAGCTAAGAAAATAGATTTTCCTCCATGTTTTGCTACAAAGTTTTCAGCGTCTTTTATGTTTTCATCAGACACAAATTTTTTAAACCATGCTTTACTCTTTAAATAATCAGAGAAGTTTCTTCCAATAAAATAGTTACAGTTATCACCAATTACTGCAGCACTTATACATAAGAATAATAATAAGAATATATTATTTCCTGTCGCTGCCCATAATGCTCCACTAGCAAACAATAATGAATCACCCGGTAAAAACGGCATAAATACAACACCAGTTTCAATAAAGATAATTAAAAATATTATCCCATACATCCACCATGGGCCGTGTTGAATCATTAATTCACCAAGATGCTTGTCAATATGCAATACAAAATCAATTAATAATTTAATTGTTTCCAATGTAATCCTCCTAAAATTAGTATGTTCTAATGATTATACCATAGAGAACATACCCTGTCTAATAATCATACAATCAGTAGATTAATCTCTAATGAATTTTTTCATTTCAGCAATGTAGTCCTCATTACTTTCATGTTTTCTAAGATGATTTAGAACTCCGATTGTTGGTTCACTGACATCTTCAAGTTTTCTACGTGTTTGCCATAAAATTTTCACTTCGTCTTCTGTTAGCAATAAATCTTCTTTCTTGTAGAACTCTTCAAGAAATCAATAGCTGGATAAACTCTTCTTGAAGCTAACTCAGGTGATAAGACAATTTCCATATTCCCAGTTCCTTTAAACTCTTCGAATATTAAATCATCCATTCTCGAACCAGTATTAATCAAGGCAGTTGCGATTATAGTTAAACTTCCTCCACCTTCAACATTTCTCGCTGCTCCAAAGAATGCTTTTGGCTTGTGAAGACTCGATGGATCTACTCCTCCACTTAAGACTTTACCACTACTTGGCTCTACAATATTATATGCACGTGCAAGTCTCGTTATACTATCCATAAGTATAATTACGTCTTGACCAAGTTCTACACGACGTTTTGCATGCTCTATTACTAGCTCAGCAACTTTAATATGATTTTCTGAAGTTTCGTCAAATGTAGAACTTACTACATCTGCACCTCTTACAGATCTTTCCATATCTGTTACTTCTTCTGGTCTTTCATCAATTAAAAGAATAATCAACTTTTTATCAGGATAATTTTTTCTAATTGAATTTGCAATATCTTTTAGCAATGTTGTTTTCCCGACCTTCGGTGGCGCTACTATTAATCCACGTTGTCCGAATCCAATCGGTGCTACTAGGTCTACAAATCTTGTAGATAGTTTCTCCTTTGTAGTCTCTAAAACAATTTTTTGATTTGGATAAATTGGCGTTAATGCTTGGAAATGTGCTCTACCCTTTGCAACCTCTGCATCTACATCATTGACCTTATCTACCTGTAATATACCTGCAAATCTTTCACCTTCACGTGGTTTACGAACTTTACCAAAGACTTCATCACCTTTTTTTAGCTCAAAACGACGAATTTGAGAAGCAGAAATATAAATGTCCGTTTCCCCTTTTTTATAATCAACAGTTCTTAAAAAACCAAAACCATTCTCCGGATGTATATCATCTAAAATTCCAGAGGCATAGTAATGTTCTTCACTAACTGATTGTTTTTCTAAAATTGCTAAAACTAATTCTTTCTTATTTAATGTATAATATCTTGGAACACCTAGTTCTTTTGCCAAAGCTGTAAGTTCTTTAGTATTCATACTTTTATACATTTCATCAAATTTAACGTTACTCATTTTCTTCCTTCCTCTGTATATTGTACAGAAATCTAACGAAAAATATTTCAAAAAAATATTTTATTTAAAATTTTTTAAAATTCCTAACAACTTTAAACGAGAGTAACTTAAAATTCTTATTTTCAAAATCGATTTTAAAAGTTACCCCCGTTCAGTTCATCAAATGTCTAAAACTTCTTATTTTCTTTTTTATCTCTTACTTAGAACAATTACCGCTGATAGAATAAAAGCTGCACCAATTAAATCTATTGTCCCAAATATTGTTCCTAACAAGAGGAAAGAAAAGATTATAGCCGCGATTGGTTCAAAGCAACCGATAATACTTCCCGTGACTGCACCAATCAACCTAACACCTTCTAAATATAAAGAAAAGGACAATATTGTTCCAATTATTACCACTCCAGACATACATATAAAATCAATCAATGTAAAATTATCTGGAATATAATAACTACCTGTTAAGAAGTATACTACAATACCAGAAAATAATAGTCCCCAAGCCATCATAGGCATTACACCATATTTTGTAGTTAAACTTATTGAAAAAATATTATAACTAGCAAGACCAAATGCAGAAAGTAATCCCCAAAATAATCCTAATGTAGAAATATTCAGTTTACTAAAATCGAAATGGGTTGCTATTAATACCGTTCCAAATAACGAAACCACTATTGCAATAACTTCTCTTGGCAAAGGCCATCTTCTACCTATAACACAATAATATAGCATTATTATTACCGGTCCAATATACTGTATAACCGTTGCCATTCCGGCATTTGTATACTTAATTGTTAGAAAGAAAGTTCCTTGACAGATTAACAGCCCAAAAAAAGAAAAATTTAATAGTTTTAAAATATCTATCTTATTTGAAAATACTCTCATTAAATTGTGTTTATCTTTAAGGAATAGCATAACTACCATTGCTATTCCGGAGAAGAACAACCTATTAGCTATAATCCACACTGGGTCAATTCTTGATATATTTAATAAATATTCCCCTAATACTCCTGATAATCCCCAACATGTAGCACCTAGTAAGGTGAAAACTATACCTTTTTTCATCGTACTTTGTCCCATAATTACTCTCCTAATGATCAAATAATTTTAGACTAGAACTAACAATCTTATTAGATTTTTCTATTACTTCATCATATTTCTCATCTTTTGATAATAAGATACTAGTAAATAAAGTAATCATATTATTTTGCGCTACCATCATATTTCCACATGTATAGAATTTAGCATCTAATTTATTAGTGATATAGCCAAATGGTGAATACCAAAAACCATACCCTACATTATAATTTTCAGCGAAGAAATTTTTCGCAGCACTTTCTGGATATCCTTTTATTATTGGCATAGGATATAAAAGACTAAGAGCTTTTATCGCTTTTTGCGAATCCTCAACTTTTGAATTCAAAACAGAATATACATCAAGTTTTTTCCCCATTAGAGTCTTGTCATCATAAACATTAAACTCAGCATCATAATGTTCTTCAAAATTTTCTTTATATTCATTAATGATTTCTTTTTCATCAAACATAATCGAATAATCATTATTAAATAAATTCTCTTTTTTTCAGATAAAGATGTGCTTTTTAAATCATTATTAGTATAATCTAAAGAGATTAGAGGATTTGTAGTAACGAATAAACTTTTTTTAGATTCAAATGCTATAAAGTACCTATTCTTGCTCAGAAGATATTTTGTTACCGCACCTAAAGAAGTATTATTTTCTAATAATATTAAGTTTTTCCTTGATAAAACTATTCGTTTTAATTCTTCTTTTTCTATTTGAAGAAGGGCTTTCCTAATATTTTCTTGCCAAAGTTCTGGATAAATCTCTCTAACGACATTAATCTGTGGTTCACTAGATATTTCATTTTTATCATCAAGTTTGTTTAAAAAAGAAATTCTCTCTGCCCATAATTCAGAAAACTCTTTTTCCTCTTTCATATTAAAGAACAATGTGATATAAACATCATCACCTTTAAAAACTGCGAGGGTACCTGGTACAACAAATGATGTATCACTAAAATCTACCCATTCTTGACTGTTTTTATTATTTCCATCTGAGATTCCACCGTAAATACCAAAGTATTCACAATCATGCTCATCAATTTCTAAAACCGTTACCTGTGCTCTTAACTCTTCGAACCCAGATAGTACACTACTATTATCAAAACTTGTTAAGAAATCATTAGAGTCTAATAACCATGTTGCTTCATAACCTATTCCAATTATAGAAGATTTAGTATCAGGTGTTCTTATAATAAATCTCTCACCTTTTTTCGGTGTGAAAAGACTGATAAACTGATCTTCCGTAAAAGTTTTATTCAGTTTAAATTTTACAACAAGTTTATCATCAAGAACTGTATCACTAAAATCATAATCTATAATTTTCTGATAATCATTCATACTTATTACCTATCCTTTTTTTCTCCTCATTTTGTAATTTTTCTTCTCGTTCTTTAATTTCTAATCTTTTTTGCCTTTGTTTAATAAGTCTATTTACTTCTTCTTCAGATTTGTAACTAGCATCCTTATCCGTAAAGATAAAAAGATTTTTATGATCATTTAGGATTGACAGAATAGTCTTATTGTCTGAATCCTCATTCTCAAATAATTCTGCTATGTATTGTCTCTTATCACTACCTAATACAACTACAAATAAATTTCTAGCCGCCATTAGATTTTCATATCCAATACTAATTAATTTATTCCCATTAATTTCCATTCCAGCCTCTTGAAGCTGTGATTTTTCTTCATCTGAAAACTCTACAATATGAAGTTCTTTATTTACTTCATCTGCATAACGATAATCAAGTATTCCTCCATCAGCTCCTAGGAATACTACTGCAACATCAATAGGATTTTCAGACAACACTTCACTATATCTACTCAAGTCTTCTTCACATTCATTACTATTTAATGTTTGAGGATAATAAATATTTTTCGTCTCTACGTCTAGTTTTTTAAATAACTCATGTCTAGCATATCGATATAATCCAAACCTTTCCTCAATATCAATATCAGCAAATTCTCGTTGCCCTACCATGATTATATGTTTATAACGATATTTTCCCATTTTATTATCATCTATCATTCTATTTGTAAATTGAGTATTTATTATATTTTCTGGTAAACAGATAACTGCCCCATCTTCTAAATTCTTTTCAAATTCATCATACATTCTATTTAAAACTGCTGTTTCACTATTACAAACTATATATTTCACGATTTCACCTCCAAATTATAATAAATCATTTAATATTATACCACAATTACTTCCTACTAACAACGTGCTAACATTTCATAATTATGCTATTGTTTTCAGTTGCTAATTCCCAAAGTAAGGGAGTGACTCAAAAATCGTGATTTCTTAAGAAACAAGATTTTGTCGAGTCACTCCCGCGAAATTTATTAGATATCTAAAAAGCTTTCATAAATCGAATTTAGATATCAATAAACCACTGCATCTATGAGTTATCATAAGAACTTTGTTAAATTTTAGGTCTTTTGGGTCAGCCCCTTAACCTAAAACTAATTTTCTAACTGAAACTTAAATTGAGAATTTATCTATTATTTTTAGTTACTCTATTTCAATTAAACTTGACAGAACATAAGAATACACATAAGTTTTAATATTATTTAATTTATAATATTCCGCTACTGCTTCTTTATAAATTCTAAGTTGCTCTCTGTGTCTATCTCGTAAAACTTCTTCTCCGTTTCTACTAGTTACGTGATCCGTTTTGTAATCTACGATAATTGCTTCATCATCAGAAATTTTAATAAATAAATCGACAACCCCTTGCAGTATTACATCTATATCACTTTCACTATCATCATATAATTCTTTTGCTTTCTTGGCAGTTGTGAAAGCTATCTCGGTTTGACAGAACTTACTTTTAGATACTAATTTTATTAACTCACTATTAATAAAATTAGTAATCTTTTCTATATCATTTTTATTATTTATATTATCAAATTCCTCTTGAGAAAGTATTCTATGTTCTTTTATATTCTGTAGTAAATTATCTGTTTTCTTTAAGCTATTGATGTAATATGCTACATCCGAAATTTCCACTCCTGCTTTCGTATCATTAACTATCTTCTCAAAAAGTTTATGAATGATATTCCCTCTTAAAATCGCCTTGTTAGTAGATGTTGATTTTTTTAATGTAGTTAATTCTAAGTATCCTCGTTTTTCTTTTTTATGATTCCACTCTTGATCTTTAGTATTAATTTTTTTCAAGGCACTATATGAAGTTTTGGCAGGGAATACTTTATTTTTTACTTCAGTCGTAAGATTATCACTTTGCTTGCTAGATTCATCGTGTTGCTTACTTTCAAATTGTTTATAAAATTCTTGCAAATCAAATCTCGAACTATTTTCTTCATCTTCTACAAGTGGCTCACTTTCGTAATCTTTAAACAAAGCATCCTTTTCATTTTCAAAAATAAACTCTTCTCCATAATCACTAAGTAGATTATTTAAGATTTTCTCAAAATTATCATCCTCTATTAGAGCTTGATATAACGGTTTATCTTTAGCCTTCTCGTTGTTTAGTTCTATTCCATTTGGACTCACAAGGTGTAGCGAGTTTTCAGCACGAGTCAGTGCGACGTATAAATTACGTACTTCTTCTTCTCTTTCACGTAATTTTATTAAAATACTATTATATTTATACAATTGATTTAATTTTTCTATATTGCTAGAAATTAAGCCAAACTTTTGACCTAACTCTTCTGCATTGATACTTAAACCAAAGATTTCTGTGAATAATACTTCACCTGTATATCCTCTTTTACTAAATGATGTATCTAAATCTGCCACGAAAACTATCTTATATTCCAATCCTTTTGAAATATGAATTGTAGATAAAGTTACACTATCATTTGGTGTGCGTTTTTTCGTTTCAAATACCTCATCATTTTTTATAGTTTTTTTAATTGATTAACCAAACCACTCAATTTATTATCTATATTTTTGATAATCATTAACAATATCTATAAAGTTTTTCATAATAATCTAATTCTTCATCATTTACATCAATTGTTACTAAATAATTTTTTTAAAAATCTATATCAGTAGCTATGCATTCCAATAGACTTGGCAATGAGTTATTTAAACTAAAATTCAACCATTTTTTTAATAGATTTACAGTATTATAATCTTTTTTTTCTTTTTCACTATTTTTTTAATTTTTTTCAAAAAGGTTTCTCCCTTTTTGTTATCGATAATTTCAATAATTCATCATTACTATAATCGAATATCTCAGTATGTAAAATTGCAAGTAAACTAGCATCTCTGTTCGTATTATCTAAAAAAATCTAAGTATATTATACAAAAATATTAAATGCATTAGATTCAGTAAATCCTACCTTTTCCTTAAAGAATAACGATATATTGTATTTAGCAAAGACTTCTTTAAAGCTAGACATTTTTGTACTATTTCTGACTAAGATAGCATAGTCACTGTACTTCTTGCCATTTTTAATACCTGATAATATTTCATAGGCAATATTTTCTATAGATTGTTCTCTATAAGATTTCTTATCTTCTAAAAGTTCACCTGTAAAATAATTCATCTTACCATTAATTAACCTAGTTGGAATAATTTTAGAACTATTCTTTTCTTTTGCTTTCGGATAATATAATGCACTATCTTCTCCATAACTTACCCCAGCATTTTTATTTCCCATAAGTCTATTAAAAATATAATTACTAGACTTTAATATATTAACATCACTTCTAAAGTTTTCTTTTAGAACTATACAAATTCCTTCAGAATCATCTTCAAAAGAATATTCTTGTTTTTCCGAATAATTATCAATTTCTAGTTTTTTATAACTATTATATTTCTGTTCGAATAAATCAGGATTTGATCCTCTAAAGCCGTAGATTGCTTGTTTCACATCCCCTACCCTAAAGAAGTAAACTCCTTCTCCTCTTATTAGATTTAAGATATACTCTTGAAGGTTATTATTGTCTTGATACTCATCAACATATATTTCTAAGAAATAATTTTTATAATACTGGGTCGCTTCACTAGGAACAATTTTCCCATTCTCTTCTCTAGTTAAAGCTTTTATAGCTAGATGGTTTAAATCAGAAAAGTCTAAAAAGTTATTCTCACGTTTTCTTTTTATGAAATCATTGTGCAGTTTCTTCAATACACTTGTAATAGCCCTAGCCAATAAATTCATTTTTTCTGTAACTTTAAAATAATTTAGATAATCAACAAGTGCCACGTGAATTTCACTCAATAATCCCGTGTCATAAATATTATCTTCAATCTCAAACTGAGCATTAAGCTTACCAATAAGCTCTTCTATCTCTTCAAGTTGTTCTTGACTACTCTTTATAGAAACTTCATCTTCTTCTACATACTTTGCAAGCTTTTCTTTTTTTGCTTCATCTAAATTTACAAGAGACAATATATCTAGTGAACTTTCCTTCTTACTATTTATTAAATACTGTTGTACATACTTACTGAAATCTATCGCAGTAGCTATACTTTCCTTTTGAGTTAGCTCACTAACTTTATTAAACTTATCTATTACACTATTTTCTTCAACTTCAAAATTGGTAGTTACTAAATTGTTTAGTTTTGTAAAATCTTCATCTAGATAATTTTGGAAATTTGGAATATTTAATAGTTTATAGTATAAATCAATAATATAAGAACTAATATTCTGTTTAGAGCCAAATACAGTAAATAATAAATCAGTCGTATTAGAGTCTTCCTGTACTAATTGTTCAAGAACATTTCCTATCGTTTCATTCAATAATCCCTTACTATTCGCAAGTATACTAAAATTAGGTGATAAATATTTAATTTCATCATCAATCTTTTCTTCAACTAGATAATAAAATTTCTTCAGTATATTTAAACAAAAACTATCAATAGTACTTATATAAGCATCATTCATTAACATTCTTTGTTTTCTTAGATATATTAAATCTTCTTCCTTATTAGTAGATAGTAATCGTTCACTGATTTTATTCTCAATTCTTACAATCATATTCTTCGCCGCAGCAGTCGTGAATGTCAGTACTAGTAGACGATCCACATCCCATCTATTAGAAGCTACCTTCCTCGCGATTCTTTCAGAGAGCACTTCAGTTTTACCACTTCCAGCAGCTGCCGCAACAAGAACATCAGCACCGGTAATAGCTATTGCTTGCCATTGCGGGGCTGAATAAGAGTGTTTTCTAGAAGCGGCTATTTTATCAATCTTCTCAATTTTTATCATATAATTATCCTCTAATTTTACATTAATTATCACTATATATTTTAACATACTTTAAGCTTTATGGTATAATATTTTAAAATACTATTATGTTTATTACTAAAATATTTTAAAGGTGAAATGTAATGAATCGAAAAAAATTTTTAGCGCTAGCTCCGATTATTGCGGCTAGTTCAATAATAAGACAAAATAAAAAAATTAAAAAGTAAGAAAAACTACTCTCAAATTTGATAAACTACCTCAAGCTTTTGACAATTTTAAAATAGCTCAAGTTAGCGACATTCACTGTGATAGGATTGGATATAGTGATTTGTCATTTATAAAAAAATTAAGGATTTTTAATCCGGATATAATTGTTATTACTGGAGATATTCTAGATAGCTATAATAATAATATGGATATTGCTTATAACATTCTAAGTCAATTAGCAATAGTAGCTCCATGTTATTTCGTCTCTGGAAATCATGAACTAAGACTTCCTGAAGAATACAACCAGCTTATAAATAGAATGAAAAAACTTAATATTACGTATATACACAATAGCAATCTATTAATCACAAGAAATAATGAAAGTATTAATTTGGTTGGGGTTGAGGATTATAATTTCTTTAAAAATGAAGATAAGCTAAATCATAGAGCAAACTTCATAAAAACTCTAGAAGAACTTTACTCTCCTAATCACTTTAATATACTTTTATCACATAGACCTGAGAAATTTCCGATTTACGCAGATATAAAATATGAACTTATCTTTTCAGGTCATGCGCACGGCGGTCAATGGAGAATACCATTTGTAGGTGGTATTTTCTCTCCCAGTCAAGGTTTCTTCCCAAAATATACTAATGGAAACTATGTTTTAAAAGATTCAACTTTAATTGTCTCGCAAGGTCTTGGTAACAGCTCATTCCCTATTAGGATTAATAATAGAATAGAGTTAGTTTTAGCAACGTTAAAAAAATAAAATAGAACTAAATTACCGATTCAAAAAGTTAGAACTCAATTCTTTCTTTTTAGAGTCGGTAATTTAATTATATTATTTTACAGCTGAAGTTTTTGGCAATGCTTTTTTAACATTTTTATTCATTGGATTTACTTGTTTTTTAGGTGTTTGCGTAGCAGCTGGAAGTTTATATTCTGGTTTTGAATTAACTAGGGCTTCTCCTGTTTCATATTTTGTATTTAATTTTTTATATTCGGCTTCTGCAGCATCTAGATATTTATTTTCAGCATCGTTTGATTCTTTGGTAGTCGGTGTATCCGTTGGATGATCTTTTGGTGTAACTGTTGAAGGCGTTGCTGGTTGTGGGATTCCTTCTGCTTTTACAAACCCTCCTGAAAGTGTTCCAAATGGAACAGCAAGAGCAACTAAAGTTGTTATTAATAATTTTTTTAGATTTCATATTGAAAATCTCCTTTATAAATAAATTTTTTTTCAAATACATTATACTACTACCTTCTGAATTTATCAATTAAAAATTCGTTTTTTTTACGTAAATAAAAAAACCTTTAAAATCAACTTTTATAAAGAAAAAAATAAGTGTTTATTTTTTTATAATTTTTAATATTATTTAATTAGCAAATATCCATAAAAAAATCACTTGTATAGCCTATCTAACTATACAAGTGATTCTTTATTTATTAAAAAAATATAATTTTTTTCAAATTTTTTTCTATTTTTTTCTTCGAAACCTTGAAGTGCTAATTCTATAGCAGCCGGTTTAGACATATCTACTCCAGCATTCTTTAAAACTTCTATTGGATAATTAGAACATCCTTTTGAAAGAAATTCATCAATATAAACTTTAGCATTTTTACTATCTTCTAAGATTAGTTTTGATAATGCTTGTGCTGCCGAATATCCAGTAGCATATTGGTATACATAGTAATTGTAATAGAAGTGCGGTACTCTAGACCATTCATATTTTATATCTTCATCATAAGTGAAGACATCCCCGTAGTATTTCTTAACCAAGTTAAAGTACTCAGTATTTAAATAATCAGCCGTAATTGCTCCACCATTTTGAAGGTGTTGGTTAATTTTATGCTCAAATTCTGCAAATTGAGTTTGGCGATATACTGTTGCTGTAAAGCCGCTTAATGCCTGGTTAAGTACACGTAGCATACCATTTTTGTTACCTTCTTTTTCAAATTTATTATAAAGGTACTCAGTTAATAATGCTTCATTACAAGTTGATGCTACCTCAGCAACAAAGATTGAATAATCTCCATAAACATATGGCTGATGTTTTCTAGTATAGTAAGAATGCATAGAGTGCCCAAGTTCATGAATTAAAGTATATACATCATTTAATGTTCCATCAAAATTTAATAGTACAAATGGTTTTGTAGTATATCCACCCCATGAATACGCACCAGATCGTTTCCCTTTATTAGGATAAACATCAATCCAACGTTCCGTGAATGCTTTTCTCATGTCATTAACGTATTCTTCTCCCATCGGCTTAACCGCTTCAAGAACAATATCACGAGCCTCTTCGAATGTGAATTTTAACGGTTCGCCTTTTACCATTGATACTGATCTATCGTATAATCTGAAGTCTTCAAATCCTTTTGCTCTTTTATGTAGACTATAATATTTTTGTAGTGCAGGAATTTTTTCATTTACTACTGATACTAAATTATCATAGACTTCTTCTGGAATTAAGTTATTAGATAATGCATTATTTCTTGTTGATGAATACTTATACACATCTGCATAATATTTTTTTCGTTTTAAATTTCCACCTAATGTAGATGCTAACGTATTATTATGTTTTTTGAAATAATCATACAAGGCATGGAATGTATTTTTTCTAAGTACTCTATCCGTGCTTTCCATATAAGTTCCATAAGTCCCATGAGTTAAAGTATATTTATTTCCATCTTTATCTTCTACTTGTTCAAATTCAACATCAGCATTGTTTAACGCTGAAAAAGTTTCATCACTTGCATTTAGTGCCTCACCAGCCATCGCTATGATTCTTTCTTGTTCTGCATCTAATGTGTGAGGACGTTTTTTATTTAGTTTTTCTAACTCAAACTTATAAACTTTCAGTTCATCTAATTCGTCTACATACCCTAATAGGACATTTTCTTCAATCGAAAGAAGTTCTGGTTTTAAAAATGACCATTCCGCATAAAACTTAGAACTTAAATTCATTGTTTTAGCATATATTTCACCGTATTCAGCATTAGTACTATCCTGATCTTTTCTTAAAAAAGCATAAATAGTTAATTGCTCCATTTTTAAAGACATATCTTCTTCGGCTTTAAATACTTCTAATAGTCCTTTTGCACCTTCTTTAACTTTTCCTCTATAGTTTTTTATTTCTGGAATAAGTTTTTCTACTTCTTTAAATTGGTTCCAAAAATCTTCATTTGTTTTAAACATTGATTCTAAGTCCCAAGTATTTTCAACTTTTTGATCTTTTCTTAGTAATTCAACCATATTTTTTTCTCCTTATGTTTATACATATTCTCAATTATATCACATATTTTAATAATTTGGTAATTTATATTTTTTTAAAAATTAAAATAAATTTTTCTGAAAAATACGATTTGAGCAACTTATTTTCTTTTTTTATTAAATGATCATATTCCTCATGACCTATAAATATTTCACATTCTTTTTTAAATCCATAACTTTCGTATAACTTTCTCGCTCTATTATTTGATTGTGCAACATTTAAACTTAACTTAGCTTCTTCACTATTAACAAATTCTGTTAATAGTTTATTACCAATACCTTCTCCTCTGGTATCAGAAAAAACAAATAATGTATCTAAATAGAATTCTCCAACTAGTACCTCATCATAATCAAAAATCATCGAATCTTTCTTCAGATTAAAATTACTTACAACTTCTACATACCAAAAATCTTTCATTTTATTGACTTCATCGTAATGATATGTGAAAGAAAATCCTTTAATTTCACCTTCAATTTCATATACTGTACAATTTTTATAACTAAATCTATCATATTCAGATGAGAATACATATTCTAAAAATCTTTAAAAACTTTCTCTTCCGAATAATCTTTTAAAATATCTATCTCTAATGATTTAATAAAGTCAAATAATCCTTCTACTACTCTAAGATCTCCTTTTATTGCTTTTCTAATCATACAGCCTCCTAAACAATAATATCTTCTATTGCTAATGATGTTCCATTAATTATACGATTCTTATAAGAAATACTCGCCGGTGAGCCCTCACTCCAAATTCTTTCAAACCATAATTTGAATTTTTCTATATCAAAATCAACTTTCACTAACTCAACAAATAATTCACTTATCTCTCGTGAAATAATCGCCTTTTCATGCTTACTTTTAGCTATTCTAGTAAATAGACCAAATGTTTCTGTCTGTATATTAGCCATTCCTGCTGCACCATTATTAATAACAATATTTCTTCCATTTTCATATACAACTGGTAAACATGTGTGTGTTGTTGCTAATATATCTATATCATTCTCTTTAAACCAATTGTCTAATTCTTTCTTTCTAGATTCTAATTTTAAATTATCATTTGAACATCCCCAGCCAGACATACTTTTTTCATCACCATGAGTGATTGCAATCTTTTTGCCAAAAAAATCTAATACTAAGGTTTTTGATCGTTCTTTTACATCATTAAGAATTTGATCACCTTTAATATTTTCTTTCATCATATTATGAATAATATTTGATCGTTCTACCACACCATTACTGACATCCTCGGGATAATTACAGCCACATCCTAAAGATGATGTATTATTTAACAATTCAAATTCAACATTTCCTAGAAGTTTTATGCTGTCTTCAGATAACTCCTCAATCTTCAAAAAATCTTCCTTTTCGACATCAAACCAATGCATATCACCATTAAAAACTACCTTCGCATTTTCATCTTGTGCCATCTTATTGATAATTTCTAAAGCGTATCTATTTCCGTATAATCCTCCAACAATATAAATAACATCAGATTCTATCATTTTTACATCTGCTGCCCAATTCTTTTGAAGAATATACTCTAATGAACAATTTCTACCTTTTTCCATATAACTCTCTCCAAATTAAAAATAAAAGTAAAGACTTACCGTCTTTACTTTTATTATATTATATTTATTTATTTTTTGCGAACATTCCTGGTACTACATAACCAATAGTACATAAAATTAATCCGTATAAATTAACTCCTAGCAGTAATGCATTCTTACCTGTACCAATAACCCAACTTGTAGGAATTAAATTAATAGTTAATAGTATTCCTAAAATAATTCCAATCCAAAAACTCAAGTGGAATCCTAATTTTGTTGGTTTAACAAAACCGTGTAGTAAGAAAATCGGAGCTAGTCCAATTACCATTGTTCCACTAATCGTTGTAGCTTTAAGAATATCTGTTCCCATAATCATTGGAAGATTACCTATAATAGCAAATGCGATCATAAATAAAATAGCTACTTTCTTAGGATTTTTTAATCCTCTATTAGACATTTCTGGTAAATCCTTAGCAGTTAACTTCCCTAAACTTGCAAATGTAGAATCCAGAGTTGATCCTGCCGCAGAAACCATTACTACTATCATAGCGAAGTATCCTGCCACACCCAAAGTCTTACCTAAAGCTGCTGGAACATTACTACTTACTTCCATCCCAATTAATTTCGCATGAATTCCGATAAAACTAAAGATTAAAATAGAGAAGAATCCTAGTATACCAGATACGAAAAATGCACGAAGCATAGTCTTCTCACTTGCGATAAATCCTCTATCCGTTAGTACTGGATCGTGGAATGGATAACTAAATAATTGTAGAATCGTAACAAGTAGCATGTCTACACCTGCGTTCATCGCCCAATTTCCTGATGTTACGAAATCACTAATGTTGTGCTGCGGTAAAATTAAAGCAACTACCCAACCTACAAAGAATATAAAAATAACAGCTTGGATAACATCAGTTACGATTGAACTTCTTAATCCACCAAGTACAGTATAACCTAAAGTTATAATAGTAAATAGAATCGCAGAGATGATAAATTCTTTACTCCCTGCTTTTCCATAGTATCCTCCCACTACAGAAGTATTACTCCATACCTCATTAAATAAACGAATAAGTATCGCTGCTGAAAATGCAACAGAAGCTGCTTTTCCATAATTAGAAGTTAAGAAACTTACTAATCCTTTTGCTTGGTACTTTGTTCTTAATCTATAAATTGCTAAACCACAGATTGGAATACAAAGCCAATATGTAGCATAAGCAAGCCCACCTACAAACCCATATTGGGCTCCTAAATTTGCAGCGTTAGTTACAGATTTAGCAAAGATCCAACTTATAAAAATACTTAACATAAGCATCATCTCAGTAGGCTTTTCCCCTCTGTTGCCATCACCTCTAAAGAATCCTGCTTCTGTTACTTTCTTTGGTGATAATAAAAACATTACCACACCATAAACTATTAAAAATCCCCAAAATAGATATCCTGTCATATCATTCATTTCCTATATAAATTCTCCTTATTATTTTAATCTAATACTACTTCACCGACATTAGCATATCTCGCAAATGAAGGCTCATAGTTTCGCACTTTAAAACCTAACTCTTCTAATATTACCGCAACGTACGAAGCACGAACTCCAGTAGTGCAATAAGTAATTTGAAGTTTATTTTTATCTAAGCCTTTGTCAGTAACATATTTTTCTAAGTTTTCCCTAGATTTTAAGAAGCCATTACTATCAACCAGTGAATTAAATGGTAGAGAAATTGCACTAGGAATATGACCTGCTTTATTCTCTCCATAAATTACACGACCATTATATTCAACTTCTAATCTAGTATCTATAATTTGAACATCTGTATTACCTATTTTTGATAATAATTCGTCTGTATAAATAGCTTTTTTATTTTGAGTTGCTTCGCTACGAACTACATCGCTAACATCAATTCTGTCAGATGATGGTTCATAATTTTTATTAAATCCTAATTTTTCAACTTGTTTAAAACCGCCATCGATAAATTTAACATTATCAAATCCTGCATAACTAAATGTATACAGAACTCTAGCTTCATCTCCAAATCCTTGTTCAGGCATAGTAAAACCATATACTAGTACTTCAGATTCATCAGTAATTCCTACTTTAGAAAAATTTGTTGATAATTCTCTTTAGATAATAATTTCCCAAGTTCTTCTCCCCCAAATTCTCCAAGTAAACTTATATCAGTCCAATCAACAACGATTGCTTTATCATACATTAAAGAACCTTCTTCAAGCATTCCTCCACGTGCATCTATTACAACGACATTGCTATTTGTTCTATTATTTAATAAATACTCAGCATCAACCAACTTTTTAAAATCAAATTGTGTCATAACTGTTTCTCCTTTCTGACTATATATATGATTAATTATATCACAGCTTTTTAATTAAAAAAATATAATTTCGCTTTCTAAATATCATAAAAATTATTACATTTTTTTAAAAACAACTAAGTATATACAAATTTAATAAATAATATTTTTTACAAATCGTAAACACAACTATTTACAACCGTAAATAATCATGTTATAATAAATCGGAATTGTTTTGAATTGAATATAAGGAGAAAATACATGAACAAGAAAAAGATGATAATTACTGGTGCCTGCGGTTCATTAGTAATCGGATTATCTGCATTCGCAGGATACGAATACGGAAAACACCAAGCATATGAATCTGCACCACTAGTGCAAAATACAGCACAAGCAAAAAAAATTAATTACTCTGACAAAGTTAGCTCAGTAGTAGTAAGTGAAATTACAGAAGATGGTTATGTTACACTTCACGGTGATCATAGTCATTATGAAAAAGGATTAGTACCCTACAACGCTAAAATTCTTGATTCATTAGTTTATAAAAATAAAGACTATAAACTAAAAAATGAAGATATTCAGTATGAACTTGCTGAAGGTTATGTTATAAACGTAAATGGTAAATATTACTATTATCCAAAAGAAGGAACAACTCAAAATAACGTTGTAGATGAAAAAACTGCGAAAGAAATTTCTGCACATGCACATCATCACCATCATCACCATGGTGAATCTAGTGAATCTAAAGGAAATGGAGATAACTACACATTTAATCCAAAAGATATCGTAAGTGAAACTCAAGATGGTTATGTAGTTCGCCATGGAGATCACTTCCACTACATTAAGAAAAGTGAATTATCAGCTTCACAATTATCACAAGCAAAAGAATCTGGAGTTAATCCTTCTTTAGCATCATCAGCTGCAGGAGTAACAACACCAACGAGTGATGGCTATATTTTCAAGGGTGAAAGTGATATTATAGGAAGAAACAGTTTTGGATTTATAGTTCAACACGGTAATCATCAACATATAATTCCATATTCACAATTAAGAGGCACACAATGGGAATATCTATTAAATGATCAAGGAACTACAACTAATAACACTAATACAACAGTAGTAAACACTCCAAAAACTAATATAGCAAATGAAAATAACCATTATGAACACTCATCAGAACATGGAGATAATTATAAATTTGATCCAAAAGATATAGTAAGTGAAGATGAAAATGGATATACTGTTCGTCATGGAGATCATTTCCACTATATTCCAAAGAATAAAGTAGAGAAACCTGCGGAAACTGTTAAACCAACTCCAGCTATTCCTACTCCTTCTTTACCTGAAGTGAATAAAGTAGAAAAACCTACTGAAGCTGTCAAACCATCTCCAACCCCTTCTTTACCTGAAGTGAAAAACGAAGAGAAACCAAAAGTAGAAGAACCAGTTGTAAGACCTAGCGTTTTATCATTTGCAGGTGTACAATTTGAGACTAGTGATGGATTTATTTTAAATGAAAATACTGTTGGTACTCCGACTTCATTAGGATTAGTGATCGATCATAATGGACACCAACACTTTGTATACTATAAACAACTAGTGAATTCTAAATTTGAAAAATTAATTCCTGAAAAATATTTAGAACAAGCTAAAAAAGAGTATAAAGAATTAGAAGATAAAGTAACTGAAAAAATAAATTACTTATCAAGCAAAAATAACATCGATAAAAACACAATTAAATATGTGTCTACAGCACAAGGAGATGCCCTTTCATATGACGGTAAAACAACATTATTAGATAATATTAATGTTAACGATGTAACTGAGGCTCCTACTGAAAAGCCAGCAGAAAACAACAAAGAAGAAAATAATACAGAAAATAAAGAAAATTATTCTGAAGAAGTGACTAAAAAAATTAATCACCTTGCTAAAATACTAGGAATTGACCCTAAACTTATTAAATTAGTAGAAACTGAAAACGGTCAAGCATTAACTTATCCTCATGGTGATCATAGTCACACTGTATTATTAAATGCAATTCATATTGATGAGACTGACGTAAATATTACTGAAGAAATTCAAAAACAAATTAATTACATCGCTGAAGTCTACGGTGTACCAAAAGAAGCTGTTAAAGTGACAAAAGATTTCTTCGTATTTAATGAACCAGCTCACGCTTATGATCCAACACATATTCACCCATACCTAATTCCTCGTGAGAAATTCCATATTCCAGAGGTTACTGGTGATGATGAAGTGGATTTTGAAAATGAATTACTTGCCTTATCAAAACGTACAGGTATTCCTGCAGATAAAATTAAACGTGATGGCGATAAATTTGTAATTCCTCATGGAGATCATGATCACTTTGTTAAAATTTTATCTAAAGGAGCAGACATCTATTACAAAAATAGAATTCCTAATATCACAGGAAACTATGTTTCTGGAGACTTCGATAAAGAAGCTGTATTCAAACGTATCGAGGAACTTAAAGCTAATAACCTTGCTAAACACAGCAATGATAAAAAACAAGCAAACCGTGTAAATCGTGCACTAGATCAATTACGTGCAACAATAGAAGAATTACCAACTAACTCTACTAATGGATATCTTGCGATGTTAAATGATTTCGACAAAAAATACATCCAAGAAAAAGCTAATGCAGACACTTCTAAAAATGATGAATTAGTTAAAAAATATAATACTCTACTAAATAGAATCAAAGACACTGATATTGAAAAATATGGTCTTTCAAAAACTGACTTAACTAACGAGTTAAATGAAGCTAGCTCAAATAAAGATGCTAATACACTAAACAAAGTTAGTCATATGTTAGATGAACTTCAAAAATTCGAAGATCGTGAAAGTATTACAACTGTAAGTTACATTAAATACTTCTTAGAAAATATAGATAGTGATAAAATTGATAACCAACTACGTGAAGAACTTGCTTCTCTTGTAAAAGATTCTTATGAATCTCAAGCATTCATCACTAAAACACCAATGAGAACACTTGTAACAAGACTTATTAATGCTAAAAACGCTCTTCACTACGCGCTAGAACACAATGAAAGTTCAAAAGTTGAATTCGGTGAAAAATATAATAAATTAAATGAAACTGACAGTGATGGTGCAACACTACGCTCTTCAGCTGATCAATTCACTAAAGAAGCTAACGATCCTTCATTCCCAATTGAATTCTCTAATGCCAAATATGATAAAGCAGATTTTGAAAAATATGCAAATAAAACAACAGAGAAAACTGAAGCTACTACGCCAGCCACTAAAGTAAACCAGAGGAAGGCAAAGACAATAATACAAATAATGAAAGTAACACTAGAAATCAACCAAACAATGAAGTAAGTACACCTAAAGAAGAAAATAATACGACAGATAATAAAAAAGTAGAACTTACTCCAGAAGAAACTGCAAAAGTAAACTTACTTGCGGGAATCTTTAAACTTTCTCCAGATTCATTAAATGTTATTGAAACACCATATGGAAAAGCGGTGAACTTCATACTTGGTGGAAAAGCTGAAACGATATTAATTAATGATATCGACAGATTACTTGCTGCATTATTAGCAAATGCTAAACCAAAAGAAGCTTCAACAGAAAATAAAAATAGTACGACTCTTAACTCAGAAAACGAAGTTTCAAATCCAGAAAACAACACAACTACACCAACAGAGGAAACTTCAAATAATTCAACAGAATAAAAAAATAATCTAAAAAAAGACTTGACAAAAAAAGATAAAAAAATAGAGTAAAAATTATATTAAATAAATATATAAAAATTTGATTATAGACATGTTTTAATCTAAGAACATTCCCAGAGAGAGTACAAATGCTGAAAGTACTTATTGTTTATTTTAAAATTCTACTATAAATAATATCAAATTAAATTTCAAGAATCTTTTAGATTGAATTTGGGTGGAACCACGGTATAGAAATTAATCGTCCCTTGCGTCTTTGACGTAAGGGATTTTTTTATTTTACTTACAAAATTCAGTCAAAATTAATTATAAGAAGGAGCATACAATTATGTTAGACATTAAATTATTTAGAGCAAACCCAGAAATGGTAAAAGAAAAATTAGCAGCAAGAAACTTAGAAACAGATGTGGTTGACTTACTTATCGACTTAGACAAAAAACGTCGTGAGCTACTTGTTCAAGTAGAAGATTTAAAAGCACTTCGAAACAAAAAAAGTGAAGAGATTGCTATCTTAAAAAGAAAACGTGAAGATGCTTCAGATGTAATCGCAGATATGAAACACGTTTCTGATGAAATTACAACTCGTGATATTGAAGTTAAACAAATCGCTGAAGAAATCAATGAAAAAATTATTAGAATCCCTAACCTTATCTCTAATGAGACTCCTATCGGTGAAGATGAAGATGAAAACATCGAAGTTCGTCGTATTGGACAAGTTAGAGAGTTTGATTTTGAACCAAAAGCCCACTGGGATTTAGTTGAAGAATTAGATATTGCGGATTTCGAACGTGCTTCTAAAATCTCTGGAAGCAGATTCGTATTCTACAAAAAGCCGGAGCACTACTTGAGCGTGCACTAATAAACTTTATGATTGATACTCATGTTGTTGAACACGGATATGAAGAATTTATGGTACCTCAATTAGTTAATAGAACTGCTCTATTCGGTACAGGTCAATTCCCTAAATTCGTTGAAGATGTATATACAGTAGAATCTGAAGGTTTAACTCTTATTCCTACTGCAGAAGTTCCATTAACAAACTACTACAATGGAGAAATCTTAACTGAAGATATGTTACCAAAAGGTGTTACAGCATTCAGTATCTGTTTCAGATCTGAAGCAGGAAGTGCAGGTCGTGATACTCGTGGATTAATCCGTCTTCACCAATTCAATAAAGTAGAAATGGTTCGTTTCTCTAAACCTGAAAATTCATATGAACAATTAGAAATAATGACTGGACATGCTGAAAACATTCTTAAAAAATTAAACTTACCATATCGTGTAATTACTTTATGTTCTGGAGATACTGGATTCTCTAGTGCTAAAACTTACGATATCGAAGTTTGGTTACCAAGTTATAACGCTTATAAAGAAATCAGTTCTTGTTCAAACTGTACAGATTTCCAAGCACGTCGTGCAAATATGCGTTTCAAACGTGAAGATACTGGAAAAGTTGAATTTATTCACACATTAAACGGTTCTGGATTAGCGGTAGGACGTTGTCTAGCAGCTATAATTGAAAACTATCAAAATGAAGATGGTTCTATCACAGTACCAGAAGTTCTTCGTCCATACATGCGTGGAATCACAAAAATTGAAAGAAACTAATTAATTATTCTCAATAATAGATAAAGAAAGACTCAAGGAGCTTACATAAACTCCTTGAGTCTTTTTCCCAACCCTTTCCAGATAAAAATCCTTTATAAAAAGATAATGGCTTTAGATTACCTTTTTCCACTCCACTATCTTTTATTTTTATAATATAAAGTTATGCATTAATTTGGGTTTTTTCAAACTTGTCTAATGCTTGTAAATATCCGTCTGTTGCTGTGACATGCCATGCTAAACTAACATCCCTAAAGTTATTTAACCAATTCAGTACTTTTCTTAATTTCGCCGGATTATTAGCAAGTACAGTCTGGGCTTTATTTTCTAATTCTGTTAATCTACTATTAACTACAGCTTCATCAATATTCCCATTTACTTTTGGAATCTCTATATAAGGTATTTTGTTTTGATTATATAGTCTCCATCCTGGACTCTTAATTGAATAGTAGTGATTATGATCACCATGATTTACTATCATTTGTCCATCTTGCACCTGAATATGTTCAACTGTCGTATTCATACTGCTTGCCAATGCAGTTATTTCTTTTTCAAAATCTCCTTCTAAATCTGAGCTCATTGCTGGAACAGTTATGTCACTAAGTGCAATACGTTTAACTACTCCGTTATAGTTAAATACTAATGTGTTATTATCAACTGTAATATCACCCTCATTTATTCCGTAAAATAGTGAAATATAATTTTTCTTACTATCTATAGTTGCTTTATCTTCGGTTCTTGTTACTACACCTTTCTTAGCTAAAAATTCTTTTGCTTCTTCTAGTTGTTTAGCTGATAAATCAGATTTTTTAACAAAGTGATTATGATCACCATGTTTTACAATATATCCATCACCTTCTTCACTAACTATATTATTCACATCGAATACAAAATCATGTTCTTCAGCTTCATTATGATTATGCATTTCTGAATCGTGCTCTGCTTTATTATTATGCACCTCCGAAGTATGCTCAGCTTCTGTATTAGATGGCTCGGTAACTGAATTTTCTTTATTAGCCACCTCAGTAGTTGGTGTTACTAAATTATCTTTAACTTGTTTTCTTATTTCACTCAATTGTTTTTCTAAATCAATCTGTTTATTTCTGCTTTGATCTACACTATAGGACATATCTAGATAAATAATACGAGCTTTTTGTTTTAATTCGTCAGCAACTTCTGGAGCTAATTTTTTCTCTTCTTTAAGTTTTAATATCTCTTCCTGTAGTTTTTCTGCCTGTTCTGTAATATAGTCTGCAGATAAAGTATAATTTTCTTTTATGTCTCCACCTTCGACTTTTTCAAAATTACTCATTATTCCTTTTGGAATATTCCCATCGCTTGGAATTTCTAACTCTTCTTTTGGAACAGTATTATGACTTATATCTAAGTATTCTAAAGTTTTATTTTTTTCTTTTTAATGCTAATGTAGATACATAGTTATTTGACATTGTTAAGTATTTTAACGACGTAAGATTATTTACATTTTCCATTGATCTAATAACATTATTTTTTTAACTATTAGATTAATTAATTTATCTTGTTTATTAGATGGGAACTCACTAATTTTATTGCCACTAGCATCTAAATTCTCAAGTGCAGATAGTTTATTAATGTTATTAATTTCTTCTAATTTATTATTTTTTTAATTTCTAGACTTGTAATTGTACTGTTCTCAAAAATCCAAACTATCTATTTTATTATTGTTAACTTCTACACTTTCTAAAAACTTTAGCATTTTTTTCAAATGAGATAATGTTGTTATTTTATTATCATTTGCTACTATTTTTTTCAACTTAGGCAAGTTAGAAACAACACTTAAATCTCTAATATTACTATTATTTACCGTCAGTTGCTCTAAACTATTATTTTTTTAAGAGTTGCCAATTCTAATCCACTGTTATTAGATAAGAATAAACGTTCTAATTCATCTTTGCTACTCAATGCGTCTAATTTTGTAATATTATTATTTTCAAGACTAACTGCTCTTAAGTGATTTAAATCTTTTAGAGCTGAAATATCTTTAATCTTGTTATTGTCTAGATTTAAAGACTCTAAGTTAGTAAGATTTTTTAGTACATCAATATTTTCAATATTATTTCCTGCAGCAGATACTAATTTTAAATTTGGATAATCTTTTAAGAACGAGATATCTTGTATATCATTTTCAGAGAAATCAATCCCTTCTAATGTTGGTATATTTTTTATAAATGAATAATCCTTAATACCAGTTCTTGATACATATAATTGTTTTAATTTCTTGAATTTATAGACAGGTGTAATATCATCGATAGAAGTATATCCAATACCTAGAACTTCAATATTTGGCATAAGGTCCAATCCATTCCTTTTGAGTGGATCTTTATTTTGACCTATGTTTAGATACTTAACAGTTTTCAACCACTCTTTCATTTTCTCTACATTTGTCTCTTGTGCAGGAAAATCAGTGTCAGCTGATGCATGTTGAATATCATGGATAATGTCATCATCAAATCCTAATTTTTTCAACGTCTCAGCTCCCGAATTACTATGTGGATCTGTCAAAGGTTTTGATGTATCTATATCTTTAAGCAATATAGTATGGCTATGATCTCCATGTGAATATACCACCGCCTTACCTTCTGCTGTTTCAATTAATTTTATAGCACTTTTATCTATATTTAATTGTTTAGCAACATAATCAGTTTTTTCTTCAATTTCTTTTTCTTCTGAAGAAGTTTCATTTTTCCCTTCTACTGAATTATTAGGTGTCTCTGTATTAGTAGTTGCAGAATTATTACTTGTAGAATTATTTTCTTCAGTGCCTAGTATATTCGAATTATTTGTCTCCGCATCTTCTTTGATATTTATATCTTTTAACAACTCCATTTTTCCATTATATGAAATTGCATCCCCGTTTGAAGTAATAACATAACTAAATTTATCTTTAGCTATATTATTCTTTTTAGAAAGATAATTAATTTTGTCATTAACTTCTTTTTCTAATTCAGCATACTCATCTTTTGCTTTATTCAAATATTGATGAGGAATAAGTTTTTCCCATTTAGAATTAACTAATTGTTTATAGAATATAAAATGTTGATGCCCACTATGAACTACTAAAATACCTGTTGAAGTTGGTGTTATTATACTTTCATCAGATAAAATAAATCCATCACTAGTTTCAAATTGTACACCTGCAAAAGATAAAATGCTAGGTCTTACAACCGTTTCTTCTACTTTTGGTTTCTCTTCATTTTTCACTTCAGGTAAAGTAGGAGTTGGAATAACTGGAGCTGGTTTAACAGCTTCAACAGGTTTCTCAACTTTTTCTACCTCAGGTAAAGTAGGAGTAGGTATAGCCGGAGCTGGTTTAACAGTTTCAGCAGGTTTCTCTACTTTACTTTTTGGAATATAGTGGAAATGATCTCCATGGCGCACTGTATATCCGTTTTTATCCTCACTAACTATGTCTTTAGGATTAAATTCATAATCGTCGTCATGATCAATTGAATGTTCATGATGTCCATGGTGTTCATCTATTTCATGATGATCATGGTGTTCATCTGTTTCATGATGTCCGTGGTGTTCGTCATGATGTCCTTGGTGTTCATGTTCTTTGACAATTTCATGATGTCCATGATGATTGTTATCTGCTATATTAGTTTTTGGAGTGTTTACTACTGTTGTATTGGTGTTATTAGTTGTAGTTCCTTGGTTATTTAATAAATATTCCCATTGTGTTCCTCTTAATTGTGAATATGGAATTATATGTTGATGATTACCGTGTTGAACTATAAAGCCAAAACTGTTTCTTCCTATAATATCACTTTCACCTTTAAAGATATAGCCATCACTCGTTGGAGTTGTTACTCCTGCAGCTGATGATGCTAAAGAAGAATTAACCCCTGCTTCTTTTGCTTGTGATAATTGTGAACTTGATAATTCGCTCTTCTTAATATAGTGGAAGTGATCTCCGTGGCGAACTACATAACCATCTTGAGTTTCACTTACGATATCTTTTGGATTGAATGTGTAGTGATCTTCGCTTTCTTTAGTTTCACTTGCTGCGCTATGATGATGGTGATGATGTGCATGTGCAGAAATTTCTTTCGCAGTTTTTTCATCTACAACGTTATTTTGAGTTATTCCTTCTTTTGGATAGTAGTAATATTTACCATTGACTTTTATAACATAACCTTCAGCAAGTTCATACTGAATATCTTCATTTTTTAGTTTATAGTCTTTATTTTTATAAACTAATGAATCAAGAATTTTAGCGTTATAAGGTACTAATCCTTTTTCATAATGGCTATGATCACCGTGAAGTGTAACATAACCGTCTTCTGTAATTTCACTTACTACTACTGAGCTAACTTTGTCAGAGTAATTAATTTTTTTTGCTTGTGCTATATTTTGCACTAGTGGTGCAGATTCATATGCTTGGTGTTTTCCGTATTCGTATCCTGCGAATGCAGATAATCCGATTACTAATGAACCGCAGGCACCAGTAATTATTATTTTTTTCTTGTTCATGTATTTCTCCTCAATTATATAATTCGAAATAATTTCGATTTATTATAACACGATTATCTTTCTTTGTAAATAGATATCTTTACGATTTACTGTTTTTTTGAATTTAATATTTTTTTATATTTTTTTCTTACTTATAAAAATAAAACTTTGATTTAATAAACTTTAATAATTAAGGCCATTTAGGAAATTATGTTTATCACCAACACACTAAAAATCTTATTTATAATACTTATACTTATAATTTGAACCTTAAAATACAAAAAAATGGATACCAACTGCATAATCCAGTATGATATCCATATGTTTTTTTATATTTAATTGGTTATATATAATTTTTTTCTTTTTTTCGTATAATACTAGCTACAGTTAATAAAAATAAATCCTGTAGAAATAAATGAATTTACAGATATACCCGTATTAGGAAGTATTTTCAATTGTTTTTCATCTTTAATACTCTTTGTTTCGGGTAACTCATTATTTTCTTTTTCTTTATTTTCTATTTTTTCTGGAATTACAATTTTTGTTCTTTCTTCTAAATCCTTGCTACCTAGTTTTTATACGTTCTACTATAGTAAACTTACTGAAATGCTTTATATTAAATCTCAACTCACCAGTACTATAGCTACTATTTACTTTCTCAAGAGTATCTTCATCAGCTATATGATAAACTTCTAATTCGGTATTATCTTTTTTCACAACAGCAACGGTAACTGTACGTTCTACATTACTGTCCACTTTTTTGTCATCTTTTTCAAAATGAATCTCAAAAGTCTCTATAATATTATAATCACTACCTAGTTTATTATTAATAGTCTGGTTTAAATCATTATCATTTAACGGTTCTACATACAATTTTTCAGCAGAGATACTACCTTTTTTAAAAGAAACCTTAATTTCACGTCCAGATAAATTTCCTACTAATACATCGTTTTTAATTTCCACTTTAGAATCTGTTTCTAAAAAATTAGTAGTTGTTTTTTCTATTGACTTAATAGGTGGTTGCTCTATCGGCTTTTCTACAGTTTTTCTCGTTAATTTTATCGGTGTTTTTTCTGTTGGTTTTACCGCTGATTTTATAGGTGGTTTTCTTTTCAATTCTTCTTTTACATTCTCCGACGGATTTGGTTCAGCAATTGGTCTAACTCCATCTTCATCAATAATAACTTTACTACTCGTTGATATATTAGAATTTGTTGCAGCGTTTACCGTGCCAATTTCCCAAACATTTAAACCGATAATAATACTTGCAATACCTACAGAAACTCTTCTTATAGAATATGTTTTATTCTTCACTACTTTCTCCTTATCTCAAATAATCTATAGGAGTGACTCAAAAATCGTGATTTCGTAGAAAACAATTTTGTAGAGTCACGCCCGCAAAGTTTATTAGATATCTAAAAACCTTTCATAAAGCAAATTTAGATATCAATAAATCACTGCGTATATGAGTTCTTATATAAACTTTATTAAATTTTTAGGACTTTTGAATTAACCTATACTATTATATTACACATCTAAACATTCATCAAGTAGTTTTAAAAAATGGGAGTTACTCAAAAATCGTGATTTTGATATGTACCCCTTTTACTGGACAAACCAGTGAAAGGAGTATTTTTTATGCGTTATAGTTTTGAATTTAAAGTAAAATGTGTTGAGATGTATGAAAGAGGGGAATATCCAGAGACACCTAATGGAATAACCACTAGGAAATTTAAAGATACTATTAGGAAATGGAAAAGAATGGTCGATTCATTAGGAGTAGACGCCTTACGACCTAAATCAAAAAATAAAAAGTTGAATCCAGAAGAAAAACTAGTATTAGTTTCCAAAATTTTAGCTGGTTATTCATATAATTCCGTTGCACTAGAGAATAGAATTAACTATAGAATATTATATAATTGGGTTCAAAAATATAAGGAAAAAGGTTATAATGGACTTGTAGATGAGAAGAAAGGCAGACCAAGAAAGGTACCTATCATGAAAGAAAATAGAAGTCCTAAACCATTAAAAGAGTCAGAAAGAGAAGAATTAATTAGATTACGTGAAGAAAAATCAATTTATTAAAACGGAAATCGAAAAATATTAAGGCGGAAAAAAAGAAATAATAAAAAAATTAATAGCCTTGAGGCGAGAAAAAAATGGGCTGCGCAACTCAAGGCGAAAAAAAGCAGCAATCATCAAAGAACTTAGAAAAAAAGGATATCAATTAAAAATATCTTTTTACAAGAAATAGGAATGGCTAAATCAACATATTATTATTTAATAAATAAGGGAGATGTAGATGCTGTAGCTATTCGTAATGAACCAGTGTTAGAAGAAATTAAAATTATTTTTACCGAAAATAAAGGACTATATGGTGTCCGTAGAGTTCACAATGAACTAATTAATAGAGGTTTTAAAGTAAATCATAAACGCGTACAAAGTCTTATGCATAAAGAAGGATTGAAAGGGAAAATTCCTAAAGAAAGATACCATTCATATAAAGGAACAATAGGAAAAGTCGCTGATAATATAATAAATCGAGATTTTAGTACAACTGCTCCGTTACAGAAATGGACTACAGATGTATCACAATTTAATTTTCCATGGGGGAAGTGCTATTTTTCAGCAATTCTAGATATGTATACAAATGAAATAATATCATATGATTTGTCTTTACATCCAAATTTAGATCAGATAAAAAGGATGTTAGAAAAAGCATTTAATAAATTTCCAAAAACAGAAGGATTAATTATGCATTCGGATCAAGGGTGGCAATATCAACATTCATACTATAGAAGTGAGTTAAAAAAACATAGAATCATTCAATCGATGTCTAGAAAGGGAAATTGTTATGATAATAGTATCATGGAATCATTTTTTGGAAGAATGAAGACGGAGATATTTTATGGTTATGAAAAGAAATATATGTCATTTGAAGAGTTTAGTAAAGCTGTATATGAATATATAGATTATTACAACAATAAGAGAATTCAATCAAAAACAAAATGGATGTCACCTGTACAATACAGAATAACATCCACTTGTCTAAACTAAATATATATGTGTCCAGGATTTTGGGTACACATCAAAATCGATTTTGTAGAGTTACCCCCGCAAAGTTTATTAGATATCTAAAAACCTTTCATAAAGCGAATTTAGATATCAATAAGTCACTGCGTCTATGAGTTATCATGTACACTTTGTTAAAATTTAGGACTTTTAGGTTATCCCCGTATCTTCTTCTATCTAGACAAGAACGAGAAGAAGCCACTTATTATCGCTACATTGAAGAAGTCTATAAACAGTGCACCTACTATTGGCATTACAAAAAATGCTATGTGAGAATGTTTATATTTATCACAAACGCTTTGCATATTGGCTATTCCATTCGGGGTTGCCCCAAGGCCAAATCCAACATGCCCTGCTGATAATACAGCTGCATCGTAATTACTTCCCATAAATTTAAATGTAATAAAGTAAATAAAGATCCATGCCAATACTGCTTGTGCTAGTAACAATACCGCTAATTGACCAGCAACATTACTAAGTTCCCATAATTTTAGGCTTATCACTGCCATACCTAAAAATAGATTTAATGAGACATCTTCTAATATATGTACTTCTTCATAATGGAGATCAAATTTAGTTGTATGATCTGATATATTTCTTAATATTGCCGCTACTATCATAGGTCCTATATAACTAGGAAATTTTAAAAATTGATTTAAAAATGTTGATACATAGCTTCCGATAAACATCGCTAAAAGTATCATAAAGAATGCCTTAGCAAAACTTTCACCATCTAGTTTTTTCACATCATTATTAAATAAAAACTCATCATTTCTAACTTGTTGATTATCAACTTCTTCAGCTACTACTTCTAGTTTTCTCCCTTTTATCAATCTGTTCGCAAGCGGCCCACCTAAACTTGAACCAGCAATAAGTCCAAAAGTAGCCGCCGCAATCGCTACACTCTTCGCACCAGTATGACCTAATTCTTCAACAATAGGTGCCATTGCTGCAGCTGTACCATGTCCACCCGTCATTGCCGTTGAACCTGTTAGTAGTGCAATTAGTGGATCAACTCCTGTTGCATATCCTATACCCACAGCTAAAATATTTTGCAAGATCACTAATACTATTGAAACAATTAAAAACATAATAACTTTTCTTCCACCAATTTTTAACAATCTCCAACTTGCATTAAACCCGATACTTGTGAAAAATAACGTCATAAAGAAACTCTGAAGTGTATTATCAAATTCAAATATTATCAAGTTCATTTGTCGTAGAAACAAATTAATAATCGCAAATAAAAACCCCCCTATAACCGGTGAAGGTATACAATACGTTTCAAAAAATTTGACTTTCTTTCGTAAAAATCTACCTATTATTAAAATAACCACAGCAAGCCCTACTGTTTGTATCATATCCATTTTAATATTTAACATACTATCATCCTTTCTTTATGAATGTTATATTTTCTTACATCGATTTTTTTAAATTTATAACCTGTAAGTTTTTTTATTTGAATTTCATATCCATATATTACACTTTTTTTAGCACTATATTTCAATTATACGTAAGATTTTATAACAAATAAAAAAATAAAGGGAGTGACTCAAAAACCGTGATTTCTAAGAAATCGATTTTGTCGAGTCATCCCCACAAAGTTTATTAGATATCTAAAAAGCTTTTTATAAAGCGAATTTAGATATCAACAAATCACTACATCTATAAATTCTTATATAAACTTTTTTTAAATTTAGGACTTTTTGGGTCAGCCACTTTATTTATTAAAATATTGGTTTTAAAAATTCTGACCAAGTTTCATAATTTTCTTCTGCTTTGGCCTCTTCTCCTGTCATCCACTTTATAACAAGAGTATCATCTTCCTTAACTTCTACAAGTTGTTTATCAACTTTACACTCATAAACAACACCTACATGAACCTGTCCAACTTCTGTCTTATCATCATTTATAAGTCCAATAAAATGTAGGTTATTTAAAGCATCTTCTTCTGAAACTCCAACTTCCTCATTTAATTCACGTGCGGCATTGATTTTTAACATTTCAAAAATTGTTTTTCCTTCAACTTCATTCATATGACCACCAATACCAACAGAGGCTTTCCCGTGCAGTCTCGCTTCTCCTCCACCTACTAAACGCTTGTAAACTAGCACCTCACCTGTTACTTCGTCTTTTAATAGAACATAACCAATCAATTGCTTATAGTTTGGATCTTCTTCCATATCACCACGACGTTTAACTTCATATGATTCAAATGTAGCAATAATTTTCTCAGTTTTTTCATCATTTTTTTCTATGAATCCATAGAAATGATTTTCTTCATTATTAAATAATTCTTTTCTATTAACTACTAATATTTGTTCATCCCATTTACTCATTGTTCTTCCTCACTTTTTTATTTTATTTGATAAGTACCTTCTTTTAATTCCTTAGCTATCTTAGCAATTTTTCTGAATCTGTGATTTAAACCAGATTTAGATAATTTTCCATCTTCTATCATTTCCGCTATTTCTTTTAAAGGGTACTCTGGATATTTAAGTCTTGCTTCTGCAACAACTCTAAGTTTCTCATCAATATTATCTAGTCCAATTCTTTCCTCAATTATATTGATGTCCTCAACCTGTTTTGCTGAAGCATTAACAGTTTTATTCATATTAGCCATATCACAGTTTTGCATTCTATTTACTGAATTATTTATATCTCTTACAATTCTTTCATCTTCAAATTGAAATAAAGCTTGAAAAGCTCCAACAAGATTAATAAACTCTGCTATTTTCTCTGATTCTTTAATATAAACTATAAAACCTTTTTTTCTTTCAAGGCTTCTAGCATTCAATTTATAACTATTTAAAAGTTCATTTAATTCCTTATTATGTTCCTCATAAGAAGAAAATATTTCCATATGATAACTAGAAGTACGAGGGTTATTAATAGATCCTCCTGCTAAAAATGCACCACGTAGATAAGCTCTTTTCTTCTCATCAGTATCAATTAATTCTTTTGCTATGTCTATTCTCATTGTATAATTATCATTTAATATATATAAATCGGTTAGCATCTCTTTTACATGTTGATCTAAACGACAAATATATACATTATTCTTCTTCAATTTCAATTTCTTTCTGACAGAAATATTTACATGAACATCATAGAAAAACTTTATTAATGAAAACATTCTTCGTGCAATAGAAGCATTCTCTGTTTGAAAACTTAAACTTAACCTACCATTTGATATATTTAATACACCATTCATCTTTATTAAGGCTGATAACTCTGATAAAAATTCTCTATCTTTTGTTATTTCTATTAAAGTTAGCTCTTTCTTCATATCCGAAGCGTATGACATAAGTTCCCTCCTTATCCTAATTATTTTTTATAACCTATATATTTTATCACGATACCTTCAATTTAACAACTCATTTGAGTTAAGAAATAGGAGCGACTCAAAAATCGTGATTTCTTAAGAAACAAGATTTTACCGAGTCGCCCCCGCACAGTTTATTAGATATCTAAAAAACTTTTATAAAGCGTATTCAGATATCAATAAATCACTGCATCTATGAGCTATAATATACACTTTTTTAAAAATTTAGGACTTTTGAGTCACTCCCATTAATTCTAATATTCTATTTTTATTTTCTTCATTAACTTCGATTCGCTCTTTTATGCCTTCTTTGTCAAAATAAAGAACTTCATCTGAAATCTGACATAAGAATTCATAATCATGTGTAATTATAAATATCACAACATCATTCTTAGCAATTTCTTCAATCAAGCGACTTAGTTCAATCATATTAATATAATCTAAACCGCTAGTTGGTTCGTCAAAGATTAGTACTTTTTTATTTGATAAAAGCGCAGAAGCAATAGCAACTCTTTGCTTTTCTCCACCAGATAAAGTATTCGGATGCCTATCTAAAAATTTTCTAATGTTTAACCTATCTACAATTTCATCAAATAATGATAAATTATCACTACCCAATTTTATTTCTTTTTCAACCTGATTAGTAAATAATTGATAATTAACATCTTGCATTACTTGGAATGCACTCCTTATTAACCCTCTTTTATTTAAGTCAATACCATCTAGTTTAACTTTGTGCGAAGATTTATGTAGACCACTTAGAGCGTTTGCGAAAGTTGTTTTCCCACAACCATTATCACCGATAATAGTATATATTTTTGAAGCTTCAAAACTTTCATTTTGAAGTTCAACTTTCCTATCATGAACTCTATATTCAAGTCTTTCAATATTTAGAAAATCTTCTTTAAAATTTCTATTTTCTTTATTACCTAACTCTACTTTAGATAAATCAATCTGTCTTGTATGACAGGCTCTACTGTCAAAATCTGATAACTGTTCTTTAGTAACTTCATGAATTAATTTGCCGTCTTTAACAATATACATTCTGTCGATTAAATCTTTTAGATAATATATTCTATGTTCAGCAACAACAATAGTTTTACCTTTTTTCTTCAATGTTTCGATTATTGATGAAATAAGCTGTATCGACTTCAAATCTAGGTTACTAGTTATCTCATCTAGAACATATACATCAGCATCTAACATCATACTTGCCATAAAAGCTAGTTTTTGTTTTTCTCCACCACTTAGTTCCAAGACGTTTCTTTCCAACAGATATTCCGCAGAAAATTCTGATATCACTTCATCAATTCTACTTTGTATCTCTAATTTAGAATAACCATAATTTTCCATACTAAAGGCAAGTTCACTCGTAGAATCAAGATTGAAAAACTGATTTTTAGGGTTTTGAAAAACACTTCCAACCACTTTTGAAAAATCTTTTAATCTATCTCCAATATTAAGGTGAGCTACCTTAAATTCACCACTGTATCCACCATCAAAAAATTCTGGAGCTAATCCATTTAGAACTCGTAAAATAGAAGTTTTTCCACAACCGCTAGCACCTGTAAATAGAACACATTCACCTTTTTTTATATTAAGTGATAAATCTTCAATATTTAATTTTTGCGATTCAATATATTTATAATTAAAATTTTTAAACGTTATCAATTTATCACCTCATATACATAATATAACAAAAAGCACTTGCCACAATACCCATAGTTAAATAATCAATTTTATTAAACTTTAATTCGATATAACTACTTGGTTTCTCTTCGTTATCTATTCCTCTACATAAACAAGATACCGATAGCTCATTTGCTATATTGGTACTTATAATTACATAAGGAACAAATACATATTCAAAGAATTTAATTGGATGAAGTAAGTAGTAACCTCTACTTACTCCAATTCCTTTCATTCGTAATGAATTCTTTATTAACTTATAATCTGTAAGTAAAACCGGGAAAAATCTATATAATACTGCTAGTACTATAATCATTTTCTTTGGTAACTTTATACTTCTCAAAAAGCAAATCAGTTCCGAAACTTTTGAACTACTTACTAAAGCCATACCAGCACATAATGGGAAATACAGTGTCTTAAACATTAATGCAGTTAATAATAAGAAACTATCAATAACCTGTAATGTAACTGTATGAGCAAAAAATACTTCATATACAGTAAAGAAAAAATATATACCAAAAAATCTACTCATTCTCTTAAAATTAGAACTAATTCCTAAGTATATTGAAAAGCATAGTGCTACTATAAGGTGAACAGGTACTGTCATCATTTTAAACATTAGTATATTAGCAATTACTAATATAAAAATCTTAGTTCTAATATCTAACCTTAACATTCTATAGTCCTGCTTTATTGAAATTCTTAAAGTATAATTTTCTTCCTAGATATGTTCCAATTATTGAGAATATTATAGTAAAGATAACTATAAAAATAAATGTCTTCATATCTGTACTACTCATTACTAGATTTATCTTCTCATCTGAATAATTTCTATTTTGAAGATGTTTTACATATGAATCTTTCATAAAGAACATCGGTAGAATAATACCAATATTTCCTAGATTAAAGAATAAGTATGATAAATATTCATTCCCATATCTGAATGCAATCTCCGCTAAAACTGCTGCAAAGATTAATACTATTCCTCCCACTACCGAGTGTCCAGAAACCGTCATAAAAATTCCGATAATTGCGATCATTATAAATATTGCCATGTTTTTATTGATTTTATTGAAAATTAAACTATATACACTACCACAAACTAGCGCTGCAGTAATAGATGTATATGTAGCAAAATAAACTTTACCTCCAAATATAACTGATGTCAATAGTGTAGAAATTCCAATACCTATCGCCATTACAAGAATTAATAATATTGTATAGAGACCTAATGTAATTAGATCTTTAATTTGTAAATTCTTATTATCTTCTTTATTTATATATTTTAAATCTGTCATCGATTACCCCACTATATTTTCTTAAGTTCATCTAAAGCAACTTTATAATTTGGCTCTTCACCAATTTCTTCTAGTACTTCTTTATAGCGGATAACACCTTCTTTATCAAGTACAAATACAGCACGAGCTAATAACCCTAATTCTTCAACTAAAAGACCGTTATTATTTTCGAAATCACGATACTTATAATCAGAAACAGTAATTGCATTATTAATTTCTTTATCGGCGCAGAATCTTCCTAGTGCAAAAGGTAAATCTTTTGAAACTGTTATTACTACAGTATCTACTAAGTCGCGTACTTCCCTATTAAAATTAATTGTTTGTAAAGCACATACTCCTGTATCAATAGATGGGAATGTATTGATAATTACATTTTTCCCTTTATAATCTGATAACTCAAATTCTGATAGAGTTTTAGTTACAGCTCTGAAGTTAGGAAAAACATCTCCAACATTTAATTTATCTTCAATTGTTACTGGTGTACCCTTAAAAGCTTATTGTTTTTCTTCATAATTTATACCTCTTTAATTTATAATTTATTGATAAAACTATCTACACCTAATGATAACATATTTCAATTATAGATAAAAAGTTTTTTTATAATTTACTTTCATTTTAAGCATTTTTTTATACAATAATATATGAAATTTATGATATAATAAGTATTAATAGTGTGTGAAAGGATTTTTTTATGTCAAAAAGAACTAGAAGAAAAAAGTAATCGAACAAGAGACTGCAGATTCGATTGAAAAAAAGATAACTCTATATCTTTTTTTAGTCGTATAAAAAAACAAATAAAAACTTTTAATTTTAAAAATAATGAATCTACAACTTCTTTTGCTGACAATCTAAGCCATCTTGATGAATCGGCTCTGGAGAAAGAACTTCGTGAAAAAAAGAAAAAGAAGTAAGATTGCAAGAAAAAAAGAATTAAAAAAACGCGCTCTCGAACTAGAAAATGCAAAAAAGAAATTCGAAGAGCAACAACGAAAAATAGAAGAAGAACGAAAAAAAAATGAGCTTGCTCGCGCTGAAAGAGAACGTCTTGAAAAAGAACGCATTGCTCGTGAGAAAGAACTAGAACGCCAACGTATCGAAAGAGAAAAAGCTGAAAAACGCGAAAGAGAGCGTCTTGAAAAAGAGCGCATTGCTCGTGAAAAAGAACTAGAACGTCAGCGTATTGAAAAAGAAAAAGCTGAAAAACGTGAAAAAGAACGTCTTGAAAAAGAACGTATTGCTCGCGAAAAAGAACTAGAACGTCAGCGTATCGAAAAAGAACAGGCAGAAAAAAGAAAAAGAGTATTTAGAAGAAAAGAAAAAGAATTTCAAATCTTAGAAGACAAGAAAAGAATAGAATTCTTACAAAAAGAAAAATGAAATGAGAGAACATGAAAATATTCTTCTTTCTTTGAAAAACTACTCTAATTTCATTAGAGGACAAAAATTGAAGAAAAGAAATTAATTATCTCAACTCTAAAAAAACAGAAAAAGATGATAAAGAAAAAAATTATTTTAGAAGAAAAAAAGACTCAATAGCCTAGTATCTCAAAAAAACAAATTACTCAAAAAAAGATATTATATCTGAGAAAAAAATCATTGAAAAAAATTCAAAAAAATCTTGAGATAGAATACAAACTTGATGATTTTTAAAAAAAGAACTACATAATATAAAAAAAGAAGTAGTCAATGAAGAAGAAACTGCATTTAGAATTAAATACATCGATAACAAAGTACGAAATATTTTCGTGGTATCTCTACTTTATCTTAAAGCATTTATTTCTAAAAAAATATTTTTCAGAAAAAAATGTAGAAGACTATGATAAAATTAATAGAATCTCTAAAAAAATATTAAAGTTAAAATTTCTACTTCATTTATTCTAGCAATAGCACTATCTATTTGTTTTCTTATTACATTGAAATTCATTTCTTCTTCTAAAGAACACTATGTAAGTTTTGGTGAAACAAATACTACAGCTGTCGATACTACCGAAGAAATGAAAAAACAAAAAGAAGCCGAAGAAAAAGCTAAAATTTTAGAAGCACAAGAGAAAGCAGAAGCTGCTCGTATAGACTCTGATGCACAAGATGAAGAAATAACTGCAAAACTTGCCGGAACATTCACATCTTATTCATTTGATGTAGATCGTCAAGTTACAGTAAACAAAAAAATTCATGCTTTCAAATCTGCTAGTTGGTCTGATCAAGGAGATGTTATTGAACCAGGTACTAAACTAACTGTTAACAAAATAGTATCTCCTGCCGGATATTTAATGTATCATATTTCATCAGGAGCCTTACAAGGACAATATATCACAGCAAATGAAAAATTTGTATCAGTGAACTCTAAAAACGATCAAATTGAAAACTTTATTTCTCGACCAGTAGCAATTAAATTCTTAGCTACACAAAATGTTTATTCTGATGAATCAGCTAGTAAAGTTCGTGTAACATTTGGTAGTGGAGCACAGCTGAACATTAATGGAATTGGAATATCTAATAATAGATTAATTTATTTTGTAACCGATGGATCATTTGTACCGGTTAATCCTATTCGTGTAACAGAAGTAAATAGAGAAGCTCCAAAGTCAAAAAACATCGATAACGAAAATAAAAACAGTTCTAATTCTCAGAACAACCAAGGGACTACTAGATAAAAACTTAAGGGACTGACCTGAAAAAACTAAATTTTAACAAAGTTTATATGAAAACTCATAGATACAGTGATTTATTGATAGATAAATCCACTCTATAAAAGCTTTCTAGATATCTAATAAACCACTACGGAGAGTGACTCTATAAAATCTTATTTCTTTGAAATTACGATTTTTGAGTCACTCCCTTTTTTCATGCTCCGAATTTATTACAGAACCAAAAAGAGAACATAGCTAAGCTACATTCTCTTTTTATATTATCTAATTTCTGCTCCATTAGGAATTTCAGCATTAATTTCAACTACTCGTAAGATACCATCTTTTTCTGCTGATAAAATCATTCCCTCACTTAATTCACCACATAGTTTAACTGGTTTTAAGTTAGCTACTACAGCTACTTTTTTACCTACTAATTCTGCTGGATCATAGTATTTTGCAATACCAGAAACTATTTGTCTTTGGTGATTTCCTAAATCAAGTTTGAATTTCAATAATTTTGAACTCTTCTTAACTTTTTCACATTCTAATACTTCTGCTACTCTTAAAGAAGTTTCAAAGAATTTATCAATTGTGATTTCTTCTGCAAGTTCAACATAAGTATCTTCTTTTTCTTCTTTTGATTCTGTTTCTAAGTTTTCAAGTGCCTTAGGTGACATTTGTTCTTTAATGTACTCTACTTCCACTTCTTTATCAAATCGTGGGAAAATTGGAGTTGGTTTTTCTACAACTTTCACAGTTCCATCAAATACTCCAAATGTTTTAGCAGATTCAAAGACTAATAAATCTTCTTTAATTCCTAATTGCTTAGCAATTTCTGCTGGAGCTTTTGTTAAAGCTGGTGCTATTAAAATTGTAGCTATACGAAGGCTCTCAGCTAGATAATTCATAACCTTATCTAGTTCAGATTGATTTGCTTCATCTTTTGCTAAAATCCATGGCGTAGTTTGATCAATATATTTGTTAGTTCTAGAAATGAATTTCCAAACTGATTCTAAAGCTTTTGAAAACTGCATATTTTCCATATACTCTTCATATTCTTCAATAACTTCTTTTGATAAAGCTATTAATTCTTTATCAAATTCTGTAGTTGGTGCAACAAATTTTGGAATTACTCCACCACAGTACTTATTAATCATAGAAATAGTTCTATTCAATAGGTTTCCTAGGTCATTTGATAAATCTGAGTTAATTCTGTCAATGAAACTTTCAGGTGTGAAAATACCATCTTGTCCGAATGGAACTTCACGTAGTAAGTAATAACGTGCTGAATCTAATCCATAACGCTCTATTAACATATATGGATCTACTACATTTCCTTTTGATTTACTCATTTTACCATCTTTCATTAATAACCAACCATGAGCGAAGATTTTCTTAGGTAACGGTAAATCTAATGCCATAAGTAGTATTGGCCAATAAATTACGTGGAAACGTACGATTTCTTTACCTACTACTTGAACATCAGCTGGCCAGTATTTGTTAAATAGCTCTTCACTTTCACCAGTTGCATATCCTAATGCAGTAATGTAGTTGACCAATGCATCAATCCAAACATATACAACGTGTTTTGGATTTGATTTTACTTTTACTCCCCAGTCGAAAGTTGTACGAGTAACCGCTAAATCTTCTAATCCTGGTTTAATGAAGTTATTAAGCATTTCATTTTTTCTACTTTCAGGTAAAATGAATTCTGGGTGCTCATCATAGTATTTAACTAATCTATCAGCATATTTACTCATTTTAAAGAAGTAACATTCTTCACTAACTAATTTTACTTCGTTCCCACTTGGTGCTATACCACCAATCATATTCCCTTCTTCATCTCTGAAAACCTCTTGAAGTTGAGTTTCCGTGAAATACTCTTCATCACTAATTGAATACCAACCTTTATATTCTCCAAGGTAAATATCCCCTTTTTCAACTAATTTATCGAAAATTTCAGCAACTGCTCTTTCATGATAGTCATCTGTTGTACGGATAAACTTGCTATAGTTAATATCCATAGCTTCCCATAATTTTTTAATGTCCTTAATCATTTCATCAACATAAGCTTGTTCTGAAATACCTTTTTCTTGAGCTTTTTGTTGAATTTTTTGACCATGTTCATCTGTACCTGTTAAAAAGTATATATCATATCCACTTAATTTTTTATATCTTGTTAAAGCGTCACACGCTACTGTTGTATACGCATGCCCTATGTGTAAGTTACCACTTGGGTAATAAATAGGAGTTGTAACATAAAATGTTTTTTTAGTCATCTTACAACCATCCTCACTTTCATTTCAATTTTTTAGTTAATATACATTACTATTGTACCATATATTTGAGGCTATTGCATGATTTTTTATCATTTTTTTTCAAATTTAAAAGTTCTTTGTATAAAAAAATACAGCTCGTTTATAATTCAAAACTTATCTTTGAATTATAAATAGCTGTATCCTCTATTTAAGTATTCTTCTTAAAAATACTATAATTAAATTATAAATCTAGTAAATTTCTTCCTACGCCATTGAATAATTACCACTATTTTTTTGCTAATTTTGCTATCTCCACTATAGTATCAGCAGCTTTTTTCATATGTTCTAAACAACTAAATTCATATTGTCCATGGAAATTTTCTCCCCCAACGAAGATATTTGGCGTTGGGATTCCCATATATGAAATTTTAGAACCATCTGTTCCTCCACGAATTGGAATAATAATAGGTGTTACTCCTACATTTTTTATAGCTTGTTCTGCTACATCAACACAGCGTTTATCTTTTTTAATTACATCACCCATATTGTAATATTGATCGAATAATTCATATTCAACTACATTACCATATTTTTCATTAATTTTCGCTGCTACTTGTTCTGCAAATTTCTTACGCGCTTCAAATTTTTCTTTATCATGGTCACGAATAATATATACCATCTCCGCTTCTTCAATTCTAGCTTGCATATTATGCAATAAATAGAATCCTTCATATCCTTCTGTGTGTTCAGGAACTTCTTTTTCTGGGAACAATGAAGCTAATTCTGCAGCAATCGTATTGGCATTTTTCATTTTACCTTTTGCTGTACCAGGATGAACACTCACACCAGTAATTTTATAAGTAATTTGTGCAGCATTAAAGCTTTCATACTCAAGTTCACCAAGAACTCCACCATCCATAGTGAAAGCATAATCTGTTGCAAAACCTTTAGCATCGAAATGATCTGCTCCACGCCCTATCTCTTCATCAGGACCAAATGCAATACGAATATCACCATGTTCAATTTCAGGATGTTCACTTAAATACTTAATTGCTTCTACTATTTCAGTAATTCCAGCCTTATCGTCAGCGCCTAGTAAAGTCGTCCCATCCGTAGTAATTAAAGTTAAACCTTTATAATTGCTTAAATTAGGAAACTCAGCTTTACTCATTACAACATTTAATTCTTTATTTAAAACGATGTCTTCACCATCATAATTCTCAATTACTTGTGGATTAATACCTTCAACATTAAAATCTGCAGTATCCACATGTGAAATAAATCCAATTCTATCATATGGTTTATCAGTATTAGCCGGTAACGTTGCAGTTAAAAACCAGTTTTCCTCATTTAATTCTATGTCACTAAGATTTAATTCTTCTAATTGTTCTTTTAACATGCGTAAAAAATCTTTTTGCTCTGGAGTAGATGGAATAGTCGTACTAGCAGCATCAGATCTAGTCTTAAAGTTAACATATCCTAAAAAACGTTCTAACATAGTTTCATATTTCATTATTCTTCACCTCATTTGTATTTTTCTTTTATTATAATATAATTTTTTTATCAAAATGTAAAGATTATAAAAAATTATATTAAAAAAACATCATTCCAAAAATAACTTTTTTTCAAAATGATAAATGATGCTTAATATATTTATTTATTTGTGATACAATTACTTATGTATTCTAATTTCATATTAGATATTAGTAAAATAAATTTTAAGGAGAACTTTTTCATGCAAGAAGTTATGAATTATAAAGATACTAGAATTGAGAATTTCCACACTATCTATCCAAACCATATGAACAGACACGATACACTATTCGGTGGACAAACCCTATATTGGCTTGATGATGTACAAGGTTTAGTAATACGTAGATATACATACCTACCCTTCTTTACTGCAAGTATTGATACTTATCAATTTTTAGATGTTGTCCACAGACACGAGGCATTAATTATTGATAGTTATGTGTCAAGAGTCGGTACTAGAAGTGTTGAAATTTTTGCAGAACTAAGTGCATTTAACCATGAAACTAGACACACTCGTTTAGTTGGTATTTGTTTCTCAACATTCGCAATAAATAAAGAGACAGTTCTTGAAAAACCTTTACCAAAAGTTGAATACACAGATGAAATTTCAAAATTCGTAAGCTCTTCTTATGCAGACAGACAAAGCGGTAAACTTTCAGCTCGAGAATTCTGTAAAGAGTATCTAAAATATTACAATAAGTAAAAAAAGAAGTGAGATTTTTCTCACTTCCTTTTTATTCTATTAGTCAATTGAGTAAAGTAGTTCTAATACTTTCTCTTCAAATTTAACTAATTTTTCTTCTGCAACTCTCTTATCTGCATCTTTAACATAGATATAAAGTTTTACTTTTGGTTCTGTTCCACTTGGACGTAATGTGTACCAAGACTCATCTGAATAACTGAATTTAACAGCATCAGTTTTTTCGATTTCAATAGCTTTTTCTTCACCTGTAGCAACAGTTTTTTCTTTTTGTACTAAGTAGTCAGTAATCGCTACTACTTCACTTCCTGCGATTTCACGAGCAAAGATTTCACGATATTTCTCCATCATTCGTTTAATTCTTTGAGCACCTGCTGCTCCTTCTAAAACGATTGAGATAGTTTTATCTAGGTAGTAACCATATTTTTCATAGAAACCATCAAGTACATCTACCAATGTTTTACCTTGTGTTTTGTAGAATGCTGCAGCTTCTACTAATAACATAGCAATAGTTACACCATCTTTATCACGTAGGAAAGTACCAACGTTATATCCGATACTTTCTTCATATCCCATTACATAGTTTTTCTCGCCAGTTACATCCCATTCATTTGGTAATGCACAAATATTTTTGAATCCAGTAAGAACGTCAATTACTTCTACACCGTATTCTTTACAAAGCGGTTCAACCATTTTAGATGTTACGATAGATTTAACTAATACTGGATTTTCTGGCAGTTTGTTTTGTTTCGCAAGATTTTCAATAACATATTGAACTAATACTGCTCCAGCTTGGTTACCGTTAAGAGAAACTACTTCGCCATTGTGAACTACTTCTACAGCAAGACGGTCACAGTCAGGGTCAGTTGCGATAATTACATCTGCATTAACTTCTTTAGCTAATCTTTCACCATATTCAAATGCTGCAGTGTCTTCTGGATTTGGATATTCAATTGTTGGGAATGTTCCATCTGGATCTTTTTGTTCTTCAACGACATGAACATTTGAATCCACGACGAGCAAGAACCGTTGTTACAGCTTTGTATCCTGCCCCGTTTAATGGAGTATAAACTACTGAAATATTTTTATCAATATTTTCATCATTAATTGCACAATTTAAAGATTCTCTATAGAACTCTTCGTCGATTTCTTGTCCGATATAAACTAATAATCCTTTTTCTTTAGCTTCTTCTTCTGTTAAAGTAACATAGTTATCGAAGATATCCATTGAATTAATATACTCTAAAACTTTATCACTTATATCAGATTTAATTTGAGATCCTTCTTGCCAATAAACTTTATATCCATTGTATTCTTTAGGATTGTGACTTGCAGTAATGTTAATACCGCTAGCTGTTCCTAAATAACGAACTGCGAATGATAATTCTGGGGTTGGACGCAAGTCCTCAAATAAGTATGCCTTAACTCCATTACTAGCCATTACTAATGCTGCCAATTTTGCAAATTCTTTTGAGAAAAGACGTGGGTCATGAGCAATAGCAATACCTTTTTCTTGTAAGCCGTTGTCGATAATAGTTTGTGCTAACGCTTTTGTAGCACGAGCAATAATGAATCTATTCATTCTATTAGAACCCATTCCTACTTTCCCACGTAATCCTGCAGTTCCAAATTCTAATTCTTTATAGAATCTATCTTCTTTTTCAATTTCATCATTAGCTACACTTTTTAATTGAAGTTTTTCTTCTTCAGTTAGAGCTGAGCTATTCAACCATTTTTCATATAATTCTTGATAGTTACTCATATAATATTACCTCTAAATTCCTAATTTTATGCTAAATCTAAAGCAATTTCCATCATTTTCGTAAATGCTGTTTGTCTTTCTTCTGGAGTAGTTTCTTCACCAGTTACTAATGAATCACTAACTGTAAGAATTGTTAAGGCATTAACTCCAGCTGCTGTTGCATTTGCATAAAGTGCTGTACTTTCCATTTCTACAGCTAATACTCCCATTTTAATCCAGTTCTCCATAGCTTTTTCATCAGCATTATAGAAAATTTCACTACATAAAATATTTCCAACGTGTACTGCTTGGCCCATTTCTTGTGCTCTGTTGTAAGCTTTAATAATAAATCAAATGAAGCAGTTAAACTGTAGTTTCCTGGAATGTTATATTGGTGCATGTAGTTTGAGTTTGTTGAAGATCCCATTCCTAAAATTACATCATATAATTTTACTTCTGGTTGTAGTGCTCCACATGTTCCAATTCTAATTAAATTCTTAACCCCAAAAGTGTGAATTAATTCATAAGAATAAATACCGATACTAGCTGGTCCCATACCTGTTCCCATTACAGAAATCTTTTTACCTTTATATGTTCCAGTATATCCTAGCATACCACGCACTTCATTAAAACAAACTGCATCTTCTAAAAATGTTTCCGCAATGAATTTCGCTCTTAAAGGATCCCCTGGTAAAAGAATCGTTTCGGCGATTTCTACTCCATTTGGTTTAATATGTGGTGTTTGTTTATGTGACATCAATTAGTCCCCCTGTAAATATATTAATAACTTTATTATACCTTTTTTTCTTATCTTAAACAAGAGATATTAAAAAAATAATTATCTATATTTTCTATTAAATATTCTGAAAACAACGACTTTCTTCTAACATTTTATTATATACTTCTTCCTTATAACACACATCCCCTTATAAGCAACTCTTTTAATTAATATAATTATATTAACTCTTTTTCAGAAAATAATTAACACTTAATTTTATCGTTTTCATAACTTTTTATAATATTCATTTATGTTATTATGTATTATTTATTGAAAAAAATAATTATATAAAAATTGAATATCAATAGTATTTTAAGCTATTTTGTTATATAATTAGTGTTATAAAATAAATAAATTAGAAAGAGGTTTTTTTATGTTACAATTAGCTGTCTTTTTACCAGTAATTGCGATGTTTTTTTCGTACCTTTTTAAGGAAAAAAACTTCAAAAACCATCCATACTGGAAAATTTGTTATAGTTGTGCCATTAATACTGTTTGGGTATTTTGTTTCAAATATTAAGAATATCTATTCAGGTGGAGCAATCTATAAGAAACTAGCATTTGTTTCTAACGTAGGACTTGATATCAACCTAAATCTTGATGGTTTATCACTTCTATTCTCATTACTAATTACAGGAATTGGTACTCTAGTAATACTATATTCATGTTACTATATGAGTATTACAGATGAAAAATTACATAAATTTTACATATTTTTACTAATATTCATGTCAGCCATGTTAGGTGTCGTTTTATCTGACAACATGCTTAGTATGTATATGTTCTGGGAGATGACATCTGTTTCTTCTTTCCTATTAATTAGTTACTGGCACGAAAATGATACATCTAGAAAAGGAGCTCTAAAATCGTTGATTATTACTGTCTTTGGTGGGGTCCTAATGCTAGCAGGAATTTTCGTTTTAAATAATATTACCGGAAGCTTTAATGTTAGTGAAATTATTGAATTTACTAAAAACCATGGATACAACGATAAATATGTAGTAGCGATGATTCTTATAATATTTGGTGCATTTACAAAATCAGCACAGTTTCCATTCCATATTTGGTTACCCGATGCAATGGCTGCACCTACACCAATCAGTAGTTACCTACACTCAGCTACAATGGTTAAAGCTGGAATCTATCTATTATTAAGAATTGGAATTGTATTCTCATTTACTTCTTCATTTGCTAATATTCTTATCATTTTTGGGACTATTACTATGCTAATAGGTTCTATTTCTGCAATATTCCTAAAGATTTAAAAGGAATTCTTGCATATTCAACTATTAGCCAGCTTGGTATGATGACTCTTATGATAGGTATAGCTAACCTTGGTCTATACAACGATAATCACTACGTTTATACATTCGCATTCTATGCCGTATGTTTCCATATTATTAACCATGCAGCATTTAAAGCAAGTTTATTTATGATTACTGGTATTATCGATCATTCATTCCATTCACGTGATATCGAAAAACTTCGTGGTATCAGAAGATATATGCCACTTAGCTTTATATTAAGTATTATCGCTGGGTTCTCTATGGCAGGAATCCCACCTTTAAGTGGATTCTACTCAAAAGAATACTTCTTAACAGTAGTTTATGGATTAACACAATCGAGTATGCTATATATGATTATCGTAATAGCTGTAGTTATTGGAGCTTTAGGGACTGCTATTTATTCATTAATATTAGCATTCAAACCGTTCCTAGGTAAATTCGATAATTCTATAATGGGGAATAAGAAATTACATCTTCCAAGTAATGGTATCTTTATATCTCCAATAATACTTGTAGTCTTCGTAATTATTAATACATTCATAAAAGATTACATAGTTATTCCAGCACAACAATCTGCGCTAGCTGTAAAAACAACTAATAACGAAGTAATTACTCATATCCATCATGATAGTTTCTTCTCGATAGAACTTCTTACTTCTATTATTGTTATCATTGCAAGTTTTGTAGTTTACAAATTATTTGCAAGTGAAAATAGAATCTATAGTATAAACCCTACTATTATTTCTATTCATGGAGCATATAATAACTTAGGTAACTTATTACACAAAGTAAGTGGTACACTTCATGATACATTTGTTACAAACCAACTTAGAAGAAATATGAGTTATATCTTTGTAGTGTTATCAGCAACTATTATTGGTGGTTACTTTGCAATTGGTAGACCTATGTTAATTAATAACTTTTCTATAATTCACTACATGAATATTTTCATAGGACTATGTATAATCGTGTGCTGTGTCGCTCTAACTACAGTGTATAATAGGCTAGTACTTATTATCCTTTCTTCTGGAATTGGATTTATGATGACTGCGCTATATGTTACATTTAGAGCACCAGACTTAGCAATGACACAATTTGTAATTGAATCAATTTCTACTATTATTTTCTTAATAGCATTCATTCTATTAACTGATAAAACAAAACAAGTAGAAAAACAAAGTTTTAAACTTACTAATGCAATAATTGCAGCACTAACTGGTATTAGTTTTACAATCGTAGGACTTGTATCTTACGCTTATAAAAATCCATCAGAAATTAGTCAATTTTATTTCGATAATGTTGTCGCATCTGGTGGTGGAAACATAGTAAATGTTATTATCGTCGACTTTAGGGGATTTGATACCCTATTTGAAATCACGGTTATGACAATGGTAGCATTAATCATCTATGCTATGTTTAAAATAATTAAACGAGGAGGACCTAAAGATGAAAACTAATGATGTGATTTTAAAATCATTATCCGCAATTATTTCAGGATGTATATTTTTACTTTCGCTTAGTTTGTACTTTGGTGGGCACTTCCTTCCAGGTGGTGGTTTCGTCGGAGGACTCCTTTGTACAATGGCATTAGCTCTAGCAATGTTTACATATGGAATAGATAGAGTCAATAAACTTCTTCCTATTAATTATGTATATGTAACTGCTATTGGATTACTTTTTTTCTATTGGTACGGCATTTAGTGGTGTTGTAGTCGGAAAAAATTTCTTCAAACATCATTTCACTCACATTCACGTTCCAATAATGGGAGAGATGGAATTACATACAGCTGCAATATTCGACTTAGGTGTATATTTTATAGTTGTCGGAGTTCTTATGTCGGTAATTTTAGCTTTTGGAAAGGATGGTAAATAATGGAATTTTATATGATTATCTTATGTGGTATTCTTGTTGGATTTGGTGTTTACCTTATGCTTTCTAAGAGTATGATGCGAATAATAATTGGGGTCGGTCTTTTTGGACATGCTGCTAACCTTATTATACTTATCGCAGGTGGTTTATATGATGGAGATATACCTATTATTTCGGAATTAGGAAAAAATTATATAGACCCTATTCCAGCAGCACTTATTCTTACTGCCATCGTTATCGGATTCGCAGTAACTTGTCTTTTAATTTCAATCTACATTGCTAACTATAAACTAAAAGGAAGCGATAATGTAATTGATCTTGAAGATGTAGAAAATATGAAGGAGGAAAGAAATAATGCATAGTAATTTACCTGTTATACCAATATTTATCCCCCTTCTATTCGCAGCAATAACAGTATTATTTAGAAAAAGAATAGCAATGCAACGTTTATTAACAACATTGGCTACACTACTAGTCTTAGCATTTTCTATATTCAATATCTATATGGTAAACAAACACCAAATACTAATATTAGAAATGGGGAACTGGGCTAGTCCATTTGGTATTACTTTAACATTAGACGGACTTAATAGTGTTCTAGTTACAACATCTTCAGTTGTATTTCTTGCAACATTATTATATTCATTTAAAACAATTAATAAAGTTCGAGAACTTAGTTTCTTCTATCCTGGATTCTTATTAATCATGGTCGGAATAAACGGAGCTTTCACTACAGGCGATATATTTAACCTTTTCGTTTTCTATGAAATCTTACTTATGTCATCTTACTTACTACTATTAGTAGGTATTAATAAAGAACAACTTAAATCTTCTATTAGTTATGTGCTAATGAATGTCTTTGCTGGTAGCTTATTTGTTATTAGTATTGGATATCTTTACACAATTGTTGGCAGCTTAAATATGGCATACATATCTCAAACAATCTCATCGATGGCTGATCGTCGTGGATTATACCTTGTTGGAGCTGTAATGATATTTGTGTTCTGTATGAAGGGTGCTCTATTCCCACTATTCACATGGATGAATAGATCATACGCAGCACCGCCAATTGCAATCTCAATAATCTTTGGAGCATTGCTAACAAAAGTTGGTCTTTACTCAATAATTAGAACGTATGGATTATTCTATTACGAATCAAACTTCATTAAGTCTTATATATTAATACTTGGAACAGTCTCAATCATAGCCGGTTGTATCGGGGCTATCTACCAAAAAGATTTAAAACAAATAGTAATTTTTAATATCGTAATTTCTCTTGGAGTTATGGTATGTGGAACTGCAACACTGAATACTTTCGGTGTTAAAGGTGCTTTATTCTATGCGGTAAACGACATACTACTGAAAGCTGCATTATTCATAGTTGTCGGATTAATAATTTACGTTAGTGGAGTCAAACATCTCCAAAAATGTGGATTAATCAATAAATATCCTCTTCTTGGTTGGACATATTTTATTATAGTTCTGTCATTAGCAGGGGTTCCACCATTCAGTGGATTCTACGGTAAAGCACTAATAATTAAAGGTTTAATTACAAATAATAATACATTTATTGCTATATTAGTAGCATTATCTGGATTAGTTGTATTTACTCTTTAATCAGAATATTCTTAAATGTATTCTACGATAATATCAATAAGAGTTTAATTTTAAAACCTCTTCCAAAAGGTGTCCAAATTCCTCTTATTGCTATCGTAGCAATAGCACTTATTATCGGAGTAAGCACTAATCTATTAGATGGTTTCTTCGATAAAGGTATACAGATGGTACTAAATCCTCAACACTATATCGACTTAGTACTTAAGAAAGGAGCATAATTATGGCACTACAATTTTTAATTAATATATTAGTTGGTGTAGTATGGACGTTCTTTTCAGGTAACTATAATTCTGAATATTTTGCAGTCGGATTTTTCTGGGGGATGGTGCTACTATTCATCTTTAGAAAAACATTTGCAAAAAACATTCTAAGAGATCAACTTTACTACATTTATGTTTATAAATGGATAAAATTAATCTTAATGTTCTTGTTTGAATTATTAAAAGCAGATATAAATGTTTTAAAATTAATGTTCAAAAAAGATCTTGATGTTAACCCTGTTATTTTTGAATACCCTTTAGAAGTAACAAAAGACTGGCAAATTACACTACTTGCCAATATGATAACTTTAACACCAGGTACACTTACAGTCAATGTTAGTCATGATAATAAAACACTTCATATTCATTGCCTTGATACTGATGATACTCCTGGTGAGATTGAAGGTATAAAAAATAGTTTTGAAAAAGCAATACTGGAGGTTGATTTAAATGGATAAAGTATTAGACTATTCAATTTTACTAGGTATATTCGCTAGTATTGCCATGATATTTTTCTTATTAATTTATATCGTAAAAAAACCGAGCATATTCGATAAATTAATAGCTAGTGATCTACTTGCTATGCCGCTGATGTGCTTAATAGTTTTAGTTAGTATGTACTACAAAACTTTCTCTTATATTTCACTTATACTTATCATAGCTATTATATGTTTAGTAGGTACAGTTGTTACTGCTAGATTCTTAGCTAAAAAGGAGGTCTTTAGTGATGATACTAAATAATATTTTAGACATTATTATTATACTTCTAATTTTAGTCGCAGTAATAGCAATGCTATCCACGGTAATAGGATTTATTAGATTGCCAGATGAAATAACTAAAATACATGCCGCAGGAGTTACTGGATCTTTCGCTGTGGAATTAATTCTTATTGCTGGCTTCGTTTACTTCTATCGTTATCTAAATGTATTTGAATATAAATTTTTATTAGCAATAGCATTCTTATTCTTAGCAGCACCTGTTTCAGCTCACATGATATCTATAAGTGCAATAATATACAATAAACATGTATATTCTAAAAATAATAAAGATGAAGCTAAGAAGGTATTAGACGATATTGAAAAATTAAATAAATAAACTAGTCTGAGGAATGATTAACGAAAATCGTTCCTCTTTTTTCATACTAAAACAAATATACCATTTAATCTTATCTATTAAAGATAAAATATATAGACAGTTAAGCAATATAATGCTTTCATATCCTTCTAATGTCTCCTAAACCTTGACTTATTTCCTTTTATATAGTAATATTCATATAGATTATAAAACAAGGAGTCATTTTTTATGAGAAAATATTTTGGAACTGACGGTATTCGTGGTATCGCAGGTGAATCACTAACAGCCGATTTGAGTTTTAAAGTAGGTAAAGCTCTAGGTAAATTACTTACTGAAAAAAAAGAACATCCAAAAGTAGTAATTGGTAGAGATACTAGAATTTCATGTGATATGATTGAGCACGCACTAACAGCAGGGCTTACTAGTACAGGTGTCAACGTAATGACAGTTGGTACTATACCTACTCCTGCAATTGCTTATTTAACAAAAACTATTGAAACAGATAGTGGCATTATGATTTCTGCTTCACACAATCCTTATCAAGATAATGGAATTAAAATTTTTGGTCCTGATGGATTCAAACTTACAGATGAACAAGAACTAGAAATCGAATCATTAATTGATAATTCTGAACAAATTAAAAATGCTAGCTTTGAAAAAATAGGAAAAATATATGGCGGTCACGAATTAAGCCAAAAATATGTTCAACACATTAAACAATCAATCCCTGGAGATTTATCAGATATTAAAATTGCATTAGATTGCGCTAATGGTGCAACAACTAGTGTAGCCCCATTCATTTTTGGAGATTTAGAAGCTGATATAGAAACTATAGGTTGCCAACCAAACGGTATCAATATTAACGATAATGTAGGTTCTACAAAAATTGAGACAATTTCTGCATTCGTAAAAGAAAATAACGTTGATGTAGGATTTGCCTTTGACGGAGATGGTGATAGAGTTTTAGCCGTTGATGCTAAAGGAAATATTGTTGATGGAGATAAAATTATGTTCATTCTTGCAAAACACCTTAAAGAACAAGGTGAATTAAAAGATAACATGGTAGTTTCTACGGTAATGAGTAATATTGGTTTCTATAAAGCCATAGAAGAAAATGGATTACAATCCGTTAAAACTGCAGTCGGTGATAGATATGTTGTTGAAGAAATGCGAAACAACAATTATTCACTAGGTGGTGAACAGTCAGGACATATCGTTCTAATGAACTACGCTACAACTGGTGATGGAATTCTTACTGCTGTTAAACTTGCTAACATTATTAAAACATCTGGAAAATCTCTAGAAGAGTTAGCTTCAGAAGTTAGTATCTATCCTCAAAAATTAGTAAATATTAAAGTAGTTGATAAAAAGGCTGCAATGGAGGATTCTGAAGTTCTAGCTGAATGTGAAAAAGTTGAAAAAGAACTTGAAGGCAATGGTCGTATCTTACTACGTGCTTCTGGTACAGAAAATCTTATTCGCGTTATGGTAGAAGCTAGCAGCGATGAGCTAACTGATAAATATTGTGAACAAGTTGCTAAAATTGTTCGCGAAAAATTCGAAATAAAAATAAATATTTTTTTCAAATAAAAAGAAGTTAGAATTTAAAAACCTAACTTCTTTTTCATTTTCTGTATTCCCTTAACATACAATTGTATAAATTATTAAACAATAAAGATAACCTTATAGCCCTAGATGGATAATTTTAATATAAATTTATATCTTAAACATTTTTTTATATTTAGTTCTAATATTTTTTTATTATTATATACTTAATATTACATTAATTTTTTTCTTTATATGCAAACAGCGTATTTAAAATGTATTTATATACACAAGATTTTTACATCTTTACAGTAAAAAAATACTTAAGGTATTTTTTTACTGTAATAATAGTATTATTTATAGTTTTAATACAAAAATATACGGTGTGTTATTATCAAAATTTTTAATCTTTTTTTATCTAAATCGATTTTTCTTTAATATTTTTACAAAAAAATATCAATTTTTTAAAAAAATATTCTATTTTCCTCTTGTTTTTTTGTATATACTTCTGTTATACTTATAAATGAAGTAATTATTATATTACTTCATATGTTCTTTTATTATAAGTCTCCCTAGCTTATAATAAAGACTTTTCATATTTACTCCCTTATTTCTACCTTACAATATTTTTTTTGTAAGGTAGGTTTTTTTATTTCCTGAAAACTTTCAATTTTAAACTAAATAATTATTATTTTTTTCTGTATATATTTAGCTATATACAGGTTTTTTTCTGAATACAACAAAATTTACTTGACTTATTTTTCTTTCCTAAGGTAAACTTTAATGTATAAACACAAAATAAAACAAGAAGGGACAAGTATGATAAAGATAGAAAATTTAAATGTTACCTATAACCAAACTCCTGCCCTTTCTAATATTAATTTAGAAATAAAAGGACCTGGTATTACAGGTATAATAGGGCCTAACGGTGCTGGTAAATCTACCTTAATAAAAGCCGTTTTAAATATAATACCCTCGACTGGTATTTCGAAAATTGATGACAAGATTGCAAGAGAAAATCTTGACAATGTTGCTTACGTCGAACAAAAAATAAATATTGACTACAACTTTCCAATAAAAGTTAGAGAATGTGTTTCTCTTGGCTTATATTCTAAGATTGGAATACTAAAAAAATTAAAAAAATCTGATTGGCAAAAAGTTGATGAAGCCTTAAAGTTAGTAGGTTTAGAAAAATTCTCTAATAGACAAATTAGTGAACTATCTGGAGGACAGTTTCAACGTGTGTTGATAGCTCGTTGTCTTGTACAAGACGCTAAATATATATTCTTAGATGAACCTTTTGTTGGTATCGATTCAGTAAGTGAGGAGATTATCATGAATACACTTAGAAATCTTCGTGATAAAGGACATACAATATTAATAGTACACCACGACTTAAGAAAAGTTCATTCATATTTCGACACTGTACTTCTTCTTAATAAAGAAATTATTGCATACGGTGGTACAGAAGAAACTTTCACAAGAGAAAACTTAACTAAAGCATATGGCACTGATCTATTCTTTATGGGAGGTGGCACTAATGATTAAAGAGTTTATTGATGGACTTTATAGTTTTCATTTCTTACAAAATGCACTTATTACTGCCATTGTTATTGGGATAGTTGCAGGTGCTGTAGGATGTTTTATAGTACTTAGAGGTATGTCCCTTATGGGAGATGCAATCTCTCACGCAGTTCTTCCTGGAGTAGCTCTATCATTCATTTTAGGAATTGATTTCTTTATAGGTGCGATTGTATTTGGACTATTAGCATCAATTATCATAACATTCATCAAAGGAAATTCAATTATTAAAAGTGATACTGCTATTGGAATTACATTCAGTTCATTCCTAGCATTAGGTGTGATTTTGATAAGTGTTGCAAAAAGTTCTACAGACTTATTCCATATCTTGTTCGGTAACATATTAGCAGTACAAGATATCGATATGTACATTACAATTGGAGTAGGAGTATTCGTACTTTTAGTTATTAAGTTATTCTTCAAAGAATTACTACTAACTTCATTTGATGAATTATTAGCTAAGGCTATGGGAATGAGAGTTAACTTCTATCACTATCTACTAATGATATTATTAACTCTAGTATCTGTTACAGCAATGCAAAGTGTTGGAACAATTCTGATTGTAGCTATGCTAATTACACCTGCTGCTACTGCATATCTATACGCTAACAGCCTAAAAACAATGATATTTTTATCATCTACAATCGGTGCAACTTGCTCAGTACTTGGATTATTCATCGGATACTCATTCAATATTGCAGCTGGATCTAGTATCGTATTAACATCTGCTATTGTTTTTGCAATAAGTTTCTTTATTGCTCCAAAACAACGCTTTGTTAAACATAAAAAATAATATAATTTTGGTAATAACATACAAATAATAAAGTAGTATTAATCTAATTAAATATAAATACCCCTTTAAATAAACTCATTAAAAAAATAAAAATACTTCCAAAAATGAGTTTATTTAGAGGAGTTATTACGGAGTTTTTTTAATTGATAATGATTATTATTAGTTATGTAAATCTATTTTATTTTTGTTTTTACAAATAAATAATAAAGGAGGCCTATAATATGAAAAAATTAGGTTTTAAAAAATTAAGTTTCCTAGCGCTTATTTTTACTCTAGCCGTTGGACTTTTTGCCTGTTCTAGCGCTAAACAAGGTTCTAGTTCTAACGAAGCTACAAAATTAAAAGTAGTAGCAACTAACTCTATTATCGCCGATATTACAAAAAATATTGCCGGCGATAAAATTGATTTACACAGTATCGTACCAGTTGGTCAAGATCCACACGAATACGAACCACTTCCTGATGATGTTAAGAAAACATCTCAAGCTAATCTTATCTTCTACAACGGTATTAACTTAGAAACTGGTGGTAACGCTTGGTTTACAAAATTAGTTCAAAATGCTAAAAAAGAAGAAAATAAAGATTACTACGCTGTTAGTGAAGGTGTTGATGTAATTTACCTTGAAGGACAAAACGAAAAAGGTAAAGAAGACCCTCACGCTTGGTTAAATCTTGAAAATGGTATTATCTACGCTAAAAACATTGCTAAACAATTAGAAGCTAAAGATCCTAAAAACAAAGACTTCTACGAAGCAAATCTTAAAACTTACGTAGAAAAACTTTCTAAATTAGATAAAGAAGCTAAAGATAAATTCAACAACATCCCTAAAGAGAAAAAAACAATCGTAACTAGTGAAGGATGCTTCAAATACTTCTCTAAAGCATATGATGTACCTTCAGCTTACATTTGGGAAATCAATACTGAAGAAGAAGGAACTCCAGATCAAATTAAAACTCTAGTTGAAAAATTACGTAAAACTAAAGTACCTTCTCTATTCGTAGAAAGTAGTGTTGACGAGCGCCCAATGCAAACAGTATCAAAAGATACTAATATTCCTATTTACGAAAAAATCTTCACTGATTCAATCGCTGAACCAGGACAAAACGGAGATAGCTACTACAGCATGATGAAATGGAACTTAGATAAAATTTCTGAAGGTTTAGCTAAATAATTACTCCTAAAACAACTCCCTGTATAAATATACAAGGAGTTGTTATTTTTATTCCATCATAATTTTTTTTAACATTTAAACCTTTTATCTTATTACTATAGTATAAAAATAAAGATTTCATATATTAATACAAATGCTATAAAACTACCAATTACTGAAATTAAATCAAAGTTATATGTTGTTTCGCTATCTAATTTTTCAGATAAAACTTTTAGTAATACTCTTATTAAAAAAATACTGATAAACTGTTCCTACAACAAAACCTATGTATGCTACTACTCTATAACCGGATAATACTATTTTTTTGAACATTCACTTTTTGAGAAGCCCATAATATTTAAAAATAGATATATTTTTTTATATTACTACTAGCAATCACTTCTAATGAAATTAATAATATTGATAACGATAATATTACACCTATTATCATCATCATAATTCTTATTGTTCCATCAACAAAATCTCTCATACCAAATGCCATTTGAATCATTGAAGAAAAATGATAATGCAGCAAAAAAATAACAAAAAAATAATAGGGTTTTATTACTAAATAATACTGTTGCTCTTAATTCTTTAAAAAAAGTTTTTTTATATTGTCTAATTCTTCTTTTTTTCTAATTTTTTTATTTATTGAATTTATTTGTTTAAGTAAGTTAATCGTTGGTACATTTAAATTAAAGAATACATAAACAATTGATATTACTAAAAAAACAATAGTGATGGTAATATAACCATTATTAATAAAAAGTTTAGGATGAAAGTTTATTGTAAGTTCAGATAATATATTATCTGTATTCCTACTTTCATAAAATTTCGGCATAAACAAATGTGAACTACCATAACCTAATAATGAACCCAAAAATACTAAAAATCCAAAAATAGAAAACTTAGATGCTATAAAGTTATTACTATAACCTTGAGCTTTTAATATTCCAATTTTTATGTTTAGAATCATCAATAAATTGTTTTATATAAAATATTAACATTACGGCTGCACTTATTGATAAGACAGTTCCTGTTATAATAACTACAAATTTAGAAACAATAAGCTGGGCATCATAGAACTTTTTCTGCATTATATTAAATCCCGTAATATCTAGGCCTTTCAAATCCAAATATAAGTTAGAAAATAGTGTAGTTATAAATACCGCACAAAAACTTACTATCACTACTGCAATTGCTTTTCTTAAATCTTTTAACTGAACTATCATATAATTACCACCCTATCTCTTCTACAGATTTAGGTTTATGGTTTTCTACAATTGAAGTTACTCTACCACTACCTACATGAATTATCTTATCTGCAAGTTCAGCAATATTCTCATTATGAGTTACCATTATCATTGTAAAGTTTGATTTATCTTTTAGTTTTAATAAGTACTCTAATATTTTTCTTCCAGTTTCCTCATCTAAAGCTCCTGTTGGTTCATCTAAAAACAGTACAGTTGGCTTCTTAGCTAATGCTCTCGCAATTGAAACACGCTGTTGCTCTCCTCCAGATAACTCATTAGGATATTTACTTAATTTATCTTCTAATCCTAAGTCCTTTATAATATCAACATACTCTTTATTATTCGCTAAATTAGCTCCTACTTTAACATTTTGCTCTACTGTTAAATTATTTAATAAATAATATTGTTGGAAAACAAATCCTATTTTGCCTTTACGAAACTTTGTTAATTGTTTTTCTGAGTAATCACTTATAGACTCATTATCATATACAACTTCTCCTAAATCTGACTTTTCTAAACCAGATAAAATATTTAATAATGTAGATTTCCCTGAACCTGAAGCCCCAAGTATAACAACAAATTCATTTTTATCAATTTTTAAATCTATTCCCCTTAAAACTTCTTGATCATTATATTTTTTCTTAATATTTTTTGCTGTAATCATTTAATCAATCTCCCTTAAATATTGTACTATTAAGCTTTTAGCTACTTCTGCCATGTACTCAATAATTTCAGACGGTGTAAAATTATATATTCCAGTAACTGTCAATGTTGCAATACCATGACTATATATAAATAAGTGCTCATAAAATTTTTTTGCATTTTCTATTGAAATTTTATACTCTTCATCTATAGACTCAATTACTGATCTATATTCATAATCTCGCATTGGAAGAAAATCTTTAAAACTTCCTACTTCTATACCTTTTTTCATAAATAACCACTGAAATAATTTAGGTTCATTTTTTTTGAAAATAATATATACTCTACTCCTAATCGTTTAAATGGACTATCATCTTTTAAAAGCTAAATTAACTTTTTTTCTGAAAAAAATATTTTCTGCAACAAACTTTGCTTCATCTTCTAAATTTTTTTCATATTAGAGAATAAACTAAATATTACTTTAGTAGATGACTCCAATTTTTTTGGCTAACTCTCTTGCAGTTAATGCTTCTATTCCATTTTCTCTTATAAAGTCTATAGTTACAGTCAAGACCTCTTCTTTTGTAAATTTAAATTTTGGTGCCATATTAAAACCTCCATCAATAGGTAACACTTGTTTCTTATTGTAAATTATTTTATGTGAAATGTCAACAGAAAAAAATTATTGAATTATTACGTGAAATTGTATACAATAAAAAGTAGAATAAAAATTAGGAGTTATTCATGAATATTATTAAAAATTTACCAACACCTATAGCAGGTTTAGCATTAGGTTCTGCTGCATTAGGAAATTTATTACAACCATATTCCTCTTCACTACAGTTATTATTTAATCTGTTATCTTTAATAATAATTGTACTTTTAACTATTAAGTTTACATTAGGATATGATGAACTAAAAAAAGAAATGGAAAATCCTGTTATAGCAACAGTACTGGCAACATACCCTATGAGCATTATGTTGCTTGCTTCATTTTCAAAAAAATATATTGGACTATTAAGCATACCAATATGGATAATTGGAATCTTTCTAGATTTTTGTGTTGTTTGTTATGCAATTTATATTTTTATTATAAAGAAAAGACATATAAGCAAAATCTATCCAACCTGGTTTATTACCTTTGTTGGGCCAGCTGTTGTAACAGTAACAGCAATAAATTATAACTTAGAAACGCTAGGATTAATTTACTTCTATTTTTCTTATATTAACTATTTAGTATTATTACCTTTTTGTTCTTTATAGAGTTTATAAATATAAACATTACAAGGATGGAGATTATCCTACTATTACTGTATTTTCAGCACCTGGTGGACTATTACTAGCCAGTTATATGATTGGTATTACACAAAAAAGCAATGTGATATTAGCAATACTAATACCACTTACAATATTATTGTTTATATTTGTCTTAATTCAATTACCATATCTACTAAAAAGAAAATTCTATCCTAGTTTTTTTCTGCTTTCACTTTCCCGTTGGTGATTTGCGCAATAGCATTTCAAAAAAACTGGTATTTACTATCAAATATCTGAATTTTTCTATTTTTGAATATTTTTAATTCATCTAACTGAATTACTGGCGATAATTATCGTAATATATGTATGGTATGGGTTTATTAAGAATTTATTTTATTCAAATTAACGTCAAAAAAGACACGATTAAGTTTAAACTTAACCGTGTCTTTTAACCTATTATAAAAGTTTATCTGCTTACTCTATAACTTCTTTGAAGTTCTCGATAACATCTTTTAACTCTAATTCTAAGATATAACTAATACCTTTTTCTTGCATTGTTACCCCATATAAAGTATCCATAGCTTCCATAGTTCCTCGTCTGTGGGTAATAACTAGGAATTGATTATTCTCTGAATAAACTTTTAAGAATTTAGCAAATCTATTAACATTTTCTTCATCTAGTGCCGCTTCCACCTCATCAAGAACTACAAATGGTGGATTTTTAACCTGCAATATTGCAAATAATAAACTTATTGCAGTTAAAGATTTCTCCCCACCTGATAATAATGAAAGGTTTTGAAGTTTTTTACCAGGAGGTGAAGCTTCAATTACTATTCCAGTATTTAATATGTCATTCGGTGATTCTAAAGTCATATCTGCATAACCACCTTTGAACAATTCTTTAAATATTTTATTGAAATTTTCAGCTACTTGAACAAATGTTGTTAAGAAACGTTCTTTTACTTCCTTATCAATCTCTGCAATAGTCTCTTCTAGTTTTTCTTTCGCTTCTACAAGATCGGTAATTTGCTCATTATAGAAATCATAACGTTCTTTGATTTCTTCAAACTCAGCAATAGCATTTAAGTTAATATTACCTAACTCTACTATCTCTTTACGAAGTCTTACTACATCATTCTTATATGAAGGTACTTCTTCAATATTTTCAGCAGTTAATCTGTTTGATACACTCTCATATGTTACATTATAGTTAGTAACAAGGTTTTCTAGATATTCATCAATTTTAACTTCTATCTTCGTCTGTTCTACAGTTAATTTTTCAAATTCTGAAGTTTTTTGACGTAGACTTTCGTTATTTCTTTGTTGAGCTACGGTAATTTCTTTTTCGCGTTTGAATAATCCTGTTTTTTCCATATCAAGATCTGATAATAACGTCTTAAGCGTTGTTAATCGTTTGCCGCATTCAGCAATTATTTTAGAGTTATTTTCTAATATTTTTTGCTCATCTTCCTCACTTAAAGACTCCGCATCTTTAGACATTTCTAATCTTGTTAGTTGCTCATTTATATCTGTTATATCAGCTAATAGTGATTCTATTAACTCTAAACCATGCTTAGTTGTCTCTTCTAATTTTGATTTTTCAATCTTAAGCTCAGCAATTTTCTCTAAGAATAATTCCTCAGCACTTTGAGCATTTTGTTTCTTACTACTTTCCTCTTTGATTTTTTCATCAAGTTTTCGTAGCTCTACTCTAATTTTCTCAAGTTTTTGAGTTAATTCAATAATATTACTTGAGTCATCTTCATTGTCTTTAGATTCTAATAATTTCTTCTCATTAAATTCAATATTTGCCTTTACATCAGTAATTTCAGAGTTTTTGTGATTTATACTTAATTCTAATTGCTTAAGTTTTAAAATCGCCTCTTCTTTCTCAGATTTAGAGTTTAGAATTTCCTCCATTAGCTGTTGTTGTTGACTCTCTAATAAACTCTTCTCATTTACTAATTTCTCAATCTTTTCATTAATTTTGTCAAGATTCTGCACTAGCTCATCAAGTTCAGCCTTATGTTTAATAGATGAGTTATTATTTTTATTAATAGCACCACCAGTGATAGATCCACCACTATTGATGATTTGCCCATCAAGCGTAATAATTCTATTTCTAAAATTAATCTTACGTGCTATTCTATTGGCATTATCCATATTATCAACGATAATAACAAGCCCTAATAAGTGAGATATTATATTTTTGTACTCACTATCAACAGTTATTAGATTCTCAGCAATATTGATAAATCCTTCTTCATTTACAACTGTTCTATAAACATCACTCGCTATAGCTTTTGCTTTAATATTATTTAATGGTAAAAATGTAACTCTACCTTTATTAGTTTTCTTTAAGTGATTAATACACTCTTTAGCAACATTCTCATTTTCAACAATAATATTTTGTTGTGCTTGCCCTAAAGCAATATCAATTGCAACAGCATATTCGTTATCAAATCCTACAATATTCGCTACACTATTGTGAACACCAGCTAGAGCATCCTTATTAGCAAGAATTTCTTTTACTCCAATATTGTAAAAACTTAAATTATTAATCTGATCTTCTAAGAACTTCTTACGATTTTCAAGGTTACTCTTAAAATTGTATCCTGTGCGAATTTGTTCCTCGATATTTTTCCCGTTTGAACTAATTAAAATATTTTTTTCAACTAATATATCGAGTTCTTTTTGAAGATTAGCTAGCTGTTCATTTAGAACTTTTTGTTCTTCGGTAGCTGCTGCAAGCTCTTCTGTTTTTATACCTAAAACTTGTTTTTGTCTTTCTATATTATCTAGAATTTCTTTACTATTTTCATCAGCACTCTCTAGATTTTTCTTAGCAAACTCTATACTATTTTTCTAGTTTAGTTTCTTCATTTATTAAGCTATAATAGTTATCTTTTAATTCTTCTATTTTTCTTTCGATTAATTCTAATTTACTCTCTTCTCCCGATTCTAATGAAGAAATTTCTTTATTAATCTTTTGAATTTTACTTTTTAGTTTCAGTATTTAGATTTTCTCTTTCTGCTAACTTATTCTCAAGGTTTTGTTTTTCTTTCCTCAAGATACTTAATATCATCATTAATTTTTTTCACTTCTCAGAGTTCTATTATTTTTTTCTTTTCCTCAATAACGCTCAATTGCGATTGAAGAGATTCTTTTTTTCTGAACTAGCTCTAACTCTTCATCATGATATTTCATATAAGTTCTATCTAGAGAAACTAAGCTATTCTTGATACTTTCTAAATCTTTAATAAGTTCTTCCTGTCTACTTTCAAGCCCAAGTTTTTTTCAAATTCTTTTGTCTTGTTTAACTCGTAGTAAATCTGCAAGTCTCTTTTGATATTCAGCAATATTATAGACATTTAATAAAAATATCTTTCTCTTCAAGTTCATTAGAATAATCAAGATACTTTTGTGTTTTATTCTTTTGATCTTCTAAAATCTCATAACGACCTGAGATTTCTGAGAAAATATCATTTAATCTCATTAAATTGTCATTTGTTTTTTCTAATTTAAGATTAGTTTCTTTTTTCTTATTTTTATACTTTAATACACCTGATGCCTCTTCTATAATTGCTCGGCGATCGACAGGCTTAGATGAAATAATATCTTCTACCTTACCTTGAGTAATAATACTATAACTCTCTTTATTAATACCAAGGTCTAGATATATATCAGTAATATCTTTTAATTTTGCACGTTTATTATCAATGTAATACTCACTATCACCATTTCTATACAAACGTCTTTTAATTTCACAACTATCTTCTCCGTTAGAAAATGTTACCGCTACTTCAGCAAAGTTTTTTCTTTTCGCATCTTCAGTCCCCGAAAAGATAACATCTTTCATGCTACTACCACGTAAATTTTTAGCTGATTGCTCCCCTAAAACCCAACGAATAGCATCAATTATATTACTTTTTCCCGAACCATTCGGTCCAACAACACCGATTAAATTATTTTTAAATTCAAACGTTGTCTTCTTCTGAAAAGATTTAAAACCTGTAACTTCAACCTTTGCTAATTTCATCTTTTTTTCCTTTCATTAATTTTAAATATCTTTATATCCAAGCTTTTCTAATGCTTGTTTTGCTGAGATTTGTTCTGACTCTTTCTTTGTTGTAGACGTTCCGCTTCCGTATTGTTTTCCACCAATTAAAATAGCACTCGTGAAAGTTTTTGAATGTGATGGTCCACTAGAATCAAGAACTACATATTCAATATCACCTAATTTAATTTTTGAAATATACTCTTGTAGTATAGTTTTATAATCTACAAAGCTGTGATACTCAAGATCTTGCACTTCTGTAAATAAAGTATTATTTAAGAAAGTTTTCACCACTTCAAGATTTGACTCTAAATACATTGCTCCTGCGAAAGATTCAAAAATATCAGCAAGTAAAGCTGCTCGACTTCTTCCGCCCATTTTTTCTTCACCTTTTCCTAGATAAATACATTTATCTAAACCAAGTTGTAAAGCATATTTAACCAATGTTTTTTCACAAACAATAGATGCACGTAACTTAGTAAGCTCACCTTCTGGAAGCTCAGAAAATTTCTTAAATAAAAATTCGCTTGTTGTAAGTTCAACAACAGCATCCCCTAAAAATTCCAGACGCTCATAATTCAAATGCTTCGCAATTCTTTTCTCATTAGTATAAGAAGAATGAGAAAATGCATTTTTAAAATTATCACTGAATTTCAAATTAAATCCATACTCTTCATTTAAATTACTAAGTAATCTTTCAATATATGTTCTCTCCATAATAGTTCTCCTTTCTTTTATTATTAGGAGAAACTCAAAATTTCACATAAATTATCAAGTTTCCCCCACAAAATCATTATCATATTTTAAAATACTTTACTAATCTAATAAAAACTCAGAGAACACATCATTTCCATAGAATAATCCTTTTCTAGTCAAACGAAGTTTATTACCTTCAATCTCTAAGTACCCTTCTCTTATGTTTTTATCAACCACACCTTTGAAGATTTCTTCTGCTCTTTGTCCATACTTTTCTTCAAAAATATCTAAATCTACACCTACCAAAAGGCGTAGTCCTAAGAACATTTCCTCTTCGATTCTTTCCTTAGTTGTTACAGTATTTTCTTCACGTCTTGCGTGCCCTTTTTCTAACATACTATCAATATAGAATTTCAATGCTCCTTGGTTAGCATAACGTACTCCATCAATATAACCATGAGCACCCGCTCCAAGTCCATAGTACTCTATATTCTTCCAGTAACTACTATTATGAACACTCTCATGACCAGGTCTAGCAAAATTACTGATTTCATACTGTTCATAACCATTTTCTATTAAGAAATTAATAACCTCATTGTACATTTTCTCCTCAGTTTCATTCGAAGGTAATGTAACTTTCTTATCTCTAACTTGATTATAAAGTTTTGTTTTTTGCTCTAATATCAATGAATAACATGAAATATGACTAATATTGTATTCTGCAACCTTCTTCATACTATCATACAAGTCGTCCATAGTCTGCTTCGGTAATGAAAACATTAAATCTACATTAATGTCCTCAATCCCATGTTTTTTACAATTAGCAATCGCCATATCTACATCATCAGCAACATGTCCTCGTCCAAGAATTTTTAACAGTTCATTATTAAAAGTCTGAACCCCCATGCTAATTCTATCAACTCCGTAGCCCTTTACCAAAGCAACCCGAGAATCAACAAGATCCTCAGGGTTAGCTTCAAAAGTAAATTCACGCAGTTGTTGTGGAATTTTATTTCTAAGTGCAGTCAGTAGACGATGAAGTTGTTCATCACTTAATGCACTCGGTGTTCCACCACCAATATAAATAGTTTCAACATTTTGTATGTTTTCCATACTCTCGATTTCTTTGATTAAGCAATCTATGTACTTATCAACAGGTTGTCTTTGTATATAAAACTTGTTGAAATCACAGTATGAACAAATATACTTACAAATGGAATATGAACATATACTCCGCGTGGATAACTTTTCATTATTCTTCATCCATTTTCAGAACAGCCATGAAGGCATCTTGAGGAACTTCTACGCTACCAACAGCTTTCATTCTCTCTTTACCTTTTTTCTGTTTCTCTAATAGTTTACGTTTCCTACTAATATCCCCTCCGTAACATTTAGCAAGAACGTTTTTACGCATCGCTTTAATGGTTTCACGAGAGATAATTTTATTTCCAATTGCAGCTTGGATAGGAATCTCGAATTGTTGTTTTGGAATAAGTTTTTTAAGTTTTTCTACAATAACTTTACCACGTTGGTAAGCAAATTCTCTGTGAACGATGAAACTTAAAGCATCGACTTGTTCACCATTTAATAGAATATCCATCTTAACAAGGTTACTATCTTTATATCCAGTCAATTCATAGTCGAATGATGCATATCCTTTTGTATTAGATTTAAGTTGATCAAAGAAGTCAAACACGATTTCTGATAAAGGTATATCATAAGTAATATTAACCCTTGTATCATCGATATACTCCATATTTAAGAAGATACCACGTTTCTTCTGACAAAGATCCATAACAGCACCTACATAGTCATTTGGCACCATAATACTCGCCTTAACAAATGGCTCAGTTATCTTATTAATTTTTTGTGGATCTGGCATTTCTGATGGGTTTGATACATCTACTAAAGTTCCATCAGTTTTCTCAACTTTGTAAATAACCGATGGTGCTGTTGCGATGATATCAATATTAAATTCACGTTCAATACGCTCTTGGATGATTTCCATGTGTAACATTCCTAAGAATCCACATCTAAATCCAAATCCAAGTGCTTGTGAAGTTTCCGCTTCATATTGTAAAGCTGAGTCATTAAGTTCTAATTTTTCTAATGCTTCACGTAAGTCGTTATATTTTGATGAATCGATTGGATATAATCCACAGAATACCATTGGATTTAATTTTCTATATCCAGGTAATGCTTCTTTAGCAGGATTATTTGCTAATGTAATTGTATCCCCTACTCGAGTTTCACTTACATTTTTAATAGATGCACAGATAAATCCTACGTCCCCTGCAGTAAGTTCATCAACAATTTTTTCTTTAGGTGTGTGAATACCAACTTCAGTAACCTCGAACACACCACCAGTAGCCATCATCTTAATCTTATCTCCAGCTTTTACAGTACCGTTCTTAATACGAACTGAAACAATAACTCCTCTATACGCATCATATAATGAGTCGAAAATTAATGCTTGTAGTGGCTCAGCAGCATCTCCTGATGGAGCTGGAATATATTCTACGATTTGTTCTAAAATTTCATCAATACCAATACCCGCCTTTGCAGAAGCAAGAACGATGTCATCTGTTGGTAATCCAATTACATCTTCAATCTCAGTCTTAACCTTCTCAGGATCTGCAGCAGGTAAGTCGATTTTGTTAATAATTGGAATAATTTCTAAATTATTATCTAATGCTAAATATACGTTAGCTAAAGTTTGGGCTTCAATACCTTGAGCAGCATCAACTACTAAAATAGCCCCTTCACATGCTGCAAGAGAACGAGATACTTCATATGTGAAGTCTACGTGTCCCGGTGTATCTATTAAGTGGAAAATATACTCTTCTCCATTTTTAGCAGTATATTGTAATTGTACTGCATTAAGTTTAATTGTAATACCTCTTTCACGCTCAATATCCATCGAGTCAAGAAGTTGCGCTTTCATCTCACGTTGTTCTAACGCCTTTGTTTTTTCTAAAATTCTATCCGCAAGAGTCGATTTCCCGTGGTCAATATGTGCAATTATAGAAAAGTTCCTTATTTTCTTTTGCCTTTCGTTTCTTTTATCCATTTTATTCTTCCTTTACAAATCTTGTTTTTCTACGTAGTCTTTAGCTGTATAATATGAAAAACCATCCCTTATTAGCTTTTCAATCAGCTTTTGTTTAAGTGCATACCCTTCGTATCTACGACTATAACTTTGATAAGCTCTTCTAAAATGCTCATCTAATATATCATCTTCATCTTCATCCTTATAGTCTTCGAAAAATATGTCAAACACCTTTCTTATTATATCAGATGTAAAGCCATTTGTATAAAGTTTTTGTGTTATTTTTTGAACTTTTTTATTTTTCGTTTCTCTTCGTACCTTATATTCACGTTCAATAATTTTATAAAGCATTTCTATCATTGCTTCTTCAGTACAAATCTTCGTAATATTTTCTTCAATAATGTCTTTATCCAAGCCTTTTTCTAATAATTTTCTTTGTATCCAATACGGTCCTTTTTGATTTAGGTTAAAATAATCCATTACCGCAGCTTCTACATAGTGGTCATCATTCAGATAACCTATTTCTATTAACTTCTCTATTGCCTCATCAATAACATTTTCAGCAATCTCTTTCTTCTGAAGATATTCTCTTATATCCTGCTTAGTTCTTAAACCAAATTGTAAATAATGTACTGCCTTGCTATAGGCACTCTCTATACTTTCATGAGAAATTATTTCTTTAAGTTGCTCTTTTGATAAATCTATTTTTTTTATAAGTCCATATTTAATTATCGTATCTTCTGAAACATAGAAATGTTTACCATTTTCTAATTCAATTTTATACTTAACTTTTTAGCTTTGTTATATTTGTAATTTGCAAATTTACACCTACTTTCTACATTCCTCGCTAAAACTCTTACCTTTAATTTTATCAAAAATCACATAAAAAAGGAAATGTTAGAAAGAAAAAAATCCCAAGCCGTACAGCTCAAGAATTTTTCTAACTTATTTTTGTCAAAGAAACTAGATTATTTTCTAATTAATCCTTCTTTTTGTAGATACTCTTTTGCTACATCATATGCAGATTTTCCATCTACATCAACTTTGTAGTTCATCTCTGTCATTTCTTTTTCTGTTATTTTTCCAGCAAGCTTATTCAAGATTTTTTCAAGTTCTGGATGTTTTTTTAAAGTCTCTTCTCTTAATATTGGTGCCCCTTGATACGGTGGGAATAAACGTCTATCATCATTTAACAATTTAAGTTTATTTATAATTATCTTACTATCCGTCGAGAACACATCGATAATATTTACATCACCATTTGAGATTGCTCGGTATTTCAATGCTGGTTCCATTGTTTTAACATTTAGATTTAAGTGATAAAGATTTTTTAGCCCTATTCCACCATCTTCTCTATCGTTAAATTCTAATGAAAATCCAACTTTAGCAGAATTCTCTACTAATTTTATATCAGAAATATTATTAATCTTATTTTTCTTAGCGTAATCTTCTGTTACAGCTAATGCGTATGTATCTTGGAATTTTGTTGGTTTTAAGTATACTAGTTTATCTTGTTCAAATATTTTCTTACGTGCAACTTCATATACTTCATCAGGATCATTAGAAGGAACAGTTTCTGGTGTTTTCAATAATGTTGTCGTAACTGTACCTGTAAATTCTGGATAAATATCAATACTTCCACCTTTTAAGGCTTCATATAAGAAACTAGTTTTACCGAAGTTCGGTTTGACCTCAACATCGATTTTAGTTTCGTCTTCAATAAGTATTTTATACATATTAATTAATATTTCTGGTTCAGCTCCTAGTTTCCCAGCAATAACTAATTTATCGTTTGACATTTTCCCAATTGGCAAAAAGCTTATTGTTAAAGCTACTACAGCTGCAAGTAATGATGCTAAAATTGTTTTTGGTTTTTTATCTTGTAAGAACTTAATTAATAATCCAAAAATGATAGCTAAGACTGCTGAGGAAATTGCCCCAATTAGAATTAATGCTGAATTATTTCTATCTATCCCTAGTAAAATAAATGAACCTAGTCCTCCCGCTCCTATTAAAGCAGCAAGAGTAGCTGTACCAATTATCATAATACTCGCTGTTCTTACTCCATCCATAAGGATAGGCATTGCTAACGCAAGTTGGTATTTTTTCAATTTTTCTAGTTTTGTCATACCAAATGCAGTTGCAGCTTCTTCTAATGATGAATCAATCTCCGATAATCCAGTAATCGTACTTTGTAGTATTGGGAATATTGCATAAATTACCAATGCCACGACTGCTGGTAAAGTACCAATCCCCATAAATGGAATAAATAAACCTAGTAATGCAAGAGAAGGAATCGTTTGAAAGATACCAGTAATTTGTAAAAACCATTCGCTTGTCTTTTTATTCCCTGAGATAATTATTCCTAATGGAACTGCAATAAATATAGCAATAATAAGTGATAATAATGAAATCTGAAGATGTTCAAATAATCCAGTTATCCAATCACCTTTTCTTTCTAAAAATGTATTTACTAAATTCATTATTTATCCCCCCTTGCAAAAAACTCGCGAACGAAGTCATCCGCAGGGTTTTCTTTTAATACTTCTGGTGTAGCAATTTGAACTACTTTACCATTTTTCAAGACACAAATTCTATCAGCAAGTTTCATCGCTTCATCCATATCGTGAGTTACAAAAACTGTCGTCATTTTATATTCATTGTGCAAAGTTTATTAAATCTTGTAACTGAACTTTACTAATAGGATCTAATGCAGAAAATGGTTCATCCATCAGTAAAATTTTAGGATTAGCAATTATCGCACGTAATATTCCCACACGCTGTTTCTCTCCTCCTGATAGTTCTTTAGGAAGACGATTCTTGTAATGCTTAGGATCTAATCCTACTTTCCCTAGTAAATCCTCTGTTTTTTCTTTGATCTCTTTCTTATCAAAATTTTTCATTTCTGGAATTAACGCAATATTTTCTGCAACTGTAAGATTCGGAAATAATGCTATTTGTTGAAGAACATATCCAGTTTTTAATCTTAATTCTCTTAAATCATAGTCTTTTAATTTCTTATCTTCAAAATAAATGTCACCGTCTGTTTGTTCTATCAACCTATTTATTAATTTTAAAGTTGTTGTTTTTCCACTACCACTTGGTCCTACAAGAACAAAAAATTCTCCTTCTTGTATTTCAAAATTTAATCCATCAAGTATTAAACCATTTGTGGAACAACACAACGATACATTTTTATATTCTATCATTCTTATACCTTCTTCCTTATTTTTTTGATTATAAGAAGCGGAAGCGACTCAAAAAAATCATGATTTCGAAAAAAACAAGATTTTGTCGAGTCAATCTCCGCTAATATTTTTTTATAGTTCCTAATTTCTATAATATTTATTCTATACCTCTAATCTACAAGTGTCAATTTTTTAGATTTTCTAAAAAAGACAATCAAGAAATATTTTATAATTTATAACAAATGAGGAGTGACTCTAAATCGCGATTTTTCCTATCGAAAATCAAAAAAAGACAATCAGTATATATTTTACTGATTGTCTTAAAAATTTTATAAAAATATTGAATTTGAGTTCCTACTTGCTCTCTAGTCTTTATTTCAGCTTATAATAGCGTCGAATAACTCGAATATGCTCCAATAAGTGTAGCAACAGGATAATAAAAAAATATAATTGAATTAATTACTCCATTTAATGTCTCTCCTAAGAAACCTATAAGTAGCCTTTTTATTTATTATAGATATAACTAAATAGATACAGCACACAATTGTTGTTTCTAGTTTTTGTCACCAAGAACATCCTTGATATAATATTTTTTTCTTATTAATACTTTCTATTTCTTCATCTGATAATTTTTTTCTAAAAAGTAATTCTTCTTTTTTTCATTTTTTTTGCTATTACAAATACTATCAAACATAAAACACAGAAGATTAATGAAAATATTTCTAATACATTTATAATATTCACATTCATTTAAATTTATTATACCTATATAAATTATACAAAAAATACCCATATATTATAGGAAAGGCAGAAATTCATTTAAAATTAATACAATTTACATTTTTTCGAATTAACACCAAAATTTTCCTCTTCCAAGATTTCTAGAGTGAATTTTTCCTATGCCCTGAACTTGACAAGTGAACCAATACCTTGTCACATATCCGTTTTACCACAAATGATAAATACTTTTCCTAACCTATTTAACGGAACCGGATATGATTAAATATCAGCCACAATATTAATTTTAATCCTTTCTTTACATCTCCTACAAATAGGTTTCGAGCTCTTTCTCTGTCATATTTAGCTTTTCTGCTCCTACTTCTTTTGCTATTATCCCTTCTTTCACTAGGTTTACTATTGTACCTATTTTCCCTTGTTCCATTCCTCGTTGCATACCATATTCTATTCCTTCTTCACGTGCATATGCGTACGTCGCCCATTGATGGTCTAATTGTCTTGTTCTTTCATCATACATATCTTTTTCCTCCTTAGTCCAGTTTCTAACATTAAGTAAATCATCGGCTTGATCAATTACTTCACCAGGTTCACTTGTGTACTGCTTGTTACCGAAAAATTCTAGCCAGCGTACTTTATTATAGCTTTCTTTTAGCTGTGGTTTATATTTTTTAAGTTCTAAAAACACGATTTTTAATAACGGCATCTCTTTTATGTCGTTGTCTACATACATTTTTAGTTCTGTGTTTCTTGTTTCTTCCTTGATTAAAAAAGTACTTATAGCCTCTTCACCTTCAAAGTAGTTTCTATCGACTATTGCAGCAACGTAAACTGGTGGTAGTTTTTTGTAAATAGCGTGTCTTTCTTCTTCGTTTTGTTTTAATCTTTCTATATTGTCATTAACTTGTTTGCATAGGTAAGCCCAAATGCGATTCATGAAGAATGCCTGCTTAGCTAATTGTACCTCAATTATAACTTGTGCGTGGTTGTCTAGTTCAACAAGTATATCAACAGCTATATTAAAATCATCTTCTACATTACTGTTAGCTCGAAATATTTTATCACCACCAATTAGTTTTGCACTTTTTGCCGGTAAATCGAAAATATCTTTAACAAACTGTAACGCTACTGCTTCGTTACAAAATACTTTTTTAACTACCAAGTCATAAATTGGTTTTATATTTTTATGTCGCTCTTCCATATTTTTTCTCTCCTTATTTTTTAATAATAATATTTTAAAAATTTTACTTTCTACCCTATTCTTAACTTTATTATACTAGAAAAAAAATATTTTTTCTAACGATATCACTATTATACGTAAAGTCAAACACAAAAAATCCAAGAAATGAACCTTTTGATTCTTTCTTGGATTTTTTGCTCTTCTAAACTATCTAAAAAATAGATAATATTAAAGATTTATTTTAGATGATTATTCTTCATCCTCTCTACGTCTTTTAGCAATAGCTAGCAGACTTCCTAACATAGCTAATCCTAATCCTGCTAAACCTGCATTTGTTTCAGATTCACCAGTATTTGCTAATCGTTTTGTAGATTTATTAACTGTTGGATTTTCTTTGTTATCTGATGATTTTTGTGATTGTGGTTCACCTTTTTCAGACGTTCTTATCTTCGCTGGTGTTGTTACCACTGGTACTTCTACAGTTGGTTTCCCTGGTTCTGTTATCTTAGCTATCCCTGGTACTTTTCCTTCTGGTAAGTCACTATTTGGTACTTTACCTTTACCGTCTTCTCCAATTGTTACAGTGATTGTGTTTCCATTCTTACCTGGAATTTCCACCTTAGTTCCTGGTGGATACGTTGATCCATCTGGCTTCTTAGGTGTTACTGTTACATCTCCAGTCTTCGGATCTTGTTCTAACTCAACTGTTGGTGTAAGTTTCGCTGGTGTTGTTACCACTGGTACTTCTTCAGTTGGTTTTCCTGGTTCTGTTATCTTAGCTACTCCTGGTACTTTCCCTTCTGGTAAGTCATTGTTTGGAACTTTACCTTTACCGTCTTCTCCAATTGTTACAGTGATTGTATTTCCATTCTTACCTGGGATTTCCACCTTAGTTCCTGGTGGATATGTTGATCCATCTGGTTTCTTAGGTGTTACTGTTACATCTCCAGTCTTCGGATCTTGTTCCAATTCTACTGTTGGTGTAAGTTTCGCTGGTGTTGTTACCACCGGTACTTCTTCAGTTGGTTTTCCTGGTTCTGTTATCTTAGCTGTTCCTGGTACTTTTCCTTCTGGTAATTCACTATTTGGTACTTTTCCTTTACCGTCTTCTCCAATTGTAATTGTAATTGGATGATCCTTATCTTTACCTGGAATTTCTACCTTAGTTCCTGGTGGATATGTTGATCCATCTGGTTTCTTAGGTGTTACTGTTACATCTCCTGTACTTGGATCCTGCTCTAACTCTACTGTTGGTGTAAGTTTTGCTGGTGTTGTTACCACCGGTACTTCTTCAGTTGGTTTTCCTGGTTCTGTTATCTTAGCTACCCCTGGTACTTTTCCTTCTGGTAATTCACTATTTGGTACTTTCCCTTTACCGTCTTCTCCAATTGTAATTGTAATTGGATGATCCTTATCTTTACCTGGAATTTCTACCTTAGTTCCTGGTGGGTATGTTGTTCCATCTGGTTTCTTAGGTGTTACTGTTACATCTCCAGTCTTAGGATTTTGTTCTAACTCAACTGTTGGTGTCTTACGCGCTGGCGTTGTTACATCAACTGGTTGTGATGGTCTCTTATTCAGTTCTGTTACCGTACCTTTTCCTGGTAAATCTCCTTTTGGAAGTTTTTCATTTGGTACTTCACCTGATCCATTGTCACCGATTGTTACTGTGATTGTTGTTCCATTTTCTCCTGGAATTTCTACCTTAGTTCCTGGTGGGTATGTTGTTCCATCTGGTTTCTTAGGTGTTACTACAGCATCACCATTTGGTTTTCTTGTAATTTCAATTTCACCTGGTTGTTCTGTTTGAGGTGCGTTTGGATCTAATTTTTTCGGTGTTTTTACTTCTACTTCAACAGAAGGTTTTCCTGGTTCTGTAATCTTACCTGTTCCTGGGATTTCTCCATCTGGTAAGTCTTTATTCGGTACTTTTCCTTTTCCATCTTCTCCAATTATTACGACGATTGGTGTACCATTCTTACCTGGGATTTCTACCTTAGTTCCTGATGGATACATTGATCCATCTGATTTCTTAGGTGTTACTGTTACATCTCCTGTATTTGGATCTTGTTCTAATTCAACTGTTGGAGTAAGTTTCGCTGGCGTTGTTACCACTGGTACTTCTACAGGATCTTTTCCTGGTTCTGTAATCTTAGCATTCCCTGGTACTTCACGGTCTGGTAAATCTTTATTCGGTACTTTTCCTTTACCGTCTTGTCCAATTATTACGACAATTGGTGTTCCATTCTTACCTGGAATTTCTACCTTAGTTCCTGGTGGGTATGTTGACCCATCTGGTTTCTTAGGTGTTACCATTACGTCTCCTGAATCTGGATCTTGTTCCAACTCTACTGTTGGTGTCTTACGTGAAGGTGTTGTTACATTAACATTTTCATCAGGTTTTCCTGGTTCTATAATTTTACCAATTCCTGGAACATCTCCTTCTGGTAAGTCTTTATTCGGTACTTTTCCTTTACCACCTTCTCCAATTGTTACAACAATTGGTGTTCCATTCTTACCTGGAATTTCTACCTTAGTTCCTGGTGGATAAATTGAACCATCTGGTCTCTTAGGTGTTACTGTTACATCTCCTGTACTTGGATCTTGTTCTAACTCAACCGTTGGTGTCTTACGCGCTGGTGTTGTTACATCAACTGGTTGTGATGGTCTCTTATTCGGTTCTGTTACCGTACCTTTTCCTGGTAAATCTCCTTTTGGAAGTTTATCATTTGGTACTTCACCTGATCCATTATCTTCGATAGTAACTTCGATTGGAGTATTATTATCTCCTGGAATTTCTACCTTAGTTCCTGGTGGATATGTTGTTCCATCTGGTTTCTTAGGTGTTACTATAGCATCTCCATTTGGTTTTCTTGTGATTTCAATTTTACCTGGTTGTTCTGTTTGTGATGCATTCGGATCTAGTTTCTTAGGTGTTTTCACTTCTAATTCAATAGAAGGTTTACCTGGTGGTGTGATTTTACCTGTTCCTGGAATTTCTCCGTCTGGTAAGTCTTTATTTGGAATAATTACTTTTCCATCTGGTCCAGTTGTTACTACAATTGGTACTCCATTCTTACCTGGAATTTCTACTTTTGTTCCTGGTGGATATGTTGTTCCATCTGGTTTCTTAGGCGTTACTGTCACATCTCCTGTATTAGGATCTTGATCTAATACTAATGCTGGTGTTAAACGAGCTGGTGTTTCTATAGTAACTTTTTCTGGTGTTTTTCCTGTACCAGGCTCAGTGATTGTTCCTGGCCCTGAGATTTTACCGTCTGGTAAGTCTTTATTTGGTACTTTTCCTTTACCGTCTTCTCCAATTGTTACAACGATTGGTGTTCCATTCTTACCTGGAATTTCTACCTTCGTTCCTGGTGGGTATGTTGACCCATCTGGTTTCTTAGGTGTTACTGTTACTTCTCCTGTATCTGGATCTTGTTGTAACTCTACTGTTGGTGTCTTACGGGCTGGCGTTTCAACAGTTACATTTTCAACAGGTTTATTCGGTTCTGTTATCTTAGCAGTACCTGGAGTGTTTCCGTTTGGTAATTCACTGTTTGGAACTGTGCCTTTACCATTTTGTCCAATTTCTACTCTAATTGGGTTTCCATCTTTACCTGGGATTTCCACAATTGTTCCTGGTGGATATGTTTCTCCACCTGGTTTCTTAGGTGTTACTGTTACATCACCAGTATTTGGATTTTGTTCCAACTCTACTGTCGGTGTCTTGCGAGCTGGTGTTGTCACATTTACAGGTTGTGATGGTTTCTTATTCGGTTCTGTTACTGTTCCTGTTCCTGGTTTAGCATCTTTTGGTAAGCTATCATTTGGAACTGTTCCTGATCCATCATTTCCAATTGTTACTTCAATAGTTTTTCCATCTTCTCCTGGAATTTCTACCTTAGTTCCTGGTGGGTATGTTCCTCCACCTGGTTTCTTAGGTGTTACAATAGCATCTCCATTTTCCTTACGAGTAATTGCTATTTCTGTTGGAGCATCTGTTTCTGGCAACGTTGGATCAATTCGTTTCGGTGTTTCCACTTTAACATCTTCAGGATCTTTACCTCTTTCTATAATTTTACCTGTTCCTGGTGTTTTATCTTCCGGTAAATCATTATTTGAAACTTTTCCTTTACCGCCTTCTTCTATTGTTACAACAATAGGTGTTCCATTCTTACCTGGAATTTCTACCTTAGTTCCTGGTGGATATGTTGTTCCATCTGGTTTCTTAGGTGTTACTGTTACGTCTCCTGTTTTTGGATCTTGTTCTAACTCTATTGTTGATGGTTTACGAGCTGGTGTTGTTACCTCTACAGGTTTAGATGGTGCTTTATTTGGCTCTGTTACTGTTCCTGTTCCTGGTTTATCAGTTTTTGGAAGTTTATCATTTGGAACTATTCCTGAACCGTCATTTCCAATCTCTACCTCTATTGTTGTATTATTATCACCTGGAATAACTACCTTAGTTCCTGGTGGATATGTTCCTCCACCTGGTTTTGTTGGTGTTACGATTGCATCACCATTTTCTTTACGAGTAATTCCTATAGTTGGAGTTTGAGTCGTAGCAACTTTCGGATCTGTTCCGTTTTTCTTCTCTTCATCATCTGGAATTCCATCGTTATCATCATCTGCATCTTCTTTATCTGGTATTCCATCTCCATCTGTATCTCTCAGAATCGTTACCGGAACATCTACCTTGATTTCCTCAGTTACTTTTCCAGTTTTTCCATCTTTTTCTTTTGTAATTTTAACAGGAATGTTAATTTGACGTTCTTCTTCATCTTTGTCCCAGTTATCTACTGTTGGTTTTCCTGTTAACTCACCATTTCCGTTAACTGATAAGCCATTTACTGGTTCTGGATTCTCTTGTGTAATTTTTGAATCTGGTTTATTTGATGTTACAACAGTAACTGGTGTGATTTCAGCTTTTTCTCTCATAGGAGCTGGTGGTGTTACTGTTCCTGTTAGGTCATCCGCTACTTTTGGATTTTTATCTTGTTCATCTGGAATACCATCGTTGTCATCATCTGAATCTGTATTGTCTGGATCACCATCTCCATCTGTATCTCTTAATACATTTACAACAATATCTTTTTCAACTGGTGTGTCACCTTCATGAGTTACAGTTACTTTGATAGTTACGTCACGATTGTCTTCTATTCCATCCCAGTCTGTGATTTTTGGTGTTCCTGTAACTTTTCCTTCACTATTCACCGTTAATCCATTTACTGTTGGTGCAGTAATTGTACTATTGTCTTTATTTGGTGTTACGACTATTGAACTTGTATATTCTTTATTTTCAATAGCTTTTTCTGGTTCTCCGAACTTAACTTCTAATGGTTTTCCTGCTGTTTCTGTAGATGATTGACTTGTTAAGTCTGTTGTTTTACTTGTCACTTGTGCAGTAACTGGTGAACCATCTTTTACTTTATCTGCAGGAATAGTCACTTTACCATTTGCATCAACAGCAATTGTCGGGTCAGAACTTGTCCAAGTTCCATCTCCGTTTTTTGTTACTGTTACTGTTTGTGGCGTATTATCTTCACCTGTATATGTGATAGTTGTAGTTCCTTCTCCAGTTAATATCGGTGTAATTTCTACAGTTCCATTTTCTTTTGGTGTTACTGTTGGAGCTTGCGGTTTCACTTTAACAATTACGTCAGTTGTTTCTGTTGAACCATCATCATAAGTAATTGTCACTGGAATTGTATGTTTACTATCTGGAGTTACTTTCGGTAATTCAGAATTTTCCTGTACACGCGTAATCTTCGCAGCTGTGAAATCTTTCGTTTCAGTTCCATCTACTACTCCAGTAACCCCTGTTTTTCCTGATAAATCAGAATTTGTTAATGGAGAATCTGATTCTTTAATAACATCAACAGTCGTTACTTTATGAGATTTAGGGGTATATGTTTCTTCATCAGAATCTACAGCTGAACCACCTGTACCTTTTGTTGCTTTGGCAGTCACACTAGTTCCTACTAATTTTTTAGGAATTTCTAATGAACCATTACGGAATACAACACCTTCTTTAGGAGTTTCAAGTTGCCAATCATTTCCATTTTTCACTAATGTTACAGTTCCATCTGTTAATGGAATTGTTACTTTATCTCCATCTGTTGGTGGCGTTACTTTCACATTTCCATTTTGCCATTGTGAAATAGTTGGAGCTGCTGGTTTTTGTTCTTTTACAACTACATGAACTGTTACTTGGTTTCCTTCTTTTCCTTGGCTATCAACAGGTTGAAGTGTTACAGTGTAAACTCCTGCTGGTGGATTTGTTGGAAGTCCTGTAACATTAACAGTACCTGTTCCGAAAGGTTTATCCGTAGTACGATCATCTTCAGTATCAGACACCGTTACTAATTCTTTTAGTTTATCTGCTGTTAGTACTGTTCCTGCATCATAAACTTTTGGATTTTCTTGTGTTCCTACTGCTGCATCTTTCAACGTTACTACTGGAGCTTCGTTAGTCACTGTAATTACGTGCCATTTTCCTGCTGGTGTTGCATCTGAACCCGTTTCAGGTTTGTAATCTACTCGTATTCCTAAACCACTAGTATAGTTATCTGTATTATCTCCTGAAGCAGTTTCCTCTTTGATAAGAAGTTTTTTATTATTATCTGTTTCTTTTAAGGTAATACTTACTTTGTTTTCAGCTTTATTCGCTTCATTAATACTATTTGTAATTCCTTGTACAAAGTTATTTGCATTTGTAACTCCTGCTGGGGCCGTAGAAGGATCTACTTTCCAATTTCCACCATTTTCATCACGGACAAGGACAATACTGTTTGGTGTATTATCAGTGTCAGTGCTGTTATGGAATCGTAACTCGATTCGTTTTGCATCATGTGGCACTGTTACATCGATATGCTTGCTACCAGCAATTGTAGCAGAAGGTGAGTAATCTCCCATTGTAACGACTTTAGGATCACTCGTTTTAGAAACATTTGTATCTCCAACTTTGTTTACTACTGTAATCTGTGTTGGTTGCGTTGTTTCTCCGTTTTTATTTTCACTTTGACGAAGTTTTACATCATCTGGTAATGTCGCTGTCCAAGTATCTCCATTAATTGTTACTTGTCCATTTTTACTTGATAAAACTGTGTTATCTTTATCATTTAAGTGTACTTCTACAACTCTATCATTATTATTATCTAATGTGAATCCACCTAATGTACCACTGATTGTACGTGTTGTTGATGATACTGTATCCTGATTAAACGTTGGTTTTGGAGGTGCTACATGGAATGTAACCTCTTTTTGGATGCTAGCAGGTGTATAAACTTTAACAGTTTTTCCATCGATACTCTTTGTATAATATCCTGCTCCAGATGAGAATTTCACTAATGCTTTATAATCCGTTACTACTCCTGGTTTATTAAACTCAGTAGTAGTCGTAATTTCAGCATTATTCGTACTCCATTTGAAGTTCATTCCTGCTGGATAATATTTATCATCACCATCATTATTTTGACCATCGACTACTTTCACAAAATTATGAGAGTCTTGTCCGTTATTTGCATTTGCTGCATCAACTAGTTTAGTTCCTAACTCAACAGTTTTTGGACTATTTCTAACTTCAACATCTACTACTTTATATTTATATTTATAAGTACCCTTATTACCTGTTGAATCTGTAACTTCTACACTTCCTACATGGTCTCCTAAAGTAGCAGTATCTGTTGATGTATTCGCCGTGTCTTCAACCTTAACATTTGTTCCACTTGTCCAAGAACCAGTTTTTTCAATTTCAGTTCCATTTGGAAGTCCTGTTACTTTCAGATTAGTAATTTTATTTCTATCATCTCTTACATTGAAGGTAGGATTGAATTTTGCTCCTTTAAATACTACAAAATTAGCAGTAGTATTCTCATCTTTTGTTAACAACATACCATCCATTGTAGCTGAAGGCTCATTCGCATCCGCTTTTACGACAGGAATTTGAATTTCATCTATTGAATGGTCTGGATATTCGATAGTTGCACCAACATAGTGAGAACCATCTGCATTTTGCTTAATAGCTCCTTCTTCCTTCATAGAAATCTTCAATCCAGTAGTTGTATTATCTATTTTTACAGGTCCACGAGTTGAATCAAAGGTAATATTTGATTTCAGTGCGTCAAAATCAGACTGAGTAATTTTCGCACTTGTAGCATTAACATCCACATTCACTGGTTGAGCTGAAACTTGTGGAACATATTTTGTTGCTTGAGTTAGAACTTTAAAGACTACATTTGTAGGATGTTCAGGCGTGTTTCTTATCTCATTTGTTGCAGCATCTCTTGCATACATACCACGAGTAAATTCATCTGTATCAGCCCACGGTGTTGTCCCTGTCTTATATTCACTTACTTTTCCTGTTACTAGGATATTTCTTGGAGCATCTACTTCTACATTATCCGTACGAGGTAACCCATTATGATTTAATCCTGGGAATCCTAATCCGCTAGATGTATTACCATTTGTTTCTCTAAATATAGCTTGTACTAATTTTCCAGAATTATCTGTTACAACACCAATATTAAGATCTGTTTCTTCCGTTGGAGTTACATATACAACTTGTCTACCAGTAGCATCCACTACTTTTTCTTTTTCATCTGGTACAAATGTAAATACAGGTGGTTCTTTATCCCCGGCTTTAGAATTAGCTGTTGTTGTATCACTATCTACGCTGTCTGTTGTCACAGATTTAGCTGTTACTTCAGTTGCATCCTTAATAGCACGGTCTTTAATCGTTACAACACCAGTATTAGGGTCAATCGTTACACCATCTCCAGGTGCTCCACTTGTTAATGACCATCTATTTCCGTTTTTAGTAGCTGTAACTGTAATAGTAGAATCATTTGGATGCTTATAAGTGAAGTTTAGTGTATTAACATTTTCTTCACTTACCGGAGTTACTGTAACGTCTCCTTTTTCTAAAGGTGTAATTGTTGGCGCTGTTGGTTTAACACGGAATGTTTGGTCTCTTTCAATTGTAGCAGGTGTATAAACTTTAACTTCCTTACCATCGATTGTTTTTGTATAGAAACCAGCTCCAGATTTGAATTTCACTTCTGGTTTATAATCAGAAACGATTCCTGGTCTGCTCAATCTAGTTCCATTAGCAACCTCTGCAGTTCCCTTCTTCCATTTGAATGACATACCGTCTGGATAATATTTATCATCACCATCATTATTTGTACCATCAACTACTTTTACATAATTATGAGGATCTCCTAATTGTGTATTTAATGGAACTGTTTTTGGTGTTTCTTTAATTGCAACATCTACAACTTTATATTTGAATTTATAAGTTTTCTCATTGTTTAGTGCGTCTTTTACAACAATACTTGCTTCATGATCTCCTAATGTAGCAGTATTTGTTGCTGTAATAGTATCTCCTGTTACTTGAACATCTGCACCAGTTTTAGCCCAGTTTCCTGTCGCTGAGAAATCATTTCCACTTGGTAAGCCTGATACACTTACGCTTTTCACATTATTTTTTTATCATCGCTAACTCGTAACGTTGGGTTGAATTTTGAACCTTTAAATACTACAAATGAATAATCTGTAGCCGTTTCTGATAATTCTTTACCATTTATCGTTACTCTTGGTGCTGTTGTATCAGACTTCGCAACCGGAATTCTAATATCTTCTGTTGAACCGTCCGGATATTCAATTTTAGCATTTACATAGTATGAACCATTTGCTGAATCTTTCTGAATTGCACCATTGTCTTTCATCGTGATATTTAAACCAGCAGTTCTATTGTTAGCACCGTTACTGATTTTTTTACATCACCACGATCTGAAGTGAAGGTAATATTTGATTTAATAGCTTCAAATTCTGTTGGAGTAACTTTTGCACCTGGAGCAGTAATATCCTTATCAATTACTTGATTTCCAACATGCGGATCATATTTCGTTGCTTGAGTTAAAACTTTCAATTTAACACGAGTCGGATTTGAAACATTTTTCAGTTTCGATCTCTCATTTCCTTAAGTGCTGCATCTTTTGCCACAACAAATCGTGTAATTGCAACATCATCTGTCCAAGCCGCATTTCCATTTCGCGCCGGCAGTTTACCTGTAACAACGATATCTCTTGGAGCATCAACATCTCCATTATTTGTTTTAGCTACTTCATTATAAGTAATACCTGAACCTAACCCTTGAATACCAAATACTCTATTAGCCTTATCTGCGAATTTGACCTCAGATAATTTACCAGAATTATCTGTAACTGTACCAATCTTTAAGTTTGTATCTTCTGTCGGAGTGATATATGCTACTTGTTCTCCTCCAGTTTCAACTCTTGTTTCTTTTCCATTTGGAGTAAACTTGAATTTAGGTGGTTCATTATCTCCAACGTTTGAATTAGCTCTTGATGGATCACTTTCTACGTTATCAGTTGTTTTAGATATTGCTGTAACTGGAATAGAGTCTTTTATTGCTCTATCTTTGATTGTTACTTTACCTGTAGTTTGATCAATCGTTACACCATCAGCTGGAGCATTTGTTAATGTCCATCTATTTCCAGTCTTAGTAGCTGTAACAGTTTTTGGTGTGTTATTCGGATCATTATAAGTGAAATTAAATGTATTAACATTTTCTTCAGTCACTGGCGTCACAGTAACATCACCATTTGTTTCTGGCGTTACTGTTGGCGCGGTTGGTTTCACTTGGAATTCAATAGTTTTATATAGGAATGATCTGTTGATAATTTCATTATCTTTACCTGGAGTATTATTAGTAACTTTTTCAACTCCATTTGTTCCAGCGTATCCATCATGGAAATAAGCTGCTGCTTTTACATTATGTTTACCTGGAGTATTTAACGTAACTTTACTTGTCGTAGTTCCATTTGAGTCAATAAATCTAAATTTCATTCCACCTGGGAAGAATCCGTCTCCCGCACTTGTTCCATTAGTAGCAGTAATGAAATCGTGCGAATCTGTATAAGACGTTCCTTTAGCAGTTTTTACAACAAGCTTACCATCACTAACAGTTCCCTTTCCTTCTTTGAAGGCTAAGTCCAGAACTTCGACATTAAACTTAACAGTCGCTTTATTCCCACTATCAACATTGTTCCCCTTGATCATCGGATACTTTAAAAGTAACCGTTTGTTTTCCTAATGTTGCATCAGCAGCAACTTTCCCCGTAACATTAGTTATTCCTGGAGTTTTTTCTACTGCTCCTGTTTTAGAAAGAGTTGTTCCATTGTTAAAATTAACACCTTTAGGTAATCCACTTACATATTTTAAGTTTACTTTCCCTTTTGGATCATTATCATACATTGATAATGGAATATTTAATGTCGCCCCTCTATAAATACGAGTTGTAGGAGCATTAGTCTCATTACTTGTTAATACACTTACTCTATTTCCATCTGTTGGATTTGTCAGTTTCACTGTTGGTGGTTGATTATCTGGAGCATCTGTTGGAGTAACTCCTTCACTTTTATCAGAAGTTACAGTTCCGTTATTATTTACAGTTGTTACAGCTGTAATAGGTCTTCCTGGTAAAGCACTAGAAACTGTAATCCTTGCAGTAGTTCCGTTAGTTGTTCCTTTTCCGATTACATTATTGCCATCATATAAAGCAACTGTAGAACCGTTCTTAACTCCTGTACCAACATTTACCGTGATTGTTTGATTTGTTAATCCTTTTTTATGTTGTACATCACTTGCTGTAATCGTAGGTTTAATTGGCTTAACATTTAATGTAACTGTTCCGTCTGAACCTGAGTTTGCAGCATCTGATTTTGAACCATCTTGATAGGTAGCCACAGCAGTATATTGGAACACTCCTGCTTCGGCTGTACTTGGTTTAATATTATTTTTCCAACTCCAAGTCATTCCACCTGGAAACTCTCCACCATTTTTAGGAGTAATATATTTTGCACTTACTGGATTATCTGGGTTTGGAAGTGTATCTCCCACTGTTTTGTTATATGTGCTACCTTGGATAGGGTATAGTTTCGCTTGTTTTTCTCTTAATGTTGGTTGTACTGGTTGGTCTGGATAATCTGTATATTTCGGTTCATTTGCATCTTTTCCTGAAACAAATGTATATGCTTGGTTAGTAGTAAGACCATAGGTTCCGGCTACTGCTAAAGTAAAAGCATCTCTTACTTGTTCATCTGTAACCCCTTGTTTCAATTTAACTTTCACATGCATATGCACAGCTTTATCTTTATCATTTGTTTATTCCAATACCATATGAATATTGATTATACCTAGTATCAGTTCTTGTTATTCCGTAGGTTAACAATGGATCGTTACTATTTCCTCTGAAAGTTTCTCTCATATCCTGATTATAACTCGCACCATGCCTAATATCTAAGGTATTAAAATAAGTCAAATGCCCTTTTGAAACAGAGTCTCGCAAGAAATCAAAATTTTGACTATCTACTTTTGTAAATTTTTCAGGATTTTGAGATAATGTTCCAGTATCCCCATTTCTTCTATAAACATCAAATTTTAAATCCCTCATAGTATCAGTTTTGTACGTTCCAAAGTTTCTCGAACCCGTATTTAAATCTAAAATTTGAGGCGGTAAAATCAATCTATAAATTTGATTGTAACTTTGATTAGCCATAGCTCGACCATCATTATTAAAGAAGACATCATAAACTACATAGCGATTTCCACCAATTGTTGTCGTTTTAGCAAATAAATCTACTTTTTTTTCAGTATATTCTGTCAATCCATTTCTAACAACTCTGTTTCCATCACTTGCACGGTGACGTTGATAAATTAATAAGTTGTCACTTGAATCCCATGTTGAAGAAATTGAAGCAGCTCTCACATTTGTTCCTTCTTCAATCTTATTTCCATTACGTGAATCACGAGTTCCTGTATTAGCAATTGTATTTTTTCCTTCTTTTACTACTTTTTCAGGAGCATTAGCCTTCGGCATTGAAGATAATACAGAGATTTTCTCATTAAGTTTTTTAACTAATACATCAATTTCAGTTTGTGTTAACTCAGCATTATTACTATTAAGTATATTTTTAGCATTTTCTAAATCTATTTTAATAGCTGCTAGAGTAGAAGCTGGTGCTTTATCTTTATTGATTTTTTCTAGCAGTTCCTCTACTTTTTCAATATTAGTTTGTAATTTATTTTTATCTAATGCCTTTTTCTCTACTTTTTTGTCGGCATTAGCATCATTTTTTACTGTTGGAGTAGCATCAGCTGACACTTCCTCCTTTTTAGTTGGCTTTGCTACTTCTTTTTCTGTTGAGATTTTATTATTTAGAACATCTGTATTTCCATCAGTTGAACTATTTACTTTCTCAACACCTGTATTTTTTTCTGTTTTGTCCGCAGACACTTCCGCAGCATTAGCTACCCCGGCAGCACCAAAGAAGATACTAGCTCCGATAACGACTGAAGCTGCACCAACTTTAAACTTTTTAATAGAGTAAGTTTCTACTTTTACTCCACTTTTCGTATCTCTCAGATACTTATTATTTTTTCCTATCACTTACGTTTCTCCTTCCTTTTTATTGCTTAAAGATAAATAAAGACAATTATATAACTATAGTTATACATGATAAATAGCCATTTATAAACAGTTCACCCTATTTACCCGTGCTTCCAATTATACATTATACTATTTATACTTTAAATATACTTTAATTAATCTATTATTCTCTAGATGAAAAATAATATTTAATTCGTATTTGTATTATAATATTATATCATATCATCTTTCGCATTGCCATATATATTGTGATAAATATATCGAAAAAAATGAAATAAAATTTTACTATCTTAAAAAATTTCTTTTACTAAAAAAATTACTAAATCTATAATAATATAAACTATAATTTTAACACTTTATTTATTTTATGACAACCATAATATAAAAACTATTCACCTCAATAAAATAAGGAGCAACTCAAAAATCATGATTCCGAAGAAACAAGATTTTGTCAAGTCACCTCCGCAAAGTCTATTAGATATCTAAAAAAGCATTTATAAAGCGAATTTAGATATCAATATATCACTACGTCTATAAGTTATAATAAACACTTTTTTTAAAAAAATTTAAGTCTTTTGAGTCAGCCACATTATTACGAAATGAAAAGAAGCCCTATAGAGTATCTTTACTACTCTAGGACTCCTCACTCACTATTTAATTATTGTAGAAAAATTTAAGATTATATTCTATGTATTTTATTTTTCATCTTCTTTACGTCTTTTGGCAACAGCTAGAAGACTCCCAAACATAGCTATCCTAATCCTGCTAAACTTGTATTTGTTTCAGATTCACCAGTATTTGCTAATCGTTTTGTAGATTTGTTCATTGTCGTATCTTTAGTATTATCCTCTATTTGTTTGCCATCATTACCATCAATTCTACCTAAAGCAACTTTTCTAAAGATATGTGTTACAACACCTCCATCAAGATTAATTTCTGTTTTCACATATTCATATGCTGGTATTGTACCATGTTCATACGCTTCATTAGGCTTCCCTAATTTATATGGAGTTTTAGCATCTTTAGGTCTTAACTCATTAATAAAATAAGTGACTCGACAAAATCGTGATTTCAAAAAAATTAATTTTATCGAGTCACCTCTTTAAAATATTATAATAGTTTACATATAAAAATATACACTACTATTTGCTCTCTATTTTTTGTTTCACCTTATTATATCGACGAATAACATGAATACGCTCAAATAAGTGTGGAAATAATATAATAACAATAATAATTGAATTTACTACTTTATTTAGCGTCTCCCCAAAGAAACCTATTAATAGTCCTTTATTTACTATTGAAAGAACTAGATAGATACAACATAAAATTGCTGATACAAAATTTACCATCAAAAATATTCCCGAGTTAGTATTCTTCTGCCTCATACTCTGTATTTCTTCATCCGATAAATTTTTCTAAAAAGTACTTTCTCTTTTTTTAATCGTCTCTCTAGATATTCCAAATACAATCAAATAAAAAAATACAGAATATTAATGAAAATATTTCTAATAAAAATTTCTGAATTCATAGTACTTACCTCCATTTAAATTTATTATACTATATCACCTGTACAAAAAAATTACCCATATAAATAACTCATCATAAAAAAATTGTTATAAATTAATCTTTACCATATACTATACCAATTCAAAACTAAGAAGTCTTAGAATAGAGAAAGGGACTGATAAAATTATCAGCCCCATATATTTTAAAAAAATATTATTAAGTTTCGTATGGTTATATTTTTATATTGTAAACCTTATATGAAATTAAAATTATAATTAAAAATTTACTTAAAAATATTTTTTTACAGTTAACCTATTTTAATTATTATATTCTTGGAAAAAAATATTCTCATACTAAATTCACACAGTGAAATTCTTATAATTCTATACTCCCTGTATTTTCCCTAACTTCTCTGCTCTTTCTAAAGATGCGTTAATATTTTCACATAGATTTTCTTTACCTATCTTTTCAATAAATCCTGCTTTTTCCATAACATGATAAGGCTGTTCATTTACGTGCGATAATATTAGTATTAATCCACGTTTTTTACATGTTTCTAATATTTCTTCAAGGACTTCTAATCCTGAAATATCCATAACAGGAACATTACGCATTCGTATAATCAAAACATTTTTTCCTTCACCATGTTCAAAGTTAGTAAATACATTTGCAGCTCCGAAGAATAATGCTCCAAAAATTTCATAAACAATAGTGTTTTTAGGAACATATTTTAAATCAACTTCCTCAGACAATTTATCGTCATCAGATGAACCCTTGTAAGTCCATTGTCTTACTTCTGCAATATCTGACATACGTTTTAAGAATAAGAAAGCCGCTAATACCATACCGAATTCTATTGCAATAACTAAATCAAAGAATAATGTTAACAAGAACGTGATAATTAAGACGGCTATATCACTCTTCGGGGCAGTTTTTACCATACGTACACAAGTACGCCATCCACTCATGTTATATCCTACGATTATTAATATAGCAGCCAAGCAACTCATAGGTATATAAGATGCATATGGCATTAAAAATAATAGTATTAATAATAAAGTAAATGCATGCACCATTCCAGCTACTGGCGTTCTACCACCATTTTTTACGTTGGCTGCCGTTCTCGCAATTGCACCTGTTGCAGGTATTCCTCCGAAAAGTACTGACATAAAGTTCCCAACACCTTGGGCTACTAATTCTGCATTAGATTTGTGCTTACTACCTGTCATACCATCAGACACTACAGCTGATAGCAATGATTCTATTGCAGCTAATATTGCGATCGTAAATGCAGGTAACATCATCTCCCTAACTAGAGAGAACGAAATTGTAGGCATTGTAAAACTAGGAAGCCCTGCTTTAATCGTATATAAATCACCAATAGTCTTAACCGGCAATTTGAAAATAGCTACTAAAAATGTTGTAACTAATATTGCGATTAAAGAACCTGGTATTTTCTTAGATACCTTATGCCAAAATACTTGGATTAATATCGCAAGTACACCTATACCTAAAGTAACAAAACTAATACTTTTTATATTATGACCATAGGCTACTAATTTTCCAATAAACTCTGCAGGAACTGCTCCCATGCTTAATCCTAGGAAATCTTTAATTTGACCTACAACTATTCCCATTGCAATCCCTAGAGTAAAACCTACAGTAATTGTTTGGGAATGAATTTAATCAAGTCACCAAAATGAAATAATCCCATCAAGATTAACATAACTCCTGCCATCAGTGTTGCAACAGTTAATCCTGCAATCCCGTGTTCTGCTATAATTCCATAAATAATAATGACAAATGCTGCAGTAGGTCCACCAATCTGAACCCTACTCCCACCTAAAAATGAAATAAAAAAACCTGCTATAATCGCAGTATAAAGACCTTGTTCCGGATTCACTCCAGATGCAATCGCCAAAGCAATCGATAAAGGCAATGCTATAACAGCTACTATCAAACCAGCAATTATATCTTTCAAGCATTGTTCCTTTGTATAATTTTTCATTACACTAAACAACTTCGGCTTAAGATATTTAAATGAATTCATCTTCTCCTCCTATTTCCTGAGAATCTTTAGTATTACTAGTTTAGCACATAACGAAGAAAAACTCTAGTTAAATCAGAAATACTTTTGAAATATTTTAAAATTTCATAATATATCTTCTCACAACTAGAGTTCAATCTATTATATAATAAATTTATTTGTTATAAATTTTAAAAAAGAGGTTGCTCTAAACATTCTAAATTTTTAAAATAATTACAAGAAAACTCATAGACGCAGTGGTTTATTAATATCTAAATTCGCTTTATGAAAGCTTTTTAGATATCTAATAAACTATGCGGGGGTGACTCGACAAAATCTTGTTTCTAGAAATCACGATTTTTGAGTCACTCCCTAAATTTCCCCTTGATATCTCTTATAATATCTACCAAAAGTTCCTTGTTAGCAGTATCATACCAAGTTCCATCCATTTTATTTCTGAACCATGTTAACTGACGTTTTGCATAACGGCGTGAGTTTTGAGAAATAGCTACAATAGTATCTTCTTTAGAAACATTGCCATTAAGATACGGAATCATCTCCTTATATCCTATTGCACCTAAAGCTTGCAGTTCAAGACCATACTCCTCTATAATTTCTTTTACTTCCTGTTCAAGCCCTTCTTCAAACATCAATTCAACACGCTTATTAATGCGATTGTATAGAACTTCTCTATCGGTATTAAGAACTATTAAAAATAGATTATAACAATCTAGAACGGTATCTCCATTGTTGTTTACCGTTACAGATTTCTTTTCATTCATCACATAATTATATGCATTAATTATACGACGATGATTTTCTAGGTCAATCGTATTATAGGTATCTGGAAAGTTCACTTTTAGATATTCTCTAGCCATATTAACATCAATATCATAAGTTTTTTTCTCTAAATCAGTAAACTCATAATTATTTAGAACAGCATTCATATAAAAACCAGTTCCACCGATTAATAAAGGCATCTTCCCTCGAGCATGTATTTCTTCAATTTTCTTACGTGCTAGTTTTTGAAAATCGTAGACAGAACAAGTATCAGTAGGTTCTAATTCGTCTATTAGATGATGAACTACCCCATCCATCTCTTCTTTTTTCACCTTTGCAGAACCTATATCAAACTTTTTATAAATTTGAACACTATCTATAGAGATTATTTCACAGTTGAACTCTTTTGCCAGTTCTATACTAAGTGACGTTTTCCCAACTGCGGTTGGTCCTACTATCGCTATTAAAGGTATTTTTTCCATCTTACCTCCTATACTATACGCTTAAACATTTTTTCTAAATCTTTTTTCTCCATTTTTGTAATTATCGGACGTCCGTGTGGACACGTAAATGGATTCTTGCATTCATAAAGGTCACTTATTACTTTATTCATCTCTACATCTGTAAGAACTTGATTCGCTTTTATAGACATTTTACAACTCGCCATCGCAATTGCATCATTTCTTAATTCGTTGAAAGTTATATTGTTATTTCTAAGAACCTTCTCAACAATAATTTTTATCATTTGCTCTTCGTCTTCTTCTATCCAACCAGGAAACTCACGAACAACATAAGAATTATCTCCAAACTCCTCAAATACAATACCAAGTTCTTCAAATTTTTCTAAATTATTACGAATTTCTGCCGCTTCTTCTATAGAAAAATCAAACATAAGCGGTATTAACATCTGTTTTTTATAATTCTTTCTTTCGATAAATTCACGTTGTAGTTTCTCATAATTATATCTTTCCGCAGCAGCATGCTGATCTATTAGAAATAACTTATTATCCGCTTCTGACAAGATATATGTTTTAAAAATTTGAGCCAATACTTTTAAATCTGGCAAAGTTCTAACTTTTGTATCATCATCTTGAACGATTTTCACATCTTTAATTTCATTGAAATGACTATCATCTTTTACTAAATTAGAGACTACTTCTTCAGTACTAATATCATAACTCGCGTTATCTTCTTTTTTTGAGAAGTTCATGAAGTTCTCTATCTCTTTTTTAGTTGGCTTATCGCCATACTTATTTCTATTGTCATGAGGATGTGAACTGTAGCTTAAATCTGGTAAATCACTCTTAATTCTCTGAGTTTTACTTCTTTGATTAAACGTATTTTCTTTACTTTGTACCGGTGTTTTTTCTTCACGAGAACCAGTTATTAAATCTCCTCCAAAAAGGAACTCATCTTCATGGATAAAATGACTCACAGATCCTTCTTGATTACCAGAAAAACTACTATCATCTTCTGTTTTTATCCCCAGTCCCTTTGATTCTTCAGAGAAACTGTTCTCACCTTGAACATTGTCCACAACTCCTCTTTGCTCAGTTGAGGAAATATCCTCATCTTCTACATTTCCAAATTTTTTATCTAGTTCATCTAAGAAATTTATTTTTTCGATTTTCGCTTTTTCTTTTTTCGTAAGAACATTATTCATTCCTTGTGGAATATATGTATAATTACTTAGTCTCTCTGCGATAACTTCTTTTATTAGACGGATTAACTCCGCTTCTTTTGATAACCTAACTTCTTGCTTAGTTGGGTGCACATTAACATCTAATAAAATTGGATCCATTTCTATATTAATTACACATAATGGATACCTGTTTATCATTAATAATGTACCATACGCATCAATAATAGCATTTTGAATTCCATAGTTTTTAATATAACGCCCATTAATAAATATTTATATAGTTCTTACTAGCTCTCGTCTCTTCAGGAACAGAAATATAACCAAATACTTTGTAATCATCGTTGCTACCACTAAATTCTATCATATTTCTAGCGACACCCATATTATAGATTTTAGATAAAATCTTATGAACATCACCATCACCATATGTTTTAAAGGTAATCTTACCATCGACATGAAGTTCGAAAGCTACATTAGGATAAGACAGGGCAAACTTATGAATAATATTAGTAATATTAGCTTGTTCTGTATGTGGATTACGTAGATATTTTAACCTTGCTGGTGTATTGTAAAATAAATTTTCTACACTTAAATCAGTTCCTTTAATAGGTGCGTAATATTCCTCAGAAACTACTTTTCCACCTTCAAGAATTAGCATCTTCCCTTGCGCTTCTCCTGCACAACTCTTAATTACTACTTTACTTACAGAAGAAATACTCGCTAATGCCTCACCTCTAAAACCAAGAGTTTCTATATGAAATAAATCATAGTCAGCACTTATTTTACTAGTCGCATGACGCAAAAATGCGCGTGCCAAATCATCATTAGTAATACCACTACCATTATCAATAATTCTAATTTGTTGAATACCAAATTCTTTAATTATAACTTTGATATTAGTACTTCCTGCATCGATAGAGTTCTCAACAAGCTCTTTGACAACAGAAGAAGGTCTTTCGACAACTTCTCCCGCCGCTATTTTATTTGATAATTCTGCAGATAATATATTTATTTTTCCCATTTAATTTATTTCACATCCTCACTTATTTTTCGTTGTAATTCATATAGAAGATTAAATGCCTGCATTGGTGTTGTTTCTAAGAAATTTACACTTTCTAATTGCTTTTTAATTTCATCAAATTTCTCATTATCACCATCAAAATCCAATTGTAATTTTGTATAATTTTTCCCTGATTTTTCTTCAGCTTTTAATTGTTTTCTAATAGTTTTCTCTAACTCTTCTTTAAGTTCTTTTTCTAGTTCAGAACGAAGTTGTGCTTTTAAAGCTTCCTCGTCTATTTTTTTAATATCTTCTTTAACTACTTTGCTACTGTATTCTTTTTCTAGTTCAGAACGAAGTTGTGCTTTTAAAGCTTCCTCATCTATTTTTTCAGTCTCTTCTTTAACTACTCTACTACTGTATTCTTTTTCTAGTTCTTGACGTATTTTTTCTCTTAACTTTTCTTCAGATTCTGGTGATAAACTTTCTTTTAATAGCGTTTTATTGTATCTAGCATTATCAACAAGGTCCCCGCTACCTTTAGTACCACTTTCTAATTCTCTTAATATTTTATTAGCACCTACGATAACGTTTTCTGGTAGATGGGCAAGCTGTGCTACATGAATACCATAACTCTTCTCAATAGGTCCTTCATTAATTTTATATAAGAAAATTAATTTTCCATGATCTTCTTTAGCAGAAACATGGATATTTTTTATTCCCTGGGTAATATTTTCCATTTTTGTAAGCTCATGATAGTGAGTTGAGAATAATGTTTTACATTTTATAGTATTATTTATGTATTCTAATATCGATTGAGCTAAGGCAATACCATCATATGTCGATGTACCACGACCAATCTCATCAAAAATTAATAATGAATTTGCAGTAGATTCGACTAAAGCATTCTTCGCCTCAATCATCTCAACCATAAACGTTGATTTACCACCTGCAAGATCATCACTCGCACCTATTCTCGTAAATATTTTATCAAAAATCGGTAAATTCGCAGAAGTCGCTGGAACAAATGATCCGATTTGTGCAAGAATCACTATAAGAGCAAGTTGTCTCATATAAGTAGATTTACCAGACATATTAGGTCCTGTAATAAGCAAGATATTATTATCTTTATCTACTTTGCAATCATTACTAATATAACTATCAGCACTCACATTTCTTCAACAATCGGATGTCGACCATCAACAATATCAATAATATTATTATCATTGAATTTAGGTTTTACATAACCGTATTCTTCTGCCACATCAGACAATGAAACGAACACATCAATATCACTTAAAGTATTCGCAACTCTTTGTAATCTTACGATATAATTATGAATCTTCGTCTTAACTTCTTGGAATAATTGTAATTCTAACTCTTCAATTTTTGTCTTAGAGTTTACGATATGTTCTTCAACTTTTTTCAGTTCTTCAGATACGAATCTCTCACAATTAGAAAGTGTTTGTTTCCTATGATAACCTAGTTCTATTGGATCTATAGTTTTAAGTCCTACTTTAGATATTTCGATAAAGTAACCGAAAATCTTATTGTATCCAACTTTTAGATTTTTAACCCCTGTTCTCTCTTTTTCACGTTCTTCAATTTCTAGTAATATTCTATTTCCATTTTTACTAGCATTCTTATAACTATCTAACTCTTCATTGAAGCCTAATTTAATTACATTTCCATCTTTAACTGTTTGACCAGCTTCTTCATGGATTGTCGCTTCAAGATAATCGTATAAATCTGTTAATTCATCGATATTCTCTGCGATATCTTTTAGTTTATTAGATTCAAATCCTAATAACAATTTCTTAATTTCTGGTATTTGAGCCAATGTTTTCTTTAGGTTTAATAATTCTTTGGGACTTACAATATTATAAGAAACTTTTGTAGAGATCCTCTCAAGGTCATATACTTCTTTCAAACTAGTTTTAACATCAGCTTTTTCAAAATAATGTTTAGTAAAATCTTCCACGATTTCCTGACGTTTTTTAATTTCTTTAAGATCTAGCAATGGATTTTCTAACCATTTTTTTAATTTTCTTGAGCCCGCAGCTGTTGATGTTTTATCCACAATACTAAGAAGAGAACCTTTTTTTCCTCCGTTAGCCATGTTTTGAGTAACTTCTAAGTTTTTTAATGAGTAGTTCGTCATATATACAAACTTATCTTTAAAGTACACTTCAAAATCTTTAAGGCTTGAAATATCTTTATTTTGAGTTTTTTCAATATAATCTAAAAGAACATCACATGCAATACGAAGATTACTATCAGTAATATTACTTGTTTTTTCCTTAGTAATATCATTATTTAAATCAACTTCAGTAATATAAGCACTAATATCCAACTCCTGATCTTTTATGCTAATTACTTCTTTAATATTATTTTTTAGTACTTCATCTTGTAGGTCAGTCATATTTTTAAGTACAGTACAACGACTATCACCTGTCATAATATCACAAAATGCGAAGTAAATATTATTATCCTTTACATATGCACTACCTAAATAGTTATTCTCATCGTAGTTTTTGTAGTTCATATAAGTTCCTGGCGTGATTACCTGAACCACCTTACGCTCTACGATTTTCCCTTGACCAGGTTCAGAAACTTGTTCACATATAGCTACCTTATATCCATTATTAACTAAAGTATCAATGTAAGCTGCTGATGAGTGAAATGGAACTCCACACATAGGAATTTTTTCAGCTCCTCCATCACGAGCAGTTAAAGTTATTTCTAATATTTTTGACGCTCTAGTCGCATCTTCAAAGAACATCTCATAAAAATCACCAAGACGGTAAAATACAAACGCATCCTGATAATCTTTTTTTATCTTCAGATATTGTTCTATCATTGGAGTATATTTCATCTCAAAAATTCCTTTCTCTTTATTTCTTCCATGTATTTATAACATATATAATTTTAGCATAAAACGTTATTTTTTAGTAGTGGGACGTGTGGTAAAACTATAAAATGATAGTAAAAATAGCAAGAAAACTACACTAATTAATTTAGATTCTTTGTCAATAGATGTTGGTAAAAAAATGATAAAAAAATATTTAACTCATAAAACATTGATATTACTAGATTAATTCAGCTTTTTTTATGAATTTTTTTCTGTGTTTTTTTACAATTTTTTTACTTTTTTTCACACAACAAATAAACCTACCAAATAGAAAAATTTTTGATTTTTTTATTATCTCTACTATTTTTTTCATAGGTTTATTAATATATTCTATTTTCATTTTTTTATTAATTAACCTGTTTTATTTCTTTCTTGTTGTTTATTATTCTTCGGTAAATAATTAAATATCATAAATATTCTTGTTCTAAAAATTTTGAAAAATTTCTATAACCACAAGCATTATTTTTTTTAATCTTTTTATATTTCTATTTGTTGATTCTACTACACCATTTGAATATGGATATACAATAGAATTAATAATATACTCTTTATATTTTAAATACGTTCTTAAAGTTAATTTTATTTTTCCAATGATTAATATTTGTATCTCTAAATATATCATCTAATTTTGATACATCTTTCTTATCAAACATTTCAAATACAGCTTGCATTAAATAATATGCTTCTTCCAATTCTTCTAATACAGACAATATATATTTTATTACATCATAATCTGAATAAAAGTTACATCCTCTATATTTTTTTATAATGTGTTGTTATGTTTTTCTGATTTTTAATTTTATGAGATCCCTAAACCTGTAGAGAACTCTATAATTAAAAATCAGTAACCTTATATTTATTCATTAACTCTATTCTAATCTTATTTAATGTTTCTGTGGCTAATTTAATTATATAAAATCTATCTATTATTATTTTTAGATCTCTTAAAAATGTTTTCTAGCCTAAACTTATATATGTATCCCACATATCAGTTACAAAAATACTCTACTTGTTCTTTAGCTTCTGTTGTATAGCTTCAAAAAAATAATCATCTAAATATTGCTTTCTTCTAGTTACTAAAAAAATCTTTTTACCTTTTTATTTTCTATATCATATATCAAACAATTATATTTACCTTGATATGTTCTAACTCCATTTATTTCATCTATTCCTAATACTTTTGGTAATGTATCTTTTCTTACTTTTATATTTTCCTGATATATTGATACTTGTTTTTGATCATAAGACGTTGATATTTCATTACTATTAGCTATATCATTTAATGAATTTTTTTGTTTTTTTGCTAATTGATGAAATGTATCTACTACTCCAGAATGATTAGTAAATAATGAATTATTTACACGTTCTCTTATTTCTCTTACTGCCTTATTTATAAATGTAACTGCTAATATATTACTAAGAATTACTCTTTGTTCCTTAATCAAATATATTATTTTCTTCACTATTGTATTTGTTTTACCTGCTCCTGCTACAAGCATTATTTCATTATCATTACTTAATACTGCTTCTAACTGTTCATTATTCAAACTCTCCAAATATTTATACACTATTATTACCTCTTATCCTTTTTTTATCACTAATAAAAAAATAGAATAGATTTCTCTACTCTATCTTTTAAAATTATTCTTTTTTTATCCTTTTTCTTTATATCTATATAACTATCTTTTTAAATAATCGGTAACATCTTTAGTTCTACTAAATGAATATTTAAAAAAATTATTGTTACTAATCCCAATATTGCCGTAAACATTGTTACCGTTATTCCTATTAATAATTTATCACTAAATTCTACGTTTCTACATAATAAAGTTATATACAAACCTATAATAGCTATTCCAAATACAACTAAAGATATCATAGCTATTCTCATTGATATTTTTTTCTTAAACGCTGTTTTTTTGTTGCAATTCTTCTATTACTAAATCAGATAACTTTTTATATGCTCTTTATGAATATCATTTATATTATCATATATTTTTTTATCTTCAAAAAAATTTTTTTATTATTTTCTCTATACCTATCCATAAAATTTTTTTATCAAAAGTATTAATACTATACTTTTGATTAATCTCATCAGTTTGCTTTTTCTAATTCTTTAATTAATTCATTAATATTCTTACTCATAAATTAATCTCCAAATCTATTATCAAACCATAATCTATATGCCATTGGATTAGATACCTTATATTCTTTAGCTAACAAGTCTATTTGTTCTTCTTTATCCAATATTCCTTTTTCTGTATAACGTTTTAAACTTTGCTCTACCGCTTTTTTAGGTGCTAAAAATTCAGCTGCAAATTTATCAGCTTCTCTCTCCCTTTTTAATTCTTCTTCTGTATATTTTCCATTTCTATATGAAACTTCCACCAGTCCTTCTGATAAATATTTACCAGGATACCAACGCCAATGTAAAAATATATGTCCTAATTCATGAGCTATTGTAAATCTTCTCCTTTGCTCAACATCATTAGAATTTACTATAATTTCAGGTATTCCATTAATTACCCTTACATATCCTGAAATATCTCTTGTTTCTAAATGAGTCATATCTGAATACTTAATAGATATACCTGTACTTTCAACAGCTTTTTCTATATCTTCTATTATATTTTCCAGAGATAACTGTGGTGCAATTTCACGTATTATTTCTACTATTTTTTCATAATTTATCATTACAATTACCTCCTATTATCAATCAATATAATACTATCTATTATATTTTAATTATACCATATATACATTATTTTATACACTATTTATATTGTATTCCCATTAAATTATCTTCTAATGTTTATGAAGTCCACCAAATAATTCATCAAACATTTTTTTCTAATTGCTCATTTTCTTTAAATAATTTATCTTTATCTAATTCTTTTTTTTCTTTTCTTCTTTTTATCTTTGTTTGTTTACTTATTTCTGATATTACTTCTTCTTTAGCTTTCTTATATCTCGCTACACTTTCAGTCTTTCCTTGTTTATTATATTCTTCTATTTTTTTCATCTGTAAATTTTTAACAATTTGATCTGACCCCAAAAAGTTAGACTTAGGATAGCGTAGTAGTTGTAATGACTGCTACGCTATCTTTTTTTATATTTATACAGTCATATGTTTTATTCTATATTGCTTAGGACTTAACTATTCTATTTTTATTTTTTTGGTATTTTCTATATACATTGATTTTTAACACATCGAGTATTTTCAAAAAAATATTAAAAATATTTTTTTCTGCTCTAATTTTATCAACGAATATATTATACACCCTTTTTAATATTCGTTACTAAACTAAGTTAACTATCTTATTAATAAATCTTCCTAGTTATTTTTTTAAACTTCTATTAAGTTGCGTATATCCTTTCTATATTGTATAATTACATCAAAGGAGTTGACTTATGTTAAATTTCATAAAAAAATAAAAACAAATTTATCGATATTGATTTTTTTATTTTATATTTAGTTTTTTTCTAGTTTATTATTTATATTACTAGCTGAATATAATAACAATAAAATACCTACATTATTCCTTAAACAATTTGTTTTCTATGCGATTGGTCTTGGAATAATATATTTACTTCAAAAAATACCAATAGATTATATAGAACGATTTTCTATATTCTTCTATTTACTTGCACTAGTTCTTTTGGTCGGTATATTCTTAGTTCCGCCTAGTCTTGCGCCTATTGTAAATGGTGCTCGCAGTTGGTACAACTTCGGATTTTTCACTTTACAACCATCTGAATTTGGTAAAATAGCAACTGTAGCGATGGTTAGTATGCTTATTAAAGAAAAGAGTTTTAAAGACAACTCAGACACGGTTAAACTTTTAAAACTAGCTTTAATAATCTCTATACCTTTCGTACTAGTTTTAAGAGAAAATGATTTAGGTAATGGCTTATTTTTCATCTTTTTATTCTTAGGTTTAGTATTTTTAGTCTGTAATAAAGGGAAAACATTATTTAGAATCTATTCTGTAGTAATAGCTGGGCTAGCAATTATAATTCTTGCTGCTTTATATTTTCCAAGACTCCTGAGTCTAGTTGGATTAAAATCTTATCAGCTAAATCGTATCCTTTCATGGTTAAATCCTGAAGCTTACAAGCTCGATTACTCTTACCAAATCACTCAAGTTCTTAGCGAGATTAAATTAGGTGGACTTACAGGTACATTCGCTAAAAATAAAAACTATATAGATGAACAATTTAATGATTTTATCTTTTCTATAGTTGCTAAAAACTTTGGATTTATCGGAGCTTCAATATTCTTATTCATTTTCTTTATATTTATACTAAGATTATTCAGTATAATGAAAAAATGCGAGCAAGGTAACTACAGCTATTACTTTATTTTATTAGCTATTTGTAGTTTTTGCTTCTCATTCTTCATCAATATTTTTTCAACACTTAGTATTATTCCTGTAATTGGTATAAGCATGCCATTTATAAGTTATGGTGGAAGTTCATTAATAGCCAATAGTATTCTCTTCGGAATAATCGTTAAAATTAACGCTACGATTCGCGAAGAATATATGGAAGATGAATATTATGAAAACTACGAAGAAGAATATAATGAAGTTCAATATATTGATGATTCTCATCCTTTAGATCCTGTATACGAGAATAACAACAATAACTATTATGAGGAAGAACCTCAACAATATAGAAGAAGTAAACGAAAAAGATAATACTGTGGATAGAAAAATCTTCTATCCACAGTATTATCTTATTTTCTTACATCTTCAATGAATTTATCATCGATAGTTTCTAATAATTTTCCTAAAATTGCTTTAGCTGCATAGTAGTCACGGATATCGAATACTGCATTGTGAGTGTGAATATAACGTGCACAAATACCTATTACAGTTGTTGGAATACCATTTAATGCTTGGTGAATATTACCAGCATCTGTTCCTCCTGGTGAAGTGAAGTATTGGTATTTAATTCCATTTTCTTCAGCAAGTACAACAATTTTTTCTCTCATATTCGCTCGAAGTACCATAGTTCTATCTACTAGTCTTACTAAGAATCCTTCTCCTAGGCGACCATTACTTGTTTCTTTTCCATCCATATCGTTTGCTGGACTACAGTCTACAACGAAACATACATCAGGTTTAATCATATTAGCTGCTACAGTTGCTCCACGAAGACCTACTTCTTCTTGAACAGTAGCACAAACTACTAAGTTGAAGTCTAATTCTTTATCAGCAAATTGTTCTAAGATTTCTGTAATAATTACACATCCGTAACGGTTATCAACAGCTTTACTCATAAATCTGTTTTCAGTAAGTTGTTCGAATGTTGTTTTTGGTGTAACAAATGCTCCTTCGCGAATTCCCATTTCTAATGCTTCTTCTCTTGAAGCTGCACCTACATCTATAGTCATATCGCTAATTTTTACATTTTGCGCTACTCCTGCAGTGAAGTGTTTAGGAATTGACCCTATTACTCCAGTGAATTTTTTCCCTTCATATGAAGTTACTGTGTAAGTTTGAGCTAAAAGAACATCTTCCCTAAAACCACCAAGTGTTTCAAATTTAAGCATACCATTTGGTAATACTTTAGTTACGATAAATCCAACTTCATCCATGTGAGCTGCTATCATAACTGTTTTAGCATTTTCTTTTTTCGACTTTTTAATAGCATAGATTCCACCAAGATTATCGAACTTAATCTCATCAGCATATTTAGATAAATTTTCTTCTAAATATTTTGAAATTTCACTTTCAAATCCTGATGTTCCGTCTAACATTGTTAATTCTCTGAATCTTTCTATTGATTTACTCATTTTCTTATACCTCTTTTATGTACTCTATTGTTTCACTTTCTTTATCATAACGTACTTCATACTCGATATTGTCATTTTCAAAATAGAACATTAAATATGAATTTTCTTTTAAGTTTAGCGTATAGCTATCTATAACATCATAACCTAATGCGATTAATTTATTTCTACACCTATCTATGTGATCATTATTTAATTCTTGCTCTTCTGTTTTTTGATAAACTTTATACCCAGCATAAGCTGCAGCTAATGGTAATAATATTTTTCTAATTTTCATATTTTACCTCTTATCTGAATTCATCACATAACGAGTTAAATAATTCCTCACTAAATTCTAGGTTTTGATGAGCAATAGGTTCATCTCGTTTATAATTACGTAAAGTGTCTTCGTAATGAGGTTTTTTCTCATTTTTATAGATTACCCCTGTTACAAGGTCGTTGTATTCTTCTAAGACTCTATACGCTTCTAATTTATTAGTATTATCATAACCTTCGATATCAGAAAGTTTTGTTAAGTGTTCTTTATACCACGCTGGTGTATTTTTGTAGTTGTATGTTTTACATGGGCTGAAGACATTAACTAATGAGAAACCATCATGATTTACCGCTTCCTCAAAGATTTGCATCATTTCTTTCATATCACCAGTGAATGCTTGTGCTAAGAATGTAACTTCACAAGACAAGGCAATTTTCATAGCTGATAATGGTTTTTCCATTACACCTTCTAGAGTTGTCGTAGTTATTAAACCTTCATCAGACTTAGGTGACATTTGACCTTTTGTTAAGGCATAAAGTTGGTTATCCATTACTACATATGTCATGTTTACATTACGTTTCATAGCGTGAACAGCATGTCCAATCCCGATAGCATATCCATCACCATCTCCACCCATAGCGAAAACTGTTAGGTCTTGGTTAGCTAGTTTTATCCCTTGAGCAACTGGTAATGAACGTCCGTGTAATCCTTGAACTCCATATGCTTTTGTATATCCACTAATTTTCCCCGAACATCCAATCCCTGCAGAGATTACGACATTCTCAGGTTTAATCCCTAGATTTACAACAGCTCTATTTATACCCGCAAGTACCGAGAAGTCTCCACAACCGGCACACCAATCGGGCTTAACATCGTTTTTATAATCTTTTAATGTTACTTTCAAATTATTTCTCCTCCTCTAGTAATTGTTCAACAAGTTCGTGAGTATAATAGATGTCTCCATCATATTTCAGTAAACTACCAATTTTTTCTGAATTGTGATATTTACTCGCTATTACTGTACGTAATTGTTTATTATGATTATGCTCGACAATATATATTTTTCTATATTTATCAAATGCATCACGAATAGGCTGAGCCACTGGATAAATTTGACGAATATGCATAGTATCAATCTTCATACCTTGTTCTTGTAATTGCTTAGCAGCTTTGTTTAGAACTCCATATGTTGAGTTTACACCTACTAATAAAATATCTTTTTCTTCATTATATTCATTTAGTTCAAATGGTTTTTCTACTAATGCAGATTCAATCTTATTAGAACGTTTTTCTTTTTGACGTACTGTGTTACGTTTAACCTCAGAAGGTAATCCTACAACCGAGTGTTCATAACTGTTCGCATTATGAATCCCTCCTTTTTGACCTGGAATAGTTCTGTTTGAAACTAATACGTCAGTCGCATAACGTTTGAAGTAAATAATATCTTCTTCAGTGATTTCTTCTTGTTTCAATAGATTTCCACGATCTATTTGAACCTTACTAAAATCAAAGTTAGGTACTGTAGCTTTGTTCATACCTAATTGTAAATCCATTAAGACAATAACAGGTGTTTGGTATTTTTCTGCCATATTGAACGCATCAATCATAGTGTAGAAACAATCTTCTACAGATGTTGGAGCTAATACAATACGAGACGCATCCCCTGTTCCACCATAAACTGCGTGGAAAATATCTGATTGCTCAGTTTTTGTTGGAAGTCCTGAAGAAGGTCCACCCCTTTGAACATCAACTATAACAACTGGTTGCTCTGCCATTGCTGCCATACCTAAGAACTCTGTCATTAATGAGATACCAGGTCCAGAAGTAGCTGTCATAGCACGAACACCTGCGAAGTTCGCTCCAATAGCCACACCTAATGCTGCAATCTCATCTTCTGTTTGGATATATGCACCATTTACTAGTGGAAGTTTATCAAATAAATATTCCATAATTTCTGTAGCTGGTGTAATTGGATATCCTGCATACATCCTACATCCCGCCGCTAGTGCACCAAGACCCGCCGCATGGTTACCAACTAACCACATATTTTTGTGAGTTGGATTTAATTTTTTTAGATAATACTTATCATTAATATTATTTTCAGCCATGAAATCATTCATAATCTCACGACCTTTATCGAAGGCTTGAATGTTAGTATTTACGATTTCTTCACCTTTACTAGAGAATTTTGCTTCAATCATATCGTAGAATATTTTTGAATCAATATCTAATAATGCTGAACAAATCCCAAGTGTAATAATGTTTTTAATAATTGGATTTGCAATCTCTTTTGCTAAATCAGTAATTGGAAATACCGCAACTAATCCTTTAATTTCTTCTGAAATTTCTGGTTTAATTTTAGCATCCGCAATAATAATACTGTTTTCATCCAATTCTGGAATATAACTATCTAATGTAGCTTGGTCAAAGGCTATAAGAATGTCTGTCTTATAGTCAATAACATTAATTCTTTCTTCTGAAATACAAATTTTACTATTACTATGTCCACCTTTAATTCTACTTGCGAAGTCTCTTGTAGAATACATGTGGTAACCTAGTGTATTTATTACCGTAGAGAAGATTTCGGCTGTACTTTCTAAACCTTCACCTTGTTCTCCACCAATTTTCCATCCTAATTTATTTATCATATAATCTCCTTTAATCTCTTTCATTAGAAATTTAATCGTTGATTTCTCAATACTTTATTTTACCATATTTAAGAAAAATTTTTTTCCATTCAATAATATTTATTATCAATACAATAACTCTTGAAAAAAATATTATTATTTCATATTTTTTTTCTGATATAGACCTTTATTTTTATTATTTTTTTAAAAATTTGTATAATATTTAGGGAAAAACTAGAACTTTTAATATTTCACATTAGAAGAATGGAATAATTCTGTTCTAGTACCTACACACCATCTTAAAATTTTTTTCAATAAATGTATATTAGATCTCTTACAGTTATTAAGTTATTCTATAAGGGGATGACTCAAAAATCGTGATTTCTTAAGAAACAAGATTTTATCGAGTCATCCTCACACAGTTTATTAGATATCTAAAAAGCTTTTCTAAAGCAAATTTAGATTTCAATAAACCACTGCGTCTATGTGTTCTCATATACTCTTTGTTAAATTTAGGTCTTTTCTTTGGGGGCATCCCCTACTTAAAACAACAATAATATTCAATTACACAAAGAAAAAATCCTTGTAGAAGTAATTAACTTCCACAAGGACGTATCTATAGACGTGTTACCACCTTGATTTATAGTATTTTCACAAATACTATCTTAAAAAGTACTAAAATATCTTTTTAATACTCCTAGCTGTATCGGGCTATCCCGTAGTAATTTAACTATTCAACTACTAACACGAAAAGACCATCTTCATAGTATCATCTTTGATCTCATTTCACCTACCGAGACTCTCTAAGCAAACATCAACCACTACTCTTCTTTTCAAAGTGTAATTTTTTATTGTGATTTAAGTATATCAAGATAAGAAACCCTTGTCAATGTTTTTTTTATACACTATTAACTTAATTATTTAGAAAGTTTACGTCTAACAGCAAGACCTACTAGGGCGATTAAGCTTAATCCTAGTGCAGTTGTACTAGATGAGTTCGTACCTGTGTTTGGTAATTTTCTCTCATTATTTGCAACACTTGCTTTCTCTCCTGATTTAACTCCAACTTTTTCCACACTATATACATGAGTTGTAATTCCATCTTTTTTAGATGTTGCAACTGAGTTATATCCTTTAAGAACTTTCGGTTCTTTATCCCCTAGTTCTACTGGCGCAAGTTCATTTCCTTCTGCATCAATATGACGTGTTACTACTAATTCATCTTTAGCTAAGACTGGAGCGTCTTGAGCAGTTTCACCTTTTGGCACTTCATTTCTTGGTGTTTCAGGTTTGTCAGCTTCAAATTTATATGTTTTAGAATCTACAAAGATTGTACGTGAGTTTGGATTTACTACAGCATATTTAGTTAAATCTGCTTTTTCTAAATAATTTTTGAATGCTTCATCCATAGATGGTCCTTCTTGACGTTCTCCACCAAGCATTGTGTAGCCATCACCACCTGCTGCTAAGAAGTCATTTGTAGTTAGGTAATATGTTCTATTTAAGTCTAATTTATCGTATGCACCTGTATCATGATTCTTAACTTCTACACGTAATACACGTTTTCCAGATGGTAAGTTTGTATCATAGTAAACTTTGGCTCCTGATATTTGTAAGAAACCTCCACTTGGTTCTAATAATGGTTGTCCATTTTCATCTAAGACAGTTTTTCCAGCTTTATCAACTTGTAAAATAGACCCTAGAGATTTTTCAAACATTTCTAAGACATTTTTACCAGACACTTTTATTTGAGAGATAGTATTACCAAATGGAAGAACTGCAATTACACTACCTTTTGTGATAGGTTTATCTTTTGCGATAGTTTCTCTTAAACCACCACCGTTTGTTACTGCGATATCTGTTTTATTTTGGAATCCAGTTTGTCCATATTCGTAAAGTGAATCTGCTACTACATTTCCTAAGTTAGTTTCACGTACACGAACATTTTCACGAGTACCACTTAACTCTACAGGACTATTTTTAACAACAACAACAGCATTTTCTGCATCATATTTTGCCTTAATTTCATCAACTAACTTTTTAACTTCAGAATTAGGCGTAACATTAGTAGTTTCTGAAGCTTTAATTAAACTTGGCGTTCCTAATAAACTATTGGGTTTCAATGTAACTTTACCAATATTGTTTAAGTAACTTCCAGTTTGGTTATAAGTAACGTTGTCTCCATATGTTTTTGATTCTACTGTGTGAGAGTGTCCATCGATTACTACTACACGTTTTCCTTTTAATAAAGGACTTTTAGATAGTTCGTCAGCAAGAGTAGATCCTCTCCATGCATCTGGAGTTGTAGTATCCACACCTAGGTGAGCTAGAACAACATAAGTTTTATAATCATCACCCGTAGCTTTTGCTTTTGCTTGAATTTCTTTAACTACATTTAGTACCTCTGGAATAGGATCTTTAAATGTTACACCTTGAACATTTTTAGGGTGCGTTTTTGTAGAAGTTTCCGGTGTTGTTACCCCAATAACAACAACCTCATCACCTTTAACATTTTTATCTTTATCAATAATTGTTGAAGCTTCAAATAAACGTGCTCCATTTACATAAGTGTTCGCACTTAACAGAGGGAATTTTAAAATCTCTTTATATTTTTTAGCTTCATCTAAACCGAAGTCAAACTCATGATTACCTACTGCCATAGCATCGTAATTAATTTTATTTAAAATTTCTGCACGAGCTTCCCCTTTTGTTGAGTTAGAGATAGGTAAACCTTGGAATGCATCCCCTGCATCTAGAACTACAGTTGTTTGATCTTTTTTAGCACGTTCATTTTCGATTACTGTTGCTAATTTTGCATCACCAACAACTGATGTATTTTTATCACGACCTTTTTCCTCTACGATACGTCCGTGAACATCATTAGTGTGCACTAATACTATATCTTTTTCAGTTGTTTTTGGTACAGCTGCTGATGATGGCTCTGCAGTGTCAGTTGGTTTTGATGATGGTGTTGCATCTCCTGTTTTTTTGGAGCTACTGAAGCCTCAGATGGCTCTGATGATGGTGCAGCTACTGGTGAAGTTGTTGGAGCTGGTGTTGACTCATCTGCAAATGCAGCTCCTCCTGAAGTTGCTATTGCTAACCCTACTATTGTAGCTGACGCTAATGTGTAATTTTTTTTCTTCATAATAACTTTTTTTCTCACTTTCTTATTTATAATTTAATATTTACATAATATCACAATAATACGTGTTTTTTTCAACTAAAAATTTAAATATTTTTTTATGATAACGATTTAAAAACGTACTATTTTTTTAAATTTAAGTTTATAAATATTATTTTGAAAAAAATAAAAAAAGGGAGTAACTCAAAAAAATCGTGATTTCAAAGAAATCAATTTTGTCGAGTCACTCCCCGCACAGTTTATTAGATATCTAAAAAGATTTTATAAAGCGAATTTAGATATCAATAAACCACTGCGCCTATGAATTCTCATATGAACTTTGTTAAATTTCAGGACTTTTGGATTAGCCTCTTCAATCTATCTATTTAAACATCCTTAAAAGCATTCTATCGCTTAATCTTGGGAATAATTGACTAATTTTAACAGCTAAAACTAATTTAAAGGGTAAGTTTACCTCGCGTTTTTTCCCTTCTATACCTTTTATTATTTTACTAACGACAAGTTTTGGTGTTAACGTCTTGCCACCCATTGCTTTTTGATAACTCTTATCTTCATCAGCAATATTAAAGAAATTAGTAGCTACTGGACCAGGATTTACAGTCATTACATGAACATTATCTTTTTTTAATTCTAAACGCAATGCATTGAAGTATCCAATTAGAGCAAATTTAGTTGCAGAATATACAGAGCTCTTAGGCGTTGCTATTTTCCCAGCTAAAGAAGCAATAGTCACTATTGTTCCAGATTTTTTTTCTCTCATTCTTTTTGCAATCTCAGTAGTTAATTGAATTGTTCCTATAACATTCGTATCAAACATATTTACTACATCTGCATCACAAAATTCACTAAAGTCCTTCATAATACCATAGCCAGCACCATTAACAAGGATATCGATATCATTAACAATCGAAAGAAGTTGCTCTACTTGTTCTTGAGATCCAATATCTACGCTATAGACCCTAGTTTTTACATTCTCAAAGCCTTCACATTTTTTTGCAACTTTTTCTAGCGCTTCTTTTCTACGTGCTACTAATATCAATTCTACATTACCCTTTTGTGCATATTGATGTGCTAGTTCACGACCTAGTCCACTTGAGGCACCTGTTATTAATATTTTTTGTTTATCATTTTCCATTTAATATCCCTCTCTTATCCGTGTTTTGCAGCACAACTACATTGTCCTTTTAGACACCTACACGTAATAACATCTTCTGCTGTCTCTCTTTTTTGTTTCAGTAGTTCTATAATCTCATCTATATTACTTTTACTTAAATTGTCAGTTTCTATTATATTTTTTACTATAATATGAGTTCTTCTTTCACAAATTCTCTCTAAAAAATTTTGTGTTAATATATCTAAACATTCATCTTCAACACATTTTGCTGAATATAAAAATTTATTCCCTTGTTTTCTAGTTTCTAAAAATCCTTTTTCTACTAACCTTGATAGTAGGGTTTTAATAGTAGAAGGTGTCCAAGACTTTTCTTCACCTAGAGTATCAATTACAAACTTACTTGTAGTTTCTTTATTACTCCAAACTACTCGCATTACTTCCCATTCCGCTTCCGAAATATTAATTTCCATTTATTATCATCCTTTTTTCTCAGTTACATCTGTAACTATAATACTATTTTAATCATATAATGTCAATTCATAAAAAACTTGATTCTAGCAAGACTAGAATCAAGTTTAAGATTTTTTTCTAATTGGATGTCTAATAACTGTTTTAAGCTTCTCAGGTGCAGTTTTTCTCACATCAGATATATAAATCTCATGGTGAAATCTCATCTCATTAATGTCTAGTTCATACCCTTCAGAAATCATATATTCGTGCATCTTAGTAACAGTCTCTGGCTCTTTGTCATAAGGACCGACATGCATACATTGGACACAGACTCCTTCATCATAACTGAAAAATTCAACTTTCGAGAAATCTTCTTTTTTCTTTTCTGTCACTTGCTTAACAGCCCACTCAAATACTTCTTTTGTAACAAAATCTGGCATACGTATTAGCGAAACAAACTTAAAATTTTGTTTATTAGCGTAATCAACACCTTCAATCCCTTCTTGCCACCAGAATCCTTCTAACGGTGGAACGACAAAATCAAAGTAATTAGGAATTTTATAATCTCCTTTTTTACTCATCTTTATAGCATACGCTACAGGATACAATAGACTAATAGATTTTTTATACTCACTATTGTCATCATTAGGATCTCCACTTCCCCTAACAGCTATATAATTAGCTTTTTCGACATTAACAATACTCGGTTTAGTCTTAGGAGCATATAAATGCTTAAGAGTTTTTTTAAAATCAACTGCCATACTACTTCTCCAAAACAAAAATTATTCTATCTGATTCAGCATATTTTTTATTGTTTTTATCAAAATCACAGAAATAATCTTTAACTTTAAATCCAATATTTTGAATTTCAGCAAGGATGCTTTCAATTTCATAAGTTCTTTGCGAATGAAACTGTTCTAGTTTTCTATATAAACCATTGTTTTCTTTTATAAAGAACGACAGTTCACTCTCCACTTCTAAATGATTCTCTGTTTCATATGTAAACCAAAGATAACTAATTTCCTCATCTTCATAACCGAAAACTTGTTTTTCTAACATATCCGTAACTTTTTTGGGAGTGTGGATATCAAATACAAATTTTCCACCTTCTCTTAAAGATGAGTACACTTCTTTTAATCCTAGTTTAAACTCTTCAAAATCTGACAGATAATTAAATACATCAAATGCACTTAATGCAAAATCAAATTCCATATTTAACGATGAAATTTCTAATAAATCCATCGCAAAATAATTACATCCAGAAACTTTTTCACTAGCTATCGCTAACATTTGTTCACTATTGTCTACCGCGAATACTTGTCCATATTTTTTTAGAGTTGATAGCATCGTACCGCTACCACAACCTAAATCAAGAACTAGAAGATTTTCTCTATCTTCTAATTCTTGATTAATAATATTTTTATAAGCATCGTAGTCGACATCCATTAGTTTATCATAAACAATACTTAAATTTTCGTACATATTATACACCTTTTATAGGATATTTCTCAAATAGTGCATCTAATTCATAGTATTCTCTATCGTCACGAGTCATGATGTTTACTACTACATCACCTAAGTCCATAAGAATCCATTTAGCTTCTCTTAGACCCTCTGTGCTATGAATTTCTCCACCGTTTTCTAATACTTGTTCTCTCACTTCTTGTGCAATTGCTCTACTTGTCTGTTTGTAGGTGCGTGACAAATTACAGAATAGTCATATAACACTCCTGCTTGAGTTAAATCATAAGCAACGATATCATAACCATGTTTATCATCACATGCATCTACAACAACTTTTAATAAGTTTTCTACTTCCATTTTCATCCTCTTTCTTTATTTTATTTTTTTATAATATGGAACATTACCACATATAGTACATCATCTTCTGGGTATCTTTTTGCTAGTTTATCGATTAATTGATCTAGAGTAACACCATAATATTTTGCGTAACGCTCTGTTAAAGTGTCTCTTGTTACAGGTTTAACTAAATCAACTTCTAATGTAGCGAACACTGTATCAGGATCTTCATAAGTCGTAGCTTCTAATAAATCACCTTTTTTGAAGTGAGCTTCACTCTTATTTCTAATCGTGATTGTTTTTTCATCAGCTAAAATTTTATCTTTATTTTTTTCTTTAAATCCAACACGATAGTTTTTAATATTATAATAGTTATAACAATTTAGTAATGATGGATAAATTCTTTCATCATTATCAATTAAATAAACTAACGTATACTTAGCAGCAAGTCTTACCGCTTCATCCAAATCATATTGAGATACTTCTGTAACCTCTTCTAAATGTGGGTGTTTTCTTTGTGGATCAGTATAATCAGCTATGAAGATTATTTTTTCTAATAATGTCATGTGCTTTCTACCGAATGTGTGGTTAGCTACAGCAAGTTTAACTTCCTCATCTGCTACACCAAATTCTTCTTCGATAAATGCACTTGCTACAGGTCCATGAAGCACTTCTACTGGGTAGTCTAATAGTTTCCCATCTAAATTATGTAAAATTACATATTTTTTCATTAATACTTCATCCATTGGCTTACAAACATCATGCACTAATGCCGCTAATGCTGCTTTTTCTACGTTTGCTCCATGAATTTTCGCAAGATGTTTCGCTACTTCCACAACTCTTAATGTGTGCTCGTATCTTTTTTCTGGTAATATTTCTTTCACTCTATTTTGAATTTCTTGATATTCCATATAAACCCAACTCCTCTATATATGACCTACATTCATCTGTAATCATATACTTAATACTTTTCTTATTTTTTTTAAATTTTTTTCCTAATTAAACTAGAACTTATCTCAATTATTGGTGATTTCATTATCTCATAATTAATAGATTTATAAAACTCATCCCCTTCTACTACTTTATATAAATCCTCTTCATCACGAGAAACAAAAATAAATGTTACAAGTTTTGCTAGTTCTCTTATATTATACCATTTTTTTAAATCTTTGGCTCTATCTGTTCCAATAATAAAATAGATTTTTTTATTTTTATACAATTCACTAAAACACTTAACAGTATTATAACTATAACTTACACCCTCATTTGAGATTTCATAGTCACTAACTTCAAACTTTAAGTTACCTTTAGTACTTAGTTTCGTCATCTCAAATCTATTTTTATCACTAGCTTCAAGTTCTCTACCTTTTAGCGGTGTAATATACGAAGGAATAAAAATTACTTTCTCTAAATCATAAGTATCTAATGCTGTTTCGGCAGTGATCAGATGACCAATATGAATCGGATCAAAACTACCACCATAAAGCGCAATTGACATCTTACTTCACCAACTCAATTTTTCTATACTTTTCTTTAGAACTTTGTTTATATAATACAATAGTATGTCCAATTACTTGAACTAATTCAGATGAAGTACGCTCTGATAAAATTTTTGCAACTTCATCTTTATCTTCTTCACAGTTTTGTAAAATACTAACTTTTAATAGTTCACGTTTCTCTAACGCATCTCTAATCCCTTGAATCATATCACTATTCACACCTGATTTCCCTACTTGGAAAATTGGTGATAAATGATGAGCCAATGCTCTTAATTGTCTTTTTTGTTTTCCTTTTAACATCTTATCCTCTTTTCTTTTACTATATTATCGATTCACGTACAAATACTTCGATTTCTTCTGGCACATGAATATCAATCTTGCATCCACTATCGCTATTAACCGTAATCCATCCTAATCCAGAAATCACAATATCCATCTTTCTACTGTCGATAGTGAAACTTTTCTTAACTTGATTGTTGAAAATAGAAATATTATCCTCAAACGGCGGTTTTAATAATGTTCCTAAGTGCTTTTCAAATAATTGATCTGCATTACTTAATTTTGTACGATGGATTTCTATTAAATTGGATGCATATAATGTGAAACTTTGACGCTCACCTTCTACAAAATCCATTCGAGCCATACCACCAAAGAATAAACTTTGCTCAGCATTTAACTGGAATACGCGCGCCTTAATCTCTTTTTTAGGCATTACTAATTTTAGACTTTGCGCATCTAGATAATGAGCAATATCATAATCCAGTATAATTCCTGGTGTATCATAAATACTAGTAGCACGGTCTAAAGGTATCTCAATCATTCCTAGTGTTGTTCCCGGAAAGTGAGAAGTTGTAATTACATTCTTGTCTCCTGTTGTAAGCTCGATAAGTTTATTAATAAATGTAGATTTACCAACATTCGTTGCTCCTATTATATAAACGTCCTTTCCATTTCGTAATTCATCTATACGACTTGCGGCTTCTTCAACACCTTGATTTTTTATCGCACTAATCAGAAGAATATCTATAACTTTTATCCCCTTAGCTTTTAGCATTTTAAATAACCATTGTTTAACTTTATTAGGTTTAACAGATTTAGGTAATAAATCTAACTTATTAGCTACAAGTACGATATCTTTATTGTTTCCTACAATATCAATCACGTCTTCAATCCAACTTCCAGAAAAGTCAAAAATATCTACTACTTTTACTATTAATGCATCTTTTTTTGATAATGTTTTGATAAGTTGATAGAAATCTTCAGCTCCAAGTTGCACATCAGACACTTCATTATAGTTTTTTAATCTAAAACATCTTTTACAAACAAGGTTACCATCGATACTTTTTTCTACTACACTCTTCGGTAAATAACCCTGTTTGTTCTGGTCTTCGCTCTGAATCTCAACTCCACAACCAATACAATAAACTTTATTACTCAATATTGCCTCCATTTTCTTTCTTATGTTTTAATCTATATCCTACTTTTTTCATTTTAGGAAATTTCTTTCTTCTTGTTAAATTTTGAATTATCAATGCTTCAAAAATCTATTAATCCTAGTTTTAAATGCATCCGTCTTAGAAATTGGTTTAACTAAAACACTCATAGCTCCAAAACTTTTAGCTCCTAGTACATCAGTTAATACTTGATCTCCTAATATAATAGCTTCTTCTGGTTTTCTATTTAATTTTTGCAATGCTCTCTTGAAACCAATTGTTAGAGGCTTTTTAGCTCCAGCTACATATTGAAGATTTAACTTGCGACAAAACTCCTCAACACGTTCTTCTGTATTATTAGACACGACGATAATATCAAAACCAGCTTTTTTCATTTTCTTTAGCCATTTATTTAATTCTTTAGTATCTTTCTTACTATCCCATGATATTAAAGTATTATCTAAATCCGAAATAATAACCTTCTTGTTGTGCATATTCATATACTCAACATCAATAAACTCATACTTTTCTACAAAATCATCTGGTGAAAAATATCTTTTAAGTACCATCTTCTTTTACCAATAGCCTATAAAATAGTAGCTATTTTCTCTCCCATCTTGATTTCTCTATTTTCTAAATTCTCTTCAAGCAGTATATTATCTTTTTCAAATAATAATACTACAGTAGAACCAAACTCAAAGTATCCTAACTCTTCCCCTTTTTTTACATAAATACTCTCATATGTTGGAATAATAGAATTCACATTTTGAGCACCTACTGGAATTAATGTATAGTTGATTTTTCCACTAAGTTTATATACTTGTCTGTAATTATAACTTAGTATGTTATCTCCTAATTCTAGACCAAGATTGTTAACAGGATACGAATATTTACCTAAACTATATGCATCCTTTACATGGCTACTTATCGGGAAGTGAATACGGTGATAATTCTTTGGACTAAGATATATTATCATATATGTACCATCTTTATATTTATCAGCTAATTCACTATCCCCAACCAAAGTTTGAACATTATAAACTTGATTTTTCACTATGAATGTACTGTCTTCGCCAATAACACCTACTTCTGAAATAACACCATCAGTAGGACTTACTAGTGAATCTTCATCCTGATTAATTGGTCGAGCATCGGGACGTAACTTTCTGATAAAGAATTCATTTAAATTTTTAAAGTCATCAATTTCATCTAACATCTCATCAGTATTAATATCAAATACCTTAGCAAAAGGCTGAATCATTAATCTACTTAAATTAGACTTCGTTAATTTTTTTAGAGCTTTTGAACTCATATTTCCATTAGTTAATTCAACACAAAGTTGAAACATTTTCTTTTTTAACATACCCGTCTCCTTATTGAATATCATGTTATATTTTACTATAAAAGTCCGTTAAATACAAATATTGCAAAGAAAAACTCTTAAAATAATCATAACTACTCACTTCTAACACTAAACTTTTTAGTTTACCATAATTATTATACTATAATTTTTTTATATTATTATATTTTTTTGAAATTCTATTTATATCGATATTGTATTGTTATACGTTATCATCACTAACAATATAATATTTGTATATTCAAGTAGGATAAGAAATTTTTTTGTTGTATAATATTGATTTTAGTATCATAAAATTGTATAATAAAATTATAAAAGATAAAGCAAGGGAGTGAATGACATGACGTTAAATAATAAAGTAAAAGAAAACATTATTTTAACAACTGTCCAAAACGTTTGAACTAAGGGCTATTCTCTGACAAGTGTTCAGGATATCATAAAAAAAGCTAAAGCCCCTAAAGGAAGCGTATATTACTATTTTCCAAAAGGAAAAGATGAGATTTATCTAGAAGCTTTGGATAAAATCAACAGCAATGTAAAAAAAGAGTTTAAAACAATTTCTCCTAAGTTAGGGACTTTAGAGGAGTATTTAACAACTGTCTTTGATCTTTTTATATCAAAAGGTAAAGCATGTAAACGTAGTGGTTTTTCTCTTACATTATTAGCGATGGAGACTGCAGAACTTTCTCCAATAATCGCTGAAAAATGTAGTGATATATTAGAAAATTGGCGTTTACTTCTTGCTGATGGACTATTTGATAGAAATCTACCGGAAGATGTTTGTAATCCTGTTAGTGAATGGTTATTCACTAGTATTCAAGGTGCATTAACTGCAAATAGAATTCATAAAGACGAAGCATTTCTTTTGAATATAAAAACCTCAATTAAATTTGTTGCTACCTCTTCTCCTGAAACACTTAGAGCAATATTCTCTAGGGCAGATGAAGACGAAATAATTGCATAAGATAAGAACCCACGAGAAAACTTCTTTTTTCGTGGGTTTTGTTTCATTAAAAATTTACTTCAGCTCGTACTACTGCATCTCCTCACTTAATATACTGCTTCTTTTCCTTGGTTAAATATACTCAGCTTGAATAAAGAAAGAGATTACTAAAAATAGAATTTTATTATAAATAATTATCCAATTCTTCAATACTTACTTTCAGTTCTTCTGCAGCTAACTCTCTGTTGATATAACCTCTTTTTAGTAGAGAAATAATTGTATTTATCTTTTCTTCAACTCGTCCTTCAGCTCGTCCTTCTTCTTGAGCATAAGCTAATGAAGCCCAGTAATGGTCTTGTTGTCTTGTTATTTCATCATACATAAGTTTCTCCTCCTTACTCCAATTTCTAAGATTTAATAAATTATCAGCTTGAATAAGAATATCATCCGGTTTGCTTGTGTACTGTTTATTTCCGAAAAATTCTAGCCATCTAATTTTCTTATAATCGTTGTTCAAACCTTCTTTATATTTTTTTAATTCTAAAAATACTATTTTCAATAGTGGCATTTCTTTAGTATCACTATCTACATACATTTTTAATTCGGTGTTTCTTGTTTCTTCTTTGATTAAAAAAAGTACTTTCAGTTATTGGAATTATCAATACTAATAAAATTATTAATAACACAATATATATAATAAATTTTATATGTAAAAAAATAACAACATAATTATTGCCGAATTACTTATCATGTAAATGAATTCTATTTTTAAATTTCATTTTTTTCAAAAATATTTTTACATAAAAAAAGATATAGTTACCAGAATAATTAATTTAATAAAATTAATTAAATGTTCAAAAAAATAAATATATATTTGTTATACTTCCTTGAAAAATTTGGTTTTTAATATAGAATAATTTTTCGTTTGACTCAATAGACGAAAAAGAAGAATCTTTCCATATATATAAATATAGAAAAAAAGTATGTTCAAAAAAATATTATTACTAAAATTATAAACCATACAATATACAATATTGATAAAATATCCTTTTTGCTTTTCATTACTTGCTACTCTCTCTATTCTAAATTTAATAATCCCAATTATATCCATTCTATCACCCTTTATTTATTTTTATTATACTAATTATACTAAATATACTGATAATAATAAAGTAAAAAAATAGTAAGCGGATACAAATGAAATATTCTTATTCTAGTTTAATTATGATAAAAATAAATATGTCAAATAAAAATAAACATTAAATGTAAACGTCCAATAACGAGGTCTATTTAAAAATAGATCTTTTAATTTTATCATGTTTATCCACAAATTACTTGCGTATTTTGGTCTATAAACCCAAGTTTATCACTTAGAGAAAACATAAAAACGTTATAAAAGTTGATTCAACGGTGTTTACGGCTGTCATTTTTTCGGGGAAATTTGTTGTACATGAATTATAAGGGATACCTATTTAATTCTTCGTGTTTTTACTATACCTTTTTCCCATATTAACCTTAATAACCTTAATAACCTATTTAATAATTTCAAATCTTCACTCTCTTATAACCTATAATAACCTTAATGAAATATCTAAAAAGATTTTACAAATCGAATTTTGATACCAATAAATCACTGCATCTATGAGTTCTCATATAAACTTTTTTTATAAAATTCAGAACTTTTGAAAAACTCATTAAATTCTTTATATTTCAACTTACTTTTACTTATTAAGTTCCCAGTGACCATTACGTCCTCTACCTACATACTTAAGGATATCTATTTCTTTTATAGCCCTTTCAATAGTCTTTACACTAACTCCAGCTTCTTCGGCAATGACTTTTCTTGTAATCTTATCATTGCTTCTTATTTTTTCTTTGATAAACTCTATGAGAACTACCTTATCACAAACGACTCCCTGAGCAATTTCCTGAGAGGTGACACTATGAGCATCACACTGAACGGCATCTTGAGAAACACCATGAGTATAATTCTGAGCGTCATCCTTAACAATACCACGAGCGACGCTCTGAGCAACTACCTGAGTGATATCCTCAACAACACTATGAACGCCATCTTGAGCGACACTATGAGCGTCATTCTGAGAAATGCTTCGAATAGTATTATTACCTCCGACTTTCTGCGTTACTATCTTTTTAAGAGGAATAATTGTTTGGAATACATCTCCTTCCTCAAACACTGGACTTTGCCCTGAATAAAGCTGTGTATATTTATAAGTATTTCTCATTCCTGAACCTAATTCATCAGCAAGACCTATTTCTCTAAACACCTTTGATATAGATGGATTCTTAGAAAACGGCTCAAATTTCTGCAAATCTAATACTCCCATACCATGAATAAAGTTGCTATTTTCAATAATAATTTTCTCATCGTCAATAATCATCTTTGCAGGATACCCACTTGAATAATCTCTATGAGATAATGTATTAGAAACTATCTCTCGAAGTATTCTATCTCTCACACTAACATTTACAATTCCGTCCAATACAAATAAATCATTCAAGTGTTTTGTCCAAACTCTATAAGTCTATCATAGCTATCAATAAGGTTTGTTATAACAACATCTCTATCGTCATATCTATCCTTATTTTCAACTCTGAATATTGCATCTGTTTTGTGTTGCGGAAGGACAGACATAATAGAATTATCTTTTCCAAATAACAAAATAGCTGCTAATGTGATTCCCTCACATTTAGTTTCTAGATCGGTCAAAATCAAATTTGCACTTCTGAGAAGTTCCTCATTATTCATATTTTTCCAAACATGATTCCTATTCCTTACTACAGCCATTTTCCTAACCTTATCAATTACAAAATCATCAAGAAAATCAATATCAAGATTCGGATATACTTTATTAACAAAGTAGCTTCCTTGCGTATAATTTGAAAACAAGTTCAGAATGGTCTTTTATATTGATGTCATCCTCGTATGCCCTATCCCAAATTCTTCCATTATGCCTGCATACTCGATATCCTTTCAGTATTCTGATATAAATTACTTTTTTTTCATCTATGTTAAAAACTTCAGGAACCAAATAAAGCGGCGGATTCATCTTTTGCGGATTATTTATTGCTGTAGTAAATTCCTTAATCACTTTATCAACTTTATCTTCACTAACACCAACAATCTCACTTTTATCATTTACACCAAGTAAAATATGTCCACCATTCCTATTGTTGAAAGAACATACTGTATCAAAGATATCCTTAGTTAAAGCATTTTTAGATTCTTTAAACTAACCATCTATCTTCTCTCCATTTTGAATTAACTTCTTTATTTCATCTATCATCATTTACTTTTTCACCACCTTTATTTACCAGTATTCTCATTAATAACAACTTTGTTGTTTTGAACTTCTATCTTTATTGACTATAAAAGTAACATAATCTCCATTTTTCAATTAAAAAATGTCACTATATTTTTCAAAATAATAAGCGCTCCTTAAACCATGACTGTAAGCGTCCAATAACGAGGTATATTAAATAAGAGCCCTTCGCCTAGTACGGAGAGCTCTTTCTTATCTACAAGTTTCTTGTATATTTTTATTCCATGGCAAATAAGCCTCTAGAATCTCATTTTTTTCTAAAGTGTCTTCATTTGGTAAATTTGTTAATAAATGATTTATGTATTTTTCTGGATCTAATCCATTTCGTTTGGCAGTTTCGAGTACAGTCATTATGATGGCACTGGATTGTGCTCCTTCAAAACTTTGGGAGAATAACCAATTCTTTCTTCCTATTACCAATGATTTTATCGCTCGTTCTGCTAAATTATTCGAAAGAACAAGATTCCCATCTTCCAATATAGTTCGAAATATTGACTCATATTTCAAACTATAGTCTATAGCTTTTCCTAATTTACTACCTGGTAGTACAGAATTCTCGCGACACCAATCAAAAAATTCATCCATAATTGGTTTCATTTCTTCTTGTCGTTTTTGATGTCGCTTCTCTACAGGTAACACTTCCCATTCTTGTTCCAATTGGAAGAGCTTGTTACAATAGTTCAGTCCTTCTGCACTTAAAGAGGTTTTACTATTCTTAGGATTTGCTTCGAAAAATTTTCTTCGTACATGTGCCCAACATCCTGCTAACTTGGCATTTGTTGCTTGTCGATAAGCTCCCCACATATCACAATGAATGTAGCCTGAATAATTCCCTAAGACTTCTTTTACTACTTCACCACTTCGACTTTTATTGTGATAATATAGCGTAATCCTTACTTTTTCCTGTTTCCCTGATAAGAATGTCCAGTAATAGGTAAGTGGAGTATCGTTTTCTAACACCCGGTAACTTGTTTCGTCAGCGTGAATGTAGCTTTGTTTTAATAATATTTCTCTCAATAGGTTGTATAATGGTTTGAAGTAATACTCACTGACTTTTATATGCCAATTTGTCAGTTCTTTTCTCGTAATTTGTAGTCCCATCTTATTCCAGTCAGCTTCTTGTCGATAGTTCGGCACTTTTAATTGATACTTCTGATAAATTGTATGTGCAATAATAGTACTTGATCCTAAGCTATGATTTAAAGGAGTTTCGGAACGGGTGCTTTAATGATTTTATCATTAGTTCCGTTTTCACTACAATGAAGACATTTGTAAGAATGTTGAATGTGATCCACACGTTTTAATTGGGCTGGTATAAAGACTAACTCTTTTCGTTGAATACATGATCCAATTTCTTTTAAAGTGTGCTGACAATCCGGACATACGCAAGCTTCTCCTAATAATTCGTGATGAATCAATTCTGGTGTAAATTGTTTGAAGATATCTTGACGTTTACCTGTTGGTTTCCTTCTTGTATAAGTAATAATTTCTTCTTCAATAGCCATTTCTGATGTTTTTTCTTGAGCCACTTCTTCAACATCAAATAAACTTATTTGATTTGGGTTTCCTTTTGTTTTTTCTGAAGATTTACCGAATAATTTTTTCTTGAAAAATTCTAACTGTTCTTTAAGAAGGTGATTTTCATGTTCTAACAGTTCAACAGTTTTATTAAATTTTATTTTATCTTCTTCGTATTGATTTGAAATTTTTTTAAATTCACTTAATACTTTTTCAAGTGTCACTGTTTCATTAGAAATCATAAAAAAATACCTCCTCTTTTTATTTGACTCTATTATACTATAAAAAGAGTAATATTTTCAGTAAAAATTTCGATGGTTAGTATCTTTTATTTTTGGATAAATGGAAAATCCTTTTAGTAACCATTCTACTTGTTCATCAGATAATGCTTTAACTTCTTTTTCATTAGAAGGCCAACTTAACTTTCCATTTTCGAATCGTTTGTAGAGTAGCCAAAAACCTTCTCCATCCCAATAGAGTGCTTTAAATCTATCTTTTTTCCCGCCACAAAATAGAAATACTTGCCCTGAAAAAGGATCTAAGTGGTAATGATGTTGAATCCAATAAGCGAGAGAATCAATACCTTGACGCATATCTGTTTTACCACAAACGATAAATACTTCGCCTAACTTATTTAACGGTATTGACATGATTCATCACTAGTTCCAATATCAATTTTAATTGTTCTTTATCAGCAGAATCGTAAAGCACCCATTCCATTTTCCCCTTACGGAGCTTCAGTATGATCGCATTAGATTTCCCTTCTTTTTTTGATGAATAGTCAACGTTTAATGGTACAATTTGTTTTGACATTTTATCTTCCTCCATTTCTTCTTTTATGTTTTTATTATAAAGGAAGTTATGTTCAGAAGATAGATACCTCGTTATTGGACGCTTACGAAGATAGATACCTCGTTATTGGACGCTTACATTATTTCCACAATCCTAACCAAAACCAAAAAATCCAAGAAATGAACCTTTTGATTCACTCTTGGATTTTTTGCTCTTCTCGACTATCTAAATAGATAATATTAAAGATTTATTTTTGATGATTATTCTTCATCTTCTCTACGTCTTTTAGCAACTGCTAGTAAACTTCCTAATGCAGCTAATCCTAGACCTGCTAGTCCTGTATTAGTTTCAGATTCACCTGTATTCGCTAATCGTTTTGTAGATTTTTCAACTTTATCAGTTGGTTGTGGCTTGTTACCTCGACCTTGTTCTTCTCCCTCTACTTCACCATTAATTTCTGGTAATTCTGGTTGAACTTCTGGTTCACCGTTTACTCCACCGTTAAATTCTGGGTTATCTATAACTGGAGGAGCAATTAGATTACCATTCTCATCTACTCCAGTTGTACCGATTGGTTCTGTATATTCTGGAATATCAACTACTGGTGGTTCAAGTAGATTTCCGCTTTCGTCTACTCCTGTTGTTCCAATTGGTTTTGTGTATTCTGGAATATCAACTACTGGTGGTTCAAGTAGATTTCCATTCTCATCTACTCCAGTTGTTCCAATTGGTTCTGTATATTCTGGAAGTTCAAATACCGGAGGATCAAGAGTTATTAATTTTTCTCCTGGTATCTCATGACTTATATTAGTATTTGGATCAGTTATTGTAACTTTTCCAGTTTTATCTACTGTTACTTTTTTACCTGGATTAGATTTTTCAACTGATTCTTTAACCTTATCTTGTTCTTCTTGTGTTAAGTTAGCAGGATCTTTTACTGGAATCTTATCAGCTGGTATTACTGGTTCAAAGTCTTGGTTCACTAAGTCTGTTCCTGGAATTGTATGAGTGATTCCTGTTGTTGGATCTGTTACTGTTGCTGTTCCGTCGTCTCCTACTGTTACTTCCTTACCTGGGTTCTTAGCTTTGACTTTATCTGCCACTTGTTTTTTCTCTTCTGGAGTTAAGTGGGCTTTGTCTTTCACTGGAACTTTTCCAGTTGGTTTCACTGGTTCGAAGTCTTGGTTTACTAGCTCTGTTCCTGGAATTGTATGACTAATTCCTGTTGTTGGATCTGTCACTGTTGCTGTTCCGTCGTCTCCTACTGTTACTTCCTTACCTGGATTCTTAGCTTTGACTTTGTCTTCCACTTGTTTTTTCTCTTCTGGAGTTAAGTGGGCTTTATCTTTCACTGGAACTTTTCCAGTTGGTTTCACTGGTTCGAAGTCTTGGTTTACTAGCTCTGTTCCTGGAATTGTATGACTAATTCCTGTTGTTGGATCTGTCACTGTTGCTGTTCCGTCGTCTCCTACTGTTACTTCCTTACCTGGGTTCTTAGCTTTGACTTTATCTTCCACTTGTTTTTTTCTCTTCTGGAGTTAAGTGGGCTTTTGTCTTTCACTGGAACTTTTTCCAGTTGGTTTCACTGGTTCGAAGTCTTGATTTACTAGCTCTGTTCCTGGAATTGTATGACTAATTCCTGTTGTTGGATCTGTCACTGTTGCTGTTCCGTCGTCTCCTACTGTTACTTCCTTACCTGGGTTCTTAGCTTTGACTTTTGTCTTCCACTTGTTTTTTTCTCTTCTGGAGTTAAGTGGGCTTTTATCTTTCACTGGAATTTTTTTCCAGTTGGTTTCACTAGTTCGAAGTCTTGGTTTACTAGCTCTGTTCCTGGAATTGTATGACTAATTCCTGTTGTTGGATCTGTCACTGTTGCTGTTCCGTCGTCTCCTACTGTTACTTCCTTACCTGGGTTCTTAGCTTTGACTTTGTCTTCCACTTGTTTTTTCTCTTCTGGAGTTAAGTGGGCTTTAGTCTTTCACTGGAACTTTTTCCAGTTGGTTTCACTGGTTCGAAGTCTTGATTTACTAGCTCTGTTCCTGGAATTGTATGAGTGATTCCTGTTGTTGGATCTGTCACTGTTGCTGTTCCGTCGTCTCCTACTGTTACTTCCTTACCTGGGTTCTTAGCTTTGACTTTATCTTCCACTTGTTTTTTCTCTTCTGGAGTTAAGTGGGCTTTGTCTTTCACTGGAACTTTTCCAATTGGTTTCACTGGTTCGAAGTCTTGGTTTACTAGCTCTGTTCCTGGAATTGTATGACTAATTCCTGTTGTTGGATCTGTCACTGTTGCTGTTCCGTCGTCTCCTACTGTTACTTCCTTACCTGGGTTCTTAGCTTTGACTTTATCTTCCACTTGTTTTTTCTCTTCTGGAGTTAAGTGGGCTTTGTCTTTCACTGGAACTTTGTCCGTTGGTTTCACTGGTTTGAAGTCTTTAACAGTTAAATCTTTAACTGGAATTACTTTAGATTGACCTGTTTTCGGATCTGTTATAGTAACATTTCCTTTACCATCGACTTTAACATCCATATTTGGATTAGATTTTTTAACTTTTTTCTCTAATTCTGTTTTTTCATCTGGTGTTAAATCTTCTGGATTTGAAACTACAAGCGGTAGAGGAATTGTTACTTCAAACTCTCTTGCAGGCTCACCTTTAGCGTTAGTTAGTTTGCCTGGAATTGTAATATCACTTGTTCCTTCTTTTGGAAGTTTGCCGTCTTCTTGGGCAATTCCTTTTCCTGTTGTTGGATTTTCTGGTAACTCGTTATGAGTTAACTCTACTTTCCCTCCAGTTACAACTTTTTCGCTAGCAATACCTGGTAATTTGACTTTAGTACCTTCAGGAACCCCATCAACTGTTACTTCAACATTTCCTGTTTGTGGATTTTGTGTTCCTACCGTAAATGTTGGAGTTGATGATGCTGGTTTTTCAACGTATTCTACTTCTACTGTTTGTGGTACGTCTTTTAAGGTAACTGTCTTGCTACCTGCGTCTTTTGGTACATAGACTTTTCCATCTTGATCTCTGATTTCAGACTCTGGTGTGTAGTTTACGCTTTCTCCTTGGCGGTGGTTATCTCCATCCACTGGAATTACTTTCGCTTCTCCTAATGGTGCTCCTCCTACTTTTGGTTGGTAGCTCACTTTTGTTGATGCTGGTTTTTCAACGTATTCTACTTCTACTGTTTGTGGTACGTCTTTTTAAGGTAACTGTCTTGCTACCTGCGTCTTTTGGTACATAGACTTTTTCCATCTTGATCTCTGATTTCAGACTCTGGTGTGTAGTTTACGCTTTCTCCTTGGCGGTGGTTATCTCCATCCACTGGAATTACTTTCGCTTCTCCCTAATGGTGCTCCTCCTACTTTTTGGTTGGTAGCTCACTTTTGTTGATGCTGGTTTTTCAACGTATTCTACTTCTACTGTTTGTGGTACGTCTTTTAAGGTAACTGTCTTGCTACCTGCGTCTTTTTGGTACATAGACTTTTTCCATCTTGATCTCTGATTTCAGACTCTGGTGTGTAGTTTACGCTTTCTCCTTGGCGGTGGTTATCTCCATCCACTGGAATTACTTTCGCTTCTCCTAATGGTGCTCCTCCCTACTTTTGGTTGGTAGCTCACTTTTTGTTGATGCTGGTTTTTCAACGTATTCTACTTCTACTGTTTGTGGTACGTCTTTTAAGGTAACTGTCTTGCTACCTGCGTCTTTTGGTACATAGACTTTTCCATCTTGATCTCTGATTTCAGACTCTGGTGTGTAGTTTACGCTTTCTCCTTGGCGGTGGTTATCTCCATCCACTGGAATTACTTTCGCTTCTCCTAATGGTGCTCCTCCTACTTTTTGGTTGGTAGCTCACTTTTTGTTGATGCTGGTTTTTCAACGTATTCTACTTCTACTGTTTGTGGTACGTCTTTTTAAAGGTAACTGTCTTGCTACCTGCGTCTTTTGGTACATAGACTTTTCCATCTTGATCTCTGATTTCAGACTCTGGTGTGTAGTTTACGCTTTCTCCTTGGCGGTGGTTATCTCCATCCACTGGAATTACTTTCGCTTCTCCTAATGGTGCTCCTCCTACTTTTGGTTGGTAGCTCACTTTTGTTGATGCTGGTTTTTCAACGTATTCTACTTCTACTGTTTGTGGTACGTCTTTTAAGGTAACTGTCTTGCTACCTGCGTCTTTTGGTACATAGACTTTTCCATCTTGATCTCTGATTTCAGACTCTGGTGTGTAGTTTACGCTTTCTCCTTGGCGGTGGTTATCTCCATCCACTGGAATTACTTTCGCTTCTCCTAATGGTGCTCCTCCTACTTTTGGTTGGTAGCTCACTTTTGTTGATGCTGGTTTTTCAACGTATTCTACTTCTACTGTTTGTGGTACGTCTTTTAAGGTAACTGTCTTGCTACCTGCGTCTTTTGGTACATAGACTTTTCCATCTTGATCTCTGATTTCAGACTCTGGTGTGTAGTTTACGCTTTCTCCTTGGCGGTGGTTATCTCCATCCACTGGAATTACTTTCGCTTCTCCTAATGGTGCTCCTCCTACTTTTTGGTTGGTAGCTCACTTTTTGTTGATGCTGGTTTTTTTCAACGTATTCTACTTCTACTGTTTGTGGTACGTCTTTTTAAGGTAACTGTCTTGCTACCTGCGTCTTTTTGGTACATAGACTTTTTCCATCTTGATCTCTGATTTCAGACTCTGGTGTGTAGTTTACGCTTTCTCCTTGGCGGTGGTTATCTCCATCCACTGGAATTACTTTCGCTTCTCCTAATGGTGCTCCTCCTACTTTTTGGTTGGTAGCTCACTTTTGTTGATGCTGGTTTTTCAACGTATTCTACTTCTACTGTTTGTGGTACGTCTTTTTAAAGGTAACTGTCTTGCTACCTGCGTCTTTTGGTACATAGACTTTTCCATCTTGATCTCTGATTTCAGACTCTGGTGTGTAGTTTACGCTTTCTCCTTGGCGGTGGTTATCTCCATCCACTGGAATTACTTTCGCTTCTCCCTAATGGTGCTCCTCCTACTTTTTGGTTGGTAGCTCACTTTTGTTGATGCTGGTTTTTCAACGTATTCTACTTCTACTGTTTGTGGTACGTCTTTTTAAGGTAACTGTCTTGCTACCTGCGTCTTTTTGGTACATAGACTTTTCCATCTTGATCTCTGATTTCAGACTCTGGTGTGTAGTTTACGCTTTCTCCTTGGCGGTGGTTATCTCCATCCACTGGAATTACTTTCGCTTCTCCTAATGGTGCTCCTCCTACTTTTTGGTTGGTAGCTCACTTTTTGTTGATGCTGGTTTTTCAACGTATTCTACTTCTACTGTTTGTGGTACGTCTTTTTAAGGTAACTGTCTTGCTACCTGCGTCTTTTTGGTACATAGACTTTTTCCATCTTGATCTCTGATTTCAGACTCTGGTGTGTAGTTTACGCTTTCTCCTTGGCGGTGGTTATCTCCATCCACTGGAATTACTTTCGCTTCTCCTAATGGTGCTCCTCCTACTTTTTGGTTGGTAGCTCACTTTTTGTTGATGCTGGTTTTTCAACGTATTCTACTTCTACTGTTTGTGGTACGTCTTTTTAAGGTAACTGTCTTGCTACCTGCGTCTTTTTGGTACATAGACTTTTTCCATCTTGATCTCTGATTTCAGACTCTGGTGTGTAGTTTACGCTTTCTCCTTGGCGGTGGTTATCTCCATCCACTGGAATTACTTTCGCTTCTCCTAATGGTGCTCCTCCTACTTTTTGGTTGGTAGCTCACTTTTGTTGATGCTGGTTTTTTTCAACGTATTCTACTTCTACTGTTTGTGGTACGTCTTTTTAAGGTAACTGTCTTGCTACCTGCGTCTTTTGGTACATAGACTTTTTCCATCTTGATCTCTGATTTCAGACTCTGGTGTGTAGTTTACGCTTTCTCCTTGGCGGTGGTTATCTCCATCCACTGGAATTACTTTCGCTTCTCCCTAATGGTGCTCCTCCTACTTTTTGGTTGGTAGCTCACTTTTGTTGATGCTGGTTTTTCAACGTATTCTACTTCTACTGTTTGTGGTACGTCTTTTAAGGTAACTGTCTTGCTACCTGCGTCTTTTGGTACATAGACTTTTCCATCTTGATCTCTGATTTCAGACTCTGGTGTGTAGTTTACGCTTTCTCCTTGGCGGTGGTTATCTCCATCCACTGGAATTACTTTCGCTTCTCCTAATGGTGCTCCTCCTACTTTTGGTTGGTAGCTCACTTTTGTTGATGCTGGTTTTTCAACGTATTCTACTTCTACTGTTTGTGGTACGTCTTTTAAGGTAACTGTCTTGCTACCTGCGTCTTTTGGTACATAGACTTTTTCCATCTTGATCTCTGATTTCAGACTCTGGTGTGTAGTTTACGCTTTCTCCTTGGCGGTGGTTATCTCCATCCACTGGAATTACTTTTCGCTTCTCCTAATGGTGCTCCTCCCTACTTTTGGTTGGTAGCTCACTTTTTGTTGATGCTGGTTTTTTTCAACGTATTCTACTTCTACTGTTTGTGGTACGTCTTTTTAAGGTAACTGTCTTGCTACCTGCGTCTTTTTGGTACATAGACTTTTTCCATCTTGATCTCTGATTTCAGACTCTGGTGTGTAGTTTACGCTTTCTCCTTGGCGGTGGTTATCTCCATCCACTGGAATTACTTTCGCTTCTCCTAATGGTGCTCCTCCTACTTTTGGTTGGTAGCTCACTTTTGTTGATGCTGGTTTTTCAACGTATTCTACTTCTACTGTTTGTGGTACGTCTTTTAAGGTAACTGTCTTGCTACCTGCGTCTTTTGGTACATAGACTTTTCCATCTTGATCTCTGATTTCAGACTCTGGTGTGTAGTTTACGCTTTCTCCTTGGCGGTGGTTATCTCCATCCACTGGAATTACTTTCGCTTCTCCTAATGGTGCTCCTCCTACTTTTGGTTGGTAGCTCACTTTTGTTGATGCTGGTTTTTCAACGTATTCTACTTCTACTGTTTGTGGTACGTCTTTTAAGGTAACTGTCTTGCTACCTGCGTCTTTTGGTACATAGACTTTTTCCATCTTGATCTCTGATTTCAGACTCTGGTGTGTAGTTTACGCTTTCTCCTTGGCGGTGGTTATCTCCATCCACTGGAATTACTTTCGCTTCTCCTAATGGTGCTCCTCCTACTTTTGGTTGGTAGCTCACTTTTGTTGATGCTGGTTTTTCAACGTATTCTACTTCTACTGTTTGTGGTACGTCTTTTTAAAGGTAACTGTCTTGCTACCTGCGTCTTTTTGGTACATAGACTTTTCCATCTTGATCTCTGATTTCAGACTCTGGTGTGTAGTTTACGCTTTCTCCTTGGCGGTGGTTATCTCCATCCACTGGAATTACTTTCGCTTCTCCTAATGGTGCTCCTCCTACTTTTTGGTTGGTAGCTCACTTTTTGTTGATGCTGGTTTTTCAACGTATTCTACTTCTACTGTTTGTGGTACGTCTTTTTAAGGTAACTGTCTTGCTACCTGCGTCTTTTTGGTACATAGACTTTTCCATCTTGATCTCTGATTTCAGACTCTGGTGTGTAGTTTACGCTTTCTCCTTGGCGGTGGTTATCTCCATCCACTGGAATTACTTTCGCTTCTCCTAATGGTGCTCCTCCTACTTTTTGGTTGGTAGCTCACTTTTGTTGATGCTGGTTTTTTTCAACGTATTCTACTTCTACTGTTTGTGGTACGTCTTTTAAGGTAACTGTCTTGCTACCTGCGTCTTTTTGGTACATAGACTTTTTCCATCTTGATCTCTGATTTCAGACTCTGGTGTGTAGTTTACGCTTTCTCCTTGGCGGTGGTTATCTCCATCCACTGGAATTACTTTCGCTTCTCCTAATGGTGCTCCTCCTACTTTTTGGTTGGTAGCTCACTTTTTGTTGATGCTGGTTTTTTTCAACGTATTCTACTTCTACTGTTTGTGGTACGTCTTTTAAGGTAACTGTCTTGCTACCTGCGTCTTTTGGTACATAGACTTTTCCATCTTGATCTCTGATTTCAGACTCTGGTGTGTAGTTTACGCTTTCTCCTTGGCGGTGGTTATCTCCATCCACTGGAATTACTTTCGCTTCTCCTAATGGTGCTCCTCCTACTTTTGGTTGGTAGCTCACTTTTTGTTGATGCTGGTTTTTTTCAACGTATTCTACTTCTACTGTTTGTGGTACGTCTTTTAAGGTAACTGTCTTGCTACCTGCGTCTTTTGGTACATAGACTTTTCCATCTTGATCTCTGATTTCAGACTCTGGTGTGTAGTTTACGCTTTCTCCTTGGCGGTGGTTATCTCCATCCACTGGAATTACTTTCGCTTCTCCTAATGGTGCTCCTCCTACTTTTGGTTGGTAGCTCACTTTTGTTGATGCTGGTTTTTCAACGTATTCTACTTCTACTGTTTGTGGTACGTCTTTTAAGGTAACTGTCTTGCTACCTGCGTCTTTTGGTACATAGACTTTTCCATCTTGATCTCTGATTTCAGACTCTGGTGTGTAGTTTACGCTTTCTCCTTGGCGGTGGTTATCTCCATCCACTGGAATTACTTTCGCTTCTCCTAATGGTGCTCCTCCTACTTTTGGTTGGTAGCTCACTTTTGTTGATGCTGGTTTTTCAACGTATTCTACTTCTACTGTTTGTGGTACGTCTTTTTAAGGTAACTGTCTTGCTACCTGCGTCTTTTTGGTACATAGACTTTTCCATCTTGATCTCTGATTTCAGACTCTGGTGTGTAGTTTACGCTTTCTCCTTGGCGGTGGTTATCTCCATCCACTGGAATTACTTTCGCTTCTCCTAATGGTGCTCCTCCTACTTTTGGTTGGTAGCTCACTTTTGTTGATGCTGGTTTTTCAACGTATTCTACTTCTACTGTTTGTGGTACGTCTTTTAAGGTAACTGTCTTGCTACCTGCGTCTTTTGGTACATAGACTTTTCCATCTTGATCTCTGATTTCAGACTCTGGTGTGTAGTTTACGCTTTCTCCTTGGCGGTGGTTATCTCCATCCACTGGAATTACTTTCGCTTCTCCTAATGGTGCTCCTCCTACTTTTGGTTGGTAGCTCACTTTTGTTGACACCACTCCCACATACACAGTTAACGGGTCACTTTCTTTTCCTTGACTGTCAACTGCCTTAAGAACTACTGTATAACGTCCTGCTGGAGTTGCTTTTCCTGGTGTTTCTATTAATCCTGAAACAATTTTTATAGTAGGTGTACCGTATGGTTTATCAGCTTCATTTATAACTTTATCTTCTGTATCTCCAACAGTTACTAGATTTTCTAGCATTTCTTTAGTAATACTTGTCCCTGATGGGAAGACTTTACGATTTGTTTCGTTACTTCCTTCTGTTCCTTTATAAATTAATGTTGGTTTGTCGTTCGTCACTTTAGCAACTTTCCACTTACCTGTTGCAGTTGGTGTTTGTCCTGCGTCTGGTTGAGTGTAGACACGAAGTCCTAACCCTTTATTATAGGAATCAGTATTATCTCCATTTGCATTTTCTTCTTTAATGTGAAGTTTTGCCATTCCGCTTTGTTCATTTAGAGCAATACGAATATTATGTTCTGAAGGATTAGTAGTACTTGGAGTAGAAGTAATTGTTCCGACATATCCATTAGCATTAGTTACAATCGTATTATCAGTTCTTGTTGCTTCTGTATGCCAGCCATCTGTTCCACGGACAAGTACAATACTGTTTGGTTTATCTCCTGTTTCTAGATTATTATGGAATCGCAATTCAACTCGTTTAGCATCGTGTGGAACTGTGATATCAATATGCTTACTACCTGCAATTATAGGTGATACTGAGTAATCTCCCATTTCAACTGCTTTCGTATCGCTAACTACACTGATATCATCTGCAGGTGTTGCTCCTTTAATTTTTGTTGTAACTGTTAAACCAGTTGGTTGAGTTGTTTCACCATTTTTAGCAACCGATGTACGAAGTTTTACGTCATCTGGAATCGTAGCTATCCATGTATTATCATTAATCGTTACTCCGCCATTATTTACACTAGTCAATACACGATTAGTTCCATCGTTCAATGTAACTGAGACTACTGTATTGCTACTATTAGCATTCAATCCGCCTAGTGTACCTGTAATTGTACGTGTAGTTGAAGTCACTGGTGCATTATCAAATGTTGGTTTAGGTGGTGTTACATTTACAGTTACCTCAATCGTCTTGGTTGGTCGTTTTTTAGTCGCTTCTGGTGCATCATTATCTGTTTGTGATGGTGGTAATGTCACTTTCACTCGGAACGTTTGTACTCCAGAAGTATTAGCAACCTTTTCTCCGACCCATTCATAAGTTGTTCCTTGTGGCAACTCTTCATTACCAACATTAGCTACTGCATTTTTTGCGTATTCATCAGTTAATACTGTATCTTGTGTAACTGTCACTTTTGTTGTATTAGGTTGTATATCAAATACTTTATGAATCAATGTACCTGTATGTTCTAATTTTTCCCTATCATTTGATGGACTATCTGAAAATCTACTGTAGCCATACTTACCACCGTATGTGTAAGTTGTTGTACCTACTTTAGCAGCATCCATCTTAAGTGCTTCTCTAAAATCTCTAGCAGATTTCTACGCCATCACTCGTTTTATAAATCCACGACATATTATTAGGAATATTTTTTCCAGTATTACGATAAAAATCAGAATCAGTATCATTACGTGCAACACCTTTAAAATCATAAATCGTATTTGCAATTGGGAATTTACTTAAAACCTTGTAAGTTACAGGTATTTTTTTTACAGTATTATCTGCAAATGTAATTGTAGCTGTTGCTGTTTTATCAATCGTTTTATTATGATCTTCAGGCATAGTTGTATCTAAATTTTCAAATGTAACAGTTGCATTTCTCGGAATGTCTACTTTATTCACTCCATCTTGTAACTGTACTAAGCTGCGTTTATCTTCCTCAGTCAAAGATTCTCCTTGCTTGAAGTTAATAGTAGGTCGTGCAACTACATTATAATTTTGCGCAACTGGTACATCCACTTCATCTATAGAATGGTCTGGATATGTTACTCTTACGGTTACAACTTTTTTACCTTCTACTGTTTTAATAGCTCCATTATCTTTAAGCGTCTTAGTCACTCCACCAGCATCTTTCGCTTCTTTAGATAAATCTGTTACATTTACTTGATCTGTAATTTTATTAGCATCCGTTACTGGAATATTGCTTCCTAAATTGTTGAAGTTTACTGGTGTTGTTGGTTTCGTTGGCTCATATTTTTCTTTCTGCTCTTTCACAACCATTTTGAATTTAACAGTTGTCACGTTTGCTGGTTCATTCTTGTCAGTTGCTTGAATTGTAACAATTTTTTCTTCAACAGTTGCATTTTTAGCAACAATTCCTGACAACGTATGAATCAATGGCGATTTATCTGTTGCATTGTCACTTGAAGTTATTCCACTTTCTGCCACTCCGTTTGGTAATGCAGATGTAGTTAAACTTGAAATCTTGCTCGTATTATCTGAAGCTTTTATCGTAACACTTGCTTTTTCACCGCGATATACTGTAACTTTTGGTAAGCCTTCATTAACAGTCCCTTCCGATAATGGAATTTCTCTGCCGTCTTCCCCTACTAATTTTACCGTTGGCTTAACAGTTTCATTTACCTTAAGCGTCACAGGAATTATTTTGTACGGTTGAATTCGGTTGGCATTCGGACCTGTTTCAGATACTTTTGGTAATGTTACTTTTACATAACGTGTGATTTCACCAAATTCTGTTACATTTTTCTCTGCATCAGTTAGTGCAGTAGCATCAGTCTCACTTTTCACCCATTCGTAAGTTGTTCCTGTTGGAAGACTCGCTGAATGGTTGATTAGACTTATAGCAGCTTTAGCTTGATCTGCATTTAGACTTGTTCCATGATTTGCCACAACTTTTGTTGGATTAGCCCCTACATCAAAAACTTCATGCGTAAATGTTGGCGTATAATAAAGTTTTTCTGTTTCTCTTGGATTGTTTATAAATCTTCCTCTTGGATATTTACCACCAAAGGCATAGGTAGTTTTTCCAACTCCGTCAGCTTTTAGCATATTTATCATATGAGCATCTGCATTTTTAAATTCTGCCTCATTATCTCTCTTAACAACCCAACTCATTCCGCCTGGAAGACCATTAGAATCTGTATAATAAGAAGGTGGAGTGTCATTACGCCCTTCTTTTTTAGGAGCATTAACTTTAAAATCATACACCTTTTCTACTGTTTTAAATGTTTTCAACACATTATAATTCAAAGTCACAGGAGAAAGTCTTGTTCCATTTCTTAATACTACTGTTGCTTGTGTAGTCTTATTATCTGAAGGCGTATTTATATCTAAATTCGTAAACTCAACAATAGCATCATTTGGAACGTTTACTACTTCAGTTCCATCTTGCAATTGAAGTAAGCTTCGTTTAAGTTCATCCGATACATTTTCACCTTGTATTAAGTTAATAGTTGGTTTTGCTTTTGCAATGTAATTGACTGTAATCGTATGATTTTTTGTTACTCTTTCTCCTGCCGCATCTGTTGTTGTATACGTTAAATTGTACGTTCCTTGTTTTAGGGCTTTACCATTTGTTAAATCAACAGGTTGTCCATTTTTCGTAACTGTTACATCTAAGTTCTCTCTAGCAGTATTTCCGACTGTTTTATTATTATCATCTTCTGCATCTGTTACATTAACAAGTGTTTTTAGCTTATCTTTTGTCAAAGTACCATCTGAGTTATAAGTAGCATTTTGATTTACTACTGAAATGTCTGGATTTGTATTTGTAGCTGGTGATGCTGTAGCCCATCCTCCATCATTAGTTGGATTCGCTGGATTATTACGATTATTAACATAATGAGCACGAACTTGTATAGTAGTGTCAGCATTAATTCTAAATGGAATATTTTCTTTTTTATTCGAATCCTTAATATGAAGAGTAAATACTTTTTCAGAGATATTATCACCATTAGATACTTTTAACTCAGTTGTTCCTACTTTATCGACATTTAATATCTTCCAATTTTCATCAACCAATTGAACATCATATTGAACAGTGTTACTTCCATTTTTTATCTGTAGATAAAATAATGCAGTATCATGAGGTAGTGTAACACTAATATCTCGTCCCGCTTTAACAGGTGTAGCTATAGAGATTGCTCTTCCCATTTGAACATCCACAGTCTTCGCTACTGATTCAATATTATTAACAACTTGTTTCACAGATATAGGGTTAGAAGCTTTTACTGTCGAATCTTTATCATTTTGTGTTAGTTTTTCATTCGGCGCTAAGTTATATTTCCATTTACCATTATTTTCAACAGTAACTTCCCTAACTGTAGTTCCATCTTGTAATGTAATTTTAACTTTAGCTCCAGGTTGACCTGTACCTGAAATACTACGTTCTGTGGAAACTAAAGTACCTTTATATTTCTCTTCTGTAGTTACTGTTGGTGCTTCTGGTCTAACATTTACTGAAACATTTACGATTTTAGATGAACGAAAGGCTGCATTATTTCCCGTTTCTGAGGAAGGTAACGTAACTTTAACTCGATAATTTTGTACACCTGCTGTATTTGGAGTAACCGTTTGATTTCTTCCATTAGTATCAACCCATTCATAAGTTGTACCTTCTGGTAAATCTAAAGCACCGTTTACTTTTGTTACAGCAGCTTTTGCATCTTGTGCTGATAAAGTAGTTCCTTTCTCCACAGTCACCTTTGTACTATTAGGTTCAATATCATATGTTCGAACATTAAATTTAACTTCTTTATTATTTCCTCTATCAACGCTACCATCAGCAGAATCAGATACTTTTAGCGTTATAGGGCGTTCACCAAGGCTTGCTGTATTTGATACATTACCTCGAACTGTATACGAACCTTGTGAGTTCACAGTTTTCCCGTTTTGGTTAATAGTATAGTTACTACTTGCATTAACATTATCATTGAACCAAACACCTTGTGGTAATCCACCATCATTTTTATAACTAATATTAACTTTACCAGTTGCTGCATTATCATAGTATTTCAATGGCAACTCTAGTGTAGAACCACGGAAAACATGAACTGTCTTATTACTTGCATTATCTGTTAATGTTGTACCATTTAGTGTAACTGTTGGAGCTACATTATCCGGATTCTTAGCTACCCCTGTTGCAGTAGCATCATCACTATTCAAATAAGTCGCTTTTGCTGTTACTGTGGATTCATCTTTTACTGTAGGTTCTGCAATCGAAACAACCCCATTAGATGGATTTACTCTTACTCCATTTGGAAGATCACCAATCGTTTCCCATGCAGTTCCTTTTTTTCTAACCGTTACAGTATTATCAGTATTTTCACTCGTCGGTCTATAAGATACGACCAATTTATCCGTTGTACCATTCGGTGTAACTGAAACCGAGCCATCTACAGGAGTGGATACTGTTGGTTTTGTTGGAGTATTTTCTTTTCTAATGTTTTTGAAAAATACATCTACATAATCTACAGAATCGTCTTGGTTATTTGTACGAGCATTATTTTCATTATCATAGTAAGTAACTTTTATTTGTTTTTTCACCCAAACAGGCGTTGTAGATGAGATTTTAGGAACTTTTTCTGCATCAACTTCATGCCCATTTGTATCAATTTTTTTATAAGTTTCATGAATAGCGTCGTTTAATTTTTTAACATTTTCTGCAGAAATCGTTCTTCCAGGGGCTACATCAATATCAGAAGGCACAGTAAACAATTCTTTCTTACCATCGACAGTTAATTCAATCACTCTTGCTCCAGTAGTAAGATCGTTTGAGCCTCCTACCCACTCTACAGATTTAACTGCTTGTTCTTTAATTCTTGTACTAATTGTTGGGAAATCCTCTATTCTATCTTTATAAAATGAAAGACCTGGATTAGTTGATTTCATATCTTCTCGACTCGGTTCTCTGAATCCATTGATATGAGAAGAGTCATATTTATATTCAACAATATAATCGGAAGCATTTCCCAAATTTCCGTTATAAGATTTCGTTTCCCTAATCTCTTTTGGGATTGGTTTATAAATATCTGACTGAGTTACCACTCTATACGGTAAATTAAAGTTTATTGGCTGACCTTTTATATTTGCTTCAATATAAACAGTGTGGTTTCCTTTTGTTCTATCCGCAGTCGTATTAACACCATCTTCAGAAGCCTGTCTTGCAAATCTATTGTGATTACCCTTATTAAAGTCTGCACTAAAGTTTCCTGTAGACTTATACGTATGATAATTTGTTACATCTCCTCGACCTGGATTGATTTTCTTATTAGTTACTGTATCTTCAATAGTGACCGCACCTGTCATTAAACCTGAACCATCTCCTGCGTCTAAAATTCCAAGACCTGTTCCTTTAAGAAAAGTTGTCGCCATCTTATTTGTATCAATCGTAATATTATATCTTTCTTGAACTCTGTTCCATTGTTGATAACTCTTATGCATATAACGTCCTGACGGAACAACTTCATAAGATTTCATACCCGCAATATAATATAATGGTACTTCAGTATCGCCTACTGTATCAAATTCTACTTCATATTTATTCCCTGGAGTCGTCCCCGTAGCGTAATCTTTCGGTCTAAATGCGAACACATTTTGAGTTGAACTCTTAATTTTCATACAGTTTATCCATAACCCTTTTATCTTCTTCAGACATACCATCACGATTATAATAAACACTGGTATCATTTTTTACGAAATCATCTAAAGTATAAACTCCGCCACGGTTACCAACAATTCCATTATTGACATTCGCAACATTTTCATAGTATGATCCACCATTAACACCACCAGTTGGAGATCCTACAGCTGTTAAATACTTATCTGCTGCTCCATTAAATACTTCACGGACACCTCCTTGTTTTACTACAGCTCCATTTTCAGACAACGTCATACGTGTAACAGAATGCCCAGATGGTAGAGTAAAGTAATAAATTGGATTTTGTCTACCTTCTCTAGCTTCATTATAGGTAATTTTCCAGTGATATCCATTTGATTTCTTAGTTACTTCTGCCCGAACCTTATTTTTTAAATATTTTACAGGCTGAGGTCCTAAGTTATTATTATTATTCCCTGCACTACTTCCGTTATCATTATGAGAGATATATAAAACAGTTCCTGGCGGATATCCTGAACCATCATTTTCCTTCGTAATATATCCAACTTTTGCTAAACTATCAAAGTTCTCAGTATCATATAATTTACCATCAGCAGCTCTATAATAAGTTGCAGCTCTAAAGTAAGAGTCCGGTGACATTCTCTTACCATTATCAGAATCACGCTTCCCTGAATGTTCACGAGTTACTGCTAATACAAGTTTTTTCTCCGCTTCTTTTCCTTGTTTCACCAATGCTTCTATTTCCGAAGTAGTTAATTGTGGATTTTCTAATCCTTTTTTAACAGCAAGAACTGTTTCTTCCACACCTTTTAACAACTCTTTTGTTTCAGGTCTAGTGATTTCATTAGCAGATTTTAGATATACGTCTATACTTTTCGCAAGAGTTTCAAGCTTCCCTTTATCAGGAGCTGTTGCCTTTTGATTCTCAGACTCTTTCTTTTCTAAAGTACTAGCTTCTGCTTGTTTATCTATTTTTTCTGAAGTATTTACTTTATTATCTACTGTTTTTTTCTCGCCTACTTGTTGACTTTCTTCCTGAGCCTTTTCAGTAGTCTTATCTGCTTTTACGACAGTTTCTTTAAGTTTTCTTGTAACTTCTGTTAATTTCTCTACTTGAGCATTAACTTCTTCCACACTAGCAGTGTCTTTATCTAATACTAATTTTGCTTCAGATATACTTTGATTTACTTCATCATAAATACTAGCTATTTTACTTTTTTCTGTACTTCTAAAAAGTGTATCTAAGCTAATTGATAATTTTTTTAATTCTGCTTTGTCCACTTTCACAGTAGCGACAACATCAGACGTTTTTCCAACAATAGTCGACTTATCTTGTGCTGATGTAGACTTATCGTCTATTTTTGAATTTTTACCACCACTAGATGAACCATCTGCTGATTTACCGCTAACTTGTACATTTTCTGATGTAGGGATATTTCTGCCTTAGCTGACATTCCACCACCAAAGAAAATAAGTGATGCTACAGCTACACTGGCAGCACCGAAATGATATTTTCTTATTGAAAAACGCGTTAGTTTTTCACCATTTTTATACTGATATCTCATAAATATCATTACTCCTTTTTCATAATTTCTCTTAATATTTAATATAATTTATATTTTTGTTGTTAACAATCTAGTAAATAAATACTTGTAAACACTATAATTATAATACAACATTCAGCTTAAATCAACTTTAAACACAACTTATTTCCACGATTAAATGCAATAATAATTTATAAAAATAATTGTGATATGAAAATAATTAACATTTATATATAATTCATATAAATATCGCACCCCTGCAAGTTTTGTTTCAACTTTTTTTATAGCTATTTCCCATAATTAAAAATATACCATCTAAATGAAAAAAATTATTTGTTTTGTTAATTATACACTATTATAAACTATAACTATTTAGAATTTTTTTCATAACAATTTTATATTTTAAATAAATTCACTTATTCATTTTATCTCTTTACAGATTTTCTCAAACTATGTATAATCAATATTCCCCTCTCTCCCTCTCTTACAGATAAAATGGGAGGAGTAACGTATGTATTACTTTAAAATAAAAAATAATATAAAAGTACCTGTTAGTAAGGAGATATATTCTCAGATAAATTCAATTCAAAATCGCACTAATTATGCAGCTAAAAAGCTTAAGGAAAGTGGATTAATTTATTATGAAAACTATTCTTCCGAAAACAACACTGGGGAGAGTCGAATTAAGGATTATTCTGCATTATCTACAGAAACGATTATCAAAGAACATTTGTACAATGCACTTTATGATGCTTTAGCTACTCTTTCTATAGATGATCAATTACTTCTGTATAAGCTATATGTAAACAATTCATCTTTACGAGGAGCTATGCATAATAATCTTAATCATCCTACAAAAGTCAAGCGTCACCAAGAAATGCTGCTGAAAAAATTAGCTATTTTGTTAAAAGAATATGAAGAGGATTTTTTTGACAATATAACTAGATAAATTTTTTAGTTTTTTGTGACAAAAGGCTATTTTTTTCACTTATAATAATGAGGGGGTTTTTAATCTTTTGTAAGAGCGGGAGTCTGCTAAATCACCTATTATATTTCTATTTACTATATTTATTTTAATTTTAACATTTATAATTACATGATTCGTCCTTATTAGGAGATGTTCTACATAGAGAGGAGCTATAGGAGGACAATTATAATGAAAAGTTTTATAGAATTAAACGAAGACGACACTCAAAGATTTTACGAATTGTTAGAGGTTAAAAAATTTCTTATTAAAAGAGCACTATATAAAGTAAATATTCCACAAAAATTGCATGATGAGTTTTATGGTTATGGGATGGAGGGACTTCTTGTTAGTTTTCTCATCTTACAAGATGGCGGGATAGATCCTTCCGATTTTGATAGATTTGCTTTTGTAACTATTAAGAGAAAACTCATCGATGAAATTCGTAGAAGAAACAGACACGAGAGTATTCCTTTAGATATATTCGAAAATAATTCTGATGTGGTTTGCAATGATTATGATTTCTTATATATCGAACTTATAAATTATCTGAAAGATACATTAAATCTTTCTGAATGGGAATTTTTCGAGGAATATACAAAGACATTAAATGTTAAAAAGACAGCTATTGCTTTAGGAATATCACTTGCTAGTGCATACAGACTACACAAACATATTAAGGGAGTTTGTGAACAGTTTCTATTAAATATTTAGGATTTTATCCACTCTATGTAGACATCTACTTATTTAATTAAATTTCGTATTTTTTTATTTTAGAACTTTTCACTTAAATAAATATATAATAACTATGGAGACTTATTTCATTATTGAACCTGAATTTTTTTATTTAATATTCTATTGATAGTTTTTTTAAGTCATTAAAATAGAGTTTTTTTGGTATTTCTCCTTTTTTTATTTTTTTCATATATAATATTTTTTTGTTTTACTTTTTTTAAAAAGATTATTTTCTAATAGAAACACATATATTCAAGAAAATAAAACTGAAAAAAACTACTATATATGGCTAGTTTTTAATTTAATAATCAAAAAAGAACAGAGAGTAATAATTTTACTTCCTGTCCTTTGTTCTTGTGTTATATTTTGAATAAACTCTCAATAGATTTTTTCGAGTTTACATTGTTATTACAACTTGGTTTGAGCATTATTCACTACTCCAACTATAGATATTTCTCAAATTCTTGTTCGCTTAGATTTAATTTGCGAGCTCCTATTTCTTTGCTTAGATGTCCCCCTTTTACTAAATCTGCAATCATATTTATCGCATTCACTCTTTCTTCTCTCCTTCCAAGGATAATACCTTGTTCTATTCCCTGCGTTATTCCTTGTACAACTCCTCTTTTCACCATTATAGTCACTCTTTTTTCAACATCAATCAAATGTTTTAACCAAGCCTTTCTTGCTTCTTCATACATATAATTTATCTCCTACAAATAACTCTTTAATTCATCCAATGTTAAACCTAGTTTTTCAGCTACAAGGTCTTCTGTTATTAAATCTTCTTTTACAAGCTCTACTATCATTTCTATTGTCTTTTCTCTTTCGCCTTCTATTCCTATCTCAATCCCTCTTTCTATTGCTCGCTTCAATCCCTGCTGTATCCCTTGTTCTATTCCCTGTTTCACAGCCTCTTCTAACTTCTCTTCTGTTTTATCTATGAACTCTTCCAAAGTAATTATTGATCTCTTTTTTGACTCACTCATATCTTTTACCCCTGTATATATCTTTCAAATTCTTCCATTGTTAACCCTAGAAACTCGGCTGCTTTTTCTTTTACCACGACCCCTTCTTTCGCAAACTTTACTATCATTTCTTCTTTTATTTTATAATTTTCTATCCCTTTTTCAATTCCTTCTTCTATACCTATCTCAATTCCACTCTTCACAGCTCGTTCTACTACTTCAGTTTTCTCTTCATCTAAATATGCCAAATGAGCATGCCAACCATCTACCATTCTTGTGTATTCATCAAACATAGTTATTTCTTCCTTCTTAAATTTTGTATATACATTTTTATTATATTACAGAAATAATATTTTTGCTAGTAATTATACTACAAGAATATAACACTTTAAACTAATATAATCCAAAAAAAGAACAGAAAGTAATAATTTTACTTCCTGTCCTTTGTTCTTGTGTTATATTTTGAATAAACTCTCAATAGATTTTTTCGAATTTACGTTGTTATTACAACTTGGTTTAAACGTTATTTACTACTTCAACTATAAATATTTCTCAAATTCTTGTTCGCTTAGATTTAATTTGCTAGCCCCTATTTCTTTGGTTAGATTCCCTTCTTTTACTAAGTCTACAACCATATTTATTGTTTTTACTCTCTCTTGTGCGATTCCTTGTTGTAGTCCTTCTTCTCTTCCCTGCTCAATTCCTCGTTGAAGTCCTTGTTGTAGCCCTTGTTGTAGCCCTTGTTCTCTTCCTTGTTGAAGTCCTTCCGCTATCGCCTGTTCCTTTTCTTCTCTAACATAAGCTAGGTGAGCATAATATCCATCAAAGTCTCTTCTTCTTTCATCAAACATACTCTTCTCCTCCTCACTCCATTTTCTTGGATTTATTATACTATCTGCTTGTTTCATTATTTTTTCTGGTTCATGTGTATATGGCTTATTTCCGAAAAATTCTATCCAACGGATTTTTTGGTAATTTTCCATTGTATTTTCTCTATATTTTTCTATTTCCAAAAATACCATTCTTATTAAATTTCTTTTTTCTTCTATACCTTTAAATTTAACTTTTAATTCTTCGTAGTTTTCATCATCTCGCATACTGAACGTATGAATTGCTCGATTGTCATCAAAATATGGTTTCTCTGTTATTGCTATTGCATAAACCGGTATTAATTCTTGAGATAAATAATGTGTATCTACTCCTTCTTTTTTATACTTATCTAAGTTTTGCGAAACTTGTTCACAGATGTACAACCACAATCTTTTTATAAAATCAACCTGCATAGCTACTTGAATTTCTATAATAACCTGTGTTCCATCATCTAATTCTGCTAGTACATCCACGTGCGTAACAAATGGTAGCAAATCTTTATACGGCTTAGCATGGATTTGTGCACCATCTAAAAGTTTTACAGAAGCTACTGGTAAGTCTAATAAATCTCTTATAAATTGTGCCGTTACCTCAGTATTACTAAATACTTTCTTCGCTACTAAATCCATCATTGGTCGTGCGTCTTTATTTCTTATATTTTCCATTTTGAATCCCCCCTATTTTCATTACTTAATAATATTTTTTAATTTTAATTCCTACCCTATTTCTAACTTTTATTATACTAAAAAAATTATTTTTTCTATTGATATCATAGATTTTATCTTTAAACAAACATACTCAAATTTCTAAATAAAAAAATGTAAAAGTGTCATATTTCAAATATAATCATCTTTTACATTTTTTTCCATTATATTGTATTTATCATTTGCATTGTTAATGAGTTTATTTTTTTGACTAAAGAATTTCTTTATAGCTGGATCTAATTCTAATCTATCCAATGCTAACTCGAAATCTTCTAACCAATATTTTTGCTTCTTTTATTGATATTGGTAATTTCATATGTTTTCTTCTCAAATCAGGTGTTGCGAATACAGAATGACCTGGTTCTCCTAGAAATAATCTAAAAAAATCTTTTTTTGTTCTATTTTTAATTTTATCAAATCCTTCAACAAATAAAAGATTGATTCTATCATCATTAGGTATTATATCATCATACATATACATAACTAATTGATCAATTTTTTTTCTTCTCCTATTTGGTCATATAAATTCATCATAAACCTCCATAATTTGTACATATTTTTCTTCACTTTTCGTCCTTATTTATATTAAACTATATTACAAATATTTTTTTGCAATTAAAAATAAACCAAAAATTTCTTAAAAAAATTTCTCACTAGATAATTAAAGCGTAAAAATAGGATATACCTATTCTACGCTTTAATTTTATTATTTTAATAGTTTTTTAAATGCTTCTACTTTATCAGTTTTTTCCCAAGTAAATTCTACATCTTCACGTCCAAAGTGACCATAAGCTGCTGTTTTCTTGAAGATTGGTTTTCTTAAATCTAAAGTTTCGATGATTCCATTTGGTGTTAAACGGAATTCTTCTTTAATAGTTTTAACGATATCTCCTTCATCTACTTTTGATGTTCCGAATGTTTCTACAAAAATCGATACTGGGTGTGCTACTCCAATTGCATAAGCCAACTGAACTTCTGCTTTATCACAGATACCACTAGCTACGATGTTTTTAGCGATATATCTAGCCATATAAGCTCCAGATCTATCTACTTTAGTCGCATCTTTACCACTAAATGCTCCACCACCGTGACGTGAGAATCCACCGTATGTATCAACGATAATTTTACGTCCTGTAAGTCCAGCATCTCCAACTGGTCCACCAATTACGAATCTTCCTGTTGGGTTGATGAAATATTTAGTATTTTCATCTAGTAAGTCTTTATCTAGACATGGCTCGATTACGTATTTTTTAATATCAGCATGAATTTGCTCTTGACTTACATCTGCATCGTGTTGTGTAGAAACTACGATTGTATCAATTCTATTGACTTTGTGGTTCACATCGTATTCGATTGTAACTTGAACTTTTCCATCTGGTCCTAAGTATGTAAGAGTACCATTTTTTCTAACTTCTGCTAATTGTTTTGAAAGTTTTTGACTTAGGTAGATTGGTAGTGGCATAAATGTTGGTGTTTCATTAGTTGCAAATCCAAACATAAGACCTTGGTCTCCAGCACCTACTTCATTTTCTTCTTTTTGTTGTTTCGTTTCTAATGAATTATCAACCCCAAGAGCAATGTCTGAAGATTGTTTATCTAAACCAACAAGTACTGAAATGTGATCACCTGAGTACCCTTTATTAGGATCAGTGTATCCAATTTCATTAATTGTATCACGCACGATTTGTTGGAAGTCAACATTTGCTGTTGTAGAAACTTCTCCTATAAGTACTGCTAATCCTGTGTTTACACAAGTCTCACAAGCTACACGTCCATACGGATCTTGCTCTAAAATTGCATCTAAAATCGCATCTGACACTTGGTCCGCGATTTTATCTGGGTGTCCTTCTGTAACTGATTCTGATGTAAATAAATATGTTTTGCTCATTTCTTTCTCCTAAAATATTTTTGTCTGATATTAATACAAATCTCCTCTAGATCCTTAATATCTCATTAATTATAAAATAAAAGACCTTATCTTATAGACAAGGTCTTTTTTATACCTCATCGCTCAAAGTAAACTTTGCTAAGGAAAGCACCTTAATCAATTGATTAGGTTGCCGGAGTTCAACGGGCCTTATCCCTCACTCACTCTTGATAAGTATTTATATTTCTTTTATCAGCATATTAGATTTTAATATACTTTCTGTCATTTGTCAAATGATAAAGTATAAAATCAATATTCAATATTATATTTACTTCTTTCTTGGAGAATTTTTTCTTTTAACTTCTCCGCTTCTTTAATTGAGATTGATAAAAATCGTCTTATCGACTTGAATTTTCTCCTTTTTACACTTAACATATAGAATATATTTTAATATTATTGTTACATTACCCTTCTTCTATGATATAATTAACTTGTCGTTGATAACAAATCAAATCCTGCGATAGTAGGAGGTGATAAAATACTTTTATGGAAATACTTACTCAAACAGTGCTTAACATTACGGGGCTGATCCAAAAGTACTAGATTTTAAAAATAATTTACATGAAAACTCATAGACGCAGTGGTTTATTGATATCTAAATTCGCTTTATAAAAGCTCTTTAGATACCTAATAAACTATGCGGGGGTGACTCGACAAAATCGATTTCTCCGAAATCACGATTTTTGAGTCACTCCCAAATGGCTTGATGAAAAGCACTCTAATATACAACGATAAGCCTTATTATGTTCATCATAATAAAAACACTAGCATTGTAACGGGTGCTAGTGTTTTACTTTTATGTTTTTACTTACTCTTTATACCTATATTCTAAACTAATATCAGCTAATTGTCAAATAAAATTCTTGAAATGATATAGTAAAATCAATATTCAATATTGTATTTACTTCTTTCTTGGAGAATTTTTTCCTTTAGCTTCTCAGCTTCTTCAATGGGCAGATAATCAATCCATAATTTGCTATATATTCCCGTTACTTGTATATTAGCCAATTTAAACTTATTTAAAATTGGTCCTGTATGTATCGTAACATCTTGGATAGTATTATAAGGAAAAGTTTTTTTACTCTTAAAAAATACTCCCTCAACTTCCGATACTCCCATATCATCTATCTCATAAGAATAATTTCTAATTACTAAAGGTGGAATAACTAAAGCCACTATAGCATATATTATTAATATCACTAATATACCTAGACCAAGAAACTTATAATTTATTTCCGTTTTAAAAATAGTCATATACACTTTTTACCAATAACTGGTGATAAGAGAACTAGAGCATATATCCCAAAGTGTATTCTTATATATTGTACAGACCTCTGTGGTAAATTACACGATTTTTTTTCAAATATTCTACTCATAACCTACCTCCGAAACTATAAAATCTCTTTCTAATTTTTCTTTGTATCCTCTATCATAATATTTCAACTTAATATCTGAGTTTACCCCAATAGAATTTATTGATATATGAGCAAGATTTCTTTTACTCATAAAATAGTTCGTCCTACTATTAATTGTTCCTACTTTTTTCACCTTAATGAATTCTGTTATTATTGTCAATTGTCTCATAAACGTATTCTTAAAGTAATGTCTATCATAAGAAAGCTCGTTATATTTCAACATATAGTTTTTAACTAAAAATACTATACGAAACTAAGATAAGATAAAGAGCAAGCGAACTCAAAACTTTATACTCTAGCTTCAAATCAATATTAGCAAAATATACTATTGCAAATACTATTATCGGTAGAGGACTGCAATTAAACAAACTCCAACGATACAAAGCAATTCTAGCTTTTCGTTGTATTTTCTCACTTTCTAAACTTTCATAGTACTCTAAATCAATATCTAGATTATTTTTCACAAAATTTTGTGCAAAATCTTTTTTTACTAGAGGTAAGACATCTATCGTAGATTTTTGTTCACTTAAATCTTCTGATACGTTATTAGTTAAGGTTTCAACAGATAATTTCGCAAGTCCGAAGAAACGATAGCGCAAAGGATATATCAATTTTACACTTTGAATTCTGTCAATATCAATAACTAATGATTTTTTATTTAACAGACCATATTTACACAGTAAATTATTATCTTTTGTCGTCAGGATAAAGTTATAATATTTTACAATCGTATGAACAATCGATGCAATTACTACTAAAATCATAAATATCCCAATTATTATAAATATGGCTGTTACGTTGCCCGCGACTGACTTAGCATTTTTTTGAAGAAGCTCGTCAAAATAAGCTTCATTGTCGAAGAGATATTTGAATACATCTCGAATCTTACCATTTAATGCTAATATTAACCCTAAAGCTGCAAAGAACCTAACCCTAAGTAGTCCATAAAATGCAAGGTCTTTCACAGACAATCTTAGTATTTCTTTTTGAATTTCTTGAATTCTTTCTTCTTGATCTGAAGTTATATCTTCTGATTCATCTTGATCTTGTTTTAATTCTCTTAGTATGTCAATTAAGTTTAATGCGACTTCCTTCTTCAGAGGTTTTATCCTAATTTTACCTCCAACAAGATTAATATCCACCGAAAGCAGATTAAATGCTTGATACAATACGTTAGAACTCATGTCGATTGACTGGATATTTTCAAGATTTATATTTTTTGCTTCTTTATTTATTATTCCTTTTGTGTAAATTAGAGCCCCATCACGTACTTCATAACTTTTTAAGAAATAATCAAATATACCTATTACTATTAGTAGAAGAAATCCCGATAAAACTAGTAAATAATATTTCCAATTTTGCTCTTTTAATGCTATCACCATAAAAATACCAAATAATCTAAATCCTGTAATTACAGAATCCATAATAACCATAGGATGCACTCGACTTTTTTTAATATTCTTCATCTCTATACCTCCTATAATTAAGATTGTTTTCTAGTATAATTAACAATAGGTTTTCTAGCTGTTCTACATCTTTTTTAGAAACATAAAAGCTTAATTTTTCTGAACCAGTGTTTATACTAATCTTGTAAATATTGAATTTTTTAGACAATATATTTTTGTTTAATTGTGTAATCTAGTATATTCCTAAGTGGTGCTACTTCCTCAAACTTAAAGAATGTATATATTAATGTTGAAGCTAGTTTAAAATGTTCATCTGTAATTTCAAAAAAATGTATTGTACTCATACTTATCTCTTAAGATTACAACTATTACATGATTTAAAAATACTAATCCTAATAATACCCATAGAATAATATATAAATCTACACCGAACATTTCTTCAAAACCGATAAGTTTAAAAATCACAGAAGCCAGTGCAACACATGTTAAACTTATTGCCCAAATATTAAAGAAAAAATAATCAACGTATATTCTTCCTATATATTTTCTCATAAAATCCCTCCATATTTTTAAAATTAATAATATAACTTTTAAAATTAGAAACCGATAAGATTTAGACCTCGTTCACGTTCTATCGTAGTCTCGTCCCCATGTCCTGGATAAACTATTTTAGCACCATCAAGCTTGAATAATACATTTCCTAGTGAATTTTTCAAAGCATCATAATCTGATCCATATAAATCATAACGACCAAAACCGCTTCTAAATAATGCATCTCCAACTACTACAAACTTACCAAAATCAAATGATACTCCTCCTGGAGAATGCCCTGGTGTTGGTAGAACTGTAAAACTTAAACCAGCAATTTCGTATTTTTTGTTTTCTTCAAATTCAAATTCTGCAGGATCAGTCATAGGCGGTCTTCTTAAACGGAACAATGTTGAACCGTTAAAATCTGGATTTTGTAACCAATCACGTTCATGCCCTGAAATATATACAGGCACTTCATAGTGTTTTCTACACTCATCTAGTGACATAATGTGATCAAAGTGAGCATGTGTTAATAATATCGCTTCAATTTTTACATTTAATTCATCTATCGTCTTTTGTATTCTATCGAAACCTTCACCTGGATCAACAATAACTCCTCGCCCATCTTTATATACTATATAACAGTTTTCATCTACCATATCCATTACTATTCTTCGAATCTCTGCTTTTGCCATTTTATCAAAACCTTTCAATAATTATCTATACATTTATTTTATCATATATCTTTATTATTAAAAAGTGATAATTAGTACTTTTTTTCTTCTTTACTTATATTTTTCTTCACATCACTTGACCTAATTTAAAAAAATTTTTTTATACTTGTATAGTATGATTTTTTTATATTAACTCAAATTGTACCTATTATTTAACAATTTAAATATATGCTTAATAAAAAGGAGAAATAATTATGAAATTAAATTCTTTTTCTAAGTTTTCACTACTTAGTATTTCAATATTATTAATGTCTCACCTTGCTATCTCTCCAGTAATTCCAAATCTTTATAATTTTTATCATGGAAGCAATCCTAATATAGGTCTAGCCTCTGTAGAGAGTTTAGCTACAATCCCTGCTATGATGATAACAATCTTCGTTCTGCTTAGTAACGGAGTAATTAAATTTATTGGCAAAAAAAATACTGTTCTTCTTGGACTACTTTTAATTTTCGTTTTTGGTATAGTACCAGCATTTACTACAAACTTTAAACTTGTACTAATTAGTAGACTTTTCCTTGGAGCTGGTATTGGGTTATTTAATTCACTTTCTATTAGTATGATAAGTGACTTCTTTGATGAAGATCAACGCGGTACAATGATAGGTTTAAGAACAGCATTCCTAAATATTGGTAAAGCATTAACTACCTTTATTTCTGGATATCTACTAATCTATGGTATTCAATATACATTTTTAGTTTATGCTTTAGCACTTCCGATATTTATTATATTCTTATTATTCGTGCCTAATGCCGAAAATGTAAATAATAAAAAAGTTAGTATTAAATTCCATAAAGAGACTATTCTTTTAACACTATTAACATTTTTAGTGGGAATTTCGTACATGGGTGCAACTATCAAAATCCCTACTCTACTTGCTGAAAAATACCACTATCAACCAGATGTAGCTAGAAATCTACTAACAATTTTAGCTCTTAGTGGTATATTATCTGGAGTTATTTTTGGTATTTTAGTTAAGAGATTCAAAAATCTAACATTACCTATAATGTTAAGTTTCATGACAGTCGGAAGCATATTATTCGCTCTGACAAATAATATTATAATCTTCTACGTTGCAGCTATTTTCATTGGAATTAGCTTCGTAGGAACTATGTCATTTAACTTCTTCTATATTTCTAAAAAGTTAGAGAATAAATTCATAAACTTTGCGACAAGTGTAATCTTAGTTGGGGGTAATATCGGTGTAATCCTAACTCCAGTAGTTCTTACTAAAATTCCTGAGGCTCTACACTTAGAGAAATATACTACACCATTTTTCATTACTACTACTCTAATGCTAGTTTCTACATTAGTAAGTTACGCAATATTAAGAAACAAGAAATAATATAAACTAAAAAAGCACAACGCAGAATTTTTTACGTTGTGCCTTTTATTATTAACTATTAAGTAGCTCTTTGTTTTTCTCTAAAAATTCTTTTAATTCGTTATCTGGAACTTGTCTTGCTAATACTAGTGTTCGTAATGAAACATCATCTAATCTACAAGTACAGAACACCGTCATATTATCCTCACCAGAAATTTTACTATTTTCTAGCCAATTTCTAGCACCCTCTTTAAATAAATTAATGAATTCTCCTTTTTTCTCAGAAGTAGTCGGTATTTGATATAAATTCGTAAATTCATTTACAACTTTCACACCAGTTACCTCATAATAATATTTTCTCTCAGGAGTTTCCATTACTACAACCCTATGACTGTCAAAATAATCTTTTTTAGCAAACCAGTTCATATTGTTGAATACTCTTGTATCTAATGTTATCTTCTTCTCCTCAATTCCTGCACGAGCATGTCCGAATACCCATTTTACATCACCTTGGTCTAATCCTGGTTTATTTTCAAAATCCATAAAAACTGCACCGATAAATGGAGCTGGCTTATTATCAATACCATACTCTAAATACTTAGAATTATTTGTAGTTTGCAAAATTGGTTCTTTAAGTGAATCCTTACCATCTCCTGGAACATACATATAGCCGATGACCTCATTATTTATTGCCTTTAATTCTTTAAATTTATTAGATAAATAATCTTTTTCAGCTTGATCTACTACATATTCATCTTTTTTATTAGACTCCTGTGGTGATTCTACCTTCTGTTCAACTTGAACTTGTGTTTCATTAGAGTTTGTATTCATATATGAATATAATCCAAATCCACCACCGACTATAATTACTAGTAATAAGACATATTTCACAATATTACTAAATAAAGATTTATTATTTCTCATAAAAAAATATTTCCTTTCTATAACTTATAATCTTATATCAAAATTCCAAGTTAAATTATATCATAATTTTTTTACAAAAACTTCTTCAAAAATAATATGAATATAATTACAAAAAAACTATTGTATAATCTTATATAATTTTTTTATATCAGTATACTAAGATTTCAATCTCTAAAAAAATAATCAAATCTAAAAATTACAAAAAAATTTGTAAAAAAATCGAGTTTGACCATAAAAAGTTCTAAATTTTAAAAAAAGCTTATAGGAAAAATCCATAGACTAAATGATTTATTGTGCTTTTATTAAAAAAATTTTTTTAGATATCTGATAAATTTTACGGATAAATTCGACAAAATCTTATTTCTCCAAAGTCACAATTTTTGATTCATCCCCTACATTTTGCGAGTCATTACAAAAAGAAGTCGAACCTTAAGATAAATTCGACTCCTTAACTTTTAATAACTTATCATTTTTTAAACTTGTTTTATATTCACGAAATCAGTCGGTGGGACATTATCTTTTCCAAAATCTGGTTGTCCGGCTGTAATTAGGATATAATCTCCTTCTTTAGCTAAACCTGACTCCTTAGCAAATTTCGGTGCTAAACTTAGCATTTCCTCCATTGTTAAAGTTTTTTCTTCAATAAATGTTGTTACACCTCTCGTTAATGCTAATTTTCTAGCTTTTTGTTTCGTTGGAACCACTGCTAAAATCGGTACTTTTGGTCTATATCTAGCAATAAACTTAGCTGTGCTTCCTGATTTTGTATAAGTTACAATATTATTAACGTCAATAGAATCAATTAGATGTTTAGTAGATAATGAAACTGCATGAGCAATATCCATCTTATGGTTTTTATATTCATCGTCATCTCTGTCAAAAACTCTCTCTTGAGTCTCTATATAAGCAATAATTCGATCAACAGTTTCTAATGCTTCTTTTGGATAACTTCCTATAGCCGTTTCTTCTATTAACATTATTGCATCTACACCATCGATAACTGCATTAGCTACATCAGAAACTTCAGCACGTGTAGGTCTAGGATTACAAATCATAGAGTGCAACATTTGAGTTGTTAATATTACCTCTTTTGTCGCATCATTTGCTTTTCGAATAATTTCTTTTTGAATACTTGGTAGATTTTGATATGGTAATTCCATACCAAGTTCATCCCTATTTATCATAATAGAATCAGCAAATTGAATAATCTCATCAATATTCTCGTATGCTTCTTTACAGTCAATTTTCACTATTAATCCAATGTCTTTCTTGTCGTTAGCTTGTAAAATATCTTTCACCTTTCTAATTTCATCAAGATTACTAACAAATGGGCAAGCTATAAAATCGACATCATTTTGACAAGCGAAATTTACACTTTCTTCTTCTATTTTTATTAATTTATATTTACTTTCTGCATAAATATGATCTAAGTCATAAATTATCGCAGTATTTCTATCTAAATTTTCTCTTAATTCTTTTATTTTATTAATTCTAGAAACACATTCTTCTGCGTCTCCATAATATGTATCTATTAATACAGCATCTGCCCCTTTAGCTACAATATCTTCTAATAGGCCTTCTGTGCTATTTCCTAAAGTTGCTATAATTTTTGCCTTTCTAGTCATAAAACTACCTCACCTTTTTTTAAAAACGTTTTTCTTTTTTTCTTTAATTATAACACATTGAATTACTATTTTTCTAGATGATTTTTTTAAGTTATTAAAGTTTACTATTCTAGTATATTTTAATACTTATGAAACAACATTCTAAAATAATATAAATTATCATTCTAAAGAACTCACTTAAAAACCTTTATCTTAGTATATTTCAAAACAATTCAAAACTACATCTTAATCATAAAAACAGAGCTCATACATTTTTTTGTATAAGCTCTCTTTCATTATTTTCTTTATTTTCTAAAAAATAATTCAATGCATTAAATGATTATTTCTTTTTTAGGAGCTACAATACCAGACTCAAGATAATCCAGGAATTCTCCGAACAGATTTTCCATTTCTGCATATGAATTTAAAGTATTTAATTCTTTCTTAACTTTTGCTCCACCTTTAATACCCTTCATGTAGTATGCAGCGTGTTTTCTCATTTCATGTACAGCTACTCTTTCAGGTTTAATTTCCATAAGTCTTCTTAAGTGAAGTAGACAAACATCAATTTTTTCTCTTGGGCTTGGTTCTTCTGTTAATTCACCAGTTTCTAAGTACTTAACTGTACGATATAGCATCCAAGGATTTCCTAGAGCTGCACGTCCTATCATTACTGCGTCACAATTAGTATCATCTAACATCTTTTTCGCAAGTTCTGGTGAAGTTACATCTCCATTACCAATTACTGGAATTTTCAATTCTTTTTTTACATCACGAATTACATCCCAATTAGCTTTACCACTGTACATTTGAACTTTTGTTCTACCGTGGATAGCAATAGCACTAGCTCCTGCACGCTCTGCATTTCTAGCATTATCCATTATATAAATGTGCTCATCATCCCATCCCATACGCATTTTTACAGTTACAGGCTTAGAAACAGAATCTACTAGTCTTGCAATTACTTCATATACCTTATCTGGATCAAGAAGTAATTTACTACCAGCATCAACTTTAGTAATCTTTGGTACCGGACATCCCATATTTAAGTCAATAATATCAGCTTCTGTATTTTTATCAACATACTTCGCAGCTTCTACCAATGTTTCAATCTCCCCACCAAAGATTTGTAAACTTAGTGGACGTTCTCTTGGATCGATATATAGCATATTCATCGTTTTTTTATTGTTAAATAAAATAGCTTTATCACTTACCATCTCAGCACAAACTAATCCTGCACCGAATTCTTTCGCTGTTAAACGGAATGCAGCATTACACACACCTGCCATAGGTGCTAAAACAACTCTATTTGGAATTTCTACTTCTCTAATTTTAAACATTCTTTATCCTTTCATTTTACAATTTTTCTTTATATACACTTATAGGTTCTGTTATTTTCTCTAATGATTCTTTATGTTTTTCCCAGCTACCTCTATACTACCGTACATCTCTGTTAAAGGAGCTAACACAAAGTTTCTATCATGAATATATTTATGTGGAACAATTAATCTATCATCATTAAAACTTAAATCATTAAATGTAATTATATCAATATCAATTGTCCTATTACCCCAGTGTTCCTTACGAACTCGACCTAATTCAAGTTCTATTTTTTGAATCGTATCTAGCAGTTCATATGCATCTAGTTCAGTTTCTACTTCTATACACATATTTAAGAAGTTTTGATCAGCTACTCCACCCCATGCAGGTGTTTCATAAATACTGCTCTCTAAAATAATCTTAATATTATTATCTACTATTTTTCTTAAAGCATCTTTTAAATACTGTTCTCTTGGTTCTATATTAGTTCCTAACGCTAGTATAATCATTATAAGTTATAAAACTCCTCACGTGATACATTTACTTCTACACCACATTTTTTTCGAAATGATATTTTTATCGGTGCTCCTGGTTTTATTAATTTTTTTAAATTTATATTTTTCTATTTGAGAAAAATTCAGTAAAAAAATATTTTTTTCAAAAATTTCTCCAGCTAATCTTTCAAGTAAATTAAATGTATTAGTCGTAGCAGTTTCTACGACAACTTCTGCAATATCTGCATAACTAATACTATCTGTCATTTCATCACTGAACATAGCTTTCTTATAATTAAGCTCACATTCTATGTCAAAAATAAACTTCTGACCTAATTTATTCTCTTCTTCGAATAATCCGTGATTAGCAAATACTTCAAGATTATCAATAAATAACACTGTTTTCATGATTAATACCTCTCAATCATTATTTTGCTTAACTATAAAATTTTATCACATTTCTACTTTTTTCTCTAATGATTATACTTACGTCTCAAAAAAAGACTTGAAAATAATGATTTTATAAAATCTTATTCTCAAGCCTCTATAACACACGTGGGAGTGACTCAAAAATCGTAATTTCGAAGAAATCGATTTTGTAGAGTCACCCCCGCACAGTTTATCAGATATCTAAAAAGCTTTTATAAAGCGAATTTAGATATCAATAAACCACTGCGTCTATGAGTTCTCATATACACTTTGTTAAAATTTAGGACTTTTGGGTCAGCCCCATAATACGTATATTTTTTACTTATAAACTATATTCCCTATTCACTTGTTAATTAATTATTTAGAAAGTTTACGTCTAACTGCAAGTCCAACTAAAGCAATCAATCCTAATCCTGCTACTTCTGTACTAGAAGAGTTGATACCAGTATTTGGTAATACTTTTTCAGTTTTTGACTCAGCTTTAGATGCTGGAGCTTGTTCTGAAGTTGTTCCAGCAGATTTTGGCGCAGAGACTATAGTAAATGTACTGAAGTGATTTGTTCTGAATGTAAGTACTTCATTTGAGTAGTCGCTATCAACTTTTGTTAATGTATTACCATCAACATGATATACTTCTAGTGTTCTACCTTTGCCAGCTGCTAAAGCTAGAGTAACTATACGTTCTTCATCTGTTGCTTTTAGTTCTTTACCGTCTTTTTCGAAGTGAAGTTCTAATGTTTTCACTACTTCTAGGTTAGGATTTAAGTCTTTTACTAATCCTTTAACTCTGTCAGCTTCAGCACCTGTAATTTCTTCAGCTACAAATTTAGCACCTTCAAATTTGTATCAACGTAGTCAATCTTAACTGTTAGACCATCTGATAATGTAACAGATTGAGTTGCTAATTGAGTACCTGGTTTATCGGCAGGTTTGTCGGCTGGTGTTTCAGCGCCTGGAGTGCCTGGTTGAGTACCTGATGTCCCTGGTTGAGTTGGAGTAGTTGACTCTGATTTCTTACTAAAGTCGATTTGAACAACTACTGGATCGTGGTCAGAAGCGCGTCCATGTTCTTCCATAAATGAAGCATTAATATGCACAGGAGAGAACACTACTTTATCCTTAATATTTTTAGAAATTAAAATATTATCTAAACTTTGGTTACTTCCACGGTAGAAGTATGAATATCTGTCCCCTTGTTCATGTTCAGCCATTAAGTTAACAAGTTCGTTTCCTACGATTGTTTTCACACTATCTGAGAATTCGAAGTCATTGAAGTCTCCAGTAAGAACAAATTTTAAGTTAGGATTTTGACGTAATCCTTCTTTAATGAAAGCATTTAAAATTTTAGCTTCTTCAATACGTTTTGCTTTTGTATTTTCTACTGATGGTTGGTTCGAACCATAGATTGCATCATCACCTAATTTTGATTTTAAGTGGTTAGGAATTACTACTATTCTTTCACCTTTAAATTCAAATTCAGCAGCTAATGATTTTCTAACTTTTTCGAAGTGAACACTTGTTGGATCAATTCTCGCTGGGTTTTTCTCAAGGTGACCATTTACAAAGCGTGCTGCTTCTTCACTTCCACCTTTTTCTTTACCAATTAGAGTTACTCTCTTAGGATTATATAAGTAAGCTACCCTAATGTTAGCACCTGGTTTCCCACCATCTTTTCCATCAACTGGAGCTATTTCAGTATATTTATAATCTGGTCCACCAAAACTCTTAATTCTTTGAGCTAATTTTTCTCCACTCTTAACTCCATCAACAGTTCCATCGCTAACTCCACCATTGTTATCTTGAACTTCGATTAGAGTAATAATATCAGGACTGTGAACTTCCTTGATAAATGAATTAGCTATTTTATCTACTTTTTCCTCTGGTGTTTCATCATGACCACTGTTATTAGCCGAGAAGTTTTCAATATTATATGAAGCGATAGTTAATTTATCTTCAGCAGGATAAATTTTTGAAACTTCACGTTTTAATCCGCCATCTTGTAGTGTTGGTACAGCCGTTGGATCAATTTTGTATGTTTTATTTCTATAAGTAACTACTCCTGAGATATTGTCATTAAAGTAGTCTTTCGCCTTAGCTACAAATGTATTTCCAACAGTTATTGGTAAGACTTCTGTATTTTGTACACCTGGACGAAGATTCACCCCACCGATGTTATTAAGTTTTTGACCTTTGTAGTCTCCTGGTAATACATAAATATCACCTTTATATTGTGGACCAGTAACTTTTGGTTTAGTTACTTCTACACGCATCCCCTCTAGACTTTCCCAGTAGTCTAATGCTTCAGTTTCTGGATTATATTTAGTTGGTGTATTATCCACTACATCTTTTGGCATTTTCTCAGAAATGTTTAATGCTTTTGGTAATTCTGCTTTTCCTAATTTTGTTATAGTAGCGTTAATGATTTGAGTAACTGTTAAGCTACCTGCTGGTTTTTTAAAAGTTTGACCTGGTTTTACAGAGTATTCTTCCATATAACCTTCTTTAACAGTTCCTTGAACTTTTAATAAATCACCTGATTCTACTTTATCTTTTGAAGCAACATAGATTGCATCAGATGTTCTTGGATTATTATCAGAAACTTTATCTTGAACATAGAATCCTGTTTTATCAGTTTTAGTTACAACAACATTGTTTATAACTACTTCTTTACCAACTAAAGGACTCTCGTGACTTTCTCCTTGCACTTCACCTATATTTTTTACTTCTTTAGGTGCTGTTACTTGCGCTGCTGATGCAGTTGCTCCAGCCGGTGTACCTTCATTTTTATCTGTTGTAGTAGCAGGCGTCACTACTTCTGTTTTAACCTCAGCTGCAGAAACTTCATTCACTTCTGCAGATAAGTAAGTAGCACCTACTCCTCCTAATACTGCACTTGCTAATAATATTGATAATTTGTATTTTTTCACAATATGAACTCCTTGTATATAAGTTTATACTAATTATTTTACTATTAATTTAATTAATAAGCAATATAAATTGTTTGCCTTTACAAAAAAAAGGAATGACTCAAAAATCGTGATTTTGGAAAAATCGATTTTATAGAATCATCCCTGCAAAGTGTATTAGATATCAATAACCTACTTCGGCTATTAATTCTCATATAAAAATTTTTTTAATTTAGGATTCTTAGACTATCCCCATCGTTAAATTAATTGTTTAACTATTTAATTCTTCTCTTTTTCAGTTTTACAAACATAAATGATAAAATTATTACTCCTACAAATGCCATAGATACTAACCATGTATTTTCTATTCCTACTTTATCAGTTAGCACTCCATTTACAGACAATAATATTGCTACAATGATAGATTCAAAAGTATAGAATATAGAAACTGTTGTCGTCCTATTCTCGTCACTTTTTACCAAATATTTATGCATAAATACATTAACCTGTATGCTCATTAAAGTGAAAAATACAATAAATAGCATAAATAGTATAAACTTAGCATATACATTTTGAATAAAAATAAACATTAATAGCATTCCAAGATTTACAATTACAAAGAAATATAAAATGCGTAACTTTGATAATCTATTTGATAATTTTTCATATATTACACTTCCTAACATTCCACTAACTGAGATTCCTATCCAAACATAACCGATAATATCTGCATCTAACTTTTCAAATACAGCTTGCCACTGATTTGATGGTCCAAGATCTAAAATAGAAGGAATAACAAACAGTATCATAAGAAATACACTACTTTTTACATAAAGTGTTTCTTTTAACGAATTTTTCACCGTAACTATTGAACCTTTTAATTTCTCAATAGATATTTTTTGTGTCTGTTCTAATTTTTTCATAAATAAATATGTAAATAAAAACGAAATAATAAAAATTGACATACTCAATATTATCGACAAACTTTTATAATATACATACACGTACTTTGCACTTATAAATCCTATTACCGCTGAGAAAAATAGTGAATATAGTGAACTTCTAGAAAGAACTTTATCTATATCTATTTCTTCATTGTTTTTATTGTTAACATTGACCAGCCAACTTGTTAAAGTTCCTGATTGAAATGACTCGGCAATGGCAGATAATATTGCAGATATGTATAATAATATCAAACTATTGCTAAGCAACAATATTAATCCAACAACCCTAAAAACCACACTTAGCAGAATACTATTTTTTGCTCCGATATTATCAGTGATTGCCCCACACGGAAGCTCAGTCATAAATGAAGCCAACCAAAAAATCGATAAATATAGCCCAACTTCAGTAAAAGAGAAATCTTTTGACAACAGATAAATATACAAAATCGGATTAAAGAATGATAGTGCTGTTGTAGATAAAATACTATACAAATAATAAAATTTGGTATTATTCATCTTTTTCCCCTACTATCTTATACATTTTCCCATAATTATCTCTTTCTAAGAACTTATAATCAACAAGATATCTTCTAATTAGAGAATAATCCGGATAAATCTCCTTAATTGCTTCATTTAATTCTTTCTCGGTAAACTCTAATGATTTTTCCTTTAACATCTCTAAAAACTAACTGAAGAACAGGGATCTTATTCTTTTCTTTTTTTGGTATTGTCATTAATTTCCCATCTTTAAAAATATTTCACTTTGATTTCTTCCATAATACCGCTTCCTTTCTGTTAATAAATTTTTAATTTTTTTATCTATTATTATACGATACAAGTATGAAAATAAATCTCTAACATAGTTTAACCTATGTTAGAGATTTATGCAATCTAAATTAGTATTTATTTTTATTGACCTAAGACAAATACGTCTTCTGACTCTTGTTCTTCTTTTTTCGTTCCTTTACTTAGAAAAGAAACTTTATTAGCAATTATAGATATTTGATAATGTTTTACTCCATTTTTATCTGTGTAAACATTGTTATTCAAACTTCCTACTATATTAAGCAAGCTACCTTTTTCACAATATTTAGCAGTATTTTCTGCAGTTTTTTTCCAAAAAGTAGTAAATTCAAAAAAATTCTGTATCATAATTTCCATCTTTATTTTTAAAATCAGATTGGACAGCTAATGTAGCTTTAATATAGTTTACTTTCTTATCACTTTCTTTTAATTCTGGTTTTTTAACTAGTCTTCCTATTAATATTACTTGATTTAACATAATATATCCTCCCTTAAAATAGTAATTTAGATTGCTATAAAAAAACACTTGGAAGACTCTAATTTTTATACAATTTTATCTATCAAATACCTCATGATAATTTTAGAAATTATTTATGAATTAAGGTTACAAATACTTCCCCATCCTCTAAAAACTCTGCATTAATGTAATTATTCCCATCAAAATGAAGAACTTTCCCTGGTTCAACAATATAAACTTCTTCATCATTTAAAAACACTTGTATTTTTCCTCTAACACAAGTAAATACTACCAAGGCTTCTGGATGGTTATGTTTCGCTATCAGTTCACCCTGTTTCCCTACTTTTTTTACTAATTTAAATCTGTCATGTTTTTTTAACAATCCCGCTTCTTCAAAAATTATTCCTACACTCATACTAATTCTCCTTATTATAATTTTATCTCTATAAATATTTCCTATATAAACGTTTTCTTACTCTTATTATAAAACTTTTTTATTAACAAAACAAATAAAATTCATATCTTTTTCTAATTTTTTAAAAGTTATTCCCATTTTAATAAATTGCTTTCTGTTATCTTTTTTAAAACCGTTCTTAATTATTTTTAGTGAATTTATTACCCCTTCATCTGCCAATAGTCCCGATACTGTAAGTAGTGTCAGTTTGTCATGCATATAATTGACCGTTTTAAATTCCGCTTCTTCAAATAACGATAACCAGTCCTCTTTAGATAATGGTGATACATTTACATTAATCGCATCAGATAATTGTTTTTTTGTTTTCTCGTAATTGTTCAGCAATAAGATATCATGAGTTAATAGTAATCCACCTGGTTTCAATACCCTATAATACTCACTTAGTGCCTTAGTCTTACTTTTATTACTAAACATAGTTAACATCGCTTCATTAATAATATAATCAAAACTATTGTCCGAAAATTCTAAATGAAAGGCATCGGCTCTAATAAATTCAATATTCCTAAGATTATTTTTCATCGCCTCAAGTTGTGCTTCTAATATTGCTACTTTATCCACATCTATTCCTATAAAAGTAGTTTTTGGATATTGTTTAGCTAAGGCAAGAAGATTTACCCCCCTATTACAAGCAACTTCTAGAATCCTGTCACCTTTTTTAAATTCTATATGAGCAAACAAAAAATTGGTACCTTTGATTCCTCCAGGTCTCAATCTAGTTTTACCTAAATTTTTTAAAAATTTGTGCCCCATTTCCTTCTTCATAATATCACTCCTTAATATATGTTATATTTATATTGTACAATAAACAAAAAACAAAATCTAGAAATAAATGATAACAACTATCAATTATTTCTAGATTCTTTATATTACTCCCTTTTTATTTTCCCTTATATTTAAAAGGCGTTGAGCCAAAAGCTCTAAATTAAAAAAGTTTACAAGAAAATTCATAAGCTTTTCGGGAAGACTCGACAAAATCTTGTTTCTACGAAATCGTGATTTTCGAGTCACACCCTTCTAAAAATCATTATAAGTATATGTTCCTTCACCTTTATTTTCAGTTGCAAAGCGAACTATTACTTTTCCTAATAAACTAGCCTCTATTGGACTATACTTTTTCATTTTATCTTTTAGTAAAAATTTGAATAACGGCGAAATTTTTATAAATAATTCTTCAAGAAATCTCCCGTCTTCTCTCTTGCTAATGAGTAGAGACGGCTGAAAAATTCTAAGCATTCCAAGATTCATCTCTTTTAATTTATCCTCTAGTTCACCTTTTAGTGAATTATAGAAGTTTTTCGACTTGCTATTAGCACCTATTGCTGAAACAACGTTAAAACTTCTAATTTTTCCTTCACAAAGTTTAGCAAAATTTACAGTATAGTCAACGTCAATCTTTCTTTGATTTTCTTTTGTTCCTGCTATTTTTATTGTTGTTCCAAGACTAGCAAAAACATCTGCATTTTCTAATATATCCATATCAAAGTCTATATTGTTAAAATCTATGATTATCTTTTCCAACCTACTATCATCAGGTAATTTACTGATAGAACTTCTTCCTAAAATATAAATTCTATCATAATATTCACCACTTAATATCTCATTTACTATTTCTCTACCTATTGCTCCAGTTGCCCCAATAATTACTGCTGTATTTTTCATACTAATATACCTCTATAAAAATAATGAAATTAAAGCTAAGATTGGTAATCCACCTTGCTTTAGAATGATTTTTTTGTCACTAGTTATACCGCCGTAAATTGCAACAAGAATAATATAAATTAGCAACATTCCTATAATTTCTTTTGGTTTTTTTGATAAAAATGTCCCATATAGTAATCCTACCCCGATTAAACCATTATATACGCCTTGATTTTTAAATAAAACATTTAAATTAAGTCTTTGAAGTTCCTCCTTATCTATATTAAACACTCTACTTGTAGCATCTGAATCTGTAGCAAAGGTCTCTAAATACATAATATAAAAAAATAGTAGTGCTACTAATACTGTTAAAATTGTTGTTATTATACTCATCTTTATACCCCTTTTTTAAATTAAATTATTATTGAACTTATTAAGTAAAATTACCAACTGTTTAAAATCCTCCTTGGTAAATTCTGGACCAATAAATTCTCTAATGTCAGTTTCTTTAACGCACTGATCCACTTTATTTTTAGAATATTGTGTAAGTGCTACAAATACTTCTCTATTATTTTGCTCATTACGACGCTTTTTTACATATCCTCCTTCTTCTAATATTTTTATATGTCTAGTTATGGCTGCTGCATCTATTTCTAATAATTGTGCTATTTGCTTAGGTGTTGCAACCTCAACCTCATATAAATACTTTATAATTTGAAATCTTGTTAAACTTATTTCCAATCTTTTTTCAAAAATATTCGCGACTTTTATTTCTAAAATTTTCAAATCGTGTAATAATTTTACATAGTCTTTAACATTCATATTTTTCTCCTTTTTTATTGACGAGTCAATTATATGATAAAAAAATATTATACTATGTTACAATTGACTTGTCAATTTTAATGATTGTAGGATTTTTTTCCTACTTTAAGTGTAAGGTATTTTCTAAAAGATAAAAACTTTATGTATTACCATTTACAAACGTTTTCCCGTTGTATATAATGGTTTTATAAGTTAAATAGTTTAAATAGGTAAGCAACTAAAAATTTAAGAAATTGCTTTAAAACTACTTAATAAAAAGGTTTTATCACTATAAAAACTATTTTAATTTAATATTATATATAATTGAAGTTAAGGAGGAATTCTAAATGTTTTCATTTTTAAAAGCTTCAGCACCTAAACCGAGAATCGACAGTGCTCGTACAGATGCTGAATATAAAAGACTTCGATGGCAAGTATTCTCAGGGGTATTCATTGGATACGCAGCGTACTATCTAATCAGAAAAAACTTCTCACTTGCTATCCCTTATTTAATCGAACAATACGGTTACTCTAAAGCTGACTTAGGGAAAGTTTCACTTGCTCTATCATTAGCTTATGGTTTCAGTAAATTCATCATGGGGAACGTATCAGACAGAAGTAATCCTAAGTACTTTATCACAATTGGTTTAGTTGCTTCTGCCGCAGTCAGCTTAATTTTTGGTCTTGTTCCTGCAGTGCTATCTTCATTAACATTAATGATTTTCTTATCAGCACTTAACGGATGGTTCCAAGGTATGGGTTACCCACCTGGTGCTAAAACAATGACTAACTGGTTCTCAGCTTCTGAGCGTGGTGCTTGGTGGAGTTGGTGGAACGTATCTCACAACCTTGGTGGTGGGTTAATCGGACCTCTTGCACTTGTAGGACTTTCTGTTTTTGGTGCTTGGCAATCATTATTCTACTTACCAGCGACTATTGCTATTATCTTAGCAATTATCATGTTCTACCTAATGAAAGATACTCCAGAATCTGAAGGTTTACCACCTGTAGATGAATGGAAAGGTGAAAAAATTGTAGAAAAAGTTGAATCTGCTCTCACATTATCAGCAAAAGATATCTTCTTTAAATACATTATTAACAACAAATTCCTATGGGCTATCGCAGTTGCTAACGTATTCGTATACTTCGTTCGTTACGGAATTATCGACTGGGCTCCAACATACTTAAAAGAAGTAAAACACTTCTCTGTTGACAAACAAAGCTGGGCTTACTTCTTATATGAATATGCTGGTATCTTCGGTATGTTAGCTAGTGGTTACTTAAGTGATAAAGTATTCAAAGGACACCGTGCTCCTCCAATGTTATTATTCTTAACTGGAGTACTTGTTGCAGTATTCATTTACTGGAAAAACCCTCCAGGTAACCCACTTATCGACAATATCTGTCTAGTAGCTATCGGATTCTTAATCTACGGACCTGTTATGATGATCGGTCTTCAAGCAGCGGACTTAGTTCCACGTGTTGCTACAGGTACAGCTACTGGTCTTACTGGACTATTCGGTTACCTACTTGGATCAGCAAGTGCTGGTTATGTAATGGGTAAACTTGTTGACGTGTTCGGATGGGACGGAGGTTTCTACGCATTAATCGTTTCTTGTGTATTAGCATTCGTATTCATCGCATTAACATTATTCAAGAAAACATCTAAACAATTAGAAAACTAATGAAATAAAACATCTCTATCAACTAAGATCATTGATCCTCCTTAAATTGATAGAGATGTTTTTTTATAAAAAAAATGGGAGTGACTCAAAAATCGTGATTTCAGAGAAATCGATTTTTTAGAGTCACCCCCGCACAGTTTATTAGATATCTAAAAAGCTTTTATAAAGCGAATTTAGATATCAATAAACCACTGCGTCTATGAGTTCTCATATACACTTTGTTAAAATTTAGGACTTTTGAGTCACATGTATTTTTCTTTATGTTTATTATTATAATACTAAGTTCGACTTTAAATATTCTACTAGTTCGCTTCTTTTTTTCGTATTAGTTTTTTCCATCAAACGTTTTTTATATGTATCTACTGTCTTTACACTTAAGAACAACTTTTCTCCAATATCAGTTAATGTATAACCCTCAACAATGTATCTCCCCACTTCTTTTTCTCGTTCACTAAGTTCTATTTCTTTGTCCTCTTTAAATAATTCATAGAAAATTATAGCATATTTTTCATTTAGGTATATATCATTTTTAAACATAACTTTATCTATAGCTTGAAGAATCTCCTCATGTGCTGTGCTCTTCGTTACATAACCTGAAGCTCCTAATTTAAATGCTTTCTTCATGTAAGATTTGTCTTCATGCATACTTAAAATAATTACTTTCGTATTTAATTTTTTTTCTTTTATTATTTCTAATATATCGTAGCCACTTCCATCGGGTAGCGAAATATCGCATATGAAAAGATCGTATGATTCATTGCTGATTTTTTCTGAAAATTCTTTTTTACTTGCGCAATCATCAATAACACTAAATTTTTCATTATCCTCTAAAGAACTTTAATACCTAATTTTATCAATTTATGATCATCAATTAATAATATCTTCATTAGCCTGCTCCTCAGTTATCATTTCCGTTTTAAATCTACACATTAATATTGTAGTATACTTATCATTTTTTAATAATTTGAATTCCCCCGAAAAATCTAAGATTCTTTCTTGTATGCCATAAATTCCTAAACGCCCCTGTTTTTTAGCTAGTTCTACTCGTTCTTTTGTTAATCCTACTCCATTATCGGCTATAGTAAGTATTATATAGTCTGTATTTTCATATAATTTTATTTGTACTTCCGAAGCTCCTGAGTGGCGTTTTATGTTAGATAGAGATTCTTGAACAATACGATAAAGAGTAATATCAAAATTATTGTTTTTACCACCTTCATAATTTGTATAAAAAAATCAACAGCTATACCATATAAATTTTTATAATCTTCTATATATTTACATATTACTTCACCTAAACTCAGCTCTGAACTAGGCGGTCGTAAATTAACAGCTATATTTCTAATGTTACTTAAACTATTTTCTATTTCTGACTGGATTAATAATAAACGTTCTTTTTTCTTCTGGTCACTTTCTTTATCAACTAAATTACTTATAAGAAATAGTAAACTAGCTAAAGATTGGCTAACTTCATCATGAAGTTCTCTCGAAAGCATCTTTTTCTCTTCTTCTTGAATTCTGAATATTTTATTCAATAAATAGTTATTTAATTTCTTATTCTTTTTATTATTCTCAACCATTTCGTTTATTGAACTGACAAGAACATGGAAATCTCGACTATAATTTTCTTTCTCTATTTTTGTTCTATAATCACCTTCACGAATAATTTCATCAGTCACAGATGTTAAGTCTTGTACTGGTCTTTCTATTAATTTTGAAACATAATATGCGATAACTAATAACATCACAAATACTATCATATTCAAAATCAATATTCTTAAAAACTGACTATATGTCTTCAAATAAATATTTTTTGTATAAAATCCAACTCTTACATAACCTATATTAACATCATCTATAGGAGAGATATACTCTAACAATTCCCCTCTCGAACTCCCATAATTTTTAAAATTGTTTAATTGTTCGTCATTAAAAGTAGCAAGCTTTTGGGGAACTTCTTTCAACGTCTTACCTAATATATTTTTTTCATTATCATAGACGATAATATATGCAACTTCACTATTCAATGAAGCACTATGTATTTTTTGATGTATTTCATACGTGTTTTCTGTTTTTATATTTTCTGAAATATTTCCTGACAATTGATAGTAAGTCTGTGTAATTCTATCTTTAAGTGCACTTTCCAGAATATCTTTATTATTAATATAAGTATATGCTAGTACCATACCTAAATATATAGTATAAATTACAACGAAAAATATAATAATTTTATTTTTTATCTTCAGCTTTGCCATATGTTAATCCTCACTTATTAAATTTGGATAATCACTAGCTTTTGTTTCTTCATATTTCTCTATTTGAAGCTGTGATAATGTATTCTTTATAGAACTATCTTTTTCAATAGATAGTAATATTTGTTTAAGCTTATCTTTTTCTTCATAGTTTTTGTGAGTTACTACCGGACCTGTTGCTACTTCAGGAAATGTTTTTACTATTTTTATATTAAGTGCTGTATCTGGAAAATTATTATAAAGATACTGTAATGCCCAGTCATCAACAATTGCAGCTTTAACAGTCCCATTTGCTACTTGATTTATCGATTCTTCATGACTATGAGTAAAATAACTGTTACTGAAAAATTTATTTACCGACATACCATTTTTTTTCAAATAGTCATTCATCGCTAAATATCCAGAATAACTATAAGTATCAACAAATGCAAAACTCTTGCTCTTTAAATCATCGATAGTATTTATATTAGAATCCTTTTTCGCAATAACTATAGGATGATAGTATGTTTTCCCCCTATTTGGTCTTGCTAAAAGTTCCAAAGACTCCTTATCTTCATACAATGAATATGCTCCTGTTGATAAAAATGCAACGTCTATCTTATTATTTTTAAGTAGTACGTTAATATCTCTATAACTTTTTTTCTGTATTAGCTTTACTTTCTTATTTAATTTTTCTCCTATATAATTAGCTAATTCTTTCTCCAAAATATAACTCTTATTATCTCCAGTTACGGAAATCAATCCAATTCTTAAAGTTTCATCATCCTTCGCGCTATTATCAACTGTTTCTGTTACTTCAGAAAAATCTATATACTCTTCTTGTTTATTCTTCAAAACTAAAGGAAGTACTGCAAATAATAAAACGGAAAGAACTATTAAAAATAGGCTTATAACTATTCTTTTCATTTTTCTCCAACCTCTAAATTATTTTCTCCAACTTCAAAGACTATATCAATAAATTATTATGTTAAATAATAGAATTAATACTATTTATCTTTTTATTAATAGTATAACATTTTATTTTTTTAATGAAAAAAAGTGAAATCATTCACTTCTTTCTGATAATTATAATATCGGGGGGATTCGACAGAATCGATTTCTTCGAAATCGCGGTTTTTGAGTCACTCCCAAATAATTTAACATTAATTCGACTAAATAATAATTATTCTTTTAATATTCGTCCTCTAAACAAAGAAAAAGAGCGATTAAAAATCACTCTTTTATCTTACTTATCTAAATACTTGCTAGCCTCTCTTATACTTAGGTTAGCCATACCATTTTTATTTTTTTCTATAAACTCTCTAACCCACTCTGGATTAAATTTTGAATAATCTCGAAGTGCCCAACCTATGGCTTTATTAATGAAAAACTCACTATCACCTAGGTTGTTTACTAAAATTCTTTCTAAAACTTGTTTATCTACTTTTTCTTTAAGTGACAGTTGATACAAAATAGCTACTCGTTTTAACCAAATATTACTATCCTTACTCCACTCTAGCATTATTTGATCATAACCTTCGATACGAATAACCAAGCTACCTACGACCTTAGCAAGTAAATCAACAGTGTCCCACCATGATTTTGTCACTATTAGATATTTTAATCTTGAAATATCATCACGTTTTAAGAATTTCTGCATTGCCTTTAAATAATAAACAACTACATATTGAAATTCTCTCTCTTCTTTATTCCAACATCTCTCAACAAAATCCCAGTCTATTACTTTATTCTTTCTAGCATCTGGAAAATATTTTTTATAAATTTCTGTTCTGGTTGCACCACGTACACCTAAAAATCTAAACTTATCTTGCATATACTTTGACATTGATTCTGCAAGAAGTTCATTACGATTTTCTTCAAGGTCAGTTATTAAATCTAATAATTTCATAATTTATAGTAGAAATTCTTATCTGTTATTTTCTAAACTTGCTTTAATGAATCCAGCGAATAATGGGTGTGCTTTTTCTGGACGAGATTTAAATTCTGGGTGAAATTGACCAGCTACAAACCATGGGTGTTCAGGAATTTCCACGATTTCAACTAATTTACCGTCTGGACTAACACCTGATAATACCATTCCTTTTTGAGTTAAACGATCACGATAGAAGTTATTGAATTCATATCTGTGACGGTGACGCTCAGTAATATTGATTTCTCCATATTCTTTGTGAGCTACAGATCCTTCTGTTAATGTACATGGGTAACTCCCTAAACGTAAAGTTCCTCCCATTTCTACAACATTTTCTTGGTCAGGTAGTAAGTTAATAATTGGGTATGGTGTGTTTGGATCTAATTCTGAAGAATGTGCTCCAGTTAAACCACACACGTTACGTGCAAACTCAACAGCAGCAAGTTGCATACCTAAACAAATACCGAAGAACGGAACTTTGTTTTCACGTGCATATTTAATAGTAGTAATTTTACCTTCAACTCCACGATCACCAAATCCACCTGGTACAAGGATTCCATCTGCATCTTTAAGATACTCATGAACATTTTCTTCTGTAATATCTTCAGATTGAATCCAATCAATTTTCACTTTAGCATTGTGTTTATACCCTGCATGTTTTAGAGATTCTACAACTGAGATGTAAGCATCGTGAAGTTCTACATATTTACCTACTAGTGCGATTCTCACATCTTCTTTTAAGTTATCTACTCTATCTACTAATGATAACCATTCCGTCATATCCGCTTCTGGTGCAGTTAATCCAAAATGTTTTAAGACGATATCGTCAATTTTTTGAGCTTTAAGATTTACTGGTAATTGATATAAATTACTTACATCACGACTTTCAATAACATTTTGTTTCGGAATATCACAGAATAATGAGATTTTAGCTCGTAATTCATCGTTTAGAGCAAGTTCATTTCTAACTACAATAATATCTGGTTGAATACCTAAACCACGTAATTCTTTAACAGATTGTTGTGTCGGTTTAGTTTTCATTTCTCCTGCAGCTTTAATATACGGTAATAATGTACAGTGAATAAAGCATACATTTTCACGTCCTAAATCACTACGAATTTGACGAATTGCTTCTAAAAATGGTAAAGATTCGATATCTCCTGTTGTTCCACCGATTTCTGTAATAACAACATCAGCATCACTAGATTCCCCTGCTAGTAATACTCGTGATTTGATTTCATTGTTACGTGAGGAATTACTTGAACCGTTCCTCCTAAATAATCTCCACGACGTTCTTTTTCTATAATTGAAGAATAAACACGTCCCGCAGTTACGTTAGAATATTGTCCTAAGTTAACATCGATAAATCTTTCATAGTGCCCTAAGTCTAAGTCAGTCTCAGCTCCATCTTCTGTAACGAAAACTTCTCCGTGTTGATATGGACTCATTGTTCCTGGGTCAACGTTTAAATATGGATCAAATTTTTGTAATGTTACTTTTAATCCTCTATTTTTTAATACACGACCTACTGATGCCGCTACAATACCTTTTCCTAATGATGATACTACTCCACCTGTTACAAAAATATACTTTGTCATTGTGTTCTCCTTCTATTAAAAATAATAAACCCCCTACGAAATTATCGCAGGGGGTGGTTTCTTAAATCACTCTTTAAGAGTGCCCGTATATTATTCTAGCATAACGCTAAATTTTTAGCAACTAAAACAATTCGATATATTAAATTTTTCTTTTAGTAATTATTAAAAGAATTTGAATGAACTAAATGGATAGTATCTTAAACTTACTTTCCCAATCATTGCTTCTTTCTTAACAAATCCAAACACACGGCTATCTGTACTGTGTTGTCTGTTATCCCCCAATACGAAGTACGTACCTTCAGGCACAGTTTTAGATTTTGTACTACTTAAAAATTCAATATTAAAATCTGGTGTAAATGGTGCAGTTCCAGAAGCTTTAGCTTCTTTAATTTTTTGAGCTAAGTATGGCTCTTCAACTTTTTGACCATTTACATACAGTACATCATTTCTGTATTCTATAGTGTCTCCTGGAACTCCGATTATACGTTTAATATAATCGTCAGTTTCATTTGCATGGAAGACAACCTCATCTCCACGCTCAAAATTTTTGCTGAATTTATTAACGAAAACTTTATCGTTATCAGCAAATGTATAATCCATCGAATGTCCTTTTACAGTAAAAGGTGCGATAAGATATGTGCTTATAAGAAGATAAATAGCAATAGAAACTACTACAACTACTACCCACTCCATAATTTCTCTTAAAATTTTCACTGGTATATCCCTCTTTTATTTTATTTATGATTAATAATTCTATCATATATTAATAGAAAAAAATCAAAAAAATAAATTTTCTTTTCTATTAATGTATTTACAATAATATCTTAAGTAAAACTTTATATATAATTAGACTATATTTAATTACTACTTTAAGTAACACACAAAATTTACATAAATTATTAATTTTTTTCTAAAAAAATAATTTTTATTAATAACTCTTGACAATATATATATATATAATGGATATAGCTTTAAGGAAAGGAGGAATATATCATGAAAAAATTATTAACTGTATTCACTGCAGCAGGATTATTAGTAGCTGGAGGATCTTCAGCTTTAGCTTTAGAAGGTACACAACCAGGTTCTGATAAACCATTTGAGCCATTCGTAGGTGCTACTGACACTGATCCAGGTCACCTTAGCCCAGACGTTGATAACGAATTAAGAGATCAACTAGCTAAACGTGGTCACCAACGTACTGCTGACAAAGATGGTGGTGTTTGGGTAACTGGACAAGATGGTAAGAGAGTATTCGTACCAGCTAAAAAAGGTGCTGCACCAACTAAAAAAGCAGAACCTAACAAAGGTCTTAGATCTTTACCAAGAACTTCAGCTGTGAAGTAAACCAGCAAACATACTGATAATAATACTTTTAAAGAGCTAATCTCCGGATTAGCTCTAGTCTTTTTATACAATAAAATTGCTTTTTGTAAGCACTTTTATTGTTTTTTTTTATACGTGTGATATAATTATTTATACGGGAGTCTGTGAACAGTCTGAGAGGGAATATAAATATTTCGACCGCGCCTGATCTAGGTAATGCTAGCGTAGGCACACTTAGCTTAAAGACCAACCTTAGACCCCCCTTATATTGTAAGGAGGTTTTTTATTTTGATAAATTGCAGTATTGCATTACAAATTCTTCCTCTTGATAATCATGATGGAAGATTAAAGACTATAGATAAAGTTATCTATTTTCTACAAAATAAGCATTCTAATGTAATTGTTACTCCATTCGAAACTGTAATTGAAGGTGAATTCAACGAACTAATGGATACACTTAAAGAATGCTTCGTCCTAGCGGGTGAGGACAGTAAAAATATTTTTGCAAATGTGAAAATTAACTACGGAGATGTTTTAACTATAAATGAAAAAATTGACAAATTTAATCAATAAATACGCTGCAACTATTTCTATGTTGTGCTTAGTGATTATTTGGCAAGGAGCTGGTAATCTCGGTTTACTTCCTAAATATATCATACCTACACCTGTCGAAATAGTTAAAGCTTTTGTAAAAAACTATGAACTATTAATATTTCACAGCAAAATCACCCTACTCGAAGCTATTATAGGTCTATTCCTAGGGATAGTCATAGCATGGCTTCTTGCTTTAATTATGGATAGTATACCAATATTTAATAAATCTATCTATCCACTTCTTGTACTGACTCAAACTATACCAACTATTGCAATAGCGCCTATACTTGTTTTATGGTTGGGATATGGACTTACACCAAAAATTGTATTAATTGTTATAACAACAACTTTCCCGATTGTTGTAAGTATTCTTGATGGATTTAGAAACTGTGATAAAGATATGATTACTTTATTACAACTAATGAATGCTAGTAAATTACAAATACTTTGGCATGTGAAAATCCCAACAAGTCTTAGCTACTTCTATGCTGGACTTAGAGTTAGTGTATCTTATGCCTTTATAGCAGCTGTGGTTGCTGAATGGCTTGGTGGATTTGAAGGTCTTGGAGTTTACATGATTAAAGCAAAAAAATTATTTGAATACGATACTATGTTTGCAATCATAATATTAGTATCTGTTATCAGTTTATTAAGTATCGAACTTGTTAAACTAAGTGAGAAAAAATTTATTAAATGGAAATACATAGGAGAAAATCATGAAAAAGATATTAACTAGCGTTTTTGCTTTTATCTTAGCAATCTCATTAACTGCATGTAGTACAGTTAATAAAAATGCAGAGAAAAAAGAACTTAAAAAAGTAGATTTCGTACTTGACTGGGCGATTAACACAAACCACACTGGTCTATATGTAGCAAAAGAGAAAGGATACTTCGCTGAAGAAGGTATTGATCTTGACATTAAGCCAGCACCTGAAGATAGTACTTCTGACTTAATTATTAATAATAAAGCACCTTTTGGTATTTATTACCAAGACTCAATGGCTAACAAACTTTCTAAAGGTGCAGGAATCACTGCTGTAGCCGCAATTATCGAACACAACACTTCTGGTATCATTTCACTTAAGAAAAACAACATTAAAGAACCAAAAGATCTCCAAGGTAAAAAGTACGGAACTTGGAATGATCCAGTAGAATTAGCAATGGTTAAATCATTAATTCAAAAACAAGGTGGAGATGCTAATAAATTAAGTCTAGCTCCAAATACAGATACAAACTCTGTTACTCCACTAGAAAATGGTCTTTTCGATGCAGCTTGGATCTACTATGCATGGGATGGAAAATTAGCTGAAAGCATGAAATTAGATATTAACTACTTCTACCTAAAAGATTTCAATAAAGACTTAGACTACTACTCTCCAGTAATTATTGCTAACAATGATTACTTAAAAGAAAATAAAGAAGAAGCTAAAAAAGTTCTTAAAGCTATTAAGAAAGGATATGTCTACGCTATGGAACATCCTGAAGAAGCTGCAGAGATTTTAATTAAAAATGCTCCAGAATTAAAAGATAAAAAAGATTTCGTCATTGAATCGCAAAAATATCTATCTAAACAATATGCAACAAACAAAGATCACTGGGGTGAATTTGACGCTAACAGATGGAATGCATTCTACCGCTGGGTTAACGAAAACAAAATTACAAAACAACCTCTTGCAGAAAACACTGGATTCAGCAATGACTATATAAAATAATGAATATATTATCAATAAAAAACTTATCTTTCAATTATCCTAACAATAAAATACTAAAAGATATAAACATTCATATCGATAAAGGTGAAGTCGTTTCTATACTTGGTGGAAGTGGTGTTGGTAAAACTACCCTTTTCAATATTATCGCAGGTATAAATCCTCTTCAAAGTGGCGAAATTTCTATAAAAGGTAACACAGACTATAAAGGTCGTGTAAGTTACATGCTTCAAAAAGACTTATTATTAGAACATAAGACTATTATTCAAAACATTATACTACCCTTGTTAATTAGAAAAATAAATAAAAAAGAAGCAGAAGAAGAAGCGATAAAAATCTTAAACTATTTAATCTTTACGAATATAAAGATAAATATCCCAGTGAATTAAGTGGTGGTATGCGTCAAAGAGTTGCACTACTTCGTACATATATGTTTAAAGAAGAATTATTCTTACTAGACGAACCCTTTAGTGCACTCGATGCAATTACTAAAATATCATTACATTCTTGGTATCTTGAAATTAAGAATAAACTTGATATAACAACTTTACTAATCACTCATGATATAGACGAAGCTATTGACCTAAGTGATAGAATTTATATCATTAAAAAAATAAACCTGGTGAAATTGTATCTGAAATAAAAAAATAAATCTTGATGAAAAAAATCAAGATGAACAAAAAAATTAAAAATATAAAAAAAGAGATACTAAATATACTTGGATTATAATAATACACCCTAGCGTGAATTTTCACACTAGGGTGTATTATTATATTTGTAAATGGAGCTGAGCCAAAAGTCCTAAAATTTAACAAAGTTTACATGAAAACTCATAGACACAGTGGTTTATTGATATCTAAATTCGCTTTATAAAAGCTTTTTAAATAACTAATAAACTGTGTGGGGGTGACTCCACAAAATCTTGTTTCTTTGAAATCACGATTTTTGAGCCACTCCCATTTAATTATTTATAGATACTATATTTTTTATTGATTAGGTAAATTAATACTGCAGGGATTACAGCAAAAAACATTAATTTATACCCAAAGACTTCTAATGCAAGAAATATAGGTGCAACGTATGTCTTAGTTGCCACTGAAAATACTAAACAATACCCTAGTCCCGCTGTTACTAGAATTGGTAGCCCTAGCCAAGTTCCTAGGATTACTCCACAAGTCGCTCCAATCGCAAACAACGGGGTAACCTCTCCTCCACTAAATCCAATCCCTGTACAAATTGCAGTTAATACAATTTTTAATATAAAATCATAAACTTGAATCTGTTCAAAGTTTGTAAAAGAAAGATCAATTAAATTTGTACCTAATGAAGCATATCTGTACTCAAAAACAATACTAACTAAAATAAAAACAACTAGAAGAATCCAAATGATATTTTTATTCAAAGCAACTAGTTCTTTTATTTTTCTTTGAAGTAGAACAAATAAGATTCCTACAAAAACAAACACAACTCCAACTAAAATTAATTTAAAAATAAATTCTAAACTCACATTAATTTCACTTACGTCTATAGCTACAAAGAACTTTTCCAAACCTAATTTATGCGATACAAAAGCACTTATATACGCTGCAATAATATATATTACATACTCATAAATTTTATTTATCGTAAAATTAAGTTTATCACTAACAACCTCTAAAATAAATACTACAGCTGCTAATGGAGTTTGAAACAATCCAGCAAACCCACAAATCATACCCAATTTTACAAAAAATTGTTTTTTCTCTGTACTAAATTCATCTGGAGCCATATTCCCTCCAATAGCTCCACCCAACTGCACAGCAACTCCTTCACGCCCTACACTCACTCCGAAGCCATGAGCTAGTAAAGTATTCAAAGTTAAAATAAAAGGAAACTTCCACGTAACTTTCTCTTTTTTATCAGTTGCCGCTTCAATAAAATACTTCATACCTATCGCACTGATATTAAAATATTTATTACTAAATTTAGTAATAATTAATACTAATGGTGTTAAAATCAATAAATACTTGTAATAACTACTGGTGAATTCTATTAATTTCAATAATGTTTGACCAAATAATGAACAACACATTGAAATTATCAATACTGCACTCAATAGCCTAAAATAATAATTTTTGGACATACTATATATACTCTTCTCCTTCAAATATAAATCCGAGAAAGCAAACAAATTGATTACCCTCTCAGACTCTTTACTATTGATTCTTTTTAAAACTTAAACTTGATTTTTTCGGTTGATCGTAGCTAAAACCTTCTCCTATAATATCATGAACTTCGGTTATTGTCACAAAAGCTCGGGGATCAATTTTATAAACTAGAGATTTTAATTTTCCTATTTCATTTCTTGAAACAACGCAATATCCAATATTCAAATCTTTCTTAGAATAGCTTCCCTGCCCTTTTATATAAGTTAATCCACGATTCATATCTTCTTGGATTTTTTTAGTAATACGTTCTATTTCCGATGAAACTATCATTACTCCTTTTCCTGGAACACCACCTTCTACAACATAATCTATAACTTTAGTACAGATAAAAATATAAATCAAAGTATATAGAATCGCCGGAAAACTCTTGACTACTACAAATGTTAGAGCAATTATAACTCCATCAAGAATTTGAATTATTCTTCCGATTGAGCTACCTGTATAAAGCTGAACAATTTTTGCAACTATATCTACTCCACCTGTTGTCCCTCCTGCTAGAAAGACTATCCCTAATCCTAATCCAGCAAGTAGTCCTCCGAATACAGCAGCTAGTAGCCTGTCTCCACCAATCTCTATTTCTATATTATATTTCTCAAAAATTCCTATCCAAAAAGTTAACATAATAATGCCGTAAACTGTGTATAACATCGTCTTTATCTAACATTTTATATCCTATTATTAATAACGGAATATTTACCAATATTGTTCCTACAGAAACAGGAAGACCTATCGAATATAATAGTAACAGCGATATTCCTGTCCCTCCACCTTCTGCTAATTTATTTGGAACATTAAAATGCATAATTGCAAAAAGAATAAATAGCACAACCTAAAGAAATAATAAATAATTCTTTTTAAAAATTTTTTTGTGAAATTTAAATTTTTTTAACCGTCTTTTTCCATAGTGCACCTCCAAAAATCAATTTTTATCCTAATTATAACAGGTTTCATGACGATAGACAACTATTGAAAAATAATATTTTTTTCACTACTAAATTTTTTTATAAATTTCATATTTTCTTAGACATTATTACAAATTTGTACTATAATTATAATATCAATATTGGAGGTTGACTTTTAAAATGAATAAAAACTTCATACCAAATTATCTTACCCTTTGTAATATTTTTTGTGGATTTGTGTCAATTCTGACTACATCACATGGATATTTCATCTGGGGAACTGTCTTTATTATCTTAGCTATGCTTGCAGATAGGTACGATGGTATCGTTGCAAGAAAACTTGGTGTCGTTTCTGAAATTGGTCACGACTTAGATTCATTATGTGATGTAGTAAGTTTCGGAGTGGCACCTGCTATGCTTGTTTTTGAAATCTTTATTACTAATGATAAGCCCTCAACTTTATTAATGGTAATTGTTGCCATACTTTGTGGGATTTACGTATGCTGTGGAGCTTATCGTTTAGCTAGATTTAATGTTACAAAAATGAAAAATGGATATTATCAAGGTGTTCCAATTACAACATGTGGAACGATTCTTGCAGTAATCGCCCCGATGAAATTACCGAGTATTGCAATACTTATACTAGTAGTAGCATGTTCTTACTTAATGGTAAGTAATATAAAAATTAAAAAAATATAGAAAAATAGATGGACAGGGCTGATACGAAAGTCCTAACTTTTAAGAAAGTTTATATAAAAACTCACAGATCCAATGATTTATTGATATCTAAATTTTCTCTATAAAAATTTTAAAATATCTAATAAATCAACATGGGAGGTGCCTCAAACAATCTTATTTTGATTTTTTAGGCACCCCTTTTTTCTATATTCAGCAATTCATCAACAACATCACATTTTTCTTTCGGTATTTATCCTACCCTTAACTAATCCAGACAACTAATTAAAACTGAAGTTAATTCTTCTGGATTTTCCCAAGCCATCGAATGTCCAGCATTTCTTACTATCTTCACATTCACATTATATTTAGGTAATTCTTCAAAGTCTGAACTTGGCAATGTTCTTTCTCCAAAAATAAAATATTTCGGTATATTAAATTCATATAACATACTTCGCCAAGATTTCTCTCTTATCAGTACCGCATCACAAGATAGTTGATACGCAGCTTTTGGCAACCAATTTCTAAATGAAGCTGCCCACATTGTATTCATTCCACTCTCGCAAAACTGAATTAATCTCATTATACTTTTTTCATAATTGTCCTCCTTGTATTGAGCGATCGCCCAACTTATCTGACCTCTTGTAGATGGATCTAAGTTTGCTTCTGTTAGAATTAATCTATCAATTCTTGTTTCACATAAAGCACATAACTCAATCGCAATAGAACCTCCTAAACTATGACCGAATAAAATAACATTCTCTAATGCCAAATCTTCTAAAAATTCTGCTAAATATTGTGCATGCTCTTTTACTTCATATGAAAAATCAAGTGGTTTATCACTGTAGCCCGCCCCCAATAAATCTATGAGAATTGTTCTATATTCTTTAAATTCTTCACTATTTGCAATTTCTACATAATCAAATGAACTAGCACATCCTAGCCCATGAATAAATATTATAGGTACACCATTCTTTTGGAAATCATTATATCGAATTTTATATTTTTTATTTCTTAATGTGTATTCTTTCATAAAACACCTAACTTCCCTAAATTTACTTTTACTCAATTATATCATTAAAAAAATTAGTATATCACTTTTTAATTTTTGTTATATAATTTTATAAGTGATTTTGAATAGCAACAAACCATAAAGGAGATTTCAAAATGATATTTACTGAAATTAGTAGTGAAGAACTTCGACAATTTCAAAAAGAGAGCGATCATAGATATTTTTTTCAACAAGATGCTTCGTATAGTAAACTTACAAAAAAAAATAATCTAAAAAAACAAAAAAATATTAGCAGTAGTAGAAGGAAATACACTGCTAGCTTATGGGACTTTTGTTTATTTCCCTTATAAAAAATTCTTCTATAAAGTAACCACTCAACATGGACCTGTTATGAACTACTCAAATACTGAATTAGTGAGATTTTACTTTGAGCAATTAAAAAAATACTATGCTAAAAATTTTAGAGTATTATGCGTAAGAATAAATCCATTTATAAATGAACATATTTATAAAAATATCGAATTTATTGAAACTACTGAAGAATCGACACAGACAAATAAAATATTGACTTCGCTAGGATATAAACCACTTAATGATGATTTATTTACAAATCCTACACTAGCTTCGCGTTGCGTTTTCTCTAAAACACTAAACGAAAACATTACAGAGAGTAACTTATTAAAACATGTTTCGCAGATTGCTCGTTATACTATAAATCGAACAATTAAAGAAGGTGTTCAGGTTAGAGAGATAGACATTTTCAATGAAGAAGATGCTAAAATTTTTGATGAAATAAATCGCGATACAGAAGATAGAATTGATTTTGAAATCCGAGACAATACGTATTTCAAATTATTAAAAAATAATATCGGAGATAAAGCTCACTATCTTGTTTCATATATCGATTGTGACCAATTCATTAAAACTACAACTAACACAATAGTAAATCTAGAAAAAGAACGTGACGATTTAAAAGAAAAATTAGAAAATGGGAAAGTTAACGCTAAAAAAGCAACAAATCGTCTTAAAGAATTTGATGAAAAACATTGCAATTTGGTACAAAAAAATTGATAAAATAAAAGAACTTAAAGCAGAAAAATGGAAATATTATCAATCTTTCATGTGCTACTTTTATAGAATCAGGACAAGATTTAATCTACTTCACAAGCGGTGCAATGAGAAAATTCCACCGTTACGAGGGTCCATATGCAATCTTATTCCATATGATGAAATACGCAATCAATAATAATTTTAAATATTTCAACTTCTTTGGTACTTCTAAAGATTTTGAGTCTGAAGAGGCTACTGACTACGGTGTTCTTCAATTCAAACGTAATTTCAACGGAAATATAGAGTATTTTATGGATAATTACGAAATTAGAAATGCTATTGGTAAAGTTTGGAAAATATAATAAAAAGGAATTGAGTTTTTAGCTCAATCCTTTTTTTCATTTAATCTTCTTTTTTAGCAACTTTTTTAGTAGCTTTTTTAGTTTTTTCTTTTTTTTGTGGTTTATTATTTTCTGGATACATTACTTTATCCACTAAACCATATTCACATGCTTCTTCCGCTGTTAAGTAGTTATCACGCTCTGTATCACGTTCAATAGTCTTAATAGTTTGACCAGTTCTATCTGCTAAGATTTTGTTTAATTTTTCACGTGTTCTCAGTATATGTTTTGCAGCAATTTCTATTTCTGTTGCTTGACCTTGTGCACCACCTAATGGTTGATGAATCATCACTTCTGCATTTGGAAGAGCGTATCGTTTACCGATAGTCCCAGCTGCAAGTAAGAATGCACCCATACTAGCTGCCATCCCCATACAAATAGTGACAACGTCACATTTAATATGTTGCATAGTATCATAAATTGCAAAACCAGCTGTCACACTTCCACCTGGTGAATTAATATAGAAATAAATATCTTTTTCACTATCTTGAGCTTCTAAAAATAAAAGCTGACTTGTTATTGAATTTGCTACTTGATCATTTACATCTGAACCTAAAATAATAATTCTATCTTTTAATAATCTTGAATATATATCATACGCTCTTTCTCCTTGAGAAGTTTGCTCAATTACTGTAGGAATTAAATTCATTTTCTTACCTCCTAATTTTCGTTTTCACTAGATATTATATATCAAAAATGGTCAATTAGCAACTTATTTCCCTTTCTAAGTATTCTACATATAAAATATAATAATACTTAAATTCAAATTAAAAAATGGGAGTGACTCAAAAATCGTGATTTTGGAGAAATCGATTTTTGAGAGTCACCCCCGCACAGTTTACTAGATATCTAAAAAGCTTTTATAAAGCGAATTTAGATGTCAATAAACCACTGTGTCTATGAGTTATCATATACACTTTGTTAAAATTTAGGACTTTTGAGTCAGCCCGATTCTATATAAATTCTATAGTCTATAAGAATGTTCTTTAAAGTTCCCTACTATCGTATTTACTGCACTTACCGTTACAAATGCTTCTGGACAATTTTTCGCTACCAATTTACGCAATTGATACATCTCATTTTGCTGAATAACTACAATTATCATTCGTTTCTTCTCATGAGAATATCCGCCCTCTACATCCATTATCGTCGAACCTCTATGTAAAGTATTATTAATAAGTTCCACCATAACCTCAGGATTTTTACAGATAATTGTACATTGAATATATGCAGAAAAGAATTTTTGAACACCTCTCATCGTTTGATTACGAACAAAGCTCATTACAAGTGCATACATTACATATTTTATGTCAAAAAATATCCATACTATTATATAAACTGTAATATCTTGTATAAGAAATACCGTAGGTAAATTAAAATCCATTTTTTTTGAAATAAATTTACCTGTAATATCTGTTCCTCCAGTAGAAGCACCCGCAACTAATAAACAGCACATCGCTAATCCTGAAATGATTCCGCAAAAGATTGCAGCTACAAGTGAATCACCTAAGTCTACAGGAGTAACAATCTTCGGCAAATTATTAATTAAGAAAGATGAAATACTTATCACAATTCCTGTAAGAATCACGAACTTACGACCTATATATCTAAATCCTATATAGAATAGCGGAACGTTTAATATAAACTGAATCGTCCCTATTTTTATTCCTGTTAACTTATTCACCACTAAACTTAACCCCAAAGCCCCACCTGCTCCAATATTATTTACAGGGATTAATATACCAGCATAAATAGAGAATAAAACCGTTCCTATTATTATTAAAATAACATCTTTGGCATTCTTATGTTTCTCTGTAGCATAAATAGTATCTGATAATTTCATGATATCCTTATCCTTTATTTTTTTCCTCTATATATTTTTAATACAAATATAAATTTAAAAACAATTAAAAAAATTGATTATATTAGATAAAAACATTAATAAATAATTCATTTTATTAGCGTTTTTGTGTTAAAATTTAAGTAATAGACTTTTTTTAGTTATTATAATTATAGAAGAAATTTGGGAGTAATTCATTAGTTAATTTATACGATAACTAATTTTTTTAATTTATGAATCTCCCTTTTAACAAGGAGCTATTTATGATTAAACTCTATAATACATTGACAAAACAAAAAGAAATTTTAAAAACAATTGAAGAAAACAAAGTAAGAATGTATGTTTGTGGACCTACTGTTTATAACTATATACATATTGGAAATGCACGTCCAATAATAGTTTTCGACGTAGTTCGCAAATATTTAGAACACAGTGGCTATGAAGTAGATTTTATCTCCAACTTTACAGACGTTGATGATAAAATTATTAAGGCTAGTAATAAAGAAGGAATTTCTACAAGTGAACTAACTGAAAAATACATCACAGCTTTCTTTAAAGACTATGATGCACTTGGATGTAAGAGAGCGACTAAAAACCCTAGAGTTACTGAATACATGCAAGAAATAATTGACTTCATCTCAAAACTTGTTGAAGAGGGATTTGCATACGAAGCTAATGGTGATGTTTATTTCAGAACACGTAAAAAAGAAGACTACGGAAAATTAAGTAAACAATCTATCGATGACCTAATTAGCGGTGCTCGTATTGAAGTTGGTGAACATAAAGAAGACCCTCTAGATTTCGCATTATGGAAAAAAGCTAAACCTGGTGAAGTTAAATGGGATAGCCCATTTGGTGAAGGTCGCCCTGGTTGGCATATTGAATGTTCTGTAATGGCAAAAGAAACTCTAGGTGATACAATCGACATCCACGCTGGTGGACAAGACTTAACATTCCCTCACCACGAGAATGAAATAGCACAATCTGAATGTCACAACCATGCCCCATTCAGTAACTATTGGATGCATAATGCCTTTATTAATATTGATAATGTCAAAATGAGTAAAAGCTTAGGTAACTTCCGCCTTGTAAAAGATATTATTGCAGAAATAGACCCAATGGTACTTCGCTTATTCATGTTGACAGTTCACTACAGAACTCCAATTAACTATACATTAGAAAATATTGAACTCGCGAAAACAAACTTTGAAAAAATTAAAACTTCTTATCAAAACCTACAATTCAGACTAAATAATGATATGACTGATGAAAAACTAGATACAGAAGTTGTAGCATTAATTACAGAAGAGTTAAACAAATTTGAAGAATATATGCAAGATGATTTCAATACAGCAAATGCACTTTCTTCTTGGTATGAAATCGTAAGAATATCTAATTCATACACAGCAAAAGAAGCTGTCAACAAAGAAACTCTAGAGCTAATTAACGCTGCATTTGAAACATATAGTTCAATTCTTGGAATAAACGTAAAAGAAGACAATACACTTGATAGTGAACACATCGAAAGTTTAATAGCTGAACGTGAAGAAGCTCGTAAAAACCGTGACTTCGCCTTAGCTGATAAAATCAGAGATGACTTAAAAGAACAAGGAATTATCTTAGAAGATACTAAACAAGGTGTACGATGGAAAAAAATATAACTTTTAAATTTACTGAAAAAAATTTCGCAAACCCGAATCAAATGCAGGCACTTACCCTTGCTTATATTGGTGACAGTATCTATGATATTATGAGTAGAGAATACGTTATGAAAAATCACTTAGGAAAAATAAATGATCTTCATAAAACAGTATCTACAATCGTATCTGCTAGAGCGCAAGCGAGTTTTATGGAAGAAATATTAAATAATAATATATTAACAGAACAAGAAGAAAAGATTTATAACCGTGCAAAAAATCAAAAAAACAACTCTAAAGCAAAGAATGCAAGTATTATGGAGTATAAACTTGCTACAGGTTTAGAGGCAGTATTCGGTTATTTATATTTAGAAAAAAACTTTGAAAGATTGGAGGAAATGTTTAACTACATAATTAAACTATATGAAGAAAAACAATAAACACTATAAAGAATTAAGACTAAAAAATAAAGAACAAAAACCTCAAGTTGAAGCTCCTGAGATTGATTTAGATAAAGAAGTAATTGCTGGTCGTAACGCTATACTTGAAGCTATTAAATCAGGACGTGAAATTAATAAAATTTTATTCCAAGAAGGCATTGAAAAAGGAAGATTAAAATCTATTTTTGCTATTGCTAATGAGAAAAAAATCATTTGTCAAGAAGTTCCAAAACGTAAACTAGATAACTCTACTACTGAACGTCACCAAGGGGTTATCGCCTATGTTGCCCCATACTCTTACTTTGAACTTGATGAAGTAGTAAATAACCTAGAAATTAATAAGGATACTACCCTACTAATTTTAGACCACATTGAAGATCCACATAACCTTGGAGCGATAATTAGAACTGCTGAGGCTAGTGGTGTTAAAGCTATAATAATCCCTAAACGTCGTGCTGCTGTGGTTAGCCAAACAGCAGTTAAAGCATCTGCAGGCGCGATTGAACACATGCCCGTTATTCGCGTATCAAACCTAACTGATGCTATTAAAAAACTAAAAGAAAAAGGGTTCTGGATTGCTGGAACTACACTAGCAGAACGTTCTGAAGATTATACAAAAATTGCAAAAGATGTACCTTTAGCTATTGTAATCGGTAACGAAGGTGAGGGAATGAGTAAAGTTGTTACTAATGAATGTGACTTCTTATATCACCTTCCAATGTTAGGAAAAATACAAAGCTTAAATGCTTCTGTAGCTGCTGGAATAATTATGTATGAAAGAATAAAATCTAATGATTAAAATATTAGAATCTAAAGAAGAGCTTGACCTTGGTTTTGCTCTTCGCATTGAAGTATTTGTTAAAGAACAAAAAGTTCCTATTGAACTAGAATTAGATGACAAAGATCATAGCGATAATACAGTTCATATTGGATATTTTCATGACGATAATCTTATTGGAATCGCTCGTCTTATAGATCTTGATAAAGACGTTATTCACATCGGACGCGTTGTTATTGATAAAAAATATCGTGGAAAAGGTATCGGTCGTAAACTTATTATTGGCTGCGAAAACATAGCCAAACAAATTCTAAAAAAAGAAGTAATTATAAAATTAAGTGCTCAAATTCAAGCTGAAAAATTCTATGAATCATTAGGTTACAACCGAATTAATGATAAAGTATATTTAGATGCTGGAATTGAACATGTTGATATGAGAAAAATAATTAATTAAATTATTAAAGGAGGCTTTTTTATGAAAAAACAATATTTATTTATTGATGGTTACAATTTACTTTTTCGTATGAAAGAATATAACTTAATAAAAAGCTCTACCTTCCCTACTGAACGTGATGTTCTAATTGATATTTTACGTGAATATGCAGGCGGAAATAATTACATTGTCTACTGCGTATTCGATGCATATCTTACTCGTGCAAAAGAATATATTAAAGAAGAACCACCTATCAATATTGTTTATACAAAAACTGGAGAACGTGCAGACCAGTGGATAGAAAGAAAAACTCGTGAACTAAGAATTGATCACTTTATTGACATTATAGTTGTAAGTGATGATAACGATGAGCGCAATACTACTCTTGGCTATGGCGCTATTCTAAGAGACTGCCATATGTTCATTAAAGAGTTGAAAGATAGAAAACAAAATGTTTCTAAAATAACAAAAAAACATAATTCTCGAGAATTAAAAAATAGACATATTCGAATGAGCGATAAAGACAGAAAAAAACTAGAAAATTTCATAAAAAACGGGAAATTTTAAAACTAAAGAGATGGACTTATTAAAATCCATCTCTTTTTTAATATTTTGAAAAAAATCTATACTCGAATCTAAATAAAGCTAATTTCAATTTTTCCTTTATTTGAAATTGCTGTTATTTGTCTTTCCTTAGCAGCTGTTGTATTCTTGCTGTAATTAATTTGATAATCTTCTTTATTACCTATTATCTTAACAAATATATCACCAGCATCTGTTACCAAATCCATAGAATCTACCTTTGTTTGGTCTACTATAATTTTTTTGTATTATTTTTTTAGTTTCAATAACCGCTTTATTTATAGTATCCTTTGTAATCTGTACCTTTTTATTATCAGTAGATAATTTAAGATTTTCCTACTTCTGCTCCATCGACAACTATCTCATCATTACTGTTAACAACTAAATTCTTAACATTCACATCAAATATTTTCGAAGTCGCATCTTTATTTTCTATACTAATACTTTTATATTCTTTTTTGGGAAGATATATAGTTAGACTATTATCATCTGATTCTTCCGCAGATGAAGTAATATCTAGCAAGTTATTATTAGTATTATACTTATATTTCCCCTTGAAATTCCCTTTTTATTAGAATTGTTTCATTATCATGATAATAGATTTTTAACATTATTTTTTTCATTGTGTTAATTTTTAATACTATCTATCCCTTTTTCTCCAATCCATTCTTTAAATACTTTATTAGAAGATTCTTTTGTAACATTTTTTTCTGGATTCTCTTTACTAAATCTTACACAACCCGTTGATATAGATACTGTGAATATCCCAATAATTACTGTTTTTAATAATTTTTTCATAGTAATCCCCTCCTACGTTCAGCATACTCCTATTAAATATTAATGTCAAATAAAATAAGCAGGAAAACCCGATAAAATTGACTCCAAAGAAATCAAAATTTTAGAATTTTCCTGCTTCTATTTTTATATAATTATCTCATTGTTACGAATTCTTCAGAACCTGTTGGGTGAATTGCTACTGTGTTATCAAAATCACGTTTTGTTGCACCCATTTTAATAGCTACAGCAAAACCTTGAATCATTTCATCTACACCATATCCAATTCCGTGTAATCCAATAACTTTCTCGTCTTCTCCAAGAGTTACTAGTTTCATAAAACATGGTTGTCTGTGACTAGTTATTGCTGAATACATTGGAGTAAATGAAGATTTATAAACTTTAATGTTTTCTTCACCAAATTCTTTAATAGCTTGCTCTTCTGTATATCCAATAGAACCAATCGCTGGGTGTGAGAATACTACTGTAGCAACATTAGTGTAATCTAAGTGCTCTTCAGGTTTATTATTAAATAATCTTTCTGATAATCTACGTCCCGCAGCAACTGCAACTGGAGTTAACGCTAAGCGTCCTGTTACATCACCAACTGCATAAATCCCTTCTACATTAGTATTTTGGTATTTGTCTGTTGGAATAAATCCACGCTCATCCACTTCCACACCTGCTGCTTCTAAGTTAAGATTTTCAGATAATGGTTTTCTACCGATTGCCCAGATTAATAAGTCAACTGTAGTTTCGCGTCCATCTTCAAGCACTAAAGTAACACTGTTATCAGCATTTTTTACAACTTTTTTAGGAATAGCATTTGTGTGAAGAGTTGGACCTTCTTCATTAATGACTTTTACTAAAGTATCTACTATATCTTTGTCAAAAGTTCTTAAAGGACGATCGCGACGTACAAATAAATGAGTATCAACACCTAATCCATTGAATACCCCTGCAAGTTCAACTGCGATATATCCTGCACCAACTACAGCGATACGTTTTGGTAATTGTTTAAGTGCAAATACTTCATTAGAAGTAACACCAAACTCAGCACCTTCAACATTAGGAATCGTTGGTTGTCCACCAGTCGCTATTAGTATGTGATCAGCTGTATATTGTTCTCCATTAACTTCAACTGTATTTTTATTTACAAACTTAGCATATCCTCTTACTAAATCTACTTTATTATTATTTAACCCACGTTCATAAGAACCATGAATTCTATCAATATATGCAGAACGATTACCCACTAATTTTGAAAAATCAAATTCTACATCTCCAAAACTAAATCCATAATCATTTGCGTATAGTTTTAAACTTTCAGATATTTGTGACGCATGCCACATAACTTTCTTAGGAACACATCCAACGTTTACACATGTTCCTCCTAGTTCATTTCCTTCAATTAACAATCCTTTTACACCGTACATTGCAGCTCGGTTAATTGAAGCTATTCCACCGCTTCCTCCACCAATTGCAATATAATCATAATGTTTTGCCATGTTTTCACCTCTATAATATAGTATAGCTTTTATCAACTAAAGACTAGTATTTCCTTAACTTTTCATAAGTTAAACTTAATCTCTATATTTCATATTATGCAACATTTAACAATTTAATTCAATAGATATGCTTACATTTGTAATCGAAAATTGAAAATCATCTCATTATCATAGATTTTCAAAAAAATTCCAATAAATTTCATTTAAAACCATTAAAGCATTGTTAATGATAAATACTCCTTTTTATGATATAATTTTTTTCCATAAATGAGGTGATTATATGTTTAACTATATAGAAAAAAATTAAGCTCTATAGAACAATTTAAAACTTTGAAAGAGGAAAATGAAAAAATTGTTTTTGTATTTTCTGCAACATGGTGCCCTGATTGTATCATGCTTGATCGTTATTTAGAAGAAACGATGAACAAGTTTTCTGAAATAAAATTCATCTACGTTAATCGTGATGATTTTCCAGAAATAGCGCAAGCCCTTGATATTTTTGGTATCCCATCTTTTGTAGGTTACAAAAATAATGTTGAAGTTAGTCGTTTCGTATCGAGACTTGCTAAAACACAAAAAGAAGTAGAACAATTTTTAGAGAAAATCTAATTGAACTATAAAAGGGAGTGACTCAAAAATCGTGATTTCGTAGAAATCGATTTTTCAGAGTCACCCCCGCACAGTTTATTAGATATCTAAAAAGCTTTCATAAAGCGAATTTAGATATCAATAAACCACTGCGTCCATGAATTCTCAATATACACTTTGTTAAAATTTAGGTCTTTTGGGTCAGCCCCTTTTGCATTACCTTAAATAATAAAGTGGTCCTAATATTTTCTTTATATTTTCGGTTGATTCAAATTTTAAATCTAATGCATCATCAACAGTTTTTATCTTATTATTTTCTATCATTTCTTCTAGTGTTGATGGAATTACACTTAATTTAAACACCGGTGTGATTTTTAAATCTGATGTAGGAACGATATTATAAAGATCATTTTCTTCAATTTTTTGACCTACAAAAATCTCTTTTGTTCCTTTATCCCTATTTACTTTTACTGTTTTATTTGCAATAAAATGAGATAATGAATAACCTGATTTCGGTACCACTATTATTTTATTTTCTTTCGTAGCATCACCAATACTATTAAATTCATCCACTCTTAATATATTAGATACCCCTTTTGATAAATTAATATTTCCTGCAAAAGTTTTTTCAAATTCTACATTGAATAACTTTCTATATACTGCAGTAAATTCAATATCCTTTCCTTTTTCTGTAACTACAGCACCTAATTCATTCGTTTGCAATAGCTTGTTTTTAGAAACTCTGATATTTTCTGAGTTTTCCCCAGCCATTAAATAATCGCTATTGGCCTGCCAACCTAAAAACTCTTGCTCTGTAACTCCAGTTGCCGTTGGTAAATTAATCATACTATCTATTCTAAATCCTACTAATACCTCTTGACCATCAGACAAGAATTTATCAATACCTCGTCCTACAAACTTAACAGTCACCCACTCACTCTCCACTTTTTTAAAGTAAATCTCTAAAACTGTTTCAGCAGTAATATAATCATCATCACTGATTACTTTCTTATTAGATCTAAATAGTACTTCATATCCTGAATTTGGTTTAATTTTCTTACGAAGTTCAGCTAACAACTCCCCTATTTTTTTAGTTTCAGGCCACTCTATATCCTTATCTTTTATACTATCATCAACCTTACCAAAACGTTTATTATAATCATCTTGACGAATTTTTAATAGTATTAGTATTTTTCTTTATAATTTGCTTTTTACTATAATACTATTGTCGACACTAACCTCTAATAAATCTTTAACTTCTTTTATTTTAGAATTATCTTTAGCATCTATAATAGTATAGCTATCAACATGATATTTTTTTCTTTATCAAAAAAATTTAGTATCTATTTCACTTAACTTCTGTCCAGTTAATAACGTTATTTCTTTCTTAGTAATGCCGTTATCCAATATCACTTTCGTATTATATTTTGCTTTTATTTTTTTATATTGTTTCCTAATACTTGAGAATTTGAAACTTCCTTGTCATCTAGATAATAACCAGAAAATTCATAACTCGAACCTTTTTCTGTTATTTCTTTAATTTCATTTTTCTTTAACAAAATTATCAAATGTTACTCCTTGTTTAATTAAAAACTCTTTATTATTTTTTTCTTAAATTCCGAAGGATATTCTAGCTTAACATTATTCCAATATTCTTTATCCTGTGATAATTGTACTTCTATTTTTTTCGCTAAATATGGTACTTCTATATTCTCTGAACTTGTTTCCTTACCATCTACTAATATTTTAGCCTTAGTATAACTATAATACTTGTCAGGTCGATAATACTGCTCCACTTCATATGGTAAAAACTAAAACCTTATCATCCTTTGGTGCATTTCTTAGTTCTACAGTTCTATTTACTACCTCTTTTTTTACCTTCTTTTACTACTAAATTAATATTTTTTTAGTAAAAATATATCTGACTTGATTTTTGAATATTCAAGATTTTCTATATTTCCTCTATTATCCATGTCATAACTCATAACATTCATTATTATTCTACTATTTGGAACAAAAAAAGTTTTAATAGACTTTTATCAACTATTTTTTTCCAGTTCCACTTTTTTTTCAATTGTATTCTAAAACAATTCATTCGGAATATTATTGCTATCAAGAGAGTAGAAAAATTAGATAATTATACGAATTCTTTTTTTATAACTTAATAATTCTGCACTATACTCCAATTCTTCCATATTACTCTGAATTAGATTATTTTTTTATAACAGGAAGAGAGTAACTTCTACTTCTAGAGAATAAATCAAAAATTAAAAAAATATTATCCCTTAGTACTGTATCCATTACAGTTGTATTATAATCAGTAAAATAATCTGCTTTTGTCTCTGAACTTATAACTGTAATTAAGCTAAAACACAGCAGTCCAGAACTTATAAATTTACAATATTTCAATATTTCTCCTCCTTTCTTACTAACTTATATTATACCATATTCCTCAATAACAATTATATATATTATTATTAAAATAAAACTGGGAGTAACTCAAAAATCGTGATTTCGAAGAAACAAGATTTTGTTGAGTCACCCCCGCACAGTTTATTAGATATCTAAAAAACTATTATAAAGCAAATTTAGATATCAATAAACCACTGCGTCTATGAGTTCTCATATGAACTTTGTTGAATTTTAGGACTTTTGAGTCAGCCCCAATATGATTCGATATCAACGACATTATAGAAATATTAAAAATTAGACCTATAAGTGTATCACTTATAGGTCAATTTTTTATTAATGTTATTTTTAAGCTTCACTTATATTTTCTAACATTATTTGATCATTAGATATACTAACTTCATCATATTCGTAATCATCTGCAAAATCATACAAATACTCCTTATACAGGAACATTTCATTAGAGTAATCTAAAAACTCCTCGTCTGGAGTAGAAAACTCTACTTCATTATAACTTTCATCAGCATAATCTGATAAAATTTCATCTTCATAGTCTATTTCAGTATTGAAGTCCTGGGAATATTCATCATCTTGCCCGTACCTGGGATCCGGCGACTCCAAACTAGATAAGTTCATTGTATACATAAAAATCTCCTTAAATATCTTTTTTTATTATTATACATTATACATAATAGTTTAACTTTTTACAAGCAAAAACTATAGTTTTTTCAAAATATTTTTTCTTACCTCATCAAGTGCCTCAGCGCTTGCTCTATAGCGAATTAACTCCCTATCTCCAACGAATAAACACTCTTTTACAGAAACATCTCCTTGAGCATATACAGCTATATAAACTAATCCGACAGGCTTTCCACTTTCATCACTATTTGGTCCAGCTATTCCAGTTGTAGCAATGGCAAAATCACTATTTAGTCTCTTCGCTACTCCTAGGACCATCTCGCGAGCAACCTCTTCACTAACCGCACCAAATTTTTCTAAAGTTTCTTCTTTTACTCCTAATGTAGTAATCTTAGATTTATTTGAATAACATACAACTCCTTCTAGTAATGAATTTGAAATTCCACTTTTTTCTACTAGCATCTCTACTATTTTTCCACCAGTAAGTGATTCAGCTATAGAAATTGTGTAATTATTTTCAATAAGAAGATTAGCTACCGCACTATTCAATTCCGTTTGTGAACTAGAGACATCTTCATCTCCAACTAAATAAATATATTCCCCTACACCTTCTCTACTCTCTATTTCTTCCAGTTGACGATTTATCATGTCCTCACATTCCATTTTATCTTCAGCACTAGCGGTTATTCGTAACAATACTTCTCCAGTTTTTGCATATAACGCTAACGTTGGATTAGTTTGCCTATCCATTATATCTTTAATTTTTGTTTCCAAAAACGATTCACCTATACCATAGAATCTTACGTATTTTGAAATAAATTGTTTCTTACTATATTTTTCTAAATAAGGTTTAACACTTTTCTCAAACATATCACGCATTTCTCTTGGAGGACCAGGCATCAATATAATGCGTTTATTATTTTCCTCAATAATTATCCCCGGAGCCGTACCACAGAAATTCTCTAAAACTATTGCTCCTTCTGGAATCATAGCCTGTTTTTTATTATTTTCTGTAATTATATTTCTTCCAGTTCTAGTTAATCTCTCTAGTATTTTAACCCATGAATATTCATGAAAATAAAACTCACGGCCAAAATATTCAGCTACACATTCTTTGTTATATCATCATCAGTTGGTCCAAGCCCACCAGTAATTATAACAGTATCATTTTCCAAAAACGCACTATCTAAGGTTCTAAGCAGTCTTTCTCGATTATCTCCAACAGTTGTCTGTCTAAACACTGCTAACCCTAATGCCGCTAGTTCTTTTGATAAATATGCTGTATTGGTATTTACAATATCACCTAATAATAACTCTGTTCCTACAGAAACTATTTCAACTCTCATAAATAAACTCCTTACAAAATCTACTAAATTTCATCTTTCATTTATATTCTACATCAAAATAAATAAAAAATAAATAATCTAGTCCTACAGTACTTTCATAAAAAAAGAAAAGCTCAATGAATTTATTCACTGAACTTTCTTATTCCCCTATTCTCTATTTGTATATTTCTGATGCAATTCTAATTGATCTCCCATTAATTCATCAATCGTCACTAATTCAAAACCTTGCTCTGTTAAGTATTGCAACACTGTAGGTAAAGCATTAATTGATGTTTGGTGAACATCATGCATTAAAATTATTGAACCTGGACGTGCCTTTCTTACTTCTTTCATTATAGAAGCAGTATTACGATTTTTCCAATCTAGAGTGTCAACATCCCACAAAATAAATGATTGGTCCACTGCAGCCTGAATAGCTGCGTTAATTCCTCCATATGGTGGTCTCATTATATGAACGTCCTGTCCACTAGCCTTTTTCAATGCTTCTGTTGTATCATTAATCTGACTTTTAGCTTGTTCTAAACTAATTTTCGTTAATAATGGATGACTCCAAGAATGATTACCAATTTGGTGACCTTCTGCTACAACCTGCTTAATTATTTCTTCATTTCCAGCAACTGCTTTTCCTACCATGAAAAATGTACCCTTAGCATTATATTTCTTCAATAACTCTAAAGCAATAGGTGTTGTATTAGGATTTGGACCGTCATCAAATGTTAACGCAACAGCTTTTCTACTTCTTTTCTTAATATAAGCTTTATATTTCTCTAAATCTTCTCCTTTTAAATAAGTTTCATCAATATATTTGTACAAATCATTTATAGAAATTTCAACTGAATTGATTTTTGAAGTATTAGACTCCACATTTATCTTAAATTTAGACTCATTATATGTAAATTTCCATGTAACCATATCTTGATCACGTAGTTTTGTGATAATTTGATTAATATCTTCTTCAGATGCCCCTTGAACAGCTAATTGTTGTTTTATTCTAACTAAAAATTTCTGTTTAGCATCATCTGGTGAAGTAAATAAACTAGATAAAGTAAATTCGTTATTATCCTTATCTAAATAAATGCTTGAAACTATAGTTTCTTCTGCAGATGAGATTTTCTTAGATTCAATCTTATGCGAAACTTTCTTAAGACTTACTTCTTTTACAGAAGTGAAATTTGACTCTTTATTAACTACTCCATAAAATTCTATCTCTTTAATATCTTTATCGAAATTTAAACTTCCCTCTTGCAACCCTTTAGTAGCAACGTCTAATCGTGTTTTAATCTCAGCAGCCTGTTCGGTATTCGAATTTGGATAATAAACTTTAATATATTTATCCTTTAGCCAGCCAGATTTTACACTACTGTCTTTTGCTAACTCTAATTTATCACCATCTTGAACTATCTTTTTTACCTGAGATTGAAAATTATAATCTTGCCACTTTTGATATGCTGTATCCCCATAAAATAATAAAAACGTACATATTGAAATACATAATGCACCTAATAGAATACCTAATTTTTTCATCTTTTATCCCCCTCTTATTTTCTATTTTTCTACTTTACTTCTAGATTATTTCTATAAAAATTTATAAATTTTATAAAAATATCTATTTATTTTTTTATATGCTCACAAATTATTATACATTAAACAATTAAATTACTCCAGTAAAATTTAAACAAAAGTACACAAGTATTTCTATTAAAAAAGGGAGTGACTCAAAAATCATGATTTCGGAGAAATGATATGTACCCCTTTTACTGGACAAACCAGTGAAAGGAGTATTTTTTATGCGTTATAGTTTTGAATTTAAAGTAAAATGTGTTGAGATGTATGAAAGAGGGGAATATCCAGAGACACCTAATGGAATAACCACTAGGAAATTTAAAGATACTATTAGGAAATGGAAAAGAATGGTCGATTCATTAGGAGTAGACGCCTTACGACCTAAATCAAAAAATAAAAAGTTGAATCCAGAAGAAAAACTAGTATTAGTTTCCAAAATTTTAGCTGGTTATTCATATAATTCCGTTGCACTAGAGAATAGAATTAACTATAGAATATTATATAATTGGGTTCAAAAATATAAGGAAAAAGGTTATAATGGACTTGTAGATGAGAAGAAAGGCAGACCAAGAAAGGTACCTATCATGAAAGAAAATAGAAGTCCTAAACCATTAAAAGAGTCAGAAAGAGAAGAATTAATTAGATTACGTGAAGAAAATCAATTTATTAAAACGGAAATCGAAAATATTAAGGCGGAAAAAGAAATAATAAAAAAATTAATAGCCTTGAGGCGAGAAAAATGGGCTGCGCAACTCAAGGCGAAAAAAAGCAGCAATCATCAAAGAACTTAGAAAAAAAGGATATCAATTAAAAATATCTTTTTACAAGAAATAGGAATGGCTAAATCAACATATTATTATTTAATAAATAAGGGAGATGTAGATGCTGTAGCTATTCGTAATGAACCAGTGTTAGAAGAAATTAAAATTATTTTTACCGAAAATAAAGGACTATATGGTGTCCGTAGAGTTCACAATGAACTAATTAATAGAGGTTTTAAAGTAAATCATAAACGCGTACAAAGTCTTATGCATAAAGAAGGATTGAAAGGGAAACAACCTAAAGAAAGATATCATTCATATAAAGGAACAATAGGAAAAGTTGCTAATAATATAATAAATCGAGATTTTTAGTACAACCGCCCCATTACAGAAATGGACTACAGATGTATCACAATTTAATTTTTCATGGGGAAAGTGCTATTTTTCAGCGATTCTAGATATGCATACAAATGAAATAATATCATATGATTTATCGTTACATCCAAATTTAAATCAGATAAAAAGGATGTTAGAAAAAGCATTTAATAAATTTCCAAAAACTGAAGGATTAATTATGCATTCAGATCAAGGATGGCAATATCAACATTCACACTATAGAAGTGAGTTGAAAAAACATGGAATTATTCAATCCATGTCTAGAAAGGGAAATTGTTATGATAATAGTATCATGGAATCATTTTTTGGAAGAATGAAGACGGAGATATATTATGGTTATGAAAAGAATTATATGTCATTTGAAGGATTTAGTAAAGCTGTAGATAAATATATAGATTATTACAATAACAAGAGAATTCAATCAAAAACAAAATGGATGTCACCTGTACAATACAGGATAACATCCACATGTCTAAACTAAATATATATGTGTCCAGAATTTTGGGTACACATCAAAATCGATTTTGTCGAGTCACCCCCGCACAGTTTATTAGATATCTAAAAAGCTTTTATAAAGCGAATTTAGATATCAATAAACCACCGCGTCTATGAGTTATCGTATACACTTTGTTAAAATTTAGGATTTTTGGGGCATCCCTATTCTAATACTATTTATTCTGCATTCTACGACCTTTTTTATCAAAGAATTTTTTATCAGTTCCACGGCGCTCATTACGATTTTTCTTATCTCTATTATCTGAACGACGGCGTCTATCATTACCTCTATTCGAGCGTCTACCCTTATCTTGTCTTCGTGGAAGTGGTTTTTCGAAAGATAATTCTACATCTACTTCTTTTTTATCATTTATTAATTTACTAAGTAATATAGTTATAACTTTCTCCGCATTAGTCTCAGCTAACAATTTATTAGCTAAACTATTAAATTCTACATGATTGTTATCCATTTCTGAAACAACTTCATCAAATAATCTATTGTGGCGTGCTTTTTTCACCTCGTCTTGTGAATAAGGACGCAACATTTTCATTCTCTCTCCACGAGAACTTTCTATATCTTTTAGATATGGCATCTCTACAGGATTTAAAAATGTAATTGCTACTCCAGATTTTCCGGCACGACCTGTTCTTCCAATTCTGTGAGTATAGCTTTCTACATCTTGTGGAATATCGAAGTTATATACATGTGTAACATCACTAATATCAATTCCACGTGCTGCAACATCTGTTGCAACAAGAATTTGTAACGAATTATTTTTAAATTTACGTAAAATTTCCAAACGTTTTGATTGAGTAATATCTCCGTGTAATCCTTCAGCTAAATATCCTTTAGCGATTAAAGCACTCGCTAATTCGTCAACACGACGTTTAGTTCTTCCAAAAACAATTGCCAAGTTTGGATTTTGAACATCTAAGAATCCAACTAATGTTTCTAATTTTTCATTTTCTCTAGCTATTGTAGCATATTCTGTAATATCCGGCTTCAGATCTTCATCACTCATAGTTTTAATAAGTTTATAGTCTTTCATAAATTCTTTAGAAAGTTCCATGATTGTTTTCGGCATAGTTGCTGAGAATAATAATGTCTGATGTCTTGATGTGATTTTTGATAAAATAAATCTAACATCTTCAATGAATCCCATATTTAACATTTCATCCGCTTCATCTAGGACTAAATGTGTTAATGTTTCTAATTTTATCGTTCTTCTATTAATATGGTCAATCACACGACCAGGTGTACCAACTATTATCTGTGGACGTTTCTTTAAGTCTTGAATTTGTCTTTCAATACTTGTTCCACCGAATACGATGCTAACTTTTAATCCTTTCGCTCTTGACATAAGTCGAAGCTGTTCTCCTACTTGTTGAGCTAGTTCTCTTGTTGGGGCAAGTATTAATGATTGCAATTGATCATTACGCCTTACTGTATCTACTAACGGTATTCCAAAAGCACCTGTTTTTCCTGATCCTGTTTGTGCTTGTGCTAATACATCAACTCCAGATAATACATATGGAATTGTTTCTGTTTGAATACCAGTTGGAGATATAAAATTCATATTGGTTAGCGATTGAACTGTCTCTTGACTAACCCCTAATTCTTCAAATGTTGTCATTTGTTTCTCCTTAATTTATCCAATTTTATATACTGTCTTATTTATATAACCTGTTAATTATAGCATGAAAATTGAAAATAATAAAGAAATATGGATAAACATCAAAAAAACTTGACGCCCCTTCTATCACTGATGTTTGAAAAATACATAATAAAAATAACAGGAGTGACTCAAAAATCATCATTTCAGAGAAATAAGATTTTGTTAGGTCACCCCCTCACAAAGTTTATTAGATATCTACAAATCTTTTATAAATCAAGTTTAGATATCAATAAACCTCTGTATTTTATAAACTCTTTTTAAAAATATAGGCTTTTTGAGTCAGCCCACTATAACCTTAGCTTCATTGAGAAAATAAAATTTCATGTTCATATTTTCTTACTACATATTTTTATTTGTAATCTCATCAATTTTTTTCGCAATATTTTTTATACTTTGTCCTGAGTTATTCAAATTATTTGTATAAATTAGCAACATATAATCCTTATCTCCAAAAACTAAAGCTGTATCATGATAATTTGTCTCTATAGCACCATACTTACTAGCTACTTTCTTATCCGGAATACCCTCTTTTATCCATTCACCATCATCTGAATCCTCAAGATATTTTAGTAATTCTGGATATTTATCTCGTTCTTTATACAACTTCGTCCATACTACTTCCATCATCGCTGGAGTAATTCTATTATTTAGAGCTTCTTCTTGCGGCAATGTCACACCTAATTCTGCTAAATACTTAACTACAAAAGTCGATGCAGTAGCGCTATTTCCCATCAGCATATTAGTAGCTGTATTATCAGAATATTGAATCATATTTTGAATAACATATTCTAATTTGTAACTGTCTTTCTTTTTGTTATTAGTAATCTGACCATTGCCTTCTTCTAAAAATTTTTCATTATAAAAAATATCAGCATTTTTTGATACTTCACCATTTCTTATGCGATCATATATCTTCATTGCATACACAACCTTAATTGTACTAGCTGCTGTAAAGTAATGCTTATCCTCTTGTGCATATCTATACCCTGTAGAGAAATTTTTATAAACAATGCCTATTTCATTATTTCCCTTGTACTGCTCTATTAAGTTTTCCATAGCTTCATTCAACTCTATTTCACTTAATTTTTTATTCTCCACAACTACTTCTTCATGTTTATTTTCTTCATTCTGTGCCTCTTGTTTCGCCATCTCCTGTTGCTTAATAGCATCTTTTCTAGCCTTAATATGCGCACCTGCTGAGAATACTCCGTATATAATTAAAAGCACCGCTGTTGATTCAATTATAAACTTTAAAATTCTTTTTCCAGTTCTCTTCACTACTTTACTCACATCCTTTATCCATATATTCTTATACTAGTGTACTACATATTAACTATTTTAACAATAATAACACGAAAAATAATCTTAAAAAAATAAAAATTCGGTATTACTAACTTTTTAATTAAAACTCACTTCAAAAAAATTAACAAAAAAATCATTTTTTTACAACCCATTATACAAAAATTTTCTTTTAAATACACTAAAAAAATTCATGACAAAAATCTTTAATTTAGTACAATTATTAAAAAAGAGTAACTCATTATATATAGTTTGAATTACCCTTTTATAAATTTAAAGATTAGTTTTTAAGTAAAAATCTTGCTCCGATATCTTAGAAAACCCTATGTTCTCATACATATATTTTGGAGTATCATTAGCATCTACTACTAGAATTACATTTTTCTTTTCGTTCATTATTTATTGCAAAACTAATTATATGTTTAGCTATACCACGATTTCTATATTCAGGTGCTATATATAGATTATCAATTTCAAAAAAATTATTTTTAACGATAACATTAGCTGAACCGATTATCTTTTCACCATCTTTTGCCACTAGTTGCTTAATATTCTCTGATCTAATATCTTCATAAAGTATCGTCTGATTGTGCTCAGCCCATTCTTCATTGCTTGATTCCATATCTATTTTGTATTGGAATTTTAAATATCTATTTAAATCTGGTTTCTGTAGATATTCAACAGTAAACTCACTTATCTCCTGTTCTACAAAAATCTCTAATATTCAAATAATATAGATACAGATTAATCTCACTAAAACTTTCCTTTTTTAAATATTTTTTTAATTTCCTTGATAACGTCACATTCTCCATTGCTGCCAAATGAATAAAGTTGACCCCTTTATCTCTAAAAAAATTTCTACATGAAGAAATATAATATTCTAATTCCTCTATCGTAGTAGGTTCTTTTTTCATTAATAAATAATTTCCACTAAAATATAACTTAGATTTTAGTGTTTGGTAAATTACATAACTATCTGTTTCAACTACCGACTTCGCTCTTGAATAAATATCTTTAAAACTATAGTCCATAATTAACACCTCCTATCCGTAATGTATTTTTTTTTATTATACTAATGATGTCCATGTGAACCATGATGATGTTGAAAATGATTAATTATTTCTAAAACTCTTGAACTCCCAGTCAAATCATAAACATTTCTTAAAGTTTCCACATATGTTGGATCATCATGTAAAACATCAAAATATGCAACGACTTCTTCTTCTACAAAATCAATATAATCTTCCTCTTCTGACAGAGCATTTAATGCTGCACCTAGAAGAATCGGATCATCTTTTAGCAACGCATTATCATTATATAAATCATAGATTTTTTCATACTCATATAATGATTTAAGCGCGTGTATAGTTATAAATAATGTTTCTTCCGAAAGACCTTGCGCTGTTAATACCTCTTGCATTAGTGTACGAATAGTATCATATTGCTGATCTTCTTTATACAGAGAAATTAGATGTAAATAACCACTAATAGCCATTCCCTGTAGTTCTACATATTTTTCTAAGTATCTCTTAGCCTCATCACCTTTTGACATGTGCCCTAAATGTAAGTACGCTTCGGTAAAATCAGGATCAAGAGCAATAGTTTTTAATAAGTGCATTTTGGATTTTTCTAAATTCTGAACTTGATTATAAGCAAATGCTAATGAGAACAGAATCCCTGCATCCTCATAACCTCTTCCATTTTGATTATAAAAATCTATCGCCTCTTCAAACAACCCTAAAGCAAATAAATTATCAAATGCAGTTTGGAAATTTTCTAAAGATGGTTCTTCATAAAAAATTCTCTCACTTAAGTTTCTAGCTTTATCTTCTCTTCCTGTTGTTAAATAAATCCCTACTAATTCCTTGTCAATAGCGCGAATCGCCTCATCAAAATCTGTTCCAGTTCTTGCAGCTAAGAACTTTTCTTCAGCAATTTCATACAATTCATCTTCTAAATATATTAGACCTTCTTGATATAAAATCGCGGGTGTTTTTGGAGAATTATACAATACTACTAACGCATCATCTTTCTTATCTAGATAAAGAAGATTATGAACATATCCTTCAATAGCTGTGTCCTCTTCTCTGTTTTGTTCATAAATTACTCTTGATAGTTCTAAACATTCATCAAATAATCCATTATCTAAAAGTACTGTACGAAACTCCTCCTGCTGCTCTCTATCTAATGCAGAAAAATCTATATCTTTTAATTCCTCTAAAAATTTTTGTAAATCCATCTAATTATCTCTCCTTGCTAACTTATTCATTATAAAAGTTAATTCATTTTTTACAGTAGATTCTATATTATCTATACTCTTATGAGCTTTTTTTCTAAATATTTTCTACTTATAGTCAATGTCTCTGATAAAATCTTATCATTATTTTTTTATATAATTTATAATCTCTTCTTTTTCTTTTCTACTAGTTTTTTTTGTGAAATTATTAAATAATTCTGGATTTTCTTTCTTCGCTATTAAAGCTGGTAATGTAATATTACCATTCATTAAATCTTGCCCTACCTCTTTTCCAAGATTCTGTACTCCACCTGCAAAATCTAAGTAATCATCTATTATTTGATAGCTCATTCCTAAATAGTAACCAAATGAAAAAGTACTACGTATATCTTCATCAGAAGCTCTAGCTACTATACTTCCTGCAACACAAGAGAAGGCGATTAATATCGCTGTTTTTCTCTTAATCTTCTTAAGGTAGTCTAGTCTTCTAGTCTTAACATTATACAAACCATCTTCTTGAATAAGCTCACCTATACAAAGTTCCTTTAGAGTCTCTGTCAAATAGATATGTATTCTCTCATCTTCGAACTTAGCAACTTCTCTTAAAACTGCTGCAAAAAGATAATCTCCTAAGTAGAGGGCAAATTCATTCCCATACTGTTTATTCATTGTAACACTTCCACGTCTTGTATCAGCATTGTCAATAATATCATCATGAACTAAACTAGCAGTATGAATTATTTCAACTACACTAGCCATTCGAATTATATCTTTTCTATTCAATTCAAAATTTCCTAATTTGGCACACATAAGTAAAAGAAGGACTCTAACCCTCTTTCCACCATTCAGAAAATACTTCTTGATAATTTCATTTAATCTATCATCTTCACTTCTAGTAATATCAAAAATATCTTCTAATACATCATGTACCAAAATTTCATACTGTTTTAACATTCTATTCTCCATTAATCTTATACAAAGACCACCGCTTTACTATCAAATTCTTGAAACTCGATATTGTAAAAATTAAACCATGTCTTTATTATACTTAAATAAAACTCTTCCTCACTCATTCTCTTAGTAAGAATTTGAAAGTACCCAACTCGCATAGTTTCAGTCAAAATACTTAACTTATCCAAATCATCTTTTAGTAAACTATAATACTCAAAACTAAAATAATCTCCAAGTAATATTGACTTCGACTCGATAGGTTCGAATCTAGCACTGTGGCTGTGCAAAGAACTTAAAGCACAAAAAATAGCCGTATTATATCTCTCGTTATCAAAATTATATTTCTCTATAAAAGGTATAATATTTAATTTTTTTCTATTAATCTTTCATTATAACTATATTTTTTTCATAATAAATCCTTCATTATTTATCTGTATAAATTATACCACAATATTGTAATTTATTAAAAATTTGATTATCTACATTTCAAACAAAAAAATTTATACATTGAATATCCCCGATGATAATAAAAAAATTAAGAGCAACCTTAAAAATCATGATTTAGAAAAATCACTACCATAAAGTTACTCTATAAATTTATTCATTTTTTTAAAAAAATCGATATATTACTATTCAGTAAATCTATATCTTTTTCTACAGCTAATTCTGTATCGTTATTTCTTAATATCTTTATCGTATTTAATTCACTTATTAATATTAAAAAAACATTATTAATGTAAGAATTGCTTTAGTAGAGGTATTATCTGTATTATTGCTAATCGTACCTAGAAATACATAACAAATTATACTATTATGCCAATTAGATTGTTTCATATACTCCGAATTTTTTTAAAAGCTTATATAAAGACTATATAAACTTATTAATATTTGACAAAAACAATAACATATTACTCAACATAGAAATTCTCTTTAATTTATTCTTACAGATAATTAACTGTTTCTTGATATTCTTCAGGTTTTTCTTTTCTAACAAATAGCATAATAGCAACGATAAAGTAGAATAGATATACCGGAATCAATACTCCCACTGTACTAACAGCTACTACTATTGCTAATAATAAGAAAAGTATTGCAGATAAAATACGTTTTTTCATTAAAAATGTCGCTAATAATGCAACTACAACCAATACGATTAACAACGCTGAATATAGCTTAAGTCCTTGAATAGTATAGTCAATTATTTGTTCAGCTGATAAATTTACCCCATTAGGATTCTTAGCAATTTCTTGTTTAAAAAGATTCAAAAATTCTTGATTATCTTTTAAAACTGAGATTTTAAAGAATGATCCATACGATAAAAATCCCGTTAATACTATTAAGATAACATTAGCAATCCATGCTAAAACTTTCTCTACTCTTCTATTGAATGGTTTCATAATAAACCCCTCCTTTTATAAACTCAAGGATTTTCTCCTTAATTAATTATAACATAAAAACGTTCTCATAATATATAGTAATTTACCTAAATTAACAAATTTTTATACCTGAAATGAGATTCTTTAAAAATCCACTAATTAGAGATTTTTTTATTATCCATTCTTGTATCTTTATGTGAATTTTTTTATTTCTATCAAGATATTTTTTTATAAAAATAATATATGACACAGAGATACAAAAAAATGAATAAACCAAATAAATATAATATCTCCCTTGTAATTTGATAATCATCAATCGTTAGCAATGCTATAAATAAAAGGATTATCAACTCAATACAATAAAAAAACAACTGCTATAATTCTCTGAATTCTATTCAATTTTTTTAATGATTTCTTCGCATCATCAACAACCCCAATTAGAAAATCAAAAAAATACATCAAACATAATTTCTTCTCCTTTATATTCGATAGTGTATAATATTTTGTGTAAACAGAAAAAGTCAAGAAGAGTTGTAAAAAAGACATAGAAAAAAAGAGACTCCTAAGTGTAAAATAAAGTTAACGACAACTCATTACGAAAGGAATCTCTCATGAATAATAATAACACAAAAATTAGTAAATGCACTACTAAAAAGGAGAAAAATATTTCAGAAATATTTAGAGCTGAAGTAGAAAAAAAGCTATAAATACAGTATTAGAAGCTGAGCTTACAGGATTTCTAAATTATGAAAAAAATACTCTGTAGAAGGTTATAATACAGGAAATTCAAGGAATGGAAGTTATTCAAAAACAATATACAGTGAATATGGGAAACTATCAATAAAAGTTCCAAGAGATCGAAATAGTGAATTTACACCTCAAACTTTAGTACCATATAAAAGAAACACACAAAATTTAGAAGAGACAATAATATTACTGTATAAAAGAGGCATGACTACAAGAGAAATAGGTAAAATTGTAGAACAATTGTATGGGCACTACTATTCACCACAAACAATAAGTGTTATAACTAAACAACTAGATGAAAAAGTTAAAGAATATCATTCAAGAAAAATAACAAAAGATTATGCGGTAGTATACGCAGATTCGACATATATTAGTGTAAAAAGAGGAACAGTAGGAAAAGAAGCACTACATATATTAATAGGAATAACAATAAGCGGGGAGAAAGAAATCCTATCATATGAATTATTTCCAACAGAATCACCAGAAAACTACAAAGATATGTTAGAAGATCTTAAGAAAAGAGGTTTAAATAAGGTATTATTGTTTGTCACAGATGGATTAAAAGGAATAAAAGAAAAGCTTGAAGAAGCCTTTCCTAAAGCGAAGTATCAAACATGTTGGACGCATGTAATAAGAAATATTTTACTAAAAGTAAGATCAAAAGATAAAACAGAAATATCAGAAGATTTAAAAGCAGTGTATCAAGCATCGACAAAAGATGAGGCAGGAAAGAATCTAGCATTATTTATAGATAAATATAAAGAAAAATATCCTAAAGTAACAAATAGTCTATTAGATGTTAGAGATTGTCTATTTACATATTATTTATTCCCAAAATCAATAAGAAGAAGTATTTATACAACAAATATAATAGAAAATTATAATAAACATTTAAAAAAAGGGATAAAGAAAAAAGAACAATTCCCTAATGAACAATCCCTAAACAGATATGTTTGTGTATCAGCATGTGAATATAACGTAAAAATATGCAGGTATATCGCTTTTCTAGATTTAGTATGGCAAAAGAAGAATTAGAGAATATGATAGAAGAAATATATATAAACTAGCTTTTATTCCCTTCTAGAGTTTAGATTTTTCTATAATTTTGTCAAGAACAAGGGCAAGCCTTCTTTGAATTCTTGACAAAAATCTCTCGAAAAAAATCTTATTAAACTCTAAGGAATAAAAAAAGCCATAAGAACTAATAAAATTATAAATAGTTAACTTTATTTAAAAACATCAGATTGTGTTTACACAAAAAAATCTTGACACTGCCTTATATTCCTCGAAAAATAAAATTCATCTTCTTAATACTATTCAACTTTAATATTATTATATTAATTAGGGATAGTATATCATATTTTCTATTAATTTCATTTTTTCTATACATGTTTTACCATAAACTCTTATTTTTATATAAAAAATCCTCCAAACCGCATGGTTTGAAGGATTACAATCAGTTTAATGTTGTTCACCAAGTATAAATCTCATTTCGATTTTAAAAACACCATCTTCTGGTGAGTAAGCACGTATTGTTTCTCTATGTTTTTCTGCAATAAGCTGCGCCATAGATAACCCAATACCGTAACCTTTGATTGTACTATTTCTTGATTCATCCAAACGATAGAAACGATCAAAAACCTTACTTAAATCACCTTTTTTAACATCTGCTTTATTTGAAACCTTCAAAATAGCATTCTTTCTATTTTTCTTAAGACAGACTAGTATATCACTATCTTCCGGTGCATATTTAATAGCATTTTCTAATAAAATATCCATCAACTGAACTATAGCATCCTTTTCACCGTAGTAGTTTAAAGCAGAGTCTATATCAGTTACTATATATTTTTCTGGAAATTAGCTAGCTCATTAAAATCCTCAATCCTCAATTTCAAAGCTTCCGTTAAATTAAATTGTGCTCGCTCGACGGAATCTTTTTCTTCCATTCTACTAAATACTACCAAACTGTTAACTAAACTTGAAAGACGCTCTACTTGGTTATGAATATTATTTGTCCACTTAGAGTCCCCGTGTTCCATTTCTAATACATCAGCATTAGAACTAATTATAGCTAATGGCGTCTTTAACTCATGACTAGCTCCTGTTATAAATTGCTTCTGTTTTATATAAGTCTCTTGTATTGGTGCTATAACTTTTTTAGATACTAAAATAACCAAGATAAGTACTGACACTATCACAACAAAAGAGATTAAAATACTATTTTTCAAAAATGATTCAAAAGAATCCAATTCACGTTGGCAATTTAAAAATAGTATTAAATTGCCAACGTTTGATTCTACTTTTAAAAATCTATAACTGCCGATAAAACCACTCGTTTTTCCCACTTTAATAGCTTCGATTACTTTATCTTGCAAGGCATCTTGATCTGGCAATAAAGAATCATCACGATATGCCTTTATTACCCTTCCGATATTATCAACTTTAGCAATAGAAAAGCCATTATAATCTGTAGGACTAGATGAGTTTTTCGTAATTACTAAATCATCTCCATCTTCTGTAAAGATTTTAATCAACGCCTGAGATTTTGAGGCTTCTAGAAGAGTTGTGTCTATTCTTTCTTCTAACTTATTAAAATTTATAAAATTTAATGTAATAGCCAATACTGCTACTACAACAGCTACACTCCCAACAGCTGTCACTATAAATTTTTTCCTAAGACTCTTAAACATCTAGCATCTCCAGTGTATATCCTACATTCCTTGTAGCTTTGATTTGAACATTAGCATCTAACGCTTTTAATTTTTTTCTTAAATACGATATATTAACCCATACTACATTAATTTCAGAATCACTATCATATCCCCAAATTTTTTCTAAAAATTGTTCAGTTTGAATTACATTTCCTGGATTTCGCATTAGTAATTCCATCATTTGATATTCTTTATTAGATAATCTTACTTTATCTTTTTCTGTAGATAACTCAAATGTATATTTACTTAAACTCACATTTCCTAATTCTAATACATTACTCGTGAATGTAGATTGTCTTCTTGTCATTGAACGTACTCTTGCTAACAATTCTCTTGTAACAAAGGGTTTAGTTAAGTAATCATCTGCCCCACTATCTAATCCATATACTTTATCTTCTATTTCTGATTTAGCTGTAAGTAATAATACAGGAGTATTTTTTTTATTTTCCCTTATTTTTTTTACAACTGTTACTCCGTCCATTTGTGGCATCATGACATCAAGAATAGCTCCATCATATTCATCTAACATTAGATAGTCTAATGCATCTTGTCCATTATTTACCACATCTACTGAGTAATGATTATGTTTCAACATCGCTTCAAGAGCATCTGCTAAATCTCTTTCGTCCTCGGCTAATAATAACCTCATTAACTTTCACTCCTAACTATATTTTTATGTTATTTTCCTAATATATTTCTATTATATATGTACTAACTAAAAATTAAGTTTAAACAATTTTTTTAAATTTTAAAAAAATATATTCTTTTTTTATCAAAAAAATCGCTTATAAAAAAACTAATATATTAAACTACAATAATTCATAAACTTAAATACATGGATTCTCTAGTATTTAAGCCTATGAATACACTTTCCTATCTACACCTATATTTTTACATCATTTTTACTAAACAATGTCAAAAAAATAAAAATCATTTTAAATTTTTTTATTATTTAAAAACAGTTAAAAATATACATTATGATAAATCATTTATTTGAAATCAAAAAACTTTTACTAATTTCGTATAAATTAACATTGAAGTACCGTAAGTTATTTTCAAATTTATATGTTTTTAATTAATAAGTTATAAGAAAATATTTATTTTCTACCTATTAATAAACCACTTTGGATATAATCTTTCATTCCTTTGCCATAGCCCCATTTTTCTGCATACTCATCTGTTACATCAGAATTAATAATCTGAAACTTAGTAAACCCTGCTTTTCTGATAATATCAATCATCTCTTCTTCCAGAAGAGCACCCGCAACTCAAGTACAATGCATTCTGTTAGAATTTTTCCATTCTAATGGCAAGTCCTTTTTCAAAATGATATCCGATATTACAAACATACCATCTTCTTTTAAAATACGATAAATTTCATCGTAAACTTTTTGTTTATCAGGTTCTAGGTTAATAACACAGTTACTAATAACTCTATCTACAGCTTCATTTTCTAATGGGATATTGATTAATTCACCTTTAATAAATTCAATATTATCAAATTTCTTATTGTCGCAAACCTTCTTCGCTTTTTCTAACATAGAATCTAATCTATCTAGACCATAAAGCGTTCCTACTTTAGGATTTTTCATCTTTGTTATGAAAATATCCATTCCAGCTCCACATCCTAAATCGATTAAAGATTGCCCTTCTTTGATTTTTAAATGATTAATAGGATTTCCGCAAGAAAGTCCCATATTTATCTCATCTGGAAATTCGTTAATAATGTTTTCATCATATCCTAATGACTTACTGAGCTCTTTTTGGATCGATTTTTTTGTCTTTTTGTTTATTTTTTTTGAGATATTATCATAAAAAAATTATCTACTGATAATCTTATTTTAATATTATTTCGCATACTTTCACCTATTTTTTTACTTCATTTCTTACTTTAAATTACTTATGTTTTATTTCCCATCTTTATATTAACTAAGGATTACATCTACTGGTTTTATTAATTTCTTTTCTTTTTCAATTATTTAACACTAATTCTACCATAATAATCGATATTTTTTTCTATTCATAAAAAGAGTAACTCAAAAATCGTGATTTCGAAGAAATCGATTTTGTTGAGTCACCCCGTACAGTTTATTAGATATCTAAAAAAAGCTTTTATAAAGTGAATTTAGATATCAATAAATCACTGCGTCTATGAGTTATTATATACACTTTTTTTAAAATTTAAGACTTTTAGGTCAGTCCCTTAAAATTATATTAAACTACTATACTCTTCTTCTGTTAGGTAACTTGATATTGCACCTGTTTTTGTAGTTGTTAAACTAGCGTAATTCGTCGCAAATGTTGCCATATCTGACAGTTCTTCTTCTGTAATATTATTAATATCTTTTTGATTTAATAATTTAGATAAGAATGAACCAGCAAAAGCATCACCCGCACCAGTAGTATCAACAGCTTTTATATTTGGTATTTCAGTTACTACTTTGTGATTCTTATAATAAACTTCTGCCCCGTGTTCTCCTTTTGTATAAAGAGCAACTTTCATGTGACTGAAGTCTTTTTTTAACGCTTCTTCAATATTAGTAGTTCCTGTTAAGAATTCTAATTCATTATCAGCAACCTTGATAACATCAACATAAGGTAAAAATTCTTTAATCGTTTCAAGATATACTTTATGATCATCCCAAAGATTGAAACGTAAGTTAACATCAAAAGAGATTAACACTCCCGCTTCTTTTGCTTTTTTCAGTAATAAATGATGGCTATCTTTTGATTCTTCTTGAATAGCAATACTTGCGAAATGAATAGCTTCAATTTCTGATAAATCAACTTTTTTAACATCTTCTTTACTAATTCTTAATGTCGATGAACCTTTGAAGTAAAAACTAAATGAACGGTCCCCTGTTTCATCTAAAGAAACAAATGCTAACGGTGTGAAACTATCAGCTTTACGGCTCACATATTTACAGTCTACATTTTCATTTTTTAAAGTATTCTCTAAAAAATCACCAAAACCATCTTGTCCTAATGATGTTAATAAATAACTCTTATGTCCTAGTTTTTGTGCAACACACGCCACGTTTGCTACACAGCCTCCAGCCTCTTTTTTAAACGATTTTACTTTATCAATTGTTCCTACACCTTCTCCTATAAAGTCAATTAGCATTTCTCCTATACATAAAACTGCCATTTTAGTTCTCCTCTCTAATTTCGATTGCTCCTAGTTCTTTTGCTACATAGTTAGTAGCTAATATTTTTACATCGTGATTTTCTGGATAGAATCTTGTCGAAATCGTAAATGATCCACCATTAGCGAATAATTCAATTGATGAACTATCAAATACTATTTCTACATCTTCTAAATCAAATTTATATTTTCTATCATTTCTCCCGTAACCACTAGTGCCAAAAGAAACTTTTAATTCTTTATTTTCATAGCTAACTTTAAAGTCAGCTACACTGATTTCAAAACTTTCTCCATGTTCTTGTTTATAATACCATGTATTTTTATTAAAATCATTAGTTTTAATATCATTACCTAATAAATCTTTTACCGATTTATGTAACGTTTGTCTAACTTTACCATCCTTGAAATTTACTACACGAGGTACAGTTAAACAGTTTTGATACCCAAATTTTGTAGTTGGATTTGTATAGCTACTATCCGGAACATACATCCAACCGATTAAAATACGATTATTATCTTCATCTAAAAATGTTTGTGAGGCATAAAAATCATGCCCATAATCTAATAGTGTGAAGTTATCTAGTTTATCTACATTCTCAATTCCATCTTCAACTACAGAATATCCAATTTGATACATATTTTCATAATATGGATACATTCTTGTGATACCTTGAGGAGAGAACATAAATATTTCTTTCCCATCTACTTCAAAATAATCAGGGCATTCCCACATGAATCCTAGATTTTTTTCTGAATAGATAGTTTTATATGGTTTAAGAGTATCTTTATCGTATACTAATAAACATCCATAGTCATTGCTATCTCTAGCTCCTAGAACTAGATATTTTTTTCCATTTTTTTCGAATATCTTTGGATCTCTAACATGATTTGACATATTAGGGTAATCATCTGTCGTAAGTAGACATTTTTTCTCAGTAAAATTAATTCCATCTTCCGTTTCAAAAGATATGGTATTATGACCACGTCCAGCATGAACGTAGTCATAATCTCCTTTATATTTCACATTTCCTGTGTAGTAGAAGACTAATTTTCCATCTTCTATGTTGGCACTTCCTGAATATACACCATGCGTTTCTTCTTCTATAGTTGGTGTTAGGAATACGCCACGGTCTTCATAGTTTTTTAGATCACTACTAGTGTAATAATACCATAGTTTAAGTCCACCATTTACTTCATATGAATATTGGTGAAAAATATGATACTTACCATTAAAATAAGCTAATCCATTAGGATCGTTAAGCCACCCTTTAGTAGGTTCTAAATGAAGATTTTGTTTCCAATTATTAGCTAGCATTTACAAGCTCCTTATTAGTTTTGAAGAAGTATGCTGTTACTGAGAATGAAACGATGAACGATAATGCTAAACCAATAGCAAATGTTGACCAGTGGTTTGCAGGAATTGAAATAAATCCTGGAAGACCAGCTGCTCCTAATGCTGATGCAAATACTTTATTAAATCCAATCCAAGCACTTCCTACCGCACTTCCTGCAATAGCTCCGTAGAATGGATATTTAAGTCTCAAGTTAACACCGAACATCGCAGGTTCTGTAATTCCTAGTAATGCAGAAATCCCTGATGCTGATGAGATTGATTTCATTTTTGTGTTTTTAGAAATACTAAAACTGCAAGTACAGCCGCACCTTGTGCCACGTTTGACATAGAAGCGATTGGGAAGATAAATGTTAATCCTGTTGCAGCTAAAAGTTGAGTTTCAATTGCTGCAAAACTTTGGTGAAGTCCAGTAATAACGATTGGTGCGTATAATAGACCAAAAATACCAGCTCCTACAAATCCTCCATTCGTGTATAACCATTGTAATCCTTCTCCAAGTAATGTACCTGCTTCACGAAGAACTGGTCCCATCCAAGCGAATGTAACAAATCCTGTTACAAATAGTGACACTAGTGGTGTTGTTAAGTTATCTAACCATGATGGAGTTACACGACGTAAGAATTTCTCAACTGTTGCTAGTAACCAAGCAGCTGCAAGAATTGGTAATACTGTACCTTGATATCCAACTTTAGCAATCTTAAATCCAAATACATCCCAATATTGCAAAGCTGTAACTCTTTGTAATCCATCTACTGCTTGACCGCTTTGATTAACGATATCTAATGCTGGTGCAAGAAGTTGGTTTGTAGCTGGATCTAGTTTTCCAAATACGTAAAAGTTCATTACATCTGGATGTACCATTAACATAGCAAGAGCAGCTCCTAGATATGGATTCCCACCAAATCGTTTAGTTGCAGAAAAACCAATTAATACTGGTAAGAAAACAAATGGTGCGTTGGCAAATACGTTAACCATATCTGCAAGACCTGCAATACCTGGGTTAGCTTCAATAACAGATTTCCCAGTGTAGAATAAATCTTTCGCTGTTAATACGTTGTTAATCCCCATTAAAAGACCACCAGCAACAATTGCTGGAATGATCGGAACGAAAATATCACTTAACATTTTTACAAATCGTTGTAGTGGATTTCCTTTACGTTTCTTGCTTGTAGTTTTTTCTCCTTCACCTTCACTTGAAGCTCCACCTTTGTATACTTCGTTATACTTAGCGAAACTTGTTGAACAAGACCACTTCCAAAGATTAATTGAAGTTGTCCATTATTAAAGAATACACCTTTAACTCCTTCAATATCTTCAAGTTTTTCCTTATTATATTTGTTCTCATCGTTTAATTCTATACGAAGACGAGTTGCACAGTGAACAACAGAACTAATGTTTTCTTCACCACCACTATGCTCAACAACTTCAGTTATAACTTTTTTTAAATCCATAGTCATTTCTCCTTTTTATTTTTTAATTTATATAATGACATTTAAAAATTACCAACTATAAATGGTAACGTTACTTTTTTTATTTTATCCTATACAGATTAGTTTGTCAAGAAAAAAGGTAACGTTACTTTTTTGTTTTTTAAAATTATTCTTTATTTCACCAATTTCTTGCTACATAATTTTATTTTTTTGGTATAATCTAGTAGCGTAAAAAAATACTATAGAAAGCGAAGTTATTATGAATTTTACAATTAGGAATTTATTCTTTAGTGTATTAAAAAACATTAATCGTTATAAATACACTTATATTTCCATCGCAGCTGTCATTCAATTTATTTTAATCTGTGGTTTGTGGATAATCGCCAAAATCTTCCAACTAGCCCTTACCCTCGCTGGTGAAGAACATTTAAATAAGAACAATATTCTAAACATATTAATCAATCCATATAGTTTTTGTAATATTAAATATATTAATACTTATAGTAGCATTCTTTATGTTTATTGAGTTTTCTATATTGACCTTTACAATTTACGGTCAATTAACAGAAAAACAATACTCTTTTCGAAGCATATTAAACAATGCTTGGAAAAAAACTAAAAACCTAGCAGGTTTTCAAACCTTATTTTTTATAGTCTATTTTCTTATAACTATCCCCACAATTAATCTTGGAGTAAAATCTGTACTTGCTAAGAACTTATTTATACCAAAATTTATAAGTAGTGAAATTATGAAGACTAACAGTGGGCTTATTATATGGGGATTAATTATGATAGTTTTTGCTTATCTGAATCTTAGATTAATTTTCACCCTTCCACTAACTGCTGTCGGTGATGAAAATATACTAGATAGCATTAGAAAAAGTTGGGAACTTACAAAAACTGGAAAAAGAAAATTATTATTTACTATTGGTTTATTTGAAATTATATATATAATAATAACTGGAATCTTAACAGCTCTAATTACAATTATTTGTATATACTTTGATGACGACGGGAATAATCCTCTAGTTCAAACTCTATTTTTCTCGTCAATTAGTGCACTTATTTTCTTTCTTGGAGTTATCTCAAAAGTAACAGTTATCACCTCACTAATTACAATTCTTATCGATCATAATGAAATATCAGAAGAGCTAGTTAATAATCTTAATGAAAACAAGAAAAAATCAAGCTTCGCAATAACCTTTACAACTATCATTATAGTAATTGCAACGATTATCAATGGTTTTAATATATATGGGAATGGAGTTAATAAAAATATTGAAACAATAGCACACCGTGGATATGTTGCTTTAGGTGTTGAAAATTCGATTGAAGCTCTTGAAGGTGCTGCAAAAGCAGGTGCTGATTACGTAGAATTCGATATTATACTAACAAAGGATAATAAATTTGTCGTTATACATGACTTTAATCTAAAAAGACTTGCTGACATAAAAAAGAAAGTTCAAGATATGAACTTTGATGAAATTGTTGGCTTACCAATAAAACAAGGAGACTATTCAAGCAAAATTCCATCACTAGAAGAGTTTGTAACTAAAGCAAAAGAGTTAAACATAAAACTTGTAATTGAACTAAAACCTCATGGGAGTGAGCCATCAAACTATATCGACATATTTATTAATGAAGTCAAAAGATTAAAACTTGAAAATTATAAATTCATGTCTATTGACTCTAAAATAATAGAAGAACTAGAAACAAAAGCACCAAACTTGGAAACTGGTTATGTAATTCCACTTCAGTTCGGAAACTTTCACCAAAGTAACGTTGACTTTTTCGTGATAGAAGATTTCTCTTATAGAGATCGTCTTGTAGAACAGGCTAAAAAACAAAATAAAAAAGTTTTTGTTTGGACTATCAATGATTCAGCACTAATTACTAAATATTTACAAAGCCCTGCAGACGGAATAATTACTGATGAACCTGAGCTTGTTAAAGAAGAGAAAAACATTTTAGAAAATCATTATTCATATTTCGATAAAATATTAAGGCTAGTTAATTTTAGATAAAAAATAATCGACAAGAACAATCTTGTTCTTGTCGATATTTTTTATTCTTATCCGATCTAATATTTTCTGTAAGCGTACAATAACGAGGTATATTGAATAAGAGCCCTTCGCTTAGTGCGGAGAGCTCTTTCTTATCTACAAGTTTTTTGTATATTTTTATTCCATGGCAAATAAGCCTCTAGAATCTCATTTTTTTCTAAAGTGTCTTCATTTGGTAAATTCGTTAATAAATAGTTGATGTATTTTTCAGAATCTAATCCATTTCATTTGGCAGTTTCGAGTAAAGTCATTATAATGGCACTAGATTGTGCTCCTTCAAAACTTTAGGAGAATAACTAATTCTTCCTTCCTATTACCAATGATTTTACCGCGCGTTCTGCTAAATTATTCGAAAGAACAAGATTCCTATCTTCCAATATAGTTCGAAATGTTGATTCATACTTCAAACTATATTCTATAGCTTTTCCTAATTTATTACCAGGTAGTACAGAATACTCACGACACCAATCGAAAAATTTATCCATGATAGGTTTCATTTCTTCTTGTCGTTTTTGATGTCGCTTCTCTTCTGGTAATATTTCCCATTCCTGTTCCAATTTGAAGAGTTTGTTACAATAGTTCAATCCTTCTGCACTTAAAGAGGTTTTACTATTCTTAGGATTTACTTCGAAAAATTTTCTTCGTACATGTGCCTAACACCCTACTAACTTGGCATTTTTTGCTTGGCGATAAGCTCCCCACATATCACAATGAATGTAGCCTGAATAATCCCCTAAGACTTCTTTTACTACTTCACCACTTCGACTTTTATCATGATGATACAGCGTAATTCCTGTTTTTTATTGTTTTCCTGATAAGAATGTCCAGTAATAGGTAAGTTGCGTATCGTTTTCTAACACCCGATAACTTGTTTCGTCTGCGTGAATATAGCTTTGTTTTAATAATATTTCTCTAAGTAAGTTATATACTGGTTTGAAATAATACTCACTGACTTTTATATGCCAATTTGTCAGTTCTTTTCTCGTAATTGGGAGTCCCATCTTGTTCCAATCAGCTTCTTGTCGGTAGTTCGGCACTTTTAATTGATACTTCTGATAAATTGTATGCGCAATAATAGTACTTGAACCTAAGCTATGATTTAAAGGAGATTTTGGAACGGGCGCTTTAATGATTTTATCATTAGTCCCGTTTTCACTACAATGAGAGCATTTGTAAGCATGTTGAATATGATTCACACGTTTTAATTGAGCTGGAATAAAAACTAACTCTTTTTGCTTTACACATGACCCAATTTCTTTTAAAGTGCGCTGACATTCTGAACATACGCAATTTTCTCCTAACAATTCGTGATGAACCAATTCTGATGTAAATTGTTCTAAGATATCTTGACGTTTACCCTGTACTCTTTTTCTTGTATAAGTAATAGTTTCTACTTCTACAGCCGTTTCTGATTTTTCTTCTTGAGTTATTCTTCCAAATCAAACAAACTTATTTGATTTGGATTTCCTTTTGTTTTTTCTGAAGATTTACCGAATAATTTTTTCTTGAAAAATTCTAACTGTTCTTTAAGAAGGTGATTTTCATGTTCTAACAGTTCAACAGTTTTATTAAATTTTATTTTGTCTTCTTCAATATTGATTTGAAATCTTTTTAAATTCACTTAATACTTTTTCAAGTGTCACTGTTTCATTAGAAATCATAAAAAATACCTCCTCTTTTATTTGACTCTATTATACTATAAAAGGATAATATTTCAGTAAAAACATCGACGGTTAGTATCTTTTATTTTTGGATAAATGGAAAATCCTTTTAATAACCATTCTACTTGTTCATTAGATAATTCTTTAACTTCTTTTTCATTAGAAGGCCAACTTAACTTTCCGTTTTCGAATCGTTTGTAGAGTAGCCAAAAACCTTCTCCATCCCAATAGAGTGCTTTAAATCTATCTTTTTTTCCACCACAAAATAGAAATACTTGGCCTGAAAAAGGATCTAAGTGGTAATGATGTTGAATCCAATAAGCGAGAGAATCAATACCTTGACGCATATCAGTTTTACCACAAACAATAGACACTTGTCCTAACTTATTTAACGGTATTGACATGATGCGTCACTAGCTCTAATATCAATTTTAATTGTTCTTTATCAAGGGAATCGTAAAGCACCCATTCCATTTTCCCCTTACGGAGCTTCAGTATAATCTCATTAGATTTCCCTTCTTTTTTTGATGAATAGTCAACGTTTAATGGTACAATTTGTTTTGACATCTTGTTTTCCTCCATTCCTTCTTTTATGTTTTTATTATAAAGGAAGTTAGATACCTCGTTATTGGACGCTTACCTTACACTTGACAAAGAGCTAGAATCAAAGATACTCCTTGAAAATATATATTTTCAAGAAGTACCTTCATTAAATTTCAAAAATAACATTATTATGATATTCTATGAAATCTTTTATTATTTTTCTTTACGACGTCTTGCTGCTGCAAGGAATACTCCTAAGATTCCTAATCCTAATCCTGCTAATCCTGTGTTAGTTTCAGTTGTACCTGTATTTGGTAACGTGTTTTTAGGAGTTTTTAAGTCTTCTTTAGAAACACTACTACGATTTTCTTCTCTATTAGTATTTTCAGTAGTTTTATCTACACGAACTTTATCTTCAGAATCTTTAGAATTATCAATAGATTTCTTAACTACTTCTACCGGAACCTCAACAGTTGCATAATTTCCATCAGAAAGCTTAATTGTAACCTTCGCTGATGTAGCACCTAAGGCTGTTGTCGCTGGTTTTTCAATTTTAACAACTTCTAATCCCTCTGGTAAGTTGAGTTTTGATAATACATCTTGATCAGATATTTGTTTTCCTTGCTCAATAGATACAATTCCTTGTACTAATGATTTAAGAGCTTCTTTTATATCAAGTGTTGGTAAATCAAATACTAATGCATCTTGATCAATTTGATATAAGAATGGTCTTAAAGCTTTTTCAATACCCTCAATACTTGTTGCTTTATCGATTGCATCCTTAGCTGCTTTTGCTTCTTCTCTTGCCAATTCTTTCGCCTTAACTTTTTCTTCAGGAGTTAAGTCTGTTCTTGCATCAATTTCTTTTTCTTTATTTGCTAATGCTTCTTCTACAGCTTTCTTAGCTTCTGCTTTAGCACCTACTGGATTAATCTTCGCAATATTTTCTTTTCCATCTTCTAATACTTTATTGATATCTTCTGATGTTGTTGCCTTATCAATTGCATTTTTCGCTGCTTCTGCTTCTTCTCTTGCCGCTTTTTTAGCTGCTTCTTTTTCTTCTGGTAATAAGTCAGTTCTTGCGTCAATTGCTTTTTCTTTTGCTGCTAAGGCTTCATCTATTGCTTTTTTAGCTTTATCTTTAAGATTTTCTGGATTAATCTTCGCAATATTTTCTTTTCCATCTTCTAATACTTTATTAATATCTTCTGATGTTGTTGCCTTATCAATTGCATTTTTCGCTGCTTCTGCTTCTTCTCTTGCTGCTTCTTTAGCTGCTTCTTTTTCTTCTTGAGTTAAATCAGTTCTTGCATCAATTGCTTTTTTTCTTTTTGCTGCTAAGGCTTCATCTATTGCTTTTTTAGCTTTATCTTTAAGATTTTCTGGATTAATCTTCGCAATATTTTTCTTTTCCATCTTCTAATACTTTATTAATATCTTCTGATGTTGTTGCCTTATCAATTGCATTTTTCGCTGCTTCTGCTTCTTCTCTTGCTGCTTCTTTAGCTGCTTCTTTTTCTTCTTGAGTTAAATCAGTTCTTGCATCAATTGCTTTTTCTTTTGCTGCTAAGGCTTCATCTATTGCTTTTTTAGCTTCTTCTTTAGCACTTGTTACTGTTACTTTCTTGATATCATCTTTTCCAGTTTCAGTTACTTTATCAATATCAGATAATTCTGTTGCTTTATCAATAGCATTTTTCGCTGCTTCTGCTTCTTCTTCAACTCTTGCTTTAGCCTCTGCTTTTTCATCTTCTGTTAAATCTGGATTTGCATCAATTGTTTTATCTTTCGCTGCTTTCGCTGCTTCGATTTCTGCTTTTGCCGCTTCTTTTTCTATTGCTAGTTTTCCTGATTCTTTAGCAGCTGCAACATCTTCTGTTGTTGTTGCTTTGTCAATTGCATCAATTGCTTTCTTAGCTTCTTCTACAAGTTTCGCTTTAGCTTCTGCTTTTTGAGCATCTGTTAAATCTGGATTTGAATCAATCGCTTTTGTTTTTTCTGCTAATTCTTTTTCGATTTCTGCTTTTGCTTTATCTTTTCCTACTGGATTTACTTCTGATACAGCTTTTGTTCCTTCAGTTTGTTTTGCATCTACTGCAGCTTGATTTGTTGCTGCATTAATCGCATTCACTGCATCAATAGCTGCTTTCGCAACTTCTGCTTTCGCTTTGTCTTTTTCTTTATCTGATAATTTATCATCACGATCGATTTCAGCAAGTTTATCTTCAGTTGCTTTTTGAATCGCATCTAATGCTTTTTCTTTTCCGACTGGATTTACTGCTTTCACTGCTGCAGTTCCTGTTGTTTTTGCTCCATTAACTCCAGCATTATCTGTTGCTGCATCAATTGCTTTCTTAGCTTCATCCGCTGCTTTATTAGCTTCTTCTTTAGCTGCTTGTTTTTCTGAATCTGAAAGTTTATCGTTAGCTTCGATTGCTTTTTCTTTCGCCGCTTTTGCTGCTTCGATTTCTGCTTTCGCTGCTTCTTTTTCTATTCCTAGTTTTCCTGCATCTGTTGCAGTTGTTACACCGTCTTTTGTTGTTGCTTTATCGATTGCGTCTGTTGCTTTTGTTGCTTCTTCTGCTACTTTTGCTTTTGCCGCTGCTTTTTGTTCTGGTGTTAACTCTGCATTTGCTTCAATCGCTTTTTCTTTCGCTGCTTTCGCTGCTTCAATCTCTGCTTTCGCTGCTTCTTTTTCTATTCCTAGTTTTTCCTGCGTCTGTTGCTTTTTGTTACACCATCTTTTGTTGTTGCTTTATCGATTGCGTCTGTTGCTTTTGTTGCTTCTTCTGCTACTTTTGCTTTTGCCGCTGCTTTTTGTTCTGGTGTTAGATCTGCATTCGCTTCGATAGCTTTTTTTCTTTTTGCTGCTTTTGCTGCTTCGATTTCTGCTTTCGCTGCTTCTTTTTCTATTCCTAGTTTTCCTGCATCTGTTGCACTTGTTACACCCTCTTTTGTTGTTGCTTTATCGATTGCGTCTGTTGCTTTTGTTGCTTCTTCTGCTACTTTTGCTTTTGCCACTGCTTTTTGTTCTGGTGTTAACTCTTCATTTGCTTCAATCGCTTTTTCTTTCGCTGCTTTTTGCTGCTTCGATTTCTGCTTTCGCTGCTTCTTTTTTTCTATTCCTAGTTTTCCTGCATCTGTTGCACTTGTTACACCGTCTTTTTGTTGTCGCTTTATCGATTTCTGCATTTGCTTTTTGTTGCTTCTTCTGCTACTTTTGCTTTGGCTGCTGCTTTTTTTGCTCAGGTGTTAACTCTGCATTTGCTTCGATTGCTTTTTCTTTCGCTGATTTTGCGGCTTCAATCTCTGCTTTCGCTGCTTCTTTTTCTATTCCTAGTTTTCCTGCGTCTGTTGCACTTGTTACACCGTCTTTTGTTGTCGCTTTATCGATTTCTGCATTTGCTTTTGTTGCTTCTTCTGCTACTTTTGCTTTGGCTGCTGCTTTTTGCTCAGGTGTTAACTCTTCATTTACTTCGATTGCTTTTTCTTTCGCTGATTTTGCGGCTTCAATCTCTGCTTTCGCTGCTTCTTTTTCTATTCCTAGTTTTCCTGCGTCTGTTGCTGTTGTTACAGCATCTTCAGTTGTTGCTTTATCGATTGCTTCAATTGCTTTTGTTGCTTCTTCTGCTACTTTTGCTTTCGCTGCTTCTTTTTGTTCTGGTGTTAGATCATTATTAGCCACAATAGCATCTGTTGCTTTCTTAGCTGCATCTTCAACTTCTTTCTTAGCTGCTGATTTATCAATATCTTTAAGAAGTTTTGCTGCTTCTGCTAACTTAGATTTCAACTTATTAATCTTAGCTTGAACTCTATAAGCTTCTAACTCTCCAGCATTATCTCCTTTATCTACTAAATCTTTAGCTGCTTGTTTTGCTGCTGCTAACTCATCGCTTAATTTAGTAACTTCATCATTATAAGCTTTGACACTATCTTTAGCTTTACCAGTTGTATCTGCTAATTTAAGATTTTCTTCAGCGTTTGCTAAATCATCTTTTTGGTCTTGAGTTATTTTGTCTACTAATGCTGCTTTTGCTTTTTCTAACTCTGCTTTTTTAGCTTTTACATTTGTTAATGCTTCTGCTACTTGTTCTGGTGTTGAATCTGCATTATTGATGATACCTTCTGCTTCTGTTACTGCTGCATCTGCATCTCGTTTCGCTGCATCATATGCATCTTTTGTAGATGTTGTTTTCCCGTCTGTTACGTTTTCTACACCTGCTAATGCTTTTAATTCGTCTTTAGCTGTTGCTAGGTCTCCAGTATTTGCTTTGTCTTTTAGTAACGCTGTCGCTTCTGCTATCTTCGCTTTTAATGCATCTACTTTTGCGATTGCTTCTGCTGCTTCTGCTTTTGTCGCATTATTTTGTCCTGCTTTTGTTACTAAGTCTGATGCTGTTGCTTTTGCTTCTGTTAATTGTGATTGAATCGCATCTACTGCTTTTTTGTATGCTGCAATACTTGCTGGAGTTTTTGTTCCTGCTAATGTGCTTTCTTCCGCTGGTGTTAATGCTGCTTCTGCTTTTGCTAACTCTGCTTTTTGCTCTTCTGTAGCTTTATCTACTAGCGTTGCTTTTGCTGCTTCTAGTTTTGCTAATACTGCATCTACTGCTTCTTGTGCTGCTAATGCTTCTAGTTTACTTGCATTGTCTCCAGCTGTTTTAATTGCCGCTGCAGCTTCAATTGCTTTATCTAACTCTGTTTTTAAATTATTGTATGTTGTTTCATACGCATCAATACTTTCTTGAGTTTTTCCTGCTGTATCTGCTTTTACTAGTTTCGCTGCTGATTCTTCTAGTTTTGTTTTTTGAGCTTCTGTTGCTTTGTCTACTAACGCTGCTTTGGCTTTTTCTAACTCTGCTTTCTTAGCTTTTACATTTGTTAATGCTTCTGCTACTTGTTCTGGTGTTGAATCTGCATTATTAATGATACCTTCTGCTGCTGTTACTGCTGCATCTGCATCTCGTTTCGCTGCATCATATGCATCTTTTGTAGATGTTGTTTTCCCGTCTGTTACGTTTTCTACACCTGCTAATGCTTTTAATTCGTCTTTAGCTGTTGCTAGGTCTCCAGTATTTGCTTTGTCTTTTAGTAATGCTGTCGCTTCTGCTAACTTCGCTTTTAATGCATCTACTTTTGCGATTGCTTCTGCTGCATCTACTTTTTTCGCATTATTTTGTCCTGCTTTTGTTACTAAGTCTGATGCTGTTGCTTTTGCTTCTGTTAATTGTGATTGAATCGCATCTACTGCTTTTTTGTATGCTGCAATACTTTTCGGAGTTTTTGTTGCTTCGAATGTACTTCCTTCTACTGGTGTTAATGCTGCTTCTGCTTTTGCTAACTCTGCTTTTTGCTCTTCTGTAGCTTTATCTACTAGCGTTGCTTTTGCTGCTTCTAGTTTTGCTAATACTGCATCTACTGCTTCTTGTGCTGCTAATGCTTCTAGTTTACTTGCATTGTCTCCAGCTGTTTTAATTGCCGCTGCAGCTTCAATTGCTTTATCTAACTCTGTTTTTAAATTATTGTATGTTGTTTCATACTCATTAATACTGTCTTGAGTTTTACCATCTGTACTTGCTTTTACTAGTTTCGCTGCTGATTCTTCTAGTTTTGTTTTTTGAGCTTCTGTTGCTTTGTCTACTAACGCTGCTTTGGCTTTTTCTAACTCTGCTTTCTTAGCTTTTACATTTGTTAATGCTTCTGCTACTTGTTCTGGTGTTGAATCTGCATTATTGATGATACCTTCTGCTGCTGTTACTGCTGCATCAGCTTCTCGTTTCGCTGCATCATATGCATCTTTTGTCGCTGTTGTTTTCCCGTCTGTTACGTTTTCTACACCTGCTAATGCTTTTAATTCGTCTTTAGCTGTTGCTAGGTCTCCAGTATTTGCTTTGTCTTTTAGTAACGCTGTCGCTTCTGCTAACTTCGCTTTTAATGCATCTACTTTTGCGATTGCTTCTGCTGCATCTACTTTTTTCGCATTATTTTGTCCTGCTTTTGTTACTAGGTCTGATGCTGTTGCTTTTGCTTCTGTTAATTGTGATTGAATCGCATCTACTGCTTTTTTGTATGCTGCAATACTTGCTGGAGTTTTTGTTCCTGCTAATGTGCTTTCTTCCGCTGGTGTTAATGCTGCTTCTGCTTTTGCTAACTCTGCTTTTTGCTCTTCTGTAGCTTTATCTACTAGCGTTGCTTTTGCTGCTTCTAGTTTTGCTAATACTGCATCTACTGCTTCTTGTGCTGCTAATGCTTCTAGTTTACTTGCATTGTCTCCAGCTGTTTTAATTGCCGCTGCAGCTTCAATTGCTTTATCTAACTCTGTTTTTAAATTATTGTATGTTGTTTCATACGCATCAATACTTTCTTGAGTTTTTCCTGCTGTATCTGCTTTTACTAGTTTCGCTGCTGATTCTTCTAGTTTTGTTTTTTGAGCTTCTGTTGCTTTGTCTACTAACGCTGCTTTGGCTTTTTCTAACTCTGCTTTCTTAGCTTTTACATTTGTTAATGCTTCTGCTACTTGTTCTGGTGTTGAATCTGCATTATTAATGATACCTTCTGCTGCTGTTACTGCTGCATCTGCATCTCGTTTCGCTGCATCATATGCATCTTTTGTAGATGTTGTTTTCCCGTCTGTTACGTTTTCTACACCTGCTAATGCTTTTAATTCGTCTTTAGCTGTTGCTAGGTCTCCAGTATTTGCTTTGTCTTTTAGTAACGCTGTCGCTTCTGCTAACTTCGCTTTTAATGCATCTACTTTTGCGATTGCTTCTGCTGCATCTACTTTTTTCGCATTATTTTGTCCTGCTTTTGTTACTAGGTCTGATGCTGTTGCTTTTGCTTCTGTTAATTGTGATTGAATCGCATCTACTGCTTTTTTATATTCCGCAATACTTGCTGGAGTTTTCGCTCCTGCTAATGTACTTTCTTCCGCTGGTGTTAACGCTGCTTCTGCTTTTCGTAACTCTGCTTTTTGCTCTTCTGTAGCTTTATCTACTAGCGTTGCTTTTGCTGCATCTAATTTTGCTTGTACTGCATCTACTGCTTCTTGTGCTTTTAATGCTGCGTATTCACTTGCATTGTCTCCAGCTGTTTTAATTGCCGCTGCAGCTTCAATTGCTTTATCTAACTCTGTTTTTAAATTATTGTATGTTGTTTCATACTCATTAATACTGTCTTGAGTTTTACCATCTGTACTTGCTTTTACTAGCTTCGCTGCTGATTCTTCTAGTTTAGTTTTTTGAGCTTCTGTTGCTTTGTCTACTAACGCTGCTTTGGCTTTTTCTAACTCTGCTTTCTTAGCTTTTACATTTGTTAATGCTTCTGCTACTTGTTCTGGTGTTGAATCTGCATTATTAATGATACCTTCTGCTGCTGTTACTGCTGCATCTGCTTCTCGTTTCGCTGCATCATATGCATCTTTTGTCGCTGTTGTTTTCCCGTCTGTTACGTTTTCTACACCTGCTAATGCTTTTAATTCGTCTTTAGCTGTTGCTAGGTCTCCAGTATTTGCTTTGTCTTTTAGTAACGCTGTCGCTTCTGCTAACTTCGCTTTTAATGCATCTACTTTTGCGATTGCTTCTGCTGCATCTACTTTTTTCGCATTATTTTGTCCTGCTTTTGTTACTAGGTCTGATGCTGTTGCTTTTGCTTCTGTTAATTGTGATTGAATCGCATCTACTGCTTTTTTATATTCCGCAATACTTGCTGGAGTTTTCGCTCCTGCTAATGTACTTTCTTCCGCTGGTGTTAACGCTGCTTCTGCTTTTCGTAACTCTGCTTTTTGCTCTTCTGTAGCTTTATCTACTAGCGTTGCTTTTGCTGCATCTAATTTTGCTTGTACTGCATCTACTGCTTCTTGTGCTTTTAATGCTGCGTATTCACTTGCATTGTCTCCAGCTGTTTTAATTGCCGCTGCAGCTTCAATTGCTTTATCTAACTCTGTTTTTAAATTATTGTATGTTGTTTCATACTCATTAATACTGTCTTGAGTTTTACCATCTGTACTTGCTTTTACTAGCTTCGCTGCTGATTCTTCTAGTTTAGTTTTTTGAGCTTCTGTTGCTGCAACTACTAATTCAGCTCGTGCTGCTTTTAACTCTGCTAATTTTTCATTTAGTTTACTTACAGCGGCAGCTACTACATCTGGATCTGGATTTTCTTGCGCTAATATAGTTTGAGCCTCTGTTTGAGCTTTTACTGCTTCATCTTTTGCTGTATTATATGGTTCTTTCGAAATTGGCGTCTTACCAATTCTTGGGTCTGGATCTTCATTTATTAATCCTAATAAATTATTATTTGAAGCCTTTAATTTTGACTTATCAGTTCGTAATGCTTTTTGACCATCTAACACAGCAGTTACGATATCTTTATACTCTTGAGTGTTCTTCAAATCTCCAGCCAATAAATTCTCAACATTTTTCAGTTGTTCTTTATAGGCACTAATAGTCTCGTCTGTTTTTCCTTTAATGTCTTGAGCTTCTGTTGCTTTTAACTTATCGTAAACTCTTTGTAAAAGGTTTTCAGCTAATTTTCGAGTATCTTGTTCAACAGAAAAATCTAATCCTGTTACAGGTAACGCATAATGTCTCAATGGAGATTGGTAACCCATACCCATTCTATCTGTATCTGTCACTTTAATTCGGACTGTATACTCAGTAACTCCTACTGGTAAGTCTATATCTGAACTTGTAAACGTTCCGGCTTGACCATTTGGCTTATTAGCTTCTTCAGCCATTTTTGCCTCTACTTCTGCTTTATTTAAAGTATAGTTATTAAATTCACTTCTTACATACGCTCTTCCTGTACCATCCTTAGCAGGAGTTACTATACCTTTATCGTTCTTTACAGTTGCTGTTGGCTGTGGTGCAAAAGTATATGTGTAAGCAGTTACTTCACTATCATTCTGACGATAAACTACTTCAACTAAATATTTTGCTTTTGTACCATTTAAATCTCCAGTAAATCCTGTTTTAAAAGCAACTTTTACCTTAGAACCCGTTTCTGGAGAATGAGCTTTAAAAGTTTTTTCAATCCCACTAAAACTTTTAATTGCGTAAGAATCACTGCCTCCTAAACCAGTTCTTGAATATGGCTTACCATTAAACGTTTGTTCATTTTCACTAGCTATGGTTCTAACTTTCCCTAAGAATAACATATAGTCTTTTGATCTATCAAAAGCTTGTTCTCCTACATAAGTATCATAATATCGAGCCTGTCCATTTCTGATATTAGTAAATACTGTATTTACGGTCTCGACTGGAAAAATACCACTTTCTGTTTTTCTTGCGATAGCAAATTTTCCTGGAGTACCATCTGGTTGATTAATCGCTTTCCAACCACCAAACTCTTGAATCTCTTTTACATCACCTCTTGCAACTCCTGTTTTATCTCCAAGGTCATTCATATCCTGAATTTTTGTATTATTCTGAACTGCATCTGGTAATTTTAATAATTCACTTTTAAGTTCATTTAAATCTGCATTTTCTGCTGGGGCAGTATACGTTTGATTTGCTGCTGGATCATCATTTGTTGTAGCCGCTTCCGTACGGAATGGATTATTATTATCTAATGCTTTTCCATTACGTTCATCTCTTGAACCTGAGTTTGCAATTGAATTTGTATCTGCTGCTTTCTCAGTATTAGTTGCTGTTTTACCCACAGTAGCTTTTCCATTTGTTGTATCTACTGCCGGTGCTTCTTTTTTCTCTTCTGGTTTTGTTTGTAATTTTGTAGTTGCAGTAACTAATTTAGCGTGTGCTTTTGTTAATTCAGCTTGTGTTTTTGCATTGTTTAAAACTGTTCTTGCTTCTTCTAAAGCTACTTTTAATTGTTGTACACTATCTTCTGTTTTAGAAGCATATTTCCCAACAGTAAATTTCCCGTCAATTTCTTCAATTAATTTTGTTAAGGTTGTTTTATTTAGAGTTTCTTTTTCAGAATTCTCTAGTTTTGAAGCTACTGCGGCTGCCACACTTTCTCTAGTGTTTTCTACTACTGGTTTGGCTTGTGCTTTTGGTGCAACTTCTAGTTTATTATCTGTTCCTAATGATTCATCTGTTGTTGTGTTGTTTGAAACAGATTCACTAGCTTGAGCTACTGCTCCAGCACCAAAGAAGATACTCGCACCTATTACTACAGACGCAGCACCTACTTTAAATTTCTTTATTGAGTATGACTCTACTTTTGTTCCCTCTTTTTATGTTTTTTAAATAATAATTATTTTTTCCCATCACTTTTTTTATTCTCCTTGTTTTTAAAATATTAATCTAGTTTGAAGTTAAAAATAAGTACCTTTTATATTAAAAATTAAATAACCATATTTATTATCATCGACCGCGCCAATAATAATAATAATAATAATAATAATAATAATAATAATATATTATCATTTCTACAACTTAATTAGTTTTGAAAAATATAATATAATTCTAATATATCATTATAATATAACATTATACATTATAATATTATAACAAATTATCAATTTTCAGTCTAATTATTTTTGATAAAAATATAGTATGAAATATTTTTTTAACAAGAGATTTTTAAATATCTCTTGAAATCCTCATAAATAAGTAGTATATATTACTAAATTAAAAATATAATTAAAAATTGTTTTTAATTTTTTTCATTATATTTTTTTAACTATATACATAATTCAAATTTAATCTTTAATTCCTATAAACAATCAATAAATTAAACTTTTTACTCATAGACCTTCTTACTATATATCAGTTGTTATTTAAAGTTATTCCCTATTGCGTAGATTAACATATAAAAATCTTCCATAATATATACCTAGTACCTATATTTAAAAAAATATAATTAGTTTTAAATTTGCTATTACCAAATAAATAATATTATTAATTTTACTTTCTTATCATTTAATAAACCGCTTTCTCAAGTAATGTTAAAATATCTTATTAAAATATTCATATTCTAAATTTTTTTAAATAATAATTTTTATATTGAATTTTAGGTAAATATATTCTATACTAAATATTGTAGATAACAAAAGGAGATATATATATATTATGAAAAATAAAAAACTTGTCATGTCTATTTCGTCAGTTCTTGCTACTGTTGTTCTTGCAACAGGATGTGCTCAAAAAACTGAAGAGAAAAAAGAAGAAAATAAGAGTGGAGATAACAAAATAACTCTTACTTATGATCAACTTAGATCAAGAGAAAATACAATGGGATCTCTATGGTATCAAAATGCTGCTGAAGTAGATGCATTATACCAACAAGGTTATAACGTTGCTACTAATAAATTAAAAGAATTATTAAAACAACCTACTAGCAAACCATACTCTATCGTCCTTGATATTGATGAAACAGTATTAAGTAACATTCCATTCCAAGTAAAAATGGTTAAAGATGGAACTGCGTTTAATCCAAAATTATGGGACGAATGGGTTCAAAAAGCTGAAGCTACACCAGTAGCTGGGGCAAAAGAATTCTTACAATTTGCTGATAAAAACAAAGTTCAAATTTACTACATCTCAGATAGAACAGATGCTCAAGTAGATGCTACTATTAAAAACCTTGAAGCACAAGGATTACCTGTTCAAGGAAGAGATCACCTAATGTTCAAAAAAGAAGGTGATAAGTCTAAAGAAGGACGTCGTCAAGAAGTTTTAAAACATACTAATCTTGTTATGTTATTTGGGGATAACTTAGTTGACTTCGCTGAATTCTCTACTAAATCAGAAACTGACAGAGATAAAATGTTCGAACAATTAAAATCTGAATTCGGTGATAAATTCATCATCTTCCCTAACCCTATGTACGGATCATGGGAATCTGCAGTATACCAAGGTGAGAAAAAAGATGCTAAAGGGCAATCAGACGCTCGTATGAACGCCTTAAAAGGATACTAATCTAAAAATAAAACTAGAATGATATAATTAAAAATATAAGTGTCTTAATGTAATTATAAAAAAATAATTTTTAAGGCACTTATATTTTTTATATATTTAGGAATTATTTTCTTGATTGATAATTACTATCGGAGTATAATGGTGAATAGAAAGCTTTTTCAAGGCTTCAATCATTATTTAAAATAGGAGTTCAAAATGAAAAAAAATAATATGAAATTTGTACTTATTCCTGCTTTTGCAGCTGCTGCATTATTTCCAGTATTAGCTGATGGTAATCAAGCTAAAGCTAATGACGATAAGACTGTAGCACCTTCAACTGTTAATAATACTGTTGGCACTAGCGAAAAACCAGCTAGTGTTCCTACTACTAACAATGTTGCAGAAACAACAACAACTACTACTCCAGTTAGTCCAGCAAGTAGTGTAAAATCTGCTACTCCAGTAAGCAATGTAAATACTACACCTGTACATAACAATGGATTAACTAACAGCGAAAGCATTGTAGACAGCGAAACTGTTAAACCAACAGTTCCATTGACTATAGCTGAATATAAACAAAAGAGCGCTTTAGAACTTGCTCAATTAATTCGTGAAAAAAAAGTTACTAGTACAGAACTTGTTGACTTAGCTTATAAAGTTATTGCAGAAGAAAACCCTAAATTAAATGCTGTATTGACTACTGAAAATGGTAAAATACCTCACGCTATTGTTGAAGAAGCATATAAAACTGCCAAAGAAATCGACGATAGAATTAAAGCTGGAAACCTTGCATCTAAACCTATAGACTGGAAAGAACAACCATTTTTAGGGGTTCCAACTTTAATTAAAGGTCTTGATGAATTAAAAAATGGTGATTATACTAAAGGGGTATATCTAAATAAAGGGAAAATTGCAGACAAGAATGGTCCTGTAGCTGCAGAATTTGCTAAATTAGGTTTTGTTATCCTTGGACAAACTAACACTCCTGAGCTTGGTACTAGAAATATTACAGATTCAAAATTATTTGGTCCTGCAAGTAATCCATGGGATCCTAGTCGTAACACTGGGGGATCTTCAGGAGGAAGCGCCGGAGCTGTAGCTAGTGGTATGGTTCCTATAGCTAGTGGTAGTGATGCTGGGGGATCTATTCGTATTCCTTCTTCATGGACTGGACTTATTGGTTTGAAACCTACTGGACATGTGGTTAAATTCCCACTAGTTAAAACTATCGAGGATGCTAAAGCATTCTTTGATAAAACTGAATTAAATAATAAGCCAAAAACATTAATAGAGCCACCAAAAGATTTGAAAAAATTAAAAATAGCCTACACTCTCAAAACTCCACTTAAAGATCTTGAGCTTAGTGAAGTTGGTAAAAAAGCTATTTTAGAAACAGTAGATTTTCTAAGAAAAGAAGGATTTACTGTTGAAGAAGTTAAAGACTTCCCTATCGATGGTTATGAAGGAATTAAAACTTATACTGTAGGGGCCATTGGTGAAGAAGGTTATGTTGCCGCTGTTAAGGGTGTAACAGAAGAAAATAAACGTCAATTAGATCCTGCAACTTATGCATTAGGAACATCTTCTTATATGGGACCAAATGCTAACACTGATATTTCTTCTGTAAAACCATTATCTACATTCATCGATCAAATGAATGAGTTTTATAAAAAATATGATTTATTCTTAGTACCGACTAACAATGTTACTGCTCCTTCTAATGATAAAAAAGTTGATCCATATGTAGATCCAGCTGTTGAAGAGCAACTATATAATATTAATAAAATTAAAGATCCAAAAGAAAGATTTGATTTATTAATTAAACAATGGTTACCGATGACAAGACGTTCTCCATATACTTGGGTATTTAATTTATCTGGAAATCCAGCAATCTCTCTACCTACATATCTAAGTGATAAAAACTTACCATTTGGAGTTATGTTTGCGGCTAAAAATAACTCTGAAAAAATTCTTTTAGAAATAGGTCAATACTTCCAAGATAAACACCAATTCAAAATGAATCCAGCTATTAGAAATACAAGTGTTTCAGGAAATGGAAATAAAGTAGGAATAAATGAAGATGGAACTAGATTTGAATACGCAGTTCCAACTTACGCACCTTCTGTTGCAGAATTACCAACATTAAATGTTAATAACAATTCAACTACTAAAGAAGAGAAAAAGGTAGTGAATACAAATAAATTAAATTCAAACTCTAAAACTCTTCCAAATACAGGAGAAAGTACAAACAACTTCCTATCAACAATTGGACTTTCATTCCTTGCTTTAATAGGACTATTAAAACGTAGAAATAATAATTAAAAATAAGTTTATACGTAACTACGGTTAATTTAAATAATTGACCGTAGTTATTTTTCTTTGATAAATTTTCTCATCTATTCCTTAATTTAATTTTTGACAATAGAAGATAAAGATATTTTTCATTTCATATAACTATTTTCTTGATTGATAACTAGTATCAGAGTATAATTGTATGTAGAAAGCTTTTCCAAGACTTTAATCATTATTTAAAATTAGGAGATAAAAATGAAAAAACATAAGATTAAATATGTACTTATACCAGCCTTTGCTGCTGCAACATTATTTCCAGTATTAGCGAATGACAATCAAGCTAAAGCTGGTGAAGATAAAACTACCACAGCTTCAAATGTGAGTAATACAGTTGGTACTAACGAAAAAACTACTGCTGTAAATAATTCTACAAATAATACTGTTGTTTCAACACCATCTAGCCCTGCTACTCCAGTTCACAATGTAGCATCGACTTCAAGCAACAATGAATCCTCTAACAGCGCTAGTGTTGAAAGTAAGGAAGTTGCAAAACCAACAATTCCATTTACGGTTGCTGAATATAAACAAAAAAGTGCGTTAGAACTTGCAAAACTTATTCGTGAGAAAAAAGTTACAAGTACAGAGCTTGTTGACTTAGCTTACAAAGTTATTGCAGAAGAAAATCCTAAGTTAAATGCTGTACTTACTACAGAAAATGGTAAAATTCCTCAAGCTATTATTGAGGAAGCATATAAAACTGCTAAAGACATAGATGATAGAATAAAAGCAGGTAATCTTGCAGCTAATCCAGTAAATTGGGAAGAACAACCATTTTTAGGAGTTCCAACTTTAATTAAAGGATTAGATCCTTTAAAAAACGGAGATTCTTCTAACGGAGTTTATTTTAATAAAGGAAAAATATCTCCTATTAGCGGAGCTGTAGCAAAAGAATTTGCAAAACTAGGTTTTGTGATACTTGGTCAAACTAATTATCCAGAACTAGGAACTAGAAATATTACAGATTCTAAATTACTTGGACCTGCTGGTAACCCTTGGGACCCTAGTCGTAATACTGGAGGATCTTCAGGAGGAAGTGCTGGAGCTGTAGCTAGTGGTATGGTATCAATTACAAGTGGTAGCGATGCTGGTGGCTCAATTCGTATTCCTGCATCATGGACTGGATTAATTGGTTTAAAACCAACTGGTCATGTAGTAAAATTCCCTCTAGTAAAAACTATTGAAGATGCTAAAACTTATTTTGATAAGACACTAATTAATAAACCTAAAACATTAGAAGAAGTTCCAACTGATTTGAAAAAATTAAAAATTGCTTATTCACTTAAGACACCTTTAAAAGATATTGAATTAAGTGAAGATGGTAAAAAAGCTGTTCTAAAAGCTGTAGATTTCCTAAAAAAACAAGGTTTCACAGTTGAAGAAGTAAATGAATTCCCTATTGATGGCTATGAGGGGATTAGAACTTACACTATCGGAGCTATTGGTGGTGGATATACTGCCCCTGCAAAATCTGCAACAGAAGAAAACAAACGTGATTTAGATCCTGCTACTTATGCTTTGGGTACATCATCATATAAAGGAAAAACTGCAAACACTGATGTATCTTCTGCTAAAGCACCAACAATATATGCTAATCAAATGAATGAATTTTACAAAAAATACGATTTATTCTTAATGGCTACTAATGCGGTAACAGCACCATCAAATGATAAAAAAGTAGATCCATATGTTAATCCAAAAGTTGAAGAACAACTTTATAATATTAATAAGATCAAAGATCCGAAAGAGAGATTCAACCTACTTGTAAAACAATGGGAACCTATGATGAGAAGAACTCCATTTACATGGCTATTCAATTTAACAGGAAACCCAGCAATCTCATTACCTGTTTATAAGAGTGAAAATAACCTTCCTCTTGGAGTTATGTTCGCAGCTAAAAATAATTCAGAAAAAATACTTCTTGAAATGGGACAATTATTCCAAGATAACAATCAATTTGTAATGCACCCAAGCGTTAGAAACACAGTTACAGCAGAAAATGGTAATAAAGTAAGAGAAAATGAATATGGCACAAAATATGAATATTCAGTCCCTTCTGACGCTCCTGTCGTTGAAGAACTTAAACCTTTCATCGGTAAAATCGACGAGCTTTCTGAAAATGGTAATAAAGTAGTTGTTGATAAAGATGGAAATGTTTCTGAGTATTCTCTACCTACTGATGCTCCTACTGTCACAGAGCTACCAGAACTAAACATTAACAATAATATAGTTACTGTTACTATTAAATCAAAAAATAAAAATATTAGCGTAGATTTAAATCCAACAGATGCTAAAGACATAACTTTTGAAGCAAAAGATATTACAAATACTGTGGATCTTGAAGATTTAAAAGAAAAAATTATTGCCGACGCTAACAACAACATTAAAGATAAAAAAAATATTACTTCAATAAGAGTAGTAGACTTGGAATTACAAGAAGATAATAAACTTGTTAAACTAAATGCATCAAGAACAGTAAAAGTTGCTTTACTTCAAAACGAACAAGACAAAGATATCCTTGTTTATCATATAAAAGAGAATAGTTCTCTTGAAATTGTTCCATCAAATATAACAAAGGGAAGTTTACAATTCACAGTTGATCACTTTAGTAAATTCGCTATTATTGCTAAAATTAAAACAGCTTTTGCATCAAGCGAAAAAGATATTAATTCATCAGCTGTTCAAGAAGAGAAAAAATTTACAGTAATAAATACTAGAGGAGCGAACTCAACTCCTACTAATGCACCAAAAACTCTTCCAAAAACTGGTGAAACTACAAACAAATCTCTTACAGTAATTGGACTTTCATTCCTTGCACTAATCGGATTATTAAAACGTAGAAAAAATAATTAATTAAAATAATTGGCCTCGGAATTAGGCTTCTTAATAGAAACCTAATTCCGAGGTTTTTTTATTTCTTTTTAAGTTTTATATCATAACATGAAGCAATCTAAGTATATAATAAAAAAATGTAGTCCATAATAAATATGAACTACACTTTTTATTATAATTGTTCAGCTACCTTCAGACGGGCACAAGCTTTAGCTAATGCTAATTCCGCTCGTCTTACATCAAGACCATCTTCTTTCTTAGCAAGACGCTCTTCTGCACGTTGTAATGCTCTTTTAGCACGTTCAACATCAATATCTTTACCTAATTCTGCCGTTTGAACTATAATAGTTACTTCGCCTTTATGTGTTTCCACAAATCCTTCACTTACAGCTAGATATTCTTCTCGTCCATCAGGAAAAATCACTTTAAGAGGACCAACCTTTAGTGATGCAACCATAGGAACATGGTTAGCCATTACACCAAGTTGTCCACTTGTAGTTCCCAATACAACCATAGAAGCTTCTTTAGCGCTATAAGCTTCTCCATTAGGAGTAACAATGCTTACACTTAAAGTATTCATTTATTTACCTCCTATTTGTATTATACTTCTACTCCTAGTTTACGAGCTTTTTCTAATACGTCTTCAATTCCACCAACTAGACGGAATGCATCTTCAGGAATGTGGTCATATTTACCATCTAAAATTCCTTTGAATGCTTGTACTGATTCAGATACTGGTACGTATGAACCAGGTTGACCTGTGAATTGTTCAGCTACGTGGAAGTTTTGAGATAAGAAGAATTGAACACGACGTGCTCTATCAACTGTTTTCTTATCTTCATCACTTAACTCATCCATACCTAAGATGGCGATAATATCTTGTAATTCACGATATTTTTGAAGAGTTCTTGAATTCTAGTCGCAACTTGGTAGTGTTCTTCTCCTACAATTTCAGGAGCCAATGCTCTTGATGTAGAAGCAAGTGGGTCAACGGCTGGGTAGATACCCATCTCTGTTAACGCACGCTCAAGGTTTGTTGTTGCATCTAAGTGGGCGAATGTAGTCGCTGGAGCCGGGTCAGTATAGTCATCGGCTGGTACGTAAATCGCTTGGATAGATGTAACAGAACCTTTTTTTAGTTGATGTGATACGTTCTTGTAAACGACCCATCTCTGTAGCAAGTGTTGGTTGGTAACCAACGGCTGATGGCATACGTCCTAATAACGCAGAAACCTCAGAACCTGCTTGTGTGAAACGGAAAATGTTATCGATGAATAGAAGCACGTCCTGTCCTTCTTCATCACGGAAGTATTCCGCCATTGTTAATCCTGTTAATGCTACACGCATACGAGCACCTGGTGGTTCGTTCATTTGTCCGAATACCATAGCTGTTTTGTTAATAACACCAGAATCTTTCATTTCATAGTATAAGTCATTTCCTTCACGAGTACGCTCACCTACACCTGTGAATACTGATAATCCACCGTGTTGTTGCGCAACGTTGTTGATAAGTTCTTGGATAAGAACTGTTTTACCAACTCCGGCACCACCGAAAAGACCGATTTTACCACCTTTAATATATGGTGCAAGTAAGTCGATAACTTTAATACCTGTTTCAAGAACTTCAACGTGTGTTGATAATTCTTCGAATGTTGGAGCTTCTTTGTGAATTGAATCTTTACGAACTTCTGCTCCTGCTTCTTCACCGTGGTCTACTGCTTCACCTAAAACGTTGAATACACGACCTAATGTGTAGTTACCTACAGGAACTGTAATTGGTGCTCCTGTATCTACTACTTCTGCTCCCCTATTTAATCCATCAGTAGATGACATAGCGATTGTTCTTACTACGTTATCACCAATTTCTAGAGAAACTTCAAGAATTAATTTTTCTTTTTTCCCATCGCCTTTCTATATAAACTTCTAAAGCGTTTAATAGATTAGGCATATGCCCTGATTCGAATTTAACATCTACTACAGGTCCCATAACTTGGAGAATATAACCTTTATTCATATGTTGTATGCTAACTTAATAGCTTCTCCTTTCTCATTACTATTTTGTTGCTGCTGCTCCACTTACAATCTCTGTAATTTCTTGTGTAATTGCAGCTTGTCTTGCACGATTGTATTTAATCGTAAGTGTATCAATAATATTTCCTGCATTATCAGTTGAATTTTTCATTGCTGTTTTTCTTGCAGAATGCTCACTAGCTTTACTATCTAATATACTTCCATAAATCATACTTTCAGCATATTGAGGTAGTATTACATCTAGTACTGCTGTCTCACCAGGCTCAAATTCGTAAGCTCCTGTAGGTTGTTGTTCCTCAGAATTTGCAAATTTATCTGTATTGTCAATAGGTAGAACTTTACTTTCCGTTACAACCTGTTGGATCATACTAACAAAGTGATTGTAATGTAAATAAATCTCATCATATTCTTTATCAATAAAGTACCCTACAACTTTATTAGTAATTTGTTTAACCTGAGTGAAACTTGGCTCATCTGGTATATCTCTATAACTATCAACTACATTATAGCCATTTTTTCTGAAGAATTCTGCACCATAGTTACCTATAGCAACAATACCATACTCGCTATTAGTATGTCTTTCATTAATAGTATTAACAAAGTTTCTAATAACGTTTGAGTTGAATCCTCCACATAAACCACTATCACTAGTAATTACCACATAAAGAGTTTTCTTAGCTTCTCTTTTTTCTAACATAGGGTGTTTAATACTAGAACTTTTACCAAAAATTGTTCCCATTACTTCTTGCATTTTTTGCATATATGGATTAAATTTTTGTGTATTTGATTGTGCTTTTAAAAGCTTAGAAGTTGAAACCATCTCCATCGCTTTTGTAATATGACTAGTTTTCTTAGTAGAATTGATTTTGTTTTTTATATCTCTTAGTGACGCCAATTAGTTCACCACCTTTACTCTACTACTTATCATCTTAAGCAAAAGTTTTTTTGAATGCAGCGATTACTTCATCCATAACTTCTGTTGCTGGTAAGTCTTTTGTTTCAATAATGTGCTTAACTGCTTCATTTTCATGAGCATCTAAGTATGAATATAATTCTTGTTCGAATCTGTGAATATCTTTAACTTCCACATCATCTAAGAATCCGTGAGTTAAAGCATAAAGAATCATAACTTGTTTTTCTACTGGAATTGGTTTGTGTAAGTCTTGTTTTAAAACTTCAACTGTACGTTTACCACGTTCTAGTTTCACGAGTCGCTGGATCTAGGTCAGAACCGAATTGAGCAAAGCTTTCTAACTCACGGTAAGATGCTAAGTCAAGACGTAAAGTACCTGATACTTTTTTCATAGCTTTAATTTGAGCAGATCCCCCTACCCTAGATACTGAAAGTCCGGCGTTAATCGCTGGTCTAATACCTGAGAAGAATAAATCTGATTGTAAGAAGATTTGTCCGTCTGTAATCGAAATTACGTTTGTTGGAATATACGCAGAGATATCACCTGCCTGAGTTTCTACGAATGGTAGTGCTGTGATACTTCCTCCACCGAAATCTTCATTTACACGAGCAGCACGTTCTAGAAGACGTGAGTGTAAGTAGAATACGTCCCCTGGATATGCTTCACGACCTGGTGGTCGTTTTAATAGTAATGATAACTCACGGTAAGCCGCTGCTTGTTTTGATAAGTCATCATATACGATTACTACGTCTTTACCATTAAACATGAATTCTTCTGCCATTGCAACCCCTGCATAAGGTGCGATGTAAAGAAGTGGTGCTGGTTGAGATGCTGATGCTGTTACTACGATAGTGTAGTCTAAAGCACCGTGTTCTTTAAGAGTTTCTACAACACTACGTACTGTAGATTCTTTTTGCCCTATAGCTACATAGATACAAATTACATCTTGTCCTTTTTGAGCTAAGATTGAGTCGATAGCAACTGCAGTTTTACCTGTTTGTCTATCTCCGATAATAAGCTCACGTTGTCCACGTCCGATTGGTACTAACGCGTCAATTGCTTTAATACCAGTTTGGAAAGGAACTGATACTGATTTACGTCCCATAACCCCTACTGCTGGAGATTCGATTGGACGACGTTTTGTAGTATTTACTGGACCACGACCGTCAACTGGTTGTCCTAGTGGATCAACTACACGTCCAATTAATTCTTCACCTACAGGTACGTCCATAACACGTCCAGTACGACGAACTTCGTCTCCTTCTTTTATATCAGTAGTTGGACCTAAAATTACGATACCAACGTTTGTGTCTTCAAGGTTTTGAGCAAGTCCCATAACCCCAGTTTAGTGAACTCAACTAGCTCACCACTCATTATTTCATTAAGACCGTATACACGAGCAATACCGTCCCCAACTTCTATAACTGTACCGACATCTGTTGACTTAACTTCAAACTGATAATTTTCTATTTGTGATTTTAGTAATGAACTAATTTCTTCAGCTTTAATAGCCATTTATGTCCCTCCTTGTTTCAACTTCTTCTAGATTGAAGAAATTTTTGATTTTATAGCATTCAATTTAGCCTTAATAGTAGCATCAACTACTTTATTGTTGTAAGTAAGTTTTAAACCACCTAGAAGACTTTCATCTACAAAATTATTAATTTCTACATTTTCTAGTTGTAACTCATTTTTAATTTTTTCTTTTAGATTTTCTAACTGCACTTCAGTTAAAGGTGAAGCTGATTCAGCTTTAACAACGACATTTCTTGAATGTTTATTATACAATTCAGTATACTGTTCTAAAACGAAATTAATCAATGAGATTTGCAGATTACCTGCTAAGATTTTAACAACATTCACAACATATTTATTTACTCCTGCAAATGATGCATCAATCAAGTTAATTTTTTTTATTTTTTCTAAATTAGGGTTGTTCATCAATGTAACAAAATCAGAGTTTCCATTAACAACTTTTGCAACTTCCTTTAACTCATAAGAAACTTCTTCTAAAGTGTTATTTTCTTTTGCAACTTCAAATAATGAATATCCAATTTTATTAGCTAATACTGACTTACTCATTATTTCACCCCTACCTCTTTAATGACTTTATCAACATATTCACTTTGCGTTGAGCCATCTAATTCTTTTTCTAAAATTTCGAAGCTACAAGCACTGATAAATCAGCGATTTGTTTGTTGATTTCTTCAAGCGCTCTTTTCTTCTCGTCCTCAATGTCTCTTTGAGCATTTACTTTTAATTGTTCTGCTTGTTTACGCGCTTCTTCAAGAATAGCTTGTTTTTCAACCTTAGATTGTTCACGAGCATCTTCCATCATAACTTTGATTTCTTGTTGCGCATTTCTTAATTTTTCCTGATTTTCTTCAAGTAAAATTAGTGCTTCTTTTTGATTTTTAGCGGCATCATCAAGTTGACCTTCAACTAATTTTTGACGCTCATCTAACATATCAATAAGTTTGTCCCAAGCAAATTTTTTCAGTAATACTAATAAGATTAATACAGCTACAATATTAATAGCCATATTCCCTAGATTAAAACCTTGATGAGAAGAGTGTTCAGTAGCTAAAAATACTAAATTTTCCATTTACTAAATGCTCCTATTCTTCATAGTTCTTTTGTTTACAGTATTATACTAAATTATTTAGCTAAGATAACGAATGAAATAACGATAGCTAAGATAGGTACTGCTTCAACAAGTGCGAATAATACGAAAGCATTTGATTTTAATCTTGACTCTAATTCTGGTTGGCGAGATACACCTTCGATAAATTTACCGAATAAAAACCCGTTACCGATACCAGCACCAACTGCTGCTAAACCTGCTGCTAAACCTGCTCCAATTAATTCTACCATAATTATATTTTCCTCCTTGGATAATAAATGAATTTTATTAATTATTAGATTTTTGCACATATAGTGCGTTTAAAAAGATTAATGTTCATCACTAATTTTATGTGATAAATAAATAAATGTTAAGACAGTAAAGATATATGCTTGGATAAATCCAATGAATAGGGAGAATCCTTTCCATACTACTAATCCTGCCATACCAGCTATTGCACCAAAGAATCCTACTGTTGTAAGTGTAGCTAATAGTGCTAATAATATTTCACCTGCATAGATATTACCAAATAAACGCATTGAGAAAGTCATTAAGTTTGTGAACTCTTCAATAACTTTAAATGGTGTAATACCAATACCTGAAGAAGTATAAGTACCAAAATAGTGTTTAACACCTTTATACTTAATTCCTGCAAAATGAGTAAATGTAATAATCAATAATGCAAGAGAGAAAGTAAATGTTGGATCCGCAGTTACAGAGTTAACATAAACTACTCCATTGTAACTAACTTCTATTAATACACCTATAGTATTTGCTACTGCAACAAGTGAAATAATTGTTAGAGCTGTTGCCCATAATCCTTTACCATATTTTTTCCAGTTAACATTACCTTTGATGACATTATCACTAACGAAATACGCAAGTAATTCAACCGCATTTTGACGTTTACTATCTGGTCTTAATTTTATTCTACTAGTTAGAAACATCACAATAATAAAGGTAAGTAAAACTGTTATTAAAGTTGTGATTACACTAGGAATATTAACCGTTATATCATAGCCAAATAATTTGGTAATAAGATATGTGTGTTTTTCCATATATTCCCCTCACCTCTTTTCTTAAGTAACTTTTAGATTTCTAAATCTGTTGTAATATAAAATTAGAAATACATAATCATATTATAATATGATTTTACAATATTTGCTAGCGATTTCTTAAATTTTATATAATTTAATTAAAAATAATATACTATTATTTAGTACCGAAGATTCTATCCCCCGCATCACCTAATCCTGGTACAATGTATCCATGATCATTTAGTTTTTCATCTAATCCAGCGATGAAAATATCTACATCTGGGTGTGCATCGTGTAATGCTTTTACACCTTCAGGGGCTGCTATTAGACACATAAATTTAATATCAGTAACCCCACGTTGTTTTAATGAGTCGATTGCTGCAATTGCAGAACCACCAGTTGCTAACATTGGATCAACAACGATAAAGTGACGTTCTTCTGGATTGCTAGGTATTTTAACAAAATACTCATGTGGTTGTAGCGTTTCTGGATCACGATATAATCCAACGTGACCTACTCTTGCAGATGGAATTAAATTCATTAAACCATCTACCATTCCTAATCCTGCACGTAGAATTGGAACGAATACAACTTTTTACCTGCAAGACGTTTACAAGTAGTAGTTTGGATTGGAGTTTCTACTTCAACATCCTCCAGTGGAAGGTCACGAGTAATTTCATAAGCCATTAAAGAACCTACTTCATTAGTAAGTTGTCTAAAGTCTTTAGATCCCGTTCTTTTATCTCTAATGAAAGATAATTTATGTTGGATCAATGGATGATTAAAAACATGAACTTTTGACATAATTTATAGTTCTCCTTTGTATTGTTATTATATTTATTTTACTCTAATTATTTCATTTTAACAAGGGATATCCGAAAATATTTCACTCGATTCAATAAATATTTTTTTATTAGTTTTGTTATATCACTAGACTTATACTACATAAAATATTACAATAATATAAACAATATTTATGGAGATTTTTATCATGCAAAGAAAAAAACAATTTTGGGGATATTTTTTTACTCACTAGTATTTTTATACTATATTGTTCCCCTACTTTTTTTGAAATTTTATAATGGCAATAGCGACAGAGCTGGTTTTATTTTAATATTAGCTTATGGATTTTCTTCATTTGCAATCACAATGTTAGTAACCTTCCTAGGACAGAGAACAATTTATACACCGCTTCTAAGTATTACTTTAGCACTGCCACTTTTTTTCATTTTTAATTCAAGTGCTTTAGTTTTAATACTTCTTATAATAGTATTTTCTTTTGTTGCCTATGCTTTTAACTTCATTAATAAAATAAATAAGGAGATTATATGACTATTTTTAAACGTAATTTACTAATAGCAACTGGTATATATATACTTTTTTATCTATCACCAATATTAGCTAATCCATTTATGGCTTTAAATTTATTAGAAGCAGCTGTTGTTGGAGTCTTAATTTTTGGCGGTTTCTATCTAAGTTATATTTTTATATATACTAACAGAAGCAAACTGGATGAACGCACAAAAAAATACTATAATTACAATATTGGTATTAGTAATAACTTTATTGATATTTTTTTAATCCTTTCAAATTTCCAACTGCATTTAATATTATTGTAAATAGGTATTTAGCAATACTAATTCTTCTGCTAATATTAATTTTTTTATAATATTATTAGCAAGAAAGATGGATAATTCTATAATCCTAGTTTTACTTTTTGCACCATCGATTATCCAAGGATTACTTATGCGTCTATCTTATAAGGCAATGCTATTTTATATCGCTAATCCTAATTTTAATTTATATTTAATAGTCGCTATTTTCATTGGATATTATATTTATAACAATAACAAAAAATAAATAAATATTATAGAAGTGAAAACAGCGTTTAATTTACATGTAAAAACGGCTTCTATAAATATAAAAAACTGATAACCTAGATTTTATCTCTAGATTATCAGTTTTTTATTAGTTATCAATTTCTACTTTTAGTACTTTTCCTGATACGGCATCAACTACCACATCATATTCTAATCCATTCGCGCGAGCTTCAACTTCATAAACATATAAAGGTGCTCCGTTATTTTGGTATGCATAGTCATCCTCATATTCAGGCATAACTTTTACAAAATTAATATTTTGCTCAGGAGTTGAAATTGCTTGTGCTACTATAGTACGAATCTCTTGTTGTGATTTAGCGTTTTGTGTGTTTTGTTGAGTACTATTATTGTTATTATTATTTTGAACATTAGAAGATTGGTCAGTATTTTGCGAATTACTATTTGAACCCTTATCCCCATTGCTACTATTGTTATTATTGTTTTGATTCGTCTGATTTCCGACATTCATTTTTACATTCGAGTATGCTTCTTGAATTTTAGCTCTTTGTCCTTCTTCATACTTGTCATAAGCATAGGCTCCAACGCTACCTGTCACTATCACAGCTAACGCTCCAATAATTAATGGTTTTAAAAAGTTTCTTTTTGTTTTTTTAGGTTGTTCATTATATTGATTATTGCTATTCATTGTTTCTTCGTAAACTCCTTCTAGTGTTTCAATCTCATTGTTATTAATTTTTTTAGTCATTTTATTTACCTCTTTTTCTTTATACTATAATTATATATTTCCTTTATGAATCCTAGATGAATATTAATATATTATTTTTTCTAGTCATCAATTTTCACTTTTAATACTTTCCCTGATACAGCATCTACTACTACATCATAGTCTAATCCATTAGCTTTTGCTTCAACTTTATAAACATATAAAGATACTCCATTATTTTGTGGTGCATAATCATCCTCGTATTTAGGTTTGATTTTTACAAAGTTAATATTTTGTTCGGGTACTGATATTGCATCTGCTACAATTGAGCGAATCTCTTGTTGTGATTTTACATTTTGAGTATTTTGTTGTGAATTGTTGTTTTGAGTATTATTATTTGAGCTATTATTTCCACTATTGTTATTGTCATTTGAATTAGTTTGATTTCCTGTATTCAACTTAATATTTGAGTAAGCATCTTGAATTTTAGTTCTTTGTGCAGTTTCAAATTTATCATAAGCATAAGCTCCAACTCCACCTGTCACTACAACAGCTAAAGCTCCGATAATTAATGGTTTTAAAAAGTTTCTTTTTGTTTTTTTAGATTGTTCATTATATTGGTTATCATTTTCGATAGTTTCAACATAAGTTCCTTCAATAGTTTCGATTTCGTTGTTATTAATATTTTTTTTGTCATTTTTTTAATTTACCTCTTTTTATTTATATTCTTATTTTTATATTTCTTTTTATGAATACTAAATGAAGATTTCCATTTTTGTTCTTTTCTTTTGATATTTTTTTATTATATCTTTGTTTTATGAATGCTACATGAAGATTTCATTTTTATTCTTTCCTTTTTGGTATTTTTTTATTATATCCTCGTTTTATGAATGCTACATGAAGATTTTTTTATTATTTTAAAATTTTCTACAATATAAAAAGCACACCTTCATATTTTTAACGATGTGCTTCATTATTCTTATATATTTACTACAAATTTTGTTCCTTTTTGGTTTTATTATCTAATACCGCTATTTTTCCCATCATGTAATTCTACTATTTTTTTCGTAATAGATAACCCTAATCCCGAAGAATTATCCTCTGTTGTAGTTCTGGATTTATCTACTTTATAAAAATCTATCCCAAATATATTTTTTTCAATATTATTTATCCCTATTCCGTCGTCTGTAACTTCAAGTATTATTCTATTTCTTTTTGCTAAACAAACTTTTTACTTCTGTTTCAGCATATTTCAAAGCATTAGATAATAAGTTATCTATCATTCTCATAATTAAAGATTCATTTGCAAGAACTATGATATTTTCTTCTATATTTATGGATAACTTTATATTCTTATTATCGAATAGAATTTTATAGTCTTCTAATGTATGTTTTATTTTATCAGATAAAAGAAATTCTTCCTTTGGAATCTCTAAACGACTATCTAGTCTAGATAATTCTAAAATTTGATTAATCATAGAAGTCATTCTCTTACTTTGTCTTTCAATTACATCAAACGATTCTTTAGCATCTTCTACAGAATCTATATATTTAGCTCCATATTCACTTTCTGCCATTATTACAGAAATTGGCGTACGAAGTTCATGTGATACATCCGAACTGAATTGGCGTTCTCTTTTCGATGAATTTTCTAGAGTTTCTAACATTTCATTAAAAACTTTACCTAACTTGTGAACTTCATCAGCTCCATCTTCTATAGAAATTCTTTTACTAAGATCATTACTTTTTGCAATCGCCTCAGCAGTTTCGGTCATGTCTCTTACAGGTTTCAATGAACTCCTTATTATCAAGTATCCACCATACATTATTACCAAAATAACGAACGGACTACCCACACCAATAATTAAAGGCAATATCCAACCGTTTATATTATTGGTAATTTGTACTATACCTCTCACATATTTTCCATTCCCTAATCTAGCAGAACTAGTTTCTGAATCATAATATAAATACTTATTATTATTTACATCCTTATATTCAGAAATAACTCCTAGACTAAAATCATTAACTTTAAATTTCTAGGTACAGAACCTGCAACAAGATTCCCATCTTTATCATAAACAGATAAGGTCACTCCATCTTCATACGGGGTAAACTTATCAGATCCACTTGAGATTTCAGCCACCTCTTCTATCAATTTCTTTTCACTATTTTTTTCAATAACACTATCACTAACTAAAAATACCCCAACTATCAATGATCCTATTAATAAAACTATAAATGTTGTATACCATAAAGTGATTTTAAAAGTTAATGATACTTTTCTAAATGGAAATATCGATAATTTCTTATTTTTATTTAACAAAGTATCCTAGCCCCCTTTTAGTGTAAATAATCGTCTTATCTGTTCCATTATCTAATTTTTTTCTAATATTTTTTATAATAACATCTACTATATTAGAAGCCCCGTCATAATCATAGTCCCAAACGTGATTAAGAATCTGATCACGACTTAGAATACTCTCTTTATTTTTCATAAGATATTCTAACACCTCATATTCTTTACCAGTTAAGCCAATATTCCGACCATTTCTAGTAACTTGTTTTTTAGAAATATCAAGTACAATATCATCGACTTGAATAACATTAGTTGCTAAACCATAATTTCTTCTCATTAGAACCCTTATTCTGGCAAGTAATTCATCAAATTCAAACGGCTTAACTATATAATCATCAGCTCCACTATCCAAACCGACAATTTTATCCTCTAAAGTATCTTTTGCTGTTAACATTATAACAGGTGTATTGTTTTTACTCTCACGAAGCCTTTCGATAAACTCATAGCCATCAACATTCGGCATCATTATATCGGTAATAATCAAATCATACTCACTATAACTAACAAAATCCAATGCTTCTTCACCATCGAAACAGCTATCTACACTATAATTATTTCTTTTTAAGTGTTTAGTAATTATTCTATTCAAATCTCGTTCATCTTCAACAACAAGTATTTTCATAACAATCTCCTTAACTAAATTTCTACTATATTTTACTTAATTCATTTAGAAATGTAAAATAATAGTTCTTATATATTATAACTTCACTATTTAAAAATATTCTAAAACAAAAAAATGAATCTAAAATGAAAAAAAGGGAGTGACTCAAAAATCGTGATTTCAAAGAAATCGATTTTGTCGAGTCACCCCATGTAGTCCTACTCATTTTCTTCTAAATTATAAAGTAATTCATATAATGCTTTTGCATCTAGCTTTTCTTTTTCTTCTTTACTAATATCTCTAACTAATTCCCCACGATGTAGAACTATTATTCTATTACCGTATTTCACCGCATCTTGGATATTATGAGTTATCATTAAGGCTGTTAAGTTTTTCTCTTCAATTTTTTCTCGAGTAAGCTCCATTATTTTTTTCTGTGTTTTAGGATCTAACGCTGCCGTGTGTTCATCAAGAAGCAAAAGTTTAGGTGTTGTCATAGTCGCCATTAAAAGTGCAATAGCCTGACGTTGTCCACCAGATAAAAGACCCATTTCACTATCTAATCTATCTTCTAGCCCTAAGTCTAAAGTTGCTAGCAATTCTTTAAAAAGTTTTCTATCTTCTTTAGTAGTTCCTGGTTTAAAACCTCTAACTTTACCACGTCGTAGTGCTAAAGACATATTCTGTGCAACAGTCATACGAGGAGCTGTTCCATCAAGCGGATTTTGGAAAACTCTACTAATAAATCCAGCTCTCTTATGTTCTACTATATTACTTACATCTTTTCCTTCTATTAAGATTTCTCCACCATCTAGTGAGAAAGAACCTGCTAAGGCATTAAGAAAAGTTGACTTCCCTGCTCCATTTCCACCAAGAATAGTAATAAAATCACCATCTTTTATTTCAAGACTAACATTTTTTAAAGCATGTTGCTCTCTAATAGTTCCAGGAAAGAATGTTTTATCTATTTTATTAATTTTTATAAACGACATTTTCTACGTATCCTTTCTCTTAGCTTTTAATTTTAGTTGAGGTAGAGTTAAGAAAACTGCAATTACTAAAGCTGAAACTAATTTAAAGTCATTAGCTCCAATAATATTTAATTTTAACACTCCAACTAGCAGTAGTCTGTAAATTATAGCACCACAAATTACACAAATTAATCTTGTTGTGAAAGATACATCTTTGAAGATTACCTCTCCTATAATGATTGCTGCTAAAGCTACTACTATTACCCCAATACCACTATTAACATCTGAATAACCATTGTTTTGTGCTAAAATCGCACCGGCTAAAGAAATAATTCCATTGGCAAGCATTAATCCTAAAATTGTCATTGTTTTTGTAGAAATACCTAATGCTGTCGCCATTTTCTCATTATCTCCTGTTGCAATTAAACTCTGACCTAATTCCGTTGAAAAGAATAAAGACATAGCAATAATAATTAATCCAGAAAGAATAATTCCAACAAATACAGTATCATAATGAGTTGGTAAGTTTAATCCTTGAATTTTACTAAAAATTGTATCTTTATTGATTAAACTTAAATTTGGTCTACCCATAATTCTAAGATTCACCGATAATAATGCTGTCATTGTTAAGATTCCTGCAAGTAAACTTGGAATTTTACAAACGGTAATTAAGAATCCCGTAACAAGACCTGCTAACATACCTGCCACTATCGAAATCAATGTAGCTATAATAGGATTAATACCATTATGTATACAAATAACACAGACAGCAGCTCCTAAAGGATATGCACCTTCTGTAGTCATATCCGCAATATTTAATACTCTAAAACTTATAAACAATCCAAGCGATAATATTCCCCACAGCATTCCCTGTGAAATCGCTGAAATAAATAAATCCATTCCGCACCTCTTTTATTTTATACTTGATCTAATTAGGTTTTATATAACTTAGAGCGACTCCTAAACAATAATTTTTTTCTATTGATTTGACGAGTCGCTCCTTTATCTTTATTTACTACCTATAATAGGAGTGATTCAAAAGTCCTAAATTTCAACAAAATGTATATGATAATTCATAAACGCAGTGGTTTATTGATATCTAAATTCGCTTTATAAAAGCTTTTTAGATATCTAATAAACTGTGCGGGGGTGACTCGACAAAATCTTGTTTCTTTGAAATCACGATTTTTGAGTCACTCCCATTATTTTTTATCCACTACTTTTGCTTTATCTTTAATTTCTTTTGGAATTTCAATTACTAATTGTTTTGCTTTTGCTTCATTTAGATAAATTACACCTTCATTAGCAAGAACGATTGGCATATCTTTAGTGTCAGCACCTTTTAATACTTTTGCAACAACTTTTGCAGTCTCAACACCGATTTGATATTGGTCAACACCTAATCCTAAAAGTCCTCCATCAGCTACCATTGTATCTGCAGATGGGAATACAGGAATTTTCTTAGCATCTGTTACTTTTACTACTGTTGCCATTGCACTAGCGATTGTGTTATCGATTGGTACGAAGATTGCATCTGTTTGTGAAGCAAGACTCTCTGTTACTTGTTGAATATCATTTGTATTAGCCACTGTTGATACTTTAACTTCTAATCCTAATTCTTTAGCTAATTTTTCTGCTTCTTGAGCTTGTTTTACAGAGTTATCTTCACTAGCTGTGTAAAGAATTCCAACTTTTTTCATACTAGGTAAAACTTTTTTCATGATTTCAAGTTGTTGTTTAATTGGAGTTCTATCGCTAACACCTGTAATGTTGTTTCCTGGTTTATTTTCAGCTTTAATTAATCCCGCTTCAACCGGATATGTAATACCACCCATGATAATTGGTTTATCTTTAGTTGCATTTGATAGTGATAAAGTAGCTGGTGTTGTAATACCTACTAAGATATCGTTATTATCTGTAACTAATTTTTGTCCCATACTTGCTAAGTTACTTTGATCACCTTGAGCATTTTGAAGATCAATTTTTAAATTCTTACCAACTTCATATCCTTCTTTTTTCAGTCCGTCTTCTAAACCTTTATAGATTTGATCAAGGGCCGGATGACTAAGCAATTGAAGAACCCCTACTTTCACTTCTTTGTTATCAACTTTTTTAGTTTCTTCACCTTTTTTACTAGAGAAGAACCCATAACCTAATACACAAACTAATAATACCGCGAATGCTACAAAAATTTTATTTACTTTCATTTTAATAATCTCCTTTTACTTTTTATCTTTAATAATATTTTTTTGTAATCAAATTTTTAGAAGCGTATCTATAAAAAAAGACCACTAGAATTTTTATCCAGTGGTCCTTACGTATAATTTTAATAATATAAAAAAACCACCTAGATATTTCTATGTGGCCTCGATTTTTTTCCATCACAAATAATCCACATAGATACTTACTTCTCACCTGAGAGCCGTATCTATGTTAAAAAAAGAAACAAGAACGACTCAGTATCTAGTGGCTTTTGCCAACGAATATTTAATTGTAGCGTGTCAACTTGATACAGTTTCATAAATCTTTTTTTCTCCTTTACGTTTAATTCTTGTTTACATTATAGCAACACTTTTTTTATTGTCAATATGTTTTTTTCAAAAAAATATAAAAAAATTCTGATAATTCAAAAAAATACTTTATTTAATTATAAAAAAACCATTATATCATTAATCACTTTTTTTATGAAAATTATTTTCAAAAAAATATTATAAATATATTAACCCTACTTTATTAAAAAAATGCTGTACTAATAATATTTTTTTTAATCTACTAATTTATTTTTTTGAAAAACAATGAAAAATAAGTCGTTTTCATAACTATAAGATTAACTTTTTTTGAAATTAACACACCTTCAAAAAAACATTGATATTATTGTTATATATAGATAACGTACTATTATTAATTGATTATATTTTTTTCATGAAAAATAAAATTGAAAAATATATCATTTTTTTATGAAAATTTTTCACTTGAAAAATCTATTTTCATAGGAGTATGATAGATATATGTTATTTAAAAAAAGTTAGGAGAATTTTTTTATGGATAGCAATACAGCTATAGAAAAAGAAAAAAATTATTTAACAAAGGATTTATTACTATTACTACAATTAATTTTATTGTTTTTTTAATTTATTATTGTTTTGTAGTAATTACAGCAAAATATGCAACCTCACAGTTAGGTGCTACTGCTGCACAAGCAGGTTTTGCCGCAGGTATCTATATTATTGGTACACTTGTCGCACGTCTTTATATCGGTAAAAAATTAGAAATCATTGGTCGTAAAGAAATTTTACGATTTGGTGCTTTAATTTATTTAATTACAACAGCTGCATATTTAATTTCGTCAAATATCATTATTTTAGATACAGTTCGTTTCTTAAACGGATTTGCTTATGGAACTATTTCTACTGCGGCTAACGCAATAGTTACTGCGTATATTCCTAAAACTCGTAATGGTGAAGGAATTAATTACTACGGTTTAAGCACAAGTTTAGCAGCTGCTATTGGACCATTCATCGGTATGTTATTATTACCTATCACAGGATTTAATGCGGTAATCATTTTAGCTATTGTATTGTCAATTGCAGTTACAATTACTTGTTTCCTATTCCCAGTAAAAAATATACAATTAGATGAAAAACAAAAAAAATTATTAAACAGTTGGTCATTAAATACATTTATTGAATATAAAGTATTATTCATCTCTACTGTAGCATTCTTAATTGGTTTAGCATATTCAAGTGTACTAGGATTTTTATCAATTTACGCTGATAGCTTAAACTTATCTACTGCGGGAGCTTTCTTCTTTGTAGTATATGCACTAATTATTACAGCCACTCGTCCATTTGCAGGTCGTATCTTTGATGCTCGTGGTGAGAATGCAGTTATGTATCCAAGTTTCGTATTCTTAACTTTAGGTTTATTAATGTTAAGTTTCACAAATGGTAGCTTCATGTTACTATTCTCTGGTGCATTAATCGGTTTAGGTTATGGAACATTCATGTCAAATGGACAAGCTGTTTGTTTAAAACTTGTTGATTCTACTAAAGTAGGAATCGCACTTTCTACTTACTTTATCGGATTAGACCTTGGTCTTGGATTTGGACCATACGCCTTAGGTACTGTTCACGGAATTTTATCATATCAAGGAATTTACATTCTATGCGCCGTTATCACAATAGGAGTAACAGTTCTTTACGCAATGTTCTACAAAGGTAAAGAAGTACGTGTCTTAAAAACTAAAACTAGTCGATAGTAATATAAATAAAATCATTAAAAAGGAGTGACTCAAAAATCGTGATTTCAGAGAAATCGATTCTGCCGAGACACTCCCTTTTTTCTATATCACACTTATATGTAGAGAGAGGTGTGAACATTACTCACACCTCTTTTTGTTTTATTTTTCTGGATATCGTCTTGCGACATCTACTAGTTTTTCTTTAATTATTTTCTTAGGATCCTCATTTAGGTGATAACACATTGCAAGAGCATAGATAAGAACATCTGCCAATTCATCTTTTATCTCTTGAATATTATCTCCTTCTTCATTCCATTGAAAATGTTCAAGTAGCTCTGCTGCTTCTATTGAAATACTTTTAGAGAACCTTTCTAAAGTATCATACTTTTCCCATCCTCTTTTTTCCCTAAATTCGGTTATTATAGTTTTTAATTCTTGCATGTTTTACCCTCTAAATTAAACTATTATTTGTTAAATTATTATATAGATTATAAAATTCTGCTAAACTCAGAGTTTCACTTCTTCTGCCTGGCTCAATATCACTATCTAAACAAGCATTTTGTAGATCTTGTTTTTTATCCTTACCATAACTTGAAATTAAGTTATTTAGTAAAGTCTTTCTACGTTGTACAAAGCATGAACGAACAAACTTAAAGAATTTTCCATCAGTTTCAAATTCTCGAGTTTCTTTGGTCATGATTTTTACAACTGCACTCTCTACATTTGGCGCTGGTACGAATACTTTTTTCGGTACAGTAAATAGATATTCCACATCAGTATAGTAATTTAATAAAATTGTTAATGAGTTATAATCTTTTGTTCCTACCTTAGCATTCAATCTATTAGCAACTTCTTTTTGCATCATAACTACATAACCATCTATTTTTTCAGTGTTTTCGATTAAATGAGTTAAAATTGGAGTTGTAATATAGTAAGGTAAGTTTGCTACTACCATAATTTTTTCACAATCTGACATCTTCTCAGCGATTATCTTATCAACATCGACTTTTAAGATGTCATTATTAATAATCTCAACATTAGGATAATCTGCAAGTGTCTCTGATAAAATTGGTAAAAGTCTACCATCAATTTCAAATGAAATTACTTTTTTAGCTTTTTTAGCTAGTGCTTCTGTAAGAGAACCAATCCCAGGTCCAATTTCTATTACTCCTACATTTCCATTTACCCCAGCTCCATCAACAATTCTATTTAAGATATTAGCATCTATCAAAAAGTTCTGTCCTAGGCTCTTCTTAAATGTAAAATCGTATTTTTTTAGTATTTCAAAAGTTTTCTTGGGTGTTCCTATCATTATTTTATTCCTTTACTTATTTTTTTCATCTCTTCTAATAATCGTTCTTTAGAAATATTATACATGTTTAGTTTATTTAGTAGTTGTTTACCATTAGTGTAACCTATATTTAATCTTTCGCAAAGTTCTTCTCTTAGAACTTTGGAAGTAGCTCCCCCAACTAAACCTAACTCTATCAATATTTCATTACTTATATCATTTTTTACTTCATCCATCGGTGTATAATGATTTTTTATAGCCGCTATAATATCTTCTTTACTTGCAGCTTCTATTCCTATTTTCCCTTTACTATCTACGGCTTTTTTATTTGAAATATATGCATGTTTTGCCGTCGGGATATTTTTTTCTATAATACTTCTAATTCTTTTTCCCGCATAATCAGGATCAGTTAGAACAATCAATCCTCTTGTTTTCTCTAGAGAAATTAAGCGTTCTATTTTTTTCTTAGTAAGAGCTGAGCCATTAGTTTCAAATGTATCACAATCAATTGCTTCTTTAACCCTATTGGTATCATCTCTTCCTTCTACTACTATTATTTCTTTGATTTTCATTCTATTATCCTTTAAATAATTCATCAGTCTATTATAACATATTTAGACAAATTTTGCTCATACTAGCATGAATATTTCAAATAGTTGTACAGTTCATGTGTAATTTCATGGTGAACTTTATACTTATATCCAGCACAAAGAAAAGTCTTTTTTAATTCAAATTTATCTTTAAGCTTAATTTTCTCTAGTGCTTTTCCTTTTTTACACACTAGTATTTCCCAATGTTTCTCAAACTTAACTAAATAACAATCGTAAGTCCTATCTTCCCCATATGCTCCAGCAAAATATAGAAGACCTACAAGATCTAGTATTATATGCCACCATTTGACCGTTTTTCTTCTTTCTAACAAATAAATCTTCTCACTCTTAATAAGATAATTATATAATTCTTCCATAACTCCCACCTCTTTATATTAATTATATCATAAAAAATCCTCTGCAGAAAAACTGCAAAGGATTTTTATTAATGTATATCTTTTTTCTTAAAGTTAGCTCCACTTACTTCACTAACTGTTCCAATCGATAGAAAGGCATTCTTATCATTTCTAAAGACTATTTTTTTAAGTTTTGATTCTTCAATACGAGTGATTACACAAAATATGATTTTTGTTTCCTGTCCTGAATAACCACCTTCTCCATGTAATAAAGTCACACCACGACCTAATCTATCTTGAATTTCTTGACTTATCACTTGATAGTTACTAGTAATAACCATAACCGATTTAGAGTCATTAAGTCCCTCAATAACGATATCCATAACTTTAGATGCAACGAAATAACTTATCATCGAATAAAGTGCCGCTTCCCATGTAAATACAAATCCAGAAGCAATAAATATAATAACATTTATCCCTAGAACCATCTCACCTACTGAAATAGGTAGTTTCTTTGTAGCGTAAATTGAAAACATCTCACTTCCATCTAACGTACCACCATTTCTAATAACTAATCCTACTCCTATTCCAAGAATTATCCCACCGAAAATACATGCTAAGAATGGATCTGTAACTAGTGGTGGAATACTGTGAAAATATGACGTTGCTACAGAAAGTATTATAATACCGAAAATAGATGCTATTGCAAATCCTTTACCTATTTGCTTGTATCCTAAATATAAGAATGGAATGTTGAATAAGAAAATAAACAATCCTAATGGTAATCCCAAATAATGACGTGCAATAATAGATACCCCGATTACCCCTCCATCTAATATATTATTAGGAATCAAGAAAAATTCTAATCCCGCTGCAAAAATTAACGATCCAATAATTATACTTATATATTTCTTTAAAAATTCTATTCTGCTTTCCATTGATTCTCCTTTTTATTTATTTTTTTTGACAAATAGGACAAAAGTGACTCGAGCGTCCTTTTATTGTTACATTTTCCACCTCATGACCTAGAGGACAAACTTTTTTCCCATATATTTGATGAAAATTTTGCATATTCCCTTCTCCACCATCAGCGTGAACATAATCAGAAATAGTAGAACCACCTTCTTTAATTGCAAAATCCAAAATATCAACCAATTCTTTAAATAAACTTTCCTTCTTCTTTCTAGAAAGTTCACTTGCTTTTGTCAAAGGATGAATTTTTTGACGATATAATACCTCACAATCATAGATATTACCACAACCACAAAATACATTTCCTTCTAAGAGTAGTGCTTTTATAGATTGCTCCCTGTATTTATTTTCTTCCAATTTACTTAAGAAATATTTTTTTGCCTTTTTATCAAATGGTTCTGGAGCAAGATTTATGAATGGTTTAAATTTCGTTATATCATCAATATACCTAAGTTCACCAAATCTTCTAATATCACTATAGACTAATTTTTCTCCAGTAGAAAGTTCAAATATAACATGTTGATGTTTATAATAATTTTTGTTGGTAATCTCAGCTATATCCTTAACCAAAAAGAATGCCCCTGTCATTCCAAAGTGAGTAATAATATATCCTTCATTTAATGTGAAATATAAATACTTTCCTCTACGTGATAACTTTTCAATCTCTTTACCTTTCACACTATCTGAAAAAGAGCTGAGTTTTTGTTTAACAATAGCCATTTTTCCTACTTTATGACTATCTTCAACAACCTTAGAATATGTTATATTAACAATTTTTCTTATTTATTACTACTTCTTCAAGTCCAAATTTTTATATTCTCAACCTCTGGTAATTCTGGCATAATGCACTCCTATTTTTTTGTACTTATTATTTTATTTTAATATAAACATTTGAAAAATTTCAAAGAATACTAACTTTCTTTTTCAGTTACAGTATACAAAATTATCAAGTTTTTTTCATTATTTTACCTCATTATTATAGCGTTGAATATAAATATGTAGTATAATAAAAAAGTTAAATGTAAATTAAAAGGGGTCTATTATTAAATGGAAGAAAAAATGTCTAGACGAAAAAGAATCAGTTCTCCCTCATACGGAAATGGAGGAAAACCTCCTAAAAAAAGAGGATTTAAAAAAATATTAATGACAATTTTAGCACTAGTTATAGTTGGTATAGGTGGATTTTCCGCTTATACATTCTTCAACTTTTCTAGTTCCGCTCAAAAAGGATATAAGAATGTAGATTATTTGAAAGAAGTTGATCCTAACTTCAAAAAATTCTCAGTATTAATACTAGGGATTGATATGAATGATGATCGTAAAGCTCAAGGACAAACACGTGAGGACAGTAGAACAGATTCAATGATACTAGCTACTGTTAATAAAGATAAAAAACGTATGGATATGGTTAGTATCCCACGTGACTCACTCAGCTTAATGCGTGAAAAAGACGATGAAAATAACAATAGTGCTTATTTCTATGATAAAATCACTCACGCACATGCTTATAACGATGTTAAAGGAACTACTAATGCAGTAGAAAATTTATTGCATACTCCTATAAACTTTTATGTACTAATCAACTTTAAAGCATTTGAACAAACAGTAGATGCTTTCGGTGGAATAGATTTATACGTCCCATTTGATATGGATGAACAAAATGCTAACGGTGAAGAAAATACTGTTAAACTGAAAAAAGGATGGCATACTCTAAACGGTGAACAAGCACTTGCTTTTGCTCGTAGTAGATATTACGATAGTGATATTGAACGTGGTCAGCGTCAACTTCAAGCTATCCACGCTTTAATCGATAAAGCTAAAAGTCTAAACGCCTTAACTAAAATAAATGAGGTTATCAATATCGCTGGAGATAATGTTGAACATAACTTGTCTACAACTCAAATTTCTTCAGCTATAAAGATGTTTATTAATGAAGATATGGAAATAGTATCACATAGAATAAATGGTTATGACGTAATGTATAACGGTGTATATTATTATTATCCTCGCCCATTATCTCTACTTTATGCATCTTCTGCTTTACGAAGTAACCTTGATTTACCATTACCAAAAGCTACAGACTTACTAAACATTTACTATCAGGGGCATATATCTATAGGAATTAAACAATATAAAATCGATAATTTACGTCCAGTACAAAATTATCCAATATCAAATCTTGCAGTTATGTCTCCTGAAGATTTATTAGCTAATCTTCCTGAAAGACTTACAGCAGAAGATTTGAAAAATGATATTACTGTAAGTAATGAAAATAGACCCGATGAAAATGGTAATACTAAAAACAATGCTAACAATAGCAATTAACAGCAAAATACTACAACTGGTGTCGGTACAACAAATACTCATCAAAATACCGGTGTAAATATAATCAAGAATAAATAATATCCCATCAAAAAAATAATTTTTTTGATGGGATATTATTTATTTATTTGAAAAATTTTACATTTACAGTTCCAGTATTTGAAGATGTAAATAATTGTTTCTTTTTTTATTTGAGCTATTTGTAAAATTTGATTCTTCATCACTTAATTCAGCTATAATATCACCTTCTGTTGACTTAAGAGTAATAGAATTATTTGCAGTAAGATTACTTAAAAGTAATATTACCAGTAGTTGTTTTTAAGTTAATATTATCTGAACTTTCACTAGGAAGATTACTTACCTTAATATTTCCTAGTTCATTAGTTATATTAATATCTTTTTATTGTTGATGATGACAAATCTATATCCCCTGTTTTATTATCAATACTAATATCTTTTAAATCATTAATATTATTTAATTTAACATTTCCTGTAGCAACATTAATTTTTTTAGAGAATTATTTTTTTACTATTTAAGTTATCTATATTTAAATTTCCAGTTGCTAATTTAATATCAGCATCTGAAGCTGAAATATTAGTTATATATACATCACCTAGTTTACTATTAATTATAAGAGATTTAATATCTAGATTCTTGATAAAAATAATCTCCTAATTTATTAACTGAATTGATATCGATATTAGAAGATTTAGGTATTTTTTTATAATAAGTTTTTCTTTTTTTCAGTAAAGAAATTAAAAATTAATACTCACAATATTTTTTTATTTTCTTTTTATAGATAACTTATTTCCTATGTGCTCTATATTAACTTTACGTTCTAGAGCAGTATAGTATTCTATTTCCATATTTTTTTAGAAGTAGTATTCTCTTCTATGGTTACATCAGAATCAATAATATCTAAATCTAAATTTTTTTAACATCATCAATTGAGACAGTATAATTCTTTTTTTCTCGAAATTAGAAGAAAAATCTAGGTATATGACCATTATTTAAGTAAGTTGCTAATCCTATCAATACTAGTCCAAAAAAATTATAAAACTAATAGAAATTTTTTTATAAATTTATTCATTTATATACACCTCTTTTTTTGAAAAATCTTCACAAAAAAATTGTTCTGATGTTTATACCATTTTGACGTGATTTTTTTATATTTTTTTATCAACCAGTCAATACCAATTAAACCAGCCCCTGAAATAACAAATCCAAATCCTAAAGTATCTAAGAAATACGAAATATTTCTTTCGTAAATAAGATAAAATGGGGATTTTAATATTAATAAGATTCCACCAATGAAAAATAGCTATAATAGAAAAATACAATACTAAATATTATAGATAGAATAACTATAAAAAAAGACTAGCGACTAGAGAAAATATAGTTATCCAAGCAGGAAATAATAATACGATATTAATAAAGCCGAGCTCTCGTGGTATAAACCTCCATACTAGTTTTGTTTGTTTTTTCTCAATATTATGTTCATCTAAAATTTGATCAACGATGATATTAATATCCCCTAATTGTGATACAGCTTCTTCTTCACTTAAGCCCTCATCAATACGATCATCAATCATTTCTTCGAAAAAATTGAGTGTTTTATACATCTCTTTTGGCGATAAATATGGTTTTAATTTATTTCCCAAAAGAGCGCAAAACTGTGTCTTATTCATATTTTTCATCTCCTAATATATATTTATGTGCATTACTTATTACTTTCCAGTCGATAAGAAATTCCTGAATTTTATTGAGACCAACATCTGTAATTTTATAATATTTTCTTAGTCTACTATTATGTTCTACCGAATATGAGGTAACACAATCGTTTGCTTCCAAGCGTTTTAAGATTGGATATAACGTTGATTCCGATATAGGAATTACATTTGAAACATCTTTTATAATTTTATACCCATATGATTCAGAATTACGTAAAGTAGCAAGAACACATATTTCCAATAAACCTCTTTTTAATTGAGCTTCCATACAAATATCTCCTTTCACATAATACTATACATTGCATAGTATAATTTGTCAAGTAGTATAATGAGAAATATATTCTAATTATTGACATTTTATTTATAATACATCATAATTAATATAGTAAATTCAGCAAATTATAAATTACAAAGGAGGTACTATGACGAAAAAATTTATTACAATCAAAGAAGATTCTTACGATGAATTTGTTGAAAAAAAATCTACATTTATTACTCATCTAATTAGAATCAATAGCGAAGAAGAAGCCAGGGAATTTATTCAAAAAATGAAGAAAAAACACTACGATGCTACTCACGTTTGCTCTTGTTACGTATATGGCGATAATAATGAAATAACTCGTGCTAACGATGATGGTGAACCGAGTGGAACTGCTGGAGCTCCGATGTTAGACGTACTAGTAAAAAACGAAATAAAAAATGTCTGTGCTATCGTAATACGTTATTTCGGTGGAACTAAGCTAGGAACTGGTGGTTTAGTCCGTGCATACGGTGGTGGTGTAATCAATGCGCTAAAAAATGCAACGTTAGTAGAAAGAAAAGATGCGTTTGAAGTTAGACTAGAGTTAGACTACAGCCTTAACGGAAAAATAGAATATGAGATTGGAAAAACTAATTTTATCGTAAACAACCTAGAATATACCGACAAAATAGTTTATACAATTTATGTGATGCAAGAAGATTATGATAACTTTGAAAATTGGATTGCTAACCTAACTAACGGTCAATTCAAAATTCTATCTTCTAAAGAAAAACAACTTGAATTTGATATTAAATAAAGATAAGAAGGAAGTAGAAACCAAATTAAACGGTCTCTTATTCCTTCTTAATTTATTTTTTTATTCTTTCTTGAAAAATTCTTCTATCCATGCTTTTTAAATCAACTATCGCCTCTTTTACAATTTGTTCTTTATTATTAAATACTAAATCTAACCCTTCTACTCTTAGAACTTTTACTTTATCTATTCCAATTACACTAAATATTCCCCTGACATATTGAACCGCAAAGTCCAGATTAGTATATTGAATATGCTTATCAAATTCTCCCCCACTTGTTATGACAAAGGTTATTTGTTTATTAGAATTATCTAAACCTATTAGAGATTCTTCCTCACATTTAAATGTTTCATTTACTATTACTATATTATCTACATAGTCTTTAAATTTCGATACTACATTAAAATTATGAAGTGGCATATAAATAAACACTGCATCAGCACTTTTCCATTGATTTAGAATCTCTTTTTGCCTAATTTTATCATGTTGTTCTATTACTGTTAATTTTTCTCCTTCATAATTGAACATAAACTTATCCATGACTGGAATATGAACACTCGGATCATATAAATTAATCTTTTCTATACTACTAAATCCTTTTTCAATTAATTTATCTTCACCGATTTCTGCCAAAATATTAGAAACTCTATGTTTTCCATTATAATCGGGATGACACATAATCTGTAAAATTTTCATAAAATCACCTCAAATAATATAATATAAAATAAATAGCTTCTTGACTAAAACTAGACAAGAAGCTACATTCTTACTTAAATTCTGAATAAATAGTATTTATTGTTTTTTCGTAATCATCGTTATGAACACCTACGATAATATTAATTTCATCATTAGTTTGTGAAATTAACGCAATATTTACCCCAGCTTCCCCTAAAGCTTTGAATAATCTACCAGATAACCCTTTTGTATTTTTCATTTTTTCTCCAACTGTAGCAATTAGAGAAATCTCATGAGTAACATTCACTTCATCTGCTTCAAGAACTGCTTTAATTTTTGCCACTAATTCGTGAATAAATGGTCTAACATTACCTGTTTCTACAACTACAGAGAATGAATCAATTCCACTAGGAATATGTTCAATACTAACATTAAAGTCTTCAAAAATCTTAAGTGCTTTCCCAATTAATCCAACTTCATTTGCCATGTGACGTTTTTTAATTGTAATAATAGAGAAATCTTTTTTCCCTGCAATACCTGTAACAATTTGTTTCGCGTCTAGATGCTTATTATCAGAAATGATAGTCCCTTCTGCTGTTGGATCATTAGTATTACGAATTTGGATAGGGATATCTTTATCACGAACTGGGAAAATCGCTTCTTCATGAAGAACACTTGCACCCATATATGAAAGTTCACGAAGTTCTGTATAACTAATTACTTTAATCTCATGTGGATTGTCAATAATACGAGGATCTGCCATTAAGATTCCAGATACGTCAGTCCAGTTTTCATAAACACTCGCATTTGCAATATTAGCGACAATCGCTCCACTAACGTCTCCACCACCACGAGTCATAATCTTAATTTCCCCGTTAGGTCTACTTCCATAGAATCCTGGAATAAGAAGACGATCATATTCTTTTACAATATCATCAAATGCTTGTTGGGTTTTTTCAAAATCAATTTCACCTTGATAATTATAAAAAATTAAATCTTTAGCATCTACAAAGTGATATCCTAAATATTCAGCCATTAATAGAGCTGTTAAATATTCCCCACGACTCACTAAGTACTCTTCATCGATTCCTTTACTTATCTCTGCTTTTAACTTAGCAAGTTCTCCTTCAATATCGAATTTCAAGTTTAATTCGTTTTTGATTGCTACGAATTTATCTTCAATCATTTTAAAGATATTATCAAAATTAATATTGTACTTAGTATGCGCATAACATAGGTATAATAAGTCTGTTACCTTATTATCTTCTTTATTTGCTTTCCCAACAGCACTTACTACAACAAAACGACGTGCATCATCAAGTTCCACAATATTTTTAACTTTTTTAAATTGCTCAGCACTCGCTACCGAACTTCCACCAAATTTTGATACTCTAACCATTTTAACTCCTTTTTCCATTAACGTTGTTTGTATTTTCTATTTCTAATATATATTATATAACTATTTTTAAAAAAATCAATAAATTTTCTGAAAAATCTAAATTTTATTTACAATAATCATTTTATTTTTTCTGGAATTATTTATGAAACTTAGCAACAACATAATTACTATCTTTTTCTCTTACTTCATCAACTAAATCAGTAAGTTGTTTTAATGAAATTTCTTTGTTTTCACATAGAAATTCCCTTTATACTGCTCAACACTCTCTATCAATCCTCCTGATAGTTCTACAGATGAGCGAACCAAGTAATTTCTTCTTGTCAGTTCTTCTGAATAAGATAGATTATTCTTAATTACAACATCAACTCTTGTTGAACCTTCATTAATGTCTACTATATCTTGAACAATCGCATTTCCTGTTGGGAATTTCCCTGCACCTTGTCCATAGAACTTAAGTTCTCCTATGAACGATCCGTCTAAAGAAATAATATTGTTATTTAATGGTACTGCCGCTTCTTGAGATTCTTTCCCAAAAATAGAAAGCATTACAGAAGTTTCATACTTACCACCTTCTACATTTGTTTCTCCAATATATTTAACAGCTAAATCATATTGTTTTAAGTAGTCAATATCATTTTTAGTAATGTTTCTCATAGAATATGTAGGAAAATCAGGTTGAACATGAATATCAAAGGCAAGTGCATTACTTAAGATAATCTTATTCACAACATCTCCACCATCAACATCCGCACTTGGATCAGCTTCTGCATAACCTAACTCTTGTGCTGTTTTTAATGTTGAATCGAATTCTTGATCGTTTCTATACATATTATCAAGAATAAAGTTACTTGTTCCATTGAAGATACCATATACACGTTTTACTTCATCAACACGTCTAGTTCTTTCTAAGTTTACAAGCCAAGGAATTCCTCCACCAACACTAGCTTCAAAAATGAACTTAACATTATTCTTCTCAGCTAATTCAACAAATTCGTCTAAATATTTTGCAGCAACAGCTTTATTAGCTGTAACAACATGTTTTCCATTCTCTAATGATCTTTTAATGAAGTCATACGCAGGGTTAAGTCCTCCAAGACACTCAACAACTACTGAGATTTCTTCATCATTAATAATTTCATTAATATCATCGGTAGCTAAGTGCATTTTATTACGGCTTCTAGCAAAGACACTCTTTACTTCTATTTTCTCAAGCTCCGATGGCTTACCATTAGTAATAATCTCGTATACTCCACTACCTACAGTTCCATATCCTAAAATCGCTATCTTCATAATTATTTTCTCCTAAATTCAATACTTATTTTCAATTTTATTTAAAAAGTTTAACAAGTAATTTTCTTATGTCAATTATTTAATATCAAGAATTTTCAAAAAATTTCAATTTTTTGATTATTTCGACTGTTTTTTTATAACCTATTTTGGTGTAAAATTATAGTTATAAAAAAAATTAAAGTTCTTTTTATAAAAAACACTTGTATTTTTACAAAGAACATTGTATCATATATACAACGATAAAGCAAGGAGATTTTAAATGATTTACGAAAGTACAAGAGATATTAATAGAAAATTAAATCCAAGTGAAGCTATTCTTCAAGGTTTAAGTGAAGAAGGTGGACTTTTCGTTTTAAGAGATTTAGGAAAGAATAAATTAGACTTAAAAAAACTAATCGGAAAAAGTTATTACGAAGTGGCTGAAGCAGTGTTAAGACTTTTTGTAGATTTTAGCGACGAAGAAATTAAAAAATGTGTTGAGGAAGCATATAGAGGTAAATTTTCTCACGAAAACATCACTCCTCTAGTAGAATTAAAAGACGGACATATCCTTGAATTATTCAATGGACCTACTAGTGCATTTAAAGATGTTGGTCTATCACTTCTTCCACAACTAACAAAAACTGCTTTAACAAAAGTAGAAGATAAAAACGACATTCTTATTTTAACTGCGACTAGTGGAGACACTGGTAAAGCTGCTCTAGAAGGTTTCAAGGATGTAGATAGAACAAAAATTATGGTCTTCTACCCTAACGATGGTGTAAGTACTGTACAAAAAACACAAATGCAAACTCAAGAAGGGAAAAATACGAAAGTCTGTGCAATTCACGGAAACTTTGACGATGCTCAAAGTGGGATTAAAGAACTATTTGTTGATGAAGAATTCAAAAAAGAACTACTTTCTAAAAATATTAAGTTATCAAGTGCAAACTCAATCAACATCGGGCGTCTTATTCCTCAAGTAGTTTATTACGTTGTTTCATACCTAGACCTAGTAAATACAAATAAAATAAAATTAAATGATAAAGTAAACTTTGTTGTACCTACTGGTAACTTCGGTAACATTCTTGCTGGTTACTATGCTGAGCAAATCGGTTTACCTGTTAACAAATTAATCTGTGCAAGCAACAACAATAATGTACTTTATGATTTCTTAACGACTGGTGTATATGATAAGAACAGAGACTTCTTAAAAACAGTATCGCCAAGTATGGATATCTTAATTTCTAGTAACTTAGAGCGTCTACTTTACTACGTTAGCGGTTGTGATAATGAATATATCGCTAAGCTTATGAAAGATTTAAAAGAAACTGGACGTTTCGAGGTTACAGGTGACGTACTGACTAAGATTAAAGATAAATTCCAAGCTGGATTTGCTGATGACGACCAAACTAAAAAAACTATCAAAGCTATCTATGAAAAAGATAACTACCTACTAGATACACACACTGCAGTAGCCTATAAGGTTCTTCTTGAAAACTTAGATAATGAGCATGCTAGCATCGTACTGTCAACAGCATCTCCATATAAATTCACAGAAAGTGTCTACTCTTCTCTATTCGAAACACAAGGTGAAGACGAATTTACTCTTATGAACAAACTTCACGAGCAAACTAAGGTAGTTATCCCTGAGAACTTAAGAGATCTTGATAAAAAAGAAATTAGACATAAAGATGTAATTAATAAAGAAGACATGAAGAAATACATCTTAGAGAAACTAGGTGATTTATAATGGTAAGTGTTCGTGTACCTGCCACTTCTGCGAATGTTGGATGTGGATTTGATAGCCTTGGTGTTGCTTTAACACTTTACACTACATTCAAATTCGAGAAGTTAGACAGTGGACTTGAATTTGAAGGATTTGAAGAACGTTTTTCAAATGAAAATAACCTAGTATATCAAACATTACTGACTACACTAAAAAAATTAAACAAGGAAATTTCTGGTGTTAGAATATCTATCGAAAATGATGTACCAATTAGCCGTGGTTTAGGTAGTAGCTCTACATGTGTAGTTGCGGGAATTTATGGTGCATACTTATTAACTGACACACCTATTGATAAGCAAGAAATCTTTACAATAGCTAACGAAATCGAAGGGCACCCTGATAATGTTTCACCAGCTATTTTTGGAAGTTTAAGTTCATCTTGTACTACTGATAGTAAAGAAGCGGTAACTGTAAGATACGAGGTTGATGAAAGATTTAATTTCTTGGCATTAATTCCAAACTTCGAAACTTCTACTGAAGAAGCTAGAAAAGTAATGCCAAAAGAAATTAAGCTTCAAGATGCTATTTACTCAATGTCGCGTATTGGTTCGGTTATTAAGGCATTTGAAACTTATGACTTAGAACTTCTTAAAAAGGTTATGGGAGATAAAATCCACGAACCTTATAGAAAAGAAATAATACATGAATATCACGAAGTTAGAGAAATTTGTGAAAAAATTGATAGTTCAGCATTTTTTATTTCTGGAAGTGGTTCTACATTAATGAATATAGTTAGCGATACTAACAATATTGAAAAAATAAAAACTGAACTTGCTAAATTAAAATATAACTGGCAAGCAATTTTACTAAAAGTTGATAAAGAAGGAACAGTAGTTCTAAATTAATATGCTAAAAATTTTTGAACTTCTTCTTTTATTGCAGAGAGGAAGTTCTTTTTGAAATAATTTTATATAAATAAAGGAGAAATTTATTATGCAAAAATCAAGAGTAGCCGTATTAGGGGCAACAGGAATGGTAGGTCAACGCCTATTAGTATTATTAGAAAATCACCCATACTTTGACGTGGTTAAATTAGCAGCATCACCTCGTTCTGCTGGTAAAAAATATGGAGAACTTATGGAAAGCCGTTGGAAATTAGACCACGCTATTCCTGAATACACTAAAGAGTTAGTTGTTGAAGATTTATACAAAATTGATGAAGTTTCTGAAGGAATTGACATGGTATTCTGTGCTATCAACCTTGATAAAGAAGCTTTAATCAAACTTGAAGAAGACTATGCTAAACGTGAAGTAGTTGTTGTTTCTAACAACTCTGCAAACCGAAATAAAGATGATGTACCGATGATTATTCCAGAGATTAACTCAGCTCACCTAGATGTTCTTCCTGCGCAAAGAGAACGTCTTGGAACTAAAAAAGGATTCATCGCTACAAAACCTAACTGTTCAATTCAAAGTTATGTACCTATCTTTGAAGCAATTAAAGAATACGGTGTTAAAGAAGCATCTATCTGTACTTATCAAGCTATCTCAGGAAGCGGAAAAACTTTCAACGAGTGGCCTGAAATGATTGAAAACATCATTCCTTACATCGGAGGAGAAGAAGAGAAAAGTGAAAAAGAACCACTTAAAATCTTTGGTAAAGTAGTTGATGGAAAAATCGTTCCAGATGATTCTATGAAACTATCAGCTCAATGTATTCGTGTGCCAGTTCTTGATGGACACCTTGCTTGTGTATCATTCAATTTAGAAAATGACCCAGGATTAGAAACTTTAGTTGAAAAAATTAAAAACCATGTTCCTGAAATTGCTAAATACAACTTACCACTAGCACCAACTCCATTCATTAAATACTATGAAGAAAACGATCGTCCACAACCAGTACTTGATCGTGATAACGAAAAAGGTATGCAAATTACTGTTGGTCGTCTTCGTGAAGATAACTTATTTGATTACAAATTCGTAGGACTTTCTCACAACACATTACGTGGAGCAGCTGGTGGAGCTGTGTTAACTGCGGAACTAATTAAAAAATTAGGATACTTAGATTAATATTATAAAACTAATACTCCAGGAGAACTTCTCTTGGAGTATTTGTTATTATTAGTCTCTTAGTTTCTATTTTACTATTTCTCTCAACTTTACTTTTCTATTTTCTTTTAAAGACAATGTGCATGCATCAGCAGTTGCAATTGACTCTAGAGCTGCGACACCATTTAATAGTTTTTCATATTCTTTTGATACTTTTTCTCCATTCAAAATATTATGCAAATACAACATTTCTTTATCTATACAGCTTTGTAACCAAAGAGGGCAACGTACATTAGGATTTCCATAAGCTATTGCTCCGTCCATTCCTCTACCTGTATAAATAGCCATTCTGTCATCATCTTCTTCTTTTGATTCATGGATTAAGAAATAACTCTCTCCTTCTCCTACTACTCTTAAAGTACCTCTAGTATTATATAAATCTAATTTTATAGCCCCTTTTGTACCTTCTATAAGGACATAGTGTTCACCCCATCTAAAAGCATTCCCATATTCAAGTACTGCGTATCGTTTATTAGAAAATTCCAGATTAACTATTAAGAAATCATCTTCATCACCAAAATTTTCGCCAACATGACATACATTTCCACCTATCATAGTTGCTTGCTCGGGTAGACCATCCATAATAAATTGAATACAATCAAGTTCATGAATGTGATGGTATAAGTGTCCTCCAGACTGTGATCGATTTTTTTTCCAAGAAACAGTTTCTTGTTTTTCTTCCCATCCTGTTCTTGCTGCATGACAAAATATTACATCTCCTATTTTCCCTTGCTTAATCAATTCTTTTGCGTGATGTACTCCATTAAAAAAGTTCATAATATGACCTGCCATAAAAATCACATTATTTTCTCGACAAGTTTCAACCATAACCTTACAATCTTCATAAGATAAAGCGATTGGTTTTTCACAGAATACATGTTTACCATTCTTAGCGGCTAATACTACTGGCTCACGATGTAAATTACTCGGTGTTGCGACAATAACACAATCTACATCTTCTCTTGTTACCAATTGTTCTAAAGTTGAACAATTCTCTACTTCTAGTTCCTTAGCAACTTTCTCTCCATTCTCAGGATCAAAGATCGCTGTCACCTTAGCTCCTCTAATTCTTTCTAATGAACGAGCTAAATCTGCTCCAAAATAACCTGACCCAACAATTCCATAATTTGTCATATTAAAATCCCCGGCAGTGTCAAGATTTTTGTGTAAACATAATCTAATGTTTTAAATAAAGTTAACTATTTATAATTTTATTAGTTCTTATGGCTTTTATTCCTTAGAGTTTAATAAGATTTTTCAAGAGATTTTGTCAAGAATTCAAAGAAGGCTTGCCCTTGTTCTTGACAAAATTATAGAAAAATCTAAACTCTAGAAGGGAATAAAAAGCTAGTTTATATATATTTCTTCTATCATATTCTCTAATTCTTCTTTCGCCATACTAAATCCATAGTGTGATATACCTACATATTTTTACGTTATATTCACATGCTGATACACAAACATATCTGTTTAGAGATTGTTCATTAGGGAATTGTTCTTTTTTTCTTTATTCCTTTTTTTAGATGTTTATTATAATTTTTCTATTATATTTGTTGTATAAATACTTCTTCTTATTGATTTTTGGGAATAAATAATATGTAAATAGACAATCTCTAATATCTAATAGACTATTTGTTACTTTTTGGGTATTTTTCCTTTATATTTATCTATAAATAATGCCAGATTCTTTTTCTGCCTCATCTTTTGTCGATGCTTGATACACCACTTTTTAAATCTTCTGATATTTCCGCTTTATCTTTTGATCTTTACTTTTTAGTAAAAATATTTCGTATTATATGCGTCCAACATGTTTGATACTTCGCTTTAGGAAATGCTTCTTCGAGTTTTTTTCTTTTTATTCCTTTTTAATCCATCTGTGACAAACAATAATACTTTTGTTTAAACCTCTTTTCTTAAGATCTTCTAACATATCTTTGTAGTTTTCTGGTGATTCTGTTGGAAATAATTCATATGATAGGATTTCTTTTTCTCCGCTTATTGTTATTCCTATTAATATATGTAGTGCTTCTTTTCCTACTGTTCCTCTTTTTTTACACTAATATATGTTGAGTCTGCATATACTACCGCATAATCTTTTTGTTATTTTTTTCTTGAATGATATTCTTTAACTTTTTCATCTAGTTGTTTAATTATAACACTTATTGTTTGTGGTGAATAGTAGTGCCCATACAATTGTTCTACAATTTTACCTATTTCTCTTGTAGTCATGCCTCTTTTATACAGTAATATTATTGTCTCTTCTAAATTTTGTGTGTTTCTTTTATATGGTACTAGGGTTTGAGGTGTAAATTCACTATTTCGATCTCTTGGGACTTTTATTGATAGTTTCCCATATTCACTGTATATTGTTTTTGAATAACTTCCATTCCTTGAATTTCCTGTATTATAACCTTCTACAGAGTATTTTTCATAATTTAGAAATCCTGTAAGCTCAGCTTCTAATACTGTATTTATAGCTTTTTCTACTTCAGCTCTAAATATTTCTGAAATATTTTCTCCTTTTAGTAGTGCATTTACTAATTTTGTGTTATTATTATTCATGAGAGATTCCTTTCGTAATGAGTTGTCGTTAACTTTATTTTACACTTAGGAGTCTCTTTTTTCTATGTCTTTTTTACAACTCTTCTTGACTTTTCTGTTTACACAAAATATTATACACTATCAAATCCCCTTTTTATATTTCTATCAAATTAGAAAAATTATATTATATTATTATTCTACATCCTATCAAAAAAATTTACAAGATATATTAAGTTTCTTGTCCAAAAATTACTTATTTATTAAATTGCTTCTACTTATTTCTCAATACATCGCTAATCTAAGATATCTTCTTTTAAATATAAAAAACCCTAAGGACACCTCCTTAGGGTTTGGTAATATTTAAATTATTTAACGTCTAGAACTTGTCTACCTTTGTACATACCAGTTTTTCTATCAACACGGTGACCCATTACGTAGTTACCAGTTGTTGCATCGATAGTAATTGATGGTGCAGATAGTTTTTTGTGAGTTCTTCTTTTTCTTTTAGCTGTTTTTGATGTTCTTCTAAAAGGAACTGCCATAGTTAATTTCCTCCAATTATTTTAAATAATTCTTATTGTTCTTTAAATAATCCATTAAGAGCCGCAAATGGTGATTCTTTCTTTTCTTTAACATCAGTTAAAGACTCTTCAGAAACCACTTCCCAGTCATTACCAGAAACCATTTCTAACTCCTCTTCATCAGAAGTAGTTATTGGAATATTTAAAATTATAAGCTCATTTACTAAAGGTGTTAAGTCAATATACATATCCATTAAATTAACGTCGAATACCTCTTCGCCTGCAAATACAGACTTATCAACGTATTCTTCTCTCTCTTCAATTTCAAATGGAACAACCACCTCTTTAAGTGTTTTTCCTGAAATCATTTCGAAGTTTCCTTTAATTAACAGATCGGCATAGATTTTATCTTGTCCACCTCGAGTTAATTTTCCACTAACAACAACATCTCTAATATCTTTTAGAGAGTTATCATAGTGTTCTACTTTAACATTTATATTTTCTTCAAAAACAAAAGTATCACTATTATTTTTGAATAACGAAGATCTTAACCATTTCATTAAATATCACCTCATAAACACATTATTTATTATATATCTTTTAGTTTAAGATGTCAACAAAAAAAGTTGACTCTTTTTATATTTTTTTAGTTCATTAAATATTTCAGTATATTCGCTAACGACATTATAAATCCTACAAAAATCGTTAACTTTGCTGTTAACACCATAAATGGCGCCATTGTTGTTTTGTGATTATTTTCACTAAAACCTTTAATTATTTTTATTGCTAAAGGAATAGTAACAAACACCAGTAGATTCCACCACGAAGCATATTTAGTAACTATAAATAAAACATTTAATAAATATACTACGATAAAGCTAATTGCCATTGTTTTAATCGCATTATTTCTTCCTACTAATATCGCATATGTTCTTCTTCCTGATTCTTTATCATTGTCTAAATCACGGATATTATTCGCTAATAAAATAGCTCCAATCATGATAAATAACGGAAGTGAAACGACAATAATATCAGCATTTACATATCCAGTTTGGAAGTAAAACGATAAAGAAATAATTATTGTCCCCATAAAAAATCCAGAAACAACTTCTCCAAACGGAGAATAGGCTATAGGATACTTACCTCCAGTATAGAAATATCCAGCAAGCATACACACTAAACCAACTAATAATACATAGATGCTGGTCATGAATGTTAAAATTAATCCCAGTACAAAAGCTAATGCATATAATACCAAGGCTCCTACCATAACTTCTCTAGGGCTCAGATTCCCCTTGACTATCGAACCAGAAATACCTTCGGAATCAACCTTATCCAATCCATGCTTATAATCATAGTATTCATTAAACAAGTTGGTTGCCGCTTGAATCAACAAACAAGCCAGTAAAAACAATATAAATTTTAAAATCGAAAACTTAATCTCATATCCTAAAGCATAAGTAGCGCCGAATAAAACCGGTGCTATTGATGCTGGATAACTATGTGGTCTTGTACACATAAAAAATTCTTTTAATTTACTTTTATTCACAATATCCTCCTAGTTATCTTCTTACCTTGAATATTATACCATATTTTTAATTGCTATGATATTAAATTTCTTTCCTTCCATCTACAATCATTTATCATAATGTTTTCATCGATTTATGATATAATTAAAGGACATAAAACTATTTATTGGAGGCATTTCCTATGAAAATTGCATGGATTGGAACTGGAGTTATGGGAGAAAGTATGGCTGGTCACCTTATGGATGCCGGTCATGAACTTTTCGTCTATAACAGAACAAAGAGTAAAACTGACAACTTAGTAAAACGTGGAGCAACACTTCTTAATGAAATTAAAGACGCACCTAAATTTGCTGATGTTGTATTTACAATAGTAGGTTATCCTAAAGATGTTGAGGAAGTTTATTTAGGTGAAAATGGACTTATCACAACAGCTAAAAAAGGCCAAGTATTTGTAGATATGACAACTTCTTCTCCTACTCTAGCTGAAAAAATTAGTAATGAATTTCTAAAAATTGGTGCATATGCACTTGATCTTCCAGTAACAGGTGGAGATGTCGGAGCAAAAAATGCTACTCTATCAATTATGGCTGGTGGAGATAAGAAAGTATTCGAAGAAGTTGTTCTTCCATTAGTTGAAAAACTAGGTAAAAATATTACTTATTTTGGTGAAGCTGGTAAGGGGCAATATACAAAACTTGCTAATCAAATTGCAATAGCCACAACTATGATTTCTGTTGCTGAGAGCTTTAAATTCGCCAAAGAAGTCGGTTTAGATTTAGACTCATTCTTTAAAACAGTATCAACAGGTTCAGGTGGAAGCTTCTCAATGACTTCATACGGACCACGTATCTTGAATGAAGATTTTAAACCTGGATTCTTTACTCATCACTTTATTAAGGATATGAAACTAGCTTTAGAAGAATGTGAAAAAATGGACATTAAACTACCTGGTCTTGAGACAGCATATAAAATTTACAACGAATTAGAAGAAGAAGTTCGTAACACAAATGGAACTCAAGCAATTTCAAAATGGTATAAACTATAAAAAAATGAGTTGATCAACTAGATCGACTCATTTTTTTAATATATTTTCTCTCCAATTTTTTTAGTACTTTAGAGTTTTTTTCGCGTGTCCGACTTCATGTGTTTTTAGCTACCGCTAAAGAAGATGGAATATTCAAATAGTTCCTCTACAGAAATTTCCTTTTTTTAATTTTTTTGTAAAAGTTCCTATTAACAATCCTGAAATTTTATCAAAAAAACTCCAATCTGCTTTTAACTGTGAAAGATGTGTAACAAAAATCCTCTTCTTTTTAACTAATTTTTAATAAAACAAATAAACTTTTTATGTAAATTAAAAAGATAACATACTTCATAATTTCACTAAAATCTAAATCCACTTAAAACAGCTGCTAGGAGCATATAAAATGAAATTTTAAAATTCTATGATATAATTAAAGAATAAAGTAATTTTATATAGGAGGAATAAAGTATGAAAATTGCATGGATTGGAACTGGAGTAATGGGAAACAGTATGGCTGGTCATCTTATGGATGCTGGACATGAGCTTTTTGTTTTTAACAGAACAAAAAGTAAAACAGATAATTTAGTAAGACGTGGGGCTACACTACTTAAAGAAGTAAAAGAAGCACCTCTATTTGCTGATGTTATCTTTACAATAGTTGGTTATCCTAAAGATGTTGAAGATGTATACTTAGGAGAAAACGGTCTAATTAACACTGCTAAAAAAGGACAAGTATTTGTGGATATGACGACATCATCTCCTACTTTGGCTGAAAAAATTACTAATGAATTTGCGAAAATAGGGGCATATGCATTAGATCTTCCAGTAACTGGTGGAGACATAGGAGCAAGAAATGCTACTCTATCAATTATGGCTGGTGGAGACAAAAAAATATATGAAGAAATTGTCCTACCACTTGTTGAAAAACTAGGGACAAATATTACATATTTTGGAGAAGCTGGTAAAGGGCAGTATACAAAACTTGCCAATCAAATAGCTATAGCCACAACTATGGTTTCTGTTGCTGAAAGCTTAAAATTTGCAAAAGAAGTCGATCTAGACTTAGAATCTTTCTTTAAAACAGTATCAACAGGTTCTGGAGGAAGTTTCTCAATGACTTCATATGCTCCCCGTATTTTAAAAGGGGATTACGAACCAGGATCTTTTGTACACCATTTTATAAAAGATATGAAACTTGCTTTAGAAGAATGTGAAAAAATGAATATCAAACTTCCAGGGCTTGAAACAACATACAAAGTATATAATGAATTAGAAGAAAAAGTCCGTAAAACAAACGGAACTCAAGCCATCGCTAAATGGTATGATATTTAATGAAAAAGGGAGTGACTCAAAATCGTGATTTCGTAGAAATCAATTTTGTCGAGTCATCCCCGCACAGTTTATTGGATATCTAAAAAACTTTTATAAAACGTATTTAGATATCAATAAACCACTGCGTCTATGAGTTCTCATGTAAACTATTTTTTAAATCTAGTACTTTTAGGGCAGCCCCATCTTTAATATGTATTTTCTCTCCAATTTTTAGTGCTTTAGAGTTTTTCGCGTGTCCGACTTCTTGTGTTTTAGCTACTGCTAAAGAAGATGGACTATACTCTTGAACAAGTTTAAATAGTTCCTCTACAGAAATTTCTTTTTCAATTTTTGTAAAAGTTCCTATTAATAATCCTGAAATTTTATCAAAAACTCCAATCTGCTTTAACTGTGAAAGATGTGTAACCAGTCCTTCCATAGAAGTTCCTAATCCTTCGATAAATAGAACCTTATTTTTTACTTCAGGAAAATATCTAGTACCTGCTAGTTTTAGAAAACATCTAATATTTCCCCCAATTACTTCTCCTTCGACACTACTCCCCTGTAGAAATCTCCATTTCACATCAAATAGAGCCTGTTCATTTTTCATAAAAGTATTTTCAAAACTAGTTTTGATTTCTTCACTCTCAATAATATTTAATATTTGATACAAATAATTTACTTCATTCGTTTGACTTCTCAAAGCATTTAAGACTGTTGTTAAATCACTATAACCAAAGAAAGGTTTATAATTTCTTTTTATTACATCATAGTCTAAATACTCTAATACCTCATTTGCAATATCTCCACCAGAAATATCAAAAATCGCTTTTATCTCTTTATTTTTATAAAAGGACATTAACTCCTCACCTCGAACTTGTGTTTTTGCTCCGCGTCCAAACTTATCTTTGTAGATATATTTAGTAAAGACAGGTACTAAACCCATCTCTACTAAAATACTTTCTAATTTTTCTAATCTGTCTTTATCTTCAATATTTTTTCCATTTGAACATACTACTAATGCTATTTTATCATTCTTATTTAACATCATACCTTACTAGTTTTCCTTATCACAAAGATTTTTTATACACAAGAAAAAGGAGCAACTCGACAAAATCTCGTTTCTTTAGAAATCACGATTTTCAAGTCATTTCCCGAAGTAGTTTATCAGATATCTAAAAAACTTTTATAAAGTGAAGTTAGATATCGATAAACCACTATATCTATGAATTATCATATAAAATTTAGGACTTTTAGGTCAGTCCCTTTACTTTTACTCCATTGATAATATTAATTATCTGTTCGACTTTCTATACAGTATTTAGATCTACTTTCTCCACTTTCATATTTTTTATTGTTTAAACGAAGAACCATTTGTACCTCTACTTTTTCATCCTCAGCTGTAATAAATATTTCATTCCTTTATTCATATCTTTTCTCTTTTCCTTAATTGTTTTCTCTATCAAATGTAGGAACATAGAAGTGCCTTCCTTCTAAGCCAAACAATTTATCACTAAATGTACCTGGTTCTACATTCGCTAAATTTTTCTCGAACATCATCATTCTTGCATCAATATTATCGATAAAATGAATAATCTCCGCCTCTTTTATCATTGGTAATTTTGGTGAGCCAAATTCATACTTACCATGATGAGCAAGAATCATATGTCTTAACAATATAATTTCTTCAGCTTCAATACCAAGTTTATCAGCCATTCGAGCTACTTCATCACTCATAATAACAATATGCCCTAGAAGCTCTCCCTCTAATGTATAAGTAGTACCTACAGGTCCACTTAACTCGATAGTTTTTCCTAAATCATGTAAAATAATTCCACTATATAATAAATCTTTATTCAGTGATGGATAAATAGCCACTAAAGCTTTTGCTATTTTCAACATTGTTGTAGTATGATAAATTAATCCTGAATAAAAATCATGGTGCATCGACTTAGCCGCAGGATAACTAATAAATTGCTTTTTATATTTATTTAGCAATTCAATTGTTACAGTTCTTAAGTTCTCATTACTTATTTCTTTCAAGAAATAATTTAATTCATTTATCATTACATCTTTTGGTACTGGTGCGATTTGAATATAATCTTGAATATCTATATTATCTTCATCAGTAGCCATTCTATAGTTTCTGATTTTTAGTTGTAATTTCCCACGATAATCTAAAATTGTTCCTTCAACAAAAATCATTTTACCAGCTTTTAAATTTTCACTATCTTCTTCTTTAACTTCCCAGATTTTACCATCAATACTTCCTGTTTTGTCTTTCAGATAAAGTGTTAAATACGCTTTACCACTTGTTGCAATTCCTCGTACTACATTATCCAATAATAAAAAAACATACTAATCTCTTGATCAGTTTTAAATTCATTTATGAACATTTCCTCACTCCTTCTTTCTAGTATATTTTATATCCATCTTATATTTTTACTTTTGTATTACAAAAAAATTCAAATAAATATGGTAATTTAGTTAACAAAACAAAAAAACTCAGGATTTCAATAGGAAATTCAAAACTAAACTTTATATTAATTTTTGAATCTCCAATCTCTATCCTGAGTATGTTAATTATTAATCAAATAGATCTTTTGCTTTCCTACTAACTTTATCTAAAAAGCTTTCATCTTCTTCAACTTTTTCATTATTTAATTTAGCAAGTTCTAGGTATAACTCACGTTCTTTAGTTGACAGGTTTTTAGGAATTTCAATAGAAACCACAATATAATGATCTCCTCGACCATGCCCCATTACACTCTTAACTCCCTTACCTGCTAAACGGAATTTACGTCCATGTTGTGTTCCTGCTGGAACGTTCAATTCAATCTCACCTGTTAAAGTGCGTACATCAAGTTTCGTACCAAGAGCAGCCTGTGCTGGAGAAAGTTTCAATTCTGTATAGACATCATCACCTTCTCTGTGGAAATATGAATCCTCAGCAACGATTACTTCTATGAATAAATCACCTGCTGGACCGCCATTTTCTCCTGCTCCACCTTTTCCACGAAGGCGAACACGTTGTCCTGAACTGATTCCTTCTGGAATTTCTATTTCGTATTCTACTTCACGATTATTATATCCTTTACCGAAACAGTGTGCACATTTATCTTTTATGATTTTACCACGTCCTTGACATTCAGAACATGTACGTTGACTTTGCATACGTCCAAATGGAGTATCTTGAATTACTGCTTCTTGTCCACTACCATTACATCTGTGACAAGTGGTTACAGATGAAGAATCTTTCGCACCACTTCCGTGACAGTGATCACATTCTACATCTTTACGAATTTTAATAGTTTTTTTCGTACCGAATACAGCATCTTCAAAACTTATGCGAATTCGGTGTAATAAGTCTTCTCCTTGACGTGGTGCGTTCGGATTGCGACGCGCTCCTCCACCACCGAAGAAACTTGAGAAAATATCTCCAAAATCATCGAATCCGCCTGAGAATCCAGAGAAACCTCCACCGAATCCACCAAATCCACCTTGACCTGCTCCACCTTCAAATGCTGCGTGACCAAATTGATCATATTGAACTTTTTTAGTATCGTCACTCAGTACTTCGTACGCTTCAGAAATCTCTTTGAATTTATCTTCTGCACCTGGCTCTTTGTTGATATCTGGGTGATATTGTTTTGATAATTTACGATATGCTTTTTTTATCTCAGCTGCACTTGCGCTTTTACTTACGCCAAGCACCTCATAATAATCTCTTTTAGCCATCTTAATCTCTCCTATAATTAATTATTTAACAAAGGGCTAGCACATAACGCTACCAGCCCTTGGACTATTTATTTAATTATTTTTTCTCAGTGAAGTCTGCATCGATTGTGTCATCATCGTTATTAGATGAAGTTGCTCCTGCATCTGCACCTTGAGCTCCTGCTGCAGCATTAGCTTGTTCGTAAAGTTTCATAGTCATTTCTTGAACAGCTTTGTTTAATTCATCTTTAGCAGCTTTAATTTCTTCAAAGTTATTGTTTTTAATAGCTTCTTTTAATGTATCGTTTTTATCTTTAATGTTATCTAATAAGCTTTGATCTACTTTATCTTTAGCTTCTTCTAATGCTTTATCTGCTTGGAATGAAAGTTGATCAGCTTCGTTACGTACATCAGCTTCTTCTTTACGTTTAGCATCTGCATCTGCGTTAGCTTCTGCTTCTTTAACCATTCTATCGATATCAGCATCAGTTAATGAACTACTTGATTCAATAGTGATTTTTTGTTGTTTTTGAGTTCCAAGATCTTTAGCAGTAACATTTACGATACCGTTTTTGTCGATATCGAATGTAACTTCGATTTGAGGTACTCCACGTGGTGCTGGTGGTATATCTGAAAGTTGGAATCTTCCAAGAGTTTTGTTATCAGTTGCCATTGGGCGTTCACCTTGTAATACGTGGATATCTACTGCTGGTTGGTTATCTGCAGCTGTAGAGAATACTTGTGATTTAGATGTTGGAATTGTTGTATTTCTTGGAATTAATACTGTCATAACTCGATCCCATTGTTTCAATACCTAATGATAATGGAGTTACGTCTAGTAATACTACATCTTTAACATCTCCTGTGATTACTCCACCTTGGATAGCAGCACCCATCGCTACTACTTCATCAGGGTTTACTCCTTTATGAGGCTCTTTACCCATTTCTTTTTTTAACAGCTTCTTGTACTGCTGGAATACGTGTAGATCCACCAACTAAGATTACTTGATCGATTTCACTTGGGTTTAATCCAGCATCTTTAAGAGCTTGACGAGTTGGGATTAATGTTCTTTCTACTAAGCTGTGAGTAAGTTCATCGAATTTAGCACGAGTTAATGTGTTTTCTAAGTGAACTGGTCCGTTAGCTCCTGCTGAGATGAATGGTAATGAAATTTGAGTTGAAGTTACACCAGATAAGTCTTTTTTTAGCTTTTTTTCTGCTGCATCTTTAAGACGTTGCATTGCCATTTTATCTTGTGATAAATCGATAGCTTGTTCTTTTTTGAATTCTTCTACAAGGTAGTCGATAATAGCTTGGTCAAAGTCATCTCCACCTAGTAAGTTATCTCCTGATGTAGCAAGTACTTCAAATACTCCATCTCCTAATTCTAAGATAGATACGTCGAAAGTACCACCACCAAGGTCAAATACTAATACTTTTTGATCTACATCTGTTTTTTCTAGTCCGTATGCTAATGCAGCTGCAGTAGGTTCGTTAATAATACGTTCTACTTCTAATCCAGCAATTTTACCTGCATCTTTTGTTGCTTGACGTTGAGCGTCATTGAAGTATGCTGGTACTGTAATAACAGCTTTAGTTACTTTTTCACCTAGGTAAGCTTCAGCAGTTGCTTTTAAGTTTTGTAAGATCATTGCTGAGATTTCTTGTGGTGAGTATTTTTTACCATTTACATCTTCTTTGTAATCTGTTCCCATGTGACGTTTAATAGAAATTACTGTGTTAGGGTTAGTAATTGCTTGACGTTTTGCTACTTCCCCTACTTGAATTTCATCACCTTTGAATGCTACTACAGATGGTGTAGTTCTATTTCCTTCTGGGTTAGGGATTACTTTAGCTTCCCCACCTTCTAATACTGATACACATGAGTTAGTTGTTCCTAAGTCGATACCTATAATTTTTGACATATTGTTGTCCTCCTTAAATTTATAATAACTATATTTTCAAATTTATTTGTTAAAATGATTTTTCACTCTAACAAAGTCTAATATTACTTTTTTATTTGCGAAGTCGATACTTTAAAATCATTTCGTCACTGCGTTCCTTATTCTTTGAGTAAGTATCTACGCAGTGGCTACACCCCAATCATTTCGTTGCTACGCTCCTCATTCTTGGTGTAGCTGTGCGATTCTTACTCCTAACTTTTTTCTTCACCTTCTAGGTTCGAAAAAACTAAGGATTAATAATTACGAGTTAACCTTAACCATTGCTGGTCTGATTACTCTGTCTTTTAGTTTGTAACCTTTTTGGAATGTATCTAAGATTACTCCGCTTTCTTTATCACTCTCTTCTCCTTGCATTACTGCGTGGTGAAAGTTTGGATCGAACTGAGCATTTTCAGTTTCCACCAGTTCAACACCTTCCGATTTAAGTGCTGCTTGTAATCCTTCGTATACCATTTGTACACCTTTTAGAACTGTTTGCACTTCTTCATTAGTTGACTCTACTTGTAAAGCACGCTCTAAGTTATCCAAACTTGGTAAGATTTCTGTAATCACTTTTTGACTCTTATAAGCATTTATAGTGTCAATTTCTTGATTTTTACGTCGTTTAAAGTTTTCAAACTCTGCATAAAGTCGTAAGTATTTATCTTCTGAAGCTTTTACTTCTTCTTGCAGTTTTTCAATTTGCTCTTGTAATAACTCTTCTGCAGTTTTTTCAACTACTTCTTCTTTTAAATCTGTCGTTTCTTCAGTCTCAACAGTTTCTTCTGTTGTTACTTCTTCTTGTAGAGTTTCTTTTTGTTCTTCAGTAGCCATCTCTACCTCCTAATTATTTTAAATTATTATTTAAATTATCACGAACACAAGCTATAAGTGTCATGATTTTTGAATAGTCCATTCTCTTTGGTCCGAATACGGCTATTACACCTTGACCTTTAGATGTGTTATAGCTACTAGACACTAATGAAAGATCATCTATATTCCCAAGCTTAAGCTCAGTTCCTATTTTAATAGATGGTTTGTCTGTTACTTCATTATTATCTAGAAGCTCGACTATCTTATCATCTTCTAAGAGCGATACTACTTCTTTTAATTTTTCTACATTGTCTATATCGGGTTGCTTAAGTAAATTGTACTTACCCCCTAATGCTACAGTCTTTTTAATTTTATTTTGCAACAATCTATTTAAAGCCACCACTATCATATCGTAGTTGTTAACTTTATTCTTTAGATATTTTTCTAACTCACCATGAATCATTACGTGAGCTGTTGCCATATCTACATCATAGAAGTAACTTTGTAGAAGTTTATTAATCTCCGCTATATCTTCTGCAGTGAAATCCGCATCAAGTTTATAGTTTTGTTGGAATACTTCTCCTATATTTGTTACTAATATAACAAGAATACTACGACTACTTAGAAGAATAACCTCTATCTTATTAATACGCCTATCCGTTTTTGTCGGGGCTAGTATCACCGCCGTACAATCCGTTAAGTCCGATAGTACTATTGCATTTTTTTCTAGATAATTATTTTCCGAGACTATATCATCACCAGAGAGTTGTTTAAGTTTTTCATTCTCACTATTTGATAATTCATAATCTTTTTTTATGTAATCTACATAATAGCGATAACCTTTTTCCGAAGGTACTCTACCTGATGAAATATGAGTCTTTTTAATCAATCCTTCTTTTTCTAGTTTACTCATATCATTTCTTATCGTTGCCGAACTGAAATCAATATTTTGAGCAATTTGCTTAGAACCTACAGGTTGATTAGTCGTAATAAAATTTTCGACTATAGATTGAAGAATGAGTACTTGTCTACCTATTAACATCGTCATCACCTATTCTCCAATTTCGTGTTTTAGCACTCTAAGTATCTGACTGCTAATCACATATATAATAATATCATTAAGGTCAAAAAAAGTCAATAGATTTTTATAATTTTTTTGACTTTTTTTGACTTTTTATTTTACTATTCTACTTACCCTTGATACAATCGCATTTCTAAGAACAATTTTTGATGAAAAATTCAACTAATTCTTTCGTAGTATTGCTACATAATATTGAAAATAAAATAATAATCTGTAGATAAAACAACTTATAGCAAGAATTTCTAACCTAATTTCTAAATGTATATTTAATCAAAAAAAGTATTATAATTTGTTCCTACCTTCCTTGTATCTTCAATAAAATTCTTGTATAATAAGTAAACGAAAGAAGTTATTAGAGGTAAAGATTTTGGAACTTATTGAACTTAGAAAAGAACTCGAAGAAATTAACAAAAGAATAACGGAATTTAAAACTTCATTAAAAATAGAAGATAAAACTGAACGCGTTGCTGAAATTGAAAATATGATGCTAGAGGCTGATTTTTGGAATGATAGCGAAGCAGCTAGTCTACTAGTTACCGAATCAAAAAGTATAAAAAAAGAACTTGATGAATTTAGTGAAATGATAGACTATTTAGAGCACTCTGAAGACATGGTTGAATTTCTAAAAGATGAAGACGATGAAGAAATTTATCAAGATTTACTAGAAACAGTAGTCAATCTTAAATCAAGTGTTGAAGATTTTAGCTTCAGATTATTATTCTCAGAAGAATATGATAACAACACTGCTATACTTGAAATACATGCCGGTGCTGGTGGAACTGATGCAACAGACTGGTCAGAATTAATGTTACGTATGTATGAGAGATTCTTCACAAAACAAGGATTAAAATACAGTTACTTAAACTATCAATCTGGTGATATCACTGGGGTTAAATCAGCAACTATAAAAATTGAAGGTGACTTTGCATATGGATTATTAAAAGGAGAAAAAGGTGTTCACAGAGTTGTTCGTATCTCACCTTTTGACCCTTCTGGAAAAAGACATACATCGTTCGCCTCAATTGATGTAATTCCAGAATTTAATGAAGATGAAATCAATATAGAAATTAATAATGAAGATTTAAAAATTGATACTTATCGTGCTCAAGGGGCTGGTGGTCAGCATATTAATACTACTGACTCTGCGGTTCGCATCACTCACCTTCCTACTGGTATCGTCGTTCAATCACAATCTGAACGTAGCCAAATACAAAATAAAGATGCCGCAATGAAAAACTTAAAATCTAAGCTACATCAACTTGAACTAGAAGAAAAAGAAAAAGAATTAGCTGCTATTCGTGGTGAACAAAAGGATATCGGTTGGGGATCACAAATTCGTTCTTATGTATTTACTCCATATACAATGGTAAAAGATCACAGAACAAACTATGAAGTATCTACAGTAGATAAAGTAATGGATGGCGAAATTATTGATTTTGTCGATGCTTATCTACATTATAATATTAAAGAAAAAGAAGTATCATAAAAATGCACGTAAGACAGCTTAACTGTCTTGCGCGCATTTATTTTAATTATAATCTTTCATATTCCGCAGGTACATCAAATGGATTTTCTTTATTAATGTGATCGTAGAACATAACTCCATTTAAGTGATCAATCTCGTGTTGGAAACAAATTGCTGGTAAATCTGTTAAAGTTAAAGTAACTTTCTCATCATTTTCATTATAACCAACTACTTTAATTTTTGAATAACGAGGAACATATCCTTTAATATCTTTATCTACAGATAAACATCCCTCTCCACCAGCTAAGTAACATTTTGCTGCTGAGTTTGAAATGATTTTTGGATTATATAGTGCATAAGAAACTGTATCTTCTGGGAATTCCTCATCTGGAATGTGCACAGCAATCATTCTTTTTGAAACATTGATTTGCGGTGCAGCTAACCCTATTCCAGGTTTCAATCCTAATTTTTCTGCTTTTTCATCATCTTGTGAGGCAATAACATATTCTAATAATCCACGTAAAATTGCTTTATCTTCATCTGAGATTGGACTCTTTACTTCTTCAGCACGAGCTCTAAGCGTTGCGTGTGGGTCTATAATTATATCTTTAGTTGTAATCAAATCTTTTCTCCTTTATTTCTAATTATTTATATCGGTATATTATCCTTTTTTATTATTTCATAAATTTTCAAGATTGTCAAAGTTTCCTACCCGACATTTTTTTAAGAGTTTTATTTTACATAACATATCCCTTTAATTTTTCTATCTTTATTTTTAAATTTTCTGAAAGTTATTTTTGTATTTTTATTTATTTCGTGTTATGATAATACTATTGATAATTTATAAATAAAATTTTTAGGAGGGTGTATTATGACTTTTGAAAATTACCAATATACAAGACCAAATACAAATCAAATAAAAGAACAATTAGAAACATTAAGAGAAAAATTAACTTCGGCAAGTAACGTTGAAGAAACTTTAGAAGTTTTCAACGAATATAATAAACTTCGAGATAATGTAAGTACTATGGCACAATTATCAGAGATTCGTGTAACAATCGATACTACAGATAAATTTTATGAAGCTGAACAAGAATTTTGGGATGAATTCGGTCCTGAATTAGATTCACTTTACAGCAAATTCGACGAAGCAATCTTCAATTCAAAATTTAAAGAAGAACTAAAAAAAGAAATCGGAGAACATTACTTCAATCTAATTGAAACTTCTCTAAAGGTATTCAGCGATGAAATCATTGAAGATTTGAAAGAAGAAAACAAACTTTCTTCAGAATATACAAAACTAACTTCAAGTGCTAAAATTCCATTTGATGGTGGAGAACACAATTTAAGTGGTATGGCTAAATATACACAAGATGCTAACCGTGAAACTCGTCTATTAGCAAACCAAGCTGTAGCTAGATTCTTTAAAGAAAACTTAGAGCAATACGATAGCATCTATGACCGAATGATTAAAGTTCGTACACGTATCGCGAAAAAACTTGGTTTTGAAAACTTCGTAGAGGTTGCTTACCTACGCTTACGTAGAACTGACTACAATGCAAAAGATGTAGCAAACTACAGAAAACAAATTTTTGAGGAAATCGTACCTGTTGTTGAAGAACTTAAAAAAGCTCAAGCTAGCCGTCTAGGACTTGAAAAACTTTCATTCCACGATGAAGGTGTAACATTCAAATCAGGTAATCCTACTCCAAAAGGAGATCGTCCAACACTTGTTGACTATGCTAAAACTATGTATAAAGAATTATCACCCGAAACTGATGAATTCTTCACATTTATGACTGAAAATAACTTATTAGATTTAGATACAAAACCAGGAAAAGCTGGTGGTGGTTACTGTACATTTATTCCAAATTACAAAGCACCATTTATTTTCGCTAACTTTAACCAAACACCTCATGACGTTACAGTTCTAACTCACGAAGCTGGACATGCTTTCCAAGTTTTCCAAAGTAGATATCACATGCCAGATTATGTTTGGCCGACATACGAAGCTTGCGAAATCCATTCAATGAGTATGGAATTCCTAACTTGGCCTTGGATGAACTTATTCTTCCAAGATGAAACAGAGAAATTCAAATACTATCACATGGCAACATCAATCAAATTCTTACCTTATGGAGTTACTGTTGATGAATTCCAACACGAAGTATACGAAAATCCGGAATTAACTCCAAAAGAGCGTCGCATGAAATGGTTAGAAATCGAAAGAAAATACTTACCATCTCGTTACTACGAAGATATTCCTGAACTTGATGAAGGTCTATTCTTCTATAGACAAGGTCACTTATTCGGTGCACCATTCTACTACATCGACTACACTCTAGCTCAAGTTTGTGCATTCCAATTCTGGAAAAAAGCTAACGAAAATAGAGAAAAAGCATGGAAAGAATACCTACACCTATGCAAACTTGGTGGAACTAAACCATTCTTAGAGTTAGTTAAAGAAGCCAACTTAGAAAACCCATTCGAAGATGGAACTATTTCTAATATTGTTCCAGAACTAAAAAAATACATTGACTCTGTTGATGCAACAAAATTCTAAAACTTTTAAAAGAGTGACTAAAAAGTTCTAAATTTAAAAAAGGTTTATATAAGAACTCATAGACACAGATGTTTATTGATATCTAAATACACTTTATAAAAGCTTTTTAGATAGCCAATAAACTTACTGTAGACTCAACAAAATCTTGTTTCTTAAGAAATCGCAATTTTTGAGTCACTCCTTTTAACTATAGAAAATTAGGAGGACAAAATATGAAAGAAAAAAAGATAGCAGCATTTTTCGATATTGATGGAACTCTTTATAGAGATTCACTAATGACGGAACATTTTAAAAAATTAATAAAATACGAAGTTGTAGACGAAAAATATTGGTTAAATGGTGTAAAGATAGCTATATCAACTGGGATAAGCGATTCGAAGACTACGACAACTACCTATTCGACGTTTCTGAAGCTTATGTTCAAGCAATAACAGGCCTTCATAAAAAATATATTGATTTTGCAACAGAACAAGTTATGAAACTTAAAGCAGATCGTGTCTATAAATTCACAAGAAATATTATAGAAAAACATAAAAAAAATGGACACTTAATTATCTTCATTTCAGGAAGTCCTGACTATCTTGTAGAAGCAATGGGGAAAAAGCATCACGCATTTTTAGCTATAGGTAGTAAATATATTATAGAAGATGAGAAATTCACAGGTGAAGTAGTTCCAATGTGGGATGCCGATAGCAAAAACAAAACTATCGATAGACTAGTTGAAGAATACAACATTGATCTTAATCAATCTTTCGCATATGGAGATACCAATGGTGATTACAACATGTTAAGACGTGTTGGAAATCCGGTAGCCATGAACCCGAGTCGTGAATTACTAAGTAAAATCAAAGAAAATAAAGAACTCTCTGAAAAAGCTACTATTCTTATTGAACGTAAAGACGTTATTTATAAAACAAAAGCTAATATAGATATTGTAGAAATATAAAAGAAAACTCAAGGTAGTCGACATTATGTTATACCTTGAGTTTTTATAACCATCAAATATTAAGTATTATATAAGAATTCAGAACCTTCTTCACTATTAAGATTAACTCCAGAAACTAATCTATTACCCACTTTTTTATAAAGTTGAGCTTGAGTAGTAAAAGTTAGTTTACTTCCATCTTCCTTAATAATTTTAAAACTCTTACCATTCACAGACCATTCAATTGATGCCCCCTCATATTTTTTAAGAAGGTACCCTTTATATCGATTAACAAGATCAGAACTCATTTTTCTCGCTCCTTCTTCATCCATTGCTCCACCTATTCCTTGAGCATCAGCTGGCAATGAATTACTATCATTTAACAATGTAGGATTCGGACCTCCCAATTCAATATCAGATCGATTTTTTTTGCGTTCCTTTTCTCTTGCTTTGTCAGCAAGTTCCTTAGCCTTTTGTGCAGCCTCCTGAGCTTTTTCATAAAGTTTAGTACCTACATCACTTAGCAATTGTTTTAAACTATTATTATTAAACTTGTATTTTTCTAAAATTTGAGATAAATCTTTACTAAAATTAGCATCTGTCTTTATATTCTTTATCTCTTCTTCTGCTCTCTTATAATTATCTATATCGGCACTCAACCAATTTATAGCTGCTGAAAAGTTTGAATTTGTATCAAGTTTTTTAGCTTTATCTAGACTATCTTTTGCTTCGTCAATTTTTTTATCATTTAAACTAATAGAAGTATTTCTAACCTCTTTTGCAACTTTTATATCAGTTTTGATAGTAGGAATAACCTTTTGTGCAACATCTGTAGTTAAAGTTTCCAACCCTTTAGCTCCAGCTTCAAAATCATGACTGATATTTATCATATCAACATATTTTTGATACTCTTCTTTTACCTTCTTATCCTTTCCTCCACCAAACATAAAATAATAAGCTGTAGCACAAATAATAAGTGCAACTATAATACTCGAAAATATAGTAATACCTTTTTTCATATATATTCTCCTGTTATCTAAAATCTCTCCACTCTTCGTGGACTATAGAATTATTATCTCATAGAAAACAATATTTTACTAGAAATAAATTAATATTACATATTTACCTTTAAACCCGATTCTAATTAATCGTTTATCAAGCACATTAATTTGTAATTTGAACATAAAAAAGCCATTGACTCCTGCCTTGCAAGTGTCAACAGCTTTAAATCTATAATTGTAGTTTATTTTATTTTTCAGAATCTTTCCACACAAATAGTGCTCCAACACTATTAATAATGTAGAAGATATATTTCCCAACATTAGCGAAGTTACCTTGAACTACTGCTTTTGTAAGTTGAACAATATTATATAGTAACCAGAATGGCCATTGTGTCGTTAGCTTAAATGTATTTAATCCATTACCCATTAGCGAGAATGCAAATGCAATTGTAGTAATATACGCAAGAGTACTCATCTTACCATGATATCCAATATAGTTTGTAGCATATGAGAATACAAATGAAAGAATCGCAATTGCCGTTAAAACTGTATATAATTTTGCTTTAGACATTGTATTTGGCTTATCTGTAGATTTATTCCATACATAAATCGCACCCAAATAGATTAAAAATGTTACAGGGTACGTGATAATGGCAGCCTTGTTACCTAAGATATAATCAATAACTCCTGATAATACAGCGTTGATAATACCTAAGTAATTACCAAGTTTACTTAATTTTCCTGTAAATCTCGTAGATAACATTGAAATACCAACGTTAATTACAGAAATAAGTCCGAATGGCACAAGTGCAGTCCATGGACCCCAATCAACAAATTTATCTAACCTTGTCGCTAAGTAACCTGATGCAATAGCAATACTAATTACTAAAACAACCCCTAGTAAATCAAACCATTTTGATGTTGCAAATATTTTTAATTTTTGTTTCATAAAGCCTCTTATTCCTTTTTAAAAGTATCGCATTAAATTAATGCAACCTTAATTTTTTAGGTTTTTAGTAGCCTTTTCATATCACTTACTAAAAAATCTACTTTCATTATACATCAAATATTTTCCACTTTCAATCAATTAATTTTCACATCCCTACTCTACTATTATATAACATAATATTTTTTTAAAAAAATTAAACAAGATAGTATCTTTTTTTATTTTAAACTTCAATCTGATACATAAAAAAAGAAAAATTCTATTATTTAGTTTTCTTAAAAACAATTTTATTCATCTTATAAAACTTTTTCTTTTTCACTCAATTTGTTTCTTATCGCTTTACTTTCTAACTGATAATGATTATAATTTATATTAGATTAAATTGAAAGTGAGTATATTTATTAATGAAGAAAAACAAATTATTTATGGCACTAATGGCTGGTACTATCGTTATTAGCGGATGTGCTTCTAAAATAGAGAAGAAAGAAGAAAACAAAACTGCTCAAGTTGACACTTCTAAAGGTACAAGAGAACAACTTAAACAAGCTACTGACCTTTACAAAAAATTCGTAGAAAACCAGGTAGATACCCTACTTAAAGATACTGAAAAATTCGCTGAAACTATTAAAGCTGGAAATCTTGAAGAAGCCAAGAAACAATATCCAGTTATTCGTATGGCGTATGAGCGTTCAGAACCTATCGCAGAAAGTTTTGGTGAACTAGATGTAAATATCGACTTCCGTCTTGCTGACTACTTAGAAGAAAACAAAACAGAAGAAGGTTGGCGCGGATTCCACAGAATCGAAAAAATTATGTGGGAACAAAATACTACTAAAGGTACTGAACAATACGCTGAACAGCTAGTAAAAGATATTAAAGAATTAAAAGCTAAAGTTGCTACTGTTGAAGTTACTCCTGATTTAATGGTAACTGGAGCTGTTGACTTACTTAACGAAGTTGCAACACAAAAAATCACAGGAGAAGAAGAAATTTACTCTCACACTGACCTATACGACTTTAAAGCTAATATCGAAGGTGCTGAAGAAATCTTTAAGATTTTCAAACCTTTAATCGAGAAAAAAGATAGTAAATTAGCTAGTGATTTAACTGAAAAATTTGCTACAATAAATAGCTTATTAGACAAATATAAAACTGATGAAAAGCACTACAAACTATATACTGACTTAACAAAAGAGAATACTAAAGAACTTTCTGAAGCAGTAACAAAATTAGGAGAACCACTTTCTCAAATGGGTGTGATTTTAGACGAAGAGGCTAAATAATATGGAAGAATCTGGTAAAAAATGGATTGACAAAAAAATAACAAGGCGTGATTTCCTAAAAAAAGCAGGAATGACTGGAGCCGGTGCAGTTGTTGGAGCTTCTGCTCTTGGTGGATTTTTCGCAAACAAAGCTGAGAACAACCGAGCTATAGCTGATGGAGAAGAAAAATCACATTCTATGGCAAACACCAAGCTGGAATTACTACTCTAATGCAAAAATGTGTTTATTTTGTCGTGCTAGATTTACACTCTACTAAGCGTGATGATGTAATCGACATATTTAAGGAATGGACTAAATATAGTGAAAAATTAATGAACGGTGACCTTGTTGAACCTGCTCTGAAAAACCATTATTTACCACCAAAAGATACTGGAGAAACGGTAGGGTTAAATCCCTATCGTTTAACTCTGACATTTGGGGTTAGTCCAAGTTTTTTAAAGAAAATGAACTTAGAAAACAAAAGTCTTGAAGAATTTAAAGACTTACCTCCTTTCGCTAGAGAACAATTAAAAGAAAAGTATACAGGTGGCGATATTTGTATTCAAGCATGTGCAGATGATGAGCAAGTAGCCTTCCACGCAGTACGTAACCTAGTTAGAAAAGCTCGCTCTACCATTACTATGAAATGGAGCCAATCTGGTTTTGCGGCAATTGGTAATCGTCTTGAAACGCCTCGTAACCTTTTCGGATTTAAAGACGGTACTGCTAATGCAACTAAAGAAGACCAATTTGATAAAATTGTATGGTGCGATAAGGACAACTGGATGAAAGATGGTAGCTACATGGCTGTAAGACGTATCCAAATGCACCTTGAGACATGGGATAGAACAAGTTTAAATGAACAGGAAAATACCTTCGGAAGATATAAAGATAGTGGTGCTCCTTTCGGAGAAACTGACGAATTCGCCCCAATTGATCTTAATAAAAAAGGTCCAGATGGAAAACCTTTAATTCCTGTAACTTCTCACGTCCACTTAGCACATAAACCTGGTGTAGAATTATTAAGACGTTCATATTCTTATTCAGACGGTATAAATGAAACTACAGGACAATTCGACTCTGGTCTGCTATTTATCTCATTCCAAAAAGATCCAAAACAATTTATAACTATCCAGAATAGTCTAGGAAACGAAGATAAGATGAATGAGTATATAACTCACATCGGTAGCGGTCTATTTGCATGTTTTGGAGGAATTAAGGAGGGAGAATATATTGGCAAAAAACTATTTGACTAAAATAATTTTAGCTTTTATCGTTCTTTTCAGTTTTAGTTCTCCATTTTTAAAAACTATTATAGCAAAAGAATCATATAGTAATCTTTTTATAAAAATTACCGACGCTAATACTGCAATAAAAAATAACGAACAAGACAAAGCTAAAAAATTAATTGAAGAATTTAAAACAGAATTTGAAGCAACGAAAAATTCAGGTTCTGAAGCTGGAAAAAAAGTTAAACAAACATTAAAATCAAATGATATTAATGAAGAACAACTTAGGGAATTATCAACAGCACTACTCGCTTTTGAAAATGAACAAAATCCTTTAGACATTGAAGCCAAAAAAAAATCATTTAAAACGAAACTTTACCCAGCTTTCGATAAATTAGAAAAAGCAATCGACACTAAAGATGTTGAAACTATGAAAGCAGAATATGTTAAATACAACGCTGCTTGGGTGCGTAATGAAGGTATCGTAAGAACACTCGAACCTGCTTACTACGGGAAAGTAGAAACAACAATGTCATTTCTACGTAGTTCTATGGAGATTGAACCTTATGACTATCAAACTACAAAATTATATTTAACTGATTTAAAAACTTATCTAGATGATTTTCTTGCTGGAAAAAAGTTAGAACAAAATTCAGAAGTTAAAACACTTGAACAAGGGATAAAGCTTCTTGAAGATAGCCTTGCAGCTTTTAAAGATGGAAATAATGTACAAGGTTCACAGAAAATGAAGAAATTCATAGAAGTTTGGCCTATTATCGAAGGAGAAGTTCGCACACGTAACGCTTCACTATATACAAAAGTAGAAAGCGAAACTCCTATCATTATGGTTAAAGGTAGTGAACAAAAATATCAAGAACAACTAAAAAACTTAATTACAGAGCTTTCTAAAATCGATACGAAATCTAACTATACAGCATTAGATTCTATGCTGATCTTACTTCGTGAAGGTGTTGAAGCATTAATTATCGTCTTATCTTTAGCAAGCGCATTAAAAGCTGCGAAACAGAAAAAAGGGTTAATCTGGATTTATATGGGTGCCTTAGTAGGTATTTTTTCTAGTATACTTGCAGCCGTTATTTTAAAATACTCATTCCCTGCTCTATCATCTGGTACTAACCGTGAAATCATCGAAGGTATTGTTGGTATCTTTGCTGTAATCATGATGATAGGTATCGGGATATGGTTACATAGTAAAAGTTCTGTTAAAGCATGGAAAAAATATATGGATACAAAGTTAAATCTAGTACTTTCTACTGGAAGCTTTATATCTATGTTCACACTTAGCTTCTTGGCAGTATTTCGTGAAGGTGCCGAAACTATTTTATTCTACGCTGGTATTATGCCATTAATTTCTACAAGTAACTTACTAATCGGAATAGCTCTTGCTATTGTCGCTTTAATAATTATCGGTATAATTATGGTTAAAGCTTCTGGAAAATTACCTATAAGCAAAGTATTCCTAGTTCTATCTTGGTTAATATACATTCTAGGATTCAAATGCTTGGAGTAAGTATACATGCTTTACAAATAACTGACATGGTCTCAAATAACATTATAGATTATCTTCCTACTATCGAAATTTTAGGAATCTATCCTAGTTTTGAAGTAATAATAGCTCAACTTATTTATATTATTGTTGTAGCAATTAGTATATTCTATGAAAAATCTAAAAATAAATAGGTAACTAACGATGAAATATGGAGATAAAGTTTCTACCGTAGATCATCTAACCGAACTTAGAAAGAGACTAATACTAAGCCTTGTGTTTTTTATTGTCTCTTTCATAGTAAGTTTATTGTGGTCAGCGGATATATATAAATTTTTAACTAGTAATTTTAATAATAAATTGATTGTTCTTGGGCCTAATGATATACTATGGATATATCTAACTCTTGCAGGACTTTGTTCCTTCACATTTTCGATACCATTTATTTGTTATCAAATCTGGGCATTTATAAAACCTGCATTAGAAGAAAGAGAAGCTCGTGCATTACTAGCTTATATACCGGCGGTATTCATTTGTTTTTCAGTAGGCTTAGCTTTCGGGTTCTTTCTAGTGACTCCTGCTATCTTAAACGTGCTTCTTTCTATCGGCGATGATTTATTCAACACTCAATTAACAGCTCAAAATTACCTATCATTTGTTATTAATACGACAATACCGATAGCAATACTTTTTGAGTTCCCTGTTATTGTTGCATTCCTAACATCATTAGGTATACTAACACCTACCTTCTTAACTAAAAATAGAAGATACGCATATTTTATACTAATTGTAATAGCAGTAGTCATTACACCTGCTGACTTTATAAGTGATATCGTTATGTCAATACCATTAATTTTAATTTATGAAATTAGCATTATTATTAGCAAGTATATTTACAACAAAAGAGGTGAAAAGTAATGGGATTTTTACGTGATATAGGGGCTCCTGGAGTCATAGTGCTCATCATAGCTGCTCTAATAATCTTCGGTCCTAAACGTCTACCTGAACTTGGAGAATCAATTGGAAAAATGTTCACATCATTTAAAAAATCAATTTCGGGATTAACAGAAGAGGAAAACTCAGATAAAAAAGACGAAAAAAAAGAAAATTAAAATTAGGGAGGACTCAAAAGTCCTAGAATTCAACAAAGTTCATATGAGAACTCATAGACGCAGTAGTTTATTAACATCTAAATTTGCTTTTTAAAAGCTTTTTAAATATCTAATAAACTGTGCAGGGGTGACTCGACAAAATCTTGTTTCTTAGAAATCACGATTTTGTCGAGTCACTCCCTTTTTCTTTTATATTATTTCCCTAACTCTGTTAAATCATATGGTGTTTGTTGATAAACTTGGTTTAACCAGTTATGATAGAACAAGTAAGCCACTCCACGCCATCTATTTTTAGGAGCCTTCGTATCATCATTTCCTGGGTAATAATTCACAGGAACTTCGATTGGAAGATTACTGTTTTTATCACGAACATATTCGTTATGAAGTGTATCTGCATCATATTCTATATGACCCGTTATAAAAATTTTTCTAAGATCTTTAGTCGCAGCTATTAATGTCCCAACCTCTTCTGATTTCGCTAATACATCAAGTTCAGAAATATTAGATAGTTTTTCTTCTTCTATTTTAGTATGTCTAGAATGTGGAGCTAAGAAAGTATCTGTAAACCCTCGTGTTAGCGTATGATTTTCTATAAGAATATCATGTTCAAAAACTCCAAATACCTTATCATTTACTTGTTCTTTTTTGACACCAAAATGATAATATAAACTAGCTTGAGCAGCCCAACAAATATTTAATGTTGAAAATACGCGCGTTTTACTCCATTCAAAAATATTATTCAACTCACCCCAGTAATTTACATCTTCAAATTCTAATTGTTCAACAGGTGCTCCTGTAATAATAAGTCCATCATAGTATTTATCTTTCACTTCATCAAACGTTTTATAGAATTTCTCTAGGTAAGACTGTGCTGTATTTTTGGCGATATGACTAGTCATATGAAGAAATTCTACCGTAATTTGAAGTGGAGAGTTTCCAAGAAGTCTCAGTAATTGACGCTCAGTTTCTTCTTTTTTAGGCATCAGATTTAAAATTAGAATTTTCAATGGTCGTATATCTTGATTTAGCTCTATTCTCTTCTATTACGACTACTCCTTCTTCTAATAATTTATTCTTTACCGGTAATTCATTTTGAATACATATTGGCATTATATTGTCTCCTTAACTGTTCTTTATCTTAAATAAAAAAACTCGCCACTATTACAAGCTACTGCAATAGGGACGAGTTTATCGTGTTACCACCCATGTTTATGGATATAAATATCCACCTTAATCGGTACGTGTTCATACCGCTGTGCTATATCGTGCACTGACGTAATTACCTATTAGATAATTATTACTCCGAGACCATTTTCAATTACATCTCTTCTTACTTTCTCACACCTACCGAAAGCTCTCTGTTTTAAATCAATTATAATCTACTTATCTCTTCAATGTTTTACATATTAATTTACTTAATAGTATAAAGAATTTAACACTATTTGTCAATAGAAAGCGTCTCAAAAATATACATCTCTTAGATATTCTTTTTGAAAAAAATACTAAAATTATTTATTAAACTCTATAAGTTCGAATTTATTACCATCGTATTCAAGGACGCTAACTGAAGTATTTACAATAATTCCACGTCCTACCTCTTTAATACCTTTTTGAGTTAAAAAAGAACGAATTAAACCACCGTGACATACAGCTAATATCGTCTTATCTGGGTGTTCTTCATGCTTTTCTTTAAAGAATGCTTCCACTCTATCAGCTGCATCAGAATCTAGTTCCATTCCTCTCGTTTCACCTGCCTTCATTCCTGCTCCATACTCGGCAAAAGAAACTCCTTCATACTCCCCGTATGACTTCTCTATTAATCTTTTATCTTTAATTACTTCTAATTTTTTATTATCTTCACTGTTTGAATTATCTAGCATATATTTAGCTGTATCGTATGCTCTACCTAAAACACTACTGTAAGCTATATCAATATCATAATCTTCAATTTTCTTGCCCGCTGCAATTCCTTGACGAATTCCCTCTTCATTTAGAGGAATATCAGTATGCCCTTGAACCATTTTATTTTTATTATAATCTGTTTCTCCATGTCGTGCTAAAATTATACGCATATATTCTTCTCCTTTATTAAAAATAAGGGAGAAACTTATAGAAATTGATTTTTACTAGTTCACAATCTCTAAGTCTCCCCTTGTTTTATCTATATATTAAATTTCTCTAATATGAACTCTTGTCCATCATAGTTTAAGATATTTAATCCAGTATTATCCACCAATGTAGTCATATTTGGATATGCTCTTACTGCAGTTAAAAATATACGGATTAATGCACCATGACAAACAACTAAAATTGTTTCGTCTTTATATTTTAAATATTGTTCATTGAAAAATGAATTAACTCTCTCATAAACGTCTTCATCTTTCTCTATCGACTCTAATCCTTGTTCAGATTCAAGTGCAGAAAAATACTCATCAAATGTACTACCTTCAAAATCTCCAAAGAATTTTTCGATTAAACGCTCATCGGTAGTTATTTCTTTAGAAATATTTTGACTATTATTAGAGTTATCAAGCATAAGTCTCGCAGTCTCTACTGCTCTTTTTAATGGGCTACTAAAGGCATAATCGATATTATGATCACTTAGCTTTTCTCCGGCAGAAGTCGCTTGATTTCTACCAGTTTCATTTAATTCAATATCGCTATGACCTTGAATTAATCTATTTTTATTATAGTTTGTTTCACCATGTCTTACTAATAAAATTTTCATATCACTTACCTATTCAAAAATGAAATCCTCATCTTCAATTGATTCAACATTCATACTAACTACATATCCATCACCTTTAACACTAAAGAAGTCATGGTTCTTAGTATTTGTATTCATCGCATTTTCAATAATTGGGTTAATTTCTTTATCTTCGAAGTATCCAGGGTATCCTAAGTTAGCTAATGCACGGTTAGCATTATATTCAACATAGTCTTTTACTTCTTCATATAAACCAATTTCATCATATATATCTTTAGTATATTTTAACTCATTTTCGTATAAATCTAATAATAATTTATACATTTCCTTTTCAGCACGTTCTTGCTCCTCTGGAGTAAGAGTTTTGAATAATTCTTGAGCATCAAATCCTGTAAAACTTCCGTGGATAGTTTCATCTAATAAAATTTTACGAATAACCTCTCCAGAAGTCGTTACCTTTCCTTGTCCAGCTAAATATAATGGATAGAAGAACCCACTGTAGAAAATATAACTTTCTAAGAATACTGAAGCAACACGAGCCATATATAAGTCATATTTAGGAACTTCTGGCTTAAACAGTTTCATATAGTAGTCTTCAATTAATTTTGCTTTATATTGAAGTTCTGGATTACTTGGAACCCACTCATCTAATAAGTAGTCTGTTTCTTGTGAAGGAATTAATGATGTAAAAATAGTAGAATAACTTTTCGCGTGAATTTGCTCCATCATTCCCATAAAGCTATAAACAGCTTGTTTTCTCATATCTTCAGTATGTAAAGATACAAGTGGCATACCTTTATCACCTTGTTGAGTATCAAGTCCCGTTAGACCAGCTAATATTTTTTTATAAGCTTCACGTTCTTTATCGTTTAAATCTTCATTCCAACTTTTAATATCTTTTGATACTTTAAACTCAGTATCAACCCAAAATTGTGCAATATTTTGACGCCAATACATGAAAGTTAAGTCATCTTGTTTATTCCAGTTTACTGCTTTCATAATTAGTAATTTTTCCTCTCTTTTCTATATAGAACAAGAAGTACATTCTTCTACAGAAAGTAGTTTGTTTCTTGTGTAATATAATGATTTCAATCCTTTGTGATGTGCGTAAATATAATATCTTGCAAGTTCTCTTGTTGTAATATCAGAATTTACGAATAAAAATCACAGAAATACCTTGGTCTACGTGTTCTTGAATTACTGACATTAAATCAATAAGTTTCATTTGATCTATAGTAAACGCTGATTTATAGTACCATTGAGTTTTTGGACTTAAGTATGGCATCGGATAGAATGTTTCAGCATTTCCATAACTTCTACGTTCAATTTTATCAACAATTGGTAATACACTTGATGTCGAGTTTTGAACATATGAGATACTTTGAGTCGGTGCAATAGCCATTCTATAAGCGTGATATAGACCATTTTCTTTTACTCTATTTTTTAGGCTCTTCCAGTCTTCTTTTGTAGGAACATAGATTCCTTCAAATAAATCTTTTACTTTATCAGTTACTGGTAGGTAGTCATTTTCAATATATTTAGTAAAATAACTTCCATTGTAATAATCCGATTTTTCAAAATCTTTAAATGTTTCTTTACGTTTTTTAGCAATTTGCATTGAACGTTCTAATGTATAATAGTTCATCATCATGAAGAAGACATTAGCAAAATCTTTTGCTTCTTCACTCTCATATGCAATCAGATTCTTCGCTAAATATCCATTAAGATTCATAGCTCCTAAACCTACAGAGTGAAACTCATCATTAGCTTTTACTACACCAGGCGCATTTTTAATCTTAGTAGAATTACTTACAAATGTTAATGAATCCATTCCTGAATAAATAGATTCTTTAATTTTTTTACTTTCCATTACATTAACAATATTTAATGATGCTAAGTTACAAGAAATATCACGTTTAATAATATCGCCTTCACCATAATCTTTAATTACTGAAGTTTCTTGTAATTGGAAAATCTCAGTACATAGATTACTCATCTTAACTTGTCCAATTTCACGAAGTGCGTGATTTTTGTTCGCATTATCTTTGAACATTAAGTATGGGTATCCTGATTGTAATTGAGTTTGAGCTATTAAGTTAAGCATATCACGAGCATCGAATTTACGCTTCATAATATTTTCATTCGCTACAAATTCATCATAGTACTTAGCAATATCGATGTCGTCTAACACTAAACCATATTCTTCATAGATTGAATGAGGTCCAAACATATAGAAGTCTTTGTTTCACGAGCTAAATCGAAGAATAGTGATGGTACGATAATTCCTGTAGAAATCGTTGGAAGACGTAATTCTTCATCGGCATTAACCTTCTTAGTATCTAGGAATTCTAATACATCATAGTGGAAGATATTTAAGTATACAGCTCCTGCTCCTGGACGTTGTCCAAGTTGATCGGCATATGCAAAACCTTGTTCTAAAGATTTAGCAACAGGAATAATACCCTTAGCTACTCCTTTAATACCTTTAATACTTTCACCACGTGCACGTAGTTTTGATAAGTTAATCGCAACTCCTCCACCAATTTTTGAAAGTTGCTTAGCTGTTGAATCAACATAGTTAATAGAATTTAGTGAATCTCCTACTTCTAATAAGAAACATGATACTAACTCACCACGACGACTTCTTCCTGAATTTAGAAATGTTGGTGTAGCAGGTTGTAATCTTTGCTCAAGCATTGAAATCATAAGTTCTTTAGCTAAAGCAACATCGCCATCACCTAAGTACATAGCTACGATAAATACATGTTGATTAAAGTTTTCTAAATATTGTTTTTTATCATTAGTTTTTAATGCATAGTCCTTATAGAACTTACTAGCTGCCATATAACTCTTAAATTCAAACTTGAAATTTGCAGCTAATTCTAGACATTCTAAAATTTCATCTTCAATGTATTTATCAAAAATATTATAGTAGAAATTCTCCTCTACTAAATATCTAAGTCTCTTCATTTCAGAACTAAATTTTTTTGTACGAAAGTCTACTTCACGAAGAAATTCCTCAATAGCTTCCACGTCTTTTTCTAATTTGAAAAATCCATTATCGCCTCTTTTTGTTACTTCATTATTTAGTTCAATATGGTTAAATTTCTCCATTCTTTACACTCTCCAAATATATTTTTTTAAATTCACTTATATCTTTTTTATTGCCATGTAATTCGATTTTCATTAGTAGCGGAATTCTATACTTACTGCTAATAATTTCAGCAGCATTGGCAAATCTTTCACCCCAATTTCTATTCCCACTACCAACAATACCTTTTAAATGTTTATAGTTCTCTTTTAAAAACTTAGAGACTGCAACTGGTACTTCTCCAAAACCAAATGTCGGCGTTATTAAGATATAATCGAAATTAACATCGTAATCAATATCCTGTAAATAAATTACATCTTCTTCGGGAATTTCACACATGTCTACAAATCTTTTACAATTTCCAGTCAATGAATAAACAATAATCTTCATTATTTCCTCACACTCCCATAAAAATATTTCCAAGGATTATTTCCCGGAAATTTAAATGTTATATTTATTATACACCCTATTTTATGATTTTTTTCAATGATTATTTTTTTGCAAAAAAATTGCCAAAAAAATTTTTTTCAAAAATTTCTATACTTATTTAATATTCTTGATGTTTATTAATCAATATTTAGAAATATTAATAGTAAAAAAATATTATAGAAAAATACTTAAGAATTTTTTTCACTTGAAATTTTTATAGAAAAGAACTTCAAACAAATAATTTTTGTTTAAAGTTCTTTTCTATTACTAGTTTAATTTACTTTTAGTTGATTTTTCTTCTAGCAAATTCTGAAAAAGTGAAACTTGTCTACTCTATGACGACTTTCTGTATAATGTAAAAAATCAGTTCCTTCTGTATACACATCACTTCTTAATACTGCAATATGTTTATGACCATTCAAATCGATATATGTCGAATCTTCTTCATTAATTGGTTCAATTTTAAAATCTTTATTTCCATATGAAATCTTTATTCCTAAATCATTCTCCAAATATTCATATAAAGATTCTTCTACACGATCAGTCGGTAACTCTCCAATTGCGCTCTTTCTTATATAATCTTTGTCTAAAATTATCGCTTCGCCATCGACAAATCTCTGACGAACTAAATAAATTAATTTCTCATCTTGTTTTACAAGTCCTAATCTAACTAGAAAATCCGGAGCATATACTTCTTCATTTACTAATACCTTAGTAGTTGTTTCAACATCTTGAAATTGTCTACGTTCTTTAAAACTTAAAAGACCTGTTACCGGTAATCTATATCTATGAACATCAAGAACAATAGACCCCTTACCTTGAATTTTATGGATATATCCATTTTCCAATAATAATAACAATGCCTTTCTTATAGTTTCCCTAGAAACATCATATTCTCTTGCAAGCTCATTTTCACTCGGCAAGAGTGAGTTAGACCTATATTGCCTATTTTCTATTTTTTCTCTTAACTCTAAATAGATCTTAAAAAACTTATTCATGATTTCCCCCAAAATAAATAACTATATACATATATTTTAACATAATTCACATAAATATTAAATATTTTTTTACTCAAAAAAACTTTTTATAATTCATTATTTTTTTGTTAATTTCTGTAAATATGTAAACCAAACATAAAGGAAAAAAACTTTAACTACAACTCTCTTCATGTGATATAATATTAAACGGAGGTACTTTTTATGAACAAATATTTGAGACAAATACTAATCATTATTCAAAAATTTTTTTCACTATTTATTAGTTCAATACTCGGTATAATATTTTACAATTGTTTTAATCTAAATTTTTTTATAAGAATTTCTATCTAAGAGAAAAATTTAGCCCCTAGTATTAATACTACAGATGATGAATTAATAGAAAATACAAATAATTTATTAGAATATCTTACTAACAAAGCCGAACTAAATACAACTTGGTTTTCTGAAAAAGATATCCTTCATATGAAAGATGTTAAAACATTATATAATGTAAGTTTCAATCTTATGATACTCTTTATTATTATATTTATTCTCTCTACTATTCTAATAGCATTAGTATATAAGAATTACACTATATTTTATATCACAAAAAAATATTTAATAAAAACATTATTAGCTTTTTATTCTTTTAATCATAGTATTAGCTGGTATAATTTCATACAATTTCAATTCATTTTTGGATAAAATTCCATCAATTACTATTTTCTAATGACCTATGGTTATTAAGTCCTGATGAATCTAACCTTATAAAAAAATGGTTCCTGAAAAACTTCTTTATAAGTCTAATTACAACGATAATTTTACATATACTGATTTTATTTGTATCTCTTTTTGTATTAAATAACATATTCAAGAAGAAATTTAAAATAATTTCCACTTAAGAAGTGCGTTTAAAATTTTATTTATAAAGATTATGTGATATAATAAATTTTAGTTTAAAATAAATAAAAATATGAAAGGATAAATTATGGCTCAGAATGATAAAAATGTTGTTACTGAAGATAAAGTAACATTTAGATTGTGCGATGATTGCCTTGGTGTTAATCTAAAAACTTTAATTCCTAAATTAAAAAAGAAAGCACCTAATGCTGAATTCATCATAGGATGTCAATCTTACTGCGGACCGGGAAGAACTCAAACCTTTACACTTGTTAATAGTAGAATTTGTATTGCTGATACTGAAGTCGAACTAATGCCTTTAGTTGATGAAAAACTTAGAGATCGCATGAGTGCAGAAGATGAAGAAAAATACAGAAAACGTCTTGAGCGTCGTCTTGAGCGTACTTTTTACTTTATTATTCCTGAAAATACTACTATTAAAGTAGGAGAAGAGGTAGATTTAGGTAAAGAAGGTATAATTGCTCGTAAAGCTGGGCAATCTTATCTTGATGATCTTATTATCGAAGGTGAAGTAGATAATACCAAGCCAGGCACTTATGAACTAGTGTATAAAGTAACAATAGATGATAAGGAACACAAGAGAAAAAGACTTATCACTGTAATTGATGAAAACGGATAATCGACATTCATAAAATTAAAAAAATTAAACCTATAGGAAAATACAAAGCTGTATAGTCTTATAGGTTTTTCTTTACTTTATTTTTAAAAATTAATACTGTTTTTATGAAAATAGCGTTTACTTTTTTTATAAATATGGTATAATATAAGTAAAGAAATAGAAATCGGAGGTTCTGATCATGGAAAACAAATATTCTAAAATTTTAGTCGCAGTGGACGGTTCTAAACAAGCTGAGTGGGCATTCACTAATGCTGTAGCTATAGCATTAAGAAATGAAGATGCGGAATTATACATCGCTTCTGTTATCGATGCGACAATCGCAACTTCTGGTCTATCAGATCCATATATTTTTAACTCATTCTATAAACGTACTAAAGAATTAGTTGATAGTTATGTGGATTCTGCTAAAGAAGCTGGCCTAACTAAAGTATTCGGTATCGTTGAACAAGGTATTCCTAAAATTGTTCTTAGTGAAGACATCGTTGATGAAAAAGGTATTGACCTTGTAGTTTGTGGATCTTCAGGATTAACAGGATTCAAACGTATGCTTATGGGATCAGTTTCTGAAGGTATCGTTAGATATGCTAAATCTGACGTAATAGTAATCAAACAAAGTTCTATCCCTCAAGATTTTGAAGCAAAAATTGCTAAAAAATTCCAAGAAGAACAAGAAAAATAAAATTAAGTATCTCTAATATATTTAGATTAATATTTATTAATTTAAATTCATTTAAAAATTTTTCCTTTTTTTTAAAAAGAAGTGACTCATGTTTATCATGAATCGCTTCTTTCTTTTAATTACGCCAAAAATTTACAAATATAAAATGGGAGTGACTCAAAAATCGTGATTTCGTAGAAATCGATTTTGTCGAGTAACTCCCGCACAGTTTATTAGATATCTAAAAAGCTTTTATAAAGCGAATTTAGATATCAATAAACCACTGCGTCTATGAGTTTTCATATACACTTTGTTAAAATTTAGGACTTTTGGGTCAGCTCCCTTATTTTTAATATATCTTTTTCACTATTAAACTATCATAATTCAATGCAGCAAGTTGAACAGAATTCGGTCCAAAATACTTAGTATAATCATGAAGTTGTTGTTTATCATCATAAACATAAACTCTATCACCTATTTGTTCTTCTTCGCCTATTTCAACAACTAAGTGACTCATCATAGTTGAGTAAATATTTCTATCTTTTCCATTAATTATACAAGTTTTTCCTTTTAATCTGTCTCGTAGTATTCCATCACCATAGCCAATATTTACAATTCCTACTCTTTTATCAACATCAGCTATATAAGAATTTGAATACCCTATACACTCACCTTTATTTAATTTTACTATATTAACTATTTCACCATAAACCGTAATTGGATTCTTAATAACTAAATTTTTTAGAGCAGCTGGATTTCCCTTCACATCATAAGGCATAGCTCCATAAAGAATAATCCCCAATCTCTGGTGTGTTGTTTTCTCAAACACACCATCACGTAAAAATGAAGCGCTATTTTGTAGATGAACTACTTCGAAATCGTAATTTTTCAATGCTTTATCAAGAACATTTAACACCAATTCTTTTTCTTTTTCATAGAAACCATCAAACTCATCCGCAAATGAAAAATGAGACCAAAATCCTTTTAATTTCAAATTATTTTCTTTGCAGAAAGCTATAATTTCTAATACTTCTTCTAGATTTTTTGCTCCAGCGCGTCTCATACTACCAGCGAATTCCAACTGTAACGTTAAATCTCTCAGTCTTTCTAGGTTTTCTTTTAAATAGTCAAGACTCGCTATATTTATCTCGATATTATACTCTCTTGCTAATGCAAAGTCGTAAGTTGGATTTAGAAGAAAGATATTAGCATCCTTTCCTAATATTTCCCTAATTACCTTGCACTCTTCTTCTTTTGTTGTAGCAAAATAATTAATTCCTACTTCTGAGTATAATTTTGCACATTCTCTTAAACCTAAATTATACGCATTATTTTTAACTACGGCTATTATGTCTTGTGCTCGTTCTTTTAAATTAATAGCATTTTGTCGTATATTATTATAATTTAACTCAATTGTTGCCATAAAAGATCCTTTCTTAGATAAAAGGAAGTGACTCAAAAATCGTGATTTGGAGAAATCGATTTTGTTAAGTCACTCCTGCAAAGTTTATTAGATGTCTAAAAAGTTAACATAAAGTGAATTTAGATATCAATAAACCACTACATTTATGAGTTCTCATATAAACTTTTTAAAAGTTTTGAACTTTTGGGTTAACATCTATTTTATATTATAAAGTTACTTGTTATAGTGACTCAATATACCAAGGTAATATTGAACACCTACTTTTAATATTTTTTCGTCAAAGTTGAAAGTTGGTGTATGTAATCCTGAAACATAGTTTTTCTCTTCGTTTCTTAAACCTAAAAAGCTATAGTTTATAGGAGAAAGTCTACTGAAGAATGAAAAATCTTCCCCATATAGATAAGCTTCCTCTAACTCAATATAGTCGATACTTTCTTTTTCTATGACTTCTCTAATTACTTGATAAGGAACTTTATCATTGATTACCGCAGGATATCCTTCAGCAAAATCAACTCGAATGCTTGCACCAGTAAGATGCTCAAGTCCTACACGCGTATTTTCAATCGCAGTTTTAATCGTCACTAAATCTTCCATACTGTATGTTCTAATCGTTCCCTCCAGATATGCATTCTCAGCAACGACATTCATCGCATCCCCACCGTACATTTTACCAATATGAATAATATTGGTATTACGGGCTTTTGTATGTAACGCATTAAGTTTTAGCATCTCTTGAAAAAACATTGTTGCCACATTAAGAGCATCAATTCCAGTATTTTTCAAACCAACATGCGCTGCACGACCTTTAATATATATTCTATATTCATTAGCACTAGCCATAATTTCTTTTGGTTTAGAAATAATATGACCTTCAGGATAATCTGGATTCATATGCAGGGCATAACTTGCTAAAATATTATATGGTGTAAAATCAAAATCATTGATTAATAAATTTCCACCACCAAAAGTTTCTTCCGCAGGTTGAAATACAAAGATACTATTTACCTTAGTATCGTTACTCTTATAATAATCAGCCACTTCTATAACACTTCCTAAAAGCATAGTCGTGTGTCCATCATGTCCGCAAGCATGCATTACTCCATCATTTTTTGATTTAAAACTAACATCATTTTCCTCTGAAATAGGAAGTGCGTCAATATCAGCTCTAAATAATATCGTATCCTTAGTTTCTAAGCTTGCTTTGAAAATCACTACCAACCCTGTCTCAAGAGTTTCTTGATATTCTATACCATATTTTTTTAAGATACTAGCGATAAATTCTTTAGTTTTATGCTCTTCCAAAGATAACTCTGGATTTTGGTGCAGGTGCCTACGCCATGATGTTAAATTCTCTTCAGTAATTACTTTCATCTTCTCTTCCTACTTTATTATAAGTTTCTTAATTCTGCAATAATGTCTACTTTTTCTTCTGCAACTTCACTACGTGTTTTAATTACTCGTGCAGGTACTCCCGCTACAACATCACCACTAGCTACATCTTTTGTTACTACACTTCCAGCTGCAACAACAGCATTGTCTCCAATTTGAACACCTTCTAAAACTACCGCATTAGCCCCGATAAGAACATTGTTACCTACACGTACTGGGGTAGCGTTAGCTGGTTCAATAACTCCTGATAACACAGAACCAGCACCAACGTGAGAGTTCTCACCAACTTCTGCTCGTCCACCTAAAATAGCATTCATATCAATCATCGTGTTTTTACCGATTTTAGCCCCAATATTAATAACAGCACCCATCATGATAACCGCGTTATCTCCAATACTAACGTGTTCACGAATTGAACACCCTGGCTCGACACGAGCGTTAAACTGAGTTAAATCAATCATCGGTACACCACTATTACGGCGGTCATTTTCTACGCGATGATTTACTACCACAGCTTTATTAGCTTCGTAAAATTCAACCCAATCAGCAAAATCTGCAAAAATAACTTTTGAATTTCCTTCTCCATAAACCTCTAAAGTCTCTGGAAATTCTACCGTAGCATTAAAGTTAACGTAAACTTTTACCGGTGTTTTCTTTTTAGATGTTGCTATAAATTTAATAATCTCTTCTGTTGATTTCATTTCTTTCTCCTATAATCTATACAATTTTTTTCTATTTTATATTTAATTTTTACATATGTCAATCTAACTTTATTATAGTATTATTTTTTAGTGGTATACCCGACCACTCTACTTATGAATATTTTTATGAACTTCATAGGGAGGACTCAATAAAACATCTTATAGTATAACTTTGAGTCGCTTCTGACTTTATTATTCTATACCTAGTACATCTTTCATAGAATATAATCTAGGTTCTTCTACAGTGTTAAGCCACTGTGCTGCTGTAACAGATCCCTTTGCGAACATCTTTTTACTTAAAGCTGTATGTTTAATCTCAATTACTTCATCTTCTCCAGCAAAAATCACTTCATGTTCACCTACTATAGTTCCACCACGAACTGCATGAATTCCAATCTCTTTTTCTTGGCGTTTCATGTCTCCATGACGACCATAGACTCTATTATAATCTTCTACGTCTTTAACCGCATCCACTAGCATTTTAGCAGTTCCACTAGGTGCATCTACTTTTTTATTATGGTGTTTTTCAATAACTTCGATATCATATCCTAATAACAATTCACTAGCTTTTTTTACTAATTCTACTAAGACATTTACTCCTAAGCTATAATTTCCAGCGTAAACTACCCCTACTTGAGTTGCTAATTCATTGATTAATTCTAATTCTTCTGTAGTATGACCAGTTGTCGCTATTACAACCTTCGTTGCTGTACGTTTAGCATACTCCACTAGTTCAGCAGTCCCAGCGTGATGAGAAATCAATAATTACATCAGCCACCTTTTCTAAACTTTCATATGAAGTATAAGTAGGAAATCTCTCTTCTAATAATTCACGACCTACACCTGCAACAATTTCTATGTCCGTGCTATCTTGAATATAGTTTTTTAGAACTTGTCCCATAGTTCCATTATAACCGCTTAATAAAACTCTCATTTTTACTCTCCTTGCAATGAATTAAGTCTTGCGATTTCTTGCTCTAATCTTGTCGCTAATGTTGATGCAACATGAGTCATTGGTAGACGATAGTGACAAGCTGATTTGCCGATTAATTCTACACATTTTTTAACTGGCATTGGATTTGGCTCAGCAAATAACATGTGAATGAAATCTAAATATTTAAGTTGAAGTTCAAATGCTTTATCCACTTGTCTTTCTAAAGCATATTTACACATTAAGTGAGTTGCTTTTGGATAAACGTTAGCTAAAACAGAAATTGTTCCTTTACCTCCAGCTAAAATAATCGGTACATTGATGTCATCATTTCCTGAATAAATATCGATGTTATCTCCTACTAAGTTTCTAACTGCTAAAGTATGAGCAATGTCCCCTACAGCATCTTTGTAAGCAACGATGTTTTTATGTTGAGATAAGTGTAAATAGTCTCAGGTGCCATAACTTGTCCTGTTCTTCCTGGTACATTATAAAGTACGATTGGTAAATCAACGCTATTAGCAATTGCTTCAAAGTGCTCGATTAAACCTTGTTGACTAGTTTTAATGTAATATGGTGTTACCACTAATAATGCGTCAGGTCCTAATTTTTCAATCTCTTTACTTAATCTAATTGAGTGAGCTGTATCGTTAACCCCACTACCTGCAATAACTGGTACACGTCCTGCAACTCTATCAATCGCAAATTTAATAACCGCTACTTGCTCATCGTCAGGCATAGTTGAACTCTCACCAGTAGTTCCAGCTACAATAATCGCATCTGTCCCCTCACTAATTTGGAATTCGATTAACTCTCCAAATGTTTCATAATCTACACTTCCATCCTCAAAAAATGGTGTTACTATTGCTACTCCGCTTCCTGTATAAATTGTCATAATCTCGTTCTCCTTGTATCTATGTTATTTTTATATATTTTTAATTTTATTTTATATTTTTTGAAATTATATATCTTGTCTAATTAAATCTTCTAAAGTCTCACCTTTTACTACTAGGCGACTAGTTCCATCTTTAACAAATACTACCGGTAATTTCGGTAATCTATTATAGTTACTACTCATACTATAGTTATAAGCTCCTGTCGATGATACTAATAATAAATCACCTTGCTCAGCTTTTGGTAATTTCGCATCCATCACTAACATGTCCCCAGACTCACAGCATTTACCAGCAACTGTATAAGTTGTATCTGCTTCTTCATTCATTTTGTTAGCTAACATCGCCTCATATTTTGCTTTATATAATGCATAACGAGGATTATCTGCCATTCCACCATCAACAAACACATATTCACGACCTGCAAAAGTCTTCTTAACTCCACCAACACTGTATAATGTGCTACCTGCGTTACATGTTAAACTTCTACCTGGCTCAATGACTACCTTAGTTAAATCTAAACCGAAATTATCACTTTCACGTTCCACTACTTCGATGTACTCTCTTAAAAATTCAGCAAATTCAAAAGGTCTATCTTCTTCAGTATAATAAACACCGAACCCTCCGCCTAGATTAAGAACACTTATAGTTAAACCTAATCTTTCTTGAACTCTTCTCGTGAATTCCATAACCACTTTTACAGCTTCGAAAAATGAAGTTTTCTCAAAAATTTGTGATCCAATATGTGAATGGAATCCTACGAAGTTAAGATTGCTTTGACTATTAATATTTGCGATTAAATCATAAATTGTTTCATCATATACTGAGTAACCAAATTTCGAATCATCTTTTGCAGTTTTAATGTATTCATGAGTATGAGCATCGATACCTGTATTAATTCTTAACAGTACATCTACAGTATTTCCACTCTCTCTTACAATTTCATTAATCATTTCATATTCGTAGTCGTTATCTACAACGATAGTTCCTACACCAACTTCTAGTGCATATTGTAGTTCTTCACGAGTTTTATTATTCCCGTGGAAATAAGCTCGTTTCATATCATATCCAGCTTTATATGCTGTATGAATTTCTCCAAGTGAAACCACGTCAACACCTAAGCCTTCTCTACTCGCAATTCTTAATACTTCTAAACAACTAAAAGCTTTCGATGCATAAAGAACTTCTGTATTGAACCTTGAACTTCTAAAATTATTAATAAAAGTTCTACATTGATTCACTAACATATTCTCATCATAAACGTAAAGTGGTGTTCCGTATTGAGCCTTTAACTCACTTACTCCAACTCCCGAAATATTCAGTTCACTATTTTCTACCGTCATACCATCAAATAATTTCATTACTTTCTCCTTCAAATAAGTTATAAAAAATAGACTACAAGAACAAAAGGTCCTTGTAGTCTAGCTTATAATTCTATCCTATTCCTCTTGCCCTTATTATAAAAAGCTCACCATGAAGAAAATGGGCATTTTCTAATGACAGTGCTATGCCTATTCGACATAACCCCAGTGAATTTAATCACTTCGGCGATGCTACCTTTTAAATTAGTCATCGCGGCCTCTTTTTATAATACTTATCTATTTACGTTATAAAAATAATATCACGTTTAAAAATTATTGTCAACAGTTTTCAGAAAATTTTTATAACATTCTAGTTTTGAACTATGTATATGCACAATTAATAATAATTGAAATTCCCCTTTAAAACAACTATAATATACACATATTAAAAGAAGACAGCATACTACACTGCTTCTTAAATATAAAAATTAAAGGATTATAAAATATGATTGATTTCACAAAAAATGACGACTTAAATAAAATTATCAGTGACAATGACATAGCAATTATTCAATATGGGTCTACCACATGCATGCCATGTCACTCAATAAAAAACAGAATTACTACATGGCAAGAAGATCACAAAGACATCGCAGCATACTACATTTCATTAGAAGAAAATATGGAAATTGCTGCTCAACGAGGTATTCTTTCAGCACCAACTGTAGAAGTATATATCGAAGGAAGACTATCTATTCAAAAAAGCGGCTACTTCAGTCTAGATGGAATTTTAGAAAAGGTAAGTGCTGTAAGTGAACAAATTAAATAAAAAATAAAAGCAATTCAAAGTTATTATTTTTGAATCGCTCTTATTATTAATTATTCATTTTTTGCCAATATATCTACAGGTTCTTCACCTAATAACAGTTTTACATCATTAATGTCAACAATTCTAAAATTTTTAATTTTTGATTCCAGTTGTCTTACTGACTTGGTCACTCTCGATGTATCAACGATTAAAACTCTCTCAACTCCTGGTAAAGATTCTTCTGCTCTCCTAAGAAATCTCATAAAATGCTCAGGATGTAGATATGTCTGACCTCTATAAGATTTTATCTCAATAACATATTTCTTACCACTCTTTTCAAGACATAGATCAAAATCCCTACTTCTATTTTTGGGCTCCGCGACATCATAACCAACTCTTCTAAATGCATATTCAAGTAATAATTCTTTACCCATTGGTGAAGCTAATTTCTCTAGAGCTGAAAGTAATGGTTTTGGTTTAATCTTAATAATTGCTTTCCTCAACCCCTCAGGATCTTTTGAAGAGAGTTTAAGATTAAATCCAATTATATAATCTTCTACTATAGCAAAATGTCCATGTGCTATAGAGTTTCTAATAGTAGTTAATAAGGTATTTATTTTAGACAAAGTACTATACTTTGCTACTATGATTTTCTGACAATTAGTACAAATTTCTCTCTCAAAAAATTCCCAATCTTCTTTACTTATAACTTCCTTTTGACCTATCCATCGCACATCACGACTTTCCTTCATACCCATTTGGTCCATTATATAAGTAAATGAAAACTCATCATATATTCTATCAGAGATAAGCTCATTTTTAGTCGCTTGATATGAATCAATATTCGGAATATACCAAAGCAAATTTTTTATTATCTTATCCATCTCTTCTGAAAGCTTAATCGGTCTCGGATTATGTTCTATCTTATAAGCTACTTCTCTTCTTTTTTTACAACATCTTTTAGCCATATCCTTCTCCTAAAGTTAGTAAAAATTATCCTTCTATCAACACTCTTTCTTCTTCAGTTATACCATACATATCATAGACATAACTATCAATAGCATAATCTGTATCTAGGATTTCTTCGTTTAACTCTTCTGTCTTCTCTTTTAATTCTAATTGCATTTCATAGTTTTTATCAACTACTGCTAATTCTAACAATTTATTTAGCTTAGATAATTTCTCCTTACTCTCTAACATTTTATCAGCTAGATTAGTAAGATATTCTTCTTGTTCTTGGGTTGGGACTAAAATAGGTAATTTTTCTAAAAAACTAATTCTAAAATCTAGTCCTTCTCCTAAAGTTTTTCCTCCGTAAAGATTTAAAAATGCAAATTCTATAAGTTTTGAATTCAACATAGCTAGAAGATATTTTAATTTCTCTCCTACCATAACAAATCCTGTAACAGGGATATAATAGCCTTTAGTATCATACGTGAATTTAGAAGTTTTTGTCATTTTAGCCCAAATTAATTTTTCTTTTTCAAATTCTTCATAATAGGCTATTGCGTCTTGTGTTTCAAACCATTTGTTTGATGTTTTTTTTCTATTAGGTTTCCCAGTTTGTTGAATTCCTGGTAAGAAAGTCTCTAAATAACTCTTTAAACTTGGATAATTATCAATATTTATTTTTTTAGCTGGAAATGTTCCAACTAAATACAGATCCTTAAAATCACATTCATATCTTCCAATATTTTTCCCTCTTAAAAGCGGAACTATTATTTCTTTATTTTTACGATCTTTTTTTGTTAACTCATCATACTTTTCTTTTTCAATGATAAATGCCTTATCTAATCCTGTGACTATACCTCTGTTCATTTTGATTTTCCAATTTTTTAAAGGCTCACCATTTTCATCTAATTTCTTACGCAATTTTTCAAGACTGTTATCTAAAAAAATAAAAAAATCCTTTCTCTTCTATAAATTCTTCTTGATTAAAGTAAAAAGTCTTATTTTTCTTTAGTTAAAACTATTTTTTTACATCAGTATTTTTTTCGCTCAATTTTTCTTTAGGATTATAATGTTTGTTTCAACTTGTGCATCAGAAAAATATTTTTTCTCCGTTATGATCCTCGATTTCTATAATATAATAGTTATTCAATAATTTTCTAGTGTTTATTCCATAATCAACATTTAACCAACTATTTGAAGTAATATACCCCATTACTCCACCCGTTTTAAGCATTTTAATTGCTAATTCATAGAAATAACAATATAAATCTGCCATACTATTATAGGTATCATACTTTTCTTCTAAAATATGCTTTATGTCTTTAATTTTCTTCTGCTCTACATACGGAGGATTCCCGATGACTACATCGAAACCACCTTTTACGAAGACTTCCGAAAACTCTTCTTGAAAATCAAATTCTGTAATAGAGTTCCCACTCTTAATATTATCATCTAGATTTGTTAAAGGTTTATCTTTAGTTAATGTTCTAAGCCATAGTGACAATTTACTTATCTCGACACTCTCTGGATTCAAATCAACCCCATATAGACATTTAATTAAATATTCATTCTCAAGGCTAGCATCGTACATCTCATCACCATCGAAAAGTTCTTGCGTACACCCTTTAAGATCGGCTATACGATCATTAATTTCATCAAGTTCTTTTTTCAAGTAATCATATGCTGCGATTAAAAATGCTCCAGATCCACACGCGGGATCAATAACTTTAATATTCAATACTTTACTACGATATTCACGCCAAAAAGCCAGGTGTTTTTCAGCCTTAGCACTTAAACCTCGTTGCGTTTCAATACTTTCATCAGTCAACTCTGGTAATTTTTCAAAACCTAATTCAAGTTTTTTATCATTAAGATATTCTCCGATAGATTTTTCGACTATTCCTCTAGTTATACGACTAGGTGTATAGAACACACCGTCTTTCTTTCTCTTACCTTTTTTCTTATCTGTCTCGATACCTAAAGCATCATTTTTCAATTCTTCTAAATCACTGATACTCTGTTCAAAGATACGTCCAAGAATATTCTCATCTACATCAGTATTGAAATCATAGTCTGCAAGTGTTATTAGTTCTGTGAATATGACATCATCTAACACTAAATCATCTAAGATTTCATCATATTTGAACAATCCACCGTTGAATTTATTAATCCCTTTTTGCTTATTCCCTTTATCAATATTCCTACACAACATAGTAAATAACTCATGTTTAGTTACATTCTCATTAGAGCTAAGTACCATAGTTTTATAACTATTCGCTGGTATTATATTCTTATCCTCACAAAAAGCTATAAATAAGAATCTATCTAGTAGTTTCTGAGATTTTTCAATTAGAACATCAGCATTATATGTTCTATTATCTTCTATAACCTGTGAAACTATCTTACTTCGTATTGTTTTATACTTAGTATAAAATTCACGCTCGATTTTTTCTTCTTCTTTAATTTTTAAATCTATTAAGTTATCTAGTTTTCTATCAAGAATATTTTCTTTTGATAATAAATACAAGAATCTTTTTAACTCAAAATCATCTTCAAGATCTTCAATATAAAATCTCTCGTATTAATTTTCATCATTCTTATCATATAAGCGAATCTCATTGAAATTACTAATTAAAACCCAACGACAATTCCCTCCAAACTTAGGCGCATATCCAAATCTTTGCTCAATAGGTGTTCTTTTATCACCTACACTGTTTTGTTTTTTGTCTAAATCATAGTATTTAAAATCTTTTAATTCAACTACAGCCATAACTTTTGATTCATTAGAAGTGAATTCTCCTAACACTATATCAGGTTTTTTTGTCCGTCTATATCCGTTTTTCTTTCTAATTCATATTCCCAAGTTTCATTAAAGCTGTTTTTATATCCTAGAGTTTTCTCAAAAACCTCAGTAGCGAATCTTGCTTGTAGTTGTTCTTCGTTGTAATCTTTTATTTTTCCTGATTTAATGAAATTAATAAAATCTTGTATCTTCTCTTTTTTCTCCGCCAGTTCCTCTTTACTAATTTCAAAACTTTCTAACTTATATTCAATAAAACTTTCCTTAAATATTCTATTATACTTTTTTTTCTTATTCTATTCATCTCTTTATCTCTAAATAATCTTTCAACTAACTATTTGATTCTAGTTAGTTTATTTTAATTATTCCCTTCCTTCACTATTTTTGTAATATTTTTAATTTCTTTTAAATACTCTTTTTCTACTGGTGTTAATGTCTGTGCTGAATGCTTTTTATATTCTTCTAGTACCTTCTTTTCCATTTGTTTATACGATACTTTTCCCATATTTTCTAATACATCTTCACCTATTGCTTGTAGTATGCTATCTACATGTTTTATCCAATCTGCCATTGTCATAGCTATCTCTCGTTCTGCTTGTCTTTCTGCAAAATCTAAATATCCAGATACAAGCTGATTTAAACCACGTAATTCTTTTTCGCTTAAATAGTTTTTAGCTGTTTTAGCTTCTGTTAATGTTGGTAATTCTCCTTTAAAGGTAGTTAGTCCCATAAATTCTTTGTCACCATCTACTCTATCAAATATTAATTCACTTGCCGTATGATGATGTATTGCATAATGCATTTTATTTTGTACAGTAGCAAAGAATTTCTTAGCTTCTTCACTATTTCCATCATAATCAATTGAAGTTGCGAATAAGTCTAATACTTGACGATAAAATATTTTTTCACTTGAACGAATATCACGAATACGTTCTAAAAGTTCTTTAAAATAATCATTACCAAACACAGAAGCACCTTGTTTTAAACGATCATCATCCATAGCAAAACCTTTTATCATATACTCTTTCAATATATTTGTTGCCCACATTCGAAAGGCAGTCGCTTTTTTAGAATTTATTCTATATCCGACTGAAATTATCACATCTAAATTATAGAAGTCTACTTCTCGACTTCCTTCTTTTTGAACTATTTCCATTTTGGACATAGTTGAATTTTTCTCTAATTCACCTTTACTATATATATTATGTAAATGTTTTTTGATTGTAGGTACTTGAACCTCAAATAATGCTGCCAATGCTTTTTGTGTAATCCATATACTATCTTCTACTATTCTTACATTTGCACTTTCATTATCAACATCTAAATTATAAATCATAAATTGAAATTCATTTTTTTCACTATCATCACCTCACAAAACATTAACAATAATTTCAAAAGTTTCATATATTATCCTTACTATTATACCATAAAAAGTGTACATAAAAAAAGACACGTATAGGTTATATACGTGTAAAATGAAAAAGATATACTGATTAATTCTCAAAAAAATTTTTTTTTAGAAAACGTCTAATATCTCATATGTTATTTTTTTAGGTAATACAGAGTCATATTAATTAACATGATTGTTACATACTTTAATTTGTAAGAAATATCGATTAAGAGTATTTGATACATATTAGAATATAATAAGACAAAAATAATCTAATTAGAATTTTCTCTTTATGTACAAGTTTAACATAAAGACTTGTATACTTTTTCTCAATTTTTTTATTATTCTTCAAGGATTTTTTTATTTTAAAGTTTACTAGATATTATATTTTCCAACAAGTGATTTTTTTAATTTCTATTTTATTAATATTATTAAAATCATATTCAAAAAAATAGAGGCTATAATAATTTGATTATCGGGGAAATCCCTTTTTTTAAAAATTTCCATCATTGCCGAAATATTGCCTCTATCTACTTCTTTTTCCACTTGGGGAATCAAGTATAATAGGTAACTTTATATTCAATTTTTTTCTTCAATTGCTGATATATATCCTAATCTAAAAAGCAAATGCTAATTTATGTAATACTGCTCCTGTTAACGATTTTAAATCAGATGTAAATATTTCACCTTTAAAAAAATATCACCTATCCCTAATTCTATAGCATATCCCTCTACCTTATTTGAAATTTTTTTCTATATACTCATTTCCATTCTTAGTAATGTTTTTTTATTTTTCTTAAGACTGATCTTTTGTTTTTTTCCAGTTTTGAAATTTGTTTACTTATAGCAATTTGATTTAATTGCATTCTTGATATTTCTTTATTAAATATTTCCAAAATAGATTCATCTTTAAAAAAATTTTTAATTGCTCATTTTCTCTTTTTCTTTCTTTATGTAAATTTTTCTATTTTTTTTGATATATCTGAATATCTATTTGCTATATGAATTTTTTTATTTTAAGTAACTCTGTAATATCCTCTAATCCTAGTATATTTTTTTCTGTCACTCTTATTTCTTCACCAGTAGAGGTAATTACAAGTAGTTTCATATCTTCTATGAATTTTTTTAAACTTTCTATTATCTAAGATAGTGTTATCTATTCTTTTTTTAATTCTTTTTTTAATTCTCTCTGTTGAATTAATAGTTTATCAAGTTCATTAATTATCTCATCATCATATGAATCTACTATAGTAGCATTATTTTCTTCCTGAATTGATTTTCTATATTCTGCTACACTATAAATCTGTTTATATTTTTTTGTAAATCATTACTTATTTTTCTTCAGTTATTAAATTACTACAGTCTAGATTTGCTAATCCTCTAACAAGACTTTCGATATTAAACGTTAAATTACCTATTATTTTCCCCCTATTTAATAAAGTCCATCCTTTTTCTTGATCGACATAAAAAAGTACCTAATATATTTAAGAGAATATCTAAATTTGAACTATTATACAATATGCTATGTAATTCATATTGCTCACTTGGTAGTACAAAAGTTCGAATCTTCTCCTCTACAATCATGTCTATTAATTCTTTTTTATTTCGAATTAACTTTATTTCACCCATTCCTTCAACCTCTAGTTTTAACTCTATATAACACTTTTTAAATTTTAATTTTCTAGTACTGGGAATATCATATCCTAAGCCATAAAGCATAAGTCTTAATAAAGTTGTCTTACCTCGACTATTTTGTTCACTATAAACCAAATTAACTTCATCTGTAAATTCTATTTTTCTCTCATATATCCCTTCTTTTATAGTAATACTTTTAAAAATCATAGGTTTACACTCTCCTTTATTCTTTTTTTATATTTAATTTATTTTTTTTAATATGGTATATAGAATAACTTGGATTAATGCCTTTTCTAATTCAGAATCCTCGTCTGATAGAGAGAAATCACTTTTTATAATTTTCCCAATTACTTTCTATAAAAATCTAAAAAAATTTTTCAGAACGACTTTTTTTCTGATTTAAAAATCACTATAATCATAAATAACTTTTTATAAAAAAATGAAATTCTTTCTGTATAAGTTTCTATTAAATCATCATATCTATGTAAAACTTCATCATAAATACTTTCATCTATAATTTCTAAAATGTTATCTCCAAAACGTTTTTATATCTGTTACAATATAAATAATCGGCCAAATAATTTTTAGATTTTGTTAATTCTATTCTTTTATTTTTTTCTTAGTTCCATTATTAAAAAAATATCGGTTTGCCACACTTTCATTACTTTCTTTCCTATCCCAGAAGATGATAAATTTAAATCTGATAAAAAAATTCATCTATTTTATTCTTAACAATTTTATATCTTTCTTCATCTATATCGGTTTCAAAAGGCAATATATGAACCAAAAACTTTTCTTTATCTAAAGGATTTTCAATATCATTTAAATAATTATCCACTAAATCTTGCGCCTTCTTGGATAATGAACTATATGGTCTTTTTGATTCTCCTTCGAAGGAGCCTACATTAATCTTTTCTTTAAAAGGATTTCTAGAATTAGTAATAAATATTAATCTTCTCACTTTCCCTTTCTCTTTCCCCTCAGATAATGTCTTCAACGCTTTCTTTAAATTACTGTGTACATTACTAAAATCATTAATTGGATCTGTAATACTTTTAGCTTGAGCCAATACATACTCTCCATTATCATAAGATAACTCAATATCTTCATAATCCCCTTCTAATCTAATGCTTCTTAATCCCTTTATATCTTCCAACATTAAGACGATTGCAGCATTCACCTGAAAATCAAAACCAAACATTACTGAATCTGCACTTCTTTTCCCCATTTTCCTCTCTCAACTTTCTACTAAATTTACAGTTTTTATATTAAGAATAAATTTTATCTATATTACTCTTAATTTATCTTTCCACACTATGCTCACATATACAAAATAAAATTATTTTTCTTATCCTTACCATTATATCACATAAAGTGTACATAAAAAAAGACACATAGGGGTGCATATGCGTAAAATAAAAAAGAGATGTCGACCCCCTCCAAAAAATAAAAACAGGGGAGGAGGATAGATATCTCTCATTAGTTCCATTATACTGAAAAAATCATAATACTCAATAAACCTTATTTCAAAAATACTTACTCCACAACAAACCTACTCGCTAATTTATATACTTGTTTGATTTCCCTAGTTTCTAAATTCCAAGTTTTTAATTCTTCACTTATAAGTTCTGGAAATTTTCTACTTATATCTCTTAGTGCATTTCCTACTGATTTTCTTACATATTCACTAGCGTCTTCTTTTAATGGTGCTATTCTTTTTATTGCTTCTTGTGGATTATCTTTGAAATACGGTCTACTAGTCCATATTCGTAATCCTTCTGTGACTGCCCTTCTAGTATTTGGATTATCAGAACTTAACCACTCATCAACTACAGGGATTGAATTTTCATAACCTTTATTTTTACAATATTCATCAAATGCTTTCGCAAGGACCTCTTGTACTCTCCAATTATCATCTTTAGATACTTCATCTCTCATAAAAGTTAGGATAGCGCTATCATCTGATAAATATCCAAAAAGAAATACACTATACATTCTAACTTGATATACTTTTGACTCATAGGATAAGAAAGCTAACTTCTTAATATAAGCTCTATCATTATTTTTATAATCAGCTAATGCTCTATTTTCTTCTTTCTTGAATCCACTCTTTATTAGAGAAAATTCTTGCTCTAGGCTTTTAATAAATTCGTTCATACTTAGACATACCTCTTTAATTTCCTTCTAATTCCTTTAAAGTCTGTCCATCTTTTGTTTTCCAATGTGTTAATCCATTAGCATTAGTCCCCAATACAAATGCTGCAGCATAAGATGCACTTGTAAATAATTGATTTTCTTTTAGAATTCCATCTTTTATTATCCCAGAGTTGATTAATTGAACACGTAATTCTTTAATTAATTTAGGCATTGTTTTTAAATCTTCTAAAGAAATCATACTTCCTTTTAAAACCACAAATCCCTCATTCGTTCTTTTACATTTTGCTTCAATTTGAAGATTACTCTTTCTGATTTTTCTACTTAAGAATAATAATTCTTCATCAGCTATAACCACATCATCAACTGTATCTTTTTCTAAAGTTGGAATGAATAATTTGTGTCCTAATGTACCTATTATCATTTCACTATTAGAAAGAATTTCAATTAACTCAGATTCTTTTTCCTCTGTAACATTTCCTATATTCGGTTCATTTTGATTTTTTTCAATATATATCTTTTTGAGAATTTAATTTTTTTCTGCAAATTTATTTTTCAAGATAATTTAATTCTGTAGGTCCAAAAGATATTAGTATCAGTTGTTAAAACTATCACTTCATTAAAGAAATCCATTTTCTCATCTTTGGTATGCTCTAATAATCTTAGTAATAGAGCCTCTCCATTTTTTCTATTTCCAGCTTGACCTACGTAAACTAGATTCTTATCTTCCTTATCGCTTTTACCTATTAAAAAATATATTCCACTATACTTTAAATGTTGTCTTTGTTTAATCAATTCTGAATTTAGTTTTGTCCTTGGAATTTTGTAAATAACCCCTGTCCAATTAGATAATGTACATTTAATAGAACTTGTTACATCACCTTCCATCAAAAACATATTAATATTTTTTCCTCTTATCATATTCTTCAACTCCTTCCCTATAATCATCTTCTTTAAAAAAAGCATATAGAATGCTAGACATTCTATATGCTTAAGGATGATTTGCTAAAATTAGTTGTTAGCTTTTAAGAAATCAACAGTTTTTTGGATTACTAACTCACCACGTAAGTCTTCAACACTAATACGTTGTTTGATTCCTTCTTCAGTCATGTTGTACATAGTAGCAAGTTCTTTAACTTCTGCATCGATGTCCGCTTCTGTTACTTCAACTTTTTCTACTTCAGCGATTTCACCTAGTACAAATGAAGTTTTGATTTTGTTTTCAGCGTCTGATTTCATTTCTGCTTTAAGATCAGCTTCACCTTTTCCAGTGAATTGCTCATATAAGTCGAATGATAATCCTTGACGAGATAAGTTTCCAGTGAATTGTTCGAACATAGAGTTAACTTCTTGTTCTACTAATTTTTCTGGTACAGAAACTTTTGCGTTTTCTACAGCTGTAGAAATTACTTTATCAGAGTAAGATTTTTCTGCTAAGTTTTCTTTTTCTAATTTGATTTCTTCTTTTAATTTTTCTTTGTATTCAGCTACAGTTGAAGCTGCTTCTTTAGAAAATTCTTTAACGAATTCATCAGTTAACTCTGGTAAAACTTTTTCTTTTACATCGTGAACTGTAACTTCGAATCTAGCCGCTTTACCTGCAAGGTCAGCTACTTGGTAGTTTTCTGGGAATGTTACGTTAACTTCTGTGTCAACTGGTGCAACTTTTCCTTCTAATTGTTCTTCGAATCCAGGGATGAATGAACCTGAACCTAATTCTAATTCGTAACCTTTAGCTTCTCCACCTTCAAATGCTTCGTCTCCGATGAATCCTTTAAAGTCGATAACTACGATATCACCTTTTTTAGATTCTCCTTCTTTGATTTGCCATTCAGCTTGACGGCTTAATAAGCTATCTAATCTTTCTTCTACATCAGCATCAGTTACTTCTACTGAGTCTTTTTCTAATCCAAGGTTTTTATATTCACCTAATTCAACATTTGGTTTAACAGTAACAACTGCTTCGAATTTAACACCTTCTTCTTTGCTGATTTCTTTAACATCGATATCAGGCATAGCTAATGGTGAAACTTCTAATTCATCGATAGCTTTTGTATAAGCTGCTGGTAATACGAAATCTACTGCATCTTGGAATAATGCTTCTTCACCGTACATTTTGTTGAATACGGCTCTTGGTAATTTACCTTTTCTGAATCCAGGTGCATTAACACGTTTAACTGCACGTTTGAATGCTTGATCTAATCCTTTCGCAAATTCTTCTTTTGTTGCTGAAAAAGCGATAACTACTTTTCCATCTTCTTTATTTAAAATTTGTGACATTTATTTTTCCTCCAAAAATACTTTTAAGTATCATCAAAAATGTTAGTATAAAAAATACTAAAAACTCTTGATTAATTATATAGTAAATAGCGTAAAAAGTCAATCGTTACATACTCAAATTATTGTTTTTAAGAGTAAGTTAAATAGTTTCAAAAAATTATTTAACCCACTCTCATTTAATAATAAATTTCAAAAAAATTGTAATACTTGTATACTTTTTTATCTGCCAGCCAAATGTTTGCTAAATTCTTTTATTAATTTATCATTTTCTCTGTAACTAGGATAGTATTTTTCTAACAATGTATAAAATCTCGGTGTGTGATTTGTTTCTAACAAATGAGTAAGCTCGTGAACAATAGTATGTTCTAAACAATCAACTGGATATTTTACAAGTTCGTAGTTTATCCAAATTCTCTTCGCTTCGATATTACATGTTCCCCAGCGTGTTTTCATCTTTTTAATTCTAAGTTGTTCAGCATGAACATTCATAATCTTTTCATACTTACTAAGAAACTCCAAGCATTTATTATAAACAACCTTTCTAAGTTCCCTAGTTACTATTTGTTCTCTATCTTGGTATTTGTCTTTAACGCTTAGAATTAGCTTATCATTAGAAATAGTTACCTTGTTTTTATCTCCAAGTCTAACTTCTAAAGTCAATTCCTTTCCGAAAACATAATGTTTTTCACCTGTTACATAATTTTTAACAGTATGACCATTCTTCAAGATATTATTTCTTCTAAGTTTTATTTCATCTATATTTTCTTGAACAAGTTTTTTTATGATATAGTTAGGTGTTCTTAGAGGGGCACTCACTACTACATCAGCATTTTTTTCAACTTTTAAATAGATGTTTTTCATTTTTCTTCTGTATTTAATAGTGACGATTAAATCATCTACAGTTATTACTCTTTGCATACTACCCCTCCTCTATATTTTATTATTTTAACTCACAACCTACCAATGCAGTACCAACTCTTATATGAGTCGCACCTTCTTCAATTGCAATTTTATAGTCATTACTCATTCCCATAGATAAAAACTCACATGGTGCATATGCTAAATTCAACCCTTTTACTTCATCACTTAACTGTCTTAATTTTCTAAAGCAATTACGTAGTATTTCTTCATCTTCAACAAAAGGTGCCATAGTCATAAGTCCGACAACTTTTATTTTTGAATATTGTTCCAATGATTTAATAAAGTCAATGGCTTCTTCTGAAGTTAAACCATGTTTACTCTCCTCTCCAGAAACATTCACCTGCACGAAACATTTAATTTCTTTTTCTGCACGTTTTTCGATTTCTTTAGCTAAGCTGTCTCTATCCAATGCGTGAAAGTAATCAACCTCATTAATCACATCACGTACTTTTCTAGTTTGTAAACTTCCAATTAGATGCCAAGTCTTATCAGAATATTTACCTTTTCTTTCAACATAATTTTGTGGACGATTCTCAGCAAAATCAGTAATTCCAGCTTCTATCACCTCTTCAACTCTTGTATCAGCAACATATTTAGTTACAGCTATTAATTTCACTTCATCAGCATTTCTACCGACTTTTTCGCAAGTTTCAGCTATTTCTTTTGTTATTGTCTCAAAATTCTCTCTAACGTTCATTTTTTCTCCTACTTATTTTCTTTAATCTTTTCTAATTTTATTATAACATGATGCTTATTATTTTGTTATAAATTAAAGAATGTAATAAAAAAATTTCCGAAGAAACTGAATTCCTCGGAAATTATGCTTCACGCTTATATTTTTCTGAATTTCTTATTAATATTATTCTTATTCCTAAGAAAAAGTATATTAAACAACTAATAAATAGTATACCTAAACTAAAGATTAATAGTAATATACTGTACACTAGAAAAAGAAATGCCACTATATTGTGATTTATTCCCTTTTTAAAAATCACAAAAAGTAATAGTAAAAATAATACTACTAAAAGTGCAAAGTATAACCATGCAAGTTGTCCCATAATTTGAAAGATAAAATGCATATCTTTTGTAGAGACATTAGCACTATCTTGAGTAAGGCGCGTTTGTTCACGAATCTGATCAACAATTTTAGTTCTTAAATACTCATTTCCTACATATTCTCGAAACAGATTGATCATACCCCCAACAAACCCGATGTATACTACATAAACTACACTAGAGATAAGTAATAATATTTTCTCTAATTTATCAAAATGCATTAATTTCCACCTTTATCCTTACACTTAGCGCAAGTACCATAAAATGATAAAGAGTTATCCTGAACTTCAAATGAATATTCTTTTCTCATGTATTCAATAAGTTTATTAAATATAGGATTTGATACTTTCTCTATATTATTACAGTTAGTACAAATTAAATGATGGTGTAGTTCATCATCAACAGATTGTCTTAAATGATATTTAGAAACACCATTGCTGAAAGAAATTTTTTCTAAGATTTTTAATTCATAGAAAATATCTAAAGTTCTATAAACTGTAGCAATACCGATATCTGGTGTTTTCTCTTTTAATATAAAAATATAGTTCCTCAGCACTAAGGTGCTGTTCATCGTTTTCTACTAAAATCTCAACGATTTTTTCCCTTTGAGGTGTTAGTTTATATGGTGATTGTTGAATTATTTTAATTATCTCATCATAAATAGTCATATATTATTTTGCGCCTTTCCTATTTTTTAAGTAAGATAATGCAAGCATAGTCTTACTATCAGTTATAACATTATCATCTAAAAGTTTGAATGCTTCTTCAACTTTGTATTTTCGTAAATTAATGAATTCATCATCATCAGGATTTTGTTCTCCAGCATATTCTAAATTATCAACATAATATATAGTGATTAATTCTGAACTATAACCAAGAGCTACATGCACGTCACATAGCTTTTCTAGTTTTTCTTCTTCAACGACATATCCTGTTTCTTCTTGCAATTCACGGATAGCTGCTAATTTCTTATTGCTTTCCCCAGGCTCTAACTTACCTGCAGGAATTTCTAAAGTTACAGCTTCGATAGCTTTTCTATACTGCTCAACAAGAATTACCTCATCTTCTTTAGTAAGTGCTAATATCGCTACTGCTCCTCTATGATTTATCAGTTCACGTGTTGAAGTTTCTCCGTTTGGTAAAGTTACAGTATGTACTTCTAAATCAAGAACTTTACCTTCGAATATTTTCTCTACTTCAATAGTTTTTTCTTCTAAATCTATTTTCATAATTTCCTCCATCTCTTTACAAAGTATATTCTTCTAGATCATGTGCAACCTTTACACTACATTTATCACATAGCGACTCCACAGCATCTTTTTCGATATTTCTATCATATCTTGCACTAATATGTGTTAAAAATAAATTTTCAACCTTACTATTTTCTATCATCTTCTCAACATCTAGTATGTTTAAATGATAGTTTTTTTTCGCATGATGTGCATCCTCTCTTAATAAGTATGTGCACTCTGTAATAATGATATTACTATTTTTAACAAATTCATCCAATCCTTCAAAGTATCTTGTATCTGGTATAATCGAGATTTCCTTTTCGGGTTTATCTTCAGATAAAAATTCATTCGAATTATACACCTTACCATTAAATTCAAAAGTATCTAATTCCTTTATTTCTCTATAAAACGGCCCTGGCATAATTCCTAATTTTCTTAACTTATCTGCATCTAAGCTCCCTTTTTGTTTTTTAAATATAATTTTATATCCAAAACATTCAATATTATGAGCTAATGGATAGCTAAAAACAGTAACAGTTTTATTATCTATTATACACTGTTCACTAGAAATTTCAATATATTCCACGCTATAAGAAAGTGAACAATGTGTGAACATCATGTTCTTTTCTATAAAATCTTTAATCCCTACTGGACCATAGATAGTAACCTTTGAAGCATTCGTATCTAAAAGAAAACTTCTAGAAGATAAAAAACCAATTAACCCTAATACATGATCAGCATGAAGATGGCTAATAAAAATTTTAGTTATTTTTGTTGGTTTAATGTTTGTTTTCAAAATCTGATGTTGAGTCGCCTCTCCACAGTCAAACATCCAACACTCTTTTAGTTCTTGCATAAAGTTAAACACAAAACTCTGTGTATTTCTAAATTTTGCTGGAAGCCCAGCTCCTGTTCCTAAAAATTGTACTTCCATCGTATTCCTCTACTTTAAAATTAATAATGGTGGCCTAAAAAGATATTCCATTTAAGCCACCTTATGTAAGTTATAGTTTTACTACAAAAACCTGTGCATCTTGTAAGCAAGTTATTACATGCTCTACCCCTGCTGGAATTTCTAATAGTTCAAATTCATTTACAGTCTCAACCTCTTCTTCAAAAGAAACTGTAATCTTTCCGCTAATATTCAATAATAAAATATTTTTATCATTGCTATATGAGTCTGTTTGATTCCCTACTTTTAGATTCATATGTACAACTTGATATTTATCATTTTCTAATACAATTCCACCTAATAGTGCGTTTTTATCTAATTTTACTTTTTTCATAATCCTATCTTCCTTTACGTTTATATAACCCGTCTTCTTCAATCATAATTAGTTTATTCTTGAATAATCTTCCAACAGCTCGTTTGAAACTTCCCTTACTCATTCCAAACACTGCTTTAATTTCTTCTGGATCTGATTTATCAGTAAATTCACAATATCCGTTGTTTTCAATGTAATCCATAATAGCTTGACCATCAACATCCATTCTCTCGTGAGCTCGAGGTAAGAATGAACCATTAATTTCTCCGTTATCTTTAACACCAATAACACGCAAAGTAACTTTTTCTCCTAAACGTGGTTCTTTTTCACGTTCACTTTCATGAACGAAAACTTTGTAACCATCTTTTGTTAATAGAAATGTCCCAACACGCATTAAACGGTATGGATAGGCTTCAATATCTTTATTTTTCATGTTTCTAGTAGCTTTAGAATATAGTGATGCTACGATAGTCTCTGTCGCTAAACGCGCAAATAGTTGTCCACTAAAATCACGACGTAAAGTAATAAACAGTTCATCACCTTCTTTAGGCCACACACTTCTTAACTTAGGTAAATCTTCACCTAAAAGTGGAATTTCACGAGAAAATCCAATATCAAGACCTACTCTATCTTCTTCAACTTTTACTACTTTACTAAACGAATAATCTCCAACCGTAACTTCTGGAATATTCGGTGTTGCGAATAATTTCCCACTACGAGAAGGATATACGAACATTGAATATTCTTCTCCAATTTCATAATCATCTAAACTTTCTACATCAGACTCGTTACAGCTAATTTCTTCTTCATTCGGTCCTTTAAAAACTAATGATGAACTTTTCTTCTCTACTAACTCTAAAAAATGGATTTCTCCAGTAATAAATTTTATATCTTCTCTTTCCATCAAGTACCTCTTTCTTTTATTTATTGTATAACTTCTTTACAGGATTGTTACTAAATTTCATTTCATAAAAAAGGAGTGACTCAATAATCGCGATTTCGAAGAAATCGATTTTGTTGAGTCACCCCCGTACAGTTTATTAGATATCTAAAAAGCTTTTTTAAAGCGAATTTAAATATCAATAAACCACTGCGTCTATGAGTTATAATATACACTTTTTTAAACTTTAGAACTTTTGAATCAGCCCTTTAAATTAACCGGAAAAAGTAGTATCAGGGCGTACTTACTTAACCATATTTTTTATTTGTTTTAATTGATTTACTCTTATTTCCTTTGGAAGGAATCTTCTTATTTCATCTTCATTATACCCAACTTGTAATCTCTTATCATCAACAATGATAGGTCTTCTAAGCATTCCTGGATTATCTTGAATAACTTTATATAATTCTTGAATTGACATACTTTCAATATCCAAATTCAATTTTTGGAAAGTTTTCGATCTGAATGAGATTATATCTTCTGTTCCGTGCTCCGTGATAGACAAAATGTCTTTAATCTCATTTGTTGTCAGAGCTTCTGAAAAAATATTTCTTTCCACAAAGTCTATTCCATTTTCAATAAGCCAAGCTTTCGCTTTTCTACAAGAAGTACAACTTGGCGATGTAAACAACGTAACTACCACCAGCACTCACACTCCTTTATAAAAATAACATTAATATTTTTATAATTCTATATACTCCTATAATTATACTACATATATTATAGTTTTACAATATACTATTGAAAAAATATTTTAATTTGTCAACTAAAAACACTTGTTTTACATTGTTTAATTCTTGACTATCCTTGTAGACGTAAGCTTTTTGTTTTACCCTTACATTTTTTATTTGATTAGTTAAAATAAATTATATAATAATACACTCAAAAAATATTTCTTTACATAGTCTTACTACCATATTATATTATAACCCATGTAATTAAAATATAAATTAAATAACAATGAACACTCCTCTTCTACAGTTTCCCATTATTGCTAAATTGACAAAGTATTTTATGTGTGTTATCATATACATATGCCAGCATGGCGGAATTGGCAGACGCACTGGACTCAAAATCCAGCGATGGCAACATCGTGCCGGTTCGACCCCGGCTGCTGGTATAATTAATAAGACAAGGTTTTTTTAAGCCTTGTCTTTTTTATTTTTTACTTTTTTCCATACATAGAAGTTACTAAAAATTACTTAGTAAATTTTTTATTAAACTATCTCAACGGATAATAATCTAAACAATATATGTATTACGAATATTAACTCAACAATTGAATTAATAAATAATCCCATAATAATCCAGTTTGGAACACATGCTGGTAAAACCGCGATAGCTCCCACAAAAAGTAAATTAAATATAAAAATTCTGTAACAAATCGAAATCAATCTATGCCAAAGTGATTCATAACCTTTAGATTTTTGATCGTATAACTCTTTCCTTAATGAAGAAGAAAAAAATTATTGCAATTGCTGACAATATAAAAACCAATAATAACAGTTAATATTGTAATTATGAATTCATTTTTTTGCAAAAAAATACTTTTTTTAAAACAATAAGATGAAACCAGACATATGATTATTGTACTCCAAAATATTCTTCTATCTTTTTTACTTAGTTTTAACGTCAGTAAGCTCCTTAATCTTTCTTTGAAGATTTATTTTAACATCCTCTGCATAAAATTTACCTGAATATTTTTCTGCCTCAACAGTTATTTTTTTTATAAAAGTTTGTTGATTATATACATGTTCAAATCCACTCTCATCACTACCACGTATTAACAAACCACTAATTGCATAATCTTTCTCCTCCTTCATTAATTTATTTAAAAGATTAATAGGATTGAATCTATGTGAATTAGCCTTTATATCCAATGTTAAATCAGTAATTTCATTAGTTCCAACTAAATCAATCAATGCCTTTCTTTTCTCTGAGTCTTCCGAGAAAAGATTATTTTTTGAGGTGAATTTAATTTCTTCTACATTTCTAAGCAATTTAAGGAATGTTTCTTTTTCTTCATAGATTCCTTTAATCATAAAGTTTCCACTTGTAATTTTTCGTATAATATCTTCGAAAGTTCTTTTTGTTCCTTACATCTGACAAATATAATAAATTGAATTAAAAATCATAATATGCAAATATTTGTTTTAACAATTCAATTTCAGTTTCTTTTTTTAGGATTTTTTTCTTTTCTTTTTAGATTTTTTTATCAATAACATATTCATCTCTAGGTTCTAAACTTCCTGATTCTATCACAAAAAAATATAATTATCATCGCTAAATATTGATACATGATTAATCCCCTTTTATTGAATCTAAATTCTCATCAAATTCCCTAGGGAAATCTTCCCTAACAGGGTTTTTTTCCATCGTATTCCATTGCTATTTTCTTTTAAATAATTGCCAAATTGAAAAAAAGTTATTGTAGACATACTTATACTCCTTTATTTTTTTATTATATTATACCATTTCTATAACAGTAAATCATTCAATTCAATAAAAATACAATAGTTTAATATAAATTTTCCCATATATTATCTTCACTTACTTTATATATATAATTTTTCATAGTAAATTTATAATCTCACATACTGCTATTTTGCTTTACAAGATACTCAGTTTATGGTAATATTATGTATAACAAGATAGCGGAAATTTTTAACTTTTAGACTAATAACTAACAACTAAGAAAGGAGGTTTCAAAATGGAAATTAACACTTCCCAAATACTAAAAGGTACATTAAAAGCATGTATTTTACAGCTAATAAAAAATAAAGAAATGTACGGCTACGAAATAACTGAGCAACTTTCCAATTATGGGCTCGATATGGTTGCCCAAGGAACTATCTATCCTCTACTTTTAAAATTAGAAAAGGAGCATATGGTCACTAGTTACTTAAAGGAGAGTAACTCTGGACCTCCTAGAAAATATTATTCAATTACCAAAAATGGTGAAGAGTATATAAACTCATTTAAAAATGTATGGGGAAATATAAGTACTACAATAACAAAAATTTTAGAAAACGAATAAAGTCTAGAGGAGGAATTATTATGAACATCACTGATTTAATGAAACAAAATAACAAACTTAGATCACAACTTAATAAAGATAATAAGAAATATTATGAAGAACTTTTTAGCTGCTTGTCGAATGAAAAAAATACTACAAAAAAAGAATCAGAACTAGAAATTCAATTGCTAGAAATATTACAAGATTTGATTCTATATCAAAAAAACAAGGAAAAAAACTTTGCCGATGTTTTTTTGGAAATGATATAAACAAATTATCTTCATCAATAATCGCTGAACTTCCGAAGGAAAAACAAAATGAAAAATATTTAGATTTTCTCTAGTTTATCTTTTTAATTTTTAATTATTAGTTCTTTGGCTCCTTCTATATTTACTAAAACTATCGAGCCAATTACAACAATGTTCTCTATACTATTATTAGCTATAGGATCATTAATTTGCTTATATCTATTAATTTATAAAAAAACAGAGAAAAAAATAAATGGTTTATATATATTTCATCATTAATTATATTTGAAATTTCTTTTATTTCAATCCCAATTCTTAATAAATTAAAAAAATGATTCCAGAATACTTTTTCTTATAAAGTAGATGTGTCAACTAGTTTCTTATACTTCTTTTGGAATTTTTTTGTGCACTTTCTTACATATACATTTTTTTAACATTCAAGAAATACTATTCTAAAAAAATATAGTAAACTAGCTCGACTATTCTATTTATCGAGCTAATTTTTATAAAAGTTCACCTCAGAGAAATAATTTTAATTTAAAAATAACATTTTTTTCTCTTGAATAATTTTTTTAAACCTGTTATAATGGTAAAACATTATTTTAGGAGAGAAGCCATGAATAACTCAATTTTCGATAAATTAAAACATGCTGAACAGGGCGCTAAACTTAGTATTTTATCATATTTGCTACTTACAGTATTAAAACTTGGCGCTGGTATATTCTTTAAATCTTCAGCTCTTGTTGCCGATGGTATTAACAATGCTACCGATGTGATTTCATCAGTTTGTGTTCTTATCGGTTTGAAGATTTCCAGAAAACCAGCAGATGAAGACCACCTTTATGGTCACTTTAGAGCCGAGCTTATATCTACATTAATAGCTTCATTTATTATGCTATACGCTGGAATTGAAGTAGTAATGTATGCAATTAAAAAAATTATCTCAGGAACAATTGAACAACCTAGCATATTGTCAGCAGTTGTAGCATTTATAGCAAGTGTAATTATGCTTGGTGTATATTTCTATAATATTCATCTTGCTAAAAAAATTGGTAGCAAGTCACTTAAAGCTGCTGCACTTGATAATCTCAGTGATGCACTTGTTTCTATAGGAACATTAATAGGAATTATTGCTACATATATAGGTATTCCAATAGCTGATTCAGCAGTCGCAATTATAGTTGGATTACTTATTATTTACACATCAGTTAATATCTTCAAAGAATCTACACATATTCTTACTGATGGTGTAGATACTGAAGTGATAGACAAGGTTAATGATATTGTAAATGACATCAACGGTGTAACTTCAATAGTCGATACGAAGGGTAGAACTCATGGCTTATTATACTTTATCGATATTACGGTTACCGTTGATCCTTCTTTAAATGTTAAACAAAGTCACGATATCACGGTTAATATTGAAAGCACTCTCTAAAGAATTCTATTATTGTGAAACTTTAGTGCACTTAGAACCACATGGCATTCCATGTCATACATATTAAATTAATTTTGATGAAATTATACTCACTATAACACCTGTTATTTCAAGTATAATTTCATCTTTTTTATTGTTCGTACGTTTGACAAAAACTAATACTAAAAGTATAATTATTGTACATATAAAAGTATTTTTAGTCTTAGTTATTTTTTAATTAAATAGCTTAAAATAATACTTAAATAAAATTGGAGTTTTTAAATTTATGACACACGCAAAAGCAATATTCTTCGGTGAACATGCCGTCGTTTATGGATATAAAGGAATAACTATTCCCCTTCCGCAAATGAACGTCAAAGTTATATTAGAAGACACAGAGACAATTCAACAACGTGATGAAATTTTAAGTTTTATCGCTGATACATGTGGAATTGATAAGAAAACAAAAATTAATATAACTAGCACTATTCCTGTAGGACGTGGGCTAGGGTCTTCTGCTGCGCTAAGTATCGCTATTGCACGTGCCAAAAAACTCCCAAATGTACGAGAAATTGCAAATAAATGCGAAAAATTTATTCACGGAAATCCTAGTGGTATAGATGTTAATCAAGTACTTAGTGATACTCCCCTTTTATTTTCTAAAAAAGAAGGAGCTAGTGAATTAGATTTTGACTTAAATAGTTATTTACTAATTATCGATACAGGAGTTGTTGGAATTACTAAAGAAACTCTAAAACATATAGCGGATAATTATGATAAGTATGAAAAATATATTGCTGAATTAGGCGAAATTACCGATTTAGTAATTGAACCATTAAAAAATAAAGAAATCGATCTTGTCGGAGAATATATGTACAAAACTCACGACTTATTACAAAAACTTGGAGTAAGTCACGCTAGCAACGATGAGGTTGTGGAAATTTGTAAAAATAATAATGCAGTCGGTGCTAAACTAACTGGTGGTGGCGCTGGTGGATGTTGCATTAGTCTTAGCAAAACAAAAGAAAATGCATTAAAAATTCAAAATGCATTAAAAGAGAAAGGATATTCATCATGGATAGTTACAGTTTAGGTTATGCTAATATTGCCCTAGTAAAGTACTGGGGAAAAAAATCTAAAGATCCTGTCTTACCTTATAATCCTAATATTTCTTTAAGATTAGACAATCTTTTATCAAAAACAAAAATCGAAAAAAATGATAATAATATTGATGAATTTTATATCAATGACGAAAAACAAAGCCAAGAAGAAGTAGATAAAATGATTAAGTTCATCTCTAAATTCACACCAACAAATCGTGAAGCAATAACTATTAGAAGTTATAATACCGTACCTACTGCTGCAGGGCTTTCTTCAAGTTCTAGTGGTACTATGGCTTTAGTTCTTGCTTGTAATGAATATTTCAAATTAAACAAAACTACTAAAGAATTAGTTGAAATAGCTAAAGAAGGCTCTGGCTCTTCTTGTCGAAGTTTTTATAAACTTGCTGCATGGCTTGAAGATGGAAATGTTGAAGAATTAGAGTGTTCTTTAGATTTTGGAATGATGGTTCTTGTAGTTAACGAGGATAGAAAGAAAATCTCTAGCCGTGTCGCTATGGAACGCTGTGTTCAAACATCAACAACTTTTGATGCTTGGGTTGAAAAAGCTAAAGGTGATTTTGTATTAATGAAAGAAGCTTTAAAAGAAGCTGATTTCGAAAAAATCGGAGAAATTACAGAAAGTAATGCTTTAGCTATGCATGGTACTACTTCTACATCTACTCCTAGCTTCTCATTCTTAACAGAAGAAAGTCATATGGCGATGGATATTGTAAAAGAACTACGTTCTAAAGGTTATAAATGTTACTTCACAATGGATGCTGGTCCGAATGTGAAAGTACTTTACTTAAGGGAAGACCAAGACAAATTATATGAGGAAATTTCAAAATTATGGAAGAAAAAAATCATTTTGTGCATGGAGTAGCCTATGGTAAACTCTATCTCGCTGGAGAATATGCGATTTTAGAGGATTACGCTTCTGCACTAATAACAAGTGTTCCTAAAAAAATTACAGTATTTGTAGAAAAAAGTGATAAAACTACTATTTTCGATACGATTAATAAGACTAAAGTTGGACTTTTAGAAGAAAATAACAACTTCACACTTGTTCAACAATTTATTCTATTTTTAACGGAATATACAAATTGTGATAAAAAATTTGCTCTTACTATTTATAATGAACTTCACAATGACGATAAAAAATACGGTTTAGGTTCTTCTGGTGCCGTACTTGTGGCTATAGCTCGCGCTATATTATCATTTGAAAATGTAGATTATAACGATTTAACTATTTTTAAACTAGTCGCCCTATTCAATATCAAACACAATCTAAGTGGATCTATGGGAGACGTTGCTGCGAGTATTAATGATGGGATTACATATTACGAAAAATTTAACGCTGAATTCGTTAATAATATGATACGTCAAGATAAATCTGTTAAAGAAATAATAAACATAGATTGGGATGGCCTTCGTATCGAAAAAGTTCGTCCAAAAGCTGATTTAAGCATACTAGCACGTTGGACTGGTGAAGCTGTAGATACGAAAGAGCACGTAAAACTTTGGAAAAAACATAAAGACAACTACAAAGAAGAATTTAGAGTTTTTGTTGAAACTTCTAATACGCTAGTAAAAACTTTAAAAGAGAATTTAGAAGAAACAGATGCTACGTCTGCTTTAAGCACTATACGAAAACTTAGAGAGAACCTACTTTATTTAGAAAGTTTCTCTAAGATACCAATGGAAACAAAAGCAATGAAAAACTATATTGAAAGTCATTCAGCTGGTAAGCAAAGTGGTTCAGGTAGTGGTGACATTGTATTAGGATTCGAGAAAAATAACGATAAGTATCAGCTACAACTGAACTTAGAAAAATTATAATATATTAAGAAAGGATTAATTATGAGAAAAAAAGACCATATTAGATTGGCGCTTGCTGATAAAACAAAAGTAACTAGCTTAGACTCATACGCAATTGATTACAACAGTATCCCCCTATTCGGATTAGACGATGTTGATACTTCTACATCAGTTTGTGGTGACCGTTGGGAATTTCCATTCTTCATCAATGCCATTACTGCTGGTGGGGAAGATTGTAATAAGATTAATCAAGACTTTATGGAAGTTAGTGAAAAATGTGGAATTAAATTTTTCCCAGGATCATACTCTCCTGCTCTTAAGAGTAAAGAGGACGAAGACGCTTATCCAAAAGGATATTCAGTGAACTTAGGACTAGATAAAAATCCAAAACTGGTTTTAGAAGCAATCGAAAAATCACAAGCAAAATATATTCAACTTCATACTAATCCTCTTCAAGAAATCGTTATGCCAGAAGGAGATCATAATTTCGAAAGTTGGTACGCTAACCTAAAAGAAGTCAGCTCTAAATCTCCTATTCCTGTAATCTTAAAGGAAACAGGTTTTGGTATGAATGAAGCTACTATTAAACTAGCCATCGACTTAAATATCCCCGCTGTAGACATTAGTGGAATGGGTGGAACAAACTTCGCAAGAATCGAAAATGGACGAAGAACTGACAAATCAACTTACCTAGAAGGAATTGGTTATACTACGGCAGAAAGCCTAGAGATAGCCTATGCTTATAAAGATAAAATTGATATTATCGCAAGTGGAGGTATTCGTAATCCACTTGATGTTGTAAAATGCCTAGCTTTAGGTGCTAAAGCGGTTGGTATTTCTAAAATATTTTTAGAAATTCTTGTAAACGAAGGAAAAGATGCTTTAATTCAAGAAATTGAAAAATGGAAAAAAGAAATTAAGTTCTTAATGATATTAATGAATGCTAAAACAATTGCTGAATTAGATAAAAAAATAAGAAAAGTAGAATTTTAAAAAAGAAGATTCCAGCCGTTTGGGTTGGAATCTTCTTTTAATTTATACTATATTTCTTTGGGGATGACCCAAAAGACCTAAATTTTAACAAAGTGTATATGATAACTCATAGACGCAGTGGTTTATTGATATCTAAATTCGCTTTATAAAAACTTTTTAGATATCTAATAAACTTTGCGGGGGTGACTCGACAAAATCGATTTCTATGAAATCACGATTTTTGAGTCACTCCCTCTTCTTCTAATGCTGATAATCTTTTTATTGCTTTATTTAAATCATCTTCTAAACTATTAATTTTTAGATTTATTCTTTTGATTTTCCGCAATTAAATACCAACATGAAATTAATAACATAACATTTAAACAAATTATTGCAAACATACTATTCTCCTAATGCTTATAATTAAAATTAGAATAACACAATTTCTCTTTTTTAACAAGTGATGCTCTATTCATTAATAATAGATATAAAAAAACCTCATCTTACGATGAGGTCATTATTTCTAAATAAATCTAAAAGAGGGAAAATTTTTAGATTTTATTAATAAATTGCGTGTTAATTACCAATTATTAATATTTACGTTTTCTAGCCGCTTCAGATTTTTTCTTACGACGAACGCTTGGTTTTTCATAAAACTCACGTTTACGAACTTCTTGGATAGTTCCGTTTTTAGAAACAGCACGTTTGAAACGACGTAGTGCATCTTCTAGTGATTCATTTTTTTACGAACTACAGTTTTTTTGACATTGGATTTCCCTCCCTCCGATACTACAAAAATCTTAATTTAATACTTAATTAAATGTTTAAGATATAAAAATAAATACAAACATTCAATCAATAAGACTGCTTTTAAGCAATCTACTTACATATTGTATTATATTCTTACGTTCTTGTCAACCTTTAATAGCAATTTATTAACATATTTTCAAAGAAAACAATCTTTTCATATGTATATTAATTAAACTATTTTTCTGATAACCACTTTTTAAATTCTTCAATAAAATTAGCATAGCCTTCTTTATTTTTGTGGCTAGGTACTTGAGCTAAAAATACTTGATTTGACAATTTAGTTTGACCTTTTTTAGTTATTAAAATAATAGCTTTTTGTTGAGAAGCATTTTTGAACATCTCATCAGGTAAAGTAATTACCGCATTTAGATTAATATCTTCTTCTAAAAATTTTTTGAAATTGTCTTCAAGCTCAAGAACTTTCTTAGGTACTACTAATACCCCTACCCCATTATCATTCAAGTAATTAGCCGCTTGCTCGATGAATAGTAAAGCATTTAAACTATATCCTTCTGTACTACAAAGTTTATAGTTTAGACTATTATCCTCATCTGCATAATAACCAAAAGGTACATCACTGATGATAACATCTTGCTTCTTAAGATTTAGAGGTTTAAGAGCATCTTGATTAATAATTTCAACATTAGTTTCTAATAAATTGAAAATATTTTGTTGTAATCTAGCGTAGTTATTATCAACATCAACAGAAGTTAACTCATAATCTCCTTTTGATAAAGCTGATAAGTTAATTAAGAAGTTTCCACTTCCACTAGCAAAATCAGCTACAGAAATCTTCTCGTTATTATATAAACACTCTAAAATATGAGATACATACATAGTTATAACTTCTGGTGTAATGTCATAACTAGGATTATTCAACTCTTTAAGAGCTTTTAATAGTAAAAATTGATAAGCTTTTTTAATATCCTCTTTAGAGAAATTATCGACAATATCAAAATAATCTTCATCATTCTCCAAAGTTAAGTAATTCACTAAAGAGTCAAAATACAACCCTTCACCTTTGTTCTCTTCTACCTGTTTATCTATCTTGAAAAATAATTTTTCTAAATCTGACATGGTTCCTCCTTATTCATTTTCAATAATATTTTTTAATACTGGCTCTAACTTCGAAATTATTCCAGTTACTAACGCATTTCCCATCATAAAATATCTTCGACGCATAGGCATAGTATTAGTCCAATTAGGTGGGAACATTTGTATCATCTCACACTCAACTTCTGTCAAAATTCGATATTTTTTATTAGTTTCATCAAATACTATGTGAGACGAACGATTGATAGTTCCCTCACTTGTCAGCATTGTTCTAGCAGGTTCTTTAATATTTTCAGGAAAACTCATTGCCCCTTCACTATAAATGTATTTATGCCCTGTTTTTGATTCACGCTCTATTCTTTTAGATCCTTTTAAATATTTCCATTTATCTAATTTATCTTCTTCTGCAAAGTATTTGCTTAAATCTTCATCATTATATTTTTCTGCATTTTTTAATAACTTCTCTAGCGAATAAACTTCAGATTTTCTTGGAGTTACATCTCTATGAATAATCTTTCCATCTATCATCATTCCAGTATCTAAAAACTTTCCATCTTTATAGTTTTCTGTTACATCTAATGCATCAGAATAAGTATTAATGTCTGTATTGAATAGAATATCTAATTCACTTTCCGTTGGAAAAACTTTCTCAAAAATACTGTTTTCTAGGTTTTGTTCATTTTTTATACTCTTAGAATACTTTGTATTTTTTTTAGAAGCAAAAATAAATACCCTTCTACGCTTCTGTGGCATTCCATAATCACCAGCATTTATTACTCTCCATTGTACATAATACCCTAATTCATCAAACGTCTTTAACATAATTGCAAAGTCACGTCCTCTTTGAGATGCTGGAGATTTTAATAATCTATCAACATTTTCAAGAAGTACAAACGGAGTATTTTTTTCTACTAATACGTCTCTAATATCCCAAAAGAGTACACCTTTTTTTCCAGCTATTCCCTTTTCTCCACTTAATGAACGTGCAACTGAGTAGTCTTGACAAGGAAATCCTCCAACCAATAAAGTATGATTTGGAATTTTTTTCTTATCAACTAAATTAATATCTTCATTAGAACAGTCGTCCTCTCCAAATCTTGTTGTGTAGCATTCAAAAGCATGTTGTGCTTTTGTTGAAGGTTCAAACTGGTTCGCCCAAACAAAATTCCATCCACCTTTTTCTATAGCTTTTCCACTTTTTTTATCAAATTCGCTTATTTGATTTAATCCAACTCTGAATCCACCAACACCAGCGAATAACTCTACAACCTCTAAATTCATGTTATTCTCCTTCAATTATGTCCTGAATATTCTTTAAAACATACGTTTTATTTAACCAAAAACATTGTTTTGTCATCTTATCCCCATTTGGCAACTCATCCATATCACTATCTGTACCATTACCATATTTTATTCCATTTATTACATATGCTGATTTTTGAGCATGTGGTCTCAAATGAAATATTTGTGTTTCTTTTGATTTTAATAAATTATTACCTATTCTATTATCTTTTATTTCAAATTTTATCCCATTTATAAATTGAGATTGATACTTTTCCCACTCATGCTTTCCAATACCTTCTAAATCTGATATCGGCATATTCCAAAATTTAGAACCTATTAACTCATATTCTCCTGTCATATTTTCTTTAAATACAACAAACAGAAATCTTTTTTCATAGAAATAATTATATAACTCTGAACTATCAAAGATTTCTTGAATAAAAATCTAAAAATTTTAAATTTCGGAAAAAGACATACTCTCTCTAGGATTACCTTTTTTATCTATCCTTATTGTTTTTATTCCTATATTAGCTTTTTCAAATTCTTCAACATTATCTGTTTTAACACCAAGCATTCTTGATATCAAACTACTGTTTGCTTGTTTAGAATTTTTATTGATTTCAAATTGAGAATATAGTTCTTCTTCTGTTTTTCCTTTATATTCATTAATCTTGTTTAATACTACATTATCAAAAGTTTCTTCTTTCAATTCTGTATTTTTCAAAATAGAATCATATGTATTAATTTGTCCGACAACATAGTGATTAATCACATATGACATATATGATTGTTTTAATGAATATGCTCTTCTTTTTGCAGGAATTTCGCTATAATATTGCTTTTGTTCGCTTTTTTTGGCTGTTGCTCCTTTAGTACATGCACCCAAATATTTTGTATCACCTTCAGATAGTTCGTGTGCTCTACCTTGTTGAATCTTAGTAATAATTGTAGAATAATCCTCTTTAATTATTATTAAATCATCTCTACAGCTCTCTGATAAAATAGAAAATAGTTTTACATACTCTATACTATACTCTGTTCTTAAAATATCTTTTTCTCTTAAATACAAAATTAACAACATTAATCTCATTTTTTCTAGTACATGAGATTTTTCAAATACAGGTTCAACAGGTCTATCATTAGGTATCATAGTAATAACTAATCTTTCTCCTGCTCTTAAACTACCATCTTTCTTTTTCTCTATAGGTGTTACCTTTAATTCCGTACCGGCTTCTAAAAAATCAGGATTAGAATCACTATTTGGCTTGTAATAAAAATAATATTCTTCTAACAGATTTCCTAAACTTCCCTTTCCTCTAGGATTATTAAAATATGCTATTTTATCTCGAAGTTCATTCTTTTCTGAATAACCAATACCACTTTCTCTTATCTCACTATTTGAATAATAGTCTTTTAGTACTTCAAAAAACTTTTTCCCTTCTAATTTTTTAGCATATTTTTTTCTATAGCCAATGGATTATTTTTTTATCATAAGGTAAATTCACAATAATACAGCTCCTAATCAAATAATAATTATTATACCATAATTTTTTTATAGCAATATGTCAATAATCATTTAATTTATCTATTTTTTTCTTTATCAAAAAAATCATTTAATAAATTTACATCATCATTCTCATAATATTCTTGATATAATTTATCCAAAAACTAATTCATCTTTTATATTTTTTTCTATGTAAATCATAGCCTTAATATATTCTTTATAATTCGATTCCGATATTCTTTCAATAACTTTTACTATTTCTAAATATCCCATAATAATTCTTCCTCTAATTTTTCTATACTAGATCCTATCATCTATTTGTCCTAGTGTCAATATACTTACTCATTATTCTAATTAACAATATTTAAAAATCTACAAAAAAGGGAGTGACTCAAAAATCGCGATTTCGTAGAAATCGATTTTTCAGAGTCACCCCCGCACAGTTTATTAGATATCTAAAAAGCTTTTATAAAGCGAATTTAGATATCAATAAACCACTGCGTCTATGAATTTTCATATAAACCTTGTTAAAATTTAGGACTTTTGGGTCAGCCCCAATAATCTTATTAAATACAAAATTTGATAAATTAATATTCATTCAAACAATTTTATAAACCTTTTTTGAACTTTATCACAGGTATAACCGATATGTTCATAGAATTTATGTGCTTCTTCACGCTTTAAGGCAGAATTTAATCTAATAAAACTAATACTATTTTCTACGGCATATTGTTCTAGGCTTTTCATAAGTTTCTTACCTATTCCTCTACCTTGAAAATCAGGGTTAACAGCGAGCCCTAGAATATTTAATCCTAGATCACTATAGAAACTTTCATACATTTGAGCATGAACAAATCCTATAATCTTCCTTGTATTCTCATCTTCATAACCGATAATAATATGTTGTTTCTTGTCATTAGTTAGTTGCTCTATTTGTCTTTTCACATTTTCAACATCTACATCATAACCTAATGCTACTTTACAAATTTCTGCTACTTCTTGTGCATCTTCTATATTTATTTCCCTAAACATATACTCTCCTTCTGATTTTACCAAATATTATTTAATGTGCAACTTACTGCAACTTTTAAATTCTAATCTACTTCGTAACTTCTATTAAAGCTTGTTTTACTAAATCAAATTCTCTTGTACGAAGTGTTCTCATATCAAAGATAAGCTCATTATCTTTTATACGTGTAATGATTGGAATTTCTACTTCTAATAAACAGCGTTCAATATCTGTCGCACTTAGCCTTGGGTGCTCTAATTTAACTACAACACTATCTAAGTAACTTGCTGGATAGCTTCCGCCACCTACTTCTGCTTTATCTTCAGCTATTGTAATCTTGAATTCTAGGTCGCTAAGTCTTGTTTTCAACACATCGGCTTTACCGAATAAACGCTCTTTAGATATTGAAATCATATGTAATGTAGGAATGTGTTCCAACGCTTCTTTTTCATCTAGATATAATTTCAATGTAGCTTCTAGAGCTGCTAGAGTCATCTTATCTACACGTAATGCTCGAGTAAGTTGGTTCTTCTTCATTTGTTCGATATATTCTTTTTTACCAACGATAATACCTGCCTGTGGACCTCCAAGAAGTTTATCTCCACTAAATGTTACGATATCAATACCACTATCCAGAACCTCTTTCACAGTTGGTTCATAAGGTAAGCCAAATCTAGAGAAATCGACAAACTGACCACTTCCTAAGTCATTTATCGATACTAGTTCATTCTCACGAGCAAGATAAGAAATTTCTTCATTAGATACTTCTTTTGTGAATCCTACAATCTTATAGTTACTAGTATGAACTTTTAGTAATGCTCCTGTGTTGTCAGTAATTGCGTTCTCGTAATCTTTTAAGTGTGTTTTATTAGTAGTCCCTACTTCGACAGGCGTACCACCACTTAATTTAATAATCTCAGGAATTCTAAATGCTCCACCGATCTCTACTAGTTCTCCACGAGAAACTACTATTTCTTTATCTTTAACTAGAGTATTTAATGTTAATAATACCGCCGCTGCGTTGTTGTTAACTACAAGTACATCTTCTGCACCTGTTAATTTTTTGATAATATCAATAAGATGAACATAACGACTACCGCGTTTTTATTATCAATATCAAACTCAAGGTTAGAATAGTTAAATGCTACACTTTCGATGTTTTCTTTAATCTTCTGACTTAGCAAACTACGTCCTAAATTTGTGTGTAAAATTGTTCCAGTCGCATTAATAACTCGTCGTAAAGAATTTTTATCTTCACTCTTCACTATTTGTTTAACTTCTTCTACAATTTTTTCTAAACTTGGAACTTCATGTAGTTCTTCGTTTAATATTGCTTGTTTAATTCCATCAATATAGTTTTTTATCGCTGATTTTACTCCTACTTCTGTATACTCTTGAATTAATGATTTCACTTCATCTAATAATAAAATCTTATTTATTGCAGGAATTTGTGATAATAATTGTTTTGACATAATATTTCTCCTAAATCTCTTTTGCTAATGTTTTTATAGCGTTAATAGCGTAGTCTACTTCCTCATCTGTATTCATACTAGAGAATGAGAACCTTACTATCCCTTGTTCTTTTGTTCCTAGTACCTCATGCATTAAAGGTGCACAATGTGCTCCAGGTCTAACTGCAATATCATATTCCTCAGCAAGAACATCTGCAACGTCTGAGGCTGATATTCCTTTGAAGTTTAATGCTACTACCGCAGTACGCTCTTTTGTAAAATCTCCATAAAACTCTAAACACTCCAAGTCTTTTAATTCATTATAGAATCTGTTCGCAAAGTCGATTTGTTTTTTATAAAGATTTCAATGCCATGCTTATTTATATATTTTATTCCCTCATGTAAACCTAAGATTCCAGAAGTATTCAAAGTACCCGCTTCTAAGCGCAGTGGATATTCCCCAGGGTGTTTCTCATCGAATGTTCTAACACCACTTCCACCGACTTTAAATCTCTTAATTTCTGGTTTTTTAAGTCTCACACATAGACCACCGATTCCCTGCGGCCCATATAAACTTTTGTGTCCAGTAAAACATAATACGTCTATTCCCAATTCATCCATATTAATAAAAAAAACTCTATATTATGTTTTTTTGCAAATATCCGCAACTTTTTCTAGATCCACTATACTTCCTGTTACGTTTGAACTATGTGTAATAGCAAGCATCTTAGTATTAGGTTTAATAGCTTTTTCTAGTTCATCATAATCGATTAATCCCGTTTTACCAGCTTTAACAATAGTATATTCACACCCTATTGTTTCATGTGCTAAATATATCGGTCTTAGAACTGAATTATGCTCCATAGAAGTCGTAATAACGTGATCTTCTTTTTCTAACAGTCCTAAAATCGCAATATTTAAACTTTCTGTAGAATTACTAGTAAAGACAACCCTATCTTCTTCCTTCATACCGAAAAATTTTGCAACGTCACTTCTCGCTTCAAAAACTTCCCGGAATGCATTATTTGCTTCATAATAACTACCTCTTGAAGCATTGGCATACTTTGCCGATGACAATACCTCATAGACTTTATCAGCTACTTCTTTTGGTTTTTTTAGTGACGTTGCACCGTAATCAAAATAATAACTCATATTACTTACCCTGTCTAAGTTATAAACAACCTAGCTCCCTTCAATATTTATTTCTTAACTAAAACTCTATAATTGTCTAAACGTCTAGTTATGCCAATTTTATCCATATACTCTAAAATAGCCATAGAATACTTTCTACTAGAACCTGTCATATCTCTAAATTCTGCCAGTCCAATTTGGTCATTAGTTTTAAAATGATCTTCTACTTTTTGGACAGCATCTTTAAATACTTTTTCATGTAAAACTAGATCTGCATCCAATCTAACTATCGTATTATCTATTAAGGATTCTAGCAACTCAACTTTTGGTTTTTCACCATTTGTTAGTTCTTTAACACTTGGAGGGGTGAAGCCACCATCTAATAATGCTTTTTCTATTCTTTCTTTTTCTGCCAGTTGTTTCTTATCATAATTAACTACGAAATCTTTTTCCGCAACTAAATTACCTTCTAAGCGAATTTCGTTATTTAGTATGAATAAGTCTAACAACTCTAGCATTTCTTTTTGAGAAATTTTAAACTTAGAAAGCACTTCAATCTTAGGAATACCTACTTTTAATTTATATCTATTGTGATAGTCACCTAATAGTTTCTTAAGTTTTTCCAGCACTTCATCATATTTTTTCTTATGAATATAACCTAATTTTGTTTCATAGATTGTAGTGTTTTCTACTAATTGTGTTAGTGACTCCTCAACCTCTTCTTTAGGAAGTTGAAGTTCTTTTAAAATATTCTCTTTAGAATTTAAGTAATCAGTATGCGATAATAAATAGTTATCAATTAAATCAGTTGTATTACCTTCAAGCTGAACTTTCAGTTTTTCTAAGACTTCTTCGTTAAATCTACTGTGTTTTTTAGGATTAGCATCTAATATTACCCCTCCACCTATTGTAATCATAGGTGAGTATGTACGAATAATAAATTTATCATAGTTTTTAACCGCAATTTCTTCTTCAAGTCGAAGTTGCGCAAAACTACTTTCTCCAGCTTTTAATAAATCTGTTCCAAGTGGCACAACACGCGCCATTACTTCCTCAGTACCGATATAAACACGTACTCTATCCCATAATTCAAGATTTGCTCTCTCATCATTTATTAGTTTGATTTCAGTATCAAGCATGTATGTTTTTGTTAGTGAACCTGCAGTGGCTAATGTATCACCACGTTTTACATCATCAAACTTAATATTCGCTAAATTTATAGCTGTTCTTTGTCCTGCATAGGCAGTTTCTACATCTTTTGAGTGAACTTGAATATTCCTAACTTTTGCTTTTACTTCTTTTGGATAAATTACTAATTCATCCCCTACATTTATAACACCTTCTGTAAGAGTCCCTGTTACAACTGTTCCAAATCCTTTTACTTGGAATGAACGGTCGATGTTAATTCTAGCATTTTTCTCAACATTTTTTGCTGCAATATCTTCTGTTTTCTTATCGATTGTAGCTAATAATGTATCAAGTCCTTTTTTACTAATTGAATCAACTTCAATTATTGGAGAATTTTCAAGAACTGTACCTGAGATAAATTCTTGGATATCTTCTTTTACTAATTCTCTGTATTCTTCTTCAACTAAATCTATTTTCGTCATTACGATAATATAATTTTCTATCCCTAATAACGTTAAAATATCAATATGTTCTTTAGTTTGTGGCATGATTCCTTCTCTAGAATCAACTAATAGTAAAACTAAGTTTATACCACTAACTCCAGCAAGCATATTTTTAATAAATCTCTCATGACCAGGAACATCAACAACTCCACATCTTTCCCACTCGGTAGATCAAAATATGCGAACCCAAGGTTAATAGACATCCCCCTGTCTTTTTCTTCTTGAGTAGTATCTGTCTCAATTCCGCTCAGTGCCTTTATCAACGTAGTCTTACCGTGGTCGATATGCCCCGCCGTACCTATAATTACATTGTTATTCATATATTTCACCTTTACACTATATTAAGAATAGAGATTATTTAAGAAAATTAAATCAAACATTTTAAACTTTCTCTATGTTAATCTCTATTCAAAATTTTATTTAATTTTATAATCTTCTAATTCTTTTATTTCTCTCTTGATTCCAGTTTTTTTAGAATAGTATAGTCCACGATACTCAATATTTTCTTCTTGTAACATTCTTACAATGTTATCAAAATTATCCCATGCTGTTTTTAGCATAAAACCACATCCTACACTTATTGACGGATGCGTAGGAATTAATGATGCTGCAAGTTTTCTTTCTAAACAAATGTTGTCAGCTTTTATCGAATCATGCGTACTATTAAAAACAATTAAACCTTCTTCCACACTATTTCCTCCTATGGTTGAATTACTTTGTTCGCCTTTCTCATATCTTCTACGATGAAGTACATGTTTGTTGGATTACCAACTGCTAAATCAATCTTATGATAGTCAATACATGCCCCACAACAAACTATTTCTACACCAGCGTCTTCTAGTGTTTTTAATTCTTCAATTACATGACTACGAGTTTTATCTACTAAAACTCCTCCATTATTGTAGAAAATAATTTTTTTAGGTAATACTTCTTGTTCCCCTAAAGCATATAGATAAGCTTTTATTAATCTTTTACCTAGCTCTTCACTACCATGTCCCATTTGATCTTTGTTAATTACAACAATGTAGCTATCATCCTTAACAACTGGAGCAGCTTCTAATTGCGGTGTTTCTTCTTTAGTAATTTCTACTTTAAAGCCACCTTCAATATCAGAAACTTTAAATTCATAACTATTTTTATCAGCAAATTTTCTAAGACTCTCAACGCTGTCTTCAGTTTTTACTAATAACGTGACTTTTGTTTCTTCTTCTAATACACGTATAGCTTGAGTTACAGGTACAACACATGTATCACATAACGTATCAACAACTACACCTTCAGTAACCTCTCTTTTAGAGATTGTAACGATGTATTTATCTTTTGCTTCTTCTTTTACTGCAAAGTTATATCCTAATTGAGTTGCCATTTTTTCTAAATTTTGTGTAGCAATAAAGTTATCTACAATTGTTTCGACTACGTCATTGTCCACTAATAATTTTTTTGTTTGAATAACTGGCATTGGACAAGCTAAACCTTGTGCGTCTAGAATTTCTTTTTTCATACTTATATTCTCCTTTTATAACAGTTCTATTTAACGATAACTGATTTTTCTTGTTTTTCTATAACTTTTCCTACGATAGCACTCTTAATTTCAAGAGTATTAAGTTTTTCTAATAATTCATATGCTTCATTCTCTGGTAAACTTATTAATAGCCCACCTGAAGTTTGTGGATCATACATAATTTCTTCTAATGCAAGTCTTTAACCTGATATTCTACATTTGGCTCAACAAACGTTCTGTTTAATTGTCCTCCTGCAGTAATAATAAATTCATTGGCACATTTATATGCTTCTTCAATATACGGAATATCTTTTATATATACTTCTGCAGAATATTTACCATCTAACATCTCTACAAGATGTCCTAGGAAACCAAATCCTGTGATATCTGTACAACTATTTACGTTGAAATCTTTCATCATTTGAGCAGAGTATTTATTAAGTGTTGTCATTTGTTTAACACTTTGAGCAAATGCTTCTTCAGAACACTCTTTAACCATGTGAGCTGTATTAATAATACTTACACCTAAAGGTTTTGTTACTATTAGTAAATCCCCTACTTCACAATTGTTGTTTTGTAATATTTTATCAGGATGAACAACTCCTGTTACTGATAAACCATATTTTGGTGTAGCATCATGAATAGAGTGCCCTCCAGCAAGCACTCCCCCTGCTTCATGAACTTTCTCAGCTCCACCTTTTAATATTTGATGTAATATTTCTAAGTCCATATTTTCTGGAAAGGCAACGATGTTTAGAGCCGAAATAACTTCTCCTCCCATTGCATACACATCACTTAGCGCATTAGTAGCTGCAATCTGCCCATATAAATATGGATCATTAATCATTGTTGTAAAGAAATCTAAAGTTTGAATAATCGCCTTATCTTCAGATATTTTATAAACAGCTGCATCATCTGAAGATTCATATCCTACTATTAAATTTTTATCTTCTTTTTTAGGAAGGTCTCTTAATATATCTGATAAGGCCCCCGGCCCTATTTTCGAGTTTCACCCTCCACAAACTATCATGTTCATTTTTTTCTCTGACATATTTACCTCCTGTGTTATAATACTACTTACCTATAATTATACTACTTCAGAACATTTTTTAAAAGTATTATTTAGTTTTTTAATGTAAAAATAGACAACTAACTTAGAATCAATTTCATCTGTTAGTTGTCTATAATTTTCATATTTTATTTTACAAAACTCACGTGCACGTGATCATAGTGATTAGCAGTTACACCACCACGATCAGGCATTAAATTTTTCTTATTAATCTAAGGCTATATACATTCTATCTATTACACTATAATAATAACACTCTACACAACCTTACATTAGGCTAGACAAATAGTAAACTTACGGAAAAAACAGCTAACCAAGATTACTTAATTAGCTGTTTTATTCTATTTATTTTACTGGATTTCCATTTAAATAAACTGTAGTAGTACCGTCTAAATATTTCCCTGCTTTTGGTGAAGTTCCGTTGAACACTCCATTTGAACTTTGATGTTGTACTAAATACACTTGACCATTTTTATAGTTACTCCTACTCCTACATCTTTAGCAGTTGCATCTAATAATGTATTTCTATGTCCATATGGATAAGTTGGGACTACATTCCCGATTTCTTTAAATAAAATATCAAATAAATGTTGTGCCACTTGTTCCGGTGTTCCATAATCTCCTGATATAGCGACATTTGCTAGAATTGAACCATTATATCCCGCTGCTCTTGCTGCATCTGTTTCATATCGTATAGTTCCATTTGGTCCATGGATGTTACCATCTATTGCACGAGTTGGAACATCCACACTTCTTCTTTGTGAAGAAGTGTTTAATGCTGCATTCGGTATCAAAGCTGGTAATCCATTAATACTTCTTAATTGTGCAACTTTTGCTAAAAATGCTTGTTTTATTTGTTCTTCTCTAGTTCCTGCTACAGGTGGAGCTGGTATTTCTACTTTTTTAGGATCAACTTTTGCTACGTCCTTAGGTGCTTCTGTTTTTGGTGTATTTGTCATCACCGTGTTTACCGGAGTTACTGGTACCGTTGCCACAGGTGTATTAGCCACTAAATTCGTCGGGGTAGCCGATGGTTTTGTACCTTCAGGTGTATTTGGTTTCACTGTTGATGGTTCAGTAGTTTTTGGTGTCTCAGCCGGTTTTGTTGTTTTCTCTACAGGAGCAGCTGGCGCTGGTGTTTCTACTGTAGGAGCTGTTTTCTTAGTTAAATCGGCTATGCTTGGTACATCAGTAGGTGTTTCTGTTTTTTCTTCTCTGATTCTATTTTTTGATTCATTATTTGTTTTTTGTTGAGCTTTCACCTCATCTGTTGCAATTTCATAACGAACAGTAATTTTGAACGTGTGGCCACTTACCTTATTTACTGTAGTAAATGACTCTGCCTTAACAGTTGCTGTGTGAGGTAATTTTCTAGTAGGAACTTGTGTATTTAAATCTAATTCTACTACAACCTCTTCACCTGCTTTAATGATATCTCTTTTAATTAAAAATTCAGCTTTATTTTCAGTTGTAATACGAACTACTACATTAGCTACCTCTTTATCTGCCACTAACTTAGCGTAAAAGTGTCCATCTTTTTCAAATACATTTGCTTTAACATTCTTTACATTCACATCTACTGCTGCAGGTTGAACATCAACAGCCTTAGTTGGAAGAGCTGTTACCCCTGACAACAACACAAGACCTGTTAACACTTTACTAGTCACTTTCAATCCTTGTTTCTTCATTTGATATCTTTCTCCTTATTAATACTCTTTAACAATTATTTCTCTTATATTATAATTCATCTTCTTATTCATAATCAATAGATTTTCCATTTTGTAATACAAAATACATTTTGTAACAATTTAGAAATATTAAAAATTCCTCAATTACTTTATTTTTATTATTTACTTAAAAATTCTTACTTAAAACTAAAAACATTTTAAATACTTAATATTGTTATTAAATCAACTTTCTCTAGTTTTAGTTCTTAAATATATTTTTAAAAACTAAATTTAAAAGTATATTTAAGGTTTGACCAGTATAATTATCACATAACTAGTAAATAGTTATAAACTTCATAAACTTTCCTTTTCTATAAGAGACCGAGACAAATGTGCTCGGTTTTTTTGACTTAAACTAAAAAGATGAACAGATATAGTCTCAACCTATACCTGCTCATCTTTTATTCTTTATAAATGTCTTCCTCTAATATTGGGCTTTGTTTTACCGATAAACTATTTTCATCTATTACTACTATGTTTAACTTTCCTCCATACACACAACCACCATCTATATTAATTCTATTATTTTTCTCTTCAAAAAATGGTTCCTGTTTTATCGGACTATGTCCATGGAATACTTTTTTATGATATTTAGCTGTGCTACTCAAAAATGGTTCTCTTATCCAAATCATATCTCTATGTTTTTGATTCCAGAAATTTTTATTGAAATCTACTCCGGCATGAATAAAATAATATTCTGGACTCTCATATCTTGTAGGGAGATTTTTTATCCATTTTCTTAAAAACTTATACTCTTGTGCAAATTTTCTAAAATATATGCCTCTAGTTTTTTCGGTTGCTTCCGGGTAAAATGATTGTAATGTCGTTAAGCCACTATTCCTAAAATAATGATCCTGCCTTACTGACAAATCACCTCCATATATCGCTTCTTTTATTGCTAAATTAAACATATCTTCATGATTTCCTAATAGTACAATATGATTAGAATTTTCTTTTTGTAAATTATAAAAAAATTCCCAAACTAACTTAGTATTTTTTCCTCTATCACACATGTCTCCTAAACAAATTAGTTTGTCAGAATACCTGTCAAAATCTACCTCATCCAATAATTTTTTCATTGTATAAAAACTTCCATGTATATCAGAAATTACAATTGTTCTCATAAAAAAACACCTACTTTATTTATCTCTTGTTTCTATAATAATGCAAAATTACAGCATTGTAAATAGCAATCTTCCAACTATACTAATCTCTTTTTCTAATATTCTAATATTATTTATTATTTTTTTCGGTTATCGTTTTTAATTAAACTTTTCACATGATATAATGTTAGTAAATTATCCAGAAAGGAGTAGCATATGGAAAATAACTTACTTTGTTTTAAAAGCACATCTAAGCTTACCGCTCTCTCTTTACCTAAAGTTTATAAAGAGGGATTTTTCACAGAAGATGGTGTTTGGACAAAATTAACAATCATAAAAGGTAAAATGAAATTTGCTTTTCTTAATTTAGAAAATGAAATTATTAGACAATATTCACTAAATCCCAAAAGTGACGTTGAACTTATTAAACCTCTCAGTGTTTTTAAAATTACACCTAGCTCTACAGATTTACAATTTAAATTAGAATTTTATTGTTCGCGTGAAGACTATTTCTATAATAAATATAATTTTAATTCCCCTCATCTTGAGGTTGTTAAAGCAACAAAATTTATAGAACCATGTAAAACATTAGATCTTGGTGCGGGTAAAGGGCGAAATTCTCTATATCTTTCATCATTAAACTTTAATGTTACGGCAATAGATTACAATGCTGAATTTTTACACGAATTAACAGATATTTCTACTAAAGAACAACTAGATATAAATGTAATTAACCATGACATTGCAAAAGCCAATATCAAAGGAAGTTATGACTTTATTTTCTCTACTGATGTTTTCATGTATTTGAATCCAACAAGAATTCAAAGTATTATAACTAACATTAAACAACAAACACACCTTAACGGCTACAATCTTATCGTAAGTGCATTAAATGCAACAAAATATGGTCGTCCTCTAATGCCACTTCCTTTCACTTTTATTGAAGGGGAACTTAAGGAGTATTATAAAGATTGGAAAATCATCAGTTATTCTGAGAATATTACAGCTACCCCTTATCCATATGCTATGATACTTGCTCAAAAAGTGTCAGAATGAAAACTAAACGGAGCTGATCCAGAAGTCCTAAATTTTAACAAAGTGTATATGATAACTCATAGACTCAGTGGTTTATTGATATCTAAATTCGCTTTTTGAAAGCTTTTTAGATATCTAATAAACTTTGCGGGGATGACTCGACAAAATCTTGTTTCTTCGAAATCACGATTTTTGAGTCACTCCCGCTTTCTTCTATTCAATATTTTCTCTAATATCTTTTTGATACCAAACTACATCATACCAACGATTAAATTTATAACCTACTTTTTCAAAGTGAGCTACTTTTCTAAATCCTCTTTTTTCATGAAAAGAAATACTTCCTTCGTCTGGATAGGCAATGCATGATGTCAATCTACATATACCTCTATCATAAAGTTGTTTTTCAAGTTCAGAATACAACTTCTCTCCAACACCTTTACCACGTGCTTTTTCATCTAGATAGATTGTAATCTCAGCCGTCCATTTGTATGCATCTTTTGGGTAAAACTCACTAGCATACGCATATCCTAGTATGTCCTGCCCTTCTGTTGCTACTAAAAACGGATAGCTTTGAATAGATTTCGAAATTTTCTCTTCAAATTCATGTACACTCGGTACTGTATAATCAAAGGTAATTGCTGTATGCTCTACATATGGTCTATAAATATTTACCAACTTCTCAGCATCTTCTAGTTCAACCGTTCTTACATTTATCATGATTTTCTCCTTAAATATTTCCTTTTACAAACTCAATAATTGCTTTAGTAACTAATACCACTATTCCTATTATTATTATTTTTTAAAATTCATTTATTCTTCTTTATTTATACCCATCTAAAATTTCTCTTAATTTATGTCTAAAAGAATGCCTTCTCTTATATTTATCATCAAGATAATCTATCAAAGCAATACCATCTTCTAAGCCAAAAAGATTTTTATATTTAACAATACATTTGCAAATATTCCTATAGTGATTCCTATCTGCTACTGGTTCTGACATCTCAAATATATAATCCATATACATATTTTTAGCTTCTTCCAAATACACATTTTTAATAATACTAGCATATTCCGAAATTTCATTAGGATATTCTCGTAGATAACTTAGCATCTCTCCTGCATCACACTCTCTAACAATTATCCCACACCATATTTCTTTTTTCTTCTTAGATTTTTTTAGTAATTTTTGATAATATTTATCAAAATCATCTTTATGAATGTTCTTTAATTCATCATAATAAGAAAATTCACCCAATAATACTAATCTTTCTAGTGTTTTTCTTTTGGTCTGCATTATTATCTAATTTTTTGAAAATTTGAAGCCTATATTCTAACCATTTTTTCCTATATTTACCATTTTCTGACCATGGTTTTGTTGCTTCTAAAATATTCTCGATATTATTATTTCTTTCAAGTTTACTAATATAAATATCTCTAATGCTCTCATACCTTAAAAAGTGTTTTTTTAAAGATTGCACCAATCCTTTTTTTCATCATTAGTTTTTTTATAAATCTTATAGATTAACTCTGCTGTTCTATTATTTATACTCTCATCATAATACAATTCACTTATGAAATTTAATTTTGATAAAAGTACTTGCTTAGCTCCAGGTAAATCACAAAACTGAACCAACATGTCTATATCTACTGCTATTTCATATCTATTACTAACTTTTTACATTTAATTTATTAATCCTATTAAATATCTCTTGTCTAGAGGTAATAGATAAATTCTCTACACTAGCTAACTTTTTCTTTAAAAATAATCTATAACTATTTCCCAAACCTCATGATAAGAAGTAGTTTCAGTCAGTTTATTTAACTTATCTATCCCTTCTAGAAGTTTTATTGATATTTTTTTAGACATTCAAAATTATTTAATAATCCATCTACATCATTTAAAGTTTCTGAAATTCTATCTTTTAATTCATCTGTATCTACATAGTCATCATCATACTCTTCCCAATAATTACGACCATAACTATATCCATTTTCATAATCTTCTATCCCCTGTTCTTCTAGTTCTTCATATTCTAAAAATAACTTATCTATTTTTTCATTATAGTTTGTTAATACTTCTCTTTCATCTAATTGTAGCGCCTCTTTACGCTCTATTTCTTTTAAAAATCTTTCCCTAACTGCGCCGTTCTCCTCAACAATTTCTAATAAAATATCCAACAACTTCTCTTTAGAATAAGTTTCTAACAGCTCCCTTATCTTTCTGACATGTTCCTCTTTGTTTTTCTCAATATTTTCTAAATTTTCTTTGTAGTTTTCCACCAAGCTTTTAGTTTCTTGTTCAAAAACTATATCACGATAAATTTTTTCAGCTAAACACTCTACTGTCTCTCTTATCTTATAATATGCTGCAACTTCATGCTTACAGGTGAAAGTGATATCATACGGACAATTACAACGAGAATTTTTTATATTATTATCCTCATCTACCTGTACTATTACTTGATAATTTTCTGTTCCACTTACGTCAAAAATAAATTCATCAGCATTCCGACTACAACACTCTATCTTATCATCTCTATAATACAGATATCCTCTATCTAGTATTACTTGCGATACAGTTTTTTCAAAATCGCTTATATTCATCCTCTTTTACCCCTTTCTATTAAAATTTTCAATTTACATTTTACTCCTCATAAAACTATAAGTATCTTTTTGGAATAGCTTTATAATTTTACACTAGATCTTCTTTTTTAATTTTATCTAATAAAGCCGTACATCCTTTAGTTACATCATTAAATGTTGTTTTGAAGTCTCCTGTATACCATGGATCATCAATAATTCTATCCTCACCTGTATACTCTAATAATTTTTTAATCTCACCTGTTTTTCTACCTGCAACAAATTTTTTAATATTTTCTATATTGCTATCATCCATTCCTACGATATAATCTGCATCTAAATCATTATCGTTTAGAATACGAGAATACATTCCTTCTACCCCGATACCAACTTTAGCAAGTTCTTTTCTAGTTCCACTATGAACAGGATTACCATGTTCCCAACTACTTGTTGCTGCTGAATCTATTTGAATTTTTTCGCTTAATCCTTCTTTTTCTACCATATCTCTAAATATGGCTTCTGCCATAGGTGAACGACAGATATTTCCTAAACAAACAAATAACACTTTTACCATTTTCTCAATACCTCACTTATATTTATTATCTTTCTTATTATAACACAAAGAGATTAATTCAACATAATAAAGATAAGGGTACCCCAAAAGACCTAAATTTTAACAACGTGTATATGAGAACTCATAGACGCAGTGGTTTATTGATATCTAAAATCGCTTTAGAAAAGCTTTTTAGATATCTAATAAACTGTGCGGGGGTGACTCGACAAAATCTTGTTTCTAGAAATCACGATTTTTGAGTCACTCCCATTGTTTTATTTTTATATTTTACATGATATAATGAGATTAAACTTAACCGCTAGTAAGGAGATTAGTATGACAAAAAACTTAGTATGCTATAAACGATTACCAATTTGGACAGCCGAAACACTTCCTAAACCATTTAGGCAAAAACACAATACTAGAAAAGATGTTTGGGCAAAATTAACAATTCTTAAAGGACAGCTACAATTTACAGAATTAACTGAAGATAATGAAGTCATAGTTGAACACATTTTTACCCCTGAGAGTAACATACCTTTTGTAGAACCTCAAGCGTGGCACCGTGTTGCACCTTTATCTGATGATTTAGAATGTTTCTTAGAGTTTTACTGCGAACCAAAAAATTATTTCAAAAATAAATACGATATTAATCCTGCTCACTCTGAAGTAGTAGAAGCCTTGGAGACTATTAAACCTTGTAAAACATTGGACTTAGGATCTGGTCAGGGGCGTAACTCTTTATTCCTTTCTAAACTTGGTTTAAAGTGACTGCAGTAGATAATAATATTCCTGCTCTAGAATTTTTAATGGAAATATCTAAAATCGAAAATTTAGATATTAAAATAGGAAGCTATGATATAAATACAGCAGCTCTTAGAAATACCTATGACTTCATTCTATCAACAGTAGTTTTAATGTTTATCGATGAAGAATCTATACCTAATGTTATTAAAAATATGCAAGACCAAACTAACACAGGCGGCTATAATTTAATAGTTGCAGCAATGTCTACTGATGATGCTCCTTGTCCACTCCCTTTCCCTTTTACTTTTAAAGAAAATGAACTTAAAGAATATTATAAAGACTGGGAATTTATTAAATATAATGAGGATTTCGGACAACTTCATAAAACTGATGCTAATGGTAATAGGTTTAAACTACGTTTTTGCTACTATACTTGCTAAAAAAATTAAATAAATTATTTTTGTAAGCTACTTTTTTGACACCGTTATCAACTCGTGTTATAATTTTAACAAATCATTAAAACATTTGGGGTGCTTTTTGCTGAGAATATACCCATAGAACCTGATGTTGTTAGTACAGCCGTAGGAAAATGTTTATTTTTAATCAAGTCTATTTTAAAGTATATATAATTTAAAAATACCTCTTGTTGTTTTAATGAATACAAATAACAGGAGGTTTTTCTTATGAAAAAATGGTCTACAAAGGACGTAATTATTTTAGCTTTAATAGGTTTCTTATTCGGAGGAATATTCCTTGCCGCTGGTTGGGTTTATGCTGCATTAGAAGCAGCGCTTACTCCATTAGGGTATGAACCTTTTGCAAATTCTATTTTATTCGGTTTATGGGTTATGGCTGCGCCAGTTGCTGCAGTTCTTGTTAAAAAACCAGGTAGTGCTACACTAGGAGAAATTTTAGGTGCATTGGCAGAAATGTTATATGGTTCATTCTTTGGAGCTGCCGTTCTAGTTTCAGGTCTTGTGCAAGGATTAGGGTCTGAAGTTGGGTTTTTAGTTACTAAATACAAACGATACGATTCAACATCTCTATTTCTATCTGCAATAGGTATTACTGTTTTCAGCTTTGTGTATGAATATTTCAAATTAGGTTACGAAGCATATTCTACAGGTATGATTATAACATTATTTGTTGTACGTTTTATTTCTGTAATAGTTTTCGGAGTTATCTGCGTTAAACTAATCTTAAACATCGTAAATAAAGTACAAAACAGCGAGAATAAATAATGAATATCATAGAAATCGATAATTTTTCTTTAAGAATTAAAGATAAAGTCTTATTTGATAATGTTAGTTTAAAAATAAAAGAACATAGTTGGTTAGTCTTAACCGGAAATATTGGTAGTGGTAAATCTACCCTGCTTCGTACTATTTGTAAATTAAATAAAGAACATTATGAGGGAGTAATTACTTATAAAGGGAAAAATATTGTTGATATTCCTATGCAAGAACACGTTAAAAATATTGGCTATGTTATGCAGCATGCAATTAATCAATTTGTCATGCCTACTTTGGAAGAAGAAATAATCTTTGCATTAGAAAATTTATGCCTAGAATCAAAGATTATTAATGAAAAACTGGACTATGCCTTATCAATTACAAATACTCGTGAAATTTCTACTAAGCATATCCATACATTATCTGGAGGAGAACGTCAACGAGCTGCTTTTGCAGTAGCGTTAGCTATGGGAAGCGAAGTTTTAATTTTAGATGAACCTTTTGCAAATGTCGATAAGAAGACTCGTAATTCTTTATTAACTCTTCTGAAAGATTTAAATAACCATGGTGTGACTATAATCGTGTGCGATCATGAGCATCATCTATACTTGAACTATGCAGACACCTTCACTTATCTTTCTGATGAAAATTTAGAGTTAGTAACAGATCCAACTTCTAAAAATTCTAATGTAAAATTATACAACAACACTCAATCTAAACAAATCTTAAGATTAGAAAACATTTCTATTCAACAAGGGAAAAAAGAATTATTAAATGTCGATGATTTCATATATTTAAAGGAATTACGACCTTAACGGGAGATAATGGAACAGGAAAAACAACATTATTACATGCTATTTCACAATTAAAAAAATACGATGGAAAGATATATTTTAATGAAGAAAAGGTAAAAAAATCAAGAAAGTTATATAAAAAAATAAGTACTTGTTTACAAGATGCCTTTCAACAGTTTATTAGCTTGATGCCTCGTGAAGAGATTTCAATGCAAAAAGATATTTGGGAGCATGCCACCTTATGGCAAGAAAGACTTTTAAAAGAATTTGATTTAGAAAAAGAGCTTGATAAGAGTCTATATTATTATAGTGGTGGACAAAGAAAACTTATTCAACTTATGTGTTTACTGAGCCAAAAAACAGAGTTACTACTGTTAGATGAACCTTTTACCCATCTTGATGAAAGAGCATGCTCATTTATAATGAATTGGATTGAAGAAAATAAAAGACTTGCTGGACAATCATTTATTATTGTCAGTCATAGATTGGAACCACTAAATAATAGGAGCGATTATCATATTGAAATTTCAAATAATACGCTACATTATATAAAGGAGGATTGTTATGAAAAAGAAAATAATTAGTCCAATCCTTGCTTTAATGGTAATATTATTAACAATTTGGATTTCATTTAGTAAATTGCTCATTCTAAATATTTTGATAATAACTACAACAATATGTTTACTATGTATATCAAAATATTGGAACAAACTTCTAATTTTTATTTTTCTACCTCTCTTACCCGCTATAGGTTCTGCTTGGGCTATTATTGTTCATAGTTCTAATTATAAATTTGCTCTATTAATTTTTTCTAGGACATATAGTTTTGCAGCTTTAGGATTAATCACCGCAACATATATTTCACTTGTAGAACTACTAAAATACTTTGAACAACATGGGTTATCTTCAAATATAGTATACGGACTCTTAGTAGTTATTCAAGCTTTACCAAGAATACAATATGAAACACAAATGATTACAAAATCTAGTCGTCTTCGAGGGGTTTTCTTACCATTCTGGTCACCATATTACTATGCTAAAGCTATATTCATCGCGTTAACTTGGCAACCTCAAATTTCTGAGGCGATGACAGTTCATGCCTATGAAGACTTCAAAGCTCGAACACATTATAATAAATATTCTGTTGATAAAAATAAAAGTATAATTATTTTAGTACTCTTCCTATTTATATCAATTTCTTTATTAATCATAAATAAATAAAAAGATGCCATCATGGATAAAACCCATGATGGCATTACTATGTTCAAAAAATAAAAAAACTGGCGGGAATGTGTGGGAATCGAACCCACCCAAGAGGCTCTTAACCCCTCATACTAGTTTTGAAGACTAGAGAGCACACCAGAACTCATCCACTCCCATGTATGATTATATTATACAATAAATACAATAAAAAAATCAAGATTATATGTTAACGCATTCAGAACGCTTTACTTTCATTTTTAATTTAGCTTCTATCTAATATTCCAAAAGAAACAATTAAATTATTAACCACTTGCTTCCTATTTTTTACCACTTACCTAAAAGCTATTAATTTTTAAACTGAAATAATATATAATATAACTATAAACATTTAGAAAGGAGACAATATGAAAATTAATATCGAACTAGACTCAAACCTTAAAGAGATTGAACTAGTTATTAAGACCCCAGACTTAAATAGTGATGTCATCTTAATTAAAGAATTAGTTGAAAAAGCTATAGTAAATTCGCAAAAAATAGTTTTCTATAAAGGTGATTCTGAATATTTCATTCCTCTAGAATCTATTTTATTTTTTTGAAACTGATGATAATAAAGTCTATGCTCACACTACAGACGAATTTTTTGAAGTTAAATTCAAATTATACGAATTAGAGCAACTTATTCCTTTTTACTATTGTCGAATTTCTAAGAATTCAATAATAAATACAAAAGCAATTTATTCGCTAGAAAAATCTTTTTCTGGTTCAAGTACCGCTTCTTTTTCTAATTCAAAGAAGCAAGTCCATATTTCAAGACATTACTACAAAAATATTAAAAGATAAATTAAAAAGAAATGAGGTAAAAAAATAAATGAGAAGAAGTTTTATTGGATTATTTTTTATAATCCTTGCGGTAACTACTTTACTTGATGGATTTAGTATTTTTCCAAACGGATCAATCTTTCTGGCTATATGTACTGTTGTACTAGGATTTTTCGCTATTCGAGGTTTAATGGATTTTGATTCATTTGGAACTATCTTTCCTCTAGCATTATTATTCTATGTATACAATAAAAAAATTATCACTTTGCTGATATATCAGGTGGAAAAAAATATTCTTTGTTGCTGTTTTCCTTAGTCTAGGTATCTCTATGTTTGTCCCTAGAAAATATAAATATAGAGAATTTAAAAGTTTTTACAAAGTAAAAAAACATCAAAAAATAAAAAATGGTAATGATTTTTCTGATGTGACATTCGGAGAAAATGTTCAGTATGTAGACATAACTAAATCTGATTCATTCTCTGTTTCTACAACATTCGGAACTACTACTATCTACTTTGAAAAATTAGATAGTTATCCTATTAAGAACTTTGACCTTAATGTTTCTATTTCTTTTGGTAATCTAAAAGTGTATGTTCCAAAAGAATGGGCAATCGAGAATAATACAAATAACTTCCTAGGAAAAGTTCAAAAACATACTCACAGCATCGGTAAAGATGTTAAAATTATCCTAAATGGTTCGGTAACATTTGGAGAAGTTGAAATAATTCATGTATAAAAATAAAACTCTCAAGAATTCAAGAAATCTTGAGAGTTTTATTTTTAGTTATTTTCTGCTTTCTTTTTCTGTTCTCTTTTTTCTACTAACTTAGATAAATAGATTGATCCAACAGTTAATAAGATTACTAATAATGAGGCTATTAGAAATTCTTTACTAAAGATATTTGTACTAGTAGCTCCGAAGTTTAAGAATACTACTGTTCCAGGGATAATACCAAGTACACTCGCTATCATATATTTTGACAAACTGATATTAGTTAGACCATATCCGTAGTTTATCATATTATACGGTACTAAAGGTATTAGTCTCAGTATTACTAAACTCATCATTAGTTTTTCATCACTAACATTAAAAATTCTATCGTGTTGCTTAGGTGTCATTTTTTTCTTAAGGTAGTTTTTTACCCATTCACGACCGAAACGACGTGATATTACAAACATAATATAGCAATTCAATGAAGCTCCAACGAAGGTTAGTAAACTTCCCTCTACAAAACCAAACGCTACTCCTCCAGCAACAGCAAGTATCGGAACTGGAAAGAAAAATACCGGTAAGAACATAAATATTAATACATAAATTATCGGTGCTAAGACACCAAAACTCTGAATAAACTCAGTCATTACTCTCCTCCTATTTAAAGTATGCTGATACTTTTTCTAAAAACTCTAATTTAATATATGAGGCTATTTTTTTAAACGTAGCATCATCCATAAGCATTTTATCATTTTCACTATATTGTCTGAATGCCATACTACACCATGTCACACCTCTTAGACAATTAAATATTAAATACCTCTCGAATCTCTTTCTATTGAAATTTCTATAATTCCCATATTCTTCTAAAAACTCATTAATTTCATTTTCCGATAAAATAATATCAGTTTTCCAAATGTCGTTGTCGGTGCTAGAAAATGGGCTAAATCTTGTTCACATTCTCCTATTAACGCCTTCTCCCAATCAATAACATAGCTGTCCTCTTTTCCTTCACCTATTAAGAAATTTCCTGAATTTAGTTCAGTATTTATAATACAAGGATTAGCTATATCATATTCTTCGGGAATAAGTGTTTGACATTTTTCTAAAAAGGTTTTGATATAGTTACTAACCTTTTTGTCTGCCTTCTCCCAAGCTAAATACTCACCTGCCATCTGTTTACATTCATCAAACATAAGTTGGAATGGGTTGGTTGCATTGATTAAGTTATTGTCTCCATATGGTGTATTATGAATCTTACTTAATAAATAAGCTGCAATATGCATATCTGTTTTGTAATTAAGTGGTCTTCCTTTTAAGAATTCCATTGTTAAATATTTATACGGTAATAAATTCGTCTCTGTTACTAAATTATAAGGTTTTGGTGTAACTCCACTGTCTTTCAACAATTGTAGCGTTTCGTATTCATATTCTATTTGATTTTCAAGATTCATCTGGCTCTTCATATTTATTCTGAGAACCTTTTTCAAATCTCCTTCATCAAAGGTAAAGTTAATATTATACTCCCCTGCACCTAATAACTTAATATTATTATAACCTGTCTCTGCTAACAGAAGATCTTCTTTCGTATCAATATCTAATCCAGCTTCTCCTAAATAATAACTTAGCATTTGTTCATTACATACAGTAAGCAAATTCTCTAAAACTGTGTTGTCTCCGTAACTTGGAAGATCGAAAACTTCTTTAATAGCTTTTTTCATCCCTATTAAAAAATAACCACCATCAACACTTGGATTTATAATGACATCATACTTATCCAACTTTCAAATGCAGTATGAATCATATTTTCTTGAAGATTATAGATATCTGAACCTAGTAAAATTACCTTGTCACTGCTCTTTAACTCATCCTCAATTGCATTATACATCTTATCACCGAGTGTTTCTCCTACTTGATAAGAAAATCCTCTTTTTTCTAAAATATGCTCCATCACTTTATCATCAATGCTTTGACCATCATGATAGACTACTATTTCTTCCCCACACTCTTTTAAAACATTATAGTTTTTTTTCATTAATTTCTTTTGGATTTCTACAGCAGTATCCGGAGATACAAAGCCATACAACCTTGTTTTTGTTGTACCTACCTTCGGTACCCTTGTAAAAAATATTATTCTGTTTTTCATCTCTGAAATTTTCCTTTTTTAAAATTTAGAACTTTTGGGGCAGCCCCCTATACAAAAAAAGGGAAACTCAACTATAAAATTTCTAATTGAAATTACTAATTTAAGTCACCCTTTTACTTTATATATTAATGTTTATGTCCAGAATGGTCTTCTTTCTTCTCTGCAGAATGATTGTGTCCTTCGTGTCCTTCATGATGTCCACAGTTTTCACAATGTCCTTCATGTTTCTCTGAACCTTTTACTGCATCACTTGGATCTTTACAACAGTCAGCAATTTCAAATTTATAACTAAATTCTTTAGCTCCGTCAATTGCATTAAAGACATTTTTATATCCTAAGTCAATTAGTTTTTGAGCTACCACAGATGAACTGTTCCCAGTATTACTATAAACATATATAGAAACTTCTTTGTTTTCAGGTAAAATAGGTTGTAAACTATCTAATTTGTTTACATCAATATTTTTAGCTCCTGCACCATGTCCTTTTTCAAACTCAGCTTTATCTCTTACATCTAAAAATACATTATTTGCTGCAGTATCTAATAATGCATCCTGGAATTTACTTCCACTTAATGACGTATATTTTACAAGATCATAGCTGAAATCTTTTACATTTTGGGCTCCAGATACATCTTTAAATCCTTGTTTTGTAAGTTTATCTATAGCATCTTTAGTTTTATCAGATTTATCACTATAAACGACAACTTTTTTCTCTCTCCATTTACGGATTTCTTCAATACTCTTATCTATTTTTGATAATGGAATGTTAATTGCGTGTTTAAGGTGACCTTCTTTATAAGACGCTTCATCCCTAATATCTATAACTAGATAGTTTTCTTTTTCCTTATCATCTTTTTGAATTTTGTTTAACTCCTCACCTTTTAATTCTTTTGCAGATGAAGTAGTTGAACATCCTACTAAAGTTAATGATAAAATTGCTGACATACTAACAGCTAAAAATCTATTATATTTCATTTATTTTTCTTCCTCTCCTTATTTAATAAAAGACAAGATGGGACCCTAAATTCCTCATACATTTACGTAGAACCCTGTCCTTTATTAGTATAACTTAAAAATAGTTTTTTTTCTAATAAATAATATTATTTTTTACTCATTTTTTATAATATTTTCTTAAAATTTGTATTCGTGTTCTTTAGCACCATCAAAAGCATTATATACATTTGTATATCCTAGTTCTACTGCTTTTTGAGCAGCTTTAGATGAACGATTACCGCTATAGCAGTAAGTGTAAACTGGTGCATTTTTATCAGTTGGTAATAATGCTGCTAAGTCTTTATCAATATTCTTAACGTCGATATTTTTAGCTCCTGCTACGTGCCCTTTTTCATAGTCTTTTGCTTCACGAACATCGATAAATGTCCCCTCTTTTTTATCAATTGCTGCTTGGAATTCATGAGCAAGTAAAGTAGTGAATTTAACTATTTCATAGTCTTTATAGTCTCTCACACCTTGAGCATTAGAAACTTTTTTAAATCCTGCTTTTACAAGTTTATCAGCAGCCTCTTTACTTTTCTTACCAGTGTTACAAATGGTTACTACTTCTTTATCTTTCCATGCACTTAAATGCTCCGCATGTTTTTCAATATCTGCCAATGGAATATTAATAGCGTGTTTTACATGCCCTTCTTTATATTCATTAGCATCCCTTACATCGATAATAAGATATTTTTCTTTTTCTTTGTCATCTTTTTCTATTTTATTCAGTTTCTCCCCTTTAAGCTCTTTTACTGCAACAGTTCCATTACTGCTGGTCGAAGTACTATTTGAAGCTGAAGAACACCCTGCTAATGACAAAGATAATACAGCAGCCATACTGACAACTAATAATTTATTCTTTTTCATAAATTTATCTCCTTTGTAATAGTTTTCATAAATAGTATAACAAATTCAATAAATTCAATCAACAGCACTTCCCAAGATAACAAATAATTATTTTACTTTTTACATTACATTTTAATTTACATAAAAGTATAATAAAGGCTATAATTTACTAGTAATTATAACCTTTATTATACACCTTATTTTTTTTATACTTTCGTTATATTCAGAAAAATAATAATATTTTTTACAGTTTATTAGCTTCTAACTCTGTAAAAAACTGGATAATATTTTTTTAACTTTATAACCAGTATAATTTTTCTAACTCATCATCAAAATGCCATTTTCTTTCTACTAAACAAGTTTTCATTCCTAGTTTATTTGCTGGATTTATATCATAATGTAGAGAATCACCAATCATCATAGTTTCACTAGCCTCTATATTTTCCTTCTCTAAAACATTAATAAATGCTTCTGCTTTAGGTTTACTAATATGGGTTTCATCCGAAATATACAATTCGAACAAATTTTCCAAACCTAACTTAGCTAATTTTTCCCTCTGTTCACAAGATTTCCCATTTGTTAATAATATCATTTTATATTTTTTTGAAAATCGACTTAACCATAAATTTACTTCTTCGTTAGGTTTAATTGATTCCAAGATAAATTCAAATTGTTTTTTTCATAATAGAATTTACAATCTTCTTCTGTAAGAATAATTCCAAATTTCTCTAAGGTTAGCTTTAATCGTTTATTTCTGATTTCTTTTAGCTTCATATTTCCCTTTAAAACCTCATCAACCAGTATATTGTTGATAGCTTTGTAGTGTTTGAAAAAAACTCTTCATAACTTGCAATTTTGTCGTATTTTAAATATTCATATACCAGTTTGTTAGATTTTTTTCCAAATAGTACTAAAAATCATATAAAGTATTATCTAAATCAAAAAAATTAAGTTTTTTTATCGTAGACATCAATTCCACCTCCCTTATTAAAAATTCACGTTAACTATTTATATACATTCTCAACATTATTATAATATAATAATAAAAAAATAAAGGAGCTCATTTCTAAAAATTATAATTTTAAATTGAATAGCTCCTTTATTTTTTTCTATTAAACATTTAATTATTCGGGTCGTATAATTTGAAAGTAAGGGAGTGACTCAAAAATCGCAATTTCGTAGAAATTGATTTTGTCGAGTCACCCCTGCACAGTTTATTAGATATCTAAAAAACTTTTATAAAGCGTATTTGGATATCAATAAACCACTGCGTCTATAAGTTATAATATATACTTTTTTAAAATCTAGAACCTTTGGTTTGAGTCAATCACTTACTTTTTTTATTTTAAATCTTAGTTTACTCAGATTCTAGATACTTTACAACTGGTCTTGCTTCATAGACGATTGTCCCCTCAGGAATACTATGCTTAACAACTGCATTTGCACCTATTTTAGAATTTTTACCGATTGTAATATTTCCTAAAACTTTTGCTCCAGCACCTATCATTACATTATCTTCTATCGTGGGATGCCTTTTAATTGGATCTAATGTTGTTCCACCTAACGTTGTTCCATGATACATTGTTACATTATCACCTATTACTGCTGTTTCTCCTATCACTACACCCATACCATGATCAATAAATAAGCCTTTGCCTATTTTTGCTCCTGGGTGTATTTCTATACCAGTCTTACGACGCGCTCTTTTCGATACTAAACGAGCAGCTGTGTGCCAGCCCTTTTTATATAACTTATGCGCAAAGAAATGATAATTAAGAGCTTTTATATGAGGATATGTAAGATATATCATAAGTTTAGACTCAGCTGCAGGATCATCTTTCAAAACTCGATTCAAATTATAATTTAAATTTTCAAAATAACCCATTACACTTCTACGTGTGTAACATCCTCGAAATCAAGTACTGATAAATACTTATCCACCCCATCCGGTAAGATTGTTACAATATTTTTACCTGGATATTTCTCAGCAGCCTTTTTAGCTCCAACTATCGCAGCTCCTGAAGAAATACCTATACCTATACCTGTTGAACGTAAGAAGTTTTTAGTCTCTTCGATTGCTTCTTCACTAGTTACAGTATATACTTCATCCATATACTCTTTTCGGAAGTTTTCTGGAATAAATCCTGTTCCAATACCTTGAATTTTATGTGCTCCTCCACGTCCTTCACTTATAGCTGGTGATTCAGCTGGTTCTACAGCAACAGCTACTACTTCTGGTTTGTTTTCTTTTAGATATTTTGCAACTCCTGTAAATGTCCCTCCAGTTCCAACACCAGCAACAAAGACATCGATATTTGGCACTTGTTCTAAAATTTCACGCCCAGTAGTTTTGTGATGGTATGATGGATTAGCTGGATTGTCAAATTGACTTAAAGAAATTGCATTGCTATATTTTCCTCGAATTTCTGCAGCTTTTTCGATTGAACCTTTAATACCTAATTCTTTAGGAGTTAAAATTAGTTGTGCTCCGTAAGCTTTGATAATATTACGTCTTTCAATACTCATACTCTCAGGCATAATTATAACAGCTTTTAAACCTAATACTGAAGCTAAAATAGCCACAGCTATACCAGTATTTCCACTAGTTGGCTCTACTATAATAGTATCTTTATTAATAGCACCTTGTGACATAGCTTCTTCTAACATACCTAGTACAGCTCTATCTTTAACACTTCCTCCTAAGTTGTATTTTTCTAGTTTCACAAAAATGTTTGTGTTATCTAATTGATATACGGGTGTGTTCCCTACGAATTTTAATGATGTTGAAATCATAAAATCCCTCCTCTTCTGACTTATTAAAATAACTTTATTATTTGATTTTGATTATATCATATTTTCTTACTGAAAAATAAAAGTAATTAAACTAATGTTTTTTTAACGTTTACATAGATTTAATAAGGTTTTATATTTAAAAAAATATGAGAATACTAATATTAAAAATTTATAAAATTCAAATCTCCTAAATGCTTTTTATGGATAAATTTTTTTATAAATTACTACAATATTCCTTAAAATAATCACTAAATAATATTTTTAAAAAAAACATAACAAGTAAAAAATTACTCATTATGTTTAATTATACTAATCATATCTTCTGGTAAATCTGCTCTTGCATTCACTGCTTCATCTGTGATAGGATGAAGAAATTTCAAATTCGTACAATGGAGGGCTTGTCTAGATATGTTACTTATATCTCCACCATACAAGCCATCCCCAATCAATGGGTATCCTTTATATTTCATATGTACCCTTATCTGGTGCGTTCTCCCAGTATATAGCTTAAGTTTAACAACACTGATACCTTTGTCTGAAATATACTCTTCTAACCAGTACTCAGTCTTAGCGAATTCTCCGCCTTCACCTACTTCACGCTCTATAATGCTAGAACTTACTCGTCGGATAGGGGCTTCTATTATCTCATTATCCGCTACTTTTCCATTTACCAAAGCAGTATAATACTTATGTATCTGAAGATTACTAAACAATGCATGAACATGTCTATGTTTGGCAATCAACACCAATCCCGAAGTATTCTTATCTAGACGTGTTACTATATGTGGAATTGTATTACTATTTTTCTTTTTAAAATAGTAATTTACTCTTTCAAGAAGTGATTCATCCTCAAGGTTTCTAGACGGTATTGAAGGTAAATTAATCTCTTTATTTACAATTAAAAAATAAGAATCCTCGTAAACAATATCAATAGGCTTATCTATAAATCTAACAAATTCACTAAAATTTTCGCTCGGTAAAGTAATTTCTACAATATCATTTTTTTTCAGAAGATATCTAACATTCTCTTCTCTACCGTTTACTTTTATGCTTCCATCACTATCAAACTTTATTCTTGTTAAAGTTTTTCTAGAAATATTATTCGCTAACAGAAACTCCCTTAAAACTTGTTCTTCTCGAATTGTATATTTTAAAATAATATTAGTCATTTTTAATAAACGATCTCTTTACTCTTTGCCAGAAGCTATCTTCATTGTAACGAATAAATGAAACCTTCTTATCTTTTGACAAAGTTATTTTTATTTTAGCTACACTATCATAATTATAATGCATGTGATCTACAGTAATACGATGATTTTCCGGACTCATAGGTTTTATCATAAGCTCATCATCTTGAGATAAGATTAATGGATTCCCAAGTGTTCTATAAACAAGATTATTCAAAGCTGCAATTTCTGTTACCTGATATAATGGTAATTGTGGATGGATTACAGCACCACCTAAACTCTTATTATAAGCTGTTGATCCTGTTGGCGTACTAATACATAAACCATCACCTCTAAAACTTTCGAAGTGGACACCATTTATATAAACTTTCGCAGCATAAGTTACACCTGTATGATTATTTACAGTCACTTCATTTAAAGAATAATAATCTGAAACTAAATCTCCATTAGAGCAATATGCTTTAACTCTTAACAATGGATATTCTTCAATCTTTGGAGTTAACGCTAACATATCAAAGAATATTTTTTCATAGTTTTGTGCAGAATAATCTGTATAAAACCCTAAATGTCCTGTATGAATTGATAAAAATTTTACCGTGTCTAACTTATCCATGTATTTATTAAAAGTACGAAGCACAGTCCCATCTCCACCAATCGCAAAAACATAATCAGGATTTTCCTTATCTTCTATCATTTTACTCGATAATAGAAAGTCCTTCAGTTGTAACCCTATTTTTTCTGAAACCTCGTCACGTCTTACTTCTACGCTAAATTTTCCTTGTAACATTTTGATCTTCACCCATTATTTTTTCATAATTTTCTAACCACACATCTGCAAAATCTGGTGCAAGCGCTCCTTGATTTTTATCAATCCATTCTTGAAGTTTATTCACGTTATATTTCAAAATTTTATCTATTTTTTCACCATATTTATAGCGAACTTTATTCTGATTATATTCGTCTTCATCAAGTAAGAAATACTTTCCATCAGGATATTTCTTATATCTAAATCATAATCTATGTATTTCACTCCATCTACATCATATGCAAATGGACTACTTAAATTAGAATAATAATGTACTCCATCTTCCCTAAACATACAAATTATGTTAAACCAGCATTCATTATGAAAATATACTAAAGCTACTTCTTTAGTGACCCAGGTTCTTCCATCGTTTTCTGTGACAAGTGTTCTGTTGTTAGCTAGAATTAGAACTTGTTCATCCGCTTCTAGCACAACATTTTTATGCCAAATTCTATGTATTGAACCGTCATGTTTATATGCTATTATTTTTACTACATCGCCCTTTTTAGGTCTTTCTCCTCTGTACATAGTTCCTCCTTTCATACTCTTTTTTAATGTCTTTTTAATTATAACATATTTAATATATTTCATTCTACTCTAATAACAATTTTTTTATAAATTTCTCTATCCATTTTCTATAAATAATATAAAAAAGCAACTTCAAAATTTTCTGTAGACTCAATTTTGAAATTACTTTTTATATTTGTATTCTATTCGTAATCTATTACTCCAAGAGCAATCTTAGCATAACGTGACATTCTATCTTTTGTCCAAGCCGGTTCCCATACTATGTTGACGTCTACTGATTCTATCTCATCAACACCTAACATCGCTGTCTCAACTTGTTCGATGATAATCGGTGCTAGAGGGCATCCCATTGATGTTAGCGTCATATCAACGATTGCATGCTTATTATCGTCACTCATCTTAACATCATACACTAATCCTAAATTCATAATATCGATACCAAGTTCAGGATCTATTACATTTTCTAATGCTTCTATCACTCTATCTTTTAATGTTTCCATTTCTTACACCTCTTTACTTTAACTCTCCAATAAATTTAACCTTATTTATTTGGATTTTCTATAATTACAGCTCCCTGTTCTGTTCCTTTAATACATAGTTTGCACATGTTTAAAAATAAACCATGCTCTACTACTCCAACTATGCTTTCTAGTTTTTCTTTTACAGCTTTAATATCAAATCCGTAACCTAAGTGTAAATCTACAATATAATTATTGTTGTCAGTTATAAGAGTAGCTCCATCATTTAATCTTAACACTGGTTTTAGTCCCTCTTCTTCCATTTTTCTTATAGTATGACTATAACCAAATGGTAATATTTCTACTGGTAGATTAAAGTTACCAAGTTTTTCTACATCTTTACTCTCATCATAGATCCAGATTACTTCACGCGCAATATCAGCAACAATCTTTTCTCTAAATAATGCTGCTCCTCCACCTTTTATCGCATTAAAGTCTTTATCAATTTCATCTACACCATCAACAGCAAGGTCAATATGATCAATTTCTTCTAGTTCTTTGATTGTAAGACCAAGGCTTTGGGCTAATTCAACCGTTTGAATCGATGTTGATACCATTTCAACATTCAATCCTTCTTTTACTCTATCTGCTAGTGCATGAACAAAATAGAATACAGTCGAACCTGTCCCTAAACCAACGATCATACCATCTTTTACATATTCTACAGCTTTTTTACCAACAACTTCTTTTAGATTCATTTCGGTTCCCCTCTTTATGTATATGTTACTTTAAAATTATTTATATTCTACTAATAGATATTTCTTCTTACCGCGTCTAAGTACTGTAAATCCATCTTCTAGTCTATCTTTAGCTTCTACAACATATTCTAAATCTGTAACTTTATCACCGTTCACATAAACAGCACCATTGTTTACATCTTCACGTGCTTGACGTTTTGATTGTACCAGTTTGCTCTCAACTAGGAAATCTACGATATTGTATTCTTTTTTCTCTAATTCAGATTTTGGCATACCTTTAACAGCTGCTTTTAATTCATCGTGAGTTAGTTCTTTAATGTTTCCCGAGAATAATGCTTTTGTAATGTTTAATGCACTTTCTAATGCTTTTTCACCGTGAACAATTTTCACCATTTCTTCTGCTAATGCTTTTTGAGCAAGGCGTAAGTGTGGTTCTTTTTCTGAGCTTTCTCTTAACGCTTCAATTTTATCTTTTTCTAAGAATGTAAATTTCTTAAGAGCTGGTACTACTTCTGTATCCGCAGTGTTGAACCAGAATTGGTAGAATTCATACGGTGTCGTTTGTTCTGGATCTAACCATACTGCTCCACCTGTAGATTTACCAAATTTAGTTCCATCAGATTTAAGCATTAATGGAATAGTAAATCCATATGCTTCAACATCTCCACGAAGTTTTCTCATGATTTCTAGACCAGTAGTAATGTTACCCCATTGATCTGAACCACCAATTTGTAATTTAACATTGTGGTGTTCATTTAAGTATGCATAGTCAATACCTTGTAAAATAGTATAACTGAATTCTGTAAATGATAATCCGTTATCTAGACGGCTTGAAATTGAATCCTTCGCTAGTAAGTAGTTGATGTTTACTAATTTCCCATAATCACGTAAAAATTCAATCATAGAAAGTTTTCCTAACCAGTCACGGTTATTTACGAATTCGATATTGTCATCTCCACGGAAAATATTACGAAGTTGCGCTTCAAGACGACGAGCGTTATCTTCAATTACTTCAAGGCTTTGTAATTGACGTTCTTCACTTCTTCCTGATGGGTCTCCGATAATACCAGTTCCTCCACCTACTAAAATAACAGGTTTATGCCCATACTGTTGAAATCTTTTTAATGTTAAAAATGGTAGTAAATGACCAATGTGTAATGAGTTACCCGTTGGATCTGTACCACAGTAAATTGATACACTTTCTTTTTCTAATAATTCTTTAATTCCTTCTTCATCTGTTTGTTGATAAACTAAATCTCTATATTTTAAATCTTCTAATAATTTACTCATTAAAATACCTCCATAACAATTTTAATACACTTATCTCAATTATATCATATTTTTTTATTTTTTTTGTTTTATATTTTTTTCTTATATTTTTAAAAAAACAAACTAATAAATTCTTAGGGAAATTTCTATAGAAAAAAACTAGAATCTATCATTAAAAAAACAAACAACTCCCCTAACCTAACTCTTCTAATTAAAAATATATCCTTAAGTTATCCTTCAGCTATTTACAAAGCTAAGATTTAGTTTGCAAATTAACTATATATCCTCCACACCACTAGCATATAATTTAGTTTTTCCTGTAAAATTATGGTATAATAAAGGTTATAGTATGCAATCTAAGGAGATTTCAATGAAAAACAAGAAGATACTAACTTCTATAACGCAATCCCTCCTTCTTTCAACTGGACTTCTACTTAGTCTAAGTGCGGGGCTTGCTATTGGTTATGTCGGTGGCTTAGTTAAAGATCAACCTATCTTAACTCAAAAAGAAATGAAAGAGCAAATTAATAATATTAGTAAAAACAGTGAGGTCTACTTCGGAAGTGGAGAAAAATTAGGTACTATTAACTCTGAACTAATTAGGAAAACTGTCTCTTATGAAGAATTAGGAGATAATGTTAAAAATGCGATAATCGCAAGTGAAGATTCAAACTTTTATTCAAATAGTGGTGTTGATATCTTCGCCGTTATACGTGCCTCTCTTAGTGAAGTAACAGGAGCAAAAACAACAGGTGGTAGTACTATAACTCAGCAGTTAGTAAAAAATCAGCTTCTTGATAATTCAAGATCTTATGAAAGAAAGGCAAAAGAAATATTACTAGCACTTCGTGTAGATAGTCATTTTTCTAAAAATGAAATCCTTGAAAATTACCTAAATGTTGCCCCATTCGGGAAAAATAGTTTAGGGCAAAACATCAGTGGAATCGAAACTGCAGCACAGGGAGTTTTTGGTGTTCACTCTAAAGATTTAAACATAGCTCAAGCTGCATATCTTGTAGGTTTTGTCCAATCGCCATACAAATACACACCATTTGACTCAGCTGGAAATATCAGATCAAATGAGGAACTTCAAGCTGGATTTGAACGACAACAATATGTACTAGAGCGTATGCTTTCAAATGATTTTATAACTAAAGCACAACTCGAAGAAGCTAAAAATTTCGATATTAAGGGTGCATTCACAAAACAAAAATATTCTGAATACACAGATTATCCTTTTATTCGTGACGAAGTTACTAGTTCAGTTGCAGAAATATTAGCCGAGCAAACCGCTTCTAAAAATCATAAAGAAGAAGCATTCAAAAACAATGCAGAATATAGAAATGATTTAATTGAAAAAAGCAGAATTAAATTCATAACTGGTGGGTATAAAGTAAAAACTACACTTGATAAAAAGCTTTATGATACACTACAAGAAACGAAAAAACAATTTGCTTCTTATCCAACATATACACATGCTGGTGTTGTTTATCCACTAGAAATTGGTGCATCAGTTATTGAAAACAGTACTGGTAAGGTTCTGGCATTTATCGGTGGTATGGACTACAAAAAACAACAACTAAACCATGCAACACGAACTCGTCGTTCTCCAGGTTCTACGATAAAACCACTATTAGTTTACGGACCAGCTATAGATAAAGGATATATTACACCTAATTCAACAGTTTTAGATAAAAGGTTTAATCACTACGGATGGCGACCTGAAAACTACGACATGTCTGAACATGGTTACCTACCAGCTAGACAAGCTTTAGCTCGTTCCCTTAACTTAGCTACTGTAAGACTTTACTCTGCTTTTTCTAACGAAGATCCTGTTTCTAATTATTTAGAAAAAATGAATATCGAGGGAATTACAGAAGCAGATAAAACTAACTTAGCTACTGCCATCGGTGGTATGACATATGGTTTATCAGTTACAGAAAATACTAGTGCTTTCTCTACTTTCGCTAATAAAGGAGAACACAAAAAAGCACACATTATTGAACAAATTGAAAATAATGATGGAGAAATAATTTATAAAGCAGATTTTTCTCCAGTTAAAATCTATGAAGAATCTACAAGTTACCTAATCGTGGATATGCTTGGAGATGTAATCAATAAGAGTTACGGGACTTCTCATGATATGCCTAGTAAACTTAAATTCAACTCTAAAAACTTATTTGTAAAAACAGGTACTTCTGAGTATTATAAAGATTTATGGGTTGTCGGTGGCTCTACAAAAATAACTGTTGGTCTATGGAATGGATATGATAGCCCAGCAAAAGTACCAAGTTACGACTACGCTCAAAGAAGTTGGATTGCTGTTATGAATGCAATTTATTCATATAACAAAAATCTAATATCACCAGATACTCCTTTTAATCGTCCTAAATCAGTTGTTGACTCAAGCATCAATGGTTATAACAATGCAAAAGGTGGAACAAAAGATATAATTCCAAATGGCTTTAAAGAACTATCTAAAGAAAAAACACTCGCAAAACTAGGATTTAACATTGATAGAAGTATTTCATTTAATGATCCTTCAAAAATTGTTATTAAAGATAAAGATGATAAAGACAAGGATAAAGATAAAGAACGAGATAAAAAAGAAGAACGAGAAGAGCGTACAGTGACTATTACTGAAACTTCACCTCCGCCTATCTTAAAACCAACTGTTATCACAGAAGAAGATGAGGAATAAAAAGAAGGGATTGGCTAAAACGGTCAATCCCTTCTTAATAATTTAATATTCTTACAGATTTTAAATCACATTGTTTCCATAAAATGCAACTTATATAATTTATATTTTAATATACTAACTTAATTTTTATGATTTCAATTTAACCAACTCATCATATAAAGCCGGCAAATCATGGGCTTTTGCTATTTCAGACCATCCCTCTACATCATCTAATGCTTTAGCATGGGTTAAAGTGTATACCGCTCTTGTTAATGTGTAGAATTCCTGTAATGGTTTTAGTAAATTTTTAAGATTCGATTTACTTATATCTCCCATAACTTTTTTATAAAGTGATGTTGCATCCTTGCTACCTTTACTTTTAATAACATCGTCAGGTATAATTCCTGAGTATGCTAAATACAATAGATAATTATAAATCGCCTTAAACGTTCTATATGAATCAGCTACTTTGCTCCCACCATTATTTTGTTCTTCATTTTTTAATCTAAGATTACTTATTTGCTTTTGTATTGGAGTCTTTATTTTCTCTACAAGTAACCCTATGAATTCATCTGCAACTTGCTTTTGATTCTCAACTACATTATTTGGTGTAATATTTTTCTGCAATAATCTATTATAAAAATCACCAAAAATCTTATCTAATTCGTATGTATCTTCTTCAGTTAGATACTCTTCAGGCTTAACAAATTTTTTTATGATTGGTGGAAACTCAATTGTTTTTCCTACATTAAATGTTCCTACTGTCATATTTAATGATTGAACAAAATCATTTTTTCTTACAAAATTATAAATATGATGAGCACTTTTGGCATAATAATTAGAAGTAAATTCTTGGAGTTTATTAGTCTCCTCTAAATCTTTTTCTAAAAAATACTCTTGTAACTTTTTGTTGAATTTTTTATCATATTTTCTTAATTGTTTTAACTGTGGCAATGCTGTATTGAATGTATAAACTCGCTGATATATTTTCTTAAGTAACTCTACGGTGATAGCCAAATGACCACCAAGAGAATGTCCAGCTGCAACTTTATAGCACACATCAAAGTCTAGAATCTTTCTTTTTAAAAATCTATTAAATAAACATGCTGAGTCTATCTGACTAGTATTTTCTCCTGAAACTATTCCTGTATAATTGTAAAACCAATCACTAATATCTTCACTCTCACTACCTCTGTAAATAACAAGAAGTTCTTTAAGTTCTGGTATATAGATTGCTGTAGCTTGAAATCCATTTTTCGTAATCTTTGGAATTGATATTCCACTATTGTAAACTTCAATCTCTTCAAATATTTTTCCAGTTACATCTTTTATAATTCTTTTTATTTTATATTCTATAGTGCTCTGTTTTTTGCTTCCTTTTATCAAATACTCATACTCTGCTAATTTTGCTACAAGTAATGGATTATGAAAAAACCTTAACATCAATATATCACCCCTTTTATAAAATCAATTATAACATATTTTATAAATAATATAAAAATTCTATATCTTCCCAATTAATGAGAAAATATAGAATTCTATTTTTATTATACGTTGAATCTAAATAACATGATGTCGCCATCTTTTACTTCGTATTCTTTACCTTCAAGACGAACACGACCAGCTTCTTTAGCTTTTGGCATACTTCCGTATTCAACTAAGTCATCATAACTTACAGTTTCAGCACGGATAAATCCACGTTCGAAGTCAGAGTGGATAATTCCAGCACATTCAGGAGCTAACATACCTTTTTTGAATGTCCATGCACGTACTTCTTGCACACCTGCTGTGAAGTATGTTGCTAATCCTAATAGACTGTAACTTGCTTTGATTAATTTATCTAATCCACTTTCATCGATTCCTAACTCTTCAAGGAACATTGCTTTTTCTTCATCTTCTAACGAAGCCATTTCTTCTTCGATTTTTGCACAAACTACGATTACTTGGCTTCCTTCACTTGCAGCAAATTTACGTACACTAGCTACGTGTTTGTTAGAATCAACGTCTAGTAAATCATCTTCACTTACGTTAGCAACATAAAGCATAGGTTTCATTGTTAATAAATGTAATCCTTTTGCAATTTTTTGCTCTTCTTTATCTAATTCTAAAAGTCTTACTGGTTTTTCTTCTTTAAGAATATCACGCACTTTAGAAAGCACAGAAAATTCTGCAACTGCATCTTTATCTTTTTGTTTAGCTTGTTTTTCAACACGTCCGATACGTTTTTCAACGCTTTCTAAGTCTGCTAGGATTAACTCTAAGTTAATAACTTCGATATCGTATAATGGATCTACTCCACCAGCAACGTGGGTAATGTTTTCATCTTCAAAACACCTAACAACTTGACAAATTGCATCTACTTCACGAATGTGACTTAAGAATTTATTTCCTAGTCCTTCTCCTTTAGATGCACCTTTTACGATACCAGCAATGTCTGTAAATTCAAATGATGTTGGTACTGTTTTTTTAGGTTCTACTAATTCTGTTAATTTATTTAATCTGTGGTCTGGTACTTCTACAATTCCTACGTTTGGATCAATTGTTGCGAAAGGATAGTTCGCTGCTAATGCTCCTGCTTTTGTAATTGCGTTAAAAAGTGTACTTTTTCCTACGTTTGGTAATCCTACTATTCCGGCTGTTAATGCCATAGTATTAATCACTCCTTTTCTTCATTAATTTCTTATATTACTTAGGCCTTGCCTACTCAACTTAACTATTATAACATAAAACACGAAACTTATCATTTATTATTATGCTATTTAAAAATATTTTGTTAATAATCATTAATCTTATTCATTAGTATATTAAAAGATACTAACTACTATAAAAGCACGTACTTTACAAAAATTATTTTGGTATGTAAAATATATTACAAGTGATACAATCTATCGAAAATAAATTAACTAGGAAGGTTCACACTCATGAAAAAATACAATTCAAATATTAAACTTGGAACTGCAACACTTAATGTTGTAAACTTTGAAAGACAGCTTAAATTCTACACAGAAGCTATGGGTATGACTATAATTTCAAAAAACGAAACGGAAGCTACTTTAGGTACTACTGATAATACTCCGCTTCTCCACATGAAAAAAGTCGATGGACCTCTTGTACGTTCTTACGGACTATATCACATAGCCTATCTAGTTCCAAACGAACAAAGTCTAGCAAACATACTGCGTCACTTTATAGATTCTAATATACCTTTAGATGGTGGCTCTGATCACGGTTATAGTAATGCCCTTTACCTAAGTGATATAGAAGGTAATGGAATAGAAGTATATTATGATAAAGACGAATCTACTTGGGATATAAAAGAAGATGGAAGAATCATAGGAGTAACAGAGCCTATCGATGCTCCTCATCTACTTGATATTTCTGAAACTGTAGCACCTTATATTTTACCTGTAGGAACTATTATTGGGCACGTTCATCTAAGTGTTCAAAACTCTACCGTTTCTTCTAACTTCTATCAAGAAGTACTAGGATTTAGTGATAAATTCACAGTGGCTAGTGCTAGGTGGATTGCTTACGGCAATTACCACCACCATTTGGCTGTTAATCAATGGGAAGGTCCTAATCTAAATCTTAGACAAAAAGGAACTCCAGGTTTAGATCATTTTGAAATTCTTTTTATTGATGATGCTGCTTATAATAAAGTTGTGGAAAATATAAAAAATAATAACACTAAAATTATCTCTGAATATGATAATAAGATTATTATTAATGATCCTAATGGAATTGAAATTCATTTAATAAAAGAAGTATAATATTTAAAAATCTTTACGTGGGTGACTCATCAAAACCGATTTCCTTAAATTCACAATTTTCGAGTCACTCACTTTTAGTTTTTATTCGCTTATTTCCCTAGCTTTATGATATAATAAGAATATTATTTTAGCAGAAGGAGGAACTATGCAAGATTTTATAGCACAATTTGGTAGCTTTGCACCTATAGTATTTTTAATACTAGCATCTGTATTACCAATATTTTTATTCCCACCAGGGATATTCTCTGCAATTGGTGGTTATTTATTTGGTTTTACTCATGGTTTTATCCTTTCAATAATCTCTGCAATGATATATACTAGTGTGATGTTTCTTATTTCAAGATACTTCGCAAGTGACTACGTTGAAAAATACTTAGCTAAAAAACTATCGAAAAAACAATATGATACAATTTTCGGTATAAGTGAAAATAAACTAACTTTAGTTCTAATAATTTATAGACTAATTCCAGTTCTTCCTAATAGTGTTATTTGCTATTCATACGGTTTAACTAGAATATCTTTTAAAAAATATTTTATCGGTAATCTCATTGGCCTTATTCCAGGGAAAATGATCTGGTTACACTTTGGTACTACTCTAAATAATATTGGAAGTATGGAATTTTTATATGGAATAATTATTGTTCTGGCCTTTATGTTTATAAGCTCAAAAAGTATCAAAAAGATTTAATAAATAAGTATAAAAGCTAGTGATTCTATATTAAAGATTCACTAGCTTTTTTTATTTTATGAATTTTTTTTCAACTATTTTTTTAATTTTTTTGTTAAACTCACGTCTTGGCATCATAATATTATTATCACACTTTAGGCATTTTATCTTTATATCTGCCCCCATACGTGTAATTTGCCATCTATTTGTGCCACAAGGGTGTTGTTTTTTCATTTCAACTATGTCATTTAATTCATATTCCATAATCCAACCTCCTATTTTTCTTCATTTGATGTTAATAATGATTCAAACTCTTTATAAAAATCACGTCGTAATCTAGTTTCAATTTCATTTTTCTTTCCTACTTTAGCTTTTCCAATAACATGTATCGTAACAACATTATCTGCAATTTTTTCTATATAATCGATGTGTAATTTATCATTTTTATATAATAAATCATGATATTCTTTAGAATTATTAGCATTACCTATTACTTTATTAACTCTCTCTTCAATTTTTTCAATAGACTCATCAATCTTAATTGGTAGTTCTACTAGTGCTAAGTTATACATTAAAGAATAGTTTACTACTTGATTAATAGTCCCATTAGGTATGAAGTATACTTCACCATCTTTAGAACGAATTTTCGTAGATCGTAATCCAAGTGACATTACATAACCCCCGGCAATAAAGGCTGCTTGATTATAAATTTTAACATTATCACCAACATCAAATTGTCCTTCAAGAATGATAAAAAATCCAGATATAATGTCTTTAACTAAACTCTGTGCACCAAAACCAATCGCAACAGATGCTATCCCTGCACTCGCCACAATACTTGTTGTATTAACTCCTAAAATTGATAAAACTTGGAAAAATGCAATAAAGTAGATTGTATAACGAACTGCACTTTTAACAAGTTTGTGTAACGTTTCTGATCTTTTCTCATTAAACTTTATATTAAATTTCTTATTAGCATTATCACTCGTTGTCATCACATAATCAATAATTTTATTAAAGATACGAACTAGAATTGATGCAATAATAAAAATTCCAATTATAAGTAATAGTTTTTCTAAAACTGCAATAAATAAATCAGTGTTGCTTAATGAAGTTTTGACTTTTTCAATAATGTTCATAATTATTCATCCTTGAATAACGAAATAATACGTTCAAATTCATCATTATCTTTGAACTCAATTTCAATCTTACCTTTTTTATTACGACCTTGTTTAATCGTTACAGAAGTTCCAAGACGCTTTTTAAGAATATTTTCTTGCTCTTCTATAAAAATATCCTTAGCTTTTGTTTTCTTAACTTCTCTTGGTTTTAATAACTTCGCTACATATTCTTCTAACTCACGAACAGACATTTTTCTTTCAACTACCAAAACGCAAACTTCTTCCATAGCTTTTTTTGTTTTTAATGAAAGTAGCGTTCGGGCATGAGCCGTACTTATAACCCCTTGCTCAAGTTTATTTTTAATTTCTGTTGGCAACTTTAATAATCGTAAACTATTTGCTATATACGGTCTACTTTTCCCAAGTTTCTTAGCCAATTCCTCTTGAGTTAGTGACATCTTATCCATCAGATTTTTATAACTTTCTGATTCTTCTAAAGCAGATAAATCTTCCCGTTGTAAGTTTTCTAGTACAGCAAAGACCATCATTTCTTCATCTGTCATCTCTTTAATAATAGCTGGAATTTCTTTTCTACCTAGCAGCTCGAACGCTCTATAACGACGCTCACCAGCGATAATGTAATAACCTTTTACAGCTTTTTTTACAATAATAGGTTGTAATAAACCATTTTTTTCAATAGATTCTTTTAATTCGTTTAATTTTTCTTCATTAAAATAAGTACGTGGTTGATATGGATTCTTTTTAATCTCATCAAGTGCAATTTCCACTATTTTATCATTATCAGTAACTAATTCAATATTTTCAGTAGCGAAAATAGCATCGAGTCCACGCCCTAAACCTTTACCTAATTTTTTAGCCACGTTCAGTCACCTCTTTAGCTAATGATAAATATTGTTTTGCTCCATTAGAATTTTTCGCATATTCAATAATTGGTTCACCAAAACTTGGGGCTTCACTTAAACGTACAGTTCTTGCAATAACTGTTTCAAATGCTTTATCTTTGAAATGCTCTCTTACTTGTTCTGCTACTTGGTTAGATATATTTGTTCTGCTATCAGTCATAGTAAGTAATACCCCAAAAATATCCAATTTAGAATTAAGATGTTTTCTTACTATATTGAATGTATTCATAAGCTGACTAAGCCCTTCTAAGGCATAATATTCCGTCTGTACGGGGATAATTACTCCATCAGCTGCAGTCAATGAATTTAATGTAATAAGCCCTAAAGATGGAGGGCAATCGATTACTACATAATCATATTCATCTTTAATTTCAGATATTGCATTTCATACGTTGTTCACGGCTAATTGCTGAGACAAGCTCAACTTCTGCCCCCGCTAGTGCAATACTAGAAGGCACAATATCCAGATTTTCATAAGCTGTTTTAATTATTACATCATTAATATTAACTTCATCTACAAGAATATTATAAATTGATTGGCTTATAGCTGCCTTATCTACACCAACACCACTAGTTGCATTAGCCTGTGGATCTGTATCAATTAATAGTACTTTCTTTTTAAGATGAGCTAACGAAGCTGCTAAATTAATTGAAGTAGTTGTTTTTCCTACTCCTCCTTTTTGGTTACATATCGCTAATATTTTCATCATTTACCTCTTTTTTTACATAGCGTGGTACAGTAACTTTAATAACCACACTTTCCATATTTTCTTCTTCTTCTTTGTCTAAATTTATATTATATTTCTCTTCTAATTTAGCTATCTCTTTTATAAGCTTAGCTATAATTTTTTGTCCATCATAATTTACAGTTGGATTAAAAACTTTTGTATCTTTTTTAATTTTTAAATATGTATCAATTTTTTCTTCAGTTTGAGATACATTTAGATTTTGTGATAAAATTTGAATCAATAATTTCTCTTGAGCAGAAGAATCTAACTTAACCATAGCACGACCATGGCGTTCTGTAATTTTCTTCGTATTAATAGCATCAATAACCTTTTTACTAAGCTTTAATAAACGTAGTTTGTTAGCCACAGTTGCTTGAGTTTTCCCTAAAGACTTAGCTAGTTCGTCTTGAGTAAGTTTATTAATTCTAAGTAACTCTTGATATGCATATGCCTCTTCAATTGGCGTTAATTCTTCCCTCTGAATATTTTCAATTAATGCAAGAGTCGCCATTTGTTCATCAGTTAATTCCTTAACAATAGCCTTAGTTGTCGGATATTGTAAATACTTAATGGCTCTTAAACGTCTTTCCCCAGCAATAAGTTCATAGAAACCATTTCCCATGTCTCGAACTGTAATAGATTGAAGTAAACCATTTTGCTTAATTGATTCAGCAAGTTCTTTGATTTTCTCTTCTGTAAATTCACGTCGTGGCTGGTATTTGTTCGGCACAATTTTCTCAACTAAAATCTCTCTTAGTACATCATCATCAGAAATACCCACTTTTTCTGCTCTTTGTGTTAAATCATATAGTTTACTAAATGGTTTTACACTCTCTGTCATATTTTACCTCCTAGAACCTTTTCTACACTTATACAATATCATACTTTAATATAATTGTCAAAAATATTTCCCGATATGTACTATTAAATAAACCCTATAAAACAGTACTTTAAACGAATATTTCCGAAGTAAAGTGGTTATTATTTTAAAGAGAATAAAAAAAAAGTGTAATCATAAATGATTACACCTTGTACAGGGACGGCAGGAATCGAACCCACACCAAAGGTTTTGGAGACCTTTGTTCTACCGTTAAACTACGTCCCTAAGAATGGTGGGAAGAAGTGGATTCGAACCACTGAACCCGAAGGAGCGGATTTACAGTCCGCCGCGTTTAGCCTCTTCGCTATCTTCCCAAAAATATAAAAAAATGCCGGCCAGAGGACTTGAACCCCCGACCTACTGATTACAAGTCAGTTGCTCTACCAACTGAGCTAGGCCGGCAACATGGTGCCTCGAGACAGAGTCGAACTGCCGACACATGGAGCTTCAATCCATTGCTCTACCAACTGAGCTATCGAGGCATTATTTAATTTTGACATAAAAAAATGGCGGTCCCGACGGGAATCGAACCCGCGATCTCCTGCGTGACAGGCAGGCGTGATAACCGCTACACCACGGGACCTAGTATTAAAAATTGCGGGAGATGGATTTGAACCATCGACCTTTGGGTTATGAGCCCAACGAGCTGCCAGACTGCTCCATCCCGCGATAATAAAAATGGAGGAGGAAAGGGGATTCGAACCCCTGCGAGCTTTTACACTCCTGTCGGTTTTCAAGACCGATCCCTTCAGCCGGACTTGGGTATTCCTCCTAAATTAATGGTGGACTCTGCAGGACTCGAACCTGCGACCGATCGGTTATGAGCCGATAGCTCTAACCAACTGAGCTAAGAGTCCGTGTTCCTGTGAATTCACTAACTATTATTGGTGGCGGCAGAGGGGGATCGAACCCCCGACCTTACGGGTATGAACCGTACGCTCTAGCCAGCTGAGCTACGCCGCCAATAAAGGCTAAATTCATTATTTAAAATGGTGGAGCCTAGCGGGATCGAACCGCTGACCTCCTGCGTGCAAAGCAGGCGCTCTCCCAGCTGAGCTAAGGCCCCAAATTAATAATGTTTTGATATATTTTCAATGGTCGGGAAGACAGGATTCGAACCTGCGACCCCTTGGTCCCAAACCAAGTGCTCTACCAAGCTGAGCTACTTCCCGTGTTTTTAAATGGCGCGCCCAAGAGGAGTCGAACCCCTAACCTTTTGATCCGTAGTCAAACGCTCTATCCAATTGAGCTATGGGCGCTAATATAATGGTGCCGAGGACCGGAATCGAACCGGTACGGTATTGCTACCGCAGGATTTTAAGTCCTGTGCGTCTGCCAGTTCCGCCACCCCGGCACTATATTAACTATTGGAGCGAAAGACGGGATTTGAACCCGCGACCCTCACCTTGGCAAGGTGATGTTCTACCCCTGAACTACTTTCGCGAATATTTAGAAATGGTGCGGGTGAAGGGAGTCGAACCCCCACGCCGTGAGGCGCTAGATCCTAAGTCTAGTGCGTCTGCCAATTCCGCCACACCCGCAAAAGAATGGTGAGCCATGAAGGACTCGAACCTTCGACCCTTTGATTAAAAGTCAAATGCTCTACCAACTGAGCTAATGGCTCTGATTAAAAATGGTGCCGGCCAGAGGACTTGAACCCCCGACCTACTGATTACAAGTCAGTTGCTCTACCAACTGAGCTAGGCCGGCATAAATGGTGGAGGTTAACGGGATCGAACCGCTGACCCCTTGCTTGTAAGGCAAGTGCTCTCCCAGCTGAGCTAAACCTCCATATCAAAAGCCTGGCAACGTTCTAGTCTCACAGGGCGTAAGCCCAACTACATTCGACGCTAAAGAGCTTAACTTCTGTGTTCGGTATGGGTACAGGTGTGTCCTCTTCGCTATCGCCACCAGACGAAAACTTCATATACATATTATATCATCTTTTTTCTTTTTGTCAACAGTTACTTCTAAAGAACTTCACTTGATTAAGTCCTCGACCTATTAGTATTAGTCAGCTGAACACGTTACCGTGCTTACACTCCTAACCTATTCTCCTTGTCGTCTTCAAGGGGTCTTAATATCCGTGGGAAATCTCATCTCGAGGGGGGCTTCATGCTTAGATGCTTTCAGCTCTTATCCCTTCCGTATTTAGCTACCCAGCTATGCCACTGGCGTGACAACTGGTACACCATTGATACGTCCATCCCGGTCCTCTCGTACTAAGGACAGCTCCTCTCAAATTTCCTACGCCCACGACGGATAGGGACCGAACTGTCTCACGACGTTCTGAACCCAGCTCGCGTACCGCTTTAATGGGCGAACAGCCCAACCCTTGGGACCGACTACAGCCCCAGGATGCGATGAGCCGACATCGAGGTGCCAAACCTCCCCGTCGATGTGGACTCTTGGGGGAGATAAGCCTGTTATCCCCAGGGTAGCTTTTATCCGTTGAGCGATGGCCCTTCCATGCGGAACCACCGGATCACTAAGTCCTGCTTTCGCACCTGCTCGACTTGTAAGTCTCACAGTCAAGCTCCCTTGTGCCTTTACACTCTGCAAATGATTTCCAACCATTCTGAGGGAACCTTTGAACGCCTCCGTTACTCTTTGGGAGGCGACCGCCCCAGTCAAACTGCCCACCTGACACTGTCTCCCGGTCTTCTACGCCGAGGGTTAGAATTTCAATACAGCAAGGGTAGTATCCCAACAGCGCCTCCTCATACACTGGCGTGCATGATTCTTCGGCTCCTACCTATCCTGTACATACTGCATCAAAATTCAATATCAAGCTACAGTAAAGCTCCATGGGGTCTTTCCGTCCTGTCGCGGGTAACCTGCATCTTCACAGGTACTATGATTTCACCGAGTCCATCGTTGAGACAGTGCCCAAATCGTTACGCCTTTCGTGCGGGTCGGAACTTACCCGACAAGGAATTTCGCTACCTTAGGACCGTTATAGTTACGGCCGCCGTTTACTGGGGCTTCAATTCATACCTTCGCTTTCGCTAAGCACTCCTCTTAACCTTCCAGCACCGGGCAGGCGTCAGCCCCTATACTTCACCTTACGGTTTTGCAGAGACCTGTGTTTTTGTTAAACAGTCGCTTGGGCCTATTCACTGCGGCCTACTCTCGTAGGCACCCCTTCTCCCGAAGTTACGGGGTCATTTTGCCGAGTTCCTTAACGATGGTTCTCTCGCTCACCTTAGAATTCTCTTCCCAACTACCTGTGTCGGTTTGCGGTACGGGCACCTCTTATCTCGATAGCGGCTTTTCTTGAGAGTTTGGCTTCATTGACTTCGCTACTTTATTTCGCTCCCCATCACACTTCAGTCTTTCAAGCAGCGGATTTGCCTACTACTCAACCTTTGTGCTTAGACGTCCTATTCCATCAGGACGATCAATTAGCCTCCTCTGTCCCCACTTCTCTCAATCGATATTCGGTGGTACAGGAATTTCTACCTGTTGTCCATCGGCTTCACCATTCGGCTTCACCTTAGGTCCCGACTTACCCAGAGCGGACGAGCCTTCCTCTGGAAACCTTAGTCTTTCGGTGGATAGGATTCTCACCTATCTTTCGCTACTCACACCGGCATTCTCACTTCTAACCTCTCCACCTCGCCTTACAGCTCGGCTTCTACGATGTTAGAACGCTCTCCTACCATATAACATTAGTTATATCCGCAGCTTCGGTTGTATGTTTAGCCCCGGTACATTTTCGGCGCGATGTCACTCGACCAGTGAGCTATTACGCACTCTTTAAATGGTGGCTGCTTCTAAGCCAACATCCTGGTTGTCTGTGCATCATCACATCCTTTTCCACTTAACATACAATTTGGGACCTTAGCTGGCGGTCTGGGCTGTTTCCCTTTCGACTACGAACCTTATCACCCGCAGTCTGACTCCCGTTGATATTTATCTGGCATTCGGAGTTTGTCTGAATTCGGTAACCCGGGATGGGCCCCTAGTCCAAACAGTGCTCTACCTCCAGTAAACTCACAACGAGGCTAGCCCTAAAGCTATTTCGGAGAGAACCAGCTATTTCCAAGTTCGATTGGAATTTCTCCGCTACCCACAGCTCATCCAAACACTTTTCAACGTGTCCTGGTTCGGTCCTCCATTCAGTGTTACCTAAACTTCAACCTGGCCATGGGTAGATCACTTGGTTTCGGGTCTACTCCATCATACTATTTCGCCCTATTAAGACTCGCTTTCGCTTCGGCTCCATGTCTTCCACTTAACCTCGCATGATAAAGTAACTCGCCGGTTCATTCTACAAAAGGCACGCCATCACCCCCTAAAGGGCTCTGACTACTTGTAAGCACACGGTTTCAGGTTCTCTTTCACTCCCCTCCCGGGGTTCTTTTTCACCTTTCCCTCACGGTACTGGTTCACTATCGGTCACTAGGGTAGTATTTAGCCTTACCAGATGGTCCTGGTAGATTCCGACGGAATTCCTCGTGTTCCGCCGTACTCAGGTGCTCTCTCGCGCCAACTTAGCATTTCGTATACAGGACTTTTACCTTCTACGGTCTAACTTTCCAGCTAGTTCTACTATACTTCGTCATACACTTTGTTGAGAGTCCTACAACCCCAATATGCAAGCACATTGGTTTGGGCTCCTTCCTTTTCGCTCGCCGCTACTAAGGAAATCGATTTTTTTCTTTCTCTTCCTACAGGTACTTAGATGTTTCAGTTCCTGCGTTACCTCGCTTTCGCGTACCGCCCTTTTTAAAAAGCGGTGGGTTCCCCCATTCGGATATCTACGGCTCTTTGCTTACTTACAGCTCCCCGTAGCATTTCGTCGTTTGTCACGTCCTTCTTCGGCTCCTAGTGCCAAGGCATCCTCCGTGCGCCCTTTACTACTTAATCGTGTGTAGCTTTTACGCTTCGTTCTTTTCCTTGAACTCTTTGTGAATAAGTTTTTACAACTTACTTACTTTTTTTTCTCGGTTTTTTTGTAAATCTGTTTCTTTTTACTTTATAGAAAAATTATTTTTCGATCTAATATATATATTCAGTTTTTCATTGTGCTTGAGTATTACTTGAACACTCAAAACTAAACGAATTATCAACGTATTCCTTATCCTTAGAAAGGAGGTGATCCAGCCGCACCTTCCGATACGGCTACCTTGTTACGACTTCACCCCAATCATCTGTCCCACCGTGACCGGCTCCCTCCTTAAAGGTTAGGCCACCGTCTTCGGGTGTTACAAACTCTCGTGGTGTGACGGGCGGTGTGTACAAGACCCGGGAACGTATTCACCGCGACATTCTGATTCGCGATTACTAGCGATTCCAGCTTCATGTAGTCGAGTTGCAGACTACAATCCGAACTGAGAATAGTTTTGTGAGGTTTGCTTACTCTCGCGAGCTCGCTTCTCTTTGTTCCTATCCATTGTAGCACGTGTGTAGCCCAAGTCATAAGGGGCATGATGATTTGACGTCATCCCCACCTTCCTCCAGTTTATCACTGGCAGTCTATCTAGAGTCCCCATCTTACTGCTGGCAACTAGATATAAGGGTTGCGCTCGTTGCGGGACTTAACCCAACATCTCACGACACGAGCTGACGACAACCATGCACCACCTGTATCTGTGTCTAACCAAAGGTCAGAACAACACAATCTCTTGTGTCCTCACAGTATGTCAAGACTTGGTAAGGTTCTTCGCGTTGCTTCGAATTAAACCACATGCTCCACCGCTTGTGCGGGTCCCCGTCAATTCCTTTGAGTTTCAACCTTGCGGTCGTACTCCCCAGGCGGAGTGCTTAATGCGTTAGCTGCAGCACCGATCTCTTATGAGACCAACACTTAGCACTCATCGTTTACGGCGTGGACTACCAGGGTATCTAATCCTGTTTGCTCCCCACGCTTTCGCGCCTCAGTGTCAGTTACAGGCCAAAAAAAGCCGCCTTCGCCACTGGTGTTCCTCCTAATCTCTACGCATTTCACCGCTACACTAGGAATTCCACTTTTTCTCCTGCACTCAAGTTTAACAGTTTCCAATGACCCTCCACGGTTGAGCCGTGGGCTTTCACATCAGACTTATTAAACCACCTGCGCGCGCTTTACGCCCAATAATTCCGGACAACGCTTGCCACCTACGTATTACCGCGGCTGCTGGCACGTAGTTAGCCGTGGCTTTCTGGTTAGGTACCGTCTCTACTGTGTATAGTTACTACACAATCATTCTTCCCTAACAACAGAGCTTTTACGAACCGAAATCCTTCTTCACTCACGCGGCGTTGCTCCGTCAGGCTTTCGCCCATTGCGGAAGATTCCCTACTGCTGCCTCCCGTAGGAGTCTGGGCCGTGTCTCAGTCCCAGTGTGGCCGATCACCCTCTCAGGTCGGCTATGCATCGTCGCCTTGGTAGGCCTTTACCCCACCAACTAGCTAATGCACCGCAAAGCCATCTCATAGTGTTAGCAAAACCAACTTTCAAACATCAACCATGCAGTTAATGCTGTTATCCGGTATTAGCTATCGTTTCCAATAGTTGTCCCAGTCTATGAGGCAGGTTCTTTACGTGTTACTCACCCGTTCGCCGCTAAGTTTTTCTAGTGCAAGCACCAGAAAAACTTCGCTCGACTTGCATGTATTAGGCACGCCGCCAGCGTTCGTCCTGAGCCAGGATCAAACTCTCCAAATAAATTTGTTAGCTTGATTAGCTCATTAAAAAGTTTTATAGTTTCTTTTTAAAACTGTCCTTTTTTGGAATTAACGTTGACTTAATTCGTTTAGTTTTCAATGTTCAAATCGTTGCGATTAACAACTTTTATATTTTAACATTTTTAATTTTCTTTGTCAAGCTTTTTTAAAAACTTTTTTAAAAATGTTTTTTGTCTTCTTCTAAAGACTTTTATTAGTCTATCATTTCTTTTATATTTTGTCAAGCATTTTTTTATAATTTCTTAACATTTAATATTTTTGAAATGTTTGATTGTTCGCCTTCTTCTTGAGAAGACTTTTTACTATTCTATCATCTGTTTTTAAAACTTGTCAATAGTTTTTTTAAAAAAACTATTTTAGTTTATTTCGATAAAGTCGTCTTTATAAGACAGTAATTATTTTAGCATTTCTATTATCTTTTGTCAAGGTTTTTTTCTTAACATTAGTTCTTTAGAAATTCTTTATTGTTCGTCTTCTCTATCAGAAGACTTTTTATTATTCTATCACTACTTCTAGATTATGTCAACACAATTTTTAAAATTTCTTTTTTTAAAAATTTACCTTATTATCTAATAAGCTGTTTTTAACCTTTATGTTATAAGCAAAATAAGCCGAGCGAAAAATCCTAAAATTTAACAAAGTTCATATGAAAACTCCTAGGCGCAGTGGTTTATTGATATCTAAATTCATTTTATAAAAGCTTTTTAGATATCTAATAAACTGTGCAGGAGTGACTCAACAAAATCTATTTTTCCAAAATTTCGATTTTTGAGTCACTCCCTCTTTTTCTATCATTTCTACTATATATTATAAAAATCAAATACAGTAACTGGTAAATTTCTCTTATGTTCTGATCTTAGATAATGTCCTTCTATTATTTCTTTTACATTATTAGGAACTTCTTTTCCTTCTAAGTAATCATCTATGTCATTATATGTTACTCCAAGTGCAACTTCATCTTCTAAAGCAGGACGATCCTCTTCTAAATCTGCAGTTGGTTGTTTCAGATATAAGTGTTCTGGACAATCTAACATTTTTAATAATGCTTTCCCTTGTCTTTTATTTAATCTATATAGAGGTACTATATCTGCTCCACCATCTCCATGTTTTGTAAAGAATCCAGTGATAGCTTCTGCTGCATGGTCAGTACCAACTACTATACCTTTATTCATAGTAGCAATAGAATACTGAGCTTTCATTCTTTCTCGTGCTTTCTCATTACCTTTCGCAAAATCAGTAATTTCTACACCTGCTACTTTTAATGAATTAACACTAGCATCTACCGCGTCTTTTATATTAATAGTATATAGTTTATCCGGATTAATAAATTTAATGCATCGTTACAGTCATCTTCATCAAATTGTTCTCCATATGGTAGTCTAACGGCGATAAAATTATACTCTTCACCTGTCTCTTCCCTCAATTCAGTAATTGCCATTTGACATAGTTTACCGCAAAGCGTAGAATCTTGCCCACCTGATATACCTAATACTAAACTCTTTATGAAGTTGTTTTTCTTTATATAATCTTTTAGAAAATTGATTGTTAATCTTACTTCCTCTTCTACATTAATTTCAGGTTTACATCTTAATTTTTTTATTACTTCCTGTTGTAATGTCATATTATCACCTAATTATTTTGATTTTTTTGTTACTCTTTCCAATATTTCTTTTCTATTTTTCCAACATTTAGTACTTAAGTCTACTGGATAAAATTCTGGATTTAACAGACGAAGATACTCATTCCATAATAATTCTTTATTCTCTTGAAAGTATTTAGCACTTTCTTGTACTGTTGGTATTTCATACACTTGCTTACCATTAACAAAAATATCTTCATGAATATCTATTGCTTTAAAGTTCTTCACTTCCTTAGCTAAGTAAGTATGAGTTGGATGGAAAAGTTTTATACTTTGTTCTGCATTCACGTCTTCGTTTTCTAATGCAATATAATCCCCTGCTGCCATACCTGTGTCTGTATTTATTATTCTATAAACTTTTTTCACACCAGGAACAGTTAATTTTGCAGGATTTTCTGAAACTTTTAGCCTGTCAATCATCTCACCTTTATCATTTTCTAAACATGCAAGTTTATAAACAGCACCTAATGCAGGATTATCAAAAGCAGTTATAAGTTTTGTACCTACACCCCACGCATCAATACATGCACCCTCTTGTTTTAAGTGAGTTATTGTATCTTCATCTAAATCATTTGATGCTACTATTTTCGCATTAGGATAACCCGCTTCATCTAACATTTTTCTTGCTTCTTTTGATAGATATGCTATATCTCCTGAATCCAATCTAATACCATGGAAATTAATCTCATCTTTAATTCATCCGCTACTTTAATAGCAGTAGGAATCCCCGAGCGCAATGTATCATAAGTATCAACTAAGAAATAACAATCTTTATGTGCAGCTGCATATTTCTTAAATGCAACTTCTTCATCTTCATAAGCCTGAACAAATGAGTGAGCATGCGTTCCGCTACATGGAATGTTAAACAATTTTGCAGCTTTTACGTTACTAGTAGCATCAAATCCACCGATAATAGAAGCTCGCGTTCCCCATATTGCCGCATCAAATTCATGAGCACGACGAGTACCAAATTCCATACAAACTTCATCTGGACATAAATGCTTGATTCTAGCGGCCTTTGTAGCTATCAGTATTTGATAGTTAACGATATTTAAGATAGCAGTTTCCATTATTTGCGCTTGAATAAGTGGAGCTTCAATTCTCAAGAGTGGCTCACTAGCAAAAATAATTTCTCCCTCTTTTACAGAACGAATATTACCTGTAAATTTCATAGCACTTAGATATTCTAAAAAGTCTTCTTCGTATCCTAATTCACGTAAAAATTCTATATCAGAGTTTGAAAATTTAAATGAATTTACATAATCTATAATTTTGGCTAGTCCAGCGAATACTGCATATCCTCCACCAAAAGGAATTTTTCTAAAATACACATCAAAATATGACTTTCTTTCATGTATTCCGTCTTTAAATATGCATATCCCATATTAATTTGATAAAGGTCGGTATGCAAAGCATCACCTAGATATTTATTCATAATCTCCTCCGATTTATGTATATAATTAAATTTGTTACCTATTATATTAACATTTTAATACCTTTTTAACAAATATTTAAACTTAAGTATAGTAAATTTAATACTAAAATCTCATTTCACCATACATTACCTTTTCTTTTATATTAGTCATTTCTTATTATTAATAGTCAGAAGTATTTTTTTATAAAGGGAGTGCCTCAAAAATTACGATTTCGAGGAAATCGATTTTGTCGAGTCATCCCCGCACAGTTTATTAGATATCTAAAAAACTTTATAAAGCGAATTTAGATATCAATAAACCACTGCGTCTATGAGTCCTCATATACACTTTGTTAAAATTTAGGACTTTTGAAGCAACCTCAGCATATGAAAATTTGAAAAAAGAAGCAACAGAATGTTACCCTCTGTTACTTCTCTGATTATTAGTGTTTGAATTTGCGTTGTTAGTTGCTCTTTGAGGTTGATTAACCTCTTGTTTATCATCATCTTCTTTTTCTGATGAATTATCTTCTATTTTTTTATCGCTAGTTTTATTAGTGTTTTGCTTATCTGTAGCTTTCTCTGATCCTTTTTTAGAAGACGATTTTTTATCATCTTTTTTCGCTAGCTCAGGTATTTTACTGTCATCAATTCTACCATTATTATCTTCAGATTTCTCCAAATTCCCATCCATTATAGACTTAATCGTCGCTTGTAAGAAATTCTCTTGTAATGGAATATTAAAAATCAACTCACCTTGATAACTTAACCCATACTCTTGTCTTACCAAGTCTGTTATAAAGTATGGATCTTTTAGCTTATCTATGACCAGTTCATTTACTTTATTCTCTTTGTCAAGATTTTCAATCATCTGATTTTGTTCAGCTAATTGAGCATTGATTTGTTTCTTATCTCGGATATATAAAAATGTTTGTAGTAGAGTTACAGCTAAAGCAAAAGTCATTATAGCTAATATAATAAACTTACGACGTTTTCTGTACTTAGCCTTTGCTTTTAAGACATCTTTTTTAAATTGGCTATTCTGCTCTCTCATCTTTTACTTCTCTTAATTTCTCCGATAAGATTTTGAACATTTTAGTTGCATCTTCTTTCTTTGTACTATCTTTAATTCTAGTACCTCATAAACAACTTCTTTTTTTGCAAAGTAAATAGTGATTTCATCCCCTATTTTCAAAGTACTCGAAGGTTTAGCTTTCTTACCATTAATCGCAATATGACCTTCTGACGATATTTCATTAGCAACTGTTCTTCTCTTTATAATTCTTGATACTTTTAAAAATTTATCCAAACGCATTTAATCACCTCTAAATATTAGTACAATCTATTATCACATATTTAGCCTCTTTTCGCAAATAAAATCCACGATAATATATGAAATTTTGAAAACTTCTAGAAAACAAAACAAAAGATATACAATCGAAATTTTTTTCAACCGTATATCTTATATATTATTAAGCCCAGTTTCCGTCTTTGAAAATCGCTACTTCTTTACCATCTGCTGTGTAACCAGTAATGTTTGTTGTCGCTTCTCCAATCATAAAGTCAACATGTACTAAACTATCATTAGCACCAACTTCTGCTAATTGTTCATCAGTCATCTCTGGTCCACCTTGAACACATGTTGGATATGCTTTACCGAGAGCAATATGGCAAGCTGCGTTCTCATCAAATAATGTTTCTAAGAATAGAATTTTTGTATTTGAGATTGGTGAATCGTAAGGTACTAATGCCATTTCCCCTATTCTTCTTGAACCTTCATCAGTTTCTAATAAGTTTTTAAGAACATCATAACCACGCTCAGCTCCGAAATCTACGACTTTACCATCTTCAAATTTCAGCCAGAAGTTATCAATTAATACTCCACTGTAATTTAGAGGTTTAGCATTATAAACAATACCACTTGTCTCATCTTTATGAGGCATTGTAAATACTTCTTCTGTAGGGATGTTAGCTACGAAACGGTCAGCTTTTTTAGCATAACTTCCTGCACTTTGCCAAATATGATTTTTAGGTAATCCTACATACAAATCAGTTCCTAAGTCATTTGTGATATGTAATTTAACTAATTCATTTTCGTGTAAAAATTTCGCTTTTTCATCTAAACTTTAATGTGTTCTTCCCATTCAGCTACAGGGTTATCTCCAGTTGAACGACAAGCACTTAAGATTTGATTCCAAAGTTTTAAATAAGCTTCTTCATCATTTAATTCAGGATATAATCTCTTCGCCCATCCAACAGTTGAAGCACTGACTACACACCATGGACATTCGTCACTCATAATTGATTTCATGTAGTTACGCATTGCTTTTGAACGTCCTACCATAGACGCTTTTAATTTCGCACTATCTACTCCTGCTAATCCATCTGGATCATCTCCGATAATAGATAAGAATGCTGCGCCTTCATCTAATTCGTCTTGATACTTATCAATGTACCATTGACCAACCGTACTTAACGACTCTTCACTTTGATATTTTAAATTTAATTTTGTTAATTCTTGATCACGCCATTCTACTGATACTCTTTTTGCTCCTAATTCATAGCAAGCTTCTACAACTTTCGCTACAAACTCACGTGTTTCAGTACTAGCACGAACTAATACAGGTTGACCTTCTTGAACATTTAATCCAACTTTCGCGATAAGTTGGGCATATTTTTTTTTAATTGTATATTTAAATCCATTTGATTTCCCTCGACTTCTTTTCTTTATTTGCCAATTAAACAAATACCAATTTCTTTAATTGCACATAATCTATTATATCACTTTTTCTTAGATAATATTAGTAGGGAGTGACTCAAAAATCGTGATTTCTTAAGAAACAAGATTTTGTTGGGTCACCCTCACACAGTTTATTAGATATCAATAAACCACTGCGTCTATGAGTTTTCATAGGCACTTTGTTAAAATTTAGGACCTTTTTGTCGACCCTCATAGAAATTAAACTTCTCTAGTTGCTTGTTTTAACCATTCTAACTCATCGCCTTCAAAGTGTGGAGCTAATATTTCAAATACTTTCGCATGATATTTATTTAATTCATATTTATCTTCAATTGTAAGCATATCTAGATTAATAGCCTCTAAATCCCATGGTACAAATGTCATCACTTCAAATTCCATAAATTGACCATATTCATTTTTTACTGTTTTTCTAACAATAAGTTCATTCTCTAAACGAATACCATGAGATCCTGAGATGTATAATCCCGGTTCATTAGTAACTACCATACCATGTTTAAATGGTTCAGCTGCACGATAGATTCCCCAGTGAATACCATGAGGTCCTTCATGAATATTACCTAAGTATCCTACACCATGACCTGTTCCGTGGTTGAAGTTCTCATAATCTTGCCATAATGGAGCACGAGCGAATAAGTCCACATTAGCTCCAGAAACACCCTCCATGAATTTAATCTTGATAAACGCAGGTGACATTGAAGTACTCGTGTATAATCGCATTTTAATTTATCGCTAACTTCTCCCATCGCTGTAGTACGCGTGATGTCAGTTGAACCTTCTTCAAAGTGTGCACCAGTATCTGTTAAGAAGAAAGTACCTGTGCGTAGCGGAATTGAAGTTGCTTTAGAAGATGAATAGTGCACAATTGCTCCATTTTCACCATGTCCGCAAATCGGAGAAAAACTCGGACAGATAAAGCCACCTTGTTCTTTTCTAAATTCTACAAGTTTCACAGATGCCGAAAGTTCATCCTCTTGTTCACTTGTACCTTGTTTTACCAGTTGTTTTAACCAATAAATAAACTTCGTATGAGCAATACCATCTTTCACATGAGCTTTAATAGTATGCTGTAATTCAACCTCATTTTTTATAGCTTTCATTAAAATTGTCGGGTTACGTCTCTCCACTAGTGTTATCTCTTTTGGAATATTGTTAAACACTGCATAGTTTAAGCACTCTGGATCGACTAATACTACATCGTTACCTGAAAATTGTTTCACTTCTTCATAAATATCATTATATGGCTTAATGTGTACATTATGGTCTGCCAAGTGTTTTGATTTCATCAGATAGTTTTCTCTCATCTACATATAAGTCAACACTATCTTCATAAACAACTGCATAACTTAATAATACCGGTACATAATCAACATCCATACCACGAATATTTAATAACCATCCAATATCATCAAGTGTAGTTATAACATGGATATTTGCTCCTACTTCATGCATTTCTTTACGAACTCTCTCAAGCTTACTAGCTACAGATTCTCCAGCTCTTTCTAAACTCATATAAAATGCTGGTTCTTCTGATAGCGCCGGACGATTTTCCCAAACCTCATCAACTAAATCAACATCATATTTTACCGTAGCATTTTTACGTTTTAGTTTAGTAGCTAAGTCTTTCCCTTCACCAAAAGTCACAACACGACCATCAAATCCTAATACCCCATTCTCAGGTGTATTTTCGACAACAAACTCCGCAATAGTCGGAACTCCAGGTTCACGCATTTTTTGCAACTCTATACCAGTTCCTTCTAATTGTTTTTCTCCTTGTAAGAAATATCTCCCATCTGTCCATAAACCTGCAAAATCTTTAGTAACAATTAGTGTACCTGCAGAACCAGTAAATCCACTCATAAATGCACGAGCTTTAAAATGTTCTCCTACATATTCACTATTGTGAAAATCTGCTGTTGGAACCATATAGACATCAATTCCATTTCTTTCCATTAATGCTCTTAATTTAGAAACTCTTTCTTTTATCTCCATTGTCCTTACTCCTTTGTTATTTCATATATAACTTCTATATGAATTTTCTAACTAATCGTGAAAAGCTTCATTGATAAATACCCCTTCACAATTATCATACTTATTATTCTATCACATTATAATACACATTTCACTAGGGATATTATATATAGTCTAGATTTTTAAAATTCAACCATTACCCATACAAAATAATATAGGGAGTGACTCAAAAATCATGATTTCGGAGAAATTGATTTTGTCGAGTCACCCTCGCACAGTTTATTAGATATCTAAAAAGCTTTTCTAAAGCAATTTTAGATATCAATAAACCACTGCGTCTATGAGTTCTCATTTACACTTTGTTAAAATTTAGGTCTTTTGGGGCAACCCCCTAGATTTTTAAAATTAGTTAATTTTTCAATAAAATATAGACTATAGAATCAACATCTATAGTCTATATACTATTGTTATTATTTTAATAAATCTTTGAAATAATCAGTTGCTTTACTAATGAATCCACTATCGCCGGTTCTCCTCCTGAGTGACCAGCTACAACAATATCCAATTTACAATTATTTAACTTTTTACTTAATTCATAAGCACCTACAACGCGACAGTCAACATCATAGCGCCCATGAGTTATTGTTGTAGGAATATCTTTTATAGCATCGATATTATTTAATATCCAATCATCGTCATTCCAGAACATATTATTCATCCAAAAGTGGCATTCAATAGTCGCCATTGAAACTGCATAGTGAATATCACCAAAACTTTGTTCCAAGTTAGGGTCTGGATTAAGTGTAACAAGACTCCCTTCCCACATGCTCCACTCTTTTGCCGCGATTTCTCTTATCTCCCTATATTTACTTGTTAGACGGTTATAATACGCACGAACCATGTCACGACGTTCATCTTTAGGTATTATACTTTCATATCTCTCGAATGCTTCTGGGTGTATATTACTCGCACCACCTTTTTCATAAATCCATAATATATCCTCTCTACGTCCTAGGAAAATACCACGTAATACTAAACCTAACACGCGCTCTGGATGTTTAATAGCATAACAAAGTGCTAAGGTAGAACCCCAACTTCCTCCAAATACAAGCCATTTATCAATACTTAAATCCTCCCTTATTTTTTCCATGTCATCAATAATGTGCCAAGTATCATTATTCTCTAAGCATGCATGAGGCGTAGACTTGCCACTTCCTCTTTGATCAAATAATATAATTCGATAGAATTCTGGATCAAAATATTGTCTACCACTTGCTGATGTTCCACAACCTGGTCCACCATGTAAAAAAACTACCGGAACACCTTGAGGATTCCCACTCTCCTCATAATAAATAGTATGGGGCTCATCGACCTTTAACATTTTAGAGAAATTTTCTTTAATTTCAGGATATAAACTCCTTAATTCCCCCATAATAATACCTCCTGTTGTATATTTGTTTACAATTTATTTATATCGCATAACAGTTTAATTTTTTACTTCTTAAAAATAAATTAATTGGCGATATTTATACTCCTCTTCTATTATATCTCAATCTTTTTTAATATTCAATTACTTTCTTAAAATCTATAATAATCACCTATATAACAATTTTGCAATCGATTAATATTAGTGATATAATTATATTAAAGATTATAAGACAAAAAAGGAGTAGAGAAAAGTGAAACTTTCAAGAACTAACAAAATTTTAGAAAAAATGAAACAAAAAGGAATTAACCAGGCTTTAATTAGCGATCCTTATTCAATTTTCTATCTAACTGAATACTTAGAACATCCAGGCGAAAGATTTTTCGCAGTGTTACTTGATGAAAATGGTAATCATAAATTATTCATCAATGCTCTTTTCCCGCTCGAAAAAGATTTAGGATTAGAAAAAGTGGTCTACTCTGATACTGATAATCCTATTGAACTTCTAGCAAAAATCATACCAAATGGTTCTGTTGTAGGTATAGATAAAGTTCTTCCCGCGAGGTTCCTATTACCTCTTATGAATCATCTTCCAGAAAACAAATTTGTAGATGTATCTCAAATCGTCGATCGTGTTCGCATGATTAAAGATGAAGAAGAAAAAGAACTTATGCGTCGTGCTTCTCTTCTAAACGACAAAGCCTGCCAAAGAGTTATAAATAGTATTTCTAAAGGAAAATCAGAAAAAGATGTAGCTAAAGATTTGCTTGCTATTCATGAAGAATTAAAAATTGATGGATTATCATTCGATCCTATTATAGCTTACGGAGCTAACGGAGCTAATCCTCACGGTACTGTGGGAGATAGATATGTAAAGCCAGGAGACGCTATAATTATCGATATGGGTGGAATTAAAGACAATTATTGTTCAGATATGACACGTACTGTATTTTGGAAACAACCAAGCGAAAAAGCACGTGAAGTATTTGAAATAGTATTAGAAGCTCAAAAACGAGGAGTTGCTGCTGTTAAACCAGGTCTTAGATTCTGCGATATAGACGCGGCTTGTCGTGATTACATTACAGAAAAAGGATATGGAGAATTCTTTACACATCGTACAGGCCATCACATCGGATTAGAATGTCATGAATATGGAGATATCTCTAGCATCAATGAAACTAAATGTGAGCCGGGTATGATTTTCTCTATCGAACCAGGTATTTATCTTCCAGGAGAATTCGGTGTTCGTATCGAAGATTTAGTCTTAGTAACGGAAGACGGTTGTGAAGTTTTAAACAAACTTAACAAAGAGTTAGTTATTATCGGTGAGTAACTAATTATATTAAATTAAGCTTTTCATTATACTCTTCCTAGAGGAAAAGACGATTGATTTAAGTTCAATCGTCTTTTTTCTTTTATTAAAAATGTTTCTTTAAAAATTCCCCTACAATATTCCAATATTGCTCTCTGAATTTTCTTTCAGCCTGAACATGTTTCATTCCTGGGAAACTATGAAATTCTTTTTCTGAAGTTATTAGATCATAAGCGGCTTTCCCATGTTCAATTGGTACAAATCCATCTTCTTCACCATGTAGTACTAATGCAGGGAGTTTAGTTTCTTTCAAGGCTTTTGTTGCATCCACATCACCAAAGAAATATCCAGCTCTTATTTTCGTCACTGTATTTGCCGCCGGAATTACAGGGAAACTTGGTAAATTAAATAATTTTTTCAACTGATATGTGAACTCTACTTTTAAATTCACATAACCACTATCTTCAATAAAAGTTTTTACGTTAGATGGTAAATCCTTACCTACTGCGTTCATTACTGTAGCTGCCCCCATACTGATCCCAAATAATGCAGTATCAGCATTGTTATTTTCTGATGATATTTTCTTAACCCAATTAACTAAATCATCAGAGTCGTAACCACCCATAGAAATAAACTCACCTTCACTATTACCATGAGCTATTAAATCTGGTGCAAAGACACTATAACCCATATCATAGAATTTCTTGATATAATTAACCATTTTCTTAGCATCACTAGTATATCCGTGTACTACAAATATCCATTTTTTAGCATCCGGATTAACAAATTTATATCCTACAAGTTTATTTTTAGTAACAGACTCCATCTCAACAGTTTGTTTCGTTTCATCAAACCACTTGTTTAAAGCTGTTTTATCTTCTTTGCTTCCATCACTATCTTGATTAACAATCGCACTCTTATCTACCTTCGGATTCAATCCAAAGTTATAAAAATAGTTTCCAACAAAACCAAACGCAACAACTACTAAAATCAGCAGTGTCGCTAATATTTTTTTAAAATGTTTTTTCACTTTTCTTTACCTTTCATCTTTAAATTCAATAAAACTATTATACTATCACTTTGAATAAAAGTAAACAAAAAATAACACTAATAGAGACTTAAGATATCTCTATTAGTATTATTTTTAATTATTAATTTGTACCAAAACCTTGTCTCCAATATTAAATCTTTCTGCTGTTGACATCGTTAAGACTTTAAAGTATTCCCATCTGGAGTCTCAACTAAATATTCAACTGTAGCTCCTAGATAAGTTACATCAACAACTTTAACCTCTCCCGAACTATCTAATTTTATGGATATTTCTTCCGGTCTAATTACCAGGTTTTCATCGATAATATTATTTTCACCTATAAAACTCGAGATGAAGTTATTCTTAGGCTCTTTATAAAGTTCTTCTGGCGTACCTATTTGTTCTATATGTCCTTCATTTATTACGATAACTCGATCAGCAAGCTTAAAGGCATCCTCTTGATCATGAGTAACTATAATCATTGTAACTCCAAATTGTTTTTGAATTCTTTTAATCTCTTTTCTCATTACATCCCTAAGATGCACATCTAGGTTCGATAAAGGTTCATCTAGTAATAGCAATTTTGGATTCAGCACCATACTTCTTGTATAGCGACGCGTTGCTGTTCTCCTCCAGACAACTCTTTAATCTTTTTCTTTTCATAGCCTGCTAACCCTACTTTTTCTAGTATATCTCGTGCTCTTTTTTTCCTCATATGCTTATCAATTTTCAATAGTTTCAGACCATAACTTACATTGTCTATGACATTTTTATGAGTAAATAAGCCATAAGATTGGAATACAGTAGCAATCTCTCTTTTTTCAGGTGGTATATTATTAATATTCTCATCAGATAACAATACATCACCTGAAAAATCTGATACGAAGCCTCCTATAATATTTAACAACGTAGTTTTACCACATCCAGAGGGCCCTAGTATACAAATCAACTCTCCCTCTTTTATATCAAAACTAATATTCTTTAGAATTTCTTTATCTTTATATTTTTTTGAGATATTTTTTAAACTTAAGTACATACTCTATCTCCTTCTATTTACTATCAAGTAATACGATATATTTATCACTAAGCATATCATAATTATGTAAAACGCAATAACCGAACCTATGTCGTATTTTCCACTTTCTATTACATCAAACATAACTATAGTCGCCACTTTTTGACTAGGATATATTAAGAAAATAATAGACCCAATTGTTGTCATCGTTGCCGTAAAACCATTAATAAAGCTTATATAAAAACCTTCATAACTCATAGGAAACACAACATCCTTAATCTCATTGAACCTACTTCCTCCTAAGTCCCGCACTGATTTCAACTGGTCTTCAGATACTTGACTTATAGAGCTATAACCTATTTTTGTGGCAAACGGCATCTGCTTAAACACTAAGTTCAATATTACTATTAATGCTGTTCCTGTTAATTTCAAAGGATATGAATTAAAGGCTAATACGTAACCTAGCCCAAAGAATGTACCAGGTAGTATATAAGGTAAAGTCGCTACAAAGTCAATCATTTTTAAAACTTTTACATTTCTTATGTAAATGTAATATTGAAGAACATGACCTACTACTGAAGAAATCAATCCAGCAATAAGTGAATAAATCACACTTCTTACAAAAACATCAGTTATATAATCATTAGCATCTATAAAATTCTGCAATGTAAATATTAATTTTCCATACTCCATAGTTGAAAATGCCGAAATAACTATCGCACTATATAAACTAGCTAACATCAAAACAATAATTACAGTAACTATTAAAGAAATATAGTAAATAATACCCGATTTCTTAATATTAGCCTCTAATACACCAACATTTTTACTACCTAGTGTAGTATTTCTAAAGCTCTTAAAGAATATCAAAAATATAAGAAGTGACGGTATTAGAATAATTAAATTCATTACTACTGCTTTACTAATATTCCCTTCAGCTATGAATGACAAATAACCTTCAGTGGCAAGAACATTATACTTACCTCCTATTATAGCAGGTGTTGCAAAATCAGCCATACTTCTTAAGAACGTCAACAGAATAACTACTTTAATAACAGGTCTCATGAGCGGAAGAAGAATATCGAGTATTATTCTATTCGTATTTGCACCTAAAGACCTAGCTGAGTTAATCACACCTTTATCAATTCCTTTTAGAAATCCGACTAAAAGTAGGACATTTATAGAAATATGCGTCACACTTTGCATACTGACAATTCCGAAAAAACCATAAGGATCATAATTTAATTTCAGCAGATTGTAACTTATTAAGCCGCGTCTTCCAAATAAATTTATATACGATAATGAAGTAACAAAAGGTGGTGAAATCATAGAAATCATAAATATAATAACTATTATCTTCTTGAATTTCGATGTTCCAATAAAATAATAAAGTGAAACAGCCACCGATATGAAGACAGTAACTATAGTAGTTGCTGATGCTACTTTAACAGTATTTACTAATAAATGAGAATAACTAGAAATATTAGTTAATAGTTCCGAAAACAACTCACCTTTATACCCATAATTAAAAACAGCAACAAACGGATATAGTACAAAAAGTATAAAAGAAATAATAATAAGTCCTATGACAATACTGTCAAATAAATTTATTTTTTTAAACATACTATCTCCTTTAATATTTTTAAAATGGGAGTGACTCAAAAATCGTGATTTCGTAGAAATCAATTTTGTCGAGTCACCCCCACACAGCTTATTAGTAAAAAGCTTTTTAAAGCGAATTTAGATATCAATAAACCACTGCGTCTATGAATTTTCATGTAAACTATTTTAAAATCTAGTGCTTTTTGGTCAGTCTCAATCCAATTTTATTTATCTCCCACTAATTCTTTCCATTTTTTAAGAATAGCGCTACGTTCATTACCAAATGAAGCTAAATCTTCTTTAAGAAGTCTATCTTTAGGTAATCCTAAATCCGCTCCTTTAGAACCATCGATTACCATTTGAGCTCCATCTTTACCATCAAGCTCAGCAATTAATTGTTGGTTTTCAGGTTTTTAAGATAAAGTCTTCAAATGCTTTTAGCTATATCAGTAGCTTGAGAATTTTTTTAAATATTGCTACACCTTCAGGAATCCAAGGGATACCATCTTCAGGATAAACAACTGTTAAATTATGTTTTTTAGCTGCATCAAATGCTGATTTATCAACAGGAATAATACCAATTCCGAATTCCCCGGCAGCTGTTTTTTCTTGTGGATCTTTACCACGTTTACTGTAGAAATCAACGTTTTTGTTGAATGCAGTCCAGTATTCCCAGCCTTTTTCGTTACCTTTTTGTCCTAAAATTCCTGCTACAGCACCGAAGTTAGTACCAGAAATTGCAGGGTTACTCATTATGATAGTACCTTTGTATTTTGGATCAGTTAAATCTGACCATTTTTTAGGAACTTCTAATCCTTTTTCTTTTAAGACTTTTTCATTAACTAAGAATCCAACTACAGTAATACCTTTTGATAGCCAGTAATTTTCACTATCTTTGAATCCTTCTTTGATTTTATCAGATCCTTTAGCTTCATATTGCTCTAAAAGGCTATCTTTTTTAGCAGCCATAAAAGCTTCAATTCCTCCACCAAACCAAAGATCTGCCATCGGTTTACCTTCTGCTTTGGTTCTTGAGATTACCTCTCCACTTGACATTGATAAAAATTCAACTTTACTATTTGTTTCAGCTGCGAATTTATCAAAAAGTTTTTTGTATTTTTCAGAAGTTGCCACAACATTCATTGTTTTACCACCGAAATCAATTTTACTAGCTTCTTTTTTACTTTCAGTCGCTTGTTTTTGACCACAACCTAATAAAATTAGGGAAATTGATAAAATAATAGTTAATACTTTTAATATTCTTTTCATATTTATTGTATCCTTTCTTTAACTATAAGTTTATACAAAAAAATTATACTAAGAAATAAAGATACTTTCAACCTGTATAAGCTCACTTGATTTTTTTATTATTTTAACATTTTTTTACATAAATATTCTAATTATCTTTCAAAGTGTTATATAACTATTTTTTTACAATATTTGTATAATTAGAATAATAAAAAAATTTTTTTATTCTATTCCGTACTTCTCTTTAATAGCATCTGCCACAATCATCCCTGTGAACCAGGCAACCATAAGATTATAACCTCCAATTTCTCCATGTAAATCTAGAATTTCTCCTGCAAAATATAAATTCTCTATTTTTTTATGACTACATGTCTTCGGACTTACTACTTTAAGATCTACTCCACCTGCTGTAGTAAAGGCATATTCTAATGGCATCGTCTTAACATCAACCAATTCATAGCGCTTGATTTTCGTTACAAATTTTCTTAACTCTTTTTTACTAACATTTTCTGGGAAATGTTTTTCAATCATGAAGTTATAAAAACTCTTTGGCAATTTTCCTTGTAAGAATTTGTTATCTTCCCATAGTTTAGCAAAAAGTTCTTCTTCATTAAGGTCAGGATAAAAATCTAGATAAAATTTATCTTCTGGATAACGAGCTACAAATTCTCCCATTGAAATTGATAATGGACCACTTAATCCTTTATGCGTGAATAGAAGATCTCCGCTTCTTTCATTTTTCTTATGGAACATTCTCACATTTTGCAGAGCAACCCCAGATAATTCTCTAAATTCTTCAAAAACTAAGGCTACTTCACTCGGATATATTTTAGTAATCTTTACACCATGTTTTTTCAGAATTCTATGTAATGAACCATCACTTCCACTCTGAGGATATGTTTTTCCCCCAGCACAAACTACGATATTTTTTCCGTAATACGTATCAACATTTGTCTTTATACCTACTAGTTTGTCATCTTCAAATACTAAATCTTCTACTTTTTCTTTATAGTTAATCTTCGCATGGTCTATTTTAAACGCATTAACAACATCTCTAGATTTTTCACTCGCTGGATATAATCTTCTGTTTTCTTGTTTTAATTTCAAATTATGCTTATCAAAGAACTTCTTAACATTATATTTATGATATGCACTTCTTAAAAATCTGCCATTATGTACAGCCGCGACAAAATCTTCTGCGTTGTCACTACTCATAACGTTACAACGCCCATTACCAGTAAGAAGTAATTTTATTCCTGCGCGCCTATTTTGCTCAAGAACTAATACTTTTAAGCCACTATCATTAAGTCTATCCGCTATCATAAGCCCTGCACTCCCAAGACCTATCACAATCACATCATATTTCATCTTAAATCTCAACTTTCTCTTAATTTAATCAAATATCATCTAATTATAACATGTAATCTAATACTTTCAAATTTTTCTATGTTAAACATACATTTACACCTGTAATGTTATACTTAAATTAAGACAAAATAACCTCTATACCAAGTATAAATTTTTACATATTAATTTCAAATAAAATTTCTCCAATTTCCTTCCTTCTTATTGGAATTTTTCCTTATTTTGTAATATACTAAAAGGTATGTGTTTAAATGGAATTTTAATTTTATGTTAATATTCTAAATTAGACAATTTTAAAATAAAGGATTTTTAAATAATGAGATTGAAAAAAATTAGCATTTTGATTTTTACTTCTTGTATTTTTTTAGTTCCAAACTTCACAAAAGCTGATGATGTCTTTTTAGACAACAATGCAGTAACAAATTTAAGCGATGTTAATGCTCATCTTGTAGTTTCGGAATTAAACACGGGGAAAATCATTTCTAAACGTGGAGAAAATGAAAAAGTATCTGTAGGTAAATTACCAAACTATCTTGCGCTTTACCTACTTACTGACAGTTTAAAAAATAAAAAAATAACATTAGATGAAAAAATTAATATTACTAGCGGAGACAATATTCTTTCTAAATACAAAATAGAATCGTCAATTACAGTTAAAGATGCGATTTTTCTATTAGAAAACGAAAATTCTAATAATCTTAATCAAGCTGTATTCGCTCACTTTAACATAACTCTTGATAAAGCTAAAGACATATTAGCGTCTATGTCACTAAATGACACAAAATTAGAATCACTAGATAACAATGGGAATAATACTAGTACCGCGAAGAATATCTCTTACCTTACTAGTTTAATTCTTAAAAATTATCCTGAGATTACAGAAATCACAAAAAATCCAGAACATACTTTAGCATCTGGAGAAAAAATTAACAATAGTATTGAGTTTAAAGAATCTGATAAGTTTAGAGTTTTAGGTTTAGATTACTCTGACAAAAATAGTGTAACATACGCGTACAGTGGTAATACTAAATTAATTATCACAGTATTAAACCAAAGCGATGATAAAGCTACTTATTTTGATAAACTTCAAAAAACTTACGATTATCTATTCTCAAACTATAAATACAAACTAGCCCTTAAAGCAGGGACATATACTATAAACAATGAACGTATTACTTTTAATGAAGATATTTATGACTTATTCTATGAAAAACATTCGATTAAAGATGTAACATACCTTCTAATGAATAAAAAAATACTTTTATTCCAAAAATACGAAACAATTTCTGCAAATGAAGGAACTGTATTCTCTGACTTCACTTCTAATGATAATACAGGAAATCTAGCAAAAATCAAATCAAACTTCATCAATGATGATAACTTTGATAAGAAAGATAATTACGAAAAAACTACTATTGTAATAGATCGTACGAAATACTTCGCTACGGGTATACTTGCAATATACACACTTGTTTTCGCAGCGCTATACGTTATGAGACAAGTTGTTAGAAAGGATTAAATATGGAGCAAAATAATTTAGTTTTCGAAGTTGAAGGAACTATTTATGAGCTTATCTACAACTTTAAAGACGCATTCCAAAAAGAAACATTTGAAGAAAAACTTGTAGATGTATTAAAAAATAAACCATATATCGTAGGAGATATTTCACATGAGAAACTACGACTTACTGGATTCATTTTAACGAAGGATAACAACAATCCTAAGAACATAAATAACCTTGAAGATTATATATTAGAATACATTAATTTCGGAGCACCCTTCTTCGTCGTTAAAAAACGAAATTCATAATAACAAAACCTAAGATGAGTCGATGCTATGCATCCTTTTACTGGCTAGCCCAGAATTTCGGTGCACATTGCATCCTCACCTTAGGTTTTCTTTTATATAAACTTAGCACAAACCGCCTCAGGTACAACTACCTCAGAAACAACAACAGTTAGCTCTCCTGTTTTCTTATTAACAGTGTACACAGTAATTGTTCCACTATTTTCATTTGTCGCAATTGCTAAAGTATTATCTTTTGATAGGTCAAAATCTCTTGGCCCTTGCCCTTCAGTACTAATAGTTTGAAGTTGTTTTAAGCCTGATTCTGTATTTTCAAAAACAACTATTGCATCTTGTCCTCTATTAGAAACATAGATAAATCTATTATCATTTGAAATTTTTATCGCACTTCCTTTATTTTCTAATGAAAAACCTTCAGGTAATGTAGGATAATATGTTGGATTTGTTAAGTTCCCCTCTCCATCATAATCAAAAGCAATTACCTCACTAGTAAGTTCTGTCATAACAAAAGCTTGTTTTTCATCACTACTAAATACTATATGGCGAACTCCACTTCCATCTTTAGCTTTAAAAGTAGCTACTTTTTCTAAAACTCCTTCATTAAGCTTATATGATGTAATTTCATCAGTCCCTAAATCACATGAGAAGACATATTTTTCACTTGGAGTAAATCCAGAAAAATGCACATGAGGTTTCTCTTGTCTTTCGTGTACACCACTTCCTTCGTGATGATCTGTTGACAAGAGTTTTACAAGCTCACCATTTTCAACAGCATAACTATCAATCGTACCTAAATGATAGTTCGCTGATAATAAAGTACTTTTATCTGAGTTTAACTCAACATAACAAGGAGGATTCCCTTCTTGGGCAACTGATGTTAATTCTTTCAAATCACCATTTTGTTCAACTTCAAAGCTTGTAACAGCACCTTTCCCATCTACTCTTGATACACTATATAAATATTTATTATCATTAGACAATGCTAAATACGTTGGATTGTCAACTTTTGCTACATTTCTAACTTCTAGTACTTTCCCTTCTTCAGATAACTCAACTAAGTATATTCCTTCGCTAGTTACTTTGGTATATGTTCCAATATATGCTCTTACCATTATTTTTTTCCTCCTACTTTTTCTAAACTTATTATAACATTTTCCAAAAAAATTTTTATAAAATTTTCTCTTACCTATAATTCGTATAAATCAAAAATTATCATTTTTTTGAAAAAAACTAAAAATCTTATTTCACGAATTTTTTTATCCTTTTTGTAAACTTAAAGTTCGTTTTTAACTATTTTTTTTCGTTAAAAATATCAATATTCCGTCAAAAAAATCCACGAAATTTCTAACATTTAAGATTTTTACATATCTTCAACTTCTTGATATAATAGTTTATATTAATAAAAGTATATTTTAGGAGGAAAACCGTGAAACACGAATTTATATTAGTTCTTGACTTCGGTAGTCAATATAACCAACTTATCACTCGTCGTGTACGTGAACTTGGTGTTTATTCTGAGCTACATGACAATGAAATTTCTATTGAAGAAATTAAAAAAATGAACCCTAAAGGGATTATCCTTTCAGGTGGACCTAACTCAGTATATGAAGAAAACTCTCTTACAATTGATGACGAGATTTTCAACCTAGGTATTCCTGTATTAGGAATTTGTTACGGAATGCAACTTATGCAACACAAACTAGGAGGAAAAGTAGAATCTGCAACTAGTAGAGAATACGGAGCTCACAATGTTGATGTAATTTCAGGAGCTAAATTATTCGAGGGTACTCCTACAACTCAACAAGTATTAATGAGTCACTCTGATAAAGTAGTTGAACTTGCTGAAGGATTCAAAGTTGTAGCGACAAGTGATAACTGCCCAATCGCTGCTGCTGAAAACGTAGAAAAAGACTTCTACTGCTTCCAATTCCACCCAGAAGTACGTCACTCAGAATACGGTTATGACTTAATTAAAAACTTCATTCGTAATGTATGTAAATGTACTGAAAACTGGACTATCCAAAACTTCATCGATGAAAAAATTAAAGAAATTCGTGCAGAAGTTGGAGATCAAAAAGTTCTTTGTGCTCTTTCTGGTGGGGTAGATTCATCAGTTGTTGCAGCCCTACTAGATAAAGCAATCGGAGATCAACTAATCTGTATGTTTATCGATCACGGTCTACTTCGTAAAGGTGAAGCTGAAGCTGTAATGAACACATTCAGTAAAGAAATCGAAGGTGGATTCAACATGAATCTAATCAAAGTCGATGCCAAAGATAGATTCCTTGGAAAACTTAAAGGTGTAAGTGATCCAGAACAAAAACGTAAATCATCGGTAATGAATTCGTTTATGTATTTGACGAAGAATGTGCTAAACTACACGACGTACCATTCTTAGCTCAAGGTACTCTTTACACTGACGTTATTGAATCAGGAACTAAAAACGCTCAAACAATCAAATCTCATCACAACGTAGGTGGATTACCAGAAGATATGCGTTTCTCTCTAATCGAGCCACTTAATACTTTGTTCAAAGATGAGGTTCGTGCATTAGGTGAAGCACTTGGTCTTCCTCACGAAATCGTTTGGCGTCAACCATTCCCAGGACCAGGACTTGGTATCCGTGTTCTTGGAGAAGTAACAGAAGAAAAACTTCAAATCGTTCGTGACAGTGACTTCATCTTACGTGATGTTATCGCTAAACGTGGATTAGAAGGAGAAATCTGGCAATACTTCACATGTCTTCCAGATATTCGCTCAGTAGGAGTTATGGGAGATGTTCGTACATATGATTACACAGTTGCAGTTCGTGCCGTAACAAGTATCGATGGTATGACAGCAAGCTGGGCTCACATTCCATTTGAAGTACTTGAAGAAATCTCAGCTCGTATCGTAAACGAAGTTGCTCACGTTAACCGCGTAGTCTACGATATTACAAGTAAGCCTCCGGCAACGATAGAATGGGAGTAGCTTTTAAAAGTCAAGAAACCTTGCTATAACTGATTTTAAGAAATTATATATGGATTAAAAATAAGTTAAAACACTTTGGATTGTCTCCAAAGTGTCTCCAAAAACCCCACCAATAATTTTTGGTGGGATTTTTATTAAAATCTTTGATTTCTTACCTTATCTACACTAAAATATAAATATAAAAATAGATAATCATGAATAATACACTCAACACCAAATTTTATCAAAATAGCAACATTTCAATTTCTTGCGACTACTTGTATGATACTTATTAGCTGTGTTATAATTAAATGGAATTATAATTTTAAGAGGAAAATAATATGGATTTAATAATTAAAAAAATAATAGACAAGAAAGAAAAAGAAATAATATCAAAAGAGGTTCTTTACGACCTTCCTGAATGGTTTGGTCTACCTGAAAGTACAAAAGAGTATATTGAAGATTCACAAGATAAACCGTTTTTGGCTTGCTATGCGGATAATGAAGTTGCAGGTTTTATCGTATTAAATGCAACAAGTAAGGATACTGCAGATATTTTTGTAATGGGTATAAAGAAAAAATTTCATAGAATGGGAATTGGAACAAAACTAAATACAGAATTCGAAAATATGGCAAAAAATCTTGGATATTCCTACTCGCAGGTAAAAACTGTAAAAATGGGTCACTACAAAGAATATGATATTACTAATGAATTCTATATCGCAATGGGATATAAAGAATTAGAATGTTTCCTACCTTATGGGACGAATGGAATCCATGTCAAATATATATTAAATATTTAGGGGAATAATACTTCAATAATATTTTATTTATAAATAAAATATTTTAGTATCTAAAAAGCTCGATTAGTAAAAAAATAAAAAGTAGTATATTCACCAAGAAACTTGATATAGTTTACTTTTTAAAAAAACTAAACACAAGATAAATACAAATTTATCCCCTGCCATTTTCCCACCAATAATTTTTCGGTAGGATCTTTTTATTAAAATCTTTGATTTCTTAGTTTATATATGCTAAAAATATAAATAAAAAAAGAGAGAGCTGTTTTAAAGACAGTGGCTCAGTTATCTAGTTAAATTATAACCATCTTAACCTAGGGTATAGCCCCCAAAATTTGGACAAATTTTGGGGGCTATTTATTATGAAATTAACAGATGAAAATAGGATAGAGATGTATAGACTTAAGAAAGAAGGATACTCATACAAGGAACTATCTAAAAAGTTTGAAATTGATCCTAGTAATGTGAAGTACATGGTCAAATTGGCTGATTTACATGGTGAAACAGTGCTGATTAAGGGGAAAAATAATTTCTATCCACCAGAATTGAAATTAGATATAATCAATGAAGTTTTAATATTAGGACATTCTATAAAATCTACTTCATTAAAGTACGCATTACCAAATCCTGCTTTACTTAGTAATTGGATTTCAAAAATTTAAAAGAAAAACGGGTATAATATACTAGAGAAACCGAGAGGAAGAACTAGTAAAATGAAAAATAATAATAAAAAGATTGAAAAAAATGAATTATCAAAAGTAGAACAATTAGAGAAGGAACTTGAGTACCTACGTGCGGAAAATGCAGTCTTAAAAAAGTTGAGGGAGATAAGGTTAAAACAATCTCAAACGAAGAGAAAACAAAAATAGTAGAAGAATTAAAGGGAACACATAGATTAAACATACTATTAAAGATTTTAGGCTTATCTCGTTCATCATATTATTATACAAAAAATAAAGAAGATAAAGACAAAAAGAATAAAAATATAGAAGAAGCTATTCTATTAATTCAGGAAAAGAACAAATATAGATACGGTTATAGAAGAATAACATTAGAACTTAAAAATATGGGATTTATAGTAAATCATAAAAAAGTTTTAAGATTAACGAGAAAACTAGGTGTATTATCATTCGTAAGACCTACTAGAAAATACAACTCATATAAAGGAGAAATTGGAAAAATCGCAGATAATATAATAGCTAGAGATTTCTTCGCCTCAGAACCATTAAAAAAATGTTATACAGATGTAACTCAATTCAAGATTGGAGAGGATAGAGTTTATTTAGCATCTATAATTGATGGATATAATGCGGAGATAATAGCTTATAATATTTCATTCTCACCTAACATGAAACAACAGTATGAAATGTTATCGCAACTTCAAGATAATAGGTATGATGGCATGATACTACATAGTGATCAAGGTTGGCAATATCAACATATTGAATATAGACAATTCCTTAAAGTAAAAGGAATTACACAATCAATGTCTAGAAAAGGAACATCGGCAGATAATGCATTTATGGAATCCTTCTTTGGAGTTTTAAAATCTGAGATGTATTACGGATTCGAAGATACTTTTAAGAATAAATATAAATTAAAAGAAGCCATTATAGATTATATAAAGTATTATAATGAGGAAAGAATAAAGTTGAACTTAGGTGGATTAAGTCCCGTAAACTATAGAAAAATTAATAGAAACAAATATAAATAAAAAGAGACTTTCATTCCCTTTTACAGTTTAGATTTCTCTCCTATTTAGTCAAGGACAAGGGCTACGCCTTTTAAAAATCCTTGACTAAATAGTTCGAAAAATCTAAAATAACTGTAAGGAATGAAAGTCGCTAAAAGTAATAAAATTTACTGACTTTAAAGTTTAAAATACTAAACAAAAATAACTGAATATTTTGTCCAATTTTTTGGGTGCAGTACCCTGCCAAAGTTTAAAGATGGTTATTTTTATTGTCTTTTTTAATGCTACAATACATGTACTAACTACTGAAACAATCAAAAGATTTATTCCAATAATCATCTGTATAATTTTGTAAGCTGATAAAATCATTGCAATTAAATTATGTTTATGATAAAATGAAGTTATAAAAAAGAGAGCCGTTTTAAAGACGGTGGCTCTAAAATTAGTTAGTTTATAACCATCTTAGCCTGCCAAAGCATAAAGATGGTTATTTTCATCATATAAGTAACAATAGCCACAACCAAAGTTAAGAGTGCAATTACAAAAATCGCAAAATCTATCATTAGTTGGATAGCTTCGTACGTAGACATTATCTACTCCTTTCATCCAGATTCTAGTGTATGCGAGCATAGCACCATCCCCTTTCTTATTGAAGTAGCCACCATCTTTATCGGAAGTATTACACTCCCTAACTTCTCTCTCCAATTTTGATTATATCAAATTAAACTATCATAATCAACTATTTATAAATACTAATATATCAACACTTTTTACTAAATAATTATACTTTTTATACTCTGCCAATATAAAAAATAAAGTTGATACTCCCTATGATATTAAAGATTCTTCCCCTATTGAGTGAGAATAGCTTTTAAAAATCAAGAGGCCATGCTATAACTGACTTTTAGAAATTATATATAGAATAAAAGAAATTTAAACACATTGCTATATTTCCAATGTGTTTAAAGAAAGAATAAATTAAGAATCAAACCTACATACAAAGATTTAATTTTTTTCTTGTGAGTTTCATTTATATAAACTATATTTCAATCTATACCATTTATGGTATAATTAAATAATCATCTAAATTATAAAAAAATAATGAATATTAATTGTTATTTAACATCAGTAATATTAGTAATAATTTTATACTTTATGAAGTAATATTTTTTTGCATTAGGAGAAATTTATGTATGATTTTAAAGAATTTTTTTAAACAGGATAAGTATTAAATATGATAATTGGGATGACTTTTGGAAATAAAAAAATACATGTTCTTTAATGATAGATGATTCTGAAGTTTTAATTAATATTAATCCAAATGATTCTAATATATATGAATCAATTAAATCAGGGAAAAAAACCCGAAATAGAAAAATTTTTGTAGTATTGGGTGGAAAAAAACTTATTATGATTTGATAAATTCCAAAAATATCTTCAAAAATCAGATAGGGAAAAAAATGGTATAAATTAACGAATGATTTAGCATATAATATTGATTTGCTAGAAAAAGATACTCGCTAATAAATACAATCCTGATTTAAAAAAATATTATTACCAAATCTTTTTTTAAGATTTAGGAGTTATCATGAAGTAAAAATATCAACTTCGTAGGATGACTTTAGGTGGAAAAATACTTGGATAGTTTTAAAAATAGACATTTACGATGATTCCAAAGAAAAAAATGTTATTTTGAGAATTGATGTTAACCCTGAAAATGATATAGTTGAAAATACATTTGGTATAATAGGAAAGAATGGTACGGGTAAAACATATTTTTTTAAATAACTTAACAAAATTGTTTCTAAATAAAGATTCAATTTTCAACTCAGACAGTAAAGATATTAGTGGTATAAATAAAGTTATTCACGTTTCATATAGTCCTTTTGATAGATTAAATATAGAATCTAATGATACTAATATTTTTTTTGAAAAAAATAGGATTATATGATGATAAAGTTAGTAATCTTTCAAATAATATTTATGACTATCTTAACGATCAACTAAAAAAACTGCATTAATGAAATTTGTATTCCACAAAATAGCCCATTAAAAGAATTTTTTTAATTGGAATAATAAACAATTTTGAAAATGAAAAATTGGGTATCTGATTTCTTACAAATTATCAATACTGAAAAATAATGACTTAGTTATAGACATTGGTTCTTTTAGTTCTGGTCAAAAAATAGTTATATTATCTATAATAAGGTTGATACTAAAGGTAAGAGAAAAGTCATTAGTTCTTATTGATGAACCAGAATTGTTTTTACACCCATCTCTAGTAAAATCTTATGTGCGTTCAATTATAGAAATAATAACTAAAATGAATGGTATTTGTGTAATGGCAACCCATAATCCATTAATTTTACAAGAATTGCAGACTAACTGTGTAGTAATTACATCAGTTCATAATAAAAAATATAGTTTAACGAATTTTGCAAATAAAGGTATAAATTCCTATGGCGAAAATATAAATATACTAAATAATGTTGTCTTTGGAATAGATATTCAAAACACTGGATATTATCAATATTTAAATTCTCTATCCAGTGAGGATCTTCGTAATAAATACTATGATTTAAAATCTATATTAGGCAGTGAAGGCAGAGTTTTATTGATGTGCCTAATGGAGGATATTAATGAGAAAAAAATAAATAAACCTAATTTTGATGTGAAAAAAATATTTTACTTGATCATAAAAAAACATTTTACAAATAAGTTTAATAAACATTTTGATTTAATAAATAAAAAAACCTTTGTAGACAATGAACAGCTCTACATAAAAAAATGTAAAAGCTAAGAAGTTAACTAGCATATCTGAATGTGATCAAAACAATTTTTTTAATTCAGAACAAATGATTAAAAAGTTATAAATATATATATAAGAGTGATTCAAAAATATAGAAATAATATTAAAAAAATCTGGCTGAAGGAACTTGCCCTTTATGTGATAGTATTTTTTTGGATACAGGTCATTAGAATTAGATCATATATTACCTAAAAGCAAATTTTGTGAATATATAATAACACCTTTTAATATAGTTCCTATATGTAAGTCATGTAATAACAGTAAACAAGAAAAAAATTTGGTAGTGTTGAGGAAGGAATATTAAACCCATATTTTAATTACTATAACTTAAAGGAGATGCTACAATTTAATATTAAAAATTATAGATAATGATTTAAAAAGTAACAGTTGATATTATTGATAGCCAAACTTTTATAAATAAATATAAAGATAAAGATAAAGATAAAAAGTTGTTTATATAATTCATACAATAAAATTAAACACCACATATTGCTACACAATATAAATGAAACTATTAAGAATAAAGCAACAATTTGTTTGAATTCTACAATAATTGACATAATAAAAAAATCATCAACTTTATAAAAAGTGGACAAGAGAAATTTTTTTAATATATTAGAGAATATAAAAAAATGAAAAATGAACAAAAAAATTTATTAATGAGTATTATATATCAAATGTATTAGTTGATAAAAATTATTAATTATAAAAAAATAAATCTAGTATCTACAACATTATTATGTCTAAGATTGAACAAAAATCTTAAAGAAGAAAAATATAGATGAAGATTTTTTTATGTATAATTAATTGGCTCTTTGTCAAATTCGGGGCATGGAGAAAAATAGGAAATGAAATCTAGGTAGCATTTTGCTGCTTAGATTTTTTCTTATTTTCACTAAGTTTAACATTATTTTTATATTCAGAAACAAATAATCTAGACATAATTAAAAATGCGTAATCTGAAATTACTAAAGTTAGAATATCCATATGATACTCTCTTTAGTGGTTTTATTTTATTATTAAATCCTTCTAATGGACCATTAGAATACTCATATTTAACAGAGTTAAGCATATACTCTTTGTGCTTTTTCATATTATTTATAGCTTTAGATAATCCTCTAGTGTCCATATCTATATATTTCTCTAATCTCATGTACTATATCATATCTAGCTATAAATTCATCATCTATGGCTAATATATAATCTAATACTTCTTTTCTAGTTACATAGCGTTTAAAGTTCCTAGAATAAAAATATTTTTTTATTGAATCTACTTTATATCTCTATCTTCTAATATTACTTTCCAGACATTCTTTAGAATAGTGTAAGTAGCACTTTTTTTATTCTTATATTGATTCATTTGTTTTTACTCTAGCTTTATTTAATCATAGTATACTAAATCCGGAGCTGAAATTTTTTTCCATTCCCCGAATCTAGTATACAACAAAAAAATCCCTCTTATTCCATTTGAAAAAAATTTCACTATCAAAAATATTTTTTTCTCAACATTAATATTAGATCTTCTTGTTTTCTAATTATCTGAATTATTCTCTCAGGATATTTATCAACTATTGGTTTAGTACAATCATAAACTAAAAAAATTTTTTTCAAATTAACAAACTTTAACACAGATTCATAAGCTTTTTCTTCAATCAAAGTATTAATATCATTTAATGTATTCTCATGTAATTCTATAGTTTTGAAATTTATCAGCAATTCATTGTATTCATTTTGCAATTTTTTTTATATCTTTTTCTTTTTAAGTATGTCTCTTTCATTTTACATTGTAAAGATTCTTTAACAAAAATTAAATGCTAGAGTTTCTTTTTTTCTTTTGATACTTTCTCCCAGAATTTCTGGTAATATTTTTTTTCCAATGCATTATTCTCAGATTCAAACCGCTTAACCGCATATTCTAGAAGGTCCTTATCTACTAAAATATTCTCAATTTCACTAACAGGTATTGTAAATACTTCTTTTTTCTTCCAAGCTTCTTTTTGATTAAAACTATAATAATCCCCATCTATGATACCTACAGCTCTAGGAAGATAATCATAAAACGGATTTTTTGAGTTTATTTTATTTAGTGAATCAACATAAGATATAACTTGTCTATGACCGCCAACAGGTATAATATTAAAATCCGGAAACAAAGCAGTATATAACTTATAATCTAAGCTGGTATAATCCCCTTCACAAAAACAAACTTTTTTTCTACTACCTAGTATTTCTAAATATAACTGATTTGGTATAGGGCTATCTTGCTGAAAAATAGAAAATTCCCAACTATATGGAGGATTAAATTCTTTATTCCATAAGATTGTTGCATTTCTATTTATAGCAAAGCTTAAATTGTGTGTAATATAAATGAATTTGCAATCATTCCTTTCTTCTTCTAGTCTACTCCACAATTCATTACAGATAGCAGGATGCAGATGAATTTCTGGTTCATCAATAATAATATATGAATTTTTTGGTGCAATAAGGACATGGCCTATAAAATAAAAAATTGCCTTTTCTCCGTCACTTAATTGATTAAAAGTATACTGTACTTCAACACTCGATTCATTATTTTGATATGTAATATACGGAGAGATTGCATCAATATTTAATTTCCTATGTGTTATCAATTGATTCCACATTTCTTTTACTCTACTTAATACCGTTTCATTCTGATATTTAGAGTCCTCTATTTTTTTAAATGCAGCTTGAGCATGTTCAGAAATAAGGGCTGTCATAAGTTTTTCCATATCAGTATTTAAAAAATGTAAATATCTAAATTCTGTACACAATTTATCCATATTCTGGAACTCAAATAATTCTTTCGACTCCTCTCCAGTGGCTGAAATCGTTTTAGTACCTTCATAGTAAAGAATACGTTGTGCAGATAAGAACGTTACAAATGAAGAAGAAATACTTTTAAACTGTCTAGCTAAGCTACTTTTTCCTGAACCATTTTTTCCAACAATTACTATATTATCAGAAATTCCTTTAAATTTATTTATTAATTGTAAACTATCTTTAAAATTAGAAATTTCACTAATGTATTCGTTAATATAATTCGAAAAATCCAAAAACATTTGTATTAGTTGATTTCTATCCTGTACCTGATAATCCATTATACTCTCTATATTATTCTTGCTTTCAGAAAAAAATTTATTAAGCTTATTTTGATAAAACTCAGAAATTAAATAGTTACTAGGATTAAATTTTAATAATTCCTTATTTATATAATTAATATACTGCTTTTGACTCACTACCATCAAACTCATTAAATAATTTAAAAATCTAATGTATTAAAACTAGAATTTTTCTTCTATTGTTTTTTTATTGTTTTGACACACTCGTTTTTCAAGAATATTAATATTTACAAGTTCGTCCAAAATACTTAGATTTCCCTCAATGATTTCAATTATTTTTCGAGATATTCGCTATCATTTTTTTATTAAATTATCTGTACTAGCAATTTTTCTTTTCCATATATTTTTCCTCCAAAAATCATTTTTTTAATAATATTATTATATCATACTTACTAACATATATTACATATCAAACATATATTTTTACATACTCCACTCTATTATATATATTAAATTAGTAACACTTTACACACTATTAAGACTATATAAATTTTAAAAAAATGTCATCATTAAAAATTTATTTTTAGCGAATTGAATAGTATATTTTTATGGTTTATATAAATACAATTAAAAAATACTAAAATAAAGAAAAAATAAAAATATTCTATAGATGGAGTAGCCTTCCGTACTAAATTGATAAAATAATTTCATATACTACTAACTACGAAAAAGCTCAAAAAGAAATCAAAGATGCTAAATCGGATGACTTCAATTCAATACTTGATAAGTATAAATTCAAACATAGTGCATTAAAAGCAAAACTGAGTGAAGGAAAGAACGAAACTAAATCTGAAAATAACGATTCTAACTCTAGCTCATCAATTTCTGATAATGAAAATATACATAGAGTCGGATTACAACAAGCTCCAATTACATATGGTGAATTAAAACGTGGTGTATATAATAATGGAGGTTCAGAAACTGTAATAGGTAAACTTCTTTCTGAAGAGCTGGGTGGTCCGGTAGCAAACTTCTCAAATGAACAAATAAGAGAGGCAATTGCAAGATATAATCAAAAACACTCATCACAAAATACTGTATCTACTAGCACAGATCCTCTAGAAACTTATTATTCTCAATGGGTTGCTGCCATTAAGAGAGAACATCCAGAAGCAAGCTTTGTCAAGGATACTGATGGAAAGTATTATGTTGAGGGACTTACTAAAAATCGATTAGCTGTTATTTATGAAAATCCTCATTTAGTTCGACTAGTTAATGCTACAACTAACCTACATGTAGAATTTTAATATGAAAACTTCTCAATTATCAAACTTGATATTGAGAAGTTTTTACTTTCTAAATCAAACTATTACTCTACCTTTCATTGACGTAACCTCCCTATTATTCTATAATTATTTATGTAGAAGAATAAAAGGAGATTTTTATGAACAGAAATAATAAAACTATAATATCAATTGTTTCCGTAGTTATTTCTTTCTTCGGTTATAATTTTTATCAAAAAAAACAAGCAGAAGTTGTTTCAGCCGAAAAATTAACGGCACTACACGATTTAACAAAAAAATTCAGTGATGAAACTGATAGAAATAAAAAAAGCTAAACACTTTAAAAAGATACTCTTGATGCACAATCTAACTACAATCTAAATTCATATAAAGATTCAAAAGTTCAAGATGAGTATAAAAACAGCATAACTACAATGCGTACTTACTTCCAAAATTATTATGATAACACTCTAAAAACAAACACACTATCGGAAATCAATACTGTATCCGATGAAAAAGTAATTACAGATAACAAAACAAAATTAGATGAATTAACTAAAACTATAGATAAAGAAAAAGATTATACTTTTGAAACAGAGCAACAAGCACAAAACAAACAAGCTGAAATAGAGAAACTTGTAAAAAATACGAAGAACGTATAGGTGAATTAAAAGCCAAATCAAATGACAATAAAGCAAAAAAAGAGAATTCATCAAAAAATAATGAAGAAAAATCAGGGAAAACAAATGCAACACACTATGAAAATGAATACTTTAGTGTAGATGTACCACAAAAATGGACTGGAATATGGTCATTCACTGAACATGGCGATTCTAACAATTTAGGAACACCATCTCAACCAGTAAAAATTTATTCATTTAAACATGACCCTGAGGGTAATGTTCCATTTGGTGGAGCACAAGCAATCTACGTTTTCCCTAATGGAATTCCTAGTAAAAGTGAATCTTGACCAATGCTAAAAAAAATAAGTTCAAATGTCTACTTAGGACCTGGAGCTGCATCTGGTTTCTTCTCAACAGATGGGAGACCTGATAGAGCAACTATTAAAGTTAAATAATACAAAAATACCTCAATCAAATTTAGATTGAGGTGTTTATTTCTATACAGTTTGCACATCAGCAACGTAGTATTTAGATTTGCTGTGCCCACCTGTATAATTTTTGTTATTTAATTTCAATGTTATTGTTGAAATTTTTGTTTTTGTCATAGCATCTAGTACATCAATTTTAATACTATCCCCTTCTGTTTTCCAGTTTTCTTTTTTATCTAATACTTGTGGATAGTTATGACCTCTTTCTACAGATACGAATACAAGTGTATTATCTTCTTTGTAGTAGTATATCTCGCTATCCTTAGGGAATGTAGTCGCTCCTGAAGATTTTCCGTCAAGTTCTCTAAAAGCTGGACTTTGAAGCAAGTTTAGTGCATCTTGTTTAGAATATGTTTTATTAGAAAATTCATTAACTATATCTACAAAATCTTGTACTGAAACTTTCGCTAATGGAACTCCCTCTGGTGACTTAAATTTTGTAGATCTATCTTGAGTAATCCACGCTAATAGGTTTGTTTGTTCATTTAATCTTGATAAATCATTTCCTGAAATAGCAACTAAGTGAGCTAATTTTTCTGCAGCAGCTAAATCATGTTTAACTTCAGTCTTTTCTTTTGATGTTGTTTCTTTATTCTCTGTCTTACTTTCTTTTTGCTCTGTATTTTTCTTATCCGAAGTTTTTAAACTATCTTTTCCTGCACAACCTGTTATAACTAGTGCTCCTGCTGCAAGTAACATTAATAACTTTTTATTCATATATCTATCTCCTTTTATTTGCTTACCTATATTATATCATAATTTGATGACAAAAAAGTAGTCCTTGAAACTTATAAGTTTCAAAGACTACTATATTTATTATCTTAAACCTTTATCGTATGGAATACCAAGTGCTTCTGGAGTAGCAGTTTTCTTAGAAAATACGATAAGTGCAATTATTGTAGCTACGAATGGGAACATGTTCCAGAATGATACTGGGATTGGTAGATCTGGTGCTAAGATAGAAACTTTCTCAGCAAATACTTTAGTTCCTCCGAAGAATAACGAAGCTAATGTAATTGTAATTGGGTTATACTTACCGAAGATTAATGCTGCTAATGCTAAGTATCCGAATCCGTATACTGTGATTGCTGCGTTAAATCCTTGAGAGAATGTAGTTGCAATGATAGCACCTGCTAATCCTGCTAGACATCCTGAGATAAATACCCCAATGTAACGATATTTAAATACGTTTAATCCAAGTGAATCACTCGCCTGTGGGTTTTCCCCTACAGAACGTAAACGCAATCCGAATGGACGTTTGTAAATTACATAATATGTTACAATTACTAAGATTACAGCTATAAATACTGTTGGGTAAATAGTAAATTTACCAAATACTGTATATCTTGGGAAACCACTTGCTAATAATAACTCATATGTACCATTAAAGTGGTTAACTAAGAATAATGCTATAGCTGGTGTAATTAAGTTAATCGCCGTACCTGAGATAACTTGGTCAGCTTTTAAATTAATACTGATATATGCGTGGATTAATGACATTAACCCACCTGCAAGTGTTGCAACAACTAAACAAATTACTAATTGGAATAATGTTGGAGATCCTTCAAACACTGATAATGCTAATAGTGATGCGATGAATGATCCAAAGATTACGAAACCATCAAGGGCAATGTTAACAACCCCACTTTTTTCTGAATAGAAACCACCGATGGCAGCTATAAGAATTGGTGCAGTATATTGTAACATTGAGTCTAATAGTGATAATACTGTATCCATCTATTTATCTCCTTTCTGTTTCTTACTACTAAATAATTTATCAAGCAACTTGTTATCAAAGATAGCTTTAGCTGCAACGAATAATACGATTAATCCGATTAAAATATTCGCGATATCTTTTGGAATACCAATGAATGATAATTGTGGAGTTAATACTCCTAGGAATCCGAATAATAGAGCTCCAAATAATGATCCTAACGCAGTGTTAGCACCAATTAAAGCAACCGCGATTCCCATATATCCAAATCCTTGGAATGTTGAACCTGCAACTACTTGCCCTACAGGTCCCATGTTGTAAAGAGCACCACCTAGACCAGCGAAAGCTCCTGAAATAGCCATAGATAACACAGTATTTCTGTTAACCTTCATACCTACGAATTTTGATGCATTCGGGTTAAAACCTACAGAACGTAATTCGTATCCGAATACTGTTTTTTCCATGACAATATAGAAAATGATAACACTAAAGATAGCTAAGAATAAATCTGTTCCTAAACGATAGTTGTTGAAATGCCTTCAACTAAACTATTCTGTAAATATCCAGTTCCATCAGCTGAAACGATTGGTTTAGAAATAATATCATTAGTTCCTTTAATATATTTAGGCACTGCAAATTGTACAAAATATAAAGCTGTGTAGTTTAACATAATTGTTACAACTACTTCACTGATATTGAATCTAGCTTTTAAGTAACCTGCAATAGCTGCCCAAAGACCACCTACTACAATCCCAACTAAAATACTAGTAATTAATACTAAATAGAAGTTCATACCTTCCATTTTAATCGCAACAAGTCCAGCGAAAAGTCCACCCATAATGAATTGACCTTCTGCACCGATGTTGAATAAACCTGTTCTAAATGCAAATGCAACAGATAATCCAGTACAAATTAATGGAATTGTTGATACAAAAATTTCAGCTACACTGTTTGAGTCTGAGAAAATATCTCCAATTACTCCAAACACATCTCCTGGTGCTGCCCCTATTGCTGAAATAAGAATCGCCCCAATAATAAATGAAGCTAATATCGGTAGCACCGCATTAGTTAAAACTTTTTTTAACATACGTTCTCCTCTCTACTTCTTAACCCCTGCCATAAGCAGACCAAGTTGTTCTTTTGTTACATTTTCATCGTTATCCACGATATCAATGATGTTACCGTTATGAATAACTGCAATTCTATCAGATAATGTTAAGATTTCATCTAAGTCAAATGAAATTAATAATACACCGTTACCTTATCACGATAGTCGATTAACATTTTATGAATACCATTAATAGCCCCAACGTCAAGTCCACGAGTAGGTTGTGTTGTAACTAATAATTTCGGATTTAATTCTAAAGCACGTCCGATAATAAGTTTTTGTTGGTTACCCCCACTCATACTACGTGCAGAAATTTTCTCATCCCCTGCTTTACGAACATCATATTTTTCACAAATTTCTTTCGCAAATTTTGAGATAATATTTTTCTTCAAGAATCCACGGTTAGAGAATTTTTCTGTGTAATAGTTTTCTAAAACTGAGTTTTCTTCAACACTGAAGTCTAGTACAAGACCATCTTTGTGTCTATCTTCTGCAATAATCTCAAGTCCAAGCTCTTTACGTTTTGCAGTAGATAATGAATTGATTTCTTTTCCGTCGAAAATAATTTTCCCTTTTGTTTCTTTAAGTAAAGCATTTAGTACTTCTACAAATTGTTGTTGTCCGTTTCCGTCAACCCCTGCGATACCTAGAATTTCACGTTCACGGACATTTAAGTTGAAATCGTGAAGGATATCTTTTTTCTCAGCAGTATCAGCATAAACACCTGAAACTTCAAGAATATTCTTCTTACCTTCTCTTGAACGCTCATATTTAATTATTTCTAAGTCTTTACCAATCATTAAACTAGCTAATTGTTCTTTAGTTGTTTCTGCTATTTCTACAGTTCCAAAGTACTCACCACGACGAATAATACTACAACGATTAGCAACAGCCATAATTTCGTTAAGTTTGTGAGTAATTAGTAAAATAGTTTTCCCTTCTGTTTGAAGATTTTTAAGGATAGCTAAGAATTCTTTAATCTCTGCAGGAGTTAACACTGCAGTAGGTTCGTCAAAAATTAAGATATTTGCATCTCTATATAACATTTTAAGGATTTCTACCCTTTGTTGCATCCCTACACTAATATCCCCAACTAATGCTCTAGGATCAACTTCTAAACCATATTTTCTAGATAGTTCTGTAATCTTGTCAGCTGCGCTATCTAAATCGATTTTTCCACCTTTTACTTCTTCCATACCTAAAATAATATTTTCAGCAACTGTGAAGTTTTTAATAAGTTTAAAGTGTTGGTGTACCATACCTATCCCTAGTTTATTAGCATGCTTAGGATCTTTAATATCAACTTCTGTACCATTCAACTTAATAACACCGGCTTCTTGATGGTACATACCAAAAAGAACCGACATCAACGTAGATTTTCCAGCACCATTTTCACCAAGTAAGGCATGAATTTCATTGTTCTTTACTTGAATAGTGATATCTTTATTTGCGTAGAAGTCGCCAAACTTTTTAGTTATGTTTAGCATTTCTATAGCGTACATATCTTTACCTCTCTTTTATATATTCTTACATACTATATATTATAATATATTTCGACAAACTAGTATAGCTTTTTAAGGTATTTTTTTATTTATATTTAATATTAATTTTCTGCATAGTAAATTAATTAAAAATCTATACTGTATTCGTTTTAATATTTTATAATAAAAATACGGTTTTTTTCTAACTTAAATTATCCTCAATTTAATATAAATTTTTTTAATACTATTTAAGAAATATAAAAAAATAATTCCTTACAAAAAAAGACCTAGCATTTGCTAGGCCTTTTTACTATAAACTTTTTAAAATTAAAGTTCTCCGTCGATATTAGCTTTGTCAGCTACACCAGCTGCATCAGCTGCAACTGTTGCTTTTCCAGCTTTAAGATCTTCAACAACTGTTTTAATTTTAGCTTTGATGTCATTGCTTAAGTTAGGGTTTTCTGCTGGAAGTCCAACACCATCTTCTTTAATAGTGAAGACTTTAGCTGTTCCACCTTCAAATTTGTTAGCTTTGATAGCATCTAAGATGTTAGCAACTGCTACATCAATACGTTTAACAGCTGAAGTTAAGATAACTGATTTTTCAACATCTTTTCCGTCTTTATCTTTAGCTTTGAATACACCTTCAGAATATTGGTCTTTATCTACACCAACGATCCAGTGTTTAACTTCTCCGCTTTCTTTAAGATCTTTAGTAGCTCTTTCTTGAGCTTCTTTAATAGATCCACTACCAGTTCCACCAGCTGCTACGAAGATTACGTCAGCACCAGCATCAAACATAGTTGCTGCTAAAGTTTTACCTTTGTTAGTGTCATTGAATGAACCACTGTAGTTGTAAACAACTTTGATGTCTTTTTTAGCTGCTTTAGCACCTTGAACGAATCCAACACCAAATTTAACTACTGCAGGAATTTTAGCTCCACCAATGTATCCAACTTTACCAGTTTTTGATTGTAAAGCTGCTGCATATCCAGCTAAGTATCCAGCTTCGTGTTCTGAGAATGTTACAGAAGCAACGTTTTTGTTTTGAACTACACCATCGATGAAAATGAATTTTTTATCTGCAAATGAATCTGCAACTTTTGGTAATTCTTTTTCAAAGTAGAAACCAGCTAATGAAATTACATCAGAAGCTTTTGCTGCATTTTGTAAGTTAGCTGCAATGTCACTTTGGTTTTTAGTTTCGATTGGATTAAGTGCTTTTTCCACCATTTTTTTCTCTGCCCAAGCTTTTTACAGTTTCAACGTTACTTTGGTTAAAAACTTTTTATCTTTTTGCTCCACCTTCGTCAGTTACAACACCGATTTTTTTAATCCAGAGTTGTTAGAAGATGAATTTCCGTTAGATGATTTAGAAGAACATCCAACAATAATTAATGCTGCTGATAAAACAACTGCTATTAACGAAAATACCTTTTTCATAAATAAAAAGTCTCCTTTATTTGTATATTGTTTATATCTAAATAATACCACATTATCTTTGAAACTTCAATGATTTATTTTTTTGAAATGTTAACATTTTTTTTATAATGTTCGTTTTATAATTATAAAAAAAGCTATAAAAAAACAACATTTATAGCTTATATCATATCTATTCCACCTCGTTTTTCGTAGAATTATTTCTAAATTATAAAGCATTTTCAAAACATTAATAACGTTTACAATTTAATACGAATTTTTCACATGTTATACATTATTACACGTTAATTAAATAAATTAAAATAACACTATAATAAAAGACTTATAAGAGAGTAGAAACTTTACGAACATTAAAATATAGTATTCTTATTATAAACAATTATTACACATTAATAGTTGTAGATAAATAAACTTTGCGGGAGTGACTCGACAAAATCGATTTCTACGAAATCATGATTTTTGAATCACTCCCACTAATTAATATTTACGAACAGTCCTTATAATAATAATAATATATACTATAGTTCTCCTTCGATATTTGTAGCTGCCCCTTTAGCTTTAAGTTCATCTCCAGTAGCTACTACTTCAACTTTACCTGATTTTAGTTCTTCGATAGCACTAGCAACTTTTGTTTTAACTTCATCACTTAAGTTAGGATTTTCTTTTGGAATTCCTACACCATTTTCTTTAATACCAAAAACATGTTCACCTTTTGTAAATTTACCTTCTTTGATTTCATTTAATATTTTAGTAACTGCTACTTCAATATTTTTAACAGCAGAAGTTAAGATAGTAGATTTTTGATATTCTTTTCCGTCTTTATCTTTCCCTTTAAAAATACCTTCTTCGTATTGATCTTTATCTACTCCTACAACCCAGTGTTTAATCTCTCCACTCTTAGACATATCGATAATACCGCGTTCTTTAGCTTCTGAGATTACACCATTACCAGTATTACCTGCAGCAACAAAAATTACATCCGCACCTGAGTCATACATAGTAGCTGCTAATGTTTTACCTTTGTTTGTATCTGAAAAAGTTCCGCTATAATTATACATTACTTTAATATCACTTTTAGCCGCTTTAGCACCTTGTACAAACCCAATACCAAATCGCTCTACTGGTGGAATTTTAGTTCCTCCAATATATCCAACTTTTCCTGTTTTAGATTGTAAAGCTGCAATATATCCAGCTAAATAACCAGCTTCTTGTTCCTTAAAGATTAATGAAGCAATATTAGGCGCATCAACAAAAGTATCAACATACATGAATTTTTTATCTTTATATTGTTCCGCTACTTTTGGAATTTCTTTTTCAAATTCATAACCAGCTAAAGAAATAATATCAGATACTTTTGCTGCATTTTGTAAATTAGAAGTTAAATCCGATTGAGTTTTCGTTTCTAAAACAACCGGCTCTTTTGCACCATTAGCTTTCGTCCACGCTTGAATTGCCTCTACGTTAGCTTGGTTAAAACTCTTATCTTTTGCTCCACCTTCACCAGTTACGACACCAATTTTATATCCGCTCTTTCCGTCAGATTTAGTGTCATTCTTAGCATTCTTTGAAGAACAACCAACAACAATTAATGATAATGCAACTAGAATTGCAAAAATAGTACGTAATTTTTTCATAATACCCTCCTTAAAAATTTATGTACTAAGTACATAATACAATATTTTTAAAACGCTTGCAAATGTTTTTTGAACTATTTTTAAATTTTTTAAACACCACTAAATATTAGACTAAATAAATCATAATATTATAGCACCTATTGATATGAACTTTTCTGTTACAATAGCATCATTAAAAAATACATAAATGCATTTATATTAATAATCCAAACGTTGATAATAATTAATATAAAATTATATATTTTCTGAATTTTTTATGCTATAATAACTTTGATAAAGCATTTTCAGGAGGAATTTATATTATGACATATTATGAAAATATTGTAGAGACGGCAAACTACATCAAAAAATATTTTGGAGAACAAATTGACTACGCAGTAGTATTAGGAAGTGGGATCACTTTAGAATTAGAAGATCAACAAGAACTTGGCTACGAAGCTATTCCACTTTTTCCAGGAAACAAACACGCTAACCGTGTTAAAGGACATGCAAATAAACTAACCTTCGGAAAAATTTCTGGGAAAAATGTATTAGTATTAAACGGGCGTCTTCACTATTACGAAGGATACAGCATGAAAGATGTTGCCTTTATGACATATGTTGTTAAACATCTTGGAGTAAAAGGATTATTCATTACAAATGCTTGCGGTGCTATCAACACAGACTTCAGTGAAGGAGATATCGTATGTCTTGATGACTTCATCTCACTTGTAAACAATAACCCTCTAATGGGAGAGAATGACCCACGTCTAGGTGAAAGATTTGTTGACATGACAACTCCATTCGATCCATACTTAGTAGAAAACTTACATAAATCAGCTAAGAAATTAGATATTACATTACACACTGGTGTTTACGGATTCTTCCAAGGTCCTTACTTTGAAACACGCGCAGAGATTCGTGCATTTAAAACTATAGGATGTGACCTTGTAGGTATGTCTACAGTACCAGAAGTAATCGCAGCGAACCACGCATCACTTCCAGTTGCAGTATTAGCTTGTGCAACTAATATGGCTACAGGAATTCAAGAGAAAAAACACGACCACGAACACGTATTACAAACTGCACAAAAAATTAGTGTAAACCTGAAAAAACTTTTAATAGAAACATTAGAAAACTTAAAATAATAAGGAGTAAAAATTATGGAAAAAACTATTTTTGAAAAAATTATCGATGGAGAAATCCCAAGTTACAAAGTGTATGAAGATGAGCATGTATACAGCTTTCTAGATGTATTCCCTATAACAAAAGGACACACTCTAGTAATTCCCAAAAAACACAGTAGAAATATTTTTGACTGTGATCCTGAAACAGCTGCTAATATTGGACGTGTTCTTCCGAAAATTGCTAACGCAGTAAAAGAAGCCTATGGTTGCGACGGAGTAAATATCTTCCAAAATAACGAAGAATATGCTGGACAAAGTGTCTTCCACCTTCACTTCCACATCGTACCAAGATATAAAGATAAAGATGTAAACTTCGATAATTTAGAAGTTAAATGGCCACCTCAAAAAGTTGAGCCTGCTGAATTCGAAGAAATTAGAAAAGCAATTGCGGATAGGTTATAAGAAAAAATAACTAGATAATTATAAATTATACACCCTCTTTATTGAACAAAATAATAACCAATAAAGAGGGATTTTTATGCAATATAATTATGAATTAAACAAAATGGATGCGAGAGTTGACCCAAAAGTACTAAATTTTAACAAAGTTTATATGAAAACTCATAGACGCAGTGGTTTATTAATATCTAAATTCGTTTTATAAAAGCTTTTTAGATATCTAGTAAACTACTGCGGAAAGTGACTCTAAAAAATCGATTTCTTTGAAATCACAATTTTTGAGTCACTCTTTTTTATGCTGTATTCTGTTTTTTGAAATTGAGAAACTCCTATTTTTGCTTAAAAAAAAGACCGAGGATGAGAATCTTCTCATACCTCGAATCTATTACATAGCAATTATACTATTTTTTCCCTTCTTTTGAAGCGAATAAAGAAACTATAGAATCTAAAGTTGTTTTCGGTTTTTCCTCAACTTCCTCCTCTAATTCTTCATGTACTTCTTCTGCTTTTTCAATAACTGGGGCTACTGCCTCATGAATTTCTTCAAAAGTTGGTTCCACTTTTTCTTCATATTGCTCTACAACTTCTTTTTTAAGTTCTTCTACTCCAACAAAAACAGGTTCTGTAGCTGGTACTACAGTCTCTTCTGCACTCTCAACTACTGGTGCAACTACTTCTTCTACTTTTTCTACAACTGGAGCAACTACTTCTTCTACTGCAGGTTGTACAACTTCTCTCACATCTTCTACTGTTTCAGTTACTTCTGCTACTACTTCTTCTTTAACCTCTTCAGCTTTAGCTCCTAATTCTACGAAGTTTTCTTCTACTTCTGCAACTTCTTCAGATGTTGTTAATTCTTCTAATTTTTCTTTAGCAAGATCTCTTTCTTCCTGCGCTTGTGCTTCTAACTCCTGAATTTTATCATTAACAATTTCTGTCAATCTATCAATACCATTTCTAGCATTTTCTTTTAATAACTCTTTGTGTTTCTCTAACTCTTTAGGATTTCTATAATAATAAGCTCCTATTGCACTCACCGCTCCTAATAAAGCGCCTTTAAAAATTTTACTCATGTATAAATTCCTCCTAATTTCTTATCAGTATTGATTTTATCAAAAAAATCAAATAATGTAAAGGATTTAAAGGTTTTTAATTAAGTTTTTTTGCTGATAGTAATAAAAAATAATAGAAGCAACATCTAGATATATAATCCAGTATCACTTCTATTAAGATTATTTTTATTTTAAATGTTTTACTCTCGCTACAATTTCTTTATGTCGACCTTTAATCATAGGTCGTGCTTGAGGATTTCCTAAATAACCACATGTTCTCTTCACAACATCACAGCTTTTCGGATCTCTATTCCCACATTCTGGACATTTAAAACCTTTTTTAGTAGGTTCAAATTCCCCTTCGTATCCACATTTATAGCATCTATCTATCGGCGTATTGGTTCCCAAATATCCAACCTTATCGTAAGCATAATCCCATACCGCTTCTAATGCTTTTGGATTTTGTTTTAATACTGGGTATTCACAATAATGAATAAATCCACCACTTGCATAATATGGATAATCTTTTTCAAAATCTAATTTTTCAAATGGGGTCGGGTTCTTTCTTACATCGTAATGATACGAGTTTGTATAATATTCTTTGTCTGTAATATTTTCTACAATACCAAACTTCTCAGTATCCATTCGACAAAATCTATCAGTTAGAGACTCACTAGGTGTTGAATAAATACTATACCAATAATCTCCCTCTTCTGTCCATTTATCTACACACTCTTTCATATAACGCATGATATCAATAGTAAATTCTTTTGCTTCGGAATTTTCCTCCCATTTCCCTCCATAAAAGACACTTGCCACTTCATATAAACCTATATATCCCAATGATAATGTAGAACGTTTATTGTCAAATAATTGTTTTACCCTATCCTCAGGTTTAAGTCGTTTACCGAAAGCTCCGTGCATGTAAAGAATAGGTGCATTTTGAGGTTTTGCCTCACCACAGCGTTTTGCTCTGTAATCAAGTGCATCTTTACAAATTTCTAATCTCTCTTTAAAAATTTCCCAGAACTCGTTCTTATTACCTTTTGATTCTAAAGCTATTCTAGGAAGATTTAACGTTACTACCCCAAGATTCATACGCCCACTTTCCACAAGTTCTCCTTGTTCATTTCTCCACGCAGGTAAGAATGATCTACATCCCATAGGAGTTTTACAACTACCAGTAATCTTCGTAATAGTATCATACATAAGTACATCTGGATACATTCTTTGAGTTGCGCATGACAACGCAAGTTGTTTTACATCATAGTTAGAATCTGTTGGTTTTAAATTTAAGCCATCTTTAATAACAAAAATCAATTTAGGAAAAATAGCAGTTCTCTTCTCTTTTCCTAATCCTTCGATTCTTACCTTAAGTATCGCTTTTTGAATTTCTTTTTCAAAATATCCTTCACCTAAACCAAAACCTAGTGATGTAAATGGAGTTTGACCTTGTGATGAATATAGAGTATTAATTTCATATTCTAAAGATTGCATTGCATCAAAAATATCTTTTTTAGTTTTCTTATCAGCAAATGCTTTTTGTTTTTCCTCATCATCAATCCACTCTTGTGCCATTTTTAAATTCTTTTCATAGTTCAATTGTGCGAACGGTGCAAGTACTTCGTCTATTCTATCAGCACTACATCCCCCATATTGGCTTGAGGCAACATTAGCAATAATCTGAGCCATTTGAGCTGTAGCTGTTTGAATACTTTTTGGACTATCTACATCAGCATTACCGATTTTAAATCCTTTTGTCAACATTTCTTTGAAATCAATTAAGCAACAATTAGTTAAAGGCTGATAAGGAGAATAATCCAGATCATGATAATGAATATCTCCTTTTTGATGAGCATTAGCCACATGCTTTGGTAGCATTTTAAGTCCAATTGCCTTAGCAACAATTCCACTAGTTAAATCACGGTGTGTATTAAACACTAAACTATCCTTGTTCGCATTTTCATTCACCACATTCTCATCACGATTAACTAATTTTTCAATCGCTACATTTATATCTAAACTACGCTCACGTTCAATATCACGCATACTTCTATATCCAACGTACTCTTCATAAATAGCTTCTTCACCTAAAGTAAGTAGTGTGTGCTCAACAATATTTTGAAGCTCATAAATTTTAATATTACCTTTAAATCTATTAGCAATCTCCAAAATAACATTATCCACAATACCATTAATATTAACACTATGGTTTTTACCAAATACTGAATGTACCGCTTTTTCTATCGCCTTATAGATTTTTTCAGCATCAAACCTAACTATACGTCCATCCCTTTTTATAACTAGTAAATTTTTAGTTAAATTATCTACTTTTGCCTTTGTATAAGAATATAAATTATTATTTTGCATGTTATCCCTCATTTCCATATAAATTTTTTCTTAAATAAAAACATTACAATACTATCTTATCTCAAAAATTTCTTCCTGTCTACAACATTTATTCCCGGGAAATATAGAAAGCTTATTAGCTAGCCTTTTTCTCTAATTGTGAATTTTTTTAGCTATTCTGTTTTCTATAAATATATCTCAAAAAGCTATTATATCAACTCTAGTCAAGGTTAACGTATACTACTGTACTATTTTCTAATAAAGACTATTTATAATACAGCTTCCCACTTCCCTTATTTAACACTAATTGAAAATGACATTCAAAAAGTTCGATAGTGTATAATATTTTGTGTAAACAGAAAAGTCAAGAGAAGTTGAAAAAAAAAAGACATAGAAAAAAGAGACTCCTAGGTGTAAAATAAAGTTAACGACAACTCATTACGAAAGGAATCTCTCATGAATAATAATAACACAAAAATTAGTAAATGCACTACTAAAAAGGAGAAGATATTTCAGAAATATTTAGAGCTGAAGTAGAAAAAGCTATAAATACAGTATTAGAAGCTGAGCTTACAGGATTTCTAAATTATGAAAAATACTCTGTAGAAGGTTATAATACAGGAAATTCAAGAAATGGAAGTTACTCAAAAACAATATACAGTGAGTATGGGAAACTATCAATAAAAAGTTCCAAGAGATCGAAATAGTGAATTTACACCTCAAACCCTAGTACCATATAAAAAGAAACACACAAAAATTTAGAAGAGACAATAATATTACTGTATAAAAAGAGGCATGACTACAAGAGAAATAGGTAAAATTGTAGAACAATTGTATGGACACTACTATTCACCACAAACAATAAGTGTTATAACTAAACAATTAGATGAGAAAGTTAAAGAATATCATTCAAGAAAAATAACAAAAGAATATGCGGTAGTATATGCAGACTCAACATATATTAGTGTAAAAAAAGAGGAACAGTAGGAAAAAGAAGCACTACATATATTAATAGGAATAACAATAAGCGGAGAAAAAAGAAATCCTATCATATGAATTATTTCCAACAGAATCACCAGAAAACTACAAAGATATGTTAGAAGATCTTAAGAAAAGAGGTTTAAACAAAGTATTATTGTTTGTCACAGATGGATTAAAAGGAATAAAAGAAAAACTCGAAGAAGCATTTCCTAAAGCGAAGTATCAAACATGTTGGACGCATATAATACGAAATATTTTACTAAAAGTAAGATCAAAAGATAAAGCGGAAATATCAGAAGATTTAAAAGTGGTGTATCAAGCATCGACAAAAGATGAGGCAGAAAAGAATCTGGCATTATTTATAGATAAATATAAAGGAAAATACCCAAAAGTAACAAATAGTCTATTAGATATTAGAGATTGTCTATTTACATATTATTTATTCCCAAAATCAATAAGAAGAAGTATTTATACAACAAATATAATAGAAAATTATAATAAACATCTAAAAAAAGGAATAAAGAAAAAAGAACAATTCCCTAATGAACAATCTCTAAACAGATATGTTTGTGTATCAGCATGTGAATATAACGTAAAATATGTAGGTATATCACACTATGGATTTAGTATGGCGAAAGAAGAATTAGAGAATATGATAGAAGAAATATATAGAACTAGCTTTTTATTCCCTTCTAGAGTTTAGATTTTTTTCTATGATTTTTGTCAAGAACAAGGGCAAGCCTTCTTTGAATTCTTGACAAAAATCTCTCGAAAAATCTTATTAAACTCTAAGGAATAAAAGCCATAAGAACTAATAAAAATTATAAATAGTTAACTTTATTTAAAAACATCAGATTGTGTTTACACAAAAATCTTGACACTGCCAAAAAGTTCACTAATACATAAAAAAATTTATTTTTTTATTACTTAAACTGTATTTTTAATATAACAATTTATGATAAAAATTATAATAAATAATAAAGCGAGAAATGTATATGAAAAAAACACAAATTGAAAAACTAACCGATCAATTATTTTCTATGGAAAATGATAGTTCACTATTAATAAATGAATTAGAGCCCTATGTAGAATTATTTATGCACTACGAATGTGCTATGCTAGAAATTGAAACAAAATTAAATGTTTTTGATAAGGAATTTTCTTTGCACGGAGAAAGCAACCCAATCGAATCCGTAAACACTAGACTAAAAACACCAATGAGCCTAATGAACAAACTTAAACGTTTAGGCTTGCCATTTGATATAAATACAATAAAAGAAAATATCTATGATGTTGCCGGAGTACGTGTTATATGTTCATTTAAAAATGATGTTTATAAACTTGTAGATGCCTTAAAACAACAAGATGACCTAACGGTTATAGCAGAAAAAGACTATATTAAAAATCATAAAGATAATGGATATAGAAGTTATCACCTTATCGTAAAAGTTCCTATTTTCCTATCAGATAAAATAGAACACATTGCGGTGGAAGTCCAGTTCAGAACAATCGCCATGGATTTTTGGGCAAGCTTAGAACATAAACTTAGATACAAGAAAAATTTAAGTGAAGAGAAAGAAAAAGAAATAGCGCGTCGTCTTCAGCTCTGTGCTGAAATAAGCGCCAAACTTGATAATCAAATGCAAAAGGTTAAAGAAATAATAGAAGATGATTCACAATATTTATAAAAAAACTTGGATATTAGTTACTTCTAATATCCAAGTTTTTTTTATTTTATTATCGTCTTATTTTTCTTTGCTATGATTTACAGAATAAGCAAAATAAATTGCTAAACCTACTAAAATCCAACATCCAAAAATTATCCATGTTGATAATTGAATTCCATATAATAACACGAAGATAATTTAAGCAAATTTTTTTATCATATTTTTTTCAAATAATTAATATAACGATATTACTTTTAATACATTCACAAAAATTTTTGTAATCTCATATTACTAACTACATAAAAAAACTTTATATTGGAAATAGTTTTATCCAATATAAAGTTTTTTTTATTAATTGTTTAAACCTAACGGCTTTTCCTTCTCTAAGAAACCAATCTATCTATATTTAGATTATGAAATAAGCCCTTCATTTTTTAGAATTTCTTCTGCTGAATCTTTCTTATCAGGATTTACTAAAACTATTGGTCCAGTACATCCCATTCCACTCTCAGCATATATTCCATTTTTCCAAAGTAGTTTAGTTGCATCTTCAAGATCTAGAATATCTATACCTGAAATTTGTGCAGTAACTACTTCTTTATCTGGCATTTTTACCTCTTCAGTAGTTGCTGAGCCTTCTTTTTTTACTTTCAATTTAGAAATGAATTCATCAAGTTTAGCTTTATTAGCTTTTTCAAATTCTTGTCTTGCTATTTCGTTTACTTTACCTTTGGCTACTTCATGAGCATATTTCAATGCATTGGCAACAACAGGTGAACCAGATGCTCTTGATAAGATTAAAATTCTTCTATCGTAATCTTCTCCTACACCAGGTCCATATCCAAATCCACTAGCTTCATAATCTCCACCAGTAGTGAACGCTGAGAATACTTTCATGAATAAGTTACCAGTTAATGAATCAACAACCATAACATCAGGAGTTCCCATAAGTAAATCATTACCTCTCATTACAGAACCACCATCCGCTCTTTGAGATGTTGCAAATTCAAATTCATAACCATTCTCTTTAAGGTCTAATAAAATTTTTTCAACCTGTCTAGCACCTTCAACATTCGCTATACCAACAGTGGGATTAGATTTTCCAAGTGATTTAGCAGTTGCAATACCGTAAAGTGTATTTCTTACCATTGCTTCAACTCTGTTAGTAGCTGAAGTCCCTGTTGTTGTTGCAAGAAGCATTTCATTACCTCTTCCAGGTGTAACAACTCTACCAACTGTTGATACACCGATAGGGAAATTATAATGCATAGTTACACAAGAAGCTATTTCACCTTTATCTAATAGGTCTTCCATAATTTTGTGAGCTTCATCTTCATCTTTAGCTTCATACGATTCAAAGTCCTCATGCCCCTTACCTATTAAAACTATGTCGAATACAGGATTTTTAGCTAATATTGCACCGTTAAGTAAGTTCTCAAAGCCATGTTCACTTCCTAAAGTTGTTAAACCAACTTTTAATTTTTTACCAAAGTTACCAGTTTCAATGGCATTAGCTACTTCTAGCAATACTTCTGATATAACTTGTTTACTCATAGTATCACCCCTATTCTTCTAACATTTCTTGGGAAATTTTTCTCATTGATTCTGCAATAATTTTTCTTATTTCATCTTTAGAAATTCCTGCAGATTCTCCTTCTACATTACCGCTGTTTCTTTCAACTACAATAGATACTCCATCAAATAAGTTTGTCATTCTTCCTAAGAATAGACTACCTTTACCTACGATCATAGCACGGTTTTTATCACCTTTTGTTAAGTCATCAATTAAGAATCCTACATAAGGTACTCCTGAAGGAATGTGTCCTTGTGTTGGAGCCCAACCAGGTAAACCTTTAGCTTCGATAAATGTTTTAAGTTCTTTTTTCTCAATATCTCCACGCATTGCAGCTAATGCCGCAATCATTTTGTAGTTAGCTTCTGGAACGTTACCTGCTCCAGCAGCTTTTGTGATGTCTGGGTTTTGCATCTCTACAGAGAATACATCAACATCTGTAATTTTCAATTTAGCTTTATCTAATGGATCAGCTACTAAAGCTCCCATTACAGCTTGTGGTGAAGATCCTGTTCCTACGTTGTGTTTTCCGACCATATCAGTTCTAATGATTGGATTTACTCCATCATTTTCACTAATAAGAACAGCAAATCCACCTAGAACATCTTCTAGAACTGGAAGACCTTTTTTAACGTGGTCTTTACCATTCATACCTAATTTAGCACTTGCTCCACCAGCAACTACTAATACATTTTTGTATACTCCAGCTTTTACTAAAGATGAAGCACTGATTAATGCGTGAGTTGGTGCAGCACAGAAACCTCTTAAATCAGATCCAGTAGCGTTAACCAAACCTACAACTTCTGCAATTGCTTTAGCAAAGTTACCACCACCACGTTGGTTAATATCTCCACAAGCTTCTTCAGAACATTCTACAACATAGTCAATATCCGCTGGGTTAACACCAGAATTACGTAATAATTCTAATGCAGCAATAACTCCAGATGCTTTAACAACTAAGTTTTCAAAGATAACGTGAGCATTTAAGTTCACATCAACATCGTGAGCTTTTTTAACGAAACCAACTATTTTACCTTCATGAACTAAGTCTTCGAATGATTCTTCATTATCACTTAAGTCAGATCCTTCTAATTTTTTGAATAAAGGAGCTAGCTCTTTGAAGTTTTCCTCTATTTTAGGACGAACGTCGGCTACAAACTCTTCTGATAGTTTAACTAAGTCAAAAGCATCACAAAGTTTCATTAATGCTATAAACTCATCTTGTGGGACAATTTGTCCAAATTTCCCGTGTCGTTGACCTTGTTCATCTTTAATGTCATACCAAGGCATTGGATAAGCCTTTAATTCTTCAGGAGTTTTATTTCCGATATATACTTGGTTTGGTAAATAATTAACCACTTCTTCATATGTACGAATATGGTTATTTACTTCTTTTAAAAACTCTGAATCTGGATTTGTTACTCTCTCTACAGAAGTAGTAGATCCATTTCTTACTATCATATCTGGTGTGTGAACAAGAATGTATCCTGCTCCCTTAAATACTGGATAATTCATAGCTATATTGTGCTGAGGGTATAAACATACCCTCAGCTCCCCTTTCTTTTTTATTATTCGAATACTGTTTGTCCGTCAACTTCTACAGTTAAAGCATGTAATGCTTTTTCTACAAGTCCACGTCTTAATTTTTTCTCTTCATCCGCTTCTAGTTTTGGATTTCCTAGTGGGTGAGGAATTGCGATAGTTGGAACGATTCTGTTAGCTCCAACTGTTAGAGAAATCGGTACTACTGTACACATGTGAACCACAGGTATACCCGCTCTCTCAATTTCTTTTACCATCGTTGCACCGCAACGAGTACAAGTTCCTCAAGTAGAAGTTAAGATTACAGCATCTACTCCGTCAGCTACTAATTTTTGTGCATATTCTTTAGCAAATCCTACAGCACTAGCTACGGCAGTACCGTTACCTACTGTAGTATAGAATTTTTCGTGTAAGCTTCCTACTTTACCTTCTTTAACGAATTCTCTCATTACGTCTACAGGTAATACACGGTCAGCATCTTCATTAGCGTATACTGGGTCATATCCACCGTGAGCTGTTTCGTGAGTTGCATCAGTTAAATCAGTGAATCCTTCTAATGAATATTCACCATATTTAGATGCAGAAGATGATTCGATGTGATCTGGGTTTCCTTTTGGAACAATACCACCAGAAGTAACTAGAGCGATTTTAGCTTTGCTTAAATCTTTAACAGCTGGATTTGGCTCAACTCTGTCAAAGTTAGGCATTGGATATTCTGTTTCGAATTCTTCACCTTTAATTTTCTTAACAAGCATTTCAACAGCACGTTCTGATCCACGTTTGTCGCTGAAGAAGTTAACACGGACTCCTCTTTCATGATATCCTTCTTCTTTTGGAGAAAGGATTTCTTCACCTTTAGCTAATTTTGCAGAAAATTTAGCTAATTTTGGTAAAGCTTTTCTCATACCAGCTGCACTGTCAGCTGTTTCAAGAATATAAACTTCTTTTCTGAACATGTCTGTTCCTGGGTTTTCTACGTACATTGCTGTTACAGCTGGAATTCCTAATTCGTCTTGAACAGCTTTAGTAATTGTACCAGCTGCTACCCCGTAACGCCCTGCATTGAATGCTGGTCCAGCAACGAATAATTGTGGTTCACATCCTTTAATCATTTCTAAAAGTTCTTTTTGAACTTTTTCTAAGTTTTCATTGAAGTAACTATCACCACAAACTACTGTAGCTACTACTTCAAATTCTTCTCCCAATTGCCCTTGTAACTGAATACTAATTGGTGGTAATTCAGTTCTTAATTCTGGTGCAATGTGGGCTTGCTCTTCTCCGCCTACTCCAGCGAAGAATTGGTTTATATAATGTACTACTCTTATTTTAGACATTTTTATTTCCCCCTATAACTATTATTTAGATCTTTAATTACTCTCCACGAACGTCTTTCATTTCGCTTGCGATTTCATCAATATCTAATACCATTTCCATCATTCCAACTTGATCTTCATAGATAGCTTCATCTATTTGTGATTTAATTTCTTCTTCTACAATGTGATATACAGCAAGATTTAATGCTACACCTGCAAGTGGCCCTGCAAATGTTGGATCCCCTGCTGTTACAGTTTCAGCTGCTAGACCAGCAGCTTCGGCTTCAGATGCACCAAGTAAAACAACAACGTTTTCGTTACCGAATTTTTCGGCAGCTTCTTTAACACGTTTGGTTTTCTAAGTCCATAGCCCCTGCAGCTGTTCAGACGAAACATTCAGTAGATGAAAATACTACTTCTAATCCTTCAATTGGTTTTACACACTCTTCAATAGCTAATCCTGGGATACCATCACGATCACCAATGATAACTACTTTTTTATTAATAAGACTTACCATTATCTTATTTCCTCCTTGTTCTAATCTTTAACATTTATTTTAATTTTGTTTACTAGAATGTTTTAGCACTTAAGTAACCAAAACCTGTTTCGTTAGTAGCACCTGTAATAGCTTGGATTTCTACTTCGATAGTTCCATCTTCTCTTAATGAATCTTGGTTACCACCAGCGATTACGTTTACTACATCGATATGTCCGATAACTCTATCTAATTTTGGTAATACAACCACTTGGTTAGCATTTCCTCCAGTAACTACAGCATTAGCAGCTACGTCAGCATCGGCTAAACTTTGGCTGGCTCCATCACGTCCTGCATATTCATCAGTTACGATAACTGTTTGAACTTTTTCAGCTTCAATTTTTTTACAGTTCATAATTAAGTCAGTATCTGGGTTACCGAATCCTTCTTGAGATACGATTACAGCATCTAAGTTTAAGTAACGGCAAAGTTTTGCAGTCCAGTTAGATGAACGTTCTTTATCCATTAAATAAACATTTTCGTTAGTGATGATCACACCTAAGAAGTTAATTTCTTTACCATGTTTTTTGTATAAATCTTCGATTACACCGTTATTTAAGTGTACATATGTTGGGTTTTTATCACAAGCTGATACACAGTTACCACTTACGATAGCACCATCCATGATTTCTGTTGGATATAGAATAGTTGGTACTATTTGTTTTGCATCAACACCGTATACATAAGTATCATGTAATAAACCTTGAGTTTGAAGCATGTATACATATCCTACTTTTGGTAGATCTGGATATTCAGCAATTTGTTCTAATAAAGGTTTAGTTTCAAATACTTCTACTTCTTCTGGTTCTAATGAACGAGCTAATTCTGCAATGTAACGAGCAGCTTTGAATCCGATATAGCGAACTGCTTTTTCGTGTTCGTGTTGTTTTACTCCTTCTTTAGGCTCAGCAATAACGATTAAGTTATTTGTTTTAGAGAATGGAGTATAGTCAGCTCCAACTCCAGTCATGTCGATAATACCTTCTTGGAATCCTACGATTTTACCAGTAGTTACAACAGCCATACCTTTAAGTGCAATTGTACGACCTTCACCTACAGTATCAACTTTTGAAAGGATACCTGGGAATATTCCTCCACGACCTTCAACTTTTACACGAGGTTCAATTACATCCTTAACTGGTGTAATACGAACACTCTCACCTGGACGAGCAATATCTAAATCAACAGATTCAATTGCATCATCCTCGAAAACAGCTTTTACAAGCTCTTCTTTATTTACATATAATACATTTGCCTCGATTTTTGATTCTGCAGCAAATTGTATATCTTTAATATGGATCTTTCCTAATTCAAGACGCATACCTAATACCTCCCTATTGAGTTTATTTTTTTATAAATATTTGTTAATCATAGCTTCTATATTCGGAACAGTTGCATCGTCTTTAGTTACTTCTTCGACTTTGTTTCCGTCTTTATATATGGCTATTGTTGGTAACCCTAAAACTTTTTGTTTGATTGCAAGTCTTCTTGCTTTTGTTGTATCTAGAGCAGCAAACTTAAGTTTGTCTCCGTATTTATCTGCTAATTCATGAACACTTGGCATAAGTGCTTTACATGGTTCACATCCTTGGCTCCAAAAGTCTACTAGCACGTATCCTTCTGCTTCCAATACTTCACTCTCAAAGTTTTCTTTGTTTAGTTCTAACATTGTCTTTGTCTCCTTTTATTTATTTTTAAATTTTATTCAAATTTCTCAGCAATATATTTTTCTGCAGTGATCGCTGCTACAGCACCATCACATACAGCTGTTACTACTTGACGAATTTCTTTTTGACGACAGTCACCAGCTACATATACACCCTCAACATTTGTTTTAGTGTCTTCTCCAGCTTTAACATAACCACCTTCAGTAAGTTCAACTTTTCCTTCAAATAGTTTAGTTTGAGGAACATATCCAATGAAGAAGAATAATCCCATAGTTCCATCTTCTTCGTCAGCTTCTACCACATACTCTTCACCTGTAGCTACATTTTTAAATTTAATAGCTTCTAGAATTCCATCACCAATTGCTTCTAAAACAACTGTTTCAGTTCTAATTTCGATTTGTGGGTGATTTCTTGCTTTTTCAGCTGTAATTTTTTCACAGTGAATATCTTCTTCAAAGTGGATAATTGTTACTTTACGAGCAAATTTAGTTAAGAATAGAGCTTCTTCTACAGCACTATTTCCTCCACCAACTACGAATACTTCAAGACCATCGAAGAAGTCACCATCACAAGTAGCACAGTAAGAAATACCTTTACTTTCTAATTCTCTAACCCCTGGAATATCTAGTTTTCTTGGAGATGCTCCAGTTGCGATTACTACTGCTTTAGCTGTGTAATCACCGCTTGTACAAGTAACTACTTTCGTCGCCTTCAAGATTAACATCTAGTACTTCTTCTTGTTTGAATTCTGTACCGAAGCTTTTCGCTTGTTCTGCCATTCTCGCTGTTAAGCGTGGTCCAGTTGGATCTTCAATGGCACCAGGATAGTTTTCAATCATGTGAGTGATTGCTGCTTGTCCCCCATTTTTTGATTTTTCTAGAACCAAAACATTTAGTTTAGCACGAGAAGCGTATAACGCTGCTGATAAACCTGCAGGCCCAGAACCTATAATAATTACATCATAATGTCTACTCATAATTATTCTCCTTTATTTATTTTTTATAGAATTCTTTTTATCGCATTTAATAGTAAATCGTGATCGATAACACTGAAATCATCTTTTACTCTATTAGTCCACTGCGGAACTTCTTTATTTTTTCTAAATTTCTCAAAAGTTCCTACCGCTTCAGAAATCAAATTAATAGAAGCAACATCTAATTCAGTATTTTTTCTAATAACTACTGATCTGTAAATTGTTTCGTTTGGTTTAACACTTCCATATAGAGGATGTGTTACAACTTCCCAATTTTCATGAACGTAGTCTCTAACTTTTTTTAATATATCTAAGTATTCAACTTCATGGTATTCTACTTCGATATCTCTAAAATTTTCTTTCAAAAATCTTGGATTATTTGTTATCAATTTCATAGTATCCCACCTAAAATAAAAACAACACAAAGAAAGCTAGTTAGCTCTCTCTCTGTTGACTCGCTTCAGAGTTCTGTCATAGTACAGTCTTTTTACCTGAGAATTTCATTAACATTCGCTAAATGTTAACTTGTACCTTCGGTGTCCATTGTCCTCTCCCGTACTAATCATACAGTTATCTTTTTCACACCCTTATTTTATAATATTTCTCAAACAAATGGAAGCCCTTTTTTTATTTACTGTATACGTTATAAAAAATATATTAATATATTTTTTTCTGAAATTAATATTAAATCTTCTTCAAAAAGTGTTATATAACTATTTTAAACTTAAATCGTGAAAAATATTTTTTTGTTTTTTTCTAGATTATAGTTTTATAAATTAAGATATCGTCCATCTTTGAAAATCCCATTGCAAAGCTTTTTGAAAAATAATGAAAATAACTTATCTATAAAAAAATATTAGATTTTTTTCTATAAATTTTTAATGCGTAGCTATCTATTTTTCATTGAAATATATAAACTTTTCCGTTATACTTATCATACATCCACTTTAGATAAGGAGATATAATATGAACAACACTCATAAAAGTTTACTATCTATCCTCGTTTGTTATTTTTCTTGGGGATTATTTCCTATATATTTTAAATTACTAAAAGAAATAGGTGCATATGAAGTTCTTGCACTGAGAATTATATGTTCTTTTGTTTTTATGATTATCATAGTAGCAATTGCAAAAAATAAAAAATCTATTTTAAATGAAATAACTACTCTCTGGAAAGATAAGAAAAGTGTCTTATTATTAGTACTAGCCTCATTTTTAATAACATTAAACTGGCTTACATATATAATAGCAGTTAACACCAATCATGTATTAGAGGCAAGTTTTGGATATTACTTAAATCCAATCGTAACAATTATATTGGCCGTAGTATTTTTAAAAGAGAAATTGACACGTACGCAAACAATAGCGTGCCTATTTGTTGGAGGTTCATTAATATACCTATTTATTTCGCTTGGATCTCTTCCCTGGATTTCTATATTATTAGCACTAAGTTTTGGACTTTACAGCTTATGTAAAAAGAAAATTGTCCTTAGTCCGAAAGCAAGCTTACTTATAGAAACAGCTATTGTTTCTCCTATCGCGCTCATTTATATGGGATATCTTTCAACAAGTAATTCAATTACATTCTATTCTTTTGGAACAGATATACTAATCTATTCATTATTGTCTGGGGTAGTCACCGCAGTTCCTCTAATGCTATTTGCTAAAGGAGCCACAGCAATACCTTTATACATTCTTGGTATTCTTCAATATTTACCTCCTACAATGCAATTCTTCATAGGAATTTTTGTTTATGGAGAAGTATTAAGCATTCAAAAACTAATCTCATTCTCAATAATTTGGGTAGCCGTAGCAGTATTTTGTTATTCAGCGATTATCTCGATGAAAAAACAAAATTTAATTAATGAAAGTCTTAACAAATAAATAATGACCACCCCTGAAAAGGGGTGGTTTTCTCTTCGGGTATAACCCTTTGTTACTAACACGCACCTCAAGGCGCTGGCTTTCACATTCGTTCAAGCCCTATTGTATTTTGACGCCCGCTACCCGTTAAACGGGGTTATTTATTTTTTCTTATTTCCAAATGGATTTGTATATTCTTTGGTTGTCAGTCTATCTATTGCAATATCATGCGATTCTTGTTCTCTGATATATTTTCTTATTGTACTTTCATTTAATCCTACAGTACTTACATAATATCCTTCTGCCCAAAACTTTCTATTTCCATACTTATATTTCAAGTTTGAATGCATATCAAATATCATCAGTGAACTTTTTCCTTTCAAATATCCCATGAAACTTGCAACACTGTATTTTGGCGGTATTGATAGTAGCAAATGTATATGGTCTGGCATTATATGCCCCTCTATTATTTCTACACCTTTATACTTGCATAACCTCTTTATTATACTTACTATATCTCGTTTATATTGATTAAATTCTATTTTTCGTCTATACTTAGGTGTAAATACAATATGGTATTTACACAGCCACTTTGTATGCGATAAACTATTATGTTTATTTGCCATTATAAAAATCATCCTTTCTTTATTTTAGAGCTTGAACTACTCTTATTTTATCAAGAAAGGATGATTTTTCAATTGTTTAACTTTTATCTCGCACCCGCATAGCGGGTGGTTTTTTGTTTCAGAGACTTCGCCTCCTCAACTGGCTAAAGCCTTTTAATAAAAAGAACTTATCCATGAAAAAATATGGATAAGTTCTTTTATAATATTGTCCAATTTTTATATACTTCTTTATCTAAGGTAGTTTTATCATTACTTAGTTCCTGTTGCAATTTTAAAATCGGCGGTGATGAATTCTTTATATCTAATTTTTCTAAGTCAATCCAATATATTCCACTAGAATCATTTAGTTCATCTTCCAACTTTTCTGAAATTACGTCTTGCCGTTCAAGGTTAACATCAACATCATAAAATACCATAATATGCCATCCTCAATTCTTTTAAAAAAGCGATGTAAAAAATTACATCGCTTTAACCTTATTCTAATTCTGCTAATTTTGCTTTTAGATATGGCACTAAATCATCTTTTAGATCAGATTTAAGTGCAAAGTCGATAGTAGTTTTAACAAATCCAATTGTTTCCCCTACATCGTAACGTTTACCTTGGAAATCATATGCATAAACATTTTCTTCTTCATTTAACATTTGGATAGCATCTGTTAATTGAACTTCACCACCAACACCTACTTGTTTTTTAGCTAAGTGTTTAAAGATTCCTGGGTTAAGAACATACCTTCCCATAATCGCTTGATTAGATGGCGCTGTTCCTGGAGCTGGTTTTTCTACGAATTTTTCAACTTCATATAGATGCCCATCTTGTCCTTTAGGAGCGATAACACCATATCTGTGTGTTTGATCTTCCGGAACTGTTTGAACCCCAATTACAGAACATCCTGTTTCTTCAGCCTTATCGATAAGTTGTTTTATCGCTGGATATTCATCATTAATAACAACATCATCTCCAAGTAGTACTGCGAATGGCTCATCACCGATAAAACTACGAGCAGTCAAAATCGCATCCCCTAATCCTGCCATTTCTTTCTGACGTACGTAGTGAATATTAGCAAGCTGCGTTGGATATTTAACTTTCTCTAACATTGCTAACTTACCTTTATTCTCTAATTCAACTTCTAATTCAACATTTCTATCGAAATGGTCTTCAATAGCTCGTTTTTGCTTACCAGTTACAATAATTATATCTTCAATTCCAGCTTTTACCGCTTCTTCTACTATATATTGAATAGTAGGAGTATCGATAATAGGTAGCATCTCCTTAGGTAATGCTTTAGTCGCAGGAAGGAAACGTGTACCATATCCTGCAGCCGGAATAATCGCTTTTCTTACTTTTTTCATTTATTCACCTATATTCTTTTCTAAAAATTTTACAAATTAATAATAACATATTTTTTTTATTTTGACAACTTATTCTAAATTTTTTTCAAACTATATAAATAACATTTTTAATTTAAAAAAACTTTTTATTATCCTTAATATTAAATATTGATATTACGTTTTTTTGAAAAATTACTATATTATTTCCGTTTAACTTTCGAACAATTTTCAAACAAAAAATGAAAGGGAACTTAGGATGAAAATTCACCCCAAGTTACCTTATTCTATCTTGTATTTATTGCTTGAACAACTACATTTGTTGTATTTTCTTTACCATTTCTATAATATGTTACTTTCACAGTATCTCCAATTTTTGTTTTTTCAAATAAATATTTTCTTACTGCAGCAACGTCTTTTACTTCTTCACCATTTAATTTTGTAATGATATCATATTTCTCTAAACCTGCTTGAGCTGCTGGTGTACCATTCTCAACATAACGAATTACTACACCTTGTTTACCTCCATAATTCAATTGAGATTTGACTGTATCACTATCAACAGTGTTCACAGATACTAGTTGCACACCTAGTGCAGGTCTAATCACTCTACCCGATTGTTCTAATTGTTCAGTGATAAGTTTCACTTCGTTTGAAGGAATACCAAATCCAATCCCCTCAGCACTTACATTAGATGTTGCTTTAGCAATTTTAGACTCGTTAATACCGATAAGTTTACCTTCACTGTTGATTAATGCACCACCACTATTACCTGGGTTAATGGCCGCATCTGTTTGAATTACAGTTTGGTTCCAGTCGTTTTTACCATCTCCATCAACATCCATTGGAATTTGTCTATTTACAGCCGATACAATTCCTTTTGTAACAGTATTAGATAAATTAACATCTAAAGGCGATCCGATAGCAAATGCTGTTTCACCTACTGCGATTTTATCACTATCAGCAAAATCCATCGTTGTAGTTACATTATCTCCACTAATTTTTAATACCGCAAGGTCTGTCCAAACATCAGTCCCGACAACTTCCGCATTTACATTAGTCCCATCACTTAGAATTACAGATAACTTCTTAGCACCATTAACAACGTGGTTATTAGTTACAACATATGCTGTATTTCCTACTTTTTTATAGATAACTCCACTACCGCTTGAAGCAGCTTTTAAATCACCAGAATCATTACCAGATTTGCTAGAACCTCCTAAGATTGACTCTAGGCTGTTATTTGAATTGCTTTGATAATTCACGATTGACACTACTGCATCTTTTGCTTTTGAGATTGCATTAACTGTAATTTGTTCATTATCTTTATCTTCTTTTGTAGCTGTTACCGAAGAATTCAGAGCCTTACCAGTTCCCATTACCGCTTGCGCACCAAAAACACTGGTAGCCCCAAGAGCAAACGCTGCAAAGACTGTTAAGAATAGTTTCCCATAGTCACTTTTTTGTTGAACAGGTATCTGAACATTATCTATTTCTTGAGAATTTTCGTAATTGTTGTATTGAGAATTTTCTACACTATCATAATTTTGATAATTATTATGTTCATTATAATTTCCTTGATTATTAAATTCTTCATTATTTTGGTTGTTATTTCTATTTTCCATAAGAATCCTCCTTTTTAAACCTCATTTTTTTATTATTTTAAGGTTAAGATCGTTTTACTCATATTTTTTTATAATATCAGTAGCAACTTAAACGAAGTTTAAAACCTACTTTAAACATACTTAATATTTCTTTTTATATACATTACTTCTCTTTCTTATGATTTAAAGTCATGTATTGTAAAAAAATCTAAATGTATTAAATAATCCACAAAAATATTATTAGGTAGTAATATATAAATACTTTTATCCGTATTATAATTGATAATGAAATATATTGAAAAAAATTACAAATACTATATTCAATATAAAAACTAAATAAAAATCTTCTAGCTCTTATAAATAATATTAACTGAATAATTAAAATCACAATAAAACAAGCTATTATTACTTTTATATTTGTATCAGTAAAGTATTTCGGGAATTTATAAACATTCCTGAATAATATATGTCTTATCATACCCATCTTTCTTTCTGAAAAATAATACCACCCCGAAATCATTATCAATAATAAAATTTCTAATATCATAAGGGAGTGACTCAAAAATCGCGATTTCGAAGAAATCGATTTTGTCGAGTCACCCCCGCAAAGTTTATTAGATATCTAAAAAGCTTTCATAAAGCGAATTTAGATATCAATAAACCCCTGCGTCTATGAGTTCTCATATAAACTTTGTTAAAATTTAGGACTTTTGAGACAGGCTTATTGTATCTTACTCATTTTTTACCCCCTATACTGAATTTTGTTCATGACTCTATATATAAATTATATGAAAAAAATACGTAGGATGCAACATTTCTAACCCAACGAAACATAAATGAAAAATTCAAACGTAATTAATTCATGCTTGGATTCAAACATGACCGAATTACGTTTGAAGTTTATCTTTATACTAACACTATATATTTTTTACAGATATCCGCAAAGAACGCCTGCACATCACCTGCTTTAAGCATGTCCTCTTGTTCTTGATCCACAATATAATTTTCGCTAGCTTCCATAACTGCAAGAAGTCGTTTAAAAGTATCAGCAAATAGCGCTTCATCTTCATTTAGTAAGTAGTTGAAGTTTTGTTCGGCAAAAAATGGAACGAAAACCTCTCTAAACGCACCTTGACGAATTCTACCGATAAGTTTTTCACCACTCGCTGTAACGAATAAGTCTCCTTGCTTTTCTACGAATTCCTTCGCTTTTATGTGACTAGAAAAAATCTGGAATCCTTCCGCTTCTTTATACTCTCTAAAAACAGGAATTTTTAGACCTTGTTCTTCATAAAGGGCTTTATCGATTATCACAAAAACTTCTTCTAAATCCCAGAATTCTTTCGCTATATAATAAAATGCTACACGCCATCTACTATCACTTTTCGGCAATCTTTTAAATGTAGCTACTTGTTCAACTAATTTAATATCTTTTTCCAATACTGTTTCCTCTATTCTATATGAATTTAATCTAATTGAATTATTATTCCAATACGCTTTGGAGTAGCGTTATCCAATCTATATGAGAAGAATTTATCGTTATCTCTTACCGTACAGAAATCAATAATTTTAATGTTATCTTCTAGTATACCACATTTTTTCAATAATTCTTTATTCAATTTCCATAAATCTAAATAATATTTACCATCGACCTCTTTATAATAACCTTCTACTTCCAATGCAGCGAATTTCTCAATAAGATCATAAGAAACTTCATAATTATCAACGCTAACCGATGGACCTATAATGGTATTAATATCTTCTACCTTACAATTATATTTATTTATCATGATATTTACCATTTCCCCGGCAATATTCCCATATGTCCCTCTCCATCCTGCATGAGCTAAGGCTACTACACCTTGTTTTTTATCATAGAAAACAACAGGTACACAATCCGCTGTAAAAATCAATAACGGTGTTGCCTGTAAACTGGTAATTAAACCATCTGCTTCTTTCCCATTTTCAGCAACATTATCTTCCGATTCAACAATACGAACATCTGCCCCATGAACTTGAGTATTATAAACTATATTTTCATGATTAAATCCATACTTAGCAGAGAAATTTTTCATATCTTCACTATTCTTCGCATCAACATTCCTATTAGTAAATGCTATTTTTACATTATTATCATTAATTAAATATCCATCAACTATTTCTCGCATAATAGCCTCCTAAATTAACACTAATAATATTATACACAAAATTAACGATTATGTCTCATTTCTCTACTCTCTAGAAAATCATCTATCCCAAAATTTTCTATGTCTATGATTTTTAAATTATCAAAAATAGGAATCTGAAAATATCTACCTTTCAGACTCCTATTAAACATTTATCTTATTATTCTACTAAATCTAAGTAAACTTTTTTACTAAATGTTGTTGAATTTAATACAGTACGGATCGCGTTAATTACTGTACCTTTTTTCCCTATTATGCGCCCACAATCTTCTGGATGCACTGTTAAAATGTAGTGTTCACGTGCATTTTTAACGAATTTTTCGATTTTGATTTCGTCTTTATGCTCAACAATTTCGCTAACAATACTATAAATTAATTCTTCCATGTGTCTCTCCTTATTTAGCTACGATATTAACTAATCTTCCAGGAACTACGATTACTTTCATAACTTGTTTTCCTTCGATTAATTCTTTTACTTCTTCATTAGCTAGAACAATTTGTTCTAATTCAGCTGGTGTTAAGTCTTTCTTAACATCTAATTTAGCTTTAACTTTACCCATAAGTTGAACTACGATTTCTACAGTATCACTTACAAGTTTGCTTTCATCAAATGTTGGCCATGGTACGTATGAGATTGACTCAGTGTTACCATAAATTTCCCACATTTCTTCAGCAAGGTGAGGTGCAAATGGTGCAAGAAGTTGGATAAATCCTAGTGCATATTTACGAGGGATGTATTCAGCTTTATAACAATCATTTACAAATACCATAAGTTGTGAAATAGCTGTGTTAAATCCAAGAATTTCAATATCTTCTGATACTTTCTTAACAGTATAGTTATAGCTTACTTCTAATTCTGCATTATCTTTATCTTGAACTTTGTCATTTACTTTACCAGTTTCTTCATCTACGAATAGACGATATACTCTATCTAAGAAACGACGAGAGCCATCAAGTCCATTTTCACTCCATGCGATAGATGCATCTAATGGTCCCATAAACATTTCATAAACACGTAATGTATCAGCACCGTGAGATACGATAATATCATCAGGGTTAACTACATTACCTTTAGATTTAGACATTTTTTCCGGACGACCATCTTTACCTTCAGCAAGAATCATACCTTGGTTGAATAGTTTTTGGAATGGCTCACGACTTGGTACTAAACCTAAATCGTAAAGTACTTTGTGCCAGAAACGAGCATATAGTAAGTGAAGTACTGCGTGTTCTGCTCCACCGATATAAACGTCTACAGGTAACCAATATTTTAATTTCTCTGGATCTGCGAACATTTCATCATTGTGTGGATCGATGTAACGTAGGTAGTACCAACAAGAACCAGCCCATTGAGGCATTGTGTTAGTTTCACGTTTACCTTTTTTTGCCAGTCTCAGGATCTACTACATTTAACCACTCTTCGATATTAGCAAGTGGAGATTCTCCTGTTCCTGATGGTTTGATGTTATCAGTTTCTGGTAGTAATAGTGGCAGTTCACTATCAGGTACTGTAGTCATAGTACCGTCTTCCCAGTGAATAATTGGAATCGGTTCTCCCCAGTAACGTTGTCTTGAGAATAACCAGTCACGTAGTTTGTAAGTAACTTTACTACGTCCAACTTTATTTTCTTCTAAGAATTCAATAACTTTAGCGATAGCTTCTTCATTGTTTAATCCGTTAATGAAATCAGAGTTGATGTGCTTACCATCACCAAAGAATGGTACAACAACTTCACCATTATCTTCGATAACAGCTTTGATTGGTAGATTAAACTTAGTCGCAAATTCATAATCACGCTCGTCGTGCGCAGGGACAGCCATAACAGCTCCAGTTCCGTAGCTTGCTAGAACGTAGTCAGCAATCCAAAGTTCTACTTTTTCACCATTTACAGGATTAATCGCGTAAGCTCCTGTGAATACTCCTGTTTTATCTTTGTTAAGGTCTGTTCTTTCAAGGTCAGACTTACGTTTAACGATGTCAAGGTACTCCTCAACAGCCACTCTTTGCCCTTCAGTAACGATTTTTTCTACAAGTTTGTGTTCAGGTGCAAGTACACAATAAGATACGCCAAACACAGTGTCAGCACGTGTAGTAAATACTGTGAATGCTTTATCAGTTCCTTCAATTTTAAAGTCAATCTCAGCACCAACAGATTTTCCAATCCAGTTACGTTGCATAGCTTTAAGACTTTCTGGCCAATCAAGAATATCTAAATCATCAAGAAGTTTTTCAGCGTAATCAGTAATTTTTAGTACCCATTGACGCATTGGACGACGCTCTACAGGGTGTCCTCCACGCTCAGATTTACCATCGATAACCTCTTCATTAGAAAGTACTGTTCCTAATGCTGGACACCAGTTTACAGGTACTTCATCAACATAAGCAAGTCCTTTTTCATAAAGTTTTTTGAAAATCCATTGTGTCCATTTGTAGTAGTTAGGATCTGTTGTATTTACTTCACGATCCCAATCATAAGAAAATCCTAATTCTTTAATTTGGCGACGGAACGTGTCGATATTAGTTTTAGTAAAGTCTCTTGGGTCATTACCAGTATCTAGCGCATATTGCTCAGCAGGTAATCCGAACGCATCCCATCCCATTGGATGAAGTACATTGTACCCATTTGCTCTTTTATATCTACTTAAGATATCAGTAGCCGTGTACCCCTCTGGATGACCTACGTGAAGTCCAGCTCCTGATGGATAAGGGAACATATCTAATGCATAAAATTTCTCTTTTGTATGATCATCTAATGTTTTGAATGTTTTATTTTCATCCCAATATTTTTGCCATTTTTTCTCTATAACTCTGTGGTTATATACCATAATTTAAGCACACTCCTTCGCTTTCAAGTTCTCTAAGTTATAGTATACCAATTTTAACGATTTTTAGCAACAACTGTTATAATTTAATATGAAAATAATAGCTATATTATCAAATCTCGAAATAATTCATTGAAATTCTATCATTATATCGTTATATAGATGCTACTAAATCAAAAGTGCTAAGATTTTAAAAAGTTTATATAAGGACACATAGACATAGTGATTTATTGACATCTAAATTCTTTTTATAAAAACTTTTTAGATATCTAATGAACTGTACGGGGGCGACTCACCAAAATCTTGTTTCTCCGAAATCACGATTTTTGAGTCATCCCCCAATTCCATCTTAAAACTAGCAAAACTCTAACATTACTATAACAAAAACGACACAGGAAAAGAGATTTCTTAAAAATCAATATTCCTGCATCGTTCTATTTTTATTATCCGATTGCTACGAATGATCCTCCGATGTTAGTGTCGTAAGGGTCTGTACTTCTTTGATTCCAAATAGTATTAATGTCATACCATTTTCCTGTGTTATATGCACTATCCGGATCCATTGCCTTAGTCTTACCATTGCTATATCCACTTAAAATAATAGCGTGAGTCAATCTACCTTTAGCGAAAATACCATTTCCTACAGTCGCAAACAGGTTTACCACTTTGAAGTGCTGCGACTAACTGTTCTTTAGTTGTAATAACTGTATGTTTGTATCCATAAGCGTTAATCGCATAAACAGCACCTTTACCTGATGTTCCTAATCCTCCAACATTCATTTCGTTAGTGTTGTTATAGATTGTATCAGCAACAGCTGTTGGCAATACTTTTTGTCCTAGTCCATTAAACACCATAGCTAATGATGTTGGTACACATCCACTTTGTGCCATTGTACCAAGACCGTATCTTCTATTAGCCCAGCGCCAATCACCTTGATAGTATTGAGGCATATTTAAAGCCGGTGTGTTTTTGTCCGCTTTCGCGTAATTAGGTACCCATTTACCACTTGAATCCACGTAGTAACGTCCATTATCTACCCACGCACTCTTAGCCATCTTACCATCAGCTCCTAGCCAATAGTTTCCTACCCACTTATTACGTGCTAATGAACCATCTTTTTCATAGTAATACCATTCTCCACCATTACGTTTTTGCCAACCTAGTTCGTCATTTATGATAACTTTTTTCTTAATAGATGGATCTTTTTTACCAGATTTATCTACGTAGAAACGATCGTTATCTACCCAGTTGTCTGTTACCATTTTTCCATCGGCTCCAACCCAGTAAGTATTCCCGATCCATTTATTACGAACTAGTGTCCCATTTTCGAAATAATACCAAGTGCTTCCTTCTTTCACCCAACCTTGTTTTTTCTCTACTGGTTTTGGTGCTTCTTGCTTTTTGGCATTCTTATCCCAAACTCCGTTTGCTCCTACGTAGTAACGTCCGTTATCTACCCATGCACTTGTTGCCATTTTTCCGTCAGAACCTAACCAGTAACTTCCTACCCACGCATTTTTAACGATTTGACCTTGGTGATAGTAGTACCACGCTGTTCCTTCTTTCACCCAACCTTGTTTCTTCTCTGCTGGTTTTGGTGTCTCTGGTTTCTTAGCATCTTTTACCCATGCTCCGTTTACTCCTACGTAGTAACGTCCATTGTCTACCCATGAGTTTGTCGCCATTTTTCCGTCGGCTCCAACCCAGTATGTACTACCAATCCATTTATTACGTGCTACAGATCCATTTTCGAAGTAATACCAAGTATTACCCTCTTTCACCCAACCTTGTTTCTTCTCTATAGGTTTTGGTGCTTCTGGTTTTTTAGCGTCTTTTACCCATACTCCATTTGCTCCTACATAGTAACGTCCATTATCTACCCATGAGCTTGTTGCCATTTTTCCGTCAGCTCCTAGCCAGTAGCTCCCTACCCACGCATTTCTCACGATTTGACCTTGATGGTAAAAGTACCATGCTCCATTGGTTTGAGCCCACCCTTGTTTTTGTGTTACAGCTGGTTTTGCTGCCGCTGGTTTTTGAGCTCCTTTAACCCATGCTCCATCTTTTCCTACGTAGTATCGTCCATTATCCACCCATGCGTTTGTCACCATTTTTCCATCTGAACCTAGCCAATAGTTTCCTGCCCACGCATTTCTTGCTAATGTTCCATTTTGATTGTAAAAGTACCAAGCATTTCCACTCTTAACCCAACCTTGAGCTGCTAGAGCATCGCTACTAGCTACCGTGTTTACTGCAATTGGTGTAGCTAATACTGTTAACAAACCTAATCCTAATTTAACTTTATTTTTTCTCAAAGAAAATCTTTGCTTTTGCTCCATAAATATATCTTCTCCTATAAAATTTTTAATTATAAATTTTTAAAAAAATTTATGTTAGTTTAATCGCTTCTTCTTACTATTTTATCATCAACCTTATTCACATCAAAAAAATAAAGGTGCTATTTAAGAAAAAAATATTTAATAACAAATATATCAGTTTTTTTAATATTATTTTTTTCTCAAAAATAACTTCCTGTTAAATTGCTTACTAAAACTTGCTTTAGGAATTTACTTTTTTAATATTATCCTCATATTTATTGACACTCTACACTACTTCCTATAAAATGAATATATAAAATTATGGGAAGGACTCGTTTTTTAACGAAAAAATTACACTATGACTGAAAAAATACTAGTAACTGGTGGAGCTGGATTTATCGGGTCTCACACTTGTATAGAATTATTAAACAATGGAAATGAAGTAGTTGTCGTTGACAACTTATACAATGCAAACAAAAAAAGTTTAGAAGTAGTAGAAAGAGTTACAGGAAAAAAAGTAACATTCTACGAAGCTGATATTCGTGATGAAGCTAAATTAGATGAAATCTTTGAAAAAGAAGGAAACATCTATGGAGTTATTCACTTCGCTGGATTAAAAGCTGTAGGTGAATCTTGCCAATTACCTTTAAAATACTACGATAACAACGTAGCAGGAACTACAACACTATGCCGCGTTATGGAAAAACACAACTGTAAGAACATCATCTTCAGTTCTTCAGCTACAGTATATGGAGATCCTCACGCATTACCAATTAAAGAAGATTTCCCATTATCTGTAACTAATCCATACGGACGTACTAAACTAATCTTAGAAGAAATTTTAGGAGATGTTTATGCTGCTGATAATGAATGGAACGTTGTATTACTTCGTTACTTCAACCCTATCGGTGCACACGAATGTGGAGATATCGGAGAAGATCCAACAGGAATTCCTAATAACCTACTTCCATACGTAATGCAAGTAGCTGTTGGTAAATTAGAGAAAGTTAATGTCTTCGGTGATGACTTCGATACACATGATGGTACTGGAGTACGTGACTATATTCACGTAGTAGACCTAGCTCGTGGTCACGTAGCTGCCCTTAAAAAATTAGAAAAAGGTAGCGGGCTAACTAAATACAACTTAGGAACAGGAGTAGGATACTCTGTACTAGATATTATTAAAAGTGCTTCTGCTGCTGTTGGACGCGACTTACCTTACGTTATCGCACCACGCCGTGCAGGAGATATCGCTGCATGTTACGCAGATGCTTCAAAAGCTAAAGAAGAACTTGGTTGGGAAGCACAATACGATGTAAAACGTATGTGTGAAGACTCTTGGAAATGGCAAAGTAAACATCCAAATGGATTCGCTGACTAAAAGCCTATTAGCAAATATTACAAAAATATTCGGAGTTGGATTTTTCCCAACTCCGAATTTATTTTATAATCATAAACCAATAAAAATAAAAAGCAAGGCTGTGAATTTCTTCACAAACTTGCTTTTATTTATACACTACCATAAATGGACCACCCGCAGAATTGTCCTCTAGTTCCATACTACGTTGAGCCCAAATATCATCAACACTATACCATTTATTCGTTCTTTCTGGATTATCTGGATCTATCGCAAGAGTTTTATCATTTTGATAACCACTTAGAACTATCGCGTGCGTGCTATAACCTTTCACAAAAATCCCATGACCTACAGCACCAAAAACAATATTTCCATTTTGCAATGCAGCTTTTAAATCATCTTTAGAATTAACAACACGATAGTTACAACCCCAATGCTCAATAGCCGCTACAGCTCCAAGACTAGAAGTCCCCGTGAACAGCGTATTCATCTCCATAGATGTATCATAAATATAATCCGCAACTTGGACAGGTGTAACATTCTCCTTTAGACCAGAAATAATCATCGATAACGATGTAGGCACGCAACCTGTAGTCTTCATATTAGAGATACCATATCTCTTAAAACTCCATCTTGCATCCGCTTGATAGTACTGAGGAAGCTTCACAGGTTTTACAAAATCCTTTGCCTTATCATCATAAAAATGACTTATACTATCTTCATTAGAAAAATATTCCCATTTCCCCTGCTGATCTTTTATCCAATCCGCTTTAGCATGCGTCGCCTCAGTTAGCAATAAACTTCCCACAAGAACAACACCAATACCTTTTTTCATAAACCTGTCACCTCCAATATTACTAATAAATTTATCTTAAATTATACTATTTTTAATCAATAAAGACAAATGAGAGAGACTTAAAAATCATAATTTCACAAAAATAAATTTTATTAAGTCTTCCTTTATGAATTAAAGATATTCAAATCTACCTGAGTGATATACTTGAATATCTTTAATCTTCTTTATACTTTAACTTCTAAGAACTTTACATTTTTAAATATTAAATTTTAGTACGCTGGTCTTGCATAACCTTTAATATATTTAGAGTTCCAGTCATAAGTTTTTCTATTTACTTTTGTTTTAGCAGTACTTCCAGCATATAACGACGAGTTACCTTCAATAGTAGTGATTACACCATTATTTACTGATTCAACGATACCGATGTGGTCTGCCCAACCTCCACCGTCCCAGTCAAATGTAACGATGTCTCCTACTTTAGGTTGAGTTCTTCCTTTCCAGATACCTTTTTTCTCCATTATACCAATGTGACGTTGAACACCACATTCTCTTCCGATAAGATTACTTAGACCTGCTTGTTGATATACTGTTGTAACAAAGATATCGCACCAGTCATCTTGATAGTTAGCTGTATATCCAACTGGTTTTGGATCTACAGAGTTATATGCATCGACAATTTTCTTATGTTCTCTTGAACCAGTTTCAACACCTAAGTAACTACGAGCTATATCAAGAACTCTATTTAGATTAGTGTTATTTGTTGGATTTTGAACCCAAGCTCCATCACTTCCAACGAAATAACGATTGTTATCTACCCATGAGTTTGTAGCCATTTTACCGTCAGAGCCTAACCAATAATTACCTGCCCAAGCATTTTTTACCATTTGTCCTTGCGCATTAAAGTAATACCATGTACTTCCACTCTTAACCCAACCAGTGTGTTTACCTGTTGGAATTGGATCTTCTTTTTTCTTATCTTTTTCCCATGCACCACTGTTTCCTACATAGTAGCGGTTATTATCTACCCAGGCATTGGTAACCATCTTACCATCAGAACCTAACCAATAGTTTCCTGCCCATTTATTACGAGCTAATGTACCGTCTTCATTGTAGTAATACCAAACGTTGTTTTCTTTTTTCCAACCACGTTTCTTCTCTTCCGGTTTCTTATCTTCTTTTTTCTTATCTTTTTCCAAAACTCCATTGGCTCCTACATAGTAACGGTCATTATCTACCCATGAGTTTGTTGCCATCTTACCATCAGAACCTAGCCAATAACTTCCTAGCCAAGCATTTTTTACCATTTGTCCTTGATGATAGTAGTACCATGAATCCCTTTCTTTTTTCCAACCTTGTTTTTTCTCTTCTGGTTTTGGAGCTTCTTGTTTTTTAGCATTTTTATCCCAAACTCCATTTGCCCCTACATAGTAACGTCCGTTATCTACCCAAGCATTATTAGCCATCTTACCATCAGAGCCTAACCAGTAGTTTCCTTGCCAAGCATTTCTAACCATGATTCCTTGATTATAATAATACCAAGCGTCGCCTTCTTTTTTCCAACCGTTTTTCTTCTCAACTGGTTTTGGAGCTTCTTGTTTCTTAGCATTTTTATCCCAAACTCCATTAGCACCCACATAGTAACGTCCTCCGTCTACCCATGTATTTGTTGCCATTTTCCCATCAGAGCCTAGCCAATAACTTCCTACCCAGGCATTTCTAACGACATTTCCTTGGTAATAATAGTTCCATGCTGAACCATTTTGAACCCAACCTTGCTTCTTAACTTCAGCAGGTTTCTGAGCTCCTTTCACCCAAGCTCCATTACTTCCTACATAATAGCGACCATTGTCTACCCAAGCATCTGTCACCATCTTACCGTCAGCGCCTAACCAATAGTTTCCTGCCCAGGCATTTCTTACTAATTGCCCTTGATTATTGAAAAAGAACCATGATGAACCACTTTGCACCCAACCTTGAGCTGCTTGTGCCTCAGTACCAGCTACCGTATTTACTGCGATTGGCGTAGCTAATACAGTTAGCACTCCTAATCCTAATTTTAATCTATTTTTTTTTCATAATAAATTCCTGCTCCTTACTCCTATTTTTATACACTCATGCATTTTCTATTATACCACTAAGCTAACCCATGCGATATTACAAGTTAGTTACAAATATAGGAGTGACTCAAAAATCGTTATTTCGCAGAAATCAATTTTGTCAAATCACCTCATTAAATTCCATATTCTATTTTTTATAATATTCCTTCTTCCACTTAAATCCTTTAACTAATCCTACTAAAGTCCCCACTCCGTAGCTGAAGTGTACTAAGAATAGTAAGATTGGAATTAACAACATTGTTACGTTAAACTTATTATTAATAATAGTCATCAATGTAACAAGAATTGTAAATAAACCATAAGCAATCGCAAGAAGTACAGCGAATAACTTCGTCAACGACAATATCAACAAACTAAAAATTATTCCTAAAACAAATACAAAGGGAACAAAATGGAAGATAGAAAAAGCCTTAGGATAAACATGACTCACTTTCCCAATCCAATATCCGTTCGAATATTTGTTTTAACATTCTATTTACTGTAGGTCTAGTATATTGATATGATAATATATCATTGCTATAACGAATCTTATAACCATTTTTTCTAATTCGATAATGCAGTTCATTATCCTCAACGCGACCTACTTTTTCATCCAGTAAGCCAACCTTATCAAATATTTCCTTTTTGTACATACCTTGGAAAACTGAACTTACATATTGTTTAGAAGTCTGTTTACGATAACTCGCTATACCACTACCGAACATATTTTCCTCGACTAACAATAACGTTTTACTTAGATTATCTTCATTCTCGATAATATTTGGACGTGGTCCCCCGCAAACATCTTCTCCATTCTCAATAACTTTAACATTATTCTCAATAAAATTCTCAGTAATATGCGAATGGCAGTCTACTTTAAGAATACATTCTCCTCTTGCAGCTTTTATACCCACATTCATACCAGCTGACAATATTACCTTAGGATTTTTCAATAATACTACATCGTAAAAATCATGATTACTATCTTTGAAATCTTCTAATATTTTCCAACTTTTATCTTTTGACATCCCATCTATAAATATTAATTCTATCTTGCTGTGGTCATATGTCTGATTCCTAAAGTCTTCTATCAATCTTGGTAAAAACTTTTCCTCATTTAAAAGTCCAATTACAACCGAAACTAACATAATTATCTCCTTTATCAAAAAGGAAGCTAGATTACATACTAACCTAGCTACACCTTTCTTATCTATCTTTTCTTCCTAATTTCATTAGCACTGAACATTATACTCGCGATAGACTCACCCCAATATGGTGCAGTCGCGTAGTTAACATTCATACCACCTGCTTTATTTCCTAGATATGCTCCATTCGCAGGATATCCAGAATTATGTAAATATCTTTCATTAATCCAACGAGCTGCTCCCATTATACCACTATCTACATTATCATACTTAGTTGCAGAAGTATATGGGCTATCATCATACGCTGATATACCGAAGAAGTTATTCTTATCTTTAGCGATTTTACTTCTTCCCCAAGCACTTTCTAAAGCACTATGTGCTACTAGGTATAAAGCATTAACTCCGTATCTTTGTTCAGCAGCTTTAAATGTAGCTCCTTTACCTGCTAACCTACTATCGCTAGCTCCCATTATATTATACAATCTATTAATATCAGCCGCTGTATAGTTAGTTCTAGATTTCAAATTAGAAAATTGGAATGGATGATCTAGTTTGAATGTTCCAAAGTTAATTCCATCTGCAGAGTAATAAGATTTACCAACTTGCATATTAGCATTATGATGAGCAACCATTACTTTAGTATACGGTGAATATCTGTGATACACATACGTTCCATCACTTACATAATCCGGAATAAAAGTATTACTAGAATCAACCGCAGTTACTTGGCTAGCATTAACATAACCTGTAAGTCCCGCTACTTGAACAGGGATTCTTCCGTTCGCAGTCGATCTATTATCTCTAAATAATACTGTATCTTTAGAAACATGAGATAAAATACGACCATTCGCATCATATACAGGAATGTATAATGAGGTTACTTTGTAATAACTTGAATAGTTAACTCCATGACCTGCGTTTTTCACCCAGGCCCCATTTCCATCTACATAATAACGACCATTATCTACCCATGCATTAGTCGCCATCTTACCATCGGCTCCTAACCAGTAATTCCCTGCCCATTTATTACGAGCTAATGTACCATTTTCATAGTAGTACCAAGTGTTTTCTTCTTTTACCCAGCCGTTCTTTTTAACCACTGCTTTTTCTTCAGGTTTCTTAGCATTTTTATCCCATAGACCATTAGCCCCTACATAATAGCGATTATTATCCACCCATGAACTTGTCGCCATCTTACCATCAGCTCCTAGCCAGTAACTTCCAATCCAGGCATTCTTAACAATTTGACCTTGATAGAAATAATACCAAGTAGTCCCTTCTTTCACCCAGCCGTGTTTTTTAGCTTCTGGTTTCTTTGCATCTTTTACCCATACACCATTAGAGTCTACATAGTAACGACCATTATCTACCCATGAACTTGTCGCCATCTTACCATCGGCTCCTAGCCAATATTTTCCGCTAATCCATTTATTTCTAGCTAATGCTCCATTTTCATAGTAATACCATGCGCTCCCTTCTTTTATCCAACCGTGTTTCTTCTCTACTGGTTTTTGCGCATTTCTTACCCAGACTCCATTGCCATCTACGTAATAATGACCATTATCTACCCATGAACTTGTCGCCATCTTACCATCTGCACCTAGCCAATATTTTCCGCTGATCCATTTGTTTCTAGCTAATGCCCCATTTTCGTAGTAATACCATGCGCTTCCTTCTTTTATCCAGCCGTGTTTTTTCTCTACTGGTTTTTGCGCATTTCTTACCCAGACTCCATTGCCATCTACGTAATAACGACCATTATCTACCCATGAACTTGTTGCCATTCTTCCATCGGCTCCTAGCCAGTAGCTTCCTATCCAAGCATTCCTAACTATATTCCCCTGGTGATAATAGTTCCATGCTGAGCCATTTTGCACCCAGCCTTGCTTCTTAACTTCAGCTTGTCTATGGGCACCTTTCACCCATGCACCATTACCATCTACATAATATCGACCATTATCTACCCAAGAATTAGTAGCCATCTTACCATCGGCTCCTAGCCAATAGTTTCCTGCCCAAGAGTTTTTTGCTAATGTTCCATTTTGATTGTAAAAGTACCAAGTATTTCCACTTTTAACCCAGCCTTGTGCTGCTAAAGCGTCACTACTAGCTACTGCATTTACAGCTATTGGTGTAGCTAATACTGTTAATACTCCTAATCCTAATTTTAATTTATTTCTTCCCATTTTTCATTATCCTCTTTACTCATTATTTTGCACTGATAATTATACCATATTTAAGCTATTTTTAGGGTTACAATTAGATTATTTTTTATTACATCTATATTACAAAAAAGCAAGAAATATTATTACTTAATACCTTACCAAAAGAAAAAAAGAATGGAGATTATCTCTCACACTCTTCTTTTAGTATTTCTTCTAATTTATTATAATCTTTAACACTATCAATTTCATAGATACTATTCGGTTCTAATTCTTCTACATAAACATCTAGTTTCTCAATATTATCTTTAACCATATTATCCCAGTACAAGTTCATGAACTCATTACTTTCATAGGCTTTATCGATAAAACTTACGATTTTCTCTGCAGTTTTCTTATCCCAGAAAGATACCCCGCTAAGGATTCTTCCTGCTTTACTGTCCACGATAATATCTTGTACTTTATAATCATCACCGTAGATTAAGAACCATTCATTCTCACAATCTTCACGGTAAACACTGAAATATGTCGAACGATCAATATCAGTTCTAAACATATTTTTGAATAAATAGTTATCTGCATCGATTACGTAGCTATCCGCCAATTTTTCCTTAACTAAGTATAATGAGTAAAAGTTGTTATACTCAGCGTATTTATCGTTAAACACTAACTCTACATTATACTTTTCTTTTAAATAATCGAATTGTTCATGTAAATATCCAACAACGACGATTATTTCATCTATCCCTTTTTCTTTTAAAAATTCAATTTGATATTCCACAAGCGGCTTATCTTTAACCTTTATTAAAGCCTTGGGAGTATTATCTGTCATAGGTCTAAGACGCGTTCCTAAACCCGCAGCTAATATAATTGCTTTCATTATCTATTTGTTACTCCTCTCTAACAATAACATAAACACCTAGTATGATAATAATAGATGTAACTACTAATTGTAAATTCACCTCTAATGCGACAAAAATCATTGAGAATAATATTGTCCAAACAACATAGCTGACATTAAGTCCTGTTGCCTTCGCTGGTTCTAATCTGTTAATAGCCATGTAGTATAAAATATAAGATACCATATTACTAACTACGAAGAAGACGATAAGTCCGCCAAATTTCACATCAAGACTCGTTTCAATTCCTAGTCCATTGAATGATATTATTACTAAATACGCTAAAAATGATGTCACCTGACGAATTAATAAAGTCTCAAGCTCATTCAAATTATTTTTCATCGCATATGAACTAAGAACACTCTCACTACCCCAAGCAACTGCACAAATTAATGCGAACATAAACCCAAGATAAAATGATTCAACCTGTTCACTCTTATAGCTTTGGATAAAAATACCAACAATAATAAGCGCTATTCCTAATAATGTTTTTGATGAAACTTTATTTTTTAAAAATATCACAGCCAGTATCACCGACACAGCTGGATAAATCGCTGTAATCGAAGACGTTAAACCACTTCCTATATACTTCACCGCATATAGATTACATTGCATCCCAATAGGTCCCGCAAGAAGCGCACCTACAATAACACTAACACTTTTTATATTCGTAAAAATCTTTAAATTTATTGTTTTATACTTAACTAAAATAATCGCCAATAAAACAAAAATACTAATAAAATCATGAATTACAGCAACCGCAAAAGGCGAGATATTATACAGTGAAAATATATACGCACTTATCGCAAGCCCTAATCCCCAAAACATACCAGACAAAAGTCCAGCTGATACACCTATTTTATTTTTCATAACTTTCTACATACTCCTTCAAATTCTTAACTGCTCTTAAGTATCTATCTTTACCATAAGTTCCAAAATCTGCACCTTGTTCTTCTTTATAAATAGTCCATAGACTCCACAAGAAATCCTGTAATATTTTATAAATCATAATCTTAGCTACGCTAACTGGAGTATCTTCACTAAAATACGCTTTAAAAAATTCTCCTTCTTCAGCCTTTCTGAAGTTAGACTCTAAGAAAAGCGCTGCTAAATCCCACATCGGATCATTCATCCCAGAATATTCCCAGTCAATAAGATAAACGCGACCAGTCTCATCTTCGATAAAATTCTCAGGTACAAGATCGATATGACAAGATTTTTTATCGACACCAATATCTTCTAGATGATTTTGTAAAGAAAATACCTTCTCCCTTATCTTCTCATAATAAGGATAATTGATATTACCTTCAATCAGACTTTCATATTTTCTTATCTCATCGAAGACTCTAAATTCACCTTCAAGAACCTTCCCAGAGCTATGTACTTTTTTTAGAATATTCGCAACTTCTTCTTTCTTCGCTTTTAAATAATGCGCATCAAAAGTCGTTGCACTCTCAATATATTCATTTACCTTTATTCCAGATTCAATATCAAAGATATAGTTTTTTACATCTAAACCTAAATCAGCAAGATTCGCAAGATTATTTTTCTCCGCAACCCTATTAATCAGCTTATCAGTCCCTTTACCAAAGAACTTAACTATATACTTGTTACTCGTAGTTTCCACTAGATAGTTACTATTCGTCATACCACCTAGCTTTTCAACTTTTACTATTTCCTCTGAATCAGTAAGTAGTTTTTCTATTTTAGTTTTTATTAGTTGTTTCAATGTAAAGCCTCTTTTCTACATTACAATATTACTTATCATTATAACACAAAATGTGATAATTCATAGAAATAATATTACTTATTTTAATATTACAAGATAGAAAGGTGACTCAGAAAACCACCTTAATAGTTTCATGAATCACCTAAATTATTTTTATTCTATTATATCTCCCACTTAAAGACTGTCTTAAATGCAGTATTTAAATCAGTCATAAACACCCTATGAATGTCTTTAATATTTCTCACAGGTTGCTCAAGTTCAATAATATTCTTAAATCTTCTTTCGAATTTCTTATTACTCAGCATCTCGATAGCTTTTTCAAAGTCGATTCTACCAGAACGTGATGAACCTATTAGCATTAGTCCTTTTTCTAAGATATCACGTGTATTGATATTTACCTTATATTCACTAACTCCCATAAGCACCAAACTTCCTTGTGGTTTGATGTACTTGATTAAGTCATTTATCGCGTATCCACTACCATCTCCACCACAACATTCTACACCATGATCGAAAGTCAAGTCTTCAGGAATATCATCAGTAATGTATCTTTCTTTTGCGAAACTGAATAGTTCTAATTTCTCCCAGTGGCGACCTATTACGATTATCTCACACTCTGGTAGAGTGTAGTTTATTATGTTTGCCATAACATAAGCAAGACTTCCATCACCGATTATCGCTATTCTATCTTTTTTACTATGTGAGTTCTTTAAGAATCTGTCCATAGCGTGCATACCGACACTTATGAATTCTGTAATAGCTGCAACAGAATCTTCCACTCCATCATAAGCTACAACTCTATCTTTAGGCAGAGTTACGAATTCTCTCATAAAACCATCGAAACCACTTGATAGGAAGTGTGTCCCTGGCATGTAGTTTTCATAGAATTCTTCGTCACTTTGTCTTGGTGGTTGGTTAGGTATCATTACTACCTTTTGCCCAGCTTTATATGTACCTGTTGGATCTGCGATTACTATTCCTGCACATTCATGAATAAGTGCCATTGGTAGTTTTTTAGCTAGTACCTTAGGATCTCTTTTCCCTTGGTAGTATCTTTGGTCTGCATGACATAATGCCATATAATTCGGACGAATGATGATTTTATCACCATCATTTATGTTCTCTTCGTTGTATTTTACATTAATAAATTTCGGTTTAATTAATTGATATATTTGATTTATCATATTACTCGTCCTCTAGCATACTCTTAGCTATCTTAAGGTCAGTTACTGTAGTTATTTTGATGTTAGAGTATTCTCCCTTAGCTAGTGATACTTTTTTCCCTTTTATAACGAATATTTTACATGCATCTGTAAGTATTTGTTTTTCTTCTTTGTCTAATGAGTTATATAAGTTTAAAAAATCTAAACATTTGAAGCTTTGAGGTGTTTGACCTTGGTAGTAGTGTGCTCTGTTTGGAATGTTTGAAATGTATTCTCCGTTAATACTTTCTACAATCGTATCAACAGCTTCTACTACTGTGTCCACTGCATCACTTTCTTTAGCTAGACGTATGTTGTCTTTAATAATTCTAAGTGTGATGAATGGACGAACTGAATCGTGAGTTACGATAATATCTTCGTCAGTTAAAGGTTTATATTCATTAATTCTGTTTATGATATTTTCTATCGTTGTATTTCTATCAACACCACCAGGTGTAATAATGATTCTATCAGCAAACGCTGAAACATATTTTTCTACTAAGTCTTCAGCATGAGATACCCAATCTTCATGAACACCGACTACGATTTTTTCGATTTCAGGCTCTAATAAGAACTTCTCAATTGTGTGAATAAGTATTGGCTTTTTACCTAATTCTAGAAATTGTTTTGGCATATTACTTATTCCCATTCTAGTTCCTGTTCCACCAGCTAATATTCCTGCGTATATCATTTTCTTCTCCTTTTAAATACTATTTTTTAATATATTATCTACTTTATTATATCATAGAGAATCAATAAACTTCAAAAAAATCTTCTATCTTAAACTTATAATTTTCAGCTAATAAATTAAAAAAATATGATATAATGTAAAATAGAATTTTAGAAAGGATTTCCTTTAAATGAAAAACATAAAAGTCAATGCATTAGCAAGTTTAATGGTTAACATACTGAACATAGTTTTCCCATTAATCACTAATCCTTATCTGACTAGGATACTTAGTAAATCAAACTACAGTTATTTCAACACAGCAAATACATGGGCTAGTTTTGTCGTTCCTATAGCAGCTTTCGGTATTTATAACTACGGAATTAGATCAATAAGTAAAGTTAAAGATGATAAAAATAAAATTAATTACGTATTTTCAAAATTATTTTATATATCAGTAATTACTTCGATTACTGTAACGGCCTTATATTTTATATTTATTAGCGTAGGAGAATATGAAACTGAAAATCTAAAAACATTATATTATATACTTGGAATTCAAGCACTATTTCAATTTTTAAATATTGAATGGATGAATGAAGCATACGAAAACTACACATTTATTCTTTACAAAACTTTATTTATTAGAATCGCAATGTTAGTATCAATCTTCGCATTTATAAAAACAGAAGATGATATTATACCTTATGCAATCATAATGAGTGCTACTACAATCTTAAACTATCTACTAAGTTTCTTATGGATAAAAAGAGAAGTTTCATTTGTTAAAATAGAATTGAAAGAATTATTATCATCTAGTAAAGCACTTACTGTTATGCTATTATTAACTGATGCCAATATGCTTTATACTCTACTTGATAGAATGTTTATTACAAAGAGCCCTGATACGAACTATATTTCATACTATACTATATCTTTTAACATAGTTATGCTTATAGCCAGTGTGCTTAGTGGAGCTCTAAGTGTTAGTTTACCAAGACTGGGATATTATTTAGGAAAAAAAGATTATAATTCATACGAAAACCTAATCAACCAAGGTTCTTCTCTTTTCTTTTTCCTAATGATGCCGACTAGTATAGGAATAATGATTCTAGGAACATATGCAACTGTTATCTATTCATCAGATAAATATTTAGAGGCAGGAATAGTAACAAGTATATTTGCGATTAGAACTATTATTTGGGCTATTGAGATGATACTAGGAAAGCAAATTATATTTATCAATGATTTCGAAAATAAATTGACTTCATTTTACTTTATCGGTGGTGGATTAAATGTAGTGTTAAATTCAACATTATACTTCTGTAATATTTTTAAACCAGAATACTATATTGGAACAACAATACTTGCAGAAGGATTAGTAGTATTGCTAGAAATACAGTTCATTAAAAAACATAAGCTAATAAACTTATCAGCTGTATTTTCTTCGCTTTACAAATACCTTGTAGTATCACTTGGTTTTATTCCAATATACTTCATTACAAAATTCGTATTCCACGTTAATTCTTATGAAATCACATTAAACATGCTTATTATGGTCTGCACAGTTATAGCAGTCTGTGGAATTTATTATCTAGCTATCCTAACAATACTAAAAGATTCAACAATGAACTATGCGATAAATATGGTAAAAAGTAAAATCAATAAAAACTAATAAAGGAGTACTTATGAAAATCTTAAAAACACTTATAATAATCGTATTAGTATCTATGATTTTTCTTCCAACAATACATGCAAAGTCTGATGATAAACTACATATTATAACTGTTGCCGAATGGTCTGACGCGATGATATTAGAAAGTAACGGGCACTATGCAATGATTGATACTGGAGAAGATTTTTCATATCCAGATGGTTCAAATCCACGATATCCCGATAGAGAAGGTATAACAAAAGATAGAGATAAAATCACACAAGATAGATTATTTGCCCACATTAAACAATTAGGTATTAAAAAATTTGATTTCATCATTATTACGCATGCCCACTCTGATCATATCGGCTCTGCACACGATGTTTTGAAACTATTCCTACGGATAAACTTTATATAAAAAAATATAGTGACGATAGAATCTCTGATAAAACAAGGCTTTGGGATAATTTATATGGATATGAGAGAGCATTAAAAGCAGCAAAAGAAACTAATACTACTGTAATTCAAGACATTACTGAAAAAGATTCACACCTAATGCTAGGTGATATAAAAATCGATTTATTAAATTATGAAAATGAATACGAGAGTGATGGTTCATTAAAAAAAGTATATGACGATAATTTAAATTCAATTCTAGCAATAGTAAACATAAACAATACTAAGATTTTCTTAGGTGGGGATTTAGAAAATACTGAAAGACACCTTGAAGAAAAATTTGGCCCATTAATTGGTCAAGTAGATGTTATGAAATTTAATCATCATGTAGAAACAACAAAATCAAATACAAAAGAATTTGTGGATAAACTTAATCCTAAAAAGATTATTAAAACTGGTATTAGACCTGTAGAAGAAAAATATGCTGAATATCTGAAACAAAAAAATATCAGCATTATAAATGCTGGTCAACTAGACAGAGCAGCGATTTCTTTAGAGTTCAATAATGGGGAAGTAAAAGATATTTCTAATGATTATCCTCACTATGGATTCTATAATGAGAACAATACATTAAAATTTAAAAACTGGAAAAATAAAGCCCCAAAAGATGGATGGACACAACATAACGACAATTGGTATTACTTCTTTAATTCTGGAACTGTCGCTGTTGATTGGAAATATCTTGATAATAACTGGTACTATTTTAATAATGATGGTTCTCTAAGAACAGGTATTGTGGAAGATAATAACAACCTTTACTATATCGACAAAAACAAAGGTATGTTGACAAACTCTTGGAAAGAAATTGATTCAAACACAAAATACTATTTCAAAAAAGATGGTAAAGCCGCAAAAAATGAATGGGAAAACCTCTATCATTTTGGAACAGATGGGACACCAAGTAAAAATAAATGGATTGGTTTCCTTCATACAAATAATGATGGACGACTTAGTCTTTCTGATTATAGAAACTATCCACTTTCAATTGTGCTAATAGCAATAATCATATATATAGAATATAAAATAAAAAATAGAAAGCATCGTGGTTATTAAAATCACGATGCTTTCCTATTTAAAAATATTTGTTCTCTTATCTGTTTTATTGGGGAGTTAAATATTATGAGATAGTACGATACTCAATAACACTGCCATTAATAGAAACACTAGTTTCCCACTAACTCCATAATTAAATACATTAGAGATGTTAAATACTTTATTCAAAATATAATATATATGCATATGCCAAAAATATACATTTATAGAATTTTTCCCCATGTCTGTAATTAAGAACATCCTTCGATTAGGCATCAACATTATAAGAGCAAAGCACATTCCAAAAGATATGGTATAGCTAGCTAATCTTGCTAATGGAGCGTAACTCATTATCTGAGGGAAGAATGGATTTCTTCCTGTGAATAAATATCTTAATCGATAAAAAATATCCAATTCATAAATACACAATCCTAACCAAATTACTACGATAAATCCAGCCAAGAACTTATATTTAGAATTTTTATCTTTAAGACCCACTATATCAAAGTTTTGTAATAATACCCCACTTAAAAAGAAGGGAAAGAATATTATTATTCTTGATAGATATAGAAAATCACCTATTCCTGGATCATATCCTACAAAGCAAGCTAGGACTATCGAAAACACTAAAATATATTCCTTATTTTGTTTCTCAATTATTTTTAAAATTACCATATATGCTGCCAAAGCAAACATAAACCATGAAATCCCACCATCTGATAATAATAAAAATTCAACTTTTATAGTCCCTAGTAATCTTTCCACAACCGCTGAAACTATCTTGTAAGCAAAACCAATACTCATAAAAAATATCGCTTTACTTGTAATATCTTTATTTTTAAACATCAGTCCTGATATAAAAATAAAAAGTGGTATATGAAATGAATAGATAAATAAAAATATACTATCATATATATTAGATACATCGGTAAATTGATCCGCAAAGTGCCCAATAACCACACAAGTTACAAGGAAAAATTTTAAATTGTCCCATAATGCTATCCTATTTCCCATAATACTTTCTCCTAGATTTAGTTTACTTATCTTTTCTCAACACAACCTCTGCTAACTCTGCATTCCCGCTCTTATAAATCGGATTTTCTTTCCAATTATAGTTAGTATTAGGAGTTTTAAAATCTTCTCCATATAAAGTTCTTAAATACTCCTCAGTGTTAGTCGGAACCTTTACTTTTAGATTTTTAAAATCACATTCTTTTAAACCAAAGAATGGAATTTCATAGTGATAAACCTCATATCTAGTAGGATTTCCTAATGCATTTGTCATGAAAAATATTGTATCAGAAGATACTTTATCATCTTCCTTTTTATAAATGATAAAATCTACATTAAGTCCTTTTATAACTGTAAGATACCTCAACTAAATCTTTATCAAAATAAAACTCTTTTGTTCGTTTAAAATCATTTTCAGAAAGATATTTTTCTATAACTTCAAATTCTTCTAGACTTGAAACTTGAATTCCGAAATCCATGTCTAAATCATGGCTAATAAAATCATTTTCTCGATAAAATCCCAATAACGTTCCAAAATCTAACCAAATATTATAATCCTTCAAATCAGAACTATAAACAGTACTCAGAATTTCCTCAAAGTTTTCTTTTAACAAATTACTTCTTTTAGAATCTAATTCAATATTAGCTTTTTCATTTAATTTTTTTATTAGAGGAAGATTTTTAACCACATCCTTCTTATCACCTAAAAAACTGGCTAAACTCCTCTTAAGCCATTGCAACATACTAGTTCTCCTTCTTAATATACGCTACAAAATCATCATGCTGTATTCTTTTTTCTAATGGTGGAATCTCTATATAGTCCGAACCATAAATTGTAGTTAAAATATGATCATAATCTTTTGGTATATTATATACTCTATCCTCAAATTTACATTCAACTACTTCATCTAAAGCCTTAGCATCTATCTTAGTACTGTATTTTTTAGATTCCATTAAATAATCTATATACTCACCATTACCAGGTACTTTAGAAAAATCATTTAATTTCTTGTTCCATGTTTTTACTCTCGTTAATCTGAACACCACTAACATTAGATAACGAATAATATTCTTAATACCCGCTTCTTTATTTCTTATTCCATATAAAGTATATACAGATAGTCTACGATACATATCTAGTTTTGTGATTTCTTTATTTACATCTTTATAGTCATCAAAGGGAAAAACATCTACGCAGATACCTAATTCTATATCATTTTGTATGTAGTTATTTTCATAAACAGTTCTACTATCATAGACTCTATAAAATGGATAAGGGTATCTAGAATCATTTTCCCAAGAAACAACCTTGTAAATACTATTATTATCTTCTAAAATTGCTTGGTATAATTTATCATATCCAGTTCTCTTTAAAGCAATATCCAAATCATCGTCCCATGGAATAAATCCTTTATGCCTAACTGCACCCAACAAACTTCCATAAGCTAATGAATAATTAATACCTTTTTCTTTACAAATATTATGAATATAATCCATAACTCCTAATTCTACTTCTTTAATTTCATCAATATCTAATTTTTTAAAATTACTTTTATCTGTACTCACTATAGAATAGAAATAACCTGCCATTAAGAATAAAATAATACCTAATAATGAGATACCATAAAATGTAGAACTTAAGAATAAATTAGATACCAATATTACCACCAATATCATAAGCATTGATAATAAATCTTTATTAATTAAATCTTCTTTTTTATCTCTAATTAGTCGTTTTACCATTGATATGAAAAATGATAATACAAATATTCCCATCAAGATAAAGCCTACAATTCCATTATAAAATAGAATTTCTAAATATCCATTATGAGTAAGATAATGCTCTTTTATTATATACTCATCTGGATTCGTCTTTTTACCTATTTCATACCAGTTTCCACCTGAATAACCAAAGATAGGTTTTTTAGGTACGAAAGAGGCTGTTGATTTCCAAATTGCAAATCTATTATTAGAAATATTTTCTTCACTTGTATCTGTTCTTTCAAGAGAAAGATTATTATCCTGACTATCTAATTTTTTATCTTGAGTTTCAATTATTTCTTTATTGTAATGTAAATATTGTTCACTAATGAAATTAACTGCTTTATAACTGAATAATATAACTACTATCGCCAATACTACTTTAAATAGTGACCTGATATTTTCTCTTTGATAAAACATCACTATTGAATATATAACAGCAGCTATCATCATACAGATAAACGCAGTTCTTGAACCTGATAATACTATATAAATAAAAATTCAATACAATAGCTAATATACTTATATTTTTTTATATTTTTTTATAAAGTTATCGATTTTTTTGTAATTAAAAAAATATAATTACAATTAGCGAAATTAATGATAGAAAGTTTGGACTTGCTAAAATACCAAATAGTCTAGACTCTACAAACCCCTGTCTAATATATAGTCCTTTATAGTCATGTACTCTATAACCTTTTTAATAATACGAATTGAATTAATGATACTAATACTCCAAAAAGTATTAAGTACAGTAACTGTATAGAAAAAGTAATCATATATTTTTTTACCCTCTTCTCTAGTAATTCCCGTAAATATAGGGAATACCGTTAAGAAATAAATATAAAATATTAATGCATTTTTTATATTTGTAGAATAACCATAAGATATCACTAGAATGCTAGTAATAATATTAAAAGCAAAAAATAGTAATAGGTACTCTATTGTTTTTATCTTTAGATAAACTTTCTTAATAACTAAATTATACGTTGCCAAAAAAATTCCAAGTAATGTCATCCCCCCTGCAACAACCTTGTTAGCTGAAATAAATTGTAGTGGTACTATTAAGCCGCACATACAATAAATAGCAACTATTAAAAATAAATGCCAGATTTATTTTAAAATAATTTTTTTCTATTAGTTTTAACATACTCTAATTAATATCCTCTCTTCTCTATTATTTTTTTCTATATAGATTTCTATTCAATAATAAGGCTACAAATCCAATTTTTTTCTACCTTTTTGTAAATAATGAATCTTTCAGTATATCCCTACTATGATTTTTTTTAAATACGATATTAACTTATTTTTCTAATTTTTTTTATCGTTGTATTCCTTATCTAACAATAATCTATCCAACACATAGAAATATGCCCAATTCATTCTCATTTGAGCTACCTCTTTTAATTCAGGGTATTTCTCTAAAAATAATCTCTTTATTCTGTTCATACGCTTCTATTACATTTAAAAACTTAAGCGAAAATTTTTGGGTAGTAATGCTATTTTCTCTATGGACATAGTAATATTTTTTCTCATTAGTTGCTACTATTTTATTGCACTTATCTAATAACTTTATCATAATAAATGCATCTTCAGCGATTTTCCCAATTTCAAATTTGAACTCTGAAAATAAACTCTTTTTATATAATTTATTAACAGCTGTTACAGATAATATCTTAGCTTCCATAACCATTTTAATAGCTTCTTGAGGACTAAGCTCCCATGTTTTCTTTTCAGTTACTTGAGCCTCAGGAAGATTATGATAGACATCATAATGTCCACACATGGATAAATCTGCGTTTGCAGCTTTTAGATTATTTATCAGCATTTCATACATATCTTCATCTATGTAATCGTCACTATCTATAAATCCGATTAATTCGGCTTCAGCTTCAGCTATACCAACATTCCGCGCATCAGACAAACCACCATTTTTCTTATGAAAAACCCTTATTCTATCATCCTTCTTTGCGAGCTCGTCACAAAGTTGTCCGCTGTTATCAGTAGATCCATCATTGACTAAAATAATTTCTAGGTTTTTATAAGTTTGATTGGTTATTGAAGCAACACAACGCTCTAAGTATTGCTCTACATTGTATACCGGTACTATTACACTAATTTTTTCGTCCATAATATTCCCCTTTATACTTAAGATAACTATTTTCCATATCCGCTATAACTACATCATGATGTGGTACTTGTTTTTCTTTTGGTGGAGGTGTCATATAGTTACCAAATGCTGTTTTTAGATAAATATCATACCCCACTGGTATTGGCATTTTAGTATTTTCAAAATCTATAAAGATATTATCCTCAAATGCTTCAATTGGATATTTTTTCTTCATATATCCAGGCCCTGTACAAAGTTCTGTTATACCATCACTTTCTTCAAGTGTGTATTTCATCATTTCTTTTTCAGCTTTTTTCCAGATTTTATAACGTAATTTACTTGTCGTTAAACTCAATAACATAGAACTAATATATTTAACTAATTTACCATGTTTTTCTGGAATAGTCTGCGCGCAGAATAGTGAGTAAATCAATGCCCAACGAATTTGTTTTTTTCTATCCGCTTCATTTTTAGGATAATAATCCAAAGGAATAACATCTAAAGCTAAACCATGTGGTATATCTAGATCTTGTTGATATGGTTTTATACATGTTGTTTCTCTATCACGAATCGTGATAAATAAGTTTCTATCAACGAAGTTACTATCACTTTTTGATAAGAAATATTGTTCTTTAGCATACTTTCTCCAAAGTTCTGGAAGTTTTTCATAGTCTTTTCTAGGCATGAAAAAATCTAAATCATCATCCCAAGGGATAAATCCTTTATTTCTCAGTCCACCAATAGCTCCACCACCACAAAGGTAACAAAGTAAGTCATGTTCACGACAAAATTCTACAAAATATTCAGCCATCTCTAAGCTTTTATTTTGTATTTCTTTTAAACTACTCACCTACTACCTCCTCAACTATTTCCTTGAAGTTTTCAATAATAACAGCTACATCTTCATCACTAAGTCTAGTATGTAAAGGTAATGTTATTTCTTTTACATAGTAATTATAAGCATTAGGATAATTTTCAATATCAAATCCTAAGTTTTTATACGCAGTTAATAACGGTAATGGTTTATAGTGAACATTACAGCTAATTCCACGCTCTGCCATTTTAACAATTATCTCACCACGTTGTTCAAATGTAGCACCTTCAACATGAGTAATATAAAGGTGTCCACAAGATTTATAATCGTCTGAACTGTGACTTAGGGCTTTAATTTTTGTTCCTTCAAAACCTTTATTGTACTTGCTAATAATGTTATCGCGACGTTCTAAAAGTTTTGGATAACGATCTAGTTGAACTAATCCAATAGAGGCTGCAATATCAGTTAAATTACATTTATATCCAGGAATAACAATATCATACTCCCAAGATCCTGCTTTTGTTTTAGCTAATGCATCTTTTGTTTGACCATGAAGTGAATATATTTGGTATTCTCTATATAACTCTTCATTATCAAAGTTTTCATTTTGTTTCCAAGTTACACTTCCACCTTCAGCTGTAGTGAAGTTTTTCACAGCATGGAATGAAAATGTCGTAAAGTCAGCTACAGAACCAATTTTCTCACCTTTATACGTACTTCCTAAAGCATGCGCGCCATCAGCTACAACAGCCACTCTACCAAGCTTTTCTTGATATTCGCTATTGGCTTTGAATAAGTCTTTCTTGCTCTCTACTACCTTAAAAATTTTATCATAATCACATGGAATCCCTGCTAAATCAACAGGAATAACAGCTTTAGTATTTTCAGTAATTGCATTAGCTAACGCATCATAGTCCATCTCATGACTATCTTCAGCAATATCAACGATAACAGCCTTCGCTCCAACGTGGTAAATCACACTACAAGAAGCTGTGTATGTCATCGCAGGAACGATTACCTCATCACCTTCACCGATACCTAAAACACGTAATGTTAATTCTAATGCTGCCGTTGCAGAATTAAGACAAACAGTTTTTGGTGTATTAGTAAATTCTGACAATCTTCTTTCTAATTCTTTTGTCTTCGGTCCAGTTGTAATCCAACCTGATTTTAAAGTATCTATTACTTCATTAATTTCTCCATCACTAATATCTGGTGGAGAAAAATGGTATATTATATTTTTTTTCATTTCAATCTCCTAATTATTAAAAATTCTACTTAAAAAGTATCTCGACTCTATTTAACAACCGCTATAGCAGTTCTTATCATTATTTTAATATCATTTATAACACTGAATTCTTCAATGTACTTTAAATTATATTTCATCTTGTCTGGAAGAATTTCCTCCACATAGATTTCATCTACACTTCTTCCACTTCCTTTGAATTTTTCAATAACTTCATCTTCATCTTTGTATTCGATACTCGCTGGAGAAGTTATCCCAGCAGGAAGAAGTAATGTTGCATTCATTTCATCAGTGTACTTATCTACATATTTCGCTACTTCAGGTCTTACTCCTACAAAACTCATATCACCAATAAGTACATTGATAAGCTGAGGAAGTTCATCAAGACGTGATTTACGCAGCTTATGTCCTACCTTACTAATACGAGGATCATTTTGCTGAGTGACAGCTGTTCCAAGCTTATCCGCATCTTTAACCATAGTTCTAAACTTAAAAATTCTAAAAGTTCGACCATAGGTTGTAATACGCTCTTGCCTGTAAAATACAGGACCTTCACTATCAAGTTTTATCCAGATAGCTATTCCTATAATTATCGGCAATAAAGGAATAAGCAAAATTAATGCCAACACCTTATCAAAAAGTAATTTCAGAAATAACGATATCTTCTTCTTTTCAATCGAAGCTCTATACTTTTTTACCGCTTCTGTTTCAAATCTATTATCAATGTTCATCTTTCACCTTACTTACTAACTGAATATTCTTAATCAGTTTTACAAATTTAATCCATCTCTTAATTATACCACATTTCGCAATAGAACAGAAGAAATGGAAGCAAAAAAGACAACCAAATTAGGTTGTCTTAAATGATTTTCCAATAAGAAATGGAAAACTATTATTAATTATCTTAGCAATTACTTCACATAATAGTATTGCTAATAATAATTCTACACTAGCTATTATATAATTACTAACAAATATTCCTGTATACTTACTCGCAAGCTGCTCCATGATTATGTCTAAAATATATAAAACTATCGGTGAATGATATGCATAATATATCAATGTATTGCTACCAATTCTCTCTAATATTGGTATATTTGGAATATTTTTGAATAATATAAAACTTGCCCAGATACCAAAGAATGCAGCAACAAAATATAAGAAAGTCGAATTAATCTGTTGGTAATAAGATCTACTCTAGTGTTATAAACTCCACATATAATACTTACTACAACAACTGGTAAAAAATATTCTTTTCTGAAATACTTTTGTAAAGTATCTAGATTTTTTCTTAATATATATCCTGATAATATGAAGATAGTCGCATACGGTACAAGATCAAAACTCCAAATCAACCAAAATTCCATTACATATAGTTTTTTTCCTAAACTACCACACAGTATAAGCACAACAAATACAATTACATATTGATATAGTTCATCACTGTATTTTATCGCAAAATAACAAACTAATTCCGCTAAAAACAACACATTTAAAAACCACAGTTGATAATAAATATGCATTCTATCTGCTACTATCATGGCTTTTATAAAATGTATAATATCTATTTTCAAAAATAAATTGCGGTTGCAAAATAAATGATTTAATAAAAAAATATAGAAATATTCATCAAAAAAAGCAAGGTATAACTATAGTTTTAAATTTTCTAGAAAAAGAATTCAAAGAACGAAGTATACTTTGCTACATTTAAAGTCATTCCAGATAAAAAAAGAAAAAAATAAAGGTATATGGAATATATATAGTAATAATTTTACCTTGGCTGGAGTGTATCCCATGTGACCAGCTATTACTAAGATTATGCAAAAAGCCTTCAACATATCGATATATTTAATTCTCTTACTACTCATTACTTATCACTCCTTAAAATATATATATTCATATCATTTAAAATATCACTTTCTTTTACAAAGTAAACATCCTTATCATAGTTTTCTTTAAACAATACTCTGATTTTATCGAAAGAACTAGAGTCCTTGGGTAAAATAAATTTAATATTATCACTATTTACCGCACTAGAAAGTATATTATTCGTATCTTTCACTCCAAATTCTTTTAGTTTATTATGATATTCAGGCGAGAATGTTTGCCAGGTCCCAAAAGTTATTATGTTTTTTGTTAACTTATCTGTCTCAACAAAAACCTTACTAACATTAGGTTGCGAACTAACTAAGTTTCCATATCCTGAAATAATATATAAATTATCTTTATTATTGACTAGTATATTGTTATAAGCCTTATTAAAATCATAAGAGTGATAATTAAACCAATACAATTCATTTTTCCCATATTTCCATATAGAGCCCATTAATAGTATGCATAAAATTGTAAAGATAACATTTTCTAGATTATTCAATAATTTATAATTTCTTTTTATAAATAACTCATTTCCATATACAATAAAGATAAATAGAGCTAGAATAATGATAGGTATATAAACTCTCTCTACTACTCTTTGTCTAACTATTAGCGCTGTTAGCAGAGCTAAAGGACTCAAAAATAGCAGATATCCATAATAACTTTTAGATTTATAAAATATAAAAAAACAAGAATTACAAAAAAATGTAAACAACTTATAAAAACTCATTAGAAAAGTACTCAAGTATTATCTTTTTTTAATCGAAAAAAATTATATTTTTTTCTGATACTGTTCGTACTCTATCAAGATTATCTAATAACTCATTACTAAAGATTTGTTTTTCTGAGAGTATCCAAGAATTATGACTTACTAATGTATTTTCAGTAATACCAATCTTATCTAGACTTTCTTTTTTTTCAGAATAATCAATAGCAGGATAGTCTCTTATCAAAGTACTCTTTTCATTCCATTCTATATAAGATTTTTCTACATCACCACTTTGTATAAATAACCAATTTGCTAAACTTACAATAAAAATTGTACTAATTAAAATAGCTGTTTGTTTTACCTTTTTATTCCTAATTAGTTCAAATACGATTATCGCTGAACATATTACTAAAAGACTGGGTATTATTTGAACTCTAGAGAGATACCTATAAATATAAGTATAACAGCAAAAAACTATGTTTTTTTCTTTATAAAGTAAAAAAATATTCCGGAGATAGATAACAAATAAGCAACCACAGAATATGTAAAAATATTTTAATAAAAGCAAACTCTATTACTAAAACTATTATCCATAGAACTATTTTTATATTTTTCTATCTCGAAACAGATAAAGCAAACATGAAAAAAACTTATACTATACGCTGATGCTAAAAAAAGACGAAATAAATATTAATATTTGAAAATAAACTTTGTAACATTACTAATATCTTAGTTAATATTATTCCCATGTAGGGAAGTAACATATATTCTTTATTTAAAATGGAATAATTAATTGTAACGTCATCAACAGCATGATAAATATATCCATATAAATATCTATACAATACTACAATTAACAATGGTATAACAATTGAAATTATTAGCGATGTAGTTTTCTTCACTACTTACCTTCCCCCTTCCCTTAAAATATTATGTTCAAAATTCAATAACACTAGTATAATACTATAATTAAAAGTTTTTTTCAAATTAAAGATGATTTTCCTTTTCTTTATTTAGAACTGGAATAATTTTTGTCTCTAACAATACACTATTAACCTACCTACTTTCATATATTGTAGATAATATTACATATCCTTTTGTAAATCAGATTATTAATATGAATATAAGGTTCAGCCTGTTTCCAGTCGTCGTAGTTCTAAACTTTCTATAAAACTTGTAAGAAGATAGTTTCACATTATTGTGAGACTATCTTCAGATTGTTGACAAAACGACCAAAATATCAATGAACATATTGATGTTTTGGTCGTTTTTCAAAAAAAATAAGCCTTATGACTAAAGCATCAGTAGTATTAAGAGATGATTATACCTCTCTTAGTGCTATTGTTTTCATATTTTGAACGCAACAAGACAACCAAGCGTACGACTGTACTTTGGCTTTACCTCTATATTGTGCATATCTGTATCCATGATTTTGTTTTGAATCTGCAAAGCTACGTTCTATTGTTTCTTTTCTTCTCTTATACAATAGTTTTCCTTCTTTTGATATACGTCTTAATCTAGCTTCATCATAATAATCCGCATTTATATGGCGTCTTACTATTTTCTTCTCGTTTTTATCATCACTTTTATATTGTTTATATCCAGTTCTATCTATATTTCTGTATCTAAATATTTCTCCTGTTCGTTTATCCACATATATATCTTTTTTTCTGGTAAATATTTGAAATATTTTTTTATCTTTTTGATTTTGAGAATCTTCTATATCCTATTACTGAAAAATATATTTTTTTATCTAACTGTTTTAGTATGTCTAGAGAATAATATCCGCTATCTAACGCAACTTTTCCTGGTGTTAATCCGAAATTTTTTTTCTATCTGATTTAATCTATCTATATATGGACCACTATCATGAACGTTTCCTGGAGTTATGTGACAATCCATGATTATATTATTTTTCCCATCTACTGTTCTATGGTCTAAATACATAAAACCTTCTTCTTTATGATCTCTGTGATAATAACCGCTATCCGGATCAGTTGTGTTAACTCGTTGTCTTTTTAGTTCTTCTTTTTCTTTATATTCAAAAGGCTTTTTTCCTATTTTTTCTCTCTCTTCGTTTATTTCTTTTTCTAAATCTAATTTTCTTTTTTTTATTTTTGTAGTTACTTCAACTTTGAATTTCTTTTTTTATTTGCGTTAGCTTTTATATGTGTTGAATCAGTAAAAAACTCAGTGCCTCCAACTAATTTTTTATCAATTGCTTGGTTCACTATATTTATAAATATTTGTTCGAATACATCAGTTCCTTGGAATCGTCGAATATAGTTTTGTGAAAATGTAGAGTAGTGTGGAACTGGTTTAGAAAATGGTATCCCTAAAAACCATCTAAATGCAGCATCTGTTTCTATTCTTTTTATTGTTTCTCTCATTGATTTTATTCCATAGAAATCTTTTAAAAACACTAATTTGAATAATACTACAGGGTCTAAACAATTTCTACCTGATGTGTGGCTATAGTATTCTTCTGTCAAATCATAAATAAATTTAAAATCAATAGCTTTATCTACTTTTTCTTAAAAAAACGATCTTTTAGGTACTATTTCTGATAATGTCATTAGTATTATTTCATCTTTGATATTTTCTACTTTATTAAACATACTAAAACCTCCTTTGTATACTTATATTATACCATTTTTAAGGATTTTATTTCAGTTAAAAAAACAGGCTGTTGACCTATTTGTCAACAGCCTGAAAAAAAGTGTCTGAAAATATATTTTCAGACACTTTTTTTATATGCTATAATTTTCGTTAATATTATAACAAAGGAGAGCCTGTTAGTATTACTTTTTTTCATTATTAAAAAGATATAAGAGAAAAATTCAATTTTCATATCATTCTTAGTATCTTTATAATATAGTTCTGCTATATCTAATCCTATTTCATCTCTTGGCATCGGCTCTATTTGGGGCATATTATATAATGCTGTTGCCGGTATAAAATTATAGTATGAATTATACATTTCTTCAAATGCATTTCTATTGTTTATTTTATAATATCCATAGAAGCTTCCTATTAAAACTACTATTGTTATTATAAATATTTTCCATTTTTTTACTTAGCTGTTTCATGAAAGCACCTACTTTTCATTATAGTAATCTTGTATGTCATTTTTATTATCTTCTAAACTTTTTATAAAGTTATAGGTTGGATGATGATTTTCTTTTATGTAATTTATATTACTTGGTACTCTTGCTATCCTTTTCCCCTCTACATCTACATATTTTTTTCACTAAGTTGATTGTAAATTTTATTTTTTTCATTTTTTTCAAGATCTATATTTTTTTAAATTCTTCTGCTCGATTGAGGATACCATTTTTCAAGATTGTTGTAATATTCATTACTTACATTTATAAAAATCAAGGTTTCTTTTTTTCATTATATTTATTATATTGACCGCATCTAAATCAGCCTTATAATCATCATTCCCTATACTTGGCTTAGTATCGGCTACATCTGTTGTATCACCTAACCACCCTGACATGTCATTTGTATTTTCATGTCCTCCACGCAAATCTGCAAGACGTGATTTTCCATACAGATGCGTAGCCATTGTAATATATTGATGAGAAAAGTCTGTTTTACCTTTAAACGCATCTATCTGTTTATTCCACAATTTTTCAAACTCATCCTCTGTTATTTCACGTCCTAATACCGTTTCCATAGTTTTTTTATATTGTGGAAGTAGTTCTTTTTGTATAGTATTATAGTAGCCATAATTTTCATGCTGTATTCTAACTTTATATTTTAAATATACGTATTCGCTTTCGGTTAGTTTGAAATTTATTGTCATTTGTTCCTTTATATCTAGATCTTTATACATTTGACCAGCTGTATTATTCCACATAAACCGTTTCAATAAACCGTTATCCTCATGACCATAACTCAACCCACCAAGTAATCTCGTAAACACATAGTCTTTTTCTATCTTTTTCTTATTTTTAGGATTATTATAAATATTTCTTTTTAAGCTTTACAATTATTCTTGCTGCTTTATCGTCAAAACCATATTGAACTTTTTAAGGTCTCCTTATAGTCAAGCTCATCTTGGGTATAATCTCTTTCTTGCCATTTACCTTCTATTATATCCGTCCACTCCATCTCTTCTCTACTTGGTATTGAGAACGTTTTTTTGAAAAAAAGGACTCCATCTTTTTTTTCTGCTATTGCCATTCTTTGTTCAACTACATTCTCTAAAGCTTCTATGATTTTTCCAAGTGTTATCCCCCTATTAGAAATTGGGGGGCATAGTTATTTTTTTTGACTCGAAAATTAAAAAAATACAACGTCAATTTTTCTTAACCGTGACCATTCTCTTTGATATGTTAATAGCCCTATTGTAGCATCTTACAACCATTTTTGACTACTAAAAAACAGGTCTTGTCTGACCGCAGATGACCGGCGATGACCGCATGGCTCCGATCATGCTATCGTCTATCTGCTAGACAAGACCCTATGATTTTATATAAAGAGTTGATATTGCAATAATTTAACTTTTTATGCTACAATGAGCATATACTAAATTTAGGAAGGAGTCAAAATGAAAAATACTAAATATTATCGTTGGTGTTTTTTACTTAATCTTCGGATTATTCTTATGGAATCATCCTTTAGATACAATTGCTACATATTCAATTGCATTTGGGATAACACAATTATCAGCTGCCAGTGCACTCTTAATTTATAGCTTATATAAAAAGGTAAAACCTATTCCTTGGGGAAATATATTAGTATCCCTTGCAATTGGACTAAGTATGTTCTTAGTACCATTTGTTTCATTAATAGTTATTTTATGGATATTTATTTTTAGTTTTTTAAGTATGTCAATATTTCACCTTCAAAGCCTACTTAGAAACAGGGACCAAAAATGGTATATGATACAGATAGCTCTAGCAGTTTTAGGTATCATTTATTCTTTTATTATGTTATTAAATCCTATTGTAGGATTTGCAACTATAGCTAAAAATATTAGCATTTGGAGTCATAACAAACGGTTTTATCATATATTTTTTTCGTTAAATAAAAAAATTAGCATAAAAAGTGTCTGAAAAATATATTTTCAGACACTTAGATTGTTGACAAAAATACCGAAATATCAAGCTAGTATTGATGTTATGGTATTTTTTTCCAAAAAAAATAAGCCTTAAGGCAAAAATCCAGTAGTATTTAGTAGTATTAAGAGGGTTTATACCTCTCTTAATGCGATTGTTTTCATATTTTGGACGCAACAAGACAGCCAAGCGTACGACTGTACTTTGGCTTTTCCTCTATATCGTGCATACCTGTATCCGTGATTTTGTTTAGAATCCGCAAAGCTACGTTCTATTGTTTCTTTTCTTCTCTTATACAATAGTTTTCCTTCTTTTTGATATACGTCTTAACCTAGCTTTCATCATAATAATCCGCATTTATATGGCGTCTTATTATTTTCTTTTCGTTTTTTTATCATCACTCTTATATTGTTTATATCCATTTCTATCAATGTTTCTGTATCTAAATATTTCTCCTGTTCGTTTATCCACATATATATCTTTTTCTTGTAAGTATTTAAAATATTTGTTATCTTTTGATCTTGAGAATCTTCTATATCCTATTACTGAAAATATATTTTTTTTATCTAACTGTTTTAGTATGTCTAGAGAATAATATCCGCTATCTAACGCAACTTTACCTGGTATTAATCCAAAGGTTTTTTCTATCTGATTTAGTCTATCTATATACGGACCGCTATCATGAGTATTACCTGGAGTTATATGGCAATCTATAATTATATTGTTTTTCCCATCGACAGTTCTATGGTCTAAATACATAAAACCTTCTTCTTTATGGTCTCTGTGATAATATCCACTATCCGGATCGGTAGTGTTAATTTTCTGCTTTTTTACAACTTGTTCCTCTTTGTACTCAAAAGGCTTTTTTCCTTTTTTGTTTCTCTCTTCATTTATTTCTTTTTCTAAATCTAATTTTCTTTTTTTTATTTTTTTGTAGTTACTTCAACTTTGAATTTCTTTTTTTATTTGCGTTGGCTTTTAATATGTGTTGAATCAGTAAAAAACTCATTACCACCTACTAGTTTCTTTTCTATTGCTTGATTTACTATATTAATAAATATTTGTTCGAACACATCAGTTCCTTGGAAACGTCGAATATAGTTTTGTGAAAATGTAGAGTAGTGTGGAACTGGTTTAGAAAATGGTATCCCTAAAAACCATCTAAATGCAGCATCTGTTTCTATTCTTTTTATTGTTTCTCTCATTGATTTTATTCCATAGAAATCTTTTAAAAACACTAATTTGAATAATACTACAGGGTCTAAACAATTTCTACCTGATGTGTGGCTATAGTATTCTTCTGTCAAATCATAAATAAATTTAAAATCAATTGCTTCGGCTACTTTTCTTAAAAAGTGATTTGTAGGAACTAGTTCTGATAACGTCATTAATATTATTTCATCTTTGATATTTTTCTTTTTTTATTAAACATACTAAAAAAACCCCCTCTATATACTTATATTATAACATTTTCAGCACTTTTTCTCATTAAAATAGGCTGCTGACTCATGCAGTTTCTGCATTTGTCAACAGCCTGAAGATAGTTTCACATTATTGTGAGACTATCTTTTTAATATTTCTTACAATATAAAACAAAAACTCGAATCTAGATTTCCCTAGATCCGAGGGTTTTATCAATTAATCTAAAAATATCGCACTAAAAATTTTTAAAAAAATTATTGTCTCTTGAATTCTTCAATAAGTGAATACATATGATTTATAATATGATATTTCTCAAAAACCTTCTCTTTGATCATTAAACATATATAACATATGCCTTCCATTTCTCTTGGTTAACAATATATTTTTTTCTATAAGTTTATTAAGGTATTTTATGGCGGTGCTCTTAGCAATATCCAATTCCTTTTCTATTTCTAGTCTTAAGCACCATTTATTTTTTATTATATATTCCACTATCTTTCTTTCAGTATCATTAGATACCTCTAAGTACTCTAATATCGACATATCCCATAATATAAACCTAAAATAATCAATCTCTTGTATTACATCTGGAAATCTTAAAGTATACTCCTTAACTGCTTCCATTATTTTTGGGATTCCAGTCCCTGCCTTTTCACAAATATTAACAAGTCTAAAAATTTCTTGAATATAGTAGTTTCTCGGTTCAGAACATCCCCCGGCAAAGAAGTCCTGAATAGATATTCTAAGACCTCCTCCATTTTCAAATACTATCTTATCTGAATATCTGATTACCTGAATTCCTTTAGGGCTTAAAAAGTCACAATGTATGATTGAATTTACCAACGCTTCTCTAATTGCAATTTTCATTTGAAGTACTAGTTCGCAACAAACTATCGGTAGATATTTTCGAACTATCATTAATAGTTAAAATAATCTTATTAAATGTATTAAAGAAGAAATTATATAAATTATCCTCACCCCATGTTCCGTCATAAATTAACCTATCGTCATATGAACTACCCAATGATTCTATCGATTTTCTTATATACTCAACGTTATAGTGAGGAAGATATTCCTTTATACTCTCATGTTTTCCAAACACCAATAAACCTGCTAATGTTAAACACTCTTTATTACTCTTTCTATTAGTTTTTAAAACATTAATCTTTTTTAAAAATTCTTTCGTTTCAAGATTATTGAAAGGATGAAACGGATGAATTTTCTTCCATAATCTCCTATATTCTCGAATCGTATTATCATCCAAATCTTCAAGTGTATAATCCTCTAACAACTTGCTATCCGCACTTTCTCTACTTGCATCTCTATACATCATCTGAAGAATATCTTCATCCGCTAAGTAATCTCCTTCCCCTTGTCTTATATATGTTTTAGCAGGATTATTTTTAAGTATATAGGTTTATTCGTGAATTTTACCGCATCAACCTCAATAACAACAACTTCTTTCCCCTCAACATCAACTACATATACATCCTCTAAAGATAGCACATTTCTGTTTATTTCGTTAGTATTATTCATATGATTAAATACTTCACTTATTATTTTTTTAGAATCTGTAACTCCTGCAATCTCCCCTTTATCCTCATCTATACCTAATAGCAATACTCCCCCATTACTATTAGAAAATGCACAAATTGTTTCTAGCGCTGATTTAGGAAATTTATGTTCCGCTCGCTTGAATTCTACATACTGAGATTCTCCCGTCTTTATATATCTATGTATATCTTCACCATTTATCATTGTATCACCCGTCTTTCTATTCGTCTACGCTCGTATCTTTATCAAATATCATACTTCCTCTTTTATACCACAAACTACTGTAATATAAGTACTTTTCAATATATATATTATGTTTATGATGTACTTTTATTCGTCTACGTATTCGTCTATATACTATACTTTTATTCTACACTATAATAAAGTCCTATACAAGCGATATTTTATTCACTATAAATAACTTTTCCACCACAAAAACCTCGAATCTAGTTTCTCTAAATCCGAGGTTCTGCTCAATATATATTTTTAATCAACTGATAAAAACTTATTTCATCGCGTTGTTATCTATATTTCTTATTCTTCCTTAAACTCTATACCCGCTTCTTCTAACTTCTCAATAGTCTTCGGTCCAATACCTTCTATTCCTAAAACTTCTTTTTTAGTATAGTTCTTGAAATCCTCTTTAGTTCCAATCCCAAAATTCACAAGATTCCACGCATAATTACTACGGTTAATACCTAAGCTCTGTAAAAATCTATCCATCCATATTTTTTGTCTTTGGATTTTCTCTTTTTCTTCTTTGATTTTTAGTATATCTACAGGATTTTTCGCAAAATATCTAAGGACAGAATAAAAATGTTCACTCTGCAAATATTCTTTATATCTCATCAACATATTAAAAAATTTATCATTGTTTTTTAATGTTTTTGGAATAGTTCTTTTTATATTATTCGTAAAGTGTAAGTCTTTTTCAAAAAATAGTACAGCATCACGATGGTCTTCTCGTAATCTCTCGAAATAAACCCTTGCTTCTTCTTCGTCTCTTTCCATGATAGCTGATAGTGTACCTGCAATAAGTAGCTCTAAATCTGTAGTATCTTGGAAATATTCCTCAAAAACATCATGTCTTCCTAACTCTACACACAATTCTGCTATGTCATATTTTATCGCTATCTTATTGCTTGGATTAGCCATATAAATCAGCGATAATAACTCTAATCTATCTGCACGTTTATGAGCTTCTTTAAACTTTTCTGCAGATATTGAAAAAATATCTATTAATGCTCTTCCCCAGTCAGTTTCCTCTAAATCAATGTTCATATCAGATGCTAAGTGAAAAACAAATTTTAAATTATTTACAACTTTATCTAGATAAATTACATGTGTTAGCGTATTCTGTTTACCTAATTCATTTTTTATTTCTTTATGATATTCTAATATAATTTCTATAACCTTTTCCCAATCCGGACCTAGTAATTCAATTACCTGTTCTTTTTTCATATTAGCTTCTTGCCTCCTTTTTAAACACCACACCATTCTCTTTTAATTGTTTTATAGATTTCTTTCCTACATTATCGACTTCATTTAATAAATATTTTTCTGTAACGTTTAAGAAATCCTCTTTTTTTAATAATCCTTCCTTCTTAAGGGCATTTAACGCCTTAGAACTAACACTTTTGAAAATCGAATTTTTTCTCATTATCTCTACAGATATACTTCTTGCTTTAATTTTTTCATCTAATTGTTTTCCAGTTCTTACACGAGAATTAACCCACGTTAAATACTCCATCACATAATCAATGAATATAAATTCCATAAATTGTTCTACCTTTGTCCCATTGTGCACCAATCTAGTAAATTCACTCTCATTATATAATTTTTCACTAGATGCAAGATCTAGCAACCTCTCAATTTTCGGATTAATATGTTTTAGAGTCACCATAGTTTCTACAACTTCTTCATCATCCAACCCTCTAATATCAAATATTATCTTAGCCAATTGTACAAATTCATCTAATTGTGAGGTAGGTGATAATTTTTTGTACAAGCTATAAAACTTATCTGCAGAATCGATTTTTAAATAAGCTATAATAGTATCCATTAAAATACTATCAAGTTTAAGCTCTCCTTTTTCAAGATTTATCCAAATAAGACTGGCTCTAGGAATTGTACTATACATTCCATTATCTATATAAAATGAAATCAAATGCTCAATAACAACCTTATTAAAATCATTCTTGAAATTAGGGTTCCCTACAATTGGATATCTTATAGTTTCAAACTTTAATTTTTCAATACCCTCTACTACTTCAAGTGGCGATTTTTTCTGTTCAGACAACATAAATATATTAGCAAATATATTATAAGGTGATTTCAGATGGGCTTCTTCAATAAATTTCTTATCCCCTGTCACCATAAAATTAGCAAAAAGTTTTAGCGATTCATTAAAAATCCAATTGATCTTCTTTATTAATAAATTTTATATTTTTTTAAAAAGTATTTTCTTGTAATTCTGTATATACCAGCTCTATTTCTCTTATCAAGGCGAAATTATTATTCTTTTTTATCGATGGAAATTTTCTTATTTTTTTACCCATAGTGCATCCTCCTAATTTTTTTATAACATTTTAGTTATATTGTACCACGAATTATTATTTTTTTCGTAATCTTAACGAAAGATTGGAACTAACCCAAAAGTCTTAATTTTTTTAAAAAGTTTATATAAAATCATACAAAAAACTCGAACCTAAGATTCCTCCTAGATTCGAGTTCTATTGTTATCAGTTTACATAACCCGGCAATTAATAATACTAATTTAGTTTACATATTCAAAAGAAGAGATACCTTCCTCCAAACATTATTAACTTGACACCTTACTTAATATTAAAATTCTTAAGTACAATACTAAATGTTGTTAAGTTATGTAGTAATGCTAATAAATTCGATGGTAATACATTTATTAATCCTAAGAATATCAGCGAACTATTAATCGATACCGTACTCTTAACATTATTGCTCATTTGTGTACGTAGTGTTTTTGAAACATCTGATAATAGTAATAATGAATTTAGTGAATCTGATTTTAGAACGACATCACTTATTTGTTTCGAAAGATCAGCACTTTCGCTCATAACAATACTTACGTCACTTTCCGATAGTGCCGCTGAGTCATTTAGACCGTCACCTATCATCAGGACATGTCTTCCTCGTTCTTTTTCACCCTTAATATACTCAAACTTCGTAACTGGCGTCATGTTTGTATGAACCTCGTCAAAAGTTACATCTTTTAAAATTTTCTTGGTTCTAATTTCATTATCCCCTGTTAAGAGAACTACCTTTTTACCTTTATTTCTAAGTTCAGCTAACACTGCACTTGCCTCATCTCTTAACGGAATATCCACACAGAAAATTGAGATTAATTTTTCTTTATATCCTAAGAATAATAGGTTATATTGTTCTTGCTTTTCGGCTATGATTTGTTCTTGTTCAGCAGTAACAACTACATTTTCATCTTTTAATAATTGTCTACTTCCGATAACTACTTTCTCACCATCAATATGAGATATTATTCCTTTTGAAGCGATGTGATATAGTTCTGTGTGCATCTCTTCATGCTCAATTCCATCTTCTTCTGCCTTACTTACTACGGCACTAGCAATTGGATGATAGATATGCTCCTCTAAACACGCTCCAATTCTAAGAACTTCTTCATAAGAATATTCATAAAATGGTAGTACTTCTTGAATATATGGTTTAGATACTGTGATTGTTCCTGTTTTATCAAAAACAAATGTATCTATATCCTCATATTTATCAAGAGTTACTGAATTTTTCACCACAATTTTTTGATCAATTAAGTTTTTTATAGTAGTTAGATATGCTACAGGTGTTGATAATTTCAATGCACATGAGTAGTCTACTAATAGAAACGACATCGCCTTCGCGAATGATCTTGTAAATAAATACGTTAGTCCCATTGCTAGGAAGTTATATTTTACAATACTGTCTGCTAACTTAATATATTTGTAATGATATGTATCTTCTCTACTTTCAGAATCTTTCATCAGTTGAATTAGATGATGAATACGACCATTAACTTGTGGATTTTCAACTTTCAGCTTAATCTCACCATTAACAACTATCGTATTAGAATAAATCTTATCTCCGATATTCTTCACAACGGGGAAACTCTCTCCTGTCAATGAACTTTCATCAACACTAGCCCCCTCACTCATCACAATACCATCAAATAAAATTTCATTCCCTTCCGAAACTAAAATTATATCTCCTTTTTTCACTTCTGCACAAGTTATTTTTCTATTACCTTCTTCTTCAACAAGCCAGATTTCTTTATCCATAGAAGTTAGACTTTGTTCTAGTACTTTTACAGATTTCTTCTCAGACCAGTTGTTTAGAGCTTCTCCTAATTCCAGAATGAACATAATAGAACTTGCCGTTTCGCGAGCACCCGTAGCTAATGACACTAGGATTGCTGCAGAATCTAGTGTTTCCATAGTAACTTGCTTACGCGCTAATAGTTTCAGCGTATCTTTTAAATACCCTGACGCTTTCCACCATGTGTGAATAGCTCTAAGTGGAAGTGGCACGAATAACTTAGACATCGCACGCCAAAACAAGGCGTCTATGATAATTGAATAAGGACTTTCTTCAGCTACTACAACTGGGTTTTCATAACAATCCTTAACTCTTTCTTTATCTACTAGTTTAAAAAATTCTTGCAAACAACTGTTGCAACCATCTTTAAACATAACAACAAAAGTGTACTCATCTTGATAAAAGTCCACTTTTTGTATGTTTTCTATTTTTGATGCCTGTTCTTTAAAATATACTTTTACATCTGGTGTTAAACGAAAATTAACTCTAACTCTCGCTCTTGTACTCGAAAGATGTAGTATTTTAAAATCCATCTTATTTTTCCTCTAATTCTTGAAGATTGCTTTCTCTTTTTTCTTTTTCGTATAAGTCTTTAGCATCCGCTACAACATCGTCAGCATGTTGCTTGATATTTGATACTGTTCCTTCTACTCCATCTTTTGCTTTGTATAGTTTTGATAAAACAACTGAGTAACCTTTCTTCGCATCTTTACTTGATAAAAGTTTAAGACCGAAAGTCCCGAATGCTACTCCTCCTGCAAATACTCCTGGTGTTTTAAGTGCTGCTTTAGCAACTTTAATACTTTAATTGACATATTTATTTCCTCCTTATAATACTTTATTATAATCATATTATATCATTTTATAATATATATGTAAATCCTAATATATCAAGCATAAGACTAACTTAATTAAGTTTTTATAAAAACTTTTCATTTTAAAAAAATATTCTTACTTTTTGCGGACTTGTATAGACATAAATTTAATGCTATATTTGAATTTTTATTTTTTTATTAAAAACTTTATTATGTCAAAGTTTAATAGTAAATATCATCTATACTTTTCTATAATTTAACTCTAAAAACCACCATATCTCATAAATCTTCACAAGGGAAACTTAAATTCCCAAGGTAATATTTCTTCTCTTCACTGTAGTAAACCAACTTGTTTATTAATGTAAGATATATCATTATTATTTATAGTTTAGATGTTTTTTTGGTAATACTTATGTTGTATTACTAATATTTTTTTTACTTCTCATTTTCTTTTATATTTTTTTTAATCAAGGAAAACCTTATTTATGATATAATAGCTATGTTAGAAAATGTACTATACAAATGTTTTATATTATTTTTTATTAAAAATCATTTGTTAAATATTAGAAATAAGGAGCACATTATGATTTATATTATTGGACTTGGACCTAATGATAGTTCAAACATTAAGGAAAATATTAAACAACTATTACAAAATAACACTAATGCTAAGGTTATCGTGCGTACTAAAGAGCACCCTGCGATTTCTTTCTTGGAGGAGAATAATATCGCGTTTGAAACTTGTGACAGGTTTTATACAGAAAGTGAAAATTTCGAAAATACATATAACGGTATTGCAAATTATATTCTTGAAGTTGCTGAGGATAGCGATGTAATGTATCTTGTTCCTGGGCATCCTATGGTTGCAGAGCTGACTACTCAACTTCTAATAAACAGTGGTAAAGACGTCAAAATCGTTGGTGGTGAGAGCTTTTTAGATTCTTGTTTTAACGCGGCTAAGTTCGATCCTGTTGAAGGATTCTCTCTTGTTGATGCCACTGCACTTGAGACGTTAAGACAGGTTAATCCACTACAACACCTACTTATTACTCAATGTTATGATGATTTAACTGCGGCTAATGTCTCAGACGAACTTATGTCATTTTATCCTTATGATTATGAGGTTACAGTTATTGAGCAAGCCGGTGCGGAAAATGAGAAAATTTACACTGCTCCTCTACATGAACTTTCAGCTGTGGTTGGAGAGGATGTAAATAACTTACGCGCTTTGTATATCGCACCATTAAAAGATGGACTTAGCTTTAATATCAAAGACTACACTAAAGAATTTGATGAAAATGATGAAACTACAGAAGCTGATTTAGTAGAAAAATTAGAAAAACTTGTCGCAGGTCTTAAAGAAAATTTAAACCGAGAAGAAGACTATACAAGCGATAATTCAAAATTACTGGCTGAGATTATAAATACATCACTTGATTTCACAATAGCTAGCGATAATTATTACGAACTTAGTGACATTCTTTATGAAATGAAAGCAGACAGACAAAAATAATTTTATAATAAGGATAATAATATGGACAAGGTATTAGCTTTTAGCAAAAAATTATTAAAAGAAGTTATTGATAAAAATTCAGTCGTTGTTGATGCTACAGCTGGAAATGGTAATGATACATTGTTCCTAGCGAAGACTTCAGCTAAAAAGATCTATGCGTTTGATATCCAGGGATTGGCAATAGAAAACACTACGAGGTTAATTAAAGAATCTGAGCTGACGGATAAATGTGAGGTTATTCTTGATTCACACTTTGAATTTGACAAATATATAGATGAAAAAATCCGTGCAGTTGTCTTTAATCTGGGATATCTACCAAATGCAGACCATGAAATTACTACACTAGCTGAGACAACACTTGCAACGATTAAAAAGTTTTTATTACACCTAGAAATTGGTGGGAGAATTGTTATTGTTGTCTATTGGGGACATAAGAATGGTAAGGTGGAAAAAGAAACATTGTTAAATGAACTTCAAAATCTCGACCAAAAACAAGCTGAAGTATTGGTTTATCAATTTATAAATCAGAAAAACAACGCACCATTTATTATTGCGATTGAAAAGAGAAAGGAAATTTTATGCGAGAAATAGAAATAGAATTTAAAAACTTACTGACAAAAGATCAATATGCGTCACTATTTGAAAAATATGACTTAAAAAATTCTGAAGAAATAATAAACAAAAATTTCTACTATGATGATGCAGATGAAAGTTTCAAAAAAATCGGAGCAGCACTAAGAATTCGTTATACAAATAAAAAAACAGAGATGACTCTAAAGGTAAAAGGTGAAACTCAAAATGTTGAGATAAACGTACCCCTTGATGAAAGATATCCAAAAGAGCCGACGGTACTGCCGATTTTACCGAACGAAATTATCGCTGAGCTAGAGCAAATGAACGTGAAGATTAAAACACCAATGCTGATTCAAAAAATCGGGACATTAAGACACGAAATTACTTTAGAAGAAGGCTTATTTGTACTTGATGAGACAACATTTATCAATGATATCGTTGATTACGAATTAGAATTCGAGGCAAAAGATTACGAAACGGGATTAGTCGCATTCGAGAAATTATTAGAAGAAAATAATATAGATAAAAATCCTGCTAAACCAAAAATAGCAAGGGCTGTTGAGTATTCAAAACGATAAACTAAATAGAAATTAAAAAACTCTCTTATATAATTTGGGGATAATTTGACAAAATCAATTTCTCTGAAATCACGATTTTCGAATTACTTCCTGCATATAAGAGGTTTTTTGTTATAACTTATTGTATGTGCAACACCTTAATTCCAAAATGGAAATTTTGACTATTTTTTTCCATTTTCAACTATATTTTTTTATTCCCAAAAATGGAAATTTTTGACTGTTTTTTTCCATTTTGAACTCTCTTTTTATTTCCAAAATGGAAATTTTGACTGTTTTTCCATTTTAAATAATAAAAAAATCTGGGAAACCATGAGCCGACTCGATAAAAATCGATTTTTTTGAGACACTCATTCTTCCCAGATTTCTGGTTATATAATAAATTCGGGGCATGGAAAAAAATTCCAGCCCCGGATTTATTATTTTTATATATACAACTTTTTAGAAGATCAAACTCTCTTCTCTATTTACTTTCTTGTATAAACATAAGTCAAAAGGTTTCTGTTTTTTGTATATATATGTCTCAAAAAATAAATCTAGTTTATTCCTCTTTGAACTTCACACCATTATCTTTCAGTTTTTTGATAATACCTACTCCGATACCATCTAGTTTTTTCAGTTCCTTTTCTGTATAACATTCGATAATTTCTTTATTATACAATTCTACATCGATAAACTTGTTCAATTGTTTTTCCATACCTTTGAAGACAGGATCTTCTTTCATAGCTTCTTTGGACACAGTCTTACGTCCTTCAACAATCAAGATTTGTTTTTTCTCCATATTCTCTCTATAGAATTTCTCCAACAATTCATAATGATATTTGTTAGTAAGATATTCTTTAGCAATACCGGCTGTAAAGTGTATTTCAAAAGATTTTTCCTTATTAGCACCTTTCTCATTATCGGGTATTCCCACTATGTAATCTAGAACCTTATTAAACCCACCTTTAAAAATATTACCCGTGCACTCATTAAGATTTTTTTTAAGTTTCGTCATGTAATAATGTGCTTCATCAAATTTTTCTTGATTTATGCTGAAGATAGCTAACAATAACAATGTAGCTTCTGAATTTTCATAACCGAAGCAGTCAATATGGTTCTTCAATAAAGTTTCTCTATCCATGCAAACACATGCTAGTGTCATTTCATCCCTGACCTCTGAAAAATCAGACGGACTAGCTGCTAACATAATTGCATATAGCTTTGCAGCTTGTTCATTCATACCAGCCTCACTATAATAACCAGCAAGAGCATCTGCTAATAGCATCTGTTCAGTGTCTTCATCATTATCTGAATACATGATATCCTCTTCTAACCTAATAGCTCTCTCTATAGCGTCTTTATTTTCCTCATGAAGTTCACGTAAAGCATTTATCTTATCAACAACGCTCATATCTCCTTCATCTATCGCATCAACAAGATCGCTAAGTGAAGCATCTATCTCATAACCTGAGTCAACCAAATTGTAAATACGCTCAAATACCTCCGTAGCCTCTTCCTTACTAGAAAAATGCTTCCCTTCAGTTCTTAAAAATTCTTTAAGCAATATTTCAAATTCTCTATCATGTTTTACCATAGGTCATCCTCCATAAGTTCCATCTGGATATCAAACTCACTATCATCAGCAAACATTACACCATTTAAATGCAAGTTTCTAATAGTTCCCTTACCTAAACCTTTTATCTTCAGAAATTCAGATTTCGTGATTTTCGAGAAATCTTCTTTTGTTAGTAAAAAGTTCTCATGCATAATTTAATTCCGTGTCTCTAATCGCCATAAACGATCTATCACGTTTCATATCAGCAACTGTAATTTCCTTACGTTCTGCATACTTGTCCAAATCATTTCCGATAACAGATTTACTTTCTCTCACATGCATAAGGAAGTCGAAATAATACTCTTTATTTATGAAATAATCAAATTTTATGACTGTATTAAGCGCTTCTAGATACTTACAATCATCGTCTGTACTGAATTCTATCAGTTTAGGATTAGCAATTCTATCTAACACATCCGAAATGTATTTATTATTTTTTATCAATTTATTGTAAAACGCAACAGCCTCTTTCTCCTCGCCCTGCATCAGATGATAGAAAACTTTCGATAACAAAACTACATTATCGTCATTTTTTCCATGTTTATTCGCTAGTTTATAGTAATGATTAAGACTTGTAAAATCATTTAATATAAGATTAGCGACTATTAAATTATGGTACATCGGCATCATAACTTCGTTATCCATGTCTAAAATGAAATAAAGAGGCTGATAAGCTTTCCGAACTTTATTGTATAACTTATTACCTAAATAAAATTCTGCAAGGTGATGACAAGCTACTAAATGAAGGTAATTTATTGAAAATAATTTGACATCCACGAACCCTTCCTCGAAAGTATAGACTTCATCTTTTAATTGTTTCAATGCTAGTTCAATTTCATATTCTGAACAATCTTTACTGACAATCTCCCAAACTCTAGCATCCACATTATATTTAGATAAAGCAATAGCTTTTTCAATATTTGAAGCATATTTAGGATCATCAATATTCTCAATAAATTCCGCAAAAAGCCTCATTGACTCTTTAAAATCAGATTCAATCTTTTTAGAAGTAAATCTAATCTTACCATAACCTTGATTAAGTTCAAAGTCTCTGTATGTTTTATTCCTAATTCCTGTATATCCTTTTCTATCAACAGGAAATTCTATAATCTTTTTATTATTCATGTCTGCCCCCTCCTTTTACCTTATAATAAATATATAAAATTTACAGTGATTTTATCAATCATCTTATGTATGAAAATCTTTATAAAATTCATTCTTCTTTCAACTTTATTCTACACCAAATTTCAATATAATACAAACTAAACAATCAGTAGATTACAAAATATGAAGAATAAAAAATAATTTATGAGAGTTACCGGAAATAAAAAAACTTATCTCATACTTAATAAGATAAGATTCTTTATAACTTGACGTAGTGACCTATAATGATAAAACAAGGGAAGTAGATAACCATTTTAGCTCACGACTCACATACTTCACTTGTCTGTGAATATTAATATAAAAAGCCAATTGAACTAGCACTTCAATTGGCTTTCGTGGTGAAATTTGATAGACATCATTCACTTCTTATAGTCTATCCCATGTTTTAGCTATTGACTCAGCGTAAATCATCTTCACTTATTTCTAATATAAATTGATACCTTGCCCGAAATGAGGTGGTGATATGAATACTAGTATTTTGCAAATTCTTGTTAATTTATTATCAGGAATACTAATCCTAATATATAATATTATCCTCTTAATTTATATCAACTTACTTTTAGACACAGCTCATAAATTCCACTCTATACGTGATTTTCACCACTAATCTGATTAAAATCAAAATTAAGGCTCATATAAAAAAGTATTATTACTTCCTATTCACTTGTCTATACTTTATCACATCTTTCTAGATCATGTCAAACAATTTTCATTTAAAATCACTGTTCTTTTTTCTTGACAACCACCTTTTTTATTTTCTTTTTACATAATCTTAAAAATAAAATTTTAATCTCATCATCAATAAGAAAACCTTTTCTAACATGACTTCTAGTGCTATAATAAAGATAGGCTACTAGCTCCAAAAGGAGGTGATGAAATGAAGATAGACATTACCCAAATCCTTGTGAATTTGTTATCAGGAGTTATACTTCTTTTAATAGAATACTATCTGCTAAAGGATAATCACAGGAAGAAGTAGCCATTTTAGCTCACGACGCACATACTTCACTTGTGTGTGAATATTAAATATTAATATAAAAAGCCAATTGAACTAGCACTTCAATTGGCTTTCGTGATGAAATTTGATAGACATTTCCCATTCACTTTCCTATATTCTACCACATAACTTTTCTTGTTGTCAATTAATTCAAAGAGCTGGATATAGTAAAATTCGGAAAGGGTAAAAAAAAGAATAAATTTCTTTAAACTATAAATTGCGACACTCACAGAAAGGAACTTATTCACATGAACATTATAACATAAATCTTTATCAAAAAAACATAGAAAATACTTTAAAAATTTTTTCAGAGGATATCTTATCTTCCATCCATACCTATGTAAACAGAAGTCTAAGATATACAAACTCTAGAATATCTTTGTCTGATTTACTATCAATCCCTAATAAAGTCATTATGGATTCTATTATAAAAAACGTTATTCTTACCCTTAAAAAATTAGATGAGATTACTTCAATTCTTCTCAGAGAAAAAAACATTATACTATCCTAAAGGTACTTATTCTCGAACTATCATCACTTTATTTGGAGAAATTACTTTTAAAAGACGTGCTTATGTTGATAAAAACGGTAAAAATCATTTTTACTACTTAGATTCTCTTCTTAATATTTCACCTCGTGTTGTTTTTGATAATGATGTTATTAATGAACTCCTATTCCTTGCCGGAAAACACACTTCTTATTCTTCTATTAGGCAAATACTTGGACAATATATTTTTAAGAATGGTTTTTCTACAGATAAAAGTAAATATATTTCTCATGCTACTATCGCTAACTATATTAAACGTTCTGATGTCAATGACTTCTTTCCTCTTAAACAAAATAAGGTTAAAGATATTTTTATTGAACTTGATGAACATTATGTATCTATTCAAAAACCTAAGAAGTCTCCTTATCCTGTTAAAAAACAAATGGTTAAAGCTGCTAAAATATATTCTAGTCGTATAAAAAATGGATATACTGATAGATTCATCATCCTTGATGAGTTAGAGAGTGTTTCTAAATTTAGAGATAGGATATATGAGTATGTATATCGTACGTATGATCTTGATTATGTTGAGAATATTTATATTTTTGGTGATGGGGCTAATTGGATTAAGGCTACTCGTAATATATTCGATACTACTAAAACTCATTACGTCCTTGATAACATGCTATGCAAGCTCTACAGCGTATTACTACATACTCTAATATGGATGAATACGAAATAGCTAAGGGATTTATTGAAGCCGATAATCGTTCAGCATTTAAACAATGGATTAAGGATTTTTCTAAAAAATTCCCAGATAGAGAAGAAATCATTGAGGAAAAAAGTAAATATATTTTAAATAATTGGGCTGCTTTGCAATGATTATTAAAGTCCAACGCTAACTGCTCTATAGAAGGTTGTATTTCACATTCATTAGCTAATATATTCACATCTCGACCTAAAGGATTTAGTAAGCCTATATTGGCGAAAAGACTAGCTTTACGTGCATTATATCTGAATAGTTTCGATGATAAACAAACATTTATAAAACTTATGCATAGTAAACAAACTGTCAATAATTTTATAAACCTAGATTTTTCTATCTTAGATGATAGATATAAAGGCGATACTTATAAAGTAAATCTTAACACAAATTTCACAGTTTAGTCGCTTTGCGGAGCCTCTGAAAAAACTGTTTTCATCGGTTTTTGTATTTTAACAAATTAAAAGAATATGTCAAGAGTCGTTTCACTTCTTCTCTTGACATATCCTTAAAATTTGTTGCTTAATTCTTGCCGACGAAAAAATTTTTTTGATTTTTCATCGTAATTTAATTTTTTGGAATTTATTTTCCGTAATAATTTGACTTTAACTCTATTTTGTTCCTCCTAAAATCACAACCCCCATAACAACTACAGTAAATATTAAACGTAATATTGGAATCATAATTAATTTAATCACTGATATTAATAACAACACTAATATACTTATAATAACTATCCCTATAATCATATCGTAAATATTACTATAACTTCCTTTAAGAGTCATTACTGAGAGAGAAATTAACAATGCTCCTGATAATCCTAATATAATCGCAAATAAGAAATAATAAATTGGAGAATAATTATTATAACTTAATAATTTTTACTGCTCCCCATCCCGCATTTTCTTTAGCTATTAGCTCAACATTTAATGTTTTTTTATTCCTATAGAATAAAAAAATAAATACAACAATATAAATTATAAGAAGAAATATATTAACAATATAATTAAATAATGATTCTAAAAAAATTTATCCATTATTTTTTTCTTCCTTTCATCTTTTTAGTTCTTCAAAGAGGTCTAATTCACACTCTTTTCTCTGTATTAATTTGAAGTAAAGAAAAAAATAACTATAAGCATAAATATTATTAAAAATAACTAATACTCCAAGTAAAGTAATCGCCGTTATAGTAACTATGTTCTTTTGTTCTTCAGATAGCCCCCCATATACATTTATATATGACCACGCTACCTTATATACTCCTATTCCAAAACTACTTGTCAAACCTATTGCGATAACAGTGAATACATATTTTAATATTTTTTTATGAAATTTATAATTAGCTTTCACTTTTGTATATTCTAAGATAAAGTCTTCTGAAGAAAGTTTTTCTTATACGTTCCAACTCTGTAATCTTCTTATTTTTACGCTCTCTTATCTTATTTTCACCTATATGTTTTACTTTTAGTATTATTTTTTTTAGGCTCTTTTTACTACTCATTCTATCCCTCCTCACTTTCTAATTATATCACATATTGTTATTATTTGTTACCAATGAATTTATAGTGTTTTTCCCAACTCTTCATTTTTTTCTATTTCATAAAAAAATGTTAGCCTTAATAATATTGTCTTTTTTTATTTTTTTCACTTAAATCAACTTTACTATTTTTTTAGAATTACTAATAACCCTACTTCTACATAGTACTTCCTACAAACCTACTAAATTCTTCTGACGATATTTCTATATGATAATAATGCTAAAAATAAAAAAATATACAAAAATAATATAAAAAAATATTCCCATATAGTTTATACTCATAATAAAAAAATTATGAGGTGAACAAAATGGAAACTAATATTATCGGAGCGTTAAACAATTTGAAAGAAAAAGACATAAAACCAAATTTTAGTGAATTAAGCAGGCAATACGGATTACATAGGCATACAATAAAAAAATACTGGAATGAGGGAGGAAAAAAATAATAAAATCTAGAAATAAACCTAGTGTTTTAGATAAATACAAAGAGGAGATAGAAGAAATACTTAAAGAAGCAGGAGTAAATAAAATAGGAGCATATGAATTTTTAACATATAAATATGGGAATATCTGCACTCAAACAATACACGTTAAAACACAGTATAAAAAAGAAAGAAGAGCATACAGTTCATATTAGATATGAAACTCAACCAGGATATCAGATACAAGTAGATTGGAAAGAGAGTTTAAAAATAGAAACGAAAACAGGGGAAATTATAAAATTCAATCTATTCGCAGCCACACTAGGATACTCAAGAAAACATGTATTTATAATCTCAAAAACAAGAACAACAGCAAATATACCCAGATGTCTTATAGAGACATTTAAGGTGTCCCTCATGAGATACTTACAGATAATATGAGTTCATTAGTAACTATATTTAAACATGATAAAAGGGGTTGTATACTAAATTCGGGGCATAGAAAAATTCCAGCCCCGGATTTGGTATACAACCTTTAATTATGTCTAGATTATTTGTTTCTGAATATAAAAATAATATCAAATTTAAAGAAAGCAAGAAAAAATCTAAGCAACAAAATGCTGCCTAGATTTCTAGAGTGATTTTTTCCTATGCCCCAAACTGGACAAAGAGCTTTTTTCTTAGAGCTTGACCTACTCTTATTTTATCAAAGAAGGATGTTTTTTCAATTCTTTAACTATTATCTCGCATCCACATAGCAGGTGTTTTTTTGTTTTGGAGACTTTGCCTCCTCAACTGGCTAAAGCCATTAACTGGAACTTAAGTTGAGACTAAATGATATTTATCTAACTTTATTACATTATTTTAAATTTTTTCATTATCATCTATTCTCAACCTTATGCAACTGAAATATCCCAGTGCATAAAATCTTCAATCGGCACTCCACTATTTACTGTCTTTACAGTACTCATCAAATAACTCGGAATAATTTCACTTTCTAATATCGTTTTATCATTTAGCATGGTTATAAACTCTTTAAAACTGACAAAATGGATGATTTTTATTCTTCCGTTACTCTTAGCCAAAACATTCAAATACTCATCTTTAGAGATTTCAAAATTAAAATGCTGATTTTTATGATTATATACAGCAAGAACTATTTTTTCATCTTTGCTGTCATTTCCTCTATAAGCAGAAAAATATTTATCTATAATAGCTTCTACAACACAAGGGAAACAACTAATTTTAGAAGATATTACATCATCTGATAATGCTATCATAAGCATACTCTTTATCTTATCTTCATGCTTATCCAATATTCTTATTGCATTTTTTATTTCCTTACTAGTTTTCTCATCTATATTCTTATCACTGAGTCCTTTTTCTATTTCCTTAGACCACTCACATTCCACAAATAACTCTCCTCCTTTATTTATCTTATCACTCCAATCATTATAATCTACTTTTGTACTTTTTTTCATAATTTATAGAAAATCGTTTTTTTCTGCTCGATCGAGCAATAAAAAAATATATATTATTCCTTTTTAATTTTTCTTTTTTTTCTACATATTCATTAAAAATATTTTTTTTCACACGAAATATCACAGGCATCAAAACTATAATTCCTGTAATAACAGTTATCAGATCGGATAAATAAGAAACATCTATCATAATATTCACCTCTTATAATTAACTTTCATATATATTATTAAAATTTTTAAAAAAATTTTATTTTTTTAAACTCTCTCCACGCTTCTTGCCATGTTGGGATTTCAAATCCTGTTTTTATTGTTTTTTCTAAATTCATGATTGAATATTTTGGTATATTTGCTTTTTGTGGAAAATCCTTAGATTTAATTGGTACTACTTCTACCTCTTCATTTTTTAGAATTTCTTTTGCAAATTCATACCATGAACAGCTATTATCATTTGATAAATGATATGTTCCATATTCTACATTATTTTCTACTGAATATACCATGAATTCTGCCAATGTTTTTGTCCATGTTGGTCTTCCGAATTGATCTGCTACAATTGTTAATCTATCACGATCTTTAGCTAATCTTTGCATTGTATATACAAAGTTATTTCCATATTCTCCGAATACCCATGATGTACGAATTATATAGTGTTTTTCTAATAGTTCTCGTACTGCATTTTCACCTTCTAATTTTGCTCGACCATATTCATTTTGTGGATTAGTTGCATCTTCTGGTAAATATTCTGTTTCAGAAGTCCCATCGAAAACATAATCAGTGCTAATATACACAAAAGTTGCTCCGCATTCTTTTGCTGCTAAAGCAACATTACGTGTTCCTTCTGCATTTACTTTGTGATTATCTTCGCGACCAACATCTTCAGCATTATCAACAGCTGTATACGCTGCACAGTGATAGATTACACTAGGATTTAATTCCTTAACATATCTGCTAACTAAATCTTTATCTGTTATGTCTAATTCTTTTGTTGTTGTAGCTACGTAAGAAATATCTCTTGAATCTAAAAGGTTTCTTAATTCGCTACCTAGTTGTCCATTACTACCTGTAATTAATATCATTATATTACCTCCTAATAAAAAGGGAGTGACTCAAAATCGTGATTTTGGAGAAATCGATTTTGTCTAGTCACCCTCGCAAAGTTTATGAACCCTTATATAGATTTTTTAATCTAGGACTATTACTTTCGGGGCAACCCCTTTTCTGTTACTGTCCATTTTTAGCATAATTAGCTTCTACTGCTTCTTTTTGTTCTTTCCACCAAGATTCATTTTCTTCATACCAACGGATAGTGTCAGCTAGTCCTTGACGGAAGTTTGTGAACTGAGGTCTCCATCCTAATTCATCGCGTAATTTAGATGCATCTATTGCATAACGTAGGTCATGTCCCCTCGATCATTTACATGTTCATATGCATTCTTGTCTTTCCCCATTAATTCAAGAATTAATTCAATAACAGTTTTGTTATCCTCTTCTCCATCAGCACCGATTAGATAAGTCTCTCCAATTCTACCTTTTGTTAAGATAGTCCACACTGCTGATGAATGATCTTCTGTGTGAATCCAGTCCCTTACGTTCTTACCTTCACCATATAATTTTGGTGTGATTCCTGACAACACATTAGTAATTTGTCTTGGAATGAATTTCTCGATATGTTGATATGGGCCGTAGTTATTTGAACAGTTAGAAATAGTTGCCTTAAGTCCAAAAGATCTTACCCATGCTTTAACTAGTAAGTCTGAACCTGCTTTTGTTGATGAATATGGACTTGATGGATTATAAGGTGTTTCAGCTGTAAATTTCTCTCCTGCTCCTTCACCTTTTCCTGGTAAGTCTTCACGTAAAGGAAGATCTCCATATACTTCATCTGTAGATACATGGTGGTATCTAACATCATACTTGCGACAAGCTTCGATTAAAGCATATGTTCCAATAATATTCGTATGTAAAAATGGATAAGGGTCTTTTAGGGAATTGTCGTTATGAGACTCTGCTGCATAATGAACTACTGCATCAGTCTTGCTGACAAGTTTGTCGACTAGTTCAGTATCTGCAATGTCACCAACAACTAATTCAAATCTATCCTCTGGAAGTCCTGCAAGATTCTCTCTATTCCCCGCATAAGTCAATTTATCCAGAACAGTTACATGAATATCTGGATGATTATTTATAACATAATGTACAAAGTTAGAACCAATAAATCCAGCTCCACCTGTTACTATAATATTCTTCATTTATTTACCTCATTAAAATATTTATTCTTCTAAACTCTATATAGAGAAAACTCCACCAACATAAAGTAGGTAGAGTTTTATAATAAAAATCAAAATACTGCTAGTTATTATATCTCTCCATATACGAAATCATTATTTGCTTCATATTCTTTAAATGTAGGGTGCTTAGCATCTTTCTCTGATGTAATAGCTTTTGATAAATCAATCTGCCAGTCAATTCCAAGCTCTTTATCATCGAATGCAATACCTGCATCTGCTTCTGCATTATAATAATTATCACACTTATACATGAAGTTAACATTAGATGTTAATGTCGCAAAACCATGAGCAAATCCCCTGGGAACTAGAAGTTGTCTTCTATTATATTCTGAAAGGATAAAACTTTCCCACTGCCCATATGTAGGACTTCCTTTTCGCATATCGACAATAACATCAAGAACTACTCCGGTTATATTTTTCTCTAGTTAAATAGGTATTTTCTTATTTTGTATATTCTTGTAAAACTAGTTCTAGTTATAGTAAAAATCTCCTTATATTTTGTTGGTAAATTTATTTAAACAAATGCTTACAGTACCTCTCCATCTATTCTTCACCACCCAATCATATTACAAAATCCCTTGAGTGAATATCCGTCATATTTTTATAGGTGCTTTCCTTTTACTTTATGACTAGATTTTGTTACAATTAATATGAAAAGACAATAGGAGGAGATTACTATGAACTTACTTGATATTGGCGAAAGATTACGCAACCTCAGAAAGAAATCTAAACTTACTCAAGAAACAATTGCAGAGTATTTATCTTGTGATCAAAGCTTCATTTCAAAATTGGAAAATGGAGAAAGAATGATAACTTCAGATATTATTGAAAGATTATCTATTTTATTTTGTTGCCCTATAGATTACATTTTATACGGGGAAGATATGGTACAAGAATGCGTTGTTTCGTTTAGAAGAAAGGATATAACTCCCGAGGATCTTAAATCTCTAGCTATGATAAATAAAATCGCATTAAATCAGTTTGAAATGGATAAGATATTGGGGGACATACTAGATGATTAATAAAATAGATTTAAGCAATAAAGCAGATACCCTTAGAAAAAAATTAGGAGAAGATAGAGAATCTGCTATTGACATTTTTAAGGTAGCAGTACAGAAAATTGATAATTTGACACTCGTTTTCAGTCCACTTGGAAAAAATATTAGTGGAGTCTGTTATAAAGGGAACAAGTCAAATTTGATTAGCATAAATTCTCAAATGTCTGTAGGTAGACAACGATTCTCTTTAGCCCACGAACTATATCATCTGTATTTTGATGAATCGTCCAAGAAATCTATTAGCCTTGTTTCTTATGAACAGGATAAAGACGAGAACGAAAAAAAAGCTGACCAATTTGCTTCTTATTTTTTAATGCCATCATCGTCTCTATACACTATGATTAGTGATATCAAAGAAAAAAATAATAAAAAAATGCTTACTTTAGAAGATGTTATTAAAATCGGACAATATTATGGAGTAAGTCATAAAGCTATGTTATATAGATTACTAGATGATGGTTATATTCAAAAAGAACAAATTAAGGATTTAGAAGTTAAAGTAATAGAAACAGCAAAAAAACTGGGTTATGATACAACCTTGTATGAGCACTCTCCAGTAACTAAAGATAGAACTACCTTCGGTCACTACATCAAAACATCCGAAAAACTTAAAAATCTTGAAAAAATTTCTGAAGGTAAATATGAAGAATTATTATTAACTGCTTTTAGACATGATATAGTTTATGGCTCTGATGAAGAGGAGGAATTCTCTTTTGACTAGTAAAATATTCTTTGATACCGACTGCATTTCCGCTTTTTTATGGGTTAATAAACAAAGTATTTTAGAAGAATTGTATCCAAATGGAATCGTTATACCTAGAGAGGTATACGATGAAATTGATAAGCCTTCAATTTCTCACTTGAAAAGGAGAGTAGATACTCTGATAAGTAAAAATGTTGCATCTATTGAAGATATGAATATTGTTTCTCCAGAGTATGCCCTTTTTAGAGAATTAACGACTTCATCAGGCAATAATAAAATTATTGGTAAAGGAGAAGCAGCTGCTATTTCTTTAGCGAAAAAACATAACGGAATAATTGGAAGTAACAACCTTAGTGATATTTCTGAATATGTAAAACAATTCTCACTAACACATCTTACAACAGGGGATATAATGTTAATTGCGTTCGAAAAAGGATTAATTACCGAAAATCAGGGAAATATTATTTGGGCTGATATGCTAAGTAAAAGAAGACGACTTGGAGCAAACTCTTTTTCAGATTTCATTAACAATAAAAAACAATTATAAAATCTAGTATCAGATAAAAAATTACACTAATAAATTCAACCCTTTACTATATATAGTTTATGAAGAAGAAGTTATGATATATCTCTTTTTGAATTTATAAAAAATGATAATAGCCACAAAAAAATTCAGATTTATTGTTCCAAAAGCCCTAAATTTTTTTAAAAAAAGTTTACAAGAAAAACTCATAGACGGAGCGGTTTATTGATATCTAAAATCGCTTTACAAAAGTTTTTAGATATCTAATAAACTATGCGGGGGTAACTCGACAAAATCTTGTTTCTACGAAATCACGATTTTGTCAAGTCACTCCCATTTAAAATTTAGAGAGTGTGAATAAAAACTCTGCAAGTTCTTTATGTTAATTAAAATTTGCTAGTTTATAATACCCGATTTTTTTATAGATTTAATTTGAAAAATTAATGTTACTATGTTATACTTTAGATATATACTAAAGTATGAAAGGAAATGTTTATGAATAATGATTTAATAAAAAGAGAGCTTAGGTATATACTTGATAAGTCTTGGAAATTTCTAGTGTTAGACTATTCAAACACAAACACAAACAAAGACAAAAAAGACAGTACAGAACTTAGCAAAGAAATTATTTTTGACACTAAATCAGAAATAGATATTATCAATATTATAAGCGAGCTTTACTTCGTGCAAACCTTCTGTGAATTACAAAAAAACAAAGAACAGACTGAAAACACAAATTACGAGAGGTTAAAAGCATTACGAGAGATATCCTATCACCATAGAAACCTATTATTTCTAAAAAAATTTTTTATTATTAGGCTAAAAAATTTATATCCTTGGGATGGTTTCCAAAACAGGTTCACTTGCCATCCACCCTATCTTCTAATAAATCATGGTTTTCTATCTAATGAACTATTAAAAATATTAGACTCACACAAAAATGAAGCCAATAATAATAAATCTCGCGAATTATATATACTAATAGCCTTATTTTCTCTATTATTATGCAAAAATACCTCAAATGCCACTTTTCGCAAAAAGTATTCTTACTATTATGATGGTGAACATGGAGAGGCAGTAAAGGTACTTCTCGAAGAAGCAAAAAACATTATAGATGCATTCGACTCTAATATAAGAGATTATCAAACTAGCATATTAAAATTAGCAACAGAGAAAGAAGTGCAAATATTCAACAAAACTTTTAATGTAGATAATTTCTATAAATCATTAACTGCGGCGCTCGAAAATAAAAAAACAAATTTAAATAAACAGAATAAAACAAATAGACAGGATCCAAATTTTGAGAAGTATGTCGATAAAGGAATAAATTGTTATAGTTGTATGACCGTTAATAAAATCACCTATTTCACTATAAATGAAATTAATGATTCAACACCACCTACCGGTAGTAATTTAGATAGTCTTATTAAATGCCTTGAAAGTATTTTGAACAGTAATACTAATCAGAAATTCGAATATGTCCCTATATCCGATAACACACGATACTATTCAGCAGACCAAAAATATATTACTTATAAGGATTTCAAAGATTTCAAAGCCACAAAAAATTTCCAAGATAAAAACCTAAATGAATGCAACAGAATGTTCACATGTTGCGAAAAGAAATTAATTGCTAAACTATTCAATCTAAACCCAGATATTAACGAAGCTATAGAGATAATAACTAGTAAACCGCCCTGTGCACTTTGCCAACGTACATTTAATGCTATTATAGCGGATGATAAGTGTAAGTATGTTATTTATCCTAAATATGGTGAGTCCTGGACTCAACTTGACATTGAAAAGTACGATAGGCTAACAACCATAATTAAATCTACAAATAATACAAAACTGGGGATGACCAAAAAACCCTAAACAAAAAAATCTATAAGCACAATAGTTTATCAATGTTTAAATTCACTTTATAAGAACTTTTAGATTATCTAATAAACTTTTCTGGGAGTGGCTCGATAAAATCGATTTTGCCGAGGCACTCCCTTAATTTCTATAATTTTAAATACTATATAAATATTATAAATCCAATATAACCAAACTCTACTACCTACTTAAGCATTGCTTTCATCTCTCTGATGTTAACAGTTTTTAACAAGAATATCATTCCTAGATAACTAATACCTCCAACTGCAAGGTAAATTATTAGTCCGATAATTCCGTCTAATCCTAATGCCATTTTACACAACATCACGGCTCCAAACATTACAAGAGATGACAATATGATTTTTGCTAAAGCTTTATTAAACAGTAAATTCTTATTAATAATATTACGACTATAATACCACTGAATAGCGAATACTAGTATTTCAACAACTACAGATGTTATACTCGCTCCGATATATCCGAAAAATGGAATAACAGCAATATTAATAACCACACTGACAATAGCAGGAATCGTCGTCGAAAGCATAAATTCTTTATTTTTATTTCTTACTACTAATACTTGGTATCCAAGGATATTCGTCCAACCTACAAACATAATGTTAATCACAACAATATACAGTACATACTTAACATCTTGGAAGTTTTTCCCCAAGAATAATTTAACGAACACATCGTTAACAGCAATAAGACCAAATATCATCGGGAATATTATAAGATTATACAAAATAAATGAGAATTTCACCATATCTTGTACTTCTTTATCTCTTCTTTCTGAAAGAAGATTCGCAACCCTCGGCAACATAACAGCTCCTAGTGAACTAACAATCGTAAGAAGTATACTTGTTAATTTTTGTCCTTGTTCATAAATTCCTACATCCGAATATGATCCTAAAACACCTAACAATGTTTTATCTAATATCACATAAAGTGATATAGCCACTTGCGGTAAAAATAACAATACAATCGGATGTAGATTTTCCTTAATAACATTCATATTAAAAGAAGGTTTCTTTATAAACTTCTTTGCCGGCACCCACATTACAAATTGTCCTAAGAAATCAAAAATAACAATTAAAAATACATAGAGATATAAGTTATCACTACTTTTAACAAATGTGAAGATACTGATTACTCCAATAATCCTAATAATCACGTTTCTTATTGTTATTTTTTTGAAGTCTTCTTTTCCTGAAAATAACCAAGAAATATCAATCATCTTTGCGAATAAGGCAATAGCTAATATTAATGGTATCACTCCAGCCATCTGTGGTATACTAAACACCGCTATTACATAAACAACAATTGCTAATACACTTGTTATAAATTGAATCACATAAATATTCCAAAATGTACTACTAACATCACTTGCAGCGGCAATTTGTTTTGTACCATATATTCCGACTCCCAACATAGCAAATAAAGAAAAATAATTCACAATAGAATTGTAAAATACATAATTTCCTAAATCTTCACTAGTGAAGATCCTTGTAACATAGGGAACTGTTATTATCGGAAGAATTATCGTTAATATCTGATACGAAAGATTGTATAAATAATTTTTTATTACTTTCATTATATCTCCTCATCCATTGTTAAAATCCCAAAACAAAAGCGTTCTAATTATTTTGATAATAATATAAGCATAAACTTGGAAACTATATTCCTATCTATATATAATCAGAATACAACCATACCTTAATCACATCTAATAATGAAAAAAATATTAATATATCTTAGCCGATTAGATTTGATATTTTCACTATCTAAAAATTAATGTATTTTTTTGTGGCATCAATACAATATTGATATACGGGATTTTTTTAAGAATATTAGTAGCTACTATCGATAAAAACCAACCTAGTACTAATCCACAAATTATATGTATATATACTGATGTGATTCCTGCTTTTAACATAATTATTCTTAACATACTACAAATCGGGGCATGTAATATATATATTCCTAAACTATCCTTACCGTATTTAGAAAAATAGTTAAAGAACCTTGGAAATACCTTTTCTACTCTAGGATACATTACAAATGCTACTCCTACACTTACTATAAATGCAATAGCCCATAACTGCGGTGTATCATATGTTACATACATTTTCTTCATATTTGGTCTGTAATAAATCGACCAACATACCATATAAATTATATCGAAAATTACAGCTCCACCAACCACTAACTTAACATTTAATTTACTTAAATTTACTGAACGTAGTACTGCTCCAAACATGAAGAACATTCCCCATACTAATGTTTTCTGAACTATGTAGATATCGAAATTCATTAATAGCTCAATTACAAAACCTACTCCACTAATTATAAATAATGTTTCTTTTCTTTTTATATAAACAGATAACAATCCATATACAATTGATATAATCCATAAAGTATATAAATACCACGATACTCCAAGAGGAGTCTTATATATATCAATTAAATTATGAATTGTTGTTGGAACTCTTACTGATGATCCAGCTGCTTTTTGTAGAATAAAATGAATTATAGAGTAGAATATATAAGGTATACCTAATATTATAGTTCTCTTTAATGCATAATTCTTAAAACCTTTTAAATCTTCTACAGGTTTGAAGAAAAACCCTGATAAAGCAAAGAATACTGGTATATGGAAAATATAAACTTGGGAGGTTATTGTTATTAACACCTTATCATAGCTTGGAAATTTCCCCGATTCATATAACCCTAAGAATACGTGACCTAATAGAACTAAAAAGATTGTGAATCCTTTCCCAAAATCTATCCAGTTTATTCTATTTTTAGTCATTATAACCTAATTCCTCTCTTACTACATTAAGAGCTCTTTCGATTACTACGTGCATATCATAATATTTATAGTCTGCAAGACGTCCACAGAAGATGACATCTTTACCTTTTGCTTCTTCTAAATATTTTTGATACATTTCATTATTTTTAGCATCGTTGATTGGGTAGTATGGTTCATCTCCACGTTTCCAATCTACTGAGTACTCACGCGTAATAACTGTTTTTTCTTGAGTTCCTTTTTCGAAGTGTTTGTGCTCGATAATACGAGTATAAGGAACTTCACGCTCTGTGTAGTTCACTACAGCATTACCTTGGTAATTCTCTTCATCTAATACTTCATGTTCAAAGCGAAGACTTCTATATTCTAATTCTCCGTATTTGTAATCGAAGTATTGATCAATCATTCCTGTGAATACCACTTTTTTCGCACATGCTTCTAACTCTCCACGATTCTCAAAGAAGTCTACATTTAGTTCTACTTCGATACCTTTCAGCATGTTTTCAATAATAACATTATATCCACCGATTGGAATACCTTGGTATTTATCGTTGAAGTAATTGTTATCGAATGTGAAGCGTACTGGAAGACGTTTAATAATAAATGGTGGTAGTTCAGTTGCACTACGTCCCCATTGTTTTTCTGTATAACCTTTAATTAAAGTTTCGTATACGTCAGTACCAATAAGCTTGATAGCTTGTTCTTCTAGGTTTTTGGGTTCACTATTTTGCAGATGAGCTGTTTGTTCAGCGATTTTAGCTTTTACTTCTGTAGGAGTCTTAGTTCCCCATAAGCCATAGAAAGTATTCATATTAAAAGGTAGATTGTATAATTTACCTTTGTAGTTTGCTACCGGTGAGTTAATATAGTTGTTAAACTCTGCAAACTGATTCACATAATCCCAAACTTCTTTATTAGAAGTATGGAAGATATGAGCTCCATATTTATGAACATTGATTCCTTCAACGTTCTCACAATAAATGTTTCCACCAATGTGGTCACGTTTATCTATTACTTTTACTTTTTTTCCTTGTTTGTTGCTTCACGAGCAAAGATTGCTCCTGACAATCCAGCTCCTACTATTAAATAATCGTACATATGTTCCTCCTGATATATGCTTCTATATCTTTAAAAATATTCTAATTCGTTTCATTTTCCATATTAATTTAGAGACTATAAAACTTAAACTCAACGTAAATATGAAGGCAATTACAGCGTTATGCCATATCTTATTGTCTACATATTTCCATACTAACTCTAATATATATGTGTGTATAATAAATACCCCCATAGTTAATGAAGATATTTCAGTTACTAGTTTACCATACTTAAATCCACATTCTTCTCCCCTCTTTACGAGAATTATAAATAATCCTATACTAAGAACTTTTTATTAAAAATACTATCATAAAAAAATATTCAGCGTAAATGTTATGATAAATATTTTTTTGAGATATAAAAATAAAATAAGTGGTGAAATAAATAATAATGATATTATTACTCCTTTAAATATATTATTTACTTCTATTTTTTTCTTATGTTAATCTCCCCGAAAAAAACCTCCCATTATATAATAAAAATAACCATGTCCAAATTCTAAAGGTCTGTGGAATATACTGTTGTAATGGTTTATATAAAATAAATGTATTTATTATTTCAATAAATATTCCAATAATTGTTAATCTCAACAACAATATAATATAACCATTGTTTTTCAGTATTTTTTTCTTAATTATAGGTAATAATAGATATATTAATATTAGTGAGCCGAAAAAAACTAGAATTGATAAAAAAATATCCTCTTTGCAATAGTGATCCTAAGGTTTTTCTAATTGGATTTGAATAAAAAAATCCCCTTTTAATATCCAAATTAATATATTCCAAAAATAATACAACATATAAAAATTGCTATAATTTTATTTCTTATATAATTCATACTTAAATCTCTTTTTATTTAATAGAAAGTATCTATTTACCATAAAAAAATAAAGGAATAGAATATGTTCCTAAGTAGTAAATATAGGCACTAATATTAAAGTTATCTAAGGTAAACTTGAGTGTAATGCTATTACACCCACACAAGAAAAATACTTTTAATAAATCTAACCCTATATTACGTATTATTAATCCCACTCATACTATCCATATAACTAGATTTAGTAATAACATAACCTAATAATAATATTGATGGATTATACATTATCTCTATTAGTTGAGGATCGAAACATTGAATGTAATGTTATAATTAAAATTAATATTGAATAATAAATATCATTACTAATATTTCTTTTCCCCAAAACGTAATATCCTAACATAACAAATAATAACATAATAATTCCGTAATTAAACATAATATTTAGATATGATGAATCTATATAGTTATACTGTAATTCGGAATCAAGAATTACTTCAGTTATCCAGGTAATTTTCTGTCCAAACAATGTAATACCATACTCTTCAATACCTTTATATCCGTAATACAGTCGACCACTTAATATAACATTTATCTCCGATATTATTGCCGAGTCATACTTATATAAGTATGTTAATAAACCTGCTACGAATCCTCCAACAAACATACTAAATTTATTAATATATGAGACTCCCTTACTAAAGTTAAATTTCTTTATAAGGATTACCAATATAATTGCTAAGGCGCTATAAATAACAGCGGCCTTAGTATTAGTAAGATTATATAAATATATATTTAATAATGCTAAAACACCTAATTCTAAATATTTTATTAAATTCCCTTTAATATACAAATAAAAATATTGTTAAATGAAAAAAAGTAATTAGAGCTGAATGTAGTATAGTTATAACCTAATGTATATCTATCGATTCCTGTATCTCTATCCCAAGAAATCACTGTTTCTCCTATTACTCCTAACTTATAACTAATCGCTATAAATAACATTAAAAATAGAAATCTCAATAATCCATATAATAATTAATTTTCTTATATTAATATTCTTCATGTTTATCAATAAAATTGCTAATACCATTATCACATACCAACCTGATGTGATATATGATATTAAACCTGCTACAATTAGTATAAGTGTAGAGTAAATTATAGACTCAGTAGAGTGCTTATCAATAATGTATTTAAATATAAGAAAAAAACACAAGCAAAGACTATAATAATTCTGGTAGTAATATTTAGAAAATCAAGTTTTTTTCCATATATACTGTCTGTTGAATAAATTTTTGCAAATACAATAAATATAAAAGAGATATAAAAATATTAGCCTTGATATATTTACTCTTACCATATTTTAAATTCCTCTTTTTTTCAAACTATTAATTTTATACTTCACAATTGGATTAATAATTTTTACTAAATTTCCTATTATGTTTTTCATTAAAAATATATTAAGTAACTCGTTCTATTATCTGATCTAAATTTATAATTTATTTTGTTTTCTTCAACATACTTAGTAGTTTCTTTTAATAAATCCGAACTATTCTCTGATAAAAATGCTAATAGATATCTTGTATTTATCAAATCTCTAACAATATTCTCTAAGGTTCTCTTAAACTCATTTTCTTCTAATTCTTTGTAAAACTCTATAATACTCTCCATAACAATTTTGTGATGATTTATATTTTTTAATCTACTATCTAAAGACATGCTTTGATCTGGTCTACCTAAAAAGTACTGATAAACATCTAAGTTCCAATATTCCCAGTTTTTAACACATTTCATTGGGAATATTGCGTACTGTGTATCTACATAAAATATTTTTTCAGTAAGCCTAATCTGATTTTCTTGTAATAATTTCGTTCTATAAGTTATTCCATGCATCGGAAATATATTTGTTAATTCCCTAGATTTGAACTTATCCATTTTATTTAATACATTTATCTTTACCTTATTCCCATTATATATATGTTGTTCTGTATAATCTGTCACAATCAAGTCAGATTCTGCATGTTTTAATCTCTGTAAAAACTCTTCAAAATCATGTTTGTTTATCCAGTCATCACCATCTATTACTTTAAAGTATTTCCCTTTAGCTTCACTAATGCCTCTATTTACTGCAGAACCGTGCCCACCGTTTTCTTTGTTTATTATTCTAATATTTAGATTTGATTCTTTTATCAACTCCTCTACCACACCTACTGAATTATCTTTACTTCCATCATTAATAATTAATAATTCGAAGTCATTATAATATATAGGATTCACACTTATAAATGATTGTATACATCTAGATATATAATTTTCTATATTATATGTAGGTACTGCAATTGTTAAAATAATTTCCAAAATCTCTACCTCCTAATTCTATTATTCAATGTTAAATATTTCATTAAATTTACTTTCTATATCTTCATTCAATTTAAAAGTTACATAATCTATTTTTTTTCATTAACAATTTCTTTAATTCCCTCTATCAAGGCTTCTTTATTATGTTCTACTTCTTTTACAGTAAAATATTTACTCATAAACTTTGATCCTTGAGTTATTGTTGATACAGAAGGAATCCCTAAAATAGCTGCCTCAGCTAAAACATAGCTAAACGATTCCGAATGAGAACTCTGTATCAATCCAACACTATTCTTTATATACTTATACGGGTTTTCTTTAAACCCAACTAAATATATATATTTATCAGCCCTTAATTCGCTAATATAGTTATTTAACTCTTTAAATAATTTCCCCTCTCCTAAAATCATCAAGTTATAATTAGAATAATTTTTATGAAACTCATAAAAAGCATCAATTAATAACTTATAATTTTTTACTTCCTCAAGTCTTCCTACTGCACAAAAATATGGAGTATTATACACCTCTAATGGTTCCTCCGCCTTAAGCAAGATTTCATCTTCATTAATAATATTCGGAATCACTGAGACTTCCATTCCTGGAAATCTATTAATAAATGGTTGTACTTGTTCAGAAGAAACTGCTAGTATGTTATCAAATTTTTTATAACATTTATATTCTTCAAAATAATTCAAATAACTTTTTCTTGAATACCAATGTGTGCCAAAATCACAGTGAATATAGGCTACCTTTTTACTATGTTTATTATCAGATCCTGCTATTATTTTTGTAGAAATACTCTCTAAATATGAAAATTCTATATCATATCTCTCTCTTTTAAAAATTGATGTTTTCTTGACTATTTTATATATTAATTTAGCAGGTAATATTCTAAAAGATTCTACCGATATTCTTTTTCGAAAAAAAGAATGGCCATTCTTTTTTTATAAAAATAATCTATTTTTTTATATCTTTAATTATATTTCCATAATGATTATTTCTTTCACTATAGACTAACAATGATATTTCAAATTTATTTTTTTATAATGATTTATGAAATTATAAAGTGATTTTTTTCTGCACCACCAGTAATCAAACTAGGTATACAAATTAGCATTTTTTCATTTATTTACCTCTAATCTATTTATTAATCTTATATTTCATTTTTTTATAATTGGCTTAAGTAATCTAAATTTAAATAATAAATACTTAAAAATATCGTGGTTGCTTAAGTATACTATTAAAAATCAACTCTACTTTCAATAATCCCTAAAAATTATATTTTTTTAAATATTTCTGTGTTTCTCTCCATAGACTTCAAATAATCTATATATAGTTGGACTAACTCCACTTTATACCAAGCTACTATATTTGAAGCATCTTTACCTCTATCCTCTAAATATTTTCTACACGCCGTATATATTTCATTTGCTGATAGATAATGATCTTTTATGTTTTTCATAGTAATTGTATTAGTAATCGCTCCTTCATTTCCTTTCCAATAGTAATAAAGAAAATAATCCAAACCTACTACTTTTTTCATATTTAGGAATAATCTATGCATTATTTCTAAATCCTCATAGTTTCTTCCTTCTAAGAATCTAACATTATTAAATACTTCTGTTTTAAAAATCTTTGTCGTTACAAAAAAGTCGTATCTACCCAAGAAAGATGCATCTATATATTGACTTACATCCATATCTTTAGGATTTTTTTCACCTTTTTCTACAACTTTCTCTTCTGTAAGATATGTTCTCTGGAATGAAATCATATCATAATCATTTTCTAAATATTCACTTAATACTTCTAGTGTATCTAAAGCTAGCCAGTCATCTGAATCAACGAAAAATACATAGTCACCTTTCACAATATCTAGAGCTACATTTCTTGCAGAAGATAGCCCACCATTTTCTTTATGGATTACCCTTACTCTACTATCAATTTTTTCATATTCATCACATAAAGCAGGACAATTATCTGGACTTCCATCATTTACTAAGATAACTTCAATATTTTTGTATATTTGATTTAATACACTATCCATACATCTTTTCAAGTACTGTTCTACTTTATATACAGGTACTATTATACTAACTAATTTACTCACAATATCAGGTCTACTCTCCTTTTTTACTATATTGTTTTCCCACTAATTTTGCTTAAGATGTTTAATACTTTACTTCCTAAACTATAGTTTAGTGTAAATAATATTAAAATTACTTTTTCTTGAAAAATGGTAGGTACTCTAATAATAATTGTTTATTTTTCTTTTATACTCTTTAATAATTCTTTTTACTTTATGATCGTATTTTTTTAGATTTTTCTTCTTTATTTTCTGCTAAAGCTATTCTGCATAATAAATTGAAGTCTATTCTTTTTCTATTTATTATTGCATATTTTAAGAAATTCTTATTCTCATATCCTTCCGATTCTTCTACGATTATATCCCAAATTCTCTCTAAATCAAAATCTTTATCTCCAAATTTAGCTGTAAGACCATTATTATTAATGAAATAATTATATGTTACTCTATCGCTATATAATATACTTTGAGCATTTTTCATATATCTAAATGTTCCTAGAACATCTTCTGCGAATAAACCAACTGGAAACTCAACACCTTCCATTATTTCTCTTTTATACAGTTTTGACCAGGCGTAATATTCAATAGAATTTCCATCTATTTTAAAGAATTTTTTTGCATATTCTTCTTGTGTTAAAACCTCTTCTTTTATGTTATCCGGTTGTACAATTTTCTCCTGATAGTCTTTGGTTCTTACGTTATTTGTAACAACCATATCTACATTATGCTTTTTCACAGACTCAACATAATATTCAATCGCATCTAACTCTAACCAATCATCAGAGTCCACAAAAGTAACAGCTTCTCCCGTTACATATTTCAAACCTGTATTCCTTGCTGCACTTAGTCCACCATTCTCTTGATTGATAAGAGATACATTCTCGTATTTTTTCTCATATTCTTCACAGATATCACGAGAATTATCCTTTGATCCATCATTAACTAATATTATTTCTATATTTTTGTATGTTTGGTTGATAATTGAATCTAAGCAACGCTTAAGATACTTTTCAACATTATACACAGGGACTACCACACTAACTTTCAACTTTATACCCTCTCTCTAGAAACTTTCTTTATATTTCTTTTTGAAAAATTTCGCTTTTAAGAATGCTCCACCTTTTTTAATCCAATTTACTTCAAACGCATCAAAAAACGGAACTTCTTTAACTTTATATTTTTTCTGTTCCAACCAAACATTAAATAGCAGTTCGCTTACCCTACCAAATAATCTTACTTCAAAAGCTGTAAGATTAGAAATATCTATTCTATTTTGCAGTTTGAATAAAATCGGGAATAACCATGAACAATATTCATCGAGTAATTCTTTTTTCATTATGAACATATTGAACATATATCCACTAGATTGTTTCATCACTTTATCAAAGGCCTCAATATACTCAGGTGTCATTTCTGAAATAATATCTCTTGTTTATCAAGATGACTACCATCTAGTGTATTGGCATAATGATTATAAAGTGTTTCAATATAATATTTTCTTAATTTCGGAACTAATATGTCCGCTTCTTTTAAGTATTGTTCTGTACTTTTCTTATCTAAAACTACTTCATTTATATCCATACCCTCTTTATATTTCACTTTTTTAGTACTGAAATATCTACGGTAATGATCTAGTCCAATATACTCGGCATCTAAATTTTTCCATGCCCAATATACTCCTGTTAGTTCACAAAAGTAGGGATTTAAACATGATATGTTTTCACCAATATTATCTTTTTGATAACCCAGTTCTCCTTTACCTTCAGCTCCAACATGAATTGGCATATAAATATCATCTTTAGGAGGAGTAAACTCTCTATGTGTTGCTATTAATATTCTAATTTCCATTGTTAAATTTAATCCTCTCTTCCTTTTTTCTGTTTTTTATGATATCATATCCTTATTACTCATTTAAGTCTGTGTTTTAGTTTGGCGACGAAACACAGTCTTTTTTTTATTTTAACAAGGAGTGGTTGTATATACTTATATAGCCACTCCCTATTTTTACTTTTCCCGTTATTATTTACTTCCCTCTCTTTTTAGGACAACCATTATAGTACGAACTATAATTTTTATGTCCAGTCTTAGCGACCAATTTTCGATATATTTCATATCTAGTTTAACTACTTCTTCAAAATCAAGTATGTTACTTCTTCCACTAACCTGCCACATTCCTGTAATACCTGGTTTTACCTGCATACGTTTGAAATGATGAAGGTCATACTGCGTATATTCATCAACTGTTGGAGGGCGTGTCCCTACTACACTCATATCTCCTTTAAGAACGTTGATAAACTGTGGAAGCTCATCCAACGACCAATCCCTTAATTTCTGACCAAATGGAAAGACTCTAGGATCATTATCCATTTTAAACATTAATGTCGTCTCTAACTCATTTTGACTAAGTAATTTTGCTTTCCTTTCCTCAGCGTCCATGTACATACTTCTAAATTTGTATATTTTGAACTTTTTACCATTTTGACCTATTCTCGTTTGAGTGAATATAAGTGGTCCTGGCGCTTGTTTTTTCACTATTGGTAGTATTATTATTCCAACAAGGATTGTTAATAGTATTCCCGCTATTGAAATTACTATATCCATAACTCTCTTCAGAATTACCTGACGCAGTGTTGCAATTTTTATCGCTGATGTTAGATAAATATTATCACCTTGGAAGGTAACCACGGTATTCGCTCCGACTTCTTTTATAATCGGTGTAATATTAATCTTTGTCGGAATGCCAAGCACTTCAAAAATCTTAAAAATCTCTACCAGACTGGTCTGCGATGATAAATTTGCATATATTTCATCAACTCTATGTTGAGATAAAAAATCTCTAATTTCACTTATATTGTGAACTACCGGTTTAGCATTATACATATATTCGTCCGAATTATTTGCATATGCCAGTATTTGATAGTTATTAGGCAACTCTCCTATTGTATCTAAATCACAAAAATCAGATAGTATTATAATATTACGACTATCATCACGATAACGATTATTTATACTTTTAGATATGGTTCTTACGCAATAAATGAAAACAAATGCCAAAACTAAATAAATAATCAATTCTAGACTTTTTATTATATTGAAAAAATCCGTACGGTTAAACACCACTAAAAATAATGTGAATAATGAAACAACTTTTAGGACATATATTGATGTAGTCTTAACTTCCTTAAGATATCCTCGTTCTGAAATAGTCCAGTATTCTTCTGACATCAGTGCCACTAAAATACCGATAATATTCATAGCGATAAAGAAGTATAAGTTATCTTTTGATTTCGATTGAAAATCAAAACTAAGAATATAGGCTAAAGATAAAGCTATTAAATCAGTCACTAAGAACAGAAACTTATTATTTCTTCTAATATAATACATCTTGTTCTCCTCTTAATTTAAGATTTATTTTTACCTTTTTTTCCATGTTCTCCATAACTACCATAGTGACCATAGTAACCACCATAACCAAGTTCGTTTGAGTTAACTCTGTTTAAGATTACACCTAGGAATTCTGCTCCACCTTTTTCTAGTTGTTCCTTGGCTTTTTCTATACTTTTCTTCTTAACTCGATTAGCTTCTACTACCATTACTACCCCATCAGTCTTAGGCGCTACAATAGCCGCGTCTATTACCTGACCAACTGGTGGTGTATCGATAATTACATAATCGTAATATTCTCTAAATACTTCAATCATAATGTTGAAGTTCTTGTTTTGTAGTAATCCTGTTGGATTCGGTGGTACTTGCCCAGCTGGAATAACATTAAGATGCTCCACATCAGTTTCATAAATAACATCCTCTATCGGAGATACTCCTGATAGGTAATTTGATAATCCACTAATTTTGTGTTTAAATTTGAAACGTCCTGCCATAACCGATTTACGCGTATCAGCATCAACTAACATAGTTTTTAATCCTAGTTTCGCTAATGAGATTGCTAGGTTAGTCGATACAGTACTCTTTCCTTCATTCTCTGAAGTTGACGTTATTGCGATCACTTTTTTGTCTTTCCCTAAAAATTGGATATTTGTACGTAAGGCGTTAAAATATTCATCATTTTTAGGATCTACTATTTTTTGATTTGTTAGTAAATTAATTTGTGCCATGTATTTTCACCTTATCTCTTTCCTGTTTTTGTATCTGGAACTACACCTAAAAGTACTAGCCCCATTGTTTCTTCAATATCTTCTGCTCGTTTAACTCTATCATCTAGTAACTCGAATAACACTACTCCAGCTACAGCTAAAATAAATCCTAATGCTGTCGCTAAAATTCCATTTCTTGGAATATTTGGAGAACTTGGAGAGTTAGCTGCTTTAGCTTCTTCTAATGTTGTTACGTCTTCGATTTTTGTTACTTCTTTAATTTGGTCTGCTGATACTTCTTTTACAGTATTAGCTAAGTCACTCGCTACTTGTGGGTCTTTATCTTGCACAGTGATTGAGATAATACGTGTATCTTTCGGTGCTTCTACACTTACTTTTTTTGCTAATTCTTTTGCTGTAAGATCTGTCCCACTCTTCTCTGCTGCTTCTTCCATAACTTTGTTAGAAAGAATAATCTCTTTATAGTCTTTTACTAATAGTGAACCTAATTGAACATCTTGTGTCGTAATTGCTTTCTTCTCATCTTTCGTTTGGTTAACTACGTATACTTTCGTAGTAGATGAATATTGTGGCGTTACTAAGAATATGCTAACTGCAAGTGATACCGCCGTGAATATTAATGTTACTAATACTATTAATACCTTCTTCTCCCAAATTCTTCTTAACAGCAACATAATGTCTAACTGTATTAAATCTTTTTCTTGATTATCCATTATAATATTTTTCCTCTCTTTATATTATTTTATTCATTAGTAGTTTTTCTTGATTTTTTTCGAATAGTTCGTAAGCTATTGTTGGCCCGTATTTCTTCTCGATAATATCGTATGCTTCTTTCATATACGTTCTTCGAGTGTCCATATTGTGCATGTCGCTTGCGATAAAGTGAACTAACTCTTCATCTAAGTATTTTTTAGCGCGTTTTTTATAGTTCTTATGTTTATCGCCAAGTAATTTTGGTTTTAGAACACTTGCGGCATTCACTTGGATGTAAACACCCATGTTTATTAGCTCCTGAACACCTTTTTCATCTACATCGTTGTATCTTTCGACGTGAGCTACTACTGGTGTTAGTCCAAGTAATATAACTTTGTTCAGTGCTCTGTGGATTTCTTTATAACGCATTTCATAAGGGAATTCTACAAGTACGTAGTCCGTCTCCGCTAATCTTGGGTATTCCCCACTTTCGATTTTTTCGATTTCCCCTTCTTTATAGTAGACTTCGCTACCTAAGTAAACTCTTAGGTCACTGGCTACTTCAGCGGCGATTTCTTCTACTCGTTTGAAGTTTTCTCTTATTATTTCTATATCTGTTTCGAACATTCCGCGTCTTCTGTGAGGTGTTGCGATAATCGTTCTAACACCTTGTCTGTAACTTTCTTCTAGTAAATCACGCGTGTCTTTTTCAGTTTTTGCACCGTCATCTACTCCGAAGACTACATGGGAATGTATGTCTATCATTTTAATTCCGTCTCTCATCTACTTACCTTCCAATACTTCTTTAATATTTTCTGTAACTTCTCTTAAACTTTGGTCATTAATTTGTGTCATATATAATCTAGCTCCAGGCATTGCATATGAAGGTAAGCCCATACTTCCTGTTCCTGTTAATGCTTGTGAGGTTACATTATAATCTTTACCTGCACTTAGCTGCTCATTCGCTAGTCCCATAGCTGTTTCTATCGGCATATTTGTTTGAATCGACTCACTTAGTTCTTTAATAACACTTTGGTAATTTGATAAACCTTCTTTCGAAGTTAGTTTTTTGATTATAGCCGTAATAACTTTTTCTTGGTTTTTACCGCGGTCGTTATCTCCACCAGAAAGTCCATATCTCTCACGAACGAACATTAAAGCATCTTCAGAATTCATATGTAATAAACCTGGTTGGAAAGCTTTTTTCCCACCATACGACACAAATGCCTGATCATTATACACATCTACCCCACCAACTGTATCAATAAGTTTTAAGAATGATGTAAAGTTAAGCCTTGCATAATAATCTATTTTAATACCGTATAGATTTTCTAGAGTGTGGATTGAAGAATCTACACCATAAAGTCCTGCGTGTGTAAGTTTGTCATATTGGTTGTTACCACCATCCGCAATTTTCACATAAGAGTCACGCGGTGTTGTAGTTAATAAGATTTTTCCAGTTTTCTTATTAACTGTCATAATAATATTAACATCTGAACGACTGACACTAGATACCGGTCCATATGTATCGATACCACTTATATACACGTTGAATGTATCACCTGCATTTTGTTTTGCTTTAGCATTCACTGATTTTGTTATTTTAAATTCATAGATTTTCTTCGTTTTATCTTTGAAATCTGCGTGTTGACTTGTGATAAGATCTTCGAACGAGCTGTTAAGTATCATCGCTCTGCTAGTTCCTGCGGCTAATTCTTCATAAGCTGAGATATAGTTTTTAGATTCCACAAGATTTAGACTTTGTTTTTCTTTATCTCGAATCTCTTTCATCAGCTTATTAATGTTTTCACCATCTGCAGATACTGGAGCCGTTACTGCCTCTCCTTTTAAGTCTGCAAGTTTTTCAGCTACATCGTTTTTCATCACGACAACGCTCATAGTATACTCACTAACTGCTGCATTGCTGTTTAAGTTATCAAATAAGCCGATTGCTGTTCTAAACTGCATGTAAGAAAATACCAAGGCTATATTCATAACGATCAACATTATCGCATTGAATATTCTCGCTTTTTTCTTAATCACAAGGAATATCGTAAGTATTATCACTAAGATTATTACTCCGATTATCCCGTAGTTGATACCTCTAAAGTTTAGAAAGTCGTATTTTAGCATCGTCCAACTTACTAATCCTCCAAATATAATCAGTAAAATAGTCAGTATCCCATTGACAATCTCGAAAGCTCCTATACCCCCATCATGTCTTCTATTTCGACTACTTGAATTTCTTCTCATTTTTCTCCATCCTCTTCAATTTATAAAATTTGCTAATACAGCTTAGATTTAATTTTCCCTCACTGTTTATTAATTCTCCATCAATTTGAAAGTATTTCTGATTTGTTGTTATAGTTAATTTATCCGTCGTTATTTGTTTAACTTTTATCAGTTTATTGTGTTTTTTTAAAAGTAGACATATATAATTATAAATAAAAGTTATTAAAGACATATTTTCCATTATCATGACATGAAGTTTACTATCTCGTCCTGTCGCGCCCGGGGCAAATTTTATCCCGCCACCTTCATAAGGTTGAACCATCACGTTAAGCAAGTACAACTTATCTGTATCGATTTCTCCACTATCCCATGAAATTTTCGCTTTATATTTTTTCAGCATTAAAATACCTATTACTCCTTTAAGAAAATAGATATACTTACCTAAATATTTCTTTAACTTTGAGCCTTCAGTTCTTTTTATAATATCAGCATTAAAACCGATATCAAATCCCGAACAGAACTTTCTATCGTTAACAACTCCTACATCATATTCAATAAATTTCTTTGAATCTAATAATCGACTTATTTCAACATCTTTTTTGAACTTTATAGATTTCGCAAGATCATTACCCGAACCATACGCAAGATAGATAATCTCTTTACCATGATAGTTATTTATCACTTCATTAATAGTTCCGTCGCCTCCGATGACTATCAATTCATCCCCATGAATCTTATTCATAAGGCTTTCTGCGTTGTTGTTCTTCGATGTTTTTAAAACTCTGTAAGTCAACTTCTTTTCTTGTAAAACTCGTTCTATTTTGTTAAGTTCAATAAGACTTTTCTTACTTCTAGAATTAACTATTATTTCAATCATATTCCAATCCTATACAGAAAATACTTTATCCTAATAATTATACTATAAAAAGCAATATTTATCAAAGATTTATCCATTTTAAGTTCTTTATAATATTGCATTTATACACAGTTTTGATAGACAGCACAATCATTTAAATCCTCACGTGAAATTCAATCGAGAAAAAAATTATTTTATATTTTTATGAAAAGAAGTAAAAAATCTTAATTTCAGAGAACTTAATTTTGTCAAACCTCTTGCAAAGTTTATTAACCATCTAAACAACTTCTCGAAAGTAAATTCAGATATCAAGACACTACTGCAGCTATGAGTTATCATATACACTTTTTTAAAATTTAGTTTTTTTGAATTAACACCTTACCTCGCGCTTAAAATCATTTTCTTACTTCGCTTATTATAATAACAAAAATATTGTAAAACAAAAAACTATCTTATCTTTGGCAACTTGAAGATAATTAATTTTAATCTTCGATAATGCACATTAGATAAAATAGTTTATAAGTTTCCTAGAGAGTGACTCAAAAATCGTGATTTCATAGAAATCGATTTTGTCGAGTCACCCCCGCACAGTTTATTAGGTATCTAAAAAGCTTTTATAAAGCGAATTTAGATATCAATAAACCACTGCGTCTATAAGTTATCATATACACTTTTTTAAAATTTAGACCTTTTGGGTCAGCCCCTTACATGTACTCTAATCTATCTATTTCTGGTTTTTCAGATGTTTGCGTGAAGTCTGTAGTATCATTATTTTTAGGGGCTTTTCTAACGAACAACATAACTGCCACTGTGAAGTATAATAAATATACTGGAATCAGAACACCCGCTGTCATTAGTCCGACCAGAACAGCTGATATTAGGAATAAGATTCCTGAGACGATCCTTGCTCTCATAGTAAATGAGGCTATTAAAGCTATAACTACTACAACAATAGCCACTACAGCATAAACTTTAACTGCTGTCGCAAGTAATGTTACGATATCCATACGCGTAGAATCCATTAATGACTTCATCACTGGATCTTGTAATAAGCTATATAGCATCTGTTCTAATTCTGGTTGTCTTAATGCTGTTTCTAATTGACCAGAAAATGCTCCAAGTGATACTAATCCTGTCATAAGTATCATAATAACATTCGCTATCCAAGCTAATATTTTTTCAATTTTTCTGCTGAATGGTTTCATAATATGCTCCTTTTTTAATATATTATTATATTATATCACAAAACACCTCAAACTAGTATTATTTAGCCTTTTCTAACAAATAACATAATAGCAACAATAAAATACAATAAGTAGACAGGAAACGCAATTTCTGTTGCCATTCCAGCAATCATAAAAGCCAAAAATAAAAATAGTACACCTGAAAAAATTCTATATTTCATCTTGAAAGTCGCTAATAATGCTATAAGCGCTGTTAGTAAGACTGAAAATTTAATAAGTATTATAAATATTTCAATCGCCCTATAATACTCTATTCTCGTGTAAAGTATAAAGGTTTCTACGATACTAGAAGATGTAAACCTAACAAATTCAGGTGTTAAAAATACTCCTTCCAGTGGTCTATCAAAAAACCCTGTGTACATTAAGACTACCACTGAAATTACTATTATATTCGCTATCCAAGCTAGTGTTTTTTCTATTTTTCTGCTAGATGATTTCATGAACTTCCCCTCTTCTTCAACTATTAACTAGATTATATCATAAAGGGAAAGCAATTTATCTAGATTTAACTACTTTTACAGAAAAAATCTACAGGCAACTCCCAGAGATATATGAGTGAATTTTTAGTTCTATTTCCACTGTTTCAAATTTATCATTATAGATATTCTGTTCAATTCCATATAAAAAACCTAAGTAGCAAAATGTGATATTTAGATCTTCTACTAATCCGCCTAGTAAGAAGACATATATCTATGCTACTTAGGTTTTATTAATATTTCACTCGTGCCCTGGAATTGGCTGAGAGCCTAGTTGATTGTAAGCTAGTTTAGTTACAAGCTAATTTCGTTACATGTTGGTTTAGTTATAAACTAACCTAACTTCAATCCTAATATTTTAAACCTTTGATTACTATCTTCCACGACGTTTTGCTTGTGGAGTAGCTTTTCTTACAGGTTTGTTGTTTTGTTGAGCAACAGGTCTGTGCGCCGCTGGTTTTTGAGCTACTACTGTTGGTCTTTAAGCTGGTTTATGTGTAGTTACTACTGTCGGTTTGTGGTTTGTAGTAGAAGAGTGACTTACAGTACCTGAAGCAACTAGTTGTTTTTGAACTGCTGCTTGAGCTACTAAAACTTTTTGAGTTTGAGCTGTGTAGTATACTGCAGTGTATGAGTAAGAACCATTGTTTGCAGTTGCGTTAGCTTTTTAGCGAAGTATACTTGGTATACTAATTCTTTATCGTAAAGTTTGTTAGCTGCGATAAGTTGTTTACTTTCAGTTGAGAAGTCACGTCTTAAGATAGCGTTGTTAACTAAGTTTTGGGGGATAGAAATTTTAGCAAAAACTCCTTCATCTCCTGCTAATCTAGTTGATTCTGCTAGACGGTTGTTTGTCCCTTCTTCTAAGAAATCAACACGGATGTGGATTTTTTTTGTTTCCTACTTGTGCTTCAGAACCACTGAAGTTAGCTACTGAAAAAATAAATGCGACTGGTAATAATGCCGTTAATAGTTTTTTAACATTGTTTTCTCCTTGATTAAATATATCTTATTATAATAACTAATACATGATTGATACCTTCACCTAACCATGCATCTTTACAGAAAATAATAATATCATAACCCTGAAATTATGTTAATCACTTTTTAAATAAATTTTATTTTTTTATAAATTTTTACCTTTATTTAAAATATACTTAAAAACTTACTTAAAGTATACTTAAAAGCAACATCATCTCTCTAAACCATACTTTCATTTTCTATCATATATATTAAAAATAACTCATAATTTTTTTATTTATATCAAATAAAAACAATGTAAATATATTTAAGTTTCACCGATTTAAACATATCAATAACTCATTTCCTCCTTATTTATATTCGAAAATAGGATTAATTAAAAAATCATATTTTTAAAAATCGATCTTGTCAAAACCACATATTCTTATTTTGTCATTTTCATCTGATACAATAAAATGTATATACTCCAAATCAATTCTCTCAAAACGCTATAATTACACCTTTCGTCAGAGTTATATCACGTCTAAAGCTATCAAAGTCGAAATCAATAAACCACTGTGGATACTTACTCTCATATGAAATTTAGTACTTTTAGTGCAACCCCTTTTAGCACACTCTTCGTATACCGCAACCTTGACAAAGGTTCTAAAGATTGAAATTCGGAGTTGGAATTTTTCACATGCCCCTGATTTAGTATACAACCCAAAAAAAAATCGAGTAGGGGCTAATTTCTAGCCCCTCTCACACCACCGTACGTGCCGTTCGGCATACGGCGGTTCAAACCAATCTTCAATTCATGCTTTTCTAAGTAGTAATCAAGACAACTGACCAGTCCTTGCCCTGCAAGGACTGGTTTTGATACTGCTTGCTTTAGTACCGATTTAAGTGCTATAAATTGGTAGTGGTCACCCCATCCCGATACTTTATCTGCTATCCATTTAGGGACTCCTAATTTTAATAATCCCCAAAGTCGTCTTGATTTCTTCTTCCATTGTTTCCAAATTATTACTCGAATTCTTGTTCGTAGGTGTTCATCTACTTTCGTCATCGCAGTTTTCATAAATCCTAATGAAAAGTAATTTATCCATCCTCTTATCACTTGATTTAATTTTATTATTCTATCTACTAGTGAGATACTCCATTTTCGTGATGTTAGTTGTTTCAGTTTTCTTTTGAATTTCTGAACACTTTCTTCGTGTGGCCTACTTTTCCATTCTCCTTTTGTTTTCCAAAATCCAAACCCTAGGTATTTTAGTTTGCTTGGTCTTACTATTTTCGTTTTATTCATGTTGACTTTTAGTCCTAAGTGTTTCTCTATAAAACGACTTACTGAGTACATTACTCTTTTCGCTGCTGATTCGCTTTTTACTGTTATTATGCAGTCATCTGCGTATCTTACAAAGTGTAGTCCTCTCTTTTCTAATTCTTTATCCAGTTGGTTGAGCATAATATTTGATAGTAGTGGTGATAAGTTCCCTCCTTGTGGTGTTCCTACTAATGTTTTGTGTTTTCCTCCATTAATCATTACTCCTGCTTGTAGGTATTTCTTATCAGTGATTCTGTATCTCCATCATGTATTATTTGGTTTACCAAGGTCATTAGTTTGTCCTGTGGTACTGTATCAAAGAATCTCTCTAAGTCTATATCTACTATCCAGTCGTAGCCGTCATTTAGGTATTCTAATAGTTTGACTACTGCTGTTTCACATGAACGATTTGGTCGAAATCCGTAGCTGTATTCTGAAAAGTGCTGTTCACATATTGGTGTTAACACTTGTGCTATTGCTTGCTGGATTATTCTGTCCATTACCGTTGGTATTCCTAGGTTTCTTGTTCCTCCGTTTGATTTTGGTATTTCTACTCGTAGTACGGGTTGCGGTTTGTATTTTCTTTCTTTTATTTGACTCTTGATTCTCTTCCAATTGTTTTGGATGTATTCCTCAATGTCTTCTATTTCTATTCCGTCAACTCCGCCTGAACCTTTCTTTAGTTTTACTTGGTGTAATGCAATTATCATGTTGCTTTCTCCAAGTATTCTATCTAGTAATTTTGACATGTGTTTGTATTCCTTTCTCGTTTCGCTCTCCTGTAAGTCGTCTTATACTTGTGAGCTTTCTATTAGTATATACGTCTTAACTTTCAGCTCTATCAGACCTGGCTTTACAGTTACAATCAAAGTTGGTCTACTTCGTTTGGTTTGTTCATCCCTTCGCTCCACTTCCATTACAGAAGTTTCCTCGCTACTATGGAATCGGCTGACTTCTTGTCGTTCGTTGTTACTAGGTTTCCCTCGACAAGACCTCACGAGATAAGTCGTACATCTTTCCTCGTTTACTCTCGCAATTTACGTACTTGGGCTACGTCTATCTTCTTGGACTTTAGTGCTTTGGGCCACCTTATCCACCCAATACGCCTTATTATCGCGTTTCTATTCGTAGAGCCACGATTTCGCTATCCCTTCCTCTCCCCGCTACCTCACGATAGTCAGGCTTGGGAGTCGCTAACAGGTTCACCGATAGCAAGTGCCCTTTGGGACTTTCACCCCAGATGTACGACATGCCCGTCGTACCCAAAAAAGCCCTCGAAAAATATCGAGGGCTTTTTACTATACTTAAAGATTTATTATAAACTTTAAATTAGTTATTGTCGTTTTTACGACGTCTTGCTGCTGCAAGTAATCCGCCTAGAATTCCTAATCCTAATCCTGCTAATCCAGTATTAGTTTCAGTTGTACCTGTGTTTGCTAAGCGTTGTCCTAGTTTAGAATTTACACCTTGTGCATTGCTATTTGCTGCTCCATTATTATTTCTTTCAGATGGTGCTACCTCACCTTTTTGACTAAAGATATCTTTAGCTAAGATTGTGTATGCTTTTCCGTCTTTAAGAACTACTGTCGCATTTCCTTTCGCATCAAAGATAACATCTGCTGCATTAGGATTTACTGCTAAAATCTTAGCTTTTGCTGCTGCTTTATCTTCATTAGTTAAGTTAGTAAGATCTGTTACTTCTTGTTTTTCGAAGTTTAGGTTAATGTTGTTTCCATCATTTTCTCTTACTACATCTACTAGTGTTTTCACTAATTGATCTACTGAAATTGTCGCTGATTTTCCATCTTTTGTTGTTACAGTTACATTTCCTTTGGCATCTACTTCTACTGTTGCTCCTGGATTCACTGCTCCTACAGATTCTTTAATCATTGCAAGTTCTTCTAGAGTTAAGTTTTCTTTATCTGTTACTAGAACTCTGTTAGCTGGTGTATTAATTCTACTTTCAGCTGATGAGTCTTTCGCTTTTTCTTTGAACGCATCTGCTGTTGGTATCGCAAGTACTTTACCGTCTTTTGTTACGATAGTTACATTTCCACCTTTGTCAATAGTGATAGCTAGTTCTTTTTTACCATCTTTTTCTATTGTTGCATTACCATCTTTATCAATAGTAATTTTTACTTTACCATCTTTAGATGTATAAACTGTGTTTCCTTCAGCATCTGTTGTTTTCTCTAGTGTGCTAATGTCAAATTCTTCAACATCAGTGATAGCTCCTAGAATCATGAATTGGAACTTCGCTTTTTCTTCTGGAGTAATATTCTTAATGTCAGTTACAGTTACTTTACTGTAATCAAACTCAAGGTTGTCTCCAGCGTTTTTAGCTTTAGCATCTTCTTTGTCTTTAACTAGTTGTTCTTTAGCTATTGTTGCTGTTGAGCCATCTGGTAGGGTTACTGTTGCGTTTCCTTTATCATCTACTACAACTTTAGCTCCTGGATTCACGTCCTCAATTGCTTTCTTAACTGCTGCTTTTTCTACATCTGTTAAGTTTTCTTTATCGCCAACTAATGTACGGATAGCAGGTGTTTTAACCTTAGCATTTGTTGCTTCTTTAGTCAGATTTTCTGCTGGAATTACTAAGTCTGTTGCTGAAATTACTGCAGTCTTACCTTCTGGCGTTGTTACTGTTGCGTTTCCTTTATCGTCTACTACCACAGTAGCACCTGGGTTTACCGCTTTAACTTTGTCTTCGATTGCTTTCTTCTCAGCGTCTGTTAATTTTTCAGGGTTTTCCACTACTGTCTTAGCAGCTGGTGTGTTTACATCATTTCCTGCATTTACTTTTGTAGCATCTTCAGCTTTCTTAGTTAAGTCTTTAGCCGGAATTACCGCTGTCTTACCTTCTGGTGTTGTTACTGTTGCGTTTCCTTTGTCGTCTACTACTACAGTTGCACCTGGGTTTACCGCTTTAACTTTATCTTCGATTGCTTTCTTCTCAGCGTCTGTAAGTTTTTCTGGATCAGCTACTACAGTCTTAGCTGATGGTATGTTTACATCATTTCCTGCATTTGCTTTTGTAGCATCTTCTTCTGTTCTAGTAACTTCACTTACCGGAATTACTGCTGTTTTTCCATCACGTGTTGTCACTACTACATTTCCATTGTCGTCTACTGTTACGTATGCTCCTGGATTCACCGCTACAACGCTATTTTCGATAGCTTTTTTCTCTAAATCTGTTAGTTTAGCTGGGTCTTTAACTAATACTTTATTAGCTGGTTTAACGATGTCGTTTCCTGCATTTGGTTTAGTTGTATCTTCTGATGTTTTAACTAAATCTGTTGCTGAAATTACTACAGCCTTACCTTCTGGTGTTGTTACTGTTGCGTTTCCTTTGTCGTCTACTACTACAGTTGCACCTGAATTTACTGCTTTAACTTTATCTTCGATTGCTTTCTTCTCAGCATCAGTTAATTTTTCAGGATTTGCTACTACTGTCTTATCTGCTGGAATATTAACATTATCTTTTCCTTTTTCAGTAGAACCTGCAAAAGTTTTAACTAGATTTGTTGCTGGAATTACCGCTGTCTTACCTTCTGGTGTTGTTACTGTTACGTTTCCTTTGTCGTCTACTACTACAGTTGCACCTGGGTTTACTGCTTTAACTTTGTCTTCGATTGCTTTCTTCTCAGCATCTGTTAATTTTTCTGGATTTGCTACTACAGTTCTAGCAGCTGGCGTAACGATGTCGTTTCCTGCATTTGGTTTAGTTGCATCTTCTGGTGATTTAACTAAGTCTGTCGCTGGAATTACCGCTGTTTTTCCTTCTGGTGTTATTACTGTTGCGTTTCCTTTATCGTCTACTACTACAGTTGCACCTGGGTTTACTGCTCTAACTTTGTCTTCGATTGCTTTCTTCTCAGCATCTGTAAGTTTTTCTGGGTTTGTTACTGCAGTTTTATCTGCTGGTTTAACAATATCGTTTCCTGCATTTGGTTTAGTTGCATCTTCTGGTGATTTAACTAAGTCTGTTGCTGGAATTACTGCTGTTTTTCCTTCTGGTGTTGTTACTGTTGCGTTTCCTTTGTCGTCTACTACTACAGTTGCACCTGGATTTACTGCTTTAACTTTGTCTTCGATTGCTTTCTTCTCTTCTGGAGTTAGTGCATCTTTGTTTGCTACAGCTGTTTTGTCTGCTGGTTTAACGATGTCGTTTCCTGCTTTTGGTTTAGTCGCATCTTCTGGTGATTTAACTAAGTCTGTTGCTGGAATTACCGCTGTTTTTCCTTCTGGTGTTGTTACTGTTGCGTTTCCTTTGTCGTCTACTACTACAGTTGCACCTGGATTTACTGCTTTAACTTTGTCTTCGATTGCTTTCTTCTCTTCTGGAGTTAGTGCATCTTTGTTTGCTACTGCAGTTTTGTCCGCTGGTTTAACGATGTCGTTTCCTGCATTTGGTTTAGTTGCATCTTCTGGTGATTTAACTAAGTCTGTTGCTGGTATTACCGCTGTTTTTCCTTCTGGTGTTGTTACTGTTGCGTTTCCTTTATCGTCTACTGCTACAGTTGCACCTGGGTTTACTGCTTTAACTTTGTCTTCAATTGCTTTCTTCTCAGCATCTGTAAGTTTTTCTGGATTTGTTACTGCAGTTTTATCTGCTGGTTTAACGATGTCGTTTCCTGCTTTTGGTTTAGTTGCATCTTCCGGTGATTTAACTAAGTCTGTCGCTGGAATTACCGCTGTTTTTCCTTCTGGTGTTGTTACTAATGTATTTCCTTTGTCGTCTACTACTACAGTTGCACCTGGGTTTACTGCTTTAACTTTATCTTCAATTGCTTTCTTCTCAGCGTCAGTTAATTTTTCAGGGTTCGCAGCTACAGTTTTGTCTGCTGGTTTAACGATGTCGTTTCCTGCGTTTGGTTTAGCTGCGTCTTCTGGTGATTTAACTAAGTCTGTCGCTGGGATTACTGCTGTCTTACCTTCTGGTGTTGTTACTGTTGCGTTTCCTTTGTCGTCTACTACTACAGTTGCACCTGGGTTTACTGCTTTAACTTTGTCTTCGATTGCTTTCTTCTCTTCTGGAGTTAGTGCATCTTTGTTTGCTACAGCTGTTTTGTCTGCTGGTTTAACGATGTCGTTTCCTGCTTTTGGTTTAGTTGCATCTTCTGGTGATTTAACTAAGTCTGTTGCTGGAATTACTGCTGTCTTACCTTCTGGTGTTGTTACTGTTGCGTTTCCTTTGTCGTCTACTACTACAGTTGCACCTGGGTTTACTGCTTTAACTTTGTCTTCGATTGCTTTCTTCTCAGCATCTGTAAGTTTTTCTGGGTTTGTTACTGCAGTTTTATCTGCTGGTTTAACAATATCGTTTCCTGCATTTGGTTTAGTTGCATCTTCTGATGATTTAACTAAGTCTGTCGCTGGTATTACCGCTGTTTTTCCTTCTGGAGTTATTACTGTTGCGTTTCCTTTATCGTCTACTACTACAGTTGCACCTGGGTTTACTGCTCTAACTTTGTCTTCGATTGCTTTCTTCTCAGCATCTGTAAGTTTTTCTGGGTTTGTTACTGCAGTTTTATCTGCTGGTTTAACAATATCGTTTCCTGCTTTTGGTTTAGTTGCATCTTCTGGTGATTTAACTAAGTCTGTTGCTGGTATTACCGCTGTTTTTCCTTCTGGAGTTATTACTGTTGCGTTTCCTTTATCGTCTACTACTACAGTTGCACCTGGGTTTACTGCTTTAACTTTGTCTTCGATTGCTTTCTTCTCAGCATCTGTAAGTTTTTCTGGGTTTGTTACTGCAGTTTTATCTGCTGGTTTAACGATGTCGTTTCCTGCTTTTGGTTTAGTTGCATCTTCTGGTGATTTAACTAAGTCTGTTGCTGGTATTACCGCTGTTTTTCCTTCTGGTGTTGTTACTGTTGCGTTTCCTTTATCGTCTACTGCTACAGTTGCACCTGGGTTTACTGCTTTAACTTTGTCTTCAATTGCTTTCTTCTCAGCATCTGTAAGTTTTTCTGGATTTGTTACTGCAGTTTTATCTGCTGGTTTAACGATGTCGTTTCCTGCTTTTGGTTTAGTTGCATCTTCCGGTGATTTAACTAAGTCTGTCGCTGGAATTACCGCTGTTTTTCCTTCTGGTGTTGTTACTAATGTATTTCCTTTGTCGTCTACTACTACAGTTGCACCTGGGTTTACTGCTTTAACTTTATCTTCAATTGCTTTCTTCTCAGCGTCAGTTAATTTTTCAGGGTTCGCAGCTACAGTTTTGTCTGCTGGTTTAACTACGTCATTCCCTGCTTTGGGTTCTGTCAAGTACGCTTCTGATTTGAATAAATCAACTTCTGGAATTGTTGCTGTAGTTCCATCTTTTAGAGTCACTGTCGCATTTCCATTTTCATCAAATATAACAGATTTAGCTTCCGGATTTAATTCTTTTAGTTTTTCTTCTACTTTAGCTCTATCATCTGGATTTGTTGGGTTTCCAACTAATTTATCCGCTGGTTTAACGATTTTACTGTTCCCTGCATCTGGGTTAGCAGTATCTTCTTTAGTTCTTACTAATTCTGATGCTGGGATTGCTGCAGTTTTACCGTCTGGAGTAGAAACAGAAACAGTTCCATTTTCATCGATTGTTACGATAGCATCCGGATTTACCTCTTCAACTTCAGCTACAATCTTAGCTTTTTCTTCAGCTGTTAACTTAGATGGATCTTTTACGATAACTTTATCAAGTGGCTTGTTAATGTCGTTTCCACCTTTACCATTATCTAATTGATCTTCTGTTTTCACTAATTTTGTTGGATCGATAATTCCTTTATCGCCAGCTTCTGTTGTTACTTCGATGTTTCCATTATCATCATATTTAACTTCTTTAGCTGTTGGGTTAACTTTCTTAATCTCTTCTAAGATTTTAGCTTTTTCTTCAGCTGTTAATGCACTTGGATCTTTTACTAATACTTTATCAATCGGTCTGTTTACTTCTCCAATTGCTTTAATAGCTGTCTTATTAGCTTCTTCTATTGTGTTAACATCTTCAACGCTACTTACTGCATCAATTGCTTCTTTAGCTTTTTCCGCAACTTTATCTACTTTAGCTTTTAATACTTCTTTAGCTTTAGGAGATAAGTCTGTACGTGCATCAATTGCTTCTTTTTTAGCTTTTGCTTCGTCTTCAATAGCCTTACGAGCATTTGGTTTATCTTCTACAACTGGCACAGATTTTTCGATTTCTTTCTTACCTTCTTCTTGAAGTTTATTAACCTCCGCATCTGTTCCTGCTTTGTCGATTGCTTTCTTAGCTTCTTCTGCTAGAGTTTTAGCTGCATCTGCTGCCGCTTTTTTCTCTTCGTCTGTAGCGTCTGGAGTATTAGCAATATCTTCTAATTGTTTTGCTAATTTATCATCGATTGCTTTCTTAGCTGCTGGTCTAGTCACAGCTTCTGGATTTACAGCTGCAAGCTCATCTACACCCGATTTTTTAGCTGCATCTACCGCTTTTTGAGCTTCTGCTGCTTTTTCTGGTGTATCTGCGTTATCTGGTTGTGCGTTAATAGCATCTGTTGCTGTCTTAGCTTTATCTTGTGCTTCTTTCTTAGCTGCGTCTTTTTCTTCTTGCGTTAAATCAGTACGCGCATCGATTTCTGCTTCTTTCTTAGCTAATTCGTCTGCTACTGCTTTCTTCGCTGCTTCTTTAGCTACTGGGTTTACAGCTTTAACATCTGTTACACCTTTATCTTTTGCACCATCTACTGCTTTTTGTGCTTCTGCTGCTTTTTCTGATGTATCTGCGTTATCCGGTTGTGCGTTAATAGCGTCTGTTGCTTCCTTAACTTTATCTTGCGCTTCTTTCTTAGCTTTTGCTTTCTCTGCATCTGTTAAGTCTGTACGTGCATCGATTTCTGCTTCTTTCTTAGCTAATTCATCTGCGATTGCTTTCTTAGCTGCTTCTTTCGCTACTGGATTTACTTTCGCAATTTCTCCAGTACCATTATTTTTAGCTGTGTCTACTGCTGCGTCTGTTGTAGCTGCGTCGATTGCTTCTTTAGCTTTCTTAGCTTCTTCTGCCGCTTTGTCTTTAGCTACTTTTTTCTCTGCATCTGTTAAGTCTGTACGAGCATCAATAGCATTGTTTTTAGCTGTTAATGCATCTTCAACTGCTTTTTTAGCTTCTGTTTTCTTAACCGCAACTGGATTTACAGCTGTAACTTCATCTACACCTGTTTTCTTAGCCGCATCTACTGCATCTTGCGCTGTTTTTGCTGCTGCTTTTGTATCTGCTGCATCAGGTTGTTTAGCAATTTCAGCTAATTGAGCGTCAGCTTTTGATTTTGCTTCATTCTTAGCTGCTGTTTTTTCTTCATCAGTTAAGTCTGTACGTTTATCAATTTCTGCATTTTTATCTTCTAATGCTTTCGCAATTGCTTTCTTAGCTTCGTCTTTTGCGACTGGAGTTACGTTTGCAACTGCTGTAGTTCCATCTGTTTTTGCTTTATCAACTTCTGCATTTGTAGTTGCTTTATCAACAGCATCTTTAGCTTCGTCAGCTTTTGATTTTGCTATTTCTTTCGCTTTAGTTTTCTCTTCTGGAGTTAAGTCTGTACGTGCATCAATTTCATTGTTTTTAGCTGTTAATGCATCTTCGATTGCTTTTTTAGCTTCATTTTTCTTAGCTGCTTCTGGATTCACAGCTTTAACATCTGCTACACCTTTATCTTTTGCAGCGTCTACTGCTTTTTGAGCTGCTGTAGCTTTTTCTGCTGAATCTGTAATAGCTGGTTGCGCATCAATTGCATCTGTTGCTGCTTTTGCTTTTGCTTGAGCATCTTTCTTAGCTGCTTCTTTTTCTTCAGTTGTTAGATCTGTACGACCATCAATTTCAGATTCTTTCTTAGCTAGCTCATCCGTTACTGCTTTTTTAGCCGCTTCTTTTGCTACTGGGTTCACAGCTGTAACATCTGCTACACCTTTGTTTTCTGCACCAGCAACAAGTTTTTGTGCTGCAGCCGCTGTTTCTGGTGTGTCAGCATTGTCTGGTTGTGCGTTAATCTTAGCTAATTCAGCATCTGCTAATTTTTGAGCTTCATCTTTAGCAGCTTTTTTCTCAGCATCTGATAAATCTTTACGTTTGTCGATTTCAGAATTTTTAGCTGTTAGAGCATTCGCAATTGCTTCTTTAGCATTTTCTTTTGCTACTGGGTTCACTTTTCCAATCGCTGTAGTTCCAGCTGTTTTAGCTTGATCTACAGCATCGTTTGTTGTTGCAGTGTCGATAGCTTTAGTTGCTTCTGCTGCTGCAGCATTATTTTTCGCAATAGCTGCATCTTTTTCTGCTTGTGTTAGATTTGGATTTGCTTTAATTGCATCTTCTTTAGCTTTACGAGCTGTTTCTACGTCTGCTTTTGCTGCGTCTTTCTTCGCTACTACTGGGTTATCTGCTGAAATCGCAGTTGTACCAGATTCTTTAGCTGTATCAAGAGTTGTTTTTGTAGTAGCATCATTAATTGCTGTTAAAGCTGCTGTTTTGTCAGCATTTACTTTAGCAACTGCTGCTGCTTTCTCTTCATCAGTAGCGTTTGGAGTAGCATTGATTGCTGCAATTTTCTCAGTTGCTGCTGTGTTTACTGCATCGATAGCAGGTTGTTTATCTAATTTAGTGAAGTCTGATAATGGTCTTACATCTTTAGAACCATCTTTATATGTTGCAACAATGTTATTACCTTCTTTAGTGATTGTAGCAACTTTGTTATCAGTATTATCTACTGCCTCACCACGTTTAGATTCTAGATTTTTATCTTCATTCGTTCTAGAATATTCTAATTTCGCTTTGATTTTAGCAAATTCTTCATCAGTTACTGCTTCTGGATTAGCTACTGCTACTTTATCTGCTTCTGTTGGTGTAACGATGTCGTATTTTTTAGCTTGTGCTTTTAATACGAATGTTACAGCACCTGGGTCAGTAAGGTAAGAACCTACTACTTCTCCATTATTTTTATTTTTTACAGCAATATTTTTGATTTCTTTCCCATCTTTATCTGTTGCTGTTGCAAAACGTGTTACAAGCTCTAAAGAGTCGTTTTCTGTTTTTGGAAGTCTATCCTGTGCAATCCCAGAAACTTGTCCTGTTATTTTAATTTTTGCTGGTGTAGCTGTTTCAGAATTAATCGCTGTTACAGTGAATCCCCATTCATTATCTTGTATATCTGGATTTCCACCGACGTTATTTAAAGCAATATTTCCACCTTTTTTAAGAGCAGCTGATTTAATTTTTCCAGAATCATCATTAAATGTGATTTCAACGTCAGCTTCTTCTCCAGTATAAAGATAAATTTCTTTTTTATTTGAAGTTGGATCCGAATATGGTATAGATACTGTTGGTGCTACATTATTACGTACAACACTTGAAATTGTTGCTGTATCTGTAGAATCATCTTTATAGGTTACAGTGATATTTCCGCCACTTATTTCGATATTTTTAACAACATCAGATTTATTTTCTAATGCAGTACCTTTTTTAGATGCTAATCTTGCATCAGTACTCGTTTTAGAATATTCAATATTAATTTGGTCTTTAATTTTTTGAATATCAGCAGCTGTTAGGTTGTTAATATCATCAACGCCAATTTTATCTCCATCTATTTCTGGTTGTTGGATGCTGTATTTATACGTTTGAGATTTAACAACTAATTTAAAGAATCCTGGTTGATTTGATCCGTTAGAAGATGCGCTGACACTTCCACCTGCCGTATCTGTAACTACTAAATATCTATCTCCTAAAACCGAATTTTGATCTTCACGTCTGTTAGTAGGAGTAAGACCTAAAAATCTCTCATTAGTTTTACCAGTAATATTCATCGTTACTGGGCCAGCTGTTTCTGTTAAAGTTTGTGTATAACTCCATCCAAATCCATCAATTTGAACAGCACTATCTTTAGTTGCTTCATCAAGTGGTCTGTTACCCCCACCTCTAACTTTTACTGAACTAATATTTCCTGCAGTGGAATTCACAGTAATGTTAATATTTGTATCTTCTTGGTTATAAAGATAAATTTCTTTTTTAGCATCATCAGAAAACTCTATAGTGTAACTAATATTCCCTACTTTTGTTGTAGTCGCTTCATGAGTTGCAGCTGTTGCTTCTGTTCTAAACGCATTATCTTTATCTAATGCTCTACCGTTACGTGAATCATGAGATCCTGTGTTTTCGATTGAGTTAGTACCAGCTTTTGCTTCTGTGTTTTCTGCTTTTTTACCTACAGTTTCTTTTCCGTTAGTAGTGTCTACTACTGGAGTTTCTTTTTTCTCTACAGGTTTGTTTTTTAATTTAGTGTTAGCTGTAGTTACAAGTTTGCTGTAAGCTCTTGTAATTTCGTCTTGAGTTGTTGCATTTGTTAATGTTTCTTTTGCAGAGTCTAGATCAGCTTTTAATACTGCAATAGATTCTTCTGTTTTGTTAGCATATGTTCCATCTGCAAGTTTTGCTTCGATTTCTGCAACGTATTTTTCAAGTTTAGTTTTATCTAAAGCTTTAACTTCTTTTGCAGTTTCTCCGCCAAGTTTGCCGCAACAGCTGCTGCTACGTCTTCTTTAGTAGTTTCTTTAGCTATAGATTTTACAGTTGCCTTTGGTGCTTCTTGTGCTTTTGCTCCAGCGTTTGTTGTATTATCCGCTGTTGTATTGTTTGATACTTCTTCACTAGCTTGCGCTACTGCTCCAGCACCAAGGAAGATACTCGCACCGATTACTACTGATGCTGTACCTACTTTGAACTTCTTAATAGAGTATGACTCTACTTTAATACCGTCTTTAGTATCTCTTAAATAATGATTATTTTTACCTATCATTTTTCCCTCCTAAAATTATTAATCATAAAAACCACGATGTTTTCAATAATTTTTTTAAAAAAAGTATTTCCATCCATCGTTTTTATTATTAAAAATTATAAAAAAAATTCTTAAAAAAATTTATTCATATAATTTACGTACGTTATCTATAATTTTTACCAAATAGTTCCTCCTTTGTCTATAAAAAAAGCACTTGTAATTCAACTATCGTTTTTTAAAAAAATTTTACTTTTTCAAAATCATGTCACTTCATAGTAAACTTTCATAAAGGAAGTGACTCGACAAAATCTTGTTTCTTAAGAAATCACGATTTTTGAGTCACTCCCAATTAGGAAATCTAGACTCTGAAGGTGTGTTATTCAACTGAGATTGTTTTTAATAAACTAACTAAAGATATATTATCAAAAAAGAACAGAGAGTAATAATTTTACTTCCTGTCCTTTGTTCTTGTGTTATATTTTGAATAAACTTTCAATAGATTATTTCAAATTTACGTTGTTATTACAACTTGATTTAAACGTTATTTACTACTTCAACTATAAATATTTCTCAAATTCTTGTTCAGATACCCCTAGTTCTTCACATGCATACTCTTTTGTTATCGCACCTTTATTTACTAAGTTTATCATTGTACTTAATTTCCCTTCTTCTCTTCCTTGTTGTAGTCCCTCCGCTATTGCCTGTTCTTTTTCTTCTCTAACATAAGCTAGGTGAGCATAATATCCATCAAAGTCTCTTCTTCTTTCATCAAACATACTCTTCTCCTCCTTACTCCATTTTCTCGGATTTATTATACTATCTGCTTGTTCCATTATTTTTTCTGGTTCATGTGTATATGGTTTATTTCAAAAAAATTCTATCCAACGTATTTTTTTGTAATTTTCCATTGTATTTTCTCTATATTTTTCTATTTCCAAAAATACCGTTCTTATTAAATTTCTTTTTTCTTCTATACCTTTAAATTTAACTCTTAATTCTTCGCAGTTTTCATCGTCTCGCATACTGAACGTATGAATTGCTCGATTATCATCAAAATACGATTTCTCTATTATCGCTATAGCATAAACCGGTATTAATTCTTGAGATAAATGATATGTATCTACTCCTTCTTTTTTATACTCGTCTAAATTTTGTGATACTTGTTCGCAGATGTATAACCACAACCTTTTTATAAAATCAATCTGCATAGCTACTTGAATTTCTATAATAACCTGTGTTCCATCATCTAATTCTGCTAGTACATCCACGTGCGTGACAAATGGTAGCAAATCTTTATACGACTTAGCATGGATCTGTGCACCATCTAAAAGTTTTACGGAAGCTACTGGTAAGTCTAGTAAGTCTCTTATAAACTGTGCCGTTACCTCGGTATTACTAAACACTTTCTTCGCTACTAAATCCATCATTGGACGTGTATCTTTATTTCTTATGTTTTCCATTTTTAAAAACCTCCCTATTTATTATTTTTTCATAATTTATTTAATTTTTCATAATCCCTGATAATTCTTTACCTTCATTATATTCTACGAATACTATTTTTTCTATTAATAACATCAATAAAATACATTATTTATCAACTAAAACAACAATCACATCTACTTATAAAGATTTATTATACAAATTTTCTCATTCTATGAAAATAGATAATAACCCCTCTTCACCAAACCTAATTCTGATCCCTCATCCACGTTCCGAATTTTGTATATAACTAAAAACCTAAACCTCTAGGCATCTTATAGAATCAAGATTTAATATGTAAGTATCCGCTTTGTTTGGACAGTTGAAAATGACCGTAGAGTGGTTGAACACATTCCTATAGGCTAAAGTTAGCCATAATTATTCCCCTGAAAGAGTGTTAAAATAATTTCTTCTTATACCATCTGGCATCTTATTTTCATCCTCGATAACTTTTGAACCATTAATATCCAAATTCGGATTCGAGTTCAACCCATTAAGAAGAAAATCTAAGTGCCACGGCATCCATTCATTATCAGAGTCTTGTCTTGCGATATAATCAGCTGTTACTAGAGAAATACCGATATTTAGAGCTTCTGAAATTCCATCGTGTTGAACTTTATGATATACCACTCTAATATCTTCTAAATATTTCCTGCATATATCTTCCGTCCGGTCAGTCGAGTCGTCATCCACAATAATCAACTTATAATTAGTATGTGTTTGATTCAACACTGACTTTATAGCATCCTTAACAGTTTCCTCACTATTATAAACTGGCATAATAATGTCTACAGCAATATCCGATAAAGGTAAATTTATACATTCTATCCCTAGATTACTATATATCTGCGCTTCATTCGTTGTCAAAAATGTTCTAAAGCTTTTCACACTGACACCAGGAATATCTTTTATTAAAACAAATGACATTGAGTAGAAACCATACACTTCAACAAATTCGTATTCGGTTAATAATCTATAAATTTCTTCTTCAAAGCAAAAATCAGTAGTTACAGTAGTAGCATTTTCTATTTTTAGAGGAACTCATGGATGAGGATAATATAAAACATCTCCTAAACTAGTTACAGCTTTATTAATCAATTTTTCTGTAAGTCTAATATCTTTGTCATCTATTGAAGATCCGAATAATTGACCTAAAAATACTTTAATTGTTTTCTCATTATTAGCTCGAGTAAATCTATCTGGCTCTACATTAAAATTCATTTTTATGAGTTTTGAAACCGGAAAAATTGTATTTCTATTAAATACTGTATAATGTCCTTCCGATAGCTCTATAACATTTTCTAACGTCATACCGTTGCGGAATACTACTCTACTTGGATTTACAGTATACATATTCGGAGTTATCAGTGAAATACTGCCGTCATCAAACGTGAAAAGCTGCATAGGAGTAAAACTGAATATATCTAAAGCAATCGAATTGTCTAAACTAGCAAAATAGAACTCTTCTAGTTTAACATTCTCCAATTTTCTTCTAAATTCACATCCTCAATTCTCATCTTCTATAAATACAACATCTTCACAAAATTCAGACATTTTTTCAGCGTATATTCTTTGTCTATCATCGTGGGACATCCTTTGATAGATTCCTATAAATTTTTCTCCAGTCACTTCTGCAATGGTTTATTAGATGTCTAAAAAGTTTTTATAAAGCTAATTTAGATATCAATAAACCACTGTGTCTATGAGTTATCATATAATTTAGGACTTTCAGGTAATCATCCTCCGTCAAGCTGTCAAAGTTTTATTTTTTGGCTTCGATTTTAGGAATCTATTTTTTATTTTTCCCACCGTTAATCTATTTAAGTTTATTTTATTTTTTAACTTTGATTCAGAAAAACTATCTTTTGTTTCTTCATCCGCCATTTATCAAAATCTTATTTTAATTTCTTGACTTCGATTTGTGGTAGTAATTCTTCAATTAGTTTTTCGCTTCCTACTCCTACTGAGAATGATGTTGCGCCACCAGCTGCCGATGCATAGCGTAGTGCTTCTTGGTAGTCTTTTGTTTTATTGTATTTTGCAACAAACATCGCAAGCATACTGTCCCCTGCCGCAACAGTCGATACTAGCTTACCTTTAGCTACATTAACTTCGAACACTTCTTTATCTTCAGTCAGTAGTAAAGCTCCGTCTGCTCCACGTGAAACAAGGACATTTTTCGCACCGCGTTCTTGTAAATTTTCAGCGTATTGTAAGATTTCTTCTATACCATTTAAAGTCACATCGAACATTTCTCCAAGTTCGAATTCATTAGGTTTAACTACAAACGGTTTGTACTGAAGTGTGTCTAACACTAACTCTTTATTACTATCTACTACTAATGTAGCTCCTGATGCAGATACTCTTTTCGCTATAGCTTTGAAGTCTTCTATACCCATTCCCGCGATAACATTACCTGATAAGAATACCACATCTTCTTTCGTCAGTACTTCTAACTTTGTAAAAAAGTCGCTCACGTTATCTAAGTTTACACTACTACTTTGACCATTAATTTCAGTTTCAGCTTCCGTAGTTAACTTCATATTGATTCTAGTCGCGCCACGTGTCTCTACAAAATCATGTTTTACACCTAGGTTGTCTAGTTCTGATTTTATAAAATACCCTGTGAATCCAGCGACAAACCCCCACGCCTTATTATCAACACCAACGTTGTTTAGCAAGATAGAGATGTTAATACCTTTTCCACCTACTACGTACTTCGCTTCTTGGGTTCTATTTAACTTTCCAAGTGTGAAATTTTCTGCCGTTGTCAGCATGTCAACAGCTGGGTTTAAAGTAATTGTATAATACACTATTAGTCCTCCTTTATACTTTTTACTTCTATTATGTTTTTATACTTTCTATATTCTTCTGGAACTTCATAAGATACGATGGTTACATCATCTAATTCGGTGAATTTTTGGAATTTTCTATGTCCGAATTTTGACTTATCAGCAAGAATGTACTTCCTCTTGCTATTTTTTAGTGCCGTAGCTTTAATGAATGATTCATTTTCTTCGGCAGTTGTTATACCAAAAGTCTCATCTATTCCATTGCACCCTACAAAACACATATCGGAACTGTATTTCTTCAATTGTTCGATAGCGACCGATCCTATGGCAGCTTGTGTAGAATGTTTTATCGTTTCACCTAATATTATTGTGTGAATTTTATTATTAATAAGTTTCGGTAAATGATATGTTGAATTGGTCACAACAGTTATCCTTCTATCACGAAGGTATTCTATCATTTCATATGTCGATATCCCCGCATCAAGATAAATCGTCTGCCCTGATTCTAAAATATTATCGCAAATATACTTTGCGACCTATCTTTTTTCCTGCAGGAAGTCTGCACGTTTTGCTTCAACACTTTCTTCACTACCTCGGGCTACTGAGCGTTTCATCACACCACCGTGTGTTCTATATAATAAATTTTTATTTTCTAAATTCGTAAGATCTCGTCTTATCGTAGCTTCTGAAACATTACAATACTCCATCTACTCCTTAAGATTTAACGAACCTCTTTCATCTAATAAATCTAGAATTTTATTCCATCTTTCATTCAACAATTTCTTCTCTCCTAACTCCCATGATTATTATATCTAATATAATATAGCTATTCAATCAAATCCAAGCAAAAACACTCATAAATAACCAAAATAAATGATTAATATGAGTGTTTTGTTTTTAATATTTGATTGTTTTTCTAAATGATGAGTGATTTTTTATTTTCACAGTTGTTTCTAAAGAATTTCATGACTGTGGCAAACAAAAGTTAGTTAAGATTCCCAAATCTTTACTGCGAAGATTTTTTTAGCGCGATTAATGAGCGATTTCTATTATCTGTTATATTTGATAATATCAATAAAGAAATGAATTAGATACTTTTTAACACTTATTCCAAGAGACTCTTAAACTTTCTCCCATTTATTTTTACTACTCGTGAGTATTATACTTTAAAGTAGTAAAATTATCAAATAAGAAAAACAAGACTTCTTATAAAAAAGGAGTGACTCAAAAATCATGATTTCTTAAGAAACAAGATTTTATCGAGTCACCCACACACAGTTTATTAGCTATCTAAAAAGCTTTTATAAAGTAAATTTAAACATTAATAAACCACTACATCTATGAGTTATCATATAATTTTTATTTAAAATTTTCGGAACCGTCCTTCTTACCACTTTATTTAATTTCAGAAGGACAATATATTAATTCTACAATTTTAATAAATTGTATTTAATTAGTTAATAATCTCCTCTTTCTTCTATTAATGCAGTATATTTTCTTAACGTTTTTTGGTGTGTAAATAATGTGTAAAATGCAATAGGGATGTTTATTAATAATTTTACTAGTTCCATTGCAAGATACGTTAATAAGAATGTTGTTACTGTATCTGAAATACTTCTTCTAGAACTTACTTTATAACCACCAGTCCATGTTTTTTTCACACTTCCTGTAGTATGGTTCATTCCACTAGCAATAGAAGCACTCGCTGATATTGAGAAGTATCTAGCAAATAACTGCGATCCTGCCCCACCTTTATATCTTTGATAATCCGCAAACCAGCAGTACGTAAAGTTTGAAGCTAATACGTAAAGTGTTATTATCACTTTCTCAAAATCACTAAAAGTTCCAAATACAACAAATATCAATAACGACCAGATTAAATATCCTGATAGATAAAACTTAATTCCCATTTTAGGAGTTTTAATTTTATCTTCTTTCTGTTGTGCTTGCCCTGACTGTGGCGGTGCTACTACGTCACCTGATCTTTTCGGTGGCGCTACCACATCGTCTCTTTTCGGCGGTATTACTACATCATCTTTTTTGGGTGGGGCTACCACATCGTCTCTTTTCGGTGGCATTACTACATCATCTTTTTTGGGTGGGGCTACCACATCGTCTCTTTTCGGTGGCATTACTATATCGTCTTTTTTGGGTGGGGCTACCACATCGTCTCTTTTCGGCGGCATTACTACATCATCTTTTTTAGGGGGCGCTACCACGTCGTCTCTTTTCGGCGGTATTACTACATCATCTTTTTTGGGTGGTACTACCACATCGTCATCTTTATTAACCATCCATTCTCTCCTTTACTTTTTCTATATCTTCATTTGTAATTTCATCAAGGTTATCTCCACCTTCACGCGCTATACGAGTTGACATATTAGTAATAATTTTTTCATTTATATTTCTTACCCATCGACCATTACTTCCATCATTATTTCTGTATAAATCTTTAATTACTTCTCCATAATATTCACGATCTAGTTCATAACCATATTTATCTAGTCCCAGAAGACCTATTTCCACTACTTCTTCTTCTGTATAATCTTCGAAATCAAATGTATTCGGAATTCTACTACGTAGTCCAGAATTCATATTTAAGAATTCTCCCATTTCTTTCGTGTATCCTGCAAAGATTATTACGATGTCATCTCTATGATCTTCCATAAACTTAAGAATCTCATCTAACGCCTCTTGTCCAAAGTCATTACCACTTCCGCTATTTAACGCATATGCTTCATCTATGAATAATACTCCTCCTAACGCACTTTCTAAGATTTTTCGTGTTTTAGGTGCTGTTTGACCTATATATCCTGCTACTAAGTCTGTTCTACTTACTTCTACAAGTTTATTCTCAGCTATCACACCTTTTTGATACAGCACTTTTCCTACTAAGCGTGCCACAGTAGTTTTCCCTGTTCCTGGATTTCCTAAGAATAGAGAATGTAATGAGAATGATGAAGTCGATTTTCCTTGTTCAGCACGTTTTTTATTGATTTCAGCAAGAGCAATAAATTCTTCAACCTGCGTTTTAACTTTCTTAATTCCAATAAGTTTGTTGAGCTCTTCCATCTCATCTTTTTTAGTTCCATCATCTTCATATTTCCCGATGTTTTTAACAGCCTTAATATCAATATTTTTAATTGTTGTAACATCATCTTCATCATTTTCAACTACTCGATTCGCTACTGATTTTAAGATACTTTCATTTACATTTCTAATCCATCTAGCATTACTCTTATCTAATGATGCTTTGTACGCATTCTTAACATAACTGTTATAATAAGCTTGATCTTCTAATACATAACTCTTACTTTCTAGATATTTATTACCAATTTGAACAATTTCATCTGGTGAGTAGTCTTCAAAATCAAATGTATTCGGTACACGAGATTTTAACCCTGGATTTGATTTTAAGAATTGATCCATTTCTTTTGTATAACCTGCGAAGATTATCATTATTTCGTCACGGTGATCTTCCATAAACGCTAATATTGTATTAATCGCTTCAATACCAAAATTCACGCTACCTTTTTTATCTAAAGTATACGCCTCATCTATAAATAACACTCCACCCAGCGCTTTATTTAATAACTTCTTAGTTTCTAATGCTGTACCTCCAACATTAGATGAAATTAAGTCAGATTCTTTCGCTTCTACAAAGACACATTTCCCGTCTCTTCCTGGTAAAACTCCTTTTTCAAATAAAATTTTACCCATTAAACGCGCAACAGTTGTTTTCCCCGTCCCTGGATTACCTACGAATACTGCATGCAAGGCTTGTTTTTCTGGAGTATGTCCTTGAGCTATTCTCTTATTATTGAAGTCAACTATGCGTAACATCTTAGATATTTCTTCCTTAACTCTTCTAAGTCCAATAAGATTATCAAGTTGTTGGATAGTAGGAACACTTTCTTTAACTTTTTCTGTTTGCTGATTGTTCTCTGTCGCTACAGTTTCCTCTTTTATTAGATTATTTAAATCAACAACTTCACTTGTATCATCAACTTCAAATTTTAAGTCTTTTTTTTCTATATTTTTTGTACTCAATATCCTCATTCGCATTAAGGAATTTTCAGCCGTACGCACATTAGGGTTAGATAACTTATTTAAAACTACTTCTTCTGCGTTTAAGACAGAATTATTATCAATAAATATCTCTACTTTTTTTAAACTCTCACCTTTAACATCTAACTTACCATTAGAAATACATAAACTAAAGTCTCTTATGAAAAGCGACTCTAATATCGTAGTATCATATAATTTTACACGACTATTAAATACAGTTACATTCGTTATCAAATTATTTTCTAGTTCTAAAACTGAATTATCTTTTATAAAAACCGCACTAGGATATTGCGGTTGTCGAATTTCAGAATTCTTTACTACAAAACTACTCTCACTTCCCCAAACAATAGGATAACGATTTTCTACATCTGCTAGGCTTCCCTCTATGTATGTATCAATTATCTCTACTTTTGATTTTTTTGCATTTATCCCATTGCCTATATGATTAACAATTCTACTGTTCATTATGCTAACTTCTGAGTTATTACAAGTTACATTAGCTAAATTAGTACTATTTTTAATATTTAATGTACTACTATTTTCAACAGTTATGGCTCTTGATTTCCCCTCTAAAGTTAATGTTAGATTATCTATTTCAACAAAACCACCATTACTCCAAACTAATCCATAATCATTATCACTTACTGTTGATCCTATGAGAGAACCTGATAAGGTTAATTTACCACCTTTTTGTATAACTATAACATTTCCTGCTTTAATAGAATATAGACATATATCCTCTATTACTACATCAGCATTTTCCGCTATTATAATTCGTCCGTAGAACGAACTATATAGCATTCGTCCATCATTCTCATCAACCTCAACATACCCACAGATAGTTATATTTATCAATCATCCAGTAATCACCGGATAAATCAAAGCTAAAACCTTTTTCAAACTCGATAATATCACCATCTGTAACGGCAGCATATGCATCCGCTAAATTCCATGTATCAGAACCATTACCTACTATATATCTTCCCATTCGAACTTTTCCTTTCATTTATTATCTATGTTATTTTGTATAATCTACTAATTATTTTAACAAACTAAAATTAATTTATTCCAGCATATAAAAATTAACTATTTAAATTTTTTCTAACTCTAAATATTCACTACTTAAAATTTAAATATTATTAAAAATATTATACATTATTTACATTAAAGAATTATTTTTATTTCATAAATAGTTTTTTTAAAAAAATTAATTTTTTTAATAATAAAAATAATAGTTATCCCTTTTATTTTAACAAAAAAAGCCTGAATCATTCAACACGAACTTATACAAAATATAAATATATTGGTTATAAACATAAAAAAATTATCGATAATAAAAAAACAGCTTTTATATATTTTTTTCTATTCAATATTCCAATAAAAAAATATAAATTCATTATAGAAAAATATTTATCAATTCTAAACTGGGATAATTTTATCCTCTCCTAAAAATTTTACCTATACTCTATAAAAACAACTTAGACCCTCTTTAAAATTACTTATATTAATTACGTTAAAAAAATCTCTAAAGGAAACCATCATTTTTTATGATAAATATTCCTCTAGAGATATTTTTGGTATTTTTGTTTTTTAAGATTTTTCTTCGTTAAATTTTTGATATAAATTCTCCAATTTCAAAAGAAACCTTACTTCGCTATATTTCCGTTCGTTTCAACACTTCTCGTGCTTCTTTTATAACAGCTTCTACTATATTCTTAACAGGGCGAATTTCAGTCACTAATCCCGCTATTTGACCTGCCATAACAGAACCATTTTCTACATCTCCATCATAAACAGCACGTCTTAATGAACCAAGCGTTAACTCTTCTAACTCCATAAGCGTTGAAGATTGTTCTTCTAATTCGTGATATCTTTTTGTAAGTTCATTTTTAATACCACGCACAGGTGCTCCGAATTTTTCTCCGGTTAAGGTAGTAGATGTATCAACCGCTTCTAAGATCATATTTTTATATGCATCTGTCACCGGACATTCTTCTGAAGCTAAGAATACAGTTCCCATCTGAACTCCACTTGCTCCTAAGCAATATGCAGCAGCCATTCCGCGTCCATCAGCGATACCACCAGCTGCAATAACAGGGATTTTTACCGCACTTGTTACTTGTGGTAGTAGCGCCATAGTCGTGCTAGTTCCAACATGTCCGCCAGCTTCCATACCTTCGACAACAACAGCGTCACAACCTAATTCTTCCATTTTTACAGCAGCTTTCACAGAAGGAATAACCGGAATAACTTTTATCCCCGCTTCTTTTAAGCGTGGCATGAATTTTCTAGGTGTTCCTGCTCCTGTTGTGACGATTTTAACACCTTCTTCAATAACAACATCAATTATTTCATCGATATTCGGCATCATAAGCATAAGATTAACCGCAAAAGGTTTGTCAGTCAATCCTTTGCACTGTTGGATCTCTTTACGTAGTTCTTCAGGACTTGCTCCCCCTGATGCCAGTATTCCTAACGCACCAGCATTAGATACCGCTGAAACAAGCTCATGTCTCGCTATTTGAGCCATCGCCCCTTGAAAAATTGGATATTTAATCCCTAGTAAATCTGTAATTATCATAATAGTTCTCCTTTGTGTTTAAATTATATAACCTTACTTCTTTATATCTCTATATTGTTCCAAATATAACAAAACACTACGCATATACTCAACAGAATATATACGTAGCATCTGCATGTTATAACTCCGTAAAGGTTAATAACACTAATTTCCTCTATTCACATTGTACTATTTCTCTTAATCAACTGTCAAGGGAGTGATTCAAAAATCGCGATTTCATAGAATCGATTTTGTTGGGTCAACCCCACGCAGGTTATTAGATATCTAAAAAACTTTTATAAAGCGAATTTAGTATCAATAAACCACTGCGTCTATGAGTCCCCATATGAACTCTGTTAAATTTAAGGACTTTTGGAGCAGCTCCTATTTAGCTTTCTATTTGTATTTTTATCCAATTTAGATTATCCTACTTTTAAAAAATAAATCTAGCAACTGCGTAACAAACTATCATCAAGATTACAGATGATAAGAAGCACGCTGTGAATACTCGTACACCACGTTCTTTAATAACTTTAAAGTTAACACTCATACCAAGAGCTGCCATCGCCATACCTAAGAAAATATACGCGGCATCAACAAAGTAAGGCGCTAGCGGTTTTAAGAAAGTAACGTAGCTTCCCAAAATACTCATAAAGATAAACCCTAGAATAAAGTACGGCATTGGAACTTTACCTTTCGTTTCATCTTGAGTTTTTTTATTAACTACAATCAGCACACCTGCCACAACAATCAGCATAAGCACACGTGATAACTTAGTAAGAATCGCTGCGTCAAGAGCTACTTGACCTCCTGCACCTCCTGCTGCAACTGCATGAGCTATTTCATGAAGACTTCCTCCAGTAAATACACCGTAATTATACGCATCCAAACCTAAATAAGGTTGCAACGTCACCTCTATTAAGGTAAACACTGTACCAAGTATCGCTACTACCGCAACAGCAAGAACACTATTATCAGTTTTCGCACGAAGTTGACCACTTACCCCCATGACAGCCGCAGCACCACATATACCACAACCACATGAAGAAAGTAAGGCAAGTTCGTGATCTACTTTAAATGCACGACACATAAAGTACGTTAAAGTTATCATAAACAGCACAATAAAGAAGGCAACGACTAATGTTTTCTTACCTTCAGCTAGAAGCCTATCTAACGCCAACTTAAATCCTAATAAAATTATCCCAAGGCGTAAGAACTTATTACTTATGAACGGAATATCCGCCTTAACCTGTTCTTTCAACCCTTTCGACATTTGTAACGCCATACCAATAACAAGGGCAATTACCAAATGCCCAAAAAGTTTTAATGCCGGCACTTGCGCAAGATATTTCGCAGCTAACGAAATAACTAACATTATACCTAAGGTATAATAAAAATTAATACTCTTAAATCTACTCATACGAGTTTCCCCTTTTATAATATTTGTTAAAAAGTACATATAGTTTAATTATACTACTTCCAATACTTCTCTTCAAGGAATCATAAAAATTAATAACGTTCATCAATAGTTTTTCAATGAAAATTTCAATAAGTTTCTAAAATCTATAACAATAAAAAAAAGGAGTGCCTCAAAAATCATGATTTCTTAAGAAACAAGATTTTGTTGAGTCACCCCCACAAAGTTTATTGCATATTTAAAAAACTTTTATAAAGCAAATTTAGATATCAATAAACTTCTACGTCTATGAGTTATCATATACACTTTTTAAAATTTAGGATTTTTAAGTCAATCCCTCTTTCTAAAAATTTTATTATTTATTATCCTAATAACAAGAATAAATAGTGAGCTATAATCCCAGCCGCAATTCCCCCGATAGTATGAGAAAGAATTGCTTTTGAAGATAATTTTCTAACTCCAAGTGCATCCATCATACCTATGTGTGTACTTAAGTATCCACTCCAGCACATTCCCATCGCTGTAAATACTGCGATATCATTTGGTCCAATAAGTCCGTTTCTCAAGAATTCTGGAACTAGAGAAATCGCTCCTCCTACAGCTCCTAAAGCTGTAATTGGGAAGGCAATTGCTTCTGCTGAATGGAATCCAAATAATGGTTCAAGAATAAATTTTAGTTTTTCTCCTAACCATGGTAAGAATCCTACTCCCTCATAAGCAGCTCCTGTGTATCCACCTGCAGGCATTTTAAATGTTAACATCATTACAAAAGTACAAACGATAAGTACCCCCGGAATAATCGCCATACCCATTTCTACACCTACTTTACCACCTTCTAAGATAGTATCAAGCGTACGCTGAAATAGATTCCCATCACGTACAATTCTAACTTTCTCTAGTGATTGACCTTCAACTTCAGCTTCTACAACTAGATCTTCTGCTTCATCTCCGTAGTATTTCTTAGTTTGTCTTAACATTAGACGCACACTTATTATACTACCTAAAATAGCTCCGACATTACCTATAATAGCCGCTTTAACAAAACCAGCTCCTTGCCCCATCATAAACATCGTTACGATAAGACCCATACCAAAGGCTGTTCCTAAGTTACACAACGCTGGAACTTGGTATTTTTTAAAGAAAGCTATAAAACGTTTATCTTTTGAAAACGGGATAATAGCTGGGTTATCTGATAAATACGTCGCTACTGCCCCAGTTACACTCGCTCCAGGCATCCCCCAAAGTGGTTTCATTAACGGTGCAAAGATTTTATTTATTAATGCTATTGCACCAAACTCTGATAATAGAGCACTCATCGCTCCAGCAATAACAGCCATCGCCATAATGAAGAACACTGTATTCAGTAATAAATCATGAGCTGTTGCCATCATCGTTTTAAACATAAGCGGCGTCCCCATTTTTCTCGCCATAAGTCCAAATATAGAGAAAAATATCACTAGAAAAACGAATGTTTCTAAACTTACGGCTTTCTTAACAACTACATTTTCCTTTTTTTTCTTCTTGGTTATTTCTTCACCCATAAAAAAACTTCCTTTCATAATTTTTTTGTTCTAAATATTCTATTTTCTACTTCAACCTCTTCAAACTGTAATAATACAATTTAATTTATATATTATACCATAAAGGTTTAACCATCGCAACTATTTCATAATTTAGTAATTAATTAAACCCCTTCTTTGGCAATTCAACAATCAAACCTCTAGATTCTGTTTTTATCCCTCTATATCAATAGAACCTTCCTCCTGTTATCTTTATCTCTTCAAATCTCAACTTTTTTTCATCACTCTATCACATTTTATATTATTCACGCTAAATTTAAAATAATCACTCTCAGTAAAAAAATTAATTTTTTTTATAATTTTTTTCCAATTTATTGTATTAAAATTATCATTTATCACATAGAGTATAGTTTTGATATTTTTTTATATTTAACTTTTTCGATTTAATAAAAAAATTTTTTTATTATTAACCATACTTTTAAATAAAAAAATTATTAAAGTTTAAAGACTTTACATAATGTCTATTAATTGCAATAACTCACCTTTTTTGATAGAATATAATAGCAACAAAAATACATAATAAGGAGATAGAAATTTTTCATGCGAACGCAAAATAAAAATAATAAAATTTTAAAGTTTTCAATTAGAAAATTATCTTTTGGTGCGGCACCTGTTGTTATCGGTGCTTTATTCTTCGGAAGCCACGTACCAAGCGAGGCGCTTGCCAACGAAAACAATCCAAGTGTTAAATACACTTATTTAGCTGAAAACGAACTTACCGAATCGGAAAAAAATTTAATTAAACGAAGTATTCCAAACAACGTAAAAAACAACGAAACATACTACATGGTTTACAAAAAAGAAGCTCAAACTTCTACTAAACCTACGACAGAATTAAAGGAATTACCTAATACTGGACAAAGTTCACTACCAGTCGCTGGTCTTGGAATCGGTACTGCGGTATTGGTAGTTCTTTTGATGTCTAAAAAACACAGAAACAAAGTACTTAGTGTAGTCTTAATCGGGGCTATGGGGCAAAGTATCGTTATGCCTTATCAGTCATTTGCATTCGAAAACAAGGAGTTAATACGCTACAACACTCAAACAACAGTAGCTAATTCTGCTGACCTTGCGAATGGTGTAATCAATATCGATGGATACCGTTATGTTGGTTATTTCACACTTAGTGACCTAGAAGCTTTACCTCAAGTTGAACAAAAAGTTCTTCCAAAACCAACAGAACCGAAAGTTGAACCAACTCTACCTGAACAACCAACAACAAAGTTTGAATACAAAATAACTCCTGAGGAAGGTATTAAAACAGTAGTTGAAAACAAACCAGAACTTAAATCAACTACTGAAGCCATAACTTTCCAAACTGTAGAACAACCAGATGCTACTTTACCTAAGGGGAAAACTAAAGTTGTTCAAGAAGGTGTTAATGGTGAACAAATCGTATTCAGTGAAGTAACTACTGTTGATGGTAAACAATCGAGCAAAGTTATTAAAACTTCAATCACTAAACAACCTGTAAATAGAGTTATTGCTGTAGGTACTAAAGAAGAAGTTACTACAACGAAACCAACACTAGTGGAAGAATTACTTGATGCAAAAGCAGGTAAACCAAAGGTTGTGGTTTCTACTGAAGTTGTTCCTTTCGAAACTATCACACAAACGACGCTACTTTACCTAAAGGACAAACTAAAGTTGTTCAAGAAGGTATTAATGGTGAACGTACTATCTTAACAGAGGTAGCTACAGTAAAAGGACAACAATCTAGCAAAGTACTAGAAACTACAATAACAAAACAACCTGTAAACAAGGTTATTGCTGTGGGTACTAAAGAAGAAGTTACTACTCAACCTATCGAAGTTAAACCAAATGAACCTGAAACTTCAAAACCAACTCCTCAACCTGAAAAACCTGAGGAAATTAAACCAGAAGAGAAAGTAGATAAAACGGCACTTAAAGCTCAAATCGATAGGACTCTTGCTCTTGTTGCTACAGATTATTCTGCAGCAAGCTACGACGCTCTTAAACCAATTTTAGCCGCTGCGCAAAACGTCTACGCATCTGACTCTGTAAAACAACCTGAAGTAGATAGTGAAACTGCTAAACTTAAAACTGCTATTGATGCACTAAGTATTGACAAAACTGAGTTAAACAAAACTATCGCTGAAGCGAAATCAAAAACTAAAGAGCACTACAGTGATGCATCTTGGGCAAACCTTCAAGCTATTTTAGCTGAAGCTGAAAAAGTTACAAACAATCCAGCTGCTAAGCAAAGCGAAGTTGATCATGTTTATGAAAAACTTAAAGCCGCTATCGCCGGACTAAATACTGATAAAACTGAACTTGAAAAACAACTTGCTGATGCTAAGTCTAAGAACGCTTCTGATTACAGCATTGCATCTTGGAACGCTCTAGAAGAAGCGAAAAAAGCTGCTCAAGAAGTAGAAGATAACGCTACTGCTACTCAAACTCAAATCGATGAAGCTGCTAAAAAACTTAAAGCTGCTATCGCCGGACTAAATACTGATAAAACTGAACTTGAAAAACAACTTGCTGATGCTAAGTCTAAAGCATCTTCAGACTTTAGCCCTGCGACTTGGTCTGCATTAGATGCAGCAAAAAATGCTGCTCAAGCCGTTGAAGATAACGCTACTGCTACTCAAGCTCAAATCGATGAAGCTGCTAAAAAACTTAAAGACGCTATCGACGCACTAAAAACTGATAAAACTGAACTTGAAAAACAACTTGCTGCTGCTAACTCTAAGACTGCTTCAGACTTCAGTCCTGAAACTTGGTCTGCATTAGAAGCAGCGAAAAATTCTGCTCAAGCCGTTGAAGACAACGCTACTGCTACTCAAGCTCAAATCGATGAAGCTGCTAAAAAACTTAAAGCTGTTATCGCTGCTCTTAATGTTGATAAAATAAAATTACAAGAACAAATAACAGTTGCTAATCAAAAACAAGAAACTGACTACAGTCCAAAAACTTGGAATGATTTTAAACAAGCCGAAATCAAAGCTAAAGAAATCAACAACCAAACTACTCCACTTCCTAAACAAAGTGAAATAGATGCGGCTACTAAAGCTCTTCAAGACGCTATCAAAGCTCTTGCTGTAGATAAAACTGCATTACAAAATGCTATTAACACAGCTAACAGCAAACGTAAAGAAGAATATACTACTCAAACATGGAAAACTTTAGAAGATGTTCTTGCAGCAGTAACTCCTGTAAATACAGATGCAACTGCTACTCAAAGCAAAGTAGATGAGGCTACTAGAAGATTAGAAGAAGCTATCAAAAACTTAGCTCCATTAACTGAAAAACCAGTATTAAAATTTGTAACTACTGATAAGAAAGTATTAGATAAAGAAGTAGTTGCCAAGTATTCTCTAGAAAATCCAACTAAGGCAAAAATCAAATCAATCACAGCTACTCTGAAAAAAGATGGAGAAGTTGTTAAGACAATTGATTTATCAGAAAACAACTTAGATGCATTACTAGATAATCTAAAATACTACCAAGAATACACTCTATCTACTACTATGGTTTACGATAGAGGTAACGGTGAAGAAACTGAAACCTCAGAAGATCAACCAATCCGATTAGATCTTAAAAAAGTTGAAATTAAAAATATCAAAGAAACAAACTTAATAAGCGTTAATGAGGATGGTGTAGAAGAAGATAAGAGTTTACTTAATTCTGTTCCAGAAAATTTAGCTCCATTATATTTACGTATAACAACTTATGATAATAAAGTAACAAGACTTGCTGTTGATAAGATAGAAGAAGTAGTTAAAGACGGGGAAACTTTTTATAAGGTTATTGCAACAGCTCCTGATTTAGTTCAACATACAGATGCTTCTAAGTTAGCTAATGAGTATGTTCATTATATAGCTAAACCAAAACAAAAAGTGGATAATGCTTACTATGATTTTGCTGAATTGGTTGAGGCTATTCAAAATAATCCAGAGGGTGAATATAAAATTGGACAAAGTTTAAATGCTACTAACATTAAACCAAATGGAAAATCTTATATTACTAAAAAATTCAAAGGTACTTTAACTAGTACTGATGGAAACAGATTTGCTATACATAATTTAAGTAGTCCTTTATTCGATGTTATTGAAAACTCAACAATTAAAGATTTAATTTTCTCTAATGTGAATATAAACAAACCAAATACGGATCAAATAGCAACATTAGCAAAAGATGCAACAAATACAACAATTGAAAATGTTAAGATTGCGGGTAGTATTATCGGTGGTAATGATGTAGCTGGGGTTGTTAATAATTTAAATAATGGTAGTAAAATGAAGAATGTTTCTGTTATTGGAAAACTTCATACAGAAGGTAAAAAGGGCTGGAGTATTTCTGGTTTAGTTAACAATCAAAGAAAAGCAAACATTGAAAGAGTCTATACAGATGTAGAAATTACTGGTGAAAAAGCTCGTGGATCAGCTTTAGTTTCAACGTTAGATAGAGGTATGGATCCGATGGATGTAAGAGCTAATGGGCATATTAAAAAAGCTGTAGCTAAAGGTTCAATTAACTTAAAAAATAATGTCGAAACAGGTGGAATTATTACTAAAAACTGGCCGTATGGATATTTAGAAGATGTGGTTAGTTATGTAAAAGTATCTAATGCTGAAAAACTTTATGGTTCAGGTGATATTGGAGATGATGACTTCGGATTCCCTTACTTGAATAGAGTTGTAAGTGTAGCAGGTGAAGCTACTGGTAATGTAACAAGAAAAAATGCTGATAAGCTTAAAGAAATTTCTAAAGAAGAAGCTGATAAGAGATTAGAAAGTTTTAATATTACATCTAAAGATTTTGAAGCTCCAAAATTATTAGTAGATAAGTTAAACAATACTACCTCAAAAGCTGATACTTATAAAGATACAGAAGAATATAAAGCAGAGCGCGAACTTGCTTATCGTAATATTGAGAAACTCCAACCATTCTACAATAAAGAATGGATTGTTAATCAAGGTAATAAGATTCTAACAGGATCAAACCTATTAACTAAAGAAGTATTATCTGTTACAGGTATGAAAGACGGTCGATTTGTAACTGATTTATCTGATGTTAATAAGATTATGATTCACTACGCGGATGGTACAAAAGAAGAAATGGGCGTTACATCTAAGGATTCTAAAGTAGCACAAGTTCGTGAATATAGTATTTCTGGATTAGATGATATTGTCTACACACCAAATATGGTTGATAAAGATAGAACTCAGTTAATTAGTGATATTAAAGCTAAATTGTCATCATTTGATCTAATTTCTCCTGAAGTAAGAGATCTTATGGATAAACGTAATAAAGCTGAGGAAAACAGTGAGAATCATAAGAATAATTACATTAAAAATCTGTTCCTTGAAGAAAGTTTTGAAGAGGTTCGAGGAAATCTTGATAAACTTGTTAAAGCTTTAGTGGAAAATGAAGATCATCAGTTAAATAGAGACGATGCAGCTATGAAAGCTCTTCTTAAAAAAGTAGAAGATAATAAAGCTAAGATTATGATGGGTCTTACTTATCTAAATCGCTACTATGGATTCAAATATGATGAAAAGTCTATGAAGGATATTATGATGTTTAAGCCTGATTTTTATGGTAAAAATGTCGGTGTACTAGATTTCTTAATTAAAGTTGGTTCAAGAGAACATAATATTAAAGGTAATCGAACTTTAGAAGCTTATCGTGAGGCTATTGGTGGAACTATTGGAATTGGTGAGTTAAATGGTCTTTTAAATTATAATATGCGTTTATTTACAAATGAAACTGATATAAATGCGTGGTATAAAAAAGCTGTTTCACATACTAACTATGTAGTAGAGAAACAATCATCAAATCCGTTATTTGCTAATAAGAAATATCACTTATATGAGAACTTAAATAATGGTGAACATAGTAAATACATTTTACCACTTCTTAATACGAAGAAAGCTCATATGTTCTTAATTTCAACGTATAATACTTTAGCATTTAGTGCGTTTGAGAAGTATGGTATGAATACAGAAGCCCAGCGTGAAGAGTTCAAAAAACAAATTGATTTACGTGCACAAGAACAAATTAATTACTTAGACTTCTGGTCAAGACTTGCCGCTGATAATGTACGTGATAGATTACTTAAATCTGAAAATATGGTTCCATCGGCAATTTGGGATAACCATGGTGCTCCAGGTGGATGGGTTGATAGAATGGGTCATACGAAGAATGGTGATTATGCTCCAATTCGTGAATTTTATGGTCCAACTGGTAAATGGCACGGTGATAATGGTATGGGTGCTTATGCTTATATCTTTGAAAACCCACAAAACTCAGAAGCCGTTTACTACATTTGGTCAAGTATGATTAGTGATTTCGGTACATCTGCATTCACACACGAAACTACACATATTAATGACCGTATGGCGTACTTAGGTGGATGGCGTCACCGTGAAGGAACTGACGTAGAAGCATTTGCTCAAGGTATGTTACAATCACCAGCTGTCTCAAGTCCGAACGGCGACTACGGTGCTTTAGGTCTTAACATGGCTTACAAACGTGAAAACGATGGTAACCAATGGTACAACTATGATCCTAATAAATTAGATAGTAGAGATGCTATCGATCATTACATGAAGAACTATAACGAAGCTTTAATGATGCTTGACCATTTAGAAGCTGATGCAGTTATTGCTAAAAATGCAGGAACTAACGATAAGTGGTTTAAACGAATTGATAAGAAATGGCGTGAAAGAGCTGATCGTAACGGTCTTATTGGACAACCCCACCAATGGGATTTAGTTCGTGACCTTAACGATGAAGAGAAAAACCTTAAACTTACAACCATAGATCAGCTTGTAGATAACAACTTCGCTACTAAACACGGACTTCCTGGAAACGGTCATTACCGTGCTGAAGGATTCGACAGCGCCTATACAACAGTTAATATGATGACTGGTATTTACGGTGGTAATACAAGTCAAAGTGCTGTTGGTTCTATCTCATTCAAACATAATACCTTCCGTATGTGGGGTTACTTTGGATATGTCAATGGATTTGTAGGATATGCTTCTAACAAGTATAAACAAGAATCTCAAAAAGCTGGAAATAAAGGTCTTGGTGATGACTTTATCATCGATAAAGTTTCTGGTGGTAAATTCAAATCACTTGAAGCTTGGAAAAAAGCTTGGTATAAAGAAGTATACGATAAAGCTCAGAATGGTTTTGCTGAAATCGAAATCAACGGTGAGAAGATTTCAACTTACGCTAGACTTAAAGAATTATTCAACGAAGCTGTTGAGAAAGACTTACAAGGGAATAAATTCGACAATACTGTTAGACTTAAAGAAAAAGTTTATAAACAGCTACTTCAAAAATCAGATGGATTTGCCGGAAAACTTTTCAAAGATTAATTCGAACAACAAAAACCTAGATTTAGAAATTTCTAAATCTAGGTTTTTTAATATTTTAGATATTTTTCAAGTTGTTTAGTTTATGTAAACTGGTGTCTCCTTAAAAAAACTCAGGACTATTTTTCAAGTCCTGAATCATAGTTTTATATTATTTCTACTTCTTTTCTATATTGATCTTTAATATTCTCATCAAGGACATCATCGCTGATAATCGCAGTTAAGTCTTTCAATTGGAAAAACGTATAAAATGCATGAGTTGAAAATTTACTATGATCCGCTAGAACATAACGTTCTGTCGCATTATTAAGAATCGTCTCATTACAACGCCCCTCTTCCTCATCAGAAATCGTGACCTTTTCCAAATCTATACCATTAACCCCTACAAATGCCTTGTTAACACTAATTTTGCTAAGAGCATCTTGTGTAAAATACCCTATAAACCCTTTTGTTTTTTGACGATATCTTCCTCCGATAAAAATAAGATCACAAGAAGGATTGTCTTTGAACTGTTCAAACACCGTTAATGAATTGGTTACTATATTAAGATTTTTATCCTGTAAAAATTCTGACAAGTAACACGTAGTACTTCCAGGACCAATAAAAATAGTCTCATTATCTTTGATAAGATCCGCTACTTTTCTCGCAATTTGCTTCTTCTCTTCAACATTTACAGAAATCTTCTTATTGTAATTATCTTCCTGGTAAAAGTTTTTCGGTTTTAATTTTGCACCACCATGTATTCTCGTAAGATGTCCATAGTCTTCCAACTCTTGTAAATCACGACGTATTGTCATCTCCGTTACTTTCATATCATGAGCAAGTTTACTCACACGTACCAAATGCTTTGTTTTTAACTCGTTTAAAATATAGCTGTGTCTATCTATCTTTAACATTTTTTCTCCACTTTATTATAATAAATTTGACATTTATATTGTAACATTTTTTTGAAAAATATAAAACTAAAAACATAACAAAACATTCAAACGAACATCGATTCTAACATAATTAAAACTAGCTATGCCGTAGTTTATGTCACCACAGAGTAACTAGTTTTATTTATTATTTTTCTTTATCTTCTTTTGTTTTTTCTACTTTCGGTTGTTCTGTAGCTGCGACAACACGCATATTCAATAGTCTATCATATAGCATTATCGAATCTTTACGTTTAAGTATATATGTTTCATATAACCAGAATAATGCTGAAACCGGCACTGCTGCCCAACCTATTGTAACTTTAATTAAAAATTCTCTTATTAAGTATCTAGAAAATTCAATTTTCTTGTTATCAGTTGGAACTATTCTTACTTTGAAAAGTTTTTTTCCAATTGTTTGTCCTTGCCATTATGAGGTAAGTATCCATATAAAAGAACTGCAAAAATAACTATTGAAATCGTCATATACAGCGCATTTCTTTCATTTTCTGCTCCACCTTGAGCTCGTAAATTCGCAGTAGTATACTGGAATACAAAAGCTATCGGTAGATAAATCGCCAAATCTATTAGATATGCAACGAAACGTTTAACAATCGACGCTGTTTCTCCGTTCACATCTAATAATGGCTCTTCTATTGGTCCTGAAATATCACTTAATGTTGGCTTTATATTTCTATCATTATAGCTATACGAGCTATTTTTTTTTATCTTTTTTACCATGATTCACCTAAGCTTCTAAGTCAACATTATGATATACTTGTTGAACATCTTCACAATCATCAAGCATTTCTAACATTCTTTCGAATTTAACTTTATCTTCTTCGCTTAATGTTACTTCGTTTTGAGGAATCATTGAAATCTCAGCAACTTCAAACTCTTCGATTCCAGCAGCTTTTAGAGCTTCTTGGATCTCGTGGAAGTTTTCTGGTTCACCGTATACTAATGTTAATTCATCTTCTTCGATAATATCACGAGCGTCGATATCAGCTTCCATAAGGATTTCTAATAATTCATCAGCACTTTTACCTTCAACACCGATTACCGCAGTGTTGTCGAACATATAGTTAACAGAACCAGTAACACCTAAGTTACCTCCATTTTTACCTAATGCTGTACGTACTTCAGCTGCTGTACGGTTAACATTGTTTGTAAGTGTATCGATGATAACCATTGTTCCACTTACACCGAAGCCTTCATAACGTAACTCATCGTAGTTTTCTTCACTTCCACCTTTTGCTTTTTCAATAGCGCGGTCAATAATATTTTTAGGAACACGGTAAGTTTTCGCTCTTTCTAAAACTACTTTTAGATTTCTGTTGCTTTCTGGATCTGGTTCTCCAGTTTTCGCTGCTTGGTAGATTTCACGTCCAAATTTAGCATAAATCTTACTAGTATTAGCGTCTTTTGCCGCTTTTTTTTCTTTAATATTATTCCATTTACGACCCATAGTCTTTTAATCTCTCTTTCTTTTGTAAATATTTTCCATTTTTGTAAAACTCCCTCACTATTTATAGCCTGAAAGTTATTACATACCTCTCTATATTACTATATTTAAGCCATTTTTTCAAGAGTTGTATACAGAGTTTTAACTGATTAATAAATATGTATTTTCTATTTATCGACTTATGCAATACTATCTATATATAAACACTATAAAACTCAATTTAATTATATCAACCATAAAAAGAATGGCTAATATTCAAATTCGTAATATTAACCATTCTTTTCAGACTTTACAACTCTAGTTTTGTTTTTTACGTCTAGCTATCTCTGCAGCTACTAACGATATTAATCCTAAAGCTCCAAACCCATTAGTTTCTTCCCCTGTATTAGCCAATTTATTTGGTTTTTGTATTGTTACTACATCTTTTGGTTCCTGTTTCGGCTCCGGTTTTGGCGCTGGAGCTGGGTTTGGAACCGGAGTAGGATTTGGACCTGGATAAGGTCTTGGATCTTTCGGTACGTAATTAATTGGCGTATCTTTCGTTGGATCTGCCGGTATGTCCGGTACTTCATATCCTTTAGTTGGATCGTTTGGATCCACTGGTTTCAATGGTTGACCTTCTGAATCCACAGGGATAAATCCTGGTACGTATGGTACACGTGGTTTATCTGTTCCTGGTTTCGTTGGATCTGTTGGGTCGTTTGGATATGGAGTTGGTGGAACTTGATTTTGTCCCTCCGGTAATTTTGGAATCCATGATCCAAGTTTGTCGTAAACGACTGTTTCAATGATGTTTACACCTGCTGTTGCTTTAACATCTTTTTGAGATGACTCGATATCTCCGCCACGAGCGATGTATCCATCAACTTTCGGTAACTTGTTACCATCTAAGATAGTATCGTCACCTACTACTGTCCAGTCACCGTAAGTGATCTCTCCAGTTACTAGGTTAACTTTAGCGCTACGTTTGAACTTGATAGTTTCAGTGTGAGTAGCTGCTACTTCTTTTCCGTTTTGATCTACATAAGTGATAGTACGAGTTGCAGTTGTTTCTGTAGCTAGATCTTTCACTGTTTCAGGCCATACTGGACTGTTTGGATCTTCAGGGAATACTGGTTCCCCTGGTTCTGGTGTAGATGGTGTTACTGGTTTCAGTGGGTTGTTTGGACCTACTGGTTTAGTTGGATCTGTTGGCACCTGTGGTTTCAGGGCTGTTTGGATCTGTTGGTACGATAAGCGGTGTAACCTTTACGTTAAAGATTTGGTCTTTATCTTTATCTTTATCGAATACTCTATCTGCATCTGTAGATGGGTAGTCGTTGCTTGTTACAACGTAACCTTTCTTAACAAGTTCTTTGATCTTGCTTTCAACTTCTCCAGACTTAGTGAATCTAGATCCTGAATCACCTTGATCTACTACTGGAGTAGACACAACTTTACCGTTATTATCTACGAAGTTAGTGATAGCTTTTTGCTTATCATTTACATAGTAGATTGGTGTATCTGTGTTTGGATCTTTCGGCACATCTGGTACTTCATATCCTTTAGATGGATCTTTCGGATCTACTGGTTTCAACGGTACAAGTGGGTTAGTGTTTGGATCCACTGGTTTAGTTGGATCTTTCGGCACTTGTGGTGTCGTTCCTGGTACTTGAGGTATGATTGGTTTGTCAGTACCTGGTTTTGTTGGATCTGTTGGATCGTTTGGATATGGTACTGGCTTAACTGGTGTTTGACCTTCTGGTACTTTCGGTACCCATGAACCAAGTTTAGTGTACACAACTTCGATGTTTTCATCTTTAGAATCTGCAGTTAATCCTGTAGTTTCTGCTACTACTTTTTGAGTTGTATCTTTCAGAACGTATCCTTTAACTACTGGTGATTCTACTTTATCGAATGTAGTATCGTTATTTACTGGAGTCCAGTCACCATAAGTAATTTCATTTGTTATTACGTTAATCTTAGCTGGACGAGTGAATGTTACTTTGTCAGTTACATCTGCTGTAGATTTGTTTCCAGCTTTGTCTGTGTACTCAACTTTGTTTCCTTTATCGTCAACATAAGTGATTGTACGAGTAACATGTTTAGTCGTATTTAACTTATCGATTAATTCTTTCGTCCATTTTGGTCCATTTGGATTCTTAGGATCAATTGGCTGACCTGGTTTTGGTGTGTTAGGATCGTTCGGGTTAGTTGGGTCAAATGGTTTAATTGACTCAACGTGTGGTGTTAACACTACAGTGTATTCTTGATCTTTTCCAGAATCTTTATCGAAGTTTCCATTGTTATCTTTACCGTAGTTGTTACTTACTAGATCATATCCTTTAGCGATTAACTTAGCAATTTCTGTAGTTACTTCTGTTGCTTTCGTTAATGGCTCACCTGATTTACCAGTTTCTTCGATGTTATTAACACCTGGAATTGGGTTTCTACTTGGATCTACGAACTTAGTTACTGCTTTTTGAGTATCTTTTTCGTAATTGATTTCGGTGTTTTCCGTTGGTGTCTTAGGTGTCGGTGGTACATATCCTTTAGATGGATCTTTTGGATCTACTGGTTTCAGTGGGTTTCCATTTGGATCTTTTGGTGTTGTACCTGGAATATGAGGAATCACTGGTACTTTCGGACTATTTGGATCTGTTGGATCTGTTGGTTTCGTTGGACTTGGTGGTACAACTTTACCTGGATCTTGAGGATCGTTATTGTAAGGTGTTGGAGTTGGTGGTGTTACACCTTCTGGTACTTTCGGTACAAGTTTTCCTACTGGAACGTATCTAACTTTAAATCTTGGTTAGCTGAGTCTACAGTTAAGTCTGTTACAGATGCTTTAACTTTAGATCCATCAGCTTCTACTAAGTCACCTTGTGTATCTTGGTTAGGTTTTACAACATATCCTTTAACAACTGGTGATTTAACTTCTGCAAATTTAGCTGTACCTGCAGCTGTCCATCCCCTTGTAGTGTCTGTTGCTGGTACATCTGCAACACCGTCACCTGTTGTATCGTATCCTACTACTGAACCGTCTTTGGATTTACAACTACTGTACGTGTGAAGCTTACTTTATTCGTTACTTTTGGAGCTTCAGTTGTAGATACTTCTTCATCTGTACCGTCTTTAACGTAAGTAATTGTACGAGTTACTGACTTGATGTTATTTAGTTTATCAAGAGCATCTTTCGTCCATTTTGGTCCATTTGGATTCTTAGGATCAATTGGGTCTCCTGGGTTAGGGTTCTTAGGATCTTCGTTAGGATTCTTAGGATCTGTTGGTGTTACTGGAACTGTCTTAGCTACGGTTACCAAGAAATCTTGATCAACTTTTGGATTATTATCGAAATTCTTATCTGTCGCTGTTGTGAATCCATCAGTTACTAATTCATATCCAAGTACTTTCAAGTCAGCAAGTTTTGTAGCTGTTGAGTAGTTAATTACTTCTCCAGATTTACCTTCTAATTTGTCTGTATAAAGGACTGTATTTGTTCCTTCAACAACATATCTCACTGTCGCTTTTTGATTTACTTTCACTAACACGATTCTTGTGTCTTCTCCTGGTTTTTGTGGAGTGACTACTTTTCCTTCTGGATTGAATCCTGGTACGTCTTGTTTTGGTTTAATTTCATATCCGTCTGGAATTTCTGGAATTGGTGTTTCTCCTCCAACAGTTGGATCATTTGGATTGTTTTTATAAGTAGGTTTTGGTGTGTTTGGAATTTCATTTCCACCTTCGTCCACTAAGATAACTTTTCCTAATGGTTTATACACTACTTTATCACTTGCTTCTGGATTTGTTGGTGTTACCTCTTTTCCTCCTGCTTGTGCTTTGTCCGCATAGTATCCTTCTACTTTTGGTGTTGTTACGACTCCATAAGTATGTGTCTCTTCATTCCATGTTGTTACATTTGTAACTTTGTTTGTTTTTCCAGTGAATGTGTAATTTGTTTGTTCGTTAGGCGCTGGTGTGTTTTCTCCTGCTCCTTCGTACGTTACTGTTTGTTTTGTTGCTTTTGTGATATCTTCTTGCTTCGCTACTAATACGATTCTTGTATCTTCTCCTGGTTTTGATGGAGTAACTACTTTTCCTTCTGGGTTGAATCCTGGTACGTCTTGTTTTGGTTTGATTTCATATCCGTCTGGTATTTCTGGAATTGGTGTTTCTCCTCCAACTGTTGGATCATTTGGATTGTTTTTATAAGTAGGTTTTGATGTGTTTGGTATTTCATTTCCACCTTCGTCCACTAAGATTACTTTTCCTAATGGTTTATACACTACTTTATCACTTGCTTCTGGATTTGTTGGTGTTACCTCTTTTCCTCCTGCTTGTGCTTTATCCGCATAGTATCCTTCTACTTTTGGTGTTGTTACGACTCCATAAGTATGTGTCTCTTCATTCCATGTTGTTACATTTGTAACTTTGTTTGTTTTTCCAGTGAATGTGTAATTTGTTTGTTCGTTAGGCGCTGGTGTGTTTTCTCCTGCTCCTTCGTACGTTACTGTTTGTTTTGTTGCTTTTGTGATATCTTCTTGCTTCGCTACTAATACGATTCTTGTATCTTCTCCTGGTTTTTGTGGAGTGACTACTTTTCCTTCTGGATTGAATCCTGGTACGTCTTGTTTTGGTTTAATTTCATATCCGTCTGGAATTTCTGGAATTGGTGTTTCTCCTCCAACAGTTGGATCATTTGGATTGTTTTTATAAGTAGGTTTTGGTGTGTTTGGAATTTCATTTCCACCTTCGTCCACTAAGATAACTTTTCCTAATGGTTTATATACTACTTTATCACTTGCTTCTGGACTTGTTGGTGTTACCACTTGTCCGCCTGCTTGTGCTTTATCCGCATAGTATCCTTCTACTTTTGGTGTTGTTACGACTCCATAAGTATGTGTTTCTTCATTCCATGTTGTTACATTTGTAACTTTGTTTGTTTTTCCAGTGAATGTGTAATCTGTTTGTTCGTTAGGCGCTGGTATTTTATCTTCTGCTCCTTCGTACGTTACCGTTTGTTTTGTTGCTACTGTTTTTGTATCTACAGCTTGTGGATATTTCACGACTACTTCTGTATTTTCCGTTGTTGGTGTCACTGCCACTGACGATACACTTGTTTTATCTGGTGTTCCATAGTTTGCTGGACTTGGTGAAGCTTGCTCTGCCCAACTTCCTTGTGTCCATGTTCCTTCTTCAAGTGTATTTGTTACTTTGTTTCGTTTGTTTGTTCTTGTTAGTGTCACTGTTTGCACTACTTTTGGTGATACTTCTGTAGTTTCGTTACTTGCATCTACATACTTAATCGTACGTGTGATTACTTTTGTCTCCACTTCGTCTTCTTTTGCTTGTGGATACTTCACGACTACTTCTGTATTTTCCATTGCTGGTGTCACTGCCACTGACGATACACTTGTTTTATCTGGTGTTCCATAGTTTGCTGGACTTGGTGAAGCTTGCTCTGCCCAACTTCCTTGTGTCCATGTTCCTTCTTCAAGTGTATTTGTTACTTTGTTTCGTTTGTTTGTTCTTGTTAGTGTCACTGTTTGTACTACTTTTGGTGATACTTCTTTAGTTTCGTTACTTGCATCTACATACTTAATTGTACGTGTGATTGTTTTTGTTTCTGGAACATTTTCATACAAAGTATCATAAACATAAGTTACAGTAATTTCTTCACTGTTAACAACACCTTCAACCGGAGCCGAATTTTCTTTGACTCTCATATATCTATAGGCTATGTCATTATATGTAAATTCATCAGGACGATATTCTTCTGTATCTACATTATAATCTTTTGTATAAGCTCTTTTTTCAATAGCTGTTATCGTTGGTTTAATCGTATTCCCTTGCATATCTTCATATGCAATTTTAACAGCTCCAGTTTTTATATTTTCTATTTTAATAGTAACAGAAGCTACATTCGCCTCATTATATCTTTCTTCTGCATTTGTTTTTGCTGCTGCTGAAATATAAGCTACCTGTTTATCTTTTGCATCTTTAGAAATTCTTGCTGGTACTAAAAATTCATTTGACAATCCTGGATTTAATGTAGTTCCAGGATTTGAAACAAACTTAACTGCTGTAACCTTGCTCCAATCTGTCACTTGATTAGCTGTTAAAGTTGTTGCTGCAGCAACTTCATTTGCATTTCCACTAATTGGAGAAGTTAAGTAGTATGCAGTCCATCCTTCGGGAGTTATCGCTTCTCCTGTAGCTTCTACATCAAATGCAGAATTACGGGCTATATTTGTATCAACAATATTCTTGTCCCCTTTTTTAGGTAATGTCACAAGTACTTCATTATTTGATAATTTTGAATTATCTGTATTTGATAAAGTAAAACGATATGTCACATCTGTTTTCGGAGCTAAATTCTGTAACGAAGTTGTGTAGCCTTCTCGTTGATCATTTTTATCAGTTACATCTACGTGTAATCGTGTCGCCGATGTATTACTTACAGGAATTTCATAAGTAAAAGTTGATGTATTAATAATCGTTTTATCTCCATCAAACTCATCATTTGGATTTAATCCATGTAGGAATCTATTTTCATCCCAAACTAATGTGTATTTCAAACGATAACTACCTGTTTGAACCCACTGCGCTACATTAAACTCTAAATCTGGAGTTACATTCTCACGAGTATTTGAATCCTTTGGATCAATAATTAATACACGTTTACCAGTATTTTGATAATTATCATCTTTAGTTACAAGCGGGCTATTTCCAGCATAACTAAAACCATCTGGTAACTCTACAATAATTTTAGGATTTTTTGTACCTAAATAATCTAATTTTTTATCTGTAGTAGCACCATGTGAAGTATATGTACTATATACACGATTTCCTAAACCTGAAGGTGAGTAATCATAAGCTTCTATTCCAGAACTTAATGATTGTGTTTTATTCCCTGCTAGAACCGTTTCTATTTTCTTAGTTCTTGATGTCAGTTTTAAAGCTGTTCTAGCATCTGCTAAGATTGTTTTAGAAATACTTGTATTTACTACATCTGTGTCCTGAGTAGATATTTTTGCAGTAACGATACTCTTCGCTTCTTTTCCTTCCGCTACCATCTGTTTAGCTTTTTCTAAACCTTTTAAGTTTTGATGTAAATAAATACCTGCCTGATTTAATGTATTACTTGTAAAACTCATCTCACCTTTTGGTCTTAATACAACTTTAGTTGTTCCTTCTGGTAAATCTATAGATGTACCTCCATTTTTCTTAAAAGCAATTTCCCCTAACTTCGTTTCCGTTGTACCATTTACAGTATACACTTCAAATGTATTACTAGTTCCTAGATTATCCGGTGCATACCAAGCAGCATAAGCCCCATTTTTATTCCAAATACCATAAAACTCAATCGATCTCTTTTGATCAAAATCACTATCAATAGTTAATTCAACTTCCTTAACTTTTGTTGGTGTATCTACGCTCTCCCAGAAAACAATAATCCTTTTATCATCTGTTTCCGTGTTAATTCCAGGAATTGCTATATTCACTCTATTTTCATGATTTTGTTCATTAGTATAGTTATTAATTGCTAATGGTGGTTGACTACCTGCACTATCTAGTTTCACACCACTAGCATTTTCTTTGTATGGATTCACAGCCTTCACAACTAACGAAGTTGTCCCTTGACTTGTATTTGTTTCTCCTGATTTATCTGTATAAGTTACATTGTCTGTAAATGTAAATTCTTTTCCTTTTAAAAACTCTTCTAATGTACCTGCTTGGCGCATATTAATACGAAGCGTATCATCACTAGTATTATTCCCTTGATCGAATACAGGCTTCGCATCTGTTATTGTTCTTGTATAACGAGCAATATTCCCATCTTGAGTCCACCCAGCATCTATAGATGTTTGAGATAAAACTGCACCAGTTGGCAATGTAACAGCATGCTGTATTTTATTGACAGCAGCTACTTCTTTATTTAAAGTAGTTAATTTTAAAACTAATTCTTTATTCTTGGTTTCATCAATAGTATCTCCTGGTGCATTTGTGTTAAATAAAGCTAAATCTCTTGCACCACTTTCACTGTCTAGATGAATACTAGCATATCCACTCTTATTTGTATTTGTTACCACTGATTTAGTAGTCTTCTCAGGTGAAATTGGATTCCCATTTTTATCCATCACTTGAGAAGTGATAGAAGTTTGAGAATTACGGCCAGTTCTATATTTATCAAACTTGTAACTAATATTGAAATTACCGTAAGAACCACTTGGAACTTCTCCTGTATAAATTTTATACTGTGTATCCGTTACTTTTTCAACTCTTAAAGCTGTACCAAATTGTACATCAGTAATTGGTTCATTTGTAGGTAAATTCACTAAAATATAAGAACCTTCTTCTAATTTTGAAGGTGCAGATACATCTAATCTAAACGTTGAGATAATTTGTTCTCCTACATTATATTCTGTTTGTTTTTCTACTAAATGACCTTGTAAGCTGACTCTATTTTCAACATTTGATTGTATTTGATTAGTAGTTGCTGATGTGGAATTTGCATTATTAGAATTTTCTATAGTAGCTACAGATTCCGTTGTAGTATTCGGTTGATTTGTTGTAACAACCGGTACATATGTAATTTTATACTTATTTTTTCCAACAAGTTGTAAGCTTGATGCAGTAAATCCTGGATAATCTTTCTTTAATTGATCAAGATTTTCTGAAAATTTTGATTTTAAATAGCTACATCTTCTACTACTCCACCTGGTTTCTCATGAGTTACCATTACAAATTCTTGAGTATCTGCTACCGTTGAGTTTCCAGTTTCCGTTCTATTAAAACCTGAATCACCTTCTACTGCATAGGCTAGATCAGTGTTTCCAAGAAACATCATCCCTGCTATCGCCACAGAAGATACAGCTATGCTAGCAACTCCAACATTAAATTTCCTAATACTAAACCTATTGTCCCTCTGATTAATGTTAATCTTGTGTTGTTTATTTATCATCTTTATTCTCCTAAATTTATACCGTCTTCTATAATTCCCACTTAACAATATTTTTTAAAACTTAACATCTCTAACGATATATTTTATCATTTTTCTTATCTTCTTTCAAATATTTTTAATATATTATTTCTACAAAGTGTCCTCAAAAAAAAAAAAAAAAAAAAACTGTTTTTATCAACGGTTAAGTAATCTTTATTTATTGTTAAACCTCATCCTTTTTCATCAATCTAATTAATTAAATAATTTAATATATGAAGACATTTTACACATTACCTCTTTTATAATAGAAAAAAAATTCGAAGCTAGGTCTTCCCAAGCTCCGAATTTAGTACATAATCAATATTATTATTTATATTCTACAAATTTGTTGAATTCTGCTTCATCAACATTTGTTAATTTAACGATCCAAGATTCTTTTGGATCAGCTGAGTTTAATACAGTTGGCTCTTCTTCAGCTTTTTTGTTGTATTCTACTACATCACCAGCTAATGGTGTGTTAACGTCTAATACTGTTTTTGATGCTTCTAAACGTAAGATAACATCATCTTTTTCTAATTTATCTTTTTTTGAAAATTCTACGAATCCTACAGTACCAACGTCATCTTGTAATTCTGCAGTTGGTCCAATAATGTAAACTCCTTCGTTCTTTTCAATCCATAAAGCTTTTGCTAATTTTTTCATTTTACAACCTCTTTCTTTCTTTTTTATAAGTTTTCTTGAGTATCAATGTTATAATTTAACACTAATTTTTTACTCAAAGGAACATTATACAATATAAATAAAAACAACAAAAAAATTTTTAATTTTACAGAAATTGATTTTTAATTTCAGTTAGAAATCAAAAAAACTAATTTAATACTAGCTTCTAAAATTTTAATCGTATCCTCTTTAATATTAGCATTAACGGTACATATACGCTATATTTAAGTAACAACACAAGGGGGGAATATAATGGGAGAACGATATAACAATATAAAATCTATTTATGACTTAGTGGGAGTAACTCAAAAATTGTAATTTCGAAGAAATCGATTTTGTCGAGTCACCCCCACACAGTTTATTAGATATCTAAAAAGCTTTTATAAAGCAAATTTAGTTATCAATAAACCACTGCGTCTATAAGTTTTTATATAAACTTTTAAAAAATTAAGCGATTCCTCCCAATAGTAATTTAGCAATAGTTTTCTTTTCCAAAACATTGAGAAAACTACATTTTCTTCCCTTGAATTTTTCTTAACTCAATATCAAATCAACAAGTTCTCTTGCTTCTACTTTTCCGAAATAATGTACTAAATCTATACTTTCTAGGACTTCTAACAAATCTTCTTCTTTTACCCTTACTCCGATTAGTTTTTCCTCGACATCACCGACATTACCTTTCCCGAAGAAGTCTCCGTAAATTTTAGCTTTTGTGATTCGTCCCGCTTCTACTTCTAGATTAAACTCAACGGTTCCAATTCCAAGTCGCGCATCTCTGTTATAATTATAACGTGGTGATTTCCCGTAGTTCCAATCCCAGTTTTGATATTTCTTAGAAAGCAACTCATCAATTTCTCGCCAATCATCTTCTGTAAGTTCATAACGTTTTATATCTTCCAGTCTTTCACATTTAAACAGTCGACATAGGTATAAATCTTTGAAATCTACTACAGATAAATCTCTATACGCCTCATCTAAATACTCTCTAAGACCTGTAACTCTACTTCTCACCGAATCTATTCCTTTTGATTCAATTTTTTTACGATTAGGTGTTAGTACATTAACCATCGCATCATAATTAACATCTAGAAGTAACGTATATCCACCGTAAATTTTACCATTAACAAGAGTCATCGCAGCCCCACTAACTTTCTTCCCATCAACAACAAGGTCATTTCGTCCTGTTTGTTCAACCTCACTCACACCTAAATCATATAGGATATTTACCGCAGGTTCATAGAATTTTTTAAAGTTACCATAAACATTATTATCACCACTCATAATAAGACATATATTCACAGCACCTTCATCTAAAAATACCGTACCGCCACCTGTATCACGTCTAACAAGGGTGATTTCGTGAGCTTTCATGTACTCATGGTTAATCTCTTTTTCAGCATTTTGGAAAAGACCAATCTGCACCTTCGGTTTGCAACAATATGGAAATATTATATCTTCATCTAAATTCAATTTATTCAATACATGTACTTGTATTGCTAAAGCTACCGCCCCATCATAAATATATTGTCCATTTCTTATCGGCTCTATTAAATACATAAGCACTCCTCATTTTCTAAAATTTATAATATTAACAGCTACTATTACCAAAGTGTTCTCTTAGATAACAGTAGCTGTTGGTGATATTTTGCTACGATGATAATTCTATCGATCTTACCAGTCATAACTACAGCTTTTTTTCAAATCATTATGTGATAAGAGCCTCTGCTGTAATAAGAAACTTACTTCAAATTATCACACACCGAAGATTATATCTTAGTAATTCTCTTCTAGTTTCCTAAATTCATCTCTCGTGTGTTGTGGCAGACTCTTTCCGTAATCCATCATAAGCACGATATCTTTAAACGCAGCTTTTGGTATCGCTAGTCTTTCGATATCCTCCACACCTACATCTAGATTAATATCTTTCTCTCGATTTTCTCGGAATTTAGCTACAAAGTCTGGTTCAGCAACAAAGACACTTGATAAACCTACCATCTCAGCGTGCATAATAGCTTCACGACTTTTTTCTATACTATTTATTCCACCGGTTGCCATCAAAGGAACACGTCCCGCTAGATGTTCATGGACTACTTCGTTAATCAAACGACCTTCATTAGGACCTTCAGCACGAACTTTATTAAGATAAATATTTTGTCCCCAGCTCGCTATCGCAATGTAAGACAACGGCACTCTTTCTAGTATCCAATCCGTAAGTTGATTGAACTCCTCAACGGTGTAACCAATTATCGCACCACGTGTTTCTTCTGGTGTTGCTCTATATCCTAAAATAAAGTTCTCAGGCGCTTCGTTTTTTATAACTTCATACACCGCTTCAAAAACTTCAAGGATGAATCGAGCTCTATTCTCTAGCGAATCTACACCGTATTCATCATGGCGTTTATTCGATACCGTTGAGAAAAATGTCTGCAGCATTAGTTTTTGTGCAGTTGATATTTCTATTCCTGCAAAACCTGCACGTATCGCTCTTCTCGTCGCATCTTTGTATTTTTGTTTAATCACACCGATCATCTCATGTGACAACTCTTCTACCTCATGTTCAAACGGAAGGTGCAGTTTTAACTTACTAGGACCATAAACCTTATGATTTACCCCGTAATAATTAGCACCCGCTCCTGAATAAGTCAGTTGTAAAATAGCCTTCGCTCCGGCATCTTGCATTGTACTTGCCATCTTAGTAAGTCCAGGAATACATCTATCATCATGTGCACCGAAACCAAACTCGAACAACTGCCCATCAACATCGACATAAGCCGCACCTGTTACCTGTAGTGGTGCTGACTTAGCGCGTCTTAATGCATAATCCAAATCCTCTTTTGTGATAATTCCATCTTTTGTAGAAGAATTAGTCGTCATCGGTGACAGTACAAACCTATTTTCTAACTGCACACCGTTTGCTAGTTTTATGGGAGTTAATAATTTTTCCATAAACTCACACCTCTTTTATATAGTTTGTAAAACTAGCTTAAGATTAAGTCTACTAATTCTTTCGCTTCTACATTTCCGAAGTAGTGAGTTAAATCAACGCTTCCTAATGCTTCTAGTAGGTCTTCTTCTTTTACTCTTACTCCGATAAGTTTTTCTTCTACGTCACGTACGTTACCTTTACCGAAGAAGTCTCCGTAGATTTTCGCTTTTATAATGCGTCCTTCTTCAACTTCTAAGCTGAAATCAACTGTTCCAATCGCAAGGTGAGCATCACGGTTGTAGTTGTAACGTGGTGATTTTCCGTAGTTCCAATCCCAGTTACGGTATTTTTCATCTGCTAATTTTTCGATTGCAGCCCAGTCTTCATCAGTAAGTTCATATCTTTTCGCATCTTTAATATCTTTGATTCCCATTAATCCGCAGATAATTAAGTTTTTGAACTCGTCGATTGTTACGTTTTGGTATTCAGGTTTTAATAGTTCACGCATACCCATTACACGTGCTCTTACTGATTCAATACCTTTTGATTCAATTTTTTTACGGTTTGGAGTTAAGGCGTTAACCATCGCTTCGTAGTTTACATCAAGAAGTAATGAATATCCTCCGTAGATTTTACCACGTACTAATGTCATCGCAGCTCCACTTACTTTTTTACCGCGAGCAGTTAAGTCGTTACGCCCTCTTTGTTCAACTTCTGTAGCTCCTAAGCTGTGTAGCACGTCTACTGCTGGTTGATAGAATTTTTTGTAGTTTCCGTACACATCAGTGTCTCCTGGCATTAAGAAACATACGTTAACAGCACCGTTATCAACATAAACAGCACCACCACCTGTATCACGACGTACTAGGATAATATCTTTTTCTTTCATGTAGTCGTGGTTTACTTCAGTTTCAGCATTTTGAAATAACCCGATTTCTACTTTTGGTTCACAGTAATATGGGAATATTACAGTCTCATCGATATCGATATTATTCAACACATATACTTGCATCGCCATTACTAGCGCTCCATCTGGTAAATATTTTCCGTTTCTAATTGGTTCTATTAAATACATAATTCTTTCTCCTTTATTTTTAAATTTTTGTTAATGTATTTTTTGTCTAATGTAATTTTTTATTACAGGCTAAATATGCTTTTGGCATTCATCGCCTAAAAGTCTATTGCAGACTCCACTCCACAATTTATTTTTTTAATAATTCTTCAACCTCTAACGTTAAGTCCTTACTATTTTGGTTAAACCACAATACTCTAGAAGCAATCCTTTCTGGGAATTGATATTTCTTCTGGTTCATAGTAACCATTAACGCATCTGGATTTTTATCAAGTTCTCTATAAAATGGATATTTTATAAACTGCGGCGTTGTAAATCCTACCCCGATTTCGATAAATAATGTTTTCTTATCACGATTATTTTCTAAAAATTCATTATACTTATCTAGGTGTTCAAAAAAGATTTGATCTTCCACCATTCCTTTTTCAGCATTACGCTTATTAACCTCAAGTGGTGCACCACATTCTGGACATAGTGGAATAGATCTATAGTCAACTTCCATATTTTCCTGTTCCACAGCAAGCCTACGCATTAATTCTTCATCTTGGTACGTCTTCGCATGACAATGTTTGCTACACTGCATAAGCCCGTACTTACCTTGAATATGAAAGACTTTATCCATATCATAACCCGCAACATCAAAGGCATTATCGGCATTTGTCGTAATAATATGGTAATTTTTATCCCTTAGAATATTTTTTAATGCTAGATAACTATCGCCGACAGGTTGATCAAAATAGTTTAACAAGACGAAACGACTTTGAAACGCCCAATATTCCTGTGAACTTGGAAAATCAAATAGACTTGCCTGTAACATATCTAAAAACTTATATTTTTCTACAAAATCTTTAAAGTTACTCGTAAATCTCTCTCCAATATAGGTAAAACCATCCGCAGCTGACATTCCAGCTCCTATTCCTATGACTATCGCCTCAGCTTCTTCTATTAACTGTGCTAGTTTTTCGGCATTGTTTTCTTCTAACTCTATCGCCTTCCAAGTCATTAATTTTTCTCCTCTTTTTCCATTAGCTCTTTTGCTAAAATCTCAATAATATTTTTTCTTCTTTCTATTGTTGGTACTAAAGGTATGCACATCAACTCTTCTAATTCAAACTCAGCAGCCAAGTTTTTAAGTTTTTCTATCACCGTTTCCTTCGTCCCCCAGACTAAACGTGTTCTGTTTTTTTCTACTTTTTCTATATCCGTTTCGGTAATCTCGTAATCTTTAGCTGTTTGTATACTAGGGAATCTATCAAACTCTGTAAATTCTTTTTTCCCAAGAAGCCAAACATCTAAACAGCGTACTAAATCTTTCGCTTCCTGTTCGTCTTCTCCTATCGCAATGAATACCGCAACCACATCTTGTGGTGTTTTTTGTTGTTTGCGCATTTTAGTGCGATAAGTATTTAAACATCTTTTGGCAGTTTCTATATAATCTACAGCCTGATTAAAGAATAAACCATAAACATAGTTTTGTCCTAACTCCGCAGCTAGATTCGCACTCTTTTCACTAGTAGATAATAACCACATCGGCCTCACCTTCGCTTCTGGCGGTTGAACAAGTATCTCATTTTCTGTAAGAAGCTTAAATAACTCTCTACAACTATCATTGTACTCTTCTCTCGTTATCGGTGTGGTCCCCATCAGCTTCTGAACTACTTTTGTCCCAGGATTATTCCCTATTCCTAGATTCACCCTATCTGGATATAATGCACTAAGAAGCTTGATCCATTCACTAATTTTATATGATGAATAGTGAGGAATCATTATTCCTCCTGAACCTATTTGTATCTTCTCTGTATTTTGAAGAAGATGTAACATCAATAACTCAGGACTACTACTTGCCAAAGCGGGTACCTGATGATGTTCAGCCATCCAAAAACGACTATAGCCTAGTTTTTCGGCTAGGCGAGCTAATTCAGTACTCTCTTCTATAGCCTCTATCGCACTCTTTCCTTCGTCTACAATAGCATAATCTAAAATACTAAGTTTCATATTGTTATCCTCTTATTACGTTACTTTAATTTACATAAATTCTAACTCTAATTTTTTTCATAAAAACTTTTAAAACTTCCTACCATGCAAATTATTATACCTTATTATCAATGTAATAAATCAATATAATAAATCACGAGAAAAACCTTTTCTGAAATCACGATTTTTATTATAACACATTTTTCAATAAAAGTACACATAACTAACAGCATTCTATTAAAATTTTTATAAAAAAATTATGGTGATTTAGTCTATTGATTTTTTTATAAAAATTTATATTTTCATTATTAATGAAATATTCCTTTCGGAATAAATTATTGGTCGTATTGTTATACACCTAGAAAGCTATTTTTCTATGTTTTTTTAGTGATTTCCTTATTTTTTGAACTTATACAAAACATCATAAAAAATTAAAAATTGAAAATAAAAAAATTATTTTTAAGATCATATAAATAAAAAATATGATAATGCGACTTCCCTTCAAATTAATTAACAAGAAGAATAACCACGTGTTAGAATGTAGTTAAGTGAATTGGATGATTATATTCACATACAACCACGAAAAGCAACTGAAGTTTCGGTTCAGTTGCTTTTTTATATGTATTAGCTTACTCATTTTAGTACTCTAATATATATTCATACGTAAAGTGAACTACGTACGTCATACCTAAACAGGCTACTTATTCTTGGGAGCAACTCAAAAATCGTGATTTCTCAGAAATCAATTTTGTCGAGTTGCCCCCGCACAGTTTATTAGATTTCAAAAAAAGCTTGTATAAAGCGAATTCAGATGTCAATAAACCACTGCGTCTATGAGTTCTCATATACACTTTGTTAAAATTTAGGACTTTTGGGTCAGCCCCTTATTTTTATTTTTATTTTTCTATGATATCATCATAAAATTTTTCCACTTCTGTCGCTACAAGAGAATTAACACAACTAAAATTAACAATACAAAAACTCAAACAACATCTCTTTTATTCTCTATTTTTATATTATATAAAATATTTTTCTTATCATATCTTTTTATTCATCTGATTATCTGATATAATGAATTGTAAGAAAAAAACTTTTCTGAAATCAAAAATTTATTATAAAACATTTTTAGTAAAAGTATATACACCTAGCGCCATTTCTTTAAAATATTATAAAAAATTATGGTGATTTAATATGTTGAATTTTTTAAAATTTACATAAATCAAATAGGAGCTATTACCTATTTTAACACTTTATTTTTTATCTCTTAGTCATTGGTTCTAGTTATATATTATTTACATTATTTAAAGGGGTATTTTTTATGAAATCAAAATTATTAACGCCTGTTAAACTTGCTAACGGTATAGAATTGGAAAATCGCTTTGTTCTTTCTCCTATGACTACGAACTCTTCTACCGCAGAAGGATTCATCACAGAAGAAGATCTACTTTATGCCAAAAGACGAAAAAACACCGCACCTTTACAAATTACAGGAGCTGCTTTTGTTAACCTTGAAGGGCAACTTTTTGAATACGGCTTTAGTGTTCATGATGATGCGTGTATTCCTGGACTAAAAAAAATGGCACAGGCTATGAAGTCTGGTGGTGCAAAAGCTATTCTTCAGTTAACACATGCTGGACGTTTCGCTAATCACTATGTTACAACTAATAAACGTGCTGTCGGTCCAAGTTATATGGAACTTAATTCGCCTGTAGAACATATCGTTCACCCTCTTTCTATAGAAGATATACAAAAGATAAGAGAAGATTACAAACGTGCAGCAAGTCGTGCTATCGCAGCTGGTTTCGATGGTTTAGAAATTTCTAGTGCACAACGTCTTCTATTACAGACATTTTTCTCTACTTTCTCTAACGAGCGCCATGATGAATATGGAGTAGACACATTAGAAAATCGTTCACGTTTCATCCTTGAAGTTTTTGAAGATGTATATGAAGTAATTAAAAAAGAAGCACCGAAAGACTTTATCTTCGGTTATCGTGCAACACCTGAAGAAACTCGTGGAGAAGAAGTCGGCTATACAGTTGAAGAATTTAATCAACTTACAGATTGGTTACTAGAAAGAGTCCCTCTATCATACATGGCAATTGCCAGCTGGGGGCAAAATATTTATCTAAATACGGTACGTGCAGAAGGTCCTCATTACGGTCGCCTTATTAACGAAGTTGTCTACGAACATTTAAATGGAAGAATTCCATTGATCGCATCAGGTGGTATCAATACTGTCGAAAAATGTGAAGCAGCTATACTACATGCAGATATGATTGGATTATCTTCACCATTTGTTGCAGAACCAGACTTTGTAGAAAAACTAAAAGCAAATCATATAGAAGATATTAATCTAGATGTCGGAGTTGAAGACATAGAACGTCTCGCTATTCCAAAAGCTGCATTTAAAGATATCGTTCTAATGATGGACTACGGTAAGAGCTTACCTCAACACACTAGAGATGAATTCAGAAAATTAGAAGAAAACTATTAAAATAACACTCTTTATTACTAGGAGTATTGCCCTTTATATAAAATAATCTATTACTATGGATTTTACTTGAAGGCATACTCCTATTTTTTTATAAATTCAGTATAAAAACTATGAACAATATATTAAGTATTTTTTTCTTTAGTTACACGCTATTATTATATTAAAAAAATCTTTCACTAATATATTTTTCTTTAGTTACAAAAAAATTATATTTTTTTGCATTAAAAAAACCTTTTGTAATAAAAAAATGTAACATTTATTTTTTTAACACAAATATTTTTTTATAGACATTGGTTATTTTTTTAGAATTTTAATTTTTTTATGTGAAGTTAAGATTTTAGCTTTATCATAAGTTTTCATTTATTTTTAATTCTTGATTTCATACTTACGTATAATAAAAAAATATTTCACCTTGTAATTTATTACAGTAAGTTTACATAACTGTCAGTATGTTAAATTAATTCCCTAAAACCTTGTTTTATAGCTTTTTTTCTAGTATAATTATAGTTACCAATACACTAATTATATCTGAAATTATTCTTAATTCATTTATAGTTTAAGAATAATTAGAAATATAGTCAAAAGTCATATTTATACATAAAAAAGGAGAGATAGAATATTATGACAACAGAAAGAAAATATTCATTACGTAAGTTTAAAGTTGGTGTAGCGTCTGTACTTGTTGGTATCGGTGTTGCAACTACTGGTGCAGCTGTAGCTCACGCTAGTGATGCTGATGTAGTAGTTAAAAAAACTGCTGACTTAGAATTACAAGTCGATAAACCAAAAGAAACAACAGAAGCTCAAAAAGTTAATGAAGCTGTTAAAACTGCTGAAGCTAAAGTTACGGAAGCTCAAGCAAAAGTAGATACAGCTACAACTGCTGTTAACGAAGCAGTTGCTAAACTTGAAGCTGAGAAAAAAGAAGCTGCAGATGCTAATGCTGCTAAAACTAAAGCAGAAGAAGCTAAAAAAGCTGTTGTTACTGATTTAGAAGCTGCTAAAGCTAAAGCTGCTGAAGCTGACGCTAAAGCTAAAGAAGAAGCTAAAAAAGAAGAAGATGCTAAAAAAGAAGAAGCTTCTTCTAAAGAGGCTTTAAAAGAAGCTTTAAAAGAATTACCTAATAACGAATTACTTGGTAAAGAAGACTTACTAGCTGCTGTAGAAGCTGGTGATTTAAAAGCTGGTGATGTTCTTAAAGAATTAGAAAATGACGACGCTACTGCTAGCAATCCATCAACAACTCCAGCTGAACCTAAAACTAAAGATACGCTTCCTGCAGACATTAAAGCTGGAATTGAAAAAGCTGAAAAAGCTGACGCTGCTCGTCCACAATCAGAAAAACTTCAAGATAAAGCTGATGATTTAGGTGAAGAAATCGAAGCTCTTACAGAAGATGCTAACGCATTAAAAGCTGAAGAAGCTAAAAAAGCTGCTGATTTAAAAAAACAAGAAGACACATTAAAAGAAGCTAAAGAAGCATTAAAATCTGCTACAGATAATGGTTTATCTAATGATATCGTTACTTTACTAGATAAAGCTGTAAAAGACATCACAAGTGCTAAAGATGCAGCTGAAGCTGCATTCAATAAAGCAGCAGCTAATACTGAATCTTATGCTGCTGAACTTAATAAACTAACTGAAGAGTATAACAAAGCTCTTGATGAAGTGAAAGCTGCTAAAGCAGAAGAAGCTAAAAACCCAACTAAACCAGCTGAACCAGCTCCAGAAGCTCCAAAAGAAAAAACAGAAGCTGAAAAAGCTGCTGAAGCTAAAAAAGTAGCTGACGCTAAAGTTGTTGAATTAGAGAACAAAGTTGCTGAAGAAACTAAAAAAGTTGAAGAAGCTACAGCTAAAGCAGAACAAAAAGCTGCTGATGTAAAAGCTGCTGAAAAAGCTAAAGCTGATGCTGATAAGGCTAAAGAAGACGCTAACGCTGAATTAACAAAAGCCAAAGAAGAAACTGAAAAAGCAAAAACTAAAGTTGAAGATCTTAAAAAAGAAGAAGCTGACAGTCTTAAAGATATTACAGATGCATTAACTGAACTTGAAAACGATGCTATTGCTAAAATCAAGTCTGATAATAGAATTAAAGATAAAGAAAAAGCTATACAAGAAATTAAAGATCTTTTCGGTAAAGAAGATTTATTAAAAGCTATCCAAGCTGGTGAAATCTCAGCTGCTCAGGCTGCTAAAGATTTCGAAGACGCTGTAGCTACAAAAGATTCTACTCCAGTTGCATACCAAGCTAAAGAATTAAGTCCTGAAGATAATAAAATAATCGACGCTTTAAAGAAAGCAGAAGAATCTAGACCAACAGTTGACAAACTTACACTTATAGCTGATGATTTAGCTGATAAAATTGAAGATTTAGAAGCTGATGCTAATAAAGATAAAGCTGATGCTGTCGAAAAAGCTAAAGCTGTAGAAGAAAAAACTGCTGCATTAAATAAACAAAAAGAAACTTTAGAAAAAGCTAAAACTGCTCTTGCAACCGCTAAGGCAAACAACGCTGATGAAGCTATCGTCAATGGATTACAAGATGCTGTAACTAGACTAGAAGCTTCTGTTGCTTCTGCTAAAACTGCAGCTGATGAAGCACAAGCTAAATTCGACGAAGTTAACGAAGCATTACAAGAATATACATCTGTAATCAACGAGTTAACTAGTGATTATAATGCATACCTTGAAGAAATTAAAGTATTAAAAGAAAATGATTCAGCTAAAGTTGAAGAAAAAGATCTACCTAAAGACTTTGCAGGTGGAGTAAACCCTGGTGATGCTCCTTCTAATGGATCTGATTTCAACGGTGGAGTAAATCCTGGTGATGCTCCTTCTAATGGATCTGATTTCAATGGTGGAGTAAACGACGATAACGCTACTACTCAACCTAATAATCCTGATTTCAACGGTGGAGTAAACGACGATAACGCTACTACTCAACCTAATAATCCTGATTTCAACGGTGGAGTAAACGACGATAACGCTACTACTCAACCTAATAATCCTGATTTCAACGGTGGAGCAAACGACGATAATGCACTTACTCAACCTAATAATCCTGATTTCAACGGTGGAGTAAACGACGATAACGCTACTACTCAACCTAATAATCCAGAAGCACCAACAGTACCAACTAAACCTGAAGCAACTAACGGACAAGACGCTCCAGTTAACTATATTCCTGAATTAGGTAATGTTGATAAATTAAAACTTGAAGCTGAAATCGCTGAAATTAACGAAGCATTAAAAACAGCTGATCCAGTTAAAACTAAAGAATTAACTGATAGATTACAAGATCTTGAAGAAGCTCTAAAAATCTTATCAGCTCAGTTATCACCTGTTCTTGAAAAACCTGAATTTGATTTATCTACACTTTTAGGTACTCCTGCTGGAGATGGTAACAGCTTCGGATTAAAAACTCCAGAAGCTAAACCAGAAGCTAAACCAGAAGCTAAAACTGGTAGAGTATTACCAAACACTGGTATGAATTCTTCTAGCACTGCAGCTCTAGGATTAAGCTTAATCGCACTAGTAGGTGTCGCTGTAAGACGTAAACTTTCTAAATAATTAAGTTAATTAGTGTATAAAAAACTTAAAGAGTATGGAAAAATCCATACTCTTTTCTTTTTCTAAAAAATCAGTTGAACACCTGTAAAATCAGACCTTTCCTAAGCGGTACTTTCTCGACAAACCGAAATCTTGATTTTCAAGTCATACCCTTCTTATTCTAAGTCTGATTTTCTTTTATTAAACTCTTGTTAATTTTTTCGCTTTAGTTTGCACTACATTTAAAGGTACTGCTTCTTTAGTTATGACACTCGTATCTAAACCAAACCATTTTTCCGGAGTTACCGTAATTTTTTTGAGTTTTAATCGTAATCCCATAATAAAGTTATCGAATGAAGATAAGCCATTACTATTTCCTAAGACTTCTTCTATTAATACGAATCTAAAGTCTCCGACCGTCTCTGCTTTTCCTCTTAAGTTGTACTTAGTTGGTTGCAATTCTAACTCTTTATTTTCTAATAAATCTGCGATTACTTGACGCATAAACATATTAACCCTTTGACTCTCTCTAAATCCAAGATTAAAGGTAATTTTTAATATTTTCTTATCACTAAATTTAGTAACCTTATACTCTCTTTTATATGGTTCGTCTAGTACATTTATGTGGACAAAGAAGTAAACATTAGCTCTTTTAGGTTGTTTATTCAAAATCGAATATAACACCGCATAATCGACATCTTCTTCTTGTTTTGCTCCTGTTAAATATACTAAGTTTGTCGCATATTTTGGTATATTTTTATCCATGCTTAATTGCAGTAGTTGTTTTGTGTAATTTTTCACCGTTAGATACTGGCTTTCACGCTCTTGATTTCTGTTCCTTTATACCAAATAAACATAATCGTAAATATTAATAAGGCGATAATCACCGTTATATATCCACCATTTATGAATTTTAAACTATTTGCATATAGGAATAATAACTCTTCTATTCCGAAAAACATCAAAAATATCAACGCGAAAAATTTATTATTTTTCACTTTGTATAAATATATACTCAACAGCAACGTCGTTACAAACATTGTTATACTAATACTTAATCCGTACGCAGCTTCCATATTACTACTTGTTCTAAAGAATAATACTACACAGCTACTACAAATAAATAATATTATATTAACCGCTGATACATAGACCTGACCTTTTAATTCTGTAGGATATTTTATCATTAATTTCGGGAAGAGATTTAATTTTATCGCCTCTGATATTAATGTAAATGATCCTGTAATCAGACTTTGGCTCGCTATTATCGCAGCAAGTGTCGCGAGTATCACCTGGAATACTATAAAACTATCCGGCACTATCGCAAAGAACGGATTTTTTGTCACACTATAATTTGTTGATAACAAATACGCCGACTGACCGAAATAGTTCGCAAGTAGACATACTTTTACCGAAAACCATGCCATTCTAACATTTTTTCGACCACAATGCCCTAAATCTACATATAAATCCTCGGCACCCGATACACATAAAAATACCGCACCTAATAAAATGAAAACACCAGGATAGTTGATTAGTAACTGAAGTGCATATTTTGGATTTATTGCTTTTAATATTTCTGGTCTAGTACTTATAGACTTTATCCCCCAAAACAGTAACGATAAGAACCATAAACTCATTATCGGACCGAACAATGAGCCAATTTTTTTCGTCCCAAAACGCTGAAATGAAAAAATAAATATGAAGATTATAAGCACTAAGACAATTACATCGTTAGTATTTATAGAAGGCATAATATCATGTAAGCCCTCAACCGCAGATGTTACCGTGATTGCTGGGGTTATTATTCCATCCGCAAGAAGAGTCGCTCCACCTAGCATCGCTAAAAGAGCTACACTACGTCTTGTTTTATTTTTTATTAAAGTAAAAAGTGAAAATACCCCTCCTTCACCTTTATTATCAGCTTTAAGTGCTATCATTACATATTTTGTCGTTGTCTGTAAGGTCATTACCCAAAATATTAAACTAACAAAACCTAAAACCAGATTTTCATTCATCGTCGTATCAGTATTGTTGAGAAATGATTTCATAACATATAAAACCGACGTCCCTATATCTCCGAATATTATTCCTATTGTTATTATTACACCAAGAAAAGTTAATCTTGATTTATCCATATTTTTGTCCTCTTGTAAAATAAGTTAAAATCATATTACATCGATAAAATCTGCAATATAATTCTTACATATAATTATATTCCTCTTATAGTTAAAGTCAATAGTAAGTATATTTGTTTATTAATCTTTATACACTACATATACTTTAATTTGTTATTTTTCATTCAGCTCTATTTTTGAGAACATTTTTTTCCTCTATTCCTCTTATTAATTTATTACATTTTTTTCTTTTATATTTACATAATATTTCATAAAAATTAAATTTCTTATCTTTTAATAATTATTATAAATATCCCTATCACATTAACATTCGCATTAATTATTTATATATGATATACTTTAGGTAACAGCGCAAGAGAGGCGTATAAAAAAATGGGAGAAAGACATAAAAAAATATAAAACCTATTTATGATCTAGTGGGAGTGACTCAAAAAAATCGTGATTTCAAAGAAATCTCAATTTTTGAATCACTCTTTTTCAACATAACACCTTAAATTATATCACTGAATTTATTCTGCCTTTTTTTGTTTTTCATAAAATTTCAAAAAAATACCTTTAAATTAATTTTGAAAAACTTTTTACTTTTCTACTTTACAAACCCATTTAAAAAGTGTTAAAATTAACTTAAAGAGAATTTAACACATTAAATTTAAAGATAAAAATTTTATATAAAAAGGGGTGCTATTATGCTAATAAAAAGTAAAAAAGTTTGGTCAAGCGGGCAATTTCTTCCTCTTATTTTAGAAGTTGAAGATAAAAAAATAACTGCCGTTTATGACTATGATGCATTCGATAAAGTAGATTATGATTTTGGCTCTAATCGTATTTTACCAGGATTTATAGATGTTCATACTCATGGAGCTTATGGTTACGATACAAATGATGTTAACGAAGAAGGGCTTCGTAACTGGACAAAAAATGTAGTTTCTGAAGGGGTAACTTCATTTTTACCAACAACAATAACACAAACTGAAGAAGTTCTTCTGAAAGCTGTAGCAAACGTGGCAAAAGTATATGAAGAGGGGTATGAAGGAGCTGAAATTTTAGGAATTCACTTCGAAGGTCCTTATCTTGATGTAGAAAAACGTGGTGCTCAACCTAAAAATTGTATCCAAACACCTAGTGTTGAACAATTTAAAAAATTCCAAGCAGCTAGTAATAACCTAATTAGACTTATCACTATCGCATGTGAAAAAGACATCGACTACAAACTGACTAAATACCTAGTAAGCCAAGGAATTCGTGTAAGTTTAGGGCACTCTGCTTGTAATTATAAAGAAAGTTACCTAGCATTCGCTAACGGTGCTACTTCTCAAACTCACGTTTATAACGGTATGGTAGGATTCCATCACCGTGATGGTGGTCAAGTAGGTTTTGCGCTTCGAGCTCGCGATGCTTATGGAGAAATCATTTGTGATGGTATTCACTCTACTACAGATGCTTTAAATACATACTTCACAGCAAAAGGACGTGATCATGGAATTATGATTACCGACTCACTTTGCGCTAAAGGTTGTGGACGTGGTTCTTACATCTTCGGTGGAGAAAATATGGAAATATATGAAGACGGTAGTGCACACCGTGATGACGGACGTTTAGCCGGTTCTACACTTAGAGTTATCGATGGACTACGTGTCTTAATTGAGGATGCTTTAGTCCCTGTAGATGCTGCAATTAACTCTTGTACAAAAAACCCTGCGGAAATGTTAGGTTTCGGAGATAGAAAAGGAAAACTTAAAGTTGGATATGATGCTGACTTTGTAGTTATCTCTCCTGCTTATGAGGTACTAACAACATTTGCGCGAGGTAAAGAAGTTTATAAAAAAGAAGATTAAAAAGTAAGGGGTAATTCTATGAAATATTTAGTTTTTGATTCTAAAAAAGAAGCTTCAAAAGAAGCATACAAAATTTTAAAAAGTTTGATTAATGAAAATTCAACACTTGGACTTGCTACTGGTGGATCACCTATAGCTTTATATGAAGAAATGATTGCTGACTATAAAGCAGGAAATTTCAGCTATAAAAATATAAAATCTTACAATTTGGACGAATATGTAGGAATTAGCTATGAGCATCCAGAAAGTTACCATAAATTCATGGAAACAAATTTATTTGATCATGTTGATATTGATAAAGCAAATACACATGTTCCAGATGCAAGTGCTGAAGATTTAGAAGGTGCTCTTAAATCATACCAAGAAGCATTAAATAATGCTCATGTTGACGTTCAATTACTAGGAGTTGGTTCTAATGGTCACATTGGATTTAACGAACCTGGCACACCTTTTGAAAAAGGAGTTCATGTCGTTGATTTAAAACAAGAAACTATCGAGGCAAACTCTAGATTTTTTAACAATGATATTAATCTAGTACCAAAACAAGCTGTAACTATGGGAATAAAAGATATTATGCGAGCTAAACATATAATCTTATTAGCATTCGGAGAAGCCAAACAATACGCTATTAAGAGTTTAGTAGAAGGTGATGAAATAACAGAAAATATTCCATGTACTGTTCTAAAAAATCACCCTAGTGTATATGTTCTAGTGGATAAAGAGGCAGATTTTAAATAATAAAATTTGTGGGAGTGGTCTTCGACAAAACTTCATCTAAAGTCGAACCCTCCCACTATAAACAACAAAACAATGTAAGCGTTTGATTTTAAAATAAAATTATTAGGGAGGTACTCTAAGATGAGTATACAACTAAAATGGACAAATATAGCTACTGTAGCGGCTCAAAAAGGCTACGAAAATAATATTGGAACAGCAGGTTTAGTTAAAGGTGTTGTCGGAAATAAACTTATTTTTGGTGGTGGTGCTAACTTCCCAGGTGGACTTCCTGTAGACGGAGGAGTTAAGGTAAATCATAAAGATGTATATCTATATGAAGAAACAGCTGACGGAGTAACATTACTAGATCAAATTCAATTTAATTATCCATTAGCATATGGACCAAGTGCAGTCTATAACGATACTTTATACTACATTGCGAATAAAACTGAAACATCATCAGAATTATTAGCATTCACTGTTGTTGATAATAAATTAAAAGTTGAAGTAGTCGACACTCTTCCACTTACTGTAGAAAATATTATCGCAAAAGTTCACAACAATAAATTATACTTTGGCATCGGATCTATTAATGGATCAAATAACAATGAACTTTATGCATATAATCTAACAACTAAAAAATTCGAAGTATTTTCAGAATTTCCTGGAAAATTACGTAATCAAGCAGTGAGTTATGTATATAATAATGAACTATACGTGTTCGGTGGAGGCGCTGCTGAAACTTATAGTGATGGATTCAAATTAAACTTAGAAACAAAAGAATGGACTCAACTTGCTGATGTAGTAGTAAATAACGAAGAAATATCACTTTTAGGTTCTGATTGGGCTATTTTAAATGACCACGAGCTGCTTGTAGTCGGTGGATTCAATAAAGATGTTTGGAAAGATGCAGTATTCAACTTAACAACATTACAAGGTGAAGATCATGCGAAATATCGTGACGCATACTTCAGACGTCCAGTAAGTGACTATAAATGGAATAAAAAAGAATTAGTATACAACTTAAAAGAAAACCGCTGGTACCAATTAGGAGAAATTCCTTTTGAAGCTCCTTGTGGCCATGCTCTTTTAGCTACAGATACTAATATTTACTCAATCATGGGTGAGATTAAGCCAGCAGAAAGAAAACCCTATATCCATAGAACTAAAAAATAACAATTATTAAAGCTATCCTACTTTAATTGTAGGGTAGCTTTAATAATTGATTTTGTTAGGTCACCTTATTATTTCTTAAATAAATATATTCTAATTAAAAAAGTTTCTATAAAGCTAATCTAGATATCAATAAACAACTATGTCTATGAGTTATTCTATACACTTTTTTTATAAAATTTAGAATCTTTGAGTTACTCTCAACTGAAATTTCATGTATCGAGAATATCATGAAATAATACAAGATAAAAAAAGAACCTTCCAAAGGAAGGATCTCACTGTTGCCTGGCAACGTTCTAGTCTCACAGGGCGTAAGCCCAACTACATTCGACGCTAAAGAGCTTAACTTCTGTGTTCGGTATGGGTACAGGTGTGTCCTCTTCGCTATCGCCACCAGACGAAAACTTCATATACATATTATATCATCTTTTTTCTTTTTGTCAACAGTTACTTCTAAAGAACTTCACTTGATTAAGTCCTCGACCTATTAGTATTAGTCAGCTGAACACGTTACCGTGCTTACACTCCTAACCTATTCTCCTTGTCGTCTTCAAGGGGTCTTAATATCCGTGGGAAATCTCATCTCGAGGGGGGCTTCATGCTTAGATGCTTTCAGCTCTTATCCCTTCCGTATTTAGCTACCCAGCTATGCCACTGGCGTGACAACTGGTACACCATTGATACGTCCATCCCGGTCCTCTCGTACTAAGGACAGCTCCTCTCAAATTTCCTACGCCCACGACGGATAGGGGACCGAACTGTCTCACGACGTTCTGAACCCAGCTCGCGTACCGCTTTAATGGGCGAACAGCCCAACCCTTGGGACCGACTACAGCCCCAGGATGCGATGAGCCGACATCGAGGTGCCAAACCTCCCCGTCGATGTGGACTCTTGGGGGAGATAAGCCTGTTATCCCCAGGGTAGCTTTTATCCGTTGAGCGATGGCCCTTCCATGCGGAACCACCGGATCACTAAGTCCTGCTTTCGCACCTGCTCGACTTGTAAGTCTCACAGTCAAGCTCCCTTGTGCCTTTACACTCTGCAAATGATTTCCAACCATTCTGAGGGAACCTTTGAACGCCTCCGTTACTCTTTGGGAGGCGACCGCCCCAGTCAAACTGCCCACCTGACACTGTCTCCCGGTCTTCTACGCCGAGGGTTAGAATTTCAATACAGCAAGGGTAGTATCCCAACAGCGCCTCCTCATACACTGGCGTGCATGATTCTTCGGCTCCTACCTATCCTGTACATACTGCATCAAAATTCAATATCAAGCTACAGTAAAGCTCCATGGGGTCTTTCCGTCCTGTCGCGGGTAACCTGCATCTTCACAGGTACTATGATTTCACCGAGTCCATCGTTGAGACAGTGCCCAAATCGTTACGCCTTTCGTGCGGGTCGGAACTTACCCGACAAGGAATTTCGCTACCTTAGGACCGTTATAGTTACGGCCGCCGTTTACTGGGGCTTCAATTCATACCTTCGCTTTCGCTAAGCACTCCTCTTAACCTTCCAGCACCGGGCAGGCGTCAGCCCCTATACTTCACCTTACGGTTTTGCAGAGACCTGTGTTTTTGTTAAACAGTCGCTTGGGCCTATTCACTGCGGCCTACTCTCGTAGGCACCCCTTCTCCCGAAGTTACGGGGTCATTTTGCCGAGTTCCTTAACGATGGTTCTCTCGCTCACCTTAGAATTCTCTTCCCAACTACCTGTGTCGGTTTGCGGTACGGGCACCTCTTATCTCGATAGCGGCTTTTCTTGAGAGTTTGGCTTCATTGACTTCGCTACTTTATTTCGCTCCCCATCACACTTCAGTCTTATCAAGCAGCGGATTTGCCTACTACTCAACCTTTGTGCTTAGACGTCCTATTCCATCAGGACGATCAATTAGCCTCCTCTGTCCCCACTTCTCTCAATCGATATTTGGTGGTACAGGAATTTCTACCTGTTGTCCATCGGCTTCACCATTCGGCTTCACCTTAGGTCCCGACTTACCCAGAGCGGACGAGCCTTCCTCTGGAAACCTTAGTCTTTCGGTGGATAGGATTCTCACCTATCTTTCGCTACTCACACCGGCATTCTCACTTCTAACCTCTCCACCTCGCCTTACAGCTCGGCTTCTACGATGTTAGAACGCTCTCCTACCATATAACATTAGTTATATCCGCAGCTTCGGTTGTATGTTTAGCCCCGGTACATTTTCGGCGCGATGTCACTCGACCAGTGAGCTATTACGCACTCTTTAAATGGTGGCTGCTTCTAAGCCAACATCCTGGTTGTCTGTGCATCATCACATCCTTTTCCACTTAACATACAATTTGGGACCTTAGCTGGCGGTCTGGGCTGTTTCCCTTTCGACTACGAACCTTATCACCCGCAGTCTGACTCCCGTTGATATTTATCTGGCATTCGGAGTTTGTCTGAATTCGGTAACCCGGGATGGGCCCCTAGTCCAAACAGTGCTCTACCTCCAGTAAACTCACAACGAGGCTAGCCCTAAAGCTATTTCGGAGAGAACCAGCTATTTCCAAGTTCGATTGGAATTTCTCCGCTACCCACAGCTCATCCAAACACTTTTCAACGTGTCCTGGTTCGGTCCTCCATTCAGTGTTACCTAAACTTCAACCTGGCCATGGGTAGATCACTTGGTTTCGGGTCTACTCCATCATACTATTTCGCCCTATTAAGACTCGCTTTCGCTTCGGCTCCATGTCTTCCACTTAACCTCGCATGATAAAGTAACTCGCCGGTTCATTCTACAAAAGGCACGCCATCACCCCCTAAAGGGCTCTGACTACTTGTAAGCACACGGTTTCAGGTTCTCTTTCACTCCCCTCCCGGGGTTCTTTTCACCTTTCCCTCACGGTACTGGTTCACTATCGGTCACTAGGTAGTATTTAGCCTTACCAGATGGTCCTGGTAGATTCCGACGGAATTCCTCGTGTTCCGCCGTACTCAGGTGCTCTCTCGCGCCAACTTAGCATTTCGTATACAGGACTTTTACCTTCTACGGTCTAACTTTCCAGCTAGTTCTACTATACTTCGTCATACACTTTGTTGAGAGTCCTACAACCCCAATATGCAAGCACATTGGTTTGGGCTCCTTCCTTTTTCGCTCGCCGCTACTAAGGAAATCGATTTTTTTCTTTCTCTTCCTACAGGTACTTAGATGTTTCAGTTCCCTGCGTTACCTCGCTTTCGCGTACCGCCCTTTTTAAAAAGCGGTGGGTTCCCCCATTCGGATATCTACGGCTCTTTGCTTACTTACAGCTCCCCGTAGCATTTCGTCGTTTGTCACGTCCTTCTTCGGCTCCTAGTGCCAAGGCATCCTCCGTGCGCCCTTTACTACTTAATCGTGTGTAGCTTTTACGCTTCGTTCTTTTCCTTGAACTCTTTGTGAATAAGTTTTTACAACTTACTTACTTTTTTCTCGGTTTTTGTAAATCTGTTTCTTTTACTTTATAGAAAATTATTTTTGATCTAATATATATATTCAGTTTTCATTGTTCAAAAATGGTGGAGCCTAGCGGGATCGAACCGCTGACCTCCTGCGTGCAAAGCAGGCGCTCTCCCAGCTGAGCTAAGGCCCCATAATATATTTTATTGAATTAAGAATAAATGGTGGGCCTAAATGGACTTGAACCATCGACCTCACGCTTATCAGGCGTGCGCTCTAACCAGCTGAGCTATAGGCCCCTATTGGATATTTATTCTTTTTGAGTGTTTTGAACACTCAAAACTAAACGAATTGTCAACGTATTCCTTATCCTTAGAAAGGAGGTGATCCAGCCGCACCTTCCGATACGGCTACCTTGTTACGACTTCACCCCAATCATCTGTCCCACCGTGACCGGCTCCCTCCTAAAAGGTTAGGCCACCGTCTTCGGGTGTTACAAACTCTCGTGGTGTGACGGGCGGTGTGTACAAGACCCGGGAACGTATTCACCGCGACATTCTGATTCGCGATTACTAGCGATTCCAGCTTCATGTAGTCGAGTTGCAGACTACAATCCGAACTGAGAATAGTTTTGTGAGGTTTGCTTACTCTCGCGAGCTCGCTTCTCTTTGTTCCTATCCATTGTAGCACGTGTGTAGCCCAAGTCATAAGGGGCATGATGATTTGACGTCATCCCCACCTTCCTCCAGTTTATCACTGGCAGTCTATCTAGAGTCCCCATCTTACTGCTGGCAACTAGATATAAGGGTTGCGCTCGTTGCGGGACTTAACCCAACATCTCACGACACGAGCTGACGACAACCATGCACCACCTGTATCTGTGTCTAACCAAAGGTCAGAACAACACAATCTCTTGTGTCCTCACAGTATGTCAAGACTTGGTAAGGTTCTTCGCGTTGCTTCGAATTAAACCACATGCTCCACCGCTTGTGCGGGTCCCCGTCAATTCCTTTGAGTTTCAACCTTGCGGTCGTACTCCCCAGGCGGAGTGCTTAATGCGTTAGCTGCAGCACTGATCTCTTATGAGACCAACACTTAGCACTCATCGTTTACGGCGTGGACTACCAGGGTATCTAATCCTGTTTGCTCCCCACGCTTTCGCGCCTCAGTGTCAGTTACAGGCCAAAAAGCCGCCTTCGCCACTGGTGTTCCTCCTAATCTCTACGCATTTCACCGCTACACTAGGAATTCCACTTTTCTCTCCTGCACTCAAGTTTAACAGTTTCCAATGACCCTCCACGGTTGAGCCGTGGGCTTTCACATCAGACTTATTAAACCACCTGCGCGCGCTTTACGCCCAATAATTCCGGACAACGCTTGCCACCTACGTATTACCGCGGCTGCTGGCACGTAGTTAGCCGTGGCTTTCTGGTTAGGTACCGTCTCTACTATGTATAGTTACTACACAATCATTCTTCCCTAACAACAGAGCTTTACGAACCGAAATCCTTCTTCACTCACGCGGCGTTGCTCCGTCAGGCTTTCGCCCATTGCGGAAGATTCCCTACTGCTGCCTCCCGTAGGAGTCTGGGCCGTGTCTCAGTCCCAGTGTGGCCGATCACCCTCTCAGGTCGGCTATGCATCGTCGCCTTGGTAGGCCTTTACCCCACCAACTAGCTAATGCACCGCAAAGCCATCTCATAGTGTTAGCATAACCAACTTTCAAACATCAACCATGCAGTTAATGCTGTTATCCGGTATTAGCTATCGTTTCCAATAGTTGTCCCAGTCTATGAGGCAGGTTCTTTACGTGTTACTCACCCGTTCGCCGCTAAGTTTTTCTAGTGCAAGCACCAGAAAAACTTCGCTCGACTTGCATGTATTAGGCACGCCGCCAGCGTTCGTCCTGAGCCAGGATCAAACTCTCCAAATAAATTTGTTAGCTTGATTAGCTCATTAAAAAGTTTTATAGTTTCTTTTTAAAACTGTCCTTTTTTTGGAATTAACGTTGACTTAATTCGTTTAGTTTTCAATGTTCAAAATAATGGAGCGGGTGATGAGAATCGAACTCACAACATCAGTTTGGAAGACTGAGGTTTTACCACTAAACTACACCCGCATTATTAAATTTTTAATCTATTGTATTTCTTCAACACTTAAATTATTTTATCATTTTCAGAAGTCTTTGTCAAGAACTTTTTTTATTTTTTTAAAAAAATTTTCTTTGAAGTTTTTACTTCGTTTTTTTAAGACTTTATTATTTTAACATTATCAATTGCTTTTTGTCAAGAGTTTTTTTTAAAAATAAACTTAACATTCATTTTTTTGATTAACGTTTGATTGTTCGTCTTCTATATCAGAAGACTTTTATTATTCTATCATCAGTTATAGATTATGTCAATAGAAAATGAAAAAAAGTTTAGAAAAATTTCATTTCAGGTATTTCTAAACTTTTTCTTCTATAAAAATATAGTTTTTTTATTTTGTTGTTTGTCTGTGAACTATTCTGTAAGGTAAATTCATTTCTTTTTCTTGAGCTTTCAGTTCTGCTAATTCTTCTTCATCAATTTCTTCACCTTTACGTTTTGCTTTTTCTATATCGATAATCTTAGTTAAGACACGCATAGAAACCGCACCTATATCAAAAATTGGTTGGAATACAGATGAAATTTTTGGTCTTGTCATATTAATTAGTTTTGTATTTTCTAATGAAAGAATTTGTAAATCTCCTGGAATACTCATTCCAAGATCTAATGCTTGTTGCATAGTTGCTAATGCAACTTCATCAAACATTGTAATTACTACTTCTGCTTCTATATTGCTCACAGCTTTGTATAACTTGTTACTTTCTTTATAAGTTCTATATCCATCTATTATATTTTGAGGTTTAAACTCAACTTTTTCAGAAGCTAGTGCATCTTTATATCCTTTAATTAATCTTTGAGTTTTTTGACTTTCGTATTTGTCTATAATTAATGATATATTTTTTACACCTTTTGATAAGAATTCTTTTGTTACATCATAAGCAGCTTTTTCATAATCAATATTAACTGAATAAAAGTCAGAATCTATACCTAGGTTACCTGCTAATACTACTGGAATTTGAATATCTTGTAAGTAATTTTTAGAACTATCTGATAGAGAATGTCCTAAATAGATAATCCCATCTACTTGTTTACTTACAAATGATGCAAATATATTCTTTTCAATTTCTTGATCATCACATGAATTTGCTAAAATGATATTGTATTTGTACATATTAGCTACTGATTCAATACCACTTACTATTTCTGCAGAAGATAAGTCTGCTATATCTGGTAATACTATACCGATTGTTGTTGTTTTTTTACTAGCAAGTCCTCTGGCAACAGCGTTAGGTGTATATCTTAATTTCTTAATAACCTCTTGGACACGTAGTCTTGTATCTTCTTTTACGTTTGGATTATTATTAACAACCCTTGATACAGTCGCCATCGATACTTTTGCTTCTTTCGCTACGTCATATATCGTTATTGTCATAGTCTTTCTCCTATACTTTTTTTATTTTTTGATAACTTTTAAAACCTTTTCATCCTTATATATTGTAACAAATTTTTTACTATAAGTCTAGTACTTGAAAACAAAATTATTCATATTTTTTTATTTTCAAAAAACGTTTACTTGATTGTAGTAATAATATTTCTTATGATTTAATTGTACAAAAAAAAGAAGAATTAAATTCTCCCTTATATTTAAGGTTCAAATTTAACTCTTCTATAATTTTTACTTTAATTAAGCTTCTAAAGCTGCGTATGCGTTGTCTAAAGTTTCTTTTAATACTTTAGCAGAGTGTAGCATTTTAGCTTTTTCATCTTCGTTTAATTCTAATTCAACAACTTCACGAACACCTTCGCGTCCTAAGATAGCTGGAGTTCCGATGTATAATCCGTCGATTCCGTAGTGTCCTTCACAGTATCCACTTACAGCTAATTCTACGTTTTCGTCACGTAAGATAGCTTTAACAATTGTGAATAAAGCAAGACCGATTGCGTAGTAAGTAGCGCGTTTACGGTTAATTACTTCGTATGCAGCACGCATAACTTTTTCTTCTACATCAGCGAAGTCTTCTTTAGTGAATTTAGAAGTTTCTAAGAATCTGTCGAATTGTTTTCCATAAACATTTACATTACTCCATGCAGCAAGTTGAGTGTCTCCGTGTTCCCCAATGATATATCCACGAACACTGCTTGGTGCTAAGTTTAATCTTTCTCCTAAGATGTAACGGAATCTTGAAGAGTCAAGAGTAGTTCCTGATCCAACGATTTTGTTTCTTGGGAATCCAGTGAATTTTTGTAAAGCGTTAGTTAATACGTCTACTGGGTTAGATGCGATAACGATTACTCCATCGAATCCTGAAGCTACGATTTGTTCTGACATATCTTTAACAACTTTCATGTTTTTGTCTACTAAGTCAAGACGAGTTTCACCTGGTTTTTGAGGAAGACCTCCAGCGATTACGATTACGTCTGCATCAGCACATTGCTCGTATCCACCTGAAGTTACTTTAATAGGTGGCACTAATGCTCCACCGTGATTAAGGTCCATTGCTTCACCTTCAGCTTTTTCAGCGAAGAAGTCGATTAATCCTAGTTCTTCACAAAGTCCGCTTGAATATAATTGATAAGCAAAGCTCATCCCTACCATTCCTGCTCCTATTAAAACAACTTTTCTATTTTTCGCTTTCATAAGAAAACCTCCATATATTATATATAATTTTAGATATTTTAAAGTAATTATTTTTACTATTTTATTTTATATGAAACAAAAATACTATAATATTTTTAATTAAAGTATAAATATCTCATTTCCTCTAGAATTATATCACACTATTGGAAAAAAAGAAAGTGTTTTTTTATCCCTTTGAATTATACCATCTTGTTATTAATCTAAACAAATTTTCATATTTTTTTACAATTTATTAAGTTGTTTTTCCATTAATATTTAAAAACGTTTTCTTGTTGTAATCTTAATTTTTTTACTTATACCAATATTATAAGATAATTTTTTTCAATTTTATTTTAATTTTTTTAAAAAAATCATTGCCTTTTTTTATATTAAATTTCTTATTCTTGTACTATTATTTTTTTCTACAAACTGTACTTTATATTAATTTATATAATTATATGTATTACTCTATATTTATTTTTTCTGTGTTATATATTTTTTTATTCTTGTTCCTTAAACTTTTTTGTAAATAATTTTAAACAAAAAAGAGTAACTAACCTTTACTATTTCCACAGAAATAGCTAGTTAGTTACTATTTTTTATTATTTTTCTATTATATTTCCTTTAGAACTACAGTGAATTAGTGTCACTAGTAATACTGCCGATGTGGCTATTAAGATATATAGTGCTTTATTCCAATCAGAGATATCTCTAATATATCCTAATAATGGTGGAAATATTGCCGCTAATAAGTATCCGCCTGATTGTGCTAAACCTGAGATATCAGCCGCTTCACTTTCATTTCTTGATTTAGCTGAGAATAGATACATAACATATGAAAATGATCCTCCCCCAGCTAACGCAAAGATAACTATAAATGTTAGCATTAGTACAAAGTTTCCACTCGTATAAAGCATTCCAACAAGTGACACTATGTATCCAATAGTAATTATAGTAGGAATAATTAATTTATTGTGTAATTTATCCGCTAAAATCGGTACTATAAAAGTAGATGGGAATTGAGCGAATTGACTAATTGATAATAATAGTCCTGCTGTTTCAGGTGAGAAATCTTTACTAATCATAATTTCAGCAAACCATGAAACACTGCAATAGAATAATGCTGATTGTAATCCCATACTCAACATAATCGTCCACATTTTTGAATATTTAAAGTACCCATGTACTTTTTCGTGTTTTTCTTCAATTTCAACTACATTATTATTTTTTGATATTGCTGCGTAGATAAAGATATTTATAATTGCAATAACAATCCAAATATTAACCGCAAGTCCTGTTGAGAATTTCTCTCCACCTATATTTGTACTTAATAGTGGATAACTTACCCCAGCAGCAACCGCAGCCCCTACATTCATAACAACTGCATAAAAACCAGTCATAACTCCCAATTTTTCTGGATAATATTTCTTAACTAATCCTGGTAATAATACATTACCTACTGTTATTCCTACTCCTACGATAAATGTCGTAAGGAAGAATACATAAGTATTAATGTGAAATCTAAAACCTAAACCTACAGTTATAATAACTGCAGCTAATAATATCGTCTTTTCTAATCCTACTTTATTTGATAATTTCGCTACCATTGGACTGAATATTGCAAATGCAATTAATGGTATTGTTGTGATAAATCCTGCTACCGTATTATTTATATCTAATATAGCTTTTAATGGTCCAACGATTGCTCCTACTGCTGTAATAGGTGTTCTAAGGATAAGTCCTAAAAAGACAACACCTAATAAAATTAATATACTACTTTTTTTCTTTGTCATTGTTCCTCCTAAATAAACTCTGAAAAGGGAGCAACTTAAAAATACTGATTTTATATAAATCATATTTACAAAGTCACCCCCGTATAGTTAATAGATATTCTAAAAATTATTGGGAGTGACTCAAAAATCGTAATTTCGTAGAAATCGATTTTGTCGAATCACCCCGGCAAAGTTTAGTAGATATCTAAAAAGCTTTTATAAAGTGAATTTAGATATCAATAAACCACTGCGTCTAAGAGTTTTCTTGTAAACTTTTTTTTAATTTAGTACTTTTGGGTCATCCCCTTATCTATAAACCATTACGTTTTAAATTTAATAATTGATTTTACGGATTTTTTTATTGAAATCCGTTATCTCCCTATTTTTTATTAGTAAGTTCTTACTGGTAAAATTAATTCAATAATTTCTCTGTGATAGTCACTTGGTTGAATAATAAACGCTGTTAACTCCCCTGAGAACTTAACGATAATTTCTTCTGCAGCAACCGCAGATACCGCGTCTTTTAGATATTTTCCAGATACAGAGATTTCGAATTTTTCATCTTCTAATGTAGAAGAAACTTTTAATTCTTCTATAGCACTTCCTAAGTCTTTAGATTGAGAAGAAACTTCTAATAGATTATCAGTTACTACTAATTTAATAATATCATCTTTATCTTCTCTACTCATTAATGCAACCCTATCAACTGCACTGAAAAACTCTCTACTGTTGGCCACGAATGTACATTCAAAAACAGTAGGAATAAGTTTATTAGTATTTGGATAATTTCCGCTGATTAATAATACTGTATAAATTACATTTTGGTAGTAAAGAACTATTCTATTGTTTTCATAGAAAATTTCTACTTGATCTTTTCCATTTTCTATCATTCTTTGGAAATAAGTTAGAGCTTTTCTCGGAATAATTAAGTTAAACTCTTTGTTGCTATCTTCATCATTTAGCGTAACTTGTCTTCTACTTAGGCGATATGAATCTGTTGCTGTAGCTGTTAAGATTTTGTTACTTAATGAGAAGTTAACTCCTTCTAAAATAGGTCTTTGATCATTAGGTGCTGTACAGAATACTGTTTCTTTAATAATATCATTAAAAACATTAGCTTCTAATTTAAGACTGTTTTCTTTAGATATAACTGGGAATTCAGGATAATCATTAGCATCATATCCTTTTACGTTAAATTCACTTTTACCTGATTTAACTAAAATATTGTTACCAACTGTTTCTATCTCTATTAAATCTGTTGGAGCTTTTCTAATTATTTCTATAAAATTACGTGAAGGTAATACTACTTGACCTTCTTCTTCTATAGAAATAATTTCTTTATCATCTTCGTAACTATCTATAGAATATTCTACAGATACTAAAGAATCACTTGCTTTTTAATATAAGTTTATCTTTTTCTAATTCTATTTTTTTATACCTTTTAATATTTCAAAAAGAGAATTAGGGGCAATTACTCTTGATACGTGATTTAAGCCATCAAGAAAAATTTGATTTTGTTATAGTAAATTTCATGTTTTCTCCTTATATATAATATATATTTAATAAAATAATAATAATAAGGGCTGTAAAAACTGTGGAAAACTAAAGATAACTCAAAAAAATAATGAATTTTTTTCCTTGTTAATAACTTGTGAAAAAAATACATTAATATCTTTAGAAGATTTTAACAGCTTCTTATATTTTTCCTAAACGTTCTTTGATTACTTCTATGTCTTCAAAAATCTCTGGATTTTCATCTTTGCTTAATTTTGCTATCTTATTGAATGAATAAAGGATAGAAGTATGATCTTTATTAAAACAATCACCTATAGAAGGGAATGATAATGTAGTGAGTTCCCTACATAAGTAGATAGCTATATTTCTAACCTGAACGACTTCTTTTTTACGAGAAGATGAAAGAATATCATCAACATTGATTTTATAGAAGTCTGCACACACATTAATAATGTTCTCAGGTGAGATATTTTTTCTAGGTGAAGTTTTCGCACTTTTTAGTATTTCCTCGGCAATACTAAGTGAAGGTTGTTCATGTTTAGAAGTTGCTGTGAACTTAATGCGTTTAAGAACACCTTCAAGCTCTCTTATATTAGAAGATACATTACTAGAAATATAAGTAAGAGTCTCTTCATCTAGTTTAATATCAAACTGTTCACATTTGAATTTAATAATAGCCATTCGTGTTTCAAAGTCAGGTGGTGTAATGTCCGCAGTTATCCCTTGACTGAATCTAGTAACTAATCTATCTTCCAAATCATTAAGTTGAGATGGAGAGCGATCACTTATAAGAACGATTTGTTTCTGATTCATCTGAAGCTCATTAAATGTATGGAAAAATGCATTTTGCGTTTCAGTTTTACCAGATAAGAATTGAATATCATCGATTAAAAGAGCATCGACATCACGATATTTTCTTCTAAAATCTTCATCTGCATTAGTATAGTTGTTTTTATCTTTCATCGGTTTAATAGAAGCAAGAAATTCATTTAAAAACTTCTCAGATGAAATACATTCAATTTTAAAATCAGGAAAATTAGCTTCCATTTCATTACCAATAGCGTGAAGTAAGTGGGTTTTTCCTAGTCCAACACCTCCATAGATAAAAAGAGGATTATAGATACCACCAGGAGAAACTGCAACGTTCCAGGCTATATTATGTGTAAAAGCATTCCCTTCCCCTACTACGAAATTTTCAAAAGTATAGTTTTTATTTAGCGTAGGATTTTTTTTGCTCGCTGTAATATTTTTGTTAGGTACAGGATGTTTATAATCTTCTAGAGGAAAAGTTTGTTTTTGATAGAAATGTTGTGCTCCAGAAGGTTTATCACCTTGAAGAAAGTTCTGTCTAATTAAATTTTCAGCTGCTGGCTTTTCTTCAACAACATGAGGTGTAATTAGAGGAATATTAGTATCTAGTGAAGTATATTCTATATTAAAATCAAATCCAGTATTTTTCTTTAGTATTTCTTTTAATTTTTGATCATAAGCACCTTGAATAAATTGAGAAATAAGCGCTTCTTTACTAGTAATAACGATAGATTTTTTCATAAAATCAACATTATCTATGGAAGCACCAGAAAACCATGTATCGAAAACATGGGGATCAACAGTACTTTTAAGTTCACGAAGAATTATTTCCCATAAGAAATTAGAATTACTCAATGAAATACCTCCTTAAAAAAATATATAAATAATTATAACATATATTTGTAATAAAAATAAAATATTAGTTATTCACAATTTGTTAACAGAAGTTATTAACTATGTGAATAAAAAAACTAAGAAAAAAAGTTGTTAATATGTTAAAAAGAAAAGAAATAAGATAAATAAATTAGAAGATTTCAAAGTTTATTAACAACCTTCAAGATAGATATAGATATACATAAAGAGTTTTTTTCACACACAATTAACAGCTGTGAATAACTTTTTAATGTGAAATTGTGAATAACTTTATAAATTTGTTAAAAACTTAAGAAAAAAAGAAAAATGTTTTCTAACTAGTAATAAAGTTATTAACAAATAATTGTGAATAACTTATAAAAAAACTGTGGAAAAATTGTTATGTAGATATACTTAAATATTTTTCTTATACAGCGATTGGAAAAATTAACAGATTATTAACAATATCATTTATTAAGTAATGAAGGATTATTTTTTTAGGTATAATGAAAGAAACAAGAATTTTAATCGGGCTTTATCCAAAAAGTTCTAAACTTCTAAAAAAATTCATATAAAAAAATCATGGACGTAGTGGTTTATTGATATCAAAAATTCACTTTATAAAAAGCTTTTTTTAGATAGCTAATAAACTGTGCGGGGATAACTCGACAAAATTGATTTCTACGAAATCACAATTTTTGAGTCATTCCCAATTTATAGTATATTTGTACCTGTCTAGATTTTTTTTTAGAAAAAATGAGGTTTTTACTTGATAAATTATTTTAGATATGTTAAACTAATTCAGTTATTACATCTATCTAAGTAAAGAAAAGAAAACTCGAGGAGGACAAAATGAAACGTACGTATCAACCAAATAAAAGAAAACATTCAAAAGTACACGGATTTAGAGCTAGAATGAGCACTAAAAACGGAAGAAATGTATTAGCAAGACGTAGAGCTAAAGGAAGAAAAGTTCTTTCAGCTTAATGTCTGCCAAAGGGTATCACGAAAGTGGTACTCTTTTTTTTATTAACTGGCCCTAAAAAATAAGAAAGATAGTTGTAAAAAGTTAAATAAACTGTTAAAAATTATTAGTGTTAAGAAAGGTTTTTAAAATGAAAAAAAGAATATAGAGTAAAAAGAAGTCAAGATTTTTGATAATATTATTAGAAAAAAACAATCTTTTGCGAATAAACAGTTTGTTATTTATTATCAAAAAAACAATTTAGACCATATGCGTTTAGGTATTTCTGTTAGTAAAAAATTAGGAAAAGCCTTTGAACGTAATAAAATAAAAAGATACATACGAGAAACTTTTAAAACAAGAAAAGAATTTGTTAAAAACTATGATATAATAGTGATTGCAAGACCTGGTGCTAAAGAAATGCCGTTTTTAGAGTTTGGTAATAGCATCGACCATGTTTTAAAAAGATCAAAACTTATGAAAGCGAAGAGGAGTTAAGAATGGAAAAAGAATATTATTATGTTGGAGTTACTGTAGATGAGGCTATTCAAAAAGGATTAAAAGATCTAGCTTTGTCAGAAGAAGCAGTAAAAATAGAAGTAATCGAAGGTGGAAGTGCAGGTATTTTCGGTTTATTTAAAAAAGAAGCAAAAGTAAAATTAGTTCCATTAGATGAAGATTATAATAAAAAAGAAGCTGTGGAATTAGCTAAAGCAACTGAAGAAGTAGTTGAAGTTGAGAAAGTAGCAGAAAAAGAACAAGAAGTTGAAAAAACAACAGAACAAGAAGTTGTTGTAGAAAAAGTGGTTGAAAAAGATGCTCATGCTGAAGAAACAAAAACATCAGTTGAAGAAACTGTTGAAGAAGCTGAACAAAATGAAGTACAGGTTAAAAAAGTTAAAAGAGAAGATTACATCGTAAAAAATAAAGATAGTATTGTAAATTATTTACAAAATATTGTTGTTGCTATGGGGTATCCTGATGCGACTGTAGATTTCATAGAAGAAGGAAATCGTCACTTTACCTTAAATATTAAAACAGATGAGAACACTAGTTTAATAATAGGTAAACGTGGAATCACTTTAAATAGTTTACAATTTTTAGTTAATAACTATGCTAAAAAATTCAGCTCACATTACTTCAGAATAGAAGTAGATTGTGATGATTACAGAGAAAATCGTAAGAAAACATTAGAAGAATTAGCGTTAAACTTAGCTAAAAAATCTAAAAAAATCGGAAAACCCGTTGAATTAGAACCAATGACAAGTATTGAAAGAAAAATTATTCACAATGCTTTAACAGGAATTAAAAATGTTGAAACAGAATCACGTGGTGAAGAACCACACAGATATTTAGTTATTACAGCTAAATAGGAGGTCTAATGAAGTCAGTATTAATAGTTGATGATAGTTCATATTACAGAAGTCGTGGAGCAGAAATTGCTAGTCGTGCAGGATATAAGTGTCATTTTGCGGAAAATGGTGAACAAGCTGTACGAATGTATAGAAGGTTAAAACCAGATTTCGTGACGATGGATATTTGTATGCCGATAATGGATGGTTTAGAGGCTACGAAGGAGATTTGTACGAATTTCCCTGGAGCGAAGGTACTTATCTGCAGTAGTGTTGGTCATGTACCTATCTATAAGCGACAAGCATTTGCTAATGGTGCATGTGGTGTACTGCCAAAAGAGTATGATTTAGATGATTTAGAATTCGCGATTTCAGAAATAGAGCTTATGAAATAGAAGGAGTGACTCAAAAATCGTGATTTCGGAGAAATCGATTTTGTCGAGTCATCCTCGCATAGTTTATTAGATATCTAAAAAGCGAATTTAGATATCAATAAACCACTGCGTCTATGAGTTCTCATATACACTTTGTTAAAATTTAGGTCTTTTGGGGGCAGTCCCCTTTTTAATAAAATAACAAAAATAAGCAGTGAGGAATCTTATCCAGCTGCTTATTTTTGTTGTTAAAATCTAGTTTTTATTCTATTTTTTCTAGTAGGTTTTTGAAATCTAGAGTGTAAAATGTAGCTTGGTCGTATATAGAGAAAAATTTAAAGGAATAGTGTATAATAAATAAGATATGAAGTTTTAATTAGTATAAAAATTAGAAGGAGTTTGAATAATGAGTGAAACAATTTGCGCTATATCGACTGCCCTTGGAGAAGGAGCTATAGGTATTGTTAGACTTAGTGGTGACGAAGCGTTTAGCATTGCTGAAAAAATAGTAAGACTACCAAAAGGTAAAATGGTAGAGAGTTTAGCTAGTCACACTATAAATTATGGTAATGTAGTTGATCCAGCTACGAATGAAAAAATCGAAGAAATTATGCTTGTAAAAATGGTAGGTCCGCGTACTTATACTACTGAAGATGTTATAGAAATTAACTGTCACGGTGGTATTGTAACGATTCAAAAAGTACTAGCACTTTGTTTAGAACATGGGGCAAGAATGGCTGAACCAGGAGAATTTACTAAACGTGCCTTTTTAAATGGACGTATCGATTTAACACAAGCAGAGGCTGTAATAGACTTTATTAAGAGTAAAACAGATGAAGCTAGTCAAATAGCCAACAACCAAATGCAAGGACGCTTATCGACGCTTATTAAACGTCTACGAGCTGAAATTTTAGATATCTTAACAGTTGTTGAGGTGAATATCGATTACCCTGAATACGACGATTTAGAAATAGAAACGACAAAAACTATTCTTGAAAAATCAACAAGTATCAGAAATAGTCTAGAAAGTCTACTAGAAACATCAAAACAAGGGAAAATTATTAAAGAAGGTATAAACACAGCTATTATCGGACGACCTAACGTTGGTAAGAGCTCACTGTTAAATAATCTACTACAAGAAAATAAAGCTATCGTAACAGATATTGCAGGAACAACTCGTGACGTTCTAGAAGAGTACGTGAACATTAAAGGAGTACCAATTAAATTAATAGATACGGCTGGTATTCGTGAAACAGATGATATTGTGGAACAAATTGGGGTTAAACGAAGTAAGGAAGCTTTAGAAAAAGCTGATTTAGTATTATTCTTATTAAATAGTAGTGAAGAATTAACTGAAGATGATAAAGAATTATTAAAACTAACTGAAGGAAAAACAACTATCGTAATATTAAATAAACTAGATTTAGAGACGAAAATCGATATTTCAGAAGTTGAAAAATTAGCGTACAACCACCCTATTATAAAAACATCTATGACAACATATAAAGGAATAGATGAGCTAGAGAAAAATATTAGAGATTTATTCTTTGGAGGAGCTGCTCGTCCAAAAGATGCAACGTACTTATCAAATACACGTCAAATCAATCTTATTCAACGTGCGTTAACAAGCTTAAATGATGCTATAGGAGCAGCTGAGATGGGTCTTGAAGTAGATATGGTACTTATAGACTATACGAATACATTCAATTTATTAGGAGAAGTTATCGGAGAAAATTCAGGTGATGAGCTAATAAATGAATTATTCAGTAGATTCTGTTTAGGAAAATAAGCAGTATTATAAAAAAGGTGAAAGAAATGCTTCGCGTGAGATATAAAAGAAAAGACGAAAGAAAAAGTTTCGCGCGAGATACAAAGTAAAGCTGAAAGAAACAGTTTAACATGAAACAAAGCTACAAGATAACAAAGATGTTTCACATGAAACAAAAAGGAGAACGAAATGAAATGTATAAGTTTTAATGTCAATGGTCTAAGAGCGATCGTTGGTAAAAATTTTGAAGAAGATTTTAAACAATTAGATGCTGATTTTTTCTGTCTACAAGAGACAAAAATGCAAGCAGGACAATTAGATTTACAATTCGAGGGATATTATAGCTATTTTAACTATGCTGAGCGTAAGGGATACTCAGGAACAGCTATATACACTAAACACGAGCCATTAAATGTAACGTATGGAATAGGAATCGAAGAACATGATACTGAGGGTCGTGTAATTACCCTAGAATATGATAAATTCTTCTTTATTACAGTGTATACGCCGAACTCAGGTAGCGAGCTTAAGAGATTAGAGTACCGCATGAGTTGGGAAGAAGATTTTAAAAACTATTTATTAGAATTAAACAAAACAAAAGGTGTCGTTGTTTGTGGAGATTTAAATGTTGCACACACAGAAATAGATTTAAAAAATCCGAAATCAAACACGAAAAATGCAGGATTCACACCAGAAGAAAGAGAAAAATTCACGAAGTTATTAGATGCTGGCTTTATCGATACATTTAGATATTATAATCCAGACTTAACAGGTGCCTACTCTTGGTGGAGTTACCGTTTTAATGCACGTAAAAATAATGCAGGATGGAGAATTGACTACTTCTTAGTAAGTCGTGATTTAGAAGAGTATTTAAAGAGTGCTGCTATTCACAATGAAATATTCGGTAGTGATCATTGTCCTGTAGAGCTTGAATTAAAAGACAATTTATTGTAAAATATAATATGCGTTGTGGAAAAACCATGACGTATATTTTTAATTATTAGGGTTAAAGCTTAAATAATTAAAGACCAATCTTTAATATATTAAATAAAAATGACGGAGGCGACTTAATTAGAATAAATTATAATTTGAAGTAGCATCCGTTATTAATTTTTAAGAAAAGAGGTAATTTATGGGACCAAAATTTTATATAGAAGACGTAAATGGGTGGGATTCAAAATATTCAATTGATTACATTAAATTCGATGAATTCGGAGCAATTGATGTAGTAAGAGTAACAGATAAAAAAGATTATTTAGTCCAAGGGAATATAAAGTTACCGATTTTTAATACAGAAAGTGAGTATATAGACTACTTAGAAAAAGAAGATATAATAGATCCATTTTTGGCGAAACAATTAAGGCACTTAGTAGGTTATAAACCTGAAATGATAATATTAGATGAAGTTACTTTGAACAATGCTTTATTTATAGCTGATCCTAGAGGTGAAAAGAGGGGTACAGGATTCAAAAATGCATTTCAACTTCTAATGGAAGCTACGTTACTATGGGAATTCGCAGCTTTAGAAGCACTTGAAAAAACTATGCAGGTTATAAGAACATTAATATGTGATAAAGAGCATAAAATAAACGATGGACCTATTAGAATAAAAAAGGTGAGCTAATGTTAAGAAAAACAAAATTAGAAGAATTAGAGCAAGTTATGAAGATAATAGAAGATGGTCGTACTTTTTTAAAAGAACAAGGTATAAATCAGTGGCAACATGGAGAACCTAGTAGAGAGACGATTATTAATGATATTAATGAAGGTATTTCTTATGTCTTAGAAAAATCAGGAGAAATAGTAGCAACAGCAATGCTAACTACTTTTGATGAAGATTATGAGAAATACCCTACTCTATGGACTGCTAATAGTAGTTATTTAGCTATTCATCGTATTTCAACAGCGAGCGATTTACGTAATCAAGGAATCGCTCGTGAAATTATGGAAGCTATATATCTTTTAGCTAAGTCTCAAAATATAAAATTTTTAAGAATTGACACTCATTTAAATAATAAAATAATGAGAAAATTTTTAAGTAGCTTTGGATTCATAGAAAAAGAAATAATAAAAACTATCTATGGAAAATAATTTAGATGATAAAGAAAGAGTCGCATACGAATTAAAAGTGAAATAATAAAATAGTTTCATGTGAAACAATCATAAATTAAAAAATTCTGTGATGGTTTCACATGAAACAAAAATTCAGGAGGGAAACGATGAAATTTTATTCTTACGAATACTTACAGAGTAAAATAGAACAAAATAACATTGTAGGAATAGTTATTGTAGGTGTACTACTTTTTAGTATTGCTCTTTAGTATAGCTAAATATTACAAAAATAAACAAGACACAAAATATAGAGAGTTGTCGATAATACTAGTATTAGGAACAATATTAGCGGTAACTATAGGTATAGGAAACTATCAAGATAAATCTATTTCTTCGAATCAATACAGAAGCTCAGTACAATTTATCGAAAAAATAGCGGATCATTTAAATGTAGAAAAGACACGTATTTATATTAATAGTGAGGTATCTATAGAAAATTCATTCGTGAAAATCGATGATTCTTACTATAGAGTAATAAGTAGTGGAAAAAAAGATGATTACTTATTAGAGAAAATTGACTTAATAGATCCAGTAGTAGAAAAAGTGGAGGTAAATAAATAATGCAATTTTCATACATAGATATCGCAATAAAACTAGCGTTAGGATTAATATCACTAGTATTTGTAATAAATATATCAGGGAAAAGTAACTTGGCTCCATCTTCAGCGAGTGATCAAGTACAAAACTATGTGCTTGGTGGAATAATTGGTGGTGTAATTTATAATCCAGCAATTTCAATTTTACAATATATAAATATATTATTGATATGGGTTATCCTGGTACTTATACAGAAATGGTTAAAAACAAACAATTCATTTTTTAAGAAAATAGTAGACGGAGAACCAACAACTGTAGTGAAAAATGGTAGAATAGATGTAGAAGCTACTAGAATGAGTGGATTAACAGCCCATGATTTAGCATTTAAACTAAGAAGTCAAGGTGTTTACAGTATTCAAAAAGTTAAAAGAGCCGTGTTAGAACAAAATGGACAGTTAATTATAGTATTAGAAGGTGATGAAAATCCAAAATATCCGATAATAACAGACGGTAACATTCAAATCAATACACTAGAATCACTAGATAAAACAGAAGAATGGTTAAAAGCAACTTTATTAGAAATGGGATATGAAGATGCCTCTAAAATATTTTTAGCGGAATACGATAAAGGACAATTGTATATTATTGAATATTAATATAATTTATTTTTTAAATAACTAACTTAAATTTTAATAAGATAATAACAAATCAACTAAATAAAAAAATAATAATATAGATTAATATAATAGAAAGTAAAAGCAGGAAATTGAAAAATCAATTTTCTGCTTTTTTTAAATATTATTTTTCGGCGTTAATAAAATCGTAAGAAGAATCTTCTTGGAATTTTTTAACGACATAAGAGCAAGCTGGTTTAATTTTTTTGTTTTGTTCAGCCATATCTTCAACAAGCGCATCTAATAGCTTACCTGCAACACCTTGACCTCGAAGTGAAGGATCAACAAAAGTATGATCAGCGACAACTACGTTAGGATTATTAGTAGTAGCATAGGTAATTTCAGCTATAACTCTACCATTTTCATCATATTTAACGAAACCATCATTTGTTTTAGTAAATTCCATATAAACCTCCTGGGATAATCATATAGTGATATGAGTGTTAGTATTGCTATTATATCATAAAAATGATAGAAGGATGAAGATTTAGGTTGAGGAAAAAAAGGAGGGACAGAGATATAAAGTGTAGAAATATCTTTAAAAGTGTAATAAGAGAAATAAAATATGATTAATAGCAGTAATTTGTTAAAAGAAATGTGTAAGCTACTATCTTTTCTAAGGTCCACACCTACTCTTTTTTTGTTATATGTTTAATAAAAAAACTGATAGTTTTTTTATTAGTATTCCATTGTTATTTGATATTAGATTGTCCATTTTTTTCTTCGATACTTCTATTCCTTTTTTTGCTAACTATTTCTATTAGTTTTCATTTTTAGTAGTCTCTATTCTTTTTTTATTAGTTGCTCCTGTTATTTATTACATTTTTTTCTTGATATTTTTGCTTTGTTTTTTTATCTCCTGTTTCCCTTTTTGCATTTTTACAATTGAAAAAAATTACAAAAATTACTATTCCTTAAATTAAAAACAAATAATTCTACTAAATTTTTTTATTTATCGAATAATAAATAAATTAACATATTTTTTTATAAGATTTTTTTGTTTAACATCTTATAGAAGAAAAAAATAAAAACGGTTTATTTTTTTTGAAAAAAAGTTGTTGACAAATATATAAAAATGGGTGTACAATTAGTTTAATTTAATACACAAACGTTGAAAAGATAAGTAGATTAGTACGTAGCTAAAACAGAGAGTTACTGGGTGGTGTGAAGTAACATGGTGAAGATTAGTTGAAAATGGTCTTAGAGTTTTGTTTATCTAATAGGTAAACACGTGAGCTGCACGATATAGCACACAGTATAAACATGTACTGAATAAGGTACTAATCGCAAGGTTAGTATAAACTAGAGTGGTAACGCGAATTAAGATGATCGCCTCTATTGCAAACGCAATAGGGGTGTTTTTTTATTATCTAAAACACAGAACTTATCAAAACGTAGAAAAGAGGAAAAAATATTTATGACAAGAAAATTTAGTTTTGAAACATTACAATTACACGCAGGGCAAACAGTTGGAGATACAAAAGCAAGAGCTGTTCCTATTTATCAAACAACATCATTTGTTTTTGATGATACTCAAGATGCCGCTGATTCATTTGCTTTAAGAAAAGCTGGGAATATTTATACGCGTATTACCAATCCTACTACGGCAGTCTTTGAAGAAAGAATTAATGCTTTAGAAGGTGGAGTTGGGGCATTAGCTGTAGCTTCAGGAATGGCTGCAATTACATATGTATTTTTAACATTAGCTCACGCTGGAGATCACATCGTATCTTCTAAAAATGTATATGGTGGAACATATAACCTATTGAAACTTACTCTACCACGCTATGGTGTAGAGTCAACTTTTGTTGATCCAGATAACTTTGAAGAAATTGAGCAAGCAATTACTGATAAAACTAAAGCTCTATTTGTAGAAACATTAGGAAACCCATTAGCAAATGTTGCTGACTTAGAAAAATGGGCTGAGATTGCTCATAAACATAAAATTCCATTAGTAGTAGATAATACATTTGCTAGTCCATACTTAATTAATGCATTTAGCCATGGTGTAGATATTATTATTCACTCTGCGACTAAATTCATTGGAGGACACGGTACATCAATCGGTGGTGTTATTGTTGACAGTGGTAAATTTGATTGGGAAGGTAGTGGAAAATTCCCACAATTAGTTGATGAAGATCCAAGCTACCACAACTTAAGTTATACAAGAGATGTAGGACCTGCGGCATTTATTACAAATGTGAGAACACAGTTATTACGTGATACAGGAGCAGCATTATCGCCGTTTAACGCATTCTTATTATTACAAGGTTTAGAAACATTATCTTTACGAGTAGAACGTCATGTAGAAAATACTCAAAAAGTAATAGATTTCTTAGTAAAACATCCTAAAGTAGCATCAATCAACTACCCAGGATTAGAAGGAAACAAATATTATGAATTAGCTAAAAAATACCTGCCTAAAGGTAGTGGATCAATCTTCTCATTTGATGTAGTTGGAGGAGAAGAAGCTGCCCGTAAAGTAATTGATAGTTTAGAAATTTTCTCAAACTTAGCGAATGTAGCTGATGCGAAAAGTTTAGCTATCCACCCAGCATCAACAACACATGGACAATTAAGTCCGGAGGAATTACAATATACAGGAATTACTCCACAGCAAGTTAGATTATCAATTGGATTAGAAAATGCAGATGATTTAATTGAAGATTTACGTTTAGCGTTAGAAAATATCTAAGAGAAAAGTTTCACAAGAAACATTTAATTAAAATAATTAATATTTTATCAAAATTTGTGGATTAAGACAGAAATTAAAATACCCTTGACAGCCATTTATTTTAATATTTAACATACTTAAATAAATATTATCTTAATCCACAATTTTCTCTTTTTGAATAGAGATTATTTAGAAGTATGAAATAGAAACAAAAACAGTGTGGAAATTTCATAATATTACTTCTGAATAATCTCTATTTTTTTTGTTGAAGACAGGAATTTTGAAGATAATATTAATTTTTTGTAGATATATATCAAATAAAATATGTTTATGATATAATTTTAGTAATAATAGTAGCTAAGGGGTGAACATATGTATAAAGTAATGATAGTAGAAGACGATGAGATAATTTCTAATTCTATAGCAGGATATTTGCAAAAGTGGCAGTATGCTACACACGAAGTTGTAGATTTTCAAAATGTAGTTAAGGAATTTGTGGAACAATCACCAGACTTAGTATTAATGGATATTAATCTACCTTACTTTGATGGTTATTATTTTTGTGAAGAGATTAGAAAATTGTCAAAAGTGCCTATAATTTTTATTTCATCTGCGAATGATGATATGAATATTGTTATGGCTATGAATATTGGTGCGGATGATTTTATTGAAAAGCCGTTTAAGCTAGTTGTTTTGAAGGCAAAAATCGAAGCCCTACTCCGCCGTGTTTATAATTTTAGTGGATCATCGAATCTTGTAGTGTATAAGGATGTAATTTTTGATATGAGCCGTGATGAGGTAAAATATCAAGATAATCTCGTTGAACTTACTAAAAATGAAGGTAAAATTCTTACAGTATTATTAGAAAACAGAGAAAAAATAGTAACGAGAGAAGAAATAATTACCGCCTTGTGGCAAAGTGATAACTTTATCGATGAAAATACCTTGTCTGTTAATATAAATAGACTTCGTGCAAAATTAAAAAGCATAGGAATAGATGAATTTATTACTACTAAAAAAAGGTAAAGGATATATCGTCTAATGGAAATATTAAAAAGTTATTTAAAGAAAAAAACATAAAAGTTTATATTTTATTTGTAGTTTTTTTATTGCCATATTTTTTTCATTATGTTTTATTTGTATAATTTGCCACTAGAAGCTCTAATATATACAGGAAGTTTTTGTTTTTTTGTAGCTCTTATAGCTAGCTTTTTAGATTTTGTTAATTATAGAGAAAGTTATAAAAAATTAAAATTTCTAGAGAAAAATATACTGAATGATCTAGAAGCTCTGCCAAAAAGTTTGGATATCAGAATAGATTATTATCATAAAATTATAGAGAAATTATATGAAGAATTAGAAAAATTAACCCAGGAAAATCGACAAAAAAACACAGATATGGTTGATTACTATAGTATGTGGGTTCATCAGATAAAAACGCCGATTGCGGCGATGAATTTTCTATTAGACAATGAAGAAGTAAATCAGAAAAACTTCCAGCAAGAATTGTTTAAAATAGAACGTTATGTTGAGATGGTTCTGACGTATATAAGATTAGATAGCACGTCATCGGATTACGTTATAACTAAGATTAATCTTGATGAAGTTGTGAAAGATAGTGTAAAAAAATATGCGACTATATTTATTAACAAAAAAATAAAATTAAACTTTGTTTCACATGAAACAATGGTAATTAGTGATAAAAAATGGTTGAGTTTCGCCATTGAACAAATATTAGGTAATAGTGTGAAGTACTCTAACACTGGTGGAGAAATTACAATAGAAACCTGTGAAAATAAACTAATTGTAGAAGATAACGGTATGGGTATTAAAGAAGAAGATTTACCTCGAATTTTCGAAAAAGGTTTTACAGGTTTTAATGGAAGATATGAAAAAAAATCTAGTGGTTTAGGTTTGTATTTATGTAAAAAAACTCTAGATAAGCTAGGACATCATATTGAAATTTCTTCAAAAGTAGGTGAAGGAACTAGAGTAGAAATAACATTCCCGAAAGAAGATACTTTAAGGGATTAGATAAAAAAACAAATCAATAAAGAATCCTCTTGAGAGTTAGATTATGAATTTAACTTTTAAGGGGATTTTTTAATTTAACAAGTGAGACTGGATATAAATTGATAAACTCCCAAAGTAAGTTAGCTATAAACTCGACAAAATTTACTTGAGGGAATTGAACTAAAAGTCTTAAATCTTAAAAAAGTGTATATTATAAATCATAGACGCAGGGGGTTATTGATATCTAAATTCTCTTTATGAAAAACTTTTAGATATCTAATAAATCACTAGAAGAAATAATTCGCTAAAATCACAAAAAGTAACTTGATGGAGCAACTTAAAAATCGAGATTTCGGAGAAATCAATTTTGTCAAGATGCCCCCTCAAAGTTTATTAGATGTAAAAATTTATAAAAACCTAAAAAGCCACTTGATATATATATATATATATATATTATAATGTAAATAAAATTATTTTCTAACTAATAGAATAAATTATCTGAAAACTATCTTGTTTTAGTTTATTTTATTTGATAGAATAGTAGTAAGGTATAAGGAGGGAAAAGATGAAGCAGTATTTAAAGAAAAGATATTTAGAAAATAGTTTGTTGATGTTACTGATTATTTTTGGGGGAGCATGTAAGGTTGTCGCTGCGTATTTTATAGGGGATGGATTTAACGAATTAATTAAGTCGAATACCGATGGCTTTTTCTATAATATAGCCTATGCAGGTATAGTGTTTTTATTATTTTTAGTTTCTATTTATATAAAAATTCCGTATGAAAACTATGTAGTGCAAAAAATGATAACTGATATTAGATGTGATGTTGTTGATGCAATTTCTAAAAATAACTATGCTAATTTCAATAAGAAAAATAGCGGTGATTACATATCGTGGCTTAGTAATGATTTGATGATTGTTGAGGAAAAAGGGTTTGGTAATTTTTATCAAAGTATTACAGCGATAATAGAGACTCTTTTAGCTATAGTCGGACTGCTTGCATTCCACTGGTCGATTATCGTCTTCTCTATAGTAATGAGTGTTCTTACATTAGTTTTACCAGCTCTTGCGCAAAAATCTATCCAGAATAAAGCTCAGAGATATTCAGGGTCATTAGAAAAATTGATAAGTAAAAATACAAATTATTTACAAGGATTCGATAGTTTACTATCTTTCAATAAATTAGGAATTTTGAAAAAAATTGTAGCAACTTCTTCTAATGAAGTATTAAAAGAATCTGTGTCTCTAAGAAAAAGTGTCGGATTAGCCGGAGTCCTAGGTGGCTTAGGAAATTTAGTAGGGCAAGTTGGTGTAGTATTACTAACAGGAATACTGGCTCTAAAGAATATTGTAGGCTTTGGATCTATTTTAACGGTAGAGTCACTAACATCTACGATTTTTAATTCAGTAGGAAATATTATGAATATTACGGTAGAGTTAAATATCGTAGTGCCAATCTTTGAGAAATTCGAGAAATTTAAAGAAGAGGCTAAGTCAATTAATGATCAAGATACTGGCAAGAAATTATTAAATGAAGAAATTGAAACTATAGAATTAGAGGATGTTTCTTATAAATATGAAGAGAAGAGTGTATTAAAAAATATTTCGTATGCATTTAATAAATATGGTAAATACGCTATTGTCGGAGAAAGTGGCAGTGGGAAATCTACATTGTTAAAATTATTGACTGGAAGAATAGAAAATTACGAAGGTGCAATTAAATTTAATGGTGAAGAACTAGAGGGTCTTAATAAGCATAGCCTGTATGATAAGATGCTATATATCCCACAAGAGCCATATATTTTCACAGAAAGTCTAAGATTTAATATAACGCTAGGTGATGATTATGCTGATGAAAAAGTTAAAGACGTGTTGGAAAGTGTAGGACTAGGAGAGTTTCTGGCAAGTCTTGAGGATGGCTTAGATACTGAACTTGTAGAAGGTGGTAAGAATTTATCAGGTGGTCAAAAACAAAGAATAGCCCTGGCTCGTGGAATTATTAGAGAGAAAAAAGTAGTACTGTTAGATGAGATAACTTCTAATTTAGATAAGGATAATGCAGAGAAAATAGAAGAACTTTTATTAACTAATCCAGAATTAACGGTAATTCTAATAACGCACAGACTAGATAGCAACTCTGAACAAAGATTTACAGATGTATTGAGATTATAATTTCCCAGGAAATAAAGTTGATAAAGTATTTGAAACAAATAAAAAGTAATAAATATCCCAATCTTACAAAAGTGTAAGGTTGGGAGCTTTTTTGTAAGGAAAATCGATAGAATCTGTAAGAAAAGTAAGGTAGAATATAAATATAAACAACAAGGAAGTTGTAGAAAAGTTCGAACTAGGAAGATTAGATAAAAAGAATTTAGGAGTGATAAAAATGTTATTAGAAGTCAACAATGTAAGAAAAGTTTATACAACAAGATTAAGTACACAAAGTACAGAAGCGTTAAAAAATGTAAATTTTGCAGTAGATAATGGTGAATATGTAGCGATTATGGGTGAGAGCGGAAGCGGTAAAACTACTTTACTAAATATTATCGCAACATTTGATAAAGCAACATCAGGGAATGTAAATTTAAACAATTTAGATTTAAGCAAGCTGAAAGATAAAGACTTAGCGAATTTCCGTCGTGACAATCTAGGATTTGTCTTCCAAGATTTCAACCTACTAGATAATTTTTCTATAAAAGATAATATTTTATTACCGTTAGTGCTAGCTAATAAAAAATATAAAGATATGGAACAAAGATTAGAGAAAGTAACTAAACCTTTAGGAATTGATAAGTTAATCAATAAGTTCCCATATGAAGTGTCAGGTGGTCAACGTCAAAGGGTTGCGGTAGCTCGTGCGATTATTACGAATCCAGCTTTAATCTTAGCGGACGAACCAACAGGAGCGCTAGATTCAAAATCAACAGATCAACTGTTAGAAGTTTTTGAAAAACTTAATAATGCAGGACAAACAATAATTATGGTTACGCACTCTGTGAAAACAGCAGCTCGTGCTAAACGTGTATTATTTATTAAAGACGGGGTAGTTTTCCACGAACTTAGAAAAGGAAATGCGACTACGAGTGAAATGTTCCAAAAAATTAATGATACGCTAACTTTAATGCAGGCAGGTGAGTAAGATGAGCTTCTTTTATAGCAAATTTGCTTTAAACAACCTTGTAAAAAATAAAAGATTTATAGTACCTTATGTATTATCAACAATTTTTACAATAATGTCGTTTTATATACTTTCATCTCTAGCTTTTGGGGATAATTTAAACAAACTTCCAAATGGTATTGAGGCGACAAAACAGGTATTAAGTCTGGGGATAATTGTAATAGCAATTTTCTCTACAATATTCTTATTTTACACTTACAGTTTTTTAGTAAAACGTAGGGTGAAAGAATTTGGTTTGTATGCAGTGTTAGGTATGACGAAAAAACAAATAGCGAAAATTTTAGTGCTAGAAACGATTTTTATCGCTATAACTACCATAGTAGTCGGTATTGGATTAGGTATTTTATTCGATAAACTTATGCTGTTAATACTATTGAAATTATTCTCAGCAACGGTTACTTTCGGTTTTAGTATTACACCGATAGCTGTAGTATTCTCAGTATTATTATTCGGAGGAGTATACTTCTTATTATTACTTTATACTGTTATAAAAATAGCTAGACTTAGAATAGTAGCTTTATTAAAAGATGAGAACAAGGGTGAAAAAGAACCAAAATCAAGATGGATTCTAGCGATAATCGGTTTAGCATTAATTGGTTATGGATATTACACAGCACAAACGGTACAAAATCCTATAAAAGCAATAACAGTATTCTTCTTTGCGGTAATTGCGGTAATTATAGGTACATATTTAGTATTCATGGCAGTAAGTATTACAGTACTAAAAATCATAAAAAATAATAAAAACTTCTACTATAAACCTAAAAACTTCATCAGCGTTTCTGGTTTATTATACAGAATGAAGAGAAATGCAGTAGGATTAGCGAATATTTGTATATTATCTACAATGGTTCTTGTAACTATGGGGACAACATCAGCGTTATATGCAGGCATGGAAAAATCTTATAATGAGAGATTCCCAAGACAATTAATGATCGCAGGTTATCATTCTACTAGTGATAAACTAAAAGAAATCGAAAATAATGTAAAATTATCAGCTAAAGAAGCGGGAACTGAAGTGGAAGATATGGTTTCATATAATTCAGTACCTATGGTAGGAAGACTATTGAATGATAAATTCAAGGCCGAAGCTAATCTAGGGGTTGACTTAGCTAATGTAAAAATGATAGTTACCTTAGAATTAAAAGACTATAATAAAGTTGCTAGTAAAAATAAAACATTAGAAAGTAATGAAATTTTCTTACATATTGATAAAAAAGGTAATTATGACCACAATACTATTTCACTAAATGGTAGCGAGTATAAAATTAAAGAAAAATTATCAGAGTTTCCAGGAGCAATAGGTTCAGCAGCAGCGAATATTATTGATACTTACTACGTTGTTGTAAAAGATGATAAAGAAGCGGAAAAAATAGCTACACAATTAGCTGCGAGAATGGACGAACTTAGTAAACAAAATCCTGATAGTAGAGGAATAAGTATAGCAACTGGAACAGCTACAGTTCAAAACTACGTTGCCTTCAATATCAAAGATACAACTAAAGAAGCCAAGGTAATCGAAAGTTTTAAAAAATTAGAAAAACAAAGTGGTATAGAAATTGAAGGTAAAGATGAGAATAAACTTACATTCAGAGGAGTCTTCGCATCATTCCTATTCATCGGAGTGTTCATAAGCTTAATATTTGTAACATCTCAAGTGGTAATTATGTACTACAAACAAATCTCAGAAGGATATGAAGATAAAGGAAACTTTGAAATCATGAGAAAAGTAGGTATTACAGATAAACAGATTAAACAATCAATAAGATCACAAGTACTGTTAATCTTCTTCTCACCGCTAATTATAGCGACATTACACACGATAGTAGCATATCCATTTATCGAGAAAATCTTAAGATTATTCTTAATAACAGATAGCAGCATATTCTTACAGGCGCTTGCTGTGACAATCGTAGTCTTCGCAATCTTCTATCTAATAGTTTATGCAATAACATCAAAAATTTACTATAGAATTATAAAAGAATAGACGAAAAATAAACTCCAGAGGAAAAAAATCTGGAGTTTATTTCTTTTTATTTGCATTTGGACTTTTGTTCTTATAAAATAGAAAATGTAAGAACAAAAAAAGGCGGTGAAAAATCATGAGTAAAAAAAGAATTATTACTAAATAAAATGAAGGAAAAATAATGGGATTATTACAACAAAAGATGCATTATCATTGGGAATCCATAAGGATACGTTAAAAAAACTTACGCATGATGAAGAAATAGTAAAAGTAGCGAACGGATTATACGTCTTAACTAATGAAGAAATAGACGAGTATCTTTATTTTTCTCATAGAATACCAAAGGGAGTATTCTCTCATGAAACTGCAGCCTACTTGCAAGGTTTATCCACAAGAATGCCACTCAACTATGTTATGATGGTAATGAAAGGTGATAATGTAAGTAGAATTAAGAAAAACAGGGATGATATTTCCTTTAAATATAGTAAAAAAGAATATTATGATTTAGGTAAGGAAAGAATAATCAGCCCATTCGGTAGAGAAGTTAGCGTGTATGATAAAGAAAAAACTATACTTGATCTTATAAGAGATAAAGATAGAGTTGATTCTGGCGTATTTAGTGAAGCTATGAAATTATATTTTGGAGGTGAAGATAAAGATTTATTAAAATTATCTAAATATGCCATGTATATGAATATGGAAGAACAGCTGAAACCTTATACGGATGTATTATTATGAAGACAGCAGAACAAATAAAAGGGGCTATTAGAAATATATCGAAAGAAAAAGGTGTTAATCCTAATTCTTTGCTACAAATGTGTCTTTTTGAAGGAATACTCGAAAAGCTATCTAAATCAGAATATAGTGAGAATTTCATATTAAAAGGAGGCTTATTAGTTTCTTCTCTTATAGGAGTTGATATGAGAAGTACTATGGATATGGATACCGCAATTAAAGGTATTCCTGTAAACAAAGAAACTATTACTAGAATAATTAATGAAATTTTAGCTATAGAAATAGATTTAGATATAAGTTATAAGTTATAAGTTGATAAAATTAACGCCGATAAGAAATGCTGATGTTTATGAGGATTTTAGTGCAAGTATTGAGTGTAAATTCGGGAAAATTAATACAAAATTAAATATAGACATAACTACTGGTGATGTTATTATACCTAGAGAAATTAAATATTCTTACTCTAGAATATTAGAGGAAGGGACAATTCCTATTATTACATACACCATAGAGACAATACTTGCGGAGAAATTTGAAACAATTTTAAGTAGAAATATTACAACAACAAGAGCTCGTGATTTTTATGATTTATATATGATATACAATATGTATAATAATAAGATTAATCAAGAAATATTAGTGGAAGCTATAGTAAAAAAACAGCAAGACAAAGAGGTTCTTTGAAAGCAATTATACAATATAAGGAAATAGTAGAACTATTTAAAAATTAATCGTACAATAAAAAAATATATGGGACAGATATGCAAAGAATAATCTGTATACAAAGGATATAAAATTTTCAGATACAGTAGAGGTATATGAGAAAATTGGAAATATATTAGATTTGGATGAAATAAAAGAGGTGTAAATTTAATGTCCTAATAGTTTATATGATAACATCAAAAATTTACTATAGAATTATAAAAGAATAGACGAAAATAAACTCCAGAGGAAAAATCTGGAGTTTTTCTTTTTATTTGCATTTGGACTTTTGGGAGTGACTCAAAAATCGTGATTTCGGAGAAATCGATTTTGTCGAGTCACCCCCGCACAGTTTATTGATATCTAAAAAGCTTTTCTAAAGCGATTTTAGATATCAATAAACCATTGCGTCTATGAGTTTTTATATACACTTTGTTAAAATTAAGGTCTTCTGGATCACTCCCAAAAGTACGTTTGAGAAGCTATTTTAGAGTTAAAATAAAAGTTATTTTGATAAAAAATCTGAAAATTAGAAAATAAAATGTGACAATTGCCATAAATTGTATTGATTATATTTATTATCTCTGATAAAATTTACATAATAAATATACTTTTTAAAGTCAGAATGTAAAAAAAGAATTTTTAAAAAGTTAGTATTAGGGGTGAAGAGCATGTTTAAGTTATTATTTAAACAAAAATATAGCATACTAGTATTTATTATTACGGTATTATGCGCAGCAGCACAGGTTGCGACGTCTTATGGATTTAGTTTGATTATCCAAGCGACGGTAGATAAAAATTTAAGATTTATGGTGTTGGCGACTATTGCAGTTATGTTGATATATGTTGTTTTAAATACATTTGGTTATTTCAGAGCGATATACGTTGAAAAGTTGATTCAAAATTTTTCTACAAGTCTTAGAAAAACAGCGATTGCAGATTTCAAGAAAAAGTTAGTTTATAACGAGAAACATAATAATGGAGCAGAATGTATAGCTTTAAACACTACTGATATTCAGCAGTTTGAGCAATATGCGGTTAATTGTTTATTTGCGATTTACAGTATATCTTTAGTTGTTATTTCAACAATTGCATTACTTAAGGTGAATACTACGTTATTTATTATCTCACTTGCATTGTCTTTATTAATGATGGTTCTACCTAAGTATTTCAACAAAACGATAAAAACAACGACAAAAGACATTTCAAAAGCTACAGAAGATTTCAATAAGGATTTAGAGAATGCGCTGGCTAGTTCAGAAATGCTAAACAACTTTTCTGCGTTGAATTTATTAGATAGAATTGTAAATGTAGGTTCAAAAAATATAAAAAATGCTAAAGTTAATAGAAAAAAATCTATTATGACTTTACAAGGATTGAATGTGACATTAAATGCAGGTAACCAAATTGCGTTGATTTTTATTGCGGGATATTTTGCATATAAAGGGTATATTGAATTTGCGATGATATTTGCGATATCAGGTTATACAGGGGAATTCTTTGGAGGATTGACAAAGTAATCGAACTATATCCGAATTTCGCTTCAGCAAATGAGTTGTTGAATAGGTACCCAGAAATTAAAGAAGAGAAAAGATTACCGAGAGTCGAAAAATTAGATAAGGAAATTGTAGTTTCTAATGTTAAATATAACTATCCAGATAAGACGGTAGAATTTCCTAATTTAACTTTTGAGAAAAACAAGAAGTATTTAATAAAAGGTAAAAGCGGTAGTGGAAAATCAACATTGATAAATATTTTAAATGGTGATTTGAAAAACTATGAAGGTAGTATAGAATGGGATAATAGAGAATTAAAACAATTTGATATTAAATCAGCAATTTCTACTATGAATCAAAAAGTGCAATTATTAAATTTATCGATCAAGGATAATATTATTTTAAACAAAGAATATAACGACAAGTTGTTTAGAGAAGTTCTGGGAAATTGTAAGTTAGTTGATGTAATCGATAATTTAGAAGAAAAAGAAAATACGATACTAGACAATAAAAACTTAGCTTTATCGGGTGGACAGTTGCAACGATTAGGACTAGCGAGAAGTTTATATCATAAAAAAGATGTATTCATAATCGATGAAGGTACGGCGAACTTAGATAGTAAGTTGGCAGATGATATCGAGGAAATAATATTAAAAGACAAAGAATCTACAGTTATTATGATAACTCATAGAAATAGTGAAAAAATTGAAAACTTAGCAGATAAAGTAATAACATTAGGTAGCTAGATGAAAAAGAGGGAGTGACTCAAAAATCGTGATTTCGTAGAAATCGATTTTTCAGAGTCACCCCCGCACAGTTTATTAGATATCTAAAAAGCTTTTATAAAGCGAATTTAGATATCAATAAACCACTACGTCTATGAATTCTCATATACACTTTGTTAAAATTTAGGTCTTTTAGGTCATCCCTGAACCTTCTTTTTTTATTGTGTAGACATGGATTTTTCTTCTAACGAGAAGGGGAAGATAAGAACAAAAGTAATTAAAAGAAAAGTCGTTTCAGGATTGATATTTTAAAATATTTTCAGGAGCAAAAGAAAAACGCTAAGGGCGGCAACCCAAAGCATAAGTAATCTTTAATATTTCCCAAAAGGGTAGACGGCGTCCCAACCGTTCTTTTTTATTATAACATAAAGTCATAGAAAGAAATAACATAAACGTAAGCCAATTATGCTGTTAGACTTTAGAAATAAAGAAATATGTAAGAATAAAAATTGCGAGTGCTACACCTTCTACTTGAATTAATGTGTATAAGTGTGTATAATAAAAGTAAGGAGGACAATACAATGCCAATGACATCTAAAGAGATGATTAAGCTTTTAGAAGCAAATGGCTTCATTTATGTAAAAAGTGGAGATGGTTCGCATAGAAAGTTTAGGAATCCTAAGACTGGTAGGGTAACACAAGTTCCGTTTCATAATCGTGCTTTAGGAAAAGGTCTAGAGCATAGGATCTTGAAACAGGCGGGATTGAAATAGTTCCCGCTCCTTATTTTAATAATAGGAGGTATTATTATGAATGTAGTCTATCCTGCTATATTTTATAAAAATATAGAGAATGACGGATATACAGTGGTTTTCCCTGATTTAGATTTTGGTGCTACTGAAGGAGAAGATTTAAAAGATGCATTTTTTATGGCCAGTGATTATTTAGGTGCTTGGTTGTATGAGTATTATATTGATGGAAAAGAGTTTCCGATAGCAAGAGATATAAAAGATTTAGAAATTGAAGAGGATGAGTTTTCAGTAAAAGAAGCTAGTTTTGTAAGTTTAGTTGGTGTTGATATGCTAGAATATGCAAGAAAATCAGAAGTAAAAACAGTAAGAAGAAATGTATCGATACCTAGTTATCTAAATGAGTTAGCAAAAAGAAATAACATAAACGTCAGCCAATTATTACAAGAAGCGTTAAAAGAAGAATTTAGTATGTAAATATAGAGACAACAATTCAGAAAAATAGAAAAACTGAGTTGTTGTCTTTTTCTAATGGACAAGTAACGATAAAGGAGTCAAGAAAGTGTTCACTTAAGAAAGACAACTTAGGGAAAGACTTTGCAACGTTTGTCCTCTCAAAAAGAATAACAAAGTAAAAATTATAAATATCTAGGAATGAGCCTAAAACTCTACTTCCCGAACATTACCTATATTTTTGAACATTTTCGTAACAATAAACTTTAAAGCTATCTTTTAATTTATCTATATAGTATAATAAAAAAGGTATAATTGATAATTAATATCAATATAGGTAACTAGGACCTTTTTCATAAAAAGAGTGAATGTTGGATTAAAAAAAAACAAAAATCCTTCACTATTAATTTTACTCTTTTTGTGTAAATAAATCTAAATTTGAAATTAAATAAGGAGATATTATGAAGATAGATGGTAGAGCGATGGCTCTCTTCAATATCAAAAAAGAAGTATATCTCGTAGCGATTCTTAAACTTGTTGCCTTTTGGTGCTCGCTATTTTTCATCTACAACTTTATAGATTTTCTATTTTATTCACTAGGTGAAGAGAGTAGAAGCGGTGCTATGTTAGGATTTATCTTAAAGACGGTGATAGGTTTAGTAGTTTATTACGCAGCTACAACAGGGGATAATTACTTCAGTCACAAAATTTCTAAACAGGTTAGAAATACATTAAGGAAAGAGATTTACAACAAAGTAGAAAAACTTTCACTAAATTATACAGAAGCAGTAAACACTGGTAGTCTTCTTGTGATGAATTCTTCATCGATTGTGAATATCGAGTTTTATTTCAATAAGTTTGTACCGCAGATGTTTGCGACATTATTTATAGTACTTAGCTCGTTTGTGATTTATGGGAAGATTCATATCTTACTATTTATAGCGATGTTATTACTATATCCGCTTATTCCTGTGTCTATTATGATTATTATTAAGAAGTCGAAAAAGGCTAATAAAAAGAACTTCAGCGATTTCTTAAGTTTATCTGAAGTATTCTATGATAGATTATCAGGTTTCACAACGGCAAAAATTTACGGCAAAGAAGATAATGTGGCGGGTGATGTTGATACTCGTAGTGCAAAATATAGAAAATCGACGATGGCGTTACTTCGTCACCAACTTAATTCTATTAATGTGATGGACGCTATTACTTATATTTCTATATTTGTTTTATCAATTATTGCTATTTTTGCGGTAAAAGATCAGAAACTTATTGTTTTCGTAATCGTAGCTTCTTTAGAATGTTTCAAACCGTTACGTGCTTTAGGTGGCTTGTTCCATATTTCGATGAAAGGGAATGTTGAGTTAGATAATATCTATAAACTTCTTGATCATCCAGAACAAGAAAAAGACGAGACTATCGAGGTAGAGACTGGAAAGAATATTGTTCTGAACAATGTAAGCTTCTCATATGGTGAGGAGACGACTTTAGAAAATATTAATATGATATTTAAACCTGGTACGAAAACAGCATTAGTAGGAGAAAGTGGAAGTGGTAAGTCTACTATTATCAAACTAATCTTAGGTTTAAATTCTAACTATAGCGGAAGTATAAAATATGATAACTTCAATATCGATAGTATTCCTACTAGAGAGATGGCTAAAATTACGACACTTATTACTAATGATAGTTACTTAGTTAAAGGTACTGTAAGAGAGCATTTAAGTGTTCGTAAAAATATAACTGAAGAAGAAATGTACAACGCTTTAGAAAAAGTTAATCTTAAAGATTTCGTAGAAGAGCACGGAGGTCTAGATTATGAGCTTGCGATAGGAGCTGCGAATCTTTCTGGAGGTCAAAAACAAAGACTACTTGCAGCAAAAGCAATTTTGAAAGATTCTTACCTATATATACTTGATGAAGCTGTATCGAATATTGATGATTACAGTAAGGAAATCGTGCTTAATGCCTTCGATTCAATTAAAGAAGGAAAAATTATCATCGTTATTTCTCACGATTTAGAGACTGTGACAAATGCAGATAATATCTATGTTCTAAAAGATAAGAAAATTATTGAAGAAGGAACACATGATGAGTTGATTGAAGAAAATTCATTATATAGAAGATTGTTTACAGATCAACAACAACTGAAATCAAAATTTTTAGCTAAGGAGGTAGAGTAATGACATCATTAAGAGAATTAAAACAACTGTTGGCTATTGCTCAGGATTTTAAACGTCCATTGCTTAGAGCGACTTTATTTGGAAGTCTAGGTCACTTAACACTTGTCGTATTTACCTACTTCATCTCGTTATTCTTTTTAACAAAAATAACGACAATAGCTGTAATTTTATTTGTAGTAATCTTTGCTTTAGCCGTGTTAAAAGGGTTATTCAGCTATACTGAGCAACTTTTAAATCACTACGTAGCTTTCAAAGTATTACATGCCTTACGTGTTAAAGTTTTAGAAAAATTTAAACGCATTTCTGTCGATAATTTTACGAAAAATACTTCAGGTGATTATATGACGATGATTACGACTGATATTGAATTATTAGAAGTTTTCTACGCGCATACGATAACACCATTTATGATTTATATCGTACAAAGCTTAGTAGTTAGTTTCTTCCTATTATTCTTTAGTGTGAAACTAGCATTAGTAGCATTAATAATTTATATTGTAATCGGACTTGTATATCCGTTAAGTTTTAGAAATGTTGGGCAAGATGTTGGTGAAAATTATCGTCGTAAACTAACTCAAGTAAACAACAATTCATCAGAAGAAGCTTATGGAATTTTTGAAACATTACAATATGGAAAAATTGATGAAGCAAAACGTAATATTGATATGGAAACTGAAGAACTGACAAGAAGTTCATATCTTAAAAATAAATTTTTAGTAGATCTGAATGTTCTAAATGTTGTAACTTATAATATCGGAGTGTTGGCATTTATCTACGTGGCATCTTCACTTGATAGCCAGTTTGTGACTGTTTCATTAGTTGCGATGTTTATCGTATCGTTTATTCCTATTTTATACATGGGGAACCTTGCTTCAACATTAAGTCAGACGATGGCTAGTGGAAAGAGATTTTTAGAGCTTATGAATACGCCAGAAGAAGCGGAAAATAGCGGAGTAGTTGTTGATTTTAACGAACTTAAAGTTGATAATTTAACATATCGATACGCTGATAATACTGTAGTGGATAATCTAAGTTTTGATGTTAAAAAAGGTGAGATTATCGGATTAAGTGGACCTAGTGGATGTGGTAAATCTACAATAGCGAAACTTATTATGAAATTCATCTCAGATGAAAACATGGAAGGTAATATCACTATCGATGGTATTGATCTAAGAGATATAGATAACCGTTACTTTAGAGAAAATAGCTCGATAATTTTACAAGATAGTTACTTATTTAATGCGAAAATTAAAGATAATATCACATTCTTCGAGAAAGATCTAGATAAAGAAGAATTAGATGCATCTTTAAGAAAAACTAATTTAAGAGGTTTTGTGGATAACTTAAAACGCCGTGAAAATGAAATTGTTGGTGAGAGAAGTTCGAACATAAGTTCAGGACAAAAACAACGTTTATCAGTAGCGCGTTCATTCTACAATGATAGTAAACTTCTGATTCTTGATGAAGCAACAGCGAATATCGATATCTTCAGTGAAATCGAAGTGCTAAAAGCTTTAGAAGAAAGTAAAAAAGACAAGATAACAATAATAATTTCACACAATAAATCAACATTATCAATTTGTGATAAGGTGATAAGATTAGGTGAATAGTACAAAGAGGAACTTGGAAAGTGCCAAGCTCCTCTTTATTTATTACCTAGTTAAGTTTTTATAAATTTGTTGTTTAATAAATTGTAAATCATGCTTCTCAGTAGGACAAGGAACGTCTTCAAAAAGAATAAATCTTTGGGCTGAGTAGGTCATGATAGGTCCTGCGAATGAACGAATGACTTCTGCTGGCGATAGTTTCTCGTTAATTTCAGGATTGTTTTCTTTGTGTTTTTGTAATATATCTTTAAAGTTTATTTCTGCAAAGACCACTTTTAACGAATTGATAAGTTGTGCTTTTAAATTCTCGTTTGTTAATATCTCTGAGAATACTATTTTTACGGTATCCTTATTTTCTTTTAGGAAAACCATACGATCTTCAACAACATAACTGATTAATTCTTCAAGTGAATTAGTATTTTGAATTCTTTTTAGAAAATTTAAAAATAATTTAGGAATAACAGGGACTATTATTGAATATAATAAATCTTCTTTAGTTTTAAAGTATTTAAATACTGTTGCCTGACTAACGCCTGCTTCTTTAGCAATTTGAAGCGTAGATGTTCCATGGTATCCTTGTTTTGCGAATAATTTAATCGCAGCTTCTATTGTTTTTTTCTTACCAGGTGGAAAGGTTTCGGCATGAGATATGCTAAAGTAAGATTGTAAGATATTTTCAGTCATAAGAGTCTCCTATTGTTTTTTTAAACTTTTCTATATCGTTTTAAGCCCAGAATATTAAGAATTATTAGAAGGATGCAAAGTGCAAGTAGAATTATTATATCATTTGTAATTGCAAGAAGATTTTTACCTTCTAAAATTATTTTGCTTAAACCGTCACTAGCATAGGTAACAGGTAAGATTTTACTAATATAGACAGCGATTTTTCCCATACTCTCAACAGATACTATTCCTGAAAAGAACATTTGTGGAATAACTATTACCGGAACGAACTGCATCATTTGAAATTCTGATTTTGCAACTGTTGAGATCAGTAAACCTAATGTTAAGGCAACCATTGCTAATAATACATTAACTATTATAACATAAAATGGATTTCCAGCAACTTCAATATTTAATAAATATACAGATGATAAAGTGACGATAATAGTTTGAATTATAGCTAATGAGCTATAAGATAATACATAACCTAGGACAACCTCGCTTCTTTTTACTGGAGTTGCCAAAAGTCTATCTAAAGTTCCGCTATTACGTTCTTTTAATAGTGCCATACCAGAGATTAGAAATACGTAGAAGAATATGATATAAGCAATTAAAGTAGGTGCAACTTTATTGAAAAATGTTGAATCTGCATTACCATAATTATAATATTCTTTAACTTCAGGTTCTTGTTTGTTTTCGCTTAATTTAGGATTCACTTTTTTTAACAACTTCCACCAAATTTTTTTCGCTTCTGATGTTTTTTTATAGAATTTTTTTAAAAACTTGTTGGGCTTGTATAGTTTTTTTGTAGTGTCTATGTTAGCGTGAGTCACCGTGTAGGTATTATTATCGTAAGAAATTATAGTGTCAATCTCATTGTTTTTTTAGTTTCTCCTCGGCACTTTCTTTTGATTGATATTCTTCTAGATGAACGTTGTCAATATCTTTCATTACGGAAATTACACTTTGAGGAGTGTTCACAGAAGCAACAGTAATTTCAGAATTTGTGTTTGCTGAAAAAGACTATGCTAATTAACCACATTATAAAAAAATCGGTGCAACGAACATCATAGCTAAAGTTCTTTTATCTCTAAAAAAATTCTTTAAATACCCTTTTTTTGAAATAGTTAAAAATTCTCATTTTATTTTTTTCCTCCGCTTTTTAAGAATACTTCTTCGATAGTAGTAACATTATTTTTTTCTTTTAGATCTTTTGGTGTGTTAAAATCGATAATATCTCCACGAAGAAGGAGTCCAACTTTATCTGTAAGTTCTGCTTCGTCCATTACGTGAGTTGTTACAAGGATTCCGACACCGTTATCCCTTTGTTTAAATAATTCTTTCCAAATGTTACGGCGAAGGCTAGGGATCCATGCCGACTGTGGGTTCATCGAGTATAAGTAACTCAGGGTTACCGATTAGCGCAATAGCGAGTGAAAGTCTGCGTTTCATCCCACCAGAATAATTCGACACTGATTTTTTTAAGTGGTCGGTTAGGTCAACTATTTTTGCTACATAAGCTATTTCTTCTTTTAGTTGTTTTGAAGGAATATCTTTCATTTTTCCAAAAAATTCTAAGTTTTCATAACCAGTAAGCATTTCATAAAGAGCATCGCTTTGTGCCATATATCCAATATTAGAAAGAATTTCTCTTTTTGGCATTTTGTTATCTAGAACAAGGGCTTCACCTTTATCTGCTTTTTCCATACCGAGCATTGTCTTTATTAATGTTGATTTTCCCGATCCTGATGGACCGATAAGACCGACAATTTCACCTTTTTCTAGGTTGAAATCAATGTTATCAAGGACTGTTTGATTGCCGAAGCTTTTTGATAATGAAGTAATTTGTATTAATTTTTTCATAAGAATTATCTTCCTTTCTGAAGTGAGTAAGCACTCACTCTATGATTAAAAAAATATAGCTGAGATTATTTGAGGGATATTAGTTCACCTAATGCTTTTGGAACTGTGGTTATTAAAGAATAGTTTCACAATAGGTGCTAAGAAATATCCCATTAGAAATAAGATTTTAAATCTTCGGTAAGTAAGCACTCACCTTACAATTAATATTATAGTGAGTAAACACTCACTTGTCAAGAAGAAAATTTGAAAAATTTTAAAAAGGGGATAGAATAAAAAATCAAGAAAAAAATAAAGATTGAATTATTGAAATAAGTTAGCGAATGGTGGTAAGAATGCTCTATAATATGATAAAAATTAAATAGATGGGAGAGATTAAAGTGAAAAATTAATAATAAGATAAAAACAGCAGTTAGATATTAATATTGATGTCGATGAGGTAATAATTTCTAGAGGATTAGAAACTCATATGAAAAAAAGAGTAGACATAAACATGCGATTAAGTATATTTCTTATATAGAAAAATATTATAGAAACTCCAGATTATGTAGGAATTAATCCAAGAGAAAAAAAGGTGTTAGTTTAGAATGTATAAAAATTATTTGAAGATAATATACTATTAGCAATAAAACTTGATATGAAAAACAATTATTTTTATACAGCTTCTATGTATGATATTACTGATGCGAAATTAAAGAGTATGATAAGAAGTGGACGTATTAAGAAGTATAATAATTGACAAACCAACATATTTGTTATAACATAAAGATAGAAAAAAGTCTTATTGAAGTAGAAAAGGCTCTCTACACACTCTTTTATAGAGTACCTGAGATGATGGGTACGCCGTCCATCCTTTAAGACTCTTGTAAAAAATGAAAGAACATTCTTCGTAGTGTTCTTTTATTTTTTTAAGATAAATATTTTACTGACAAAATGAATGGGGCTGACTTGAAAGTATTAGATTTTAAAAATAGCTTACATGAAAACTCACAGACGCAGTGGTTTATTGATATCTAAATTCGCTTTGTAAAAGCTCTTTAGATATCTAATAAACTTTGCGGGGGTGACTCGACAAAATCGATTTCTCCGAAATCACGATTTTTGAGTCACTCCCATCTAAACTTAGTTTAAAGTAATTTGAGTACAATAGTTAATATATATCATAGAAATGTGATATAATATTTATAAAGTCAGAATAATAAAATATCAACAATAAAGTCAGGAGGAATTTATTATGATAGATGGATTAAATAAAATTTGGAATAAATTTCTTAATTTTTTAGAAGATAAAGAGATGTATAAATCATACGAAGGAGCTTTAATCTCTGGGGTATGTAGTGGTTTAAGTAAAAGATTTGGAATAAGTGCTAGTTTCTTACGAGTATTATTCTTATTAGCGAGTATTTTCTCATTTGGTAGCCCAATATTGATATATATATTGTTATCGATAATAATGCCGGTAAAACCGATGAAAGAAAACTATAGAAATTCAAGCTACATCGACGGACGTGCTTGGGAAAAATAATATAAAAAAGTTCTAATTGATCAACTGTCAATTAGAACTTTTTTCTTATTTCACTGCATCAATAAATCTAGCTGCGATTTCTTTTGGACGAGTGATAGCTCCGCCAACTACTACGCTGAATGCCCCTGCGTCATAAGCTGCTTTTGCTTGATCAGGGTAGTGGATACGACCTTCTGCGATTATTGGTATAGAAATAGTTTCAGATAGCTTTTTGATAAGACATAGGTCTACTTCGTTCGGTCTATCTTTTGTATTTTCTGTATAACCACTTAATGTAGTTCCGACAAAATCAAGACCGATGTTAGCCGCATTTACACCTTCTTCGAATGTAGCAATATCTGCCATTAAAAGAATGTCAGGGTACTTAGCTTTTATTTCTGCGATAAAATCATTGATTGTTGTACCATCAAAACGAGGGCGTAAAGTACAGTCTAAGGCGATTATTTCACAACCTGTTTCTACAAGAGCATCTACTTCTTTCATAGTTGCTGTGATGAATTGTGACATACCTTCATAACTTTGTTTAATAATTCCGATAACAGGTAAATCTACCGTTTCTTTAATTTGAATTATATCAGTAACTCCTTGTGCACGAATACCAACAGCACCAGCTTGTTTAGCAGCAAGAGCCATAAGTTTCATGACACCACCTTCTTCAACATAAAGTGGTTCACCTGGTAATGCTTGGCAAGAAACGATAATTCCGCCTTTAATTTGGTTTAAGATTTTTTCTTTTTTATTCATAGTTAACTCCAATCAGAGCTTAATCTTTAATAGTTAAGCTGTAGTATTTGTAATTTATATAGATCTTTACATATTCAAAAATTTTACCGTCCGCAAAGTAGGTGTACCTATCAAATTCAAAACAAGGTTCACCATCTTTTGCGATAAAGTTCGCAATTTCTTCAGGAGTATCAACTATAACTTGCATATATTTTTTAGATTTTTCTTGGTGAATATCTATACGATATTTTTTTCTAATCATAGTAGCAAGTTCCTTGAAACTGTCGATATCATCTATATTAACATCTGGTAAATATTTAATCGGGATGTAGTTAGTTTGGTGAGCCCAAGCAACGTTACCGATATATTTTATACGAGCTACTTTTAGAAGTTTTTGATTTTTTAATTTTAATTTGGTACAAAGTTCTTTGTCTTGGATAATCTCAGCTTCGATAACTTCAGAGTGTTCAGATACTGATTCTTTGAAATGTTTATGGAAATTGTTGTTTTCTGTAACTAAAACTTTTTTATTAACTAATGTTTTATTAACAAAACTTCCTTTACCTTGAATTCTAAAAATATAGCCTGCTGACTCTAATTCGTTTAGTACGCGTACGGCAGTAGTACTACTAACATTATATATTTCTTTTATCTCTTTTTCTGTATAGAGCTGTTCACCTTCTTTAAAAATACCGGTTTGTATCTTTAAGATGATGTCATTTATAATCTTTTCGTATTTTTTCAAGTTGATCCCTCCTTGATTTAGTTTAAAATATACTTATCAAAATTTAATGCGTTAACTTAAATTTATATTATCACTAATGCTAGACTTTGTAAAGAAAAAACTTAAAAAATACTAGAAAAAAATTTAAACGGTTGCAAAAAGAAGGAAGGGAGAATAAAAGAAGTATTGAAAAACATTGGTGAAAAAACAAATCGGGAGTGACTCAAAAGTCCTAAATTTTAAAAAAAGTGTATATGATAACTCATAGACACAGAGATTTATCGATATCTAAATTCGCTTTATGAAAGCTTTTTAGATATCTAATAAACTGTGTGGAGGTGATTCGACAAAATCGATTTCTTCGAAATCACGATTTTTGAGTCGCGCCCCAGATTTTAGTAGCCTATCATTAGGATATTATCAACATAAAATTTTTAATTTAGTTTTATCATGGCATACAGTGTTGTCTATGCCAGGTTATATATATTATCAACTGTTATAACATTAATTATCGATTCGTAGTTCTTCGTTAATGCCAAGACCTCTCTCTAGGTACGTTTGGTTTCTTCTCTAAACGGATGAAAGTAATTAAGGTTATCTAAAATATTAACTAGTTCACTAGAAATTTATTCTTTGTTATAAGTATTTTTGTTATAATTTGAAATTAGGTGACTAATATGGTTCTCAGCTGTAGGAAAAAATTTAATAGGAATAACGGATTTAGAAGTAGACGTAGTAGGGGGATTTTATTTTTGAATTAATCGATATACTTGTCCAAAGCTAATTTTAATGCCGTAATCATGTTCAAAAATATGAGTAATTTTATATGTATTAAGTCGCTTATCAGAGTCTCCATGAATTTTCAAAATAACTCTAGAAATCATTTGATTTTCTTCGATTCTAGGAAGTATATTATTTGAGATATATTTATAGTATGTGCTTCTATTAATGTTGAATACTTTACATAACAGCTTAATATTGTGTTGAGTTCTAAGGATAAAAATAGCATTTAATTTTTGTTTGAGTGGGGAGTGAAGGTGGTAATTGCCTTTTTTAAAATTTGATTTTCTTCTTCTATTATTAAGCATTTCGTTTTTGAAGTTCTTTTGTTTAGTGGTAAACATATCTCTACTTTCAGTTTTAATCTCAGAATACTGTTTCCTCTATTTATTAATGGTACTTAAAGAAATATCATAACATTTACTTAGTTGTTGAGTCTTACTATTTTGATATAGACTAATAACTGATCTTTTAAAACCTTTATCATAAAAATTTTTTTCTATTTTAAAACAGTGCATTTCTATACCTGATTTGCTATATCTTGTGGGTGTTAGGTATTTACTTTCTTTGTATTTTCTTGTGAAATTAGTTTTTAGATATAGTAAAAAAATATGCTTGATATTTTTGTTGTTGATTTATTGTATCATAATTTACTGTGTTTTTTTATTACCTGATTTGATTATAAAAATATCTTATTATTTTTTTAATTTACATAATTTAAAAGTATATTTTTAAGTCTAAAAAAGTATAATTAGATTGTTAAAATACGATAATTCTGTATAAATATCATAATTTTATACAGAATTATTATAACGCCTATTAAATCTTGGATTGTTTTTATTTTAAGAAATATAAGGAAGGAGAAATCTAAATGATAGGAAAAAATAATAAATATTTAAAGGACACGAGAAGTGGAGTAAAGGTTGAAAGTTACTCTATTAAAAAGTTTAAAGTAGGGGCGGCTTCAGTTGTTATTGGTGCTAGTATTTTCTTTGGTGCTGGCGCAGTAGCTCAAGCTAGTGAAGAAGTATCAAATAACACAACAACGGATAATACAACAAACGCTAATGCTTCAGAAGGGGATGCAGCAGCACCAGTAGATACAGCACAACCAGTAGCAAAAGAAACTACTAAAGAAGATGTAGTAGCAGCAGTAGCGGCAAAAATAGGTGGAGAAACTGCAAAAGAAGTTAAAGCTTTAGACAAAACTAAACTTGAAAAATACATTGCAGAAATCGAAGCAAAACTTGCAAATGGTGCCTATGACAACAAAACAGAAGAATCTGTTGCGATATTAAAAGCAGACTTAGAAGCTGCAAAAACTACATTAGAAAATGCAACAACTCAAGACGAAATTAAAAAAGTTTACAGCAAATTAGTAACTACAGCGAACACTAAATTAAAAGCAAAACCTGTAGAGAAAAAAGAAATTCCAGCAGTAGATACTACTAACGGACAACCAACTGTAGGTAAAAAAGCAGAAAACACTGAGAAAAAATCAGAATCTAACTCAATCGAAAACACAGGATCTAACGACCCACGTAACGGTAAAGCATTAGATAAAAATAATGCTTTTAGGGCGGAAATTGCCTATAATATTGATTCTCAGGGGAACGACTATGGGAAAAAAGACAGTGTTATTACTAGTGGTATAAGAGGTTCATCTGAATCTGGTAACGCAATAACTGCTGTTAATTCCGTGATGAAATATAGAGCTCGTTTTAATGCAGATGCTACTGGGAAAATTACTTCTGTAGATTGGCAAGTTTTCTTCAATGACCATTTACAAAATTTCGCTAATGACTATGGAGTAAAGAATGAAGTGTTCCGAAACTACATTCAGATCCCTAATGAAGTGAATATGCCTACGGATATTCGCCGTTTGCAATATAGAGCGGAAATGAAATTTGTAGACAGAAAATATCAACTAGTTGGCGGAGATGGAACTGGTCTTAGTGATACTGTAAGTTTTGACAACCCTACTCCAGACACAGCAGCAGGCCGTGCTCTTGCTAAAAATGAGAATTTGAAAATAAATGGTGATTGGGACAGTTATACTAGAGGACTAGATACTCTGTATAATAACACTAGTTTCTATTATAAGGATGCGGTAAAAGACGAGATATCTGATACAAAAAATTTAGTAAACTCAAATGCTCTGCAAGGTAATCGTGTTATCTATGATAATGCGAATACAGGTGGTAACTATAGAGACGGTTATGTATGGGAGTTTACAACAACAGTTCCTGATACAGTAACAAATGAACAGTTGAAAAATATGAAGGTTTCGATGGGAATGTTGAGTACAGGGACAGCAGGAGTTGACCACGGTTTCCACAGAATCGCAGTGAACCCTGTGAATCTATCAAAAGCCGATGTTACCCCTCCAACTGTAAAAACTCAAACGGTTAAAGTTGGTGAACAACCAAAAGCAGAAAATTCAATTGCTAACTTCAAAGATCTTCCTGCTGGAACAAAAGCTGAGTTCAAGACACCAGTAGACGTAGCAACGCCAGGAGAAAAAACAGCAACAGCAGTTGTAACTTACCCAGATAAATCTACAAAAGAAGTTCCTGTAAAAGTAATTGTTGAAAAAGAAGCAGTAGCAACAGATAAACCAGTTATCACGACAAATCTAACAGGTAAAGCTAACACTAAAACTCCGGTTGAAGTGAAAGCAGAAGCGGGGGCTATAGTTTCCTTGTTCGCCATTGATGGCACTAAGCTTGGTACAGCCGTTGCGAACGACCAAGGTGTAGCAAGCATCACTCCAACAGTAAACATTCCAGCTGGTAAAGTAGCAGCGACAGCTGCCAAAAATGGTAAAACATCACAAGTAGGTGATCCTGTAGAAGCAACGCCAGCGGCAGATGCTGCAACTAACAATCCAGCGACTCCAGCAACACCAGCAGCTCCAGCAGCGCCAACAGTAGAAATTCCGTATTCAGATAAGGCTACTAAAGAAGTCTATGTATATGCTGGAGAAGAAAACTCATTCGATATCAAATTCAAAGATGATAGTGGGAAAATCACTAGCGCAATTATAAATGGTGGAGGGAACCAACCATTTAATCCAGTTGCAGGTGAAGAAAATAAAATTAACGCTCAATATGGATATACAGTGAATAAAATTACTGCTGAGACACCAGCAACAGATACAAATCCAGCGGTGATTACTTATAGAGGTACTCCAGCAGCAACAGATGGTTTGAAACAAGAAACCTTAGATGCAGCAACTAAAGGAGAAAACCCACAAGGTATGGCTTTAGGATGGCGTTATGCTACTGCAACTGATGCTGATGGAGCATCTATCGAAAATAGAGCAGTAGGTTCTTCAAATGCAACTGATCCAGGTTCATTCCGCGTCATGCTTAAGCCACAAACTCAAAAATATGATATTACAATACCAGCAGAAACTGAAAAAGTAGTAGTAGCTAATCCAGCCGCAGTAACAGATGCAGAGTTTGCTAAAGTTAAAGAAAAACTTAAAATTGAGTTTTCTAAAACTAATACTGATGCAAATTTAGCAAAAGACCAAGGTAAAAATGTTGAGGATAAGGATACTAAAATTAAAACTATCGAGAAGGTAGAAAATGATTTAGTAGTTACTTATAAAGATGGTTCTGTAGATAAAAAATCGTTAACAGAATTTGTACGTACAAATGAAAAACCAACAGTAGAAATTCAATATTCAGATCCAGCACCTGATAAAAAAGAAGTGTATGTTTACGCATCAGAAGTAAATTCTTTTGATATTAAAATCAAAGATGATAGCGGTAAACTTGCAAGTGCTGAGTTAAGAAGAGGAAGTAACCAAGAATTTAAAGACGTAGCAGGAGAAACTAATAAACAAGATACTCAATACGGATTTACTGCGAATAAATTTACGTCTGAGACAACAGCAACAGCAGAGAATCCAGCTGTTATCACGTATACTGGTACTCCAGCACCTGAAGGAGCTTTTACAAAAGAAAAATTTGAAAAAGCAATTCAAGATGGAGGAACTCCACTAGGATGGCGTTTTGTAAAAGCCATTGATAAAGATGGAGAGGATGCTAGAGGAAATGGTAGAGATGCTACTGACCCAACTGCGGTTAATGTAATTCTTAAACCTCAAACTTTAAAATATGAAATTTCTGATGTTACAGATGCTGATAAAGTAACAGTAACAAATCCAGCAGCAGTAACAGATGCAGAATTTGAAAAAGTAAAAGAAAAAGTAAAATTAGAATATTCTAAAACAAACCCAGATAAGAGATTAGAATCTAAACGCGGTCAGGAAGTAGCTGACAAAGATGACAGAATTGATACAATTACAAAAGATGGTAACAACTTAGTAGTAACATATAAAGATGGTTCTAAAGATGTAAGACCATTATCAGACTTCACTAAATTAGATAAACAACCTGCTATCGATGCAGTAAATACAGCAGCAACTGAGAAAATTGCAGCAATTAACTCAACTCCAAACGCTACTGATGAAGAAAAAGCAGCAGCAATTGCTAAAGTAAATACTGATAAAGAAAAAGCATTAACAGCAATTAATGATGCTACTGCAAAAGATGCATTAGACAAAGCTAAAGAATCTGGTATAACTGCAATTTCAGCAGATAATCCAGTAGTAGCTAAAAAAGATGCAGCAAAAACAGACGTAGAAGCAGCTCGTAAAGCTAAAGAAGATGCAATTAAAGCAAATCCAAATCTAACACAAGCAGAAAAAGATGCAGCTATTGCGAAAAACAATACGGCAGCAGAAGAAGCAACTAAAGCTATTGACACTGCAACAACTAACGACGCGGTAGATCAAGCTAAAACGGCTGGAACTACAGCGATTGGTAAAGTAAACCCAGTAGCAAAAGAAAATGCTAAAGAAGCAATTGCGAATGCTTTAACAGCTAAAAATTCTGAAATTAACAAACGTACAGATTTATCAGATGCTGAGAAAAAAGCTGCTAAAGATGAAGCTCAAAAATTAGCAGATGCTGAATTAGCTAAGATTAACGCGCAACCTGACAATGCTGATACACCAGAAGCAGCAGTGGCAGCACAAAAAATAGTTGATGATGCAAAAGATAAAGGTGTAGCAGATGTTAAAGCTGTAAACCCAGTAGCGAAAGAAACAGCCAAAAAAGCAATTGCAGATGAATTAGCTAAGAAAGAAAAAGCAATCGACGGACGTAATGATTTAACTGATGAAGAAAAAGCAGCAGCTAAGAAAGAAGCGAAAGCGAAAGCAAAAGAAGCAACAGATGCAATTAATGCACAACCAGATAACGTAGATACACCAGAAAAAGCAGCAGAAGCACAAACAGCGGTGAATAATGCAAAAGATAAAGGTGTAGCAGACGTTAAAGCTGTAAATCCAGCAGCAGTTAAGAAACCAGAAGCTAAGAAAGCAGTTGATGACGCTCTTAAAGCTAAAGTAGATGCAATTGATGCACGTGAAGACTTAACTCCGGCAGAAAAACAAGCAGCTAAAGACAAAGCGGCAGAAGAAGCTAAGAAAGCAAAAGAAGCAATTGATGTAGCAACAACAGATGCAGCAGTAGATACAGCTGAAAATGCTGGTACTGGAGAAATTGCAAAAGTAAACCCAGTAGCGAAAACAAAAGCTAAGGAAGAAGTTGCAAAAGAGTTAGCTAAGAAAGAAGCAGAAATCGATGCGCGTACTGATTTAACGCAAGAAGAAAAAGACGCAGCTAAGAAAGAAGCACAAGATAAAGCTAAGACAGCAACAGATGCAATTAATGCACAACCAGATAACGCAGATACACCAGAAAAAGCAGCAGAAGCTCAAAAAGCAGTGGATGTAGCTGAAAAATCGGGTGTAGATGAAGTTAAAGCTGTAAATCCAGAAGCTGTGACAAAACCAGCAGCTAAGAAAGCAATCGATGATAAATTAGCAAAACAATTAGAAGATATTGCTAATACTCCAGACGCTACAGACGAAGAGAAAAAAGCGGCAGCAGATGCAGCTAAAACTCTAGCAGAAGAAGCTAAGAAAGCAATCGACAAAGCAGGAACAGATGCGGAGGTTAATAAACTTCAAGAAGAAGGTAAGAAAGAAATCGAAAAATCTGTACCAGTTGTAGAAGATAAACCAAATGCTCGTAAGGCTATTGAAGACGAAGCAAAAGCTAAAAAAGAAGCACTTGATGCACGTACAGACTTATCTCCTAAAGCTAAAGAAGTATTAAAAGCTAAAGTAGATAAAGTTGCGGAAAAAGCAAAAGAAGCACTTGATGCAGTAAGTAGCGTTGAAGATGTTAATACAATAGAAGAAGCTACTAAGACAGCTATTAAAGCAATTGGAGAAGTAAACAGACCAGTTGATAAAGTATTAGTAAAAGATCCAAGTGCATTAACAGCTGAAGAAAAAGCTAAAATCTTAGAAGAGGTTAAGAAAGTTAACCCAACAGCTAAAGAAGTTAAATATGATGATAATGGAAACATCGAAGTAATAACAGAAGCTGGCGATAAAGGAATTATCGATCCAACAAAATTAGTGAAAACAGAAGATCAATTAGATAATGGTAAAGGTGGAAACGACATTAACAAGCCACTTGATAAAGTTATCGTAAAAGATCCATCGAACTTAACTGACGAAGAGAAAGCTAAGATTGTTGATAAAGTTCAAGAGGTAAATCCAGATGCTATCGTAACAATCGATGAAAATGGAACTGTTTCTGTTTCTACTCCAGAAGGTAAAACTTCGGCAATTCCAGTATCAGAATTAGCAAGAACTAAGGAAGATACAACTAAACCAGACGCAGGAAATAGTAAAATTGTTAAACCAGCAGACAAAATAGTTGGTGAAGCAAATGATCCAGATGACCAAGCTAGAGCAGAAGAAAAATTAAGAGAATTAAACCCAGAAACTAAATCTGTTAAATTTGATGAAGATGGTAATGCGACAGTTACTTTAAAAGATGGAACTACTGCAACAATCCCATCAAAAGATTTATTCAGATCAGAAGCAGATGCAACTAAACCAAAAGCAGGAAACGACATCGTTAAACCAGCAGATAAAACTGCAGTAGCAAATAAAGATGTCCTAACTCCAGAAGAGAAGAAAGCAATCGAAGACAAAGTTAAAGCAGTAAATCCAGGTGCAACTGTAGTAGTAGACGACAAAGGAAATGCAACAGTAACAACACCAGAAGGGAAAACAGCGGTAATACCAGCAGCTGATTTAGTTAAATCACCAGAAGATGCAACTAAACCAAATGCAGGAAACGACATCGTTAAACCAGCAGACAAAACAGCTGTAACAAACAAAGATGCACTAACTCCAGAAGAGAAGAAAGCAATCGAAGACAAAGTTAAAGCAGTAAACCCAGGTGCAACTGTAGTAGTAGACGACAAAGGAAACGCAACAGTAACAACACCAGAAGGAAAAACAGCGGTAATACCAGCAGCTGATTTAGTTAAATCACCAGAAGACGCAACTAAACCAAAAGCAGGAAACGACATCGTTAAACCAGCAGATAAAACTGCAGTAGCAAATAAAGATGCCCTAACTCCAGAAGAGAAAAAAGCAATCGAAGACAAAGTTAAAGCAGTAAACCCAGGTGCAACTGTAGCAGTAGACGACAAAGGAAACGCAACGGTAACAACACCAGAAGGGAAAACAGCGGTAATACCAGCAGCTGATTTAGTTAAATCACCAGAAGACGCAACTAAACCAAACGCAGGAAACGACATTGTTAAACCAGCAGATAAAACTGCAGTAACAAACCCAGAAAAATTAACAGATGCTGAGAAAAAAGCAATCGAAGACAAAGTTAAAGCAGTAAACCCGGGTGCAACTGTAGCAGTAGACGACAAAGGAAACGCAACGGTAACAACACCAGAAGGGAAAACAGCGGTAATACCAGCAGCTGATTTAGTTAAATCACCAGAAGACGCAACTAAACCAAACGCAGGAAACGACATTGTTAAACCAGCAGATAAAACTGCAGTAACAAACCCAGAAAAATTAACAGATGCTGAGAAAAAAGCAATCGAAGACAAAGTTAAAGCAGTAAACCCAGGTGCAACTGTAGCAGTAGACGACAAAGGAAATGCAACAGTAACAACACCAGAAGGGAAAACAGCGGTAATACCAGCAGCTGATTTAGTTAAATCACCAGAAGACGCAACTAAACCAAATGCAGGAAACAACATCGTTAAACCAGCAGACAAAACTGTAGCTGCTAACCCAGAAAAACTTACAGATGCTGAGAAGAAAGCAATCGAAGATAAAGTTAAAGCAGTAAACCCAGGTGCAACTGTAGCAGTAGACGACAAAGGAAATGCAACAGTAACAACACCAGAAGGGAAAACAGCGGTAATACCAGCAGCTGATTTAGTTAAATCACCAGAAGACGCAACTAAACCAAAAGCAGGAAACGACATCGTTAAACCAGCAGACAAAACTGTAGCTGCGAACCCTGAAAAATTAACTGACGCTGAGAAGAAAGCAATTGAAGATAAAGTTAAAGCAGTAAACCCAGGTGCAACTGTAGTAGTAGACGACAAAGGAAACGCAACAGTAACAACACCAGAAGGAAAAACAGCAGTAATTCCAGCAACAGACTTAGTTAAATCACCAGAAGACGCAACTAAACCAAAAGCAGGAAACGACATCGTTAAACCAGCAGACAAAACAGCTGTAGCAAACAAAGATGCACTAACTCCAGAAGAGAAGAAAGCAATCGAAGACAAAGTTAAAGCAGTAAACTCAGGTGCAACTGTAGTAGTAGACGATAAAGGAAACGCAACGGTAACAACACCAGAAGGGAAAACAGCGGTAATTCCAGCGACAGACTTAGTTAAATCACCAGAAGAAGCAACTAAACCAAATGCAGGAAACGACATCGTTAAACCAGCAGACAAAACAGCTGTAGCAAACAAAGATGCACTAACTCCAGAAGAGAAGAAAGCAATCGAAGACAAAGTTAAAGCAGTAAACCCAGGTGCAACTGTAGTAGTAGACGACAAAGGAAACGCAACAGTAACAACACCAGAAGGAAAAACAGCCGTAATACCAGCAACTGATTTAGTTAAATCACCAGAAGAAGCAAATAAACCAAACGCAGGAAACGACATCGTTAAACCAGCAGACAAAACTGTAGCTGCTAACCCAGAAAAACTTACAGATGCTGAGAAGAAAGCAATCGAAGATAAAGTTAAAGCAGTAAATCCAGGTGCAACTGTAGCAGTAGACGACAAAGGAAATGCAACAGTAACAACACCAGAAGGAAAAACAGCCGTAATACCAGCGACAGACTTAGTTAAATCACCAGAAGAAGCAACTAAACCAAATGCAGGAAACGACATCGTTAAACCAGCAGACAAAACTGCAGTAACAAATCCAGAAAAACTTACAGATGCTGAGAAGAAAGCAATCGAAGACAAAGTTAAAGCAGTAAACCCAGGTGCAACTGTAGTAGTAGACGATAAAGGAAACGCGACAGTAACAACACCAGAAGGGAAAACAGCGGTAATTCCAGCAACAGACTTAGTTAAATCACCAGAAGACGCGACTAAACCAAATGCAGGAAACGACATCGTTAAACCAGCAGATAAAACTGCAGTAACAAACCCAGAAAAACTTACAGATGCTGAGAAGAAAGCAATCGAAGACAAAGTTAAAGCAGTAAACTCAGGTGCAACTGTAGTAGTAGACGATAAAGGAAACGCAACGGTAACAACACCAGAAGGGAAAACAGCGGTAATTCCAGCGACAGACTTAGTTAAATCACCAGAAGATACAACTAAACCAAAAGCAGGAAATGTAGTAAACACACCAGCAACTAGAGTGTTGGTTGGAGATAAAGCTAAATTAACAGCTGATGAGATTGAAAAAGTTAAAGAATTAGTTAAAGCAGTAAATCCAGGATCAACTGTAGTAGTAGATGACAAAGGAAACGCAACAGTAACAACACCAGAAGGTAAGACAGCAGTAATTCCAGCAACTCAATTAATTAAAGATGCTAAAGATGTTGCAGCTAAGAATAATGGTGAAAATATCAATCTTGACTTCGAAAAAGAAACAGTAGCAGACTTCAATAACTTAACAGATGTAGAAAAAGAAGCTGCAAAAGCTAAGATTAAAGGAGCAAATGCTGATATAGTAGAAGTTATCTTCGACAAAGCAGGAAATGCAACTGTAATTACTAAAGATGGTAAAGTTTACACAATCGCAGCGAAAGATATCTTTAGACAAAAAGAAGTTCCAACATTACCAGGAAACCCTGCTAATAATGGAAACAATGGTACTAGTGAGACAAATGGAAATTCTAATGCACAAGATACAAATGCTAAATTAGGACAACGTTTAGCTAATACAGGTATACCTGAAACTAATACTGGATTAGCAGGATTAGGATTAGGAATCCTAGGTGGATTACTTGCAGCAGCAAGACGTCGTAAAAACGACAATAACTAATTTAAAGTTTATAATAAATCTTTAAGTATAGTAAAAAGCCCTCGATATTTTTCGAGGGCTTTTTTGGCTTTTTGTAAAGTGTAAACGTTCAACAATGTGGGAAGTTTATCAACAAGCAACAAATACCAGGTTAGCAGGGTGTTGGCACATGTACGAAGGAAATTTTTCGAAGTAAATCCTAAGAATAGTAAAACCTTTTTAAGTGCAGAAGGACTGAACTATTGTAACAAGTTCTTCCAATTGGAACAAGAATGGGATACATTGCCAGTAGAGGTGCAACATCAAAAACGACAAGAAGAAATTAAACCGATTATGGATGAATTTTTTGATTGGTGTCGTGAGCATTCCGTACTACCAGGTAGTAAATTAGGAAAAGCTATAGAATATAGTTTGAAATATGAATCAATATTTCGAACTATATTGGAAGATGGGAATCTGGTTCTTTCGAATAATTTAGCAGAATGAGCGATAAAATCATTGGTAATAGGAAGAAAGAATTGGTTATTCTCCTAAAGTTTTGAAGGAGCACAATCTAGTGCCATTATAATGACTTTACTCGAAACTGCCAAATGAAATGGATTAGATTCTGAAAAATACATCAACTATTTATTAACGAATTTACCAAATGAAGATACTTTAGAAAAAAATGAGATTCTAGAGGCTTGTTTGCCATGGAATAAAAATATACAAGAAACTTGTAGATAAGAAAGAGATCTCCGCACTAGGCGAAGGGCTCTTATTTAATATACCTTGTTATTGGACGCTTACATATTTTACTAGTATTATCAGAAGCAGAAGAAAGTTCATCAAAATACATATAATTAGGAAAAGTTTTAGATAATTTTAATACAGTATTAGTAAATACAGCACAAAATTTAGCTATTTCCTTTGAAGTATTTTCTTTAGATAACCTTTTAATAATGCTAATTCTTAGAATTTTAGAAGTATTAGAATTCTTTCTAATTTCAGTAGTTTCAGCTGTAAAGGATTCACGACAATCTTTGTTGTTTATTTAAGTATAAGATAGCTGGATAGTCAGGAATGAAGGGTATTTTAACCTTTGTTTTTCTATGTCCCTTTTTTCCTGAGTGGGGTTCATTATTTAGTGATGAGAATGTAGCCTCACTAATACCTGATAGGTTACTTTCTCATGCTTATTAAATAATTCTTATCGACTAAAAAATCATGTTAGTTTTGAATAATTGTATATTTTTATATGTTTTTTTGAAATCGAAATAAGCTTATTCTTTAATTCAATAACATTGTTGGATGTAGGTGTCCATCATTTAATGATGTTTGTACTAAGGGTATAGCAGATACTTTTAAATATCGAATTTAATCCCCATGATAGTTAATTCGTTTTCGTTTAGGTCTAAATTCATAACAATACTTCCGTAACAATGTTTTCACTTTTATTATATATTATAAGATACTGGAATACAATAAAAACCAATCCCCTCTTTAACTATAAGGTAAAGAGGGGATAAGTTCTTAATATCTTATTTTTCTACAAATGGGCTAATAGCTCCGTATAGAGCTGCGTCGTTTCCTAATTCAGCTGCTAGGAATTTAGTTTGATTGTTTTCGATTGGGTGAAGTTCACGTACTTTTGCTTCTAGTTTTTTCAGTAAGTAATCTCCTTGAGCAGAAACAGCCCCACCGATTACGATGTACTTAGGATCTAGGATACACAGTAAGTTAACAATACCACGAGCAAGTTCGAATAACCATTCGTCTAGAACTTTTAGTGCAGTTGTATCTTCACGTTTACAAAGATCGAAGAATTCGATAACGCTAAGTCCTTCGTACATTTCATCTTTAATCTTTCTGTCTAGAGCGATAGTAGAAGCACGTTGTTCGTAAGTAGTTTTAGTGTCGAAATCGTAAAGAGATTGTCCAATTTCACCTACACCGAAGTTAGACCCGAAAGGAAGACTAGTTAGGTAGTAAGCCCCACCGATTCCAGTTCCTAAAGCCATACAGAATACTTCGTCTAATCCTTTAGCTCCACCAAGCCATTGTTCACCAAGTAATGCACAGTTAACATCATTATCTGCGTATACTGGAATACCTAGTCTATCTCCAAAATCGCGTTTAAAGTTAGTTCCAAGGTAGTTTTTGATAGTTGGAGCTGAACGAATAACTTCCATGTGAACATTATCAATAACACCAGCTGCAGAAATACCAGCCGCTGAGAAGTTATAAGTTTCACGGATTTTACTAGCGATTCTATACATTTCATCAGTAATTTTTACAGTTACATTGTCAGGTGTTTTACAAGTTTCGTAATGTACGATTTTGTGATTTTCATCAAATACAGCAAATTTTATACTTGTCCCACCAATATCAATACCTAATAACATAATATACCTACTTTCTTAATAAAGACATAATTATCTTTAATGTTAATGATTTTTTAAATTTCTATACAACGATATATTACCATAAAATTAATATTTTGAAAACTGTTTCTTGTAAAATAATAAAAGGTATATGCTGTATAAAAAATAGTGACTGGTGTATAATAAACTAGAAGTTAGAATTGTTTAAGGAGAATAAAATGGATAAAATAGTATTTTTAGAGCCTGTATTTTGTGAAAGAATATGGGGAGGACGTAATTTAGAGAAGTTTGATTTTTCTATTCCACAAGGAAATATTGGAGAAGCGTGGGTTATTGCGGCTCATGATAACGGCAGTTCAAAAATAACAAACGGTGAGTTAGCAGGTTTAACATTAAAAGAAGCTTATGAGAAACAACCTACTTTATTTACTGAGAAAGTGTACGATAAGTTTCCGTTACTAATTAAAATTTTAGATGCTAGTGATAATCTATCAGTTCAAGTACATCCTGAAGATGATTATGCGCGTGAAAATGAGAATGGTGAACTTGGTAAAACTGAATGTTGGTATGTATTGGATGCTAAAGAAGGTGCTAAGTTAGTATATGGACATACTGCTAAAACAAAAGAGGAGTTCAATGATAAAATAAATGGTGAACAATGGCAAGAACTGTTTATAGAAGAAGAGGTAAAAGCAGGAGATTTCTTCTATATTCCAGCGGGTACTCTTCATGCGATTGGAGAAGGTATATTGATATACGAAGTACAGCAAAATTCTGATACAACATATCGAGTATATGATTATGATCGTGTAGATAAAGATGGCAATAAACGTGAACTTCATATAGAGAAAACAAAAGATGTGACAAAAGTTCCATTTGAAAAAGTTACTACTAACCCTAAAGAGGAAAAATTAGAAGGTGCTACAATAACATATTTAGCAGATGAGAAGTATTTCTCTGTCTATAAAGTAGAAGTAGCAGGACAAGTTTCTCTAGAGAAAACTAGAACAGGGAACTTATTTACTGTTCTTTATGGTAGTGGAAGTGTAGAAATAGATGGCAACAGTTATGAAGTGAAAAAAGGAGATAGTTTTATCTTAACAACGGATTGTAGTAAGTACATATTAAAAGGAGATATGTTCTTAATAGGTAGCTACGATAGATAAAATAGGGACTGAGTAGTATATTTAAAGAGAAAAATTATCTTAAAATTCAAATATAACATTAAAACTTATCAATTAATTGGTATCTAATTAGAGTGCACAGTGTTTTTATTAGTTATTTGATGTGTTGAATGTAGGCGACTTTATAAGCATAGTTTTTATGAAATTATGTTGAATGAGTCGCTTTTTATTTTTAAGAAATGACAAGTTTAATGTATTAAATAGAAGAGGATAGACTAGCGAGGGAGTTTACATAAAGTTTAAAAATCGGCAAAACAGCAACAACTATTATATATTATATATATGATAACAACAAAAATATTTAAAAGGTTTTCAAAAAATAGAGTTTTTTAAGTTTTTTCTATTGACAAACAAAAGAAAACGCTTTAAAAATATAAGTGTATTAAAATTTAATGTGTTAAATAAATGCACAAAATAAAAAATAAATAACGGAGGTTATTACAATGAAAGATTTAAAAGGATTATATTCGGCTTTACTTATTCCATTTGATGAAAATGGTGAGGTTAAAGAAGAGGGACTAAGACAGGTTATTGAACATAACATCAATGTAAGTAAAATTGATGGTTTATATGTTAACGGAAGTAGTGGGGAGAACTTCTTATTAAACACTGCTCAAAAGAAACAAATTTTTAAATTTGTAAAAGAAGTAGTTGGGGATAGAGTTAAACTTATCGCTCAAGTTGGATCTCTAGATTTAAATGAAGCGGTAGAATTAGCTAAATACGCTACAGAATTAGGATACGACTCATTATCAGCAGTTACTCCATTCTACTACCCGCTATCATTTAACGAAATCAAACATTACTATAAAACAATTATTGATGCTACAGATAATAGCATGATTCTTTACTACATTCCATTCTTAACAGGAGTTAAAATTAGTTTAGATCAATTTGCTGAATTACTAGAAGACGAAAAAGTTATCGGTGTTAAATACACTGCTGCAGACTTCTATCAATTAGAAAGATTTAGAAAACGATTCCCTAACAAACTAATTTGGTCTGGATTCGATGAAATGTTAGTTCAAGCTGCTATTACTGGAGTAGATGGAGCTATCGGTTCTACATATAACGTAAATGGACAAAGAAGCCAAGAAATCTTTAGACTTGCTAAAGAAGGAAAAGTTGAAGAAGCTTATAAACTTCAACATGAAGCAAATGATGTAATTGAAAAAGTATTAGAATTAGGATTATATCAAACTCTTAAAGAAATCTTAAAAGTTAAAGGTATTGATGCAGGATACTGTAAACAACCTATGAAAGTATTTGATCCAGCTAAATTACCTGAAGTAGAAAAATTAGTTAAAGATTATAATCTATAATTTAACAAATAAGGGGTAAAAAATTAGGGGTGGGAAGAGGAGACTCAAAAATCCTAAATTTTAAAAAAGTGTATATAATAACTCATAGACGCAGTGGTTTATTGATTTCAAGAATCGCTCTATAAAAGCTTTTTTGGAATCTAATAAACTGCGCGGGGATGACTCGACAAAATTGATTTCATCGAAATCACGATTTTTGAGCCACTCCCCTTCCCAAATATCAGAAAAAATATTATTTAAGAAAAAAATAGGAGGAGAGTACCATGGATAAAATAGGATTTGGTACACTTAACAGTATAGTTTTAGGGATTTACTTAATTGCTATGCTAGCAATTGGGGTTTATTTCACTAAAAAAGCAGGTGAAAGTACGGATGAATTCTTCAAAGCTGGAGGAAACATTCCATCTTGGGCAGTAGGATTCTCAATTTACGCAACAACATTATCAGCTATTACATTTATGGCGACGCCAGAAAAAGCATTTAACGGAGACTGGACATATGCAGCAGGGAACTTTTCAATTATCGCGATTATTCCGATATTAATTCATTACTATGTTCCATTCTTTAGAAAATTAAATGTAACGACAGCATATGAATATTTAGAAGAACGTTTTAATCCTAGTGTACGTGTAGTAGGAAGTGTGTTATTCTCGCTATTCCATATTGGACGTGTAGCTATTGTTATTTACTTACCAACAGTTGCAATTACATCAGTATCTACACTTAACCCATTCTTAGTATGTGCGGTTATCGGATTACTTTGTGTAGTTTACTCATTCTTAGGAGGGGTAGAAGGAGTTATCTGGACAGACGTTATCCAAGGTATAATTTTACTTGGAGGAGCTGTTTAGTAATTATCTTAGGAGCATACCACGTAGGTGGATTTGGACAAATTACTCAAGACGCTTTAGCAAATGGCAAAATTGTAACTGCTGAGAAATTTAGCTGGTCATTAACAGCATCAACTATTCCAATTATCTTTATTGGATCAGTATTTAACAGTTTACAACAATATACAGCATCTCAAGACGTAGTTCAACGTTATAGCACTACTGAATCTGTAGAAGAAACTAACAAATCAATCTGGACTAACGGATTATTAGCATTCATCTCTATTCCAATTTTCTACGGAATGGGAACAGTTTTATACAGCTTCTACAAAGGTAGCCACGCCGTAACAAAATTACCAGACTTCATGAACGCTGAAGTAGTAGGTAAAGCAGCAAACACAACAGCTTTAGTACCTTACTTCATCTTAACTGCATTACCTGCAGGGGTAGCAGGATTAGTTATCGCAGCTATCTTAGCAGCGGCACAATCAACTATCGCATCAAGCTTAAACTCAATTTCGGCTTGTATCACAGTTGATATTAAACAACGTTTCTTCGGATTAAGTAAAGATGCAAAACAAGACGTTCTATTAGCTCGTGTTATCATCATTGTAGCAGGGGTATTAGGAACAGTCGCAGCATTATACTTCGTAAACACTAACCAAAAAGAAACTTGGGATTTATTCCTTAAATATATCGGACTTCTAGGAGTGCCTTTAGCTGGTACATTCGCACTTGGTATCTTCACTAAACGTGCAAACGGAGCTGGAGCATTATTAGGATTAGTAGTTGCAGGGCTTGTATGTTGGTACATCCAAGACTTCACAACTTATGCTAAACAAAGTCCATTCATCTTCTCAGGATTCTCATTCTTAAGTGCATTAGTATTCGGTTATATCTGTAGTTTCTTCTTCAAGTCTACTAAAAATATCACTGGACTTACTATTCACACTAAAGATCAAGAATACGTAAAAGAAGTAAAATAATAAGTACGGCTTTTAAATAAAACATAACAAATTAAAAACAATCCTTAATTCAAATATGGGGATTGTTTTTTCTTTTGTTCCGTCTTTATCAAGTATGCTCGTTTTTTGAAATCAGAAGACTAGAATGATTTGCTATTCTTATAGTCTGTAATGAGGTATAATTGTATTGAAATACTAATCCTAAGAAGGTGAGAAGATGATATTAGAAAAAGAAAGAGAACTGAACTATAAGATTACTGTAGTAAGAGACAATGACGATATTCAATTATTAACGTTAGAGTTTGAAGCGATAGATTATTCAAAAATTTTTGCAGAAATTGTTGTGAAAAAAATAGATGGTAGAGGGGTAATATTAGAGTTTCCAGATTATGAAGAGGCACCGAGAGGTTTTTTAGGGCTTATGAACTATTATGCTTTAGGGTACAGTGCTGCAACATTACACATTAGAGGAGACAGGGGGAGAAGTGAAAATAGACAGCCTGCTTCAATATACTTTCCTTTTTAAATAATAATAAGGATGAGGAGTTATATTATAATTATGTCTATCAAGATGCGATTGATTTAGTGGATATTCTAAAAAGAGAATTTCCGAATTTAGAGGTGAATATTATTGCTAAAGGTCAAGGAGCTGCACTAGGAATTGTGGCTTCGGCGGTCGGACGAAAGGTAGCTAGATTATTTATCTCAAATATACAGAACTTTGATTTTAAATATATTTTTGATAACGATCTTGATTTTGGAGTTTATGATGGAATAAGAGAATATGCTCGTAACTATTCTGAGAAAGAAGAGTATCTACTTATGAGATTAGGGGAAATAGATGTGAAGAAATATTGCGATGAGGTTAGTGCGGAAGTGCACTTTGGATATTCAAAATTAGATGAAAAGAATATTGTTATTGATAAAAAGTTAGAAAATATATTTCAACTAAAAGAAGTTACGGTCTTTGAGTGTGAAGAAGAGAATCTTCATGTGAAGTTGTTGGAAAAGTGGTTGCTTAGAGATTTGAAGCCAGTAGTCGAATAGAATGAAAACTAAAAAAAATCCGAATCCAATAGTTATATAAATTTATAGGAGACATGAAGTCTTCACTTATAAGGGGCTGATAAAAAGGTCCTAAAATGTAACAAAGTTCAGATGAGAACTCACAGACGCAGTGGTTTATTGATATCTAAATTCGCTTTATAAAAGCTTTTTAGATATCTAATAAACTGTGCGGGGGTGACTCGACAAAATCGATTTCTCCGAAATCACGATTTTTGAGTCACTCCCGGATTATTTATTATTTAAGTTTTTCTAATTCTTTTGTAAGTGATTCTTCTGTCACCGCACCCGCGATTCTAGTTTCAAACGTACCATCACTATTGATTAAAATGTGAGTTGGAAATGAACGAATTGCGTAGTTTATGATGAAGCGGTCATTAACATCGAAAAGAACAGGATAAGTTGCACCAAGTTCTTTCGCTTTTTTTAGAATTACATCTTTACTTTTATCTTGAGGACTTTGGTTTTTAAATTCTGCATCGTTAGGAGAAGTCATAGATAGAAAGACGATATCCTTGTTATTTTTATATTTTTGATACACTTTTTCTAATTCTGGAATTTCTCTCATACATGGACCGCACCAGCTGGCCCACATATTGATGTAAACTTTTTTACCTTTAAAGTCACTAAGTTTTACAGTTTTTCCATCTTTGTCCATTGCAGTAAAATTAAAAGCCTGAGTAGCTTTAGTTTCACTAGATGAAGAAGTAGAAGTTTGTTTGTTAGTTTCTTCTTTTTTTTCGAAAGTGCTAGCACATGCATTTAAAATTAGAGCACTACTAAGAAGAGTTGCACTAAGTATCGTTAATTTTTTCATATTATTTTCCTCCAATTCAAATCACAAGTTTAAGAAAAATATCTAGTTAAAGTGATAAATGATCCACTCAGGATTAAGATACCGATTAAAATAAGGATGATACCTGAGATAACCTGTGTATATTTTAAAATATTTGTATGTTTTTTGAATAGTTCTAATAATTTTGAAGCGAAGAATGCAACAAGGATAAATGGTAGGATAAATCCTAAGCAGTACGCAAGAATTAAAAGAACACTCATTATTCCGGTATGACTAGATGCATACAAGAAAACACTAGCTAAGATTGGTCCAATACAAGGTGTCCAAGAAAAGCTAAAAGTGAATCCCATTAAAAAAGCAAGAATAGGAGTAGTTTTATTTCCTTTTCTTTTAACTTTGTTTTTTATTGAAAATTCTTGTTTTAAAAATCCTATCTTAAACACGCCAAGTTGTAATAATCCCATAAAGATGATTAAGACACCGCTGACAATTTGCAACGTTTTAATATTTTCATTTAAGAAAATGCTAATAAAACTAGTTGCAAAAGCTAGGATGAAAAATGTTGAACAAATACCCAGTACGAATGATAGGGTATTTGTAATAGTGTTACGTTTGTTGAAGACTAGTTCTCCGCGTTCGTTCATTTCTTTTTTTCCTGCAAGAATACCGATATAGATAGGTAGTATAGGTATTACGCAAGGAGAAAGAAAAGAAAGAAGCCCCTCTAAGAAGACAAGAATCATCTTTAAGGCAGAACTAGCTGTATTAAAGTCTGTCATAAAACCCCCTTGAAAATTAAATTTTAAATTACAGGTTTACTATATAATAAAAACGCTTTAAATGCAATTGAACTGCTTATAGAACGAGGTCAATATTACGAACATTGTACAATGTAACAGAGAGTTATCGTTATTGTTACAAAACTATTACAAACCTTGAAAAAAGTGATATTTAAACATATAATGATAGTATGTCAAAATTATATAACGAAATTCAGCAAAAGTTGAATGAGGTTAATGACACTTATAGTTTAGAAAAATAGTTTATAGAAATTAAAAATTTAGAAATTAAAACAGTATTTATTATAGATAAATGAGTCACTTGACTTAAACCTAATTTAAGGAGATTAAAATAGATGAGTAAATTACAAATTAGTAGCCGCAACGGCAATCGTATCAACAGTAGGAGTTGGGTTAGCGCAAATCGCAGACGCTGATACATACACAGTAAAAAAAGGTGATACTCTTTGGGATATCGCAGTAAACAACGGAACAACTGTTGATCAACTTATGCAAGATAACAATTTAACAAGTTCATTAATCTTCCCTGGAGATAAATTAACTTATAACACAACAGTAGCTCAAGTAGCTCAAGCTAAAGAACAAGGATACTACACAGTAGTATTAGGAGATACTTTAGGAAAAGTTGCTAACAGATTCGGAGTTTCAGTAGACGAACTTGTTAAATTAAACAACCTTTCAAATCCTAACCTAATCTACGTAGGAACAGTATTGAAAGTAGATGGAAGTGCAGCGAAAACTGCTGAAGTAACAGTTCCAAAAGCGACTGTAGTAGAAAACACTGCTGAAAAAACAGTAGTTAAGGTTGATCCAGTTCAAACAGTTGCACCAAAAGCAGCAACTCCAGCAAAAGTTGAAACAAAAGCTGTAGAAACTAAGAAAGAAGCTCCAGTAGCTACGCCAGCTGTAGCAAAAGCAGAAGAGAAAGCAGTAGCAGCACCAGCGGTAGCTACAGCAGCTCCAACAGTAACAGCTAAGACACAAGCTCCAGCAGCAGCGGCAACAACACAAGTTGCGTCTTCAAACAAAGGAGCAGCAATCTACCAAGCAGCATTAGCTCAACTAGGTACATTCCAAGATTGTACAATGTTAGTAACAAATGCTCTTAAAGCGGTAGGAATCAACTTCCACGACTGGCCAGCAGGATACATGAGCTTAGGAACAGTAGTTCCAGCATCTCAAGCTCAACCAGGAGACTTGATTTACTATGCAAATGGTGGAACAGGATTAGCGCACATCGCTGTTTATGCAGGTAATGGACAAGCTGTTCACGGTGGATGGTTAGGAAACCAAACAGCTCTTAATACTGCAAATGTAGGAAGTGGAGCAGTTTACATCCGTGTTAAATAATTAAAGAATAAATAGAAATAAGCGATTGAAATTTTTCAATCGCTTATTTTCGTTTTAGATTCAAAATATAATCGGATTGATGAGGAAGTCGGTTCGATTTTTTCTGATGAGTTATTTCAATTAGTTTGATTTGTTTAGTTACAGGATTTTTGACTAGGTTATTAGTATAACAAATAAGTCGCAACTACTCAAAATCTCCCCAACAGCTAGTTCGTTGTGAACCATTATGAGTTCCAATAGCCATATAGTGACGTTCGCCCAAATATGAGATATAACTAATCCAAATGAAACCTTCTTTAATTACATAGCTATCATAGAAGACTTGTTCGCCTTTGTGATAGACACTGACGATTTTTCCTAGTTTACTTGGCTTATTTCTTACATTAATAGAAGGAATGCTAACGGTAAAACTACCTTCCTCGTCTATTCTATTCCATTCTTCACTAGAGTCATAACTAGGTCTAATAAAACCTGCTAGATATGTATCATCACGGCTTATAATGCGAGCTATTCCACCGCGTTCAGGTGTTCCATCTACATTTTGTTCTACAGATGTGATTATATCGTCATCTATATCTATAACAATACCCACGTGACCAAATTTATCCCAGTCTCCCCAATGCCATATCGCTATATCCCCAGGTGCAATCTCGGTATCTCCTTTGTAATATCTTTTCCAGCCAGGAGGAATAGGATTAGTTAGATAATCGATAGCGTTACCGTAAATTTGAAAGTCTGCGAAATTTTTTACATATGCCATAGTAAGATCTACACATTGTGCGCCATACATACCATCCATATCTATCCATTTATAGACGTTATCCTTTGCCCAGTTTACCATTGTTTGTTGACTTGTCATAATATTTACTCCTTTATATCAATTTATTCTTTAATATTTAGCTTTGTTTCTATAATACGAGTAAGATCATTTAAACTTTTTCCTATATTTTGAAGAGTATTATCTAATTTAAGTAGAAAAAACACTGCGACAAAAATAGGGAATCCTACAGTATTGATGAAATTCAGTATGTCCATAAAAAAAGGTGCGGTATGAACCGCACCTCCCTCCCTTCTATTATTGAAGTTCGCTTACTTCACGAGTTGTGTAAGTAGCTTTTTTAAAAGCTGTAAGAGTATGTTTATCGTTATTTAATACTCTCGTGTCGACAATTTTTTGTGCGACAGCTGCAACAGTAGCTTTACTTAAGTCATCTTTTGGATATGCTAAAGTAATGTGATAAGTTTTTTTATTGTCTGTTGTAAAGTAGATGTTTAATTTTTTTTCCATAATTATTCTATCCTCCTAAATTATAGTGATTCTTTAGTGCTAGTGACGATGTCTTCGATACTTTTAGCGATTAATTTTTTTAATTCTTCGCCAACTTCTTTTAAAGCAGTGTCCTCAGCGTTTGGAGCAACTTCAAAGTTATAACTTTTAACAATGTGTTTATCTCCCTTTGGTTCATTATAGTTTAAATGTAAAACTTTTCTTAAAATTTTCATTGTAAAATCTCCTTTTTATTTTGATATTTATGTCTTTGGCCTCTGACATTATATATATCGAAAAAAACTGGATGTGATTTTTCTCAAATGTTAAAAAAATTTATTTAAATTAAATTTAATTTAAATAAACTATAATTATAGAAAGTAGTGGAAATATGTAAGAAATAGTATTATAATATATTAGGAACAAAGGAGGGAAATACAATGAAAGATAATAGATTATTGAAAGTATTATGGGGAATTGTGTTGGCTATTTTCTTATGTAGTGCTTTATTCATAGGTATAAGTTATTTTACAGGTGGGGATAGCTCTAGTAGCAAGAAAAAAGACAACGAAACTACTTCATCATCAAAAGATAAAGATAAGAGCAAAGATAAAGAAAGTTCAAAATCTAAAACGAAAGAAAAAAGTGATGAAGAGAAATATAGAGAGGCTAAAGAGTCTAATAATGGCAATAATTCCTCTTCTACAAATTCATCTAAATCAGAAAGTAACAAATCAAATAATAACAATAAAGCTGTAAATAATACTAATAATAATCGTAGTAATAATGATAATGCAGCAAGTAATTCTAATAAAGAAGATAAAAAAGAAGTAACGGAAGCAAATGGAGGAGCAACATCTCCAGGAACATTTAGTAATACAGCAGATGCACATAACTATGCGAAAGAAGAGATAAATAGATTAGCAAAAGAGAATAAAAAACATTATAGTTATGCATTAGAAAGAAATAATAAAAACGAAGTTGTTGTTAAAATAACAGAAGGTTAATAGTAGAGCTCATAGAACTCTAGAAAAAGTAATAATCTTCCAAAATTTGTTCGAATTTTTTGGAGCTATTACCAAGAGTGCTATGGGTTTTTCTATATGAAAATGATAAATTCTTAAGATAGTTTTTAATAGTAGATAAAAGTTATGAAATAAAATTTATGAGATATAAAAAGGTGATAACAGCTTAGAGGGTGAAAGGAGATAGGGAGCATATATATCTGTAAATCTTCGCAAAATACAATAAGAAGTGGTATAATAAAGAGTAAGTATGAAAGAGGATATAGAATAATGAAAAAAAATAAACTCACTAAAATTTTGGTATATAGTGTTTGTTCGGTAGTTATTGCGGGTGTTATTTTTTTAGCAATCAGTTATTTTGGTAAGGAAGAGGAAGTTCAGAAAAATGATTTATCTCAAAATACCCAAAAACAGGAGCAAGTAAATCGTTCGAGAGATAGCGAAGATAACAATAAGCTTGAAAAAAAACAGGAACAAAAAACAAAAAATACTGAATCACTAGGAAAGAAAACTAAACAAAGTGAAACGAAAGATATAAATCAAAACAGGGGAGAAGGAGTTTCTAATATACCTAAAGTATATGAGTATAAAGGGAAAAAATTGTCATATGAAGGTGTTGGAACTACTGGTAAGATTTTTGGATCTCAAAAAGAAGCGTTGGATTTTGGAAAAAAAGAAGTTATAAGATTAACTGATGGGGACAAAAAACCAAGACAATTTGCTATTAGTAAAGTTATGTCAGAAGACGGAAACCTGGTAGGATGGACGGTTGATATTTTTGAAGATAATAACGAAGAAAAAATAGTTTCTAATTTGAGGACGACTATAGAAGAAGATAAAGAGTAATGAATAAAGGGCGAGAGGCTATTCGGTACTTAATGTATTGAGTGAGAAACTCGCTATCTTTTATATTTGTATATAAAGAGTAAGAATGTGAGGTGGAAATATGAGGATTGGAATAGTTGCAGAATTTAATCCATTGCATAGCGGGCATAGATATTTAATAGAATGCGCTAGAAAAATAGCTGATACTAATAATGGAGAAGTTGTTTGTGTGATGAGTGAATTTTTACTCAAAGAGGGGAAGTTGCCATTGTAGATGGGTATACAAGAGCTGAGGAAGCTGTAAGATGTGGTTGTGATTTGGTTATTGCTTTACCTTATTTAGGAAGTGTAGCGTATGGAGATGATTTTGCTAAAAAGAGTATAGAGATACTGTCAGGAGCAGGGATAACCCATCTTATCTTTGGTACTGAAAATGCGGGTGTGGATATTTTCGAGGAAATATACGCAAAACAGCAAAATACTTTACAAGAAGAATATAAGAAGTTGATAAAAAAAGGTTTAAACTTTGCCAAAATTAATAGTCTTTTATATGGACTAGAAAAGAATAATCCGAATTTTAGTTTGGCATACAGCTATTATAAAGCAATAAAAGATATGTCATTAGATATACAGATGGTTCCTATAAAAAGGGAGGGTCAGGGGCTTAATAGTTCTGATGTCACAGAGCAAAAGCACCTTAGTGCAACTGCTATAAGGGAAAATTTAGAGGATGAGAGGATAGAGAAATATCTTTCGAAAGAGATGTTTTCTGTGTTGAAAAAAGATAAAATAGCCTCGGAAGAAGAGTTATTTTCGTATTTAAAATATAAAATTTTGTCATTGGGTAAAAAGGGAATAGAAAAAATTTATGATGTAAATGAGGGATTAGAAAATAGAATTTATGAAGCGGTGCTAAAGGCGAATTGTTACAGTAATTTAGTAGATCTAATAGCGACTAAAAGATACAGCAATAAAAAAATTCAAAGGGTGTTACTTCATATTTTAACAAATACTACAAAAGAAGACTATGAGAGATATTTTATCACTAATCAATTCAGGGTGTTGGCTGTGAAGAAAGATAAGGCGGCTATGATAAGGGAAATTAATAAAGCAGGGAAGATTTATCTTAATCCTCTTTTGAATAGTAAAAATAGTATGTATTTTGAACAAGATATTAAAGTAGCAAGAATATATGAATTGATATTTAATAATAAAGATATTTTTAGTGAAAATATAAAGATAGTAGATTAAGTTTTAAACAGAGGATTTTTGAACAAGAATTCTCTGTTTTATTTAAAGGCTTTAGCCAGTTGAGGAGGCGAAGTCTCCGAAACAAAAAAAATACCCGCTATGCGGGTGTGAGACAAAAGTTAAACAATTGAAAAATCATCCTTTCTTGATAAAATAAGAGTAGTTCAAGCTCTAAAATAAAGAAAGGATGATTTTTATAATGGCAAATAAACATAATAGTTTATCGCATACAAAGTGGCTGTGTAAATACCATATGGTATTTACACCTAAGTATAGACGAAAAATAGAATTTAATCAATATAAACGAGATATAGTAAGTATAATAAAGAGGTTATGCAAGTATAAAGGTGTAGAAATAATAGAGGGGCATATAATGCCAGACCATATACATTTGCTACTATCAATACCACCAAAATACAGTGTTTCAAGTTTCATGGGATATTTGAAAGGGAAAAGTTCACTGATGATATTCGATATGTATTCAAACTTGAAATATAAGTATGGAAATAGAAAGTTTTGGGCAGAAGGATATTATGTAAATACTGTAGGATTAAATGAAAGTACAATAAGAAAATATATCAGAGAACAAGAATCGCATGATATTGCAATAGATAAATTGACAACAAAAGAATATACAAATCCATTTGGAAATAAGAAAAAATAAATAACCCCGTTTAATGGGTAGCGGGCGTCAATATACAATAGGGCTTGAACGAATGTGAAAGCCAGCGCCTTGAGGTGCGTGTTAGTAACAAAGGGTTATACCCGAAGAGAAAACCACCCCTTTTCAGGGGTGGTCCTTATTTTTTTTAACATAAACTCAGTACAACCATATATCATAGGCTTAGCTAACATAAATTCAGAGTAATCTTATAACCTTATCCTTTTAACCTAATAATATTTAATAATTTATTAAAAATATACTTCTTAAGAACAGGAGTTTTCTCAATGAATTTTCGAGAGGTCTTCTTTTTAATAATTACATAAATTATTAAAAAGAATCCCAGTTGAATAGAATATCATTAAAATCTAGTTTTTCTAGTTTTTCACTATTGATGAAGAAGTTTGCTACCCCAGAATCTCCCCACATAATCTCTTTCTCGTTAGAATCTGTACTCCACATGCTTTCTATTTGTAGTAGCATAACGTCATAAGCATCAGGGTTATCAGGGTTTCTAGGATCCCATTGTGTAAATGTAGGATAAGCCCCAATAGCATGCTGTACACCTTCAAAAGATTTTAAAAGAGTGCTGTAAACATCATTTTCTAAATCATCATATAAATCATTAATCTGTTCATTAGGGAACAAATTCTGAATTGTACTAAGAGCAATATCTTCAAAGCGACAATCAGACGAAGTAATAGTAGATGTCCCTTTTTCAAATGTTAAAGAGAAAGAAGCATTTTTATTTTTAAAAGGAGAATGCACAGTATTGCTATCTTCATCTAAAATATCATATTTTTCAAGAATATCTTTTTCAGACACAGACTCATCAATATTAGCAATATATTTAACACAATAAGAATCCCTATTATCTAAGCCAAAATTACTATTTCTAGCAATCCAAAATTGAAGTAAGCCCACTTTAGGATAAAGATTATTCTCAGGTAATTCACTACAATTAATCTGAGCCAATAAAGCAAGCTGATTATTATTCGGATCTACAGGAATGATATCATTGCTAGCAACATACGGAATACCTCCAAATTTACTAGAAAAAATCCCAGTCTTATCGTTCGCCTCAGCAAATATGCGAATATATTCTCGTGTATTATTATTCTTAATTATCTCAATAACCTCATTAATATTATCGTGAGTAATCATAAAAATCCTCCAGAGCAAGTTTAATTATTATTCATATTATAACACGAAGTACACTAGTTACACAAAAATATTCAAAAATAACGTATTATATCATTTCGTGATTCATGTTAGAAGTGCTAAAAACCAAACTAGTTCTCCACTAAATAACAAATCCCCCAAAAAGCGATGTACCAAAAAGGCTACAACATCGTATTCCACAACCAAACCAGTTTTCCGGATGTTCCCTAGGTCCCTCAATCAAAACGAATAAAAAAATAAATAATAAAAAAATTGACTTATAAAAACACATCTACATTTTAAGTAATTAATAAAAATAATCATGTAATTAAAAAAATATTAAAAAAATTAAGGGTTAGAAGAAAAGAGTTTTAACTAATCAAAAAAACAGGAAAAAAACCCTTAAAAATTAAGTCATGTAAACGGTTGTAATTTGGTTTACATTTTCAAACATAATCAATAAAAAAATATTTGTGCATAAAAAAATACCTGTTTTTATTGATTTTAGATAATGTAAATTATATGAATTCAAAATGAATAATAATATTCACTAATTTAATTTAAATGCTGTTGTTTAGCTAATGCTATTGTTTGAATAACATAAAAATATTGTAGTATTATATCGATATGTATATATTGAATAAGAAATATTATTAAGGATTTTTTTATATAAACTAATAGCTTATTTTATTAAAATATATATTATTTCAAATAAATATAAAACAAAGAAGTTAGGAGGAAAAAATGGTAGGAAAAAATAACCATTATTTAAAAGATACCAAACAAGGTACAAGGGTAGAATCATATTCTATCAAAAAATTTAAAGTGGGTACAGCATCAGTAGTAATCGGTGCTAGTATCTTTTTAGGAGCAGGCGCTGTAGCTCAAGCTGCTGAAGAAGTAGCTAACAACACAACAGTAGATAACACAGCAAACACAGCCGCAAAAGAAGAAGCTCCAAAAGCTGTGGCTAAGACTGCTGTAGAAAACACTAAAGAATCAGTAGAAGCAGTTGTTGCAGCAAAAACAGGAGCTGAGATTACAAAAGAAACTGCTAAAGCAGAAGTTAAAAAAGACATTTTAAAATCTAGTGTAGAATCATTAGAAGAAAAATTAAAAACTGCTCAAGATGCTGATAAAACAGCAGTAGAAACGGCTCGTAAAGTGTTAGAAGAAGCTAAAGCAACGCTAGCTAACGAAGCAGCGACACAAGAAGATGTGAATACTCAAGTCGTAAAAGTGCAAGCCTTAAGTACTGCATTAACAGAAGCTAAAACACAAGCTTTCGATAAAAAATTAGAAGAGAAAAAAGCTGAAGAGCAAAAAGAAAAAGAATCAAAAGCTACAAAAGAAGACAAAGAAGTGGCTGCAGCTAAAAAAGAATTAGCACAAGTAGCTTCAGAAGCAGAAGTGACTAATAAATTAGCTAAAACAGAATTAAGTAAAAAAGAGCTAAAAGTAGAAGCGAAACCAGCAGTAGAAAAAGCTGTGGTGAAAAATGAAGAAGTTCTAAAACTTGCTAACGAGTTACTAGGTAATGATGAAGCAACAAAAGAACAAGTAGCTAAAAGTTTAGCTGAACTTAGTGAATCTATTAAAGCGGTATATGCTGAGTTAGAAAATGCTGGTGCAAGACGTAATGGTAAATTCGAAGTTAATTTAGCAGAAACAGAAACTACTGCATTAATTGACGGTTCAAATGAACTAGGTAAAAAATGGTTAGAAGACCATGGTTATGCATCATTAGCAGACGTACCAGTTAAGAAAAATTCAAAAGAAATCGCAACCTTAAACGACCAAATCCAATGGCTAGATTTTTCTGATTCAACTGCTTGGACGAACTTAGTTGACGGTAGAATACTTCAAGTAGGTTCACAGTATCGAAAAGAAATTATGCCAGGGTACGTTGTAACATTAACAGTTAAGGAATTAAAACCTTTTGAATCAACTTTAGCCTACAAAAACCGTGTTGCGGGAACTGAGCATGAAGCGAGTTATGATGCAGATAAAGAAAATAAATATAATCAAGCGGTAGGTTTCTCAGGTTATTCGCAAGATGGAAGATATACGAATGTTCGTGAACGTGGTGCAGGTATTAATACAGGAAATGCTAAAACATCACTTGGAGCAGTAATTGCGAATGGTAATAAAGTAAATGGTGTTATTGGAGGGGTCCTCTTTACTGTAGATGCAACTTATAAGAATAAGCCAGTTAAGCCAGGTATTGTGATGACTTCTGGGGAAGATATCAGTGATGCCAACTACGAGGCAGAGATCTATACAACAAACGGAACACCTTGGGACTTAGCGGGTATTGTCGGAAGTGGTAATAAGACACAATATAAACCTCTACCAGACTTTAATAGAGTAAATGGTACTCTAACATTTAATACTGAGGAATTTAAAAAAGCTCTTGCAGCTAAAATGTTTGCTACACGTGATAGAGAGACAGCAGGATTAGGTTCACAAATTTTTGGTACTTATAGTAATGGAGGAGGAAAATATTCTTCACCAATCGTATCATCAGCTAACGTTACCGAAGCTGGTTTCTATATCATTTCTACAGGATTGCAAAGTACGATGATCGGGGTTAAGATTTCTGACTTCGGAGATCTTCCAGAATCTTATGGAACGGCTGAACATTTCGTCAGAACTGAGACTAAAGATTGGAATACAAATGTAGTTAGACAAATCCAACAACCGTACTTAGGTACCGAAAAAGCAGATGTGGATTCTGTTTCTGGTACTCGTGTTCGTGGTGAGGGCTCTGACGACAGAAAAGACTCTGCGGATGAGGGTGTTAAGCAATTACTCGCTTCAGAGCATGTACATGACAATATTGATACTGGTGAACCAGAAGTAAAACTAGTTAAAGCTCAAGACAATACTTATGAAGTGAATGTTGTTGCTTCTGTAAATGGTAATGATCAATTTACAGGAACACCAGATCCAGCTTATGTTCGTGGATTTATCGATTTTAACAACAACGGTAAATTCGATGCTGATGAGGCTTCAGAAATTGTCCGAGTTACTGAAAATAACCAAAAAGTAACATTAAGATTTACTCATAAACAAATCGTCGATACAACAAAAGAAACGGTTAATTTCCGTGTTCGTATTGCTAAAGAAGAATCTCAAGTTGAAAAACCAGTTGGAATTGCTTACTCAGGAGAGGTAGAAGATAACCAAATCCAAGTTGCTATTCCACCACGTGGGGACAAAGAAGAAACTACTGGTGTTCAAGGTGAGAAACAAACGATAGACTTTGAATTTGTCAATAGACCTGAAGGCGATGATGCTACTAACGTTGGTTCTGGAAATCAAAAAGTAACATTTAACTCATATGGTAAAGTTTACTATTCAGAACAAAGAAACAAAATTAGCTTAGAAACTACCAAAGTAAAACAAGCTGATGGTGTTATGATTGTTAAACCTGATGGAACACTAGCGAAAACTTACACGAAAGATGGTCAAGGTACTTATGAAGTAACGGATACAGGAGTAACTTTCACACCAGTAGCTAACTTCGTTGGTAAAGCAGATGGTATCGTTTTACGTGCAGTAGATGCTAATGGTCAATCAACAGGATGGACTGCAGCAGCGGATACTGGTCTTGAGAATAACAATACAGGAATCCATACAACAACAGATAAAACAATGGATGCAGTATACATCCCAACTGTAACGAAAAAAGAAATTACTGCAGAGCCAAAAACTTCTATCGACGTTCAAGGTAAAGAACAAAAAGAAACAGTAGTATTCAAAACTGATGCAGGGAAAGCTACAGAAGCTGTTATTACACCAACAGCAACTCATCCTGCAAAATTAATCGATCCTACAACAAAAGCACCGATTGATGCACCATCAGTAACAGTAGAAAATGAAGGAACATACACAATTGTTCCAGAAACTGGAGAAGTGAAATTCCAACCACTTCCTACATTTAAAGGTAAAGCTAAAGGAATTGGTGTATCGTTAACTGTGCCGGTAGGAGCTGATAAAGCTGGAACTGAAGTAACAGCGACAGCAACGACAACTTACACTCCAGAAGTTGTTCCAGTAGTACCAACTGCAGAACCAGCAACATCTACTGATATTCAAGGAGCTGAACAATCAGCGGTTGTAGCATTTGCTCCAGGAAAAGCAACAATAGGAGATGTGGAAAAAACAGTAGAACTTAAACCAAATTCAGCTAAATTATTAAATGCTGATGGAAGTGTACCAACAGAAGCGACAGTACCAGCTTATAAAGAGGACGGAGTTACTCAAGTAGGAACATACTCAGTTGATCCAGCTACTAATAGAGTAACATTTACACCAACTGATAAGGCTTATGTAGGTAAAGTATTGCCAGCAAATGTACAAGCAGAAGATGTAAATGGAACAACCGTTAAAACAACTTACACACCAACAATTGTAGGAGTTAAACCAACAGCAACACCTGCAGAATCAACAAATATTCAAGGTGAAGTGCAAACAGGAGTTGTAGCATTTGCTCCAGGTAAAGCAACAATTTCAGGTACAGAAAAAACAGTAGCGCTTAAAGAAAATTCAGCTAAGTTATTAAATACTGATGGAAGTGTACCAACAGAAGCGACAGTACCAGCTTATAAAGAGGACGGAGTTACTCAAGTAGGAACATACTCAATCGCCCCAGCAACAAACACAGTAACATTTACACCAACTGATAAGGCTTATGTAGGTAAAGTATTACCAGCAAATGTACAAGCAGAAGATGTAAATGGAACAACTGTTAAAACAACTTACACACCACATATCGTAGGTGTAGCACCGACAGCAGATCCAGCTACATCAACAGGTGTACAAGGTGTAGAACAATCTAAAGAAGTAACATTCGTACCAGGTAAGACAGATGTTAATGGAACTGAAAAAACAGCAGCAATCGATCCTACATCATATAAGGTATTAGGAGAAAATGGACAACCAGCTGAAGAAGTACCAGCAAAAGATCCAAGTGGAAAAGTAGTAGGTAAATTTACAGTTAAGAATGTAGATGGAAAAGCAGTGGCTGTATTTACACCAACTGACAAAACTTATGCAGGAGCTGTTCAAGCAGTAACTGTTCGAGCAGCAGATACAAATGGAACTACGGTAACAACAACTTACACACCAACTATTACACCTATCAAACCAACAGGAGCACCTGTGGCAACAGAAGGAATTCAAGGTGCTGAGCAAAGCGGAACACCAACATTTACACAAGGTAATGATAAAGTTCCGATGAAGATTGATGCAGACCAACCAGCGAAATTAGTAGATTCAGCAACTGGAAATCCAACAAATGAAACAACAATACCAGCAAAAGATGAAACTGGAAAACAAGTTGGAACATACACAATCAAACCAACAACTGGAGAAGTAACATTCACACCAAATAAAGATTTCACAGGTACACCAGTACCAGCGACAGTTGAAGCAAAAGATGCGAATGGAAAACACCAGCAACAGCGAAATACACACCAACAGTTATTGGTGCAACACCAACAGCTGCGAACAAAGAAACAGAAGGAATCCAAGGAGCAACTCAAGAAGCAACTCCAGTATTCACAACAGGAAAAGCAACTGTTAACGGTACAGAAGTAGAAGTTCCATTAGATAACAACGTACCAGCGAAATTAGTAGATCCAACGACTAAACAACCTACAGACAAAAAATCTGTTACAGTACCAAACGAAGGAACATACACAATTGATGAGACTGGAAAAGTAACATTCACACCGGAAAAAACATTTACAGGAACAGCAAAAGGTATTGAAGTTAGACGTGTAGATATAAACGGAACACCAGCAACAGCTAAGTACACACCAACAGTTAAACCAGTAACACCAACAGCAACAGATGCTGTAACGGAAGATGTACAAGGTGCGAAACAAACAGGAACTCCGGTATTCACAACAGGAAAAGCAACTGTTAATGGTAATGAAGTAGAAGTACCGTTTGATACTAATGTACCAACGAAATTAATCGATCCTAAGACTGGAACACCAACGACAGATCCAGTAGTAGTACCAGGAGAAGGTACATATACTATTAACAACGGTATGGTAGAATTTACACCAGAAAAAACATTCACAGGTAAAACTGCAGGAATTAGTGTACGTCGTGTAGATACAAACGGAACACAGGCAACAGCTAAGTACACACCAGTTGTAAAACCAGCAACACCAACAAGCTTAGATGTAGTAACAACAAATGTTCAAGGTGCAACTCAAGAAGGAACGCCAACATTTAAAGGTGGAAAAGTAACGATCAATAGTCAAGAAAAAACTGTTGAAATCGATGAAGCTGTGAAACCAAAATTCGATGATGGAACAACTGAAAAAGTAGTGCCAAACGAAGGAACATACACAATCGATGAAAATGGAAAAGTAACATTCACACCAGAAAAAACATTCACAGGACAAGCTACAGGAGTAACAGTTAAACGTGTTGATAAGAACGGAACACCAGTAACAGCTAAATACACACCAGTAGTAATCCCAGTGTCACCAACTTCTAAAGATGCTGAATCAGAAGGTCCAAAAGGACAATCTCAAGAAGGAACACCAACATTTACAGGTGGAAAAGTAACACTTAACGGAAAAGAAGTACCGGTAGAAATCGATGAAGCTGTAAAACCAAAATTCGACGATGGAACAACAACTAAGACGGTACCAAACGAAGGAACATACACAATCGATGAGAATGGAAAAGTAACGTTCACTCCAGAACCAAACTTCGTAGGGAAAGCTGCAGGAGTAACGGTTAAACGTGTTGATAAGAACGGAATACCTGTAACAGCTAAATATACTCCAACAGTTCGCCCGGATACTAGATATGTAGTTATCGAAAAAGATGGCAAAGAAACAGATTTACTTCCATCTAAAGATGGTGCTAAACCTTCAGAAAAAATCCCAGGATATAATGTTGTTAAAACTGAAATCGATGAAAAAGGAAACACAAAACACATCTACGAAAAAGTTAAGACATCATTCAAAGATAAAGAAGGAAACGAAATTCCTAAGTATCCAAGTGAGCCAGGAACAGTAGATAAGAAAGACATTCCAGACTACAGATTCGTAGAAACTAAGAAACTTCCAAACGGAGATACAGAGCACGTATACGAAAAAGTTAAAACTAGTCACAAAGATAAAGAAGGAAATGAAATTCCGAAATATCCAAGTGAACCAGGAACAGTAGATAAGAAAGACATTCCAGACTACAGATTCGTAGAAACTAAGAAACTACCAAATGGAGATACAGAGCACATCTATGAAAAAGTTAAGACATCATTCAAGGATAAAGAAGGAAACGAAATTCCGAAATATCCAAGTGAACCAGGAACAGTAGATAAGAAAGACATTCCAGACTACAGATTCGTAGAAACTAAGAAACTGCCAAATGGAGACACAGAACACGTCTACGAAAAAGTTAAAACATCATTCAAGGATAAAGAAGGAAACGAAATTCCGAAATATCCAAGTGAGCCGGGAACAGTAGATAAGAAAGACATTCCAGACTACAGATTCGTAGAAACTAAGAAACTGCCAAATGGAGACACAGAACACGTCTACGAAAAAGTTAAAACTAGTCACAAAGATAAAGAAGGAAATGAAATTCCGAAATATCCAAGTGAAGACGGAGAACAACCGAAGAAAGATATTCCAGGATACCGCTTCGTAGAGACTAAGAAACTTCCAAACGGAGATACAGAGCACGTATACGAAAAAGTTAAAACTAGTCACAAAGATAAAGAAGGAAATGAAATTCCGAAATATCCAAGTGAACCAGGAACAGTAGATAAGAAAGACATTCCAGACTACAGATTCGTAGAAACTAAGAAACTACCAAATGGAGATACAGAGCACATCTATGAAAAAGTTAAGACATCATTCAAGGATAAAGAAGGAAACGAAATTCCGAAATATCCAAGTGAACCAGGAACAGTAGATAAGAAAGACATTCCAGACTACAGATTCGTAGAAACTAAGAAACTGCCAAATGGAGACACAGAACACGTATACGAAAAAGTTAAAACATCATTCAAAGATAAAGAAGGAAACGAAATTCCGAAATATCCAAGTGAGCCGGGAACAGTAGATAAGAAAGACATTCCAGACTACAGATTCGTAGAAACTAAGAAACTGCCAAATGGAGACACAGAACACGTCTACGAAAAAGTTAAAACTAGTCACAAAGATAAAGAAGGAAATGAAATTCCGAAATATCCAAGTGAAGACGGAGAACAACCGAAGAAAGATATTCCAGGATACCGCTTCGTAGAGACTAAGAAACTTCCAAACGGAGATACAGAGCACGTATACGAAAAAGTTAAAACTAGTCACAAAGATAAAGAAGGAAATGAAATTCCGAAATATCCAAGTGAAGACGGAGAACAACCGAAGAAAGATATTCCAGGATACCGCTTCGTAGAGACTAAGAAACTTCCAAATGGAGATACAGAACATGTATACGAAAAAAAGTTAAAAACTAGTCACAAAGATAAAGAAGGAAATGAAATTCCGAAATATCCAAGTGAAGACGGAGAACAACCGAAGAAAGATATTCCAGGATACCGCTTCGTAGAGACTAAGAAACTTCCAAACGGAGATACAGAGCACGTATACGAAAAAGTTAAAACTAGTCACAAAGATAAAGAAGGAAATGAAATTCCGAAATATCCAAGTGAAGATGGAGAACAACCGAAGAAAGATATTCCAGGATACCGCTTCGTAGAGACTAAGAAACTTCCAAACGGAGATATAGAACATGTATACGAAAAAGTTAAAACTAGTCACAAAGATAAAGAAGGAAATGAAATTCCGAAATATCCAAGTGAAGATGGAGAACAACCGAAGAAAGATATTCCAGGATACCGCTTCGTAGAGACTAAGAAACTTCCAAACGGAGACATCGAGCACGTATACGAAAAAGTAACACCATCTACACCATCAACTCCAGTAGTAGAAAAAACTACAACATGGACAGATGAAAATGGAAACACATTAAAATCAACTGAAAAAGGATCTCATGAACGTGGAACAATTTCAGGTTATGAGTTTGTAAGAACAGTAGTTGACGAAAATGGAAACATCCGTCACATCTTCAGAAAAGTAACTGCTGAAACACCTAATGCACAAGTTAAACGTTTAGCTAACACAGGTAGCGAAACGAATAACACAGCTGCGGCAGGATTCGGAGCATTACTTGCAGGTATTGCAGTAGCAGTAAGAAGACGTAGAAAAGAAGACTAATATAAAGTATTAGTTAAATAACATAAGATCACTCTCGAAAGTATTTCGAGGGTGATTTTTTTGATTGTATAATAAATTCGGGTTGTACAATGTAAGCGTCCAATAACGAGGTATATTGAATAAGAGCCCTTCGCTTAGTGCGGAGAGCTCTTATTTATCTACAAGTTTCTTGAATATTTTTATTCCATGGTAAATAAGGGTTGTATAATAAATCCGGGGCATGGAGGAAATTTCAGCTCTGGATTTCAATTTTTAGGATTTTTATCAAGTTTGAGGCTACGCTAGACGGGAGTGTTTTGAAAATTGTGACTTCAGAGAAATTAATTTTATTGGATTTTTTAAAAGGTTCATTAGTTTTCATATAAACTTCTTTTAATTTAGAGTTTTTTGATTATCACCTTTTTGATACATAAAAGTAGGGGATAGCTGTAGAAATTTTTAAAGCATAATTTTAAAAGCCAATAGATTAAATATGAGAATACCCACTTTACTGGATATTGCTTTATTCAGTAAAGTGGGTATTTGTATTTACTAAGATTTTTACATTAGTAATATATATTTTTTAAGTAACCTAAAAACTATAGTGTTTAAATTACTTGGTGACTCTGTCCTGATGAGTTAATTGCTTTGTTGTTCTTATTGTAAGAGATGTAAGTAAGAGTTGTGAATATTATTCCAAGAACAACTAAGATTAACATAGCGCTGTTGTACATTCCGTTAGTTAGACCACCAAGTACCGCGTGTCTCACAGCAGTATCACCATAGAATACAGGTGTAAATGGAATCATACCGCTATAAAGTGAAGGTAACATTTCTTTCGGGAATAATGGTGTAGTTAGAACGAATTGTAATGCTACAAATCCGATACTGATACCATGACCAACATTTCCGAATGTGTATGATAAGAAGTGTGTAATTATCATAAACACTATAGCTGAGATTATTAATCCGAAGAAGTACATTCCGAAGTTTTGTACTTTAAAGTCGAAGAATAGGCTCATTGCTACAACTTCGATGATTACTGCGAAAATAGCGAATGTTGTCATAGAAGCTAAGCGTGTACCGAATAGGCTGTTTATTGATTCTCCATATTCTTTCTTACGAACTGGGAATAGAATGTTGTATGCCGCAGCTGCGATAAGTAGTCCGAATACTAAGAAGAATGGTGCCATTGCGTTACCGTAACTTGTCTCTTCAGAAATGTCAGCAATATTAGTTTTAATTGGGTTAGACATCATGTCTACATTTTTATCACCAGTTTTAGCTGAACTTAATTTATCAGCCCCACTAGAAAGTTTTTCGGCTAATAGGGCAGAACCATCTTTGGCTTTGTCTAGTCCAGCAAGAAGTCCTGGAGCTTTAGCTTGCATGATTGTAAGTGCACCATAAAGTTTCTCAGAACCAGCCTTAGCAGTATTAACTCCATTGATTAATTCAGGAGCTTTAGCTTGCATAGTAGATAGACCGTTGTGAAGTTTCTCAGAACCTTCTTTAGCGCTATTAAGTCCGCTTATAAGCTCAGGAGCTTTGGCTTTCATAGAAGAAAGACCATTAGAAAGTTTTTCAGAACCTTCTTTAGCGCTATTAAGTCCGTTGATAAGCTCAGGAGCTTTGGCTTTCGTAGAAGAAAGACCATTAGAAAGTTTGTCAGCTCCTTCTTTAGCACTATTAAGTCCGTTGATAAGCTCAGGAGCTTTGGCTTTCATAGAAGAAAGACCATTAGAAAGTTTGTCAGCTCCTTCTTTAGCGCTATTAAGTCCGTTGATAAGTTCAGGAGCTTTAGCCTGCATATCAGTTAGACCTTGATATAATTTCTTGCCTCCGTTGTCAAGCTCTTGGATTCCGATGCTTAATTCTGGAAGTTTTTCTTTTAGTTTGTTAAGACCTGCGTTGATTCTTGCATTTCCGCTAACTAAAGCGTCGATACCACCAGCTAATTCTGGAAGTTTTTCGTGTATTAGACCGATACCACCAGCTAATCTATCGAATCCGTCTCTTAATTCAGTTCCTTTACTTGCAAGAGTTCCTACACCTTGAGCTAATTCTCCTGTAGTCATAGATGTAGTAAGAGCGTTAACACCATTAGTGTAGTTTGTTACTCCTGCTTTTAGTTGTGGAGTTGCGTTAGCTAGTTGGTTAAGTCCGTCTGCTAGGGCTCCTCCAGATGTAAGAGATGTTACTGTTGCATCTACTCCACCTTTATACTGATTGAATCCTGCAGCAAGAGTAGGGGCTTTTTCGTTCATTACTGTTAAACCAGCTTTTAATTGACCACTTCCTGCGGCAAGCTTACCTACAGCAGCTTTAATACTTGAGAAACCGTCGATTGATCCCGCAAGTTCAGCTGAAAGTGTATTTACATCGAATTTATCAAGTTGAGTTTGAATGTAGTTCAGTTTACCTACACGATATTTCATGCTTGAATATTGTTTATTTGCACTAGATAACGCTGAAGCAAGTTCAGCTTTTACTTGGCTGTTATTACTGTTGTTATTTTGAACAGTAGTAGTCGGTTGAGGTGCCGGTGCAGTTGGTGTAACGGCAACATCGTTTTTGGCAGCAGTTAGAATTTGAGCTTTTTGCTCTGGTGTTAACTTCATTGTTGAAAGTGTTTGTTCCAATCCTGAGAAGTTAGTAGCAGGTGTTGATACAGATGTTGCAGCTACAGTAGTTGTAGTAGTCGTAGTTTGTGTATCTATGCGATCTATAAGAGCTTTTATAGATTCTAGTTGAGTACCTAAGTCTGCAAAAGCACTAGATAATGGATTGAAGTTTGTTCTATAAGTAATTTTTAATCCTTTTATTTTGTCTAATGTAGAAGTTAGGTTAGATTTTTTAGCAGCTAAATCACGTTCGCTTGGTAATCCTGCATTCAAGGCGTTTAATCCGTCAGTGATTTTACCAGCTCCATCCACTAATTTAGGAGCACTCTCAGAAAGTTTATCTACACCTTCTTTTAGTGCGTTACCACCTGCTGATAATCTATTTAAATCAGCTTGTTTAGCAGCTAATCCAGAATTGATTTGAGAAATACCATCTGATAATCTGTCGATGCCGTTGTTTAGTGTAGTGCTTCCGGCGCTAAGTTTTTCCAAATCACCTTTTTTAGCTAATAATTTTTCGTTAAGTGTAAGTACACCGTTAGTGTATTTTAAAAGACCTTCTTTAAATGCTTGGCTTCCTTTGTGCAATTTATCTATTCCATCAGTCAACATAATACTTTTAGTTTTAAATGTATCAAATCCGATAGTAAATTGATTAGAACCTGCGGCAAGTTCATTTACACCTGAAATTAGAGCATTTTTTTTGTCGTTTAAAGTACTTAAACCGTTTGATAATTTTCCAGCCCCTGCTTGAAGTTGAGAAACACCGTTATTAAGTTTTTGCCCCCCTTCACTAAGACGACTAAGACCAGCAGCAAGACGATCAGAACCTGCGGCAAGTTGATCAACACCGTTACTAAGTTTTTGCCCCCCTTCACTAAGACGATCAAGACCGGCAGCAAGACGACCAGAACCATCAGCAAGTTGGTCAACACCGTTACTAAGTTTTTGTCCCCCTTCGCTAAGACGACCAAGCCCAGCAGCAAGACGGCCAGAACCATCAGCAAGTTGATCAACACCGTTACTAAGTTTTTGCCCCCCTTCGCTAAGACGACCAAGTCCTGCAGTAAGACGACTAGAACCATCAGTAAGTTGATCGATACCGCCACTAAGTTTTTGCCCCCCTTCGCTAAGACGACCAAGCCCAGCAGCAAGACGGCCAGAACCATCAGTAAGTTGGTTAATACCGCTACCTAGTTTTTGTCCCCCTTCGCTAAGACGACCAAGCCCGTTGTTTAATTGGTTTGTAGCGTCTGCAGCTTTTTGAAGAGAGCTTCCTATTTCAGAAAATTTACTGTATAGAGTTGCTGTATAAGTTTTTACAACTTGATCTTTAACTGTGTTTGTTAAATTACTCGCTACAGTTTCCATGATTTTTTCACCATTTTTACTCTTTGTAAAGTTAGTAGTAAAATCAATGTTCATTTTTTCTGGGTTATCATTTGATAAAGATGTAGCATTTTTAGAGAAGTTTTGTGGTATTGTAACTACCATGTAGTAGTCTCCTTCTCGTAGTTCTTTATCGGCTGTATCTTTATCGACGAATTGCCAATTTACTTTTTTGTTATCTTTTAGTTTTTCGACCATCGAATTCCCGACTTCTAGAGTTTTTCCATTAAAATCTACTTTTTGGTCTAGGTTAACAACCCCGACTTTCATATTTCCAGTGTTGTCGTATGGGTTCCAAACGGATTTTAGGAAGGTTCCTGAATATAGAACAGGAACTAGAAGAACGGTAGCCATGGTAGCTTTTAACCCTTTGCTCTTTAAAAGGCTACTAAATTCTTTTTTTATCATAATTCCTCCATAGAATTTCGTCGGTGAAATTCCATTATGTTATTTTAGATGATATAATAATATATCACTTTAATTATTCTACAATTATTTTTAATAAAAGTCAAAATATTTTTAAGTAATAGTAAAGTTTTAATATTTAAACATAAGGTATGTTGTTTATATAAGAGATAGCGATTATAACTTTTAGGAGTTGATTCCAATCTATAAGTCGCCGTTATTATAAGTTTTACAAGGATGTGATTTTTATAAAGTAAACTTATAAATTGATATATATTAATTAAAATAGTTTAGTTAATTTATATTGTTAAAAGTCCTAATTGATGAAAAAAATAAGTTCACTTATTATAAAAAAAGAAAAATATATTTATTGGGTGATGAAATAATATAAAAATAAAAAAAGACTTAAGAGGATGACCTAAAAGTCCTAAAATTTGACAAAGTTCATATGATAACTCATAGATGCAGTGGTTTATTGATATCTTATAAAAGCTTTTAGATATCTAATGAACTATAACGTATAAAAATACACCTTCTACAGGCTTGTCCAGTAAAAGGTGTACATATCATTTCTCCAAAATCACGATTTTGTCGAGTCACTCTCTTAAGTCACTTTGTACATTATCATTAGAAAAATAGTTTATAGAGGATGATTTAATCTATATTTAAAAGAAATTATACTGTTGAATGAGTTGTTATATTATTTAATAAACTATCGAAACAACTTTGAGCATCTTTTAAATCTTTTAAATCTGGATGTTTTTTAGATTCTTTAACCATATCTGCAAGATCAGGTGTAATTTTATGGATAAAGTTAGGGTCACGCCAAGTAAGGATTTTGAAGACTATCATAACTTTAGGATCAACTTTCCCTTGACAGACGAAAGTTTCGTGGATTCTATTATTTCGCTCTTTCATAAATGCGATATAATTATTAATAGAATCATCAGCGTGGTAATGCTCGCGTGGGACACCGCATGTTAAAAATAGTGCGACATCTTTACCGTGTATTTCTTGTTGATCAATAAACCGTTGCATATTTTTGTTGGCGTTAGTTTTATCTGTCCAAGCACCCAAAATATAGAAATCATATTCTTTTTCTAGTTTTTTTCGTTGTTTTTTTATGTCGAGTAAATCTACTTCCCCTAAAGTTTTTATCTGTTCGTAGATTGCTTCGGCTACTTTTCTAGTATTTTTTGTTTTGCTTGAGTAAGCAAGTAAAATTTTCATAAATAAGCCTCCTACTTAGAATGTGAGAATAAGTCATACGACTAGAGTAATACTGTATTAATATAAAAATTATATAATTATTATATCAAAAAAATAAATATAGTTTTAAACTAATAACTGAAAAATAATAATCAATTATAAAGTAAAAAAATAGGATAAAAAAATTAAAAAAATTGACAATATAATCCATTGTGATAGTAATTACAGTAAAAAATAGGAAAAATTTCATAGTTTATGATAAAATACTAATTGATAATATAGAAGAATAAATATTGTATGAAGATAGGAAATACGAATGGAGAAATTATATGAGCTAGCTAGTTATGCATCTTTTATAGTGTATCATATAGAAGCGATGGATAAGATAAAAGTGCCTAAGGCTATGATACGTGAATATATTAATTTACAAAAAACAGTAGGGAATTTCCCAGAAGAATTGAATTATGTGACTAGTTTTTATGATAAGAAAACAGGAAGTAGTGGAGCGTTATTTGAAAACTCCGCTGAAGGGAATTATATTTTATCTTATACGGGAACGAATTTTTATTTTGATAGGCAAAAGGATATGTATGCTGATGTTGTGGGTATTTGTTTGGGGCAAGCGGAGCATATGACATCGTGTTATAGATTTTATACACGTATGAAGAAAAAATATGGTGATGATATTATTTTAACAGGTCATTCACTGGGAGGGAGTATCGCGCAACGTGTGGCGATTGAGTATGATGTACAGCAAAGTATCGTCTTTAATGCAGCTCCGATATATTTAATCGGGGGTATAGATATTTTTATGGATAAGGAAAAAGACGGTGAATTGTATGCTGCGCGTATGAAAAAATATCTTAGAAATGTAAAGAAAACAGCGATTAAAAAAGCAATTTTTACAGGAGATGTGAAGAGAGTCGTTTCTGAATATGATATATTTATAAGAGTTTCTGAGCTGTTGTCGATTGGCTATTATGTGGGTGATGAAATTATTGTAAAAGAAGCTGGAATGCACGGTATAAAAAGTTTCTTAGATGTATATAGAAAATCATTTGCTGGTTCTTTTGAGAAAAAAGAAAATGATGATCTTTTATCGTTAGAATACAAAGATTTTAGCTTAGCCGAGGTAGGGATTCTTAGTAATTTTTCAGAAGAGCGTATATCGGAATTAGAGAATCAGCTGAATGCTCTATTAGTAAGTGATACAGTAATAGATAACTTGAATAAAAATCCTTATAATGTAGATTTTAAATTTTTTATAAACACTATACTAGACAATATTGCGAAGAAAAAAGAAAAATTATAGTAGATTCCTTGTCTGACGTTTTTGTCAGATGAGGAGTTTTTTTGTAAGATTACTGGAATTGTTTAACATGGGTTGCAGCTTGGGGTTGATTCCAAAGTTCCCAAATTTAAAAAAGTGTATATGATAACTCATAGACGCAGTGGTTTATTGATATCTAAATACGCTTTATAAAAGAGCTGACCCAAAAGTCCTAAATTTAAAAAAGTGTATATGATAACTCATAGACGCAGTGGTTTATTGATATCTAAATACGCTTTATAGAAGCTTTTTAGATATCTAATAAACTGTGCGGGGTGACTCGACAAAATCTTGTTTCTTAAGAAATCATGATTTTTTAGTTGTTCTCTTTCTCATAACTGATAGAGAGTTAATCGTTTGCTTAAAGTTGTAACTTCATAGAAAAAAATGATATAATATTGATAACTATGTATGTGCTCACGATTGTGAGAAAGTGCAAGTTAAAAAATAAAACGTATATTCCAAAAAATGTTTTATAGAAAATATAATCAGAAATGTATATTATTTAATACTTAGTATAAATCTAAGGAGGAAGAAAATGGCAGAATATAAAATACTAGTAGTCGACGATGAAGAACCGATTGCTAATATACTAGAGTTTAATTTAAAAAAAGAAGGTTACGATGTAATCGTCGCTAATGACGGAGAAAAAGCGGTAGAACTTGCTTTTAATTATAATCCAGACTTAATTTTGCTAGATTTAATGTTACCTAAAAAAGATGGTATGGAAGTGTGTAGAGAAGTACGTGCTAAGAAAAATATTCCAATCATTATGTTAACAGCGAAAAATAGCGAGATTGATAAAGTTCTTGGACTTGAGTTTGGGGCTGATGATTATGTGACAAAACCATTTTCGACACGTGAGCTTATGGCTAGGATTAAGGTAAATCTACGTCGTGTTACTAAACAACAAGAAGAAGTTGTTGAAGAGAAAAATGGTGGAGATCTTGTGATTAAGGATATCGTTATTTATCCAGAAGCTTATATTATCAAGAAAAATGGTGAAGAAATCGACTTAACCCGCAGAGAATTTGATTTATTCTATTATTTAGCACAACACCGTGGACAAGTTTTAACACGTGAAAACTTACTGCAAACAGTATGGGGTTATGACTATTTTGGTGATGTGAGAACTGTGGACGTGACTGTAAGAAGATTACGTGAAAAAGTAGAAGATGATTCTTCACAACCTGAATATATAATGACACGTCGTGGTGTTGGTTACTTTATAGGTGAAGAGTAATGAGTTTTTTCGAGAAGAGATTTAAGAAAAGATTCTTTTCATCAATTCGAACAAAGTTCGTAATAGTGTATGTGTTAGTTAACATTATTTCATTGCAGCTTATCGGATTGTTCTTTACAACACAATTAAGAAATAGTAATATCAATACATTTGAACAAAACATTATCGAGCAGGAAAAAATATTAAACTACCATGTGCGAGAAGAACTTGATAAGATTAGCGGTAATAATACTGATAATTCAAAGGTTTTAGGTGATAATCTTGTTCAAAACGAGTCTACAAAAAGTAGTAGCAATTCTAAGAGTGGTATAGCTAAGCTTGTTAGTGAATTTAATATTCAAAAGTTATTATTAGTAAATGTTATAGATAATGATTCAAAAATTTTAGCGACTTCTTCAAAAAATGGGAATGATGAGTATCTTGCTAAAAGATCATTTGATCCATTGGTAAGTCAAGTTATAAAAACAGGTGAGAGCATTAAGCAGATTCAAAATAACGCTGATAGTAATAAGCGTGTTTGGATTTATGTGAGCCCGGTCAAAAAGGATAATGAAGTTGTCGGTGCAATCTCTCTTATGGCAGATATAGAAAGTGTTTATCAAGAGGTAAATAGTATTTCTAAAATTTTCATTGTAGGAACTATCTTATCTATATTGATTACTACGGTCATTGGATTTGTCGCTTCGAAGACTGTAACGAGTTCTATTGAGAAGATGAGTTCGCAGGTTAAGAAGATGGCTTTAGGAAACTATGGTACGGTAGTTGGAATAGATGCAGATGATGAAATTGGAGATTTGGCAAAAGTGTTTAACCAAATTTCTAAAAGAATTGAAGAAGAGCAGGCTGTGACTGAGACGGAACGTAGGAAGCTTGCGACGATTATTGAAAGTATGATGGATGGGATTATTACAACGGATAATAATGGTAGAATAATTCTTATAAATACGAGTGCTGAGGATATGCTAGGCGGTCGTGATGATGAAATCTTTATCGGAAAAGATGCGCTGAAGATTCTTAATATTACTGAATATGAAAGTATAGAGGAAATATTAGAAGCGGAAGACAGTCTATTGGTAAATGCTTTAAAAAGTGATGATGAATTGCTTTTGCGAGCTGAGATTTCTAAGATAGAAAAAGAAGATAAGGAAGATTTAACTCAGATGTCAACGGAGCTAGAAGGATATATTATCGTGCTTTATGACGTAACTGATCAAGAGCGTCAAGAAAAAGAGCGTCGTGAATTCGTATCGACTGTATCACACGAACTTCGTACACCTCTAACGACGATGAACAGTTATATCGAAGCATTGGAAGAAGGGGTACTTGAAGATAAGGAGTTGGCACCACAGTTTATTGATACAATTCACAAAGAGACTACTCGTATGATTAGAATGGTAAATGAATTAATGCAACTTGGTAAGATGGATATTAAAGAGGAGCATTATGAAAAAGAGTTTATAGATATAAATAAAATGCTTGAACAAATTACCGATAGATTCGCTTTAACACATCCTGAGAAAAACTTTATAAAACATATTCCTAAGAGTCCGATATTCGTAGAAGGAGATCAGGATAAACTTACACAGGTGTTCGATAATATTGTAAATAATGCGATAAAATATTCTCCAGATGGCAAGAATATCACGGTGAGAGTTAGACAAAATTATCACCATAATAGGGTAAGTATATCAATTAAAGATGAAGGTGTGGGTATCCCATTAGTTCACATTGACAAAATCTTTAATAGATTCTATAGAGTTGATAAGAGTAGGCAAAGAAGTATGGGAGGAACAGGTTTAGGATTAGCGTTAGCTAAGACTATTGTAGATGCCCATAGAGGTCGTATTTGGGCACAAAGTAGAGAAGGATACGGAAGTATAATATTTGTAACACTACCTTGTGAACAAATAGATGATGAATGGTTATAGAGGTAAATAATATGAAAAGAAAAAGGAAAGAAACTGTTAAATCAGTTGTATTAGGAATACTAGTTCTAATGAGTTTAACTCTATCTTATCTTATTATCACTTATCAACCAGATTACGAGATTTTTACGAAAAGATCTACTCAAAAGTCAGTTGAATCAGACAAAAATAGTCTTTTAAACTTTTTAATTCCTGATAGTGTTGTGAAAAACTATGAAGGATCAAGAGAAGAGCCGATAGTTCAGAATTCTATAACTAAGGTAGCAACGGTCGATGCTGTTAAAAATAAACAAGTACAAAAAAACCTACTTTCTATAATCTCCGATAGTGAGAGTACAGAGGCTAGAGTTAGAAACCGAAATATAGAGGATATTACAACGAATAATGTTGAAAAAATCATGATAAATTATCAGGTAACTTTAGACTCTGCATTAGTAAAACCACTATTCTTTTCAAAGGAAAATTCTAATATAAGTTTAGAATTTGATACGATAGTTTTACTAAAAGATAGACCGAATATGATTTATTTGTATAAAAAAGATGATAAAAACTATCTACAGATTACTTTGAAAGAAGAGATATATGGTAAAGTAAACGCTAAGTTTAATGAGAAAAAGCAAAGTTATGTCAAATACAGTTTAAATAATAGGTTTATCTATTTGAAAGAATCTGACGAGGATAATATTATAGATGAATATAGTACAGAGGATGTTAACTTAAATAAATTGGCTAAGGATATTTTTGAGAAAAAAGATAATCTTAGAATTAGTAATGAAGATGAAGTGACTGATGGTTATGGAATACTAAGATCTATAAATAATAGATTATTATATACAAATCCATCTAATGAAGGTGGAAAAGAGGTAGGGGCTACAGTAGCTATAAATAATACTATGAGCTTTTTAGAGTTGGGATACGCAGGTGATACAAACTATCAGCTTACTACAGCTCTAGAAGGAATTACTATTTTCCAAGAAGCTCATAAGGAATCCATAGCCTTCAGTAAAGATGGATACGCGGATATTATTTCAGAGGATAATAGTAGTGGAATCTACAGATTAACATCACCGAAAAAACTGACAAAAACTTATCTTTCATCAAAAGAAGCGGAACTGTATTCTGTTGAGAAGACTGAATATGTAATTAATTATCTTTATGATAAAGTAAATCTTAAAGAAATAAGTGATATAGTTTTAGGATATGATAAGATCTATAATAAAGATAGAAATAGTTTTAGTTATGTGCCAGCATGGTATGTGAAATATAATGATAGGTATGTAAGTTTTAAAAAATTAAAAGAAATGATAAACAAGGGAGAGAGACTATGAACTGGGGTAAGATGAAGACATCATTTATTTACCTATTTGTTGCGTTAAATGCTGTCTTGTTAACATTTTATGCGTATACTGTTCAAAAGAATAAAACAGAAATTGTTCAGGAAAAAGAAATAATAGAGCGTGCTATGAAAAATGATAACATAACTGTAGAAGAAAATACTACAAAACGCGATAATCTTGGCTATGTAAATGTAACAATTTCAGATTTGAAAGATGTTAGAAAAGAAGAAGGCAGTTTAAAGTACGAAGTTGAAAATATAGATAAGACATCTACTTTAAAAGTTAGTTCGGAAAATGTTATTACGAATGTAAATAAAAGTAGTTATAGAGGTGAGTTAGATTCATTCCTATTAGAGAAGATGAAGTTGAGTGCAAATTATATATTTTCTAGTTACAATTCCTCGAAAAATGAAGTTATTTATGAACAACAAATAGATAGCTTTAGAGTATTTTCGAATAAGAATGCACGAATAGTTTTTAGTGTCGAAAAAAATGGAGATATAAAAAACTTCACATTAACAGGTGTTTCGAATATAAGAAAAGATAAGAATGAAACATTAGTCTCATCTAACCAAGCGATAAATAGATTGTATCATGAGGATTTAATTCCTAAAAACTGTCGCGTTCGTACTACTTTAGGCTATTATACCTACATTTCGCAAACAGAAATCAAGTGTTGATACCTACGTGGAATGTAGAAATAAGTGATAAAGATGGACGAGTTAGCAATTACTATGTAGATGCTATAAACTTAAATGTGTTGAATAGAAAAGGTCAAAGTTTATAGGAATAGATATTAAAATAAAAAACTATTCATTACAGTAAGGAATCACACCAAAAGTTTTGGTGAATTACCTAATGTGATGAATAGTTTTTTATGATTTTATGTTAGTCAGCTAAGTAAGCTTTTAGCATCCAAACGTTTTTCTCTAATTGAGTTTTTAATCCTAATGCTAAGTCAGAAGTACCTTGATCTCCTTCGTCTTCAGCAACCCCCATAAGGTGAGTTAAATCATTGATTAGTAATTCGAAGTCGTGGAATACAGCTGCAACCATTTCAGAAGTTGTTTCTTGTTCAGTTGCCTCTTGGATTGTTGCGATTTCTAAAGCACCTTTAAGTGTAGAAACTGGGCGACCTCCGATAGCTAATAATCTTTCTGCAACTTCGTCTAAAGATTCTGTTGTGTAGTTGTAGTAGTTTTCAAATACTTCATGTAGTGTGTAGAAGCTACGTCCTTTTACATACCAGTGGAAGCTATGTAATTTTGTGTATAATACTGTTAAGTTAGCAACAAGTTTGTTTAATTCTGTTGTACGTGTCATTTTTAATTTTTCTCCTTTATTTTTGAATTTATGCTTAAATTATAGCACTATGAATTTCTTATGTAAAGTTAATAAGCTCATAAAAGTTATTGAGAATTATTCTCTAAAAAGAATGTTGATTTATCAATGTTTCCTGAGGTGAAAAATTATAAATGATAATCATTATTTATGATGAAGGACGAGAATTTTGGTTGAATAAGTTGAAATAAACATTCTATGTTGATAAAATTATTTATGAAAGGAGTAGAATCGATGGCAAGATTGTGCATATTTTTAATAAATTTATATAGAAGATACATATCTCGTTACACAAAACCAACGTGTAGATTTTCTCCTACATGCTCAAGTTATGCTTTAGAGAGTTATAAGAGATTTGGTTTTTTCTTAGGGACGTATTTAACGGTGAAGAGGCTGTTAAAGTGTCATCCTTTTTATAAAGGTGAGTACTTTGATAATGTACCCTTGTTTAAAAGGGATATTTTTAAATTTACAAGAAAAAAATAAAGAGACTGTCCCAAAAGTCCTAAAATTTAACAAAGTTCATATGAGAATTAATAGACGCAGTGGTTTATTGATATCTAGATTCGCTTTATAAAAGCTTTTTAGATATCTAATAAACTGTGCGGGAGTGACTCGACAAAATCTTGTTTCTTAAGAAATCACGATTTTTGACTCACTCCCTTTGCTACTGGAAAGAAGGTAACAGAGTTTTATTTTAATTTTGGAAAAAATTTGTTCAGTTTTATTTTCTATTTATTATATTTTTTACAAGATTGAGAATCTTAATTTTTGTATTAGTATTTATATTAGCTAACATTTTTTTCACGAAGCCTGGCATTGCAGGCTTATCTCCATCCTTTTTATTAACTAACATCTTTTTAACAAAATCTGGTATCTCTAACTTTTCGTCATCCTTTTTATTAGCTAACATCTTTTTAACAAAATCTGGCATCTCTAACTTTTCGTCATCTTTTTTGTTAGCTAGCATCTTTTTAACGAAGTCTGGCATTTCTCCTTTTGGTTTATCCATTTCATTAAATGTTGTTTTCTCTGGATTATGAGAAATAAAAGGATTGTTTTTGTTAGCTTCAATCGTTGACACAAGAGCATCGATTAAACGAGAATCATAGTTAGGCATAGGTGGTCTATGATAAGCTACTCCAAACTCCTCACAAAGTTCTCGACATTCAACATCGTTATCGAAAAGAACTTCGATGTGCTCGCTTATAAAGCTAAGAGGAACAAATATATAATGCTTAGGGTGTTCTTCCTGTCCTCTTAAGTACTCAAGAACATCAGGCTTAATCCATGGCATCCCAATATCACTTTCACTTTGCCAAGTATTCGTATAGTTTTCTTTTTCAAGACCTATTTTTTCGGCTATAAGTTTTGTCATATCAAAGATTTGATTTACGTATGGATCATTATATTTTAAAGCGATTTCAGGAACGCTGTGTGCAGAGAAAACTACTTTGTAGCTGTCTTCTTTTATTTCTTCAGTAATAATTTTTTTAATCTCATCTGTCCAGAATTCAATTAACTTCTCTTCTTTGTACCAAGATTTTATTATATTGAATTTAATTTTATCACTCTTAATAAATCTTTCGTAACCCATAATAGAGTAGAATGAATAATGAGGTTCAAGAATTAAACAAACACATTCCTCTATACCATCAGCTTCCATTTTTGAAATTATATCAGGGATATAAGGTGAAGAAAACTTATTGGCAAAGTATACTTTATATTCATCTTTTACAGATTCCCTTAAAAGTTCAACTTCTTTAAGTGTTATATCTTGAAGGGGGTGAGCCATCAATGCGAAGATAATTTTTTAAAAGTAGATTGATTTCTTCGTCGTTAGGACGGACTCCTCTTCTAATATTTGTGAAAAATTTTGCTATACCTTCGAATGTATATTCTTCAGGTGTTCCATATGTCATTACTAAAACAGCTTTACTCATTTTATAACCTCTCTAAATAGTCTAGTCATGTATAATTATAACATTTTTTGTACTAAAACACACGTATTAATAAGTTATTACAGATAACTATTATTGATTAGGGATAAAAGTTGTATAAAGGTGGTTTAATATGTTTATTTTACTGGTAGGAAATTGTGGCAAAATAAGGTAATTGATATTGTTTTTAGTTTGATAAAATTGAATTTAAAAAACTATTGCAAAAAAACCAAAAAAGTTATAATATAAAAGTTAACTTAAAAGTTTACTGATAAGGGAGTTTAAGAATCTCCAATTGGTTGAAGAAAAAGGAGGAAGAGTTAAATGAGAAAGAAAATATTCGGAGCGATAACTTTCATTGCGGCGATTGGTGGCGTTATTTATATGAAAAATAATCCTAAATATAAAGAAATTGTTAGAATCGTGAAGACTGCTGATGCACGTGGTTTTTATGAAAAAATAATTTTAGAAAAAGATAAACTTGCATTCACTGCAAAAGCAAAGATTAAAGATTATAAAATTGACTATGAGAGTATTAGAAATGTTGGAGAGAAAATCTATGCACGTCTAATAGTGAATAATGATGAGAAGTTAAATATCGATACGGTTCTTAATGAAAGATACAAAGGTAGAAGAAGTATCGCATTCGGAGAAATTAGATGAATTACTGAATAAATAAGTTTCAGAATTTTTAAATTATACCAAGGATTAGGGAATATTTCCTAGGAAATGAAAAAAGGAATCCTCCATTACAGTAAGGTGATGTAATGGAGGATTTTTCATGGTTAAATTAATTAGTATCCAATATTATTATGCGAAACGGCTACGAATACTAGTTGGTATTGATTTATAAACACTCTTAGTAACGAAGAATAAGAATGTTACTAAAGCACCTTTAAGCAGGTTGAATGGCACGATACCAACAGCTACGATTGTTTTTACGTTAGTCACGATATCAGCTAAGTTCATAATATATCCATACGCTGGAAGTAATACGAAGTAGTTAAGTAGTGACATGAATACTGTTATTGCCAGTGTTCCTAAGATTCCACCGATAATAGTTTTAGCAGTACCTTTTTTATAGAAAAGAACGATGATACTGATAAAAGTGAATTCTACTACGATATTAGCGATCGATCCGATTGGTTCATGTGATAATAAAGCGAAGTGTAGAAAGTTTTTTAAGAATGATACTAAAAGAGCATCTTTATATCCTAATAATAACAACGCCATGAATAATGGGATGAACGTAAAATCAAATTTTAGAAATGGTGGCAAGAATGGCACAGCAAAACTAAAAAAAGATAGAAGTAGAGCAATAACTGCAAGCATACCACTCAAAACTAGTGAGTGAACATTTTTTTTATACATTTAAAACCTCTTTCCTATCTTCATAGGCAATAAAATAGCCGCAATATTATTCTTAAAAAGGTGTATTCTAAATCTACGTTAGATATAAAAAACACCACTTTAAAAATTTTAAAGCGGGACTGAAAGGTATGAAAAATAAGCGTTACATTATAAGCAGTACAACAAAAATACATACGTAATAGACTGCATGTGTAAGTTTACTTATTCTATATCTTCTATCATCCAGACTTTACTGTCGGTTTTGGAATTTCACCAAATCAGCTTGCGCTCGCGGACTTTGACCGCCGGTCGGGAATTTCACCCTGCCCCGAAGATAATTAAATTTATTATTTATATGTTTATTATAAACCGAAGTCTCTAGGTTGTAAAGTGAAAAGGTTTAACTTTTTTAAAAAAAGGCTCTTTGTCAAGTTCGGGGCATGGGAAAAATTCACTCTAGAAATCTAGGCAGCAGTTTGCTGCTTAGATTTTTTCTTACTTTCTTTAAGTTTGATATTATTTATATTCAGAAACAAATAATCTAGACATAATTAAAATGCGTAATCTGAAATTACTAAAGCTAGAATATCCATAAGATACTCTCTTTAGTAGTTTTATTTTATTATTAAATCCTTCTAATGGACCATTAGAATACTCATATTTAACAGCGTTAATCATATACTCTTTGTGCTTTTTCATAGTATTTATAGATTTAGCTACACCTTTAGATAATCCTTTAGTATCCATATCTATATACTTCTCTAATACTACAGAATCTTTAGTCTTAATAGCTTCTCGTATCTCATGTACTCTCTCATAGCTAGCTGTAAATTCAGCATCTATGGCTAATATATAATCTAATACTTCTTTCCTAGTTACATAGCGTTTAAAGCTTCTAGAATAGAATGTTTTGGTTGAATTTACTTTATCTCTATCTTCTAATATTACTTTCCAGAAGTTCTTTAAAATAGTGTAAGTAAAGCCTTTTTTATTCTTATATTGATTCATTAGTTTTACTCTAGATTTATTTAATTCTCTATTAATATTTTGAACCATGTGGAATCTATCTATTATTATCTCAGCGTTAGGGAACATCTCTCTAATCATATTCATATAAGGAGGATAAATATCTATACAGATCGTTTTTACTTTCTTCCTTATTTTTCTTGGATATCTCATAAAGTATTGTTTTAATATATGTTGTGTTCTACCGTCTACTATATCTATAAAAATCATGTGTTCTAGCATCTAAGAATACAAAGCTCATTCCATTTTTACTATCTTTAGTTGATTTTATTTCATCAAAACATAGGTGCTCTGGTAAGTTTGAATGAGTCTTAACTTCTACAGCTTCTCTACATGATTTCATTACTCTTACTACTGTAGATACAGATACATTACTCAATTCAGCTATATCTTTAAAAAGACAATGTTTTAGATAGATTCTTCATTATGTAAAAATATAAGATTTTTTTAGATATACTGCAGTGCTTTTGTACAAATGATGTTTCAGCACAAAACTTAGAATTACATTCTCTACATTTGAAGCGTTGTTTCTTTAATTTAAGATATGTAGGGCATTCCGACATCTTTAATAAAGCTATTTTTAATGGATCTCCAAATCCATTTTTAACTATATTATTTCCTTCTTTTATACAACCACAGTTTGTACAACACTTTGGCTCATATGATAAAGCTCCATGAAATATGAATGTATCTTGACCATTCACATTAATTAAATCAAGTTTATCCTCCATAGTTATATTTTGGTCTTTTATTAATAGTAAATTTGTGATAAAATTATTCATGACAAATATCCTTTCTTAGTTAATTATTTTTGTACACCTTAATTATATTGGATATTTGTCTTTTTGTATATAAAAATTGAAATCCGGGGATGGAATTTTTCCATGCCCCGGATTTAGTATACAACCTAAAAAAATAGATAAAAGCAGCTCAGAAATAATTTTCTCGAGCTGCTCAAATATTTTATTTTTAAAATTATTCTACTGTTACTGATTTAGCTAAGTTACGTGGTTTATCCACATCTAGTCCTTTAGTGTAAGCTGCGTAGTACGCGAATAATTGTGTAACTACGATACTTGCGATTGGAGCAAGATCTTCGTTTACGTTAGGGATTGCGTAGTCACCTTTACGAGCTAATTTTTCTAATGTAATGATTAGAGTATTAGCACCACGGCTAGCTACCTCACTTACGTTACTGCGTGTATTTAAGTCTAGTTTAGCACTTGTTATAAGAGCTACAACAGGTGTTCTTTCTTCAATAAGAGCGATAGTACCGTGTTTTAATTCTCCTCCGGCAAACCCTTCTGTTTGAATGTAAGAAACTTCTTTAAGTTTTAATGCTGCTTCACATGCACTATAGTAGTCGATTCCACGTCCGATATAGAATGCATTACGCTCTGTGAATAAGTTTTTAGCTAAGTTTCTTATAGTTTTTGTATCATCTAAAATTGATTCGATTGCAGAAGTAATTACTGATAACTCTTGCTCGATATCAAATTTTGGTTGTTTAGCAATTTGCTTAGCAACTTCATATGCTAGTATACTTAATGTTGCGATTTGTGCAGTATATGCCTTAGTAGATGCAACTGCGATTTCAACACCTGCGTGAAGTAATAATGTATAGTCACACTCACGAGATAGAGTCGAAGCATCAACGTTAGTAAGTACTAAAAACTTATAATCTGCATTTACGCTGCGTAATTTTGTAAGTACGGCACGAAGATCAGCTGTTTCTCCTGATTGAGAAAGGAAGATGAACATTGGTTTTTTAGATAATAATGGTACGTTGTAAGCAAATTCTGATGCTAAGTGTACCTCTGTAGGAATACCAGCCCATTTTTCAAAATAATTTCTTCCTACTAAACCAGCGTTGTAACTTGTACCGCATCCGATAATGTATAATCTATCCGCATCTTTTACGTTGTTGATAATTTTGCTATCAATATTTATATCATGTCCATCAAAGTAGTGAGAGATGATATTACGCATAGCTCCTACTTGCTCATGAATTTCTTTAATCATGTAATGCTCATGGATACCTTTATCGATTTCCCCAGCGTTTAAGTTAGTTGAAAAACTCTCACGATCTACAACATTACCTTCTTTATCCTCGATAGTTACGTTATCTTTTTTCACGATAACAAACTCGCCATCGTTGATTTCTAAGAAGTTGTTAGTATATTTAATCATTGCTAAAGCATCACTACCAACATAGTTTTTATTTTTTTCTCCTAGTCCGATAAGAAGTGGACTTTTATTTTTTGCTACATATAATGTGTCTTTATCTTCTGTATCGATTAAACAAAGTGCATAAGAACCTTGAAGTTTAGATACAGCTTTTTTGAAAGCTTCTTTAGTATCAAGACCACGGTCACTATAAACTTGTACTAATTGAACGATAACTTCAGTATCAGTTTCAGAAACAAGTTCTACACTTTTGAAAAATCTTTCTTTAAGTTCTTGGAAGTTTTCGATAACTCCATTGTGAACTAAAATAAAACGTTTGTTGAAGCTTTGGTGGGGGTGAGAGTTAGTTGTGTTAACTCCACCGTGAGTAGCCCAACGTGTATGACCAATACCTAATTCTAGGTGAAGTCCTTCAGGGATTAGGGTTTCTAAGTTTTTAATACGACCTACAGACTTAGTAACGCTAGCCTCTCCGTTAACAACACCAGCAATACCAGCTGAGTCGTATCCACGGTACTCAAGGCTGCTAAGTCCATCGATTAAAAATTTTACTCCATTTGCTTCTCCAACAAATCCTACAATTCCACACATATAAAAAGTTCCTCGCTTTTTCTTTAATTTATTTTTATAGAAAGTACTATAAAGTTTTATACCTATGCTCAAATATATTATAATTCATTTATTTCATGTAAACCCTAAAGAATATATTATGAGCCTATAGAGAAGCGATAATGATTTTGAAGGGTATTATACTATCACTGTGTTCCTAGAAATAGTAAAGTGCACCCCAGCAGTGGCAACTAAAGTTTTTTTGTCATTCTTCCTTAAAAACTAAGTTGCTGTTGCATACGCTGTACCTAAGTATCTTGTCGTCACTACGTTCCTAAAGATACAAAGGTACACCCCAGCAGTGGCAACTAAAGTTTTTTACGTCATTCTTCCTTAAACTAAGTTGCTGTTGCATACGCTATATCTAAATATTTCGTCGTTACTTCATTCCTAGAAATATTAAGATCTACCCCATTGTACATTATCTAACGAAACTCTCTGGTTCCGAAAAAGCATCCGCCGAATTTTCGATAACTTTTTTCCTCGTCAACTAAATTCAATTTAACCCTTAGAACTTAGTTCGGGCGCTATAATTATAAAATGAAAATACCTCCTAATATTTTAATCGTACCTATTATTATACTAGATGAAAAGAGCATTGTAAACTGAAAGGCTATATTTACATAAACTTGAATATTAAAATAAAGTATCTAAAAATTTAACCTTAATTTTCATATATGGTAGCAAGATGTCAATCAATAAAAAACCTACTTACTATATTTTTAGTAAGTAGGTAATTTAATTATTGTTGTTTCTGAGCATCAGTAGCTACTTCTTTAGCATTTTTTACTTCATCAGGTAGCTTGATTTCTTTAACGTTATTTACGTTAGAGTATTTGATGTTTTGTTTAATTTTCATCGTTGTAGGAGTTGGTGTGTTTTTAGTTGCAAGTTCCATGCTTACCTCGTTAGTTACAGGTGTGAAGTCTTTAGTGACAACAAGCTTGATTGAAACATTTTTAAATTCTACGTTATTAAATGCTTCAGCATTAACTTCATTTCCTGAAGATGCGTTAGCTACGGCTACCATAAGTTCTTTAAATTGATCTCCACTTCCAGTGAATGTTAGTACGTAGTTTCCATTTTCTTCTGTTTTCTTGAAATCTTTGCTGATTTTTTTGTAGAAATCTAAGATTTGATCAGAGTTGGCAATTTTTTTAAGATTTTCGAATTGAGCTGTGATATTATTGTTTGCACTTTTTACCCACTCATCTTGTCCTGTTGATTTTGCATAAGCAGTACCATCTTTAATGTAAAGATCTAAAGTTTGACTTTGATTTTGAGCTTTAACTTCGGTAGTTGCTTTCATTGCGAATGGATCGATAATAAGAGATCCTGATACAGTATTTTCAACTGTTTGAGTTTGTTCACCAACTAAGATTTCAGAGCTGTTAGTCGCTACAAAGTCTGTACTTTTTAGTTTTAGATGATTCTATTGATTTAGTAATAATCTGTTCAGTAGAAGCTCCTGTGCTACAAGCAGCTAAAGTAACTGACAGAATAACTGTAGCAATAATCATTAAGTATTTTTTTAGTGATTTTGTCATTTGTCTCTCCTTAACTTTGAGTAAAATAGACGTGAATAGTCTATTTCAATAAATATTTATTTTATAGGAATATTCTACCATATAATAAGGTATATTACTACACTATAAGTATATTTTTAAAATATCTGTAATAAATAGGGTGGAATAAAGAAGATGTTTTTTTGTTTATTATTTATAATATTTTTTTAAATATTATAAAAAATCTATTGACTTATATCAATGATGGATATATAATTATATCAAAGATTGATATATTGATGATTGATATAGATAAAAAATATCTCCAATTAGGTTAGGAGGGATAAAATGGCAAAGGTAAGCCCTTATGAAACGGGCGAATTAACAGATAGTATATTTTTTACACTTCTAGTTTTAACAGAACCTATTCATGGATACTTGATAATGCAAAAGGTGGCAGAAATTACTGATAATAATATTATTATTGGACCTGCGACAATGTATACGACTTTAGGTAAAATGGTTTCTGTTGGCTGGATAGAAGATAAGGAAATTGATAATTCGAAAAAAGAATATTATATCACTCAAAAAGGCATGGAAGTTTTGGAGAAAAATTTAAAACTTCGACAGTTTCTACTCGATGTAGCTAAGAAGTTTATAGGTGGTGGAAGTGATGAGTAAATATAAGGTGATACACACATTCGCTTTAACAAATAAAAGACTCATGAGAAAGTTAGAGAGATATAGTGCAAAGGGCTGGCATTTTAAAAAGTTTCTGGGGTTCTTAATTTTATTAGAAAAAGGAGAAAGAACCGATTATAAATACGAACTGGTATATGATAAAAAGTTCGATGCAGAACGTGAAGATTTCTATGAATTTAACGGTTGGGAAGTAGTTAGAAATGGTATTTTTTGGCAGATATTACGTGGTGAACCTACGGCAACTACATTATATACAGATAATTTGAGTGAAGAATATATGTGGCTATATAGAATAAGATTTAATGCGAAAATCATGTTAGGATGCTTTTTTATAGCTTTGGTGGCGCACATAATAAATGAATTTTTAATGGCATCTGAAGTAATAGATTTTATTTTAGGAATGTTTTTTGGATTTGGTCTAGGACTAGGTGCTGTAAACATAGCGTTCTTTATAAAATATTTATTTTTGAAGAGAAGAAAGGATTGAATTTATGAAGTATAAATATGTTCCGGTATTTATAAGCTATGACAAAGTAGCGGATAAAATGAATCTCCTTGCTGCTGAGGGATATGAATATGATAAAGAGGCTATAGTGGCAATTAGAATGAAGAAAGTCTCAGAGACTAGTGATAAGAAATATAAGTTTATATTTGATAAAAACTTTACACCAGAGATAGAAGAGTATTATAAAGCAAGCGGCTGGAAGCTTTATAAGTTTCAAGTTTATAATTTGTTTAGACTTGCTGAAGGGACTTCGAGTTCTTATCCGATATATACTGATACCGAGACGGAATTAGAAATTGTTAAATATAGATTGTTAAGATTTATAGTTTTATTTATTTTAATAAATATAATAGGAGTATTGTATTTTACTAATATTAAATGGGTAATTAATAGTGGAATACCTGATGTATTAGCCATGTTAATAGGAGGATTAATAGGTGGTATATTTGGTTACTGTATAGGAGGACTTGGAATGTTCATACCGAAATATTTCAAGTTAACAAAAGAAATAAAAAATAATGATGAATAAAAAGGGGATTTAACTTTTAATAAGTTAGGAAATGAGGTAAGTGCTATGATTTTAGAATTTAAAAATGTAGAGAAAAGTTTTGGAAATAAGAAGGTTCTTAAGGGTATTGGCTTCACGGCAAAAAGTGGAGTGGCTAATGGATACCTTGGACGAAATGGTAGCGGTAAGACTACAAGTTTTAGAATACTGTTAGATATATTTAAACCTGATAAAGGTGAGATTTTATTAGATGGGAAACCTCTAGATCACAGTAAGGTGAAAATTGGGTACCTTCCAGAAGAACGTGGAATGTATGACGGGGTTGGTTTAGTAGATCAGCTTACTTACTTCGGAATGCTAAAAGGTATGAAGAAGAAAGCCGCACAAACAGAAGCGAAAAAATGGCTAGAATATTTTGAATTAGAGGATAGTAAACAAGCATTAAAAACATTATCTAAAGGGAATGCACAAAAAATTCAAATTATCCAAAGTGTCATGAATGATCCAGATATTCTTGTTTTTGATGAACCATTCAGTGGACTAGACCCGGTGAATGTATCTAAACTGAAAGAAATAATTACAGACTTTATCAAAAAAGATAAACTTGTTATTTTCTCATCTCACCAAATGCCAGTTGTGGAAACATTCTGTGAGGATATTAATATACTAGAAAAAGGGAAGATTATTTTAAGTGGAAATCTAGATTATATTAAAAAACAATTAGGACATGGAAAAATGATCTTGAGTGTTAGTGGTTTTGAAAAAGAGGAACTGCTTGCTAATCTTAAAGCTGCGCCACTAGATATTGAGTATTCATTGGTTCCAGAGGGAGTGCTTCTTGATTTCAAAGAAGAAGGAGCTAAAAAAGAACTTTTAGCAAGATTAGCTGGAAGTACGTTTAATATAGAAGAATTCAAACTTTATAAACCAACGTTAGAAGAGATTTTCAAAGAACAGGTAGGTAAGTAATTATGAAAAATTTTAGTACAGTATTTAATTTTGAATTAAAACAATTTTTTGCCAAAACATCAACAAAGGTTATTATGGCGGTGTATTTTATTATAGCTATAGGTATAACATTCATACCATCGATTGCGAACAGTAATCTTTTTAAAGGTGATAGTAACGATAATTTCACGCGTAGTGCATATGTTGTAAAAGATGCGAATATTAAATTAGATGATCTAAAAGAAGCGAAAAAATACGATAGTAAAGAGGATTTAGAAAAAGATATTAAAGCTAAAAAATTAGATGAAGGTATCGTTTTAACTAAAGATAGTTATGAGTATTTATCTAGACAATCTATCTTTAGTAAAGGTAGCAGTGAATTCAAAGAAGCTTTTGGAAAAAATGTAGAAAAATTAGTCTATAAACAAAATGGTTTAGATTATGATAAAGTAACTAATGTGAAATCACATTTACCTCAACCTGTACCTGTAAACGTAAGTGGAGATTCTGATGCTCAAACTCAAGTAGTAAATGTTGTAGTAGTTTATGTTCTTACATTCATCGTTTATATGACAGTAATCCAATTCGGTAGTGTAGTTGCAACAAATGTTGTTAAAGAGAAAAGTAATAGAGCGATGGAATTATTAGTAGTCACTGTAAATCCTAGAACGTTAATTTTAGGAAAAGTACTAGCTTTATCGATTGCCGTACTTATTCAAATGGGCTTAATTATCGGTGGATTATTCGCAGGTCTAAAAATCAATGCTTCTAGATATAGTGATAATATTAAACATATTATAGAAAATGTAGATTTAAAAGTCCTTGGTGTAGGATTACTGTTTGCTTTAACTGGCTTTGTAATGTTTATGTTCATGTATGCGGCATTCGCTTCACTAGTTAGTAAGATTGAGGATGTCAACGGAGCGATAACTTTACCTATGTTAACATTTATGGGTGCATTCTTTGCGAACTACTATATTATGGGTTCAAGTGGAGATACTAAAATTGCAGAGATTTTATCATATGTTCCATTAACATCGTATTTTGTAATGTTTACGCGTTATGCAATAAGCCACGTTTCTATTCAAGAATTAGGATTATCTTATGGTATATTAGCTGTGACTACATTACTTGTAGCATTTGCTAGTGTTAAAGTATATAGACTAGCAACATTAAGATATGGTCAAAAATTAAACTTCTTCAAGTTGTTATTTGGGAAGTAGGAGAAAATATTGATGAAAAGATTCAAAAGATTCAAATTTTGAGTCTTTTCTTTTTTATTTTTAGTGTATAAAAGGTTATAATTAGGTATAAAAAAATCTGTAAAATAAGGAGATTATTTAATGAGTGAACTAAAAAGGACGATAGGCTTTATGCCGGCTTTTATGCCGGTTATAGGCTCAGTAATAGGAGCAGGTGTATTTTTTAAAGCAGCTGTAATTTATAAGACTACAGGAACGATGAGTTTAGGGTTATTTGCTTGGGTGCTTGCCGGTGTTATTACTATTTGTGCAGGTCTTACCGTTGCAGAACTTGCGGCATCTATTCCTGAAGTTGGAGGAATGGTCGTTTGGATAGAGAGGACTTATGGGAAAACTGCAGCATTCTTATTAGGATGGGCACAGTCGGTGATTTATTTCCCTGCGATGATAGCGGCTCTTGCGGTTATCTTCTCGACACAAGTTTTAAATTTATTAAATTTAGATAAGACTTGGCATCTTCCTATAGCTTTTGCAGCTGCAGCTTTATTAATGTTTTTAAACTTTTTAGGTGGAAAGATTGGAGGAATGATTCAGACGGTAGCTACTATTTGTAAATTGATACCATTAATAGTAATTATTGTATTTGGATTATTTCAAACTGACTCTCAGCCGTTGCAATTATTCCCTATAGAAGCGGGGAAAGATATTTCATTCGCTAGTGGACTAGGTGGAGCTTTACTTGCTGCGATGTTTGCCTATGAAGGGTGGACGAACGTAGGAAGTATGGCAGGTGAGATGAAAAATCCTAAAAAAGACTTACCAAGAGCAATTTTCCTAGGACTTGCAGTTGTTATGGTTGTATATGTACTTATAAATGTAGCTTACCTTATGACTTTACCATTAGATCATGTTGCAGGTAATCAAACTGTAGCCAGTGAAGTAGCTGCTAAGTTGTTTGGTGGTATTGGTGGTAAAATTATCACAATTGGTATACTGATTAGTGTATATGGAGCGATTAACGGATTCTCAATGGCAGGAATTCGAGTACCTTATGCAATGGCTAAAAGTGAACAAATTCCATTTAAAAATGTATGGACGAAATTAAATAAAGGAGCAGTTCCTGTTAATGCAGGATTATTACTTCTAGTAATAGCATTCTTAATGATGTTAACTGGTAGTTTTGATATGTTAACAGACCTATTAGTATTCGTAATGTGGTTCTTCTACACAGCAACATTCCTTGCGGTAATTATACTACGTAAAAAAGAACCAAAATTAGAAAGACCATATAGAGTTCCGTTATATCCGATTGTTCCTATAATAGCTATTCTTGGTGGAGTTTATACTTTAGTAAGTACTTTAATCTCACAAACATCATTAGCTATGGGAGGAATAGCCTTAACGTTAATAGGATTATTATTCTATACAGAATTACATAAGAAATTTAAAAAATAATAAAAGAAACATCGTATATTAGAAAAGATAGTATGCGATGTTTTAGTATTATTTGTTTCTATTTTCTGAATTAATTTTTTTGAGAATATGTTCAATTTGCGAGTGAAATTTACTATAATTAACAAATAGAAAACATTGATATAGCAACTTTTATAAATAGTTGATTATATATATTTAATTTGATATAATCAAAATCGGAGAGAGAAGTTGGAAATTATAATACTTTCTACAAAGATGGTGGCTACTTTTCTACGAAAGGAGTTGGTGCTATGCTCACATACACTGAAAACTTGAAGAAGGGAGTAGCAAGTTGTCACCTTACGAAATAGTACAAACTATTATTGGTATAAATCTATTGATTGTAACAATAGTTGGAGTGTGCTTAACAGCGTTCAAAAATGACAATAAAAAATAACCATCTTTAACGGTAATAGCCCCCAAAATTTGGACAAATTTTGGGGGCTATTAATTATGAAATTAACAGATGAAAATAGGATAGAGATGTATAGACTTAAGAAAGAAGGATACTCATACAAGGAACTATCTAAAAAAAGTTTGAAATTGATCCTAGTAATGTGAAGTACATGGTCAAATTGGCTGATTTACATGGTGAAACAGTGCTGATTAAGGGGAAAAATAATTTCTATCCACCAGAATTGAAATTAGATATAATCAATGAAGTTTTAATATTAGGACATTCTATAAAATCTACTTCATTAAAGTACGCATTACCAAATCCTGCTTTACTTAGTAATTGGATTTCAAAAATTTAAAAGAAAAACGGGTATAATATACTAGAGAAACCGAGAGGAAGAACTAGTAAAATGAAAAAAATAATAATAAAAAGATTGAAAAAAATGAATTATCAAAAGTAGAACAATTAGAGAAGGAACTTGAGTACCTACGTGCGGAAAATGCAGTCTTAAAAAAGTTGAGGGAGATAAGGTTAAAACAATCTCAAACGAAGAGAAAACAAAAATAGTAGAAGAATTAAAGGGAACACATAGATTAAACATACTATTAAAGATTTTTGAAAGCTTATCTCGTTCATCATATTATTATACAAAAAAATAAAGAAGATAAAGACAAAAAGAATAAAAAAATATAGAAGAAGCTATTCTATTAATTCAGGAAAAAGAACAAATATAGATACGGTTATAGAAGAATAACATTAGAACTTAAAAATATGGGATTTATAGTAAATCATAAAAAAGTTTTAAGATTAACGAGAAAACTAGGTGTATTATCATTCGTAAGACCTACTAGAAAATACAACTCATATAAAGGAGAAATTGGAAAAATCGCAGATAATATAATAGCTAGAGATTTCTTCGCCTCAGAACCATTAAAAAAATGTTATACAGATGTAACTCAATTCAAGATTGGAGAGGATAGAGTTTATTTAGCATCTATAATTGATGGATATAATGCGGAGATAATAGCTTATAATATTTCATTCTCACCTAACATGAAACAACAGTATGAAATGTTATCGCAACTTCAAGATAATAGGTATGATGGCATGATACTACATAGTGATCAAGGTTGGCAATATCAACATATTGAATATAGACAATTCCTTAAAGTAAAAGGAATTACACAATCAATGTCTAGAAAAGGAACATCGGCAGATAATGCATTTATGGAATCCTTCTTTGGAGTTTTAAAATCTGAGATGTATTACGGATTCGAAGATACTTTTAAGAATAAATATAAATTAAAAGAAGCCATTATAGATTATATAAAGTATTATAATGAGGAAAGAATAAAGTTGAACTTAGGTGGATTAAGTCCCGTAAACTATAGAAAAATTAATAGAAACAAATATAAATAAAAAGAGACTTTCATTCCCTTTTACAGTTTAGATTTCTCTCCTATTTAGTCAAGGACAAGGGCTACGCCTTTTAAAAATCCTTGACTAAATAGTTCGAAAAATCTAAAATAACTGTAAGGAATGAAAGTCGCTAAAAGTAATAAAATTTACTGACTTTAAAGTTTAAAATACTAAACAAAAATAACTGAATATTTTGTCCAATTTTTTGGGTGCAGTACCTAACTTTAGCCGGTTAGATGGTTATTTTTATAACTAACTAATTGAGCCACCGTCTTTAAAACAGCTCTCTTTTTATGATTTTATTTTTAACATAAATATATGAGAAGTGCAATGGATAAATAAAGTTATAATTGAATTGATTGATATCTGATAAAATTTGTAATACTACTAAAGTAAATGCCAAACATCGCACATTAGAAAAGCTAGTATGCGATGTTTTGTTATTGGTGTTTTTTTGTGGTATACTTTTTTTAAAAAGAAGTTTATAAAAAAATCAAATTACTACAAAAATTTAGAAAAAGGAAAAAAATAATTTGAAAGAAAATAAAGAGAATAAAGAAAAGAATGAAGATTTAATTACAAATATTATTTTTAATTAGTGGAGTAGTATTCGGTTTAATTATTACGATTTATAAAAATAATATGGTAGTTACTAATATCATTTATATTTTTTGTGATAAAACATGTATATTAGATTCTAATAAATTTATACTATGTATATTATGCTTGCTTTTGTTTTTTGGATGCTATTAACAATAATATGGAAATTAATTTTTAGTAATAAAAGAAATGTTTAAACGTATCTTAAGGGATAGTATTAAACATTTCTTTATTTATCTTATTTATTTCTATTTTCTAAGTAGTCTGCAATTGCGGCTACGTCCTTGTCTCCACGTCCAGATACGTTAACGATAATTACTTTATCTTTATCTAGTTTTGGAGCACGTTTGATTACTTCTGCAAGAGCGTGTGAACTTTCGATTGCTGGGATAATTCCTTCTGTTCTAGTTAATAGAAGGAAAGCATCGACAGCCTCATCGTCAGTTGCACTTACGTATTCAGCACGTTTTGCGTCTTTTAGGAATGAGTGTTCAGGTCCGATACCAGGGTAGTCTAGTCCTGGAGAGATTGAGTAAACAGGTTTTACAGAACCGTCTTCGTTGAATAATGCATAAGTCTTCATACCATCAACAACCCCAACAGTACCTAGAGTAAGTGTTGCTGCATGGCGATCTGTATCAAGACCACGTCCAGCTGCTTCAACTCCAAGTAACGCTACTTCTTCGTGAGGAATGAATTCAGCAAAAGCACCGATTGCGTTAGAGCCACCACCTACACAGGCTACTACTAAGTCAGGTAGACGTCCTTCTTTTTCTAGGATTTGACGTTTTGCTTCTTTACTAATAACTTTTTGGAAATCTTTTACGATAGTAGGATATGGGTGAGGTCCTACTGCAGATCCTAGTACGTAGAAAGTATCGTCGATGTTTTCAATCCATGCTTTGAATGCAGCATCAACAGCTTCTTTAAGAGTTTTTTCTCCTTCTTGAGCTGCGTGAACTTTTGCTCCAAGCATTTCCATTCTAAATACATTTAATCTTTGTCTTTCTACATCAAGAGCTCCCATGTAGATTTCACATTCCATACCGAACTTGGCAGCGGCAGCAGCTGTAGCTACACCGTGTTGACCTGCTCCAGTTTCAGCGATAACTTTCTTTACCCATACGTTTTGCAAGTAAAATTTGTCCGATAACATTGTTTAGTTTGTGTGCTCCAAGGTGGTTTAAATCTTCACGTTTAAGATAGATTTTTGCTCCTCCAAGGTGGTTTGTTAAACTTTCAGCGAAGTATAGTGGAGTTTCACGTCCTGAGTAATCTTTTAAGTAATGAGTATATTCTGCTAAAAATTCTTCGTCGTCTTTGTATTTATCATAAGCTGCTTCTAGTTCATCAAGAGCTTTTTGTACAACTTCAGGTACGAAGCTTCCCCCAAATTCTCCAAAGTATCCTTTTAAGTTGTTTAAGTTATTTTCTAAGTTTGTCATAATTGTTTATTTCCTTTCGAGTTTTTAATAAGATTTTAAAATAAATACACTTGTGTTACTCTAAAAAGGAAAGACCGTATAGAATAATTCTATACGGCCTTTTTTACGATTTTAAAACGATTTTTCTACAGCCGACATAGACACTTTTTAGAGTACACTAAAGTTGCGTCTACGTCATAAAAAACATACACACAACATTATCTACGCCAGTTTTGCCAAGATTTTAAAGTTGTTGTTTGTTTCATTTGTAGTTCCTCCTTCTCGTTTTGTTGTCTTTATTATACACATTATTTTTCTGGAATGCAAGTCTTTTTTTATAATTTTTTAAATTTTTCTGACAATTTACAAGAGTAGCCTATTTTAACAAGACTCTAAAGGAGTGTTTACTTAAAATATATTAAGAGATGATTAGGAATGTTCAAGGCGATAGTTCTTTCTACCTAAACCGCTGTAAAAGTGATATAATAGAAAAGTGAAAAAATCAGGTATGGAGGTGTAATTTGAAATTATCGGTATTAGCCAGTAGTAGTAGTGGAAATAGTATCTATATAGAGCATAATAATTTTAAATGCTTAGTAGATGCTGGGCTGACTGGGAAAAAAGTAGTAGAGAACTTAGCGCAAATTGAGCGAGATATTAAAGATATAAATGCGATTTTTGTAACGCATGAGCATATTGATCATATTAAAGGAGTAGGGGTACTAGCAAGAAAGTACAATATTCCTGTATATGCCAACGCCCTTACTTGGCAGAATATGTCGAAATGTGGTGAAATCAGTTCAGATTTAAAATTTCATTTTGAAAAAGAAGAAAGTAAAATTTTTGATGATGTAGTAGTTAATAGTTTTGGAGTTAGTCATGATGCTATAAATCCGCAATTTTATACTTTTGAGTGTGATGGAAAAAGAGTTAGTATTCTTACAGATACGGGGTATGTATCTGATAAAATGATTGATTATGTGAAGGACTCTCATACAATTGTTTATGAGAGTAATCATGAGGAGAATGTTCTGCTTAGTGGGCCTTATCCGTGGACGACGAAACAGCGTATTCTATCAGATATGGGGCACTTGTCAAATACAGACTCTGCCAATTATTTAACGAAAATAGTAGGAGATAATACGAGAAATGTCTTCTTAGCCCACCTAAGTGAGCAAAACAATACGAAGGAATTAGCTCGTATGGCAGCGGATATGACGCTTAAACATAAGGATATAGATTGCGTTTTAGAAGCTGATAAAACTATCGATTGTAATGATAAAATAATTATAATGGATACTGATCCAGTAATTCCAACTAAGATAATAGAAATATAATAAGAAATAAGGTCAACTTATGAAAAATGTCCCTCAAAGAATTATCTTTAGAAGTTGAGCTTATTTTTTTTCTACTATATAAAATGAGTTGTTATATTGAGTAATTTTTCATATGAAAATGAGAGGCTTTTTCTGTAAATATTCAGAAAAATTCTAGTTTTTTTAGTGCCAAATTTTTTTATTTTTTTTATTGCTTTTTTTCTAAAAAAATTTTTATAATATAGTATTATGTAGTTTTTTTAAAAAAGTTATGATTAATGAAAAAAAGTTACAGATAACAAAAATAAGTTATGATTTATAATAAAAATAAGATAAAAAAAGAAAAATAAAATGAAATAAAGTTTAAAATTGTATTAATTTATTGATGAAAGTTATTGGAAGGAGATAGGCGAATGGAAAAACTATTAGAGATTAAAAATCTAGAGACAGCATTTAGAATCAAAGATGATTATTTTAACGCTGTTGATAAAGTTAGTTTAGACCTTTATAAAAACGAAGTTTTGGCTATTGTTGGAGAGAGTGGTTGCGGTAAGTCTACATTAGCAACAACTATTATGCGTCTTCATAATGAGAATTTAACGAAGTCTACTGGAGAAATTATTTTCAATGGAAAGAATTTGTTAGATCTAACAGAAGATGAAATGAATAAAATTAGAACAAAAGATATTGGGATGATATTCCAAGATCCGCTTTCTTCATTAAACCCACTGCACAGAATTGGGAAACAAATTGAAGAGGCTCTAATTTATCATACTGAATTAAGTGCAGAAGAAAGACAAAAACGCGTTATCGAGTTATTAACACAAGTTGGTATTCCAAATCCTGAGCGTTGTGCAAAACAATACCCACACGAATTATCTGGTGGTATGCGTCAACGTGTAATGATAGCGATGGCGATGAGTTGTAAACCAAGTGTTCTTATCGCAGATGAACCAACAACAGCTTTAGATGTTACAATCCAGGCGCAAATCTTAGACCTTGTTAAAGGACTTCAAGAAGAAATGCACGCTGGGATTATCCTAATTACGCACGACCTTGGGGTAGTTGCTGAGATGGCTGATAGAGTTGCTGTATTATATGCTGGTGAGGTGGTAGAGATTGGAACTGCGGAACAAATCTTTAAAAATCCTGAGCACCCTTACACACGTAGTTTATTACGTAGTATTCCTCAACTTGATGATGAAGATGCTAGTGATGATCTTTACGTTATTCAAGGGATGGTTCCATCTTTAAAAACTTTAGATAGACAAGGATGTCGTTTTGCTGATCGTATTCCTTGGGTTAAAGATGAACATCACGAACATAATCCGACTCTACATGAAGTAGAAGAAGGGCACCATGTACGTTGCACATGTTATAAAAACTTTGAATTTGAAGGGGAGGAAAACAATGCTTAAAGTTGAAAATCTAAAAGTACATTATCCTATTCGTGGTGGATTTTTCAATACAATTAAAGATCATGTTTATGCAGTAGATGGTGTTGATCTTGAAATAGAAGCTGGAAAAACTTATGGACTAATTGGAGAAAGTGGTAGTGGAAAGACTACTGTTGGTAAAGTAGTTCTAGGTTTAGAAAAAGCGACAGATGGACAAATTATTTATAAAGAAGAAGATGTTACTAAAAAAGCAGCTCGTAAGAAGATTAAATATAATCGCGATGTTCAAATGATTTTCCAAGATGCAATGTCTAGTTTAAATCCTAAGAAGCGTATTATCGATATTATTGCAGAACCAATTAATAACTTCGATAACTTATCTGAAGAAGAAACTAAAAATAGAGTTTTAGAGCTTCTAAATATTGTTGGTATGGGTGAAGAAGCTATGTACAAATATCCATTTGAGTTTTCAGGTGGACAACGTCAGCGTATAGGGGTTGCGCGTGCAATAGCATGTAATCCTCGTTTAATCGTAGCTGACGAACCAGTATCGGCTCTTGATCTTTCGGTTCAAGCACAGGTTCTAAACTTCATGAAGAAAATTCAAAAAGACTTTAATATAAGTTATCTATTCATTTCTCATGACCTTGGGGTTGTTAAACATATGTGTGACTATATTTATATCATGTACCGTGGTCGTATCGTAGAGCGAGGAACACGTGAAGATATTTATAATAATCCACAACACATTTATACAAAACGTCTTATTGCGGCTATTCCAAGTACTAACTTAGATAAAGCTAAAGAAGTAAAAGAAATAAGACAAGCTGTTGAAGAAGAATATCAAAAACATTATAATGATTATTTTGATAAAGATGGAAGAGTATATCCACTTAAGAAATTAACAGAAACACACTATGTAGCAATGAAAGGAGGAGAAGTGTAATGTGGAAAGTAGTTTTAAAACGTTTTTTAGTAATGATACCACAGTTATTCATCCTTAGTGTACTAGTGTTTGGTCTAGCTAAACTTATGCCCGGGGATCCATTTAGTGGTTTAGCAGAAAACCCAAAAATTTCTCAAGAGCAAATTGAAGCGATTCGTCAAGCGAGTGGATTTTATGAGCCTTGGTACCATCAATACCTATATTGGTTGAATAACTTTGTTCATGGGGATTTCGGACTAAGTTATACTACTGGTAAGTCAGTAGGAACTCTTCTTGGAGAAAGAATTTTTAATACATTTAACCTGTCATTATTTACAGCGGTAATTATGTATGCAATCGCAATTCCTATGGGTATGTATGCAGGGCGTTATAACGGTTCTAAATTCGATAAGTTCGTAAACTTTTATAACTTCTTCTTCTTAGCGATTCCATCATTCGTATTATACTTATTTATGATTGCTGTATTTGGTTTCGGTTTAGGATGGTTCCCAACAAGTGGATCAGTAGATGTTAACCTTGATCCAGGAACATTCTCATACTATATTAACAAACTGCAACACTTAGTTTTACCAGGTATCTGTTTAGCGTTATTATCAACAGTATCAACTGTTCAATATTTACGTAATGAAGTTATCGATGCAAAACAAAGTGACTATGTAAAAACAGCTCGTTCTAAAGGTGTACCAGTTAAAAAAGTTTACTCAGGGCATATCTTTAGAAACTCTATTTTACCAATCGCAGCATTCTTCGGATTCTCTATTACTGGATTATTCAGTGGTGGTATCTTCGTAGAAACAATCTTCGGTTATCCAGGAATGGGACAACTGTTCTACCAAAGTATTCAAGATAGAGACTATAGTGTTGTTACAACATTAATGCTATTCTCTGGATTCTTAACACTACTTGGTAGTACATTAAGTGATATTATCATGGCGATTGTAGACCCACGTATTAAATTGGACTAGGAGGAAGTTGAACAATGACAAAAGCAAAAGAAGAAAAAGTTATAACTAAAACTCCTTCTGGATTTTCAGTTGTAGCTCGTGAGTTTAAAAAAGATAAAGGTGCATTTGCAGCTTTAATTACACTAAGTGCTATTTTAGTGTTTGTAGTACTTTTCAATATTTATATTCGTGTAAGTGGTGTATATAGTACTTACTTTGATGTAGATTTATTAAATATTTTCTTAAAACCTGGTGAGGATGGATTCTTATTGGGTACAGACGTAGGTGGTCACTCAGTTTTTGGATGGCTAATGATGGGAATGCTTAACTCTATTCTTATCGCAGTAGCGGTAACGGCGATTACCATTGGTTTTGGTACTGCAGTAGGGTTAGTTATTGCCTATTACGGTGGGCGTGTCGATAATATTGTGATGCGTTTTGTAGACTTTATGGTAATCATCCCAACACTGATGGTAATTATCGTATTCGTAAGTATTAAACGTGACTATGGTCTAGTACTGTTTATCTTGATCTTATCAGCATTCGCATGGATGGGATCAACCCGTTTAGTACGTAGTAAAGCTTTATCAGAATCACGTCGTGATTATGTACTGGCTTCAAAAACTATGGGGACACCTGATTGGAAAATCATGTTACAAGGAATCCTACCTAACATTAGTTCTATCATTATCGTAGAAGCTACGCTATCATTAGCGGCTAATATGGGTATCGAGGTAGGATTAACATACCTTGGATTCGGTCTTCCAGCAGGAACACCAAGTATCGGTACTATGTTATCTTATGCAAAAGATGCAGACGTACTTATTAACAAAATGTACATTTGGCTGCCAGCAGCCCTTGCAATCTTAATTATCGTACTATGTATCAACTCTATCGGTGGAGCATTAAGACGTAGTTTAGATGCTAGACAAAGATTATAATTTTAGAGGTCATGTAGAAATTTTCTACATGGCTTTTATTATTTATAAAATATTATTTGCAAATAATATCCAATTCTGCTGTTATAGGAGTATAATTTTAAAAATACTAAATAAATAAGTTTAAACAGAAAAATCTTAATTATTACCTTGAAATCAACAAAGGTTTTATGTTTTATTACAGAGATTTTAAGTGTTGCATTTAGATTGCTAATAAATATAAAATCTTATTTCAGTGAAAATTAAAAAAATATTGTAAAATTTTCTGACAATTACTTGACTCATGTAATTTTTTCTGATATAATTGCTAAAAATAAATATTTAAGAAAGGCTGTATACAATACAGCATGGAGGATAAGATAATGGAAAAGAAAAAAATGTTAAAGGTAGTTAGTTCAGCTATGGCTCTCACAATGTTACTTGCAGGATGCTCAAGCGCAAGTAACAATTCTAAAGGAAGCAAAGCTGCTGTTGAGTTCAAGACGGCTGTAGACAATGGTGGAAATGCACTTAGTGGTCAACAATTAAAAATTGGTATCACTTCTGCAGATCCACTAACAGGGATGTTTAACCCAGTATTTTATTTACAATCAACAGATAATGATGTAATGAAATACACAATGGCAGGAGCGTTCCCGACTGACGATGCAAACCGTCTAAAACAAGACGATAAAGAAGCCCCGGTTATGTTCCACGTAGATCGTGACAAAAAAGAAGTTACATTAACTATTCATAAAGATCTTAAATGGAGCAACGGTGAAGATGTTAAAGCAGACGATATTGTGGCGACATACGAACTTATGGGGAATCCTAAGTATACTGAAAACGTTCGTTACAGTGATGAATATGAAGTAATCGAAGGTATGAAAGACTACCACGATGGAAAAGCTAAAAACATCTCTGGTGTAGTTAAAAAAGACGATAAGACAGTAGTACTTAAGTATAAAGAAATTAAGCCAGCATTATTATGGGGTAATGGATTCATCGGAGAATTCTTAAACAAAGCTCAAGTAGAAGCTGCGTCAAAAGACTTCACTAAATTTGCTGAAGCAGACTTAAATAAAAAACCATTATCTTATGGGCCATATTACTTAGATAAAGTAGTAAATGGGGAAAGTGTACTAGCGAAAGCTAACCCTCATTTCTATAAAAAAGCTGATGTAAAAATTCCAGAAATCCAATTCAAAACTGTATCACCAGCTCAAGCGAGTGCTGTTCTTAAAAACGGTGATGTAGATTTAATGGATGCTTTAACTACAGGTATCTGGGATGGTACTAAAGATGCGAAAAACGGAACAATCTTAGGAGAATCTGATTACTATGTGTCATATGTAGGATTCAAACTAGGTAAGTTCAATAAAGAAAAAGGTGAAGTAGAAGTAGATCCAAACGCTAAAGCAGCTGACAAACGTGTACGTCAAGCATTTGGTTATGCAGTAGATTGGGATCAAATCAATGAAAAAATCTATAAAGGATTACGTTTCACACCAACAGGTTCTGGATTCTATCCACCAATTGTTAAAATGTTCTACAATAAAGATGGGGAAAAATATACTAAGAATGTAGAAAAAGCTAAAAAACTTTTAGATGAAGCAGGACTTAAAGATACAGATGGAGATGGATTAAGAGAAGATAAAAATGGTAAAAAACTTACATTTAACTTCGCTATCCGTAATGTAGGGCAGGACTTTGACCAAACATTAGCTGATACATTCATTAAGTCTTGGAAAGAAGTAGGATTAGATGTTAAATTAGTAGATGGAAAACTTATGGCACCAAAAGATTGGTCACAACGTACTCAAGCAGATGATCCAGGAATCGATATCTTCCAAGGAGCTTGGGGATTAGGAAGTGATCCAAACCCAGGTGGATTAGTAGGAAAAACTTCACCACTTAACTTACAACGTTACACAACTGAAGAACTACAAAAATCATTAGATGCTATGGGAAGTAGCGACATGTTTGATGATGCTAAACTTAAAGAAGCATATCAAAAATTTGATAAACAATTCAGAGAAGAAGCTGCTTGGTTACCATTCAGCTGGCAACAACAAATGACATGGGTTAACAAACGTGTTAAATCATTCGATCTAGCGAAAATAAAAACTGGTGAACAAAAAGTTTACGGTTTAGAGTTAACTGCTGATGCACCAGCAAAAAATTAATTTAGTTTAGGATTGAGATTTAGCTAAGGGCACTTAGTTGAAACTCCCCCTAATAAACTTATATTTCATTTTATTTTCAATTAATTTAAGGGGCGCAAGTCGCCCCTGCATTGGAAAAATGAAATCTAAGAAATATTAGATATAATAAAGTTAGAAACAATAATAAGGGAAAAAGTCAGGGGACAATGTAGTTCTCAATATAGGGAATTTACAAAATTATAATATGTAAATTTTAATAACTTGAACAGAGTATAATGCTATTGAAATAGCTATTATGCTCTGTTTTTTACTGGGAAATACATAGGGGGATATAGAGTTTTTGAGGGGGTATCCAAAAATCTTAAATTTTAAAAAAGTTCATATTATAATTCATAGACGCAGTAGTTTATTGATATCTAAATTCGCTTTTTTTAAAAGTTTTTTTTAGATATCTAATAAACTTTGCGAGAGTGACTCGACAAAATCGATTTCTTCGAAATCACGATTTTTGAGCCTTCAATTGATAATATTTATCGATTAGGTTAGAATTATATAAAAAAATTATATTTATTAGATAACTTAAATAATTGGAAAATAATAGTATTTAATATCATGGTTTATAAGATAAGATATCGTCTAAAGTTTGATAAAAAAATATAAAAAAATTAGATAAGTGATAAATTTAATAATGATAGAAAAAAATTACTATAATACTAATGTTTTTATAAACAAGGAACAGAAATCTAATCATAGAATTTTGTTATTTTTGCATTGTTTTCTGAAAATTCTATTGACTTATTATTAAAATAATGTTAGAATAATTTCATAAATAATTGAAAATAAGTTTTTATATATTATGGAGGAAATAAAATGAAAAAGAATAAGTTTTTAAAAGTATTTAGTTCAGCGATGGCTCTTTCAGTAATTTTAGCTGGATGTTCAACATCAAGCAATTCTGGAAGCAAAAATGCTCCTAAAGCTAAAGTAGAATTTAAAACAAGTTTTGATAATGGTGGATCAGCTGTAGATGGTGCTACATTAAAATATGGTATCTTATCAGCCCAACCATTAACAGGTCTTTGGAACCCAGTATTCTCTGATAAAGCAGAAGATCAATACGTAAACCAAGCTGTAATGGGTGGAACATTCTCTACTGATGAAGAAGGACGTGTTCTTCAAGATAATGCAAACGATCCTGTTAAATTCCACTTAGATCGTGACAAAAAAGAAGTTACATTAACTATCCACGATGGTGCTAAATGGAGTAACGGTGAAGCATTCACATCAAAAGATATCGTAGCTACATACGAACTTATGGGTAACCCTAAATTCACTACAAACACTCGTTACAACGAATCATTTGAATTAATCGAAGGTATGAAAGAATACCACGCTGGAAAAGCAAAAACTATCTCAGGTCTTCAAGTTAAAGATGACAAAACAGTAGTACTTAAGTATACAGAAGTACGCCCAGCATTACTATGGGGTCAAGGTTTAGTTACTGATTTCTTAAACGCTAAACAAGTTGAAGAAGCTTCTAAAGACTTCGCTAAATTTGCTGAAGCAGACTTAAACAAAAAACCATTATCATATGGTCCTTACTACATCACTAAAGTAGTAAACGGAGAAAGTGTTCTAGCAGAACAAAACCCTCATTATTACGACAAAGATAAAATGAAACTTAAAAAAATTGAGTTCAAAACAGTAGCTCCAGCTCAAGCTAGCCAAGTAATTAAAAATGGAGAAGTTGACTATATCGATAGCGTTACTCCAAGTGTTTACGAAGGAGCTAAAGATATCAAGAACGGAACATTCTTAGGAGAAGCTTCTCGTTACATGTCATATGTTGGATTTAAACTAGGTAAATTCGACAAAGCTAAGGGTGAAAACGTAGTTGATCCTAATTCTAAACTAGCTGACAAAAACTTACGTCAAGCATTCTTATATGCAGTTGACCGTGATCAAATCAATGAAAAAATCTTCAAAGGATTACGTTTCACTCCAACTGGATCTGGTATGTACCCAGCAGCTGTAGGTAAATTAGTAAACGAAAATGCTACTGCAGCTAAAAAAGATGTAGAAAAAGCTAAAAAATTATTAGATGACGCAGGATACAAAGATAAAGATGGAGATGGACTACGTGAAGACAAAAACGGAAACAAACTTTCATTCAACTTCGCTATCCGTAACACAGGTGCTGAATATGACCAAGCATTAGCTGACATATTCGTTAAATCTTGGAAAGAAGTAGGATTAGATGTTAAATTAGTAGACGGAAAACTTATGTCTCCAAAAGACTTCTCTCAACGTGTACAAGCAGATGATCCATCAATCGACATCTTCCAAGCTGCATGGCAATTTGGATCAAACCCTAACCGTCAAGAGTTACTAGGTAAAAAAGCTCCATTAAACTTATACCGTTACACTACTGAAGCGTTTGAAAACAGTTTCAAAGCTCAAGGTTCAGCTGAAATGTTTGATGATGCTAAATTAAAAGCAGCTTACAACAAATTTGATGGTGAAGTAGCTGAAGAATTACCATTCTTCCCATTAAGCTGGGATACAAGTATTACATTCTTCAACAAACGTGTTAAAGCTTACGACTTAGATAAAGTTAAGAAAAACCAATTCAAACTTTACGAACTTGAATTAACAGCTAACGAAGGTGCTAAATAATAAAAATTAAAATGCGACATAGATAACTTCGGTTGTCTATGTCGTTTTTTGGTGAATTAGTATTTCTTAGGAAATATTTAAAATGTTAATAATATCATTGGAAATTCTAAATCTGGGTTCTAGTAAAAAAATCTTGTTCCTATGAAATCGAGATTTTTGAGTCACTTCCTTACTTTTGGAATTAACAGAAATATTAGTTATCGTATGCAATAGCTAACAGTTGAATTTTTTGTAAATAACGTATAAAATTATAAAAGTGTATTGTATTTATTACTATGATAGTGAATACTTTTAGAATTTTAAAATTCATAAAAATTTATAGGAAAGGTGTATTAATGAGAAAATTTATTTCAGAGTTATTGTTAATAATTGTTACGATTATTTGGGGATTAGCTTTTATCTGGCAAAATATTGCGAGTAAGGTTCTAGGACCTCTTACAGTTGTAGGTATAAGATCGGTAATCGCAGTAGTATTTCTTGGTGCTGTAGCACTTCTGATTCCAAGTTTGTATAGAAGTCAGGATCCTAAGATTTTGGCAGAGCCCATAACAAAAAATAAAAGTTGGATACTTGGTGGTATCTGTGGAATAGTATTATTTTTCGCAATGTATATTTCGCAAATAGGTATCGGTATGACAACAGCAGGTAAAGCTGGATTTATTACAGTTTTATACATTTGTATAGTGCCATTTATCGGAGTATTCTTAGGTAATAAGCTTAATAAATTCTTTATTATAGGATTAATTTTATCGGTAATTGGTTTTTATTTCTTATCGGTAAAAGAAGAATTTGCTTTAGAGATGGGAGATATTATCGTCTTAATCAGTGCGGTTCTATTCGGGATTCATATAATAGTTATTGATTATTCAGCAGCTAGAATTAATTCAATGTTCTTATCTATCGTTCAATTAGTCGTAGTATCTGTATTAAGTTTAGGATTAGCAGTTTTTAAGGAAACAATTATCTTTGCGGACATAATGAGCGTTATCTGGCCGTTACTTGCGATAGGGGTACTTTCTAGTGGAGTGGGTTATACTTTACAGATTGTAGGGCAAAAAAGATGTTCCACCGCATACAGCGTCGTTAATATTAAGTTTAGAGTCTGTTGTAGCTGCGATAGGTGGAGTGCTTATTCTTGGTGAGTATATAGGTCTAAGAGAAGGAATAGGTATGCTTATCGTCTTTGTAGGTATTATAGTTTCACAATTACGAGACAAGAAGAGTAATTAAATAATTTACAATGAAATTTAATGGAGGGTAGCTTGAAAATCATGATTTTATAAATAGATTTCCTTGCTCCTTCTATTTTTTATGAGGTTAAAGATGAAAAAAATATTAAAGATAGTATTAGGGTTAGTGCTTATGGGGATTTTAGGGTTTACAGGATTAGTTGGATATTTATGGGCTACAGAATATAGTCCAAACGGAGTTGAGAGTTTAAAGGTAACTAAACAAGGTACATCAGAAAGTGCTAAGGTAGGAACAGAATACACAGCTCTTAACTGGAATATAGGTTATGCTGGTCTTGATAAAGATGAAGACTTCTTTATGGATGGTGGAAAGATGGTCCTACCACTTGATAAAGCTCATGTTGAAGAGAATCTAAAAAATATTACAGAGATAGTAAAAAATGAGAATGCTAATGTCAATTTTATTCAAGAGATAGATGAAGATTCAAAACGTAGTTACAATATCAACCAAGTTACTAAATTTGATGAGATACTAGGTTTAAATAGTATTTTAGCGTATAATTTCAAGGTTAGATATGTGCCTTATCCAGTACCGCCGTTAGGTAAAGTTAAGAGTGGTATCTATACTGCGACTAGTTTCAACGTGGAGAGTGCAAGAAGATTCCAAATGGCGATTCCATTCACATTCCCAGAGAGACTTGCTAATTTAAAACGAGGATTTTCTGTTATTTATACAAAAGTAGAAATAGTGATAAACATCTAGTGTTGATTAATGCTCACCTTGATGCTTATGATAAAGGTAATTCTGGGAAAAAAGCTCAGATGAAACAACTTCTTGAATTTATCGATTATGAGTATAAGAAAGGTAATTATGTTCTTGTTGGAGCGGATTTTAATCAGTCGTTAAAAACTTTAACACAAGATGAGATTAACGTTGTGCCAAAAGAATTATGGCGTGCTGAGAATTTAGATAAGAGTATGTTGCCTGCAGGATTTAACTTAGTGTATGATGAAAGTAAAAATTCTGCGAGACTTAATAATAAGCCTTATGTGAAGGATAGTGAAGGTACTTATGGATTTATTATCGATGGATATATTGCTAGTGATAATATAGAAGTACTTGGAGTAGAGACGCTAAATCAAGAGTATAGATATAGTGATCATAACCCGGTAAAACTAAGATATAAATTAAAATAGAATAAAAGAAGTGGCTTGGAGATTAAGTTCAAAGAGTCGCTTTTTTCTATAGACATTTGTTCTTTGATTGTGATGCGAGACGTCTTCAACCAACTAAAGTTGTTTTTCGACTAAAAAGAAAGCCTGTAGTCTTTCTTTTCCTCGATAAAATGCATATGCATTTTATTATCACCACTATAAAGAACAAGTTAAATATATATTATTTCTAATGTACCAAATAATAGAAAAATTCAAACAGTAGGTGAATTTAATTATAATGTTTAGGGATTGAAAGTCTCTCCTGTAAGTTAATGTTTTTTACTTAAGTAGATTCTATTGACACTTGTTCTTTAATTATGACGTGAGATGTCCTTAATTATTTGAACATGAAAAATCCCACAAACTTATGTCTGTGGGATAATTTTTTATGCGTTTTGTTCTGCGTCTTTTTTAAAGAAGACTTTGTTTAGTTTATCAACGATTGCTGATAAAGCTCCGTCTCCAGAAATGTTACATGCAGTTCCAAAGCTATCTTGAGTGATGTATAATGCAATCATTAGAGATAACATGATTTCGTTGAAACCAAGAACTGATTGCAATAATCCAAGAGCTGCCATAACTCCTCCACCAGGAACACCAGGAGCAGCTACCATTGTTACTCCAAGTAATAAGATGAATTTAATCATTACTGCAGCTGATGGGAATGCAGCACCGTTTTGTAACCAGAATACTGCAGATGCACATGTAGTTAATGTAATTGTACTTCCTGATAAGTGGATAGTCGCAAATAATGGAATAGTGAAGTTTGCGATATTTTTATCAACACCCATATTTAGTACTTCTTAGTGTTACTGGAATAGTAGCAGCTGAAGATTGAGTACCTATTGCAGTCATGTATGCTGGTAAGATGTTCACTAGCATCTTAAATGGATTTCTACCGTTAACTGTTCCAGCTACGAAGTATTGGATAATAATGATTATTACGTGCATAATAATGATAATTACGAATACCATAGCGAAGATTTTTAAAATCTTGAATACTTCACCAGAAGCTGTGATGTTCATGAATACACCTAAGATGTAGAATGGAAGAAGTGGAATAATTACTGTAGCAAGTAATTTTTCAATAATTTCTCCGAAATCTGCGAATCCTTGTTTAAGTCCTTCTGATTGAGTTGCTGAAATCCCGATTCCTAAGATGAATGAGATAATAAGCGCTGTAGTAACATCAAAAATCGGAGCCATTTTAAACTCGATGAAAGGTTTTAATAATAAATCCTCTGGATTTTTGAATGATTGTAGTGTAGCGTTAGCTAGTATGCTTGGTAATACTGCTTGAGCTGTTAGGAAAGCAAATGTTCCTGCGATAATTGTAGAAATATAAGCAACCCCTGTTGATAATCCAAGTAATTTACCAGCATTGTTTGACACTTGGCTGATACCTGGTACGATAAATCCTACGATAATAAGAGGAATTGTAAATCCTAAGAATGAGCTGAAAATAGATGAGAATGTTACGAAAACTCTAATAATTGACGTTGGCAGAGTACTTCCTAAAACTATCCCTAATGTTACAGCGATAATAAGTTTTGCTATTAATGGAATTCTTTTATATAAACTCATTGTTCAATCTCCTTTTTTTATTTTATTGTATTTTTTAAAAAGACATGTGTACATTATACAAGAAAACCATTGGTTTGTAAAGGGATTAAGACATATTTTTTTAATTATTTGAAAATTTTATGAAAGTACGGAGTAGCAATTCTATTGAAATAAACAAAAAAAAGCTTAAAACCTCAAATTATTATTGAGATTTTAAGCTTTTTGCAGTTATTAGATTAATTTGAATACATCATTTAAGTTCTCAGCCATTGTTGGGTGAGTGAAGATTTGATCTTTGATGTAAGTGTAAGGAATTTTGTTATCAATTGCCATTTTAATTAGGTTGATAATTTCTTCTGAGTTTTTACCGAATAAAGTAGCTCCAAGAATTAAGTTAGTGTCTTTGTCTACAGTTACACGGAATAATCCACGTGGATCTTGGTTAACAGCTCCTCTAGGCATGTTAGCAACTGGTAATGATGCTACTGCAACGTTAGGGTATGCTGCTTCAGCTTCTTCTTTGTGTAATCCAACGTGAGATAATGCTGGAGAGATGAATGTTGAGTAAGGTACGTTTTTACGGTCAGCAGTTGTGTACTCTTTGTTACCGTGTAAGTATCCGTTAACTACTCTGAAGTCGTCTAATGATACATAAGTGAATTGTAATCCACCGTTAACATCACCAACTGCGAATACATTTTCTACAGCTGTTTGACAGAATTCGTCAACTACGATTGTTCCGTTTGGACGTAATTCGATGTCAGTGTTTTCTAATCCTAATCCTTCAGTGTTAGCACGACGTCCAGTTGCGTGTAATACTGCTTCGAATTCTAGTGGACCGTATTTTTCTGTATCAACAACTACAAGTTCTCCGTTGTTGCGGATTTCCTTAGTTGCAGTTCCTAATTTGAACTCGATCCCTGCTTCTTCTAAGTATCCTTGAGCAAGTTCAGCGATATCTTTATCTTCTCTTCCTAAGATTCCAGGAGCGAAGTCGATAACTGTAACTTTAACTCCAAGACGAGCGTATAGGTTAGCGAATTCTAATCCGATGTTACCTCCACCGATAATTCCTAGAGTTTTAGGAGCTTTTTCTAATTGTTGGAATTCAGTGCTATCGTAAACATTTTTAGAAGTTGTTAATCCTGGAATTGGTAATACATTGTTTTTAGCTCCAGTGTTAATTACTACGATTTCACCTTCAAGTTGTTTAGTTTCTCCGTTAGCAGAGATTTCTACTACTTTATTAGAAACGAATTTAGCGTGAGCTGTGTAAACATCAACGTTTGGACTACTGTCTAACATAGCGAAGTTTTTAGCGTTAAGTTTAGATACAACAGCATCTCTTGTAGCTTTAGCTTCTGCGAAGTCTTTTTTGTTATCTGCAGCTACGATTAAAGTTTTAGTTGGGATACACCCGATATTGATACAAGTACCACCGTACATTGCACTACTTTCTTCAACTACTGCTACTTTTTTTCCTTCTTTAGCGAATGTTGCTGCTAAAGTTTCCGGCTTTACCGAATCCTACTACTAATAAATCATATTTTACCATAATTTGATTCCTCTTTTATTTTAAATTTTATTGTTTAGATTTTATAATTTAGAATAATCGCAATAAATATAATGTGATTAACTCTCTAATACATATTCTACTCCTTCTATTTCTAAATTTCAAGTAGTTTGCCTACAAAAGTAGACAATTTTTTCAAAAAAATTTTAGGGAATAGATATTTTGTTAGAATTATTATTGCATCAAAGTTCTAATACATATTTTTTGATATTATTTTGACATTGTTTCTCATTATGGTATAATATCCTTTGTACAAATTTGAAATTTTATGGAGGAATATAATGACATTACCTAATTGTCCAGAATGTAAAAGTAAATATACTTATGAAGATGGAAATATGCTAGTGTGTCCTATGTGTGCTCATGAATGGTCACCAGAAGATGCTAGTGGAGTAGAAGAGGAAAAAGTTTACCGTGATGCTAACGGTAACGTACTTCAAGATGGAGATACAGTTTCTGTAATTAAAGATTTAAAAGTTAAAGGTAGTTCTTCTACATTAAAGCAAGGAACTCGCGTTAAAAATATCAGATTAGTTGATGGAGATCACAACATCGATTGTAAAATTGATGGTTTCGGAGCTATGAAACTAAAATCTGAATTCGTTAAAAAAATATAATACGAAAAGAGCTGACTCAGTAGTTATGATTTCAATGAAATAACAAAAGAGTTCAGCTCTTTTAATTTTTATATAGGGATTTAGCTTTCTAATACTACTGTTTTTAATGTGGCTTAGGGTTTGTAATCTCGAATTTTTCTAGTGAAACACTAAAGTATTTTACTTCAGCTACTTTAAAACAGTAGGAGAAAAATAAAAACAGAATTTAAAACTAAATACAAAGTTTTCTATTGTTTAAAACGGAGACTAATTTTCTAGCACATTATTATAGTGAATTAACAACTAAATTATAGTATATAACTAACTATTTTATAATTTATATATTTTTCATTTGTTCTTTGTAGTGGTGGAAATAAAATGCTGTTGCATTTTATCGAGAAAAAGAAAGATTACAAGCTTTCTTTTTAGTCGGAAAACAATCTTTTCTTTGAAAAGTTGGATGAAGATGTCTCGCACCACAATCAAAAGAACAAATGTTTAAAAAATATACAATGAGTAGATTAAAATTAATAGTCTGTAAACCATAATGATTTACAGACTTATTTTTTATCTTTTGATTAGTTTCAATATTTTTCTTCTTAGTGGTAATCCGTAGTTGTACATTAAATTGAATACGTGAGAGATTACTAAATCGAACTCTCCGTAGTATTCTACGATATTTGGAGCGAATTTAGATTTGAAGCCAAGTAAACTGTCGTTTAAATCTCCTTCGATTCCACCCATAGATACTTCTTTAACACCCATTTCTTGAGCTTTTTTCATCGTATCAGAAAAGACTTTATACTGGGCAGGAAGTTTCGCAAAATCCTCATTCATACCAGCGTAAATAATTTCTGCATGGTTACCATAAGCTATAGTAATTGCGGCACTTATAACCTGATCCTTACTTTATCTTCTATATCTAAACTATCAAATAGAACGATTAGTTTGTCAATTCCAGCTGCTTGTTCAAGAAGTGTACGTTTTTTCTTTGGTGATTTTTCTCCCAGCGCTTCAATTTCATCTTCAAGAGCTTCTTTTCTAGAATGACATTCTTTTACAGCTTTTTCTACATTTATATATGAAATATATAATAAAGCATTGTCTCCAAAAGTATCTAGTAAGTTTTCGAAATAATCACGTCCGCGAAGAGAGATGTTTTTTCTTTTTTCAGTACAAGCTAGGGTGAAAAGGAAGTCGTCAAGATTTTCTTTACCACAACGTCTAACTTCAACGAATTTTTTCTCTGCATCACGAATTAAGCGACGTGTATCTTTTGGGAAAAGATCAGGGACTTCTTGTTCAAGTTTCGTGACTGTGTTAAAACGTGGTTGAATAGTGCTGCTCATATCAAGGCTGAACCCTTTGTGTTTATAACCGTTATCCTTGAATACTTTAATAAGACTGTTGTTCTCTCTATCTACCTCGACATCCTTAAATACTGCTAACTTCTCATCTTTTACCGCAGTAGGGATATCTAATTTAAGCATTTTAGCACCTTTTTTTTTGGCGAAATTTTTAAGGTTAGTTAAAAAGAAATTAAGTAGCTCAGTATTAGTATAATCAAGAATAGGACCACGTGGAACATACCATAATCCTTGACGAGTTAGAATCTGTACAGCAGCTATAATATTGTCATTTTCATCTGTGACAGCTACTCTTACAGCCCCCCAAGTATTTTTAATATGAGACCACTCGATAGCTTGCATCATATTACCATGCTTGTGATTTTTTATAAATTCAGTATATTTTTCATCGTTAATATTTGTTAAAAATTTCATTATTCAATAATCCTTTAACTAAAGTACACTTAATCATAACAAATTATATTAGAAAAATCAATTTTTAGAAGAAATGAGCGATAAATAAGTTAATTAAAATGTTTACAAGCATTAACAAAACCGATATAATATTTATATAGAATAAAACAAAGGAAGTAATTGCGATGAACATGAATATGTTGTACATTATGCTAGGATTTATATTTATCTATGCGATGATTTCTAACGCAAGAGATAAGATAAAAAAACGTAATGAAAAGAGTAAAGAAGCATTTGAAAGGCTTCAAACACCGGCATACAAAAAAGAATTAGAAAAAGTTATAAATTTAAGTCAAGATGATGCATTTAATATTGCTGCATTAAGAAAAAGCATACTTTTTAAATGGAAAAGATGCAAAAAAATTAATAGAAATTGTAAAAAGAAGTAAAGGAATTTAATTATGAAGATAGCATTAATTATTATTTTAGCAATAGCGATTTTTATGTTCTTCTCAACTAGAAACAGTAAGTCAAAAGAAGAATGGGCAGAAAAACAAAAAGTTAGTAAAGAAAAATTTAATGAACTTATGAAAGATAGTAATAGAGAAGAAGTACTTTCAGTAGTCGATGCTACTAAAGGAGATATTCACAATATTAAAATGATAAGAGATAGATATACAGATCTAGTACTTTATGATGCAAAAGCATTATGGGAAAGCATCAGAGATGAGGTTAAACAATAATATTCGAAAATGTGAATAAAATTCAACCCCAAGAGTTAGAATATACTAACTTTTGGGGTATTTTATATTATTTATTTTCCTTCAATAGTAATCATCCAAACTTCACTACGGGCTGTAGTTTTAAAAGGTGGTCCCCAGAAACCATAACCTGCAGAAGTGAAGAAATGTTTACCATTAATTTTTGCGTACCCATGATCTAGGGTATAAACTACATCTGTGATGAAGTTTAGTGGCCATAGTTGTCCGCGGTGAGTATGCCCAGAAAGTTGAACATCTATAGGTAAGGTAGCGTGATAATCGACAGCATCAGGTTGATGATCGACAAGAACGATAGTCTTGTTTAAATCAATACTCTTAAGCAGGTCAGCAGTATCAAGTCTATTACGACTGACACTCTTATCTTTACGTCCTACTAGAGTTATATCATTGTTAATAGCAATACTTTCATCAAAAAGTGGGATTATTCCTGTCTTTTTAACCTCATTTACAATTTCTAGTGCATCACGGTCGTGATTTCCCATCGTAGTGTAAACACCTAGTGGAGCTTTTAACTTGCTTAGATTTTCTTGCATATTGAGTTTTTTATACATAACCATATCATCGTCCATAAGGTCTCCTGCGATAACTACAGCATCAGGCTTCTCTTCATCAACAATCTTGTTCAGTTTCTCAAGTTGAGGGTTTGAGAAAAATGTTCCAAGATGAAGATCAGAGACCATAGCAATTTTAACAGGGGTATCAAGATGTTTATCTACTTTGATAGTTTTATTAATCACAGTAGGTGAGTATGCCCAAAATAGTCCCAAAGCAGTCATACCTAATAAATATAGAGTAGTTATGCTTAAACTAATTCCTTGAGAAAGATTTAATTTAAAGATTTTCAGTAATAACTTAGCGACCAATAAAATAACACCTATGACAGCACCATTTAGGAAGTAGAAGTACCAAACGTTTCCGTAGTTTACCCAAGGTGCACCTAATCTTAGCATATAAACTACGATAGAAAAGTTAGCAACGATAAATAGGGCTATACCAATAGCTAATTTAACCTTAGGGGGAACAAAAGGTGAAATCATCCATTTTAAACCTAGCCACATCAGAAATACGAGTATTTCATATACTGCGAATACCCCGATAAAACCAGCGATAAATTTCCAATTATTCAATATCAATTCTCCTTCAAACTATTTAATAACAAATGTAAGGGAGTGACTCAAAAATCATGATTTCTTAAGAAACAAGATTTTGTTGAGTCACCCCGCACAGTTTATTAGATATCTAAAAAGCTTTTTAAAAGCGAATTTAGATATCAATAAACCACTGCATCTATGAGTTATCATATACACTTTTTTAAAATTTAGGACTTTTGAATCAGCCTAAACAGAGTGCTTTTCATTATACAATATGTAGCTTAAATTGTCATTAAATTAGGTTGGACGGTTTAAATATTGTTAATCTAAAATATTAGCTATAGCTTTATAAAAGGATATAGAGATGATATAATAAAAATAGAATACACAAGGAGTTGTAGGGAGATGGGAATAAAACAATTTGAAACTAGATGTTCCTTAGTGAAAAAATTAAGGGAAAGAGGACTAGACTTTGAAGAAGATGAATTGAAGGAGATATTAATAAAATATAATTATTTCAATTTATTTAATGGAATTGAAAGTCTACTTTTTATCATCAAGGAAACCCAAACAATTTAACGGAATAAAAATTAAAAGATTTTTTTAAATATATATAATTTTGACAAGAAATTGAACGCTATTATTTTGATTAAACTTAATTATGTCGAACAAAGATTGAAAAATTCAATCTCTTATCACTTTGCAAATCAATACTGTAATACTATAATTGATACAATGCAATATACGAATAAGAACAATTTTATGAATCCTATCGATTCAGATGAGAGAAGTAACACTTATTGTAGATATTCTGAAATCTATCCATTTGTCTCTGAACAAAATTATAATATCTATTATAACTTTAATAATTTTATTCTGTTTAAGCCATATTTTTTAACTAATTTAATAAACAAGAATGACCATATAGATGAACAGTTTTATCAAGATTCTTCTTATGTAGCACCTAGAGATGTGGTAAAATATAGGGATGCTAATGGCGATGATAATACATCTGTCGCAGTTCCATTTTGGGTGGCGATAGAAACTCTAACTTTCGGAGAAACTGTAAGATTATTACACTATTTACAAGATTCAATTTTAACTAATGTTATGCACGATTTTGGTTTGAAAATTAGTAAAAGGGATGTATTTCTAAATATGCTTGATTTTTTACTTTGTTTGAGAAATAGCTGCGCTCATACATCTTTAGTGAATAGATTTCGAACACCGAGAAGATATTGTATCAATGCACTTTTAAATAATGTATTTAAATTAAATCCGAAATACACTGGAGAAAAGAAATCAGTGCTGAAATTATATGATGTTCTAAAAATTTTGAGTTATTTTGTCGATTTATCAGAATTGAAAAATATGATTAGAATAATATTAATTAAAAATCTTTTTAGCTTAGGATTTACAAAAGGAGCAAAAATTAATAAATTAATATTAGATAGAATGGGTTGTAATCAGTATAATTCTTGGATGAGGATGTTATCCGGAGAAAAATATTGTTTGTAAAATTCTTGACATGTACAATATAAAACTATATAATTAAGATAACTTATGAGACGCTCTTAAGAGCATTAAGTAATGGAGGCATTACTTTCGATGAAGAACCTGGCATTATATTGCTGGGTTTTTTTGGTTTAGCAACTATAAAAAATACAAAAAGAAGCACCCAGGAAATTAGACTCCTAGATGCTTTTTATCTATGTAATTATTTACCTAATTTTTCTAAGTGTTTAGCTAGGCGTTCGTTAACGAAATCCCAGTTTACAACACGGAAATTCTTTAATGTAGTCTGGGCGACGGTTTTGGTAGTTTAGGTAGTAAGCGTGCTCCCAAACATCTAATCCAAGAATTGGAGTAAGACCTGTTAAGTATGGAGAGTCTTGGTTAGCTGTAGAAGTAACAACTAATTTACCTTCTTTATCTAAAGCAAGCCATGCCCAACCGCTACCGAATCTTGTAGCAGCTGCAGCTGAGAAACTCTTAACGAACTCTTCGTATCCACCAAGTTCAGCTTCAACTTTTTCTTTAACTAATCCAGCGAATTCAGAAGAATCAGCCTTAGTTAGTGATTGCCAGAATAGGCTGTGGTTGTGGTGTCCACCACCATTGTTGATAACAGCTTGACGGATGTCAGCAGGAACGCTATCGATGTTTTTTAATAGACCACAGATACAGTTAGCTTCGAATTCTGGGTGTTTTTCTAAAGCTGCGTTTAAGTTGTTAACGTAAGCAGCGTGGTGTTTGTCGTGGTGAATTTCCATAGTTTTAGCGTCGATAACTGGTTCTAAGTAATCGAATCCGTAAGGTAATTCAGGTAATTTAAATGTCATAGTAATAATCCTCCAGGTATTTTTATAAATATATAACTATTATAAGAAAAAAATATTAAAAAAATTAACAACAAAAAAATGCTTACAAAAAAAATTTTTTATTTAAAAGAAACTATTTTTTATTTTTAACAATAATTAGATAAGTATTGTTGATAGCATAGTTGTATTGAAATATAGCAAAGAAATAAGTTTATGTTTTAAGGAGTAGAAAAGATAGGGGTGAATATTGTATTTTGTGTATATAATACGTGTGTATTTTATAATAGGTGTACTTAAGATTTTTTTAATTTTTTTAATGGCTATCTATAGACTATTTTGAAAAAATTTTATACAATAGTATTTGCATGAAATATTTTAAATCATGATAGGAAGTTTATAGCTATTAGACTTTAATTTTCAAAGGTTTAATAGTATAATATAGTTGGGAATTTGTATAGATAAATAATTCGAATTAATCGAAAGGAATTTGATAATGAAAATAGGAATTGATAAGATTGGCTTTGCGATGCCAAATTATTATTTAGATATTCGTGATTTAGCGACAGCTAGAGGAATTGAACCTGATAAATTCACAAAAGGTTTATTACAACTAGAAATGAGCATTCCTCCTGTGTCTCAAGATATAGTAACTCTTGGAGCACAAGCTGCATATGATATACTGGACAAAGATGATTTAGAAAAAATTGATATGATTATCGTAGGGACTGAGTCTGGAGTTGACCAAAGTAAGGCTTCTTCAGTATTTATTCACGGTCTATTAGATATTCAACCATTTGTACGTGCTATCGAAGTGAAAGAAGCATGTTACGGAGCAACTGCGGCATTAGATTTTGCTAAAAATCATGTTATGAATAATCCAGAGTCAAAAGTACTGGTTATCGCTAGTGATATTGCGAAATACGGTGTTAAATCTTCTGGAGAATCTACACAAGGTGCAGGAAGTTGCGCTATGTTAGTAAGTAGTAATCCAAGAATTTTAGAGTTCAACAATGATAATGTTTGTTTAACTCGTGACGTTATGGACTTCTGGCGTCCGAACTATTCACAATATGCTTTTGTAGAAGGAAGATTTTCTACTGAACAATACCTTGATTGTTTAACAACTACTTGGAATAGATATATTGAGAAAACTAAACAAAGCCTTAATGACTTCTCAGCGGTATGCCTACACCTTCCATATCCTAAATTAGGATTAAAAGGTTTAACTCTATTATTAGAACAAGCTGAAGAAGAGAAGAAAGAAGAATTACTTACTCGTTTTAATGAGTCTATATTATATAGCCAACGTGTAGGTAATATATACACAGGATCTCTATTCTTAGGGTTATTATCATTACTAGAGAATAATAACACATTAGAAGCAGGGAACAAGATTGGTTTATACAGTTATGGAAGTGGAGCTGTTGCGGAAGTATTCAGTTTAACTCTAGTAGAGGGTTATAAAGATCAATTAAGAAATAATCGTTTTGATGATTTCGATAAGAGAACACGTATCTCAATAGATGAATACGAAAAAATGTTCTTCAGAGATACTACAGTGGATGAAGAAGGAAACTTAGATATTTCTGATATTAAAGATGAAAGCAGATTTATCTTAGAAAAAATAGAAAATCATAAGCGAGTATATAAAAAACAATTTTAACAGGGGAAATCATGGGAAAAATTTGGAGTGGATTTTATAAAAAAAATATTAATGAACGCTTAGAGGTTATTGAACAAGCTGATATTTTAAGTGAAGAATATCTTTCTGTTTTAAAAAATAATGAAGTTTAGACTTTGATATGGCTAATAATATGGTTGAGAATGTAATAGGAACTTTCTCGCTACCTTTTAGCGTTGTGCCAAATTTTGTCGTTGATAATAAAGAGTATGTGGTGCCATTCGTTACGGAAGAACCATCGGTAGTTGCTGCTTGTAGTAATGCTGGGAAAATCGTAGCGAAATCTGGTGGTTTCAAAACAGAAGTACTAGATAGGAAGATGGTAGGGCATGTAGCTTTATATAATATAGCTGATACTGATGAAGCGGTAGAACGTATTTTACAAAGTAAAGATTTGCTTTTAAAAACAGCGGATGAAGCTTATCCGTCTATCGTGGCTCGTGGTGGAGGTGCTCGTGACATTGAAGTTAAAGTTCTATCAGAAGAGGGAACGGATTTCGTAGTTGTTTACCTTATCGTTGATACTTTAGAGGCGATGGGAGCAAATATGTTAAATACTATGCTAGAGGCACTTAAAGTTTCCTTAGAATCACTAACAGATGGTGTAGCTTTAATGGCGATTTTATCGAATTATGCGACACGTTCACTAGTTACAGCGAAATGTGCTATTCCATTCGAAAATTTAGGAGAAAATGGAGAATATCTTGCGAAAAGAATTGAACTGGCTAGTAAATTTGCTAAAGCTGATGTTTATCGAGCAGCAACTCACAACAAGGGTATCTTCAATGGTATTGATAGTGTTGTAATAGCGAGTGGAAATGATTGGCGAGCTATAGAAGCGGCGTGTCAAAGCTATGCAGCTAAAGACGGTAAGTACCAAGGACTTTCTACTTGGCGTTGTGATGAAGAGGCTAAGATGCTTATAGGAAAAATCACGTTACCGATGCCGGTTGCTAGTGTAGGTGGATCTATTGGAATCAACCCTACTGTAAAAGTTGCTAGAGGATTATTAAACAATCCAGACGCGAAAACATTAGCGAGTATACTTGTTTCTGTCGGATTAGCTCAGAATCTAGCAGCGCTAAAAGCGTTGGTAGGAGATGGAATTCAAAAAGGTCATATGAAACTACACGCAAAATCTTTAGCGATTTTAGCTGGAGCTACTAATGATAATATTGAATTAATCGTAGAAGAACTTAGAAAAGAAAAACATATGAACTTAGCTAGTGCTAAGAAAATAGTAGAGAAATATAATAAATAAGGAAAACGACTAGAGAATAAGATTTTCTCAAGTCGTTTTTTGTTCTTTTAATATAATTCGAATCTTTCTACGTAGTACATAGTTCTATTTGCTCCGCTTTCGTAGTTTTTATTGTTCAAGCGAAGTGTCATCATACCTATAGGTTTTCTAGTAGCGATATTTTCGTATGGGATAAGTACTCTGTCTCCTTTAACTTCCCATTTTTCTACCGGCATAAAGATTGCATCAGTAGCTCCACCGTATCCAATATCACTTTTAGCTAAGAAGACTTGATCTTTAGCGAAGTATACAACTTTATTTTTATGATTCATCATTTTTTCTAAGTTTTGTTTGCTGAAATCAGTAACTCTATTATTTAATTGGACAAATTCTATGTCTTTATCATTTTGTAATCTTTGTAGCACATCTTGTTTATAAAATGTTTGTGCATTGTATGTATTTAGTAAGTCTAATACTTTAGTTAAGTTTATTTGTTTTACTACGTTATTGCTACCATCGTTACTAGCGATAAATCTTACTACATTGGCAGTACTGCTACCTTTTAGATTTAACATTCCGTATGCCATAGGTTGTAGAATTTCCCCGGCTTTAGCTAGATTGTGTTTTCCATTTTGAGTATTTTGTTTGTTTGTAGTGTTTTTCTAGTAGGGATTGCTATCTGATCTGTAGGTTTATTATTAATAATATTTGTACTAACGTTGGTATTTGTTTGTTTAATATGGTCAACTTCTTTTTGTAGGTTAGCTAAAGAAGTTGGTGTTTCTTCAGTAGTCGTTACTTCGTTAGTTATATTATTATTGTTATTATCAATTTTTTGTGCCATCTTATCTGTACAACCAGTCATAAGCCCTATTCCTAAAATAAATATACCTGTTGTTTTTAGAAGTTTGTTCATATTCTCCACCTTCTTTTTGTATAACTTCTTTATATTTATATTATACACCTGTAAATTACAAAAAACAACCTTTTATTACAAAAATATTACATTTATATTACAAAACCGTTTAATAAATGTTACAGCGGTGTAATTTTTAGAATCAGTCTAATGTTATAACATTATTTGATGAAGTGTATTTTTTATAGTAAAATATACTAGTAAACTAAATTTAGGAGATAAAAAACATGAATAGAGTTGCTATTGTAAGTGCGAAAAGAACTGCTATAGGAAGTTTTGGAGGAAGCTTAAAAGATGTTTCTGCTGCGAAAATTGGTGGAGATCTTGTAAAACAAGCATTAGAAAGTGTAAATCTAGATCCAAATCTTGTTGATGAAATTATATTCGGTAATGTTTTACAGACTGGTCTTGGACAGAATGTAGCAAGACAAATTGCTGTTAATGCAGGTATTCCAAAAGAGAAAAGCGCCTTTGTTGTGAATAAAGTTTGTGGATCAGGACTAAAGAGCGTTGTTCTTGGAGTTCAATCTATTATGGTAGGAGATAATGATATCGTAGTTTGCGGTGGAGTAGAGAATATGAGTGCAGCACCTCACTATACGAAAAATGCTCGTTTCGGTCAAAAGCTAGGTAGCTTTGAATTAGAAGATACTATAATCAATGACGGTCTGACTGATGCTTTTGAGAATTATCACATGGGTATTACTGCTGAAAATATCGCAGAACAATATGGTATTACAAGAGAAGAACAAGACGAATTTGCTCTAGCAAGTCAAAAAAAGGCGGCTTTAGCAATCGAGAGCAATCTATTTTCTGAAGAAATTGCTCCGATAACTATTAAAACAAGACGTGAGGAGATTGTTTTTGATACAGATGAATATGTTCGTGGAAATACAACATTAGAAAGCCTAGCTAAATTACGTCCAGCTTTCAAAAAAGATGGGACTGTAACAGCGGGGAATGCTTCAGGGATTAATGATGGAGCAGCTTGCGTCATTCTAATGAGTGAAAAACGTGCTAAAGAATTAGGTTTAGATGTTCTTTGTTACATTGAAGGTTATGCCTCAGCAGGTTTAGATAATAAGGTAATGGGACTAGGACCAGTACCTGCAACACAAAAAGTTCTAGAAAAATTAAGCTTAAATATTGAAGATATTGATTTATTTGAAATGAACGAAGCCTTCGCAGCGCAATCTATAGCTGTGACACGATTATTAAATTTAGACGTTGCTAAGGTTAATACGCGTGGTGGTGCAATAGCGCTAGGACATCCAATAGGAGCAAGTGGTTGCCGTGTCTTAGTTACATTAGTGCATGCACTAATTAAAGACAACAAAGAAAAGGGACTATGCTCACTTTGTATAGGTGGAGGTCAAGGCATCTCTATGGTTATTTCTAGGAAATAATTTTAGGGAGTGAATCAAAAAACGTGATTTTCTAGAAATCGAGTTTGGAGTGTTACTTCGCAAAGTATATTAGGTGTTTAAAAAGTGAATTTAGATATTAATAAATCATTGAGGTTATGAATTTCTGTAGTTTGAAAAATAGAATTTTTGAGTCAACTAAGTCTAAAAAGGTGTAAATTATATAAGAGTTAAATTCTTAATATAAGTTTCAGTTTAAATTCCAGGTTTACTTTGAATAGGAATTTACTTTGGGAATTAACAAATTCTATAGAAAATATAGTTATTTATAAAAATAATTGTCTATTAGCTAAGAAAGTGTTAAAATAGGTAAGTGATTATTTTTAAGGAGAAATATTGTGAATAAATTCATGAAAGAACATGGACAAGTTATTTTGTGGTTTATCTTTTTAGTATTTATGATAATATCACTTAGTATGGTGTTTACTCACGGCATTGGCTATGCTATTGTTGTGTTTGTACTAAGTCTTGTGTTACTGTGCCCGCCTATTGTAAAACTTATTCAAAGAAAAACGCGTTTGAAAAAAGTTGTCTTAGGTGCTGTAAGTGCACTTGTTATGATGTTAACAATGTTAATGACTAATCATTTTAGTGATGCTAAAAAGGAAGAACAAAGAAAAACTTTCCAAGAGAGAAAAGAAGAACGTGATAAAAAAGTAGAGGAACAATCTTCTGAAGAGAAAAAAGAAGAAAATTCATCAGAGACTAGGGAACAACAGATAGCTCCACCACCTCCATCGAAAAAAAGAATAGATGAGAAAGATGGTGAAAAAAATGAAGTTGTTCAAGTAGTTCAAAATCAACAACCTCAACAACAGGTACAACAACCTAGAAAAGTCATAGTTAGAGCTAGTAAAAAGAGTGGGTACTACTATACCCCAACACATCCTTCTTATAATAATGTCGCTGCTACTAACTTATTAGTATTTAATTCAGAAGAAGCAGCTCAAAAAGCAGGATATAGAAGAGCTGCATAATAGACAAAAGATCTCAGACATAGTGTCTGAGGTCTTTTTTAAAAAATATAATAAAAAAACGTGCTTGGGGAACACGTTTTTTACTGAACTAAATTAAGTTCTAAGCAATTACTTGCTTGTTTATATCTAATCTTATATACAAATAACAAAAGAGTCTTTCAACTCTTTAAAAGGGAGAATGGCTTGCCTAGGGAGCGACAAGCCACATTATGAAAAAAATTAAAAAGTTTTATTATCTGTTAATATCATAAAGAATTAACCGAAATATTGGTTTAAACAAAAATAATTTCAAACTTAAAGGGAGAAACGACAAGTGTCGTTAAGAATGAAATTTTATTACTTTTTGTTTAGGTAATTATTATAAACCTTATACTTAAAAATATACTTAAAATTTTTTTAAAGTTTTTTTAAAAAAATGAAATTTGTTCATTAGTTTTCATTTTTTTAATTCAAAGTTTATAGTTTTTTTCTATTGTGAAACTCTAAATAATCATTAATTTGAGAAAAAACCTTGCTTCCAAAAAAGCCACGGTATGCGGATAATGGACTTGGATGTGCTGATTCAATAATCAAATGTTTTGAAGAATCAATTAGTTTATTTTTACTTCTTGCATAAGCTCCCCATAAAACAAAAACTACATTTTCATTTTTTTCAGAAATAGTTTCAATTATGTAATCCGTAAAATTTTCCCATCCCATCTTACTATGACTTGCAGGAGAATTTTTTTCAACAGTAAGAACTGCGTTAAGCAAAAATACACCTTGATTAAACCAAGATTCAAGATTTCCTGTTTTTGCTGGATTTATACCTAAATCATCATGAAGCTCTTTGTAAATATTTATAAGACTTTTAGGGAGTGGTACACCATCATTGACCGAAAAGCTTAAACCACAAGCTTGGTTGGGATTATGGTAAGGATCCTGTCCTAATATTACGACTTTAATATCTTCTAATGCTAAGTCAAAAACTCTAAAAACTTGCTCTTTTGGAGGATAGATAGTAGTAGTAAGACGTTTTTCATCTATTTTTTCTATCAAGTTATTAAGTTCATCTATTTTTGGATAATTTTTTATTACTTCATTCCAACTGTTATGCATATAAAACTCCTTCAAATTACTACTTTGTTAAAGTATATCATAGTTAAATATATAATAAAATAGGAGTGATTCGACGAAATTGATCTTTTGTAATTAATTCTGTCGAGTCACTCCTCATAAACGCAGTGGTTTATTGATATCTAAATTAGCTTTATAGAAGCTTTTTAGATATCTAATAAACTGTGCGAGGGTGACTCGACAAAATCGATTTCTCCGAAATAACGATTTTTGAGTCACTCCTTATTTATTTAATTCATCTGTTAAGTTGTAAAGTTCATCTACTAGGTGACCAACATAAGCAATTGCTTCTTTAAGTGGTTCATCAGTACTTACATCGCAACCTGCAAGTTTAGAAAGATCTAGTGCTGACATGCTGCTTCCTTTAGAAAGAACATTTAACCAAGTGTCGGCATAAGAACTGTCATTATCAATCTTATTAGCGATAGCTGTACCGATAGTTAATCCTGCAGAGTAAGTGTATGGATATAGACCCATGTAGTAGTGAGGTTGTCTCATCCAAGTAAGCTCTGCACCTTCATTAACCACTAAACTATCTCCGAAGAATTCTTCTATAACATTGCGTTTAACTTTAGAAAGAACGTCAGCATTAAGCATTTCGTTGTTATCTACCATTTTGTAGATTCTATCTTGATAAACAGCTTCTAAGTAGTGTGTTACCATATTGTGGAAGTATGTTCTACTAATCATGTTGCTGATAACCCAACGTTTGAAGCGAGCATCAGTGTTAGTTTTTAGTAGGTAGTTAGATACGATAACCTCGTTACAAGTTGATGGAGCTTCAACGAAGTAAAGTGGGCAATCATTGTTTAACATTGTTTGGTGTTTTCCTGTACTCATGAAATGATATGCATGCCCAAGCTCATGAGCAAGAACGAAAACTTCATTCATTTTTCCAGTCCAAGAAAGTAGAATAAACCCGGCTACATTAGGAACAGTTGCGCAGAATCCACCAGTACTTTTCCCGATATTTTGAGGGAAGTCAGTCCAACGTTTGTCATAACTTTCATCAATCATTTTAACGTAGTCTTCACCAAGAACACCTAGTGCTTTTTTAAGGTAAGAACGAGATTCATCGATAGTCATGTCAACTTCGAAGTCAGGGTCAAGATTGATTTTGCAATCAGCAAACTGCATATCTTCAATTTTGTGTTCGCGAGCTAGAAGCTTAATGTAACGTCGAATATGAGGTGCTAAATCTGTCATAAGAGTACGAATTTGACGATCATATAGTTCACGGTTACCATCTTGAGCAGCTAGTAGGTAGTCGATAACACTATCGTAACCACGCATTGTAGCTAGCATTTTTTCTTTTTTAATTTGTGAAATATACTCATTTGCTGAAGTGTTTTTATAAGTATTTAGAGTTTTATAAAAACTTTTCGCAGCATTACGGCGCACTTCAGTATCGTTATCCATTTCATGTAAGTTTTCGTATAGTACGAAGCTGTTTTCATAAGTTTTACCGTTCGCTTCAAAGCTATCGAATTGCATATCTTCGTGCTTAGTTACCTCGTATAGATTGTAGTAACCGGGAAGACTCTCATAGTTTGCGATTACTTGTTCAGCTTCTTTTGATAATGTATGTTTTTTCTCCTGAACGATTTTTTCGAAGTAGTATTCTAAATCAGGGCGATAGTTTTTTACGAAATCTTTAATGAATTGTTCATCTAGTTCTACAAGTTCAGTATCGAAGAAACTTAAATTCCCCGCCCATAAAATAGAAACATCTTCAAATAGTGTTACATTTTGTACAACATTGTCATTAAATCTATCCACCGCCATTGGTAACTCAGCGTAGTGAGATAGTTTATAGTACTCTTCATAAAGTTCTTCGTATTTTCTAACGGCAGTATCTAAAGTAGCGTGATCCGTTAATTTTCCTTCGTAAGTAGCCTTGAAATCTAAGATTTCTTTTTTAATATTCTCAAGGCTCGCTTTAAATCTTCATCAGTTTTGTATAGAAGAGTCATATCCCAAGTATATTTCTCTTCGACTTCATTTCTTGGTATTAATTTCATTTCAGTCATAGTTTACCTCCTGTGTAATTAAGTAGAATTATATCGATTGATAGTTGCCTATGAGCAACTTAATAATAATTATAATACATAAATATAGTTTGGTAAATATAAAAAAATGTGATATATTGTTAAAAAAATCTAGCCAATCCAAAAGGTAAGCTAGATTTTTGTTATTAATTAAATTTTATTTGATCTATTTTGTCGATTTTTTTCTAATGATTGAAATCTCACCTTGTGTGTCTTTTAAAATTGATTCCATTAATGTTTTGGCAGTAGTGTATTCAAGTTGACTCATAGAGTCTTTTTCTTTTTCTAGTTGTTTTTTAGCCATATCTTCTATAAATGATTTTAAATCAAGGGTAATTGTTAAGACTTCATTTGTAGTAGTATCTATTGTTGCGATAAATGATAGAGTCATGTTTGAAAGGTCTCCAGCTTCTTCACTAGAAAAAGTACCTGGATTTAGGTAAAATTTATTTCCGATGTCCGATAGTTTTATTTTTTTCCACTAAAAAGTTAGTTTATTATCTGATTTTTTTCATAGTTTTTTTATCAGTTATAGTGTTAAAAAGTGTATTTCCATTGAAAAAAATACTTGGATTGCAGATAAAACTTCTAAATCGTCTGTAATTATACCGGGAACTAATTTTCCATTTTCAACATTGAATTTATCGTATCCAGAATTATTTTTTTTAAGGAAAATATGTTCTTCTTTTGTTGTGGTTTTCCCTAGTTCAGTTTCTTGCTCTGAAAATTTCTTTAAAACATTGCCACTATCGTCTATTTTAATATTAGATAATACGTTAACTGAGTAACCCTCTGCCATAAAATTAGATTTAATGTTAACCTTAGTATCTAACTCTAAATTTTTTTCTTTTGAAAAGTTGCTAAGGGCTGTTTTAACAATTTCTTCATTTGACAATTCTTTTTTCGCTTCTTGTGATGTAGGTTGATTTGCATTTTTATTTTGTGAGCAACCTAGTGTCGTTCCGGCAAGAACAGCAATAGCGAAAGATAGTAATAGTTGTTTTTTCATTTTATACCTCTTTAAGTTATTCTAGTTAATAATTATAACTTAAAAAGATTCTTATGTAAACAAAAAATCTAGGAAAATTCAGTATATGTTATAAAAAGTTTACTAGTATTTTTTTTTGATGTATAATTTTAATTAGTAGATTTATTAAAAAAAGCGAGGTATCTTATGAAAATAGCAGTAGTAGGTGGGGGAATAGTAGGAGCGACATGTGCGTACTATTTGTCGAAAGATGGTGATATAGAGTTAACAGTTTTTGATTATGGAATTGGTCAAGCTACCAAAGCATCAGCTGGCATTATAAGTCCGTGGTTTTCTAAAAGACGTAATAAACCTTGGTATAAGATGGCAAGACTTGGGGCTGATTTTTATTTAAAATTAGTTAGAGATTTAGAAAATGATGGCTATAATATTGATTTTTATTCACAATGTGGAGTATATTTATTGAAAAAAAATGAAGATAAGTTACCCGAGTTAAAAGAACTTGCTGAAAGTCGTAAAGAATTATCGCCGATGATAGGAGATTTAGAGATAATTACAAAAGAAGAGGTTCAAAAGATAATTCCTAGCTTCAATAACAATGGAGATGTACTGTATGCGAGTGGTGGCGGGCGCGTAGAAGGAGAGAGATTTGTTAATACTTTACTTACTGCCTCGAAAGCTAATATCGTTAGGGAAAAGGTTAGTCTAAAGGTTGTGGAAGATAAGTACGAGATTAATGGACAGTTTTTTGATACTGTTGTTCTTGCGACAGGTGCGTGGTTAAAAGATATATTAGAACCCCTTGGCTTTGATGTTGATGTTCGTCCGCAAAAAGGGCAATTAAGGGATTATAAAGTTTCTGATGAAAATACAGGCTCTTATCCAGTTATTATGCCTGAGGGTGAATTGGATATTATTCCATTTGAAAAAGGTGTTGTTAGTGTTGGAGCGACACATGAAAATGATATGGGCTTTGATTTGACTGTTGATAGAAAGCAACTTGATGCGTTTGGTGAAGAAGCAGAGAATTTCTTAGGTGAATTAAAAAATGCACAAATAATAAATGAACGTGTTGGAATTAGGGCTTATACTAGTGATTATTCTCCATTTTTTGGAGAGGTTCCAACATTGAAAAATGTTTATGCGATTAGTGGTCTTGGTTCTTCAGGTTTAACTACAGGTCCTATAATTGGCTATAGTGTAGCGAATATAATTTTAGGAAATGATATAGAATTAGACCCACAAGATTACAACATCGAAAACTATATAACACGCAAGTAAGAGGGAGTGACTCAAAAATCGTGATTTCGGAGAAATCGATTTTTTAGAGTCACCCCCGCACAGTTTATTAGATATCTGAAAAGCTTTTATAAAGCGAATTTAGATGTCAATAAACAACTGCGCCTATGAGTTCTCATATACACTTTGTTAAAATTTAGGACTTTTGGGTCAGCCCCTAACAATAAGAAAGCACTGAACGATTTTGTTCAGTGCTTTTTGATGTTTTGAATCGTTAATTATTTTTGTGCTAATTCTTTAGCTCCGCGGTGACTTAGTACTGCGAATACGATACAAAGAACTGCAGATGATAGAAGAACGTAAAGTCCTCCAGACCATCCTACACGGTCAACAACGAATCCGATGAACCAAGTACCGAATGAAGCACCTACGATGTAACTCATGAATCCTCTTAGACCAACTGCGTTACCAACAGCAAATGATGGAACAACTTCCATAGTTTGAACTGATGCTAAGAATTGTGGTACGTAGATTAGACATCCAGAAAGGCTGGCAAATACGATTACCCATACTAGAGAAGTACTTTCCCAATATCCGATTAGACAGAAGAAAATGATAACCATTGCACCGATTGCTGGAGGCATACGGTAACCTTTGAATACTTTATCAGATAGGTATCCAGCAAGAAGTGTTGATGGAATAGCAGCCCACTCGAATAATGTGAAGGCGATACCCATTTGTCCTTTTGTAAATCCTTTAGTTTCTAATAAGTAAATTGGAAGCCAAGAAATTAATCCGAAACGGATTAAGTATACGAATGTATCAACTAGAGATACATACCAAGCGTGTTTATTTTTTAATACGTAGTTTATGAAAATTTGCCCTGCACTTAAGTTTGCAGCTTCTTCTGGTACGTGTTTTACTTCTACTTTGTGTGTTTCACCAGTGATTTCTTCCATTGTTGGTAGACCTTCGTTTTCTGGTTTTCCTTTAACTAAAACAAGGATAATAATAACGAAGATAATAGCGATAATCGCTGGGAATACGTAGTATGCTAATTTCCAGTGCTCTTTACCAAAGATGAAGAATCCTAATGTAACGATACTTGCTACGATTCCTCCACCAATGTTGTGAGAAATATTCCAAAGAGCAGTCATACGACCACGTTCTTTTTTAGGGTACCAGCTTGCAAGTGTGATGAATGCTGGTCCAACTCCCATACCTTGGAAAAGTCCTAGTAAGATTACTAAGATTGATACTAAGAATACAGTGTGACTAACTCCAAGTGCTAAGTTTACAGATGCACAAAGGAAAAGTCCAAGAGCCATATATTTTTTTGGATCTGCTTTATCTGATAAACTACTCATAAATCCTTTACTTAATCCGTATGCAAGTAACATGTAACTCATGATTGCACCCATTTGAGTTTAGAAATTCCTAAAGATGCTTTAAGGTCACTACTCGATAAACTGATGTTATTTCTAACAATATAGAATGCCATGTATCCAAGGAATACTCCAAGGAAAGAAATAAATCTTAATTTTTTATAAGTTGGCATAACTTTATCGGCAGGAACTTTGTTTGATTTAGCTTTAGGCTTTAAAAATGATAACATAAAAATGTTCCTCCTAAATTATAATATATAAATTTTAATAACTGAAAATTATGTGTTATATCAGCACGTTAAATTATAAACTAAGAGAAGGTGGCTTGTCAATAGTTTTTTAATATATAATATTATTTTTTTCTAATTATAATAGGGAAAGTGTTATTATTTCCTTAAAGAAGCCGTTTTTATAGAAATAAATTTTTATGAATATTTTCTCATATTCCCTCTACAAAACAACTACAATTGTAGGCTGATGCATAAGAAAAAAAGACTTACATAAAGCGTGAAGTGTTTCTTTTGTTACGAACTAACAATTTGTAATAAGATTGTCAAATGCGATTATATGTCTATAATTTATAGAAAAATTATTTATTGGGAAAAACTTTTTTTCTTTACAATTAAATTGGCATTCTTATATAATTTGTATAGTTTTATTTAATGATTATATTTTCTATTTTTTTATAAAAAAATAATTTAAATCTGTTATTTCTTGAAAAGAGTAAGTTGTTATATATAACTGTGCTATAATAATCATGAAAAAAATATCTATTGATAGATGAAAAAAATTATAATTAGAAGTAAAAAAATAATAGCTACTATAAATAATGTGTCAGAGATTGTATTACGAAAATGCAGTAGAAAGGTTATAGATGGTGTATAGATAGATTCGTGCTATATCGCTATATAAAGGAATGAACAAAATGTTGTGAGAATAGAGAAGATTAAGACTCTAAGATGAGAAGTAGCTAGGGACGTAGCAAAAATTTATGGTGTGAATCACATTTATATGTAAAATAAATATAAATTTTAAAAAAATAGCTGGTAATATAAATTCTGTTTGTGAGAATAATGTGGACTCCTTTGTATGTTTTTTTGTTAAAATTTAGAAGAGATGATAGAGGCAAAACATCTTCTTTATTTATTTTACAAAAAATAGCACAACGCTTGCATTTTATGATATAATTAATAGTGGAATACTGTACATATAGAATACGATTGTTATGTGTTGACAATATTATTAATCAAAGGAAGGAGATTATTTATGATAGCTGAATACTTATCAGGAGTAAGTACACTAACACTAATTATTCATTTATTGGATATATTATTAGTTTGGTTTTTAGTCTATAAACTACTAAGTTTATTAAAAGGTACTCGGGGTATGCAACTTGTTAAAGGAATATTAATTGTTATCGGATTAAAAATATTCTTTAACTTTATCGGATTTAAGACGATGACGTACATATTTGAACAAGTGGTAACTTGGGGAGTTTTAGGTATAATGATTATATTCCAACCGGAATTAAGACGAGCTCTTGAATATATAGGAAGGGTACAGCTGTCTAATATCTTCAATATGAATTATAAAGATGTTCAGAAAGATTCAACTGAACATATAATAAAGGCTGTTGTTGACTCATCTAGACATATGGCACGCCGAAGAATAGGTGCACTTATCGTACTGGAAAATAATACGGGACTTGATGAGTATGTAGAAAGTGGTATTACGGTCAATGCCGAGGTAACAAATGAACTTATAATTAATATTTTTATTCCAAATACACCTTTGCATGACGGTGCCATGATAATCGATGGAAATAAAATTCGTGCTGCGAGCTGTGTTCTGCCTCTATCGGATAATAGATCTATAGCTAGTAGTTATGGAACAAGACATCGTGCTGCTTTAGGATTATCTGAAGTTACAGATGCTATAATAATCGCTGTATCTGAAGAAACAGGAAAGATTAGTGTCTGTCAGAATGGAATCTTAACTTCAGATTATTCAACAGATGATTTATTAGACTACTTGGCAAAAAATTGGAAACAACAAGATAAAATAATTAAATAAGAGGTGATATTATGCAACTAAAAGAAAATAATAAGTTAAAGTTAATATCATTTTTAATAGCGATACTATTGTTCTTATCGGTTAATGAGAATTTTAAAAACTTTTCAGTTCTTGGGGGAAATACAAGCAATAATGCAACAGCTTGGGTAAGTGATGTGCCATTGGATGTTGATTATGACAGAGATAAGCTTTATGTAGTAGGTATTCCTAATACTGTATCTGTGAAATTATCTGGGACACAAACAAAAGTTCAGAAAGAAAGTGTTGCTAAGAATTTCAAGGCAAAATTGAATCTTAGAAATGCCCAAATAGGTGATGATCAAAAGGTTAGAATTGAGATAGAAGGTTTAGAAAGAGGTGTAGATGGTACCGCAGAACCTTCTATAATAACGATATCTATTAGAGAAAAAGCAACAAAAGAGTTCAAAGTCACACCGGTAGTTAAGAAAGAGCGTTTATTGATTGGATATGAAGTAGGTAGCCTTAGCGTGACTAATGAAACTGTTAAGATTTCAGGTGCGATAGAAAGTCTTAATAGAATAAATGAGGTTCGTGCTGAGAGTGATACTCGTACGAAACTTAATAGAAATACTAGGGAAGAAGCTAAATTAGTAGCTTATGATAGTGACTACAATAAGATTGAGGACATTCAAATAGATCCAGGTTCAACGGTTATGAATATAGGGTTAAAGAATATCGAAAAAGAAGTTCCACTAGAAGTAAATACTATAGGTAGTCTTCCTTCAGGATTTGAGCTGATTAGTGTGACTGCTGATGTTTCTAGAGTAGCTGTTAGGGCGGAAGATGAAGCTACATTGGCTAGAGTATCAGAGATGTTTGTTGATGTCGATTTAAGTGATGTTAAAGAAGAAACAGAAGAACGAAGTAATTTGAAAATTTATCCTAAAGAAAATATTCGAATTGCGACGGATACACCGATTGTTAAAGTAACAATTAAGATAAGGAAAAAATAACTATGGCGGATAAAAAATTAATATTTATGGCTGTTAATATGCTTATTACAGTTTTTAGTTTAGCTATAATAATAGCGACGATGTTTATAGAAAATCAAAGAATTAAGACTACTGCGATTTTCGTAGCTATAACTATATTAATAGTTCAAAAAATAGTAGAAATAAAGGTAATCAAGGAGACTAGAAAAGTCAGTATTCTAATACTATGTATTATTATTGCTGTGACGTGTTACTTTGGTTATAGATTGTTTTAAAATATGCAGAAGAGCTGAGGGAACGGGGGTTGATCTAAAAGACCTAAATTTTAACAACGTGTATATGAGAACTCACAGACGCAGTGGTTTATTGATATCTAAAATCGCTTTAGAAAAGCTTTTTAGATATCTAATAAACTGTGCGGAGGTGACTCGACAAAATCGATTTCTTCGAAATCACGATTTTTGAGTCACTCCCTGTTCCCCACATAGTTTGTTGAGTACTGATAGTTTTTTAGTTATGAATAAACTTTTTTAGTACTTATAATCTTTGGGTTAATCTACCTTCAAGCTCTTTGGTAAATTTGTAGGAGATGTTATGAATAAACTATTTTCATCAAAAATATACATAAATCATAGATTTAAGCTTATTATGTTATTAGACCTACTAACGGTTACGTTAGGGATTTTGGCATCGATATTTCTAGGTAAGGCGTCAGATCCGTTTGCTATGCTAAATGGACATTATGTCGAAATATTAGAATTTCTTGTGATGTCACTTGTAATATATACATTTAGTTTTTATTTATTTGGAACTAATAAATCATTATGGTCGTACTTAGGTGTTAATGAGATAGTAAATATTTGTATATCAGTAGTTCTTGGGGATTTGATTACGAGTATTCTTTATCAGTATATGTTACCTGATACTTTCTCGAATGTAAGATTCGCTATCTTTTCACCTTTATTAATAATAGCGGGTATGATGTTTACAAGAATGTTATACCGTGCCTTACGTGAAAGAGAAGTAGGGAAAAATGGCGCAAATGCGTATAAAAATACATTTATAATCGGTGCAGGAGATGCGGGGTACATATTATTAAAAGAGTTGTCTAAAAATAATATTTTCCGCGCTAATGTAGTCGGTCTTATAGATGATAATCGAAAAAATTCTGTAATCAGCGGCGTTACAGTAGTTGGAACAACTTATGAAATACTAAAACTTATTCCCAAATATGAGGTAGAACAAGTATTCTTAGCTATTCCTTCGATTAGTGCCTATAACAAAAATAGAATATTAAATGTTCTGAAAGAAGCTAATGTTAGTGTTAAGGTAATGAGTTCTGGTGTTGCTGTAGAAGACGGAGAAAGTATTTCTAAACACTTAAAAGATGTATCGATTGAGGATTTATTGGGTCGTGGAGAAGTGAAGCTTTCTCAAGGAGAGATTCGTTCTTATATTAAAGGAAAGAGTATCCTTGTTACGGGAGCTGGCGGTTCGATTGGAAGTCAGATTGTAAGAGAGATATTCAAATTCAAACCTAGTCAACTTGTCTTAGTTGATGTTAATGAAAATGCATTATATATGTTAGAACGTGATTTAGATTTTGAAAAATCGCATAGTAAGGAATATGAGGATATAAACTATATTTCTGAAATAGTAAGTATTCGTGAGAAAGAGGCTTTAGCTGAGGTATTTGATAAATATAAACCAAGCGTAGTGTTCCACGCAGCAGCGCATAAACACGTACCTTTAATGGAACGTCGCCCACAAGAAGCGATAAAAAATAATGTCTTTGGAACAAAAAATGTTATGGATGTAGCCATTGAAAAAGAAGTAGAAAGATTTATTATGATTTCTACTGACAAGGCGGTAAATCCTACGAATGCTATGGGTGCTTCAAAACGTTTAACAGAGATTATTTTACAATCAAAAGGTAATAAGTACAAACGAAATTTGCTGCGGTTAGATTTGGTAATGTACTTGGTTCAAATGGCTCTGTAATTCCTATTTTTAAAGAACAGATTAAAAAAGGTGGACCTATCACAATTACACATAGAAATATTATTCGTTACTTTATGACGATTCCAGAAGCAGCACAATTGGTACTACAAGCTGGATATTATGCAAGTGAAGGGGAAATTTTCCTATTAGATATGGGAGAACCTGTAAAAATAATAGATCTTGCAACAAACTTAATTAAACTATCAGGATTAGAACCGTATAAAGATATTGATATCGAAGAAATCGGATTAAGACCTGGTGAGAAAATGTATGAAGAGTTATCACTTGATTACGAAAGCAGTGAAAAGACTGATAACCAAATGATTTATAAAAATACAACCCTAGACATTGATGTTGAGGAACTAGATAAAAAACTAGTAGAGTTGAAATCAATGCTAGGACATTCAACAAATGAAGAAATACGTAGCAAGCTATTTGAAATAATAAACTGTTATAACGGATAAAAAGGGAGTGACTCAAAAATCGTGATTTCGAAGAAATCGATTTTGTCGAGTCACCCCCGCAAAGTTTATTAGATATCTAAAAAGCTTTTATAAAGCGAATTTAGATATCAATAAACCACTGCGTCTATGAGTTCCCATATACACTCTGTTAAAATTTAAGACTTTTGAGTCGCCCTTTTAGCTATGAGAGTGACGCGGAAATCTTGATTTCTAAGAAACAAGTTTTTGTCGAATCACTCACTAGCCAGTTTTAGAGAGTGTTATTTTTCTACGTTTTTAGTTTTTTTATCTATGTAGTTATTTATAACCAGAGCTAATACTATAGGAAAACTACTAAAAATAAAATTAAACACAAATAATATGGTTTTGTATTTATGTGTAAAATCTGGACTAAATACTTCATCAAAAGAGAAATTGATTAGAGCACCAAATAACAAATAGAATACTAGAAATATAAAATATCTTTTTTTAATTTTTTTCGTGTTTAACATAAGAAACCTCCCTGAAATCGCATATTGCGTATCTACTATGAATATGGAGTGGCTCAAAAACTATAATCTCTTAAGAAACAAGATTTTATCGAGTCAGCCCCTTTAGTATCTTTAACATAGCACAAAAATTTTAAAAATTAAAGACTGATAAATTGTTTATTTTTATGGTATAATAAAGATTAGTAATGTTTTTTGCTAGGGATAGTCAATATAACATTATTTTAGAAGAAGATTTAATAATTGAGCGCTGATTTCATGAAGAATAACTTTTTGAAGTTGGTGTTTTTTAGTTATCGGGATTAGGTTGTTGGTATATTATTACATCGAATTATCTTTGATATTTCAATAGATGAATATAGTATGGTATAATATTTAAGTGAAATAAATAGGAAAGATTTAAGATGTTAAAACTATAAAAAATATGTAGTTTATACTAGGGGATAGTGAGGTGGTTAAATGAGCAAAGTTGCAGGTAAGGTAACAAAAGTTGAAAGCAAAGGATTATATATAAAGCTAGAAAATGGCAAGGATGCTTTTTTACCAAAGGAAAATATGTTTATAGGTAAAAAGAAAAAGCTAGAAGAGATTTTTTCTGTTGGTTTTGTTATTAAGGCTGAGGAGAAAAGCACAAAGGATTCTTTAGTGATTTTAACACAAAAAGAGTTGAAACAAGCTGAAGGCGACAAGAAAAAAGTAGAGAAAAACTCTAAAGAAAAACAGAATAAAAAGAAAAATAAACCGAAGTCACCTATTAAAAAAGAAGCTAAAGAACAACTTGAAGTTCAGAAAAAACAAGAAGTGAAGGAAGAGGCACAGGAACCTAAACAGGAGACAAAAACTCTAAAAGACTTGAAAAAACTTCAATTTATAGGGAATATGAAAATTTCTGTAGGAAAAGGTAAGAAGAGTAATATTACCGAGTTGTCTGAGGAGAAAGAAGAGAGAAAAGAAATCCCTCCAGTGCCAGAAGGATTACTAGAAGATATAATTGCGACGACAAAGCAAGCTGAAGATAAGTTCGAAAAAATTAAGAAAGGTCTTCAGGAGAGAGGTTATCTAGATGGACATTAATATTTTATGGCAAAAAACTGATAAATAGCACTAGGTCTATCAGGAGGAGTGGATTCTATAGCTTTATTTCATCTGCTTGTTATTAAGTATAAAGAGAGTTATAAAGAATTAGTGGTATTCCATATAAATCATGGTCTAAGAGGGCAGTCTTATGAAGAAGCCGAGTTTGTAGAAAACTTTGTAAAAAACTACAATGTTAAGTTCTACAAAAAAGAGCTAAATATGAAAGATTTAGTAAGAGATAGTCACATATCAGAGGAAATGCTCGCAAGAAAACTGCGTTATGATGCTTTTGAGGAGATGTCTTCTTTAGAAGGTGGTGTGAAGTTAATAACTGCTCACCATAAAAATGATCAGGTGGAAAATATCCTTATGAGGCTCCTTAGTGGACGCAGTATGGATTATAATTTGATGATAGAAGAGAAGACGACTATAGGAAACCTAGAAGTTTATCGTCCATTATTAAATGTATTAAAAGCAGACCTTGAGCAATATGCCGATAAAAATGATTTGAAATACTATGTCGATTCAACAAACTTCGATACTGATTATACAAGAAATAATATAAGGCACAACATAGTACCATTGTTGAACGATGTGAATGCTGCGAGTTTTGATAATTTAATTAATTTTTCTAGTTATTATCAAAATATTAATACTGAATTAAAAAATAAAGTATTAGAAGCTAAAAAAATGACTATGTGATTTCCTTAGAAGAAGATAAAGTTAAATTAGATAAAGAAAGATTATTAAAAAAATACCAAAGAAGAGATTTATTTCTTGCTAAGCGATATATTAGCAAATAATTTTTTTGTATTTTTTTGATGTGAAACAAAAGAGCGCTTTTTACAATAATAGAAGACTTGAAAAAAATAGAAATAACAATAAAAGTTATGATTTGAAAAAAATAATTTAAAAAAATTATTAGCGAATATAATAGTATTTATGTTCATAAAATTGAAAAATGTTATAATGATAAGATAGAATTAATAATAGATGAAGTGGATATTAATAAAGTTTATACATTTCATCAGAGTAATTTTCTAATAACAACAACTAACAACTCATCTGAGGTTGGATTTAATAAAGAAGATTTGCCTTTAATAGTTACGACTAAGAGGGATGGCGATAGAATTCAAAGAGGTAAGGTTAGCAAAAAACTTTCACGTCTTTTTATCGATGAAAAGATTCCCAAGGAGCTTAGAGACAAACTTCCAGTAATTCGCAACCAAAATGGAGTTTTAGGAGTTTTAGGAATAAATACTAAAGTTAACAAAAACAAAAAATATGATTATTATATAAACACGAAAGGATAAAACAGTGGAAAATTTATTAAAAGATATCGAGAAAGTTCTATTTACACACGAGGACATCGTTGTTGCTAGTAAAAGAATTGCTAAACAAATTGAAGAGGATTATAAAGATAAATGTCCTGTTCTAATTTGTACATTAAAAGGGGCATTACCTTTTATGGCAGAACTTTTAAAACATATTGATATTCATGTAGTTACTGACTTTATGGATGTATCTAGTTATCACGGAGGTACTGAATCTTCTGGTGTAATCAAAATCAAAAAGATTGTGGAATGGATATTGAAGGACGTCACGTAATTATCGTTGAAGATATCGTAGATACAGGCAGAACTCTTAAAGCTCTTATTGAGAACTTAAAAGAAAGAAATGTTGCTTCAGTAGCATGTGCTTCATTAGTAGATAAACCAGAAACTCGTGTAGTTGATGTTGAGGCAGATTATATCGGTATAGTTTCACCAAATGAATTCTTAGTAGGATTTGGTTTAGACTATGATGAAAGATATAGAAACTTACCTTATATCGGTGTTCTAAAAGAAGAGATTTACTCATAATAATATTTTAATCAAAAAAGGTCAAAATATTAGTCAAATTTTAGTTATATATGGTAAAATAGATTATGTTTAGAAAAATGATAGGAGGAAGATTGTCTATATGAATAATAAAAAAAGACAAAACCCTATCCTTGGTATGCTTGCGTTAATCGTAATCGCGATTGGATTATTTGCATATTGGCAGCAAGATTTACCTGGGACAACTGAAAAAATAGACTATGCTAAACTTGTTCAAACTATTAAAGATGACAAGGTTAAAGAAATAAGTCTACAAAGAAAAGATGAGAACTACAATGTTAAAGGTACTTACACAGATGGTAATAAGAATTTTGAGAGTGTAGTTGCAGCATCTGATTCTGAAGTACAAAAACAAATTAATGAAAAAGCTAAAGATGGAAAATTAAGTGTAGTAGAATATAAACCAGCTGAAAAAACTGGAGCAATTCTATCATTCTTAGGTCAAATTATTCCGCTTATCTTGTTTATGGGTGTTTTAGTATTCTTTATGACACAAATGCAAGGTGGCGGTGGAGGCAAAGTAATGAGCTTCCAAAAATCTAAAGCTAAAAAAATCGATGGTGGAGAAGCGAAAGTTACATTTGATGATGTAGCTGGAGCTGATGAAGAAAAACAAGAACTTGCTGAAATGGTTGAGTTCTTAAAAGATCACCGTAAATTCACTAAGATGGGTGCTAGAATCCCTAAAGGTGTCCTACTTGAGGGGCCTCCGGGGACTGGTAAAACTTTACTAGCTCGTGCTGTAGCTGGTGAGGCGAAAGTACCATTCTTCTCAATCTCAGGATCTGACTTCGTTGAGATGTTCGTGGGGGTTGGGGCTAGTCGTGTTCGTGACCTATTCAAAGAAGCTGAAAAGAATGCGCCATGTATCATTTTCATCGACGAGATTGATGCTGTAGGACGTAAACGTGGAAGCGGAGTAGGTGGAGGAAATGACGAACGTGAACAAACTCTTAACCAACTTCTTGTTGAAATGGATGGATTCGATGGTGAAAAAGGTATTATCGTAATTGCAGCTACTAACCGTGCTGACGTATTAGATAACGCTCTTAGAAGACCGGGTCGTTTCGACAGACAAATTAAAGTTTCTACACCTGATGTAAAAGGTCGTGAAGCTATTCTTAAAGTACATGCTAAAAATAAACCACTTGCTAAAGGTGTTGATCTTCGTTCATTAGCAGAAAAAACTCCAGGTTTCTCTGGTGCAGATCTTGCTAACATCCTTAACGAAGCGGCATTATTAGCAGCTCGTGAAAATAAATCTAATATCGAAAAAGAAGACTTAGATGAAGCGATGGACAGAGTAATCGGTGGTCCAGCTAAACGTAGTAGAGTATACACTCCAAAAGAAAAACGCTTAGTAGCTTACCACGAAGCAGGACACGCAATCGTAGGTATGGTACTTGATAGTGCTGATAAAGTGCAAAAAGTTACTATTATCCCACGTGGTGATGCTGGTGGATATAACCTTATGATTCCGGAAGAAGAAAAATACTTCCAAACTCGTACAGATTTAATCGACAAAATCTGTGGATTACTTGGTGGACGTGCTGCAGAGCAAATCTTCTTTAACGAAGTATCAACAGGAGCTCACAATGACTTCGAGCGAGTAACAGCTATTGCTCGTGCGATGGTTACAGAGTACGGTATGAGTGATGCTGTAGGACCAATGCAAGCACCATTCCACGATCCATATGGTGGACGTCAACTTTCAAGTATCGGTAACTATTCAGAAGAAATGCTGAAAGAAATCGATATCGAAGTTCGTAAAATTATTAACGAATGTTACGCTAAAGTTCTTCACATTATTGAAACTCACAGAGAACAATTAGAACTTATTGCACAAACACTTATCGAAGTTGAAACAATCGATAGAAAAGAAATCGTTGCTCTTTACCAATTTGGAAAAATGCCAAAAGACTTAGATGAAAGAGAAGCAGATCAACTAGATAAAGTAGTTAATAAGAAATACTACGAAGAAGAAGCTCGTAAAGCCAAAGAAGAAGCTGAGAAAAAAGCTCAAGAAGAGGCTAAAGACGAAGAAGATAAAGTTGAAAAGGTTGAAGAAAAAGACCTAGAAGACGAAAAATCAAAAGAAAAACCTTTTGACGAAGAATAAAAAGATAAACCCTAGATTTGAAAACAACCAAGTCTAGGGTTTTGTTATATACTCTTTTGAAGTACTATTATAGCAACATTTAGTGAATGCTCATAACCAAAAACGAGCGATAAATGAGCGATAAAAATTTTTTTATGGTATAATAATTAAAAGAAGTCGATAGGAGAAAGCTATGAAACCACCATTTACCATTACGAGTATTATTCTTAATTATCTTATAGAGATTTCTAAAGTATTAGGAAATCTTGAAATAGAAACAAAGAAAAACTTACATTTAAGAAAAGAAAATAGAATAAAATCTATTCACTCATCTTTAGCGATAGAGAATAATAGTTTATCAATAGAACAAATTACAGCGATTATCGATGGGAAGAGAGTTCTAGGAGATCCAAAAGAAATAAAAGAAGTAAAGAATGCATATGATGCTTATGAAAAAATATTGAATTTAGACCCCTATAGTGAGAAGGATTTTTTACTTGCTCATAAATTATTAACTACAGAAATAGTAGGACAATCAGGAAAATATAGAAATTCAGATGTAGGAATTTTTGATGAGCAGGGGAATATGGTTCATTTAGGTGCGAGACCTCAGTTTATTGGTGATTTAATGGGGGAATTATTTGAATGGGGACGTAGAGATGACGCTCCAGCACTTGTGAAGAGTTGCGTATTTCATTATGAAATAGAGATGATTCACCCCTTTGAAGATGGAAATAGAAGAATGGGAAGGTTATGGCAAAATGTTATATTAGCTAATTGGAATCCATTGTTTAGTTGGATACCGATTGAAACGATAATATATGAAAATCAACAACAGTATTATAAGGCTTTGGCACAGGCAGATAGAAACAATAATTCAACAGTGTTTATAGAATTTATGTTAGGTGTCATATTAGAGACTCTACTGGCGTATAAGGAGCCTGATGATAAGATAAAAGAATTGTCTAAAGCAGAACAAGATGTTTTTGAAAAGATAAGAGAATACTTGAAAAATGAGAAATATATTACTGTAGCAATAGTTTGTGAACTAATCGAAAAGTCTAAGCCAACAGTTAGAAGATATATCGCGAAATTTGTTAAGTATGAGTTACTGGAATCTCATGGAGAAAATAAGGATAGAAGATATTCGCTACGAAAATAAATAAAAAGATATCAGAGAGAAACAAAAGAAATATCCTAAAAACTCTAAAAATTATATAACAACCCATAGACGCAGTGGTTTATTGATATCTAAATTCGCTTATTAAAAGCTTTTTAGATATCTAATAAACTGTGCGAGGGTGACTCGACAAAATCGATTTCTCCGAAATCACGATTTTTGAGTCACTCCTTTCCGATATCTTTTATTTTTTATTTGTTCTTTCTTCTCGTAAAGAAGTGGACTGTCGAAATCACTAATCCAAGAATAATTATATAAATTACCTGAGAAAATATTAATGGTGTAAAGTGATTTTTCAGGATAAATATATTAACTCCCACACCTATAATTGCAGCTATACTTAACATAGAAAGTAGTGCAATTTTATATTTGTTAAGAGGTAAGCTGACTTTGGTAACCATGCATAATCCATTAATTAATGCAAGAAGGAAACAGATAAATTTCGCTTGTGAATTGTCTGTGATAGCAAAGTTTGTCAGTAGAACTGTAGCTACTAAAATACCACCACCGATTGCAGCGTTTGTCAGTATGTCCTTCATGAAGTTATTGCTTACTTTTTCTTTATTCGCTTCAAAAGTTAGAAAGAAGGATGGAATACCGATTGTTATCGCTGAAATTATCGTAAATTGAATCGGTATAAATGCAAACTCCAGGGCGAAGATCACGCTAAGTATTGAGAAGACAATCGAGAAGAATGTCTTTGTTAGGAATAGTGAAGCTACCTTTTGAATGTTATTAATAACACGACGACCTTCCATAAGTATATCGTAAAATACTCCGAAGTCATCTGTTAAGAATACAATGTTTGATACGCTTTTTGCAGCACTAGTAGCACCATTCATAGCAAAACTAATATCAGCTTTTTTAAGAGCAAGAACATCGTTAACACCATCCCCACTCATAGCGACAGTCTTTCCAGCTTTTTGTAATACGGCTACCATTTTCTGTTTTTGTTCAGGGGTAACACGTCCGAAAATGTCATTCTCAAGAACAGTTTTTTCAAAGTTCTCTTCGGTCACTTTAGTCATATCAATAGCCTTAGCATCTCCTTTGAAACCAGCTTTCTTAGCGACACCGTACACGGCTATATGATTATCTCCACTAATTATTTTTACTTCAACACCTTGTGATTCGAAGTATTTGAATGTTTCTTTTGTGTTTTCTTTTATTTCATCTGATAGAACTGCATGTCCCACAAGTTTCATATTAGTAGGGATGTTTGTGTTATCTTCAGTATAGGCTAGCGATAATATTCTATAACCTTCTTTTTTCAGATTCTCATAATATTCATCCATTTCAGAAGAGAAGCCTAAAAATTCATATGCTCCGAAGAAATACGTTCTACCGTTTTTTAGTTTTATAAATGAATATTTATTTTTACTAGAAAAAGCTCCTAATTCTTCTACATCCCATTGTTTTTTGCATGTTAGATGATTCTTTAAAGCTCTAGATGTTGCATTTTCATCATCGAAGTATGCAAGATAACTTGATAATTTCTCTGCAACTTCATCATCGATTTCTACAACATTCATATTACCCGTAGTGATAGTTCCTGTTTTATCGAAACAAAGGACATCTACTCTGGCAAGAGTTTCCACGCAGTATAATTCTTGAACTAGAACTTTCTTTTTAGCAAGTTTCATCGCAGCAACTGCAAGAGAGACGCTGACAAGAAGGATTAAACCTTCTGGAATCATACCTACTAAAGCTCCAGCACTACGAAGAACTATTTCTATATAACCACGTCCTAGGCTAGCACCACGCATGTATAGCATAATTGCGACAGGAACTAATAGAATAGATATAACTTTTAAGATTTTATCCATATAGTCACGAAGTTTAGATGGGTATTTTTTAAATTCTTTAGTACTTTTAGCAAGCTTATTAATATAGCTATCTTCTCCAACAGCAATAGCTCTTACTAAACAACTACCACTAACTACGTTACTACCACTCATTACTTTATCGTTAGTAGTCTTAAAGATGTTGTCACTTTCACCAGTTAACAGTGATTCATCCACCTCAATACTACCTTCAATGATTTCGGCATCAACAGGAACCTGATCACCAAGATTTAAATGTAGATATTCTCCCAGGACGATTTCTTCAGAATCTATATTTATTATTTCATTATCACGGTTTACTCGGTATTTACTTCTACCCAATAAACTCAACTTCTCAAGGGCATTTTTTGAACGAACTTCTTGAAAAATACCAATTGCAGTATTTATAGTAATTACACCTAAAAATAACATATTTTCAAATCTAAGTGTTGTAGCTATAAATGCTGCTAAGACTAAGTTCATAGCATTGAAAAAAGTAAAAATATTAGAAAAGATAATCTCTTTTGTAGTCTTATAAGGTTTTATTTCACTAATATTTTTCGCTTTAGTTACTTCTTCACTAGTTAAATAATTCATTCTACCTCCGCCATAACTATATTTTTAATTAGTTTCTATTTTATCACACTTTAGTATAGTTTGGAAAATTAAAGGATAGAAGGTAGGATTTCAAAACTTTTAATTGCTAGTTTATTTATAAAGTAGTATTATAGTATTGACTAAATAATATAATAAGCGAGAACAACATGGAAAAACTAGATTATTTAATAAAAACACTAAATTCAGAAATAGAAATATCAGAAACGGAACAAGAAAAGAAAGATTTGTTTAGATCATTGATGAACACATGGAAAGTATCGAAGTTACCGAGTGAATTTTATGAGGTTCAAGATGAGTATCTACAAGAGATTCTAAATGCTAAAGGAATAACAAGATTAGAAGATTTAACTGAAATCAATGAGAATATTTACCTATGGCAAGGCGATATTACAACATTGAAAGTAGATGCTATAGTTAATGCGGCGAACAAGGCTCTATTAGGATGTTTAATTCCTCTACATAGATGTATCGATAATGCCATTCACACGCAAGCAGGACTACAACTTAGAAAAGAATGCGATGATATTATGAAAGCACAAGGAAGTCTTGAAAAAACAGGACAAGCTAAGATAACAGCTGGTTATAATTTACCAGCTAAACATGTTATTCATACTGTTGGACCAATAATATATCGTGTTGTTGAAGATGATGATAAGGAACTACTTGCATCATGTTATAGAAATTCTCTAAAATTAGCTTTAGAGAATAATCTTAAGAGTATTGCTTTTTGCTGTATAAGTACGGGAGAATTTAGATTCCCGAATGATCTTGCTGCTGAAATAGCGGTAGCTGAAGTTAGGAAATTTCTTAGAGAAAATCCTACTGCTGACTTAAAAGTAGTTTTCAATGTGTTTAAAGATTTAGATAAAAAATTATACGAAGAGTTATTGGGATAAGAAAATTAAAAGAAGATTATAAGAATGAAATTCATCAAAGGTGATGAGGCTATCTTATAATCTTCTTTTTTGATACTGAGTAAATAAGTAAAAAAGACTTATTGATTATTTTTTCGTTTTAAAATTGCAAGTCCAATAATTGATAAAGCTAAAGTTTCGATGATAGCTATACTTGAATTTGTTTCTAAACCTGTATTTGGGAGAACTTTATTGTTATTTTGTGGGTTGTTCTCTTTTGGATTTGGTTTAGGTAAGTTGTTAGGAGTATCCGTTTTTGGTTTTTCCGGAGTATTTGGAACTTTTAATTCTGGCTTTTCCAAAACAGGTGGGTCAATAGGATTAGAGCCACCATTGTATTCTGGTACATCATTAACTGAAGGGTCTTTTGGAACCTCATGTACAGGTGCGCCGTAGAATCTAACATATTGATAAATTCTGTTAATTACAGTCCCAGCTGCTCCTTGTTTGTAGTTGATGACCCTAACAACTTCTTTAGAATAACCCTTTTCTTTGTTAACTAAAGGTACGTCGGGATTCTTTATTCTTACGGCTGTAATTCCATCTTTATCTGTAAATTTTTCAGCGAAAGGAAACTGCTCGATAAAACTTCTGTTTATCTTGTCACTTGCTGGAGTTTCTACATTGTTATCTGCTGCTTGTGCAACAGCAAGAGAGTTAAGTCCAAAGCTTAATGCAACAGCTAGTGTGCATTTTGTAAAATTATTTATCTTCATAAAATCACCTCTTCTATAAAAATTGCAACTTTACTAGTTTAACAATTTAAGGCAAACGTTTCCGCCTATAATTCTAATTATATCACTGTGAAAATTTCATTTCAAGAAATTGGTTATACTACTTATATAAATAGTGAAAATAAATTATAAATAAAAGAGGCTAAGAGTAAGTTTTTTAAAAACCTAATTCTTAGCTTTTATTTTATTAGTAATTATTCCTCCGCAAAAATCTGTGTAGCTCTTACCGCACGTTTCCAACCTTTGTAAAGTTTTTCGCGTTCTTCTTTTTCCATCGTAGGAACAAATAGTTTTCCTGCAGTGTTTAGGTTCTTAAGTTCATCTAAACTTTCCCAATATCCAGTGGCTAATCCCGCTAGGAATGCAGCACCTAGAGCTGTAGTTTCTAAGTTTTCAGCTCGCGCGACTTTAACGCCTAGGATGTTTGCTTGGAATTCTAGTAGATAATCATTGTTTGCAGCACCTCCATCGACTTTAAGAAGGGGGATTTCTACCTTAGCATCGATTTTCATAGTATCGATTATATCACGTACTTGGTAGGCAATTGACTGCAATGTAGCCTTCACTAGATCTTCTTTAGTGGTAGCACGTGTTAAGCCGAAGATAGTTCCACGAGCATCTGGATTCCAATATGGAGCACCTAATCCTGTAAAGGCAGGCACTAGATATACTTCGTTATTGTTTTTAGAGTTGTAAGCTAACGCTTGTGTTTCAGATGACTTTTTAATTAGACGTAATCCATCTCTTAACCATTGAACTGCACTTCCAGCGATGAAAATTGACCCCTCTAAAGCATAATAGACTTTTCCATTAATTCCAAAACCTATAGTAGTTAATAGATTATTTTTTGAAAGTTCCATAGTTTCACCTGTATTCATGATGATGAATGAACCTGTGCCGTATGTGTTTTTTATCATTCCTTTATCAAAGGCAAGTTGCCCGAAAAGTGCCGCTTGTTGGTCGCCTGCTAGTCCGCTTATTGTAACTTCTCCACCATAAAAATGATAATCTATAGTTTTTCCATATACTTCTGAGTTGGATTTGACTTCTGGCAATAAGGCCTCCGGAATATTTAGAATTTCTAATATTTCTTTGTCCCAAGTTAAATCTTTAATATTAAATAGCATTGTTCTAGCTGCATTTGTGTAGTCTGTAACGTGAGTTTTTCCACCTGTAAGTTTCCAAACTAGCCATGTATCGATAGTTCCAAATAGTAATTCACCATTTTCGGCGCGTTGTTGTGCACCAGGTACGGTATCTAATATCCAGCGTATTTTAGTCGCGGAGAAATAGGCATCGACGACTAAACCAGTTTTCTGATGAATCATATCTTTATAACCATCGTTTACTAGTTTATTAGCTATATCAGCACTTTGTCTACTTTGCCAGACTATTGCATTATAAATAGGTAGTCCAGTTTCTTTATCCCAAATAACAGTCGTTTCACGTTGGTTTGTAATTCCAATGCTGTCTATTTGATTAGGCTTTATACCACTTTCGATAAATGCTTCTGCAATAACCGATTGTACTGAATTCCAGATTACATTAGCATCGTGTTCAACCCAGCCAGATTGAGGGAAAATCTGAGGGAATTCCTTTTGGCTACTAGTTATTATTTCTGCTTTTTTATTAAATATTATCGCTCTAGAACTTGTAGTGCCTTGATCTATTGCCATTACATATTTTTTCATACTTCACCTCGAATAATTATTTCATTTATATTATACCATTTTTACAATAAAATCGGGATTGACTCGACCAAATCGATTTCTCTACAATCACAATTTTTGAGCCACTCCCGATTTTAAGTGCTTTAAAGACATAGTTTATCCTACAACTCGTACAAGACTTGGGGTGTGTTGAACCAAGTCTAATTTTTCAATTATAGCTATTGTACAAAAAAATTATTGTCAAAATAGGAGTTGCCCCAAAAGTCCTAAATTTTAAAAAAGTGTATATTATAACTCATAGACGCAGTGGCTTATTGATATCTAAATTCGCTTTATAAAAGCTTTTTAGATATCTAATAAACTGTGCGGGGGTGACTCGACCAAATCGATTTCTTCGAAATCACGATTTTTGAGTCGCTCCCATTGTTGTTTTTAATCTATCGTCATTACTCATATAAAGACCTCCCTCTTAAAAATTCCCGAAACTAAATTTTTATATCTAAATCCCAGTAATTAATTTCGTAATTTTTTAAATCACTTTCTTTATGTATTGATTATAAATTTTTTTACAGCAAAACTATCTTATAATAATGTTAAATGTATAGTAAAATATATAATATACCTTACTAATATTATAACATTTACAGAAAACGCTGTCAAAGTAATGAAAAGCGAGAATTGTAATTTATTTATGTTGTAATTTTTATCAGTAGTATTTAGGTTTGATCAGTTCTACTACACTAATATAATAACAGTACATAATATAGTTTTCTTTGAAATCTAGCGTAGTTATGTATATAGCGTATTATTAGCGTTTTTCATGTTTTTCTTATAAAATATATAGAAGAAGTTTTAAAAAATTTATTGTAAATATAGGAGAAAATTAAATGAATACATTACACCAATCTTTAACAGCATTATTAGCAAAATTAGAAGAGAAAGACGTACTAAAAAAAGAAAATACTAACACAGAAAATCTTAAAGCTGAGGAACTTGCAAAACACATTCGTGATCGTTTTGCTAAAGAACATGCAGACTTAGAAATCCGCAGACTTTTAGAAACAGTTCACTACGCTAACTCTTATGAAGACAAAGTGCTTAAAGAAACAGCATTTTTAGTAGATGAAATTAGTGAATATATGTTTAAACTAGAAATTGCTAACCGTGATTTCGTAGTAGGTTACTTTAATACATTAATTATCGATCCAGCTATAGAAGCAACAGAGTACAACTTTGTATTAATGGAAGTTGAAAGTTTAATTGAAAACAGTTTCTTAGAATTACCTAAAGAAGAGGAATAATAATGAAAATTTTAATACCAACAGCCAAAGAGTTAAACAAGAAGGCTATTTCGCATGATACGGTAAGTCTAAGTGACAAAAGTACGGAGATAGTAAGTGAAATAGCTAAATTAAGTGTGGAAGACTTGGCCAAAGCCTACAAAATTAAAGATGAGAAGGCTGTGGAAGAATTTTCTCGTTGGCAGGATATTAGAAATAAAACGGCAAAGAGTTACAAAGCACTAGAGTTATTCAATGGGTTGATGTATAGAAATATAGCGCGTGACAGCTTTAAAGAGGCTGATAAGAAATACGTAGAAGAAAATGTATTTATTACAACATCTTTATATGGTGTAATAGGAGCATATGACTTGATTCAAGAACATAGACTAGATTTTTTACAAAATATAAAAGTTGAAAATCAATCTTTAAAAAACTTTTGGAAAGAGAGTTATGATAAGAACATTGAGGGCGAAGAATTAGTCGTGTCATTACTTTCTAGTGAATTTGAAGAGGTATTTTCAAAAGAACAGAGAGATAAATTTATTAGACTTAGCTTTATGGAAGAAAAAGAGGGAGTGTTAAAAGTTCACTCTACAATATCGAAAAAAGCTAGAGGTAAGTTTTTAACTGAACTTGTAAAAAACAAAGTTTCTTCGGTAGACGAAATGAAACAGATTAGATTTGATGGTTTCGAATTTAACGAAGAAAATTCAGATGAAAAAATATTGGTTTTTATAGCGAAAAGATAAGGAACAGATATTAAGTGAGGAAAATGACATGAAAATAGATATGACTACTAGAAAACTTTATTTTGGATTTCCAGTAATATTAATAGGATATAAAGACAAGAAATGGGGATATAATGTAACCACAGGTAGTTCTTCATATTCTTTAGGAAGAACAATAACAATAGGGTTGGTTGCTGAAAATAACGCTGCTAAAAATATAAAAGAGTATAAGGAATTTACGATAAATATTCCGTATAGAGACATATTAGAAAAAGTAGAAGTTGCAGGTTTTAACTCAGGAGAAGATAAGTTAGAAATAGCAGATATAAGTTACAGTATGGCTAAGCATATAGACGCCCCAATCTTAGATGAATGTGTTTTATCGTTGGAGTGTAGAGTAGCTAGTATTATTGAATACGAGGGATATGCTAATATTATAGGTAGTATAGAAAGAAGAGTAATATCTAAAGAATTAGTTGATGCTAATGGTAATTTAAAATATGATGAGTTTAATCCAGTGTATTTTTTAGGTGATGATGAAAAGAGAAAATATCGTTTTTTTAGCGATGAAAGCAAAGAACTAGGAGATTATATAAAAGGGAAATAAGAAAAAGGACAAAAGAAGATGAAATTAGAAATTAAAACCAGTAAATTATATTACGGATTTCCAGTAATATTAATAGGTTATAAAGATAAAAAATGGAAGTACAATGTGACAACTTGTAGCTCATCGTATTCGCTAGGGGATATGATTACAGTTGGACTTAGGACAGAAAGTAACGCGGTGGAGAACATTAAAGAATATGGAGAATTTACCGTTAATGTACCTTGTCAACAAATACTTAGTAAGGTAGAAATTGCTGGTTTCCATTCAGGACAGAATAAAATTGGTATGGCAGATATGACATATGATCCAGCAAAATATATCGATGCTCCGATTATGGATGAATGTATATTGTCGCTTGAGTGTAAAGTAGAAAGCATTTCTGAATTTGGAAATTATACAAACCTTATAGCATCTATAAAACGTAGGGTTGTTTGTGAGAATCTTTAGATGAAGAAGGATGTTTGAAATATACACAGTTTAATCCGATTTACTTTATGGGTGATGACAATAAGAGAGTTTACCGTTACTTTAATGAACAGAGCAAAAACCATGGGGAAAACATGGGATGTTCTTCAGAAGATGATTATAACCCACTTTGTGGATAATATAATATAATTGAACAAAAATAACGAAGAAAGGAGGATATTAGTATGTATCATAATTTGCAAGTACACAGTGCATATGACTTATTGAATAGTACAATTAAGTATGAGAGTCTGTTTTCAAAGTTAGCAAAAGATAATCAGCAATCAGTGGTTATTGTTGATCCGAATATGTATGGTGCAATTAAAGCTCATAAGCAAGCTAAAAAAGCAGGAATAAATTTAATTCAAGGTTTAGAAGTTAGTTTAGGTTATGGAATTGGGCTTCTAAAATTTAATTTATTGTGCAAATCTGAAAGAATGTTTTATAAATTATTAGAGATTTCTACAAAGTTTATGAATGGAGAAGAGTGGACTATAGAAGATTTTTCTAATGAAATGATTGATTATAAGGATGATTTTGTCTTAATCGTTGTTGATGAACTTAGAGATAGTATGGAGTTTTCTTATTTAAAGAATTTACTAAATAAGTATAATTTTTATTTCGGTTTTAATGAGAGTTTCCAGGTGAGTACCTATAGTGATTACGATAATATTGTCTATACAAAATCAAGTTTCTATCTAAATAAAGAACACTATCAGCAAGTAATTGTTAGTCGTGCTATTCGCGATAATAAAAAGCTTAATATACAGGAGCTTACGACTATCTCTGGAGATGATTTTGTCAGAGAACAAAAGGATTTTGAAGAAATCTTGGCTCCAGGAGATGAAGAATTACACATTATTTTTGAAAAATCATTTGCTAATCAAAAGAAAATAATCGATAGTTGTCAGTATGAATTGAACTTTTCAGGATATCACTTGCCTAAGTATATTTACGGAGAAAAAGAAGAGATTTTTGAAAAGTTATCTTCTAAAGAGTACTTGCACTACTTAGTTCAAAAAGGTGTTAAGGAAAAATTAGTAGGTAAAGATTTATATCTTTATAAAAAACGTTATAGTTATGAGCTGAATATTATTGATGAAATGGGCTTTAATGATTACTTCTTAATCGTGTATGATTTTGTGAAATATGCAAAAGACAATGGAATCTTTGTAGGAGCAGGACGTGGTAGTGCTGCTGGGAGTTTAGTATGTTATTTGCTAGATATAACAGAAGCGGATCCATTAGAATACAACCTGCTGTTTGAAAGATTTTTAAACAAAGAACGTATCTCTATGCCTGATATAGATATAGACTTTCAAGATACTAGACGTGATGAAGTCATAAAATATGTGGAAGAAAAATATGGTTCTGATAAAGTTGCACAAATTATTACTTTTACAACATTTCAATCAAAAAGTGCAGCCAGAGAATCGGCTAGAATATTACAGTTTGATGAACAAACTCTGAAGTTTATTAGTAGTAATATTAGCTCTACAAGAACATTAAAAGAGTGTTATGAAACTTCGGAAGCTCTTAGAAGTTTTATTGGTCAGAGTAATGTTAATAAGCGTTGGTTCAGCATAGCGCTGAGTTTAGAGAATCTACCGAAGAATCCATCAGTCCATGCAGCTGGGATAGTAATAAGCGATGATAAACCGCTCGTTAACTACGCTCCACTTGCTGAGTCAAACATGACGAAGTACTTAACACAGTGGACAATGGATGATGTAGAGAGTGTAGGTTTATTAAAAATAGATTTTTTAGGTATTAGATATCTGACTATGGTATCGAGTATTGTTGAAGAAATTAGAAAAGAGAATCCGACATTTGATATAACAAAGATAAATTATCAAGATCCTAAGGTCTATGAATTATTTGCAAAAGGTAAGACAGAAGGTATCTTCCAGTTTGAATCAAGTGGGATGAAAGAGAAGTTAAGTATCTTAAAACCTACTGAATTTAATGACATTGTTGCGATGAATGCACTTTATAGACCGGGACCTATGGCTCAGATAGAGGTCTATGTTCGTAGGAAAAACAAAGAAGAGCAAGTAGTGTATCCGCATCCTCATTTAGAAAAAATATTAAAAGATACTTATGGAGTAATTGTTTATCAAGAGCAAATCATGCTGATTGCGGTGAATTTTGCCCATATGAGCCTCAATGAAGCGGATAATATGAGAAGAGCGGTAAGTAAGAAGAAAAAAGAAGACCTTGAGTATTATGGGCGAATCTTCGTAGAGAAAAGTATTGCTGCTGGTTATGACATAAAAGTTGCCGAGAAGCTTTTTAATCTTATCGTAACTTTTGCGAATTATGGTTTTAACAAGAGTCACGCGGTTGTTTACAGTATGCTAGCTTATCGCTTAGCGTATTTAAAAGTTTATTATACTAAGTATTTTATGACAGCTTTATTAAATAACGTGATAAGTAGTGAGAAAAAAATAAATGAGTATAAACAAGAACTTAATAATTTAGGGATAAGTTTAGTGAAACCCGATGTGAACAGGAGTCTATCTGTTTTTAGGGTTTTTGAGAAAGATATTGTTTTTGCATTAACTGCGATAAAAAATGTTGGTTATAGAAGTAGTTATGAAATAGTCCAAGATAGAATTAATTTTGGATCTTATCTAGATATAGATGATTTCTTAAAACGAATGAATAAGAAGGTTGATTATCAAGCAGCGGTTTCATTAGTTAAAGCTGGTGCTTTGGATACTTTTGGGTACAACCGAGCTACTTTGATGAAGAAGGTAAATGACTATTATTCAGATAATAGGCAATACATAAATAATGTGCGTGTTGCCTTATCAGCGGAGAGCGGTTTAACGCTAAAGGTGGAAGAGGTAGAAGACTATCCAATCACCGAAAAAATTCAGATGGAAAAAGAAGTGACAGGAACTTATTTCTTAAAACACCCGGTGCAAGTAGAAAAAGAGAAATATTCTTATCTACCACTACAGTACATTGGTGGTGAAGTAAGTGATAGTTATGTAGAAATAATAACGAAAAAAGAAATTAAGACTAAAAATGGTGACTACATGGCATTCTTAACAGTTAATGATGGGAAGAATGATTATGATGTCACGGTTTTTCCGAGTGTCTATAAGTATGCCGATGTATTTATAAAAGTAGGAAGTTTTGCTGTAATGACATTAAAAAAACAGCTTCGCAACGGAAGAGAACAGTACATTTTAGAAAAAATAGCAAGCTTGAAAAATTATAGGGAGTACTGTCTTAGTAATATAAAAATGATTTATACAATTGTTGATGAGGAAATATTGACGCTTTTAAGAGAGTATAAGGTTGACGTTGGAGGAGTTAAGGTAATAGCACTACTTGATAATGATTCTACAAAAGGAACGACAGTAACAATCAATAACGAACATGATTTTGTTCAGAAATTTTTGGAAAAGTTTCCTGGAAAACGTATCAAAATCGCGTACATGTAAAAAATCAAAAAAAATCGAACAAAAAAATAAAAACAAAAATTCTGTTTTTTTACTAGAAAAAAATCTTAGAAATATGATATTGTTGATAGGTAAATTCAAAAATAATTAATAATAAATTATGAGGAAGGTAAAGACTACATGAAAAAAATCGCAGTTTTAACAAGTGGTGGAGATGCACCAGGAATGAACGCAGCTGTGCGTGCCGTTGTAAGAACAGCAATCTATAATGGATTAGAAGTTTATGGAGTATATCAAGGATACAAAGGATTAGTAGAAAACAACATTAAAAAACTAGAAGTAGGTGATGTTGGTAACATCATTAACCGTGGTGGAACAATGCTTTATTCAGCTCGTTTACCAGAATTTGCTAACCCAGAAGTTAGAAAAATTGCTATTAAAAACCTAGAAGCTCTAGGAATCGATGGATTAGTAGTAATTGGAGGAGATGGTTCATACCGTGGGGCTATGGCTTTAAGTAACGAAATGAACATTAAGACTGTTGGCGTACCAGGAACAATCGATAACGATATCTGTTGTACTGACTTTACAATTGGATTCGATACTGCACTTAATACTATTGTTGATGCGATTGATAAAGTTCGTGATACAGCATCAAGTCATGAGCGTGCATTTATTATCGAAGTTATGGGACGTAATGCAGGAGATTTAGCATTATTTGCTGGTATTGCTGGAGGAAGTGAAAGTCTTTTAATCCCTGAGAAAAAAGAAGACATAGATGAAGTTGTTGCACGTATTAAAGCTGGAGAAGATCGTGGTAAAAAACACTCGATCATCGTTTTAGCAGAAGGTGTTATGGGTGGTCAAGAGTTAGCTAAAGAATTAAAAGAACGTACTGGTGAAGAAGTACGAGCTACAATCTTAGGACACATTCAACGTGGTGGAACTCCATCAGCTCAAGATAGAGTATTAGCTTCACGTTTAGGGAACTACGCTGTTCAATTATTATTAGCTGGTAAATCAGGGCGTGCTGTGGGTATCCAAAATAATAAACTTGTAAGTACTAAGTTTGAAGATGTATTTGGTGATGTTCATAATGTGGACTTAACTATCTATGAAGTGTCTAAACAACTATCAATCTAGTTTAGAAAAACGTTTTCTTTCTTGAAAACAACTATTTTTTAGGAAATTATTTGAAAATTTATTGGAAATAAGTTAAAATAATAAAAGATTAAAATTTAAGAGGTGTATTATGATACAGAAAAAAACTAAAATTATTTGTACAATTGGACCTAAGTCTGAAGCTAAAGAAACATTAACACAAATGGTAGAGTTAGGGATGAACGTTTGTCGTCTTAACTTCTCACATGGTGACTACGCAGAACACGGTGCAAGAATCCAAACAATTAAAGAAGTAAGAGAAGCTACAGGAACAAACCTAGCTATCCTTTTAGATACTAAAGGTCCTGAAATTAGAACTCACAACATGGAAAATGATGCAATCATGTTAGAAACAGGAAAGATGTTATTGTTTCTATGACTGAAGTTCTTGGAACAACTGAAAAGTTCTCAATCACTTATGGTGAATTAGTACACGACGTTAAAGCTGGAGATACAATCCTACTTGACGACGGATTAATCGGATTAACAGTAAACAAAGTTGATGCTGAAGGTGGACTAATCTACACTACTATCCAAAATGGTGGAGTACTTAAAAACAAAAAAGGAGTTAACGTACCAGGTGTATCTACAAAATTACCAGGTATCACTCCAAAAGATGAAGAAGATATTCGTTTCGGATGTAAGCAAGATATCGACTTCGTTGCTGCTTCATTCGTTCGTACAAAAGAAAACGTACTAGAAGTTAGACGTATCTTGAAAGAAGAAGGATGCGAACACGTTCAAATCATTCCTAAAATCGAATGTCAAGAAGCTATTGACAATATCGATGAAATTATCGAAGTATCTGATGGTATTATGATCGCACGTGGAGATCTTGGGGTTGAGGTGCCAGCAGAAGAAGTACCAATTATGCAAAAAGACATTATTGCTAAATGTAATGCAGCTGGTAAATTTGTAATCACAGCTACTCAAATGTTAGACTCAATGCAAAAAAACCCACGTCCAACACGTGCCGAAGTATCTGACGTAGCTAACGCAATTTACGATGGAACTGATGCAATCATGTTATCAGGAGAATCAGCAGCGGGTGCTTACCCAATCGAATCAGTTCGTACAATGGCTACAATCGCTAAACGTACTGAAGAAATGCAAGATTACTCTCGTATCTTAAAAGAACGTTCTAAAGAAGTTGTATCTAAAGATATTACAAACGCAATTGGAGTATCTGTAGGGTATACAGCTCTAAACTTAGACTTGCATACAATCGTAACTTATACTGAATTAGGGAAAACAGCTAGATTAATTTCTAAATACCGTCCAAATGCATCTATCTTAGCTGTAACACCAAGTTCTAAAGTTGCTCGTGGATTAAGCTTAGTATGGGGAGTTGATGCTCAAATCTCAGAACAAGCGAAATCTACAGATGAAATGTTAAGAACAGCTGCAAGAATAGCTAAGTCTTCAGGATTTGCTAAAGAAGGTGATGCTATCGTAATTACTGGTGGTATCAATACTTCAGTAAGTAATGCTGGAACAACAAACTTCTTAAAAGTTTCTGTAATTGACTAATATAAAAAAAGAAGAATTAGGGAAAGAGTTCCTAGTTCTTCTTTTATTGTTATAAATAATAAAAACAAAAAGTGGCCCGTAATGGACCGCTTTTCGTTATATGAACACAAAATAAAATTTAGGGTAAATTGTTATTTTGTAGTATTGATCGGAATTGCTTCCGACATTAAATTAAAAGTTTATTGTTAAATAAATTTAACAACCGAAAGGAAATATATGACTATAGTATTATAGTCGTTAAAATGGAAGTCGAAAGAGTCTTCCACAGTTTTAAGAACAATCAAATAGATTGCATGAGATATATAGATATATCCCCTTACCTATTAACTCATGAACAATACCACATATTGTTTGGGGAAAAATGGTCAACTTTTTGAAATATTGACTAATTTATTTAATTTGAATTATTTCCACAAATAGATATTTCAGTAATAATTAATATCAAATGCAACAAATAGTATAATTGAAAAGAAATAAAAATAATATTAATTATACTCAAATATTTTAATGATAAAAATTATCTTACTAACTGTTTACAATTTTATTTTTAGCAAATTATAGCTGTTTGTCAAATATAAGGGACCGTTGTAATCTTAAATAGAAAAAAATATTGTCTTATATTTATTCTTGTATATACAATTAGGGAAGTTGAAATTTAAAGAATAAGTAAAAAAATATTTAGAATATGCAAACTTACAGATAATGGCATTTATAAAATATAAAAATTATAAAAAAATATTTAAAGTAAGTTTCAGGAAGGAATTATAGTGAAAGTTAACTTTTGAAAAAGGAAGATAATAATTAGAAGAACTATTTAGAAAAAATTCTAAATAGTTCTTGACTTTAATAGAAGGTGGAGTTATAATCTATTTAGAAAGATATCTAAATAGAATTGCAGTTCGTTATATAAAGGAGTGATATACATGGGATGAGTGAAACTTTAAAAGCAATATCTGATCCAGTAAGAAGAAATATACTAGAAATGTTGAAAGAAGAGAAGAAAAGTGCTGGAGAACTAGCTTCGGAATTTCATTTAACAGGAGCTACTGTTTCTTATCATCTAACTCAGTTGAAAAAAGCGGGTTTGATATTAGAAACTAGGCATAAAAATTTTATATATTATGAGTTGAATGCCAGTGTATTCGAAGAAGTACTGGTGTGGATTTATGGTTTAGGAGGAAAAGACAATGAAAGTAGATAAAAAAAGTTTGTTTCTAAGTGTTGCTATTTGTTTATTGCCGATATTAATAGGAGTTTATTATTATGATGTATTACCTGAACAAATAGCTGTGCATTTCAATGTTAGCGGAGAGTCAGATAATTTTGTGAGTAAAACTCGTGCGATTGTCGAACTTCCTATATTCTTTGCTATAGTTCAGGTTATAATTTCATTAGTTGTAGATTTTGATAAAACTCCGAAAAAGGTGCGCTAATAATTAAGGGGATTACTCCTATAATAAGTGTCCTAGTTCAAGGTGGTCTAATAGCTTATGCCTTAGATAATAATTTTAATGTAACGAAATTAACAGCTCTTGTTATCGGGATATTGTTTATTGTACTTGGTAACTATCTGCCTAAAAAAGAATTTTGGGGAAAATATAATTTCAATCTTTTTGGTTTAGAAAAAGGTGTCAATGAGCAAAAAGTGATTAGAGCCTATGCATTGCTTATGACCTTTAGTGGAGTTGCTATATTTATTAGTGGATTCTTTAGTTCAACAGTAGCGTTAGTTTTAATAGTTATTTCTGCAATTGCCTCTACGGTTTTACCTTTTTACTTGGTTAAAAAGTATAAAGATTAGTAACTTATTCTATTTTAAACTCTTAGAGTAGATTATAGTTGAAAATTATTCTTAGGTTAGAGGAATAGAATTGAAAGTTTTAAATTTCGAAAAAAGTTTGCATGAGAACTTGTAGACGTAGTAGTTTATTGATACTTAAATTTGCTTTATAAAAGTTTTTTAAATATTTAACAAGCTTTGCGGGAGTGGCTCGTTAAAATCGATTTTTGAGAAATTACGATTTTTAGTCACTCCTTTTGTTTTAGGAATTATCTTAAAATTTATTTTATGTTTGTTCATTTAGGATATTGCTTTTAAGGATTAGAAGTTTGTGGTATAATGGAAATTATGAAAATGATTTATGTAAACAAATTATCATTTTTAATGAAATTAGATTAGGAGGACATAGAGTGTTAGAACTTAAAAATATAGTTAAGAAGTATAATACTGGTGGTAATGAAGTAGAAGTACTAAAATCTGTAAACATTCATTTTAGAGAAAGTGAATTTGTATCGATTTTAGGAGCAAGTGGAAGTGGAAAAACGACGCTATTAAACATTATAGGTGGTTTAGATAAATATACATCTGGTGATATGGCTCTTATGGGGCGTTCTACTAAAGAGTTTAAAGATAGAGATTGGGATAGTTATAGAAATGGGACTATAGGCTTCGTATTTCAAAGTTATAATTTAATATCTCATTTAAGTGTTATTGAAAATGTAAAATTAGCTTTGTCTATCTCAGGGCATTCTAATTCAGAAAATCATGAAAAAGCTAAGAAAGTATTAGAAGATGTTGGGTTAGCGGAGCATCTGTATAAAAAACCTAATCAACTTTCTGGAGGTCAGATGCAAAGGGTGGCGATTGCCCGTGCATTAGTAACTGATCCGAAGATTATTCTTGCTGATGAGCCTACAGGAGCGTTAGACAGTAAGACTAGTGTTCAAATTATGGAACTTATCAAAGAGATAAGTAAGACGAAGTTAGTTATAATGGTAACGCACAATCCAGAAATAGCGAAAAATTATAGTGATAGAATAGTCCGAGTTAAGGATGGAGAGATTCAAGAGGATACAAATCCGTACATAGTTGAAGAGGTCTCTGATGATGGTTTTGCTTTGAAGAAAACTGCGATGGCATTTGGTAGTGCAATTAAATCTAGTTTTAAGAACCTTCTTACGAAGAAATTCCGTACGTTTATGACAGTTGCCGCTAGCAGTATAGGGATTATTAGTATAGGTCTAGTATTGTCTATTTCATCGGGAATGGATAAATATATTCAAACAATGCAAAACGAAAATTTATCATCGATGCCGATAATGATTAGTGCAAATCAGGTAAACTTCGGGCTTAGTGTTGATGATGACAATTCAGAAAAAGATTCTAATGGCTCAGAATTAGTACCGAAGTCTAGCCGTGATATACATAGAAACTTGTATTCGGTGGATGCATTAGGAAATGGAGAAACATTTGTAAACTATATTCAAAATAATGCAAAGGATTATTATTCTGCGATTGAATTTACTCAAGGATATACGATACAGGCGTTGACTAAAAATGCAAAAGGTGATGTAATTGCTGTAAAACAAGAGCAAGATGCATTAGGCGATGCTATTTTTGGAGTATTACCAGAAGATAAGAATATGATTATGAATCAATATGAAGTGGTAAAATCATCTAAAGATAATTTTGAATATCCTAGCGATAATGAAGTTGTATTATTTACTGCGAAAAATAACGAAATCGACAAAGCTACGTTGAAAGCGTTAGGTTTTGATGAAAATTCAAAAGTTAAGTATGAAGATATTATTGGAAAAGAATTTAGCGTTATAGATAATAATAACTATTATAGAAAAATTGGTGATGGTTTTGTTCCACGTGATGTTGATACTAAGATGTATGATTCGGGAACTAAGGTTAAAGTAGTGGCTATATTAAAAGCTAAAGATAGTTTTACTAGACCTCAGATGACAATCGGATATACAAAATCATTACAAAATAAGATGCTGGAAAAAGAGGCTAAATCTGATATTGTAGTTGCTCAAGAAAAGGATAAAACTGTAAATGTGGCGACGCGTCAGAAGATTGATGCGGATATGGCAGATCAGATTCTTGCGACAATAGGTGGAAAATCTACACCAAGCGCAATTATGCTTTATCCAAAATCTTTCAATGATCGTGATAAAATAGCAGAAGTTATTAATGATTTCAATAAGAAAGTGGCTGACAAATATGGTTCAGACAGCTCAGATTATCACAAATATAGTATCACATATGCGGATATGGCGAAGCAGATGACAACAATTATGTCACAGATGATTAATACAATTTCGTTAATCTTATCGGCATTTGCGGGAATTTCATTAATTGTATCATCTATTATGATTGGGATACTAACGTATGTATCTGTAGTAGAAAGAACGAAGGAAATTGGTATTCTCCGTGCAATTGGTGCTCGTAAAAAAAGACATTACAAGAATCTTTATCGCAGAAGCAGGATTAATCGGATTTATTTCTGGAACTGTAGGTGTAGTGGTGACTATGCTTCTATCTATTCCTATTAGTAGAGCTGCTGCTAAGGGATTAGAAGTGGAGAGTTTTACAGCGTCATTAAATGCTAAAGCCTCAATAGGATTAATAGCTCTTAGTTTAGTACTAACACTTATAGCTAGTATCATTCCATCGAGAATAGCTGCGAAGAAAGATCCAGTAGAAGCGTTGAGAACTGAATAATAATAATAATATAATATGAGGAATAGTAGATTACGTTATAATCGTAAAGTTGAGAAAAAGTTCAACTTCCGGTAGTTAAATCGAATCTAATATTCCTCGTTTTTTATATGTGTTGTGTGGATAATTGTAAAAGAAGAATTACTGATGGTTATTGTTGCTATTTAAGTGTAATTGACATGTTTTTAAGTTTACAATATAATTTATATTATAGATATATTAAATAGGAGTTTTTTATGATAATAGGTTCGTTTATAGTTTTTGTGATATTTCTTTTTTTATTTTTATCTGTTCTATATTTCGACAGAAGAAATTTATTTCTAGGGATATTTTTTATAGCGACAGGTTTAAGTTTTATTTTTTATGTAATGGCGCTTATCACTAATAATGCGGCAGGTAATAAGTTTGTTTATAATTTGGGTGTAGTATTACTTGTTATAGCGGTGGTAATATTCACTTTGCTACCAATTGTAGTAGTAATTATGTTTTTATACAATTCATTTATGCTTATTAGAAGAGAAGGATTAAGGATAGGGAATCTACTGAGTCTAGCTACGTTCTTCTTTCTGGTAGGTTATTTTATATATTGGCCACGTGTTGCTGACTATACTTATGGTAATTTAACATTGAGTGCACTTTATTCTTATGTTGGATTAGTAGTATTGTATTTTTTGTGTATAGCAATGTCTTACTTAGTATCTAGTGTTCTAAATGTCATTAATATTTTACCGAGAAAGATTGATTATGTAGTAGTCTTGGGTGCAGGATTGATTGGTGAGAGGGTAACACCACTGCTTGCTAGTAGAATAAGAAAAGGGATAAAAGTTTATAAAGCTAATCCTGGAAGTAAACTAATTATGTCGGGAGGTCAAGGTCCTGATGAAATAGTATCGGAAGCCTTTGCGATGAAAAATTATGTTCTTGAGCAGGGAATTGATGAAAAAGATATAATCTTAGAGGATAAATCGACTTCTACCGAAGAAAATATTATTTTTTCGAAGAAATTTATTCCAGCTGATAAAAGTTTCGCTGTGGTGACGAATTATTATCACGTCTACCGAGCATTAGTCCAAGCAAGAACTTTAGGTTTTAGATGTATTGGTTATGGAGCACCGACAAAATTCTATTTTACGCTAAATTCCTTCATTAGAGAATTTATTGGATATTTATATTTCAAAAGAAAAATACACGCTATAGTTCTAGGGATGCTGACATTCTTGTTTATAGCCATAATTATATTTTTTTAAATGTATATTATTGGCTTAATGGTTAATAATAAAAATCATAAAAATAATATTTCGTAATATGAAATTAATAGAAACAATTTAATAAAAAAACTCGAGAAAACCAACTTAATTAAGATTGGAATTTTTCGAGTTTTTTTATTATTTTATTTTAGGTATAGAAAATATCATTTTAGGTAATAAATGAACTAAACTAAGAAATCTTTGATATAATAAGAATGTAAACAACGTTGAGTACAAGTTTTATGAGAATTTTGAAAAAAATAATTAAATATTAATATTTACTTTATAGTTTGTCGATCTAATTACAGAATTAGGTAAATTAATTACCTTAGAGATAGATAGCTACATAGTAGATTTGGAGTTGGAGGAGAAATTATGGTTAAAACTATTATAGAATTAGCTTTAAGGTTTGTGGTATTCTTTATACTTATATACTTCTTAACATTCGGTTTTACAGAGGTTAATCCAGGTATTATTCTTACGTTACTAGCAATATTTGTGATGACAGTATTTGTTCAGGTGTTTGCTTTGGTTAGGAAACTTCCTGCTACACATCGTGTAAAATCGAAAGTAATAGGAAATACAAGCACATTAGTAGTAATATTACTTTTTGCATATATTAATCAAAATTTTGCAGAAGCTAATTTAAAATTATTTATGCTAAGTTTAGGTGTGTTGGCTATTATTGCTACAAAGAATATTATTGAATATAAAACGTTAACTAAATAAAACTAAAAAGCATGGCGACGATATAATTTGTATCATTACATCGTCGCCATGTTTTATTTTTAATTATTGGAGTTTTCTTTAATAGTTTTTTTGATTTTTCGTATTGCGTTTTTCTGATAATAGTAATTCGACATTATTTGTAAATACTATTTTTATCTTTTTCTATTTCTAATAAGTTGTCTATATTCATGATGTATGATTTATGACAGTATATAAGTTTTTTATTAAGTTGTGCAATTTCTGATAGTTTTCCATAGAATGAGTAGTTTTTGTTATCTTTTAATACGATTGATATTTTGTGATTTCCGAAAGTTTCGAAGTACAGTATGTTATCTATATGGAAAAATAATTGTCTTGTACCTATTTTTATAGGTATTTTGTTAGTATTTGGATTTGTGATTATTTCTTTTTTATATTGACTATAGACAGCTTCTAAAACGGAGCGTATTTCTTTTTCTAAACTGACCTTGTTTTTTAAGATATATGCAAAAGGTGAAATCATTTTTTGTAGGATAATGTTTTGCATATTATCATGAGATGTGATGTAGATAAGTTTAGCAAAAGGATCTATATCACGAATTTTTCTACCTAGCTCAATACCGTTGATTTCATTATTTCCAAGATCTATATCAAGGAAAAAGAAATCTATCTTTTCGCTATTAATAATCTCTAGTGTCTCTGTAGCAGTATTTGTTGGGAATATAGTAACGTTATCCCAATCATGAATCATAGTGTAGTCTGTGACAGTTTTATGTATAATATCGAGTATTATTTTATTATCTTCACATATTAAGATTTTCATACAGTCCTCCTTCGATAGTTAATATTTGTATAAAAGTATTTCCATCTATTTCAGTGTTTAACAATATATTTAGTTTGTTTGCGATTTCATGAGCGGAACTTAGACCTAATCCTCTATTAGTGCCTTTTGTAGAGAATCCTTCTTTGTTAAAATCTGATATAGGTGTTCCAGTGTTATTAAAGGTATTAGATATTTGGATATCGGTAGTTTTATCGATTTGAATAATATTTACCTCAATTTTTTTATCATCAGTAAGTTCAAGGGATGCTTCTATAGCGTTGTCTAACAGAATCCCTAAAATTCTACTTAGTTGCATTTCGTCTGTATAGAAGTCATGTATCTCACCTTGAATATTAATATCAACATCGATGTTATTATTTTGTGCCACTAATACTTTATTTGTAATTAGACTTTTAAGTGAACTTACTTTTATCGAGTTCAGTTTGGCTATAACGATATCATTGAGTTCTATATTATTGTTGAAGTTCATAATAGTGCTGTTAAAGTATTTTTTCAGTTTTTCTTTATCAAAGTCATCGTTGTTGATGTAGCCATCTAATCCCAAAATGATATTATTGAAATCGTGTTTGAATTTTCTGATTTCATTATTGTTTTTCTCTAGGGCTAAAATATATTTCTTCTGTTGTTTTAGTTTTGCAGATTCTATTTTATTATTAGTTTCTAATTTTATATTTTTTAATACACTTACTGTAATATATGTACATAATAAAATGAATATTAGCCCTGTTATTACAGATAAGAGGCGTATATAAGAAGACCCTTTAAAGATTGAGTACATAAGGAAAAATATAATAAGTAGTCAATGTGCATAATGCACAAAAAGTAAAGTATATACTTGTATTTTTTTCAGAAGGGATAATATTCTTTACAACGCTATTTAATATAATATTAATTCTTTTGGTAATATAGAATAACAAGAACAAAAAAATAAAATATTCTGTAAAAAAAGTAGAGTAATTATATTCTATTTTTTTATTATTACTGCTGAAAAATAGAGATGAAATAATTTTTTTGAACTTTGTGCCAAAAAATAGTTAAATATAGAACTAAAAAAAGTAAATTTTATAACTAAATATTGTATGTTTTTTTCTTGAAAAGATAAAAAGAAAAAACGGGATGACAAGCAATACTATAGGCACAAAGTTAAATATACCAATGGAAATAATAAAAAAATTAATGAAGACGATAGCAATAGTATCAGAAGTTCCCATTTTTTTAAAGGTATACGATAAGAAAAATGTTAATACAATAGACAATAGATACAATTAGTGTCACAAATGTCAATAAAATATTTAAATTATAGATAAGTGAATTATGCATATTTTAGTTCCTTGATTTTTTTAATTTTTTTTCTTATAAGAATTGATCTACAAAGTTAGTTATATGAATAATTCTAACATTTTACAGTAAAGTTATCAATGATTTTATAAGAGAAATATGTAGTATGTAGATTTGAAATTTCAAGGATAAAGAGAGTGATGTAAGTTTTGAAATTAATCGGTTATGACATTTATGAAAATTGATTAATATACTTAAATTCTAGGAGTAGGATAAGGATGCTTATGTGTAGAATTGTATAGATTTGAATCTGTTTCTTTCTAAGTTGTTATATACAATTTTACAACTTACCACCCCCAATAATTTCTAAATATGATATAATTAATTGAAAAAAGTATTTGTGGAAGGATGTAGCGGTGTGAAAGATCATTCTTATTATATGGAGTTGGCGTTAGAAGAGGCGCGGAGAGCTTATGATAAAGGGGAAGTCCCAATTGGAGCTGTGTTGGTTATTGATGATAAGGTTGTTGCGAAGGCTCATAATACTCGTGAAGAAAATCAACAGGCGTTGAACCACGCAGAGATGTTAGTTATTAAAGAAGGTTGCGAGAAGCAAGGTTTTTGGAGACTTGACAATAGTTATTTATATACTACTGTTGAGCCTTGTGTTATGTGTAGTGGAGCTATTGTTCAAGCTAGAGTTGAAAATGTTATTTATGGTGCGAGTGACCCTAAGTATGGTTGTTGTGGTAGTTGTATTGATTTAGTAGGTGAGAATAAATTTAATCATCAGGCTAAGGTTATCTCTGGGATGCTTGAAGAAGAATGCTCTATGCTGATGAAGAATTTTTTTAAAGAGTTAAGAGAGCGAAAAAAGAAATAACGGTTTAATATATTAGGGTTAATACAAAGATTTTAAATTTTTTAAAAGTTCATATAAAAACTTATAGATGCAAGGTTTTATAGATATCTACATTCGCTTTATAAAAAGCTTTTTAGATATCTAATGAACCGCTGCGGAAAAATGACTTGACGAAATCAATTTTTTTCCGAAATCACGATTTCTGAGTCGCTTCCGTATAAAAATAATAAAAAAATATTAATATATAAATATAATGACGATAAAAAAATATTCTAAAGGATTGTGTCGTCATTTTTTTTGTTTTAAAAATAGTGGAATAAAAATCGGTAATTAGTTAATAAAAAAATAAAGTTTTGAAGAAAAACTGAAAAAAATGAAATTTTCTAATATTTTAGCCGTTTTTTTGCTATCAATATTGAAGGAAATTTGATACAATAAACTTAGAAAGTATAGAGGCGTTTTTAATGAAAATAGAGAATGTAATAAAGAAGTTTAATCAAGAAAAAAATATACCTTTGTCCAAAGTGTTTATCAGAGTCTTGTATAGAGAATATTAGTTTGGTTTGTAGTAATAATCATCGTTATGATTTTTTTTCTAAGAAGGGTTATATCCATTTAATAAATAATTATAAACCTACAAAAATATAGTGAAGAGTTGTTTAGAGCTCGTAGCGAAGTTTTTTTGGTAATGATTTTTTTATGCGAATGTTTTAAAAAAATATCCAAAAATTTAGTTGAAAAGTATGCTGAAGATGTGGTGTTAGACATCGGGTGTGGAGAAGGCTATTACATCAAGAAGTTAAAGACAGTATTTCCTGAGAAATATTTTTATGGTCTAGACAATAGTAAGGACGCGATAGAATTAGCTGTTAAAGAGGATAAATTGAATCCATATATGGTTGCTAACCTAGCTAATCTTCCGTTCAAAGATGGCAGTGTTTCGTGTATCTTGAATATATTAACACCAGCGAATTATGAAGAGTTTTTCAGAGTGCTTGGAGATGAAGGGTATTTGATTAAGGTTATTCCGAATGCTAATTATCTAAGGGAGATTAGAGAGTTGATTGGTGGTAAGGAATATACAAACAGTGATACTGTAAGTCTAATCGAGGAGAATTGTACTATCGTGGAGAGGATAACGGTAAGCGATACATTTGGATTAACACAGACGCAGGCAGCGAGTTTTCTAAAGATGACACCTTTAACATTTTCTAAAGTAATTACATATGCTGATATTGAAAAACTAAAAGAAATTACGATAGATTTGGAGCTTTTAGTTTGTAAAAGGTAATATAAGTTTAATAAAGGGGAAAAATTATGAAGGAGGAGATATTATGAACGCAAGTAAATACGATCATGTAGTAGAGGTAAAAAAACATGCAAAGGTACCTTGGTATAAAAGATGTCTTGATTTTTCTTTAGAAGAGGATATGGATTTTATGCAAGGGATGTATGACAGGCAGAAAAACTTTTATCTATGTGAGAAGGGGAGTAAGATTTACTTAGTAGATAGTGATAATCATGAAAATGAGATTACGTGGATGGATCTTACGAATTTTATAGAAGTAGAAGTTGATGATTCTGTTTATAGAAAATACAGGTACCTAAAATAAATTGATAATTGAATAAGAGGCGTTAGAAGTAGTTTGTAAGTGTAGTACAGAAAAAAAAGAGGAGAAACATTATGTATGTGGCATACGATAATAAAGATGAAGTTTTTAATGCGTTGGATAAGGATATAGAAAAGAATAAGGAGTATCACTGTCCGATATGTGGAGGGAAAGTAATTTTCAAAAAAGGTGTGAAGATTCAATCGCATTTCGCTCATGCTAAAAATTGCTCTTGTGAGTTTGAAACTTATAAGAAAGAGAGTAGTGAACATCTAGAAGCAAAAAAGGATCTTTACGAACATTTTAGAAAAAAATATCGTAATGTGGAAGTCGAACATATTTTTAAAACAGGGGAAAATAATGATATTCAAATAGCTGACGTATTTATTAAAGATAATAGCATAGCTTTTGAGTATCAAAGATCAGTTATTCCTTTTGATCTTATTAAAGCTAGAACAAGAGGGTACATGAAAGCCGGATTGAAGTTAATCTGGTTGATCGACACAAACAAATTTATAAAAGAATTAAAAAGTTATGATGGTATAAGTTATATTAGGTATGCACCATTTGTGGACAATTTTTTAAATTATTACCAAGGGAAAGTGTTCTTTTACGGTTGGGATAATATAAATAAAAAATTTGAATTCTATCAAATTTGGGCTCATAATCTAAAAAAACGAAATGCTGTTTGTATAAAAACTTCGTTAAGTATTGATGAGTTTGATGTGCCGCTTGATTTGAAACTACTGGATAAAGATTTAACGTCGAAGTTATATCCATCGGATGTTGAAAATTATGTTTATGAACAAATTAAGTTTGATAAAACTGTAAAAAATAAAGTTTTAAGCATGTTTTATAATCAACATATAGAATTGAATAATATTCCTGAAGTTATTGGTGTTAATATGCTAGAACAGGTACTTATTAGAACGCCACTTGTCTATTGGCAAGGATTAATGTATAGATTCTATAAAGAAGGCAAAAGTTATTCTGAACTTATAAGAATAATGAGTAATATTATAGAATTTAAAGATAGTATTTATATTAACAATGTTCAACAAGGGGAAATTTTCTTAAAAGTATTCAAAGCGTATTATGCTTTATTAGTAGAAAATGATAAGTAAGAGGACAAAATTATGGGGGAGTACATTGAGAGTTTTACAGATGAACAAAAAAGGGTGTTGCTTTCTTTAATAGCTATAGAGAAAGTTACAACTTTAAAGATGCATAGGGTGTTTAAAGATTTAAATGGCATAGAGAAGATTTTAGAATTATCTATACCGGAGTTATCTGTGTATTTTGGAGATAATGCTGAGGAAGTTTATACCAAACTTCATAATAATATGGAGTTTGATTTCGAGAGTTATTTTGAATTTTATAATGTGAACTATATATTTTGTGATGATGTTTATTATCCTAAGGAACTTTTTAGGGTTTATGATTATCCGTACGTTATCTTTTACAGAGGTAATAAGGATTTGCTACTGTTTAGGAGAAAGATTTCTATAGTAGGTAGTAGAAATAATACTTCATATTCGAAAGATGCTCTCGATAGTATAGTGCCGTATTTAACGATGAATAATTTTGTAATAGTTAGTGGTCTTGCTACAGGTGTAGATAGCCTTGCTCATGAGGGGGCTTTAAAAAGTAAAGGGTACACTATAGGTGTAATAGCTCATGGGCACAATATTATTTATCCGGAACAAAGTTATAAGCTCTATAAGGAGTTAGAACGAAACCATCTTATTATATCTGAGTATTTTCCAACTTCGCCTATAAGGAAATATAAATTTCTGGAGAGAAATAGGCTTGTTGCCGGTCTTTCATGTGCTCTTTTGGTGACGGAAGCGGCAAAGAGAAGTGGAACGCAAAGGACGGTGGATTTCGCCTTAGATGTAGGTTCTGATGTATTCTGCCTACCGGGGAAATTTGGCGATAAGATGAGTTATGCAATGAATGAGTACATTAAGGAGGGGGCGATACTTGTAAATAAATTAGAGGATTTTGGTAATGAATTAGGATTTAGTGTAGATATTTGAAAGGATGATTATAATGACAGATATCTTATTTATTAATCCACTAGGTTGGGATAGATATATTTGGGCGAGAGTCTTAGAAAATATACCAGACCAAACCTTTGATTTTATTGAATTTACCGAAGAGAGTTTTAAATCTATATCAAAAAAAGAAATTGAGCAGGTGCTATTAAATAAAATGACAAGAGTAAGAAGAGGGGGTTATATTGTAACTGCTTCTTATGGTACGGTTGTTTTACTTAACGGTTTAGAGATTTTTAGTGAATACCTTGATGGTGTTAATTTAATTATCATTGAGGGCTTAGAACCTATACCTCCTGAATCGGTGTTAAAAACATATTTTGAACCAGAGATAAAGTTCACTAGTAAAGAAGAATATCTATCAAAGACACTTAGTGTAGAAGAGATGAAAGATGAGTTTTTGGTGGAGTTAATCCTAAAAAAACTGAGAAAAGAAGGTAGTGAATATATGGTGAGGCCGAACTCGCAAACAGAGTATGATTATTTATCTTTGTATGCGGGGGTAGATAATTTAGAACTATTAAAAAGAAGTAGGAATGTATTTGATAAACTTACGGTATTTTCTTACTTTAAGCTGATAGGGATGAATTATACGCAAATAGAGGAGTCAGATCATCTTCTTATGGTAACAAAACCACAGATGATCTTGGATATATTATTAGGGAAATAGAGAATTATGATAAATTTTATAATGGAAAATTTGATGATGTGCAAAAGGAACACATTATTATTGCGATATAAAATTATTGTTTAAAGCAAGTAGCTGATTGAGATATTATTGGCTACTTGTTTAATTTTTATATTATAAGCTGTATTAGTTGATAGAAATTATCAAGTATAGTATAATTTACAAGTTGTTTAAGATCAGAAGGTGATTTTACGGAGAGAATATATAAAATAGATTTATAGAAGGAGAAGATAAGTGAGAAACTTTTTTAATGCACTATTAGGTAAGAAAAGTCCAGAGTTTTTTGAAGTGATAAAAGGAAGAAAATCAGTTAAGTATTTTGATACTGATGTTAAAATTAAACGTGAAGAAATTATAGAGATGTTAGATGAGGCAAATATTGCTCCTTCATCTTGTAACCTGCAACCTTGGAGATATATCGTTGTAGATACTCCTGAAGGAAAAGAGAAGTTAGGTAGTGCTAACTACAATAAGATTCAAAATGATACTTCTGCTGCGATGATTATCGTACTAGGGGATTTAAACTACTATAATAAGTTTGATGAGATATATGGTGAGGCTGTAGAAAAAGGTTATATGACTCAAGAAGTTAAAGATGGCTTTGAAAAAGGTATGGTTCCTCAATTAGAAAAAATCCCGGTTGATAAAAATAGAGAAGGTGTTTACTTTGATTGTGGATTATGGACGATGCAATTTACTAATATAGCTTATGCTAAAGGATATGACACTAATATTATTGGTGGATTTATGAGAGACAAAGTTGCTGAACTATTTGAGTTAGAGGAAAATCTAGTACCTGTGATGTTAATCGCAATAGGTAAAAAAGAAAAAGATGGAAGACCGTCTGTAAGAATTAAAGCTGAAAAAAACTAGTAAGATTTGAATAATATAATAGTACTTTTGTTATAATATCAAAATATAAATAGGAGCAACTAGGTGAAATTGAAGTTTTAATTCCAAAGTTGCTCTTTATTTCGTCCAAATAATTTTGAATTTTAGTAAATACATTATAAAAATAGTAAATATATGTCTAAATAGAAAAAAAGGAGAAATAAAGTGGAAAAATTAGAGGCGGTAATATTTGATTTTGATGGAACGATAGTAGATACAGAAAAAGTTTACTATGAAAATATGCGTGACTTAACTGAAGAGATATTAGGTCAAAAATTAGATAAAATGGACTACATAAAAAATGTTTCAGGAACAAATGAAGAAACAAGCAAGAGATACTATAATGAAAGATATGAAATGTCTAGTGAGGATTATGATAAGTTTGAAGCGGAGATTACTAAGCGTATTCTAGATAATTATCATAATGCGCCTGTATTACCAGGTATTGCGGAACTTATGGAATATTTATATACTCATGGGATAAAAAAATGGCAGTAGCTTCAAAATGGAAAAAAAGAGAGCATATTGAAACTGGGCTTCAAAGAAAAGGTTTTGAAAAATATATATCAGTTATAGCTACAAAAGAAGATAAGGTCACACCTAAACCTGCGCCAGATATTTATCTGTTAGCAGCAGAAAAATTAGGCGTTAGCATAAATAATGTTATAGCTATAGAAGATTCACGACCAGGTGCATTGGCTGCGGCGGCATCGGGGGCAACGCTAATTTTACAAACAAATGATATTACAAAACATATGGATTTTACCGGTGTAAACTATAGATTCAAAGATGTAGATTTAGTTGCAACAGTTAAAGGAATTCTCGAGGATAAATAGTGTACAAAAACCAATCAGAAGAGTATAATAAAATTATTAAGATAAATCTTAAAATCAAATATACAAAGGGAGACTGTTATGTATACGTCTAATTTAAAGATTAAAGAAGGTTTTACTTCATATGCAACAACACCACTTGGTGGAGAATATAAAATGTTTATAGAAGAAAGTAAAGATGGTCCAATGGATTTATTTGCTACAGCATACAATGGATGTGTTAGTATGTGTGCAAAAGGATATTTTTTCAGAGCATATGAGTTAGTTGATTTAGTAATTGAAACTGAATTGGCTGTGGACTATGATAATAGAAAAATTGTAGCTAATGTTCATGTGGATAGAACGGAAGAGCAATTAGCGGCAGGAGATAGACAAGGAGTTTTAGATAATATTAAACTTCGTTGTAAAGTATCTCATTTATTATCTTCTGATTTAGAAATTCAATATAATATTTTACCGTTAAAATAAAATAAATAAACGAAAAACTTAGGGTCAAAAAACTCTAAGTTTTTTATTTTTTGAGGAGAAAAATAATTTTTTTCTTCTATAACAATATAGTTTATATTAGCTAAAAGAAAAAAAGTATAAAAAAATAGAAAAACATATTCATAAAAATTTTTTTAAAAAAATTTTTTTAACAAAAACACTTGCAATATATGCTTTTACCATGTATAATAGTTAATGTTGGTCTTGAAAAAGACTTGCGTTGAAGCGAAAGGTTACTGACACGCCCGGCCGCTTTGCCATGGCATGGCGTGCTGGAGAACTTTCGTGGAGAAGTCGCTACTAGATAGCGGCGAATAAATGTATAGGAGGAGAAATGATGGCAAAACAAAAAATTCGTATTCGTCTTAAAGGATATGATCACAGATTAGTAGATCAAAGTGCAGAGAAAATTGTTGAAACTGCAAAACGTTCTGGAGCAAAAGTTTCTGGACCAATTCCATTACCAACGGAAAAAGCAGTTTACACAATCTTACGTTCAGTTCACATTTACAAAGATAGCCGTGAACAATTCGAACAACGTACACACAAACGCCTAATCGATATTATTGAACCAACACAAAAAACAGTTGACGCTTTAATCAGCTTAAACTTACCATCAGGTGTTGACATCGAATTAAAATTATAATTATAGGAGGTGACTTTCGATGACCAAAGGTATCTTAGGAAGAAAAGTAGGTATGACACAAATCTTCGCTGAAAATGGAGAATTAATCCCAGTAACAGTAGTTGAAGCGAAAGGTAACGTCGTATTACAAAAGAAAACAGAAGAAGTTGAAGGATACAACGCAATCCAATTAGGATTCGACGATAAACGTCCTTACGATAAAGAACGTAAAGACCGTTTAGTAAAAGTTGCGAACAAACCTGAACAAGGTCACGCAGATAAAGCTAACACTGCTCCAAAACGTTTCGTACGCGAAATCAGAGATGCAGAAGTTGCTAATTATGAAGTAGGTCAAGAAGTCCAAGTTGATATTTGCAGCAGGGGACTTAGTTGACGTAACAGGAGTAAGTAAAGGTAAAGGATTCCAAGGGGCAATCAAGCGTCATGGACAAAGCCGCGGACCAATGGCTCACGGTTCTCGTTACCACCGTCGTCCTGGGTCAATGGGACCTGTAGCACCTAACCGTGTATTCAAAGGTAAAGCATTACCAGGTCAAATGGGTGGAGTTACAGTTACTACTCAAAACTTAGAAATCGTAAGCGTAGATGTAGAAAATGGATTAATCCTAGTTAAAGGATGTATTCCAGGATCTAAGAAAAAGCTTCGTAAAAAAATCCAATCAGCAGTTAAATCTGGTAAATAATCGGAAAATATACGGAAGGAGGAAATTAGATAATGCCACAATTAGATTTATTTAAACAAGACGGTACTAAAGTTGGTGCAGTTGAAGCTAATGAAGCAGTATTCGGAATTGAACCAAATCAACACGTTTTATTCCAAGCTGTAACTTTACAAAGAGCATCACTTCGTCAAGGTACACACAAAAACAAAAAGGACGTTCTGAAGTTTCAGGTGGTGGTCGCAAACCATGGCGTCAAAAAGGAACAGGTCGTGCTCGTCAGGATCCATCCGTTCACCACAATGGCGTGGAGGTGGAATTGTATTCGGACCTACACCACGTAGCTACAGCTTCAAAAATGCCTCGTAAAATGCGTCGTTTAGCATTACGTTCTGCTTTATCTTCTAAAGTAGCAGCTAACGAAGTATTTGCATTAGAAAGTTTATCATTTGATACAATTAAAACTAAAAAAACTTTAAAGAAATGTTATCAAACCTTAGCCTAGAGAAAAAAGTATTATTCGTAGTTACTGAACTAGAAGAAAATACTGTTTTATCAGGAAGAAATATTCCAGGAGTTGAATTCGTAGAAACAACTGGACTTAACGTATTAGATATTTTAGGAAGCAACAAAGTTGTATTCACTAAAGATGCAGTAGAAAAAAAGTTGGGGAGGTATTAGCATAATGGAAGCACGCGATATTATCAAACGCCCAGTACTAACTGAAAAAAAGTTATTTATTAATGCAAGAAAAATAAATACACTTTCCTAGTAGACACACGCGCTCACAAAACTCAAATTAAACAAGCTATCGAAGAAATCTTCGGAGTTAAAGTTGAGAAAGTAAACGTAATGAACTACAAACCAAAATTCCGTCGTGTTGGAAGATACGGTGGTTACACTAACAAACGTAGAAAAAGCAATCGTTAAGTTAGCAGAAGGACAAACAATCGAAGGATTATTCGCTTAAGAATAACAAATACCATTAAGGAGGAAAAAATGACAAATGGCAATTAAAGTATATAAAGCTATAACTAACGGTCGTCGTAACATGACATCATTAGATTTCGCGGAAATTACAACTAACAAACCAGAAAAAGTCATTATTAGCGCCGCTACCGAAAAAAAGCGGGAAGAAATAACCAAGGTAAAAATCACTGTTCGTCACCACGGTGGAGGACACAAAAAAACAATACCGTATTATTGACTTCAAGAGAAATAAAGACAACGTACCAGCAAAAAGTTGCTACTATCGAGTACGATCCAAAACCGTTCAGCGAACATCGCTCTATTACACTATGTAGATGGAGAAAAAAGATACATCATCGCTCCTAAAGAACTTAAAGTAGGACAAATCTTAGTATCTGGTGAAACTGCTGATATTAAAGTTGGTAATGCATTACCACTAGCAAACATCCCTGTAGGGACATTAATTCACAACATCGAACTTAAAACCTGGTAAAGGTGGACAATTAGTACGTTCTGCTGGAGCAAGTGCTCAAGTACTTGGTAAAGAAGGTAAATACGTATTAGTACGTCTTAAATCAGGAGAAGTAAGAATGATCTTAGCAACTTGCCGTGCTACAATCGGTGAAGTTGGTAACGAACAACACGGACTAGTAAATATCGGTAAAGCCGGTAGAACTCGTTGGTTAGGTAAAAGACCAACTGTACGTGGATCTGTTATGAACCCGAACGATCACCCACACGGTGGTGGTGAAGGACGTACTTCAATCGGACGTAAATCACCAATGTCACCATGGGGTAAACCAACTCTTGGTAAGAAAAACTCGTTCTAAAAAAAGCTCGTTCAAAACAAATTTATCGTACGTGCTAGAACTAAATAATAAAAATTAAACAAAGGTTAGTTGGTGAGGAGCAAGTGCTCTTTACCAAACCCTTAAGTATGCAAAGTATCGGAAAGGAGATAACACAATGGCTCGTAGTTTAAAAAAAGGACCATTCGCTGATCACCACTTATTAGCAAAAGTTGAAAAAATGAACGAACAAGAAAAGAAACAAGTAATTAAAACTTGGTCTCGTCGTTCAACAATCTTCCCAACATTCATAGGACTTACTTTTGCAGTATATGACGGAAGAAAACATGTACCTGTATATGTGACTGAAGATATGGTAGGACACAAATTAGGTGAGTTTGCACCAACAAGAACTTACAAAGGTCACGTTGCAGACGACAGAAAAACAAGAAGATAATTTAGAAATTAGTAAAATCAAGGAGGCACATTCATGGAGTCAAAAGCAATCGCTAAGACAGTCCGCATCGCTCCTCGTAAAGTAAGACTAGTATTAGACTTAGTACGTGGGAAAAAAAGTGGGCGAAGCATTAGGAATTTTAGAATTCACAACTAAATCAGCTTCTTTACCAGTAGCTAAAGTTATTAAATCAGCTGCTGCTAACGCTGAACACAACTATGGAATGAATGTAGAAGACTTAGTAGTATCACAAGCATTTGCAAATGAAGGACCAACTCTTAAAAGATTCCGTCCAAGAGCAAAAGGTGCTGCAAGTTCAATTAACAAAAGAACAAGTCACATCACTATCGTTTTAAGTGACAACAAATAATAAAAATTAAGAAATTATAAAAGCTAAACTAGTTAAAGGAGGCTACAAACTGTGGGTCAAAAAGTACATCCAATAGGCTTACGTGTTGGAGTTATTCGTGATTGGGATTCAAAATGGTATGCGGAAAAAGATTTCGCTGCTAACTTACACGAAGATTTCAAAATCCGTGAGTTCATCAGTAAACAATTAAAAGACGCTTCAGTTTCTAAAGTAGAAATTGAAAGATTTGATAAGAAAGTAAACATTTCAGTACACACTGGTAAACCAGGTATGGTTATCGGTAAAGGTGGTGCTGAGATCGATAAATTAAGATTAGAATTAAAACAAATTAACTGGAAAAAAAGAGTACACATTAATGTAGTTGAAATCAAAAAAAGTAGATATCGACGCTAAATTAGTAGCTGAAAAACATTGCTCGTCAATTAGAAGCTCGTGTATCATTCCGTCGTGCTCAAAAACAAGCTATCCAAAGAGCTATGAGAGCAGGAGCTAAAGGAATTAAAAACTCAAGTATCAGGACGTCTTGGTGGAGCAGATATCGCTCGTGCAGAACACTACTCAGAAGGTTCAGTGCCATTACACACATTAAGAGCAGACATCGACTACGCTCACGAAGAAGCAGATACAACTTATGGTAAACTTGGAGTTAAAGTTTGGATTAACCGTGGTGAAGTATTACCAACTAGAAAAATCTGAAAAAAAGGAGGTAACTAATTTATGTTAATGCCTAAACGTGTTAAATATCGTCGTCAACACAGACAATCAACAAAAGGTAAATCTAAAGGCGGAAACGTAGTAGATTTCGGTGAATTTGGATTACAAGCTACTACTGCAGCAAGAGTTACTTCTCGTCAAATAGAAGCTGCTCGTATAGCGATGACTCGTTATATGAAACGTGGTGGTAAAGTTTGGATTAAGATCTTCCCTCACATGCCTTACACTAAAAAACCATTAGAAGTACGTATGGGATCTGGTAAAGGTGCAGTAGAAGGATGGGTTGCAATCGTTAAACCAGGTAGAGTGATGTTCGAAGTTGCTGGAGTAAGTGAAGAAGTTGCACGTGAAGCTCTAAGACTTGCATCTCACAAGTTACCTGTTAAATGTAAATTTGTAAAACGTGAAGAAACAGGTGGTGAAGCATAATGAAAACAAATGAATTCAAATCAATGATTAGAGAATTAACTTCACAAGAGTTAGAAACAAAAATCAAAGAATTAAAAGAAGAGCTTTTCAACTTACGCTTCCAATTGGCAACTGGTCAATTAGAAAATACAGCTCGTATTAGTCAAGTTAGAAAATCAATCGCTCGTATGAAAACTGTTATTCGCGAAAGAGAATTAGCGAATAAATAATATAGGAGGCAAACATGACTGAGAGAAATGATAGAAAAGTTTACGTTGGAAAAGTAGTTTCTGATAAAATGGACAAAACAATCACAGTTTTAGTAGAAACTTACAAAAAACACCCTCTATACGGTAAACGTGTTAAATATTCTAAAAAATTCAAAGCACATGATGAAAAACAATGTTGCTAAATTAAATGATATCGTTAAAAATAATGGAAACTCGTCCATTATCTGCAACTAAAAAAACTTCCGTTTAGTAGAAGTAGTAGAAGAAGCAGTTATAATCTAATAAAAACTAGGATAAACCCCTAAGAAGGAGGGCAAAAAAAGCGCATGATTCAACAAGAAACACGCTTAAAAAGTGGCTGATAACTCAGGAGCAAAAGAAGTTTTAACAATTAAAGTTCTAGGTGGTTCAGGACGTAAAGTTGCTAACATTGGTGACGTAATTGTATGTTCTGTTAAAAAAGCAACACCAGGTGGAGTTGTTAAAAAAGGTGAAGTAGTTAAAGCCGTAATCGTTCGTACAAAAACAGGAGCTCGTCGTAACGACGGTTCATATATTAAATTTGATGAAAATGCTTGTGTAATTATCCGTGATGATAAGAGCCCACGTGGTACACGTATTTTCGGACCAGTTGCTCGTGAATTAAGAGACGGTAACTACATGAAAATCGTATCACTAGCTCCAGAAGTATTATAATATAAAAAAAGTACAGTAAAGAAGGAGGTTAACAAGAAATGTTCATTAAAAAAGGTGATAAAGTTGTAGTAATTACTGGTAAAGACAAAGGTAAAGTTGGTACAGTAATCGAATCTCAACCTAAAAAAGATCGTGTTGTTGTAGAAGGTGTTAACATCATTAAAAAACACGTTAAGAATTCTCAAGATGCACCTCAAGGTGGAATCGTTGAAAAAGAAGCAGCAATTCACGTATCAAACGTAATGTTACAAGATCCTGAAACTGGAAAAGCGACAAGAGTACGTTTCGAAACAAAAGATGGTAAGAAAGTACGTATCGCAGTAAAATCAGGAAAAGAAATATAATAATAGTTGAAGAAAGGAGGCACTATTTTAGATGGCTCGTTTAGAAGATAAATTTAAATCTGAGATAACAAAAGAATTAATGACAAAATTTGAGTACAGCAGTGTAATGCAAGTACCAAAAATTGAAAAAATCGTAATTAACATGGGTGTAGGTGATGCTGTGCAAAACTCTAAAGCCCTAGACAACGCAGTAGCAGAATTAGCTTTAATTTCTGGTCAAAAACCATTAGTAACAAGAGCTAAAAAATCAATCGCTACTTACAGACTTCGTGAAGGTATGCCTATCGGGGCTAAAGTTACTTTACGTGGAGAAAGAATGTATGAATTCTTCGATAAATTAGTAACTGTAGCACTTCCACGTGTACGTGACTTCCACGGTGTTTCTAAAAAAGCATTCGATGGTCGTGGTAACTACACATTAGGTGTTAAAGAACAATTAATTTTCCCTGAAATTGATTACGATAAAGTAAGTAAAGTACGTGGTATGGACATCGTTATAGTAACTACAGCTAACACAGATGAAGAAGCTCGTGAGTTATTAACACAATGTGGAATGCCATTCGCAAAAATAAGAAAGGTGAGGTAAAAAGACACATGGCTAAAAAAAGCAATGGTAGAGCGTGAATTAAAAACGCCAAAAAAATTAGTTGACAAGTATGCAGCTAAAAAGAGCGGAATTAAAAAGCTAAAGGTGATTACATCGGACTTAGCAAACTTCCAAAAAAACTCAGCTCCAGCTCGTTTACACAATCGTTGTAGCATAACTGGACGTCCTCACGGATACATTGGAAAATTTGGAATCAGCCGTATTAAATTCCGTGAATTAGCTTACAAAGGACAAATTCCTGGAGTTAAAAAAGCAAGTTGGTAATATATTAGTAGAAGAAAGGAGGATTTATCCTAATGACAATGACAGATCCTATCGCAGATATGCTAACACGTATTCGTAATGCTAACATGGTTAAACACGAAACATTAGAATTACCTGCGTCAAATATTAAAAAGCAAATTGCAGAAATCTTAAAACAAGAAGGTTTCATCAGCGATGTAGAATACATCGAAGATAACAAACAAGGAAAACTTAAACTTACTCTTAAATACTCAAAAGGTGAAAGAGTAATTAAAGGAATTAAAAGAATTTCAAAACCTGGTTTACGTGTTTACGCTAAAGCAGATGAACTGCCAAGAGTATTAAACGGACTAGGAATAGCAATCGTATCAACTTCAAATGGAGTTGTAACTGACAAAGTTGCTCGTAAAAATAACACAGGTGGAGAAGTATTAGCTTACATCTGGTAATATTATAAGGAGGTGCCAATTAAATGTCACGTATAGGTAATAAAGTTATTACAGTACCTGCAGGGGTTGAAGTTAACATCGTAGATGGTTTCGCAACAGTAAAAGGACCTAAAGGTGAATTAAAACAACAATTTGATAAAGACATGACTTTCAACGTTGAAGGAAGTGAAATCACAGTAGTACGTCCATCTGACTCTAAACGTCACCGTACAGTACACGGAACAACTCGTGCTATCTTAGCAAACATGGTTGAAGGTGTATCTGCTGGATTCAAAAAAGAACTTGAATTAATCGGGGTTGGGTACCGTGCTCAAATGCAAGGTAAAAAATTAGTACTAAGTGTTGGATACTCTCACCCAGTTGAATTCGAAGAAATCGAAGGAATTACATTAGGTGTTGAAGGAAACACTAAAGTTAGTATCGAAGGTATTAACAAAGAAGTAGTAGGACAATACGCAGCTAAAGTTCGTGCAGTACGTCCTCCAGAGCCTTATAAAGGTAAAGGTATTCGCTACGTTGGTGAATATGTTCGCCGTAAAGAAGGAAAAACTGGTAAATAATAGATAACAGAAAGGAGTGTTTCAAATATGATTACGAAACTTGACAAAAATAAAGTTCGTAAAAAAAGACACGCAAGAGTACGTGTTAAAGTTCAAGGGACTCCAGAAGTTCCACGTTTAAACGTATACCGTTCAAACACAAACATTTACGCACAAATTATTGATGACACTAAAGGTGTTACATTAGCACAAGCTTCTTCATTAAAACTTGAGAACGTTTCTAAATCAAGTGTAGAAGCAGCTAAAGAAGTTGGAAAATTAATCGCAGAAGTAGCTAAAACTAAAGGAATTGAAAAAGTTGTTTTCGACCGTGGAGGATACCTATATCACGGACGTGTTAAAGCATTAGCTGAAGCAGCACGTGAAAACGGACTTGTATTCTAATAAGGAGGGAAATAAGTAGATGCGTCAAGAAGAAATCAAAAAAGAATTTGAAGAACGCGTAGTTGCCATTCGCCGTGTAGCTAAAGTTGTTAAAGGTGGACGTCGTTTCCGTTTCTCTGCTTTAGTAGTAGTAGGTGACAAAAATGGTCGCGTAGGATTTGGTACAGGTAAAGCTCAAGAAGTACCAGATGCAATCAGAAAAGCAGTTGAAGCTGCTAAACATAACTTAATTACTGTACCAGTAGTTAATGGAACAATACCTCACGAAATCATCGGACAATTTGGAGCAGGTTCAGTATTAATCAAACCAGCTGCACCTGGTACAGGGGTTATCGCTGGTGGACCAGTTCGTGCCGTATTAGAATTATCAGGTATTTCAAATATCTTATCAAAATCTTTAGGTTCAAACACACCAGTAAACATGGTTCGTGCTACAATCGAAGGATTAACAAGATTACAAACAGTAGAACACGTAGCAGCTTTACGTGGTAAATCTGTGGAAGAATTATTAGGATAAGAGGAGGGAAAAGAACATGACATTAAAAGTAACCCTAACTCGTAGTACTATTGGTCGTCCAAAGAATCAAAGAAAAGTTGTTGAAGCTCTTGGTCTTAAAAAAATGCACCAAACAGTTGAACACAAAGATAACGCTGCGATTCGCGGAATGATCAACAAAGTTTCACACTTAGTAACAGTAGAAGAAAAATAAGAATTATTAATACAAGGAGGTGCTAGTCTAAATGAAATTACATGAATTACAACCAGTTGAAGGTTCTCGTAAAGAGCGTAACAGAGTAGGTCGTGGGATTGGATCAGGAAATGGTAAAAACTTCAGGACGTGGTCAAAAAGGACAAAAAAAGCACGTAGTGGTGGTGGAGTTCGCCCAGGATTTGAAGGTGGACAAAACCCATTATTCAGACGTATTCCAAAACGTGGATTTAACAATGTAAACAGAAAAGAATTTGCAGTTGTAAATCTTGACGACTTAAATAAATTTGAAGATGGTACTGTAGTATCACCTGCTCTATTATTAGAAACTAAAGTTATTAAAAAAGAACTTTCAGGTGTTAAAGTATTAGCTAACGGTAAATTAGAGAAAAAATTAACTGTACAAGCTCACAAATTCTCATCTTCAGCAAAAGAAGCTATTGAAGCAGCTGGAGGAGTTTGCGAGGTGCTATAATATATGTTTAGTGCATCACTAAATCTATTTAAAGTTAAAGAAACTCGTAACAAAATTTTATTTACCTTATTTGGTATATTCCTATTCCGTATCGGTTCTTACTTACCGATACCTGGAGTAGATGCAGATGTTCTTAAAAGTCAAGATGCATCTGGATTATTCGGAATATTTAATACATTTGCAGGAGGGGCTTTACAACAGTTCTCTGTATTCGCTATGGGTATCATGCCATACATTACAGCATCAATCGTAATTCAACTTATGCAAATGGATGTTATTCCTACATTAACTGAGTGGTCAAAACAAGGTGAAGTAGGACATAAAAAAACTCAAAAATTAACAAGAGTCTTAGCAATTGTCTTAGCATTTATCCAATCGCTTATTATGTCTTATGGATTTAATAATGCATATCAAGGACTAATCAAAGACACATCAGTCATAGGATTCATTACAGTAGCTTTAGTATTAACTGCTGGTACAGCATTATTACTGTGGCTAGGGGATCAGATATCACAATATGGTGTTGGTAATGGTGTTTCTATCATTATCTTAGCGGGTATTATTGCTCGTTTACCAATGGAGTTCATTCAAGTTTATGAATCTCAAATTAAAGATGCTGAAAACCTTACATTAGCAATTTTAAAAATTGTTATTGTAGCAATCATTGTTATAGGAATTGTTGCTGCTGTTGTTTACATGCAAGAAGCAATTCGTAAAATTCCTATTCAATACTCTCAAGCGAGAGCAGGTCGTAGAATGTTAGGAGCAAGATCAACTTACTTGCCTCTTAAAGTGAACAGTGCCGGGGTTATCCCAGTAATCTTCGCTATCGCATTCTTACAATTACCTAGAACTATTGCGATATTCGCACCTAATAACGAAAAGTTACAAAAAATTGTATCATATTTCGATTTCAGTCATGTTCTAGGATTAACATTATACGTAGTATTAATTATTGCGTTCTGTTACTTCTATGTAATGGTTCAAGTTAACCCAGAAAAAATGGCTGATAATTTAAGAAAACAAGGAAGTTTTGTTCCAGGGGTTAGACCAGGTAAAAAAACTGAACAATACATTACAGGTATTTTATACAGACTAACGTTTGTAGGTTCAATATTCCTAGCAGCTGTTTCGGTTCTTCCAACAATATTCACAAGCATTGCTAAATTACCAGCATCTGTACAAATTGGTGGTACAAGTTTAATAATTGTTGTCAGTGTAGCGCTAGAGACAGTTAAACAACTTAATACTCAATTAACAGAGAAGAACTATAGAAGTTTTATTACAGGACGAAAGGTGGTAAATAATCATGATGAATATTATTTTAATGGGATTACCAGGAGCGGGTAAAGGTACTCAAGCAGAGCAAATTAAAGCGAATTATCCAATTCCGCATATTTCTACTGGAGATATGTTTAGAGCTGCTATTAAAAATGAGACTCCGCTTGGAAAAGAAGCAAAAAGTTATATTGACAAAGGACAACTTGTTCCTGACAGTGTAACTATAGGATTAGTTGAAGAAAGATTGAATCAAGAAGATGCAAAAGAAGGCTTTTTACTTGACGGTTTTCCAAGAACAGTAGAACAAGCTGAAGCCCTTGATCAAATTTTAGCAAAAACTAATAGAAAAATCGATAAAGTACTAAATATCGATGTAGATCCAGCTATTCTGTTACCTCGTTTAACAGGTAGAAGAATCTGTAAACAATGTGGAAACACTTATCACTTACTTTTCAACCCTACAAAAGTTGAAGGTATTTGTGATAATGATGGTGGTGAGTTATACCAAAGAAGTGATGACAACGAAGAAACAGTTGGTAATCGCTTAGAAGTTAACATCAAACAAACAAAACCTCTTTTAGACTTCTACAGTAAAAAAGAAGGTGTAGTTGAAAATGTTAATGGTGACCAAGACATCAAAGTAGTTTTCCAAGACGTACAAAATATATTAGACAAACTGAAATAGTCAGGGAGGAAAAGTATGGCAAAAGATGTCATTGAAGTAGAAGGTTTAGTAGTAGAAAACTTGCCGAATGCAATGTTTAAAGTAGAATTAGAAAATGGTCATATTATTTTAGCTCATGTTTCTGGAAAAATCAGAATGAATTATATAAGAATTTTACCAGGTGATAAAGTTACAGTAGAAATGAGTCCGTATGACCTGACAAAAGGTAGAATAACTTATAGATTCAAGTAAGTTATAAACTCAAGGAGGAAATAACGATGAAAGTAAGACCATCAGTGAAAAAGATCTGTGACAAATGTAAAGTAATTCGTCGTGGTGGTAAAGTATTAGTGATTTGCGAAAACGCAAAACATAAACAAAAACAAGGATAATTAATTAGGAGGTGCAAACTTAATGGCACGTATAGCAGGAGTAGATATTCCACGTGAGAAACGCGTTGTTATATCTCTAACTTATGTATATGGTATAGGTTTAAAAACTTCTCAAAAAATCTTAAAAGAAGCTGGAGTTTCTGAAGATGTGAGAGTTAAAGACTTAACAGAAGATCAACTAGATAAAATTCGTGAAATCGTAGATAACTACAAAACAGAAGGTGACTTACGTCGTGAAGTTTCATTAAACATCAAACGTCTAATGGAAATCGGATGTTACAGAGGAATTCGTCACCGTCGTGGACTTCCAGTAAGAGGGCAAAACACTAAGAACAACTCTCGTACTCGTAAAGGTCCTAAGAAAACAGTTGCGAACAAGAAAAAATAATTAGGATAGGAGGAGAAACACAACTATGGCTCGTAAACAACAATCACGTAAACGTCGTGTGAAAAAAAAATATACAAAATGGTGTTGCACACATTCGTTCTACATTCAACAACTCAATCGTAACAATTACAGATGAACATGGTAATGCAGTATCATGGTCAAGTGCAGGAGCACTAGGATTCAAAGGTTCTAGAAAAATCTACTCCATTCGCAGCACAAATGGCAAGTGAAGCAGCAGCTAAACAAGCTATGGAACACGGAATGAAATATGTAGATGTAACAGTTAAAGGTCCAGGTGCAGGACGTGAAGCAGCTATTCGTGCATTACAATCTGCTGGATTAGAAGTTACATCAATCAAAGACGTAACTCCAGTTCCTCACAATGGATGTCGCCCACCTAAACGTCGTCGTGTATAATAATAACATAGACAAAATTTAGGAGGTTTAACATAATGTTAGCAATAGAAAAACCAAAAATTCAAATCATTGAAGAATCATCAGATAAAAGATTTGGTCGCTTTGTAGTTGAACCACTTGAACGTGGATATGGAACTACATTAGGTAATTCATTGAGAAGAATGTTAATCTCATCATTACCAGGAGCAGCAGCAAGAAGCATCGATATTGAAGGAGTTCAACACGAATTCCAAGCAATTAAAGGTGTTGTAGAAGATGTTACTGAAATCATTATGAACGTTAAAAACATCGCGTTTGTGGTTCATTCTGAAGAAGAAAAACAAGTATCAATCAGTGTTAAAGGTCCTGCAGTTGTAACAGCAGCAGACATCGCTATCGATTCTGATATCGAAGTAGTAAATACTGATCAACACATTGCAACAGTATCTGAAGGTGGACAATTTGAAATGATCATTTACGTTGGAAAAGGACGTGGATTTGTACCAGCTGATGGAAACAAAAAACGTGACTTACCAATCGGAGTTATTCCAATCGATTCAATTTACACACCAGTATCAAAAGTCAACTATACAGTAGAAAAAACTAGGGTAGGACAAAGCACTGACTTTGATAAACTTATCTTAGATGTTACTACTAATGGTTCAATTACAGCTAACGACGCTTTAGCATTAGCATCAAAAATTCTAATCTCGCACTTAGAATTATTCATGGAAATGTCTGAAGAAGCAAAAGCTGCTGAAATATTGGTAGCTAAAGAAGAAGATAACAAAGTTCAAATGTTAGAAATGACAATTGAAGAATTAGACTTATCAGTACGTAGTTACAACTGCTTAAAACGTGCAGGAATTAACACAGTACAAGAATTAGCTAACAAAACAGAACAAGAAATGATTAAAGTAAGAAACTTAGGTCGTAAATCTCTAGAAGAAGTTAAAATTAAACTTCAAGAGTTAGAACTAGGATTCAAAGAAGAATAATACTAACAAGGAGGCAAACTAATGGGTTACAGAAAATTAGGACGTACATCAGCTCACCGTAAAGCGATGTTAAGAAACTTAGTAACTGCTCTACTAGTACACGGTAGAATTGAAACAACTGTTACAAGAGCGAAAGAAGTTCGTTCATTAGCAGAAAAAATGATTACATTAGGTAAAAAAGGTGATCTAGCAGCAAGACGTAATGCAGCTAAATTCATCCAACCTGTTGCAGTAGCAACTGAAGAAGGTAAGAGTCAATTAGCTCTTAAAAAATTATTTGAAGAAGTAGCACCTAAATATGCTGACCGTAACGGTGGATACACTCGTATTCTACGTGTTGGACCACGTAAAGGTGATGGTGCAGAAACAGCTATTATAGAATTAGTTTAATAAAAATTTTTCATACAACAATAACATACTACATACACACACAACTAAACAACACATACAACAAGAATTTAAACTAATTTTTTTGGCAAAAGAGTGCTTGAAATGCGTAGGAAAAGGCTACGTCGTCTAGCTCTAATGTATCCTAGCATATCGCTAGGATACCCTTTTGTCCCTTTAAAAATTAAATCTAATTATACTTTAAAAGATTACCAGGCAAGGTAGTCTTTTTTTGCTTTGTACCTTTCGTTTTAGCAATTCTTCGAATTGTATAAAATGTTAGGTACAAAGTACGCACAGTTGTCCCAAGAACGAGTGTAACGAGTGATAGGCTGACAACCACTGCGCGCGTTGTTAAGATTTTAGAATCTTCGATTCGTAAAAATCATTACGTGCAAAATACGCAAAAGTTATTAAGTTTTATATGAGAATTCATAGATGTAATGATTTTTTTAATTTGTATAATTGAAAAACTATGTTTTTATAGATAGTTTTATGATATAATGATTTTAAAATTTATGTTATGGAAGGTAAGACGATTAGATATGTAGTGAATTTCAATTTCTTAAAAATATGTAATTATATATAGTTTTTATTTTATTTGATTTTTATATCTAATCTTAAATGGGGAAAGAGTAATGTATGAGAAGTTATTGATGAAAATAGCGTTACTTGCAGGAAAAATATTAATGGAAAATGGTGCCGAGGTATATAGAACTGAAGATACGCTTGAGAGAATCATTAAACATGGTGTTGGTGATAATCGTATTGATGAATATTATACACATGTAACTTTAACTGGTATTTTTGTTAGGATTGAAGGTCTCGGGACTGATTTTCGAAGAGTAGGTGATAGAACTTACAATCTAACAAAAATATCGGAAGTTAATGCACTATCAAGGGCATTTACATCAGGAAAAATAAGTTTACCAGATATGTATAAGGCACTAAAAAGAGTTCAAGAAGAAAAGAGTCCTATAAAGGATTGGTTTAAAGTTCTTTGTTCAGGGGTTCTTAGTGGTAGTATCGTCTTGATATTTGATGGTAACTTTTGGGATGTTATACCAGGAGGAATAGCTGGAGCAGTAGCATTTTATATTTATATTAAAGTTATCGACTATTTAAAAGCACCGTTTATTTCTGAGTACATTAGTACTTTTGTCGGTGGTGTAGCAGGATATATAGGATTTGCTTTGTTAAATGGACATTCACTAAGACTTGCTATGATAGGCGCAGTAGTACCTCTTGTACCAGGTATTACGATAACAAACTCGATGAGGGATATTATCGCTAGACAGTTTATTTCTGGATCTATTCGATTTATTGAAAGTTTCTGTGTTGCTTTTGCATTAGGAGCTGGAATAGTGACCGTATATTTCATAGTTAGACTACTAGGAGGTGTAGTATAATGCTTGCTGTGATGAGTCATGCCTTGTTGCTGCTATATCATTTTGTATTTAGCTTCATATCTTCAGTATCTTTTGGAATTATTTGCGATGTTCCAAGAAAAACTTTGGTAACTGGTGGGATAATTGGTGCGATAGGATGGTGCGGATACTGGGAGATGTGGAGCCATGGACATAGTGTATTTATGTCAAGTTTAGTATGTTCGTTATTATTGGCTAATATAGGGCAAATTTGTGCGATTAGATTTAAAAATCCTGTAACTGTATATTTCGTTCCAGGACTTGTTCCGGTAGTGCCTGGGGTAACTATTTATGATGCGTTCAGAACATTGTTGTTAGATGATTATGGTAATTCTGGAAAAATTTTCTTAAATAGTTTTTATGGTGCTGTAGGATTAGCAGTTGGTATAATAATAGCTGATTCGATTTTTAGAGTCGTACTAAAACCATTATTAAATAAAAAAGTTAAATAAAGAGATTTACAAAAAATCGAATTACCGGAAAAAATTGGTATGATTTTTTGATAAGCTAAGTAAGTATAAGATATAATAATTTTTTCTTTGAAATTTATTATATCTTATTTTTTCACTTGTAATGTATGGTGATGTGTGGTACACTATAAGTGGAAGATGTATGGTGGTATGTGGTACACTTAGGAAGGAGGTCACCATGTTTCAAATTGATTCATTATCAGATAAACCGATTTATAAACAAATAGTAGATCAAATTAAGTCTATGATAAGTAAAAATTTATTACAGGAGGGAGATAAATTACCATCGGTAAGAGAATTTTCGAAAATGCTTGGTGTTAATGTTAGTACAATTCAAAAAGCATTTCAACAGTTAGAAAGTGAAAAGATAATCACAACAATCGTAGGGAGAGGTACTTTTATTACAAATAATTTTGATAATATTGTTCCAAATTATGAACTCATAGATTCAATAATTGAGGAATTAATTAGGGAAGTAAAGATAAGGGGAATCTCGGAAGAAGATTTATTAGAAAAAATTAAGTTGGAATTTCGAAAGGGTGATTAATTATGGATAATGAGAAGAAGATTGATGGAAAGTTAAAAGAATTAATTATGGAATGGAAATTCTTAGGATTATCGATGGAGAAATTATGCGAAGTCATATCAAAAAAGATAAAGGAGAAAAATTATGAAGCTTACGATAGAAAAAATTAATAAGAAATTTTTTTAAAAAAATATAGTATTAAACAATGTTAGTTTTTCCGTAAGTACAGGAGAAATTGTAGCACTTGTTGGAAGAAATGGAAGTGGGAAAACAACTTTATTAAAGATACTATCAGGAATATATAGTCAAGATTCTGGGGAAATAGAAATTGAAGGTGTAGATAATAAAAAAATATAAAAAAACAACTAATTTATATACCGGATAGATTCGATTATTTTAAAAATTCTAAAATTAAGAAAGTTTGTGAATTTTACAAGTTAGCTTATGAAAATTTTGATGAACAATATTTTAAAACAGAATTAGAAAAAATTAAATTATCACAAACCAGCAGATTATCTGAATTATCAAAAGGACAACTAGCTATTTTTAGTTTGATTTTGGGGATTTCATGTCGAACGAAGTTTATCTTCTTAGATGAACCACTAGATGGGATAGATGTGATAAATACTAAAATGATAGTTAATTATATTTTGGACGCTCAAAGTGATGGAGTTGGGTTATTAATTAGTAGTCACCAATTAAATGCTCTGGAAAATATAAGTGATAAGGTTGTCTATTTAGATGATGGAGTTGGAGTTAGTGAAGAAATTAATAAGGATGAGTATAGTAAATATCAATTAGTGTATCAAGAGAAAATACCAGAGGAGTTACGTAGCAATCCTAATGTAAGAATTATTAGTAATATTGGAAGAGTTTATGTAGTTATTATGAGGGGAAGTTATGATGCTACTCATGACATTATTCAAGATAAAGATCTTCTTCAATATGATAAATTACCTATTGTATTAGAGGATATCTTTTTATTAAATAGTAAAGGGGAAGATGAAAATGTGTAAAGATATTTTAAAAATTATGCGCATATATTTGAAACAATATTCAATAATGTTAATTATACTATTAATTGCCTTCTCGACATTTGCTGCTACAACTACCAATAAACAACTAAATAAATTAAAAAATGGAGTTGCAGTTTATGATTTTCAATTAACAACAGGAATAGCAAAGGAATTGGAAATTAGAAAAGGAACATCTAATGATGAATTAAGTCAAAAAACACACGAACTATATAAGTTGAAAGAAGAATATCAAAAAAATTATAAAGAAAAATTATCAAAAGAAAAATTAAATGAGATGAAACATTCTTATGCGATTGGAGCATATTTACATAATTTTCCAAGTTCTTCAATATGGACATTTTATACTAATAATGAAGATCTAAATGTACTTACTGGCAATGATAGTGAAAAATATAAACAGTACTTAACTGAAGAAGAACTGAATAATGTTTCTAAGTATAAAGAATGGTCAAGAATGCAGCCGGGTAGTAAGGAGTACTTTGATAAACAAGAGGAATTAGATAAAGTATATCCGCCAGCATTAGATATTAGTAATGTAAAAACATTAACTTTCTTAAAAGAAAATTTAGAAGCTAGTAAAGTTAAGTTGAAAGAAACTATGTTTAACGAGGGAACTAATATAGGGTACTATATTTTAATAACTTTAATCCCGTTATTAATCTTCGGAGCGGAATATCATACTAATTTTGGTAAATTTGTAGCGAGCTTACCTTATGAAAAAGAAAAAGTATATTTTGCAAAAGTAATTTTATCATTCTTAACTTTAATAGTTAGCTATATTCTAACAGGATTAACCAATATAGCAGTTATAAGTAATAGTTTGTTAGGAGAAATTTATAACGTGCCAGCGGTACTCGAAATAAATAATAAAATTTATATACTAGGAATAGGTCTGGTATTACTAGGAGCTGTTTTATCAAGTTTTTGTGGAAGTATATTGAGCATAGGTGTGATGTATATTCCATCTCTTACATTAATTTATTATCCATTGGTAGTATGGATTGCTGTAGGAAGATTGTTCTTTGAAAATTATCTTCCAGATGATGGACCGTTTCTTGATAATATACCAAAGATGCCAATATTTTATTATTTCGGATATAGTCCTTGGAAGAATATTATTATTTACTTAGTTATTTTAACAATAATTATGCTGTTAGCAAGTAAGGTTTATAAAATACATAATGTAGAAAAAGAAGGTGAATTTTTCATAATAGAAAGAGTTTCATTAGTGGGATATTTAATATTATTAATGGGAGTATTCGCGTTTATATTACTAGTATTAGTAGATATATTCGGTATTAATCAAGGCCTTGCTTTAGTACTAACAATATTATTAGTACCAGCTGGTCTTTGGAAATTGATTAGAACAAAAATAAGAATATAAAATTAAAAATAATTAGAAATCATTCTTTATTTTTCGACAATTCTATGGAGTTTTGTAAAGTTTTCAAGAGGAAATACACAATTTTTCAAAAAGACTATTGACATACTAAAAATTAATTGTTATACTAATTAACAAGTTAATGATTCACACGTTGATAAGATAAGTAAAAGTGAAAGATGGTAAAGAGAGTCTCGGTTGGTGAAAAGAGATCGTATTGGAAACTTTGAAAATGGTCTTTGAGTGTTAATGGTCGAATAATTAGACCTTTACGGGTGAGCCCGTTATAGCTTCAGGGTATAACACCATTCTATTTTGGTGCGTACTTTTTGAGTTGATATTTGTGAGAATATCATAAAGTAAGGTGGTAACACGTAAATTATTAGACGTCCTTGCAGAAGCAAAAGCTTCTGTGAGGATTTTTTTATTTCTCAAAATAATCACAAGGATACTTAACTTAATCTAATATTACAAACACTTTGGAGGGACAAAAACATGTCAGAATTACTAAATATTTATAAAACTTTAAAAAATAAAAAATGGGTTAACTTAAGTCACAAAATCGATGAAAATTCACCTAAGTTCCCAGCGCTACCTGCGTTAGAAAAAGAAAATGTCTTTACTTTAAAAGATGGATTTTATGTTCAAAAATTCTCAGTTGTTGGACAATATGGAACACACATCGATGCACCAATTCACTTCGTTGAAGGTGGGCGTTGGTTAGATGAAATTGAACTTAAAGATTTACTTTTACCTTTATACGTAATAGATAAAAGTAAAGAAGTAGCGGAGAATAATGACTATGTAATTTCTAAACAAGACATTCTTGATTTTGAAGCTGAACATGGAGAAATATTATCAGAATCATTCGTAGCATTCAGAAGTGATTGGTCAAAACGTTGGCCTAGCTATGATGAAATTAGAAATCTAGACGAAAATGATGTTCAACACACTCCAGGATGGGGAAGAGATGCACTAGAATTTTTAATTAAGGAAAGAAAAGTTAAAGCTGTAGGTCATGAAACCCTAGATACTGATTCAGGAGTTACAGCCGCAGCTGAAGGACTTATTCAAGAGTATTACTTACTAGAGCAAGATATTTATCAAATCGAAGTTTTAGCAAATCTTGATCAAGTACCAGCGACTGGAGCATTAATCTCAATTGCTTATCCAAACTGGACAGAAGCAACTGGATCTCCAGTAAGGGTAGTAGCGATATTACCAGAAGACGAATAGAACGGTCTTTATAAAAAAGTTTTAGTTTATGAAAAAGAATAGATATTAGAAAAGAGAAAAGAAAAAAAAGTTTGAAGAGAAAAGTAACTAGAAGTTTATAATAAAATCAAAATAATAAAGTCAGAAGAGTAAAGTTAAAAGAGAAAATAAATTAGTTAAACAAAAGGAGAAAAAATTATTATGTGTCAAGGATGTCAAAATAAAGTAGTAGAAAGAGCAGCATACAGAGTAGATCACGTGGGCTCATTTCTAAGACCTAAGGAGTTAGTAGAAGCTCGTGAGAAATTCTCAAAAGGAGAATTATCACAAGAAGAATTAACAAAAGTAGAAGATAAAGCAATTACAGAATTAGTTGAAAAACAAATTGCAAATGGACTAAAAGGAGTAACAGATGGGGAGTTCCGCCGTGCATACTGGCACCTAGACTTTTTCTGGGGACTTAACGGTGTAGAACACGTTCAAGGAGAAAAAGGTTACCCATTCAAAGGTATCGAGACTAAACCAGATACAGCAAAAGTATCAGGGAAAATCAGTGGAGAAAATCACCCATTTGTAGCACACTACAAATTCTTAAGAGACTTAGTAGCTGATAAAAAAGATGTAACTGTAAAATTAACAATTCCATCACCATCACAATTATATTTCGAGTTAATCCGTACAGAAGATCATATTAAAGGATATGAAAAATTCTATCCAACATTTGAAGAATTAAAAAATGCTATTGTAGCAGCTTATAAACAAGTAATCGCAGACCTTTATAAAGAAGGACTACGTGTATTACAATTTGACGATTGTACATGGGGAGCATTAGCTGATGATGGATTTGCGAATCGTTTCCGCGATGCGCGTCCATTAGAAGAAGTTCGTAGAGAATATGCAGCACGTTGTTTAGCATTAAATAATGAAGTTATCGAAGGAAAACCAGGAGACTTAGCTATCAATACGCACGTTTGTCGTGGGAACTTCGCTTCTAAATGGATTTCTCAAGGTGGATATCAAAACGTTGAAGACGAGTTACTTGCTGGAGAAACGTAAATGCATACTACTTAGAATACGATACAGATCGTGCAGGAGATTTCAAGCCACTAGTAAAAGTTGGAAAAGATAAAAAAGTTGTTTTAGGATTAATTACATCTAAATTTGCAGATTTAGAAGATAAAGAAGAAGTAATTGCAAGAATTAAAGAAGCTAGTGAATACGTACCATTAGAAAATATTTACTTAAGTACACAATGTGGTTTTGCTTCTACAGAAGAAGGAAATGTGATTACTGAAGAAGATCAATGGAAGAAAATCGCCCTAATTAAAGAAATAGTAGAAGAAGTTTGGGGATCAGAAGAATAATAATATTTTAATATTTATTCGAGTATACTAAATTAAAAGAATTATATAATTAAAGTAAATGATAAAAGTAAGCACATAAATTGACATCTTTATATATAATACAGTAAACTAAACTAGCATTGATTTCATTCGTTCAATGTTAAATAATATCTGGTTTTATTATTCTTATTATGAAATATAGTCTATTTAATCAATACATGAGTAGCAATGTAAGTCTCTCGCTGCCAAATAGGCAAATGTATTTAACCATTATTAAATAGGGGAAACCAAAATATTTCATAGTTTGAAAAATAGGACTTAAAATCAAGGAGGAAAAAAGAATGAAAAAGAACAAATTGTTTATAGGAGCACTAGCGTTAGTAATGAGTGTTGTAACAGCATGTAGTTCAAAAACGCAAAACACAATTACCACTTCTCAAGATAAAGATACTTTCACGTATGCTATTAGTGATGATCCATCATCAACTAACCCAATCAAGGTAAGTGACCGTTGGGGATTAACAATGACTAATATTATTTACTCACCATTAATCAAAGTTAATGGGGATGGTTCAAAAGAATATGCCTTAGCAGAATCTACTGAACTTGCAAAAGATGGTCTTAGTTTAAAAGTTAACTTAAGAAAAGATGTAAAATGGTCTGATGGACAAAAATTCACAGCTGATGATGTAGTCTTCACTTATCAAACAAAAGCTAAAAAAGAAAATGGAAACTTCAAAAACTTATGGATTGGTGACAAACCGATAACTATTGAGAAAGTAGATGACTACACTGTAGTATTTAAGTTCCCAGAACCAAGTGCAGCTGCGGCAAATAACATTGCGAATGAAACTTACATTATTCCAAAACACGTTTATGGAAATGTATCTGACTTCTCAGTTAAAGAATTAAAAGAAACACCAGTAGGAACTGGACCATACAAACTAGTAGAAAACAAACGTGGAGAATACATTAAATTTGAAGCGAATGAAAATTATTACAATGGTAAACCAAAAGTTAAAAATGTAGTACTACGTATTATTAAAAGTGCTGATACTACAAAAGTAGCATTACAAAAAGGTGAGGTAGATGCAGCATATGTATTACCTGCTGCAATTAAAGATTTAGATTCTAAAAACATCGATACTTATCCTTACAGTGAGAACCGTATTGGATACTTAGGATTAAACACAAACACAGATGAATTAAAAGATGTTAAAGTTAGACAAGCTATTTTATACGCATTAAACAAAGAAGATATGAATAAAGCAGCTTACTTAGACAGTAAATACTACCAAAACCCTTATTCATTCTTACCACCGAAAAATCCATTCCATACTGATGATGTAGAGAAATATACTCAAAATGTTGAAAAAGCAAAATCACTATTAAAAGAAGCGGGAGTTTCTAACTTGAAACTTAACCTAGGGTATGCAAGTAACGATGCTGCAAATACTATCCAAGCAACATTTATCCAACAACAATTGCAAGCAGTAGGAATTAATGTTGAGCTTCGTGGTGGAGATGAAACAGCTATCTTTACAGAGTTAAGAAAACCTGGTTCTAAAGCTTACAACCTATTCTTAGGTGGATATATCATGGGTAACGATCCTGATTTATACTCTAAGCTATTTGGATCAAATGGTACTTCAAATTACTTCCAATACAGAAGTGAAAAAATTGATGGATTATTCAAACAAGGTGCAGCTGAATTAGATGAAACTAAACGTAAAGAAGTGTACAAAAACCTTCAACAAGAAATTGCTAACCAAGCATACCTATACCCAATCGTAGATAACCAAAAAATCTTAGCGGTTAACAAACGTGTTGGAAATGTTAACGATGCTAAGTTAGTACCAATCTACACATTTGATGATTTATCAAAAATTACTCTTAAATAGTAATAGTAGTGGAAAATAAAATATAGTATGAGGGGGAGTACGATAAAATCCTATTTATAATAAGATTTTATAGTATCTCCCTCGCTTTATTAGTTTTAAGGGGAACGTTCATTTATAATTTATATCCAAAAGATTTATGATAAATTATAAATGAATTTCATAAAAATATAGTAATTAGAATTTAAAGGAGATTGTATGATTCGATATATTTTGAAACGTATATTACAAGTAGTACCACTACTTTTAGTAATATCGTTTATAGTATTTACTTTAATACATTTAGCACCATATGATGCTATCGATGCACAGATAACGTCGAATATGTCACAAGAAGAAATAAATATTCTTCGTGAGCAAAGTGGGCTTAATAAACCATTCTTAATTCAGTATGTTGATTGGTTAGGACAAATATTAAGCGGGAACTTCGGGCATTCACTAGTAACTCATAATAGTGTAGGAGAAGAAATCCTAGCGAAAATACCTAATACAATATCATTAGTATTACCAGCCTACATAACAGCACTAATAATCGCAATAGTACTTGGATTACTAGCTGCTGCAAATAAAGGTAAATGGCAAGATAAATTCATCGATGCTGTAGCTTCACTTGGAATAGCTACTCCATCATTTTGGATAGCGATGATATTTATCTATGTTTTAGGATACCAATTAAACTTATTCCCAATAATAGGAATGCACACAATTGGTAAAGAGGGCGATTTTGGTGATTTCTTATCACACTTTATTATGCCTTATCTAACTTTAACAATCGTATTCTTCGCAGAACTTACACGTTATGTAAGATCTTCAGCTTTAAGTCAGACAAATGAAGAGTATGTAGTAGTTCAACAGGCTTTCCAAGCGACAAAAACTCAAATTTTTACAAGACACATTATAAAAAATGTGTTAATACCAGTAATTACTCAAGTGGGTATGTCACTACCAATGTTAGTAACTGGAGCGATTATTACAGAAACAGTATTTAGCTGGCCAGGAATAGGACCTTATATTACACAAGCAACTAGAGCTTTAGATTATCCTATTATAATGGCAGTAATGTTACTTTCAGCTACACTAGTAATAGTAGGTAATTTAATTTCAGATATACTTTATTCTATAGTAGATCCTAGAATTAGAAGAGGAGGTAAATAAGATGAAAAGATTTATTAAAATAGCTAAAAGTTCAAAAATTTATATTTTTTCACTTATTTTTATAGCGATATTAGTGTTTGTATCATTAATAGCACCTTTACTTCCTATTGATCCAGCGGCTACAGATGTAGCAAATCTATCTCAATCACCGAGTCTACAACATTTATTCGGGACTGATGAGGTAGGACGTGATTACTTCATTCGTGTAATCTATGGAGGGCGTATTTCTCTTATAGTAGGATTACTAGCGATGGTGACTGCCGTAACAATTGGAACGATAGTAGGACTTATCGCAGGTTATGTTGGTGGAGTTGTTGATAGTTTACTTATGCGTTTAGTTGATGTATTATCATCTATTCCATGGTTAGTATTAGTAATTGTACTTAGTGTATTTTTAAAACCAGGAATTGGTTCAATAATTATAGTAATAGGATGTTTTTCTTGGATGCGTCTTGCGAGATTAGTTCGAGCAGAAACTTTATCAGCAAAAGAATATGACTATGTAGTATATAGTAGATTTAGTGGTGTAAATACTATCTCTATCTTAAAGAAACATATTATTCCAGCTATAATACCAACTTTAGTAGTAGCGGCAAGTGCCTCAATAGCTAACGCAATAATGACAGAAGCGGCACTTAGTTTCTTAGGTCTTGGTATTCAACAGCCTATGACTTCTTGGGGAACATTGCTACAAAATGCACAACAAAGTCTACAACGCGCTCCTCATATGGCTATCATCCCCGGATTATTTGTAATGTTAACAATTTATTCATTCAATAATATTGGTAACTTATTTACAAAATATATTCAAAAGGAGGGAGAATAGTATGACAAACATAGTGGAATTAAAAAATTTAACGGTTAATTATAAACCTAATAAAGAAGTGGATAAACAGCTGATACACGGTATCGATATTAATTTTAGAAAAGGTCATATCACTGGTGTTGTCGGAGAATCAGGTAGTGGGAAAAGTATTCTGATGCGTAGCATAATGTCTATTCTTCCTAACAATATTTTTGATAAAAATGATAAGTTTAACTTTGATGGAAAGGAAGTTAAGAAGGGTGAAAAGTTACCAATCTCTATGATTTTCCAAAACCCTATGACTTCACTAGATCCAGTTAGAACAATTGGTTTTCACTTAATAGAAGTAATAGAAAGATTCCAAAATAAGTCTAAAGAAGAAGCAAAGAAATTAGCAATAGAGCAACTTGAAAAAGTAGGAATTCTTAATGCACCTCTTAGAATGGAGCAATATCCACACGAATTATCCGGTGGTATGCGTCAAAGAATATTAATAGCTATGGCATTACTTGCAAATCCTAAGTTATTGGTAGCAGATGAACCAACAACAGCTTTAGACGTTACGGTTCAAGCACAGATTTTATCTCTTATTAAAAAATTACAAAAAGAAACAGAACTTAGTGTTGCATTAGTCAGTCACGACTTCGGTGTAATAGCTGGAATGTGTGACTATGTGTATATTATGTATAGAGGTAGAGTTGTCGAAAAGGGAAATGTTGAAGAAATCTTCAGCAATGCACAACACCCATATACAAAACAACTTCTTGCAGCGGCAAGATTAGAAAATACTAATAAAGAACTTCTGACTGTTGATTATAAGGAAGATGACAAACACTATACTTGGCAAAAACTTAGCGATACTCATGAGTATCTGAAAGAGGTGGAGTAATGAGTAAAGAGTATTTAAAACTAAAAAATGTACGAAAGTTTATAAGTCTAAAGGAATGGGCAAAGAAGTCAAAGAAACTATAGCTGTTAATGATATTAGTTTAGATATTTATAAAGCTGAGACGCTAGCTGTAGTAGGTGAATCTGGAAGTGGAAAGACTACCCTAGGTAAGGGGATTTTAAATATTGATCCATTCACATCGGGGGAAGTTTTTGTAGAAGGTAATGAAAAGTCTTTAACAAAAATGTCAAAAAAAGAGCTTGCAGAAGTATATAGCAAGATGCAAATTATATTCCAAGATCCTTATTCATCACTAAATCCGCGAATGAGTGCTTTAGATATAGTTATGGAAGCTTTACACAAAGAGGATAAAGAAACAGCGAAGAAAAAAGCGTTAGAAATACTAGAATTTGTGGGAATTTCTAATGAGGATGCGTTAAAATTATCAAATGCTTTTAGTGGAGGGCAACGTCAACGTATTGGTATTGCTCGTGCAGTTGTAACAAGACCAGATTTCATTTTATGCGATGAACCGACTTCTGCCTTAGATGCTTCAACACAAGCACAGGTAATTAATTTATTAAAAGATTTACAAGAAAAATTCTCTCTAACATATTTATTCATCTCACATAACTTAGGTGTAGTAGAGTATATCGCAGATAGAATAGCTGTAATGTATAGAGGTAATCTAGTAGAATTAGGAACAACAGCACAGATTATGAAAAATCCGCAACACGTTTATACAAAACGTCTTCTAAACTCTATGCCGATTATTGATCCGGTAAGAGCAAGAAAGATGTTTGAAGAATTCGAAGTTAGTGCAGAGGAAATAGTAATAACTGGCAGTGAAAAATTCGAAGAAGTTGAAGAAGGACACTTTGTGTTAAAATAAAAATTCAAATACCGATCTCAAAGATATAGAAGATCTAGCTCTTGAGGTTGGTATTTTTTCAAATAATTTGAAACAGATTTTGACAGTAGGCAAACTTTGGAGTAAAATAAGGGAGTGACTCAAAAATCGTGATTTCGTAGGAATCGATTTTGTCGAGTCACTTCTCGCAGTAGTTTATTAGATATCTAAAAAGCTTTTATAAAGCGCATTTAGATATCAATAAACCACTGCGTCTATGAGTTTTCTTGTAAACTTTTTTAAAATCTAGGACTTTTAGGCTAGTCCTATGAAGAAATTAAATAATGAGGTACTATTATGGCTAAGAAAAAAGAATTAAAAACAAACGCTATGCGATTTTTAGATGAAAATGGTGTAGAATATAATCATTTTGAATTTGATGCAGAAAGTGATGCTGCGAAGACTGGTGTAGGAGTGGCTGATATTATCGGGCGCGATCATAATCAAGTATTTAAAACAATTATGACTACAGATGGCAAAGGTAACTACATTGTAGGAGTACTTATGAGTGAAGACAATATAAACTTTAAGAAACTTGCCAAAGCAGCAGGTGTGAAAAGTTTATCAATGTTACCACTTAAAGATCTGACAAAAATTACAGGATATGTAAAAGGTGGTTGCTCACCATTTGCGATGAAAAAACTATTCCCGACTTTTGTAGATGAAAAATGTCGTGAAGTTGAAACGATTATTATCTCTGCAGGTAAAGTAGGTCACCAAGTAGAAGTAAAACCAGAAGTTTTAGAGCAACTTATCGGTGCTCAAGTAGTAGACTTCAAAGCTGAATAATATAAGAAGAATGACTTTAGATAATGATGTGCTTTCCTGAAATTTAGGGCAGATTTATATTTAAAGTCATTTTTTATAAAAATCATCATGAAAAGGTTTGCAATTATAATGATATAGGAGTATAATATCAATAAAATAAGTAGATAGGGAGGTGAATACTTATGAAAAAAAGTATTAAAATAGGAGCAATGAGTTTATTATTAGTACTACTTCCAGGAAGCTTAGGAATTGGTACAGTCTATTCTTCATCGGGTGGAAATGCTAATGTGAATGAAGAAAATACAACATACCAAGATAATAATGTTGTAGCTGATAAAAGTCTAAGTGTGACTACTACTGGGAATACTGTAGACAAAATCTCTAAAGTATTCCTTATGACTATCCTGTAGGTTCAGCATATCCAATAAGTGTAAATTATAGTCAATTTTATGATGGGCGTGGTTGGGCTTCAGGTACATTATACTTCAGTGATATTTATCCAATAGGGAATGGTAAAGTACGTGTTTGGTACCATGGAGAACTAAATTAAATATAATAAACTCATTTTATAGAGATGTCTTAGAGTGTTTAAATACTCTAAGACATTTTCTTTTGTGGGAGTGATTCAAAATCGTATTTTTAGAGAAATTGATTTTGTTTTGCCCCCTCGCAAAGTTTATTAGTACTTTTATAAAGTGAAATTATATATAAAGAAACAGCTGTGTTTAAATTTCTCTTAAATATAGACCTTTTAGGTCGGTTTCTTAAAAAATTAGAAATAATTGTTGAAAAAAGACAATAATTCTCCCTAAATATTGCTGAAAACGCATAAAGTAACAATATTTCCGTTAATTGAAAATGTATTGTAACATAATTGAAATAGTTTAGATATTCTACTGAAACGTTGTTTTGATATAATTATTAACATAAGGAGGCGTGGTATGTTATTTGATACACATGCGCATCTAAATGATGATGCTTATTTAGAAGACTTAGAAGAAACTATTGCTCGTGCGAAAGAAGCGGGAGTAAAATTAATAAACATAGTTGGTTTCGATGATAAAAGTATAGAAAAAGCACTGGAAATCACAGCTAAATATGACTTTTTATATTTAACAGTAGGTTGGCACCCAGTAGAAGCAATTGACTTTACAGAAGAAAAATATGAAATGATAAAAAAAATTGCTTTAACTAATGATAAAGTAGTAGCTATCGGAGAGATTGGTCTAGATTATCACTGGGATAAAAGTCCAAAGGATATTCAAAAAGAAGTATTTAGAAGACAAATTCAACTAGCGAAAGAAGTAAACAAACCAATAGTAATTCACACACGTGATGCTATGGCAGATACAATACAAATACTTCAAGAAGAAAAAGCTAGAGAAATCGGTGGAATAATGCATAGCTTTTCTGGTTCTGTAGAAAGCATGAATATAATGCTAAAAGAGAACTTCTATATTTCATTGGGTGGACCAGTAACGTTTAAAAATGCAAAAACACCTAAAGAAGTAGCAAAAGCTTGTCCATTAGATAAGTTGTTAATTGAAACGGACTGTCCGTATTTAACACCGACACCATATAGAGGAAAAAGAAATGAACCTGCATATGTGCATTATGTAGCACAAGAAATTGCAGATCTTAAAGAAATGTCATATGAACAACTAACAAAACAAACATTCAATAATGCATGTACGTTGTTCGGATTAGAAGATAAAAAGGAGATTAATTAATACATGAAATTAGGTAGAATTATAGCCGCAGCGGCAACATCGGGATTATTATTATCAGGAGCTTTCGTAGTAGCGGAAGAATACACAGGGCACAATGTTTTTGCCGTAAATCTAGATAATACTAACAAAATTGAGCTAAAAACTAAAAAAGGAACAGTAAGAGAAGTTCTTATCGCTAATGATATTCCTTTTGGTGCAGATGATAGAGTAGAACCAGGATTAGATACAAAAGTAAATGGTGGGGAAACTATCAGCATTTATAAAGCTCATGAAATAACAATCGTTGATGGAAATACAACTACGGTAAGAAAAACTACTTACAAAAAAGTTGAAGATATCTTAAAAGAATTAAACATCACTCTTGGTGAAAAAGATGAAGTTACACCAGGATTAAACAGTGAAGTAGCTACAGTTGATACAATTAAAATTGCTAGAACTGGAAAAACTACTGAAACTAAAAAAGAAGTAATTAAATTTGAAACAAAAGAAGAAAAAGATGATTCTAAATATGTAGATGAGAAAGTTACAAAAGTTGAAGGTAAAAATGGTGAGAAAGAAGTTACTTACAACGTTGTAAGAGAAAAAGGTAAAGAAGTATCTAGAGAAGTTGCTTCTGAGAAAGTAATTACTGAAGCTACAGCAAAAGTTGTAGTAGTAGGAACTAAACAACGTCCAGTAGCTCAACAACAAGAAGTGGCAGCGCAACAATCTTACGCAGCACCAGCTCAATCATATTCAGCACCAGGTGGATCTGTTGTATTATCAAATGGTAACACTGCAGGGGCAGATGGAGCAGCAGCAGCTCAAGAAATGGCTCGTCGTACTGGAGTACCAGCATCAACTTGGGAACACATCATCGCTCGTGAATCAAATGGTCAAGTAGGAGCTAGAAATGCTTCTGGAGCTAGTGGATTATTCCAAACAATGCCTGGATGGGGATCTACAGCAACAGTTCAAGACCAAATCGACTCAGCAACTCGTGCATATCAAGCACAAGGTTTATCAGCTTGGGGAATGTAATAAATAAGTAAAAGAAGACGATTAATCGTCTTCTTTATTTTTTTGTTTTTTATTCTTTTTTGTAAGATAAGAACCCAGAGCTCCACCTATACCGCCACATACCATACAAATTATTACTATTGTTGGAATATACATCTCTATGCCCCCCCTTTTTATTTATGATGACTCAATAAAATTTATTTTTTAAAATCACGATTTTTGAGTTGCTCTTTAGACAGCTGCTATTACTTTTCACTTTCAATTTATCATAAATTAGGGGGTAAAACAAGTCTTATAATAAATAAGAATATATGATATAATGGAGTGATAACGTATTCAAATGGAAAAGAAAAATCTAAGTTATATTGGAAAAACTTATCTTTAAATTAGATGTTTTTAGTATCCAAATTTATAACTTAGATTTTTTTATTTTATATTTTCTTTTCAACTAGTTTGAATGTTACGAATGATATAGCTGAACAAATTACGATTGCTATTGCACTAGAGTGGAAGATATTTCCAATTCCTACTAAAGGAGAAACTACACCACCTAAGAAGAATGGTACAAATCCAAAGAAAGCCGAGGCACTTCCAGCACGCTCACGTTCTAAACTCATAGCGATAGCAGAACCAGCAGGTAGAATAAATCCTAATCCTAGTAAAAGAAGGAAGAATCCTACTTCAATGAATAGGAAAGGTAGTGTAAGAGTTAGTGCAACTGCAAGGTAGATGCTAACTAATAACATAAGGGATAACCCTAGTTTGATACTAACTTTCTCTTTGAAATTACCAGCACTCTTGCTTCCTAAAACTATAGCAAAGCCGTTTAAACCAAAACATAAACTATACATTAATGGACTTAAGCTATAATGAGTTTGTAAGATAAATGGCGATGCCGCAATATAGGCGAACATAGCAGCTAAAGCAAATCCTTGAATAATAACAAGAGCAAAGAATAGTTTATTTTTCGCAACATAGACAATAGAATAATATGTCTTAGTTATTGGAAGATCTAAGCGTTTTTCAATAGCTAAAGATTCTTTGAATTTAAAGCTTACAGCTAATAAAACTATACCGATTAGTGCAAGTGTAACGAAAATTCCTCTCCAGTCTGTAAGTTCTAGTAATAAACTTCCTAGGATAGGAGAAAGAATAGGTGCTAAGCCGTTAACAGCCATTAGTAAGGCAAAGAAAGCAGCTAATTCACGTCCGTGGTATAAATCTGTAGAAATAGCACGAGAAATAACTACAGCTCCTGCAGAAGATACACCTTGGATAAATCGTAACACTATCATTGCGTATACATTAGGAAAAATTATAATAGCAATAGTGCTTATTAAATAAACTATTAAGCTGATTATTAATGGATTTTTACGACCGTATTTATCACTAATAGGTCCGATAAGTAGCTGTCCTAATGCAAGTCCGACCATACTACCTGTTAGAGTAAGTTGAATTGTTGATGTACTAGAATTGAAATACGAACTCATAGTAGGTAGTGCTGGTAAATATAAATCTGTAACAAATGGCCCGAAAGCCGACAAAGTTCCTAGAAAGAGCACTAGAAACAATTTAGAATTTCTTTTTAATGTTATGTTGACTCCTTTCGATTTTTTAAGAAATATGAACAGATTATAGCATAAAAAAAAATTTTTTTCGTAAGTTTTTTTCTCTTTTTTTGAAAAAAATTTTATATTTTTTTCAGTTTTCATTTTTAAAAAATATAAAGGTATATTTTATAAAAAAATATAAAAATAGAATCTATAATAATATACAGAAAATAACAAAAAAGTACTTAAATAATCTCAAGTGATTAATTTAAGTACTTTTTATTTCACATCGAAATCGACTGAGTCGATATTTGCGATTAATTTATTTTTTTTATAAACCAAATTAATGATAATACATAAACTGTATATGTGAAAAAAATAAAAAAAGCTAGAAAAAAAGAGTAATCTTAGAGTTTTTTTTAATAGTAAGAAATTTATTAAGATAATTACTATATAAGCAATAAAAGCAACTACTAATCTTCGAGTATTTTTTTTAATCCAGTTATTGTATTTTGTTTGTAATTCGGCTCTTTTTATTTCTATATTCATAAAAAATCCTCCGAAGGGGGCAGATCCAAAAGATCTGAATTTTAACAAAGTGCATATAAGAACTCATAGACGCAGTGGTTTATTGATATCTAAATGCGCTTTAGAAAAGCTTTTTATATATCTAATAAACTTTGCGGGGGTGACTCAACAAAATCTTGTTTCTCCGAAATCACGATTTTTGAGTCACTCCCATTATAACAAAATAAAACTAAAGGTGCAATAAAATATATACACTGTAAAAAAGTGAATAATATTTGTATATATTGCTTAATTGTGTTGATTGAATGCGAATGAATATGGTATAATTAAGTTGCCGTATTATACACAAAATAGGAGGCAGTATGTCTTATTCAAGAGATTATATATTTGAAAAAATAATAGAAAAACTACCTACTTTAAAAATTCATGAGAGGCGAGAAAGAGAAAGCAGTGTTTTTATTTTAGAATATGAAAATCGCCGTGCTAAGATTGATATAGATAGTTTTATAAGGAAGTTAGGAGATAAAAAAACTAGCGAAAGTGACAAGAAGATAGAAGAATTTGTTTACTACATAGTAGGAAACTTCAATGCACAAAAAAAACTTTCTATAGATGATATAACTGAGGATGAATTATTGGAAAATATTTTTCCAGTGGTTCGAGCTAGTAGTTTTAACAAAGATAACGAGAAAAATCTTGTTAACTTTAATCATACAAATGAAACTAGAATATATTTAGCTTATGATTTTAAAGATGGTTATAAATTATTAGATGGTAGTTTTTTAAGTAGATTTTCTAAGACTGAAGAAGAATTTTTAGCATATGCTAAAGATAATTTAGAAAAACTACCACTTAAGTATAATGTGGATGAAGTTGCAGGAAATAAATTCTATTTCTTAAATGCAAAAGACGGTTACGATGGGGCGAGAATAATCGATAAAAATGTCTTGAATTACTTTTATGACAAAATAGGTGATTCATTCTATGTAGGGTTACCTCATCAAGATACATTGATAATTGCAGAGGTACAGAATAAGCAAGGACTAGAAATTTTGCAGAAGATGATGGTGCATTTTTTCACAGAAGGTCTAGTACCGATAACAACAATAACGTTTAAATACGATGGAAAAGAACTAGAGAGTTATTTTATTTTTTTGTAGAATAACTTTAAAAATTAAAAATTTATTATAGGAGAGAGATTCATGTTATTTTTTTTACAATAAGAAGATGTTAGGAGAAACATTATTAATTACTATTCAAAGTAAAGAAGAGGTAACATATGAAGATAAGAAAAACATTACGCTAATTAAAGATGAAAATGGTGCTTTAGTTGGATTAAATATTTTTAATGTTGAGAATTTAAAATTAGATGGAGAAGGTAGTATCGACTTAACAGAAGAGCAAAAAGAAATCCTTCAAAAACGATTAGAAAAAAATGGAATTAAAATTGACCTAGAAGGTAATAATGATGAGTTCTTTGTAGTTGGGGAAGTTTTAAGTTGTGAAAAACACCTAGACGCAGATAAATTAAAAGTAACAGAAGTAAAAGTTAATGAAGAAGAAACACTACAAATTGTATGTGGTGCTCCAAATGTAGAGGCAGGACAAAAGGTAGTAGTAGCTCTAAGTGGAGCAATGATGCCAAGTGGTCTATTAATTAAAAAATCAAAACTACGTGGAGTTGAATCAAATGGTATGCTATGTTCAAAACGCGAACTAGGTTTACCACAAGAAGAAGCAAGAGGTATTTTAGTATTAGATGAAAATGCTAAAGTAGGAACTCGCGTGAAAGATTTGAATCTTAAATAAAATCTAATTAGGAGGTGTGAAATATGGTAAATTGGAAAAAATGGTTTTTAGAAGAAAACGAAGATGAGATATACGAAGAAAGCACAGCTAAAAAAGAGAAAAAAGACGATTTAGCTGAACGTAGGGAAAAAAGAGCTGAAAACAGAAGAAAAGAAAGAGTTTATCTTGATGAAGAAGAGGATTTCGAAATAGATTTTAGTTCTAATAAAACAAAAAAATCATTTGATGAGGAAGAAGTAAGTTCACGACGTGGTACAAGAAGAAGTGATGAAAAGGAACTTGAGAAATTTGAAGATTATGAAGAAGTTAATCTTGATGATTTCGAAGTAGATAACTATGATGACTTTGAAGATTATGAAGATGATTACGAAGAAGATTTGAAGCAAGAGAAAAGATTTAAAAAAGAAAATGGCTTTATTTCTAAACTTAAAGGATTATTTAGTTCTAATAAAAAAGAAGATGAAGAGTTCTTAGATGATGAATATTTAGACGAAGAAGACGAAGATGATGAGGCTGAGGACTATAAAACATATTTAGAGCGTCAGAAACGTGAACAAAGACAAAAATCTAGAGTAGCAGAAAAAGACTATGGAGACGACTATGAAGAAAATGAGGAAAAAGTAGGATTCTTCTCAAGACTTAAAGATAAATTGTTCAATGTGAGTGACGATGAAATTGATCAAGAAGAACTAGATGCCGTGTTAGATGATTTTGAAGAAGACTTCGAAGAAAATAAAAATCTTGATAAGAAAAAAGCTCAATCAAAAGTAGAAAAAATAGAAGAATCTGAGGATGAACTTGAAATTGAGTTTGTAGAACAAGAAAAAGAACAGAAAGTAACACCTAAGTTTGAAGAAATTGATATTACAGAATATGAAGAAAAAGAAGAGGTAGTTTCAAAAGGAAAAGTAACAGATTTAGGTGATGCATTGAAAAAACTTGGAGTAACAGGTTCTGAAATACGCGATGTTGACATCTTTGATGAAAATCCACCGAGAAGAACGCATCCGACGCTGGCAGCTGTTAGAACTAAGAGATTAAAACAAGATCATAAAATTGATTCTCTAGGAGACAGTGTAGTACTAGGTAAAGATAGCAGTGAGTTGAAAGAAGAAGTAGCAGGTAAATTTAAAGAGCAAGTCAAAGAAGAAGCTTCTGTTCAAGAAGAAAGAATCAATAAAAATAAAGAGGCAAGACAAGAATTCGAAGAAAACTTTAATACTCTTGAGAGAAGAAGTGATAAAATCGAAAAAGACAATCCGTTATATGCTAAGAAAAACGAAAAATTAGACGGTATTTTCGATGAAATTCGTGCTAAAGAAAACAAAACTCATGAAAAAGAAACTCCTGAACTTGAAGTTAGAGAACTAGATGCAGAAGGAAGTCGTCGTGAGAAACTTAAATATACTTCTGTAAATGATATACTAGAAGGTGCTGAAGATTTATTTGAAGATGATATCGATAGAGTTAGTAAAAAACTTGTGGGGGACAGATTTGAAGAAAGTCAAGAGGTTACAGAGGATGTAGAAAACTTCAGAAAAGGTTTATATGAAGGTAAAAAGGCTGAAAGTATTCAAGAAAAAACAGCTTTAGATGAACTAATAGAAACTGAGAATATAGATATTTCTCCGAAAAAAGAAGAAACTCTACCTGAAATTGAAGAACTGAATGAAAACCTAGAAGATTTAAGAAAAGATAAAAAAGAAGAGTCTTATGTAGATTTAGTTCAAGAAGCAGCTAAGATAAAAGATATTGAAGTAGAGGAGTATGAAGAATTCAAAGATGTCAAGAAAGATAAATTATCAGGTTATAGCGATTACCATTTAGATGAAGAGGAAATCGAAGAACTTGAAGAACAAAATTACCTTGAAGAGTCAGTTGATTCAGTAAACATCGATAGCTTATTAAGAGAAGTATCACCAAATAATAAAGTTGTTAAAGTTACTAATGATGTAGATAAGTTCACTGATGAGAAAGTTGTTCCTAAGGAAGTTGCAGAGAAGAGATTAGAGGATATTAAATCTTATGAAGAAGCAAGTAAAGAAGAAGAGGAAGAACGTGGAATTGAATATATAGAAAAATTATATACTAATGACGTTTCTGAATACTTCGATAAAGGAAATGGTGCTAAACTAGGTGAATATAAAACAGTTGATTACGGTTATAGACCTGTAAGTAAAGAGAAAATAGAAAATAATCAGAAAATACTTGATGCTATTTTTGAAAAATATTCTTCATCAGGATTATCAACATCTACTAGATCAGTAACTGGACAAATGATGAGTTCAAATACTATTACACCGAAACCGCGTAGCGTAGGAAAATTCAAGCCGTCACCAGTATATTCATCTGTTTATGGTTCAGCATCACGCAATACGCCAGAAAGTTCAAAAAAACAAGTAGGTATATCAACTACTGGGCTTTCTATTAATGAACCTGTAAAGACTACTACTCCAGAAGTAAAAAAAACTGAAAAGCAATCAGTAGAAAAAAAAGTAGTAGAATCTAAAGAAATAGACGGTGCAGTGAAAAATAATGCAAATATATATAAAGAAATAGCTTCACAAGAGGAAACTGTCTGGAATATAGGTTCCGCTAAACGTGTTCCTAAAAGTAAGGTTAAAAGCAAAAAGACTAATTAAAATATAAGAAAAGGAGGTGAGATAAGTTCACCTCCTTTTTGTGATTTGTTGTTAAATTTGAGAAATAGGAAAATATTTAAAATAATAAAATAAGATGAGGGAATGACTTGAAAATCTCGATTTCGGAGAATCTAATGAGTCTCCCTCGTAAAGTTTATTAGATGTCTAAAAATCATTTATAAAGTGAATTTAGATATCAATAAATGCTGCGTCTATGAGTTATCATGTGCACTTTTTAAAAATTTAGGATTTTTGAGTTGCACCCTTTTTTAATCAATTACATATTCTCCGGGACTGATAGTGTTAACGATAGTTTCAAATAAAATAATTCCAACTACGCTTAGCATTAGACGAGAACGGATTTTTTTTCTGTTTTTCGGAGCGTCATAGACTTTAATCAAATGGTCACTCATTTTAGCTAGAGGACTGTTCGCGAGACTTGTGATTGATAGAATAGTAGTTCCATTTTGTTTAGCTTCTAGAACGCAATCGTTAATAACATCAGTATTACCACTTAGAGAAAATACTAAAAGGACATCATCTTTTTTGCAGATATCAGGGATTCTTTTAATAGAATAGTGTTCAAAATAATCGTTTGACCAAAGATTAATTAGCTTAAGTTTTCTATTAAAATCACTCATGACCATATAGCTAGAACCGCTACCAATACAAAAAATACGACGAGCATTAATAATTTTTTCTGCAAAAATATTAAAATCATCTTGATTTAGTATAGACATTGTCCTAGAAAATTCAACGCTAAGCTGTTCTTTTAAAGAAAGGAAGGTAGAGGGTGTTGAGTTTTTATTATTTTTAGCTAGCTCCTTACTTATTTTTAAATCGTATTTTAAATCGATAAAAGTATTATAACCTAATTTTTTACAAGCACGAATTACGGTAGAAGATGAAACAAGAACGGCCTGGTTAATTTCTTTTAGGGTCGTGTGTTCAATATTATCTTGCTTCATTAGATAATCTATAGCTTGTTGTTCTGAAATAGATAGTTTATCATAATTATTTTTTAAATTGTCAAAAAACATAAGTTACCTCCAAGAGTAAAATTTACCAATCGATTTCCTTTTCTTTACTCAGTATTATGTATCATAACATAAAAATTTAGAAAATAAAAGCTATTTTAAAAAGGTTTACATAGTATAGTAAAATTTTACTGAATTAGTAATTAATTACAAAGGAAGAAATTTTTAGGCAAAACAGGAAAAATCGTTTTCAAATTTGGTATAATATGGCTAGACAAAATTATAAAAGGAGAAAAGGTAATGGCAAAGAAAAAAAATAAATTCGTCTCTGCTTTTGAGCAATTCGGACGTTCGTTCTTATTACCAGTATCTGTACTTCCTGGTGCAGGTATTATCAAAGGAATCGGGACAGCCTTCAGTAATTCAAACACATTAAAAATGTTCCCAGTATTAAAAAATGACATTATTCAGTTTATTATGAAATTCCTAATAGTATTAGGAGATACAGCATTCAACAACTTACCGATTATTTTTGCGGTTGGGGTAGCTGTAGGGTTAGCAAAACGTGAAAAAGGTTCTGCTGCACTTTCTGGTTTACTAGGATTTATCGTATTACACTACGTACTTAACTTCCTATTAGTACAAAGTCACAAATTAGTAGATACTAGTAAATTATCAAGTAACGAAGCAAAATTAGCATTATCAAATGCCATGCAGACAAAAGTTCTTGGTATTCAAACAATGGACCTTAGTGTATTTGGAGGTATCATTGTAGGTATAGTGGTATACTTCGTTCATAAATGGGCTGTTAAAGTTCAACTACCAACAGTTATTGGATTCTTCAGTGGACCACGTTTCGTACCTATTGCAACTATCGTAATCATGTCAGCAGTAGCTACTGGATTATTCTTCGTTTGGCCTCCAGTACAAAAAGGTATCAGTGCATTATCAATCTTCATTCTTAAATCAGGACCTATTGGAACGTTTCTGTATGGTTTAGTAGAAAGAGCATTATTACCATTTGGTCTTCACCACGGTCTAAACTGGCCAGTTCGTACAACAGAACTAGGTGGAGCTTGGGAAATTGGTGGACAACGTGTAGTTGGTACAATTAACGCTTACTTAGCTTCATTAGCTGATCCAAACGTACAACACGTAGATCCAAGTATTACAAGATTTAATGGTGGTAAATTCGTTTACTTCATGTTCGGTCTTTCTGGTGCAGCTTATGCAATGTATAAAACAGCTGATGAGAAAAAACGTAAAGTTGTAGGTTCATTATTATTCGCAGCTGCTGGTACTTCATTCTTAACAGGTATCACAGAACCAATCGAATTTACATTCTTATTCGTAGCGCCAATTCTTTATGTAGTACACGCATTCTTAGCTGGTTCAGCATTATTCGTAATGCACATGTTAGGGGCAGGGGTTGCTACTCCAACTGGACACGGATTTATTAACTGGGTAATCTACGGAGTACTTCAAGGACCAAAAACAGCTTGGTGGTTAGTGCCAATCGTAGGTGTTGTTTACTTCTTTATCTACTACATCGTATTCAGATTTATGATTGTTAAATTCGATCTTAAAACTCCTGGTCGTGAAGATAGTGATGAAGTTCGCTTATCTAATAAAAATGAGGCTCGTGCTAAACTTGGTGTAGAAATTGCTACAATTGGTAAAGAAGAACCAAAAGCAACTGATTTAACAACTACTGGTGATGATGAAGTAATGGAAACAGTACAAAAAACACCAGAAGGAATTAGAAAACAAGCAACTGAGTTAATCAAAGCACATGGTGGTCCAGATAACATCGAAGCTGTAGATGCTTGTATAACGCGTTTAAGAATTAATGTAAAAGATAAGAGTGTAGTAGATCAAGAGCGTATTACAACGAAACTTGGAGCTATGGGATTTGCAGAAAGTGATATGCAAATGCAATCAATTTATGGATCTCATGCTAATGTATTAAAAATGGAAATCCAAGATATGCTTGGTATGGAGGAATAGTTTCATGAAGAATTTGTTTGTTACAGACTTAGACGGAACATTTGTAAAAAATTCAGTATTCGTCGAACAAGAAGATTTAAAAGCGTATCATGATGCGAAAAAATACGGGGATTTCTCAGTTGCGACTGGGCGTTCTGTTGAAGAAATCAAATACATTGCCGAAGGCAATGATATGGATGTTACACACATGATAGGGTTTAACGGAGCGGTCGTAACAAGACAAGATGAAATTCTTTTTGAAAAACATATTCCTACTAAAGATTTAACTGGAATATTTGAATATCTAAAGGAAAGCAAATTAATATTTGATGCTTTAGATGGGAAGCAACGTATCGGTAATTTTGATCATGAAAAAAAAGATAGATTGTGGAACATGGAATTAATTTGTGTTGAAAATCCTTTTGAAATACTAAAAGGAAAAACAATCTATAAAATAAATGTAAGACCAACAAAAGAACAATTAGATTATCATTACGATATAATGAAAGAAAAATTTCCAGAAGTAGAGATTTATAAATCAGGTTCAACACGTATGGAAATCACAGCAAAAAATATTTCTAAAGCTAGCGGTATTGAAACTATTAAGTCAGGGTATGATAGAGTAATAGCTTTAGGAGACTCAGGAAATGACGTGGATATGTTTAAAGTAGCAGATATTTCATACTGTATGAACCGCGCGCCACAAGAAGTAAAAGACCAAGCTATACATGTAGTAGAAGATTTTGCAGCGGCGATAAAACATTTTGTAGAAAACTATGAATAGAAATAAAAGAACCGGCAGAGATGCTGGTTCTTATTTTATGTAAGATTTGTCTATTATTTGTTATGTGTTTTTGATTTTATAAAAGATAGAAATACCTATTAGTAATATTAGAGAAAGTAAAAAATTAAAAGTAACGATATATTGAACAGAATATATGTTTAAAAAATAACTAGAAGATACTAAGACGAGTATTGCTGATATCCTTGAGAGGCTCGATTTCATTGAAGTTAACGAGCTAATATTTTGAGTTGTTACTTTATTTGCAAAACTATTAACTAGTATATATTCAATAACTGTGAAAACCAAGACACTATATGTATAAAAGGAGTAGTACCACATAAATATTGGACACGTGTAAAAATAATGGTGGTACGATAGAAAATATTAGTAGGAATTTTAGGTAATTTTGTCTATTATTAAAATTCAGAATCGGAACAGAATAGGCTAATATTGCTAATATTTGAAATAATATATATAGAATATATAGTTTGTTACTATTCCAACCTTTTTTTCTAAGAACAATGCTTGCCATAATTGAAAGTGAGTTTGGAAAAACACTTGATTTATTATACTTAGAATAAAGAGTAATTTTTAATTCTCTAGATTTTTTTTAAGTTCATATATACTAACTTTTTATCTGTTGTTTAAGAGAAGAGTTCCCCTTAAGTATTGGTGTACTATATTCTTCAAAAAAAGATAGAGATGATTAATATAGATAAGAAACAAAGAACAATCGATAGAAAATAAAAATTTCAAGCCATAATTAAAATATAAATATGATCCTAATAGACTACCAATAATCACCGCTACTAAGGAAAATTGGTTAGATAATTTTATAAACCTATTAATGTGTAACTTAGAATTATTTTCTTTTTTTATATCATTAATAATTGTTGCTTCTATTGTACCGCTATTAATTGACTCAGATACCCCATATAAGAACCATATAAAACAAATGAAATAATAATTATGACTGTAATAAATTAAAAGCCACATTATCAATAACATGATGTTCGATAGAATATATAGTTGTTTACGAGAATATAAGTCAGCCCACAATCCACTCGGGATTTCAAATAATAATATAGCTAAACTATACATAGCTTGAACAACTGCTATATTAGCAATAGTTAATCCCTTTTCGAATAATATTAAAAGTTAAAAATAGAGTGAGGTAATGCTTTTTGTTAGTGAAATCAGTATTATTGAAATATAATACACTAAAAATATTTTTTTCTTTAATAAATTAGTCATTATGATTCACCTTTGAACAATATTTACAATCTTTATCAATAGTATTTGTGATTTCTAATTTTTTTCGAAATTTCTATTTGAAATATGGTATTCTACTAACGAATATTTGTAATAGTATGCAAAAAAATATTATTTATCATAAGTGACCACCTCGTTTTATATTTTTAAAAACAATATTAGCATAAGATAAAGAAAAAAATCAATAAAAAAATATTAAAATAAGCATAAAAATATAAAAACTTAAGTATTATTTTATAATATAGAATATGCTTAAAAAGATTATTTTTTTAAAAAGAAAGATTGTATAATATGAGAGTTTGTGTTATTATATTTTTTTAATGGAGATATAATAGTATATACTTAGGAGTTATAATGAAAAACTAGATTAGCTAATTTAATTAAAAACAAAAACGTAAAGAATTAAAGTTGTCACAGAAGGCGTTGGCAGAAGGAATATGCACGCAAACTATTATTAGTAGAATAGAGAAAGGAGAAATAACTCCATCAGTTGATATATTTTTTTAAAAATTATAAAAAAGCTTTATATACCAATGGAAGACGTAGCGGGTCTATTTTCTTTAGATATGACGAATGTAAAAGATTTGTCATTTGATTTCTATGAGTTAGAAGAAATGTTAGTAAAAAGAGATTATAAAACTTTATCAGTTTTGGTGAAGTCTATAAATTTAGAATCATTAAACAAAGAAGAATTATTACATGTAGAGTGGTTAAAATCTATTTTACTGTATCAAATAGAACGAAAACTAGATGTTGCTATAGAAAAGTTGGAATCTCTTAGTGAAAAAGTTGGAATAGGATCTCTTTTATTTTGTAAAATCTGTAATACTTTGGGGAATTTTTATTCAGAAAGAGAAGATTTTTTAAGTTCTAAGAAATATTATGAATTGGTATTACCTTATCTTGATATTATTAAAGGAACAAGATTTGAACAACCGTTCTATTATTCAATATCAAGAATTTATGGAATGATGAAACAGTTAGACGAGGCTACTAAGTGGAATGCGCTGGCTATCTCAAAATCTCTTAATGCTAAATCATTTTATATGTTAGGTGACAATTATTTTTTTTACAATCAAAAATTATTCGAAGAGCAGAAATTAATAGACAGTGCCATAGATTCATGTAATAAGGCTATAACTATTTTTTTATGTTGGAAAGTAATGAATATATGAAGGGAATGGCGCTGTCATATTTATCAAAGTTGAAGGAGAAAGAAAAATGAAGAAATTCTATAAATTTTTTTATTAATATTTACTATATTTTTTTATCGTTTTTTTGGAGGAGATTGGTCTCCTATTATTTGGTAATAATAGACTTTTTAGATTAAAAAGTATGTGATATTCTATAAGTGAAGGCATAATTAGTAATCTATTTTTAAATATTATAAATTTTAGTAAAAAGATATACCGAAAAGTTTTTTTAAAAAGTATGCTTATAGTAAATAAAAATCACTATACAGATATTTTATTGAAACTTGTTTCTTAAACTAGTAATATGTTATATTTAGTAAATAAAAATCCAGAGCTAACTTTTAAGTTACCTTCTGGATTTTTAATTTTTTTGTATTTTCTTAGTATTTCTCTAGTATTTCACCTCTTACCGCTGAGATAAGATAAAGTGAACCTGTAATTAGAAGAGTTTCATCATTTTGTAGATTTGGAATAATATTGTTTAAAGCAACTTCATAATTCTCATATTTAGTAACATGTGTATCACCAAAACTTTGAACTAGATTATCAAGATTTGATTCTTTAATCTCGATGGGAACTTTTGTCGCTGAGAATTCAGCAGGGATAGTTTTTAATTTTTCAATCATATCTTTATAGTCTTTATCTTCCAGAATACCAAGTAGAATTTTCAATTTAGGGAATTTTTGCTTATCTAGGTATGCCACTAGACTATCAATACCATCATTGTTGTGCGCACCGTCTAGAAGAATATTTTCACGAATCCATTCTAAACGACCTACCCAAACAGATTTGCTTAGAGCTTCTTTTATAACACTATCTTCTATATCGATAATACCACGTTTTTTCAGGTTAGATAATGCTTCTAAAGCTAAAGATGCATTAAAAGTTTGATGAGCACCGACCATTTTTGTAGTGTAATCTACACCTTTGTATGAAAACTCGTTACCTCTAGCTTCGACCTTCTTCACAACAATATCTTTTTCGTTTATTATGCTTAAGCTAGCATTTTTATCCTGACAAATGTCTTTTATTACATTTACGACACTTTCAGAAGCAGGATAAATTAGAACATTATCATTTTCTTGGATAATTCCACCTTTTTCATAGGCAATTTTTTCAAGAGTATCTCCAAGGATAGCTGTGTGATCTAGGCCGATTTTTGTAATAATTGATAATACTTTTTCTTTGAAAATATTTGTTCCGTCATATCTCCCACCAAGACCAACTTCCATAATTACGAAATCTGTTTTTTGCTCTCTAAAGTATAATAGAGCTACACCTGTAATAATTTCAAAGAATGATAGTTTATCACTTGGATCTGGATTGTTTTGGTCGTAAGTCTCTTGAACTAGTTTGAATAAACGATAAGCTTCCTTATATGAAATAAAATCATCGTTAACACGAATTCTATCGTTAAAACTCAGCATACCAGGACTTGTGTATAATCCAACTCTATACTTAGTTTTTAAGACATCTTTTAAATAAGAACAAGTAGAACCTTTACCATTAGTACCAGCAACATGAATTACTTTAAGATCTTTTTCAGGATGGTCGAAAAGTTCAAGAATATGTTCCATTCTGTGAAGACCAAGTTTCATTCCAGTACGTTCTATTTTATACGATGAAGTAATAAGAAGTTCTTCGCAAGTACATTCAATTGCATAGTTCACAATTTCATCTTCATCTAAATTCAGAAGTTTTTCAGCAAGTTGCTCTAAACTTAACTGACTGAAAAGTTCTAATATGTTATTTTTATCTTCTAAATAATTCTCTTTTAAATATTTCTCAAATTTTATTTTACAATTCAAATTCATAAATAAACACCAACATTTCTAATAATATACACTTAATTTTATAATGATAAAGATGAATTGTAAAGGATATAATTTTGGTATTAAATTAAAGAGAATATTATAATATAATCTAATTATAAAATTTGAATGATTGAAAAATAATATTGAAAAAAAGTGAAACTTTAAGTATATTTTAATTATAACTTAAAAGTTTATATAAAGGCACGAGGTATATAATATAAATATACCAAAAACTTAATAATATTTTTTCATAATATATGGGACTGGTTATTTTATCAGTCCCTTTCTCCATTTTAGGGGTAATTTTATAAGCTGCTAAGATTTAATGTATAGATTATTTTTGTATCGATAAGTTGCAAAAACTAATTACAAAGAAAAATTTTTTTCAAAGTTTTTTTCAATTTTAATTTAATTTTTAATTATAGCTTTAAGTTTACATAAGGTTTGGGTAATATAATATAAACATACCAAAACTTAATAATATTTTTTTCATAATATGTGGCTCATCGAAAGATGAGCCTTTCTCCATTTTCAGAATAGTTTTCAGGTTTTTTCTTGAAACTTTATTTCAAAGTGCTATAATATTATTTATGAAAAAAACATCGGTAAATTTATTAGAAGGTCCGATTTTACGGGCGATGATTGCTTTTGCGATACCGATTATGATAGCAAATATTTTTCAGCAACTCTATAATACGGTAGATATTATGATTGTTGGTAGATTCCTTGGAGAAGAATCCCTTGCTGCTGTTGGAGCTACTGCTGCGATATTTGAACTTGTTGTTGGTTTTGCAATAGGTATAGGAAATGGAATGGGTATAGTTATTGCACGTTATTATGGTGCAGGAAACTATGAAAAGTTAAAGAGTGCTGTGGCTGCTACATTTGTTATTGGTGGAGTATTGAGTATTATAATTGCCGTATTAGGTAATTTTACCTTATATCCATTGTTAGAATTGCTTGGGACGCCAAGTAATATTATTGCTCAATCTTATGAGTATAGTTATCTTATAGTAGTATTTGTAGGTGTTACTCTAGCGTATAATTTATGTGCGGGACTACTTCGAGCAGTTGGAGATAGTAAGGCTGCATTATATTTTTTAATTTTTGCAGCAATTATTAACACTGTATTAGATATATATTTCATAGCATATTTACATATGGGTGTGCGCTCCGCTGGGGTGGCAACTATTATTTCACAAGGAGTATCTGCTGTATTATGTTTTATTTATATTCGCAAAAAAACTCCGTTTTTAATCCCATCTAAAAGACATTTTGCATGGAATAAAAAACTTTATGCTGATCTATTGGGGCAGGGGATTTCTATGGGACTTATGTTTTCAGTAGTTTCTATAGGAACAGTGATTTTACAAACATCGATTAATGCCTTAGGTTCAACGATTATCAGTGCTCAGACGAGTGCTAGAAGAATAATGGTACTTGCATTGCTGCCGATAATAGCCATGAATGCGACTATAACGACCTTTACATCCCAGAATTTTGGTGCGAGACAATATAGACGTATTGTTGAAGGTCTTCGACAAGCAATGATTATTACGATTACTTGGTCAATTTTCATTAGTATTGTATTATTCTTTGCTAGTCCATATCTAAACGAACTTATAACTGGAAGCAATGATGAAGAATTAATTTACCAGGCTTCATTATATCTTAAGATTAGTTCTGCATTCTATCCATTTTTAGCCATACTTTTAGTATTGAGAAATGCTCTGCAAGGATTAGGGCAAAAGATGATGCCACTTGTTTCAAGTATTATAGAAATGCTAGGGAAAATATTATTTGTAATATTTATTATTCCAAGTGCAGGATATTTAGGAGTAATATTTGTAGAACCTATTCTATGGGTTGTAATGGCAGCTCAATTGTATTATGCATTTAGAAAAGAACCAGTTATTCGTTCGTTGAAGAAAAAGAGTGAATAGGAAGTTGGGAAGTCACACCCAATCAGCAAAATAGAGAAGTAATTCTAAAATCATAATTTTAGGGTTGCTTCTTTTTTTACTGCAAACACCACAATCACATGATATAATAGTAAGGTATGTAAAATAAAACTATAAGGTGATAGAATGAATAAATTAAAACAATTATTAAATGAAAAAAAATATTTAATTATGGGAATATTGAACTTTACTCCGGATTCTTTTTCGGATGGTGGAGATTTTTATGATGTTGAAGCTGCGATAGAAGGTGTTCGTGAGATGGTAGCTGAAGGTGCGGATATTATTGATATCGGTGCTGAATCGACTGGTCCAGGTTCTACTGTAGTTAGCGAGGAGGACGAACTTGCTAGATTACAAAGCGTATTTCCAACATTAAGAAAAACATTTCCTGATGTGTGCTTTAGCGTTGATACGTATAAGCCTAATGTTGCTGAATACATGGTTGAAGCAGGAGTAGATGTACTAAATGATGTGAATGGTGCTAAAGGAAGTACTATGGCAGAAGTAGCTGCTAAATATGATATTCCTATCTTTATCATGCACAATGGTGGTGTAGAGGAAGGGCAAGAGATTGAGCAAGTTGTGCGTGAATTAGGTGAGAGTGTTGATATTTGTCTAAATGCAGGTGTGAAGAAAGAAAATATTATCGTTGATCCTGGAATGGGGTTCGGTAAAACTGCAGAAGCTAACTTGGAAATCACACGAAAATTAGAGTTACTTAATTCACTAGGTTGTGAAATCTTATATGCGGTAAGTAGAAAGAGAACGACAGATTATGTATTAGGTGGTAATAGTAATCCTAAGGATAGAGATATAGTAAGTGCTACTTTATCATTAGAAGCGGTGAAACGAGGAGCTAGAATGGTACGTGTTCATAATGTAAAAAGTTATGAAAGAAGCCCTAATAACATATGAAATAATTAATGGGTAATCTAACAGAAGGAGGTTAAAATGAAGAATACATTTGTTTATAATAATCATGTAGAAGCGAAGAAAGTTCTTAGTACGCTTGAGAGTGAATTAGAAATGTGCGATGAATTTATTTTCAGCGTGGCATTTATTTCAGAAAGTGGTTTAACAAGTTTACTTCAAACTTTGAAGAATTTAGAAGAAAAAAATATCCGTGGAAAGATTTTAACGACGAATTATTTATATTTTAATACTCCTAAAGTATTAGAGAAATTGTCTAATTTTAAAAATATCTCTCTAAAGATTTATGATTGTGTAGAAAATAAACACGGCTTCCACACTAAAGGTTATTTATTTAGATATGGCGATTCATGGAAAGTGCTGGTGGGAAGTTCTAACTTAACGAGTGCAGCACTGACGATAAATAAAGAATGGAATACCTTTATTGAAGGAGATAGGATTCTAACTGATAATATCTTAGATGAGTTTAATAGTTTATGGGAGAAATCCAAGTCTTACTCTGAAATAAAAGATAAGTATGTTGAAGAATTCGCTAGTAATCAGATTGAGACTGTTACTAAGAAAATTATTTCCGAGGAAATTAAACCGAATAAGATGCAAAGGAGTTTTATAGAAAATTTCGAAAAACTTCGTAATCAAGATAACAAGGGTCTTCTTATTTCTGCGACAGGAACTGGTAAGACATTTGCGGCTGCTTTTGCGATGAAGAGTATAGGCGCCAAGAGATTGTTATTTATCGTTCATAGGGAACAGATTGCTCGTCAGGCGTTGGAGACATTCAAGACTATTTTTGGAACTAGCCGTAGCTATGGTCTACTTACAGGTAAAGAGAAAAATATAGAAGCAGATTTCATTTTTTCTACAGTTCAAACTATGTCTAAAGAAGATATTTTTAAGAGTTTTAACGATAGTCATTTTGATGAAATTATAATAGATGAGGTACATAGGGCAGGGGCTGACAGTTATCTTAGATTGATGGATTATTTCAAACCGACATTTTATCTAGGGATGACGGCAAGCCCTGATAGAACCGATAGTTTTAATATTTATGAATTATTTAACAATAATATCGTTTATGAAGTTCGTTTAAAAGAAGCAATGGAAAATTCATTATTATGTCCGTTTCATTATTTCGGGATTAGTGATCTAGAAGTTGATGGTAAGGTTATTGACGAACTGAGCGAGTTTTCAAATCTAGTGTCTAATGAACGTGTTGAGCATATTATAAGTAAAATCAATTATTACGGCTATTCAGGAGATAGAGTAAAGGGTCTAGTTTTCTGTTCGTCAAAACAAGAAGCTAAGGTACTGAGTGAAGAATTTAACACACGTGGGTACAATACTACTAGCTTAACAGGGGAAGATAGTCAGGAACGACGTGAACATGAGATTTCTAAGTTAGTTGCGAATGATGGTGATATGTTAGACTATATATTTACCGTAGATATTTTCAATGAAGGGGTAGATATACCAGAGGTTAATCAGGTAATTATGTTGAGACCCACTCAAAGTTCTATTATTTTTATTCAGCAGTTGGGTCGTGGTTTACGAAAATCTGCGAATAAAGATTTTGTTGTAATAATAGATTTTATAGCCAATTATAAAAATAACTTTTTAATCCCAGTGGCTCTATCTGGAGACAATAGTTATGATAAAGATACTGTAAGGAAATTTTTATCTCAAGGGACTAGGTATATTCCGGGGATGTCGACTATTCATTTTGATGAAATCTCTAAACAAAGAATTTATAGTGCGATAGACAATGTGAAGTTAAACACGTGGCTGTTTGTTGCTGATGAATATAATAAGCTAAAAAATAAACTAGGAAAAATACCTACGTATTCAGACTTTGAGAATTATGATGCCATAGATGTTAGAAAGATTTTCGAAGTAGCTGGAAGTTATTATTCATTTTTAACTAAGAAGGAAAAACAGTTTGAATATAGTGGAAAACTGACAAAGACCGCAGAGAATATGCTAAATTTTGTCTCTACTAATTTAATCTTGAGTAAAAAGATAGAAGAACTTATAATTCTACGTTTGTTATTAGATGATAAGAAGCGTAATATTCTTACAGCTTTTGAAGAAATTATGCTAAGAGACTATAATAAATTTATTGCAGATTATGAGTTGGATGTTAGTAGAAAGATACTTACTAATAATTTCGTAACTAGTAGTGTCACTAAGAAGAAGTTTCATGATTGTATATTTATTGAAGAGAATGTTGCCGAGATAAAAATGTCTAAAGAATTTGAAGAACAGCTACAATCAGAGATTTTTAGGGAATTGTTACAAGATTTGGTAGAATATGGAATTTACAGATATAATAAATATTACAAAGATAATTTATACAAAGATACTAATTTTGTATTGTATGAGAAATATAGTTTCGAAGATATTTGTAAATTATTCTCATGGGGCATAAACTACGTGCCACTAGCTATAGGTGGCTATAAGTATGATGAAAGAACAAAGACTTTGCCAGTGTTTATTAATTATGATATTGATGAAAATTCATTTAACCGAGATTATACACATGGATTTTTACCGGATAATGGATTTACTTCGATGTCAAAGCCGAGAAGGAATTTAGAATCGAAAGAGTGCGACTATTTTTATAATGATGAAACAAAAATCTATCTATTTATGAGGAAAAATAAAGATGATAAAGATGGAGCACGAATATTTTATTTCCTAGGTGAGATGAAGACGACAGGAGAGCCTAAGCTGGTAGCTAGAGAAAGAAGCGGAGATACTGTAATTCAGTTCTTTTACAAAATACAGACACCAATTCGTGAAGATATGTATGAATATTTCACGAGGGATAGAATATAATATATATATAAATAGAGAGTAACTAAAAAGGTTGGGCTTGCCTCGACAAAATCTTGTTTCCCCGGAATCATGATTTTTGAGTCATATCCGAATGCAGAATAGTTACTCTTTTTTATTAATCGTGAGTAATTTAAAGTTGGACGAAAAATATTTTAAATTTTCAAAAAAAATTACACAATATATTGAAAAATTTAACCGTATCAATGTAAAAATATAAAAATAATATAGGAGGTGGTATTTGATGAATATTTTCTTGAAAAATAAACTCTATAGGTTATTCACTATTTCATCGGCATTTGGGAATGCTGGTAGAACGTTATTTGATATTGCGTTTATTATTTATGCGATAAGTTTATCGAATCCAGAATTAGCTGTGAGTATAGTGTCAATAGCCACGACATTACCTTATATTATCTCGTTTATCCTAGGGTATTTCGCAGATCAGACAAAAGATAAGTACAATAGAATATTATCGACAAGATTTTATCAGTTTTTATTATTTTCGTTATTCGCTTTGGTGTGTATTTATGGAGTTCAATGGTGGATTTTTATTGTATTAGTATTTGTAAATGTAGTTGCTGATATTCTAGGTGGATATAATAGCTATTTATCAATGTCAATAAATACTAGATTGGTGCGTAAAGAACAGTTAAGTGAAGCATTAGCATTTATCAGTTCTATAAACAATACAATCTCACTTGCTGGAAAAGCCGTTGGAGTATTCGTTTTAGGGCTCCTAAGTTATAATTACTCATACTTTGGTATGTTAAATGCAGCGCTATTCTTGATAGCATTTTTAATACTGGCAAAATATAAAAATGAGATGAAAGCAGAGATTGGCAGTTTTAAAGTGGATAATAAAGAGAAGGTGAGTACTAAAAGATTTTTAAAGGACACTATTGAAAACTTTAAAATACTTCGTGAGATAAAGAAAATATATAATTTTGTTATACTATTTTTAGGGATGAATTTTTACTCATCTGCAATGTTCGCTTTACTTCTAGTAATTCTAGTAAAAAATGAGACCTTACTATTTGGGAATGTAGCCTATACAATTACTTTATTAGAAATAGTGGAAGTAGTTAGTACAATTGTCGGAGGAGTTTACCAAATTAGTTTTTATAAAAATATGAGTTTGAGAAATAATGCTATATTAGAAATAATTTTATTCATTATGTATGTAGGGAATCTATTGATACTTCAAAATAAATTTATACTTATTATTTTAACTGTAATAATAGGTTACTTCGCTGGAATATCGAATCCAAAACTAGATGCATTGATTTTACAATCAGTCCCTGAGGAAAAACAAACGTCAATATATAGTATTTTTAGCACTATTATTACTATTTCAGTACCAATAGGAACAACAGTAATATTATTTTTTGCTAACGCTATTAGTGCATCGTTTGCACTATATAGTTTATTACTATTATTAATTATAGTTTTGATGTATTCATTTAAAAGTAAAAGAGTAATTTCCAGATATCCCCTTAGAGTTTTCTAATGGGATATTTATTTTTCTTGTTTAGTAGAGGAGGATTGAATAGTTACATAAAAGATTTTTTTAGTGATTAAATAATGAAGAAGATTCGAAAAAATTATTCGAAAAAATTCCCGAAAAATATAGTTATTAGTTGCTTTTTATTTCTATACTTGATATAATAGTCGCTAGAGTAATTTTATTACTCCTTACTCTCTAATAGATTAGGGAGTCGCAAAGACCAAAAGGAGGTAACACACACATGAGAAAATATGAAGTAATGTTTGCTGTTCAACCACGTATCGATGAAGAAGCTAAAAAAGCTGTGGTTGATAGATTCGTAAATATTCTTTCAGAAGGTGCAGAAGCAGTAGAAGTTAAAGATTTAGGTAAAAAACGCCTTGCTTATGAAATCGAAGACTTCAGTGATGCTTACTACTATGTAGTAGAATTAACTTCAGCAACAGATGCGTCTACAAAAGAATTCGATCGTTTAGCAAAAATTAGCGATGACATCATCCGTCACATGGTAGTAAGATTAGAAAAATAAGGGGTGAAATACTATGGTAAATCGTGTAGTATTAGTAGGTAGATTAACTAAAGATCCAGAATTGAGATATTCTAGTTCGAATATTCCAATGCTTTATTTCTCAGTAGCTGTAAATAGAACATTCACTGACCAAAATGGTCAAAGACAAGCAGACTTTATTAACTGTGTAGCTTTTAGAAAGCAAGCAGAAAATATGGCACGTTTCTTAGGACGTGGAAGTCTGATTTCTGTTGAAGGTAGAATACAAACGAGAAATTATCAAGGTAAGGATGGAAACACAGTGTATGTTACTGAAGTAGTAGCAGAAACTGTTCAATTCCTTGAATCTAAAAATAGCTCACATAGTAGACAAAACAATGGTTTTGACTCAATGAGTTTTAATCAACCTCAATCACAACCAGCGTATAATAACAATAATCAAAATTATTATAACAACAATACTAATCAAAACTTTGGACAAGCTAATTCAGCTATGCAAGATTTTATTAATGATAGTTCATCATTCTCTGATTTTGGGGAAAACTTCCCGAGTAATCTAGATGATGACTTCATGCAGGATGTAGTAAATCCGTTTAAAGAAGACTAAAATTACATAGGAGGACATGCACAATGGCAGTAACTAACAATCGTCGTAACAACATGCGTCGTCGTAAAAAAGTATGTTATTTCACTAAAAATAACGTAGAATTTATCGACTACAAAGATGTAGAATTACTTAAAAAATTCATTTCTGAACGTGGAAAAATCTTACCACGTCGTGTAACAGGTACTTCAGCTAAGTACCAAAGAATGTTAACTACAGCAATTAAAAGAGCTAGACACATGGCACTTTTACCATACGTAGTAGATGAAAAATAAGAATAAGAGTGAAAAAGATGAGCTTAGGCTTGTCTTTTTTTTATGCTTTGATATAATAATAGGTGAAATATCGATTTGATAGGGGGAAAAGTAATGGAATTAAAAAAATTAGATGAAACTAAAGTTTTGAAAGATCCGGTACATAGTTATATTCATATTCATTATGATGTAATTTGGAATTGTCTGGATAGTAAGGAGTTTCAAAGATTACGTCGTATAAGACAATTAGGGGGGAGATTTTCAAGTATATCCAACAGCTGAACATTCTAGGTTTTCTCACTCGTTAGGTGTTTATGAAATTGTTAGAAGAATGGTCACTGAAGTTAAGTCGCTTTGTGTTGAATTGACAGAGTATGAGAAAGTATGTGTAATGTTGGCAGGTTTATTGCATGATGTGGGGCATGGCCCGTTTTCTCATGCATTTGAGAATATTACTAATCATAGTCACGAAGAATATACAGCAAAAATAATATTAGGGAACACAGAACTTAATGCTATTTTAAGAGCTGTTTCAGAAAAATTGCCACAAGATATAGTCTCTATTATTCAACATACTCATGAAAATGATATATTGAATCAGATTGTTTCAGGTCAACTAGATGCTGATAGAATGGATTATTTATTACGTGATTCTTATTTTACAGCGACGAGTTATGGACAGTTTGACCTTGAAAGAATATTACGTACAATGCGCGTAAGAAAAACAAATGAAGGTAGGAAGGTAATTGTAGTCAAATATACTGGTATTCACAGTGTAGAAGACTATATTATGGCAAGATATCAAATGTACTGGCAAGTTTATTATCATCCTGTAGCTAGAAGTTATGAGGCGGTATTTATTCAACTATTTAATAGATTGAAAGATATTTTCAAAGTAGATAAAGATTATTTTGAAGATATGAAGGTGTTGATTCCATTTTTAGAGAAATCTGAAGTGAGTGTAGAGGAATATTTTAAATTGGATGAAAATTCATTATTATATTGTTGCGCTCTTATTCAAGATAAAGAAGATAAAATTGCTGCTGATTTGGCAAGAAGATTGCAAAATAGAAACTTATTCAAGTATGTAGATTATAACGAAGAAAATCTAGCTCAGATTAGAAATATGCTCAGGGAAAATAATTTAGATGAGCGTTATTATTTAAGGATTGAGAATGTAGAAGCAAGTGTTTATAGTCCATATAAAGGTAGAAAGATATTAATTGAAAAACTAAATGGTGATATAGTAGCTTTAGAAAAAGCTAGTACGATAGTAGAATCTATAACTAAAGGGCAGAGTAAGAAAGAGGGGACTATATTTTTTTCCCGAGATAATAAAAATAAAAAAATTAAGGTTATTAAGAGGATAAGAATGTTCTTCGTCAATTACCTTAATTTTTTAATTTATATGTGTTTATAAAATAATTGCTACTTATCATCTGTTTTAAATTATCAGAAAATAAAAAGGTTTTAACTTACTATTGATTTTATTTTTCGGAAATGTTATAATCATAGTTACACAATAAAAAATATAAATTTTAACAATAAAGGAGAGATGTAAAATGTTTGAATTAGCAAATGTAGCAAGACCAGGGGTAAGTGAATATATTTCAGGAAGTGGGGCATTGTCTGCACTTGATAATAGGTTAGAAGGGTTTAAGACTCCTTTGATTGTTACTGGGGAGAAATCTTACGCAGCATTTACAAAGTTTTATAAAGGAAATAGAGAGTTTAGAGTAGCGAAATATGATGGTTCTGCATCTTTTGAAGATATGCAACGTATCGCCGATGAATACGGTGAAGGTGTTGACGTAGTACTTGGAGTAGGAGGAGGACGTGTTATCGACACTGCCAAAGGTGTAGCGCAAAACTTAAATGTTGAGTATATGACAGTACCAACTGTAATCGCAACTTGTGCACCATATGCGCCAGTAGCAGCCGTTTATCATCCAGACCATACATTTAGAGAGGTAGCATATTTTAAACGTACAGCATATGCTTGTGTTGCAGATTTAGACTTATTATTAGAATCACCAAAAGAATACTTTGTAGCGGGAATTGGAGATACTTTAGCGAAATGGTATGAAGCAGTAGTTTTAGTTGAAAGAAATAATAAATTTAATGACCCGTTTGTAAGAATGGGGTTAGAAGCAGCTAAAATTACTCGTGATGTTCTTCTTCGTGATGCTAACGGTGCATTAGAAGCTATGGAAAAAGGTGAAGTAACTGAAAGCTTCAAAAATGCTGTAGACACAGTATTTGCTATCTCAGGGTGTGTTGGATGTTTCGGTGTTCACTACGGACGTATGGCAGGAGCTCACGCAGTGCACAATGGTATGAGTTTAGTCAAAGAAACACATTCTGTATTACATGGAACAAAAGTATCTTATGGTATCTTGGTTCAATTACTTGCTGAAGGTAAGAGAGAAGAAGTGGAGAAACTTGTTCCATTCTATAAAGCTAACGATCTAGCTTATAACCTAGCTTGTGTTAATGTAACAGAAGATGTTGAAGAAAAAATGCAAAAAATTGCTGAATTTGCAGCTAGTGAAAAAGAAACATTTAAACTTGCAGTTGATGTTTGTACACCAGAAGTTGTAGTAGCTGCAATGAAAGAATTAGAAGAATTGACAAAATAATGGAATATTAAAAGACCTCGGATATAAATCTGAGGTCTTTATTTGATGAATTTTATAAGTTATTTTTTAATACTGGAACTAGCATACCATTTCTAATGTTTTGTGCAGTATCACCTTGAAGTAGGTAATTAACGATTTCATAACCGAATAGAATGGCTACTGCTGGTCCTTGGGCAGTGATTACATTTTTATCAACGATTACCGCTTTTTCGTCATTGTATGTTTTGCAGTTTATTTCTTTGTCGAATCCTGGGTAAGAAGTTACTTCTTTATCTTCTAGAATTCCCGCCTTGCTTAGTACGATAGGAGCAGCGCAGATGGCAGCAACCAATTTACCAGCTTTATACATTTCTTGATAAAATTTAATTATTTTCTCATTATCACGAAGTAAGGTACTTCCAGGCATTCCACCTGGGATTACTATTGCGTCATAATCGAGAATATTATCGATATCATCAATTTTTTTGTCTATTATTATTTTTACGTCGTGCGAGCTTGTTATATAGTCTTCGTTGTTTGCAGAGATTAAATCAACGTGAATATTTGCACGACGTAGTATATCTAGAGGTGCAATTAACTCTAATTCTTCACTTCCATTTTCAACGAATAAAGCAACTTTTTTAGTCATAAAAAATCCTCCGAATGTTTTTGTGTAATGTGTATAGAATAAAATATTTCTTCTGTTCTCTTATTGTGGTGAAGGACGCTTTCGACTAACTTTTTATGTGATTACACATGAAAAGTGGATTCTACAGCTAGAAAATGAGCCATAGGTCTCACTTTCTATTAAAAAAATTGAATTCAATTTTATTACCACAATGATAGAGAACATGAAGGGAGTGACTCAAAAATCGTGATTTTGAAGAAACAAGATTTTGTCGAGTCCCTCCCGCGCAGTTTATTAGATATCTAAAAAGCTTTTATAAAGCGAATTTAGATATCAATAAACCACTGTGTCTATGAATTTTTATATAAACCTTGTTAAAATTTAGGACTTTTGGGTCAGCCGCAAATTTAATTATTCAAAGAAATTTAAATATAAAATCATTTTGTTTACTTATCATTTCTCTTTATTTTAATTTTATTGTATTTGCAAAGAAAAATCAACCACCTACGGAAGATGGCTGATTGTGTTTAAACTCAATTATTAATTATTTAGAAATTTCTAATACTCCGTATCCAGTGTCACGGCGTTTATATACTACAGAAATTTCATTTGTAGTGTTATCTAAGAATGCGAAGAAATCGTGTCCTAGAAGTTCCATTTGGAATACAGCTTCTTCTCTTGTCATAGCTTCAACTTTAAGTTGTTTTACTTTACCAAGGTCTAAAGTAGTTTCTTCAGCTTCTTCTAACTCGCTAGTAAGGATGTTTTCTTCAGCAAATCCTTTTTCACGACCTTTTCTATTGATTTTAGTTTTGTATTTTCTCATTTGGCGTTCAAGTTTGTCAACAACTAAATCAACAGCAGCATATAAATCATCGTTAGTTTCTTCAGCTCGAAGTGTAACTCCTTTAAGAGGAACAGTTATCTCGATTTTTTTCTTATTATTTTTGTATACTTTAGCATTAGCATAAACGTTTGCTTCTAAACTGTCAGCAAAGTATTTTTCTAATTTAGAAACTTTATTTTCAACATACTCTCTAATAGCTTGAGTAATTTCTAAATTTTCTCCTCGTACTTGATATCTTAACATTTTAAAGCACTCCTTTCATAAAGCAGTCTAGCTACTTTATAGGGGGTTCCCCCTCTTTTTATAGTTTTATTATACCACTTTTTGATAACGTTAGCAATACAGTTTTCATAAAAAAATGTCACTTTTTAAAAATATACATTTATTTTGCTTTTATAAATATTTTTTTGTTAAAAATAAAATTAGATATGTCTATCGTATAGTTAATGGGAATATCGAATCTTAAAATGTTAACTAAATGAGGAAAAATTTCGAAAGAATTTACCGGGAATTTGTAGATGAGGTGGAGAGTAAGATGTTTTTTAGGGAGTATTGTGAATTTATAGAAGCACTTTATATTGTATATTACTCAAAAATGAGTAATAATGAGAAGAATGTATATTATAAAAAAATTAAAGAAAGCTATGATGATTTTGGAGAAATCAATGAAGATTTTGAAGGTATCTATAATGAAATAACTACAGGGGCAGTCTATACTCTAAAAGAGAGTGATTTAACTTTTTTAAGGAGTTATAATGGACTGCTTTTATCTATTTCTAGATTGTTAAAACTAAATATTAAGCTACATTGCTTAGATAATTGTGCCTACGTTAGTAAATTATACTCATTAAACTATGTTAACGAAAAATTCCACTGTTTACAGTGTGATAATAAAGATCAAAAGCAATTTTTTACTTTTGAAAATAAAAATCAAAAAGTTACATATTGTAGAAGATGTATAAATTTTGGAAGAAGTGATAATCACTTTATAAAATTTCATATAAATATCCCAGTATCGAATTTAAAAACACCTGAAAGACCTAGTGTTAAGTTGAGTGATATTCAAGAAGAAGCAAGTACTACTCTAGTTAAAAATATAGAAAACAGCAAGAGTACATTAATTTGGGCAGTATGCGGTGCGGGTAAGACGGAAATAGTTTATGAAGCAATATATCGAGCAATTATGGATAAGAAAAATATTTGTTTAGCAATCCCTAGACGGGATGTTGTTAAAGAACTGTCTGAAAGATTTGCGCGTGATTTTAAAGGATATCCTATTGGTATTTTACATGGAGAAGAGAAGATTTTAGAAGGGTCGAATTTTTATATTATGACAACACATCAACTTGTTAAGTATTATAATTACTTTGATGTTGTTATTATTGATGAGGTTGATGCCTTTCCATATTCAGGTGATGAGTGTTTAGAAAATGGAGCTAAAACAAGTTTGAAAGATGATGGTGTACTTGTATTTCTTTCAGCGACACCTTCTGAAATAGTTAAATCTAGCGTTGATGAAGTTATAAAAATTCCAATAAGGTATCATAGATATTTGTTACCTGTTCCGAAAATAAAAATTGAAAAGCCAGATGTGTTTGATTTTTCAAAAAAATCGCATTTTATAGTCGAATTTATTCAGGGGAAATTAGAGAAAGATAGACGGGTTTTGATATTTGTTCCCGAGATAGGCATGTGTGAGACGGCTGTATTATATTTTAAAAAATGTATTTCCGAGGAAATAATTGTAGATTTTGTCTATAGTGGTGATGAAAATAGAAGTGAGAAAATCCAGAAGTTTTATAATAGAGAAATAGATGTCCTTATTACAACTACGATACTAGAGCGTGGTGTGACCTTTGATTATTTAGATGTAGTAGTTTTTGATGCAAAGCATATAAATTTTACAAAGTCGGCACTAATCCAAATTTCAGGCAGGGTAGGTAGAAAGGATTATGATAATTCGGGTGATGTTGTATTCTTGGCGGATAATATAAGTAAGGATATGAAAGTTGCTATTAAAGAGATTGAGTATATGAATAGTCTTGCAAAATATAGGAAGTTGAATAGGAGGTAAGATATGAAGTGTAGTTTTTGTGGGTTATATATAAGGAAAAGATTAGGATTTGATATGTTATTTGAGCCAAAAGAAAATTTTCAACTTTGTGCTACATGTGCGGAACATATTGATATAAATGTCCTGAAAGTAGGAGAATATACGCTGTATTATTTTGCTGGCTATGAATTTTTAAAAGATGGAATCTATTCTATAAAATATTTTGGAGATGTAGCTTGTGCAACGAAATTTAAAAGTCTTTTTGAGAGATTCTTTTCTTTACAAAAGTTTGATTTAGTAACGATAGTTCCAGTAAATGATATTCGGGAAATTATTCGAGGATTCGATCATATTGAGCAAATTTGTAAGATATGTGGTGTGAAGTTTGTAAAAATTTTAGGTAGTGAATATAGAGAAAAACAATCGAAACTTCATAAAAAAAGGATGGAAAATAGATATCATTTTTTGAATGATAATCTTGATTTGAAAGGTATTGATACTCTTTTGATAATAGATGATATATATACGAGTGGAAGTACATTATTGGGATGTGCTAGGACAATTCATAAGGCTTATCCGGGCATAAAAATAAGTTTTTTGACACTTTCGAAAGTAATATAATGAGATTTATTTACTATACAAGTCTAGTTTTTATGGTATAATGTTAAAGTTGAATTTTATCAATTTTAAATTCGATATTTTATAAAAAAATTACACAGTTAGGAGATGGTTAAAACAAAAATTTTATTTTCATTCATAATGATCGCACTAATTTTTAATTTTAGTAATTTTTCTTATCTAAGAAATTTGAATTAAATAAAAGATCAAATTATTATATTTTGGATATTAGTTTTATTCTGGTCTGCGATAAGTATTATACGTGCTTATAGAAAGTTATATGCGATTACACCGATAGAACAAGGTGGACTTTCTTTAACACCAGTACTCGCAGCTCAAATAGCAGCCGGTTATGGACTTATGAGTTTAATAGTAAGATTGCCGATGTTTTTTGCGAGCGATATTTTCAAAAGACGTAAAATATTTGTTCAAATTTCTTTATTTTTATTAATTGTGACTTCATTTTTAGTAGTATTTAATGGTAGCTATATTACTTTGTACTTATCTTCATTATCATTAGGGATAAGTGCGACAATGCTTGCCTTATTTAATGTTATTTTCTCAGAAACTTTTTCGAGAGATAAGGCAGCGGTATCAGTATCGATATTATCTGTAGCACCGTTATTAGCTGAATTTATTGCAGCACCGATACAATATGTCTTTACTATGAATACATATAAACATTTTGACTATATGTGGATAGTAGCGGGCATTATCGCGATAATTACGTTCATATTATCATTTATGATGAAAGATTATCGCCCTATCGATAGTGATTTTTCATTTGATAAGGTGAAAGTAGTAATCAAACATAAAAGTTTCATTTATATTTGTTTAATAGCGTTATTGCTTTCATTCATTAAGTTTGCTACAAGTGGAGCTAATATGATTGCTTATGGTAAAACAGAGCTTAATATGACGCCGCTAATGCTAGCATATATGGATGCAGTTTTTGCAGTACCTCAGCTTATTGCTGGAGTTCTTGTAGGGGTTTATTTTACAAGAAAATGGGGAATACAAAAAACCTTATTATTCTTATTAGGATGTTCATTAGCATTCTATGTAATAGCATTATATGTTAATAATCCATATGTTATTTATTTTAGTTATATCTTAAATGGATTAGGCTATGGTGGTGCTTATAATGCACTAATTTCCCTTGCTATGCAATATTTCGATAGAGAATATCGTAATGTAAGTATGGGAATCTATCAAGCATTCTTCGCTTTAGGTATTTATTACGGAGATTATGTGTATGTTTGGATAGCTAAACATGTTAAAAATGGCTTACTTGGTTTTACACAAAGTAAATCTATTTTTCTTATTGTTATAGGTGTAACTTTAATAAGTATGCTTATGGTTAAGGTGAAAGTTAGAGATAATTAAAAAAGGGAGTGACTCGACAAAATCATGATTTCTTAAGAAACAAGATTTTGTCGAGTCACTCCTTTTAAAAAGTGAATTTAGATATCAATAAACCACTGCGTTTATAAATTCTCATATCTCCTTTTTTATATTTGGGACTTTTTTTTGCTCCCCTTTTTATAGTTATTATCCGTCGATTAAATCTCCACGAATATATCCAGTGTAGCTTCCATAGTCAACATAAGGCCAAGATTCACCATCTGAGTTAGTTTCAAGAGATCTTATTGTAACAGCAGCTCCCCCTTTTATTGATGTTATTATCCTACTAGTGTCATTTTTGTCGCTTCTTAGATTAACCCTGACAGATGGTTTTACATAAGTTGTACGTCCGCTAATGCTATGGCTTCTCTCGCTTGATGAGCTAGAAGTATTAGATGAACGTTCTTTTACAATAATAGTTTCTTTTTCTTTAGCTTTTTCATTTAATCCGTTAACAGTGAATGTACGTTTAAATTCTCCTGTTGTTTTTAGTTTCAGTTTATTTGCAGTATTTTTATTTAATGTAATAGTAACTTCGACTTTATCTCCGTTTTTTAAATTACTTTGCTTATTGAATGTAACATCTGGATTAGATAAAAAGTTTGAGATTTCTGCAGTAGAATTTGTAACATCTGGAATTTTTTTTATGTCTGCTTCTGGTTTTCCTTCACCTTCCACACCATATGTAACAAAATTTACTTCGTATCTTGATAAATCGACGATATTTTCTTTTTTCAAGAATTTATTATATCCAAAATATAATGCTCCTACTAGAACAATGAAAGTAACTATCGCTGTTAGGATAACGGGAAGGATACTTTTTTTCTTCTCCTCTTTAGGTTCTTCCATGTACATTGGAGGAACGTTATAATTTGGATTATTGTTAAAGTTTTGTTGTTGAGCATTTTGATATTGTTGGTCGTATCCTTGATTACTATATTGTGTATTTCCAAAATTTTGATTATTGAGATTTTGATTATTTGAATTTTGATTACTTCCATTCATTGATTTTTCCTTTTATTAATAATATTTTAGTTTACATAGTCTCTACCAGGAGCGTTAAGGTACTCTTCTAGTGAAATATTTTTTTATAGATTGTTTTAGCTACATCTTCCCCAACATAGCGAATATGCCAACTTTCTTCCATGTAACCAGTTTTTTCAACGAACTGAGGTTTATATCTAACGATAAATCCATACTTGTGTGCATTTTTATCTAATCATTCTGCTGCTTTTTTACTGCTTTCACTAGTGCCTTCTGCTCCTAAAAGTTAACCTTGATTATCTATAAGATCGAAAACTAGTCCTGTTTGGTGTTTGAAAATCTATCAGCTTCTTGTTTTCCGTGTGAAGCTACATAGTTATTGTAAAGTCTAGCTTGAGTATCGTATGATCTAAAGCCAGAAAGTTGATTGGAAACGTTTAGTCTTAATGCCTGAGCATCGCTGATTAATTTATTGACTTTTTGATGTGCTGTAGGATTTTCACCTGGATTATAATTAGCAGGGAGTGGGTGTTTCTTATTAGCTAAGATAATACCATTGATAATTGTTGGTTGATTAACAGTTTCTGGGGTTTTCCATTAGTTGATGGAGTATTTTCTTTATTGTTATCTGAATTATTATTTTCTTTAGTTGCAGAAGATTTTTTATCATCTTTTTGTGTAGTTTGTTCAGATGAAGTAGTTTTATCATCTTTAGTTAAATAATAGTATCCACCTAGTGCAAATGTTAATACTACCAAAGTAACGGTAACAATAGTAATTACATATTTTTTTCACAAAAAAATATCCCTTTCTATAAATTTAATAAATGTAAAAAAATTAAAAACATAAGCAATAAATACAAAAATTAGTTGTATCCTCTACTAAATGTCATAAATTTTTATAATACTTTTTGTCAATTACAAAAAAAGTATTTAATATGAAAAAAATTATTGAGAAATCTTATTTTTTTAAAAGTGGAGCTTATTTTTTTATTTTATTTTAGTTTGATATTTGTATTTTTCTATTTTCCTTTAAAAAAACGTCGAAATTTGGTATAATAATAAAGATACCTATATAGTTTGAATTCCTATATGCAGGTATTATAAAAAAATATAAAAAGGAGTGTTAATTTGGATAATAACATTTCAGATCTTATTGAGAAAGAAATTAAAGAATTAATGAAGAATAAGTTTTTTTCTTTAGAACTCCTAATAATATGAAAATACTAGCTTATGCAGTGAGCTATTTAATCTTAATATTATTAGGGATATTTCTAAATATTGAAGTTATGACGGCGTTCCTTTCTGTCTTTCCACTTACATATGTATTAGGTGCGAAAGGATGGAATTATTATATTCCATTGATTATTTCAGGTGGAGTAATATTAGCATTATTTGCTTCTCATAATATGATATTTTGGTTTGGAATACACATGATTATAGCTTATATAATGTATAAAACTATATATTTACGAGGTTCAAAATTATTATTGGTTGTAACTGTTAATACAATAATATTCTTAGGGATAGCTTTATACGTATTCTTGTCTATAAAAATGGGGAATATAACTATTGATAGTAATCAAATATTAGACTTTATTAATTCTTATGTAAATTCTATGATGGAAATGAACCAAGGTGTAGATAAAAACATAATATTAGAAAGTTTTTCTAATTTGCAAAAGACATTTCCTGTAACATTATTTGTGATGATGTTTGTATATAGTTTAGCTTTGGTGCAATATACATTATCGTTATTAGCTAGAGAATATGTGATTATCCCAGTTTTTCCTAAGTTTAGTCGTATAATGCTAAGCCCAAGAAGTGGATATATATACATCGGTGTTACATTAATAACTTTCTTTGTTGAAATGGAGGCAGGAAGTGATACTTATAGTTTTTGGAATATTTTATTCCAGAATATAACTGGTGTGTTATCACTTGCGTTTATTCTAAATGGGTTGTTTACTGCGTTTTTCTTTTTAGAACAAAAATCAAAATCTATTATTGGTAAACCGGTGTTGTTTGCTTTGATGCTGATTTTTAGTCCTATTTTTGAACTACTTGGATTTGTTGATAGTGTATTTAAGTTAAGAGAAGGTTACATTGTCATGAGAAAGGGGAGATAGATATGAATGATAAGAAAAAATATGAATTAATTATCATTGCTATTTTTCTAATAGGTACAATTCTATGTGGTATATTTAATATTTATAGCTTAGTAATTTACTTGTTGATGGGGATATTTATTTTTGGTCTCTATACTAAGCAGAAGAAAAAAGCTGTCGAGCAGATGGAACGATACATCAGTAAATTGACCAATAGAATAAAGGATTCATCGGAAAAAGGAATCAATAAGTTTCCTTTAGGTATAGTAGTAATAGATGAAAATAAAAATATAGAATGGGCGAATAACTTTATTTATAAAAATATTAAAGTTGAAGAGATAAAGGATTAAATATATTAGATCTTATGCCAGAAATTAAGGAATTATTTGATTTGGAAACACCGGTAGACAATCAGTTTGAAATTTTTGGTAAGCATTATAAAGTTAATTATCAAAGAGATAGTGGCTATATTTATTTCTTTGATATTACAGAGAGTAAAGTAGTAATGCAAAGGTTTAGAGATACTCGTCCGATTATTCTTAATTTGAGTCTTGATAATTATGAAGATGTATCTGATTCCTTAGATGACGAAGTGGCAAGTAGATTGGATGCTACAATAGTTATTACTTTAACAGACTGGGCTAAGAAAAATAGTATTTATCTGAAAAGAATAGATGAAGATAGATTTATCGGATTATTAAATGTAAAAGACTTAAAGAAAATTGAAAAAGAAAAATTCCAAATTTTAGATACTATTAGAAATCTAAAAGAGGAGTTTGATGCACCTATTACTTTGAGTATAGGTGTTGGGATGGGAACTGACTTTTTACCGGAATTAGGTGAACTTGCTAAGAGTTCATTAGATTTGGCTTTAGGGCGCGGTGGAGATCAGGTTGCCATGAAGGATGTTGATGGTACGATTAGATTTTATGGTGGTAAAACTAATCCACAGGAAAAACGTACTAGAATTAAGGCACGTGTTGTTTCTAATGCGCTTGCTGATATTGTAAATGATAGTGATAAGATAATTGTAATGGGTCATAAACGACCTGACTTTGATGCGGTTGGAGCATGTATTGGTATTTACACATTTGCTAAGTTTTTAGGTAAAGAGTGCTTCATTATTTTAAACGAGAGTGATCGAGATGAAACTATAAAAAAAGTAATGTTTGAAGTTGATAGTTTAGATGAACAATTGTCTCGAGTGTTTGTAGATAGTGATGAAGCTTGGGAGCTTATGACTCCGCAAACAACATTGATTGTTGTAGATACTTCTGATGCTTCTCGTGTTTTGGATGCAGCGATTTTATCTAAGGCCAATAGAAAAGTTATTATTGATCATCACAGACGTAGTGAGGATATAATTACAAATCCATTATTAACGTATATAGAACCGTATGCTTCGTCAGCATCGGAATTAATCGCAGAGTTGATAGAGTATCAAACTAAGATAGAAAAATTTCTCCAATAGCAGCGACGATTATGCTGGGAGGAATAGTAGTTGACACACAAAACTTTTCTATAAGAACTGGTTCTAGAACTTTTGATGCAGCAGCGTATTTACGTAGTAATGGTGCTGATCCTACAAAGGTCAAAACTATTCTAAAAGAACCGTTTGAGAATTTTATGAATAGAGTAGAAATTATTAATAATTCTATTCAAAAATCACCGGAGATTATCATGGCAAAAGCCCCGGAGGATAAATATTATACAAATGTTATGCTTGCTCAGAGTGCGGATTTACTTCTTACTCTTAAAGGTATTGAATGTAGTTTTGCTATAGGATACTTAGAAGAAGGTAAGGTCGGTATTTCGGCAAGATCTCTAGGAAAAGTCAATGTTCAACTTATTATGGAAGAACTTGGTGGCGGAGGTCATCTTGCTAATGCAGCGACTCAGATAGAGGGGATTAATTTGGATGAAGCGATAGAGCGTTTAAATGATGCTATTGATAGGATTTTAACGTAAAATAATAACAGATAAAAAAGGAGAAACTGAAATGAAAGTTATATTTTTAGAAGATGTAAAAGGAAAAGGAAAAAAAGGAGATGTTAAGGAGATTGCTGATGGATATGCAAAATTCTTAATAACTAATAAAAAAGCTGTAGCGGCAACAAATGCTAATATGGCAACACTTAAAGGTCAACAAAAACGTGTAGAAAAAGATAAACAAGAAGAATTAGTTCAAGCAAACTTACTAGCGAAACAATTAGAAGGTTTAGAAGTAACTATTAAAGTTAAATCTGGAGAAGGTGGAAGACTTTTTGGTTCAGTATCTTCTAAACAAATTGTTGAGGAGCTAAAAAAACAACATGATCTTAAAGTTGATAAAAAGAAAATTGACTTACCACACGGTATTCAATCTCTAGGATATACAAATGTTAAAATTAAACTACACAGTCAAGTAGAAGGAACAATTAAAGTTCACGTGGTGGAACAATAGTAAATAAGTTGAAGGTGATAATATGAAATATCATATAGATTCTGTCGTTATGGCGGAACAATCGTTATTAGGGGCTCTAATGCAAGAGCCTGAAAAGTTAGTAGAAGTCAAAGCGACGGTTGCCCCTGAAGACTTCTATGATGAACGAAATAAAGATATTTACAGTGCTATTTTACGTTTAGACGAAATGGAAATAATACCTGACACCACTACAATTTTTGAAGAGATAAATAATAGTGGGGCATTCAGAAACGTGGATGCCTCATTATATATAGTGGATTTATATGATGTTACACCGAGTTCTCGTAATATAATGCATTATGCAAATTTAGTAAAAAGGTATTCTATTTACAGAGAAATTCGTGATGCATTATTAAATAGTACTGAGGAGATGAATCAAGGTAATGCTGATATTGATTCGTTAACTGCAACTTTATTTGATCAAGTAGAACGTGCCATGGAACGAGCAAAAACATCTCAGTTTAAGAATATGAAAGATGTTACTGAGGAAGTATTTAAAGAAATTCTAGCTCGTATGGCAGGAGAAGGAGAGAATGTAGCTGTACCTACTGGATACGGAGCGCTAGATAAACTTGTAGGTTTTGGTAAGGGGGATTTAATTATCCTTGCAGCGCGTCCTGCGATGGGTAAAACAGCTTTTGCGCTTAATATTGCCCTTAATATTGCTGGGAAAAATCCACGTTCGGAAGAAGAAAAAAGAACAGTTGCCTTATTCTCGTTAGAGATGGGTGCAGATCAGCTTGTGTCTAGGATGATTTGTAGTGAGGGAATGATAGATTCTGAAAAAATCAAACGAGGTACTCTTGATAATGATGACCTTATGAAATTAGAAACAGCAGTTCATTTCTTAAATCAGAAAAATGTCTTTATTGAAGACAGTGCTTTTATTAAAGTAAATGAAGTAAAAGCGAAATGTAAGTTATTAAAAGCTGAACATGGTTTAGATTTAGTTGTTATCGATTATCTACAACTGCTACAAGGAAGCAAGAGAACAGATAATAGACAACAAGAGGTATCTGAAATATCTCGTAGTTTAAAACAGATGGCAAGGGAGTTGGAATGCCCTGTAATTGCCTTATCTCAGTTATCACGTAGTGTTGAATCTAGGCAAGATAAACGACCTATGATGAGTGACCTTAGGGAATCTGGAAGTATTGAGCAAGATGCAGATATCGTTTCATTCTTATACCGTGGTGATTACTATAGAAGTGAAGATGCTGATGAAAATGATGTTCAAGAAACAAGTGATGTTTCAACTATTGAGGTAATTATTGCGAAAAATAGGCACGGACAAACAGGGACGGCGGAACTTGCATTTATGAAACGATATAATAAGTTCGTATCTAAAACCTATGCAGAATAGGAGAAGTAGTTATGAAAAATAGAGATGATAATCAAGGCGATGAAATCAATAAGATGGAGGATTATGTTTTTGTAGATCACAGTGTATGTAAGAGTGAATTAACGCTAACTGGTTACTATGATACAAACGGTTTCTTTGTTATAGCTGGATATTGTGATAGACATGGAAAATTTGTAGAAGATGATAAATTGCCAGTTAATATAAAAAAATTAATTATTATATCTTTAGAAAACAAAGTATTTATTTGCAAGTTTGAAAAAAATAGTTAAAGGTGAGCAAATTAAAAAGATAGGGACAGATAGCGAAAAGATTGTTTGTCACTAGCTTTTACAAAAATATTATAATAAAGTTTTGGAGGAAAAAATATGAATTTTAAAAATAAAAGATTGATATCAACAATTATTGTTGTAGTCTTAGTAGTATTTTCGTTAATTAAAGGAACTATAACATCAAGTAACAACAGTAAAAAAGATAATGCAGAATTAAATGGCTACTTAACAGAGTTTTTACAGGAGCAAAGTGTTACTAAATTAACTTTGAAAAAAGGTGATAGTAGCGAAGTGATTCAAAAGATTTCTATTGAAGGAGAGATTAATGCAGAAATGACGAATACTTATTCGCGAGGGTCTGTGTTGAATCAAATTAAAGAGGCTAAGAATAATCCAAATGTAAAAGCAATACTTTTATCTGTGAATTCACCAGGTGGTGGTGTATATGAGACTGCTGAGCTGTATAACGCCCTTAAGAATAGCGGTAAAGATGTTTATGTTTCAATGAAAAAGATGGCTGCATCAGGAGGGTATTATGTTTCTACACCAGCTAAGAAGATTTTTGTAAATACTGAAACAACTACTGGATCACTAGGTGTAATTATGAGTTATGTTTCAGCTCAAAAATTCTTAAACGACCACGGAATTAAACAAGAAACTATCCGTTCTGGAGAGCAAAAAGCAGTAGGTGGCTTAACTGAAGACTTACCAGAATCAACTAGAAAAATATTACAAGAGCAAAATAAAGAAGCGTACGAAAGATTTGTAAAAGCTATAGCAGAAGGTAGACATCTAAGTGAAGATGAAGTTAAGAAACTTGCTGATGGTAGAACGTACACTGGTACACAAGCAGTAGCGAACAAACTTGCTGATAAAGTAGGTACTGAAGATGAACTTATTGATTTAATAAAAGAAGAAAAAGGACTATCTAACCCGACTGTAATTGAGTTAAGAGCTGATAAAACTGCAGAAAGTTTAATTTCTAGATTTGTAAAAGCAACAACAAAAAGTTTTATCTCTGAATTAAATAGTGAAGTAAATTCAAATAAAGTTGAGCGTAGCTACTTAGGATAGGGAGGGGATTTAAATGAATAATGATTTAAATAATAAAATACCTTCTGATAATGCTCATTCTGATGAAGTTTCAGAGATGATTTCGGATGAGGTCGTAGAAAACATAGAATTAACTGAAGAGAAAGTAGATGCTAAAGAAGTGGAAGAGAAAGTAGATATAAAAGAAAAAGATTTTTCATTGCTAACTTCATTAGAAGATTATTTGATGCTTTCTAAAAATTTCTATGTAGGTTTCTGGACTAGATTTGTTGCATATGTAATTGATATGATAGTTATTTATGCTATATCTAGTTTATTAAATACTTTTAGTTTTGGTTTATTAAACAAGGTATTTGATTTTCCTATTTTAGGAGAAGAGTCTTTAAGTTATGTTATTGTTATGTTTACTTACTTTATAGCTATGACTTACTTCTTCTCTCAAACCTTAGGTAAGATGATTATGAAGATAAAAGTAGAGACTAATAAAGGGGAAAAGTTAAGTTTCGCAGATGTAGTTTATCGTGAGCTAGTAGGTAGACTATTAACGATATTCTTAGTATACTTGCCGTATTTAGCAGTAGGTTTCACAAATAAGAAAAAAGGACTTCATGACTTTATTGCTGATACTGTAGTAGTGAAAGAAGATTTTTCTAAACTTCGTCGCCAGATGAATGAAAAACTAGAGAGTAAAAATTAGTGGCTCTTTGTCAAGTTCGGGGCATGGGAAAAATTCACTCTAGAAATCTAGGCAGCAGTTTGCTGCTTAGATTTTTTCTTACTTTCTTTAAGTTTGATATTATTTTTATATTCAGAAACAAATAATCTAGACATAATTAAAATGCGTAATCTGAAATTACTAAAGCTAGAATATCCATAAGATACTCTCTTTAGTAGTTTTATTTTATTATTAAATCCTTCTAATGGACCATTAGAATACTCATATTTAACAGCGTTAATCATATACTCTTTGTGCTTTTTCATAGTATTTATAGATTTAGCTACACCTTTAGATAATCCTTTAGTATCCATATCTATATACTTCTCTAATACTACAGAATCTTTAGTCTTAATAGCTTCTCGTATCTCATGTACTCTCTCATAGCTAGCTGTAAATTCAGCATCTATGGCTAATATATAATCTAATACTTCTTTCCTAGTTACATAGCGTTTAAAAACTTCTAGAATAGAATGTTTTGGTTGAATTTACTTTATCTCTATCTTCTAATATTACTTTCCAGAAGTTCTTTAAAATAGTGGGTTGTATACTAAATCCGGGGCATGGAAAAATTCCATCCCCGGATTTCAATTTTTATATACAAAAAGACAAATATCCAATATAATTAAGGTGTACAAAAATAATTAACTAAGAAAGGATATTTGTCATGAATAATTTTATCACAAATTTACTACTAATAAAAGACCAAAATATAACTATGGAGGATAAACTTGATTTAATTAATGTGAATGGTCAAGATACATTCATATTTCATGGAGCTTTATCATATGAGCCAAAGTGTTGTACAAACTGTGGTTGTATAAAAGAAGGAAATAATATAGTTAAAAATGGATTTGGAGATCCATTAAAAATAGCTTTATTAAAGATGTCGGAATGCCCTACATATCTTAAATTAAAGAAACAACGCTTCAAATGTAGAGAATGTAATTCTAAGTTTTGTGCTGAAACATCATTTGTACAAAAGCACTGCAGTATATCTAAAAATCTTATATTTTACATAATGAAGAATCTATCTAAAACATTGTCTTTTAAAGATATAGCTGAATTGAGTAATGTATCTGTATCTACAGTAGTAAGAGTAATGAAATCATGTAGAGAAGCTGTAGAAGTTAAGACTCATTCAAACTTACCAGAGCACCTATGTTTTGATGAAATAAAATCAACTAAAGATAGTAAAAATGGAATGAGCTTTGTATTCTTAGATGCTAGAACACATGATTTTATAGATATAGTAGACGGTAGAACACAACATATATTAAAACAATACTTTATGAGATATCCAAGAAAAATAAGGAAGAAAGTAAAAACGATCTGTATAGATATTTATCCTCCTTATATGAATATGATTAGAGAGATGTTCCCTAACGCTGAGATAATAATAGATAGATTCCACATGGTTCAAAATATTAATAGAGAATTAAATAAATCTAGAGTAAAACTAATGAATCAATATAAGAATAAAAAAGGCTTTACTTACACTATTTAGTATTGTAAAAAGCTGTAGGTTTTAATAAATCTACAGCTTTAAATTTTAAATTAAATCCTAGAAAATCAGCTGTGATTGACAAAAAGGTCCTAAAATTTGACAAAGTTCATATGAGAACTTATAGACGCAGTGGTTTATTGATATCTAAATTTGCTTTATAAAAGCTTTTTAGATATCTAATAAACTGTGCGGAGGTGACTCGAGAAAATCGATTTCTACGAAATCACGATTTTTGAGTCACTCCCTATATCATAATGATAGCTGTTATTGATTATTTAAAATATTGTTGACTATAGTTTTAGATGGTAGTATACTTAATTTATAACAAAGACTACAATTGTAGACAAATAAAAATATCTAAAAGATAGGTGTGAATAATATATGGTTAAAAATGAAACATATTTAATTGAAGGGATGAGCTGTGCTTCTTGTGCAGCGCATATTGAAGAGAGTTTAAAACAAGTTGATGATTTATCAGATGTTAATGTAAACTTTGCAACAAGTAAACTTACTCTTTCTAGAGGAGAAGGAATAGATAGAGCTGAAGTAGAAAAGATTGTAGAAAAATCGGGGTATAAGCTTACTTATGTTTCTAGTATTGTAGAGAGAACATTTATATTAGAAGGAATGAGCTGTGCAACGTGCGCGAAAAATATAGAAGATACGATTTCATCTTTAGATGGAACAGAAAAAGCCATTGTAAATTTCGCTACTGAGAAGATGGTAGTAAAATTTGATAAAGAAAAATTAAGTGTAGCTGAGATTGAGAGAAAAGTAGAAGAAGCGGGCTATAAAGCAAAATTAGAAATAGATAATTCGGTTGATAATCAATCTGAAAAAAAACAACAAGAAATTGATGGTATTTGGAAAAGATTTATTTATTCAGCTATATTTACAGTACCTGTGTTGTATATAGCGATGGCTGAGATGGTAGGATTACCTATGTTGGAAAGTTTAAGTCCAATGGGAAATCCAAAGTTATTTTCAACTGTACAGTTTATTTTTGTGTTACCTGTTTTGTATTTTGGTAGAAAATTCTTCAGTGTAGGAATTAGAGCTCTTCTTAGAAGAAAACCTAATATGGATTCTCTAGTAGCATTAGGAGCAGGGGCAGCATTCTTATATAGTGTTTATTCAACCGTATTGGTATATTTAGGTGATGAACATGCAGCTATGAATTTGTACTATGAATCTGCAGCGGTGATTTTAACGCTAATTACACTAGGTAAATACTTTGAAGGAGTATCTAAAAGTCGTACTACAAATGCTATTAGTAAGTTGGTCGGATTGGTACCAAAAACTGCTAATTTAATTATAGATGGTGAAGAACATGTAGTAGCCGTAGATGAAATATCTACAGGTGATATACTACTTGTTCGTCCTGGTGAAAAAGTACCTCTTGATGGAGTCGTGATTGAAGGTCGTTCGACTGTAGATGAATCAATGTTAACAGGGGAAAGTATCCCAGTAGAAAAAGATATTAATAGTAAAGTTGTTGGAGCTAGTATTAATAAAACAGGTGTTTTTAAAATGAAAGTTACTAAAGTGGGTAAAGACACTACTTTATCACAGATTATTAAACTTGTTGAAGATGCTCAAAATTCTAAAGCTCCGATCGCAAAACTTGCTGATAAAATTTCAGGAGTATTTGTTCCTATTGTTATTGTTTTAGCACTAATAGCTGGAATTTTATGGTACTTTGTTGGAGATACATCTTGGAGTTTTTCTCTAAAAATTATTATCGCAGTGCTTGTTATTGCTTGTCCTTGTGCCTTAGGTTTAGCTACACCGACAGCTATAATGGTAGGTACAGGTAAGGGAGCTGAACACGGTATTTTAATAAAAAGTTCAGAAGCTTTGCAGTTAGCTAAAGAAGTTGATACTGTTGTTTTTGATAAAACTGGAACATTAACAGAAGGTAAAATTTCAGTAACTGATATAATGACATTTAATAATTTATCTGAAGAAGTTCTCTTGCAACTTGCAGCGAGTGTTGAATATCTTTCAGAACACCCATTAGGTCTAGCTATAGTAGATGAAGCTAAAAATAGAAATTTAGAGCTGTTAGAAGTTAAAGATTTTAGTTCGTTAACAGGATTAGGTATTTCATCAATGGTTGATGGAAAGTCAGTACTTATCGGTAATGAAAAACTAATGTTGGAAAATAATATTGTTACAAAAGATTCAGTTGAAAAAGCAGAGAAATATGCTTCAGAAGGGAAAACACCATTATTCATAGCTGTAGACTCTGAACTAGCTGGAATTATAGCTGTTGCCGATCAAATAAAAGAAAGTAGTTTGAAAACTATTGAAAAATTACATAGCTTAGGTTTAGAAGTAGTAATGTTGACTGGTGACAATAAAAAAACTGCTGAGGTAATTGCAAATCAATTATCAATAGATAAAGTAGTGAGTGAAGTTCTGCCAGAAGATAAAGCAAATGAAATCAAAAAACTTCAAGCTCAAGGTAAAAAAGTAGCAATGGTTGGTGATGGTATTAATGATGCACCAGCACTAGTACAAGCAGAAGTTGGAATAGCAGTAGGAACAGGAACAGATGTAGCGATCGATGCAGCAGATATAGTGTTAATGAAACCTGACTTAAATTCTGTTGTTAATGCTATAGTTTTAAGTAAAAAAACTATAACAAATATTAAAGAAAATCTATTCTGGGCATTCTTCTATAATGTTATAGGTATTCCTTTTGCGATGGGAGTATTCTATATATTCGGAGGACCGTTGTTAAATCCAATGTTGGCAGGAGCTGCAATGAGTTTTAGTTCTATATCTGTAGTTCTAAATGCATTAAGATTAAAAAGAGTAAAATTAAATTAATAAAAAGAAAGAAGGATTAATCATGAAAAATGAATATAATATCGAAGGTGTAAAATGTAGTGGTTGTGTCGCTACAGTTAAAGAAAGATTATCAAAGTTAGATAATGTTGATAATATAGAAGTTAATATTCAAGAAAAAACTGTCGTAGTTGAAGGAGTTGTTTCTAAAGAAGAACTTCAAGCTGCGTTAGCAGAAACGAATTTTAAACTAGTTTAATAAAATAATGGGAATGATTTAACAAATTTGATTTTTCTGACATCATGGTTTGGAGTCGTGTCTAATAAATAAGCACCTTAGGATTAGTTTGTAATCTAATTCTAAGGTGTTTTTGTATTTTATTTGTCGTAACCTAAATATCCTATTGCAATAGCTTTAGGTCCTGCGTGAGATCCAATTACAGGAGAAATAATTTCTGTTTCAACTTCTATATCACCAAAAGTTTTCTTGATAGATACCATTGCTTTTTCTAATAATTCATCTGTTGTATAAAGAACAAATAAGCTCTTTGGATTTTTTTCTTTTATTTCTTCACACATTTTTGAAAGGACTTTATTCATGCCTCTATGTTTACCACTTACTGAAAGGAGACCGTCTTTAATAGTTATAATAGGTAGAATATTTAACAGGCTTGATAGAACGAACTGAGCTTTTGTAAGTCTACCTCCTGCATATAAATATTGCATAGTCTCGACTGTTACAAGAACATTGTGTTGCTGTGAAAGTTCTAAGTATCTATTTTCTATATTTTCGAATGTTAGACTTCCTGCTGCGAATTCTTTGATAATTTTTCGATAGCAATTCCCACCATCCTCGCTATTTGAAGAGTATCGATTATTTTGATTTCAATACCATCAATAAGCTCTTTAGCTTGTACGAAAGAAGAATATGTCCCTGATAATTTCGAAGAAACGCTGAAAGCAACGATACGCTCTACGCCTTGTTGTTTTAAATCTTCATAAACACTTAAAATTTTACCTACTGCAGGTTGGCTTGTGGTAGGTTTTTGTCCGTTGTGTATTCTTTCGTAAAATTCGTCGGGAGTTATAGTTACATTATCCTCGAAAATCTCATCATCAAGACGAACTTCAACAGGGATAACTGTAATTGGATTGTTATTTTCAAAATTTTTATTAATTTGTAATGCTGAATCGCACACAAAAGCTGTTTTCATAAATTTTAACCTCATGTTTAATATTATATTCAAAATTATTGTAGTTTTACTACGTTTTTTTATAATACACTAAAAAAATAAAAATTTTTTTCAAATAAAAAAAGTGAAATAAAAAAAGTAAACTATTATTGTTGTTTTTTTAAATTTTAATACCCTTAATATATTTATTTTAAAAAGTAATTTTATGTTTTGACATTTATTAATATGGATATTAGATATCTACAATTATATTTTTTTATTATTTAGGAGTAGTAATACTAGTGAAGAAACATTTTTCCCATGAAATACTAAGTATGATATAATAATTTAAAAGGTTATAAAGTAAAAAAATTTAGATGAAAAAAATATAAAAAGAAAAAAAGCGAAGGTTATAAACATGAGTATAAAAGCAGTGTTATTTGATATGGATGGATTAATGGTAGATACCGAAAGTTTGGCAACAGAAGCATTTATTCATAGTGCTAAAAAGCAAGGTTATAAAATGACTAGAGAAGAGACTCTCTTGGTATTAGGTTTTACTACAAAGAGTATTTATGAATTTTGGGAAAATTTTTTTAAGGATTCTGATGTTAGTGGAAAGCAATTAGTTGATGATCATTATGAATATATAGAGGATATATTGTTTACGACAGGTCCTAAGAAAATGCCATTTATAGAGGAATTGTTAAAATATCTAAAAGATAATAATTACAAAGTTGCGGTGGCGTCATCTTCTAATATGAATCACATAGTTAATAATATGGAGAAGACTGGGCTTGTGAAATATATAGATGAGCTTGCTAGTGGGGCAGAAGTGAAAAATGGTAAACCCGGACCAGATGTGTTTTTATTAGCTGCAGAGCGTTTAGGTGTAAAACCAGAAGAATGTTTAGTTCTTGAGGATTCTAAGGCTGGTGTAATTGCAGGAAGCACAGCAGGAGCTAAAGTTATTATGGTTCCAGATATGTTTGAACCGGATGAAGTCTGTAAAAAAAGAAGGATTAGAAGCTATTAGACTTTGTGACAAAGAAGGTATTAATGTCACTGCAACAGCGGTGTTATCTGCAATGCAAGCATTAGCTGCGGCAAAAAATGGTGCGAGTTATGTAGCTCCGTATGTGAATAGATTAGAAAATATTGGACAAGATGCAGAAGAAGTTATTGTTGAGATAAAAGAATTATTGAAAGATTATAAAACAGAAATATTAGCAGCAAGTTTTAAAAATGTTAAACAATTCAAAAATATACTCCTTTGCGGTGCAGAAGCGGCAACAGTAGCGCCAGATGTATTAGAAACAAGTATTTGGCATCCATATACTGATAAATCAGTAATTGATTTTGAAAAAGATTGGGAAAGAAAGTTCAATAGTAGTAAAGTAGTAGATGCATTGAAATAAATAAACAACTCCTTAGAACATAGTTTTAAGGAGTTATTTATTATGTTCGGGTATTTATTGACTATCTCCTAAATTATATATATAATTATATTATTGTATGTTTAAAATGACGTTCGATTTGAAATTTATTAGGATTACGCTATTGTTTTCCGAATGATCAACTAAGTTGATAAAATTTTTATTTTAAGGAGAAGTCTATGTTAGGTTTTGTTTTTGATGTTGATGATACTTTGTATGAACAAATAGTTCCATTTAGAGATGCGTATAATAAATTGTTTAAACACAAAGTTGATATCGAGAAGTTATATTGTTTAAGTAGGTACTATAGTGAGGTAAAATATGAAGATTCAAGAAACGGAAATATGACTGCAGATGAATATCACATTTACCGAGTTAAACAAGCAGCAAATGATTTTAAACATTATATTAAGTGATGAAGAGGCACTAAATTTTCAAAAAGAATATAAGAAAAATCAAGGACGTTTAGAAATGACTGAGCTAACAAAAAGTATCTTAGATTATTCCCTTGGAAATAATATTAAACTTGCAGTTATTACAAATGGACCTAGTGATCATCAATGGTCAAAGGTAAAGGTACTAGGTGTAGAAAATTGGATACATAAAGATAATATTATAGTTTCTGGCGACCTTGGTATAAATAAACCTGATAAAAGAATTTTTGAACATGCAGAGAAAAAATTAAATTTAAATAAAAACAAGTTATTCTTCATAGGTGATTCATTAGAAAATGATGTTATAGGGGCTAATAATGCTGACTGGAATATTATTTGGATAAACCGCTATAATCAAAAATTGCCAAAAGATACTAAAGTGTATAAAGAAGTTAAAAAAATAATGAAGAATTATTTTTTTGGAACTTAAAAAAAGATAGTTAAGGAAAGTTTATAAAGTTTATGTAATTATAGTTTTATGATAAAAATTATACTATAAATTAAAAATTTGTTATTATTATAACCAAATATAAAGGAGACCATAAGTATGAAACTAGTACTATTTAATTTAAGAGAAGATGAAAAAAGTGCATTAAATAATTGGATTGCTGCACATCCTGAAGTGGAAGTTGATGTGCATTCAGAAGAGCTAACAGCTAGTAATAAACATTTATTAGAAGGTAAAGATGGTGTAGTTCTTGCCCAAAATAAACCTTTCGAAAAAGAAGTTTATGAATACGCAAAAGAGCAAGGGATAAAAGTATTTGCTACACGTTCAGCAGGATTTGACATTTATGATTTAGAATTAATGAAAGAATTGGATATTAAAATGACTAATGTTCCTTCTTATTCTCCAAACGCAATTGCTGAGCATGTACTAACAACAGCTTTAAGAATTAGTAGAAATACTAATAAAATTCAAAGAAATGTAGAAAAACACAATTTCACATGGAATCCTGGTATCTTATCAAGAGAACTAAGAACATTAACAGTAGGTGTAATAGGAACAGGTAGAATTGGAACACAAGCAGCTAGACTATTTAAGGCTTTAGGTTCAAAAGTACTAGGTTATGATATTTATCCTAATGATGCTGCTCGCGAAGTATTAGAATATGTTGACAACATTGATGATCTTATTACTAATTCAGATATTATAACTATCCATATGCCAGCTATAAAAGACTATAATCATATGGTAAATGATGAGTTTTTATCAAAAATGAAAGATAACTCTATCTTGTTAAATGCGGCAAGAGGCATGTTAGTTGATACTAAAGCATTACTACGCGCACTTGATAGTGGAAAACTGTTAGGTGCGGGATTAGATGTTTATGAAAATGAAGGTAAATATGTGCCTAAAAACTTCGAAGATAAAGAATTTGATGATGAATTACTACAAACATTAATTGATCGTGATGATGTAATTTATACACCACATACAGCCTTCTATACAGAAACAGCTATTCAGAACCTTGTTGAAGGTGGATTAGAAGCGGCTGTAGAAGTAATTAAAACAGGAACATCAGCTAATGTAGTAAACTAGAATAACTAATACCCTAGAACAATTGTTTTAGGGTATTTTAATTTTTATAAAAAAATCATTGACAAATGTAAACAAAAGTAGTATACTTATTTATGTAGAGATTACAGATGTAAACAAACATATGATAATTAAATTAATGAGGTGAAATTTATGAATAAAAAAAGAAGTGTACTCAATAGATGGAATGAGTTGTGCATCTTGCGCAGCGCATGTTGAAGAAAGTGTTAAAAGTTTAGAAGGTGTCAGTGATGTTAGTGTAAACTTAGCAACAGAAAAACTTACTTTAACAAGAGATTCCAATGTGAGCAGTGAAGATATAATAAATGCTGTAGAAAAAGCAGGTTATAGACTTAGCTTAGTTACAAGTATTGAAGAAAAAACTTTCATAATTGAAGGAATGAGCTGTGCATCATGTGCAAATAGTATTGAAGATGCAATTTCATCACTAGACGGTGTAGAAGAAGTAACAGTCAATTTGACAACCGAAAAAATGTTTGTTAGATTTGATAAAAATGTACTAAGTGTAGGACAAATTGAGCAAGAAGTGGATAAAGCTGGTTATAAAGCTAAATTAGATATTGATAAAAGTATAGATAACCAAGTAGATAAAAAGAAAAAACAAATCGATAATGTATGGAAAAGATTTTTCTATTCTGCATTTTTTACTATACCCGCACTATATATTGCTATGGCAGATATGTTTGGCTTACCGATACCAAGTATCCTGACACCAATGCAAAGTCCTAGATTATACTCAACAGTGCAGTTAATATTAGTATTACCGGTAATATATTTAGGAAGACAGTTTTTCATAGTAGGAACAAAATCTTTATTTAGAAGAAGACCAAATATGGATACACTTGTAGCACTTGGTACTGGAGCAGCATTTTTATATAGCTTATACTCTACTATCTTAGCTTATTTAGGTGATAAACATGCAGCGATGAATCTATATTATGAATCTGCTGCGGTTATACTTACTTTAATAACTTTAGGTAAATATTTTGAAGCTGTATCAAAAGGTCGTACAACTGATGCAATAAGTAAACTAATAAATCTTGCACCGAAAACAGCAAACATTATCAAAGACGGTGTTGAATCAGTAGTAAACGTAGAAGAAATAGTTGTGGGTGATGTATTATTAGTACGTCCGGGAGAAAAAATACCTTTAGATGGTGTTGTAATTGAAGGGTACTCATCAGTTGATGAATCAATGTTAACAGGTGAAAGTCTACCGGTAGAAAAAAGTGTAGACAGTAAAGTAGTAGGTGCTAGTCTAAATAAAACAGGTGTCTTTAAAATGAAAGTTACTAGAGTAGGTGAAGATACTACTTTATCTCAAATAATAAAACTAGTAGAAGATGCTCAAAGCTCTAAAGCACCAATAGCAAAATTAGCTGATAAAATATCAGGTGTATTCGTGCCTATCATTATTACTTTGGCTTTAGTAGCCGGAGGAGTATGGTATTTTGTTGGAGGAGAAACATGGATCTTTTCTCTTACAATTATAATTTCAGTTCTTGTTATAGCTTGTCCATGTGCTTTAGGTCTTGCTACACCAACAGCTATTATGGTTGGGACAGGTAAAGGTGCAGAAAATGGTATTTTAATAAAAAGTTCAGAAGCTCTACAAATAACTAAAGAAGTAGATACAGTAGTATTTGACAAAACTGGAACATTAACAGAAGGTAAACTTGCTGTAACTAATGTATTAACATATAATAACTATACTGAAGAAGAAATTTTACAGATGGTCGCAAGTGTTGAATATCTTTCTGAACATCCACTAGGTTTAGCAATAGTAGAAGAAGCTAAAAATAGAAATCTTGAAATTTTAGAAGTAAAAGATTTTAATTCTCTAGTAGGTTTAGGTGTAGTTGCAGTAGTAAATAATAAAAATATCCTAATTGGTAATAAAAAACTAATGTTAAATAATAATGTTAATATTGCAGATAATATTAATAATGCTGAAAAATATGCTTCTGAAGGTAAAACACCTTTATACATTGCAATAGATAATGTGCTTTCTGGAATTATTGCTGTAGCTGATCAAGTTAAAGATAGTAGTGCAAAAACAGTAGAGCAGTTGCATAAACTAGGTATAGAAGTAGTAATGTTAACTGGTGATAATGCAAAAACAGCACAAGCAATAGCTAAAGAATTATCAATAGATAAAGTTATAAGTGAAGTATTACCAGAAGATAAAGCAAATGAAATAAAAAAATTACAAGAATCAGGAAGAAAAGTTGCTATGGTAGGAGATGGAATCAATGATGCTCCAGCCTTAGTTCAAGCTGATGTAGGATTAGCCATTGGTACGGGTACAGATGTAGCTATAGATGCTGCAGATGTAGTACTTATTAAATCAGATTTAAATACTGTTGTTAATGTGATAAACTTAAGTAGAAAAACAATAAGGAATATAAAAGAAAACTTATTCTGGGCATTTTTCTACAATGTAATAGGTATTCCTTTTGCAATGGGTATTGTGTATCTATTTGGAGGTCCTTTATTAAATCCTATGTTAGCAGGGGCAGCAATGAGTTTTAGCTCAGTATCAGTAGTATTAAATGCGTTAAGATTAAAAAGAATAAAATTAAATTAATAAGAAAGAAGGAATAATCATGAAAAATACTTATAATATCGAAGGTGTAAAATGTGGTGGCTGTGTAGCTACTGTTAAAGATAAATTATCTAAATTAGAAAATGTTGATAGTGTTGAAGTTAATATCCAAGAAAAAACTTTAACTGTTGAAGGTGATGTAGCTAAAGAATCACTTCAAGCAGCTTTATCTGACACAAAATTTAAAATAAATTAATATTAAGGAGTTCAGTTAATTTCATAATTAACTGAACTCTTTTTTTTATTTATAACCATATAGGCATGAGAATTAACCACATATACATTTGTTGTAGATTTTTACAATTTAATTATATAAAATATAAGTAACAAAAGAGAAAAGGTGGTGATAAATTATGAAAGTAGAATTAAATATTGATGAAAAGTTTAAAGAAATATTAGTAACAATATCAACGGATAAGATAAATGATGAAGTTCAAGAGTTGGTAAATTATATAGAATATAAAGAAGATTATTTAGTTGGAATAGCTGATGATCAAGTTTGTGTATTAGATATTTCGGATATAATAAGAGTCTTTGTAGAAGATAGGAAAGTTTTTGTAGTTACAACAAAAGGAAAGTTTGTCGTAAGAAAGAAATTGTATGAAATGAATAACTTATTAACTAAAGATTTTGTAAAAATATCACAAAGTGAGATAGCTAATATTAAATTTATTAAAAAAATTTGGATTTAAGTATTAGAGGAACAATAGTTATAGTTTATAAAAATTCAGATATTAGTTATGTATCTCGCAGATTGTTAAAAGATTTTAAAACTAAACTTGGCTTATAGGAGGAAAGAAAAATGAGAACATTTCAAAAATTAGTTATATATATGTTGTTAGGTATTGGTGCAGGTAATCTACTTAATTTAATATTTAGTATGGCTTACGGAGAATTCTCTCCAGGAAAACCAATATTTATTGAAAGTTTTAGTAGTGTGAATACAGCTGTACTAGTTGAGACGATTGTATTTGCTATTTTAGGGTTACTACAAGGTTTAGCAAGTAATATATTCCAAAGTAAGCTTAATGATAATATTAAAATAACTTTTATTGCTCATTATTGCTTAATACTTTTACCGCTGGTACTAGCAGGTTACTATTTAAAATGGTTTAGCAGCTTTACAGCATTTTTATCAATGATTCTACTTGCTAGTATAATATATGTAGTAATAGGTGTAGTAAAGTATTTTAGTATAAGAAAAAGTATAAGAGAAATAAATGAGAAATTACTAAATTATAAATAATAAAAAAAGGTCTGACAATGTCAGACCTTTTAATAATTTTAATCAAATATTATTTTTTTAATAAATCACGGATTTCTTTAAGAAGTTCTTCTTTAGAATCAACTTCAACTGTTTCTTCAGCTTCTTCTTCTTTAGACATTTTGTCTTTAGCAGTGTTAATAGCTTTAACAAAGATAAAGATAGCAAATGCAGTGATTAAGAAGTCAATACTAACTTGGATGAAGTTACCGTACTTGATACCTTCCCAAGCTAAATTAGTGAAATCTGGCTTAGATGGGAATACAAGAGCGATAATTGGCATCATAATGTCAGTTACTAATGAACTAACGATTTTACCAAACGCAGCCCCGATAATAACCCCAACTGCTAAATCAAGAACATTTCCTCTAAAAGCAAATTTTTTAAATTCGTTTAACATAATACTTTTTTCTCCTTTTTAATTTTTATTTTACTTTGAGTATAATATAGTATATTGCAAATAAAATCAAGAGGAAAGCTCAAATTTTTTTAAAAAAATTTCAAAGAAAACGTATTCCATAATAATTCTTTTTATTTAGCCATTTAATAGCACTTTTAGTGATGTTTTTTATACAAGTTAAATTAAGATTTTTTTAGAAAAAAGAAACAATTAAATTACTAAATTTAACTGTTTCTTTCGTGGTATTTTTTTAAAAATTAAAGTTCTTCTTTTTTTCAACTTTATCTTTTTTTAAAAAAATTTGTTTAATAATTTAGAAGCTTTTTCTTTATTTTCTTCTACTTTTTCTACAAAGTTTTCTTTTCGCTTATCACTTTTCGCTTTGAAGTTTGTAACATTAGATTTCATATTGTCTACAGAACTTTGTAATCCATTAATTGAATTAGCCAATCCTTCAGCAGAATTAAATAATGGATCTAATTTTTCAGATTTAACTTGAAGATCTTCAGCAAGAATATTAGTGTTTTGAAGTAAAATATTAGTTTCTAACATAATAGGTTCTAAATTTCCTTCAACTTTTTTAATAGTTTCATTTAAATCTTGAGCAAGTTTTAATGCGTCTTCAGCGATATCTGTAACATCTTCTACGCATTCAGTTGCAGCAGCAAGAGATTTTCTTACAGTACCTAAAGTTCTAGCAGCACTTACACAGGCGATTAATACACCTAATCCTGCAAGAAAAATTCCAGCATAAGCCAATATTTGCCAATTAATATCTAGCATTTTTTATTTCCTCCTTAAAATTCTTCCTTTATTTTATTTAATATTTGTACAATTATTTATTTGAGTTTTGTTCCACAAATTTATTACAAAGTTTATTGATATTTCCAGCTCCCATGAACAGTATAACACTATTATCGAAGTTTAATTTATCAAAGTTTTCTTCACCATAGATAATTTCTGAACCTGGTGTAACTTTTTGTAAATCTTCAATACCAACAATTTTCTCTTTCTCACGAACTGAAGCGAAAATAGGGCATAGGAATACCTTATCTGCAGTTAGTAAGCTTTCAGCAAACTCATTTAAGAATTTAGCTGTACGTGTATATGTGTGTGGTTGGAATATTGCAATAATTTGTTTGTCGCTATATTTTCTACGCGCACTATCGATTGTTGCTTTAATTTCACTTGGGTGATGAGCATAGTCATCAACAACAACATTAGTTCCAACTTTGTGCTCAGTAAATCTTCTTTCAGCATGGTGATATGAACCAAGTGATTGTTGGATTTCATCAGTACTTAGACCACAAATATCAGCTAATGCGATTGCAGATGTAGCATTTGAAATATCATGTAGTCCAAAAACAGCCATAGTAAATGTTCCTAATAATTCAGAGTTTTTATAAACATCAAATTCACTATTTTCTGAAGTAGTTTTTACATTTTTTATTTGATAATCATTACCTTCATTAAATCCATATGTAACAACTTTGGCTGTACTAGGTTTTAATTGAGAAGCAAGGCGGTCATCCCCACAAATAACAACAGTATCTTTAACTTGGTTAACAAAGCTTTGGAAAGCATCGAACATATCATGTTCATCGTTAAAGTAATCAGGGTGGTCAAAGTCAATATTAGTTACTATCGCATACTTTGGGTGGTAAGCTAAAAAGTGACGATAATACTCACATGCTTCCGCAACAATGTAGTCAGAATTTTTTTCACCATGACCTGTACCATCACCAATAAGGTAAGATGTCACGAAGTTATGTTTGAAGATATTACTAACCATTGTTGATGTAGTAGTTTTACCATGTGCACCAGTTACCGCGATAGATGGGATTTCATCTAATAATTTCCCTAAAAATTGTGCGTAAGTATAGATTTTTAGACCTAAGTCTTCTGCTGCACGGTATTCGATATGTGTTTCATCGAAGGCATTTCCTAAAATAACCTCAAAGCCTTCTTTAATATTTTCAACGTTATACCCATACATAGGGATATTACGTTGCTCTAATTTTTCTTGTGTAAAAAAATAGGTTTCTTCATCAGATCCTTGTACTTCATGCCCCATATCATAAGCAATTTGAGCAAGAGAACTCATTCCAGATCCTTTAATACCTATAAAATGATATTTACTCATTGTAATTCTCCTAAAATGTGTTTATTCTTAAAATTTTTATTAAAAAAATTTATAAGCACTTCAATTTTACATTAAAATGCGCAAAAAAATTCAATTGATAAATTTTATAAACGTTGTTTTTTTAATGTATTATTTTATAAAAAAATAGCATTAAATAAAAAAAGAGAGAATTTCTAACAAAAAAATTTACTTGAAAAAAATTTTATATAGTATAATTAGTAAGGAAAGAATGAATAGGAGATTTTTAATGAGAAAGTATTACGCGGTAAAAAAAGGTAGGAAAGCAGGAGTGTACCTAACTTGGCCTGAGTGCCAAAAACAAGTCATAGGCTATAAAGGAGCGATATACAAAAGTTTTGATAACATGGAGGATGCCTATGGTTTTTTAAATAATAATAAATTTAGAAAGAAAAATATAGAAAGTGTAGACGGTGTTTATGCATATATTGATGGTAGTTTTGACAGAGCATACAAAATATATGGATCGGGAGTAGTCATAGTTGATGGTGAAAACAAATATCAATTTAAACATGCTGGAAATAAAGAAGAATATGCAGAATTACATAATGTTGCTGGAGAAATAGAAGCAGCTAAATTTGTTATGTGGTACGCAGTAGATAAAAAGATTCCTGAAATAACAATTTTCTATGATTATGAAGGTATAGAGTCTTGGGTGACAGGGGAATGGAAGGCAAATTTAAATTATACAAAAGATTATGTTGAGTTCGCTCGTAAGGCGTCAGCAAAAGTAAAATTAAATTTTATAAAAGTTAAGGCACACACAGGTGTTGAATTAAATGAATTAGTAGATAGTCTAGCAAAAGAGGCGATTGAGGAATTTAAGGAAAATGCATATAAAAAATATTTATAGACAAGAGGTTTAATACCTCTTTATAAATTAATTTAGTAAAGAAGGTGAAACAATGAATAATGAAGTCAGTAATAGTGATATTATGAAAAAAATTGGTAGTATTATTTATAAAGATAAAGTAAGAATATTAATTGCTTTAATAGCCTCAATAGCTTCATATTACTTTACCCTATATCCTTCTGATAGATTAAGTTTTATTGTTGACGGAATAGCAAATAAGGAAATAGATTTTAATGGTGTTGTAAATGAAATCACCAAAATTATTATTGTGGGGATAGCTTTATATATAGTCTATTATTTTAAAGAATATTATACTTTTATTGGTTATGATAAGGTTATTAAAGATTTAACATATGAACTTCAAAATGATATTTATAGACATACCCCGGTATTTTTCAGTAGATTCAGTATAGGGGAAGTTATTAGTAGATCAACTAACGATATATCAAACTATATAGCACAAGCTTTTGGTTATGGTGTCTTACTAGTTTTCGATGGTATAATTTATAATATTTTTATAAGTGTTCTGATTTTAAATAAGTCTAATCTAATATATCTTTTATTAATTCATATACCACTAGTAATCCAAACAATCTATTTGGTAAGTAGACGAGGTATACAAGAAAAATATTATAATAAAATGGCAAAAACAATGGATCAAATAACTGAAGAAACATTAGAAAATGTTAAGGGTATTCGTGTTATTCGAGCTTATAGCTTATTAGATAAGGTGCGTAATAGTTTCGTAGAAAAACTAAGAAGTTATTCAAAAAGCAATGAAAAATATATGAAGAAGACATTAATATATCAACCTTTAAATACTATTTCAGCGGCGATCAGTTATGTCTTAGCAGTAGCATGTGGTTTTTATTTTATTAATTCAGGTATGATGACAATAGGTGAGTTAATATCTGTATGCGTAGTAATAGGTATGCTGCAATGGCCATATATAGCAATTTCTGAATTAGTAATAATTATTATTGAAATTCGTCAAGCAACAAAAAGAGTTTTAGAAATATCAGATAGAAAACCAGAAGTTAATAATGATTTAGCTGAATATGATTTCGAATTTAATGATAGTATAGAGTTTAAAAATTTTAACTTCTTATACGATGATAAAAATGTATTAGAAAATATTAATTTTAAAATTAATAAAGGTGAGACGATAGGAATAGTAGGTAAAACTGGGAGTGGTAAAACAACATTAATAAAACAATTGTTGAGACTTTATCCAGTCGAAAAAGGCAGCTTATTGTTAGATAATCAGGGTATAGAAAAATACTATGATTATTCTGTCAGAGAAAAAATGGGTTATGCACCGCAAGAATATCAATTATTCTCTAAAACTATTAAAGATAATATCTTATTTTATCGCGAAAACTTAGAGGATAACTTAGAACAAGCTTTAATATTATCAGATATAAAAAAAGATATAGAAAATTTCAAAGATGGAATAAATACTCTAGTAGGGGAAAATGGAATTTCACTTTCTGGGGGTCAAAAGCAAAGGTTAGGCATAGCTAGGGCAATTTTAGCTAATCCAGACATCTTAATTTTAGATGATAGTCTAAGTGCAGTTGATGCTAATACAGAAAAAACAATTATCGAAAATATTAAGAATCATAGGCAAGGGAAGACTAATATTATTGTTTCTCATAGAATTTCAGCAGTAAGACATGCGGATAAAATACTAGTTTTAGAGAATGGTAAAGTTTTAAGTGAAGGAACTCATGAGGAACTCTTAGATAAATGTACGTGGTATAGAGAGTTAGATGAGTATCAAAATAAGGAGGTAGAACAAAATGAAGACTAAAAATCCATTGTTGCAATTTCTACCTTATATAAAAAATTCAAAAAAAGAATATGTGCTGGGGACAATATTTTCTGTGTTGAATGTCGCATTAGGTGTTTTTGGTGTATACGTGCTATCAAAAGTTTTTGATGGAATAGAAGGAAGTATCACTAGGCAAATATTTCTTAAATCTTTAACTATTGCATTAGGTTATGGCTTAATATTACTTTGTTCAGGTATTTCAAATTATATTAGAAATATATACTTAGTAAAAGGAGCAAATGAAATATATGTTCGCATTCAGATGCAAGTGTATGACCATATTCAAAGTTTACCGATAAGATATTTTGATAATATCCCTGCAGGTTCAGTAGTTTCAAGAATAACAAGTGATGTTAATCAGATTAGAACATTTTTTGTATCAAGTTTTATTCAAATAATGATAATAACATTAAAAATCCTATTTTCTTACGTAGTGTTATTTTATGTAGATTATAGATTTGCATTATTTATGCTGTTGTTATTACCTATAATGTATTTTGTTTTAAAAATCTACAATAAACTGACTATTGATAGTATAAAAGGCTATAGACGTAAATTCTCAGAAAGCAACGGAATAATAAATGAAAATTATCAAAATTTAGAAGTAATAAAAGCATTCAACAGAGAAAAGGCAAGTATTGCAGATTGGAATAAGCATAATATTGAGCGTTATGTCTATTGGAAGAAACTAAATCAAGTAGATAGCTTACTCCTTCATAATATTACAGGAGTTTATAGAGTTATCTTATTTATCGGAATAGTTTATTACTACGCATATTCAAGTTTTAATAACAATATTTTTGGAGTTACACTAGGTATGGTTTATTTATTTATAAATTATACTACGGATATAATCTATAGAATAGCAGACTTCACTATGGGGATTTCAACATATGTTAGGGCAGTAGGGGCAGCGAATAATATTCAAGAAATTCTTAAATTAGAAGTTGAAAAAGACATTGATATGCAAAGAACTGAAGATTTCCGAGGAAATATTGAATTTAAGAACTTATATTTTGCGTATAATGAAGATGACTATGTTTTAAAAGATATAAATTTAGAAATAAAAGAAAATCAAACAGTTGCTTTTGTAGGTCATACAGGAAGCGGTAAAAGTACAATAATGAATTTGGTGGTTAAGTTTTATGAACCGAATAAAGGCGTGTTGAAGATTGGTGGAAAAGATATTTCTGAATATAGTAGAAAATACCTTAGGGAAAATATAGCAATTGTACTTCAAGATTCATTTTTATTCGAAGGAACTTTATTAGAAAATATAACAACTTCAGGTGATAAACAATTAGCCAAAGAAGCATTGATTCAAGTCGGGGGAGAGTTTATTTTAGAACATCACTCTTTAGAGTCTAAAGTTGAAGTAGGAGGTAGTAATTTTTCTACAGGTGAAAAACAACTTATTTGTCTGGCAAGAGCACTAGCAAAAAATCCTAAAATACTAATACTAGATGAGTCTACAGCTAATATAGATAGTGAGACTGAACAAAGTGTAGGAAAAGCTATAACAGAGCTGAAACAAGGAAGAACAACCTTAATAATTGCTCATAGATTATCAACAATAAAAAATGCAGATAATATCTTTGTTTTAAATAAAGGTGTCGTTGTCGAAAGTGGCAATCATGAACAGTTATTACAAAAAAATGGAGCATATAAGAAAATGTATGAGACCCAAATAAAGGGATAAAAAATAGGATTTAAGAAAATTCTTAAATCCTATTTTTATATTAGTTTTTGAAGACAAATTCGTATGCTAAATCGATACTCTTGAATGAAACCATAACAGTTTCATAGCCTAATGGTTTGATTAGGGCACCTACTGCATTAGCTACTTTTTCGCAAACTTCTACAGGGCGTTCTACCCAACCGATTTCAATGTTAGCACGGCTAATTTCTTCACCATCTAAGATTGCAACACTTTCAACTAAGTCAAGTGTGAATGCTTCTCTTGGACGCTCGATAATTCCAGCGATTGTGTCGAAAAGTTCAGCACTTACTTTTTTTAAGTCTTCTTTCTTGATTCCTCTAGCAACTATTCTTGGCATAATTGACCTCCAAATTTTGAATTCGTTTTCTTTTATTATATCACAATTAGAAAAATATTTCTTTAAAAAATTAATAAAAATTACAAATAAAGTTAAACAAAATAAGCAAATTTTTAATTATATCTATAAGTTCTTTTAAATATAAGATTGTTAAGGGTACAGGGAGTTTTTTTAATATAAAAAAAGTATTTTTCTTATTTCAGTTTTAAATATTATCAATTATATTAATAATGTGGTAATATAGATATAGAAAGATAAATATAAAAACATACTATAAAAGGGGAAATTTTTTTATTAAACTTTTATACAAAAAAATACTATTCACTTAGTATAGTAATTGTTATTTGTATTTTAATATTTTTATTTTCGAATCAACCAGGAGAGGATTCCTCAAAAAAATATCTGATAATTTATTTATAAGAAAAATTAGGGCATTTTAGTGAATATGCTATATTGGGATTTTTGGAGTTTTATATACTTTTGCAAATTTATTAATAAAGGATATAAATAATAATAAAACAATAAGAGTATCTATAGCTAGTTTAATATTTTCGATGTTTTATGCGATAACTGATGAAATTCATCAGTTATTTGTTCCAGGACGTGATGGGAATATTAAGGATGTGGCGTTAGATACATGTGGAGCCTTTTTTGGGATATTGGTAGTAAATGTATTATTCACCTATTTTGTAACTAAAAAAAGTGAAAAAAATCATAGTTTGTAGTTGTATTTTTTTTGTAAAAGTTATAAAATAGTTATTTAGATAATAAATTAAAAAGGAGGAGTTATCAATGCTGAAAGCACTTATAATTGAAGATGATAAATTTTTAGCAGCTTCGCTAAAAGCAGCTATTTCAGAGAAATTTGATGCTGATGTTTGTTATGATGGACTAGATGGAATAAAACTTGTGGATGAGAATGTGTATGACTTTATTATTGCTGATAGCATTTTACCAGGTAAAAGTGGAATAGATGTATTAGATTATGCACGTGAAATAAGAGAACAGAAAACACCAGTTATTATTCTTACTATTGCGGAATCAACTGAAGAAAAAGCAAGAGTTATGAAACATAGAGTGACTGAATATCTTCCTAGAACAGCAGATGCTTCTCTATTGTTAACAACAATGTCGAACTTGCTACAAAGAGAGAGCAACTTAAAAGAAGAGAATGAAGTTTCTTATAAAGAACTTGTTTTAGACTTAAAAAATGAGTTAGTAAAAACTGATACAAAAACATTAGATACAATCAAAGGTAAATATTTAGAACTATTATCTTTCTTTGTAATTAATAATAATATTGTTTTAGAAAAAGAAGAAATATTTGACCGCGTTTGGGGTGTTGATTCTGAAACAACAATTAACGCGATTGAAGTATATATTTCAGGATTACGTAAAGAGCTTAGAAAAATTGGATACGATAAAAATCTAAGAACTGTTCGTGGTGTTGGATATACTTTTGAATAGGTACAGTTATGGAATTTAATTATCCTATTGATTATTCATTATATAATGTAGATGAAATTACTATCATTATAAAATTTTTAGATATGATAGAGGAATGTTATACACAAGGTGTTGACCTTGCAGATTATAAAGAGTGCTATAAAGAATTTAAATCAATTGTGCGCTCAAAATCTGAAGAAAATAATTTATATCGTGATTTTAAAGAAATTACGGGATATGATGGATATCAAACAACGAAAGAAATGAAAAGCGAAAAAACAAGAATCAAGCTATAGACTTGGTTCTTGTTTTTTTATTTAAAAAAATATAATTAACTAATCATTAAAGTCGATAAAAACCATAATGAAATTTAGTATTTTTTTCTTATAATTCTTTTTGAAATTATATTTTTTAAAAATATTATCTCTAAAATGTGCTTTAACTATAATTTTATTTTTAGCCACTCGTCTAGCTTCTTCTAAAAAAACTTTAGTAGGAAAATTATAATCAGCTAGGGGTTCGATACCAGATAAATTCATAGACTCTTTAATATTATGAGAAAACATTGGATCGAAATAAATAATATCAAATGATTTATCTTCGCACTTTTTTAAATACTCTAAGCAATCAATATTATGAGTAGTTATAGATCTCATTGCGGATAAAATTTTATTATCGCTAGCAATATAGTTTCTTAAACCATCGCTTACAATATAATGAATAATTTTATTTTTTTCAAGGGCAGTAACTTTATTGCCATAGTAACTTAAGAGAATACTATCACTAGCAAGCCCCATAGTGCAATCTAAAACTGAAGAAGATTGTGGTATTAATTCTGTTAGAGGCTCGTTATCATTATTTTTTAATTTTAATGCAGTAGTATCGAGATGGAAGAATAATTCACTATTATCTTCAAAATAACTGATTTTATTTTTGTAAATTACTACAAGTCCATCAAAACTAGATAATAATTCTGTTATTGTCTTTTTATTTCTGTAGTAAAAATCTAATTCTAAATTTAAAGCATGGTTTTTTGCTACTTTAATTAGTTCATTAGATGTTTTTACACTTGTTGTTACAATAATATTTTTAGTTAGCATGTTATAATACCTTTTTCTGTAATTATGAAGTCAACTTTTTGATCGTGTTCTTCTGTAGGAATATTATCTTGAAGTAGTTGATCATAAGAAAGACCTATACTTATTTTATAGTTATTTTGAGAAAAGTACTTATCATAATATCCTTTACCATAACCTAAACGATATCCCTGTTTATTAAAAACTATAGATGGAGTTATTACTAAATCAACGAGAACCGTTATAGAAATCATCACTTTCTGGTTCTAGTACGTTAAAATGACCTGGTTTTAAACTATCCCATCTTGTGATATTAACTAATTTCATATCGCCATTTACTATTTTTGGGACGTAGATTTGTTTATTAGCTAGGTGCTTTTTTATAAATATTTCTGTTGTTATTTCACTGCCGAATCCTACAAAAACAAAAATACGTTCTGCTTTATTGAATAAATCTAGTTCTTCTAATAAACTAAAGATTTATATTTGAAGCTTCTATTCTATATTCCTCTGGTAGAGTATTTCTTTCTTTTATAAATTTTTTTCTTAGTTCCTTTTTCAAAGTATCACCTCATTATTATTATATCATAGTTATCGTAACAAATACGAAAAAGAAAAAAATAATCTAGATAAAGCTATGAAAATTAGTCTCTAACTTTCTATTTTTTTCATATAAACTTCTAAAAATAGACATATTAAAAATTTTTGAAAAAAACTACACAAATAATAAAATTGTCTAGAAAAAAATTACAGATTAAATTAAGTAAGAAATATATAAGTTAACAATTGAAAATCTATAAATAATAATAATTTAATAAAGTAAAAGGAAAAAAATAGAAATACAAACTAATAAAGTATTCATTAGAAATTTTAATTATAATGAAATGTATTTGGATATATTCGTATGTTTAGATATTTTTATGTTGTAGTATGTACAAGTATAATCAAAATTTTTAAGCTAGTTAAATGTGGACATAATAAGACTATTATATAGCAAATGTGTTTTTCAATAATTTTCTTATATTTTCAAGGGATTATTAATGAAAAATCTTTTTTTATAAAGCCAGAAATAATAAAGAGCAATATAATATAAAAATTAAAAAAATAATTATCTAGTATTTAATGGAAATTATTTTATAAATATGATATAATATAAAAGAAAATTTATGAGAAAGGATGCCGCTACATATAATGACAAATTCAAAAAAAGATATAAAAGATATATTAAGTAATGATGATGCAGGAACAAAGAGTAGTAAAGCGCAGAGTTATGCTAGCTTATTAGAAAAAGTTAAGCAGCAATTTAAAGAAGATAAAAAACCAACTACTACTAAACCAGTAGTTGAAGAAGAACAAGTACAAGCACAAGTAGAAGAACAAACGCAAGTAATAGATATTAAAGAAGTACAAGAAGCACATGAAGTAAAAGATGTACAAGGACTTCCTGTAACTCAGGAGGTTGAAACAAAAGAAGTTGATGTTGTTGAAGAACCCCAACAATTTGACACTAATGTTGTTGACCACCCTGACTATCAAGCTACAGTTGTCCTAAATCGTGAAGAATTAGACAAAGCTTTAGAACAAGAAGGACTTACTGAAAAAGAAGAGGAAGTAATTCCGCCAGTAGAAGCTGATAAAAGTAAAGTAGTATTTGAAGTACATGGACTTAAAAAACGTATAGGGCTGAAAACAATAGTTGAGGATATTAGTTTTGATATGCATGAAGGTGAAATCATCGGACTATTAGGGCCTAACGGAAGTGGGAAAACAACAATCATGCGTATGATGGTTGGTCTTACTAAAGCAACAAAAGGGGAAGCTTATTGTTTCGAAAAACCAGTTGGTTTTGGTAAAACAGGTATGCTAAAAGAAGTTGGATCAATGATAGAAACTCCAGAATTTTATAACTATATGTCTGGTTGGTCAAACTTAAAACAATATGCCCGTGTATGTGGTAAAAAAGTTTCAAAATCTCGTATAAAAGAACTTGTTGAGTTTGTTGGACTTAGCAATGTAATTAATAATAAAGTTAAAACATATTCTTTAGGGATGCGTCAACGTCTAGGTTTAGCTCAAGCGTTACTAAATGATCCAAAAGTTTTAATTTTAGATGAACCTGTAAATGGACTAGATCCCACAAGGGGTACAGGATTTCCGTAATAAATTAAAAGAAATTGCAAAATCAGGTGTATCAATCATAATTTCATCACATTTACTAGATGAGATTGAAAAAGTATGTGATAGAGTTATAGTTATTGAAAATGGTAAGATTATCGCTGATGATAAACTAGCTAGCCTTAAAGGTGATAAAGTAGAAAGAACATTAGTAAGTACTTACGATAACGAGAGAGCAAGTTTCTTAATCCCTGAATTAGGTATTAATTATACTAGACAAGATGGAGCTTTCGTATTTGAAAATCTATCTCGTGAAGATAAATCAAGATTATTAACGTATTTAGTAACAAATAATATTGAATTAGATGTTGTACGTGTACTTAATACATCATTAGAGGATCGTTTCCTTGAAATTACTGGAAAGGGGAATAAATAATGAAATTGCTAATTAATGAATTTATAAAAGATTATAGAAAAGTAACAACATGGATTTATATGTTAGTTACAATGGGATTAATTGGACTAGTTCAATATATTAATTCGTTAAATTTAGATAATGATGGATTTAGTAAAGCTGAATCGCTTGCAGATATCACAAATGGGGCGACTGGAATAGCATCTATTTTCGCTTTAATTATGCTAGCTAACAATTTATCTCAAGAATATTCAAAAGGAACTATTAAATTTTTATATACTAAACCGGTATCACGTTCAGCGATATTAACAGCGAAAATAGTTTTAGGATTTATTAACTATATAATTTTTGCAGTTATAGGGACAGTATTTAAATATGTATTTACTAACATAGTTCTAAATAAAGGTAGCTATGATTTAAGTTTACTAAATGAAAAATTAGCTGATGGCTACTTTGGTCGCACGGTATATCAACAGTTGGCAATAGTGAATCTTACTGGTTTAGCTGTAATGATTTTTTATATAGCTATGGTAGTTCTTGTTTGTGTTGTATTTAAAACACAAATATTATCATTAGTACTAGTAATGATTTCAGTATTTGGAGGTACAATAATTCAAGGATTAACAGTATTAATTGTCGATAAATTTGAATGGGTTAAGTATCATATGTTCAACGTTCCATTATTCCAATTGTTCTATGCAACTGAAGACAATAGATATTTAGTAAAAACACATTTAAGTTTGAAAATGTAAATAGTTTGTTAATAATGTTAATCGCTTATTCAGCAATATTCTTTATAGTTTCATATGTAATTAATTCACGTCGTGATATAACAATCGACTAAAATACTTAATATGTTAGGAGGTAGGTAAAATGAGAAGTTCATTAAAAAAAATAGAGCGTGTTAAAGATATTTTAGATTTAAATGGTAGTATTTTAACTTATAAATATACAGATGAAGAAATTCGCCTTGACCTTGGTGAAGAACAGTTAAGTAGTATTTTTAGTAGATTTATAAAAAGAAATCTAGCACATGTAAAAGAGGAATTAAAAAATGGTAAGCTTGTAAAATGCCAGAGTGGTCTAGGAATTTCTTGCTTATTTATTCCAAGTGATAACGAAGAAGAATTTTACTTAATTACGCCATTTTTAGAATACTTTGTTCCAACAAAAGTTTTCCAAGAATCACTAGTAAAATATGGAGCAAGTATTAATGAGTTAGTTTGTGATATATATTCATCACTTCCAATAACTCCAAGAAAAAAATTCAACTATTTAATAGAACTTTTAGCTGAAGATGAGAATGTAGACTTTTTAGATGCTATTGTTTTAATTGAAGATTCTAGTGTAAAAAATGTTCGAAGAAATACAGCAAGAAAAAGTAACTATTTAAATAGTATTTTAGAAAGTGAAGTTAAATTCAAACGTGAAATTATTGAAGCTGTAATAGATGGAAACATTTCTAAAGTAAATATGCTATTCGATCTTTCGTCATAGAAATCACGGGGTTGAAGAAAATCGCGTAGAAGAAGGTGTTAATGTAAGACGTAGAAAATCTTATAATATGAATGATCTTCTAAGATATTCTTTAGAACAACATAGTTCAGATTACTTAGGAATTGAAGAATTATGGGTAAGAATTAAAAACAAACTTGATAACTATGACTTATCAGAAGATGTAATTAGAAGTTACTGTCTACTAGTTGATAAAAATAAATATAAAGATAAACAAGCTGTTGTACGTAACTGTATCGCATATATAAATGATCGTATAGCTGAGAAAATTAGTTTAGATAATGTTAGTGAATATTTAGGGGTTAATAAGAGTTATCTATCATCTATTTTCAATAAAGATATGGGAATTAGTATCGTAGATTATATTCATGATAAACGTGTTTCAAATGCATGTTATCTATTAGCTAATACAGACTTCTCTATCTCAGAAGTAGCTGATTATATCGGATACTTTGATACAAGTTACTTCATCAGAATATTTAAAACTATAATGAAAGTAACACCACTTAAATATAGAGAATCAGCAGCAAAATTAAGACATTAATTAAGATAATCTCCAGAACAAAGAGTTCTGGAGATTTTTTTATCAATTTAAAGTAAAATAATAGTAAATATTATATAAAATTTATGATATAATATAGTTACTTGATTATATTAGGAGATTGATTATGATTTTTGCATTAGATGTAGGGAATACAAATATAGTTTTAGGTGTTTTTGGTGATGATTATAATATGATGCATTCTTGGAGAATAGCTACAGATAATACTAAAACCGAAGATGAATTATATGTAATTATACGTAATTTTTTTATTGATAAAAATTTAAAATTTGAGGACTTTGATGGAGTAGTTATTGCTAGTGTAGTACCAAAGATGATGTTTGCGTTGGAACTACTAAGTAAAAAATACTTTAAAAAAGAACCTATAATAGTTTCAACAGATATAAATACAGGAATAAAAGTACCTGCTCCTTATAGTAGTAAATTAGGATCAGACCGTATTGTTGATATAGTAGGAGCTAAGGTTAGTTCGTACCTTCCTGCGATAGTAGTAGATTTTGGAACTGCAACGACATTTGACTGTGTAGATGGTGACATGAATTATCGTGGTGGGATTATTTGTCCAGGGATGAATATAAGTGCAGAAGCACTTTATACACGTGCTGCCAAATTACCACGAGTGGAGATAGAGGCGGTATCAACATCGTTAGGTATGGATACTACAAATCAAATGCAAGCTGGATTATTTTATGGATTTTTAGGACAATTTGAAAACATCATTAAACATCTAAAAGAAGAATTAGATGGTGAGTATAAAGTTGTTTTAACAGGTGGACTATCTAAATTCATAGGAAAACATAGTGAGTATGTTGATGTTGTGGATGAAGAATTAACATTAAAAGGTATAATTGAATTATATAAAATGAATAGAGAAAAGTAATTTTTAACTATTATATATAGAATAAAAGGATTTATTGTTTACAAAATAGACAATAAGTCCTTTTTATTTTTGGATAAACAACCTTTCGAATAGACAATTTTAATAAGAGGATGTATAATATAACATCGTAAGAAGTATAAACAATTATTACATATATTAATTAGTCGATAATTAATGTAGAAAGGATTTTTATTTAGATGAAAGATTATTTAATTAGAGGACTAGCCTTTAATGATGAGATTAGATTTTTTGTAACGAAAACAACAGATTTAGTAGAAGAAATTAGACAAAGACATGACGCGTATCCAACAGCAATAGCAGCAGTTGGTCGTACTGCGACAGTAACAACTATGATGGGAGCTATGCTTAAAGCGGAGATAGAATAGATGTTGCAGTTCGTGGAGACGGTCCAGTTGGAACAATTTATGCTTCATCAGATGAAATGGGTGAAACAACAGCCTACGCTAAAAATATGCAAGTTCATATCCCAAGTAATGCTCAAGGTAAGTTAGATGTAAAAGGAGTAGTTGGTGGAGGAAATATTACAGTAGTTAGAGATTTAGGTCTTAATGAAAAATATACAACAACATCACCAATAGTTTCTGGAGAAATAGCTGAAGACTTTACTTATTACTTTGCAGCAAGTGAACAAGTTCCATCTGCAGTGTCATTAGGGGTTTTAGTAGATACAGATAACTCTGTTATAGCAGCAGGAGGCTTTGTATTACAAGTATTACCAAATGCAACTGATGAAACGATAACAAAAATAGAAAAAGCGATAAGTAATATTAAACCAATTTCTACGCTTATTCATGAAGGGAAAACTCCTGAAGAAATAGCTAATATCTTATTTGGTGGAGAAGAAAACTATAGAATATTACGTACTAATGATGTAGTATTCAAATGTACATGTTCAAAAGAGCGTTATGCAGATGCTTTAGTCACTTTAGGAAGAGAAGAATTAGAAGATTTAGCTAAACAAGAAACAACAGAATTAGTTTGTGCATTTTGTAAAGAGAAAATATCAGTTTTCTCAAGCTGAAATTACTGATTTATTAGAAAACTTAAAATAATATTTAGAATATAGAGCCTTAATGAATAACATTTCATGGGGCTCTTGAATTTTCACTGAAAGTCTGGTATTATTAATAAAATTAATTAAATTTAACCGAGGAGAAGCTATGAAACTGTTAAGAGAAATGGTCGTTACAGATGGAAAAGTATATGACAATAACGTATTGAAAGTCGATTCATTTTTAAATCATCAAATTGATGCAACTTTAATGTTGGAAATGGCAAAAGTATTTTATGAATATTTTAAAGATGAAAAAATTACGAAGATTTTAACTATTGAAGCAAGTGGAATCGCACCAGCAATAATGGTAGCTAATTTATTTAAAGTACCTATGGTTTTTGCGAAAAAAAGTAAACCATCAACATTAAAAGATAATGCAGTTTTTACTGCTCAGGTACATAGTTATACTAAAAATGTAACTAACACAATAGTAGTTTCAGAAAAATTCATTAATGAAGAAGACAAAGTACTTATAATCGATGATTTCTTAGCTAATGGACAAGCAGTTTTAGGACTTATGGAAATAGTAAATCAAGCTAGAGCAACTACTGTAGGAGTAGGGATATTAGTTGAGAAAAGCTTCCAAGATGGTAGAAAATTAATAGAAGACAAGCAAGTTAACATTTGTTCATTATGTAGAATAGCTTCACTAGAGAACAATGAGGTTAAATTTAATATAGCTGATGACGAAAAATAGAAAGGATAGAAATAAGATGTGGGAAAATAAATTTCAAAAAGAAGGTTTAACATTTGATGACGTGCTTTTAGTACCAGCTAAAAGTGATATATTACCAAAAAAAGTAGATTTAAAAGTTAGTTTAACAGAAAAACTTAACTTATCTATACCAGTTATTTCTGCTGCGATGGATACAGTAACTGAACATAAAATGGCTATAGCGATGGCTAGAGAAGGTGGATTAGGAGTAATTCATAAAAATATGACTATCGAAGAACAAGCAGAACAAGTAATAAAAGTTAAGCGTTCAGAAAGTGGAGTTATAACAGATCCTTTCTTCTTAACTCCAGATAGTAAAGTATATGAAGCAGAAGAATTAATGCAACAATATAGAATATCAGGTGTACCTATCGTAAATAATCGTGAAGATATGAAAGTAGTAGGTATTATTACTAACCGTGATATGAGATTCTTAACAGATTTTGATATTGTAATCAATGATGTTATGACAAAAGAACATTTAGTTACTGCTCCAGCAAATACTACATTAGAAGAAGCTAGTGTGATTTTACGTGGGCACAAAATTGAAAAATTAATTTTAACTGATGAAGCAGGAAAATTAACTGGATTAATTACTATTAAAGATATCGAAAAATTAGCTAAATATCCTAACTCAGCAAAAGATAGTAAAGGTAGATTATTAGTTGCAGCTTCTGTAGGTGTTACTAATGATATCGTAGATAGAGTTGATGCATTAGTAGAAGCAGGAGTAGATGCGGTTGTAGTTGATACTGCTCACGGTCACTCTAAAGGTGTATTAGATGCAGTTAAATCATTAAGAACTAACTACCCAGAATTAGATATTATTGCTGGTAACGTAGCTACAGCTGATGCAGCACGTGATTTATTCGAAGCAGGAGCAGATGTTGTTAAAGTTGGTATTGGACCAGGATCAATCTGTACTACACGTGTAGTAGCAGGGGTAGGAGTTCCTCAAGTAACAGCTATTTATGACTGTGCAACAGTAGCACGTGAATTAGGTAAAACTATTATTGCAGACGGTGGAATTAAATATACTGGTGATGTAGTAAAAGCTATTGCAGCAGGAGGTCATGCAGTAATGTTAGGATCTATGCTTGCAGGTTGTGAAGAATCTCCAGGTGAATTAGAAATCTTCCAAGGTAGAACATTTAAAACTTATAGAGGTATGGGATCATTATCAGCAATGGAAAAAGGTTCAAAAGACCGTTACTTCCAAGAAGATGGTAAGAAATTAGTACAGAAGGTATCGAAGGACGTACACCATATAAAGGTGCAGCATCTGAAACTATTTACCAAATTATTGGTGGGTTACGTGCTGGAATGGGTTATACAGGATCTCATAACTTAGAAGAATTACGTGAAGAAGCTCAGTTTGTTCGTATGACTGGAGCAGGACTTATTGAATCTCACCCACATGATGTTCAAATCACAAAAGAAAGTCCAAACTATTCTAGATAATAAAACTATATTAGCAAAGTGAGATAATGTATATATTATATATCATTATCTCATTTTTTATAGGAGGAGAAAATGGAACTTTTTTTACCATATATTATTATGTATTTACTGTTTTCAATTTTATTAATGTATATTTTTCAAATAATAGGGAAGAATAGTTTTTTGGCCTTTATACCATTATATAGTATGTATATAGCACTGAAATTCTTTAAAGGAAGAATTTATTATAGAAATTGGGGAATGTTTTACGTAATTGGAACTATTCTAGTAATACCCGTAATATATATAATAGTTGGCATTATTACTGAATATCATAAATCTCAAAGTGTTCAATATAGTTCAAATCCTTGGGCTGGATTTGGTGAATTTATGACAGGAATATTTCTTATGTTTTTCTTTATTAATCTTATTTTTAATAATTGGAAATATGCTAGTGTATTTACCAATAATTAAAGATAGACTTTGGGTATGTGTATTATTTGTTATTTGGAATATATATTATCTATTTCAAATTCGTTATTTATATGGTAATTGAACCAGGTAACTTTTTAGTGATTTTATATAATATACAGTATAAACTGCGTTTTGAATATATTTTTTTATATTTTATATCGCAAATATATATAAGAAATTGCAGTTAGAGAATAAAACAATAGTTTCTGAAATAGATTATGATAAATATCCTAGACCTGAAATTAAAAAGGATGATAAGAAGTAGAAACTATAATTTATTTGAAAAAAATAATAAATAATTAAAGAGTTTATAATTTTAAGGGAGGTGCGAATTGTGGAATATATGTTACCTTATATAATTTCATACATACTATTTTCAACTTTGTTAATGTATGTTTTTAAAATAATTGGGATAAATAGTATTTTGGCATTTATACCGTTATATAGTATGTATAAAGTGTTTGATTTTTATAAAGGAAGAATATTTTATAGAAATTGGGGAATCTTATATGTAGTTGGAATTATTTTGGTTATTCCAGTAATATTTATATTTATCATCTTAACAACCGAATATAAAAAAATCTTATAGCGTAGCCTACAGTACTAATCCTTGGGCAGGTTTAGGAGAGTTAGTGGTGGGAATATTTTTTATGTTTTTCTTTATACAACTTATTTTAATAATTGGAAATATCATGGTGTATGTACCACTAATTAAAAATAAAGTAGGGGTATGTGTACTATTTATAGTTTGGAATATATATTACTTATTTAAATTTGTTATTTTTATAAGTATTAATGCATTTATGAGAAATAATCCAGATGAATTTATAGTGTTTTTATATTATAATGGTTATAAGCTATTTGATAAATATTTTTTTTATATTTTATATCGCAAATTTATATAAAAAAATTACAGTTAGAAAAATAAAAACAATAGTTTCTGAAATAGATTATGATAAATATCCTAGATCTGAAATTAAAAGAATAATAAGAAGTAGAAAGTATAATTTATTTGAGAACTAGTTTTTCAAGCAAAAACAAAAAAATATAGAGTAGAGATTATCTCTACTCTATATTTTTTTATAAATGTTGATATTATTATCCAGAAATTTAAAATTATTAAAATTACTGTACAGATCCATGCAAGAATTTTTATCCATGGTTTAATAACAAATTCTCCCATAAGTTTTTTATCTGATGTATAAAGTGTTAATGGGATAATAGATATTGGAAGAGCAATACTTAAGAAAACTTGAGTATAAATTAGTAAGCTTTCTATAGCTTGTTCACTATCTCCAAAAATTATTAAACAAATAACAACAGGCATTACGGCTATTACACGTGTTAGCATTCTTCTAACCCACATAGGAAGTCTTAAATGAATAAAACCTTCCATAACTATTTGACCAGACAATGTACCAGTTATAGTAGAGTTTTGTCCAGATGCTAAACAGTGCTATAGCAAATAATACGCTAAGTACTGGTGAAGCAATAGATCCAACTATACTACTATCTTGAAGAGCATTGTAAAGATCAGTGAAAGCGTCCTAAACTATCTCCGTGACCATAGAATAGTGCAGCCCCAAGAACTAATAATAAACAGTTAATAACAAAAGCAATAGAGAGTTGAATATTAGAATCTATAGTAGAAAATCTAATAGCTTCTCTTTTACTATTATTATCTTTTCTATCGTAACGTCTTGCTTGGACAATAGAAGAGTGTAGGTAGAGGTTGTGTGGCATTACTGTTGCCCCAACAATACCTAATGCGATAAATAGTGCACCTTTATTACCAACGACATCTTTATTTGGAATAAAACCTTTAATTAACTCTCCAGTATTAGGGTTAGCTAATAAGACTTCATAAAAGAAAATAATAAGTATAGTAAATATTAATGCAGATACGATGGCTTCAATTTTTCTAAAACCAAAATGTGCTAATAATAGAAGTAAAAACATACATCAAATATTGTTATAATTACACCTAATAGTAGAGGGTATACCAAATAATAGTTTTAACGCTACGGCACTACCGATTATCTCAGCAATATCTGTAGCCATAATTGCAAGTTCAGTAATAATCCAAAGTACAAATCCCAATTTTTTACCGGTATGTTTTCTAGTTGCTTGAGCTAAATCCATACCAGTAACAATTCCTAGTCTAACGGACATTGACTGTAGTAACATTGCGATTAGATTAGATATAAGTATTACAAATAGTAAGCTATACGCGTATTGGGCACCACCAGCAATAGATGTAATCCAGTTACCGGGGTCCATATAACCAACAGCTACTAAGGCTCCAGGTCCACTATAAGCTAAAACTTTTTTAAAAAAACTACCTTCTTTTGGAATTTCTACGGTGTTGTTTATTTCTTGAAGAGATAGTTGGTTTGCAGCTTCTAACTCTTCCTGGCTTTTTCTTAAAAACTTTATTTAAAAACATTTAATCACCCTTTTCGAATTTAATAGTTAATACAAAATAATAACATCACTTTCCCTAAGACGAAAATCTTGCCTATAGGAAACTATAAGTAATATTATACTATAAAAATAATAAATTGTAAATTGATTTTGAAAATAACTAGAAAATTCTATGAAAATAATTATATTAAATAAAAAACTATCATTAAAACTCAATAGGAGCTTTAATGATAGTTTTAAAATATTATAAAAATTGTGCTAAACAAACTACTAAAATAATAACTGGTAGTATGTATCTTAGTAAGAATAACCAAGATTTAAATAATAATAGGCTAGTCTTATTATCTTCTTTAACATGTAACTCTCTCATTGCTACTTTTTTATCTAGTACATATCCCTGTGAAAATAGATAAAGCTAGACAACCAAGTGGCATTAGTATATTTGATACTAAGAAATCCATAAGATCAAAGATTGTTTTTCCAAAGATTAAAGTATCTGATAAAGACCCATAAGATAAAGCAGATGGAATACCTACTATGAAAGTCAAGATACCGATAATGATACTGAATTTAGTTCTGTTTGTATTTCTTTGGTTAGTTATATTACCAACATTTATTTCTAGCATAACAACTGAAGATGTAATAGTAGCAAATAGGAATAGTATTAAGAATAATATATAGAATAATTTTCCAAATGCCATATTATTGAATAGTTGTGGTAATACTATGAATAATAGACTAGGTCCACCTTCTGATTCCATACCAAAAGATGACATTGCTGGGAAAATAGCAAGTCCAGCCATAATAGATACTGCAATGTTCATAAGAACAACAGAGATACCTGATTGAACCATATCAGTTTTTTTATTAAGATATGATGCATAAGTTAACATTGCTGTAACCCCAATAGATAGGGCGAAGAATGACTGACCAAGTGCGAATAAGATACCTGAAGTAGTAATCTTAGAGAAATCAGGTTTTAAGAAATATGTAACTCCGGCCATCGCATTTGGTAAAGTAAGTGATCTAATAATGATTATTATAAAAATAATAAATAGAAGAGGCATCATAATTTTAGATGCTTTTTCAATACCATTTTGAACACCTTGAGAAACAATAATTATGTTTAATAAAATAAATAATGCTTGTGCTCCAAGAGCAATCCATGGATTTGAAATGATACTAGTGAATAATGCTGCATGGTCTACAGTAGTATGTAAGTGCAAAGCATCAGCAATTGAAATACCTAAGTAGACAAGAATCCATCCACCGATAACGCTATAGAATGAAAGCAGTATAAATAAAGCAAATCCACCAATATAACCAATGATATTATATTTTTTATTTTTTCCTAATTTACCGAAAGTTCTAATAGCTGATACTCCAGCTCCACGTCCTAAAACAAATTCTGCAAGTAGTAATGGAAGACCGATCAATAATGTGAAAATTAGAAAGACTAATAAGAAACTTCCACCACCATTAGCGGCAGTCATGTATGGAAACTTCCATACAGCTCCTAGTCCAATAGCAGAACCAGCTGATGCAAGTATGAAACCAATTTTTGAACCCCATGTTGAATTTTCTGACATAAAATTTTTCCTCCTAAAGAAATAGTTAATAATAAAAAGCTATTTAGTATTAAACTAAATAGCTCTAAATAAATATATACTAATACTCAAAGCCATTTAGTTTAATACCAATGGCCTGAAAACAAACTTAACTAGCCATTGTAGACGCGTCGTTGCACTTACATCTACAATGAGTATAGATATAAGTGCTGCTAAAATGGCACGAAAAAGTATTCTCTTTTAGTTAAGTTTAAAATTTTCATTAGAGTAGCTCCTTAATTAATTGTTGATAAAATATTAACATTTATCAGAAAATTTGTCAATAATTTTCTGAAAAAAATACAATGAAAGTATTTTAATATAAAAAAGCTGTATAAAATCAATTTATACAGCCTTTATAATCTTTTTTTAGAGTGTGATTATTCGTTATCTAATTGAAGATATACAACTTGAGTAGTTAGGTATTCTTCTAGACCATGTTTACCATCAGCTCCACCAATACCTGATTTACGGCGTCCAGCGTGGAATCCTTGCATAGCTTCAAAGTTTTCACGGTTAACATAAGTTTCACCGAATTGTAGACCATTAATAGCTTTGAAAGCAGTATTTAAGTTATTAGTATATACAGATGAAGTTAATCCATATTCAGAATCATTAGCATATTCTAATACTTCATCTAAAGTGCTAAATGTAGCGATAGGTATAACAGGTCCAAATGTTTCTTCTTTCATAATGTTCATTTCATTAGTAACATTTGTTAACACAGTAGGTCCATAGAAGTAACCAACTTGTTCTTTATCAACTTCTCCACCATAAGCAAGAGTAGCACCTTGCTTAACAGCGTAAGATACTTTTTCAATTACGTTTTTAAGAGCACGTTTTTCAATAAGTGGACCGTAGTCTAATCCACGTTCTTTATTAGGATCACCAAATTTAACTTTATCTAATTCAGCAAATAAAATTTGTTCAAATTCTTCTTTTACGCTTTCGTGAACATATACTCTTTCTGCACAGTTACAAACTTGTCCAGAGTTAATTACACGTGACGCAATAATAGCTTTTGCAGCAAGATGTAAATCTGCATCTGCAAAAACGATAGCTGGAGCCTTTACCACCAAGCTCTAATGAAACATTAGTAATATTTCTCAGCAGCAGCACGCATTACTTCTTGTCCTGCAGCAAGGCTACCTGTTAAGCTAACTAATCCAACTTTTGGATGAGATGCTAATCTATTTCCAACTACAGATCCACGTCCGTGAATAATGTTAAGAACACCTTTTGGAAGGCCAACTTCGATACAGATTTCAGCAAAAATGTGAGCGTTGATAGGAGTAAGTTGACTCGGTTTTAAAACAATAGTGTTACCAGTTAGAAGAGCTGGTGCAGCTTTTCTAGCAATTAAGAAAAATGGGAAGTTCCATGGCAAGATACCAGTAGTAACTCCGTGAGGGCGTTTGAATACTAAGATATGCTCATCTTTTCTATCACTTTGAACGATTTCTCCCTTCATATCTTCTAGCCCATTCAGCCATATAATCAAGGTAATCAGCTGTAAATAGTACTTCTACTTTTGCTAATTCAAAAGTTTTTCCACCTTCATCAACGATTGCTTGTGTTATTTCAGGTTCTCTTTGACGAATTCTGTCAGCAATTTTTTTCAAATATGCACCACGTTCAATTGCTGGTAGTTTTTCCCATGATTTTTGTGCGATATCAGCCGCGTTAATAGCGCGGTCAACATCTTTACAGTTACCAGCAGGTATTTTAGCGATAACTTCTTCTGTCGAAGGGTTTAAAACTTTAAGATACTCATGATTGTAATGTTCTTCAAATTCTCCATTTACAAACATTTTTAAAACTCTAACTTCAGTCATAGCATAATTCTCCTTAGAATGTATATATTATAAAAGTAAACGTTATCATTACTTATATTTAAATTATATCGCAAAAAAATTAAAAAAACAACTATTTTTTTTATTAAATTTAATTAAAATTTTAAAAATTTTTAAAGTTTTGTACACTTATTTTTTTATAAAAAAATTTATTTATGGAAATATTATTTTTTTAATTTGAGAAACAGCATTTATTACTTTTTACTAGATAGTAATAAACTATGATATTAAGGTTTGGTAACAACTGTATCATAGTTTTGATTATAATTATTATAACAATGCTACGAATTTTTATTTTATTTTCAATTGTATACTTTTAATTAGAAAATTTATATGAATAGTTGGTAATATAATGGAAAAAAATTTGGTAAGCTTTATTATTAAAAAATAGTATTGAAAAAATGAAAAATACAAAAAAAATTTAAGTGAAAGTATTAGCATATTATATATATTTAATGGTATAATTTAAAGTAAGAAAAACTAGGAGGTTCAGTTTGATGAAACAAAATATCGGAGTTATCGGATTGTCTGTTATGGGTAGTAACCTTGCATTAAATATTGCGGATAATGGATACACTGTTGCGGTGTTTAATAGAACAACATCAGTTGTTGATAAAATGCTAGAAGAGCACCCACATAAAAATGTAGAAGGAAAATACTCATTACAAGAGTTAGTTGATAGTCTTGAGAAACCAAGAAAAGTTGTTTTAATGGTAAAAGCTGGTTTCGCAGTAGATAGCTTAATCGAACAATTAACACCACTTTTAGACAAAGGAGATATCATTATTGATGGTGGTAACTCATTCTTTAAAGATACACAAAGAAGATATGATTTATTATTAGAAAAAGGAATTAACTACTTTGGTGTAGGAGTTTCTGGTGGTGAAGAAGGTGCAAGATTCGGTCCAGCATTAATGCCTGGTGGAGACGAAAAAGCTTATGAAGAAATTCGTCCTATTTTAGAAGCTATTGCAGCAAAAGTTAATAATATCCCATGTTGTAGTTATACTTCAACAGGTGGAGCTGGACACTATGTAAAAATGGTTCACAATGGTATTGAGTATGGGGATATGCAACTTATATCTGAAGCATATCAAGTACTAAAACACTTAGGTGGGTTTAGCAACGAAGAACTACAAGCTACTTTTGAAGAGTGGAATAAAGGTGAATTAGAATCTTATTTAATCGAAATCACTGCCAATATCTTTAAAGTAAAAGAAGAGGATGGTTCATACTTAGTTGATAAAATTTTAGATAAATCTCAACAAAAAGGTACAGGTAAATGGACTAATGAACAGGCTATTGATTTAGGAATAGATGTTTCAGTGATTACAGCAGCATTAAACGGAAGATACATGTCTAATCTTAAAGAAGAAAGAGTAAAAGCTGAAAAAGAATTTGCTCGTCCAGCATATAAAACTGTAAGTGATAAAGAACGCCTTAAAGATATAGTAAGAGATGCATTATTTATTTCTAAAATAGTATCTTATGCTCAAGGATTTAAATTATTACAAGCAGCTGAGAAAGAATATAATTGGACATTTGATTATGCTCAAATAGCGAAAATCTTCCGTGGAGGATGTATTATTCAAGCTAAGATTTTACAAAATATTATCGAAGCATACCAAAACAATCCTAAATTAGAAAATCTTATTTTTGACCCATTCTTCAAAAATATTATTGAAACAAGACAAGATAATTTACGTGAAGTAGCTGCATTAGCAATTACTAATAGATTACCATTAAGTGCTATGACTTCAGCAGTATCATACTTAGATATTTACACAACTGCGAATAGTGGAGCAAACTTAATTCAAGCACAACGTGATTATTTTGGAGCACACACATTTGAAAGAACAGATAAAGAAGGTAACTATCACTATGACTGGGTTGGAAACAATGAAAAATAGAAATGCAATAACTCTATTTGGTGGTACAGGAGATTTAACTTATAGAAAACTTTTACCTGCACTATACAATCTAGATGTTCTTGGACAACTAGATGACGAATTTAAAATTATTGTAATTGGACGTAGACCATATACACCTGATCAGTATATAGAAATAGCTCGTGATTGGGTAAAAGAACATGCTAGAACAAAATTTGATGAAGAGCAGTTTAGTTCGTATTCTCGAAGAATAATTTATTTCAAGATGGATATGACAGATGAAGAAGAATATCGTATATTACAAATGTTTTATGATTTTATGCGTATAGATCAACATGTGTATTACTATGCGGTAGCTCCATCATTCTTCCTTACAATTACAAGAGGATTAAAAAAGTATTGTTCAGAAAACAATGCTAAAGTAATAGTAGAAAAACCATTCGGTGAAAACTTAGAAAAAGCAGGAATGTTAAATGATGAACTAGCTGAATTTTTTGGACAAGAAGAAATCTATCACATAGATCATTACTTAGGAAAAGAGATGATTCAAAATATACTATCTCTTCGCTTTAAAAATATTATCTTTAAAGGAATCTGGAATAAAGATTTTATAGAAAATATCCAAATTAGTGCAGCTGAAACAGTAGGTGTAGGAACAAGAGCTAGCTATTATGATAAGAGTGGTGCTTTAAAAGATATGGTGCAAAACCATTTACTACAAGTGCTATCTCTAGTTGCAATGGAAGAGCCTAAAGAAGAGGGTAGTCGAGGGATACATGATAGCCAACTTAACCTTCTTTCGGCAATTAAGCCTATAGAAAATGTGAATGATAGTCTAGTTATGGCTCAATATGATGGGTATTTAGAAGAAGAAAATATATCTAAAGATTCTAAAACTGAAACATATGCAGCGCTAAAAATATTTGTTGATAATGAACGCTGGGATGGAGTACCTTTCTTTATTAGAACAGGTAAAAAATTAGGAGATAGAGAAACACAAGTAGTAGTTCAATTTAAATCTATTGATAATGCTCCAGGTAATGTACTAGTTATAAAAATACAACCGGATGAAGGAGTTTACTTCCAGTTTAATGCAAAAAAACCTGGAACTGAACAAGAACTACAACCAATATCATTAGATTTTTGTCAAAGTTGTATATTAGAAAATAGAATGAATACTCCTGAAGCATATGAAAGATTACTATACGCTTGTTTCAAAGGAGATAGATCACTATTCTCGCAATGGGAACAGATAGTAGTATCATGGACTTTTGTTAATGATTTATTAGCTAAATACCATGAACAAGGGGCTCCGTTATATACTTATCCTCAAGGTTCTATGGGGCCAAAAGAAGCAGATGAGTTTGTAAACTGGATAAAGAAGTAATCTAAGAAAGATATATTCTGTAGTTAATTGACTATAGAATATATCTTTTTAATAATACATCTATAAATATATAGTAATCTAGAGTTTACGTTAAAGGGAAAGTTGTAGTATAATGAAATATAAACAAAAGTATAAATTGCAATAAGGAGAATAATAATGAGATTATTAGATTCTATGCTAGAATATAATGAGTATTTTGTGAAATTTGAAGAATACCAAAAATATAAAACAGAAGATAAATATCCAGCAAAAAGAGTAGTTATGTTTACTTGTATGGATACTAGATTAGTTGAGCTTGCGACGAAATCACTAAATTTATCCCAAGGTGATGTTAAAGTAGTAAAAAATGCTGGAGCAATTCTGACACACCCTTTTGGTTCTATTATGCGTAGTTTAATTATTGCAGTACATATGTTAAAAGCTGATGAGATTATAGTAATGGGTCACCATGATTGTGGTATGCAGAATATCAATACTGATTTAATATTGGAAAAAATGAAAGAACGCGGAATATCAGGAGAAACACTAGATATACTCCAATATTCAGGTTTAGACCTTAGCAAATGGTTACATGGTTTTGATGATGTAACAGAAAGTGTTACTCATGATGTTAATATGATATGTAATCATCCACTTATTCCGAATGATGTCCCTGTTCATGGATTGGTTATTAATCCAGATGATGGGAAAGTGGATTTAGTAGTAAATGGTTATGATAATATAAAAGACTATAAGGGAGAATAACATGAAAAAAATTTTAGTTATAAATACTGGTGGAACTATTTCTATGAGTGAAGACCATACAACAGGGAAGGTATCACCTAATAAAGATAATCCTTTAAATGAAGGTGGCAATATTTTTTCTTATATAGGAGATATAGATGTAGAGGTACTATACAATCTTCCGTCTCCTCAAATTACTGAAAATGAAATGTTAGGAATTAAATTAAGAATACTAAAAGCTGTTGAGGAAGGATATAATGGTGTTGTAGTTACTCATGGTACTGATACACTAGAAGAAACTGCATATTATTTAGAGTTAACTTTAGATGTAAATATTCCTATAGTTATAACTGGTGCGATGCGTTCTAGTAATGAAATAGGATCAGACGGTTTAGCTAACTTACGCAGTGCTCTTGTAGTTGCAGCAAGTGATGAGAGTGTAGATAAAGGTGTTCTAGTTGTTATGAATGATGAAGCACATACTGCTACATACGTGACTAAAACTCATACAACTAACGTAGCGACATTCCAAACACCAACTTTTGGTCCGGTAGGATTAGTTTCAAAAAATGAAGTTATTTACTTCCAAAAACTTATTAACCAAGAACATTATGATGTTAGAAAAAATAGTAAAAAGTATATTTATTAAAAGCATATGCCGGCATGAGTGGTGAGCTTATGGATGCCGTAAGAGAAATTGGTGCAGATGGTCTAGTTATTGAAGCTCTTGGTGCAGGGAATCTCCCTCCTAAAACAGTTCCCGCAGTTATAAAATGTTTAGAAAGTGGAATGCCAGTTGTATTTGTATCACGTGCTTTTAACGGAGTTACACAAGATGTATATGACTATGAAGGTGGAGGAAAAAGATTCCATCAAAATGGCGTAATTTTCACTACAGGTCTAAGTGGTCAAAAAGCTAGAATAAAACTACTTGTTTTGTTAGAAGCAGGTATAGAAAATTCAAAATTAAGAGATTTATTTTAATTGAAACATAGCGTAGTATAAAATTAGTATATTACGCTATTATTTTATAAAAAATGGTAAGTATATAGAGAAAATCTTTACAAAGTTGAATATTTCTTCTAAATATGGTAGTATAGAAAGGGATTTTAGTTTGAAAAGAGGTGTAACATTGAAATTTAAATATCATAAATCATATAGAGGTTTTTTTATCTATTAGATGGAGATAAATTTAAACGTCCTTATAAAAAAAGTTAGATCAAGAAAAAAACTATAGAAAAAAAGTAGGGGAATTAAATTTTTTTCTAAGAAGGAAATTATAGATATAGAAGATAAGTTTGTAGTTTTCGTTGATAAAAAAGAGAAGTCAAAAAAAGCGGAAGAGATAAAACAAACTAATAAAAAAAATAAAACAAAAAAAACAGTTGATACTGATGCTCTAAATATAAATAGCTTAGAATTAAGGTATCAAATTCCGGCTCAAATACTAGAACATCTTTATAGTACAATTAGTAAAGATACAAAAAACGCAGAGAAGCACTTTATGTCTGTATTATCAGTAATAGAAAATATTATACAAGCAGATGGTGTATTCTTCTCAAAAGTTAAAAAAATATTTTACTATAATTCAAAAGAGCTAAGTTTAATATTAGATAGATACAATCTAAATAATATAAAAATAGACGGGCTTAAAAAAGAAGTAGAACTTGATTATCCAAGTCAGTATATTTCAGACTTACCAGTAGATTATAAAGAGTACGAGATGATTTTCGTCTTCTATTTTATCATTTTAGTAGAATTGTTAGCGGTTTTAAAATAAAAAGTAAATTTTTTGATAGATTTTCAGCTTAAACACTTGATTTTTCAAGTTCCGTTTGTTATAATCTAATCAGAAAGTTTATTTTTTTACTTTAAGTTGGTCGTTTTTTGACCGAACAGGACGAAAAGTGTCCAACCAAATAAAATTGAAGTGGGAAACATAATAAAACTTTCAATTACATAGGGGAATAAGAAGATGGATATTTTACATTTGTTACATATGCAAAATAAACTTATACCTGAGATGTTTGCTAAATTTAATAGTAGGTATGCACTCTTACTTACGATTAAGGTAAATCAACCCATCGGAAGAAAAACACTATTAAATTTTGTAGATATGACAGAAAGGCAATTACGAACTGAATGTGAAGTGTTATCTAAATTAGGTTTAATTATTAAAAAAACAACTGGAATGAGTATCACAGAAAAAGGTGAAGAACTTTTGTCAGAAATAAAAGACTCGCTAGTTAATGATGCATTCGCAGAAGAAAAGAAACTATTAAGAAAACACTTTTCAGTAAAAGAAGTACATATAATTGCTGGTGACTTCGTAAATAATGAAGGTACTAGAGAAGAAATGACTGAACTTCTTTTAGATAAGGTTAATGAAAAAATTACCAAAGAGTGCGTAATTGGTGTTAGTGGTGGAAGTACAATGTACTATGTAACTAGTAAAACTGATGAAACATTTGGTTATGGTAAAGATGTCACTATAACGCCTCTAAGAGGTGGTTTATCCGTTGTAAATACAGAATATCAAGCGAATAATATAGCGTCAAAAATGGCTAGAAATTCTGGGAATAATTATCAACTGTTACATGCACCGGATAACTTAGGACAAAAAGCATTAGATGAACTGAAAAAAGAACCAGTTGTAAAGAATGCTTTAGATGTCATAAGCAAAACATCAATAATTATCCATAGTATAGGGAATGCTTTTGAAATGGCTTATAGAAGAAAATCATCTAAAGAAATTTTGAAGGTGTTGGAAGAGAAAAAAGCTGTTTGTGAATCATTCGGAAGTTACTTCGATGAGAGCGGCAGTGAAGTATTTAAAACCTCTACTATAGGTATGAGTTTTAAAGATGTTAATGGCATTGATAATGTCTTTACAATAGTTGGTGGTGAAGATAAAGCGGATGCGGTATTTAGTTATTTAAATACTAACCCTGCTAATATGACACTAATTATTGATGAGGCAATTTGCAAAAAAATTATAAATAAAGTTAATAAAATATAATAGGAGGACTTTTATAAAATGACAGTAAAAGTAGCAATTAACGGATTTGGACGTATTGGACGTCTAGCATTAAGAAGAATTCAAAACGTAGAAGGAATTGAAGTTGTAGCAATTAACGACTTAACTCCAGTTAACCAATTAGTACACTTATTAAAATATGATACAACTCAAGGACGTTTCCAAGGTGAAGTATTTGAGAAAAACGGAAGCCTAATCGTAAACGGTAAAGAAATCAAAGGATTTGCTAATCCAAACCCAGCTGAACTTCCATGGGGAGAATTAGGAATTGACGTAGTATTAGAATGTACTGGTTTCTTCACTTCTAAAGAAAAAGCTGAAGCTCACATCCAAGCAGGAGCTAAAAAAGTTGTTATCTCTGCACCAGGTGGAAATGACATCAAAACTATCGTATACAACGTAAACCACGAAACTTTAGATGGAACAGAAACAGTTATCTCAGGTGCTTCTTGTACAACTAACTGTTTAGCTCCAATGGCTAAAGCTTTACACGATAACTTCACAGTAGTTGAAGGATTAATGACTACAATCCACGGATACACTGGAGACCAAAATACTCTTGATGCTCCTCACCGTGGTGGAGACTTACGTCGTGCTCGTGCAGCAGCTGAAAACATCGTTCCTAACACAACTGGTGCTGCTAAAGCAATCGGATTAGTAATTCCAGAATTAAACGGAAAATTAGATGGAGCTGCACAACGTGTACCAGTACCAACTGGATCATTAACTGAATTAGTAGCTGTAGTTGAAAAAACTGTAACAGCTGAAGAAGTTAACGCTGCAATGCAAGCTGCTTCTAACGAATCATTCGGATACAATGTAGACCCAATCGTTTCTTCTGATATCGTAGGAATCGAATTTGGATCATTATTCGATGCTACTCAAACAAAAGTATTAACAGTTGGAGACAAACAATTAGTTAAAGTTGTATCTTGGTACGATAACGAAATGTCTTACACTTCTCAATTAGTAAGAACATTAAAATACTTTGCAGGATTAATAAAATAATCTATAATATATAATAGGATGAATAGATGAGATATAAGTTTTTAAAAGCTTATATCTTGTCTCATATATTCTAATAAATAATAAAGGAGCTTTCCATGAAGAAATCTATCAAAGACTTAGGTAATTTACAAGGGAAAACTGTCTTAATGCGTGTTGACTTCAACGTGCCTTTAAAAGATGGTGAAATTACTAACGATAATCGTATTACAGCAGCATTACCAACTATTGAGTATGCTTTAAACCAAGGTGCAAAAGTAGTTGCGTTCTCACACTTAGGACGTGTGAAAGAAGAAGCTGATAAAGCATCTAAAAGCTTAGCACCTGTAGCTAAAAGATTATCAGAATTATTAGGTAAAGAAGTAAAATTCGTACCTGAAACTCGTGGAGCTGAATTAGAAGCAGCTGTAAAAGAACTTAAAGATGGAGAAATCTTAATGTTCGAAAACACTCGTTTTGAAGATGTAGACAGTAAGAAAGAATCTAAAAATGATCCTGAACTTGCTAAATACTGGGCTTCACTAGGAGATGTATATGTTAATGACGCATTCGGTACGGCTCACCGTGCTCACGCATCAAACGTAGGTATTGCTTCTAATATTGGAGAAGGAAACTCTGCATCAGGATTCTTAGTAGATAAAGAAATTAAATTTATCGGTGGTGCAGTAGATAATCCAGAACGTCCACTAGTTGCAATCTTAGGTGGAGCAAAAGTATCTGATAAAATTGCAGTTATCGAAAACTTACTAGGAAAAGCTGATAAAGTAATTATCGGTGGTGGTATGGCTTATACATTTATGAAAGCCCAAGGTAAGGAAATCGGTAAATCACTTTGTGAAAATGACAAAGTTGACTACGCACGTGAACTTATGGAAAAAGCAGGAGATAAACTAATTTTACCAGTTGACACAGTAGTTGCTAAAGAATTTTCAAATGATGCACCTAGCCGTGTAGCAGAAAATGATATTCAACCAGATGAAGAAGGATTAGATATCGGACCAAAATCTGTTGAATTATTCAAAAACACACTACAAGGTGCAAAAACTGTAATTTGGAATGGACCAATGGGTGTATTCGAAATGCCAAACTTTGCCAAAGGTACTATTGGGGTATGTGAAGCTATCGCACACTTAGAAGGTGCTACTACTATTATCGGTGGTGGAGATAGTGCTACAGCAGCGATTTCTTTAGGATATGCTGAAAAATTCTCTCACATTTCAACAGGTGGAGGAGCTTCATTAGAATATCTTGAAGGAAAAGTATTACCAGGTATCGATTCATTATCAGATAAATAATAATAAAAGAAAACTCAAGGAGAGTGAAATATATGACAAGAATACCATTTATAGCAGGAAACTGGAAAATGAATTTAACAGTTGCAGAAGCTCGTGAATTTGCTAAAGAGGTTGCAGGTAAAGTACCAGCAGCTTCAAGCGTAGAATCAGCAATCTGTGCACCAGCTACTCACTTAGAAGCTTTAGTAGAATTAACTAAAGATAGTGAATTAAGCATCGGTGCTGAAAACTGTCACTTCGAACAAAGTGGAGCATACACAGGGGAAATTTCTCCATATGTATTAAATGCTTTAGGAGTAAAATATGTAATACTAGGACACTCAGAACGCCGTGAATACTTCGGTGAAACTGATGAACTAATTAACAAAAAAACAAAAGCAGCATTTGCTAATGGTTTAGTGCCTATCGTATGTTGTGGTGAAACATTAGAACAATACGAAGCAGGTCAAGCTGTAGATGTTATTACTGCTCAATTACAAGCTGATTTAGCAGGATTAACTAAAGAACAAGCTGAAAAATTAGTAGTTGCTTACGAGCCAATTTGGGCTATCGGAACAGGTAAATCTGCAACTAAAGAAGATGCACAAAAAATGTGTAAAGCAGTTCGTGATATCGTAGAAGGACTTTACGGAAAAGAAGTAGCTGATAAAGTTCGTGTTCAATACGGTGGATCAGTAAAACCTGAAAATGTAAAAGAATACTTAGCATGCCCAGATGTAGATGGAGCATTAGTAGGTGGAGCATCTCTAAAAGTTGATTCTTTCTTAGCACTTTTAGAAGGTGGAAAATTAGCTTAATTTAAGGTAAAAATAATATAATAATATAAATTTAAACAATAAGGAGAAAGTTAATGTTAGCAAAAACATTTGATATTATCGCAGAAGTATATGCAAGAGAAGTTTTAGATTCACGTGGTAACCCAACTGTAGAAGTTGAAGTAACAACTGAATCAGGTGCATTTGGACGTGCATTAGTACCATCAGGAGCATCAACTGGACAATATGAAGCAGTTGAATTACGTGATGGAGACAAAGGACGTTACCTAGGTAAAGGTGTAACTAAAGCTGTAACTAACGTTAATGAAGAAATTGCACCATTATTAGAAGGTAAATTCGACGTATTTGATCAAGTAGGGAATCGACTACGCTATGATCGAATTAGACGGAACTGAAAATAAAGGACGTCTAGGAGCTAACGCAATCTTAGGTGTATCTTTAGCGGTAGCACACGCTGCAGCTGATGCATTAGGAGTGCCTCTATACAGATACTTAGGAGGAACTAACTCTAAAGAATTACCAACTCCAATGATGAACATTGTAAATGGTGGATCTCACTCAGATGCTCCAATCGCATTCCAAGAGTTCATGATTTTACCAGTAGGAGCACCTACATTCAAAGAAGCTTTACGTTGGGGAGCTGAAGTATTCCACAACTTAGCTAAATTATTACACGCTCGTGGATTATCAACTGCAGTAGGTGATGAAGGTGGATTCGCTCCAACATTCGAAGGAACTGAAGATGCTGTTGAAACAATCTTAGCTGCTATTAAAGCTGCTGGTTTAGAGCCAGGTAAAGACGTATTCTTAGGATTCGACTGTGCATCATCAGAATTCTACGAAAACGGAGTTTATAACTATGCTAAATTCGAAGGTGAAGGTGGAGCAAGCCGTACTTCAGCTGAACAAGTAGATTACTTAGAAGAATTAGTAAACAAATACCCAATCATCACTATCGAAGATGGTATGGACGAAAATGACTGGGAAGGATGGAGATTACTTACAGAACGTATCGGTGACCGTGTACAATTAGTAGGTGACGATTTATTCGTAACAAATACTAAAAAATTATCACAAGGTATCGAACAAGGTGTTGGTAACTCAATCTTAATCAAAGTTAACCAAATCGGTACATTAACAGAAACTCTAAATGCTATCGAAATGGCTAAACGTGCTCGTTACACAGCTGTTATCTCTCACCGTTCTGGTGAAACTGAAGATTCTACAATCTCAGATATCGCAGTTGCAACTAACGCAGGACAAATTAAAACAGGTTCTCTTAGCCGTACAGACCGTATTGCTAAATACAACCAATTATTACGTATTGAAGATGAATTAGATGCAACAGCTGAATACCCAGGTGTACAAGCATTCTACAACATCAAACGCTAATTAAACAGTAAAAAGCAGAAAAGACTAGTAACTAAAATTACTAGTCTTTTTTTTAATTGAGAGAAGATATCGATTAAATTTATTTTTTAAAATATTAAATAAAGAAAAATTTTTAGTAATCATTATAAATAGAAAGATTATTGATTATTGTTTTTACTTATAAAAATAGTCTAGTTTTTTTATAAATCAGTTTTATGTTACAGGAAATAATATTTTAATAAAAATAGAAAAAAAGAGATGATTAGTAAAATAATTATTATAGTTACTTAATATGTGGACGAAATGTGTCTTGTGCAATAAACTTTAATTTATCAATGTTTTCCTTTAATATAACTTTTGTTTTGTCATAACTATGAAAAAAATATTTCATTACTTAAGAATAAAAACAGAATAATACAAAAAAATGAAACAGTTTACTTATTTCTATAAAAATAATAAATAAGTAATAAAAATATTTTATTTGTTAATAATATCTATATTCTATAAGAAACCTTTAGCAATAAGGATACAAGGTTACGGTTTTATATGAAACATAAACTACTTTCTTCAAATATAATAAAATATTAGCTTGCATTATCTTTATTGTTGTTATATAATTACCTCATAAGGAAAGTATTTATATTTTTTCTTTGTTGTATCAGATACTATTTATTGTAAAATATACGGGCTTATTGTAAAATATACGGGCGATAAAGCTTTTCTTTCTGAGATTATGTAGTCTGGAGGTGAAAAAGTGCAACTAAAATCAAGAACGATAAAATTGATGGGTGCATCTATCGATATAGTTTTATATGATCAAGAAAACATAGAGAGAATTTTTGATGATGTAGTTATATTGTTAGAGATGTACAAAGATAGATTTAGTGCCAATGATGATGATTCTGAATTAATGGAAATTAATCACAATGCTGGTATTAAACCTGTTGTTGTTCACCGTGATTTATATGAGTTAATTCGCTTAGGGAAAATTCATAGTTTAGCACCGCAAAGTTTATTGAATATTGCTGTTGGACCTATAATACAAGCGTGGCGTATTGGTTTTTCTGATGCAAGAGTACCAACGAATGATGAGATCCAAGCATTACTAAAGATTACTGACCCTAACTGTATAGAGTTAAATGACAGCCAGAAATCAGTATATCTCACTAAGAAAAATATGGAAATAAACTTAGGAGCGCTAGCGAAAGGCTACATAGCAGATTTAATTGTAAACTATCTTAAAAACGCAGGTATAAATTCAGGCCTAATAAATTTAGGGGGTAATGTAGTTACCTTTGGTCCTGCGTTACACAATAATGACTTTCATTGGCGAATAGGTATTCAAAATCCAACTGAAAGTCGTGGTAATCATATATGTATACTTAGAATACATGATGAATCAGTAGTGACTTCAGGGGTATATGAACGTAAATATACAGGGATAGATGGGAAAACTTACCACCATATAATAGACCCAAAAACAGGCTATCCTGTTGAGACTGAAATAGCTGGATTAACGATTTTATCTAAGTTATCAGTAGATGGTGAAATTTGGACTACACGACTGTACGGTCAGAGTATTGAAACAATAATGAATACTTTAGAAGAAATACCTGAAATAGAAGGAATTGTTGTAACAGTCGAGGGTAAAGTTTATTATTCTAAAGGAATATTAGATAGGATAATAGAATAAATGTTAATAAAAATTCTTAGAAAGATAAGAGAGGTAGGCAACAAATTGATTAAGAATAAACGTACAAAAAATAATACTCGTATTTTTAAAAATGAGGAAATGATACAACCTAATAAAACGAATATTAATACATCGAAAGGAACTAAAAAAATGGTAAAATTAGTAGGGATAGTAGGAACAAACTCTAAAAAATCGACAAACCGTCAATTATTACAATTTATTCAAAAACATTTTGCAGAAAAAGCTGAGATTGAATTAGTAGAAATTAAGGATATACCTTTATTCAACAAACCAGCAGATAAAAAGGTGCCAGAGGCAATTACAGAAATAGCTGCAAAAATAGAAGCTGCAGATGGAGTAATTATTAGTAGTCCAGAGTATGATCACGCTGTACCAGCATCACTTATGAGTGTTATCGCTTGGTTATCTTATGGAATCCACCCATTATTAGATAAACCAGTAATGTTAACAGGTGCATCTTACGGGACTTTAGGTTCATCAAGAGCTCAAGCACATATTCGTCAAATTTTAGACTCTCCAGAAGTAAAAGCACGTGTAATGCCAAGTTCAGAGTTCTTGCTAGGACGCTCATTACAAGCTTTTGATGAAGCTGGTGATATTTCTAACCCAGAAACAGTTGCTAAGTTAGATAGTTTATTTGCAGACTTTTTATTATTCATTAAAATTACTGAAAAATTAATGCATGCACATAAACAAGCTGAAAAAGAAATTGAAAACTTCTCATGGGAAGATTTAAAATAAGATAGGAGTGTAGAAAACATGAAATTAGTAGGAATCGTAGGATCAAATGCAGAAATATCGTACAACCGTAAATTAATGGAATTTATCGCTAGAGAATATAAAGATTTATTTACTTTAGAGTTATTAGATATTACAAATTTACCAATGTTTAACCAAGATGAAGATCATTCAACTGAAAATAAAGACTTATTAGTGATGAACCGTAAAATATTACAAGCAGATGGAGTAATTATTTCAACACCTGAACATAACCACACAATTACTGCTTCACTAAAAAGTGCTTTAGAGTGGTTATCTTATGAATTGCACCCATTTGAAAATAAACCAGTAATGGTTGTAGGTGCATCATATTATGATCAAGGATCATCACGTGCCCAATTACACTTACGTCAAATTTTGGATGCTCCGGGAGTTAATGCAATTGTATTCCCAGGTAATGAGTTCCTTTTAGGAAAAGCTAAAGAAGCGTTTGATGAAAATGGAAACCTTAAAGATGAAGGTACAATTGGATACTTACGTACTTGTTTAACTAAATTTGTTAAATTTGCTACAGTGGCTCAATCATTAGCAGAAAGAAAGCCAACTCCACCAGAAGATTTAACAGCAAGTGGAAAAATTTCTACTACAATTGAGGATGTTGATGGAAATGCTGATGACTGGTATGAAAAAGCAGCAGAAAAAGTTAATGCTGTATCAGGTGATACTTACGTGAAATTAGATCGTGGTATCTTAACAGTAGATCAATTAAATTACTTTTTAAACTCAATGCCGATGGAATTAACTTACGCTGACAGTAACAACCAATTCTTATACTATAACTACAATAAAGAAGATTATGAAATGTTAGCAAAACGTCGTCCAGAACAAGTAGGATGTTCATTATCTAATGTTCACCCAGAAAGAGTATATGGAAGTGTAAACTGGTTAGTAGGTTTACTACGTTCAGGTCAAGTAGATGTATTCCGTACACACGTTCCAACTCATGGACCAGATAAATATGTTGTACATAACTACCAAGCAATGTATGACAAAGATGGTAAATATGCTGGAATCAATGAATATATCTTAGACTTTAAGCCTATCGTAGATTGGTATTTAAAACAAACTGGTCAAGCATTAGTACCAGCAGGAGCAGCGGCAGCTGGAGGATACCATCAAGCAGCACCAGCAGCTGATGCAACGAGTGGAGCATCTAATGCTGGAGGACATGGAGCGGCGCCAGCAGCACCGGCAGCTGATGCAACAAGTGGAGCTTCTGCATAATATATAAAAGATAAACCTTTAATATAATAATAAAAATACACTATAATTTTACAGTTATAGTGTATTTATTTTGTTCTAAATAGCTTTCTGGAAAAAATAATTAATAAAGTAAATATTTATGTCTACTAAATAATGGTAATCTCATCGGTAAAGATAAATTAACGCAAGAGATAGCTTGTTTATAACCTAGAAAATTATATATAAAATTATTATTAATTTAGTATTTTTTAATAGACAAAATTAATATAATGTAGGATAATAGAGAATGGTATTTTATATATATAATCAAAAAAAAATAGGATTATATGGAGAAAGGAAATATATATTATGATAGGGAAAAATAATTATAAACTACACCTAGAAAAAGATGGAGAAAAAGTAACACGTTATTCTATAAAAAAATTCACTGTTGGAGCAGCATCAGTAGCTGTTGCAGCATCTATTTTCTTTGGTATGGGTAGTGTTGCTCATGCCGCAGAAGTAACTGAAGAAACTAGTACTAATAAAATAGAAGTTAAACAAGAAAAAAATATTTCTGTAAATAGTAATCAAAATATACAACAAGCTAATAGTAAACCGGTAGTAACTGAACAACCTACTTCATATGAAACAGCTGAAGAAGTAATTAGTAAAGAAAATGATAATAAAAAAACAGCTAAAAAAGAAGTAATTAGTAAAGAAACTGTCAATAAAGAAACAACAGAAAAAGAAGCTACTAGTGAAGAAGCTGTCAATAAAGAAACAGCTAAAAAAGAAGCTACTAGTGAAGAAGTTGTTAATGAGGAAATAACTAATAAAAAAAGAGTCAGAAGATCAGTAGATAATGAAGAATCAGTAAATACTCCTGAAGTTGCTAAAAAAGAAGAAACAAATAAAAGTATTGAATCTAATCAAGAAGTAACCGAAGAAGTAGATAAAGTAATGTTAGAAGTTGCCATAAAAGAAGCAACTGAATTACAAAGTGCTGAAAATGTTGATGAAAAAAGTAAAAATTCTTTAAGTACTGTTATTATAGAAGCTAACTCTGTACTTTATAAGAGAAATACAGATCAAACTGAAGTTGACGATATTACTAATAAAGTAAATAATATTATTGGAAAAGTTTTAGCTAAACAACTCGAAAATAAAGAAGTAGCAAAAAAAGAAGAAATAGAAACAGATAATGATAGAGATGCAAGAGCTCTTCCTGGAGTTGATGTGAAAGGTCTAAAAGGATGGATTGCAACTGGAGATACAGTTAAAAATAGTGAACATTATTTAAATGCTACACCAGCTCAACGAAGTGCATTTGATAAAGCATTGGCAGAAGCTAAAAAAGTTTTAGCCGATAGAAGAACAGCTCAAAGACGTACTAACGAAGTAACAAATGACCTTACACTAGAAGTTAAAAAACTGCAAAATGTCGCTGTAACAAATAAAGGTCAGTTAAATAATTTAATTAATGCTGATGATGAATTTAAAAAAACAAACGAAAAATATTATAATGAAACTGATAAGGCCAAAGTAACTGCCTATAATAATGCTATTGCTGAAGGAAAAACAAAAGCAGCAAAAGCACCTATTTCTCAGACAGAAATAAATGCCGTAGTAGCAAAAATTAATGAGGCTAAAAATGCATTAAATGGGAAACCAACTGATTACTCAAAATTAAGAGAGCTTTATAACGAAATTGATAATATTAAAAATAGTCCACAATATTATAATGCTTCAGAGGAAGCGAAAAGTTTTTATGAAACAAATATTGATGATATACAAGCAGTAATTGAAGGGCTAGATAGTGGTGAAGATAACCACACTTCACAAGAAAGTATTAATGAATTAATAAAATTCACGTTAGAATCTAAAGGTGAATTAACTGGTCGTCCTACAGACAAAGCTGAATTACAAAAATTAGCAACAGAAAATAAAGAAGAAAATTCTAAATATTATAATGCGGATGAAGCTAAAAAGGCTGCATATGATAAAGAAGTAGAAGCAGCTAAACAAGTATTATCAAAAGAAAATGCAACTCAAAAAGAAACAGATGCGGCAAGAGCTAAGTTACAAGCAGCTAAAGATGCATTAAATGGTGCTGAAACAGATAAATCGAAATTACAAAAATTAGTAGAATTAAGTAACTCTGATGAAGTAACAAAAGATCCTAAGTATTATAATGCAAGTAAAGACGCATTATTAAACTACTATAATACGGTGAAAAAAGCAGAAGAAATATTAGCTAAATCAAATGCTACTCAAACTGAAATTGATAAATTGAAAGAAGAAGTAGAAGCAGCTAAAAATGCATTAGATGGACAACCAACAAATTATGAAGAGTTAAACAAACTAATAGCTGCTCAAAACACTATGCACAATGATCCTAAATACTTTAATGCTAGTGATGCAGCAAAAAAAGAATATGATGAAGCAATAGAAGAAGCTAAGAAATTAGCAAGCAATCCAGAAGCTTATCAAAAAAACGTTGATGAAACAGTAAAAAATCTTAAAGAAATCATTGAAGATTTAGATGGAAAAGCAACTGATAAAGAAGCTTTACAAAAATTAGTAGATGAAAGTAATTCTAAAAATACCAATTATAAATACTATAATGCTTCTGGTGGAGAATTTATAGCTTATGATGAAGCGGTAGAAGAAGCAAAAGCGGTATTAGCTAAAGCAAATTCAACACAAGCAGAAATAGAAGAAGCAAAAACAAAATTAGAAAAAGCAAAAAATGAGTTAGATGGACAACCGACTAATTTTGAAGAATTGCAAGGCTATATAGACAGAGAAGAAGCAGTTTTAAATAGTCACGAATTTTATAATGCAGATCCAGAGAAAAAAGCATTATATGAAAAACGTATAAAAGATGCTAAAGCTTTACTAACAAAAGAAAATGTAACGCAGAGTGATGTAGGAAAAATAGAAAGTTATTTACGTTATATTGTAAAATCATTAGATGGTAAAGAAACAGATAAAACTGATTTATCTAAATTAGTAAAAGACTTAGAAAATAAAACTAAGGAAGATAAATATACTAAAGCAGAAGACTCTAGAAAATTTGTATATGACTTAGCGGTAGAAGAGGCTCAAAAAGTATTAGCAAAAGAAAAAGCAACACAAGAAGAAGTTAATCTTGCGAAAAAACAATTAGAAGCTGCAAGAGATGCCTTAAACGGTGATAGAATACGTAGAGAGGATTTACAAAATCTAGTTGAAGAAAGTAATAGTAAAGGTAGCAATGAGAAATACTATAATGCTGATGACGATAGAAAAGTTGCGTATGATAAAGCTATTGAAGATGTGAAAGAACTATTAAGTAGAGAAAACATTTCTCAAGCTGAAATAGATGCAGCAAAAGAAAAAATAGATGCAGCAAAAGAAGCTTTAAATGGTAATCAATCTACTAAAGAAAAACTAGAAATTTTGGTAAATGAAAGTAACGAAAAAGATAGTAATTCTAAGTACTACAATTCTGATCCTGAGAAAAAACTAGCATACGATAAAGCTGAAGAAGAAGCTAAAAAAGTATTAGCGAAAGAAAATGTTACACAAAAAGAAATTGATGCAGCAAAAGATAAACTAAAAGCAGCAAAAGATGCATTAAATGGTACAGAAACTAATGCTCAAGAACTTAAGAAATTAGTTGATGAATCGTGGAAAACATATAGTTCTAGTAGAAGTTATAATGCAGCAGAAGAAAAACAAGAAGCGCATTATAATGCTGTAGAAAAAGCTAGAGAACTATTATTAAAAGAAAATGTAACTCAAGCAGAAGTAGATGCGGCAAAAGCAAAAATACTAGAAACAGACGCTGCATTAGATGGAAAAGATACTGATTATTCTAAATTCTGGCCACTTTATAATGAAATAGATAAAGTTAAAAATAGTCCAAAATATTATAATGCAGATGAAAGTGCTAAGAAACAATATGATCAAAGTGCTCAATTTGCAAAAATTCATGGAGAAAACCAAGGAAGAGGTAGTTTACTTAATCAAAAAGAAATAGATGGATTGATTAAATTTATAGAAGATTCTAAAGCAGGGCTAAATGGAGAAGATACTAATAAAGCTCCGTTACAAAGTTTAGCGGATGAAAGTAATACAAAAGATAGTGATTCTAAATACTATAATGCTGAAGCAGCTAAGAAAACTGACTATGATAACGCGGTAAAAGAAGCTAAACAAGTATTAGGGAAAGAAAATGCAACTCAAAAAGAAGTAGATGCTGTAAAAGCTAAATTACAAGCGGCAAAAGATGCACTTAATGGTGATAAAACTCAGAAAGAAAGACTACAAGTGTTAGCTGATGAGAGTAATATGAAAGATAGTAATTCTAAATACTATAATGCAGATGAGGCTAAGAAAGCCGAATATGATAAAGCTGTAGAAGCGGCAAAAGCTGTGTTAGCTAAAGAAAATGCAACTCAAACAGAAATAGATGCAGCGAAAGAAAAATTAGAAGCAGCAAAAACAGCTTTAAATGGTAAAGATACTAATAAAGCTCCATTACAAAGTTTAGCTAATGAAAGTAATGAAAAAGATTATAACCCTAATTACTACAATGCAGATACTGGAAAACAAGATGCATATAACGAAGCGGTAGAAGAAGCAAAAGTGGTGTTAGCTAAGGAGAATGTAACTCAAGCAGAGATAGATGCAGCGAAAGCTAAATTAGAAGCAGCTAAAAATGCATTGAATGGTAAAAATACAAATATTGAAGAATTATTAGAATTAGTCAAAGATAGTGATATGAAAAATGGTTATAGCTATTACTATAATGCAGATGCAGATAAAAAAGAAGCATATGATAAAGCAATTGAAGAAGCTAATAAAGCATTATCTAGAGATCATGTAAGGCAAGCGGAAGTAGATGCAGCAAAAGCTAAACTACAAGCAGCAAAAGATGCGTTAAATGGAGATAAAACAAATACAGAAATACTACAATCATTAGCTGATGAAAGTAAAACAAAAGATAGTAATGCTAAATACTACAATGCAGATGCGGACAAACAAGCTGAGTATAATAAAGCAGTAGAAGAGGCGAAAGCAGTATTAGCGAAAGAAAATGTATCTCAAGAAGAAGTAGATGCCGCGAAAGCTAAATTACAAGAAGCAAAAGATGCATTAAATGGAGCAGACACAAATAAAGAAGCTCTACAAAACTTAGCTGATGAAAGTAGTACAAAAGATACAAATTCTAAATATTACAATGCTGATGCAGACAAGCAAGCTGTATACAATAAAGCGGTAGAAGAAGCAAAAGCTGTATTAGCTAAAGAAAATGTAACACAAGCAGAAGTAGATGCGGCAAAATCTAAACTACAAGCGGCGAAAGATGCGTTGAATGGAGTGGACACAAACAAAGAAGCTCTACAAAACTTAGCTGATGAAAGTACAACAAAAGATAGTAATTCTAAATACTATAACGCTGATGCAGACAAGCAAGCTGCATATAATAAAGCGGTAGAAGAAGCAAAAGCTGTATTAGCTAAAGAAAATGTAACACAAGCAGAAGTAGATGCGGCAAAATCTAAACTACAAGCGGCGAAAGATGCGTTAAATGGAGCGGACACAAACAAAGAAGCTCTACAAAACTTAGCTGATGAGAGTGCAACGAAAGATACAAACTCTAAATACTACAACGCCGATGCAGACAAACAAGAAGCATACAACAAAGCAGTAGAAGAAGCGAAAGTAGTGTTAACGAAAGAAAATGTAACGCAAGCAGAGATCGATGCAGCGAAAGCTAAACTACAACAAGCGAAAGATGCATTAAATGGAGCAGACACAAATAAAGAAGCTCTACAAAATCTTGCTGATGAGAGTGCAACGAAAGATACAAACTCTAAATACTACAATGCTGATGCAGACAAGCAGGCTGCATACAATAAAGCGGTAGAAGATGCAAAAGCTGTATTAGCTAAAGAAAATGTATCACAAACAGAAATCGATGCAGCGAAAGCAAAACTACAAGCAGCGAAAGATGCATTAAACGGAGCAGACACAAACAAAGAAGCTCTACAAAATCTTAGCTGATGAGAGTGCAACGAAAGATACAAACTCTAAATATTACAATGCTGATGCAGACAAGCAAGCTGCATACAATAAAGCAGTAGAAGAAGCGAAAGCAGTATTAGCGAAAGAAAATGTAACACAAAGCAGAAAGTAGATGCAGCGAAAGCTAAAACTACAAGAAGCGAAAAGATGCATTAAATGGAGCAGACACAAATAAAGAAGCTCTACAAAACTTAGCTGATGAGAGTGCAACAAAAGATAGCAATTCTAAATACTACAATGCTGATGCAGATAAACAAGCTGCATACAATAAAGCGGTAGAAGATGCAAAAGCTGCATTAGCTAAAGAAAATGTAACGCAAGCAGAAATAGATGCAGTGAAAGCAAAACTACAACAAGCTAAAGATGCGTTAAATGGAGCAGACACAAATAAAGAAGCACTACAAAACTTAGCAGATGAGAGTAATACGAAAGATACAAATTCTAAATATTACAATGCTGATGTAGACAAGCAAGCTGCATACGATAAAGCAGTAGAAGAAGCGAAAGCAGTACTAGTTAAAGAGAATGTAGCGCAAGCAGAAGTTGACGCAGCGAAAGCAAAATTACAAGAAGCCAAAGATGCATTAAATGGTGATCAAACAAATAGAGAGAGATTACAAGTTTTAGTTGATGAAAGTACAACAAAAGACAGTAACTCTAAATACTATAACGCTGATTCAGAAAAACAAGCTGTATATAATAAAGCAGTAGAAGAAGCGAAAGCAACATTAGCTAAAGAGAATGTAACACAAGCAGAAGTAGATGCGGTGAAAGCAAAACTACAAGAAGCCAAAGATGCATTAAATGGAGCGGATACAAATAAAGAAGCTCTACAAAACTTAGCTGACGAAAGTACAATAAAAGACAGTAATGCTAAATACTACAACGCTGATGCAGACAAAACAAAGACTGTTCATATGATAAAGCAGTAGAAGAAGCAAAAAGCTGTATTAGCTAAAGAAAATGCTAACGCAAGCAGAAGTGAGATGCAGCAAAAGCAAAAACTACAAGAAATGCTCAAAGATGCATTGAATGGAGCAGACACAAATAAAGAAAGCCATCTACAAAGACTTAACTAGACGAAAGTAAGACAAAAGACAGCTAACAGTTCTAAATACTACAATGCTGATGCAGAAAAACAAGAAGCATATGACAAAGCAGTAGAAGAAGCGAAAGCAGTATTAGCGAAAGAAAATGTATCACAAACAGAAATCGATGCAGCGAAAGCTAAATTACAAGAAGCAAAAGATGCATTAAACGGAGCAGACACAAACAAAGAAGCCCTACAAAACTTATCTGATGAGAGTGCAACGAAAGACGCTAACGCTAAATACTACAATGCTGATGCAGACAAACAAGCTGCATATGATAAGGCAGTAGAAGAAGCGAAAGCTGTGTTATCAAAAGAAAATGTAACGCAAGCAGAAGTAGATGCAGCAAAAGCAAAACTACAAGAAGCGAAAGATGAGTTAAACGGAGCAGACACAAATAAAGAAGCTCTACAAAATCTTGCTGATGAGAGTGCAACGAAAGGAACAAACTCAAAATACTACAACGCCGATGCAGACAAACAAGCTGCATATGATAAAGCGGTAGAAGAAGCAAAAGCTGTGTTAACTAAAGCGAATGTAACACAAGCAGAAATCGATGCAGCAAAAGCAAAACTACAAGTAGCCAAAGACGCGTTAAATGGTGTAGATACTGATAAATCTAAATTACAAGAACTATCAGATGAAAGTGCAACAAAAGCCAGCAACGCTAAATACTACAATGCGGATGAATCTAGAAAAGCAGATTACGACAAAGCGGTAGAAGAAGCGAAAGCTGTGTTATCAAAAGAAAATGTAACGCAAGCAGAGATTGATGCAGCTAAAGATAAGTTACAAAAAGCTAAAGACTCACTAAATGGTGATCAAACAAATAGAGAGAGATTACAAGGTTTAGTTGATGAAAGTGCAACAAAAGCTAGCAACGCTAAATACTACAATGCTGATTCAGAAAAACAAGAAGCATACAATAAAGCAGTAGAAGAAGCAAAAGCAGTATTAACTAAAGAAAATGTAACACAAGCAGAAATCGATGCGGTGAAAGCAAAACTACAAGAAGCAAAAGATGCATTAAACGGAGCTGATACAAACAAAGAAGCTCTAGAAAACTTAGCTGACGAAAGTGCAACGAAAGATGCTAATGCTAAATACTACAATGCCGATTCAGAAAAACAAGCTGCATATGATAAAGCAGTAGAAGATGCAAAAGTTGTATTAGCTAAAGAAAATGTTACGCAAGCAGAAGTAGATGCAGCGAAAGCAAAACTACAAGAAGCAAAAGATGCATTGAACGGAGCTGACACTGATAAAGCAAAATTACAAGAATTATCAGATGAAAGTGCAATGAAAGAAACTGACGCTAAATACTACAACGCTGACGCAGAAAAACAAGCTGCATATAACAAAGCAGTAGAAGAAGCTAAAAAAGTATTAGCTAAAGAAAATGTAACACAAGCAGAAGTAGATGCAGCGAAATCAAAACTACAAGAAGCGAAAGATGCATTGAACGGAGCTGACACTGATAAAGCAAGATTACAAGAATTATCAGACGAAAGTGCAATGAAAGAAACTGACGCTAAATACTACAATGCTGATGCAGAAAAACAAGCTGCATATGATAAAGCAGTAGAAGAAGCTAAAAAAGTATTAGCTAAAGAAAATGTAACACAAGCAGAAATCGATGCAGCGAAAACGAAACTACAAGAAGCAAAAGATGCGTTGAAACGGAGCAGACACTGATAAAGAAAAATCTACAAGACTTAGCTGACGAAAGTAATGAAAAAGATAGTAAATGCTAAATACTACAATGCCGATTCAGACAAACAAGCTGCGTATGATAAAGCAGTAGAAGAAGCGAAAGCTGTGTTAGCTAAAGAAAATGTAACGCAAGCAGAAATTGATGCAGCGAAAGCTAAACTACAAGAAGCGAAAGATGCATTAAACGGACTGGATACAAACAAAGAAGCTCTACAAAACTTAGCTGACGAAAGTGCAACAAAAGATAGCAACGCTAAATACTACAATGCTGATGCAGATAAACAAGAAGCATACAACAAAGCAGTAGAAGAAGCCAAAGCAGTGATAGTTAAAGAAAATGTAACACAAGCGGAAGTAGATGCAGCGAAAGTTAAACTACAAGAAGCCAAAGATGCGTTAAATGGTGCAGATACTGATAAAACTGAACTTAAATTATTAGTAGATAATAGCTCAGAGTTGAAAAATAATGATAAGTATATTAATGCTGATAATGATCTGAAAGGTGAATATGATAAACTTTTAGAAGAAGCAAAAGAAGCATTAAACAAAAACTTATCACAAAATGAAGTTAATCAATTAGTAGCTAAAGTTAAAGAAGCAGAATCTAAATTGAATGGTAAGGCTGTGGAACCAGAAAAACCAACTGAACCAGAGAAACCAGCTGAACCAGAGAAACCATCTGAACCAGAAAAACCATCTGAGCCAGAGAAACCATCTGAACCAGAAAAACCATCTGAACCAGAAAAACCAACTGAACCTGAGAAACCAGCTGAACCAGAGAAACCATCTGATCCAGAAAAACCAGCTGAACCGGAAAAACCAGCAGAACCGGAAAAACCAGCTGAGCCAGAAAAAAACCAGTTGAACCAGAAAAAAACCAGCTGAACCAGAGAAACCAGCTGAGCCAGAAAAACCAGCTGAGCCGGAAAAACCAGCTGAACCAGAGAAACCATCTGAACCGGAAAAACCATCTGATCCAGAAAAACCGGCTGAACCGGAAAAACCAGCAGAACCGGAAAAACCAGCTGAGCCAGAAAAACCATCTGAGCCTGAGAAACCGGCTGAACCTGAAAAACCAGTGACTCCAGAGAAACCCAGAAAAAGAAAAAAACCTGCAAATCCAGAAAAAACATAATGTTGAAGCTGACAATAATAAAGTTGCAACAAAAATACGTAAGTCTGGAGAAAAATATTAAGTAAGACAGGTGTGGAGACACAGAATGCAACATCGTTAGGTTTTGGTCTATTATCATTGCTATCATTTGGTTTATTAAGAAAACGAAAAGAAGACAATAAATAATTGTATATTTTCCAAAAAATACCCTTAGGAATTAAAGTTCTAAGGGGTATTTTTTTGTATTGTATTTAATTAATAATACATATTAATTACTAGGGTAAAAACTAAACTCCTACCATAGCAAATAAAAAAACAATACTAATACAGCTATTAGTACTATGATATTTGTTAATATAATAATGATAATATAGATATTAAATTTCTAAACAGAAACACTAACTTTATAAAAATAAAAATTATATTAAAATATAATTAAAACCTATAATATCAAACATATAAAACGATTCCTAAAATTAATTTGACAAATATATACTAAAAGTGATACTATTATAGATGAAAGAAACAAATATATAAATATTTTAAATGATATTTGTACTTTCAAGAAAACTGTAAATTTATAAAAAAGGAGGGAAATATTAATGAAAAAAGCAGTTTTTAAATTTTTAGGTGTATTACTGTTTGTAATATGCGCAGTAACTGGATTATCATTTTTTGACCAAGGTAAAGCTAAGGCTGCAGAATCAACTGAGAAGAAGATTGATGTGTCTAATGTCCGTGTGGAAAAAAATGAAGGTGGAAAAGTTGATCATGCTTTAGCACCATGGGAAACTTTCAAAGTTAGTGCAGAGTTTAGCATACCTAATCCTTCAAAAGTAAAACAAGGAGATACATCAACTATAGGAATACCTGATCAATTCCAATTTGGTAGTACTTATGCTGATAAAAATAGAACATTCAATATTGTTGACAAAAACAATACTTCTGAAGTTGTAGCAAATGCAGCAGTTGATATGAAAAAGAAAAACCTTGTTTTTACATATACTGACTATCCAAGTAAACACGCAGAAGTAATTGGAGATTTCTTCTTTTATGGGCGTGTAGACCATGAGAAAGTATCAGGAGAAAAAGACCTTGACTTCAATTTAACTGTTGATGGAAAAAAAGTTGAAGGTGATAAACTTAAATATAAAGGAGCTCCTGTTCAACCTAAAGTTGGTATCAAAAAAGAAGGTTGGCAAAGAGAAAGTAAATCATCAGACTTACGTTATAAAATTAAAGTAAATGCTGATGGTAAACATATGAAAAATGTTGTAGTTACTGATAACTTAGCATTTTCAGATGGTACTATTGATCCAAGTTCTGTTAAAGTAGAATATGGTACATTTACATATACTCCTACTGACGGTGTATATCGTCTGGATAACTATCCAGCAACTGCCAAACCATTACCAGAAACAGATTATAAAGTAACTTTCAACGAAGATAATAGAGGATTTACAGTAAAATTCTTAAGAGATATTTTACCAAGTGATAATATCCGTATTATGTATGATGTTGCTTTAGGTAAAACACCACCAAATGGAACACTTTATCACAATAATTCAAAATTAGAAGGTGAAGTTGTTACAGAAGGTTCTAATGATGATGGTGGCAAAGTAGATAAACCAAATAAAGTTTCTCTAACATCTGAATCTTGGATAAAAACTCTGACACCTGGTGGTGAAGCAGAAGGTAAAAAGTATTCATTATCTATACTAAAACAAGACTCTGTGACTAATGCACCACTAGAAGGGGCTAAGTTTAACGTTTATGCATCTGACAAAGATGGAAGTAAATTCGGAAGTTCAATAACTACTTTAACTACGAATAAAAAAGGTGAAGCATCTGTTGGAGATTTAGTAAATGATTACTATCTTCTTGAAGAAATAGCAGCACCGACTGGATATTCATTACCAGATAAAGCAGTTAAATTACTTATTAACGCTAAAAAACAAACAGAAGCAAAAGAAAATGGAGTAGCAGCTGATGCTGTTTACAAAATTACAAACAAAAAAATCGATGAAAAAGTAAATGTAGTTGGTACTAAAACATGGGTAGATAACAACGATAAAGATCTAAATCGCCCAGAAAAAATAGTAGTAAAATTACTTGCTGACGGTAGCGAAGTTGCATCAAAAGAAATTACTGCAGCTAACGACTGGAAATATAGCTTCGATAATCTACCTAAGTACAAAGATGGTAAAGAAATAATCTATACTATCTCTGAAGTTGGGGTAGAAGGATATACACCTGAAATAACAGGCTACAATATTAAAAATACTTATAACCCAACAGTTACAAATATAACTGTAGAGAAAAAATGGGATGACAACAACAATAATGATGGAATCCGCCCATCATCAATTGATGTACAATTACTTGCAAATGGTGAAAAATTAGGTGGTATTGTTACATTAAATGCAGCAAATGCATGGAAACACCTATTTGATAATTTACCAACAAAATTAAACAAAAAAGAGGTTGTTTACTCAGTATCTGAAGTAAATGTACCAAAAGGTTATACTGTTGAAAATTCTGGTCTAAAAGATGGAAAAATAGTATTAACTAACAAACACAACCCAGTTGAAAAAGAAGTTTCTGTAGAGAAAAAATGGAATGATGAAAATAACAATGACGGTATCCAACCAACTGAAGTAACAGTACAATTATTTCGCTGGAGAACAAAGCAGTAGGTGCTCCAGTTAAATTAAACAAAGAAAATAATTGGAAACACGTATTTAGCAACTTAAAAGCTAAAGCAGAAGGAAAAGATATCGATTATACTGTAAAAGAAGTAGATGTACCAGAAGGTTATACAGTTACAGTAGAAGGGAAAAACAACATCGTTATTACTAACACTCACGTACCAGCGTTAACAGAACTATCTGTAATTAAACTTTGGGAAGATGAAAATAACAAAGATTCTTCAAGACCAGCTAGCATCACTGTACAATTATTCGCTAATGATAAACCACAAGGTGATGTAGTAGTTCTTAATGAAGAAAATAGTTGGAAACATACTTTTGCTAACTTAAAAGCTAAAGTAAATGGTGAAGTAGTAAATTATGAAGTACGTGAAATCGACGTACCAAGTGGATATACTGTAACTACTACAGTAGGAGAAAATGGTGAAGTAGTATTAACAAATACACATAAACCAATTTTACCTCCACCACCAGTGATTGAAATTCCACCAAAACCATGGACACCAACTCCCCCACCTGCGCCACAATTACCACCGAAAAAAGTTGAAGTTAAAGCCTAAACAATTAGCTAAAACTGGTGTGGAAAATGATATGAGCGCAATGCTAGTATCAACAATTCTATTAGGTGCAGCAGCGGTGTTACGTAGAAAAAAAACTAACTAGTTTGAAACTACTCATAAGAAACCTTAAGTAAGTTTTTACTTAAGGTTTCTTATTGCTTTTTTAAGAGGTGGGAGAATAAAACATATCTACAGAAAAATTTAATTAATTTCAGTAAAAATAGTATACTAAGTAGATGACAAATCGGCATGAGAGAGTTATAATTATAGTTAAAGTATCTTTAAAAAGATACTAAAAAATTTTATATATAAACAAGGAGTTTAGATATGAAAAAGGATAGCCTTTTATCGAAACTGTTTCATAGATACTTTATTGTTGCACTTAATGGTATGGCACTAGGGTTGTTTTGTACCCTTATTATAGGTCTTATAATTAAGCAAATAGCTATAAATTTAAGTGGAGGTATTTCAACATTTTTTATAGTGATAGCAACAATAGCGATGGCTTTAACTGGCCCAGTAATAGGTATAGGTGTTGCGCATGCATTAAAAGCACCTAAGCTGGTAATTTTAGCCTCGGGTGTAGTTGGATTTTTAGGAGCATTCGGATCAAACTTAGGTACTAATCACCTTATTGAACAAGGGAAGTTAATAGTTAGTGGTTCAGGAGATCCGTTAGGTGCATTTATCGCGGTAGTTATAGCTGCTGAATGCGGAAGGTTAGTATCAGGAAAAACAAAAATTGATATTATCGTAACACCGTTTGTAACGATTGTTGTAGGTGCTACCGTTGCATATTTCACAGGACCATATTTAATAAAAGGAATGAAAATTCTTGGAACATTTATTAGAGAAGCAACAGAATTACAACCATTTTTAATGGGGATAGCTGTTTCGGTAATAATGGGGAATAATATTGACATTACCTATAAGTTCTGCAGCGTTATCTATTATATTAGGTCTATCAGGTATAGCTGCAGGTGCTTCAACTGTAGGGTGCGCTGCTCAGATGGTTGGTTTTGCGGTTATTAGCTTTAAAGCGAATACAGATGGAATGGGCTTTTAGCTCAAGGATTAGGTACATCTATGCTTCAAGTACCGAATATTATGAGGAAACCTATAATTTGGATACCACCAATAGTTGCTAGTGCGATATTAGGTCCAATAGCTACATTAGTATGTAGAATGGAAAATAATCCTGCAGGTGGAGGAATGGGTACTTCTGGTTTGGTAGGGCAACTTATGACATGGCAAACAATGTCATCTTATACAGGTCATGCGGTATTATTAGTCGAAATTCTATTACTGCATTTTATACTACCAGCAATTTTATCTTATGCAGTTTATTACTATATGGAAAAGAAAAACTATGTATGTGCAGAAGATTATAAATTAGAACTGTAATTTTATCCGTTTTACTTAAAAAGATAGATTAAATTATAAATAATAGATTTAGACATTTTACAGTATTTGAAAAAAATATAAAAGAAAAAAACTACTGTATAAAAAATTCTGTAAGAAAAACTTTATATATTAGTAAGGAATTTAAAAAAATTGAAAATGAGTCTTACGATTAATGAGTAAGAATTTACAAAGATAATCTCCAAATTATAAATATTGGAGATTAATTTTTTTGAAAGAATAGAAAAAAATACTTTTGAAAAACTTAAAAAAACAAATAATTGTTTATATAATAGACTCTAAATATATCTTTTATCAACGAAATATTTTTTTATTTTGACATCTATAATGTATGGTAGACATAACTTCTGGAAACGATACTATTTATGGGGTACATAGTAAGAAGTCTAAAAAAAAACATGCTTAACGAACAATTGATAACGCTAATGAAAACGCTATTTATGACAAATTTATGAATTATACATTTTTCAAAAAAAATAGTTATGTTTATTGCTTGTAGGAAGGATTTTGTTATGTTATAATAACGGGGTTAGTAATACGATGTTTATACATATATTATGAAACAAAGATATACATATATAATTGTATACTCTTTAAAAAATATTATTTAAAAAGGAGAAATTATCAAATGATAAGAAGAGAACATCAACGATTTTCTTTAAGAAAATATAAAGTTGGCGTAGCGTCTGTTTTCTTAGGATTTGGACTTAGTTTCGTGCTAGCAGGAAGTGGGGAAGCTAAAGCTGCTGAAACTAATGCTGAAACTGCAACACCGAAGACTGAGGCAACAGCAAAAGCGGAAAGCCTCAGCAGCTACAGCAGCACCCTAAAAGCGGCAGCTGCAGCAACTGAGACTCCAGCAGCTACACCAGCAAAAGCAGAAGAAGCTACACCAGCAGTAACTGAAGCTAAACCAGCTGCAGAAGAAACTGCTAAAGTAGAAGAAGCTGCTAAACCAAAAGTTGCTGAAGGAGAAGCTAAAAAAGAAGAAAAAGCTGAAGAAGCTAAACCAGCTGCTGAAGCTAAACCAGCAACAGATGAATCAAATAAACCAAAAGTACGTAATCGTCGTGCTGTTACGAACGAAGCTGTAACTGGAGACCACAACTCTAACCCAGTAGCAGTAAGTACTTACTTAAAAGATGGGGAAAAAGTAACTCCAGAAATCAGAGATGCTAACGGTGCAACTGTAAGCTCTCAACCTGTACCAGCTGGGTACGCAAGAAAAGAAGGAGATTGGTATACATACAGTATCTGAGATCTTACTCGATTTAATGAACGTTATAGTACAAAATACTATACTCGTGCGTATAAAGAGATTTGATAATTCTACAGAAACAACTGTTGAATTAATTGATAAAACTACTGGTAATGTAGTAGAAACTAGAACTCTTTCTGCATCTAGTGGTATTCAAAAATTCACTACTACTACAGCTGCCTCTAATAGTCAATTAACTTTCAAGTATGATTATGAAAAGCAGGTACTTTAGCTGACAGGACGGTAAAGAACTCAACCATTTATTCAAATATGGTTATGAAGTTGGAAAAGAGTATCACAGATTTAGTAGCTGCTGGACACCAACTTACACCAGCAGAACAAAAACTTTATATGATGCTGTTTATAACTGCTCGTACTATCAACAGATATTATCAACGTTGTTGAACCAGCTTATAATGGTCGTACAATTACTGATTCAAACGCTAAAAATACCAGAAGCAATTAATAAAAACAACTTACTATAGAGTAGTTGATAAAAACAACCCTACATTCAATGCAAATAAAACTGATGTAACAGTTCAAGACTATAAAGAAAATGGTAATGAAGTTGATTTAGCTAGATATGCAACTAAAGCTATGGAAGGACAAAGCTTTCACAGCATCTGGTGAGCGTCAATTTGATGGATACAAACTTTACCAAACAGCAAATCCAGATTCGACAACTGGCTTTGTAAGTCGTCCTTACGTAGTTGGTACTAGATTCATGGATGCTGAGCGTGCAGGAATTAAACGTATTAAAGAAATCGTAGGTGAAGATGGATCAGTAGTAGTTCGTGTTTACTTACTAGATCCAAAACAACAAAGTAAACGTTCTGATGGTACATTAAAGTACTGATGGTTATATGTTACTAGCAGAAACTAAACCTATTAAACCAGGTGATTATAATAAACAAGAATTAGCAGTTAAGAAATCACCACTTCACACTATTGCACATACTGTTACTGATCCAAAAACAGGAGCAAAAACTAACTATCCAAACGGTAAAGAAGTTACATTTGACTTCCAAAAAAAGCTTCTAGATATATACCATATCAAAACTGTATTTCGTACCATTCTTAGGAGACAATATCGGTCACCGTTTCAGCTAACGCACAATTAGAACGAGGAGTAAATGGTATCGGTACAAACGTTGACTTATTAAACTCGTTAACACCATATAAACAACCTGTTTACTACTATGTAAAACAAGAGCCAGTTGAAGTAACTCCAGAAGTTGAAAAACAACTTGAAGGACGTGTATTAGCAAATGGTGAGTTTACATTCAAACTAAAAGAAGTACAACCAAACAAATCAATTCCAGCTTATGAAGAAACTGTAACTAACAAAGCTGACGGTAAAGCTACATTCAGCAAATTAACATTTAACAAAGTGGGAACTTACACTTACACAATCACTGAGACTCCAGGTTCAGATGCAAATGTTGAATACGATGCAATGACAGTTACTATGACTGTTAAGGTAACTGAAAACGCTCAAGGTGAATTTACAAGCTGCAGTTAAATACAGTGCTGAAGGTGGATTCAAATCAAGTGCTGATGATAAAAGTCTTCAACAACTATGTTGTAGCACCAGTTAAAACTAAATTCGACTTCACTAAGAAATTAGCTGGACGTGAGCTTAAAGACGGAGAATTCAAATTCGTTCTTAAAGATGCAAACGGACAAGAAGTTGAAACAGTAACTAACAAAGCAGACGGAACTGTTACATTCTCAGAATTAACATTTGACAACTCTAAAGTTGGAACTCACACTTACACTGTAGAAGAAGTTATCCCTGCAGCTAAAGAAGCTGGAATGGTATATGATACTATGAAAGCTACTATTACTGTAGAAGTTGCTAAAAATGGTCACACATTAACAACAGTAACTAACGTAGTTTCTGCTGGTGGGGTAGACGCTAATGGTAAAGCAACTGATGGAACAGCGGATAAAGAGTTCAATAACAAAATAACTCCTCCAGAAACACCTGTATTCCAACCAGAAAAATATGTAGTTAATAAAGAAAAATATGATCTAACTGGTGAAAAACTATTAGATGATGATAAAGAATTAACTGACAAATATACAGAAACTAATGCTAACCCATATGCTGACTTAACTAACAATAACGAAGCAGAAAACATTAATACTAAAACTGTTGAACGTGGAGATAAATTAGTATACCAAGTATGGTTAGATACTAAAAACTTCACTGACAGAAACAACATCCAATCTGTTGGTATCTCTGATACTTATGATGCAGATAAATTAACTGTTAACGCTGCTGATATTAAAGCATACGATAGCGTAACAGGAGTTGATGTTACATCTAAATTTGATATTACAGTAGCTAACGGAGTAATCACAGCTACATCTAAAGCTTCTATGAACAAATCTTTAGGTGATGCAGAAAATACTCAAGTTATTGATACTACTAAATTTGCATTTGGACGTTACTACAAATTTGATATTCCAGCAACAGTTAAAGCTGATGTTCCAGGTGGAGTAGACATCGAAAACAAAGCGAACCAAATCGTTCACGTTTACAACCCAGTAAGCAAATCTGTAGAAACTCCAGAAAAACCAACTCAAAAACGTGTTAACAGTGTACCTATCACTGTAGAATTTAACTTCACTAAGAGATTAGAAGGTCGTGTACTTAAAGCTAACGAATTCAGCTTCGTACTTAAAAATTCAGCTGGTGAAGTAGTTGAAACTGTAAGTAACGATGCAGCAGGAAAACGTTAAGTTCTCAGCTACTTAAATTCAAAAAAGGTCAAGAAGGAGCTCACAAATATACTGTTGAAGAGGTTGCAGGAACAGACACAACTGTAACATACGATACAATGAAAGCAGAAGTAACTGTAACAGTATCTCACGATGGAACAGCTAAAGCATTAGTTGCAAACGTAACTGAACCAGCTGACAAAGAGTTCAACAACACAGTAACTCCTCCAACAGAACCTAAGTTCCAACCAGAAAAATATGTATTAAATACAGCTAAATACGATATCACTGATGACAAACTATTGATGATGATAAAGAATTAACTGACAAATATGCAGAAACAAATACTAATCCATATGCTGATCAAACTAACAACAACGAAGCAGAAAACATCAATACTAAGACTGTTAACCGCGGAGATAAAATCTACTATCAAGTATGGTTAGATACAACTAAATTCTCAGCAACTAACAAAGAAAATGTTCAAACAGTAGGAATCTACTGATGACTTTCGATGAAACTAAAGTTGATGTTGATGCAACTAAGATCAAAGCATACGATTCAGTAACTGGTGATGACGTAACAAACAAATTTGACATTAAAGTTGAAAACGGAGTAATGACAGCAACACTTAAAGCTGGATTCACTAAGTCTCTAGGAGATACTGAAAATACTCAAATCATTGACACAACTAAATTTGCATTTGGACGTTACTACAAATTTGATATTCCAGCAACAGTTAAAGCTGATGTTGCAGGTGGAGTAGATATCGAAAATACTGCAGCTCAAGTAGTAAACTACTACAACCCAGTAACTAAGAAAGTTGAAAAACCAAACAAACCAACTGAAAAACGTGTAAACAGCGTACCAGTATCAGTAGAGTTCAACTTCACTAAGAGATTAGAAGGTCGAGTTCTTAAAGCTAACGAATTCAGCTTCGTACTTAAAGATTCAACAGGTAAAGTTGTTGAAACTGTAAGTAACGATGCTGACGGAAAAGTTAAGTTCTCAGCTATCGAATTCAAGAAAGAACAAGAAGGAGTTCACAACTACACAGTTGAAGAGGTTGCAGGAACAGATGCACTACTGTAACTTACGACACAATGAAAGCAAATGTAACTGTAACAGTATCACATGATGGAACAGCTAAAGTTCTTGTAGCTACTGTTGGAGACATCGCTGACAAAGAGTTCAACAACACAGTAACACCTCCAACTGAACCTAAGTTCCAACCAGAAAAATATGTATTAAATACACCTAAATACGATATTACTGGTGACAAACTAGTTGACGATGATAAAGAATTAGCAGACAAGTATGCAGATACAAATACTAACCCATATGCTGATCAAACTAACAACAACGAAGCAGAAAACATCAATACTAAGACTGTTAACCGTGGAGATAAAATTAGTTTACCAAGTATGGTTAGATACAACTAAATTCTCAGCAACTAACAAAGAAAACATTCAAACTGTAGGAATCACTGATGACTTTGATGAAACTAAAGTTGACGTTGATGCAACTAAGATCAAAGCATACGATTCAGTAACATGGAGATGACGTAACAAACAAATTTGATATTAAAGTTGAAAATGGAGTAATGACAGCAACACTTAAAGCTGGATTCACTAAGTCTCTAGGAGATGCAGAAAATACTCAAATCATTGACACAACTAAATTTGCATTTGGACGTTACTACAAATTTGATATTCCAGCAACAGTTAAAGCTGATGTTGCAGCTGGAGTAGATATCGAAAATACTGCGGCACAAGTAGTAAACTACTACAACCCAGTAACTAAGAAAGTTGAAAAACCAAACAAACCAACTGAAAAACGTGTAAACAGCGTACCAGTACAAGTAGAGTTCAACTTCACTAAGAAATTAGAAGGTCGTGAACTTAAAGCTAACGAATTCAGCTTCGTACTTAAAGATTCAACAGGTAAAGTTGTTGAAACTGTAAGCAACGATGCATGACGGAAAAGTTAAGTTCTCAGCTATCGAATTCAAGAAAGAACAAGAAGGAGTTCACAACTACACAGTTGAAGAGGTTGCAGGAACAGACACAACTGTAACTTACGACACAATGAAAGCAAATGTAACTGTAACAGTATCACACGACGGAACAGCTAAAGTTCTTGTAGCTACTGTTGGAGACATTGCAGACAAAGAGTTCAACAACGTAGTAACACCTCCAACTGAACCTAAGTTCAACCCAGAAAAATATGTGTTAAATACAGAGAAATACTCAATCACTGGTGACAAACTAGTTGACGATGATAAAGAATTAGCAGACAAATATGCAGAAACAAATACTGATCCATATGTTGATAAAACAAACAACAATGAAGCAGAAAACATCAATACTAAGACTGTTAACCGCGGAGATAAATTAGTTTACCAAGTATGGTTAGATACAACTAAATTCTCAGCTAACAACAAAGAAAATATCCAATCTGTAGGAATCTCTGATAACTACGATGAAGCGAAATTAGAGCTTGATGTTACTAAGATCAAAGCATACGATTCAGTAACAGGAGCAGACGTAACAGATAAATTTGATATTGTTGAAAACAACGGAGTAATCACAGCAACTCTTAAAGCTGGATTCACTAAGTCTCTAGGAGATGCAGAAAATACTCAAGTTATCGATACAACTAAATTTGCATTTGGACGTTACTACAAATTTGATATCCCAACAACAGTTAAACAAACAGTTAAAGCTGGTGTAGATATCGAAAACACTGCGGCTCAAGTAGTAAACTACTACAACCCAACAACTAAACAAGTTGAAACTCCAGAAAAACCAACTCAAAAACGTGTAAACAACGTACCACTTTCAGTAGAATTCAACTTCACTAAGAAATTAGAAGGTCGTGAACTTAAAGCTAACGAATTCAGCTTCGTACTTAAAGATTCAACAGGTAAAGTTGTTGAAACTGTAAGCAACGACGCTGATGGAAAAGTTAAATTCTCAGCTATCGAATTCAAGAAAGGTCAAGAAGGAGCTCACAACTACACAGTTGAAGAGGTTGCAGGAACAGACGCAACTGTAACATACGACCCAATGGTAGCTACAGTTAAAGTTGTGGTATCTCACGATGGAACAGCTAAAGTTCTTAGTAGCAAACTGTGGAGACATCGCTGACAAAGAGTTCAACAACCGTGTAACACCACCAGAAGAACCTAAGTTCCAACCAGAAAAATATGTTGTTTCTGAAGAGAAATTTGACATTACTGGTGACAAACTAGTTGATGATGATAAAGAATTAGCAGACAAGTATGCAGATACAAATGCAAACCCATACGCTGATGATGCATCTAACAACGAAGAACAAAACTTAAATACTAAGACTGTTAAACCAGGAGCTAAATTAGTTTACCAAGTATGGTTAGATACAACTAAATTTGATGCAAACAACAAAGATAACGTCCAATCTGTAGGAATCTCAGATGATTACGATGAAGCTAAATTAGAGCTTGATACAACTAAGATCAAAGCTTACGATTCAGTAACAGGAGATGACGTAACAAACAAATTTGATATCACAGTTAATAACGGAGTAATTACAGCAACTCTTAAAGCTGGATTCACTAAGTCTCTAGGAGATGCAGAAAATACTCAAATCATTGACACAACTAAATTTGCATTTGGACGTTACTACAAATTTGATATTCCAACAACAGTTAAAGCTGATGTTGCAGCTGGAGTAGATATCGAAAATACTGCAGCTCAAGTAGTAAACTACTACAACCCAACAACTAAGAAAGTTGAAAACCCAAACAAACCTACTCAAAAACGTGTAAACAGCGTACCAGTACAAGTAGAGTTCAACTTCACTAAGAAATTAGAAGGTCGTGAACTTAAAGCTAACGAATTCAGCTTCGTACTTAAAGATTCAACAGGTAAAGTTGTTGAAACTGTAAGCAACGACGCAGAAGGAAACGTTAAGTTCTCAGCATTAGAATTCAAGAAAGGTCAAGAAGGAGTTCACAACTACACAGTTGAAGAGGTTGCAGGAACAGACGCTACTGTAACTTACGACACAATGAAAGCAAATGTAACTGTAACAGTATCACACGATGGAACAGCTAAAGTTCTTGTAGCTACTGTTGGAGACATCGCTGACAAAGAGTTCAACAACCGTGTAACACCACCAGAAGAACCTAAGTTCCAACCAGAAAAATATGTTGTTTCTGAAGAGAAATTTGACATTACTGGTGACAAACTAGTTGATGATGATAAAGAATTAGCAGACAAGTATGCAGATACAAATGCAAACCCATATGCTGATGATGCATCTAACAACGAAAAACAAAACTTAAATACTAAGACTGTTAAACGCGGAGATAAATTAGTTTACCAAGTATGGTTAGATACAACTAAATTCTCAGCTAACAACAAAGAAAATGTTCAATCTGTAGGAATCTCAGATGACTACGATGAAACTAAGTTAGATCTTGATGCAACTAAGATCAAAGCTTACGATTCAGTAACAGGAGATGACGTAACAAACAAATTTGATATCACAGTTAATAACGGAGTAATCACAGCAACTCTTAAAGCTGGATTCACTAAGTCTCTAGGAGATGCAGAAAATACTCAAGTTATCGACACAACTAAATTTGCATTTGGACGTTACTACAAATTTGATATTCCAACAACAGTTAAAGCTGATGTTGCAGCTGGAGTAGATATCGAAAATACTGCAGCTCAAGTAGTAAACTACTACAACCCAACAACTAAGAAAGTTGAAACTCCAAACAAACCTACTCAAAAACGTGTAAACAGCGTACCAGTACAAGTAGAGTTCAACTTCACTAAGAGATTAGAAGGTCGTGAACTTAAAGCTAACGAATTCAGCTTCGTACTTAAAGATTCAACAGGTAAAGTAGTTGAAACTGTAAGCAACGACGCATCTGGAAACGTTAAGTTCTCAGCTATCGAATTCAAGAAAGAACAAGCAGGAGTTCACAACTACACAGTTGAAGAGGTTGCAGGAACAGACGCAACTGTAACTTACGACACAATGAAAGCAAATGTAACTGTAACAGTATCACACGACGGAACAGCTAAAGTTCTTGTAGCTACTGTTGGAGACATCGCAGACAAAGAGTTCAACAACAAAAGTAACTCCTCCTGAAACTCCAGAATTCAACCCAGAGAAATACGTTCTAAACGAAAAAGAATTTGATTTAACTGGAACTAAGTTACTAGATGACGATAAAGAATTAGCAGACAAGTATGCAGATACAAATGCAAACCCATACGCTGATAAAGCTGATAACAATGAAGCTCAAAATATTAACACTAAATCAGTTAAACCAGGTCAAAAACTAGTTTACCAAGTATGGTTAGATACAACTAAATTTGATGCAAACAACAAAGATAACATCCAATCTGTAGGAATCTCAGATGACTACGATAAGGCTAAAGTTGATGTTGATGCTTCAGCAATCAAAGCTTACGATGGTAAGACTGGTGCAGATGTAACAGATAAATTTAATATTACAGTAGCTAACGGAGTAATCACAGCAACACTTAAAGACGGATTCACTAAGTCTCTAGGAGATGCAGAAAATACTCAAGTTATCGACACAACTAAATTTGAATTTGGACGTTACTACAAATTTGATATCCCAGCTACAGTCAAAGCTGATGTTGCAGGTGGAGTAGACATCGAAAATACTGCAGCTCAAGTAGTTAACTACTACAACCCAGTAAGCAAAACTGTAGAAAAACCAAATAAACCAACTGAAAAACGTGTAAACAGCGTACCAGTTAAAGTAGAGTTCAAATTCACTAAGAGATTAGAAGGAAGAGAACTTAAAGCTGGAGAATTCAGCTTCGAACTTAAAGATTCAACAGGTAAAGTTGTTGAAACAGTTAAGAACGATGCAGAAGGAAACGTTAAGTTTGCAGCATTAGAATTCAAGAAAGGTCAAGAAGGAACTCACAACTACACAGTTGAAGAAGTTAAAGGTACTGACGGAACTGTAACATACGATGCAATGAAAGCTGTAGTAACTGTAGAAGTTAAACACGACGGAACAGCTAAAGTATTAGTTGTAAATGTAACAGACCCAGCAGACAAAGAGTTCAACAACACAGTGAGACCTCCAGAAACTCCAGAATTCAACCCAGAGAAATACATTCTAAACGAAAAAGAATTTGATTTAACTGGAACTAAAGTTATTAGATGATGATAAAGAATTAACTGATAAAGTTGCGGATACTAACAAAGATCCATACGCTGATAAAGCTGATAACAACGAAGCTCAAAATATCAATACTAAGACACTTAAGAAAGGTGATCAAGTTGTTTACCAAGTTTGGTTAGATACAACTAAATTCAATAAAGACAACAAAGATTACATCCAATCTGTAGGTGTAACAGATAAATACGATAGTGAAAACTTAGATATTAACGTAGCTGATATTAAAGCTTACGATTCAGTAACAGGTGAAGATGTAACAGCTAAATTTGATATTACAGTTGAAAACGGTGTAATTACTGCGACATCTAAAGCTGACTTAACTAAGTCTCTAGGAGATGCAGAAAATACTCAAGTTATCGACACAACTAAATTTGCATTTGGACGTTACTACAAATTTGATATTCCCTGCAACTATCAAAGCAACAGCTAAAGATGGTGTAGATATCGAAAACACTGCTTCACAAACTGTACACCAATACGATCCAACTAAGAAATCTGTTGAAAAACCAGAAAAACCAACAGAAACTCGTGTAGTTAACATCCCAACTAAAGTTGAATTTAACTTCACTAAGAAACTTGAAGGACGTCAGCTAAAAGAAGGTGAATTTAGCTTCGTACTTAAAGATAAAGATGGAAACGTAATTGAAACAGTTAAGAACGATGCAGCAGGAAACATCAAGTTCTCTGCACTAGAGTTCAAACGTGGAGAAGAAGGAACTTACACTTACACAGTGGAAGAGGTTAAAGGTACTGAAGCAGGAGTTGTATACGATAAGATGGTAGCTACAGTAACAGTAACAGTTACTAAAGAAGGTAAAGTCTTAACAGCAGCTTCTCAATTACCGGAAGATACTGAGTTCAACAACAAAGTAATTCCACCTTCAACACCACCAACAACGCCTCCAACAACACCTCCGACAACACCACCAACACCACCGAAACCATTATTACCAAATACTGGTGAAGAGTCTACAAGCGGTGCGTTAGCTGGATTCGGAACATTGTTAGCAGGTATTGCGTTAGCGGTAAGAAGACGTAAAGACGAAGAATAATCTATAAAAGACTTTGTAGATTATCAAGTTAGAAATAACTAAAAATAACGGATTCGATTTAATCGGATCCGTTGTTTTTTTATAATTAATATCATATATAAAAAAACACCCCTAAAAAAGGGGTGTTATATAGTTTAATAATATTTAAATTTATTTTTCTTTGTTTAATTCTGTATATTTCTCTTTATTACTAAAACTTTCCTGTACTGGATATTTTTTTTTCATTTAACTTTATTTTATCTGAAATAATTTTTTCAACATCTAGATTTAGATTATCCGCAAGCATCAATCCGTAAATAAAAACATCGGCTAATTCTTCTTTAATGTGTTGTAAATCATTAGCTACAGCTTCTTCTGATGTTTTCCATTGGAATATTTCAAGTAGCTCATTTGCTTCTAATGAAATAGATATAGCTAAATCTTTTTCTTTATGAAATTGTCTCCAGTTTCTTTCATCTCTAAAATTATTAATTTTTTCAATAGTTGATTTCATTTTATCACCTCAAATATATTATAACATTAGATAAAGATAATTACAGTATAAATTTAATGATAAATTATATAGAATATGTTCAAAAATAAAAAAAGAAGACCCTAAAACATAATGTTATAGGGCTTCTTCGTTTATTCTTATTATCGTACTTCTCTAATACGAGCAGCTTTACCACGTAAGTTACGTAGGTAGTATAATTTAGCACGTCTAACTCTACCTTTACGTACAACTTCAATTTTTTCAACTTTTGGAGTGTGAACAGGGAATGTTCTTTCAACTCCAACACCATTTGAAATTTTACGTACAGTATAAGTAGCAGAGATTCCTCCGCCACGACGTTTGATAACTACTCCTTCGAATTGTTGGATACGCTCACGTCCACCTTCAACGATACGAACGTGTACTCTTACTGTATCCCCAGCTTTAAATTCAGGAATGTCTGTTCTTAATTGCGATTTAGTGATCGCTTCAATGATTTTGCTCATTTTTTCTTTCTCCTTTTTTTACAAAATGTTCTTTAATAATGCTTCTTGATTAACAGAGGAACATCGTAATTTAATGTGAAATCACATCTTTTCAATTATATCATTTTTAATGATAATTATCAATAGAAAATATAATATTTTTTTTATAGAAGTGCTTTTTCCCACTCTTCTTCTTTGAATCCTAATAATAGAATATCGTTCTCGAAATCATACACTAATGGACGTTTAATTAGCATACCATTTTCGTGTAATAGTTTTACCGCATCTTTTACTGTTAAAGTATCAAATTTATCTTTAAGTTTCATTTCTTTATAAAGATTACCACTTGTGTTGAATAATTTTTTTAATGGAATATTAAATGTGTTTAATATTTTTTCAAAATCTTCTTCTGATGGTGTATTCTCTTTAACATTATAGTAGTTTGCTTCAATATTTTTTTCAGTTAATAATTTTTTTGCTTTTTTACATGTTGTACATGTAGGGTATTCATATATGTTAAGCATAGTTATTCCTTCTTTCATAATCACTTATTAATAAGGTAAGTATCGCTACCTTTTCTACGTAAACTATTATAGACCTATTGAAATATAAAGTAAATTAATCTGTTTGAAATGATTAATTTACTTTAAAATTTTTTTATAGTTATAAATTAATATGTATTAATAATATGATATAATATATAATGAGAAGATATAAGGAGTGACTGGTGTGGAAAAGATAGTAGTAAAAAATTTAGTAAAAGAATATGGTACTGATAATAATAAAGTAATAGCGAATGACAGTATTAGCTTTGAGATAGATGAAGGAGAATTCGTCGTTATATTAGGGCCTAGTGGAGCAGGAAAAAGTACATTACTTAATATTATTGGTGGTATGGATAGTGCTACTAGTGGTTCAATAAATGTTTTTGGAAAAGAAATAGTAGGGCTAAACGACAAGGAATTAACAAAGTATCGTAGAGAAGATATTGGTTTTGTATTCCAATTTTATAATTTGATTCCAAACCTTACAGTATTAGAAAATGTTGAGCTAGCGGGACAAATAGTTAAGCAGTCTAAACCTGCTGAAGATATTTTGAAGCAAGTAGGATTAGAACATAGAATGAATAATTTTCCTAGCCAAATTTCTGGAGGGGAGCAACAACGTGTAGCTATTGCACGTGCTATTGCGAAAAATCCTCAATTATTGCTTTGTGATGAGCCTACAGGGGCATTAGATTACAAAACTGGTAAGAATATACTAAACATACTTAAAGAGTATTGTAAAAATGAAAAAAGAACAGTAATAATAATAACTCATAATAGTTCTATCGCACAAGCAGCGGATAAAGTTATTGAGATTTATGATGCTAAAGTGAAGAAGGTATTTGTAAATCAAAGTCCAAAAAATATAGATGAGATTGAGTGGTAATCTGTTATGAAGGCTATTAATAAAGATATTTTAAGAGAGATATTAAAAACTAAATCAAAATTTTTATCTATTGTAGTAATAATGTTTCTTGGAGTGTTTATTTTTGTTGGTTTAAAAGAGACATCACCAGCAATGGAAAATACTTATAATAAGCATTTAGCTCAGCATAATATGTATGATATACGTGTTAGTCATAGTATAGGAGTAACCCAAGGGGATTTGGATATTATCAATAAAATGAATAATATCGATAAGTTAGAAACATATTATACTAAAAAGCTACAAATAGAGAATAAGAATGACTATGTATCGTTGGAATCTATTCCTAAAGAATTAGCCACACCTAGTATAATTAGTGGTAGATTACCTGAAAATAGTGATGAAGTGGCCTTAGTAGACTCATTAGCTAGCAAATATAAAATTGGAGATGAAATCCAGTTTGTTAAAGAAGAGAATGCTAAAAATAAATTAACTACTTATAAATATAAAATTGTCGGATTTGTGCAAGGTGCGGATCATGTCGAAGTATCTAGTAATAATGTAGCTAATGTGAGTTATTTTGGTTATATTTTAAAAGATAATTTTGTATATGATAGTGTTAGCGGAGTAAATATAAAGTTAAAAAATATGCCAAGTTTATATAGCTCGAAAGAGTATATTGATGAGGTTAATAAAGTTAGAGAAGATTTAATTTCTAGTTTGGCTAGTCAACAAGAAAAAGATGCTAAAGATTATAAAGATGAAACTTTATCAGCAATAAGCTCAAATGAGAGTAAGCTTGCGGAAGGTAAAAAAACATTAAATGGGTATTTAACTAGTGTTGAGTCATTAAAAAATGTTGATAATAGTGAATATACTAAGCAATTAGAAAAACTTAATAAACAAAAAGCAGAGTTAGATAGTAATGAAAAACAATTAAAAGTTGCTAGAAAAGCTGCAGAAATGAAAATTATCCACGTATTAATGTTGATAATATCCGTGGTTTAGAGAATTATGCTCAGTTTATAGATTCTGCAGATAGTTTGAAGTTTGTGGCTAATGTATTCTCTATATTCTTATTTGTAGTTTCGTTATTAGTATCGTTAACTACATTAACTCGTATGATTGATGAGAATAGAATTAATATAGGTACATTAAAATCTCTAGGTTATAGTAATTGGAGTATTAGTAAAAAGTATTATGTATATGGTGTCTTATCAGCAATAATAGGTACAATATTAGGAATTATCGGTGCATATACTATAGTAGTACCAATAATTTATAATTCATATGCAAGATTCTATACTCTGAATAAACCTATGATTGTTTATAGTCCAGTTATATTATTATCAGCATTTGTTTTAGCTATTGGCTGTATAATGCTGGCAATATATATTCCTTTAAGAAGGAATCTTAAGGAAAAGAGTGCCTATTTATTAAGACCAAAAGCTCCTAGCGGTGGTAGTCGTATCATTTTAGAAAGAATACCATTTATTTGGAAAAGACTATCGTTTTTACGTAAAGTAACATTTAGAAATATATTCCGTTATAAAGTGCGTATGATGATGACGATTTTTGGAGTATTAGGTTGTTTAACCCTTATGTTTATAGGATTTGGTATTCGTTATGGGGTTGTAGATATTTCGAAAGAACAATTTGGAGAGTTGAATAAAGTAGATATAGTAGCTACTTATAATCCTTATATCGATAAAGATGATATTGATAATATTTCCAAGGAAATACAAAGTAATGAAAAAGTAGAGCGTTATGCTCAAATTAATATGCAACTGGCAACAATTGAAAAAAATCATGATGTTTTAGATAGTGTTCAGCTATTAGCTTTAAATAGAGATAATTATAAAGATTATATAACTTTAAAAAATGGTAATGATATTAGTAGAGTTTACCTAAAGAAGGTATAGCAATCAATGAAAAATTAGCGTACTTACATAACTTAAGTGTGGGAGATAATTTTTCAATGATCGTCAATAATAAGGAATACACTTTTAAAGTAGGAGCGGTTGTTAAAAACTATTTTGGACATATAGCTTATATGGATCAAAATTATTATAAAGAAGTATTTGGAAAAGATTATCAAGATAATACATTTATGATAAAGACAAATGGAACACCATCTGATGTTGAAAATATATCAAAAAAATTAAGTGATAATGCAAATATAGTAAATATTGTAGATAATTCTAAAATACAGGTTACACTAGATAATGCGATTCAAGGAATAGATATTATAGTGGCAGTAATGGTTGTATGTTCTCTAATGTTGGCTCTTGTTGTACTGTATAATCTAATCAATGTTAATGTATCTGAGCGAATAAGAGAGTTATCTACTATTAAGGTACTTGGTTTTTATCCGAGTGAGGTAACGATATATGTCTTTAGAGAGATTTTCTACTTAAGTATAGTAGGAATAATTCTTGGTAATTATCTAGGGTATCAATTATATCTGAAAATAATCTTAGAGCTTGCTGCAAGGAATATGATGTTTAGTAGTGAAGTACCGATAATAGTGTATGTACTAGCTTCTAGTATAACTATTTTAATAACTATTGTCGTAATGTTAATTATGCATCGTAGATTGAAAAAAGTAAATATGGTTGAAGCGTTAAAAGCAATAGAATAATTTTGGGGGATAAAAATTTATGAATATTGAAATTACAGAAAATGCTAAAGATTATTTAGCAAAAAAGAATAAAAATACTATCGTAATAAAATTAGAAGAAATACTGTGCTGAGGTGGTAGAAAAAATAGGTCTATTAGAATTATAGCCATTGATAAAGTTAGTCATATAGAAGATTATGAAAAGTATACGATAGGGGATTACACGCTGTTTATTGGTAAGAATCTTATAGTGGATAGTAATGTTGTATTGGATAGTAAAAAGTTTTCTATTTACAACATATCTAGTTCAAAGTGGTATTAGTTATTAAAAAAAGAATCAGGAAGCAATTAGTTACTAATTACTTCCTGATTTATTTTCAGGGAACAAAATTATTTTGCTGCTTCTGTTACTTCAGATTTTTCTATTTTATCTGTGTGAGCAGCAGCTTTTTCTTCCTCAACTTTGTGTTTATCATTGTAAATTCTTTGCATAATTCCTATTACGATAGATAATGCGAATAGACACATTAAACCGATAAATAGGTTACGAGCTCCACCTGAAAGTGTTCCACCTACATATGAATAAACGATTGTTGCTGGTAATTGTCCAACACCTGTTGCTATGAAGAAACGCCAGAATCCCATATTAGTAAGACCTGCACCATAACTTACAAAGTCGAATGATACGAAGGTAATAGACGACAAATTAAGATTGCACGGTCACCATAACGTTCAAAGAATACGTCAACACTTGCCATAGCACCTTTACTAGTTAATTTTTCAACAACATCACGACCTAATCCACGAGCTATGTAGAAACATAAAGCAGCCCCAGCCATTGCAGATGACCATGAAAGAATAGCTCCAATAACCCAACCAAAAATAGCTGCGTTAGATAATGTAATTAAGAATGCTGGGATAGGTGCAGCGACTGATTGAAGTACCATAAGAATAGCTGATACAACCGCAGCCCATGGGCCCCAACCACGTAAGTATTCAATAACTGCGTTAGTATCGAATTGTGATAATGTTGAGAATGCTGTGTTTATTCCAGATTTAAAACTTGGAACTGCAAAGTATACTGCAAAGAAGATTGCAAAACCAGCTAAAGTTATTATACGTACTTTTTTACGTTGCTGTTTCATACGTTTTTCTTCTTCTGGATCTACATGACGTAAATCACTAAGTTTAACTTCTTTTTCTTTAAGTTCTTTAAGTTCTTCTTTAGTATATACTTTTTGGTATTTAGAACGAGTTAAAACGATGTATAAGTTAATAAGGTTAATTAATACTAATGCAATAAGGAATGGTGTCTGTACTTGTTTTACAGATGTTAAACCTAAGACCTCTTTAGTAATATAGTAAAGAATATTCATTCTTCCTGCAATAAGCATCATAATAAGAATTAAACCTTCTATAATAAAGAATCCATATTTATTACCGATTTTTTTGATACAAAACCAGTCATTATTCCATAAACAGTCCATACGAATACTACTAAGCTTTCATCAGCTAACATTGCATACTGAACGAAGAATGATAGAAGAACAGCAAAGAAATATCCAAGAGCTATACCGATGGTTGTAAAGTAAAATAATAGTCTTAAACGTTTCATTAAATCTCTCCATTAATTTATTTTTATGTAAACAAGTAGTCGGAGTATTATAGAATACTTACTCCGACTATATTAATTCTAAAGAATTATTTCTCAATGCTGTAGATAACTGCAACGTAAGTACCGTCTTCTGGTAAAACATCTGAGTTACCAGTGAAATGACTACTTCTTTACGTTTTTCAATAGCACCGTATGTATAAGTTTCATTAGAGATAACTCCTACTGGACAACTATCTAAACAAGAAAGACAACCTGTATTTTTATCGATAGCAGCTTTTAGGTTACCACCAAAACGGAAGTTTATTTTTTTACCGTTACTATCTTTAACTACTTCATTAATATCATATTTTTTACCTGCTCCGTTCCAAGTTACTTCAGCTTTAATCTTAGTTCCTTCAACGTGAGTAGTTTCTCCGTTATTAGGAGTCATATTGTTACCAGGTTGAGCTCCAATTTCGATTAGAGCATTGTAGAATTCTTCTGGTTTAGCATAAGCTGTGAAAATTGATTTAGCACCGTTAGTACCACTTTGTTCTACAGAGTTGTGACGTGTAGATTGTTCAAAGTATTTACCGTTAACTTTTTGTCAGTACTGTAACAGTACCAGCTTCTTTATCAACTTTCATAGGTTTATCTAAAGAAACTCCTTCAACGTAATCAGCTGGTTGATTAGAGTTTTGTGAAGATGAGTTAGAATTAGAATTACCACATCCTACAAGAGTAAAATGCTAATCCAGCTGCCATAAGAACTGATAATATTTTTTTCGATTTCATTTAAGAAATACCCCCTGAATAAAATTTTATACTTGTATTATAACATTTATAATCTACAGTAACAACATTCTTTACAGAAACATTGAAAAATCAATGATTTCTAGTTAGAAATATATGAAAAAACAGAAATAAATATTTTTTTATAAACTGTATAAGTAAGTATATATATAGCTATAATAACAGACTAACTTGAAATAACAAGGCGAATAATTTAATAAAAATATTATATTTTAGAACATAAAAGTAATAGAAGCAGTACTTCTATCTAAATTGATAATAGTTATCAGTTAATATAGTTTAATATATTTTTATAATATAGATACGTAGAATATTAGCGTTATAAAATATTGTATGGTATAATATTTTAGTTAAATATAAATAATATAGTAGTTTTATATAATAAATGTAGAAAAAGGATAAAATATAAAGAAAGGAGAAAGGTAAATGCTGATTCAATTAAATAATGTTACGAAAAATTTTGTGGTTAACGAAATTTTTTCTAATGTTAAGATGGAAATAAATGATAAGGATCGCGTAGCAATTGTCGGAAGAAATGGCGCTGGAAAAAGTACTTTGCTTAAAATAATATCTGGTGAGCTGAGTTTTGATAGTGGAGAGCGAACTATTTCAAAAAATACGACTATAGGTTATTTATCGCAGGAATTTATAGTTAGAGAAGACTTATCTATATATGAAGAGATGATAACATGTTTTGATGAAATAATAAGTTTGGAAGCAAACTTAGAAAAACTATCATATGAATTAACTCCTGAAAATATAGAAAATGATCCTGGTCTTTTGGATAGATTTGATAGATTGCAAAATGAAGTTTTAACGCATAAAGATTACCATTACAAAAGTAAAATTGAGAGTGTATTATATGGATTAGATTTTACAAAAGATGTTTTTGATAAAAAAATCAGTACTTTTTCTGGTGGAGAAAAGACTAGATTATCAATGGCGAAACTTCTATTAAGTGAACCAGATTTACTTATCCTTGACGAACCAACCAACCACCTTGATATGGAAAATGTAGCTTGGTTAGAAAATTATCTTAGTTCATATAATGGGGCAATTGTTATTGTCAGTCACGATAGATATTTCCTAGATAAGGTAGTAAATGTTGTTTATAACTTAGAATTTGGAAAGCTTAAAAAATATGTAGGAAACTACTCTAAGTTCTTAAAACAATACGAAGAAGATTATGAGAAACAATTAAAGGAATTCACTAGTCAACAAAAAGATATTAAGAGATTGGAAGAATTCGTTCAAAAAAATATAGCTCGTGCTTCTACTAGTAAAATGGCAAAAAAAGTCGTCAAAAAAAGTACTAGATAAAATGGAACTTATTGATAATCCTAAAAAAAGACGATAAGGCTGCAAATATTGAGTTTAATATTAAAGAACAAAGTGGTCGAGATGTCTTGATGATAGAAAAACTTAAAAAGTGGGTTATGATGGAAAACAAGTAGGTAATGCTTATAATTTTTCTGTTTATAAAGGTGATAGAATTGCAATAGTTGGAAGAAATGGTATAGGGAAAGTCAACCCTTATTAAAAACTATAGCTAAAAAAACAGAAATGCCATAGGTGGTAGTGTTCATTATGGTAGTAAAGTATCACTAGGTTACTATGATCAAAAAAACAAGCTGAGTTTGAATCATCAAAAAAACAATATTAAATGAGTTGTGGGATGAATATCCATTGATGAAAGAAGCTGAGGTAAGAACAGTACTTGGACGATTTTTATTTAGAGGAGATAGTGTCTTGAAAATTGTTCGAGATTTATCTGGTGGAGAGAAGGCTCGTTTGCAATTAGCTAAGCTAATGCTTGAAAAAAATAATTTGTTAGTTCTAGACGAACCAACCAACCACTTAGATATTACTAGTAAACAGGTACTAGAAGATGCCTTAGAAAACTATGAGGGAACAATAGTATTTGTCAGTCATGATAGGTATTTCATTAATAAGATAGCTAATAAAGTATTGGATATTACTGGAGATGATTATAGTATATATCTAGGGAATTATGACTATTATTTAGAAAAACGTGAACAAGAATTAATAGCTAAAAAACTAAAAGAAGAAAAAACTGATGAAGTTCAGGAAAAGGTTGCTAATGACTATGTTCTAGGAAAAGAAGAGAAAAAACGAATTCGTAAGTTAGAAAGAACACGCGAAGAACTTCTAGAGAAAATAGAATCATTAGAGGAGAAAGTTTACCTTAGTAAATAATGAATTAACTAAAGAAGAAGTATATACAGATGCTATTAAAGGTGCAGGAATATAATGAAGAACTAAGAAGTTTAAATCAAGAAATAGAAGATTTAAATAATACTTGGTTAGAAATAGAAGAAGAGTTAGAGAGTTTACAATAGATAATATGGAAATAAAAAAATAACTACATATACAGACAATGAAAAAAAGTCTATGAAGACAAGCATTTCGGAGAGTTTTCAGAAGAAATAAGCTATGAAAAAAATAGTATATAATGATAAAAAAATGAAAAATAAAAAAATTTTTATTGACAAAAATCAAAGAAAGTGTTAGTATAGAGAAAGACAATTTAAAAAAACGTACATTGGATATAGCCGTAAAAGTAGTGATTATAACACTATTTATGGTAATGTGAAATTAGATACACAATTAGTTTCTATGGAAAAAAAATCAAGAAACAATCTAGTAATGTATGAAATTGTCTATAATATATTTTTTGATAGAAATGAAAAACAACAAAACAAATTAAAAATATTAATTAAAAAAAATTAGGAATAGAATTATTTGGAGGAACTTTTTGTGAAAAAAATAAAAATAATAGAATTATTACAAAGTTCCTTGGCTAAGTTGGAGATAAGTGGAGTAGATATTTATGTAGAAACTCCAAAGAATAATGATAATGGAGATTTCTCTTCGAATATTGCTATGCAATTGACAAGAGTACTAAAGAAAAATCCAAGAGTTATTGCCGAGGAAATTATTAGTAATATACCTGAGGATGAATCAATAGAAAAAATCGAAATAGCAGGACCTGGATTTATTAACTTTTATGTTAAGAAATCAAGTTTAGGAAGTGTTATTAGTAAAATTTTAACTGATAATGAGAAATATGGAGAAAATAATGTAGGTCAAGGGAAGAAAGTTCTTTTAGAATATGTTTCAGCTAACCCTACAGGAACGCTTCATGTTGGACATGCTAGAAATGCAGCGTATTCTGATTCATTAGCTAGAATTATGAAAAAATCAGGATATGATTTATCTCGTGAATATTATATTAACGATGCAGGAAATCAAATTAATAACTTAGTTATTTCTGCTATTGTACGTTATAAACAAGCTTTGGGATTAGAAGCGGAACTCCCAGAAGATGCTTATCATGGTGAAGATATCAAAGTTCTTGGTCAAAAATTAAAAGATGAATTTGGAGATTCTCTATTAGAAAGAGAAGATTTAGAAAGCTTTATTCGTGACTATGCTGTAGCATATGAAATGGAAAATATTAAAAAAGATTTAGGTGATTTTGGAGTAGAGTATGATGTTTACTTTAGTGAAAAATCATTATATGAAAATGGATTAGTAGATAAAGCTTTAGAATCATTAAGAGAACAAGGTTATGTTTATGAAAAAGACGGTGCTTTATGGTTAGAAACTACAGCTTTAGGTACTGGAGATGACAAAGACCGTGTTTTAATAAAAGCAGATGGGTCATTAACTTACCTTACAAGTGACATAGCTTATCACAAAAATAAATTAGATCGTGGATTTGATTTATTATTAGATGTTCTTGGAGCTGACCACCATGGATATGTCGCTAGACTTAAAGCTAGTGTAGTTGCTATGGGATACAAAGCTGAACAATTAGAAGCGCTAATTATGCAAATGGTACAACTTTTAAATAATGGAGAAGTTGTAAAAATGAGTAAGAGAACAGGTAAGGCAATTACTTTACGTGATTTAATCGATGAAGTAGGTGCTGATGCTGCTCGTTACTTCCTAGTTATGAGAAGTGCTGATAGTCATTTAGACTTTGACTTTGCAGTTGCAAAAGAACAATCAAGTGACAACCCACTTTACTACGTTCAATATGCACATGCTAGAATTTGTTCAATTCTACGTCAAGCAAGTGAACAAGGTGATTTCAATATTGAAAATTGTAACTATGAGTTACTAACTGATGAATATTCAGTTGAATTATTGAAAAACTTAGCATATTTCCCTGAAATAGTTGCTCAAGCTGCGACAAATTATGAACCACATAGAATTTGTAACTATTTACAAATTCTAGCAAGTTCATTCCACAAGTTTTACAATAATAACAAAGTAATTACTGAAGATAAAGAACAAACTGAGAGTTATTTAGCTTTAATTACAGCAGTTAAAATAACTTTAAGAAATGCATTAGAATTAATAGGAGTATCTGCTCCAGAGAAAATGTAGATTAGGTAGAAAGGAATTAGGATTAGATGGTGAATTTGAAAGAATTAAGTACGGAAAAGATTAAGGAAATGTCATTAATAGACTTATGTTATGCTTATATGATTGAAGAAGGGTATAGAAAGATTAAATATTTACGACTTTCTTGATTACATTAAACCATTAAGAAATGATGGAGATGAAGAATTTGTTACACAAGCTGCGTATTTCTACACAGACTTAAACTTAGATGGAAGATTCGTTTGTGTTGAAGATGGAAGTTGGAAACTTAGAGATAGTTTATTAGTTGAAGATATTAAAAACTTCGTAGAACCAAGTGTTCATAAGTTTGCGATTGAGGAAGATGAAGAAGAATTAGTTGAAGAAGAAACTGAAGATATCCATGATGAAGTTGATGAATTAATCGAAGACGAAGACATAGAAGAAAATGAAGATGTATATGACTTCGACAATGAAGGAATTGTTTCTAAATTTAATATCAAAAATGAGGATGAAGAATTCTAAGATAAAAAGCACCGTTAGGTGTTTTTTATTTTTTTATAATGAATTAGTAGCTGAAATCATCTAGTTTATTAACTAATATATATTTTTTATGGAAATAGTAAGTCTTTTCATTTGCTTATTTTTGATAATTAAGATATACTAGTAAAAGTCAATAAAAGATATAGTAATAATTGTAATACAGGTTTTAAGTTTTTTAAGTGTTAATATAATATCCCATTTATTTTATTTATTATCTTGGCAAGAATACGATTGATTATTGATAATAAAATAAATAAAAAGGAGATTGTAACTTATGAAACAAGGTACAGTAAAATGGTTTAACGAGGAAAAAGGATTTGGATTTATCGCAGTAGAAGGTGAAAAAGATGTATTCGTACACTTCTCAAGCATCAAAAAGAAGGATTCAAAACTTTAAAAGAAGGCGATAAAGTTGAATTCTCAGTAGAAGAAGGTGCTCGTGGACCACAAGCAGCTAACGTAGTTGTTCTTTAATTTTCAGAAAAGTAATTGTAAAAACCCTATTTTTAATAGGGTTTTTTTTTTTTTCATTAATTTACATTTTATAATTTTATTTTGCAAATAATAAAATTATAATTTAGTAAGTTTTAGTAGGTTGATAGAAAAACAATAAAGATTATGAAAAAATATGTAATAAACCCTTTATTTTAGAGGTATACATAAACTTTAAAATTTTTAAAAGTGTATTGAATCATGATTTTCAATGGTATATAATGAAAGCGTAATATTATAAATAAAAAGGAGGAAAACTTTATGGAACATAAAGAACAAATGAAGCATCCTAAAGGTTTGCTTTTGGCTAATATTACTACAGGGTTACAAAGTTTTTATGCATATGGGATTGTAGGATTTTTAATTCTATTCTTTATAGCTAGTCCTGCAGAAAACGGTCTTGGTTTAGAACGTGGTTTTGCGACAGAGTTATATGGATACTACTCAGCAATTGGCTATATGATGTCGATTCTAGGAGGTTGGCTAGCTGATAAATATTTAGGGTTACAAAAATCTATCTTACTTGGTACGTTAATGAGTACGTTTGGTTATATTGCATTATATTTCTCTACTACTCAGTTATGGACGGTTTTATTAAGTTTATCTATCTTACTTATTGCAGCTGGTATTGGTAAAGGTAATACTAGTGCATTAGTAGGGGCTTTATATGAACGTGACCAAGTAACTATGAAAGATGCCGCATATAGTATTTTCTATATGGCTATTAACGTAGGTAGTTTGTTTGGACCTATTATCTTTTGGATTAATTACTGATCAATGGTTTGCGAATATTGATAATAGTGGTAATATTTTATCTTATGGTTATCGTATTGGATTTATAGCGGCTGCTGTCCTATCATTTGTCCAATTTTTAATTTTCTTAGTGTTAGCACCATCATGGTTAAAAGATAAAGGTAAATATCCTACTGCAAGTAATAAAGTTAAATCAGTAGTAAACCATCCTATTACAAAAGTAGATAAAGATAGAATGAAAGCAATGGCAGTAATGTTTGTGTTCTGTACTTTATTCTGGTCTGCATGGAACCAAACTCAAACTTCATTTGCGATATTAACTCAAAAAGCTGTAGATAGAAGTATATTTGGTTGGAATGTACCAACACCTTGGTTAATTTCATTTAATGGACTATTGTGCGTAATAATGGCTCCGATGTTTGGTTCTCTGTGGGTGAAATTAAGTAAAACAGAAAAAGGTGACTTGCAAACAGGTACTAAGATGGGAGTAGGTATGTTATTCTCTGGTATTGCTTTTGCAGTGATGGTAATAGGTGTTAAAACAATTAATGGTACTATTGATAGTGGCTTAAAAATGAGTATTTCATATATTCTTATTGCTTACTTCCTATTAACAGTAGGAGAGTTATTCCTATCACCAATTGGATTATCAATGTTTAACAAATTGGCACCAGCAAAATACGCATCTTTAGCAGTAGGTTTCTGGTATTTAACTACATCATTAGCTAATATTATTTCAGGGTACTTAGCTAAATTAACTGTAAAATTAACATTTACTCAAGTATTTACCTCTATCGCAATTGCGGTTACTGTCTTTGGGGTAATATTGATTTTATTAAGAGATTACCTAACAAATCTAATGCATCTTGATAAATTGAAAGAAGAAGCTGAACAAATGGCAAAAGAAGCTGAAGCAGCACAAGAGTAATATAAAATGAGAGGTCATAATTTTTATGACCTCTTTTTATTAGCTTTGCCATAACAAGGACTCTTTGAAACTGTTTACTTTATTTTTAAATTAGGTTTTATGAGGTGGAAAAATTTTGCTGTTTTCTTAAAAAAATGCTGACTAAAGTAAACTATTATGATAGAATATAGTTAAAAGAATATAAATAAAGGAGAACTTTATAATGGAAATTAAAAAAGTTAATACGGAAAAAGCACCGAAAGCTGTTGGACCATATGTTCAAGCAAATAAAGTAGGGGATTTAATCTTTTGTTCTGGTCAATTAGGAATTAATCCTGAAACAGGGAAAATTGTAGAAGGTGGAGTTTTAGAAGAAGCTAAACAAGTATTTAAAAATATTGAAGCAGTTTTAGAAGAAGCAGGAAGTTCTATGAATCATGTAGTAAAAACTTTAGTATTACTAAAAGATATTTCTGATTTTGCAGAAGTTAATAAAATATATGCTGAACAATTCCAAGATGTATTACCAGCTAGATCTGCATTCCAAGCAGCAGCTTTACCTTTAGGGGCTAATATTGAAATCGAAGTAATCGCAGTAGAAAAATAATAAAATAAAAAATCAAGGTTAATCTAATGATTAACCTTGATTTTTTGCGTTATATCTTGCGATAGCTGCGTTTATTTCTTCATTTGAAAAGTTTGAAATATCACCTTTTAATTCATTTCTACAATATTTCTACTTACGCTACCTTCTTGAGTATAACGTAGTGTATTGTATGTTTCTGGTGTTTGTTGTCCATAAATTTGTGGATGGACTTGTGTATTAGGTGTTGAAGATTTTTTAGACTGTGATGATTTTTGAGTTTTAGTTTCTTTAGTTTTTTCTTTATCTTTGGATTTTTCTTTTTCTTCTTTTTCAGATTCAGAATCATTTGCTTTTTGTTCAACGTTATCTTTGTCGTCTGTTTTTTCAGAATCAGAAGATTTTTCGTCATTATCTTTATTTCCTAATAATTTCTTTTTAATACTGTCGTAGGTAAAATGGTACTTTTCAACGATATTTTTTAGTAAAGTATCGTAGTCTTCAGCATAAATATCTAATTCATTTATCTCTTCTACAGCTTTTTTATAGTTACTAATTTCAGTATTAAACCAGTTGGTTGCTTTACCGAAAGTTTTAGAAGTATCTAATTGTTTAGCTTTATCTAAGTGATTTTCTGCAGATTCAATATCTGCACTTTTTAAAGATTCATCAATACTTTTTAGTTCAGTAGCTGTTTCTATTTCATTTTCTACATTAGATAGAACACTTTTTGCTTTTTCAGTTGTTAAAGATTCTAAACCTTTTAAACCAGCACCAAAATCATGATCATCATTAATTAATGATACATATTTTGAGTGTTCGTTTTTTATTTTTTCGCTACCTGAATGCATGTAAAAATAGGTTCCACCAACTATCAATACTATCGTTATTATTGGTAGTAGTAGTGAAAAGAATTTTTTCATTAAGGGTTCTCCTTTCATAAAGACATCACCCAACTATTTTATACTGATTATTATAAAAAATCAAGGTTAAAGATTGAATGTAAATAAATAAAGTAGAAATTTGGTTCCGTTTTCTTGTCAATGTTTATGCATTTCTATTCTTGACAAGATAGTTAGTTTAGTGTAATATAGTTAAATAATAGTGACAGAATGTAATAGTAAAAAGAATTTTGCTTTATGTTTTAATAAGAGAGAGTCTTATCCATGGGCTGGAAGATAGGGTATTAATGATTAAAGTAAGGAACACTTTTTATAAAATTAAATAATTGTAAATTAAGGTATCAGTATTCTGATATGAATTAGGGTGGCACCACGAAATTACTTATCGTCCCATGTAGCGTTTGCTATGTGGGGCGTTTTTAATTTTTTATTTGGAAATTTAGATTAGAAAGTAGTTAGTAAGATTTAGGAAGGAGATTATTTATGGTAATAACAATGCCGAGAGGTACACAAGATATTTTGCCTGAAGAAAGTAAAAAATGGCAATACATTGAAGAAAAGTTAAGAAAAATTAGTGATTCATTTTGTTACGAAGAAATTAGAACTCCAATGTTTGAGTCAACAGAACTTTTCAGTAGAGGTGTAGGGGATACAACAGATATAGTTCAAAAAGAAATGTATACTTTTATGGATAAAGGGAATCGTTCGATAACTTTAAGACCAGAGGGGACAGCAGGAACAGTACGTTCTTATATTGAGAATAAATTATTCGCTAAAACTATTCAACCTCAAAAACTTTATTATGTGGGACCAATGTTTAGATACGAAAGAAAACAAAAAGGTCGTTATCGTCAATTCGTTCAATATGGAGTGGAGGTAATTGGTGAAGAAAGTCCAAAAATCGATGCAGAAGTAATTAGCTTAGCATATAATATTTATAAATCTTTTGGAATCGAAAATATTAAAGTTAGTATCAATTCTTTAGGAAATCCTGAAGAAAGACAAGCATATAATGAAGCGTTAGTTAAACATTTTGAACCAAGAATTAACGAGTTTTGTGAAGATTGCAATAATAGACTTTATAAAAACCCAATGAGAATTCTAGATTGTAAAGTTGATGCAGAGCATGAACTTATTAAAAATGCTCCTAAGTTATTAGAGTACCTTGGAGAAGAATCAAAACAATATTTTGCAGAAGTACTAAGACACTTAGATGCTTTAGGTGTTAAGTATGAAGTTGATCACAATTTAGTTCGTGGTTTAGACTATTATACGCATACTGCATTTGAAATTATGATTGATAATCCAGAAGTGGAACTTAAAACACTTTGTGGTGGTGGCCGTTATAATGGATTAATAAAACTTTTAGATGGTCCAGAAGATAAAAAAGGAATTGGATTTGCGTTAAGTATTGAGCGTTTATTACTAGCTTTAGAAAGTGAAAATATAGAATTACCTATCGATGACACAATAGATGCATTCGTTGTAGCCATGGGTGAAAGCCGGAGATGCTGGTGTTAAACTTACTAATGATTTACGTTTAGCTGGTTATAAAGTTCAAAGTGATTATTTTGATAAAAAAATGAAAGCTCAAATGAAGTTAGCAGATAGATATAATGCTAAATTCTCTATAATAATTGGTGATAGTGAACTGGAAAATGGTCAGTATGTTGTTAAAGATATGAAAACTTACGACCAAGAAAATGTTGAATTTGACAATATAGTTAAGTATTTAGAAGAAAAACTGAAAGGAGAAAAATAATGAGTGCATACGGAAGAACAGAATATGCAGGCCATATAGATGAGAAATATATAGGAAAAAGAGTTACAGTAAAAGGTTGGGTAAGTAAAAGACGTGATTTAGGAAACCTGATTTTTATTGATGTTAGAGATAGAATGGGAATAGTTCAATGTGTATTCTCAGGTGAGAAAAATACCGAAACACATGAATTAGCTAGTACTATTAGAAATGAATTTGTTGTTTCTATAGAAGGAGAAGTAGTAGCAAGAAGTGAAAATACTGTAAATGATAAAATTCCTTCAGGTAAAGTAGAAATCATTGCTGATAAATTAGAAATACTATCAAAAGCTAAAACTTTACCATTCGTATTAGATGATGCTAGTTTATCAAGTGAGGAATTACGTCTAAAATATCGTTATTTAGATTTAAGAAGAACAGAATTAGCTGAAGTGCTTCAATTACGTTCAAAAATTACGAAAGCAACACGTGATTATTTAGATAACAATATGTTTGTTGATGTTGAAACTCCAATTTTAACAAAATCAACACCTGAAGGAGCACGTGACTACTTAGTACCAAGTAGAGTACACCCAGGAGAATTTTATGCATTACCTCAATCTCCACAATTATTTAAACAATTATTAATGGTTGCTGGTTTTGATAGATATTACCAAGTTGCTCGTTGTTTCCGTGATGAAGACTTACGTGCTGACAGACAACCAGACTTTTACTCAAATTGATATGGAAATGAGCTTTATGTCTCAGGAAGAAATCCTTACTATGATCGAAGGATTAATCGCTCATGTAATGAAAGAAGTAAAAGGTATTGATGTTGTCTTACCATTCCCAAGATTAGATTATGAAGAAGCGATGGAAAGATTTGGTAGTGATAAACCAGATACTCGTTTCGACATGGAATTAAAAGATGTTAGTGATTTAGTTAAAAACTTAGACTTCAAAGTTTTCTCTAATGCAGTAGAACAAGGTGGAGCAGTTAAATGTATCGTTGCTAAAGGATGTGCAGATAAATATTCTCGTAAAGATATCGATGCTTTAGGCAAATATGTAGCTAACTATGGAGCTAAAGGTTTAGCGTGGGTTAAAGTTACAGAAGAAGGATTAAACGGAGCTATTGCTAAATTCTTTACAGATGAAGTAGCACAAGAGTTAGTTACTCGTGTAGATGCTGAAGTAGGAGATATTATTCTATTTGCAGCAGATACTAAAAAAGTATGTTATGCTTCATTAGGAGCACTACGTCAAAAATTAGCTGCTGATTTAGACTTAATTGATAAAGATAAGTACAACTATCTATGGGTAGTAAACTGGCCATTATTAGAATATGATGAAGAAAAAGGAAGATATAGTGCAGCTCATCACCCATTCACTATGCCAAAAGAAGAAGATGTAGAATTATTAGAAACTGCACCTGAAAAAGCATATGCTCAAGCGTATGATATAGTATTAAATGGTTATGAATTAGGTGGAGGAAGTATCCGTATTTACGATAAAGAAATCCAATCTTCTATGTTTAAAGCTTTAGGATTCACAGAAGAACAAGCACAAGAACAATTTGGTTTCTTATTA